>VOFK01000212.1_pt1:0-2105000 | contig 4303205 bp, 3736 predicted proteins | sample 5384121 | NCBI WGS metagenome assembly VOFK01 (sample SAMN12384730, study PRJNA508395) | human gut metagenome | isolation source: healthy gut J | host: Homo sapiens
GTCATCAAGATCTTGGTCAAGACGAACATGCAGATAGGTGAGCATTTCAGCGTCATCGGAAACTGGTTCCAGATTTTCTTCATCGAGAACGAGGGAATGGCTTTCGGAATGAAGTTCGGCGGCGCCGTCGGCAAGTTCCTGCTGTCATTCTTCAGGATCGCTCTTTCTGGCGCTCTCTGCTGGTGGATAGCTTCGCTTGTGCGTAAATCGGTGGATTCTGAAGGGAAGTTGGCACTTCTGCCGGATGGCAAGCCCGTGGTTCCGACCGGAGTCCTTGTCGGCCTGACGTTGATCACCGCCGGCGCTTTCGGCAACATCATCGACAGCCTTTTCTACGGAGTGATCTTTGACTATGCCCCGCTGATGTTCGGCCGCGTGGTGGATATGTTCTACTTCCCGCTCATCGACACAATCTGGCCGTCTTGGGTACCATTTGTGGGAGGAGACCGCCTTTTGTTCTTCGCTCCTGTCTTCAATTTCGCCGACAGCTGCGTCACGGTTGGCGCTTTCTATCTGATTTTTTTCCAGAACCGTTTCTTCACCCGTGCGGAGGAGAAACCGGATGAGAAAAAATGATTCTGCCGGTCGCTGACTCCCGCGGCACATTGAGTCTGTCAAGTGCCGAGCGGTATGTCTCCGATGACTGAATATGCCCGCAACAATATCATAATTGAGTTTTTTGCAAAATTGTTCCAGCATATTTTGCAGAACAAAAAAAAATATATACCTTTGCATTCCCTCAATCGAGGGAATAAGTTTGGAGAGGTGGTAGAGTGGTCGATTACGGCAGTCTTGAAAACTGTTGAGCTGCGAGGCTCCGGGGTTCGAATCCCTCCCTCTCCGCCAGAAATAACATGAAAGAGGCTGACTCAAAAGGTCAGCTTTTTTCATTTATCTTCCTGCCCGGTCGCTGAGTGACAGCCTTTGAGGGCAAGGAAAGAGATGCCATTGATGGGGCAGTATCTCCTTCTGAATGTTCATTTGTCCACCTCGTGGAATCACAATGTGCTGAAAAACAGTTGTTTGGTTAAATGCTTTGTCTATGGATGCGTTGCGGGAATCCGAGATATTCCATCTAATTTTGCATAAACAAAATATTAAGAAATATGAAGGATTTGATTGCATGCTGCGGATTGGACTGTGAGAATTGCGATGCACGCAAGGCCACGGTGAACAATGATGACGCGCGCTTAGGGAAAAAGACTGCCAAGCGATGGGCCGAGGCGAATGACGCCCCTATCAAGCCCGAGCATATCAACTGTATGGGATGCCGGACGGAGGGCGTGAAGTATCTCTATTGCAACGATCTTTGTCCGGTCCGCAAGTGCGTGAGTGAAAAAGGTTACGACACATGCGCAGACTGTGCGGAGATCGACGCTTGCGAGGTGGTCGCACAAGTCTTCAAGAATGCGCCTGAGGCCCGTGGCAATCTTAAGACAGAACGCCTGGCGACAGAATTGTATAAGGCTTTGGGCGTGCTTGGCATACCATGGCTATCAATGCTGTACTTCTAATCGTATGGTTTTTGCAGGAGCGTGAACGGACATATTCATTGGATAATTATGAGAGGAACAGTAGTGATTTTGACTGTATTCGCGTTTTCCTGCGCTGTAATGACCGCACAGGACAAGACGGTGGTCAAGGGAGAGTTAGGACCGGAAGGTGCGCCTAAGGAAGTGGGCTTCTTTTTTACCGGAGCGGTGAGAGTGTGAGTGTTCCGGTTGAGAACGGACGTTTCCGTGTGGAACTACCGACTGACGTTACCAAGTCATACGATGTAGGCATGGGGCGCCATGTCAAGGTGACCATCGTGCCTGAAGGCGGCACCTTGACCATCAGCAGGCGGCCTGACGGACGTTGTACGGTCAGCAGCGACAAGGTTAATTCATTGACCGTGGCGCTGGACTCTCTGATGTCGTTCCGCCGGAGAAACTATAAGGACAGCACATTGATGATCAATGAATATAAAAGGGTTATCCATGCCAATCGTGACAACGCTGTGGGTTACATGGCATTGTTCTTCTTGACGAATTTCGGTAACACGGATCCTAAGACGCGGTTTGAGCTTGCGGGGACATTGGCCCCGAATATGCTGGCGGAGCCAAGAACAGCCAAACTGAAAAGGGACATAGAGGCGGTCTATAATACTTCTGTAGGAATGAGGTTCCAAGACTTTGAGGGAATTGACATGGCTGGAAACACGGTTCGGCTTTCAGATTATGCCGGCAAAGGAAAATATATTCTGTTGGATTTCTGGTCGACCAGTTGCGGTCCTTGCCGCCGTGCGTTCCCGCATATCATGGAATTGTACGAGGAGTTTGGAGGAAATAGGTTTGATGTCATTGGTGTCCCCCTCTGGGAGGAGGCAGCTCAGTCGAAGGAGACGGTCAGGGAAAAAAGCTTGACTTGGAAGAATATCCTTGGTACGGAGGAATCGGCCGCGGAACTCTATGGCGTGACCTTTGTGCCTACGTACCTGCTGCTCGCTCCTGACGGAACAATACTCGCTCGCGCTGACTTGTCAGAGATAGAGCGGATGATCAGAGAATCAGTCAGATGATGCGTGACATTATCTGATGAATTTTTGTATATGGCTAAAAAACATTACATTTGTGAATATAAGTGCGGCGGCATCTGCCTGTTCGCGGAAATTGAAAAGTAGTGTATTTGAAGACTATATTAAGAATCATTCTTGTCTCCGCTGGAGTCGCGCTATGTGGTTGCGGTGACTTTGAATCCACTGAATCTGAGGTGATTCCATCCTCGGTGAATGTCGTTTTCGCTGTCGGGAACACCCCGAGGACGAGAACGGAATACGATGTGGAGACCAAGCGCTTTGTGTGGAATGATGGCGACAAGATTGCTGTCTGGGCAAAATCCCCGGACGGATCATACGCTTTGGATAATCAGGCGTTCCGTTTGATGGCGGTTGCCTCTGACAAGTCCGAGGCCTATTTCACAGCCACCCTTCAGTCCCCGATGGCTGAAGGAACATATTCATACTACATGACTTACCCTCTTCCGGAATCGATGGGTGGCATGACCGCCACATTCACTGTTCCGTCTGTTCAGGATGGCACGGCTTCGGATGGAGTGGACATAATAGTGGCGGAACCGATCTCCGGACCGGCCTTGGAGCCGGTTAAGGAGGCGGCACCTATCGTGTCCGATGATGTGCTGAATGTCAGAATGAGACATCTGCTGCATTTCCTGAGGTTCTATATTCCTGAAGGGAATAACTTGCTGGGGGAGCCGGTGAAGAGAATCGAGTTCACGATGCCGCGGGCGGTGGCCGGCAATGTTTCGGTGGACGTCACGGATGCTTCCACCGCCAGTCTTGGCGATGGCGTGAACGGGATGACATTGGAATTAACGAAACCTATCGACGCGTCGGCTGACGGGATGGAATCGGCTGTCGCCGGTATATTCCCTTCCCAGACCGCTTATTCGGCGGGAGATTTGATGACGGTGTCGATATATTCGGAGAACAAATGGGCCTCGTTGAGCCCCCTATGTCTTTGGAAGGCAGGACGTTCGCCGCTGGGCATCTGACCCCGGTGCCGCTGAGGCCGGCCGAGGTCAAGCGGCTTTATAAGCTGAGGTTCACACTGGCGTCCAACAATCTTGGCGAGGATCCGTATAACATAAGGATCGCTCTGCCGGCCGGGGTGAACTGGCCTGGGAGCGCGTCCAACGTGCTGGGGCTTGACGGAACTCATAACGGACTGATAAAGACTGGTGACACATTTATCGTCGAGACTAAGGATGAGGCGGAGTTCAGGGCGTTGTCCTCCCAGCCGTTGACTGTAAGTTACGAGTCGGAAAGCGCGTTGGTGACGGAAAGTCTTGCTCTCGGGGACTTGACTTCGGTCTCAAGCGCGGCTTGCTCTCTGAATTGTCCTTATCTGTTCTTCGAGGATTTCAGCGGGGTCGGGGACATTAGTTCATACGATAAATACGGAACATCCAATCCGGGGTCGAGAAAACCGGAGACATTCCTGAATGGATGGAGTGCCGCCAGAGTGGGGGCCATGGCTGGAAAATCAATCAGGATAGCATGTCGCCGGGAAACTTCGGCGAACTATCCGGCGAGGGCGGACTCTCCGTTCTTGTCATGCCTCAAAAAGAATCATACTGTCAGCCTTGAAGTCGCGTTTGACTATTCTATGGATAGGCAAAATGGAGGTATAGGACCTGTTGATGTCTCTCAGACTATGCATATCGGTTACATCACTACGGAAGAGAGTCTGAAGAGCGGTGACGACACCGGTGTCTATCCGGCAAGTTACACGTCTGACGAGACAGGCGGGTCATACCTGAATGTCAACAAGCAATATAGTGTCACGCTGGACAACGTAAGCGCGCCGCTGCGGTTGAGCTGGAGAACCACACCGGAGAATAAGGCAGGGCTTAACAACAACACCTGCTGGCTCTACATAGACAACATAAAAGTTAAGATCGCAAAATAATTAATGATATGAAAATTGACAGAATCGCTCTTGGAATATTGACACTGGCCCTTATGTCGGTGTCCTGTTCCGAGCAACAGACAAGTCAGGACGGGCATGTCTCGTTTTCCTTGAACCCTGACGGTCAGGTGGCCGTGGTGTCGAGGAGCAACGTGTCCGACTACACAACACTTCCGGATGCCGGGAAGTTCACGATCGCCCTTACAAACAGCAACGGTGACGAGATCTATGCCGGAACACTTGAAGGCTATGACGCTTCCACGGCCCTGAAGACAGGGAAACTATTCGGTGAAGGCGAATTATGGCTCAGTCGCTGACGAGGGCTTTGGAAAGCCTTGCTTCTCAGGAGAGACATCGTTCTCGATTGTCGGCGGCGGCACCGCTTCGGTGACTATCCCGGTCTCTCTGACGAATGCTATCGTGAAGGTCGAGTGCACAGAGACCTTCGATGCGTATTATACGGATTATTCCTTCTCGGTGAAGACAGGTGGCGGAACCGTGATAGATTTTCCTAAGGGGGAGACAAGAGCCGCGTTTGTCGATGCCTACATGATCTCTGTGTCAGGTACGTTGACAAGTCAGAGTGGCAAGACCCAGGAATTTTCCAAGGAGTACAGATCCCTTTCTCCGAAAACCTGCTACACTATCAAGTTCGATGTGTCCAATGTGGGAGGAAACTCTATTACCATCTCCTTTGATGATACGATTGAAGATGTTGAACTGACGGAAGTTGAACTTAACGGCTGACAAGATGAAAAAAGATTTTTTACATATTTCTGGCCGCCGTCATGGTTTTGGCGGTGTCCTGCAAGAAGGACAATTTCAATTACGGCAAAGGGGACAGGACCGGCACGCTTTCGTTTGACGGCCTTTCCATAGAGGTCTCTGACGAGGTTCACAAGGTCACGACCAAGGCTGAGGCCGCCGGTGATGACTACACGCTGTTCCTTTATGACAATGCCGGCAAACTTGTCTGGCAGAAGACCTATCAGGAGGTGCGCGGCGGTGGCGATGTCTCTCTTCCGGAGGGTGACTATAGCCTGGAAGCCCGCTCGACCAGCGCTGATGTTCCAAACGCCAAGTTCAACGCTCCGGTCTATGGCGCCACAAAGGACTTCGCGATCAAGGCTGGAGTGACCACGACGCTCGGTACAATCACCTGCAAGCTTCTTCAGGCTGTTGTCAGCGTTGGATACAACGAGGATTTCCTGAAGTCGGTCACTGGTGACGGGGCCGCTACCGTGGAGTTGGCGGCAGGTTATCCTTTGGAGTATAAACTGGAATATTCAAACGGCAATCCGACATACGACCACAGCATGGGTTATTTCGCGGTGAATGGCAATGATGCCACTATCGCTTTGGTATTCAAAGGCTCCATTGACGGCAAGACCCAAAGGATGCGCGCGACCATCACCAATGTGAAAGCTCAGGACTGGCACGTGGTCACCATCATAAAGAAAGTCGATGCCTCCGGCAACGCTTCTTTCACTGTTGAGATCGATGGCTTGGTCGAGGATGCCGAATTGAATGGTGACGTGACCGCTGAAGAGCCTGGTGACGGCAACGATCCTAACGCTCCGATCGGGGACGGAGGAATCGAACTTATCAGTACAAGCATTTACGACATAACAAAGACTGTCACTGTGCCGGAGACCGGGGCATTCCCGCTCACGATGACAGCCAAGATTCCTAACGGCGTGCGTAAGTTCACAGTTGACATCGCTTCCACCAACGCTGACTTCATCAATTCCGTGAACTCGGTCGGTGGAACCACACTTGATCTGATCAATCCTTCTGAGGCGGCGATGGGTGTTTTCGACATCGTTCCGTTCCCTCACGGCGCGGAATTGTCGGGCAAGACGGAGATTGAATTTGACCTTTCCGACGCGCAGGCTCCGCTTCTGGCGTTCAAGGGCACGCACACATTCACGATGAATGTTATTGACAACAAGGGCTGCCGCAAGAGCATCCCGATCAGTCTTGAGGTACTTTAGGAGGAATGAATATGAGAAATAAACTCACAATCATAACATTGTCTCTTTCGGCGCTCGCGTTTGGAGCCTGTGCCAACTATGGTGAGACTCCGGCCGCCAAAGGAGTGTTCAGTCTTGATGTAAGGATGGGTGAGCCTGTGTCCAGGGCCGTCATGAGCCAGGAGGAACTTCTTTCCTCCGCGAAGGTAAGCATCTATAAGGGTGACTTCTCCGGCAAGGTCCGTGAATATGAATATTCACAGATGCCACAGGCCATCTATCTGCCGGCTGATGATTATCGCGTTGACGTTATCGCCGGAGAGGCTGTCAAGGAGAATCCTGCGGCGGCGTCTTGGGAGCAGAAAAGTTACAAGGGATCTTCCGATGTGACTGTCAAGGCCGGAACATCCAGCAGCGTGACCGTTACAGCGAAGGTTTCCAATGTCATCTCCAAGGTTGCTTTCGACCAGACTGTCGCGGATGCTTTTCAAAGTGGCTACACTTGTGAGGTCAGCCTTGCCGATACTGACGGACGGTTGGTCTATGACGCTTCCAACAGCGGCTCGGACGGTTTTTTCATTCCTTCCGGTTTCGAGCCTTCGCTTTACTGGAATTTCTCCGGGACGTTGAAGAAGGATGGGAGCACATTCACAAAGTCGGGTGAGATCAAGTCTGTCGAGGAAGGCAAGAGGTATAGGCTGAACTTTAAATATACGGAGAAAGACGGTCTTCTGGCCTTCGACCTTCTGGTGGATGATTCTACGAACAACATTTACGATGACATCATCTTCGAGGGGACCTCGACGGGAATCGCCCAGTCATCCAGATATGAGATCTGGGCCGGACACTTCACGGCCCATGCCGATGTCGATGAGGCTCAGTACGACAAGGATAAGGTTCGCTTTGAGGTACGTGAGAAAGGTACTCAGGACTGGACTCCGGTGACAGCCGTAAGGGATTCTGAAGGCACATTCAGCGCGGAGATCAAAGGTTTGTCTCCTTCCACGGTTTACGAGTATCGTCTCGTGCTCACATCCCTTGAGTCAGGTGAGGAGGAGATTCTTGCCGCACCGTCGGATGTGACAACCGAGAAGGCGGTGCCTGTGCCTAACGGAGGGTTCGAGACGACATCCAATGATGAAAGCAACAAGTACAAGTCTTTCTACGATCCTTCCTCATCGGATCCTACTCTGCAAAAACAATGGTGGGGTAATGGTAACAAGGGCGCGACCCTTGTTCGGTTCTGGTTCCGTGATCTGTTATCCTGACGCTTCTGACTACAAGGAAGGGACGCAGTCCGTGTGTCTCCAGTCACGTTGGGTTGTCGTTAAGTTCGCCGCTGGAAACCTTTTCAGCGGGCATTTTGGAGACCTTATCGGAACCACTGGAGGAACAGTTTACTTCGGAAGGCCGTTCACCGCAAGGCCTACAGCGTTGAGGTTATGGGTGAAATATTCCGGAGGTGTCATCAACCGTGAGTCCGGCAATGTCCCTTCTGACGGAAAGAAGGGTAACTATGACAAGGCATCCATAAGAATCGCTTTGGGCACATGGGATTACAAGCGTTATGGCGGAGACGCGGACAGTCCGGTAATGATAAACACCACTGACGTGAGCACATTCGTGGATTTCTCCACGGACAAATCCACAATCGCTTTCGGTGAGAGGCTCATCACCTCAGACGATTCCAATCCGGCCAAGGACTGGATCCAGATGACGATTCCTCTCGAGTACAGCAGCCTGACGACATACCCGACGCACATCATCATCAGCTGCGCGGCCAGCATGTACGGAGACTACTTCACCGGGTATGACAACAGCAAACTCTGGCTTGACGGAATGGAACTCCTCTACGAATAATGACAAGATATTCATTCATAATACTTTCAGTCCTCCTCATGGCCCTTGGCTCGTTCAATGCCGAGGGACAGAGGATGGATCGGGGTATTGACCTGTCATCGCAGCCTTGCTTCATTAAAAAAGGTACATGGATGGTGGGCGGTGGAGCCAGTTATATGCTTCACAACAACGATAACTCCCGTCTGTTGGTGGTCAACGGCATAAAATCCACAGGCTACACCCTTTCTGTCAGCCCGGCGTTCTGCTACATGTTCAAGGACAATATGGGAGTCGGAGTCAGGGTCGGGTACAGAAGGAATATGTTCCAGCTGGATTCCGCGAAGTTGAATCTCAAGGACATCGACATGGAGATGGCTGATTTCCACAAGATCAGTCATGCTTTGTTTGAGATTCAGGGAATAGGACGATATTATATTCCTGTGGGATCGTTGAAGCGGCTCGGATTGTTCAACGAGTTGCAGCTGTCATATTCATACGGCCAGGGAAAGGTGCTGGACGGACACGGCGACAAGGTGAACGCAACGTATGAGACGTCCAACGCTTTGGGAATCAATGTGTGTCCCGGATTCATGGCATTTGTCACCGATAAGCTCGCCATAGACGTGAGTGTGAACATGATGGGACTCCATTTTGATTGGACGGACCAAAGCCACAACCGAGTGGCGGAGGGGGGACAGAAGTTTTACATTCATTAATTTCAAGGTGAATCTGCTTGCTGTGGGATTCAGCCTCTATTATTATTACCGTAGGCGGTGAAAAAAGTTAGCGATAATACTCTTCATTTTTTCTTTCCGTGTCTGGAATTCGGGCAGCGGAGAGAGACAGTCTTTCCGTCGTGGAAAAGCGCGGACCGGACAGGCTGTTCATGCCAAAGGGAGACTTTTCCGCTGGTGTACAGTTCTTCTATGCGGACTTGTCCAGCACTGACAGTGAATATCTTATGCTGCTTCAGCATTTGGATGCCAACGGCACTATGATGACGTTGTCGCCTTTCCTCGACTACACTTATAAGGACAATAGGTCAGTCGGGGTGAGGGCGAAATATTCATCTGCGAAAGGAGGTGTCTCCAACGCTGATCTCTCGATGCTCAGCGATGATCTGGCGGTCTCTTTGAATGACATAAAGGCGGATTCTCGTACGGTCCAGGCCGAGGTCTTTCATAGAGCCTACGCCTCTTTGGACAAGCGTGGCAGGATAGGAGTGTTCACCGATGTGTCTCTGGGATATTCCTACACCCGCACCTCATTCTCCTACAACGAGGAGAGCCTCGACAGTTACGCCGCGGCGAACAGGGTAAAGATCGCTGTCCATCCGGGTCTGATGATCTTCGTGACCAACAGCATAAGCACGCACGTGGCGATCGGCATCGGCGGAGCTACCTACAAACCATCGATCGACTACTACAAGAACGGAGAGATTGTGGGCACGAGGGATTTCTCCAAGGTTCGTTTCATGCTTGACGTGCTTGATATTTCTTTCGGACTAAGTTTCCATATTTAGGCTATGAACAGATTTTTCTTGATAATATTGACGATAGTCTCTTTGCCGGTTGTCTCGTGCATCCGGAACGACATCCCTTACCCGGAGATAGACGCCGCCATCACAAGTCTGGACGCGGACGGCGCCAAGTCGGTGAGTATCAGCGCCGATATCCATGAGGTGGTGCTTACGCTTGAGGAGACCGTGGACATCAGCAAGGTCAATATCCGCGAGGTGTCGTTCAATGATGAGGCGGTCGCCGCTTCCGATCCGATTGTCGGCACGAAAGATCTGTCCAAACCGCTTACGGTGACACTTTCCGCCTACGAGAACGAGCGCTCTTGGGCGATCAAGGCTGAACAGCCGATAGAACGTTACTTTTCCCTTTCCGGCCAGATCGGTGGCGCGGTGATTGATGCCACGAACAGGCGTGTCGTGGCTCAGGTGCCATCCGGAATCGATCTTACCGGCATGAGTGTGTCTTCCATAAAACTGGGGCCTGAGGGACAGACAACATATTCTCCGGCAATCCCCTCGTTGAGAAACTTTGAGGATCCTGTCGAGCTTAACGTCTCCTATAGGGATGTCAATGAGGTTTGGACACTGTTCGTGGAGGAGGTAGAGGCTGCTGTCTCGATCTCTAAACCGGATGTTTGGACAGGTGTCGCATGGCTCCGTGCCAGCGGAATCGAAGGTCGTGACAACGGCTTCCGCATCAGAAAGGCCGGTGATTCCGAATGGAATGAGGTCGGTGGAGTCTCCTCTGACGGCGGATCTTTTTCGGCTGCCGCCGAGGGCCTTGCACCTTTGACTGAATATGAGTGTGTCGCCTACAGTGGCGATGAGACTTCCGAGATCGTGAGGTTCACAACCGAGGCTGCTGTCCAGTTGCCTAATTCGGGTTTCGAGACGTTCTCTAACGCAGAGTCTGACAAATATTATTCGTTCTATGATCCCGCGTCTCCGGTCCCTGTGCTCCAGACCGAATGGTGGGGGAGCGGCAACAAGGGATCGACAACCGTCGGATCAAAATTCGCCATCACCAAACCGGATGACACCGAAAAGGTTGAAGGAAAATATTCATTGAAGATGGAGTCGCAGTATGTGGTCATCAAGTTCGCCGCCGGCAACATCTTTTCCGGTGAATATGGCGGGAATGTCGGCACTGCGGGCGGAAAGGTCCGCATGGGACGTCCGTTCACCCTGCGCCCTCGGAAACTGACCGTCTGGCTGAAGTACAAGAGCGGCAAGATCCAGCAGAAGACTCTTGGCGGTTACCCTGACGATGATGTCGTCAAGGTCGGGGACAATGACCGCGGAATAGTGTGGGTCGCTTTGGGCACATGGGATTGCCGTAAATATGGCGGAACCGAGAGCTGTCCTGTTGAAGTCAACACGACGGACAAGTCCTCGTTCTTCGATCCTGCCGGCCAGGATGTCATCGCCTATGGAAGATTCGTCACTGATCATGACATGGAATGGACCAAGGTGGAGATTCCTCTTGAATATGTGTCCACATCACGCCGCCCGACACACATAATAGTCTCCTGCGCGGCCAGCATGCTGGGTGACTATTTCACAGGCAGTCCGGATTCCATCTTGTGGATAGATGACATGCGTCTGGAGTATTAGAATAAAAGAGAAAGAAGGTGACTTTGAGGCCACCTTCTTTCTCTTTACTCTATTTCGTCTTTGACGTTGTATTTGTTCCTTTCCGGAGCATTGCGGGAGACCATCTCGCAGATGAAACCGGCGAGGAAGAGCATCACACCTATGATCACGGCAAGGATGGCGAGGTAGAACAGAGGCTGGTCGGTGACGGCTCTGAAATGGACGCCCTGGGCCTGGTGGACAAGTTTCGCGACGATCACCCAGATCGTCATCACGAAGCCTATCAGGAACATCAGCAGGCCGGAGAAGCCGAAGAAATGCATCGGCTTCTTGCCGAATGTGCTAAGGAACCACAATGAGAGAAGGTCGAGGAATCCGTTGACGAACCTCTCAAGGCCGAACTTGCTCTTGCCGTACTTCCTTTTCTGATGGTGGACCGGCTTCTCGGTGATTTTGCCGAAGCCGGCGTTCTTCGCGAGGTAAGGAATATACCTGTGCATCTCGCCGTACACCTCTATGTTCTTGACCACCTCGTTCTTGTAGGCCTTCAGGCCGCAGTTCATATCGTGGAGCTTGATGCCGGTGATCCAGCGGGCAGTGGCGTTGTAAAGCTTGGAAGGCAGGTTCTTGGTCAGTTTGTTGTCCTGGCGGTGCTGTTTCCAGCCGGAGACCACATCATAACCCTCCTCGGTGACCATCCGGTACATCTCCGGGATCTCTTCCGGGGAGTCCTGCAGGTCCGCGTCCATCGTGACGACCACACGTCCCTCGGCCTTGGCGAAACCTTCGTAAAGGGCGGCGGACTTGCCGTAGTTGCGGCGGAAGGATATTCCTTTGATCCGCTCGTCGCCTTTTGCGAGTTCCTGGATCTTCGCCCACGAGCCGTCGGTGCTGCCGTCGTCGATGAAGAGGACTTCATATTCATAGCCATTGGCGTTCATCACGCTTCTGATCCACGCCAGAAGCTCCGGAAGTGATTCCTCCTCGTTCAGGAGAGGAACTATTATCGAAAGGTCTTTTGAATATTCCATGATTATTGGTCGTTGTCTGTGTTCTGGTCATCCGGAGTGCGCTCTCCGAAAGCGTTGACAGGGAACAGTCTTCTGGCGAATGCGGTTGAGAGCATCCATCCCCAAAGGTAGCAATAGAGCAATGTGAAGACAAACGTGAACGCGGGAATCATATTCATCATCTTTTCCATGGCTGTGGCCGTGTTTGAATCCATCATGCCTTGATAGGCTTCCTGAGTGCTTTTCACCATCTGCGCTATCATGTCGGGGTTTATTACAAAGAAGTTGCAGCATGGTGAATCCTGACACCAGAATCGAAGAAAACAAAGCTATTTTCTGTCCATAGCGCTGGAGTTCCGGGTAACCGACCTTGACGTTGTTGTGGAATCGTTCCAAAAGGTACTTGAAAGCGATCACGCACGCCACGATCTTGACAACCTTTAAGATGAAGTTCAATATGCCCACGAAGACACCTGTGCCACCTAACAGCAGTGGCAGTGACGGCAGATAATCCACCGCTATCGTGAACACACCCATAACAAGTCCGGCCAAAGCCGCGCTGTTCCAGGAAACACTGGACGAAAACTCTTTCTTCATCGTTCTATCTCTTTAATATTTATGCAAAAATAGCAAAATATTTCGTATCTTTGCCCCTTGGCTAATAATATGGCTGGCCAAGTTCAAGTACTTGGTCTGTAAATACTGGTCAGACCAATTTATTTTAGTTTTTTGTATGATTAACATTACATTTCCTGACGGTAGTGTCAGGGCCTTCGGAGAAAGGCGTTACAAAGGGCTATGAGATAGCCAAGAGCATCAGCCCGAGGCTTGCGGAGGAAGTTTTGGCGGTGGCCGTGAAGCCTGCGACCGACACGACTGTCGGCAAGGGAGTCACCTACGACCTCAACCGTCCTATCGAAGAGGACAGCTCGATCGTCCTTTTGAAGTGGGACGACGACGAAGGAAAGAGAGTTTTCTGGCACTCCTCATCACACTTGATGGCGGAGGCCCTTGAGGACATATTCCCTGGCGTTAAGTTCGGAATCGGACCTGCCATCGAGAACGGATTCTACTATGATGTGGATCTGGGCGGCCGTCAGATCACCGACGCTGATTTCGCCAAGGTCGAGAAGAGAATGCTTGAGCTGGCCCGCGAGAAGCAGGACTTCGTCCGTCAGGACGTGTCCAAGGCCGACGCTCTCAAGCACTTCGAGGAGACTGGTGACAAGTACAAGTGCGAGCTCATCAGCGAACTCGCCGACGGCACCATCACCTACTACACCAACGGCCATTTCACCGACCTCTGCCGCGGACCTCACCTGCGCAACACCGAGGTGATCAAGGCCGTCAAGCTGACCGCCATCGCAGGTGCCTACTGGCGCGGCGATGAGAAGCGCGAGCAACTCACCAGAATCTACGGCATCACCTTCCCTAAGAAGTCGATGCTTGATGAATATCTCGTCCTTCTCGAAGAGGCGAAGAAGCGCGACCACCGCAAGATCGGCAAGGAGATGGAACTTTTCACCTTCTCTTCACGTGTGGGTCTCGGACTGCCGCTCTGGCTGCCGAGAGGCTCCGTAATGAGATTCGAGCTTGAGAAATTCCTCCGCAAGAAGCAGAATGAATATGGCTACCTGCCGGTTGTCACCCCTCACATCGGAAGCAAGGACCTTTACGTGACCTCAGGCCACTACGCCAAGTACGGCAAGGACTCCTTCCAGCCGATCCACACTCCTCAGGAGGGTGAGGAATATATGCTCAAACCGATGAACTGCCCTCATCACTGCGAGATATTCCGCTCTTCTCCAAGGTCTTACAAGGATCTTCCTTTGAGACTGGCGGAGTTCGGAACCGTTTACCGTTACGAGCAGAGCGGAGAGCTCCACGGACTTACCAGGGTACGTTCCTTCACCCAGGATGACGCCCACATGTTCGTGACCCCTGACCAGCTCAAGGGTGAGTTCGAGAAGGTCATCGACCTGATCCTCTATGTGTTCAGGATCTTCAAGTTCGACAAGTACACGGCCCAGGTTTCCCTCAGGGATCCAAACAACAAGGCCAAGTACATCGGAAGCGACGAGAACTGGGAGAAGGCAGAGAACGCCATCATCGAAGCCGCTAAGGAAAAGGGTCTGAAGACCGTTGTTGAATATGGCGAGGCCGCCTTCTACGGCCCTAAGCTCGACTTTATGGTCAAGGACGCCATCGGAAGAAAGTGGCAGCTCGGCACCATCCAGGTGGACTACAACCTGCCTGAGAGGTTCCAGCTTGAATATACCGACGCTGACGGCAGCAAGAAGCGTCCGATCATGATCCACCGCGCTCCGTTCGGATCCATCGAGAGATTCACCGCCGTGCTGCTTGAGCACACCAGCGGACATCTCCCTCTCTGGCTCAGCCCGGATCAGATCAAAGTGCTTCCTGTCAGCGAGAAATACGCTGAATATGCAAAAAAAAAGTTTGCGGTTTGCTGAATAATTCCGATGTTCGCACTTCTTTGGATGACAGGGAACGAGACTCTCGGAAAGAGAATCCGTGAGATTTCCCTGCTCAGAGTCCCCTGTACTCGTCATCGTGGGAGAAAAGGAAGTGGCGGACGGACGGCACAGTCTCTGTAAGAAGAGAGGGCGCCGATGCCGGCACGATGAAGTTGGACGATTTCGTCAAATGGTTCAAGGCCGAGGTGGCCAAGGAACTTGAGTAATGGAGTGTCCGCGATTAATGTATAATTTAAAAGGAGAGTTTTAAACAGAGCAGAATGCCTTACAAGCCGAAACCACACTACGGTGGCCCTAAACCAGCCTCCGCATCCAGACCAAGCACAGGCCCGAGACCCGCGGGGGGACGCGGCCCGCGTCCGTTCGTCCGTCAGAAGGCGGATGACGAGCTGAACATCAACGAGGAGATCACCGCCTCACAGGTCCGTCTGGTCGGTGACAACATCGCGGAGCCGGGAATCTACCCGACCTCCAAAGCCTTGAAGATGGCGGACGAGCTTGAGCTCGATCTTGTTGAGATCAGCGCCAAGGCTGACCCGCCTGTCTGCAAGATCCTTGACTACCAGAAGTACCTCTACCAGCAGAGGAAGAAGGCCAAGGAGATGAAGCAGAACGCCTCCAAGATTGTCATCAAAGAGATCCGCTTCGGGCCTAACACCGACGAGCACGACTTCCAGTTCAAGCTAAAGCACGCGCAGGAGTTTCTGGAGGAAGGCTCAAAGGTCAAGGCGACAATATTCTTCCGCGGACGTTCCATCATGTTCGCCGAGCAGGGAGAGAAGCAGCTTCTGCGCTTCGCCGTGGAGCTGGAGGAATATGGCCGCGCGGAGAACATGCCGACCCTTGAGGGAAAGAGGATGACGATGATGATCGCCCCTGTAAAGAAAAAGTAATCCGCTGGGTGCGGAGAACAATATTAACGTTTAATTTATTAAAACAATGGCAAAGCTTAAGACCAACTCCGGTGCCAAAAAGCGCTTCACGCTTACCGGATCGGGAAAAATCAAGAGGAAGCACGCTTACCACAGCCACATCCTCACCAAGAAGACCAAGAAGCGTAAGAGAAATCTTGATCACTTCGCTATCCTCCACAAGGATGACGTGAAGAGAGTAAAAGAGCTTCTGGTCCTGTAAGTTTTTATGTTTAACTTGGAACGCAGTAGAAAAGCATCGCCGAAGGGCGGTCACTGCCTCCGGAAAAAGATCAATTTATGCCAAGATCAGTAAATTCAGTAGCCTCAAGGGCTCGCCGCAAGAAGATTCTCAAGAGAACCCGCGGTAATTTCCTCTCCAGAAAGAATGTCTGGACTGTGCGAAGCGAAGAACACCTACGAGAAAGGTCTCACCTACGCTTATCGTGACCGCAAGGCCAAGAAGCGTAATTTCCGTGCCCTCTGGATCCAGAGAATCAACGCCGCTGCCCGTCAGTACGGCATCTCTTACTCTCAGTTCATGGGCAAGCTCGCGAAGCAGAACATCGGTCTCAACCGAAAGGTTCTCGCTGACCTCGCCATGAACAACCCCAGGCGTTCGAAGCAATCGTCAATTCTGTAAAATAGTGTCTGAAAAGTGAGCTTGAGGGAAACATACCACAACAAATGGGTAAGGATGGGCTTCTGGTCCGTTCTCTATGTGCTGTGGGTGATCTGGCTCGGGAATTATTGGTGGCTCTTCGGCCTTGCCGTCATCTTTGACCATCACATCACCCACAAGGTGAAATGGATGTTCTGGAAGAAGGAGTACAAGGAAGGGGAGAAACGAAACGTCTGGCTCGATTGGCTTGACGCCATAATATTCGCTGTCATCGTCGTGACGTTCATCAATATATTCTTCTTCCAGGCCTTCAAGATTCCTTCATCGTCGATGGAAAGCTCCCTCTTCACGGGGGATCACCTTTTCGTCAGCAAGGTGGCTTTCGGCCCTAAGGTTCCGCAGACGCCGCTTTCGGTTCCTTTCACGCACAACGTCATATTCGGAAAAGAGTCATATTCGACTTTAATCCAGAATGACTACCGCCGTCTGAAAGGCTTCCGGAACGTCAGAAGAGGGATTATGTGGTGTTCAATTTCCCTGACGGCGACACGGTACTGTCCCGCTTCCCGTCCGAGGATTACCACGCATGGGTCAGAAACGCGGGTAAGGCTTACACCATTGCCAGCGGAGGTCCGATAAAGGTCCGTCTGTCGATAAGAGCGACCGTTCTGTCAAGAGATGTGTGGCTCTTCCGGGGGGACACGCTTTCGGTGGTCGATGGTCTGGTTTATACCAATGGGGGGGAGAAACAGGAGGTATATCCTGGAATCCAGTTGTCCTACACTGTAGTGACTTCGGGCGGAAGGATCAATTCAAGGACTCTTGAGAAACTGGGCCTCAATCTTGAGGAACTATATTTCGATGGCAGTCTGCCTGGCTATCCAGCCATGCCTCTTACGCAAGCCATGCTTGACGAGGTCGGCAGGATTTCCTCAGTTGTGAGTGTCGAGCCCAATCTGGACGTTTATCCGCCGGATTACCCCGATTCCTACCTCAGTCTGTTCCCGTTCACCGAGAACTCCGGATGGACCCGTGACTATTACGGTCCGCTCTGGATCCCTGAGAAGGGTGCGACTGTGGCTCTCACACTTGAGAACCTTCCTCTTTACGAGAGGATCATCTCTGCCTACGAAGGGCATGAGTTGAGGACGACAGCTGACGGTAAGATATTCATTGACGGGAAGGAGGCTTCAAGCTACACTTTCGAGATGGACTACTATTTCATGATGGGGGACAACAAGGCATAATTCACTGGACTCAAGGTACTGGGGTTTCGTCCCTGAAGATCACATAGTTGGAAGGCCAGCCATGGTTTGGCTCTCAACTGATGCCGGTCGGAAGTTCCCTAACAACATACGGTGGCGCAGATTCTTCAAAATTGTCTGATTTATTTGCGATTCTGAAAATTTAGAGCGAAATTTGCAGCCCCGCAATTTATTTTGAATCAATCAAAAAAAGTAAAATATTATGGCAAAAAGTTTGTCAAATCACGAGGACGAAAGAGAATGATCGGCAACAATGTCGCTCACTCAAAGCTTCGCACCAAGCGCGAGTTCGCCCTCAACCTCAAGACCAAGAAGTTCTGGTCAGAGGCTGAGCAGAGGTACATCACACTGAAGGTTTCCTGCAAAGGAATGAGAACCATCGAGAAGAAAGGCCTTGACGCCGCTCTCAGAGAGGCACAGGCTAAAGGATATGTCGGCCTTGTTTAAAATCTATTGAGTTATGGCAAAGAAAGCAAAAGGAAACAGGGTGCAGGTCATCCTCGAATGCACTGAGCAGAAAGCAAGCGGTGTGCCGGGAATCTCAAGGTACATCACAACCAAGAACAAGAAGAACACTCCTGAGCGTATCGAGCGTAAGAAGTACAATCCTTACCTCCACAAGGTGACTGTTCATCGTGAAATCAAGTAAATTTGGAGATATAGACTATGGCAAAGAAAGCAGTCGCTACATTCGCCGCCAAAGCTGGCGCAAAGAGCATGGTGAAGTGCATCCGTATGGACAAGTCACCAAAGACCGGAGCTTACGTCTTCACTGAACTCCTCGTTGAGGCTGATAAGACAAAAGATTTCTTCGCGGACAAAAAGTAATTTCCGTGAATATGATAGCGAAGGCGCAGGCGGATTCCGTCTGCGCCTTTTTCGGCAATGTTGAAATAAATTTCACATTGCGCTCGGTTTTCACTAATTTGCCTGACGGCGAATTTAGGATGCGCCTCGGCAATGTTGAAATAAATTTCACATTGCGCTCGGTTTTCACTAAATTTGTAAGTTTACAAATGATAACGTTATGGGATTGTTTGACAGAGGTGTGAAGAAGACGAAAGAGGGCTTCTTCCAGAGGCTTTCAAGGTCGATAATCGGCAAGTCCAAGGTGGACGACAGCGTTCTCGATGCCATCGAGGAAGCGCTAGTCGCGTCGGATATGGGCGTGGACACCACGCTCAAGATCGTTGACAGCCTTGAGGAAAGGGTAAGCAAGGACAGGTACATGTCCTTCGACGAACTGGTGGACATGCTTCGTGACGAGATTGGAACGCTTCTGGATATTGATGGAGAGGAATCTCCTAAGGAACCGTTCGACTTGACGAAGAAACCTCTTGTCGTGATGGTTGTCGGAGTGAACGGTGTGGGAAAAACCACGACCATCGGCAAACTCGCGGCCCGCTACAAGGCGATGGGCAAGAAGGTGATGATAGGAGCCGCCGACACGTTCCGCGCCGCCGCCGTTGACCAGCTCCAGATCTGGGCCGAAAGGGCAGACGTGGAGATTGTAAAGCAGGGCATGGGCGCTGATCCGGCCTCTGTGGCTTTCGACACTGTAAAGTCTGCGGTGGCCAAGGGTGCTGACGTTGTACTGATCGACACCGCCGGAAGGCTCCACAACAGAATCGACTTGATGAACGAGCTGACAAAAATCCGTAACGTGATGCGTAAGGTCATCCCGGACGCCCCGCATGAGGTGCTTCTCGTGCTGGATGCATCGACAGGTCAGAACGCCTACCAGCAGGCCAAGGAGTTCTCGCGGGCGACGGACATAACATCACTGGCTATCACCAAGCTGGACGGCACGGCGAAAGGCGGGGTCGTCATCGGAATCGTTGACCAGTTGAAGGTTCCGGTCAAGTTCATCGGGATCGGCGAGGGCATTGATGACCTGAAAGTGTTTGACAAGAAGGAGTTCGTGGGCTCACTGTTCTCCAGAGAGGATATTGACAAATAAAACATCAGAAATATGAAGCTTTCTTACAATTGGCTAAAGGATTATCTTGAATCCGATCTTACTCCGCAGCAGATCGCGGACGCTATGACAGCTATAGGAATCGAGGTCGATGGTGTCGAGGAACAGGAGGAGATTCCTGGTGGACTTGCCGGAGTCGTAGTCGCAGAGGTGCTTGAGTGCGAGGCGCATCCTGATTCCGACCACCTTCACATCACGAAGGTCAATGACGGAACCGGCGAGCCTCTGACCGTTGTCTGCGGCGCTCCTAACGTGGCCGCCGGCCAGAAAGTTCTCTTCGCCCGCATCGGGCCGTGCTCCCGGGAGACTTCAAGATCAAGAAGTCCAAGATTCGTGGCGTAGAGTCTTTCGGAATGATCTGCGCCGAGGACGAGCTCGGAATCGGCAACGACCATGCCGGCATCAAGGTTCTCCCTGCCGACGCGCCGGTCGGAACCTCTGCGAAGGACTATCTCCATCTCAAGACCGAGGCCGTCATTGAATATATTGAGATCACAGCCAACAGGGTGGACGCCGCCTCACACATCGGTGTGGCCCGCGACCTCTATGCCTGGATGACGCTCAATAATATTCCTTGCTCATTCAAGTACCCTTCTGTTGACGCTTGGAAACCGGGTGAGGGCAAAGGCATTCCAGTGGAAGTGCAGGATGCGACAGCCGCTCCTCGCTATTGCGGGATCACGATCAAGGGTGTGAAGGTCGGCCCTTCACCTGAATGGCTTCAGAAGAAGCTGATGTCAATCGGACTCAGGCCTATCGACAATGTGGTGGATGTGTCCAACTTCATCCTTTTCGAGCTTGGCCAGCCTCTGCATACTTTCGACGCCGACAAGATCACCGGAGGAAAGGTTATCGTGAGAAGGGCCGCCGAGGGAGAGAAGATTGTCACCCTGGACGAGACTGAGAGAAAACTCTCGGCCGAGGACATCGTTATCGCCAACGCTGACGGTCCGATGTGCATCGCCGGAGTGTTCGGCGGCATCGATTCCGGCGTTAAGGCCGAGACTGTGAATGTATTCGTGGAGAGCGCCTACTTCGATCCGGGCTCTATCCGCAAGACCTCAAAGAGACATACTCTCCAGACCGACGCCTCATTCCGATACGAGAGAGGAGCCGATCCTGGAATCAATGAATATGCCGCCAAGCGCGCCGCACTGCTGATTCAGGAAGTGGCCGGCGGAGAGATTGTCGGAGGAATCGAGGAGTTTTATCCTGAGAAGATCGAGAAGAAGGTCATCGACCTTGACTACGACCGCATCGAAAGGTTCATCGGCAAGAAGATCGGACACGACACGATTGAGAAGATACTTACAGCCCTCACCTACGAGTTCATCGAGAGGAGAGAGGGTGGAGCCAAGGTCGCCGCGCCGACCTATATGATCGATGTCACAAGAGAGTGTGACGTGGTCGAAGAGATTCTCCGAATCTACGGCTACAACAACATCGACCTGCCTCAGCACATGAAGATGTCCGTCAACGCAACCCCTTCACCTGAGCCGGAGGCTATCCGCAACGGAATATCCAACTTCCTGGCCGCCAACGGCTTTGTCGAGATAATGAACAATTCCCTCACCAAGGGGGCTTACTATAAGGGACTTACCACATTCCCGGAGGAGAAGAGCGTGACAATCGTCAACCCTCTGAGCTCAGACTTGAACGTGATGAGGCAGACCCTCATATTCAGCGGCCTTGAGGTTGTGGCATACAACCTGAACCGTCAGATCTCGTCGATGAAACTCTTTGAATATGGCTCCGTTTACAGCCGTAATCCTGAGATGGACGGCAAGACGCTGGCTTCCTACGAGGAGCATCCTGCGTTCTCGATGTTCGTCACAGGAACTCCTGAGAAATCCTGGAACAGCCAGCCGGGCAAGAGCAGTTTCTTTGAACTGAAAGGCTATGTGGATCTGCTTCTGAGGCGCTTCGGAGCGAATCTTTACCAGATGGAGGCCACCGCGGCTCCCGCTGACATATTCAGTGAAGGTGTCGCTTATGCCCTTCGCGGGGCAGCATCTGCCGCTCGCGGTACTTGGCACAGTGTCTCCGGCCATCGCGAAGAAGTTCGGTGTGCGCCAGCCTGTGTTCGCCGCAGAGATCAACTGGAACACCTTGTTCCAACTTGTGAAGAGGGACAAGGTCGCCTTCAAGGAGATGCCTAAGTTCCCTGAGGTCAGAAGGGATTTCGCTTTGCTGCTTGACGAGAGCGTAAGCTACGCTGACCTTTACAAGAGTTCGTTCAAGGCTGGCAAGAAACTTCTCAAACAGGTGACCCTGTTCGATGTCTATCGTGGGGACAAGATTCCGGCCGGCAAGAAGCAGTACGCCCTCGGATTCGTGCTTCAGGATCTGGAGAAGACATTGACGGACGAGGATGTGGAGAGGATAATGAAGAAGCTTCTCTCTACTTTCCAGAACGAGTACGGAGCGACATTGAGGTAAGCTTATGAAAAAGGTTCTCAGGATAGTTCTTCCATTGATGGTTTTCTGGTGTCGGCTGTAGTCTCCTGCAGTCGTGAGGGGCGTGTGATACCCGTGCGCAAGATGGAGAGGATCTATCGTGAGATGCTTCTTGCCGACCAATGGCTCGCCGAGAATCCAGACAAGAACGGGATGGCGGACACCACATGGTTCTATGAGCCTATATTTGAGAAATATGGTTTCACGCTCAAGGACTACCAGAAGAGTGTGGACCGCTATCTCAATGATCCTAAACGCTATGCCGAGATGTTGGGACGCGTGGAGAAGGATCTGAGGAAGGAACTGAACGCGATCAACGCGGAGATTGAGTTGGAGGACAGGCTTCAGTATGAGGCAGATTCGCTGGCCAAGGTTTGGAAGTCAGTCAAGGCGAAAACCTTCAATTCATTTCTTGATGTGTTCGATGTTGATGCCATGACAGACCGTGTAGGGATCGAGAAGGATTCCCTTGGAGTCTATCGTCCTGTCCCTGTTGTCGAGGACACGGTTTTCCATGGTCCGCGCCTTGTCATAAGAGACACGACGGCAATAGTGCCGGAGAAGGATACAATTCCTATGACAAAGACGGCGGGTCAGGCAGCCGCCATGAAGTCAGAACCGCTTCATGACATCAATCCTGAGAAATCCATCAGAAGGTTGGAGTTGGCTCCGGTGAAAGATTTATTGATTAAGAATGAATAGAATAGCAGCTGAATATGTCTTCACGTTGAATGAGGACAAGCCTATCAGGAACGGATTCGTTGAGTTTGACAGCGACGGCACCGTGACATCGGTAGGCGAATGTTCGGATCCGGGGCGTGAAAATGCCTTTGTAAAGGGGGCTGTCGTGCCTGGATTTGTCAACACTCATTGCCATCTGGAACTTTCCTATCTCTGGAAATCGTTCCGCAAGGGAACCGGCATGGCCGGATTCATCGACCAGATCAATGAGATGCGTGACAACAAAAGTTTGGACGAGAAACTTCACGACATATCTCATTGGATGAAAGTGATGTGGGACCGTGGAGTGTCCGCTATGGCGGACATCAGCAACTGTGCCGACACATTCGCCATCAAGAAGGCATCTCCCATGTACACCAGAACCTTTCTGGAGGTATTCGGGACGGAACCTCAGGACTGTGCTTCCGTGATGGAGAATGTCTTGAGACTCAAGGCAGTGGCTGATGGATATGGACTTGACGCCGCTCCTATCCCGCACGCTTGCTACACGATGAGCCCGGAGCTTGTCACAGCAGTCTCGGCCGAAGGCTTGAAGTCCGGCTTCCTGTCATTCCACTCGGAAGAGACAGAGGAAGAGGAGGATATGCTGAAATACGGCCGTGGAGCCATGTGGGATAACCGAAAGGCCGCCGGGATGAGTGTGCCACCTGTGACAGGCAAGTCATCCCTGCTCTATTTCATAGACCGGCTGGAGAAAGCGCATCCGGCTCCTTTTGACGAGCATATCCTGCTTGTCCACGAGGTCTGCATGGACCAGGAGGGAATCGATGCCGTGAAGAAAGTGATGAATCACCCGTTCGTGGCTCTTTGCCCGTTGTCGAATATATTCATTCACAACGCTTTGCCTCCTGTGCCGCTGATGCGTCGCAATGGCTTGAAAATCACTGTAGGCACGGATTCGCTTTCCAGCAATGACGACCTTGACATTGTCGCCGAGTTGTGTTGTCTTCAGGACGCTTTCCCTGAGGTGGGCTTGAATGAACTGCTTACATGGGCCTGCCGCAACGGAGCTGAGTTCCTGTCGAAAGAGAATGAATATGGCCGCATCGCTGTCGGAATGAAGCCTGGTCTGGTGGCTGTCGAGAATCTTGACGGTGACCGCCTCACTTCCGAAAGCCGGTCACGTAGAATTATTTAGCCATGATGCGAGAGGAACTTGTGTTCGGGCCGATACACTCCAGAAGGTTGGGCTCTTCGCTCGGAATCAATCTGCTTCCGACGAAAGGAAAACTGTGCAATTTCGATTGCGTTTATTGCGAGTGTGGCTGGAACAAGGATGGCAGGGGAGACCGTAAGCTTCCGACTGCCGGAGAACTTCACGAGACTTTGGAGGCGAAACTGAAGGAATGCAGCGGTGCGGGTACTCCGATTGACTCCATAACGTTTTCCGGAGATGGAGAGCCGACTCTGAATCCTGATTTCGCTGAAATTATTGACATTACCATCGCGCTGAGAGACAAATATTTCCCGCAGGCGAAAGTGTCGGTTCTGTCGAACGCCACAAGGATATTCAGAGAGGATGTCTTCGAGGCTTTGAGGAAGGTGGACAATCCGATTCTTAAGATTGACGCTCCGACTGATGAACTTGCGGGCCGGATCAATCAGCCGCAGGGGGAATATCATGTCGAGGATGTTGTTGCGGATTTGATGAGGTTTGGCGGGGAATTTGTTCTTCAGACAATGTTCCTCAGATCCCCATTCTTTGATTCTTCCTCTCCGGAAGTCCTTGAAGGATGGATGAATATAGTAAGAAAACTTAAACCGAGAGAAGTGATGGTCTATACCCTTGACCGGGAGACACCGGCCGAAGGGCTTGAGAAGTTTTCGGCGGATGAGATGCGGGGACTGGTAAAGCCTTTGATTGAAGAGGGGTACACGATTCAGATAAGGGGTTAGACAGCACTTCCACACAGAATATTAAAAAATTAAGTTGATAATATGGAATCTTTGTTCGCAAAGTATGGTTACGCTCCGGATAAGGAACGGATCAGCAAAAGGTTGGACGCCATCGCGGCCAACATCGACAATGTGACTTCTCCTGAAGTCCTCCGCAATTGCTTGTCATTCATGGATTTGACGACCCTCCGTACAGAGGATACCCCAGCGTCCGTGAAGAAATTGGTAGGCAAGGTCAATTCATTCATGAAGGATTTCCCGAATACCCTCTTCCGGCTTCGGTCTGTGTGTTCCCGAATTTCGCCTCCGTTGTAAGGGAGAGTCTCGCCAGCCATGAGGTTCATGTCACCGCTGTGGCTGGCTGCTTCCCGACATCCCAAAGTTTCATCGAGGTGAAGGTCAAGGAATGTGAGATGGCTGTGGAGGCCGGCGCTGACGAGATCGACATTGTCTTGGCTCTTAACTCCTTTATGGCCGGTGACGAGGAGTCCGCAAGGAAAGAAATCCGTGCAATCAGGGCGGCCATTGACGAGGCTGCCGCGAAAGCCGGCCGAAAAGTCACATTGAAGGTGATTCTGGAGACAGGTCTTCTGGTCACTCCGGAAAACATTGCCAACGCCTCGTTCCTTGCCATGGAAGAAGGCGCGGACTTCATCAAGACTTCCACAGGCAAGGTGAGCGTGAACGCCACACCTATGGCCGCCTATGTAATGTGCGAGAGCATCAAGGCTTTCTACGATAAGACCGGCAGGAAAGTCGGCTTCAAGGCCGCAGGCGGAATCTCCACATCGAAAGATGCGGTATGCTATCATTCAATAGTGAAATCCATCCTTGGAAACGAGTGGATGAACAAGGACTTGTTCCGTTTCGGAGTGAGCCGCCCTGGCCAACTCGCTTATGTCTTCGATCGAACAGAAGACGGTGGTCTATTTCTAGACTACATTCCGGCTACTCCTACGGTACGCTCCTTGCCGTCGTTGTCCTTGACGATATGCTCGTCAGAGATGGCGGCGGCTGTTTTTACAAGATATTCGCGAAGATCATTCCATTTGTGGAATACACCGTTGTAAGTCTGTACGGCGGGAATATAAGTCTCTTTGTCGTTGTACACAAGCTTCACGAGCACATCACCCTTCCTGTTCCTGAAGAAGATCATCTGAAGGTTGGATGCCATAGGCATCATTTCGAAATCGAACCAGTGCCGGTGCACGTCCAGTGACTTCCATCTCTCCTCCATTCCGGCGATGCCGATTGTGCCGATAAGCGGGAGAAGTCCCACGTCATGGCCGAACCTTAGATCCGCGGCTCTGCCGCTTTCCGGTTTGACGGCTTCGTCAGCCTTGGCGACAATGTCTTCGATGAGCGGTTTTGCGATGGAAAGAGACATATTCACCCTCCTCGGCTGATATACCGAAGCTGAAGTAAAGCTTGTTGTTCCTTGATATCCCAAGCCCGATCAATTCATCAGTGGTGAAGTGGCTGAATATGTCAGGATGTGCCAAAGTGTTAGGGCTGATACTGCCCGCAAGGAACACGTTGTCCATGAACTCTTTGGGCTTGGGGATGAACTCGGTCGCCTTGGCTGGATCAGTGAACATCGCGCTGAAGAACCTGTCATAGGAGACCAGGCTGTCAAGAAGATGTCGCCTGAGGACGTTGGACTCTTTCGTGACATTTTTCGTGTCGAGGTCCATGCTGATGTAATCCAGGTACTTAGGCCCTGTCAGGTAATGAAATTTCAGAGCTCCGTTCCTTTCCTTTATCGCTGAAGTGAAGTTGGCCATGCTGACCAGACATCTTGGCCAGTAACTGGAGACGCACTCCACCTCGCCGCGTTTGCCGTTGAACACCTCCGGATAATCAGCTGACATCCTTTCCGCGATTCCACGATGCTCGGCGGCGCCTCTCTCGGTCAACATCCCGAACATCCCTTGATGCTCCATGTTGATTGAGTCGATCTGCATCTTCAGCAGCTTGCCCTCTTCGGTAAGCAATCCAGCCTTTTCTGCGGAGGAAAGGGTCTCGACAGCCCCCTTGAAAAGGTTCGCGCTGGTGTGATAGCGTGATCCGTGCCTTCCGTAGTGGCTGATATAGAATGGCTTGTAGCCTTTCGGCGCTTTCGTCAAGGCGGAAGGAGCATATTCATAATAATGATAGACTCCTCCGGCTCTTTCCGGATTCTCCTCGATCTTGTCCCTATACGTCTGCGCCTTGGCAGAAAAGCTGAATCCACTGATGATCAGTGCTATGGATGCCGCATAAACCGCGGAATTTCTGAATATTCCCATATTTTCCTGAAAAAATGTTGTCTGCAAAGATAAAAAATAGCCCTTGAATTGCCAAGGAATGCCGATTCTTCAATTAACCGTTGAATATTTCAACCCACGGATAGTCGTCTCTACCTTTGCATCGTAACTAAAAACCAACTGAACAATGAAATGGTTCTTCAAAATGATGCTGCCGGCTCTGGTGCTGGTGTCCTGCAGTAAAGAGGGAGGGTCTCCGGTGGAGGTCAGCCCTGTCAGCACAAAGGAGAATGTCGAGGTCGTGGCTCATGATGTGATCGAGCTGGGACGGAAGCTTGAAAACCCTTATTCTGTGACCAATGTCGGCAAGGCTCTTGCGGCTTTGTATCCTACAAGAGGGGAGGTGAGTGTCCCGGTCACTGATTACTATGTCCGTTTCCTCCCCAAGGACACGGTGCAGTTCAATCTTCTCTCGGATCTTGGTGTGGAGATGCTGGATCATCCTATGGATTGTGAGATCCTAAGGGATGGTGACTACTACCATGATCCGTCTGTTCCGGAGGGTGAGATCACTTGGCAGTATGCGGTCGTGCCTCCTGACTTTGTCTTTCCGGAAGGTATCCGTCATTGAGATTCTGGACGAGTGCTTTGTGCCTGATGACAACGTCGCCACGAGGACTCTCGGTGATTTGGACCTTGACGCTCTGGAAAGAAAGGCGTTCGAGATTACGGACAACGCAGACTTTCTTGAGCCTGAGACAAGGGCTAAGGCCAGGCCTTCCGGAAGGATCACGATTGTCGATGACAAACTTAGGAGCAAGAAGACAGTTGGTGTCGCCGGTGTCAAGATGGTGGCTAATGTCTTTGTGAAGATCGCCACGACTTACACGGACGAGAACGGCAACTATGAGTTTTCCCCGCAAGTTTTCCGCCAAGCCTCGTTACGAGGATCTGCTTCAAGACCAGGGGTCGGATTCTCGATCGGACTGAATCTGATTTTGATTCCGGCCTCGATCTCGGCAATCGGCAAAGGATCATCGACGGGGATTGATCTCACTATCGACAAAAATTCAGACGCCACCTTGTTCCGCAGGTGTGTGGTCAACAACGCCGCATACGACTACTTCAAGAAGTGTCAGGCAACAAGGCGTCACCATGCCTCCCAAGAACCTGAGGTTCTGGATTCTGAATATTCTCAGGCCATCCAGCACTCTGATGATGCATCACGGAGCGTTGCTTGACAACAAACTGGTCAGCAAGTATATCGGTAAATACGCGTCCATCGTGAGGATTTTCGCCCGGACATCACGATCGGCTCCAAGGACAAGAACGGGGACTACGCGGCATTGTACTCAACCACAGTGCATGAGATGGCACATGCCAGTCATTTCAACAAGGTGGGGACGGACTATTGGCGTAAGTATGCTACCTACATTCTTACCTCGTACATTTCAACCGGTGACTGCTATGGCACCGGCAATGGAGAGAACGCAGGCTATTGCGAGATCGGCGAGATGTGGGCATATTACATGGAAAACGCATTGTACAAGGAACGTTACGGGAGAAATCCTGGCTTTGGCAATGAATATTGGTTCAAATCTCAGATTTTATCCGAACTTGAAGCAGGAGGAATCAGCCGCTCGGACATCCTGAACTGCATGGGATACTACACGAATGACATAAAGATTCTGAAATCAGTCCTTCTGGAAAACCGTGCGGACAAGGCAGCCTTGATCGACAAGGTTTTCAAGAAATATGGAAGGTAACCTGATCTTTGTTTTAATAGCCTGATTTCAGAGAGGGATGACAGAAAAATGACCTGTCATTCCTCTTTTTAGGGTTACTTATGTTTTTTTAAAAAAGTATTTTAATTAGTATTTTAATTATATGCCGATTCATTTCGGCAGAGATTTATTGAATATCATGGGCAGTGATTTAGATTCGTAAGATATGGGCGTGGAAATCGGAGAAATGATTAATTCGCGGATAAAAAGTGAAATTTGTAATAGAAAAAATAAATTGCAATATTTGCGGTCAAAATTTGTCAGCAAAGCATTTAAGATGCGGTAAGGTGGATCCGTAATGACTTTAGCCTGGCGATTATTGAGTTGGTTAGTGGTTCAAACTCTCAGGCATTCTTTCTAGAATGTCTCCAAAAGCGTTCCAAGGATCGAACTTTTACTTGTGAGAAAGAGACTATTTGCAGACGACAGCAGTCTCTTGTTCACTAATTTGAATAGTGTATAGTAATGTATATAAAACAAGTATCGATGAAAAAAGCAGATTTTTTCTCGCGGTGATTTCACTTTTCGTGGCGATCACTTCATCGGCACAGAACATTTCTGTGACCGGTGTCGTTACTGATGCTTCTACAGGTGAGCCGATACCTTTCGCGTTCTGTCAGGTAAAAGGCTCCACCAAGGGAAGCAGCAGTGACGCCGATGGGCGTTATTCAATCCCCGTGCCAAGTGATGGTACTATCATCTTCTCATCCATGGGATATGAGCAGAAAGAGGTGGCCGTCAAAGGTAAAGCCATAATCAATGTGGCATTGACCCCGGACTCTCAGCTTCTTGAGGGGGTAGTCGTCACTGGTATGCAGAAAATGGACCGCCGTCTTTTCACGGGTTCCACGGCCAAGCTGGATGCGGAATCGGCGAAGATCGATGGTCTCACCGATGTCAGCCGCTCCCTTGAGGGACGTGTCGCCGGTGTGTCCGTGCAGAATGTGTCGGGAACGTTCGGAACAGCTCCTAAGATCCGTGTCCGTGGCGCCACTTCCATCTACGGCTCATCAAAGCCGCTTTGGGTTGTCGATGGCGTGATCATGGAGGATGTTGTGGATGTCAGCGCAGACCAGCTTTCTTCTGGTGACGCCTCCACTCTTATCTCTTCGGCGATCGCAGGACTCAACTCCGATGACATAGAGTCGTTCGATATCCTCAAGGATGGCTCCGCCACCTCTATCTATGGCGCTAGGGCTATGGCCGGTGTGATTGTCGTCACGACCAAGAAGGGCCGTGCGGGATCGTTCAGACTCAACTACACAGGCGAGTTCACAACAAGGCTCAAACCGTCTTACCGCACGTTCAACATAATGAACTCGCAGGATCAGATGGAAATCTACCAGGAACTCCAGCAGAAGGGTTACCTTAATTATGCTTCTTTGGCAAACGCCTCAGACAGCGGAGTCTATGGTAAGATGTACCAGTTGATCGGTCAGTATGACAAGACATCCGGACAGTTCGGTCTCGCGAACACGGCGGCTGCCAGGGCTGAATACCTCAGGGCAGCCGAGTACAGAAACACTGACTGGTTCGACACTCTCTTCAGCAACGCTCTGCAGAGCAACCATTCCTTGAGCGCTTCCGGTGGTTCAGAGAATGCCACCTATTACGCGTCTCTTTCTGTGATGCAGGATCCGGGTTGGACAAAACAGAGTTCTGTTTCTCGTTACACCGGCAACCTCAACACGACTTTCAAGTTCAGTGACATATTCACTTTCAACCTCATCAGCAACGCTTCTTTCCGTAAGCAGCGTGCGCCGGGAACCCTCGGACAGACGATGGATGTGGTTTCGGGTGAGGTGAAGCGTGACTTCGACATCAACCCTTACTCATACGCGCTCAACACCTCACGCGCGCTTGACGCCAATGAGTACTACACGAGAAACTACGCTCCGTTCAACATCATGCATGAGCTTGACAACAACTACATCGACTTGGGCGTGACTGACATCCGTATTCAGGGAGAATTGAAGGCCAAGCCTTTCAAACAGTTGGAACTGAGTGCTCTCGGTGCTGTCAAGTACACGACTTCTTCAGAGGAGCACAACATCCTTGACGAATCCAACCAGTCTCTCGCTTACCGCGCGATGGACACCGCCACCATCAGGGACAACAACCCGTTCCTTTACAAGGATCCGGACAACCCTTACGCATTGCCTATTTCTGTTCTTCCTAAAGGTGGTATCTACGAGAGGACTGACAACTCGTTGCTCGGTTGGGATTTCCGTGCCACAGCCAATTACAGCGAGACATTCGCCGAAAAACACATCGTCAATCTTTTCGGCGGTACCGAGATCAACAGCACCGAGCGTCATGGAACTTGGTTCCGCGCGTGTGGGGTATCCAGTACGGAATGGGTGAGACTCCTAACTACAACTACAACGTGTTCAAGAAGGGCAACGAGGAGAACAGTGACTACTACACCATGACCAACACTCATGTCCGCTCCGCCGCGTTCTTCGCCAATGGTACATATTCTTATATGGGCCGCTACACCTTGAACGGCACAATCCGCTACGAGGGTACCAATAAGCTTGGAAAGAGCCGTCAGGCCCGCTGGCTTCCTACATGGAACATCTCTGGTGCGTGGAACCTTCATGAGGAGGAATGGATGAAACCGCTCAACGCGATCTCTCACCTTTCCCTCAAGGCTTCTTATTCACTTACCGCCGACAGAGGTCCTTCGACAGTGACCAACTCGGCTGTGGTGATCTCTTCCAAGAATCCGTGGAGACCTTTTACTTCAGTGAAGGAATCTATGCTTTACATCGCAGACCTTGCGAACTCCGATCTTACCTACGAGAAGAAGAAGGAACTGAACCTCGGTCTTGAGGCCGGTTTCATTGACAACCGCATCAATTTCACCTTCGATTGGTTCACACGTGACAACTATGACCTTATCGGTGTCATCAACACCCAGGGTCTCGGCGGTCAGGTTGAGAAACTTGGTAACATCGCTTCCATGAAGTCTGACGGTGTCGAGATTTCTCTCACCACCAAGAACATTGTGAAGAAGAACTTCACTTGGACGACCAACTTCATCTACTCTCATTCTCACAATGAGGTGACCAACCTTAAGACGACCATGAGAGCCATCGACCTTATCACTGGTAACGGATTCGCGCAGGAGGGTTATCCTGTTCGAGGAATATTCTCCATTCCGTTCACCGGTCTGAACTCAAACGGTCTTCCTACCTTCATCAATGAGGACGGCGAGTCCACTGTCAGCAACATCAACTTCCAGTACTCTGACTCTGAGGGTCTTTCCAAGTGGCTTAAGTATTCCGGAAACGCAGATCCTACCGATGTAGGATCTCTCGGCAACATCTTCGAAGTTCTACGGCTTCCGCTTCAATGTGTTCATGACATACTCATTTGGAAACGTTATCCGTCTTGACCCTGTCTTCAGCAACACCTACAATGATCTCGACTCCATGCCTAAGGAGTTCGCCAACCGTTGGACTGTCCCTGGAGACGAGAACACCACCAGCGTTCCGGCCATCGCGAGTGTATGGCAGAACAGGCAGGACACCAACCTCCGCAAGGCTTACAGCGCCTACAACTACTCGACCGAACGAATCGCCAGAGGTGATTTCATCCGTATGAAGGAGATCTCGCTTTCTTACGACTTCCCGAGGAAGTGGATTGAGAAGATTAAACTTAATTCGCTGTCACTCAAGGCTCAGGCCACCAACTTGTTCCTTATCTACGCCGACAGCAAGCTCAACGGTCAGGATCCTGAGTTCTTCAACACCGGCGGAGTGGCTGTCCCGGTTCCTAAGCAGTTCACATTCACTTTGAAAATTGGTCTTTAATCTGGAGGGAAAGATATATGAAAAACAAATATTCTATAATAGCCTTCGCGGCGGTTGCTTTCAGCCTTGTCTCATGCGACAAGTTTCTGGATGTGATGCCTGACAACAGAACGGAGCTTGACACTCAGGAGAAAATCCGCTCCTTGCTGGTGTCCGCTTACCCGGAGACAGACTATCTGCTTGTCAGCGAGTTCTCCTCGGACAATGTCGATGACTTCGGCCCTGAGAACCCTAACACAGATCCTTTTATCGATGAGGTTTACGCGTGGAAGGATGTCACCAACACCGACAACGAGGACCCTGAGCACATCTGGCAATCCTCCTATTCGGCCATCGCGGCTGCCAATCAGGCAATAGAGGCCATCACTAACATGGTCGGTCGGATGCCGAAGGGTATGAGCCGGAGATGGCAGAGGCTCTTCTTTGCCGTGCCTACAGTCATTTCGTGCTTGTGAATATGTTCTCGCAGGCCTACACTGAGACGACTGCGGATCAGAAACTCGGCGTCACTTACATAGAGCGCTCCTGAGCAGGGACTCAATCCTAAGTACGAAAGGGAGTCTGTGGCTCAGATCTATGCAAAGATCGATCAGGATCTCCAGAAGGCCCTCCCGCTCGTCAGCGACAATTACTACACAGTGCCTAAGTACCACTTCAACCAGAAGGCCGCGTATGCTTTCGCCACGCGTTTCTATCTCTATTATGAGAAACCTGAAGAGGCTGTCAAGTACGCTGACGCTTGTTTGGGAACCGCTCCTGCGACAATGCTCCGCGACTGGCGCGCACAGGCAAAGATGACTCAGGACGATGAGGTTCTGACCAACCATTTCATCGATGCCACACTGCCGGCCAATCTGCTTCTGATCACGGCGTATTCGAAGATGGGTCTTTGCTTTACAGGACCGTATTCAACATATTCAAAATACGCTGCCGGAAACTATCTTGCCACGAATGAGACCGGTATTGCCCTTGCCCCCTTTTGGGAAAGGATAACGAGTCGTTCTTCCGCTGTGCCGATGAAGGTTTACCAAGGCACGAACCACGACAAGACCACTTTCTGGAAGTTGCCTTACCTGTTCGAATTCTCAGACCCCTGTCGCCCAGATCGGTTATTACGGGACAGTCTATCCGGCCTTCACTTCCGACGAGGTTCTTCTTGAGAGGGCTGAGGCAAAGCTCCTCCTCAAGCAGTATGACTCGGCTGTGGCTGACATGAACCTCTGGCTGTCCAACATCTCGAAGACTGATTGGAACCTCAGCGCTGAGGAGATCAACAATCTTCTGAAGGATATTCCTTACTCAACGGCATTGGCTTCAACCGTCAAGAAGAAGCTTAACGCTCCGTTCCTTCAGAACCCTAGCGAGCTTCAGGAGAATCTGATTCACTTCTGTCTGCTTCTTAAGAGGGTTGACACCTACGCCCAGGGACTCAGATGGTTTGATGTCAAGCGTTACGGCATTGAGATCCAGAGACGTGTCATGGGATCTGACGGCAACCCTCGTACCGCTGGTGATGTCCTCAAGGTAGATGACGAAAGGCGCGCCATACGGGTTCCTAGGAAAGTTATTGACGCAGGATATGCACCGAACCCGAGAAACTAAACTCATAAATTGACTGGAATATGAAGAAAAAATTATAACATATCTCTCAATCGCTGCCCTTTCTGTTCTGTCGTTTTCGGCTTGCCAGAAAGATGACCTCAACCCTGACAGTGTCATCAAGGTTGAGACGGCTCCTGCGACTGAATTGGACAAATGGCTTAACGACAACTATGTCAAGCCTTACAACATTGACTTCAAGTACCGCTTCGAACTGAACGAGTCGGACATGAACTATTACACTGTACCTGCCGATTATGATGAGGCTGTCATCATGGCCCACCTTGTGAAGTATCTTTGTATTGACACCTATGATGAGGTCGCCAGTGTTGACTTCACCAGAGAGTATTTCCCTAAGATGTTCTTCCTTATCGGTGAGTTTGAGTACGGGGAACAACGGAACGTTCATTCTTGGAACAGCTGAAGGTGGCAAGAAGATCCTCCTTTCCGGTGTGAATTATCTGAGCGCCATGCTCAAGAAGGGACCGGAGGCTCTCAACCATTACTACATCAAGACGATCCACCACGAGTTCACCCATATCCTCAACCAGATCAAGGATTATCCTACAGACTTCAAGCAGGTCACCGGTTCCGGTTATGTGGCTGACAACTGGAGCAAGCCTCCTTACAACAAAGAGTACCTCAAAAACGGCTTCATCAGTGACTATGCCCAGCATTCAGACGGTGAGGACTTCGCGGAGATGCTGTCCATCTATGTCACCAACACGCAGGAGTATTGGGACTCACAGCTTAAGGATGCTGGTTCATCAGCAGACTTCATCCGCGCGAAACTTCAGATTGTCAGAGATTACATGAAGTCTGTGTGGTCCATTGATATTGACGAGCTTCGCTCCGTAATCATCCGTCGTCAGGATGACGTGATGCAAGGCAAGGTTGACCTCAGCGATTTAACGGTAAAAAATAATTGGTGATTAGATTATGAAATTCAATAAAATATTAACAGTCGTTCTGGCAGGGGTGTCGGTGCTTTCAGCCCAGTCTTGTCTCAAGGATCAGGCGGATGTCTTTGACTCTTCGTCTTCTGAGCGTCTTCAGGCTTACATTGAACAGACCCGTGAGATCTTGACCTCCAATGAAAAAGGATGGATCATGGAGTATTATCCGGGTTCCGGCCAGTCAAAGGGTGGTTATGCCTACTATCTTGCCTTCACAGATGCTGAGGTGACTGCATCCTACGAGCTCGATCCGGAGAATTCCTACAAGAGTGTTTACAAGCTTACGACGGACAATGGCGCCGTGCTTTCGTTCGACTCTTACAATCAGGCTCTTCATCACTTTGCCACTCCATCGTCAACGGAGTATCAGGCTAAGGGCGGTGACTTCGAGTTCACCATCGTGAGCGTAAGTCCTGAAAAGATCGGCCTTCGTGGCAAGCGTTCCGGAAACCATTATGACCTCTATCCTTACGATTCTGATCTGACCCCGGCCGCGTATCTTGCCAAGGTAGCTGATGTGGCTTCAAGCATGCGTGCCGCCATCATCGACGGCAAGGTCGGTGACACGGATGTCACAGGCGAGGTCGATTTCAACAACCGCAGGATAACCTTCAAGTATGTTGATCCGGCCGCCTCAGCCGAGACTTCCGAGGATGACGGGACTGTGGTTGTCGAGGCTCCGTTCATGTACACATCGAAAGGTATCAAGACCTACGAGCCGGTCGAGGTTGCAGGAGCCACGATCAACAGCATGGATTATCATTCCGACAATAACATCCTTACCAACGGATCGATTGTTTTCCAGGGCAAGCTTCCTGAGGACTACACCCAGTACAGTGACTTCGCCGGTGACTTCAAACTCTCTATGTACAACGGAAGGATTACACTTGATGTGACACTCACGCCTGACGAGGAAGGCAACGGCTTTCTCATGAGTGGCTTCGTGTCCGGCGCGATCACAATGTGTACCTTGGCTACGATAGGGCGCGCGGCCGTCTTACCATGAATGTCCAGTCTCTGGGCGCTGACGGCTCAAATACTGTATGGCTTGCCGCATGGAGCCTTTCCGGCGGCGGAAACCTTACTTGGGACACAACCACTGGATACGGAATGGAGATTGTCCGTGGATCCCAAGAAGGAGAGTTTATATTTGTCGACAACGGCAAGACTGACATGGTAATCGACTCGTTCATCCTTTGGGCGACCGATGCAAGCGGCAAGTCTGCCGGTGAATTCACAGGGTGGGGTGACAACCAGTTCCCTTATCTTCAGACCCTTGTCCGTAAATAACGAAAAGGCTTTATCATGAAAAAGATAATTTCAGCAATATTCATGGCCTTGGCTATAATCGCATCCTCTTCCTGCTCCAAGCAGGAGGTGGATGGGAGCGAGGCCCAGACAATATCCGTCAAGGAAAACAATCTTAAGATTCCCGCCAAAGGTGGCGAGGGGGTACAATCGAGTTCGTTACCGAGTCTCCTATCGAGGTGACGGTTGACAAGGACTGGTGCCAGGTTTCTGTGAAAGACAATGTGGCCACTGTCACCGCTCCTGCGAATGAAAGTTATGAGTCCAGGTATGCCACTGTCACTGTGAAGTCGGGTGACGCTAAGTCTGATTTCACGGTTCAGCAGTTCGGTTTCTACAGCACTGGTTTCAATCCTTCTGGCATCAAGGCTTCCCACAAGGCTGTCTCATTCGATTTCCCTTACGAGTATGATGAGACCATTACTGCGAGTGCGGATGTGGATTGGATCACCGTGACTGTCACCGAGAACAACCTTAACGTCGCCATCGCAGAGAACACCATTAAGGGAACACCTGCTGATATGTCGCGTTCGGGAAATGTCGAGTGGAAGCTTGGCCATGACAGCGGTGTGATATCCGTGGTTCAAAACAACTTGTCCTACATGAGTGTTGACGCCAACTGGACTGTCCGTTATGGTGGTATGGTATCAAGGATTATGAAGGCAAGCAAGCGGCTTACATTTACAATGATGTGGCTGATCCGGCTCTGTCAGGCAAGTACAGCATCTACTACGTCAGCAAGTCTGAATTCACTGAAAGTGGATTGGAAATGGATGATTTCGCAATTGAGGTGGCTGATGCCGTGAGGAAAGAGATAATGTATATTGTTGAACTTTCCAACCAGATGGGATACCCGGCGGAGTTCTCCAATTTCCTTTACGAGGATAGCGATTACGAGGTGTTCGATCCAATGGATGCCGGCGACTACATCGCGTTTGCGATCGGATTCACTGATGATGGTGCCGCCACTGGTCACTATGCCTACAGTGATTTCACTGTTACCAGCGGTGGTGGCTCCGCAGAGGGCTATGACGCTTGGCTTGGAGACTGGACAGTCACGAGAGGATCGGCGACTGACACTTGGAAGATCTCCACGCTTGAGAAGGGGACCAGCTATACCATCACCGGCATCGAGGGACAGTCATTCCCTGTCACTGCCACTTATGACTCTGCCACAAAGGGTATTGAAGTCCGCGCTCAGGATGGACTCGGCACCGTATCGACCCAAAAGTATGGTGAATGCACCGTTGGCCTCTTCGGCGGATGGGGAGAATCCAGCTTCGCCACCGGAAAGTATGTGATCTTCACAGGAACCATTTCAGGCAGCACGGCCAAGCTTGCCGCAGGCCATGTGAGCTTCAGCGACGGATCAAGCTATGATCTTGAGAGAGTCCAGTTCGTCGCTGCCACAGCTGATGGCAAATATCTCACTATCAGTAAGGACAAGACACCTCTGCCTACGACTCTCACCAAGAAGGGTGGCAGTGGCGACAATCCTGGCGGTGGCGGCTCGGATGCCTACAAGAAATGGCTTGGGAACTGGAGCATAAATGCCGGGGCATTCGACATCGCCCTCACTCAGAAGGTGGCTGACAAGACCATCAACATGAAGGGCTGGCAGATGGATCAGGATTTCTTCGAGCCTGCCGAGGTTACATTCGACTCAGAGTCAGGCAGCATCGTGCTATACGGCAACGATGATGAGCCTATCGCGGACAATGTTGACATCGGAGCTTCTGAGGGTGCCTGCAATCTGTACTACGTAGGTAAGTTCATCGACACTGACGGTAAGGAATATTACATCACGTCCGGTGGTAATGGCGCTTACGATGTGGCGACCGGAACATTGCAGAGCGATGGTTCAGTCAAGTTCACCGGAAACTCATTCCAGCTTCAGGGTGGCGGAGACTTTACCTACAACCGTATGGAATTGATCGCTGTGCCTATCTCTGATCCAGACGGAGGTGTGTATACCTTCAAGAGCAAGCCTGACGAGTTCCCTCTTATCGGTGTCAAGTCCGGCACCACTTCTGTCAAGACTATGAGTCTGGACAAGACCAAAGGCACTTGGGTCACGTGAGTTTAACATTAAATTGTATAATTAATCCATAGTTCTTATTGTAATAAGTTGTGGATTAATTAAATATCCCCCTTTTTTTTTCCTTGTATATTCAAATTATTATTTATACATTTGTATAAGTAATACAATAGATATGGCAAGACTCACAAAAGCGGACAGCGTCTATCGGATGTCGCTTCACAAGAACGGAGGTTACATGTATGCGACGACTCATCCGTATACCGTGACCGGGGACGGCAAGAGGAAGTACTCCTGCCTGCATTGGGGCACTGTGACGGATGGTCTCAAGTTTATCCCGGGCAAGCAGTACCTGTACGCCTCTCCGGAGGAACGGGCCAGGCTGATCTTTCCCGAAGGGTGGGACCTCAGCGAAATAGATAAGCTTCAGAGCGATCGCAGGCAAGGCCGTCCTGCATACGAGGGTGCGGACGTCAATCGTTTCTATGGCGACGTCTGGCTCATGGAGCAGGTCGCGGACAAGGTGGGGCTCCGGACGGACCTGATGGCGACGTTCCATGAGAACGCGGAAATCGTGAATGATGTCCTCACCCTTGCCTATTACTCATTCGCGACCGGAAACAGCTGGAGCAGAGCGGCCAGATGGCAGAAGCTGGAGAAGGCTCCGTCCTCAAGGGAGCTTGCCCCGATGACGATAACCCGCCTTACGCAGTCCATCTCCGAGACCGAAAGGATGAACTTTGTTCAAATGCAGGGGCCGACAGGCTGGACAAGGACGGGCTGTGCGCCGTCGACTCCACGACCAGATCCGCATACGGCAGTTCGCTCGCCGACATCAAATGGGGCCGGAACAAGGAGCACGTCCCTCTGCCGCAGACTTCAGAAGTCGTCGTCTATTCGCTTGACAGCCATATGCCCGTGTATTACAGGACCTTTCCGGGCAACATCCCTGACTCCAGAAGCGTGGAGACCATCCTCACCGACATCAGCCACGCCGGTTTCCCGAGGGTTATCCTGGTGACGGACAGGGGCTACGAATCGGTTCAGAACCTCGAGAAGTACATCCTCCGCGGCCAGCCGATGATAATGTGCGTCAAGATGCGCCAGGAAGATTGTCCTTGACAGGATTGCCGAGTTCGGGACCATCGGGGGAAAGCCGGGGGACATGCTTTTCGACACGGAGAGCAGGCTGTACTACAAGCAGTATGACCTGGAATACGACGTGAGGGGCAACGGCGACTCCGTCCACAAGGCCGACCGCATGAAACTCGACCTGTTCTTCGACCCCTTCCGCAGGGCCGCGGAGCAGACTGAACTCGAAGTCGCGGTCGAGATGCAGCGCAGAAGCCTCCAGTCCATACTCGATGCCGGCGGGAGCGTGGACGACGATGAGAGCATAAAGAAGAACTACAACTGGTACGAGGTCTCATATGACAAGAAGGACCGCAAGCTGCTTTCCTTCAGCCTCGATGAGAAGAAGATAGAGAACGTGAAGAAGACATCCGGCTTCTTCGGATACATCACCCTCGGCCTTGACTATACCGCCCCGCAGACCCTTGATGCGTATAGTCTCAGGGATGAACAGGAGAAGTACTTCTGTCAGATGAAGACCCAGATGGGCTTCGACCGTCAGCGCAACTGGTCGGAGGAAGGCAAGACGGGCAGGCTCCTCATCCTCTTCGTCGGCCTGATAATAAGTTCATACGTGCGCCATATCTGGAAGACGACAGGGCTCAAGAAACAGTTCGCTTCAACCCAGGATATCCTTGACGAGATGCGGTCGATCCGCTGCATAGAGCATAATGGCCGGGCCAAGTTCATCACTCCGTTTGTCGGTGCCCAAAAGATATCTGCAAGGCCTTCGGCTTTGACATCCCTGAAGGTTGCGGAACTGAATACAAATCCAGAAAGGTCTCCCCGAAACGACGCGGACGCCCTGCAAAGGCAAAGACCGTCAAACTTGATAGTTAATTATACAAAAATATGTTAAATTCACGTGGGTCAAGGTCGACAGGAACAGCTTCAGGACCATATCCGCTAATGGACCATTTGAGTTCTGCACCCCATATAAGGCTCTGCCTGAGGTTTCTCACTTGCTGGGAAAAAGAATTGTAGTAAAGTAAAACCATAAAACAGTCATAATATGAAGGCAATTAAAACTTTGATGGCTGCCGCTATGACCGCGACATTGGCTCTTGCTGGCGGTTGCGCTGACAACGATGATCTTTACGAAAAGTTTGATGATCTTGTTGTGAGAGTTGACGCCCTTGAAAAAACCGTCAACGAGATCAATAAGATAACTATACCTGGAATGCAGTCGATTGTGGCTGCAATCCAGGGTAATATCTACGTCACTTCTGTCACTCCTGGTGACAATGGTTACACAATCACTTTCTCTGACGGTACCACCGCTGTCATCACAGACGGTGTGGACGGAGAGAAGGGAGACAAGGGCGACCTGTTGTGGGCGTTGTCGAGGCTGACGGAGAGTTCTACTGGGCAGTTGACGGCAAGCCGCTTCTTGACTCTGCCGGCAACAAGATCCCTGTCCATTCGGCTGTTCCTCAGCTCCGTATCCGTGATGGCAAGTGGCAGATCTCCTATGACAAAGGTGAGACATGGGCCGACGTGGATGTGCTTGGCAATCCTGGTGGCTCCACTATTTCGATCGAGGATGGAGACACAACCGTGACTTTCTTCATCAACGGCGAGGCCTATACCATCCAGAAGGAGCTTCCTTTCTATTTGGTATTCGACGCTCGCAAGGATCTCGGTGTTCCTGTAGGTGGTGACGAATATACTTACCCATATTCCCTCAAAGGTGTTTCAGAAGGAGATGAGGTAGAGGTTGACATCCTCAACTGCACCTCTGGATGGGAGGCCAGGGTGATCTCTCTTCCTAAAGGAGAGGTGCCTGGCTACATCGGAGTGAAGCACAGTGAGAACGCAACAGGAAAAGTCTTTGTCTATGCCAGCAACGGCCGAGGAAAGACCGACATCAAATCTCTTGTCTTTGAGGACGGTGTGCTTACCGCCGAGGCTGACGTCAAGCCTGTCCCTGCGGCAGGTGGTGAGGTCAAAGTTTCCGTGTGACCACCAACATGGACTATGAATTGTATGTTGACAGAACCCAGAAGTGGATCAGCGTGGCTCCTCAGACAAAGGCAACCCATGTCGATGTCTATACCTTGGTTTGCGAGGCAAACACGGCGGGTTCGTTCCGTTCCGCGGAGGTTGATGTCATCAACACTGTGACGGGTGAGACTCCTAATGTCTTCTATGTCATCCAGTACCCTGCCGAGACTGTGGCCACCGACATCGCTTCCCTTGCCAATGTGGCTGACAATACTCCGGTCACCCTTTACAAGGAGACCGTCCTTGCCACTTCTGATAACTCTGCTGTTGTTTCCGATGGAACAAGCTGCCTGTACGTGACAGGAGCCACCTCCGCGCTTCCTGTCGGCAAGGTGATCACTCTGAACGGTGTGAAGAAGACTGATAAGGAGACTGATAAGGAGACGGAGGTCGTTTCGGTTGAGGTCACTTCATACGAAGTGACGGCCGAGACATCCAGTGTGACCGCCCCGACATCTTCCTATCTCGGCTGGGTGACTGAATTCCCTGCGTACGTCATCACTTCCGGCAAACTTGAGAAGGAAGGTGACACATATTTCATCAAGGCTCCGATGGGACAGAAAGTGGTGATTGAAGCTCCGCTTGCGTCGTTCGATCTCGCTTCCAAGGTAGGAGGATATGTGAATGTCTATGGCTATGTCTCATCATCCGTTTATCCGGAGGGTGAGAAAGCTGAGACTTGCTCTATGATCCTTAACGCCGTTTCCGCGATCGAATTCAAGGAGAACAACGCATGGACGCTTTCATACAGCACTGATCCTGAAGACAAGAAGTACCCTGAGGTCATCACCAACACAGTGAGTGGCTCAACAGTACCTTACACCCTAACCTTCTATTCTGAAGAGGATTATGCGAAACTTGGCGGATCACCTGTGAACGCCGCCTTGCGGCTCAGCGATGACGTGCTGTACTATTTCGATCTGTTTGGCGATGTCTACGGTCGTGATGAAATCTATGATATGCTTGTCCACACCGATGGCTCAACCGGTTCAGACAGCTTTGGAGAGAAGGACTTCGGCAAATATGTGGCTGTGGCCGCGGGAATCGCCGCTGACGGAACTCCTACCGGTGACTACAAGACTTTTGAATTCGAAAAGAAGGAACCCGTCTCTGTCGCTACGTATGCCGACTTCATCGGAAGATGGAAAATGGGTGACAACGTCTTGACCGTCTCTGAGAAAGTTAATGGCAGCACTTACAATGTTACCGGACTTCCAAACCAGGACGAGAACGGATTGGCGCCTGTTGAGGCTGAGTTCTCTGACGGAAAGTTCATCCTCAAGGAGCAGAAGCTTTCAGAGGCATGGAACAATCCGAAATATGGTGACTGTGACATTTATCTTTCCGGAAAGTTCAACTACAATTATAAGGTTTACGCCGCTTATGGATGGTACACCGAAGATCCGTCAGTCATTCTTACTGGTTACGTCCTTGAAAAAGGAGGCGGTATGACCGTTTACGCCGGTTCTTGTGAGAAAGGTAAATTCCTCTCATTCTGCCTGACTTGGCAGATACAGGCCGGAGAGAACGCAGGCAAGGGCAATTTCTGGCCAGAGGTGATAATTTCGGACATGACAAAGCTCAAGGAGGCCTCGTCTGCATACAAAGCTTGGCTCGGAAGCTACACCCTCAGCACAAAGTCTATAAAGACAGGTAATGACACAACCTACAATGTTGTCCTTAGGGAAGCCCTTCCTGACGAGACGATCGCTTTGGATGGCATAGGAATCGATGGCATTCCTCTCATTTATGATGCGGAAGGCGACAAGTGCTCACTGGTCTATGGTAACTTCTCTTCAAGTTCATCCTACAATTTCTATGTCTCTGGAATCACCAATGACGATTATGTCTGCACCGGTGATCCTGACACAGGAGAGATCGCCACTGTCACCAAGTCTGCGGACAAGACCATCAAGTTTCGAGAACGTGGTGTATAAGCTGTCCGAAGAAAAGGCCGGAGGTCTATGCCAAGTACTGGGGTGTTCTGGGGCTGTCCACATCAACTAAGAAATGGTACACTTTCTCAGATGCCGACTACATAGTAAATCCGGCGACGTTGACTCCGTCAGCCGCCTCCAAGTCGGTAAAGAGCCTCTCCGCTCCAAAGACCGGCAAGAGTGTTCGTTTTGACACCAAGTCGCTTCCGTCAAGTATGACCATTGCACGTGACACTAAGTTACGCGATGCTCAAGACAAGAAAGTGGACGCGAGAACCGCGAAATCCGGCCGCGCCAAGCTTCTTGAATTGAAATAATTTATATACCTTTGATTTTTCAAGGGATCCGGATTGTACGGTTCGGATCCTTTTTTTTTCAAAAAAAAAAATATGAAAGTAAGTTCACTCTTATCTGCGGCTGCTCTGCTCGCGGCCTCGTCATTTTTGTTCTTTTCCTGTTCCAAATCGGAGCAAGCATTGTCGTCTGACAGGGGGAATGCAAAGCCTTCCGGTCTTCAAGAGCAACGCCCCTATACTCAAGACGAGATTGATAAGGCAATTTATATTCCTGGATCAATGATCGTGAAATTGACGCCTGAAGCCGCGGATGCGATGGAGAAGGGGAGTGCTTTGCTATCTTCTGTCTCAGAGAGCCTTGGTGCCAAGCATGCCGAGCGTCTTTTCCCTGACGCCGGCGAAGATGAACCGCTTCACAGAAAATGTGGCCTGCATCAGTACTACATCGTGGACTTCGATTCTGCTCTGCCTCTTGCCAAGGCTCAGGAGATTCTCGGATCACTTGACGGCGTAGAGGCTTCTGAAAAACGTAACATAATCTGCAGGTCCGCTTCCACCAACGATCCTGGCTACGCCTACCTTTGGGAATATTCAGGTCGTTACAGCATCAATGTCGAGGACGCCTGGAAGTACACAACCGGAGATCCTTCGGTCGTTGTCTGTGTCGTTGACGGAGGGCTCAACCTCAAGCATGAGGATCTGGCTTGGAACTGTGGCAGTGTCAACTGGAATTTCGTGAGAAACAGCTCAAATATTACCCCTGAAGACCATGGATGTCATGTCGCCGGCACAATCGCAGGGGTCAGAAACAATGGAAAGGGACTTGCGGGAATAGCTGGAGGTGACTATGCGGCCGGGAAAAAGGGCGTGACTTTGATGAGCGCTCAGGTTTTCCAGGGAAACAGTACTGCCTCAAGTTTCCAAAATGCTATAGTTTGGGGTGCGGACAACGGCGCGGTCATCAGCCAGAACAGCTGGGGCAATGACTATGACTTCGATGGTAACGGTGTGCTTTCCGCCTATGAGAAGGACTATGCCTTGCGGGACAGGATTTCCTCTTCAATGGCGGCTGCGATTGATTATTTTATCGCTTATGCCGGGTGTGACAAGGATGGCAACCAAAAGCCGGGCTCTCCAATGAAAGGAGGTCTGGTAGTCTTCGCGGCGGGAAATGATGGCATAGCAAACGGTGTTCCGGCGTCATACGCGCCGGTGATCGCGGTTGGCGCTTCCGGAATGACAGGCAGGCTGTCCTCATTCTCCAACTATGGTAGTTGGGTGGACATCTGCGCTCCTGGAGAGAGCATCTACAGTTGTGTGGCTTCAGGATCTTACGGCCGTTTACAAGGAACCTCGATGGCCTGTCCTCATGTCTCGGGAGCTTTGGCTTTGCTGCTCTCTCAATTCGGAGGAGAAGGGTTCACCAACGAGAATCTGAAGGAAGTCCTTCTTGAAGGTGCAAACGCGAGCCTGATAAACTACAATGGCAAGGCAATGGGCCCATACCTCGATGTTATGGGCTCGATGAGATACGGCCTTTCCAAGTACGGGAGAGAGAATAACAATCCCCCGGTCATAGAGACATCCTATACGGGTGATTTCAAATTCCGCCAGTGGGAGAGCGTGTCGATTCCGTTCACCGTGTCGGATCCTGATGGCGACAATGTCGAGGTCACTACAGATTTTGAGGGAAGGGCGAAACTGGTCCGCGGTTCCAAGGATCCTGATATCTACAACTTTGAGATCCTGTGCGAGTTGGTCTCCGATTTCACACCTAAGAAGGCAAAGATCACAGCGACTGACGTTTATGGCGGCACGGCGGAATATGAATTTGCCTATCAGGTGATCGAGAACCATCCGCCGGTTGTCTCAGAGCCCATCAATGACGTTGTCCTTTCCGGCGACGGAAAGATGTCTGCCTATCTGGACGGTGTGTTCTCGGATCCTGACGACGAGCCTCTGGAATATTCCGCGAAGATTTCTCCTGACGGTGTCGCTGATGTCTCGATCAGTGGCGACGGCAAGCTTGTTGTCGCCAAAAAGCAAAATGGCTTGGCGGTGATCACCGTGACAGCCAAGGATCGCCTTGGCGCTAAGGTCTCAACCGATTTCAAGATTGTCGCACGTGATGAAAGTTATGCTGTTGACTACTATCCGAACCCTGTCCGTGATTTCTTGAATGTCCGTCCAGGCAGCACCGCGGTTGTTGATGTCATGGTGAAGATAGCCTCCACATCCGGGTCTGTCATTCTTGAGAAGAAGGTTTCGTGCAATGTGTTCGATCCGGCCAGGATAGACATGAGCGCCTTTGCTCCTGGAGAGTACAAACTTGGGCTGGCTGTGGGTGCGGATAAGTATGATTATGTTATTGTCAAGAGGTAGAATGAAAAGAGTATTGATCGTGGCCTTCGCCGCTCTTTTGCCGGCGTTCCACTTGCAAGCCCAGGATGAGGCGTTCGGTTGGATGTGTCAGAGGAATGACCCTGTTTCAGTGGCCATGGCCGGAGTCTCTCTTGCTCCGTCTTCAGACATTTCGTTTTCAGCGTTCCGGAATCCTGCGGTGATTCCATATTCGGAGAGTCGTTTTGCGGTGACAGCGGCATATTCACCCGCTGTTGGTGACATGACAACCGATGGGCTGGATGTCGGCGCAGGCATGAAGACGAGAGGAGAACGTCTGGGATTTTCTGTCGCCGGTAATTACAATTCATGCGGTGAGTATGAGGTCATAGACGACTCTGGCAACCGCAACGGTATGTTCAAGACATCTTCCATGATGTTTTCCGCAGGTTTGGGACTGAAGGTGATTGACGCGCTGAGTGTTGGCATCAATCTGAAATATGCCGGCGAGAGGCTTGCCTCTGACTCGAACCAAGGTGTGTTCGCGTCAGATGTGTATGCTTTGTACCGTTGGAGGATGCTTCGCTTAAGCGCCGGACTTGCCAATGTGGGCACTTCTGTCAAGGATGCCTCCGGATCGTCTTATCATATACCTTCGTCAGTGCGGCTGGCGGCTGGCTATGGCCAGACTTTCGAGGAAAAACATTCCCTTGAGGCCGGAATGGACGCTGATTGTTTTTTTGCCGGAAAGTTCGCTGTTTCCGGAGGAGTTCAGTACGGATTCAACGGCATGGTGTTCGCGCGTGTCGGCTATCGAGCGTCCGGTTCTGATGTGATCGCGTCCGGAGTGTCAGCCGGCCTTGGTTGCAAATTCCACGGAGTGAGGGTGGATTTCGCCTACCAGAGAGCTTCATCTTTGAATATTTTGGCGTTCTCTTTGGGCTACAGTTTTTAAGTAACCTTCAAAAAATAACCTGCATCATCTTAAGGAATCTTTTCGGTCTATATCTCTTTTCTCATCAGTCATGTGCCACCGGCACACTCCTTCTTCGAAAATAGATCTATCCTCGAAAATATTCTCTTAATCTGAGGCAACTTATTTTTTTCATGTTACTAAATTATGTATCCGTGCCTGATTTTGTTTGCGATTTCGCAAATATTCCGTATATTTGCAATCCATTTCAAGCGCGGGTGGCGAAATGGTAGACGCGCTAGTTTCAGGAGCTAGTGTCAATTGCGACGTGTGAGTTCGACTCTCATCCCGCGCACAGGAACGAGGGTGGCTAAAAAGTATCTTTTTGGCCACCCTCAATCATAATATTCAATCATCGGTCACTTTGTGACATCCCCGGAGGAACACGGGAAAAGATTCACGGAACCACCTCGGTTCCGGCGACAATGTTCCCGGTTATACAGATTGGTCCGGCAAAAGGGCTTTGGACGGGCATGTCATAGATTCGCAAAAATGCTTATATTAGTGGAAAATTTCGGAAGAGATGAAGATAGTGTTTTTGGATGCCGGGACGATGGGGACGTCATCGTTGGCTCCGATTGAAAGAGTAGGGGAATTGACAGCCTGGCCGAATTCGACTCCGGAGGAGTCCATCGGCAGGGTAAGTGATTGCGAAGTTTTGATTGTGAACAAGATAAAGGTGAATGACCTGCTGCTGGAGGCGGCGCCGAAACTTCGGCTTGTCTGTGAGGCCGGCACCGGCATAAACAATATTGATGTGGATGCCTGTGCCAGACATGGAGTGATTGTCAGGAATGTCGCCGGCTATTCCACGGATTCCGTTGTTCAGGAAACATTCATGCATATTCTTAACCTTCTGGGCAACGGGGCCTATTTTGACAATGTCGTGAAAGTCCGGGGCATATTCACGCAGCGGGTTGTTCACTGATTATTCAAGGCCATTCATTGAAATGACTGGCAAGGTGTTGGGTGTCATTGGTCTGGGCGCGATAGGCTCAAAAGTTGCCAGAATCGGATCCGCGTTTGGGATGAAAGTCATCTATTACTCCACTTCCGGAACAAACCATTCCGAAGAGTATCCGTCGGTCTCTCTTGAGCACCTTATGCGCAAGTCCGATGTCATTTCCGTGCACGCTCCGTACAATGAGCGCACAGCCGGCCTTGTCGGTGAGAAAGAACTCTGGATGATGAAACCGAAAGCCATCATCGTGAATATGGGACGAGGTGGGATAGTCGTGGAGGAAGCCTTGGCTAAAGTCATTGACGAGGGTGTCATTGGGGGAGCGGGCCTGGATGTCTATTCGACCGAACCGATACCGGAGGACCATCCTCTTCTCCATACCAGACATCCGGAACGTCTCAGCATGACTCCTCACATCGCCTGGGCAAGCATCGAGGCTCGTGAACGTCTGATACAATCCATCGCTGACAACATAGCAAAGGGCTTTTGAGCATAGCCTTCCATGGTCCTTGTCCGGTTGACCTTTGGGAGTGATATTCAAGGAGGCTTCAAGTCGGTCAGGCTTGGAGCCTCCTTGAATATTCAACGCCTTGGAATGAATATGGTTGCATATTGGGGGCGATTCGTTCCAAGTCTTATGATATTCTCATCATTCCTGAAAAATATTCGTTAATAATGCCAAAATGTTGAAAAAATATACATATATTTGCAGAACGTTTGAATAAATATGCTTTTGATATGAAAGGTAAGCTTGAAAGGCAAAGAATAATCCGCGAAGTGATCAAGGATAACAGGGTCTCTAATCAGGAGGAACTTTCCACGCTGCTGGAACAGCGTGGGCTCAGCGTCGCTCAAGCGACTTTGTCAAGGGATATCAGAGAATTGAGAATCACCAAGATACATGACGGAAGCGGTTACAGTTACAGTCTTCCCCAGCCTGGAATGTTGCGTAACAGCTTCCGTGAATCCTCAATGTCATCTGATAGCATCGACAGTCTGGAGTTTTCCGGCTCGATGGCGGTGATCAAGACGAGGCCTGGCCATGCCGGGATGATCGCCTCTATCATTGACGACGGGCATCTTCCGGAGGTTATGGGCACGTTGGCCGGTGATGACACGATCCTGCTTGTGCTGAGGGAAGGATTCCGGCACGAAGATGTGACATCGTCTCTTTCTGAGATATTCAAAGGCATCGAGACCAAAAGGGTTAATTAATTTAACGGACTAAACAAAAGATGACGCAGGACGAATTGACTGTTGAGGTCGCTTCGGACAAGCACCTCATTTATGTCGATGAGATTCTAAAGACAATAGAGGAGGCGGCCAAGGTAAGGGGCACCGGCATCGCGAAGAGAAAGCCGGAATATGTCGCCCAGAAGATCAAGGAGGCCAAGGCCGTGATCGCTCTTCAGGGCGAGAAATTCGCTGGATTCAGTTATATCGAGACATGGGAGCACAAGCAGTACGTGACTACATCCGGACTGATCGTGCATCCGGATTTCCGTGGTTTGGGACTTGCCAAGAGGATAAAGGATCTGACATTCTCGCTGGCCCGCACACGCTGGCCGCACGCCAAGATATTCAGTCTCACAAGCGGTGCGGCGGTGATGACGATGAACACCCAGCTTGGCTACAAGCCGGTGACTTTCGCCGAGCTCACCAGCGACGAGGCTTTTTGGCGAGGCTGCGATGGATGCGTCAACGTGGATGTGCTGAAGCGCACCGACAGGAAGTACTGCATCTGCACGGGAATGCTATTCGATCCGGAGGAGCATCTTCCGGCGAAAATCCCGCAGGAAGTCCTCGAAAGGATCCGCAGGATCGACGAGGCCGAGAATGACAACAAAAATTAATGAATATGGAAAAGAAGAAAGTAGTGGTCGCTTTCAGCGGCGGTCTGGACACATCCTTCACGGTGATGTACCTGGCCAAGGAAAAGGGCTATGAGGTTTACGCCGCGTGTGCGAACACCGGCGGATTCAGCGCCGAGCAGCTGAAAGACAATGAGAAGCATGCCTACGAACTGGGTGCGAAGGAATATGTCACCCTTGATGTGACCAAGGAATATTACGACAAGAGTCTCCGTTATATGATCTTCGGCAATGTGCTGAGGAACGGTACATATCCGATCTCGGTCTCTTCCGAGAGGATATTCCAGGCTATGGCCATCGCGCGTTATGCCAAGGCGATCGGCGCTGACGCCATCGCCCACGGTTCGACTGGCGCCGGCAACGATCAGGTCCGTTTTGACATGACTTTCCTTGTGATGGCTCCGGGAATAGAGATCATCACCTTGACAAGGGATATGGCTCTGACCCGCCAGTTTGAGGTTGATTACCTTAATGAGCACGGCTTCAAGGCTGATTTCAAGAAACTTAAATATTCCTACAATGTCGGCCTTTGGGGCACTTCCATCTGTGGAGGCGAGATTCTGGACTCCACCCAGGGACTTCCGGAGGAGGCTTATCTGAAGCAGATCACAAAGGACGGCTCCGAGACCATCGAGATCGAGTTCGAGAAAGGTGAGATCGTTGCTGTCAACGGCAGGAAGTTCGCTGACAAAGTGACTGCCATTCAGGAGATTGAGTCTATCGCCGCTCCTTACGGCATCGGCCGGGATATGCACGTCGGGGACACCATCATCGGCATCAAGGGACGTGTCGGCTTCGAGGCCGCCGCTCCTATGCTCATCATCGCCGCCCACAAGTTCCTTGAGAAGTTCACCCTCAGCAAATGGCAGCAGTACTGGAAGGATCAGGTCTCCAACTGGTACGGAATGTTCCTGCACGAGAGCCAGTACCTTGAGCCTGTGATGAGGGACATCGAGGCGATGCTGGAGAGCAGCCAGAGGAACGTGACCGGCAAGGTTACAATGGAGCTTCGTCCATGGTCGTTCTCGACCGTCGGTGTGGATTCCCCTTGCGACCTTGTCAAGACCAAGTTCGGTGAATATGGCGAGATGCAGAAAGGCTGGACCAGTGAGGACGCCAAGGGCTTCATTAAGGTGACTTCCACCCCTCTGCGTGTTTACTACACCGCCCACAAGGACGAAGGAGAACAGCTTGAAAAGGAATTGTAGATGATAATTATTTATGAAATAAATGATTATAAATGAGTATATAAAGGTAGGGATCGTAGGGGCCGCCGGCTACACGGCCGGCGAGCTTCTGCGGATTCTGGCCAATCATCCGGCCGTGAAGGTTGTCTTCGCGCAGAGCGGCAGCCACGCCGGTGAGCCTTTGTGTGGTCAGCGCATCAGGATTTGTTGGGAGAGACGGATCTGAAGTTCAGTGCGGAAGCCCCTGTGGAAGAGGCCGATGTAATATTCCTTTGTTCCGGTCACGGAAAATCAAAAGGCTTTGTCCATTCTTTGCCAGAGAGTTATAAGGGTGCTATCATCGATCTCAGCAACGATTTTCCGTCTGGCCGCCGATGCGGAGGATTTTGTCTATGGACTTCCAGAGGCATTCAGAGACAAGATCGTGAAGGCTAAGCATATCGCCAATCCTGGCTGCTTCGCGACCTCTATCCAGTTGGCGCTTCTGCCTATGGCGAAGGCTGACAAACTGCCTGAGATTCACGTGACGGGAATCACCGGATCGACCGGTGCGGGGACGAGGCTCCGTCCGAGACCACGCATTTCAGTTGGCGGGCCAATAACCTCTCTGTCTATAAGGCGTTTACCCATCAGCATCTTGGCGAGATAGGGGAGACCCTCCACACTCTCGCTCCAAGTTACGAGGGCGAGTTGAACTTCGTTCCGGTCAGAGGAGACTTCACAAGAGGAATCCTGGCATCGGTTTATTTTGATTGCGACCTCTCCGAGGAAGAAGCAGTTGCGCTTTACAAAGACTACTACAAGGACGAGCCTTTCGTGCACGTGATCGACACGAATCCGGATCTGAAGATGGTCGTGAACACGAATAAATGTGTGCTCAATGTACGTAAACACGGCCGTAAGCTCCACGTGATCAGCATAATCGACAATCTCGTGAAAGGCGCTTCCGGTCAGGCGGTCGAGAATATGAACCTCATTTTCGGCCTCCCGGAGGGCACCGGTCTTCACCTGAAAGGCACTCGTTTTTAATATTCGAATCATATTATGAACTTATTCGATGTATATAGCCTCTTTGATGTGACTCCCGTCAAAGCCAAAGGCACCAGAATCTGGGATGACAAGGGTCAGGAATATCTCGACCTCTACGGAGGCCACGCCGTCATCTCGGTCGGCCACTGTCACCCGAAATACGTGGCCGCCATAACCGACCAGCTGAACAAGATCGGCTTCTACTCCAACAGCGTGAAGAATCCGCTTCAGGTCGAGCTGGCCGGAAAGATCGGTGAACTATCCGGACTACAGGATTACTCCCTCTTCCTGATCAACTCAGGAGCGGAGGCCAATGAGAACGCCCTCAAACTGGCCTCTTTCCACACCGGAAAGGACAGGATGATCGCGTTCAAGGGAGCCTTCCACGGAAGGACCTCCGGAGCGGTGGCCGTCACTGACAATCCTAAGTATTCAGCGCCGTTCAACTCGCATCACAAAGTCACTTTCCTGCCGCTGAATGACATTGAGGCGGTGAGAACAGAACTTGCCAAGGGCGATGTCGCCGGCGTGATCATCGAAGGCATCCAGGGGGTCGGCGGAATCGTCATCCCTGATGACCGGTTCATGAGAGACCTTCGTCAGGTCACCAAGGAAGCCGGCGTGGTGCTGATTCTGGACGAGATCCAGAGCGGCTACGGCCGCAGCGGCAGGTTCTTCGCCCACCAATGGGCCGGAATCAAGCCGGACATCGTCACGATGGCCAAGGGAATGGCGAACGGTTTCCCGATCGGCGGAGTCCTCATCTCTCCTGAGTTCGAGGCCACAAAGGGAATGCTAGGCACCACATTCGGAGGCAATTACCTCGCGATGGCCGCGGCAAACGCCGTCGCTGACATATTCAAGGAAGAGAATCTCGTTGCGAACGCTTTTGAGGTAGGAGAGTATCTGAAGAATTCCATTCCGGCCTCTCCGAGAATCAGGGAGGTGCGTGGCCGCGGACTCATGGTCGGCATAGAATTCAATGAACCGATCGCCGAGATCAGAGGCCGCCTCCTCTACGAAAAGCACATATTCACAGGCGTTTCCGGCAAGAATATGATCCGCCTTCTTGCCCCGCTCACACTTACCAAGGCGGACGTTGACATATTCATTGACGCTCTAAAGGAAGTATTATGAGTAAGTTTTTTTCACGTAGGTGACATAGGCGACCTCGGCAAGGCGCTTGAGGAGGCGAAGCAGGTCAAGGCGACCCCGTTCGCATGGCAGAATCTGGGCAGGAACAAGACGATCATTCTGATTTTCTTCAACAGCAGCCTGCGCACCCGCCTGAGCAGCCAGAAGGCGGCCATGAATCTGGGAATGAAACTCGATAGTGCTCAATGTCAACGGCGACAGCTGGAAACTTGAGACCGAGATGGGCGTGGTGATGGACGGCGACAAGCCGGAGCATCTGCGTGAGGCGATCCCTGTCATCGGCAGCTACTGTGACATCATCGGAGTGCGCTCGTTCGCCGGCCTGAAGGACAAGTCCTTCGACTACAACGAGACCATTCTCAGGCAGTTCATTGAATATTCCGGCAAACCTGTCATCAGCCTCGAATCTGCCACGGTCCATCCATGCCAGGCCTTCGCCGACCTCATAACGATCAATGAATATAAAAGCGTGGCGCGTCCGAAGGTGGTCCTGACCTGGGCTCCGCATCCGCGTGCGCTGCCTCAGGCTGTGCCTAACTCGTTCGCCGAGTGGATGAATGCCGCCGATGTGGATTTCGTCATCACCCATCCGGAAGGCTACGAGCTTGATCCTCAGTTCGTCGGCGATGCCCGTGTGGAGTACGACCAGATGAAGGCCTTTGAAGGAGCGGACTTCATCTACGCCAAGAACTGGTCTTCCGTCTCGCACTATGGCCAGATCCTCAGTCAGGACCGTGCTTGGACAGTCGGGGCGCGCCAGATGGCCGTCACCAACAACGCCTATTTCATGCACTGCCTTCCTGTGCGAAGGAATATGATCGTGACCGACGAAGTGATTGATTCTCCTCGCAGCATCGTGATCCCTGAGGCCGCCAACCGCGTCGTCTCCGCCCAGGTCGTGATGAAGAGGATGCTGGAGGATCTGCAGTAAGACTTTGTTGCGGAAACGGTACAGGAAAGGGGCCTCTCCTGTACCAAATGGCCTTTTGTCATCGTTTGGTACAGGAAAAGCCTCTTTGGTGTACGGAAATAATTTTGAGAAAAACGAATATGATAAAGGATTCATTGAATATTATTAAGGTGGGGGGAGCCATAGTGGAGAACGAGGAGTCTCTCCAGTCCCTCCTGATGTCATTCTCAAGCCTCAAGGGCAGAAAGATACTCGTGCACGGAGGCGGCAAGATCGCCACCGAGGTGGCGGCCAGGCTGGGCGTGGAGACCCAGATGATCGATGGCCGCAGGATCACCAGCGCCGAGATGCTGAAGGTGGTAACGATGGTTTACGGCGGACTTGTCAACAAGAATCTGGTTGCACGTCTGCAAGCCCTTGGTGTCAACGCCATTGGCCTTACCGGCGCTGACCTCAATCTGATTATGAGTGTGAAACGCCCCGTACAGCCAATCAACTTCGGTTACGTAGGTGACATCAAGTACGTCAACGCCAAGGCTTTGGAGAACCTCCTTGAGTCCGGCGCCGTGCCTGTTCTCGCCCCGCTGACCCATGACAAGGAAGGCTCGATGCTGAACACCAACGCCGACACCATCGCCTCGTCCGTTGCCCAGGCTCTCGCCTCAGTCTATGACGTGACCCTGACATATTGCTCGTCCACCCCTGGTGTGATGAAGGACCTGAACGACCCGTCGAGCGTGATCCCTACAATAACCAGTTCCGATTTCGCCCCGATGGTCGCCGACGGCACCATCTCCGAGGGAATGATCCCGAAACTCCAGAACGCCTTTGAAGCCATCAACTCCGGTGTCTCCCGTGTGGTCATCACCTCCGCCTCCGCCCTGGATGCCGGCACCACCATTATGGCCGACCCCGAGACCGACGACTGAGCGAGGTCTGTGTGTCTGTTAACTGCTTGTTAACGAATATGATAGGCTTTCGCCTTTTTAGTGCTGTTACGCTATAGGTGAAAGCCTTTTTTTGAAATGATTTTCAGTCTGTTACTCGTCACTCATCTCCATTGGCGTGAATCTACCAAAGGAGAAGGGCTAATATATTTATTAATAATGATTTAAGAGATGTGGATTGTATATGCGAGAATCTGGGTGATATCACTTTGCGCAATCTATTGATTTGCAATCTTTTAGATTGGACCTATGAGAGATTTTCAGAGGCCGGAAATTTGGTGGGCGTGACCGGGAAGCCGTAACTTTGCACCAGAAAGTTTAACCATTAAAATCAACGATTATGGAGACAAAGAAAACTTACAAGGCCAATCTTGAGAACAAGAGAACCCTTCTGACGGAAGTCGGGCTGGTGGCTGCGATGGGAATAGTTCTGATGGCGTTCGAGTGGGGGGGACACCTGAGACCAAGGTCGCCACGCTTGCCGGTAACGATGCGGCGTTCATCAGCGATGACATCGAGATCCCGGTGACGATGGAGACTCCGCCGACACCTCCGGCTCCGGCCGTGATTCTCAACGATCTGATCGAAATTCTTCCGGATGACATAAAGATTGATGAGGATCTGGAGTTCAAATCCTTGGATGACAGTCAGATGGAGATTCCTATAATGGATTATATCCCACAAAGTGTCCAGGATGAGGAGGTTGACGAGGCTCCTGTGCCGTTCTTCGCTGTTGAGGAAAAGCCGTTGTTCAACGGTGGGGATGCCAACGAGTTCTCCAAATGGGTCAACTCGAACCTCAAGTACCCGTCCATAGCCCAGGCTAACGGTGTCGAAGGCCGTGTGACCCTCCAGTTCACGGTCAACCCGGACGGATCCGTCAGCAATGTCAAGGTCCTCAGAGGAGTCGATTCCTCACTTGACAATGAAGCCGTCCGTGTGGTCTCGATGTCCCCGAAATGGACTCCGGGCCGCCAGCGTGACAGAGCCGTGAAAGTCACCTACACCTTCCCGGTGATATTCAAGTTAAGGTAGAGTGAATCCTATGCGAGACGGCTTAGAAACGTGCTGCGGAGGAACCGGACCTTGCCGTCGGCGAAGCGTACCTTGCAGGAGCCGGTGTCGCTGATCTCAAGGACCTCGCCTTGGCCGAAGATCTTGTGGAACACGTTGTCGCCGACGGTGATGCTGTCGGCCCTGCCCGCATCATCGGGAGTCTCGGTCGTCTCGTCAAGGTTCTCATTGGCGATCTGCTCCTGCAGCCTGCGCCAAAGGGCCTCATCCATCTCTCCTTCCGTGACAAAAGAGGGTCACGCTTTTTATCTCGGCGATGAACCTTGACGGCAACTTTTGCTGCTGAGCCTGAACGTTATAGCCTTCGGACTCGGTCAGGAACAGGCACTTCTCCGCCCGCGTGGCAGCAACGTACATCAAGCGCCTTTCCTCCTCAAGGGCCGTCCTCTTACGTTCCCGGATGCTTCTGGCGTTCGGGAATATTCCGTCGCTCAGCCCGATGATGAACACGTAAGGGAACTCCAATCCCTTGCTCTGATGGATGGTCATCAGCTTGACTTTGTTGGTCTCCTTCCGGTAGTCGGCGTTCGTGTACAGGGCGATGTCCTGAAGGTAATCGTAGAGCGGAAGCTGCTCCCATTCAGTGTGTTCGCTTTCGTAAAGCCTTATGGAATCCACCAACTCGGTGATGTTCTCCAGGCGCTGCTCGTCATTGTCGTCACGATATTCCTGCTTCAAGCCGGTCTTTTCGAGGATATATTCAAGCATCGCGCAGACTCCCATTGAATATGCCCTTGAGCGGCATTCCTCAATCAATGCCACGAACTCCCGGACAGCGTCACGATTCAGCTTCGGGTCATCCAGATGATTTTTGAGCGCTTGGTAAAGTGTCGTCCCCTCCTGTGATGCGTAAGCCGTTATCAGTTCAAGGGTTACCTTGCCGACTTTTCTGGACGGCGTGTTGATTACCCGCTCGAAAGCGATGTCGTCGTCCGAAGCGACCAGCCGAAGATAGCTGATGCAGTCCTTGACTTCCATCCGCTCGAAGAACCGCACGCCACCCCACATCACGTAAGGAATGTTCGCTCGGATGAGCGCCTGCTCGATGAACCTCGAAAGATGCGCCGCGCGGAACAGCACCGCGAAATCTGAATATGCCGCCTCGCCATTGTCAAGCCTCCGGAGAATTTCCTGACAGATCCACTGCGCCTCCTGCCGCTCGTCCGTCGCGTGGAAGTGCACGATCTTCTCGCCCTCGCCCCGGCGGGTGAACATCCGCTTGTCTATCCGGTTCCTTGTTGTTGACTATGATTGAGTTGGCTACGTTCAGAATCCCTGGAGTCGAACGGTAGTTCTCGTCCAGAATGATGTCCTTGTCGGCCTTGAACGCCAGAAACCTCTCCGGTTTCGCCCCTCTCCACTCATAAATGGACTGGTCCGGATCCCCGACTATGAAAAAGGTTACCGCACTTCTCGGACAACGTCTCAACAATCTCCCAGTCACCGCCATTGCAGTCCTGCGCCTCGTCCAACATCACATAGTTCATCCTCTCCTGCCACTTCTCCCTTACCTCTGAATATGTCTGAAGAATATGTCTGGTGAACTGGATGAGGTCATCGTAGTCGAGCGCCATCTTGTCCTTTTTGCTTGAACAGAAGCTGGACACTGAGCGGAAGGTCAGTCCTTCCGGGAGACCGGCGAGGTCGGGACAATGTATTGCTGAACATAAGGCTCAGCCGCCTTGGTACCGGCAAGAGCCTCAAGAAGTTGCCGCACTGTCTTCACGCTTCGTTCCGTGTTGTTTTCCGTCAGCACCTGCCTGGCCAGGGACTTCATATCCTCCTCGTCCAGAATCTGGAAGTTCTTCGGGTAGCCGAGCCGATGGATCTCCTCGCGCAGAAACCTCACGCAGAACCCGTGGATCGTGCAGACAAAGTCGTTCGTGTACCCCGGCGGAACAAGCTGAGTGATCCTGCTCCTCATCTCCTGCGCCGCCTTGTTCGTGAAGGTAAGGCACAGAATGTTAGCCGGTTCCACGCCCAGTTCGTTTACTATGTACGCATACCGATAGGTTAAAGCCTTGGTCTTTCCCGAGCCTGCTCCGGCAACGACCCGCACCCGGCCCTCCGTCGAGGTCACCGCCTCTCTCTGCTGTCTGTTAAGTGTCCCTAAATCCATATCCACAAATGTACATAAAAACCATCGTTTTTGCGTACATTTGTATTGGCAAAATGAGTGGGCTGTAATCTTAGTCTGTGAAATGTAACTGTTTGTCACACTGTGAGTAAAGCGATTCTCTTCGGTGGGATTGTACTGGAGACCGAAGCTCATTTGAATGATTGTCAATATGTTGCGTGCCACTGGTTGATTATCAATGAGTGCTGTGTAACAGATTGATGGACTTTTAGTTGGTATGTTCTCTTTAGCGGGATTCGACTAAAGACAATGTGCTAAAGAATTAATAGATAAAGATTTAGAATTCATGGACACGATAGATCTTTTGAAGAATATGATCCGGATTCCTTCCTTCAGCAGGGATGAAGGGGCTGTGGCCGACTTCCTGGAGCGTTGGATGTTGACAGAAGGCTTCGCGGCCAGGAGGCTGGGCAACAACCTGTGGATTGAATCCGGCCCGGCGGACGGCAGGCCGACCATATTGCTTAACGCCCACATTGACACTGTGAAACCGGCCTCTGGCTACACCCGTGACCCGTTCACGCCCGAGATTGAGACGGACGGATGTCTGTACGGTCTCGGCAGCAATGCAATGATGACGGCGGATCCCTGATTGCTCTTCTGGAGACATATTCAAGGCTCATACAGAAGGAGCAGCCGTACAAGGCTGATCTTTTTCCGCCACCGCCGAGGAAGAGGTGAGCGGGAAAGGTGGCCTCGACTTGATCCTGCCGGAACTTGACCGGATTGATTTCGGTGTGATGGGCGAGCCGACCGGGATGAGGATGGCCGTCGCCGAGAGGGGACTGATGGTACTGGACTGCACTGCCTACGGGAAGAGTGGTCATGCTGCCAGAAATGAAGGTGTCAACGCCATCTACAAGGCCATCGAGGATATTCAGTGGTTCAAAAGTCATAGTTTCGACCGAGTGTCCGATTTCCTCGGAGCCGTCAAGATGTCCGTTACGCAGATCAACGCCGGAACCCAGCACAATGTCGTGCCGGACAAGTGCACGTTCGTGGTGGACGTGCGCCCAAACGGGATGTACACCAACCCCGAACTTCTGGAGCTGATCAAGTCCTCCGTATCGTGCGAGGTCAAGGAACGCTCGACAAGAATCGGCAGCTCGCATCTTCCGATGGATCACCCGGCCGTTGTCAGAGGTCTTTCCTTAGGCCTTGAACCGTTCGGCTCCCCGACCACCAGCAATCAGGCCCTCTGCCATTTCCCGACCCTCAAGATCGGTCCAGGCGACTCCGCACGCTCCCATTCCGCCGATGAATATATCCGTCTTGACGAGATTGCGGACGGTATCGAGACGTACGTCGCCCTTCTCTGCGGTCTTACGTTGTAGGATTTAACATCGCCTCCCTCGTTCACTGAGCCTGTCGAAGTGACCGAGATTCGATGTCAACATGGGTATTACGCATTTTTTCAGTATGTAGAAAATCCAGAGAGCCTCTAACCTGAATTTTTCACGTTACAAATTCAGAACAGAGGCTCTCTGGATTTACATCAAAAGTGCTTATTCAAAACGTGGTGCCAATCCTCTGAGGGCGGCCATGATAGCTTGGGCCATACGGGCATGACCTTCGTCGGTAGGGTGGAGCCTGTCTTTGTCCCTTGGGAAATATTCCTTCTGCGAACGGTTGAGCGGGAATATTCCTGAGACGGCGCTAAGGTCGATCACAGGCACGGCCCAGACATTACCCGCCTCCTTCACGGCATTGATGTAAGCGTCAATATATTCCCCGCACCTGTTGGTGTAGTTCTCGTCCGGCTGGATGTTGGTCTCGCCGAATTTGGCGTAGCCCCTGTGAAGTGGAGTCATCAGGATTATCTGCTTGTGCGGGTACATATTCTTAAGTGAGTCCAAGGCAACGTTGATACGTCCTTTGAACGTGCTTGGTCGAGGTTTGGCATCCTATGCCTTCTTACCTGCAGAGATTTAGGCTCACCATTGGCGGCCTCCACCTCGACATATTCCTCCGTGAACCATTCCCCGATCGGTACTCCGGCGTTGAAGTCGTTGGTCCCCATCAGGATAAGGATCGCGTCGATGTTGTCCCCGTACTCACTTTTCAGCCTGTTCGCCTGCGGAAGGACCTCATTCCATTGCTGCCCGTTTTGAGCCACCACGCAAGGGATGATTCCGATCTCCCGCGCCATGAACCAGTAGTACTTCTCCGGCCCGTTCGCCACCTTCGGATCCGAGATCGAGTCCCCAATGATTCCGACCCTCGTTCCGTACCACGGATGGGTCGTGTCCACAACTTGTCCATCAGTCAAGCTCTTGCCTTTTTCGATGGCGTGGCATTCTTTTCTACCGGTCGCGGAGTCTGCCAAAGCGCCGGTTCCTGATATTCCATGTGCGAAACTTCCGTTTGCAATGAGCATCGCCGCCAATGTCACCCAAAATCTGATTGTTTTCATTGTATTTTAAGTGTTAAAATTTGCCTTAGTGATCCGAGGGCTTCTCGGTTGCATAATTCGCTTTGTGAAGTTACGAATTATTCCTCGGAAACAGAAATCTGTATAGTAATTCTTAAAAAATAACTTGAACAATTTGTATATCTTTATGGTCTATATTTCTTTTCTCATCAGTCGTCTACCTCCAGTACACGCCTTCTTCCTAAAGAAATCTATCCTCATAAATCTGACGTAACTACTCAGGTGTCCCCTGTCCTGACCATAAGCCGAGGATGACGCGAGGCTTTCACCTTCCCGCTGAGACTTTTTTCAAAATTTATCCTCATGCCGCAAGGCCGTGGTTCAGACCGCTAAAAATCAGCTGTTTGTAGCCCCTGTGAGCCCCACAGAACCGCTGAAACCTGATGTTTTTCACTCTCAAACCTTGAGCCCACTTGAAATAGTGCTATTTGCCACTTTTACCCATTACAGAAGTATCTGCGAGGCACATGTTTTTCAAAAAACGACTTTTTATCATGTCAGACACGGATATTTTCTGGTGAGCCCTTTTTCAAGTGGACTCAACCTTCAAACAAACAATTCAAAGCAGCTTCTAAGCATGTTGATGAAATCCGTACTATTTATGACTGCGGGAAGATCAAGATGAATCAAATGACCGATTGTTGTTAGTAAGTTTTAAATAAGAAGCTGTTTTGAATTGTTTGAAATGTTCTTTGAGGTGAAAAATCTTCATTTTCTTCCCGCTTCTTCAGTCAGATAGCACCGCTATCTTCCTTGGAAGAAGCGGTCGAAACTGAAGTTTTTCACTCTCAAACCTTCAAACAAACAATTCAAAACAGCTTCTAAAAGTTTTGATGATGCAAAGGCTAACGGAGTATATCAGTGTCTATGAAAAAACGCATAGGTATTGGGCGATTGCAAAATTACGTGCCAGTCAAATAAATTACATAGAAGGAGTATATCATTTCCCGGTCGAGAAGGCTTTCAGCGCCATTCATAAGGACCATCAGTCGTCAGGCTATGACGTTGAGGCCTGCAAATGGTCTAATATTCCGGATGTGGATTTCGCCTTGGCGGATGACTATCCGTGGACTCTCGGACAGTTCGTCTGGACCGGTTTCGACTATCTCGGCGAGCCAAGCCCCTATGACACAGACTCGTGGCCAAACCATAGCTCGATGTTCGGAATCATAGACCTAGCCTCTATCCCGAAGGACAGATATTGGCTTTACAGAAGCGTTTGGAACACGGACAGCCCTACGCTTCATATTGTCCCTCACTGGACGTGGCCAGGCCGGGAGGGCGAGGTCACTCCGGTCTATGTGTACACTTCCTGGCCTGAGGCCGAGCTGTTTGTGAGCGGTGTCTCGATGGGCCGTCGCTCGAAGGCCGTTCGGATCCCCCTTGCGAAGGATTGCAGGAGGAGAATGTCGAGGGACGCTACCGCCTGATGTGGGACAATGTTGTGTATCATAAGGGCGAGATCCGTGTCGTGGCCTATGACGCCGATGGCAATCCGGCTGCCTCAGAGTCCGTGTGTACCGCCGGCAAACCTTACACCTTGCGCCTTGAGTGCGACCGTGAGACAATTGCCCGTGACGGTGAGGATCTGGCCTACGTGACCGTGAGTGTGGTTGACAAGGAAGGGAACCCCTGTCCCGACCGATACCCGTGAGGGTTTTCGCCACAGTGTCCGGTGCCGGTGAGTTCCGCGCCATAGCCAATGGTGACCCGTATTCCCTTGAATTGTTTCATCTGCCAAAGATGCACCTGTTCTCAGGCAAACTCACCGTGATAGTCCGCTCCCTCGCCGGCGTTGAAGGCCCCGCCAGACTCACCGTCAAGGCCAAAGGCCTGAAATCCGCCACACTGGATCTGTAGCCCGCTGCTGGCTCCGAAACCCACGATGTTTCAGCCCCTCTCCCAATGCACCAGGTGAGGGGATTATTTGTATCTGGTGAATTTGGTTAAGCATAATATGATCACATGACTTGATCAGCGCATTGTTTTGAGGCCTGTTAAAAAATGCACTGGTGGATAAGTTACTTACTATTAGTGCGATAGAAGATGCTGGCAGTCAAATCGGAAGGTCAGCATTGTACAACGGATTGATAGTCAGTAAGTGATGCTCCACCGCTTTATAATCAATGCTTTATCGAATTGTACACGCGTTCGCTGCTTTTTTCACAATAGCGTTATGGACATATTATGGAATGGTCTCTGAGCTTTAGATCCGACAAGAAACTATGCGCACCTAAAACAATATCTGCTTGATAACTAACGTTTTGGCGTTCCAGGTGCGAATATATTCACGCACCTGGAAGTCGATACCCTCGCTACAGAGCCTTCTGTTGGTGCCCCTGACCTCCAGGTGTGAAAAAACACTCGCACCTGGAACTTTAGCGGCTTGATAACCAGAGAATTGCTCTTTTAGGTGCGAATATGCTCGCGCACCTGGAAGTTGGCGTGATACGGAGGAAGATAGTCAACAGGTATATGACTTCCTATAATTTACTCGGTAATTTTGTAAAAATTACCGATACTTCCCTTGTTTACAATGGCCAATTGTGAACCACTACCCCCTGGCTGTGATGTCCATACATTAGCTTTTGAGATTCACCCCCTGCATTTTGCCGATCATTTCTTTTGCGAAAAATCCGGCAAAAAATGTAAGGTTTGCAGGACCAAATCTATGAACGAGATGAAACAATTGTATATAGCCTTGTTTTTATTGATGTCCGCATTGGTGACATCCTGCGGGAACAGGGAGGCCGAGCGGATTATGGATTCCGCCGAGGATGTTATGTGGACAAGGCCAGACAGCGCTTTAACTGCGTTGGAATCGATTGACACGTTGGCTCTTAAGACTAAGTCGCAGCGTGCGAGATACTCGCTGTTGTACACTATGGCGTTGGACAGGAATCACCTCACAATCCAGGATTTGCGTGTCATCAAACCGGCAGCGAGCTACTATGAAAACCACGGTTCCAATGATGATAAGATGAAGATGTATTTTTATCTTGGGACAGCGCAGTATGACACAGGAGATCCGGAATCCGCAATAGCGAGTTATATCCGTGCGAAGGAATATTCATCCCGTTCGGACAATCTTGTGTTCAGAGGGATCATCAGTTCCTCGATTTCTGATGTCTATTTGTGGAACAATAATAATTCGGAGAGTATCTCATATAGCAAAGAGGCTTATGATTATTTTGCTCAGGCTAAGGACTCTTTTAGGCTGTGGAATACTACCGGATCTTTGGCGTGCCTTTATTCGAACATTCAAGACTGGGCGAAGGCCGACAGCCTTTATTCTGTTTTCTTCTCGCAACCAATCCGTGATACATCCATTTATGCGGAGCAATTATTGACCCTTGCTTGGAATAATATCTTCAAACCAAACTCTGATGCTCATAAATCTATTGATCTTTTTTTAAGGGCTACAGGAAAATTTGGCGTAATGCCTTCTATAGATGATTATTGTGTCTATGCCTATGCTTCTGAAATCATAGGAGATCATAGAACTGCGAACGATGTGATCCGACAGTTGGAGAATGTGGACAGCAGTTCGACCATATTAAAATCTGGAAGTATAGGATATCAAAGCATCGCGCAGACTACAAAACAGCTTTGACATATCTTGAACAGTCTCTGAGCGATCGAAATTCTGAGGTCTTGGAAACGGTTGGCCAATCAGTGGCGTTGGCACAGTCAGATTATTATGAGGACAAGTCTTTATTGTTGGATAGGGATAGAAAAATCCAGCGTCAAATGAAATGGATAATCGCCCTTATTGGTTTGTTTACTATGATATTTGCCTTGTCCATTCATTCGAAACACAGGAAAGAGTTACAACATCGACTGGAAGAAATGATCACTCTCAATGATGAAGTTAACCAAAGGCTTAATGAGTCACTCCTTTGTGAGGCTGAACATTTGCGCTCCATAGATTCCCTGAAATCCGCGAATGAATTGGCTGAGAAGAATATACAAACATTGTCGGAAAAACTTTCCAGCGCGGCCGAAAAGGAACAGGTGTTAATGGGGCTGAGGGCGAAATTTGTTCAGGTGAACAAACAGCAGTATTCCCAATTGAATAACCTGTGCCGTCGGTATTTTGAGTCCAGCAAATCCTCAAAAGAAAGTGATGATCAGATTTATGCGGAGGTTAAAAAGATTCTTGCGATATTGGATGAGCCGAACCAAAAGGATCTTGAGTCTATGCTTGATGATAATCTTGATGGCATAATGACAAAATTACGCGCCGAAATGCCTAATACCACCGAGAGAGATTTTCGTTTTATTACCTTCTTAATCCTCGGTTTCGACACTAAGACGATAGCCAGAATGATGGGCTATAATGTTAGCACGGTTTACACAAAGCGGCACAATATCAAAGATAAAATCTTAAGATTGGATAGCGTACGTCAGGCACTTTTCTCTGAATTAATATCTTAATAAGCGTAATTGTTTGATAGTCAGTCAGTTTGTATTTGCTATAAATTATGGGCTGCCAGTTAAAGTATTGGCAATTAATAATTTAATTGATAAAAGTAAGAAAATGAATTCTAACTGCTTGGCAAATTATTAATAATGAATATGTTATACTTGGGCTGGGTAAAACTTTTTTTCATTGCATTATCAACCTTTCTCCCGAACTTTGCAGCCGGAAATAATACATTTTTTATGAGAAAGGTTATACTATTATTGGCACTGCTGACAGTCAGCAATGTGTTGTTGTATTCGCAAAAGGAAGACATCATACCGATTGAGGTCATAGAAATAAAGAAGCCGAATACAAAAGGTAATCACGTTCCTGCGAAGATTCAAGTTGAGTGCTGTTATTATTCTTATTTGAACAACCTTGAGTTGTCATTTATGTCTAATGTAGGAATAGTGACAGTGTGTCTTGAAAATCAGGCTACAGGAGAAATCCAAGACTATGTTGGGAACAGCTCTTCTGGAAGGATGTTGATTCCAGTAGGATCAGATACCGCATACCGAATGGACATTGTGACCGAAAATGGTCATAACTACTATGCTGTATTTTTCACGAGTACAGAGAACTATGAATGATAACCATATTATCGTCTTAGATGCTTAATCATTAATATATTATATCATTGTTATGAAATCTTTAACTAAGAACATTTACACCTTGACTGTGCTTGTGGCGATGCTGCTGTTGTCTTGTTCAAAAAGAGGATCGTTATCTGTGTTCTGATAACGATCCTACACCTTTGACAACACGATCTGTTGTAAGTTTGGATTCTTTGAATTCGGGTGAGTTGGTCCTGTTGGAAGAGACTGAAGAGTTGTTGAAGTTGAAAAATCTGATGGCGAGAAAACGTTCATCCAATGTTGGCGCGATGGCCGTTGGCGTTTCTGATGTTGATGAGTCTGAAATGTTAGTGCACTCAAATCCTCGTTCAGGAATTCACTACATATATGATAAAACAAATAAAATCGCATTTTCATATTTAGTGGATACTATTGACGAAGACTGGATTTTAGATGACTATGGAATAAGAGATTGGGTGGAGTCGTTGCCGACAAAATCAATTTCATTGGCGACAATTGCAAATTCATATAAAATCATTGGTTTGTGATGAGGACAATATCTAAGATAATATCATTGATGATGCTGATGATATTATTTAGCTGCCACGAGGTGGAAGAACAACATCTGAATTTTAATCAGACTATATGGAACGCTACCAAAACTTGGTTTGATGATAATGACCGTGTCGTCGGCTCCTCTACATCTGTTCTGGAGTTTTTAACGGAGAGTAAAGGTCAGGAAATATATCAAGATGATAATGGTGAGAGTCATTCTCTTGATTTTAAATACAGGATTGATGGCTCTATAATCCATTTTGTCGATGGATTGGTCGGAGGTGATTGGTTTATCTTGGAGCAAACAGATAAACAATTGGTTTTGCAATCTTATAAGCCCCATAGATATATAATGACAATGGTTAGGGTTTATTGATGGGTCTAAGGTGTTGATGGCCAGTTGTTTAGTTTGGATGGAATGAGGGGGTGAATTTCTTCGGATATGTAACTTGCTTAGAATTAGGGAACTATATCTATCAAAAGTGAGACTTTTTTTGTATAACCAACATCTCTACCGAACTTTGCGGTTGGAAAAAAATGTATTGTTATGAACCATATGACCGTATTAAAGTTTATCTTGACAGTGTCTGTTATTGGAATCAGTCTGGTGTCCTGCTCGAATGAGCGTGATGCCCTGACTGATTTTGAAAGACTTGAGGATAAGCTGTGTGGAGAATATTCTTTGACAGACATTTATTGGACTGGGCCTATTGTTGATTTGGATCAGGATGGCATAGGCCGAAGGGATTTGAAGGAGGAGTTCAAGAATATTCCAGGCTATGTTGAATCTTTTGGGAAGGCGGAGGTGGTGTCAATGCCCGATGATGAAAAGTTGCTCTTCAAGATTGTGGTTCCTGATTATGTCACACTTGAAATAGATGGCAAATATATCTTGTCATCTGTCCGTTATCAAGGAATTGACATAGAAGGACAGTGGCGGGGTGGCGGGGAGAATACTAAGCTTTCGGCAGAAACCTTTGAGCTTGCGCCGGAGACCTCTATGGATGTGGCATATATTGTCCACTCTATGAAACAGGCTGACATTTATGATTTTGGTGATGGATCTTTTGTGTGCAGGTCTGAATGTTCTTTATTAGATAAGGCTAATGGGACTCTGGTCGAGGGCACTATCCTCTATTCATTCAGAAGGGATTAGAACTTTTAAGGAAGGGGTGACTTAAGATATAGCCTGAGGAGCGGAAACAGGCAATATCGCTCCAGTCGAGGGTAAAATGGCATACGACGGCGGCATTATACCATTATAATGCCGCCGTCGTTGTCGGTGAAGGTTGCCGAGGATCCTGCGATCAGCAGATAGGAGTGCCTCGGAGGAGAACCTTGGCGATGAACGGGGTCTGGTGGCAGTACGGGATGAAGGCTAGGGACGGGACTGGTTTTGTGACGATCAGGTTGGCCAGTTTGCCGACGGTGATCGAGCCCAGATCCTCGGCCACGCCCATCGCGTAGGCGGAGTTGAGGGTGCAGGCGTTGAATGCCTGAGCCGGGGTGAGGCGGATTGTGATGCAGCCTAAGGCCATCATCACGAAACGCATATCACCGGAAGGGGAGGATCCTGGGTTGTAGTCCGAGGCGAGTGCCAGGCCGTGACCCGCGCTGACATATTCCTTGGCCCTGCCGTAAGGGATTCCGAGGAAGAATGACGAGCCTGGGAGCATCGTCGGCATTGTCCGTGAGTTTCTAAGCGCTTCAATCTCAGCGTCGGTCGTGCGCTCAAGGTGATCGACCGAAAGAGCGTTATGCTTCACGGCCACCTGCACGCCGCCGGAGCAGGCAAGCTCGTTGGCGTGGATTTTCGGTATCAGACCGTAAGCCTCTCCGGCAGAAAGAATTCGATCCGTTTCAGCGACCGTGAAGAACCCCTCGTCGCAGAACACATCGACATATTCAGCAAGCCCTTCGGCGGCGACGGCGGGGATCATCTCCTCGCAGACGAGGTTGACATATTCATTCTGCCGGCCTTTGAAGGCTCTGCCGACGGCGTGCGCCCCGAGGAAGGTCGCCTTGATGGTGGCGGGGGAGTCGCTCTTGACGCGGCGGATCACCCGAAGCATCTTCAGCTCGTCCTCCAGGGTCAGGCCGTAGCCGCTCTTGATCTCGATCGCGCCGGTTCCTTTGGCGATCATTTCCCTCACGCGCGCCATTGTCTGTGAATATAATTCCTCCTCGCTCGTGCGGTGGAGCAGATCGGCGGAGTTGAGGATTCCGCCTCCGCGGGCGGCTATCTCCTCGTAGCTCAGGCCGTTGATCTTGTCGATGAACTCCTGCTCCCGTGTCCCGGCGTAGCAGATGTGGGGTGGGAGTCGCAGAAGGCCGGTATCACCATACCGCCCTCTGCGTCAATTACTTCATCTTGTGGGCCGGGCACCGGGCACTCGGACATATTCCCGAAACCAGAGATTCGTTCGCCCTCGATCGTGAGGCAAGCGTCCCGCAAGGAGCCGACCTCGTCCATCTCGGCGCCTTGCTTGCGCAGAACGCCTTCAGGAACGATTCCGACCAGTTCGCCGATGGTGGGTGATTATGGTCATCTTATGAACTCGATAGATTTCTGGATGAGCGGGTGCATATAGACACCATCGCTGATGAACGGCACGACCTTGCGGTAGTCACTGAATATGCCCTCGATGGCCTCCGAGGACTTGTTGCCGGCGATCTGGTGCCTGAAGTCGAGCGCCTGTGCGGCGTTGAACAGCTCTATGGCAAGCACTTCCTCGCAGTTGTCGATGACGCGCACAAGTTTCGTCGCGGCGTTGGAACCCATGCTGACGTGATCCTCCTGACCCTGTGAGGATGGGATGGAGTCCACTGACGCCGGCCAGCAGAGTCCCTTGTTCTGGCTCACGATCGAGGCCGCCGTGTACTGCGGAATCATGAAGCCGCTGTTGAGTCCCGGCGTGGCGACAAGGAATTTCGGCAGACCACGCTGGCCGGAAATCAATCTGTATATTCGTCTTTCAGAGATGTTTGCGAGTTCGGACATGGCGATCGCCAGGGCGTCCATCGGGATGGCCGATAGGCTCTCCGTGGAAGTTGCCGGCGGAGATGATCATGTCCTCGTCAGGGGGAAGACGTTCGGATTGTCCGTCGCGCTGTTGATCTCGTTCTCGATCACCGACTCGACGTAGCGGATGCTGTCCTTGACCGCGCCGTGTACCTGAGGGATGCAGCGGAATGAATATGGATCCTGAACATGTTCCTTGTGGTTCCTTATCAGTTCGCTGCCATCCAGCAGGGTCATGAATCTGGTCGCGGTGTCGATCTGTCCCTTGTGCGGACGAAGCTGGTGGGTCAGAGGCAGGAACGGTTCGACGCGGCCGTCATAGGCTTCCAGTGACATCGCGCCGATCCCGGCCGGCCCATTCGGAAAGCTCTGTGGCACTGGATGAGCGACCAGATGGCGTGGGCGCTCATGAACTGGGTTCCGTTCAGAAGAGCGAGACCCTCCTTGGACTGAAGGCTGATAGGTTCCCAGCCCATCTCGTCCCAGACCTCCTTGCTTGGTCTGACCTTTTACCCTTGTAGAGAACCTCTCCGAGACCGATCAGCGGTAGGCTGAGGTGGGCGAGGGGAGCGAGGTCACCGGAAGCGCCGAGGGATCCCTGCTGGTAGACTACCGGGAGAATGTCGTTGTTGAACATGTCCAGAAGCCTCTGGACAGTAATCAGCTGCGCTCCGGAATGGCCGTAGGAAAGGGACTGGGCCTTAAGCAGGAGCATCAGCCTCACGATCTGCGGGCGTACAGTCTCGCCGGTTCCGCAGGCGTGGGACATCACCAGATTGTGCTGGAGCTGCGAGAGCTGGTCGGCAGGGATGGTCACGTTGCAAGGGAACCGAATCCGGTGGTGACTCCATAGACCGGGCGACCGATGTCCTCCATCTTGCTGTCCAGGTACTTACGGCATTTCTCAATGGCCGCCACGGCCTCCGGGCCGAGTTTGACCCTCTCGTGGTTCTCAATTATCTCCTTAAGCCTTCCAAGGCTCAGATGTTCGTGTGAGATGATGTGTGTCATAGTTCCTCAATCGCTTTTCTGACAATGTTTTCGTCTGTGTGGTTCGCAACTGTCACCGTAAGTTTCGGTGTGCGTTCCATTTCCCTTATTATGGCGTGTTCCGCGCCTTCGTTGCGCGCCCAGCTGCGGCGGGCTATTCCGTTGTTCACGTCCCAGAACAGCATCCGGGTGATGTGCCTGTCCGAATCAGCCGATCCGTCGATCACCATGCCGAAGCCTCCGTTGATGACCTCACCCCAGCCGACTCCGCCTCCGTTGTGGATGGAAACCCAGGTGGCTCCTCGGAAACCGTCACCGATGACGTTCTGGATGGCCATGTCGGCGGTGAACCGGGATCCGTCGTAGATGTTGGATGTCTCGCGGAACGGGGAGTCTGTGCCGGAAACGTCGTGATGGTCGCGGCCAAGCACGATCGGAGCGGTGATCTCACCCTTGCGGATGGCTTCGTTGAAGGCCAGGGCGATCTTGGTCCTGCCCTCGCAGTCGGCGTAGAGGATGCGGGCCTGCGAACCGACCACCAGATGGTTCCTGCCGGCTTCCTCTATCCAATGAATATTGTCGTTCAGCTGTCCCTGAATCTCTTCCGGAGCCGTTTCCAATTCCTTTTTAAGAATATTCACGGCTATCTCGTCGGACTTGGCGAGGTCTTCCGGCCTCTCGCTCATGCAGACCCAGCGGAACGGGCCGAAACCGTAGTCGAAGTAGAGCGGTCCCATGATGTCCTGGACGTAGGACGGGTAACGGAATGTGCCGTCTGCCTTTAATATGTCCGCTCCGGCCCTTGAGGATTCCAGCAGGAAGGCGTTGCCGTAGTCAAAGAAGTACATTCCCTTGGCTGCCAGCTCGTTGATGGCGGCGACGTGCCTTCTCAGCGACGCGCGCACCGCCTCACGGAATCTCTCCGGCTCCTCGGCCATCATCTTGACGGACTCCTCAAATGTCTGTCCGACAGGATAGTAGCCTCCGGCCCACGGATTGTGGAGCGATGTCTGGTCCGAACCGAGGTCCACAGGAATATTCTCGGCCGCGAGTCTCTCCCAGAGATCCACGACGTTGCCCACATAGGCCAGCGAGACGGTCTCCTTGTTCTCCATCGCCTTTCGGATGCGCGGGATAAGCTCGTCCAGATTCTCGTGGAGTTCATCGACCCAGCCTTGGTCGTAACGCTTGCGGGCGGCGAGCGGATTGATCTCGGCTGTGACGCTCACGACCCCGGCGATGTTTCCGGCCTTAGGCTGCGCTCCCGACATTCCGCCCAGGCCGGCTGTCACGAATAGCATTCCCTTCATATTCTCCCTCGTCCCTGCGATGCCTCTGGCTTTCAGTTGCTTGCGTGCCGCGTTCATCACCGTGATTGTCGTTCCGTGCACGATCCCCTGGGGACCGATGTACATATACGATCCGGCTGTCATCTGGCCGTACTGTGACACTCCAAGGGCGTTGAATCTCTCCCAGTCATCCTGCTTCGAATAGTTCGGGATGACCATTCCGTTGGTCACAACGACTCTCGGCGCGTCCTTGTGGCTCGGGAAGAGTCCCATCGGATGGCCGGAGTACATCGAGAGTGTCTGCTCGTCGGTCATCTCGGCCAAGTACTTCATCGTCAGCCGGTACTGCGCCCAGTTCTGGAATATGGCTCCGTTGCCTCCGTAGATAATGAGCTCGTGCGGATGCTGCGCCACCCTCGGATCCAGGTTGTTCTGGATCATCGCCATGATGGCCGCGGCCTGGCGGCTCCGGCAAGGATATTCATCGATCGGTCTGGCGTACATGTCGTAGGACGGGCGGAAGCGGTACATGTAGATGCGGCCGTAGTCCTTGAGTTCCTTGGCGAACTCCGGCGCCAGTTCGGCGTGGAACTTGGCTGGGAAATATCTCAGCGCGTTCTTCAGCGCCAGCACTTTCTCCTCGGCAGTGAGGATGTCCTTGCGCTTCGGGGCGTGGTTGATCGTCTTGTCATAAGGTTTCGGCTCCGGGAGCCTGTCCTGCGGGATGCCCCGCAAGTATCTCTTCCTGAAACTTATCCATTGATCTTCGAGTTTACGATGTCCAGAATCTCCTTCTCTTCCACAACTGCCTTCGCCGCGATCTCATCGGCCTCCGCAACGAGTTCGGCGGCCTTTGCCTTGTCGCTCAGGGAAGCGGCGTTGATCTTCACGTTGAGTTGCGCTCCGAGAACCGCGCTTCGTGCCGCCAAAGCTCCCACTCCGGCGTCTGAAACGGAGTTTGGGTTTCCGGTCTCGGCCATCGCCCTTGTGATCTCAAAGGCCTTGAACGAGGCTCATCGTGCGCAGAGGCACCTGTGTGGCGTATAGAGTGGCCTTTTCGATTGCCTCAGAACGTGCAGCTTTCTCCTCATCCGTTCCCTTAGGAAGCCCGAACGCGGCCATAATCTTGTCGAACGCCGCGGTGTCCTCATCGACGAGGCTTACCAGCTCCCGCATTACGGCGTGTCCCTTCTCAGCCCAGTCGGAGAACTCCTTCCAGCGGTCATCCCAGCCTCTCTTGTGGGCTGAAAGATTTGCTACCATTGTGCCGAGGGCCGCTCCTAGGGCTCCCATATAGGCGGAGATCGATCCGCCGCCCGGGGCAGGAGACTCGGATGCCGTCTCCTCGGCGAATCCCTTTAGCGTCATTCTGATGAGCCTCTCCTTAATGGCCATCTGCTCAGGATCTTCCATAAGATATTCAATGACCTTCTCGTGCGGGTTGAACGGCTTGAGGTCGTCAAGGCTCATCGACTTGACTGCTATCTTCATTATTTCTTCGTCCGAGATTCCGAGCGAGCGCTCCTGCTTCTCAAGGTAGAACTTTCCGGCCTCCATCAGCACACGCTTCGGTACCAGTCCGACGATCTCGGCTCCGGTGACCCTGAGTCCTCTGGCGGCGGCGGCTCTGGAGACTTCCTCGTAGGCCACGTGCAGAGGTGTCGTCTTGATGTCGGTGATGTTCATCGAGACCTGAGCGATGCCATATTCATCAATGTACCAACCAATTGCCTTGCACCCCTTGAGGGTTCCCGGCTGCCAGCGGTCCTTGCCGTTCTCGTCCTTGAGGACCTTTCCGGTCAGGCTTCCGCCCTCGCGCATCTTGCGTCCTTTCTCACGCACATCGAACGCGATCGCCATCGCGCGGCGGGTTGAGGTCGTGTTGAGATTATAGTTGACGGCCACAAGGAAGTCTCTGGCTCCCACATTGATAGCCCCGCTCTTTGCCACTGTCTCGTTATATTCCTTAGGCCCGAAGTCCGGTGCCTTGGCAGGATCGGCGATCTTCTCCGGCAGGGCTTCATATTCCCCGGCCCTGCAGACCGCGAGGTTCTTCCTTTCCGGCTTGAACGCCGCCGCCTCGTAGCAGTAGCAAGGGATGCCGAGCTCGTCGTAGATCCTTTTCGCCAGCCCGCGCGCCAGTTCCGCGCACTCTTCCAAAGTCGTCTCCGCGACCGGCACGAGCGGCAGCACATCGCACGCCCCCGACCGAGGGTGCGCCCCGTGGTGATGCCTCATATCGATCACCTCGCCGGAACACTTGACTCCTTGGAAAGCCGCCTCCAGCACAGCTTCGGGGCTGCCCACGAAGGTCACGACAGTCCTGTTGGTCGCCTCGCCCGGATCCACGTCGAGCACCTTGACGCCCTCCTCGTTGCCGTTGACCGTCACCTTGGCCGAAGCGATGGCCTTAACGATCTGATCAATAACATTTTTGTCTCGCCCTTCACTGAAATTGGGCACGCATTCTATAATCTTTGCCATAGTGGTTATGTGTTTTTAATATGTGGCTATAAATTTATGAATAATTTGCCAATATTCATTGCAAAACCGAAGGGAATCTTCCGATTCTCTTTTAAATATGAACAGAAAATGCGTTTTTCATGGTCGCTGAGCCTTTCGAAGCGACCGATGTCCCCGCCCGGTTCATTTGAACGGCTGCCTTTGGGCTATAATTGCCGGGTTATTCCGCCTTCCGCCAGCGGATGTAGGACTCGTTCCGGTAGGAACGGCGGTGCACGTTGATGCCGAATTCCACAATTTCCTCTTCCTTAGGAATATACCAGCCGTAGGACGAGGCGCTTCCGACGAGGTAGATCGCGTTGTCCACTTCGAATGCGGCGAGAGCGGCGGCGAAATCCTGCATCGTCATCTCCTCGCGGGAGACTGCTATGAATATCTCGCCGGCCTTCGAGCAAAGCGCCTTGCGGACAGTGGAACTCTTCAGATTGTTATCAACTGGCGAGCCGTTGTCCACGAGAGGATATTGCCTGAAAAAGTAGCCTTCCGTCTCGACGGCCTTGTCGAAAAGGTCCGTGTTTTCGGCGACTCCGATTGTGATCCGGCCGTCGATGATGGCGCAATAGCCCTTCTTGGATATTCCTTGAGCCAGCACTTCTCCTTTGAGCACAAAGGATCCGAGAATCTTGCGGTTGTCCGCGCGGATGTCCGCAGCCTGGGCCGCGAGGACATATTCACTCTTGTCCGCTTCGGGCGCGCCGACTGAGAGTTCCGGAACGGCGCAGTGCGGGATGTACAAAGTCAGCGGGACGCCGCCCGCGACCGTGGTGTCGATCCTCTCTGAATATGCCACCCCGCAGGAGTCCGGGTCTTCTGTGGCGACGGTCATCAAAGAATCGCTTTTCGACTCCACGCTTTCCTCGAACAGTCCCGTCTGCTCGTCGCTCACGGCCTTTTCGCCTCTCCCGCAAAGCGCGATCAGAGCCGCGGCGGCCAGCGCAAGCAGCGCGATGACGGGAATCAGCCACTTCGGCCGCCTGGGAGGTTTGTTTCCGCTGGTGTTCCGACCTTTGTCACCTCCTATGAAGATGACTTCGTCGTCTCGTACATTATCGTAGTCCTGTCTGTTCATTTGAGTCTTCGTTTAGTCGTTGTTGTCATTGCCAAGAGCGGACTTCAAGGCTTTCAGCACTTCTCTTGACAGCCCGTCGGAAAGCACCACATTGAACCTGTCGCAGTCTGACAAGGCCAACGTCTGTTGTGAGATGTTGATCTCAGAGACAAAATCCAGATTGATGATGTGGCTTTTTCCCGCCCTGACGATAGTCTTGCTCTCGACATCGCCGATCACATCGGACAAACTGTTGTGGATCCACCCCAGCTTGTACGTCACCAACGTGCCCTTGCTGCCTTTCACCACGTCAAGGACAGTGAATATCCGACTGTAGTTTCCCTCCGCCTTGACATACACAAGGCTCTCCAAAGGAATCCGCAGAAGGCTGGCCGTAGTCTCTATGACAAGATATTTCCCCATCAATTCCAGATCTTTCGCCCACGAATGTACAGATTATTTCCAAATAATCACCAACTCCCTCCCGACAAATGTACGAAATCAAAGAATACCGTACGAAACGCTCGCCGCAATTTCTAATGAATATGCTTGCTTGAATATGTCCGCTAACCCTCAGGTTACTCGTAATGATGCGTTTGATGAATGCATTCCCACATACAGTCCGTATATAGACCGCCCTTCCTGTGTGCCAACTGTCATCGCAAGATAATTTCGTACCGGACCTCTTGGTGTACCAAACTGTACTTTCCTGATTTAGGTTGACTCGGGTTTATAGATTATTACTGGTATAAGTTGACTTATCGTCGTTATCCCTAAGATGGGTTTACCATCCGAGCCCTGACACTCCGGCAAAGGTAAAGAATTTTCAGAGATATCCAAGTTATCCTTGGATTTTATTGCCAGATGCCTGTAGCTCTTCCATCTCATATCCCCTCGTCGCCGGTTGACTCGGACGCTTCAGTCGGAGTCATCATTCCGATGCTCATGTGAGGCCTTCTGTTGTTGTAGAAGTCCACGGCAAGAGCGACTGCTGCAATGACTTCCTCGACACTTCTGAAGACTTTGCCCTTCAGCAGCTCGTTCTTCATCGTGTTGTTGATGCGCTCCGCTTGTGCGTTGTCCTTAGGATCTCCGGATTCGGTCATGCTGACTGTATGCCATGCTCACGAAGCATGTTCACATACTCCCTACTGGCATACTGGCAGCCGCGGTCAGAGTGATGTATGAGATTGACCTCCTTGCCCTCTATACGCTTCAATGCCATCCTCAAGGCGGCCATCGGATAGTCCGTGTCAAGCGTCGGCCACCTCTGTGATATTCCGCCCCGTCGCGGCAATGGCTGCGGTATAGTCTGTAGATCTATCGCGGCTGACGACCTCCACTTGAGCATGCTCATCCAACCATGCTTGAAAGCTTTTTGCATCCCTGTCACCGAGAAGGTCTATGACAGACCCGGTTTCAAGGCTGACGATAATACTGCCGTATGTGACGCCTTTGCGAAAGGCCCAATCATCTACACCAATCTCCTTTACTTCGCATCGCTCTGGAACCGACATACGGTGGACATCTCGGAGTACGGTGTCTCCGCTGAGGGGCACTCCTGTCGCCGATAACAACTTCCGGGTTGATTCTGAGGGGCATTTCAAGCCATGCCGGGTTACAGCCATCTCACAACGCCTCGTCCGCCGTCGGTATCTGAACACCTCATCCCCTGGTTGTTCAGCGAAAGTCTTTTTCCGACAATCCGGATTGTGACAAAAGAACTTGCGCGCCTCAAACGTGATGATAACCGGATGACCAAGAATCGAAAGATCTGCAATAGTCCTGTGATAACGGCTATGAACGCTACGACTCACATGGCCGCAATATGGACAGACCCCATGAGGAAGATTACATCGTGCGTATACATGATAGGTGCGCATATCTTCGAGCTCCACTTGTTCAACAGACAGGTCACTTGGAGAATAAAGGGCCGATAAGTCGGCTTTCGCAGAGCTTGATGTTAGGCATTGCCGTAAAAATGTTGTAATTTTGCTTTTGTCAGGTGCTTTACACATCATCTATAACTTTATATTATGGTAAGCATAAAGTTACGAAAATTCATGTAAATACCTAATAGTCAATTGGTTAAATTGCACTAAAACTACGGTTTTTTTGATATTTAGCTAATTGATTTTTCGCGTCCATACCAGGTTCCTTTGCTGACAGTACAAACTCCGTCTTTCAACTAAATTGCGGAAGAACCACCTAAATCAGGAAAGTACAGATGAGGCCTTTGTATGCACCGAATATACAGGGGTGTACCATTGGTACAGGAAAGTACAAGACGTCTGGTTTTGGTTAGGGGAAGAAAACTGTGGCCGAAAAGTGGGTGACATTCCTGATTCACGTTCATCAACCTTGGGCGTGACGTTGTCGGTTCAGATTCAAATAACTATTATTCTGGGTGAAAAAGGAGTGGTTAGACCCCCGGAGAGACATCCCAGATTGGATTCGGGTGAGAAAAGCCACTTTTTTCACCCGATGCATAAGCCAGGGATCTTCCGCCACACCTTGTCATATTATATGACTACGATGGAGATTAGGTCCTTTACATACAGATTCTTATGCAGGAATATCAATAACTCACAATTGTTTAAATATCAGTGTTACAAGGGAAATGTTGGCCAACTCCTATATGGTTTCCAAAACAAATGTTAGTCAACTCCTATTATAGTACCCTAAATTAATGCGCAACTAGTAGAAATCACGGAATTTTTATGTAAGTTTGGCTTTATAAAAAGACATTCGCTTATGCTTGATACTGTTATCACTCTCATCATCCCGTTCTTCTGTGCCTCCTTGGCGTTGTGGGGAAGCGTTTTTTATGAAAAGGAAGGTTGGCGCGAGGCTGGCCGCCTCCGCCGGACTGGCGCTGTCCGTGGATAAGGTGATGCCGACGGTGAGGGAGATGTGCTCACGGGAGATGCTGGACGAAAGTATTCTCAAATATTCATTGGCCTTGGCCTACACAGGAATATTGTCCCTTATGGTCGCCGCGTCATTCTATATGGTGGTGATCGACGGCCTTATGGGTAATACGGGCGGTTGGTTGCCGGCGGCCGGGTGCGTCCTGACTGGCTTGTTGCTTGCCGTCCCGACACTGAGCCTTGGCATTTTCGTCATAAAGAATTTCTGGTGGCTCGCCTTTGCGGTTCTTGCAGTCCTTGCAGTCCTTGCCGTGATTGGCGCCATTGTCGGCGGAGTCTCTTCAGGCGGCGTCAGCGCATCCTCGCAAGGCGATGTCTTTGTGGACCGATATGGCAATGAATATATCAGCACCTCCGCCCAGTTCCGCATCTATGGCGGCGACGAGACCTGGAACACCAGCAAGAAATACCACATAAAAGGCCAGAGCGGCACCTTCTACCGCAAAATCAAATGAGTTTCACCGTGCAATTTGCAAACCGAATTATGACTTAGTTGTTTTTAAACTGTTTTGTTTTTGATTGTGGTCGGAAGTTTAGACCAGAATATAGCCTTCTTGTTCATAACAACGGTGGTATCTCATTATCATATCGAACAACGGCTTGATACGAGAATCAGCTATATTCAAAGATTTGAACTTATTATACTGCTTGTTGAATAACGATTCATTGCCGTGCTATTCTGTCTTCGATGTCGTCCGGAATAAGCATAGAAGCTCTGTCTCCTAATCTGGAATAAAACTCTGTCTGGTAGATGTTAATGCCAGCAAGATCAAAATCTCCGAAATGAATATATCTGTTGGGTATTCGTTCCAACCATTCATAGAGTGCGGAGTTCTGTGGATATCTGCATACGAAGATGTACTTTCCTCTTGAGAATAAGTTCGTTAGCTCCGAAAGACTATTGAAATTCTCTAAGTTCTCGATTCCTACGACAATTACATCTTCTGGAATGCTTAAGGTTTCAGGATGATAGATGAAAAATGACATCCCGCTATGTGGGGTAAGCGAGATTGTCTGCCTATCAATGATTACCTCCACCGGTTCGATACAATTGACCAAGAAACCACGCAGAGTGTTAACCTTTAATGTTTTTGAGTCACCTGTTTTATTTACCAACGCTTGTCTGGTAAGATTATCGGAACGCAATTCCATCCATTCGTCGATGGGGACACCGCAAGTGAACAGATCCCTGATGAGTTGATCACATAGCTCCGGATTCTGAACACGGATCTTCTTACGGATTCCGTTTGTGCTGATGGAGATGACATTCTCGTCCAGAAGCGGTCTTGTAATCCATTCAGGAAGCGCTGTCCAAGATAAAGTCTCCCCGGATAGAATTCTTTTGAGCCTCTGCGCTTGTGAGGTTGTAAGTCTGTTCTCTGACATAACAATCAGTCTAAATGGCTTATGAGAGGGATTACACGCGTCCTGCTATCATTGTCTTTTTCAAGTAGGTAGGTGTACTTGTAGTCCTCCGCGTTGAAAGTTGTCGGAGAACTGTTTACCAGTAGGATATTCCTTTTGTTGGCGAACATTAGTATTCCTTTGACATTGTTAGGATGCAGTTTGCCGATCTCATCCATCATACAATGGATCCTGAAATCTCCAAACTTGCGGGAAGCCCTTTCCTTGAATACATTGATAAGCATAATGTTGATCATAGCTTTGACAAGAATGTCCGTTCCGTCAGAGCCGACATTGGATATTTTCTCCACCCACCCTGTGTCATTGTCGTTTTCTACAATTCTGAATTCAAGTTTGAACGAATCCGAGAGGTCAAGAGTCTTGGTCGATGGCTCGTTCTGTAGCGCTTTCATAAAGCGCATCAGATAATCCACCGCTTTTGTGTTGACTTCGGAGCGGTCTCCTTGGGAAAACAAGTCTATCTCGCCCATATTGTATTGGTTCTCCTCGTTGAACTCCTTAATTGTCAACAAAAGTTGGACAAGGCGGTTTTCGCTTGCCAATTGCCTCAATGAGATATTCTTGATGGCTCCGACATAATTGTCTTTGCAGAAATCATCGTTTATCTCATTGATAACCTTGTTTATCTCGCTTCTGTTTTGCGTCAGGTCGGAAGTCTCTTTTGCAATGCGTCGAATAATGTCAGTATAACGTTCGCTGATGCGTTTTTGGAACTCTTGAAGCATATCATTGGATATGAATGAGTCCAAATCTGACGCAAAGTCCATATATTCTTGATCGGTAACCATCCCTGTCTTGAAGTTGAAAAGGTTTCGGGGTGAGAATCCATCTTTAAACACAGTTACAGCGCTTTTGAACGCTTTCATATCGTTTTCTCTTGAAATGATTCTCGACCTCAAATCATTTGTGATCTCACGGCAAGACTTGCCGGAGATTTGCTTTTCTCTGTCCGTCTGTTCCGAATGAGGATTTAGCATAGGATCATCGAGAAAGTTGTTCGCCTCAAGAACGTTATCACTGATTGTTTTCAGTCGTTCTTTTTCATCACTGATTTCTTTCAGGAGCCTTTCCCTTTCCGTTTCCAATCTATCCTTGCGCAATCGGAATCTCTCGTCAAGATTCTTTACTTTAGCTTCGACTTCCTTCCTCTCATTGCAGAAACCTTCCTCGTTGTCAAAAAGTTCGCGTTTGTCTTTTTCGTAATCAGAGACATCGGACCGGTGACTCTTGATAAAAGAAAGCTCATTGTCAATCTCACGGATCATAGTTTCATACCGTTTCATAGAATCTACATCCGCGCCGGCGTTCTTCAATTCGAGTAGTCTTTCTTTGTTGTTCTGATCCAATGCAATGTCAAGGTCACTGTCTAACTGCTTCAGCCTCATCTTAATGTCATTCTCTTTTTTCTTTGAAATCTAATTCTATGACGGACAGTTTTGCATCAGTCGCCTTTTTTTGCTGTGGCGATCTTCTTGTTCAGCACCTCTTTACATTGTGCAAGAGCCGCTTTCGCAAGTTCAAGCCTATTATTAAAGTCTCCTATTCTATTCTCTACGGCATTTAACTCTTTGTCTTTCTTATCTTTTCCAGCCTTCTTCAGATCATTGATCTCGACATTCAACTTCTTGATGGCTTCATTACTTTCATAGCAACGCAAGCCGACTTCCTGAATCCTGACATCAAGGGCCTTTGCTTTCCGGTTGACTTTGTTGACAATTGCGTTTTTCTCTGCCTCACGTTCATTTTTTATCGCATTATCAAGAGCTTTGTCTATTTCTGTTTCCTCTGTTTAGCCTCGTTCAGTCTGCCTTTCAGAATCTCAGGAGTTAGAATTTCCCTCTCAACATTGGCAAGATCCAAAGTTATTCCGAATATATTCTCTGAATATTCCACTCTTTCAGGGGACAATGATTTGCTGTAAAGGATATTCCGCTCGTCTATCACCTTTCCGATATTCTCCTCCCAGCCAGAAACATTTTCGGACAGCCATTCGCATAGGGAGCCTTTGTAACCATCAAGAACACTGTTGATTTCGTCAATGTTTTTCTTTGTCACTGCGGATTTGCCGGTAAGTTCTGAGATGAGTGCATTGTATTTCATTTCGCACTCTTTCATCAACATTTCTCCCTCCCGTATGATGGATTTTTTTCTCTATGCAAAGATTTTTTTTTCTCAGCATCAGATTCTATGATGACCTTGTCAAGTGTCTTTATCTCAGTTTCTTTATCGCTGATTTCCCTTTCGTAATACTTGGTTCTGGCAATACGCTCCCTACGAACTCTTTCCGCTGTCAGTTGTTCCATTATCCCGGAGACAGACTCTTCCGAGACTTTGATCTCTTCCGCCGACAGGGACCTTATGTTGTCCTCTGTTTTCCTGCCATCGGCGATGATTCGCTCTTTTTCTTCGGCTTTGTATGCTCTGGCATCGGATAGTTCTGCGTTCAGAATATTCTTTTTTTCGATCGTGGCAGAACGAAGAGAATCTTCGATATGCTTGTATTTCAGTGAAATGTCCTTGCTGCCGGATGTGAGTTCCCTGAGGATGGCTTCAGTGTTGACTTTCTCAGAGATCAATGAATCTTCCTGCTTGACACGGCTGATGATCTCGGATATCCGCATATCTTCGTATTTGCGCTTCCGCTTTCTGCTTTCGTTGATCTTGTCGCCAAGAATATTGATGGACTTTTTCAAAGAGTCCAACTCTTTGTTGTATTTTCCGGTCTCTTCGGAAATGAGCCGCTCCGCACGTTGAAGTTCCGATGAGGTCTCTTCGATGCGTCTTTCTATCTCCGGCTTGCTTTCAAGGCATTGCCTTAGCGCATAATTCAATTCCTCACGAAGCTCACGGATATGCTTCCGTGAGTATAGGATAGCGTTGTATTTCCTCAAGACATCTCCAGCCTGAATTGTTTTTCTGTTCGTGCCGTTAGCCTCTTTCTTGAGCCAGAGGTAGATGTCATTGTACTCATTCTCAAAATCACGAATCTGATTTCTGAAATAATCAAGGTCAATGCTTATGTTATCGTCTGTCATTGACTTGATGATTGTGTCCTTTATGAAATCGGCGTCCAGCTTGGTGTTAAGAAACACGTTTTGGATGGTTCGTGGAATATTTTGATATTTGGAACTTTCGACAATGGCATATTTCGGAAATCAACCAATTCCGGTCCCTGTTGTTGCCATAGATGATATCGCGGAACAGTTCGAATGTGGTCACTTTCCTTGACGGTTGGGTTCCGCTTGACTCACTGATTCGATGTCTGATTTCAGCCCAATCTTCATAGACTTTGTTGCCAAGACCGATGAACCAATTTCTGTCGTATGGGGCATCAACGAATCTGTAGCAGATACGTCCCATTGATTTAGAGACGATTATGCAATAGACCCCGTTTTCTCGTTCCACTTCGTAGATTATGTGTGAGTTGGAAAACGGAAAATAGAAAGCATCGAAATTCTTTTTCTCTTTGGGAATTCCTAGATGGATAGGGGAGGCGTTGTAAAAGAATAGGATAGCGCGTAGGATCGTGCTTTTCCCTACGCCTTGGGTCCCTATGAAATGCACATTGCCGTCAAGTCTTGTCTCGGAATACGGAATATTCGCGCTGTTTATGAATATGATTTTACTTAGATTCCTCATTGTCAGCCTCCTCCGTTATGTCAATCTTTTGAACTATTTCCTCAATATAGCCGAATGAATTCAGCACTTTGTAGCGCCCCTCGATCTCATTCTCGATTTCAATGAATCCTTCGCGCATAAGGTCGTTGATGAGAGCGTCTATCTTGTCCTCATTGCTGCTCTTCCCTGAAAACATTTTGGAAATCAGATTCTTCAGTTCCACATTACACGAAAATTGGACGAGGATGTCGGCTTTCGTGAATGTGAACCCAGAACCAAACAGGGAATTGAATGACTTTAGAAACGAGAGGTTGTCAATCCATTTCATCAATGACTTTATCTTGGATTCAAGATCCACCTTGGACATAGGTCTGGTGAAAAACCAGTATCCGTTTCCTCCTTCAAGCGAATATCCAATCTGGATGAAGAAGTCGTAGTATTCCTGAAAGTTGTCTTCAATATCATCGAACCAATGCTGCTGGGTCTTGTCCAGACTGTTGGCTGAGATGAATTTCCCTTTTGAGAGAGTCTCGAATATTTCTGTGGTGTATCTCATCTTTTCTGTTACCTAACATTAACGATTGGATATTCAATGCCTCCGGATCTTTCATATTCATCGGGTGAAGTTGAGGCTGTCTGAGAATATTGAAGCGATCTGACAGAATAGTATTATTCTTGTGTCGTCAGAAACCGGTGTATGATATTCATAATTCCAAACGAACTTGAACAAGTTGTGTCCCGTAGCGGCGAAGGCATTGAATATTCCTTTAAGATTAAAGGAATCATTGATTCTTGGCTCGTCCATCAAGTATGATTCAGGGATGTCGCCAGCCATTCTCCCACGAGTGGAATGCCTGTTCCCAATCTCTTTTACAACCTTCAGTATGACTTCTTGAACATCGTCGTCATTTTGCATCCTCTCCAGAGAGAGCCTGCGGTTCAAGGTCCTTATTTCTGGCTCGAATATCACAGGATTCATTTCGGATGCTATCTGCCGGATGTTTGTCACGTCCTCAAGAATGAGTTGGTCCTTAAGGTACCTGAGGCGACGGGCTTTCTCCAGAAGCTTATTCTGGTATTCGATCAAATTCAGGTAAGTGATGATCTGCCGCTCAATCTCCCAATCAGATTATGGTAAGAGTCTTTCATCTGGAGACGCGCATCATTGACAACGCTTCTCATCTGGTTGTCCAGAGCGACTGTAAAAAAGCGTTTTCCTCATCTATGACCCGCTCGGCACTGTCAATCAGCGAGGATATTCCTTTACGTTTGTCATCCAGATTCTCAAGCTTCTTCTTTTTGATTTTGTAGTCAGGTTCATTCTTGTACGTTCTGTCAATATTCCTTTTTACATCGATGACGTTCTTCTCTGTCGCCAGAGCGATTCTTTTCAACGCTCTTCTGACCTCATTGGAATATTTATACTTATCCTTTTCGCTTCCAGAACTCATCCAATATCCGATGTTTTCCTTGAGGTGGGTGATGTAGTCCTGAACGCTTGAGACATTAATCTCTTCATTGATTTGAAGAACCTCTTCGAAGAATTGTACATAGATGTCCTCCATCTCCAGAAAGTCTCCGCTTTCACGGATAACCTCATTCTCAATCAGATATTTAATACGCTCTTCCTTGTAGTCGGTTAACTCCAAGGCGTAATCATATCTGAAAGAAAGCGCGTTACGCTTGGCGAATAATTCATTCAGCAGTTTTTTCTCCCTGTCAAGACAACGTGTCAGTTCATCTATGTTATGAAAAGTACTCATTACCAGTAATCATCGTTCTTCAAATATAATGAAAAAACCAGGCAATTATATACGAGTTGATGACAAAATATTGTAATTTATTAATTTTCAACATATTGCCTAGTTGGCGGCGAGTCTCTTATAATTGCCTTAAAATTTACCCCACATTCTCTAAAAGCGGGAATATGACTGAAAGACGCTCGTGAAGAGATCATTATCCCCCTAAAAGCGTGGTTTACACAAATAGATGCCTGTGAAGGTGCATTATTAGTTCATTTAACTGACAATACACTTCATCTCTCATAGGAACATATAATAGAAATTATATACCTGTTGACTATCGTTCTTCATATCGTACCAACGTCCGGACGGTTGCGAGCAGCAGATAACTGTGTTTATTAATGACATATAATAGCCAGACCTAATATAGTGCGGTTCTGAGGTTCCACTGACTATTCCACAATATGCCCATAACCCTCAGGTGCGCTTGGTTTATCGCACCAGGAAGAGTTGGATCTCGTGGGACAAAAACGTACGGCGAAAGGCTTATACACGTGTATAAATTGGCCTAATATTTTTGATTCACGTTCACCAACCTTCGCGTGTGGCAAAGTTGGTTTAGACGCGAAGGGTTATTATTCCGGGTGAAAAAAGGCGCGTTTGACACCCGAAAAGTCATTACGGATTATCATTGGGTGAAAAAAGTGGCTTTTTTCACCCAATGCATAACCCCCGAGCTCCTCCGCCACCTTTTGTCTTAGTAGTGTATGACCACAATGGAGATTAAGTCCTTTACATACAAATTATAGCACAGGAATGTCAATGGTTTGTAATTGTTTGAATATCAGTACTATAAGGCAAAAAAGATAGATAGTGCCTCTATATAGATTCATTTTATTTTCAGGCGATAAATGACCTCCTGCAACCTATTTAAGAATATGGCCGCGTGCGCTCCGTCCATTTGGGTGTGGTGGAACTGGAACGAGACGGTCAGAGTCTTTCTGAACCAGTGGCTTCTGTACTTTCCCCAGATGAGGAACGGGTTGTTGAATATGCCGCTGTACATTCCGACGGCTCCATCGATCTCATACTTCGCCAACGCTGACGTTCCGATGACCATACTGTCCGTCAGGTCGTGATTTTCGCAGCTTTCGGCCACTTGCCTGGTGAGTTTCAGATAATTGTCGTTGAAGGTGCGCATGTCGTCACTGAAAGGCACATCGCACGAGCTGACCTCTCCGTTTTTGTTCGCGACAATGGTGTTCACCGCCAGACTGTCATATTCAATCAGCTTTTCTCCGACCGGCAGCATGTAAAATTCCTTCACTCCGCTTGCCGCCCTGCCGATGCAGTAGCACATCAACATATTGAATTTCAGTCCTGTCCTTCTGCTGATTCTTGTCAGTCATGTGACATCGATTGTCTTGAAAAACGTCACCATCGGCATCGGAGCCCTCATCCAGAACTCAAATGCGTAGGCTCTGGTAGTCTCTTTGGGATTCCTTCTTTCATACTTCTTTATTTTTTTTATGCTATGTATTTGCCTGAAAAAGGTTGACTCACAAAAAGAGTCAATCATTATGACACCACACACAGAATTTCAAAAGAAGTACTATCAACAGGTGATAGAGATTCACCAAAAGACAGGTTTTAGCCCGCGGAAGATAGCGAAATTGCAGCTTGTCCCGGTAAGCGTGAGGCAAATGTACCACTGGATTGCTATCTTTGAGGCGGAGAACGGGAAAGGAAGCCCGCGAAGAATTATGGAAGCGAAGAAGTCAAAGGAGCAGGAAGAGATGGAGTCCCTGAAGTCGCGGATATCCGAACTGGAGGAGAGCCTCAGGTTGGAGCGTCTGCGCAACCGCCTGAACGAAAAGATCATAGACATAGCGGAGGCTCGTTGGCACATTGAGATAAGAAAAAAAGCTGGCACCAAGCGGTAAGGGACCTGCACGCGGAATCAGCCACCGAATGTCAGGTGGTTGAGCTCTGCGGGCTGCTTGGTGTAAGCAAGCAGGCTTACTATCAGCATGACGAGGACGCGGTCCATGCCAAGGCCGCGCGTGAGGAGTTCGCCATCCAATATATCAGGGAGGTCAGGAAGGAAGATCCCGGCATCGGCGGGAAGAAGCTGTGGTACATGTATCAGAGGGACTTCCGCTTTGACAGTCCGATAGGCCGCGACCGCTTCTGCCGGATCATCGACGAGCAGGGGCTAAAGGTGCGCCGGAAGATGCGCAAGCCCCGCACGACGGACTCGACACACGGACTCCCGACATACCCCAACCTCATAAAGGATTATATCCCCACCTCGGCGGATCGGCTGTGGGTCAGCGACATAACATACATTGTCATAACGGAGGACGATTACCATTGCCACTTCTGCTACCCGTCGCTGATACTTGACGCATACACCGAGGAGATCATCGGCTGGAGTGTCGGGCCCACGCTTGACACGGACTATCCGATGGAGGCCCTGAGGATGGCGTTGAGACGCATAGAGGGGAAGGATGAGGTCAACCTCATACACCACTCCGACCGTGGCTGCCAATATGCGTGCCGCGAGTATGTGGGGATGCTGCGGAAGCACGGCATCAGGGTCAGCATGACCGAGTCGGGAGATCCGAAGGACAACGCCCAGGCGGAACGCATCAACAACACGATGAAGAACGAGCTGCTCAAGGGGAAGGTGTTCAGGAACATCAACGAGGTCGTGGCGGCGGTCGCCCGGGCCGTGGACTTCTACAACAACCGGAGGCCGCATATGAGCATCGGAATGAAGACCCCGTCCGAAGCGTCGGGGGCGGCAGGAGACAGGGATATGATGTGGACAAGTTACAGGCATATGGCAATAAAATCCAGAAATAACTTGGAAATCCCTGAAAACTCTTTATTTGAAGACTGTCAGGGGTCTCCTTCCGGCCTACGGCCTCCAGTCAACCCCTGACAGGTATAACAACGCAAAGTCAACTTATATAAGTGATATTCTATAAACACGAGTCAACCTAAATCAGGACAATACACTATGTGCATCGAAACCGGAATCTCGCACACTGGGCGGCAGTGCCGCTTTGAGGAATGTGACTCTTGAAATAGCGTGGGTATGCTGATTCCGAAATTTTCCGTAAAGGTAGTGAATATTCCGTTATCGGATATTGCCAATCTGAAATGTAATCCTTAAATTGAACCCGCAAATTAAAGTTTCGAGATGAAAAGAATAATCGGGCTGTCGCTTTTGCTGGTGAGTATTGCAGCAGGATGTAAGCGTGAAACTAATGTCGTTGAATATCCGGCGGTGGATTTCTATACCACGGAGACGCTGGACGTCAATAGGATATAGCTTACTGACTCGACCACCGTGCTGCATTTCAGCGCCGTGTATATTCCTAAGTTCTGGATTCGTCTGGACAAAGGGACGCACATCGTTGCTGATGGTCGGAAAATTCCGTGCATCGGCATCGACGAGACCTCACTCTAGGACGACCTGTTCACGTTCCTGACGAGCAAGGACGGCCATTGCCGTCAGGGCTCGCTGATAGCAGCCGTGCGAGGCACAAAGGCGGAGGATGTGCTGACAATCCTGCTCCAAATACCCGAGAAAGAGCGATTGAGGGTTAAGGAGGTGACAGCCGATCTTTCCGACACTATGGCGGTCATTGTGCATACGGCCTTCCCCAATGCGATTCTGACATTGGACTGCTTCCACATCATGAAGCGCTGCATTGACGGCGTGGAAGAGATACGTCTCCGTTACGGACGCGAGGCGCAGGCGGAACAACGCCGGCTTGAACTCGAACACCGCAGACGTCTCAAGCGATATGCCGCACGACGCAGATGTTACCGCAAGAAGCACCCGAAGAACTACAAGGGCAAGACTCGTGGCCGCAAGCCCTTGCGGAAGAACGAGAGGTTCAGACCGCCCGCGCTGAGCAATGGCGACACGCGCAACGAACTGCTCAAAAGAAGCAGATATGCCCTCACCCAAACACCAGACAAATGGAGCGGTCGGCAGAACGCACGAATGAATACCCTGTTTCAACTCTATCCTAAACTCAAAGAGGCCTACGACATCACGAACCGGCTCAGGGCCATCTTCCGGAGTCCCACTTTGGATAGGGAAACGGCAAAAGTCAAGTTCAGGGAATGGTATAAGGATGTGAGCAAATGCTCCCTCCGTGAAATGAAGGCGGCAAGGGATGCGGTGAGAGCACGGGAGGATGAAATCCTGAACTACTTCATCGACCACTCGACCAATGCGGGAGCGGAATCCTTCAACTCAAAAAAAAAAAGGCTTCCGGGCTCAGCTTAGAGGAGTGTCTGACCTGCCCTTCTTCATGTTCAGGCTATGCACAATCTTCGGATAGGGCTCACACGGAAGTTTGCAGGTGAGCCGTTTAATTGGCTTAATTAATTGTAATCAATCAATATTGTGGAGATGGGCGGAGTCGAACCGCCGTCCAAACAACGCGCCAAGAGGCTTTCTACACGCTTAGTCGTCCTTTGGTTGTCGGCCGCGGCCTGCCGGAAGACGGGCTAACCGAAGCTTATCCTTTGGGTCTTGGACGGATTTAAAGGAGTCCTCCGGTGCGTCCTTCTTGAATGATACCCCGAACTCGGAACAGAGAAGGCGTAAAGTCCGCGGGATACTCGTCGGAACCGCATCCTAGGCGGCTCGGATTAAGCTAATGCGACTTGGTCGATTAGGCAGCGAGTGCGTAGTTGTTATCAGCAACTAAATTTTTGAGATCCAGTTTGGCGGGCCGGCCCTCCAGGAGCCCGACGTGCTTACCGCCCGGAATCATTGCTGTCAAAACCAGAACATCCCCAAGCGATTTGTGACAAAGATACGATGAATATTCCAGATTTGTTTCAAATCATAAAGAAAATTTGATGTGGGAGGTAACTTTTTGAAAATCTGAAAAATAAGCGGTTGCCTTTGGGAGAATTGGACTGAAGGTTGTTAACTATATCTTTGCTAATCAGGGCGTTGCGCGCCATTGGCTGATTCTGAGTTGGTGCCGCATAATGTAGTCATAATCAAATAATATCATTGTTACCTATAGTGGAAAACGACTGATGGATAATGGCTTATGTGCTGAGCTGCAAAAGATTATCCTCCACGGCTCCCGATAGCGATGACAGGCGGCATCCCAAATAGCCTTTCCAACATTTGAAAGTGGGCTCATTGTTAAAAAATGATAGGCAAAGCTTTAAGAATATTCCTTAAGGATTGTTAACTTTGCAGGCTATGGCAAAGAACACGATTGAGAAAGCGATATACAACCGTACAGAACTGCTTCTGGGCGATGATGTTATGGAGGCTCTGGCGGCTGTCAGGGTGATCATATTCGGAGTGGGGGGAGTCGGGAGCTGGTGTGCGGAGGGACTGGTGCGCAGCGGGATCACGAAACTGACGATCGTGGACTCGGACAGGATCTGCATCACTAATGTGAACCGGCAGCTTATGGCGACGACTAAAACAGTTGGCCAGGTGAAGGTGGACGCGCTCAAGGCTCATCTTCTGGAGATCAACCCTAAGGCTGAGGTCACGGCGGTCCAGCAGATCTACTGCGAGGAGACGGCGGGACAGTTCAATCTTGATGAATATGACTACGTTATCGATGCTGTTGATTCTCTGAAAGATAAAGTGCATCTTATCTTAAACGCCACGTCAAGCAAGGCGAAGTTCTTCTGCTCGCTGGGGGCGGCGCTGAAGGTGGATCCGCTGAAAATCAAGGTGGCGGAGTTCTGGAACGTGCGGGGATGCCCGTTGGGGGGCGGCGCTGAGGAAGAAGATGAAAAGGGCCAAGACGATGCCGGCCAAGAAGTTCCTCTGCGTGTATGACGATGAGGTTGCTGCCGAACAGAGGGCATTGCCAGAGCTGCGGCACGGAGAAGTGTATGTGCCCGAAGGCTCAGGACGGGCCAGGCAATCGGACTTGCTGAACCACGAGTGGTGTTCCTCGAAGGCGCAGATCAATGGTACGACGGTTCACGTCACGGCCATATTCGGAATGACGCTCTCTGGACTTATCATCGAGGACATCTACCGTCGGACGTTGAAGGCGGAGGTCACCGCTGATTCCTCGGAAGGAAACTCCGTGGGGGCTGAAAGAGCGTCAGACGGTTTGTCATGTGAGTCCGAAGAGGCAAGAGCCACTGCCGATGTCTCCGAAGGAAACTTCGCCGGGTCGGAGGGCTCTTCTGAGATCTCAAGGGTGCGGGATCCATGGAAAACGCCGGAGGCCGGGTGAGCATATTCATAAAAATATTCAGAAAGAATGGAAAAGGTTTGGGACCCGTTGAGGAAGAAGGCGGTGGCGCTGACGCCGGAGGAGAAGGTGCGGCAGTGGTTCATCGGAGTGCTGAAGGAGCGGATGAAGGTGCCTGAATATATGATGATGAGCGAGGTGGCGATGAAGTTCGGAGGGAAGGATTTCAGGGCGGATATCCTCGTTTACGGCAGGGACACGGCTCCGCTGATGGTGGTGGAATGCAAGCGGGAGGATGTGCCGATGAGCAGGGAAGTGCTGGAGCAGGCGCTGCGGTACAATCTGGTGCTGAATGTGAAATATGTGGTGATAACAAACGGGTTGAAGACTTTTGGCTTCGTCCGGGACGGTGAGACTTATTCTCAGATGAAACAATTCCCGGATTGGGAGACAATGCAGAAATAGGAATATGGGTGCGACAATAACACAGGGATATCTTGACAAACCGATTTTCGGAATCGTGTCAGCGACGGCGGAGGAACTTGGCGTGAGGGCTTTCGTGATCGGAGGCTATGTGCGTGACTGCTTCCTTGGCAGACCGAACGATGACATCGACATCGTGGTGGAGGGGAGCGGGATCCAATTGGCCGAGGCAGTGGCCGCTAAGATCGAGGAAAAGGAACGCCGGCATTGCAACGTGTCCATATTCAAGACTTTCGGCACCGCGATGCTGAAGTGGCACGGGGCGGAGATTGAGTTCGTCGGGGCCAGGAAGGAGTCCTACCGCCACGATTCGCGCAAGCCGATTGTCGAGGACGGTACGCTTGAGGAGGATCAGGAACGCAGGGATTTCACTATCAACGCGATGGCGTTCAGCTTGCAAAAGGAGGACTACGGCGCGCTTGTCGATCCTTTCGGAGGCATCCGCGACCTTGCGGCGGGCATAATCCGCACCCCGCTGGAGCCGGAGCAGACCTACAGCGACGACCCTCTCAGGATGCTCCGCGCGATCCGTTTCGCCACGAAGCTCAGCACGCCGGAGCAAAAATTCACCATTGTCCTGGAATCCTTGCGTGCTATGAGGAACATGCGCGACCGGATGACAATCCTCTCAAAGGAGCGCATTGTCGAGGAACTGACAAAATCCTCGTCACGCCTCACCCTTCGATGGGTTTCAAACTGATGGACGAGACTGGGCTTCTTGAATATATCCTCCCGGATCTCTTGAAACTCAAAGGGGTGGAATCCGTTGACGGAAAGGGACATAAGGAAATATTCTCACACACTCTCCAGGTCGTTGACAATGTGGCGGCCTCTGAGATCGAGGGCATCGCGGCCGGTACTTTGAAGGATTTCACACCCGATGAGGGCGGAGACAGTTTTGTGGAGTCGGTGAGGACCCAGCCGAATGTGTGGCTTCGTTGGGCGGCCTTGCTGCACGACATCGGCAAGCCGGTCGCCAAACGTTTCGACCCGTTGGTGGGCTGGACTTTCCACGGTCACGAGGTAGTCGGTTCCAAGATGGTTCCGAGAATATTCAAGGCTCTCAAGATGCCTCTGAACGAGAAGATGAAGTATGTCCAGAAACTAGTCAGTCTCCATCATCGTCCTATAGCCCTTGTGGATGAGGAGGTTACGGACTCCGCCGTGCGCCGTCTCCTGTTCGACGCCGGCAACGAGATCGATGACCTGATGCTCCTTTGCAACGCCGACATCACCTCCAAGAACCCGGTCAAGGTTGCCAAGATCCGGCAGAATTTCGAGCTTGTCAAGCGTAAGCTCGTCGAAGTCGAGGCCAAGGACGCCATCCGCAACTTCAAGAACCCGATCTGCGGCGAATATGTAATGGAAGTCTATGGCCTGAGCCCGTGCCGCGAGATAGGTGTTCTGAAGGAATATGTCAAAGAGGCCATACTGGACGGCCAGATCGGCAACAATTTCGAGGAGGCCGATGCCTTTATGCGGGTGAAGGCCGCCGAGATGGGGCTCGTGGCGGTCAAAGGTTGATTCATCACCGGTTTAGAACTCTACGGGCGTAATAGTTGGCTTTTTTTTTCGCTTATAGAGGTTCCGCGGACTCTCTACAGGCGGGATTTTCAGCGAATCACGCTCTTGGAAAGACACGGCTCTTTAATGATAGGTTCCACCGTTGGTGCCGGAAGCGTTGTCACACGTGACATCCCCGCCCGCTGCGTCGCTGTAGGCAACCCTTGCCGGGTGATCAGGAATATATCCCAGGACAACATTTGAAGAAAATACCAACAAATTAGGATTTCTGAAGAATTGTCTAAAGGCTATATTTGCGGACTGGAATCTTAAAATGATTGGAAATGAAGAATATCGCCGCTAATTTGATCTTGGCCCTCTGCGCCATTGTGTTTTCTACGTCCTGTGGTACCGGTAAAGTTCCTGAAGTGGGATCCGCCGAGGCCGCCGCACAGCTTCAGAAAGATCTCAAAGGAACTTACGAGGAACTCTTCAGCGAGAATACTTCGCTGAACCCGAAATGGGATGCCTACTGGCTTTCGGAATGCGAAAAGGCAGTGGGTGCAGAGGCCGCGCAATCGACAGTCGAAGCACTGAAGGCCTCTATGTCAGGCACATTGACCGGAGAGGCCGCCACTGAGTGTTTCGGCGATGGCACAGATGGTTGGCAGAATGGATTCCAGTTCAACTGCGATTTCAAGCAGGGCGTGAGCCGTTTCGTCTTTGACGGCAAAGGCGGCATAAAGGGCCTTGACGCGTCTGGCAATGAGATCTTCTCTCACGAATATGTCTTCGACAGCTATAACGCTGACTATGACTTCTATTTCTTCAACTCAAGGATGGCAACGAGGACGAGTTCCGTTGTTTCGCTATGCGTTCCGATACACCGGAAGGCACGCACCACATCGAGTTCCGCTGTGGCACTGACATCGAATCCCCTGTCAGAGTTTCTGCACTGGTAAGTACGCCTACTGGATGGCCGCCGGAGTGCTTGAGAGCTCAGATTCGGAACAGCAGGAGTCGATCAGGATTTTCGTTGAGGAAAACACGTCGCAGGATTAACTTCTTTGGTAAGATAACGAATTGATTCTTAATTTAAAGGAGGTTTGTGCTTGCTCCCGCTTTGAATATGCCAATGCGCTAAAATCGTACATTCACGTTTATCTCAATTGGCATGTAAACGTGATATCCCCATGGAAGCATATATCCTTAGCCGTATAAATCTGTATCGGCAAATTATGCTTATCTTTGCAGAAACAAAGGCTGTTCGTATACTCTGAAATTTGGCGATTTTCGTAGTCTATAAGCGAGTGGATTTGTTGAATGGAACATTATTCAACTGATCTTATGTTTTATGGATACTGAATATTACCTTACTTGCTTTCGCTCGCTTAATACGAACAAATCAGGAGGCAGGATAGCCCCACATAAGCCTATTCTGTTGATATCATTGATGGATTTGTATGAGTCTGGGTTGTTGATTGGAAGCAGAATTGAACTTGATGAGACACTGCAACGAACGTTTGGTGATAACTGGGCTCGATATGTGGGAGATTCCGATATATTCCGTCCGCACATCGCTACACCTTTTTTGGCATATGAGGAATGAGCCATTCTGGGAACTAGTGTCCAAATCGGGAATATCAGAAAATGAGATATCCTCTCCATATTCAGTTAATGTGTTGAAGAGTAATTTCTATGCTCAGTTGGATCAAGATCTGGCCAAACTAATGCAAAATCCGTTCTTCCGAGACTCCGCAATGGAAACGCTGTTAGATACATACCAATTAAAATAGGGTTGTTTTTTTCTTTTTAATTATATATTTTTGTCCGATAGATAAGCAAGAGGTTTATCAAGACATATATTATTAGCGTTTGCTATTATTCGTATACTCTGAAATTTGGCGATTTTGAAGTCTATGGGCGAATAAGTTCAGCGAATGTCTATGCTTGCGGGCATAGACAGAACTTATTCTATAGACAGGTTCGCCAAAACCTCAGAGTATGATAGGGGATGTCTGTGCCCTTATTGTATTCTGAGGTTTTTGGTTAGCCTGGCGAATAGTGCAAACACATAACATATTTTTGCGCTATGCCTTCTATAGAACGGTATATCTTTTCCGGCCACGAGTCTTTCCCTTGCAAGACCTTGTGGCTAAAGAAAGGATACGACTTTATTGATGGGAAAAACAACTTCAATGCGGCTGACTCGGTGGTCAAGCTTGGAGTCGGAAAGAATATGGTGGCTTCCATCCGGTATTGGCTGAAGACTTTCGGATTGGTGAAAGAAGGCAGCTTGACTGAAGTCGCCAGATTTGTATTTGCTGATAATTCTGGTATGGATCCTTATATTGAGGATCTTGGAACCATTTGGTTGCTGCATTATCTTCTGATCAGCTCGCGTGAGGCTACTCTTTATAATCTGCTGTTTACACGTTTCCAACGTGAACGTAGAGTTTTTGAACGTCAACATATCATTTCGTTTGTGAAACGGTATATGGCTGAGAAAGGAAAGTTGAAGACCTACAATGAGAACACTGTAAAGAAAGATGTCGCGGTCTTGCTACAGAATTATGTCCAACCTATGAAAGCGCAGGCAATGGAGGACTACTCCACTTTGCTGATTGATTTAGACCTTATCATGACAACTGACGGGAAACAGTATATGTTCAATCAGGAAGGGAAACGTCAACTTCCTCCAGATATTCTGATGTATGCCATCCTTGAGGAGAAGAAATCGGATAAAAGTGTTGATTATGATACATTGCAGAACATCGGACTTATGTTCTGTCTTAATGATATGGAATTGATAGCGGCATTGTCACTCTTACAGGAAAGATACCCTGATGTTATCCGTTATTCCGACACCGCCGGCCTGAGGCAAGTTCAGTTCTTGAAAAAGGTTGAATCTATGGATGTTTTGAGACAATATTATCAAAATGAGAAGTTTTAGTCTTTCTGCGAATATTGAGAATGGCGCGTTGGGTAGCGAACACTATATTGTCACACCCAATGCGCAAAAAGTCGCGAACGAAATTGTCAACCAATATCAATCAGGGATTCATTCCTTTACGATAATCGGAACATACGGTACAGGTAAATCTTCTTTCCTGCTCAATTTTGAGCAAGATTTGGCGGGGAAGAATACCCCAGGTGTATTGGTAAGGAATCCTAAGTCATTGGCCGCGGTCAGTGGTTATGATATAATCAACATAGTCGGAGAATATGTTGACCTTGAAAAGCTTCTTTTTGATAAACTATGCAAGAAGGCGCAAGGAGACAACGTCTTTGATTTACTTAGAGATTATTGCCATAGACTTAAGAAGCGTAACCAGATGCTTGTCCTTGTCATTGATGAGTTTGGAAAAGTACTGGAACACGCTGCCAAACACGATGTAGAGAGGGAATTGTACTTTGTCCAGCAGTTGGCGGAATTTGTGAATGCACCTCATAAAAACGCTTTGTTGCTCACTGCCTTACATCAGAACTTCAATGCGTATGCATCCAAACTTGACGCTTCGCAGAAGAATGAGTGGACGAAAGTAAAGGGCCGTTTCCAGGAAATAGTGTTTGCGGAACCTGTAGAGCAGTTATTGTATATGGCGGCTGAATCTATGGCGAACAAATATCCTGTCGATGTAAAGCAAGCAAACGCGATTTATGAGATCGCCAGACAGACAAAATTTGTTTCTCCGGCTTTGACAGGGGAAGTGATGCGAGGATTGTTTCCATTGGATGCATTTTCCGCTGTTGTCTTGACCAAGGCTATTCAGAAATATGGCCAGAATGAAAGATCTCTGTTTTCTTTCCTTAACTCCAAAGGCGCTAACTCGTTAAGCGATTTCAGATCCGCTCATAACAGAACCTATAACCTTAGTGATGTCTATGACTATATCATCAATAATTTCCACTCTTATCTATCGGATGTGAACGAGGATTCGATGGGTTGGAGTGCGATATTGGTAGCTATTGAGCGCATCGAGACCGCTGATTGGCAGGATGAGGATATTATGAAGTCCGCATTGGAAATTGTCAAGGTTATCGGCATGTTGAATCTTTTCGGCAACGCAGGCTTCTCAATGCCTCATACCGCGCTTGCTTCTTATTTGAGTTTGGCGTTGGATGTGAATGACCCGGATTCTTTGTTGAGAGAACTTATGCGTCTGCGCATAATAAGGTTCGCTGAATATAAAAAGCGTTTTATTCTGTTCGAAGGAACGGACATCAATATTGAGGAAGAAATCGCAAGAGCTTCTACGATCGTACCGATCCCTCTCAATCCAGTTGATGACTTGCGTGTTTATTTCAACAATCGAGTGGCACCTGTAAAGGCGTACTATTATCATTTCGGAACTCCACGCTATTTTGAGTACTCTTTGTATGATAGCCCGTTGGACATTATTCCGGTCGGGGATATTGATGGCTATGTGGAGTTGATATTCTCTTCATCGGGAGATTCTGTTGAAGATGTGAGGCGCTTCAGTCAGGAATGCACACATTCGATAATATTCGTGGTGTTTAACAGAACGGACAGCGTAGTCAGGCATTTGCATAAGATCCATGTGTATGATTATATTATGGAGAAGGTCTTGATTGACAAGTCGGATAAGGTCGCTCTCCGTGAGATCATACAACTTAAAACCTATGAGCAGAATCTACTGAATAAAGTAGTGAAGGACAGCCTCTTTTCTTATAATGACGATGTTACTTGGATTTATAAAGGAAATGTTGTTCAGGTAAGGAATCAGCGTGACTTCAACACTCTTTTGTCGTATGTTTGCGATGATGTGTATCCGTTGACACCGGTAATCAACAATGAGTTGATAAATCGGCATAAACTGAGTGCGAGCATATCAGCGGCAAAGGTCAAATATCTGCAAGCTCTCACAACCGGAGAAGGTAAAGAGAATCTTGGCTTTGAATATGACAGATTCCCTCCGGAGAAGACGGTATATTACACACTCCTTAAGAACACCGGGCTATATGTCAGCGGTGAGTTTTCAGAGTCTCCTTCCGATGAAGGAATCAAATCGTTGTGGGAAGCTTGTGAGAAGTTCCTGCACGGCACTCAGGAAAAGCCTCGTAAGGTGTCAGAACTCATAAAGATGCTGTCCGAGCAACCGTATAAGATAAAGATGGGGGGGGGTGCTGGACTTTTTGGATTCCGACATATTTGTTCATCAAACGTCTTGATTATTCTCTCTTTGGCGGCAATGGTGCATATATTCCTGAGATTAATATGGAGTTTTTCGACCTGCTGAAAAAGCATCCGTCGGATTTCTCAATCAAGGCTTATGCCGAAGACGGGGTTAAGATGGAGTTCTACAACCAGTATAGAAAGTTCATTAATGTCGGTGAGAAAAAGGTTATCAAAGGTGATAAATTCATCGAAACGGTCAAGCCATTTTTCTTCTTCTACAATCATCTGAACGAATATGCCAAGCATACTCGTAAGTTTGATCATATAACAACCCTTCATTTTCGTGATGTTTTGGCTAAGGCAAAGGATCCAGAGAAAACTTTCTTTGAGGATTTGCCTGCGGCTCTTGGGTATGACAAGGCTTCCGGACAAGGAGAAGAATTTGTCGCAAGCTACTGTGAGATAATACAAAAGGCCGTTCGGGAGCTTCGTTCCTGCTATCGATCCTTGATTGACCGGATTGAGAACCAACTTATCGAACGACTTGATTTGCAGGAATATGAATACTCAGATTATATCATAGAAATACGTCAGAGGTTGTCTCATATTAAAGAGTATTTGCTGTCCGACAAACAAAGAGATTTTTATAATCACGCTATGGCGGAATTCGATAATCGTCAAGAGTGGTACCAAAGTATTTGTTATGCAGCTTTGGATCAGCCGTTGGAACGTCTTAGGGATGAGCAGGAGGAACAATTGATAGACAATATAGTGTTCTTGTTTCGTGAATGTGAGAAGCATTCCATCGTCTCTGAGGCGATGTCCTTTAGGGTGAATGATGAAGAACGCCGGCATTCCCAGGATCTGGAGAACAAGATAGAAAGCTTGTTGTCTGATGATATGAACCTCAATATTTATGCTTTAATGAACGTATTGAAAAGGAAAATGCGATGACAAAGGTAAGACATATTCTTGGAATCTCTGGTGGAAAAGACAGCGCTGCTCTTTCTATCTATCTTAAGCAGAAATATCCTCAGCTGAAGATAGAATATTACAATTCGGACACTGGGTGCGAATTGGCTGAGACTGAGCTGCTGATCGATCGCTTGAGCGCGTATTTGGGTAATATTAAACGACTTCGTGCGGCAGAAGGTAGTCCGGAACCTACTCCTTTCGAGCATTTTCTTAAAGCGTGTGGGGGCTTTCTTCCTTCTCCTCAGGCACGATGGTGTGTACAAAAAAAAATGAAATTGGCTGAGTTTGAGAGATATGTGGGAGACGATTATGCCGTGTCTTATGTCGGTATCCGAGGTGACGAGGATCGTGATGGTTATATCTCCTCCAAACCAAACATACAGGCTGTGTTCCCGTTTCGTAGGAATATTTGGAGTCTTGATGTTATAAACAAAGTTCTTCATAATGATCAGCAAGAGCAGATAATAGAGTTATACAGTCATTTATGCGATGAAAGACAGCGTGATGAGATATTGGAAATACTGAAAAAACCGATTTGCAAGCAGTTCTATTATTCCAAGAAGCTTAATGCGCTGCTGGATATCGATGTCAAACTGTTCAATCATGTTGTCTTTGAATATTTAAAGACAACTGATTATCCTGTGGGTAAGCTTGAATCATTCCCTTTGCTTGACAATGACGAGGTTCTGGTGAAAGACGACATATTCAGGTTGCTTCGTGACAGCGGAGTAGGAGTGCCTGCATATTATGAGGAAATACCTTTTGAGGTTGATGGGAAGACAGGAACATATTGCCGTAGCCGCTCAGGATGTTATTTTTGTTTTTTCCAGCAGAAGATAGAATGGATATGGTTGTATGAGCAACATCCTGATCTCTATAAGAAGGCAATGGAGTTTGAAAAGGACGGCTACACGTGGAATCAAGGAGAAAGTCTTGCGGATTTGATCAAGCCTGAACGTATCCGTAAGATCAAGCTTGACATAATAAAGCGTCAGGAGGAGAATAAGGCTAAACAAAAGGGAACGACACTGGTCGATCTTTTCGGAGATGACATTATGTGTTCCAACTGTTTTATATAGCGACAAATATGCTGAAAGCAAACGTAATATGGCCAGATAGCAGACGATTCATGTCTCATAGCGCGTGGGAGCCGGTCGGCTTCTTCTTCTCGGAGGGCTTGTGTAATTCGATGATCTTTGATTTGAAATTGGGCTTTTTCTCATCATCGGCCATAAATGTGCTTTTTTGCTATGGCTTTGCCTTTTTTTCTTTATAATGGTGGCCGTTTGCGTCTCATAATCAATGATATTTTGTCAGAACCAGACAAGAATGCGATAACGAAAGGTTTGTCGGGTGAGGCTTTGCCGGTTTTTGACATCCACGACATTGGGGCGATGAAGCGAACCTTGTCGGAACGCGATAAGCATTTCTTTGATTGCCTGGCTTGGTTGATCCGCAATGACCGCATTGAGATTAAAATCATCAAGCCTCGCGACGCGAATGGCATCGCACACACTCACCAAATGTGGAATATTCAGTGATGGAATAAACAAGGTCGCTTTTGATGGATCCTGTAATTTCTCACGTACCGCTCTGATTGATAACTGTGAAAGCATCACGGCTTTTTGTGATTGGGATGGCGGCAATGATATTTATAAGATAAAGGATATCGAAGAAGACTTTGACCAGACAATCAAAGGGAATGATACGACCGTTTTATACATTGATCCGCAAGATGTCAGAACTCATATTGTGGAAGCCTTTGAGCAGAAGGACATCAAAACACTGCTTGAGGATGAACGTGAGCTTATAGGACAATATTCAGGTTCGACTGCATCTCGTACGGTAGATGGATACCTTTCTCGTGCGAATGCAAGGGTGGAGGATGCTGTCTATCGGATTCGGATGGGAAAAACGGCAGTCGATAGATCGAAGGATGTTGTGCCTCGTTTCCCATATCCATCAGGTCCTCGGGAATACCAAAAACAGGCTTTCGAGAATTGGAGGAAAACTCAGAAGGTCTGTTCGCGATGGCTACCGGCACCGGCAAGACATTGACTTCCCTTAACTGTCTTTTGGAGATATACAAAAAACTTGGATACTACAAGGCAATAATCCTTGTTCCGACGCTGACGCTCGTCGATCAATGGGAGGAAGAGTGTAAAAAGTTTAAATTCAGGAATATATACAAAGTCTGTTCGAAAAATTCAAACTGGAAGGACGAGATTGACAGATTGTTGATGAAAGAGGAGTTCAATCCGACCGATGAGCATAATTCATTCATAATCATCTCTACCTATGCTTCATTTGCCAGAGACTCGGTGTTCTCTGTATTGAATTCCTTTCCTAAGCGAACGCTCCTCATAGCCGATGAGGCTCATAATATGGGAGCCGGTAGGATTCTTGATCGTTTGGAAGGAATACGGTTTGAGCGAAGAATAGGCTTGTCAGCGACCCCTGACAGACAATTTGATGAGACGGGCACTCGCCGCTTGAATGAGTTTTTCGGAGTTAATGACCATTATACTTTTGAATACAGTATGAAAGAGGCCATAGACAATGGCTTCTTGTGTCGCTATTACTATTATCCGCACCTGGTTAATCTGACGGACGATGAGATGGTGGAATATATGAGGATAAGCAAACGGTTGGCCAAGTTCTATAATTATGAAAGTAGCACATTCCTGCAGGTGATGATATCCTTTTGGCCTTGTTGCTTAAGCGCAAACGTATCATTCATAAGGCGATTGGAAAGGAAGATGTATTCAAGGGCATTCTGCGGGAGCGCTATAGAGAAAAAGGAGATTTGAAATACACATTGGTGTATGTGCCGGAAGGAAACAAGACCGATGATGAAGCTGATATGTTCAGTACGAGGGAATCCTTTTGGAGACAGATGTGACCTCTGAACATATAATAGATCGGTATACTCAAATAGTCAGGGATGTCAGTCCGACAACGACGGTGAGGAAATTCACATCAGACTCGAAAGAGCGGGAGCGTATCCTTGAACAGATTTCGCTTGTGGAGATTTGGAGGTCTTGACATCCATGAAATGTCTTGATGAAGGCGTGGATGTGCCGCGAAGTGAACTCGCGATTTTCTGCGCGAGTACAGGTAACCCGCGGCAGTTCATCCAACGTCGGGGACGTATCCTGCGCACGCATAAAGATAAACTTCACGCTGTTATACACGACCTGGTGGTCGCTCCATTTGTGAACAGCGCCTCAGAGAGTTATAAAATGGAGCGTAACCTATTGGCTAACGAACTGAAAAGGGTACGAGATTTCGCATCTCTTTCAGAGAATGCGGATTTCGCTTATACCGAATTGGAGAATGTGACATCGTATTACAATTTAACTATTCTATAATATGGCTTTTAATACAAACAGTGACAAGATGCTTGCGGCTGTGCTGATGTGTCCGGATCTGATGAAATTTGGACATTATGACACAGGGGATATATCATCCATATACCAAGCGGTTAATTCAGACAATTATGTGGTCAGCGCTGTCGCACGGATTATAATGCGTACTTCAGAACGAGCTTCCGAAAAGGAAATCTACAAGGAAATAACAGATTTCTTAAAGAAAAACGTGTAGGCTTATGATAATCAAGAGAATTATTATAAAGAACTTTCGTAGTTACTATGGTGAGAATGTGTTTGGGTTCTCCAATGGGTTGACTCTGATTTTGGGAGACAATGGAGATGGTAAGACAACATTCTTCGAGGCTCTGCAATGGTTGTTTAATACCACTTCTGAAAATAACAGCATAGATAATGTGTCGGAAATGCGTAAGTCCCAACTTATGGTTGGGGAAAGTGATGAAGTGTTGGTCTCTATGCTTTGACCATCGTGGCGAAAAACTAATTGAAAAAAGATATTCTTTCAGCCGTGTTTCTGCCACTGGATTCAAAACCAACACAATAACATTCCGGGGGTATGAAGGAGATGGTCCGGAGCGGGAGATTGTGAATGGAAAGAATCTGATGGACAGATGTTTTGATGCCTTTATCCAGAGATTCAGTATGTTCAAGGGTGAGTCAACCCTGAATGTGTTTAACAATGATGCCGCACTTAAAGACTTGGTGGATAAATTTTCTGATGTCCGTAAATTCGATGAGCTTGTGAAAATCTCATCAGAAATGTCTGAAAAGTCAAATAAGGCTTATCTTAAGGAATGTAGTTCGGATAAAAAAATAGCCGGTGAGGCAAAGCGTTTAGAGGTTCGGCTGCAGGATGTATCTGATTCCATTTCCGATAAGGAAAAAGAAATTCGTGATATAAAGGGATCCATAGAGGTTTTTTCCTCCCGGTTGGAGGTGTTGGAGAAAAGTCAGGACACGGCGGAAGCCTATTCTGAAGTTCGAGATAGACTTAAGAATCTTAACGAGAAGGCCTCTCGATTAAAAGGGCAGATAGCATCTGTTGATAAGAATACCGCATTACTTGACAAATTGTGGATTTTGTGTGCGTTCCCGCCTGTGTTGAGCAAGTTTAAGTCAAAGAGTTCCGCTTTCAGCAAGGAAAAAAACGCAGGCAGGATGATGATTTCTTGAGACAGAAATCCATCCGGCAGGGAAAACTTGAAATGATAGATGAGGTTTGTGGCTCTTTGAAGGACGGGGTTACTAAACTCCCTTGGTATCTTCCTGATCAAGAGACAATGGAGGAAATGATAAACGATCATGTCTGCAAAGTGTGTGGCCGCCCGGCACCGGAAGGTTCGGAGGCTTATAACTTTATGATGGAAAAACTTAACGAGTATAAGAAGCACATCGCTGTTAAACTGAAACAAGAGAAAAAGAAAAAGAAGAGTTAGAGCAGAAAGAACTCTTTACGGGCCGCTACGTCGAGGAGATACATAATTTGAGTATTCGTCTCAGTGGAAGCAATGAGGCTTCTGTTTCAAGATTGAAAACCGACATTTATGATCGTCTGAATCTTGAGGAACGCCTTAAGCAGGAACTTTCCGACATTTTGAAAAAGATACAGGAAACAGAGGGATGAAAGCACGTTTGCTGATTCAGGCCGGTAATGTGCCGGAGGAGTTCCTTGAAAAAAGTTTTTCTGACATCAGAGGTCTGTTTGATCAGAAAGGGCGTGCTGAAACACGTCTTGTGGAGCTCGAAGGAGAATTGCGGGATCTTAAGACTGAATATGCCAGTTTGAGAAAAATGTTTGACGAACTGAATCCTCAGAGCAGCCAGGTGAAAGTGTATCGTGATGTATATCTCGCGTTGGAAATGATAGCCAAAGCATTCAGAGATGCGAAGACGGAGAACCTGCGTAGATTCCTCGCGGCGTTGGAGGAGCGCTCTAATGAATATCTCGAAAAGTTGAGCGCCAATGACTTCCATGGAGAGGTTCACTTGCGTCAAACTGCAAAGGATTCTACGGAAATCCGTCTTTTCAGTTCCAACGGAACAGAGATAAAGAACCCGTCTGGTTCTCAAGAGACCGTTATGTATATGTCTGTACTTTTTGCGATCTCTGATTTTACTGATGAGAAACGAGACGAGAACTATCCTCTGATTTTTGATGCCGCTACATCTTCTTTCGGGGATTCGAAAGAGGAGGAGTTCTATAATGTCATTGACAGGCTGCATAAGCAATGCATTATAGTAACAAAGGATTTCATAACAAAAGGCCAGGTCCGACTTGACGATATTGACAATCTTACCTGCGGCGTCTATCGTATCAGGAAGGCTTCTGGATTTGATGTTCGGGATATGTCCACGATAAGAACAACTGTAGAAAAGATCAAGTAAACTATGGAGTCATTATACGAAGTATGGAGCCATCGTAACCCTGAATGGGAGACACGCTACCAAGAATCAATTATGGATGTGTTCACGGATTATGGCCGTGGCACAACACAGTATCAGTCCGTAAGAGGAAAGACATTCGGGGCTGGTTATGAGGCGTTTATTATTGCATTTTTCATAGGACTTTATTCAAATCAAACCAAACCTCTTGTGGTGGATAAGGCAAAACGTAAATCCTATGGCCAACAAATACAATATTGGGGCAACCAAGAGAGTCGCATCGGCCGCACATCTTATGGGAAAATACGTGAATATATTTTTGCCGCCCTTGTCGCCAGGACGGATATCGACTTGATCGCCTTGGATAAAGGTGAGATATCAGTCAAGAAAGTTGTTGATCAGCTTATGGATAAGATGGAACAATATGCCAATTTCGGTTTTTCCTATATGCAGGAAAAAATGGAGGTTGATCCGAATTATTTCTTCAAAGAGACGGCATTCCTTCATACTTTCCCTGTCATTTCTGAATCAGGATGGTAATAACGATGAAGAACAGTTGGAAGAGTTGTAATTTATTATGTTTAAAATTAATATTTGATTATGAAAAAAGGGTTAGTGTTTCTTCTCGGTGCCATTACAGGTATTGTGCTGACATTCGTTTTCTTTTTCATCTTAGGTTTGGCAACGAGTGGCTCTCGTGTGGATGGCGTTGACTATTTTGAGGAAGTCGGGCAAGTGATGTCTGTGCAGGAATATAAGGTTATTCAAGTTCTTCCTAACGGCAATGCATTGGCGACCGAGCTGTCCAATGAGGAATATGATTGGTATCATGGGGCGGTTGTTCTTCTTGTGGCAGGAGATGATGTTCATTATTATGATGAGCAAGTCGTCAAGAAACCAGAAGGCAGCCGATTCAGGCAAGTTGGCACATATCGGTACAAAACCGAGCAAGGATTTGTCAAGACCGTTCCTGCAGTCGCCCTTATACGTTAGTATGGCGACATACACCGCTAGATGTCACTTGTGGCTCAAAAAAAACATAATGACATACAACTCTGTACTACACAGGAGCAAAGGCATGATTGTTGATTTTCTCTTGGCTGAACATTTGGTGTATGGCGCGAAAAAATGTATTTTTGTAAAGGTATGGATCAGGTTCATGCCTTTATGAAAATACACTTTGACTATGGCTATCGACAACGCTTTGCCTTGGTTTCCGCTGACGCCGGACTATATTGACAAATATTACAATGATGTCTTGAAGTACCTTCGGGACTCTTTCCTCAAGGACAAGACCGAACTTGATGAAGATAAATCATTCTGTACCACATCGTCTTTGTTGGTGCAGAGGGGCGAGGAAATACGCGCCATGTATGTTTCGCGTCCACTGCTTGACACCCTGTCCTCTGCTAAAAAAGATCTTGAAAGGGACGCGAAGATCATCGCGGCCACGACGCTGTACCTTAGCATGTTCGATAAGAAGGAAGAGGCGGTCCGTTATATGTCGATGCTTTGCTACCTCCTCTCGCTTGTCTTGCCGGAATTGTCCGGGTCACTCTCCTCGATTGTGTTGAGGTGTGTCAAGGCTTCAAAGATAACTGACGCCGGATATTGCATGGACGATGTCATAGAGTTCAATGTCCCGGATCTGGTGAAGAGGATGGAGAACGCCTCGATGGATGAGGCCGAGGATATTCGGTGGTTCCAGAATCATGGCGCGGTCAGAATCGACCCTGAAGGTGTTTCAATATATTCGATGAGCCGTCTTTTTGTGAATATGAAAGCGCCGGCTCTTCGCCCTGCCGTGGTCATAGAGGATGGTCAGGTGCGTGTCATGCAGGCTAAGAAACAGGGAAAGTCCGGGGACTTTGACATGGATAGGTTTCTGGCCGAGTGTGCCGAAGTCGAGGATGACGAAGATAAGGCTACCCTGAAGACTTATGAGGATGGGGAGATGATTACCGTCAAGGTGAAGAGCGTGACGTATGACACCATATTCGCGGAGAGTATCGATCCGGCATACACGGTGGTCACGGGGCCTATCCGTATAATCGGAGCGTCGAATGTTCGTGGTTTGTACATGACGGACTTCGCAAGGAACATGAGGGTGGGAGATGTCATCAATGTGGAGTACCTCAAAGAGCAGGAGTGTTTCAGTATTGATGACACGGTAATTGATTTTATCTACGATCGTTATTGGGCCACACAGGATGACGGCTCGACATTCGAGAGCACAGTGGGAACCCTTTTGTTCCAACGATGTGGCGAGGTTCCAAACACTTGGCTGACAAGGGAAGGCTTTCTTGTGCGTACAAAGGGAGACGAATCTTATCCGCGCTTCACGCAGAAATGTCTGGACATCGTGGATTATGACAAGAAGTACGACTTCATCATCGCGGAAGTGTCTGATGATGAAATTGACGACAAACCGTTTGATGAGAGCGAGGCGAGAGACAACTTCATACATTCCCTTCTTTATCTGAACAAGAAGATCCTGTCTCCGGCACCTAAAAAGCCTGAGATTAAGAGAATATCCTCAGAGTTCCTGACTGAATTCCACCGGATTGAGGAACTGAGGTCGGAAAGTGTGGTCATCGGTACCGAAAACCGCCGTGATGTCATGAGAACATGCACCTCACTGGCTTTCATATTGGGTGATGATTCTGATTTCGGATACTATGTGACAAGCTTTGACTATCTTGACACCCTTGTTTCCTTCGCCAGGATGGAGTTCGACTCGATCAAACCATTTGACAAGAGGAATCTTTCCGGAGAAAGGATTTTGACTATGGGAGTGATCACCAACATCCTTGCCTTATACGGAAATCCGGAAGAGTCGGAGGTGTTTGACCGCACCATCAGGCAGCTGCCGGGTACATCCATGTCAGCTGTCGCCAAGTTGATCCAGGCCGCCAACCGGTTTATGGGCACCCCGTCTCTGGAACGTCTCCGCATAGACCTTCATAGGGAAATCTGCACGATTCTCGGTGTGTCGGACTCAATTGTGGCGAAGGTTGAGGATGATGGCAGATTCCCGTTTATGCCGGAAGGAGAGAACATCGAGCATAAGATGTCATGGGTCTTCGACAATGAGACCGGACTGTTCAACGAGACGTCGCAGAGCTTCAAATGCATGAAGACAATCTGCGCTTTTTTATGAACAGTACGCGGAGCAAGGCGAGAGCCATTTGTATATCGGGACCGATGAGAAAAGGCGTGTCGTTTCCGGCTTTCAGGCGGACATTGACGAACTCATTAAAAAAAAGGGGAGATAAAAGCGGCAGGGGATGTCGAGGATGAATACATGAGGGTGATCGTGATGGGAAAGATCCGGGATCGTTTCCCTGACACATATCAGAACGTCACTCCGAGAATCTGTTATGACGGCAAAGTGCTGGATCTGTGCGTCCAGCCGGCGAAGGAGGGAGTGGTGTACCTCAATGGTGTCGCATACTATAGGTCTGGTTCCGAGAGCAAGGTCATGAGCGCTACCATCGAGGAGGAACTGCGGAACAGAAAGTATCTTCTCCGAAGCGGAATGGCTGACAAGATCGATGCCGCCAGACGTGCCATAAACTCGGGACATACGATATGTCTGGTCGGCTATGACTCTTCGAACAGCAACACATCAGACAAGGACAGAAAGGTGGAGGCGTTCGCTTTCACAGATAACAAGCGTTGTGACTCTCTTTGGGCGTTTGATCCTAAGGACCGGAAAAACAAGGTGTTCCATCTTCGGCGTGCGGATGTGGTCAAGGTCTTGGATGAGAGATGGAAATATGCCAAACTTCACAAGACATACGAGCTTGACATTTTCGGTTTTTCCGGAAACGAGAACATCCCGTTTGACATCGTGCTGAAGACGACCAGGGGGAAGAACCAGTTCCTTGATCAAAATCCGTCGGCTGTGGGATATATTCAGAAAATGGAAAGCGGTGGCTGGAGGGTCAAGACTGTTCTGTTCAATTCCCTTTCTTTGGATGCCGCCTGCAGTTTCTATCTGGGCGTTTCGGATGAGATGGACATCAGCTCGTCTCAAGAACTTAAGAAAAAGGTCACAGAGAGATTGGATAGAATTGTGGCCGGAATGTAAAGTGAAAATTCACTAAGGTTCGACAGATATGAATATGAGAAAAGAGTGACCCGGAAACCTCTTTCGGGGTCACTCTCTTATGTAATACAGGAAAACTGTTCCTTAGTCCAGATACTCAATCTTGAAATCGTAGTCCCACTGCGTGAAGTAGAGGTTGCCTTTGTCCCATTCGACCTCGCCGCGCTGGAAATCAACGGTATCGCTGCGAGGATATTTCTTCTCGGGATCGAGATTGCCGCCGAAATCGGAGTTGATCACCATTCTGTATGGCTCGATGCCGCCGAGGAAGAAATCGCCGCCGTAGGAGGTTATTCCGAAACTCTGGTCAACCGGAACCCAGCCATAGCCTTCGAAATAGACCTCACCCCAGTCGTGGAGGTTGCCGGCGCCCGGGTGCATCATCAGACCGCTCTGCCATCTGGCTGGAATCCCTTTGTAGCGGCACATCGTGATGAACAGCAGTGTCACCTGGCCGCAGTCGCCGTGGTGGTTCGTCAGGACATATTCGGGAATATTCTCAATTGTGGAATAGTCTCTGGCCGATGCCCACGGGAATGTCTTGTCGATCCAGGTGTAGATCGCCTTGGCCTGAAGGTAAGGGTTCTCGATGCCGGCGGTGACCCTGAATCTGCGGCGGCCTTGAGCCTGTCCGTGAAGATCACGTGCTGCTCACGTTCTGCGGTATATTCCTTATATTCAGGATCATTGACATTGTAGGCCAGGACTTTGGACGGATCGATAGGGTGCCATTCGCCGCTGGAGGTATATTCAAAGATCTCGTGGAAGACGGTCGGTTTGTTCTTTACGGTCTTGGCCTCCATATAGACGCTGCTGTGCGGGTGCGAAGGTTCCGAGAATGTGAGCTGCTCCACAGGGTACGCCGCGCCGTTGGCTCCGGCCTCTATGAATTTGAAGTCGGTCTGGCGGGCCACATCCTGGCGAGGAAGCGGCAGCCAGCAGCGGAGTGTCTGGCCTGGGCGCAAGGTGTTGGCGTGGACGGTCAGGGTGAATGTCACTTTCATTCTCTTCGGCAGGGCGAAGTAAGGATTTTCCTTGCCATCGGCGAGGTTCTCCAGAACCTGCCTCTTGATCTCAGGAATCGTCACCGAGTCAATGGCTTCGTGGCCGCTCAGCGAGGTCCCGCTCTTGGACAAGTCCTCGTCCTTTGAATCTGCCGCAGCCTTTATCGCGGCTAATTCAGGATTGATCCTGAACAGGTTGCGTGCGGCCGCCGTGAAGTACATCGTGCGCTTCCCGATCTGCATCGCCTCCAGCTCTCCGGAAGCTGTCCACTTGTCGATCTGCTCGTCAGTGACATCAGGAACATATTTCTGAATATATTCCTTGACATCCTCCCGCGTGGCGCAGAACTCCGTCGCAAGCCTTTGCGCCAAGTCCTTATCCCACGAATATTTGTACCTCATCTGCCTCGGCAGCCAGATGTTCGCGGCCAGCGCGACCGCCACCAGCGTCCACAGTACGATCTCTTTTCTTTTCATCGCCATAACTTACAACAGTTTGAGTCCGAGTCCAGGGCGGTCAGGGAGGGTGATCTTGCCGTCAACGACGGTCATTCCTTCGAAGCGGTCGTTGGCGATGAGGAGGTTGCCGTCGAGGTCGGCGAAATCCACGGCAGGGGAGATCTGGGCGGCGGCGGTCACGGCGCAGGAAGTCTCGGTCATACAACCGACCATCACCTTCATCCCCTCGGCGCGGGCGTAGTTCAGCATCTTCCAGGCCTCGCGCATTCCGGTGCACTTCATCAGCTTGATGTTGATTCCTGAATATGCTCCCTTGACCCTCTGCACGTCCGTCAGGCGCTGGATGGCCTCGTCGGCGAATGTCGGCAGCGGACTCCTTTCTGTCAGCCATGCGTTGTCGTCCAGCATTTCCTTCGGCATCGGCTGCTCGACCATCACAACGCCGTGATCCTTAAGCCAATGGATCATCTCAAGCGCCTTCTCCCTGTCCTTCCAGCCTTGATTGGCGTCCACGGCGAGAGGCAGGTCGGTGATCTCCCGGATGGTCTCGATCATCTCCTTGTCGTTGTCCAGTCCGACCTTGACCTTAAGAATGTTAAACTGTCCGGCGCACTCCTTTGTCTTCTCGCGCACCACGTCCGGAGTGTCGATCCCGATCGTGAAGGTGGTGTCGGGAGCCTTGGCGGCGTTCAAGCCCCAGATCTGTACCACGGCTGCCCCATCAGCTGACCCACAAGGTCGTGCAGGGCGATGTCCACGGCGGCCTTCGCGGCGGTGTCCCCTTCGTTGATCCCATCCACATAAGTCAGGATGTCATCAATCTGGAACGGGTCGCTGAACTGCTCCAGATTGACCTTGCCCAGGAAGTTGCAGACACTCTCCACGGTCTGTCCGAGGTACGGCGGCATCGAAGCCTCGCCATAGCCGGTGAACCCGTCATATTCAATCTTCACCTGCACATCCGGCGTGGTGGTTCTTGAATATGACGCCACGGTGAACGTGTGCCGCAGCTTGAGCTCATACGGCTCGAAACTCAGCCTCATCCTTGCCGAGCCGCCAACTTTGTATGGTTTAGGAATATTACCGCCGCTCTCCTTGCCGGCGCATCCTGTGACGAGTCCCCCCGTCCCGATGAGCAGTCCGCTCCCGGCGGTCACCATCCCCGCCGTCCTAAGAAAATCCCTGCGTTTCATTGTGCGTGAATTTTATATGTGTATAATATTTATCATGATTTTAAATTGTTCCTCCATATTCTCCTTTACAAGAGAAAGTTCGACTTAACATTGTTAAGTTTGACTAAATTATGGTTTGAGTGCTAACGCTTTATAATCAAAGATTTGCCCTGCCGTTTTGATGAATGTGCTAATTGTATTTCGACTAAAGTTCGACTAAAGTTCGACTAAAATCCACCTCTTGCCTTCTGTTAGTCTGATGACTCCATTTTTCTTTAGGGTTGATAGTAAGTTGCCGATTTTACGGCTTTTTTGCTCATCAGTCAAAATGTCGGATAACTTAGACCTAAGTAGTGTGTTCAACTCGCCTCTGGTGGCTCCGCCAAATGAACGTAGATATGAGATGATCATATCCTTGAAGTGGCTGTCATTAAAACTCCTGTTCTTGATGTATTCTGTCTTTAGCTCGTCATTATCAGCGGTTTTTGCTACATATTCAGATAGGAACAACTTTGGATAGCGTCCTTCCACAAGATGAAGCTTCTTTAAACGAGAGGTGGTTTCCTTATCAATTATCTCGTGCTTTTGCACCATATCCAAAAGCTATGCAGTCAAATAATGAGAGGTCTTGATTTGCTCTTAACAACCTATAGTACTTCTCATCGAGAATCTTGCCGTAGATTTTTACAACCACCTCTTTCTTTGCTTGGTCAATCTGATAATCCGGCATAGGAAAGAATCGCTTCTGTTGTTCCGTGAATACTTTACGTATTCCTCTTCCTATGGTGTCTATCATATTGAAATTGACCATACCTTGGCATAATACATAGTTACGGTAGAACTTCTGCGGGCCGTTTTGTTCAATTGCGTTTTTGACTGATCCAGGCAAAAAGAAACCTCCATTGGCGAATGTTATTGAATCGGGTTCCTCTACCATGGTTATTCGCTCCTGCATTGTGTAGTCCTGATGAGCGATACAATTGTGGAGAACTTCGCGTATGCTATAGTCATCGTATTGCTTGACGATGTCAGGAAACAAAGTCCCTCCTGGCAGAATACGCTGGTTAAGATTCCTGATCTTTGACAGAGCTTCATTGACAGTCAGGATGAAAGGTGTAGAGAAATGTTCGTAGTCAATTTTCTCGTTATGCTCATCAACAAGCACCCAGGTGATGGTAGCCACGGCAGGGCTGATCAAGTGGGTGGATGTCTCTTTGCCTAAGAGTAAGATTGCCGCCCGTGTCAGTTTCCTTTTTATGGCCACACCAGCGTGGCATAGCAATTCCATATCATCCCAAGTCTCAACTTCTTTGGCCAAACGAGGATGAACAGACTTATATTCATTACGTGCCTTTTCCAATGCTTTGGTGTCAAGGTCGTTCAACGTGGCGTTTGGCACAATCTCCGCTGACCAGTCATAAACCGGACTGTTCTCTTCAAGAATGGCATTCAGCCTTTCTTGAGTCAGCTCAACCAAGGAATCCTCTATTCGTTGCCATGCTTTATTGTGGGCATAGACCGAGGAAGTTTGGGGCGGTGCTTAGGAATATGTATTACCCATACTTTCTTGCCAGTGTCATCGGTGACAAATTCTTCCACGTCAAGTCCTTCTGTCGAGAGATTGGCACAGCGTTCTGTCAATCTCAGTGTCGCTTTCTGACGATTATAATTATAAGTGTCGGTTCCGATGATCCTCAAAGAGTTGTCTTGTACACCTATCACAAGATGTCCACCCTCCATATTCGCGATGGCAGAGACATACGAGATGACATCGTCTTTCTTTCTCATCTCCACAAAAAGAGTTCTTCAAGTTCTTGAACTCTTTCCATTCGCACCGCGCATTCTCCTGAGGATATTCGCGAAGAAGATATTGTTGCAGTTCCTGTTCGAGCATATATCTTATTAATCGGAGGGTTTGGATTCTCTTTAGTAGCTAAGTCAATGACAATCTGTGATGAAAATTCCATCATCTGAGGAACCTTGCCGAGGGCGGAGTGGAAGAGTTTCATCTGGTTGCGGGTGCGGACGAGGTTGTGCTCCGGGTACTTGATCTTGTAGTAGGTGTCGCCGCCTATGTAGTCGGCGAAGAACCTTACTGCCTGCATGAATGGGAACAGACAGGCGGCGTATGGCAGATTTTCCCTCTCGATCGGGGAGAGGAACGGCTTTGTCCCTTTCAGATAGCCTCTTGTGAAGGCTTTGAAGATCTCCATGTCGAAATCGACCTTGTCCAGTTCCGGCGAATCCTCGGCCACAGGGTTGGCGGCGGTGCGCAGGAAGTCCCCGAAGTCGGAGAACACATAGCTTGGCATCACGGTGTCCAGATCGATGACGCAGAGGATCTTGCCGTCCTTGTCGAACATCATGTTGTTGACCTTCGTGTCGCAGTGGCATATTCTTTTAGGAAGCTTTCCCTCACGGTGCAGCTGCTCGGCCTTGCACATCTGGACCCCGTATTTTGTCGATGTCTTCCAGTATCCTGTGAAGTTCCTGATCTCCTGTCTTGTCATCTGCATGCAGACGTCCGGCCCTGTCCTCTCTGACAGCCTCGACCAACTGCCTGAGCCTCAGCTCCATGTTGTGGAAGTCCGGAATCGTCTCTCCGAGCGTGTCCGGGATGTCGGCAAGCATCGCCTCGAAGTTGCCGAAAGCCTCGCCGGCGTACTCTGAATACTCCGGATTGACGGTCTCGTAGGTGTAGGCGTCATTGATGAACACCGAAACCCTCCAGAACTTGCCGTCTTCCAGGCAATATGTCTTCGGCTTCTCGCTCATCAGCACTTCAACCTTCTCACCTTCAGACCTCAACGGAATGAACCTCAATACCTTTCGGTCGATGTCCTCCGCTCCTTCGGCCTCTAATTTTTTACGAATATGTCTGGTCACGGCCTCGATGTTGCCCTGGAGCAGATCCACGTCCGTGAAGATCGCGTTGTTGATCCTCTGCAGCACGTAATCCGGCGCGCCGCCCTCCGTGACAACCTTGTAAGTGTCGTTGATCAGCCCGTTGCCTAAAGGCTTTATCTCCTTGACCTCGCCCTCGATGGCGAAAAGTTCAACTATTTTTTTCAGATCTGTCATTGTTAGTGTCATTTTTAAATATCAATCTCTCAAAGATAACCATTTCAATCAGGAATTTCAAGTCTTGGCCAATCATTTGATTACGAAAATTGTTATTTTTGCGGTTAGTAAGCGTTAAAAATAAGTCGGTAAAGATTTGACGGTATTTCCGGGGATAGATTTCTATTGGAAGAAGGAGTGTGCCTGTGGTACATGACTGATGATAAGACATATAGACAGAAAAGACAATCAAAGATTACCAAGTTGTTTTTTAAGGATTACTTAACTCCTCATCGCTTGCGGAAAGTGACTTTGCAATGACTTTCGTGCGTGAGAGGTTTTTTATTAGTCATTATGGAACTTTATGAATATGCCCGTCCGGGGCTGATGGCCGGGAAAAAGATACTTTATGTGCACGGGTTCGCGTCCAGCGGGCAGAACGGGAGTGTCAGGACGCTGAGGCTGCTGATGCCGCGGACTCAGGTGCTGGCGCCGGATCTGCCGGTGGAGCCGTTCGACGCGATGGAGTTGTTGAGGAATATGGTCGTGTCCGAAAAGCCGGATCTGATTGTCGGCTCCTCAATGGGGGCGATGTACGCGGAAATGCTGTACGGCGTGGACAGGATTCTTGTGAACCCGGCGTTTCAGCTGGCGGACACGCTTCTGAAAAACAATGGGCTTGGACGGCAGGAGTTCCATAACCCTCGTCAGGATGGCGAGACATCGTTTCTGGTCACGAAGACCCTTCTGGAACATTTCCGGGAGGTCAGCTCGCATTGCTTCGAAAGGGCTTCGGAGGACCAGGACAAGGTTTTCGGGCTTTACGGGAAGCGCGACACCCTGGTACACACATTCGATCTGTTCTCCGGACATTATCCGCAGGCGGTCAGGTTCGACGGCGAGCACTATCTCAACGACGAGGCTATCCTCCATTCGCTGCTGCCGGTGATCCAATGGATAGATGACAGGCAGAATGGCGTTCAGAGGCCGGTGCTGTTCATCTCGCTGAGCGACAGGATCATCAACCACTCCAGCGGGTTCCACAAGGCTGTGGCCACGCTGGCCGCGGACTATGACATCCACATTGTCGCCGGGGTGCCGTACAACAATCCCGAATTGTGTCAGAAGGTCTTTGGATGGTGCGAGGAGAACCTCGGTGTCCCTGTCTGGAACCGTGTCACGATAACGAACCACAAGAATCTTCTACTGGCCGACTATCTGATCGACGCCGAGCCAGAGACCAACGGCGGCGAGGACTTCATGGGCACGATGATCCATTTCGGCTCCGATGCCTTCAAGGCCTGGGAGAATGTCCTGACCTATTTCGCACGCCTTGGCGGGCAGTGAGTTTTATACGTTAACCGAGCTTGTGGCCTTTGTGTCATATTGACTATTGTAGCCTTTGTTCAGAGTGCCGGCCTTTTGCCTATGATAGGGCAATGGGCGGAAAATTCTGCTAAACACTGAGTTTAACAACACTTGACTGCCCTATAGTCACCTTAAAAATCACGTTTTTTTCGTCTGATTGTTGTGTATTTGTGGAGAACAATCATTATCTTTGTATCATCCACACGCATAATGACATACTACACACATTGTTTAATTTAACTCTAATCACTAGATGAAGAAAGTATTTCTCTTGATCGTTTCGTTGTTCTTCGCAGTCAATGCGTTGGCACAGACGAAAGTCAAGGGCGTGGTTGTCGACTCTTCCAATCAGCCCCTCATCGGTGCAGGTATCGTCCAAGTCGGAAACACCACCAATGGCACGGTAAGTGACATTGACGGTTCGTTCTCTTTGAATGTACCCGAGACCGCATCTCTCCAAGTATCCTGTGTCGGCTATACGACGAAAATCGTGAACATTGAAGGCAGGACTCAACTTACTATCATTCTTGATGAAAACTCTGAACTCCTCAATGATGTCGTTGTCGTCGCTTTCGGGCAGATGAAAAAGGAGGCCTTTACGGGTTCCGCCGGGACAATGAAGTCTGAGGAGCTTGCCAAAGTATAGGTGACCAACGCCGCCTCGGCTCTTGCCGGCCGTGTCGCCGGTCTCCAGATCAACAACTCTTCTTCACAGTTGGGTTCGTCACCGAGCATTACGATCCGTGGCGTCAGTTCCATCTCCTCTGGTACCGAGCCTCTTATCGTTATCGATGGTATGCCTTTTGACGGCGACCTCAGTCTTGTCAACACCAATGACATCGAGACGATGACCGTCCTGAAGGATGCTGCCTCCAACGCCCTTTACGGAGCCCGTGGAGCCAACGGTGTGATTATGATCACGACCAAACGCGCGACTTCCTCCGACGCGAAGATTACTTTCGATGCCAAGTGGGGTGTTAACCAAAAAGGGCTTAGGAACTACAAGACCACAAATGCCCGGGAGTTCTTCGAGACATATTATAATATGCTCTACAACACCTATGTTAAGGAGGAGGGGGCGACAGCCGAGTCAGCCCACAGGAAGGCCAACGCGGGCCTTTTCGATTCCGGTATCGGTCCGGGCTATGTGCCTTACACCATGCCGACCGGACAGGACTTCATCCTTGCTGGTGGCAGAATGAATCCTGACGCTGTTGAGGGAGCGTTCCACAATTTCGGCGGCAGTACCTATTGGATCCAGGCCGATGACTGGGAGAAGGAAGGGCTTCAGTCAGGATTCCGTCAGGAGTACAACCTTAGCGCGTCAGGCCGCTCTGAAAAGATGAATGTCTATGGATCCCTCGGCTACCTTGATCAGGAAGGTATCCAGGAGGGTTCATCGCAGACCCGTCTGACCGCCCGCCTGAAGGCGGACTATCAGGCGAAGAAGTGGCTCAAGATCGGAGGAAACTTCAACTACACCAGGTATGAATATTCCCAGACCTCCGAAGGCACGATCGGCACAGGCACCATCTGGAGCATCATCAAGTGCCAGGCTCCTATCTATCCGGTCTATATCCGTGACGCCAACGGCAACATCATGACGGATAACACCGGCCGCCAGGTCTATGACTTCGCCAACAGCCAGTTGGGAGACCTCAGCCGCGCGGGGGGTACCGGCGGCAACGCGATCTTCGCCAACAAGTACCGTGTCTCAAAAACCACCGGAAACTCATTCATAGCAAGCGGTTACGCCGACATCAAACTCTTCCCGGACCTTACCCTCACAATCAACGGCAACGCCTATGACTATGACCGCAGAGGCCTTTACACGGAAGACCCGTACACCGACAAGTACACGTCTGGCTCCAACAACGGCTACCTCTCGAAGTCGTCTTCCCGCACGTTCACCTACAACGCCCAGCAACTCCTCAACTACCATAAGGTGATAGATAACACTCACGACATTAGCATGATGCTCGGCCACGAGTACTACAACTACCTTTATGAATATATGGGAGCGTCAGGCTACAATTTTGGTATCGACGGTGCTACCGAGCTTGCCCAGGTGCTGAACAAAAACGGTGACCCGTACTCATATTCAAACGCTTACAACAACGAAGGATATTTCTTCCGCGGAATGTACAGCTACGATAATAAATACTTCGGCTCTCTCTCGTTCCGTCGTGACGCTTCCTCACGCTTCCATAAGGATTACCGTTGGGGTAACTTCTGGTCGGCTGGAGCGGCCTGGATTATTTCCAAGGAAAACTTCTTCGATGTGGGTTGGGTTGACGAGCTCAAGCTCAAGGCCTCCATCGGCAGCCAGGGTAATGACAACATCGGCAATTTCCTCTACGCTGACAACTACACGATTGTGAACAACAACAACTCCGTGGCTTACCAGTGGCTTCAGAAGGGAACCAAGGACATCACCTGGGAGACCAACACCAACGTCAACACCGGTATCGAGTTCAGCGTGCTTGACAGCCGCATCAGCGGTAGCCTTGATTATTTCTACCGCAAGACTACGGATATGCTATTCACCCTCAGCACCCCTCCTTCAGTCGGCTACACAAGCTATTGTCTGAATATGGGTGACATGCGCAACTCGGGTCTTGAACTTGTCCTCAGCGCCGATATCATCAGAATGAAGGACATCTCCTGGGGCGTAGACTTCAACATCTCCCACATCAGGAATAAGGTGCTTTCATTGCCTGACGATATCAAGACCACCGAGATAGAAGGTTACAACGGCTATGTGAACGACGACCCATCCTTTGTGTCCAAGTACAAGTACTTCGTGGCAGAGGGCCTTTCCCTCTACACCTGGTACCTTCCTAAATATGCCGGAGTTGATTCCGAGACCGGTGAGGCTCTCTTCTACAAGGATGTCACCGACGAGGCCATAGGAGCGGTCACCAGGGAGACGACCAAAAACGCAAGCGACGCCACTGAATATCTTTGCGGCGACGCTCTGCCTAAGTTCCAGGGTGGTCTCTCGACCTCATTCAGGTACAAGAACTTCGATTTCTCCGTCCAGACAACCTTCCAGCTTGGCGGTAAAGGGTATGACTATGTTTATCAGGTTCTTATGCATTCCGGCGGACAGACCGGAACGACCTGGCACAAGGATATGCTGAACGCTTGGACGGAAACCAATCATTCCGATATTCCTGCTCTCCGCTATTCCAACACCTATGGCCAGTCTCCTCGCTCGGACAGGTTCCTCACCAGCACGAGTTATCTCAGCCTCCAGAATGTGAATTTCGGCTATACGCTTCCGGCCAGGCTTACCCAGAAGTTCAATGTTGCTTCCATAAGGGTTTACTTCTCGGGAGAGAACCTTGGCTTCATCTCGGCCAGAAGAGGTTTTGACCCTCGTTATGCGATCGGTGGCTACACCAACTCCGAACTTTATTCACCAATCCGCACCTTGTCTGGCGGTATTACCTTAACTTTCTAATAACAAAGAAATATGAAAATCAATATAGCGTTAGCTTCAGCTGCGGGCATTGGTTTGCCTTACTTCCCTGTATGCAGGAGGTTCTGCCTACCGAGTCGGTGATCTCTGACCAGATCGGTCAGTCCGCTTCCGCCCTTGATGGCATGGTCAACTCCATCTACACCAATATGGTGGGCTACAAGAACGAAGACGGCGGTATCGAGACCATTTCATACGGCGGCATGCGTGTGCAACTTGAGCATTCCACCACAATGATGGTCTGCCCTGGCTACAATGGATTCAACACTATGGGCGCATGGACGCAAGGTGCGGTTTCCGCCAGTGGTTCCAACCGTGGTATCTACCCTACATATCTCTATTACGGCTACATCAAGACTGTCAATGACGTGATCGGAATGATCGATATAGGGAACGCCACTGACGAGATGCTCGTCGATCTTGGAATATGTTATGCCTACGAGGGGCTTTGTACTATATGGATCTCGTGCAGATCATGGAGTACAAGAAACCGCTCGATTCAAGGTACGTGTATGTGGATCCCAAGAGTGACCTCAGCAATCTTGGTGTTCCGATCGTAACGGACAAGACCACGACCCAGGAGGCTTCCAACAATCCTCGCGCGACGGTTGACGAGGTCTATGACCTGATTCTCTCAGACCTTGCAGAGGCTGAGAAGTATCTCGCCGGCTACACCCGTAAAGATAAGGTTGAGCCTGACCTCGCCGTCGTGTATGGCCTTTTCGCCCGCGCCTACACCAACCTTGCGTCACGCACTGAGCGTGCCGCGAAGTACACCGCCAAGGCTGATTACTGGAAACTTGCCGGGGAGTATGCCGACAAGGCTATCTCCCAGTCCGGCTGCACGCCTCTCACCGAGGCTCAGTGGACGGATCCCAAGACCGGTTTCAACAACCGCAACTCTCAAAATTCATGGATGCTTGCCACCCACATCGATCCTAACAACACGACAGCCGCCACTGACGGATCTTTCGTATATGCTATGATTATGGGTACAGAGACCACGTTCTCTGTATATGGGTGGCGTGTAGGGCGAGCCCTTGATCGCGCCGCCTACGAAAGGCTTTCCGACAACGACTGGCGCAAGAAGTCCTGGCTTGGGCCAGAGTTCTTCTATGAGTCCAAGAACCAGAAACCAGGTGAAGCCTATCTGGTCGAGAAAGATGCCAATGGCAACCTGATCAACAACAAGTGGGCTACCGCCGGCAACAACAAGAGCACCGAGCAGGCCGACTGGAGTAACGACCCTGGCAAGTATCAGTTCAGCAACTCCGCCTCTTGGGTCCGCTCACGCATCAACACGAGTTACGGATTCAAGGCCTGGCCTTGGCTCTACGTGAACCTCAAGTTCCGTCCTAACGAGGGTAACTACAACACCTACGAGGTCGGCGGAGCGACAGACTTCCCGATTATGCGTGTGGAGGAGATGTACTTCCTGAAGGCAGAGGCCGAACTTAACACCACCGGTGTCGCCGCCGCCAAGGCAACTCTTGAGGGTCTAATTAAGACCCGCAACAGCACTTACACTGTGTGGCGACAACCAAGAAGGATGTCTATGAGGAACTTATGTTCCAAAAAGGGCATCGAGTTCTGGGGTGAAGGCATCAACTACTTCGACAACAAGCGCCTTGAGACCGGATGCCATCGCTGGTATCCAGGGGCAAGTGTCGAGAGAGCCGCTCATGCCATTGACATGAACAGGATCCATCCGGGTTGGACTCCAGGCTTCAACAACGCCGAACTCAACGGCAACAGGGCCGTTTACGATTTCAACAATCCTTACACGACTTACAGTACCTACACGACCGCGCTCCGCACCAACGACGAAGTCGCAAGCCACTATGGTGAGGCTATCGAGGTTGAGGGTCACAAGTTCTTCGACGCTGAAAAGTTTGAATAATGTAAACGCTCCCGTCACGGGAGCCAACAAAAAAACGCTTACAATGAAATCAGAAAAAACAATATCCGCATTTCTCTCGGTCCTGGCGGTCCTATTTTCGGCTGTGTCCTGCAAGGATGATGGCGGCACGTCCGGTTCAAGCTCCGAGTGTTATTTCTTCCAGGAGTCCTTCTCATTTAACGTGACCTCCAACCCGGAGGTCGAGATTCCGGTCGTTCGTCTCGGAACATCCGGCGATGTCAGCGTAAATGTCTCATTCACGGGATCATCCTTGTTCACTGTTCCTTCCCAGGTTACCATCAAGGATGGCGAGAGGGTCGGTAACCTTGTTGTGACCTATGACAAGTCTCAGCTTGCCTTCAACGAGACTTATGAGTTGAACCTCTCAATTTCTGACTATACCTCCCTTTTCGGCTATGGCAAGGCCGTCGCAACGATCGAGTACCCTACCTCTTACTATGAATATGGTAAAGGCACCATCGAGGAAGGATGGTGGGGGGTGAGCAGGAGGACAAGGTTATGTACGCCCGTGACTATGCCAAGAATATTCTCCAGTGTTATCTTCCTGACTGTTGGGGTCACGACACCGGCGCCGGCTACGATGTACAGGACTATGTCTTCTACTGGAACACCGAGACCAACAAGGTCTATGTGCCTCTTCAGTATATGGGTACAACGGGCGGCGACAAGATCCAATGGAACATCGCCGACCGTGGTGTGCTTGCCCCGTATGTTCGGTGGTCCTGGACACAAGGAGGGAAGTTCCGCTTGGATGAGTTATGTGGATGGCTGGTACAAGGACGCCGGCCTGACACAGCCTTGCTACGATCCTGCCAAGAAGATGTTCTATCTTTCCGACACAGCCGCTGTTGATCCTGCCACTGGAAAGGTTGTATATGGCACAGCCGGAACGTTCGATGTGTTCAAACTTTCAGAATAAGATAGGTTGGGATAATATGATTAACCGGTCTGCCTGTCAGGTCAGACCGGTTTTTATGTCTTCAGTCGGCGGGGAAGACCACTCCGGCCTGGCGGCGGATCTCGTCAGGATCTCGGCCGTGACGAGTGATGTCTCCAGGCTGTTGACGGACGATTCAAGGCGGCCTGAATCCAGCACACATCGATGAATTCCTTGAACTCGCAGAGGTACTCGTCAGCGTCCATTGGGACGGAAATGTCGATGGTCTCCGGCCCGGAGGAGCGTCCCGAGGTCGGAGCGCCGCGCCTTGTCATCCCGGCGTGACGGCAGATGTGGATCTGATCCAGCGAGATGATCCCTTTGTCGCAGGAAATCTCTGTGCGAAGGTTGGAGTCCGCTATCTTTGAATATATCACCGAAGCGCTCATCCCGTCATATTCAAAAATCACACTGCCTTGCAGGTCAATGCGTTTCCACTCTTTCCGGTCGAGGCGCACCGGCACCTCGCAGGTTGTCACCTCCGCCTTAATGCCCCTCGGCCTCCCGAAAAGCGCCACCATCGGGAAGACCGTGTATATTCCTATGTCCATCAACGCCCCGCCCGAGCGCTCCGGATTGAGCGAGCTTGGCACCGCCGAACTGTCCTCTCCGGCGATGATCCTCTTGACCAGATCGTATTTCGAGGAATACTGGCAGAATGACGCGAAGTAGTGCCGGACGGCTCCCATCCCGGCCAGATGCTTGCGCGCCGCCACGAAGTTGGGACAAAGTGTCGAGATCATCGCTTCCATCAGCATCACACCGTTCTCCCTTGCTGCTTTGACCATCTCGCTCACTTCGCAGGCGTTGGAGGCCATCGGCTTCTCGCACAGCACGTGCTTGTGGTGCCTCAGGCACTTGATCGCGATGTCGTGGTGCGTGTCGTTGGGAGTCCCGATATAGATCGCGTCGATTTCAGGATCGGATGCCATCTCGTCAACGTCCGTGTACACTTTCCCGATGCAATGCGCCTCGGCTAAGGCCTTGCCGCTTTCCCGCGAGCGGGGAGCACACCGCCGCGGCCTCGAACCGCGGCTCAAGCACGGCCCCTTTGAGAACCCAGTCACTGATGCGACCGGTGCCTACTATTCCGAATCTTGTCTTTTTCATTTCAACGCTCCTCTAAGTTCAAGATAATCAATCGCCGCGGTCTTTGCCGGAAGCTTTCCCCGCCGTGTCTATGGTCATTACATCGTAGCCGAGTCTCGGTACAAGCCCGGCGGTCTTGTCGCTGAGCTCAGGTTCGATGAGAATCAGTCCGCTGACCGCCTTTTTCATCTTGTAGGCCGCCTTGACCACGGCTTCGGAGGCGAAAGTGTCACAGACAAGGTATATCCTGTCCTTGTCCGTGAACTTCTCTTTCGCGATCTTCTTCACAATAAACTCCACGTCCTTCCCTTTTTCGTGGAAGGCGGTCGCATAGCCGATCAGCCCCTCTGGAACCAACGCCTTCACAAACCCTTCAGGGTAAGCGGTTTTCAGCGGTTCGTGGAAGAATATGACAACCGGCCTTGGCCCCAGCGAGTCCGGAAAGAAGCCTTTCTCGTCAGCGGGCTTGAATACCTTACCGAATATCTTGTCACTGTTGTGGTAGAAACTCAACTCCTCCACGATTATCCTGCTTCCGTTCTCAGCCTTCACCCTTTCGCGAGGGCTGGATTCCTTGAATATGTTCAGTCCGATGATGCCCAATAGGGCGACCAGCAAGGACGCGACTACCGAAATGATCACTTTTTTCATTACCGCATCAATATTTAATGTTTTACACTATCACAAAAATAATTAAATTTGTACGAATATGCCAAAGTTTAACCCCATATCGCGTTGGTCCGAAAGGAACCAGCTCCTTGTGCTCAGCCTCGTCGTCGGAATCGTGGTCGGGCTTGCCGCCGTGCTGCTCAAGACCTTGATCTCGGTGCTCCAGGAGGGCTTGCGTGACGCTTTCGGAGGAGTCCTGGGCGGATCATTGTACTATCTTGCACTGCCTGGAATCGGAATGCTCCTTGCGATGCTGTTCTGCAAGTATGTGATCAAGGACAGTATCGGCCACGGTGTCACCAAGGCCCTTCAGGCGGTCTCAAGGCACGAGTCCAGGATCAAGCCGCACAATATGTGGTCTTCCGTCGCCGCGAGTTCCGTCACCATCGGATTCGGCGGATCCGTCGGAGCGGAGGCCCCGATCGTCTATACCGGAGCCGCCATCGGATCCAACTTCGCCCGCTATATGGGATTGTCCTACAGGAGTATGACTGTGCTGCTGGGCTGTGGTGCCGCGGCCGCCGTGGCTGGAATATTCAAGGCTCCTCTCGCCGGAGTCCTTTTCGTGCTGGAGATTCTGCTTTTCAACATTTCGATGACCTCAATGATGCCGCTGCTGCTGTCAACCGTCTCAGCCACAGTGGTTTCCTATACTCTTCTTGGCTCATCCACCCCGTTCGAATGCACCCTTACCCCGTTCGAACTCAAGAATATTCCTTATTACGTCATTCTTGGACTTTTCTGCGGGGCGTTCTCCATCTATTTCATCCGTACGACCTTGAAGCTGGAGGACCGGATCGGCAAGATGGAGAATGCCTATCTGAAATGGATAATGTGCGCGGTCGGGCTCGGAATCCTGATATTCCTTTTCCCTCCGCTCTATGGCGAAGGCTATGAGTCTCTTGGTGTGCTGCTTAACGGGAAGGAACTTTCGCTTGACGGACAGACTCCGCTTGCGTTTCTGGCACACAGCCCGTGGTCCGTGCCGATCTTTTTCATGCTGATCCTTTTGTTGAAGGTGTTCTCCATGACATTGACTAATGCCGGTGGAGGAGTGGGTGGAACTTTCGGTCCGACCCTGTTCGTCGGCGCGATCGCGGGATTCGTTGTGGCGAGAACACTCAATATGCTTTTTGACGGGACTGCGACCTCGATTCCGGAACAGAACTTCGTGTTGGTCGGGATGGCCGGGCTGATGGCCGGCGTGATGCAGGCCCCGATGACGGCGATCTTCCTTATCGCCGAGATCTCAGGAGGTTACGACCTGTTCCTGCCTTTGATCCTTACCTCGACCATCGCTTTCGGAACGACCAGAATTGTCGAGAAATATTCCATCTACACCAAACGTATAGCCCAGAGAGGAGAACTTCTGACCCACGACAGCGACCAGGCCGTGCTGACCCTTCTGAAGGTGTCCGATGTGATAGAGACCGATTTCTCGACGGTGAAGATAGACGACACCCTCGGCCGCCTTGTCGAGGTCGTCTCCGAATCCACCAGAAACATATTCCCTGTTCTGGACTCGGTGGACCGTTTTCAAGGGTTCGTCTCTTTGGAGGACATCCGCAAGGACATGTTCCGGACCGATGAATATGAGACCCTGCACGTCTTCAACTTCATGCGGAGCGCCGAGGAATATGTCTATGAGGACGAGAAGATGGATTCCGTGATGAAAAAGTTCGAGGTCACATCGGCGTGGAATCTTCCTGTGGTGAGGCGTGACAGAACCTACGTCGGGTTCGTCTCCAAGTCCAAGATCTTCTCGGCTTACCGGGACGAGCTGAAGGTCGTTTCTCAGGATTGACGCGTGCGGGCAGTCGCCGTCGAATGTGGGGCGATAATTTTTTTACGGCAGGCAATTGCCTGCTTGCGAAAGTTGATTGATTTAATAACACTTTATGAATATGAAGAATATCTATATTGATTATATTGCCCGTGCCATCGGAGTCAAGGATTGGCAGGTCGAGAACTGCGTACATCTTTTCGAGGAGGGCAACACGATTCCGTTCATCAGCCGTTACAGGAAGGAGAAGACCGGAGGGTTGGACGATGTAGCCGTCGCCGAGATCAAGCACTGGAACGATGTGTTCACGGAGATGGAGAAGAGGAAGGAGGGCATACTGTCCACGATCTCCGAGCAGGGAAAGCTTACGGACGAGTTGCGCTCCAAGATTGAGAATTGTGTGATGGCCAGTGAGTTGGAGGATCTGTATCTGCCGTACAGACCTAAGAGGAGAACCCGTGCCACGATGGCGAAGGAGAAAGGTCTGGAGCCGTTGGCTGACAAGATGTGGAAGGTTGAGGTGGCTGACCCGGAGACTGAGGCCCGGAAATATGTCGGGGATAAGGTCGGTTCGGTTGAGGAGGCCCTTGCCGGAGCCCGTGACATCATCGCCGAGCGGCTTTCCGAATCGCAGACCGTCCGTGAGAACCTCAGGCACATATTCAGAACCCGCAGGATAGAGTCCAAGGCCACAAAAGCGGCCTCAAGCAATGCCGAGGCTTCGAAGTACAGGACTTATTTCAATTTCTCGATGCCGCTCCAGAGGATTCCTTCGCATAACCTTTTGGCGATACTTCGTGCTGAGAATGAGGGCTTTTTTTGTCTGTAGGGGGCTCGATGCGGATCCGGAGAAATGCGGCAACAAGATTTATTATGATTTTTGTCAGGAACATCGTTATCCTGGTTCCAAGCTTGCCGACCAGATCCGTCAGGCCGTTGATGACGCTTATAAGCGTTTGCTTGAGCCATCGTTGACCAACGAGATTGTCAAAGAGGCCAAGGAAAAGGCTGACATCGAGTCGATCAATGTTTTCGGAGAGAATCTCACGCAGCTTCTGCTTTCCGCTCCGGTAGGCCAGAAGAGGACAATGGCGATTGACCCAGGCTTCCGCAACGGCTGTAAGATAGTCTGTCTGGACGAGCAGGGAAACCTCCTGCACCACGAGATCATATTCCCTCACCCGCCTCAGAGCGAGAAGATCAAGTCGATAATGGCTGTTTCCTCAATGATTGATGAATATGCCATCGAGGTCATCGCCATCGGCAACGGCACGGCATCCCGTGAGACGGAGGACTTCATCAAACGTGTCGGGATTCCGGAGAACGTCAAGGTGTTCACTGTCAGCGAGGACGGAGCGTCGATATATTCGGCCTCCGAGGTCGCGAGGCAGGAGTTTCCGGATGAGGATGTGACAGTCAGGGGAGCGGTGTCGATCGGCCGACGTCTGATGGATCCGCTTTCGGAGCTCGTCAAGATCGACCCTAAGTCATTGGGTGTGGGGCAGTACCAGCACGATGTGGATCAGAATCTGCTTCGGGAGAAACTGGACAACACCGTGGTCATCTGCGTGAACAGCGTCGGAGTGAATCTCAACACCGCCAGTCCTTACCTCTTGAGTTATGTCTCGGGCATCGGTCCGGCTTTGGCATCGAACATTGTGGAGTACCGCTCTTCGATCAAGGGCTTCTCCTCCAGAACCCAACTCCGTAAGGTCCCGAAACTCGGCCCGAAGGCTTTCGAGCAGTGCGCCGGCTTCCTTCGCATCCAGAACGCCGAGAATCCTCTCGACAACTCAGCCGTGCACCCAGAGTGCTATCACATCGTTGACAGGATGGCTTCTGACCTCGGAGTCAGCACCAAGGAACTGGTCGGAAATGAGGAGTTGATCAAGAAGATCGATCCGTCGGCCTACGTGGAGGGTGAGTTCGGCCTTCCAACGATCAATGATATTCTGAAGGAATTGGCCAAGCCCGGCCGTGACCCTCGCCAGAGCGCCCAGGAATTCAGTTTCGCCGAGGATATCCACGAGATTGATGACCTCAAGCCAGGTATGGAACTGCCGGGAATCGTCACGAACGTGACCGCTTTCGGAGCCTTTGTTGACATTGGCATCCACGAGAACGGCCTAATCCACGTCTCCCAGATGCGTGGCCAGAAAGTGAAACTCCACCAAAAAGTCACCGTCAGCGTCCTCGATGTCGATTTCGACCGCAAACGCATCTCGCTCCGTCTTTTGACCAGAAAGTAAACCGTTCGGTCGCTGAGCTTGTGGTTCGATGAAGCTCACCAACCATCGAATCACCCAAGTGAATAACTTAGTTAGCTGATTCTGCGGTCGCTGAGCTTGTCAAAGCATCGAAGCACCTCATAGTTCAGTGATGTGCCGTCATGAACCTTAGCCACCCGCGGCTATAAGCGGGAGTGGCCCAGCCTCCGGCTGGGAGGGACGGAGCGCGAAGCGCGGAGGGTTCGTGACGGCATTTCACTGAAAAGGGATAAAAACGGTAGGCAGGTGCCGAAATGTTAGTGAATATTTGAATATTATTTCTTTTCAAAAGAGAAATTTGATTATCTTTGTAGAAATGTAAGTATAACTAACAGATTACTCATATTCCGTATTATATTATGAGCGCGACAAGAAGTATATGTGACAACAAGGCGGTAGTTTATCTGCTGTCCGTATTGGCCATTGTGCTTTGGGGAATGTCCTACATCTGGAGCGACCGACTGATCGCCCTCGGAGTCCCGATTTCATATTTCGTCCCGTTAAGGATTTTTGTCGCCGGAATCATACTTCTTCTCTTCAACATCCTAACAAAGAACTTCCGCCTGATAGCCCGCAAAGATATCTGGAAATTTTTGCTGCTCGCTCTCTTTGAGCCACTTATCTACTTCTTCTGCGAGACCTACGGCATAAAAGAGACCGGCTCGCCGACCATCAGCGCGATGATCATCGCCTCAGTACCGATCTTCTCAGTAGGAGCCGGTGCCTGTTCTTCAAAGAGCGTATCTCGATCCTGAACGGCTTCGGAATCGCCGTGACACTGGCCGGCATCTGTCTGGTCCTTCTCAAGCAAGGAGGAGATGAAGGTGTGCCGCAGAATTTCATCCTCGGAGTCGTGCTCCTGATGATAGCCGTCTTCTCAGAGGTCGGCCACGCCTCCTTGACAAAACTTCTCGCCGACGGCTACAAGCCTCAGGTCATCGTGATGTACCAGTTCCTGATCGGAACCGTGTACTTCCTGCCGTTCTTCCTGACGAGAGGCATCGAGAATTTCGACGCGAGACTCGTCTCCTGGGAAGTCCTGGAACCTATCCTCTGTCTCGCTGTCCTCTGCTCCAGCCTTGCCTTCTCTCTGTGGGCCATGGCAATCAAGAAGTTAGGCGTGGGCAAGTCCAGCGTCTTCCTCGCCATGATGTGCGTAGCCACCGCCCTCGTCGCCGAAGTCATCGGCCGCGAGCACCTCTCCCTCTTCCAATGGCTCGGCGTCCTCATCGCCGTCCTCGGCATCGTCCTCTCCCAGTACTGCTGCACAAAAAAATCTGAAATTTAGTGCGGCCGCTAAAAAAAGTATGATAAATCGTACTTACTCTTGCTGGCTTAAAGTTTTTTCTCTATTTTGGGCCAGTCTCCAATTGTATTCCGTGATAGATTGTACTTTCCTGATTTAGGTTGACTCGGGTTTATAGATTATTACTGGTATAAGTTGACTTAGAGAGGGGCCTTTCTTGTACCAAATATACCGGGACGCACCATTGGTACAGGAAATGCACTTCTGGTGTACCAAGAAGGTCAAGACATTTGGTTCGGGGCAAGGGAAGGAAAAATTTCTTACGCATGGTCAAGACTTTACAAAATGCTTTCAGCCACATATTGTGTCTATGCCCACAGAGGTTGGATAGGACTGAAAGACTCAAGGCCCAAGATGCAAGATTTTCACGTCAATGTGCCTTCCTGGAGCTTCCAACAAACTTTGGACTGAAAGCATTTTGTAAATTCACTACGAAGAGGCAACACTCTTAATTCAATTCACGTTCATCGATCTTGGCTTGTGGCATGGTAGGTTCAGTTCCGAGTGACTGTTATTTCGGGTGAAAAAAGGGTGGTTAAACATCCAGGTTGGCATTCATGACCGGCATGAGGCCACAATTATTTAAACATCAACACCATAAGAGTTAGTCAACTTCTATATAGCACATAAAGATCTTATCATCCGAGTCTAAATGAACAAGTTGCATTGCCTTTCCGTGGTATTTTACTAATTTCCAACCGGAAACAATCCGGCAGGTGTTGTCATTTCCGAAATTATCACTAACTTAGCATCGTTTTAGACCGATGGCCTGAAACAGACATATTTGATGAAAGTGTTTTCGCACTATCCTTCTGAAGAAATCTGACAGTTTCCATAGAAAGTAGGGTAAACGACAACACCATTTCATCTGTATTCGCTTGCGTGTACCTCACACTCAACGATACAGGTGTGGGGATTGTTTCCGTTTTATTTACTATCGGGCTTTGAAGATGAGTTTAAAGGTTGTAACGAATAGAGAAAGGATGCGAAGCCCGTGAAGTAGTTCTTGTCCTCCTCATCATTCTTGGACAAGCCAAACGTCATAAGCGCCGAGCGATGCGCCATGTACTTGAAGCATTCCCGCTCCACGTAGGCCACCCACTGCGCCGGTTTGCCCGCCTCCTCTAGCGTCTCGCCCCGCTCGAACGTCCGCCGTTCCCCGTGCTCCATGCAGTACTCCCGCAGGAACTCCAGATCTAGTCCCTCCTTGTAGGTGTTGAATTGCTTGTTTGGTGTCATATTAGCCAAATTCTTGATTCGTGGGTGCAAACGTAGTCATTTTTCAGCACAATTCGTTTCTTTTTGTTATACCACAGCCTTGTTTTAGATAAAATTTGCTTATATTACGCGCGAAACGATGATTTTACGCTTCCATTTCGAGAAAAAGTAGTACCTTTGCAAGCAAATTAATGCCACTTTTAAGTGGACTCAAAGTTTAATTATGGGAAAGCCATTCAAAGTAGAGTTGGAAAAGCTTGCGGGTACCATAAAAGTGGGCTGAGCAGCAGGATGTGACGCGTCTTGCACGGTTTCTGTTTGTAGAGAACAAGCAGATACCTTTGGTGTGCATTGGCTCTGGCGGTTCGCTCAGTGCTTGCCATTATGCAGTCCTGCTCAATCTGCAGCGCAACGGCGTGTTGGCACAGGCCATGACTCCTTTACAGATGATGTATTCGGGGCGTGAGTTGTTGCGTAGCAGCAAACTGCTTTTCCTTAGTGCCAGTGGTAAGAACAAGGATATACTGAATGCCCTCAAGTATGGTGTAAAAAGTATAACGAGTCGGGCATGATGAGCCTGACCCTCCGCAAGAACAATCCTACGGAGAAATTGCTAGAACAATACCCCAAGGTGCTGCGCTGGTGTGAAGATATCCCCAGCGAGAAAGATGGCTTTCTAGCCACCAATTCGCTGCTTGCCACTTTCACCCTCTTGAACCGCAGTTTCGATGGCGAACTTGTAGGCGACAAGATAGCCTTTGACGGAACCTATTCAAAAAAACTATGAGTTTAACCTTGCCAACATTCAGAACTTCATTGTTCTTTATGGGGCAGCAGGCGAACCCGTAGCGTGGGATATTGAATCCAAACTGACAGAGGCCGCTTTGGGTTCAGCCCTGCTCAGCGATTACCGCAACTTTGGTCATGGCCGTCACCATTGGTTTGACAAGCGGAGCGAGAACTCTTGTATTATTGCATTAGTAACACCCGTTGAACGCGAACTGGCTTATAAAACCATTGGTTGCCTGCCCAAGAATGTACCGGTTATCTTTATTGAAACTGAGTTGCAGACCACCGCAGCGTCCATCGATATACTGCTGAAAGTATTCCGTTTTGTCAACGACTTGGGCGAGGCTCGTGGCATTGACCCCGGAAAACCCGGTGTGCCAGGATACGGTCGTATGCTCTACAACCTGGACTATTTCAAGTTGACCAACCGTATCCTGCCCGTACAAAAGACACTCGATGTGGCGGTGTTGCGCAAACTGGGCGTAGCTGGTAGAGACAACACCCCTTTGAGGGAGCATTATGGCGTGGCTTGCCGGCGTTTTGTACGCCAGTTGAACAAGGTTAAGTTTACCACCATAGCCTTCGACTACGATGGTACGCTCTCTGCCCCCGACCGCAAAAGCCGTTTTACGAATAGGTTGTGCGATGAGATAAGAGATGCGTTGATTCCATTGTTAGAAAAAATGGAGCACTGATAGTGGTAGCCACAGGTCGTGGCAAGTCGGTTGGCGAGTCGTTCCAAGAATCCATAGACCAGAAATACTGGCCGCAAATCAAGGTGGGTTACTATAATGGTGCCTGCCTGTTGGTTTTAGGCGAAGAGGATAAACTGAAAGTGTGGAGGGGACTGCCCTTTGATAGCAAACTGAAAGCATTGGAGGAGGAACTGAAACTTAGACTCCCCCGAGGGCTGTGTGGACTACAAATTTGCAGAGCGCAGCCTTCAACTGTCCATTGAGGGAGAAATGACCCAGATGGAATCACGACTGGTTTATGAGACATGCCGTGAAATCATCTGGGACAAGCAGATGAAAGACATCCGTGTTTGGCGTAGCAGTCACAGTATGGATATTGTGGTTTACCATGAAGTAAGCAAACAACGAGTGATAGAAGCCCCGGAGCATACATTGTGCATAGGTGATTATGGAACCGTGGAAGGCAATGACTATGAAATGCTGACCAGTAAGTACTCATTGAGCGTTGATCGTGTATCAAAGAATGCAGAGAGTTGCTGGAACATAGCCCCGTCAGGCATTAAGGGACTTGATGCAACCCTTTATTACCTAAGCCGCATGAAGGCAAAAGAAGGAAAGATAACGTGTAAGTTTAGCGTATGAACAGTAATTTAGCAAACCAACTTCTTGCAAGCATCATGAAATGGGATGCCCAGACATTGGCATCAGAACGTGCTGCCCTTGAATTCATGGGTAGCATGAAGTATGATGCATACGACCGTTATATGCCGGGAATGCGCTTTATGAGCAGTCTGGTACAATGGCTGAATGATATTGAAGAGGGAAGACCGCGATGAGGCTTTATAAGTTTATATAAAAAAAAAAACTAGTCTTCATATCCTCAACACAGATGAACTATCTAGTGGATTTGTTATATGACTCAAAAATACGACCTATTCTGCTGGATATGGCTACTACTGAAACGGGTATGCCATCATATAAACGTTCAAGCAATGTGGTGCATAATCGTTTTGAAATTGAGAAACGTTCCGCATTGGTGGTTGGTCTCAGCGATGGTGCTCATACAGACATCTTGCGTCGTAGCGCAGGCTTCAGTAATGAGCAGGTCTTGACCAACTACTATCCTGACGGGAAGAAACTGAAGGATATGCTGGATGAACTGCGTAAAGACGACAAACTGAAAAGAATAGAAAAACCATACTTCCGTAGGATTTTCTTGATTGACGACTTTACCGCCAGTGGAAAGAGTTTCATCCGCTATGATGAAAGCAATGGGAAATATCATGGCAAGTTGAAGAAAATAATCGATGAACTATGTACTCGAGGCTATGTTGAAAAAGGACAGAAAATAGAGCATCTGAGCTATCTTCTGAACCCAGAGCAAAAGATACAGATCGACATCTTGTTTTGTATCGCCACTGAAAGAGCAAAGACCAGTATAAAGGACAACCTTGACGATTACTTGAAATCAGTAGGGTGGCAAGACAAAGTGGAGTTCAACATCCACATCGTACAACTTCTGGAAGACAAACTATCGAACGACATCAAGAGTGATAATGACTTGGTGAAGATAATAAAGAAGGATAAGCACTTCGTGGAAGAGTGTGTTATATCCAAGAGCTACAAGGTTGGCAAAAACGACAGCCCTTGGTTGGGATTTGATGAATGCGCCCTGCCTGTTGTACTTGCTCACAATACGCCAAATAACTCTCTGCCCATCATTTGGCAGGATGCAGAAAGATTTCATGGATTGTTCCCCGTATAAGCCGCCATTGACCGTATGAATATCTATAAGAATCCATTTGCCATACGCGCTTCTGGAGCGAATAGAAACTGACGAGATGTTCTTGGAACTCTTCTCGTCGGAGCCCTTGACTCATCTTGAAGAAAAGTTTGAACAGGATAAACTATGGAACAACATAACTACCATTCTCAGTTCGCCTGGCGCAGGAAAGACTACGCTTTTGCGTCTTTTCTCACCGACAATTCTTCAGCGTATTACAGAACGCAATACGGCCTATAAGAAGCTGAAAAAGTTGGAAGTGATAGATAGCGATCATATCAAAAAAAAATGCGGTGTTTATCTACAGTTGGGTCGTGACTATGAGTTTTTGGAAGATGATGTTCTGTTTAATGAGATTGAGCAGAAAAGGATATTTCTGTCACTCCTCAATGCGAGGATTGTGCTGGCCACTCTGAAAAGCCTGATGGTACTTGCTGGTATCAAATATACTCAATTAAATGAAATTACTTATACACCGGAGGAGATAATACCAGAACTTGGGGACTTTAAGGCAGAGTACACTGGAAAAGAACTGCTGGATTGGGCTGCTGAACAGGAACGGAAGATATGCGAGTTTCTTGATAGTTTTGTGATGCCAGAAGAGGGTATTCATGGCAGTAGCAAATTGTTTGCGCTGCAAGCAATGAAGGCATCTTGGTTTACCCATAATGGAGAGAATCTTTGTGAAGACTTCATCTTCCAGATTGACGACGGTCATAAACTCACCAGGAATCAAAAAAAGATTATCCGTGATGAGACTGTTGAGGTGCGCATGCATGTAACGCTTTGGATTGCAGAACGTTTGGAAACACTCTCCACAACTGATATATTGAGTGATAAGAATATCAAGGATAGGGATGACCAGACCATCCACCTGGAAAACACTAAGAAGGGCATATTCAATCCAATGGTGAAGAATATATCTACGCTGCGTAGTGCTTTCTCTGCGGACGGTATCATCCTTGCAAGCGCGCTTGCAAGTGATACCACAATTAACTATAAGGCGCTTTATAACGACGCTAGCAAGAGGTATCTGACTCAATTGGCAGAACTGCACAATTTTGACAACTATACTGAGTGTGTGGCTGCTATAGAAAATCAAGACCCGTATGAACGTGTGCTTAATATGCGAGCCTTGCTAATGCATGCTGCCCGTCAAGGTGCAAATGGTGCGATGAACCTGTTTGGATATACAGTTCAGGATTTAGACTGGATGTTAACTCCGTTGAAGCCTTTAGTAAAAGAGGTAATGCCAGGAGAGATAAAGAAGTTGCCCCAGTACTACGGTTTCTCAACACTTATGGATCTGGCCAGCCAGAATGTGGAGCAATTCTTGGATTTGTCTGCCAAGATGTATGAACTATTGGTGGCCAAGAAGATCTCTGACCCTTCTCACTATGTATTGACGGCAGAGGAACAAGACAAGATTGTAAGAGACTTTGCACTTGCTCGTTTGGAGGATATCAAGCGCCTGCCACTTGGCAATAAGATCTATGGGTTCCTGATGAAACTTATAGATTTCTGCTATAGTGTTACATTCACACCCACATATTCTTATCGCTCTGTTACCGGCTTTGCCGTGAAGGAAGAGAATTCTAGCAAATGGGGTAAGGATGGCTTTTGGTTCCAAGACCCCGATAATGAAGAATTGGCAACAATTCTAAAAGATTGCCTTGCCTATAATTTCTTGATGAAACAGGGCGTAACTCAAAAAAAAAAAAGACCAGAAATGGACCATATTCTATCTGAATAGCTGGCTTTGTGCATATGCACATCTGCCACTTGAGCGTGGAGGATGGCGTCCATTGACACTTCATAAACTAAATTCTTGGCTATGAAAAAACGTTGGGAATCATACGTGATGTATCGCCAGAATAAAAAGCTGGTGGAGTTCTGGAAGGAGTATTATAAGGATAGGTCTGCTGTGAAGGTGCTGTTCTTATTGGGCAAGGGCTTTGATCCTAGAATGAATAATATCCTAAAATTGTTCCTTGAAAATAACCCTGAGCAGCAATTGGATTGTATTGCTTTTGACTTCCCTAATGAAAAAGATCCAAAGGAGAACAAGAAGTTGTATGAAATCAATTCGCGACAACTGGCAGAATTGAAAGACCAATATGGCTTTGGTTATGAGGAACTGCAAATAGATGGTAGTTTGCCTTGGGACAAGCGTATAGCTCAGATGAGTCGCCAAGTGATAGGCAAAGACTTGAGCGCCTATAATGACGTGATAATGGATGTTAGTTCATTACCCAGAGCATTCTATTTCAATATTGGCAAAGCTTTGTTTAACAAGCTTGACAAGGATAAATCTAAGAATCTGTTCTTTGCAGTATCTGAAAACGTTACGATAGATGAACAGATAAAGAAAACACCAGTAATAGACAATATTGAGCCGCTGGTGGGATTCCGTTCTTTATCAAGTCGTGAGTCTAATTTGGATAGGATAAATATCCTGATTAGCTTGATGGGAGACCAGAATATTGACATTTTACGGAGCATCTACAATCATTTCCAACCTTCAGATATGTTTCCCGTGTTGCCTTTCCCATCGAAAGACCCACGACACTCTGACTATCTGATGCTGAAATACCATGAGTTCTTTACTGAGAAGCAGTTTACCGAGTCACAGAATATCACTTACGCTGATGAGCAGAATCCGTTTGAACTGTATCGTATTGTGTCAAATATGATTCAGGGGCATCAGGCAACCTTCAAGCCTATCAGTGACCATGTGTGTTTTGGTATTGCGTTGCTGACAAGTAAATTATTATCACTTGGCGCATTGCTTGTGGGATTGGAATATAACAATTGTGTCACTATTTACAACGTAAGTTCAGCGAACTACGAAATTGAAGATACTACTGTGTTTAAGCGGATCAATGAGGGGAGTGAACCATTTCTGCTTTGGATTACAGGAGAAGCATACAACGAAAATTAAAGCTGGTCAATAAAAGTAAAAATACAGTAACAGAACCAATTTTTCGTAATTAATTTGCGCAGTTAGACAGAAAATGTCTATCTTTGCAAACGAAATATTAAATGCGAGATAATGGCGAGCATAGCAAGCTGGATATACGATAGGCCGCTTAGAGGCAATTACACCTTCACACACGATGAGGTGGCGCAGGCGTTCCCTGATATGAGTGCCGGCAGCATTGCACGGGCACTGACCAGGGAGGTGAGCAAGGGACGGATTATGTCGCCCCTGCGCGGCTTCTACGTCATTGTGCCAGATGAGTATGTGCTGCGCGGGGCTGTGCCGCAGTCGTTTTACTTGGATGGCATGATGCACCATCTGGGACGCAAATACTATGTGGCTCTGTTGAGTGCGGCAAGTTATCACGGAGCTTCGCATCAGGTTCCGCTGCGGTTCAGCGTGATGATAGAGCCTCCCGCCATGCGTGACAAGAAGGGAGAGAAGTACCTTACGCATTTTTCTGCAAAAGTCATATTCCTGAGACATACGTGGAGAGACGGCAGACGCGGACGGGCTACATTAACGTGTCGTGTCCTGAACTGACGGCAGTGGATTTGCTGACGTATCAGGCAAAGACAGGGAGCGTTTCGCGGGCAGCCACTGTTCTGGCTGAACTGGCTGAGAAACTGGATTTCGAGCGCTTAGGGGCTGACTTCGTGAAGGAAGTGCCTGTGACCAGTCTGCAGCGTCTGGGCTATATTCTGGACGAGGTGCTGGAGGAAGGAGAAGCGGCAGAGTCGGTGTACAGTCTGTTGAAGTGTTCCGGTTTCGCACTCCAGTATGTACCTTTAAAGGCTGGAAAGAGTAGCGAGGGGTGCGAAAGAAACGCCAAATGGAGAATTATTGTGAACGAAACCATAGAGATTGACGAGTTATGATACCAGAGCGATATATTACGGAATGGAGCGAGCAGGCCCCGTGGGTGGTGAATAAATTCATCGAACAGGATTTGATAGTCTGCCGTGCGTTAGTGTCTATCTATAGCGATGCATTTCTTGCGGAGCATCTGGCATTCAGAGGCGGCACGGCATTAGGTAAGCTGTATCTGAAGCCGCAGCCCAGATACTCGGAAGACATCGACCTTGTGCAAGTGCAGGCGGAACCCATCAAAGAGACGATTGACCATCTGCGGGATGCTTTGGCTTGGCTGGGTGAGCCGGTGGTGAAGCAGAAGAAGCACAACAATACGCTGGCGTTCAAGGTGCAACCGACGGATATGGATGCGGGGGAGATTCATTTGAAGGTGGAGATTAACTGCAAGGAGCATTTCTCGGTATATCCAATGGTAAGAGTTCCTTTGTGGTGAATAGTTCGTGGTTCAAAGGTGCTTGCGAAGTGCTGACCTATGAATTGGCAGAACTGACAGGGACGAAACTGAGAGCTGTTTATCAGCGGAGAAAAGGACGTGATTTGTTTGACCTGTGGAAGATACTTTCAATGCAGCCTGAGTTGGATAAGGGGAAAGTGATGGAAAGCTATGAGTGGTATCTGGGCTTCACAGCCTCTCACTTGCCAACATACAAAGAGTTTTTGTTGAATATGGACGGGAAACTACAGGATGATGAATTCTTGACTGACACGGAAATGATTCTTGGGCCACAGGTGGAGTATGACCCACAGGTGGCGTGGGAAAAGGTGAAAGCAGAGTTGGTGGAGAGGCTTAATCCTGAAGTTTGAATCTTGATACTTAAAACATGGAACTTGAAACAAATAATATTATAGTTGGTGCAGGCCTTATTAGCCTGGATGTGTTGATTTGGGACGGGCAAAGAGTCCCCATATCCTATTACGTGGGTGGCACATGCGGTAATGTGATGATGATTCTCTCCTACATGGGTTGGGATGCTTATCCCATAGCCCGTCTGGATGGCACAAAAGACGGGATGAGTGTATTGGATGACATGAAAAAGCACCATGTACACATAGATTTTGTCTCTACCCAAGACGGTAAAACACCGGTGATCGTGCAGCGTAACTTCATTAACAAGGATGGTGCTCCCACACATAAGTTTGAATCGCGCAACAATATCGGGCCGGTTCTATCTGGACTTCAAGTCGCTGACGCTGAAACAGGCAAATGGGGTGATTGAGAGGATAGACTTTGTGCCAAAAGGTATTCTTCTTTTTGACAGGGTTTCACCCGCCATCTTGAAGCTAGCCACTACATTCAAGGAAAAGGGGTCGGTGATATTCTTTGAGCCTTCCAGCAGAGGAGGTAATGTCTGTCTGTTCAACAAATGTGTTGAGGTGTCTGATATAATCAAATTCTCGGAACAGAGGATAAAAGACATTAACCAGTTTAAAGACTATAAGGATAAGCTGTTTATCCAAACGCAAGGGGCAAAGGGTTTGAGCTATCGCTTGAATGGCGATTGGAAGCATTTGGAACCTGTTGCAAATGAAAAAGTGGTGGATACCGCTGGTGCAGGTGACTGGACAGCAGCTGCTTTGATTAATTATTTGTTCAAAGACAAATTAGTGTTTGGAATATTCAATCTCTTAGAATCAGATTTGGAAACAGCCCTGAAAGAAGCACAGAAAGTAGGTGCTGAGAGTTGCTCTTATGAAGGGGCGCGTGGCATGATGCAGTAATGAAACAATAAAGGACACAGGATTTGGACACCAAAGATGTGTCTTCTGAAAGGCGTAATCCCATACTTGCAAACGTGATGGCTCAACTTGACTATATGGAGAAACGAGGTAGCGGACTCACACGCATCTGCAATGAGACCAAAGCATTGGATGGGTATAAGGACGAGTTAAAGCCATAGTTCAAATCAACCCCGACCCAATTCCAGACCATCATTTTTTTGCCTCTTCTGACACCCCGAATGTCGGAGACTATGACGGAGACATGTCGGAGTGTAACCGGAATCGAGAAATGCAACAAAAGTGGTAACCAGAGTGCAACATAAATAGTAACAGTAGTACAGCGAAATCGGTAACAAGAGTGCAGCAAAAAAAACGGTAACATGAATGCAACGTTTTTTGAATATTAATCCGACCTTTGAGTCATAACTTTTAGCAAAGGTGTTATGCGGACAACAAAGGCCTACAAAGCACTCAGTCGACTGATCATGTACGACAAAATCAAAAAAGGTTCTACGAAGAGGACCACCAATCAATCCGCTGGATAGCCAGGGAGTTGAATCTAAACTTCAGGACTGTAAAGAAGTACCTGGAAATGGACCAGCGGGAGTTCGAGCAGTTCTCGGACACGGTTATCAACAGAGGTCATATCCTTGACCCATACAGAGACTTTATCATCGGGCGCCTAAGCCAGTACCAGGAAACTCCTGCCGCCCAGATGCATGACTGGCTTAAGGAGAACCACAGTGACTTCCCCAAGGTATCCCCGAAGACGGTCTACAACTATGTGATGAAGATCCGTCAGGAATACGGGCTTCCTAAAATCAGTGAAAGCGAACGTCAATACTCTGCACTCCCGGAAACAGCCCCAGGAGAGTATGCACAGGTTGACTTTGGTCAGACCAAACTTCGCAAGAGCGATGGCACGCGTGTAAAGGTGTACTTCATTGCAAAATCCTGCTAAGCCATAGCCGTTACAAGTTCATATGGTTCCAGGACAAGCAGTTCACTAGTGAAACTGCGGTGATCGGTCATGAGAAAGCCTTCGATTTCTTCCACGGAATCCCTAAGAAACTTGTATACGATCAGGATGCAGTGTTCCTTTGGGATGAAAACGCTGGTGACTATCGCATGACTCAGGTCTTTGACAGTTATGTTAAAAGCCGCCCGTTCAAGGCCATCTTCTGCCGCCCCGCAGACCCGGAAAGCAAGGGCAAGGTAGAGAACTGTGTCAAATATGTGAAGCGGAACTTCCTCTTGAACAGGCAGTACTCAACACTCGACAACCTTAATCAGGAAGCACTCGCTTGGCTTGACAGAACAGGCAATGGTATGGTTCACAATACAACTTGCAAGGTACCATATGAAGTGTGGTGCGCAGAGTGCAGGGAACTGCTGACGTTCATCCCGGCTCTGGCGCCCGAAGCAAAGGCTGGCCACAAGGTCCTCAAGACCAACAGCACAAAATACAAAGGCAATACTTACTCCTTGCCAATAGGCACCTATCGCGGGGAGGATACTAGAGTATACCTCTCCGAAGAAGGTGGCAGTCTTCTTGTGAAAGATGTGGACGACAATCTCATCGCCAAGCATACCATCCCTGCTGGCAAGGGACAGACCGTGATAAACAACAATCACGCGAGGGATACATCCGTCAGCGTCAATGATAAGTGTGACTATGTCAAAAGTCTGTTCACAGACCAGAATGCAATAGGTCTCTTCCTTGTTCATATCCGTGAGCGCTATCCACGTTATATGAGAGATCAGCTTGCGGTAATCATGACATGCGTCAGCAAGTATGGTCAGAAGCGCGCAGACGAAGTCCTGACGGTATGCGTACAGAACAAGTTGTATAGTGCAACGGACTTCAAAGAGATCATCTCTTCCCATCCAGTGCCGAAACTGGATGATGAAGTCCATATAAAGCCTCTTGGTGATGCGTCTTCGCGTCTCATGGTAAATGTTGAACCAAACAGGTCTTCTATCGATGTGTACGAGGACCTCTTCAATAGGAACTGACATGGAAGAGCAAAATGACAAGATAGTGTGCATAAAAAAGTTATGCTAAACGTCTCAAACTCTCATGGCTATGTGCAAATGCGGCGGAGATGTTATTGGAAGCCGGCTCCAACGCTCCCAGTTATGATGACTTCATATGCAATCTTCTGGTCCACGAAGTGCAAGGCCGTGAGGAAAGGCAACGCCTAAAACGCCTTAAAGAGGCGCGCCTACCGATGTCTCATGACCTTAACCAATATGACCATAGCATGTCTAACGGTCTCACTAAAACGCAACTCAATCAACTGAGGGAGTTACATTGGATAGAAGAAGGCTTCAATCTCATGCTCTCCGGGCCTAGTGGGGTTGGCAAGACATATATAGCCTCGGGGCTATGTTCTGATGCGATAGACAAAGGCTACAAGGCTTACTTCAGGACAATGGATGAGATACTTGGGCAACACTCAAACTGAAAGACATAACACCAAGTGCTAAAAGGGAATACAAGTGTCTTTGCGAAAGTGATGTGATCGTCATCGATGACCTGATGAATATCATTGTAGGCCATGATGAGGGCAATCAATTGTTCTCGTTCATAAACAGTACCTTCGAATCGACGTCCTTTATAATAACCACCAACAGGTCGCCAGCTGAGTGGGCCAAATCTCTAAATGATGAGGTCCTTGCAACCGCTTTGCTGGACCGGCTTCTATATAAATGTGAACTCATCCAGCTCTCCGGAGCGAGCTATAGGATGAAGAACCGTAAAAAGAATCTTTGCCGCGGATAAGGGGTAGCGGCTGCAGCCGCTACCCCTTATCCCAAGATGAATAAACTTGTATGATAAACAGAAAATAATCTTACCTTTGCTAGTGTTGTAGCGTTGTTACCAAATCTGCTGCATCGTTGTTACCGAAAACGATGTACTCTTGTTACTCAAAACGCTGCACTACTTCTTACCGAAAATGCTGCACTCACAGTTACCGTTAACACGGAGACGAAACTCACTGAGCATCAGTAGAAAATACTGAATCTCATCAAAGATTCTCCGACAATCACCGGCAAACAAATGTCGGAGACTTTGTCGGTGAGTCAACGCACCATCGAACGTGACCTTTCTGCTTTGCAGAAGAATGGTGTTCGGAAGCATGAAGGAAAGGATAATGATGGGGTATGGATGATAATTGAGTAAAAAATCTGTGAAATGGAATTGAACCAATGATGGTATGAAAGTTATAGCAATATATTGCTGTCCGCTAAAAGTTAGCGAGCAACGAGATATCCATCCGCAGTGCTGTTGTAACGGCATTGCGGATGATTTTTCTGAGGGTAAGCCCCTTAGCTGAAGAGAAGCAGTTCTTCTGGAGGCGGATTTGGATCCGATTCTGCTTCTAAGAGCAGTTTTGCCCAGTCTTTTTCAGGGTCCTCGAGGAAGGTATAGAGGTTGACATAGTACATCAGCATGATTCTGACCATTGTGGCAAGGCCAGAGAAGCTCCATTTGCGCTTGATGTGCTTTTTGCAAGACCATCAGTAGCAGGTTTGCGATAAGTGTGACCCAAACCTGTATCTTGATTGCGTTAGCGCTCTCGCCGTAGAAGTATCTTAGAGGGAAGTTCTGCTTTATCTGTTTGAACAATTTATGTGTAGCTTCTCATAACATGTTTTATGACAAGTATATCATTATGCAAAGTAGTGTTGCTTGAAAGGATGCAAACAGACCGACTTTGTGAGTTTTGCGTTGGCTACTAAACATAAATACTTCTCATAACGTTATATTATATGAAAGGCATAAGCCAAGTAATTTAATATCAATTGTTATGAAGGAACAAGAAATCCAAACATTGATTGGACAATGCATCGCCTTCTTCCAAGAGAACAACTACTCGCGAAATCGCATTGGCGTGTACAAGACACTCTGGAGACATGGCATTGTCCCATTCATGGAGGCCAGGGGTCTCAGAAAGTACCAAACAAGCGTAGGCGCAATGTACATTGAAACTTGTCATCGCAACGGAACCGTCCGTCAGCAGGAACGGGAAAAGATCCGCAGCATCCAGGTGCTTGACGACATGCTGCTGACCGGACATATCCGCAAGCGTTGTCTCACCCCCGTTTATCATCGTCTGGATGGTGAATTGGGAAAGGATATGGAGAAGTTGATACAACATCTGACCAACCTCCGCCGCAGCAGGACCACCATCGGTGACTATCGTCTTTACTTGAGCGAGTTCTTGCATCATCTTGAATCGGAGGGTGTCCGCCACAAGGAGAATATTGCTGAAAATCATATCGTGTCCTTCGTCCTTGCCCATCCCACCAATAAGGTAAACATCGTGTCCGCATTGCGTGTGCTGTTCAGGTTCTGGAAGGAGGAAGGACTTTTGGAGCGAGACTTCAGCCAGTTCTTCGAGTCGTTCCGTGTCAGGCATCCTGAGCGAGTTCCATCCTATCTTCACAAAGGAAGAGGTGCTGATGATAGAGAACTCCATAGCCAGGAGTAATGCCGTCGGCAAAAAGGAACTATGCGATGACGTTGCTAGCCTCTCGGCTTGGTCTAGGGGCATCCGATATCGCGAACCTTAAGTTTGGCGAAATTGACTGGGACAACAACCTGCTAACGATCACGATGCAGAAGACACGGAAGGTTGTTCAACTGCCGCTTTTAGCTGAGGTTGGAAACTCCATTGCTGACTATCTCAAAAATGGTCGTCCCAAATCAAGTCTTGACCAGGTGTTCCTCTCAAGTCGTGCACCTTACACTGGTGCCACAAAAGCATGTGTATGCGCCGCCATCAATGAAATCATCCTCAAGTCCGGTGTGGATGTACACTTGAAACACCACGGGCCGCATTCGCTTCGTCACTCTTTGGCCAGCGCCATGCTTAGTGAGGAGACAACACTGCCGGTCATATCGGAGTCACTGGGACACCGCCATACGGATACCACCATTGGTATACTTGAAAATCGACATCCCATCGCTGATGAAGTGCGCATTGCCCGTGCCTTCTGTCGCAGAAGGGTTCTACATGCAGAGAGGAGGTGCGTTCTATGAGTGAGATGTTCAACTACAGAAGTGTTCTGGCTCCATATATGAGAAGCCTCATCGAGGTAAAGGCGTCCGCCGGTATCAGTGCTCTCCGTATGAAGTGGATACTGAAGGAGTTCGATGACTTCGCCGTATCTGTGAATCTTACCGATCCGCATGTCACGTCCGAGTTCATCTCGAGGTGGCGCAAGACCAGGGATGCCGACTGCGACCGGACAATCTATGCCAAGTACTCCGCATGGCGCCAGTTGACGACCTTGATGAGCAGGAGAGGATGTCTTTGTCATATCCCACGGTTGCCCAGGCAGCCGCAACTGAACTTTACTCCGTATATCTTCACGAAATCCCAAATCGCCGACATCTTTGCAGCATGTGACGCAAGCCGCGTATGATGTCCGTATGGGGGACGTCACTCTTCTCCATGCCTGCCTTGCTGAGGATGCTATACGGAACAGTGTCCGCATCTCTGAAGCCCCCGTCCATAGTTAACGAGGACGTGCACCTTGAGAATGGGTACATTCATCTCAGGAAAACCAAGAACGGGACAGACCGCATCGTTCCTATCAGCGAGTCCATGCGCAACGTCCTGTCGGAATATATATATCACAGGGGACGGGATGCCCATTGTCGGAATATCCGCGCCAGACCACCCCTTGTTTGTAAAGGGGGACGGCACATCATTCGGCGCCAATGCTGTGTACCAGTTCTTCCGCAAGATGCTCGACAGATGTGGTATTCCGTTCAAGGGAAATCATTGCGGGCCTCGAGTGCACGACCTGCGGCACACATATGCCGTTCACTGCCTGGTCCAGATGGCCCATAATGGTGTTGACCTATACACAAGGCCTTCCTATATTGTCCGCCAGCCTGGGACACCATTCACTGTCGGCGACTGAGCAGTATGTCCGCCTGACCTACGCAATGTATCCGGAAATGGAACGCCAGTGCTCCGCGATAAACGCTTTTTGTATATCCTAAACTCTGCAAGTCCTATGACGACAGCGACAGACTTTGCCAAACAACTTAGCCGGTTTCTGTCCGAGTATCTGCCCCATGAACGCAATGTCAGCCCAAACACCTTGTCCGCGTATAGAGATGCCTTTGTCCAATATATCGACTACATGCATACCAAAAAAGGGTGTCGCTGTAGAGAAACTGTTCCTCAAGCATCTCACTCGGCAGAATGTCATCGGCTACCTCAATTGGATCCTTGACGAGAGGAATTGCTCCCCCGGCCACAAGGAACTACAGGCTGGCAGCCATCCACGCGTTTGTGTCGTTCCTGCAATACAATATTATCGAGCAATCAGAGGAATGGCAGAAGATATTGTCAATAAAGGCCATGAGAACTGAAAAGAAAGCGCTGAACTATCTCTCGCAGGATGGCATCCGCCTGCTTCTCCACCAGCCTGATGTCACAATCTGGCAGGGACGCAGACATCTGGCGATGCTCTCGCTGATGTACGACACCGCAGCGAGGGTTCAGGAGATTGCAGATCTGACCGTTGACTGCGTCCGCATCGATAGTGAGCCTTACACGATAAAGCTCTTTGGGAAGGGACGCAAGTCTCGTGTTGTCCCCATGGTGAAGGAACAGGTGAATCATCTGAGGCTGTATATGGAGGAGAATCATCTTGACAATAGCAACATGTTCGGAACTCCGCTGTTCTTTAACAACAGGCATGAAAAGCTGACACGGGAAGGAGTGGCGTACGTGCTCAAGACTTATGCGGATATGGCCCGAAAAGTCAACCCCTCGCTTATACCGGACCGGCTCAGTTGCCACAGCATCCGGCACAGCAAGGCCATGCACTTGTTGCAATCCGGCGTCAACCTCGTCTATATCAGGGATATACTTGGTCATGTATCTATACAAACAACTGATATCTATGCAAGAGCAGACTCAAAAGCAAAACGCGAGGCCTTGGAAAGAGCCTATGTGGATCTCAATCCCGGGGTCAAGTCAGACCGTGTCTGGGAACGAGACAAGAACCTTCGGGAGTGGCTGAAAGGGCTCAATCATTGATATTGTTATGCAAAGTTGAAACGAGAAGTAGCATAGATAACTTGTTGAATATCAATGAGGCTTTGATGTCAACTTTGCATAATGATATGCTTGTCATAAAACAATAGCTCTATTTCCCAACGTTTGCGGTAGATTGCGACAATCTCTTCTACCGGCATCTCCATATCATTCGTGAGCAGTGAGATTAACTTTGCCTGCTTGTTCTTCTTGATATCAACGTATGTTACGATGCGGGCCTTATGGACAATGTCACTCCCTTCAGCGACTTTCTTTGTGAATGTGACATGCTTCACTCTATACTCCATTAGGCCTTCCGGTGTCATGTGGGCGGTATCTTCATCAATCTGATACACAAGGTTTTTCTTCATCTTGGTGACATAGATTACACCACGGCTGGTCAGCTCCTCGAACTTTCCATAGTCGATATAGGCCCTATCCAAGGCCACTATATCGCCCTCGATGTAGTTCGTGGGCTTGAGCATGAAGCTGTCGTTTGTGGCTGCAGATGTGAACTTGACGTCAGAAGGAACGCCTTCGTTGGCGTGTATGTTCGTATGGACTTTGATGCCGCCTTTCTTCTTTCCCGTCTTTGGATGGCGTCCAACACCTTTGAAAAGCATGTTGGAGAACAGGGTTACAGTCGTGGAGTCTATGATCTGCAGCCTTTGTTTATCCAACTTGACGATGGATTCTTCCGGCTGTCCGAGGAAAGTTCGTCCTTGTATCTGGCATACAGACTGCGGTATATCTTCTCAAAGATGGCTTCAGACCTTCTCGCATTGGCATCGGACAGGGTGCTTCTGCGTGGCATCATGCTGATGCCGAGATGGGCCAGTTTCCGTGCCTCTGGAAACATTGAGTCCGTGATCTCGCGAAGAGAGTCAAACCTCTTTATGACCGCGTAGAGCATTATCAGCAGATGATGCCACACGTCAAAGTTCTTGACATAGCGTTCTCCGCCGTTTGAACGGCTTATTTCAAGAATTCCTGTCCGATCGAGTAAATTAATTAGCTGACCATATGCCGGCTGTCCGATAAAATGGCTACCTTTGTTCATGGTTTCTTTAGTTTTGTTGCAGAAACAAAGATAACCAAAAGGCTGGACCTCCCAATCGGAGATTCAGCCTAATTTTTTGTACTGTCAAAAAGTTTTAGCGGACAGTAATAATAAATTTATCACCCTGCTTCTGCTTTTCTCCTGCGGCAAATACGATGACTCCGCTGTTCGAAGCGACATCGAGGAGCTGGAATCCAGGGTGGCGGCATTGGAGCGGCAGTGCCGTTTGATGAACGGGAACATATCGGCACAGCAGACGTTGGTCGCGGCGGTGCAAGGGAAAGATTGCGTGGTGAGCGTGTCGGACCTTAGCGACGGGACGGGATATTCAATCACGTTCGCTTCGGGGAGGACGGTCACCTTGCGCAACGGGAAGGACGGAAGTACGGAAAAGATGGTGCTGACGTGAAGGAGTTTTCGCAGACGATTCACCACGAGGTTGGCGGCCACGAATTCGTCAAACCAATGCTGAAAAAGGCTACAACAGGAATATCTTCCAACAGTAAAGGTATCATACCAGAACCATCTTCTTTTTTGGCAGATGTATCTGCCAACTTTTCTGGGCTGTAATTTGGCAGATGCATCTGCCAAATTAGTGTCGAAACACTTCCATTCCTTGTAAAAAAGCCTCATATTACGAAGGTTACGAGGAGAAAATCCCTTAAGCCCCGGCATCTCTATGCTGAGTTGACGGCTTATTGTTGATATCGCATCCTTTCCCCAAAAACCTTCACGACTGTTTTGGGATATGTATCGTCCAATGCCATAGTACAAAGCCAGTTGCTCCTGATTCACACCCTTCAAAGCTTTCGCTTGGCTCTGCAGAATAGCGGTTTTATCTGCTTGACAGCATCATTGTATTGTGTGGAAAGTTTCTCTTTCATACTCGTCAATTATAGTATTATTGGTGGGTGAATGCCAGAGCTTGACCGGAAGGGAAGGCGGGGAGGAGACGGCTGTCGGCGATGACTTGTTTGCCGTTGAGGAACACACGATCGATGACACCACGAAGTGTTGTACCTTCATACGGTGACCAACCGCACTTGTAGGCGACATTTTTTACTGAATATTCCTGCTCAGGAACATTGCGAGCCAAATCAGCGTGACTCTTGACGGAATATTCCTGCTCGGGATCGAGGATGACCAAGTCGGCGTAGTTGCCGACCTTCAGGTGGCCTCTGTCTTTTATTCCGAGGATTTCGGCCGGTCTCTCCGAGAAGGCTGAGGCGATTCGTGAAAGACTGATCAGAGCCTCGTCATCGGCGTTTTTTTCCCTTCGTTGTACAAAGCCGCGGCTGTCAGCAGGGGGCCGAAAGTGACTGCTGGACTGAAGGCATGCCGGAAGGACATTTCAGATAGTTGTCCACTTTCTCTGAAAGCAGGTGAGGAGCGTGGTCGGAGCCTATGGTGTCGATTATGCCTTCCGCAAGACCTTTCCTCAGAGCCTCACGGTCAGAGGCCGACTTGATGGCCGGGTTGCATTTCACCTTCCCCTTCAACTTCTCATAGTCCTCGTCGCAGAACCAAAGATAATTCGCTGAGGTCTCAGCGGTTATATTCGGGTTGTGAATTTTGGCGGCGCGGATCATCTCCACCTCCTCGGCTGCCGAGACATGCAGCACGTGAAGTCTGGTGCCATATTCAATGGCCATCGCAAGAGCCTTGGCCGTGGATCGTATGCAGGCCTTGCGGCTGCGGATCCGAGGATGCTCGCTGAAAGGAATATCCTCGCCGAACTTCGCCTTGGCAGCCTCCAGATTTGCCTTTATGATTCCCTCGTCCTCACTGTGGATCAGAATCGGCTTCCCTTGAATCCTGAACAAATCAGAAAGAGCCTCATTGTCGTCCACGAGCATATTCCCGGTGGAAGAGCCCATAAAGACTTTGATGCCACCGAACTCTGCGCCGTGGCCTTCGGCAAGATATTCCCGGATCATCGCCGCGTTGTCGTTTGTGGCCCCGATGTGGAATCCGTAGTTTGCCCACGAGCGTTCGCTGGCCCGGTTCAGCTTGTCTTGAAGAGTCTCCAAGTCGGTTGTCGGAGGCTTCGTATTCGGCATATCGATGAAGGATGTGACTCCGCCGAGCAGGGCGGCCTTCGACTCGCTTTCGATGTCGGCTTTCCACTCCATACCAGGTTCCCGGAAATGCACGTGAGCGTCTATTCCGCCGGCCATCAGCACCTTGCCGTCCAAGTCAATGATCTCCGAGTCCGGGAAAGCCTGAACGGCAGCAGAGTCGTCCAGGTCGGAACCGCCACGGTGCCATATTCCCGCAATCCGCTCTCCATCAATGGCAAGGGCTCCCTTTTTGGTGGAAGCCCCTGTCACTATTGTCGCATTGGTAAGTAAGATCCTTGCCATTGGTTATCCTTTACGATGAAACTTTCTGAATTTCAGGCGGATGACACCCCAGAACGCCTCTCCGAAGATTCCTCCGCTCATCTTGGACGTGCCAAGTTTGCGGTTCACGAATATGATCGGGACCTCCGCCAGCTCGAATCCCAGTTTCCAGGCCGTGTACTTCATCTCGATCTGGAATCCGTAGCCCTTCATCCTCACATCGTCCAGGTCGATTGTCTCCAAAGCCTTGCGGCTGTAGCACTTGAAGCCGGCCGTGCAGTCGTGGATCTTCATCCCAAGGACTGTCTTGACGTAGATTGATGCGAAGTAGGACATCAGAATCCTGCCGATCGGCCAGTTCACCACACTGATTCCGTCGCAGTAGCGGGAGCCGATGGCGACGCCTCCGCATTCCGCGCAGGCCTTGTAGAGTCTTGGCAGATCCTCCGGGTTGTGGGAGAAGTCAGCGTCCATCTCGAAGATGTAGTCATAGCCGTTCTCCAAAGCCCATTTGAAGCCGGTGAGATACGCTGTGCCAAGCCCTAACTTGCCCGAGCGCTCGATCAGGAACAACCTCTCCGGGAATTCCGTCTGGACTTTCTTGACAATCGCGGCGGTCCCGTCAGGAGAGCCGTCATCAATAATCAATACATTGTACTCTCCTTCAAGCGAGAATACTTTTCTGACAATCGCTTCAATGTTCTCTTTCTCGTTGTAAGTCGGAATTATGACGACTTTCCTGTCCATAGTATAAAGTTATTATTTAGTTTTCATCATTTCCTTGACCGCAGCCTCAAGTTGCTTGTCTTCGCCCCTGAGAACGGATGCCGGGTCATTGTCAACCTTGATGTCTGGCTCAATCTGTTGGTTCTCAAGATATTTGCCTTCCTTGAGGCCGAATGAACCGACCTGAGGGATTCCAAATACCATACCATTAATCTGGGTCTCCCACCAAACGGCGGTCATAGTGCCCGGAACCGGCATTCCGATCAGTTTGCCTACTCCAAGAGTCCTGTACGTGTACGGGAATCCGCAGGCGTCAGAGTAGTTGTCCTCGCACATGAGCACACATGAAGGTTTTCTCCATTTGTTGTACGGCTCGCTGCCGATGTACTGTCCCCTTGGCATAAACCTTATATATTCCTTGCCGCTGAGGAAGGTCGCGAGGTCGTCGTGCAGCCATCCGCCGCCGTTGTGCCTTGTGTCAACCACAGCCGCGTCAGCCGCCCTGTACTTGCCGAGCAGTTTTGAATATACCGTCCTGAAGCTTGGCGAGTCCATTCCCTGGACGTGCGTGTAGCCCACTTTACCGCCTGACATCTTGTCCGTCATTTCCTCTCTCTGCTTCACCCACCTGCGGTACATAAGGGATGATTCTGAATATCCCGGCTCGATGAACAGCTCGACATCCTTCTTTCCTTTCTTCACAACGATGGCAACCTTCTTGCCGGCCTTGTTCCTGAGAAGACCGAACCAGCTCTCGCCAGCCTTTATCGGCTGTCCGTCAATGGATTCGATGATGTCTCCGGCCTTGATTTCTGAATCAGCGAGATTCAACGCACCGCCCGGAAGCACCTCGGCTATCTTCAGTCCATCGCCTTCGTAATCATAGTCATAAATGGCTCCCAGCCAACCCATTGTGAACTTTGAGCGTTGACTGTAGCGTGCTCCGGTGTGGGAGCCGTTCAGCTCTCCAAGCATCTCGGAGAGAAGATCCTGGAAGTCAAAGTTGTTGGCGATGTATGGCATAAACCGCTCGTAGTTCTTCTTGTAACCAGCCCAGTCGATTCCGTGGATCTGTGGATCGTAGAACTTCTCGTTCACCTGCTTCCAGACGTGGCCGAAGATGTAGTCCCTCTCGGCCTTAGGCTTGAACTCATAGTCTCCCGAGAACGAGATTGTGCTCGTCGCTCCGCTGGCGATCGTGATCTTCGTGATAGAGCTTCCGTTGTGAAAACATAGAGATCCTTGTCGTCGGCTGACGGTACCAATGAACCGTACACTCCCTTCTTGATCACTTTCACGTCACCTTTCTTGATGTCCATCTGGCAGAGGTCATAGCTCTTCTCCAACCTTGTGGTGTAGAATAACTTGGTTCCGTCCTGGGTGAGATAGAAGTCGCCGAGTCTTCCGGAGAAGCGTGTCAGGCGGGCTGTGCGGAACTCCCTGTTCTCCAGGTCAAGAACGAGTTTCTCAGGCTTCTCCGCCTGCTTGACAGAATCTTTCTTTTCCTTCTTCTCCTCTTTCTCGATCTTCTTCTCGGACTTGTCTCCGTCCTCAAGTGCCTTGGCGATCTCAGCGTCCTCCTTGTCCTGGTAGAACTTGGTCATCTCCTTTCCGTCGAAGAACATAATGTAGATGTCGCTCTCGGCTCCCCAGCTTCCGTGGCTGCGGTAACCGTCCTTGTCTGATTCCCAGGCCATCGCCTTGCCTTTGAGCGTCCATTTGAAGTTCCCGTCGGAATAGCCGCTTTGGGTCAGGTTCGTGATCTCGCCGCTCTCTATGTCGATCAACGCGATGTCGGAATTGTTCCATCCGCCGTTGATCTGGTAGTTGCTAAGGAGATATTTGCTGTCCGGGCTCCACTCGAAGCCCTGGTCGCCGTCAGCGTAGGAGTAATTCACGCCTTTAAGCAAAGACTTTTCCTTTCCGTCCTTGGTCGATTTGATGACCAGTTCGGTCCTGTCGCGCAGGAACGCCACCCATTTCCCGTCCGGAGAGACAACGGGCTGGAAGCATGTCTCGCTTTCCGATGTCACAAGCTCTTCCTTGAACTTGGTGGCATAGGTGAACCTCTTTTCCTTCTTGTCGGTCAGCGAAGTCTTGTATATTCCCCAATGACCGTTCCTTTCCGATGAATAGTAAAGCTCGCGTCCGTCCTTTGAGAAGCTGACGTTGCGCTCCTGCTCCGGTGTGTTGGTGATTCTCTTCGTGGTCTTGTAGTCGGCGGACGTGACGAAGACATCGCCTCTGATCACGACAGCGATCTCTTTTCCGTCAGGGGACACCGCCATAGAGGACGCTCCGGTCGAGAAGGTGAGATATTCAACATCATTCTCGGTCTCGTCCTTCGCCACGGTGATGTCGAGCTTCTTGGGCTCGCCGCCGTCCGTCATTGTGTATAGGTCTCCGTTCCAGGAGAAGCATAGCGTGCCGTTGCCGGCCACGGAAAGGAATCTTACCGGGTTGTCCTTGAAATGTGTCAGCTGCTTAGGCTCTCCAGGATTCCCGGTTGAGGCTTTATAGACGTTCAAAGTCCCGTCAGCCTCCGATATATAATAATATGTCTTTCCGTCAGCGGCGAAGACCGGATTCCTGTCCTCTCCGATGAATGATGTCAGTTTCGTGAATGTCCCGTCGCCGGTGACCCTGAACCTCTCACCCTGAGCCGAAGCTGGCTTATAGAGCCAGATGTCCCTTGTCACGGATGACTGGTGGTGCTTGCGGAGCGGATCCTCGTAGCCTTTGTAGTCTTCGTAGATGACCTCTCCTGAGTTGTTCACACTCATAGCCATGAGAGGCATTGAGGTTACAAGTTGAGGCCTGCCGGCTTTCTCGTCAACCTGCCAGACCTGCGGGCTGCCCGGGAATCCGCCATAGACGGCGTCCTGCTGGATGTTTGCCTGGAACAGAACCCTGTCGCCGTCAAGCACGCAGAGAGGAGTCTCGTTACCCGGGTAATCTGTCAGTCTTCTCGGAACACCACCCTCGGCGGAAGTGATGAATATGTCCTTGGAGCCAGCCCTGTAGGAAGAGAACACGATCCTCTTCCCGTCCGGAGTCCAGAGGGGATCCGAGTCATAGGCTTGGTTCGTGGTGATCTGGAGTGCCCTTCCGCCGTTGACATCAACCGTGAAGATGTCGCCTTTGTAGCAGAACGCCACTTTCGTTCCGTCTGGGGAGATCGCGCTTTTCCTGAGCCATTTCGGCGTTTCCTGCGCTGTCATGGCCGTGGCTGTCGCCATGACAGCCGCAGCCAGAATCAATGTTCTTCTTAAGGTCATATTCATTGATATTAATTAATATGTGAGCCGCCCGGGCGACTATTTGACAAAAGTATCAATTTTTACCGATATTTTACTATTTTTGTGACTGCGAAAATGCTAAAATTAATATTCTATAAATATTATGAACAGAATCGATTGTTTTGTCCCGTTCGTGAGCGATGAGCAGGTGGCTGTGACCGCCGCGAACCTCCGCGCCGAGTCCGAGGTCGCCAAGGTTGAGTTTCTTGACGCGGCCATATTCAAAAGCACAACCGGCATCAGGAAGATTGCCGAGTCCGCGGCCGCTCCTTTCACAATGATTTACACCAAGACGACTGAACTCAGCTTCGGCCAGTTCGCCCTTGAGCGCTTCCTTTCAATCGCTGAGGATTCCTCCGCCGCCATGGTCTATGCCGACCATTTCAACGAGGTGGACGGCAACCGCGCCTTCGCTCCGGTGATCGACTGCCAGGAGGGCGCGCTCCGCGATGACTTCGATTTCGGCTCTGTGCTGATCTACAGAACCTCCGCGTTGAAGGAAGCCGTCGCCAGAATGGACGTTGACTATGAATATGCCGGCCTCTATGACCTGCGCCTAAAAGTCTCCCAGAGGGGAAGCCTTGTCCACATCAATGAATATCTTTACTACGAGATCGAGACCGACACCCGCAAGTCCGGCGAGAAACTCTTCGACTATGTGGATCCGAAGAACCGTGCTGTCCAGATTGAGATGGAAAAGGCTTGTACACAGCATCTTAAAGATGTCGGTGGCTATCTGGAACCGAAATTCAAGCACATTGAGTTCTCTGACGATACCTTTGAATATGAAGCATCTGTCGTCATTCCTTGCAAAAACAGGTCCGCACTATAGGTGACGCGTTGAATTCCGCCCTGAATCAGAAGACCACATTTAAATACAATGTGATCGTGGTCGATGACAACTCCACTGACGGAACCGTTGATGTCATCAAGAAGTTCATCGATGACCCTAAGCTCGTCTATATCGCGCAGGACAAGAGCTATCACGCCATCGGAGGCAACTGGAACGCCGCCCTGCACCATCCTAAGTGTGGTAAATTCGCCATCCAGCTGGATTCTGACGATGTTTATTATGATGAGAACACAGTGCAGAAGTTCGTGGACGCTTTCTATGCCCAGAACTGTGCTATGGTTGTCGGTACCTATAGAATGACGAATTTCCAGATGGAGACCCTGCCTCCGGGAATCATCGATCATCGTGAGTGGACTCCGGAGAATGGCCGTAACAACGCTCTGCGCATAAATGGTCTTGGCGCTCCGCGCGGATTCTACGTTCCGATGCTTCGTACGATCAACTTCCCTACGACGAAGTATGGGGAGGACTATGCGGTGGGTCTTCGCGTCTCCAGAGAGTACCAGATAGGCCGAATCTACGATGTTGTCTATAATTGTCGCCGTTGGGACGATAATTCCGACGCTTCGCTCGATATCGACAAAGTAAACGCTAACAACCCTGTATAAGGACGAGGATACGTACTTGGGAGCTGCAGGCGAGAATAAAAATGAATAAAAAAAGTTAAAAATTTTTCAGAAAAAGTTTGCAGGTTCAAAAATAATGTCTACCTTTGCATTCCCGTTCGGAACGAAACACAAACGATCTGAACAGGAATGCAAACAAGTTCATTGAAAAGACTGAAGGAAGTACAACAAGTACCGAGAACGAAATGAGAGCGTTGATTCTTTTTTTTAGAAGAATGAAGTTGTCGGGGTCGAACTGGAAATATGTGTATTATACAAAGAAGAGTTTGATCCTGGCTCAGGATGAACGCTAGCGGCAGGCTTAACACATGCAAGTCGAGGGGCAGCGCGGGATAGCAATATCCTGGCGGCGACCGGCGGAAGGGTGCGTAACGCGTGAGCGACATGCCCGTTGCCCGGGGACAACCGGTGGAAACGCCGACTAATCCCCCGATGGGATACGATGCCTCATGGCATTGTATTGAAAGTTACGGCGGCGACGGATTGGCTCGCGTCCGATTAGCTTGTTGGCGGGGTAACGGCCCACCAAGGCTACGATCGGTAGGGGTTCTGAGAGGAAGGCCCCCCACAATGGGACTGAGACACGGCCCATACTCCTACGGGAGGCAGCAGTGAGGAATATTGGTCAATGGGCGGAAGCCTGAACCAGCCATGCCGCGTGCGGGAAGGAGGCCCTATGGGCTGTGAACCGCTTTTGCCTGGGGGCAATAAGGGCGTCGCGCACGTCCGATGAGAGTACCAGGCGAATAAGCATCGGCTAACTCCGTGCCAGCAGCCGCGGTAATACGGGGGATGCGAGCGTTATCCGGATTCATTGGGTTTAAAGGGTGCGTAGGCTGTGCGTCAAGTCGGGGGTGAAATTCCGGTGCTCAACACCGGGGCTGCCCTTGATACTGTCGCGCTGGAGTGCGGATGCCGCCGGAGGAATGATGGTGGTGTAGCGGTGAAATGCTTAGATATCACTCAGAACACCGATTGCGAAGGCATCTGGCGAATCCGTAACTGACGCTGAGGCACGAAAGCGTGGGGATAGAACAGGATTAGATACCCTGGTATTCCACGCCGTAAACGATGATGGCTAACCGCCGGCGACACACTGTCGGTGGCCAAGCGAAAGCGATAAGCCATCCACCTGGGGAGTACGTCGGCAACGATGAAACTCAAAGGAATTGACGGGGGCCCGCACAAGCGGAGGAACATGTGGTTTAATTCGATGATACGCGAGGAACCTTACCCGGGCTCGAACGGCACCTGAATCGCCCAGAGATGGGCGAGTCTTCGGACAGGTGTCGAGGTGCTGCATGGTTGTCGTCAGCTCGTGCCGTGAGGTGTCGGCTCAAGTGCCATAACGAGCGCAACCCTTGCCGCCAGTTGCCATCAGGTGATGCTGGGCACTCTGGCGGGACTGCCACCGCAAGGTGTGAGGAGGGGGGGGATGACGTCAAATCAGCACGGCCCTTACGTCCGGGGCGACACACGTGTTACAATGGCGGCCACAGAGGGAAGCTACCCCGCGAGGGGATGCGGATCTCGAAAAGCCGTCCCAGTTCGGACTGGAGTCTGCAACCCGACTCCACGAAGTTGGATTCGCTAGTAATCGCGCATCAGCCATGGCGCGGTGAATACGTTCCCGGGCCTTGTACACACCGCCCGTCAAGCCATGGAAGCCGCGGGCGCCTGAAGTCCGTGACCGGAAGGAGCGGCCTAGGGCGAAAGTGGTAACTGGGGCTAAGTCGTAACAAGGTAGCCGTACCGGAAGGTGTGGCTGGAACACCTCCCTTTTGGGGGTTTTGCTCCGACAGCGGAAGACGCTCTGTCTGAGGGGTTTCGAGATATCGGAAAAGATGTATTTCCTGAGGTCTTTTTGACATAAAGCGGTCAGTCCGCCGCGCGCAAGGGACACGAAGTTCATTGACAATACTGAGAGATTACCAACGAGGTAAGTGAAAAAGAAAAAATGATTAGCCGAAATAGAGATAGAATAGGTTGATACAATTTCACAACAACGAAAGATTCACAGAGGAAGAGAAGTCAGAGCGCACGGAGGATGCCTTGGCTTCGGCAGGCGAAGAAGGACGCGGTAAGCTGCGAAAAAGGTCCGGGGACCCGCAACGGGGCTTGATCCGGACGTGTCCGAATGGCAACCCGCACGGCTGAAGGCCGTGCACCAGACTATGTCTGGGGCGAACCCGGGGAACTGAAACATCTTAGTACCCGGAGGAGGAGAAAGAAAGAGTCGATTCCCCTAGTAGTGGCGATCGAAGAGGGAAGAGCCTAAACCGGACTGTTCACGGACAGTCCGGGGGTTGTAGGGACCGGCGACATTGACATCCGCGCCAACCGGAACATTCTGGAAAGTGTGGGCGCAGAGGGTGACACCCCCGTACGGGCAACGTGCGGATGTCATAGCCGGCACCTGAGTAGGGCGGGGCACGTGGAATCCTGTCCGAACCCGCGGGGACCATCCCGCAAGGCTAAAGACTGCCGAAGACCGATAGCGGACCAGTACCGTGAGGGAAAGGTGGGAAGCACCCCGGAAGGGGAGTGAAATAGAACCTGAAACAGTGCGCTTGCAAGCGGTCGGAGCACCGGTGACGGTGTGACGGCGTGCCTTTTTGCATAATGAGCCTACGAGTTGCGTCAGTCCGGCGAGGCTAAGCCCTTCAGGGGCGGAGCCGGAGCGAGAGCGAGTCTGAACAGGGCGTTCAGTCGGGCTGAGCAGACGCGAAACCTAGTGATCTACCCTTGTCCAGGGTGAAGGCGCCGTAACAGGCGCTGGAGGCCCGAACCAGTTTCCGTTGAAAAGGGCTTGGATGAGATGAGGGTAGGAGTGAAAGGCCAATCAAACTGGGAGATAGCTCGTACTCCCCGAAATGTCTTTAGGGACAGCCTCGTCGGTTTCCTTCATGAGGTAGAGCTACCGATTGGAAGCGAGGGCTTCGCCGCCTATCAATTCCAGACGAACTCCGAATGCGTGAAGGTTCTACGACGGGAGTGAGTCGTCGGGTGCTAATATCCGGCGGCGAGAGGGTAAGAGCCCAGACCTCCGGCCAAGGCCCCCAAGAGCGGTCTAAGTTGAGACAGAACGAAGTGGCGCCGCAGAGACAGCCAGGATGTTAGCTTGGAAGCAGCTATTCATTCAAAGAGTGCGTAACAGCTCACTGGTCGAGCGGAGCCGCGTGGATGATGATCGGGCATCAAGACCGCCGCCGAAGCCGAGGACGGCTGGCGCGAGTCAGTCGTGGTAGGGGGAGCATTCCGGTCGGCGCGGAAGGGAAGTCGCGAGGCTTCCTGGAGCGTCCGGAAAAGAAAAATGTAGGCATGAGTAACGACAAGGGGCGTAGAAACGCCCCCCGCCGAAAACCCAAGGTTTCGGGGCCACGCTAAACGGCCCCGGTGAGCCGGGAGCTAACGGTAAGCCGAGAGGCGATCCGGATGCACACGCGGTTAATATTCCGCGGCCGGGCCGTCGGGCGATGTCGCGACCGAGAAGTGAAAACCTCCGCGCGGAGACGGAATTCCGCGTTGAAGGCCGTAGGGGTGACCCGAAAGCCGACAGTACGGCGAGCCTCCGGGCGAGCCGACAGCGAGGGTAACCATGCTCGCGAGAAAAAGCGACTAGCGCTAAGAGACGGGCCGCCCGTACCGTAAACCGACACAGGTGGGTGGGGGAGAGTATCCTGAGGCGCTCGAGTGAATCACGGCAAGGAACTAGGCAAATTGACCCCGTAACTTAGGGATAAGGGGTCCCGCGGCGACGCGGGCGCAGAGAAATGGCCCAGGCGACTGTTTACCAAAAACATATGGCTATGCGAAATCGTTAAGATGACGAATATGGCCTGACACCTGCCCGGTGCCGGAAGGTTAAGAGGGGGGTCACCGAAAGGGAAGCCCTGAATTGAAGCCCCGGTAAACGGCGGCCGTAACTATAACGGTCCTAAGGTAGCGAAATTCCTTGTCGGGTAAGTTCCGACCTGCACGAATGGTGTAACGATCTGGGAGCTGTCTCAGCCGTGAGCTCGGTGAAATTGTAGTGACGGTGAAGATGCCGTCTACCCGCAACGGGACGAAAAGACCCCGTGAACCTTTACTATAGCTTAGCGCTGATCTTGGACGTCGGATGTGTAGCATAGGTGGGAGGCTTCGAGGCGCGGCCGCCAGGTCGCGATTAGCCGCCAAATGAAATACCACCCTTCCGTCGTCTGGGGTCTAACTTCGCGAGAAGGACACCGCTTGGTGGGTAGTTTGACTGGGGTGGTCGCCTCCAAAAGAGTAACGGAGGCTTCCCAAGGTCCGCTCAGGACGAATGGCAACCGTCCGCAGAGTGCAGTGGCATAAGCGGGCTTGACTGGGGGAGACAAACAGGTCGAGCAGGTACGAAAGTAGGGCAAAGTGATCCGGCGGTTCCCCATGGGAGGGCCGTCGCTCATAAGGACAAAAAGGTACCCGGGGATAACAGGCTGATCGCTCCCCAGAGCGCAAATCGACGGAGCGGTTTGGCACCTCGATGTCGGCTCGTCACATCCTGGGGCTGGAGCAGGTTCCAAAGGGTTCGGCTGTTCGCCGATTAAAGTGGCACGCGAGCTGGGTTCAGAACGTCGTGAGACAGTTCGGTCTCTATCTGTTGTGGGCGTTGGAAGTCTGCGGAGGTCTGGCCTTAGTACGAGAGGACCGGGTCGGACGAACCTCTGGTCAACCGGTTGCGGCGCCAGCCGCACCGCCGGGTATCCACGTTCGGTCAGGATAAGCGCTGAAAGCATCTAAGCGCGAAGCCGTCTCCAAGATGAGACTTCCTTAGAGGGTCGTCGTAGACCACGACGTCGATAGGCGGGAGGTGCAAGGGCCGCGAGGCTCTCAGCCGACCCGTACTAATAGCCCGAAATCTTCCGTGTGGAAGGGAGTTGGGTCTTGTTGTGATCTCTCAAGTGATATTTCGCGGTGGCTTTAGCCGCGGGGTCCCACCTCTTCCCATACCGAACAGAGCAGTTAAGCCCGCGCGCGCCGATGGTACTGACACACCAGTTGGGAGAGTAGGTCGCCGCCGTACTTCGGGGAGCCCCGACGTCGTATGACGTCGGGGCTCCTTTTTTTGTGTGCGCGGGGCACGCCTTGGCCGCGCCCGCCGGGACGCCGTCCGCCTCACCAGCGGCACGCCCACTCCGCCAGTGCGGCGGCTTTCTGAAGTAAATTGCTATATTGACTGTAGGCGGTCCAGTCCTGATTGGATGTATGAAAATTATTACTGTCCGCTAAAACTTTTTGACAGCACAAAAAAATTAGGCTGAATCTCCGATTGGGAGGTCCAGCCTTTTGGTTATCTTTGTTTCTGCAACAAAACTAAAGGAACCATGAACAAAGGTAGCCATTTTATCGGACAGCCGGCATATGGTCAGCTAATTAATTTACTCGATCGGACAGGAATTCTTGAAATAAGCCGTTCAAACGGCGGAGAACGCTATGTCAAGAACTTTGACGTGTGGCATCATCTGCTGATAATGCTCTACGCGGTCATAAAGAGGTTTGACTCTCTTCGCGAGATCACGGACTCAATGTTTCCAGAGGCACGGAAACTGGCCCATCTCGGCATCAGCATGATGCCACGCAGAAGCACCCCCGTCCGATGCCAATGCGAGAAGGTCTGAAGCCATCTTTGAGAAGATATACCGCAGTCTGTATGCCAGATACAAGGACGAACTTTCCTCGGACAGCCGGAAGAATCCATCGTCAAGTTGGATAAACAGGCTGCAGATCATAGACTCCACGACTGTAACCCTGTTCTCCAACATGCTTTTCAAAGGTGTTGGACGCCATCCAAAGACGGGAAAGAAGAAAGGCGGCATCAAAGTCCATACGAACATACACGCCAACGAAGGCGTTCCTTCTGACGTCAAGTTCACATCTGCAGCCACAAACGACAGCTTCATGCTCAAGCCCACGAACTACATCGAGGGCGATATAGTGGCCTTGGATAGGGCCTATATCGACTATGGAAAGTTCGAGGAGCTGACCAGTCGTGGTGTAATCTATGTCACCAAGATGAAGAAAAACCTTGTGTATCAGATTGATGAAGATACCGCCCACATGACACCGGAAGGCCTAATGGAGTATAGAGTGAAGCATGTCACATTCACAAAGAAAGTAGCTGAAGGGAGTGACATTGTCCATAAGGCCCGCATCGTAACATACGTTGATATCAAGAAGAACAAGCAGGCAAAGTTAATCTCACTGCTCACGAATGATATGGAGATGCCGGTAGAAGAGATTGTCGCAATCTACCGCAAACGTTGGGAAATAGAGCTGTTGTTTTATGACAAGTATATCATTATGCAAAGTAGTGTTGCTTGAAAGGATGCAAACAGACCGACTTTGTGAGTTTTGCGTTGGCTACTAAACATAAATACTTCTCATAACGTTATATTATATGAAAGGCATAAGCCAAGTAATTTAATATCAATTGTTATGAAGGAACAAGAAATCCAAACATTGATTGGACAATGCATCGCCTTCTTCCAAGAGAACAACTACTCGCGAAATCGCATTGGCGTGTACAAGACACTCTGGAGACATGGCATTGTCCCATTCATGGAGGCCAGGGGTCTCAGAAAGTACCAAACAAGCGTAGGCGCAATGTACATTGAAACTTGTCATCGCAACGGAACCGTCCGTCAGCAGGAACGGGAAAAGATCCGCAGCATCCAGGTGCTTGACGACATGCTGCTGACCGGACATATCCGCAAGCGTTGTCTCACCCCCGTTTATCATCGTCTGGATGGTGAATTGGGAAAGGATATGGAGAAGTTGATACAACATCTGACCAACCTCCGCCGCAGCAGGACCACCATCGGTGACTATCGTCTTTACTTGAGCGAGTTCTTGCATCATCTTGAATCGGAGGGTGTCCGCCACAAGGAGAATATTGCTGAAAATCATATCGTGTCCTTCGTCCTTGCCCATCCCACCAATAAGGTAAACATCGTGTCCGCATTGCGTGTGCTGTTCAGGTTCTGGAAGGAGGAAGGACTTTTGGAGCGAGACTTCAGCCAGTTCTTCGAGTCGTTCCGAGTCAGGCATCCTGAGCGAGTTCCATCCTTCTTCACAAAGGAAGAGGTGCTGATGATAGAGAACTCCATAGCCAGGAGTAATGCCGTCGGCAAAAAGGAACGATGCGATGACGTTGCTAGCCTCTCGGCTTGGTCTTAGGGCATCCGATATCGCGAACCTTAAGTTTGGCGAAATTGACTGGGACAACAACCTGCTAACGATCACGATGCAGAAGACACGGAAGGTTGTTCAACTGCCGCTTTTAGCTGAGGTTGGAAACTCCATTGCTGACTATCTCAAAAATGGTCGTCCCAAATCAAGTCTTGACCAGGTGTTCCTCTCAAGTCGTGCACCTTACACTGGTGCCACAAAAAGCATGTGTATGCGCCGCCATCAATGAAATCATCCTCAAGTCCGGTGTGGATGTACACTTGAAACACCACGGGCCGCATTCGCTTCGTCACTCTTTGGCCAGCGCCATGCTTAGTGAGGAGACAACACTGCCGGTCATATCGGAGTCACTGGGACACCGCCATACGGATACCACCATGGTATACTTGAAAATCGACATCCCATCGCTGATGAAGTGCGCATTGCCTGTGCCTTCTGTCGCAGAAGGGTTCTACATGCAGAGAGGAGGTGCGTTCTATGAGTGAGATGTTCAACTACAGAAGTGTTCTGGCTCCATATATGAGAAGCCTCATCGAGGTAAAGGCGTCCGCCGGTATCAGTGCTCTCCGTATGAAGTGGATACTGAAGGAGTTCGATGACTTCGCCGTATCTGTGAATCTTACCGATCCGCATGTCACGTCCGAGTTCATCTCGAGGTGGCGCAAGACCAGGGATGCCGACTGCGACCGGACAATCTATGCCAAGTACTCCGCATGGCGCCAGTTGACGACCTTGATGAGCAGGAGAGGATGTCTTTGTCATATCCCACGGTTGCCCAGGCAGCCGCAACTGAACTTTACTCCGTATATCTTCACGAAATCCCAAATCGCCGACATCTTTTGCAGCATGTGACGCAAGCCGCCGCCTGTATGATGTCCGTATGGGGACGTCACTCTTCTCCATGCCTGCCTTGCTGAGGATGCTATACGGAACAGGTGTCCGCATCTCTGAAGCCCTGTCCATAGTTAACGAGGACGTGCACCTTGAGAATGGGTACATTCATCTCAGGAAAACCAAGAACGGGACAGACCGCATCGTTCCTATCAGCGAGTCCATGCGCAACGTCCTGTCGGAATATATATATCACAGGGACAGGATGCCCATTGTCGGAATATCCGCGCCAGACCACCCCTTGTTTGTAAAGGGGGACGGCACATCATTCGGCGCCAATGCTGTGTACCAGTTCTTCCGCAAGATGCTCGACAGATGTGGTATTCCGTTCAAGGGAAATCATTGCGGGCCTCGAGTGCACGACCTGCGGCACACATATGCCGTTCACTGCCTGGTCCAGATGGCCCATAATGGTGTTGACCTATACACAGGCCTTCCTATATTGTCCGCCAGCCTGGGACACCATTCACTGTCGGCGACTGAGCAGTATGTCCGCCTGACCTACGCAATGTATCCGGAAATGGAACGCCAGTGCTCCGCGATAAACGCTTTTGTATATCCTAAACTCTGCAAGTCCTATGACGACAGCGACAGACTTTGCCAAACAACTTAGCCGGTTTCTGTCCGAGTATCTGCCCCATGAACGCAATGTCAGCCCAAACACCTTGTCCGCGTATAGAGATGCCTTTGTCCAATATATCGACTACATGCATACCAAAAAGGGTGTCGCTGTAGAGAAACTGTTCCTCAAGCATCTCACTCGGCAGAATGTCATCGGCTACCTCAATTGGATCCTTGACGAGAGGAATTGCTCCCCGGCCACAAGGAAACTACAGGCTGGCAGCCATCCACGCGTTTGTGTCGTCCCTGCAATACAATATTATCGAGCAATCAGAGGAATGGCAGAAGATATTGTCAATAAAGGCCATGAGAACTGAAAAGAAAGCGCTGAACTATCTCTCGCAGGATGGCATCCGCCTGCTTCTCCACCAGCCTGATGTCACAATCTGGCAGGGACGCAGACATCTGGCGATGCTCTCGCTGATGTACGACACCGGAGCGAGGGTTCAGGAGATTGCAGATCTGACCGTTGACTGCGTCCGCATCGATAGTGAGCCTTACACGATAAAGCTCTTTTGGGAAGGGACGCAAGTCTCGTGTTGTCCCCATGGAGAAGGAACAGGTGAATCATCTGAGGCTGTATATGGAGGAGAATCATCTTGACAATAGCAACATGTTCGGAACTCCGATGTTCTTTAACAACAGGCATGAAAAGCTGACACGGGAAGGAGTGGCGTACGTGCTCAAGACTTATGCGGATATGGCCCCGAAAAGTCAACCCCTCGCTTATACCGGACCGGCTCAGTTGCCACAGCATCCGGCACAGCAAGGCCATGCACTTGTTGCAATCCGGCGTCAACCTCGTCTATATCAGGGATATACTTGGTCATGTATCTATACAAACAACTGATATCTATGCAAGAGCAGACTCAAAAGCAAAACGCGAGGCCTTGAAAGAGCCTATGTGGATCTCAATCCCGGGGTCAAGTCAGACCGTGTCTGGGAACGAGACAAGAACCTTTGGGAGTGGCTGAAAGGGCTCAATCATTGATATTGTTATGCAAAGTTGAAACGAGAAGTAGCATAGATAACTTGTTGAATATCAATGAGGCTTTGATGTCAACTTTGCATAATGATATGCTTGTCATAAAACAATTTATGTGTAGCTTCTCATAAGTTGTTCAAACAGATAAAGCAGAACTTCCCTCTAAGATACTTCTACGGCGAGAGCGCTAACGCATTCAAGATAGGTTTGGGTCACACTTATCGCAAACCTGCTACTGATGGTCTTGCAAAAGCACATCAAGCGCAAATGGAGCTTCTCTGGCCTTGCCACAATGGTCAGAATCATGCTGATGTACTATGTCAACCTCTATACCTTCCTCGAGGACCCTGAAAAAGACTGGGCAAAACTGCTCTTAGAAGCAGAATCGGATCCAAATCCGCCTCCAGAAGAACTGCTTCTCTTCAGCTAAGGGGCTTACCCTCAGAAAAATCATCCGCAATGCCGTTACAACAGCACTGCGGATGGATATCTCGTTGCTCGCTAACTTTTAGCGGACAGCAATATATGAAAATAATGTACCTTATGACTTTACAATAGTAAAAGCCCCGAGACTTGAATGGCCTCGGGGCTTTTTGCTGATTATTGACGCTTAGGCTACTTCTTTGTAAGAGTTGTATTTGCGCCATAGACATAGCTGTAGGAGTTGTCTGTGTAGTAGGCTGTCCAGTTTGACATCGTTATCACACCGTCTGCGATCGTTGCGACTACCGATGTCGTCGGGCTGTCATAGACGCAGAACACGTACCAGTCAAGCCAGGTCTGAGGCTCAAAGGTCAATGTCTTGGCCTCGGCGTCAACTGAGGCTTTCAACGTGTTGTCCTCGTACAGCAGACCGGTCACCGAAACGGTGTTGTCATCGATTTTCTCGATCACTACATCGTTTGTCGAGGTGAAGTCAACCCAATTGCTGCCATCAAAGATCTGGCTCCCGGTTGAATTTTGGCTATATGTTCCGACAAGATCATCGATCAGACTGCCGCCGTCACCGGTCCATGTGAACTCCGGATAGCCCTCGGTCTTGTAGCTGTAGAACCATACGGATCCGCCTTTGCTCTTGTCGCCGTTGAATTGCGAGTAGTAGTCACTTCCGCTTGTCGCCGTGTAAAGCTGGATCCATCCGTTGTCCTCCTCGATGCCGGCCTCTACCCAGATGTTAGGCAGGTACGGCTCGTAGTAATTGAGGATGCTGATGAGGAAGTGTCATCGTTGACGGAGAACTCCAGGTCGTAGCCTTCGACGTTGTACCAGTCCTTTAATGTGTAAGTGCCGTTGTCCCAGGCAATCATCGTGACCGGCCAATTGTTGCCGGCTCCGTCATCGAATGTCCCGTCCACTCTCCAAGCCTCCTTTTTCTCTATTACAAAAGTAGCTGTCGCAAGCTCTGAGTCACTGAACGCCTCGTCGTCGCTGACGGCCTTTAGTGTAACGGTGTAGGTACCTGTCGAAAGGTTTCCAATCATTATCTCGGTTCCCGTGATGTCCCATGAACTTTCTTTCCCTCCGTTAATGGAGATTGTCAGGACGTAATGTGTGGCGTTAGGTACTTCATCCCAAGTCGCCACCGCGCCACCATTTACAAGGACGGTCAGCTTCGGGGTCGCCAGTTGGACGATCGCCGGGGTAGTCCCGCTGATCTCAGCCACAGGGGACTTGCTGTAGTCTCCCTCGAAAGGGCCGTACGCCCAGACGGTGAACTTGTAGTCTGTGTTGTCCTTGAGACCGGTCAGGACGGCCACTGTGCCTTCTGTGACACCTCCGGTGACTTTATCACCTTCCGGATCCAGAAGCTCATAGGCGTACTGTGTGGCGTTGGCCACCTTGTCCCAATAGAATGTCAGCGAACTGACCGTAGCCTGATAAAGACCGGCTTCCGGGGCTGGAAGCGGTGTCAGGACCTTCTCGTCATCCTTGCAGGATGTGAGGGCGCAGAGAGCGGAAAGCAGGAATATGCCCGCGAGCCTGCCCATCTTTGATGAATATATTCTGTTCATTTCGTTCAATCTTAAGATTATGAATTATTTGCCGGGAGCGGTGACATCGGTCGGATCCCAGTACATATAGATATATTCCCATCCATCGTAGGAGGAGTCCTCGCAGTTGACGTAGCAGGTAAGGAAGCCTGTCGGCTCCGTGGTTCCGTCCATAATGATGTTTGAATATGTCGTTGTCCTGTAAACGGAGAGACCGGTCACCTTGCTGGCCGCCCCTTCCGGAGTCCATTCGAACCAGTTCCCGTCCCCGTCACGGAGGCTCCAGTACTTGAGCCCGTCATCGGACGGTTCCTCGGCGTAGTAGTCCAGAGGGCTGAACTCGCCCTGCCAAGTGTTCAGGTCATCGGCCTTGAAGTCCGGATTCAGGATCGTGTAGCTGAGGTCGATTCCGGTTCCGAGGAAATTCTCGATGCGGAAACGGTTCAGGCCCTCAAGCCAGTAGATGTCCGAGAATGTGGACACTTTAAGAATGGACGAGAACCAGAACTGGGCGTTGCTGACGACTTTCTTCCAGCTGGACACGAGCACGGTGGCCGAGAACACGTCCGAGCCGTCGTGGACTGTGTAAGGGTTGACATATTCATCGGCAAGACGGATGGTGAATTTCTTTTCCTTCTGGATTTCAATGCCTTCGAAGGTTACGGTCAGTTCGGCCGTAGCCTCTCCGGCCTGGAACTCCACTGTGGAAGGAACTTTGAACGCCTCGTCCTTCGCCTCCACGATCACAGGGATGCTGGCGGCGTTGTCTGCCTTGAGCCTTCCGACCTCAAGGGTGACGCTGGTGCTCTCGGAGCCAAGAATATATTCAGAGGAATTGCTGGAGAGGAAATATGCCTCCATACAATCGTTGGCGGGTTCCGGCCCCGGTTCGTATTTGTCCTCCGAACAGGATGCCAGAGTCAGGCACAGGCCAGCCGCGGCGGTGAAGGATGTATTTGATATTCTTCATATTCATAAATTCTTAGTTGATGCTTATTCCGCGATTATGGTTCCTGACGGGTCCGGGTTCAGGATCACGCCCTGGTTGTTGTCCCTCTCATATTCAGGAAGCACATAGTTCATCCAAGGTGCGGTGTAGCCGGCCTTTGTGTTCAGACGCTGCGAGGAGAGCCAGTTCGTGCCGTCGTAGCTTCTGGTGATCGGCAGGCCAAGGCGCTTGTAGGCGAAAAAGTTGATGCCCTCGCCCCAGAACTCGATGCGCCTCTGCACCATCAGTTCGGTGATGAATGAGTCAAGATCCGTGGCCTCGCAGTTGTAGGAACCGTCCGTGTAGCGATATGTGTTCAGGAAATCGGCCATCTCTTTCGCGGCGGCAGCCACTCCTTCCGTGTGGGCGATCGCCTCGAAACGGATGAAGTACATCTCCTCGACCCTCATTATCGGGAGGGACGCGATGAGTCCGGTCTCGATCGTGCTGATGGAACCGCTTCCGGCACGGAACTTAAGGTTGGCGTAGGCTGGAAGCCTTGACCAAGCGTCGCCCTTGAGCTCGGTTCTGTACTTCTCCGGAATCTCGGTCTTGCCGGCGTCGTCAGGGGAAATCCAGCTGTTCTTGCGCCAGTCGCTGTCGGAGATCTTGTCGTACAGGGACTTGCTTATGAGACGGAAAGCGCTTCCGTAACGAGGCATACCCCAAGTAGGCTCTGACGCGATCTGCGCGATGAACGAGTTGTAGTAGTAACCGGTGTTGATCTCTCTTCCTTGGAAGTGACGTAAGTACCGAGCATCCAGGAGGATTGAGGTGTGTTGAAGCCGGTCTTGGAGTTCATCCACTGATCCTCGGTGAGAGGTGTGTTACCGCCACCGATGGCTTTGCGGGCATATTCAGCGGCCTTGGCGTAGCAGTCCATAGCGGAGTTGATTCCGATGTCATCGTAGCCGTCGGAGGATCCTTCCGCGCTCATCTGCTTGGCCAGAGCGTCCGGTTCCCTGTCGAAACGGCTTGCCATATCGAGCCACAGACGGGCTTTCAGGCCATAGACAACCGCGCGGTTGGCGTGGGCCTTGGTGGCCTGCTCGTAGCCTTCGAGATAGGTCTCCGCATGGTTGAGATCCGTCATTATGAAACGGTACATCGTGTAGAAAGGAACACGTGGATTGTTGTTCAGATCCGTCTTGGAGGTGTTCTCATCGACGATCGGGACGGTCAGCCCGACAACCCCCATCGACTGGGCGTCGGCGTTCAGGCTTTCGACCTGGGTTGTGCGGTACTCGAAGCAGGTCGAGAGTTCCATATAGAGCATCGCGCGGAGTCCGAGAGCCTGTCCGAGACAGTAAACGGCCTTGGTTTCGGCGTTGGCCGGATCCGGAACAAGGGCGATGACGTTGTTGGTGTTCTTGATGAACTTATAGTAGTAGAACCAGGAGTAATAGGCGGCGTAGCGCAGTCCTGATCCACTCTCGATGTGGCTCCAGTAGTCGTAGCTGGCGTCATAGACAGGGAAATCCTCTCCCATCACCTCACGCATATACAGCTGGCAAGGATAGCCCCAGTCGTTGGTGTTGCCGGAGGATCCCCAGGTGTCGTAGGCCACGAAATAGGACGAGAGGCCGTTGAGCATATATTCCATCGAGGAGGTGGACTTCTCTATGGTTTCAGGTGTCGCCTCTGTCTTCGGCAATGTCTCCTCGATGCAACCGGTGGCGAGGACGAGAGAGGACACGGCGCAGAAGGCACCCAGCAGTCTGATCATATTCTTTTTCATATTCATTGTCTCCATTAAATTAGAACTGTAACGTGATTCCTCCCGTTATCATCCGCACAGGAGCGTAGGTGGATGTGGATGTCGTGCCCCAGAAGCTTCCGCGTGGGTCGAAGCCCTTGCGCTTGCTCCAGTAGTAGAGGTTCTCTCCGGCGGCATAGACACGGATCTTGCTCATTCCGATCTTCTTCACGAGCTTCTCCGGAAGGGTGTAGCCCAGGTTTATGTTCTGGAGAGTGAGAGTGGACGCGTCCGTGATGAACCGGTCGGACATCGAGCTGGCACTGTCGTCCACATCCTGGATGGCGAACTGGAAGCGTGGGATGTCGGAGTCCGTGTTGGTCTCGGACCAGGCCTTCAGCAGGTCCTTGTGGAAACTGTTGCCGGTGTTCTGCACGTTAGGGTTGCGCATCAAGGCGGCGTAGCCGTAGTCGGCGGCCTTGCCTCCTATGCTGTAGTTGAGATTGACCGAGAAGTCGAATCCCTTGAACGTGATGGTCGTGCCGAGGCCTCCGTAGAGATCCGGGTCGGCGTCACCGCAGTTGAAGTCCGTGCCGTAGCTGTAGGTCGTGGTCTTTGTCAGCTCGCCGGTCTCGCTGTCCTTCATATACCACTGGGACTGGCCTTTCTCGTTGACACCGGCATATTTCTTCATATAAAGGGTGTGCAGCGGAAGTCCCTCTCCGTGGAAGTAGTTTCCGTTGACGTAGCCGGCGTGGCCGTCCAGGACGAATCCCTTGTTGTCCTCGTTCAGCATCGTGATCTTGTTCTTGTAGTGCGTCGCGTTAAGGCTTACGTTCCAGCTGAAGTCCTTCTTGCGGATGAGGTTCAGATTCAGATCCAGCTCGACACCGTTGTTGAGCATATTCCCGACATTGTCGTAGGATCCGCCGTAGCCGCCTGAGAGCGGAACATAGACGAAGCAAAGCATATCGGTGGTCTTGCGGCTGAAGAACTCGACGCTACCGGTGACGCGGCTTTTGAATATGTCGAATTCCAAACCTGCGTTGAAGTTGCTGTTGGTCTCCCAGGTGATGTTCTTGTTGCCGACGGTGCTGAGGGCCAGGGAAGGCTCTCCGTTGAAGTAGTTGATTGTGTAGGTGTCGGTGTAGCGGTAGTCGCCGATGGCATCGTTACCCTGCTGTCCCCAGGATGCCTTTACCTTCAGCATATCAATCCAGGAAACCTTGAACCAATCCTCCTTGCTGGCGATCCAGGCTCCTCCGAACGAATAGAAATTGCCCCATCTGTGGTCTGGATGGAAGCGTGAGGAAGCGTCGCGGCGGTAGGAAGCCGAGAGGAAATATTTCTCGTCCAGGTTGTACATAGCCCTGCTGAACCATCCTTCGGTGTTGTACCTGCTGGAGGAACCGGCGTTCTTCTTGATCTTGATGGCCGCGCTGAGCTCCTGCGCGTCGAAATAGGAGAAGAGACCCTCGCGGTCTCCGCTCATCCATTCGCTGCGGTAGTCGTAGTTCTCGTGTCCGGCCATCACAGAGACGTTGTGTCGGCCGAACTGCTTGGTATAGTTAACGATCTGCTGGAAGTTCAGGGCATAGACAAGGCTGTTGTACTTGTAGATGTAGCCGCTTGGGTAGGCGGTCTTGCCATAGCCGTAGAATCCCTGCTGGGTGGACGTGTAGTGTGACTCTCCGCTTGTGACCGTGCCGTTGACGGTGATCTTCAGGCCGTCGAGCGGGGTGACGTCGGCATAACCCGTGAGGGTCAGATTGTTGCCGATAGTCCTGTCGGTGTTCAGGGCGTTCTCCTGCAGAGGATTGTTCCTGGAGAGGACAGGGGACGGTTGAGACCTCCGAGCTCACCGGAACCGTAGTCGTACATCTTTCCGTTCTCGTCTGTCATAATGTTCCCGTCCCCGTCACGCAGGTAAACCGGGTAGATCGGCGCCATAGTGTTCGTGATTCCGAACGAAGGGAAGTGCCGGAGCCGTCACCGACATCGTCCGAGGTGCTGTGGGCGTAGTTCATATTCGCACCCACCTTGAGCCAGTCCTTGGCCTGGTAGTCGGCCTTGAGTCGGACGGTAGCCCTCTCGAAGTCGGAGTTATAGACGATACCTTGATTGTCAAGATAGCCGATGGAACCGTAGAAACTGAGTTTTTCTCGGTGCCTCCGGTGAATTGAGGTTGTATTCCTGGCGGAGACTGTGCCTGAACGCCTCGTCAAGCCAGCTGTCAGGGGCTGCCGTATAGACCTTTCCGTTGTAGTAAATCCTTCTACCCTTTGTGGCGTGCGGATTCATCCTCCCGTTCGTTCCGATGAGATATTCCCCGTCAGGAACGGTGTAGGTGAGGTAACCAAGTCCGCCGTCGGCGGTCGCTCCGCCGAGGTTGGCGTTGGCCTGCCTGTGAGCCTCGTAAGGAGTCATTCCACGGTCACGCATATAATAGTTGTAGAGGGCTGACCAGTGCATCTCATAGTACTGGGCCGGATCCTTGACATAGTCGTAGTCGATGGTCGCGCGGCTGTTGACGCTCCAGCGGCTGTCAAATGTGATCGTGGCCTTCTCAGACTTGCCTTTCTTGGTGGTGATCATCACGACTCCGTTGGCTCCTCGCGCACCGTAAAGTGCGTTGGAGGCGGCGTCCTTGAGGACGGTGATGTTCTCCACGTCGTTAGGGTTCAGGTTGTTCCACCCTCCGTCATAAGGAGATCCGTCCACAATGATCAGCGGGGATGTCCCGGCGTTGATGGAACTGAATCCTCGGATCGCCATTGAAGGTGTGGCGGTAGGGGAGCCGGAATTGTTGATCATCTGGAGACCGGCCACCTGTCCCTGAAGTCCGCTCATCACATTCGTGAGCTGCTTCTTCTCAAGAGTCTCGCTCTTCACGACCGCCGCGGATCCGGTGAAGGAGGATCTGGTCTGCTGGCCGAAAGCCACGACGAGAACCTCGTCGAGCTGCTCGTGGTCGGTTTTCAGGGTGATCCTCATCTCCGCCTGCGGATCGACCTCCACCGGAATCATTCCGATGCAGGACACGGCCAGTTTGTCTGTCGTTTTGACTCCGCCAAGGCTGAAACGGCCGCTCACGTCCGTGATGTCGCCTTTCAAGGTTCCCTTGATCATCACCGACGCGCCGATGACGGGTTCTCCGTTCTCGTCGATGACGGTACCTTTGATGTCTATGGTCTGGGCTGACGCAAGTGAGAACGTCGCCAGAAGCATAAACAAGAACACAAAGAATCTTTTCATACGTTCTTATTATTGAGATTATTAGTTGGCTTTTGTGGTTTGCAGTCCGGCTGACGGCAGGATGAATCCGGCCTTGTCCTTGTCCGACCAGAGCCAGGCCGTCCTGCTGTCTATCTTGAGGATCCGCAGCTCGCTGAAACTGAATCCTCTGATTCCCATATTCCCGGAGACGGTCCCGCTGACTGTCCCGGATGTGGAAGGCACTCCGCTGAGTTTCACCGTGACATCACGTGTCCCCTCGTTGTCGATTATCCTCAGGACGCCCTCTGACGGGTTGCAGTAGTATTGGTGCTTGTTTTTGAGGAAAGTGAGCACCGGAGCGCCGTCCTTGTATATTCCCAAATCCTCCGCGACTGAGAATTCCTCCCGGAGGTTGTTGTCTTCCTTGTTGCCGTTGCAGGCGGAAAGGAGGAGGCAGAAAATAAGCGTGGTGAATATTCTGAATGCGATTTTCATTGTCTATGAATATTATAGGATGACATTTATGTACCTGGCGAAATATTCAACGGTCCCGTCCGTCTTTGTCAGGACAGCCTGCACGTAATGCTCACCCTTGCGCAGATTGGTGTAGCCGTCCGCCTTGGCTCCGTCCACAGTCCATTGGATGCCGCCCATCTCGCCGCAGTCTACCAGCATCATCAGAACCTTGTCCTCCGATGTCGGGTTGGCCTTTGAGAGTTGGATTCTCGGGAAGCCGGATCCGGATTTCTCGGTCCTCAAGGTCAGGGAAGTCTTGCTGTTCTTGTTGCCCGTGATGGTGATCGCATAGTCCTGGGCATCCTTCAGCAGAGGAATATGCACCTCGGAGGATGTGAGCCCGGTGATTGACTCCGTCTCTTCACCCTCGGCCTTCCATTCGACAGTCCAGCCGGAGGAGAGGTCGTCTTTCCAGCTCAGGATGATGTCGTGCTGGAATATGCTTGACTTGACATCCGTGATGTTGCCATTGCGCTCTGTCACAGATAATTTCACGGAACCATCCGCTGCGTCCAGCCTGATCGAAGGGATCTCGACCATTGTCTTCTTGCCGTTGGCGGCCAGAAAGTTAGACTGGCTGTCGCTGTGGATGGAGGTCACATTTTTCCCGCCCGGGAAGAAACAATGCGCCGGAATATACTGCGGCAGGTAGTTGTTCCTGGAGGCAGGATTGGAATATAATATCTTGTAGTGCTCGTTCCCGTGGACGATGTTCACGGCGTTGCCCATCCAGCTGTTGTACTCGTTCCGGACGTGATAGATCAGAAGCCCCCAGTCGGAGCCCTGTCCGTAGGAGTCGAGATATTCCTTCTTGTCCCACTCGTTCTTTCCCGCGCCTCGGCATTCCAGCAGGAAATAGTCCTCGTCAGCCTCGGTCTTGACGAGGTAGCCCTTGCCTTCCGTGATCGCCGGCAATGAATATTCCCCGCTCGTCTCCAGAATTTCCGGTTCCGACCAACCCATCATCCACCTTTCGAGGATGCTGAGCGCCGGGGGAGTGCGGCTGCTGTTGTTGTAGGTTCCGTAGGCCATAAGCGAGAAGCAGCCCGGCAGGTCGCATTTCGTGTCGTTGCCGTTTACCGTGTCGTAGAGGTCCGGCCATCCGAGAATATGCCCGAACTCGTGGCAGAACGATCCGATGGCGGCGAGTGTGTTGTTTCCCGCAGATCCTGGCTCCAGCTCGGAGCTGCAAGCGTAGCCCGGAATCGTGACCCCGTCAAGCGTCAGGTTCTTCAGCCCGCTCCTGTGCGGCCAGATTCCGTTCGGGTCACCGGTGCTTTCCGCTCCCCCGGAATAGAACACGAATATGTCGTGCGCCACCCCGTTCTCCGCGAACTGGCTGAAATCCAAATCATAGTCGGCAAGACGGGCTACTTCGGCGACCATCTCCTCCGGTCTGTCCTTGTAATATGCCCTGTTCTTGGAGAGTCTGTACGGCCCGGCCACCGTGAACTCCGGATTGAACTGTCCGTTGGAGTTGTCATAGTAGTACTGCCAGACGCTTCCGGTCGCCCCACCTTTTGTGTAGTTCTTGGAATTCAATAAGTTGTCGAACGCCTCATTGCTTCCGTTAGTGAAAGGAAGGTCAGGATATTCAGCGAGGAGCACCAGCACTTTCTTGTTCCCGACCGGCTTCCAAGTGGTACCTCCCAGAAGCGGAGGAATGCAATCCCCGGCATCCGCGGCGCGGGTTGCCAATGAATATGTCCGCGCAGCCTTTAGTCTCATTTGCAGGCCGGTCATCCGCAGCGGTCGCAGGTTTTTCCGCAGTGAGGTGCCAAGAATCCTGCGTTCCGAGTCGGTCAAACGGCTGGCATTCTTGGCCTTGACGGATGTCGGGACCAGAAGTCCGTTGGCGTCAAGTTTTGCGAAAGCCCAGTCTCCGTCCGCGTCCGCGGCGAGGGTGTAGCCTTCCTCCGAGGTTACATAATTGCGGAACTCGTCTCCGTGCACACGGACTCTGATTTCACTGCCGTCGCTTTGTTTCACAGTGATGAGTTCCGGGTACGCCGGGCCGGCGAGCAAAGGGCTTGATGTTCCGGCCTGCCATAATGATAGCAGGCATAGGATCCAGATAAGAAGTTTTCTTCGGGTCATAAGTTGTTGTGTTGTTAACTTAGTTAAAGTGTACGCAATTTCGGAAAATTTTGAAAAATGTGCAATAGGGACGAATGGAAAAAATATTCACAGAATGAATATTTCATTGTTCATAATGTTCCGCCTCTTGTGAGGTCTGTTATGTCTGGCAAGAGACCACAAAGCAGGGGCGGTGATTGCGTTTGTCCATATTGTCCATATTCAATATTCAGATATTCAATTATTTGGTGATTTTATCTGTCCGCCTTGGATGTGATATATTATGGATTCCCGCCGTAACTTTGCACCGTGAAAAATTGAAGAAGAAAATGAGAATATTTAGATTATTGCTGATTGCTGCGATGCTGGTCATCGGTGGAGCAAACGCCTCGCCGCCCGCCAGAATGTTTCCGAGATAAAAGGTACGGTGCTGGACAAGGCCACCGGCGAGCCTCTCGGATGGACTACAGTCGCCCTTATGAGACCGGACAGTACGCTGGCCGCCGGCGCCACTTGCGATGACAAGGGAGCGTATTCCCTTCAGGCCGCGCCCGGTGAATATATTATAAAGGCTTCGCTTATCGGTTACAAGGATAGTTACAAAAATGTGAATGTCGTTACCGGCCTGAATGAGATCGAGCCTTTGAATATGTCCGAGGACACTCAGAGCCTTGTCCGGGCTCAACGGCGAGATCGGAACCGATGACGGAGGAATGTACTTCGGAGAGACCGGCCGCTTCCTTATGAGGGAGAACGTCAACGGAAGCCTAAGCTACAGGACGGCCAAGACAAACACATTCGTCTCTGCCTATCAGGGGATCTATGATATGGACATAGACATGAACATCGACAACAAACTGACGCGGGACGGGGTTCCGTTCCGGATTCTTGCCCAGTCCCTCCAGAAGGACAGGTACCGCAATTGGCAGGTGCGTTTCGGCAACGACTGGTTCATCGACAAGAAAAACACCTTGGGATTCATCGTGAATATGCCGAGCTCCCGCAACATAATGAAGTCCGACAGAGACCACAATGTCACCACGCAGACGCTTGATGACAAGGAACTTGAGCGTGCCGAGTCCGCGACGTGGAACGAGGACAAGAGCCGCCAGACCAACGGCAATCTGAACTTCACCCACATATTCAACGAGGCGACCAATTCCGAGATCACCGTCAATATGGACTATTATCACAATGCCGACTGGACAGGAAACGACCAGAAGACCTTCACGAGGAATATGGGCGCTTCGGAGTGGATCCCTTCCACAAGGTACATCGACTCCGACAACAAGGTGAACATCTGGTCAGCGAAGGCTGACTACGAGGCCACCGTTTTAAATTTCGCAAGGCTGGAGGCTGGTGCCAAGTGGGCTCTTTTCAAGACCGGCAACACGACTGTAAAGACCGAGACAGGCCCGTCGGCTGTCAATTCCGAGACCCGTTTCAAGTACCGTGAGAACATCGGCGCCGCCTACCTCTCCCTTGCCGCGCAGTTCGGCCCGAAATGGACCGCCAAGGCCGGATTGAGGGGTGAATATACCAACTCGTTCGGGGATTGGATCTCGGCCGGGGACGAGAGCCGCCGCAGCTACTTTGACCTGTTCCCGACAGCGTTCGTGGGATTCAACCCGTCCGCCAGCCTTAGGTTCGCGCTTTCCTACACAAGGAGAATCCAACGCCCTGACTATATGGCCCTGAACCCGGTTGAGAACTACATCGATGCGCACACCTACAATGTCGGCGACCCGGATCTGCGCCCTGCATATTCAGACGCGGCTTCGCTGAGCGCCGGATTCGGCCGGCACTTCTCGCTCGCCGCGTCGTTCAGTCACACCGGCGGAATGTTCTCGCAGCTTCCTGAGCTCAAGGAGAACGGCGACCAGCTTCTGATCTGGACCAACTACGGCAGACAGAATATGACCGCGCTGACTTTCAATGTGACGGAACTGCCTATGGCCAAGTGGCTTGCCTGGACATTCAGCACCACCGGACTATATTCATCCGCCAAGACAGCCGACCGGGAAAGCAACGATTCATTCACCCTTTCCTGCTACACCTGCTTCACATTCATCCTCCCGAAAGACTGGAAAGTGCAGCTGGACGCTTTCTACCGCTCGCCGATGGCATACGGCTACTTCAAACTGCACGGCCTTTATTCTATGAATATAGGCGTAGAAGACGATGCTTGACAACCGCCTTGTCCTCACGCTCAATCTGGACGATGTCCTCCGCAGTTCCTGCACGAATCTGGATTGTCTCGGGTTCACCAGCACCGTTCTCGGTGACGTGAACAGCTCGTTCATAGGTCAGAAATATTACTCCCAGGTCGCTCACATCGGCCTTACCTGGCGCTTCGGCAAAGCCCAGCAGACCCGCGCCCGCAAAGTCGGCGGCATCGATGAAGCCTCCCGAATCGGCGGCAAGGACCTTGGCGGGAAATAGGATATTCACTGTTCAACATTTAGAAGCTGTTTTGAATTGTTTGAAATGTTCTTTGAGGTGAAAAATCTTCATTTTCTTCCCGCTTCTTCAGTCAGATAGCACCGCTATCTTCCTTGGAAGAAGCGGTCGAAACTGAAGTTTTTCACTCTCAAACCTTCAAACAAACAATTCAAAACAGCTTCTTAGAAGATGTAAACCGGATATTTTCGGAAATTTACTTAACTTTGTGTTCAGGCAAACGCCGATTGGACTAACCAGCGGATGACCACATGCTTGTGAAAAGTTATGGTGAGAAAGTTTCCTGCGATTATATTCATTGTCTGTGCTTGTGTGGCCTCTTCGTGCGGCCGTGGAGCCAGACTCCCTGAGGATTTGAGTCGGGCTGAGAGTCTATTGGACTCCCGCCCTGACAGTTCTTTGATCATTCTGGATTCCGCTTCCTATTCGGAGTCCTCCGGCCGCTATCTCTATGCCTCTTATTGTCTGTTGAGGACATTCGCGGAGTACAACGCCTACAAGCCGGGGATTGACGAGGGGATGATGAATGTCGGGGTTGATTATTTCCTGAAATACGGCAACCGGGACCGGAAGGCGCAGGCGTATTATCTTAGGGCGGTCGTCCGCGAGGACAACAAATCGGGGAACCAGGCGGATTGGGCCAATGATCTGCTTCTCGCCACAAAAGAGGTTAAAGGTTCTGGCAATCATATGCTTGCGGCGATGATCAACCTGCGCTACGCTGTCGTGCTTAATGACCGCAAGTGGTATGACGCATCTTTGCCTTATCTGGAGAAAGGTTTGGAGGAGGCTGGGAAGGCTGGTTCGCTGGCGTTTCAGGTGACGGCACTGATCAATCTGTCGCACCGTGCGTTGTTCCTTGGAGACGAGAACAAGGACTATTCGGAGGCCATTGAATATGCCAACCGCGCGGCGGAGATCTCCAAGGGAGATGATAATGACTATGCCCGTGCTCTTTACAATCTCGGAGCGTGCTACAGCCGTAACGGTCAATTCGATAAGGCTTTGGAATGCGCCTCGACCGCTGTCCGCGCGCAGGAAAGGCTTTTCAGGGAAGGAAAAAGAAAGGCCCGTGTGCGTTACGCTGTCCTTGCGGATGCTTTCCGTAAAATGAATATTCCTGATTCGGCTTTGTTCTATGCCGCAAAGGAGATGGAGGCTTCGGATCTGATAGCGAAGCTTTCAGGTTCACAGCTTTCTTACATTGTCTATCGTGACCTGCTTGATGATAAAGAGAATGCAGTCAAGTATCTGACCATCCATAATGAGATCAAGAGCCAGTTGGAAGCGTCTCAGCAGAACGACAGGATCATCGGGAACAGTGTCGAGGCCGGGAAGGCGGACATCCGTTCGTCGAGAAGCCGTATTTTAGGCACTGCTGTGGCTGCGGTGTTGTCCCTGATTGTGGCGTTGTACTTGATCGTACGTATGTTCAGGAGGCGTCTGAGGAACCGTGATGAGGCCATCGAGCGGAAAGACAGCGAGATAGGGGAGAGCAAGACATTGCTTCACGAGAGCGAGTCGGAGCGCAGCGAGTTGCGTTCGGTGCTGATGTTCAAGGACAAGCTGGTGATGTCGCTCCAGCAGAACCCGCGCTATCTGTCCGATACCGAGTGGGGAAGACTGGAGAAGATTCTGGATGATGTCTGCAACCGTTTCACGGGGAGACTCAAGTCTTCTTTTCGGGGCTTACCGCCGCGGAGCTGCGCATCGCCGTCCTGCTCCGCTTCGGTTTTTTTTCCGGCAAAAAGATGGCTGCAATGATGGGAATATCCCCGACCTCCGTCACGAAAGGCAAGCAGCGCCTCAAGGCCCGTGTCGCCTCCGCCCTCCCGGACGGCACCTCCATCGACGAGTTCATCGCCACGTTCTGATTGTTTGGCGAGTGACTGCTGGACTCAGAACTAACTGGATTTGCTTGTCACCACTGATTTTTACAGAACTCCTTCACGGTCAAATGCCTCTGAGATAGCCGAGATGAGGTTTCGCCTGAAAAAGTCCTCACTCCAAGTACGAGTTTTTCAGCCGAAGACCAAACGCAAGTGTTTCCAGGTCACATCGTGCTGAAAGCGTTTCGTAAGGAATTATCTGAACGAAGGTAGCGGAATATTCATCTTTCAAGTAACAAAAATATATTCTTATCCGCTCACTGAGCTTGTCGAAGTACCTCATTGTCCATAGTCTTGACTGTTATGTTCTTGAACATTAGATAATTACTATGTGCCTTTTGTCCTTGTCACACCCATAGCCACAAGAGTTTTCCGTAGTACCTTTGCCACTGTGATTCAGATAAGAATTATTAAGAAGCTGTTTTGAATTCGTGAATTTAACATATTTTTGTATAATTAACTATCAAGTTTGACGGTCTTTGCCTTTGCCTTTGCAGGGCGTCCGCGTCGTTTCGGGGAGACCTTTCTGGATTTGTATTCAGTTCCGCAACCTTCAGGGATGTCAAAGCCGAAGGCCTTGCAGATATCTTTTTGGGCACCGACAAACGGAGTGATGAACTTGGCCCGACCATTATGCTCTATGCAGCGGATCGACCGCATCTCGTCAAGGATATCCTGGGTTGAAGCGAACTGTTTCTTGAGCCCTGTCGTCTTCCAGATATGGCGCACGTATGAACTTATTATCAGGCCGACGAAGAGGATGAGGAGCCTGCCCGTCTTTCCTTCCTCCGACCAGTTGCGCTGACGGTCGAAGCCCATCTGGGTCTTCATCTGACAGAAGGTACTTCTCCTGTTCATCCCTGAGACTATACGCATCAAGGGTCTGCAGGGGGGCGGTATAGTCAAGGCCGAGGGTGATGTATCCGAAGAAGCCGGATGTCTTCTTCACGTTCTCTATCTTCTTCTCATCGAGGCTGAAGGAAAGCAGCTTGCGGTCCTTCTTGTCATATGAGACCTCGTACCAGTTGTAGTTCTTCTTTATGCTCTCATCGTCGTCCACGCTCCCGCCGGCATCGAGTATGGACTGGAGGCTTCTGCGCTGCATCTCGACCGCGACTTCGAGTTCAGTCTGCTCCGCGGCCCTGCGGAAGGGGTCGAAGAACAGGTCGAGTTTCATGCGGTCGGCCTTGTGGACGGAGTCGCCGTTGCCCCTCACGTCGTATTCCAGGTCATACTGCTTGTAGTACAGCCTGCTCTCCGTGTCGAAAAGCATGTCCTCCGGCTTTCCCCGATGGTCCCGAACTCGGCAATCTGTCAAGGACAATCTTCTGGCGCATCTTGACGCACATTATCATCGGCTGGCCGCGGAGGATGTACTTCTCGAGGTTCTGAACCGATTCGTAGCCCCCCTGTCCGTCACCAGGATTACCCTCGGGAAACCGGCGTGGCTGATGTCGGTGAGGATGGTCTCCACGCTTCTGGAGTCAGGTATGTTGCCCGGAAAGGTCCTGTAATACACGGGCATATGGCTGTCAAGCGAATAGACGACGACTTCTGAAGTCTGCGGCAGAGGGACGCGCTCCTTGTTCCGGCCCCATTTGATGTCGGCGAGCGAACTGCCGTATGCGGATCTGGTCGTGGAGTCGACGGCGCACAGCTCGTCCTTGTCCAGCCTGTCGGCCCTGTACTTGAAACGGGTTCATCCTTTCGGTCTCGGAGATGGAATGCGCAAGGCGGGTTATCGTCATCGGGGTAAGCTCCCTTGAGGACGGAGCCTTCTCCAGCTTCTGCCATCTGGCCGCTCTGCTCCAGCTGTTTCCGGTCGCGAATGAGTAATAGGGCAAGGGTGAGGACATCATTCACGATTTCCGCGTTCTCATGGAACGTCGCCATCAGGTCCGTCCGGAGCCCCACCTTGTCCGCGACCTGCTCCATGAGCCAGACGTCGCCATAGAAACGATTGACGTCCGCACCCGCGTATGCAGGACGGCCTTGCCTGCGATTGCTCTGAAGCTTATCTATTTCGCTGAGGTCCCACCCTTCGGGAAAGATCAGCCTGGCCGTTCCTCCGGAGAGGCGTACAGGTACTGCTTGCCCGGGATAAACTTGAGACCATCCGTCACAGTGCCCCAATGCAGGCAGGAGTACTTCCTCTTGCCGTCCCCGGTCACGGTATACGGATGAGTCGTCGCATACATGTAACCTCCGTTCTTGTGAAGCGACATCCGATAGACGCTGTCCGCTTTTTTTGTGAGTCTTGCCATATCTATTGTATTACTTATACAAATGTATAAATAATAATTTGAATATGCAAGAGGGAAAGTGTGGTTTATCTAATTGTTTTTTACTATTTCTTACAACAAGAACTGTGGATTAATTATACAATTTAATGTTAAATTCACGTTGAATTGTTTGAAATGTTCTTTGAGGTGAAAAAATCTTCATTTTTCTTCCCGCTTCTTCAGTCAGATAGCACCGCTATCTTCCTTGGAAGAAGCGGTCGAAACTGAAGTTTTTCACTTTCAAACCTTCAAACAAACAATTCAAAACAGCTTCTAATTTTAATGTATGAAAAAGTTAGCGAAACTGTTTTTGGGATTCTCCATAGCCGCCATAGGCGTGCTGTGGATTCTGAACGTCACCGGAGTGATCGGCTTCGACATATTCTTCCGTGGCTGGTGGACACTCCTTATTATTCTGCCTTGCACCGCACACCTGATCGTCCATCCTAACTGGGGATCTTTCAGCGGCATAGCCCTCGGAGCGATACTGCTGCTTCAAGCGCAAGGCTATATTGACTGGTCGGTGTTCTGGAAACTGTGCCTCGCGATCATATTCATCGCTTTCGGCATTATGTTGATTTTTTCCAAGAGCGGCCGTCCGGAGAGTTGGAACTGCCACGACTCCAGAGGAGGTTGCTCGATCATCTCCCGCGATGGAAGGAATATCCTGAAGATCTCATCGGCTTTTGGCGAGCAGAACCGTCGTGTCGAGGCTGAGGAGTTTGACGGGGCGGACATAGAAGCCTCTTTCGGCTCAGTCCGCTTGGATCTCCGCAACGCCATATTCAATGAAGATGTGGAGGTTCGGGTGAAGGCAAGTTTTGCAGGTGTGGGAATATATGTCCCGAAAGATGTCAATGTCGATGTCCGTTCCAATTCCGCCTTCGGTGGCGTGAACAACAAGACCGCCGACCGCCTCCGTCAGCAGACAGGCTCCCACACCATCCTCATCATCGCCGAATGCTCCTTTGCCGGCGTCGAGGTGATGTAGGCTATTTCTCCGAACCGAGAATCTGCGTAGTATGATCCTTGGTGTTGACTTTTCCGATGGCATCGATGATGATTCCGTCCTCATCGATCACATAGGTAGTCCTCAATGTCCCGTATGACTCCTTTCCGTAGAGCTTCTTGAGCCCCCAAGCCTCGTAAGCTTTCAGAATGGCGCATTCCGGATCGCTCACCAGATGAAACGGCAGAGAATATTTCTCTATGAATTTCCGGTGCGAGGCCTGTGAGTCCTTGCTGACACCAAGCACCTGATACCCAAGCGCAAGATACCGATGGTAGTTGTCCCGCAGGTCGCAAGCCTCCGCCGTGCATCCCGGAGTGCTGTCCTTCGGGTAGAAGAAGTAAAGCACAAGCTTCTTTCCCTTGAAATCATTGAGACTTACCTCGTTGCCATTCTCATCCACACCAACGAACTCCGGTGCCTTTGTACCTATCTCCAACATATTCCTGAATATTCGTTAATAAGATAATCGTTAAACTTTCCGTCAGCAATTTTTTTGTGCAGCGGTCTATTTCAGTCCCTCGCAGGTAGCCTTGATGACCTCCGCCACTTACCTCCCGGTTGTCGATGTTGACTTGATACATCGCCTTGGCCCCCTCGTAAGGAATCGCCTCCGGCATCCCGAATCTCTCGTTGGTCTTGGTCTTCTTGACCAGAACCCTATTGTCGTAGATTCCTCCGAAATATTTCCCCTGCCAGTACAGCAGAAACTCTCCCATCATCGGCTTCGTGCAAATCCCCTCAAGCAGCCCCATCTGCTCCACCGCGAAATCCCTGTAATCCTTACTTGTCATATTACTTCTTTTGTTGCGCAAGCGCTTCCACATACTCTTGGGCAAGTCCAGTGCACTTGACAATAAATTCTGTCCATTAACAGCCATAAAGATAGTCGTTTTAGTTGGTTAAACAAATTGTTGCCTCTATTATATTCGTTATTTGGATGTGGACAAACACGTTGATGTGATTTATGCCTCGCCGAAATCAGATGTGTATTCCATTGCATATGAGAATGGTCAGAAAGAAGTTTTCAGAGCGAATGACGACATATCCGAGAGAGAGTCTTATTGATGGTCAGATGACATACAATTGATGCCAGCCGATATTTATCACCTGAAGATTACCGTCGATACAAATCTGGACGCTTATTTGAGACCACAGGCTCCATTATGATCGGTGTTGGTGCTGGATTCGCTTTAGGATGGCTTGTCGGTTCTGCCGTAGGTGGAGGTCTTGATGAAGACGGTACTGTATATGGTATCTGTGCTGGATTGGTTCTATTGGGACTTCCTCTGGATTTAGTAACATTCAAAAAATAACCTGCATCATCTTAAGGAATCTTTTCGGTCTAGATTTCTTTTCTCATCAGTCATGTGCCACCGGCACACTCCTTCTCAAAAAAAGATCTATCCTCGAAAATCTTCTCTTAATCTGAAGCAACTTATTATTTTCATGTTCCTTAGTGGGTTCGTCTATGATAAAGAAATCCATAAGGAGTTTCAATTCCGCTAATGGGTTTGCCGAGAGAAATATTGAAGTTAACCTTGGTGTACAGAATTACGGTTTAGGACTCGCTTTGAAATTTTGAGTAAGTCTTTCCCTGAGTCGGATATGAGGATATTAGTGGCTTTTCGCCATGCAATTTGACTTTTTGCCAAGTTGTGGCTAATGAACAAATTGTGCATTGCTGTGTTGCATAATCGCCGTTGAAAGTAATATTCGTGTGTGTGTCTGAGTCTCAGCTCCATAATGTGGAATGTCAGTCAAGCTCATATATCATTTCCTAAATTAAACTCACGTCCTCCAAAAAAGCGTGAATATGACAGGGAATACGCTCGTGAAGTGAGCATTGTCCTTCTAAAAGCGTGATTTACACAAGTTAACGCCCTGTGAAGGAGCGTTCGTTCAACTGGACTACACATCCATTCTCCTTGGGAAATTATATATCTGTTGACTTATCTTTCCACTTATCGTACCAACGTCCAGATGATTGCCAGCAGCCAAATTCACAAAAGATAACAGTGTCGTTAATGGCATATAGTGCCTTTAAGATTAGCTATGCATAATATACTGTGGCTTTGTGGCTTTGCGGACCATTCCATAATATGCCCATAACGCTTAGGAGCGAGAACATATTCACACATAGAAGAACAATCCCCTGGTTATCAAGTTGATGGCGTTTCAGGTGCGTTTGGTTTCTCGCACCTGGAAGTTCTGAACACAAATAGAACGCCTTGCACCGAGGCCGCCGACTCACAGGTGTGTGAATATACTCGCACCTAGAACACTAACTATCTATTTGTCAGAGGGATGCTTTGTTTTAGGTACGTATGATTTTTTTTCATACTTGGAAGAATGATCTCCATTTGCTTTATTGAACAGAAAAATATACGGCCGAATGCCTTCCTGTTTATCAAATATACCGGGACACACCGTATGGTATAGGAAGTGCTCTTCTGGTGTGCCAAATGAACTAAGAGGCAAGAAGCAACATTCCTGATTCTCATTCACCAACCTTGGCGTGTGGTATAATCGACTCAGATCCAAGTGGCTGTTGTTTCGGGTGAAAAAAGGAGCGTTTGACACCCGAAAAGTCATTACAAATTGGGGTCGGGTGCAGAAAGCCACTTTTTTCACCCGATGAATAGGCCCGAAATCTTCTTCCTTTCCTTGTCTGTTAGTTTATTGTATGACTACGATGAAAATTAAGCCCTTGACATACAAATTAATGCATCGGATGTCGACAGGCCGCAATTACTTAAACATCAGTACTATAAAACAAAAAAAAACATATAGTAACCAAACCTAAATAGGACTGGCCGAGGCGAGTATGGATCTCCTTTTCAATGAAGGTCCCGATTCAATCTCCTATATAGTAACCTAAACTGGCCGTGGCAATGGAATGGTGAGCTGGATACTTCCAGCCTACATAGTTCCCTAAAATAAAAACTGGCCGAAGAAGTTCCCCCGGCCAGCCTGAGTTGGGATATTCAGAAAGATTACTTCTTTTCAACATAGGCGCAGATGACACCCCAGAGGGAGAAGTCGTTTTTGTACTCGACCTCAAGCTCCTGCTCGACACCGTTCTTCCAGAGGTAGGCGATGTTGATCTGGTTGTATTCAGAGTCATAGCCGGCGTTTTCGTTACCGGCCACATAGATGTCATTTCCTGCGACAGCGAGACCAACGCCTTGGCAGAGAGTCGTTTCGGCGACTTTCTGTGCGCCTGCTGATGTCCAGATGTAAGGGCAGATGTCCTTGGCTGAGTTGGTCTCGGTCATATTCCCTTCGATGACATATCTCCCCGTCCTTGACGTAGAGGCCCGTGACTTCGGTTCCGGCATAGTCGGTGAAATCCTGTGCGACGCCGTCAATCCAAAGGACGCCTTTCCATCTTCCGCCTGACTCTTTCTCGGATCCGGCCGCATAGACCTTCCCGCCATCGATGCAGATGGCGTTCACCTTCGCTACCGTGTTGCCGCTTGTAAGGCTCTGAGCCACACCGTTTTTCTAGATGGTGGCAATGCCACCCTGCTTGTTGCTGGCCGGCTGCACATATCCACCGACATATACATCCTTGCCATCGGAATAGATGCAGTACGCCAACGCGTCAGTCTTACCGTCCGTAAGGTATTGAGGCTGACCGTCTGTCCAAAGGATGGCCCGCCTGTCATAGTCAGGAGTGTCGAATCCCGCGGCATAGACCTTCCCGTCAGCGACAGTCACCGCAATCGGGGATGTGGAATATTTCCCGTCGCTGATGACGGTCTTTTTTTCCGCCTTGTCTTCCTCACCTGCCTTGAATTTCCAGATCACGCCGACATTCTGGTGATAAGGCTCATAGTAACCGTCATCCACAAGGTCACCTGTCGCCTCGCAGCCCGCGATGTAGATAGTCTCGCCGTCAGCATAGGCTCCGTTGCAGAAAGCGTCATAACTCCCGTCGGAGAGGAGGATCCTCTTGCCGTCCTTCCAGATTGTCGCATAATAGTAACCCTTCCCTGGAACCGCTTCCCTGTCCGACCGCATAGACAACGGTATCTTTTGGTGTAACAGGGAACTTCCGGTTCCGGATCGGGTGTCGGTTCCGGTTCGGGAGTGTCAGGATTGTCCTTCCCGCAGGAAACCATCACCGCGGAAACAATGCAGCAGAGCGCCGCCGCAAAAAACATTTTACGTCTCATAGTTGTAATGAATTTGTCAGGTGTCTTCCAAAGAAACTTCAGCTCCTTGCAAAAAGCTTTGGAATCTTGGAGCACCGTTGTTCGTTTTACAAAAATCAGCTTGGCACGGGGATGCCATATCGCAGCCTTTCCCCGGATTGGAAACATAATCCCATCCGGCAGCGTAAAGTTTGTGAAAATATCTTGAATATGCAAGGGTTTTCACGATTGGCAAGTGCCGTGAAGAACCGGCAAGAGTTGGTGTGTGTATGTTCTCTCTATAAATTAAAGGAAATATATATGAGTTGACTATCTTCCTCCGTATCGTGCCGACATCCAAGCGTTTGCAGGCATACAAAAAAAACTCACTAAGGTAACTGTATTCTCTGTTAATGGTATATAGCGCCTTCAAAACCAACCTGACATAATATTGTGCGGATCTAAGGCTCGGCATACCATAATATGCCGTAACGCTCAGGTGCGCGAATATATTCATACCTGGAATATCAACTCGTTAGCAATCAAGTAAATGCCGTTTCAGGTGCGAATGGTTTCTCGCACCGAGAAGTCGGAACGCCAATAGAACGCCCCCGTACCGGGGGCACTGACTCTTAGGTGTGTGAATATATTCATACCTGGAACACCAACTCGTTGGTTGTCAAGTGAATGGCGCTTTAGGTACGCATGGCTATTTCATACATGGAAGACCGGTCCCCTATTGTTTTTGGACAGAAAATGTACGTGAGGCCTTTGTATGCACATTTTGCCCCCTTATTTTACACTTCCATCTTACTGATATTTAATAATTTACAAGTAAATGTTAGAATAAGAGATTTTTTTACACTTATTATACATCTCGCTCCGGAAGAAGAATCTGGTTTGCTTTCTCTTCGAAAAGATATCGAGACACCCAATAAGCATACAAAGCGGATGGAATAAAGAGAAACGTGTTGTCATCAACAATTGCTTTACCGCGCTTTGATTTTGTGGTTACAATTATTTTACGTATTCCATCATTTGCAGCCAAGAACTTCCTCAGCGATTTGAGTTGACTAGGGTCCTCGAAGAACTTGTCCGTCCATTTGATTTCGGCAAGAGAGAATGCCTTCTGAGTAGCAGCGTCAACCCAAACGATATCAACCTCTCCTTTATCTCTACCCTTGCTCCAATTGGCATAATAGAAGCTAGTCTTCTCTCCAAGTATCCACTGATCATAGATAGCCGTTTCCACCATTTCTCCGCACGCATCGTCGTTTTCACTGATTGGCGTATATAGGGCGCAACGCAGTGTAGGATTGGTGAGGTATATTTTCATCGATGTGACACGCTGCATTTTCTTAGCATTCTGATCAATACGATTCACAACTTTTATAAGGAACGCAGCTTCCAGATATTCCAGATATTTCCTGATTGTATCTTTTTTTATACCTGCCTCGCTTGATAGGGTCTCATATGAAAACTCATTGCAACTGCGGAAAGCAATATGGAGAAATAGTTTGTTAAGTTCCTGAATATCAGAAATTCCATAAAGACTCGGAAGGTCTCGAAGCAAGACTTTCTCAACAATATCGTTCTTGATGTATTGACTCGGATTCTCCCTGATTTTCTCTGAAAAAACGACCTCAGGATACCCTCCATAGTTTATATATTCGAAGAAATATCTATTCAACGCATCAATATCCAGCGTATCATAAGGGCAGATTGAACGGTCTTTGACTTCCATGACACAGCCATCCATTTTTTTGAGTTGGAGAAATTCAAAGAACGTCAATGGCGGAAGCATGAAATCAGTGAACCGACCGGCGCCGCTCTCATTGCTCTTCATCTTTAATGCTGCCGCCGCTGAACCGGATGCAACGAATTTGGTCTTGCGATATGTGTCAACCATGGATTTAAGATGAACTTCCCAATCTTTCAAGTATTGGATTTCATCATAAAAGACGAAGAACCCGTCCACATCCTCGGTATGGAGAGATGTTCGTGCATATAAGAACAATTCGTCTAGGGAGACATTACTGTAAATCGGGGTATCGATTGACATGTATATGATTCTTCTGGAATCAACGCCACTATCAATCAAACGCTTGATGGCGTGATATATCATTACTGTCTTTCCGACGCGTCTTGGCCCCATCAAAATAGCAGCCCTACGCAGCGAAAGATCTGCCACAATCGGATAAAAGAGGTCTATATAAGGTCGGCGTGGCATTGAATCATAGTCTTCCGCAATCTTGCCGGTAGCCCACCATGGATTGTCAAAAACAAGTCTTTTTATAATCTGTTCTTTCTGTTGCTGGTCGTATTTGCTCATATTCACGCATATTAACAGCACAAAGTTAACAAATCTATCTTAATATAACATAAATCCGCACAATAAGATTATAACGATATCTTATTTTCACATTGGCTCAACCGACAGCAGCCTCATGATGTGTTCCTTAATGACACTGACAATTTAGTCCTCCGACGCAACCATTTTGTCAGTGCGAAGGTAGCTATTTTCTTTCACTCACTGTATTGTCCTGATTTAGGTTGACTCGTGTTTATAGAATATCACTTATATAAGTTGACTTTGCGTTGTTATACCTGTCAGGGGTTGACTGGAGGCCGTAGGCCGGAAGGAGACCCCTGACAGGTCTTCAAAGGTAAAGAGTTTTCAGGGATTTCCAAGTTATTTCTGGATTTTATTGCCATATGCCTGTAACTTGTCCACATCATATCCCGTCTCCTGCCGCCCCCCGACGCTTCGGACGGGGTCTTCATTCCGATGCTCATATGCGGCCTCCGGTTGTTGTAGAAGTCCACGGCCCGGGCGACCGCCGCCACGACCTCGTTGATGTTCCTGAACACCTTCCCCTTGAGCAGCTCGTTCTTCATCGTGTTGTTGATGCGTTCCGCCTGGGCGTTGTCCTTCGGATCTCCCGACTCGGTCATGCTGACCCTGATGCCGTGCTTCCGCAGCATCCCCACATACTCGCGGCACGCATATTGGCAGCCACGGTCGGAGTGGTGTATGAGGTTGACCTCATCCTTCCCCTCTATGCGTCTCAACGCCATCCTCAGGGCCTCCATCGGATAGTCCGTGTCAAGCGTGGGCCCGACACTCCAGCCGATGATCTCCTCGGTGTATGCGTCAAGTATCAGCGACAGGTAGCAGAAGTGGCAATGGTAATCGTCCTCCGTTATGACAATGTATGTTATGTCGCTGACCCACAGCCGATCCGCCGAGGTGGGGATATAATCCTTTATGAGGTTGGGGTATGTCGGGAGTCCGTGTGTCGAGTCCGTCGTGCGGGGCTTGCGCATCTTCCGGCGCACCTTTAGCCCCTGCTCGTCGATGATCCGGCAGAAGCGGTCGCGGCCTATCGGACTGTCAAAAGCGGAAGTCCCTCTGATACATGTACCACAGCTTCTTCCCGCCGATGCCGGGATCTTCCTTCCTGACCTCCCTGATATATTGGATGGCGAACTCCTCACGCGCGGCCTTGGCATGGACCGCGTCCTCGTCATGCTGATAGTAAGCCTGCTTGCTTACACCAAGCAGCCCGCAGAGCTCAACCACCTGACATTCGGTGGCTGATTCCGCGTGCAGGTCCCTTACCGCTTGGTGCCAGCTTTTTTTCTTATCTCAATGTGCCAACGAGCCTCCGCTATGTCTATGATCTTTTCGTTCAGGCGGTTGCGCAGACGCTCCAACCTGAGGCTCTCCTCCAGTTCGGATATCCGCGACTTCAGGGACTCCATCTCTTCCTGCTCCTTTGACTTCTTCGCTTCCATAATTCTTCGCGGGCTTCCTTTCCCGTTCTCCGCCTCAAAGATAGCAATCCAGTGGTACATTTGCCTCACGCTTACCGGGACAAGCTGCAATTTCGCTATCTTCCGCGGGCTAAAACCTGTCTTTTGGTGAATCTCTATCACCTGTTGATAGTACTTCTTTTGAAATTCTGTGTGTGGTGTCATAATGATTGACTCTTTTTGTGAGTCAACCTTTTTCAGGCAAATACACACAAAATAGAGTATAAGAAGCTGTTTTGAATTGTTTGAAGTTTTTCACTCTCAAACCTTCAAACAAACAATTCAAAACAGCTTCTAAATAGTCATGAAAAAGTAACCATGATAGTGATAGCAATGCCACAGGATTCCATAATATGCCCCCCAAATGCCTTCAAACGACATTCACATAGACAAAAAAACAGGTGCCAGAACGAATAAATCGTACTGACGCCTGCTTGATTTACTAATATTCAACAACTTAGCTTTTAATACTCCTCCTCGTTAAAGAGAAGGATAAACTTCATTTCAGATACTTTTAGCACGGTTCTCAAACCTTTAAGTACGATTTTCAGTACGATTAATTTTCCTCAATATGCCACAATATGCAATATGGTTTTAGACCGCTAAAAATAGTCTATATTATACTCGCATTTGTGTACACATCAAGAATTTGAAACAATGGTACATTCCATACTTCTCGTGGAATATCGAAGCATTCAATCAATTTCATTTGTGTACACATTTGCCTTCACCTTTCCGGCATTTTAAAATTATTCAAAATAAATACGATGGGACATCCAAAGCCTATCATATTCCATAAATTACCACTATCCGGCGCAAAATGCCTGGAAATGCCATAGGTAAAAAAAACAGATCATTTTTCTAGATGAATGAAATCGTACTAATCGTATATTATGGAAGTGTCTCTATTTCTTTAGCTTGTCCACAAGAATATCCACGGTAGTACATGGATTGTGTGAGGCATAATCAGTTCGAATAAGCCAATCTAAGATTTTTTGTGCCCTCAATACTGCATTTTCTTGGCTTCCGTATTTCCGGAGGATGTCATACATCACATCTCCTCCCTTCTTATATGTAAACTCCGGAACATATCGCCTTATCTCCCTTTCGAGGATGTCAATGTACTGTCGACGACTCACCGACGTTCTCAGGTCAATGAAATGCAAGCAGAACCAAAGCTCGAAGGAGATTCATTAGACCAGGCACATTGAAAACCGGCTTTCTCGGCAAGCTGTATCGCTTCATTGAAATCCTCATTGTCATCCTTGTCGAATACCAGCCATTGATAGTCGAAGGTGCCCAAATCTCGAATCCTAAGCGCTTCCTCAAGCAACTTCTTTGTGCTGCGGTCAGCGCCGACAACCTGCACCCGCGAGCGTCTGCTCGTAAAGTGCCGAAAATATTCAGGTTCAGTCTTAGTTCCCTCGCTTACTATCAGAAAGCTATAAAAAAGTTCTCGGGTCCCCTCATTACGCCGTGACTTTGTTCCTGCGTGTCTTGAAGATAGTTCTTCACGCTGTTTCTTTGTCAGATGTTTTGCCATAGCCCAGTTCTCCTACAAATATGGAATCGCTCCGTACCTCCCATTTGATATAGTCCTTTTTTTCATAACTGCGGTCGTTGCGGACCTTTACGCCGGAAGCATCCTTGAATTCTACAAGCGAGTATAGGTCTGTGGATGCCGTCTCATCCTTTTCGGTAAACCATATCTGATCACGACGAAGGAACTTGTTGTCAAGAAGATTGGTGTCATGAGTCGTGAATATCAGTTGCGACCCCATCGGATTGGTTTCTTTGCTATTGAAAAGGGATATGAGCATTCTGGTAATCATGGGGTGCATACTGCTGCCGAACTCATCGATTACAAGCACGCGGCGGCTGGACAGGGCCTTCACGAAAATCGGTGCCATGTCGAAAAGTTTGTTAGTCCCGTTGGACTCGGTGTCGGAAAGGGACATTGATATCTCACCGGTCACTTTCCCGCTTGCATCATATACTTTATGAGTCGTCACTGCCCTGATAGAAGGGTTGTCCACCCTTCTGATAGTCTCAAATCAAGTTTTAAACTTTGAAAGAAAAGAGTTTAGTTCGTTTGTCTGAAATCGAGATTGCCTTTTCGGAGAGAGTTTCCGATTTATCCCCATCGAAAACGGCAAAACATTTAAGTTCGCGCATAATGAGGCCGGCAATTCTGTCATTGAACGCGTCAGCCACAGAAAGGAATAGAGCATTGTCTCTGGTCCTTTCCACCATATCTTCCGCAGATTTGTAGTGAGATGTAACTCCAATGCCGTCTTCCGAACGGACAAACAGACATTTTTCACGCCCCTTATTGCCGGTTTTAAAGTACAGATACTCTTCGCATATCCTATCCTTCTTTGCTGAAAAGCCATAGCGATACCAATCATCATCTATAAGAAGTTCTATCTCGAAGCAGGAAGGCTTTGTGCGGCTATCCTCGTCAAACATAAAAGGCGCCATCGGCAGTTCTTCAGACGAATTGTAACTCGCAGAATCATATACAGTCGTGAGGAATGTCCGTATAGCCTCTATCAAATTGCTTTTACCGCTTGAATTGGCTCCGTACAGCACCGCAGAAGGAAGTACGGACAGTCCAACCGTCGAGAACAGAGACTCCTCATATTCTTTAATTGTCGCAGCTGTTAAATCCAATGTCTTTTTTGCCTTGAAAGACCGGAAATTAGATAATGTAAAACTCAGTAGCATATCAGTCGTTTTCTGCAAAGTAAGTGAAAAAATCACATAAACTCAAGTTTTATGAGAATATTTCTCATAAAATATAATAGCGCATAGAAGTATGTCGAGTTTGGATGAAACCTCATGTCGTCGTCAACAATGCCCCAGTGCTTGTGCGTGTAATGCTTCTTGCCGTCGTCATCAACAGTGAAAGGCTGGGTGGATGCGTACTTCCGTCCTCCATTGTCATGGATGCTTACCTTGTATATCGTGCTGGCTTTGGCCGGTCTTCCTGTTCTCATGGGATTTGCTATAAATATTAGTACATATGTACTAAATATAAATGACAAATCCAAACTGCCGAGTGCTTATTTTCAGCATTTTACGATTTATTAGTACAAAGTGCTGCAAAACTCAGATATTTATGTAGTGCACAAATTTCATAATATATCGATATTCATAAAAGACCTTACCTTAAATTATTCATTCGACGTTCATCCAACACTCCTGCAAACAAATCCATCTCACGCTTAGACACGCTCAATCGTACTGCCAACTCTCGCCATCCTTTCACCGCTTCAGTAACCTCTGAAATAATCTTCTCCGCTATTTTACAATTAAGCATATAATCCCCACAAGCATCAAGCAAAATGCCGAGGTCTGCCTTGTTGGAGGTTGCAGAAATAAGCTGACTTTGATACGCATTCAAAGTAGGATTCATATCGTATGCAGGTGATAGCGACCAGCCTTTTGCAGTCAAAAGAAAACCATGATTGCGGAAATGGTCATCGCTGTTACCAATGCAGATATTGAAAGCCACACGACGATAGAGTTCCTGCAAATTACACTCTACATCCGTACAGTTCTGAATGATGAAATCAACTATATCCCAGATAGCCGTGTCCTGTAGTCGCATTATCTCCGTCATTCAGTCCCAACAAAGTCATTGCGGAAGCAAAATGAATCCGTTTTCCGTCTTTGGTTCTGTCAAAACGCTCTGAAAGCAAGGTGTGATATTTTTCGCCTGTGGCAATAACTTTTGTTTTCGCTGCATTTATACCGGCTTTTGCTGCTAGCAAATGGCTGAAATGTTCCCAAAGTCCGGCATCGTAATCATCCTTACGAGAAGGGAACTTGGCGACATAAAGCGTTTTATCCGTGTCTATCACACTGGCTTTCGGCCTTGCTCCACCCAATGAAGAACCCGGTTGCACAAGTTGTACAATCCACTTTCGATCAGGCAGCACGTTATCTTCTTCGCTTCTCTCAATCTCCGCACTGGCTGCAATCAATTCCCTAATATCCGTCAAAGGTGGGATTTTCAACGATTCACTCACATTTATAAAATCGCCATCCGGGTTTTCCTTGAAGCGGAAAGCACCCATTATCGGGAGAAGTCATCAATACCAGTTAGGAAATCGAATGAAGACAATCTTCGTACTAGCCGCTTTTCTTCCATTGCTGCAAGCTGCTCACGCCGCAACAATAGAGTTCGCCCCCAACGGTCTGGCAATGCATCCGAAAAACATCCGAATATACCTTTCCCTGGCTGCGTATATTGTTGCCCCGGATAATTGTTCAAATCATCACTCAAAAACAAATCTCCATGCTTTTTTCAACCAATCATCGCTGAATGTAAAAAGCAATAACTGTCCGAGCCTCGAAGTGATTCGTAACCCAACTCGCCAATGAGTTCTATCTCCTTCAGCCAGTCAAAATCAGCATATACATATATTTTTTCTTCATCCCTATTTCTTTTTTTGAAGCACGTTCCCTTGTCTTCAAACTCAAATCCTGCAGAGCTTTCCCCAATTTATCTTCTTTAGCTAGCCATAGAATATCATCATCAAGCTGTAAGGCATATAGTACACGCAAATAAATGCCGATTGCCACCAGTCGGTGCACCTTTCTCAATTCGAGATACGGTTAGCGGAGAACAGGTTGCACGTTCCGCCACCTGAGCAACACTCAAATTACGACGTAGGCGAGCCAATTTAATCTGCTCCCCCACTATTTGCATCTTTTGCTCCAATTTTCTGGGCAACTTAGTACCCATTGTATTTTTTGTCATAATCAACCTATCATATAACATGCAAAGGTAATACTTTTTATTTATTTAATGATGTATTACACATAAAAAACACACATCATTGCATAATTAACCATGCATATAATCCATTTTGAGTAGAAAACACCAAAAACCAAGTGCTATTATATTGTTTATTGTAGCTATATATGCCTATTAACGAACAAAATATTGTTTGTTATATAGATGCAATCCGTCCCTCGTTCACGCATCATATCAAAGAACCACTTTGCCGGCAAAAAAAAAAAGGAGTAACCACATTTCCAACTTGACTTTAATGACTGCTATATACCAAGTAAAGTATTTTTCCAAGAGGGTGGGCTCAAACCCCCTATATAGCATATTCGAACACACAGCAAAGGGAGTCGTCTCAAACGAACCCATCAAGCAAAAATTACAAATACACTCCAGTCTGCCATTACACTTTTTCCAGCGAATCAGAGTCCCTTTAAACACTTTTCTTAAATCATCAACTTTACTTTATCCCCTTATTCATATATACATCCATTAAAGTAAAGTCAAAAAGAGGGAGAAAGAAAAAAACATTCGGCAAGCGAACGATATGCGATGCAATATATTTCATACATTCCAAAATACACCTCAAATCAGCCCCTCAAAAATGATTTTGCACAGAGTTTTTTTCACTTGCTTTCATAATCCAAAAAAATGCGCTAATTTTTACTCGTTCAGCGAAGAAAAAAGTGCAAAACGGACTTTTCTACCATTTTATTTATAAAATATTGGTAATCAACCGGTCTAATATGCTGCATCGGCAAGTTCATCCTTACGGTTGACATGCGACCCATCGGCGAATGGTTCAGGGAGCAGTTCGAGAAACTGCGGCAGAGCATACGACAACCCGTTATACCGCAACGAAAGGTAAGGGAATGAAATTGTAAAAGCCCCCTATTCCATTGAGGCAGGCAAATAAATCCACTACAAGATAAGTGATTATCGCAGCTTTTTTATTACTTTTGCATTTGGATTGGGGTGTCCCTCTCCAAGACATATCAGAAAAGAAAGAAGCGTTATGCTTATCTTGTAGTTGAAAACGTAGGAAATTTTCAAATGTGTACAAGGATTTCATAGTGGTTCTCACGCTAAGCGTGGGCTGCTATTACTACATCTGTGCACAACGGTTTCCTACGACCATCAACTAAGACGTGGCATTGCAGTTCCACGCTTCGTGTTTTTAAAGGTCTTTGAGGAACTGGAAAGACACATTTCATCAGTATGAAAAAGAAATTTATCGGAACGGGAACAATCCGTAAGGTGTGGATTGCGTGTACCATGGTGTGCGCGCCTGCATGTTCGGGTTGTCCTCTTGCGGCGATGACTACGACGATTCGGAGCTTAGGGGCGACATTGAGAACCTTGAAGGCCGAATAACCGCCCTTGAAGAATGGCAGAAATCCGTCAACACGGACATCCGGTCATTGCAAAGCCTTGTCGCGGCCCTTGAAGACAAGGATTATGTTACGGCGGTTACACCTCTTGAGGACGGAACGGGCTACGTCATCTCATTCCTCAAAAGCGGCAATGTAACCATCAAGCACGGCGAGCGTGGCGAGCAAGGAGAAAAGGGCGAGGACGGAACAACGCCCGTTATCAGCGTGAAGCAGGACTCTGACGGGAAATACTACTGGACTGTGAACGGCGAGTGGCTGCTTGATAATGGAAACAAAATGCCCGTAACCGGGGAAAAAGGCGACAAGGGAGATAACGGAGTTTCCGGCAGCGATGGTCTGACACCTTATATCGGTGATAACGGCAATTGGTGGATAGGCACAACGGATACCGGAAGTAAAAGCGCAAGGCAATGCCGGAACTGACGGGCAGACACCACACATCGGCGACAACGGCAACTGGTGGATTGGAACGACCGACACGGGTGTAAAAGCGCAGGGCGATAAAGGTGCGGACGCTATCGCTCCGCAAATCCGTATCAACACGGATACAAACTTATGGGAAATCTCGACCGACGGTGGTAAAACGTGGACTTCAACCGGAGTAAAGGCAACGGGAGACAAAGGTAACACCGGAGCACAAGGGCCGCAGGGCGATGCAATTTTTGCAAAAGATGGCATTGATTATACGAGTGACCTTGATAATGTAATCTTCACATTGGTTGATGGCACTAAGATAACCTTGCCACGCACCTCTGCACTGACGGTGGGCTTCGAAAGCTATGAAACATTCATGCTAACCCTGACCACGAATGTTATCGATATCGTCCTGCCGGAAACGTTGAAAGAAGAAGATTATACCGCTCTCGTAGCAGAAGTGAAGAACGAAGCGGGAGTGGGTATGGATTTTCAAACCCGTGCGGCTTCATCGCCTTGGCAGGTAAAATTGACTAAACCGACATTTACGAATGGGAAATATCAAAATAATGCAAAAGTAACTGTGACAGCCACGGGGAGCGAACACCGGCGATAAGGCTATCCTTAAAATTACGCTTATCGACAACAGAGGAAAGGAAATCTCCGCTTCGAGAGTGCTGGAATATTTCAACGGTGTAATAGTGGACATATCGGCAGGAGAACTAAGTAATGTCTTGAGTGGTATCACTCTCACAAATATTAATGCGCTTAAAGTGACCGGTACTTTAAATGAGACCGACTTTAAATATATCCGTGAAAATCTTACTGCCTTAGAAGTTCTCGACCTCTCCGGTACGAATATGACTGTATTCCCGAATAGGGCTTTGGCTTTTTATAACGGTGAAAATACAACGCTGAAAGAAGTAATCCTGCCGGAAGGACTTATCTCCATTGAAGAGGCAGCTTTCGCAAACTGCACCGCTCTCTTGAGAAGCTCAATGTTCCCTCTACTGTTAACACTCTCGGACGTTGGATACTCGAAAATACCAAGGTGACCTCTTTCACGATTCCCCAAGGGGTGACTGAAATTCCTGCAAGTTGCTTCTATGGGAGTGCCATTACCACCATCAACATTCCCCCATCTGTAAAGACAATCGGTAATTGGGCGTTTCAAGATGCAAAACTCACTGAAGTGGTTATACCTTCATCCGTTACATCAATAGGGAAATGGGCATTCGGATGCGAAAAAACAACAATCCGACATTACAATCAGTTATTATCGAAGCTAATATAACTGAAATACCGGAATGCTGTTTCTATTTACAAACGAAGCTTACATCCCTGTCATTGCCCGAAGGAATTACCGCCATTGGAGATGATGCATTCTGTGGATGCAAAATTTCTTCGCTTACTTTGCCGTCCTCATTAAAAACAATTGGGGCAAGAGCTTTTTCCAATAATGGCATCACCAAACTGACCCATCCCGAATAAAGTAGAGTCAATCGGAAATGCTGCGTTTGCCCATAACTCAATTGACAACATTGACTTTCCCGCCACTTTGGTTTCGCTTCATGCAACTGCATTCAAATGGGAATCAATGAACGAGGTTATTTGTCGGGCTCTGTCTGTTCCACAGACTCCTCAAACAGACGAATTTGATAACAGCTGGCGTCCGTTCTATCAGATAAACAAAAATTGCGTACTGAAAGTCCCAGCCGAATCGTTGACAATTTACCAACAAGCATGGGGAGGGTATTTCCAGTCAGTAGAAACAATTCAAGAGTAAAGAAAGAAACAGAATTGCCATCGTGGCAATCCTTAGAAACAACGGGTATTTTCATAATGGAAGATACCCGTTTTGCTTACTCGTTGACTCTATCTCAATGTGCCGACCAGATATGTAACTACTTATAAGGCTACTGATTGGAACGGTTATTCAATAACATTCAGCAATAATCACGAATTCTATCGGAAGAACTTCAAGACGGGTTGCTAAAATAATCTGTCTTTTTCTAACCTACACTTTGATATCAGCAATAAAATTCCTATATTTCCTCTAAAAAACTGTTCCTTTCTTATTGGACGGGCGTAAAAATCGCAGATTTTTATGTAAGTTTGCAGAAGCACAAAACTAAAATTACAATGAGTACACCTCCTATTAAAATCAATGATAGTCTTTTCTGCCTTGCCAATGATTGGGAGAAAGACATATATCGTTATTCTCTTGAGTTATCCAAGACAGAGAACCCCAAGAACACAATCCTGGTCGTAGGGGTCAATCCTGGCGGAAAAACGGACCCGGAGGAGAAATATATTGGACGAACCATCCGCCGTGTGTGCGATTTGGTAATTGACAATGGAGAAGGAGACACCAAATATGATAGCGCACTTTTTGTAAACCTCACACCGAAAATTGCGATAACCCCATCAAGTTTAAAGTATTCCGGGGAGCCTCAAGATCTCCCGAAGGATAATGTCGAGGAAATCAAAGCCCTTATACAAGAGCGCAAAAACCGCATAAGTAATGTTCTTTTCTGCTTCGGCAATTCGTTCAAATACGGCAAGGACAATGGTTCATTTACCAAAGTTATCGATGCCATAAAAGAGGAATTACCTCTACCAGAATCAAAGTATTGGTGTCTGGGGATAAGCAAAAAGGGATATCCGATTCATCCGCTTGCACATATAAAAGACATGAGGCTGACGGAATGTTCAATCAATCAAGATTTTACGTTTTCCCTAAAAGATTAAAGCATTATTCAAGGAGTCAAATCAGAGTCACGACAGTTCTATCACGACCTCCCCATAGGCCTGTCTCTGAAGGTCATTAAACTGTTCATCGGACTCGATGCCCTGTCGGCGTGCCGTCATTTATCCAGTTCTGGTAGGCAAGAAGTTCCACCTCAGTTACCCCAAGATCCTCAGCATAGGCGTCAAGATTGCTCAACTGAATGTTCTGACGCTGATAATAACTGTACTTTTCCAGAATATTGAACAATTCAATCTTCTGGCCATCCTCAACTCTGTTATAAGGATTGTCAAGGATGGACTTTGCAAAATCATTGTTCATATCCCGCATTTTTAATCCTTTCCAATGCCTTCTCGTGCTTGGCGTTTATGCGTCCAAGCTCTTTGATTTTGGCCGCATCATTTGATGCTACGGCTGCTTCATAAGACACTTTGCCCCGCTGCAGATTGTGGTGAAGATCATTAAGTTTGACATTAATAGCCAAGCGATTACCTGAGAGTATAATTTTATTGACGTACTCATCATATGAGTCCTCATCTTTCCGATGTGTTAAAATATCCACAGCTTCCACCACTTCATCAAGAAAGCCCTCAGTCTGAAGGTCTTCTATGCTCCAGTCACAGTCTTCAATCAAATCGTGCAGGAATCCGACTGTTTTCTCATTGTCACTTGCCCCCATCAGACCGACAGTGAGGGGATGCAATATGGCAGGATTTCCGTCAATATCCTTTTGACCACGAAACTCATAGGTGATGATTTCTAGCGCCTCGTCAATCCCGGCCGCAAAGAATTCCCTAAGAAGTTCCTCTGTCCAATGCTTTTCTTCGTTCATTTCCAACAATTTGGACATCGCGTCCATCAAAGTGATGACCTTCAGGCGTCTTTTGACGGTTCTCATCGGGATTTGAAATACCGGGATAGTGTCAAGAGGTGACTCCAGATTCAGTTTTACGAACCAGACGGGAGTCATCGGATCTGACTCCGTAAAATGGACAAACATATCCCCCATCACCACTCCGAGAGGTGCATGACGCCCTTCATCATCCAACGCCTCGTCAGCCAAGGCTCGGACTTGTATCTTTTCATAATTCACATCCGAGTATAAGACATCAAGCATTTCGCTTTGATAACCATCCTTAGTATATTCTTTAAGGAAATTCTCATTGGCACCATCCATAACATAGTCCTGAAAACTGGCATTTGAATCCGAATCTTCTTGGAATCCAAGTATTTTCATTTCATCGAAAGTATTTTCATTATAAGTTCCCATCAATACAATGTACTTTGGATGGCGGTCGCTGGACTTCTCGTAGAAATCCGCTAATAAATCGTAAAGCATACGCTTAGTCGTTTTGTTACCTGTGCGGTCACAAAACCCATCTTGCTGCTTCGCGCGCTATCAGCCCGTAAGGTTTGTTCCCGCTGCCGGTATGTTAATAAAAGTGGTTCTTCCGCAATTTAGTTGAAAGACGGAGTTTGTACTGTCAGCAAAGGAACCTGGTATAGACGCGAAAAATCAATTAGCTAAATATCAAAAAACCGTAGTTTTAGTGCAATCTAACTAATTGATTATTAGGTATTCACATAAATTTTTCGTAACTTTATGCTTACCACAGTATAAAGTTATAGATGATGTGTAAAGCACCTGACAAAAGCAAAATTACAACATTTTTACGGCAATGCCTAACATCAGCCTCTGCGAAAGCCGACTTATCGGCCCTTTATTCTCCAAGTGACCTGTCTGTTGAACAAGTGGAGCTCGAAGATATGCGCACCTATCATGTATACGCACGATGTAATCTTCCTCATGGGGTCTGTCCATATTGCGGCCATGTGAGTCGTAGCGTTCATAGCCGTTATCACAGGACTATTGCAGATCTTTCGATTCTTGGTCATCCGGTTATCATCACGTTTGAGGCGCGCAAGTTCTTTTGCCACAATCCGGATTGTCGGAAAAAGACTTTCGCTGAACAACCAGGGATGAGGTGTTCAGATACCGACGGCGGACGAGGCGTTGTGAGATGGCTGTAACCCAGCATGGCTTGAAATGCCCCTCAGAATCAGCCCGGAAGTTGTTATCGGCAACAGGAGTGCCCCTCAGCGGAGACACCGTACTCCGAGATGTCCACCGTATGTCGGTTCCAGAGCGATGCGAAGTGAAGGGGATTGGCGTAGATGATTGGGCCTTTCGCAAAGGCGTCACATACGGCAGTATTATCGTCAGCCTTGAAACCGGGTCTGTCATAGACCTTCTCGGTGACAGGGATGCAAAAAGCTTTCAAGCATGGTTGGATGAGCATGTCCAAGTGGAGGTCGTCAGCCGCGATAGATCTACAGACTATACCGCAGCCATTGCCGCGACGGGGGCGGAATATCACAGAGGTGGCCGACAGGTTCCATTTGAGCATGAATATGTCGGATTGTGTCACTAAAGTTATCGGTTCTCATTACGATGAATATAGAAGCGCCGTGCGCCCTGAGGAAGTTCAAGAAACTCCGGAGGTCGATTCTCGACAAGTCATGTTCAAAGAAGTCAAGGAATTACAGGCCGAGGGACTCAACATCGCCCAGATATCCAAGAAGCTGGATATTGCCAGACAGACCGTAAGGAAATATATGGGCCGCGACACTCTTCCGAAAAGGGCCGGCAAGGAGCGATTGCCTTATTATCTTTACGACACATATGTGGAAGAAGAGTATCGGCATGGTAAGGATCTCCGTAAAATCTTCATGGAAATCAAGGGAAAAGGCTTTCCGGGTTCCTTGACTCCTTTCTACGACCACTATGGTTACCTGTCTGACGGCCATCATGGACACCGTTCCGGACAAGAGGTCGAGAAGATGAAACAACGTCCAAATTGCGACAGAGAGCCTCTGCTGCCAATACGCCAGATCGCGCATATTGCCGACAAGTCCATTCGAAAAGAGAAGATGGTTCATGCGGAGGTTGCACTTGTAGAGAAGATGATGTCATATGGGTGGTTCAGAGATATATACAATGCAGCGTCCTCTTTCCATGCGACTATAATGGGAAACGATATTGATGAGCTGGACTCATGGCTGGATAGCTACGGGAAGTCTCCTATTAAGGAATTGCGGTCGTTTGCCTATGGAATCAGGATGGATCTGAAAGCCGTGAGGAATGCTATCACTTTGGACACCTCAAATGGCATCGTTGAAGGCTTCGTGAACAAACTAAAAACTGTAAAGCGAGTAATGTTTGGGCGAGCATCTCTTGACCTGCTCAAACGAAAAATGGTCTTCAGCGACCTGTGCTTCAACTAAATTGCGGAAGAACCACCCATCTTAGGGATAACGACGATAAGTCAACTTATACCAGTAATAATCTATAAACCCGAGTCAACCTAAATCAGGAAAGTACACGTTTCCCCAACTTTATGTCTCCCGAGGGGTGCGTCCGGACAATCAAGGGCGGCCTTATTAACCATTTTCGCATCCGAGAGGCTATCCGGCATACGCACCTCTGTAGCCCATCCTGCCGTGCCCGACCCCCTTCTCGTAAATGAGGGTCAGCCACACCTACATGCCATGTACGCATCTCTGCTGCCATTCCCTGTGTCCGTGGTTTGTAAAGGTAGATCGCTCGAACAGCTGTCATTATGATTCCACATCCCTGCTTAAGACAGATTCATACTCATCAGGCGTGAACGTTACGCTTTGTCTCCACCAGTCTAAAGTTTCCGATGTGAAATCGAATGTGATCGGAATTCGATTCATCATAGCCAAATCAGACGCATCTCCATACAACTCGCGCTCTTTCAGGAGTGGGGCACTCGTAAGGTCGATCAACATCACAAGGTCGATCAACCTCCCTCTCAAAATCCGCCATCGTCTGGCAATCAGGCACCTGACGGATGTAGCTGTGTCTGTGAACATCCTGCGATCCAAGCACCCATGTGTCATCGAGGGACATTTCCAATGTGTAATAGTTGATCCGCCCCGATGCCAACAAGTCAATGACAGCATATTTAGCAAGCGGAGCGCGTTTCGGATAGGGGAATGTCAGGCATATCCGCCCTTTCTCCTCTGAGATCTTCTTTATTTCAGCCTTGATCTCCTCAAACGAGAAATCAGCCTTAGTCATCCCCTGTTCCTTCAGACATTTTTCCCACCACGGTACGTCCGCCAATGCCTGACAAGGCAAGTTCCCCTTCACCACGGCATCAATCAGCGAGGGAATCCACCTGAACTGAAGCGTATAAAGATCCATCTCGAAGTTGGCTGAGCCATTTTCGGCCGTCCCTTATGTCAAAGAAATCCAAAATAATTTTACTAACTTTGCGGTAGCTGAGCCCTTGAGTCTTGAGGTCGGCGGCCTTTGTGGCCAGGAATCATCTTCTGTCTCTTTCGTTCAGCGCGGACATATACGCCAAATCGCTTGGCGAAAGGACTTCTGGAGGCGTTTTCGTTATCATTTTAAGAGCATTGCAATTACCCTTAAATTTACGATAATTTCTCCAGTTTTCCTATGTTATATCATTGATAATCAATGGTTTAATCTAAATTATTGTCACTTTTTCTGAGGCTGTTATCAGGGTGGCTTTTCAACCGTTCTCAACAGTATGTCATGGCCGCAAATGGCCGCATAAGAGAGCCCCCAAAATGAAGCAGGTTATTTTTTAACATTTACTTATCTTAAGAAAAAACAGAAGAAATTTCAGATTCGTTCCAGATTTTATTTGTAATTCTCGTCGAGTCGTGAGAAACGGAAACGATGATGAACCGTAAGGGTTTGCATTGACAACGGCGAGGGTAAGCTCGTGTCTTTCAGAGCATTGACAATTATTGAAAAGACATGCTGCCCTCAGGACATTGATATGGAACTATGAAGATACTGGTAATAGAAGACGAGCGCTCTTTGCAGGAATTGATTGCGAGAGCATTGCTGAAGGAGCATTATGTCGTGGAAGTGGCTTCGACATACGGTGAGGCGTGGGAAAAGCTGTCGTTGTTCTCATATGACTGCATCCTGCTGGACATCATGCTTCCGGACGGAAACGGGCTCGACCTGCTGAAGGCCTTCGGGGAAGAAGGAAAAGCATTGACAGTGATCATACTTTCAGCCCGCAACTCATTGGAAGACAAGATTATCGGACTGGAAGAGGGCGCGGACGACTACCTCCCGAAGCCATTCCACACGGCAGAACTTCTGGCCAGAATCAAGAGCGTGACCAGAAGAAGCAACGGAAGCGGACGCAACGGAATAGTCTATGGCAATGTCAAGCTCAACCCGGACAGCCGCACAGTGGAAGTCTGCGGAAAAGCATTGACATTGGTGAAGAAAGAATACGACATACTTCACTATTTCCTGCTCAGACCGGGGCACATGGTAGATAAATCAGTATTGGCAGAAGCCGTGTGGGGCGACGACATATATCTGGCGGACAATTTCGACTTCATCTATTCGCAGGTCAAGAATCTGCGCAAAAAACTGGAAGAAGCCGGCGCCGATATAGAAATCAAGTCAGTTTACGGATTCGGATACAAACTCGTCACTAAGGAATAAGGGACAGACTCGTCTATAAACGACACAATCTCAATTTGAACACGTGAGGCAAAAACCCGTCACCAAAGAATGAAACTGATCCACAATATCGCTGTACGCCTGTCTATGGCATTGCTCCCGGTCATCGCGCTCTGGGCGATGGTCTTTTACTTCGTCATCGTGGATGAGATCAATGACGAGGCCGACGACCTGCTTGAAAGTTACGCTGAACAGCTGATGGTCAAGAAGTTGTCCGGGAAGAAGCTGCCGGTTGCCAACATCATGACAGACGGGCATTACAGCATTTCCGAAGTTGCGGAGAGTTATGCAAATTCACATACCGGGATGGAGTACTACGATGCAGACTTCTACATTCAGGAGACAGACGAACAAGAACCTGCACGATTTCTCAAGACGATATTCAGAGACCGTGAAGGAAGATGTTTTGAACTCATTGTCGCTACACCCACAATCGAAAAAGATGACCTGATAAAGACCATCCTCTGGTGGATACTCGCATTGTATCTCATTCTGTTGCTGACAGTTATCGTGACCACCTCTCGTCGTGTTCCAGAAAAGCCTGCGGCCGCGATACATGATTCTCGACTGGCTCAATGCCTACACACCCGGAAAGTCACACGGCAGATTGTCAATAAACTCGGACATCCGGGAATTCCGTCAGCTGGAGAAAGCCGCCACAGATGCGACTGACCGCTCCGACAGAGCCTTCGAAAAAGCAGAAACAGTTCATAGGCAATGCTTCACACGAGCTTCAGACACCGCTTGCCGTGCTTGGAGGAAGGATCGACTGGATGCTGGACAATGACACATTGGGAGAAGAAAGCGTCGGCGAACTCGTGCAGATGAAACGCGAACTCGGACATATCGTGCGACTCAACAAGACACTTCTCCTGCTCACGAAAATCGACAACGGACAGTTCCCTGACGTGACTGACATAGACCTTTCAGCCATGGTGCTGTCCCAGAAAGAACTGTATGGGGAAATCTTCAGCAGCAAGCAGATAACCTGTTCAGCACAAATACCGGACTCCCCTGTCACGATAAAGATGAACGAGACGCTCGCCACGATTTTAGTGACCAACATCATCAAAAACGCATTTGTGCACAGCCCTGAGGACGGCAAGGTCACATTGACATTGACAGAAAACGAATTTGTGGTCGAGAACAGCGGGGACTCGCCTCTGGACAGCAGCCGGATTTTTGAGAGATTCTACCAGGGCTCGAAAAAAGAGGGCTCTACCGGACTGGGGCTGGCACTTGCCAAAACCATTGCAGACAGATGCGGAATGCTACTCACCTATTCTTATGTGGACGGAATGCACCGTTTCAGCGTAAAATTCTGAAAAAAGTTCAGAATTTCCGTGCCGATTACAGATTCACTCCAGAATTGTACTATAATTTCGCAATACAAAGAAGGACAATGTTATGTTTAAGAAGATCATTTTAGTAATCATTTCGCTCGCGGCAGCAGGAACATTGGGCTATTTCCTGTCAAACCTCGTGCACGACAAGGCGACAAGCCCGGAATCACTTCCGGAAAACGTATTGAGCTTCATCACCGAGCACTTTCAAGATGAAAAAATAGCATTTGCCAAAGAAGACAGAGACTTGCTGAAAATTTCCTACGAAATCGTGCTCACGGACGGGACCAAACTGGAATTCCGTCGCAACGGAGAATGGAAGGAAATCAACCGTCACCGCAACAGCATCCCCGGCGGCATAATTCCGCAGGCAGCAGCCGACAAGGTCAATGAACTGTATCCCGACTCGTTCATCACCAAGGCCGAGTATGACGACGGAGAACTTGAGCTGAAACTGGACAATGGCTTCGAACTGAAATTCGACAAGAACTTCAATCTTGCAGGACTCGACCGATAGCCCGGATAATCAGAGATAAAAAATTATAAATCAATAAATTAAAGTACAATGAAAAATTTATTTATTACAGCAATGTGCATCTGCCTGATGACACTTGCAGGCTGCAATAAAGCTTCGACTGACAGCCAGATAAACGAAAAAGCGAAAGCAGAATTGGCAGAACGCTATCCGGATGCAGTCAATGTAAAATGGACATCCAAGAACGGCTACGACGTGGCGAAATTCAACAGAGTCGCTACACGTTCAGCCAACGCAGGATATGACTTCTCCGTATGGTTCCACCGCTCAGGACAGTGGTGCATGACCGAAAGCGAGATTTCGTACAATGAACTTCCGGAAGCCGTAAAGACAGCTTTCCAGGCAAGTGAATATGCTGACTGGAAAGTGGATGACATCGACAAGCTCGAGAGAAACGGCATGGAGACCTTCTATGTCATCGAGGTCGAGACACGTTCCGGCAATATCGAAAAGGAAGCGGACCTGTATTATTCTGAAGAAGGAGCCCTCATCAAGACAGTGGTGGACATCGATTCAGACTACGACTACGAGGACTATCTCCCGACAGACATCCAGTCCGAACTCGAGAAATTCATCGGACAGAAATACCCTGGAGCAGCAATCATAGATACAGAATATGATGACGGCGAAATCGAAGTCGAGATTGTACACGAAAGACGCGGCAAGGATGTGTATTTCAGCAAGGACCACAACTGGCTCCGCACAGAGTGGGATGTACGTAAAAACGAACTTCCGGCAGCCGTTCTGACCCAGATCAGCACATCTTACCCATCTTGGAAAATCGATGACGCCGAATACGTGGAGACCCCATCAGGAGACTGGTTCAAGATAGAACTTGAAAAAGGGGACTCGGAAGTCAAAATCAAAATTACAGCTGCCGGAGTTATTTTATAAGCGAAGGCTATTCAAATGCCCAATGCCCAATGCCCGATGTCAGTGCGGTGGAAGAGGTTATCGCAATCCACCTTGGACACAGCCTCAAGAGCCTTGTCATGAGCTGACTTGAGATCAGGGGCAGAAGCAAGAACCATCAGTACACGGCCGCCATTTGTCACCAACGAATGGCCGGCCTTGTCGTATGACTCGTGGCCTTCTCCCAGTTTCTTGAGCGTGGTACCCATATGATAAACCTTGACGGAAGGGTCACTCAGCACCGCATCCAGTCCCTTGATTTCCACGTCTTTCTTACATGAGCCTAATTAACACCAGCTTTATGGAGCCAAAGAAGCAACGCGCCTTCCGTTGGATTTCCGATTGCCTTAATCTTTGAAGGATCTGCAAAATCAAGGTTTGCAGTTGTATTGACAGCAATGCATTCTTTGATAAGACTTGACGTATTCTCTTCCAAGAGAGCTTGATCCGAAAGACCAGCAAAAGCAGTTTCATAAACCTGCATCTGATTCTTGGTAAGAGTTCCTGTCTTATCCGTGCAGATAACAGACGTTGCACCTCCCGTATCCGTCCCTGCCGACAAGAGGCTTGACGGAATGCTCGATGCATGCGATCTCGTACTTGCATTTACCAAGACCTCTTCCCATCAGGAAGCAGTCCACATCCTCGCGGGGAAAATCCTCGTCGTTGAAATTAATGTACATATACGACCAGTTGCCGAGGAACCCGTATTCACCGGAAGCCGTCACCAGAACAGGGCTCCCGGAAAGCTCCAATCTCATATCATTGAAATGTACCGCCTGTGGCGGAATGAAATGTACCTCCCAGTTAACCAGTGCCAGCATGGTTGGGGCAGACCTTTGGAATGGTCGCGAACGATTTGACAATGTAACTTTGTGGCAACAAGAATACCACAGGGTTATGGCAAACGTAAAAGCGACAATGACAGACATCAGAGTAATCATCCGCGAGCTCTCACGCGGGACATCACTACGAGAGATGGAACGAAAGCTGCAACTCAGCCGCACATCTCTAAGGAACTATCGAGACCGCGCTGAAGCGACCGGCAGGAGTATGGCTGATCTCCTTTCCTTGAACGATGCTGAGCTGCAGGCAATCATGCAAAAAGGCTATGGCCATCGTGGCAGGGACGCAGACAGGTATGCCTTTATGCAAGAGAATGTTGAAGGCTACGCAAAGGACATGAGGCGCAAGCACATGACCTATGACGTTCTGTACGGGGAATATCTTAGGAGCACGGACAACCCTTACGGATATACACAGTTCAAGGCAATCATCCAGGAATACGAAAAGAACCACGACTACAAGTACCATAATGCGTACGAGCCAGGCCGTGAGATGCAGTTTGACTTCGCCGGCGACAATCTGTGGATAGTCGATAAAGATACCGGAGAAGCGATACGGGCGATCGTACTGGTGTGTGTCCTGCCGTACTCAATGCTCAGCTATGTGACCGCATTGCCAAGTGCAAAGATGGAATATCTCTTCCAATCGCTTTCAAGGGCCGTCAGATACTTCGGCGGTGTGGCAGAGATCTCAAAGACGGACAACATGCGTCAGTGGATAAAGAAGACTGACCGTTACGAGCCAACTCTGAATGAAGCCGCCAGCCAGTGGTGTCTTCACAACGGTACCGAGCCGGATGAATGCCGCTCCAAAAAGCCAGGGGACAAAGGTCCAGCCGAAAGCCTTGTCAATCAGACATACAGGTACTACTACAGCCGTATCTGTCGTGACACATTCTTCTCCTATGATGAGCTCAACAGCAAGTTGGATGAGTTGAACGATATGTTCAACAGCAAGACCCGCAAGAACAAGACATACAGCCGCAGGGAACAGTATGAACGTGAGGAACGTTCCTATATATGCTACCGTTGCCTCCAAAGCCATTCCTCCTGAAGTATACCAAGGGAATCACCATCAACTCCACCTATCACTTCCAAGTCGACAAGAACCACTTCTACAGCGTACCCTATCAGCATATAGGCAAGAAAGCCAAGGTTACATACGATGCGGAGAAGGTGGAAGTCTGGATTGGTCTGGACAGGATCGCGGCTCACGACGAGGAAGCACTCCGACGGATACACGACAGTTGAATCGCACATGCCCGAGAAGCATATAGCATACAAGCGTTCAAAGGAAATAAATGCCGCCTATCTGCTGTCAAAGGCCAGCCAAGTGGCCCCCCATACGCGTGAATCCGTTGATTGTATCCTTAAGTCCGCTTTGTTTGTACAGCAGGCCTACCGTTCCTGCCAAGGTGTCCTTCGCCTGGCCGGAAAATACGGGGCGGAACGTCTTGAGGCGGCCTGCAGAAGAATAGAGCCAAAGACGGCCTCTACATATAAACGCATCGAAGCAATACTTAGGAACAATCTTGACGACACGCCTCCGGCGCAATCGGATATGATGCCATACATACCGAAGAATGACAACGTAAGAGGGTCGTCTGCATATCAATAGGATATCCACGCTGGCACGCAAATAAATACAAACTAATGAACACACAAGAAACAATCCTCCAGTTGGAGGGACTCAAGCTCAAGGGTATGGCAGAATGCTACAAGGCCCTTCAGGGCATTCCTGTAAACCAATGGCCAACTTTGGACACATTCATGGCAAGGCTTGCCGAAGCCGAACAGCAGTACCGGAACCGCAAGCGGACTGAGATGTATCTGAAGACCAGCAAACTGCGCTATAACGCCGTTATGGAAGATGTCATCTGCTCGGAGGAGAGGAACCTGAACAAGGAGATGCCGCTCAAACTTATGGACTGCACCTTCATAGACAGGGCAGAGAATCTACTCATTGACGGCAAGACAGAATGCGGGAAGTCCTTCTTGGCATGTGCTGTCGGAAGGCAGGCATGCTTCATGGGGCACAGAGTGGAATACTTTTCCATGAACAAGTTCGTCGAGCGGATAGCGCTCGCCAAACTTGACGGAAGTCTTCTTAAGGTCATCAATCATATCGAGAGAAATGACCTCGTCATCTTTGATGACTTCGGACTGCAACCGCTCGACAACAACTCGCGTCTGGCCCTGCTGCAGATACTTGAGGACTGCTATCAGAGTAAATTAGTGATCGTGACATCACAGCTTCCTGTCTCAAAATGGTATGACTACATCAATGAACCGACCTTGGCTGACGCCATCATGGATCGCCTCACCGTTAACGCGGTTCGGATTGAACTCAAAGGTGACTCAATGAGAAGGAAAAATCAAAAAAATAATAACTTTGCCGAACCGAAAGCGACCATATCCGAAGTGGTACATTTGAAAACGCTCCAGAAGGTACATTTAATGTAATATAGTCAAATTATATACAAGTTGACCACAAAATATTGTAAGTTGTAACTATCAACTTGTTTTGTGATAAATAATCGATCGCTCGCAATTGTCTGATTGCTAACACAATACATCAATAGTTAGTCAACAGGCATATAACTCCCTTATTTTTTCTTCATTCTGAAATTTATTACAGAGCCATATCCTATCGATATAGATTCATCTTTGTATCGCTTGCAAGATACTGTCAAGATATCACCTTGCTTTGCTGTTATAGAATAGTATCCAGTTACATCGCTAAGTGCCATATTTGTGGTGCCTTTAACCATTATAACCACACCAGCTATAGGTTTGCCTGTAATATGATCTATAATTTGCCCAGAGATGTGTTTTGTGCTGTTGGTATATGTGGTCGCTCCAACGCTTAATGAAATTGATTCATTAGATAATGTCATTTTTGCGTCACTATCGGAAGAGACATATGCCGATGATGTATTCGTTTGTTGCGACTGATTTGGTGCAGAAGGGTGTGCTCGCCACGTTCTTTTACAGCCTCTAATGAACTTCATCCATTGTCTTTTGCTATAGGGGGTATTCTCGTCATACCAAATGCCATAGTTGTTTCTTACGTATTTCTTTGCGGTTGCGAATAAGCCATTATAACAGTATGTTTTCACGAAACAGCCTTTAATCACTTTCATTTGTGGATGGTTAGGGAATTTGTTTGTGAAATCCTTTAATTCGTCTATGCGACATATGTTATCCCTGCAATACATATAGTAACTATTGGCGTACATCTCTTGATCAGATGTGGATAGGTACTTTATTCCTAATTCAAAATAATTTTTTGCCGATGAATATAATCCTTTTTTATAGCTTTCCCTCGCTTCCAAAACAGAACTTCTAGCCGTGGCTTCTTCCTTATGCTTTGAATACGCAGGAGCATATTTAATATAATTATTATAGCCTTTTATAGTATTGGTTCTCAACGCTCTTTGATATCTGTCTGCGTCCGTTTCAGAAATGTATATTGGAGAACACTGTTGCATTTACGTTCAAAGTCTTATGGATGTTTTCTGGTATTTTTCGTACCCGTATGTCATCTTTTTGGACTGATTACGACTGCAATAATTACAACTTTAACTGGTTCGCCCAATTGTGACCGTCGGTTCACCAAAATTGATTTCTCGTAAAAGCTGCTCCATTAGCTTGATAACCACTCGTTACAATCAATTATTATCGGCTTTTCTATAAACGACCTTTGTTCCATTATATTGTTTAGTGACTTTGTCTAATATCTGAGAATCAGTCAATTCGCCAAACTCAATCGATGTTATTAGTTTTATGCATATTTTAGAATCAGGAGACCAGAAGACTACGTTCTCATTGTTTGATTTCGTGTCCTTGGCCATAAACGAAGGCAGTTTTAATGAATATCCATAATTATTGTTTGTATAAGTTTGTAAATCATTGGCCGCCAAATATGCTTCACGAAGTGTCTTGCATTTTTGTATTTGTGAAGGAGCGATGTTATCCGATGGGATTTTTAGCCAAAATTGATTGATACTTTTCAATCGCTTTTGTATACTGTTTCCTGGACATCAATCGCACCGCCTCTTTCTGCAATTGTTCACACAACTCGCATACGGCGATTTCGCTTGCATATTTGTTGTAATTATCATTTAAAGCCTTCCAATAAGCTTTCGCTATATCATACTGACCATTATTCATTCTCATTCTCGCTGATTCTACCGTTTGTGAGAATAACGAGAATGATAGTAAGAACAAGCAAAGAGTTATTATCGTCCTTTTCATTATTTCAGAGCGTTTATTCTTTGTTGATAATGGCTATATCTTGAAGAGGACTTGACTTTATTGAGTAATGATTCAGCCTCATTCAAAGTCTGTAGGTTTATAGGATCTCCACATCGTTTGGCCGTTTCCATCCCTATAAGTTTTGTCTCAAGCTCTTTTTCCAAAGATTCAATGTTGTTGGAGTTTCCTGTTGAGCCATATGACTGAGAGCCTGATTGTTTTGTGGTGGTTTGATGGCCGTCCATCTTAGTACTTACTTGAGAACTTTCATCAAAGTTTTGTGAATTTGGAACCCGTTCAATATTTTCGATGACAATCTTCCCTACTACAACAATAGAGACAGTTGCTGCACAACTCCAGAATAGCCGTTTTATGGTTTTCCCTATACGCTTACTTCGTTCTATGCCTTTCAGTTTTCTCTTGGCGTCATTGGCATACTTTCCATCTGGATGGTATTTCAAATATGATTGATATGCCGATTCCGTATTCGACCGTATAGTAAGCTTCCACCGTAAGCTATCAATTATTTGGTTTGCCTCATTTATATGCCCCTTTAATATGGAGTGTTTAATGTAGTCCTGAAATGCTTTAATTGTATTCTCTTTAACAGCGTTATTCCAATAGTCATTTTCTTCCTGCCTATTCCTATTTTTAATCAATACCTTAAGTCGGCTGTTAGCTGCGGCCAAATGCTTTCCATAAGGATAATTTGTTATATAATAATGATATGATGCCTCCGTGTCAGTTTGAATAGCAGAATTCCAAGCCTTTTCCTCAATAGACTTAGGAGAGGCTTCACCACAAACTTCACAATATTGTAGTTCGTCACTATTTTCCGTTTCGCATTTGCCACAAATCCAGCTCATAGTTTCTTCGCGATGTCTAAACCGTGACCACGTAATGTTGGTTTTGCGAGTTCACATTTGGTCCCAGCAGCCATTAGAGTGCCTCTAATGGTAGGCCCGTGAGTTGGCGTATCGCCATCACTGACTGTTGAAGCCTTAAGTGCATTGAAGACTTCTTCAATAGTAGGCCTTTTGTCGGGATCCTTTTGCAACATATTGGCTATCAGGTTTGCAATGCCGGTAATAGGAATATCTTTAGCATTGTAACCGGAATCGAGAAATGCAACAAAAGTGGTAACCAGAGTGCAACATAAATAGTAACAGTAGTACAGCGAAATCGGTAACAAGAGTGCAGCAAAAACGGTAACAGGAATGCAACGTTTTTGAATATTAATCCGACCTTTGAGTCATAACTTTTAGCAAAGGTGTTATGACAACAAAGGCCTACAAAGCACTCAGTCGACTGATCATGTACGACAAAATCAAAAGGTTCTACGAAGAGGACCACCAATCAATCCGCTGGATAGCCAGGGAGTTGAATCTAAACTTCAGGACTGTAAAGAAGTACCTGGAAATGGACCAGCGGGAGTTCGAGCAGTTCTCGGACACGGTTATCAACAGAGGTCATATCCTTGACCCATACAGAGACTTTATCATCGGGCGCCTAAGCCAGTACCAGGAAACTCCTGCCGCCCAGATGCATGACTGGCTTAAGGAGAACCACAGTGACTTCCCCAAGGTATCCCCGAAGACGGTCTACAACTATGTGATGAAGATCCGTCAGGAATACGGGCTTCCTAAAATCAGTGAAAGCGAACGTCAATACTCTGCACTCCCGGAAACAGCCCCAGGAGAGTATGCGCAAAGGTTGACTTTGGTCAGACCAAACTTCGCCAAGAGCGATGGCACGCGTGTAAAGGTGTACTTCATTGCAATCCTGCTAAGCCATAGCCGTTACAAGTTCATATGGTTCCAGGACAAGCCGTTCACCAGTGAAACTGCGGTGATCGGTCATGAGAAAGCCTTCGATTTCTTCCACGGAATCCCTAAGAAACTTGTATACGATCAGGATGCAGTGTTCCTTTGGGATGAAAACGCTGGTGACTATCGCATGACTCAGGTCTTTGACAGTTATGTTAAAAGCCGCCCGTTCAAGGCCATCTTCTGCCGCCCCGCAGACCCGGAAAGCAAGGGCAAGGTAGAGAACTGTGTCAAATATGTGAAGCGGAACTTCCTCTTGAGCAGAGGCAGTACTCAACACTCGACAACCTTAATCAGGAAGCACTCGCTTGGCTTGACAGAACAGGCAATGGTATGGTTCACAATACAACTTGCAAGGTACCATATGAAGTGTGGTGCGCAGAGTGCAGGGAACTGCTGACGTTCATCCCGGCTCTGGCGCCCGAAGCAAAGGCTGGCCACAAGGTCCTCAAGACCAACAGCATAAAATACAAAGGCAATACTTACTCCTTGCCAATAGGCACCTATCGCGGGGAGGATACTAGAGTATACCTCTCCGAAGAAGGTGGCAGTCTTCTTGTGAAAGATGTGGACGACAATCTCATCGCCAAGCATACCATCCCTGCTGGCAAGGGACAGACCGTGATAAACAACAATCACGCGAGGGATACATCCGTCAGCGTCAATGATAAGTGTGACTATGTCAAAAAGTCTGTTCACAGACCAGAATGCAATAGGTCTCTTCCTTGTTCATATCCGTGAGCGCTATCCACGTTATATGAGAGATCAGCTTGCGGTAATCATGACATGCGTCAGCAAGTATGGTCAGAAGCGCGCAGACGAAGTCCTGACGGTATGCGTACAGAACAAGTTGTATAGTGCAACGGACTTCAAAGAGATCATCTCTTCCCATCCAGTGCCGAAACTGGATGATGAAAGTCCATATAAAGCCTCTTGGTGATGCGTCTTCGCGTCTCATGGTAAATGTTGAACCAAACAAGGTCTTCTATCGATGTGTACGAGGACCTCTTCAATAGGAACTGACATGGAAGAGCAAAATGACAAGATAGTGTGCATAAAAAGTTATGCTAAACGTCTCAAACTCTCATGGCTATGTGCAAATGCGGCGGAGATGTTATTGGAAGCCGGCTCCAACGCTCCCAGTTATGATGACTTCATATGCAATCTTCTGGTCCACGAAGTGCAAGGCCGTGAGGAAAGGCAACGCCTAAAAACGCCTTAAAGAGGCGCGCCTACCGATGTCTCATGACCTTAACCAATATGACCATAGCATGTCTAACGGTCTCACTAAAACGCAACTCAATCAACTGAGGGAGTTACATTGGATAGAAGAAGGCTTCAATCTCATGCTCTCCGGGCCTAGTGGGGTTGGCAAGACATATATAGCCTCGGGGCTATGTTCTGATGCGATAGACACAAAGGCTACAAGGCTTACTTCAGGACAATGGATGAGATACTTGCAACAGTCAAGCTGAAAGACATAACACCAAGTGCTAAAGGGGAATACAAGTGTCTTTGCGAAAGTGATGTGATCGTCATCGATGACCTGATGAATATCATTGTAGGCCATGATGAGGGCAATCAATTGTTCTCGTTCATAAACAGTACCTTCGAATCGACGTCCTTTATAATAACCACCAACAGGTCGCCAGCTGAGTGGGCCAAATCTCTAAATGATGAGGTCCTTGCAACCGCTTTGCTGGACCGGCTTCTATATAAATGTGAACTCATCCAGCTCTCCGGAGCGAGCTATAGGATGAAGAACCGTAAAAGAATCTTTGCCGCGGATAAGGGGTAGCGGCTGCAGCCGCTACCCCTTATCCCAAGATGAATAAACTTGTATGATAAACAGAAAATAATCTTACCTTTGCTAGTGTTGTAGCGTTGTTACCAAATCTGCTGCATCGTTGTTACCGAAAACGATGTACTCTTGTTACTCAAAACGCTGCACTACTTCTTACCGAAAATGCTGCACTCACAGTTACCGTTAACAAGCATATTTTGGAATGATACTATGATTCACACTATTCCAAGTGGTTTTATATTTATCCCCTACGATAGGCTTGCATCCGGTGAAATATTCGCATAGAATTATTCCAAAAGTGAAAATATCTGATTTAAGAGTCAGATTTTTACCGTCAGATTCTCCATCTTCATCCATAATGTATGAAGCCTGCTCAGGAGAATAGTATTCTGGTGTTCCAACCAAATTTTCGCTGGTGGGAGGTTCACCAGAAAAGAAGCTGTCATCAAAATCTATTAATTTGGCGGAAAATCCAGAGGAGGTCCTTTTGATCAATATATTATCTGGTTTTAAGTCTCCGTGAACTATTCCAACACTATGCAGTATCTAAACTGTGGCAAACACATTTGGCAATGAGAAGAATGTTCTCTATAGGAAGTCGTGCTATGTCTCCACAAGTGAGAGACTCGGTATCGATTTTCTCTGTTACTTTATAATAGCAGGGACCATATCTGAAAAAATCCACGGCGAAAACAAGATTTCCACCTAATGATACTTTAGATGCAATTTTTGCGTTCAAGTCACGGTGGTGTTTCTCAAAGAGATCACACGCTTTTTTCTTCTGTTCCTTAATTCTCTCACTGCCAGGACTCTCTGGTAATGGATACTTAGGGTATAAGAATTCCTTTATGAAATACTCTTTGCCTCCTTTTGAAGCAAAAGATATTTTACTCATACCTCCTGCAATTATAAAGTCTTGAAGTATCGTATAACCATTAATGACATCCCCTTTTAACATATCACAGGTTGTTGTAATTGTGTTTATTATTATCTTTTATTGCGCTTTTTATTATTCCCTTTCTTTCTATTGCGCTGCCTTTTACCTTTAAATGGACTGGAGCACAATTTCTTTAATTTCCGACACAGAGAAGATTCTTTCTTTGCAATATCATTTGTCTCTTCGTTGTCGTTGCAGCTACTGTCATCATCAATGTATTTACAATACGATGACTTATAGTTATTCAACTAAGTTCAATTGTCCTTTGAAGTGCCGCTTCGGATTCATTTAACTCTTTTTGTGTAAATCTTCAATACGCTGTTGCTGGACAGTTATTTCTTCTACATATTGAGTTGATTTTTTTCCAAGTAATCTTTTTAGTTCACTGAAGTCCTTAAAGCCCTTAGCTATTATTGCTATGGAAAAGTCGTCTCCAGATATCTCCTGAATCTGCTCTTTCATCCTTCTCTCCCAATCTTCTTGGTTATTTGAAGAAAACAACGAAGAAGCGAGCAAATGTTCAAAATGCATTGGAGTACGGCAATAACCAAAACATCCATCTGTGGCACTTAAAATCACATATGGCTGTTTGTCTATCTTGATTTCTTTATGATTTATAGTAAAGTCATTGTCAGCACAAACGCAATTCGATAGTGCACTGTCGCTCGTGAGGTTATCAAGCGGATCGTTGTCATTTACCAAATCATCTTTTGTTATTTGATAAAAACCACCATCTATCCATAGGTAATTTCTAGAATCTCCTGCCCAATAGCTATCGATAATTATATTAGCATTTTTATAATTAGCGACCGCTAAAGTAAATGTGGTAGGATAATTCCTTATAAGTTTACTCTTTAGCATTGACTTAGGTGAAGGATAGTTGGTTATTTCTTGGTTTAGGCGTTCAACACATATTCGCTTTAAGGCTTCAGAATCAATGTTTGTCCCTTGATTGCTAATATAATCATCTATTGCATCACGAATAATTCTAGATGCCACATATGCTTTAGTGTGCTGCCCCTCAAATTCAGAAGTACACAATGAGGCCCCTGAGCCACCCATCCCATCGTAAACACCTGTAATTGCAGATGATTCTGTCGAAAAGAGTATCGGATCGGAATCTTCCCCTTTACCGATACTCTTCTCAACCATAAACTTAAATTGAATGCTAGTTGTCATTAAATTGTATTTACGATTGATAATAGAATCGTATCATAGTCAACATCTGACAACCCTTCACCTGCTTTAGCCGGGTGATGTATGGCATTGCTCCAGTTCAATCCGATTTCGGTCCATGCGCTTGCATCTGGAGCAAAGATTATAATTCTTTTAGCAGATTTATTCATCTTGCCACTTTGCTCGTCCTCCCACCAGTCTGTCAGTTCATCGAATGTTGAAGGCATATTTTGTGGATAATACTCCGTCTTAGATTTCTCAAGGCCAAGCGGATGAGTGGAAGCGTCTGACCAAACCACAACTACGTGCCGTCTTTTGTCGCCACCTGAAGTCCAATCTGAATTGATGGCCATAGCAACAGCCTCTAGGCCATTCTCTGGTTCGTCTCCACCGCCAATAGGCCTAAGATCTCGTATAAAAGAATTAAACTCTGCTTCTTGTGCAGGAATGTTAAGGAATCCCGTGTCAGCTATTGCATCCTTTCATCTGCACTGAAATCCCTGAATGCAATTGTGCGAATGCGTAGCTCAGAAACATCCTTGCCTTTTTCTTCGCACCTTTTTCGTAAATCAGAGTAAAAATGTAGTGCTTTAGACTTTACTGTATCCAGTAAACTCCCCATACTGCCTGTGCAATCTATGCACATTACAATGTCAACATTGTACTTTAAACCTTGTCCTGACATGATTTGAATAATTATAAAGATGTTATTGTCTGTGCGTTGTTATGCCCATATTCGTCATTGTCTATCTTGCGGAATATTATACCCTCTATTGATCGTTCAGTTAATTGTTTGATCTTTTCAGTCAACTCTGTATCTTCATCATCGTATTCTATTCTCTTATTGACCCAAACGCCTAATTCGTTCAGTTCGTGAATGAGTTTAGAGACGTCATCGAGTCTTCCTTGTCTTTCCAATAGTTGCGGATTGACTATAACTGCTAATCTTTGCTTCATATGCTTATTTCCAGTCTGATAAAACTATATAGTTCCGCTCATTAAGATTATAGGCAGTTCTCTGCTCGATAGCATCAAGTATCGGCAATATAATATCACCAGAGGTGCCTTCTTTATAGGCATAGTCATTGCCTTTATCATCTCTGAAGAATTGACGTTTGAAACCTTCTTTTAAGACACCAATTATTTCGGCCTTTTTCCCATCGTCCCTTACGAAGATATTATCTTTGATAGTGCCTTCAGAGGGCACCGAAGCGCTATTAACAATCTTGTACCGATTCTCGTGAACAACGGTTACATTATATCCTGCCATACTCTATTAGTTATAAACCCCTTCGGCTCCTTAAGAGAATATTAACAAACAAAAAGAAAGTGTGGAGCCCGTTTCGTCGCTTATCTTCAAGAAGGTTGTGGTAGAACCAGAAAGTAAATAAACGGAAACAATCCCCACACCTGTATCGTTGGGTGTTGAATACACGCAAGCGAATACAGATGAACGGTGCTGTCGTTTATCCTTACTTTCGTTGAAAACTACCACATTTTCTTGAAAGGATAGTGCGAAAACACTTTCTTTCATCAATATGTCCGTTCCAGATCATAGGGTCTGAAACGTTGTAAAGGTAGTGATATTTTCGGACTTTCAGCACTTTTTCTGAGGATTATTTCCGTGGGTTATGTTGTCTCGTCTGGCTTGCCGGAGTCTTGGACGTTTATCCAACGGCTTTATATTCAGTTATATTCCTGATTTTTGGCGACCTGATCCGTGGCGTTGATATATTCATTAAGACCAGCCTCGGTTGTTGAGGTTGGCGTTCTTTCTCTTGTACTTCCTGCTCCGGGCGGGGAGGTGATTCGGCGGTGTTCCGCCTTGCAAGTTGTGCTCATATTCATTCCCATTGTCTTGTGCTTTTACCATTAATGTCGCGTTTCTGGAAAGGTAAACCGGAATTTGAGGAAAGATGATATGGCAAAGCTGACAGAATACGCAAAATGCGCTGTCTGTCAGTTTTGTCATTATTGGTGGTTTTTCTTTCCTTGGGCCAACAGCGAGAATCGGCGGCTACTCAAGGATTTTCCATTGGCCTCCGTATGTCGGTGGTCCTATGCGGACAATTTTGCCAGTCTCTTTTAGTTTTGATATGTATTTCTTTATCGTTGTCGTGGATTTTGAGAGAGTCTTTGATATTTTTTTAGATGAAATTTTCGGATTTTTCTTCCACGCCCGCCTCCTGGCAGCTGTCCGCTATCCTGCGAAAATCTGACATGATTGCGTCATTGTGCGTTAAATTTATTGCATATTGAATTAATTTGTTGTATTCGTATAACATATCAGTGATTATGGCTCAAGTTTCAATGACGGTTAGGATGGACGCTAGTCTCAAGTCTTCATTTGATGCGCTTTGTTCCCAGTTCGGGATGAGTGCCAATACGGCTATGAATGTGTTTGCCAGGGCTGTGGTTCAACGAGGGAAAATCCCTTTTGAGATACGTGGGGACAAGACGGAGTCTACCTCTGATGGCCTGAAGGCTTTCAAAGGACTTCGTGCTATGGCGAAGTCCGGTCGGTTCCCTGAGATGACCCTTGACGAGATTACGCTGACTCGGGATTGAAAATAAGATGGTGCTTGCGGTAGTGGGCACGAATGCTCTGTATTTTATGCCGATAGTTGTCGCCGAATCAGCGGCAAATCACGCTTTCCGGAATGTCTTGCCGAACGGCATGGCGGAAAGCAGCGCCATCTTGAAATGCTGAAGCCCGAACGGGATCCCAACAATCGTGATGCAGCAGATGAGCCCGAAGACAAGGTGCGTCGCAGCGATCTCCCACCATCCCAGCAGAATCCAAATCACATTCATGAATATGCTGAGGCAGCCTCCGGCGTTGTTCCCGTCCACCACGTCCGTCCCGAACGGCCATAGGGAAAACACCCCGAACTTCCACAACTGGTATCCGAATGGAATGCCTATGATGGTCACGCAATAAAGCAGTCCTGCGATGAAGTAGCCGAGGGAGACCAGCAGGCCTCCAAGAATCAGCCAAAGAATATTCCCGATAAATTTCATAAAACAGTTGTTGGTTTACATATTGCCTGCACCTATGGAATGCTTATAGTCAAGATCTTAAGTGACAAAGGCGGTTTATGGATGACGGCATGCGGTAAAAATTATTCGATGGCGGAAGATCATCCTCTGAATATGACTTCCAATCCATCGTAAGCGGCACGGAGAGGCTGAGGAAGGTTTGCGTCGAGCTGTGCCTGGGTGCTGTGGAGTGTCCTTGCCATGTGGGTGAGGTACACAGGCTGGCCCTGCGGAGCCTTGAGTCTTCCGGTGTCCAGAAGGACATGGGCGGTCCTAAGGACAGTTCCAACGCTCGAATGGGTGAATATCCTGAAATCCTCATCATGGTCGATTCCCATGGTGGCTTCCATTATAAGTCCGGTGATTGGCTTCCCGTCCGCGATGTGGGCGTCTATCCCGACGATTCTGGCGGCTCTGACTGGAATCCCGCCGGTGTCGGTGGCATACAGGACACGCACGGAGCCTTTTTCGATCAGGTAAATGAGGGTCTGCTCATTGTCGTCCTTTGTCGCATGGTTGCCTGGCAGAGCCGTGATCGTCAGGTCTCCGCATTGTGTCCTTTGGCCGATCGCAAGGCCGATGACTTCTGGCGTGGACTTGCCGAGTCCTGAGGCGGCCGCGGCGAGATCCGCCTTTGCCCTTTCAACCCAGGTGTCACCTACATATACCACATTTGCGTGGAGCGTTTCGATGGCGGCCCTGGCGTTGTAATGGTCGGAATGCGAATGAGTATAAAACACGGCGTCAGGTTTCTTGAATCCCGGCGGCAGCATGTCCGCGTCAGACGGGGTGAAATCGATAAGGATGCGGTTGTCAAGGAGCACGCTCGAAAGCCGCCTCAACTCGCCTCTCTCGTCCATGCCGTTCCAATCCGCCGCTCTCTGTCCCCAAAAATCTCACGAGAAGATCTTTCTTGCCGGCTTCCCCGAGTTTCTGATGAATATCTGGCCGTTGAATATTCCGATGCGGAATCACTCGCCGCTGAATATCCTGCCGTGAGGTCGTCCGAAGCCTTGTTTTCGGCGGAAATTTCAGCCGCCCGCAAGACCACGGACCCGGACATCGCCCCGACAGCAACCGCGCCGGTCCCTATCTTTATGAATTTTCTTCTGTCCATATTATGCCCTGTTCTATTCGGAATCATATCTTTTAGGCTATCTCGTTATCTATGGCCTAATCATCGTCTTCAAGTCAAAAATGGATGGTTTTCTAATTCCAAACTATTAATATACGACTAATTTAGATAATGTGTGCATATTGATGGTAAAAAACAATTTTTAAGAAGCTGTTTTGAATTGTTTGTTTGAAGGTTTGAGAGTGAAAAACTTCAGTTTCGACCGCTTCTTCCAAGGAAGATAGCGGTGCTATCTGACTGAAGAAGCGGGAAGAAAATGAAGATTTTTCACCTCAAAGAACATTTCAAACAATTCAAAACAGCTTCTTACTTCTGGTAATACTGATCGCGACTGGATTCGCGGCTAACGCTCAGAGACTTACAATCGGTGGTTACGGTGAGGCGATGATGACCCGCAACTTCTATGGCGACGCTTGGCAGAGGTACAACCATCCGGAGCAATATAAAGACGATAAAAGTCACGGACGGTTCGACATTCCGCACTTCGTCATCAATCTTGGGTACGACTTCGGAAAAGGATGGACGCTCGGCACAGAGATCGAGTTCGAGCACGGAGGCACCGAAAGCGCGGTCGAGCTCGAGGCTGACGAGGCAGGTGAATATGAGAGCGAGATCGAGCGCGGAGGCGAGGTCGCTTTGGAGCAGTTCTGGCTCCAGAAGGCTTTCAGTGACGCGTTCAAGGTCAGGACAGGAATGATAATCATCCCGGTGGGACTGACGAATGGTCACCATCTTCCGACCGAGTTCTTCACGGCCTACAGGATGGAAGGGGAGAACACTGTCTTTCCTTGCACCTGGCACGAGCCGGGAATCGAGATTCTGGGTAACCTTGGCAAATGGCCCTATGAACTGATGTTCCTTCCGGGACTTGACTCGGACAGATTCAGTACCGAGAACTTCATTCAGGGCGGGGCCGGATCCCCTTACGCAAGATGGGGGAGAGCCTTCCGCTGGCGTACCGCATCAAGGCCGAGAGGGCGTACAACGCTCTGCCTCCGCTGTTTCCGATCGCAGGAACTTTCCTGATCATCGGTCTGGTGATGCTGGCGGCGGCGATGCGTAGGATGATCCGGGGAAATTTCTCCTCTACAAGGGTTGGTAAAAAATATGTTCCAGAAATATTCAAGATCGTTGGAGTAGCTGCGGCTTTCGTGTTTTTCCTCGTGTTGACCATCGTGCTTGGGCTCTTCTGGATCGCGAGCGGACATATTCCTTTCTCCAATGGTGCGGAGACGATGCTGACGATCGCTTGGACGGCGATGCTGGCTTCCGTGTTGAGTTTCAAGAGGTTTTCGATTATGCTCCCGTTCGGGATCATAGTCGCGTCGCTGGCCGCTCTGGTTTCCGCGATGGGCAACGCCAACCCGGCCGTCACCCAACTGATGCCTGTGCTGTCGTCCCCGCTGCTGAGCATCCACGTTTCTCTAATGATGCTTTCCTACACCGTTCTCGCCATCATTATGGTCAACGGAATTTGTGGGCTGGTCGCATCACTGCGCCATACTTCAGTCTCTGATTCAGCCTCCGCGAAGATGGCCCGGATGTCGGAAGCGTTGATGTACCCTGCCCTGTTCTTCTTAGGCTCAGGCATAATCGCAGGCTCCATCTGGGCCAACGTCTCCTGGGGCTGCTACTGGAACTGGGACCCGAAAGAAACCTGGGCCCTGATCACTTTCATGATCGCCTCCCTCGGTGTTCACCGCACCCGTCTACCGTTCCTGAGGAGTCACCGTGCCTACCACATCTACACCCTGATCCTCTCCGCCTCCGTTCTTTCACCTATTTCGGCGTCAACTACCTCCTCGGCGGAATGCATAGCTACGCTTAACCCGCTTCCCGTCCCGTGCGCAGAGCCACCCTGTTGACGCACGAAGACCCCCTGTTTGCAAAGTCGTTGCGTGGAAATGCCGTCCTGACGCACGGACGTTAGTTGTTCTCGGGAATATTCGTAAATTTGTACGCTGGAGGAAATGCTTAGGGATGATCCTGAACCAAATGCCTCCGGCGTGATTGTATGACAGTATTTCAGATAATATCATTGGCCTTGATGGCCGGATTCTATGGAGTCTATCTGGCTAAACAGCTCAGTCAGAGGAGTCAAGGGATCCGGACCAATCAGATGGGGCGCGGGAATAAGGAACTGCGGACTTTGACTGTGGAGCGGTTGCTGGCTGCCTTTTCCGTCCTGATTGTCGTCGTGGAGGTGTGGAGCGTCGTCCGGGGATATTCATTCCTCCCGCGGTGGTGCGGTTGGATCGGACTGGCTTTGACGGCTCTCGGAGTGGTGTTCTTCACTACCGCCGTGCTTCAGATGCGGGACAGTTGGAGGGCCGGAATATCCCCGGACGAGAAGACCGGACTGGTCACTTCCGGCATCTACAGAATCAGCCGCAACCCGGCTTTCGTCGGTTTTGACCTGACCTACATCGGGCTGCTTCTCTGCTTCGCAAACTGGCTTCACCTGCTCGTCGTGCTCTGCGCGGTGACGATTTTCCACCTCCAGATCCTTCAGGAGGAGCGGTTCCTGCTTTCAAGGAAAGACATTGGCTACAAGGACTATTACAACCGTGTCCACAGGTATTTATGAATATGCCGTAGTGGGAAACGTCAGAGTTTTGAATAAATATTGAGATATTCAGGAAACAAAATATTTAAGAGATAAAATGGAAATATTCAAGAGATATGTGATGCTGTGCGTCGGACTGCTGATTGTGGCGTTCGGGGTGGCTTTTTCTATTCTGGCGGATCTTGGAACTTCGCCGATCTCGTGTCCGCCTTATGTGGCGAGTATGCTGTGCCCGCTGACGGTGGGGGAGGCAACGATCGTGATGCACTGCATATTCATTCTGATTCAGATGGCGCTCTTGCGTAAGGACTATGACTGGGTCCAGCTGATGCAGCTGCCGGTGGCGTTCGCGTTCGGGTACATGACGGATTTCGCCTGCTGGTGTATCGCGGATGTGCCTTGCCCGAACTACCTTATGCAGGTCGTTTGGTGCCTTGTGGGCATCGTGCTTGTGGGGGGGTCGGTGTGGCTTTTGAGGTCGTGGCCGGGGTGGTGACACTGGCCGGCGAAGGACTTGTTCTGGCGATCTGCAAGGCTTTCAAAACCCGTTTTGACATCACGAAAGTTGTTGTGGATGTGTCGCTTGTGGCTCTGGCGTGCGTCGCCTCGCTTCTCTGGCTTGACGGAAGAATCCACGGTGTGCGTGAGGGGACCCTCGCCGCCGCCCCCTGCTCGTGGGAGTCATCGCACAGTGGTGCAACAAGCCGGTCGAGAAACTGGCGCGGAAAAGATTGGTGTGAACAATGCCGGAAAGTGATGCGATGTTGATGAATATTAAGGCTTAAGACTATGCGCCTCATCGGAGATTACATATCTTACATCAAGGACATCCGGAGATATTCGGCGAGAACTCAGGCGATATATTCAGATGCCCTGAAGGTCTTTGTGGAGGATTGCGGGGCGGCGACTGATGAGGAACTGCTGAAATCGCTCACGCCGCAGATCATCCGTTCGCACGAGGTGTATCTTCTTGAGAAAAGAGAGGATAGCCCGAGGACGGTCAGGCTGCATCTGTCGGTGCTGTCGGGGTTCTGCCGCTACCTGATGAAGGAGAAAAGGCTGACCGCCAATCCAGTGCGGACGGTGGCGAAGCCAAAGGTGGAGAAAAGGCTGCCGGTGTTCTATAGGGAAGAGTCGATGAATGAATATTTCGCCGCGACGGACTGTGATGCTTCCGAGGAGAATCTGGCGCTGATCACAGGGAACGACAAGGCCTCCGAGGCGGCATATTCAAGAAGGCTGGAACGGCTGATCGTGTCGATGCTTTACAGTACGGGGATGCGGCGGGCGGAACTGATAGGGCTTAGGATCGGAGATGTGGATTTCGCCCGCGGGACGATGACCGTGAGGGGGAAAAGGCGACAAAGTGAGAGAAATTCCGCTTGTTTCTTCGCTTTGTAAGGAAATTTCATTATATTTACAAGCAGTTGAAACGATGGTTGGTCGCGAAAGATCGGCAAGCGAGCCACTGGCGGTCACCGGCAAGGGCCTGAAACTCTATCCGGTTTTCATAGACAGGGCGATAAAAAGAGCGCTTGGGCGGGTCGGAAGCATCACCGGGAGAAAGTCTCCACACGTGTTGAGGCATTCCTTGGCCACGGAACTGCTGGACGAGGGGGCGGATCTCAATTCGATAAAGGAGCTTCTGGGACATTCCTCGCTCGCGGCGACGCAGGTCTATACGCACAACACCATCGAGAAACTGAAAAAGTTTATGTGTTAACGCCCACCCAAGGGCAAAAAGCGGAGGTAAAAATGGAGATTAGAGTAAAATCCCTGAAGTTCGACGCGGATCAGAAACTGCTCGACTATGTAGAGAAGAAGGTCTCGAAACTTTCCAGATTCAGCGACCATCTTGACGATGTTGAGGTGACTTTATCTTTGCTCAAGGAGCCGGACAACAAGAATGTCAGGATCCAGACAAGGGCCTACGGCCAGGATCTTGTCATCGAGAGGAACTCAACCTCGTTCGAGGATGCCGTCAGCGCGGCTGTCGATCTGATGAAGGAGAAGATCGTAAGGACAAAAGAAAAGAAATTTGACGCATAGGATGAAAAAGAGATTGATCTTGAGTCTGATAGCCGTGGCAGGCATCGCCGCCGCGTGTGGTCAGCAAAGAGGTGCTGGAAGACAGGCCGCCGGAGATGGCGGGCCTGTCTTTCTTGATGAAACGAGAACCATCGAGGAGAGAGTGGAGGACGCTCTCGCAAGGATGACGACGGAGGAAAAGGTGGCTGTGCTGCACGCCCAGTCCAAGTTCAGCTCGGCCGGAGTGCCGAGGCTCGGCATCCCTGAGATCTGGACTTCCGACGGCCCTCACGGAATCCGTCCGGAGGTGCTTTGGGACAAATGGAGTCAGGCCGGGTGGACAAGTGATTCCTGCACGGCGTTCCCGGCGTTGACCGCGCTGGCTGCCACTTGGAATCCTGAGATGTCGGCTCTTTACGGAAAGAGCATCGGCGAGGAGGCCCGCTACCGCAGGAAGGACGTGCTTCTGGGACCTGGCGTGAACATCTGCAGAACCCCTCTCAACGGGCGCAGTTTTGAATATATGGGTGAGGATCCTTACCTTTCAGGCCGCATGGTCGTGCCTTATGTCAAGGGTGTGCAGAGCAACGGCGTGGCTGCCTGCGTGAAGCATTTCGCGCTGAACAATCAGGAATATAACCGCTTCACCACCAATGTGACAGTTGATGACAGGACTCTCTATGAGATCTATCTTCCGGCCTTCAAGGCAGCCGTCACCGAGGGGAAGGCTTGGGCGATAATGGGTTCCTACAATCTTTACAAGAACCAGTGGTGCTGCCAGAACCAGTACACTTTGAACGACATCCTTAAAGGAGAGTGGGGTTTCGATGGAGTAGTGATCAGTGACTGGGGCGGAGCCCATGACACGGAACAGGCTGTGAATAATGGTCTGGACATGGAATTCGGCACGTTTACCAACGGACTTAGCTGGTCTCTCTCAAACGCTTACGCCAACTACTACCTTTCGGATCCTTTCCTCAAGGGAATCAATGAAGGGAAATATACCATGGATGTGCTTGACAACAAGGTCCGCAGGGTCTTGAGACTTATGTTCCGCACGGTGATGGACAGGAACCGTCCTTTCGGCTCGTTCGTGAGTCCGGAGCACATCGCCGCCGCCAGAAAGATCGGGGCCGAGTCCATAGTGCTTCTCAAGAACGATGGCGGCATTCTTCCGATAAAGACGCGAGGAAGATTCTGGTTGTCGGCGAGAATGCTGTCAAGATGATGACAGTGGGCGGCGGAAGCTCCTCACTCAAAGTGAAGAACGAGGTCTCCCCGCTGGATGGAATCAGGGAAAGGTTCGCGGATGCGAAGGTGGTTTACGAGCGTGGTTATGTCGGTGATGCCAGCGGCCAGTTCGACGGGGTGACGACAGGTCAGGATCTTAGCGAGAGCCGTTCGGCGGAAAAGCTGATCTCCGACGCCGTGGCGGCTGCCAAGGATGCCGACTACGTGATATTCATTGGTGGCCTGAACAAGAGTGACCATCAGGACAGCGAGGGCAACGACAGGGAAAGCTATGATCTTCCATATTCACAGAACGCTGTGATTGAGGCTCTTGCCGCAGCCAATCCGAAACTTGTGGTTGTGAATATCTCCGGAAACGCTGTGGCGATGCCGTGGGCTGACAAGGTTCCGGGAATAGTTCAGGACTGGTATCTTGGGAGCGAGGCCGGACATTCTCTGGCGGACGTGCTTTCAGGCGATGTCAACCCTTCCGGAAAACTACCGTTCACGATCGGGGCCACGCTGGCGGATTATCCTGTTCAGTCTGAAATCCAGTACCCGGGAATCCCTCGCAAGGAGACCGTCAAGATGGGCATCCAGGACAAGATCATCTACGACGAGACCTACACGGAAGGAATATTCGTGGGCTACCGTTGGTTCGAGCATAGCGCCATCAAGCCGACCTTCCCGTTCGGCTACGGACTCAGCTACACCACGTTTGAATATGGCGAGCCTAAGACTTCTGGCTCAATCGAAAAGGGCTTGACCGTCACTGTTCCGGTGAAGAACACCGGCTCTGTGGCCGGTGCTGAGATCGTGCAGATTTATGTCAGCGCTCCGAAAGCTCAGTCGAGCGTCCGGTAAAGGAACTCAAGGGCTTCGGAAAGATATTCCTTGAACCAGGCAAGTCTGGTGAGGTGAAAGTGACTTTGGACAAGGCGGCCATCAGCTATTTCGACGCTGAAAAGCATGATTGGGCGGCTGAAAAAGGCAACTACAGGATTCTTGTCGGCGCTTCGTCCGAGGATATTCGTAAGACATTGGATTTTAAGTATTAATAGAGCCTTGAATGGCGAAAGGAACGGTTAATGTCGGCAGCCGGTGCCGTGAGATAGTTTCCGCTGTCAAGTCAGGGCAGTTCGCCCCCGTCTATCTGCTGATGGGGGACGAACCGTACTACACGGACATGGTCTGCGATGCTGTCATCGAGAACGCTCTTGACGAGGCTTCGCGGGATTTCAACGAGACGATCTGCTATGGGGCGGATGTCGATGCGGACACCGTCATCACAGCTGCCCGCAGGTTTCCGATGATGGCTGAGAGGCAATTGGTTGTGGTGAAGGACGCACAGGCAATGCGTGATCTGGAGAAGTTGGCTGTTTATTGCGAGAAACCTTTGGACTCCACGGTTCTGGTGCTTTTGATGCGCGGGGCTTCAGCTGACAAACGGAAGGCGTTGTACAAGCAGGCCTCCAAGAACGGGATTGTTGTCGAGTCCAATGCATTGAGGGAGTACGAGATGCCTTCGTGGATCGCTCAGTATTATTCCGGAAGGGGACTGTCAATCGATCCCGAGGCCGCAGCTCTGCTGGCTGAGTCCGCCGGCACGAATCTGAGCCGCATCGCCGTCGAGACCGACAAGATGCTGAAGAATCTCCCGGAGGGAGCGAAGCAGATAACTGTCTCGGACATCGAACGGAATGTCGGCATCAGCCGTGAGTTCAGCGTGTTTGAGCTGACCAAGGAACTTTCGGCGAAAAACGGGGCGAAGGCTTTGAGAATAGCCGCGCGCATCGGTGAGGCGGCGAAGTTCGCGATGCCGATGGCCGTCAGCGCCCTTTACACCCATTTCGCCAGAATCCTGAAATACGCCGCGTTGAAGGAAAAGAACCGATACCCGGACAGAACCGCCGTCGCTGCCGCCCTGCAAGGCGTGAACCCTACTTTTTTGGAAGGAATATGACATTGCCGTGGCCAACTACCCGGTCCGCAAGGCGATGGAGGTGATCTCCCTTCTTTGTGAATATGACTACAAAGGCAAAGGAGGAGATGCCGGGGAAGCCACTCCGGGCGAACTGCTCGTTGAATTGACAAGCAAGATTTTAAGTATATGAGTGAGAATATTATCGAGTGCAGGAATGTCTGCAAGAACTTCGGGGAGAAGGTCGCGCTTGACAACGTCAGTGTGAGCGTTCCTAAAGGCGGAATATTCGGTCTGCTGGGGCCTAACGGTGCCGGAAAGACCACGCTGATCCGCATCATTAACCGGATAACTATTCCTAATGGTGGAGAAGTTTTGTTCGACGGTCGTCCGATAACGCAGTCGGATGTCGAAAAGATAGGCTATTTGCCTGAAGAGCGGGGACTCTACCGCAAGATGGAGGTCGGCGACCAGGCAATGTATCTGGCCCAGTTGAAGGGCATGAGCGCAGCCGAGGCCCGCAAGGGGCGTTGAAGGAATGGTTTGTGCGTTTCGGAATCCAGGACTGGTGGAAGAAAAAAGGTCGAGGAACTGTCCAAAGGTATGGCCCAGAAGGTTCAGTTCATCACGACCGTTGTGCACAAGCCGTCACTGATGATTCTGGACGAGCCGTTCTCCGGATTCGACCCGGTGAACGCCGAGTTGATCCGCAAGGAGATCCTTCGTTTGAAGGACGAGGGGGCCACAATCATCCTATCGACACATAATATGGAGTCTGTCGAGGAGTTGTGCGACAACATCGCCCTCATCAACAAATCGCATCTTGTGATCACCGGCGGGGTCAATGAGATCCGTCACAAGTACGGCAACAACAACATCGAACTGGTCTATACCGGCGAGGACAGGGTCAAGGATGCCGAAGGAATATTCAAAGTCCTCTCTGACGAGGACAACGCCGGACGGCACACCGCCGTGCTGACTCTCGGGGAGAACGTGTCCTCCAATGACGCGCTCTCTGTCCTGCTCGGTCAGGACATCATCGTCAACTCGTTCAAGGAACTGATCCCGAGGATGAACGACATATTCATAAAACTTGTAACCGAGGAGGCATAGTCATGAATTTCAGAATAATAAAGACTGTCATAGCGAGGGAATATCTCACCCGCGTCAAGAAGAAGTCCTTCATTGTCACCACGATACTTGTGCCGCTGATTTTCGCGGCGACCATGATAATTGTCGGATTGATCATGGCCGGGACGAAGGAAAGGAAGCAGGATGTCGCCGTGGTTGACCGCTCCGGCATCGTGATCAGCCACCTGCAGGACACAGACCGGCTTACGTTCACGGACTATTCCTCCGAGAATCCCGATTCGGTCAAGGCCCGTCTGGACGAGTACGGGAAGGATGTCCTGGTAGTAGTGTCTCCGCTGGATTCCGTCAAGAAGACGGTCTCCGTCCAGACATATTCAAAGGACCCGCTCGGAGTGGAGTTCACCTCGGGGCTTACCGCGAAGGCCAATGACGCGGGTAGAGGAGTACCGTGTGCAGCAGTACGGCATCGACAACCTTTCCAAGATTATGGACGAGGTGAAGGCCGATGTCAAGGTGACGGAGTACACGATGGACGAAAAAGGCAACGAGACTGTCTCGGAGTCAGGGATATACATGATCATCTCCATGCTTCTGGGCATCATCATCTGGATGTTCATCATGATGTTCGGCGGGCAGGTGATGTCCAGTGTCATCGAGGAGAAGACCAGCAGGGTGGTCGAGGTGCTGATCTCGTCCGTCAAGGCCATCGACCTGATGTTCGGCAAGATCATCGGCGTGGCTCTTGTGGCGCTGACCCAGTTCTTCCTCTGGATTGTTCTGACCGGCGTGCTGGTCACCGTCGCTACAAGTGTCGTAGGCAAGGACATGCTCACCGGTATGGCCGGCAACCCAGAGATGATGGCCCAGACTATGGGTGTCTCTCCGGATCAGATGCAGGCTCTTGGCGGGACAACCGCCACCCTGGGAGCGGCCGCCGACTCGACCGCAGCCGTGGCCGGCGAGCCTGACGAGATGAGCGTCATCATCGGCACTCTCGTGAACATTCCTTGGGTGAAGTTGATAGTCTCATTCCTTATCTACTTCATCCTCGGCTACCTGCTCTATGCGTCGATGTTTGCCGCCGTGGGTTCCGCCGTCGAGAATGAAGGCGACTCGCAGCAGCTTCAGATGCCTCTGACCATCCCGTTGATGATCGCTTATTTCATCATTCTGATGGCGTTCCAGAACCCTGACAGCGGAGTGGTTGTGTGGGGTTCGATGATTCCGTTCACCTCGCCGATCGTGATGCTGGCCAGGATCCCTTACGGGGTTCCGATGTGGCAGCTTGTGGTCTCGATCGTCCTGCTCCTTGTGACTTTCTTCGGCTGTGCCTGGCTCTCGGCCAAGATCTACAAGGTGGGAATCCTGATGTTCGGCAAGAAATCGACGTTCAAGGATTTGTGGAAGTGGCTGAGGATGAAATAGCTTCTTGTCCGTCGCACCGCCGCGGGCAGCCGCGATGATGTGCTACTTTATTAACCATGTTAATATTCACTTATGAGGAAAACACTAATTATGATCATGTTCCTGGCGGGAGGGCTTTGCCTTTGCGCGCAGGAGCGGACAATCACCTGGACGACGGATCCGGTTGACGGCCACCGCACGGTGTCGTGGCCTCCAACGCATCGAACGTTGAGGAAGCGATGGGTACGGTAAAAAGGATGTACCTACTATGCGCCGAACGGCAGGAAGTTCCGCAAGGGGGGACTGTGAAGAATGTGGCCCGGATAATGCTTGACGCCCAGCCTGCGATGGCAAAGGTCAAGACCGTCATCGGCCATTCGACACGTGAGATGGTGCGCACCTATCCGGAGTGCGAGATCTATGACTGGTACATTGACGAGCTGATTCGCGCGACCGCCGACAGCACCGGCAAGAGGGTGGACATCGGTATCGCCAACAGAGGTGGGGTCCGGATCGACATGCCGGCGGGAGAGGTTCTCTACGATGACATAATGTCGATGTTTCCGTTTCGTAACAACCTCTGCTACGTGGCTTTGCGTGGACGTGACGTGCGCGCGCTGCTGGATCAGATGGCGGCTTCCACGTTCCAGATCGTCGGTGGCGTGAAGGTCGTGGCCAGGAACGGCAAGATTGTCTCGGCCACCATCGGCGGCGAGCCGCTGGACGATGACAGGCTCTACGGAGTGGCGACACTCAACTTCCTTCTGGACGGCGGCGACGGTTACAAGGTGGCCAGGAACGCCGAGGAGGTCATAATGTGCAACGGCTACCTCTACGACACGATGCTCGCCTATGTGCAGGGCCTCACCGCCGCCGGAAAGCCTATCGAGTACCAGAACCAGAACTGGATCACAATCCTTGAGGAGGGGGACAGCAAATGAGACGTTTTGTTTTAGGAATATGCCTGCTCGCGGCCATCGCTAACATCGACGTCGTGGCCCAGAAGAGACTTACCATACTCCACTGGTCAATGACACCCACAGCCATCTTGAGCCGGAGCGCTCAGGCGAGCATGAGGGTATGGGCGGAGTGATCGAGCGCGCCGCCTACCGCGACAGTGTCGTGAAGGCTGACGGAAAGAGGAACGTGCTGCTCCTCCATGCCGGCGACTTCGATCAGGGCACGTCCTATTTCTCCGTGCTCGGAGGCGACATCGAGATCGATCTGATCAACGCGATGAAGTACGATTGCGTGACTTTGGGCAACCATGAGTTCGACAACGGTGTGGATGAGCTCGCGCGCCGACTTGCCAAGATCAAGTGTCCTGTGGTCTGCGCCAACTATGATTTCTCGAAAGTGTCTCTGTCTCAGTATGTCAAGCCGTACACCATTCTGAGAAAGGCCGGAATGAGGATCGGCATCATAGGCCTTATGCCGGACATCACCATTCTTGTCTCTAAGGAGGTCTCCGACATGATACCGGGCTTTGAGAACTCCGAGGTGGTCAACAAGTGGGCCGAGTACCTGAAGACCGAGAAGAAGTGCGACCTTGTGATCGCCCTCACCCACATCGGTTTCGAGAACGAGCCGTATCTGGATCAGATGCTTGTCCGCCGCACCCGCAACGTGGATCTCGTCGTAGGCGGCCACTCCCACACCTACCTTAAGGCTCCTCACTACGAGAACAACCTTGACGGTGTCCCGGTTCCGATCGTACAGGACGGCGAGTGGGGACTCTATGTCGGCAACATGAAGATTACAAGGTAGTTCCGGATTTCAGAGTAAGAGATGGTGGCTAAGAGGAGACTTTCAGCCGCCATCTCTTTTCGGTGTTGGATTAAGAGGAGACTTTCAGCCACTGTCTCTTTTCAGTGCTGGATTAAGAAGAGACTTTCAGCCACCGTCTCTTTTCAGTGCTGGATTAAGAAGAGACTTTCAGCCACCGTCTCTTTTCAGTGCTGGATTAAGAAGCTGTTCTGAATTGTTTGGAATGTTCTTTGAGGTGAAAAAATCTTCAGTTTCATCCCGCTTCTTCAGTCAGACAGCACCGTTATCTTCCTTGGAAGAAGCGGTCGAAACTGAAGTGTTTCACTCTCAACCCGGCGCCCGAGCTGAGGGCAATCGAACTTGTCCGGATTGCCGAGGTGAGCAGCAGGGGAAGAGATTGCTCTTAACCTTCAAACAAACAATTCAAAACAGCTTCTAAGAAAATAAGTAATCCTAAAGAGACTGTGTGAGAGTTTTTGGTACAGGAGGGGCTTGTTTGGTGTACCAAAGTGGCCAGGAGATAGGATTGGTACAGGAGGGGCTTGTCTGGTGTACCAAAGTGGCCAGGAGATAGGATTGGTACAGCTCTTTCCGAAGCGTCGCGGACGGCTCAGGAAATAATATTTCCCTGTTGATGCGAGACTGAAGACCGCCGCGGTCTTGTCCACATAAACATATCCACCTTCGCGGATTTCCGAGAAACTCTGCATTCCTATAGGGTACAACATAGCCAATTCGTTATCTGTCATTCAAAGATAGGAAACATTATCCAAACCACAAATCACGTATCCGTCGGATTGAAGTGGAATTGAAGTGGGATTGCCACGCACAAAGCCCTGCAGGGCCTCATCTATAAACGAGCGTGCAGTTCATCAATCAAGTTATAAGTCGGCCGTAAGGTAGGAATTGTGGACAAGAGCTTCGCCCCCCGTGCCCTTCAACGGCATCGACAAAGGCCTTGATCTCCGGATAAAAACCTTGGGTGTAGATCTGATTGTTGGTCATGGACGGGATAAAGTAGTTGCGGGAGAATAGTTCCACGCTGACCGGTTGATGATGGATAATCTTTTCCAGCGGCACTCCCATAAACGTGCCGCAATGAGGGCGGAAAGTCAACATCTCCATCCCATGCATCTCGTAAGTACCTTTGACAGAGCGCACAACCAGACTTTCCTCGGAGCTGGCCCACGAAGCTGATGTGGACAATTCCAGCATACCACTCACACATCCATGCCTCAGAATCAGCATCATCGTCACTCCTCCGCCTGAAGTCCGTACGGTTTCAAAACCTTGTACCACAGCGTCTCCGAAAAGAAACGACACATAGTCCAACGGATGGATGAACAAATCCGTCAAAGAGTCGCCTTCTGGATAACGCCCGGTGACATAGCGGAGGCTGTAGCTTTTTGCAACATCTTTACGGAGAGCTTTACGTAACGCCTGAGTGACGAGGGGGAATACCTCTTCTGCATTCCGACGACAGCCGGCACATTCCTCTGATCCGCCAATCTCGTCAAGACATCCAATTCCTCCAAAGTTCCGCACGGTGGCTTCTCGACAAATAAAGCCTTATTTGCCTTCAAAACTTCCGAGGCGATCCCAAAATGCGCAGACGGCGAGGCCGACACGAACACTCCCCTTACAGAATCATCCGACAGGATGTCATCCAAATCTGTCGTTACCGTGATTCCTGAATATTTCCTCTCTATCAACCGAGCCTTTTCCTTCGACCGACAGCAAATGTACTTCAACGGCACGTGAAGATAGTCCAGAACCGGATACAGATTATCCACGCTGTGCCCACCGAAACCCACGAAAGAATATTCATTGACACAGCATTCTCTGTAGTCGTCGGCGGCTGCGCATATATTTTTGTATCTTTCTATCAACTTTTCAATTTTTTCCATAACCTACATATTCTTCACTCGTTTGAAATAGCGATGATATGTCTCGCCATGCAAGCCGGACCAATTATATTTCCCATAGAAAACCTCAATCAGGCGTTTGGGGAAGATTCTTTCCAAATTCCGCATCAAGATGATGTCATACTTGCGATGGAAATTAATCCAGCAGCCATTGCATCCAGCAGAGTACGCACACTGCAATTTTCGGGCTCTCTTTGAATTGAATATTCCATCCAACGATTCTTTATGAATATTTCCAAGCGTCACTCCGAGATTCTGGCAAAGCGGCACATCACCATTCGAATGGACAACCAATGAACTGAATATACTCTGGCAGCGCAACAGAAGCCGCCCCGTTCCGCCACTCATCATAAAGCGCCACGAAATCATAGTTTTCCTCCGTATCGTGAATATTCTCGGGAATTCTCCTAAGATAATCCTCAGCATCAGTCTCCAGCAACTCACCGGTCGTGTCGAAGAACGACATCGTCCCATAGATTCCGACACGGACATCTATCCCGTACTTCTTAGCGACATCAATCACAAACCGCATATCCTCAAAATCATTCCACGGAGACAGGCAGAACATCAACGAGACAGGCACTTCATTCTTCAATCCCTCCACAACCCGGATCACCTTGTCATAGCCATCCCGTCCACGCATCCGCAGATAAGTCTCACGGTCTCCGTCAAGCGACAAGTACAGATGTTTCGGCAGGTATTTCCTGACATATTCAATGACACGCTCGGGAGCAAGTCCGTTGGATAGCAAGGTGTAATTCGGATGATACCGACTGAACCATTCCATAATCTCCGCCGCCTGAGGATGCAGGATGAATTCACCGCCTTCCAGCCCTACAGTGGTATGCCGTGTTACGCACCGACTGGACATAATCCTCTTGATGTCTTCAAGTGAAAGGTTCTCGTCCGGCTTCTTCCAAATCGAGCAATGCCGGCAACGGGATTGACACCGAGTCGTTGAATATATCATCAACAGGCTCACTTTCTTCCGCCTCGGGAAAAACAGATTGTGAAGGTAAAGACCTCCGTTATAAAGGTAATCGGCAATGGAATACATAGAAGAAACCCTGCTCCTTAACAGGAATGATTATTTCCTGCAAAGTTCGGAACAAGGTTTCTACCATCCTATTTCAGAATCTACTTTCTTTTATAATAAATCACAGATTATCAATTAAATAAAAGAAAATTTATTCACTTTTCACAATTGCTTCTCTCCTATATCTGAATCAAAAGCCTCATTCCTCAGCATCAGTATCTTTCCGCTCAACATCATTAGATGTGAAGTCATACACCCAGATCCGCTTAATAAAACCATCATACTTGTCCTTCTTATACTTACGCCAATTATTCTCATTAAAGAACCGATTTCCAGCTTCGTCCTTGTCACGGACAAACCATTCCTTCAGAAGACTGCCATCCGATGAGAAGAAGCTGATTTTTCGATCGCCATCCGGTTCAGTGCTCGTCAATAAACCATCGAATACGAGGATCCGTATTGATGTAACAATAATAAGTATACAGATGAAGCGAATCTCCCGGCATCACTTTCTCTATCTTAGGCTCCATAAATGTCCAGTCACACCAAATACCAATTGCTTCATTTGTGTCATTCTTGACCCACCATTCTCCTTCATTATCTGCAAAAGAATCGGAAGGGTCACAGGCTATAAAGCAATACATCGCCATAAACGCAAATAAAATCTTTTTCATAATAAAAACAGTTTAAGTCCCATAAATATAGAATCATTCTGGGGAAACGCAAAATAATCACTCTTGTCTTGATTAACAACAATCTCTTTCTTAACGACATTGTCATCAGTAGTGCAATTCGCCCTTGTCGTAAAGACGCCTATTATAACAAGCGCGAATAACGATAATAATAAACGTTTCATCTTCATACTCATTATGATTATAGTTCATAATGCAAAGTTCCTCAATAAATATATACTATCATAATAAATAATCTACATTACATCAACGTATTTTATTAATAATAAGCAAATTGCGTAAAAGCAAATTTACTTTTACGCAATTCAGACCTACTAGTTTGCCATTAAACCTAACATTTAGACTTTTCGGATGATTCAAATAACTGATTAAGCCAATTTGCGAGTTTACCTGAGCTTTGTTCAAGCTTGAGTTTAGATCTGATTTGGCTGCTTATATTATAGGTATTTGACTTATTCACGACCTGACTTAATTCCGATGTCCTAAGGCCCAGCATCAATAAGCAACAGAATCCAACCTCTGAAGCGGTTAAACCAAAACTTTCCAGTTTTAATACAAAAGTTGGATGATATATCGCATATAGCATTCCAATGCTATCCGTTACAACATTTTTATTAGCTGTCAAGTCTTCAAGCTTATCAGCAACTTTAGACAAGGAATCAGGCTTATCTTTGGAAAGGAAAGTCCCTAACGCTATTATTCTTCTGTCCAGTATCTTTAGCGTCTCTTCATCTACATTGGAAATAATTTTAGATTTATAATATTCTTTGGTATTGGTCAAGTATTGGAACTCTTCTTTTAGCTCGTTATTCTTTTTGCTGCAGTCTTAGCTCTTCAGAATGCTTTTTGCACAGATACAAGGTGATGACGATAACGGAGAGTGCAACCACCAATAAAATTATATACAAAGTCAAGTGTTGTCGTCGAATCTGCAGCCTATTCTCGAATTTTTCTTTTACGGAATTCACTTCCTGAGACATTTTTGCCATATCCAAAGAATCACTGATGTTGGAATACCTGGACAAATAATCATAAGCCAATTGATAGTTTCCTAAAGAATAATAAGCATCTGACTTGAGAAGATAGTAAGCCTCATCCGCTGAAAAATCATTGTATTCCGAATATTGATTTAACGAATTTATCGCTGCCGCGTACTCTCCTAATCGCATATATGCTTGAGCGACAAACTCCCAGTTTATTTCGGAAGGATCTTCGGCAACGGCCAGATATTTATCAAGGACAACACATATGCTATCAGGAGATTGTCCGGAATTGACCGACAGGCACAAGTGTAATTTGTTATACCCTAAAAGACTTCTGTGAGATAAGGAATCTTGTGATTTGACTATTGCCAGACAGCTATCGGCATCATTGAAGTTATCCCTGATTATATATGCTCTTGCTTGATCCAACAATGATGACACATAATTATTAATCTTCCCAGCTTTCAAGGAATAAGACTCAACCAGTTCAAGTTCTGAAATCAGATTATCAGAATAATCATATCTATCTGTGAGTATCTGTGATTTAGCGATATGCAATCGCGCTCTATCCTCGGCTGGAATTTTTCCGGATCTGATATGCTCCGCGCAAACCAGACTTTCCATAGCCTTGTCCATCAGGCCGGCGTTCTGGTAGATGCGGGCCTGGTAGTAGTAGGACTTGAACTTGTACGGAGCGTTGAGGCGGTGGCGATAATAGCTCACGGCGATGTTGATGAGCGAGTCGTCCGTCCTGTCGATGTAGTTCTTGTCAAGGGCGATTGATTTAAGGAGAGCATAACGAGCGTTCTGACTTCTGGAGTCGAAATGAAGCGAGTCAATCGATTCCAGAATGGCAAGTGCTGAATCCGGACTTGCGGACATACAGGACTCGGCGCGGTCGAGACTTTCATCAACGGCCTGGTTTCGTCCGCAGAAGGTCAGAACGCAGGTCAATATAGAGATAGTTAGTACATTTTTCATTGTTCGGTGTAGTAAATAACACCCAAATATAGAACAAAAATCATTTCCGACAAAAGACAGCAATGCTGAAAGTGTAATCGTAAATGGCAGAAGTAGAAAAACCTTAGCAACAACATTAGTTATCAATTAATTATTCACCTCAAAAAAAGTAGATTCCAGCAATAGAAAAATTAGATTCAATATTCGATGAGTCGTCAGCCTTGCCCCATTGTCCACATATGGTAGAATACACCAATCCACAAAAAATCCAGCTTCAGAATGAACTTAATTCAAACTGAAGCCGGATGTGATTATTGTCACTTCAAAAGCTGAAGGCTACTTCGCTTTCTTAAGGATTATCTCATCTGTGACTCCGTCGTTGGCGACCACCTTGAAGGTGTCCTCGTCGGTCTTGAGCCGGAGCGCTCATTATTTAGTCACGTCCCACTTATGAATGTACCTCCGAAACAACAACTTCACGAATAGAGAATATCCTATCGACTCTCATTGAAAGTTTTTTTCAGCCAAGCTGACAAGGTTCCATCTTCTGCCTTTAGCCCCAATTTCGTTCTTAGTCTGCTGCTAATATTATATGCGTTTGAATAGTTTATGACTTTAGGCAGCTCAGATGTCTTTAGACCAATTATTATTAATAAACAACAATATCCAATTTCTGATGCCGTCAGACCACAATCCGTTAATTTCGAGACAAACTGAGGAAAATATATCGCATATATCAGACCGATACTAACCGTGACCTTGTCTCTATTGTTCAACAGTTCTTCCAACGTAACAGCGGCTTTTGACAAAGAATCAGGCATATCTCTATTCAAGAATATAGACAATGCTTTTTAACTCTCATTTCGATTATTCTTTGAACCAGCAAATGATGTTCATCATTGTTGTCTTTTTTCTAATGTATTCATCAATTTTTCGATAGGTTTGAGCCGTTTTGTTAAAGCTGTAAGCTCATCATATTCTTCTTTTATCTCATCGTATTTTAAACGTAAAGACAACTCTCTTTTTCTAAACTTACAATAGAAGAACAAACATAATGAAAAGATAATAATAAATATAACAGCAACGGTCACAGATAGTATTCTTTGCTTAATGATAGTGAGGTTGTTTTCGTAGTTAGTCCTTACAGATTTTTTGACTTCTTGATTGATCTTTATCAAATCAAGCGAATCGCTGAGTTTAGCATACCGTATAATGCTTTCGTAAGCGTTGATGTAATCTTCTTGTGATTTCTGTGCGGAAGCAAGAAGATAGTAGTAGGATTCATCATTAATGTTGCCTCCATTTTGAAGATACCGGCATAAAGCATCCTCTGACAAATCTGCGTCTCCTATTTTAAGATATACCTGCGCTATAATTTTCCAATCCAAATCAGACTCGCTTCGAGCATAATTGATATACTTTTCACAATCAGATTTTAGTACCTCGATCGATGAATTTGCATTCAAAGAATATAACAATTTAATGTCAAGCATTTTCAAATGATTGTGATACGACAAGTCAGGGTGTTGGTTGACAATAGAAAGGCAAGAGTCCAGTTTATGATAGTCTCTCTTAAAATCAGGTACGTATTAGCCTGAGATAAAATGGCGGATACGTAATTGTTGTCATTTCCGGATATTTTTGAATATGTTGCCCCGCCTCACGCAACTCATCAAGCTCTCCAGAAAGATCAAAACGAGAGAACTTAATTTGTGCTTTAGTAAAACAAAGCCTGGCGAGATCCTCAGTTGAAATTTTATTCAAATTTATATGTTCCGCGCAAACCAGACTTTCCATAGCCTTGTCCATCAGGCCGGCGTTCTGGTAGATGCGTGCCTGGTAGTAGTAGGACTTGAACTTGTACGGAGCGTTGAGGCGGTGGCGATAATAGCTCACGGCGATGTTGATGAGCGAGTCGTCCGTCCTGTCGATGTAGTTCTTGTCAAGGGCGATTGACTTAAGGAGGGCATAACGTGCGCTCTGACTTCTGGAGTCGAAATGAAGCGAGTCAATCGACTCCAGAATCATAAGTGCTGAATCCGGGCTTGCGGACATACAGGACTCGGCGCGGTCGAGACTTTCATCAACGGCCTGGTTTCGTCCGCAGAAGGTCAGAACGCAGGTCAATATAGAGATAGTTAGTACATTTTTCATTGTTCGGTGTAGTAAATAACACCCAAATATAGAACAAAAATCATTTCCGACAAAAGACAGTAATGCTGAAAGTGTAATCGTAAATGGCAGAAGTAGAAAAACCTTAGCAACAACATTAGTTATCAATTAATTATTCACCTCAAAAGTAGATTCCAGCAATAGAAAAATTAGATTCAATATTCGATGAGTCGTCAGCCTTGCCCCATTGTCCACATATGGTAGAATACACCAATCCACAAAAAATCCAGCTTCAGAATGAACTTAATTCAAACTGAAGCCGGATGTGATTATTGTCACTTCAAAAGCTGAAGGCTACTTCGCTTTCTTAAGGATTATCTCATCTGTGACTCCATTGTTGGCGACAACCTTGAAGGTGTCCTCGTCGGTCTTGAGGCGGACAGCCGGGAAAGTCCATGCAACTCCGCTGGATTAAGAAGTAGTTTTGAATTGTTTGAAATGTTCTTTGAGGAGAAAAAATCTTCATTTTCTTCCCGCTTTTTCAGTCAGATCCGACCGCTGTCTTCCTTGTAAGAAGCGGTCGAAACTGAAGCGTTTCACTCTCAACCCGGCGCCCGAACTGAGGGCAATCGAACTTGTCCGGATTGCCGAGGTGAGCAGCAGGGGAAGAGATTGCTCTTAACCTTCAAACAAACAATTCAAAACAGATTTTAAGAAAAAAAAAGTAATCCTAAAGAGACTGTGTGAGAGTTTTTGGTACAGGAGAGGCTTGTCTGGTGTACCAAAGTGGCCAGGAGATAGGATTGGTACAGGAGAGGCTTGTCTGGTGTACCAAAGTGGCCAGGAGATAGGATTGGTACAGGAGGGGGCTTGTCTGTGTCTTCCAAAGTTGTCTCGTGAGCAAGACGGCGCGTTCTGCTCACGGGAGGGTCTTCCGAGGTTGTCTCGTGAGCGAGACGGCGCGTTCTGCTCACGGAGTGGCCTTCCGAGGTCGTCTCGTGAGCGAGACGGCGCGTTCTGCTCACGGAGTGGCCTTCCGAGGTTGTCTCGTGAGCGAGACAGCGCGTTCTGCTCACGGGAGAGTCTTCTGCAGTGATCCCGGGCGACGGAAAGGTGCGGAAGTGTCGCATTGAAGACCCTGGGTCTGCTTGTTGGCACTCTGAATGTCGAGGAAGATGAAACACGGCCGGAAAAGTTACTCATGCCCAAGGTCGCGGATGGGGATTCAATGTCGGCAACATGAAGATTTCAAGGTAGTTCCGCTTATATGACAAAAAAAAGAAGGTGGCCAGGTTAAAAACTTGGCCACCTTTTTTCGCCATTCCTTTTGCCGGCTCGTCCGGCATATGTCAGTGAGGCCTCTGAGGGAGTGTCATAGGATCGGGCCGAAATAGAAGATACGGATGCCCCCCTTTGTCTCACGGTACAGGGTGATCGATAGGTCGAACTCCAGAAAGCGGCCGTCCTTCGACACATGATAGTGGTTGAGATGGGCTCCGGTTACTGACTTATTGCCGCTCACATAATGATCCCCTTTCGGTGCGCTCCAGAGGGATGTACATTGTGGCGACTCCGGGAAGGTCGAGTTCCACCAAGGAAACGTTGAAGCTGATGTGGCCTGGTGCGCCGCAGCGGCAGCGCCATCCGGACATCTTGACGCGAATGTCGTTCCCGTCATAGAATACCCACTTCTGGTTTCCCTCGAAATCTTTTCCCTTGACATTGGTCAGGTTGCAGTAGTGCTGTTTGTCAACGGTTACATAGCCGCGCGGGGTCCCCTGCTGATCGTCAGGAAGTAATTGATTGCAGGAGACAATTCCTGCCAGCGCGATCAGGAACGGAAGGAATAAATGTCTGGTGCTCATAATTCAATAGTTTTTTAGTCTCTGACAATATAAATCCTATTGATACGCATTTCTTGCATCATCGGTTCCCGGAAAGGAAATATTTTCAAGCCATATTAAGCGTTAAGTTAAGTGAAAATAATAACCTGCATCACTTCAAAGGTGTAGTGAATTGATATTCAGGGCTGTCACTTCGGGATTGATGCAACTTATTCTTCCACCATAGATAGGCAAACTCTTGGAAGAAGTCTGTTACGAACGACCCTTTTATGGTGCCGGAGGGGCTGGCATAAAAGGGCGCATAGGCGGCCGGGAGTCTATCTGGATTTCCGGAGGACGATCTGGTCGGTGGTGCCGTCGTTGGCGACCACCTTGAAGGTGTCCTCGTCGGTCTTCAGGCGGACGGCGGGGAAGGTCCAGACCACACCGGAAGATTCCTCTGAGCTGACCATGCGATCAATAAGCCGGCCGTTCTGGTAAAGGGTCAGGTACTTTGCGTTGCTGTAGACCTTGATGCGGAGATCCTGTCCGGCTGGGAAGGACTTAAGGCGGCGCGATGTGATGTGTACCGTGGTCTCGTCCTTGTTCCACAGGGGACTTGTAGAGGTAGAAACATCTTTTTTTCTCGTCTGGCGGTCACGGGTCACGAGTCCCTTGTCATTCATGTACTTGCGGTCGTTGTTCCTTGCAAACTTGACACCGTCCTCCGAATCCATGTAACCTTCCTGACGGTTGGCCACCGGAAAATCGAACAAGACCCAAATGGATGTGAAGTTCAGCCAAGGCATCGCCTTGATCTGGCGGACGTGCGACTCGTGGAAAAGGTTCGCGTATTCTTCATAATGCTTTGAGTCGTCCTCCTTGTCGCGGACAGCGTCCGCAGGGTTCCATACTTGACAGAACGGATTGTTGCCGACGCCATATTCAGCGACATTGACATTGGGGGCAGTCAGGTCTCAGGCCGCGGACTTTTTTCAGCGTGGGCGTGAATCCGTCGAAATTGTTGGGTGTCCTGTACCAGCCGAAGTAAAGATTCTGGGAGCAGAAGTCACCCTTTAGTTCAGGATAGCCTTCACGGGCGAGATTCGAGCAATCCGTGAAGCCTACAAATCGGTCAGGATCAAGTTTTTTAGTAAAGTTATAGAGCCTTTCGGTCTCTCTCGCTACCCTTTCCGCGTCAAACGGTCCCTGAAGGTCATTGTTGTTGCCCCAGGTGTCAAGCTCGTTCCACATTCCCCAGAACGCGATGGAAGGATGGTTGTAGAGGTTGTTCACCATCTCCTTCATCTGATGGTGGAGATTGTTGAAATAGGCCTGTGTGGCGTTGGTTCCGCACACATTGACCCAAGGAATCTCCGTCTGGACAATGATTCCGAGAGAGTCACAAAGCTGGAACGCGAAGTCGTTATGCGGATAATGGGCGAGACGCAGGAAGTTCGCCCCAAGCTCCTTGACGATGCGGTAGTCGCGGCGATAGTCAGCCTGAGTCAACGCGGAGGCCTTCCCATCAGTGTCCTGATGCATCGCCACGCCACGGAGAGGGTAAGGACGACCGTTCAGAAGGAATCCTCTCTCCGGATCCATCCCTATCGAACGGTAACCGACCTTTGTCTCGGCGATGTCCATCATCCTCTTTCCCTTGAACAGCTCGACCCTGATCGTGTAGAGGTAAGGATCTTTCATGCCTTCCCAAAGATGCATGCCGGAAAGGATGAACTCATGGTCGAAGTCATATTCAGAGAACGCCTTGACAAGGACCTCGCGGTCAGCCTGATAGCCCAACGCGCCATTGGCCTCCAGAAGCTGGACACGCACAAGGATGTCCGCGTCCCGATTGCCCGCGTTGACCAGTTTAGTCCTGACATTGGTGACAACTTTCTTCTTGGTCACGACCGGAGTCTCGCAACGAAGCCTGTACATTCCGTAGTCCTCCGGCGAAAAATAGACATCATCCATGACCAGAAGCCAGACCGGATTGTGCAGTCCGCCGTTCTTATTGAAGTCCGAAGTGACAGGAGCCATCTCCAGGTCCTCAGAGTTGTCGCAAATCACCTCCACCCTGTTGACACCCCTGGTCAAAGACTCTGTGATGTTTGCGGAGAAAGGCGTGTAGCCACCCTTGTGGGCCGCTACCTGCTCTCCGTTGACCTTGACAACGGCCGCCTGAGCCGCACCCTCGAAAAAGAGATAATATGTCTTCTTCACATCGGTGATCCTCAGATCACAGCGATAAGTCGCCTTGCCACGGTAGTAATAAGGAGAATGGCCATCCTCGGCGTTGTAGGAATGCGGCACGGCCACGGTCTCCCCAATTGGAGCCGTCCTTGCTGAATTCCCATTCCTTCAACTGTTCCTGACGGAAACCACGGATCTGTGCCTCCGACGGGAGGGCGGAAAAAAGGATCGCCGCTATGACGACGCAGAATAAATGTCTTTTTCATCAAGATGAATGATTTACGCATAATTACGCAAAGTTAGCAATAATCGTCGGAAATTCTTATCTTCGCAGCTGATAAACATCAATCATTTCTCCTTATGGACAGAAATTGCTTAAGAAAATATGACAAGACCAGAAAAGTCCACGACTGGTTCAGGTACTTCGCGCCGGTATTCATCACCTTTTCCGTGGCGCTTGGCTTCATCACAAGAATATTGCTGCTGTTCACTCCGCCTACCGTCATCGGATTCACGGTGCTGGAATGGCTTAAGATCTTTCTGTTAGGCTTTGTCAATGATGTGGCGTTCTCCCTGCTCGCGCTCGCACCGGCGATGGTGGTGCAGGCCACGCTGAACGACGCCAAGTACAAAAAGCCGCTCTGCTACATTATCGGAGCCGCCCTGCTCGCCTTCGCGGTCTACTCATTGCTGCCATCCAACATATTCACTGAATATGGTTCCGTCGTTCCGACGATAGCCCGTCTGCTCTCCCTCCTGCTTCTCGGCGCGTTCTGCCTGAGGCTGTTCATCCCGAACATCAGGAAGGGTTGGTGCAAGGCCGGACTGCTGTTCACTATGGGGCTGTACATATTCCTGATGATAGTGAACGCCATCTCTGAGTGTGTCTTCTGGAACGAGTTCGGCGTGAGGTACAACTTCATAGCGGTTGACTATCTGGTCTACACGAACGAGGTGATCGGGAACATCATGGAATCATATCCTATCGTGCCGATGTTCCTCGGGGTCTTTCTTGTGGCGGTGCTGATCTGTTGGCGGCTGTTCCGGCGGAAGGATTTCAGCGAGTCCGGCAACGGGGGAGCCGTTCCGTTCCTGGCGACATTCGTCATCTATGCGGTGCTGTTCGCCGGAAGCTTCTTCTGGCTGCGTTTCAGCTACCGTAACCTCCAGAGCTCCAATAACTACGCGACCGAGTTGCAGTGCAACGGATGCTGGAATTTCCTTGAGGCCTACAGCAGCAGCACTCTTGAATATGACAGGTTCTATCAGATGCTTCCCGAGGATGAGGCACAGGGACTCAAACTCGCGCTGTGCGGCCAGGTTCCTGTCCGTGAGGAGGCTGGCTCCGCGGTCCGGCAGGCAGACCAGCCGGCCGATGCCGCCGTGCGGATGATAAGGGACTCCGTTCCGCCTGTCAGGAAGAACATCGTGATGATCACCGTCGAGAGCCTGAGCGCCGATTTCCTCGCCGCCTATGGCAATGAGGACGGCATCACTCCGGGAATCTGGACACGCTCATTGAAAAGAGCCTTGTCTTCGACAACCTCTACGCCGCCGGCAACCGATCCGTCCGCGGCCTTGAGGCCCTGACCCTCTGCATTCCGCCGAGCGCCGGCGAAAGCCTTATCAAAAGGCCGGACAACGCCGGACTTTTCTCCACCGGCACCGTGCTGAGGGAGAACGGCTACACGACCTCGTTCATCTACGGCGGCGACAGCTATTTCGACAACATGCGCGCCTACTTCTCCGGCAACGGCTTCGAGATCATCGACAAGTACTGTTATCCGAAGGAGGACATAACGTTCAGCAACATCTGGGGTACCTGCGACGAGGATTCGTACAGGGGGGTGGCCTTGAAGGAGTTCGACAAGAAGGCCGAGAGCGGGACTCCGTTCCACGCCATCATATTCACAATCAGCAATCATCGTCCGTACACATTCCCGGAAGGGAAGATCACCTACGACGGTGAGATGAAGTCGCGCTCCGCCGCCGTGAAGTACACCGATTTCGCCATCGGCCAGTTCCTCGCCGAGGCCTCGCGCAGACCGTGGTTCGGCAACACCGTGTTCATCGTCGTGGCCGACCACTGCGCCTCCAGCGCCGGCAAGACCAGCATCCCGGTGGACAAGTACCACATACCGGCGATCGTCTATTCCCCGGGCTTCATCCAGCCTCGGAGGGTGGAGAAGCTTTGCTCCCAGATTGACCTGATGCCGACCATCTTCTCCCTGTTGCACTTCTCCTATGACTCGAAGTTCTACGGCCGGGACATCCTCGCGCCGGACTACAACCAGCGGGCGTTCATGGCCACCTACCAGGATCTGGGCTACTACAGTGATGATGTGCTGACCGTCCTCTCGCCGGTTCGCCGAATCCGGCAGTTCGACGTGAGGGAGACCGGACCGTGGAGCCACACCGAGACGCCGAAGGAGACACCGGCGGACTCCTGGTGAGGGAAGCCCAGGCATTCTACCAGACTGTCAACCTTAAGCCGTGGTGAATGTCAGACAGATAGCCGCAAGATAAACTATCAGGTATGAACAAGAAAGTCCTCTATTACATCGCCGCCCTCCTTTGGGGAGCGCCGGGGGTTGTCATCGCCGTCAAAGGCATCCAGGCGTACTTGACAATGCCTACGGAAAGGCTCTGGTGGCTGCTGCTCATCACGGCCTTTGTGCTGATGTGCTTCTACCTCATGTTCCGCAAAGCCGTGAACAAGTACTCGGCGCGCATCGCCGGACTGCCGCGGAAGACGACTCCCTGGCAGACATTCCCACCCGGCGGATGGATTCTGATTGTGGGCATGGCATGCCTTGGCGTCAGCCTGAAGTTCATACCCGGACTCCCCGCTGAATTCATCGCATCCTTCTACTCCGGCCTCGGCCCGATGCTCATCCTCGCGGCCTGCCGGTTCATATTCAAATCCTTTATTCCCTGACGTAGTGAGGCATCTCCGATGGAGTGATGATGGAGATCTCGCATAGCCCCTTCACCTCGCCGTCGTCTTCCTTCCAGGCGCTCTGGAAGATGAATTTGTGTACACCTTGCTTCGATGATGGTGTAGCAGTTCGTGCCGCCCGTCTCCAGCAGGTGACGGATTATGCCTGCGGAACGTTCACCGTGGCAGCCGAAAAGGTTCTTTCCGATCAGGCTGCCATGCTTCTCGTACTGTCTCACGGCAGGATCGTTCTGATAGATAATCACTCCGTCCTTGTCACAGACGGTTATGGAGCAGTTCAGCTCCTTGGCCCAGTCAGGTATTATCATAATGTGATTAGTTAAGAAGCTGTTTTGAATTGTTTGAAATGTTCTTTGAGGTGAAAAATCTTCATTTTCTTCCCGCTTCTTCAGTCAGATAGCACCGCTATCTTCCTTGGAAGAAGCGGTCGAAACTGAAGTTTTTCACTCTCAAACCTTCAAACAAACAATTCAAAACAGCTTCTAATTGTTGCGGAGATAAGCATTCCTTCCCGAATGTCCCTGCTGTCCCGTGAGGAAATCTACCGGATGTTGCGGCGGACGGGGAGGAGGGCGATGATGTAGCCGATGAGGGCTACACCGGCGATGGTGGCGAGGACGTCCTGCCACTGGAGGATTACGGGGTAGGCGTTCACGAGGAAGCTGCCGGGCATCTTGATGAAGCCGAAGTGCTGCTGGGCGAGGGAGAAGCCGATGCCGATGACAAGACCGGCGGCGAGACCGAGAAGGGAGATCAGCCAGCCTTCCAGAGTGAAGGTGCGGCGGAGCATCTGGTCGGTGGCCCCGAGGCTGCGGTAGGTCTCGATGTCATCCTTCTTCTCGATGATCAACATCGTGATGCTGCCGAAGATATTCAGGGCGATCTGGAGAACCGCTCTCTGGTACCAATTCTCGTTTCACCCGCAGTCTGTACCCTTAAGCATTCAGGAGAATACTTTCTTCCCTGCATCGGAATAGTTTGAATAGTCTTTGCACACTCCGTGAGCGGCAAGGCGGTTTTCGCTCACACTCGTCATAGTTTCCGCTCCGCAAGAACGCTTGGAACAAAAGCGAGGAAAACAGTGGCAAACAACATCATCTTACCAGAAATTCATTAAATTTGCAAAAATGCCGTCATCCCACCAATCAGGTAGGCCGGGACAAGAGATTTTAGGAGGACAGAAATATGCTTTACCCTATTGGAATACAGAACTTTTCTGAGATTCGCACACGAGGCTTTGCCTATGTGGACAAAACCGCCGCTGTATATGCCCTGGCGGCGACAGGCAAGTACTATTTTCTGAGTCGCCCTCGACGGTTCGGAAAGAGCCTTCTCATCTCAACGATGGAGGCATACTTCAGCGGGAAGAAGGAACTCTTCAATGGATTGGCGATGGAGGCGCTTGAAAAGGATTGGGCCACTTATCCGGTTCTGCATCTTGATCTTACCGGGAGTGCCTACACTTCTGTTTCCGACCTGAAAGAAAGACTGGAACTCCATCTGAGCCGATGGGAGGAAATCTATGGCAAAGTCGGTGATTTCACAGACACGGCATCCAGATTCGACTCGGTGATAGAGTCCGCCGTAAGGAAAACCGGCAAAAAAAGTGGTTATTCTCATCGACGAGTATGAAAAGCCTATTGTTGACAATATTGACGCTCCGGAACTTATGGAAAGGTTCAGACGTGAGCTTCAAGGGTTCTACAGCGTCATCAAAGGCAAGGATGAATGCATACGCTTCGTCTTCCTGACAGGAGTCACTAAGCTCGGTAAGATGAGCATATTCAGCGGGCTTAACAATCTGAATGACATTTCGATGGATTTGCGTTATGCGGATATCTGCGGCATTTCGGAAAGCGAATTACAAGCTAATTTCGATGCGAGTGTGGAAGAACTTGCCGCTGTCTGTGGGCTTGCGAAGGAGAAGTGCTATGCCAAACTTGCGCGGATGTACGACGGCTATCATTTCCATCCCAAAGCCATCGGGGTCTATAATCCATTCAGCTTACTGAACACATTTTACGCCAATGAATTCCGTATGTACTGGTTTCAGACAGGAACTCCGTCATTCCTCGTTCGCTACCTTCAGGCCGGGCGATACAATCTTGACAGCATCTCAAAGGATGGTGTCTCTGTCGAGACGCTCACCGGAGCGAACTATGTCAGCCCGGCGCCGATTACCCTGATGTATCAGACCGGTTACCTTACAATCAAAGACTATGACGACCGCTTTGGCACTTATACTCATGACTACCCTAACGAGGAGGTGAAGACAGGATTTCTCAACTCCTTGAGCCAGCTATACACCCCCCTGCATTGGCCAGGGGAGATTTCAGTGTCGCGAAATTCGTCACGGACATCGAACGTGGTGATGTCGAAAGCTTTGTGAACCGCTTAACGGCGTTCCTTGCCGATAACAGCTACGAGCTACTGAGGGGAGATCTCGAACTCTATTTTCAGAACACTATGTCTGTGATGCTCAAGATGATGGGTCTCTATGTCAAAACAGAGTACCAGACATCTAACGGACGGATATAGACATCCTCTTCGACACGGACAGATTCGTCTATGTCATCGAACTCAAACGGGATGCCTCACCAGAAGCCGCTCTTGCACAGATTGAGGAGAGAGGCTACGACAGACCTTTCCTTGCAAGCGGCAAGAAAATCATTAAACTTGGCATCAATTTTTCCTCCCGCACCCGCACTGTTGACGGCTGGATTCAGAAGTGAGATTATTCATTGGTACCGTAGGGACTCCTCTCCGGTACCAATTCTCGTTTCACCCGCAGTCTGTACCCTTAAGCATTCAGGAGAATACTTTCTTCCCTGCATCGGAATAGTTTGAATAGTCTTTGCACACTCTGTATTTGCCTGAAAAAGGTTGACTCACAAAAAGAGTCAATCATTATGACACCACACACAGAATTTCAAAAGAAGTACTATCAACAGGTGATAGAGATTCACCAAAAGACAGGTTTTAGCCCGCGGAAGATAGCTAAATTGCAGCTTGTCCCGGTAAGCGTGAGGCAAATGTACCACTGGATTGCTATCTTTGAGGCGGAGAACGGGAAAGGAAGCCCGCGAAGAATTATGGAAGCGAAGAAGTCAAAGGAGCAGGAAGAGATGGAGTCCCTGAAGTCGCGGATATCCGAACTGGAGGAGAGCCTCAGGTTGGAGCGTCTGCGCAACCGCCTGAACGAAAAGATCATAGACATAGCGGAGGCTCGTTGGCACATTGAGATAAGAAAAAAAGCTGGCACCAAGCGGTAAGGGACCTGCACGCGGAATCAGCCACCGAATGTCAGGTGGTTGAGCTCTGCGGGCTGCTTGGTGTAAGCAAGCAGGCTTACTATCAGCATGACGAGGACGCGGTCCATGCCAAGGCCGCGCGTGAGGAGTTCGCCATCCAATATATCAGGGAGGTCAGGAAGGAAGATCCCGGCATCGGCGGGAAGAAGCTGTGGTACATGTATCAGAGGGACTTCCGCTTTTGACAGTCCGATAGGCCGCGACCGCTTCTGCCGGATCATCGACGAGCAGGGGCTAAAGGTGCGCCGGAAGATGCGCAAGCCCCGCACGACGGACTCGACACACTGACTCCCGACATACCCCAACCTCATAAAGGATTATATCCCCACCTCGGCGGATCGGCTGTGGGTCAGCGACATAACATACATTGTCATAACGGAGGACGATTACCATTGCCACTTCTGCTACCTGTCGCTGATACTTGACGCATACACCGAGGAGATCATCGGCTGGAGTGTCGGGCCCACGCTTGACACGGACTATCCGATGGAGGCCCTGAGGATGGCGTTGAGACGCATAGAGGGGAAGGATGAGGTCAACCTCATACACCACTCCGACCGTGGCTGCCAATATGCGTGCCGCGAGTATGTGGGGGATGCTGCGGAAGCACGGCATCAGGGTCAGCCTGACCGAGTCGGGAGATCCGAAGGACAACGCCCAGGCGGAACGCATCAACAACACGATGAAGAACGAGCTGCTCAAGGGGAAGGTGTTCAGGAACATCAACGAGGTCGTGGCGGCGGTCGCCCGGGCCGTGGACTTCTACAACAACCGGAGGCCGCATATGAGCATCGGAATGAAGACCCCGTCCGAAGCGTCGGGGGCGGCAGGAGACAGGGATATGATGTGGACAAGTTACAGGCATATGGCAATAAAATCCAGAAATAACTTGGAAATCCCTGAAAACTCTTTACCTTTGAAGACCTGTCAGGGGTCTCCTTCCGGCCTACGGCCTCCAGTCAACCCCTGACAGGTATAACAACGCAAAGTCAACTTATATAAGTGATATTCTATAAACACGAGTCAACCTAAATCAGGACAATACACTTCGTGCGCGGCAAGGCGGTTTTCGCTCACAAGCAGAAGCGTTATTGGCGCTATCTTTGAGTGCGTTCACGTGCATAAATCATGCGCGGACAAGACGGCAAGCGTCCATAAGACTGTAGGTATTGGCAAGTGAACTCAAATCCGAGACAAGCCTCACCTTATGCCCTTCGACAGCATCCACGAATGTCTTTATTTCAGAGTAGTAGCCCTGGGTGTAAACCTGATTGTTGACAAGAGCCGGCACAAAGGCGTTTCTGGCGAAGAGCCGCACGCTGCTTTGAGGACGCGGGAACACTTTTTCCAACGGAATCCCGATCAAGGAGCCGGGAAACGGGATGAATGTCAACGACTCCATCTGTCGCATCTTGTAATCGCCTTTGGATGATCTGACTGTAAGGCTCTCCTGGGCAACGTTCCAGGATGATGATGTTGATAACTCTAAAACTCCGCTGACATCCTTGTGCTTAAGTATCAGCATCATAGTGACTCCACCGTTGGAAGTCCCGACCAAGTCGTACCCTATGACTTTAGCCTCTCCGAAAAGGTACGTCACATAGTCAAGCGGATGTATGAACAGATCCGTGAGCGGATCTCCTTCCGGATAGCCCCCGGTCAGGTATTTAAGGTTGTATGTGTCAGGATGGTCTCTATCCAGGGCTTTCTTCAAGACTTTAGTTAGAGGTGAATGTCTCTTTTGCATTCCAGCCATAGCCGTGACACCGCTTCTCTCCGCCAACCCGACAAGAATGCCAAGCTCCTCAGAAGTGCGGCACGGTGGCTTTTCGACAAAAAGCGCCTTGCCAGACATAAGGACTTTGGCCGCAATGTCAAAATGCGCCGACGGCGAGGCCGATACAATCACCCCTTTGACGGCTTCGTCCGAAAGAATGTCCTCCAAATCAGTCGTGGCGGTGACTCCGGGAATACTTCCTTTCAATCAACGCCGCCTTTTCTTTTGATCGGCAGCAGACGTACTTAAGCGGCACGCCCAAGTAATCCAAAACAGGGTACAGGTTGTCCACGCTGTGGCTTCCGACACCCACGAATGCATATTCATTAAGGAACGACTCGCTCAGCCGCCGGACACTTCTGACGTTCTTGTATTTTCCTATCAGTCTGTCAATATATTCCATCGCTCTTATGATTTGAAATGTCGTAGATGCGTTTGATGTATGATTTATAGGTCTCTTGATGGTTTCCCGTCCAATTGTATTTTCCGTAGAATAGCTCGATGACCCTTTTGGGCAAGAATCTCTCCAAGTTTCTCACAAGGATGATGTCATATTTCCTATGAAAATTTATCCAGCATCCGTTGCAACCTGCGGAGTACTTGCGCTGCAAGTCTCTTGAGTTTGTTGAATTGAAAATCTCATCCAACGATTCCGTGTGAATATTCCCAAGCGAGACCCCAAGATTCTGGCAAAGAGGGACTTCTCCGTCGGCGTGAATCACCAGACAACTGAATATGCTCTGGCAGCGCAACTTGAGCCTGCCATTCCGCCACTCGTCGTACAATGCCACAAAGTCGTAGTTTTCCTCTGTTTTATGAATATTTCCGGGAATATTCCGAATATACTCATCCGTCTTGGTAGTCAGCAGGTCGCTCGTAGTGTCGAAAAAATCCATTGTCCCATAAATTCCGATTCGGATGTCGATCCCGTTACGCTTCGCCACGTCTATCACGAATCTCATATCCTCGAAACTGTTCCAAGGCGATAGGCAGAACATCAACGAGATTGGCACCTCGTCCTTAAGCTCTCGCACCACTCTCATAACCTTGTCATAGCCGTCCCTGCCCCGCATCCGCTGATAAGTCTCACGATCCCCGTCAAGAGAAAGGTAAAGATGCGACGGCTGGTACAGGCTGACATATTCAATTACCCGTTCAGGGAACAGTCCGTTGCTCAGCAGCGTGTAATTCGGATGATTATGGGCGAACCATTCCATAATCTCCGTCGCCTGCGGGTGAAGAATGAACTCGCCTCCTTCGAGTCCGACGGTGGTTCGCGGTGTCACACACCTGCTGAGCATAATGCTCTTGATGTCTTCCAACGAAAGGTTCTTGTCCGGCTTCTTATAAATTGAGCAATGCCGGCAACGGGATTGGCATCTCGTCGTTGAATATATCATCAGTTGGCTTAGTCTTTTCCGCTTGGGAAATGCCAGATTGTGTGGAGGTACAGACATCCGTTGTGGAGATAGTCAATGATTGAGTACATAATGAAACCCTGCTCCTTAACAAGGCTTATTGTTTGCCCTGTAAATTTCGGAACAAGGTTTCTACTCTCCTACTTTAGTATCAACTTTCTTCCTCTATACATCATTGGTAATCAAATGTATAGAACTATTTTACCTACTTTCGCCGGATTCGCCGCTACCGGAGGAGACATCTTCTTTAAGATCATCCTCAGTCAGTTCAAACACCCACTTTTTCTGAGTCGTGCCATCCGATTGGAGTTCAACAGACTTAATCCAATTGCTCTCACCATAGAACCTTCCGGCTCTATGCGCGTCATCAAGCGCCCAATCCTTCAACAGCGTTCCGCCATCCGATGAATAGACGCTAATCGCATAGTTACCGGATGTACCATCCTGATGATATATGTCTGGATCTCCCACGAACAAATAATTGAACGGAACCTCTTCCCTTCCCCAATAAAAGTTATACAGCCAGTAAGAATCTCCCGGCTTGACCACTTCTGGCTCAGGATGAGCATAAGTCCAAAAACTCTTGACGACAATGGTTTCGTCCGTCATATTCTTCAGCAACCAATCCGCAGTAAATTCCGGGCCATCATCATCACAAGGGCAGGCGGTAAAACTACAGGCGACAAGAACAATCAAAATAAACTTCTTCATAATAAAAACAGTTTAAGTTTCTCAAATGTATAAACATTATGTGGAAAAAGCAACAGCTTTTTCCACATAATGTCCAAAGATTAATGCGATTTTATTTCCAGACTCGATCCACCTTCCACGAGAAACGATGTACCGCGCGCGAGAAGTAGACACGGAAAATAATTTTTAGACGTTATTATTTTCCAAAGTAGACAGCGGCGATGTTTTTGCCGCGTATCTTTTTACAAAAGTAGACATTTTGTCCTTTCAGGAAGCTGGTTGAATCGAGATTGCTTTGTGACTCCATTCGTGAGTGACTGCCGGCAATACGCACACGAGAAGAGGCTCTTTTTCGGGGGGCGTGAGTGGAGGAAGAGGGAGGGTGCGCACTGATATGCGCCGCAGCCTTTGGAAAATGTGAATTGGCTGGCGTATGAAGGATGTGGATCGGTCGGCGGATGGTTGCTGGGCCTTGGCAAAAGAGGTTGGCTGGCTGCTGCTGGGTCTTGGGAGAGGAATTTGGTTTATCGGATGTTGCGGCGGACGGGGAGGAGGGCGATGATGTAGCCGATGAGGGCTACACCGATGATTGTGGCGAGGACGTCTTGCCACTGGAGGATGACCGGGTATGCGTTCACGAGGAAGCTGCCCGGCATCTTGATGAAACCGAAATTTTGTTGGGCGAGGGAGAAACCGATGCCGATGACAAGACCGGCGGCGAGGCCGAGCAGGGAGATGAGCCAGCCTTCGAGGGTGAAGGTGTGGCGGAGCATCTGGTCGGTGGCCCCGAGGCTGCGGTAGGTCTCGATGTCATCCTTTTTCTCGATGATGAGCATCGTGATGCTGCCGAAGATATTCAAGGCGATGATGATGATGACGAAAATGAGGATCAGGAATATCGCCGCCTTCTCGTAACGCATCATCTTGTAGAGCGACGGATTCTGGCGGAAGCGGTCCAAAACCTTGAATTCAGGGCCTAATTCTTTCTGAATATGCTTGATCGCGGAACGGATGTCTTTCGCCGTGGAGCCTTCGGCCAGGCGGATCTCCACTCCTGAAACCTCTTCCTCATAGCCAAGCAGCTTTCTCATCTCTTCGATCGGCACGATCATCAGATCATCGTCAATCTGCTGGTTGACCGAGAATATTCCTGAAGGGCGCATCCGTACGGTTTCAATCGAGGCCGCCGGGTTCGCAAGCGAGAAATTCCTGTCCCTGATCGGGAAATATAATTCCGCGGAGGCGAGGAACGCCGGATTCATTCCCATCTTGTAAGCCAGGCCCGCGCCGACAACCATCTGCGGCAACTGGCCTTTGTGTAGGGAGAACTCTCCGTTGGTGATGTGTTCCGCAAGAGGAGATTCCGCCTCGAAAGCGCTGTCCACGCCCTTGGCCTTGGCTATTCCCTGATGCCCGTCATAGTCCACGAACACATTCTCCTGAAGGATGAGGTCATATTCACCGATCATCGGATTCGCCTTGATCCGGTCGAACGCCTCGCCTTCGGGGATGAAGACCTTGCCTTTGGCGGGGGTGATGAGAATGTCCGGCTCCACGTTGCTGAGTGTCGATTTGACAAGTTCGTCGAAGCCGTTGTAGATTGAAAGGATGATGATCAAAGCCGCCGTCCCTATGGCCATACCGACGGCACTGATCGCGGAGATTATGTTGATCACGTTGTGTGACTTCTTCGCGAACAAAAAGGTACCGTCGGGCTATGAAAAGGGGCAGGTGCATAACCACCTCTGTTATTCAGGCTTGTAGGAGTCCTTCAGGGCTGTAGTCTTGTTGAATATCACCTTGTCGGCGGTGCGGTCCGGATCCTTTGTAGTAGTAGCCGGTGCGCTCGAACTGGACGGCGATTCCGGAGTTGTCCTCAAGAAGGGGGCCGGCTCGGCGTAACCTTTAGCTATTGTGAGTGACTCCGGGTTGAGGAAGTCCTTGTAGTCCTTGTCCTCAGGGATGGAGTTCATGTCCTCCTTGACGAAGAGACGGTCGTAGTTGCGGATCTCGATCTCTTTGGCATATTCAGTTGAAACCCAATGGATGGTGCCTTTGACAGAGCGCCATTCGCCTCCTCCCGGCTTCGTGGTCGGGTCGTAGGTGCACCTCAGCTCGACAACGTTGCCATCAGCATCCTTGACGACCTCCTCGCACTTGATGATGTAGGTGTATTTCAGACGAACCTCTCCGTCTGGTTTGAGGCGGAAGAACTTCTTCGGAGCGTCCTCCATAAAGTCGTCGCGCTCGATGTAGAATTCTCCCGTGAACGGAACCTTGCGGGGGTGGCTCCCTCCGGCTCGGCAGGGTTGAGAGGGCAGTCGAACCCACTCCACCTTGCCCGGCTCCCAGTTGGTGAGGGTGACCTTCAAAGGTTTCTGAACGACCATATACCTGTTGGCCCTTGCGTTAAGATCCTGGCGCACACACCATTCCAAAAGCTGGATGTCCATCATCTGGTCACGCTTTGAGACTCCGATCTTCTCGCAGAACATCTTGAGGGCCTCGGCGGTGTAGCCACGGCGGCGAACTCCGCAGAGAGTAGGCATACGTGGATCGTCCCATCCGGAGACAAGGCCTTTCTGGACGAGTTCCAGAAGCTTTCTCTTGCTCATCAAGGTATAGGTGAGGTTCAGTCTGGCGAACTCGTACTGATGGCTCGGCCAGATCTCAAGGGTCTTGATGAACCAGTCGTACAGAGGTCTGTGGACATCGAACTCAAGAGTGCAGATCGAGTGGGTGATGTGTTCTATTGAGTCGCACTGGCCGTGGGTGAAGTCGTACATCGGGTAGATGCACCACTTGTCGCCCGTGCGGTGATGCGAGGCGTGCTTGATCCTGTAGAGAATAGGGTCGCGGAACATCATGTTCGGGGAGGCCATGTCGATCTTCGCGCGGAGAACCTTCTCTCCGTCAGCGTATTTTCCGGCCTTCATGTCCCTGAACAGACGGAGGTTCTCCTCCACGGAGCGGTTTCTGTAAGGGCTCTCGGTTCCCGGCTTGTCCACGGTGCCGCGTCCCTTGCTGATCTCCTCCTGGGTCTGGTCGTCCACGTAGGCCTGACCGCGCTCGATCATCTGCTCGGCCCAGGCGTAAAGCTGGTCGAAATAGTCGGAAGCGTAAAGTTCCTTGTCCCACTGGAAGCCGAGCCACTGGATGTCCTCCTTGATCGAATCGACATATTCAGTGTCCTCCTTGGTCGGGTTGGTGTCGTCAAAGCGGAGGTTGGTCTTTCCGCCGTATTTCTGGGCGAGCCCGAAGTTGATGCAGATGCTTTTCGCGTGTCCGAGATGGAGGTACCCGTTAGGCTCCGGAGGGAAACGTGTCATCACGCTCTTAACTCTTCCGGACTTCAGGTCGTCCTCTATTATTTCCTCAAGAAAGTTGAGTCTTTTCGGCTCCTCGGCCGTTGGATTTTTCGCTTCTTCCATTTTCTGTCAGTATTAAACTCACAAAAATACAAAAATATTCCGCTGTTTGTCCAATCAGGAGGTACTTCTTTCTTTCCGGTAAACAGAAACCTTTTGCCGCATGCAAGAAAGTATTACTAAAATCTGCAATGTCATTATTCAACATTGTACTTTTTTGACCATTTAGAATACTGGTTTGCCAAACATCCGGAAAGCGGTTTGCCGACAAGTTTTTGATGGCTAAATTTGTTTCCGAACAGTGGGGACTACGCCATGATCCCGAAAAGGATCCGGACGTTTTCCGAACAATAACCAGATTCTACACAATGTCACAGTTTTTTGAAGATTCCCTCGCGAAGCTTCGCAAGGAACACGACGCCCTGATACGGCGCAAGAACACAAAAACTTCATCCAACGGCGTTTGGACAAGGTATGCCTATCCTGTCGTCACGGCGGGGCACACTCCTCTGTTTTGGCGCTATGACCTGAATCCGGCGACGAATCCGCGGCTCCTTGAGCGGTTTGGAATCAACAGCGCGTTCAATTCCGGAGCCATCAAGCTGGGCGGCAAGTATATTCTTGTCGTGCGGGTGGAGGGAAGCGACAGGAAATCCTTCTTCGCAGTGGCCGAGAGTGACAACGGAGTGGATAACTTCCGCTTCTGGCCGCATCCGGTGACGATTCCCGGAGAGACGGCGACCAATGTCTATGACATGCGTCTCACAGCGCATGAGGACGGTTGGATCTACGGCGTGTTCTGCGCGGAGCGTCACGACCCCGCCGCCGCTCCCGGAGACCTGTCATCGGCTGTGGCTTCGGCTGGAGTGGTCCGTACCAAGGACCTCAAGACATGGGAGAGACTTCCGGACATCAAATCCGCCACCCAGCAGAGAAATGTTGTCCTTCAATCCTGAGTTTGTGGATGGAAAGTATGCCTTGTACACACGTCCTCAGGAGGGCTTCATCGATGCGGGAGCCGGCGGGATGGGAATAGGCTGGGCTCTGGTTGACAGCATGGAGAACGCGGAGATCAGGGACGAGAGGATCATCGACACAAGGTACTATCACACTATAAAGGAAGTCAAGAACGGTGAGGGACCGCATCCTCTCAAGACTTCAAAGGGATGGCTGCATCTGGCTCACGGTGTGCGCGGATGTTCGGCCGGTCTGCGTTATGTGTTGTACATGTACATGACCGCTCTTGACGACCCGACGCATGTCATCGCCGCTCCGGCGGGATACACCCTCGCTCCGGTTGGTGAGGAAAGGGTCGGGGATGTCTCCAATGTCCTGTTCTCCAATGGCTGGGTGGCTGACGATGACGGACGTGTGCTCCTGTACTACGCGTCGAGCGACACGAGGATGCATGTGGCCGAGTCAACGGTTGATAAACTCATCGACTATTGCCCATGAACACATCTCCTGACGGCCTCACGACATCAGCGTCGGTCGGAACCTTTGGACGGGATCATCGACGCCAACCTTCCGTTCATCACGGACGAGGACAGATGATGCTTCCGGACAATCACATGAAATTATTAACCAATACAATGAACGTTATGAAGAAAATAAGAAGCTGCCTCTTTTTCATCCTCTTTGGCGCAGCGTCGGTTCTGTTGTCCTGCGGCCAGGAGAAGCGTGATACCGAGGAACTTGTCGATCCGTGGCTTCGTGAGCGCACGCCTGTGGGCTTCCGCCTTGAATCCCAGATAGGAGCGGCTACCATCACACAGGACTGGCGTCATGACGACCAGGGCTCGGTCTATGTGCAGCTTGTCACAGGAAGTCTGGACATGTCCGCCGTAAAGGTTGTCTCGATTGACTTCGCCTACCCGGAAAGCGAGTACTGTCCTACAGCCAGCATCGGCAAAGGAAGTGTTCTGGATCTGTCTGACGGTACGGCCGAGTTCACTGTCACGGCGTACAACGGCGAGACCAGAACCTACACGGTCACCTACGGCCAGTTCAAAGACCCGCTTGAGGGCGTGTATCATCACAGGCTTGTCGGAGGAATCCTGGACGGAGGCTCCGCCGGCACGTCGATGATCATCCATGGCGGATGGCCTGACGCGGAGGTGATGTCCACCGACATGGACAAGTCTTGGCATTGGGGTGAGGGCTACACACATGCCGACGAGCAGGACAACGAGATCAGTTTCATGCTGACTGAGGTTGACAGCGAGACCGGAGCGACATTCGGAACAGTGGTGAACGCTCCTGGGGATGACGGCAAGTACGCCAACTATGTGTACAACAATAAATTCGATGTCAATGAATATTACCGCCAGATTCCCGCGGGCTCAAGCCGCTGGTCCAAGACGGATGTGAATTCCAGTGTGATCAGCATCTATGCGGCTGACGACACGAAGTGGGGAGAACCCTCTCTATCAGGTTACCCTTCTCGGCCCGGGGGACCATCAGCAACGCGGGCAAGTCCGTGACGGTCGAGAATTGCGCGTTCGCCCGTCATTTCGAGCATGCGGACTGGGTGATCGACAACAACTGGCCTGACACCAGATGGATGGTGGACAACATCCGCAACACGTACTGGATCACCGAGAAAGTGTCCGATTCCCCGCTTCCTAACCACACAGAACTCTTCTAAGGAATGATGAAAGGAAAATTATCCAAAGCTATGCTTTCTTGCCTGGCCATGGTGCTTGGCATCGCGTCGGCGCAGGCCTGCGGTCCGGAGAACGGCAAAGAGACGCCGGCTGACACAAGGGAACTCTCTGTCTCCCCGGCGACCGCGCAGGTCGGTCACGAGGCGGCGGAATATTCATTCACCGTCAAGACCAATTTTGAATATAAGGTTGTCATCGATGTGGATTGGATCGCCGTCAAAAGCGCCTCACCGACCGGCTTGGTCCTGAATATTAATGAAAACACGTCTGTGACGCCCCGTGAGGCGGATGTAAGGCTTGTGGACAGGAACGACCGCTACTGGTTCAAGACCGTGAAGGTGGTTCAGGACAAGAATCCCGTCCGGAAGGTGAGACTTTCGATCGTGGACAAGAACGCCACCGCGCAGACGAAGGCTCTGTACGCCAATCTGTGGGATCTGGCCGGGAAAGGTTTCATGTTCGGGCATCACGATGACCTGTGGTACGGACGTCACTGGTACGACGAGCCTGGCGGTTCGGACACGAAAGCCGTGTGCGGAGACTATCCGGCGGTGTTCAGCGTGGACCTTGCGTCAATAATGGACAACAGGTACCGGTCGAACTCCAAAGAGAACGAGATCCGCCGCAGGGTGATCCTTGAAGCCAGGGAAAGAGGCGAGGTCATTCTTGCCTGCATCCACATCAACAATCCTCTGACCATTGTCGGCAACGAGAATGGTTACCCTGCCGGGACATCATGGGACAACACCAAGTGCATCGATCAGATTATCAAGGAGGGCACCGAGGTGCGTGGACGCTACATCGAGTGGCTTGACCGTCTGGCTGATTTCGCCTGCAATCTGAAAGACAGCAAAGGCGAGTTGATACCGGTCATATTCAGGCCTTATCACGAGTGCACGCAGAGTTGGTCCTGGTGGGGGACCGAGGCTTGCACCTCGACGGAGTACATCCAGTTCTGGCAGTGGACGGTCAAATATCTCAGGGACACAAAGGGAGTGCATAACTTCATCTATGCCGTGTCCCCGCAGATGGACGGCGACTACGGTGAGAACGGCCGTGCCCGTCTGCTGACCAGATGGCCAGGGGATGAATATGTCGATTTCCTTGGGATGGACTGCTACCATGGACTGAACTATAACGCTTTTGCCGCCAACATCGAGGCGATGCAGAAACTCTCCGCCGAAAAGATGAAACCTTGCGGTGTCACCGAGACGGGAGCCGAGGCGTTCACCAACACGGACTATTGGACGAGGTATATTCTTGGCCCGGCGAAGGGGAAGCGGCTTTCCATGGTTGTCATGTGGAGGAACAAATATGTGTCTTCAGAGTCGGACACGCATTATTTCAGCGTGTATCCCGGCCATCCGTCCGAAGACGATTTCCGGACTTTCTACAAGGATGCGAGCACATTGTTCAGCAAGGATCTTCCGGACATGTACTCGATGCCGGAGAATTATGAAGTGAAATAATATTAAAACAAATAATCAATTTATGGCCAAATCGTTCAAAAATATTCCTTGTCACGGGCATCCTGCTCGTGCTTGCGGACTTGCGGCTCCGTTGCAGGCCCAGAACAGGACTGTCAGCGGAGTGGTCAGGGATGACACCGGAGAACCGTTGTTCGGCGCGTTTGTCGTGCAGCAGGGGACGGTGAACGGTATCTCGACGGATTTTGAGGGCAGGTACACCCTCACGGTCCCTTCTGGAGAAGTCACGCTCCAGTTCCAGTTCATCGGTTATGTTACACAGAATGTCAAGGTGCCCGCCGGAAAATCCGTGGCGGATGTCGTGATGAAAACAGACGCCAACCTTATGGAGGAGGTTGTCGTGACAGCGTTCGCCACCCAGAAGAAGGTGAATGTCACGGGAGCGATCTCCTCTGTCAACGGTGGTGATATTCTTTCAACCCCGGTGTCGAACATCTCCAATGCCTTGCTGGGCAACTCGCCGGGAGTCAGCGGACTTCAGACCTCCGGAGAGCCGGGACGCAACGACGCCACCATACATATTCGTGGAATCTCGACTTACGGATCCTCTTCGCCGCTGATCATCATCGATGGTGTGGAACAGGCTTCCGAGCAGGCTTTCGCCGAGTTCAACGCGATGGACGCCAATGAGATCCAGGGAATATCCATCCTGAAGGACGCGGCTTCCACGGCTGTCTATGGAGTGCGTGGAGCCAACGGTGTCATCATCGTCACCACCAAGCGTGGCTCGGTCGGCAAGCCGGTGATCAACTTCTCGGCCAACTATGGCCTCACATCGGCCTCGCAGCTTCAGGAGGGAACCACGGCTTATGAATATGCCCTGTTCAGGAACGAAGCCATCCGCAACGAGCAGAAGGCATATTCCGGAACGGAAAGTCTCTCCGCTTACATCTACGATGACTATGACCTCTGGAAGTTCAAGAACAACAGGGACTTCACTCCGCAGGAAGTGGATGCCATGTCCTCCCTTACCCCCGCGCAGAAGGAATCCCTGAAGAACTCTCCCGGCTCTATATTACGCCTCTCATGACCTTTACAAGGAACAGTTCGACAAGGTCGCTCCTCAGTATCAGGCCAACATGAACATCTCCGGAGGAACGGACAGGGTCAAGTACTTCGTGTCGTTCGGCTATTTCCGTCAAGAAGGAATCACGAGCACGGTCAAGTACTATGACGCCACGACAGAGTCTCTGTTCACCCGCTATAATTTCAGGAGCAACATCGATGTGAAGATTCTGGACAATCTCACCCTTACGGTGAACTCGGCCGGTCAGTTCGGAGAGACCAAGGGACCTGGCAACGGCGCTGACCCTTACGACCTCAGCGCGCGCTACAAGATCATCATGCAGTACATCTACGACTGCAACCCGTTCATCAGCCCGGGCATCGTGGACGGTCACCTGATCAGCGGTTTCGCCGGCATCGCCGGTTCCGCCCAGAACCCGTTGGCGACCAAGACGAACAGCAGCATCGGAAACCAGAACGCCGTGTACAATCTTTTGACCAGCGGCTCGGCCACCATCTACAACAGTCTGCTTGACAATTCGTTGAAACTGAATCATCAGATGGATTACCTCCTGCCTGGGCTCAGATCCTATGTCACGGTCTCCTATCAGGACAACTACAACAAGTACGTGAAGTACACGCCTTCGATTCCGTCCTATACCATCCAGCGGAACGCCGAGGACCCGAACCTGTTCGATTTCTTCGGAGGCTCCATGGGCGCCGGGTCGTTTGAGTCTTGGGGGTACAGCAACTGGAACAAGTTCTATGTCGACGCGGGGATTGACTGGGCCGGATCGTTCGGCGCGCACAATGTCTCGGCCCTCCTTCTCGGCAAGGCGTCCAAGTACACCATGCCTAACGACTCCTATCACGTCGCTTCTGGCATCATGGGGTTCGTCGGTCGTGTGACCTACAACTACGACGACCGCTACATGGCCGAGTTCAATATGGGTTACAACGGAACCGAGCAGTTCGCCGAAGGCCGTCGTTTCGGCTTCTTCCCCGCGATCTCCGCAGGTTGGGTGATCACCAAGGAACCGTGGTATCCGAGGAATGATATTCTTACATTCGCCAAGATCCGCGCTTCTTATGGAGAAGTCGGCAATGACCAGCTTGGAGGCAGCCGCCGGTACTACTACCTGCCGAACACCTACAACCTCAATCAGGGTGGCTACTGGCTCGGTGACAGTGACGGAACGTCTGACAACACCTATTTCTGGGGAGCGACGGAAGGGACTCTCGGGAACCAGGCGATCACTTGGGAACGCTCCAGAAAATATGATGTCGGAGCCGAGATCAAGTTCTTTGACGACAGGTTGAGCGCGGATTTCGATTATTTCTACGAGAAACGTAACAATATTCTTACAACTCTTGGAATCATTCCGGCCATCTACGGTGTCTCTCGGGGCTCCGTGCCTCCCGCCAATGTCGGAATAACCAGCAACAAGGGCTACGAGCTCGCTTTGAACTGGGCTGACAAGAAAGGTGATTTCATCTATTCCGTCGGCGCGGATGTCAGCTGGTTCCGCAACAAGATCATCTACAAGGCGGAGGCAAAGAATCCTTATTACTGGATGAACGCCACCGGGTTCGCCATCGGGCAGCGTTTCGGCCTTGTGAGCGACGGACTGTTCAACACCCAGGAGGAACTGGCCAACAGGCCTTACAACACCTACACATCAAACGCGGCCACCTTGGGCGACATCCGTTACAAGGATCTGGACGGGGACGGTCTGATCAACCAGAACGATGTGGCTCCGATTGGTTATCCGAACTATGCGCAGTACCACTTCAACCTGAAGGCAAGGCTTGGTTATAAGGGATTCGATGTGAAAATCCTTTTCACCGGCAGCGCGGACGGCTCTTACTATCTGAACAGCGGCTACACCATTCCGTTTTTCAAGAACGCCGGCAACGCCTGGAAATGGCAGTATGACGGACGGTGGACGCAGGAGAAATACCTCGCCGGGGAGAAGATCACCTACCCTCGCGCGGCCTACGGAGCCACTTCCTCACATAACAACTACCTGACAAGCGACTACTGGATGGTTTCAACCAACCACATAAAACTGAAGAATGTCGAGATCGGCTACACGTTCGACATGACCAAGATCGCGAACCAGAATGTTGTCCAGGCTCTGAGGCTCTACTTCAACGCCAACAACGTCTATACCTTCAAGAACAAGCTCACACCTTACGGCATCGACCCTGAGACCACGGACGGCAGCACTTATGTCTATCCTCTCACCAAGGTGTTCACATTGGGCGTCAGCCTTCGTTTCTAAAATTAAAGGAGAATTAAGTATGAATATATTATCAAAGATTCTTACAGCGGCTGTCGGCCTTTCGGCGCTTTGCTCTTGCAGCATGTTCCTTGAGAAGCCGGACACCACCGGTACGGTCGATCTGGACGCGGTTTTCAGCACGACGAAGAACGCCCAGGCCACATTGATGTCCTGCTACCGCAATGTTCTTCAGCACGGGCTTCCAGGTGGCATGGGCATCGGGCACTGCACCTACGGGGCCATTTCCGGAGAGGTCGGCCGCGGTTACAACTGGCACGGCAGCTACAACATCGTCCAGGCAGGTCTTTCTGTGAATGGTACGGATGGCTCTGACGCCGGAGCCGATAACTATGGTGACAACTGGCGTTTCATCAGACAATGTTTCATCGTGAAGGAGAACATCGACAAGGTCGGTGACATGGATGATGCGACCAAGGAGACCATCAAGGCAGAGGCGACTGCTCTAATCGCCTACAGGTATATGGGAATGTTCTAAGCCGTTACGGTGGTGTGCCGATCGTGACAAAATCCTTCGAGGCCAGCGATGACCTCACGGCCGGGCGCGCGACCTTGAAGGAGATGCTTGAATATATTTGTGGACTGTGCGACGAGGCGTACGAAAGGCTTCCGGAGAAATGGGACGCGGCCAACACCGGCCGCATGACGAAGGGAGCGGTGCTGGCGATCAAGGCCAGGACTCTCCAGTACGCCGCCCGTCCTCTGTTCAACAGCGCGACTCCTTATCTTGACAACGGTGAGAACAACGCCCTCATCTGCTTCGGCGATTACGACAAGGAACGCTGGAACGATGCCATCAAGGCCAACGAGGAAGTGCTCAAATGGGCCGCCGAGAATGGCGTGACGCTCATCAATACCGGAGGCGCCGGAGTCGGGAAGCCTAATCCGAACGCTTTCGAGGACTATGCGACAGCGTCTTCCCGACCATCCAGCAGGGAGGTCATACTCGCCTACAAACGTGACGAGTTCTGCTCCATAGCCAATTACATAAACTGCTCTCCAAACCAGACCACAAACCGTTACGACACGGATTGCAGCGGAGTTCTCACGAACCACCTCGAGAATTACTATGCGAAGGACGGTTCGGAGCTTAGCTGGCCGAAAATAGGCGAGGCCAGCGCCCGTTCCGGCGCGGATTACCGTGACAATGTGGCCAATCTTGAGCCAAGGGCTCTCGCGGACATAAAGATGGGCGGTTTCGATTCTATGAACAACCCCGGAGACTGGAACTGGTCCAACGCCGGCTGGAACCGTGGCGGTTACGCCGCTGACAAAGGCAAGGGGGATGTTTTCCCTAACGCCATAGACGGAGACAAGGGGTGCGGTGAGCGCACGAAGTTCTACTATAAGGCGGGCACTCGCATCTGGTGCGAGATTCCTCTCTTCCGGCTTGCGGAGACCTATCTCTACCTTGCGGAGGCGTACAATGAATATGGCAACCAGACCAAGGCCCTTGAATATCTCAACGCAGTCCACAACCGCGCCGGTCTTCCTTCGATCAACGAGACCGACCAGGCCAGGCTGCGGGCCATCATCCAGAGGGAGGACATGATTGAGTTCTTCCAGGAGAACCATAAATATTGGTCTGTCAAGCATTGGAAACGTGCCGACATCGCCAACGGGATCTGCGGAGGTGACATGCGCATGCTCCAGTTCAACATCGAGGACACCGATGACGCGACCTGGCCATACGCCGCGAAATGGGTGACATCCTATTGGGACGCCGTGGCCTATACGGCGTTCTGGAGCCCGGCGATGTACCTTGAGCCGTTTCCGCAGACCGAGATCAACAAAGGCACGACAACACAGAATCCTGGATATTGATAGTCAATGGCCAACAAATTAATGAATATCACAATGAATATACTCAACATAAGAAAGTGTGTGGTTCTGGCTGCGGTGTCAGCGCTTGCCGCGGGAAACTTGCGGGCCCAGGACTACTCGGTCTATGACGGGGAGGAGGTTTTGGAGAGAAAAGTGGAGACAAATTCCACCTCCGCTGTGTCAAAGGTCTCCGGAGAGTCCTTGTACAAGACTCCCGCGTCGAATTTCACGAACACCCTCATCGGCATCCCCGGTCTGACTGTGATGCAGGGAACCGGCTCCTATGAGGACAACAAGGCTAAATGGCTTGTACGAGGCATCGGTAGCTATGCGGTAAGCGATTGGAACACCGCAAAGATATTTGTGGATGGCTTTGAGGTCAATTCTGAATACCTTACCGGCCTTTCGGCTTCGGAAGTGGAATCCGTAGAGGTCCTTAAGGACGGCGCCGCCCTTGCGCTTTATGGCGAGAGGGGAGCGAACGGAGTGATAAGGATCACGACACAGAGAGGCCGGATAGGAAGCGCCACGGTGACGGCCAGGATGAGATACGGTGTCCAGACCCCGGACATCACCAACAAGCCTCTCGGCTCGTATGATTTCGCCTGTCTTTACAACCAGGCGGTCTCGAATGACAACGGCATGGTGTGGTCGCCTGTATATTCAGAGGATCAGCTCTCCGCCTACAGGAACGGCACCGCTCCGGATGTGGACTGGTACGACGCGGCCCTCAAGGGTTTCGGCCAGTACGCCGATGGTGGGATAGTCCTGAACGGAGGCGCCAGGAACGCCCGCTACAACGTGAATCTTGACTATCTCAACAACAGCGGCATCCTGAACACCTCCAACACTGACCAGACCAAGAACCTTGGCTACCAGAAGTTCAATCTCCGCGCTAATCTTGACTTCAACATCCTCAAGATTTTCGAGGTGAAGGTGGATTTCGGTGGCCGCATCGAGATGCTCAAGAGGCCGAATTACGGTGTGGCTCAGTTGTTCAACGACATCGCCACATATCCATCGAACATCTATAATGTGTATGATGACGCGGATGAGTCCCATTATTCAGGCACGGCCCTCTACCCGAACAACCCTTACGCTTCGGTCAACGGCCTCGGCTGGATGTCTTACAAGTCCAGGAGTCTTCAGCAACTTCTCCGTGAAGGAAAGGCTGGACGACATCACCAAGGGACTCTATCTACAGGAGTCAATCTCTTTCTACAGTTACACCTTGAGCCAGTACGGAAAGACGAAGAACTACGCGAGGTGGAACGAAGGCGTCACGACGACGACCGACGAGACCACCACCATCACCGCCACCGGCTACGGCTCCAACGGAATGCAGGATTGGAAGCAAGGCGTGGTGACGGCCGGCTATGATAGGGTGTCAGGCAGAAGCACTGTCTCCGCCGCCGTAAACTTCCACCTTTCAGCCTACAAAGGTGACGGCTACTTCTCCTATAAGTACAACACGATGAATCTCAATGGCTTCGCTCACTATGAATATGACAACCGCTACATCGCTGAGCTTGGCTTCTCATATTTCGGGAACGATGCCTATGCTCCCGGCCATAGATGGGCGGCGTATCCTGCCGGATCGGTGGCCTGGATCGTCTCCAACGAGAACTTCCTCAAGGGCGACGATGTGCTGAATTTCTTCAAGCTGCGTGCCTCGGCGGGACTTTCCGGAGCGTCCGATTCCGGAGCCACATCGGTTCTGTCCGGCTACAGCTCCAATGGACGCTACCTGTTCAAGGACTACTATACGTACAGCTATGTGGGTTCGTTCTACACAGGAAAGACTTCCGGTGTGTGGCAGAACAGCCTTGTCCCTATGTTCATCAAGAACGAGGACGCGCACGCCGAAAAGAGCATGAAGTACAATCTTGGATTCGACGCGACAATAGCGCGGAATCTCAACATCACGGCTGATTTCTTCCTTGACAAGAGGACTGACATCCTCACGTTGGATAACTCCCTAATGGGCTACTACGGAAAGCAGTTCCTCTTCACCAACTCCGGAAGCATGACCAACAAAGGATTCGAGGTCGCCGCCGGCTGGAGCGGAAAATCCGGTGATTTTGAATATGCCCTCAACGGTCAGGTGACGTTCAGCCGCAACAGATAGACAACATGAACGAGGTCGCTCCGGCCAACGCTTTCAGTGCCCAGACCGGCCGTCCTGTCGGCACCTATATCGGTCTTGTCGCCGACGGGTTCTACGGTATTGAAGATTTCAACGAAGACGGGACCCTTCTGGCGGATCTACCTGTCCCGGCGTTCGGCAGCGTGCAGCCAGGTGACGTGAAGTACCTTGACCTTGACAGGAACGGAGTCGTGGATCAGAACGATGTCACCAGGATAGGACGTTCGGCCTATCCGGAGTGGTACTTCAGTTTCGGCGGCAGGTTCGGGTACAAGGGGTTTGACATGCAGGTCCTCTTCCAGGGTGTCGCCGGAGTGTCCGCCAACCTTCTTGACAACTGGAACCAGATGGTTGCTTTCGTGGACAACGGCAATGCCTACAATGTCGCAAAGGGAGCGTGGGCGTATTACCCGACCGAGGGAATCGACAACCGCGCGAACGCCACCTACCCTCGCCTGACGACCCAGAGCAACGAGAACAACTACCGTACAAGCTCATTGTGGATCAAGGACGCGTCTTTCCTCAAGCTCCGCAACATCGAGATCGGCTACAATTTCGCCTCCGGCAAGGTGAAGAAATCGGGAATCTCGAATCTCAGGGTCTATCTCAGCGGCCATAATCTCTTCACGGTCAGCCCGCTTCTCAAGGACTACGACTTGGATCCGGAGAACCTTAAAGGTCTCTACCCGGTCATGAGGACGTGGACCGCCGGAGTTGCCATAACTTTCTAAAACAGAGGAATGACGATCATGAAAACAATAAAATTCGGAATATTGGCGACGGCCCTTCTCGCGGCCGCGCAGGGGTGCTCGTTCCTGGACACGAGTCTTGACACGAACCGTACCGGAGAGACCATCCTTACAGACAGGAACAGCATCTGGTATTTCGCCAACGCATGCTATTCCCCAATCATCAACGGTTATTCCGTCATTGACGGAAATCTTTTCGCGACAGCTTCCGATGAGGCTCAGCAGACATCCGCGGCTTCGGATGTGATCTATTTCAACAAAGGAATCGTGAACGCGAGCGTGAACCCGATCTCGAACCTCTACAACAACTGCTATGAGGGGATCCGCGCCGTGAACTTCTTCCTCGACTACATCGCTGACGGAAAAGGTGAGGAGATGCTTGCCCGTAACAGAAACCTTGTCACTGACGCCGTCAACTACAAGAGGGATCTCCAATCCCTTGAATGGTACACCGCGGAGGTCCACATCCTTCGCGCGTACTACTACGCCGAACTGGCCAAGATGTACGGTGGTGTGCCTATCGTGGAATCCACAATGGACAAGAGCGGAGGCTCTTTTGTGCCTCGTTCGACTTACGAGGAAGTCATCGACTACATCGTGGGTGAGATTGACGGGTGGAAAGACCGGCTGGCCTGCGACTGGAATGATTTCGCCGAGCGCGAGGGGCGTCTCACCCTTGGCGCCGCCCTTGCTCTCAAGACCAGGGTGCTGCTTACGCCGCCAGTCCTCTCCACAACCCTTCAAACGACACGGGCAAGTGGATCAGGGCCGCCAAGGCCGCCAATGAGTTCCTCTCGAACTCTGACATCAACTATTCCCTTGACAGTGACTACGAAGGCTATTTCAGCGGTGCCACGTCACTGACAAGCCCGGAAACCATCTATGCCGTGCGCAGGGAAGCGTCGAACACCTTGGAGAAAGCGAATTATCCTATCGCCACCCAAGGCGGAAAGAGCGGAGTCTGCCCGACCCAGAACCTTGTGGACGCCTATGAATATGTCGGGACACCTAACGAGAATGATCCTTATGCCAACAGGGATCCGAGATTCTACGCTTCGATCGTCTATAACACCTGTACCTGGAACGGAAGGACGATAGCCGAGGCTCCGGGTGAGACGGATGACATGTCCAAGGCCAACGCCAGCAGGACAGGGTACTATCTGAGGAAATTCCTAACGGATGAGTTGAACCTGACACAAGGGCAGACCGCCCAGAATAACTGGGTGATGTTCCGTTATGCCGAGGTTCTGCTGAACTATGCGGAGGCTGTCAACGAGGCCTATGGCCCGTCAGTGGTTCCTGCCGGGTTTGTGATGTCGGCAAAGGCGGCCCTGATGAAGGTACGCGACAGGGCCAGCGTCAGCCTCCCTGAGATCAAGGCCGGCACGATCGAGTCGTTCAGGCAGGCTGTCAAGCACGAACGTCAGGTCGAACTCGCGTTCGAGGACCATCGGTACTGGGATCTGCTTCGCTGGAAGGATGCCTCCACTGTCCTCAATGAGCCTGTCAAGGGCGTTTCTGTCAGAAGAAGCGGTGAGGACTATGTTTACCGTACTGTCACGGTGGCATCCCGCACGTTCAACGAGCGTAACTACTATCTGCCTTTCAGCCGCTCTGAGGTGGAGAATTCAAACGGGACACTTCAACAGAATCCAAACTATTAGCAGACAATCACAATGAGAAACATAATACTTTCAGTCATCGCGGCGATGTCGGCCATGCTGGCGGTCTCCTGTCAGAAAGGGGACGGAGAGGCAGACTACGGCAACTCGCTCATATATATTCCTCAGGCTACAGTCAGCGCCGGCATCGACAACTATTATAACGTGCCTTCAGGCGGAGCCGAGAACACCCTTAATTTCGGAACTACCGAAACGGATGTGGACATTTATCTCGGAGTCATGCTTTCCGGAAAGAAGGCTGGTTCGGGATTCAGCGTGAACATTGTCGAGGACAGCGAGGCCTCCATCTCCGCCGCGGCCGCTCTTGGCGCCACTGTCCTGCCATCGTCAGCCTATGAGCTGCCGTCTGTCGTGAATGTGGCGTCGGGCAGGAATTCCGGCACATTCAGTCTCGTCCTCCACAAGGAGTTTGTCATGGAAAACGACGGAACATGCGTGCTGGCTCTCAGACTTGCCGACCCGTCTGCCTACGAACTGTCCTCCAAGGCAACGTCGGTGGTCGTTGTCATTGATGTTGACTCCCTCAAAAATACTTGTGAATATGAAACGCTTTTTATTGACAACAATCATCTCGCTGGCGCTTATGGCCACAGTGGCGGACGCTCAGATCATCTCGGTGGACGCTCCGGCATCAGCTCGGAAATATTCAAAAACGGAATTCACTGTTTCCTTGAAAGGGAAATGGGAGAATCCGTACCTTCAGGAGCAGGTGGCCCTTGACATGGCCCTGACTTCTCCGTCGGGAAAGACGCTTGTGCTTCCTTGCTATTATGAGAGCGGAAAAAGCGGAGAACCCAGTGAATGGAAAGCACGTTTCACGGCTCAGGAGACAGGAATATATTCATATACATTCCGTCTGTCGGAATGCGGAGGAATCGTCTCGGAATCCGCTCCCGCATCCTTGAAGGTTAAGTCCGGAAAAGGCCATGGAATATTGCACACCAACGACAACTGGACGTTGAGGCATGATGACGGGACGTTGTTCCGTGGCATCGCTGAGAACATCTGCTGGGAGTCACGGGACAATGATGACTCGAAGTTTTTTCAGCAAGCTGCATGAGCAGGCGGACCGGTTCAATTATGATGTGATGCTTCCGGACTTCGCCGCGAACGGTGGCAATTTCGTGCGTGTCTGGATGTGTTCGTGGAACTTCCCTATCGACAGGCAACGGGCTTTCAACAATTCCGTTACACTGAGACGACCGGCTACATGAACGCCAGCGCCGTCAAGCGTCTTGACGATGTCATCACTTTGGCTGAGAGTCTGGACATCAAGTTCATGCTCTGCATGGGTGCGGGAGATGTGGCCACTGACCGGAATTTCTTCGTCTCCGAGGAAGCGAAGACCCGGTTCAGAAACCGTCTGCGCTACATCGTGGCGCGCTGGGGCCAGTCCGGCCATCGGAATGTGGGAGTTTTTCAACGAGATTGACAACATCCAGTTCCGTGACAAGAACAATCCTATCCCGGCGGAGGACATAGTGGGATGGCATACGGAGATGGCGAAGTACCTTAAGTCGATAGACCCTTTCGGACACATCACCACGACTTCCATCTCACACCGTGATCTTGCAGGTCTGAACTCGGTTCCGGATCTGGACATCAACCAGAAGCACATCTACAACGCCACATCGGTCATCCCTGGGACTATCTCCGATTATGAGGCCCGTTTCGGAAAACCTTACATCATCGGCGAGTTCGGCCGCGAATGGGACTGGTCAAAGAATTTCGATGATTTCGCGGACGAGATGGACGCTGACTTCCGCAGAGGCCTGTGGTACGGGATATTCTCCCCGACTCCTGTCACTCCGATGAGCTGGTGGTGGGAATATTTCGAGAACAGGAACATGGTCCCTTATTTCAAGGCTGTCCGCAAGGTCTCCGACATGATGCTTGCCGAAAGCGGCGGGAAATTCGAGGCTGTGGAGGCTGTCTGTGACGGAGGCGAGGCCTTCGCGCTCAAATGTGGCAGGAAGACTTACGTGTATGTGTACAACCCTTCGGACAAACCGGTGACATCGGTCACCGTCAAATCTGACAAGAGGAATGTCTCGGATTTTGGACTTCGCCTCTCATGATTTTTTACCCCTATCAAGTCTGACAGAACCCTGGAAAATGTCATCATCCCGTGCTCCATCCCAAGACTTGGGGAAGCCCTTTATGTAATCAAGTAAACCAAAATGAAACTCATTCTTCCGATAGCGATCGCTTTGTCATTGACATTGAACATCCAGGCGCAGCAGCTGTACAGAAATAAGGCATCGGTCAATTTTGGCCTTACCAAGCCTATGGCACAGACAGAGTTGCCCTACTCGAAGGCTTCGCTGATTCTTCCGGAGAGGGTCTCAAAAGTCGAGACTGAATCAAGGCTGCTCCCGGTTCAGGACAATGTCTGGGAAATAGCCGGAGGGTGGGAACTGGCGAAGGCTGATGATGTTATCAAGTGTCTGGGAGACATCTTCTCCTTGGACTACGGCACTGGCTCGTGGTATGACGCTACTGTGCCAGGTACTGTTCTTACAACTCTTGTACAACAAGGAGTTTATCCTGATCCTTTCTTTGGTGTGAACAACCTGGCCATTCCTGATGATCTTTGCCGCAAGGAGTGGTGGTATCGAGCGGAAGTTACCCTGCCCGACGAGGTGTTGGCGAGACCGGAACTGGAGTTGCTGTTTAACGGAATCAACTACCGGGCAGATGTCTGGATGAACGGAGAGAAACTCGGTGGCATCTCAGGAGCATTTGTCCGCGGCCGTTTCGACATCACCAAGGTGGCACGAAAGAGGAATGTGTTGGCTGTGCGCATATTCCCTCCGTCCAACCCTGGCTTTCCTCATGAGCAGTCAAGTGTGTCCGGCAGAGGTCCCAATGGCGGTCAGCTATGCCTTGACGGGCCTACTTTCATAAGTTCTGAAGGTTGGGACTGGGTGCCGGGGGTAAGAGACCGGAACATAGGAATATGGCAGGATGTCAGACTGATTGCTTCTGAAGGTGTCACTATTGGAGACACGCAGGTTATCACTGATCTTCCGCTGCCGGACACTTCTTTCGCTGACATTAAAGTGGAGACATCCGTGAAAAACACTAAGTCTGAGGACGTGTCCGTGGTTTTGGTGGCTAAATTGGCCGATGAAGTCATCTCGAAAAACGTTGTCGTTCCCGCTGGGACTGAGACAAACGTTGTCTTTGAGCCTATTCGTCTGGAACACCCTGAATTATGGATGCCGAATGGTTACGGAGAACCGAACCTTTACGAGCTTTCTCTTACAGCCATATTGGGCGGAAAGGTCTCTGACGAACAGAACACCCGTTTCGGTGTGCGTGAACTTACCTATGAACTTACGGTGGATTCCGTGGATGAGAAAGATGTCCGTATAAATTTTGATCCGACTTCCGTGAGAGGGAACGGAGACATATTCGATAACCGTATGCTCCGGCCTGTCGGCCAGGAAGTTGTTGTTCCGTCGTTCCGCAAAGGAGTCGATTTGTCAGTGATAGACCGGATTGAAAGAGATGAGATGGCTCCGTATCTTGTGATTCGTTGCAACGGTGTCCGTATCTATTGCAAAGGCGGGAACTGGGGCATGGATGACATGATGAAGAGGGTTTCACGTGAACGTCTTGAACCATATTTCATCCTTCATAAGGAGGCTGGATTCACAATGATTCGCAACTGGACCGGGGAAAGCACTGAAGAGGTATTCTTTCAGCTTGCGGACGAGTATGGCCTGTTAGTCTGGAATGACTTCTGGATGTCAACGGAAGGGTATAATCTTGATCCTTTGGATGAGGATCTGTTCATGTCCAATGCTGTTGATGTGGTCAGGCGTTTCAGAAACCATCCGTCAATAGCTGTATGGTGCCCGAGGAATGAGGGGTATGCTCCGGAAAGTCTGGAGTGCCGGCTGTCAGCCATGCTTGCGTCTGAGGACGGGACGAGATATTACAGTCCCAACTCACGTTACTGCAACCTCCGGACAAGTGGGCCGTGGCATTATTTCACGGACGCCTCCAAGTACTACACGGAACAAGCTGCCGGGTTCAGCACCGAATTAGGCTCTCCGTCCGTTCCTACTGCAAGAACCATCCGTAAATTTATCGCGCCTGAGGATTTGTGGCCCATCAGTGAGGTTTGGCATTACCACGACCTGCATCCTGGGACATCGGCTTATGTGTCAAATGTCTCCCGGATGTATGGCGAGGCAACGGATCTGGACGATTTCTGCAGGAAAGCTCAGCTGATTAACTATGATTCTTACAGGGCGATGTTTGAGTCTTGGAACAGCCGCCTTTGGAACAACACGTCAGGCGTGCTGCTTTGGATGACGCATCCGGCTTGGCCTAGTATGGAGTGGCAATCATATTCCTATGACTATGAGACCTTCGGATCTTGGTTTGGATCCAAGAAAGCCTGCGAGCCGCTCCACGTCCAGATGAACCTGAATGACAGGAATGTGGTTGTCCTGAACAACACTCTTAAGGATGTTTCCGGACTTGATGTCCGCATACTGTGCCGTGACCTGAAGGGCAGAAGTCTGTACTCTCGTTCCTCAAAGAAAGTTATGTCCAAGGCTAATGCCGTGACCCCGGTCTTTATGGCTGAGATTCCGGTCTATGACGGAGTTTTCATCGCCAGAGTGTCTCTTTCCGACAGAAATGGGAAGAACATTTCGATCAATGACTATATCATTGATGGAAGCGGTCGTCAGGATTTCACGTGTCTGAACGAACTTCAGAAAGTCACGTTGAAGGCAGTCTGCAGGAAACAGGGCGGCTCCCTTGTCTGCCGGATTTCCAATCCGTCCAAGGCTCTTGCTGTAGGCGTGAAACTTAACATTGAGGATGTCTCGTCAGGAGAACAGGTCCTTCCGGCAGTCTTCTCGGATGGCTATTTCAACCTTTATCCAGGAGAGACAAGGGAAGTTACGGTGAAATATACCCATGATTGTCCCGTCAGACTCTCTGCTGAAGGTTACAATGTGAATCAGGTGGTGATATGATGATGTCTTTGATGATTTTTCTGGCTGCAGCTTTTCTCAACATGCTCAGCCTTGACGGAAACTGGGAATATAAATCCTCGGTGGAAAACACATGGCATACCGGAACTGTCCCCGGATGCGTGCATCTGGACTTGATGTCATGTGACCTTATCCCGGATCCATATTACGGTAGTAACGAGAAACTTGTCCAATGGGTAGGGGAAAAGGACTGGACCTATCGCCGCACATTCAATGTAGGGGATGACATATTTAAAGGACGTCATCAGACCTTGGTTCTGGAAGGAGTGGACACCTATGCGGAGGTTTACCTTAATGGTGAACGGGTGCAGGTCTGCGATAATATGTTCCGGACGTGGACGGTGGATGTGAAGGATCGTCTGAAGAGGGGTGACAATACCATCACGGTTGTTGCCTCTCAATCAGGGACAATGACTTTGCGCATTGAATCGGATTCTGTGATCCGTGGCTTACACATCAGTTCGGATTACTGCGATCTGAAACCAAGCGATGACTATCTGACTATCGTGCCGGGCTATCCGCGAGTGGTCGAGGTGGCTTCGGTGCCCTTGGAGGATTTGAAATTCACTTCTCTTAATCAAATTCTGTAATATGAGGAAAATCTTTATTTCGTTGTCATTAGTCTTGATGGCATTTTTGAGTCGCGCTCAGACCGTTGAGTCGTGGATAACGACAGCGGGTGGTGAAATGCTCCTTGAGAAAGACCGGCCAACGGAGTTCCAAGCCAAGCCGGAAGGGCGGAGGGTTCCTATAGTGGTGGACTCAAGGCAGACCTATCAAAGTATGGAAGGCTTTGGCTTCGCCCTTACCGGTGGAAGTGCCGAACTTCTTATGAAGATGACACCGAAGGCCAGAAAAAACATCCTGAATGAACTTTTCTCCCGGGATTCCTTGGGAATCAGTTACATCCGCCTGACGGTCGGAGCTTCCGACATGAACGGTACCGTGTTCTCCTATGATGACATGCCGGAGGGCAAGACGGACTTCACCCTCAAACATTTCTCGCTGGCGAATGACCTGGGTGATGTCGTGCCGGTCATGAAGGAGATTCTGGAGATAAATCCGGACATCAAGATAATGGCCTCGCCTTGGTCCGCCCCGGCCTGGATGAAGGAGGAATATGATGTCCGTGGACCGAAGCTTCGCAGGGACTGCTACGATGTCTATGCCCGTTACTTCGTCAAGTATATTCAGGAGATGGCAAAGCAAGGCATCAGGATTGACGCGCTTACCATTCAGAATGAGCCCCTAAACAATCGCAACACTCCGAGCATGCCATGGGATCCGCAGGATCAGACCGAGTTCATCCGGGATTATCTTGGGCCGCATTTCCTCTCCGAAGACATTGACACAAGGATAATCCTGTTCGACCATAACTGTGACCGTCCGGACTATCCTCTGGCCATCCTGTCCGACCCTGAAGCGGCGATGTACGCCTCCGGAGTGGCCTTCCATCACTATATGGGAGATGTCTCCGCGATGTCGCAGGTGCATTCGGCCCGTCCGGACAAGGATATCTATTTCACTGAACAGATGATTGTGTGGCGGGGGGGTGGCTCCGTTTCAAGGAACATCGCCCCGAACGTGAAGCGCATGCTTATCGACATTCCGAGGAATTGGAGCCGGAACGTGATTCTGTGGAATCTTGCCGCTGACCCCGAGGCCGGCCCTCACACCGGTAACGGTGGCTGTCCGTTCTGCCATGGAGCTATCACGATTGACGGTGACAAGGTTTCCAGGAACATCGCGTATTACACTATCGCCCATGCCTCGGCCTTTGTGCCGTCAGGGTCGCTTCGGATCGCCTCCACGGCTCCGGAAGACCCCCGCGATGATGCTGTCAGAGGACGAGCAGCATCCGGGTGTCATCCGTGTGAATCACTACGACCGTTCCAACGTGCTTCCGAACGTTGCCTACAGCACCCCGGACGGAAGGCTTGTGCTGATTGTGTCCAATACTACATCAGCCGCGGTAACCTTTAATATTCAACACAATGGCAGGTACGCTCCTTTCACTCTGGAGAGTGGTGCTGTTGGAACTTATATTTGGAAATAAAATGAAAAGATTGATTATCATCACGTCGGCTTCATTGCTGCTGACCATGTCGCTCAGCGCGCAGAATAATTTCTCCACCCAAGGCTGGTGGGAGCCGGCGGGAAAGACTTACCCTTTGGTTGAGAACGGCTCCATCACCTTCCGTCTTGAGGCGCCGGAAGCGGGGAAAGTGACTCTCCTCTTCGATGAGTGGACCATCCTGAGGCAGGAAATGTCGCGCGGCCAGGACGGAATATGGGAGACCACCGTCTCTGGCGTGAAACCAGGAGTCTATGAATATAAATTCGTTGTGGACGGCAATGTCGTCCTTGACATGAAGAACCCTTCTGTGAAGTTCGGCACGGAGATCTATGCGAACACGGTTGAGGTGACCGGGGCCGAGCCTCGTGTCGATCAGCGTGTCCTGACCGGCAGCCAGGTGGATATTCTTAGCTACAGGTCATCATCCTTGGGCAGGTACCGCAGAATCTGGGTTTATGTCCCGGAGGCATATTTCCGGAACAAAAACAAGAAATTCCCTGTTTTGTACCTTCGGCATGGCGGCGGGGATGACGAGAGCAGCTGGGTGAGAAGCGCCAACGCCGACGCCATCATGGACAACCTCATAGCTGCGGGCAAGGCCGATCCGATGATTGTCGTGATGACGAACGGCCTTACAGACGGATCCTGGGCCGGTGGCAGCTCTCCGGAAGGCATGAAAACCCTGGAGACGGAACTGCTCTCGGATGTCATCCCGCTGGTCGAGTCCCGGTACCGTGTCAAGAAAGACCGCCGGCACAGAGCCATCGCCGGGCTGTCGATGGGCGGAGGCCAGTCTTTCGTGATCGGCCTCAGAAACCTTGACAAGTTTTCGGCCATCGGAGAGTTCTCGTCAGGCCTTCTCAGTGAACCGTTCGACTACGAAAAGTACGGCATTGACCCGGATCCTGTGAAGATCAATGATTCGTTGAACCTGCTATGGGTCTCCTGCGGAACATTGGACACACGTTGGAATGGTCATCAGGCTTTTGACGCCGACCTTACCAGGCGTGGCATCCGTCACACTTTTGACAGTTCCGGGTACGGCCACCAATGGCAGTTTTGGAGAGAGCAGCTGGCTCTTTTCGTACAACAGGTCTTTTAGAAGATAAAAAAGTATGCGCAATATGAAGACAATCAAAAAAACTTGCTTTTCCTGATGTTCTTTTTCGCCGCCTGCGGTGATCTGACTGAGATTCCGGATGTGGAACCGTCAGGAAAGGATGATCCTGCGAAGGAGGAGGAATTCAGATTCTCCGGAGATGTCACATTCTCGGCCACAATCGAGGACCTCGCCGACGGAACCACGCAGACATGGACCCAGGGTGATGAGATCCTGATTTACGACGGAACCAAGAGCCAGGCTTCGAAGAATGCCTTCGAAGGCCAGGTGGGACAGTATTCAATGAATGTCACCGACGGGGCCACCGGATTCGTGGCCTACTATCCTTATTCGGAAGATGTCAGAATCGACGGGACAACCGTGAACGCCTCTGTCCCCGTGGATCAGACGGTGGAAGGAAATTACTCATCACGTGTGGCGAAGTCATCCTCCTCGGTTCTGTTCTTCAACAATCTTACCGGGCGTCTGGGCTTTGAGGTGGAGATGGACGGAGTGAAGAAGGTCACCCTCAAGTCATCCGTTCCTGTGGCCGGAGACATCAGCGTTGACTTTTCCGGCTCGATCCCTGTCGTCACCGCCGCAGCGACCGAAGTCACTCTCAGCGGAGACTTTCAGAGAGGGGAGACGTACTGTTTCACCCTCGCCGCCGGACATCTTGGGGACTGCTCGCTGTCCTTGTCTGACGGAGAGACAGTCATCTCACATTATACCGCCGAGAATCTGTCTCTTGGCGCCGGGGCCACACTGTCGTTGGGTGCGATGATCGAGGATGTCCCGACCTACATTGTCTCGAATGTCTGGGTCTATGGTGGAACCGGCCCTGAGTACGGAGGCGGCAAACTTGATACGATCTTCTTGAAAAGGAGGAGTACTTCAACAACGAGGATGGCAGAGGCGTCTCGGCCATCAAGGATAACTATTTTGAGCTGCGTCACAACGGTGAGTTCGTCAATTGGGCCGGCGAGGACGGCAGGAACTGGTGGATGGTATATTCGGGAACCAACAACCCGGTCAACGGCAAGGACATAGACCTCAAGGAGTTCTATGAGCTTATCCCTCGCCACAAGGCGACATATTCAGTGGATGCCTCCGGCAGGATCACTTTCACCCGCGCCGATGGAAAGGTGACCGAAGGACGGATTGTGCCTGCCGGCAGATGCACCCTCTCTGAATATGGGCATGAGGTTGATGTGAAAGACCTTGCCATAATGTTCACAATCAGCGGCGGTCATGACGACTGGAACAACATGTACAATGAATATAACGCCATAGCCTGCCGGCCAAGGGTTGTTCTCGTCGAGCTCACTCCGATGGAGACGACTTTCCACACTCCGGAGGCGTCGTGCACCGTGGATGAGGACTTTGAATATGTCGCCCCTCTGGAACCGGACCAGAAGTTTGACTTCGACTCGTTCCCCGGTTCGTGGAATGTCCGTGGAGGCAACAGTTCCCCGTACGGTATCTGGGTTCTTGGCGGCACCGGTGACGATCCGGCCTTCATCAGCCCGATAGACAAGAGTTGGGATTGGGATGACTCTATCTGGAAGGAGTCTGACAATGGATTGGTTATCAAGGTCAAGGAAAGGACGAACACAGTCATCAAAGGTACGACGAATTACTGGTGCGGAGCCGATGGCGCTTTCTGGAACTATAAATGGAAGGGCACTGAGGATCTTTCAAAGTTCTACGGTCTGCTTCCTCATGGTGAATATGAATTTACCCTTGACTTGGCCACGTTCGTGATCACGTTTGGCAACGGAGCCAAGGCCAATCTGCTCGCGCCTGGCACCCACACATTCATCCACGGCAAGACCTTGGACATCCCTGACGGCATGTTCGGCTTTGATTTCGAGATCGGCACCGATGACATGGAGACTCCGTCACCGTCCCGCTGGACCGACATCGACAGGTTCGTTTACGGTCCTCGCGACTATGTGATGATTTTTGAAAAGGAATAATAATTTGTGTAAATTGCGGTCATCTTCCCTTTCGTGAATGTTGAAGGGGAAGATGGCTTGTTTATATTCATCGATCATGACACAGGAAACGCATCAGGATTATCAGCCGCTGATGACCTCCGTCTACAAGGAGGTCACTCCGTTGACAGAGGAGAACTGTCTGTATGTGATAGCAAGGAAGAAGGATAGTTTTGATTTTCCAATACATACCCATGATGTCTTTGAACTGAATTACGTGGAAGGCGCTTCCGGCGCTTTCTGTGTCGTGGGTGACTCGATGCGTGAGATCACTGACTATGAGCTTGTCCTCATCTCCGACACTGACCTGCCTCATGGCTGGCTGAACGGCAATATGAAGCCGGATGGCATGGTCAGCGAGATCACGATCCAGTTCGCCGGAGAGACATTGAGCGGCTCATTGTTGAACAAGATCCAGTTCAGGAGTGTGAGAAGGATGCTGGAACTGGGACGGAACGGAATCTCTTTCTCTGTCGCCACGATTCTGAAAGTGCGCTCTTTGCTTCATTCCCTTGCCAACGAGACCAAGGGTTTCTACATGATGACGACTTTCCTGAATCTGCTCTACGAACTTTCACTGGATCCGGAGATGGAAGTCCTCTCCGGCAAGTCGGTCGAGAGAGTCGAGATGAAAGGTACATCCAAGAGGATCAGCCAGGTTTGCGACTACATTGAGCGTAACTACGCCGGGCCTATCACCTTGAAGGATGTCTCGGAGGTCGCCTGCATGTCTGAATCCGCGTTCTCGCGCTTCTTCAAGGCCGGCACGGGGAAGAACATCTCCAACTACATCATTGACCTGCGCATCTCCAAGGCCTGCCGTGAACTGATCAACACGAACAAGACCATCTCCGAGATCTGTTTCTCGACAGGATTCAACAACATCTCCAACTTCAACCGGCAGTTCAAGAAATCCAAGGGACGTTCCCCGAAGGATTTCCGTGAGCTCTACCGCAAGAAGCACGTGCTTGTGTAAAACACAAACATAAGTTCAAGCGCGAGGATCACCGCCAGGATGACCAGAACCCAACGCATCACCTTAGGCAGCCCCTTCCAAAGATTGGACGAGGACTCCTCTGTCTCCCTGTGTGTCAGGTCTTGCCGTCATGTCATTCTCCCGCTTGACCGCCAAAGCATCCTGAATATCACACATCCTGCTTCTGGTAAGAGGATAGAAGAAGATCACGATGACCGCGATGCCCGCCACGGCCGCCGGAATCCAGCTCATCAGCAGCCACAATCCATTGATGGCTTCCGGAGTCTGGACCGCTCCCGGGCTCGTGTTGTAGCCGAACGCCTTGAGAAGCCACATCACGGCGAAACCACCGAACGCACCTCCGAATTTCTGGTCCATTGAGGCGGCGGATGAGAATATCAAACCGGTGGATGCCGTGCCGTCGCGGTTCTCCGCGAAATCGCTCACATCGGCGTACATGCTCCAGACAAGAGGGGAGATCACACCTGTGAATATGCTGATGACGACCTGGAGAATCAACATCCAAAAATATCCGCCTTGACTGATAGGAATATAGAAGAACAAGGCGCTGAACAGAATCAATGCGGCGAAAGACAGCATGTAGGTGCTCTTCTTTCCGAACTTCTCGGAAAACGGAACCGCAAGAGCCACCCCGACCATATTGCTGACCTCTCCTATCGAAAGGAACAGTCCGGCATAGAACAGGAAGCTGAACGGGCCAAGATTCAGGTTGACATTCTGTCCGATGACATCATTGAAGAAATAGGCCGCCACGCTGCCACGCACTGTGCTGAACAGATTTGAGCAGATCGCCGCACCGATGAGAATCCACCACGGGGCGTTCCTCAAAAGGGATTTCAGGTCGCTGCCATCCGATGCCTTTTGCTGACCGTGTGCAGTTTCTCCTTTGTCATCCTGAAGCATAGCAGGAAGAGAAGGAGACAGAAAGCGGCCACCACGATCATCGCGTTTCTCCAGCCGGCAGGGGAGTCGTAACCGCCCAGAATCCGGCACAGAGGCTCCCCCAGCAGAACAGGGGGCCAGAAAACTTCCGCCGTAAGCGAAGAACATCCTGAACGAACTCAGGACGGTCTTTGAGTTGGAGTCATCCGTCATCACGCCCAGCATGGCTCCGTAAGGGACGTTGATGCCGGTATAGACAGTCATCATAAGGATGTAGGTCAGGTACGCCCAGACAAGCTTGACGGTCGGTGACGCGGCCGGGGGGTGGAGAACAGGAATATTCCGCTCAAGGCGAAAGGAACCGCCATCAGAAGTAGGTAAGGACGGTACTTCCCCCACTTTGTCCTGGTTCTGTCAGCCAGTACGCCCATCATGGGGTCGCTCACGGCGTCCCAGATTCTGGTCACTACAAGAAGAAGCGCGCCACCTGGACCAGAGTGAGCCCGAAAATGTTGCTGTAGAAGAACGGGAGATAGTAGGAGAAGATCTTCCAGAACATTGAGGATGACATGTCTCCTAAGCCGTAGCCTACTTTCTCGCCGAGTGTGGTTCTTAAATTTCCCATCAGAGTTGATTATTGTTCAAGTGTATGCAAAATTACGCACATACCGAGAGGTAAACAAATACAATTTTGATATTTATGACACTTATTTTTGCAATCACTCCGCATGCCTCTTCATCTCATCGGAGAATTTGGTAACTTTGGATCACTATGGACAGAAAATCAATTCTTGCGGAACTGGAGGGAGACATCCTTCCTTTCTGGATGCGGCGGATGACCGACCCCAAGGGCGGCTTCCTCGGCAGGATGAACGGCGACGGCTACATTGTTCCGGGATCGGAGAAAGGAGCGATCCTTAACTCACGCGTTCTCTGGACTTTCGCCTCCGCGTACAGAGTACTCGGAAAAAAGGAATATCTCGACACGGCCACCAGAGCCTACCACGAGATTCGCGACCGCTTCACTGACAAGGAATATGGCGGGATCTTCTGGAGCCTCGACTCCGAAGGCCGCCCGAAGGACACGAAAAAGCAGTTTTACGCCATTGCTTTCGCGATCTACGGTTTGTCTGAATATTTCAGGGCCACAGGCGATGAGGAGGCACTGGAACTCGCCAAGTCTTTCTATCACAGCATAGAAGAGCACAGTTTAGACCCTTGCTGCGGAGGTTACATCGAGGCCTGCACCCGTGAGTGGGGAACGATCGAGGATATGCGTCTTTCCGACAAGGACCAGAACGACGCGAAGACGATGAACACCCACCTGCATATTCTTGAAGGGTACACCAATCTTTACAGGGTGTGGAAGGATTCCGGACTGAGGGGAAGGCTCTTTGGACTCATCAACATATTTATTGACAGGATTATACGCCCGGACGGGCATATCGGCCTTTTCTTTGGGGATGATTGGGCTCCGCATTCCACCGCCGTTTCCTATGGGCACGACATCGAGGCTTCCTGGCTTCTTGACGAGGCCACTGAAGTGCTGGGCGACAAGGAGTTTGACGCCAAGGTCAAGTCAGTCTGCGCCAAAGTCGCCGCCGCCGCGATGGAAGGCTTTTCCCGCGAAGGCGGAATGATCTATGAATATGATCCCGCGACCGGCCGTAGGGATTCCGACCGTCACTGGTGGGTCCAGGCAGAGACCGTTGTCGGCTGCTTGAACCAGTACCAGAAAACCGGGGAAGCTACATGGTTGGAATCCGCTGACAATGAATGGTCTTTCATTCGTCACCACCTGATCCGCCCCGACGGCGAATGGTACTGGAGCATCCACCCCGACGACACTCCGAACACCACCGACGACCTCGCCGGTTTCTGGAAGTGCCCCTACCACAACGGCCGTATGTGCCTTGAGGTCCTCGAAAGGGGGCTCTGTTCCATGCGCTGACGCTTCCGTACGGCTATCTGGAATAAATTACGGTAATTATATACGTACGAGTTGACTGTCTTCCTCTGTACCGGAGCCGCCGACTCTTTGGTACGCAAATATATTCGCACCCGGAACATAAACTCGCTGGTTATCAGGAGAATGATGTTTTAGGTGCGCGTGGTTTCTCGCACCTGGAAGTCCGGGACACCAACAGAGCGCTCTGCCCCTAAATTTTCTGTGACTTAGAAGGCAAGGTTATTGACTTTGATCCTTAACCTGTAGATCGCGATTGTTGTGCTCTCATCGTTTTCTATCGGGATATAACTGCTTCCATAGTAGTATCCGTCAGAATATCCCAGAAAATTGAAAAACGAAGGGACGTCAACATCCGCCACAAGATCGTGGCCCTTATATATTTGCATGCCGGACTCCCCGTTTTTTGCACTTTTTATGTAAGTTCGGCATAAGACGTCGGAGCCGGGAATGAATCGCAACCCGGTATTGAAGCCGACATGCTGAAGATCCTTCTCGAATAAGGTGGAATTGTCAATCTTTCTTGATACCGTGTAGTCACGATCAATGTCTTTACATTCGTATCCAATTGTGTACAGAGGTTTATCCGGCAATTGATAAACGTAGATCAGTGAGTCAACCGTGTGGTTCACATACATTCTATCTCCCTCGATGGCATATTGGAAGAACTCTAAATGAGGTGTAGGTGAGACTTTGTAGATTTCAGGGAAATGTCCAAACACATCGACCACTTTCATTTGATTCTATGGCCGAGGATTATGATGAAATCCTTATTAGTATCGTCCAATCGTTCTACCTGTTCGTTAAGATAGTTGTATGTGTCTTTTAGTCTGGAATACTCAGAGGACTGTCTCGGCCTTGACCCACCAGTGGCGGCCGGAATCCCGGCGGCTTGTTCTACTGGACCGGCCAGAACTACCGTGGCGAACCTTACCCGATGGTCTGGCCGGCCACCGGCTCCCAGTTCGGAATCCTGGACTACTGCTGCTCCCCGAAGGACGAGGCGTTCAGTGGCAAGGCCCAGGTCATCGTCCGTTCGGTTGAAGGCTCGACAGGACCGGTCAGAATCCAGACAGGCGACCGGATTACCGAGATAGAGGTCATCTGAACTTTATTTCTGCTCCAGTACTTTGATGTCGATTTTGTAGATACCGTCGTTCATGTAGCCGTACTGGAATGAAGGCAGACAATAGACAGCGTATAGCTGGAAATGCTTGTCGTCCAGTTTGAGGTTATGTGCGTCATACTTTGAAAAATCGCGTCCCCATTTGTAATCACTTGGGAAATATGCGTACGCCATGTACTTGCCGTTGAAGAGCATGCCTGTGGGAAATTCGTTGAAGATGATGTGGTTTCCCTCGCAGTGGAACTCCACGTAGTCCGGCGTGCTGCCCATCCATCCGTTGGCGGCATATTCCTCGGCTACCAGACCTTCACGGTATGGATCCATGACACGGTATATCTCCTCCCCGTCCGCCTTGTAGATTTCAGTCCCGTAGGCCTTCTCGAAGATGCATTCATCGAAGTAGTCGCAGTCTCCGTATTTTTTGAACACCAGTTTCTTTGTCACGGTCACAGTGATCGTGCTTCGTCCGGAAGGGGAGACTCCATCGATGATGTCCAGTCTCATCCTGTATTTCTCGGAAGTCTTCAGTTTGCCTGTGTCGCTGAACCTCAGGCGTACCAAGGCCTTGCACGAATTAGGTGAGAAAGTGACCTTGGACGACACCAGTGAGAACACATCGTTAGGATCAGCGTCTTCCCAGACAGGAGTTGACGCGTCCTGCGGTGCGGTGTCGTACTTGAATGACACATGAGCCTGCTCCGCCGTGCCGTTGACACCTCTGTAGACAGGGATCTCCAGAGTGCCTTTGTCATCGGAAGATACCTCCGCGTAGAGCACGTTTGAGGCGAAGGCGAATCCGCTTTCGCCATCGTAGAGGGCACCTTCATTCTCTCTTGTGCAGGACAACAGCGCCATGGCCGCGACGCTCGGGAAGATATATTTTAATACATTAGTTCTGAACATAAGGATTCTGGTCTTCGGGATTGATGTTTGGATTGTTGTCTATTTCCACCTGGGGTATCATCAGGATGCATTCGATGTAGTCCGCCGGGAAATTGAGATAATCCGGATACTTGCTGAGGTAGTTGGTGTGATTGGATTCCTCGCCGTTCACTTTCCAGTACCGTGTCCAGCCTTTGGCGAGCCTGAGAATGTCGAAGATCCGTCCAGTCTCGCCCCAGAGCTCGATTCTGCGTTGCAGCAGGATTTCGTCCAAAAGAGTCTTCACGGTTCCTACAGTGCCGAAAGTCTGTTCGTTTCCTCCTAGCGTGTCCAATGTGCCGCTCCAATTGGAATCCCGGCGGCTCATGATCTCTCCAAGGGCGCTCTTGGCCTCGTTGTCGTTGCCCATGCGGCAAAGCGCTTCGGCAAGGATCAGGTAAGCCTCCTCAAGACGCATGAATATGTAGTCCCCTTTGTAGGAATTCTGATCCGCCCCATTGGAACTTGAACTGGTTGTAGTTGATGTTGGCTCCATATTTCCATTCCTTCTCGCTCACGCCTATGTTTCCGTTCCACCATCCCTTTCGGATGTCGGAGTCGGGAATCTGGGCATATAGCCAGTTGCTTATGCACTTGGGGGATTCTGCCGCATAATAGACGTTGGTGCATGCGTCCATGTTCGAGAAGAATGAGGCGAACACCGTTGACTGGTCGGAGATGATCTCCGCACCCCACATCACCGAGGACGAGCTGACGCTGTTGAACGGAGTCTTTCCCTGTGGTCCAATCAGTGGTGCTGTCGTCAAATGTGCCTTTGGTCACGGTCGCATCCAACTTGGAGAGCAGCGATGCGTAGGGGGGTGCTGATCGCTCTTTTTGGCTGCCACAACCGCTTTGTTCCAGTCGTTCTCGACCAAAGCCACACGGGCCTGGAGCAGACTTGTGGAGTAGAGATCGAGATTGGAGATATGTTTGCGCTTGACACCGCATTCCTCGAACAGAGAGACCGCTGTCTCAAGATCCTCGTCTATCCGGGCATAGACTTCTCTTACCGGGCTGCGCTTCCTGCCTTTGCTTGACGCTGTTGTCGGCTCGGTGTAGATCGGCACACCCGGAAGGTCCTCATGACCGACCAATGTCTGCTGGAATGACTGGATCAGCATGAAGTAGCTGAACGCCCGCGCCGCGTATGCCTGCGCTGTCGTGCATTTGATTTCATTCTCGTCTCCCTGTGGCTGTCTCCGCCGCTGAGATTATGTGGTTGACGTTGCTGATGATTTCGTAGAAATATTCCCATGTGAAGTAGCAACGCCAGATTTTGCTGGTGTAGCGGCTGCGCTGGTCGTAGTTGTAGTCCTTCCAGAACCATCCGGCACCTTGTGCTGTCTGCACCATGTCATCGCCCATCAGGTCGGCGGCAAGTGTCACCGCCATGTTGCCGAAGCATTGATGAGCGTTGGCGGAGACGAAGTCAAGACGGTTGTACATTGTCGAATATACTCCGTTCATCGCGACTTGCAGGCCTTCCGCGTCCGCGAGAATCCTTTCCTTGTCCACATCTGTGGTGGGGGAGGTCTCCATCAGCGAGGAACACGCACCAAACATCGTGGCGGACAATATGATAATGATTGGAAATCTTTTCATGAAGCTTAGAATTTAATGTCCACACCGAGTGAGACCGTACGGTTCGGAGTGTAGGTGTAGGAGGTTGAACCTGAGAAACTGCTCTGTGGATTTAGCCCCTTTAGGGCGCTCAGCATCAGGAGGTTGTCTCCGGAGGCGTAAAGACGGAGAGAACGGATATGGTATTTCTCCAGACTTGCGGACCTGAATGTGTAGCCTGCCGAGACGCTCTTTATGCTGAAGTAGGAAGCGTCGATGAGGAATCGATCGTTGATGACGGTCGTGGCGGTTGTGGTGACCTTTGGAACGTCGGTGATCTGCCCGGCTTCAGTCCATGCACGCAGCGAGTTTACGTGATATGTCTGCCCCACGTAAGACGGTTCCATCATGGAACGATAGGTGCTGTCATAGATCTTGCCGCCCAGCGAGTAGGTGAACAATGCCGAGAGATCAACGCCTTTTATGTGAAGATTGGATGACAGGGAACCGTAGATGGTCGGGATCCTGCTGCCGCAAAGCCATTTGCAACCTGACGCTATGGTCGCGTCGTTGGTCACGTACTCGCTGCCTTCGATCCTCTTGCCGTCAGTGTCTTTCATGTAGGCCAGGTAAAGCTGTTCTCCTGTAGCCGGATCGACACCTGCGCTGCGGGCCATGTAGAATGTGTTGACGGTCTCGCCTTCGCGGATCAGATACACACCGTTGTTGATGTCCTCGCCGTTGCCGGTGAGCGCCACCACCTTGTTCCTGACGGTGGATCCCATAACCGACACGCTCCAAAACACATCCGGGGTGTTGAGAATGTCGTAACCCAAGGTTATGTCCATGCCTGTGTTGTACATCTTGCCGACATTGGCATAATAGCCGGGAAAGCCCAAGGAAATGGCGATGGGATATTCAAGCAGCATGTCAGTCGTGGTCCTCTTGTACCATTCGACGGTTCCGCTCAGCCGGTTGAACATCTTGAACTCGACTCCAAGGTTGATGTTGCCGTTCTTCTCCCACGTCACATTCTTGTTTTCGAGTGAGGAGATGATGGCACCTGAATATGTCGCGTTAGGGTAGGTCATGTCGTAGAGTGCCTGCCATGCGTAGTAGGAACCGATGTTGTCGTTGCCTTGCACACCGTAGCTGGCTTTCAGCGTCATGTTGTCCATCCAGTCGATTTCTTTCATGAATGGCTCCTGTGAAATTCTCCATGACGCGCCCAAAGACCAGAATGTGCCCCATCTGTGCTCCCTGATGAACCGTGAGGATGCGTCCATACGCAGACTGCCGGACAGGTAGTACTTGTCGGAGAAGTCATAGTTCGCCCTGCACAGCCACGAGTTGATGCTGTACGTGTCTCCTGTTGAGGTCGCGTCCGCGATGGTGTGGATCCCATCCCAAGCTCATCGAACTTGTCGAACGGGAATCCGGTTCTCTGTCCCATCAGGTAATGGGCCTCGCTGTTGTAGAATTCGTGCCCGGCCATCATGTCGATGGTGTGCTCACCGAAGCCGTGTCTGTAGGAAAGCAGTTGATTCCAGGTGTAGCTGCGCGTGCGTTGATGTTCCTTGGTCAGACGTCCGGTTCCGGCGGCGTTTCCGTTGTTTCGGTTGTACATCGTGGTGTTGTTCTCGTTCACGATGTCAGCGCCCAGGGAAGTGCTTAGTTTAAAGTCTCCGAATTTTATTCCAAGATGTCCGCGCAGGTTCACGTTGTCACTGATCATGTAGTAGTCGTCATCGAAAAGGGTTGCGATGCAGTTTCGGTTGTTCTGCGCCCCCGCCGGCCTTGAGGAACCATAGTCAAAGACTCGCTTACCGTTGTCCATTATCGCGTTCCCGTCGGAATCGACCTCGTACACCGGGTAGATCGGGGCCATCATCATGGCGGTGTACCAGATGTTGTTGGCCTCGGTCCCGGACGCTCCGAGATAGTCACTTCTTGAATTGGAATAATTGGCGTTGAGGCCGAATTCGAACCAATCGTATGGCGTGAATTCCGCGCCGAGCCTGGCTGTTATGCGTCGGAACGAAGTTGTCGTGATGGTTCCGTTCTCGTCGAGGTAGCCGAGCGACGCCATGTATTTGCTTACGTCTGAAGCCCCTGACATGGAGAAAAGATATTCCTGACGTGTCGGCAGCTTGGCTTTGGCCTCTCCCAGCCAGTCCGCGCTGTATCTTGTCGCCGCGTCTGAGACAACCTTCCCGTCAGCGCCGAACAGGTTCTCTACATCCTTGTCGAAGATGTTGTACTTGTTGTTGATGCCGAGAACGTTCTTGGAGAGGCGTGATGGAGTCAAGGTGGCGGCCTCGCCGGGAAGATGTCCTTCCGTGTAGACGAGATCATTGTACGTCGCTCTGTACATCTGTTCCATGTACTGTGTGGCGTTGACGGTTTCGTACGGGCTTATCGCCATGGAGCTGAAGCCGACACGGGCGGTGAAGTCTATGGCGATTCTTTCATCGGAGCTCCCACCGCTCTTGGTTGTCACGATGACCACACCGTTGGCTCCTCTGGAGCCGTAGAGCGCTCCGGCAGACGCGTCTTTAAGCACTGACAGGCTTTCAATGTCGTTGGGATTGAGGGAATTGAGACTTCCATCGTAAGGGATGCCGTCCACCACGATGAGTGGAGAACTGCTTGCGTTGATCGATCCGAATCCTCTCACCATTATGCCGGATCCGCTTCCTGGCTGCCCGCTTCCGGATGTTGTCATCACTCCTGACATCTGTCCGTCAAGCATCCTGGAGACATCCGCGACAGGCCTGTCCCGTAATTTGTCACCCCTTATCGTTTCCGCTGAACCGGTGAATGACTCTTTGGACGCCGTTCCGTACGCCACGACAAGCACATCATCAAGGACATTCACATCGGCTGTCATCGCGACATTGATTGTGGTGCGCCCATTCACCGCAATGGTCTGTTCCTGCATTCCGAGGCATGAGAACACCAATGTCGCGTCAGAAGGTACGGATATGGAATATTTCCCGTCAATGTCAGTGATTGAATGGTTGCTTCCGTCTTTCTCGAGGACGGCGACCCCGGGAAGTGGCGCGTTGCCAAAAATATCAGTCACCTGACCGGTGACTGATATCTTCTGTGCCGACAACGGCAGTGTCGCCGCTAGCAGCGTCAGCAACGTGAGCAGAATTGTTTTCCTTCTCATATTACTCCTTTATGCAACGGGTGGCCGCGCCGTATGATCGGTTGAGCCCTGATTCGCTGGCAGGATTACCCCATGCCATGTTCTCATAAAACACAGTGTTGGAATTGTCTGAACGAGTGTTGTACAGCGCGCTTCCGCCCACGCTTTGTAGCGTGCCCTTGGTAGGGTCGATGTTGCCGACCAACGGGAACCAATATTCCCTGCCGGCTTTCGTCCCTTGTAGCGGAAACCGATGCTCTTGTCGTAATACTGATACCATGGGTATGACTCGTCGTATTTGCTGTCATCGTTCAGCTTGCCGGCTTTCTTGTACTCGGTTCTGAAGCCCCATCCGTTTCCTGCGGCAGGCATCCACCATCCTTCAGGGCATGGGTCGTAGATTGTCTTGGCATTGGTCTTGCCGCCCCACGGTCGTTGTTCTGCAAGGGACGCCTTGTCGGTGAGCCAATCTACAGCCGGCCAGGAACTTGACGGCGCATAGTAGAACACGTCCGGATGCTCTATGGCCAATTGGAGGTTGGTGCTTGTGTTGTCGTTGTATGTCGGCCTTAGCTCTGTCTTAACATAGATCTGGTTGCCGTTGATGTCATACAGGCGCTTCTGAACGCTGGATTCCACGTCATCTCCTCCCGGGAACGGATCCTTACGTCCCCACTGGTACATCAAACCAAGGGCGTCCTTGCTGTACTTTTCCGCACTCAAAGCTCCGAGATTGCGGTCCATGTATTTGTAAGTAATGCCGTTGGCGTCCGTCCATTCAAAGATGTCGGCCTCCGGGTCGTAGCCTGTCACCCAGACGTGCCAGCTCCACACGATCCTGTCACCGTCGCGTGCGGCGACCACCGCGTTGCCTTCCTTGCCGTCTGCAAGCTTGACCACGACAACACCTTCGTTTCCGTTTCCTGAGACAGAACTTACAAGCCCAATGGCGTCCTGCCAGACAAGAGTGGCGTTGTCAAACTCCAATGCTGTGGTCGAGTTGCCTTTCACAGCCTTGATAGTCAGAGTGCTGCCTGGTTTTGTGATGTGGCAGTTGGCTGCCCCCGCCGTCGTTGTGATCTCGACGATGGAGAGTGATCCGGAATATTCCACCGTCCTGCCGTGATCGTCTGTCGCGCTGATCTTGATGTCGATCCGCTGGCCGATGGATGCAGGCGCATTGTATTTAACCTTAATGATGTCCTGATCGACGGTTGCTTCCGCACTCCAGCCGGAGGTTACCTCAACAGTCGGGATACCGGTGATCTTGGCCGGGGCGAGATTGAGAACCTTATAGGACAGTGTGAAGGAGCCTCCCGCCTTGACTGCCATTGATGCGGGCTCTCCCAAGGCGGAGATCGAAAGCGGCTCGGATGCGTTCACTTTGACGCTGACACTTTTTGTCAGACTGCGCTTGTGCGTGTCGCTTGCCGTGAGCGAAACCTTGACCTCTGTCGTTTCGGTGATCACTTCCGGAGCGGTCAGCTTGATGATTCCCTGGTAGTTGACATAGTCTACCTTGCCTAGCGCGCAAACATATTCATCGTTGTCAACGGAAGGAACCAGACTGAGGGTGGCGCCTTCTGAACCAGTTACAGTGAAAGGTATCTCCAAGGTCTGTCCAGGATTTACCGCCGGGGCGCTTGTGTCGAAGAATATGCCGAGGTCGCCGTAGTCATTGTCGCCTCCGCCTTCTCCTGGATCCTCGCCACCTCCGCTACCGTTGCCGATAACAGTCACATCTACAAACCTTGTAAGCTTTCTGTGATGTGAGTCGGAGACTTTGAGGAAGACCTGAGCCTCCAGGTCTTTGGAGATTGCCTTTGATGCGCTCAGTCTGATGACACCCTATGAGTTGCCATAGTCAACCTTGCTAAGCTTGCAGGTCAGTCTGCTGTTGTCCGTGTAGGGCTCAAGGTCGATGGCGGCTCCTTCGGTTCCCGTGACAGTGAATGGAATCTCTATGCTTTCCCCTGCGTTGAGTACAACGTCCTCGGTGTCGAAGAGGATGTCAAGCTCGCCGTAGGAATCAGTCATCTCATTATAGGTGCAACCAATCAGCGCGGCCGCACCTATGACAAAAAGTAAGACGCGGTTAATGAATCTGTTCATCTTGCTCTGGTAATTTGTGGAATCTTATTCTTTGACGCAACGTGTCGGGAAGGCGTAGTTGAGTCCGTATTTGCTCAGAGTCAGGGCGTTGACCTTGATCGCCGAGATGTCATCGTAGTTCCCGTTGCCGGAGGTGTTGACCTTGAACGCACATCCTCTGAAGTACGAGGCATTCAGCCTGCTTGCATAGTCCGGATCCACGTCCGAACACCAGACGACCGCGGTAGGGAGAGGCTTGCCGATGCAGTTGGCATAAGAGAATGAGGTGGAGTTGGAGTTCATCTCTCCAGTGACCGTGAGTCTAAGACCATCGTAGACGCACCCTCTGAACTGGACTTTCTTTCTGTTGCCGGCAGCGTATTTTTCGTTTGTGCCTATGGCGGACTGGTCGAAAGTCTCGTAGCTGGAGTCCCATAGTTCCTTGACATCGGTGGAGGCTTTGACTGCTGTCCATGCTGCCGCACTGGCTACTTTGTAGCCCGCCGGACACGGGTCGTAAGCGCTCTTCTTTCCGCCGTTCTCCCAAAGAGCCTTGAAGTTGTCAGCTCCGAAGGTGGTGGCATCCGTGGTGATCCAGCTGTAGCCGTGCTTCGCTCCGCTGAAATACTTGTTGTTGTAGTAGACAGTAGGATTCTTGATGGCGTTCTCCAGGTTGTTGGCTTCTGTGTTGTTCACGATTGTGATCTCCACCTCCGCACCGGAAGCGTCATAGACCGGCCTTGTAGCATATTCACCGAACCTGATTCCCGGGAACGGATCCTTGCGGCCGTACTGGTAAACGAGACCTACGGAGAGTTCGCTTTTTTCTCATCGAGGTTCATCGCTCCGATGTTGCGGTCCTGGAATGTGAAGTCCCCGACTTTGACATCCTTCGGAGCGTCAGCCGTTACCCAGAAGAGCCAGCTCCACACGACATTGCCGGAAGCGTCGAGGCCGTTGATGACGGCGTTGCCTTCCTTGCCCGAGGCGAAGTGGACGATGGCGTCGGATTCATTTACCTGCGCGACCTCGGCGAAGAAGAGGCCGACAGCATCCTGCCAGGCGAGGGCAAGTGACACTGCTCCTGATTTCAGTCCGCTGTTGCCCTTGAAGGTAGGGAACTGGACGTATGCTCCAGGAGCCACGATGAAAGAGTTGGCTGCCTCGGAGAGCTTTACGTAGCCTTCAAGAACCGTCGGAGTCACGTTCACTGTTTTCGAGGCTGTCCTGTTGTTGAGCTCGTCGCTGAAAGTGACATTGACGTTGAACGGGGTTCCGTCAAGAATCATGGCCGGGGCTGCTATGCTGATTGTCCCATCGTCATTCCCGGAGTTGAGGGTATAGCTGACCTTGTAGTCCTCTACGGCATTGTCATCTATTTTGACCGTGATGTCATTGCCGCGTACATCATTCAGCGTGAAATCGATGGTTACCGTCTCGCCTGAACTGATGGCGACGGACTTGCCGTCGCTGATGGCAGGAAATTGAGGATCCAGTTCCTCGTAGGACTTTTCGCAGGATGCGAAGCAAGCGGCGATAGCGGTTGCCGCGATGCATTTGAAAATCTGTCTCATTTGTCTTAGTTGTTTATATACGATTTCTCGTCGGGGCTTGCAAGAAAGCAAATGATTTTCAAAAATCCAAATTCTTTATTCTAGTAGTACTTGATTATAAACGTTTTATACGGAAATTGCATGGCCTGTGAACTTTAATGATTATCACCGAACCCCTACTTATTCATTACTGAACGATTACTTTGGAGCATGAAATACTTTTGAATAGAAACGTATTCTGATAAAATGATATTTTTTAGACTTCCTGATTAGAAATTTGCGTTATCGGAGGGATTCATGGGGCGGTGGAGTTGATTTCTGGCAGGAAAGCACAGTGTCAACCTAATATTCTTGTGTTTCTTGCTTTTGTCAGAAGAATAATGTGTACCTTATCGTAGGGAATGCGGTGAAGACGGAGGTCAGCCTGAGTCCGTAGCCATCGTAGGATGACTCCTCGATTTCGGCGTACATCGGATTTTTCTTCCGTAAACATTGTAGCAACCGAAGCTCACCGCGGCCCTTTGCTCCAGGAAATTGTAAACCTTGTCGGTCACCGCATACACTTGGCAGCGCAGACCGGCGTTCACGTTAAGCCACCGGGCCAGCCTTGTCTCCGCGTTTATCTTGTTTCCGAAGTCAAGTATGTTGGACACGTTGTCATTCTTCTCGGACCAGGTGTCCGGTCCTACGGACGTCTCGTGTCTATGATAGATGTCGCAGACTCCGTCGTCGAATTTGAGGCGCGTCCTTAATATTCTTGAAATTACGGCAGGTATGGTTGCTGTAACCTACTGAATGTCCGGGTATTGGCGGGCGAAGGTGGCGAAAGCTCCGTAGAGGGTGGCCTCCTCGATGTGGGCGACGGGGGAGATGCGATTTATTGAAGCCACGCCCGCAAGTCCCTCTTTCAGAGCCTTTTCCATGAATATGTACGAGCGGGAGATCTGACCTCCAAGAAGAAGACACTCAGTGCCGATCTCGGAAAGGATCGGGCTTACGGCCTGAGCGAGGAGGGTCGCGACATGTGAGAACGTTGCCAGTGCGGCTGGTTCCCCGGCTCCGGCGCGGACGCCTATCTCCTTGACTGTCAGCCAGGGCTCTTCCTTGCCGCTCAATTCACGGTAAGCTTTGAGAAATCCACGTTTGGAGACATAATCCTCAAGGACCCCATCCATGTAGGGCATCTTGTAGATGCTTCTGGCCGGAGACGCCGTGGAAGAGTATTGGATCTTGCCGTCGATGCTGAACGCGAATCCCAGCCCTGTGCCTAAGGTGATGACGCAGACATTCTTGTAGCCGGTGCCGGCTCCATGGAACATCTCGCCTGAAAGCTGGGCGTTCACGTCGTGCACGAAACTGACCTTGAAATCCTTTCCGGCGATTCCTTTGAACCATTCTTTCATATCCATCCCGTAGATGTCCGCGAATTTGTGTGTCATCAGCGGAACCCCGGCATTGTAGTCAAAGGGGCCGGGAAATGTCGCCGCCAGTCCGACCGCGCTCATTCCCGGTTCCTTTGATTTCATGATTCCTTCACGAAGAGATTTCTCCAGGGACTCAAGTATTTCCTTGCGGCTTCCGTCTGAACGGATCGGTACCTGCCAAGTGAGCCCGTCGGCCAACTCTCCCGTCGAGTCAGCGAGCCCGCCCTTGACGAAAGTCCCGCCGACATCCAGAAGCACAACAGATTTATCTGTCATTTCCGTAAACGTTTTTTCATTATCCGCACGTTGACATGTTCAATGTGCGATTCACAGGCACGCGCAGACTTATGTTCACCGGTATGACCATGATTTCTCTTTTCCCGGTAGTGACGTAAGTGTGTTGTGGTGTGGTGCAAATGTAGACCTTTATTTTCTTAAGTCAAAATATTTTTTTTAAATTTGTGACCATACCAGACTTGACCACGGTCTGGAAGTATTGTATTTTGTATGCCGATAGTATTAAGCCTCGATAACTCTTCGCCTGTTCCGGTCTATAAGCAGCTTATGGACCAGATCGAGTCGGGAATCAATGGCGGCGCTTTCCACAGCGGAGAGCTGCTTCCTTCAATGAACGAACTTTCCTCCTTGCTGGACATCTCGAAGGAGACCGTCAAGAAAGCCTATTTCCATCTCCGTGACAAGGGAGTGATCTATTCCACGCAGGGAAAAGGTTACTACATCGCGGATCAGACCAGCAACCGGCAGATGCGTGTGCTCCTCCTTTTCGACAAGTTCAGCAGCACCAAGCAGATGCTTTACAACTCTTTCCACGACACGATCGGCGGCAAGGCGGACATCACGATCTACCTGCACAACCAGCAGATCAATCTTCTTGAATATTATCTCGACGAGAATCTGGGCAAGTTCGACTACTATGTCATCACCCCGCATTTCCCTTTGGATCCCGAGACCCGGAAACGTGTCCTGAAGGCGTTGAGGAGGATCCCCAACCGCAAGCTCATAATCATGGACAACTATCTGCCTGAGCTCCCGGGTAACTATGGGGCTGTCTATCAGGATTTTGAGAACGATGCTTACTATGGTCTCGCGATGGGTGTCAAGAAACTGAAGAAGGTTCCTAAGCTGAATGTTGTCATCGAGCTTTCCAGTCTGTACCACACCATGATCTCCAAGGCCGTGTCCCGTTTCTGCGAAGAGAACGAGATACCTTACGAGTTCTACACCCAGGTCACACCTCAGATAGTGAAGCCTAAGGAGGTCTATCTGATTCTGCACGGTCAGTTCGACATGGAGCTCATCAATCTGGCCAGAGCCGCCAAGTCGCAGAAACTCAAGCCGGGGCGGGACTTCGGAATCATCTCTTACAACGAGTCTCCGATGAGTGAGATCGTGCTTGACGGCCTGACCACAATCTCGGTTGACTTCGTGCAGATGGGGCGTCTTGCGGCCGAGATGATTCTGGACGGGAAACTCTTCAAGCAGAAGTGCGATTTCCGGATGATTCATCGCAACTCTTTCTGACAGAAGCTTCTCAATGGTTTTTCTTGAGATTACACTGATATTCCGGAGCAACATTTCTTAAAAATTTTTGAAGAACCGGAAATTGTTGATATATTTGCATTGTGGATACCACACCACAACACACATAACATCGGACGAAAATTAACGAATAAAGAATAGCGATATGAAGAAGTTGTTTGTAACCACAGTCTTGATTCTTGCGACGGTGATGTCTGTCTCCGCCCAGAAGAAGCCGTATTCAGTGACATGGCAGAATTTCAACACTTACTCCACCAGGTTGCCTGAGACCGGAAAGCTTGTCACCAAGCCGGCTGACGGCTCTGGTGATTCCAGATGGTCCATCGGCTGCGAGACCCTTGACAGGGACTACGCTGATTTCAGCCAGTTCAGGAAGTACGTCGGACCTCTCGGAGTCGGCTACGCCAGAATCCAGAGCGGCTGGGCCAAATGCGAGCAGGAGAAGGGCAAGTACGATTTCGCATGGCTGGACGAGATTGTGGACGGGTTAAACTCACAGGGAGTCCGCCCATGGATGTGCCTTTGCTACGGCAATCCTCTTTACGGAGCTGACTGGAATCTCGGCTCCGGTATCTTCACGACAGACGACGAGGGTGATGAAGCCTTGGCTGAAATACGTCCGTGAGACGGTCAAGCACTACGGTGACCGCGTCGCCATGTGGGAGATCTGGAACGAGCCGAACCTGAGGGGCAAGAACAATCCGGAGGCCTATGCGGAGATGCTCATAGCCACGGCCGAGGAGATCAGAAAGGTCAACCGCAAGGCCGTGATCATCGGATTCGGTCTGTCAGGAGTGCCTACCGCATGGCCGAAGAAAGTCATGGACATCCTTAAGGACAGGAAGAAGACCGATCTGATCGACATGGTTTCTTTCCATCCGTATTATCCTAATCCTGACAACGCCACGACCGACATCCTTGCCCTTGACAGCCTGATGAAGTCATATTCCCCGAAAATCAAGCTTTTCCAGGGTGAGACCGGATGTCCTTCAATCCTTGAATATGGCCATGCGATGAACTACTACGAGTGGAGCGAGTACAAGCAGGCCAAGTGGGATCTGAGGCGCATGGCGAATGACTTCCGTCTGGAGATAATGTCAAACATATTCACTATGGTGGACTTACAGTATGAAAACATGCTTCAGTCGTTTGGACTCATCAGGATGAACCTCCGGAAGAAGGTTGTTTACAAGAGGCCTTCTTATTATGCGGTGCAGCATATGGTAAGCCTGCTGACTACGAAAGTTCATCCTTTCGACCTTGAGGTGGATCACAACGCCACAAGAGAGATTTCCGTTGTGGGAATAAAGGATGAGGCCGGGAAGACAGTGGGAGCCATGCTGTGGTACAGTGACCAGATGCCGACCGATGTCCTTGAGAAGGACAACGTGAGCATGACGATCAAAGGCCTTGACATGAAGGATCCTGTGTACGTGGAGCCGATCACCGGTAAGGTGCATGAAGTCAAGACCGTGATTCTCAGGGGCGGCCTGAGCGGCGGGAATGTCCGCCTGTCCGGCCTGCCGATGTGGGACAGCCCTGTTTTCCTGATGGAGCGTGAGAGTGTGAGCATGGAACGGGAATAGTGAGCGTCCACATTGAATGATGGACACTAATTACATTATAACTAATGAAGGATAATTACGGACAATCAATCCAACGCAGCCTGGGGTCAATCCTCCGGGTTGCTTTGGCTATTCTGATGTGCCTGACCCTCGGTGCCTTGTCCGGAACGGGTTTCCAGGCCTCGGCTCAGAATCGATCCGCATCCAAGACCGTGAAGATCAAAGGATCTGTGATCGATGAGGATTCCAAACCGGTACCGGGTGTCGCTGTCCTTGTCAAGGGTCACCCTGAGTTCGGAGGTACTATGACGGACGAGAAAGGAGGATTTGTCTTCAACGTTCCGTCCGACGCCACGGTTCAGTTCTCTTGCATAGGTTACAAGCCGGTCGAGATGTCGGTCGCCAGGAATCTGGATTGGTTGATAACAATGGTTCATATTCAGCCCTTACAACAAGGAAGGGTGAGCCGGTCCGAAGGCGCAGGGAATCGTCTATCGCAAGAATCGTTTCACGATGTTGGAGAGCCACCATTTCTGGCTGTCTCCGACTCCGGATGTGAAGAGCAAAGGGTGGGACGAGAGAAAGTACACCCGTGGAGCTTGCTGCGCCATATTCAAGGAAAACGCTACCGGCTTGCGTTTCTTCCTGATGATTAGTCACATGCCTTTGGGAAAGGAAGCCAACGCCAATGCCGCTCCGGTCATCCTTGAGAGGGCGAAGGAATATAACCCCGAGAGCCTTCCGTCGTTCTTTGTCGGCGACCTTAACACAAGGGAATGGACCAAGTCTTCGGAATTGTTCCGCACTTATTGGAACGACACTTTCCTGACCGTTCCGGCTGATGTCCGCAAAGGTTCCGTCGGGACTTTCAACAAGCGGGGGGAGAACGAGGATATGAACGCCGCCCCGAGGATAGACTACATCTATTATCGTGGGGAAGGGGTCAAGCCTCTTGGCTACACCTGCGACAACAGGCGGTACGAAGGGTACTATCCTTCAGATCATTGCCCGATCTACGCTGATTTTATTGTGACATTGCCTTTAGTCTCGACGGAAGGCCGGTAAATATTTGGAAATGAGATTCACGCTTGGTACATATAACCTCAGGATGGAGCATCTTGACTCCGGACACGATAACTGCTGGGCGGTCAGGAAACCAAGGCTACTGGCATCCCTGAGGAGCGCCGGGTTCGATGTGGCCGGTCTTCAGGAGGTCAACTCCCGGATGCAGCGGGACTTGACGGAAGAACTTGGGAATGAATATTCATTCTGGTTTTTCAGTCCATATTCACAGAACGGGGAAGGGGACAAGGCACACGGCATAATGTTCAAAAAATCACTTTTCGACATGCTTGAAAGGAGTTTTTTCTGGATCTCCGACACTCCGGATGTCTGTTCGCTGGCGGATGTGGGACCGTACGGAAACTATCGCCGTGGAGGGTGCTGCGCCGTGTTGAGGCATAAGGCTTCCGGAGAACGGTTGTTCCTGATGTGTACCCACGCATGCTTCAACAAGGCTCCAAACGCCAGGTACGCACTTTTGTACCGCCGCATGGAAGAACGCTTCAACACGGAACGCCTGCCTTCATTTCTGGTCGGCGACATGAACACAACCCCTGACACTCCCGCTTCCGTCTCTTTCCGTGAATATTGGCGTGACGCTTTTGATCTCGCTCTTTCGCATGAAGGCCCCTCAGGTACCTATAACGCCTATAAATATCCCTCAGGCCGTGACCGCATAGATTTCATCTACTGTCGCGGCGAAGGTGTGGCTGTCGAATCCTACCGCTGTGACCCATCGTTGTATTCCGGCAGGTTCGCTTCTGACCATTTTCCTGTCAGCGCTGTCGTCAGAATCGGATAGTGCCTTTTGGCAAGGTGTTTCACGGTCAGAGATTACGTGATTTTGCCGAGGAATCACTATCTTTGCGCCGGAAGCGGGATCCTGCTACGATGAATCCCGGTCCGGGTGATTTTAATTTTTGAATATGATCAAGTCAATGACCGGTTACGGCAAGGCTGAGGCCGTCCTGGAGACAGGGAAACTCACCATCGAGATCAAGACGCTCAACGGCAAAAACTCCGACGCGAACATCAAGTCGTCACTCCTTCCAAAGGACAAGGAACTGCTTGTGCGCAGGAAGATTACGGATTCCCTTGTACGTGGAACAATCGACTTTTACATCACATGGGAGCCGAAGGCCGGTGGAATGGCCAAGCAGATCAACAAGGAACTTCTTCGGGAATATTACGACCAGCTGATGGACTTCAGCGCCTCGCTTCCTGTTTTTGACTCTCTGTCTTTCAATCCTAACGAGATGCTCGCCTCCATCCTGCGTTTCCCTGACGTGATGGACAACTCCCGGCAGGACATCATCACCGAGGAGAACTGGCCGGTAGTGGAAAAGGCTATTGATGAGGCTCTTGCCGCTGTCAATGACTATCGTGCGAAGGAGGGGGAGGCTCTCTATAAGGATGTCACCTCAAGGGTGCGGAACATCCTTGACCTTGAGAATCAGGGGTGGAGGGCTTCGAGAAGGAGAGGATCGACGCCGTGAGGGAGAAACTGATGAAGAATCTTGAGGCTCTCCAGCAGAAGGTGGATCCGTCCCGTTTTGAGCAGGAGATGATCTTCTACCTTGAGAAACTGGACATCAACGAGGAGAAAGTCCGTCTTCGCCAGCACTGCAAGTACTTCATGGACACCATTGACGGTGAGGAATATCCCGGCCGCAAGCTTGGCTTCATCATCCAGGAGATGGGCCGCGAGATCAACACGACCGGCTCCAAAGCCAACCACTCCGGCATCCAGAAGCTCGTTGTCCGTATGAAGGACGAGCTGGAGAAGATCCGCGAGCAGTCTATGAACATCCTTTAGATGTTCATAGACTGTCCATCAATCCATCCCCCCAGTCGCTTCGCGACAGCCCCGGTGGGGCATTGGGGAGCGTTCTCCCCTAACCCCTTGAGTCTCTTACGCTCCGAGTTTTATATTATTCGTTGGTGAGAGTTTCGGAGAGCTCGGGTGGGATTATGGATTCGGGGCCGGTTTTACGGGCTCCGGGTTTTATTTTGGCCTGGGACTTCTTGGGGGAGAGGCCGAGTCTCTCCAGCTTTTGGATCTTCTTGACGACACTCTGGTTGGACTCGGTCAGTTTCTTGGTCGAGGTCTCGTAGGCAGTCTGGGCCTTGCCGAGCATGGTTCCGATCGCCACATAGCTCTCCATCCAGCCGCTGAGCTGGCTCATCAGTTCCTCGGCTGTCTTGTAAACCTCGGCGATGTTCTTCTCCTGGTTCGCCTGCTTCCATGCCATCTGGATCATATTCAGAACTATCACGAGAGTCATCTGGCTCACGATCAACACATTGTTGTCCTTGGCCACCTGCCAGAGCATCGGATCCTCCTCCAGCATAAGCCTGAACGCCCCCTCGACCGGGATGAACATCAGATTGTAGTTCACTTTCCGCCTCCCTTCCGGAATATACGAGGCGTAGTCCTTGGTCTTAAGCTCGTCCACATGCTTGCGGACGCTCTCGACATGGGCCTTGGCGAGCCTTACTCGATCCTCCACCTTCTCCGCGTTGATATATTCCTTGTAAGAGTTCAGACTGACCTTTGAATCGATGATGACGGTCGTGTCGTCCGGGTAAAGCACCATCACGTCCGGGATCATCGTCCTGCCGCCCTCGCTCTTGATCTCATGCCCAGCCTCGTCCGTCATCACGCTCTGGGTGAAGAAGTGCACGCCTTCCACCAGCCCGGCGTTCTTCAGCACGTCGGTCAACAGCATTTCGCCGAAGTCTCCTTGGACCTTTGAATATCCCGTAAGCGCGTTCGCGAGGTTTCTGGCCTCGTCTCCCACCGCCTGCGACCGCTCCATCACATTGTGAATATGCTCTTTCAGCTGCGCGCTTTGCTCCACGGCCTCCTTTCTGGACTCCTGCACGGCCTTGCCGAACTCGGCGAACTTCTCCTGTATCGGTTTCAGAAGATCGGAGATCGACTCCGCGCTCTGCCTCTTGAACTCGGAACTGTTGTCCGCCGACAGGGCCTTGAACGCATCCTTCATATTCTCAAGTTCTTTTGCATGCTGCTCCTTCTGCATATTCAAAGCCCTTTCCTGCGCCTCCTTCTGCTCCGCCATCGCCTTTTCCTGGATTTCCCTTTGGGCGGCCATAGCTTTCTCCTGAGCTTGCCTTTGTGTTTCAAGCGCTTTCTCCTGCTCCTCCCTGAGCCGGCTTTCATATTCATCCCTGGCCTTGAGTGTGCTTTCCAGCGCCGCCTTCTCTCCGGTCAGTTCCATCAGCCGCCTCCGGAGATCGTCCTCCGCGTCCTCATATTCCTTGGCAATCCTTTGCCTTTCCGCCGCATTCCTCTGAATGACGACAAGCAGCGCCACCACGGCAGCCACCGCCACGGCAGCCACCGCCACCGCCGAGATAAAAACTAATATCACCGTAAGATTCATAAACTAAATGTATTTGCGAAGCCAGTCTCTTAAAATCAAGTCATTGATCTGCTTCAGTTGGTCGTTTCCGACATAATGCTGTCATAATGTAAAACAACATTATGTAAAATTACATAATGTAATATTACGTAAAATTCCAGTAAAATTCAACGAGAGGATAAAAAAACATATATAATTGCAAAGAAACATAAAAAGTTCGGTTGTTACCCCCTGTGATGTTTGGTTGGCTGTGACAAATCGCATAAATTGCTTTTTGTCCGGTTCGGAATTGACTGAAAAAAAATAATTCGGAACGGTGTCGCATTTTGGAAACTTTTATTATTTTTGTAATGTTTAAACTGATATTATTGGAAGATGCGCGTAGATTTCTCAAGAAACTGCCGCCGCAAGTGATGAAAAAGATTATCTACAACATTGACAGGGTGGTTGGAGGAGAAATAAACGCGGAACTGTTTAAGAAACTTGAAGGGACTGAGATATGGGAGTTCAGAACATTGTATAGCAGGAATTCTTATAGACTCTTTGCGTTTTGGGATTCGCATAATGGAACTTTTGTGGTGGCGACACACGGCATCGTGAAGAAAACGCGGAAGACTCCGTGCAAAGAGATTGCGAAGGCCGAGGCTATAATGAAAGAATATTTTAATGACAAAGGGTAATGGAAAATATGAAAACGTACACATTTGATGAGGTCAAGGATGAACTTCTTGGAAAGGTAGGAACTTCTGAACGTGATGAACATGAGCGTAAGGTCGCTGAGGCGGTCAATGCCTTCAGACTTGGAGAGGTTGTCCGGGAGCGTCGTTTGGATCAGAATCTGACCCAGGAGGAGCTTGGGAAGAGGATGGGAGTCAAGAAGTCTCAGGTGTCCAAACTGGAGAGAGGAGATGATATGTCACTCCGCTCGATGCGCCGGGTTTTCCGCGCTTTGGGAGTCGAGTCCGCCACGCTTGATCTCGGGGCTGCCGGAAAGGTCACCTTGTGGTGACGGGGCGGGATCGGCTTGATTTAAGCGAAGCCTACATCAACCCCAGAAACCTTGTGCGTGCGAGAGCATGCATGCAGCATCCGAGCGATCCTGCCTTGCGCCCGAGTTTTGAGAACACGATGGTGGTGTCCTTGCTCACTATGTTAAGGGAGTATTTCTTGATCGCCGCTCGTACAGGAAGCATAAGATAGTCCCCGCCGACGGTCAGTTTCCCGCCAAGGATGACTATTTCCGGATTGAAAATGTTGATCAGTCCGGCTATGCCTCTTCCGAGGGTAGTGCCGATCTCTCCCATCGCATCGATCGCCACGACATCCTCTTCCTCGACGGCTCCAAGCAGGTCGTTGAGCGTCAGTTCTTTTCCTGTCTTGTATTTGTCAGCCAGCATAGACGGGCATCCCGCCTCCAGTTTCTCCGTCACTATCCGTTGGAGAGCCGAGCCGGAGGCTCCGGTCTCCAGGCAACCAATCTTTCCGCAGCGGCAGATCTGTCCGTTGTCCAGAAACGGGAAATGTCCGAACTCTCCGGAAAAACCGGACTTGCCATAGTACAGGTCGCCGTTCAGGATCATTCCCATGCCGAGTCCCCATCCGACATTGATGAACAGCACGCTCCTCTCTCCGTTGGCGATTCCGCTGCGGAACTCCCCGTAAGTCATTGCCCTGGAGTCGTTGTCGAGGGCTACCGGAACTCCGAGGTCTTCCTCAAGAATGGCGCTCAGCGGTTTGTCCTCGTTGATGAAATACGTGAAACTGTAGCCGGAAGCGGTGTTGACCCGTCCGGTAAGGTCAACATTGCACGCAAGCATGCGTTCGGAGCCAAGCCCATTGTCCTCAAGGGTTTTCCTGATGAGTCCGCAAAGCTTTCTGCAGGAATCCTCCGTGTTCCTCAGGGTGAACTCGACATCCTCGTCATAGGACAGTGTCTGTCCCTTGAAGTCCATTGTCATGATGTTGGCGTGGTTTCTTTCCAGATCCACTCCCACAAAGAACCCGGCCTCCGGATTGAGACCGAATATGCTTGGTCTCCGCCCGCTGGCCGAGCCTTTTTTTCCAAGGTCCTCCAACCATCCGTCATCAATCAGTTCCCCGACTATCTTGGTGGTGGTCGGGACGCTGCAGTTCAATTCACGGGCGAAATCTGCGATGCTGAAATCGCCCGAGTTCATGCACAGTTCCAGAATCTTTTGCTTGATTATGGAATTCTTGTCCGAGAGGTTCTCGCTGAAATATTTGACCATCCGCTTTATTTTCCTTTTGTCCAGTATTCCTCAATCTCTTCCAAAGTCTTGCCTGTAGTTTCCGGAACCAGTCTCCACATTATGAGAAGGTACGGGACGCACATGGCGGCGAAGAGGAAGAATGTGCCTGCCGGAGTGAGTGTCTCAAGCATCCACGGCGTGAGCTGGCCGATCAGGTAGGTGCCGATCCATAGGGCCAGTCCGGCGATGCTCATCGCGAGTCCACGCACTCTGTTAGGGTACATCTCTGACAAAAGTACAAAAACAACCGCGCTTATGGAAATCGCCGTGCAGAAAACGTACAGAAGGAAGAACGTCAGCAGGAACCAGGTCGGAAGGCTCTGTGGGAAGCAGAAGTACAGGCCTATCATCAGCAGACAGAGGATCATTCCGCCCACACCCCACCAGACCAGCTGCTTGCGGCCTACCTTGTCGATGACCAGGAGGGCGATGACCGTCGTGAGCATGTTCACGATCCCCACAAGGACGGTCGAGAACATTGAACCTTCGCCGGACAAACCAGCGTCACTGAATATCTTGGGGCCATAGTACAGCACGGCGTTCACTCCCATGAACTGGCCGAGGATGGCGATGGCGCAGCCGATGAGGACAGCCTTGAATATTCCCGGCTCCAGAAGAGTCCGCCATTCGGACTTGGTCTCGCCGGCGATCGAGGCTCTGGTCTGCTCGATCTGCCTTGCCACTTCCTCCGGGGATGTGAATATCCCGCCGAGGATCCTTGCGGCCTTATCTTCCTTGTGCTTGGTGATCAACCAGCGCGGACTCTCGGGGATAAGGAATATGACGAGGAGGAACAGAAGATCCGGAACAGTCTCGTAGCCAAGCATTCCCCTCCAGTACTCGGAATTGAATATTCTTGTCCAGAGATCCGTCGAGGTGGAGGTCACGTCGGCGCCCTTCAGGACAAAGTAGTTGATCAGGTAGGCCATCAGGAACCCTATCGTGATGGCCAGCTGGTAGAGCGACACGAGGGAGCCTCTTTTCTGCGCCGGCGCGATCTCCGAGATGTAGATCGGCGAGACGATCGAGACTATTCCTATGCCGAATCCTCCTATGATCCTGAAGACAACCAGTTGGTTGAAGTTGTCGCAGACGGCGCAGCCTATGGCCGAGACGCTAAACATCAGAGCCGAGATGAGCATCGTCTTCTTTCTGCCGAGATGGTCGCTCATCATTCCGGCCGTCATCACGCCCAGAATCGAGCCGATCAGAGCGCAGCCCACGTACCACCCTTCGGCGATCGTCGTCAGCCGGAACTGGTTCTTCACGATCTCGGTCGTGCCGGAGATCACGGCGGTGTCGTAGCCGAACAGGATTCCGCCTATCGCCGCCACGATGGCCAGGAACACTATCCGGGTCATATTTATGCTTTTGTCCATCGCTTATCGCATGTCAAAGTATTCCATGTACCTGTCGTAGAGATGTCCCGCCTGAAGGTAGGCCGACTGAGGGCTCATGAAGTGCGAGAACTCGAAGGTGATGGCCTTGTCGTAGCCGCAGCGCTTCGCCGCCTCAAGCTTCATCCTCAGTTTGTCGAACTTGATCGGGAGGAAACGGATCGGCATGTCCCGGTCAAAACTCTCGGCGTTGGTCCAGCACTGCATACCGTACTTGTCCGCCAGCTTCTTGTTGACAGAGAAGAACGCGTCAAGCTCGTCGTAGTCGATGTGTCCGTCCTGGAAGGCGCATGCGTCGACATATTCATGGATCCCGTCGAAGATCTCGTTCCATTCCCTCTCGTGCTGCTCTATCGAGACGGCCTGCTCCTTGGTCAGGTTGCCGCCGGCCGCATCTACCGCCCGCCTTCTTGCCGTCGATCCACGGGGAGATGAAGGTCGGCAGTCCGCCCGAGACCTCCTTGCACTGGCGCCCCATCGTGCGGAAGGACTCTATCGCGCCCTTGGTGGCACGGCTGATCTCGCCGCTGATGTACCAGCCGCCGAAGCTGTCGTACTTGCTGCCGTAGCGCTGCCAGATCTCGTCGATCACGTACTTGTTCGCCTCGACCTCGTATGACATGTCGCCTGTGTCCCAGTATTTTCCGGAGTCGTACAGTCCGAGCCAGAACTTCATGCCGTATTTCTGGGCAAGGCGGCAGAACATGTCGATCATGTCGGTCGAAGGCATGTAGCACCCCTTCTTAAGAAGGTAAGGTGACGGATAGGTGATGAACTTGCGGTAACCGCAGCGGATGTCGATCACGGTGTCGATGCCCATCGCCTTCATGTAACGGAAGTCAAGATCCCATTCTTTCTCGCCCCAGTTCTGGTGCGGAATGTCATGCGAGATCTCGTCCAGGAATGTGCCGGTGATGGGGAGGGCATTCCCGTGAGGGACGATCAGCCTGCTGTTGATGCTCTCGTCGGCCTTGAGCCTGAGGTCTTTACCGTTCTTCGAGGCCATTCCCATAGCGTTGGCGGCAATTGGAGCCGCCACAGCGGTCGCGGCGGCGATTCCGGCCTTCTTCAGAAAAGTTCTTCTGTCTGTCATGGTGCTTTTCTTTATGTGATAGGTGATCCTTAAGTAATCCTTAGTAATCCTTAAAAGATAACTTAGTAAATATTGTCTTCGCAAAGGTAAGAATTTATTTCTTAAATTATTTTAATATTTATTAATTTATTTGTTAAATATTTGATGAAATATTATAACTTTGTAAAAATGTTAGGCTAACCTTTGTGGATAGATGACACTATTATTAATAACAACGCATTCTTTTATGAAAGAAACATCGAATTATTCATTCCCTTTCCTAAAGGTGGTGCTTGCGTCGGTTCTGTCGTTTTTCCTGTTCTCGGGAAACGTGTCGGCGCAGCCTTCCGTCAAAGGTAGGGTGACAGACCAGAACGGGCAACCGCTGCCCGGTGTCTCTGTCATTGTGGCCGGAACCACGAACGGCACGATGACCGGATCGGACGGAAGCTATGTGATTTCCGTCGCAAAAGGACAGACGCTGGAGTTCCAGTGTCTGGGCATGACATCGTTCCGGAAACTATGTGACGGAACCGTGCAGGTTTTGAACGTGACCCTGAAAGAGGACACTGCCTATCTTGACGAGGTGGTTGTCGTGGGTTACGGTACATCCAAGAAATCATCCCTGACGGGAGCGGTCTCGGCGATCAAGGGGGACGAGGTCCTGAAGGCTCCGGCCTCGAACGTCTCTCAGATTCTTGCCGGGCGTCTTCCGGGCATCTCCTCTGTGCAGGAGTCCGGAGAACCTGGTCAGGATCAGGCTTCCCTGCGTCTGCGCGGCTCGATCTACGGAATCGCCTACGTTGTGGACGGATTTCCGGTGAGTGACATCAACGACATCAATCCTAATGACATCGAGAGCATCTCTGTCCTCAAGGACGGAGCGTCTGCCGCTGTGTACGGATTGAAAGGCGCGGGCGGCGTGATGATCATCACGACCAAGAGGGGGGCGAAGGAGAAGACCTCCATCACCTATGACGCCTCGTTCGGTGTGTCGATGAACGCCAATTTCCCGGAGTTCATGAACGGCCCGCAGTTCGCCTACTATTATAATATGGTATTATAATATGGCGGACATGATGGACCAGCTGGCCAGCGGAGCCATCACCGACCGCTCCCAGTACAATCCGTACTTTACTTCGGAGAATGTCGCAGCGATGACCAACGGCGACCCTACCGACGGTTGGGACAATGTGAACTACATCGACAAGGTGTTTGGCACCGGATTCACGCAGAAGCACAACGTGACCGTGACCGGAGGAAGCGACAAGGCCCGCTACTACACCTCTTTCGGCTACTACGGGCAGGACGGTAACATCGACAACTTCACCTACAAGCGCTACAACCTGAGATCCAACATTGACTCGGACATCACCTCCAGGCTGCATTTCAAGCTGGGTCTGTCGGGTACGCTGGCTCACAGGGACACTCCGGGCTATGCCTCGGGAGGCACGGACGGCGGATACAGCGAGCTGGGATGGCTGTCGGTGGCAAACCAGACTATCGTGATGCATCCGTATCTCCCGGAGAGGTACGAGGGCATGTACACTTCGACGATCAAGAAGAACACCGGACTTCCTCAGAGTCCTCTCGCCGCCATCTATGAGTCAGGCTACAAGAAGACCCGCTCGATGGATCTTTCGGTCAACGCCACGCTGGCCTATGACATTCCAGGTGTGGACGGACTGGTCGCCAAGGTTGCCGGTGTCTATGACTGGAGCAACTCCTACAACAAGAATCTGAACACCCCTTACAGCACGATGGCTTTCGTGGACGGAGCATATTCGAAGAAGAATGACCCAAGGGGAGTGGACAACGGCATAAACCTCGGAGAGGGAACGTCCTATTGGCAGCAGATGGTGGGACAGGCCAGTCTTGAATATTCCAACACCTTCGGCAAGCACAGCGTGGAGGCCTTGGCGCTCATGGAGATCCGTGACACCAAGAGCAACAGTCTCGCGGCCTACGTCAAGGATCTTCCTTTCGCCTCGCTCCCGGAAATCAGCCAGGGCAACCCGACCAAGAACCCCTGTCTCCGGAAGCAGCGGAGCGTCCAGAAGCGTCGGCGGAGTCTTCCGACTCAAGTACAACTTCGCGGGACGGTACCTCATCGAACTTTCGGGACGCGAGGACGGCTCGTACCTCTTCAGCGGAATGGACAAGTACCGCTGGGGCTTCTTCCCTTCAGCATCCGTCGCGTGGAGAATCTCCAATGAGAATTTCATGAAATCTGCTGATTTTCTCAATGACTTGAAGATCAGGGCCTACGTCGGAATGCTTGGAAACGACGGTGTTCCTGAATATGCCTTCCTCAGCACCTACTCGCGCTATGGCCAGAAGGTGGGCTACGAGGATGGTTGACGGAAGCGCTGCCTTCAATCCTGCCTATAAGCCGGATGTCGTGCCGTCGCTCAACTTGTCATGGGAGCGTTACCTTTCCTACAACGTCGGATTCGACGCGACCCTGTGGGACGGGCTTCTGGGCATGGAGGTGGACGGATTCTACAACTACACCTATGACATCCTGACCGGCCAGGGCTCCGGATTCCCGGCTTCCATGGGTGGGTACTATCCGACCTACATCAATTATCCTGCGATCGACGCCAAGGGTGTTGACCTCATGGTCACTCACAAGAATCAGTTCTCTCTCGGCGGCAAGCCGTTCTTCTACGGGGTGAGCGCCAGCCTGACATATTCAAAGACCAGATGGATCAAGTACAAGGACAATCCTGAGGTCAGCGACAACAACAGGAAGATTGTCGGCAAGACCTATGGCTCCATCACGGGTTGGAAGACCGACGGGCTGTTCCGCTCCGAGGAGGAGATTGACAATTCCGCCTGGTGGGGATCACGCCCTAACGTGGGCGACATCAAGTTCGTGGACATCAACGGCGACGGCAAGATCGACTACGACGACTGGGGCTATTTCGGACGTTCCAACAGGCCTGAGCTGACATTCGGCCTGAACCTCAATTTCGAGTGGAACGGCTTTGATTTCAATGCCCAGTTCACCGGCGGCGCCTTGTTCGACGTTTCCCTTACCGGAACGTACTACAACGGCTATGATGACAACACGATCTGGACTCAGACTTTCAAGGAGGGAGGAAACTCTCCTCTCTATCTTGTGGAGAACGCATGGAGCGTGGACAATCCTGACGGTACCTTCCCGCGTCTAACCCTCGGCTCTCCGGGACACGGTGGTGACAACGGTGTAAGCTGCTCATTCTGGTGGAGGGACGGAAAATATGTCCGTCTGAAGTCAGCGCAGCTTGGCTACACCCTGCCGAAGAAATGGATGAGCCATCTTGGCGTGTCTTCCCTCAGGCTGTTCGTCGAGGGACAGAACATATTCACCATCGATGGTCTTCCTAAGGGAATCGACCCTGAGTCTCCGGGCGTGAACAACGGTTATTATCCTCAGCAGCGCCTCTTGATGGGTGGTGTGACATTATCATTCTAAAAGGACAGCTTGATATGAAATACATTAAGAATCTGATTTTGACAGTGTCGGGAATCGCCGTGGCGATGGGGGTGTCCTCCTGCAACTCGTTCCTCGACATGACTCCGACCGACAGCGTCTCGGACAAGATGCTCTGGAAAACCACCGCGAATGCGGAATATGGAGTGAACTACATCTATAGCTACATCCTGGACATGGCCGACGCCAACTCCGGACAGTGTGCGGCCGGCATGACCGACGCCCCCTCACCGACCAGTTGAAGTACGGCTCCTACAACTTCAACGCTCTGTGCTACATACCGAGCGAGATCGCCTACGGGGGATCTGTGTTGACAGCCAACTACGTATCCGCGTACCTTGGCTACTGGGACACGATGTACAGCGCGATCAGAAAGACCAACCAGGGTCTGAACTATCTGGAGAAGTACGGTGAGATGTCCGGTGAGGACAAGACGAGACTCTCGGCCGAGCTGAGGTTCATGCGCGCATGGTTCTACTTCGACCTTGTCAAGAGGTACAAGGATGTCATCATCTATGACGAGGATCTGAGCGCCATCACGGCCAACAAGGCTCTCTCGACAGAGGAGGAAGGATGGAACTTCATCGAATCCGACCTTGAGTTCGCCGCCGCGAACCTGCCTGAGAAAGAAAAAAAGCGAACGGAAGGCTGAACAAAGGTACGGCCTATGCCTTCATGACAAGGGCGATGCTGTACGCCAAACGTTATGACAAGGTCGTCGCGGCCGCGGACAAAGTGAAGGAGTTGGGTTATTCTCTGATCTCAAACTATGCTGATGTCTTCAACGGCAACAATTCCGAGGTCATACTTGAATATGTCTTCAACTATTCCGACAATGACCCACAGCTTCGACTACTACTACTCTCCGGGAGGCGACTACACCACCAAGGATGCTTCCGGCGGCGGCTACGGCACGCCGACACAGGAGATTGTGGAGTCCTATGAATATGCCGACGGCTCCGGTCTTCCGGACTGGTCGCCTTGGCACACCGCCGAGGGAACCGATCAGAATCCTCCGTATGAGCTGCTTGAGCCTCGTTTCCAGGCATCCGTACTCTACAACGGTGCGAAGTGGAAAGGGCGCACGATCGAGCCGTTTGTGGGCGGAGACGACGGCTGGTGCCAATGGAACGTGGTCAAGGAGCCTAAGGGTAAGACGACCACGGGCTATTACCTCCGCAAAGGTGTGGACGAGACGCATGACGTGATCGCCAGACACGAGAGCACCCAGCCGCTTGTCATCATCAGGTACGCCGAGGTGCTTCTGAACAGGGCCGAGGCCTGCTACCGTCTCAATGACGCCGCGGGAGCCAATGCCGCCGTCAAGGAAATCCGCGCCCGTGTCGGGCTTCCGTACGCTGACAAGGCGGGGGACAACCTGTGGAAGGCCATCCGTCAGGAGCGCAAGGTCGAGCTGGCGTTCGAAGGCTTCTCCTATTGGGATCTCCGCAGATGGGGAGTGGCTCCGAACAACTATCCTGACGGACTCTCCGGCTATCAGGTGCATGGCTTGAAGATCGAGAGCGCAGGAAGTGGCTTCATCTACACCTATGTCTCTGTCGATGACAAGGACCGCAACTATCCTGAGAAGATGAACAGATTCCCTCTCCAGGACAGCGAGCTGTCAAGCAACAATGCAGTAGAACAATTCCCGGAATGGAAATAATCACGACTTATATGAAAAAGATCCACATACTGACAGCGGTTCTGACTCTTCTCGTGGCGGCTTCGTGCCATAGCCCTGAATATGTCGAGTCGACCGCGGAGCGTCAAAACCTTACCAGTTTCGAGGCGTTCTTCACATTCGGCCCCTTCATGGATCAGTCGATGTGCAAGCTGAACATCACGGACGAGAACGCCGATCGGTTCGTCATCCCTGTCCCTTGGTTTTTCCCTGAGACATCGGACAACGAGACATCACCTTACATGACCAAGGTCAGGGTGCAGGCTGCCTTGCAGCCGAACTGTACCATCGAGCCGGCGCTGACCCTTCTGGATCTGACCAAGGACAACATGTTCAGGTTCACCAACGCCAAGGGTGAGAGCAGGAACATCTGCATCACCGGAGAGAGGGTGAAGTCCAAGGCTTGCGACATTCTTGTCTTCTCCTTGGATGACCCCGCCGTCTCCGGCATCGTGGACAAGAACAAGAAGACCGTCACCCTGGTGTCCGCCGAGGATCTGAGCGCCTGCACCGCATCCGCACAGGTTTCGGCGCATGCCACCATCTCCCCGGATCCTTCGACTCCGCAGGACTACAACAAGGGCGTCAAGTTCAGGGTGACCGCCCACGATGGCCAGACCTTCTCTGAATATACCGTCATCAAGACTGTTCCTGACAAGATCGACAAGGGCTTTGACAAGTCATCGCTTGAGGCGTTGTTCAACTTCGAGCCTGTAAGCATGGCCGGACTCCCGGCCTACAACACGGCTGACATATTCCCGAGCCTTGCGGTGACGGGCGGCAAGCTTGTCTTCTGCTACGGCGACGGTTCCGCTCCTGTCTTCCTGAACGGCGTCACCGGTGTCAAGGAAGGCGAGATCAATGCCGGCGGCGTCGCTCCGGCGGCTGTCACCAATGACGAGGCGGAGAACCTTATCCTCTGCAACCACGTTGACGGCGGCGGCGAGTTCAAGATTTGGAAGGCTACCTCTGTTAAGACCGCTCCGGAACTGTTCCATTCGTTCACCAACAGCACGGATCTTCCTATGGGGTATTCAATAAAGGTCATCGGCGACATTGACGGTGACGCTGTGATTGACATAACCCATGAGGGCATCGCGGGTGTGACATCCTCAAGCAAGGTGACAAGGGTCACTGTTGCCGGCGGATCCGTCGCCGATGTCTCGGTGCTCGATCTCGCGGGATCCGGCCTCGCATGGGGCGGCGCTCCGGTGAACAACACCGACGCTGTGGCCGTGGCTCCTACACGGAACGCCGGGATGTTCCTTTCTTACTACGATCCTAACGTCCTGCACTATGTCATGGCCGACGGCACGCTGAAGTCGTCGCTACCGTTCAACGACGGATCATCGTGGGCCTTGAATGTCAATAATCTGGACAGCAAGCAGTTCAATCACGCCACCTACATGTCGCTCTTCGTGGTCAGCCACTTCCCTCACTGGGGATGCGGCCCTGCCCTCTATCTGTACGACATCTCGGATCCGGCGGCGCTGTCCGGCAATCTGAACGAGACCACGTCGATAGTCCTCGGCAAGTCTTCCGTTGACTGGTTCCAGAAGGCTGACGCCGGCTTTGCCGCCGGAGATGTCGTTCTGGCTCCGACCAAGGACGGATTCAAGATGTATCTGTACTACTACGACCAAGAATTCAGGAGTCCTCGGTGGCTATTCTGTGGATTGCATAAAGAAATAGTCAGATGAACCCTTTGAGGATATATTCCCTGATCGTTCTTGCCGCCATGACAATCATGTCCTGCGGAGGTTCCAAGGATAACCCTTGGAACCCCGACTGGGACAAACCGAAACCGGAGCCCGAGAAACCTGCGGAAGAGACAGGCAAGCCGAGGTACGTGTGGATTGACGCGGCGGCCAATTTCTGTGACTACGAGAACGACAAGGACAGGATAGCCGCGGATTTGAAGCGCATCAAGGACGTTGGTTTCACGGACATCATTGTCGATGTAAGGCCGACAAGCGGCGACGTGCTGTTCAAGTCCTCTGTCGCCAGTCCGCTGAAGAAGGTTGATGTCTGGAAGGGAAGCAGTTATGTGTGGGTTTCCAGAACCGGCACATACGACTACCTCCAGACCTTCATCGACGAGGCCCGCAAGGTGGGTCTCAAGGTGAACGCCAGCATCAACACCTTCGTGGGCGGCTACCTTTGCCCTTATGGCCTTGGAAGCGACGGAATGCTTTTCCGCGAGTCGGGAAGGAAGTCCTGGGCTTCGGTCATCAACGCGAAAGACGGCCTTGTCAGCGTCATGGATCTGACCGGCTCCGAAGACTACGGAGCCAGATTCCTCAATCCTGCCAACGAGCAGGTGCGGAACTATGTGCTTCAGATCATCAAGGATCTGGCTGCATACGATCTTGACGGCATCATCCTGGACCGCTGCCGTTACGATGACTATGGCCTGCAGAGCGATTTCTCGGATGTCTCGAAGAGAAAGTTCGAGGAATATTCAGGCATCACCTGCTCTTCATGGCCTGGTGATGTGATGGCTCCCGGCACGACGGCGCTTGGATCGAAGGCTGGCGAGACTGTGAAGAAGTGGCTGGAGTTCCGCGCGAGCGTCATCCACGACTTCGTCGCCGAGGCTTCCGACGCTGTCCACCGGATCAACAAGAACATACGCTTCGGCGTGTATGTCGGGGCCTGGTACTCGACTTACTACACATCCGGCGTGAACTGGGCAAGCCCTAAGTACGATCCAAAGGCGGACGGCTATTTCTGGTCATCGGCGAACTACAAGAACTGTGGCTACGCCGACCACTGCGACTTCATGTTTCTCGGAGCCTATGCCGGCGCCGACAGCATCTGGGGCGGCGGTGAGTGGACGATGCAAGGGTTCTGCAAGCAGGGCAGGTCTCTCTTGAAGGGGGATGTCAAGTTCTGCGGCGGGCCGGACATCGGCAACTCCCGGGGTGGACGAACGGCGGTCAGGCTTCCAAGATCCCGGATTCGATCAAGGCCTGCATCAACGAGGGCGATGGCTTTTTTGTGTTCGACCTCTGTCATATCAAGATGTACGACTACTGGGATGCCTTCAAAAAGGGATTCGATGACTATCTGAAAACTGTGAAAAAATAACAAAAACGCTAAAAATGAAAAGAATATCCATAATAATGCTGGCAGCGGCGATGGCTCTGTCCTTAGCCGCCTGCAAAGATGATTCGAACGACTCCGGGACCATCACCATTTCCGGGGGGAGGCCATGAATCCGGTGTTCACGTCTGCCGGAGGCACCTACACGGTTGAGTTCACTGCTGACAATGAATGGAGGGTGGCGGTTCCTAACACGAACCACTATACCTGGAGTTCGGTGACTCCGACCAGCGGCGGAGCCGGCAAGAATCAGGTGATAGTGACTGCCCTGAGGGAACCCCGGCCACGACGGAAGGGAATATTCGTTCGACCTGCGCTGCGGACTGGATTCCAAGACTATCAAAGTGACTCAGAAACAGCTGAACTCCATAACCGTCACGCCGGGATCATTCGACATTCCTAAGGAGGGAGGCTCCATCGACATCAAGGTCGTGTCCAACATCGACTTCGACTACAAGATCGCCGATGATGCCAAGGAATGGATCTCCGCTGTCACGACCAAGGGTCTTGTTGAGAACACGGTGACTTTTTCCGTGGCCTCAAACGAGATCTACAACAAGTTCGAGGCCCGTCAGGGAGTGATAACCTTCACCAGCAGCGAAGGGTCGGAGGACATCGTTGTCAATCAGGCCCCTAACGAAAGATTCTTCAATGTCTCTCCTGAGAGCCTGGTTGCCGAGAAGAACGGTGGCGAGGTGACCCTTAAGGTCGAGGCCAACTTCCCTTATGAGGTCGAGGATCCTGATTCTGAATGGATCACAAGAGTCTCCGGAAGGATGGTTCCTTTACTTATAAGGTTGAGGCCAATCCTGATTTCGGCTCCAGGGCCGGCGTCATCAATGTGACCACTGAGCTGGAGGATTACTCCGCGGCTGTCGAACTTAAGCAGAAGGGAACGGCTGATGTCAGTGTGCTTTGGCAGAAGAGGTATTCGGCTGACCTTGGCGCGATCGCCGTGGCCGGCGGGCCTCTCAGGCTTGCCGTGAAGGATGACATCCTGCTTGTCGGCAATGGCGGGAACAAACTCTACGCCCTGAACCGCCAGACCGGTGAATATCTGAAGGAAATAGCTGTCCCTGAAGGCCTTTCCGTCCACTCGCTTGTGAATGATGATGCCGGCAACGTCCTTGCCGCCGCGTTGACGCCATTTGGCGGCACGCTCCGGATCTACACGTTCAAGTCATTGGAATCCGCTCCTGAAATGCTTCTGGAATATGCCCACAACGCTATCTGGAGCTCTTCGATGGGCAACATCAGGGTGCGTGGAGACGTGACCCGGAAGGCAGTCGTCACCGCTTTCGTCGATGTGAGCCAGTACTGGGTAGGATGGCAGATTACTGACGGAAAGGTCGGTGATGCGGTCTTCGGATCGATCGCTCCAGCCGCCATCACGGTCTGGAATCCTTACGGAGCGTGTGTCGCGCCGGTTTCTGATGACTTGAATGACGGACTACTGTTCATTGGCTACTCCGCCGACGCCAACGGCAACTACGACCTGAACTGGTGCAAGGAAGTGGCGAAGAGCGAGTGGCAGTCCGTGTTCCACACCACCAGTGACGGCAACGAGAACTACAACTGCATCTCCGTGGCCACTCTTAACGGGATCCGTTTCTGCGCCGTCGAACGTGGAGCCCACTTCTCATATGGATCCTGCCCTGAGGTCTATCTGCTTGACATTACGAATCTTGGTTCCGTGAAAGAGGCTTACTATGCTGAAAGAGCGACCGTTGTCGGTGAAGGCACCTTCACGGATGCCGGAGCATGTGGGGATGTCCTTCTCCAGACCTCGGCCGACGGTAAGTCCATGGACATGTTTGTCACGGACGGCAACTATGACTGCATCACCTGCATAAGGTTCACCGCACAATAATGTTAACTATGAATATAAAAAATGTTGATTTCGGCGCGATGGCGTCGCGCTATAAGGAGGAACTCCTCGGGAATGTCCTGCCTTTCTGGCTGGAACATTCCCAGGACACGAAATTCGGAGGTTACTACACTTGCCTGAACCGTGACGGAAGTGTCTACGACACAAAGGACAAGTTCATCTGGCTTCAGGGACGTGAGGTCTGGATGTTCGCGATGCTGTACAACAAGCTCGCGAAGAACGAGGAATGGCTGAAGTGTGCCGAGCAGGGCGCCCGTTTTCTCATGAAATACGGCCACACTCCCGACTATGACTTCTACTTCTCCCTGACAAGGGAGGGAAAGCCGGTCATCCAGCCCTACAACATATTCTCCAACACATTCGCCTGTATGGGATTCGCCCAGTTGGCCGAGGCGACAGGCGATGAGGAATATGCCCGTTACGCCAAGGAGACTTTCCGCCGGATCCTGGAACGCCGTTCCAATCCAAAGGGAATCTGGTCGAAGGCTGTGCCGGGAACAAGGCCGCTGAAGGATTTCGCCCTGCCGATGATCATCTGCAACATGGCTTTGGAGGTCGAGAGAATCATCAACGACCCCGAGATGATGGACCGCCTGATTGACGAATGTCTGCACGAGGTTCTGGATGTGTTCTACCAGCCGGATCTTGGAGTGATGGTGGAGAACGTCTCCGCCGTTGACAATTCCCTCATCGACTGTTTCGAGGGCCGCAAGGTGAACCCTGGACATGATCTGGAAGCGATGTGGTTCCTTATGAACCTCGGAATCCGCCGCAATGACAAGGCCTTGATCGACAAGGCTGTGGAGATCTCCCTTCGCGTGATCGACTATGGCTGGGACAAGGAATATGGCGGGATCTTCTATTTCATGGACCGCAAGGGCTATCCGACCCAGGAACTTGAATGGGACCAGAAACTCTGGTGGGTACACATAGAGTCCGCGATCGCGATGCTGAAAGGCTACCGCCTCACGGGCAACGAGAAGTGTCTGGAGTGGTTCCTCAGGCTGGATGACTACCTTTGGACCCGTTTCAAGGACAAGGAGTATCCCGAGTGGTTCGGCTACCTGAACCGCCGTGGGGAAGTCCTGCTACCGCTCAAGGGCGGAAAGTGGAAAGGATGCTTCCATGTTCCGAGAGGTCTTTATCAGATAGGCTCCATGCTGGAGGACATCTCTAAGGGGAAGGAGGCCTGCATCTGATGCGCGGACAGCCTTATCCAATTGGTCTGTTGATGTTTATGATCGCTTCGGTTCTGCTGCACTCGTGCGGCGGAACTGAAGCTTATTATGACGTGGTGGTTGTCGGTGGCGGTGCCGGCGGAACGTCGGCGGGCATACAATCGGCCCGCTCAGGGGCATCAGTGCTGATTGTCGAGGAAACTCCCTGGCTTGGTGGCATGCTCACATCCGCGGGAGTCTCGGCGTTTGACGGTAATTATCGTCTCCGCGGTGGCCTGTTCGGCGAGTTCTGCGACTCTCTGGCCGGACGCTACGGGGGCTATGAGGCCTTGAAGACCGGATGGGTAAGCAACATCCTCTTCGAACCGAAAGTCGGGGCGGAGATATTCATGAATATGGCAGGGCCGCTTGACGGACTTTCCCTTGCTATGGAGACGGGTTGCGTCCGGGCTGAGAAACTGGACGAAGGCTGGCGGCTTACGTTGGACGGACCGGATGGCCGTCGCTGCGTCAGGGCGGGGATTCTGATTGACGGAACCGAACTTGGTGACATCGCGGCAATGTGTGGAGTGCCTTGCAACAGTTCTCCTGTTGACACGATAGCAGCGGTACAGGACTTGACCTACGTCATCACGGCACAGGATTTCGGCGCCGGTTCCGACAAGACGATCCCTTGTCCGGAAGGCTATGACGCTAAACTGTACGAGGATTGCCTGTCAAGAGGCCATTCCGTGGACATGATGCTTTCCTACGGGCGGCTGCCGGGCGGAAAGATCATGCTGAATTGGCCGATCGCGGGCAATGACTGCTATGTCAAGGATGTCACCCGTATGCCTCCGTCCGACCGCGCCGTTGCGGTTGACAGCGCCAAAAGGGTGGCTCTCGGCTATCTCTATTATATTCAGAAAGAATTGGGGTTAAGGAATATAGGCATTGCGGAGGACGAGTATCCGACCGATGACGGTCTGCCGATGATCCCGTACTACAGGGACTCAAGACGGATCGAGGGGGGAGGTGACGTTCTCCTTGGCGGACATTGACCGGCCATATTCAAACACCCTTTACCGCACGGCCATCGCGGTGGGTGACTATCCTGTTGACCATCATCACTATCGTAATCCGGATTGGAGGGATCTTCCTCAGCTGGAGTTCCATCCTGTCCCGTCCTTCTCGGTTCCTTTCGGGGTCATGGTTCCGAAGGAGGCCGAGGATATTCTTGTGATAGAGAAGGCGGTGTCCGTGACCTGCGTCGCGAATGGCGCGACCAGGCTCCAGCCGGTCGTGATGGAGATCGGCCAGGCCGCCGGCATTGCCGCCGCGGTGGCCGCTCGGAGGGCAGGTGGGGCGCAGCCGTGTCTCAGGGAAGTCTCTGTGCGAGAGGTGCAGGAGGGGATTCTTGCCGCCGGCGGGTATTTGATGCCTTATCTGGACATCACTCCGGACGATCCACGTTTCGCTGCGGTCAGAGGATCGGCGCCACCGGAATCATGAGGGGAGACGGCCGGTCTGTCGGCTGGTCCAACGAGACCTGGTTCAGGATAGATGATCCGGTGAGGGAGGATGAGATATTCCTTGATGACTATTATCCGGGAAAAACCCTTTCCGATCTGGGCCTTCCTTCGTTGGATTCGCTCACCCGCGGCGACTTCGCCGTCATCATCGACAGCCTCCTTCACCCTTTCGAGTCCCGTCAGGTCACGCTCACTGGCGCTTTGGCCGAATGATGCTTTCGCGTCCGGTGCAAACTTCCTGCCCGGCTTTGACAGAAACACCAATCAAAGGCTTACCTGCAGAGTTCCGTGGGATCCAATGAATCACCTTCATGTGATTTGATAATTTCTATAAAATTATATACTTTTGTGAACTGAAAGTAATACGTAAGGTGACTATGGGTTTACGAAATCAGCTCCTTTTAGACCTTTACAAGGACAAAGCAAGTGTTTTCACTATGCAGGGAATCGCCATGGCTTATGGGCAGGGACTTGAGCGGAATACTATTAAGAACAGGATGATCAGCTATGTTAAAAAAGGCGAGATCATCAATCCGAGGAAAGGAATCTATGCCAAGCCGGGTTATGACGAGAAGGAACTTGCCTGTTTGCTCTATACGCCATCCTATATATCTTTGGAATATGTGCTGCAGAGGGCTGGAATTATCTTCCAGTACAGCGACGAAATTACTTCGGTGGGTAATTTGAGCCGGAGCGTTGAAATTGATGGGAAAGTGTATCGGTATCGTAAAATCAAGGGTGAAATCCTGATTGACACAGCCGGCGTCATCCGCGAAGGGAATGTGAACATCGCTACTCAGGAAAGAGCCTTCTTGGACACTTTGTACCTGAACAGCAATTACTATTTCGACAATCCCATCTCCCTGGACAAACAGAAGGTGCTTTCGCTCCTTCCCATATACAATAGCAAAACTCTCGAACAACGTGTCACAAAAATTCTTGGATAGAAATGGATACGAACAGACATAAATTCTTCATGCTGCAGTTGCTTAAGGACATATTCTCTGACGCGCTGCTTTCCTCCGTAATGGCATTCAAAGGCGGCACTGCCACCATGTTTTTCTACAATCTGCCGCGATTCTCGACAGATCTGGACTTCAATCTTCTTAATGAGGAGAAGGAGACTGAGGTCTACGAGCGCGTCCGTAAGATTATCCTGAAATATGGCAAGATTCACGATGAGGCCATCAAACACTATGGCATCATCCTCGTGCTTGATTATGGCATAGGGCAGCGAAAACTCAAAATTGAGATATCAAACCGACTATACGAGAATCACTATGAAATCCGGAACTTTTTGGGTCTCCAGATGCGCCTTATGGTGAAGGAAGACATGTTCGCTCACAAACTGTGTGCCCTTCTTGACCGGACCGAAATTACCAGCCGAGATGTATTCGATTGCTGGTTCTTCCTAAAAGAAAGGACATCAGTCAATAAAGGAATCGTGGAATCCCGCATGGGAATGCCAATTGGAAAATATCTGGATAAGTGTATTGAGAGTGTCCAGAGTGTCTCGGAAAAGAGTTTGATCAGCGGCTTGGGTGAACTGACCGAAGGAGAAATGAAGAATTTCGTAAGGAATGGGCTGAAAGATGAACTGATTTCTCTTTTGACCATGTTCAAGGCTTTCCCTTCTTTTGTATAATGACTTTGAATTATTTTCGACGTGCTGACAAGTCGCCTGTTCAGTTCTCTATTTCGTGTCTTGTACGCCGATTACAATCCAAAATGGTTAAAAATCACCACGGGCAAATGGTGTTTTGCGGCGTGGCGCATCGACAAAGCCACCAGCGACAGTGAGAACGCGTCTGAAGTAGGCGAAAATTTTGCAGCCACCAACCACACGGATGACGTATTTACGTTCATTGGCATATAAAGCCAAAAACGCCAAAAAAACGCAGGAATAGGAATCTTGGATGTTTCGCGAATAAAATCCGAATATAATCCGCAGCACAATTTCTTGCCGCATTGGAAAAAATGGATTAATTTTGGAATCTAAATTTCCCGTCCGTCTATGGCAGAAAAAATCATCATTCTGGATTTCGGTTCGCAGGTGACGCAACTCATCGGGCGCAGACTCCGCGAGCTGAACGTTTATTGCGAAATCTACCCGTTCAACAAGGTTCCTGCGCTGGACTCCTCCGTCAAGGGAGTGATCCTTTCCGGAAGCCCTTGCTCGGTGCGTGACAAGAACGCCCCGCAGATCGACCTCGGTGGCATCAAAGGCAGGTTTCCTCTTCTGGGAATATGCTATGGCGCGCAGTATCTTGCCCACAAGTTCGGCGGCGAGGTGCTTGGCTCCCTGGCCCGTGAATATGGCCGTGCGATGCTGGATGTCGTTGACCCTGAATCACCTCTGCTTAAGGGAGTTTCGGCTCACTCACAGGTCTGGATGTCGCACGGGGACACGATCGCCCGTCTGCCGGAGGGCGCGGAGGTGATCGCCTCGACCGAGAGCGTCACCAACGCTGCTTTTCACATCAAGGGCGAGCAGACTTATGCCGTGCAGTTCCACCCGGAGGTCTTCCACACGACTGAAGGCACGAAAATCCTCGGCAATTTCGCTTTGGGAATATGCGGCTGCAAGGGTGACTGGACTCCTGCCTCGTTCATCGAGACGACAGTAGCCAGCCTCAGGGAACAGATAGGGGACGAGAAGGTAATCCTCGGACTCAGCGGCGGTGTCGATTCGACGGTGGCAGGCGTGCTGCTGAACAAGGCCATCGGCCACAACCTCACCTGCATATTCGTGAACAACGGCTTGTTGAGAAAGAATGAATATGAGGATGTGCTGGCTTCGTACAAGGACATGGACCTCAATGTCATCGGCGCGGACGCGTCCAAGGAGTTCCTTGACGCTCTCGCCGGCGTTACCGAGCCTGAGGCCAAGAGAAAGATCATCGGAAGGCTCTTCGTGGAGACCTTCGACAAATACGCCCGCACCATCGAGAACGCCCGCTGGCTCGCCCAGGGAACCATCTATCCTGACGTGATCGAGTCCGCCGGCATCGAGGGCATCGCCTCCAAGATCAAGTCCCACCACAATGTGGGCGGTCTTCCGGAGAAGATGAACCTGAAGATTGTCGAGCCGCTGCGTGCGCTGTTCAAGGACGAGGTCCGCAGGGTCGGCAGAGCCTTGGGCATCAAGGAGGAACTTGTCGGCAGGCATCCTTTCCCGGGACCGTCACTCGCCATCCGTATCATAGGCGACATCACCGAAGAGAAACTGAACGTTCTCCGCGAGGCCGACGACATATTCATAAAAGGGCTTCGTGAATATGATTGCTCCTCCCTTCACCTTCCGTCCGCTTCCGATCCTCGTGTGGAGGCCTCGAACCTTTATGACGCCATCTGGCAGGCCGGGGTTATCCTGCTGCCTATCAAGAGTGTGGGAGTGATGGGTGATGAACGCACCTACGAGAATCCTGTGGCTCTCCGCGCCGTTGTCTCCACCGACGCCATGACCGCCGACTGGTTCCATTTCCCGTACGACTTCCTCGCCCAGGTCAGCAACGACATCATCAACAAGGTCAAAGGGGTCAACCGGGTAGTGTACGACATCTCCTCCAAACCACCGGCAACCATCGAGTGGGAGTAATGCTTTAATTTCAGGCACGGAATGTGCTGTCTTTGCCATCGCTTTGAGAAAACATCTGGAATACTTGAGCGCATTGGCGCTGGTGTTGTTCGCGTTCTTCTTTGCATCAACCAACCTCTTCACCCACGTCCATGAGGGTCCGGAGGGAAAGATTGTGCATTCTCATCCGTGGAGCGGGAAGGCGCATAGTCACAGCGACACGGAGTTGCACCTCCTTCAACTAATCTCAATCAATATATTCGAGGCGAGCGAACGGATCAGTGTCACGGTGTCAGACAGCCCGGTTGTTCCGAATCATCCGTCAGGGGGGCCTTGCCAGGGAAGTAGCCCAGACAGTATTCCATCACGTTCTTGGACTCAGGGCTCCTCCGCTATCGTTATAATCACATGTCTACTTGAAAAGTAGAGCCGTAGTCCGCATGGCCCGCTGCCGGGTCGTGCCTATTCCCGAATTTGATATAACGATAGAATATTCATGAAAACAACACATATTTTCGCCACTGTTGTGGCTATACTCATGGTGTCCATGAGTGGACATACTTATGCAGAGAGCAGAAAAACAGACGCGAGCGTTTCCGGTCACGTCATCGACGCGAAGACCGGAGAGCATCTTCCTTACGTTACCGTGATGATAGGCGGCACCCAGATAGGCATCCAGACATCATCTTCCGGACATTATTCAATCAGGAACCTTCCTTTGGGCAAGCATGAGATCATCGCGACTTCAATTGGCTATAAAGACGCTTCTGTCACTCTTGAGTTCAAGGCCGGTCAGTCGTACGAGGCCAATTTCAGCCTTGAGCGGGAGAATCTGTCTCTTGACGGGGTGGTGGTCAGCGCCACCAGGAATCATTCCTCCAGAAAAGAGGCTCCAGCGCTTGTCAATGTCATAGACAGCAGGATTTTCGCCACCACCTCGTCTCCGACTCTGGCGGAAGGACTGACTTTCCAGCCGGGTGTCAGGGTGGAAAACGACTGTCAGAACTGCGGATTCACGCAGGCCAGAATCAATGGCCTGGACGGCCACTATTCACAAGTCCTCATCGATTCCAGACCAGTGTTCTCGGCGCTTGCGGGCGTGTATGGTCTGGAGCAGATCCCATCCTCGATGATTGACCGCGTGGAAGTGGTGCGCGGGGGTGGCTCCGCGTTGTTCGGAGCATCCGCGATCGGAGGCACCATCAACATAATCACAAAGGAAGCGATGAGTTCAAGCGCCGGAATCAGCCATGACCTCACCTCCATCGGGGTAAGCGGTGCCTTGGACAACAACACCAGCCTGAACGCATCAATGGTGACGGATGACGGAAGAGGGGGCCTGTTCGTGTTCGGGCAGAAACGTTTGAGGGATGGCTATGACGCGGACGGTGACGGGTTCACGGACATTCCTATGATCAATTCCATCACAGTAGGTACAAGAGGACACCTCCGCGTGAATCCTTTCTCCAAAATCAGGCTGGAGTATCATGGAACCAAGGAGTTCCGGCGAGGGGGAGATCGTCTGGATCTTCCGGCTCATGAAGCGCTTATCGCGGAGCAGACGGAACACACGAACAACAGCGGATCTTTGAGCTATGACGGGCAAAGTCAGGATGGCCGACAAATTTGGAACGCGTATGCTTCCGCCCAGCACATCAGAAGGAGCAGTTATTACGGAACAGGAAAAGATCCGAATGCGTACGGAAAGACCACCGACCTCACCGCGGTCTTCGGCGGTCAATATTCCTACAAGTTTGACTGTCTGCTGTGCATGCCGGCGCAGTTGACCGCCGGTCTGGAATATAACTATGACGACCTGAACGATGTCTCCTTTGGCTATGACTACAAAACCTCTCAGAAGGTACGCATTTTCGGCTCCTATCTCCAGAATGAGTGGAAGAACGCCCGCTGGAGCCTCCTCGCCGGGGTTCGCATGGACAAGCACAGCCTTATTTCACGGCCAGTGCTCTCTCCGAGGGTGAATGTCCGTTACAGTCCCTTTCCGTGATCTGACCTTCCGCGCCATCTATGCGGGAGGATTCCGTGCGCCACAGGCTTTTTGACGAGGATCTGCACATCTCCGTCGCAGGCGGTAAACGGATACGCATCAGGCTCGCGGATAACCTGAAGGAAGAACGTTCCCATTCGTTCAGCACTTCCGCCGACTGGTATCACACCTTCGGTACCGTCTCTCTGAACCTGATGGCGGAAGGGTTCCTTACAGTGTTGAAAGATACTTATGCGCTGAGGGAGACCGGAGAAAAGGCAGATGGGGGAAAGAGCAATATAATGGAAAGATACAACGGCTCGGGCGCTAAGGTTTACGGATGCACTCTGGAGGGAAGACTTGCTGTCGCTAATGAACTCAGTCTCCAGGCAGGTGTCACTTTGCAGAGAAGCCGTTATGACATCGCGCAGAAATGGAGCGACGATCCCGATGTCGCCCCGACGCAGGAATTATTCCGCTCGCCGGATTGCTATGGCTACATGGTGGCTTCCTACAGTCCGTTCAGAAATTTTGACATAGACCTTTCCGGCACATATACCGGATCGATGCTTACTCAGCACATGGCCGGTAGCGGCACCAAAGTGGATGTCGCCGTCCGCACTCCTTCATTCTGGGACATGGGCTGCAAGGTCAGCTACGGGTTCAGCGTCCTGGACATCTGTCGTCTAAAGTTGCACGCCGGAGTCAAGAACATCCTCAATGCCTACCAGAAGGACTTCGACAAGGGGGAGAAAAGAGACTCGGGCTACATCTACGGCCCGTCCCTTCCTCGTTCACTGGTCTTCGGCGCCGGACTGAGCTTCTAAAAGAGTCCGTTGGCGTCGAAGACTTGGGAATAGTAATACGGGGCGGAATAGCCGGTCACTATGAGGCCTTTGGGAACCTCCGTGTCGGCGGTCAGTCTGCCATCCTTGTAGATCCAGAAACGGTTCGCCACCTTGCGGTCCTTGGGAAAATATTCAAAATCAAGGCTGCTCCCAAAGAGCGCTATCTCCCCCCCCTCGTCTGACATCGCGAAACAGTCGCAGTGCTTGACAAGAGATTCTTGAGGTCCCCTGCCGTAACCAATGCTCTTGCCGACAAACGTCCCGTCGGTTCCGAATTCGTACATGTCACAGGTGTAACTGTCGAAATAATAAATATTTCCGGATGGCGTGATTCGGAGTAGGAACGTCCTGAACTGAGCGTTGAGTCAGGGAAATCCAGACGGATTTCTTCAAGGTTGAGTCTGGTCGGCCCAGTGACCGGTTTGTCCGTTTTTACGCGCGGGATTCGTGAATAGAGATTCTTGTCGCTTTGGTTGGCGCACGACATTGCGGCTAAGAGTGAACCGGCGATGATTGTCGTCAAGGTTACGTTTTTGAAAAAAATACCACCGTTGGCGAGGACATCATCGGTACAACCCGTCAATAACCGCGATGCGGCAGTCATTCGTGGCACCATTTACCGGACGGGGCGCGAAGCGCAGGTGCCTCGTGTGACTGCCGCATCGCGGCGTCCAAACGAATATTGTTTTATTTAATATGTGCGATTGAATAGACCGGAGCGATCTTCTCAAGCCGGTTGCGGCCGTAGAGCCCGTCCAGTTCTGCGAGGAATATGAACTCGGTGACCTTGACACCATATTCCTTGCCATCGACGGTGATCTTCAGGGCGTCAAGAGCCTTGGCGATGCCCTCCGCGGTGCCGCCGGTGGCCAGAACGTCATCGATGATGGCGATCTTGAATATTCCATCCTCAGCCTTGCCGGCCGCGATGTCGGATTTGCGGAAGTAGAGATTGTCGGGGCCATATTCCTTCATAATCTCGATGCTTTGCAGGTCGTCGCCGGAGTGAGGCAGCTTGCCCTTCTTGCGGAACGGCACGACATTGGTCACTCCGCTGTCCGAGGTGAGGAGCGGCGCGCAGAACAGGAACGCGCGGGCCTCGGGGGCTGCAACGGTCGGTGCGGTCACGTGCCTGCCGATCTCGCCGATCAGCTTGGTGAAGACCTCCTTGTCCTGCATAAACGGCATTATGTCAACGAAATTTATTCCCTCCTTAGGGAAGTTTTGATAGAATTTCAGTGTCTCTTCAAACATGGCTGTTGATAACTTTGTGAATATTGTAGGGCAAAGGTATGGACTTTCTATGACATTTGTATTAATTTTGTCCTTTAATATTCAAAAAAGGAACAAGTCAAATTCCTTAATATTTATGTCAAACAAATCAATCATCGCCGCCACACAGTCGCAGCGCTTGCCTTTACTCTAGGAGCAAAGGCTCAGACCAACCTTCAGACTTTCTACGATTTCGGTAAGGATCGCGGTCACGTGACCACCACCCTCGAAAAGGTTTCTACGGGGACAAATGGGGTAACACCTTCTTCTTCGTGGATTATGACTACAACTCGAAGAACGAGAATGACAAGGTTTACGCTCCAAGCGGGACCTACTTCGAGATCGCGCGTTGCCTCAACTTCTGGCAGAACACAAAACTTGCTCCTTTCAGTTTCCACGTCGAGTACAACGGCGGCGCGTACAACGGCTACACCATCAACAACGCTTTCCTTTTCGGTGTTGACTGGTTCCTTCACAGCAAGGATTTCAAGAACACATTGAATCTCAAGGCCCTTTACAAGACCATCAACTATAACGGCGCGAAGCACGCTGACGGCAGCAAATTCAAGAGCGAGGTTCCGCTCCAGCTCACGGCTGTCTGGGGTATGCAGGATCTGTTCGGCGTTACCGGACTCCGCTTCAGTGGATTCGCTGATTTCTGGTGGGAGGACCACACCGTCTGCCCTTACGTAAATGACAAGAAGGCCGGATACCGTGACTGGACAAAGGCGGAGGACGCTCACTTCGTGTTCCTTTCAGAGCCACAGCTCTGGTACAACATCGGCCAGCATTTCGGAGTTGACAACCTCAATATCGGTACTGAGATCGAACTCTCTTACAATTTCGGAACCGGAAAGGGCTTCTTCGTGCGTCCTTGCCTTGGTACCAAGTGGGTATTCTAATATTCAACGACACTTAACAATCCAAGACAATGGCAGAAACAAAAACTCAGGCCGCCGAGCCTAAGAAGTCAGGCTGGATGACCAAACTGTTCGGATTCGATCCGTCCACGATGAAGGTCTCCACCGAGATCGTCGCCGGTATCACCACATTCCTCGCGATGTCCTACATCCTCGCCGTCAACCCTTCAATCCTGGCTGACTGCGGAATGGACAAGAACGCCCTCTTCACCACCACGGCCGTCGCCTCCATCCTCGCGACCCTCGTGATGGCTTTCTACGCCAAGCTTCCGTTCGCCCTTGCCCCTGGTATGGGACTGAACGCCTTCTTCTGCTACACGGTCTGCCTCGGAATGGGCTATAGCTGGCAGTTCGCGCTGACCGCTGTCCTTATTGAAGGTATAATATTCATAATCCTGACTTTGACGAGTGTCCGCGAGGCGATTGTGAACGCCCTGCCGCTGTCGCTGAGAAAGGCGATCGGAGCCGGTATCGGTCTGTTCATCGCGCTCATCGGCCTGAAGGGCGGCGGCATCGTCGTGGATGATCCCGCCACACTGGTTAACCTCGGCGACATCACCGGCGGCGCCGGTCTCCTTTCCGTAATCGGTCTTGTCATTACGGGCGCGCTGGTCATCTTCAACGTCCCGGGAGCCCTCCTTATCGGAATCATCGCCACCGCCGTCATCGGCATCCCTATGGGACTCACGCAGTTCCATGGATTCGTCGACACCCCGCCGTCCATGAAGCCTATCCTCTGCCAGTTCAGCGCCGACACAAGCCAGATCTTCAGCCTTGACATGCTGATCGTCGTGTTCACATTCCTGTTCGTGGACATGTTCGACACGATCGGCACTCTTGTCGGCGTGACGACGAAGGCCAACATGGTTGAGAAGGACGGACGGCCTCTGCGCATGAACAAGGCCTTCATGGCCGACGCCATCGGCACGGTCGCCGGAGCCTGCCTCGGAACAAGCACCGTGACCACCTATGTTGAGAGCGCCTCAGGCGTGGCCCAGGGTGGCCGTTCGGGTCTGACCGCATTCTCGGTCGCCGCCTGCTTCGTGCTGGCGCTGTTCTTCGCTCCGGTCTTCACCGCCATCCCTGGCTCCGCTGTCTGCCCGGCACTCGTGTTCGTGGGACTGTTCATGCTCAGCCCGATCAAGGACATTCCGCTTGACGACTTCTCCGAGTCCATCCCGGCTTTCCTTACCATGATCCTCATGCCGATGACATATTCAATCTCCAATGGTATCCTCCTTGGTCTTGTCGCCTATGTCATCCTTAACCTTTGCACCGGAAAGGTCAAGAAGGTCGGTTGGTTTCATGGCCGCTTTGTCAATTTTAGTAATTCTAAAATTCATATTCTTGTAATTAATTATCGCGTAACAAATTAACAATTATGTTGCGCGATTGTTGATAACTTTAGCGATAAATGTGACCGACAGGCCGAATTATCTGCTAACTTTGTGAAAGTCGGTTCGACTCCCATTGCGGGGATCGGGCCGGCTTTGTAACCTGGATAACCAGTCGGCAATACTTATCGAAATAAAATAAACTGAATATGGATGTAACTGTACGCAAGACCAATGGCTCTTATGAGGAGTACGACAAGGTCAAATTGATGAACGGCATACGCGAGGCCTACAAGACAGCTGGCGAGGAATGTCCCGAGGCTGTGGTTGTCTCGATCGCGGAGAACCTCTACATTTACGACAAGATCACCAGCCGTGAGATCAGGCGTCAGGTCGAGGAGAGCCTGATGTCCATCAACAAGAAGGTCGCCGTGGCCTACATCGAGAAGTTCGACGCGGGCCTTGAACCTGCGCAAGAAGCGCGACTTCATCCGCGACTACATCGCCGCGTCCAACGCCGCCACCGGCTCCAAGTTCGACGCCAACGCCAATGTCACCCGCAAGAACATCGTGACCCTCGGTCAGGAGCTCTACAAGGAGAACAACATCAAGCAGAACCGCTACATCATGAAGGACAAGATCAAGGCCCTGTACGGACGCTCGCTCGCGGGCCAGTACATCAAGGATCTTGAAAGCCACGTCCTTTACAAGCACGACGAGAGCGGCACTCCGGGCTATCCTTACTGCGTCGCCATCACAATGTACCCGTTCCTTGTGGACGGCCTCATCAAGCTTGGCGGTGTGTCCGTGGCTCCGACCGACCTCAAGTCATTCTGCGGCGAGTTCATCAATCTGGTGTATTCAATCTCCTCTCAGTTCATGGGAGCCATTGCGACCCCGGAGTTCCTGATGTACCTGGACTACTTCATCCGCAAGGACTACGGCGACGACTATCTTGATCACCTTGAGGACGTCGTGGAGATGAACGCCAAGAAGAGGACGCTTGTGAAAGTCATCGACAACTACTTCCAGCAGGTTGTGCATTCCATGAATATGCCTGCGGGCAACCGTGGTTACCAGACGGTGTTCTGGAACATCAGCTACTTCGACGAGAGCTATTTCCGCGGTGTGTTCGGCGATTTCCGCTTCCCTGACGGCAGCGAGCCTAAGTGGGAGACCCTTTCCTGGCTCCAGAAGCACTTTATGAACTGGTTCAACGAGGAGAGGAACCGCTACATCCTGACCTTCCCGGTCGAGACAATGGCGCTGCTGACCGACGGCAAGGACGATTTCATCGACAAGGAATATGCCGACTTCACGGCCGAGATGTGGTCCAAGGGACACAGTTTCTTCTGCTACCTGTCTGACAGTCCGGACAGTCTCGCGAGCTGCTGCCGCCTTCGCAACTCGATCACCGAACTGGACAAGGCCGATGAGTCCCACAACCACACGACGCATCAATATTCAATGGGAACGGCTTCTGTGTCAACAGGTTCAAAGTCTGTGATGACCATCAACCTGAACAGGCTCATCCAGCTTGCCACCAGACGCTACTTCCTTGAGAAGAAAGGCGTTGTCATCGACGGCTCCAAGGCGCTTGCCAGGGCCGACTACGACAAGAACCAGCTTTATGAATATATCCGTGAGGCCGTGACCGAGGAGACCGAGAGGGTTCACAAGTACCAGAAGGCTTTCAACGAGATCATCAAGGACTTCCTCGCCGCGCATATGCTGGATGTCTATCAGGCTGGCTTCATCGATATGAAAAGGCAGTACCTTACCATCGGTGTGAACGGTCTTACCGACGCCGCTGAGTTCCTGGGACTTACCATCAGCCCTAACCCTGAGTACAACGAGTTCGTGGACGTCATCCTGGAGACCATCAACCGCTCCAACAAGAAGGACAAGACTCCGGACACGATGTTCAACACCGAGTTCGTTCCGGGCGAGAACCTTTCCGGCAAGAACTACAAGTGGGACCAGAAGGACGGCTTCTACGTCTCTCCTAAGCACAATATGTACAGCTCGTACTTCTACAATCCGGAGGACGACTCCCTGTCGATGATCGACAAGTTCAAGCTGCACGGCAATGAATATGTCAAGCATCTTGACGGCGGATCGGCCCTGCATATGAACGTGGCCGAGCATCTGTCCAAGGACCAGTACCGCCAGCTGCTCAAGACGGCGGCTCACTACGGCACGAACTACTTCACATTCAACTGCCGCAACACCGTCTGCAACGACTGCGGGTACATCAGCAAGGACACTCTTGAGGTCTGTCCTAAGTGCGGAAGCCACAATCTGGACTATCTGACCCGCGTGATCGGTTACCTCAAGCGTGTCTCATCGTTCAGCGAGATGCGTCAGGTCGAGGCCGCCCACAGGTTCTACAACCACGATGGCTCCACGGCTGCGGCACAAGAGGAGGCTTAACGAATATGATCAAATATGTTCCTGAGATGACCTCGGTGGTCATCGAGGAGATTCCCGATAGAGTTACCTTGGCGGTTGACATAAGCAACTGCCAAGGTAATTGCATTGGATGCCATTCTCCTTTTCTGAAGACGGATGTAGGTGTTGAATTGACCGAGAAAGTCATTGATTCTCTGGTCGCTGACAATTTCGGGGTGGACTGCTTCCTGTTCCTCGGTGAGGGAAGGGATCCGGAATCTCTGCTGAGGCTGGCCGCCCACGTCCGCTCCAAAGGGCTTGCCGCCGCCTTGTACTCGGGACGGAACGCGGTGGAGGACAAGATATTCGAGAATTTTGATTATGTGAAGGTGGGACCGTACATCGAATCATTCGGCCCTTTGAACTCCAAAACCACTAACCAGCGCTTGTATAAAGTCGCTCACGAAGCGGATTCATATTCATTGATGGACATCACCTCCCGCTTCTGGCATCGGGGTATCGATAGGAATGTGAAATAATATTCCGTTTTTGACGATAAAAGATTTGTAAATATTCGCTTGCATTCCCGAGAATAATTCCTATCTTTCGGATCTTGTTTCATTTTTGTTGAAAAGTTAAAGGTAGGTTTTGTATGTATAAAAATTCATTAGGCGTGTTCCTGCGTTCCGTTGGTATGGCTCTCGTTCTTGGAGTTGTGTCCGCTATGGCTTCTTCCTGCGGCGGAAACAAGGAGAATAATGAGCCGGAACCGGTGAAAGAAAGTGTCGAGTTTACCCAGACTACGGTCTCGATTCCGATAGACGGGAATGGTACCGTCTCTTTGAAGGTCACCCCGATTGATAAGTTGGCCGATGTTGAGGTCAATGTGGCTGACGAGGATGTGATTGATTTGGACAGGACCTCTCATTCAGAAGGTTATGTCTTTACAATGAAAGCCAGGAGCCTCGGCTCGACCACAATCGTCGCTGTCCTTGGATCCAGCATCGCAAAGTGCGCCGTCAGCGTTGACCCTATCGCTGTGACGGGAATATCCTTGAACAAGACCTCCATTCAACTCGTTGTGGGTGCGACGGAGACGTTGAGCGCCAAGGTCACTCCGGACAATGCCACCAGCCCGAGCATCTCCTGGGATTCCAGCGACAAGGAGGTCGCTACCGTGGATAACGGAGTCGTTACCGCCGTCTCTGCCGGAAAGGCCACAATCACCGCGGCTTCGTCTTCTTTTACAACTGAATGCGTTGTCGAAGTGAAAACTATCGAGGCTGAGTCGCTGACGTTGGATGTGGCTTCAAAACTGCTCACGGTGGATGAGTCTTTCATCGTGAACGCCACAATACTTCCGGAAGGAACTACTTACAAGAATGTGGAATGGACTGTAGACAATCCGGATGTTGTTAAGATTGAGCCGTTTGACGCTGTTGAATCAGATAATCTTGTCTCGGCGAAGGTTACCGCCATCACTGCCGGTAACGCGAAGTTGACCGCTGTGATCAAGGACATCAAGGCTACGTGCTCATTTTCGGTGAAATCCAAGGAAATCCCGGCCACCGATCCGAAAATAGGCGATTATTACTATTCTGACGGGACCTGGAGCGACGGAGGATTACTCTCGATAAATAAAGATGGTACCAAGGCCGTCTGGGCGACTGACAAGCCTGCTCCTATCGAGGGGAAGACCGTGATCGGAATCGTGTTCCAGACAGATCCGGCCAGGTTCTCGGAAGTTGAACAAAAGCAGGGATTCACACACGGGTTGGTGTTCTGCACAAAGGGAGCCCACGCTCCTGGCGCCCAGTTGACCAAGTACGCTATGAATGAGGGAATTGACTGCATCGGTAACCATAAGCTTGGTAGCAGCTATTACAACGACATCTATGGTCAATTGTGGACGGCCACAGTCAAGGATAGATACCCGGGCTCCCAACTTGCGCAATATCCTGCTTTTGACTGGACTGTCACAGACTTTGTCCCGGCGGCTCCTGCCAAGACTTCCGGTTGGTTTGTCCCAAGCATAGGACAACTTTGGGATTGTATGGCCCATCTGGGTGTGTGTGTTGAAGTAGCGCAGTATCTGAGCGGAATCCGTGACTATGGTTATGATGTCACGTACTTTGGAAATGTGAAGCTTTCCTACAAGCCGATGGATGCCATCAACGCTCATTTCGCCAAGATTCCGGCCGCTCAAAAAGAAGATCTTGCATATTCGATGACAAGAAATGGTCAAGGAGTATGCCAGATAATGTCTTCCACCATTTATGACAACACTGATGGTCAATGCTGCATTTTCTGGCTTGGCGAGAATCAGGAATTCGAGCCGTACTGCGAATGGATGAACAAAGATTTCATCTGCCATCCTGTGCTCGCTTTCTAGTTGGACGCTAATTTAGTATAATTCAGTATAATTATGAAAAAGGTATTTTTGACATTGCTTGCCGCGGCGTCGCTCTGCGCCTGCAATGGTGACCTGAAGGGGCGGGGTGGACACTCTGGAAACCAAGGTCGCCGCCCTTGAATCCAAGGTGAATGAGAACGTAAGTTCCATCGCGAAACTTGCCGAAGCCGCCGCCAATGCGGTGACTATCGCGTCAGTGACTCCGAATGAGGATAAGACAAGCTACACAATCAAATTCAGTGATGGTAAGACCGCCGTCCTGACAAACGGAAAGGACGCCGAGGCTCCGGTAGTCGGAATGAAGGAGTTCGAGGGTGAACTTTATTGGACTGTCAACGGTGAGTTTATGACCAACAACGGAGCCAAGGTTCCTGTCTCAGGCAAGACTCCTCAGTTCAAGATCCAGAATGGCAAATGGTATGTCTCTTATGACGGGAAGGCTTGGGATGAGGTTCCAGTGTCAGGCACTGTCGAGCCTAAGCTTGAAATGACAGAGACTGAGACCGAGTATGTATTCACGCTCGGCGAGACTGTCATCAAGATCGTCAAGGAGAAGGCTTTGCGATCAAGGTCAAGGCTGACTCAAGGATGGTTGTCTCAGGACAGGTTGTCACAATAGGCTATACTCTGTTCGGCGCAGATGCGACCACCCACGTTGTCGCTGAGTCCAAGGGCCTTGAGGCCGAGGTTGACGAGGCCAGTTCAACGGTCAAGATCACCGTTCCGAAGACGATATCCGCCGATGCCTATGTTATTGTCAAGGCAGTGCGCAACAGTGACGGTAAGTATTCCGCACAGTACATCTCCTTTACCCAAGGGGAAACTTATGGCACTTTCGGCGGTGTCATAGTAAAGGATGGTAATGAATATCTTAACTGGTAAAACGAACTGAAATGAAAAAGTCATTATACATCGCGGCCGCTTTAATGGCAATAGTCGGCTGCTCCAAGTCAGAACTCGCTCCGGAAACCGCCGGAACACACGATATCAATGTCTCCGTCGCTGTCAGCACGAGGAGATGACACAAGGGCGGTCTTCGATGGCGACAGCCACATCAAATTCGAGAAGGGTGACTATTTCTATGCCGCTGTGGCGAAGAAGGGAACTCCCACCAAAGGTGTCAAGGTCGCAAAAAGCAAAGGAGCTGCCGCCGGAGTGTATTACTCTATATTCAAAATCAAGGATTTCGAGGCCACCGCTCCTGTCTTCGATGGCGAGCTTTGGAGCATAGTGGACGCTGATTTTGCTGATGAATATAATTTCTATGGCGTTTTCCCTGCCGCTGCCGTAAATACGGCTTACTCTGAGGAAGACCTCACGTCCTGGACTGTAAAGATTCCTGAGGAACAGACCGCGACCCAGACTTCCTGGTACAACCGCGCGGACATCATGCTCGTGAAGCCGACCACAATCTCGACTTCAAACAAGACTCACAATGATGAATATGGTGAGTATTCCACCGTCAACAGTGAGAAACTTGAGTTCGCTCACTTGTTCGGTTTTGGAAAAATCACATTCGCTGGAGTTCCGGACGCCTATAAGTCTCAGGTTGTGAAAAGCGTAAGAATTGAGGCTGTCGGTGAGAACAAGGCTCTTGCCGGACGTTTCAGCGTTGACATCACCAAGGACGTTTACGATGCTGATGTAAAGTCAACATCTCCAGTCTCATACATCAACCTTCCAGGCGATGGTACGACCACGGTGTCCGACTATGTGGCTTGGTTCGTTGCCAACAACGGTGAATTTGATGTCAAGATCACTGTATTCACGAATAAGGCAGACCTCGTGTTCGAGCGTAAGGGACTCGTCATCGCACGCAGCGCGATCACTTCTCCTATCGTCAACTACAAGAGCTCCGATGTCGTGACATCACACGATGTGGCTCTTGCTGAAGGTGAGACCTGGACAAACACGCCGGCATATTCCAAGATCATCAATAGCTCTTACAAGGAAAGGGCTTGGGGCGACGGAGACAAGAAGATGAATTTCTCCATCTCATATCCTGGGTCAAACAATGGCAATTACGGAACGTCCTTATATACTACGGATGGCTATACCCAGGGACTTGCCAGCTCGACTATCATAGGTGGAAAGGTCGTTCTTTCTTCCGCGGCTGATTTCAGTGGAGTCAAGATGGTCAAGGCTAATCTTGGCATCTACACAGATGACGCTACCGCAGACTTCACTATGAGTCTTGTCAAGGATGGTAAGACTTATGTTCTCGGCAAGTTCAACATCACTGGTAGTGGCAAGAATCCTGACGGCAAAGATTACTATTTCCCGGCCAACTCTGAAACCGAGTCTGGACAGCTTGTTCTCACGGTAGATAATCTTTCCAACCAAAGCTGCCGTCCTTACATCGGTGCGCTCAGCATCAATCCGGCTCCTGGAATCGTACTTGACAGCAAGACGATCAAGGTGGCGAAGACTGCCCATTCCGAGACCGTTGACTGCGGAGTCTATGCGGCCACCGGTGATCCTACCGTGACTGTCGCTGATGATGCTAAGTCCTGGCTTTCCGCTTCCTGGGCTTCCAACAAGCTCACTGTGACCGTGACAGAGAACACCGGCAAGAAGAGAGTAGGAACAATCACCATCAAGGCCAAGGGCTTGTCAGAGACCACAGAGACTGTAACTGTCGAGCAGGCCAGTGTCACCGCTGTTACGTATAAACTTTCTGTGACCGCTGCTGATATGTACAAGGTTCTAAAGGCAGAGGCTGACAAGCTTACAAATGAGGGAAAGGAGGTTGATCCGTTGTCCGGCTATCCTGTCACAGCAAAGTTCACGGCCAAGGGCGTGAATGATGCGACGAAGACCACGGAGGTGGAGATCTATGGCGACAAACTCTACATCGGCTCTGCCACCGAGACCTCTTTCAAGTCCAAGGGAAGCATCAAATGCACATCGGCTGTCGGTGCGATCTCCAAGATTGTTGTCGTTGCGGACAAGAAGATGAAGGCGGGCGCTTACGATGATCTTATCTTGAAGTTGTCCTCTGACGGAAGTTCGTGGTCAAAGGTCAACAGCAATGCTTTGTCTTACACTGGTGACGGTCCTTACACCAGTACGGCTGTGATAGAGGACGATTCTATCAATTGGTTTGACATAGCTGTTACCGCTTGGGGTAGTTCGACACCGATCTACAGTTTTGAAGTAACATTTACGACCGACTGATGAGTGGATTAAATAATCTGTTCAAGATGATTGTGGCTATGGTTCTTACCATAGTCACAATTTCTTGTGAAAAGGATAATGGCGGGTCAGGGATTGACTCCACCATCAATATTTCCGGAAAGAAGTTGTTGACGGTCTCGTCGGAGGCTTCCGGATTCGAGGTGAAATATTCAGTGACAGGAAGCAGGGGCCGGCCAGGCTGTGACCGCTGTCTCCGATCAGGATTGGGCTGTCGTGGACGGCAGCGTGCCGGGAACTGTTTCGGTTTCGGTCGGCGCCAATCTTTCCGCAGAGGACAGGACTGCCGTGATAACCTTGACCCTTAAGGGTGCCGAGGACGCTTTTGTGACCGTTCTCCAGTCTTCTGATCCGGATTACAGAATTGACACCAAACAGAGCTTTGCTCTGGCCGTCACGGATGTCGAGGCTTCCAGTGCTTTCGTCACCGTCGCCCCTACGAACTCCGATTCGTACTACTGCTATGGTGTTGTCGCCGCTGAGCAATACTCCAAGTTCAACGGTGACGGAAAGGCTTTTTGTCGCTGACTATGCCAAGCAGTTGATCGACTATGCCCGTAAGGCTGCCGAGGCCAACGGACAGGAATTCTCTCTTAAGAATTATCTTACTAAGGGTTATAAATCACATACTTACGATGGGTTTACACCTCTGTCGGACTACTATCTGTTCGCGTTTGATATGACTTTGGGCGGGGAGTGCAGCGGCAATGTCGCGGTGAAGAAGTTCACAACGAAGAAATATCCTGATTCGGCTCCTGATTTCAGAATCACTGTGGATGCGGACGCTAACGTCAAGGTGGTCCCGTCCGATGCCTCTGTCACTTATGTGCTGACTGTCGATTCTTATGAGGTCTGGAGCAAGAGCGCCACTCCGAAAGCCTGTGCCGAGGATTTCCTCAAATGGGTTGAGGAAAGTGACAACTCCATCAGGTCGTTCATGCATCAGGGTGAGTTCTCGGAATGCTATTATAATCCTAAGGCTCAGGTGGGTAACCTTACCACCGGAGATTATGTGGCGTATGCTTTCGGGTACAACGGCTCGAAGATAACAACCGGGATCTCCTATCTGAAATTCCATTTTGACGAACCGAAAAAGTAAACTTGAATGAAGATTCCATCATTGCTCAGGCTGACCGCGTTGGCCTGTGCGGCTGCGATAGTATTCGCTGCCTGTGGCGGCAACGCCGAAGACAACGAGGAGGCTACCTCGACTTTTGACGTGAATGTCAAGCTCCTCAGCATCGGGTCTGAAGGTGGCAAGCTTGCCGTCGATTACAGCATCAAAGGCTCCAAGGAGGGCAACACCGCCGAGGTCTCGACAGACAAAGACTGGATCCATCTCGGCAAGACCTACAGCACGACGTTCAGTTTCAATGTTGACAAGAACGAAACCGGAGAGGACAGAACCGGAGAGATCAAGATGACCTGCAAGGGTGTCCAGCCGCTGACTCTTGTCGTGAGCCAGGGCAAGGAAGGCTCATCCTCACAGGCTTACAACAAGTTCAAGATTGAGGTCAGCGAGATCACGACTTCTTCCGCGAGGGTGGTCATCACTCCGGTTAACGCCGCTGAGACCTACCTCTACTCGATCGTCAGCAAATCTGACTACGATAGGTTCGCCAATGTTGAGGCTTACATCAAGAAGCGGATCGAGCAGATAAAGGAAATGTGTGCCATCTATGGGATGAACCCGAACTCTTTCCTGACCAAGGGCACGTTCGACACGGCCAAACTGGAGACTGCCCGGAAGACCACGATTATGGACAACACGGCATATTATGCCTCTGCCTTTGACCTCAGTTTCGATGACAAGGGCAACGCCAGCTACAGCGGGAAGATCGATCTTTGCGAGTTCCGCTCCAAAAGGCCACGCAATCCAATATGACTCTGTCTCTGAGCGTCTCCGGCACGCATCTCAACGTCACGTCCTCATCGTCAGGTGACACCTGGATCTGTGATGTGGTGTCCAAGGATGCGTGGGACGAATTCTCAGTGCCGGAAGATGCCGCGCACACCTACATCTCCACGATGACCCAGTACGGCGCGTTGACCCTGTACAACGGAAGCCAGAGTGTTGATGTCTCCGGCAGCCTGACAGAGAGGGGCAAGGAATATGTCGCGTTCGCGGTGGGTTACAGGCAGTCCGACACGGACGACGGTCTGACAACAGAAGTCGAGTACATAACTTTCAAGTATTAGTTTATGAATATATTCAAAAGGAAGGCGCTTCCTTTCACCGCCATTTGCGCGGCTCTCGCCGTGTCAGCGGCTTGTGAGAAGCAGGAATCGCCGGAACATAATGGTGGTGAGAAGTCCGGACCGATCATAATCAATGAGTCTCCGGCCGCCATCAAAGGTGAGCTGATCATAAAGATCAAGGGCTCGGATGTGGGGACAAGGTCCGCCGGTTCGTCTGACGATGCGCTGGACGGCACCCGTGAGGTCTCCGAAGTGCTGGCACAGAACGGAAAGTTCCGTCTGGAAAGGCTTTTTTCCCTGAGTGCGGACGTTTCGAGGCCCGCACCCGCGCGGAAGGGCTGGACACTTGGTACATAGCCAGCTTCGACAAGACTTTGGAAACTTCGGATGTGGTCGCCCAACTGAAGAAATGTGGCTCGGTGGAAAGCATTGAATATTCACTGCCGGTCGTGATGTCAAGCGCTCAGGTAGAGGGCTCACCGTCAATCGCTCCGATGGCGTTGTCGGCCAGCCGCAAGGAAGTGTTCCCGTCCAACGAGAGCAGGATGGTCCAGCAGATGCAGTGGCACTACAACAACACCGGCTCGATCTTCGGAAAGACCGGTCTGGTCGGCGCCGACGCTGACGTGTGGGCGGCCTGGAAACTCTGCGCAGGCAACCCGGATGTCATCGTGGCCGTGATTGACCAAGGCGTGAAGTACGATCACGAGGACCTTGCCGACAATATGTGGATCAACAAAGGGTGAGATTCCTGGCAACGGAATCGATGACGACGGCAACGGCTACATTGATGACATCCATGGATTCAATTTCGTGGACAACAAAGGCACGATCATAACATCCTCGAACCTTTCGCACGGCACGCACGTCGCCGGAACCATCGCCGCCGTCAACAACAACGGCATCGGCGTGAACGGAATCGCCGGTGGATCAGGCAATAAGGATGGTGTCAGGATAATGACCCTCCAGACTTTGGGAGCAAGCGAGAACGGTTCCTCAGGCTCCGGGCTCGGCGGAATCGTCAGGGGCTATGAAATATGCCGCCGACAACGGGGCGGTCATCTGCCAGAACAGCTGGGGCTACAACCAGAAACTCAGCTGGAACACTTGGACACGCAGCTCGTTCTCGGCTCTGAGACGCGCCATCGACTACTTCGTCAAGTACGCCGGCGTTGACGAGAACGGCGAACAGACCGGCCCGATGAAAGGCGGAATCGTGATCTTCGCCGCCGACAACGAGGGCTGTCAACCATCAGTCATTTCCTGCCGCGGACAAGAGCGTGGTGAGCGTCGCCTCATATTCTTACACCGGTGACGCGGCATATTACACCAACTACGGCACTTGGGTGGACATCTCCGCTCCGGGCGGCGACACCTACGCAGACAGCAACTATGGCGGCGTTTACAGCACCAGCGTCAATGAGGACGGTACCTCCGGCTATGAATATATGCAGGGAACATCTATGGCCTGCCCTCACGTCAGCGGAGCTCGTGCCCTGGCCGTCTCCTACTATTACGGCAAGGACAAGCGTATGGGGCTACCCCGGATATGCTCCGCTCGGCGCTTCTTAGCTCCGCCCGTCCAATCAACGCCAACCTCAGCGCTCCGTATGTCGGGAATATGGGCGTGGGAATGCTCGACACCTACCGTCTGCTTCAGTATATGGGCTATCTGGGAGAGATCCCGGCTCAGACCCTCACCGCCGGCCAGACAAAGACACTGGAGATGTCGGAATATTTCCCGTCGGTACAGGTGCTGTCATATTCAGTCTCGGATCCTGCTGTCGTGAAGGCTTCTCTGTCGAAGGGAGTCCTCACGCTTGAGGGTGTGTCTTCCGGAACGGCGGAAGTCACTGTCTCTGACGGTAATTCAATGTTCAAGACAATAAAGGTAACAGTCAACTGATGAACAGATCAATCATAACGAAATTGTCTTTCGCCCTTCTTCTGGCGGCTGTCGCCTGCACAAAGGAGGAGACCCCGGAGCGGACTTCGCTGCCGGAGCCGAAGGTTCGTGTCTCTGATGTCACCAGCACGTCTTTCAGCGTGTCTTGGGATGTAGTCACTGACGCTGGAGCCTACACTTACATATTCAATGACAATGACACTGTGACGACAAGGGAGCGTTCGGTCTCGTTCGCTGACCTTGAGCCGTCGGTGGAATATTCATTCTCCGTCAGGACTGACGCGGGGACTAACGGCGACTATCTGGATTCGAGGTTCGTCACCATCCACGTCATCACGGAGGGGGAGAGTGTCCTTGAGGCACCGGAGCCTGTTCTGGTGGCCGCCTACAAATCAAGGACCATCATAAACTGGAAACCGGTCGCCGGGGCGTCGGCTTATGAATATTCAGTCGCCGGGATGACCGGCAAGGTCGAGGCTTGCTCTGTGGAGCTTAGCGGGTTCGACGGTTCCACTGACTATGTGTTCCGTCTGAAGGCCCTGTCAGGGGAGAAGTATGTGAACGATTCGCCGGAGGCGGAGCTCAAATTCACGACACGCCCCGCGTCCGAGGATATTCCTCAGATAATTATGTCGCTTCTTGAGTGCGGCTCTGACTACGCCAACTTCAATGTCTATGCGGTTCCGGATTTCCGCTATGTGTATTTCGGTGTACCGGCAAGCTATTTCATCGACCATTCCGACACCGAGATCAGGGACACTTATCTGAAATATATGCTGGACGCCATCAATGACAGCAATATGACTGTCGAGGGTGGGATGTCTTATTAAAATTCCAAGACGGGTTCGTCCAACTACTCCGAGTACCCGCTCTATCCGGAGCTGTCGTACTACATCGTGGCGTTCGGAGTCAGCCTTGACGGAAAGGCCACGACTCCTTTGTACAAGCTTTCCGCCAGGACCAAGGCGCACGACACGATGACCGAACCATCCCTCGGTGGGGCTGACTGGTTCAGTCAGACGATGTTCCATTCCGTGTTCGGCCAGTACAATTCCACCAATTGCGTCTGGACCAACTGGACTGGAAATGGCGTGGCCAAGATGAGCTATGTCCTCACTTCGACATATTCATTCAATGTTTATTTCGGAGGGTCTTTCGATCTTTTCAGGCGCTACACCGCGCTTAAGGGAAGCGCTGTAACAGAGGCGGAATATATTGAGAAAGTCAATGAGGAGTCAGGGCTTACCACCCGATTCGCTCCGTTGTCAGCCGCTAACTCCTACACATTGGGCACGTTGGCGATCAATGAGGCGGGGGATTCTACCTTCGTTGTGAACACACTCAGCACGATGGCTACGGCCACGTACTATGACTGGGCCTTCGTCTCGCTTGGTACAAGCTCTTTCCCCGGCATCCACTTCCTTGACCTCGGCGGTATCGATCGCTTTCGACGCGACAGAATCCTTGAATATCCAGGTTTCCGCCGGACGCTACCTTATGTGCCGCAGCTCTGAGTTGGGAGGCGTGACATTGACCGAGGCCGCGAAACTGGTGAAGGAAAAAGGGACGGATTTCTCATCGACACAGATCAAGGTTCTGAATATGACCGGAAAGATTTCGATGTCGTTCGGAACCGACACCCCTCTGGAGCCGGGCACAAAGTACACGTTGCTTGTGTCCTTGACCTCCGCGAGCGGGGACGAGGTCCTTCGTTACGCCACCGCTTCCACCGCTGAAGGGACGAAGACAAGATCGGCGTACAACAGCGAGCCTAAGGGACGCATCGAGGTCAATGCTCCTGTGATCCTTGACACTTACGAAATAAGCAGATAGATATGAAACTGAACAAGATATTGCGAATGATCGTCCTGGTTCCGCTGCTGTGCGCCACTGCTGTGGTGTCGGCTCAGAACAAGGCGGTCACTGTCAGCGGAAAGGTCGTTGACAAGACAGGCGAGCCTGTCATCAGCGCGGGAGTGTTCATCAAGGGAACCACTGTCGGAACCGTGACGGACTTCGAAGGAAAGTACACCTTGACCAATGTGCCGTCAGACGCTGTCCTTACTGCCTCGAACCTTGGCTACACCACGGCCGAGCAGGCTGTGAACGGGAAAACAGTTGTGGATTTCGTCCTGCAGGACGAGTCCGTGATCCTGGACGATGTGATCGTCGTGGCCTACGGTACGGCGAAGAAGGAATCATTCACCGGTTCCGCCAGCGTGGTGAAGGGCGATGAGCTCAGCAAGAGGCCGGTCGGTAACCTCACGAAATCTTTCGAGGGAGCCGTGGCCGGAGTCCAGGTGACTTCCGGAGGCGGCCAGCCTGGCGAGGGAGCGTCTATTATGGTGCGTGGAGCCGGATCGGTGAACGCTTCGTCCAGCCCTCTGTATGTTGTGGACGGTGTGCCTTACGACGGAGCCATCAGCGCCATCAACCCTGCGGACATCGAGACGATGACAGTGCTGAAGGACGCTTCGGCAGGTGCCCTTTACGGAGCCCGTGGAGCGAACGGTGTCATCGTGATCACCACCAGGAAAGGAAGCAAGGACAGGGTGAACGTGAGCTACAAGGGTAACTTCGGCGTGGCCTCCAGAGCCTTGAAACGCTATGACCTTGTCGGAATGAGCGACTATGTCGAACTGACCTACGAGGCCCTGCGCAACTCCGCCCAGTACGGCACCGGAATGGATTTCGAGGCCGCGAGCGTCTATGCCGCCGACAACCTTGGTCAGACGATCGGTGGACTGAAGAATCCTGAATATTACAACCCTTACAAGAATTACTCTTGGTCGGAGTTGATCAACAAGGAGTCCGGGAAGATCCAGGAGGACGCTGTGGCGGCCTGGAACGAGAACTGGATGGACGAGATCAGCAACGACAAGGCTTTCCGTACCGAGCACGTGCTTTCGGTCAGCGGCGGAACCGAGAAGACAACCTATTTATATTCCTTGGGTTACTACAAGGAGAACGGTACTCTTCAGAACACTGACTTCGACCGTTTCACCGGCAGGATCAGCGGGGACGTGCAGGCCACGGACTGGTTCAAGATGGGAATGAGCGCCAACCTCGCGCACGCGGTGTCCGATTTCAGGACGCCACCGGAAGCGCGACCTCGAACGTCTGGTACACAGCCCAGTTTATGGCTCCTGTCTATCCTGTTTACCTGAAGGATATGGACGGAAACGATGTGCTTGACGCGGCCGGGAACAGGCAGTATGAATATGGCTCCGAGGAGGACAACGGCTACGCCAACCGTGTCACCGCGCAGGGATTCAACTCCAAGGCCAAGCTGTACGACAACAAGGCTTACTACAAGCGCAGCTCCGTGTCCGCCAGAACGTTCGTGAAATTGGGAACAATCAATAAGGACGCTTTGCTGTACGGCCTCAATCTCGACATCAATCTCGGTGTGGACTTCACTGACTACGGCCGCACGACGACCAACGACAAGTACCACGGAAATGCCGCCTCACGGGGGGCGGAACCGTCAGCAAGTACAACACCAGGACGATGAGCTACACGCTCAATGAACTGCTGACCTACCGCAGGAAGTTCGGGGAACATTCCGTTGACCTTCTCGCGGGCCACGAGTACTATCGCTACAATTACAACTACCAGCTGGGGTCCAAGAGCGGCATCGTGGACGGCATCGACGAGCTCGGCTCGGCGGTGACCACGCTCAGCAACACGTCATATTCAAATGACTATGCCATCGAGTCGGTGCTCGCGCGTCTGAACTACGGTTTCCGTGACCGCTACTATTTCGACGCTTCCTGGCGTACCGACGGTTCGTCCCGCTTCCACAAGTCCAACCAGTGGGGTAACTTCTGGTCAGTCGGAGCCTCGTGGAGAATCTCCGAGGAGAACTTTATGAAATCCACTTCCGACTGGCTCAACAATCTGACACTCAAGGCTTCGTACGGAGTGCAGGGTAACGACAACCTTGGCTCGTACTACGTTTGGCAGGGTCGTTTCAGCTATGGTTGGGCCAACGGAACCCGTCCGGGCTCGACCGCCTCTTCCATTGAGAACAAACTCGTCACCTGGGAGAAGAACGGTAACCTGAACACCGGTATCGAGGCCAGCATGTTCGGCGGAAGGCTCACAAGCACCATTGAATATTATTCCCGCAGAACCCGGGATATGCTTCTTAACAACCCTCTCGCCATCTCATCCGGATTCTCCGGCTACGACGACAATGTCGGCTCGATGGTGAACAGGGGATTGGAAACTTCGTTCAGAGGAGTGATATTCGATCGTTCCAACTTCCATTGGGACGCCTCTTTGATGCTTTCGATGAACAGGAACAAGGTGACGGAACTTTCACTTCCTCACACGGGATGTCATCAACTATGGCAGCGTCGTGATCGAGAAGGGTAAGCCGATCTACACATTCTATATGTCCAAGTCGGCCGGAGTCTCACCTTCGACCGGCCGTCAGCTCTACTATGCCTACTACCGCTACGCCGTGGACAAGACGGGTTCCATAGTGACCGAGAAGTGTGATGAATATGTCACCGACAATGTTGGTCTGGCTTCTTTGAGCAAGTACTACTACGGCAGCCGCCAGGCTTTGTTCTCAGGCAGCTTCTCGTCCAACTTCACCTTCTTCAAGAACTTCGACTTCTCGTTCCTGACCACGTTCTCGGTCGGCGGAAAGATCTACGACAGTCTGTACGGCGGCGCGATGAATGTCACCTACGCCGGAAACAACTGGCACAAGAACGTGCTCAGGCGCTGGCAGCAGCCGGGTGACATCACGGATGTCCCTCTCGTTGAGATCGGAGGCAGCCGCTCCAGCACCGGAGAGGAACTGATCGATGCTTCCTATTTCGCCATCAAGAACATCACCCTCGGCTACACCCTTCCTTCCTCATTGACAAAGAAGGCCGGGATCGGGGCCTGCAGGGTGTTCGTCACCGCTGACAATCTGGCTCTGTTCTGCAATATGAACGGAATGGATCCTCAGTACAACTTTACCGGAACAGTCTCCTACACCTACACCCCGTCAAGGGTTGTGGCAGCGGGAATTGACATAAACTTCTAACGGAATGAAAAAGATACTATCAATAATGTCGGCGGCCATTTGCGCCGTTTCCTGCAACCTGGAGTTCCAGCCTACGGATTCCGGCTCCGGAGAGGATCTCCTGAAGTCGGCGACCACGGCCGTGACCATCGTTGACGGAATCTACAGGACAATGTGGACCGCCGGTTGGTCAACCGGTGGAAACGCCCACCAGTGCTTCGGAATCTCCGCCTACAACATCGCACTTGAGTCGATGGCCGATGACTTCATTATGCAGAGCCAGGGCAACGGTGGTTTCTGGTACGACCACTGCTACAACGTGAAGTCGTTCTACACTTCGGACAGTTTCCGTCCGTATGACGTGTGGAACGCCAACTACACTTGGATCTCCAACGCCAACTATGTGATCTCCGCCGAGAAGACGATGACCGGAAGCGAGGTCGATGTGGACTATGTGCTCGGCAACGCCTATGCGATCCGTGCCCCTGTCATATTTCAATCTGGCGAACTTGTTCGCCCGTCCGCCTTTACAGCGCATTGCAGGAAAAGTTCCGTTGGTCAGACCCTTGCGTGCCGATCTACACCGAGCCTACCGGCAAGGATTTCGTCGGCAAGAAGCGTGAGAACCTTGAGACAGTCTTCGCACAGATCAACTCAGACCTTGACACGGCCATCGATCTGCTCGAAAAAGGTGACGCGTCTGTCCTCGGAGGCACAAAATCCCATATTTCCTATTATGTCGCCCTCGGCATCAAGGCTCGTGTAGCTTTGGCTGCGGGAAATTGGGAGACCGCTTTTGGCCGCTTCGGAGAAGATCATAAAGTCCGAGGAATATTCGATCGGCGGGGCTTCCGAGCTGATGAACGGAATGAACTCCCTCTCCGCTTCCAACGTGATGTGGGGCGCCGGGATCGAGAACACCGAGCAGGCCGGAGGCTACGCCAGCTTCTTTGCCCATATGGACAACGTGGACGGGGCCTATGCCCAGTCCGCCCCTAAGCTGATCAACTCCAGCCTGTACAAGCAGATCCGTCCGGGAGACATCCGCCGTGCATGGTGGGATCCGGATGACAAGGAGTCTCCGTACATCTCCAAGAAGTTCAAGTTCACGAATGTTGCCGCCTGGCTTGGGGACTACATCTACATGAGGGTCGAAGAGTTCTACTTTGACGCTGCCGAGGCCGCCCTCCGTCTCGGGGACAAGGACAAGGCTGTACGCTACCTCAACGCCGTGATGCAGAAGAGGGACGCCACCTTCGACGCCTTCAACCTTGACGGAACGATGCTCGGCTCGCTCACGACATCCTGGACCGGCTCCCTGCTTGAGAATATTCTCGTGCAGAAGAGGATCGAGCTTTGGGGTGAGTTCGGCCGTCTTGTCGATGTGCGCCGTCTCGGCCAGGGAATCGATAGGAAGACCTCCGACGGATTCGCCGAGGAGTGCATCTCCACGATGTCCGGCAACGGCATCAACCTCACCAACCCTGACACCTACGACTGGGTGATGACCATCCCTCAGGATGAGATCAACAACAACCCTAACATTAACGAAGAAGATCAGAATCCATAATGGAAAAGTTTTTAAGAATATTGTTGTGCGCCTCCGCCGCACTGCTTTCCTTGGTCGCCTGCGATCAGGAGCAGATCGGCGAGATGGCCTCTCCCAATGATTCGGACAACAAGGAGATCCATTTTGTCCAGAAAAGCCTTGTGAAAGAGTTCGAGCAGGGAACGAAGGAAGGTGAGTTCACCGTTGTGCTTGCCAGAAACGGCAACAAGGGCACTTACCGTGTGTTGCCTCCAGAAGAGCGGCAAGAACGCGTCCCCGTTTCTCTGTACGTGACACGGTGGTCATTCCTGACGGGCAGTACAGCGTCGAGGTCCCTGTGACCGTGAACATGAACGCTGTGGTGCTTGGATCCAGTGTCACCGCCTCCCTCTGCATAATCGGCAGGGACGCGGAACTCGGCGATGATCCGGCCTATATCACACAGTACAGTGATTTCCTTGATCTTACCGCATCGTTCACCCTGGAGTGGGAACCATATATGAGAACCACCGAAAGCGGCGAGCAGGTGCAGCAGACAGCGACATATTACTACTCCCAGTTCTACGAAGGCTATCAGCGTGGAATGCTGGTGGAGCGCGCAAAAGGCACCACCAACATATTCAGACTTCTGGATTGGGGAGCCGGTGTCAACTTCTTCTTCAAGGTGAACAGCGATAATTCCGTGGTTGTGCCGGGGCAGTCGATAGGCTACTACTACAGCGGCAGCGATGAATATGTCTATGTCTCAGACATCGCCCAGTACCTCGGTGACGAGGCCTACTATGACCGTTTCCCTTGCACGTTTGACGGCAAGCAGACTTTCACCCTTAACCTGGTCTATTATGTCACGGACGGAATGTTCGGCTACGGTCCCGAGAAGATCGTCTTCGCCGGTGACCACGACAACGATCCTGTTGTCGCGGCGACTTACGAGGGTGACGGAAAATTCTCCTTTGAGTTCAACAGCTTCACTTCTTCATGCAAAGCCGTGGTTGTGGAAGGTGACGTCACCGGAGACACCGCGGAACTGAACAAGGTTTACAAGCAGATCTGTCTTGGCCAGCGGGATGACATCCGGACATTCTCCGACAACACACAGCAGTGGACTCCGTCGGTTCCGTCCAACACGTTGATAGCCGTGCCTTTTGATGCGGAAGGCAAGCCTGGCGAGATGATTGCCATACGCTTCACCTACGATCCGGACGGCACGATAGCTCCAGAGGTTCTGGAGTTCAGCATCAGCCCTTAGCCCAGTGTTGACCCGTATTCCACTATGGTCTGGAAAATTCGTACGAGGAACGCCGCGTCTGTGCGTTACATTATGATGGATAAGGATGTGCTTGATTATTATGAGGAGAACTATCCTCTTGACCAGATTCTTGGAATAGGATCTAAATTAGATGCGGATAACCTTGCCGCAAGTGAAGGACCGGACGGGCTTACCCTTTATTATCAGGGACTTTCGGAAGGTGGAGCCTATCGAGTACTCGCTGAGGTTACCAACAGGTACGGAGACAAGGTCTATGTCACGGATTCAACCGTTCTGGCATCACATGCGGACAAGTTCAAAGCCGTGAGTCTGGATGATTTTGTCGGAGCCTACATCGTGAACGCTGACGTGAAGACTTCCGACAGCAATCAGGCGAGCACGGAATCCTTCCGTGTGGACATCATCAAGACTGGAGAGAACACCGTGATGATCAAGGGTTTGTGCAACTACAGCTCGTACTCTCCGGCGATCACCGGAACTTACATCCCGGAGGAGCATTGCATCCGTTTGCAGTCTCAGAATCTCGGTGAGTTCAGCTACCTGAACGTGGTCTTCGGCTTCGTCGCCAACCTTTATACCGGAATCTGGGGTCAGTCCAGCAGTATGGAATTCGGTTTCTGCGATGACGGCCTTCTGCGCTGGCGCACGACCGCAGGCTCGGAGATGAGCCTGACCGGCTACAAGTTCCTGCTCTTCGACGGAACCTCCTACACCGGCTACGCCGTCGGCGATAAGACCTACGAGAACATCCTGATGCAGAAACTCTGATTGATAAGGGGACAGGACCGGTTGCCGAAATAAAAAAATTGGCCTATATTTGCGAAATAATGCCGTGTGGTGATATTTTGTTGAATATGAGGAAATCCGGTTTTGGAATAGGTCTTGTCTCCATAATCTTGTCGATGGTTTTGCCGTTGGCGAACGCGACGGAGATCCGTGCCTGGACTGCAGATGAGCTCGATGGTTGCAACTATGGGCTTACATTCCGTTCCCACAAGTACCCGCTTGATGAAAGGACAGGACTGAACCTCACACCTGACAGGCATCTGAACCTGAGTCACGGATTCTCCATTGATTTTGATCTCTGTCTGAACCGTGAGGATGCCGCATACGGCTATGTGATGAGATTGATTTCAGGGAATCGTTCAGCATTGGACATAAATGCGAACATTAATACCGGGAATCTTAATTTCGTCCTTATCCGCGACGGCAACACATTCACGAATGTTCCGTATCATGATGAGATCGGACTTGAAGCCGGACGGTGGATGCACGTCAGTGTGTCCGCCGATGCTTCTGAGATACGCTGTGCAGTTGATTCGGTCAGTCATCTGTTCGGAAACAGACTTTCTGATCTTTCAGACATCGAAATTTATTTCGGAGCCTGCGCTGATGACAGTTTTTATTCCACAGATGTGGCTCCGATGACTGTCAGGAACATAGTCATATCAACCCCGAAAGGAGTGTTGAGGGAATGGCGCCTTTGTCGGAACAACGGCACTGAGGTCTATGATGGAATTCATGGTGCCAGGGCATGCGTAACCAACGGTGTCTGGGAAGTGGACAAACACACAGAATGGACACCAATCTGGTCAGGAACGTTCGATTCGCAACCGGAAATAGCTTACGACCGAGGCTCTGCGCATCTGTTTGTGGCCACGTCGGAAGCGGTTGTTGACGTGCGACTTCCGGATGGGAACGAAAACCGGACGGAAGTGAAAGCCGGGGGACCGTTTCTTTGCGGAGGCAGTCAGATGATATATGACCCTGAATCAGGATGTCTGGTCTCTTATAGTGTTCAATTCCCGGAATTCACGGTCTTCGATTTCATGACCGGACGATGGTCTTCATCGCACCACGAGAGTCTTCCGAGAAATCAGCAGCACAGCAGATGGTTTGATCCGGACACGCGCATGCTCTATGTTTTCGGTGGATATGGAAACCATCTCTATAATTCTGACTTCTACAGCCGGAACATCGACACACGCGAATGGCATTACACAGATCTGGCTGAGAGCATCGCTCCTCGTTATCTAGCGGCAATGGGAATGTCCGACGGAAACCTTCTTGTAATGGGCGGATATGGCAATCGTTCCGGACGGCAGGAGGAATCACCGAGGAATATGTATGACATCAACATGATAGATATGTTGACTTGCGAGGTTACGCATGTTTCAGATTTCTCCATGCCTGACGACAGATATTCCATGGCCTCGACTCTTGTCTGTGATGTAAAGTCTGGGAAGATATACACGCTTGCGTTTGACAATGGACATTCAGCATCCTCTTTGAATCTGATTTCCGTGGCCAAAGGTTCTTCGGAAGCCGTTTTCTGCGGTAATCCCATACCATACACATTTCATGACATCGAGTCTTATTCGGAACTTACATTCAACCCGGATTCCACGAGCCTCTATGCCATAGTCTCTAACGCCGCAAATGACGCAGGGGAAGGGTATTCGGTGGCGGTTTATGAACTGGCATATCCGCCGATTTCTTCGGAACTTGTGCGCCAACAGGCAAGAAAGACTCCTGTCGTACCAATTTCATTTGCCTTGGCCGTTGTCCTGATTGCCGTTGGAGCGACGGTTGTTATTCTCGTAAAACGGAATAAGGGAAGGGAAAACAACAACTTGGAATTGAATGAGTATGATTCCACTCAGCCACGAAAAGACCGTGTAGAGAAAGCTCCATCTTCGATTTCTCTGCTTGGAGGATTGGCCATAATTGATGCGGACGGGAACAATGTGACGACAGAGTTCACACCTGTCGTGCGTCAACTTCTCCTGCTTCTCCTGATGAATTCGCGCGTGAAATCAATCGGGATCACCTCGGAGGTCCTTGATGACACTCTGTGGTTCGGAATGGAGAAGAAGCAGGCAGCCAACAACCGCAATGTGAACATCCGCAAACTGCGTCTTAAACTCGAGAAAGTCTGGAATATTGAACTGTCAAACAGAAACGGGTATTGGTTCTTTTGACATTGACATTGATGACTTTTCCTGCTGTGATTATCTTGAAGTCTGCCAGCTGCTGAAAGATGTGCTTGCCAACCCTGACGACAGGAACTCGCTGACTCGTCTCCTGACTCTTGTGATGAACGGGCCTCTGCTTCCTGACAATGATTTCGAATGGCTTGACGACTACAAGAGCCGGTACACCGACATGATTGTCGAGAAACTTGTCAAGATTCAGCGCTATTATGAGGACGATTGCGACATGTCAATAATGATCGCGCGTGCGATGAGGGTGCTGGACATCCTTGACGAGGAAGCCATAAGAATATACTGCCGCGCTCTCTACCGGAAAGGTAATAAAGCCTTTCCATTTCGGTGTGGGACAAGTTTACGGAAGATTACCGACGTGTCATGGGCACCCTGCCTGACTTCTCATATTCACAGATAATTGAGGGTAGGACCGCACGTTAATTCAAAATTAAGTCTAAAATAAGGAATCCCTTTTATATTTGTTCTGCTTTTAAGACCATGTTAGGTTTAATCAGCACTTTTATTAATGACCAAATATAAACAGGGAATCAGATGAAACGTAAATCATTCATCCGGTCTTCTTTCCTGAAGAAGGCCTTTCCTCTTTTCTCGGTTTTGTGCCTGTCGCTCCTGAGCCTGCCGGTTTTTGCCCAGACGAAAATCACGGTGAGCGGAGTTGTGACCGACTCTTCGGGGCAGCCGGTGCCAGGTGTGACTGTTTGGGCACCGGCACTCAATGTCGCCTCTCTTACAGAACCAGACGGTAGTTATTCTATTACCCTCACCTCAGACCGTGTTGAGATTCATTTCGACTGCATGGGTTATGTAAGCCAGACCTTTATAGTAACAGGGTCTCGCGGATTGAATGTCTCCCTTGCAGATGAGGCCATGGTGCTTGAAAACGCTGTGGTGGTCGGTTATGGAACGCAGAGAAAGGAGACGGTGACCGGTTCTGTCACGGCTGTCGCGACCAAGGACCTGCTTCAGTCGCCACAGGCCAACATCAGCAATGCCCTTGCGGGAAGGATGCCGGGCCTCCTCGCCGTTCAAAGAAGCGGCGAGCCAGGAAAAAGATGCCTCGACGCTCCGGATCAGAGGTGTAGGAACTTTCGCCGGTGGCCAGGATCCTCTCATCATGGTGGACGGAATCGAGTCGTCGAACTACAACAACATCGACCCGAATGAAATCGAATCAGTGTCAATTCTCAAGGACGCGTCCGCAACGGCCGTCTACGGTGTTCGTGGAGCGAATGGAGTGCTTCTCATAACCACCAAGCGAGGGCAGGTCGGCAAGCCGAAAGTCAGCCTCTCAACGAATGTGGCTCTCTCCAATTTCCCTTTCCTCCGCGAGAATATGAATTCCTATGAATATGCAAAGTCTCTGAACGAGGCATACGCATACGACTCTTATATCACGGGAAATTACACGCAGAGATATACCGACGCGCAGGTTGAGAAATACCGTACAGGTGAGGATCCGATCCTCTATCCGAGCATCGACTGGTACGATTATCTTCTCAAGAAGGTCAGCACACAGTCTCAGAGCAACCTCAACATACGCGGAGGCACGGAGAAGGTCAAGTATTTCTTCTCCCTCGGCTATTTCACTCAGGACGGAATGCTCAAGACGGATGTCATACCGCATGACTATGACAACCAGATACGTTACCGCAGGTACAATTTCAGGTCAAACTTCGACCTCAACATAACGAAGAATCTGGAGACCAGCATTGATCTTTCGACACAGATGGATGACAGCCGTGGGCCGAATTGGGACACTCCGCTCCTTATGGATATGCTGTCTTCCGTGCCGCCGAACCGCTCTCCGGGCGTGATTGATGGTCATGTGGTGACTCTCAGCGAGATCACGAACGACACGTGGAATCCCATCGGTGTTTACAACAACGGTTGGCATCGCGACTACGGCAACACCCTGAACGGTTCCGTGCGCCTGAACTACAAGATGGACTACCTGCTCCCTGGCCTCAAGCTTCGCGGCGCTGTGTCCTACAAGAACTACAATCTGAACATCCGCAAGTACGAGGTCAGCAATGTGACCTACGACGCGAGGCAGACTGCGGACGGCATTGTCTATGTGCCTTCCGGTGACCCGACTCCTGTCAGGAACGGTTCCTCGACATCAAAGAACCGCCGTCTGTATATGGAGGCCGGAATCGAGTACTCGCACCGTTTCGGCAAGCACGATGTCGGGGGACTCGTGCTTTACAATCAGAGCAAGTATTACGATCCGTCTCTGGCATTCCTTGTGCCGAATGGCTATCAGGGAATAGTCGGACGTGTTACCTATGGCTTTGACGGTAAATATCTTGCCGAATTCGATATGGGCTATAACGGAACAGAAAAACTTCGCAAAAAGGGCGTCGCTTTGGCTTCTTCCCTTCCGGATCTGCCGGCTGGGTGGTTACGGACGAGAAGTTCATGCCGAAAAATGATGTCCTTACGTTCCTCAAGTTCAGGGCATCCTACGGAGTTGTCGGAAACGACAAGATCGGAGGAGACAGGTTCCTTTACAGGCCGACATCATATTCTTATTATAACGGGGCGTATTATTTCGGGGAATGGGACACATCCCGCCAGGCGTACCGTGGCTCGGACGAGGGAAAACTCGGCAACCCGCTGCTCACTTGGGAGAAGGCGAAGAAGATGAACGTCGGAACGGATATGCACTTCTGGAAGGACAAGATAACACTGACCGCCGACTGGTTCGTCGAGAGGCGAGACAACATTCTCTGGAACAGGGGCACCCTGCCTGACATCATCGGCGCGAACATGCCTGCATATAACCTCGGAAGGATGAAGAACAGCGGATTCGAGGGAGAGGTCACGTACAGCGACACCTTCGACAAGTTCCGCGGATTCGTGAAGGCGAACTTCACCTACGCGCACAATGTCATAGAGTATCAGGACGAGGTGTTCTGGCAGAACGACTACCAGTACCGCACGGGACAGCGCTACGGCCAGTTTTTCGGTTATGTCGCCGACGGGCTCTTCAACACATGGGAGGAGGTCAACGATGTGAACCGTCCTGTCTACCAATGGAACAACAACCGGATTCAGCCGGGTGACATCCGCTATAAAGACATCAATGGCGATGGACGTGTCGACAATAACGACCAGGTTCCGATAGGATATTCCAACTTCCCTGAAATAATGTTCGGGATCTCTATCGGAGGGTCATGGAAGGGATTGGACTTCTCGCTGCTCTTTCAGGGTGCGACCCATGTTTCGACCATGCCTTCAAGGCGTACGATGCGCGGATTCTATACTGAGACCGGCGCATCGAAGGATCTGCTCAAGAGCTGGAGCCAGGAGCGCTATGAGAGCGGACAGGAGATCATCTATCCGAGATTCTCGGTCACCAATGACGAGCACAACTATGTGACCTCGACATACTGGCTTGAGGACGCGAGCTATGTCAGGCTCAAGTCTGCGGAAATCGGCTACACGATGGAAGGGCGTTTCCTGAAAAAAACGGGAATATCCAGTTTCAGGATATATCTGAACGGCAACAACCTGCTCACGTGGTGCAGTCTCTTCCCTGGAGAGGACCCTGAATTCCCGGTTGTGGAGGCCAATTCCGAGCCGTACCCTCTTACAAGAGTCTTCAATTTAGGTCTGAACATTAACTTCTGATACTGCCATGATAAAGAAATATGTAATATTGGCCTCGCTGATGTCCTTCCTGTGTCTCACCGGATGTGAGGACATGATGGGAAATTATCTGGAAAAGGCTCCGAGTGTTGACGTGACAGAGGATGACATCTTCTCTTCCGCCACCAATGTGGAAACCTTCCTGGCGAGCATATACAAATACGGCATCCATTCCAATCTCGGATATGGAGACGGAGATGTGAACGGCCCGTATGGCACCATAATGGCCGGAGCCACTGACGAGGCGGAGACGTGTGCTCCGTGGTATTCGACGAATAACTGGAATTCGGCTTCCATAACCGCCGACAGGACTGATGATGGGCGATTCCACTACCGCTGGGTGGCGATCAGAAAAGTCACCACGATGCTGAAACGGGTCGATGAGGTTCCTGACATTGATCGTGAATATGCCGAACAGCTCAAGGCCGAATCCAAGGTCATCCGGGCGCTCAACTATTTCGAGATGTTCAAGCATTATGGGGGAGTGCCGATAATTGACCACTACATCGAGCTTGATGAGGACTTCAAGATTCCGCGTGCCACGGTGGCGCAGACTGTGGACTTCATCTTGAAAGACATCGAAGAGGCCATGCCGGCTCTTCCGGATCATCAAGTGGGAAGCATGAGAGGGCGCGTGGACAAACTGACAGCGCTTGCGATCAAGTCCCGCACGCTTCTTTACGCCGCGTCTCCGCAGTTCAACACCGCGACTCCTTACATGAGCCTCGGGGAGAACAATGCTCTCATCTGCTACGGGAATTATGACCCTGCACGTTGGGAGGCGGCCGCGAAGGCCGCTTCGGAATGCTTGAAGTTCGCGGCGGAAGTCGGCTGCACCCTCGTCACAGATCAGGGTGTTGACAAGAACTATCAGTATTCATGGGAACATTACGACAATGACGAGATAATCCTTGCGGAAAAGGCGCATGGCTCAATCGGAAAATGGACATGGCCGTGGAATGCGATTCCGTCGCCGAACATCTATCCTGGAAATGCCGGACAGAGCGGAGTCACCCCGACGCTTAATTTCGTCCGCAAGTACGAGAGACGTGACGGGACTCCGGAAGTCTGGGCTGCCGAAGGCGGAGATGACCTTCAGGCTAAGATGGCCGGACTCGACAGACGTTTCGCGCAGACAATCTGCGGAAACCTTGCGTCTTGGAACTCTGAGTTCCCGCGTGTGGAGATTTTCGAAGGAGGAAAACAGTCCAAGACTTGTCATGGAGGCTTCTGGCTCCATAAACTCTATCCTTCTGAAATCAGCGAGGCGGTCTGGACATACGTTCCGAATTCAACGCTCTATCAACTTTTGAATGAAATCTATCTGAATTTCGCCGAGGCGATGAATGAGGCTTATGGTGCGGACGATGCTCACGGATTCGGAATGACAGCACGCGAGGCGGTGAATACCATCCGCCGTCGTTCAGGCCAGCCGGACATCACCGGAGATGCAGACAAGGATGCCTTCCGCATGAGGATACGTAATGAGCGTGCTGTTGAGCTTGCGTTTGACAACCATCGCCTTTGGGACATCCGCAGGTGGCTGATCGCCGAGGATGAGGGCGTGATGCAGGGAGATATGTGGGGAATCAGGATTACTCCTGTGAGGGGCAGCTCTGAGTATCACTATGAGCCTTATGTTTTCGAGACAAGGTCTTGGAACAAGAGGATGTACCTTCATCCGTTCAGCACTAACGAGGTGAACAAGGGGGGTATCTTGTACAGAACCCGGGATATTAACGGATAAACTATGATGAAGATGGAAAATAACCGCATAAGGAATATCGTGACGGCCATTGTTCTCATCGGTGCGTCAGTCCCGGTCAATGCCGCTGTCGCTGACAGCCTTACCGCATGGCACGGTGTGCCGCAGAAAAACGTGTCAGACGGGCATCTGCTCGGGGCAGTGTCTTCCGTGGATGGAGATGTGCTGACGGATTCCTACAACACGAATTTGTCCAATACCCTCTTCGGCATGATGTCTGGACTCTTTGTCTCACAGGCTAATGGGGAACCAGGATCTGACAATGCCACGCTTTGGGGACGCGGTGTCGGGACATTCGGCACCGGGCGCGGCCTTCAGATCATGATTGATGGCTTCCCATCAACAATGGATTTCTTCAACCAGTTGTCTCCGTACGAGATTGAGCGCATTGAGCTTCTCAAGGATGCCGCCGCGACCGCAATCTATGGAAACCGCGCCGCCAATGGCGTGCTTCTCGTGACCACGAAAAAGGGAACGGACAAGCCGCTGAAGATCGACTTCGGTGTGAGATACGGATTCCAGCAGGCCATAAGGATGCCCGAATATCTTGGTGCGTATGATTATGCGAGGCTCTACAATGAGGCTCTGGCCAATGAGGGACAGGCCCCGATGTATGACGAAAACGCATTGGATGCCTACAGGACCGGAAGTTCTCCACTGCTTTATCCTGATGTCAATTGGACTGACGAGATGATGCGCTCGCTCAGCCCGGTGGCAAACTACCACCTTACGGCAAGGGGAGGATCGCAGACAGTGAAATATTTCATGCTTTTCAATGGCGTGAACAATACCGGACTTTTCAAGGATCCTGAGACCGCCGCCGAATACGGCAAGAAATACCGCTATTCGAGATACAACTTCAGAACCAACGTAGATGTCCGTCTGACTCAGAGACTGACTGCCGGACTGATAATCGGAGGCTCTGTCGAGGACAAGTACACTCCTGGCATTTCTGAAAGCGCGTGGAACCTCATAGACTGCATGAGTTCCGTGCCGTCCAACGCCTTTCCGGTGTTCGCCGCTGAAGGAATGCCTGGCGGAAACTTTCAATGTATGTCAACCCTCTTGCCGAACTTACGGAGAGGGGATATATCTCCTACAACGGAAGGACGGCGCAGGCTGCCATCAGGCTTACTGAAGACCTTGGGCTCATAACAAAGGGACTCAGCCTTTCTGCCGGGATCAACTTCAACAGCTGGTTCAGATCATATTCAAACAAGACAAGAAATTATGCGAGATATGAAATCACGAAGGATGATCCCGGTGAGACCGTTTACAACATGACTGGTGAGGACACGGCTCTTAGCGGAGACGAATCATCGTCATCGCAGTGGAGGGACCTTGCGGTTGAGACAACTCTCGCGTATGACCGCATATTCGGGAAGCATCATGTTTCGGCGATGGGACGCTTCAACTATGACGACTGCACGACATCGTCAGGCTCCCTCCCTTACATGAACCTTGGCTTCGCGTTTTCCGCCAATTATACGTATGACGGGCGTTATATGGCTGAATTCACTTCCGGATATTATGGAAACGACAATTCCGTCATACGCCCGCTATGGATTCTTCCCTGCCGGAGCCATCGGATGGGTTATTTCCAACGAGGAATTCCTGCGCGGAAGTTCTGTGGTCAACCTTTTGAAACTCAGGGCGTCCTGCGGACTTGTCGGAAATGCTGACATAGGGGGCGGCCGTTTCATGTACAACCAGTATTGGAAATATGGCGGTTCCTACTTCTTCGGAACATCTAACAGCGGAATGGAGACATACGTTGAGGATATGCTTGCCAACCCTAATGTGACTTGGGAAAAGGATCTGAAGGTCAACGTTGGAATCGATGCCAAGTTCTTGAATTGTCTTAGTGTCTCCGCTGATTGGTTCATGAACCGCCGCCGCGACATTCTGACAAAGCCTTATGACGCGGTTCCGGCGTGGCTCGGCGTGTCAATGCCGTACCTGAACATCGGGAAGGTTAACAATATGGGGGTTGAACTCACAGTCGGCTATTCCGGACAGGCCGCGGACTGGAGATGGAACGCGCGTGGCATTTTCAGTTATGCGCACAATAAGGTGATTTACAATGCCGAGGCTCCGCAGGAATATTCCTACAGACTTGGCACTGGCCACATCGTTGACCAGCCGTTCCGTCTTGAGGCGGTAGGTTTCTTCAGGGATCAGGAGGATATTGACAACTCTCCGAAGCAAATTTTCGGCGAGGTTCTGCCAGGCGACATCAAGTACAAGGACCAGAACGGAGACGGCATCATCAATCAGGACGACTTCGTGCCTTCAGGGTTTACGTCCACGCCGGAAATGAATCTCGGGCTTGAGCTTGGAGCCGGCTGGAAGGGCTTTGGCCTCAGGCTGAATTTCCACGGGGCGTTCAACCGTACAGTTTATCTTGAGGGTCGTCCTTACCAGGCATTCCAGAACAATGGGACGATTTCCACCTTCGCTCTCGGGTGCTGGACTCCGGAGACCGCTGAGACCGCGACATATCCGCGTCTCGCACTCACCGGCAACCGCAACAACTATCAGGGGTCAACCTTCTGGGCGAGAAACGGAAATTTCCTTAAACTCCGAAATCTCCAGTTTGGGTACACATTCCGCGATTCGGTTCTCCGGAAGGCCAGGATAGAGGACATAAAACTCTATCTCAACGTCTCTAACGTCTTTTCTATTGATGATATGGACGGTTATGCCGACCCTGAGTGCCTCTACGGTTACCCTGCGGTGAGGATAATGAGCCTTGGATTTAATGTCAGATTCTGATACAATGAAGACCATTATGACTATGAACAGATATATACTGACGGCACTTTCCGCGTGCCTGTGCATATTTGCCTTGTCTTCCTGCAACCTTGACCCGGAAATCGAGCTCAATCTGACAGAGGAGGACATGATTCACAATTACAACAACACCCAGGCGAGAGCCAGTGCTGTGTATTCCTACCTTCCCAACGGACTCAATGCCATAGACGGTGCTATGCTCGCCTCTGCCACTGATGATTCCGAACATTCGATAGAGAACAGTTCGGTGCAGAAGTTCAACACCGGCGCATGGAACGCACTTGACAACCCGGATGGGGCATGGGGCAACCTCTGGAACGGAATCAGGGCGGCGAACCTTTTTCTGGAGAAATCCGATGAAGTGGAGATGGATTATCTCCGTCTCGACCCAAACGAGAGCCAGCAGGAAATCTATAAAAATCCGTCTTGCCAATATCAAGAGATGGAAATATGAGGTGCGTGTGCTCAGGGCATATTTCTATTCGGAACTTATTATCCGCTACGGAGGTGTGCCCTGTGGTTACAAAGAGCTACGGGCTTAATGACAACTACTTGTCAAGGAAAAGGAATTCCCTTGAGACCTGCGTTGAGTTCATAACCGATGAGTGCGACGAGGCTGCTGACAACTTGCCGGAGGTGTATGCTTCCGGAGATCTCGGACGTGTAACAGCCGGGGCGGCGCTCGCGTTGAAGAGCCGTGTACTTCTCTATGCGGCGAGCGATTTATGGAATGATGAACTCTGGTGCGATGGCTATGATCACACTGAACTCGTTACGGTTGACGCTTCTGTTGCCACTCAGGCGGAACGTTGGGCTGATGCCGCGGCCGCAGCGCATGATGTGATGAAGCTCACGGACTCCGGCTACCGGCTTGCAAGCGACTGGCCTGGCATATTCCGCTCCTATACTTCTCCGGAAATAATTTTCGCAAGGCGTGACGGCAACAGCAATTGGTTCGAATCCACAAACTTTCCAGTCGGATTCGATGGCGGAAACGGTGGGGCGAACCCTACGCAGGAGCTTGTCGATGCGTTTGAGATGGCTGACGGCTCCAAATTCACATGGGGCGGTGTGTCTGAGGAAGGACCGTACGTGAACCGCGATCCTCGCCTCCAGTGGACTGTGCTCACCAACAATGCAGCGTTCAAGAACCGCACTGTTGAGGCATGGACCGGCGGACGTGACGGAAAGGGAGTGACCCAAGCCACGAAGACCGGCTACTACCTCCGTAAATATGTTGACGAAAACATAAACCTCACCCTTGGTCAGTCGAGCATACACACTTGGATTATAATCCGCTATGCCGAAATCCTGCTCAACTACGCCGAGGCTATGAATGAGGCCTACGGCCCGGACAATGCCCACGGCTACGGGATGACGGCAGTGCAGGCCGTGAATGAAATACGCCGTCGTGCCGGAATGCCTAACCTTCCGTCATCGCTTACAAAAGATGGCCTCCGCGAGAGAATCCGTAACGAACGCCGTGTGGAACTTGCCTTCGAGGGCCACCGCTTCTGGGATGTCAGGAGATGGATGATTGCGGAAGAAACCCTCGGCACACCTGTTCATGGTGTGGAAATCAGCAAGAGGGGTGGCACTTTCCTGTATAAGTCAGTGGAGGTTGAGGACAGGACATTCGACACGAGGATGTACTTCTATCCAATTCCGCAGTCGGAAATCAACATAACCGGTTGGCCTCAGAATCCTATGTGGTAACAGAAAAAGTTCATAGCTATGAAATTAATAAGACCATGCTTATCGTTGCCTGCTCGGCGCTTCTTACCGGTTGCGGATACAAGACCGTTGCGGACGCGTCCTATCCGGAGCAGAAGATTTATATAGCCGTGGCCGCGCAGGGCGGCGTTTACAACGTCTCGACCCGTCCGGCACATTCCTCCAATACTCCGACGCAAGGCTCGACATATCAGTATCTGATAGAAGGAGAGAACTTTATCGTTCCTCTGGCCGTCTATCGCTCAGGAATTGACAATGCCGGAGACGTCCGTGTGTCTGTAAGTTTCGATGATTCCATCGTGGACGCGCTCGTCTCTTCCGGTGAGCTTTCCGGTGTCACGCCGCTTCCTGAGAACTCACGTTCGGTCGAGAGTTCTGTTGTCATTCCTGACGGACGCGAGAGTGTTTCGTTCTTCATTCGTATGCCGCTGTCAACGGTCCGGGATGCTGCCGACGGAACAAGGCTTGCCTGCGGGGTCAGGATCGCCTCCGAAGATAGGGAAGTAAATGAGGAATATGGAAAAATAGCCGTCGTCATCGACCATGGCATATTCGAAGAATAAGGAGGGTTGACATGAAAAGAATATTTGCACTTTTGTTTTCTGCCGCCCTTATGTTTGGCGGATGTGACTATAAGATAGATTATTCCGAATACTATCACTCCATGGATGAGACGTACACAGCCGTCCCGGCGAACGACTTTATTGCCAGTATCGGTGTCAACTCGTCCATTAACAGCAGGGGAGAGTACATCGAAAAGACCCTTGACTGCATGACCTATCTTGGCGCGAGGTGGATACGTTCCGGCTATGGCGGGACAATTGACGACCAACGCTATCTCTGGGAGAAGGCCGGAATACGTTTCTCGCTCGTTCTTGGCACACAGGATGGCACGCTCGCTCCTGAATGGACAATAGAGGGCGCGCGTCAGGTTGCGCGGATGGGGGCTCTGATCGCTCTTGAGGGAGTCAACGAGCCGAACAACTGGACCGTGAAGTACAAGGATCCGGACACCGGGGAAATCGTGGAGTCCGGAGGTTCCCTCTCATGGAAGGCTCTTGCGCAGGCTCATGCCGATTTCTACAGATTGGCAAAGGAGGATGACATCCTGAAGGATTACCCGGTCTGGTCGATAAGCGAGCCTGGGGCCGAGCATGACAATGTCGGGATGCAGTTCCTCACGATTCCGGAGGGTGCCAACACCGTGATGCCGGAGGGTACCGCCTACGCCGACTGCGCGAATTGCCACAACTACATCGTGCATCCTGGATGGCCTGGTGTCCACAACAACCAGACGTGGCTGACTTCCGATCCGACGAGCAACTCGCCTCTTGACGGGCTTTACGATAATTTCGGACTCACGTGGGGCAAGAACTACGAGGGGTATGACGAGACGACGCTCAAGACACTCAGGCGTGTGACCACGGAGACCGGCACCACAATCAACGAGAGTGTCTCGGAGGAAATGCAGGGGCTGCTTTATCTCAATCTGTACCTCTGTCAGTTCAAGCGCGGTTGGGAATACACCTCAATGTACATTCTCCGTGACCGCGTGGACGAGGCCGGCAACCAGACATTCGGATTTTTCGGAAGGGACTACAAGCCGAGAATCGCCGCGCACTACCTTCACAACCTCACTACAATCCTTGCGGACAACGAGTCCATATATAATCCGTCCACACTTTCCTACAGCATAAGGAACAAACCGAACACCGTTCATCACCTCCTCCTCCAAAAAAGAAGGACGGCACGTTCGAGCTTGTGGTCTGGGGTGAGAAATATGAGGGAGGCTCGGGACAGGATCGTGCTTTCTCTTGATAAATATTATGACAGGATAAAGGTTTATGATCCCACTGTCGGCACCGAGCCTGTCGAGAACCTCTATTCCGTCAAGGACGTGAACCTTACCATGACAAACCATCCGCTCATTCTTGAATTCGTCAAATGATGAAACGAATAGTTCTGACAATAATAATTGCGGCGGCATTAGCCGTCTCATGCGGGCATCCAGAAAGAGGATGTCTGCGGCTACGTCAACCCTTTCATAGGCACGGCATACACCGGGCATACGTTTCCTAACGCGGCCTGCCCGTTCGGAGCGATGCAACCGGGCCCTCAAAGCGGAAACTACGGCTGGGAATATTGCAGCGGCTATGTCTATGACGATGACACGATATGGGGTTTCTCCCAGAACCGCCTCAGCGGAACCGGCATCCCGGATCTCGGCGACGTGCTGATGATGCCGTTCTCGAAGACTGCCGCTCCGGATTTCAGAAGCTCCTACCGGAAGGAACTGCAGACGGCTTCTCCTGGCTATTATTCTGTGCTTCTGGACGATAACGCCGTATTTGCTGAAATGACCTGCACGGAACATGTCGCGGTGCACGAGGTACGAATATCGTGACTCCCTGCGCAACCTTTTCCTTGATCTCCAGTCCGGACAGACAAGTTCCCGCGACAGTTATGAGACAAGGGTTCTCAATGCAGAGGTAGCGTTCGAGGATGCATACACAATCTCTGGTTGGAATGAGCTTAGGGGATGGGTGAACCGTAAACTTTATTATGTGATACGGTTTGACTCTCCGGTGATCTCCCGTGAGAGCGTTCCTGGAGACCCTCGGAACAAGGCTGGGAAGTATGTGCTCCGTTTTGACCCTTCGGAAAGAGAACTTGGAGTCAAGGTTGCATTCTCATACGTGAGTGTTGACGGAGCCAAGGACGCATTGGAGGCCGAGACGGGAACAGAGGGTTTCGACAGCGTCCGCAAGGCTGCCGTGAAGTCATGGGAGGATTATCTTTCGACTGTCTCGGTTGAGGGCAGCGATGAGCAGAAAACCTCCTTCTACACTTCCCTCTACCATCTTCTTATCCAGCCTAACAATGTCGCCGACATTGACGGGCGCTACTGTGGGGCCGATGGAAAGATACATGAGTCCGCTTCCGGAAAATATTACTCAACCCTTTCTCAGTGGGACACTTTCCGTGCCGCGGATCCGTTCTATACACTGATGTATCCGGAAATCATGACAGAAATCGTGAACTCGATGATAGGACAGTACGAGGCGATAGGCTTTCTGCCTATATGGGCTCTCTGCGGCAAGGAAAACTATTGCATGATAGGGAACCATAGTGTTCCTGCAGTGGTGTCGGCCTGTTTGCGAGGGCTTGAAGGAATTGACATGGAAAAGGCATACGAGGCCGTGCGTGCGTCCCTCACAGTAAGGCACTACCGCGGAGAGTGGGATGTATATGACAAATACGGCTATTTCCCGTTCGACCTCATTCCTGAGGAGTCCGTTTCAAGGACTCTCGAATGTGGATATGACGATTGGTGCGCCGCACAGCTTGCGGAACGACTCGGACATCATGAGGACGGCGAACTCTTCAGCCGCAGGGCATCATATTACAGAAATCTTTATGACAGCGGAACTGGACTTTTCCGTGGCCGCGATTCGCATGGCGACTGGAGGACTCCGTTCAATCCGCTCGCACTATCGCATGCTGGGAACCTCAGGCGGTGATTACACCGAAGGCAATGCCCTGCAGTACGTCTGGCACGTCCTTCAGGATCCAGAGTCTCTCATGGAACTGATGGGGGGCAAAGACATATTCATAAGTCGCCTCGACTCTTTGTTTGAGAACAATCAGACCGCGGAAGTCACTGGATTTGTAGGTGATGTGACCGGACTTATCGGCCAGTATGCCCATGGCAACGAGCCGAGCCATCATGTAGCCTACCTCTACACCCTCGCCGGACGTCCCGACAGGACTGCTGAAGTTGTCCGTGAGGTATTTGACAAGTTTTACCTTAATCGTCCGGACGGCCTCTGCGGCAATGATGACTGCGGGCAGATGTCGGCATGGTACCTTTTCTCAGCTATGGGATTCTATCCGGTCAACCCGGCTTCGGGTGAATATGTCCTCGGCGCTCCACAGGTTCCTCAGGTGACACTCTCTCTGCCGAACGGAAAGAAATTCACTGTTGTCGCCGAGAATCTGTCCGACGACAATAAATATGTGAGATCCGTGACCCTTGACGGTGTGAAGCTTGGGACGACGATAAGCCATGACCGCATCCTTAAAGGCGGACGCCTTGTGTTTGAGATGACTTCGGAAAAATAAGGATTGAAAGTGATAACGTTAAAAAATATTACTGGAATTGCCGTGATTGCCGCATTCCTTGCCGGTTGCGTGGAAGAACAGAAGCGTGAGCCAGTGGACTATGTAAATCCGTATATGGGCAACATAAGCCATCTGCTTGTTCCCACTTATCCTACGGTGCATTTGCCGAACAGTATGTTGAGAGTGACTCCGATGCGCCGTGAATATACATCAATGCGTGTGAGTGGACTCCCTGTCTTTCTTACGGCGCATCGGGGAAAATCGGTTTTTGGACTCTATCCGTTCATCGGAAACGAGATTCCGGAAAGTTACTCCTATGACTGCGAGAAGACAACTCCGTACAGTTATGAAGTTTGCCTTGACGAACAGGAAATAGGTGTGCGCTATGCCGTTTCACACCGTTCGGCCGTATATTCCATTCATTATCCGGAAGAACACGCGTCCCTTGCGTTGAGAGTCGATGATGGAAGCCTGACATCGGTCGGTGACGGAATCACAGGAGCCTGCAACCTTGGAAATGGGGCATCGGCACACATGATGATGACGTTTTCTCCACGTCCTTTGTCTGTGGACATCTCTGAGGATGGCCGTCTTGCCGTGCTCGGTTTTGAGTTGGAAGACGTGGATGTGAGATATGGAGTGTCTTTCATCGACGCGGAGCAGGCGGGACGGAATCTATCCGCCGAAGTGGCTGAAAAGAGCCTTGACACCGTGGCCTCCGAAGGCCGGAAAATCTGGAACGAAGCCCTGTCGAAGATTGAGGTAGATGGTGGTGACGATGATGATAAATCTGTTTTCTACACTTCTTTGTACAGAGTGTATGAGAGGATGGTGAATATTTCTGAGGACGGACGCTACTGGAGTGCCGCTGATGGGAAGGTCCACGAGGACGAGGGACATCCGTACTACACGGATGACTGGTTCTGGGACACTTATCTTGCGGCTCATCCTCTGCGCACCCTCATAGACCCGGAGACTGAATCCGACATGATTTCCTCAATAGTCACCTATTCGTCGCTTTCCGAAAACGGCTGGATTCCGACATTCCCTCAGGTTACGGGAGACAACCACGGGATGAACTGTAACCACGGGATAGCCGTGATCGCGGATGCCATCGCCAAGGGAATAGACGGATTTGACAAAGATGCCGCATACGAAGCGTGCCGCAAGGCTCTTTTGGACAAGACTCTTGTCCCGTGGTCTGACAAAAAGGCCAATGAACTGGACGGATTCTACCTTGAGCATGGCTATTTCCCGGCGCTACGCCCCGGCGAACGGGAGACTTGTCCAGCGGTGAACGGGTTCGAGAAAAGGCAGCCTGTGGCAGTGACTTTGGGCACGGCATACGACTGGTGGTGTATGTCGAACATCTCCGATGCTGTAGGTAAAAAGGATGATGTTGATTTCTTCAGGGCAGGATCGTTCAACTACCGCAATCTTTTCAACGACACCACCCGCTTCTTTCATCCAAAGGACAGCAAGGGACTCTTCATCGAGCCGTTTGACTACACATGGTACGGCGGCTATGGTTTCCGTGAGGCCTACGACGAGAACAACGGATGGATATACAGATGGCAGGTCCCGCACAACATTGCCGACCTCATTAGTCTCTACGGAGGAAATGAGCGGTTCTGCGATGATCTTTTGCTTACATTCTCAAAAGAAATCAAAGGTAGTAAGAACAATTTCTATGGCCCGAATCCTGACCATTCCGCCCTTGTAGGGCAGTTCTCGATGGGCAACGAGCCGTGCACTATTGTTCCATACCTGTTCTGCTATGCCGGAAAGCCGTGGCTCACACAGAAATACACTCGCACTCTCATTGATATGTGGTTCCGCAACGACCTGCTGGGCGAACCCGGTGACGAGGATGGCGGTGGAATGAGTGCTTTCGTGGTGTTCTCGATGATGGGCTTTTATCCTGTCACACCTGGACTTCCGATGTATGTGCTCACCAGTCCGGTATTCCGCGAAATTTCCGTGAATACTGGCTCTGGAAAGACTTTCAGCGTGGTCTGCGACAATTGGGCTTCGGACAACAAGTACATACAAAGAGCTGAATTGAATGGCCGGCCGCTAGACCGGTGCTGGATTTCTCACGACGAGGTCATTAGTGGCGGCACACTGAGACTTGTCATGGGACACCGGCCGAACAGAGCCTGGGCCAGCGCTCCGGAGTCTTGTCCTCCTTCATTTGAAATGCCGGATTCCATTGAATAATAAAACTGATGACATATATGAAAAGGATAACCACAGCGATTCTTCTTTTCGCCTCGGCTGTCATGGCGGAGGCACAGGTGTTTTACGCCGACTTCAACCACGGACAGACTTCCGAGAGTCACGGCGAATGGATTCAGGACATCAACGTCTTGTCTCCAAAACTTCGCTCTGACGTTAATGGCAAGGTGACTGTGGAGTTCACGGCACCTCGTATGACGGATTTCAAAGCTCTGCTTTGGAGTCAACCGACAAAGTCTGATGAAAATCCGTTCGGACATGATGTCAACCTCACCCCAAAGGGAATAAAGGCATTGCGTGACGGGCATTACCGTTTTTCTTTCAATGCGGACATGTTTCCTCATGGTCCTATGAATGTCAGGATTTTTGCGGAAAATCAGATGACCGGGAACCGCGATTTCTTTGAACTTCAACTCTATAACACAGGAGGAAAGCATTGGAACGAAGGCATCCCGGCATCTGTTCCGGCTGGTGCGAAAGGTTTGAAACTCATTTATGAGGACGACTTCGACGGTCCTCTCTCCATTGCGAATGACGGCCGCGGAGCCACCTACAATGCGCACAAACCTAGGTCAGGAGACTTCAGCGGATGGCCTTTCACGGACGTGACGAGTCCTCTCAATCCCTTCTTCCAAAGGGACAGTTACCTTAAGATTGCCGCACGCAAACCGGAAGGAACTCCTGGAAGCACAGGCCTTCTCGCCTCGGTCGACATGGATGGGAAAGGTGTCTGGGCAGCCGCTCCGTGTTATCTTGAGTGTCGCTTCACAGCCCAGTCAGCCCCGGGGACGTGGCCTGCTTTCTGGACACTTAACACAATCGGTGACCGTCCGCAGTGCGATGAGCTCGACATTATAGAAGCCTACGGGGGAGTTGGAAAGGGAAATCCGAACCACCCGGGATATTCAATCACCAGCCACTACTGGAACCAGAAGCCGGATGGTGTGCAGAAACGCGATGACGCCACAGTGGTTCCGATGATGGAACTCGGTGGAAAGAGTTATTGGTCAACCACTTTTCACACCTATGGACTCTATGTCGGCACTGACTGGACAATCTATTATTTCGATGATATTGAGGTCTTCCGTCACAAGTCGAACGAAGATTCGGTGAATCATCCACTCTTCTTCATGATAAACTATTCCATCGGCGGAATCAGCGGATGGGGAATCGACCTCGAACGCTACGGCAACGGAAGTGACATGTACGTTGACTATGTGAGGGTATATTCCGGAAAAGAATAAAACTTTTTTCGATATGAAAAAAACAGTATTGATACTTATATCTGCGTTTGCGCTTGCATGCTCATGCTCGGACAAGCAGGAAAATGAATATGACGGGTCTGGAGCGGTCGTGCTTGACACGCAGAACAAGGTCAGCTCGTTTTCGGACGAAAACGTTGCTGTGCTCAAGATTACTGGTGATGACATCACTGATCTCTCTGGGTTAAGGATCCGTTCTGTAGGCACGCTTGTGATACGCAAAACAGCGCTCACCGACATATCACTGCCTGCGCTTGAAAGCGTGACAGGAGACTTGACGGTTGAGGAAAACTCACGTCTGCTGTCCATGACACTTCTGTCCTCTCTGAATAAGGTTGGTGGGGACCTTATAGTCAACAACAATCCCAAGCTCTCATCAGTTGCCGGACTCCGGGACGTGAAGGAAATAAGCGGCGATCTGGTTGTGACCAACAACGGTTCGCTCGGAGCGGACAGGCCTCTTTCCGAGGCTGGGGACTGGTCATACGGACTTTTCCCTGTCTTGAAACTACACAACGATGGCGTGGTTTCCGGAACTGTGCGCCTCGGCAACAACAACGGGGCCGCGGCGGAGTCTGTCGAGAGCATCGGAAAGATGGCGGAACCTGTTGTCCACAAGAATTATGTGATAGCCTCGGCATCTGACGCGGCGGCGTTCTCACTTGAGGGACAGGCTGTCGGCGACCTCACTGTCAAAGGGTTGGAAATAACGAATGACATACTCAATTCCCTTGTCACAAAGGGACTCAGGACAGTCACCGGGACATTCACCCTGGAAAACACAAAGGTTTCTTCCATAGAACGTTTCTGCCAGAGCGTCACCTGCGAGGGAAGCGTTATACTTAAGGACAACACCGAAGGCGGACAGATCAACACCAACGGACTCCGTTACTACACACGTCTCGGAGGCGATCTTGTCATCGACAACTCACGAGTCGTGTTCTGGACCAACAATTCAAGTTTCGCGACTTTCATTGAAATCGGAGGAAGCGTCCGTGTGCGTAACTGCGGTGATCTGAACAAGGGCGATGCATTCGAGTCACTCCTGCGGGTTGGTGGGGACCTCGAATTCTCATCATGCCCGAACCTCACAGATCTTAAGGGGCTCAAGATTGAGAAGATAGGCGGTAACCTGATTGCTCGTGACAACGACAAACTCAAGGCTCTTGGAGGCCTGGAGGGCGTGCGCTCGATCGGTGGAGCCGTTATGATAAAGCAGAACCTCCCGGAATATGGCGATGTGGGTACTCCTGGCTGGTGTATGGTGAAAGGTTGGCTTGAGAACGGCGTGGTGGCTGACAAGGAACATTCGTCCCTTCTCGCAGCTGACGGCACCGAACCGGATCTCAGTCATGTCAAGGCATGTGATGGAAAGAATCCTCAGGAAAGTAATGTCCCTGAAAGTTACACGATCACAGGACTTGCTGAGCTGAACGAGTTCTTGTCATACATCCCGGAAAAACCAGAGACCGTCTATAACTTCACGGTAACTGGTGACGACCTTGGCGATTCCGACCTTGCGAGACTCTCTGAAAGAATCGGTGCGGTTTCTGGCAAGGCATCGTTTGTGTCGCTTCCTGGAATGACGACCACTACCGGAATATTCGATAAGATAGAGTTCACCGGAGGAGTCATTCTTCGTGACAATCAGAATCTTGTTGATTCGGATGCCATGTCTTCGCTGAAGAATCTCATTTCTGATTTTATAATTGAAAACTGTCCGAAACTCCGTACTCCGGCATCGGCTGGTGGAACCGGATGGTGTAATCTTGCGGTAGTTGAAGGCAATTTCAGAATTGACGGACTCAAGACCGTGATGAAAGACGGTTCTGCATTCCCGGCTCTCCAAACGGTCGGTGGAAACTTTGAGAGATAAGAAACTGTTCTGACGACCTCGAAAGTTTCTCCGGAATGCCTCTGAGCGTTGTCGGCGGAGACATCGTGATTATGGACAATAGTGGACTGAAATATCTTGACGGCCTTGAAAACCTCATGGCTGTCGGAGGAAATGTCACAATATTCAATAACCCGAAAATTGAGGTCAGTCCTGCCGGAGGCAGAGGATATTGCATGCTGCGCGACTTCGCCAACTGGGGTGTGCTGTCCTCTACTGTAGTCGTGAAGATAGGAACTGATTCAGACCCCCGTGGATTTCGCGAATGTTGTGTCCTGTAACCCTGGCTCGGAATCTCAACCTCGCAGTTATGTCATCAACGGGCTTACCGCTCTCAAGGCATTTGTCTCGACCGTGCCTGCTGCCGGCAAGGAAACTGTGGGTGACCTTACTATAAGAGGCGCAGATATTACCGAAGAGGCGTTCCGTTCATTGGATGACAGGGTGGCTGTCGTCAAGGGAACATTCACAATGGAAAACCTCGGCAAGGAAGGCGGCAACATTTCGACTGACCAGGTTCTTGAGAACATAGACCTTCAAGGCAGCATAATTCTGAGGAATATTCCTGCGGAAATAAATCCTAATGGATTCCAGAACAAGACAAAGGTGAACGGTGACCTCATCATAGAAAACTGTCCAGTCTATCCTTACTGGAACTGGAACCCTTGGAAATCCTTAAAGGAAGTGACCGGGGACGTGCGCATCAGCGGACTTCCGAACTTCGGGGCCTCGTCATTCTCCGCGATCGAGAGAATCGGCGGCAGCTTCATAATCACTGATCAGCCTGGCTTCTGGCATTTCCGCTCATCTACCCTCAAGTACATCGGCGGCGACCTGACCGTCCGGAACTGCCCGGCATTCGGAGAGGGTGAGGCCCTTGACGGGTTCAATCACCTTGAGCATTTGGGTGGCAACGTCCTCCTGTGGGACATAAGCGGCTGGATGCCGGAAGAGACCGTGCTTGACGGATCTACCACTCGTGTGGGTCTATGCATATTCAACTGGTTCAAGAGTCATGGCATCATGAACGCCGACGCGACGGTGAAAGTCCGCAAGGACAACAAGGAAGTCGATATGTCTGCGATTCCGGCCTGCAAACCAGAATGAAAAGAGTAAAAATGAATATATAATCACATTAAAATAACAAATTTATGAAACGAGTCTTATACTTTCTGATGAGCCTGACGGCGGTTTTTGCCGTGGCTTCATGCAACAAGGGAAACCTTCCGGAGCAACCGAAACCGGGAGATGATGACGATCCTTATGGAAACGAAGATAAGGTCACTCTGACGGTGGATGGCACCCATGCGAAATTCGATGGAACGACTTTAGCTGAGGAGTGGAAAACTGACGATGCCATTGGGGTTTATGTTTCCGGAACCGGTGCTCCTGTGCGTCTCAAGGCAGGGGAGATTGCCGATGTGACAGCGACTTTCTCTGGCAAGGTCAAGAAGGCGGACACCTATACTGCGGTTTTTATCCTTACAACCGCGATTATGCAATCAAGGATGGAAGTTTGACCGTGTCCGTTCCCGCATCACAGGATGTGACCGCAACAGAAGTTGATGCGTCCGCTCATGTCGCTTATGCTGAGATAAAGGACGGCAAGGCTGAGTTCGCGCATCTGCTTTCGCTTGCGAAGTTTTCTGTCAAAGCCGATGGCGTGAAATCAGTCAAGATTGCCTCGAAGGCAGAGGGCGTGTTTATGGCCGGTGACATTGCTGTAGCCACCTCCGACCTCGTTGCCTCCGTGAAGGAGTCTGCGGGAGAGTCTTCCGTGACTCTTAATTCAGCGTTCGTTTCCGAGACTCCTTATTATGCTGTTGTGATTCCTGGGAAATACACCCTCGAACTAACGTTCACCAATGCGGAAGGCAAGCAGGTTGTGAAGACGGTTGAGAATGAGGTCGAGGTCGCCCGTGGCGCAGTTGCAGATCTCGGCGTTTTTGAGATCACTGAAAAAGAATGGACTGAAGGTGATGAAGAACCTGACGATCCATCCAAGCCGAAAAGCTATGTTCTGAACGGCAAGGCTGAAGTCGAGGCTTTCGCGGCGGCTTGGAAGGGCGAGGAGAAAGAGACAGTGCAGGATCTCACCATCAAGGGACGTGATGTGTCCCATACTGTCGCTCGGGAGGTTTTGAAGCGTGTCGCTGTCGTGGAGGGAACATTCGCTCTCGATGGTTGTGGAACGGATAGTGAAGGTGACTGGTTTGATACAGAGGGTTTCCTGAACGGACTTGAACTCAAAGGCGGCCTTGTGTTCCGTGACATTGTGAACATCGTCAATCCGAGCGGTTTGAAATATTACGAGAAGATTAATGGTGACCTCGTTATAGAAAACTGCCCTCATTTTGTGGTTGCTGACTGGTCGAGGGTGTTCGAGAACATAAGTGAGGTCGGAGGAAACTTCGTTATGAAAGGTTGCCGTCCGCAGAGCTTCGACGGCAATTTCATGAAGGCTTTGAAAAAAGTTGGCGGAAACTTCGATTTTGAGGACAACAAACAGATCTGGTCGTTCAAGAATAAGGGAGATGTCGCTCTTGAATATATCGGCGGCGACCTCATCCTTTCGGACAATGAAAGCCTCTGGAGCCTTCTGGCCTTCGACAAACTTACGCATATCGGTGGTAATGTGGTGATTTCAAATAATAATCCAAAGTTTCCTGAGACAAACAAGAATGTTGATGGCGAGGACTGCATAGGTTTCTGTCTGCTCAAAGACTATGTCACAAGCGGTGTCATATCTCCTGCCGCCAAGGTTTACATAAAGAGTGGTGACAAGGAAATCTCGCTTGATGACCTCACAAGCTGCAATCCGACGGACTACAATAGCTATGTTCTTGATGGACATGAAGCGGTGGTTAAGTTTATCGGAGCGGCAGGTTCTTCTAAGGAGACGGTTAAAGACCTTGTTGTCCGTGGCTCTGATGTGACGGAAGGTGATGTCCGCAGTCTTGATGACCGTGTTGAGCGTGTAACGGGAACCCTTACGCTTGAGAACCTCGGAACAGAGGAAGATAATTCATGGATTTCAACCGATCAGGTCATGGAAAACATATCTATCGAAGGCAGTGTGGTTCTGAAGGATATTCAAGCGAACATCAACCCTAACGGTTTCGAGAACCTGACGAAAATCAATGGCGACCTCAAGGTCATCAACTGCCCTAGACTCCGTTGCTCCGGTGGATGGATGCCGTTCAAGAATCTCACAGAAGTGACAGGTGATGTGCTTATTTCCGGGCAAAAGGAATTCGGAAGTGATTTTCTCAATAAATTGGAGAAAGTCGGAGGATCATTGACGATAGATAAATGTAACCCGAACTGTTGGGATTGGAAGTCTGAGTCTCTCCGGGAAATAGGCGGTAATCTCAACATCACCGACTGTACCTACTGGGAGAACTTCTATGGTTTCCATCAGCTTACGAAACTCGGAGGAAATGTAAATATCTACAAGTCCGAAGGATATGCCCAGGACAATAACGGTGGCGATAAATGGTTCCCTGGAACTGATTGGGATCTTAATGGAAAGAAGGTCGGTCTCGTGGTGTTCACTGTCCTCAACAAGAAAGGTATATTCACAGGGACGTTCTCAAGCTATCTCTGGAGATCTTCAGGAACATTCTGGTACGATGCTCTGAAGTGGGATGAGTACACAAAGAAAGCTGATGAGATCATCGCTGCGGAACAGAAATAATCCATGAAATTCAGGTTGTTGACATCCTTTACAGCTTTGCTGCTTGTCGCACTGCGGCTCTCCGCTGCCGGGTCTCCGTTCAGGTTCGACTCCGGCAGCTGGGACTGGGGTGTCATACGGGAGGCCGACGGCCCCTCGCGTGACACATGTCTTCCGGTTCGTGAACACATCTGCTGAACCTGCCTGCATCTGGCAGGTGAATGTGGCGTGCGGTTGCACTCGGGCGGAGTGGTCACGCGAGCCGGTGTCGCCAGGAAAAAGCGCTGAGATTACCGTGACTTCCAATCCCAGGGACTACAAGGGACATGTCTCCAAGACCCTCTCTGTCAGAAACAGCGGAAACACTGTCGATGTGCTGACAGTGAGTTGTGAGGTGATTCCGGTGGAGAAGCCTATTGATATCGCTTTCCCTGTGCTTCTTGACGGCGGCATAAGAATTTCGTCAGACCGGCTCAATTTCGGTCAGATCCGTCAGGGAGAGTCCCGGACAATGAAACTGGGAATCGCCAACGCTTCCGGCAGGCGCCAATCAGTGACAGTCTTGCCCGAAGGCCGGAGCGGGCTGCTCACGGCAAAGTCTCCGCTTGTGCTTGAACCTGGTGCAAGAGATTCCTTGACATTGACGTTCTCGCTGAAAGGACACGTGGCGCATTACGGGGTGATTGAAGACGCTGTCGTCATCAAATGCGGGCGCACGGTCTGCGGAAAGGCCGCGGTGTCGATGATCGGGAGGGAAGCGACTCCCCCGCGGAGGCTCTGACAGTGGCCGGAAACTGCGAGTTAGTTCACAATACGAGAACCTCGGTTCCGTTTCCCGTGACGGAGGCCCAGTACGTAAGACGTTCGAAATTTCAAATATAGGAAATAAAATCTTGGTCATCAGGGATATTCATTCTCCTGCCTGTGTCGAGGCAATCCTTTCGGGGACTAAGGATCTTAAGCCGGGGGGGGAGAAGAGGACATTGACCATAATCCTTCATCCGGAGCTTACGGATAAATCCAGGATTTTCGAGACTGTCTATCTGACGGCAAACGATGTTGAGCATCGTCCATGAAATCATGATCGCGGCGACAATAAAATAAATGAAATGAATATGAATACACTGATAACTCTGTTACTTACATTTTCAACCACACTTGGCTCATGCGTTTCGACGGCGATTCATGGTGATGCCGAGAATGGTAGCACGAAGGATACTGCTTGTGTGGAAACTTCTGGACCAGAGAGTGGTAGGACCGCCGTGCCGGCGAATGATTTTCTCAACTCGATCGGCGTGAACTCTGCCATTGATGACCGCTTCGAGCACAAGGAACAGACTGCCGAGAGCATGAGATACATTGGCGCACGTTGGATTCGCAGCGGGGTGCAACGTTCTACTGATGTGTTTGAATACATGATGGCGAATGTTCCACATATCCGTTTCTCAATAATGTTCGATCCGGATGGAAACGACCGCGTCTTCGAGCAGGCGGCGTGGCTCAAGTCACGCGATGCTCTCGTCGCCCTCGAAGGAGTGAACGAGCCTAACAACTGGTGGATAACCTATAAGGGTGAGAACAGCGGTGGCCCATATTCCTGGAAAGGACTTGCACTTATGCAGCGCGACAGCTATGCCGACACGAAAGCTCGCCTCGGGAATGTGGATGTCTGGAGCATTACCGAGACAGGCGCGGAAAAGGACAATTACGGTCTCCAGTTTGCCGAGATTCCAGAGGGCGCTGATTGCCTGATGCCTGCCGGAACCAAGTACTACGACTGCATAAATGTCCACAACTACTTCATCCACCCACGCTGGCCTGCTCATTCCGACAACCAGACTTGGATCGCCTCGGAGTCCGGAAAGAAGGGGCTTGTGGTTGATGGCGTGTACGACAACCACGGAAAGACATGGGGCTCCGGCTATGAAGGCTACAGCGAGGAGCGGCTAAAGGCCATGAGGAAGGTGACTACCGAGACTGGCTGCACCCTTAATTCATACAAGGTCTGGTCGGATGACAACGGCCGTCCTCACGCTAAATACACCGAGGTGACAGACCCGAACTCGTTCGTGAGCGAGGAGGAGCAGGGACTGCTACATGTCATGCTATCTCGCGCAGTTCGCACAAGGATTCGAGTACACGTCAATGTATATTCTCCGTGACCGTACCGACGAGTCAGGCAACCAGAGCTTCGGTATGGTGGAACCGCTCGCATGGGAGGAATCTCCTCTTCACGGATACCACCAGCGATACCGCAAGGCCGCCGACTATATGCACAATCTCACGACCATTCTTGCCGATGACGCTTCCATCAAGAATCCCGGCAAGCTTGACTATGAGATACAGAACTGTCCTGAAACCGTGCACGACCTTCTTCTCCAGAAGCAAGACGGAACGTTCTGCCTTGTGGTTTGGGGCGAGAATTATGCCGGCGGAAGCAATGAGATAACCGTGAAATTCGGGGAAAAACATAATCTCGGCATATATGACCCGACTACGGGAACCGATGTGGTACAGACCGTCAAAAAGTCTGACAAGATAAGTCTGACCATGACTGATAAACCATATATCATTCAGTTGAAGAAATAGTTAAATGTTAGTTTGGTAAAACGATAAAAAACGAGTACATTTGTGTCAAACGAACACCCGTTCTCCATAATAGGAACCAGAACAAGGCTTATCGTAATGATAGACCGCTTGGTTTTTCAAGGATAGGTAATATTGATAACCATATAATTGTTATGGACAGAAGAGAATTTCCTTCAGTCTCGAAAACAATCGTAATGAATGATGTCCCTCTCAGTGATGTTGTCAAGGAGAACTGTTTTTAAGTAAATGCAGGTAAATAACTCGTTGGGTTTATATATTACGTGAATTTAACATATTTTTGTATAATTAACTATCAAGTTTGACGGTCTTTGCCTTTGCAGGGCGTCCGCGTCGTTTCGGGGAGACCTTTCTGGATTTGTATTCAGTTCCGCAACCTTCAGGGATGTCAAAGCCGAAGGCCTTGCAGATATCTTTTTGGGCACCGACAAACGGAGTGATGAACTTGGCCCGGCCATTATGCTCTATGCAGCGGATCGACCGCATCTCGTCAAGGATATCCTGGGTTGAAGCGAACTGTTTCTTGAGCCCCCGTCGTCTTCCAGATATGGCGCACGTATGAACTTATTATCAGGCCGACGAAGAGGATGAGGAGCCTGCCCGTCTTGCCTTCCTCCGACCAGTTGCGCTGACGGTCGAAGCCCATCTGGGTCTTCATCTGACAGAAGTACTTCTCCCTGGTTTCATCCCTGAGACTATACGCATCAAGGGTCTGCGGGGCGGTATAGTCAAGGCCGAGGGTGATGTATCCGAAGAAGCCGGATGTCTTCTTCACGTTCTCTATCTTCTTCTCATCGAGGCTGAAGGAAAGCAGCTTGCGGTCCTTCTTGTCATATGAGACCTCGTACCTGTTGTAGTTCTTCTTTATGCTCTCATCGTCGTCCACGCTCCCGCCGGCATCGAGTATGGACTGGAGGCTTCTGCGCTGCATCTCGACCGCGACTTCGAGTTCAGTCTGCTCCGCGGCCCTGCGGAAGGGGTCGAAGAACAGGTCGAGTTTCATGCGGTCGGCCTTGTGGACGGAGTCGCCGTTGCCCCTCACGTCGTATTCCAGGTCATACTGCTTGTAGTACAGCCTGCTCTCCGTGTCGAAAAAGCATGTCCCCCGGCTTTCCCCGATGGTCCCGAACTCGGCAATCTGTCAAGGACAATCTTCTGGCGCATCTTGACGCACATTATCATCGGCTGGCCGCGGAGGATGTACTTCTCGAGGTTCTGAACCGATTCGTAGCCCCTGTCCGTCACCAGGATTACCCTCGGGAAACCGGCGTGGCTGATGTCGGTGAGGATGGTCTCCACGCTTCTGGAGTCAGGTATGTTGCCCGGAAAGGTCCTGTAATACACGGGCATATGGCTGTCAAGCGAATAGACGACGACTTCTGAAGTCTGCGGCAGAGGGACGTGCTCCTTGTTCCGGCCCCATTTGATGTCGGCGAGCGAACTGCCGTATGCGGATCTGGTCGTGGAGTCGACGGCGCACAGCTCGTCCTTGTCCAGCCTGTCGGCCCTCTACTTGAACAGGTTCATCCTTTCGGTCTCGGAGATGGAATGCGTAAGGCGGGTTATCGTCATCGGGGTAAGCTCCCCTTGAGGACGGAGCCTTCTCCAGCTTCTGCCATCTGGCCGCTCTGCTCCAGCTGTTTCCGGTCGCGAATGAGTAATAGGCAAGGGTGAGGACATCATTCACGATTTCCGCGTTCTCATGGAACGTCGCCATCAGGTCCGTCCGGAGCCCCACCTTGTCCGCGACCTGCTCCATGAGCCAGACGTCGCCATAGAAACGATTGACGTCCGCACCCTCGTATGCAGGACGGCCTTGCCTGCGATCGCTCTGAAGCTTATCTATTTCGCTGAGGTCCCACCCTTCGGGAAAGATCAGCCTGGCCCGTTCCTCCGGAGAGGCGTACAGGTACTGCTTGCCCGGGATAAACTTGAGACCATCCGTCACAGTGCCCCAATGCAGGCAGGAGTACTTCCTCTTGCCGTCCCCGGTCACGGTATACGGATGAGTCGTCGCATACATGTAACCTCCGTTCTTGTGAAGCGACATCCGATAGACGCTGTCCGCTTTTGTGAGTCTTGCCATATCTATTGTATTACTTATACAAATGTATAAATAATAATTTGAATATACAAGGAAAAAAAGCGGGGATATTTAATTGTTCCCCAACTTATTACAATAAGAACTATGGATTAATTATACAATTTAATGTTAAACTCACGTATATTAATTACTAATTAAAACCAATTACACATGAAACGTGTCTTATCAATGTTTCTCGTCTTGGTCATGGCCGCGCCGATCGCTGCCATAGCCGAAACGGCTGTCGCTCCTGCTGAGTCTCAGCAGAGCCAGAAAAAAGCAGGTCTCAGGTGTCGTCACTGACAAATCCGGTATTCCTGTCATCGGAGCTGCCATCGCCGTCCCTGGAATCTCAACACAGGTACCGTTACCGATGCCAACGGACGTTATTCACTGGCCGTGCCTAATGGAACAAAAAGTCCTTGAGGTATCATGTATCGGCTACACGACACAAAAACATCTCTGTTGGATCCTCCAGCAAATATGATGTTGTTCTTTCAGAGGATACCCTCATGCTTGCCGAGACAGTTGTTGTCGGTTACGGCACAATGAAGAAAGGTGAGGTCGCGAGTGCGATCTCAACGGTCAAGAGTGGAGATTTCCTGAAGACTCCGGGGGCGAACGCGGCCGAACTTATCAAGGGCAAGGTTCCTGGACTTATTGTGAACACACCTGACGGGAACCCTGTCTCCAGCACTCAGATCTCCCTTCGTGGAGCCACTACCCTCAAGGCCGGGACGGCGCCTCTTGTGCTCATTGACGGTGTGCCTGGCTCGCTTTCCCAGGTTTCTCCGGATGATATCGAGCAGATTGATGTGCTTAAGGACGGCTCTGCCGCGGCCATTTATGGTACTCGTGGAACAAATGGCGTCATCATCATCACCACTAAGAACACTCAAGGTGAAGCGCCGACATCCGTAGATTTCAACGCTTACGTTTCCACCCAGCAGATCACCAAGACACTCGACTATCTGACCGCTGACGAGTATCGGCAGCTGGCGAAAGGCCATGTCGGTTTCCACGATGACGGAGCTTCGGTAAACTGGCTTGACGAGATCACCAGAACGCCTCTCTCACAGATCTATAACATCAGTCTGCGCGGCGGTTCCAAGCAGACCAACTACGTGGCGTCATTCGAATACAGAGGCCTGCAGGGTGTGATGAAGCTCTCCAACAACAATATGATGTTCCCCCGCATCGACATTACCCACCGGATGTTCGACAGCAAAGTAAAGCTTCATGGATCCATAAACGGCTTCACAATGAAGTACCACAATGGATCTGACGGAGGACCTTTCAACTCTGCGGTTTGGAATGGCCTTAACTACAACCCTACGACTCCTGTCCGCCAACCTGACGGGTCTTACTCAGAGAACACTGGTATCACAGATTACTACAATCCTGTGTCGTTGCTCAATGAGACCAAGGGCGGTACCGACGCCACCATGCTGCGTATGCTCGGTGATGTCACCTACACCCCTGTCGTCGGTCTTGATCTCAAGGCTGTTGTCTCCAGAAATATATACAACCAGACCCAGGGACACTATGAGACCCATAATCATTCTTACGAGGCAAGAACGCCGAAGAATGGTTTCGCGTCGCGTGGCACATACAGAAGCCAGCAGGACATGCTCGAATTTACCGCCCAATGGAAGAGCACATTTCTTCAGGACCACAACTACACCCTCCTCGCCGGATATTCTTACCTCAACAATGTCAGTGAAAACTACTGGATGCAGAATTCCGGTTTCGCGGTTGATGACTACGAGTACAACAATATGGGCGCCGGTACCCAGAAAAACGATGGCTACAAAGGCGGCCAGATGGACCTCTCGTCAGACAAGGGGGAAGACTCTCTCATCGGTTTCTTCGCTCGTGTGAATTACAATTACAAGGGCAGATACATGTTCGCGGCCTCGATCCGCCGGGAGGGATCCACAAAGTTTGGAGAGAACAATAAATGGGGAAACTTTTATTCTGTCTCCGCGGCGTGGAACATCAAGGATGAGTCCTTCCTAAAGAACATAGACGCGGTCTCCACCTTGAAGCTGCGCGCGGGTTATGGCGAGACCGGTACTGAGCCTTCTTCCCGCTATATGTCATTGAACACGCTGTCATTCAGCTCAAACGCCTACTACGACGGATCTTACATCCAAACCCTAAAGCCTTCAAAGAACGCCAACCCTAACCTTCGTTGGGAACGCAAACATGAATGGAACGTAGGTGTGGACTATGGTTTCCTCGGGGAGCGTGTCTATGGTACAATCGACTGGTATCATCGTAAGACAATCGACCTTCTTTGGGACTATTCGGTACCGTGTCCTCCTTACATCTATTCCTCAATGACCGCCAACGCGGGATCAATCAAGAATACAGGTATAGAGATCGGGATCACAGGTGTTGTCTTTGACAAAAAAGACTTCGGATGGACGACTTCCGTCAATTACTCCCACAACAAGAACGTTCTCCTCAGCCTGTCAAATGATCAGTTCATGGCCGCGGACTATTCGGATCAGGGCAGCACCGGTGAGCCTATGCAGCAAAGCACCCACCGTCTTCAGGTCGGACAGCCACTCGGCAATTTCTACGGTTTCAAAAGTATTGACATCGACGAGACAGGTCACTGGATCATTGAAGGCGAAGACGGCAATCCTAAGCCATGCCTTGACCAGCAGCCTACCGACAAGCAGATTCTGGGTAACGGTATTCCGTCGCACTATCTGAACTGGAACAACAATCTCCGTTGGAAAGGATTCGACCTTGGAATCCAGATCAGAGGAGCGTTTGGATTTGAAATACTTAACCTCACCGCCGCGAAATGGGGAACTCCGACAATGTTGACACGTGGCAACGTGCTCAAGAGCGCGTTTGACAAGGTTTACGGAAAAGCGGTTCTCGCTGACGACCAGCCTTGCCAGTATGTAAGCTATTATGTTGAGAAGGGAGACTATGTCAAGATCGACAACATCACCCTTGGCTATACATTTGATTTCAACAAGCCTTGTTTCAAGAGCCTCAGGCTCTTTACGACCATCCGCAACGCCGCCACGTTTACCGGATATTCGGGGAATCGATCCGGAGCTGTCGGTCACCGGTCTTGCCCCGGGAGTGGATAGTTACACACGTTATCCGGCCACAAGGTCTTACACAATCGGCGTATCTTTAAAGTTCTAATTGATCAGACAACATGAAACGAATCATATCAGCGCTTACAGTTTGCGCGCTTGTCCTCTCCGCTTGTACGGATTTGACCGAGCAGGTTTACAGTTCGTTGACATCCTCCTCCTATAAATACTCTCAGGACGATGTCCGTAAGGTTATTGGCGCATGCTATACACCAATGAGAAGTTATATCGGCCATGGACAGCTTTGGGCCATGGACTGCACGACTTCCGATGAGATCGTGATGCCGCCTAACTCCACTGGTTGGGACGACGGAGGCATCTATCGCCGAATGCATTACCATAAGTGGAATTCCGAGCAGAGCCACATCGCGGCGGCTTGGAACACCACATGGCAGGGCATCGGGCTTTGCAACAACCTCCTTGCCCAGCTCAACAACAATGACCTCAATCTTGAGTCTGACGCCAACAATGCCGCCATCGCGGAGGTACGCGCGATCCGCGCATATTACTACTCGATCATCGTTGACAATTGGGGCGACGCCCCTCTCGTGACCCAGCCGACTCAGGAACTTCCGTCGAACAGCAAACGGACAGACATCTACAGCTTCGTGGTCAAAGAGCTTCTGGAGGCTATCCCTAATCTCTCCGAGGATGTCGGAGGGGCGGAATACGGACTTTTTAACAAGTGGGCGGCCACAACCCTTCTCGCCAAGATGTACCTCAACGCCGGCGTGTACACCGGCACTCCTGACTGGCAGGCCGCTCTTGATGCCTGCAACACGGTCATAAACAGCAAGAAGTTCGAGCTTTCAGCGAACTACAAGGACAACTTCGTGGACGATGACGCATTCGCGGCATCAAACAAGGAGATAATCCTCAATATTCCGTTCGACTCCAATCTTGGCTCATACCAAATGTACTACTTCTCGTGGGGAGCTCCATTGAAGGATGCTTTCAACACCAAGCAAAGACAGCCCTTGGGGGGGGCAGGTTCGGCCATGGGTGTTCCTCAATTCATCGAGACCTATGACAAGGACGACTCCCGTCTTGACGACACTTGGGTTTATGGCACTCAGTATGAGTATGGTACGACAAATCCTATCAAGTGCATCTATGACACCAAAGACGGAGCCTATCCGGACTTATGCTACGTCAATGATATACAAAGCGGCAACTTCACCCTTGAATGGGAAGGCTATCGTATGAAAAAATTCGAGGTTAAGCCAGGAACCAGCGCGATGGGGACCGACTTCCCGGTTTTCAGATATTCCGAAATCCTCCTCATGAAGGCGGAATGTCTCCTCAGGCTTGGCCAGCCAGGCCCCGGAGCTCTTGTCTCCCAAATACGCGAGCGCGCTTTCAAGTCTAACCCGGCAAAGGCGACAGTCACGGATGAGCAGCTCAAGGAGAATTCATGCTACAACTACTACTATTACGCTGACGATTATGCATTCAGCAAACCGGCCGCCAACAGAAAGTACGGCTCGCATGATAAAGACAAGGTGGAATTCGGCCGCCTGTACGATGAGTACGGCTGGGAGTTCGCATGGGAATTGGGCACACGTACCAGAATGATACGTTTCGGCACCTACACGACCAGGGACTGGCTCTCACATGAGGCTCTTGGTGACTACACGGCTCTTTTCCCGATTCCGTTCTCCGCCATCACGGCGAATCCGAACCTCGTCCAGAATCCTGACTACGAATAATCGTTCAATAAACCAGACATCGAGGGCATCGGCTCAGGCGATGCCCTCATAGTAATAATGAATATGAAAAAGACAACTATTATAGCTATGACGGCTGTCGTGGTCGCGGCTGTATCATGTGCTGGCGAAAAAAAGGCCGGTACAATGAAAAAAATAACCCCTGTCAACTTCTCCGAAGTTAAGATCATTGACAATTTTTGGTCCCCAAGGCTTAAAAACCATAAGGATGTCACCCTCGGGGTCTGCATCGATCAGGATTGAGAACCAGACAGACTGGACGAATCAGAAATTTCGAGAACGCGGCATTGAAGCAGGGCACGCATTCCGGTATCTATTTCGATGATTCCGATGTTTATAAGGCCCTTGAAGGCATGGCATATTCTCTTCAGAACAATCCGGATCCTGTACTTGAGGCAAAATGTGACGAGTGGATCGCCAAGTTTGCCGCGGCGCAGGAAAAAGATGGGTATATCAACACCTATTACACTCTCACAGGACTTGACAAACGCTGGACCGAGATGGACAAGCACGAAATGTACTGCGCGGGTCACATGATAGAAGCGGGTGTGGCATATTACAATGTGACCGGCAAGCGCAATCTTCTCGATGTCTGCATAAAGATGGCCGACCACATGATGACTCAGTTCGGCCCTGGCAAGCGCGACTGGGTCCCTGGCCATGAAGAGATTGAACTCGCTCTTGTGAAACTTTATCAGGCCACCGGTGAAAAGAAATATCTTGACTTCTCCGAATGGCTTCTTGACGAGCGCGGCAAGGGACTCGGTGCCAATAACGGAGAACCTTGGGACGCGGCATATCATCAGGATGACAAGCCTGTCCGTGAAATGACAGGCATCGCAGGTCATGCCGTGCGGGCGATGTATCTATACTGCGGTATGGCGGATGTTGCCGCATACACCGGCGACCAGGGGTATATTGATGCACTCAACCGCCTTTGGGACGATGTTGTCCTTAGAAATATGTACATCACCGGAGGCATAGGGCAATCAGCCCACAATGAGGGATTCACAGAGGACTACAGCCTGCCTAACCTTACGGCATACTGCGAGACCTGCGCGTCCGTGGGCATGGTTTATTGGAATTGGCGTATGAACCAGTTTACCGGCGACAGCAAGTATGTCGATGTGATGGAACGTTCAATGTATAACGGAGCCTTGGCCGGAATCTCTCTCAATGGGGACCGGTTCTTCTATGTCAATCCTCTTGAGTCTCTTGGTGACCACCATCGGAAGGCATGGTATGTATGGTTGCGCGTGCTGCCCTAGCCAGATCTGCCGTTTCCTCCCATCCATCGGGAACTACATCTACAGGGTCTCCAATGACGCCGTCTGGGTCAATCTATATATCGGCAACCAGGCGTCGGTCAAGTACGGGAAGAAAGATATGACATTGACCCAGGAAACAAACTATCCGTGGGAAGGTGCGGTCAAGATCACCATCGGGACCAAATCTCCGGTCAATGCCGAAATGCGTCTCCGCATCCCTGGTTGGTGCAAGTCTTACACGATAAAGGTTAACGGAGCTGAGGTGAAGCCTCAGATCGAGTCCGGCTACGCCGAACTTCCAGGCAAGTGGAGTGACGGTGACGCGATCGAACTCAATATGGATATGCCGGTTGAAGTCGTCGCCGCGGATCCTCGTACCAAGGAGGATGAGGGCATGAGGGCTATCCAAAGAGGTCCGATCGTGTATTGCATCGAAGAAGCCGACAACAAGGATGGTTTTGATGATCTGAAAATCTCTCTGAAAACGCTGATTTTACTACAGCCTTCGAGAAAGACCTTCTTAATGGTGTCGTCACTATTGACGCCAAGGTCGGCGATCAGACGCTCAAATATATTCCTTACTACTCCTGGGATAACAGGGAGGCGGGTAAAATGAAAGTATGGGTTCCACTCACACAGTAAAAAATGAAAAAGTTCATTCTCACGTCAATAGCGGTCTTGATGGTTTCTGTCTCACTTGAAGCTCAAGACTACATAGCCAATAGAGCGCCTCTTACAGAGAGTCGTTTCATGGAGCTTCCGATAGGCGCCGTCAAGGCGGACGGTTGGCTCCGGCAACAGTTGGTATTGCAGAAGGAAGGTCTGACGGGACATCTGGACGAGCTGTATCGGAATGTGGTAGGTCCAAGAAACGCCTGGCTCGGAGGTGACGGTGACGCATGGGAAAGAGGCCCGTACTGGATAGACGGGCTTCTTCCACTCGCATATCTTCTGGACGACAAGGACCTGAAGGACAAGGCTCAGGTCTGGGTAGAAGCCATCCTTGGTTCCCAAAAAGAAAATGGATACTTCGGCCCGGACACTGACCGTGGACCGGAGCCAGGACTGCAAAGGGACAATTCCCATGATTGGTGGCCCAAGATGGTGGCTCTTAAGATTGTCAAGCAATATTATATGGCCACAGGAGATGAAAGGGTGATTCCATTCCTTGACCGGTATTTCAGATATCAGCTTGCCAATCTTCCGCAAACCCCTCTTGACAACTGGACATTCTGGGGAGCCCAGAGAGGCGGCGACAACCTTGAGATTGTCTATTGGCTTTACAACATTACCGGTGAACGGTATCTTCTTGACCTTGGTGAGATCATCATCCAGGCAAAAGCACTCCGTGGACCGACATATTCCTGGATGGATCAATGCTCTATACTCAGAACAGCATGCATTGTGTCAATCTGGGGCAAGGTTTCAAAGAACCTGTCATCTACTGGCAGCGGTCCGGCCGGCAGAAGCAGATTCAGGACGCCGTCAAAAATGCGGAGAAGGTGATCAGAAAGACCATCGGCTTTCCGACCGGTCTCTGGGCCGGTGATGAACTCATCAACTACGGAGATCCTATCCGTGGATCCGAGCTCTGCACCGCGGTCGAAATGATGTTCTCTCTTGAGGAAATGCTTAGGATCACCGGTGACTCACATTGGGCGGACTGGCTTGAGAGAATCGCATATAACGCTCTTCCGACTCAGGCTGATGACAAATACGAGACACGTCAGTATTTTCAGCAGACAAACCAGATAGAGTGCACGCGTAACACCACACGTAATTTCTCCACTCCGCACGATGACACGGATCAAGTGTTCGGCCTTCTGAATGGTTATCCATGCTGCCTTGCCAATATGCATCAAGGCTGGCCGAAATTCACTCAGAACCTGTGGTACGCCACAGATGACGCCGGCCTTGCCGCGCTTGTCTATGCTCCGTCCAAAGTGACGGCCAAAGTCGCTGACGGGGTCGAGGTCAAATCTGTCGGAGGAGACATTCTATCCTTTCAACGAGGATGTCAAGGTTTCTGTGAACTTCACCGGCAAGAAAGTCCGCTCGTCATTCTTTCCAATAAAGTTCCGTATCCCGGAATGGTGCGAAGGCGCAGAGATCGCCGTCAACGGTTCAGGATCAAGGCACCATGCGGCGCGGGAGAGATTGTCACCCTAAGACGCATATGGTCAAATGGCGATGTCATCACCCTTCACTTTCCTATGAGCGTGACCTGCGGCAGATGGTATGACAATTCCGCTGTGATAGAGCGCGGACCGCTTCTCTATGCTCTCAAGATGAACGAGAAATGGACAAGGAAGGAGACTGACGCTTCGAAAAAAAAGTCAAATATGGAGACTGGTATTATGAGGTCACTTCCGATTCGCCGTGGAACTATTGTCTCTCCAGCAAAACCATCAGCGAAAAGGGACTTGCCGAGAGTTGTGTCATAATAAGGAACGATGTCGATCCGACTCTCTATCCATGGACCCCTTGAAAACGCTCCGTTGAGCATCAAGATCCCGGCCAGGACTATGCCTGACTGGACAGTCTACAGAGGCTCTGCCGGACATGTTCAGTACTTTACGCAACAAGGCGGTGTTTTGGGGGGAAGAGCGGATGATAGAACTCATACCTTATGGCTGTACAACCTTGAGAATCACTGAATTCCCCTGTAAGGGAGGTGATTCTGTTATGACGGAGAACGTCTTTCTTCAATCCATCGGCGGGCCTGTGCGCAAGTGGCTAATGGAACATTGGCTCAAAAATTAAGACAAATTCAACCACTATGACACTCAAACATGTTTTCAGACTGCAGTCACTTATGGCTGTGCTTACCGTTTCCTTCATGCTTTCATGTTGCAAGACAACTGGAGGAAACCATCATGGTCAAGGCCCGTCAGCCTATTCCGTCATTGACGGGGACTCCATCATCGCCTCATATGTCATGGAGTTCAATGCCGACGATGACGAGATTTATGGACAGACTTTCAGGAATATTGTCGCGGGAAAGTTCCTTTGCGACAATATTCCCGCTTTTGACTGTCCTGACAAGGAATTGGAGAAGACCTATTATTTCCGTTGGTGGACTTTCAGAAAGCATATAAAGACTACCCCTGATGGTTACATCATAACGGAATTTCTTCCGGATGTCCCTTGGGCCGGAAAATATAATTCAATCAACTGCCCGGCGTGTCATCACTATGCCGAAGGACGTTGGCTGAGGAACAAGGAATATCTCAACGACTATGCGCGTTTCTGGCTTGGCCACGACGCCGAGCCAAGAAAATATAGTTTCCCAATAGCTGACGCCACATTGAGACTATACAAGGTTCACGGAGATTTTCAACTGATAAAAGATACTTACAAAGGGCTCAAGGAGATTTACGCCGCATGGGAGTCAGACCACAGGGATCCCAACGGTCTCTTTTGGCAGATGGACGGAAGAGATGGCATGGAAGTCTCAATCTCCGGGGCGATGAGCGATGATGCCACAGGCTACAGGGCCACCATCAACAGTTATATGTATGCTGATGCCATGGCACTTTCCTCGATGGCGGAAATGCTTGGAAAATCCCTTGAGGCCACTGTTTACAAAGAAAAAGCCGACGAGATAAAGGCCCTGATGGATAGATATCTGTGGGATGAGGACGCGAGATTCTACAAGGTAATCCCAAGAAACGGAAAGATGATGATGTCCCCGGCCAGGGAAGAACATGGATACGTGCCTTGGATCTATGACATTCCGGATGAATCCAAGAGCGAGGCATGGCTTCAACTCGTTGACGAACAAGGGTTCAAGGCCCCGTACGGGCCTACTACAGCCGAGCGGCGCGCCGATGGATTCAAAGTTGTCTATGAAGGTCATGAGTGCCAGTGGAATGGTCCAAGCTGGCCTTTTGCCACAGCGCAGACTCTGACCGGACTTGCCGCTTTCATCCACCGTTACGGTGAGGGTGTGATGACAAAAAACGACTATTACGAGACACTGACACATTCAGCAACAGTCATAGACGTGTAAACGACAAAGGCAAGAAGATATGCTGGATTGACGAGAATTTAGACCCTTTCACAGGAGAATGGATATCAAGAAAGATGCTTATCGCCGCCGGAAGCCAGATTAAGGAAAGGGGAAAGGACTATAATCATTCCTCTTTCTGCGACCTCGTCATCTCAGGACTTCTCGGTCTTCAGCCTCAGGTGGACGGAAGTCTTGTGATCGAGCCGCTGATTCCGGAAGGTAAGTGGGATTATTTTTGCCTTGACGGCATCGTATGTGCCGGCAGAAATGTCGTTGTCCTGTATGACAAGGACGGATCCCGTTATGGCAAGGGAACGGGCTTCCGTGTCTTTGTTGACGGGAAAGAGGCTTTCAAGGCCGATACATATACAACGAAGGCGATTGTGTAAAAAAAACACATAATTTCTAATATACGACAAAGGGTTGGAACGAAAGCGAGAAGGACGGCCGGCGAAGCCGGCAGGAAGCGCCTCCGGCGCGTGTCCCCTCTCCGCTAGGGAGAGGGGTCGGGGTGAGGGGTAATACGACAAAGGGTTGGAACGAAAGTTCCAACCCTTTGTCGGGATGATCCGACTCGAACGGACGACCCCTACGTCCCGAACGTAGTGCGCTACCAACTGCGCTACATCCCGATAAATTTTTTGACTTGAAAGGCAGCCTCGGGAGACTGCCTTTCGGATGCTTCTTTATGCGAGCTTATTGATATAAACCGCAATACCACTCTTGAGATTGGCAGCCTTGTTCTTGTGAATGACTCCGATCTTCGCGAGTTTGTCAATCATCTTATAGACCTTAGGAGCGCCATCCTCGGCAGCCTTCTTGTCTGTAGTGTTACGAATCGCGCGGATCGCGTTCCTCGTCGTCTTTGCATAATACTTATTATGCAATCTGCGCCTCTCGCTTTGGCGATTGGCCTTTTTTGCTGATGCGTGATTTGCCATCGTTCTTATTTTTTAATATTTGTAGTGGGAGTAGGAGAATCGAACTCCTATTGCGGGAATGAAAATCCCGAGTACTAACCGTTATACGAACCCACCAAGACTGGTATACCCATAAGGCTGTCTGCCAAATTGGGATGCAAATATATGGATAATTTTCGACCTTACAAAATAATTCGGACGATATTTGCCCTATTTGCCATCATTTCCGTCCTCATCCCACTCAAACGAGTACAAAAGAGACTCTGTCTGCCTAAGATACTGTCGTTTGTCATATTTCGGAGCATAGACCCATGCCTCCAGCACGATGATGTCCTTTCCGTCCTTGCTGTAGAACGAATGTGAGACGAACGGGCCGCCCATGTAGTCGTTATAGACCTCCCAAAGACCTCTGGTCTCCACGAAATCCAGATTGTGGTACTTGAGGAACTTTATTCCCGGTTTGACGAACACACTTGTGGTCATGTAGGAATTCTCGGCTGTCGCAGGGACATATTCCTTGAGAAAAACGTTGCGTCTGGCAATGATGTTCTCCTCCGAGAACGGGTCCTCGTCCGTTGCCGGGTATTTATAGATGAACACACCCTGGATGCTGTACTGCTTTTCGTCCGCTATCCAGATGAAGTCGTCCGTGACCTTTTTCAGATTGTAGCCTACGGGGAAGTGAACCCTTCCTCCTATCATTTTGGCGACAACGTCCCCCAGTTTGGACTCCTCGTAGAGCAGAGTGTTGGCGATGACCCTGTTCCTCTCGGCCTGCTCGATGGCTCCGGTGATGTTCTCACCGTTTTTTTCAAGGACAACAATCGCGGAATCCGCGCATGAGGCGTTGACCTGGATCACACACTGCGGATGTGCCCAGACATCAGTCCTATAGACGACGCCTTGCTTGACGACAGTCGAGTCAATGTTGAAGATCACTATGTTCCTGTGGAGTTTGAACATGTCCGAGAACGCTCCCGGCGAAAGATTGACCAATGAATATAATGGTTCCCTTTGCGGCAGGTACTCGCAGTCTCTTGCCAATAACCCGCCGATCTCGTTGCCCAGATTCCCTTCCCAGTTGTCCTTGCCTACCACGATGATGACTTCACCAGCCTTGCCCGAGACATTAGGCAGGAGGGTTTTCGTGTTGTTCATGCAGGAAACCGCGCTGATCAGCGCCGCGATGCAGATGACGGTCTTGATTATCTTTCATCTTTGTGTTGTTTTTCTGGTTGCAAAGTTACGCTAAACTTCTAAAAACATCAAATTCCAAGTGGTCTGAATACTCTCGTTTTGTTGATGCAATACATTGATAATCAGTGATGAGTGCTCCTGTGTTCTCTTTTGTCGCTTCGACAGGCTCAGCGGCCGGACACTTTCGGCCACTGAACTTGTGGTCGCTGAGTCTGCCGAAGCATCGAAGTGACCGCGGCTACCGTATCAACCGTGCGATGTCGTTTCCGAAAGCCAGTACCATCAGCAACAGCAGCAGCAACATCCCGACAATCTGCGCCGCCGTGAGGAACCTGTCGCTCGGCTTCCGTCCAGTTACCATCTCATAGAGGCAGAACACGATGTGCCCGCCGTCAAGTGCCGGAATCGGCAGAAGGTTCATCACCCCGAGCATAATCGAAAGCAACGCAAGAATATTCAGGAACCTGTACCAGTCCCACGTCGCCGGGAAGACCTGCCCGATGGCGATGAAGCTGCCCACTGACTTGTAGGCCTCAGTGCTTGGCGAAGCCACCAGCTTCAGATCCTGAAGATATCCCCCGATGGTGTCGAAAGTCAGCTTGACTCCCGCTGGGATGGCGCTGACCAATGAATATTCCTTCGTCATCACTCCCGGAATCTGCATAAAGACCCCGATCCTGCCAGCCGTGTCCACCTGAAGCGGTACGGAAAGCGTGTCTGAACCACGTAGGATCGTGGCCGTGACGGTCCCGCCTTTGACTTCCGAAAGGTATTTTCTGGAATCTTGCACAAAAAGGAGTGCTGACGCTGTCTATGGCGATGATCCTATCGCCGTGCAGAAGACCGGCGGCAGAGTTCTCCGACGCGCTCATCACAGAATCGATCACGAACGGCACGGCGAGGTCGAACACTCCCGGAGTGTTGAGCACCGCCCCGATCTTCGAGCGGTCGATGTAGAGATCCACCGTGTCATTGTCCCTCAGGACAGTGACCTTGCTGACATTCCTGCGCGCCAGATCCGCCTGAAGCATCCCGAAATTCTCGGGAACATATTCATCCATCCTGATGATGTGGTCGCCGTTGCGGAAGCCGAGCTCGACACCTAACTCATTGGTATAGATCTGACTGCCCTCGTTGCTGATGTAGGCGCTGCCCCAGATGGCCATAATTCCGATGTAGGCGATAATCGCGAATATGAAGTTGTAGAGCACGCCGCCGCCCATCACCAGAAGCCTCTGCCAGGCCTTCTTGGTGCGGAACTCCCATGGCTGCGGATCCTTCTTCATGGACTCCATGTCCATCGACTCGTCTATCATCCCGCAGATCTTGCAGTAACCGCCAAAGCGGCAGCCAGCCGATTCCATATTCAGTCTCCCAATCCTTCGCTTTCGGGAATATCCTGGTGAACCATTTCCCCTTGGTACTGAACAACTTGGTGCCGCCGGCATCGAAGAAAAGAAAGAATTTATCCACCCGGATCCCGAACAGCTTCGCGAACGTGAAGTGCCCGAACTCGTGGATGACAATAAGTATCGAAAGCGCAAGAATGACTTGCAGAATCTTCATCAGAACAACCATCATCAACCTTTCTTAGCTATGCCCTCAATCTTCCTTTGGGCCAATGAATATATTTCCTCGTTTGTCTTGAATATGTCCTCGACGGACGGTTCTTTTATGAACGGTGTGCGTTCGATGCATTCTCCGACAATGTCCGTGATCCAGTAGAAAGAGATCCTGTCGTGAAGGTACGCCGCCACTGCCGCCTCGTTCGCCGCGTTCAAGGCGCAAGGAATATTCCCGCCCCGCTCCATCGCCTTGTAGGCCAGCGCCAACGCCGGGAACTTCTCGGTGTCAGGCTTGAAGAACGTGATCCCGCCGAGTTCCGCGAAGTCCAGTTTTTTGTTCGCGAGCGGAAGCCGCTCCGGGAATCCGATGGCGAACTGGATAGGCTCCCTCATATCCGGGCAGGCGAGCTGTGCGATGACGGATCCGTCCTCATATTCAATCATGGAATGGATGATGGACTCCGGGTGGACAACGACGTTGATCCTGTCGCAAGGGGTGTCGAAGAGCCACCTCGCCTCGATCACCTCGAAGCCTTTGTTCATCATTGTGGCTGAGTCGATTGTGATCTTGGCACCCATACTCCAGTTCGGGTGCTTGAGCGCCATATCCTTTGTCGCCGCGCTGATCCGCTCCTTGTCCCAGGTCCTGAAAGGCCCGCCGGAGGCGGTTAAGTGAATCTTATGGATGGCGTTGCCCTGTGCCGACAGCAGGCATTGGAATATCGCCGAGTGCTCTGAGTCCACAGGAAGGATAGGGGCGTGGTATTTCTTAGACATCTCCATCACGATCGAGCCGGCAGCCACGAGGGTCTCCTTGTTGGCCAGGGCGATGACTTTTCCGGCGCCGATCGCGGCCATTGTCGGGGCGAGCCCGCTGAACCCGACCATAGCAGCCACCACTATGTCCACCCTGTCGCTTGTAACCAGGTCGCAGACCGACTTCATTCCCGCGAACACCTTCGTGTCAGTGCCGTCCAACGCGTCCGCAAGGTCCTTGTACTTGGTCTCGTCGCAGATGACCGCGTTGTTGGCGTCAAACTCTTTGGCCTGGCTGGCCATCAGCTCCCAGCTGCCCTTGCAGGTAAGCATCTCAACCTCAAAATCCCCCTGTGCTCCCTGATCACATCCAGGGTCTGCCTGCCGATCGAACCGGTCGAGCCGAGTATCGCTATTCTTCTTTTATCCATCAGAAACTTATATATTTGGTTGGGTCCACGGCCTCGCCCTTGTGCCAGAGCTCGAAATGAAGATGATCCCCGTCGGAGAGCGATCCGGTGCCGCCGAGAATGGCTATAGGCATGCCTGCCGTCACCTTGTCCCCGGTTTTCTTCATGAGTTTCTGGTTGTGTTTATAGACCGAGATGATGTCCCCTTCGTGCTGGATTCTTATCGTGTAGCCTTCCGTATCCGTCCATCCGTCCGAGATGACCGTGCCGTCAAGAACCGACATCACCACCGAGTTGCCTGGTGCCGTGATGTCGATGTAAGGATGCAGTACTTTGTCGTACCCCTGCGAGACAACGCCTTTCAGCGGTGTGAAGAAATGCATCCCCTCGATCGGAAGCGACCTTGAGGAATTGGACTTGACGTCGAACTTGTCCTCGTTCGCGACCTCCTTCCGGAGCAGCGAATCCTTCTCCGCAAGTTTCTTAGGGTCAACGGTTTCGGTGACGTTCTTCCTGACCTCCATAAGGCTGTCGATCTTGAGAGGCTCCTGACCGTCCACAACCCTTCGTAGGTTCTCGGAATACAATTCCCATTTCATGATCACATTCTGCAATGAGTCAACCCTGATGGCATTCTGGATCGCGTCATGTTTCGTGCGGGCGTCGGGGTAGCCGGGAATCAAGGTTCTGATCGGGGTGAACGCGATCAGGCAGAATATGACAGTTATGGTGACAACCACAGTTGTGATCGCAGTCACGAGCGCACCCATCCTTGTGAATTTTCTGGACCACAACTTGTCATGTGTGTCATCATCCACAAGCGTGAGCCTGAAGTTATTTATGATGCCGCCTTTTTTCTGTTTGGACATAAGATTTTGACTTGAAAGCCTTTTTCGTTAACTTTGCGGATTACAATGGACAGGATCATCGGCATAGATTACGGACGCAAGCGCGTTGGGGTCGCGGTCAGCGACCCGCTGGGTATTTTTGCCTCAGCCCTGGACACGGTTCCAGCTGCAAAGATAATAGAATATATCAAAAATTATGCTCAAAAAGAGACCATAACCCGCTTTGTGGTCGGCTATCCGATGAACATGAACAACAAACCGTCCGAGGCCGCCGCCGATGTGGAGATATTCCTGAAGAATCTCGCCAAGGCTTTTCCCGGCATTCCGGTGACCCTTGAGGATGAGCGGTTCACATCCGTGCTCGCGCACCGTGCTATGATCGACGGAGGGATGAAGGCGAAGGACCGCAGGGACAAGACATCCGTGGACAAGATCAGCGCGGCCATTATCCTTCAGAGCTATCTGGACAGGACTAACAGAAATTAAAAGGTTAGAGTTATGATATTACCTATTTATTTATATGGGTCTGAGGTTCTCAGGCAGAAGGCTGCCCCGGCTGACCTCTCGGAGAAGGAAAAGATCACCAAACTGGTCTCCGACATGGAGGAGACTCTCGCTAAATCAGAAGGTTGCGGACTTGCCGCCCCTCAGGTCGGCGAGAGCGTCAGGATCCTTATAGTTGACGGCACCGGGATGACCGATGTCTATCCTTACCTCGCCGATTTCAAAAGGGTGATGATCAACCCGGTCATCCTTGAGGAGAGCGAGAAGAAATGTGAATATTCCGAAGGGTGTCTCAGCATCCCCGGAATCTACTGCGATGTCACAAGGCCACAGAGCATGACCGTTGAATATTACAATAGTGATTTCGAGAAGGTTACCGAGACTTTCGATAAGTTTGCCTGCCGTATGGTGCAGCACGAGATGTCCCATCTGGACGGAGATCTGTTCGTGGATCATGTCGCTCCGATAAGGAAGAAGATAATTTCGAAAAAGTTGATGAACATCGCGAAAGGAAAGGTTTTTGCAAGGTACGCCACAAAAATTAAATAAACATTACGACTATGGGTGCATTTCACGCATATGACATACGCGGAGTCTATAACGTTGACTTCGATCGTAACACCGCCTACAAGGTGGGCTATTTCCTTCCGGAACTCCTTGGCGCTGACAAGGTTCTTGTCGGCCGCGACTGCAGGACATCCTCTCCGGAGATCCACGAATATCTTGTGAAAGGAATAACCGACGCCGGCGCTGATGTCTATGACATCGGTCTCAGCACGACCCCGATGGTCTATTTCGGAACCGCCAACTACGGGTTCAAGGCCTCGGTCCAGATCACGGCATCGCACAATCCCAAGGAATATAACGGAATGAAGGTCTCCAGGGAGAACGCCCTCCCTGTCGGTCTGGATTCCGGCCTCGGGCAGATCCAGGAATGGATAGAGAGCGGCAGGCCTACCCCTGTGGCCGAGAAGAGGGGGGACAGGTCATTCTCAAGGATATTCATAAAGACTATCTTGATTTCCTGCTGAAGTTCAAGGGCGACTATTCCGACATCAAGATCGCTTTCGACCTTTCCAACGGAATGTCAAGCCTTTACGCCCGTGAGATTTTCGGCGATGAGCCTGCCTACATATTCGAAGAACTTGACGGAAACTTCCCGAACCACGAGCCTAACCCGCTGATTCCTAAGAATGTCGAGCCGCTTCAGGCTTTGGTGAAGAAGACCGGCGCGGATGTGGGTGTCATCTATGATGGTGACGCTGACCGTGTGATGTTCGTGGACAACGAGGGCAAGTTCGTCTCTCCGGACCTGATGATCGCCGTTCTCGGCCACTATTTCATCGACGAGAGGCACGAGACCGGAACCGTGCTCCAGGACATCCGCAGCTCGAAGGCGGTAGGCGAGTACCTCACTCCGATGGGATGCAAGATGGCGACCTGGAAGGTCGGACGTGCCTTCGCCGCGAAGAAACTTCGTGAACTTGACGGAGTCTGGGGCGGTGAGCTTGCCGGACACTACTATTTCCGTGACTTCTTCTATTCTGACAGCGGACTCCTCGCTTCCATCCTGATTCTGAGGGTTGTTGCCGCGATGAAGAAGAAAGGCGTCACCCTTCACGAACTCATCGGCAGGATCGCGCGCTACCAGAATTCCGGCGAGATCAACTTCCGCCTTGAGGACAAGAAAGGCGCGATGGACGCTGTCAAGGAATATTTCGTCTCCAAGGAGAAACCGACCGCCGAGATGGATTTCGACGGCTACAGGGTCGAGTTCCCGGACTGGTGGTTCAACATCCGTCCTTCCAACACCGAACCATACCTCAGGTTCATCTGCGAGGCGACATCGGACGCTCTCCTTGAGGAAAAGATAAGTGAGACCAAGAATCTTCTCGTGGAGAGGTTCGGCGCAAAACTGTAGGCGGGATGATTCGTGAAAGATTTTGGGTAGGCGCCATTGTCATGGTCCTTGCCGCAATTGGACTTTCCGTTCCTGCCGTGGCGCAGGACACCACAATCAAGACCAGGAAACAAGCTGAGATCCTTATCCCGAGAATCTGCAGGGAATCCGTGCAGTCCATGGAACTGAACAGGGCTGAGGCTCTGGACACAATCGACACGGCGGATCCGCATATCAAGATCCTGCTTCTGTCTGACTATACATGGAAATACTATAAGGATTCCACCTACGCCCGTGACCACAAGATATTCAATGAATATTGGACCCACGACTATCCGGACCCTTACCATGTCTCTTTGGAAGAGCTTCCGGATGAGATCGCGCTTTGGATTGTGGACACATTGAGTGAGTACAAGTGTCCTCATCAGAATGATGTCTATTCAAAGTTCGGCTACCGCCACAGACGGCGTCATCAGGGAGTGGATCTTCCTTTGAAGACGGGTACTCCTGTTTATGCTGCGTTTGACGGCAAGGTCCGCATTTCAAAGCGTTACAAAGGCTACGGAAATCTCGTGGTCCTGCGTCATGACAATGGCCTGGAGACATTCTACGGTCACCTTTCCAAGATTTACGTGAAGGATGACCAGTGGGTGAACGCCGGAACGATCATTGGCTTAGGAGGCTCGACTGGCCGTTCGACAGGGCCTCATCTGCATTTCGAGACCCGTTATAAGGGCTACGCGTTTGATCCTGAATGGCTGATAGATTTCCATTCCGGTACGTTGAGGCACAGGCTGTTTGTCTTGAAGAAGAAGTATTTGAACGCGAACAGCAAGTGAACGTTCCTGAGAGCGAAAGGGAGGAGATCGACATCCTTGAGGGGGACGCAAAGGACAAGGAGGAGGCCGCCAAGAAGGCCGAGGCCGAGAGAAAGGCCGCTGCCGCCGCCCGGTACCACACCATCCGTCAGGGTGACACCCTCGGCGCTCTTGCCCGGAAGTACCGCACCTCTGTCAAGACTCTCTGCCGTCTCAATGGCATCAAGGAAACCACGACCCTGCGTCTTGGCAAGAAGCTGCGTGTGAAGTAGTGCTTTCTTCCGGTCGCTGAATTTATGTCGGTCGCTGAGCTTGTCGAAGCGACTGCCTGAAATAAGAAGCTGTTTTGAATTGTTTGAAATGTTCTTTGAGGTGAAAAATCTTCATTTACTTCCCGCTTCTTCAGTCAGATAGCACCGCTATCTTCCTTGGAAGAAGCGGTCGAAACTGAAGTTTTTCACTCTCAACCCAGCGCCCGAACCGAGGGCAATCGAACTTGTTCGGATTGCCGAGGTGAGCAGCAGGGAAAGAGCTTGCTCTTAACCTTCAAACAAACAATTCAAAACAGCTTCTAAGAGAGGCGAAGAAATTTCCCCTTTGCGAATTTTTGGTAACGTGCAAAAATCGCAAAGGGGAAAGTTCTTCGCTGATTGAGGCATTGGATTACAATACCATCGCCCAAATTGTGCGGATCGCCGTGATGAAAAGTCTTTGATAATAAACGTTTTGGCTACTTTGCTTTAGTGGTTTCAGGCTAAAGTCAATGATTCAATCATTTGGCTATAAGTTTGTTATCAGCCACTCGTTGATTCTGAATGGGTGGCTGATAATGCTTTGATAATGAGTTAGATAAGGCTTTGTCTTAAGTTCGTTTGCCCTAAAGGAGATTTTATAATCGCCGGACTGTCAATATCATAGAGATTACGCTGCTCCAAGATGAGGCCGAAAAAGCCACGAGACTCGGAGCGAAGCGACCGAAGGGGGTTCGGGGAATCCTTCCCCCCGTGCCCCACCGGGGCTGTCACGCAGTGACTGGGGGTGGGAATAAGGGTCACAAAAGAAGGAGACGCAATTTTTGCGCCTCCTTCTTTTGTGGTCCCAGTAGGGCATGATCCTACGACCCCCTGATTATGAGTCAGATGCTCTAACCAACTGAGCTATGGGACCGGATGCCGTCCGACACGGTTTGACGGACGGCATGTCAAAGTTACCAAACTTTTTGAAAAAGACAAAACTCTTTGAATATCTTTGCAAAATTTACGACAGCATGTTTTTGTAAAATGTAAAAAAAATGACCTTCATCACTTTAAATTTGCAATATATTGATGTTCAGGGTGATTCTATGTATTCAAATTTATCGATTCATGCAAATTGTTTTTTCAACATTACTTTACGCTTACATATTCCGGGAATAATGTCTAACTTTATAGGTTGTTTGTCGCATAATTTTACTGAAATGAAAAAGGCTCTGTGTGTTATTTTTGTCATGCTTGCAGGACTTGTGTCCTGTAAATACGATGACTCTGAGATCTGGAACAAAGTCAACGAGAATGAAGCCAGGATAGCGGCTTTGGAAGAGCAATGCCGTGGATTCAATCAGGATCTGCAGACATTGCGCACCATCGTCAACGCGTTGCAAGGCAATGACTACGTGACAGGCGTGGTGGAAGTCATTAAGGAGGGGACTGTTGTCGGGTACTCGATCACGTTCAGCAAAAGCGGCACGGTAACCATCTACAATGGAAAGGACGGTCATTCTCCTGTGATCGGAATAAGACAGCACACCGACGGGAAGTATTACTGGACCGTAGATGGTGAATGGATTTACGACGGTTCCGGTACAGGCAACCGGATAAACGCGGGAGGCACCGCTCCGGAATTGAAGATAGAAGACGGCTGGTGGTACGTCTCTTATGATGGACGTAAGACATGGACGAAATTGTCGAAGGCAACCGGTGAGGACGGGGACTCGTTCTTCTCCTCTGTCACGGACAACGGTGACACTGTGACCGTCACACTTATGGATGGAACCGTGTTCGAACTCGCCAAGAAGTCTTCGGATCTGAGCATCCGGTTTCCGGACTACGGAACATTCAGATTCAATGCCGGGGAGACAAGGTCTGTTGTATATAAGATCCTTAATGCCACAGGAAGCGTGGTGGTCAAGGCGTTTGCGCAGAATGGATGGAAGGCGGACGTCAAAAGGAACAATGACTCGGAAGGAGAAATTGTGGTGACCTCCCCTTCCCCGTTCACTGGCGGTGAGGTTGTGGTGCTTGTATATGATGATTCGAAGACCATCGTAAGGTGCTTGGATTTCGTAGAGGGCAACGTCATCACTCCTCAGGAGACATATTCAATGTCAAGAGGCGCGGGAGAGATTGCCGTCACTGTGTCTGCTGACGTTGACTATTCCGTGGATATTCCAGAGGACGCCGCATCCTGGCTGAGATATTCAGGGTTGAAGACCAGGGCGATGCGTCAGGATGAACTTGTCTTTCATTGTGACAGGAACGAGGGAGAGAGTGCCAGAAGCGCGGTGGTCGGAATCGTGAACAAGGCTGCCGGTATTCATGAAAAAGTTGTGATTTTTCAGGAAGGAATAGTGCACACCCTCCAGACCCATTCTGTCGGCAACGGAATAAAGATAGTGATCATGGGAGACGGCTTCACCAAGGATGATCTTACGGCTTCGGAAGGGGAGGCAATGTCGTCATTTGACAAATGGGCCGACAGGACAATGGAGGAGTTTTTCGCCGAGGAGCCTTACCGGTCATTCCGGGACAGGTTCGATGTGTATTCTGTCGCGGTCGAGTCGGACGGGCGGAATTTTGACGGCAGCACGGCCTTTGCGAGCAAGTTCGGAACGGGAACCTATATCGGAGGCAATGACAGCAAGGTCTGGCAGTATGCCTATAAGGTAGATGGGATCAGTTGGCTCACGGTGAGAAACACGCTTGAACTGGTGATCCTGAATTCCTCGAAATATGCCGGTACAACCTACATGTGGTCGGACGGCAGGGCTATAGCCTACATCCCGGTTGCCAACTACAACACCGAAGATTTCGGGAAGGTTCTTCGCCATGAGGCGGGCGGTCACGGGTTCGCTAAGCTTGCGGATGAATATTTCTACGAAAAGACAATCACCGAGGACAAGGTGAAAAGTCACAAGGAATGGTTCGCCAAATACGGTTTCTACCCGAACGCCGATGTCACGAACGATCCCAAGGAAATCCATTGGGCGCATTTCCTTTCAGATCCGCGCTATTCCGGTCAGGTCGGAATCTACGATGGCGGCCTGACGTTCAGATACGGTGCCTACAGGCCGACGGACTACAGCATCATGAGACAGAATGCCGGCGGGTTCAACGCTCCTTCGCGTGAGGCCATATTCAAGAGAATCATGAAGTTGTCTGAGCCAAGCGGGTGGAAATATGATTTCGAGGCGTTTGTGGCCTACGATGAGATCAACCGTTCGGCCGCGTCACAAGCCTACTACGAAAACCAGATGGAAAACTTTGACGAGGAGTCGTTTGTCCCTCTCGCTCCTCCTGTCGTAAGGGAGGAATAAAAGTTCAATATTCCTTTACGCCGTTTCCGGCCATCCATTCCAATAGCGGGGTGCTGTCGAATCCGACGGTGCCTTTCAGGAATACGTTCACGTCGAATCCAACCTCTTGGCTCAGCCGGAAGACATTCTTGAGGGTCTCCAAAACACAGAACTCAGAGGCGATTCCGCAGACGGTGACCTCGTCCCCTGCCAGAAACAGACTCTGGTTTGAGGCTGTCACGGCCGCCAGCGCTCCATATTCCTCCCTCTCCTTGTTCTGCCCTTTCAGGATGAATCTTGTCCTCGCTTCCTCCAGCCCGTCCAGCAGCCCGTCGGCGAGACTTGCCCCTAAAGTGTAGTGAACGCAGTGCTCTGGCCATTGACCACCGTTTGCCTTGAACGAACAATGATCCTTCGGATGCCAGTCCAAAGTGAAATACACAAGATCGGCTCCGTTCTTGATCCCGTTTATCTCCGGAATGATCGCCTCTGCTCCCGGCACGGCCAGAGATCCGTCAATGAAGTCCCTCTGCACATCCACTACAAGTAAAATCTTTCTTCCAGTCATATTAAGAAGCTGTTTTGAATTCATTTTTGATTCATGACCACACCCGCACATTCATATTCACAATTCGGGACAAGTCGTCCCATTTCGTCTGAATCCTTCTTTTCTCAAAGATAGCCATTATCTACAATAAAGAAAAATCAAAGAAGCCATGTGCCTGTTGGCAAGCCTTTATGCCTTGGTGATTGCAAGCCGCCTCAAGGTGTCTATGAATATGATTTCTTCCTTATTGTGCGAACATGATGCGCAGTGATAGAAAGAAGAAACTCTCCCTCTCGTGCGCGATTCCGCATCATGTTGATGCCGGCCACTTATGTTTATAGTTGGCGGGAACGGTCATGCCTGTCTGATGGCCGTACAGTCATGGACTTTGTTCCTCAAGACCGATTTCAGCGAGGTGTCAGGAACAGTGAACCACTCCTGATGTTGCTTAAGTGGCTGTGGATGTTCCCGCCAATTGCAACGAAGTTGAAAAGGTCTTTCGTCGTGGGAGGGGCAAGCCGGTTCTTTTAGCTTACAGGGGCTTTGGACTTGCTCTGGCTTTGGACTTGCCCCGGTTTTTGACTTGCCCCCCGGCTTTGGACTTGCTCTGGCTTTGGACTTGCCCCGGCTTTGGACTTGCCCCGGTTTTGGACTTGACCCCAATATTCTTTGAAATCAATGAGTTATGAGGAAAAGAAAAACGGACAAACCGTCATTTCTGATGATTTGTCCGCTTTGGCTCCTCAAGTAGGACTTGAACCTACGACCCCCTGATTAACAGTCAGGTGCTCTAACCAACTGAGCTATTGAGGAATTTTGTCAACCTTTTCGGTTGTTTGTTCCTTTCGGGAGTGCAAAGGTACAACAAAAATTGATTAGTGCAAATTTTTTTGTAGTTTTTTTTGTGTACCTTTGTGTGAATTTCTCGGAGGAGGAAAATGGACATAGACTTGTTTTCAGATATGGTCAAGGGGCTGATCCTTGACAATGATGAGGTTACGTTGCCTGGCTTGGGGACTTTCGTCTCCGAGGTGATGCCCTCTACTTTTTCTGACAAAGGGTACACCATCAATCCTCCTTACCGAAAACTGTCGTTCAGGCAGCGCGGATCAGGAAACGAGGAGATGATGGCGGAGTTCTATGCCAAGATCAACGGGACGGATCTTGAGACTTCAAAGAGAATCCTTGGGGAGTTTATCGCCGGGCTGAGGACAACGCTGCAGGCAAAGAAGGTCGTGATATTCCCCGGGCTCGGCCGGTTGAGGGCGACTAAGGAGAACACGTTCTTTTTTATCGCTGACGAGGATTTGGACATCTATCCTTATGGGGTAGGGCTGGAGCCGGTGTCTTTGAAGACTCACGAGGAGACTCCGGACGAGGTGGCGCAGAGTGTGGCGGCGCTTAGGGAGCTGGTGGCGGATCCGGTTCCCATCAGAGAGCCGATTGCACCGGTCGCTTTGACAGGCTCTGTGACCGAGGAAACAGACACTCCGACCGATGAATCTGACACCGGAGCCGAAAATGAGAAAGAAGATGAGAAAGAAAGAGAGGAGGAGGAGACAGTCACAAGACGAGAAACCGTGCTTGGAAAGTGGTTCTAATCGTGGCGGCAAGTCTCATCGGTTTGGCGCTGGTGGCTCTCGGAATATTCATACTCCTCGCCCACTTCGCTCCGGATTTCATTGACTCGATCCTCTACACCCCTGAGGAACTGAGGATTATAAATCATTAGGACTATGGAAAAGATCAACGTTTCAGACAATAGGTTCAGTACTGACATAACGATCCCGTGCTACGACACGGACGCATCGTTCCGCCTGAAGCCGGCCGCGTTTATGGATCACGCCCAGGAAATGGCGTATCTGGCGGCCCAGGCGCTTCATTTCGGCTATGACGACCTTCAGAGGCATCACACGGCCTGGGTTCTGTCACGGATGCGGATGGATTTTCTGAACCCTCCGAAATGGACGGACGAGACGACCCTCTACACTTGGCACAAGGGACAGGACGGCCTGTTCTTCCTGCGTGACTTCGAGCTCGAACGAAGGAAGGGCGACACGGACTTCGCCGACAAATCAAAGGCGCAGGTGCTTTGCACCTCTTCGTGGATAGTGATGAATGTCGAGACCCGGCGGCTGGTGCGCAGCGATGAGGTTCTGAATATGGTCCCGGCGACCACCCAGTGCCCTGACAATGCGATCCAGATCCCTTGCGGCAAGGTCGTGATGCCTAAGAATATCCCCGCGGAGGAACTCGGCTGCCACAAGGCGGCATATTCAGACATCGATGTGCTGGGGCACACCAACAATGCCCGCTACGTGGTCTGGGCTATGGACTGCATTGACTATGAAGAGGTCGCCGGCAACCCTGTCAGGAGCATAAGCATCAACTTCATCAAGGAGACGAAGCCTGGGGAGGTTGTCAGGATATTCAGAAGTGTTGAGGATATTGACGGACAAAAGAAATATTTCATAGAAGGTAAAATTGAAGACAAACCGTGCTTTTGCGCGCGGATAGATTTTTAATTAGATATGCGAGATTTGTTTTTAGGGGCTGGAATAGCCCATTCGATTCTAGTTTTCGCAGTCGTGATCGCGATCGGACTGTACCTTGGCAAATTCAAGATCAAAGGCATCTCCATCGGTTCCACGTGGATTCTGTTCGTGGCTATCCTGTTGAGTCATTTCGGCCTCAGGGTGGACGCGACCGTGATGAACTTTATGAAGGACTTCGGCCTGATCCTGTTCGTGTTCTCGATAGGCCTTCAGGTCGGCCCGGGATTCTTCCACTCCTTCAAGAAAGGCGGACTTCAGATGAATATCCTTGCGGTCGCCCTTGTCCTGTTGGCTGTGGCCGTCACCGTGGCGATCCATTTCATCACCGGCGAGGATCTCAAGACTATGGTCGGCGTGATGTCCGGAGCCGTGACCAACACCCCGGGACTCGGTGCCGCCCAGCAGACGATGGCGGATTCAATGCGCGCGGAGAACTATCTGGCGTCTGACATCACATCGGCGACCTCCGGGCTGGCTTCCGCCTACGCTGTGGCCTACCCGTTGGGAGTTCTGCTTGTGATCGCTCTGATGATGTTCTTCAAGGCGATATTCAAAGTTGATCTCAATAAGGAGAAGGAAGTCCTTGACAATGAGGATAATAATGAGGATGTGGCAAGGCGTATGCACTGCGAGGTCGAGAATCCCGCGGTTTTCGGAATGACAATCAAGGACGCCACCAAGGATCTGGGCAATTCCATCGTGATCTCCAGAATACTTCGCGACGGGCTCATGTCCGTTCCCGGGCCTGATACCGTTCTCCAGAAAGGGAGACAAACTTCTGATCGTCACTTCTCAGAAGAATGTGGACTCGCTTAGGATCACCTTCGGAGAAGAGGTTCCGATGCACCTTCAGGACTGGGAGCAGCTGGATGCCAGGATGGTGAACAGGAAGATAACCGTCACCAAGACGAACCTTACGGGAGTGACCCTCAGAAGTCTCAATGTCAGAGCTAATTATGGGGTCAGTGTCACCAGAGTCATAAGATCCGGTGTCGGTCTTGTCGCAAGGCCTAACCTCATCCTCCAGATGGGCGATGTGTTGAGGGTTGTCGGCCCGGAGCTCGGAATTGAGGAGGTTGCCAACCTTGTTGGTAACCAGACTTCGACTTTGAACCACCCGAACCTTATCCCGATCTTCTTTGGAATCGCTCTTGGTGTGATATTCGGTTCAATTCCTATCGCCATCCCAGGCATTCCTCAGCCTATAAAGCTGGGACTTGCCGGAGGCCCGCTCATCATCGCGATCCTGCTTGGCTACTTCGGCCCTAAGTGGAAGATCACGACCTACACGACCCAAAGCGCCAATCTGATGGTCAGGGAGATAGGAATATCCTTCTTTATGGCGGCCGTCGGTTTGGGAGCCGGACAGAACTTCGTAAGTTCGATCCTGGACGGAGGTTACTGGTGGATCCTTTACGGAGCGCTCATCACCTTCATCCCTGTCTGCACGATCGGCCTCATCGCAAGATATGTCTGCAAGCTGAACTTCTACCAGATCTGCGGTCTGATCTCCGGTGGTACCACCGATCCCGCCGTCCTGGCGTTCACCCAGGGGGCTTACGGAACGGATTATCCTTCAGTGAACTACGCCACCGTCTATCCTCTGTCTATGTTTATGAGGGTGCTTGTGGCCCAGTTGCTGATCCTTTTGGCGATAGCTTGACGTTATGTTTGACTTGATCTACCCGGTTTCTCCGGCTCCGGTTATGCCTTTGCCATCGGCCGACAATCCCGGTGACCGTCCACGTCCTACGGGCGAGATGGTCCCGGTCGTGGAGGAGAACGGCCTTGTCATCGGACAGGCCACCAGGCAGTCCGTGCACGATGGCTCGAAGCTGATGCATCCGGTGATCCATCTTCACATCATCAACCGGGAGGGGTGTCTGTATATTCAGAAACGCTCGATGAAGAAGGATCTTCTTCCGGGGCGTTGGGACACGGCCGTCGGCGGTCACGTCGATTACGGCGAGACGCTTGAAGAGGCGCTCTACCGCGAGGCCTCTGAGGAACTGGGATTCAGGGACTTCAATCCGATATTCCTGAAATCCTACATTTGGGAGTCGGCTCGCGAGAAGGAACTGGTCAGCGTCTTCGCCACCGTCGGCAACTTCACTTTGAAGCCTGACAATGACGAGGTCGCCGAAGGACGCTACTGGAATATGTCCGAGATCGAGTCGAATCTGGCGCGGGGACTGTTCACTCCGAATTTTGAGCAGGAATTCAAATCAATCAAGGACACTTTACTGGCTTTGCTCTGATGGACAATAATATTGACAAATTCATAAAGGACCAGTTGTCGGTCTGGCCTCTTGCCGCCGAGAACTATCGTGACCTCAAGAAGGTGGAAACCAAACGGTTGGATGTCGGAGGACTGGAGGTCATCGTCCAGCATAACCCTTGCCGCAAGATTTCTTCCGAGGCGGCCCTGGACCCTAAGTCTCTCAGCGAGAGGCCTTGCTTCCTCTGCCCTGAGAACCGCCCGGCGCAGCAGACCCACATTGAGTTCGAGGGGCGCAAGGGACGGAAATACCGCGTCACGCTGAACCCGTACCCGATCTTCCCGTCGCATCTCGTGATCTCAAGTTTCGAGCACACGCGGCAATCCATCTGGCACCGTTATCAAGACCTTCTTGACTTTGTCAGCGCGCACAATGAATATCTCGGGTTCTACAACGGCCCTGTGAGTGGGGCTTCAGCGCCTGACCATCAGCATTTCCAGGCTTGTCCGCAAGGACTGATGCCTCTCCAGAACAGGGTGGACGGATTGTTGGCGGCCGGCGATGTCAATACTCTGGAATATTTCACCAACGTCAAGGAAGCCAAGCTCTTCCATCTTAATGAATATGCCAACGGAGTCTTCGTCCTTTGCGGCGGCACGGCGAAATCCGTGGCTAAGCTTTTCTACCGGCTTATGGACTGCGCTCCGGTGCCGGAGGACTCGGATGAGCCGAAAATCAACCTGTTCGCCTGGACGCATAACGGGGAATATCGCTCCATTGTGATATTCAGGGATAAGCATCGTCCGCACAACTATTATTCCACCGGGGCGGATCATCTGGCGATGAGTCCAGGGTGCGCTGATCTGGGAGGTGTGTTTGTGGCTCCTAAACGTGAGGATTACGACAAACTTGACTCAGAGCTTCTTACGGCGGTTGTCCGTGAGATAACCGTCAGCGGGGAGACAGAGAAAGGCATCATCTGGAGGCTGACCAGAACCCAGCGCAGGCTGGAGGTCGGGATAATGTCCGGCAGTGCGATCGAGTTCGAGATCATTTCCGACGGGGCGGGACGGCAGAAAGTCGAATATTCGGCGGGACGCATTTCCTACAACGGAGTTCTCTTTACGATGAACTGGTCTTCGAGGCTCAGACTGAGGCCACTATGTTCGCCGAGCCGTCGTTCATCCTTTACGGAGTGACTATCGGTGTGGATTTCCATTGGGAAAGGAAGGTGACCCAGAAGTTCGCGGGAACTCTCAAGTTCATCGTGGACGGGGACAAGGTCACGGCCGTGAATATTGTTGGAGTTGAGGACTATCTGCTTAGTGTCATCTCGTCTGAGATGAAGGCTTCGGCCGGACTGGAGTTCCTCAAGGCGCACGCTGTCATTTCCCGTTCCTGGGTTATGGCGCAGGTGGAGCACCGTCGGAATCCGGTCACTTCGACAGGCTCAGTGACCACAGAAGTGAGTCCCGTGACCACCGAAGTGAACTCAGCGACCGGCGGCGAGGAGGAGTACATCAAATGGTTCGACCACGATGACCACACCCTCTTCGATGTCTGCGCCGATGATCACTGCCAGCGTTACCAAGGTCTCACGATGGCCGTGGGCGACACTGTCCGCAAGGCCATAGACCAGACCTGGGGGCTTGTGCTCACCTCTGAAGGCCGGATATGCGACGCCCGCTTCTCAAAATGCTGCGGAGGCCGTATGGAGATATTCAGCACCTGCTGGGAAGACAAGGATTACCCTTACCTCCAGCCGCTCCCGGACACTCCGGACTGCGCGGAAGGAGGCGACGTTTTCTGCGACACCAAGGACGAAAAGATTCTCTCCCAAGTGCTTAACGACTACGATCTGGAGACGAAGGACTTCTACAGATGGACCACTGAATATTCAAGGACGGATGTCTCGGAACTTGTCCGCAGACGCTCCGGAATAGATTTCGGCACCATCCGTGACCTCGTCCCGATCGAGAGAGGCCCGTCCGGAAGGCTCAAAAGGCTCAAGGTGGTCGGCGACAAGAAGACAATGGTCATCGGCAAGGAACTGATCATCCGCCGCTGGCTGTCCGAATCCCATCTCAAGAGCTCCGCCTTTGACATAAAATGGGTCGGCGACAGACTGGTCCTTGACGGATCCGGATGGGGACACGGAGTCGGCCTCTGCCAGATCGGCGCCGCCGTGATGGCCAGCAAAGGCTACACGTTCGATCAGATCCTGCTGCACTACTATCCAGGCAGCATACTGGAAAGAAGATAATATAATCAACACATAATGGCTAATTTCACTAAACGTAATCCTTGGATGTGGATCCCGACCCTCTACTTCGTCGAGGGCATTCCATATTTCCTTGTCAACAATGTCTCCGTCCTGATGTTCGCCAAGATGGGCGTTCCGAACGGGCAGATGGCGTTGTTCACATCCCTGCTTTACCTCCCGTGGACGTTGAAGTTCCTCTGGAGCCCGTTCGTGGACATCATCAAGACAAAGAGATGGTGGATCATCACTATGCAGATCATCATGTCCATAGCCTTTGTGGTCCAGGCTCTTACGATGCCTCATCCGTCAGCGGAATCCATCGCGGCCGGCAGCACGCCTATGAGCCTTTTCTCGTTCACGCTGATCCTGTTCGTCTTCGCGGCCTTCGCCTCCGCCACACACGACATAGCGGCTGACGGCTTCTATATGCTGGCCCAGAGCCAGAGCAGCCAGGCGGCCTTTGTCGGAGTCCGCAGCACGTTTTCAGGCTCGCCAATGTCTTCGGCAACGGTGTGATCGTCGCAGTGGCCGGATTGCTGGAGACCAGAACCGGCAACATCCCGTTGGCCTGGCAGCTGACCATCGGCGGATCCGGCATACTCCTTAGCGGGTTGACCCTCTATCACACGTTCGCGATTCCTAAGCCAGAGTCCGATGTGCCTAATATTCAAGAGGATTCAGGCAACAAGGTGGCCGAGATATTCGAAGGTTTCGGCCGCACCGTGACGACATATTTCAAGAAACCGGGCGTTTGGCTCGCGATCATATTCATGCTTTGCTACCGTCTCCCTGAGGCCTTCCTCATCAAGATGTGCACTCCGTTCCTTGTGGCTGCGAGAGAGGCCGGCGGACTTGGGATGCAGACCGCGCAGGTCGGCATAGCGTACGGTACCCTCGGCGTGATATTCCTTCTTCTCGGAGGGATCCTCGGAGGACTTCTCGCATCACGTCTCGGGCTGAAGAAATCCATCTGGATCATGGCTGCGTTTATGACGCTTCCTTGCCTGTCGTTTGTCTATCTCGCTGTGGTACAGCCTGTAAGTAAGTTTCGCCACAATCTGTACCTGCATCGCCATAGAACAGTTTGGCTACGGCTTCGGATTCACCGCCTACATGCTCTACATGATGTACTTCTCCGAAGGCGAGTTCAAGACCTCGCACTATGCCTTCTGCACCTGCTTCATGGCGCTGAGCATGATGATACCGGGCATGTTCGCCGGCTTCCTGCAGGAGTCCCTCGGCTACAAGGGCTTCTTCTGGATGGTGATTGTCTGCTGCATAGCGACCGTCGTCGTCACCTTCCTCGCCGACCGCAAGATCGATCCTGAATATGGCAAGAAATAATCAACGAATTGATAATCAATGAATATATGAACGCAGTCAAAAGAATATTCACCGTCCTGCTCTCCGTTGCCGCATTGTCGGCCCTTTCCGCGCAGGCTGGACAGAAACAGATTGTACGCACCGGCATCGAAGTGCTTGAAGGCCGTGGCTTCGAGGGACTTGTCGGCAAGAATGTCGGGCTGGTCACCAATCCGAGCGGTATCGACCATAATCTCCGCTCCACTATCGACATACTCCACGAGGCCCCGGGAGTCAACCTCAAGGCGCTTTTCGCCCCTGAGCACGGAGTCCGCGGGGATGCCTACGCCGGCTCGCACGTGGAGGATTTCAAGGATCCTAAGACAGGGATCCCGGTCTATTCGATCTATGGCTCCAACCGCAAGCCGAGCAAGAAGATGCTTGAGGGGCTGGACATCGTTGTCTATGACATCCAGGACATCGGCAGCCGTTCCTATACTTTCATCAGCACCCTCGGTCTCGTTATGCGCGCCTGCGCCGAGAACGGCATCGAGGTGATGGTTCTGGACAGGCCTAACCCGTTGGGCGGCAACAAGATCGAAGGCTGTCTCGTGGAGCCGGGCTTCCATTCGTTCGTCAGCGAGTTCAAGATCCCTTACATCTACGGCCTCACTGTCGGCGAGCTCGCCCTTCTCCTGAACGAGGAAGGCCTGAACTGTGGCGAGAAAGGCAACGAGGCACCGCTGAAATGCAGACTTTCCGTCATTCCGATGGAAGGATGGACAAGGAATATGCTCTATCAGGACACGAACCTACCTTGGGTGCTCCCGTCCCCGAATATTCCTTATCCTCAGTCCGCCGTTAACTATCCGTCCTCCGGCATAACCGGAGAGTTCCAGGGCTATCTGAACATCGGCATCGGCTACACCCTCCCTTTCGAGGTTTTCGCAGCCGAATGGATTGACGCCGATGCCTTGAAGGCGCTTCTTGACAGCTACAACCTTCCGGGGTGGCATTCAGGACAATCCACTTCAAGCCGTTCTCGGGAAGCCTTCAAGGAAAGCTGATCCACGGCGTTCAGTTCCACTACACTGACTATGAGGCCGCCTGCTGCACGCTGACGCAGTTCTACGTGATGCAGGCCGTGAACGAGCTCTATCCGGAAAAGAATCCTTTCGCCCTCTCGAAGGGGCGCAACAATATGTTCGACAAGGTCTGTGGTACGGATTATGTAAGAACGACTTTCGGAAAGCGTCTCAAAGTCGAGGACATCGCTGACTATTGGTCAAAGGATGTCGAGGCTTTCAGGACACTATCCCGTAAGTATCGGCTATATAATTAAACCACTTAACACCGAATCAAAATGAAGAACATTCTGAACATCGCGATTGCATCGGCCGTGGCATTGGCCCTTATCGCATCACCGGTTGATTCATATTCACAGGAAAGACGCTCTTCCGGATCGAGGAGCACCACCACTTCTTCCCAGACCAGATCTTCGTCCAGAAGTTCTTCTTCCTCAAAAAGTTCGGGTTCGTCCTCCACGAGAAGTTCCGGCTCGTCCGCAACAAGGAGTTCTGGTTCTTCCTCTACAAGAAGCTCTGGTTCTTCCGTGTCCAGAAGCTCCCAGGACAACAGCCGCAGGAGTGGTTCCAGCGTGTCGAGGAGTTCCCAGGACAACAGCCGCAGATCTTCCACGAGCGTTTCACGCGGTTCGCAGGACAATAACAGAAGAAGTAGCGGCACTACTGTAAGGAGTTCGTCCTCAGACAGATCATCTTCTTCAGTGAGAAGCTCGTCATCCGCGTCAAGGTCTTCTTCCCGCAGCGGTGACAGCGGAAGCTATCAGGACAATAACCGCCGTAGGAGTAGTTCCAGCGTGTCGAGGGGGTCGCAGGATAACAACCGAAGAAGTTCTACGGGTTCTACATCAGTAAGGAACTCGTCTTCTGACAGGTCATCTTCATCCGTGAGAAGCTCGTCTTCGGTAAGACGCTCTTCTTCAGAGAGATCATCATCTGTAAGAAGTTCATCCTCGTCTGTCGGAGAGTCTTCCTCATCGACAGGAAGTCCAGGAGGCAGGGTCGCGAGACAGATCGGATCTTCATCCTCCAGAAGTACTTCGGCAAGAAGTTCCGCGTCTGACACCAGAAGGGAGCAGTCCCAGAGGGTCGGAAACGCCACCCGAGGAGGTCTGACTTCCTACGACCGTAACGCACATGGCGGAGAGGATGTGATGAGGGAGAGAAGAAGCGACTTCATGAGGATAGGGGGGAGGACCGTAACGTCCATAGAATCCCGCCGCGCGACCGTGACTTCATGCCATACGACCGCCCGAGGCATTTCTGGGCGCATGAGCACCACTACTATGGCTATAGGGTTCACTACCTGCCACCTCGTTACAGAAGAATGACTTACTGGGGAGTAGAGTACTGCATCTATGACGGAATATATTACCGTCCGTACGGTGACATATTCGTGGTTTGCCGTCCTCCGTTCGGGGTTTGCATCGACCGTGCGATTTCGGATCTTGTGTTCGCGTCGGTTCGGCTTCGCCTACTACAACAACACTTACCGGATGTACCGCGCCATCGATTCCAACAACAGGATCATCGAGGAGCAGAACACGAGGATAATCGCTCGGAACAACGCCACCATCGCCGCACAGAACAGTTCGTTCGCTTTGAACTCTACGAGAGCCAACAACGCTTATTCACTTGCGGACCGTCTTGGTCTTGTGCAGAGCTACGCCTACGCCAACCAGCCGTACTACTATCAGGACGGGGTGTTCTACATCGTCAACTCCAACGGCCAGTACGAGGTCATCGTTCCTCCGGCCGGAGCCCTTGTCGAGGATCTTCCTGACGACTACGACACGATAACGATGGACGGGATGGACTTCTACAAAGTGGATGACACTGTCTATAGGCTCACACTTGTGGAAGGAAAGCCTTACCTTGAGGTTCTCGGCCAGATGTACGGTAAGCTGGCCAACCAATACAATTATTACTCAAACAGAACTGCTTCCTACAACAGTCTCTATTAACAGTTTAGACATTAATGGACAAACTCAGGAACTTATTTGAAAGTTTACAGGTCAGAAAGTAAGTGACACGGAGGAACTTAACTCCTCCGGAAGCAACAGGAGATATTTCCGTCTCAAGGGCGGGAATATCTCCATTATAGGTGTCATAGGGACAAGCCGCGAGGAGAACAACGCGTTCATCAGTCTCAGCGCGCATTTCCTCAGCAAAGGAATAAAAGTGCCTAAGGTACTGGCTGTCAGTGAGGACGGAATGCGGTATATTCAGGAAGACCTTGGCGATGACCAGCTTTACAAGGTTGTCTCCCAAGGGCGCGAGAGCGGTGAATATAGCTCCTACGAGTGCCGTCTTCTGTGCCGTGCCATGGAGATGCTGCCGAAACTTCAGTTCAAGGGAGCCGAGGGGCTGGACTGGTCAGTCTGCTATCCGGAGCCGGCTTTCAACGAGCGGATGATCCTCTTCGATCTGAACTATTTCAAATATTGCTTCCTGAAAGCTACCGGACTGGAGTTCAACGAGGTGAAGCTTCAGGACGATTTCGAGAGGCTAAAGACGGACCTGATGCAGGATATGGGAGACACATTTATGTACCGTGACTTCCAGGCCCGGAATGTGATGATGAAGGACGGCGAGCCGTACTTCATTGATTTTCAGGGTGGACGGCGCGGCCCGATCTACTATGATGTGGCATCTTTCGTCTGGCAGGCCCGCTCACGTTACCCGGAGAACCTCCGCAAGGAAATGGTTCAGACCTACCTTCGCGCTTTGAAGGGCTACATGGATGTGGACGAGGCTCATTTCAACGAGAGGCTCAGGCTGTTCATCCTGTTCAGGACTCTCCAGGTGTTGGGCGCGTACGGTTTCAGAGGCTATTTCGAGAAGAAACCGCATTTCCTTGCGAGCGTTCCTTACGCTCTGGGTAATCTGCGTCGCCTTCTCCAGAAGCCGTTCGAGGATTATCCTTATCTGAACGAGATCCTCACCAAACTCACCACGATGTCGCAGTTTCAACAACATCGCCGAGGACAAACGTCTGGAAGTGAGAGTCTTCAGTTTCGCTTACAAGAAAGGCATCCCTGTTGACACATCCGGCAATGGAGGAGGCTACGTCTTTGACTGCCGCGCCATCAACAATCCAGGCAAGTACGAGCATTACCGTCAGTTCACGGGGCTCGACAAGGAGGTCATAAAATTCCTTGAGGATGACGGCGGAATCACAAAGTTCCTGAACAACGTCTATGACCTTGTCGATAACCATGTCAAATGCTTCATTGAGAGGAAGTTCACCCATCTTCAAGTTTGTTTCGGATGCACTGGCGGACAGCACCGCTCGGTTTACTGCGCCGAGCATCTGGCCCAGCATCTGGCCGACAGGTTTGACATTAAGATAACGGTGACCCATAGGGAACTTGACATTGAGAAAATCCTGTAGATGAAAGCGATGATTTTCGCGGCGGGTCTCGGGACGATACTCAAGCCGATCACGGACACTTTGCCTAAGGCCTTGGTCCCGATTGACGGGAAACCGCTTCTGTACCGAGTAGTGTCCAAACTCAAGGCCGCCGGGATCTCGGAGTTCGTCATAAACGTGCATCATTTCCCGGACTCTATCATCGGCTACACCCACGAACAAGGGGACTTCGGAGTGGATGTCAAGTTCTCTGACGAGCGGGATTTCCTGCGTGAGACCGGAGGAGGGATAAAGTTCGCCCGTCCGTTGCTTGAGGGAAGCCCGTTCCTGGTTCACAACGTGGACATCCTGTCAGACCTGGACGTGGACTGGTTCATCTCGCAGGCCCGCCCGGATGCTCTTTCCAACATACTTGTGAGCGATCGTAAGACGCAGAGATATTTCCTTTTCGACGACGACATGAGGCTTGTCGGCTGGACGAATCTGGCCACAGGTGAGGTCAAGAGCCCTTACGGGGACATCGACCCGGGAAAGTTCCGGAAATATGCTTTCGCAGGCATCCACTGCATCTCTGACGGCATATTCAAAGTCTTTGACGAGGATGGCTGGGGCGACCGTTTCTCTATCACGGACTTTTATATTCAGGAATGCGCCAAGCATCCGATCTATGGAATAGTCCCTAAGGAGTTGAGACTGATTGATGTGGGTAAGCTTGAGACCCTCTCCGAGGCGGAGGAATTTGTTAGAAACACACTTAAAAACAACTGATTAATATTATGGCAAAAGGCAAGTTTTGGTCTGAGTTCAAGGACTTCGCGATGAAAGGCAATGTGATCGATCTGGCTGTCGGTGTTGTTGTCGGCGGCGCTTTCGGCAAGATTGTCACCTCTTTGGTCAATGATGTCATCATGCCGTGCGTGGGAGTGCTCATCGGTGGCTTCGACTTCATAAATCTTAAGATTGTGCTCCACAAGGCTGTGATGGAAGGGTCAGAGGTTGTCAAGCCGGCCGTGACCCTGAACTATGGCAATTTCATTCAGGAAACAGTGAACTTCCTGATCATCACATTCAGTATATTCCTTGCCATCAAGGGAAATTGGCCAAGTTGCAGAGGAAGAAGGAAGAGGCTCCCGCAACCCCTGCGGCACCGGCTCCTAAGCCTGATGATGTTGTCCTTCTTGAGGAGATACGCGATCTTCTGAAGAATCAGAAATAGCACGCTCCTTGTAGGCAATCGGAGAGCATCCGACCGCTTCCTTGAAATATTTCCCGAAGAAAGACTGGTTCGCGAAATGCAAGATCTCGCTGACTTCCTGGACGGTGTAGTTGCCGCTCTTGAGCATTGTCTTGGCATCCTTGATGACAAAGTCGCGGATCCAGTCTTTCGCATGTTTCCCTGACTCCTTATAGATCATCTGGGCGAAGTACTTCGGGGATATGAAAAGCCTTCTGGCATAGAATTGCACGCTCCTTTCGAATGTGTAGTTCCGGCTTAGCTCAGTCAGAAAACGGCGCAGCAATTCATTGCTCCTCCACTTTGTCACCTTGTGCTCGACCACGTGTTCTTTCAGGAGGGTAAGGCGGGCGGAGAGAGAACTCGCAAGCATGACATAAGCCCCTTGGAGAGCCTCGGATTTGAACATGTCGCTTTCCTGCAAGATTATATTCTTCACTGTTGAGAAGAATGCTATCATGCGCTGCCCTTCTGAGGGGGTCAGGTGCAGCACTTTAGGATCATACAGGGAGTTTCTGAGAAATCTTGTGCTGCTGTAGGTGAAGCTGATAAGGCTGCTTTCGGGGTCGATCGCGACGGATATGGCCTTGAAGTCATCGCTGACTTCCATCGTCTCGATGATGTTTCCGATGCTTACCATGATCACATCGTTCTCCTTTACTGAATATTCATTGCCGGAGATGAGCGCATGCCCTTCTCCGCCTACGCACATAAAGATCACCGTAAACCGCATCTTGAACGGTAGGGGTGGGAACGACTTGAATATCGCTTCCCATTTGTAGTCGATGCAGTCATTCAGGAAAAGCTGGTTGTCATAGATGGTCAGCCCATGGAACTCATTGAGCTGTTGGATGTCAAAGTTGTTTATTTTTCTGAACTTGTCCATTTCTTATTTGTCTTTCTTTAATATCTTGTAGCCTATGACTGCCACTGTGACGCTCATAAGCGGGCTGATCAGGTTGAAAAAGCAATATGGCAGGTATGCCAGTGTCGGAACACTAAGGATGGTGGCTTGCGTCATGCCGCAGCTGCTCCACGGGTACAGCGGTGACGTGACTGTGGCGGAATCCTCCACGGAGCGGCTCAGAAGCCTGTTCTCATAGCCCTCTTTCTCATAGACATCCTTGAACAGACTGGAGGTCAGGATGATGGCGAGGTACTGGTCTGAGACTATCCCGTTCAGCGCTGTTCCAGTCACCACAGTGGAGGTCACAAGGCTGGTTCTGCGTTTTGTCAGCGGAAGAATCATGGAGGCGAGGTGGCGCAGCATTCCGCTGGCTTTCAGCGCGGCCCCGAAGCACATGGCGCAGATGATAAGATAGACCGTGTTCAGCATTCCCAGCATACCTTTCGATGCCACAAGCTGGTTGACTTCCGGATTGCCTGTCTCGATGGAGACGGAGTTGTAGATGGATTCTATTGTTCCTGTGAACAGTATTTTGGCGTTGGAGCCGTCTCCGGCGATCGAAGCCCCGATCTCCCGGATTATGTCAGGCTGGAATATGACCGCTGCGATGGCCGCCGTTGCGGTTGACAGGGCCAGCACGATGAGGGCGGGCATCCTTCGCGCTATCATCACCGCTGTCAAAGCCGGGACAATCAGCAGCCAAGGTGTGATGTTGAATTTCGAGTCAAGGACGCTGGTATATTCATTGATCAAGGAAGAATCGCTCCCGGAGTGGGAGAATCCAAGGATTGTGAATATGACGAGCGTGATGACGATTGACGGGACCGTCGTGTACATCAGGTAGCGGATGTGATCGAACATAGGGACCTTGCTCATAGACGAGGCCAGCACGGTGGTGTCCGAGAGAGGTGAGATCTTGTCCCCGAAGTAGGCTCCGGAGATGATAGCTCCGGGCAATCATTCCGTCGCTGAATCCCAAGGCTTTCCCGATTCCGAGCAAGGCTACTCCGATTGTTGCTATTGTCGTCCAGGAACTTCCGATCGTGACGGAGACCAACGCGCAGATGATGCAGGCCGTGAGGAGAAACACCTTAGGGCTGATGATCTTGACTCCGTAGTAGATGAAAGTCGGCACGATGCCGCTCATTGTCCAGGTCCCGGAGATCGCTCCGATAAGGAACAAGATGACAATGGCGGTTGTCACATCGCCGATGTTGCTTTTGATCGTTTCCTCGAAATCCTGCCACGGTACCTTGAACAGCCACATGGCCAGCCAGATGGCGACACCTGCGGAGAAAAGCAGCGCGACCTGGCTGGCGCCGAGGATGGCGTCGCTGCCGAATATGCTGATGTTCAGCGCCAGAAGCGTCACGAGAATCAGGATCGGAATCAGGGATATTCCCACCCGGAACATGGTTATTTTCTTCATCTGAGTAAGTCCGTTAATATTCCTTTTTCAAAATGGAACGCAAGTTAAATTTTTTTTCGCATTTTTACGCAAGAATTCCGATGGTACGGATTTAGTTGACTGAAAAAATATAATAAAAGTATATGAAACAGATGAAAAATTTCAAGATAGCTTTGGCCGTTCTGGCCGCGGTTTCGGCCTTGGCCATGTCCTTGTCTTCATGCTCTAAGGATAACGGCCCTTATTATCCGGTCTATAACGGACTTGTGACCATCAAGACAACAGACTCTGGTGTCACCTATTTCCAGTTGGATAAGAAGACCACTCTGGAACCGACGAACTGGAAGAACCCTTATAAGCGTGAGGTGAGGGCTTTGCTCCAATATTCCGAGGAACCGGGGGAAGTCGGACTCTTTTCAAAGAAGGTCAAGGTCGCATGGATCGACTCGGTGCGCACAAAAAGCGCTGTTTCTTATGACAATGAATTCATGAAAGGTAACAATGCCCCGATTGAGTTGTATAATGATTGGGTGACCTGCCTTGAGGACGGTTATCTTACCATACATTTCGCCGCCTTGTTCGGACGAGGTGGCAAGATCGTGCACATTGTTGATTTGGCGGTGGATCCGAAGACTCTCGATCTATACCTCAAGCATGACAACAATGGTGATAACGGATATATCCCGGGTGAAGGTGTAATCGCTTTCAAGATCGATGACCTGCTGAAGGATGTCAAGGATGGGCAGGAACTGACATTGCACTGGAAGGGTTCGGAGGGAGAAAAGACCGCTAAAGTGAAATATCTCTCCAGATTCGCTCTGCCTCAGAAGTAACAGTCTTCTATCCTATTGATGGGAACACTGTCTGGAGACATGGAAAAGGTTCTTGTCGAACAGGCAAGAAATGGTGACCGGGCTGCGATGCGGCAGATTTATGACTGTTACTCCAGATACCTTGCGGCCACCTGTTCCCGTTATCTGCCGGACGGAGGAGATCTTAGGGATGTCCTTCAGGACAGTTTCGTTAAGATATTCTCGTCATTGAGTAAGTTTGATTATCGTGGCGAAGGCTCTCTGAAGGCGTGGATGAGGCAGATTTCCGTCAACGAGGCTCTGAAATTCATCCGCAAACGGAAACGGTCCGACACTGTCGAGTACAAGTGGGACTTGCCGGACAAGGAGGAGGAAGAGGAACCGGATGTGGGAAGTGTTCCGCCGGGCGTGATCCAGAAAATGATCCAGGCTTTGCCTGAGGGGTACAGGACGGTGTTGAACCTTTACGCCTTCGAAGAGAAAAGCCACAAGGAGATCGCCGCCTTGCTCGGGATCACAGAAAGCACCTCGGCTTCACAGCTCCACAGGGCGAGAGCCATTCTGGCAAGACAGATCAATGAATATAAGAAAAGAACGGAGACGACATGATGGAAGATAATGATTGGCTGAAAGGCCTGCAAAGCAAAATGAAAGACTATGAGGAGCCCGCGCCGGAAGGATTGTGGGAGAACATCGAGTCTTCTGTCTTTCCTGAGAAAAAGCGTCGTGTGATAGCGTTGCCGATCCTTTGGCGAAGCGTTGGTGTGGCTGCTGCCGTGGCTCTGGGCGTGTTCGCCGGACTTCGTTTTTTTGATTCTCCGGTCGGGAATCCATCGGACAGGTCACAGGAGATCCTGGCTTCCGGTCAGCCTTCTTCAGTCAATGACAACGGAGGTCGGGAGTCTTCTGTGGAAATCGTCCGGAAGACGGAACCGGAAAAACTGTTGGCGGAATCAATACCGGTTCGGAAACGTCAGGCCAAGGCTCACGTTGTGAATAATGTGAAATCTGACCTTGTGGAAGAGAACGTTATTCCTGAGGCTGAGACTAAGGAGATTGAGGCTCAGCCTTATACTACAGAAGAGTCGCTTCAGGGGAACCATGCCGAACCACAGACCCAACGACAAGAAGAGGAAATTTCGGGTACGAAGAAAACCGAGGAGAATGAACCGGTTGTCATCTCGACGGATCATGACGATGAGGACTGGTCGGATTACATTTCGGTGACGGGTGATTCCCGTACATCAAGACGCAGGGCCGCCGCGTTGGATGTGTCCCTTTCCGGAGGATCCGTGGACAGCAGGGATGAGAACTCATACGATCTTCAGATGTTTTACAGGGGATCGGCGCCGGCTTCCACCAACGGCTTGATTGATGATTCTAAAGGCAGTGTCGGGAACGATGCTCAGGTCCAGACCAGAGGCATGGCTCCGATGCAGATGAAGAGTGGCTCGACGGTGACCTCAAGTTCTGACCACAAGCGTCCCTGTCGGGTTGGCTCTTGCTGTCAATATCCCTGTCAGCGGCACATTCGGTCTTGAGACCGGAGCCATGCTGACCTCCCTTCACAGCACTTTCACCACCGAGGCCGGCCGCACCCGGACCGAGACGGAGCAGACATTGAGGTATTTGGGTATTCCATTGAATATGACAGCCTCGCTTGTTGACTCCAAATGGGTTTCGCTCTATTTGGGAGGCGGCGGAATGGTCGAGAAGTGTATTTCCGGTAAATCAGCGTCGGTGGAGACGTTGGCTGGAGTAAAGCAAGGTGACAGCGTCAAGAAGAACCTGAATGTCAAGCCTTTGCTGTGGTCGTTGAACGCCTCGGCCGGCCTTCAGGCGAATCTTACGAAAAACATAGGCCTTTATGTGGAACCGGGGCTCAGTTATCATTTCGATGACAAGTCCGATGTCCGGACCATCTACAAAGACCGTCCTCTTGACTTCATGCTGACTTTCGGAGCCAGAATCTCTTTGAAATAAATAGAATGTTCGCGGCGGACACTGAACTTGTCGAAGTGTCCACCGCGAATGTTTATCCTTCAGTCAGCTTCGCGACCGCCGCGTGAACTTTCCCGAAGCCGAACCCGGAGATGATGCGGGACATCTTGGCGGCGATGCGGTCGTTGCAGAGGTTGCCTATGGAACCTTCATGGGTGTGGTGGAGTTCTCCGTGATATTCAAAAGTCCCTTGTCTGATTGAATCCGCGACCTGACGGTAGGCATCCCTGAACGGCACCCCGTTCTCCACCAGGTGATTGACCTCCTCCACGCTGAACGCCAGCCTGTACTTAGGATCGTCCATCACATCGGTGACAACCTCCATCCCGCGGACTGCATATTCAACAATGTCGAGGCAGTCGTTCATTTCTTTGAATATAGGGAAGAAGACTTCCTTTAGGATCTGCATATCCCGGAAATAGCCGCTCGGCAGGTTGCCGGTGATGAGCCGGATGGTGTTCGGCACCCCCTGAAGCTTGTTGCAGTGCGCCCTCACGAGTTCAAACACGTCAGGATTCTTCTTGTGCGGCATGATGCTGGAACCTGTGGTCAGTGCGTCCGGCAGATGGATGAACCCGAAGTTCTGGCTTGAAAACAGGCATCCGTCCATCGCGAGCCTCCCGACGGTCTCGGCGACTGATGAATATGCGAACGCGACAGCCCGCTCCATCTTTCCCCGGGTCATCTGCGCATATACTGAATTGTAGTCCAAGTCCTCGAAACCAAGCAGCACCGTCGTCAGAGTCCTGTTCAGCGGCGCTGACGAGCCGTAGCCGGCTGCGGATCCCAACGGATTGAGGTTCACCACATCCCAGGCGGCCTTCATTATGCTGAGGTCATCGCAAAGGCTCTCGGCGTAGGCCCCGAACCAAAGCCCGAACGAGGACGGCATCGCCACCTGAAGGTGGGTATAGCCTGGAATCAGCACATCCTTGTACCTCTCGCTGGCCTCCTGAAGTGTATTGAAAAGCGACTCGACCTTATGCACGGTATTCTCAATCTCCGCTCTGGCGTAGAGTTTCAAGTCCACCAGCACCTGGTCGTTGCGGGAACGTCCAGTGTGGACTTTCTTTCCGACATCCCCAAGTCTGCGCGTGAGCATAAGCTCGATCTGCGAATGGATGTCCTCCACATCCTCCTCCACGTAAAGCTCTCCCTTGCAGGCGGATGAATATAGTTCCTTAAGCACCGGCAGAAGCTTGTCGAGATCCTCTTTGGAGAGAAGCCCGACGCTCTCCAGCATCGTGATGTGGGCCATAGTGCCCATTATGTCGTAAGGGGCGAGCTCGTGATCCAGCTCACGGTCATTTCCCACCGTGAACGCGTCGATCCTCTCGTCCTCCTTGAATCCTTTGTCCCAAAGTTTGTTCGCCATGTATTACTGTTATTTGTCAAGTTCACCGCAAAGATACCATATTTTTTAAGGATTACTTGTCACGCGACAATTGTGACCGCCAAAAAATAATAATTTTTCCGCCGATCATCGCCGGAAGTGGAGAATCGTGCGGGATTTCTTTTTTATTTTTTAAAAGTAAAAAGCCATATTTGTAGAAATAATCAAGCGGTGATCACATGTCGCCGCGGACTTGACAAATCATTTTAAACAGCAACAAAACCCAAGGCGCTGCAAATGAACAACATCAAACCACATTGTGTCAGGTTAATCGTGATAGCAGTCATTGTGGCGCTCACGGCGACGGCCTCTATGGCGCAGACGCACAGGACGAGCGTCAGGGTGGCGGCGGCGGATTCCGGGCCTTCCGACAAGGAGATGGCCGACATCGTCTGCGATGGGCGGCACGATGAGATTCCGCTCCGGCGGGCGCTGGAGTCGCTGGGCGGCTGCGGCAGGCTTGAGATGGCAAGCGGCAACTACATCATCGACAGTTTCTTCACGGCGGAGGACGGCAGCGGCTATGTCCTCAGGACTCCTTACGATTCGAACATCCGTATCGAGGGCGACTTGCCGAACTGGAACGGCGAGGGTGTTAGGCTGAGGGTCTCGCAGGACTGCTATGACTCCCTTTCGGACGAGGTGACATATTCAGTGATCTGCGGGACGGCAGGGGACTTCGCGCAGACGATGTCGCAGAATCTGGAGGTGGCGAATGTCGCCGTGTATCTGCCGGACAACAGGAAAAGGATCATCTGCATCGACGGCTACAACACTGGAAGAATGAGCAAGGAAATAGAATAATGTTAATAATCACTGTATAAAAGCAACTTACAATGAACCACAGAATCTTAAAATCCATTTTGGCGATCGTAGTGGCCGGAACGGCCGCCACCGCCACGTCGGAGGCCAAGGTTGAGCTTCCGCAGATCCTCAGCGACCATCTGGTCCTCCAGCAGAAATCACAGGCCAATCTTTGGGGCAAGGCCGCGCCTTCGTCGAAGGTGACTGTGAAAGCCTCGTGGGGGACGGAGGAATATTCAGTCAAGAGCGACCGCGAAGGCAATTGGAAACTTGCCGTGCGGACTCCGGCGGCGGGCTACACGGCATATTCAATCACCATCGCCGACAAGGACGGCGCCGTCACCTTGAGTGATGTCCTCGTCGGTGAGGTCTGGCTTTGCGGCGGGCAGTCCAACATGGAGATGCCGCTGAACGGATTCTGGCATTGCCCGGTTGAGGGTTCCCTTGAGGAGGTGGCCCTGTCGGGACAGTTCAGGGACAAGATCAGGCTGGTGAAGATTCCCAAGACGGGAGCCGAGACGCCTCAGGAGACCGTCGAGGGCAGGTGGCAGGTCAGCGGGCCGGCGACCTCTGGAACGTTCACCGCCGTGGGCTGGCATCTCGCCAAGATGCTGAATGCTGTGCTGGACGTGCCGTGGGTCTGGTCTCATGCAACTGGGGAGGCTCGGCGCTTGAGAGCTGGCTTCCGAAGGATGTGGTGTACACCTATCCGGAGAACACTCTGCCTTCGGGACAGTACGCATCCAAGAAGGATCCGGGCGGATCATACAACTGTGCCAGCCCGGCAGTCATGTACAACGGCATGATCTATCCTATCCGCAACTACACCTTGAAAGGGTTCATCTGGTACCAGGGTGAGACGAACTCCGGCTTCCCGCAGTACTACGCGCAGAGGCTCGCCGACATGGTGAAGGTCTGGAGAGACCTCTGGGGACTGGGCGAGATGCCGTTCTACGAGGTTGAGCTGGCTCCGTTCACCTATGGCGGCGACGGCACCACGGGCGCGAGAATCCGCGAGGCGCAGCACAAGGCGGTGGAGCTGATCCCGGGCAGCGGAATAGCCAGCATCAACGACCTGGCCTATCCTTATGAATATGACGAGATCCATCCTCGCCGCAAGAAAGAGGTCGGAGAGCGCCTCTCCTACCTGGCTCTGAACAGGACTTACGGCATGGACTACCTTCCGTGCGAGGGACCGAGGTTCAAGAGCTACGAGGTACGCGGCGGCGAGATCGAGGTCGCGTTCTACAATGGCGAGAGCGGGTTCAGCCCTTGGCACGACATCGTAGGCTTCGAGATTGCCGGTGAGGACAAGGTCTTCCATCCAGCCGAGATCCGCAGAGGCACCCAGCTGAACACGGTGATTGTGAAGAGTGGCAAGGTTCCGGCTCCCTGTGGCGGTGCGCTACTGCTTCCGGGATTTCCAGGTTGGAAACTTCACTGGTCGCCGCTGCCTTCCGGTAATACCGTTCAGGACTGACAACTGGTGATAAGGCCGCTTCGGCTGGCTCATTGACCTGGTGGTACGGTTGGTGAGCCTGCGGACAATGATAAAAAAGTCTTGCAATTTTTCGGTTTTCCATAGGAAATCCGTAATTTTGCAAGATTTTTAATAGTATATGCAAGAGATTAGGAACATCGCGCTCATAGCGCACGTCGATCACGGCAAGACGACCCTTGTGGACAGGATGATCTACCAGGCCAATCTGGTGCGTCAGCCAGAGAATCTGGGCCAGCTGATCCTCGACAACAATGACATCGAGAGAGAGAGAGGTATCACAATCCTCGCGAAAAACGTGTCTGTCACCTACAAAGGTGTCAAGATCAACATTATAGACACTCCGGGCCATAGCGACTTCGGAGGAGAGGTGGAAAGGGTCCTGAATATGGCGGACGGCGTGCTCCTGCTCGTTGACGCTTTCGAGGGCTGTATGCCTCAGACCCGTTTCGTGCTTCAGAAAGCCCTTGAGCTGGGCAAGAAGCCTATCGTGGTTGTCAACAAGGTGGACAAGAAGCCGAACTGCCGTCCCGACGAGGTTCAGGAAGAGGTGTTCGATCTGATGTGCTCCCTGAACGCCACGGACGAGCAGCTTGATTTCAAGACCATTTTCGGCAGCGCCAAGCAGGGCTGGATGTCGGATGACTGGAAGAATCCGACTTCGGACATCACCCCTCTTCTGGATGCCATCCTCGCCGAGATTCCGGCTCCAAAGATCGTTGAGGGCACACCACAGCTTCAGGTGACCTCACTTGAATATTCCCCATACGTAGGACGTATCGCTGTCGGCAAGCTTACCCGCGGCGAACTTAAGACGGGCCAGCAGGTCAGCCTCTGCAAGAGGTATGATGTTGTCGAGAAGCATAGGATCAAGCAGCTTATGGTGTTTGATGGTCTGGGAAAGGCCAATGTGGACACTGTCCAGTGCGGTGACATCTGCGCCGTCGTGGGCATTGACGGCTTCGAGATCGGGGACACGATCGCGGACAGCGAGAATCCGGAGGCTCTTCCTCCGATCTCCATTGATGAGCCTACGATGAGCATGCTCTTCACCATCAATAATTCCCCGTTCTTCGGAAAGGATGGTAAGTTTGTGACCTCCAGGCACATCAAGGATCGTCTGGACAAGGAGTTGGAGAAGAACCTGGCCCTTAAGGTGAAGCCGGGGCTGAACGCCGATTCATTCGTGGTTTATGGACGTGGTGTGCTTCACCTGTCCGTGCTCATCGAGGAGATGCGCCGTGAGGGATTCGAGTTGCAGGTAGGCCAGCCTAAGGTGCTGGACAAGACCATCAACGGACAGCGCTGCGAGCCTATCGAGGATCTCTCGATCGAGGTTCCGGAGCAGTTCGTCGGCGCGGCGATCGAGCTCGCTACCCGCAGGAAGGGCGCTCTTCTGCACATGGAGCCGAGAGGTGACAGGACGCTGTTGAACTTTGATATCCCTACACGTGGACTCATGGGACTCAGGAGCAACCTCCTGACCGCGTCCCAGGGCGAGGCCATCATGGCGCACAGGTTCAAGGAGTACCAGCCTTACAAGGGTGAGATCGAGAACCGTACCAATGGTTCGCTCGTTTCCCTTGAGACGGGAACCGCGATCGCATATTCAATGAACAAGCTTCTGGACAGGGGCAAGTTCTTCATCGACCCGGGTGATGACATCTACTGCGGCGAGGTAGTGGGCGAGCACACGAGGGAGAGAGACCTCAACATCAACATCTGCAAGACGAAGAAGCTCACCAATGTGCGCGCCGCCGGTTCCGATGACAAGGTCGTGCTGCCGCCGCCTGTGAAGATGTCTTTGGAGGAAATGCTTGAATATATTCGTGAAGACGAGCTTGTGGAGGTGACTCCGCACCACCTCAGGATGCGCAAGATCCTTCTTGATCCGATGGACAGGAAGCGTTCCGGCAACTCCGGAGATGATGAATAGGCAAACTATTTGCGAAAAGATTTTATATTCGGAAAATTTTTTATACCTTTGCAACCCTTAAATCTGTTTACTGGATCGATGGAAGATAATTTAACAGTTCCTATAAATGGATTGTCCCAAGGACGGAAGGAATTCCGTTGGAGGGTAGGGAAGACGTTCTTTGATCATTTTGAGAATTCAGAGATTCTGGCCGCGGATCTGGATGTTGAGGTTTCCGCCGAGAAGTCAGGACATTTCATCGGGATTGACTGTGATGTCACCGGGGATGTGACCGTGGCTTGCGACAGATGCCTTGAGGATTTGAGGCTTCCGGTCGAGACCGGATTCCGCCTGAGTGTCAAGTTCGGTCAGGAACCGGCTGACAGCAGTGACGCCGCGGAAGGGGAAAGGGAGATAGTCTGGCTTCCGGAATCGGACGCCGACCTCGATTTGGGGCAGATAGTCTATGATTATGTGTGCCTGTCACTTCCGGTGCAGAGGGTGCATCCTGAGGGAGAATGCAATCCGGAGGCCATGCGGTATCTGAGTTCTGAGGATGAGCAGAGTGGGGATTCCCAAGGCAGGGATGCTTCATTGCCGTTCGCGTCATTGAAGGATCTGATTGATAAAGTGAAATAATAAAAATTTAAGAATAATTAACTATGGCACATCCGAAACACAAAGTCTCAAAGCAGAGAAGAGACAAGAGAAGGACCCATGATTTCGCTCCGGTTCCTACTCTCGCTACCTGCCCTAACTGCGGCGCAACAGTGATGTATCATCACATTTGCCCTGAGTGCGGTTACTACAGAGGACGTCAGATCATCGAGAAGAGCGCGGAGTAGTCTCTTCGGTAGAAAACCAATGGTCCCATAGTTCAACGGATAGAACGGAGGTTTCCTAAACCTTAAATATAGGTTCGATTCCTATTGGGACTACAAAGAGGCTCGCCACAAAGGCGGGTCTCTTTTGCGTTATTTGGAATATTTGATTATTCTGATTAATTTCGTAAGACATTTGATTATTGATTATGCCGTCACAGATGCTGCCGTCATTGCTGCTTTACATCCTGGCTCTGGGGTACACTCCGGGGCCGTCTAACCTGTGCGCATTCCATTCCCGGAATCCACTTCGGAAGGAAGCGTGCGATGCGGATCTGGTGGGGTTTTGTGATCGGATTCCTTTTCATAGACGTGACTTTGGTGCTGGTGGCGCATTTCCTTGGCGATGTGCTTGGGCCTTATGTCAAATGGCTGTCATACGCCGGAGCCCTATACATGTTCTGTCTTGCGGTGATGATCATCGTCAAATCCGGCCAGTCGAAGGAGGACATGGCGAAATCCTGCACGGTAAAGACGGGAATTGCCATCGAGATAACAAACGCCAAGGTCTGGATGTTCTGCCTGACGGCCCTTGGAACATTTGTCCTGCCATATTCAAGCTCATTCATCGAACTTGCGAAAGTCGGCGCCTTATTGACCCTTGCCGGTCCGGTGGCGAACCTGGTCTGGCTTGTGGCCGGCTCGGCGCTTGACAGCCTGACGGAAAAGTACGGCAGAATCATCGACATAGTCCTTGCCGCCGCGCTGGTTTTCAAAGCGCGGTCATGCTGATTTTCTGACGGATTGTACACGTCTATCTCCGAGGGAAACGGACGGTAAAGCACGCTCCCTTGAGGGAGAAAGACTTGGAGTAGAAGATCTCCCCGTTGCATTTCTCAAGAATATTCCTGCAGATGGACAGGCCCAGACCGGTGCCGTTGCTCTTTGTCGTGAAGTTCGGGGTGAAGAGTTTCGAGCGGTTTTCCTCACTGACTCCAGGGCCGTTGTCCTCGAAGACGATGTCGTAGAATCCATCCTTGGAGGACAGACGTAATGACACCACAATCCGACCTGTAAACGGCTCCAGCCCTTTTTCTTCCGCCTCTGTCTGAGCGTTCTCTATAGCCTGGACAGCATTGTTTATCAAGTTGACGAACACACGGGTAAGCTGTGGTTTCGGCCCCATGACAGTGGCGTTGTCAAGTCCCATGTAGGAGAATCGGATGTTGTCCCTGCTGTCGAACAGGTCGATCTCTTCCTTCAGAAGGTTGTCCAGATTGATCTCCACCGGTTCCTCCGTGTAGAGTTTCGCGAAAGTGGAGAATTCATTCGCGGTGTCAGCCAGCAGGTCTATCTGCTTGAGAACCTCCACGGAAATCTCATCGAACCGGTCTGCCCATGCCGGATTCCCGTTCTTCTTCATTCTGATAAGTCTCTGGATCTGAAGCTTTATCGGGGTGAGAGGATTCTTGATCTCATGAGCGACCTGACGCGCCATGGTGGCCCACGCCTTATCCCTTTCCGCCTGGGTCAGTTTTCTGGTGGAGTTGTAAAGGTCGTGCACCATCAGGTTGTAGGCCCGGACAAGCCGCGCGACCTCGTCATCCCTCTCGTAAACGATATATTCAAGATTGTTGATGCTTGCCTCGTTCATCTTGCGTCCCATCTCGGACAGAGGCTTGAACATCTTGTCCACCGCCGTGGCCATGATGAACCTGGCCAGAAGGAGCAGAATCATGAACACGGTGATGACAGAGATGGAGTGCAGCACGGCCCTCGGACTTGAAGTCGAAGTTCTCGTCTGTGAACGGCGAGCACATGATGGCGATCATACTGCCTTGCGCGTTGAACACCGGGGCGTAGAGGAAATATGTCCGTTTGTCTCCGATGCTCTCCTTTCCGATGTAGTATCTCTTGTTTTTGTATATGATGCTTTCAAACGCGTCCGGATTCATCCTTGAGCCGAGAAGCATCCTGTCGAACACTTCAGGGGTGGTGGAGCGGAATTCCTTGCCGCTTGTGGTGTAAAGGGTGATGTCGGGCTTCATCGTGTTGCTGATGTCCTTGAGGATGACTGACGCCTCCTGCGCGCGGAAGTCGGTGAAATCCCTGTACGTACCGGCATCTGGCCTGAAGCAGTGTCTGGAGTGAGTTGACCTTGTCGGCCATGGAGGATTTCAGGTTGGCGTTGTTCCTTCTATATACGAACAGCACGCTGACGGTAGCCAGCGCTATAAGCGTCATGACCAGTGCCATGAGCATCGCCGCGTTGATCCTTTGGACTTGTAATAGTTGCTCTCCCGTTGCCTTGGACGGATGCGGGTGAGTGTCAGGAGGGTAAGGCAGAAGTAGAATACCAGCGTCAGGAATAGGAAGGCGACGATGTAGGAGAAATCCTCGGTTTTGGGCCTTGAGACGATGATAAGGTTATTGTCGGAGATCTTGTTGACGAAATGTGTGTAACCGTTCATCCGAACCACACCGTCATCAGCCTCTTCGATCTCTTTCTCAAGCTCATCGTCCACTATGGTAGGATACGAGTAGTTTCCCTTGTAGGATGTCAGGGACTTGTTGGAATACTTCGCGTATGAGTACCTTGCCGGAATCAGCACGTCTCCAGGGGCGGAATAGCCAAGCAGGCGTGCGTAGCCTTTGTTCTCGCGGTTCGACTTGGGTGACACCCGCATGAGCATCATCGTGACCCCGCTGCCGGGGTTGTAGTAGGCGAAGCTGCCGGCATAGAGACTGTGGCCGCCGGAGTCCCTCATGTACCTGAATCTGGAATCCGCGGAAATCACCTTTCCGCGGCTGATCATCTCGGTGAAATATGCTATCGCACCCTTGTCCTTGACGTTCTCCGGGAAGAGCTCCACAATGATGTCGTAGTCCTGTGAGGCTCTTGGCATGTAGCTTTCTATGATTCTGTTCAGGATGATGCCGTTGCTGTTCTGTATGGCTGACAGAGTGGCGATCAGCTGGTCGGAAGCGATCATGTCCTCCACCCGTCGCAGCTCAAGCTCAAGACTGATGTCTCTTTCCATGGACAGTCTGTTCGCCCACACATTGACCCTGTTCTGCTCTTTCCGGAATCCAAGTGTGCCTGCCATTATCACCATGTAGGCGGAGAAAATGACCGCTGTGACTGTCCTGCTTCCCGCTGAGAACAGATCATGCCTTATGCCGAGCAGGTGCTTGAGGGCTGGCATGAGCATCTGGGTCAGCAGCGGAATGGTCATTAAAAGCCCTGTCAGTGTCAGATAGACGAGAAAACTGAATATGTTCAGGTCGTTGAGCCGGTATAGCTCAAGCGAGATGTTGGAGTTCAGGATTATGCTCTTGAATATGATGTGGACAAAGGCCAGGACTCCTATGACCAGAAACGACACGCAGGTGGTATATGTCCATAGAGTGCCTTTGACGTGCCGGCTCTTGAGGATCCTTCTGAATATGTCGTCCCTGGTCACGAATGAACAGCTTACAAAAGCACTATGAGCATTGATGCTATCAACACCGCCCAAGGGAATAGAACAGCTGCCCGTCCGCATAGACCGTAGGCGAGAAAAGCCTTGCGCTGTTCTTCATGTTCTCACCCCAGAGATAGGTGGCCACGATCACCGCGAGAAGCCCGGCCAAAACCATGAGAAGCCGTTTCATGCTTCTCTTTTCGGCCAGATGCAGGAGTGACGCGATGGTGAAGCAGGCGATGGCAAGCCAGATCATTGTCGAGTGGGTCGCCGCTGATTGGCCGGAGACCGGGCTCGACATGATTTTTGAACACAAGGCTTTCCGTCGAACGTAACTGCCGAGCCGCTGCTTTCCGACAGCGGGACGATGGTGTAGTTCCTGCCAAGACTGAGTTTTTGGTTCACCCCGTTTGGACTATCCTCGGACATCGAATCGACAATCTCAAGGCCGGCTATCACCTTCCTGCTCCCCAAGGTCTCCGCTTTCACAAGATACCATTTCTGGCCATAGTTGACGAATGACGGCTCGGAAGTGACTTCGGCGAGCGGTGAGTTTATGCTTTCTCCAGGCTTGGACAGCCTCGGGAAAACTATTCTGGAGGCTATGTTGTCGTTCCTGACCGGGAACTGGTTGCACCATGACTGGAGAGTGTCGTCTATGTATCTGTAGATGACCATGTCGGACGGCACGTCATTGTGGCCGGCCCATACCCTGCGGTCGGCCGTGAGGGCCGATCCGATATATTCATCCAGAATGTGCAACCTTTTGCTGACGGCTCTGCTGACCTTGACGGCTTCCCTTTCCGTGTTGCCCGGAAGCTTGCTGACAGACAGCGAGAACACGAGAAGGATCACGGCGAACGCCAGGAATCCTCCCGCCAGGAAATTCTTTATGCCAAACCTCTTTATGCTCATTCGTGATGGTATGGTTCTCCTTTTATTATAGTGAACGCCCTGTAAAAGCTGTTCAGTGAATATGGTCCTGACCATCTGGTGCGAGAAAGTCATCCTCGACAAGGAGATCTTTCCGTCGCATCTGTCATAGACCGCGTCAGAGAAGCCGTAGGCGCCGCCGATCACAAATACAATATCTTTGCCACCGCCGAGCGTCATCTTCCTTATTTCTTCCGCGAATTCGATGGAACGGTACTCTTTCCCATGCTCGTCCAGCAGTATGACCCTGTCGGATGGTTTTATGTTCTTGAGTATCAGTTCACCCTCTTTCCACTTGATCTGCGCTTTCGACAGCGCCGAGGTGTTCTTCAGCTCCGGGATCTCGCAGACCGTGAACGGCACATAATGCGACAGTCTGGAAGAATATGTCTCAAGACCTTTCCGTACCCAATCTATGTCGGTCTTCCCGACTGTCAACAAGGAAATCTTCATCTGATGATAACTTTGGTGGTGTTCCTCTAACCTATTCTTTACAAAAATAATGAAGATGTCTTGATTATTCAAATATTCCAAAATGTTTTAATTACGTGGCTCGGAATTTGTAACAGACGATTCCGCTATGAAGGTCTTTGCTAAGATATTCACGGCCTTAACCGTGATGCTGTCCTTGTTCAGCGGCACTGCCGTCGCTGACAGTTATGACGTGTTTGTGCCGATAGCGAAGTATCTGGGCAACGGTGACGCCGAGAGGCTGTCCGCCTGGTTCGATGACAATCTTGAGATAACGATCATGTCCACCACCAACGATTCCAGCAAGAATCAGGCGAAGCAGATTCTCAAGGCCTTCTTTGACAATCACACGCCACGCTCGTTCGAGATCCGTCACACGGCATCGCGGTCCAATTCCAAGTACGCCTTGGGCTTCCTGAACGCCGGCGGTGAAGTTTTCGAAGTCACGATTTTTGTCAGCGACTGCGGGGGGCGGTACAAGATCCAACAGTTGAAGATTGACAGAATCCGATGATTCCGGCTTTGGGAAATTTAATAATGACAACCAGTTTAAGACACATACTTAGAACTTTATCTGTAACCATCATCCTGACGATCCTTTCCATCTCCCTGGCCAGCGCCCAGGCTACAAAGGTGAAAGGGCGTGTCGTGGACGCGTCCACCGGTGAAGGAATCCCTTTCGCCGGAATATATTTCCTGAACTCGACGGTCGGGGTCTCCGCGGATCTGGACGGCTATTACTTTCTGGAGACCAGGGACACACTGACCATGCTGTCTGCATCGATACTCGGCTACGAAGAGCAGGTCGCGAGGGTGAATCCACATAGGTTCAATGAAATCAACTTCTCCCTGAAACCGGTTGTGGATGAGCTCAATGCCGCTGTCGTGAAGCCTGACGACCGTTATATGCGCTCGATTCTGAGAAAGATTGACGAGGCGAAATCCCGGAACAATCCGGAGAGGCGCCAGCTTTACAGCTGCGATGTATATACCAAGATGGAATTGGACATCACGAATCCGGAGAGCCGGATGATAAGCGGTTTCCTGCCTAAGGAGTTCAAGTTCGTCTATGACTATATGGACACCTCCGTAGTGTCCGGTATGCCTTTCCTTCCGGTCTTGATCTCAGAGACATCATCAAAGTACTACCACCGTAAGGATCCGCCTTCCAACAGGGAGATCATCAAGGCCACCAGGATCTCCGGGGTTGACAAGGATCCGGTCCTTGCCCAGTTCACAGGGAATATGTATGTGAAGACCAACTTCTACGACAATTACATCAACATATTCCAGGTGGAGATCCCGTCGCCGCTTTCTTCCTCCGGAATGACCTACTACAACTATTATTTGGTTGACAGTCTTCAGGTCGAGGGGCGCAAGACCTACAAGATCCGTTTCCATCCTTCCCAATGGGTGTCCTCTCCGACCTTCGACGGCGAGATGTCCATCGACGCTGAGGAATATGCTCTCCGGGACATCCATGTAAGACTCAAGAAAGGTTCCAATGTGAATTGGGTCAGGGATATGACCATAGATGTCGTGAACTCCAGGCTTGCGGATTCGACTTGGTTCTACAAGCAGGACAGGATGTATGTGGATTTCTCGCCGACGATGCGGGACTCCTCGAAGATCGTCACGTTCCTCGGAAACCGGCAGATTGACTACTCCAATCCGGACTTCGTAACGACTTTCAAAGAGGACAAGGATGACATCAGCGCTCAGGTCAAGGCCGGGAAGGATGTTATGAACAATGACGAGGAATATTGGCAGAGCGTGCGTCCGTTCCCGTTGAGCGAGAAGGAGCGGGGAATCTACAACATGGTGGATTCCATCAAGAATGTCCCGCTCTACAAGGATGTCTATGCCATAGCTGAGATGCTGGTCAACGGCTTCCTCAACACGAAATATGTCGGTTTCGGCCCGTATTCCTCCTTGTACAGCTTCAATGAGTTGGAGGGCGGAAGAATCCAGCTCGGAGCCCGTACCACCAAGGATTTCAGCCGCAAGGTCAGGTTCATGGGATATGCCGCCTACGGTTTCAAGGACAAGACGTTCAAGGGTGGCGGAACGTTCGAGTACATGTTCAACAACCAGCCGACCAGCAAACTGACACTCTCGTACAAGCATGACGCGATGCCGTTGGGCAAAGGTCCGTCGGTCTATGGCGGCGGAAGTCTTATGTCATCGGTTCTCGCCAAGGCCAACAGCCAGAAAATGAGCATGGTGAATGATTACGCCCTTTCCTGGCAAAAAGAATGGTCGCAGAATTTCAACATGATCTTCTCGTTGGAGAGCAGGAGGATATTCTCCAATCCGTTCGTTCCGATGGTTTCCCGCGACGGGAACATATTCAATTCGGTCGGATACAACCAGGCGCATGTCCAGCTCCGTTTCTCGAAGGACGAGATCGTCACCAGAGGGGTGTTCGACAAACACTACATGTACTCGAAGTACCCTGTCGTGACGCTTGACCTCATCGGATCGACCAAGGGAATAGGGAAGAATGAATATTCCTACTTTAGGCCGGAGCTGTCGATCCAGTACACACTGCCGATTCCTCCCCTGGGATTGTCAAAGTTCAATCTGAGCTCAGGCACGATTGTAGGAAAGGTGCCCTATCCCATGCTCAAGATCCACGAGGGCAACGGAACCTACACGTTCTCGCGGCATGCCTTCAACTGCATGAACTACTATGAGTTCGCTTCCGACCTTTGGACCACCTTCTTCTGGGAGCATAATTTCAAAGGGTTCTTTCTTGGCAAGATTCCATTGCTGAAAAGGCTTCAGTGGAGGGAAGTGGCGTCGCTGAGAGCGGCTTACGGTACGGTAAGGAGGCAGAACAACGGAATCATCGGGGATGATAAATCCGGCGCTGTGATGTTGTTCCCTGAGAAGATGGGCAAACTGAACCGCCCCTACATCGAGATGGGAGCGGGAATCACGAACATATTCAGAATCCTGAGAATCGACGCTTTCTGGAGGATGACCCACCGCTATGAGATGAAGGACGGGGTGAAGGTTCCGCATGACAACCGCTTCGTGGTCACCTTCGGTCTGGAGTTCAAGTTCTAAAATCAAATCGAATTCCATATCTTTGCAGATTATGTCCAGAAAATTGACAATATTACTGCTGACAGTCCTTTCGTCAGCTTTGCTTAGCGTTCCGTTCCTGGTTCCGGGGACTGGTTGGTTGTCGTTGATCGCTTTTTTGTGCCTCTGCTGTGGGCCGAGGACATCGCCACGGGAGACGAGATGAAAGGGTTCTGCTGGTGGCACTACCTGTGCTTCGTCCTGTGGAACGCCGCCACGACCTTCTGGGTCTGCAATGCGACTGTGGGTGGAGGAATATTCGCCATCCTTGCCAACGCCTTCCAGATGTCGCTCATCTTCGGGCTGTTCCGTTGGAGCAGGAAATGGCTAAGCGGGGCGCTTCCTTACATATTCTTAGCTTTCGCATGGATCGCGTGGGAACGGTGGTACCTCACCGACGCGCAGATCAGTTGGCCTTGGCTCGTGCTTGGCAACGCCTTCGCGCGCACGACAGGGTGGATCCAGTGGTATGAATATACCGGGACGCTCGGCGGCTCGCTTCTTGTCTGGGCGGCGAACCTCAGTGTGTTCGGCATTTTGGAATCTCTCGCAAGCGGACGTTGGATGACATTCAATCTCAAGGCTAAGTCCGCGGCCTTGCTGGGAACCTTGGCGTTGTTTGTAGCCCCTCCTATCGTGTCTTTGTTCCTGAAGCCGGAACCTTGTGACGAGACCCTTGACGTTGTCATCGCGCAGCCGAACATCGACCCGTACAACAAGTTCGGAGGAATGACGCAGGAGGAACAGAATGAGTTGCTGATCAGCCAGTTTGAGAATATCCCGGACAGCGTTCCCGTGCTGTTGGTCGCTCCGGAGACCTTTACCGACGATGTGGTGACGAACTCGCTTTCCTCCAGCGCTACCGTGCAGAGATTCACCTCGTTCCTTGCCGAACATCCGAACGCCGACCTGCTTGTGGGAGCGTCTTCGAGGACATATCTGAAAAGGGCGCTCAAGCCATCCTACACGGCCCGTCCTGCCGGCAGCGGAGTCTGGATGGAGTCGCACAACTCCGCCTTGATGCTCGACGCCTTCAGTTATCCGGAGATATTCCATAAAAGCAAGCTTGTCGTGGCGGTCGAGATGACACCTTATCCGGCGTTCTTCTGCAAGATCGATGACTGGCTTGGCGGTGTGATGGGGCGTTGTGTCGGCCAGAAAGAGACCGGGCCGCTGCATTTCAATGAATATTCCTACGCTACCGAATCGAAAGATACCATGGCCGCTTCGGACCATCTTGAGAGTAGGTCAATGCCAGATAGTGATGTTCCTGCTCAGCATGTCTCTGTGACAGAGACAATTCCTGTGGGCTGCGCTATCTGTTACGAGTCTGTCTATGGGGAATATTGCACCCGGTACGTCCGCAACGGGGCCCGTCTTCTGACCGTGATCACCAACGATGCTTGGTGGGGCGATACCCCCGGCTATAAACAACATCTGTCATATTCATGCCTGCGTGCCATTGAGACCCGTCGTTGGATCGCCCGCAGCGCCAACACCGGCATCTCCGCTATCATTGATCCGTCCGGAAAAATCGTCTCTCAAACGTCCTGGTGGCAGCCGGAGACATTGAGCGGCAAGGTAGGGCTAAGCGATGAGAAGACTTTCTTTGTCATCCACGGTGACTTCATCGGCCGCCTATCCACACTCATGGCCGTCCTCATTCTCCTCGCGACCCTCGTCCGCCGTTTCGCCAGACAGAGAATATAACGTTGCGGCTATTCTTGCATTATTCAGCGCATTATACAGCACGAAAAAAGGGGACTAAAGCCTGTCCCCTTTCTCATCATAAAGTTCATTCTGCAGAACGGTGTAGTCGGTCACCTCGACAAGGTTGATCCGACATTTGTACTTCTTCTTCCATTTCCCGAGGAAGGATTTGTCTGACAGCATCGTGGTGCCACGTTTCAGATATGCGCCAAGAATCGGGCTGACCTTCAGGGTAAGGTCTGTCTTTCCGTGTTCCACGCAATAGGCGATGTTCCGCTCGATCTGCTCGTCGATGACCGCGCTTGAGGAAATCTTGCCGGTGCCGTGGCACACAGGGCAGACCTCGGCGGTGTTGATCTCGGTCACCGGACGGATTCTCTGCCTGGTGATCTGCATCAGACCGAACTTGGTGAGAGGCAGCACGTTGTGCTTGGCTCTGTCACTTTCCATGAGTGATTGCATGTACTTGTGCAGTTCGTTGCGGTGCTCACCGGAATCCATGTCGATGAAATCCACGATCACGATTCCTCCCATATCCCTGAGCCTGAGTTGCCGTGCGATCTCCTCGGCAGCGATCTTGTTGACCTCGAAGGCAGAAAGTTCTCCTCCTGGTTGTCGGTCTTGGAGCGGATGCCGCTATTCACATCGATCACGTTGAGGGCCTCGGTCGTCTCGATGACCAGATAGGCTCCCTGCTTCATCGGCACCACCTTGCCGAATGAGCTCTTGATCTGCCTTGTGACCTCGAAGTGGTCGAAGATCGGATCCTTCCCGTTGTACAGCTTCACAATCTTTTTCCTGATCCGGAGAGATCAAGGAAATATATTTCTTTATCTCCTCGTAAACCGCCTCGTTGTTGACATGGATGTTCGAGAACGAATCGTTCAGGAGATCTCTGAGGATGGTGGTGGTCTTGCTGTACTCGGTGAAGAGCAGCTGGATGCCCTTTGACTTGGCCACTTTCTTCCAGGAAGACTCCCATTTCTCAATAAGAGACTTCAACTCGGCCACGAGGACCGCGGCGTTCTTGCCTTCGGCCGCCGTGCGGATGATGGCTCCGTAGTTCTTAGGGAGAATGCTTCTGACAAGAGTCTCAAGCCTTCTTTTCTCTTCCTTTGAGGAAATTTTTTTTTGGGAAATGCTCACCTTCTCGGCGAAGGGAATCAGTACAATGTTACGTCCTGCCAATGAAATTTCCGCGGTCAGTCGTGACCCTTTCGTGGAGATCGGTTCCTTGACGATCTGCACTATCATCATCTGTCCTGGCTTCAGCACGTTCTCGATGCGGCCCTCCTTCTCAAGGATCGGTCCGATGGGAATGCCCGAGTAAAGTTCTCCGAGATCCGTGTTCGGGTTGCTCTTGCGCACAAACTCATCGAACGATGTGAAGTAAAGTCCCAGATCCAGATAATGAACGAATGCTTCCTTCTTGTCTCCGATGTCCACAAAGGCGGCATTGAGCGCAGGAAGAATCTTCTTCACTTTTCCCAGGTAAACATCCCCGACGGAAAAACTGTGCCCTTTGCTGGACTCTTTGTTGAGCTCAATCAGCCGATGGTTTTCCATCAGCGCGATGTGAACTTCTGTCGATGTGACATCGACGATCAAATCTTTCTCAGATTTTTCTGACTCCATAAGGAAATAACAATGGTGACAAAAATAATCCGGCGTCTTGCCGACTTATTTCTTTAACGATAATAAAAAAGGCTGTCCGGCACTTCCGGTCAGCCTTTTTCTTCTAGCAGACTGCTAAAATGGCAGGCACAGAAGCGGATTACTTCTTCTTGTGTCTGTTCTTGCGCAAGCGTTTTTTACGCTTGTGCGTCGACATCTTATGTCTCTTTCTCTTTTTTCCGCTTGGCATAATAAAAGAAGTTTAAAAATTATTTTTCCTCCTTGACTGCGTTCACGAAGATCTTCGCTGGCTTGAAGGCCGGGATGTCGTGTGCAGGGATGGTCATAGTTGTCTTCTTGGTGATGTTTCTGGCTGCCTTCTTCGCTCTGTGCTTAACAATGAAGCTGCCGAATCCGCGGAGGTACACAGGCTCTTTCCTGATGATGGAACCCTTTACGGTGTCCATGAAAGCCTCGATAACGGACTGAACTGCGATTTTCTCGATTCCGGTTGACTTTGCAACCTCATTCACGATTTCTGCCTTTGTCATAATCTATAAATTATTTATTTGATTTACCATAATAATCCCCAAAGTTCGTTTGAGGATGCAAAAATAGACTTATTTTTTTAATATTCAAAATCATATACATAAATTATTATCCATATTTTTTTGGCACGGTGATTGACCATATTCCAGAACGCGTCTTGGACTTCCGGATTTCTGACAAAATGTCAGAGGAAATCCGTGACGTTTTTAGATGAACATTATGAACACAGAGAACAATAAGGACATTTTCTTCCCGGCGGGGACCGCGGAAGTGAACATAATCCCTGTGATGCAGGGAGAAGAGCAAATGAAGGTCGAGTCTGGTGACCTTCCTGACACTTTGCCCATTCTGGCTTTGAGGAACGCGGTGCTGTTCCCAGGAATGGTCTATCCTGTCACCATAGGACGCCAGAAGTCAATCACTTTGATCAAGGAGGCGGAAAAGCGTGACTCTTTCATCGGAGCCGTCCCGCAGGTGGATGTCACAGTGGAGGACCCTACCGAAAAGGATCTTTATGAATATGGTACAGTGAGCCGTGTCATGAAAGTCCTTGAGATGCCTGACGGCACGATCACGGCCATCATTCAGGGAGTCAAACGCTTACGTATGGACGGAGTTCTGTCTTACGAACCGTATATCACCGCCAGGGTCAAGTACATAGAGGACATCATCCTGGAGAACGACAACAGCACCAAGATGATCGCCGAATCCCTGAAGGAGAAGGCCGCGGTCATCATAAAGTCCTCGTCTTTCGCTCCTAAAGAGGCGGTAGGCGCGCTCAAATCCATCGACAACTACGCTTTCCTCGTGAACTTCATCGCCACCACGGTCGAGATCGAGAACTTCATGGAGAAGGTCCAGCTGCTCGGGATCGACGACATCACCGTCAGGGCTATGAAGCTTCTGCAAGTGCTTGACACCCAGATCCAGCTGTTGAAGATCAAGCAGGAGATCAACCAGAAGGTCAAGAGCGACATCGACCAGCAGCAGAGGGAATATTACCTTAACAATCAGCTCCGTACCATCCAGGAGGAGCTTGGAATGGACGAGGAGAAAGAGTTCGAGAAGTTCCGCGCCAAGGCCAAGACGAAGAAGTGGCCGGAGGCGGTCGGAAAGCAGTTCGAGAAGGAGCTTGCCAAGCTTGAGAAGTACAATCCATCCTCTCCGGACTACAGCATCCAGTACAACTACATCGAGTTCCTGCTCGATCTGCCTTGGGGCGAGATGTCAAAGGACAACCTCGACCTGAAGCACGCCCAGAAGGTCCTGGACAGCGACCACTACGGCCTTGACACAGTGAAGGAAAGGATCATTGAATATCTTGCCGTCCTCAAGCTGAAAGGGAATATGAAGTCCCCGATCCTGTGCCTCTACGGGCCTCCGGGAGTCGGTAAGACCAGCCTCGGCAAATCCATAGCAAAGGCTCTGGGCAGGAAATATGTCAGGATCGCCCTCGGTGGTATGCACGACGAGGCGGAGCTGCGTGGTCACAGGAAAACCTATGTCGGTGCCCTTCCGGGACGTATCCTTAACGGAATCGACAAGGCCGGCACATCCAACCCGGTAATCGTTCTGGATGAGATCGACAAGGTCGGCAACGACTACAAGGGCGACCCGTCCTCGGCCCTTCTGGAAGTGCTTGACCCGGAACAGAACGTGGAGTTTCACGACAACTATCTGGACATCGACTACGACCTGTCCAATGTCCTGTTCATCACCACGGCGAACAACATCTCCACGATCCAGTCAGCCCTGCTTGACAGGATGGAGCTGATCAACGTCACAGGCTACCTGGCCGAGGAAAAGATGGAGATCGCGAAACGTTACCTTGTGCCTAAGCAGCTGGAAGAGCACGGAATAGGCAAGAAGGAACTCCGCATCGACAAGGCCGCGCTGGAGAAGATCATCGATGAATATACCCACGAGTCCGGTGTTCGTGGCCTTGAGAAGCAGATAGCCAAGATCGCCCGTGTGACGGCCAAGAAGATCGCTCTCGGCGAGAGTTATCCGACTGTCATCAAGAAGGAGCACCTTAAGGAATATCTCGGACTGCCGACCAATTTCCATGACCTTCAGAAAGGCAATGAGGCTCCTGGAGTCGTCACAGGCTTGGCCTGGACGCAGAGGGGAGGCGAGATCCTGTTCGTGGAGAGTTCGGTGAGCGGCGGCAAGGGCGTGATGACGATGACCGGTAACCTGGGCGATGTGATGAAGGAGTCCGCCACGATTGCCTACCAGTACATCAAGGCCCATCCTCAGCTTGCCAAAATGACATACGAGGAATTCGGGGCGAAGGACATCCACGTCCACGTACCTGAGGGCGCTGTGCCTAAGGACGGTCCGTCAGCCGGTATAACTATGGTCAGCTCAATGGTTTCCGCCTTGCGTGGCGAGGCCGTGAAGGCTGGAATCGCAATGACCGGCGAGATGACGCTCAGAGGCCGTGTGCTTCCGGTCGGCGGCATCAAGGAGAAGATCCTTGCCGCGAAACGTGCCGGAGTGACCGAGATCGTGATCTCCGAGGACAACCGCAAGGATGTCGAGGACATCAAGCCGATTTATGTCGAAGGCCTGTCGTTCCACTATGTCAAGAACATTGACGACGTGATTTCGTACATATTCAAAGATTAATTTCTATCTTAGCGGTCGTTATGGACGTAAGGATAGAACAAAGTTGGAAAAAAGCGCTGCAAGGTGAGTTCGAGAAACCCTACTTTGCCGCGCTTGCGCGTTATCTGCACGGAGAAGGCACAGGGGAAGGTGATCTTTCCTCCGGGACCTGAGATATTCAAGGCATTCGAGCTGACTCCTCTGTCGATCAGGTCAAGGTCGTGATTCTGGGGCAGGATCCCTACCACGGCTACGGCCAGGCGATGGGGCTGAGCTTCTCGGTGCCGGACAACGTACCCGCTCCGCCGTCCCTCAAGAACATATTCAAGGAGATTGAGGATGACCTCGGGATCAGGATGAGTGGCCGTCCGAACCTTGAGAACTGGGCGCGTCAAGGGGTACTTCTTCTGAACTCGATCCTGACTGTACGTTCAGGTGAGGCGGCTTCGCACAGCGGAATAGGCTGGCAGCAGTTTACTGATGCCGTTATCCGTTATATCTCTGATAATTGCAACGGAGTCGTATTCCTCCTGTGGGGCAATTACGCCAGAAGCAAGAAGGAACTCATCGACACCTCACGGCACTATGTGCTGGAGGCGGCGCATCCGTCTCCTTTGGCACGCGGAGCCTTTTTCGGGTGCCGCCATTTCTCCAGGACGAACGAGATCCTTGCCAGTGAGGGCAAGACTCCGATAAACTGGCAACTGTAATCCGGCTTTTTGGCCATCATATTCAAAGAATTTATAATGAATCGCATAGCATTGTTCCCGGGGTCCTTCGACCCGTTCACGTCAGGCCATCTGAATATCCTGACAAGGGCCTTGACCATCTTCGATGAGGTCATAGTGGCCGTGGGAATCAATCAGGACAAGCGTGGCTTCTTTTCGATGGAGCAGCGCGAGGACATCGTCCGTCAGGCGACCCGTGGAATGGAAGGGGTCCGGATCATTCACTATGAGGGACTTACCATCGACATCTGCCGTGAGCTCGGAGTCCGCCACATTGTCAGGGGAGTCAGGAATATGACAGACTTCGACAACGAGCAGGCGATCGCTGACGCGAACCGTCATCTGGCTCCGGAGGTGGACACCATCATCATCCCTACCGCTCAGGAATATTCACATATATCGTCTTCGGCTGTGAGGGATGTGGTGCGCCATCACGGCGATCTGTCGCAGTTTATCCCTGAAGGGGTTGTGTTGCCGGAGGTCAGATGAGTCGCCGCGCGGTCATATTCATTCTTTGGCTTTTGCTGCCGTTTTGCTGCTTTGCGCAGGTTGATTCAACCCGTCTGGCGGAGCTTGACAAGCGTTTGGATAAATATTTTCAAATCCTTGAGCCAGAGAATGTTGATGTCAAGTCCCGTGAATGCGACCTTCTGATTGATTCGGCCAAGGATTCGCTTCTGCGCCAGCACATCGCCCTCAAGGCCTACGAGCACTACCTTAACTCGACCCCCTTATGGGAGACGAAGGCGTGGCGGTTCATCTCACTGACACTTGGTTCGCTTCCGGACGCGTCAGTATGGGCGGGGAAGAGGTCCTTTTCAACGCCAGGATATTCGCTGACTTCAATCGTCAGTCGCTTCTTGGGAAACCGGCTTCTTCGTTTGCGATGGAGAGCTTTGAGGGGGATTCCGTCTTGTTCGGAGGCCGCTCGGACCGCTACCGTGTGCTGCTTTTTTATGACACCGACTGCGCCAAATGCAAGTTGGAGCTGATGCGGCTCCGTCCACTGCTGGATTCCCGGGACTGGCTTTGTCGATCTTTATGCGGTTTACACCGGCTGCGATAAGGAAAACTGGGGAAGGTGGCTCTCTGAGCGAATGAATATCAACGCTCCGCGCACCAGGATATTCAACCTTTGGGACCCCGAGATCGCGTCCGACTACCAGATGAAATACGGTGTCCTGCAGACCCCGAGGATGTTTCTGATCGATAAGGAGGGGATCATCATAGGCCGCGGGCTTGACAGCGATGCCCTTGAGCGCCTTCTCGACATCGTCCTCCCCGGCTTTGTGGACTATGAATATGGCAGTGCCGCCTCCGCCGCTCTGATGGATGAACTGTTCGCGTCGTACGATGATACCGACCGGTCGCCGAGCCTGCCGAAGCGCCCCGCCCCCACCCGAATCCTGTCGATGGCAAAAGCCCTGGAATCAAGCACCTTGGCCAAGTCGGACACCCTCTCCTTCAAGCACCTCGAAGGCGATCTTCTCTACTGGCTTACCTCTCGCCGCGATGAACTCAGCAAGGAAGGCGCCCTCCCTTTCATCAATGAATATATCCTCTCCCGTCCCGGAATCTGGGAACACGCAAGGCGACACCCTCAAGGTCGTAGGCCTTGCCCGTATGATGAAAGACCTCCTTTCCCGCACCCCCGTCGGCTCGAAACTCCCGAAGGCAAAGGACCTCATTTCCAAGAGTCCTTCGGCTGAATCTCAGTCAGACACCACCGTCTGGCCGGACCGTATTCAGGAACAGGATGAAGTTAACAACCGTAACCAAGCGTCCGATCGTTCTCAGGAACAGGTCGACGTAAGCGATAAGGCACACGGTGACCATACCTTAATCCAACCTCGGAATGATGCCAACGCCCTTTTCCTCCGTGACTGGACGAGGAAATGGAACCGCCTGCGCAGAAAAGGCGGCTACATAGTCTTCCACACCGAAGGCTGCCCGGTCTGCAAGGCCGAACTCTCCGCCGCCGACTCCCTTGGCCTGAGAACCCTGGACGTGAACGTAGATGAGATTATGGTCACCAATCCCGCCCTCGCCAAGTCCCTCCTCGACACTTTCGACCTCTCCTCAATGCCATTGATCCTTCAGGTAGGCCGTCACGGCATCATCCTCCGCCGCTATCTCTCCTTCATTCAAGACAAAGGTTCCCATAATCTGTAACGGATTTATAATGAATATATTCGTGAATCCTGCCCTCTAAAAATGACTGCCAGGATATTCTAAAACAATAAATGTCAATAAGTGGCGCTCCACTCATTGATACATAGCGATTTATGAATTTCCGCCGGGACTGCCGCAAGTTCACGGAAAATATCTGGCTCCAACTAATTATAGAGCCTTGTAACCAAGATATGCATTCTGTGCTTGCGTCTAATAATTGATATTACTATAACTATCAAGCCTGAAATGCATAATTCCGATAATTAATTTGTCGCCGCTGCTTTGATCTCTTTTCCACGTCCCTGTTTTCGCGTCTCTGTTTTCGCGTCCCTGCTCCGGCGGGGAATGATGGACATTCACCCGGATAGGTCCGTCATTCCCGCCGGAGCAGGGACGCCTAAATCCGAAATCTAACCGATAACTTTACGCAGCACCCGAGTCAGCTGATCTGAGCACGAGGTCCCGCGCCCGTGGCAATTGACTCCCGACAGGATCTCGACCGCCTTGCCGGCCTCCATCCCCTCCAGAAGCCTCCCGATCGCCTGAAGGTTCCCGTCACAACCTTTGATGTACCTTAAATTGTGGATCTTCCCCTCGATAAGGTCAAAAAGTCAATCTGAGCCGAGCACACGATCGCGCTCGGAACCGCCGTGATGTGCCTGACACCATCGGTCGTTTTGTCAGACAGGATTTTGAAATCGTCACCTATAGTCATTGTAGTAATTATTAAACGTTTAAACAAACAAAAATATAAATTTTTTGTGAAAAATAGCGTAACTTTGCACGGCATTTGAAGAGAACCAATGCCGGAAAAACGGATAATTAATTTCTAAATTCATAGAATTATGGTATCATACAAAGATCTTGGCCTGGTCAACACCAGAGAGATGTTCGCAAAGGCCGTGAAGGGTGGCTACGCTATCCCTGCCTTCAACTTCAACAATATGGAGCAGCTTCAGGCTATCATCCAGGCTTCAGCCGAGGAGAAGTCACCGGTTATCCTTCAGGTTTCCAAGGGAGCCCGCAACTACGCTAACCAGACCCTTCTCCGTTATATGGCCGAAGGCGCTGTTCAGTATGCCAAGGAACTCGGCTGGGAGCATCCTCAGATCGTTCTTCACCTTGACCACGGCGACAGCTTCGAGCTTTGCAAGAGCTGCGTTGACATGGGATTCTCTTCAGTGATGATCGACGGTTCCGCCCTTCCTTACGAGGAGAACATCGCCCTCACCAAGAAGGTTGTTGAGTACGCTCACAAGTATGACGTCACCGTTGAGGCCGAGCTTGGCGTTCTCGCCGGCGTTGAGGATGAGGTTGCCGCTGAGGAGTCTCACTACACAAAGCCAGAGGAGGTCATCGACTTCGCTACCCGCACAGGCTGCGACTCACTCGCCATCTCCATCGGTACCTCTCACGGTGCCTACAAGTTCAAGCCGGAGCAGTGCACAAGAGACCCTAAGACAGGCCGTCTCGTTCCACCTCCACTCGCTTTCAACGTTCTCCACGAGATCGAGAAGAAGCTCCCTGGATTCCCTATCGTACTCCACGGATCATCTTCAGTTCCTCAGGAATATGTCGATATCATCAACCAGTACGGTGGCAAGCTTCCTGACGCTGTAGGTATCCCTGAGGAGCAGCTTCGTGAGGCCGCCAAGAGCGCTGTCTGCAAGATCAACATCGACTCTGACTCCCGTCTCGCCATGACCGCCGCTGTCCGCAAGGTCTTCGCCGAGAAGCCAGGTGAGTTCGACCCAAGAAAGTACCTCGGACCAGCCCGCGACGAGATGAAGAAGCTCTACGAGCACAAGATCGTTGACGTTCTTGGTTCAAACGGCAAGGCTGAGTAATTTGTTTGTGGAGCGTAAGCTCTTGACAATCAGTTAGAAATATGATTCCCTCTGGTCGATGTCGACTGGAGGGAATTTGTTATATATTCATTTATAGTTATTTACTTATCACGGTGGAGCTGTGGTGGGTCACTTCGACAGGCTCAGTGACCGGAGCGACCGAAATTCGGTTCTCGAAACCGTCGTGACGCCCATAATCGGCTCAGTGGGCAAAAAAAGGTGAGACAAAAAGGTTTGGGATTATCATTTTTATGCTTAATTTTACCGGAAATTTGAACCACATAATTGAGTATGCGTATCAAAAAAAGACGCCGATTGCGGTGATTTTGTTGCTTTTTGTAAGTCTGACTGCGGGAGCGCAGGACGGTAACTTGGTGAATATCGGGCTTCAGGCCAGGGTGGATTACCAGCGGGAGTACCTGGGCGGGGATGCCGTCAAGGGCAACTGCGGCTTCAAGGGCAAGAATGTCAGCATTCTGATAAACGGAGAGTTCAACGAACATTTCTCCTACAACTACCGGCAGCGGCTCTACCGCGGCCACGGCAGTGAAAGTTTTTTCAACGCCACGGACTTCCTTTACCTCACTTATAGGCCGGACGAGCGTTGGAGCTTCTCCGGCGGCAAGCAGATTGTCGAGATCGGAGGGTATGAATATGACATCGCTCCTATCGACATCTACTTCTTTCCGAATATTGCAGCAACATCTCCTGCTACCAGATGGGAGTCAGCGCGGGATATTCATTTGGCGGAGGAACTGACCTGCTGCGGTTCCAGCTCTGCCAGAGTCCATTCCGGCGGGAGAACAGTGACCTGTATGCCTACAACCTGATGTGGAACGGCTCCCATGGCTGTTTTGATTCCATCTGGTCACTGAATATGATTGAATATCTTCCCGGAAAGTTCATCAACTATCTCGCCCTCGGCAACCATTTCTCTTTAGGGAAGTTAACTGTGTTCGCAGACTTTATGAACCGGTCGCTCGTGGACAAGATGTCGTTCCTGAGGGACTTCACGCTCATCGGTAAGGTGGCATATTCATTCAATGACAAGTTGAATGTCTTTGGAAAGGCGAGCTTTGACCATAACGATCTTGACAGGGAAGGGGATTGGTGTGTCATGCCGGGCACATCGATGGGAAGAGTCGGCTGCGGTGTGGAATATTTCCCGCTTGCTGACAAGAGCATCCGCCTCCACGCCACATTCTGCCACTCATTCGGGGACAACGGCAACCTGCCGGTGTCTTGCTTGACAACCAACAGATCGCCAGCGTCGGCCTCACCTGGCGGATGAGCCTGCTCAAACGATAGTTTCTGAATATTCCGCCTCTAAAGCGTTAACAAGCCTGTTATGAATAAGACCAAGAAAAAGTCTTCGAGCCCCGCCCTGAACGGGGTGATCTGTCTTGTCATCGTCATCGGTTTCTTTGCCTATCTGGGCATCTCGATGGGCATGGCCAATATGCTCAACACCGTGATGAAAACCGCACATGATCTTTTGATCAACACCGTGTTCTACCTGATGTCCATCTGTGTGCTGATGGGAGCTCAGCCGCCTGTTCGCCGAGTTCGGGGTGGTATTCATTCTGGAGAAACTGCTCCGACCGCTGATGAAGCCGCTGTTCAACCTTCCGGGAGTCGCCTCGCTGGGTGCCGTGATGACATTCCTGTCGGACAACCCGGCGATCATCTCGCTGTCAAAGGACAAGAGATTCAGCAAATATTTCAAGAAGTACCAGCTGATTTCCCTGACCAATTTCGGAACGGCGTTCGGAATGGGACTCATCGTGATCGTCTTTATGATGGGGCAAGGCTTCTTCAAGGAGTCGTTGATCGGCCTTTTCGGGGCGTTCTGCGGCTGCATCGTCTCCACAAGGCTTATGCAGAGATTCACGCTGAAAGCTTTCCCTCAGTACCTTACCGTGGAGGCTTGCGAAGGCATTGAGGAAGAGGAGGCCGAAGAAAAAGGAAGAGGAGAAGAAGTCGCTTTTCACAAGGATTCTGGACTGCCTTCTGGACGGCGGCCGTTCGGGAGTCGAGGTCGGGAATGTCCATCATCCCGGTGTGCTCATAATATCCACATTCGTGATGATTCTGACTTTCGGCCCTTCTGCCTCAGGTGCTTACACGGGCGCGGCCTACGAGGGCGTGGAGATCCTGCCTTGGCTGGCCGACAAGATCGATTTCGTGTTCAAGGCTCTGTTCGGATTCAATGACCCTCACCTCGTGGCGTTCCCGATCACATCTCTCGGAGCTGTTGGGGCTGCCCTCAGCCTCGTGCCTAACTTTGTGGCCAACGGTTGGGCCGACGGCAACGCGATCGCCGTCTTCACCGCCATCGGAATGTGCTGGAGCGGATTCCTCAGCACCCACACGGCCATGCTCGACTCGCTGGGCTACCGTGAATTGACCCCGAAAGCCATTCTGGCGCACACAATCGGAGGACTCGCCGCCGCTTTCGCGGCGCATTGGAGCTATGTGCTTGTGTCGCTGATTTAGGAGCTGTTTTGATTTGTTTCTGCCATTGGTGCGCTTCGGCGCTTTGACAAGCCCGGCGACCGGGGCGCTTCATTACGACTCCGTTATTTTCCCAGATTGAACGAGATGCCGAAGTTGATGTCTGCGTTCAGCCTCTCGTAAGGGTAGAGCAGCGAACCGTTTGCCTTAGCCAACTTGAAGTTGAGATGATCGGAGCCGACGAACATGCTGAATCCGCTCGTATGGAATCCGATTACGGCACCCATTGTCGAGCCGAACTTTGACACTGCGTAGTTCACGCCACAGCTGAACCATCTGGCCGGCTTGAGGTTGGCGAACAGACGCGCCTCCGTCCATGTGTAGCCTCCATTGATGTGGGTTGAGCTGAGGACACCCGCGGTCAAATCCCCTGTAGAACGGCATGGAATATTCAACTCCTGCATTGATCGTGGCGGAGATCATTCCCCCCGTTCGTGCCGTCTTTCTCCGTCCTCCTGAAATCGAACATGTCCATCATGTCATCTGTCAGGTCTTCGAACTGCTTCTTGAGCGAGTTCTCCTTTGTTGTCCCCCGTCAAGCGCAACCTCGTCGAACCCCTCGAAAGACCATCCTTTGCCGCTGGTCTGTGCGGAGATTGTGTTCTTCCATGACATGTAGCCCAGATCATTGACCGCGAAAGAGATTTTCAGACCGTCGATGACTTCCATCTCGGCTCCGAGATCGATGGCTGCGCCGAATCCGCTTATAAGAGAGCCATCTTCCGTGGCCTCGATGCTGTCGAAGTCAAGCAGATCCGTGTCCGACGGATCCGAGATCTCAGCCCCGCTTTCTCCCTTGGTCTTGATGTCCATGAAAGAGGAGGACTTCAATGTTCCCTGAGATTGGATCAACCATTTGTCTTCGTTCATCTGGATGCTCATCCTGTCGATATTGGCCTCGATGTTCGCTATTCCGACAAGGAATTTAACTCTGGCTCCCACATTCAGACGGTCGGAAACCTGACGGCTGTAGCCGAGGGCGAACTCCAGTCTGCTGTCAATCTTTGCGGAGATGTCTGAAATCTCGTATTGCTGGTATTTTCCTGCGTTCTTCATGAAGTCTAAAAAGACCATAAGGCAGATTGACATCCGTTGTGGTCTTCATGCCGGCATCGAAGGTGAGGAAGGATTTCCGGCTTTTGATTCCGAGAGAGAAAAGGGAAATCCTGTTGTTCAGGTTGAGGCGGTTCTCGGGATCCAGTTTTCCGAGGAATTCATCCGCGCTGACGGAAGAATTCATGAAAGTGGTCAACTTGCCGTTGACAGGATAGAGGAAGGTGCTGACTCCCAGGTTGCTCTGCGTCTCCAGATTGAAGGCGCTGATGACCGGAACAGAAAAATAACTTGTTCTGGAGGCAAAAGCCGGATTGAACTCGTGCCTGTGGTTATAGCCGTCGAGGAAGTACGCCGACCTGAATGATTGCTGGGCGAACGCGCTGCCGGCAGCTAAAACAGAGGCTGCCATAAGTATGATGATCTTTTTCATTTTCTCGTTTTGATTAGAGTTCGGTGTTGACGGCACCTTTGATCTTTATCTTCATGTTCTCCAATTTGATGCTCTGCCTTTTGTTCAGGCAGACGCCTGAATGGTCATTGTCCGCTCCGGAGATTCTATTGTTCATCCTGATGCCGTCAAGTCTGCGCATGTCATCTCCTGATGAGGTCTTGAGGTTCAGCGTCATCGGGGTTTTGGACGGCTTGTCGACTGATCCTGATGAGACATTCCCCTCTATTGTGACGGTGATTTCAGGAATCACGTTGTCCTCCTTGTCAATGGCCGCGGCCGTCATCTCAATGCCAAAAGGTATCGTGTTCACGCAATCGAATGTCACGACCGCGCTGTTGATCTCATAGTCAACGTCTTCGGAATTGAAGATTTCGTTCCAACCGTCGTAGTCGCTGCAGTAGTCGATCCTCATGTCCTTTCCGAACGCAAGCGGGGCGATGATGCTGTAGCTGCAATAGAAATTGTAAGACTTGTCTGTCTGTACGGTGACGAACTCGTCGTCGGCCTTGACGTCGATGTTGGCTATCGAGATTCTCTCGGGCACGTTCTTCACGATGTCGGACAGATTTGAGACCTTGACATTCTGGTAGCCCGATGGCGCGATCTCCCCAGTGCGGGACAGGTAAATCCTGGATGTCATTCCGGATTTCACGGTGATCTTGTCGGTGGCTCCGCCATTGTCACCGATATGGACGGTGTTCCTGGAAGCTCCCTTGTATGATTCGAGATCCGCGTTAAGGCTCATGGTCAAAGGACTGTCGTTGCCGAGAAACAGCATGATCTGCGGGTCGTACAGGTCAAGCACGGCCCCGTCTCCGTTGACAAAGTCTGGAAGTTTGCCGACATTGATGGCCTGAGGAGTGATGGCGACTTTAGGATCTACCTTGACTGTGACATCCTTGATGTCAAGAGAGTTGAGTTTGATGCCTATGTCGATGTGTACTTCCTCTGGAATGTCGCCGAATGTGTTTCCGAGATCATCGGTGAGCAGGCTCACCTCGAACCCGGTTAGTGTGATGTTGTCATTCAGCAGCATCTTGTGCCTGTCCCGGATGAAACCTTGCCCGGCAGGAATCTTTGTGAGATCTATTCCTGTGATGTCCAAAGAGACTTCACTCATGACCCGGCCCACCTCGACCTGTCCGAACCTGAGAGTGTTGCTCTCCTTGTCAAAGTCGCAGTCAATCTGACCTTTGGAAATGCCCGCGAATATCAGATAGTCAGGAAAGTCAACGGTGAGACCGGAGAGTGTGGCTTTTCCGGTGTTGGCGAGGAAGGTGACCTTGGCGACGGCGTTCCCGTGGATGTCTTTGACATCAGTGACCTCTTCAGGAATATCCTCGTCTATCTCCAGAGGGGTTGTGGACGCGTCGAAAGTTCTTTTCACTGTGAGGCCTTTTGGGACAGGCAGACCTGTGCCTGACAGTCCTGGGGCCAGCTCTTCCATTATGTCAGACCGTTTTATGAGTCCGAGATGTCCTCCATTGGTCATAATGTCGCCGGAGAATCTCTGAAGAAAGGTACCGTGAAGCTGGCCTCAGTGCGGTTGCCCATGAAAGTCAGGACGTAGTTGTCATTGATGTCCAAAAACAGGACATCTGATTCGTCGCCGTCAAGATTCAGAAGATCCGTTACGAAGATTGTCTCCGAGTTGCCTATCGGGGCGCTGATTTCCCCGTCGATGCAAATTGTCTTGTCTATGTCCTTTGTCAGGTCGTAGTCTTCATTGACGCAGGAATTGAATGTGGCAGGGAGCGTTAGTGTCAATGCCACGAATAGTGCGGTTCTGGTTCTGAAAGACATAAATAATCTGTTTTCAACAAAAAATGATAGAATTTTCACAAAGTTATGCAAAAACGGATGATATTCAAGGCGAACTGTGTGAAAAATAACTATTTTTGCAGCCCATGGACATAATCGGTATAATTGAGGTTTTCGCTCTTGTGATGGGCGTGCCTTACATCGTTCTGGAGGTTCTCCAGAAGAACGGCATGTGGTATTTCGGGATAGCCACAGGCCTTGCGTGCGCATATTCATTCGCCATCCAGCATGTCTGGTCCAACATGTCGCTGAACATTTATTATGTGGTGATGTCAGTCTGGGGGCTTTACCAATGGCGGAAGGACAGCAGACTTCTGGAGGGTGACGGCGGCGGGCAAGATCCCGCTGTCCATCTTGGCAGGATGGACGGAAGGACTGCATTGTGGAGCGCAGTGACCTTCATTGCCGGCACGCCTCTGCTTGTCTGGCTGCTTCATGCGTTGGGCGGCTCAAGCACTTGGTTGGACGCCGCTTCCGCGATGATGTCCGTTGTGGCCACCTATTGGCTGGGAAGATCCATCCCGTACCACTGGCTCATCTGGATCGTCGCTGACATCATCCTGGTGGTAATGTGCTTCATGGAGGGGCAGTACTGGCTGACTCTGCTTTATGTCGCCTATGTGGCCGCGGCTGCCTACGGCTCTGTTCCATTGGATGAGAAAAGGGAAATACATCAACTAATTGTTTCTGAATATGAATAATCATAAGAAAATCCTCCTTGTCGGCATCGCTCTTGCGTTCCTTGCCGGGCTTGCGTCCTCCGCCCAGGACAAGAATGTCGTCTATAATGAGGCTTCCGCATTTCCGCTCTATGGAAAATGTGTGGAGGAGACCTCGGCCCGCTACGAGCGTCTTCCTTCGGAACTCAAAGGCGTGGTAAGGGAGCCTGTTTGGGACCTTGGCCGCAATTCGGCCGGACTCTACATACGTTTCCGTTCCAACTCCACAAGAATATGCGCCAGATGGAAGTCCACCTCTCCGCGCCAGTACATGCCGCACATGACCGATGTTGGAGACAATGGTCTGGATCTATATGTTCTTACAAGGAAGGACGGTTGGCGCTTCGCCGGCAGCGGATTCGACTGGGGTGGACGCGACAAGGTTGTGAAGAGCAAGACAATAGTTGCCAACATGAAGCCTGAAATGAGGGAATATATGCTTTACCTCTCCATGTATAACGGTATAGATTCCCTTGAGATCGGCATCGACGAGGGTTCTGTCATCGAGGCTCCTGCGGTTGAAAGCCCGAGGTCTGACAGCCCGGTTGTCATGTACGGCACCAGCATACTTCAAGGCGGCTGCGCCTCGCGCCCGGGAATGGCGTTCACGTCGATTCTTGGACGGAAACTCGACAGGGAGGTCATCAACCTTGGATTCAGCGGCAACGCACGGCTGGACTATGAGATCGCTGAATATATCACCCGTGTCCAGAACCCGAGCCTGATCGTGCTCGACTATGTCCCGAACTCCTCCGCCGAACTGATAAACGAAAGGGGGGAGAAGTTCTTCAGAATCATCAGGGATGCTTTCCCGGATGTCCCGGTGATCCTCGTCGAGGATCCGACATTTCCTCACACCCGTTTTGATCAGAAGATGTTGGAGGAGGTTACATCCAAGAACGCCGCACAGCTTGCCCTGTACAAGAAGCTGAAAAAAGCTGGCGAAAAGAGGCTGTACTACGTCTCCACCGACGGCCTGATCGGCGATGACGGCGAGGCCACTGTTGATGGTGTCCATTTCACCGACCTCGGAATGATGCGCTACGTGGAGAGGGTGCTGCCTGTCATGAGGAAGGCGCTGAGGTAAGTGTCCTGTGAATTAATTATAGTATTTCGCTGGAAAGAAGTATCTTTGCATGATTTTCAACCACGGCGGTGGAAGCATCGCCGGGCATAAAAAGATTCGATTATGATTATCATTGTGGAAAGCGGGGCGACGAAGACCGATTGGTGCGCGGCGGCCCTGGACAAGGAACCTATTAATGTCAAGACCGCGGGCATGAATCTGGCCACGATGCCGCAGGATGTCATCGAGGGGATAGTGGCCGAAGCGATGGCCGAGTTCAAGGCCAAGGGACTGGACTCAAAGGTGTCCGAGGTCCATTTCTACGCCGCCGGCCTGATTGTGCCGGAAGGTGAGAAGGTGCCTCCGCAGGCGAAGGGGCTGGATCACGTGCTCAGGTCGTTGTTCCCGGAGGCTGAGATGGAATATGCCTCGGATCTTCTGGACGCGGCGCGTGCCGTGTGCGGCCACAAGCCCGGAGTCGCGGCCATCATGGGCACAAGGCTCCAACAGCTGTCTTTTCGACGGGACGAATGTGGTGAAGAACGTCCGCTCTGCCGGATTCATCCTCGGAGACGAGGGCGGCGGCGCGAGGCTCGGCAGGCTTTTCATGGCCGATTTCCTCAAGGGACTTGTGCCGGAGCCGGTCGCGGGTGAGTTCGCCAGGGATTTCAAGGTTGACTACATGACCGTCGTGCAGAACGTCTACCGTGGCGCGGCCCCTTCAAAGTACCTCGGCCCATTCGCTCCGTGGATTCTTCAGAGGTACGACACCGTGAATATGTCCGCGGCCTTGTGGAGCAGAATTTCAGGGACTTCATCGAGAGGGCTTTGATGCAGTACGACATCGACAGGTACCCGGTGGGTGTAGTGGGCGGTTTCGGCTATGCCAACAGGAACATCATCAGGAAGGTCGCCGAACCTTACGGAATCCGTTTCTCCACAATCATCCCGGCCCCGATCGAAGGTCTCGTCGAATATCATTTAGGAAAGAAATAATAATGGCTTCGCCGGAGATGTTCCGGCATAAGATGTTATGGAAGATTCAAGAACAACAGAACAGTCCTCAAGGTATGACCACCTTGAGAAGATGTCCACAGAAGAGTTGCTGAACGCGATCAACACTGAGGACAGGACGGTTCCGGTCGCTGTGGCCGGAGCGATACCGCAGATTCGGAAACTTGTGGACGGCATCGTGGAGAGGGTTCCTCTCGGCGGTCGTGTGTTCTACCTCGGAGCCGGGACGAGTGGTCGTCTGGGCATAGTGGACGCTTCCGAGATCCCTCCGACCTACGGAGTCCACGACGTGTTCATCGGCTTCATGGCCGGTGGTGACAGCGCCATCCGCGACGCTGTGGAAGGAGCTGAGGACGACGTCGAGGGAGGCTGGAGAGACCTCCAGGCATATTCACCGACAAAGAATGATGTCGTGATCGGAATCGCGGCCTCTGGCACAACCCCTTATGTGATCGGGGCATTGAAGACAGCCCGCGAGAACGGCCTTCTGACAGGCTGCATCACCTGCAACGAGAATTCTCCGGTGGCCGCGGCCGCCGAGGTGCCTGTAGTGGTCGTTGTAGGGCCTGAGTTCGTGACCGGCAGCACCAGAATGAAGGCCGGCACGGCCCAGAAGCTGGTTCTGAACATGATTTCGACTGTGTCCATGATCCGTCTCGGCCATGTCAAGGGCAGCAAGATGGTGGACATGCAGCTGACGAACCGTAAGCTCGTCGATCGCGGAACCAGGATGATCATGGGCGAGACCGGCATCGAGGACTACGACTTCGCCCGCAAGCTTTTGCTTGAATATGGTCAGGTCCGCGCGGCCGTGAACGCTTACCAGAAAGGTGAGGTTAAGTAGATGACGGTTCCGGAGACATTTCCATCAAAACTTTTGGAGGACGCTGTGCAGGCCATAGGCTCCCTTCCGGGGGTGGGCAAGCGCAGCGCCTTGCGCCTGGCCCTGCATCTGCTGCGGCAACCTTCTGAGAACGTGCACCATTTCGCCGACTCGATAGTCAAGATGAGGGACGAGGCGAAGTACTGCCGGCAGTGCTGGATGATTTCAGACGAGGACATCTGTCCGATCTGCGCCGACAAGTCCCGTGACCATAAGACTATCTGTGTCGTGGAGAATGTCCGAGACGTGATGAGCATCGAGAACACGGGGCAGTATCGTGGTGTCTATCACGTGCTCGGCGGGATAATCTCTCCGATCGCCGGCGTCGGGCCGTCCGACATCACGGTCGCCCGACTGGTTGAAAGGGTAAGGGATATGCTCGTGTCCGGAGACGTGAAGCCAGAGGAGGTCGAGATAATCCTGGCCTTGAGCGGCGACGTGGAGGGCGAGACCACCTCATTCTACATCTACCGTCAGATTTCTGAATATCAAGTCAGAGTCTCATCCCTTGCCCGAGGTCTGGGTTTCGGGGATGACCTTGAATATGCCGATGAGCTCACTCTGGGACGCTCGATAGTCAACCGCCAGACTTTCAAGCCATAAGAATTTGCGGATGCTTGTATAAAAAGCTTACCTGGCAATGTTATTATCGATAGTTGAATCCCTGCTTCTGGCCGCGTCGCTCTGCGCCGACTGCTTCGCTGTCTCGACGTGCTCAAGCGTCACCCTTAAAGGAATATCCTGGAGGAAGATCCTTCCGATCGCTTTCGTGTTCGGAGTAGTTCAGACTGCACTTATGGCCCTGGGCTGGCTGTTCGGCGACATATTCGTCGGACATATTCATAAAGTCGCCAGTCTCATAGGATTCCTGCTGCTGCTTTATGTCGGCGGGTCGATGATTCTGGGAGCCGTGAAGAACGAGGACGAGTCTCGCGACCTGAACGGCCTCAAGAATGTCATCATCGGGGCCGTGGCCACCAGCATTGACGCGCTTTTCACCGTCGGCATTAGCCTTTCCATGGGTTTAGTCCCTACCGGCAAGATGATGATGAACCTCGCCGCCGTCTTCATTGTGACCATGCTTTCCGTGATCGGCGGAATGTTCGGTGGTCAAAGAATAGGCTGCCGCTTCGGCCGTCCGGCGGAGCTGATCGGCGGCTCTGTCCTCATCCTCATCGGCCTGAACATCCTGCTGGGATTCATTTAGTTTTAGAGTCTTGGGACTAGGAGCGAAGCGACCGAAGGGGTTTCGGGGAAACCTTTCCCCGTGCCCCCCGGGGCTGTCGCGAAGCGACTGGGGGGTTGGATGAAAAGTGCGCGAAGCGCGAAGCGACCGAAGGGGTTTCGGGGAAACCTTTCCCCGTGCCCCACCGGGGCTGTCGCAAAGCGACTGGGGGTTGGATGAAAAGTGCGCGAAGCGCGAAGCGACCGAAGGGGTTTCGGGGAAACCTTTCCCCGTGCCCCACCGGGGCTGTCGCAAAGCGACTGGGGGTGAATTAATATTTTACGGAATTATGCACTTTAGGCTTGTTCGTAGTAAAGGCATATTTACGTGGCATTGTTATGGATTGCAAGCCCAAAGTGGATTGTCGCGGACATCAATGAATACCATAGCCTCTCACTATCAAGCTTTTCAGAGACAAAAATGAGGGCAAACGTTACTCAACAGAGCCATCCGACACCCTCCGGGAACGAAAAGAGGCGTATATGCATCCCAAAAGTGCAGAAGAAGTCTTCGTGCGCGTGCCGGATCGCCTTTCTGAAGTGACAAAGGAAATAATGTCTCCAATGAATGCTCAGCAGCACCCTCGGGAGACGAAAAGTGGGGGAAACGTTTCCCCAAGAGTGCAGGCTGCACTCTTGAGGCAAAAAAAAGAGGCCGAAAGTGTTACCGAAGGGATTCGGAGCAAGCCTAAAGTGCATAGTTCCGATATTTTATGGACTAAATTTTTTTTTAGTCCATAAAATATTCTTATTTTTGTGGACTGACTTCTCTCCGTAACGTCAGCGCATTGAAGTGGAACCTTTCCCACGCTCGGGCCGGGAATAATACAGGAAGAGTATGATCGCGATTTTCTACAGACTGAACGGCAAGCTGTTGGTTTCCCAGTCTGAAACGGAGCTTTAAAAATCAGCAGGAACAATGTCCTTTGGATTGACATCCTTTCTCCGTCCGGAGAGGAGAAACACACTGTGGATGAGTTTCTTGGAGAGGAAATCCAGAGCCGCGCGCAGGCTGAGGAGATCGAGAGCTCATCACGTTTCTCCGAGACAGAGAACGCGATCTTCGCGAACACCAACTTCCTGATGCCGGGACCGGAGGACTATTCGATGGAGGCCGTCTCGTTCACTTTCGTCGGGAATTGTCTGACGACCTTGAGGGATGTTCCGCTGCGAAGCTTCACCGAGCTCCAGCGCAGGATAGTAGCGATGCCTCAGTCATATCCGAACGGCTACACGGTCTTCGCCAGCATTATGGACCAGCGTGTCGAGATCTGGACGCGGATATGATCGAGCTTATGAGCAAGGAGATCTCCCAGTACAGCAAGCGAATCAACCAGCAGGAAGACATCGACGAGGACTTCCTCTTGGACATCAACCAGTTGCAGGAAAACACGATGCTCGTGCGCGAGAACATCGTCGATAAGCAACGTCTGATCTCGAATATGCTCAGGAGCGACAAGTACCCGAAGGATCTGCAGGCGTTTCTCGGTTCTGCTCCAGGACATCAATTACCTGATCAACCACACGAATTTCGGTTTCGAGAGGCTTGAGTACCTTCAGGACACGGTTGTCGGTCTTATCAACCTGGACCAGAACAAGATTATGAAGATATTCACCCTTGTGTCCGTGCTCTTGATGCCTCCGACCCTTGTGGCGAGCTTCTACGGGATGAACGTCCCTATGCCGCTGATGGACAAGAGCTGGATGTGGGTGCTGCTGCTCGGCGTGATGCTGCTGACGGTCGCGCTGGTGCTGTTCCTCTTCAAAAGGAACAAGCTGTTGTAAAATAATACCTTTTTCTTATTGTAAATCAGATGATTTTGCCTATCTTTGCACGCCTTTTGACCGGCCGTGCCGTGTTGGCGTGTCCGGTAGGGCGTAAAAATATTGTTAAACAACTAGTTATCTTTAATTACCATTATGGCAGAAGAAACACAGAAAGTAGCCGAGGAAGCTAAGGTAGAGGCTCACATGCGGGGAAGCGCCTAAGGCCGAGGCTCCGGCAAAGAAAACATCTCTCAACGCTTCAGTGGCGCCAGAGAACTTCGACTGGGACGCTTTTGAGGGCGGATCAGAGATCTACGGCGGCGAGGACAAGAAGTCCATCGAGGACGCTTATGACCAGACTCTCTCCAAGATCGTGGAGAACGAGGTCGTTGAAGGAACCGTTACCGCCATCTCCAAGAGAGAGGTTATCGTCAACATAGGTTACAAGAGCGAGGGTGTCATCCAGGCTCCTGAGTTCCGTTACAATCCAGACCTCAAGGTCGGTGACAAGGTTGAGGTTTACGTTGAGTCCGCAGAGGACAAGAAAGGCCAGCTCATCCTTTCCCACAAGAAGGCACGCGCCCTCAAGTCTTGGGACAGAGTGAACGAGGCGTTCAACAACGACGAGATTGTCAAGGGCTTCGTGAAGACCCGCACAAAGGGCGGTATGATCGTCGATGTCTTCGGAATCGAGGCTTTCCTCCCGGGCTCACAGATCGACATCAAGCCTATCCGCGACTACGACGCTTACGTCAACCAGACAATGGACTTCAAGATCGTCAAGATCAACCAGGAGTTCCGCAATGTTGTCGTTTCCCACAAGGCTCTTCTCGAAGCCGAGCAGGAGCAGCGTAGGGCCGAGCTCATCAGCAAGCTCGAGAAGGGACAGATCCTCGAGGGTACCGTCAAGAATATCACCAACTACGGAGTCTTCGTTGACCTCGGCGGTGTTGACGGTCTCATCCACATCACAGACCTGTCTTGGGGCAGGATCGACAACCCTGAGGAGGTCGTTTCCCTTGACCAGAAGATCAAGGTTGTCGTCAAGGAGTTCGATCCTCAGCAGAAGAGAATCGCCCTTGGCTACAAGCAGCTTACCCCTCATCCTTGGGACAATCTCGACGCCAACATCAAGGAAGGCGACGTTGTCAAGGGTAAGGTTGTCCTCATCGCTGACTACGGCGCTTTCGTAGAGATCGAGCCGGGTGTCGAGGGTCTCATCCATGTGTCTGAGATGTCTTGGTCTCCAAGACTCCACAGCGCTCAGGAGTTCCTCAAGGTAGGTGACGAGGTAGAGGCAAAGGTTCTCTCCATCGACCGTGAGACAGGAAGATGTCCCTCGGTCTGAAGCAGCTCACCCCTAACCCTTGGGAGAGCATCCGTGACAAGTACCCTGTAGGTTCCGTTCACAAGGCTGTCGTACGCAACATCACCAACTTCGGTGTGTTCGCAGAGCCAGAGGACGGTGTTGAGGGACTCATCCACATCAGCGACCTCTCTTGGAACAAGATCAAGCATCCTTCAGAGCTCGTTTCTCCTGGTGATGTCATCGACGTTCAGATCCTTGACTTCGACGAGGCCAACCACAAGCTCAGCCTTGGCCACAAACAGCTCACCCCTAATCCTTGGGACGCCATCGAGGAGAAATACCCTGTAGGCTCCGTTGTCGAGGGTACGGTTGCCTCCCTTACCGACAAGGGCGCCAACATCAAGCTTGAGGGTGACGACGAGGGCTTCGCGTTCAGCCGCGACCTCATCAAGGAGGACGGCAAGCAGGCCATCGTGGGCGAGACACTTCCGTTCAAGGTCATCGAGCTCAGGAGAAGCACCCGCAGGATCCTTCTCTCACACGTAAGGACATACGCTGAGGCCAAGGCCGAGAAGGTGGCCGTTGAGGCTGACAACACCAAGAAGGCGCTCAAGAAGATCAACTCCAACCTGGAGAAGACCACCCTCGGTGACATCAGCGAGCTCGCTGCCCTCAAGGAAACAAGCTCGAGAAAGGGGAATACTTTATGGATTTCACATTGACGGTGTTGGGCACGGCTTCGGCCAAGCCCGGCCCCGGAAGGAATCAGAGCGCTCAGGTACTTTCCGTACATGGGCGCTCATTTTTAATAGATTGCGGAGAAGGCGTGCAGACGCGTCTTCAGGAGTGCCGCATATCCCTGCTGAAGATAGACTCAATCTTCATCTCCCACATCCACGGCGACCACGTATTCGGACTTTTCGGCCTGCTTTCCACGATGGGAATGCTCAGCAGGATGTCGCCGCTGAACATCTACGCTCCAGTCAGCTTCGGCCCGATCCTGAAATTCTTCCTTTCCTACTACGGCGACGGCATCCCTTTCGAGATACGGCATATTCCTATGAATATGAAGGTTCCGGAGATGATCTACCACACCAAGTCTCTGGAAATCTACGCTTTCCCGCTGAACCACAAGATCGAAACCTTCGGCTGGCTGTTCCGCGAAAAGGAGCCTCAGATGAATGTCAAAAAATGGAAGATTGATGAATATGACCTCTCACTCACCGAGATCGGCGCGGTCAAGCGTGGCGAGGATGTGTTCCGTGAATATCCTGACGGCACCATCGAGGTGCTGCCGTTCGAGGAACTGGGCTACAAACCGTATGTTCCTCGTTCCTTCGCCTATTGCAGCGACACGGCTCCGTTTCCGGAACTGTCTTCCTGGGTGAAAGGCGTGGACCTGCTCTATCACGAGACGACATACACGGCTGTGTTGGCGGACCAGGCTGCCCAGCGTCATCATTCCACGACTCTTCAGGCCGCGCAATGCGCGTTGGACGCAGGCGTGAAGAAACTCGTCATCGGGCATTATTCCTCACGGTGCAAGAACGTTTCCCAGTACGAGGCGGAATGCAGGAGCATATTTCCGGAGACGTATGCGGCCAATGACAGGGATGTCTTCGATGTCCCTTTGGTTAAATTGGACTGAGATGTTGTCAGATTGGGCTTATAGAGACCTTTCGTTGGCGAAAATTCATTATATTTACATTCTGTAGTCAGTAAGCGGCAAAACTTACACCGCCGTGTATTTGACAAGGATCCTTAAAGATTGTAAATATTCAGATGAGAAAGGTTATTATATTCATAAGTATTGTTCTGTGTCAGGTGGCCGCTTGGGCACAGGGCACGCCTCAGGAACGGTATATTCAGAAATGGGCTCCGACCGCTGTCAGGGAGATGTACCGCAGCGGTGTGCCGGCCAGCATCACATTGGCTCAGGGCATTCTGGAGTCCCGTTACGGGCTTTCGCCGCTGGCCTCCGAAGGCAACAACCATTTCGGAATCAAGTGCCACAAGGATTGGAAAGGTAAGTCGATGCGCTACGATGACGATGCGAAAGGGGAGTGTTTCCGGGTCTATGACTCCGCGGACGAGTCGTTTCAGGATCACTCGGACTTTCTTCGCTACCGGGATCGCTACAAGTTCCTTTTCGACTTGAAGACAACTGATTACAAGGGTTGGGCTTACGGCTTGAAGAAGGCCGGCTACGCCACAGATCCCAACTATCCGGCGAAGCTGATAAAGTACATAGAGGACTACAAGCTTTATGAATATGACACAATGACTTCCGAGGAGTCCGAACGTCTTGCGAAGGCCGTGGAGAAAAACTGAGGTGGCTTCAGGGGATTCCAAAGTGGATTCCGGCAAGAAACCGGCTGCGGTTAGGAAAGATAAGGCGAAGAAAGACAGGAAAGCTCGTAGGACCAGAAGGAAACGTTCCAAGGAAGTGTCTGAACCTGATGTGATTCCGGCCTCACCATTGTCTCTTGAGGAGCCGAAAAGAATTGACAAGAGCGGGTTGGAGGTGTTCTGTTTCTCGTTGACCCGGGAGGCATATTCCCGCAACGGGGTTCCGTTCATCACCTCGGTGGAAGGGGAGACATATTCAAGCATCGCCCAGTCGTACCATCTTTATCTGAATGAATTGTTGAGATTCAATGATTTGACCTTCATTCCGAGGAACTCCTTCCGGGTACGGTGGTTTATCTGCAGACGAAGAAGAACCAGTCCGAGAAGGGCCTTGACAAGTACATTGTGGGTGAGGACGATGAGTCTCTGCGTGACATCTGCCAGCGGTTCGCCGTGAAGATGTCCAGTGTGATGAAGATGAATGGCTTTCCGGCCGGTTATGAACCTCGCGAGGGTGACACGATCATCCTTCGCGGTAAGAAGATGAAGAAGTGATGAAGACTTGGAAACTGATAGTTCTGGTCGCCGCGTTGTTGGTGATCGTGATCTTGGGTGCGGTCGGCGGCCGTTGGTACGCCGGCAATCGTAAACCGAACTTCACTGGCAAGGCTGATCTGTATGTCCGTCCGCAGATGACTGTGGATGATGTGCTTGCGCAGATTCCCGACAGCATAGTCGTCAACCGTCACAATCTGTCCCGGGTCGTTAGAAAAGAGCTGGCGGACAGCGACTTGAAACCTGGGCATTATGTCGTGGAGAGAAAAAACAAGCCGAGCGTCTATGTGGTCCGGATGCTGAAGAACGGCTGGCAGTCGCCAGTGAATCTGGTCCTTTCCGGCACTATGAGACAGAAGGGCAGGATCGCCCGCAAAATCGCCAACCAGATGATGTTGGACTCCGCCGAGGTCGCCGATGCGCTGAACGATTCGTTGTTGCTTGCCGGTTACGGTTTCACACCGTCCGATGTGTTCTCCCTGATCATTCCGGACACCTATCAGGTCTATTGGACGGCATCTATGAAGGACATCCTGGACAAGCAGAAGGCCGCTTACGATGCCTTTTGGACCGATGAGAATCTCGCCAAGGCCGAGGCTCAGGGCTTGACCCCGAAGCAGGTCTCGATCGTGGCCTCCATAGTGAAGAGCGAGTCGAACCATGCTCCTGAATATTCCTCAATCGCCGGTGTGTATCTGAACCGTCTGCATCAAGGAATGAGGCTTCAGGCCGATCCGACGGTGGCCTTCTGCTATGGTTACACCCTCAACAGGATTCTGCTCAAGCATTTGGAGTACGATTCCCCGTACAACACCTATCTGTATGAAGGTCTCCCTCCAGGCCCGATCTGTGTCCCCGACAAGCCGAGTCTTGAGGCCGTCCTGAATCCTGACCGCCACGGCTATCTCTATTTCTGCGCCAACGCCGCAATGGACGGCACCCACAAGTTCGCCGCCACCTATTCCGAGCACCTCCGCAACGCCCGCGAGTTCCAGCGCGCCCTCGACGCCCGCCGCGCCTCCGGCCGGTGATTCCTTGCCGCTCTATCAGGACAGTCCCCAAATATTATTGCATTTCAGCGGCTTTCTTCAAGTCCTCTTTGTCCGGTGTGAATATATGGTTCAGCACACCGACAGAAACAACTTTGGTCTCGCCATCGTATGTGATGGTACCAACACTGCAGACAAAGTAGTTATCGACTTTCAGCATATTATCGATAACTAATCCGCCCAATCCGGTTCCGATCATTGAACCGAACATAACCAGATCAGCATCACTTTCATCGCTTGACAGTTCTTCGGTCAGCACAGTATTCAAGACATCTTTCAACGCCTTGCAATGCGCGGCTTTGTCAGGACACGTGACAACGCATACACCTGCGATGATCACCAACACTAAAATAAACAACAGAAATTTTTTCATACGACTACACGTTTAAAATCAGTATTCAAAAGATTAGACTTCAGTTAAAAGAAACTCTCTGCAGAAAATCCCAAAAGCATATATTTAACCGCGTTTTTATGTTAGATTTTGACAAAAAATACGACTTTTCTGTGTGGAATCAAGAAAGTTGCGTTAAATAGTTTATTCTCATTCGAGACCGCCTAGTTCTTCATCTGTCATAAGCCAGACAAAAACTGATCCTCGAATTTTGGTAACGTGTAAAATTCGAGGATCAGTTTTTGCTGGCTCCAACCGAAGTGAGAATCACTCCTTAGATCTCGCTGCCGGTGAACTGCCCGATGAAGTAGATCGCGCCGGTGCTGGATTCGCTAATGATGTAAACGAACGGTCTGTCGGCGTGGAACTCTACCTGGCGAGGCTCCGGCTCGTAGGCGGACATCGTCATGATGGCGGCGGTCGCGGCGGCGGCCTTCGTGCCCTCTTCGCTCACCTCGATCTTCGCCTTCTGGAACATCTTGGAAACGAACATATTCCCGTCAGCAAGTTTGCTGAAGTCGGCGCCTGGCTTGAACATTGTCGGCGCGCCGAGGCCGGCGATCACCTCGTTCAGCGGCTGCTCAACCTCGGTGGTGAACTTCGGCAGTTTCAGATCCACCTTGCAGTTCTCCATCTTGCGGCCAAGGTTCGCGATCTCCTTGGCGTTGACAACCCTCATCATGTCGTCGATCGACTTGCCTTCGTTCGGAAGGAGGACGGTCATCGCGAAGGAGCCGTTGCCGTAGGGGAGTCTGACGGCGGAATAGGTGCCGTTGGCGGTGTAGGAATATTCATCGTTCCGGTGCATCATCTTGACTTTCTTGATGTCGCGGGTGTAGCCTCTGAACGCCTCCACCTTCGTGTCTTTCGTCTGGAACCTCTCGGCCCACGGGCCGTTGAAGTAGATGGCGTTCATCAGGTAGGCCACGGCGCCCGGATCCACGTTGTCGATGATCCTCGGGATCATCCCGTCAGTATGCTTTGAGCACCAATTATTTATGACGCCTGCGCTCTTCTGCGACGTGAAGTCCATGTTTTCGACCTCGGCCTTGAACCAATCGCGCACGACGCTGGCATATTCATCCTTGATCCTGTTGTCCTTGTTGACCGCCACGTAGTCCGCCACGTTCACGGTGACGGAAGGGTCGATGACACCGGCCTGCTTGGCCAGAAGGCCGTAAATCTCGTTGATCTCCTCCATCGACGCGCCTGTCCATCCGAGCGTGTTAAGGATTTCCTGTCTTGTGTCGCCGTCCGCCCCGTTCGCCAGAATTGTCATAAGTCCGGTCACGCTGAGCGGGGAGATCACCCGTGAAATCCATCCCGTTGGTCTTATTGAACAGATTGATGGCGAATGTGTTGTTCTTCGCCAGAAGATCCCTTTGCGCGTCAGAAAGGATCAGATAGTCATTGTCAATCGCTTCCATATCACCTTTGCTTGCCACTCCCGTGTCGCTTTGTCCGCCCTTCTTCGCGGTGCCGCACGACACCATCATAATCACCGCCATGCCCGAAAGCACGACCCTTTTTGCATTCTTGTTCATCTCTCTCTCACTTTTCCCTGTCAGGCAGGCAATTGCCTTCCGTGAATATATTCATTAAAAGCGGCTATTGCCCGCCGCCCTGACTAACCAACTCCCTAAATCCAGCAAGAACCGTTCCTTGCATCACCTTCCCACAATATTCTTTATGAATATCCCACATTTGTTTGAGTTATAAAAAATGGATTTTAAACCCAATAACAGTCATTATGAATATCCCCATCTCTGTCTATGGTTGCCCATCCCATTCTCTTTTTAAGTTGGCAAAATTCAACCGGTTTTCTACCAGGGCTCTTGTCCCTTTGCTTGGTGTGTGTCTTTGCCTGATTTGTAACAAATTGTTTTATAGGTAATTGTGATTTTCTGGTAGTCAAAAATGGAGGGCAGGGTTTTCTATGCGCCTGATTATTTGAGGGTGAAGATTCACATATTGGTTATCAACCCATTATGGAATCCTGCCCGTCAAGCATTCGTGCGATGGCCTTGGCGAGGCGCAGGTCGGGTTCCGTGAAATGGTTGCCGGGATTGATCTCGAAACAGTAAGGAATGGCTTGCCCTTCAAGTAGTTCCAGAATCTTGTCCGTGCATTCTCCCACACGACTCATCACAGGGTGCTTCGTTCCGCTTTCGTTGTCCCCGAGTGAAAGTGACACGAAATCCGGCCGCCTGACCATCGGATGCGAGACGGCATATTCAATGAACCCTGGGTACCAGAAAGAGGCTGAGCCGCAGGCGATTCTGACGAAGCGGTCTGTCTTCCAGGCGCTCCAGAGGGCAAAAAGTCCGGCCAATGAATATCCCGCCAAGGCGTTGTACAACGGTGGGGCCGGCAGTTTGGCCTCCGTTTCAGGCATAATCCTGTCCAGCAGTTCCGTCAGATACCGCTCCGCGTTTCCTTTGAATGATGGCTGCCCCTTGCGGACTCCCGGAGCCGTCCACGGAGTCAGCTCACCCTCGAAATCGAAATCATGAACCGACACCAGATTGAAGTTCGGGCAGCCGATCCGCCTGCACGCCTCCCAAACTTGGTGCCCGTCCCCGGCCACGGAATGAATATAAACCGTCGGAAGCGCTGTCTTGCCTCCGCTCCAGATTCTGATTTTTTCCATATCACCCGCAATTTACGAATAATATCTCGGAATCAATCCGGTCACAGAGCTTGGTCCATGAGTTTGTCGAAATGGCCGGAACCCCGAAGTACGATGGTGACCAGTTCTATCAAGTTGCAGATTTTTAAGAAGTTACCGGGAACTGAACTGCCAAGTGGCATGGCGGTTTTGCCTGAACAGATCTTGGCCGCCGAGCTTGTCGAAGTGACCAGGAACTTAATGAAGTGACCAGGAACTTAATGAAGTGACTGGAAGGTATTCATTACGTGTACTGCCACTATAACTTATCACTTGACAAAGTCACTTCGACAGGCTCAGTTACCGTGCCTGAAAGACCGTGATGGGATGCCCTTTTGAGACGTTGTCGCACCAGATGCTTACAGCCCGTTTTCGGCAACTACTTAAAAAAAAATAGGCGCTTGGCCTTTCTCCTTTGGTTGAATCCAACCGAAGGAGAATGCTTAATGAATTGAAGGACAGTTCCTTTGCGATCACTCGCTTATTGTCACAGAGTTCCGTGTAAATGCTTGCTGGACTGCAGGTTAGTACTTTGTCCTTGGCGTAATCTTACTGGAGGAGAACACGCTGGTCTTTGATGGTTAAGCACTTGGGCTTCACTGTGGGAAAATTGCCGGATTATGTGTAAATTAGCGGTTGATTCGGTAAAGATTGATTCTTATGAAGAAAGTGCTTGTGATTTCGACCAGTCTCAGGCCGAGGAGTAATTCGGAGGCGTTGGCCGATGAGTTTGTCAGAGGCGCTCAGGAGGCTGGCAATGAGGTGGAGAAGGTGACGTTAAGAGGAAAGGACATACGTTTCTGCAAAGGCTGTCTGGTCTGCCAGAAGACCCAGGAGTGTGTGATCAAGGATGACGATGCTCCGGCGATCGTGCGGAAGATGTACGAGGCTGATGCCATCTGTTTTGCCACACCTATATATTACTATGAGATGAGCGGCCAGATGAAGACGCTTCTGGACCGTGCGAATCCTCTTTACACGATGGACTACCATTTCAGAGACATTTACTTCCTGTCGTCGGCCGCAGAGGACGATGTCGAGGCACCGTCACGGGCTATCACCGGACTTGGAGGCTGGATTGCCTGCTTTGAGCATGCGCATCTTGCTGGTACGGTATTCGCCGGCGGAGTGACCGATACGGGTGAGATTGAAGGCCATCCTTCCCTGAAGTCTGCCTATCTTCTCGGCAAGTCAGTCAGATAGTCAGCCCGTCGCGCCACATAACGAGTTTTCTCAGGTTCAGCCTGCCTGTCTCAAGGAGATGCGTCAGAAATCGATCAGCATATCGAACTGGTCGCAGGCTCCGGTACGGTGTGCGAGATGTTTTGTGGAAGGAGAGATTCCGAAGAGTGGGGAATATGTCTTCACCTTCACTGTCTTGCCGTCTGGCATGAATTCCAGGATTCTTAGCCAGCCGTCTCCGCCGTTGCCTTCCCAACCACCGCCGGAAATCTGTACGTTGAACATCATCTGATGTACGTTCTTGCCGGCCGTATTCTTGTCCACACGGTAGGCCACAGCGTCCTCAAAATCGCCCGGTTTGCCGGTGTGTCCGCAAACGACCAACACCACGTTAGGGCTGACGGACACGAATTTGTCCCAGAAATCCTTCCCTGAGGTCTGAGGGGTAATCTTATAATTGTTGTGTTTTTTAGTATATTCCGCTGAACGTTGCTTGAGATAGCTGTGGGTCATGGCGATGACCTTATGTCCACGAAACTTTTCACTTCCCGCGAGATCCCTTGCCCAGTCAAGAACATCCGGCCGTGGGGCGAACTCGGTTGTGATGACCAGGATGTCTCCCCAGTTCTTGTCGTGGAACTCAAACGCCGCGTTCTCCATGGAGATGTCCCCGTTGCGGTTCGGAAAATCAGCGACGAGGCAGTCACGCCAGCACGAGTTGCGCTCGAAAGGGAAATATTCAGGAAGTTTGGTCCGTCCGTTTTCGGACTTCTGATAGCCATAATCGTGGTTTCCACCGGAGATGATGTACGGGACTTTGCCGTCAAGCCTCGCCATCGAACGTGAAGCGGATTCCCACATCTCCCGGCTTGTCTGGTTCAGCATCTTGCGGTTCATCGTGATGTTCTCGTTTTGCTCGACCATGTCTCCCGTACAGAGCACAGCCTTGATGTTCAGATGCTCCACATTGTCCGCGATCCAAGCTGTGCAGAGCTCGAAGATCGGTTGGTTGATGTCGTACTTGGTGTAGCCCTGCGGGTCCCCGAGAATAATCATCGAGAATGAGTCCTCGTTCTCAAGATTCTGACGGTCGGCCCTGTTCTGCGCATGAACGGAATATGCCCCTGATGCCAGCAGGCATGCTGCCAGTAAAAATTGAAGGTGCTTTCTCATATTGTCTATCATTGGTATTCTTGTATTCTCTACAGTGGTTTGAAGGCAAAGTTACATCTTTTTTTCGGATGATTGTTCCGGAAAATGTCTTATATTCGCTGAAAAACCAAGGCGAGAGAATGTTTTACGTCAGTGATCTTCTCGGCAAATAACGGCCTGCGGACACGAGTCGATTGAATTATAGGAATATGTTCGGATATCATCAAAGTCACATCCTGTCTTTATTCTTGTTGCTTGTGACAATTTCGTCGCCGGCGCGGGAAGTAGATGTGAAAGTTGCCCAAAGGGAGAGAGCGGCCACTGAAAAGGAACTGCTCCGGTTCAACTTTGGCTATTCCACCAACGAATACGGCCTGATGGAGGTGACCTGGCATCATTTTTTGAACCGGTACGTGGCCCTTGGCGGAGGCGTGTCGTGCGGAGTGGGCTTTATGGGGAAGAATATGCCGAGCGGCTATATCGCTGATTCTGACTATGATCAGTGGCAGATGACATCTGGCGAGGAGGATGAATGGAATATAGACGCACTGGCTCCGAAATTTCTGTTTTCGGGAATATTCAAGACTCCGGATCTGCTGGAGTCCGGGCGTTGCCGGATCGCTTGTCTTGTGGAAACGGGGGCTGTCTTCGCGATACCTTTCTCAAGGAGAGAGGTGCTTCTGTCCAACGAAGCCGGTGACACGAATACTGAATATGTCCGTGGCTGGGGCGGGCGCAGCGTCTTTTGGCAGTGCCGCGGCACGATCCTGTTCTCATTCAGTGATTGGGGAATCGGCCTGAGTTATTCGCTGAACGACATTGATATGTACTCCAGCGTCAGAAACTTGAGCTATAACGGAACTGATTTCTACGATTTCTATCCTAAGAAAAGAGCCCTTTACCACACTTTCGGGCTGACGCTGTCATATTCATTCTGATCATTATGTCACTTCCTGTTTTGCGGTCACTCAGGGGGCGGCATATAAGTTTTTTCATCATAATATATGCAAGGTTTTACAAGTTTTACATTTAGTAAGTTGTGACTTTAAAAATATGATGTTATGAAAACTATGATCAGACTTGTAACCATTGCCGCTTTATCCTTGGCGGTGTATTCCTGCGCCATTTCCAATGACAGTGACTTCTTGGGTTATGCCCCCGGGATGAACGAAACTGCTGAAGCGATGACCGGTGGTGACCGTTTCGACAAGATCGCCGAGAATCCGTTTGTCAAGACAAAGGATCAGAATGTCTCCACGTTCTCCATCGACGCTGACGGGGCATCGTACACCATAATGAGGAATATGTCAAAAACGGCTGGGCTGTCGAACCAGCGTCCGTCAGGATAGAGGAGTTCCTGAATTATTTCACGTTTGATTATCCGGAACCGACCGGATCTGACCTGGTGGCGATCAATGCCGAGACAGGGCTTTGTCCTTGGAATAAGGAGCAGAGGCTCCTCAGGCTCGGACTGAAAGGTAAATCTTTGAATGACAATGAGCTTCCGGCTTCGAACTATGTATTCTTGGTCGATGTGTCCGGATCGATGAGCTCAAAGGACAAACTTGAGCTCCTCAAATCCTCTTTGGTCACACTTTTGGACTACCTTCAGCCGGAAGATCGGATTTCCATTGTGACATATTCCGGAGCTGTCCGCAAATTGCTTGAGTCGACTCCTGTCAAGGATGCCGCGAAGATCAAGGCGGCCATTGGAAAATTGAGCGCTTCGGGTTCTACGGCCGGCGGAAAAGCGATCGAGATGGCTTATGAGGAAGCGTTGTCCAATTATATTCCTGATGGCAACAACCGTGTCATCCTTGGCACGGACGGTGATTTCAATGTTGGAGTGACAGATTCTGACGCTCTTACCGAACTGGTTGAAGGCTATGCTCGTAAGGGAATATACCTGACAGCCTGTGGCTTCGGTTCCGGCAACCTTAACGATGCGATGATGAAGAAGATTTCCGTCAAGGGCAATGGCACCTACCAGTACATTGATTCCGAGGAGGAGATGGCCAAGGTCTTTGTTCAGGAAAGATCAAAGTTCGTTTCCGTCGCCAACGACACCAAGGTTCAGGTCACATTCGATCCGGATATGATTGAAAGTTACCGTCTTATCGGTTATGAGAGGCGCGTGATGGACAACAAGGATTTCGAGGATGACTCTAAGGATGCCGGGGAGATCGGTGCCGGACAGACTATCACAGCTCTCTATGAGATTGTACCTACAGAAAACTATAAGGATGGCGAAAACTGCTGCAAGTTCGACTGCCGTTACAAGAAATCTCTTCTGGACACTGAGAGTCAGGCGCTTTCGGTTGACATAAAGGTGGCCGAGGGACAGATGTCCTCGGACCTGTCATTCGCTTCGGGAGTCGCCGCTTACGGACTGGTGCTTCTTGGTTCTGAATATAAAGGTGACGCTACCCTTGAGATGGCTTCGGAACTTGTGAAGTCAGGACTCTCTTTCGATCCTTATGGCTACAGAGCCCAGCTTCTTGATCTTATCTCAAAGGTTAAGGTGAGCGAGAAGTGACCGTTATTCCAGCCAACCTTCCGGGAACTGCATTGTGACGCAGTGGAGGCCGCCGTGGCCGGAGAGGAGAGGACGGCAATCGATGACGATTACTTCTCTGTCCGGGAACACTTCCTGAAGTCTGGTGCGTGCGACCTCATCGAGCTCTGAACCGGAGCCCGGCACGAGGACCGCTCCGTTGATGATCAGAAAATTGGCGTAGGATGCAGGGAGCGGATAATCGTCCAGGAACATCTGCTCCGGCTTCGGGAGCGGAACGAGCCTGTAAGGCTTTCCGTCAAGAGTCCTGAAGGACTGAAGCTGCGCTTCCATATTCATTAAAGACTCGTAGTCAGGATCTTTCGGATTGTCGCTTTTTAGGTAGGTGATCGTCTCCGGGTCGCAGAAACGCGCCAGAATGTCGATGTGGCTGTCCGTGTCGTCGCCGGAGAGGCTGCCGCTGTCCACCCAGAGCACACGCTTGAGGCCGAACGCCTGCTTGAGCTCACCCTCGATTTCCTCTTGGGTGAGATATTCATTCCTGTTGTCGCTGCAAAGGCATTCCGAGGTGGCCATAAGGGTGCCGGCCCCGTCAGTGTCGATGCTGCCCCCTTCCAGGACGAACGGACGCATATCCACGCACATCACCTCGTCGGCGAATGCCCTGTCAAAGAATATCTTCTTGGTGATTCCGTTGTCGAAATTCGAGGCGAACTTGAGGCCCCAGCCGTTGAACACGAAGTCGTAAAGGTACTTCTCCCCATTGTCGCCATAAACCGCGATTCCGCCGTGGTCGCGCGCCCAAGTGTCGTTGATGGGGCATTCCTGAAACTGGATCTTGGAAGTGTCCACGCCAATCTCGTTCAGCCTAACCGTGGCGGCCTCGATGTTGGCCGTCACCAGCAGCACCTTCTCGAAGCGCAGTATCGCGGAGATGATCCGTCCATAGCATTCCTGCACCTTCTCCAGTTCGTACCAAGGTGTCGTCTCGTCAGGCCAGGTGAGCATCACCCCGCTCTGTCTCTCCCATTCAGCAGGCAGTCTCATATTCATTTCAGTTTATTATATGCAAAGATATTGTTATTTTTGTGAACAGCGAACAGGAGTAAGGTATAAGCTATGAAATTTCGTTTGGAATCGACATACAAGCCGTCGGGGGATCAGCCGGGGGCGATCGATGGGCTTTGCGAGGCTCTGAGTCAGGGCGTGGGGGACGTGACATTGCTGGGCGTGACAGGGTCGGGAAAGACCTTCACGATGGCGAACGTCATCGAGAGGCTCCAGAGGCCGGCGCTGATCCTAAGCCACAACAAGACGCTGGCGGCGCAGCTTTACGGGGAGTTCAAAAGCTTCTTCCCGTCCAACGCCGTTGAATATTTCGTCTCATACTACGACTATTATCAGCCTGAGGCTTATCTTCCGACAACCGATACATACATCGAGAAGGATCTCAGCATCAACGACCAGATTGACAAGTTGCGCCTCAGCGCCGCCTCGGCTTTGATGTCCGGACGTCGGGACGTGATCGTGGTCTCCAGCGTGTCCTGTCTTTATGGTATTGGAAACCCGGAGGACTTTCACGCTCAGTCTGTTGTGGTCAAGAGGGGCGAGCAGCGCAGCCTGACAAGGCTCCTTTACCATTTGGTTGACGCGAACTACAGTCGCACGGAGGTGGATTTCAAAAGGGGAACGTTCAGGGTTCGTGGAGACACTGTCGATGTCTTTCTCGGAGGTTCTGACGAGGCCGTGAGGATTGAGTTTTTCGGTGACGAGATTGATTCCCTTTCGCTGATCGATCCGCTGACCGGGGCGCACATTGAATCCTTGGATGAGGTTCCGATCTTCCCGGCCACGAACTTCGTGACCACGAGGGAGCGCAGCATCAAGGCCGTGAGTATGATCCAGGACGATCTCAAGAAGCAGGTCGATTACTTCAATGAGATTGGCAAGGGGTTGGAGGCCAAAAGGTTGCAGCAGAGAGTGGAGAACGACCTTGAGATGATCAAGGAGATGGGCTACTGCCCGGGCATCGAGAACTACTCCCGCTATCTGGACGGCCGTCAGCCGGGTCAGAGACCGTTCTGCCTCATCGACTATTTCCCGAAGGACTTCATCACGTTCATTGACGAGAGCCACGTCACGATTCCGCAGATCAGGGCGATGTACGGCGGCGACCACGCGCGAAAGTCTGTCCTTATTGAATATGGTTTCCGACTTCCTGCCGCCTCGGACAACCGACCTTTGACCTTCGATGAGTTCAACTCTATTACCGGTCAGAAGGTCTATGTCAGCGCCACGCCTTCGGACTATGAACTGGAGCGTTCGGACGGTCTTGTGGTCGAGCAGGTTGTAAGGCCTACAGGCCTGCTGGATCCTCCGATCGAGGTGCGTCCGACCAAGAATCAGGTCGATGATCTTGTCGAGGAGATCCGCAAGAGAGCCGAGAAGGATGAGAGGGTACTCGTCACGACCCTGACCAAGAGAATGGCCGAGGAGTTGACCGACTATCTGGACAAGATCGACATCCGGGTGCGCTACATCCACTCCGATGTGGACACCGGGGAGCGCGTGGAGATCATCGAGGACTTCAAGAACGGACTCTTCGATGTTTTGGTCGGAGTGAACCTTCTGCGTGAGGGACTGGATATTCCTACAGTGTCTCTTGTGGCGATCCTGGACGCAGACAAGGAAGGCTTCCTCCGCTCGGGAAGGGCGTTGACCCAGACCGCCGGTCGAGCCGCAAGAAACGTCAACGGCCTTGTGATAATGTATGCCGACACGGTCACCGAGTCGATGGATCAGACCATCCGCGAGACCAACCGCCGCAGGACGAAGCAGATTGAATATAACAAACTCCACCACATCACCCCGAAGCAGGTTGAGGTGAAGAGGAATATACTCGTGTCCGAACTCTACGGCGAGTCGGAGAAGGCAGTCAACCCTCGTGTCAAGAACGGCCCGAGCGGAAGGGTCAGCGCTGCGGATTCGGTTTCCGATCCTACATATATTCCTAATCCAAGCGAGCTTGGACGGGGTACTGTCTCCGTCGGGCTTGGGCACGATTCCAAGAGGGAAGGCAACACGGCCTACGTCGATGGCTTTGTCAAGGCTGATCTGGCCGCCGTGCTTCAGGATCCGGTGATCAGGTCTATGAGCCGGGAGCAGATCCAGAAGACCATCGCGGAGGACAAGCGCAGGATGGAGAAGTCCGCGGCTGACCTGGACTTCAGCGAGGCCGCGCGCTACCGCGACGAGATGTGGGCTCTGCAGGAATATCTGAAGGTCTGGAAGGATTGATTTGTCCGGTCACTGAGCCTGTCGAAGTGACAATTAAATCCTTGAGACCTTGGTCACGTGCTTGAGCGTCTTGATCTGGGAGATGACCTTGTCAAGCTCCATGTTGGACGGCACGGAGATTCTCATCGTGATTTCGTAGGTGCCGCTCCGCTGGTTCTCGTTGACGTTGAATGTCCTGAGAGAAGCCTTGAACGTGTTCACGATCTCGGTGATCTGACCGATCACGGAGGACTCCATGTCCGCGATGATCTTCAGCGAGCTCTGGAAACTGCCGCCGGCAGGGGAGTCAGCCCACTTTACTTTCTGGATTCTGTACGGATAGGTGCTGATCAGCCTCGCAGCGTTAGGGCAGGAGATCCGGTGGATCTTGATGCCTTCTGTCCTGGTCACGAACCCGAACACATCGTCCCCGAACACGGGATGGCAGCACTTGGACATCTTGTAGTCCAATCCCTTGAGGTCACGTGCGTTAAGTACAAGGATGTCATCCGAGGAATGTCTGTTTCCCCAGTCGGCCGACCTTGTCTCGATCCTTTCCGCCTCGGCCTCCCTTGCCGCCTCGATGGCTTCCGCGGCGATTCTGTCCCTGTCGAGGATGTAGTTCTTCACATCGTTCACATCGACATCCCCGTCAGCCACCGCTGCGTAGAACGAATTGAGGGTGTTATATTTCAGCCTTTTCAGCAATTCAGCGACGACATCGTCCGGAAGCTCCAGCTTCCAGTTCTTCAGGCGCCTTCCCAGAAGCTCCTTGCCTTGCGCCGCTTTCTTATATTCCTCCTCATTGAGCTCCTGCTTGATGCGGTTGCGCGCCTTTGAGGTCACGACGAAATTCAGCCAGTCAGAGGACGGCTTCTGGTTCTTGCCGGACATGATGTCCACGACATCTCCCGTCTTCAGCTTCTCCCTGATTGACACCGCCTTCCCGTTGATCCGGCCTCCGGCGCAGCGCACTCCAAGCCCTGAATGAATATTAAAGGCGAAGTCCAGCACGGTGGCTCCGGCCGGCAGGATCCTCAGCTCCCCGGACGGCGTGAACACGAATATCTCCTTGGAAGGCGGCTGCGGAAGCTCGTCCGGACTGCCTTCGTGAGGATGCTCAAGGGCGTAGCGCACGGATGTCAGCCATTTGTCCAGCTGCGCCTCGTGCTTGATGCCCTTGTAGGACCAGTGTGAGGCCTGTCCGTTCTCCGCCTCGTCATCCATCCTTTTTGTCCTGATCTGAACCTCAAGGTAGGCACCGCTCTTGTTCTTGACCGTGATGTGCAGGGACTCGTAACCGTTCGGCTTAGGGTTCGTCACCCAGTCGCGCAGACGTTTGGTGTCGGCCTCATATTCCTCGGTCACGTATGAATAGACTTTCCAGCAGAGGTCTTTCTCCGTCTTGGCATCAGGCTCGCAGTCGATGATGAACCTGATTGCGAAGACATCATACACCCCCTCGAACGGCACTTTCTGCTTCTGCATCTTCCTCCAGATTGAATATGCCGTCTTGGTCCTGATCTTCAGCTTGTAATGGATCCCGTCATCGGAAAGGGTCTTCTTGAGCGGCTCGATGAACTCATCGGTCAGCCTTATGCGGTCTCTTTCCGTGGCTTTCAGCTTGTTGGTGATGGCGCGGTACTGCTCCGGCTCGGCGAAACGGAAGTAGATGTCCTCCATCTCGCTCTTGATGTTGTAGAGCCCAAGTTGGTGTGCCAGAGGAATGTACAGCATCAAGGTCTCCAGAATCTTTTTCTCCCTGGAAGCCTTAGGAAACATCTCCAGATGCCTCATTACCTCCAACCGGTCCGCGATCTTGAGCACGGTCACACGAGGGTCTGTCGAGTACTGTACTATGAGTTTCTTGTAGCTTTCGGCCTCCAGCCGGGTGTCCTTAGGCTTGATGGTCGCGATCTTGTTCAGTCCATCAACCATCTTATAGACGTCCTCCGGGAATCCGCCTTTCGGTTCCGGCCCCTGAGCCTGCCGAAGGGCCGTACCATCCAAAGGCCTTTCCGCGCGCAGATCAATCTCCGGATGCTTTCTGGTCGCCTCGTGGAGGAACACCGCCGCCACGCAGTCCGCCGGCAGACCGATCTCGTCCGCCGCGATCAGCGCCACGTTGACCGGATGCTCGATGAAGGGGTGTCCGTTGCCACGCGTCTCGTCGGCCAGCGCCGCCGAAGCTATAGCGTACGCTTTGTCGATGAGAGCCTGTCCGCCCTCATCGTACTGGGGAAATCTCTGATGAATCGTGTCCATAGCAAGTCCGTTTTACGCCCGAGGGCGTCATTCCTCTCAAAAATACAAAATTTCTTCAAATAAGACACTGTTTTGCCTTCTTTGTTTGGCCCGAGGTCCGGCAAGGTGGTAAATTTGCCGGTAAATTTTCACATGAATTGGTAAATATCAGGTAGGTGCTGATATTTACCACCTTGTGTTATTTGATGTTACAAGACCCATGACTATCTTTGACGCACTTTTTCGTCCTGCGAGAATAATCAAACCCAAATATTTTATGAGAAGACAAAGAATATTCATCATGCTGTCCGCTGTGTCCCTGCTGCTTGTCGGCTGCGCGAACTACGACTCGGACATCAACCGGATTGACGAGGAGCTTGACCGGATCGAGAACACACGCATCAAGTCTCTTTCAGAGCAGATTGACCGGATCAACGTCTCGCTTCCGGAACTGGAGCAGACCGACAAGGATCTCAAGGAAATGATCAAATCCTTGGAAGGCACCGCCGGCGACCTTCAGAAGGCCATCGCGGAGAACGGGACGAAGATTGAGGCTGTGAACGCGGATCTCGCGAAGGCGCTGGATGAGCTCCGGAGCACTGACGCCAAGGACAAGGAGGAGGTCATGGCCGCCTTGACGGCTGCCAAGGCCGAAATTATCGCAAGACTCGACGCCATGAAGACCGAGGCGGAGAAAAAGCTGGAAGCCGTGAACGGCACGATCGCGGCGCTTCAAGAGAAGGACACCCAGCTGGAGAAAAAGATCTCAGATCTTAAGGACTACGCCGACAATGTCCTCGCCGAGGCCAAGGAGCATGCCGACAAGGGAATCGCCGGCGCCAAGGATTGGGCATTGGCAACGTTCTCCACTCTAGAGAGCCAGAAGGCTATAGAGGAGGACATCGCCTCCATAAAGGGGAGCGTTGAGGGTCTGAAGGCCTCTGTGGCCGATCTTGAGAGAGGCTCACGGAGAAATTCTCCAAGGATCTTGAGACGGCCGTCGCAGGTCTGGATTCCAAGATCTCGGAGCAGGTGACAGCACTGACTGCGGCCTACACCAACGCCATCTCTACGGCCAAGACAGAGATCGAGACAGCCTACACAGCCGCGATCAAGTCCGCGATCGAGAATCTGGAGGCATCCTTGAAGGATTGGGTCAACGAGACGCTGACTGGCTACAGCACCGTTGCGGCCACGGAGGCCGGGATCGCTGCGCTGAAGGACGATCTCGAGGGACAATTGTCCGGCCAAAAGGCATATCTTGAGGGCCTTTTGACCTCCTTGTCGAATGACATGACGAAGAACAACGCCGAATTGAAGAAACTTGTGGACGCCAACGCCAAGGCCATAGAGGCTAACAAGAAAGCCATTGAGGAGAGTGCCAAGAAGATCACTCAACTGGAGAGCGACCTCGCCGCCGCAAAGACAGAGATCAAGACCACCTATGAAAAGGCCATCAGCGACGCTGTCAGTGCATCCGAGGGCAAGCTGACCAAGGAAATCTCAGATAGGATCGCCGAGGTGAACAAGTCGATTGATGACAAGGTGACAAAGGTTCAGAATGCCGTTGATGCCCTGACCGTCAAGGTTGCCGACCTTGAAAAGAGTGTTCAGGCCATAAGCAATGACCTCAATACCCTGAAGAACTCTGTGAAGGACCTTGAGGACAGGCTCAACGCCCGCATCCAGTCGATTTCATACATCCCGACTTATGCCGACAGGGTTGAGGAAGTGTATTTTACTGTTGGTAACATCGGCTATGTCAAGGATCTTACCCTTCAGTTCGAAGTCATGCCTCACGAGGCGGCTCAGAAAATCACAGTGGATCAGGTGTCCGGTCAGGCCGCTTACCCTCAGACAAGGGCCGCGAGCCTAACTACCTTCGAAGTGAAGAGCGTCTCCGGTGATGCTGACGGAATCCTTACGGTTGTCATTGATCCGATAAAGTTCCTGAATAATGACCATTACAGCTCTTATACGGGGGTGATGAGCTCTGCCGCGATCAGGATCGCTGTGTCTGACTCCAAGACTGGAGGCAGCATTGCTTCTGAATATATCTCCGTCGATCCGAAGAAGTACAACAGATTCATGTCCTACACGACCACTACCGGTGATGAACTCAACAAGTATTGTTATTCGATCTATGATAATGATGGCAAAAAAGGTAAGACCGTGTCTTCCCAGAGTTCTGAGACGGGAGAATGGACGATGAGTGTTCCGTATGGACCAAGATCTGGTGGGAAGGCCGGCGAGCTTGACTTCAGAATGTGGTATGATTATTACATGGGTGATATTAGAGTTCGTGACAACTCCTTGGAGAAGATATCCTTCAAGCAGACTAGCTCTTATTATTCTTATTTCCTTAAGGATGCCAAACGTATGTTTTTCAAGTGTACCAATCTGAAAGAAGCCGACTTGAGTGGTTTGAGAACCGACAATGTCACAACCATGGAAGAGATGTTTATCGGCTGTGAAAAACTTGAGGTTGTCAATCTGTGGAACACGCAAATGGATAATTTCTTGGAAAATGTGACGAAAACGCAGAAGATGTTCTATGGCTGCTCAAGCCTGAATAAGTTGACCCTCCCGAGGAAGGTCAAAACAGAAAAACTTGAGTCAATGTTTTCCATGTTCAAAGGCTGCTCATCACTGACTGCTCTTGATCTGTCAGGTTGGAATCTGAATAATGTGATAGATATGTCAGGGTTGTTCCAATATTGTTCCAGTCTGACGAGTCTGAAATTGCCGAAAGTGCTTGATACGAAGAAGATTCAATCAATGACAAGTATGTTTAGTGGCTGCTCGGCTTTGACAAGCATAGACCTTTCCGGCTGGAATGTGGAGAATGTGACAGAGATGGGAGATCTGTTCTATGACTGTTTCAACTTAAAAGGTCTCAACTTGTCCGGTTGGACTCCGAAAAGTCTGACAAAAATCTATAGGATGTTCTTAAATTGCACAAGTCTGGAAAACATCAACCTGTCTGGCTGGAATTTGGAGAATATGACAGAAATTCAGTATATGTTCTCCGGTTGCACCAGTTTGAAGACTGTTGATCTTTCCAATTGGAAAACTCCAAAGTTGTCTGTATTAGGCAGATTGATCAATGGGTGCGGGAGTTTGACTTACGCCAATCTTTCCGGTTGGGATGTTTCTTCACTGTACCAAATTGATGTGTATCCATTTTCTGGCTGTGTGAATCTGGTGACTCTTGACCTGTCTGGATGGAATCTGGACAATACAATTGTCGATAGACGCTTATTCGAAAACTGCAATAGTCTGAAGACAGTCCGGATGGTCGGTTGTTCCCAGACAACGGTCGACAAGATTAAGAAAGTCCTGCCAAGTGGAGCCACAGTCGTGACCAAGTAGGTAAGTACAACCCATAAACTCGCTCCGGGCTGGTTCTGACGGAATCAGTCCGGATTCATTATGTGGACTTACATTCTTTTTTGTATTTTCCCTCTAAGTAACCTTCAAAAAATAACCTGCATCATCTTAAGGAATCTTTTCGGTCTATATCTCTTTTCTCATCAGTCATGTGCCACCGGCACACTCTTTCTTCGAAAATAGATCTATCCTCGAAAATATTCTCTTAATCTGAGGCAACTTATTTTTTTCATGTTACTAAAAAACTGTTTCTTTCTTATGGGGCGGGCGTAAAAATCGCAGATTTTTTATGTAAGTTTGTAAAATGGTTTATTAGAAGAGAATGCCAATGGACATGTACCTGCTCCTGTCTTTCGCATCCGGCGTGGCCATCACCACGCTGGCTTTCATCTTGCTTCTCGTCAGGATTGAACCGGACGAGGAAAGCCGGAAGATCCGTTTCGCAAGGGCGATACTTGCCGCAAGTTATTTTCTGCTTGCTGTCCCTGACTGGCTGAACATCTACGGACTGAATGATTCCGAAGACATAGCCGCCGCCACGATCGTCTCGGTGTCCATTCAGTCCTTGCTGTTCACTTTCACGCTGATAACGATGATCCGGCCATCTCTCGTGACGATGCGAAGGATATTGATCAACGTGGCTCTCGTGGCCGTCGGTTCGCTCTGCTTTCTTGTCGTGGATTCGTTGGCTGGCTCGCCGATAGTCACATGCGTGGCGGTCGCCGCTGTCATTGTCCAGCTTATCCTTTACTCGGCGTTGTTCCTAAGATGCTACAAAAAGTTCGTCAGGCAGGTCAAAGACTATTATGATGAGGAATATGAGCGGCCGCTCCGTTGGGCGAGGAACAGCTTTATCGCTGCCTTGACGGTCGGGGTGTCCGCACTGTTGTCCCTTACGGTACCGCAGCCGGTCTATAATGCCTTCATGTGCTGCTACATAGCCTTCTACGTCTGGTTCGCCAGCCGCTTCATCAACTACATCATCCGTTCTGACTACTATCTCCCTGCTGTGAAATCGTCTCCTGATGAGGCTGCCGGACTGAAATCGGATCAGGAAACGATGGTGTCGGACTCTGAATTCAACGTTTCGGAGGAACTCATGAGCAGGCTTAAGGCATCGTTGGATGAATATGTGGCCTTGAAGGACTACCTGAACCCTGAACGTGACAGAAACTACATCATCGAGCGTAGCGGTGTGGATCCCCGGTTCTTCCGCTGGTACTTCCAGAATGTGATGGTGCAGGACTTCCGTGTCTGGAGAGCCAACCTGAGGATCGAAGAGGCGAAGAGGATAATCATGGCAACTCCGGACGTCTCAATGAACGCTCTTGCGATGAGACTCGGCTTCGGAACGTCCCAGAATTTCTACCATCATTTCAAGAAAGTGGTCGGCCAGACTCCTACGGAGTTCATGGAAACTTGTGGGACGAATCGGCCTGAATAGTAAATCTGTTGGTAAATCACGCTTACGGGGTGGTAAATTTCATGTCTTAAAGAAATTTACCACCCTCATTGTTTTGACCTTACCGCATCGTTGAGTACTTTTGTCCAACCGGAGCTTAGTGGAATTCTTGCCGAAATATTATATACTTTCATTAGACTTCCCACTGAGTAAGCGTTAAAAAATTAGTTGGCAATCAAAGATCACTAAGTTATTTTTTAAGGATTACTGAAGAGGGATTGTATTCAATGATGATAACAGAAGAACAGATCTACATGGCGCTTTGCCTCACCTCCGTTGTGGTTTGCATGACGGACGCTGTTCTTCTGCTATGCATGCGCCGGTTCCTCCGGGAGATGGACGGGGAGGCTCTACCGTCCTGAAAGGTACATCAGCGCGCGGATTCACCCTTGGTCTCGCGTTCCTCATCATCGCCTTGATGACTGCCGGACTGCTGTTCAAGGGCGTTGCCGAACCGACCGAGAAGTTCTTCTCGATCGGCAATCTGGTGATAAGCTCCTCGCAAGCCCTGCTTTTCACGATCGCCACATTGGCTCTGCTGAACTCAAGGCTCGTGCGCAGAATCCCTATCCTGCTGAATGTCATCCCTATCCTGCTCTTTGTGGCCGTATACTTCATATTCATCGAGCATGACGCTGTCGGCCGCGGGATTTGTTACTGCTTTTTCACATTCTATGTAGTTCAGCTGATTCTCTACACGGTAGTGTTCGCCTTCGAGCGGAAGGAATATATTCATAAACTGAAAGTCAACTGCACGGCGGAAGAGTTCGGGAAGTGCCGGAACAATGGGGTGACGTGGATCTTTGTGTCCGCCCTGCTCGTCGGCATCCTCGCGCTTGCCTCCTATTTCTTCACCCAGTACTGGCAGCTGTCGGTCTTCGTCTTCACCTACACGGTGTTCTACACGGCAGTGACGGTCTATTTCCTGAAATATGCCGGGAAGAGCGCCGAGATCGAGAGCATCACGGCTGATGACAGGGATTTTTAGTACTCTTGATGTTTTTTTGCTAACTTTGCAAGGTTGTGGCCGCCGAATGTGGAGGTGGCGCGACCAGTAAAGGAACATCATCATGAGCATCTTGAAAGTGGGAATGGTGCAGCAGAGCTGCACGACAGACATAAAGGCGAACATCGCCAAATTGACTGAGAACATCTGTGAATGCGCCGCCAAGGGCGCTAAACTGGTTGTGCTCCAAGAACTTCACAATTCGGTGTACTTCTGCCAGACCGAAGACGCGTCGCTCTGCGACCTGGCGGAGACAATCCCTGGACCTTCCACTGAATATTTCGGTGACCTTGCCAAGAGGCTCGGGATCGTGCTTGTCCTCTCGCTTTTCGAGAAGCGGGCTCCGGGACTTTACCACAACACGGCTGTCGTGATCGAGAAGGACGGAAGCATAGCGGGCAAGTACCGCAAGATGCATATTCCTGACGATCCTTGCTTCTACGAGAAGTTCTATTTCACACCGGGGGATCTGGGCTTCAGGCCTATCCAGACTTCGGTGGGGAGCCTCGGCGTGCTGGTCTGCTGGGACCAGTGGTACCCTGAGGCAGCAAGGCTCATGGCTCTGAACGGTGCACAGTTGCTGATCTATCCTACCGCCATCGGTGGGGTCGGCACGGATTCCAAGGAGGAGCAGCAGACCCAGAGGCAGGCCTGGCAGCTTGTCCAGAGGGGACATTCCGTCGCCAACGGCCTGCCGGTCATCACCGTGAACCGTGTCGGACACGAGGATGATCCTTCCGGGAACACCATCGGACTGGATTTCTGGGGATATTCATTCGCCACTGGGCCGCAGGGGGAGATCCTTGCGCAGTTCGGGACTGATGAGGAAGGTGTGAAGGTTGTTGACATCGACATCGACCGCACTGAATATGTCCGCAGAGGGTGGCCGTTCCTCCGTGACCGCCGGATCGACGCTTACGATCCGATACTTCTTCGCTACGGCAAGTAGCCATTGCCTTTTTTAAGGATTACTTAGGCAGGAATTGCCGGAAATGTTGCCTGAGAGTGTCGCGCGACACCCTCAGGGTCGCGGTATGGTTCGTAATAGACCAAGGTTTTCTCCAAAATACCAAGAAATAGGGATGCGGCCGGGTTGTTTCTGAATATTAATTTACATATATTTGCCGACCTACGAAGTTGAGAGGCCTTTTACATTTTTCTGCAAGTCTATGAAAGGGGTGATCAACGAATTTTTATTCATCTTATTCAATGTTTATGGAATCAGGTAAATTGACGAATAAAGCCGGCTATCGGCTTAGGACTCTGGTTCTTTCCTTGTGCGCCGCAGTGGCTGTCACAGGGTTCGCGGATTCGGCACTGGCCCAGAACAATCAGGGCAAGAGCGCTTCCGGAACCTCGGGCAACCCACGGGATCACCGTCAAGGGACGGATTACGGACGACCACGATGAGCCGCTCCCGGGAGCCAATGTGCTCGTCAAGGGCACATCTGTCGGAACCTCCGCTGATGCGGACGGTAATTATTCACTCACTTTTCAGAGAAGCCCCGGCAAGTCGGACATCCTGATATATTCATTCATCGGAACAGAGTCCAAGGAGTTCAATGTCAGCTCCTCGACGAGACTTAACGTGCAGCTGAAGACCTCCAGCCTCGATGCTGTGGTGGTCAATGGATTTTACACCCAGACGAAGGAAACCTTCACAGGCGCGGCCACTACGATAAGCGGCGACCAGCTGATCGCCGTGTCCTCGACGAACCTGATGCAGAGTCTTGCCTCCCTTACCCCGGGCATGGTGCTGGTGGAGAACAACAGCGCGGGATCCAACCCGAACGCTGTGCCGTCCATCCTTATCCGTGGATCCAACACCTTGATTTCCAATGAGAGCGAGGAGGGTGTGAACAACCCTCTCATCGTGCTGGACGGTGTGGAGATCAGCATCCAGGAACTCTACGACCTTGACATGTTCGACATCGAGAGAATCGATGTGCTGAAGGATGCATCCGCCACCATCCTCTATGGTGAGAAGGGAGCCAACGGTGTCATCGTCGTCGAGAGAAAACGCTCGGAGGAAGGAAAGCTCAGGCTCAGCTACAACTTCGTGCCGAGGTTCAGCGTGCCGGATCTCAGCTCCTTCAACCTTTGTAGTCCCGCTGAAAAACTTGAGATAGAAAGGCTTGCGGGAAAGTATGACACGGCTGACGGCTCCATGGACGAGGCCTACGACTACAAGCTTCAGCTTATCCGCAAGGGTGTCAATCCGGACTGGCTCCACGCTCCGCTGCGCGTGCCGTTCAGTCACACCCATTCCTGGCGCTCAGCTCCAGGGGCGAGAAGCTGGAGTTCCGGGCGAACGCCAACTTCGGAGACACTTACGGAGTCATGAAGGCCGACAACAGAAGGAATCTGGGTCTTAACTTCAGCATCAACTATCATTTGCGCAACAAACTGACGCTTTCGTACAAGAACAGTTTCTCCCTGAACAGAAGTCTTGATTCACCTTATGGGAGTTACTCTCAGTATTCAAGGATGAATCCATACAATCCGATGACGGATGAGGATGGAAACTACATAAAAAGAGTTATTATTTCAATCCACTGAGTACCTCTTCCTACAAGACTGCAAACCCTTTGTACGATGCCACGCTTTCAAGCTTCGGCAAGAGTCAGAATCAGTCATGGACAAACTCTCTTTCAGGAAGATGGAACATCACAAAGGAACTCTATGTCACCGGCCAGGCTAACTTGAACCTGACGTGGAACCGTTCTGACAACTATGACTCTCCAGACAGAGCCAAGTACCAGAACAACGCATTGAATGACAAGGGACAGTACAGTCTCTCGACAGGCAATGGCCTTACCACTGACGGAAAGATTGTCGTAAACTATTGCAAGTCCTTGGATTCCAAAAGGGATCGATGTTGCGTGTCAGTGCTGGTAGCAACATCCAGTACAGCCGAAAGCAAAGTGCGTCATTCCTTGCCAAGGGGTTCATAAAGGACGAGTTGTCGGATCTTTCCTTTGCCTTGACATACCCAACGGGGCATCCAACCGGAACAGATAGGGTTTCGACAGCGGTCGGATTCTTTGCCAACGCCAACTTCAGCCTTTGGAACAGGTATTTCGTTGATGGTTCTTACCGAACCTCAGGCTCATCCAAGTTCGGCTCAAACAACAGTTTCGCACCGTTCTGGGCTTTGGGAGCCGGATGGCATCTTCACAACGAGAAATTCATCAAGGACAATCTTCCTTGGGTCAACACGTTGACATTTAGGTATTCACTGGGTTACACCGGTTCAGTCTCATTTGACTACTATCAGGCCCGTACAGTTTATCAGTACGATTCCAAGTACCAGTATGTCTCAGGAATAGGTGCCCTCCCTAAACAGATGGGCAACCCTGACCTGAAATGGCAAAGGACTCTGAACAACAACTTCGGCCTGACTGCCGCGTTCCTTGACAATCGCTTCAACCTGTCGTTTGATTTTTATTCAAACACGACTTACGACATGCTGATGTCTGTCAATCTCCCGCCTTCCGTAGGTACCTCATCAATGAATGTGAACTTCGGGCAGCTCAACAACAAGGGTCTTGACCTTTCTCTTTCCGCCCAGATCATCCGCAACAAGGACTGGTTCTGGAGCGTGACATTGACAGGCGGTCATGTGATGGATCAGATCCGCAAGATCTCGGAAGGGCTTAAGAATGGCATTGACAATCCTTACGACTCCTCCAAGCCGAAGATCCTCTTCGTGGAAGGCGGCTCCCAGTACGACATTTACGCGATACGCTCTGCTGGAATCGATCCGGCGACAGGAAAAGAGATATTCATAAAGAAAAATGGTGAATATACTTTCAACTACGATGAAAAAGAGAGAGTCGCTGTCGGAAACACTAATCCTATCCTTCAAGGTTCGTTGATGAACACGTTGAGGTACAAGGGATTCTCTATCAGTGTCGCCACTTCCTACACATTCGGGTCTGACTATTTTAACTCAACTCTTAAGAACAAGGTCGAGAACATAGACCTCAATTACAATGTTGATCGTAGAGTCTTCACCCGACAGGTGGAAAGAGCCCGGCGACCACACCCGTTTCCTTGGAATCGGCACGTCCAGCAGTTCTTCCCAGTACTCCGAAAGATTCGTTGAGAAGCGTAATGAACTGTACATCTCAAGCATTCAGGTTATGTACGATTTCGCACCTAAGGCAATCACGAGGCTCGGACTTCGTAAACTTGCCATCGGCTTCGGACTCTCGGACATAGCACACATCTCCACAGTGAAGTTTGAAGGGGGAACGGAGTACCCTTACTGCCGTGGCATCAACCTGATTTTCCGCCCTACATTCTAATAAAGAAGACAGACAATATGAAAAGCAGAAAAATATTCATAACAATCATTAGCCGCGGCTGCGTTTTTTTGTCTCCGGGTGCTCGAAATTTCTTGACGTTCATCCTAAAGGAGAGAAAATAAATATGTTCGAGACTGCCGAAGAATATGAGGACGCACTTTACGGTGTCTATAATGAGTTGACTGGCGCCAATCTTTACGGACAGTACATCTACCTGCTTCCGGAGGTGCTGAGTCAGAATTTCACAACCTCGGACTATAAGTATTCAGAACTCGCTGAAGGAGAAATGACCACACAAGGTGCCACTGCCACAAAGCGCGACATCTGGAAATCCGCCTACACTGCCGTCAATCACATCAACAATATTGTTGAGCATGCAGAGGACGACATTGACACCTACAAGCATTCCGGCTTGTACCTCGGTGAGGCTTTGGCGTTGAGGGCTTTGGTGCATTTTGAGTTGTTGAAACTCTTCGGTCCACCATATTGGGCTTCGGAAGCCGAGAAAAAAAAACAGGTTCTTCCTTATGTCACCAAATATTCATTCGACATCTCCCAAGGATTTTGATTCCTACGATGCAGTCTATGAGTCCATTCTCTCCGATCTGGGAAGAGCCGAGGAGTATCTTGCCGAGGATGCCACTCTCGTTCCTGCCGACCGTGACAAGACCGCCAACTCATTCACGGACGCAAGAATCGCTCACATGAACTTGTACGCTGTCCAGGCGCTTATCGCAAAAGTTTACTGGAGCAAGGATGATCTTGACAATGCAGAAAAATATGCGGAGAAGGTTATCTCCAGTGGTAAATTCTCTTTCCGTCCGGCCAGTGCTTTTGTGCAACCTGACAACGGGACATTGGATCTTCACGAGACCATTTTCGGACTTTATGTCAGTGACGAGAGTACAATGATGAAGAAACTCGCTCTTTCTGAGACGGTTGGCTCGTCAGCCATGAGATTGGCATCCGACTACTCTGTCCTTTACGAAAAGAACTCTGGAGCCAGCACGGATTATAGGCTTTCCGCTTGGTTCGACCCTTCAATTCCAGCATGCCGCAAGATGGTTAACAACATATTCATCACAGGAAGCAACACTTATAAAGGAAAGTCCATTCTTGGCTATGATGTCATCCGTCTTCCGGAACTGTACTACATTGTAGCGGAGGCGAACATCACTAAAGACCCTGCCAAGGCCAAGGAATATTTTGACAAGGTGCTGAAGTCCAGAGGCCGTGAGACGTTAGAGGAGTCTGGGGAGCAACTTACAGAAGATCTTCTCTTCGAGGAAAGAGAACGTGAGTTTTACGGAGAAGGATTCACGTGGTTCGACATGAAGAAGGAGCGTAAGGACATCATGACAGTTTCCGGCAAGACATTGCCTGGCAACGTTGCGGCAACCTACACTCTGACTGTACCGGACGAAGAGTGGGAGTCCAGAAAGAACATTGAGATTTGAAATTAAAATTGGATCAACGATGAAGAGATTGATATATACATTAATAGTATGTCTTCCGTTTCTTGCTTCATGCGATGGGACATGGGTGATGTACGATAACGCGCAGAAGGATCACCTCTATTTTCAGGATAGGATCCAGACGATAATGAAGTCTTTTGCGCTTCTGTCTCAGGATGAGATAGAGGTCTCCGCCAATGTCTATGTGATGGGTAATGTTTCAGACGTGGACAGGCCGTTCAAGGTTGAGAGTGTTGACACACCTGAAGGAACAGTCCTGACTTTCGGCGGTGTCGAGTATCCGGTGATTTCAGCAAGGGAAGACGTTGATTTTGAGGTGGGGGACTGTGTTATACCAGCGGGTGAGGTGTCCACGACAGTCAACGTGACACTCAAGCGTCAGCCAGAGATGAAGAACGGAGGTTATGTGAGAGTGCATCTGAGGCTTGTTCCTTATGAGAACTTCGAGCCTCTCCCGGCTGACACTACCAGTAGTGTTGTCATGTCTCCGGATTTTCAGGTTTATGTCAATGATGGTGATCCTGCCTGCCCTACTTGGTGGAGACCATCGGCCAGCAAGCCGGCGGGTTGGGACTACGATCTGGGCAACTTCTACCCCGCCAAGTTCCGCAAGCTGCTGGAATTCTATCACAAGACAGCCGAGACAAATCCTACTTTCTACGAGTATTGTGTGGCTCATTACGGAGAGAATCTGGATGCGGAGCCTAGCTCCGAGAACAACAAGATGGTAAGATTCTGGCGCCAGACCTACATGGCCGCGTGGGCTACTTATGTCTTCTGCCCTTTGTATGAGTACTATGAGCAGTACTACAAAGACCATCCTGATGACCCGAACTTAGAGGTGATGGGATCTGACAATGTGAACATCAATGCATTCAAGGGCTGGGGAGACCCAAGAAGCGGTAGGTATGGTTTCCTTAACTAAATCAGCATATTCATTATGAAAAAAATCAGATATAGCATATTCGCTGCCATTTTGCTTCTTTCTGTCTTCCCCTCATGCTGGAAGATAGATGAGGGTGAGACCTTGAAATTGGAGCCGATTGATGTAGTGGCAGTGTCAGACACAATCAACGCTGACCTTGGTGTTGAACTGAAATACGAAGGCTTGACTGTCAAGAGCGGCCTTGAAGTGAAATACGAGTGGACGTACGGCCAGCCAGCGGACGGAAAGACGATCGCCGACCACCTTTTCAAGGCGGGAACAATCGAACAGTTCTCTACTTCACCGACCATTGACTACACGTTCTCAAAGATTGGGACATTTCTTCTGAGGCTTAGACTGGACAATGGAGAGAGTGTGTCTTATAAGTACTTTACTCTCAACGTGAACTCTGGCTATGACGAGGGCGTTGCAATCCTTAGTAACGATCCGGAGGGGAACGGTAGTCTTACTTTTGTGAAGACTTTGACTTCAGATGAGAGTGCAGCTGGCAAGCAGGAGGTTTTTCAGGACGTTTTCGCTTCCATCAACCCAGGACAGACTCTGAAGAACGGTGTGGCTCTTTATATGTCCAACGCGACTGTCAAGAAAGTTGACTATTCTGGACTTCTTATCGCGACAAAAGATGACCAAAAGGCACGATGTGGCACATGGAAGCCAAGACGTTCCAGTTGTTCCAGAAAGCCAGCATGGTCGCAGCCGGAGCCAACTTCAAGGCGTTCGGTGGAGAGTTGGCAACGACATCGGGTTTCGCTTCTTTCATGATCGGGGACAATTCCCACATCTACCGCTACGACATGCTTCTTGGTAATTACACCGACATGACCGACATCAAGCCGATGACTCGGATCTTCGGCGGGCTGTCCAGAACTTCGGCGACATCCGAGTCTGTCCGCGCCACGATTTACTACACGGACGATACCCTTTGCCTGAGAAGAAACGCCTCGGCCGGAGCGGTGTATTATTCTGAAAAGGGCTATTCAGTGGTGAATATGGCGACGATGAGAACTGCCAAGAAAAATGGACTTTATGTTCTTTTTAGAAAAAAGGAGAACCCTGACGAGTACCTTATCCGCAATACTGATGGTGTCGGAGGATCCGGCACTTTCAAAAAATTGGGGACTTCCGTCAAACTTCACCACATCAGACCTGAAGATGGATGAGGATAGTAAATTCGTGAACACAAAGCACTCCGCTGATGTTTATTACACTTTCCAAAATGCCATTTACAGATGGTCCCTGATCAGCGCCCCGGCCACCAAACCGACGATCACGCTTCCTGCAGGAGAGCAGATCCGTGACATAGCCACCAATTTCAAAGGACGTGGCAAGGGAGATGATGGAGAGGATCTTCTTTATGTCGTGACCTACAATCCATCAAGAGCCGGTGACAAGAAAGGAAGTCTCTATGTTTACTCGTTCTCTGATGACTCGCTTGTCCGTTCCTATGAGGGAATCTGCGATGATCCGGTCTCCGTGCTTTACAAGTACAGAGTGAATTGATAATAAATCATAACTAAAATACTATGACAAAAAGGAGTATTATCCTGACTTTGATCGCCGCCGCGCTGTTGGTCCCGTCCACAGACGCGGCAGCGTCCGTGTTTAAGAAAAAGAAGAAAAAGGCTCAGACGGAGGCTACAGCGGCTCAGAAACCGGCTCCGAAGAAGAAGCAGACCCCTTACGAGAAGCTGATGAAGGAGGTCGCCGATTCGGCCTGCGGAAAGACGTTCAATCTTTACCGCACGTCCAAGGACAAGATCTATATGGGCTTTCCAAGGAATATGATGGGACGTAGGATGCTTGTGGGCAGCACGATCACCGCCACAAGCAATCCGGTCTATCTGAACGTCGGGTATAAGTACGTGAAGCCGACATATTTCCAGATTGACCTCAAGGACAGCCTTGTGGTGCTGACTGTTCCGGGCACGAACGCCACGAGTTCCGATCCCGGGATGCAGGCCGCCATCGAGCGCAACTATATTCCTAAGGTCTTGAGAAGGATCGCCGTGCAGGCAACGAGCAAGGACAGCTCGGAGGTGGTCTTCGAGGTGACTCCGCTCATCAATTCGGTCGCTCCAAAGGGAAAGGACTTCTCCCTCACTAAGGCGGCTGACGAGAAATCATCAACCTGGTTCAGCGATCTCAAGGCATTCAGTGACAACGCTTCCGTGAAGGTGCATTCCAATGTGGACTTCACGAAGACCTTCCTGATGCTGAAAGGCAAAGTGGGATCCGGCTCGATGGCCTACACGGTTTCGTTTATGCTGCTTCCGGAGAACCCGATGCCGGCCCGTGTGCAGGATTCGAGGATCGGAGTGTTCCCGGTCGGCCCGGGAGAGGGCAGTGTGAAGTACAATCTCACATCCGCCGAGGATGGGTTCAAAGGCTATGTGCTGGCCTCCCGCTGGAGACTTGAGCTCTCAGACACTACCGCTTGGCAGAAAGGTCAGAAGGTCACGGTCAAGAATCCGATTGTCTGGTACGTGGACAACTCGTTCCCGGAGGCTTGGAAGGCTCCGATCAAGACAGGGAGTCCTCGCCTGGAACCGCGCCTTCGAGGCCATCGGACTTAAGGATGTGATGCAGGTCAGAGACTTCCCTACAGCGGAGGAGGATCCCCAGTTCGATCCTGACAACCTGAAATATTCATGCATCAGGTATGTCCCTGACGCGACGATGAACGCTATGGGTCCGTCTTGGGTGGATCCTGTTACCGGCGAGATCCTTAACGCCTCCGTACTGGTCTATAACGATGTCATCAAGCTGATCAACAACTGGCGTTTCGTCCAGACAGCTCAGGTCGATGAGAAGGTACGTGCCGTGAAGATGCCGCAGGACATCATCGACGAGTCGATGGTCTATGTTATATCACACGAGATCGGCCACACTCTGGGACTTATGCACAATATGGGAGCCTCTTCGGCCTATCCTACCGATTCTTTGAGGAACGCCGCTTTCACCGCGAAATATGGTACGACCTCGTCGATTATGGACTATGCCCGCTTCAACTATGTGGCGCAGCCTGGGGACAAAAAGGCGTCAAGCTTGTGCCGCCGTCTCTGGGGGTTTATGATGAATATGCCATCAAGTGGCTGTACACTCGTGATCGGAGCCAAGGACATCCTGGGAGGAGGCTGAGATCGCCGGTAAGATCATCGAGGCCAAGGCCGGTGATCCGCTTTACCGCTACGGAGCGCAGCAGATGGCCACCTCCGCGGCTTACGGATCCTATGATCCAAGCGCCAGGACGGAGGACTTGGGCGATGATCCGATCAAGTCTAGTGACTACGGCATCAGGAACCTGAAGTACATCCTTCCGAGGATGAACGAGTGGATAGGCGCTGATGACGAGGACTTTACCCACCGAGGCGATCTTTACACCCAGCTGACGAACCAGTACTACCGCTACATCGGCAATGTGATGGCGCAGGTCGGAGGAATATACCTGAACAACGTCAAGGAGGGTTCATCGGTAAAACCTTCACCCCCCTGTCTCCAAAAATGTTCAGAAGGCTTCCTTGAAATGGGTGGTCGGCCAGCTCCGCGCGTCCTCGTGGATCAACGACGCTGACGTTACCTCAAACCTGCCGTTGTCGGCTCCGCAGTCCAACAAGATCTGCGCCCCAGGTGGCGAAGGCGTTGGCCTCGACTGTTCCGGCGAATGTTATGTTGGCCTCGGTGGTCCCCGGCGCCGGCAAGCCTTTACACCGTAAAGGAATATTACGACGACCTTTACAATGAGCTGTTCGCTTCCTCAATCGCCGGACGCAGGCTGACATCTGAGGAAAAGACTCTCCAGAGGGAGGTTCTGACCGCTTCGGCGAAGGATGTCAAGTCTATGCTTGCCAAGTCGTTTGCTGAGGATCCCGATATTGATGAATATGCCGCCGAGCCGATGTGGTGCGGATGCGATGACATCAACCTTGGCGAGGGCAAAGGCCCTTACCAGAAAAGCGTGAGCGTCCTTACGATCGACGAGAGTGACGGATGCAGGATCGTGTTCCTGAACAAGGTCAAGGCATTGGCCTCTTCCCGCCGGTCTTCCGCTCCGTCCGAGGACAAGGCTCACTATGAGTACCTTCTCGCCCGTGTCAACGCCGCCCTCCAGAACCAGAAGTAACCTCTCCGGTCGCTGAGCCTGTCGAAGCGAAGGACAGAGACATTCATTGTTTAGGAAAGCTCGGTGGGCATGGTTCGACAGGCTCACCAACCGACGGGTTCAATGACCGGAAAGCACAAACATATTCATTAGATGAAGATAAAACAATTCATTGCGGCCGCGGCCGCGTTGATCCTCTCGGCCTGCTCCACCCTGAAGGACGGAGAGTACAATCTGTCGGTTGTCGCCACCGGTGACGGCCACGGCTACTGGTTTGCCAAACCGATAGAAGACGGAGGGCGGGCCAGAGGCTCGCTGATGGCGCAAAAGCGCGTTCGTGAACGGAATCCGCGAGTCGAAGGGTGCGGACAATGTCATACTTGTCGATGCCGGAGACAATTTCTTCGGCAGCGGCGCCCCGTTCTATTACAACTATGTGGACACAACCTCCTCGCATCTCTATCCGAGACTGGCTTCCTATATGAAATACGACGCCGTTGTCGCCGGCCATTCCGATTTCGAGTCCGGCCACCGTGTCTATGACCGTGTCGCCAAGGAGATGAAGAAGGAAGGCATCCCGCTTCTGGCCGGCAACGCCCTGTCCGACAGGAACGGCAAGCCATATTTCCCGGCATATTCAATAATTAAGAAAGGAGGAGTCAAGGTCGCGGTTCTGGGGTACACCAACGCCGCTAACGCCTCGCTGATGGACGGAAGCTGCGTCTCCGGCCTCCGTTTCGAGTCGCTTCTGCCTCTGGTTCAGGAGGATGTGGATAAGGTGTGCTCCAAGGAAAAGCCGCATATCGTGATAGTCGTGGCTCACACCGCGATGGGAAAGGGCGACGGCCTGAAACTTGAGAAACAGGGACTTGACCTGTTCAAGAGCCTTAGAGGAGTGGATGTTGTCGTCACCGGTCACGACCACGCCAACAAGGTGATGAGCGCCGACAGCATCGTGGTCTTGGATTGCGGCAGGACCGGCCAGAACGCCGGTGTCACTGACATCAGGCTTGTAGTGAAAGGAGGAAAGGTCGTCAGCCGCACCTTGGATGCCAGAATGACCTCCATCAAGAGCGAGGAATATGACACCGCTATGGAAGAGGCCTTTGAGGCTGATTACGATAAGGTTCGTAGTTTCATTACGGGCACCGTCGGCGAGATCAAGAAGGGCTTGGTTTCCAGAGAGTTCTACTACAAACAGTGCGACTATATGAACTTCCTGCACGCCCTCGCTATGAGCGCCTACCCGGTTGACATTTCCCTTTCGGCGACCCTTCTGATTGACGGGAAAGTCCCTGCAGGAGAGGTCCGTTATCAGGACATCCGCAAGGTCTATCCTTACGAGAACAAACTGGTCGTGCTGAGACTGACCGGCGCTGAGATTCTGAAATATCTTGAGGCCAGTTATGATGCGTGGATCAACACTGTGACTGAACCTTACGAGAATGCTCACGTGTTGAAAATCAAACAGTCCAAGGATTACTCCACCGGCAAGATGGCCTGGAAGCTCGCCAAGATGGTCCGGCCAATTTCGATTCCGCCGCCGGGATCAACTACACTGTCGATGTGACTAAGCCTTACGGCTCCCGTGTCGTGATCACCGATATGGCAGACGGAAGCAAGTTCGAACTTGATAAGGAATATACCGCCGCGATAACCACCTACAGGTCAGTAGGTTCTGGAGGACTGCTTAAGGCCGCCGGGCTGGAGGACATGAAGTCTGTCGAAGACCGAATTGTTTACCGAGGCCCGGAGTTCAGAACGATTCTCTACCGGTATTTCAAGAAGAACGGAAGCATCGATCCTGCTGTCGTTGGTGATCCAAAGGTCGTCGGCTCCTGGAAGTTCGTCCCGGAGTTCGCTCCAGCAGCCATCAAGGCAGACGTGGAATTGCTTTACGGAAAATAATGAATATATTCGCGTTGATGAAAAAGATAGTCCTGAATAACGTTGTCCTTGCGGTGGCCGTTCTGCTCGCCGCAGGGACATATTCATTCGCCCAGACTCCCGCGACTCCGGAGCAAAGGGCTGCCGCCGAGGCCGAGTTCGGAGTGAAGAACGTTGTGTGCAAGTATGACACCAAGGCCGAGATGATGGCTGACCTGAACAGAACAGGCGGGGAATATTTCATGTACAGTTTTGACGATGTGAGATTGACCCCGGCTCCCAAAGGGTACAAGCCTGTTTATATCAGTCATATAGGCCGTCATGGCGCAAGGTATGCGATCAGCGATCCGATTTATGAGAATCTCCGCAAGGTTTTCACTGACGCTCATTCGGCTGGAAAGCTGACAGAGGCAGGTGAAAGCCTTATGGCTCGTTATGAAGCTTTCTACCCATCTGTGGCCCATCGTGGTGGAGAACTTACACATAAGGGTCAGGATCAGCTTCGTGGCATCGCTGATGTGATGTATAAGTCTTTCCCGGAGGTGTTCAAGGGCAAGACCAACGCCGAGGTTCTGTGTACGGTCACCCCGCGCGTGATTGTCAGTATGACTTCGTTCATGGATGAGATCAAAGGGTTGGACAAAGACCTGACTTTCACGCTTGAGTGCAGTAAGTCGATCATGCCTCGGATCCACCCGACGGGTTCGATGAATCCGTACAGAGTCAAGACCAAGGTTCCTGCCGCTGCCAGGGCACAGGCTGACAGCCTCCGTGCAGCAAGGGTCGATGTCAAGGGTTTCTGTTCCAAGTATTTCAATGACACTGACTATCTAGAGAAAGAGTATGGCCTTTGGAAATTCGAGTTGGATCTGAGGAGTGTCATTCTGGATTTCCAGTGTCTTGACGAAGTCCCTGCGGACAGGTTTCAGGACGTGTTCACTCCGGAGGAACTCTTCGCGATCTGGGAGGTGTGGAATTTCAACGGTTATCTGAGCATGGGACGCTCTCCGATGACAGACAACAAAGGGTGTCTCAGCACCGCCGCCATACTCCGGGACATGATCGAGTGCGCGGACCGTGACCTTGCTTCCGGAGACATCAACTTGAGTCTCAGGTTTTCGCATGACATAGCCATATTGCCTTTGCTCTCGTACATGAAACTTGACAACTTCGGCGCTGTGCTGACCGATCCTTCCGATGTGAAAAACTGGTGGAGGAGCGATTTGATTCCGATGGCCTCCAATCTTCAGCTCATCTTCTACCGCAGCAAGCGTGCCCCGGAGATCCTCGTCAAAGTCCTTTATAACGGCCACGAGGCCTCTCTGCCGATCCCGCAGGTCGCTCCGTCCTTCTATTCCTGGACCGCCTTCAAGGAATATTACGGGAATTGACTTCCAGTAGAGATGGACTCTATGGTTTATCTGGCTTTGGCAATGGAATGCGCGCGCACCGCGAAGCGACGCAAAGAAGGTTCAAAAGGCTGACTTGCTCAGCCTTTTGAGCTCGCAGTCGGCCTTGATTTTGTCGATTATGGCGCAGACGACCTTGTAGGTCTTGCTGTCCTTGGTGTAGTTGGCGGGGACGGTGAAGTTGACGCGGCCTTGGTGCTGGAGGGTCTTGGCGAAAGGCTTTCTTCTTCGGATTGCTCTCGTCGCAGACGGCCACCGCGTGGCCACCGAACATCTTGACGATCTTCATACACGGGATGTCGGTCTCACCGTCACCGAAATAGATCATCTGAGGGTACGGGATCCGCTTCTTGTCCTCGGCGATGCTCTCGTTGACCATCTTGTTGTCGTGCGCGCTGAAGATTCCCTTGTTGATCTTGAATATGTACTGGGTCTTGGCCGTGTAGTCCACGGCGATTCCCGGCCATTCCGCCTCTCCCTCTTTGTTATACATAAAGGTGCAGGCGAAGATGTGCTTGAACTCCTTGGCGATCGGGCTGCCTTCGATGATCTCCTTCAGTCCGGACGAGTTGATGTAGTGCTCGATCTGGACACCGCGCGACTCGCCATATTCATTGATCAGGCTGAACCATTCCTTCACTCCTTCGAAGAGCTGGATGTGGCGGCCGAACTTGCGGAAGTCGCTCCGCCGGAGCTTGATGCCGTTCTTCTTCGCCTCGTCGAACATCATCTTCATATACGAGAGGACGTTGCTCGCGTCCTGGCCGACAGCGAGGCCGTCGCTCATCCTCCAGAACTCCTCCGGGGTCTTCCCGATGGCCTGGATGAAACCGAACTCCTGCATATTCCCGGGAGAAAGGGTCCCGTCGAAGTCATAAATCAGCGCAACAATAGGTCTTTTCTTCATAATTTCGCCACAAATAACCGATTTCTGCAAATATACTATTTATTCTTTGTGAAGAATCCGTGAGTTTCAATTATTTTTGCCAAGATAATTTTGAATTTTGAGTTTTGAATATGGATCACTATTTAACCCGTTTGCAGAACGCGACAAAAAAATACTGGAACAAATCCGCGCTTAACACCCTTGGCGGCGAATCCTTCACATACTCACAGATGGCGACCCTCATCGAGAAGTTCCACATCTTCTTCGACAAGGCCGGTCTTCAGAAGGGGCAGCACATCGCCCTCTGGGCCCGCAACAGCGCCCGCTGGGGCATGTCCTATCTGGCCGTGAACACCTACGAGGCCGTCATCGTGCCGATACTGGCGGATTTCACTCCGGAAAGCGTGGAGAGCCTCGTGAACCATTCGGACAGCATGGCATTGCTGACCAACGCAGACAAATGGGCTAAGCTTGACATCGCCAAGATGCCTGAGGTCAAGGTTGTTATGGATGTGGACAACCTTAAGATCCTTTACTGCCGCAAGCCTGAGATCGAGGCCATCTGGAACAACATCGACAACCTTCTCGCCGAGAAATATCCTGACGGATTCGGCCCGGAGGACGTAGTCTATCCGACCGACAACTGGGATGACCTTGCAGTCATCAACTACACTTCCGGCTCGACCGGCAACCCTAAGGGCGTTATGCTGACCTACGGGGAACTTCAGCGCCACGATCGAGTTCAGTCAGGTTCACCGTCCTACATCGGACAAGAACAGGATGATCTCGATGCTTCCTATGGCCCATATGTACGGCCTTGTGACCGAGTTCATCTACCCTCTGTGCAACGGAACATCAATCTACTGGCTGGGCAAGACCCCGACCCCGAGCACCCTTATGAAGGCGTTCCAGGAGGTTAAGCCTTACCAGCTCATCACCGTTCCGCTCGTGATGGAGAAGATCTTCAAGTCCAAGATCAAACCGATGCTGGACAAGCCGATAATCAAGTTCCTGACGAAGGTTCCCGGAGTCAACAGAATCATATTCAATAAGATCCGTGAAGGCCTGATCAACGCGTTCGGCGGCGAGGTAGGTGAGTTCATTATGGGCGGCGCTCCTGTTAATCCGGAGATCGAGAAATGGTTCCAGAAGATCCGCCTTCCTTACACAGTCGGCTACGGAATGACCGAGGCGACCCCTCTGCTGGCTTACGCCGGGAGCGCTGAATATGTCGCCGGCTCCTGCGGAAAACCTGTCGACTGCGCCACCGTGAGGATTGACTCCGATGATCCGCAGCACATAGTCGGCGAGATCCAGGCCAAGGGTGACAACATCTGCCTTGGCTATTACAAGAATCCTGAGGCTTCCGCCAACGCCTTCACCGAGGACGGTTTCCTCCGCCACGAGGAGACCTAGGTCTGTTCGACGCTGACGGCAACCTTTACATCAAAGGCCGCAGCAAGTCGATGATCCTTTCCGCCAACGGACAGAACATCTATCCTGAGGAGGTCGAGGCTGTTGTGAACAGCCAGCCATACGTCCAGGAGTCCGTTGTGGTTGATCGTTCCGCAGGGCTCGTCGCTCTCGTCTATCTGGATCAGGAGGCTCTCCGCAAGGACGGCCTTGATCAGAGACAATCGCTGACCTTCCTGAGAGAATCCGCATCAACTCCGTCAAGCAGCTCCCGAACTACAGCCAGATCACCAAGGTCGAGATCGTGGAACAGCCGTTCGAGAAGACCCCTAAGATGAGCATCAAACGCTTCCTCTACAAGTAATTATTCCCGGTAAATGAATATATTGCTGCGTAAAAAGGTGCCTTTTTACGCCCGTCACATAAGAAAGAAACTGTTTTTTAGAGCAAATATCACGCTTATCAACCGATGGTCCGTATGTGGTTTACGGGTCGGTTTCTCGAAGGTCTCATTTTCGAAGTTATTACGGTAGGTTTGCTCAGAGAACTCTCCGTATCTGCCCATCTGAAGGAAATTGACCTTGCCGGGGATTGCCATAAAGAGTTTAAGCGTGTCCATAAACACTTTCTAAAAAGGTTTGCTTATCTTTGCCGCTGATTTGAGGGCCTCAAGGCACTCGGATTGGTATTGCATAAGTAGGTTTGATGAACTCATGACTTAAAGTGGTTGGATACTCTAAGTTGCAAATAATCAGTGACTTATGCAATACTTTTTTATTATCCTGTCATCAATGTTTCAGACATTTTTTCGGAGTCCTTCCGGACCTTTCATCAGCTTGCCAAGCGACAGTTATTGACAGTATTTCAATGAACTTTTTATATAGCGGAACCGGTCACCCAGCTTCCATTATTTAACTTTTTAGTACGGTAAATTTTTACCGAAGTATTGATTTTATTATGACCTTTTGGAAAAGCTTATCCCCCATCATTTTATTTCTTCAATCTTGATTCTGTAAGGTTCGGCATCATATTTGTCACATTCAGTTAAGTTCTTTTGGAAATGACTGTCTATCGACATACCTTTGCAGCCACTAAACAAAAAACGTAAAGATATGTTAAAAACTATTATACAAACAACGACTATAGCACTGATCTGCCTATCCACAATTTCCTGCGAAAAGGAAGTTCCTATAAAAGGAGATTCGATTTCTGAACCAACTGCCGAAACAGAATCATCGTCTTTGGATGATTTCACTGTCATTCTCTCGAAGGCTGTCGCAAACGACAAGGATTTGCGTGATTTCATCAAGGTGGAGTCTCTCAAACAGTTCGACAAGGACTATGATGTTTTCTATCCTTTCGTCAAAAACGAGAGACTTTCATCAGGAATATCCTTCAGAGAGGCTTTGTTAAAATACACCACGGAGGACAAACTGGAGCAAATAGAATCAAATTGCCCGTTGCTGAATATCTTCGTGCCGGATTGGAGCTGGATAAACGGCTATTCCGCCGATTCGTGGGACACAAACGACGACTTTGTGACTGTCAGCAGGAAAGACGATGGAGACAAGCACGTCATTTATTACAATGGATCTGTCTATGATACTGTAGAGATAGATGGTTTTCCATCATATCCTGTTCTGATAGTAAAGAATAATGGACGTCTAAGGGTCTCCAATGCGAGAACCAGATCTTCCGAAGCAACCTACGAATTCACACATAAGGAATTCGATAACACCAGCATCAAACCAGAGCAAACCGTAAATGGCACTATGACCCAGTCTTGATGCCAGTAACAGGTAGTTCGGATTTCGTTCCAGAAAGCGCTATCGATCCTCTTCTCATAAAAAGCGTATAGTGAGTTCGAAGATAAATCTATTGACGGTGCTTGCCAGAGAGATTATGTGGTATTATGGTATGAGTAAAAGTAATACGGATCACGGCGTCTATCGCGGCTATATTCGCGAACAACTATACCGTTTTAAGATATCCAAAGGTGCTTATGGTTTTATAGCAGACCAAAATGACGATCCTAAATTGCATGAAACAATAGATGTTATAGGAAGAAAAAAATTCAAAGGATTACACTGAGCTATATAATGAGATTTGGACTGAAGGAAGCTTTGCGTTCCAATTTGACATATTCATTGGAATAAAGGGTAAAGGTAACGATGGATATATCGCAAAAGAAAAGTCTACTTCCGGAATGTGCTCGTGATGTCTACGACTTAAGTAAAGTCAGACGAAAATATAAGCATCAGACAGGATTGGAAAGGGGACATTACATCTACTATTTTAACCCTGAGGATCTTGTTCCGAAATGGATTTATCCAGAGAATCCCGTATATCTGCCTGAATGGGACATTTCTAACGAATCCACGGATATTTATGTTCAGATCTCAGAGATTTGATGATTCTGAAAAAAAAAAACATATACTAGAACCAGAACTTACAGGTATACCTCAAATTTCAGCGTTGACGGCAATATTTCTGGAAGCGTAAAAGGAGTTAAAGGTAGTTTTGGAGTAAAATATGGGAACACTAAAGATGATACTGAAAGCGCAACATTGTCATACACAACGACCCTTGATAGTGAGGATTTAGGTATGGAGCCTTTCGAATACACCAGCAATATATTATCAAAACCAATCACCGAGAACGTTAAGGGGACTAACATGCCGGGCTATATTGTCAGCAGTACAAGTGTAGGTGCTGTCACAATAACTTTTCTTCCAACTGACATCAGATAAAGCAATGAAAGCAAGGAATATATTGATAGTAAGCATAGAATTGCTATGCTTACTATCTTGCAGTAAAGAGCCGCAAGACTCTCCTGAGCAGCATTACGCAGATACTTTTTGCGGCACATACTACCTTGAAAAAGCAGTATGGAGCACAGATAATATTGACTTGAACGGAGACGGGATAGCCAATGAGGATTTGATTTATGAATTCAAGAATCTTCAGGGTTTCCTTGAAAATAAACGTTTTGCAAAAATATATCAAAATCCGGCAGCTCAAAACGAAATAGACGTTGACTACTATATTCCGTATCATGATGTTAGAAAAATAGACAACAACTATTATGATTACGGTTGCGGATACCTTGAATCATCCTTCATTGGGAGACTAGACTCTTCCAACAACCCAAAGTTAAGTTTTCCGGCAAAAGAATATAACTATAGAGATGACTATAATGTGGCTTTGAATGGAATACATAAATCGATGATAAACAAATTCGAAAATGGGACTATGACTATCCATGTAGATGCAACTATCTATGATTGCGATTACAAACCAATAGCCGGCACTTTCTACTTATATTTCAAAAAAATATAAGACAAGAATTAAAAATTACAAATGTTATTATTAAATATGTCTTTCGGAAAAAATCAACCTCTAAAGCGTATCTTACTAGACCAAGGGCACTGCCATATCGTATGCAGGCCGACTGAAGTCTGTTATCTGAACTCCGAGGCTGACAACACAAGGGTGTTCTTGGCTGATGGGACGTGGGGATCCATTGACGACTCTCTTATTGAGATGGAATCCGTTCTTCCAAAGGACTTGTTCTTCCGGGCCAACCGGCAGAACCTTATAAACGTTGACTATGTTCATAGTATCGCACAAGGCCCCGGAAGGGATTTCATTGTCAATTTAAAAGAGCCATATTCATCAATTGAATTTATCTTAACTCCTGAAAAGAAAAAAGAGTTGGTAGAGATGCTGATGTATGGTTCATCATCGTATCAGCCAGAGTGAGAAGAAAGTGACACTCGATTTACAAAACGGTTTGGGTACTATCGTCGCTTCCACAGGCTTCACGACCAGTATTTCGGTCGTAAAACTTATGGAAGCGATAATGTGGTTTATATTGAAGAAGTCATAAAATGTGACAATAGAGTTTTACATCATTTGATTTCAATAAAACCGATTGCATCACGCTCTGCCTTAGTCAAGTCATATAAATCAAATAGCATATTGTCAATAGCTATAGCTTTCTCTTTTGAATATTTAGTTTGAATTTCATTTACAAGCACCTTAAATTCATCATTGACATCATCCGATACATTCAGAACCGGAATCTTGTCAAAATATTTTCCTCAATTCCCGTGTTCCTCCTTGCAATTCCGGGAAATTGTCAAGGAAGCAGAATTTGAAAAGTGATGAATTAAAAAATGCTGTCAGATATGCCAAGTGATTCCCTGTTATCATAAAAGATTTGTCATTTTGATAGAACCCCTTCTCGTCATAATTAAAAAGGAATAAACTTGGTCATATTTGGATACATTATTTTCGGCTGAGAAAAGTCGTCCGAATAGTTGGCGCCCCACCTTTGCAGGGCATACCATTCGTAGCGGATACCAGTCTCGGCCTTGTTCCTTGCAGATAGCTGGAGTTTGTAGAGTAAAAGGTGCTGATAAACAGATGGATATTGGTCCATAAACGCTTGCTCGGCTTCGGCTGACGAACCTTGAATGCTGGAGTCAAGATGGAGCGGGAAGTGCCACGGAATCCAAATCAACCACAGTCCGGCCCAGTCGTAGGAGTAGCGCTTGATGTCGCGGCCTCTCAAAATTGGCCTAATGATCGCCTCCGTTCTTTGGCGCTCTTCCTCGGACTTACAGTTTGAAAGGATCTCGTCGCGCCTTTCGGTTGTGATTATAAAGGCGTCGTTGTAACCGGTCTTTATGCCGTAATTGATGCTGATATCCCAGTCCCTCAGCGGTTTCCCGACACTTTCGATCTTTCGCTTGATGCTCTGTTCGATGGGGGTGAGGACTACCCAGGCGGCGGGGCCGGAGAATCCGCAGGTTGTGCCCTGTTGCTGAACATATACGCCCAGATTGTTGATGACATCACGGTGTTAACGGTAACTGTGAGTGCAGCATTTTCGGTAAGAAGTAGTGCAGCGTTTTGAGTAACAAGAGTACATCGTTTTCGGTAACAACGATGCAGCAGATTTGGTAACAACGCTACAACACTAGCAAAGGTAAGATTATTTTCTGTTTATCATACAAGTTTATTCATCTTGGGATAAGGGGTAGCGGCTGCAGCCGCTACCCCTTATCCGCGGCAAAGATTCTTTTACGGTTCTTCATCCTATAGCTCGCTCCGGAGAGCTGGATGAGTTCACATTTATATAGAAGCCGGTCCAGCAAAGCGGTTGCAAGGACCTCATCATTTAGAGATTTGGCCCACTCAGCTGGCGACTCTGTTGGTGGTTATTATAAAGGACGTCGATTCGAAGGTACTGTTTATGAACGAGAACAATTGATTGCCCTCATCATGGCCTACAATGATATTCATCAGGTCATCGATGACGATCACATCACTTTCGCAAAGACACTTGTATTCCCTTTTAGCACTTGGTGTTATGTCTTTCAGTTTTGAGTGTTGCAAGTATCTCATCCATTGTCCTGAAGTAAGCCTTGTAGCCTTTGTCTATCGCATCAGAACATAGCCCCGAGGCTATATATGTCTTGCCAACCCCACTAGGCCCGGAGAGCATGAGATTGAAGCCTTCTTCTATCCAATGTAACTCCCTCAGTTGATTGAGTTGCGTTTTAGTGAGACCGTTAGACATGCTATGGTCATATTGGTTAAGGTCATGAGACATCGGTAGGCGCGCCTCTTTAAGGCGTTTTAGGCGTTGCCTTTCCTCACGGCCTTGCACTTCGTGGACCAGAAGATTGCATATGAAGTCATCATAACTGGGAGCGTTGGAGCCGGCTTCCAATAACATCTCCGCCGCATTTGCACATAGCCATGAGAGTTTGAGACGTTTAGCATAACTTTTTATGCACACTATCTTGTCATTTTGCTCTTCCATGTCAGTTCCTATTGAAGAGGTCCTCGTACACATCGATAGAAGACCTGTTTGGTTCAACATTTACCATGAGACGCGAAGACGCATCACCAAGAGGTCTTTATATGGACTTCATCATCCAGTTTCGGCACTGGATGGGAAGAGATGATCTCTTTGAAGTCCGTTGCACTATACAACTTGTTCTGTACGCATACCGTCAGGACTTCGTCTGCGCGCTTCTGACCATACTTGCTGACGCATGTCATGATTACCGCAAGCTGATCTCTCATATAACGTGGATAGCGCTCACGGATATGAACAAGGAAGAGACCTATTGCATTCTGGTCTGTGAACAGACTTTTGACATAGTCACACACTTATCATTGACGCTGACGGATGTATCCCTCGCGTGATTGTTGTTTATCACGGTCTGTCCCTTGCCAGCAGGGATGGTATGCTTGGCGATGAGATTGTCGTCCACATCTTTCACAAGAAGACTGCCACCTTCTTCGGAGAGGTATACTCTAGTATCCTCCCCGCGATAGGTGCCTATTGGCAAGGAGTAAGTATTGCCTTTGTATTTTTATGCTGTTGGTCTTGAGGACCTTGTGGCCAGCCTTTGCTTCGGGCGCCAGAGCCGGGATGAACGTCAGCAGTTCCCTGCACTCTGCGCACCACACTTCATATGGTACCTTGCAAGTTGTATTGTGAACCATACCATTGCCTGTTCTGTCAAGCCAAGCGAGTGCTTCCTGATTAAGGTTGTCGAGTGTTGAGTACTGCCTGTTCAAGAGGAAGTTCCGCTTCACATATTTGACACAGTTCTCTACCTTGCCCTTGCTTTCCGGGTCTGCGGGGCGGCAGAAGATGGCCTTGAACGGGCGGCTTTTAACATAACTGTCAAAGACCTGAGTCATGCGATAGTCACCAGCGTTTTCATCCCAAAGGAACACTGCATCCTGATCGTATACAAGTTTCTTAGGGATTCCGTGGAAGAAATCGAAGGCTTTCTCATGACCGATCACCGCAGTTTCACTGGTGAACGGCTTGTCCTGGAACCATATGAACTTGTAACGGGCTATGGCTTAGCAGGATTGCAATGAAGTACACCTTTACACGCGTGCCATCGCTCTTGCGAAGTTTGGTCTGACCAAAGTCAACTTTGTGCATACTCTCCTGGGGCTGTTTCGGGAGTGCAGAGTATTGACGTTCGCTTTCACTGATTTTAGGAAGCCCGTATTCCTGACGGATCTTCATCACATAGTTGTAGACCGTCTTCGGGGATACCTTGGGGAAGTCACTGTGGTTCTCCTTAAGCCAGTCATGCATCTGGGCGGCAGGAGTTTCCTGGTACTGGCTTAGGCGCCCGATGATAAAGTCTCTGTATGGGTCAAGGATATGACCTCTGTTGATAACCGTGTCCGAGAACTGCTCGAACTCCCGCTGGTCCATTTCCAGGTACTTCTTTACAGTCCTGAAGTTTAGATTCAACTCCCTGGCTATCCAGCGGATTGATTGGTGGTCCTCTTCGTAGAACCTTTTGATTTTGTCGTACATGATCAGTCGACTGAGTGCTTTTTGTAGGCCTTTGTTGTCATAACACCTTTGCTAAAAGTTATGACTCAAAGGTCGGATTAATATTCAAAAACGTTGCATTCCTGTTACCGTTTTTGCTGCACTCTTGTTACCGATTTCGCTGTACTACTGTTACTATTTATGTTGCACTCTGGTTACCACTTTTGTTGCATTTCTCGATTCCGGTTACACACGGGGCTGGGTGGAGGTGACTACATATTATTCGACAATATGGCAATAATTCAGGAGAACGATTACATCTGCACCTAGAACTGCAACTTAATGATTATCGGATAAATGCAGTTCCAGGTGCGCGTAGTATTTCGCACCTGGAAGGGTGGGGCGCCAATAGGGGGCACTGTAGAGGGTTCTTTGACTTTCAGGTGTGCGATTATATTCACACCTGGAATTGTAACTTGGTCGTTATCAGTAGAATGTCGTTTTAGGTGCGATGGATGAGTCAACTGTGCTATCCGGGAATATTGGTTGCATACTTTGTATTGTCCTGATTTAGGTTGACTCGTGTTTATAGAATATCACTTATATAAGTTGACTTTGCGTTGTTATACCTGTCAGGGGTTGACTGGAGGCCGTAGGCCGGAAGGAGACCCCTGACAGGTCTTCAAAGGTAAAGAGTTTTCAGGGATTTCCAAGTTATTTCTGGATTTTATTGCCATATGCCTGTAACTTGTCCACATCATATCCCTGTCTCCTGCCGCCCCCGACGCTTCGGACGGGGTCTTCATTCCGATGCTCATATGCGGCCTCCGGTTGTTGTAGAAGTCCACGGCCCGGGCGACCGCCGCCACGACCTCGTTGATGTTCCTGAACACCTTCCCCTTGAGCAGCTCGTTCTTCATCGTGTTGTTGATGCGTTCCGCCTGGGCGTTGTCCTTCGGATCTCCCGACTCGGTCATGCTGACCCTGATGCCGTGCTTCCGCAGCATCCCCACATACTCGCGGCACGCATATTGGCAGCCACGGTCGGAGTGGTGTATGAGGTTTGACCTCATCCTTCCCCTCTATGCGTCTCAACGCCATCCTCAGGGCCTCCATCGGATAGTCCGTGTCAAGCGTGGGCCCGACACTCCAGCCGATGATCTCCTCGGTGTATGCGTCAAGTATCAGCGACAGGTAGCAGAAGTGGCAATGGTAATCGTCCTCCGTTATGACAATGTATGTTATGTCGCTGACCCACAGCCGATCCGCCGAGGTGGGGATATAATCCTTTATGAGGTTGGGGTATGTCGGGAGTCCGTGTGTCGAGTCCGTCGTGCGGGGCTTGCGCATCTTCCGGCGCACCTTTAGCCCCTGCTCGTCGATGATCCGGCAGAAGCGGTCGCGGCCTATCGGACTGTCAAAGCGGAAGTCCCTCTGATACATGTACCACAGCTTCTTCCCGCCGATGCCGGGATCTTCCTCCCTGACCTCCCTGATATATTGGATGGCGAACTCCTCACGCGCGGCCTTGGCATGGACCGCGTCCTCGTCATGCTGATAGTAAAGCCTGCTTGCTTACACCAAGCAGCCCGCAGAGCTCAACCACCTGACATTCGGTGGCTGATTCCGCGTGCAGGTCCCTTACCGCTTGGTGCCAGCTTTTTTTCTTATCTCAATGTGCCAACGAGCCTCCGCTATGTCTATGATCTTTTCGTTCAGGCGGTTGCGCAGACGCTCCACCCTGAGGCTCTCCTCCAGTTCGGATATCCGCGACTTCAGGGACTCCAGCTCTTCCTGCTCCTTTGACTTCTTCGCTTCCATAATTCTTCGCGGGCTTCCTTTCCCGTTCTCCGCCTCAAAGATAGCAATCCAGTGGTACATTTGCCTCACGCTTACCGGAACAAGCTGCAATTTCGCTATCTTCCGCGGGCTAAAACCTGTCTTTTGGTGAATCTCTATCACCTGTTGATAGTACTTCTTTTGAAATTCTGTGTGTGGTGTCATAATGATTGACTCTTTTTGTGAGTCAACCTTTTTCAGGCAAATACACTTGCAAGGTGACAGAAATGGTCTAAAGTGTCGCTGAAGGGTTCCGAAGTGAGGTTTCGGGCGGCAAAAAAGGGCAAAAGTGTCGCCAGAGGGTTCCGATGGGAGATGTTTGGCGGCGAAAAAGGCCAAAAGCGTTACTGAAGAGTTCCGAAGTGGGGTGCAGGGCGGCAAAAAAGGCTGAAAGTGATGCCGTGGAATGATGGTGAAGTGGCGTGGTGAGTGAATGACGAGCGAAATGTAAATATTTATGAATCATAGGGCTTGGAATTGTTGTGGACATTGGCTATCTTTGGGGCGGGCATCGGAACGGCTTCGGTTTCTTTCCGCGGGGCGTAGGATTCTGATGCGGGTGAGGCGAAAGGAAGAGGAGGTAGAGAACTATGAATTACGGCTACATTCGGGTCAGCAGCGACAAACAGACTGTTGAGAATCAAAGGTTTGAAATCAATAACTTCTGCGAGAGGGAACATCTGTCCATCGACGGGTGGATAGAGGAGACCATCAGCGGAACCAAATCCTATAGTAAAAGGGAGTTGGGGACGCTGCTTCGGCGTGTGCGGAAGGATGATCTGATCATCTGCGCGGAACTTTCGAGGTTGGGGCGTAACCTGTTTATGATTATGGAGATACTCAACATCTGTATGACCAAGGAGTGCAAGGTGTGGACGATCAAGGACAACTATCGGCTGGGTGAGGATATTCAGAGCAAGGTGCTGGCGTTCGCTTTCGGGCTGTCGGCGGAGATCGAACGCAACCTTATCAGCCAGAGAACGAAGGAGGCGTTGGCACAGAAGAGGGCCGAGGGTGTGGTGCTTGGCAGGCCTAAAGGACGGAAGACGGCGTTGGAGAAACGTAAGCTGTACGGTAAGAGGACCTTGATCGCGGAGTTGATGGCGGTGGGAATGTCACAGCGCAAGATCGCCAAGATCTGCAAGGTGGACCGGAATACCTTGTGGCGGTTCTTGAAGTCCTGTGAAGAGGAATGACAATTTGTCAGTCTGAATCTCTTGGAACATATTTTGACTATCCTTGAACCAGTTTCATCAGAAGGTGGAGCCGACTGAATATATTCGTAAAATTTAAAAATGAAAGATATTATGGCAAACAAAGGACAGATTGGAGTGACGACCGAGAACATATTCCCGGTCATCAAGCAGTTTCTCTATTCGGATCACGAGATTTTCCTGAGGGAGCTGGTCGCGAACGCGGTGGACGCTTCGCAGAAGATGAAGGCCATCGCCTCGAACGGTGACTTCAAGGGCGAGCTTGGTGAGCTTAAGGTGCGCGTCGAGCTTGACGAGAAGGCCAAGACGTTGAGGATCATCGATAACGGTATCGGTATGACCGATGAGGAGATTGACAAGTACATCAACCAGATAGCGTTCTCTTCAGCTGGAGAGTTCCTTGAGAAGTACAAGGACCAGAACATCATCGGCCACTTCGGATTGGGATTCTATTCCGCGTTTATGGTCGCGAAGAAGGTGACGATTGAGTCTCTTTCCTGGAAAGAAGGCGCTAAGGGCGTGATCTGGAGCTGCGAGGGCAACCCGGAGTTCGAGATGGGGCCTTGCGACAAGGCTGAGAGAGGCACCGTCATCACACTTTACCTTGACGACGAGGCCGCCAAGGACTACGGCACAAAAGGTAAGATCCAGCAGCTACTGGACAAGTACTGCAAGTTCATGCCGGTTCCGGTCGTCTTCGGCAAGGAACAGGAATGGAAGGACGGCAAATATGTCGACACCGACAAGGACAACGTCATCAACAAGATCGAGCCTCTGTGGACCCGCAAACCTTCCGAACTGAAGGAAGAGGACTATATGAAGTTCTAGGCAGGGATCTCTACCCGATGAAGGAAGACCCTCTGTTCTACATCCATCTGAACGTGGACTATCCGTTCAACCTCACCGGCATCCTCTACTTCCCGAAGATCAAGGACAGGATGGCGATCGAGAAGAACAACATCCAGCTTTACTGCAACCAGATGTTCGTCACCGACCACGTGGACAACATCGTCCCTGACTTCCTGACGCTTCTGCACGGTGTCATCGACTCTCCGGACATTCCTCTTAACGTCTCCAGAAGCTACCTGCAGGCCGACGAGAATGTCAAGAAGATCTCGACCTACATCACCAAGAAGGTGGCCGACAGACTGGAGGAGATATTCAAGAACGAGCGTGACGCTTGGGAGAAAAAGTGGGACAACCTCAAACTGTTCATTGAATATGGCATGCTCTCCGACGAGAAGTTCTGCGAGAGGGCTCTGAAGTTCGCCCTGTTCAAGAACACGGACGGCAAGTATTTCTCTCTGGAGGACTACCGCAAGGCCATCGCCGAGAATCAGACCGACAAGGACAAGAAGGTCGTTTACCTCTATGCAACCGACACTGACGAGCAGTACGCTTTCATCGAGGCGGCGAAGAACAAAGGGTATGATGTGCTTCTGATGGACTGCGAGCTGGACGCCCACTACGTCAACCTTCTGGAGCAGAAGATCCCTGACACAAGGTTCGCCCGTGTGGATTCCGACACGATCGACAACCTCATCCCTAAGAACGAGAAGGTAAAGCCTGAGATGGCCCAGTCCGACAAGGATGACCTCAGCGCGATGTTCAAAGCCGTCCTGCCGAAGGGCAACGACTACTTCGTGGAGGCCGACAACCTTGGCGAGAGCGCCGCGCCGGTGATCATCACCCGTAACGAGTTCATGAGGCGTTACCGCGAGATGAGCGCGATGGGAGGCGGAATGAACTTCTACGGGAATATGCCGGAGTCGTTCAACATCACCGTGAACCTTGAGAATCCGGTCATGGCCGGAATAGTCACCGAGGCCAAATCCAAGATCACTCCGATGCAGGAACTTCCTGCCGAGCCTGGCAAGGACGCTTCCGAGGACGAGAAGAAGAGAATCAACGACGAGCGTCAGGCCATCAAGGATGCCCATCAGGCTGTGGTTGATGAATATGCCGCCGGCAACGACATCCTCAAGCAGGTGATCGACCCTGGCCCTGCTCTCCAACGGCCTCCTGAAAGGCAAAGCCCTTTCCGACTTCATCGCCCGCAGCGAGAAGGTCATCGCTGACGCCTGCCGCAAATAGTGGCTGATGAATATGTCCGTGTCTGTCACTGATTTTTTCATTGTGACGGTGTGGGCGGAAAAAAACACTATCCGGAATTTTGCACGTTACCAAAATTCCGGATAGTGTTTTTTTGTGCCTTGCATCAAAACTGTCTGGTGAACTTTTTGTCACCGTCTTGTAGGAATGCATGGTATTTATCATCAATTTCTATTTGGTTTTAACGATTTATTTCCTAAATTTGAATCCTTGTGAAAGAAACTGGGCCAATTACAGCTTGCGCTCAAACGATACCATTCGTGGCTGGCGGGCAGGAGCCTACGCGACTAATTATGAAGAGAAAAATTATGAGTTACAGAATATTCCTTTTTAGGCGGATATGACCTTGAGATGCAGACTATTCGGGAGCTGCTTGATAAGTCGCGAATAGATTATGTTGACAAAAAACTTGGTTGGAACAACGCTCTCCTGAGCGAATACCGTGACATTCTTGATGAATATGCGGGCAAGCCAGATTGCACCATCTACGGAATCGAGTTGAAAGAGGACGTGCCACCACCCTCCAATTATGTCAGGATTGACCATCACAATGACTTCATCGACAGACCTTCGTCCATTGAGCAGGTCCTGTCTGTTTTGAATATCACCCCGGACCGTCACCAACAATTGGTAGGTGCCAACGACGCAAGGTATATCCCCGGAATGCTGGCACTCGGCGCGACACGTCAGGAGGTGGATGAGATCCGCAAGGCCGACCGCAAGGCCCAAGGAGTCACGGATGAGGATGAACGTGCGGCTGAATATGCCATCGGCCACAATCTGCGTGGAGACTCTTCCGGCATATTCATAGTGAAGACATCCTCTTCGAAGTTCTCCCCGATCTGCGACCGCCTCTACCCCTACCACCGCCTTGTGATATATTCAGATACGGAACTGATGTTCTACGGTGCGGATTTCGCCAGACTCCGCTCTCTTTTCGCAGAAGACATCCTCTCTCAAAAGGTCTTCTACGGTGGCGGCGATTCCGGCTACCTCGGCACCGTCTCCGGCTCCTACACCGCCCCCGAGCTCGAATCGATGGTCGCTCGGATTAAGAAAAATATTCACTGATAGTTGAGATAATATTCTGAAAAACATAATCCAAGAAGTTATGCCTGAAAACATTTTTGAGAAACCCACATCGGCGCAGACCTATAGCTATCATATCTTCTTCTTCCCGTTCAAATGGGAACTGAATGGAAGGGAGAATGCCCCTTTGTCAGAGAAGGTTGATCTGAACTCGATTCCGGTCAATCCGCATTCTTGTTGGAAGCGTGTGCCAGAGCCTCCGAATAGTGATGAAGCTGCGTCTCTTTACACTGAAAAGAATTATTATTACCCTTTTGTTCACAGGGTTATGTATGATTCCGGTTCAGACACTGACATAATATGTATTGTCCTGATTTAGGTTGACTCGTGTTTATAGAATATCACTTATATAAGTTGACTTTGCGTTGTTATACCTGTCAGGGGTTGACTGGAGGCCGTAGGCCGGAAGGAGACCCCTGACAGTCTTCAAAGGTAAAGAGTTTTCAGGGATTTCCAAGTTATTTCTGGATTTTATTGCCATATGCCTGTAACTTGTCCACATCATATCCTCGTCTCCTGCCGCCCCCGACGCTTCGGACGGGGTCTTCATTCCGATGCTCATATGCGGCCTCCGGTTGTTGTAGAAGTCCACGGCCCTGGCGACCGCCGCCACGACCTCGTTGATGTTCCTGAACACCTTCCCTTGAGCAGCTCGTTCTTCATCGTGTTGTTGATGCGTTCCGCCTGGGCGTTGTCCTTCGGATCTCCCGACTCGGTCATGCTGACCCTGATGCCGTGCTTCCGCAGCATCCCCACATACTCGCGGCACGCATATTGGCAGCCACGGTCGGATGGTGGTGTATGAGGTTGACCTCATCCTTCCCCTCTATGCGTCTCAACGCCATCCTCAGGGGGCCTCCATCGGATAGTCCGTGTCAAGCGTGGGCCCGACACTCCAGCCGATGATCTCCTCGGTGTATGCGTCAAGTATCAGCGACAGGTAGCAGAAGTGGCAATGGTAATCGTCCTCCGTTATGACAATGTATGTTATGTCGCTGACCCACAGCCGATCCGCCGAGGTGGGGGATATAATCCTTTATGAGGTTGGGGTATGTCGGGAGTCCGTGTGTCGAGTCCGTCGTGCGGGGCTTGCGCATCTTCCGGCGCACCTTTAGCCCCCTGCTCGTCGATGATCCGGCAGAAGCGGTCGCGGCCTATCGGACTGTCAAAGCGGAAGTCCCTCTGATACATGTACCACAGCTTCTTCCCGCCGATGCCGGGATCTTCCTTCCTGACCTCCCTGATATATTGGATGGCGAACTCCTCACGCGCGGCCTTGGCATGGACCGCGTCCTCGTCGTCATGCTGATAGTAAGCCTGCTTGCTTACACCAAGCAGCCCGCAGAGCTCAACCACCTGACATTCGGTGGCTGATTCCGCGTGCAGGTCCCTTACCGCTTGGTGCCAGCTTTTTTTCTTATCTCAATGTGCCAACGAGCCTCCGCTATGTCTATGATCTTTTCGTTCAGGCGGTTGCGCAGACGCTCCAACCTGAGGCTCTCCTCCAGTTCGGATATCCGCGACTTCAGGGACTCCAGCTCTTCCTGCTCCTTTGACTTCTTCGCTTCCATAATTCTTCGCGGGCTTCCTTTCCCGTTCTCCGCCTCAAAGATAGCAATCAGTGGTACATTTGCCTCACGCTTACCGGGACAAGCTGCAATTTCGCTATCTTCCGCGGGCTAAAACCTGTCTTTTTGGTGAATCTCTATCACCTGTTGATAGTACTTCTTTTGAAATTCTGTGTGTGGTGTCATAATGATTGACTCTTTTTTTGTGAGTCAACCTTTTTCAGGCAAAAATACAATAAGACATTACGAGAGGATTGAACCGCAGCTTTCAAGAGAAGTGCGCTATCTTATAAAGATTGCAGGAAGAAATGAGCCATACGATCTTGAGGTCGAATCGATGAACCTTAATCTCTATGCCACAGGGAATAGGCTTCTTGTCATTCTACCTCCGTAACACGGACAAGAAGCAATCCTCTTTGGATGACATCTTGAGAATCAACCAGTACGGTCGGCGAATCATGCCACCGTTCTATGCTGACATTCAAGGACACGGGCAGATAGGCGAATGGCTTAGGATAGAAGGTTTAAGCTCGGAATATGGCTATGAGGAGACCTTTGAGAGCTATACTCCTAAAGACTATTGGAAGCCGGCGTGCTTTATCACCCGATTGATTTCTGAATTGTCGTCAGACATACACCCTGAGCCGGTGATTGATGATCGTATGTTTGTGATGTCCTGGTACAAGAATGATGGGCTGTCAAAAGATTTCGCGAGTAATCAGGATGCTTACTGTAACCCCAACTCAGGTTTCTCTTCCTCTTGGTACAAGTACTTGTTTGTGGACGTGGGAGATGAAACCTGTCAGGATGACGAGATGAAAACCTCCTTGTTGAAGAGGCACACTTACCTGCGTTGGCGTAAATATAAATCTCTGTATGGGGTAAGCAGATATTCATTTGTGTTGTTGACAAACTCAACGGCACCGCCGTATCTGACTGATTATTTTGAGACCATCTACGCCAGGATGGTGGAACTCGTCATCGTCCAGAGGGCGTCGATGCTGAGATTCTCCAAAGAGGTCTCCGACTTGTGTTCAATGAAGAATCTGAAGGTCGAGGAGTTGTCCGGAAGGGCTGGCTCGTTGTACAAAGAATATATCCGATTCATCAATCAAGTGAACTTCCGGGAGGTGTCCGCTCAGGATCAGGGGATTGAGCTTTACATTATGCTCCGGTCATGTCTGCAATTGGAGGAAAACATCAGAGACCTCGATGACGAGATTGGGGAATTGCATCAGTACGTCCAGTTGGCGGAGGAGCGTGAGCGCAACGAGAAGGCGACCTTGCTGAATTACATGGCGGCCATTCTCCTTCCTGTTTCAATCGTGACAGGATTTTGGGGAATGAATAAGATGAGTGATGTATTGAAGGATAATAATGGCCTGATATGGCAAGTGGTCATAGCCTTGATAGGTGTGGCTTTCGCTGTAGGTCTTGTGAAATATAAAAAGAAAAAATAATGAACAGTAAATTGTTTGGATGTTTTCTGACAGTTGTCGTGGGCATCGTGGTGCTTGTCTTCTTTGACGCGAGTAAATCCTTGAATGGACATTTAGGTTTTATGATCGTGGCGTTTGCCGTCTTGATCCTGTTTTTGCTTTTGGCGATGTATTATAACGTAGTGCCCAATCGGACAAGACAACGCATTCAAAAACTAGAAGAGGACAATAAGGTTTTGATGGACAAAAATCTCTGTTTGGAGGAAATTTGCAAGGAATCTTCGAGGACAAAGAGATGTTTTGATAATTTCAAAGCCGAAGTGGAGCTCTTTGACAAAGTCTGGAAAGGCTCGAACGAAAAGCAGGAAGATATGGATCCTTCGAAGTTGTCCGAATACTTTGCCCATTGGGTAAAGGACTTCAAGACCTTCAACGAACTCTACAAGGCGAATTGCGGCGGGCAAGTGAAAATACAGGCATCTAAAGACAATCATTCAGAACAATAGCCCTTACATTATTTTTATATGTGTTTTGAGGATATACTTAAACGGCTGTATTATCACAAGTTGAACATACAGTTCTATCCTGAGGATGACATTTATATGCCATTTTGGGGTGGAGCTGTTTGGCGCAATCGTTTCCTTTATTTTGCGGAGATGGTCTTTGACGAGGATGGCGTGTCTCTCTTGGAGCATATTGACTCGCTGACTATAGGTGACTCACACCCTTTTTACGATCAGTTTAAAGGAGGCTTTCCTAAAGGATTTCTTTTTGACTGTAGTGAGTTTTCTTGTCCTGGTGGTCATTTGTCTCTTTACCGAAGACAGGTGTATGGCTTTTCACTCATTCTGATAGGAAAATGTTCGGTTTGGCTGCCATTGTTTGTCAAAGCGTTAAGATTGATGTTCATGGATGGTGTCGGAGAACCGAAGGCAAGGCTGAACCTTATTGATATTGAGGAAGACGGAAGTGATGTCTTGTGTGGAAGGAGTTGGGACTACGGTGCTCCGAAGTCCCCCATACATTTCACTAATGTCATGTCCGCAAGTCAAAAGACCTTGTCTCTGCATCTCATAACTCCGGTCAGGTTGACTAATTGTCTCGGGAAAGGCTGTTCGAATGATGGCCACCAAGGCAGACTGAATAACTTTCCGTCTCTGTATCAAATGATGAGATCTGTGGCTTTCCGGCTTTTGACTTTGTGTATGCTTTATACTGAAGAGTCTGTCTTTATGGATTGGAAGGAATTGGATGATTGCGTCGAGGAGTTTGTCAAGGACACAAAGAAGGCTTTTTTGCTTTCGGCGAATATTAGTTGGGAAACTGTAAGAAGTACCCCTAAAAAAGGTTCGGACAAAGTCTATGTTATGAATGGGTATTGTGGGAAACTCGTGTTCGGTAATGTTGAATCACGCTATTATCCTGTACTGGAATTCGCATCTTGCCTCGGAGTGGGCAATGACATCAGTTATGGGTTAGGAATGTATGAGATAGGAATATAAAGGAGGTAGTAACTATGTGTGAATCAAATAAATTCTCAAGAGTTTATCATCTGAAGCAGGTGACACCTATGTGGCATTTTCAATCTTATGAAAAAGGTTGTTGTCTTTGTGCCTCGGAAGTAAAACCGAAACTGGATAAATTCTTAAGCAAAAAAGGACTGATGTTTAATGGTAATGGAAACGTTGACCAAAAGAGTTTTGACTATAAACTTTCATTTGTGGCTCCGGATGAGAATCCTGTATTGGACAACTTCAAGTCACCCCTTTTCTTTGGAAATACAAGAAATAAGAATGATGACTCAAGAAACGATAAGCAGGCGGTCTTCTATAAAAATGAGATCATAGTAAAGATTTTCTCTTTTAACAATCTAGTCCTGAATGAAATAGATAAGAATATCCGGGAGTTCTTTCTCACAACATCCTTTGGTACAAGGCAGGACAAAGGATTTGGATGTTTTGTCATTTCGGACAGTACATCTGACACACGGAGTGATTCCACGATTCTTGAAGAAGTCGCGAGCTACGTCTTTAAGGTACAATTGGCTGAAACTTCTGTTGCTGATAAAAATGATTGGGAAGAGAGGACGTTTTACAAATTATTCAACTACATTCTTTATTTCCATAAGATGATCAGAAGTGGCGTTAATGAGCCAAAGTATAAAAAGGAAGGTAAGGAGTATGTTTTAGATGAATACGGGAAGAAAGTACTGGATGAAAAGAGAACGTTCTATTATAAGTCATTTATGTATCATTATGCTAAGAGTTTAGGTGAAACGTGGGACAAACCGGTGATAAGACACAATTTTGAATTATTCAATGATAAATACAAAAAAGAATATGTGTGAGTCGGAATATTAATGAGGAAAGGTATAAGTCATCTAAGATTCTGTTTCGGGATGCCTTAGGGCTGGCTACGGATCAATCTTGGACTAAGTATAAATCCATGGATTCTGATAGAAAGTTCAGAGTTGATCAGATTAAGATTCGCGGTCAGAAAAGGATTGGGAATTCGGATGGCTACGACTCTGTTGATCGGTTTAAGTCCCCTATTTTATATATAGACCATATCTTAATTTGGAAAATAGTGTCAATAAGGTTTATTTAATCCTGGACCAAGATAGTTTGGAAAAGTTTAAGGAAGATTCTTCATTCGTTGTATCAAAGGAACCTGATAAAGACTGTTATGCCAAAAAGACTTATTCTCCTTTGTCTGATATGATAATCTATAAAGATTTCAATTTGGAGAATTATCTGGACTTTGTGAAGGATTATTGTGATAAAGTGCGGAAAGAAGGAGGAAGGCTTTCTGGAAAGGATAATGTTAATTATATAATAGAGAGTATTTTCGGTAGAGGTGGCACATTTGAGAAGATAGATAAACAACAGAAAAAAGATGGCGAATAACACATACATAGCAATTACTTTAGGACCACTGACCAGAATAATGTCGTACACAAAAAGTATGAAGTCGTTCTGGGCGGCAAGCTACTTTATGTCTTTCATGGCAAAGAGCATTATCAAGCATTTTTACCTTAAGGAAAGAACTTTTCTCAAACCACTCATGGAGCATGGTGTGACATATAAGAATAAGATGTGGAAGACGCAAGATGGTGTCGGACGATTCCCTGACCAGTACATTTTCGAGGCTCAAAAAGGAGATTTCGAGAGACTGATCGAATTGAAAAACTCTGTGTTTAAATCTGTGTCGGACGACATCTGCTCTGTACTGAACGAACGCAATAAGAGCAAAGTGTCAGAGTATCTGTCTCAACGTATAAAAGTATATGCTTTTGAAAAGGATTTCGATAAAGGAAGTGCTACAGACATAATTGATACCTGTCAACGGATTTTATCTGTTATGGAGTGTGAGGACATCTACCCAGAATCCGAGACACGCAACTATCTCTATGACTATTTTGCCGACATTGATAAAAGTGAGTTATTGATGACTGATGCGTTCGGAGGAACGCTTCCTACAAGTGACAATCGCTTGTTTCCTACGGTGATTGAATTCTCCGCTCAGGAAATGAAGAAAAGCGGACTTAAACAGAGCTGGTTCTCAGATGATAAGTTCATTGCGGGAATTCGTCCTGCATATAAATATATCGCTTATGTCTCGGCAGATGGCGACAATGTGGGTAAGGCGATTTCCAAGTTGGGAGTTTCAATGAGTGGAGCATTGCTTAAGTTCAATACTGGCTTGAATACAGAAATAAGCAAGTACGGTGGGCGTGTTATCTATGCTGGTGGCGATGATATCCTTTTTTTATGTCCAGTAAGTTCTGTATTCAAGATAATCCAGACTATCGATAGTGTATTTGCCGATGAGATCGGTCGATTGGAGTTTAAAGAGAATGATTTGCCTTTTCCATCGTTGTCGTATGGTGTCTCTATCTCTTATTATAAACACCCGATGGGAGAATCCATGTCGTTGTCGTCAAGCCTTCTTGATGAAGCCAAGAAAGTTGATGGAAAGAATGCGATTGTGTGGAATCTTAGGAAGCATAGCGGTCAATCAGTGAAGGCGGTGATCAGAAAATCTGACAGTAATTCATACGAGAAAGCGCGGGGGATTATTGATAACCATGTTAAGAGCAAAGGAGCCACTGATGGTGAGGATGTGGAGTTCCTGCATTCTTTGGGGCACTACCTTACGCTGCACAAACCGATTATAGAGTCAATAATCAAAGGCAACATTGTGGATGGAGAGTCAATGCATTCTCAGCTGAGTAATTATATTAATTCAACATTTGAGGATGACGCACATGCCCAAAATAAGAATCAGATTGAGAACTGCATTGACTTTTTGTGCTCTGCTGCTGGTCAAAGTGATTCAATAAACATTTTGTGCGCCATCCTTCGCTATATCGAATTAATCATCAGTAAATAATGACCGCTATGAAATCATATCTTGTTACACTTGAGCCACTTGGAGATTATTTCTTTGGTGGAGAAGTGACGTTCGGAGATGCTCGGACACAGAACTATCTTGTCAGATCCAATGAGCTGCCTCAACAGTCGGCTCTTATGGGACTTATACGGTATAAGATACTGGAGAACAACAATCTTCTTTCCTATGACGCCGAAGATCAAAGTACCAAGGAACTGGTGGCGGATCTGATTGGAGAGAATGGTGTTGATGTTGATAATCCGGCAACATCTTATGGCGTTATCAAAGGAATCTCTCCGGTCTTTTTGACAGATGGCAAACAGTACTATACACCTACACCTCTTGACCATAAAATCAAGGAGGAGGACAAAAATGACAGTAATTGTCCCTGTAAGAGAAGGTGATTATAACGTGTCGTTCGGCGTTTCAAAGTGTTATTGGGGGAAAGAAAAAAAGAACTGTCTCCCTGAAATCAAAAACTACGATCAAAAGAACTATTGCTCGTATAAATACTGGAGCGATGACAAAGGTGTTGTCTTAAAAGACAGCCCGTTCGTTTATCGGGAACAGGTAGGGATCACAAAGAATGATAATTCATCGGATGGAAAGGACGCATTCTTTAAGCAGACTCTCATCTCGTTAAATGATGGAATGAAGTTCGCTTTTTCCGTATCCATAGATGTCGAAAAACTTCAGTCAAAGAGTAAATCATTATTATCAGGTTCTTCTATGGTGTTTTTTGGAGGAAACAGATCCATTTTTCGAATGGAAATAGAAGAGAAGTCCGTTGATTGGAGTAATATTTTTGGAGATCTTCATAAGGATGGACGTTTGCTTTGCCTTGGCGACGCCTTGCTGTCTGGCGACATTAGGGCGGACAGTGACTTTATATGGGGTATGAGCAAGCCGTGGCGTTTTATGAAAATTCTGTAAGCGAAAAACATAGTTGGGGCAAACCCTCAAAAACTAATATTTACCACCTTCAAAGCCGGGGAAGTGTGATCTTCGGGAAGACGGAATATCTCGATGATTTAAAGAAATCATCTTTGGGTCTTAATATTATTGGACTCAATTACTTTGTTTAATAGAAAAACTATAGTCAGTATGAAAGCATATCGTGTTAACATTGAGTTGATAACCAATCTTCAAGTCGGGAATGGAGAAGCTAATTTTGGTGTCATAGACAATCTCATTCAGAGGGATGCCGCAACTGGTTTTCCTTGCATCAATGCTTCAAGTTTGAAAGGGGCGTTGCGTGAGCATTGCAATAAATATCTAAACCCTAGATCTGTCGTTGAGGTTTTGTTTGGAAGTGGACCGAATAGTAGTTCACAGTCTGCCGGTATCTTGAAGTTCTTGGATGCGAGTCTTGTCAGCATGCCGATAAGGTGTGGCAAAAAGCCATATATAATGGGATCTTGCCCGACTCTGATAAATGATTACTTTGACAGACTTGAACTCTGCGGCATAGCGGAGCCAAAGTCCGGAAACATTCGAGAAGTGCTCGGTCACGTTAAAGAAAAACCTGTTTGCCTTGATGATGAAATCATCTCTTGTTATCTTGAGGACGTGGGTTGCGCAGAGAAGATTGACATGAATGTCGATAAGGAAACAAGAGGCACCTTAATAGAGTTGTTGGGGAAAGATTTTGTGATATTCCCGGATGAGTCTTTCTCGAAACTATGTGATGATGAGCATCTGCCGGTGATTGCGCGTAATTGTCTTCAGGAAAACAAAAAGAATCTTTGGTATGAACAGGTTTTGCCTCGTTTCAGCAGACTTTCCTTTGTCACTGTTTTTGATTCTGGAAATGATGAACTGAAGCGACTGTTTTTTTGCGTGTTAGAAGATTGTTGGATTAGTCCAGATTGGCGCGAACGCCACTGTCGGTTATGGTTTTTGTAAATTGACTCCTAAATATTCCAAGTAATAATGAAGATCGATGTTGAATGGGTGAAAGTGGCGGCAAATGCTCTGACTGATAGTAAGTATCCGATTGTCATCAAAGGAAAATACCCGCAAGCCTTTTAAAGGATACATATCGTCTTTAGGTGGTGCTATTGCCCAATTTGGCCTTGTTCCGGCACTGTCTATTTTAGAAACAGATAATGTGAATGCTCAAAGTGATAATACCGATAATTCTGATGACGGCAATGAGAATTCCTCGACTTGTGGTGCTGACAATAATAGGGCGTATCTGATTTATGCCATAATACAGATCTTGAGGGACCGTGGTATTCTTGACTTGAAGTCGGGCCTTTCTTTGGTAGGGGAGATACGTAAGCATCAGAGTCGTGGACTTCATGATGGGGTTCTTAAGTCATTGGTCGCACTAAAATTGGCAATAAGAAGGTTTGAGGACTCTGAGAAAGAGGTGAGAAAAGGGAAGATTAAAGAAATGATTCAGGAGGATTTGATTTTTGATGAAGATTTAAAAGAAAAGGGCCCGTCCTATGAAGGAAGTAACATCGGTTGGCTCTATTACAGACATCTGTATGATGGTGTGGATAAGAAACGGATTCCTGAAAAAACGCTGAAAGATAAGATTGACCAAATGTTAAGATTCAAGCTGGACTCCTATTCCAAAGTCGTTCCGGAGACTTATAGTGCTGTGATGGCTAATGAATTCCAGTCTTTTAGTTTAAGGACTATATATCCAGGTTTGCTTATAGGGTCAGGGCTGAGCCACGGTATCAAGAGCAAAGAGGACATTAAAATCGGCTTTGCCTTTGACCACACCACTGGGTTGCCTTATATACCTGGTTCATCAATCAAGGGCGTTCTTGAGACCATGTTCCCGAAGGAAAAGGACGATAAATATAAGTGCAAGATGGAATATATTCGTGGTATTCTTAAGGATGTTCTTGAAGGAACGGACGTTGAAGATGAAGGAGTGGACTCTCTTACCAAGCGGATATTCAGTGATTCTGGTGATGGCGTGGTTTTTATGGATGCGTTTCCAAAATGTGATGAGGACAAAGGTGAGCATAAATTTTTAGGAGATGACTTCATTACGCCTCATAAGAATCCGTTTAAGAGTCCTATCCCTATTCGTTTCCTGAAAGTCAGAGAAGGAGTGACATTCGACTTCTATTTCAAGTTTTCGAACAAGTTGTCCTGCCGGTTTGATAATGAGGTTTTGCTGAAGCTTTTCAAACGTATCATACTTGACATCGGTCTCGGAGCCAAGACAAATGTCGGATATGGGCGTTTTGAAGAGGTAAGGAATCAATCATAAAGATCGACACGTTTATGGAGACTTTGTTTCGGAAGCTTTTTGTCAGACACGAACCTTGCTGCTTGCGTGGAAAACCGTCATGCAGAAAGGCTCTTCCGGCGGTGTTGATGGGGTCTCCATAGATGAATACGATCAGGACATAGGCTCGCACATCACACAAATTCAGAATGAACTGAAATCAGGAGACTGGAAGCTGTGCAAAAATAATGAGGATGCGGAACTACTGCTCAAAACTTGCTCTGACTATTTGCAAAACAGGTTGCTGTTGAGGCTTAATGACCCCGTGATTGGCGAGACAAAGAATGGCTTTGAATTCCTTGGTGTACGCTTGACCAACTCTTCGATTTCTATCTCTAAGGAAAAGCAAACTAAACTTGAGATGCGTATCCGGGAATTGTCTTGGGTGGATACTTCTTTTTCTAAAGAAGGACTTAAGTCATTGGATGGCATACATAATTACTATGCCCCTCTTCTTCCTGATTACTATCTTACTTTGTTTGACAATATATTGCTTGGGCGTCTGGAGGAAATAATCAGATCAGATTGGAAGGTGATTAAGAACAAGGCGACTCTTTGCATGGCACTCAAGCAAATATGTTTCTTCTCGGAAAAGAACATTATGCTGAACGGACAGCTAAAGGGGGATCTGGTGAGTCTGTTCCTTGGCGAGAAATCAAGAGAGACTTCTGAATCTGCTGATGAGAAAAACAGGAAACTGATTAAATCCAGAAAAGCCGAGTATAGAAGAAAGGAGAATGCCGCTACAGAGTTAGTGATTGGCACATACGGTACATACATAGGGGTTACATCATCAGGAATATCTTTGAAAGTGTTCGGTAAGAAACAGGCGGATATTCCTCCTACACAGAATTTGAAGCATATTACTGTCATCTCCAATGGCGTGAGTATCTCAAGCAATGCTGTGGGATATTGTATGGATAACCAGATAGCGGTGGATTTCTTCTCTCCGACAGAGCAACATCAAGGCAGCATATTGTCCAATGCATTTATGTCTTGCTCACATTGGCATAGGCAAGTTATGATGAGCCGGATCAAGCGTTGCGAACTTGCCAAGAAAATCATATCCGGAAAACTGAAGAATCAATTGAATCTTGTCAAGTACTTTCATAAGTACCATAAGAAGCAGAACATGAATCTTAATGAGACATTTGATTCTTTTTCTATGAAGATACAGGAAAACTTGACTAATCTCAAAAATTATAGGTTGGCTGATGAGAATGAAGATTATAAGGAAAAGATAATGTCGTTTGAGGCTGTTGGCGCGGCTGCTTATTGGGATTACCTAAAGGACCTTCTTCTAGATGATGATATTGGCTTTCTCAGGAGGGAGCGCAAAGGTGCCACAGATCTTTTTAATTGTATGCTGAATTATGGATATTCAATCCTTTACGCGAGAATTTGGCAGTCCGTGCTGCAAAGAAGGTTGAATCCATCAGAAGGAATGATCCACACATCTCGTAATGGTAGTCCGGCATTTGTGTATGATGTTATTGAAATGTTTCGTTGTCAGGCGGTTGATAGGGTCGTTATTTCTTTGGTCCAGAAGAAAGAGTCGCTTTCAATAGATAACGGGAGACTATCTGATGAGACGAAAAAACTCTTGGTCGCTAATATAGTTGAAAGGTTGAATAGATATGAAATGTATAGAGGGAGGGAATGTCGTCTGTGTGATATCATAAGTCTTCAGGTACGAGATATCGGGGATTATATAAGTTCAGATTCGACTTACCGACCCTATGTGGCAAAATGGTAATGAATATGAGGGCGAAGAAAGATTTTTTGTGTTGTCGCTTATGACATATCAGATGACAAAAGAAGAAATAAAGTCGCTAGGATTCTTACAAGGCATGGAAAAAGAATCAACAATAGTGTTTTTGAATGTATGTTCACCGATGTCCAGTTTAAGAAGACAAAGGAGCAGATAGCAAAACTAATTGATAGAGATGATGATAGCGTTGCCTATTATCCGATTTGTGTGGATTGCTTCACAAAGGCTGTCTATCAGCCGGAAAGGCGTTCGAATGACAGACTTGTCATGGTCCTATGACTGGGCTTGTTGTCTTTGATTTCTTTTTGCGTTCTTTGACATACTGACGATTAATAGTGGAGAGGTTCTTCTCCAAATTATCTTGCGAAAATCTCATTTAGATGATGTGGCTTGATAATAAAGAGTTTATGCCATTATTCGGATGATTGGTGTTCAGAAGTTATTTCGAAAATCGCCGATTTTCGGATTCCGTCGTTTCTTTTGCGAACATTCCTTTTCGGCGGTTTTGTATTCTGTTGATAATCAGCTGATACATGCTATGGTTTGACGGATATATTTCGCAAATTCCCAAATGCTAAAATGTTGAAGAATCATTTGCGAAAACTTTTTTTTGAGACTATTTCATTGAGGAATAATATGTTCTGAGTTAGTTGGGTGCAATTTTTCTTGTTTATGTAATAATTTTATGATACATTTGCGAAAGAATAATGGCAAGTTTGAGAATCGATTGAATTACACTGAGATAGTGTGTATGGGAATCAAAACGAAAGATCATTCTGACTTCATGAATGAATTGAATTTGAGAATGATCCTCTGGTCTACTGCGGAAGCGGTACTGAGACAACTTTCCTTGGGTATCTATATAATTATATTGATCCTATGGTCTACTGCGGAAGCGGTACTGAGACCATAATAATGTTATAAAAATTTGTTTCTTGATCCTCTGGTCTACTGCGGAAGCGGTACTGAGACGGTTAATAATTTCACAAAAATACAAAATTGATCCTATGGTCTACTGCGGAAGCGGTACTGAGACACGAAATATGTTGCCATAATCATATTGTTTGGATCCTATGGTCTACTGCGGAAGCGGTACTGAGACAAAGAATTTTTAAAAATTAAACATAATGGTTATTAGATCCTATGGTATACTGCGGAAGCGGTACTGAGACGGTTAGAGTAGAGTAGTAAAAAGGTTAAGTTAGGGATCCTATGGTCTACTGCGGAAGCGGTACTGAGACTTGCATAATATCATTCATAACATCATAATTTGATCCTATGGTCTACTGCGGAAGCGGTACTGAGACAAGCTTTGCCGAGGGTGTCCCAGTTATCAACACCTTGTACGGTAAGGGCATTCCTACATCGTTCAGGGATAATTTCTCCACCACGGTTCCTGCCTTCGAGGCGGACTGGAAAGCGAATCTGGATAAGTTCAAAAGATAAATCTCCACCTTTGACAACACCGGCAAGGTCACCCCGGGCCTCGACGAATGGCGTGAACTCCAGACCCGCTGGCACCAGTTCGGTACCTTCGTGCCGCTGTTCCGCACCCACGGACAATGGCCGAGAAGAGAGATCTGGAATATAGCCCCGGAGGGTGCGCCTACATATTCAAGCATCCTCTATTACATGAAGTTGCGTTACCGTTTGATGCCGTACCTCTATTCCTTGGCCGGAGCCGTGCATTTTGAGGACTGCACCATGCTCCGCGGCTTTCCGATGGACTTCCCGACCGACCGCAATGTGGCAGACATCAGCGACCAGTGGATGTTGGGTCCGGCCCTGATGCCTTGCCCTATCTCTGAATATAAGTCCCGCTACCGCAGCGTCTATTTCCCTCAGTGCGAAGGCTGGTATGATTTCTACACCGGCCGGACATATTACGGCTCAGCCGATGCGCGGAATGATCAGGGAGGACTGGTCGTTTATCTATCTTATTTCCGGAGAGGTGCTTACGGATGTTGAAGGGAATCCTTACCTGCTGCGGGGGCAGGATTGCGCATTGATTCCGCCGCAGTTGGCATATTCAGTGAAATATTTCAAGGATTCCATCGGGTATATGGGAGCGTTCTCTTCCAGACTGCTGCGTAATTCCGCGCATAGGGTGCTGAGATTCCGTACTCCAAGTGTGATGAATATCCCGATGGAGGACAAGGTGTTCTTTCGACGAGCTTATGATCAGAATGAGCAGATTCTCAGAGGATTTTCCTACTGTACAGGGACTGCTTGAAGTTTTGCTTGGGCAATTTGACAGCGCCATCCCTCAAAACAACGGAACGGCGTCGGTCAGATTAAGCTCCGCCTATCTTGGCCGGGTATTTGACACCTCGCGTCCGTTCAGCGGAGTGTCCGGCTATGTCGGGGAACTTGGTGTCACGCCGAATCACCTGAATCGTGTGGTGAAATCCGAGACAGGACGCAGTGCCGGAGAATGGATCGAAAACGCAAGACTCACGCTGGCCAGAACCCTTCTGCACGATCCGGACATCCCAATTTCGGAAGTGTCCTACAGACTCGGTTTCGAGGATCCCGCCTACTTCTCACGTTTCTTCAGAAAACTGGTCGGGATGTCACCGACTGACTTCAGAGGCATGTAAGCTGTCTTTTTTTTAAGAGGGCGTTCCGGTACCGGCAGGCCATGGCGACCCACACGCTTCGCGCGCCCTATCCGGGTGAATGGCCGCCATAACCTTCCGGCTCCGGAGAGGTAAGCTCATTGCATAAAAAGTCCAAATCCAAATCACATATTCATAAGTCTCCGTGGCTTTGGCTGGAGTATTTTTTGCACTCGTTATGTTGCCAATGAGTATGAATATTCAGGCACCATGACCGTCACAGCCGGTGGATCGGACAATGTCTCTGAGGACGTGGCCGTGGATTGCCTTTTGGACAAAGTAGCCAGCACCATGAAGATCTTGTTCCACAAAGTCAAGTTCGTCCCTCAGATGCCCATCTCTCTTGACGTGACAGTCCCTGATATCGCCTATTCTGAGAAAAACGGCACAGTGGAGTTCTCCGCAGACGGCATCATCCCTCTCTCCGGCGGCACTGTCCCGTTTCCCAAGTACACAGTGGCAGCCCTCTCCGGCACCTTGAACGCCCACAGGTTTGTCTCTCAGTCTCAATTTCGGAGACTATCCAGTCACTTACGTTGGTGCTCCGAAAAAGTAGAGTGGCGGTGGACGCAGGTGTGAATGAGTGGCATAACCCGTTGACAGAGAAAACTAATGGCTCGTTAGGCATCTGCTGGACCTTTGACAGGGGAAACATCGATTTCGGGACAAACGCTCCGGAAGTCAAGGTAAGGAACGTGCTTGAGTGAAGGAATATTCCTGAAGGGGCCACAGAGAGATGGCTTCGCCGGGGGTAAACCTTTTCGACATCGACAACGAGCGGATATCGCAGCGAAACTCGCCTGTGGAGTCCCCGTTGAGACCCCGTGAGCGGAAATCGCGGCGAAACCCGCCTGCTGAGTCTCCGCTGGGACATGGGGACTATTCAGCCTCCTCTCCGGAATCGGATTGCGGCATGTCGCGGAGGTAGGTATACTCGTAGAACACGCTGCCGGTGTCCTGGGCACCGAATGTCAGAGGACCGGACAGAGGGGTTACCAGATACCCTAAGTTATCGGAGGTGTGTCTGAATGAGCCGGCCAGATTGATTTTCTCAGAAGTGGCCATCATGTCTTGGGAATAGTGCAGACGCTCGAAGAACACGTATGAATATTCAAAGACATGGTTGTCGTAGTCTGCTTTCAGTGGACGGATGCGGCCGCGGTACTCTTCGATCGGGGCGCCTTCGAACCAGGAGGTTGAGTAGGTGATCTTCCAGTCTTGGGTTATGACTATCTTATGCTCGGTGATCTTGCCATCGTCGTTATTCTGTAGGAAGGAGATCTCCGCGTTCAATGATGGGGTGAGCTCGATCTCCTTGGCGTCGCCGTTCTTGTCCAAGGCGAAAATGGTGACGTATGCCCCGGCGAACTCTCCGTCGACAGTGTTCACCACTGTGCTGTCCTTGAACGCCTCGATGTCCTTGAAGCCGTCCAGAGGGCCGCTGCTGTCGAACCTGCCGCTCTGCGTCGCGCTGAAAAGGCTGAAGATCTCAAGTCCTCCGTTCTCCATCGCCAGGCAGACGATCGGATTGATGTCCTGGCCGATGTTGCCGATGAACACACCGCGGCACTTTCCGGACAGGTCCTCGATCTCATATTCACCTTCAGGACATTCGTCGATGCCACGGGACAGTCTGACGAAAGCTTTTCCGTCCTTCAGACTGATCATCGGGGAATAGTCCACCAATGGCTTGCCGTCTTTGCCCTCGATGCTGATGGCGACGTTGCAGTACAGATCCGAAACGTTGCACCTCAGCAGGAAAGGCCTCCCGTCCCTCTCGGCGAGCAGCATGCTCTTATGGAGGTTGCGGTTCTCGTCGATCTCGACCGCGTTGACCTTTACTGTCGCCTTGGAGTGGCGCGGGATGACGATGTACCACTCATCACCCTTCGTCTGTACGGTCTCCAGATTCTCCAGACCGTAGGACTTTGAGTAGCGGTCTAACAGCCCGGAGTCTCTCAGGTCGGACTCATTGGTGTACATGCCCACGCAGATGACCGCCGCGGCGTCATTGTCTCTCCAGTTGATGGACTGGAACTCATCTCCGGTGGATTTGCCGCCGGTGTTCCCGCAGGAAACAAGCGCGGCGCAGATAGCCAGAAGCGAAACGATTCTTCTCATTGTGTTCTTTGTTTTAGTGTTGCCAGTGATTCATATTCTTCATAAAGATTTCAAATCTTACGATATTTATCTGGTTTTCCATCACCTTTCGGGCGGGATTGAGAAATGGCGTGAAAAAAAGGGGATTTCCGGAAAATAGTTCTAACTTTGCGCCCGGTTTTTGGAATGACAAATAAAGATAACACTAATTATAATGAACGAGAAGATTCAAAAGGTCGCAGGGTTGGTGGCCACCGGGAAGTTCTGGAAAGAAGCCATAATCATGACCCTCGGCATGATGGTAGCCGCCGCGGCAGTCTACTATTTCCTTGTTCCAAGCAAACTTATCATCGGCACGGTGTCCGGTCTGTCAATTGTCCTTTCGGGAATATTCGAGACCTTCTTCGGCATCCAGATCAAAGTCTCTCTCTTCGTGGTCATCATCAACGCCATACTCTTGGTTCTGGCCTGGCTGCTGATCGGTGAGGAATTCGGGGCAAAGACGGTCTACACGGCCATGATCCTCGGGCCTCTGATGGATTTCTGGGCGTGGGTGATGCCTTATCAGAGCCTGATGGAACCGGGTACGACTTCCGTGATGGGCGACATCTGGTTCGACCTCTGCTGCTTTGTTCTCCTTCTTAGTCTCTCACAGGCTATCCTGTTCAACATCAACGCCTCCACCGGTGGCCTCGACATCCTGGCGAAGATTGTCAACAAGTACCTGCATTTCGACATCGGAGCTTCCGTGTCGGTGGCCGGAGCGATGATCTGCTGCACAGCCTTCGCCATCAATCCTTTCAAGATGGTGATCATCGGCCTGATCGGCACGTGGATCAACGGCCTGGTCGTGGACTACTTCACCGCCAGCCTGAACAAGCGGAAAAGAGTCTGTGTGATTTCCAATGAATATGACAGGATACGCCGTTTCATCATCGACCAGCTTGGAAGAGGATGCAGCCTCTACGAGGTAATCGGCGGCTATACCGGTGAGAAGAGCATAGAGATACAGTCGCTCCTGACACAGGAGGAGTTCTCCAATCTGATGGAGTTCCTCAAGCGGGAAGGCATCAAGTCATTCGTGACCGCCGGCAATGTGAGCGAGGTCTACGGCCTGTGGCTGAAGCACAAGAAATTTCATTTTTAGGAGCCTGCTTTCCCTGATTTCCGCGCGGAAACGTTTTTTCTGCCCTCCCACGGCTTTCTTTGGACAATTTTTTTGTCTATCTTTGTCGTAATGTTTTAAAAAGTCGTTTGCTATGGCGGAAACCGATCAAGTTTATCCTCTCGACCCGGAGAAGGTGTATTACTCGATGGATGAATTGACCCTTGACACAGACGAGGGCCCCAAGACATTGAGGGTCGGTTCGTGGCTGAACTACGATCCGGTCAGGATCCATAGGATGATCGTCAGGGAAAAGACGATGCAGGTGGACACGTTCGAGGTCTATAACCCGTTGATGAGCAAGCTGCGAAGGGCTGACCAGCAGTACTACAAGCAGTTTATGGGGCTTGGCCTGACGATCGACTTTCCGGGCTACACATCGGAGATCCTGGCGAGGGAATCCCGTTCGAGAACGACCCTATCGGCTTCTACAAATGGTGGCGCAAGGGAAAGCACGAGGACAAGGTCTATCTTTCCAAGGCCAACCAGTTCAAACTGTTCCAGAAAGTCGCCTTGATGGAGCCTAAGATAATGCTCAAAAAAGATCTCGAGTTCCTGAAATCTTTCTGACATAATATTTTCTGAATATGCAAGACTGGCTACAGGTTCTCAGACTTGACACGTCGGCCACCGAAAAGGACCGCGGGTGTGATGTCTGGGACAATGACAATTGTTGCAATTACTCAGCTGACGGCACAAAGCTGCTGGACGCTGAGAACTATCCGAGCGAGGTTCACGTCAAGGATGGCACGAAAGTCATCTGTGACGGAGTTTTCGCGTTTCAACCCTATATGGCCGAGGACAGGAAGATCGGCGAGGATATTCCCGAAGAGGAGAGGGCTTCGTTCCTTGACAAGATATTCCTCCCCCCGACGGTCACGCACATCGGGCGCGAGGCTTTCCGCGAATGTGGCTGGCTGAAAAGCATCCGTTTGCCCAAGGACTTGATATTCATTGGAGACGGGGCTTTTTTTTCGGATGCTGGGAACTTCGTTCTGTAAGTTGTCCTGCCGGATTGGTCGCCATCGGGGACGGCGCTTTCGAGGAGTGCTTCTCGCTGAACAAGGTGAAATTCAACAAGGGGTTGAAGGCGATCGGCGCCGGTGCTTTTCTGGCCTGCGAGTCATTGGAGGAAATTGTTCTTCCGGCCGGTCTTGAGTTCATCGGTGACGATGCGTTCTACGGGGCGTCGTTGAAAAAGATTTTTGTCCCGAAAAGTGCCAGAGGCCATCTGACTGAGCTTCTGCCTGAAAACCTGCACAGGAAAATCCGTGACATTCGTTGACAGTGTTTTCAAATTGAAAGTTTTTGATTACATTTGAGATTGTGATTTTTAAGAATATTGCGTAAAATGAATAAAATTTTAAACATTACCGCCGTTTTGGCCGCCGCTCTGTCGGTTTCGGCCTGCAAGACAACGGTACAGAAGCCCGTGAAAGTGGACTACCAGATGGAATATACAGTCGGGGGCGTCACGTTTGATATGGTCAAGATCCCGGCCGGACACTACACGATGGGGCTTTCCGCGGACAACCGCAGGAAAATCACTAACGGGATTCCTCACGAGGTCGCCCTTGGCGGATTCGTCATCAGCTCCAAGCCGGTCTCACAGGCTCTGTGGACGGCGGTTATGGGCAGCAACCCGAGTTCCGTGCAGAACCCGGACGCTCCGGCCGATATGGTGTCCTGGAACGATGCCGTGAAGTTCCTGGGCAAGCTGAACAAGGCCACCGGCAAGATATTCATACTTCCGACCGAGGCTCAGTGGAATATGCCCAGAAGATTCAGAACGGTAAGGACTTCACTTCTGTCGCTGAATGGTGCCTTGACAGTTATGACGCTGTGCCTGAAGGGGCCACGAGTGATGAATATTTCAAGCCTATGGAGCTGGCCATTGATCCGGAAGGACCTGCCGGGAAGGATGGCAAGGTTGTCCGCACTGTCTTGGAAAGGATGGAGGTGGATTGTCACACCAAGAGGGCCAAGGTCGGTTTCAGGCTTGCGCAGCTGACGGAAGATGTGTTGACGGACGCCATCTTGGGACCGATTGAAGGAACGGCGATTGACCGTGAGAAAATTGACGCTTCGGACGCGAAACCGGAAGTCTTCACTGTCGGTGACGTGACTTTCAGGATGGTGAAAGTCAAAGGTGGAACATTTTCAATGGGATATAATACCTCGGATGCGCCGTACAATAATTTCTCTGTCCCGGAGAACGAGCTTCCGGCCCATCCTGTCACTCTTGACGATTTCGGGATAGGGGAGACCGAGGTGACCGTCGCCCTTTGGAACGCCGTGATGGGTTCTGTACCTTATCTTAACGACTTGGATGAACCTCAGAAGCTTTGTCGGAAACGTCTCCTGGTACAACTGCCAGACCTTCATCAGCAGACTCAACACAATGACCGGCCGCAAGTTCCGTCTTCCGACCGAGGCTGAGTGGGAATATGCCGCCAGAGGTGGCCAGAAGTCCCGTCACTATGGCTTCAGCGGTTCCAACGATTATGACGCGATGTGGTTCCTTGACAATGCGAAGTCAAAACCGCAGGATGTCAAGACCCGCAAGGCCAACGAGTTGGGAATATACGACATGAGCGGAAACGTCTGGGAGTGGTGCTATGACCGCGCTGCGGAATATTCAAAAAGACTCCCAGGTCAATCCTCGCCGGCGCCACTGAGGGCGGGACGAGGATTCTCCGTGGCGGAAGCTGCGCCAGCCGCTGGGATGCCTGCCGCATCACCAACAGGTCGTACATGCCTGCCAAGAACATCAAAGGTACTTTCGGGCTCAGGCTCGCGCTTTAATATTTCTTGAATATTATATACTAAACACTGATAATTGATTATGGAGGAGCAACTCAAAGTTACCTGTCTTCATGACAGCCACGTGGCTCTTTTGGAGCCAAGATGAGTCCTTTCGCTGGATTCGATATGCCGATTCAGTACTCTTCGATCACAGAGGAGCATCTGGCGGTCCGCAACAATGTGGGTATGTTCGATGTGTCTCACATGGGTGAGATCTTCGTCAGCGGCCCGGACGCGGAAAAATTCGTCAACCACATATTCACCAATGACATCCGTCCTATGGTTCCTGGTCAGGTGCTGTACGGAATGATGCTTTACCCTGACGGTGGCACCGTGGATGATCTTCTGGTTTACAAGGAGTTCACCGCTGACCACTATCTTCTCGTGGTGAACGCCGCCAACATCGAGAAGGATTTCCTCTGGATAAAGGATCACGCCGAGGGTTACGAGGTGAAATTGGTCAACGATTCCGACAACTGGGGACAGATCGCGCCCAGGGCCCTAAGGCCGAGGAGACACTCGTGAAGGTTCTCGGTTACGCCGCCGATGCCGCCAGCCTGACATTCTACACATTCAAGGATTTCGAGGATGCCGGAATGAGGGTCATCATCAGCCGTACCGGTTACACTGGCGAGGACGGATTCGAGATCTACGCGGCTCCGGGCCTCATCGTGAAGTACTGGGACGCTTTCCTGAAGGCCGGTGTGGTGCCTTGCGGACTCGGTTGCCGTGACACCCTGCGTTTCGAGGCCGGACTGCCTTTGTACGGTGACGAGCTTACCCCGGAGATCTCTCCTGTCGCCGCCGGTTTCAGCATGTTCTGCAAACTGGACAAGGACGAGTTCATCGGCAAGGAGGCCATCGCTGACCAGAAGGCCAACGGCACCAAGATGAAGCTCGTGGGCATCGAGCTTGCGGACAAGGCCATTCCTCGCGCCGGCTATCCGGTCGAGCTTGAGGACGGCACAGAGGTCGGAGTTGTGACCACTGGCTACCACAGCATCTCGCTGGGCAAGAGCATCTGCTTCGCCCTCGTGAAGAGGGAATGTGGCGCTCTTGACGCTCCGCTTTCCGTGCGCATCCGCAAGAAGGTGTTCCCGGGAAAGGTTGTGAAGAAGAGATTCTATCAGACTAATTATAAGAAGTAGAGATTCAGCAAGCGTTTTAGATAATATATTCATAAATTAATAGATTCACTATGAGCAAAGTAGTAGAAGGCCTCCGTTACAGCGAGGACCACGAGTGGGTAAAGGTTGAAGGCGGCATCGCCGTCATCGGTATTTCAGATTTCGCGCAGAAGGAGCTTGGCGACATCACTTACGCCGACCTCCCTGAGGTTGACGACGAGGTTGAGGCCGGTGAGGAATTCGGCGCTCTTGAGAGCGTGAAGGCTTCCAGCGAGCTTCTCTCTCCTGTGTCCGGAAAGGTTGTCGAGGTCAATACAGAACTTGAGGACGCTCCAGAGAAGATCAACGAGGACGCTTACGAGGCATGGATCATCAAGGTCGAGATGAGCGATCCTTCACAGGTTGACACCCTTTTGGACGCGGCCGCTTACAAGGCAAAGATCGGCGAGTAATATGTCATCTTTCCCTTATTTTCCTCACACTGAAGATGATGTCCGCGCGATGCTCGGCCGCGTAGGGGTGAAGTCTTTGGACGACCTCTATTCCGATGTCCCGAAGGATGTCATCTTCAAGGGTGAATATGACCTGCCGGAGGCAATGTCCGAGCAGGAGGTCAGGGACTTCTTCGAGTCTCTGGACAAGAAGGACGAGAAACTGAAGGTGTTCGTCGGTCAGGGTGCCTACGACCACTACACACCGTCTGTCGTTCCTTACATCACATCCCGTTCGGAGTTCCTGACGACGGCGTACACTCCTTATCAGGCCGAGATTTCGCAGGGAACCCTCAGGTACATTTTCGAGTACCAGAGCATGATCTGCGCGCTGACAGGGCTTGACATCAGCAACGCTTCGATGTACGACGGCCCGACAGCAGCCGCCGAGGCCGTGAAGATGGCTCCGACCTGCACGAAGCGCAAGTCAAGGGTGCTGGTTTCATCCTCCCTGCTTCCTAACGTCATCAAGACAATCCAGACCTACGCCGGCTACCACGGCATCGAACTGGCCCTGGTTCCTTGCAAGGACGGACAGACCTGCCCGGACTGCATGAAGGCCGAGCTTGCCAAGAATGATGTCGCCGGAGTCATCGTCCCTTCGATCAACCGCTACGGAATCGTCGAGGACCTGACCGGCTTCGCTGAGGCCATCCACGAGGAAGGCGGAATATTCATTGAATATTGCGACCCTTCCGCTCTCGCGGTGCTGAAGACTCCTGCGGAGTGGGGCGCTGACATCGCTGTCGGTGACGGCCAGAGCCTCGGCGTCCCGATGAGTTTCGGCGGCCCTTACGTGGGCTTCATGGCCTGCAGGAAGGAATATGTCCGCAAGCTCCCCGGAAGGATTGTCGGTGAGACCCGTGACACTCAGGGCCGCCGCTGCTTCTGTCTGACCCTTCAGGCCCGCGAGCAGCACATCCGCCGTGAGAAAGCCACGTCCAACATCTGTTCCAACGAAAGCCTTATGGCCCTTTATGTGACTGTCTATATGTCGCTTATGGGCCCGAAGGGACTCAAGGAGGTCAACGACCGCTCCTACGCCGCGGCGCATTATCTCCACGATGAGCTTCTTAAGACCGGCAAGTTCGCCGAGGTGTTTGACAAGCCGTTCCTCAAGGAGTTCGTGCTCAAGCCGCTGATGCCTGTCGAGAGGCTTCACATCAAGCTGCACGACGGTGGATTCTTCGCCGGACTTGAGACAGAGGAAGGCTATGTAAGTTTCTGTGCTACTGAAAGAAGGACGAAAGCCGAGATTGACGCTCTCGTCGCGTTGGTGAAGGAGGCCTAAGGAGTATGAAATATTACGATAAGCTTATTTTCGAACTCTCCAAAGAGGGGAGAGTCGGCTATTCCCTCGGCAAGAACGAATGGACTTCCACCACTGACGAGATTCCGGCTGGACTCAGAAGGTCTGAGGCAGTTGGACTTCCTCAGGTGAGCGAGGTTGATGTCGTGCGTCACTACACGAACCTTTCCCAGATGAATTTCGGTGTGGACACCGGATTCTATCCTCTGGGAAGCTGCACGATGAAGTACAACCCGAAGATCAACGAGGAGATCGCCGGGATGAAGGGCTTCCTCGGGCTGCATCCGTTGCAGCCTGCGTCCACGGTTCAGGGCGCCCTGGAGGTTTACTATAATATGGACAAGGCTTTGGCCGCGATCACGGGAATGTCCCATTTCACGTTCAATCCTTGCGCCGGCGCCCACGGTGAGCTGACCGGTCTGATGATCATGCGTCAGTACCACATCCTTAACGGGGATCTGAAGAGAACCAAGGTGATCGTGCCGGACAGCGCTCACGGTACAAACCCTGCCAGCGCCGCTGTCTGCGGTCTGGAAGTGGTTGTCGTTAAGTCCAAGGCAGACGGTCTCGTGGACGTGAACGACCTCAAACCGCTTTTGGGCGACGACATCGCCGGCATCATGATGACGAACCCTAACACCCTCGGACTCTTCGAGAAGGACATAGAGGAGATCGCCGCCCTCATCCACGGATGCGGAGGCCTTCTCTACTATGATGGAGCGAATATGAACCCGCTCATCGGCGTGGCCCGTCCAGGCGATATGGGATTCGACATCCTGCACCTGAACCTGCACAAGTCGTTCTCCACCCCTCACGGTGGCGGCGGTCCAGGCTCAGGCCCTGTCGGAGTCTGCGAGAAACTGGTCCCTTACCTTCCTGTTCCTAAGGTGGTCAAGGATGAATATGGCCAGTTCAAGGTACGTGGACGTGCCGGTGTGGGCAAGAGCGATGAGAATAAGAACGCTGACGGCTGCGAGAAGACGGCCGGTGAAGTGTCTGGATTTCTGGGCAACTTCGGCGTGATCCTCAGGGCCTATGCCTACATCCTTTCGCTTGGTCGTGAGAACGTCAAGTTGGTCGGCAAGTACGCCACCCTCGGTGCCAACTACATCAAGGAAAGCCTCAAGGAGTACTACAAGCTTCCGATCCCGACCGTCTGCAAGCACGAGTTCGTCTATGACGGCCTTGTGAACGACGGCGCAAGGAAGGCCGCGGATGGAACCGTTGAGAGAGAAGGCGCCACGACACTGGATGTCGCCAAGAGGCTTCTCGACTTCGGTTTCCACGCTCCGACGATCTACTTCCCTCTGCTCTTCCATCAGGCCATTATGATCGAGCCTACGGAGACTGAGTCGATCGAGACTTTGGACGCTTTCATCGAGGTGATGAAGAAGATCGCCATTGAGGCCGCGGAGGATCCCGCCATTCTCAAGAGCGCTCCTCACAACGCTCCGATCACCCGTCCGGACGAGACCACGGCGGCGCGTCAGCCGATCCTCAAGTTTCAGGACGAGCGATAACCGCCTTTGAATATGAACGAGGGCTGGCCGAAATCCAACGGCCAGCCCTCGTTCCGATTTTCCGGATTGCTACAGAGAGTCCGGATAATTGATCTCCATGTTGAACTTAGGCACGTCCGGATTGGCCTCCCGATGGCTTTCCTTGACCGCCTTCCACATCTCTTTCACGATCTCCGGATGCTCCGAAGCCACATCCTTTGACTCGCGCGGATCCTCCTTCAGATTGTAAAGCTCCATTTCGGTGTTCCCTTTCAGCACCTTACGCACGATGCCTTTCCACTCGCCCATGCGCACGGCCACCCAGCCTTTCGACCCCGGGAACTCCCAGTAGAGATATTCATGCTCCTTCTGCTCTCCGGCCTTTATGCCGCTCGCGTGGCTGTACTGTTGTCCGCCTGCGGTTTGGGAAAGGACAGTGGGTGCGAATGACACTCCGTCATTCTCCGGAGCCTCGACACCGACGATCTCGGCGAGAGTAGGCATGATGTCCGCGAAACTGGAGATGTGCTGTATCTTCTCGCACTGCTTTCCTTCACCCCAGCGCAGCACAAACGGCATCCTGATGCCACCTTCGTGCAGCGAGGACTTGCCCCAGCCCTTTCCGCATTTGAACGGACCACCGCTGCGGAAATATTCCATCGGCGAATTGCCGTTGCTTGCCGGGCCGTTGTCGGAAGTGACAATGAATATCGTGTTTTCCCATATTCCCAGATCCTTCAGTTTTTGCACCAGGTCTCCCACTTGCTTGTCGATGTGGGTGACCATCGCTGCGTAGGTGGCGTGCGGGTACCTGTTCGGGAGGTACATCCCGGGATCCGTGCACGGCTCCTCGTCCCCGAGTTTGTCCACGTAGTGCATCACCTCGTCCAGAGGAGCCTGCACCGCGCTGTGCGGCACGGTCGTGGTCCACATCACGAAGAATGGAGAGGACGCGTTGTCCTCCACGAACTTGACCATCTTGTCGTACATCAGGTCACAGCTGTAGTGCTCGCCTCCGTACTGGGTATAGTTGTTCACATCGTATTTGTCCAAGCCCTCTGGAAACTTACAGCCCTGGACCACAAGCTCGTTGCCCGTCTCGACCTCCACGCCGTTCTCCCACAGCTTGACAGGGTAGTAGGAGTGGGCAAGCGCCTGGCAGTTGAATCCGTAGAAATAGTCGAAGCCCATCGTGTTCGGAAGTGACGCGCTCTTCGGGAATCCAAGTCCCCATTTCCCGACCATGGCGGTCTTGTAGCCAGCCGACTGCATCATCGTGGCGATGGTCTTCGTCCCTTCCTCCAGCGGGAACTGTCCCTGCTCCTCCGGGTTCAGGAACACTCCGTTCCATCCGAGGCTGTCGGTAGGCGTGAAATGCTCCTTGTTGTTGCGTATCTGGCTGTGTCCCATGTGTTTGCCAGTCAAAAGGCAGCACCTTGACGGAGACGACAGCGGAGCCGCCGTGTACATGTCCGTGAAGAAGCCCCCTGGGACGCCAGAGCGTCTATGTTAGGGGTCTCGATCTTCTCCTGCCCGTAACATCCCAAGTCCCCATAGCCGAGGTCATCGAACAGCAGGAACACCACATTGGGTTTCTGTGCCTCATTCCTGGCGCATCCGCACACGGACATCGCGGCGGCCGCCATCGTCATCAGTTTCTTTCCGTTATCCATTTATATTCATTGATTTAATATTGCCGCTGCAAGGGATGTGACCATAATCAGAGGCGACTATCAGACAAAGTTAAGAAATCCTGCGCGGAAAAACGCGCCCGTCGCTTTGCAATTGCTATATGGAGAGCGAACCATGGATGATTGACTTGGGAAACCAGTATAAAATGACCAAAAAATATTCATGAATAGTGAGGAAAAATTTGCGGATTGAAAGATTTTGTCTATCTTTGCAATCCCAATGGGGTATTAGCTCAGTTGGTAGAGCGTTTGAATGGCATTCAAAAGGTCAGGAGTTCGATTCTCCTATGCTCCACTTCCCGTTGAACAAATTTATTCAAGCACTTCTTTCATTATGAAACAGAAGCGTAACGTCATATTCAAGGCTCTTGAAAGTTTCCCAAGAGTCGAGTTGGAGGACATCCGACAGTACTTTGGAGCTGATGTTCCGACGAAGGTCCGCAAGCCTGAGTTTGTGGACAGGCTTGGCGCGTACATAATCGAAAGGCCGGCTGAATGGCTGGGCAGGATGCTTGAGAGGGATCTGAGGCTTCTGAAAAGGCTGGTCGAGGCCGGTCCGGGAGTGCCGCTATACCTGGATTACCCTGATTTCCCGTCGGTTCTGGAGACGGTCAAACTCCTTGGCTCGGACACCTCGGACGAGAATTTCAGAGAGGTATGGCTTCCTAAGGACATGTACGATGTCGTCGCCCCGCATATTGATGACGTGCTGAAGGAGGGCGAGCTCAGCGGCCTGTTCGAAATGGAGCGCGCTGCCTTGGGTTACCTCTGCCTCTACGGCATCATGACAGTGGACGAGTTCTTCGACAAGATGCTGGACTACTGGGAATTCTCCGGCAGACACAGCATTGAGTATTTCACGAATATGGTCTATGAGAGCCCTGTGATGAAGCTTTGCAGGGTCGATTCTGACGGCGAGCGCTACATGTGCGCTCCGAACATATTCGATCCCGAGGAAATCCTCAAGGGCAGGAAGGAATATTCAGCGATAGAGTCGCTGCGTCCTTTCACCCCGCAGGAGGCTTTGAGGGCTGGTGCCGGTTCGCCGTATTTTGTCTATGGCCTTGACTCAGAGGAAGGCCGGAAGTTGGTGGAGATGCTTGGCAATCTTGGCTATGCCGGAGAGGACTTGATCCATGAGGAGCACGACATCTGGATGAACGCCCAGATGTTCGGCAAGAACGACACCACGGAGGCCATATTCGCAAGCGTTTCCCGCAAGCAGGAGGACATTGAGTCGTTCGAAGATTATGACGAATGTATGGAGATTGTGGCCGCCTACGCCAACACCCTTCCGAAATGGCTTCTCAAAGGTTACTCCTCAAACGAGAAGAACTGTCTGAAGGTCGTGTTGCAGACCGAAGATGACCCGATCCAGACCATGATCAAGAAGAACCCTATCCTCGGCCTGTTCGTCCCCCCGACACCGCCGGACGCCCCGTGCCCATGCGGCAGCCACCTTTCCTACCGCAACTGCCACGGGAAGAATATGAGTTAGAAGACCAAAATTCCTTATCGCCCCGACCTGAGAGCGCACGCTTTGGCGAATTGAGAGAAATACCGGTCTGATGGAGCTATAGCATTGCTGTCTTCAGAAAGGTATTCTTCGCAGAATTGGTCTCTTGCCATAAGTACTTCCCTGAGCATTGAGTCTCTGGACGATTGTGAGCCATTGTTACGTCCTACTTTGATTGTCAGGTCGAATAAGTCAAGAGCCCGGATAAACGCGTTTTTGGCCAGTGCGGTGTTTCCCTTTTGCTTCCATTTCAAGGTTCGCCCGACCTCGCTTCCAATATTCGCCATCTGCGAGATGAAATCCATCGCCGCCCATTTATCCTTATCAGGTTTTACTGGAAGTCGTGTTTCTGTCATTTGATAAGATTGTTGACTATTGAACGGATTTGACCACGTATCGCCTCATCTTCCACATTTCTGCTGAAGTTATTTCTTCGAGGGGCTGATGTTGATAAGTGAGTCGAATTCAATGAAGTCATCCCCCCTCAACATCAGGGTACAAGTTGATCCCCCATAGAGATTCCTGATCTGAGCCATTCTCAAGTAAGAGTTTCTCCAAATCAGAATGCAGTTCGGCATCCAGCGCCATAATCTGTCTGTCGATGTCCACAACTCCTTTGATCATTTCACCATAGAAGTTCTGTGCCAGTTCAGTTAATCTCTTTCTGCTTATGGCTTTATCAATTATTTTCATAACACTTACAATCTTTCAGAATACAAACCTACACAAAATAAATGATATTTCATTCTTGAATAAATGCCAAAAATATTGCGGCAACCACCTTTCCTACCGCAGCTGCCACGGAAAGAATATGAGTTAGAAGGAGTAGCCGATTCCAGATTCGAGGAATAGGCCACCACCACCGCCAAAAAACAAAAATTTATATTGCCACCTATGTAGGTAGTGAGGTGTCGGGGCTTTGCCGGAAGAATGTGGCGCGGGGTGGCACTCGTAGCCTTCTTGGTTGGTATGATGGTGCTGGGATATTGTTCGTATATGTTGCCTGACAGTGTGTGGCAGGAACAGACGTTGACTCCATTCGCGTATTCCACATTGTGTCTATTCAGAGAGTTGGCGATGCTGACCTCAGGGCTTTCTATAGCTGTGCTGGCAAGAAGCAGGACCGCATATCGGCTGACAAGACCGCTGGCTGTCAAGATCGTGCTTTTTTGCGTTGGCGCTTATACCCTTGCTTTACCTTTCCGAAATGAGATATACCTTGACAACATCAGTGCTTTTGACTCCATACATCATAGCACTTTTGATGCTCGCCCCGACTCTCGTCCGTTGGCTGGTGAAGGCTCTCAAGCGGTTCTGATTTTGTGACCTGGTCAGATTATTTGTCAGGACGGCCATTATCATGAGAAGAGATGCTGTATTGTAATATGTTGTAAATTAGTCTGTTATAAAATGCTGCCCTTCTGGATGTTCCGGCACTGTTTTGTAACATATTGATAGCCAACTGATGACGCTCCACTCGGCAAGAACGCTTCTGCTATGGGATAATTACATATCCTCTAATGACAGGCATCCGAAAGTTATGTTTGTGTTGCCGAATGCGCTGTGGCTTAGATCAGCCACTTTTTCACTCAGTAACTCTTTGAAATATTTGTTCTTGTTCCGTTTAACTTCGTATGCTTGAACTTTACCGTCAAGTCTTACGGTAACTATGTCGATTTCATTGTCTGGGGTGTCTGCATTACCTTTGCGGGGATGCCACCAGGCACCGATTTCCGCGTACTGTTGCGATTCCATCATCTTTTGCCGGAACCATCTTTCCAGAATACGTCCTGAATATGTCGAATACTCATTTTTGATCAGTTCCGACAATGCGGAATAGTTCTTTATCTCTATCAATGAACGATATTTATAGAAGTACCTGAACCAAAAACAAAGAAAAATGTCATTGATTTCATATCGGACGGTTTTAGAGGTATTGTTGGCTCTGATAGGTCTCTTTTTCTTGATCAGTCCATATTCTTCCTCCAGAACTTTCATTTGTCCGCCCAGACTTTTTTCTCCAAGCATTCCTTCTATCTGGGGGAGTGTGACATCTCCAGCCGCAATAAGCCCAAGAATCGAGAAATAAGTGGCATACTGTTTCCCGAACTCTTGAATCAGCATATTCCTGCCCTCATCGAAAAACTTAGAATCCGGTCTTGTCATATATTCGACCATCTTTTCCATATCTGTGCAGTCATTATCCATCAGCAGCTCGACATATTTGGGAACGCCTCCGGAAAAACAATATAGCGCGAGAAGGTCATCATTGTTGTAATTCTCTTTGTGGTCCGCCATTATTTCTTTCAAGACATCTGTCCTGAATGGCTCAAGACTGAGCGTCATATCGGCTCTACCGAACAGAGGTCGCTTCTCGTCTTTGAATATTTTTTCCATCATCGAGCAAACGGATCCGCTTACCACCATATTGACCTTGGCATTTCTTCGCTCGCGATCCCAAACATCCTGAATGTCAGAGTAGATTGCAGGATTGACATATGGAAAATCCTGGAATTCGTCAATGAACAGATTGAATGATCGATGCTTGCCTATATTCATCAGCATTGCGAATATGTCCTTGAAATGATAGATTCCTTGTGGGACAAATTCTTTTAATGTCTGCCTTATCGCCTATGCATATTCACTGCAAAGATCGGCTTCTGCCTTTCTTGCAACAAATAAATAGACAGTGTCCGTCCCCTCCATTGATAGAATTCCCAGAGTTGTTTTTCCTATCCTGCGCCGACCTTTAAGTACGGTCATTTTTGAGAACTCTCCGAAAGATTTTTTCTGAATATCTTTAAGGAGAGCCAATTCACGGTTTCTGTCATAATATCTCATAGTTCGATCTTTATGGCCATAAACTTTATGGCCATAAACTTTGCTAATGTAAAAATAATATCTGACTGAAAAACAAAAAAGCCCACATCGCTGCGGACTTTTTTCGGTTAGTTAGTAGTGTATTACCTTATTTTGAAAGAAGGTCATAGTCGTTAGAGTGTGATGTATCTCACATTTCCGATGACAAAAGTAGTCAAAAAAAAAACGTTTAAGCAAGCCTTTTTCCGGCAAACTTTTAAACGTTTTACGTTGATAACTATCTTCTCCATTGACTATCAATGTTTTCCAATGGTTGTTCGTCAAGCTATTTTTTCAGGACCTTCTCTTATTTTACGATCGCCTGATCGTGCTTTCCGCCGGTGTCGCCGAGCAGTTCCGGCCGGAGAAGCCTTGTCCGCTCAAGAGCCTGCTCGTCCTGCCATTCACGGATCAGTTTCGGATTGCCGCTCAGAAGGACCTCCGGCACCTTCCAGCCTTTGTAGTCGGCCGGTCTCGTGTAAACAGGAGGGGGAGAGGAGGCCGTCCTGGAAACTGTCGCTGAGGGCAGAGGTCTCGTCGGACAACGCTCCCGGAATCAATCTCACGATGGAGGTCCGCCAGCAGGGGCCGCCGGGATCTCGCCGCCGCTGACCACATAGTCGCCCACGGAGATCTCGCGGGTCACCAGATGTTCCCTGATCCGGTGGTCTATTCCTTTATAATGGCCGCAGAGGAGGATGAGATTCTCCTTCAGGGAGAGCTCATTGGATATTCCTTGGTTCAGACGCTCGCCGTCGGGGGGACATGTAGATGACTTCGTCATATTCCCGCCCGCCTTCAGCTCGTCGATCATTTTCTCCACCGGCTCGATCATCATCACCATCCCCGCGTCGCCGCCGTAGCAGTAGTCATCCACCGTGGCGCGCGGGCCGAGGCCATATTTCCGGATGTTGTGGACGTGTATTTCGACCAGACCTTTCTTGATCGCCCGCCCCACGATCGAGTGGCTCAGCGGACTGTCCAGAAGTTCCGGAACGACTGTAAGAATGTCAATTCGCATAGAATATTGTTTTTCCTTTTTGCAAAAATAGGGTTTTTAATTGTTTTTTTAGGTATATATTTGCGGATATGTTGAAACTCTTATAATTAAACTGCTTTTATGAGTGAAGGTAATATTCCTGAGGTTAATGTGACCCCAGATGTAGAGGAAGCTCCAAAGGCTCTCAATGAGAATGTAGAAGATCTTAAGGCGCAGGAGGTTGCCGAGGAGGTCGCTGACAAGGCTGAAGAGGCCCCACAGGTTGTGGAGAATGCGAATGAAGGAGGCGAGGAAGCCGTTCAGGCCGAGGAAGGCGGAGAGATTCCGGCTGATCTCGGAAGCCTTTCGTTGGCTGAGTTGTCGGACATGTTCGACAAGCTTTCCCAGGCCGATGACAGGATGAAGAGGTACAAGGAGGCTGAGGCCATCAAGTCCGCTTTCTACAAGAAACTCTCAAAAGAGAAGGCCGAGGCCGGCTTTGGAGCGAAGGTTGATGAGCCTTCGTCAAGGGAGGATGTGATCGATGAGGTCGCCCCTGCGGCTCAGACCGAGGAAGTGAAGGACAATCCGTTCGAGGCCATGGAGACCGCCTTCAAGGGTGTCTATGCCAACTATAAGAAAGAGCGTGCCGAATATAATCGCCAGCAGGATGCCCAGAGGGAGGAGAACTTCGCCCGGAAGCAGGCTGTCATCGAGGATCTTAAGAACCTCGTCGAGAAGCAGGAGGATGTGAACTCCACATTCCCGGCTTTCCGTGAGCTCCAGAACCGCTGGAGGGAGATCGGTCCGGTTCCGGCCACAAAGTTCCGTGACCTGAACGACACCTACCAGTTCTACGTGGAGAAATTCTACGACATGGTGAAGATCAACCGCGACCTGAGGGATCTCGATTTCAAGAAGAACCTTTGAGGCCAAGGAGGAGTTCTGCCAGGCCGCCGAGAGACTTTCCGAGAACGAGAATGTCGTCGAGGCTTTCCGTGAGCTCCAGATGCTCCACGAGCAGTGGAAGGAGTTCGCGCCCTGTGGCAAAGGAATATCGTGATTCCATCTGGGATCGCTTCAAGGCCGCCACAGCCGTCATAAACAAGAAATATCAGGCCTACTTCGAGGGCCAGAAGGAGAAGCAGCAGGAGAACCTTGCCGAGAAGACCAAGCTCTGCGAGCAGGTCGAGGCCATCGCCGGGAAGGAAGTCAAGTCATCAAACGAGTGGAACGCCCTCTCAACCGAGATCGAGGATATTCAGAAGAAGTGGAGGACCATCGGATTCGCCACCAGAAAGGAGAACCAGAAGATCTACGACCGCTTCCGCGCCGCCTGCGACAAGTTCTTCTCCCGCAAGAGGGAATATTACACCCAGTTCAAGGACTCGATGAACGAGAAATATGGAGAAGAAGCTCTCCCTGATCGAGCAGGCCGAGGCCTTGAAGGACAGCAAGGAGTGGAAGAAGACCACAGAGGCTCTGATCGCCCTGCAGAAGCAGTGGAAGGAGATCGGCGCCGTGCCTCGCAAGAAGTCTGAGCAGCTTTGGAAGCGTTTCCGCGCCGCCTGCGATGAGTTCTTCAACGAGCGCGACAAGAACGCCAAGCCGGAGAATGACTTCCACGGCAACCTCAAGGCCAAGAAGGCTCTCATCGAAGAGATCAATGAATATGTCCTCTCAGGTGACGCGGCGGCTGACCGCGATGCCGCCCGCGCCTTCGCTGAAAAGTGGCAGGGAATCGGATTCGTTCCGTTCAAGGAGAAGGAAAGCATTCTGGCCGCTTACACAGAGGCTATGCAGGCCAAGTTCCCGGATTTCTCACTCAGGGCTCCGAGGAGACGGGGTGCCGGCAACAGTGGCAGGAACGGTGGATTCTCCAGAAAGCCGCTCAGCGAGAAGGATCGTCTTGTGCAGCAGTATAACAAGCTCCAGCAGGACATTGACACCTACGAGAACAACATAGGTTTCTTCTCGTCATCCAAGAACTCCGCTCCTCTGATCCAGAAGATGCAGGAGAGGATCGACGCGGCGAAGCAGGAACTGAAGGATCTTGAGGCAAAGATCCGCAAGGCAGAGGAGAGCGAAGAAGAGAAGTAATCAAGAATGGATAAGAACACAATCACAGGTATTGTCCTGATAGGCTTGCTCCCTGTTCGGCTTTACCTTCTATCAGAACAAACAGTATCAGAAACAGGCCGCCTATCAGGCACAGTTGGACTCGATAGCGTTGGTCAAACAGATTCAGGCCGACTCGATCGCCGCCGTTGAGGCGGCCCAGAGAATGTCCTCCGACACGGCTTCGGTCGCTCAGGTGGCCGCCGCTCCGGTGAGCATCTATAAGGATTCTCTCCTTGAGGCCGCTCATTCAGCGGAGGCTCAGATCGTTACCTTGGCCAACGACAAGTTCGAGGTGGCTTTCACCACGAAAGGTGCGCAGCCATATTCAGTGAAAATCAATGAATATAGCAGCTACGGTGGTGGTGAACTTTTCATCTTCAAGCCGGAGATGAGCCGCTATGACATTCAGGTCTATGCCGGAGAGACGATCAATACCGCGGACTTCAACTTTGTGGTCGCCGAGAAGACTGACACTTCGCTTGCGATGCGTCTGCCTTTCGCTGGTGGCGGCTACATCGAGCAGAGATATTCGATTGCCGAAGGATCATATTCAGTGAAGAATTATCTCTCGTTCGTGGGAATGGAGAATGTCATTCCTAAGAATGTGTTCTCGTTCGATGTGGATTATTTCGTGACCATGCCGAGGATGGAGAAGGGCTACAAGAGTGAGGTCCAGTACTCCAAACTTGACTACTATTTCAACGGTGAGAAGAAACCGGAGGCCATCGCCAAGGGCCGCAGCGCGCAGAAACGTGTCGATGCCAGGGTGTCTTGGTTCGCATTCCAGCAGCAGTTCTTCTCCGCCATCATGAGGTCTCCGCAGGAGTTCGCGTCGGCTGATTTCGCGCTGAACTATTTCCCTGAGGACGACGAGAGTCACAACCTGATGACTGGTGAGGCGCGTCTGAGGATGGATTTCCAGCCGGGACAGCACGAGACGGTGGTTCCTTTCGAGTTCTACTTCGGCCCTAACCACTTCAAGACCCTCAAGTCCTTCGACCAGAAGTACGAGAAGATCATCCCGCTGGGGAGGTTGGCTCGTTGGTTGGTTCACGAGATTCGTGATCATTCCTCTGTTCGACTTCCTGCACAAGGTTCATCTCCAACTTCGGAATCATCATCCTGTTGATGACCATATTCATCAAGATTGTCGTGCTTCCGTTCGCCTACAAGTCGTACTCCTCATCCGCCAAGATGCAGGCCATCAAGCCTGAGATCGACAAGCTGAGCCAGAAGTACCCTAAGCAGGAGGACGCGCTCAAGAAGCAGCAGGCTCAGATGGATCTATACAAGAGGGCCGGTATCAGCCCGATGGGCGGCTGTCTGCCGATGCTCCTCCAGTTCCCGATCCTGTGGGCGATGTTCCGCTTCTTCCCGGCTTCCATCGAGCTGCGTCAGCAGTCTTTCCTGTGGGCCGATGACTTGAGCGCTTACGATTCCATCATCGATTTCGGTACGAGGATTCCGCTGATCGGCGATCACCTGTCATTGTTCGCCCTGCTGATGGCCGTGTCAATGTTTTTCTATTCGAAGATCACGACCGCATCCCAGCCAGGAGCCGATGATCCTCAGATGGCTTCGATGCGCTTTATGAGCGTGTGGATGATGCCTATAATGATGTTCTTCATCTGTAACAGCCTCTCCGCCGGTTTGAGCTACTACTACCTGCTCTCCAACCTCATCACGATGCTTGAGACCTGGGTGATCAGAAAGTGGTTCGTGAATCCGGACGAGATTCTTGCCAAACTGAAGGCCACCGAGGGCAAGAAGATGCCTAAGAGCAAGTGGCAGCAGCGTCTTGAGGAGGCTCAGAGGATGCAGGCACAGATGCAGAGGGAGCAGCAGAAAGGCCGCCGCTAAGCCAGGCTAAATGAATATTTTGAATTTGTTTAGGTTTTGTTGTCTGAATTTTAGGAGTATTCTCTTTTATTTGACACTTTTAACAGATTCCTGATTTAGGAGGGAGGGACGTAAACAATATTCAAATAATAAAGGCTTTTTTGATTCCAGTAAATCCTTTACGGAATGATAGAAGAGAATCTTAATAATATCAAAAAGGAACTGCCATCGGGGGTTAAACTGGTGGCAGTTTCCAAATTCCATCCGTTCCCGGACATTCTGACCGCCTATCAGGCCGGCCAGCGTTGTTTCGGAGAGAACCGTCCACGAGGAGTTCGCCGCCAAAGCCCTACAGCTCCCGCAGGACATCGAGTGGCATTTCATCGGCCATCTTCAGACCAACAAACTGAAGTTGGTTCTTCCGTATGCCTCTTTGGTCGAGTCTGTGGATTCGCGTCACCTGCTTGATCTGATTGATAATTGGGCCTCGGTCAATTCCCGGACCGTCAACGTCCTATTGGAACTCCACCTCGGCGCCGAACTAACCAAAGGCGGCCTCACCGAGCAGGAGATCGAGTCCATCCTTGATGAATATGCCGGCGGCCGTTCCTACACCCATGTCCGCATACACGGCCTCATGGGCATGGCCACCAACACCGACGACACAACCGTCGTGGAGTCGGATTTCGCCCGCATCCAGTCCTTCAAGCAACGTCTGGACACCCGTTATCCCCAGCTGACCGACTTCACCGAGCTCTCCATCGGAATGTCCCACGACTGGCCCCTAGCCATCCGCCACGGCGCCACCATCGTCCGCATCGGCACCTCCATCTTCGGCCCGCGGCAGTATTGATCCCTCAGCCCTTTCCTCCTTCTCCCTTTCCACCTTTTCTTCCTTCGCCTTTTCCTCCGCACGCCGGTCTCATCTGCCGCGTGTTGGCTTCGGTGTGGCTTCATCTTGTGTATAAATCCTTCTTTCCGTACATTTCGTACACCAGTACCCATTGTGGTGTACCAACCGTGTCCCTCCATCCCGTTCCGTACCTCAGAAGCCCCTCCCGTGTACCAACCGTGCCCCTGATCCCGTTCCGTACCGCAGAAGCCCCTCCCGTGTACCAACCGTGCCCCTTACCTCGTTTTGTGCCTCGAATCAACCTTTTTTGAACCGAACTCTGCTCACTATATTTAGGCGGATGACAGTCATCTGCTTTTGTCTGCACTTAATGGAAATAATGAGTCCACTTCGTACTGTGTCAAACCAAGCGTGCGACGGATCTGCCCGTTGGATGAACGGTAGTCGTAGTGGAGTTTTCGGGCCAGATCCAACTTCTGAGCCTTGCTTAAATCTTTCAAGGCATTTAGCCCGTAGCCGGACTTTACAATCTTGGTTGGTTACTGTGTAAATAGTTCAGTGTCTGTAAGAAACTCTCCATCGTCAATCTCGGCGGCCAATTCGCAGTAGGCCTCTACGTTCTTGCTGACCATAGAAAAATAATGATGCGCATCTCTGAATATCGCCATTCCAAATATGATCGTACAATAGGATTTTGGGGCGATATAGCCATCAATCATTTTCCAGTCTCCTGGAAGTTTAGGTGCACGTCCTCTGAACATCTTTCGTCTTGGTCCGGTGTAGAGCTCTGAATATGTTTTTTCCAGTGGAAATTGTGTGAAGTAATAACCTCTTGTTCCCCACGGATAGCTGAACGGAGTGTAATTGGGATCCGCCACGTAGCCGTTTCTGTTTGTGTAGATGATGTTGTTTCTCAAAGATTGAAGATCTTTGATCGGTTTTATCGTCAGCTTTGCTTTCTTGATTCCAGAAATAGATCTGGAAATCCGTCTCCGGATAAACTCAAAGAATGCTTGGATGACTGACTCGCTACCGGAAATCACGAAATGAAAATGATTGTTCATCACTTCAAAAGCGATAATCCTTAATTCCGGGAACTTGTCCGCAGCCTGAGCTATTACGTTCATCGCAAATCTTAAGTCATCAGAGCCACAGTAAAGAGAATCGGGGTCTCTTTCCCTGATGTGTAAGCGTGCCAATAAGGCCCGGCACTAAAGAATGTTGCCTCGCAACTTCTTTCCTTTTCATTGTAATTCTTCATAGTTGTCGAATATCTCAGTTAATATTGTAATCGTTAATCTTATAAAATTAAGCCCTTGTACCGGTATTCTCTTTTCGTTTATTCTGCACACTATAGCCCATTTCCCTATACCAAGGGTGTTTTGTGGAGCATTCCGTACATCAGAGGCCCCTCTCCTGTACCACACACGTTCCGGAGAGTAGTTCGTACCCCAGAGGCCCCTCTCCTGTACCACACACGTTCCGGAGAGTAGTTCGTACCCCAGAGGCCCATCTCCTGTACCGAACATGCTCCAGAGTGTAGTTCGTACCCCAGAGGCCCCTCTCCTGTACCGAACACGTTTCGAGTGCGGTTCGTACCCCAGAGACCCTTCTCCTGTACCGAACACGTTCCGGAGAGTAGTTCGTACCCCAGAGGCCCCTCTCCTGTACCAAATTGAAATGGAAGTGGTTTTCATACCTCAGAAAGCTTGATATTGTGCCTGGTGAGTCACGATAAATGCGCTATGTGGTTATTGGTTTACGGCAAATACAGCTGTCATAATGTCAATACGGGGTAACGAGAAACAAAAAAGCGAGTAGGTGCGATATAACCTAACTCGCTTTGCGGATTCTGTGCTCCGCGGCATTCAGTATTGTCTTTATGAATATTCAGTAACGTGTAATGGCTGATTGCCATAGAATACGGTAATACTCAATTGGCATCAGACATTGCGTCTGTTATATTCATAAAGAATATTCATTCCCTACAGCGTGCCGTTCTCGGCCTTCTCGATCATCGTCTTGTTGGCGGTGATGTAGATCTCGACACGGCGGTTCTGGGCGCGGCCTTCCTTGGTGGAGTTGTCGGCCACCGGCATGGAGTAGGACTTGCCTTCGGTGGTCATACGTGAGGAGGCTATGCCGCAGTTCTTCAGGTAGTTGGCCACGGACTGGGCCCTCTCGTTGGACGGGCGCTCGTTGACGGCGTCGGAACCGGTGTTGTCGGTGTGGCCGTAGATGGTGATGTCTGTGTCCTGCATATCGCTCATCTTTGTGGCGAACTGTGAGAGTTCGTTCTTTGAGGTCTGTGACAGGGTCGATCCGTTGGTTGGGAAGAGAATACCGCTGTTGAAGGTGACCTTGATGGCCTGGAGACCGTTCTGATCCTGTACGGTCTCTACCTGGGCGTTCTCAAGAGCCTCAAGCTCGGCTGCCTTCTTGTCCATCTTCTTGCCGATGACAGCTCCGGTTCCAGCGCCTACGGCTGTTCCGATGGCCGCTCCGATGGCCGCGCCCTTGCCGTCACCGATGGCGGCGCCGATTCCGGCTCCGATAATGGCTCCTGCTCCGGAACCGAGAAGTGTACCTTGTCCAGTCTTGGACATTGTGCCGCAGCTTGAGAAGATCATGGCTCCGCACAGAAGTGTCAAAACAACTTTCTTCATAATGTTTGATTTTTTTAATGTACGGCTTCCAAAAAGAATGCCGTCTTTGTGTTGTCAAAAAAATAAGGTGCCCCCCCCCAAAAAAAAAAGCTGCTAAAATATAAAAAAAATAGGAGCGAAGCGACCGAACGGGATTCGGGGAAACCTTTTCCCGTGCCCCACCGGGGCTGTCACGAAGTGACCAGGGGGTAGGATTATTATAAATAAGGGTGACTAAAAAGAGACTTTAGTCACCCTTGTTCTTATTCGCAAAAAAGTGAATTAATTATTTCGCGATAACACGTGCCATTTCGAGCACCTTGTTGGAATAACCCCACTCGTTGTCGTACCAAGCGCAAACCTTGACGAAGGTAGGATCGAGCTGGATACCAGCCTTCACGTCGAAGATTGAAGTGCGTGAGTCGTTGCGGAAATCGGTGGATACCAGTGGCTCGTCAGTGTAACCAAGAACACCCTTGAGCTCGCCCTCGGAAGCCTCCTTCATGGCGGCGCAGATCTCATCGTAGGTGGCTGGAGTGTTGAGCTCGCAGGTAAGGTCTACGAAGGAAACGTCAGAAGTAGGAACACGGAGAGACATACCGGTAAGCTTGCCGTTGAGCTCAGGGAAGAACCTTACCTACAGCCTTGGCGGCACCTGTTGATGAAGGGATGATGTTCTCGAGGATTCCACGACCACCTCTCCAGTCCTTCTTTGAAGGTCCGTCAACGGTCTTCTGGGTAGCGGTGGCAGCGTGAACGGTTGTCATAAGGCCTCTCTTCACACCGAACTTGTCGTTGAGCACCTTGGTGATAGGAGCAAGGCAGTTGGTGGTGCAGGATGCGTTGGAGATGATGTCCTGTCCAGCGTAGGTCTTGTGGTTTACACCATAGACGAACATAGGGGTGCTGTCCTTTGAAGGAGCTGACATGATGACTTTCTTAGCGCCGGCCTGGATGTGCTTGCGGGCTGTCTCGTCAGTAAGGAAGAAGCCTGTTGACTCAACAACTACGTCTGCCTCAACCTCGTTCCACTTGAGGTTTGCAGGATCCATCTCAGCGGTGACACGGATCTTCTTGCCGTTTACTACAAGGTGTCCGTCCTCAACCTTTACGTCGCCCTTGAATGCTCCGTGAACTGAGTCGTACTTGAGCATGTAAGCAAGATACTCTGGATCGAGAAGGTCGTTGATACCTACAACCTCGATGTCGTTTGAGAAGTTCTCAACCGCTGCACGGAAAACCATACGGCCGATACGGCCAAATCCGTTAATACCAAGTTTTACCATTTTATTAGATATTAAATAAGTTGTTAATACTTTTCTTTACTAAACTAACCGCAGCCTTTCACTGCAAAAGCGATGCAAAATTATTAAAAAATTGCGGAATTTAATATATTTGTGGGCTAAAATATTAATAGAATGTCTGATGAACTGAATATACTGCTGACAAACGACGATGGTTATCAGGCTGGTGGCATACATTCGCTGGCTGACATGATGCGTCAATTTGGCAGAATCACGGCAGTCGCGCCGAAATTCCACCAGTCCGGGATGTCAATGGCGGTCTCGATGGGTGGCAGGGCGATCGCCTACAAGGAACTCCCGACGGAGGATGGAGTGCAAGTTGGTCCTACCTCGATGCCACCCGGCAAGCTGCGTGAAGTATGGCCTGGACGGGATCTTCTGGCCTCAGAAGCCGGATGTCGTGGTCTGCGGAATCAACCACGGCTCCAACGCTGCCACCGCGGCGAACTATTCCGGAACCCTCGGCGCGGCGGAGGAAGCCGCCCTGAACGGAATATTAGGCATCGGAGTCTCGCTCGACACTATGAGCCTGGACGCGGACTTCTCCGTTGTCAATGAATATTTCCCCGGCATATTCAGAAAACTTTGGGCGTGTCATAACCCGAAGTCAGGAATATATTATAATGTCAATTTTCCGAATATTCCGGCATCGGCTGTCAAAGGCATCCGTGTGGGACATCAGGGGCTGGGGCATTGGGAGAAGGAGTTCAAGCCTTGGGACGCTGAGCTTTTCGCCAAAAGGGGAGTCCGTCCGGAGGATCTGGGGCACACGTCATTCCCGAAGGCCGAGGAGGGGGAGACCCTTTACATGATGGTCGGGGAATTTAAGGACGATTCGCCGGTGGATGACATTCTGGCCGATCATCACATCCTCGCCGACGGGTACATCTCCATTGTCGCCCACAACATCAACAGTTCGGACCACGAGGAGATCGCCAGGTTGAACGGACTTGGGTTCAATGAAGATTTTTAAAGAATATGCGCTACTATATCATAGCCGGAGAGGCGTCCGGGGATCTGCACGGATCCAATCTTATGCGGGGGCTTTACGCTGAGGACCCCGAGGCTGACATCCGCTTCTGGGGCGGAGGGCTTATGGATGCCGTCTATAAGGAGCATCAGCAGGGAACCGGCCTCGTGAAGGACTACAAGGATGGGGCTGTCATCGGCTTCACCCAGATTCTGCTTCACGTCAGAGCCTTCGCCAAAAGGTTCACGGACTGCACCACGGACATCCTCCGCTGGAAGCCGGACGTGGTGATTCTCATTGACTATCCCGGATTCAACTTCCGTGTCGCCGAGTTCGCCCACAAGGCCGGATTCAAGGTCTTCTACTACATCGCCCCTAAGGTCTGGGCCTCAAGGGAGAGTCGTGTGAAGAAGCTCAAGGCGTTCGTGGACAAGCTGTTCATCGTGTTCCCGTTCGAGATCCCGTACTTCACTGAGAAAGGCGTTGACTTTATATATAAAGGTAATCCGCTGATCGATGCGATCGACAATTCTGAGGCCTTCAAGGAGACCCGTGAGGAGTTCCTGGCGAAGACGGGGCTGCCTGACAGGCCGATGATCGCCCTCCTGGCCGGATCCAGAAACGGCGAGATCAGCTCGATGATGCCGACCTTTATGGAATTTGCCGACAGGCTGCATTCCATCCCTGAATATTCAGAATACCGCTTCGTCGTGGCAGCTGCTCCGGCCCGCTCGGAGAGCGACTACACCAAGTACATAAGGGGGCGTGAATATGTCAGCGTGGTCTTCGGCCAGAGTTATGCCGTGATGCGTCACGCCAAGGCCGCGGTGGTCAATTCCGGCACGGCTTCGCTGGAATGCGCGCTGATCGGGACTCCGCAGGTGGTCGCCTATAAGGGTTCGGATCTTAACTTCCAGATAGCCAAGTCGATAATAAAGATCCAATATATCAGTCTCGGCAATCTGATTCTTGACAGGATTTGTTTCCGGGAGCTTCTCCAGTACTATTTCACGCCGGAGAACGTGCTGAACGAGGTCCGGAGGATGATCGAGGATGAGGAGTATCGTTCCACGATGCTGTCCGGCTATCAGGAGATCCGTGACGCTCTCGGTGGAGAGGGCGCTTCGGCTGCTGTGGCAAGAGCGATGATTGAAGAATTAAGAAAGTGACCAAAGAACGAGGGGATATTAACACATTGAATATGAAAAGAATAGCATTGATCGCATTGGTGATTGTGGCCGGAACCGTGGCTGCGTATTCGCGGACAGAGCAACAGCTGCCGACGGAAATTTACGTTGAAGGCGCGAAGAACCATGTCCAGGGAATCGCCTACGACAGCTCCGCCGGCAACATGTACTTCTCTTTCACGACCAGCTTCATCAAGACGGACATGGAAGGAAAGGTTGTGGGTTCAATAGACGAGGATCCAGGGACATCTTGGAGCGATGACATTCAATCCTTCGGACAGAAAGGTTTACGCCTCTCTCGAATGTAAGGACGATGTCATCGGAGCCGGACTTTCCTCTTTCGCCAAAGGCAGGTCGATGTTCTACATCGCGATCATTGACGTTGACAAGGTCACGGAGGTCGGCATGGACTCGGAGGACAATGACGCATTCAGGATCGTCTGCGTGAAGGATGCCACGAGGGACTACCACATGACCGGTTTCGCCGACAAGGAATATGAGCATTTCTATGGCTGCTCCGGAATCGACGGCGTGACGATCGCCCCGAAACTCGGCAAGAAAGGCGGAAAGAACTATCTCTATGTGGCTTACGGCATCTACGGCGACCTTGGCCGCAACGACAACAACCATCAGGTGCTGCTCCGCTACGACATCAGGAAGCTTAATGAATATGCAGGGAAGGTGAAGTTCGGGGATTTCTATGGGGAAGGTCCGGACAAGCCTTTGGACAAGTATTTCGCCTACACCGGCAACACGAACTGGGGTGTGCAGAACCTGGCTTACGACGCGGAGACGGGGAAGATGTTCATGGCTGTGTACAAGGGGCGCAAGAGCATATTCAAGAATTATGACTTGTTCGTGTTTGACGTGGCTGAAAAGCCTGTCAAGAAGTCGTTGGCCGGTGTCCTCTACGACAGGACGAAGCATAAGGTGATCGGTTCGCGGGAGAATCCGGTTCCAGGCTTTTACTTCAAGTACGGTTCCACCGGTATTTGTCCAGTGGGCGGCGGGCTGTACTATTTCGCGGAACCGGGAAAGAGTTCCGTCACCGGCAACCAGTACTCCAGGACCCGACTTTACCGCTGGACCGGTGATCCGGACAACCCGTTTCAGAGATTGTAGTGCTGCCTAAGCCACAAAACATCTAAGTGCTGATCCAGGTAAATTTGTTGGTAAATTTCATCGCAGGGTAGTAAATTTCGTGTGTCTGACGAAATCTACTACCCTGCTTTTATTGTCCTTTGGAAGGTGTTGTCTAAATTTACGATTGAATTTTAACACAACACCTTATGACAAGTTTTTTAGAAAGGGTCGGCGTCGGGATTGTTCTGCCCCTGTGTCTGTTGATGTCCTTCGGATGTGCGGACTACTACCCGGACATCGACAACATCCACAAGAGGCTTGACGCCATGGAGGACAACCAAATCGCCACCATCGAGAGTCAGGTCGTCTCGGTCAACTCCTCGATTTCCAATTTTGAGAAGGCCGATGCGGATCTGAAGGAAATGATCGCGAACCTTCAGAAGGCAGCTGGGGAGTTTGAGAAAGCAATCTCGGAGAACGGGGAAAGCATCTCCGCATTGAAGACCGGCCTTGAGAAAGCGGTCGAGGATCTTAAAAACAGCGACAGGGCGGACAAGGAATATGTCCTTGACTCCTCGGCAAGGCCAAGGCCATGCTGCTTGCGTTGCTGGAGTCGGAGAAGACCGAGTTGAATGGCAAACTGACTTCAATCAACAACACCATCTCGTATCTTCAGAAAAAGGATGCCGAACTTGAGAAGAAAATTACGGATTTGAGAATCTACATCGACAAGGACCTGAAGGAGACCAAGGACTGGGCTAATGCGACATTTATGACTTTGGACCAGTATGACGCCATTGTGGACCAGCTCGGCGGGATCGAAGGCGAGATAGCTGGTCTCAAAACCTCGATGACTAACCTTGAGACCCGTCTGACGGAGAAATATTCAAAGGATCTGAAGACAGCGTCGGATGGAGTGAAGTCAAGGCTTGGCGAGGAGGTCGATGGTCTGAATGACAGGATCGACAAGGTGGTCTCTGACATCACCAAGGCCTACATCGACGCCATCGCCACTTTCCGTGAGGAAATGGAAAAATGGTGGAACGAAAGCCTGAAGAAAGCCATCGATTGACAGCGAGGCCTCTATGAAATCGTGGGTGAACAGCACTTTGGACGGCTACTGGACGATCGCCCGGACCAAGGATTCCCTCAAGGCGCTTAATGATGACATTGAGAATCAGCTTGAGGCGCAGAAAAAAACTGATGAATGATTTGATCAGTGAAAACGCGGGGGATATTACTGCTCTTGAGGACAAGGTTGAAGAAAGTCAATGATGACCTTAAGGCGTTGGCGGATCGTTTCCCGGTCTTCACGTCTGACTTGAACAAGGCGAAGGAGAATCTTACCACTGCCTACAAGAAAGCAATCGAGGATGCCATCACTGATTTCAAGGGTGTTTTTGAGGCTACGATCAAAGCTCGTGTTGATGCCGCGTATGACAGTTTCACGAAAACATTTTCGACAAAAGAGGCTGAAATGAGGAGGGTGATGGCTTCTATCAATAGCGATCTCGCTTCCCTTGATTTCGCTGGCCTTATTTCCTCCTTTGACTCCGTGATGCAGTCTCTGGCGTTTGTCCCGACGAGCGATGACGGGAGTGTGATTCTCTCCTACAACGTCGAGTCTTTGGAAAAGACCATCGATGTCTCTCTGGAGATCCGCCCTGAGCGGCTGCTGTCCTCAATAGGAGCCGCTGATGTGTCGGCGTATGCGTTGCTCACAAAGACAAGGGCTTCGGTCGGGGATGAGGTCGCTCTGAAAGTTCAGAGAATCACCAAGGCAAAGAACGGAGTCCTGAATGTCAGGATTGAGCCCGGGGTACTGTTGGATGACTTTATTGCAGGACGAGTCTCCGCCGGTTTCAGGGTCGTTGTCCGTGACGTCTCCACACGGTTCACTCCTTTGAAAGTCGCGAAAATAAGACCGCCTTTGATCCAATATACTACCGCGTCCGGAAGTATGGTTGACATTTCTTCATCTTTATATGCCAAAGACGCGAATAATAAAACTTTGAACATCGTGCACACCAAGTATGGTGAAATCGGCTTTGACGGTGATGCAGACAAAGTGAATCTTAATTGGTATAAATCTGCTGACTTAAAGACAATCAAGCTCCTCAAGAAAGCAAAGCCTGATTACGAGATATATTTTCGAGACTGCAATCTTCTTGAAGAGGTGGATCTTGAGTTATTGGACGTGTCGGCAGTCACTAATTTTCAACAGTCATTTTATAATTGTAGTAAGCTGACTACAAAATCGTTGAAAATCTCCTCTTGGAGGCCTCAGAACCTTGATTATACCAACTTTACATTCTATGGATGCTCAGGGTTGACTTCCTTGGATGTGTCCAAATGGAAAATGGATAAGGTGACTAGCGTGCCTGGAATGTTCAATGGATGTTCGTCGCTTGAGACGTTGGATTTGTCAGGTTGGAATTTGGATAAAGCAAACTGGCACGATGTCAGTGATAATTATGGAAAGACGGTGAGGTGTATGTTCTATGGTTGTAAGAAATTGAAGACCATCAGAATGGTAGGCTGCAGCAACGCCACTATGAATCTGGTCAAGCGTGATCTTGGTGTGGCCGGCATAAACCCTACAATCGTGACCCGATAACCCTAAAATGGAAGAATCAATGAATATAATAAGAATATTACCGGCTCTTCTGAGCCTGATTCTGCTGGTGTCCTCCGGATGCGCTGACTACGATGCTGAGTTCAAGCGTGTGGATGACCGCATCGATGAAATCGAGAACAACCGCATCCCGTCCATCGACAAGCAGCTTGAAAAGATAAACGCTTCACTCCCGGAGTTGGAGCGGACAGATTTGGAAATCAAGAAGATGATCGAGTCCTTGGACAAGACCGCCGATGATCTTCGCAAAGACATCGGTGAGAACGAGAACCGCGTTTCAGAGGTTCGCTCTGAACTCGAAAAGGCTGTCAAGGAACTCCAGGACAGTGACAAGACCAACAAGGAGGAACTGATCGCTGCCATAAATGAAGCCAAGGCTACCGTCTTGGCCAATCTTGAGGCGATGAGGACGGAAATGCAGGGCAAACTGTCCGACATAGATGAAATGATCTCTGATCTGAAAGATAAGGATCAAGAATTGGAGAAACAGATTTCTGTTCTCAAGACCTATGTTGATGATGAATTGAAAGGCATCAGGGACTGGGCCACAGCCACATTCGCGACGTTGGAGCAGTATAATGGTATTGTGGAACGGATTGGAGGGATCAACACGGAGATGTCTGAACTGAAGAAGTCTTTGTCTGACCTTGAGACCCGCCTGACAAACAAGTTCGACGAGGATTTGAAAAAGGCGGTCAGTGACCTTGAATCCAAGATAGGTGAGGAAGTTTCCGGTCTTAATGGCAGGATAGACAAAGAGGTGTCAGATCTTACACAGGCTTACACATCGGCCATCGCCAAGACTCGCGCAGAGCTTGAAAGCGCATGGACAGAAAAGGTCAAGACCTCTCTTGAGGAGTTGGAGAAATCCCTTAAACTTTGGGTGAACGAGAAACTTACAGCCTACTGGACGATAGAGGAGACCAAGGCGGCTCTTGAGGCTCAGAAAAAGGATCTCGAAAACCAGTTGAAGGCTCAGGAAGCCTATCTGAGAGGATTGATCGATGCTAATGCGGGAGAGATCAAGGACCTGAAAGAGGCTCTGACAGAGACCGAGAACGCTCTTGCGGACAACACCAAGAGTCTGGAGGACTTGTTCGCGGAGCTTGAGCAGTCAAAAAAAAAAGGACATCAAGGTTGCTTATGAGGCCGCGATCAATGATGCCATAGCTTCGTTGAAAGGTGTTATGGACAAAGAACTTGCCGACAGGATAGACAGCCTCAACAACAGTTTTGCCGAGAGAGTCGAGGCGTTGGAGTCAAGGATTGAGAAATGCAAGGATGACTTGGCTTCGATAATCGAGGCTGTAGAGGACGCGCGTGATAAGATAAGAAACGTGATATCATCGTTTGTATATTTCCCGACATATTCAGATGGATCGGTTGAGGTCTTCTGTGAAGGTGACAAGAAGTCTCTGACATTGAAATTCGAGGTCCGTCCGTTCTCAGACGCCGAGGCTCTTAATGTAGACAATGTGTCGATCCTCACTCAAAACGTGGAGCCAAAAAAAACTATGTTATTCCTCTTAAGTTGAGAGGAATCACAAGCACCGGGAACGGCATCGTTCTGATGGACATAGATGCTTCCGGCCTTCCTCTCATCTTTACAAATGGTTCTAGTAAGTTCAACGTTCTGGTGTCAATAAGAGATGCTTCCAAAGGGTGGGATATGATTTCGGATTTATTCCTATTGTCCCTGTTGTGGTGACAAACCCTTAAGAGAAAGATGAATATGTTTGACTGTTAACATTTGAAAGAAATGAAAGAATATATTGGAAAAATTAAAGTTGCCTTGATGTGCGCGGGTCTTGCCGCAGCTTTCGGCTGTGCGGACTATTCTCCGGATCTTGATGAGATCCACGAGAATCTGGACGGAAAGGATGCGTGGGTCACATCCATAAACCAGCAGATCGAGAAGATCAACGCTTCCATTCCGAAGTTGGAGCAGACCGACAAGGACATGAAGGACATGATCGGTTCCCTGGAGGAGACCGCCGGCGATCTCAGGAAAGCTATCACGGAGAATGGGAAACGGATTTCAGCAGTGAAGTCCGATCTTGAGAAAGCGGTGGAAGAATTGAGGAAAAGCGACAATGCCAACAAGGAAGAACTTATCAGGGCAATAGAACAAGCCGAAAAAGAGGTTCTTGTGACTCTTGAGACAATGAAGTCTGAGATGAACGTGAAATTGTCAGACATAGGCGGCGCGATCTCCGACCTGAAAAAGAAAGATGCGGATTTGGAAGGCAAGATCTCGGATTTGAAATCGTATGCCGGAAAAGAATTGAAAGGCACTGAAGATTGGGTCAAGGCCACTTTCGCGACTTTGGAACAGTACAATGACATCGTGGAGCAAATCGCTGGCATTGATATCGAAATCGCCGGATTGAAGACCTCAATGACTGATCTTGAGGAGCGTCTGACAAAGAACTTCACAGAGTCGTTGAACAAGACTGTCAGCGATCTGGAATCAGCTGTCGCTGACGAGGTCGCCGGGTTGAATGACAGAATCTCCAAAAGAGGTTGCAGATCTGACAAACGCTTTCACCGAAGCCCTCTTAAAAGCCCGGAACGAGATTGAGGCAGCCTGGGAAAAGAACCTTAAGGATTCGGTGAATGATTTGAAGTCATCCCTTGAGTCTTGGGTGAATGATAAATTTAAGGCTTACTGGACGATTGAGGAAACGAAGGCGGCCCTTGAGACTCAGAAAAAGGCTCTTGAAGGTCAATTGCTTGTGCAGAAAACCGCTTTGGAGGAAATGATCAAGGCAAATTCGAAAGACATCGAGGATTTGAAAGCGGCCTTGGCCGTGACCAATAAGGCGATTGAGGACAACGCGAAGGAGATCGAAGGCTTAAAGTCGGATTTGGATGAGGTCAAGGCTGAGGTCAAAGAGGCGTATGAGAGAGCCATCAGAGATGCGATAGCCTCCCTGCGAAATGAGTTGTCTGCGGACATCACGGCCGCGATCAATGATGCGGACAGTAAGGTTCAGGGCGAGATTGATCGAATGAGTTCGGAAATCCGGAAGATGGAGAAATCTGTCAGCGACAAGATAACACAGGCTCAGAATGCTGTCAACAAGGTGCTGTACAGAATACAGTCTTTGGTTTATGTCCCTTATACCGAGGATGGAGTAGCTGTAGTGACAAGATATGGCTCGGGTTCCATTGTGAAATTCGTGACGTTGGAATTCGAGGTACGGCCTTCCTCCGCGCTGTACTATCTGAAAAAGGATAACATTAAGATAACGGCGCATTATCCGAATAATGAACAGAAGGATCTTTACATAAATAATGACAATGACTTTAAGGTGTATGGCGGTTATATTGTCATCAAGGTGAACGCCACCTACATCTCTGATTCGTTTGTGCGTGGCGAGATGGCAGCCTTCGCCAGAGTCCACATCGAGAACGTGACGATGGGCTGGAATCTGTCGTCTGAATATATTCCTTTGAGGATGGCTGAATAAGACGTGAGGGTTAACACCTTGATTATATTGTCTTGTGTACATTTGTGAAAATCGTTGAACAATAACTCAATACCTTATGACAAAATTTCTAGAGAGAATCGGCGCCGGGATTGTTCTGCCCCTGTGTCTGTTGATGTCCTTCGGATGTGCGGACTACTCCCCGGACATCGACAACAGCCACAAGAGGCTTGACGCCATGGAGGACAACCAAATCGCCACCATCGAGAGTCAGATTGTCTCGGTCAACTCCTCGATTTCCAATTTTGAGAAGGCCGATGCGGATCTGAAGGAAATGATCGCGAACCTTCAGAAGACAGCGGGGAAGTTTGAGAAAACAATCTCGGAGAACGGGGAAAGCATCTCCGCATTGAAGACCGGCCTTGAGAAAGCGGTCGAGAATCTTAAAAACAGCGACAGGGCGGACAAGGAATATGTCCTTGACTCCCCTCGGCAAGGCCAAGGCCGTGCTGCTTGCGTTGCTGGAGTCCGAGAAGACCGAGTTGAACCGCAATCTAACCTTAATCAATAATACAATAGAGGATCTTCAGAAGAAGGATGTCGGGCTTGAAAAGAAGATCTCTGAGCTTAAGGCCTACGCCGCCAAGGAACTTAAGGAGACCAGGGACTGGCTCAAGGCCACCTTTATGACGCTGGAGCAGCACGACACCATTGTTGGGCTGCTTGGTGGAATTAAGGGAGAGATCGCAGCACTGGAGACTTCCATGACAGATCTTGAGACCCGCCTGACAGAGAGATATTCAAAGGAACTGAAAGCCGCCGCAGGTGAAGTCAAGTCAAAACTCGGTGAGGAGGTCGCCGGTCTGAATGAAAGGATTGACACGGAGGTCGAGGCCATTACCTTGGCCTACACCGCCGCCACCTCCACTGTCCGTGGGGAGTTGGACAAATGGTGGAGCGAGAACCTGAAGAAATCAATTGACGACTGCGAGTCCTCGATGAAATCCTGGGTGAACAGCACTCTGGACGGCTACTGGACGATAGTCGAAACCCAAGGTGCGCTTAAGGTTCAGAAAGAGTTCATCGAAGGCCGGTTCGAGGCGCGGAAGAAATACCTGAATGATTTGATCAAAGCCAATGCGGCAGACATCAAGGCTCTGGATGACAAATTGAAAGAACTCGATGAGACTATAAGGAAAAACGCTGCCGACATCGAATCCGCCGGCAAGGAGTTGGAGCAGGCAAAGGTTGACCTGACCAAGGCCTACACTGACGCGGTCACCGAGGCCATCACGAAGTTCAATGGCACGTTCTCGGATGAAATCGTCAAGCGGATCGCCGCCGTGAACTCAGACCTTGATGACAGAAACGAGAGAATCGAGGGCAAGATGTTTTATCTTGAGTCATTGGTCAAGGCTCTTGAGAACAAACTGTCTGTATTCCTGAATGCCAGCCTGGCTTCAAGAATCCAGTCGGTGTCATGGTTCCCATTGTCTTCGGACGGCAAGGTGACCCTTTACTATGACAGGGGTGACCCTGATTTCCCGGGAAGTGAGAATTACAGGTACATCACCTTCAGGTTTGAGGTGCGCCCGGCAAGTGAAGCGGCCAACATCACAGCGGAGTTGCTGTCAGCCCGTCTGCTTTACACAAAGACCAGAGCCGCTGCCGGAGAGGATGTGGAACTGGACATAACTGATTTCAAGAACGAGTTCGGTGTCATCACCGTTACCATTGATGCGTCCAAGGTTGATAAGGCTTTCATTGACGGCAAGATACCCGCGAGTGTGGCCGTGGCTGTCGGAAATCTCAGCACGGAGTATGTCCCTCTTAAGGCTCAGGCGCTTGAACCGCCGGTTATCCGTTATACCACAACTGACGGAGAAATGCTGCCGGACAGTGAGATCGTAGGAGTGAGAGGTTTTAGTAAAGATGGCGGCATTCTGAGCAGGGAAGCACATCTATGGTAGGATTGACTTTACAGGGGCTGAGATTGGGGAACTGTTACTCAATCTCAGTAGAAAGAGTTATGAAGAAGATCCAAACGCAACATTGATGAAAATAAAGGTGTGCAGGAATGTTGCGGTGGCTGAATCCGGTATTTACATAGAATTGAAATTTAGAAACCAATACAAACTTGAATTTGCGGATTTGGAAAAGTTGGATGTTTCGAAAGTCGATAATTTTATGGAGATGTTTGCTTGGTGTACAAGACTGAAGGATTTGAGGATATCGTCTTGGAAGCCTAAACCCAAGGATATATATCAAGCCTTTTATCGCTGCAGTAATTTAGAGACATTGAACCTTTCGGGATGGGATATGAGCCAGATTGAAAGAGTTACTGAACTGCTCTATAACTGTGCGTCACTTAAAGAATTGTATTTGGATAACTGGAATCTGAACAATTACACCGGAGGATCATATCCATATCCACAGGTATATGAAGGGAATGTTTTCAGCGGTATCAACTGCCGAAGGCGCGATTTTAATATATACGTCAGAAACTGCAATAAGAAGACCGTGGAAGCAGTGAAAAGATGGGTCAATAACTCGGTGATTGCCCAAGGCGAACCGCTCAAAGATGGTCGTTGCAACATAGTAACAAAATAAAATCACTTAATGAATATAAACACAATGAATATGAAAAAATATATTGCCGCCCTTTTCGGCGCGATCGCCCTTCTGGCATCCGGCTGCGCTGATTACGACTCAGACATCAAGTACCTTGAGCAAAGGATCGATGACATCGAGGGCAACCGGATAAAATCCATCGAATCGCAGATACAGAACATCAGAGCCTCGCTACCTAGGCTGGAGCAGGCGGACAAGGATCTCAAGGACATGATCACAGCCCTTGAGGGTACAGCCGCAAGTCTCGGCAAGTCGCTGGCCGACAATTCGAAAAACGTTTCCGATGTGAAGGCCGACCTTGAGAAGTCGGTCAAGGAGCTTCAGGCCAGTGACAAGGCGAACAAGGATGAAAAGCTTATCGCCGCGATCAACACCGCCAAGGGCAAGATTCTCGCCGACCTTGAGGCTGTCAAGGCCGAGATCGAGGGCAAACTTGCCAACATAGACAACGCAATATCAGACCTTAAGGAAAAGGATGCTGAGTTGGAGAAGAGGATTTCAGGCCTTGAGGAATATGTTGACAAGGAAATCAAAGACGCAAAAGACTGGGCGGCAGCCTCGTTCGCGACATTGACGCAGTATGGCGGCATTGTGGAGCAAATAGCGGGCATCAACGCCGGGATCAGTGGCTTGAAGACATCCCTCACTGACCTTGAGGCCCGTCTCACGAAGAAGTTCGCGGAGGATCTGGACAAGGCCGTGAGTGATCTCAAGGGCGAGATCGCTGATGAGGTCGCCGGCCTTGGCGAAAGGATTGACAAGGAGGTGGCCGACATCACCGCAGCCTACCAGGCCGCCATCTCGTCCACACGTGAGGATCAGGAGAAAGCCTGGACCGCGAATCTGAAGGCATCCATTGAGGAGTTGGAGGAATCCCTCAAGTCTTGGGTGAATGAGAGACTGACCGCCTACTGGACAATCGAGGAGACCAAGGCGGCCCTTGAGGCTCAGAAGAAAGACCTCGAAACGCAGTTGGAGGCTCAGAGGGTTCTTCTGAAAGGTCTGATTGACGCCAACACCGGTGACATCACCAAACTGAACGAGGCTTTGGTGGAGACCGAAAAGAACATCGAGGCCAACACCAAGGCGATTTCCGATTTGAGAGCTGACTTGCAAAAGGCCAAGACAGACATCACAGTCGCCTATAAGCAAGCCATTGAGGACGCGATCACTGGCCTTGAAGGGAGGCTGGACACCAAGCTGGAGAACGAGATCAAAGCAGTAAATGACAGGATCAAAGAGATTTTCGACACGTGGGAAAACCGTATCAAAACCTGTGAGGACCAGGCGAAGAATGCGATTGACAAGATGAACGAGGCGCTGAAGGACATGGGAAGCAAGATCCAGTCCGTGACCTATCGTCCTGAGTATTCCGACGGAGTCCATAATGTGTATAGAGACACCAAGTCATTCAGAATCAGGTTTGAGATACGTCCGGCCGGATTGACTTCAAAGTTGAATGCCGACAATGTCAAGATGCTTGCCTATGTTGACTGGGGAAGAGGTCAATGGCGTTCCATAGACCTTGCTGTCAAAGGGATTCTGCCTGAATCAAACGGTGTGATAGCGGTCAAGGTCTCAGCGGAAGACATAAAGAACTCTTCGACTTCATTGTTTGACTCCACGTGGAAGTATCCAACCTACGCGAAGCTTCTCATAGAGGATTCCGCCATGGGTTGGGAAATCTCATCCGACTTCATTCCTCTTAAAGTCGTGGATGGCGCTTTGGAGCCGGACATGATCAACGGTCATGTGTATGTCGAGATGGGCGACGGCCTGAAATGGGCCAACTGCAACGTGGGCGCGGACAAGCCTGAGGAAGTCGGGGCGCTTTTCGCCTGGGGTGAGACGACACCGAAGGCCACGTATTCCCTGGACAACTACAAATGGTACAAGGATGGGAACTACACCAAGTACAATTCCACAGACAGCAGGCAGATCCTGAGCAAAGAGGATGATGCCGCCACCGCCAACTGGGGAGGAACTTGGCGTACTCCGACCAGTAATGACATCTTTAAACTTTTGGATTATTGTAAGTGTACATGGGATGATGCAAGAAACGGCTATGTCCTGACAAGTGAATCCCCTGGTTATGAAGGTAACAGCCTCTTCTTCCCGTCACCGGATTATAATCCGACCATTTACAAGGGATTGTACTGGACCTCATTTGTGAATGTGAATAGGCATGTGGAAAAAGCGGGTGTTTTTTCCATGATCAAGAGCAATGGAATGGTTGGACTCTCGTCAGCCCCTCGCCACCTCGGTCTGCCGATCCGTCCGGTGTCGTTTTAATCCATGCGGTCAACCGCGGCGCTGTCGGCGACAAGGGTCGGAGTGACGGGGATCAGCGTTTCATGACGCTTAGATCCACGAGCCCCGGAACGCCTTTCACGACGGCCTTGTCGGTGAACTGCCAGAAGGTCCAGCCGTCGAAGTCAGGCCTGTCCTTCTCGTAGTGGGCTATCCAAAGCAGGATAGTTGTCCGTGATCCTCTTGCTGAGCCAGTCACGGGCAAAGGAAGACCCCGTGTAGACAATAGGCTTTTTACCGTAGTGACCCTCAATGGTTTCCAGCCATTTGAGGGCCTCTTCGTTCAGTTTCTTCATCGACCCTCCCCGATGTATGGTCTCGATGTCCAGAACCGGAGGCAAGTCCTTGAATCTCAGGTCGCCAACCGTCTTGATGAATAGCCTTGCCTGAGCCTCGCCGTCCTTTGAACTCCTGAAGAAGTGGTACGCGCCTCTTCTAAGGCCAGACCTGCCGGCGTCCTGCCAGTTCCTTTTGAAATCCTTGTCCACCATCGACACCCCTTCCGTAGCCTTTATGAACACGAAACTGACAGGCCTGATGTCTTTAGCCAGATGGTGATCACGGATTGTTTTTCCACGTTTGTCCGTCAGCACGTAAAGGGAATCCCAAACGATGTCGCCGGCGTTGTGGTGGGAGATGTCGATTCCGTAGCGCCAGTCTCCTGGCGGAACCTTGGCCCCTGTCTCGTGTCCGCCTCCGCCACCCTGGCTGATGAACATAACCGCCAGAGCCAGAATGACTGACGCGGCGATGCCGACAGCCGTCCAGACTCCTATATTCACTTTCTTGGGCTTCCTCTTTCCTCCGGGGACGTTTTGCCGGTGATGTCCTGGCTTTCTGTGCGCCGGCCTTTTTCCTGGCGGCTGAACCCTGAATATTCTTGTTTTTCGCCTCTGGCATATTCATAAAATCCTTGAAACCGCGGCGACCGTGGCCACCGCCTCACAAAATTAATGAATATTTCTGACTATCTTTGTACGCAGTATATTTAAAGGACTATGAACTGGTTCATCGAGATATTCACGGAACCGTCTTATATTCAGGCGATTCTCGTCCTGTCGCTGATTTGCGTCGCCGGCCTTCTTTGCAACAAGATCAAGATAAAGGGGGTAAGCCTTGGCGTGACGTTCGTGTTTTTCGCCGGAATTGTTGTCGGGCATTTCGGGCTCAGCGTTGATCCCCGTATGCTGGCGTTGGCGCAGAACTTCGGCCTTGTGCTCTTTGTGTTCACCCTTGGCCTGCAGGTCGGCCCGAGTTTCTTCCCTTCGCTGAAGAAAGGAGGCATCAAACTGAATATCCTGGCGTTCGCGGTGCTTCTGGTAGGCACTTTGATGACGTTGGGAATAAGTAAGTTATGCGGAATATCGCTGCCGGTGGCGACCGGACTTCTCACCGGTGCGGCGACCAACACTCCGATGCTTGGAGCCGCGCAGCAGACCCTGCTCCAGACAGATCCGGGGGCTGTGGATGTCTCCAATCAGATGGCCACGGCCTGCGCTGTGGGTTATCCTTTCGGAGTGGTCGGTGATTCTTTGCGTGGTGGTCCTTTCGGTCATATTCCGTAAGAACCGCGGCCCAAAGGACACTCACAACAACCAGACATTCATCAACGAGTTCAGTGTGAGCAATCCGGCTGTCTTCGGCAAGACGATCCGGGACATCATGAAGGACGCGCACATCAGAATTGTAGTGTCAAGGGTTTGGAAATATGGCGGTGAAGGCCGCGGTCAGGTGATCATCCCGGACGGGGACACCGTGCTGGAAAAGGGGGAGCATGTGCTTGTGCTGACCCGTGAGAAGGACGCCGGGGCTGCCGAGCAGCTCTTCGGAGAGAAGGTTGTTAAGGATTGGAACAAGAAGGACATCGACTGGAACCATCTGGACGGAATGCTTGTTTCCCGTCATATTTTCGTGACCAAGACGAGCGTCAACGGAGCCAAACTTGGGGATCTGCATCTGCGTAACGTTTACAGAATCAACATCACAAGGGTTAACCGCGCGGGCATCGACCTGCTGCCGTCCCGTGACCTCAGACTTCAGATCGGAGACAAACTGACGATCGTAGGAGAACAGAAAGCGATTGACCGTGTGGCGGAGGTGCTTGGTAATCAGGAGAAAGAGCTCCGTAATCCGAATCTGCTGTTCATTTTCATCGGACTTATGCTCGGATTGATTCTGGGCAGCCTTCCGATTTCCATTCCGGGAATGAGTGTCCCGATCCGTCTCGGGATCGCCGGCGGCCCGATCCTGATCGGCATCCTGATGGGGGCGTTCGGTCCGAGGATCCACTTGACCACCTATACGACACACAGTGCGAATCTGATGCTCAGGCAGTTCGGTTTGACGATCTATCTGGCTGGATTGGGACTCAGCGCAGGACCTGACTTTTTCGAGACTGTCTTGAGGCCGGAAGGCTTGCTGTGGATCGGGATCAGTGTGCTCTTGGCCATTGTGCGGGTGCTGCTTGTCGGCTTTGTCGCCGCTAAATTCTGCAAGACGGACTATTCGGAGAACGTCGGGATGCTGTGCGCCTCGATGGCCAATCCTATCGCCCTTAACTATGCACTTACCACGGTTGACGATGACGAACCGTCTGTCGCTTACGCCACCGTCTATCCGATGGAGATGTTCCTCCGTGTCATTTCCGGGCAGGTGATGATGCTGCTTTTAGAACGAATGAACCTGTAAATGTCCGGCAGGATGAGTACCGGCGAGGTGCAGAGGAGAATCCAGCCCCAGTCGGAGAGCGGAAGCGGGGGGGAGACCTCGAAGAAGGCTCCGAAGCAGTTGACGATCAGGAACTGGCCGGCCAGGATGATTCCAGCGACCCAAAGACATCCGTAGCAGGCGGAAGCCTTGAACCTCTTGCGGTTGAAGAAGAAATCAAGAATATCCTGAAGAACGCTTCCGTCAGTCTTGAAGTATCTGGCGTTGAACAGATTCCAGAACTGGAGCAGCACGAATGTCGTGAAGAACACTCCCAGCTCGTAGCCTGAAAGATGTGCCTTTGTGTGGGCCGAGAACGCTCCGCTGAAGAACTCTCCGACAACATTCCAGTGAAGCAGGTCGGCAACGGAGCTGATGTCCATATGCCAGAGAAGCTGCCAGAGAAGAGCCAGATAGACAAAGAAGAATATTCCCGAAAAGGCTATCCGCTTACCCATCCGTCGGTCGATGATGTGGCTCTTCTGGTCGCGTGGCTTGTCTTCCATAACCCGGCGGTCAGGTGGCAGGGATGACAGGGCCATCGCCGCGAATGTGTCCATTATCAGGTTCACCCACAGCATCTGAGTGACGGTCAGCGGTGAGTCCAGACCGATGAACGCGCCAAGGAGCACGATCAGGCAGGCGCAGACGTTGATCGTCATCTGGAACAGGATGAACCGCTTGATGTTCAAGTACAAGGATCGTCCCCACAGGATGCCTTTGCCTATGCTGGAGAACGAGTTGTCGATGATCGTCACATCGCTGGCCTCCTTTGCCCTCGCCGTTCCGTCACCCATCGAGAGCCCGACCACGTGCCTTTTTCAGAGCCGGAGCGTCGTTCGTTCCGTCACCGGTTACCGCCACGACCTCGCCCATCTCCTGAAGCAGGGTGACGAGACGGACTTTGTCGTCGGGACGGCACGGATAGGACCCTTAGATTCGGAATCACTTCCTTTTTTGAGATATTCGTCACTCTTGGCTGCGAACTCGGGGCCGGTGATGGTCAGAGGATTGGTCTCGTTGGCGCCGATGATCCCGGCCTGACGGGCTATCTCGCTGGCGGTAAGGGCGTTGTCCCCGGTCACCATGATCACCCTGACCCCGGCGTGACCTGAACAGGTGTCGATCGCCTGACGCACATCGTTCCTGATCGGATCGGCGATGCCGACAATGCCTATGAATATTAGTCTGGAGTCGTCCGCTGACATATTCCTTATGGCGAATCCCAATGTCCTCATCCCTTTGACTGCCATGTCGCCAGAGTGGCGAGCACGCTTTCCTTGGACGGGCCGCCGTCAATGACATCGGAAGTCCTCCAGCAGAAGCTCCGGCGCGCCTTTCACAAAAAAAGATATTCATTGCCGGAAACCGGGTCAAGCGCTTCGGTGCTCATCCTCTTCCTTTCCGTGGAGAATGCCTCCTGGTTCAGGATTTTGTAGGCGTTCCGGCGCTCGGAATAGTCTATTCCCTTACCGCGAAGCCAGAGCAGCAGCGCTCCTTCCGTCGGGTTGCCGATAGCGCGTGGCTCACCGCCCTCCGAAACGTTCAGCGCTGCTGTGGAGTTCACTGCGATGCTGTCGGCGACAAGACTTTCATCGACTCCCCAGAACTCGGATTCCACCACGCTCATCCTGTTCTCTGTCAGCGTTCCGGTCTTGTCCGTGCAGATGACGGTTGTTGCCCCGAGGGTCTCGCAGGCGTGAAGTTTCCGCACCAGATTCTTCTCTTTCAGCATCTTGCGCATGCTCAGCGCAAGGCTGATCGTCACGCTCATCGGCAGCCCTTCCGGCACCGCCACGACAATAAGCGTCACACGGCGATCATCAGCGAGTTGAGCGCCACCCGGAAAACCTCGATGAATGAATATGTCCCCACATCATTCGTGAGGAAGAATATGCTCATCCGTCCGATCACGATAAGTGCAGCGATGATGTAGCTGGCGTATGTTATCCACTTGGCGAGCTGGTTCAACTGGGCGTTCAGAGGAGTCTCCACCTCAGGCTCTTCCTGTAATATTCTCGCACCTTTCCCTTCCTCGGTTTCCGTGCCGACAGCTGTGACTCTATAGGTCGCGCTGCCCTCGATCACGGTTGTGCCCCGAAGCAGAAAGTTCTCTGGATAGGTGCTTTCTTCCTTTGTGCCATCGGATTCGGTCCTCTCGTGAACGGCTCGCCCGTGAAGTTCGACTCGTCTATGATCAGATTCCGGTCGCTGATCAGATTGCCGTCCGCCGGGACCTCGTCCCCGTTCTCCAGCACCACCACATCTCCGACACAGACATCACTTTTCGGAATCTCATAGGTCTGCGGACGTATGTCGTTCCTGTTTTTCAGTCGCAGCACCTTGACCGGTCTTTCGTCCTTGGCTTTGTTCAGAATCTTGAACTCTTTCTCCGCCTTGACCTCGAATATGAACCCGATCCCTGTCGCCAGAAGTATCGCCACCAGCACCCCCAGTGGCTCGATCAGGCACGAGGCATCCCTACCTGAATATGCCATCTCATATCCGGACACTCCAAGCGACAGTCCCAGCGCCACAAGCAATATGATGATGATTGGATCCTTGAACTTCTCCAGATAGGCCTTCCAAAGTGGTTCCTTCTCTGCCTCCGGAATGACGTTCCGTCCTTTTTTCTCGATAACTTCCACTGAGTCTCCGCACAGATAACTTATTGTCTTTGTGCTATTTTGCGTCTCGCAGTTCTGGAAATATCCCGTAACCTTACCGTTGTTTTTCCTTAGCCATAATCCTATAACTCTTACTTGAGTCCGCTAAGATAACGCTCATTCCAGACTCTTCCGCCAGGACTCCAACCGTTTGGAAAATAAACACACTACTTGACAACAATGTCGCTGTATTGTCTCCTGAAATCAATATCCCGTGATTGGTTTAAAATGTGGCTGAACTGTAACTCCTTGATGACCATATTGTTGTGTAATCCTGCCCTCTCGTATTGGCTGGCAGTAATCTGTAATAGATTGAAATTCAGTATGATGCGTCCAACGGCTACTTAAGAGAGTGCCAGAAAGCAGTCTCGGTAAGAGGCTTGGTGCTTGTGGAACCTAAGGTTGAGGTGAAAAGCGATGGACTGGCCGACACTGAGTAGGTTTGGGAAGCGGTGTCGAAACGGACCGTAAAGTGCTCCGGATTAGCGAGTTTCCTGGCGGAAGCGAAACCGGAGTTGATGTAGGTCTTCAGCGAACTGCGGTGCTGGAGGATGCTCTGGATATATTCAAGGAAATTCTTCTTCTGGCAGTCCTTGGTCGAAAGCGTGCGGTAGATTGTGATCGTGTCGAGGATGATCCGGGCATATTCATCAGCCTTGCCGGCGAGATATTCATTGAAACGCGGAAAGTCGAAATCGCCGGATGAGGTGAGATATTCATTGATGTCCAGTGCTTTGAGAAATGAGACGGCTTTGTTGAAGTCGGTTTGGGAGATTCCTTTGTGGCCGCGGCTCAGAAGAAGCACGTAGAGGGTTTTCGCCTGAGGGGCGGATTTGAACCTGATGATCTCGCCCGAGCCGAGGATGAAGTCGCCTTTTGAGTTGATGCTGATGGGGTTGGTGATTTTCGCCTCTGAACTGAGATAGTCGTACAGGAACTTGTAGTAGCCTTTGTAGGAGAGGAGGTCGCGGCGCTCGTCGAAGCGGGAGACGAATGCCAGGATTCGTTTTTTGACCTCGGATGAGATGTCTATGCAGAGGAAATCCACCGTGCGGCGCATCGTGTCGCTGTCGTCAAGAATATGGCTGTCCCTGATTTTGACGAGCAGGAACGCTTGGTACGGAATCCGCTCAGGATCAATGTTGAACCTTGAAAGGATGAGGTGGTAGAAGGTTCTGGTGTCGAGGGTCGCCAGTGATTCCTTCAGATTGTTCAGTTTGATTTTGTCTCCGGCCGGCACGAGGTATTCCATCGAACGCTGGAGAAGCCCGAATTTGTCATCGTCCTCAAGATGTTGCCCGAACTCTCGAATAATGTCCGGAAGGTAGAAAAACTTGATTCCGATGTCGCCGAATGCCTTTGAAATGAGTAAGTTGTCGTATTTGTCATCGAGAACCAGATGCGCCGCTTCCGAAGTTTGGCCTTCAAGAAAGACGATTTGCTTTTCAGGCGCTTCGGATTCGGCTGCGCCCGCGGACAGAATCCTGCACCAGTCTCTGGATCCGCTGTCGCAAGACATTGAGATTGAGGACAACAGAAGATTCTCCTCGAAGTCGATGTCGTTGTCCGAGCACATTATCTCGTTGAAAAGGTTGATGATGCGCCTTGTCGGCTCTTCCTCAAGATTTCTTGAGACAATCCACTGCACTCTCCAAAGACAGGTCGTGTGTAAGATCCAGCTCCTCCTGATCAAGCCCAAGCCCGGACTGCAATTTGTCCAGCACCGCGACCTCTTTCGAGTGGATCCGGTCGTCCGCTTTCACCAACTCAACCGCAAGTTTCATTACCGCCCGCCGCTGAGTCGCGCTGAGGTCTATGGAATCAAGGTTCTGCATCTGTCTTTTACGTGTTTCCTCGTTTCAAACTTAACGTTTTTTCTTACGGAAATCCAAATGTCGGTTTCCGCTCTTTATTTTTCTTGCGCCTTGAGCATCCCGAGGGTGCGCCCGTCCCTTTTGCCGTCAAAGAATGTGTCAAGAATCTCTCCAAAGACCTTGCATCCATCGTCATCGCCAGCGGCGGATTCAAACAGCGTCATCGAGGAGCGCAGCTTCTGTGCGTCAATTCCTCCCATAATGCTATGAATATCCTCTTCCTTGTGCTCCATCAGCGCCTTTGAAATCTCCAGCAGCCGTCCCCTCAGCACCGCGTCTCCAAGATATTCCTTAGCCTCCTCCAACGATGCGATCCCATAATATTCAGAGTTGTAACTTCTTCCCAACCCCTTGAGTTGCGGGAATATATACCAGATCCAGTGAGATCTCTTCCGTCCCTGCCGGATCTCCTCCAGCGCCGTCTCATACTCCCCGAAGCGCTCCTGCGCCTCCTTGAATCTTGTTATGCTCATATTCTGTCAAAAATGATGGTTGTGAATATAGCCAATATAGTCTTTGCCCGATTTTATTGATTTATAGGATAGCCCATAACCGCAAACAACGCAAGTGTGAATACTATCTTTTTCCCTTCCGACAAATTTATGAATATCTCTTCGTAAAACCAATATACCTTGCGGGAACTGCATTCTTTGTCATTATTGGATACGATGGGGCGTGTTCCTGGGCAACGTTTTTTGCCAGAAAGTGTCGCCGGGGGACACCTCGTTGCCCTCTACGGGAGCGAAATCGGCTTGAAGTGCTGCCCGGGAGCGTTCCTCTGTAGGTCACGGTGGCATTTCTGTCGTGTTATGCTGCCGTCATACGTTAATTTGACATCGATGGGAGCGATATTGCCTGTTTTTGCTCCTCCGGAGGGGACCCGTAAACGGTTCGCGTGACCAATAGTCGTGGGGGGCTTTCTTTATCAAGGTAATTTTATTACATTTGCAAGGCCGGTGTCTTGTGGCTCGGGGGGAATGAATGATGTTGACGAAAGGCGGAAGGAAGTATCTGCCGGAGGCTCACTTGGGGATGGATGATGGACTCGGGGCGGCAAAGGCACGGAAAGGAACACAAAAGGTAATATTTAATATTCATAGAATATGGAACTTAAAGGATCGAAGACAGAGGAGAACCTGCGGACGGCGTTCGCGGGGGAGAGCCAGGCTCACACAAAGTATTTGTATTATGCGTCGAAGGCTGCGAAGGACGGCTATGTGCAGATAGGCAAGCTGTTCGAGGATACGGCGAAGAACGAGAAGGAACACGCCAAGATCTGGTTCAAGCTTCTGCACAACGGCGGGGTGCCTTCTACGGAGGAGAATCTTGCTGACGCCGCGGCAGGGAGAACTACGAGTGGACCGACATGTACGCCGGATTCGCCAAGACCGCGAAGGAGGAAGGGTTTGACGAGATCGCGTTCCTGTTCGAGAAGGTCGGGGCGATCGAGAAGACCCACGAGGAGCGCTACAGGAAGCTGCTGAAGAATGTGCAGGATGCGGTGGTGTTCTCCAAGGACGAGGATATGATCTGGGAGTGCTCGAATTGCGGCCACATCGTGATCGGCAAGAAGGCTCCGGAGGTCTGCCCTGTCTGCAAGCACCCGAGAAGTTATTTCCAAATCAAGGCTGAGAACTATTAAAATTATCGAATATGAAGAAAATCATCATTGCCGCGGCGGTGGCGCTTGTCTCTATTTCTGCAAACGCGCAGCCAAAGCCGGCTCAGCCTGAGGCCGAGTACAAGTTCACCGTTGTGAAGGAGAACCCTATCACATCTGTCAAGAACCAGTACCGTTCCAGTACCTGCTGGTGCTTTTCGGCACTCGGATTCCTTGAGTCAGAGGCCATAAGAATCAAGAACATCAAGGACACGACACTCTACCCGGATTTCTCGGAGATGTTCGTTGTCTCGCATTCCTACAAGGACAGGGCTGTGAAATATGTACGCACGGACGGCCACATAAACTTCGCCGCCGGTTCAGAGGCCGATGATGTTCTACATGTCATTGAGGACTACGGCCTTGTGCCTCAGGACGCGATGCCTGGACTCCAGCCTCTCCTGATTCACGGAGAACTCGACGCCACCACGAAGGCTTATGTGGAGGCCATCGCCAAGAATCCTAACAGAACCCTTTCCACGAACTGGAAGAAAGGCTTTGACGCCATCGTGGACAGTTTCCTCGGCGAGACCCCAGAGACATTTGAATATAACGGCAAGAACTATACCCCAGCCTCCTACAGGGACGAGATGGGAATCGTTCCGTCTGACTATGTGACCCTCACTTCGTTCACCCACCACCCGTTCTACACTTCGTTCATCATTGAGATCTCCGACAACTGGAGGTGGGACTCCGCCTACAACATTCCTCTGGACGAGTTCATGGAGGTGATCTACAACGCTATCGACAAGGGTTATACCCTCGCTTGGGGATCAGACGTGAGTGAGAAGGGCTTCACCAGAAATGGAATCGGTGTGCTTCTCGATGATGTTAAGGCGACCACGGGCTCTGATCAGGAGCGTTGGATCGGCAAGGCCGGCGAGAAGAAGGAAGTTGTCGCCGAGTTGCAAAGGAGGCTTCCGTGACCCAGGAGTCCCGTCAGGAAGGCTTTGAAAACAAGACCACCACTGATGACCACGGAATGCAGATCTTCGGAGTGGCCAAGGATCAGGACGGTACCAACTATTTCATGGTCAAGAACTCTTGGGGGAACCGCAAGCAAGTACGGCGGAATCTGGTACTGCTCCGATTCATTTTCGTCCGCGCGAAGTCGATGGATGTTCTCGTCCACAAGGATGCCCTCTCTAAGGATCTGAAGAAGAAACTTGGAATAAAGTAAATGAATATAATAAGACATATTCCCAACACGATTACCTCTATGAATCTCCTTTGCGGAGTTCTGGGGGTAATCGCTTCTTTGAACGGGCGGCTGGAACTCGGATTCGAACTGATGATCCTTGCCGCTGTCTTTGATTTCTGCGACGGACTGGCCGCAAGGCTTCTGAAGGCATATTCGGAAATAGGAAAGGAACTGGACTCGCTGGCGGATGATGTGAGTTTCGGAGTGCTCCCGGCCGTGATGCTTTACCAGACCAGCGGGACGGACATCCTGATCCTGAAATATTTACCGCTTGTCCTCGCCGCTTTCTCAGCGTTGAGGCTTGCCAAGTTCAACCTTGACGAGCGTCAGCACGACAGCTTCATCGGGCTGCCTACCCCGGCGGCGGCTATGATCTGCGGATCACTTGCGACCCTTTTTGTGACCGTTCGGCCGGACTGCTTTCTGGCGCATTGGTGCCAGGGACCGGTTTTCATTCCGGTTCTGACACTTATTCTGTGCTACCTTCTGATCTGCGAGATCCCGATGTTCTCGATGAAGTTCGGTGGCGGAAAGAAAGCCTCTAAACTGGAGGTGGCGAAGCGAATCGCCTTTCTGGTCATCGTTGGACTGGCGGTCATCATCGCGCTTGTCGAACGTTCCCACTGGTCGTTCATATTCCTGACCAGTTTCCTGGGGTACATACTTATCAATCTGGCGATGAGCGACTTGGTCGCCAAAAAATAGCGGATGCGAAAATACGTTATACTTTATGTCCACGGAATGGGCGGGGGCGGTGACAGCCGCATCCCGTCCATTTTGAAGGATAATCTGGGACCTGATTTCGAGGTCATCATCAGGACTTACGATTTTGATCCGGAAATCGCTCAAGGCCAGCTGGCCGCTTGGGCGGAGGAGGTCCGGCCGGAGCTTGTGATAGGGGAGAGTATGGGTGCCACGCACGCCATCGCGCTGAGGGGTTATCCGCATCTTTTCGTTTCCCCGTCACTGAACGCTCCGCGATATTTCATTGCCTTGGCCTGGCTGACTTTGATTCCTGGCGTCACGGCTCTGTTCGACAGGATTTACAGGCCAAAACCGGGTGACCGCCAGAAACTGCATTTCACCTATAAGCCTTTGAAAAAGTGGAGGCGGGTTCTCGGCGACGCTTTGCAAAACACTCCACGCAACGGTGGCAAGGACTATTTCTATGCCTTTTTCGGCACCCGTGACCATTACCGGCGCAGCGGCGTTGTCTCCATCCGCACCTGGAAAAAATACTTCGGCGACGGCACCTGGACCATCTACGACGGCACTCACTTTATGGAGTATGAATATATTCTCTCGTTCCTCATTCCTAAGATCTATGAGGTTTTAGGAATATCGGGTGAATAGTGACCGGTTTTTCACCCGAAAGTAGTCTTGAATGGATTGTGGGGTGAGAAATACTTTACTTTTCACCCGAGCATCTTTGCTGGAGATAGGACTGCATTGATTGCGTGATGTTGGCTGAGGCCGTGACTGGATCAAGGGCCTCGGAGAGAGGCATCCCTTCCGATGTGATTTGGAGCACGGCATCGAATCCGGCATTGAGAATCTGCTGTCGGTCAGAGACTTGGCCGGCGATCAGGATGACCTTGGGACGATGAACCGGAACAGTATGCGCTCTGACATATTCAAGAACCCCGACAGGTACTTTGCCACGGAGGGTCTGTGCGTCCGCCCGACCTTCGCCGGTGATGACAATGTCGCAGGACTCCAGCTTGCTGTCCAAACCTGAAATGTCCAGAACCTTTTGAATCCCTTGAACCATTGACGCTCCGAGCGCTCCGCCAAGCGCCCCTCCGATTCCTCCGGCTGCCCCCGCTCCCGGAATATTCAAGACATCTTTTCCTGAATATTTTGAATAGACTTCGCAAAGCATTGTGAGCCAGACATCCAACGATTCGACCATATCGGGATCCGCTCCTTTCTGCGGCGCGAACATCCTTGCCGCCCCACCCGTACCACAGAATGGTGCGGAGACATCGTAGAATCCGGTTATCTTGCAGGAATCCAACAACTTGTTTCGTTCCGGGATGTCTATCCCGTGAATGTCTTTGAGAATGACATTGGGGATATTCCTTGAAACGGACTCTTCTCTTGGAGCGGCTCGCTGGACATCCCCGGAAACGAATGAGCCGCTATCGTCCGGCAGAAATCTGTAGCCCAACGCTTGCAGCATTCCGGTCCCGCCGTCGCAGGTGGCGCTGCCGCCAAGACCCAGCCAAATCTCCTCACAGTCATATTCAAGAGCGTCCGAGATCAATTCGCCTGTGCCGTAGGATGTGGCCAGAAGGGGATTGAGCTCATCCTTGCGAAGGAGGCCAAGTCCGCTGGCCGCGGCGGTTTCGATGATAGCGGTCCTTCCGATGATTCCGTATCTCGCTTTGATGGAACGCCCGAGCGGATCGTGGCAGGAAACCGTCCTGAATGATCCGCCCAGACTCTCCGTCAGAATTGTCGAAAATCCTTCACCGCCATCAGAAACCGGAATGACTTCGGCCTCTTCATCGGCGAATGCTTTAAGAGCCGCCTTCCCGGCCTCGGCCGAGGTCAGGCATCCCTTGAAAGAATCTATGGCGATGATCGCTTTCATAAAACCTTTGGATTACTTGGCTGAACTGTTTTTGTCAGACAGTTCTCCCGGGATATTCCTTTAGCCCGGCCTCCAGCGCGTCGAACGCTTTTTCAAGTTCCGGAACTCCAAGGACGTAGGCCAACCTGATCTGGTCGGCTCCGAATCCAGGAGTCTTGTAGAAGGACTTCGCCGGAGTCACCATCGTGGTCTGGCCGTCAAGTCTGAAATCCGTCAGCATCCATTTCGCAAACTTCTCGGCATCGTCCACCGGAATGCGGGCGATTGTGTAGAACGCACCCATCGGGGTAGGGGAATATACCCCCTCCATCGCATTGAGCCTGGAGATCGCATAGTCACGTCTGGCGACATATTCATTCCTCACTTCCGTGAAATAGGATTGCGGGGTGTCGAGCGCTCCGATCGAGGCGAGCTGGCCGTAAACCGGCGGGCAGAGGCGGGACTGGGCATATTTCATCGCCGCTTCCATCACCTCCTTGTTGTGGGAGACGATGCAGCCGACGCGGCAGCCGCAGAGGTTGTAACGCTTTGAGACTGAATCGACAAGAATGACATTGTCGGCGAGACCGGGTATATTCATCGCCGAGAAACGAGGTTCGTCGGTGTAGCTGAACTCGCGATAGACCTCGTCTGCAATCAGAACAAAGGCTCTGCTTTCTGGCTACTTCTCCGAGCGCGAGCATATCCTCTTTCGAGTACAATGTTCCGGTCGGGTTGCCGGGGTTGCTGATGAGGATGGCTTTCGTGCGTGGTGTCACGAGTTTCTCGAACTCTTCGATCGGAGGGACCTTGAAGCCGTTTTCGATGTCGGTGTGGACCGCTTTGAGAATGATCCCGCTTTCAAAACAGAACGTGTTGTAGTTCGTGTAGAAAGGTTCGATCACGATGAGCTCGTCGCCTTCGTCGCAGGCTATCTGAAGCGCGAGGTTGACCGCCTCGCTTCCGGCCACTGTGATGATGATCTCGGGGACGGAGACCTCGATGCCGATGCTTCGGTAGTATTTCTCCGCCAGTCCCTTGCGCAGTTCCGGCAGGCCCGCCGAATTGGTGTAGGAAACGTGGTCGAGAGTGTTTTTGCGCACCGCCTCAAGGGCGCATTCGGGGGATTTGATGTCAGGTGCGCCGACATTGAGGTGATAGACTTTGATGCCGTCGTTTTGGGCCGCGTCGGCGAACGGCACAAGCTTTCTGATAGCGGAAGCCGGCATCAAGCTCGATTTTTTGAGACTTTAACCATCTTGTCAAGGAGTTTTATACACAACTAAGCAATCCTTAAAAGATTACTTGATAATCTTTGATTGTCTTTTCGGTCTATATTTCTTTTCTCATCAGTTATGTGCCACCGGCACACTCCTTCTTCCAAAAGAACCATATCCTCGAAAATACCGCCAAATCTTTATCAACTTATTTTTTAAGGCTTACTATCTTCAAAGATAGTGAAGATTTTTTTACCTTTGCAGTCTGAATCAGTTTTAATTTGTCTGAAATGTTTTAAAGGTGAGAAATCTTTAGGCGGACGAATCAAGGCAACGGTTCGGAATTGTACGAATTTAAGAGTGGTCCGGGCGGCTATGCCGTCTGGAAGGTATTTGATAACAGTGAAGAGATTTTTTGCGGTAATATTGTTGGCTCTATCCGTCATTGCGGCTTCCAGCTGTTCAAGGCGGGTTGAAAATGGCTATAGAACAATAGCCTACGTCAATTCCCTCCTGACGGATTCCCTTCCGGAACTGCGGACATTGGCTGAAAGCAACGGCAAATCCTCGGGGACGATAGTTCTGGTCGGCGATCCGTCGGGGTGCCTTCGTCTCAGCGAAAGGATGATGATCTGTGACGATTTTGACAATATTGACGCGCGGAAAATCAGCGACGGCTTGCCGGACTTTGCGGGGGAGACAATCGTCTCTATCCTGAATTTCGCCGACACCGCCTATATGAACCGGCCTGCCACGAAAGACGGACAGACTGTCTTGCGGGAGTTGACGGTAAACGGCGCGCTCGCCGCTCTCAAAATTCCTTCCCGCTGCAAGATCCTCATCATCTGCAACCCGATTCTTTCTGAATATGGCGGGAGCGATGTCAGCGATCTCTTCGAAAGGATAGGCTGCGATGTCCCGGTAATATGCTCGCCTGACACAACGTTTTTATTCACTGAGGCTTGCTTCCGAAAGATGAGGGAAAGGGACGCTTTCACGCACAACATTGCATACCCTGTCGCAAGGCTTTATATGGCGGTGCGTGATTCCTTGGATTCCAAGGTGTCCGTCCTTCCGTTCATTGACAGTCTTGTCCCGGCTTCGTACCCAGACACGGTCGGGGTTCTTGCTCCAAACACTTATTATTCCTATGACGTACAAAATCAGCATTAGTCCGGAGGAAATGGAACAGCTGGAGCCTTCGAGCTTTCCAGGTAAGATTAAGGTCATTGACAACCAAGGCTTTGAGTTTCTCAAGGCCATCAGTTATCTGAGGCGGCAGAAGGTTATCGGTTTCGACACGGAGTCCCGGCCTTGTTTCTCGGCGAACCAGCCGCACTACGGGGTCTCTCTGTTGCAGCTTTCCGGCAAGGAGAGGGCTTTCCTGTTCAGGGTGAAGCTTATGGGCGGAATCCCTAAGTCCCTTCGCAAGATACTGGGTAATAAAGAAATAATCAAGGTGGGAGCAGCGGTCACTGATGATGTCCGCGGATTGAAGAAGCATCACGATTTCGAGCCGAAATCCTTCGTCGATCTCCAGAAGATGGTCTGGGAATATGGCATCAAGGACAAGAGTGTCAAGAAAATGGCCGCGATAATCCTTGGGGTGCGGATTTCCAAGACCCAGCAGCTTTCCAACTGGGAGGCGGATGTCCTCTCGGATTCGCAGCAGGCCTATGCCGCGACAGACGCTTGGATATGCCGTGAGATGTACTACAAGCTATTGGCCTCGGAGAAGAATCCGTTGACTCCGGAGCAGATGCTTCCAAACCCTCCAAAACACACTGAAAATGACAAAGATAATATTAAAGAAAGGTAGAGAGGACTCTCTTTTGAGATTCCATCCGTGGGTATTCTCTGGTGCCATCGCCCAGATTGTCGGCGAGCCGGCTGAAGGTGACATCGTCGGTGTGTTCTCTCAGGGCGGGGATTTTCTGGCTTACGGGCACTATCAGATAGGATCTATCGCCGTCCGTGTGCTGAGTTTCGCCGGCGAGGATGTCCTTTCGCCAGACTTTTGGAAGAATATGATCGCCCGGGCGCTCCGGGTACGTGTCGCCGTTGGACTGGCCTGCCCGGTTTCTTCGGCCGCCGAGCCAGTTTCTCCGGTCGCCGAGCCGGTTTCTTCGGCCGCCGAGCTCTGTCTCTCCGGCCGCCGAGCCAGTTTCTCCGGCCGCCGAGCCAGTTTCTCCGGTCGCTGAGCCAGTTTCTCCGGCCGCCGAGCCAGTTTCTCCGGTCGCTGAACCAGTTTCTCCGGTCGCCGAGCCTGTCTCTCCGGTCGCTGAGCCTGTCTCTCCGGTCGCTGAACCTGTCGAAGCGACTGGCCTTGTCAGAGAACCCGCCCTCACCAACTGCTACCGCCTTATCCACGGCGAAGGCGACGGTCTCCCCGGCCTGATCATAGACTATTACGATGGCGTCTGCGTTATGCAGGCCCACTCCGTAGGAATGTTCCGTGCGAAAGGCGCGATCTGCGAGGCCCTGAAATCCGTCTATGGCCCGTCCTTGAAGGCAGTCTATGACAAAAGCTCCGGCACAGCCCCGTTCAAGGCCGGCCTCGACCTTGTTGACGGCTACCTTTACCGCTCCGAGAGCTTCTCCGATGACGAGCAGATCGTCCTTGAGAACGGCCATAAATTCTTTGTCAACTGGACCGAAGGCCAGAAGACCGGCTTCTTCCTCGACCAAAGGGAGAACCGGGCCCTTGTCGGGAAATATTCCCGAGGCCGCAACGTCCTGAACCTCTTCTGCTACACCGGAGGCTTCTCCGTCTATGCCCTCGGCGCCGGCGCAGTTCACGTTGATTCCGTGGACAGCTCCCGCAAGGCCATCGATATGGTAGAAAGGAATATGTTCCTGAACGGTTTCGAGCCATCCCGACACACAGGCTATTGCGCCGATGCCATCGAGTTCCTGCGCAACGTCCCAGAGGACAAGTACGATCTGATGATCGTGGATCCTCCGGCATTCGCCAAGCATAGAGGTGCCCTGAACAACGCCCTCCGTGCCTATCAGCGTCTGAACGCCGCCGCGATCTCCAAGGTCGCTCCCGGAGGCTTGGTCTTCACGTTCAGCTGCTCGCAAGTCGTTGACAAGGAGGCCTTTGCCCTCGCCGTGTTCTCCGCCGCCGCCCAGACCGGCCGCAGCGTCCGTATCCTCGATCGTCTGAACCAGCCCGCTGACCACGCCGTCAACATCTACCACCCGGAAGGCGAGTACCTCAAGGGACTCCTTCTCTACGTGGAGTAGCGATGATGTCATCAGATACCGCTGAATGACGTGGCATTTACGCCTTTGACAATCAACTGATTAAATAAACTCCTGGTGCCGAATCCTGTACCAGGAGTTTGTGTTTTCTTTTGATTATCAGCTAGTTATCTGCCACGCTACCAAAACGCTGTTTGGCCTTCGGTTGGTACTCTGCTTAAAGTACATTACACTTTAGGCGCTATGTGTCTTCTGTAGATGTTCAGGTTCGCACTGTCCAGTACTGTGTGGATATGATCCAAACGTTCGCGCTGGCTGATCGCGCTATCCTCAAAATCAATATCCTCTCGTATGCGGATGCTTCCTTGTCCTGTGACGCTTATGTATTCATCCCGATACACGGGCACTTGATGTGATCTTCCATCGCCACCCCATACGCTGACATATGTAAGTCGTTGCATTCTACGGTAACCATAGGCATAGACCGTTATGACCGAATCACCGTTCCCCACCTCCCGTTTCTCTGCCTTGAGGATACTGTCAGTGACACAACTTGGGTGCTTAAAGCGATCTTCTCCCCAGAAGTTAGCCAAAGATTCGTCCTCCCAGAATGAGCTGCGCTTGAGAGTTCCTCTGCCATAAATCGCCTCCAAAGGCCTTATTTGCTGGTACATCGGTACGCAAAGAAAAGGTATTCTCTCGTACATTTTCTGTCCTGTAAAACAATAGGAGGCCGCTCTTCCAGGTGTGAAAAACTATGCGCACCTGAAACATTACTCTTCTGATAGCTAACAAGTTAGAGTTTTAGGTGCGAGCATATTCGCGCACCTGAGTGCTATGGGCATATTGTGGAATAGTCTGTGGAGCCTGCATTGTCTGTTAAACGAACTATTTCACAGGCGTTACTTTGTGTAAATCGCGCTTTTAGAAGGGCAATGATTTCTTTACGAGCGTTTTTCCGTCATATTCCTGCTTTTTAAAGGAAGACGGGCAAATTTGGGAATTGACTATCTTTTGGCGTATCGCACTAATATTAAGATAATTATATGCAATGTGTTATTGACTGGATATGCTGACAATTATCGATTGGCTATATTTTGTGGTCAACTCGTATGTATATCAAAAAGCCTCTGACAATAATTCGTCAAAGGCTTTTCCAGAGGTGCCTAGCGGAATCGAACCGCTGTAGCAGGTTTTGCAGACGTGCCTAACCGCTCGGCCAAAGCACCGTTGATTGGGAATGCAAAGATAACGCTTTTTCTGTTATCCGCAAATATTTCTGCCCTAAAACGGTTGGAAAAACTTTGGAATATGATGACGGGCTGGTTGAATATTCCTTATAATTAAGTAAATTTGTAGGCTGGCGTGTTGAAAAACGTGGCTGGCTGGTTCGGTTATAGAGTCCGCCAAAGCGATATACACGGTCACTGAGCTTGTCGAAGTGACAATTGTGGAAGGATGTCGGTGAAGGACGCTTCGACAGGCTCAGCGACTGCAAATGCGGTGACTATAAGCTCGATGGCTGGATGTTTGGCAACAGTTGGCTCAGCGACCGAGAACAGAAATTGAAATAAATGATGCTAAAATGAATATGAGAAAGATAATGTCATTGATGGCTGCCGTGTGGGTGTCCGCGGTGGTGGCTGTGGCGCAGGAGTCGCCGGTCAAGTTCGCGTTCCTGACTGATCTGCATTATTCGGCTGGAAGCGGTTCCGTAAAGGACCTCAGCCGTTGTGTCAAGGATGTCAACACATTGGACGGGTTGGATTTCGTCCTGATAGGCGGTGATTTGACGGACTTCGGGACTGACGAGGAGATCGCGGCGGTGAAGCAGATGTTGGACTCGCTCAGGTACAAGTACTATGTCGTGGCTGGAAACCATGACGCCAAATGGTCGGAGAGTGGATGCAACACTTTCCTGAAGGTGTTCGGGTACGAAAACTACGAGTTTGAGTGCAAGGGTTGGCGGTTCATCGGCTGCAACTGCGGGCCGGATATGAGGATGGCTCCCGCGCTGATTCCTCAGGAGAGTATGGAATGGCTCAAAGGCCTCAAGCCGGGAAAGAAGACGATATTCATAAACCATTACCCGCAGGACACATCGGTGCTCAACTATTTTGATGTGACGCGTGAGCTCAAGAGGATCGGCACTCGGTTCGAGATTGGAGGACACTGGCACAGGAATGTGGCGCTGGATTATGACGGTCTGCCGGGCGTTCTTGACCGCTCGACTCTGACGGCCGGAAGGCAGCCGGGCTACAATGTGTTCACAATCCAGAACGACAGTGTGACCGTCTCTGAAAGAAGACTTTATGGATCCACGACTGTGCAGATGGAGCCTTGGTACACGAGGAAACTGACAGAGGTGAAGGACACCGTGACATACGATGCCGACGGCCTGCCGGCATCATACCCGTGGATGCGCTACGATGTCAATGGCGACAGCCCTGTCAAGGAGGTCTGGAAGCTGAAGGATGACAGCAATATAGTCGCTGGCTTCGCAAGAAATGGAAACCGCGCCTGGTACACCACCGCTTCCGGCAATGTGCGCTGCGTAAGCGTCAAGGACGGCAAGCGACTATGGACGAAGAAGTTTCCGGGCAAGATATTCTCGACTCCGGCCGTGCAGGGAAAATACCTTGTCTTCGGCTGCACCGACGGCAACATCTATGCGCTGAACGCCAAAAACGGAAGGACGATCTGGAAATATGCCGCAAGGAAATCCGTGCTGGGCAGTCCTGTGATATTCAATGACAGGGTCTATGTTGGCGCTTCGGACGGTTGCTTCAGGGCCCTTGACTTGAAGACCGGAAAGGCTGTGTGGACATATTCAGACGTGCAGGGATTCGTTGAGTGCCGCGCCTATGTCGATCGGGATCAGGTTGTGTTCGGCACTTGGGGAAACAGACTTTATTCGCTTGATCCTCAGACTGGTGCGCTCCAATGGGAGTGGAAATGCGAGAAGCCTTCGAGGATGTACTCCCCGGCGGCCGTGTGGCCAGTCAAGGCATCAGGGAAGATATTCATAGCTGTTCCGGACAGGAGGCTTTATGCGCTTGACGCGGCGACCGGAAAGGAACTCCGGCATTATGAGAAGTCTGCTCGTGAGGCGGTAGGTGTCTCGCCGGACGGGAAGAAGGTCTATTGCAAATCTATGTGGCACACAATTACTTCCGTGGATGCGGCGAGCCTTGAGGTGGATTGGTGCGCTGAGACTGGGGCTGGGTACGAGATTTCGCCGACTTCGATCGTCCGCATTGGAAATGAGGTGATTATGCCGACAGACAAGGGCAACATAATTGGCTTTGGCGCTGAGGACGGCAGCAGGCTTTGGGCCCGCAAGATCTCCATCGCGCTTGTGAATCCGATGGAGGTCTGGAGCGAAGGGGAAGTGACTTACATTCTCGCCTCCACAATGGACGGAACAGTGACATTGCTGCGCAGATAGCGGCTTAGAATGAAGTGACCATAATAAAGTGAATAGTTATATTATCGAATATGAAAAAAACACTACTGATTCTAGCGGCAGCCTTAGCCGCGACCCCGCTTCTTGCGGGCAAGAACGACAAGATGGAGCCTTGGCAGGATCCTAACGTGTTCGAGGAGAACCGCCTGCCGATGGCCGCCACCTTTGTCACCGACCAGCAGAAGACCCTGACTCTGAACGGAGTCTGGAAGTTCAAATGGAACGAGACCATCGAGGGCCGCACAAAAGGCTTCGAGGCCGTGGACTACAACGACACGGACTGGGGCACGATCCCGGTTCCTGGAATGTGGGAGCTGAACGGGTACAACGACCCGATCTACCTTAACGTCGGCTTCGCCTGGAGGGGGCACTACGAGAACAATCCTCCGTACCCTCCGACTGAGCACAACTACGTCGGTCAGTATCGCCGCATGTTCAACGTTGACAAGTCGTGGATCGGGAAACAGATCTGCCTCTGCATCGGCTCCGCCACCTCCAACGTCCGTGTCTGGGTCAACGGAAAGATGGTCGGCTACAGCGAGGACAGCAAGCTGGAGGCCCGCTTCGACCTGACCAAGTACGTCAAGGCAGGCGAGAACCTCATCGCCCTTGAGATCTTCCGCTGGTGCGACGGCTCGTATCTTGAGGACCAGGACTTCTGGAGGCTCAGCGGAATAGCCCGCGGGGTCTATGTCTATACCCGCGAGAGGGAGCGCATCGAGGATGTGAACATCATCGCCGGGATGGACGGGAACTTCACTGTCAACGCGAAGGTCACCAAGGGCGTGAGGAACGTCCGTGTCGCCGTCATCGACAGGAACGGCAACCAGGTGGCTTACAGGATGCGACTCCGGTAAAAGGGGAGGCCATCCTGAATGGAATGGTTCAGAATCCTGATCTCTGGAGCGCTGAGATCCCGAACCTCTACACTTTGAAAGTGACGGCCTCCGACAGGAAGAACGTTGTGGAAAGCACGTCCATCGATTTCGGATTCAGAACTGTCGAGATCAAGAACGGCCAGCTGCTTGTCAACGGCCAGCCTGTCCTCATCAAGGGCGCGAATCGCCACGAGATGAACGCCGACAAGGGCTATGTCGTCTCCGAGGAGGACATGATCAACGACATCCGCATAATGAAGGAACTGAATATGAACGCAGTGCGCACCTGCCATTATCCGAATGACCCTCGCTGGTACGCCCTCTGCGACAAGTACGGCCTCTATGTGGTGGATGAGGGCAACATCGAGTCCCACGGAATTGGGTACGGCGACAAGACTCTGGCGAAGAGACCGGATTACAAGGCCGCCCACCTCATCCGTGACCAGAGGATGATGCGAAGAGACTTCAACCACCCGTCGGTTATTATCTGGAGCCTTGGCAACGAGGCCGGATTCGGCGATACTTTCGTCGCCTGCTACGACTGGCTCAAAGCGAATGATCCTACCAGACCGGTTCAGTACGAAAGAGCCGAGAAGGCCAGTCAGAACGACATCATCTGCCCGATGTATGCCTCTCCGAAGTGGTGTGAGGATTTCGCAAAAGGAAACCCAGACAGACCGCTGATACAGTGCGAATATGCCCACGCGATGGGCAACTCGATGGGAAATTTCAAGGAATATTGGGACCTCATCCGCAAGTATCCTAACTATCAGGGCGGCTTCATCTGGGATTTTGTTGACCAGGCGCTCCGCTGGCCGTCCAACGAGGGCGGAACCGACCACATCTTCGCGTTCGGTGGTGATTTCAATGAATATGATCCTTCGGACGGCTCGTTCAACTGCAACGGCGTCATCGCCGCCGACAGGACCCTGCACCCTCACGCCTACGAGGTCCGCTACCAGCACAGGAATATTCATACATCACTTGCAGGCCAGGGCCGCGTGAACGTTTACAATGAATATTTCTTCAAGGATCTGAGCCAGTATCGGATGCTCTGGAATATTTCCGTTGACGGTGAGGCCGTGTCCTCGGGAGTCGTTGAGAACCTGAACATCGCCCCGCGGAAGACCGAGACTGTGGACCTTGGCTTCAAGACCATCCCTCAGGCTGACGCTGACATATTCCTTAACGTTTCGTATGTCCTCAAGACTGCCGACGGTGTGCTTCCGGCCGGAACCGAGGTGGCTTATGACCAGATTATGCTTAGGGAAAAGTCAGGTGCCGCTTTCGTCGCCGGATCCGCTTCAGTTAGCGGCAAGTCATTGGCTCACAGCGAGACCGCCGACGCTTATGTGTTCTCCGGCTCCTTCGCTTTCGCCGGCACGCAGGCTGACCGTGTCGGCGACTGGACCGCTACGTTCGACAAGACCACAGGATTCCTCACCGGTTACACCGTGAACGGTGTCCAGATGCTGTCCGAGCCGTTGACTCCGGAGTTCGCCCGCGCACCTAACGAGAACGATATGGGTGCGATGACGATCCGCGAGATGTACAACACCTGGCGTTATCCTGTCTATAAACTGAAAGCCGGTTCGCTTGTTGTTGACAAGGCGACCGATGGTGTCGGCCTTATGGCTTTGTCCGCTGAATATGAACCAATAGCCGGCGGGGCGGCCACCGTGAGGATGTTCTACGAGATATTCCCTGACGGAAGCATCAAGGCGACAGAGACGATGAAGGAAGCCGGCGGTCTGGCCAAGGCTCCGGCTCTTATGCGTTTCGGAATGAAGTTCGCGATGCCGGGCCGTTTCACCACCGTGGATTTCTACGGCAAGGGCCCTTGGGAGAACTACTCCGACAGGAACTCCGCCGCCGTTGTCGGCCGTTATGTGCAGAGTGTCAACGACCAGTACCACTACGGCTATGTCCGCACTCAGGAGTCCGGCACGAAGACCGGCCTGAGATATTTCCGTCTCCTTGACTCAAACGGCACCGGCCTTGAGGTCACCGCTGACGAGAGGTTCTCCGCCTCCGCCCTTCCGTTCTCGATGAGGGATCTGGACTGCCTTGAGAACGGTACTCCGAAGCGTGCCAACAAGACCAACACCCAGAACGGCGAGGCCCGCCATTCCCTGAACCTTAAGGCCAAGGCGCACGAGAACGACCGCGCCAACGGCACGACATACGTCAACTTCGACCTCAGGCAGATGGGTGTGGGTGGCATTAATTCCTGGGGGACAATTCCTCTGGACCAGTACCTCATCCCGGCCACCGAGCGTGAGTTCAGATTCGTCATCCGCCCGGTGGGCAACTAGAATCTGTCGTGGCGCTTAACGCCTTGAATATGAGCGTAAAACATTCTGTCCTGGTGCCGTAACAGGTACCAGGACAGTATGCTTTTGCATGAAGACCAGGCGGTTATCCGCCATGCCCTTTTTACCATTGGTCACTTCGAAAGGCTCAGTGACCATGCTAATTGCGGTCGCTGAGCTTGTCGAAGCGCCTCCACCGTTTCAGAAGCGGGAAATACTGCCGCATCTGATCCTTGTACTGTTCCCGGGTGATTGGCTCAGGAATATGCTTGTTCACCTCATCGACAAACCGCGAGCAGTGATCTATCATCTCGTCCATCGTGCAGTCCTGGAGGAACTTGCCGTCCTTATAGCAGTACTGGCAGTAGTCAAAGCTCACGCTTCCGTCAGCGTTGGTCCCGCAGTCCTCTTTCCTTGTCAGCGGCATCCCGCAACTCTGGCAGAACTGCGGAAGCTGCTCCTCGTTGAAATCCTTCTCCTTCGCCGGGAACGTGGCCTCGAACGCCTCGAAATCCTCAGGATTCTCGTCAGCGACATAATAACCTTTCGGAGTCATATAAGTGCCCTCGACTCCGTCCAGATAGCCTGGGATGAGCTCCTTAGCGAGGAAATAAGGCACCTCGCTGTCCTTTGGCTCTCCGTGGTAGTGGATCTTCAAAGTGCTGGCGACAACAAACCCCGCGTGCTTGTAGAAACCTATCTTTCCCTCCATACAAAGCACCCCGATGCCCATCTCACGGGCCTTCTCCATTGAATATGTCAGGAGTTTGAGCCCGTAGCCTTTGCGTTTATATTCAGGAAGGATGCTGATCGGCCCGAATGTCCAGGCCGGCAGTATGCCGCCGTCCTCGCGGACGATGGTGGCCTTGGAGTACATCACGTGCCCGATGATCTTCCCGTCCTCCTCCATCACGAAGTCGAGCTCGGGGATGAAGTCCGGGTTCTCACGGTACTTGTGAAGCACGTAATGCTCTGTGCAGCCCGGTCTGTAAGTATTCCAGAATGCCTCTCTGGTGAGGTTCTCTACCTCTCGGTAGTCTTTGGGTTGTTCAAGTCTGATGTTCATTTCTATTTTATTTTTTGCTTTTTATGAATAAGGTAGATAGAAACCATATTTGTGATTCCGTTGACGGTCAGCAGCGCGAACGCAGACCAGATGAAGTTTCCGAACATAAAGGAGAGGAACGGAAACGCTTCCCTGAGTTGGGAAAGCAGCGGATCCATCTGGAATGTCACCCCGCTCGGGTCGTAGATCATCATTCCGAATCCGACAACAGCTCCGAGCGCGATGAAAATATGCCCAGAACAGTTGTATGCCACGAACAATCTTTGTTTTCATAATGACGTTTGAGAAGCTGTTTTGAATTGTTTGAAATGTTCTTTGAGGTGAAAAATCTTCATTTTCTTCCCGCTTCTTCAGTCAGATAGCACCGCTATCTTCCTTGGAAGAAGCGGTCGAAACTAAAGTTTTTCACTCTCAAACCTTCAAACAAACAATTCAAAACAGCTTCTGATTTGTGAACCAATTTTCGGATGCAAAGTTACTCCGGAACATCCATCTTCGCGATGCCTGGATGTGGACAATCGTATGTTGTGAATATCTTGATATTCAATGATATTCGTGAACTGAATATGGACAACCCCCGAAAGTTACATTGGAACTTCCGAGGGTTGTATCATACAATGCGGAATCGAGATCCGATATTCTATTAGTATCTGTTGAGCGGACGGCCGGCGGTCATATTGTGGACCTTGTGCCTTACGGTCTCAAGAACCTTGGCGTACTCCTCGGCTCCTTCCTGGGAGACACCATTGACAACATCGGCGTACTTGGCCACGGCGCTGAGAACGGTGTCGATCAGCTCGACGATCTCGGTCATGTCCTTCTCCACGAAACCTCTGGAAGTGATGGCCGGTGTGCCGACCCTGACTCCGGATGTCTTGAACGGAGAACGGGTGTCGAACGGAACCATATTCTTGTTGAGGGTGATCTCGGCCTTCTCCAGCTCCTTCTCGGCCATCCTTCCGGTCACGTCAGGGAACTTGGTCCTGAGGTCGATCAGCATCAGATGGTTGTCGGTGCCGCCGGAAACGACCTTGTAGCCTCTTGCAACGAACTCCTCGGCCATCTTCTTGGCGTTGGCCATAACCTGCTTCTGATATTCCACATATTCAGGCTGCATCGCCTCGTAGAAAGCGACAGCCTTGGCGGCGATCACGTGCTCAAGAGGTCCGCCCTGAACTCCAGGGAACACGCTTGAGTTGAGGATCGCGCTCATCTTCTTGATCTCGCCCTTAGGTGTCTTCAATCCCCAAGGATTGTCGAAGTCCTTGCCCATCAGGATGATGCCTCCGCGTGGTCCGCGAAGTGTCTTGTGGGTGGTGGATGTCACGATGTGGGCGTACTTGGGGGGTTCTTGAGCAGACCCGCGGCGATGAGGCCGGCTGTGTGGGCCATATCGATCCAAAGGAGGGCTCCCACCTCGTCGGCGATGGCGCGCATCCTCTCATAGTCCCACTCACGGGAATATGCCGAAGCGCCTCCGATGATGAGTTTCGGCTTGCACTCACGGGCAGTGGCCTCCATCTTGTCGTAGTCGATCATCCCGGTCTCCTCGTCAAGGCCGTAAGCCACGGCGTGATAGAGGATTCCGGAGGCGTTGACAGGCGATCCGTGGGTCAGGTGGCCTCCCTGTGAGAGGTCAAGTCCCATAAAGGTGTCGCCAGGCTTGAGGCAGGCCATAATGACGGCCATATTCGCCTGGGCGCCGGAGTGAGGCTGAACGTTGGCATATTCAGCGTCATAGATCTTGCAGAGGCGGTCGATCGCAAGCTGCTCGATCTGGTCAACGATCTGGCAGCCGCCATAGTACCTCTTGCCAGGGTAGCCTTCGGCGTACTTGTTGGTGCAGATGGATCCCATCGCCTCCAGCACGTAATCGCTTACGTAGTTTTCTGATGCAATCAATTCGAGTCCGGAAGACTGCCTTTCCTTTTCATTTCTGATCAGATCAAAAATCTGAAGAGATCTGTTTCATAAAATTCTGTTGTTAGTGTTACCCGTCGTTTATGTGCCGGGATTGACAAAGATAAGATTAAAAAACGATTTTTGCTATATTTGCAACCATAAAAGCATAATATGGTGAAAGACAGAAAGCTGTTGAGCATAGAAATGGGAAGAGTGTCTCCCGATGAATATAAGGAACTTCCTCAGATCGGGGTGGTTGTGGTGCTGGACAACATCCGCAGCGCGCACAATGTGGGGTCGGCGTTACGCACCTGCGACTCTTTCAAGATAGACAAGCTTTGGCTTTGCGGAATATGCGCGGTGCCGCCGTCGGCGGAGATCCACAAGTCGGCCCTCGGGGCGGAGGACAGTGTGCCTTGGGAGCATTCGGACAGCACTCTGGATGTGGTTAGCCATTTGCGTTCAGTGGGGTATGAGATCGTCAGTGTGGAGCAGACCGTCAATTCTGTCAGTCTGGAGAAATTCTCGCCGGAATTCGCCGAGGGAAAGAAATATGCTTTGATCTTCGGCAACGAGGTGGATGGGGTGGATCAGGCGGTTGTGGACGCTTCGGATATGTCCTTGGAGATTCCGCAGTTCGGCACCAAGCACTCGCTGAACGTCTCCGTCTCCGTCGGGGTGATTCTCTGGCACTTCACGCTTGCGCGGCTAATGGACAAGTCTCTTCTACAGCCTCGGCGACCGGAACATCACGGTCACTGATCCAGTCGAAGTGCCGGTCTTCACATGAGCGGTCCGGTGTCAAAATGAAAGAGGGTGGCCAAAGTCCTTCAGCCACCCTCTCTTGGAGTAATATTCAGTCTTACTCAACGTCCCACCAGATGCGGCCTTCGGTCCTGTCGTTGTCGGAGCCGTACTTGGCATCGCGCTTGAGGGCGTCGATCGCAGCATTGAAGTTGCCGATGTTCAGCGTGTTAGGAGTGCCGAGCGAGTTGCGCCTCGGGATCACAAGCGCATCGCCGTTACTCAGAACCTCAAAATATGCGACACCGTCTTCCGGTTCAGGTTTACCCTTGAAGGCCGGCAGGCCGGTGCGCTTCCATGTCGCCCACATCTCCTCCGGATTCATGTACAGGTTGACCCACTGCTGGGAGATGATCTTCTCCAGCGTGACGTCCGAGAACTCCGGACGGGCGAGATATTCATTGATCTTCGCATCCGTGATCGGGGAATAGTTAGGAGCGGTCTCCGCTGTCTGAGCGACAACGAACATGTTCGTCGCCCAGTCCCGGTACTGCTCCATCGAGGCCTTTACCCCCTCTCTGAACCATCCCTTCGCGTCTTTTCCGGCCACGGAGCCGCCTTTCTTGACGGCGATCTCGGCCAGCATCAGACAGGTCTCAGGGTAGGTGATCAGCGGTGTGAAGGTGTGCATCTTCTCCTGGTTGATGTAGAAGTCCTGCCCCTCAATGGCTCTCGCCGGCATGTTGTTGTTGCCGATGATGCCTCCGTTGGTCTGCTTGCCCCAGGAGTGTCCCTCGGTGTTGCCGTAGAGCTCGGCGGCGGCGATGGCGGCGACAGTGAAGACTTCGCCTCCCAGCTTGAGCGTCTGTTCAGGCATCTGGAGCATGCCCATGAAGTTGTAGTTGCCCGAGATGTCGCCGCTTCTGCCGTAGCCTCCGGAGCCGGAAGGACCTCCGTACTCGCCGGTGCCGACCCAACGGCTCTCATGACTGATGCCGTAGTAGTTGTGGTTGGCCTTCAGGCTTGCCCTGAGCCAAGGGGCGATGTCCGCGTGGATGGTAAGATCCGAAAGGATGGAGTTCTCGTTACGCCTTTGAAGTTGTGTGTCTCGTGTGTGGAAGTAAGACCGCAGAGTTCCATACCTTGAGGTGGATTCCACCGCCTGTGTCTCAGGGTCGCGGTATTGCTTGTAATAGGCCGCGATGTCCACGTTTCAAGGCAGGTGGTAGGCGGTCATCATGCCGACATTGTTGCCCCAGTCCCAGCCTCCCTGGCTGGCTCCGTTCTTGGCGGAGGAGAAGGCGTACTTCACGCTGAGTTCCATGGAGAAGATCCGGTTGAGCTCGGTGATGCCTCTGAACGAGATGTTGTGGCGGTGGAAGTCGTTGTTCAGGAAGACTCCCTTGGTCTTTGTGAATCCGTAGGACAGGTGGAACGAGGACTTCTCGCCTCCGCCGCTGATGGCCACGTTGGTGGTGTTGTTTATTCCTGTCTGGTAGAATTCCTTCCAGTTCATCGGGTGAGGGGACAACGGCGTATTTTGCCGTCTGGCATCCACTGGTTTCTCAAACTGCCGTCCATTTTCGGACCCCAACTGTAACCTGCGCTGATTATCGCTCCGTTGGCTGAAAGTCTCCTTGGTAGCCATCGTGAGGTGCGCCCGCTCCGTAGATGTTCTGAAGCTCGACCGGCGACTTGTGGACATCGGTGACCTCCACTGTCTGGTTGACCTCGACTCCCAGACCCTGCTTGCTGTACTTGCCGCCTTTGGAGACAACAATCACGATCGCTCCGTTGGCCCCTCGGGAGCCGTAGAGCGCTGTCGCCGCCGCTCCCTTGAGGACGGTCACGCTCTCGTAGTCGGCAGGGTTGAGGTTCTTCAACTGGGATCCCCAGTCTGTTCCGGCCAGATTGCCCGTGATAGGTTCCTGGATGATCAATCCGTCAATCACGAAGATCGGGGAGTTGTTCTTGTCCACGGAGTTCGCCCCTCGGATTGTGATTGATGGCGAAGACGTGACACCGGAGGCTCCTCACGTGTTGATCTGGAGACCGGCCACCTTACCCTGAAGCGCGTTGACCGGATTGATGGTGTTGGTTCGCTCGATCTCGTCCGTGGAGACCCTTGTGGTGGCGTAGCCGACTCTGTCTGGCCTGCTTCGGCAGACCGAGGGCGGTCACGACCACCTCTCCGAGCATCTGGGAATCCTCCTTGAGGGTGACGGTCAAGGTGTTCCCTGTCACGGTCACGTTCTCGGTGATGAAACCGATGGAGGAGACCACGAGGACATCACCCCTTTTTGCCCGGATTTCGAACCGTCCCTTGGCGTCGGTCGCCGTGCCGGTGGATGTTCCTTGGATGATGACAGAGACTCCCACGAGAGTCTCGCCGCGTTCGTCAAGGACAGTACCCCTGACGATGTTGTCCTGCTGAGCGGCGGAAGCGGCTTCCGCGTCTGCCCGGGCCTTCCGCCCGCCGTCACAGGATTGAGGACGGCCGGCAGGAGGAGGACTCCAGCCATTAGTCCAATAAGATGTGGTTTTAGAAAAAACTACTCATAATTAGTTGATATTGAGGTAATTATATACGTTGGTTAGATATGTTGCGCGCACGGTTCTTCGTCAATTTCGGTGCAGCCCTCCGGACACACTAGTACTTGTCCTCGGTGATCTCCATCTCCCTGCGTGTCAGCCGTCGTCGGTCGATGGCCCTCCATGCTAAGAAGATGTAGGCCAGCACGAACGGGATTGCCAGCGACACCCAGGCCATATTGTCCTGAGCGTGAACTCGCTGGAGCAGCTGTTGCTGATGGTCAGGGAACTCTGGAGGTCGGAGCAGGATGGGTAGTAGGCCGTTCCGTTGTAGCCTGCGATGAGGAACAGCGACATCACCGCCGGCACCGTTCCTGCCCCTGTGAGCCATATGCTCATGCGTTTCCGTCTGCCGAAGAACTGGATGCCTATTCCCAAAAGGACGAACAATACCCCGAGCAGGAATATGATTGCCACGGAAGGAGTCTGGATGAAGTTGTGCAGGTACTTGTACTCCTCGACATAGATGACCCCGGCGGAGTCCACCGCGTAGCCCGGCATTGTAAGAAGCATGGCCATGCAGGCGAGGAATGCTGCCAGGAACAGTCCTGAAGTCCACCTGACCGCCCGCACGAGTTTTCCCTCAAGTCTCTCGTCCTCGATACTGCCTTGCATGTACATCCCTCCGAGTACCTGCGTGAGGAACATCACCGTGAGTCCGAACGCTATGGTGAAAGGGTTGGCCAGCGCCTCCAGTCCGTGCCACTCGTTGCCCCAGACGCTGATTGTCGGGGCGAGACTCTCTCCGACCGCCGCCTTGTTGACGATGAAGTCCGAACCGGTGAAGAAGGTGCTGACGGCGGCTCCCACGATGAACGGTCCCAGACAGCCGTTGATCAGAAGGAAAGTCCTGAATGTGTTCCTGCCCAGCAGGTTGCCCAGTTTCGTCTGGAACTCGTAGGAGACGGCCTGGAACACGAAGGTGACAAGCAGCAGGATCCAGACCCAGTAGGCACCGCCGAAACTGGTGCTGTAAAACAGTGGGAACGAGGCGAAGAACGCTCCGCCGAACGTTACGAGCGTGGTGAAAGTGAACTCCCATTTCCTTCCTGTCGAATTGACGATCAACTGCCTCTCTTCCTCATCCTTGGTGATGAATATCAAGGAGTTGCCACCCTGTACGAACATCAGGAAGACGAGAAGTCCGCCAAGCAGGGAAATGATGGCCCACCAGTAGTTCTGTAGGAATTCGTATGTGAACATGGCTTGGTTTCTTGATGTGGTTGTGTGTCTAGTAAGTGTTTCCCGGCCCCTTGCGGATAGCCTTGAGCAGGATTCTGATTTCTATCGCCAGGAAGAGGGTGAATATTCCCAAAAAGAGGAAGAATGTGGTCTTTACGGCATCCACGCTGACGCTTGAGACTCCCGCTTTCACAGGCAGCAGATCCTGGATCGCCCACGGCTGTCTTCCGACTTCGGCCACAATCCATCCGGCCTGGCCGGCGAGATAGACCAGAGGAATGGACAGCACGCAGATCCAAAGGAACCATCGGTTCCGCTCCAAGGTCTCCCTTCTCGCGTAGTGGAAGGCGAGCGCCATCACGAGCAGCAGGAAGCAGCCAAGCCCCACCATCACGCGGAACGCCCAGAAGACGATTCCGACAGGTGGGATCAGCTCCTCTTCGGAGGAGATGTAGCCGTAGCCGAAGTATGCGGAGTTGTCCATAAGCGTCTGCCTTGCGGCCGCTGCCAGCTCATGGTCGCTTTCCTTGGCCTTCCTGTAGGTTCTGAATGCGGACAGGGCGGTGTCGCCTCTGGCCATCATCTCGGCGGCGGAAGGATGCTTCGTCCCGTTCCGATCAATGTAGCCATCGAGAATGTCCTGTATGCCAGGCACATAGCCGTCAGCGTTCCCTGTGGCCAGAACTGAGAGCATTCCCGGAATCTCTATTCCAGGGACAATGGAGAACGGCGCTCGTGTGCCGCCTCTCTGAAGGCCTTCGGCCGCGGCGAGTTTCATCGGCTGGTGGTCGGCGACGTGGACGGCCGACCTGTCCCCGGAGAACATCACGGCGACAGCCCCCACAATGCCCACGACTGCGGCTACCCTTATGCTCGCAAGGGAGAAACGCTGCTCGCGTCCGCGGAGAAGGTACCAGCAGCAGATTCCGATCACCACCACGGCCCCGGTCATCCATCCGCTCAGTACTGAGTGGAAGAATTTGCTGACGGCCATCGGGTTGCTCACGACGGCCCAAAAATCCACCATCTCGTTCCGGACAGTGTCCGGGTTGAAGGCCATCCCGACTGGATGCTGCATCCAGCCGTTGGCCACGAGAATCCAGTAGGCGGAAAGGGACGCTCCGATGGCGGTCAGCCATGTTGAGGCCAGATGGAAGCCTTTACTGACTCTTCCCCAGCCGAAGAACATCACCGCGACGAAGGTGGCCTCGATGAAGAAGGCAAAGATTCCCTCGATGGCGAGCGGCGCTCCGAATATGTCGCCGACGAACCACGAGTAGTTGCTGAAGTTGGTCCCGAACTCGAACTCAAGGATGATTCCTGTCGCGACGCCGACGGCGAAGTTGATACCGAATATCTTCATCCAGAACTTCGCGGCGTGTTTCCAGAAGTCCACCTTGCGGATGACGTAGAGCGTCTCCATAATGGCCATTATCACAGACAGTCCGAGGGTCAGCGGGACGAAGATCCAGTGATAGCAGGGCAGTCAGGGCGAACTGCGCCCTTGACCAATCGACTAAGGCTGATTCTATCATAGTGTTGGACTTTTTGCGCCCGGGGGCAATCTCGGGCGTGATTGAACTTATCTCACGTCAGGCGGCGATTGCCCATCGCACCGGACATTCACAGTAATATTCATTGATGAAAGATTGTTTCCCACCGCCTCGATTTTCTCTTCCGTGGTCTTGCCGGCGAGGGCAGGCCTGAAGAAGAACACCCTGAGGACAGCGAACAGGATGAAAAGTTTCAAGAATATGAGAACCCACAAGATGCGTCCCCACGTCATTCCTTTGAAACCTTGCACATAGAATCTGATAATACGGCCCGGCAATGCTTTAAGCCCGCCTGAGGCTTCCGGACTGTCAGGGAGTGGAGTGGCGGTGGCCCGGTCTCTTTTCCGGAACCATATTCAACCCTTTTCTGGAGTCAGTTGAAAGCGTGTTGGTCTTACTCATAAAATCAATACGTTTTTGTTAAACTTCAGTTTGTATCGTGTTAGGGGAAATCCGAAATAATGCTGGTCAGCCACGACTTTCCCTCGGTCTTGCCGTCTGCAATTTTTTGCAATAGTAGTAAGAATAATTCTAATCTGCAAACAATTGTCCGCATTTAAGTGCTGAATAATTAATGCTTTAGTCGCCGAGCCTTTTCGCAAACGATTTCGCCTCCCAGTTCGTTCCCCGCTGCCGACTGCCCGTTCCTTGCTGCCTGCTGCTCGTTCCCTGCTGCCCGTTCCCCGCTGCCTGCTGCCAACTGCCCGTTGCCAACAGCCCGCTGCCGACTGCCGACCGACCATGACCGCATCGATTACTCTTCGTGAGCGGAACCGGCCCTTCCTGCGCACCAGAGCACCTGGCCTGCTCCTTGGTGAGCGGAACAGCCCCATTTGCTCACGAGACTGGTGATTCGGTCGGTTTGGTGAGCGGAACCGGCCCTTCCTGCGCACCAGAGCACCTGGCCTGCTCCTTGGTGAGCGGAACAGCCCCATTTGCTCACGAGACTGGTGATTCGGTCGGTTTGGTGAGCGGAACCGGCCTTCCTGCGCACCAGAGCACCTGGCCTGCTCCTTGGTGAGCGGAACAGCCCTATTTGCTCACGAGACTGGTGATTCGGTCGGTTTGGTGAGCGAAACCGGCCTTCCTGCGCACGGGGAGGGAGTCGGGGGGAGGAGGGCTGTCAACTCTCCAGCCAGCCCAGAAAGTCCTCGGCTCTGGAGCGGCTGACGGTAAGGTCAGGCGCCTGGCCGAGATTTGACGAAAGCTGAACCTTAGGTGTCACCCGGAGCCGCCCGCCAAGCAGCTTGGTCACACACTCGATCGCATCCTTCGCGAATATGCAGCTTCTGGAAATCCTGAAGAACCGCTCGGGATCAAGATCGGTGATGAGCGAATCCATCGTTGAATCAACGATATATACCGCTCCGCCGTGCGTCACGACATGGTTGTTCTTGTCCTCTGAATGAAAAAAAAACGCAAATCTCGTCAGCCTTCACGGGCACGATCCTGTCGTTGAACTGCACCAGAAAACGCTCCTTGAACCCGTGTCCGGAATCCTTCCGCGAGATCGCACCGAGAATCTTCTCGACATCCAACTCTCCGGAGGAAAACTGTCGACATCTTTCCACGGCTCTCTTCAAGGCCGACGTGTCTATCGGCTTGAGAAGGTAGTCGATAGAGCCAGCCTCGAACGCCTTGACGGCATAGCTGTCGTAGGCAGTCGTCATCACCACGCGAGGCTTCACGGCCACCTGCCGGAAAATTTCAAAGCACTCTCCGTCAGAAAGTTCCACATCCATGAATATCAAGTCCGCCTCGTCGGGCCTTTCCTTGAGCCGGGCTACAGACTCGCTGACCGAAGCGCATTCCCCGACAACCTCGATGTCCGGGAAATTGGCCTCCAGCATCTTCTCAAGGCTCCTTCGGGCCATCATTTCATCTTCTATAATAAGGACTTTCATAAGAGCGGCAACTTTACTTTGTAGAAATCGTCAGTACGGATGATCTCGATCCCCTTGCCGGAACGATCCCTGTACTGTTGGCGTATGTAGTTGAGACCCAATCCGCTGGACTGCGCCTCGGTGATTTTCGGAATGAGGTTGTTCGTCACCGTCAGTGTCTCCCCGTCGGAGACCACGCTGACGTTCAGCGGCTTGGCGGGAGACACTGCGTTGTGTTTCGTGGCGTTCTCAATAAGGAGCTGAACCGAGCACGGAACCACGTGCCTTGACAAGTCTTCGGGCCGGATGCCGACCTCCACGTCTAACCCCTCCTGGAACCTGACCTTCAGCAGGTCGCGGTACATCTCCACGTAGGTCATCTCGTCCCGGAGCGTCACCGTGCCCTCCTCCTCGTTGCGGAGCATGTAGCGGTAGATTCCCGCCAGCTTATGAATATACTCGCTCGCCCCCCCTCGTCCCTTCCGTCCAGCACGAGGGCGTCCAGAATGTTCAGCGAATTGAAGAGGAAATGCGGGTTGACCTGCTGCTTGAGGTTGAGGTACTGGAACTTGGCGAGGTCGGCGCGATTCTTTTCCTTCTCGGCGTTGCGGCGGGCCGTGATGGCATATTCAATCATGTAGATCACGGAATAGATCATCACTTCCGCTATGAACGCCACCAGGGCGAGTTCAAGGAAACTCTTAGCGGAGGAAGGGCGGCGGAATTCGAACGGCAGTCCGGAGCTGACAAGGGCCGCGGCGACAGCGGAAAGCGCTATCAGGAAGACCGCCGTTGCGAGGATGTGTCCGGCCGAGGATTTCCGGTCCGACATATTCTTGGTCTGCTCCACGAAGAGGATCGTCAGGCAGACCATCACCAGAAGGATGAAGGTGTTGTCGGCAAATGCGGCGACCGCGTTCACCACGGATCCCCCTTCAAAGAGGGTGGAACTGAATATGTAGATTATGATCCTGACAATCAAGATGATGGCCACGGCGACGGAGAGCCATGTGATCTCGAGGCTTCTTGCCTTTGGACTCTTTTTCCGTACCTGTCGGCGTAGCGTCTCATGAAGAAGACCAGTCCCCAGCCCATCGACTCGGTGGTCGTGAATGTGGCGATCGCGGGGGAAAGCAGGGGGTGGTTGATGAACGTCCCTGCGAGCGCGGCGATCCCGTTGCCGAGGAGGTAGCCGAGAATGTTGGCGATGATGATGACGATGGAGGAGAACTCCACGCTCTGTCGGTACCTCAGGCAGAGGATGACCGTGAGGACGATCGTGAGCGTGGTCAGGGCCAGTTCGTCCCCGAGGTTCAGTAACCTGCACAGCACCGCCGTGGCCACGTGGAGCAACGCGAAAGCGTGGATTATGGATGATGTCCTTAGTTTCATGCCGTTAATGATGGTTGGGTGACCGTTAACTCTTCACAATCGCCAAAGTACTGCAATTTAAGAAAAATATCTTTCATTTCGTCATTAAAAGCCGGCGATTCATCCGCTTTTTCTTTCCATTCATCGTTTCAATAATTACAAATCGGTGCTAATCAACTATATTTACGCCGAAAATGACACTGAAATTAGTACCGTAAAATGCAATCCAAGAGCAAACTTACGTTTTGGGAGATGTGGAACCTCAGCTTCGGCTTTTTCGGGGTGCAGATCGCCTATGCCCTCCAGAGCGCGAACATCAGCAGGATCTTCGCCACCTTGGGAGCGGATCCGCACCAGCTGAGCTTCTTCTGGATCCTCCCGCCTCTGATGGGCATGATCGTCCAGCCTCTGATCGGCAAGTGGTCCGACAGAACCTGGTGCAGGATGGGACGCAGAAAACCTTATCTGCTGATCGGAGCCTTGATTTCGGTTCTCGTGATGATCTTTCTTCCGAACGCCGGCAGCCTGAGTTTCTCCTCAAGGCTGATCCTCGGACTCAACGGTGCCATGTGGTTCGGACTGTTCTCGCTCATATTCCTTGACACTTCAATCAATGTCGCGATGCAGCCGTTCAAGATGATGGTCGGGGACATGGTCGGCGAGGAACAGAAGGCTCAGGCCTATTCGATCCAGTCGCTTCTTTGCAACGCCGGCAGCCTGGTGGGCTACCTTTTCCCGATTTTCTTCACCTGGATCGGCATCGCCAACATCGCCCCAAAGGGGCAGGTGCCGCCGTCCGTGATCTGGAGCTTCTGGTGCGGCGCCGCGATCCTTATCCTCTGCGTGCTATACACTTTCCTGAATGTCAAGGAGATGAATCCTCAGGAATATGCCGAGTTCCATTCCATCGATCCAAAGCGTCAGGCTGAGGAGGAGAAGGACAATCCGGGACTCATCAGACTGCTGCTCCATGCTCCCAAGACATTCTGGACCGTGGGACTCGTGCAGTTCTTCTGCTGGGCGGCGTTCATGTACATGTGGACCTATTCCAACGGAGCCATCGCCGCCAACTGCTGGAACGCCACCGACACGGCCTCCGAGGGCTATCAGGCCGCTGGCAACTGGGTCGGGGTAGTCTTCGCCGTGCAGGCTGTCGGATTCAATCGTGGGCGATTGTGCTTCCTAAGTTCCGCTCCTTGAAACTGGCCTATGTGGTGAGCCTTCTGATCGGAGCCGTCGGCTTCATCTCCGTTGCGTTCATCCACAACCAGTACCTGCTCTGCGTGTCGTACCTGCTGATCGGAACCGCCTGGGCCGCGATGCTCGCGCTTCCGTTCACACTTCTGACCAACGCTCTCGACGGGGGAGCATCTGGGCAGCTATCTCGGCCTGTTCAACTGCACCATCTGCCTTCCGCAGATCGTCGCCGCGGCGCTCGGCGGAGTGGTGCTGAGACTTCTGGGCGGAGTCCAGGCGAACATGCTCGTCACTGCGGGTGTCCTGCTTGTGCTTGGCGCGCTGAGCGTCCGTCTAATAAAGGAAAGGAAACAATAATAACCTTAATAATCATATTAAATGAATATTCAAACAATTCAAACATTCCAGATGAAAAGGATTATAGCTGCCGTGGCGACCTTGCTTCTTTGCCTGGTCGGCACTACCGTATCCGCTCAGAGCGGGTATCAGGTGAAGGGAGTTGTAGTTGACGCCGCCGGTCCGGTCATCGGTGCCACTGTCATGGAACAGGGTACGCAGAACGGTATCGCGACCGGTCTCGACGGAGACTACATCCTTAACGTTTCCGGCCCGGATGCCACTGTCGAAATCAGCTGCATCGGCTACAAGACACAGTCTTTCAAGGCTTCCGAGGTTCCGGCCAAGATTATTCTTACCACCGACACCGAGTTTCTTGACGATGTGGTCGTGATCGGCTACGGTACCGTCAAGAAGAGCGACATGACTGGCTCGATCTCCTCCGTGAAGGCCGACCAGCTCAACAAGGGTATGGTGACATCACCATCGGATCTGCTCCAGGGCAAGTCCGCCGGCGTTGTCGTCACGATGGGTGACGGCGCTCCGGGTTCCGCCAGCACCATCAGAATCCGTGGCGGTTCCTCTCTGAAGGCCAACAACAACCCTCTCGTCGTGGTTGACGGTCTGCCTCTTTCCGAGACAGGCATCAGCGGAGTCTCCGACGCGCTTTCCTCCATCAACCCTAACGACATCGAGAGCTTCACTGTCCTGAAGGACGCCTCGGCGACCGCCATCTTCGGATCGAGAGCCTCCAACGGTGTCATCATGATCACCACCAAGAAGGGTTCCAAGGGTTCCGAAGGCATCCACGTGAGCGCGGACTTCACCGGAAGCGTCAGCCAGAACGCCAAGTACGTGGATGTGCTGACAGGCGATGAGATGCGTGACCTTATGAAATCGTACTTCGGTGACGGAGGTTCGGCCTACGCCGCCCTCGGCAAGGAGAACACCGACTGGCAGAAGGAAATCTACCAGCTGGGTAAAACTATTGACGGCAACGTGGCAGTGTCCGGCAGGGTAGGGAAGAGCGACATCTTCCGTATGCCTTACCGCGTGTCCATCGGCTACCACAACCAGGACGGTACCCTCAAGACCTCCAACCTTGAGCGTGAGACCATCTGCTGTGTCAACCTCAACCCAAGCTTCTTTGACGACCATCTTCTTGTCAATCTCAACGGCAAGCTGATGAACATGGACAACAAGGTTCGCCAATCAGGACGCCATCGGCGGCGCTGTCCGCATGGATCCTACCCAGCCTGTTTACGACGCGAACGGCCTGAACGGCTACTGGTGGTGGAACTACGGCAAGGGCACGCAGACCATCGATAACTGCAACGCACAAGCCCAGATGAACCCTGTCGCCCTTCTGAACGACAAGCTTGACAAGTCCAACGCCAAGCGTTTCATCGGCAACGCCCAACTCAACTACAAGGTCCATGGATTCGAGGATCTGAGCCTCAACCTCAACCTTGGTCTGGACTGGTCCAAGTCAGACGGTACGGTTGATGTCGCTCCCGGCACGGAAATGTCATTCCACAACACCCAGGAGTCCGGTTCCGGTTATCACAACAACTATTCCCAGATAAGGCGTGACCAGACCCTTGAGTTCTATGCCCAGTACGACAAGACTCTCGGCAAGCACACCTTCAACGCGATGGCAGGTTACTCCTGGCAGCACTTCTACAATTCGACTTTCAACGAGAAGTACAAGGCTGACGGCACCCTTCCTACCGCTTCCGACTACTATCTGAGCAGTCCTAACACCTTCAGAACCGAGTACTTCCTCGTGTCTTTCTTCGGACGTGTGAACTATTCGTTCAACGACCGCCTTCTCGTGACCGCCACCCTGCGTGACGACGGCACCTCCCGTTTCGCCAACAACAAGTGGGGTCTCTTCCCTTCGGTGGCGGTAAGCTACAACTTCGGCAAGGAGAGGTTCATCGCGGACAGCGGTGTGGTCTCAGCCCTGAAGCTCAGGCTCAGCTGGGGACAGACTGGCCAGCAGGATCTCCAGTCCGGAGACTACCCGACACTGTCGTCCTACAAGTACAACACGAACCAGTCGATGTACTACTTCGGCAACAAGTTGATCACTCCGATAACGCCGCTTGGCTACAACGCCGACCTCAAGTGGGAGACCACCACGACCTACAACATCGGTCTTGACTACGGCTTCCTCGGCGACAGGATCTTCGGTAGCGTGGATCTCTACAAGCGCGACACCAAGGATCTCCTGAACCGCACTCCTGTGGCCGCCGGCGCCAACCTGTCCAACTACTTGAACGCCAACATCGGAGACCTTACCAACAAGGGATTCGAGTTCGAGTTCAACGCCATTCCCTGTCCAGACAAGGGACTGGAACTGGACCCTGGGCTTCAACGCGACCTTCAATGAGACCAAGATCTCCAGGCTTACCACCGATGACGAACGCGCCGACTATTTCGGAATCACTACCGGAGGCATCGCCGGCGGTACAGGCAACATGGTCCAGATCCATCAGACCGGCCACGCCCCTAACTCGTTCTTCGTCTATAAGCAGGTCTATGACACGGACGGCAAGCCGATCGAAGGCCTCTATGCCGACCTGAACAAGGACGGAAAGATCGACGACAACGACAAGTACTGCTTCCACAATGCCGCTCCGGACTGGACATTCGGCTTCAACACGCAGGTGGCGTACAAGCAGTGGACCCTCGCAATGAGCGCCCATTCAAATGTCGGCAACTATGTCTACAACAACATCGCCTCCAACGGCGACCTCCTGACCGACCTCTGGGCCAACAACTTCGTGAACAACCGTTATTCCACGGCGAAGGAGCACAACTTCTCGTCATACCCCCAGTATTGGTCCAATCTTTACGTCGAGAACGCATCCTTCCTGAAGATCGACAACATCACCCTCAGCCGCTCGTTCGTTCGGCCGGCCAGAAGACTCCGATGTCGTTCAACGTCTTCGCGACCGTTCAGAACGTGGCCTGCTTCACCAAGTACGGTGGAATCGACCCTGAGATCTTCTCCGGTATCGACAACAACATGTATCCGAGGCCTCGTACCTACATCCTTGGTGTCAAGTTCAACTTCTAATGCGACATAGACAATGAAAAATATTATCAGATTTACAGCGGTCGCCCTCGCCGCGACAATGCTCGCCTCAGCGGCCACGTCCTGTGTAGGTGACCTTGACGTGAAGCCTATCGATCCAAACATCGAGCTTCCTGAGGACGTGCTCAACAGCCAGGAGGCTTTCACAGCCCTTCTCGCCAAGTGCTATCAGGGACTTTCCTGCTCCGCATCCTCCGGGCCGAGCAGCGATCCGGACATCGAAGGTGTGGACGGCGGCTATGGCCAGTACATGAGAGCGCTTTTCAATATGGAGGAACTCTCCACGGATGTGGCGACTTGCTGCTGGAACGATGGCGGCCTCTTTGACATTCACAATCTCAATTGGAACGCATCCAATGAGTTTATCCTTTCGATGTACTACCGTATCTTCTTCCAGATCAGTCTCTGCAACGAGTTCATACGCCGCTCCAACGCCAGCGACATCAGCGGTTACTCCCTGAAGAACGCCTACATCGCCGAGGCGAGAGCCCTCAGGCTCTTCAGCTACTACCATGCCATCGACTTGTTCGGCAACGTGCCTTTCGCGACAGAGCATCAGTCTGTGGGTTCAACCGGAGCCGAGCAGATCTCCCGCGCCGACCTCTTCGACTGGATGGAGAGCGAGTGCAACGACCTTCTTGGCGGCAGCGACCTCGCCGAGCCGGGTAAGAATGAATATGGCCGCTGCGACAAGGGTATGGTGCAGATGATTCTCGCCAAACTCTACCTCAACGCCGAGGTTTGGAAGGGTACAGCGATGTACGACAAGGCTGCCGCTGTCTGTGAGAAGATTATCAGTGAATATCCTCTCCACACCAAGAGCGCCGGCAAGTACAGCGCCTGGCAGGAGCTATTCATGGCAGACAACCACCTTTGGACAGCCAACACGACCTACAACGGTGACGAGATCATCTTCGCCGTGGAGCAGGACGGAATCCTTGTTCAGTCCTACGGAGCCACTAACTATCTCGTCTTCGGCTGCACGGGTGGCAAGATGGACGCCGCTGCGATCGGTATCTCCACAGGTTGGGGCGGTCTTTTCCCCGACGAGGGGGCTTTCACCAGCAAGTTCGAGGACGCTGACCTTCGCGCCACATTCTACAGGGGCGAGGAGTTCGATCAGTACGTCGATGCCTTGCGCCGTGAGTCCGACAGCTGGTCTAACGGTTGGAAGTCAATGAAATTCCTGAATGTGAACCACGATGGCGGCAAGGCTCAGGCCGATGGCTTCGTGGACACTGACTGGCCTGTCTTCCGCGGTGCCGACGCCTATCTGATGTACGCCGAGTGCGCCGCCAGGGGAGCCGCCGACAAGACCAAGGGACAGCAGTACCTTGACGCTGTACGCGCGAGAGCGGGTGTGGGCAGCATCGCCCTCACTCTTGACAACATCATCGACGAGCGTGGCCGCGAGCTTTACTACGAGGGCTTCCGCCGTCAGGATCTGATCAGGTTCGGACTCTTCACTTCCGACAAGTACCTTTGGGAATTCAAGGGAGGCGTGCAAGGCCGGAAAGGCTGTTGACGATCGTTTCAACCTGTATCCGATCATGTCCAGCGACCTCAACGCTAACGGTAATCTTAAGCAGAATCCTGGTTATTAACAGATTATGAAAAAGTTATTTTACACGATAATCGCATTTGCGGGAATCCTTGCGGCTTCCTGCTCAACGGATGAGGACAAGCTGGTCTTCGATCCATCATCCTCCGTGGCCCCGACTCTGGGAACCCTGGCCGGAACCACGCTCTCGTCCGACGGCGCTGACCTGACCTTCGAGTTCACACAGCCGAAATACAATGTCGATGCCGGCGTGCTATACGCTCTCTACGCCTCTGATTCTCAGGATTTCGGGAAGCAGGAGAAACTCGCCGCCACCATCGGCGGCACGACCGTGACCGTCAAGCAGTCCGCCCTCAACTCGGTGATCCTGAATCTGGGCGGCGAGCCTGGCGCGGAGTTCACGGTCTACCTCAGGCTTGACTCATGGCTAGCGAACAACAAGAACATGGCTGTGGAGTCCTCGCTGGCCCGTTCCGGCGTGTTGTCCGCCACATTCGTTCCTTACAGCCAGCTGATCCTTGACAAGGATATCTATGATCACGTCTGGGTGATGGGCGACTACAGCGAATGGAGCCACGACAAGGCGCAGCTCCTCTACAACTACAGCAAGGACGGCAACATATTCACAGGTGTTGTTGACTTTGAGGACAAGGCTGCGAGCGGCATCAAGTTCACCGGTGCGGCTTCCTGGGACGAAGCCACTGGCAACTGGGGAACGGCTAATCCTGACGATGCGTCCGAGGCTGCCTCTGTGACACTTCTCAATGGATCCAACGACAACATCATGTGCTACGCCAAGCGTTTCTACAAGTTCACCCTTGACAAGAAAGCCCTCGTCCTGACCAAGGAGTGGGGCGCTGACAAGATCGGTATTGTGGGTACGATCAACAACTGGGCCGCTCCTGACGTGGAGATGACGTTCAACAAGGACTATCTCCGCTTCTGGGTTGACCTTGAGGTCACCGGCGACCAGGAGATCAAGTTCCGCGCCGATGAGGACTGGGTGTACAACTGGGGCGCCGACGCGAAGTTGGGCGGTGACAACATCAAGGTGGGTACCGGAAAGTACCGTGTCTATCTTGACCTTAACAAGGGTACCGTCGAGCTGAACGAGAAGATGTTCGGCAAGACCGAGCCGAGCGCAGGTGGTGACGAGCCTGAGCCAGGCAAGCCTGGCGCGTGGTCACTCATCGGTACCATCAACGGGGACAGCTGGTCGGCGGACGTTGACATGACCAACACCGAGGGTGACATCTGGATCGCCCGTAGCGTGAGACTCACCGCAAGCGACGAGTTCAAGATCCGCGCCGACCACGATTGGGCTGTGACGGTAGGAGGACCGGAGGAGAACTCCACAAGCACCATCGATCCGGCCAATGCCTACGGCGTGTTCAAGCCTGAGCTTGGCAAGGCGTTCGCCGCCGGTGACAAGAACATCCAGGTGGGGGCAGAGGGAGTTTACGACATCACCTACGACTATGCCGCCCAGACCATACTCATCGAAGAGCACAAGACCGCTTTCTCCCTCATCGGCGAGATCGGCGGAAGCTCTTGGAGCAAGGACTTCGTGATGACTCAGGACGGTGATGTCTGGACCAGCCCGGTAGTGAACATCACCGGAGGGTTCAAGATCCGTTATGACTACTCCTGGGAGGAAACCAACACCTACGGTGTGGCTGAAGGGACTACTGTTGAGATAGGTAAGGAATTCACTGTGGTTCAGCCGGGCGGAAACATCAAGGTTCCCGAGGCTGGTGACTACAAGGTGATCTTCAATGCGAAGACCCTCGCCGTGACCATCCAGAAGTAATATCCACTTTTTTCAGACGCACCCGATGGAGGAATATGCCAAGGGTGCGTCTGATTTTTTTATTATATTCGTAGATTATGAGACGATCTTCTTTTCTCTTGAGGCTTGTAGGCCTTGTCCTGGCCGCCGCGCTCCTTGCGGGGTGCGACAAGAAAGGCACGACTCCCGATCCGACTCCGACTCCGGGGCCGGAGACTCCGGAACGCACCGGCGAATCGGGAATATCCTACCAGATGCTGGTATATTCATTCGCCGACAGTGACGGCGACGGCTGCGGCGACTTCAAGGGAATCCAATCCAGACTTGACTATCTTAAGGAGATGGGAGTCCAGGCCATCTGGCTTTCTCCGATCCACCCGGCTTCATCCTATCACGGCTACGATGTCCTGGACTATTCGGAGTCAATCCCGACTATGGCACCGAGGCCGACTTCAAATCCCTTCTGGACGCGGCACACGCCAAGGGGATCAAGATCTATCTTGACTATGTGCTGAACCACACATCCAAGGATCATCCGTGGTTCCTTGACGCGAAAAAAGCGCGGGCAGTCAGCACCGCGACTAATATATCGTCTCCGACAACCCGCAGGCCGACATCCGCGACGGCAAGATTCCGATGATCGCCACCGAGGGGCGCGCGCGGCTACGACTCCGGCCAGTGGTTCTCCGCCGTGACAGGCGTTGACGGCAAACTCAAGGTGAGGTTCACCCTTGCCCTGGACAACGCCGGCAAGCCTTCGACATTGAGGATGGACAAGGTTGACGAGGTGTCCAACACCGGCAGTCAGAACTCGGGGATATGGCTGTACTACGGCGATGACAACATGGCGCAGTTCTACAAGAGCGGGGCTAGGGAATGCACTCTGTCACTGGAGTTTGAATCCTCATGGGGCGTGCTTGTGAGAACCAGCCGGACCCAATGGGACTCCCACAAGTACGGCGCTCCGTCCGGAAAGAACCAGCTTTCCTATGGCGTTCCGCTCGCGCTTTCGAACACCAACGCTCAGGACATCATTCTGCCTGGAATGACCACGACGATGTACCACTCGCATTTCATGACAGACTGGTTCGCCGACCTGAACTACGGTCCCGCGGCCACCTGCGAGCAGTCCGCAGCTTTCAAGTCCGTCTGCGAGTCCGCTGACAAGTGGATCAGGATGGGAGTGGACGGCTTCCGTCTGGACGCTGTCAAGCACATCTACCACAACGCCGATTCGGACGAGAACCCGACATTCCTGAAGAAGTTCTACGACCGCTGCAACTCCACCTACAAGTCCGCCGGCGGCAAGGGTGACTTCTACATGGTGGGCGAGCAGTTCAGTGACGCCTCCGAGGTCGCGCCGTACTACAAAGGCATTCCAGCCCTCTTTGAGTTCAGTTTCTGGTGGAGGCTGAAGGACTGCATCAACAACGGTGACGGAAGTTCCTTCGTCGGCACGATCCAGAACTATCAGAAACTCTACGCGGGCTACCGCTCCGACTACATCGAGGCCACTAAACTCTCCAACCACGACGAGGACAGGGCAGGAAACGATCTCGGAAAGAGTGTGGCCAAGATGAAACTCGCCGGCGTGGTTCTCCTTACGGCGGGCGGCCAGCCTTACATCTACCAGGGCGAGGAACTCGGCTACTGGGGGTCCAAGTCCAGCGGCGATGAATATGTCCGCACACCGATCATGTGGAACTCCGACGGTTCGTCGCTCGCCGACGGCAAGTTGAGCGGCAAGGTGGACAGGACGATGCTCTCCTCCGGAATCTCTGTCGAGAGCCAGGCGAAGGACGACGGTTCCATCCTCAATGTTTACCGCCGTTTCGGTGTGCTGAGGGATCAGTACAAGGCCTTGGCCAAGGGTTCGTTCGACTACTGTCCGGCTGCATCTTCTGTGGCTTCCGTCTCCGCATGGTACCGTGCCTATGATGGCCAGAAGGTCTTGGTTGTCCATAATTTCTCCGCTGGCAACGCCTCCGTCAACTTTACGTCCGACAAGCTGGACAACGCCGTCGCCACGAACGGAACCGTGAAGGTAAATGGCTCCAGGTTGACTCTGGGAGCATATTCATCAGTCGTTTTTCTGCAATAGTTAATTTGACATTATATGAGACGCACACTATTCATTCTGCTTGCCTCTCTTCTGGTGCTCTCCTGCGGGCGCGATCCCGGAGAGGCTGCCGTTGAGCGTGACTGGACCCGCGACGCCGTGGTCTATGAACTGAACACCCGTCAGGCGACCGCCGAAGGTACCTTCGCCGCGGCCCAGAGGAAACTTCCTGAACTTAAGGAACTTGGGGTGGACGTTGTCTGGCTGATGCCTGTCTATCCGATCGGCGAGAAAGGCCGCAAGGGAACTCTCGGCTCCTACTATGCCATCAAGGACTATTGCGACATCAACCCGGAGTTCGGCACCCTGGAGGATTTCGACGACTTTGTCGGCGCGGCCCACGACCTTGGCCTCAAGGTCATCATCGACTGGGTGGCCAACCACACCTCTCCGGATCATCCGTGGGTGACTGGGAAGCCTGCCGACTGGTACGTCCGCGACGCGGAGGGCAACACGATTGTCGAATATGACTGGACGGACATCGCCAAGCTCAACTACGAGTCCAAGGAGATGCGGGCCGAGATGGAGAAGAGCATGCGTTTCTGGCTTGACGAGAGGGGGATCGACGGCTTCCGCTGCGACGTGGCCTATCAGGTGCCGCAGGATTTCTGGGCCGATGTGTTCTCGAAGTTCAGGTCTGAATATTCCCGCAGACTCTACTTCCTCGCCGAGGGGGAGGAGCCTTGGCTGCACGAGGCCGGCTTCGACGCCACCTACGCCTGGAAACTGCACCATCTGCTGAACGACATCGCGCAGGGGAAGGCCGGAGCCGACAGCCTTGTCCACTATGTGGAATGGAACGCCACTGCCTATCCATCCGGCAGCCATAGGCTTACGTTCGTCACTAACCATGACGAGAACTCTTGGTCCGGCACTGAATATGAAAGGATGGGCGACGCTTGGAAGGCGATGGCTGTCCTCTGCTGGACACTTCCGAACTCCCAGCCGCTGATCTACACCGGTCAGGAGGTCGGCTACAACCACCGTTTCGAGTTCTTCGAGAAGGATCCGATGCCGGACTGGCACCAGCACACGCCACCACCACGGATTTCTACACCTATCTCAATGAGGTGAAGCACGCTCATCCGGCTCTGGATTCTGACAATCCGTCCTTCGAGGTGCTTTCCTGCACCGATTCCGCTCTGGTCTTCAAGCGCGCTTTGGACCAGGACAGCGTGATCGTCAGCGTTCAGTTGCAGGCTCCGTGGAACTGGAGTATAACTGTCCCGGAGTCAAGGGTTTCGCACGTGGAGCCGCCGAGCTGGTGGGTGGGCATGAAGACCCCTCTCCAGCTGATGATCCACGGCGATGGCATCGCCGGCTATGATGTCAGGATCGAGGGTGAAGGTGTCGGCGTCAAGGAGATTCATAAGGCGGACAGCCCTGACTATCTTTTTGTTGACGTGGCCGTAAGCTCATCGGCTAAGCCCGGTGAGTACGGCATCATATTCACGAAGGATGGCAGTTCCTTCCGCTATCCGTACCGGATCGCCGCGAGGGAGGAAGGTTCCGCCGAGCGTGGCAGTTTCACAACTTCGGATCTTATCTATCTGATCTGCCCCGACCGTTTCGCCAACGCCGACAAGGGAAATGACAACACCGATGACACCGCCGAGAAGGCTGACCGCAGCGAGCCGTTTGGCCGCCACGGTGGTGATCTTCAAGGCATTATCGATCACTTGGACTACATCGCCGACCTTGGTGCCACCGCCGTCTGGTGTACTCCGCTTCTGGTGGACGACCAGTCCGAGGGGTCTTACCACGGCTATGCCTGTGGCGACTACTACCGCATCGACCCACGTTTCGGCAGCAATTCCCAGTACAGGGAATATGTCGCCAAAGCCCACGAGAAGGGTCTGAAAGTGATAATGGACATCGTGACCAACCACTGTGGCACCGGCCACTGGTGGATGAATAATCTTCCGTTCAAGGACTGGATCCATCAGTTTCCTGAATATACCGGCTCGAACATCGCCTTTTCAACGGCGATGGATCCGAACGCGTCGCAGTACGATGCGAATTTACAGGTCAGGCGGCTGGTTCGTGCCTTCGATGCCGGACATGAATCTGGACAACCCGTTCATGCTGAAATACTTTCAGCAATGGGCGATCTGGTGGACCGAGTTCTCCGGCCAGGACGGCCTGCGTGTGGACACCTACCCGTACAACGAGAAAGTCCCTATGAGCAAGTGGTGCGAGGCCGTGATGAATGAATATCCAAACTTCAACATCGTGGGTGAGTGCTGGGACTCCAACATCGACCAGCTTGCCTACTGGCAGGGAGGCAACGCCAACCGTGACGGTTTCGACTCCCACTTGCCTTCGATTATGGATTTCCCTCTCCAGGAGGCGATCAACGCCGCTCTTTGCGAGGACGAGCCGCAGTGGGGACAGGGAATGGTCCGGGTATATTCAGCCCTCTCTCACGACGCCACCTATAATGATGTGTCCAAGATGCTGATATTCCTCTCCAACCACGACCATTATCGTGTCGCTGACGCCTGGAGGCAGAATCCGGACAAGTTGAAGATCGCCTACACCCTTCTGGCCACAGTCCGTGGAATCCCTCAGATTTTCTACGGTGACGAGATGGGATTCGCCACCGGCAAGACCTACAAGAGCGACGGCGAGTTGAGGATGGATTTCCCTGGCGGCTGGGAAGGCGACAAGGTTGATCTGTTCACCGAGGAAGGCCGTGCCTCCGCCACCGTCACAGTCGGCGGAAAAACAATCCCGCAGGGACAACTCGCTGAGCTTCACGACTATGCCAAGACCCTCTTCCAGTGGAGAAAGACCAAGGACGTGATCCACACCGGCCGCACGATGCACTTCCTCGGCCGTGACAACACCTACGCCTTCTTCCGCTACAACGACACCGACAAGGTCTTCGTCTATGTGAACAACTCTCTGGAGCCGAAGACCATCCCGTGGTCCCACTACTCAGAGATCGCCTCCGACCTAACCACCGGCCGCAACGTCCTGACCGGCGCCCCCGTCCAGATCTCCGACTCCACCATCGTCCCACCTTCCACCGCCCTCGTTGTGGAATATTCATTGAAATAGAACCGTTTATATTTGATGGAATATTTGTGTAAAATACTTTTATGCGCCGATACTTTTATGCGCCGATACTTTTATGCGCCGATACTTTTATGCATAACAATCTCAGCATCCGCACATTCGGGAAGTAATACCGCCTTTGATGAGCGTTCGTGTCTGCTTTCAGCCGAACGCTCATATTCAGAGAGGCCTTGATGCTTGGTGACACCACAAAGACAATCACAGGAGTGGTTATGGAAGAAGGTGGCACTCCCATACCATTTGCGTTTGTGTCATTATATTCAAAGAAAGATTCCACGCTTATCGCCGGTGAAATGAGCGATGAGCGTGGACGTTTTTCTCTGCGATTCCCGGGTGGCCCTACTGTGCTCAATATCAGTTGTATCGGTTATAAGACCATTGAGATGCCTGTGACGGCGTTGGATTTGGACACAATCTATATGACGACCGATGCGAGCCTGCTGGAAGATGCGACTGTGGTGGCTCACCGAAAATACATTTCAAGGGAAAACGGTGGGCTGACACTGAATGTTCAGGGCTCCGGTTTGAGGAACATCGGTAAGGCCGCTGATGTGATCAAGTATATTCCCGGAATGCTTTATGCCAACGGCAAATATGAGGTGTTCGGGAAGGGTGAGCCTGTAATTTATATTGACGGAAGAAAGATGGCGAACGTTTCCGAGCTATCGCTTCTATCCTCCTCCAATGTGAAGTCTGTCAAACTTATAACCAATCCGGGGGCTGAATATGACGCTGGCACAAGGAGCGTCATTGCCATCGCCACCGTCAGGCACACGTTGGATGGCGTTTCCGGCATTGTCGGAGCGGAACTTTCCAGGCACAGGCAGTGGTCCGGCAACGAGGATGTTAACCTTAATGTTCATAAAGGGGCCGTGGATGTTTTTCTTGCATATCGGTATGACAACACGAAAAGCGACATTCGATACGACATCGACCAGACCAATTACGAGCAAGACACCTTCCACGAGGTTTCGGCTTCTGAATATTCAGACCGCTCCCGCTCGCACGATTACAGTGCCGGGGCGAATTACGCGATAAATAAGAATCATACCGTTGGTGGCAAATATATGGGAACCATTTCCGACTACAAATTGCTTGATTCTCCTTACGACTATATGCAGGTGTATCGCAACGGTGAGCTTTTGACTTCCACGGACAACAAGACCGATGAGTCGGAAAAGGAAAGGTTCCACAATGCCAATGTCTATTATATCGGCAGGTTTTCTGATAAATTACAGGTCAATGTGGATGCCGACTATGTATATTCCCGGTTGAATCATTGGCAGCAAGTGATTGAGACAAGCAGGATTGACGCGGTGTCGGAGAGCACCCATATTCAAAAATGACCAACGCAACCGCGCGGTCGCTTTCAAGGACGTGTTCGCTTGGAATATTAGTGAGGTCAGCGGACTTGATTTCGGGACTGATTTCAGCAGGATCAGCTCTTGGGGGGCACGTCAGTCAATGAAGAAGGCAAGATTGCCGATGACCGGTTCAAAAACAATGAAACCAAGTATGCGGGATTTGTCTCCTATCGCTTGTTTTCTGAAAAATGGAAGGGGAGCGTCGGGCTTCGCTATGAATATGTCCACGCCATCAACACAGACCAGGGTGAGGTGAAGAACAGGAATGATTATTCTGACCTTCTGCCTTCACTGTCTCTTTCAACCTCTCTCGGGAAAGTGGATATGAGTCTTGATTTCAGCAGCAGGGTCAATCGCCCTTCGTTCCGTCAGCTGAACAACAGTGTAAGTTACAACAACCAATACCATTACGAACAAGGGAACATTTATCTGAAACCGCAATATGTCTATGACGCTGAGTTCAGTCTGGATTACGGCATTTTAGACTTCAAAGTGGATTACCAGTATATCAAGGACTATATCCATCCTACGGTTGTGGCCATCGCCGGCAAACCCGGAACGGTAGCCTGGATGTCAACAAATGCCGACAGATTCCAGCAGTTAGGGGCTCAATGTGTTGTGGCTCCGGTCGTTGGCTGCTGGAGACCGACTTTGACGGCAGGAGTGTACAAGCCTTACTTTACGCTTGCGTACAACGGTTCCGAGACTAGTTATAATCGTCCTTACGGCCTCCTGGCTTTCCAGAACGCTGTCGAACTGAAAGGCGACTGGCTTTTGCGTGGTGATTTTTACTGGAACCTAAAAGGACATCACGGCATCTATGACCAGAACAGCCGCGCATCTTGCAACGTGATGGTTCAGAAACAATTGCTTGCTTAAGAAAAGGCTTACGATGACGTTGAAGGCTGAGGACTTGTTTGACTGGTCAAGGTTGAGTGATGTGAAGAGAGTCAATTTTGTGGTGCAGACCAGAAAGGTGAACAGCTTCAACCGTTGCGTCATCGCCTCCATCACCTATAATTTCAACAGTTTCAAGGATAAGTACCACGGCAGCGGTTCGGCCGACGACGAGATCAACCGCTTTTAGATGTGAGATATTCACGTGCGGCTGGCTGCGAGGTCGGTCATCAATGTAGTGTGCGACGACGGGAGCGGAAACATCAAATATTGCTCCTGTCGAGGGCAAAAACGCATACGACGGCAGCATTTTCTTCGGATAACGCTGCCGTCGTGATTAGGGAAGGTTCTTTGGCGTGGATTTTCCGCTTTTAGAAGAGTATGTTCTTGCTTTACCACTCACGTTATCGATTCCGTAAGTGATCATGTATTCTCAAAGGGTAGCACTTTTGACCTCTTTTGCTTCTCAAGAGTGTATTCTGCACTCTCGGGAAACGTTTAGTCCGCTTTTCGTTTCCCGAGGGTGTTGTTTGGCACTCATAAGCGACATTTTGAAGAGTTATTCGACATCTGCGTGGTGACCAGCGTCGCACTCTTGGGAAGCATATCTGCCACTTTCCGTTTTCGGAGAGTGACAGGTGACACTCTCGGGAAACGTTTAGTCCGCTTTTCGTTTCCCGAGGGTGTTTTGTTTGGCACTCAAAAGCGACATTTTGAAGAGTTATTCGACATCTGCGCGGTGACCAGCGTCGCACTCTTTGGGAAGCATATCTGCCACTTTCCGTTTTCGGAGAGTGGCAGGTGACACTGTTAGTAACGTTTGCCCTCATTTTTGTTACCGAAGAAATTGCGGATGAGAGGCCTTAAAAACTGAGTGCATGATATTCATTATATGGCGTGCAAGCCTAAAGTGGACGGCTTCGTGAAATTTGGTGTAAGTTATTGAAAATTAGATGCTATAAATTTTATTGCTATAGGCGTAAATAATCTTTTTTGAGCATCGCAGGGCAAAAAAACAGAAATTTCTGTTTCTTAATGAAAGTTTTTATGTTTTTGAATATGAGAGTGCGGGAAAGATGCTATATTGCGGTGAACCTGAATTTAGATTATATGGGCAGTCACAAACTCAATGAACTCTTGAAGGAGTACAGAAAACAACCTAAGTGGTATTACCACGTCATCTTCGACTCTATCGAAACAGGGCAGCTGTTCAACAGTGATGATGAATATGCCGACGGAATGAACAGCGTGGCCATCGGGCAATATGTCTGCGAGCTGTCCGTCATCGTGTTCGTGCTGATGGCCAATCATTGCCATATTCTCGTTCATGGATCCGGAGAGGACATCGTCAGGTTTTTCTTGTTCGTAAAGGAAAGGATCAATCGGAAACTCAAAGAGGATGGTTTTCCTCCGCTTCCGATAGACTATGGGTTTAAGATGGTGAAAGTGAACGATGAGCGGCAATTGGTGGACACGATAATCTATATCGCGAGGAATCCGTTGAAGGCCAGGCCGGATCTCATGGCAAGTGGCTATATCTGGGGATCCGCGAATTTGATTTTCAGCGATGTGGACAGACTATATGACAAGATTAAAGTAGCTGACATGTCATGCAGGGAAGCGATGAGGATATTCAGGACTAAAATCAGGCTTCCGGGGAATTACCTTTTTAATCGTCCTCGGGGATTCATTCTTCCGGAGTCCTATGTCCTTTATGGCAAGGCGGAGCGGATGCTTGTGAACTCGTGGAGGTTTAGTTCAGGGCTTGTGAGGAACTTTGACGCTTACCTTAAGATTGCCGAGGGTGTCGGTGAGATGATTATATTTTCGGAGAATGAGTTGAACGAGATTGTCAATCAGGTTCTTCGGGATCATTTCAAGGTGGACTCTGTCAAAGATTTGGGAGTTGATGATAAGTGCCGCTTGGCTTTGATCTTGAAAAGGAAGTACCGCGTTGACACAAAACGAATTGCCCGCAAGATCCATGTTGAGGTTGCGGTGCTCAATAAACTGTTTGAATAGTTCTCCTGACGCATTGCGCGGCACCCTTGGGCGGCGGAAAGGGTCGGAAGTGTCACCGGAGAGTGTCGCGTGGCACCCTTGGGCAACGGAAAGGGACGAAAGTGTCACCGGAGAGTGTCGCGTGGCACCCTTGGGCAACGGAAAGGGACGAAAGTGTCACCGGAGAGTGTCGCGCGGCACCCTTGGGCGGCGGAAAGGGACGGAAGTGTCACCGGAGAGTGTCGCGCGGCACCCTTGGGCGGCGGAAAGGGGCGGAAGTGTCGCCGGGGAGTGTCGCGCGGCACCCTTGGGCGGCGGAAAAAAGGGCGGAAGTGTCACCGGAGAGTGTCGCGCGGCACCCTTTGGGCAACGGAAAGGGACGAAAGTGTCGCCGGAGAGTGTCGCGCGGCACCCTTGGGCAGCGGAAAGGGTCGGAAGTGTCACCGGGGAGTGTCGCGTGGCACCCTTGGGCGGCGGAAAGGGGCGGAAGTGCTGCTGGGGAGTGTCGCGCGGTCACTGAGCTTGCCGAAGTGGCCATATTTGCAGGGATGGTGGCCGTGATTCTTCGTCAGATGATGGCGAATCTGCCAAATTGTCATATTCGAGGGAATGGCATAACATTCGATAATACTCCTTGCGTCCGGCTTCGGGAACGATGAAGGCGAAAGAAAAACGCTGCACTTCGGATCTGGCTGGGCAAAAGAAAGAATGATGCCCAGATCCGGTGAACGGGGTCGGGCGAGAAACAAAAAAAAGAAAAACAAAAAAAGAATAATAGGAGATTAAGAATATGGGAAAAAATTATTGGTATCGACCTTGGAACCACGAATTCGTGCGTTGCGGTCATGGAAGGCAATCAGCCAACCGTCATAATCAACAACGAGGGTGAAAGAACCACCCCTTCAGTAGTCGCCTTTACCGATGGCGGTGAAAGAAAGATCGGTAACCCTGCAAAGCGTCAGGCCATCACGAACCCGCAGAACACAGTCTTCTCCATCAAGAGATTCATGGGTGAGACTTACGAACAGGTTCAGAAGGAGATCGCCAGAGTGCCTTACAAGGTTGTCAGAGGTGAGAACAACACTCCGCGTGTTGACATCAACGGCAAGCTCTATTCACCTCAGGAGATTTCAGCGATGATTCTCCAGAAGATGAAGAAGACCGCCGAGGACTACCTCCGTCAGGAAGTCACCGAGGCTGTCATCACAGTTCCGGCCTACTTCTCAGACTCACAGCGTCAGGCCACAAAGGAGGCCGGCAAGATCGCCGGACTCGATGTCAAGAGAATCATCAACGAGCCTACGGCCGCAGCCTTGGCTTACGGTCTTGACAAGAAGAACAAGGACATGAAGGTCGCTGTGTATGACCTTGGTGGTGGTACATTCGATATTTCCATCCTTGAGCTTGGTGGCGGAGTCTTCGAGGTTAAGTCAACCAACGGTGACACACACCTTGGAGGTGACGACTTCGATCAGGAGATCATCAACTGGCTCGCCCAGGAGTTCGCCAACGAGAACGGCGGAATCGACCTGAAGAAAGACCCTATGGCCCTTCAGAGATTGAAGGAAGCCGCCGAGAAGGCCAAGATCGAGCTGTCCAACCAGACATCGACCGAGATCAACCTGCCTTACATCATGCCGGTTGACGGAATTCCTAAGCACCTTGTAAAGACTCTTACCAGAGCCAAGTTCGAGCAGCTTTGCGACAACCTCTTCCAGAGGTCTATCGAGCCTTGCCGTCAGGCACTCAAGGACGCCGGTCTGAACGCTTCCGATATTGATGAGGTTCTTCTCGTGGGTGGTTCAACACGTATCCCTAAGGTACAGGAACTTGTCAAGGAGTTCTTCGGCAAGGAGCCTAACAGGAGTGTCAACCCAGACGAGGTTGTGGCCATCGGCGCGTCAATCCAGGGCGGTGTGCTCGCAGGTGATGTGAAGGATGTGCTTCTGCTTGATGTCACTCCGCTGTCACTCGGTATCGAGACCCTCGGTGGTGTGATGACAAAGCTCATCGAGTCCAACACGACCATCCCTACCCACAAGTCTCAGGTGTTCTCCACCGCGGCTGACAACCAGCCTTCTGTAGAGATCCACGTGCTTCAGGGTGAGCGTCCTATGGCGAAGGACAACAAGGAGATCGGTCTCTTCCATCTGGACGGAATAGCTCCGGCTCTCCGAGGGGAATACCTCAGATCGAGGTTACCTTCGACATCGACGCCAACGGTATCCTGAACGTGTCCGCCAAGGACAAGGCTACCGGCAAGGAACAGAACATCAGAATCGAGGCTTCATCAGGTCTGTCTGACGACGAGATACAGAGGATGCGTGACGAGGCGAAGGCCAACGAGGCCGCCGACAAGGAGGCCAAGGAGAAGGTTGACAAGATCAACAACGCCGACGCTCTCTGTTTCCAGTCCGACAAGAACCTGAAGGACTACGGCGACAAGATTCCTGCTGACAAGAAGTCAACTATCGAGTCAGCCCTCGGCTCCCTCAAGGAGGCTGTCAAGAATCAGAACATCTCTGACATCGACCGCTATACCGAGGAACTCACGAAGGCTTGGAACGCCGCCTCAGAGGACATGAACCGCGCCGCCCAGGCCGGTGCCCAGCAGGGTCCTCAGCCTGGTCCTCAGGGACCGCAGAACGGCCCGGATGACCAAGGCCCGGACGAGCAGCAAAAAGACGATCGGATAATCAGATGATAATCAGATGATAAGAGAGAGGATGTGATTTCACACCCTCTCTTTTTTCATTCCTTTTCATCTGATTCGGAACGGAACGAAAAATCGGATGACTGCTTTTTCGCGAAGTGTGATCTATGCCACCGACCAGCCATTCACCTGTAATCAGCCATAGTTCATAGAACATTAGCCATTCTGATGCCTACGGGACTATTGTCCTCGCCAGAAGATTTGACGGCAGCCACTCCTTGAATCCAGGATAGAACAGGCAAATCTGCTGTTCAGGGGTGCTGAATACATGGGGCAGCTTATCCTGCCCGGTTGCAAGCCTTAGTTTTTCTGGGCGCACAACATAAATCTTTGGCGCATCATCGAGAGTATAGTCAATACGGATTCTGTACGAAGAACTGTTTGCCGTAGGCACGACATCAGTCTCCCATACCAAATGGCGATAAGTATGCGAAATTATCGTACAGTTTGGAAAATCCTTAGACAGAACAGTTATCTGACCTTGGATAGGGACTGTTGGCCGTTTAGGCATCCTTACTATAGAAATTATGCTTTGGAACGGCTCATTTTAGGCTATTCTTTTCCTCCTGCTCTTCGAACTCTTCAATCCAAGACTTTAGCTTGGCCTGCAACTCTTTCTTGTCGGGCAGATAGAGCTCGTACTGGGCCGCATAGACGTTGGAATCCTTCGGAAGAGTCAGTTCAACGAGGGTGTCGTTCTTCTCCTTGCAGAGCAGAATACCGACCGTCGGCTTCTCGAAGTCCTGTTTCTTATAGCGGTCGTAATAGTTGACGTACATCTGCATCTGGCCGAGGTCCTGATGCGTCAGTTTGTCAACCTTCAAGTCTATGAGCACGTAACACTGGAGCAGGCGGTTGTAGAAGACGAGGTCCACGTAGAAGTTGTCCTCATCGAAAGTGAATCTCTTCTGACGGGCCTCGAACAGGAAGCCCTTTCCCATCTCCAACAGGAAGGTCTGCATCTTGTCGATGATGGCATTCTCCAGTTTGGTCTCGGAATATGCGGCATCCGGCTTCAGCCCGAGAAACTCGAGGGTGACGGGATTCTTGATGATGTCGGCAGGCTTCTCTATGATTTCACCCTCCTTGGCCATGCGTACGACCTTGTCCTGTCGCTACTCAGAGCGATGCGTTCGTACAGGCTGCTGCCCACCTGTCGCTGAAGCCAACGTACACCCCAGTTCTGCTTGGCGCATTCCTCTTCATAAAAACTTCGTGCGCCATCATCTTTGATGCGCATCAAAACGAGGTAGTGGCTCCAGCTCAAAACGAACTTGTGGGGCTCTGCAGGGGCGATTTGAATTTGGTCAACACTGTTTACCAAATTCGTTTTGCCGGTTCCTTTGGCCGATTTGGTCAACGCCGTTGACCCAATTGCCAGAGGTGCATATACCGAATAGAATTTTCGGGCGCTTTTAAGTGTCTCGAGAGACCAACCACCACCGAACTTATCGGTCAGTTTCTGCGAAAGAATTGGAAGCACTTGTTTTCCATACGCAGCCCTGGCCTTTCCCTCCTGTTCATCCTCCACAATATAGCGGCCGATTTCGTACTTGGTGTACACCTCGGCGATGTTTACAGCCGTAGCCACCTTCTTTCTGGACTCCTCGATAAGGGCCGAGATTCTTTCAAACAGGGCGTCTACATTGACGTTTGCGATATCTTTTGTCTCCATAACGTTCATATATCTTACGCAAATTTAGCAAATTATACCGTACCGGCTAGTCAGAATAGTCATATTTGTCGGTAATCTTCTCCACCACCTCCAGCTGGTCCGCCTTTGATGTACTTGTTCAGCATCATCGGGGTCGAATGCCCCGTAATCTTCATGATGTCGTAGATGTCCATTCCGGCCAGATACATCAGCGTCGCGCCCGTGCGGCGGGAAAGATTGCACGTAAGATAAGGAACCGCCGTATGCGGAACCGCACGTACGGTGGTGTGAGAGGTCGAAAAACGAAAGTAGAAAGAAAACCACTTCGTTTTCCTCCTACTCGATTGTCCTCGTCCGTCAGGATGCTCACGAGTCACTTCGTGGCAGTCGGCTGGATTCCGTCGTACTGTTCGCAGACGGTGTGGTAGCTTTCAAGGTTGCCGATGTCGTAGCGGTGTCCGGGCATCTCCATTGCGTGGACGAGGGGTCTGGGTGGAGAGCCATGCTATGTAGCTGCCGGGAGCGTCGGTGCCGCAGCCGGCGGTGATGCCGGCGGAGATCAGGCTTGCGTCCTTGCGGGTATAGTAGTAGAACGGGGGACAGCACCAGTGGGAGCGAGGCTCTGACGGCTTCTCCTCCATGCCAAGCACGAGGTCTTCGGAGCTGACCTCCACGACACCGCATTTGCGAAGGCGCTGCTCCGAAGGCTCGAAGAAGCGCATGATGCAGGACGTACCCTTTGCGCGGGCATATTCAATGAACCTTACGAGGCTGAAATCCAGCACATTGTCTCCGGCTATGACCAGCATGTCGTCGATCAGCCAGTCAAGGATGGCTTTGTCCTTGATTTTCAGTAAGGGTTTTGGAAAATTTTTCGTCAGAGGGTAAAGCCGCGTCGCATAACCGGCGGCAAGGATCAGGCATTTCATGACTTGGCTTCTAAATTTTCACGCCGTCCGCGCTATGGCAGATGCAGGCCGAGTAATGCCCCCGCAGATCCGGGAACTCGGCAAGATACTCAGTCTCGACTTTTTTGAATATTTCCTCCTTGAACGACGGGTCGATCAAGGCCATGCAGCAGCCCTTGAATCCGGCTCCGCTGAAGCGGCCTCCGTAGATGCCGTCGGTTCTGGTCATGATCTCGTAGATCTTTTTCAGCTCAGGAGAGCCGGTCTCCCATTTCTCGATGGATGAGCCTTCTCCATCTCGACAGCGCCGGCGATCATCTCGCGCACATCGAATCCCGCCAGCACGATCGGCAGAAGTCCGACAGGAGTGAGGACGGAGAACCGGCCTCCCACGTTGTCCGGAACGACAAATGTCTTGTAGCCTTCCTGTGTGGAGAGGGTCTTGAGGGCTCCCTTGTGAGCGTCGGTGATGGCGACAATCCTTTCGGAAGCGTCTTTGTAGGTCTTCTCGATGTGTTCCTTGACGATCCTGAACGCGACCGCAGGCTCGGTTGTGGTGCCGGACTTGGAGATCACCACTGTGGCGACATTCCTCTCGGCCACAAGATCCATCAGCTCCGCGAGGTACTCTTCGGAAAGATTGTTACCTGCGAAGACAACCTCCGGAGCCTCTTTCGCCCCGCCAAGCTGCTTGGCGAAATTGTGGGAGAGTGCCTCGATGGCGCAGCGGGCTCCGAGATAGGATCCACCGATGCCGATAACGACCACCAGGTTGACACCTTTTGCCTTCCAGCAGTCACGTACCGCCTCGCAATCGGCGATCAGTGACTCCGGCGTCTGCGATGGCAGGTGCTTCCATCCGAGGAAGTCGTTGCCCGCACCGCTCTCGCTTTCAAGTACATCGAAGGCCTCAAGAGCCTTGCCGACGTATTTCTTGTAATCTTCATCCTTGACAAAGGAGGCGCATCCTCCCAAATTGACTTTAACCATTATCTTCCAAATTATTAAGGTTAACTAACTATGTATTCGTCTATGTATTCGTTAAACAAATCTGTTCAACCTGTTCATTCTGTTCAACCTGTTCATTCTGTTCAACCTCTCCAGCCTGTCCAAATCTTTTTGGTAGATAATCCTTAGCCGTCAATAATATGCCACCGGCACACTCTTTCTTACCCAAGGCATCTACCAACAAAAAAAACATTTTGCAAAAAATAACCATTTTCGCAATAACAACTCCCACTTATCACGGATAATTTTGACGAATATGTTCGCCAAGGAATATTCATTCATGGGTACCGCCGCCAGTAACCACGACAGCACGCCAGTAAAGTAGGTCAGAAGTCGAATATGTACTAAGTGCCAAGCCCTTCGTGAGCAAAACAGGCGCTTTGGCTCACGAGCGTGACTCGCAGGCGGCCTTCGTGAGCGAAACAGGCGTTCCTGCTCACGAGCGTGACCCGCGGGCGGCCTTCGTGCGCAAAACAGGCGCTTTGGCTCACAAGCGTGACTCGCAGGCGGCCTTCGTGAGCAAAACAGGCGCTTTGGCTCACGAGCGTGACCCGCGGGCGGCCTTCGTGAGCAAAACAGACGTTTTGGCTCACGAGCGTGACTCGCGACGGCTTTCGTGAGTAAAAACAGGCGTTCCTGCTCACGAGAGAAACCACGGGAGTGTGCCGCCGGATCTGGGCTGTCTTATCCTCTTCTTCTCCTCAGATGCCTTATGGCACCTGAGGTTTATGTCGGGATTGACCAAAGGGCATTATTCCCTTATACAGCTTTTCATGTCAACCTTTTACGTTTACTGTTCCCTATAGTGGAGAAATGACTCTTCACAAAAAGCGGTGAGAGGCCTGAGCAAGACCTCTCACCGGGGGACACAAAATTAGCAAAATTGCCGTTAATAATCAAAGGGTAAGATCAGAGATTCATCGGTGTGGTGTGATCAGTCGTAAGCATTCGGTAAACCCCGTCTTTTCCGCATAACTCCACCGGAGTATCTTTGCGGTTCATAAATAAGGAACCGTATGCACATTGTTATTTCATATACTCGTAGATGAAAATAGGAAAAGAATTTAATACAGCAACACTTCTATTGGGTTTGACATGGAGCAAGAGTTGCCTTTCGAATATTGATAGCTGATTGACAACAGACTTCTCCTTTGGCATCGCATTTACTCCTGCTATAAGCAAGTTAGCTTTACTGACATTCATCTGCTTAAGAAATTGCCAGTTGTCTTTCACCTTCATATACTTTTCCTTGGTCGGCGTTTCGCCATCCTTGAGCAAGATGTGGTCGAGACTGTTGTAAGCCGAAAAAATTACGCGCCAGACGTTTGAAATCCTTACACTCTTCTCTGCTTACTACATAGTTGGCATAATCGTTGTCGGGAAGTTCCTTGGTATAGCGGATGGACTCAATCATCGGGTAGTTGATGTAGAGCTTTCCGTTCTCGGTTTCGTCTGCAAACAATGCCAGCATCTCTTCTACTCTTTGATTGATTTCTTCAAGCGAAAGGTGAGAGTGTTGGAAGTCATAGTCAAAGAATAGGAATATTTCCGAAATGTCTGAACTTCTGATACCGTTCAAGATGGAGTCACCTCTTGCTGCCAAGCGTTCTCGCATGACAGAAACAATATCTCCACCGTCTTCATATTCCTTCAGCTCATTGTAAAGGTCATATATGTTATTCCCGAAAGAACAAATGATATTGTCATTTACCTTCGGGAAATAGAGTCTTTCCAATGTTCTATACAGGCGAGGCTCACGCTCGTCGCCTTCAAATACAAACAGAATCATAGGCCAAAAGTTCCGCCTCTATATAGTTTCTCCAAGTTATGGGCAAAACGAAGTTCCTTGTCCGTCAAGTCACAAATAGCCTTTATTTCGTTGTTCCTGAGGATAAAGAAACAATCAGGACGAAGCAAGTCATTGGAAAGAAGGAATGTGTCGTGGGTGGTTACGAACACCTGGTTGTTGCCTTCAAACAATCGCTTGCAAATCTTATATGATAGTTCGTGGTGGTAGAAAGCATCAAATTCGTCGATGAAGACGAACGAAGCGTTGTCCATCTCTTTCAGCCAATAATACTGCAACTCCAGATTTCTTGTGCCTGTGGATGCAACCCATTGGAACGGAATTCTCACACCGTTCATTATGCAGAAGAGAATGTTGTCGCCCTTCGTGTTAGGTGCAAACTCATACTCCTGACCACTTACTTCTTTCAAATAAGCTGCAAAGTCGTCAGCAAGGTTGTTCTTTATGATATACTCTTCCACGTTGCTGCCACCTTCCTTCAAGCCAATGAATTCACGGTAGTCGAGACTTCTGAAGAATAGCATATTCTCTACGAAATCGCGAAGTTGTAGCAGGGCATGGTCTTTGGGAAGTGGCACAGAACTCAATAGATAGTTTACTATAGAAATGTTGTTGGCACTATCTTTAAGATTCTGAATGGCAACGGCGGTCAAGCCAAATTCTTCGGAAATAGCCAATTCGTCTTTGTCTTTAACAAGAATCTCTTTTTTGTCTACTATTAGCTTTTCGCTGATGATATCGCCTTTCAGTTCCGATGCTATTTTACTGTAACTGTATACTACCACATGACCGTCGAAAGAAAATGTGTAATCGAAATCAACCGGCTCGTTGTGGCATGACGCACATGCATAATTCAGATAGTAATCAGGCTTCTTCCACTTGTGAGAAAGATGGTTGGCAATGTCGAATATTGCCAATCCGAAGTTCGACTTACCGGCTCCATTCGGTCCGTAGATAATACCGTTCTTTACAATGCCTTTACGTACTGCATCGTTATTGAACGTATAATTGCTCGGATGAGACAAGTCCCACTCGATACGATTCTTGAACCCTCTATAGTTCTTAACTGCAAATCTCGTTAACATGACAATATTGATTAGTGATATTTTGACTACAAAGGTACAAAAAAACAACGTATCCGTAAATAAATTACGGCATATACTGGATCAGGGATTATAGGTATATTAGTGTGGATAACTCAGAGTTTACTGTTCCCTATAGTGGAGAAATGACTCTTCACAAAAGCGGTGAGAGGCCTGAGCAAGACCTCTCACCGGGACACAAAATTAGCAAAATTGCCGTTAATAATCAAAGGGTAAGATCAGAGATTCATCGGTGTGGTGTGATCAGTTCCACTTACGAAGGTTGGTGATGGTGTTGTTGAGGTTCTCAAGACGCTTGTTGTAGCAGTACTTGAGGTTGTCCATCACATCGTCGAACTCCATCTTCTCGTCACCGCACAGCCAATGCTCATCCAGATAATTACCGACCTTCCAAATCTTTCGGTTATACTCATCGGAAAGCTTTGTTTGCGGCGCGCCTCTCCTCCCACGACTCTGTTGGCGACATCAATCAAGTCTGGGTAGACATCCGCCCAGCGAGCCTTGACTCTATTGATGTAGTTCTGATCCTTCATCAACAGAGGCCACCACATATAGTACCTCCTTGGGGTCTCATTATATTTAATGGCCCTTTCGATGAGAAGTGAACTCCATGTGTGATAGTAGTAAGCGTTCTTTTCCGTGTCCACATTCGTGAAGTTCTGGCTGTCAAAGTCCCACACCGGCCCGGCGCTGAGTTTTCCGTCCCCGTCCTTGTACATGTAGACACTCTTCGGATGCTGGATCTCATCGTTCATGGCGATCTCGTAAACAAACCAGTAGTCGATCACGGAGTTGATGTCGAGACTCTTGTAGGCCTCTGTGTAATAACCATTAGTAAGGTTGCTCTCGATGGTGTTGATGTAGGTTTTCAGACTCTCGAAAATCGCGCTGCCATCATATGTGGTGCCATTCGTCGCTGTGACCTTGAAGTCATCCTTGAACAGGCAAGGCAATTCACGCATCGTGGTTTTGAATTTCCAGGTCTCGTCGTAATTATTGTCGAACTCGATAAGGTAGCTGCAATCCTTCACGGTAGGGCTGGTGTTTTTCTCGACAACATCCTCAAATATCGGGTTTGTCATTTTCAGCCTGTTCTCATCGATCTTGATCTGCTCGCAGAAAAGATAGTTGCCGGCGTGGATGCCATTGATGACCAGCTCGACGTTCTGCCCTGAAGGATTCCAGACCAATCCCTTTCCTAAGGTGCTTCCGTCTGTCGGCCCGTTGATGAAATGGTTCTGGATAGTCTGGGCGATGTTGAACGCCAGATAGTTACGAATGAGTGACATGTCCGTCCACGGAGAGAGCAGAATCCATCTCTTGTGCTCCTTCATCCCAAGGATGCCCGCCTTTTTGTTCAGCTTGATAGCCATCGGCCTCTTGTCGTAATTGGACGACGTGTTTCCCCTGAGCCTGATGCCGCAACCGGCCTTATTCAAGTCCGCCACACCGTTTTTGTAGACAGCGATGTCGTCGGCCTTGCTCCATTTTGTACCCTTGGCAGGGATGGCGAAGTCAAGGAAGCTGACTGTTCCCGGAGAGTTGACGTTGATAACCACTACCGGCAGTCCGGTGTTCGTGACGGTAACGGTAAACACCTTTCTCTGCGTGCCGCTGACAAGGGTATATTCAACAGGAGTCCGGAAATCCTGGCTTGAGATACCGCTTTCCTGAACCTCACCGTTGCAAAGAACCTTCACTCCCTCAGGTACCGTGAACGTCGGTACAAGCGTGAAGTTGTAAAGGTAAGGGATGCAGCAAGAGACCGTGCCGGCGTCCTTGTCGATCGCGCAGCTGAAATCCTCCGCGGCCTTGACTTCGGTCTTGGAGGTACTGGCGTTCAGAACCGCCGTCTTCTTCAGAAGGCTTGACTCGTTCTTGGCGATCTCGAACCCGAAACTCTTGAACTCCAGTGGAGTCGTGCTGATGTTTTCGACCGTGCAGTTGTTCTCCGGCTTCAGGTCATCAAGGTTCAGAGGGATGTCGTAACATGCTCCGGCCTGGAAATCAGCGAGTGCCTTGACCTCGAATGACACCTTGTGGGAGTCAGTTAATAATTGAATCTCGATCTCGTCACCTTTCTTGATGCCTGGCGCGATGGCGGCATACACGACAGCCTTTCTGCCAACCGAGATTCCACCTTCCTCATCCTTCGCCAGTTTCACAGTGATCTGGGATGAGGTCTTTCCGTCAACAGCGGCAAGACCCGAAGCCAGGTTGGTTAGATTCATCGTGAAATCACCGGTCCAGGCGCGAGGCGCCGCGATCCCTTCAACTTTCTGTCTGAATATGATGGACTGGAGTCTCTCCGAGCTTGCGACCTCGTCAAGCTTGCTTCCGAATGTCACCTCCGCCTTCAGGAAGGACACCAGAGGCTTGAACATGAACCCATAGCCTCCATCTTTTTTGACGGGAGTGTCGCTGGCCTTCACATCGTTGGCGGCGATAGAAGCTTCGTCCGTGTAGTACTGCACTGAGGCCACATTGACCGGGATCGCTCCGCTGTCCGTCGCCCCTTCCACGTAAGGATAGTAGGCAAACCGTGGCCGGTCGCTTGTGTACAGCGAGCCTTTGAACTCTCCGGAACTCACAGGAGTGGAGAATGTGCCGTCGAACGGGGCGTTGGGGGTGGCGTTTCCGAACACGCCGACTCTGTCTCCGACAGACCAGAGTATGCCTACCGATCCGTCTGCCGTCGGCTCGATGTCGATCTGGGTTCTTGTCACCGGAATCTGTCCTATTTCTCCGGTAAGGGAGATTGACTCCTGTCCCAGTACCTCCGTCTCGTTGTTGTCGGCGCAGGAGACGGCCATCAGTGCCGCCAGCACCATCAGCACAGATGCTGAATATGTTCGCTTCATAACCTATGTGTTAAAGAGTTTAATCCATTTACCCATAGGTTAAGTCTTCAGGTCAGCCTCTACAGTCCGAAGCCCTTTCCTCCACTACTGTAGGAGGAGTCGTAGGATCTGGTACCCTGAGGCGCGTCACGGACGCATCGGATTGTAAAGTCCGCATCGGACTGTCCGTGACCGGTTGTTACGATCGGCGTACCTGACGATCCGTCCTTCTGAAGGTAGTAGATCATGAATGTATTACCTGGATTTGACGAGTCAAATACCTGGTTTCGATTGTATTTGGTCTTGGCTGCGTATCGCATGGTTCCGGTTTCGGTTTGGGCTCCAGAAGGCTTGTAACCGGCGAGATTGCCGGTAATCTCCTCACCACAGTACATTGGGATGAAGTAGAGCTCCTTCTCGTTCGGGATCCTCCACTTGCCCAGATCGTCGGTGCCTTCCTGGTAGTATTTCTCGCACCAGTCACCGTTCATGATCTCAGTGTACTTGAAGGTGTTTTTGGCTGGGGTTCCACCAGTAACTATTGTTTGTTGAGGCGTAGACTTGCTGTATGTGTATGTGTAATATGGTGTTAGCCCAAAAAGGCCTTCTGCTCTTGTTGTCAGTGTAACCGTCACATTGAATGATGTGTAATTGCCGTTGTCGCTCTTTATTTTAATTGTTGTCGATGCTGTCGCACCATTATTAGTTGATGAAAGGTTGATTGTAACCCTGACATTGAACTCCGCTGACGTAACATTTACTTCGTTATCGGCTCCGATTTGATAGGTGTAGTTCTTAGAAGCATCGTAATTAGTGATCGTTATCGGGACAGTTATATTATGAGTCTCCTGGGAATACCAACTCCCTGATGTTCCAGTAGGATTAAGCTCGCCAACTGTGATTTCAGGAGCATAGGTGTCCTCTCCGCTTGCCGGAATGTTCAGATCCGCACTGGCGATCTTGAAAGCCTTAGGCAATGTGCTCGCCGCATCGAAATTCTCGTGCTCAGGATACTCTCCGATCTGCATGTTGGTTCTCAAGGTCTCGTCCTTGAGGCCGTTCACTGTCACGACATAGTGCTCCTGGTCCCCAGCTTGTGATGTCCGAGACTTCACCCGAGGTTGAGTTTGTGCCAAGATTCCTGACGCATCGTATCATAGGATTTGTCTCCATATTAGCCCAGGAACTGATTGCGGTACCCTCCAAAGCCCACCAGATACGGAAGCCCAGGTTTGTACTTGTCGCATAGTTCGTCGTCTCGAATGATATCTCTGTAGGCAGAGACTTCTTACCGCACCAGGCGAAGATGCATTGGCGGACGCTAGGAAGGTACCACCTTACCTCGTCCTCGTCAATTTTGCCGTCACCGTTGAGGTCTCTGTTTCTTGAGAGACATTCGAACATCGGATTGGTTCCGGTAGTGGTCATTATGTTGGCCGAGGTAGGAGGAGTCGCCCCTGTGAAGCCGTTTTGGGCAATGTTCACATAGTCGGTCCACGTCTTGGTTGTTTTAGTGTTGATGATCTCCCAGGTGTTTTTCAATCCGTTCTGCAATTCCGTTCCCGGATAGTCGTCATCACCTGTGAAAGCGGCTGCCGGTGTCTCCTCCACAGATTCAAATCCGAATGGATTACCCACATTGTCTTTATAGAATGTCTTGATTGACTTCTGCTGGAGTGTAAAGCCACTGCCCTCAATGTAGGTGCTGTGTCCGTCGGCGCTGATCTGGGCTTTGCCGATGGTGAATGACAAGATCCTGTCATCCGTGTTGACGAAGTCCTTGTAAGGCTTATCATTGTAGAAGTACTCGTCCACGTAGGCCTGCGTGTAGACATTGTCTCCGCTTATTATGCAGTGTGTCGTGGTGCCGACCGTTATCTCATCAATCAAGTCGTAGATGTTCACCAAGTTGGCGTCTCCAGGATATTTTGCGAATTCCGTCTGACTGGCAGGTTTGCCGAACTTCACCCAGGCGATGTCCTCAAAGTGCGGATCAGTTGATCCTTCATGAACGGTGAAGGATGTCATCTTTCCGTCTCCCGCAGGTACAGTGCCGCTGACAATGCATTTCTCGATGTTTGTCTTCGAGAATGTCAGCAGCACATTCTCGAAGTGTGCGTCAAGGTTGACGATGACGTGCGGGGACGGCTTGATGATCTGTCCCTCGGCTCCCGGCTGATTGTCGTTCACCTGTTTTGCCTCGGCGATGATGTTCTTCACTCCGTTGACCGTTATCGTGTAGGTGTACCTTGCGTTACGTGTCACGGAGAAGTTGCCGAATTTCGTGTTTGACGCATCGGTGCTGTTGCCGAAGTCTCCGAGGTGGATGGTGTACTTCACGGTTCCTGTCACGTGGTCTGTCCCGCTCTCGCCCGGACCCTCGTAAGTACCCTCGATCACAACGTAGGTTGATTTGGCCGGAGCATAGGTGAATGTGCTGTAGTCACTCTCCCTTCTCTCGCGGTCGGCGTAAGACCATGAAGTCGGCGAGGCGGCCGGCTTCTGCACATTCTCCGGCATGTAGAATGAGAAAGAGTAATCGCCGCCGGCGGCCGGAGCCGCGATAGGCAGTTCCTCGAATTTGGTGAAGGTGTCGTCACCGGCATATTCATTCAGCTCATCCCTCTGGAGCAGGGTTGACGATGTGGAGTAGTTGTAGATGCTGTACTTCTTCGGAATGAAGGTCACCCCTGTCCCGCTCTTGAGAACGAAGATATTCTTGGAGACTATCCTCTTGAGGTGGAAGACCTTGTCGAAGGTGTTCTCGCCCGGCTGGAGAGTGATGGTGGTAGTGTTCTCTTTGTCGCCGTAGTGTCCCGACATCAGCACAGACGTGGAAGTGATGTCACGTCCAGAGGCTGTGATAGTGTGGCTCCTGAACTCGGCGAGCGTCTTCCCCGCCAGTTCATCCAGATTGACGACCGTGTACTTGTCGTAATTGGCGATCGGGTACATGTACCATTCGCCGCTGGTCACCTTCCTGTCGCCGACGGTGAGCTGGTCCTCATTCAGTTCGATCGTGTAGAGCCAGTTGGTGTTGCTGTTCCTTCTTGTTGGCTCGCCAAGATTCCTGACCTTCACGATGATGATCGGTGTCGAGTTGGGTTGATTGGCGTTGTAGAAGAGGATAGCCATCTTCTCGACTTTTTGTCTCCTGCTCCTCCGTTGCCCTTGTGACGGTTATCTCGTCCATTTCAGGCACCTCCATATTGAACGAAAGGCTTACGGGGAAGCCCCCTCCTTCACTTTATTCATCGGATCCTCGTTCTGGCACCCGGCAAGAACGATAGCCGCCATGAATGCGGCCGCGAGTGTTCTGCTTGCTTTTTCTCATTGTTTTTTCAGATTAATCAAAGGTTACTCCATTCTGGATCGAATCCCATTCGTCCACCTCGACGTTCTCCTTGGTGGATTTAATTTTAGTTACTTCGCTGCCGGCGCAGACGGTACTTTCCATGACCACTCTTTCCCTCCTTGAGTCTGGAGAGACATAGAATCGTTTGATGTTTTTCATTTTATTCATAAAACTTTATTTCAATTAGAATTCTGACATTACCAAATGTCTTCTCTTAAAACTGACTGAGACGGTTAGCCGGCACTCTTGAGGTGCCATGCCGCCGTCTTGGTCAGTCAATCAGGTAGAGGCGGAACTACAATGCTTTAGTGATTGCCGCGCGGCTCAGTGCAGGGTCGTCGTAGAACATGTTCTCCACGCCACCCTTGTGGTCAATCTCAAGAAGTGACTCCGGAACTCCGAATTCCTTAGTGAGACATTCGTAAACGGCCTCGGCGCGTTTCCGGCTGAGTTTGTCATTGATCTTCTTGTTCCCGGTCGCGGCGTCGGCGTAACCGGTCACGATGTACTTGATGTTGTTAGCCTTGATGATCTCGGCGAGCATTCCAAGATTCACGCGGGAATCCTTGCTGAGCTTGCTCTTGTTGATCTCGAAGATCACGAAGTAAGGAGCGGCGATCGTGGTCTGCTTCTCGACAATCTGAGGCTGGGCTCTGAGTTCGCCGAGTTCCTTCTCGAGTCTGATCCTTTCAGCTTCGGACTCGCTGAGAGCCTTCTGGAAATCGGCTATGTTGTTATTGACAGTCTTGACAACGGTCTTGCTTTTGTTCCATCCGCGTGGCGCGATGTTGTAGGTCAGACCAATCGTGGCGCTCAGCACACCTTCGCCCCAGCGATGACCCATCTCTCCGTCGAAGCGGTCATTGACAAACATTCCGCGAACATCGAGGTTTATCGCCCATGCGTCGCTCAAGCGGAAGTCATTGCTTGTTCCTATGCTGGCGGAAATCTCGTGGGATCTGGACTTGCCGTTGCCTGGCTCATCGTATGTCCAGGCGAATCCCAGACCTGCGTAGAGGCTAGGATTCCAGAAGCGGCCTTCCGCCTTGTAGCCGCGGAACGCATTGCAAAGATTGAGCATGGCATCCATCCTGACATCACCGAACGAGAATTTCTGCTTGTTCAGCCAGTAGCCGCTTCCGCCCTTTCCGGGAACCTCCTTTCTGTCGAGAACGCTTCGTCCGGACCTTGCTGGGTGGCTCCTCTCATGCTGAGTCCATTGTAGGCGATTCCTCGCTCCGACAGCCGGGGTGAACCATTTACCTACGCTTATGTTCAATGCGGGAGCAAGCCTGTCTCCGAACTTTGCCTGCTTGTCGTGGTCTCCGAAATAAATCTGGGCTCCGCCTCCGACGTTGATGAACCAGTCATATTTGAAACGATTGGTCTCCACTTTGAATTTGTCTGCGGAATAGATGACGTTTACCGTTGTGTCCGTTTTCACTGACGGCTGGGCAAGTGCCGGGGTTACTGCCAGCACGGCTATAGCCGCTGTAATCAGATGTTTTTTCATATTGTTTTCTTATTAGTATTTTCTTGAAACTAATTTATTATCATTGTTATTTTAATGTCTTGCAATGCTCTAAACCAATCAAAAGCAAAGATATGTATTAATTGGAAATAATGCAACAAAAAAAAGTATAAAATACTCGTTATTCGTGATTTAAAACGTTTACTTCGCATTCAGGACTATCCCCGAGCAGGAAGATGTTTCTCCCTACAAGATCAGCGGCTACTTTTTCCGTTTCTTTTTCTTGCCATCCACGTAGCCGTAGCCATAGCCATAACCATAGCCGTACCCGTAGCCATAACCATAGCCGTACCCGTGATGGTGGTAGTCGGCGCCGTTGAGGATCAGCGACATGTTCGTGAGTTTCCGCTCCTGGTACATGGTCTCGATGTCAGGAAGTTGGCGACGGTCAAGGCGGCCGGCCCTCACCACGAAGAGCGTGATGTCGGCGACGCGGTTGGCGATCGTCGCGTCCGCCACAAGACCGACAGGGACGGAGTCTGTGATGATGATGTCGTAGCGGTTCCTCAACTCGGCGAACATCTCATCCAGCCTCTCGTCCATCAGGAGTTCGGCGGGGTTCGGCGCGATGGAGCCTGACGGGATGAGGTCAAGGCCTTCCACACCGGTCTCGTGGGTGATGATGTCATCCAGCGCTATGTCAGAGTCGGCCAGGAAGTTTGTGATGCCTACGGTGTGGTGGTGGCTGTGCTTGCCGAACTGTGAGGTCAGGGTTCCCTTACGGATGTCAAGATCCACAAGGATCACCTTCTTCCTGGCGGAGATGAAACTTTTAGCCAGGTTGGCGGAGACGAAAGTCTTTCCGTCCCCGGAACTGAACGAGGTGCACATTATCACCTTGATCTTCTCTTTTCTTGAAAGGAAGGACATGTTCGTGCGGACAATCTTGAACGCCTCCGAGGCGAAACCCTCATTGTCCTTGTCCTGTTCCGGAATCACTCCGAGGAACGGTGCGCTGACTTTGCCCTGGATGTCTTTCCTGGTGTGGATCCTTGTGTCAAGGAACATGATCATCAGGAAGATGACTCCCGGCACGGCCAGTCCGAGCAGCAGCCCCAGAAGCAGGATCTTGTTCCTGCTCGGGGCGATCGGATCGCCTGGCCCGGAGGCTCCGTCGATCACCCTCGCGTTGTTGTCCACCATCGCCTGGGAGAGGGCGTTCTCCTCGCGCTTGTTCAGGAGGAAGAGGTAAAGCGACTCCTTGATCTTCTGCTGGCGCTCGATCGAGAGCATCTGGCGTTCCTTGGTAGGGATGGACGAGACGCGGGACTGTGCCTGTGACTCACGCGACTGCGCGTCGTTGCGGCGGACATTGATGCTGACGATCATGTTGTCCACGGCCCTGATGATGGACTGTTTCATCGCCCTCAGCGAGGTGTTCAGCTCCTCCACGATCGGGTTCTTCTCGCTGCTGTCCTCGATGAGCTTGTCGCGGCGCAGCTTCACGGTGTTGTACTGGGCGATCTGGCTCTCGATGTTCATGTCGCTGATGCCCGTGTTGGCAGGGATCAGGTCGATCTCCCTTGTCGGATCCGTGAGGTAGTCCTTGATGTAGGTGGCCAGGCGGAGCTGGGTCTCAAGCTCCATCACGTTGGTGTTGTACTTCTGGGACTCACCGACATACATCCCGGCTGTCGTCGCGATGTCCACGATCCGGTTCTCGCGCTTGAAGGATTCCAGATGGGACTCCACGCCTCCCAGCTCGCTTTCGATGATGATGAGCCTCTCGTTGATGAACTCGGCGGTGTTGATGGCCACCTGGTTCTTGTCGTTGATGGCCTCCTCGTTGTAGACCGAGATCAGCATGTTCAGCACGTCTTCCGCTCTTGCGGAGGAGCGGTCCTTAAGGGAGAGGGTGAGAATCGAGGCCTCGTCCTCTTCCTGCCTGATGCCGAGACTGGAGACGAAGTAGCCGACCACCGACGAGAGGGGGTTCTTCGTCACTTGAATATGCTCGCCCATCCAGGAGGTCGTGTAGTAGTTGGTAGGGGCGATGATGAGCCGCACTCCCTCCACGCTGACCGTGTCCTTCATCCTGACCGACAATTTCTTGTCGCCGTCGACCGTACCGAAGTCGGAGACAATCACCTTGCCGCTGTCCACCGGGGTCACGACCATGCTCAGCCGCGTCTCGGGAGTCGTGTCCAGGAAGCGGACAGAGACCGGAGACTTCTTGTAGAGCTCCGTCATCTGGAGGCCGTCCTTGACTTTGTAGTCGATGTCGGCGTTGACGCGGCTCACAACCTCCCGCATCAGTTTCTTGGACCGGAACTGGAGGATCTCATTGGCGACGTTCACCTTGTTGATGTAGTTGTCGTAGCGGTCAAGTCCCGCCGAGGAGATCTTGTTGGACGGATCCTTGATGATCACGGTGGCGGAGCGGAAATAGGTCTTCGGAGTCCTGGCGTACTGGAACCAGGCCAAGCTGCCGAACACTATCACGGAAACGACGAACCATTTCCATTTGGAGAGCAGGAAGAGCAGGATGTCGATGATGTTGACATCCTGATCGTTTCTGCCGGTGGTATTGTTTGTCTGCATATTCGTTGATTATAGGTGTGACGGGACTAGTCTTTTCTGAATGTCGAGGTTGCCCAGATGACGGAGCTCGCGGCTGTGATGGCGCTCATGAACATTGTGGCGATCTGCATGCTCCTGTCCTCTCTGTCCTTCTTGCCGAACTTAGGCTGCACGTAGATGATGTCGTTCTGCTGCAGGAAGAAACAAGGCGACTGGAGGATGTTGCTGTTGCGGATGTCGTGGAAGTAGATCCGCTTGTCACCGTTCTCCTCCCGGATGACGGCCACCCTGTCGAGCCTTGCCTTGTTGGTCAGGTCGCCCGCGTTGGCGATCGCCTCCAGCAAGGTGATCCTGCCGCTCTCCACGGTGAACGTTCCGTTCTTGCTCACGGCTCCCCAGACGGTGTACTTGAAGTTGAGGAACTCCATGCTCACTATGGGCGCCTTGATGTAGTCGCCGTCGATGATCAGATTCTTGATTCTGTCCGAGGCCTGGCTCAAGGTAAGTCCTTCAAGATGGATGTTTCCAAGGATAGGAAACTCGATGTTTCCCTTGGCGTCGACCTTGTAGCCCGGCTCGTTGGCCGCCGGGGATGACGAGGCTGTTCCGTCCGAGGACATCTTGAACGAGCCGCTCTGGATGTTGAACGGGATGGCGAGCTCCGGCTGCTTGCAGCTGACCGTGATACTGAGCCTGTCGTTGGCTTGGATGACGGCCTCGTGGGCGGAATCGAAAGGATACCCCTGTGCCCGGGGTCATGTCGTTGAGATAGACGTACTTCTTCGCCGATCCGCAGGAAACGGCCATGCCCAGAAGCGGGATCAGAAGCAGTTGTGACAATCTAGTCTTCATTTTATGATCGATTTTATATTCTTATGACAAACAATGGCGGACTCGTCGTCCGGAAGGCAAGTGAGCTCTCCGACCGGAACCCGTTCCGAAAGTCTTGTGAGTGTGTCGTATAGCATCGACTGTAGGTTGGCGTCGCTGTGGATCACGGAGCAGCTCGGAAGCAGCGCGACGAAGGCGGCGACATCCTCTTTTTCCGTGAATATGTCGGCGTCTCCCTGCCTGAGGCGGACGAACCCTCCCCCACGGGGGCGGAGTCGTCGCGGTAGCACGGGGTCTTCCCGCTCCAGGGGGTGCCGAACGCGACGGGCGATCCGTCGATCAGCCTGACGGCGGGATTGTCGTCGTTCAGCAGGTGTGATCCGGGAATATTCTTGAGCCACAGCCTTGCGTGGGTGCTTTTGCCCGTGCCGCTCTTCCCGAGGAAGAGATAAGCCTTTCCGTCCGACACGACGGCGGACGCATGGATCGACAGCCCCTCGCGGAGGATGACCGCCTGCGCGAACGCGATCCGGAGCATGGAGGAAAGGATGCTGCCGGCGGTGGCGGCATCAGTCCTGATAGATGCGTAAACACTTGAGAATAAAGCGTTTGCTATGAACGCACCCAAGACCTTTCCGTCCCGGCTGCCGCTTAGTTCGACGCAGTAGCGTCCGTCCTCTGTCCTCAGAAGCCTGGTGTGTCCCATGTCGTTGTCATCCGTTTCGACTTCCTTGGCATCTGACGGAATCTCAATGGGGTCCGCCTGTAGTGTGAGGCGGAGCAGCTCCCGGTGCGGCTCCGGCGCGGACAGCTCCCGGTGCGGCTCCGGCGCTGGCATCTCCAGCAAAGTGGCGCGGAAGTCCTTGAACGACGGCAGAAGCGCCTCGATGTCAATTCCTACCGGAGCGATGACCGAAAAAGTCAGTCCCGCCACCTTGTATGAATATGTCCGTGTCCTCTCCATCATTTATCTTCTGAATCGGCCTTTGCTCAAGTCCATGACTGTACAAAAGTCGTTATTATTTTCTGAATTGTCCCTTGGCAAGGTCAAAAACTGTCCAAAACGCCTCTTTCGGAGCGAACCGCAAAGAGAATCCTGCCCTCCGCAGAAACATTCCCGCCGTCCCCAGCTTTCTCTTGAGCACACCGCTCTTTCCGCTCGCCGGGCCTGCCGAGACAACCGTCCCTGCCGAGGCACCCGTCTCCCGGTGCTGCCCGAAATTCCCGCCTTCCTCCACGATCCTCCAGAGCGCCCCGTACGGCACAATCTTCTCTGAATATGGCAGTTCCGCTTCCGGCAGTCCAATCACTCCCACCAGGAACGAATGCAGCAACCTGCTCCATTTCACAATCCCGACACGGCGGTAGAACGCGAGGATCCGCCCGCCATATTCATCAATCTTCCCCTCCTCGCTGATCCTGTGGTATGCCATCGCGAGGTCGCACATCTGACGTAGTCCGATTCCTCTGCCGAGCGCGTGTTTAAGAATATGCGAGTTCAGCATCAAGGCGTTGAGGGCAGGGGAAGGCACCCTCAGGCCGTCCGCGATGTCCGTCGGGACGAATTCCCGTGTCTCGTCCAGCTCGCCGGACAGCCTGATGGCGGCAGGGGAGCGCAGGTCGATTATCGCAGAATGATGCTCGACATCGATGCCGTGCCATTCGTAGGTCTGGCTCCCGTCCGGCATCCGCGTCACCGTCACGCCGTGTCTCCTCACCAGCTCCACCGCCTTGTCATCCATTGTTTCCCCGTCACCTTGGCGGGATCAGCGACCGGAAGAGGTGATTTTTTTTCCCGGTCGCGGAGCCCTGTCGAAGCGGCTGCCTTTCCGGAAAATAAAAATCAATGTCCCCGCACTCACGGTGCGAAGGATCAGGATAAAGTGCCGCGACCCCCTGGCCTTTCTGCAACACCGGCCTAAGCCCTTCATTGACAAACAGTCCGGTGAGATCCTTAAGCGCGGCGTTCATCCGCCCGCTGAACTCCTCGATGGCATCCGCGATGACAATCCATTTGGCGAAAGCCGCAGGTGAAGGCTGAAGCGTCTCGGGAAGAAGACAGATCCCGTCAAAGACCATTCCGGAGACCGACTGTCTTCTGGACATGGCGAACACCCGCTCCCATTCCTCCTCTTCCAGCGGAAACAGTCCCCGGTTCTCGGGAAACTTTCCCCACAGACCCGCCCTCAGCAGGACGAGGAAAGCATCCCGCACTCTTTCCATTTCGCCAAAAGATTATGCACATCCTTCCTCGCCGTCTGGATGTCAACCTCATACTCTCCGCAGAGACATTCCGCCATCTCCTCCTCCGTGAAGTCCATGTCTGAGGAATCTCTCCCAGAGAAGGGCGGCCGTCTCGTTCAGGGTGATCACGTCGGTCATGTTGGCCTTGCCTCCGACAGCCTTGACGATCATGTACTTGCCGCCGATCCGGCGCAGGTTTAATGTGGAGTCCAGTCTCATTGTCTTAGAAGATCTTACCGCCAATAATGGAGGTGACGGTCTTGAATATGATCTGTGTGTCCCTCCACAGCGACCTGTTCTCAAGGTAGTCCAGATCCATCTCAAGTCTTGTCAGCATTTTCTCAAGTGTGCCGGTGTAGCCGTTCGTAAGCGTGGCCTCGGAAAACAGCCCCGGACGAAGCTCGTAGAGACGCTCGTAGTCAGGGTTGACCTCCATTATCTTGTCGATGTAGTATTTTCTTTCCGGCCTCGGCCCGACGAAACTCATGTCCCCCCTGGCGACGCACCAAAGCTGAGGAAGCTCGTCCAGATGATGATCCCTGAGGAACTTACCGACCTTGGTCAGCCGCTCGTCGTTCTCCTGGCAGAGTTTCGGCTTGCCGTCCGCCTCTGAGGAGTTGTTCATTGTCCTGAACTTGTACAGCGTGAAAGGCTTGCCTCCCTTCCCGATCCGTTCCTGCGAGAAAATCACAGGCCCCTTGCTGTCGCATTTGATGATGATCATGATGATAAGGAAAAGCGGGGAGAAGACAATCATTCCGCAAATGCTTGCGATGCAGTCAAAAAATCTTTTCAGGTTTTCGTCAATAGTACTCATACTTGTTCTAGGCAATGTCGCGGACATTTCGTTTGTTGTTGACATAGTATTTTCACTCATTTTGTCTGTTATGGCTCTTGGTAGGATCTACTGTTTAGTGCAAAGATAATGTTTCCGCATAATATTCAAGCATTTTGAGATCATTTTTTCTTTTGTGAAGTTCTCCGCGAAGCGTTTTGCCGCCCCCGCGCTGAACTTTTTCCACGTCGCCTCGTTGTCTGTGATGGTGAGGATCGCCTCTGCGATGGCCTTGCTGTCCCGTGGTGCGACGTTTATTCCCGAGACCCCGTCCTCGTTTACCCAGGAGACTCCTGATTCCGGAATCTTTGTGGCGACCACCGGTCTTCCCGCAGACATCGCCTCGATCTGGACTATTCCGAAAGCCTCCGTCTTCATAACGCTGCTCATGCAGAACAGTTCGCAGGCTCCGTAGTAGGATGCCAGGTCTTCCTGCGGAACCTTGCCCAGCAGTTTGACCCGTCTTCCGACGCCAAGCTCGTCGATCTCTCGCTGGAGGCTCTCCCGCAGCGGGCCTCCACCTCCTATCAGGATCATGAAACTGTCATCGAGGTACTTTGCCGCCTCGATCAGATAGCGGTACCCCTTGTATTCCACAAGCCTCCCGAGCGAGAAGATGATCCGCCGCCCGGAATATTCATTTCTGATCTCCTGCTCCCTTGCGCTGTCGCTGATGACCGGCTCGATTCCGATCGGGATGCAGCGGCATTTCTCCTGTACTCCCTGAAGGTAAGGTGATTCTGCAAGGTAGACAGGAGTCGTTCCCACGATGGTGTCGGCTCTTTTGATGAGCCAATTCTGAATCGGCAGATAGAATCTCAAAAGCGCTTTTTGCGAGAGTATGTCGCTGTGCCAGTGAAGCACCACCTTCCCTTTGTAGCCCGACAGCCTGAGCGCCATCGCCGCCATCGGGTCCGGATGATGGATGTGGATGATGTCATAGTCCTTGGCGATCCGCCTGAGCCGCGTGACCATCGACGGCGCGATCGTGGTTTTGGCCGCCTCGATCAAAGTCCTGTGGCAGAGTATCCTCCCGTGCGGATTAAGCCGGATGACCTCCGTCCCCCTCCCGTCGCTTCCCGCGCACATCATGTCGCACTCCACCCCCTCCTCCGAAAGCCCCTCCTCCGAGAGTCCCGCTTCCGAGAGTCCTTCCTTCGAGAGCCCCACCTTCGAGAGTCCCACAGTCAGATCAAACATCACCTTCTCCACTCCGCCCAGTACGGGAGGGTAGAACTTCCCCAATTGTAGTATTTTCATTTCCGGTTCTATGTACTATTGAATAATCACCTCAGCCCCAAAGCACCTAAACCCCTTCTTTGGCCGCAAACCCCTTTTTTGGCCTCCCCGCCGCTTCTTCGGTCGCCGCGCCGTTTCTTTGTTCGCCGAGCCGCTCCTTTGTTCGCCGAGCCTATTTTCTGATACTTTTTGAAACAGTATCTCCACCGCGCCGCTCTCGTGCGCCAAACCGCCCTATTTGCTCACGAGGGCCTCCACTGCGCCGCTCTCGTGCGCCAAACCGCCCTATTTGCTCACGAGACCCTCATCCAGCCCCCTCCCGTGCGCCAAACCGCCAGATTTGCTCCCGAGGCCCTCATCCGGCCCCCTCCCGTGCGCCAAACCGCCAGATTTGCTCCCGAGACCCTCATCCGGCCTCCTCCCGTGCGCCAAACCGCCTTATTTGCTCCCGAGACCCTCATCCGGCCCCCTCCCGTGCGCCAAACCGCCAGATTTGCTCCCGAGACCCCCCCATCCGACCTCCTCCCCTGCGCCAAACCGCCAGATTTGCTCCCGAGACCCTCATCCAGCCTCCTCCCGTGCGCCAAACCGCCAGATTTGCTCCCGAGGCCCTCATCCGGCCCCCTCCCGTGCGCCAAACCGCCAGATTTGCTCCCGAGACCCCCATCCGACCTCCTCCCGTGCGCCAAACCGCCAGATTTGCTCCCGAGACCCTCATCCAGCCTCCTCCCGTGCGCCAAACCGCCAGATTTGCTCCCGAGGCCCTCATCCAGCCCCCTCCCGTGCGCCAAACCGCCAGATTTGCTCCCGAGACCCCCCGCCTTCGATCCCTGAGCCCGTTGATGAGTCGATATTATCTACCTACAAGTTCGTCACAAAGCCTGATGTAATCCGCATAGCGGTCCTCCTTACGAAAGTGGGCGAGGGCATATTCACGGCAAGGAGTCGTGTAGCGAGATTTGCCGTCAGCCTCAATGAGTGAGATTGCTTGCCGCAGCGCGCTGATGTCACCCTGCGGGATGACGATGCCGGTTGCTGGAGTGACAGACTCGACGCTGCCGCCAGTGTTGTAAGTGATCACGGGAGTGCCGCAGGCAATCGCCTCCAGATTGACGGTGGGGTAGTTATCCTGCCACGTAGGATTCACGAACACCTCCGCCGCAGAGTATAGTTCCGCAAGTTCCCGGACATTCTCCGTCCTTGCGATCGGTATGATGTTTGCCGGGAGTGACTTCGCCTTGTCTGGTTTGACACCTACCATCACTATCACCTCGTCATCACGAAGCGCTTTTGAAAGAGCGATAAAATCATCCCAACCTTTCTCCCGGCACCAGATGCTCGCAAGGCCAAGAATGATCTTTCGGCTGCCGGCGCCATACTTTTCCCGGATTGTCATGTCCGACTTCTGCGGTATGAATATGCTGGTGTCTATTCCGTTGTGAATAACTCTGAAGCGATAATCTTTGAGGAAAGATTCACTCATTTCGTCTCTCATCCACTCGGACACCGGGACAATTGTCATAAGATCTTTCGGCATTGAACAAAAGGCCTTGGCCTTGTCCTTGAAATTCTGTGCCGACCTGTCAAAGACAAGACTGGCCGGAAACTGCCGCTTTTGCGGGCAATGTCCGCATCCGGTCTTCCAGCGGTCGCATCCGGCTGAAGTATAATAATAACAATGTCCTGTGTAAAGCCAGCAGTCGTGGATTGTCCAGATCACAGGTTTACTGGCTCTGCTAAGATAATCGAACAGAATCTGGTAATTAAGAAAGTAACCGTGAATGTTGTGGATGTGGATGATGTCCGGATCAATCTCCTCAATCTTCTTGATAAAAGCCTTGGTCGCTCCGTTGGAAGCAAGCCCGTGCCTGTCAAACAACCTTGTCCCCAATCCGTGCACAGCCACACTGAAACGATTGCCCACCGGGACAGTCTTTGAAGTGCTTTCCCGCATTCCGTCCCGTCCCTTACTGTAGGCCACAAAAGACTCCCATCCGGCGGACACATGGCGACATCCCCAATCTCCTGCATTATCCTACCCGTCGAGGTGTTCATCCTCAGTACCGGATTTATCTGTAACAACTTCGGCATATAGTATTAATCATTGGCTAGCTTTTCGAACAATTTGAGCCACTTGTCCATCACGGCATCTTCTGAATATTTCTCCTTGATTTTCAACGCTTCGGTTCCCATCCTGCGGCGCAGAGGTTCATCGTACATCAGCCTTTTCATCGCTTCGGCAAGAGCCTGGACATTACCTTCTGGAACCAAAAGACCATTCTTGCCATCTTCGATGATGTCTTTAGGGCCGCATTTGAAGTCGAACGTCACCGCAGGCAGGCCGCAAGTCATTGCCTCGATCAGCACCATCGGCAGTCCCTCAAAATGCGAACTCATAACCAACATTGCGCCTCTGGCATCTTCATTCCAAATGTCATTCGTTGGTCTGTTGATGTGCGCACTGTCACCAAGCCCCTTCTCTTGAATCATCCTTTCGAGCTATATCCTTCCACTCGCCTTGACCGAATATGTCTAATTGCCAGTCGGAATATTCAGAGTCCTCTTTGACGATGCTCCAAGCCTCGATCAACCGGTCAAATCCTTTCTGGTAGTCGAGTCTGCCCACAGCGATGACTCTGTGGGCCGTGCAGTCTGATCGGGAGGCTTCCGTTGTGATTGCCGCATTTGGAATCGTCTCAATGTTAGGTAGTTCGCCCCAATAGCCTTTGTCTTCTTCCGTCAGCACGACAAATGAGTCAAACTTCCGCACAATCTTCTTCATCATCTGTCTTGTCCTCAGCCGATCTGACAGTCCCAACAGTCCGTGCCTTCCGTACTGAAGCCTGAAGTACTTGTTAAAGTGCAGTTCCAACACCTTCTTACTGCCATCCTTGATTGATGGGATGAATGATGATTCGGAAGGGTAGAGCGAGTCCACGATGTCTGGCCTCTCCTTGAGCAACAGCTCCGTCAGAGCCTTCCTGTGCTTCCTCCTGCGCCAGAGGTACCCGATCGTCTTGATAACAGGATTCTTCCCGTTGTCATCCGTATAGTTGACCCCAAGGTCAATGATTCTTACCCCATCCGGGAAGGGGTAAAACGTGGGTTTGCCATGCTGGTCAGTTGTCACAACCGCCACGTCCCATCCCATCCGTTCCTTGAGGTATCGAACCTTATTCAGCAGCACCCTCTCCATCCCGCCATGGTTGTACAGGGAGCACATGCAGTAGAGGATTTTCATTTGATTATGGTCATTTCTTCAGGTTTATCCCATTCCTCTTCTCTAAGACATAAGAATAGTGCGAATACAAGAAATATATCAGTGGAGACTTTGCACCAGATTATGAAATTTAACAAAAGCAGAATGGCGAATAATAATCTATGAGAAATAAAACGTTTTATGCAGGTTGTTCCGACTTTGATGAAATACCATATGAAAGCAATCAATCCGAATATCCCAAAATAGAAAATGAATCTTAAATAACCGATATCGGTATTCTGATAATATCCCTTCCACATTGTTCCTGTATAATAGGGCTCTGAATCATAAGGATTCTCAAAATAACCATCTCCAATAACCCAGGTCTTTAAATTATCTGGGAAAACGACCATATTTTTCAGAATATCATTAGAATGAACTTCCCACTTGCCTGTTTCTGCCAAACTGAAAAATCCTTCAAATCCGAATCGGATATTAGAGCGTATATTGGGATTGGTATTATAGAGAAAAGTGACGGCAATTATGGTGATAATAACAACTGCAGTAATCCATTTCCATAGAAAACTATAATTTGTTCCGCTTTGTTTTTGATTTATAATTGATAAGACAACAATATATGTCAAAGCTACTATTACACCGATAGTTGTAGTTCTTGCGATCATATTTCCAACAATAGTAATGAACACAAAGGCCGTAAGGTATAAGATAACTCTGTTTGTTTTTGTCTTTATCTTTAGTTATAGTGCAGAGCCGGTCTGCAATCATTATTAATATTGCGCGCTGAATCTAGTTCCTGCGACATCCAGACTACATCCAATACCATACATTCTGTGTTCATTTTTCCCCATAAAACCTTGGGAGTTTATCAGAGAATCAACGAATGCTTTTACTGATGGGATTCTATCAACACAAGCTGCAATCAGGCATTGAATAAAGCATAGAGCAATAAGGTAATCGCAGATGGTCTCAACAGAAACCCTACCGTTTAAACTTCTTATGCAACTAATGACAACATTTGCGGCACTAAGCCAAACAAACATTGATATTATGTATGTTGCATATGTTGTGTCAGTTGTGTTATTATATAGCATATGGAGGTAAGGCCAATTAATGAAACGATCAGTGCGAGAGCCACTATTGTGATAAGATTCTTATCTATATTAACTCTATTCCCTTTTACTAATTGGAACCCAAGTACGACGAGCCCTATTCCAGCCATAGCCATCTTGGTGTTCATTTCTGGGAGGAAAGATGGCTCGAAAGGGAAAAAAAGGTATAAACTGGTTATAATGAGAATTATGATAGTAGATATAATGTTTTTCATTGTATAATGGTTTATTTATAGATTATTCCGTAAATAACACTATGTATGAACTTATAATACAACCATACTATCCAGTATTGACGTTTTGCAGCGCACTTCTCCAAAAATAATCGTCTTATTCCGACATCTCTTTTAGAATTAATATATTTATTAGATTCAGGATACCAGTCACTCCATAATCTATATTTCTCACTGTTGTCAGTTATCAGAAATGGATATTTGACATCAAGCTTAAATAATCCAATCTCTACATCCATAGAGTCTCCGTAAATTTTGTGAATGAATTCATCAATTCTTCCGACATTATACTTGAGTTCCTCAAGATGCTTCTGAGAATATGTATTGCTAAAGGCATTCGTGTTAAGTTTGACGTAGTGATAATATGCTTTAGGCAAATATTTTACATTCTTTGCATAAGCGAATAACATTATCATAGTCATATCCTCACCCATACCATAACCGGATGGGAAGAAGATGCCATTCTCTTCATATAATGATCCGCGAACCAGTTTGTTCCATACATTATACTTCATCTTGCCAGTCAACATGGCCTTCAATGCTTCCTTTGGTGTGTCGTAGTCGGGTTGTTTCATATACCTTTCGTTCTTTTCGAAGGTAAGATACCAATCGCACCAAACGATGTCAGCATTATCGTCACAAGCCGTATAATACAAATCGTTGAGCATCGTAGGCTCAATAAAATCATCGCTGTCACAATGGAATATATAGTCTCCTGAAGCCGCTTTCAGTCCCGTATTTCTGGCGGCGGGTAAACCTTTGTTGACCTCGTGATTAATAATCATAGTGTTACGATCCGGATAGTCGGCAATAACCTTTTTCAGGATGTCAATGCTATCATCAGGTGTACAGTCATTGACAAAAATGAACTCGACATCATCAAGTGTTTGATTAAACAGACTTTCAACACATCGCTTGATGAAACGGGGAAACATTATAAATTGGAACTATGACCGAGACTTTAGCCATAATTAATGTACTATTCTTCTTTTTTTGCTTTTATGAGAAAATTAATGACATGTTGCCCAAAGATTCGCCGCAACCAATTCTTAAATATAACGGATTTTTGGTACCCACGATTCAGCATAATGGTGAATCGTTCTTGTGTTGGAGGTTATTCTAAGTTCTCTGGTATCGTAATCTATTGGACAAAAGTAATCATTCGGGTAAATCGTAAATCCACAACATTCTTGTATTCCTTCTCTATTTTGCAGACCATTTGACAACAACTCTTCAGTTGTGATTTGAACAATGTTCTTTAGACAAGGAGTGCCATCTTCATTGAGAAAGTGAAAAGTCTGGTAAAGGTCTATCATCCTCCCTAACAATTTGTTTCCTGCTTCAGCTCCGAAACCAAGGCCAGGTGCGACAGTAATCGTTGTATCATTTTGACTTTCAACCCCTAAATACGCACCTTTACTGATAATATCTTCTAATGGTTTTATGACTTCAACATCTGTATCGAAATATAATCCACCATAGTTGAATAAGATCCAAAAGCGTGCGTAATCACTAACGAAAGCATATTTTTTAGCGGCGTAAGCTTCTCGAGTATATTTAATGGCGTTGACCTCAAAATTTGATTCGTCCCAGCGTTTTATTTCGTAACCTGGGAGAAATTTTTTCCACGATTCGATGTACTTTTTAGTACTTTGTGGAACTTCTTTCCCGCCGAACCAACAGTAATGAATAATCTTGGGAATCATTTGGAAGAATTTGTCGTTAAAAAATGGAATCCTGATTTATAACCGTAATATTTTTGCTTGAATATGGTCGTATTTCCTTTAATCAACGATATCAACAAATTAATAATCATTGTATAAACGAAGCAAATCAAATTGACGACCTTGTTTGCACGAGTAACATTGTCAAATAAGAATCTTTTCCAAAAGATCAGTTTAAACCTACAGTCACAAAAAGCCAAGACTTTTTCTTTCTCAACATTTTTGATTGTAGTGCCAGCATCCAAGTGCTTTATTCCGGAATCATAAGAAGTGAGAACGTTCAGCCCAGATAAGAACATTTTATAGAACATTGTCTGATCTTCTCCCAATGCATAGGGCATATCGTCAAGCCATAGTTCTTCTTGGAATCTTATCTTTTCAAAATCATTTTTTTTACACAGGAAACACGGACCAGCATTTGTCTGTGATTTCATAATCGGATGTGGGTGTTTATTGTAGGAATATCCTCCATTCCTCATAACCTTATATCCCCAAGTATTATCTTTATATCTAACCGATATTCTACCAGACAAAATCAATGGTATCTCTTGTTTAGTTGATCTTCCGGCATTATTGAAAACATCGGGCGATATCACATCACCATCGTATTGCTTCATAGCATTGAACAGATACTCAACTCCATCGGGAGGAAGATACACATCATCATCTAAAAATAGAATATATTCGGTTTCCACTTCTCTGTAATCCAGGGCTCGTTGTGCAACCATTCCCTTTTTAACATATATGTATTCTTCCCAACCTATTGTTTCTTTAGGAATAGCATATCCTTCTGCAATATATACTAAAATTCGAGATGGCTTGATGGTCTGGTTAACCAAGGAATCAAGCAGACATCGGTACTTCTCTCCGGCTTTACCAAGTGTGCGAATAACAGCAGTGTATTCCATAGATGTGTTATTTTCTGTGAACTATTTTACTAATTTGACATCTTAAAGCAAAGATCAATGATGCGGTTTTTGATGGTATCAATGCCATGAGAGGGTAGGGTATATTTTCGTAAGATTCTTTCTTCCATCTTAGGATGTCTTTGCGTATCTTATTGATGTCGATACTCTTTAAGACCTCTTTTCGCGGCATAATGAAGTCGTTATAGGATATGGACTTTAATGTCCAAACATACATCATGATTGAATACCAAATGTACTTCTCTTTTAGTTTTATATTATCAGCGGATGAGGCGTAGCGGTGAAAGGCATAGCACATGTTAAATGAATCTTTAATGTTTTTAAGACCTCCTCTATACGCGGAATTAGAGGACTTCCGGTAGGCATAATAATCCTTGGGGATGTAATAACAACTGTTTACTTTGAACATCAAACGGGCGATAAAGTCCATATCCTCTAGAAAAACCTGCCCTACATTGAATCTAATATCTCCAATAACTGTTTTTCTAATAAGGAGCAAGGGGCAAAAAAACTCTCCCCTTACAATTTGACTGAAAAAAAGATCATTCGGTATTATTTGATTAGAAAAAGGTTCTCTGTACTTGATCAATTCAGAAGAGAAAAGGACATTATCCTTCTCATCAATAGCCTTATAATCAAATCTAACAATATCTACATTTGTCTTTATTGCCTTTGCTATTGACTCTTCAAGACATAGCGGACTAGTCCACAAGTCATCAGCGTCCATAAATGTCACATATTCTCCAGTTGAAACATCTAAACCGATGTTTCTTGCGGAACTGACACCACCATTGACTTTATGGAATACTATGAATCGTTGATCTTTTTCAGTATAGTCATCAAGAATCTTACCGGATAGGTCTGTTGAACCGTCATCAATCAGTATGCATTCCCAGTCGCGGAATGTTTGTACCAATATGCTGTCGAGGCAACGGTGAAGATACTTCTCGCAATTATACACAGGGATTATTATTGATATTCTCGGGGAGAGCTTCATTGGTTAAATGAATAAATTATACTTTTTCTAACTTTATTTATAAGCACAACTATCGGTCGTGCATGGTGAGTAAGAAGCCATGCCATAATTTTCAGCTTCTTGTTTATGAATGGGCAAGACCAGATTTCTTGACCGGATACCGGACACAATTCCAGGAATCTCTTATGATCAGAAGGCGAAAGAATCAAGTCTTGCGTAGACTTCAATAGCCTCCAGTTTAATGAGCGCCTGAACTGTTCATAAACTCCTTCTGATTTGAAGAACTGTGCAATGTCTGAATAGACCCATTGCTCGTCTGTCTCGGTTTCCTTATTCAGGTTATGCATTATAGACTTGGGATGCTGCCTGTAATTATAAAATGCATAATGGCAATTTGAGATTCTTTTCGCAAACCAGCATAGTCTCGTTATTAGGTGAAAATCTTCGCAATACGTGATCCCGGATGGACTTTTTAGATTATGCTTTATGTATATTTCGTGTTTTGCGATTCCTGACCAAAGGGTTGTCCATACGAACGAAATGTGATTGTTCAGAGAATCAATTTTGTTGCCCCTCCACTGTGTGTTTCTTTGATTTATTGTTTTATCGTGGTAGCTGAATCTAAAGTCTCCAAATACCATGTCTGAAGCCGTGTCTTTTGCAGTTTGGAGTAGTCGCTCTATGCTGTCAACTTCAATCCAGTCGTCGCCGTCAACATGCATGATCCATTCGCCTACGGATCGTTCCAAGCCATAGTTTCTGGCACTTGTTAGCCCTCCGTTTTCTTTGTGGTAAGCCGCGAAGCGGTTGTCTCTCCTAGCATATTCGTCACAAATGCTCCCGGACTCATCTGTTGAGCCGTCGTCAATCAACAGACATTCCCAATCCTTGAATGTCTGGGAGAGGATACTGTCAAGGCATTGTCTCAAATACTTCTTACAGTTATAGACGGGAACTATTATTGAAATCTTGGGCATTCGTTTGATTGATTTGGTTAAAAGGAGTTCAGAAAAGATTAGTGAATTGTGCGAAAAGTGAAGCTGTACATTACTAAAAACTATTAAGAATCTTCGTCCTCGTCCCACATGGTCTTGAACATTGGCCACACCTCACCTCGTGGTGTTGCAGTAAGCCTTGCAAAACGACATTTTGATAAATAGAGAAAGTGCTGAATTTTCTTGTGTGGTTGGCTTTGGTCGTCAAGAAGATACTGCCTGTCAACGTTTGTGTTTTTATATCATCAAGCATCGGCGATCATAACTCAGGTTGCTAATAAAGCAAAGTACAACATCAGGCGGGTAGGATGCTTCTCCATCTGATACTATATCTTCGAAGGTGTTACCGAAGAATTTCCGTACTATCTTCTTCAAGATGTTGCGGACAAAGTTATCCATTACCTTGTATGGTGCGTTGTCCCTATTGCAATACACATGCATCGTCATTCCGAGCAACCCAACTCGCTCAGGTATAAATTCACTCTTCGCTTGCCACGGTATTGTACATCAACCCGTCTTTCAGCTGAGGGACTCTGTACAAGCCTTTGTGCTGCATACTGTCATCGGTATTATCCAGCAAATCTTTGAACTGTTTCACGGTATCCACTCCAAACAGAACTTTAGCAGCATCGAAATATTTCTTTGACACCAAGTTGGGCAAAATAGACTTATCGCGGTTGTAGACGTTTAGTTCTGGATACCAAAAAGGATCTAATATCTTATTGGTTGGATTCCATATTGAGATGTAATAAAGCAAGATATCAGCCTTGACTAGTCTCTCAAAACCAGTTCCCGTATATTTGTACATGTAGTCCGCTGTTACGCTTAAGCGTTTAGGCTGGCTAATGTTCAGGAACTCATTCAAAGTATAGTTATACTCACGAAAGCGCATAAAATTCACCTCAAGCGTAATACCAGACTCTTTGTAATACACCCTATATTTTGAACGAAGAATCGCCTGCAAAGCATCAAAACAGTTGTTCTCAACAAGCATCGCAGCGAGCGATATCAAGAGAAACTGGTTGAAGAAGCGATAATGGTCGTTGCGGATGAGGTCAATGTTAGTACCTGTATAAAGGTTTATGCCTTGCTCTTCGTAGAAATTCAGCAACTTTTCTAAAAAGACCGGCAGATAGATTTTTAAAAACGGATGTTTGCTTGGTGCGAAGATCTCAACTACGGAAAGAAATTCTTTCCGCATAGGTTCCAGCTTTTCTATTCCATCCTGGATCTTTCGATACAGTTGGTCAACATTGATAATATCCTGTAGGTTGATGTCATAATCCTCAAGCCGTTCAATAAAGGTCCTGAGGTAATTGCTGAACACTATATCAAGATGACTATTGTTCTTCAGAATGGCATCACTCACAGCTTCCGCTGTCCATTTGTTATTATCCATTAAAGCAGATGTTCTTTAAGAAATTCCTTGATCGGTATCAATGAGTCAGAATCGAGATCCCATATTTCCGGATTGTACCACTGCCAATCGCCACTTCCCACTTTATCTTTCTTCGTTTTGGATAGGGGAAGCGATGTAACATAGGTGTGTAACTTCCCCTTACGGTTAGGCGTACTGTAAAATTGCTTGCCATTATCATCTTTTCGTCGCGAGATGCAGCATTCGTACTTACTGAAACAGTCAAAGAATTCCGGGTACAGGTCTTTGCGTGCGATACTCTCCATAAGAACCTCTACATCACCATCTCTGCCGTTGTCAGGCCAAAGGAACAATTCAAACTCCAAACCTAATTCTTCTTTTTTCTTTAATAACAGGTCACGCCGCTTCTCGAAACCTCCGTTATTATTGCCGCTGTCAGCATCGAACACCACTAAATTCTTTTCACCGGCATCGGTATTTACACGCATCGCATTGATGTTTACCGCCTTATCAGAATCCATCAGATTGGTGTATCCGTTAGTGGGCTTCAGAGAATAAGTGTCAGCAGGAATGCCCAAACGATTAAGTATGGCAGTAAGAAATTCCGCTTCTGAAGTCTTCCTATCCTTCGCTTCTATGAAAATGTTTACCATACTATGCTCTCCTATCTTATCTCAATCTCCTGTTCCATTGCATAGCCAAGTTGGTCTACAGAATAACGGTATGATTTCAATTCACCTTCGGCTATCCGCTGAAGTTTAAATGCAGCGGCCACCTCGGGATCTCTGTATTGTTTTACATTCTGTAGTGTCTCCTGAAATCCCTTAATGGAATCCTCATCGTGTGTGGTAGCAAAGATCTGTACATCGTTCTTGATGGCAGCTCGGATCACAACATCCCACATAGGCTTCATAACAGAATAATGAAATCCGTTGCTGAGTTCGTCAATCAACACCACGCCACCCTTGCACTGATAGATACTGGTAAGGAAGGAAACGATCTTTCTGATGCCATCGCCCATCAAATTAATAGGGAGGCGTTGTGGCAAACCAGTGTCAACGAACATAATATTATCCATAAAGACAGGTCTCTTTGCGCCAGGCTCCAAAACACGCAAGGCTTCTACAAGGAAGTCTTCATCTTTATTCATAATAATATTATGGAGTCCCTCTACGGAAGCATTGGAGTCATAACGTGGACTGAGGTAAACGCACTTTAGTTTTTCCAAGTATCTGTTATCAATGTGCGCTGTCTGTTTTAATTGATTAGAGCCACCCACATCATATAATACCTCTGAAGAATAATCTCCTTCCTTGGTATAGTACTTCATTCGTAGGCCGTAATGAAAGGGTAGTTCGGTAGTTACGCTGTTTGATTCAGTGACTGCCTCCCGAAAACTTGTGATTGCAAGATGGCGTTTCTGAGTACCCGCTGTGGCAATCTGAATTTCACGCGATGGATCCATATTATAGAAAAAGTAATGGATGTCATTTTCTTCCAAACGCTTATAGGCTCTCATCGCATTGATTGAGGCAGGCAAAAGCGGATTAGATTGGCCACATACAAGAAAGATGGATTCAAGCAATGATGATTTGCCACAGTTGTTCTTTCCAAAGAAAAGATTAACCCGTGACAATCCGTCAATCTTGCCGTGATGAATTCCGCGGAAATTATTGATTTCTATACTATCTATCATAATACGATCTCTATCTATGTTTATTGCAAAAGTACAACTTTTCAGCCAATATAATGAACGGAAGTCGAGAGAATGTGATATATTGTGATATCTCCGTTGCAAATGACTGATTATAGAACTTTTCTATGGATTGTATCATCCAGAAAGTCTTTACTTTCCCGAACAAGTTCTTGTTTTCTGCAATCTACCTGTTTGTAGTTGATTGGCTGAAGCAGTTGACATTCTTTTTGCTTAAACTCGTTGAAGTCAAATACTAAGCGGTCAGTAAGCCCGAAGGTTCCAAGCAAGGAAGTGAACCTTTCGAGTCCTCGGTCTTTGTTGGCGATGGCGATGAAGGGTTTGTGGTTGAGGATGGAGAAGACACAACCGTGAAAGGAGTCGGTGACGATGAAATCAGCAGCGGCGAATTCCGACAGCCATTCTTCTATGGAAGGGAAAATGGCGGAATTGTCATCATACTTGGTGGCCATGACTCGTATCTTGCTTTGTTTAAGTTGCGTAGCGTTAGCAACGGCTTGAAGGACAGCGTCTTTCTCCTCGGTCTCATCCAGGATGTAACTAACCAGTCCTCCTTTGGGGCATTGGCTCAACGGGAATGTGTATTGCTTGGCTGTCAGCAGAAGTGTGGGGTCAAGCACAAGTTTCGACTCGTGGACAAAAATGTTCTTCATTATCTCAACACCAGACTGTTCGCGGACGGAAATCGCAGAAAAACGACCTGACAAGCCGATGCAATTCGCAAGATGCTCATCGGAGATTGGAGAGTCGGCGGTTCCAAATGAAGCAGCATACGTGATTTTCAACGTGTTATTATCTTCTGGAAGAAAGCCGAGAAAAAAATCCTCGATGCACGGGCTGTAGATCTCTCGCCACACCTGGTCGCTGCCAACTACTATGCAGTCAAAGGTGTTAGATGTGAAATAGCCTCTTAGCTCCTCTGAACTTCGTAGCGGCTTTGTTGAATGAATATATTCATTAATGAAACGCTTCATCTCGCTGTTCCGTTTCATTGCCGAGTCTGACAGTTTCCGAATACTGTAATTTTCCGCCCAAGGGTTGCATAGAGCGATGTCTCGCCGCCCCATCAAGCACTTCCTGACCATGCACTTTGCCAAACTTGCAAACCTCATTGCCAATAGTTTCATGCCGGGTCTTGCCCACCTTCGGTTGATGACTGTCACTTGATGCCCCATCCCTTCCAGCACCGTCTGCAGTGCATAGCATTGAAGTATTCCCCCGTAGTTGGTGTGAAGCGGAAGTGTCAGTATAGCTATTTTCATGCGAATAATTTGCTGATTCTTCTAACGATTCTACTCGTGATCGAAGTGCCGCAGCATAACCAGGCGGCAGGCTTTAATCCAAAAAACTTGTAGACTATGAAGAACAGTTGCCGGAGTTTTGGAATGATGACAGATGTCCTGATGCTTGGATTGTACTTGATTGCATCGCTTAGTTGCATTTCAGTCATATTGCAACCGAAAGTCTTGAGCAAAACTTCTGTGCGTTTGTTGTTGACGATGACAAGGCTTAGACCTTTGTCGTCATCAAGTTCTGGTTTTATCTTATCTATTCCCCAGAAATCACCTAAAATGATGTCGCTGGTGGATCTCCCTTCGCGAAAGCGGCAACCGTAACAAGAAGGACGGAGGAATATATTGCCGAGGAAGCCTTGCATATAGCCATTGTCGTGATAGACACCACTCGACTCTTTGTCCTCAGATTTGACAGTTACGCTAAAATGCTTCCAACCAGTCCTTTTGTCGCGGAAGTTGACCTTGTTTATTGGCTGAACAGCTGATCTAAGATATTCTCTGAATATTCCAGGGCTTGGAACTCCGTGACAGACGCAGTCTACCGTCAGGAGATTGCCATATTCCTTTCTTAAAAAGCTCTTAAGGCCGGCGATCTGGCATGGAGTCCCCGAGTATAGAACCTTCCGTCCGGCCTTCAGGAAACGTTCAGCCTCGGCATAGGTTGTTCCGGTACGGCTCTGGACGTATTTCGAGCCTCTGAATCTTGCGATTCCGTCAACTGTCTCCGCAAAGCAGTGAGTGACCTCCCAATCTTCATTGAACGCAGCGCCGAACACCACTCCGCCCTGTCTGATAATGTTTTCGGCGATAAGCGAGAAGATGCCTCCACTACTGCTTTGCATCCTTATGCCCTCATCAGGGTTGGTTGCTGCATAGACACCTACAGGCTCTTGTGGTTCATGCCCATGGAGCATAGGACAGACATTGTCGCATTGCCCGCATTCGACGCACAAAGACTTGTTGACTGACGGATAGAGGAAACCTTCGTTGTCTTCCTCAAGCCTTATACATTGCTTCGGACACGTCTGGACGCAGGCCGAGCAGCCACAGCAGTCTATTTTGTCCTTGATGCTTATCATTTTTTGAAGCGGCTTATGATTCCTGCGACTCTGCTTCCGATTACCTCACGTTCGTGCCGCGTCAGCCCGATGTAATAGGCGAATGCGGCCACTGTGGCGGCACTTAGGCAGCAGACCAATGCTGCAAATGGTACTGAATTTGGCAGAAAAGCCTTGAACATCAGCGATATGGCTATTGCCGGCAAAGCGGTCACGGCGCATCGTGCAATTACGTTTCTGGCGTAGTCGGAAACTTTGATCTTGATCATCGGTCTGACGATGAATAGTCGTGCGATGAAAGCGACAATGCATACGCAGAGGTGTACGATGAAAACGGAATACGGGTTCCCTCCCAATTTCAGAACCACGTAGGAGATCGGTACTATCGCGAGCAAAATACCCCCGACAACAGATTGATAGACTTTGACATTGCCTGTCGCTGCGGCGGAAATCATCAAAGGGTTGGCGACAGCGTCGATGATCGCGACGCACAGCATGAGCCTTAGGAATATTGAGGAATATTCAGGAACGGTCTTTAGCCAGACGTTCAGAATCACGTCAGCTTCGAGCATGACCGGCAGAGACAGGCAAAGCAGAAGCAGGAACGTAAATTTGGAACTTCTGAATATGAGGGTGTGCATATTCCTTAAGTCATTCTGTGAGTATGTTTTTGTGATTTGCGGGTTGATCGCTGTCTGGAAGCCTCCGGCAAACTGCATTATCGCTCCTTGAACCTGGACTGCCACACCTCTTGCTGCGTTGACAACCGGGCCGAAGAACATGTTAAGGAGAATGTTGAGTCCTTGTGTGAAAAGGATATATGCCACGTTGCCACACATGTTCCACCCTGCGAATGATCCCATCTCCTTAAGTAGGCTTGTGTCCCAGAGCCTCTTGAAGCGGGTCTCCTCAAAATGCCGTTTACAGTAGATCGCATAGATAGATGTCATCACGATCTGGACAAGCAGCATGAGGATTGAATAGACGATCAGTTTGTCGAGATTTACGGCGTAGATGGTGTATGCCACTCCGAGTTTGAGCATAACGTCCAGAATCGAAATGTAGGCGAACGCATCCATCCTTTCGTGTGCCACAATTGCCGCGTTGAACGGATAGTTCAGGATTGACACGACAGTGGATAGTATCGCGAATTGGTAGCAGTACATGGCCGCAGTCTCGCGTCCTGACGGGATGACGATCTTGTTTTTCAGAAACCACAGGCCGATCGTCTCCGCGAGCAGAACTACGGTCGCGGCTATGATGATGTGGATGTACACGCTGGTCATGAATGTCAGTCTTAGGCGGCCTGTCTCGCCGCGTCCCAGCTCGTATGTCAGGTAACGCTGCGTCGAGGTCGTCATCGCCGCGTTCAGGAAGCCGAACATGGCCACGACTCCTCCAACCACGTTGCTGATTCCGTAGTCGACAACTCCGAGGCTCGCCAGAATCACTCGGCTGGTGAACAGTCCTACAGCCATCAGGAACAGCATTCTGACGTAGAGCAGGGCGGTGTTCTTTGCGATGCGTTTGTTGTTTATTGTGTTTTCCGAGTCGCTTGACATATGGTGTCGCTTAGGTGCGGTGGGCGGGAACTATTTCCCGGACCAGGGCCAGAGGGACTTGCGGCGGGTGGGGGAGGGCGATCGCGCACCAACCGTGGGCGTTCCATCCGTCTTTAAGATTGTCTTTCTTCGTGTTGCTCTCAATCAGTTCCAGCTTCTCGTCGTAAATCTTGTTTTGGAGCTCGATGATCTCGCTCAGATCCTGATGCAGCTGCGCGTTCGTGACCTCGCATGGATTCTCCACAGCCGGCCGACCTTGACCCGCCCGCTCTTCTTGAGCGTGGAGCGGAGCGCCGCCAAACACAACCGCTATCAATATGATTATGAATCTTGTGGTTTTCATCTTTCTTAATCCTTTTTAAATCATATTCATTTGACATTAACCTTCCAATAGCCTCCGTTGTCAGGGCCGATGCGAGAGATAAGTCCGGCGGATTTTAGTTTCAGAATTTCACGTTGGATGGTTCTTGGGTTAACGGATAAAGCGTTCGAGATTATTGCCGAAGATATTGAACGGTCTTCTTTGATGAGGTTGAGGATTCTTTGCTGCCGTTCAGAAAGTTCCGGAGTTTTATCTACGACATTATCTACGACATTATCTACGACATTATCTACGACATTATCTACGACATTATCTACGACAATGGGCGGCTTTGTCATTTCATCAGGTCTTTTTATTGTGACGACAAATTCCTCTGTCGCCAGATTGTTTTCAATAGTTATGTCCTTGAAATCCTTGAACGCCCTGACGATTCCGCTGCCAATGCCTACGTATGGGAGAAGGTAAACCGCGTTGTCAAACAGCAATTGATTGCGTGGCTTGGAAATCCCGTTTAACAGAGTGTCTTCGGTCACGTCCATAGGCAGATTACCTGGGCTATGAATCTCGACCCTGTTGTCAAAAATCAGTAGCCTTATTTGTGCGGTCTGGTAAAAGTCTCGATGTATCAAGGCGTTGACGATAAACTCGACGAATACTTGCGGTGGAATCTCCAGTGCCGGGAGACTGTTGAACTCATCCTCTACCTGACGGCTTTTCAGGTTCCGGTTGACGAATGCCATAGCGGCCTTGAACTGTGTAAGAAGATTTCCTTCCATATCGGTGCCGACGAGGCGATCCCTGAACCTGTCTCCGCTCAAGTCGTTGCCTACAAAAGAGATGCATCTGATTGTAAAGACTGGGTAGAACTTCAGAATATTCTTTCCAAGAAGCAGGAGGCCGGCCAATGTCAGCCTGCCTTCTTTGTCCATCAGGGAGGTGTTTTGCAGTAGCTGTTTCGGAGTGATTCCGGGTGCGATCTTGCCGACAAGGTTCTCGACTGAAAAATCGTCCAACCTTGACAGTTGAAAGTCGTCAGCGAGAATATTCCTATATTTTTCTATCAGAAAGTGCTTCAGGGTAGGTAGGGATATGTCCTCAAAAGATGATTCCGGAACGCTGTCCCTGTCTGCGAATAGCCTGCCACAGCTCTGCATCAAGATCCTTAACCGCTCATTGGAGAACACTTTCCTCTTGTCGGAGCCATTCTTTATCCAGACTATTCCTTTATTGTCTTTGTACGGTTTGTCAAGTCCTTGCGCCACGCGTGCGGCAACAACAGCCTTTCCATCCAATACTACGGTCTCGATCATAATTGTTATCGAGGGGCTGACATTGTCTGACGCGGCATTTGACAATAGGTTCGATGTCTTTTGGATCTCCTCGTAGGACAAGCCTGTGACTTCTCCCGTCTTATCATTTACCCCGACAACCAGAAGCCCTCCTTGCGAGTTGCTGAAAGCGACGAACTCGCACCCGATCTTATAGGAATCGTCCACGCGTTCTTTGAATTGGATGGTGGTGGATTCTCCCATCATAATGATCGCTTTAAGTTTCTTGGCATCCATAAAATGTCTGGACTATAAGGAATATTCGGAGGAGGAGGGTTTAATCAATGGCGTGATGCGGCGGAGAGCGCGTCTATCTTATTGATTATGCGCGCCTCGGCATATTTAATGTCGCTGGAGTCGTCGATCTCGTACCAGAGGAGGCCGGCGGCCATTATGACGGCGGAGGTGATAGGTGTTGTCGCTTTCATTGTGTGAATATGTCCGCTGAGGATTTATTTCTTCAGGCGGCTCCAGAAGGATTTTTTCTGGGATGAAGCCTGCCGGTCGTCGGACTGGCTGAGGTAATATTCGCGGAAGGTTATTCCTTCGGTGATCACGTGGTAGATCTCGCCCCAGTCGGGAAGTCCTCCCAGGTTGCGGTCGTCGATGAAGAGGTCGGCTTTCAGTTTGCGCGGGGAGGTCGGGGTGTCCTCACCTTCGTAGAAGTCCTCGGGGTGATTGCTGTTCACGGCATAGAACTCCAGGCCGCGGCCGCGGCACCAATCCACGGCGTCCTTCAGCAGCTGGCCTTCCCTTACCGACCAAAGTATCAGGGTGTGATGGTCGGCCTGAAGGCGTTTCAGCGTTTCCACGGCGAAAGGTATCTCTTTGCCTATCTTGGGGTACTTGTGCTCGACGATGGTCCCGTCAAAGTCAACCGCTATGATCATCTTTTGAAAGTGTTATGTTGTGTCTTGGGAAATTCTTGGGGCTTGGCACCTGCTGCAATAGGTTAGGTGTCAATTAGTTAGATCGGCGAACGACTCGAAGGCGATTACTGGTGAATGCGCTTTATTCATTGAACGGTCGAACATGCTCAGTAACATTGCATCAAATATATGAAATTCTATCCTAAAAGGCAAGTCGATCGGTCGGAAAAATTGAAATGTTCCTGAATTCCGGGCCGGTTTCCAGGGCATGTCCGGGCAACCGGAAGGCTTCCTATTCAATCGGAGCGACAAGGTCGGGATGGACGGAGACCAATGCGACGGAGACCACGCCCTTTATCTCGACGACGACTTTCCTGGAGCGGGATCCCTTGACCTTGACAAACACACCTTCGCATCCTTCGAATATTCCTCCCGTTATCCGGACCTTCTGCGCTTTTGTGAAATTGATCTCGGCGGGATCGAAAAAACGCAGGGACTCGTCATAGGATCCCGCCACCGCGATGAATGTCCTCATCTGCTTCTCGGGGACAGTGATCTTCTTGCCGAGTCTTTGATCCATCATGTATTGCAGCATGGGAATGCGGGTGGGCTGCTTAAGCTCTTGGATTCCGGATGCGGTGGCGCGTATGAATATGATGTTGTGGATCACAGGTACGAGGCGCTTTTTTCCGGTTCTGGCGGATTTCTCGTACTTCATCGGAATGAAGTTTTCCACGCCTTTCTCGTCCAGAAGCCTTTTGGCCTCCAGCTCACGGTGGTAGGTGACCCGCATCGCGAACCACATCAGTTCCTCAGTCTCGCCTGGTCTGCCCATTTGCTTTCCTGTTAACCACTATGAGAGCATCATGGCGGCGCGGATGCCTTCCGCAAGAGCTGGGCTTGTCACGTGTCCAACGATGGCAAGGGCAAAATCGATGGCGCATCCCGGACCGCGTCCTGTGATCAGGTTGCCGGAAGTCACCGCCGGTGTCTTGACGTACTCGCCGCCTTTAGCGATAGGCTCCTCCTCGAATCCGTCGTAGCAAGTGAACCGTTGTCCCTCAAGGGACGGGAGCTGCGAGACCACCAGCCCGGGAGCCGCGCAGATCGCCGCGACGGTGCCTCCTTCGGCGTAGTGGCTTTTCATCAGTTCCATGAGATCGTGGTTGTCGGCAAGGTGCCTGGCTCCTGGCAATCCGCCCGGGAAAACCATAACATCTTTCCGGTCGGTTCCCTCTGTCTTGACTTCGGACCTGAATCCGTCCCAGTCAAGGTCGGCGGTGACGGGAACCCCGTGAGCGCCTTTTACTTCCTTGTCTGTGTTGATGGAAACTGTCCGGGCGTTGATCCCTCCTCTTCTGAGGATGTCCACGGTGGCGAGGGCCTCGATCTCCTCGAACCCTTCCGCGAGGAATATGAATACTCCTTTCATGGCATTATATTGTTAATGATACTGTTTCCTCCATTGAAGACAAAACAACCGGTCACTTCGGCTGGCTCAGCGACCTTGTCAGGCCCCGCGTCCTAAGTGACCAGTTGTGATGTTGAGATATCAGGACTCGAACCTGAACTGGCAGAACCAAAATCTGTAGTGCTACCATTACACCATACCTCAGTTCCGTCCGCAAATTTATCTATTTTCCTGCAAATCTGCAAACATTATCTTTTCTCCCGGAAGAAATCAATCATCAGGGCAGAGCATTCGTCAGCCAATACTCCTGACCTTACCTGGGTCTTGGGATGAAGCAAGGAAGGTGTGGACATTGAATAGCCTCTCTTGGGGTCCGGCGCTCCGAAGACGATGCGTCCGATCTGAGCCCAGTTCAAAGCCCCGGCGCACATAGGACAAGGCTCCACTGTCACGTACAGCGTGCTGTCGCCAAGATATTTCCCTCCGACCGCTTCGGTGGCGGAGGTGATGGCGATCATCTCTGCGTGGGCGGTAGGGTCGTGCAGCATTTCCGTCATGTTGTGTCCGCGGCCTATGATCCGTCCCTTGCAGACGATCACCGCCCTGATAGTGGGAAGGTTACAGCCAAAGGCAAGGGTGTCCGCCGTGAGACGGAATCTGAAGGAAGCCGGCGGCAAACATCTGGTCTGACGGACAGAAATCCGATAAAAGGCCTAAGGGTGAGGATAAGATTGCAAAAGAAATCGAAGTCCGATAACTATCCGAAATCGCCCAAGGTAAATCGGGCAGACATAAGATGGAAAGAGTATGTCCATAACTGGAGAGGTCTCGCAGGCGAGCGAAAGCGAGCAGTAACAACGAACTGCGAGAAGTCAGCAGAGGCCATATTACCTGCCTAATATCGACACGCGGGGAAGGGCCGAACTTTATTTGAAGTAAGAAGCTGTTTTGAATTGTTTGAAATGTTCTTTGAGGTGAAAAATCTTCATTTTCTTCCCGCTTCTTCAGTCGGATAGCACCGCTATCTTCCTTGGAAGAAGCGGTCGAAACTGAAGTTTTTCACTCTCAAACCTTCAAACAAACAATTCAAAACAGCTTCTAAGTCTAATGAAGAAACTCTATGGAGGAAAGAAAGCGGAAAACGAAAGTAGGAAGAAAACTACTTCGTTTTCCTCCTACTCGATTGTCGGAATGTCACTTCGACAGGCTCAGCGGCACGAAACCTACTTCCCCATCTTGGACAACAACTTCTTAGGGTAGTTGGTGCAGATGGCTTTCATCTTAGACGCATAGGCGATGTAGTAATCCATCGTGACATCGTCATCGGCGTTGAACACGCTCACGTCCACACCGGCCTTGTTGAACTCCTCGATCGTGAGGTTTCCTCCACCCTGCTTCATGAACTCGGTGGAAAGGTTCGCCCATTTGTAGCCCCTCTGGGTGTACTCTGAGGCGGACTTGTTGGCCATCCAGCCGATGTTCGAGCCAACCGCGGTGGCGTATGAATATGACGATGCCATCACGGTTGCGTTGGACGTGCAGATGAACTCAACGAAATTCTGTGCTTTCTTCTTCTTGATGATCTCGCAAGCCTTGCGGCAGGCGTTGATCGGATACGCCGACATTCCGCTGATGTTCTTGATGTCCAGCCAGAGCCTTGTGCAGCTTCCTGCCTTCATGACTTCGTCCAGAAACATCTCCAGATCAGGAACCGTCTCTCCGTTCGCCAGTTTTCCGGCCGCCCTGATCTGTTCCAAAGTGGCTTCCCATGGATGCAGTCCGTTGATCCTGTAGTCGCCGTCAGCATGGGCGACGACTACTTTGTCATCTTTTGTCCAGTAGATGTCACACTCTGAAGCGTAACATTTAAGGCTCATCGCATATTGCAACGAGGCGATGGAATTGTCGGGAAACGCTATGCCGGCTTCCGATGCTCCACCCCTGTGGGCTACGACGATATTGCCGCAGTCAGCAGGCTTGTCAGCGACCTCACCGGGCGTCTCACCCGGATCGTCAGGCCACACAGGCCCTGGATCCGGTTCGTCCTTGCTACATGATGACAGGCACAGGAGACTTGCCGCAAGAAATGACCAAATCAGTTTTATTGATTTAATTCTCATATTCTTGATCTTTGATTATTTGTAGTTCTTGACACAGCGGAACGGCATGATGGCCTGGCCGTTGTCGATGTTTGTCATCTCGGCATAGGTCACAGTGTTGTCCAGGATCACATTGATTCTGTAAAGAGCCTTGTCCGAGAAGAACAGAGGTACCCACACTTGTGCCCTGACACCGTAGCACTGGTAGCCCTGGGTCATGTAGCGCCAACCGAGCGGGAAGTACTCGAATCCGAACTCGTCGGCTCCGTCTGACACCGCCGCTGACCACCAGGTCTTGTTCCTGAGCCATGCGGCGAGGTTGCCGATACCTCTTGGTGAGACCGGATTGTTGTTGACGGCTGTGCCCGAGGCTGTTGTGAACTGTTTGTAGGTGATCTGATCCTCCCTCAGAGGATAAGAGTGTCCGGCTGACGCCTTGCTTGCGGCGTATGCCAGGTCAAGCCAGTCGGAGGCGTTGGCGATGTGCCAACCGTAAGGACATATTCCTTGAATCTGCATCTTGAGGGTCGGGTGGTTCTTCTCGTCGGTGGTGTTGTCGCCGCTGAATGTGTCCGCCGACTTGTTGTCGAGGTACTCGATCGTGTAGTTGTCTCCTACCGCGTCGGTGATCTCGCTGCCGGCGGTCCATCCCTTAGGCACCACCTCTTTACGGGCGAAGCCGATGCCGTTGGTCGGGACGCCTGTCACGATTTCGGAGAACGCATAGATTCGGCCGCGCTCATCGCTTCCTTCGAGTTGTCCTCCTATCTCGGTGCATTCGTAGGCCATGTTCAGTTTCGGATCATCCCAGGATGAAGGGAATGCGCTCGCACCGTAACCACCTGTGCCTTTCGCTCCGACACCTGTAGCGGACGGAATCATAGGAGAGCCGAGTCTCGGCTTGATGTCGCCACCGTTCCAACGCATGTTCTCGACCATCCAGACCTTCATGGAACCGTCTCTGGCAATGAAGGCCTTTGTCTTGTACTTGGACACTTCGGAGTCCGGCATGCTGTTCAGCGTTGATATTCTGCTCCAATTCCATGTCTTCTCGCTGAAGTTCACCACCAGGGAACGCAGACCGTCCACATCGATTTCCGGGCCCTCCGGCATAGCGGACGCGGCGGATTCGATCGTGGTGACAGAACCATCCTTCGCAAGCGCGTAGCAAGGGTATGACAGCACACGTGAATCCTGATTGAACATCACGGTGTTGGCCCCGGCCTTTGCGTTCATGAAGTAGGCTTTGACGCTGTAGATGTCCTCGCTTTCCTTTGTCATCTGCAAGGCCTTGTCGATCTCAAGGCCGGCGGCCGATGAACCGTACATGAAGTAATATATGTCTGCCGCGAGCTGTGTCACAGGCACATCCACGGATGCCATGCTGGTCTCTGCCGAACCTACGGTGATGTGGAGCACGGCCTTGCGGACATTGACATGGTCGTTCCATCCGGAAGCGATCAATTTGACGGAGCCAGCTTCGGTGGCCTCGCAGGACAGCCAGTCCTTGCTCTCACCTTCGTAGTCCACGGTGAATGAATATTCGTCCCCCATGTTGGTCGTGTAGCTGATTGTCTGCTCACCTCCTTCGGCGAAGAACTCAACATCTTTCGTGTCAGTGGACACGGCGGCGTCAGCCTTCTCGCCTTTCTGGGTGAACTCGAAAGCGCGCTCGGTTCCGTCGGCTGCCTTGATTGTCAACGAGAATGACCTCTTATATTCAGGATTGGCCTTCATCTTGACCATCAATCCTTTCCCTGTGTAGGTCCTGGAATCACCTTCGTAAGTTCCGATGAAGTCCTCGGAGACATCCGTGACACTCACCTCGGCGCATTGCTTCGGATCATCAAGGGAATAGTCCCAACCGATGCCGTTGATCTTGTCGCCTTGCACGATTGTGACGATGGCGCGGTAAGCGTCCTCGCCGTCCTCGGTGTTACCGCTGGCGGTGAACACAGGAATATCCTTGGACAGCGCGATTCTTGTGGCGGAATCTATCTCGGACGGGTCTGTCTTTTCCGCGCAACCTGACAACGCGAGCATTGAAAGAGCGGCGGCGTACATGAATATATTCTTGAATCTCATGATAATAGTCATTTAAGTAAGATCATTAGTCCCATCCTTCCGTCTGGGTCAGTTTATGGTTCTTGTTCCTTGCGGACTTGGAGATAGGCCAGAGCAGGATGTTCGGATTCTTCTGCTTCTTGGCGAGCAGCTCCGGGTTGTAGTCCCAGATCTTGTCCAGACGGATGAGCGGCCACCAGATGACGCCTTCGGCAGGGAACTCGAGGAAATATTCATTGACAAGTGCCTCCAGGACGGCGTCCCTTGTGGCGGTCTTGTAGAAGTCCTCGATTCCGTAGGCCCTTTTAGCGATGATGTTCAGAGAGGCCAGAGCTCCGGCATAGTCCTTCTTGTAGTACTTCAGTTCCGCGTCCATCATCACAGCGTAGGCGTAGCGGTAGTAAAGAAGGTCGCAGTCGTTGATCACGGGCTGCTTTGACATGTCTCCGAGGAACTTGTTCGGCCAGGTAAGGGTCTGTCCTGAGGCACCGTAGGCCCCTTCGCCGAGGTTGCATTCCACTCTGGAGTCGTTGTGGTCGGCCTTGCTCTTGTTCAGCACATCGATGAACTCCTGCGAGTAGCACCACCACTGTGTTGAGCTCACCGGTACCGGTTTGTTCTGTACTGCGCGGCTATGAGGTTAGTGGGGTGGTAGAAATAGCTGTAGTAACCGCCTGTGATCTTCTCCTTCTGGTCGTTCAGGAGGGCGAAGACAACCTCAGAGTTGCATTTGTGATCGCGGCTGAACACCTCTGAATATTTTGGAAGAAGCTTCCCTGAGGAGATCCCGATCGCTGACAGAGCCTCCGCGGCAAGGTTCAGGTACGAATCCCCACCGTCCTGTGTCGTGTACATCCAAAGCCCGTACTCGGCTTTAAGCATGTTCACAGCGTCGGCTGTAGCGAAGTATTTGTCTCCTCCGAGGTAGGCGGAGTTGGCCACCGCTGTCTCGATGTCCCTGCCGATCTGGGCATAGACATCAGCCTTAGGGGCGCGCTCCGGGTAGGTCTCCGGCTGGTTCACGGACTCGATAGGCACGAGGTTCAGCGGAACGTCTCCCCACAGTCTGGCTGCCCAGAAGTAGCAATATGCCCTTGCGAACGCAGCCTGGCCGATCGCGAATCCTCTTTCTCGGATTCGGTCATGTCAACCTTGTCGGCGTACTTGAGCACGGCATTGGTCTGGTCGATGCTGGTGTAAAGTCCTGACCAGGCGGTCGATCTCGTGGAGGCGTTCATCGTGCTGGTGCGCACGGAGATCATGTCGTTGTCCTGAACCCTGGATTCAAGGCTTGGACCCCACATATAGTTGCCGACACGTGCCTCGCCCCAGTAGAAGACGTTGATGTAGCCGTCAACGAAATTGGAACGCATGCGCTCGTAGATCCCGTAGGTGGACTGGATGACATCTGTTGATGTCGTCCACATGTTGCTGGCGGACAGCTTGTTGTCCTGCATCACATCAAGATCCCCGTTGCAGGACATCATTGATGTGGCGGCCGAGATCATCAGAATATATTTCAGAATGCTCTTGTGTTTCATAATTAGAAGGTAATCTTGACATTGAACAATATCTTTCTCGCCGCCGGAGCGATGCTTGAGTTGGCGGACGCACCGGTGGACACAGATGAGTACATCGAGTCTCCCGATCCGGTTCCCATGCCGGTCTCAGGGCTGATCGAGCCGGAGACACCTGTCCAGTAGTAAAGCGTGTTGCCGGTGATCCCGACAGTCAACTTCTTGATCCACATATTCTTGACCCATCTCTCCGGGAAGTCGTAGTAGAGGGAGACATCGCGCAGACACAGGTAGTCGGCTTTCTCGACGTTGAAGTCGGAGGCACGGGAGAAGTTCCTGTTGCCATAGTCAGGGTCGTTCGGGAAGAATCTCGCGTACTTGGCGTTGTCGTCTCCTGGGTAGCGCCAGCAATCATAGACCATCTTGTCCAGATTGGAGTTGCAGTTGCCCAAAGTGCTCTGGAAGAAACGTGATTTCATGTAGTTGTAGATCGAATGACCGAGGGCGTAGTCAAGGTAGAACGAGAATGACAGGTTCTTGTACTTGAATGTGTTCATGATTCCGCCGATTGAGTGAGGCATCACGTTTCCGAGGCAGTACATGTCCTCCTGGTCGATCTGCTCCCTGCCGTCGGCCGTCTTCTTGGAGCCAGGACGGTTGCACCACTCGTAGTCACCGGCGTCCTTGCGTCCCTGGATGGACAGGCCGTCGGACCTGCGGTAGCCGTGCGACTGGCTGTCGTACAATGCGGCCGCGGCCTCGGCGTCATTCTGGAGAATATGTGAGATCTTATAGCCCCAGATGCGTCCGAGAGGCTCTCCGACAGCCGTGCCGCCGAAGCGCTCGCCGCTCTCTGACATGGTGTAGCCACCGATTCTCCAGGCGTCCTTGCCGTTGAGGTCGGTGTACTTGTACTCGTCCGGAAGCGACAGCACCTTGTTCTTGTTGAATGAATATGTAAGGCCGGTGCTCCAAGTGAAATTCTTGGTCTGGATGTTGACAGAGTTCAGTTCGATCTCGAATCCGTAGAACCTTGCGCTTCCGACGTTCGCCTTCACGGAGCCGAGGGATCCTGTGTCTGGAAGGGTGATGCTGAAGAGCATGTCGTCCGTCCTCTTGTTGTAGTAGTCCATCACGAGACGGAGACGGTCGTTGAAGAATCCGAGGTCAAGACCAAGGTCCAATTGGGTTGTGGTCTCCCATTTCATGTCTTTGTTCTGCATCGTGGAAGGCAGAAGGGTTGACTGCCCGCCATACAGAGACGAAGAGAACGCTCCGTAGGTGTCGTAGAGCCCGATTCCGTTGTTACCGGTCTGGCCGTAGGACGCGCGGAACTTGAATGTGTTCATCACGCTTTTGTCCACATCCCAGTACGGCTCCTCGGAGATGATCCATGCCAGCGATCCGGCCGGGAAGAATCCCCATCTGTTGCCCTCGGCGAACTTGGAGGAACCATCAGTCCTGACCGTGGCCGAGAGAATGTACCTGTTGTCGTAGTTGTAGTTGACACGACCGAAGTACGAGATGAGCACTTGCTTGGTGTCCTGGTTGGAGGCCGTGAAGTTGACTCCGGAATCCAGGATCGGAACCTTGTCGGAGACTGAGCCGGTGGCGTTGGCGGTAAGATACCAGTACCTCCATGACATATAGTCGTAGCCGGCGGTGGCGCTGATGTTATGCTTGCCGAACTCCTTGTCGTAGCTCAGGTAGGCGGTGAAGGAATCCTTCAGCGTCTCTGTCCTGGTCTCTGTTGTGGAACGGTCCGTGGAGATGTAGTTCATCGTGTTGCCGACCTGGCCGTAGGCGTAGTAGCTTCCACGGTAATTGTCGTCGAACACGGCGTACTGGGCTGTGGCCTTGAGGCCGTCGAAAATGCTCCACACGAGCTTGAAGTTGCCACCGAAGCGGTTCTGGGCCATCTCCCTGTCGTAGAAAGCATCGTAGAATGACGCTGACTGCTGGTTCTTGTTGCTTCCGCCTGTCACCCATCTTCCGTCCTCGTAGAACTCCTTGTTCACGGGAGGGCTCATCATGAGGCCTCGTCCGATGGCGTTGAAATAGTTGCCGGTCAGCGGGTTCTTCACTGACCTTGAGAAGTCGAAAGTCGTTGACGCCTCCAGGTTCCTGGTGATGTTGAAGGACGTGTTGCCGTGCATAGTGAACAACTTGTAGCCGCTCATGGCCACCATGCCGTCATCCTGAAGGTAACTTACCGAGGCGGCGTACTTCATGTTTTGTGAACCGCCGTTCACTCCGACATATTCCTTGTGCCATAGCGCGTTGGTGAACCACTGGCTCTGCCAGTCGGTGTCGGTGAAGGTCAGCACCTTCTTCGGATTGATCGGGTCGTACATCCACTGCCAGCCGGACTGCAGCTCCTCGCCTTTCTCCATGTATCTGGTTGTGTAGATGTCCGTGCTCTTGTTGCCTGTTCCCGCGGCGTTGGCTCCGTCCAGAATCAACTGGCCGTTAGGGCCTTGCGCGATCGCGGGACGGACAAATGACAGGAACTCCTTGGCGTTCATCAGATCCCATCCGCGGGAAGGGGAGGACCAGCCGACCTGCGCGTCGAAAGTGATCCGTGGCTTCTCCCATGAATTGCCTTTCCTGGTCGTCACGAGAATCACACCATTGGAGGCGCGGGCTCCGTAGATGCCGGCCGAGGCTGCGTCCTTCAAGACCTCGATGGACTCTATGTCGTTAGGGTTGAGGTCGTCCATGTCCCTGGTCACGCCGTCCACGATGACGATAGGGTCGTTGCTCAAGGTGATCGAGGAACCTCCACGGATCAGAAAGCGTGGCGCATTACCTGAGACCGTGTTGTTCGTGGCCACCCTGAGGCCGGTCACCTTTCCTTTGAGAGCGTCGCCGACGGAGGAGACAGGTGCGGCGTAGATGCTGTTGCCGTCCACCTTGGAGATGGCTGTGGTCAAGGTTTTTCTGGATTGGGTACCGTAGCCGACGACCACGACGTCATCCAGCACGTTGGCGTCCTCGGAGATCATCACATCGATCACCCCGCGTCCGTTGACCTTCTCATCGTGATTCTTGAAACCGATGAATGAATATTCCAGGACATCGTCGGCGTTGACTTCGATGGAGAGTACTTTCCGTCAAGGTTGGTGTTCGTGCCGATCGTCGTGCCTTTGACGAGGACACCGGCTCCGGCCAACGGCTCTCCCGAAGAGTCCTTCACCGTTCCTGTCACCTTGATGACATTTCCCTGTTTGGCCGCCGGCTGCTCGTAGGTCAGCACGACCGTGCTGTTTGTCATCTTGTAGCGGAATCCGGACACCTGATGTCCGAAAACGTCATCCAGGATGGACGCCAGAGACTCGTTCCTGGCGTTGATGCTGATGTCTCCCATCTCTTTCCGAGCCAAGGCTGACTCGTAGGAGAACAGGATTCCAGTCTTCTTCGTGAACTCTTCGGTGAAGGACTTCACAGTGGCGGACTTTACCGTCAGACTGAAACTGTAGGTCTTCCCGGTGTTTGTCTGGGCCGCCGAACCCGGCGCGAGGCCGAAGAACGTGGCCAGAACCACCGCAAGGACACCCAGTCTTAAATAGATTGATTGTCTCATGTTTTTGAGTAGTTATTATGTTTGGTACTTAGTCTTTATCCAAAGTCTTTCCGATTACCTTCAGGCGCACTCCTGTCAGTTCCTCGACCGCCTCCATGAGTTCGCCGGCGTCATCGGTGCGTTTGTAGTTGAGGTTGTATTTCTTCGTGGTGTCCACCGGTGACAAGGCCTGGACCTTGATTCCGTACATCCGCTCGATGTGCGAGATGATGCCGTCGATCGACACTTGCTGGAGCGTCACCTTGTTGTAATGCTGCACGATGTAAGGTTCGGCCGCCATAGGGGTGACCTCGATGTCTCCGGTCTTGGCGTCGAACTCGGCCATCTGATCCGGGGACAGCCTCACAAGTCCTACACCTTCAGGACTTTGCAGCCTGACGGATCCCCTTTCAAGGAGTACCGACACTTTGCCGGCCTCGCTGTCCGACTTGACGCAGAACGCGGTTCCAAGCACCTTCACTTCAATTCCCCGCGCCTTTACGACAAAAGGATGGAGCGTGTCCCTGTGGACATCGAAATAGGCCTCGCCGGTCAGTTTCACGATCCGTTCGGACCGGTCCTTGGTGGAACCGTACAGGATCGACGAGTTCCTGCTCAGCCAGACCTTCGTGCTGTCATCCAGCATCATGGCCGACACGTCGTCGGAGATATTCGTGAATGCGGAATATTCCCGAAAGTAATCCGCGTCCGTCCGAAAGTGGCGGTAGGTGCCGGCTCCGATGACGAGCGCGGCGGCCACGGAAGCGGCTGCGAGCCAGGTCGCCTTGCGCCTCCGGCCTCTCCCTGATTGAACGGTGAATATCCCTCCTCTCTCCTCCGCGTCTATCCTTGCGTTGAGGCGGGACAGCATCTTGTCTGTGGCGTCGTCCCCGCCCAAGGCCGACGAGGCGTTGCGCATCGCTGACAAAGCGGCGAAATCCTCCCGGTTGGACTGACTTGCCTCCAGCCACTCGACGAGGGCGGATTTCTCGTCGTCGGTCGCGGTTCCGCTGAGATAGCGGTGCACGAGCCTGAGTATCTCTTCTGGAATTTCCATTTTCTGATCGCATTAATTATGTCTGTCAATTATTATACACACTTTATGAAGAAATCACCTAATGAAAACGTGATTATTTTCCGCAAAGGCATTTTTTGTCCTTGTCGAGACTTATGATTCGATTTTATTGACTATTTTTTGCGCTCACCAAGGCTTTTTATGAACCGTACAGAATTAATAACCGGAATACAGAATGGCGACAGAGAGGCTTTCAACGACTTCTGCAAGGAAGAGTTGCCTGTGCTGATGTCGTATGCCAGGATCTTCCTGCCGGAGGAGTGGGCGGATGACGCTGTGCAGGATGTGCTGTTCTCGTTCTGGAAAAACCGTGAGAGACTGTCGGAAGGGACTTCGGCGAGGGGGTATCTTATGAAATCTGTCTATAACAGGGCGATGAACTATCTTAGGAAAGAGAATCTGTCGCGCCAGTACAAGGAATGGAATGATGCCCGGATCGCGGTTCTCTGCCTTGAGGGTGGTGATCCCGAGCGCAATCCTGTCATAAGGAACCTGTTCGACAAGGACTTGAGGAAGAATCTCGAGGATGCCATCACCAGCCTGCCGCCCAAGTGCCGCGAGGTCTTCATGATGAGCTACATCGAAGACCTTCCGAACAAGGACATCAGCGCGAGGCTCGGGATCTCCCTCAGCACCGTTGAGAACCACATATATTCCGCGTTGAAGCAGCTTAGGGTGGCGTTGGCCAAGGACAAAGCCTTCCTGCTGTTCACCCTTCTGCCTTATCTGGGCGACCTTATGGGCGGAATGCCGGACTGAAATCAAATCATCAAATTTTTATGAATATGAAAGGATATATTCTTTTGGCGTCATTGCTGCTTCCTGCGGCGCTGATGGCGCAGCCGGCGACCTCCGGACAGTACACTTACACCGGAGCGCCCGTTAACCTTACCGAGCACACGTTCAAGTGCGACCATCTGCTCAAGCTTCAGGGCACCGACAAGGAGGCTTACCAGGGGATGGACATCTGGGGAGACTACATCTTCAGCTGCCAGAACTCCGGTTGGCTGACCGTCTATAAGATTGACGGAGAGAAGATCACCAGAGAGTGCAAGCCGTTCAAGCTTGCCAGCTACGACAAGGTGAACCATGCCAATGTGGCCACTTTCGGCCGCACGTTCTATGACAAGGATGACCGTTTCCCGCTTCTGTACGTCAGCCAGTGCAACAGGAATCCGATCAACGGACGCAAGGACGTGCTTTACGTCGAGCGTGTAGCCAATGATCTCAAGTCATCCGAACTGGTCCAGACGATCTACTTCAAGGACACCGACCATCTTTTTGGCTACGCCCTTCAGTGGGTCATCGATCCGGACAACAATTACCTTTACGGTTACGGCAACACAGTTGACAACACCAACGCCCTGAACCGTCACCGCATCGTGAAGTTCCGCATCCCGAAACTGAACGAGTCCACGGACGGCCTCGTGACCCTGACAAAGGATGATTTGTTGGAGAATTATCTGATCGAGGACACCTACCAGACTCATTTCAATCCGATCGGCCAGGGCCTTTTCATCAAGAACGGCCAGCTTTTCATGCCTACCGGTTTCGGCAAGGAAAAGCAGCCTTCGATCCTCTACGTCTGGAATCTGAACACCCGCACCATGCAGAATGTCATCGATTTGACGAAAGCCACCTTCGGTGAGCTCGAGGACTGCGCCTACTACAAGGGCGACCTCTACATCCAGGCCCAGGGCGATCTGTTCAGGCTCACTTTCTGATTCCCTACGCTTCGGGTGCTGTAGAAGCGCGAATCACAATGAATCCCGCTCGTGGAAGGACATCTGCCTCTCTGCAAGCGGGATTCTTGAATATACTCGCTCGTGGCGTCTGTCAACGTTTCCCTTTGAAGAAGTCGGTCATCAGGGCGGAGCACTCCTCGGCGAGGACTCCGGCCTGAACTGTGTCTTGGGGTGGAGCAGGGAAGGGGAGTACAATGAATATCCCCGCTTGGGATCGAGTGCTCCATAGACTATGCGGCCGATCTGTGCCCAGTTCAGCGCGCTGGAGCACATGTTGCACGGCTCCACGGTGACGTACAGTGTGCAGTCATTCAGATATTTACCGCCGACGGCTTCTGTGGCGGCGGTGATGGCGATCATCTCGGCGTGCGCCGTGGGGTCATGGAGCCTTTCGGTCATGTTGTGGCCCCGGGCTATGATCCTGCCACGGCATACTATCACCGCCCCGATGGGGATCTCGTCCTCCTCAAAGGCCAGCTGAGCTTCCTTGAGGGCTTCCGTCATGTATTTCTCGTCGATGTCCATAATGAATAAGCTCAACAAAAAAGACAGGCCTGATAGACCTGTCTCTAAACGTCGTCAGACTGACTTGACTACCACCTGTCCTCAGATGATACTGTCAGCTTCTTGCGTCCGTGGCGGCGACGGGAAGCGAGTACGCGGCGACCGTTGGCGGTGGCCATTCTCTCACGGAATCCGTGCTTGTTCACGCGCTTGCGTCTGGATGGTTGAAATGTCCTTTTCATATCTACTAATTTTTTATATATTCCAAAACGGACTGCAAATTTAATCCTTTTGCCCGTAATTTCAAAATATTTTTGTGTCTTGGATTCAGAAGCTGTTTTTCAATGGAAAAATTAATTGTCAGCAACGACACTTTCTTCGAGGAGGTCATCGCCTTGCTGCGGGAAGGAAAGAAGGTAACGGTCCCCGCGAAAGGGGAGAGCATGCTTCCGTTCATAGTCGGCGGAGTTGACTCGGTGGTTCTTGAGGGGGTCGATGGAGGATCGCCGGCGGGAACCGTCCTGAGGACAGCCAATGTCGGAGATCATTTCCTCGTCAGTGGCCTCTGGATTCCCCATCCTCAGATTCTTGCGTACCGTACCGCTGAACAAGGTGTTCCCCTGTGGCACGTAGGACAGGTTGCGGCGCGTGGCCTGTGACGCCGGAACCTGCCTGTTCAGCTCGACCGTAGGGTTCTGAATCTGAGCCACAAGCTGAAGAAACGCCGTCACATAGCCTGCCGCGAACCCGGTCTGTACCGCGGCAGCCGACTCTTAGGTGTGTGAATATCCTCGCACCTAGAACGCCAACTCGCTGGCTGTCAGCCGAATGATGTTTTAGGTGCGCGTGGTTTATCGCACCTGGAAGTCCGGAACACCAACAGAACGCTTTGTGCTGAGGCATAAGCCTGAAATTATTTCACATAAGAAACTCCGACATATCCTTGCCGGCGAGGAGGCCGTCACGGATCTCGGTGGAGGAGATGTCCACTATGGGAGCGTCTATGACCTCTATGTTGTAGGAGCGGATGAGGGTTTCCTCAAGGCTTCTCATTCCGTCTGGGACAATCTCTTCGGAATCAAGGACATAGGGTGCGGGGAAATCCTTGCACTCCTCGATCAGCTGACGCTTGATGCTGTCCACGTCGTAGCCTTTGCGCGGATAGACAGTCACACCATATTCAGAAAGAATTCTCGGAAAATCTCTCCAGCGGCGGATGCTCTGAAGGTTGTCTGCGCCGATGACAAGCGTGAAGTCGTTGTCCGGCTCCCGCTGCTTGAGCGCGTCAAGAGTCCTGATCGTGTAGTGCGGCGGATCCATCCTGAGCTCGATATCGTCCACCCAGACGTGCAGCTCAGGGTGACGCTTGACGGCGGCCACGGCAGCCTCGTAGCGGCTCTCGCCCGATTCGGCGCTGATTGAATCCTTCAGAGGGTTCTTCGGGGACACAACGAGATACACCCAGTCATATTCCTTCTCCCTGGTAAGGTACTCCATTATGGCCTGATGACCGATGTGCAGGGGATTGAAAGACCCCGAGTAGACGGCTATCTTCACGGATTCCTTAGATGAATGTTGAGTAGTTCAGCTTTCCATCGTCAAGAAAGTCCTCGACAACCTTTTCCACCTCGGCGAACGCGGTCTTTAGGTCATCGTTGACAAGCACATAGTCGAATTTCGGAGCGTAGGTCATCTCCTCGGCCGCCTTGGCGACACGCTCCTCGATGGCCTCCGGGGAGTCGGTTCCTCTTTTGACGAGCCTTTCCCTTAGAGCCTCCACGGACGGAGCCTGGACGAATATGGACAGAGCCTTGTCTCCGAAATATTTCTTGAGATTGACTCCTCCCTTCACATCGACATCGAATATGATGACGTGGCCGGCCGCCCATATTCTTTCGACCTCAGACTTGAGAGTCCCGTAGAAATGATCCTCGTAAACTTCCTCATATTCAACGAAAGAGTCCTTGGCGATCAGCTCGCGGAACTTCTCCGGGGTGACGAAGTGATATTCCTTGCCGTCCCGCTCGGCGCCGCGCGGAGCCCTTGAGGTGGCGGAGATCGAGAACTCCATCTGATCCTTGTATATTCCAAGAATATGGTTGACTATCGTGCTTTTGCCGGACCCCGACGGGGCGGAGAAGATCAATACTCTGTTGCTCATTTGATTTATGAATATTTTCGTGTGTCTGCAAAGGTATCATTTTTTGCGGAAAGTTCAGAATCTTCTGTGAAAATGTGAGGAAATATGCCCGTAATTCTCTCAGCCAACGGCCGTACCTGGTGGTTAAACGTTTTAGTAAAATAATTGATTATTAAAAAATTATGTTTATATTAGCCCCCGCTTTGGTAAGTGGCGAACAATAAGTTGCTACCGGGCAAGATGTTGTTTGTATTTCTTGAACAACTTTTTAAGTAAAGATTAATATACGATTGACAGGTATGTATAGTAGATGTTTGACCACTGTCCTTTCGGCTTTGCTGGCGTTTTCCGCTTGGGAGATGCCGACGCTTTGCGGTGGCGGAGACGCTCTCGCGCGGACGCAGGACCCGCAGGGGAGACTTGTGAAAGGAACCGTCACCTCGAATGACGGCGAGCCTCTGGCCGGGGCTTTTGTCTATGTGAAGAACTCAAAACTGGGTGTGAACACCGATCTTGACGGGCATTACGAGATAGCGGCCCCGGTGGAAGGAAAAAGCTATGTGCTTGTCTTCCAGTTTCTTGGTATGACCACCAAAGAGTTTACGGTCTCCGGGCCGAAGACCTTGAATGTCAGCCTTATGGACGATTCAAGCCTTGAGGAGGCCGTCATCGTCGGAGCCTATGGTGTCAAGCAGAAAAAGGAGGATATGATCGGCAGCGCCTTTCAGGTCAACGCCGACGCTCTCAAGGACAAGCCTAAGGCCAGGATAGACAATATCCTGAACGGACTTGTGCCGGGACTCCTTGTGGAGAACAATACCGATGCGGCCGGTTCGACAAGAGGCCGTCTTAATGTAAGGGTCCGCGGCAACGCCTCCCTGTCGGCTTCCAACGAGCCGCTGTGGATAATTGACGGCGTGCCTACCTACACGGGTGGAAGAAACAACCTGATGCCTGGAATGTCCACCTCTGTCTCACCTCTTTCATTGATCGATCCCAACGACATCGAGAGCATAACCGTCCTCAAGGACGCGGACCAGACCACGATCTACGGAGCCAACGGCGCGAACGGAGTCATCCTCGTCACGACCAAGAGGGGAGTGGCCGGGAATATGCCGCTGAAGGTCTCGGCTACAGTCAATTATGGAGTGGCCGCTCCTGACAAAAGCACGATGGTCAAGGTGATGAACGCCTCGCAGTACCTTGAGGTGGCGAAGGAAGCGTGGGTCAACGGCGGCAACAAGATGTCCGACTTCCCTTACCAGGACAACGACTACAACTCCTACAGCACCACCTCGACCGATTGGTTCAATGAATATATAGGGTTGGGTTCGACGCTTTATGCCTCTCTGTCCCTCTCGACCGGTACCAAGAAGGCCAAGACCTACGTCTCAGGATCATATTACCGCAACGAGAACACTGTCAAGGCCGATGAGTCCCAAAGGTTCTATCTCAGGATGAATCAGGACTATGACCTTACCGAGCGTCTGAAAATGGGCGTTTCGCTTATGGCGACCTACAACAACGATGATCTTTCCCTCTCAGCTATGAGTATCTGGAAAACCTTCCGATCTTCTCTCCGTACCTGGAGGACGGCAAGACCTGCAGGCTTTACAACAAGATCTGGAGCGACACGGGCAAGGATTTCATAATGAAGAAGTTCCTCGGCAACAAGCTGCCGAACAGGGAGTACAACGACAACATCCAGAACTCCCTGAAGACCATCGGCAACTTCAAGCTGGACTGGACCATCATCGACGGCCTCAAGTTATCAAGCGTGTTCGGGGTCGAGTACCAGCACCATCACGGAAGTCTGTACTATTCCCGTCAGACATTGGCCGGGATGCTGGACGGCAAGCCTGTCGGAGAGTCCCGCAGGGAGGACGCCACCTATTTCAACTGGACAAACACCAACAAACTGGACTTCTCCAAGAAGTTCGGAAGGCACTCCGTAGGCGTTTACGCGGGTCTTGAACTTCATCATTCCGGCTACAACACCGCCTACGCCTCCGGTTCGGGCTTTATGAACGACCATCAAGGAGATCAGTTATGCCGAGAAGGACACTCGTACCGGCGGCAGCTCGGCCTCGGTCTCAAGGACGATGTCCTATTTCGCGAGAGGGGAACATATTCCTACGACTCACGGTATTATATTTCCGCCAACTTCCGCCGTGACGGCAACTCGTCTTTCGGCAAGTACAAGAGATGGGCGCGGTTCTGGTCGGTAGGCGCTTCCTGGAACATCCACAAGGAGGCGTTCTACGATGTGGACTGGCTGAAGGTGATGAAACTCAAGGCTACCTATGGCACGTCCGGGAACTCCAGGATCGACACCTCGGTCGCCGCGGGGTCATATTCCTACGATGATTCCTATTCTTACATCGGTGTGACCGGGGCCACGCTTTCCACCGTGCCGAATCCGGGTCTTCCTGGGAGACGACCAGAATGATCAATCTCGGTCTGGACGCCCAGATCGGCAGGGTACTGGATGTCGAGGTCGAGTACTACAACAATGTCACGAAGGATCTCCTCAGCAGGATCTATGTCTCCAGGACAATCTCGGATGACAGGATCTACGCCAACGTTGGGCGGATTAGGAACTCCGGATTCGAGATCAACCTTACCAGCCACAACATCGCCCGCAAGGATTTCGAGTGGAACACGACGCTCAACTTCTCGCACAACTCCAACAAGATCCTTGAATTGTACAACGGAATCCAGACCGGGTTCACCAACAGTGTCTGGAAGGAAGGCTATGACTCAAACACTTGGTACCTTGTGCGTTGGGCTGGTGTCGATCCTGCGGACGGAATGCCGATGTGGTACGACAAGGATGGGAATCTGACAAAGACATATTCCACAGACGACCGTGTGGCGGACAAGAGCGCGACACCGATCGGTTTCGGAGGGTTGATCAATAATCTCACGTACGGGAACTGGTCGCTTTCGTTCCAGATCAACTATGTGATCGGAGGGTATTCACTTCCGACGTATGCCTCAAGGTTCATCAAGGATGGCTACGACATCACCTCTGGCAACCAGGCTGTCGAGGTCTATTACTACCGTTGGACGACTCCAGGCGAGGCTTCCCGGTACCCGATCGCGTCGCAGAAGACAACCAGTTCGGCAAGGTACTCGACAAGGTTCCTCTACAGCAAGACGAACTTCAACCTGAGCAATCTCACCTTGTCCTACAGGTTGCCCAAGCCGGTGATCTCCAAACTGAAAGTGGAGGGGGCGACCGCCACGCTGATCTGCGACAACCTCTATCTTTTCACTCCGGGCCAGAGCCGGAAGTACAACTCGTACAAGACCCTCAGCAACGGCTACCCTGTGACCAGGACCATCACCCTTGGCCTTAACGTTTCATTCTGATGACAGCACTATGATGAAGACAATATATTCAAAGATAATGACTTTGGCCGCCGTGGCCACGCTTTCGGCCTCCTGCGGCTTCCTTGAGGTGGAGCAGGTGGGCAAGAGCGACATTGACACCTATTTCTCGGAAGTCTCGGCTCTCCAGCCGGCTCTGAACGGATGTTACCATCTGTTATATTCATTCTACGACAGGGAGATGCTGGCCTATCCGGAGGTCACCGGCGACCTTGTGGATCTTTCCTCCAACAACGCGACCTGGACGAACCAGTACAATTTCATCTCCACCTATCTTGAGGAGACGACGGCTGTGGGTTACATCTGGAAACTGGGATATTCAGTCATCCAGAACGTTAACTACATCATCACCTACGCTCCGGACCTGAGGAGAACACTGACAGCGCATCCGTGATCGACAACATCCTGGCCCAGGCCTATTTCCTGCGCGCCCTGACGCACCTGGACATCTGCCTCACCTATGCCCAGAACTACACGTACACATCTGATGCGTCGCACCTCGGTGTCCCGGTGATGACCACCATTCCGGTCGTGACCGACAAGATGAGGCGAAGCACGGTGCGGGAGGTATATTCCCAGATCATAGCCGATCTGGAAAAGGCTCTCTCGACGTTCACGGCGGACTATTCTTTCAATGAATATTTTGCCTCTCCGGCCGCCTGCAAGGCTCTTCTGGCCCGCGTCTATCTCTATATGAATGAATATTCCAGGGCCGCCTCCCTGTCCGCCGAAGTGATGAAGGAGTTCCCTCTGACAGCGCGCGAGAAGTACAGGAATATGTTCGTGAACGTGGCGACGCGGGGAGGGGAGTCCATTCTCCGGCTCAATGGGTACGATCAGTCGGATTTCATCAGCGACCTTTACTATTACGAGAGTCCGTCCGCAAGGCCTTCCGCCAAGTTGAAGGAACTCTTCACCGATGAGCGTGACGTTCGTCTTACGCTGTTCCGCCACACCGCGAACAGCGGTCAGACCGGCCAGGCGGTGGACTATGATAACGTCTGTATGAAGTTTTATTGCACCGACGAGACGACCAACAAACTGGACAGGCACTTCGATCCGTTCATCCTGAGGTCGTCGGAGATGTACTTGATCAACGCCGAGGCGAATTACGAACTTGGCAACACATCTGTGGCTGCCGATGACATCAAGGCCTTGGAGGCCAGGGCTTTGGGCGTGGATGCCTCTGAGGTTGTGATTGACTTGGCCTCTTTGGAACTGACCATCCAGAATGAGAGGATGAAGGAACTCTGCTTCGAGGGGCACCGTCTTTTCGACATCACCCGCCGTCACGAGAATCTCAGCCGCTCCCGCAACTCGACCTCATCCGTCTTGTTCCTGAAATATCCTGACTACCGTTTTGTCCTCCCGATTCCGTACCTGGAGCTTGAGTCCAATCCGGAGATGGAACAGAATCCTTCATCTAATTGATGGTTAATATATTGACAATGAATATGAAAAAGAATATATTGCTGATGGCTTTGTCAGCCGTTCTGGCTGTTTCCTGCACGAAGGAACTGCCGCTTTATGACACTCCGTTCTTCAGCATCGCCACCCAGGACGGCGCTTCGACCGCCGTTGTCGGCTCGGATGTCGAGAATGTCAACACCTATTATGTCACGATGAGTTCCGTCTCCCGTGGCGATAACGCTGTCGTTGATTTCACGGTCACTCCTGGTGCAGGGCTTAAGGAAGGCGTTGACTATGAGATCGTCACCCAAGGCTCGTCGCTGACATTCCTGCCGGGAATCTACAGGATGCCGATCCGTGTCCGTTGGAAGGAGCATTCGCTGGACGATTCCGCCGACAACACCCTGACCATCGCCCTGACCGGAGGGACGGACGGTTTCTGTCTCGGAATGCCTGGACCAGATGCCAAGTTCAGCAGACTGGTCATCACAAAGAAGAATCTTTACAATTAATTATTAATGGTTTTATCGTTATGAAAACTGCTAAATTTCTGTGCGCCGCGGCTATTGCCGCTTTGACAGCGCTTGTCTCCTGCAAAAAGGAGAATGAGGATCCCGTTGTCGTGCCTGATCCTGAACTGACATCCTTCAAGTTTGAACTCGCCAACAATCCGGAGGCGATCAGCTCTGACATCGAGGGTGTGATCTCCGGTGACGCCGTCACGGTGTCTATGATGAAGGCCGCTGACAAGTCCAGACTTGTCGCCACATTCACGGCCAATGAGGGCGATGTTGTCAAGGTCGGTGATGTCGTGCAGGTCAGCGGAAAGACCGTCAATGACTTCACCAATCCTGTGGATTACATCGTCACTAACAGCGACGGCGGCAAGAGTGCTCTCTACTCCGTTTCCATCACGAGCGTGAACGGAAAGTTGGAGCCGCTTGTGACATATTCATCACTGCCTGTCTCTGATGCTGTTTTGCGTGTCAAACCTGACAACAAGGCTCCGTATCTCGCTTTCAAGGAGAAGAGTGTGACCGGTTCCGAATCAGCCAGTGCCGACAAGCTTACTGTTGTGAATTTCTTGGATGGCGCTTGGAATCTTGTCGGAAGCGCCGGGTTCAGCAACAAGGTCGCTTCTTCGCACTTTGATTTCGATGTTGATTCCAAAGGTGGCCTTTATGTGGCCTATGCCGATAACGAGGCTAGCCCTAAGAGCGCTAAGGTGATGGGTTACTCTGGCGGATCCTGGTCTTTGGTCGGCTCCGGTGCCGCCAACAATTTTGTGGCTCAGAATCTGAGCCTTGCGGCCATGTCTGACAATAATCTTGTTCTTCTCCAGAAGTGCAACGCCAAGTCCGATCCATTCAAGAGACATGATCTTGTCGTGTCATTGTACAATGGCTCTTGGAGCAGCAATACTGTTTTGGACATCACATCGATGGCGGCGGTTAAGACTTGCAAGGCTGGAAACACCGCCTATGCTTTTGTCATAAGAAGAGGGAAACCTTATCCTCATGATGTCCTGAAATATGTTGATGGCACATGGACCGCTTTACGTACGAATTTCGTCAGGGAAGGAGCCACGCAGACCGGTAACTATGTCTATGACATCACAGCCACAGAGGACGGAACCGTTTACATTCTGACCGTTGATGATGCCCAGACCACCAGTGAGTATCGAATCATTGTCGAGAAATATTCTCCGGAGGCTGGTTCGTGGTCGATTGTCAGCGGAGGCTATTATCCTTTTGTCAGTGGAGACGCTCACGATGTGGCGAAACTGGCTGTCGCGCCTGACGGAACCCCGTATATGCTTTACTATGACTATAAGAACACCACTCTCAGACTGACCTGGTTCGATTCCGACACCAAGCAGTGGGCGGAGCCTGTTGTGGTGGCTACCGAGGCTCTTTCTTCCCCTTGCATCGCTTTCGCCGCTTCCGGTGTAGGCTACATCGCTTTCACTGACGCCAACAATGCTGAGAAAGTATTCATTTACAGATAGTCTATGTACTTTCTTGATGGTGGCGCTGTTCCTCGGGGCGGCGCCATCTTCATATTCACGTCCCTTGAGGGTCGCTTTTGTGGGGGATCCGCAGGCTGACGGGATGCGGCAGCTTGAATATTGCCGGAAAACAATCTATAAGGAGCTCCGAGAGAGGAAAGACCTTGATCTCGTGATAGTTCTGGGAGATCTGGTGAACGATCAGATCGATCTGCTGGAGCCGACCAAGGCCAGTCTGGATTCTCTGCCTTGCCCTTGGTTATGTGTGCCTGGCAACCACGACCGTGATGTCTATCCGAAGGTTGACGGCCGGAAGCGGCCCCGGGACATCAGCACCTACCGCAAGGTGATCGGCTACGAGGACACGACTTTCGTCAAGGGCGGCATCCGCTTCATCCTGATGAACGATGTGAGGCTCGGAGGGAAGGAATATGATGGCGGCTTTCGCAATTCGCAGAAGGTTTGGCTTGACTCTGTCCTGAGGGCGACACCAAGGAATATGCTCGCGGTGCTGTCCGTGCATATTCCCGTCACACAGTTCGCCGCCAAAGATTCCTTGTCCGCCATTCTGTCAGTTCATCCGAATATCCTTGTGATGAGCGGGCATACGCACAAGGTGGAAAGGAAATACCTTCATCTGGAAAATGCCGGAGCGGCCTCTTCCTCTGGTAACGATGCCCTGGATATCCCTGAGGTTCAGGTCGGTGCGACCTGCGGTTTGTTCTGGCTCGGTGTCAAGGACGAGACTGGATTCCCTGCGGCGACGATGCCATGTGGCGCTCCGAGAGGTTACTTTGTGGCAGACTTCAAGCGGAACGGGAAATATTCATTGGCATATAAAGCTGTGCTTAGGGACGATGTCGCCTCGGTCTGGGTGTCGGGTGATTCCACACTCATTGTCAATGTTTTCGGTGGAGCACCGGACGGGCGTGTCTCGGTCAGGATTCCAGGACCCAAAGGGTGGCTGTCTGCTTCCCGTGAGGAAAGGCCTGCTCCTGAAGCCCTTGCGGTCATTGAACGGAACAAGTCAATTCCACGGAAAATCGGAAAGGTGCGTAATCCTGAATATCTTCCGATGAGAAAGACGAATTCTCCTCATGTCTGGTCCCGGGTTCTTGGCTCTGATGTTGATGTTCTCAAGGTCGGTACAGTAAAGATCCGCTACCGTGATCCAGTGATGAGATTCACGATTCAGGCCGATGTAAAACGTTGCCCGTAGGCTAATTCACTAAAAATGCTTATTTTTGCAGCCGGGAAAGTTGTTCGTGTTCCTTCCAATGTGTGGAGCCGCTTCTTCCCGGTTTGTTTTTGTCTAAAGAAAGGCGGTTTTGGCAAGGAAAAAGCAAAGTTCTTCTGTTCCGGATCCGGAATATCTTAAAATGCGCAAGGCTTCCCTCCGGCGCACTCATCGTCAGGTGATCTACCTGAACGATAAGGAATTAGCTGCCGTGAAGGAGTATTGTGACCGTTTCGGTGTCAAGGAACGTTCCACAATCTTCCGCGAAGCTGCGATGGAGCGCATCCTTGCTCAGCTGGACGACAGCCATCCGACGCTGTTCTGATGAACAGCGTCGGATTCTCCGACCTTCCTACCCCCCTGCACCCCCTTCCAGGGGGGACAAACGGCCTTCCGGCCGGTCGGCAAAGCCGCCTTGTCGCTTCGCTCCGGAAGTTCTGATGAACAGCGTCGGATTCTTCCTCCGACCTTCCTACCCCCTGCACCCCCTTCCAGGGGGGGACAAAACGGCCTTCCGGCCGGTCGGCAGAAAGCCGCCTTGTCGCTTCGCTCCGGAAGTGCTGATGAACAGCGTCGGATTCTCCGACCTTCCTACCCCCCTGCACCCCCTTCCAGGGGGACAAACGGCCTTCCGGCCGGTCGGCAGAAGCCGCCTTGTCGCTTCGCTCCGGAAGTTCTGATGAACAGCGTCGGATTCTCCGACCTTCCTACCCCCCTGCACCCCCTTCCAGGGGGACAAACGGCCTTCCGGCCGGTCGGCAGAAGCCGCCTTGTCGCTTCGCTCCGGAAGTTCTGATGAACAGCGTCGGATTCTCCGACCTTCCTACCCCCCTGCACCCCCTTCCAGGGGGACAAACGGCCTTCCGGCCGGTCGGCAGAAGCCGCCTTGTCGCTTCGCTCCGGAAGTTCTGATGAGCGGCTCTGCACGAACCTCCAGACACGTACGTCGTGCCGCCATATTCATAAAAGCCAGTCACTGGAGTGGCGACGGCTTCCCCGTTTTCGCCACACCATAGGAACTGCCGCCACAATTTTATGTTTTTTATGAATAATTACGTTTTTGTGAGCGATCTTCGTGAACCGTCATATTCAAGTAAACCAGGGACTTGAGACGAGTGTGGCTGCCGGTGGGTGATGTTTGCAGAACTCGCCAAGCCTGAATGAAAGAAGTTGACTAAAACAGCGGACTTGAGCGAAGTGACCGAGAATGTAAACCCATTCACTATGCATCTTCGGATCTGGTACAAAGTGACTGAAGGCAGCGAATATTACAATGTGACTGGCGGTAGCTAATATCACAAAGTGATTGGATGTGGCGAATGTAAAGGTCACCCTCTTTATAAAAGTGTGATTAACAATACATAAAAAACAAGGGTCCTATGGAACATGAAAATAATAAGTTGCTTCAGATTAAGAGAAGATTTTCGAGGATAGATCTTTTTTTTGAAGAAGGAGTGTGCCGGTGGCACATGACTGATGAGAAAAGAGATCTAGACCGAAAAGATTCCTTAAGATGATGCAGGTTATTTTTTGAATGTTACTATATAGGAGTTGGCTAACATTTCTTTTATAGCACTGATATTTAAATAATTGCGCGCCGTTGATATTCCTGCGCAAAAATCTGTATGTAAAGGACCTAATCTCCATCGTTGTCATATTAGACAATGTGTGGCGGAAGATCCCGGACTTATGCATCGGGTGAAAAAAGTGACTTTCCGCACCCGACTCCAATCAGTGATGTCTCCCCGGGTGTATAACCACCATTTTTTCACCCGGAATAATAGTTGTTTGGATCTGAAACGACAATGCCGCACCTAAGGTTGATGGATGTGAATCAGGAATGACACCTACTGTTCTGCCACAGTTTCCTTCCACTGGCCCGACACTGATGTCTTGTCCTTGTTGGTACACCAGAAGTGCTTTTCCTGTACCAACGGCATCTTTTTGTCCATTTGGTACACCAGTGTCGGCACGATATGGAGGAAGGTAGTCAACTTGTATATATTTCCCAAAAACAATTATGGCCCGAACTTATTCAAATGATTTCTTCGATTCTGTCATAGACTGCTATCATTGTTACACTGACGGTAACCGCGCTGATGTGATGTTCCCGGACACTGACGCTAAAGTCTATGGGATGAATGTGATCCCTGCTTTGGTTCGGAAAGCCGGGACCGTTGTGCTTGCGTTTGTTCTGATGGATAATCACGTGCACTTTTGCCTTAATGGGCATGAGGAGAACTGTCGTCGGTTTATGAAACTGTATGTTTTCGCCGTGGCCAACTATTTGACCAAACGTTTCGGTCAGGAGTACAGAGGGCGAGGGTTCAAGTTTTCGGCTCTGGCGATCACCACGAAAGGGCAACTTATGAAGACAATAGCTTACATATTCAGAAATCCGTTGGCGGCTGGATTTGACAGGATGCCTTCAGAGTACAGGTGGTCCAACGCACCGGATTGTTTTACAGGAAGTGGCTCAGTTTCAAGTGGGAATATAATTGGACGTCCCTATGTTGCGACGATGGATCCAACGCATGCGCGGCGATTGGAATATGCTGATGTTGGCGATCCCTCCAGTGGATATGTGGCGCCGCACCATTTCAGAGACATACGCACTATCGGAGACCTGACGATGGTTGAGCGAAGGAATATCTTGAAAGTCAGGCATCAGTATCCGGCGGACTGGACTTTTGATGAATATGGCGTTGCGTTGAAGTGTGAGGACGAGGTTAATGATTCTATGCTTAGGAATACGGGCGCTTTCTTGAGTGATGCCGATGTCCGTGAGAAAGCCAAGGCTTTGAGTCCTTATGCCGCCTAACCATCCTGAAGGCATGGGTGGCATATAACACATATTCAGCCTGTGTGTATTGAAGGTGGTTATGCCGCCGTTTTGTAAAAATGAGCAGCCGATGCGCTGAATGAGCAGCCGATGCGTAGCAAAACAAAAAAACAACCGATGCGGTTGTCGGAAACCACATCGGTTGGCATATTCATTACCTTTGTTTGTTGTTGAGGGGGCAATCCTCAAGATGTCTCTGTTTACTTCCGGTCGTTGAGGAAGGAGAGGTAGTAGAGTAGCGTGGCGAGGGAGCCGACAGCGGCTATGACGTAGGTGTAGGCGGCCCATTTGAGAGCGTCTATCGCCATCGGGCGTGTCTCGTAGTTGGTGATGCCGGCGTTCTCAAGCCAATTGACGGCCCTGTGGCTGGCGTTGATCTCGACAGGAAGGGTGACGAAACTGAAAAGTGTGGTCAAAGCGAAGAGAACCACTCCGGCGATCAGGACCGGATAACTGTGGAACATCGAAACGAGAATGACTCCAGCCAAAAGAACCCACTGCACGATTCTGCTTGAGAAACTTACGACCGGCACGAGAGCCGTGCGGAGTTGCAGCGGCAGGTAGCCTTTGGCGTGCTGAAGGACGTGGCCGCATTCGTGAGCCGCCGCCACAGCGGCCGCCGCGACACTGCTCGAATTGTAAACCGCCTCGCTGAGGTTCACGGTCTTTGTCTGCGGATTGTAGTGGTCTGTCAGACGACCCGGAATGCAGGTTACCTTGACATCGGTGATCCCGTTGTCCGCCAACATCTTGGTGGCGATCTCCGCACCCGTCATCCGATTGTTGGTCGGAACGCGGGAATATTTCTCAAATCTGCTCTGAAGCATGCTTTGGATGATCTGACTGAGGATCATAACCACAATCATGATGATCCAGATTAATCCAGTGCTCATACTCTATAAATTATTCAATTCAACTTTTGCAAGTAGGCAATTACCTGCGGAAAACAACCTTTAGCCGGTGACTGCCCACCACCGGACATCTCATCAAGCATCAGGCCAGATGTCAAATATAGAGATTTTGGCGGATATTATGGCAGAAAAACAGTAATTTTGTCAGAATTTCGATAGTGATATGTCAAACGGCGTAACAGATTTCTCAAGACTGGAACTGAATCTCCAGAATTGTCTCGGCAACTACAGGTACTTCCGCTCAAAGTTGAGTCGTACCACCAAACTATTGGTGCTGGTGAAAGCCAACGCCTACGGTCATGGGGCCGTGGAGTTCGCTCTGATGATGCAGAACGCCGGAGCGGACTATCTGGCGGTGGCGCTTCCGGTTGAGGGAATGGAACTGCGGCAGTCTGGTATCAGCCTGCCGATTCTTGTGCTGACAGCCGGCACGGACTATTTCGATGAGATCATCGATAACCGTCTTGAACCCGGAATCCCGAATATTTATACCTTGAAGGCCCTTGTCGCCACCCTGCAGAGCCGCGGCGTCGAGGGCTTCCCGATCCACATCAAACTCGACACTGGAATGCACCGCCTCGGCTTCATGACCAGCGAGTTGGATGAATTGATTGAATATCTTAGGACTCATTCAGAGGTGAAGGTCAAGTCGGTATATTCACACCTCGCGGTCGCCGAGGATCCGTCCATGGACCAGTTCACGCTGGGGCAGATTTCGATGTTCGAGAGCAACGCCGCGAGGATTGACGAGGCTCTTGGCTACCATCCGATGTGGCATATTCTAAACTCCGCGGGAATCGAGCGTTTCCCGCGTTTCCAGCATGACATGGTGCGTCTTGGGGTGGGAATATATGGGATCAGCGCTCTGCCGGAAGTGCGTCTTAAGCCTGTCGCCTCTCTGAAAGTGAAGATTTTGCAGATCAAGGAGCTGAAGCCGGAGGATGGCGCCATCGGCTATGGACAGCATGGCTTGATCGCCCATGAAGGTACCCGGATCGCCACAATTCCGGTGGGCTATGCCGACGGAATCGACAGACACCTTGGCTGCGGCAACGCCAGTTTCGCTCTGAATGGCCATCGTGTGCCCACGATCGGCAACATCTGCATGGACATGTGCATGGTCGATGTGACCGGAGTACCAGCCGAAGTGGGGGACACCGTGACAATATTCGGTGAGGATCCTACAGCGAGCTCGCGCGCATCCTGGACACCATTCCGTACGAGATCATGACCTCGGTTCCCCGCCGCATTGAAAGGGTCATTGTCCGCCGGTAGGAGCCGTCACTCGGAGAGCGTTTTTTTGCTCACGGTGACGGTATTCTGTCTTCATACCTGTCGGTTGCGCCGCCATTAGGCCTACCATAAATGCCGTGGCGGCTAAGATGTTTATTATTAGTGTGTTGTGAAATGCTGATGGTCGAAATGAGAGGCCAGCATTTTGTAACCGATTGAGAGTCAACGGTTGATTCTCCACCGGCTTCCGACAATTTGTATATGATAAGCCTATTCTATTGTCGGTTTGTCAGTGGCATTCGTGGCTACTGGATGATCTTCCAGCCGTCGATGCGACGGGAGGAGCTGGTGAAGTTGACTCCGGTTTTGAATATTTTTCTGTGATTGTGGGCTAACTGACAGGAGTAGCATTTCTCCTTGGTCTATGGGGATGCGCTTTCGGCCTCTTTTGCTCCTCAAGAGTGTATTCCGCACTCTTGGGAAACGTTTTCTTCGCTTTTCGTCTCTCAAGGGTGTTGTCGAGCACTCATGGGCAACGTTATTTCCCATTTTTGCTACTGAAGTGGCGGATGAAGGGGTAGTCCGGGTTGAGGAAGAGCTGAAGTGCGGCGGTTGGAAGTCGCGCGCTCCACTTCGACATATTCGCCCATCAGTTCAAGGATTATGTACATCATGGAAAGTTTTTGTCGGCATTCATCTTCCGAAAGGCCATTGGCCTCGGCGAGTTTCTTGATGCTTTCCGCTTCATCGACCAGGATGACTACCTGGCGGCCGGATCTTCGGTAGGCGGCCTCAATCACATTTCCGAAACAGATACCAGGAATGTCCGAGCGGTTTTCGCTGCCATATTCCTTTTCCCATTTACGCAACGCATCGTCGAGGGTCTTGGCGACCACGTCCATCTCATTGTAAGCCCGTCCGCTGAAGTCCAAATGCAGCACTGGATATTCAATCCAGTTCTTCTCCAGCGAGGCGACCGCCAGTCCGTCAAAGAGTTCCTTTTTCCCTTGGAAATATGCCTCCATCGTTGAAATCAGCAGACTCTTGCCGAACCACCTCGGGCGGCCCAGGACGTAATATTTCCCAGTAGATGCCAACTTGTATATGAGAGCAGTCTTGTCAACATAGACATACCCGCCTCTGCGGATATCCTCAAGGTTCTGTATTCCGATCGGGTAAAGCATACCGCCTTTTCTTTAGTTCATTCTCTGCAAAGAGAAGTCTTACAAATCGGAAATCCAATCTGTTTACTTCGATTTCTGTTGGATTATGTAAAATGAAGTCCAGTGTGAAAAACTTTTGGGAACTATATAGGAGTTGACTAACTTAATCTTATAGGAACGTTGTCCCGGGTATGGTGTTCCTGACCTCCAAGGTGCGTAAAACCCTACGCACCTGAAACGACATCCATTTGACAGTCAGCGAGTTTGTGTCCCCGGTGCGGAGATGTTCACGCACCTGGGAGTCGTCGTCCCCGGTACAGGGCATCCTGTTGGTGTTCCTGACTTCCAGGTGCGTAAAACCCTACGCACCTGAAATGGCATCCGTTTGACAGCCAGCGAGTTAGTGTCCCAGGTGCGGAGATGTTCACGCACCTAAGAGTCGTCGTCCCCGGTACAGGGCATCCTGTTGGTGTTCCTTACTTCCAGGTGCGAAAAACTATGCGTACCTGAAAGTGCTTCTGCTTGATAATTAGTGGCTTTCTGTTCCAGGTGCGAAAGGATTCGCTCACCTGGGAGTCAGCAGGCTCGGTACAAGGATAATGCTCCCGATGTTATTGACGCGGCTTCCCGTGCTCCCGTGCGGCGTTGGTTTGCGGACTCACATCAGACATCGCTTCACGTACGGAGACCTACGCATAATATTCTCGATTGGCGGTCTGGAGTCTGCTTGCCGGTCTGGAGTCTGCTTGGCGGTCTGGAGTCTGCTTGCCGGCCTGGAGTCTGCTTGCCGGCCTGGAGTCTGCTTGGCTGTCTGGAGTCTGCTTGCCGATGAATGGGGCGCATCAAAGTCGCCTTGCCTCTTTCATTACCTTTGGGGCGAGGGAAAAGACGGCGATCATATTCGGAAAGGCCATCAGGGCGAAGGCAAGATCCATTAGACTGACGGCGACATCCAGAGTGATGACACTTGCGAGAACGATTGTCGCGACATAGAAGTAGCGGTACTTCTGAGCATGTCTCGTGCCCCAGAGGTAAGATGTGCACATCGTTCCGTAGTAGGAATATGAGAACATCGTCGAGAAGGCGAAGATGATCACCACGAATTCGAGAAGATAGCGTCCTGCGAACGGAATCAGGGCGTCGTAAGTGTTCAGCGCGATGGACAGTCCCTTTATGCTGTCAGTGCTGTAGAGACCGGCCATGATCATCGGAATGGCGGACAGGGTGCAGACAAGGCCGGAGTCTATCGCCGGCCCAAGCATAGCCACGAGTCCCTCCCTCACAGGCTCGGCGTTCATCGAGGCTCCGTGCATCATCCCGGCGGTTCCGACACCAGCCTCGTTGACGAACATCGCCCTCCTCGCTCCGGTCAGAGCCATGGCGGTGAAGGCTCCGAAACCAGCCTTCCAGCAGAAAGCACCTTCGAAGATGGCTTCAAACACGGAGGGCAGACGGTCGTGATAGACAATCATAATGCCCACCACCATAAGGAAATAGAATCCAACCATAAACGGTACGATCTTCGATGAAACCTGCGAGATCCGCTTTAACCCACCAAAAATGACGAGACTCACTATGCAGCCGATCACAAGACCGATTACCAGAAACACCCATCTTGATTCGGGCACTCCAAGCGGCTCAAGGATCACTGAATATAACGACTCGGAGAGTTGGTTTGCCTGCATCACAGGAAGGCCGCTGAACAAAGCGCAGAATGCGAACATTACAGCCAACGGCTTCATCTTCCTGCCGATTCCTTCGGTCAGGACGAACATCGGCCCTCCTTGGGCTACTCCCTTGTCATCCTTCCCTTTATACATTACGGCGAGGGTGCCCTCAAAGAACTTTGTGGCCATTCCAAGCAAAGCGCTGACCCACATCCAGAAGATGGCTCCGGGCCCACCGACACATAGTGCTATCGCGACCCCGGCGATGTTCCCCATCCCGACAGTGCTGCTGATGGTGTTCATCAGAGCCTGAAAGGAACTGACCTGTCCCTCTCCTTTCTTCTTCATTTTCAGAGAACTGACCGCCATTCCCAACTTCCTCAGCGGCAATGCTCTTGAATATATGAACAGGAATATTCCTCCTCCTATCAGAAGTGTAAACAACGGCCATCCGCAGACGAAGTCCGTGAATTTGATAATATACTCTTTAATCAGGTCCAACATTTTCTACATTGTTCTATGTCTGTTCCATATTACCTTTGCAGGAGGCTTGCTTGGGCGGGGGCTACTTGATCCTGTACGGCTGGTCGTCATAGAGACTGTAACGCTTGGCTTTGCGGATCCACTTCTGCTCTTCCAGTTTGACGTGTTCGCGCAGATCCTGGTATTGAATCTCTCCTTGGAGGTAACTCAGCATGACATGGTCGGCTATCTTGGACTCAAAACCGTCAAGCAGCTCGAACTGCGAGTATCTTTCCCGGAAATATCGCATCAGCTGAAGCGTGTGGAGCAGTGAATGGTATTCCGTGCCAGGCTGGAGCATGATCTGGTAGCCGTTGCATCGCTGGCCTTCGTAGCGTCCCGTGGACGGGGTGAAGGTGCAGGGGCGCATCAGGACTCCGGCTGGGGCAGGGAGGACTTCAAGGCGGTTGTGACGGATGAACGGGGCTCCGAGATATTCATAAGGCCTGGCTGTTCCGATGGCGGGGGTGATGGTGGTGTTGTTCCAGAGGCCGCCGCCGCTGTACATCTCGCAGGTGAACATTCCTGGAATATCCGAGGCTGGGGCTATCGTCCACGGGAGCAGCTGGCGGGTGGAGTCGCTGGCCAGGGCTGAGATGACGTGAAGGGCGAATGTGGCTCCGATCTCGTTGTACCATAGGTCACAGAGCTCGCCGAGGGTGAGTCCGTGCCTGTGGGCGATTTTCGGAGTGTGCGGCTCGACCGTGCCGGAGGGCATCGAGCCTTCGACGATTCTGCCGGCGGGGTTGATGTGGTCCACGATGTAGAGGGACGGTGGGTTCTCCATCACCGCGAGAATCACCATCAGGTGGAACACGTCCTTCGTGTAGTTGAAGTACCGTGCCCCCGCATCCTGAATCTCCACAACGATCGCGTCCAGTTCCGTCAGCGCCTCAGCGTCAAACGAGATATGGTTCGTTCCCGGAGTCAGCTCCGCCCCCATAGGGCTGAACACTGCCTTCAGGTTCCCTCGCTCCGTGAACAGATCGTACATATACCTTCCGTGCGCCGTGTCCCAGCAGTTCTGGGTGCAGAAGCACCCGACCCGCCCGTCCAGCAACGCCTTGTCCAGCTGATCCTCCAGAGCCGTCGTCCTGAATGAAAACATAATTATTTAATAATTAAATTATTAATAAATGAATAACCGAAATCGACCCAAAGCGAATTATCACCTCCTTGCAACCGTGGCCACCCTCGGCCCCGTAAGAGGGGGGATATGTTCGGATAAAAGTCTTCGAACTCGGAGCGAAGCGACGCAAGGGGTCTGGGGAATCCGGTCCCCAGTGCCCCCCAGGGGGCTGTCACGAAGTGACTGGGGGGTGAAAAGAAATGCGCACGCAGTGCGAAGCGACGCAAGGGGTCTGGGGAATCCGGTCCCCAGTGCCCCCCAGGGGGCTGTCACGAAGTGACTGGGGGGTGAAGAAAATTGCTCGGAGCTCGGAGCTCCCGAGCGAGACGTTGCAAGGAGGTGATAATTCGCTTTATTTGCCATTAATAGTCCTGTTAACTATTATAGCATATTTTTAATTCTGGTCATTAATGACCCTTTCGGCGATAGCGATCACCTCATTGGCAAGGGCTTCCGCGGCGGCGAGGGTCGGGGCCTCTGAATATATGCGGATGATCGGCTCGGTGTTGGAGCGGCGCAGGTGAACCCACTGACGCTTCGACTCGAAACTGATCTTCACACCATCGATGTCATTGATGTCCTCGGCGGCATATTCCTTCTTCATCTCCTTCAAGATCCTGTCAATCAATGCTTTATTGCTCAGCTCGATCTTGTTCTTGGCGATGTGATATTCAGGATATGTCTTCTTCAACTCGCTCACCTTCATCTTCTTGTGCGCGAGGTTGGAAAGGAACAACGCCACGCCGACCATCGCGTCACGGCCATAATGGATGGCAGGGTAGATGACACCTCCGTTGCCTTCTCCTCCGATCAGCGCGCCGGTCTCACGCATCTTAGTGGTGACGTTGACCTCACCGACAGCCGAGGCATGATATTCTCCGCCATATTCCTCGGTCACGTCCCGCAGGGCGCGGCTGGAAGATAGGGGTTCGAGCAGGAGATCGGCTTATAAGGGGCAGTGACTTCCTCAAGGGTCTTGCCCTCCTTTTTGGCGATTGCGGCGGCTCTTTCAAAGAGGTAGCTGGCCACGCTCACGAGGGTATATTCCTCGACAAACGGTTCGCCGTTCTCGCAGATGAACGCCAGACGGTCCACGTCAGGATCGACGGATATTCCGAGGTCGGCATTTTCCTTGACAACGGTCTCGCTGAGATCCGTCAGGTTCTTAGGCAGCGGCTCCGGGTTGTGGGCGAAGTCGCCGGTCGGGTCGCAGTTGAGCTTGACGCACTCCACGCCGAGTCTCTCCAATAGTCTTGGCATTATGATTCCGCCGACCGAGTTGATTGCGTCCAGTACAACCTTGAAATGAGCGTCCTTGATAGCCTGGACATCAACGGCTTCCAGAGCCATAACGGCATCCAGATGCTCGTCGGTGTAGTCGTGTTCGGTGACGTGCCCGAGGTCGTCAACATCAGCGAAACTGAAGTCCTCGGTCTCGGCGAGGTCAAGGATGGCCTGGCCTTCGGCCGCTGTGAGGAACTCTCCACGGTCGTTGAGAAGCTTGAGGGCGTTCCACTGGCGAGGGTTGTGTGAGGCTGTGAGGATGATTCCGCCGTCGGCCTTGGCGAATGTCACGGCCATCTCTGTGGTCGGAGTGGAGGCGAAACCAATCTTCACCACATCCACGCCGCAGGCCATCAGTGAGCCGATGACAAGGTTCTCGACCATCGCTCCGGACAGCCTTGCGTCCTTGCCGACGACTATCTTGTACTTCTCACCGTTCGGCTGAGGCTTCCTTGTAGGGAGGCTGGCGCAGTAGGCGTAGGTGAACTTTACTATATCAATAGGAGAAAGCCCGTCTCCGGGCTTTCCTCCAATAGTTCCGCGTATGCCGGAAATTGATTTTATCAGCGACATATTATGCTGTTATTTATAGACTTATGCCATAATGGCGCCGACGAGTCCAAGGATGGCGTAGAACTCAGGAAGGGCGGCGTAGATAAGGGTGTTGGTGAACACGTCGTGACCCTGGCTGATGCCGACGATACCGTTGGCGCTGACCATACCCTGACGGATCGCAGAGATCATACATACAAGACCTACAGAGATTCCGACACCGAACATAAGCGGACCCTGTGCGGCGGCGAAGTCCTTGCCGAGCCACATAAAGAAGGCCACGAATCCGTAGATACCCTGGGTTGCAGGAAGGGCTGAGAGCACCATGTAGTTTCCTGACTTCTCAGGGTTTACCTTGAGAGCTCCTTCAGCGGCGTTGCCGGCGATGGTCGTTCCGATGGAAGAGCCGATTCCTGAAAGGGCCAGCATAAGGCCCAGTCCGAGATAACCTAAAATTTCGTTCATAATGATTTGATGTTTATTTTGTTATTATTTATTATCGTTTGTTGTGAGCGGGCTGTAGGCCTTGCCGGTTCCTTCATAGCCGCTGTTCTTGAAGAACTCAAGGAAGTTGAGTCGGAGAGGATTGCACGAAGGCTCCGAGGCAGCACATCGCGAGGTTCAGGACGTGGCCGAAGCCGACGATGAGGGCGAAGCAGATGATGTTCACTCCCGGAACATCAATCCCATAGACAGAAAGTCCCAGCTCGTTGAACGCGTTGCCAAGCATACCTCCGGCGAGTCCGAGCGCGTAGAGACGCAGGTAACTCAGAACGTCGCCGAGAAGTCCCCTGTGACGGTGTTGTAGGTCTCGTAGAGGCCTGAGCCGATGTTTGCCAGCGGATTCCCTCGTGGAGATCGTTAAGGAGGAATATTCCCAGACCAGAGACCACACCGAGCACGATGATTATCCATTTGGTGACGGCGGAGTCAATTACACCGGCGAGAGCGAAACCTCCCACGATGACACCTCCCACAATCAGGAGAGTCCAACCTATTGTGCCTAAAGAGTTGGCGAATCCGTTGCGCTTGATGGCGTAAGCCGTCTTCAGGAGCATAGCCACGCTGATGTGCACTATACCTATAAAGGATAGAGAACAGCATCTGCGCGTCATAGCCGGCGACAGTGCCTTGGATCATACATTTCTTGATCCAGTCCGGAACCCAAGCCGCGGTGGATGTGTCCATTCCGAAGAATGTATGCAGGATTGTTCCCATCACGATGGTCGCGACACCGAGTGTGGTGACGAGCGGAGCCATCGAGCCGATGAATCCCTTTGGCCTTCCTCATCGCAAGTCCAATGATGGCGAGGGCGATACCGTATCCCGCGTCACCCATACACATAGCGAAGAAGAGGGTGAAGAATATGGAGATGCACGGAGTCGGGTCGAACTCGTCGTAGGCCGGGCGGCCGTACATGTCTGTCAGCACCGTGAACATCTTCACGAACTTGTTCTCCTTGAACTTGATAGGCGGATTGTCGTCCTTCACTGCCTCCTCCTTGAGATAGACGATGTCCATCTTGTCGAACTCGGCGCAAAGGGTCGCGTCATTCTCCACCGGAGCGAAGCCGATGAAAGTTGTGATCAGATCCTCGGCGGCCTTCCCAGCACCCGCGTCAGCGAGGTACAGCTGAAGGGCTGCGACATCCTCGTCGCACTTGCGGAGCATTTCAGGAATATATTCCTTCAGCTCCTGAAGCCTTGCCTTGCAGGTGATGATCCTTTCCATCAGGGTAGTGACCTTCCTTTCGGCGGACCTGAGATCCCCTTCGGAGCGGCGCATTCCTCGACCGGCAATGAATATGCAGGATCATCTGAAATGGTGATGAACCAGACATTCCTGCCGTCATCGAACACTTCCTGAAGCGGATAGAGATTCGCCCAGGACGGATCGTAGGCCTTCTTGGAAACATTATACCAACGGACCTTGTAGCCCTTTGCCTTCAACGCGTCGAGGGCGAAGCTGTCGTAGCATCCCCAAGGCCTTCTGCTTTCGACATCCTTGCGGGCCTGTGCCAGCTCGTTCCTCAGAACGTCCAGCTTTGTGGAATATTCCTTGAAACTCTCCAGAGGGTTGTCGTACTTGGCGTCCGCATCGACCTCGGCCTCGATTTTCTCAAGGTCAGGATCCTGCGAGTAGTCAAGAGATTCCAGTTTGGAGGCGGCCTTCTTCAGCTCGTTGGTCATCGAGAGGAGCGCGGCGGAACGTTCGTCCACCGGCTTTGAGGACCTTGTGATGTCCACAAGCCCCAGTTCCTGCAAGCGTCTGAGGAATTCTTCAGTCTTCCCGCTGAGAAGAATGAAGGAATATTTAGTCATTTTCTCAATCATTGCCGCTTTCCTCCATTACTTCTTCCGTCTCTTCCTCAGCGTGGCGCTGCTTGACGATCTTGGACGAGGCCTTGCTCAGGTTCTCCTCGTCCTCCATGTAGCGCTTGATCTTGCGGATGGCCTCCTGGTACCCCGGGATCTGCACCTTCTCGTACAGATTCACCTTCTGCGTGGTCTTCTTCCTCTGGAAATCCAGGATGCGGCGCTTCTCCTTGTAAACCTCGGACTCGATCCCGAGCCTGGACAGTTCCTTTGAGGATGGCCACGCCGTCGATGTACCACGCCGGCTTGATGAACGTGTTGAACGGGCTGATCTCGTAGCGTATGCTCTTGAGCTCCGGACACTTGACACCGGCGACCTTCACGGTCACGAGGTCGATGTCCACGATCGAGACCAGACCCGGCTCGAACTCGTTCCACAGAGGGGCAAGGTAGTCGTACCTCCTCTCGGCCTCTTCGAGGTCGCGCAGAAGCTTCTCGCTCTTGTCCTTGGCCTTGCGCACCTCAAGCCTCAGGGCACTCTCCTTGTTCTGCAACGTAGGGAGAGCCTTCTGACGCATCTTGAGCTGCTTCTGCAGGGTGTTAAGCGCAGTCTTGTTGTATTGAAACTTGATAGGCATTACTTACCTTTCCAGTATTTGTCGATCAATGATTGCTTGATTCCGGTCTCGGCCTTGGTGAAGTACTTGCCGAACAGCTCCCAGGCCGTGTCGAGCATCTCGGTGATGGAGATGTTGACATCGATGGAAAGAAGTCTGGTGGCATATTCCTTGGCATAGTCGAGACAGCGGTGGTCGTAGTCGGAGAGGTCGAAACCGTTCTCCAGCTTGGTCTTCGCGTTCTGCGCGTCGGCGTACAGACGCACTCCGGCGTTCATCACCTGGCTGTGGTCCTCGCGGGTCTTCACGTTCTGTACCCTCTGCTTGAGCCTGGAAAGGGAACGGAACGGGTCGATGATGATCTTCCCCGAGTCTGAGTCGGCGCGGAGGAAGAGCTGTCCCTCGGTGATGTAACCGGTGTTGTCAGGAATGGCGTGGGTGATGTCTCCGTCGTTCAGGGTGGTCACGGCGATGATGGTGATTGATCCGTCGGTCGGGAGCTGCACGGCCTTCTCGTAGATCTTGGCGAGATCCGAGTAGAGGGATCCCGGCATAGAGTCCTTGGAAGGGATCTGATCCATACGGTTGGACACGATCGAGAGAGCGTCAGCGTAGAGGGTCATATCCGTGAGGAGCACGAGCACCTTCTCGTTCCCTTGTCAACGGCGAAGTACTCGGCGGCCGCAAGAGCCATATCTGGAACCAGAAGCCGCTCGACTGGCGGGTCTTCGGTCGTGTTGACGAAACAGATGATCCTGTCGAGGGCTCCGGCACTCTCGAACGCCTGGCGGAAGAAGAGGTAGTCATCGTTCGACAGACCCATACCGCCGAGGATGATCTTGTCCACATCGGCTCTCAGGGCCACATCGGCCATAACCTGGTTGTAAGGCTGGTCAGGGTCGGCGAAGAACGGAATCTTCTGTCCGGACACGATCGTGTTGTTGAGGTCGATGCCGGCGATACCGGTCGGAATCAGCTCTGACGGCTGGCGTCTCTTGTAAGGGTTCACGGACGGTCCGCCGATCTCCCTTTCCTCACCCTCTACCTCTGGACCGCCATCGATAGGCTTTCCGTAGGCGTTGAAGAAACGTCCGGAGAGCTGATCGCTGACCTTGAGTGTAGGAGGCTCGCCGAGGAATGTCACCTCAGCGTTTGTCGGAATGCCTTCCGTGCCGGAGAACACCTGGAGGGTGACCAGATCACCCTTGGTCTTCACGACCTGGGCAAGCTTGCCGCCGACCACGGCAAGCTCGTCATTGGAAACTCCCTTGGCCTTGAGCGAAACTGTGGCCTTGGTGATCGCTTCCAGTTTTGTGTATATTCTTTGATAAGCCTTATTTGCCATAGTCTTCGATGAGTTTATGGATCTTCTCTGCGTAATTCTCGAATTCCTCGCTGTGGAACTTGGTGTAGTTCATCTGGCGGAGGTCATTGATGAGTTCCTTGAAGAACTCGCGGCACTTCTCGAAGTCCTCGAAGTCGAAATCGATGCCGCAGATGTCCAGAACGAGATCCAGCATGTATTTCTGACGGTCCATCGGACAGAGGGCGTCGGTCTCGTCGAAAGCGTCCTGCTGGAGGAACACGAAGTCGATGAGTTCTGACTTCCAGAAACTTACGTGGTATGTTACAGGAACGCCGTCGTCACCGAGGATGTTGATCTGCTCGTTGGCCTCGCGTCCGCGGCGCAGGAGGTTCTTCGCTTTGGTGACGTTGGCCACCCAGCCGTGCTCGACCGGCTCGTCGAGGTAGGAGATGATCTCAGGATATTCAAGGTACTTTGAATATGACTCGATCGGGTTGACGGCAGGGTACCTCTTCTGGTCGGCGCGGTTCTGCTCCAGTCCGTAGAAGCACCTTGCTGCCTTCTTGGTGGACTCGGTCACAGGCTCCTTGAGGTTACCGCCGGCAGGGGAGACCGTTCCGATGAAGGTGACGGCCCCGGTCTTGCCGTTGTTCAGGACGACCATTCCGGCGCGGGCGTAGAAGTTCGAGATGATGGCTGAAAGGTCAACCGGGAAGGCGTCCGCTCCCGGAAGCTCCTCCATACGGTTGGACATCTCCCTCAGTGCCTGTGCCCAGCGGGAGGTCGAGTCGGCCAGCAGGAGGCACTTCAGTCCCATCGCCCTGTAATATTCACAGATCGTCATCGCCGTGTAAACCGAGGCCTCACGAGCGGCGACAGGCATGTTCGAGGTGTTGCAGATGATGGTGGTACGCTCCATCAGGTGGCGGCCGGTGTGAGGGTCGATGAGCTCAGGGAACTCGGAGAAGATCTCCACGACCTCGTTGGCGCGCTCTCCGCAGGCTGCCATCACTATCACGTCGGCCTCGCCCTGCTTGGCGATGGCGTGCTGGAGCACGGTCTTGCCGCATCCGAAAGGTCCCGGGATGAATCCGGTGCCGCCCTCGGCGATAGGGTTGAACGTGTCGATGCAGCGTACGCCGGTCTCCATGATCTTCTGTGGCCTCGGTTTCTCCTTGTAGGCCTTTACGGCGACCTTGACAGGCCACTTCTGAGTCATCGTGACGTAGGTTTCCTCGCCGTCGGCTCCGGTCAGCACCGCGACAACCATGTCGATGTTGTACTTGCCGGCCTCGGCGATCTTCTTCACGGTGTACTCGCCCTTGAACGAGAACGGCACCATGATCTTGTGAGGCAGCCAGCCTTCCTTCACCTCTCCGAGCCAGTCGGCGGCGGTGACCTTGTCACCTTCCTTGGCGATAGGGGTGAAGTCCCAAAGTTTCTTGTGATCCAGAGGGTCGGTGTACTCTCCTCTCTTGAGGAACACCGACTCCATCGTGGTCAGATTGTTCTGGAGACCGTCATAAACGCTGGAGAGAAGACCAGGGCCGAGGGTCACCTCAAGCATCCTGCCTTCGAACTCCACAGGGTCTCCGTTTTTCAGTCCACGGGTGCTTTCGAACACCTGGACCGAGGCCTTGTCGCCGCTAACCTTGATGACCTCGGCAAGGAGGGAGTACCCGCAAGGGTGATGTAGCAGAGCTCGTTCTCCGCCACAGGTCCGTCCACCTGAACCGTCACAAGGTTGGAAACAATTCCTGTTACCTTTCCTTTTGTCTTCATATTCAGTTATTTCAATTTCCGTTATTTGGCGGGCTCGTATTTCACGCCCTTGAATGTGCCTCTGACCTCGTTTACGAGGCGGATGAACATCTCGCGGCCGGTCTTCTCGTCGAGGGCGAACCATCTTCCGATGATGTGCAGCCTCGCGATGAAGCCGAGGATGGCCTCAAGGTCGAAGTAGTCGAATGTGGTGATCTCAAGGATCTTGTCCCACATCAGGGAGTCCAGACCACGCTCGCGGGATAGCAGGTCGGGGGCGTTCAGAGCCTCCCCAAGCCTCGAACCTTCCGCGAACTCACCGGTCTCCAGCTTGATCGTGTCCTGGTCAAGCGGTCTCTCGAAAGCCTTGTTCAGGAAGCGGGCCTTGCCGTTGCGGACGTTCAGGTCGAAGGTGTAATATTCCTTCAGGAACCTGTTGCTGTCCTTCAACGCTGCCTCGTAGAACTCTCTGGTCAGATTCTCGTCCTTGTAGCCGTCAAGAAGCCTGTCCACCACCTTGATGTCGGCTTCGCTAAGCTGGGACTTGATCCAATCGACATAGGTCTCGAACGAAGCTCCCCCTCCCCGAACTTCCAGTCAAGCGAGATGGCCGGAAGGCTGGAGATTATGTACTCGTAGTTGTTCATTACTCGCCGAAGAGTATCTTACGTGTGGCAGGTCTGAGATAGTCGCCGATGAGTGCTCTGAAAGTCTCGTCGGTGAGGCTGATGAAGTAGGATCCGTCCTTAGGACCGATCGTGAACCCTCCGGCCACCTTCTTGGAAAACATAGCGGTTACCCTCCCTTGAGGGCGTTCGCCAACTCTCCGCTGACAAAAGGCTCAAGCTCTTTCTTGAGGCTTTCAGGAAGCACGATGTTGAGGTCAACAGCCTCGTCGGCGTTGAACTTCTCAGCCACGGCCTTGATGATCTCCTTGACGAAATCGGCTGAAGAAAGGGCTGCCGATACCTGCTTGTCTGTCATCTTGCCGACCATAAGGTTCTCGATGTCCTTTCTGGTGGCCTGGATGCTCTGTACGGCTGCCATCTTCACGTCACCCTCGACCTTGGTCTTGTAGTCCGCAGCATCTTTCTGAGCTTTTTTCAGAATGGATTCAGCCTGCTTTTTGGCCTCTTCGATGATTTCGGCCGCCTTCTCGTTGGCCTTGGCGAGGATGGCCTCACCCTCTTCCTTACCCTTTGACAGACCCTCCTTGTAGAGCTTGTCGGTTAGTTCCTGTAGCTTGTTTTCCATTTATAATTATTTGTTGATTTTCCTTATCCGACAAAGATAATCAAAAGAACCCTCTTGACAAAACATTTTAATTGCTATATTTGCCTTTGTCATATCATTATGTAATAAAACAAACCTTTTCGCTAATGAAAGTATCATTATTGACTTTGGTAATTCTGTCTGTCATGGTTCCGAATCCGGTCGCTGGGAGTCCACGGGAGCCGGATGGCGGCTTGGTGGTCCGGAATGAGTCTCCCAAAGACGACAAGAAGGATGACCGGCCGTACAGCGAAGGACTCAAGGCTGTGGAGCAAGATGGAAAATGGGGATTCATCAATCAGGACGGTGAGTTGGTGATTCCGTACAAGTATCATTACGTCAGATCGTTTCGTGATGGCCTGGCGATGGTGAAACTCTATGGAAAATGGGGCTATATAGACTGGTTCGGCAACGAAGTGATTCCTATTGTGTTCGATGAGGTGACACATTTCCAGGACAGTCACGCTTTCGTCAAGAAGGATGGCAGGATCGGTCTGTTGGATGTCGCCGGAAATGTCACTTATGACCATGAGCGGATGAAAGAGTTCATGTTTCCTTCAGGTTGGCTGGACTCCAGGCCGATGTTCGACGGAGGAAGTGCAAACAAATTCGCGGAGTGGGTCAACACGCAGCTGAGATACCCTGAACTGTCCAGATTTTACAAAGCCGAAGGCACTGTGACGCTTGCTTTCTCTGTGGATGCGTCTGGTGCTGTCACTGATGTCAAGGTCGAGAAAGGTGTCAGTCATGAGTTGAACCATGAGGCCGTCAGGGTCGTCACGGAGTCTCCTAAATGGACTCCGGCGATGTATGAAGGCAAGCCTTTCAAAGTTCATTACATATTCCCTGTGAAGTTCTTTTTGAAACCTGGCCCTGTCAAGATATGATGAACAGAATCTTACCAACCCTTGGACTCTTACTTTTTCTGTCCTTTAATATGTCCGCCGCCGGTCCGCTGAAGCCTTTCCCTAAAGACGGCAAATGGGGATTCGTGGATAAAGACATGAATATCGTGGTTCCTTGCGTCTATGATGCTGTGTCTTCGTTCGATAACGGCATTGCCATAGTCTCTTCTGAAGGCAGGTTCGGCTATATTGACCAATTCGGTTCTGTCCTTTATCCTATTGAATATGAAACGGCCTCACCGTTCCATCAGGCTCATGCCTTCGTTGTCAAGGATGGATTGCTCGGGCTGCTGAACATCGCTGGTGATGTCACCTTTGACTACAAGATAATGAAGCGTTTCGCTTTGCCTGTCGAATGGGTTGACACTCCGGCCAGGTTCATAGGTGATGCGTCCGGTGATTTCCTGCTTTGGGTGGACAATAACAAGAAATATCCCGAAGCGGCGCGCAGGATGGGTGTCAGCGGCGTGGTCGAGGTTGAGTTCACTGTCGGTCTGGACGGCAAGGTGACCGATGTCAAGGCTTTGACAAGCGCGAATCCTGATCTTGATAAGGAGGCGGTCAGGGTAGTGTCCAGCTCTCCGGCCTGGGAACCGGCCAGAATGGGTGATCTGCCTTTCATGACGAGATTCACAGTAATGGTCTCGTTCAGTTTCCCCGCGGCCCGTCAGTGATGCTCGTGTAATAAGAAAAAAGCGCACCGGAGATATTCCGATGCGCTTTTCATATATCGCATACCCGTTACCCGAGGAAACCGAGGAGGATTCCGGCGGCGACGGCGGAGCCGATGACTCCGGCGACGTTCGGTCCCATCGCGTGCATCAGAAGGTGGTTGTTCGGGTCGAACTCCCTGCCGACGATCTCGGAGACACGCGCGCTGTCAGGAACGGGGCGGACACACCGGCGTTGCCGATGAGCGGGTTGATCTTGTGGTCACCCTTGAGGAACAGGTTCCAGATCTTCACGAAGAGAACTCCGCAGGTTGTGGCGATCACGAATGACAGCAGACCCAGGACGAAGATCTTCACGGAGCTTCCGCTCAGGAACTTGTCGGCCTGTGTCGAGGCGCCGACGGTAAGACCGATCAGCGTGGTCACAACATCGATCAGCGGGCCGCGGGCGGTCTCGGCGAGACGCCTTGTCACTCCGCTCTCTTTCAGAAGGTTACCGAAGAACAGCATGCCCAGAAGCGGAAGTCCCGACGGCACGATGAACGCTGTGAGGAGGAAGCCGACGATAGGGAAGATGATCTTCTCCTTCTGGCTTTTTCGCCTTGCGGCCGGCATCCTTATGAGGCGTTCCTTCTTGGTCGTCAGCGCCAGCATGATAGGCCTCTGGATGACCGGAACAAGGGCCATATAGGAATATGCGCTCACGGCGATCGCTCCCATCAGATCCGGGGCGAGCTGTGAGGACGAGGAATATGGCCGTAGGGCCGTCCGCTCCTCCGATGATGCCGATGGCACCGGCCTGATTAGGGTCGAAACCGAGGGCGAGGGCGAGCAGGTAGGCCCCGAATATTCCCATCTGGGCGGCGGCTCCGATCAGCAGCAGCCTTGGCTGGGAGATCAGCGCCGAGAAATCCGTCATGGCTCCGATTCCGAGGAATATGAGCGGTGGGTACCAACCCTGCTTGACTCCTTGGTACAGAATATTCAGTACGGAGCCGTCCTCATAGACTCCGATGTTAAGTCCCGGGAACATAGGAATGTTGCCGATGATCATTCCGAATCCGATCGGAACGAGCAGGAGCGGCTCCCATTCCTTCTTGATGGCAAGTGTGATGAACACGATGCCGATCAGGATCATCACCAGATTCTGCCAAGACGCGTTGGCGAATCCGGTGAAGTACCAGAACTGCTTTAGACTTTCGAATATGATGCCCATCCTCTTATGCTATCTTGACGATTTCGGCACCTTCGAGGACTGAGTCGCCCTTGTTCACGAGGATGGCTGTGACGGTTCCGTCAGCCGGGGCCTGGATCTCGTTCTCCATCTTCATTGCCTCAAGAACGGCCACCTTCTGGCCGGCTTTCACGGTCTGGCCTTCCTTGACGGAGACCTCGATGATAACGCCAGGGAGAGGGGAGGTGACTGGCTTGCCGGCGCCTGCCGGGGCGGCTGCCTTAGGGGCTGGTGTCGTGGTCGCTGAGCTTGCCGGAGCGGTGGTCGCGGTGGCTGGCGCCTGTGCCGGTTTCTGTACGGGAGCCGGCGCATTCTCCATCTCGACTTGATAAGACGCTCCGTTCACCGTAACGTCTGCGATGTTTCCTTCCACTGAATTGATGTCAACGTTGTACTCGTTGCCGTTGATCCTGAATTTGTAACTTTTCATATTCTTTTATCTTTATTATCTTGGTAATTGTCTGAAGTTCTGTGTCTTGTCGTTCCAGTTGCCGTTCTGTGACGGACGGATCGTGATGACGAAGCTCTCCTCGTCGTGGATTCCGCCACCGAGGTAGTCGTCAAGCGCCATGGCGATGGCAGCATAGACCTCCCCGCCGAATTCCTGCGAGAGAGCCATCGAGATCGCCGCGGCGATCTCCGGTGTCATATTCCCGTTCTTTTTAGAAGGTTTTGCCGCTTTGGTCGCTTTCGGTGCAGCGGTTTTCTTGTTTGCGTTGCCGATCCATCCGAAGATGAACGCCAGGATGGTCAGCGCGATGAACACAACCGAGACGGAAATCAGGGTAAGAACCCATCCGTGCGGGTCTTTCTCCTTCATTATCTGGCTGTTGGTCTTCGCGTCCACGTCTCCGTTGTAGGATCCAGGGGTAGGTTTGTCAGTGACCTTTGTCTCGAAATCCATCATTTTCACTCCAGTCGGAACCTTAACCACTGAACAGTCAGAAGGAAGGTCTGCCGGGATGTCGATTGTGTCGATGATGGTGCGCCCGTCATTGCTGACGAGATAGATCGTGGAACCGTTGCGCAGGGTGAAATTCGTGTAATATGTCCCCTGTGAGGCGTTTCCGCTTGTGTAGAAAACGACGCTCTGACGTGGTTTCAAAATTGTCGAAGCGTCAGATGCGGGAATATGATATTTCCGCAGGTTGTCCTTGTCATCGGACAGGTAGCAGCCGGCGAACTTCACGCTTCCGTAGGAATTGTTGAAGATCTCGATCCAGCCTGTCCGCTGACCGTAGCCGTCCGTAAGCCCGTTCGTGTTCTCCACGAGAACCTCTCCGATTCTCAGATCCGAAAGGTTCTGAGCGCCGAGAGCCAGTCCGGAGAACAGCAGGACAGCCGATAATATTAATCGTCCTGATCTCTTCATAATATTACAGAGGAAGATTGTCGTGTTTCTTGGCAGGCATCTGCTGCTTCTTTCCCGCAAGCTGCTCAAGGGCCCTGATGATGCGGAAGCGGGTGTTGCGAGGCTCGATGACATCATCGATGTAGCCTTTCTCCGCCGCCTGGTAAGGGTTGTTGAAAAGTTCTTCGTACTCCTCTTTCTTGGCGGCCCGGATCTTTTGCTGCTCGGCTGGATCCTCTACAGCCTTGATGTCCTTGGCATAGAGCACGTTGACGGCTCCGTCAGCACCCATGACAGCGATCTGGGCGGAAGGCCAGGCATAGACAAGGTCGGCACGCAAGTGCTTGCTGCTCATAACGATGTAGGATCCGCCATAGCTCTTGCGGAGCTCGACGGTGACTTTCGGCACGGTCGCCTCGCCGTAGGCGTAGAGCAGTTTCGCTCCGTTGGTGATGACAGCGCCATATTCCTGCTGGGTTCCAGGGAGGAATCCAGGCACATCGACCAGCGAGACGATCGGAATGTTGAACGCGTCGCAGAAGCGCACGAAACGGGCACCCTTGCGTGAGGCGTTGATGTCCAGCACTCCGGCGAGCATCTTTGGCTGGTTCGCCACGATTCCGACACTGCGGCCGTTCATGTGGGCGAATCCCACGATGATGTTCTTGGCGAACTCCTTGTGGATCTCGAAGAACTTGCCGTCATCGACGATGCTTGTGATGACCTTGTACATATCGTAGGCCTGGTTCGGGTTGTCGGGGATGATCTCGTTGAGGGAGTCGTCGATCCTGCTGACCGGATCGTTGGTCGGGACCCTCGGAGCCTCCTCCATATTGTTCTGAGGAATATAGCTGAGGAGTTCCTTGATCGTGTTGATGCCTTCCTGCTCATTCTCGGCCGCGAAGTGAGCCACACCGCTCTTGGAGGCGTGCACGCTGGCCCCGCCGAGTTCCTCCTGCGAGACAACCTCACCGAGGACGCTCTTCACGACAGCCGGGCCGGTGAGGAACATGTAGGAGGTGTTCTTGACCATCACAGTGAAGTCCGTGAGGGCAGGGGAGTAAACCGCTCCGCCGGCGCAAGGACCGAATATTCCGGAAATCTGCGGGACCACTCCGGACGCGAGGATATTCCTTTCGAATATTTCCCCGTAGCCTGCGAGCGCGTCAACTCCTTCCTGGATTCTCGCTCCGCCGGAGTCGTTGAGGCAGATGAAAGGGGCACCGTTTCTGGTTGCCAGATCCATAGCCTTGCAGATCTTCTCCGCCATAGTCTTTGAGAGGGATCCTCCCGAAACGGTGAAATCCTGGGCGGCCACATAGACCAGACGACCGTCGATCGTGCCCTGTCCGGTGACAACGCCGTCTCCGTCGAAGTGCTGCCTCTCCATTCCGAAGTTCGTGCAGCGGTGACGGACAAACATATCAAATTCCTCGAAGCTTCCTTCGTCAAGCAGCAGTGCGAGGCGCTCCCTCGCCGTCAACTTGCCTTTCTCGTGCTGGGCATCGATCCTTTTCTGGCCTCCGCCCATCCTGGCCGCGGCTCTGCGCTCAACCAGTTTCTTGATGTTATCCTGCTGGATGCTCATATTTTGTTACTTTAATCAAACTTTTCCAAATCACAAATTTATCAAGAATCCTCTTTCATTCAAAATTCCTGCCCGCAAAATCGTAAATTTCCGTTGCTTGCGCCCATCATGAACCACTCCGTAAAATAAAAAAGGCTGACTAAAAACATTTTCAGTCAGCCTCTAATATTCATTAGTGTAATTATTACTCCTCCGGTTTCAGCGTGCTGTAAACATTGGTGACATCGTCATCGTCCTCAAGAAGGCCGGTGAGCTTGTCAAGAGTCTCACGTTGCTCCGGAGTCACGTCCTTCAGTTCCACGTTAGGAATCCTCTCGAATCCTCCGGACACAAGCTCGTAGCCATTGTCCTCGATGTACTTCTGGATCGCTCCGTAGGACTCGTAAGCTCCGTAGATCACCACGTTCTTCGTGATGTTCTCGTCCTTGTCCTCCTGCTCCTCGATGAAAACCTCAGGATCATCATCGCACTCACAGAGGGCGAGCTGAAGCTCGTCGATGTCCATCCCTTCCTGATACTTGATGCGGAACACGCACTTGTGGTCGAACATGAAGCTCACGCTGCCGCTGGTTCCGAGAGAGCCTCCGCACTTTGTGAAGTAGCTTCTCACATTGGCCACCGTACGGGTGTTGTTGTCAGTCGCCGTCTCGACGAGATAGGCGATTCCGTGAGGGCCGTAACCCTCGAACACAACCTCCTTGAAATCTCCCTGGTTCTTCTCAAGGGCTCTCTTGATGGCCTTCTCGACGTTGTCCTTAGGCATGTTCTCGCTTCTGGCCTCCGCCATAAGGGCTCTGAGCCTGGAGTTGCCGACCACGTCAGGTCCACCCTGCTTTACCGCGATGGTGATTTCCTTTCCGATCTTGGTGAAGGTCTTTGCCATGTGACCCCACCTCTTGAGTTTCCTTTCCTTTCTGAATTCAAACGCTCTTCCCATATTCCTTATTTGGTCTGGTTCTCGATGCGGGTGATGTACTTGTCGATGTCGTAGCCTTCAACTGACTGAGGGTACTGATCCTTGATCTTCTTGTAGAAAGTGAGGGCCTTGGCGTTGTCTCCGAGTTCCTCGCAGGTCACGCCGGCCTTCAGAAGATAACCGGCTGCGAACATGTTGTCAGCCGCGGCCGCAGCCTTCTCGAAATAACCGACAGCCTCGCTGTATTTCTCGAGACCTACGTAGGCGTCACCGATGCACGCTGTGGCGCGGGCGGAGAGAATCGCGTCCTTGCCGTTGTACTTCTTGAGATAGTCGATGGCTGCCTGATAGTTTCCGAGCTGGAGCTCGCAGACTCCGGCGTAGAAATATACATCCTTGCCTCCCTTCGCACCGAAATCGTTGATGATCTGCGCGAAACCGAGCACGTTGCCGTCACCGTTGAGGGCGAGTTCATACTCACCGTTGCGGAAGTTGGCCTCCGCCGGAATCATCTGAGCGGTGGCCTCGTCGCTCTTAGGCTGCACGTAGAATTTCTGATACGCGACAAGGGCGAGGGCGATCACCACGAGGGCGATCAGAATGCCATAGATTGTCTTTTTGTTCTCACGGAAGAACTGGTCGGTCTTGGATACGGTCTCGATGACCTTCTCCTCACGCTCCTGCTCTTTCTCCTTTAAAATTGCATCTTGCTTTGCCATTTCTATAAAGTTTTTGTTATTATCGAATAATAGTCCGCAAAAATAGAAAAAAATGTTTAATCCTGCAATATTGACGAGCCTATATGAAATTAAGGTACCGCCAAGGGCCGCCGATTCTTTCCGCGAAAGGGAATTTTGACTAATTTTGAAGAAAAATGCGCGTGATGAGACATCCTTGTGTGGCTGTGCTTGCCGTTCTCATGACCTTTGCCTCCTGCGGTGGCCGCGGAGACGGGCTGAGGGAGCTTGACAAAGTCATAGCCGATCAAAAATACTACCGGGACAGCCTTGAGAGGTCAATGAATATGTTGAGGGAAGAGTTGGACAAGACTTCGTCGGACTCTGTCAAGTGGGAATATGCCCGTAGGCTGTTCTCCGGTTATTACCATTATAGTCAAGACTCCTCTTCCAGGTACCAACGCTTGATGGAGCGGTACGCTTCCGACGACTCGCAAAGGTTTCTGGCCAAGATCCAGAAAGTCAGAATATTTCTCATAAGGAACGAGGATGACATGGCGGCTTCTGTGTTCAACAGCCTTGACACCGCGCTGGTGGTCGCTGATCCGGAACTGCTGAACGATTATATTCAGTGTGAGGCTGTGCTTTGTTCGGACATGCTGTCATCCGATATTTCCGAGGAGGAAAAAGATGTTTACCGGCAAAGGCTCAGGTCGTCCCGCACGCGCTCTTTGGCTATTGACTCCACCTCTTTCTACGCGAGAAGGATGAAGGCGCAGCTTTGCAGGGACAGCGGGGACACCCTTGCGGCTATGGCCATTCTGGAGGAACTTTACAATGGAAGCGATAATCCGCATGAAAAGGCTTCCGTGGCGTATAATCTTGCCAGAATCCATGGGAGTCAGGGCGATGATGAGGCTCGTTTCTGGCTCGTGCGCAGCGCCGTGCATGATTTCAAAAATGCTGAGAGGGCGTATATGTCTCTGTATGAGTTGGCTTTGATTCTTTATGACAATCATCGGTTCCGCAAGGCGGAACGGTACATCAGCCAGAATCTCATGGACGTGATCGCAGGTAATTTCAGCAAACGCCTCGGGGATTCCGGCAAGGCCAACCTGATCATCACCGAGACGGTACAGAGGGTGACGCGGTCGAGAGCCCGGTGGCTGGCTGTGGGAATATGTCTGGTGACGGGGCTGTTGGTGGTCATCCTGACTCTTCTTCGCCGCGAGGTCAGGCACAAGGAACAGATGAAGGAGACGAACAGGAGACTCGTGGACGCGAACAAGATCCGCAACGGCTATGTGTTCAGGTACATGGCCCTTTCCGTGCACTACATAGACAAGATCAGCGAGACCAGGAACGAAATCAGGACCATTGCCAAGTCGGAAGGGTTGGACGCAGTGATGAAGGCCCTGCGTTCTCCGTCCGTCATGTACAAGGAGTACGAGAACTATTACCGCATCTTCGACGAGACTTTTTTCTTGGAATATATCCGGATTTCGTCGAGAAGGTAAACGCTCTCATGACCGAGGAATCCTGCTTCAATCTGAACGGGGAGAAAACCTTGCCTACGGAACTCAGGATTCTGGCCGCCATCCGTATCGGGATAACGGAGAGCGGAAAAATCGCCAAATTCCTTAAATGTTCCCCCAACACAGTCTATACCTACAGGACTAAACTGAAGCGTTCCGCAGTGTGTCCAAAGGAGGTTTTTGAGGCGGAAATCTCAAAAATATAGTTGCAACCGCTCTTTAATGGTCTATATTTTAAACGATATAATCCTATAAGTTATCTGCGTCTATATTCATTGATAGATAATGATTTATCAATTAAAGAACGTCTATATTCCTCTGTAATCAGTCTATATTTCATCGCGCGGGTATTGGGCAATCCGCCGCGATTGGCGAATTGCATCGCGGTTGGTTCCGGACTACATCGGAACGGTCGTCTGGATGGCGTGCCCATCTTGGAAAAATTAATACCTACTTTTAACCAAAAATAACTCATAATGAAGATTAGACTGATTCTGATTTTCGTGGTCGCGGCTTTGTTGTGTCCGGTCTTCGCGGAAGCCCAGGCGCTGCAGGGAACGATCACTGTGACAGGTACTGTCGTGGATGAGAGAAGGGGGATCCTTTGCCTGGCGCGTTCGTGCTTGTGCCGGGGACAACCAACGGCACCTCTACCGACGCCGACGGCAAGTTCTCAATCAACGTGTCCGCGGGAGGCTCTTTGGAGGTCCAGTTTATGGGATATGAGACGAAGAAGGTCTCCGTCCCTAAGGAACGCCGGAACATCTCAGTGTCTCTGTCTCCGGACAGGAACCTTACACTTAATGAGGCCGTGACCATCGCTTACGGCTCTGTGCGCAAGCAGGACCTGACCGGTTCGGTGACCAATGTGAAGATGGCCGATGTGAAGGACGCGCCTGTCCTTTCCGTTGACCAGGCCCTTCAGGGAAGGATCGCGGGAACGGACATTATGACCACCTCCGGTGAGCCGGGAGCGGCCACGTCGATCCGTATCCGTGGAACCCGTTCGATCATCGCGTCCAACGAGCCTCTCATCGTGGTGGACGGAGTGATGGACGCGGTCTCTGACCTTGGAGACCTTAACTCGGCCGACATTGAGTCCATCTCCGTGCTCAAGGACGCCTCGTCCACTGCCATCTATGGTTCCAGAGGATCCAACGGTGTCATCATCGTCACGACCCGGCAGGGCTCCACGGGAAGCAAACCGAGGATCACGTTCAAGGCCGAGGCCGGCATAAGCCAGCTGCCTAAGAAACTGGATCTGATGAACGCCAGCGAGTTCGCCCAGTACAGGAACGACATAGCTCTGTTCCAGTCATCCAACACTGACGCTGTGCCTGGAGCGTCTCCTTCCGAATATCCTTATCCGGATCCCCTTTCCTACGGGCAGGGTACCGACTGGATCGGGGCTATAATGAGGACTGCGGCCTATCAGAACTACAACCTGTCCCTGTCGGGAGGCAACAAGGAGGCCTCCTACTATGCGTCTTTGGGCTACAACGACACCGAGGGTATCGTGAAGAACAGCGGCCAGACCAGATACACGGGCAGGATCAACCTTGACCGTCAGCTCTTCAAGTGGATGAAGGTCGGGTACAAGGGCTCCTACACCTACCGCTCTCAGGACAAGCTCCTTGCGAACATCGGCGGCACGAGCACCCGTTCGGCGATGTACCTGAGTCCGCTTCTGAAGAAGACGGACTACTACATCACCGATGACGAGGACAATGTCACCACGACCTATAATCCTCCTACCGCGCTCATCGCGATGAGGACCAACTATGTGACGAGACTTTCGGCCAACCATTCCGTCTATGTGGAGATCGAGCCGGTAAAAGACCTGAAACTCAGGAGCGGCAACTCTTACTACAGCTACCAGCAGCACGGGTTCATCTATAATCCGAGCACCCTTCCGGCGAAGAATCCGGGGAGGGCGGAGACGCCACCAGAAACGAGCGGGACGATATGACCCTCTCCAGCGAGAACACGATAACCTACGCCTTGAAGAAGAAAGGGCACAGATTCGATGTCCTCGGTGGCTTCACGGCGTACCGGTTCAAATCCGACAGGCTTGCCATCTCCGGCTCCGGATATATGGTGGACGATGTGAAATGGAACAATATGGGAGGCGTGACCGACAAGAACACGCTCAGCCCAAGCTCCGCTTCCGTCTCCACGACCAAGATGTCTTTCCTCGCCAGGGCCAACTATAATTATAAGTCACGTTATTACATCACCGTGACAGGCCGCGCGGACGGCGCTTCCAACTTCGCCGCCAACAACAAATGGGGATTCTTTCTTCCCTTCGGCGGCCTTGAAATGGAACGTCAAGAAGGAGAACTTCCTGAAGCACGCTTCCTGGATCGACGAGCTTTCACTCAGGCTCAGCGCCGGACGCACCGGAAACGATGCGGTTGACGCTTACAGAAGCCTTGAGATGCTCTCCACGACTTCCAAGGGCTACATATTCGGAGGAAGCCAGGCGGCGGCGTATTTCAGGGGGCAGCTTCCAAGCCCGGACCTCACCTGGGAGAAGACGGACCTTTACAATGTCGCGACCGATATGTCCTTCTTCAACAGCAGGCTCAATGTCACGGCCGAGGCCTATGTCTCCAAGACCAGAGACCTTCTTATGGATGTGCAGGTGGCTTCCCAGACCGGATTCAACTCCCATTTCGTGAACCTCGGAAACACCTCCAACCACGGAGTCGAGCTTTCCCTCGAAAGCCGCAACATCGTGCGGAAGGGCTTCACCTGGACCACGAACCTTACGCTGTCCCACAACAGGCAGAATGTGGACAACATCGGAACCTCTGAATATGTCTCCGTGGCCGACTCGGGCGGAAACAACCCGTTTATGATGCACGGATTCGTGAAGGGCTATCCGCTCAACGCCCTTTGGGGATTCCGCTACGCCGGAGTATGGCACAACACTGAAGAGTTCAAGCGCAACGAGGTCACGCACGCCTACACGTCATCCTCTGTGATCACGCCTGACAAGTACGACATCAACCTCGGAACGCCTCGGTACTATGACATAAACAACGACGGAGCGCTTGACCAGAAGGACCTTGTCTATCTTGGCAACGCTGACCCGTGGCTGTACGGAGGCGTGCAGAACACGTTCACCTTCGGCGATTTCCGTCTCGGTGTCTATGTGGCCTACTCGTTCGGCGGAAAGATCTACAACTACTCGGAGCTGTTTATGGCCGGAGGCAACACCACCAACCAGTACAGGTATATGGTCAACTCCTGGCATCCGGTCAGGAATCCTGATTCGGACTACCCGAGGGCCGGCGGCACGATGTCCAAGGATGTGCCGAGCGACAGGATGGTCTATGACGCTTCCTATGTCAGGCTGAAGAACGTCTCGCTGGGCTACACGCTCGATATGTCCAAGAAGGTCAAGTGGCTGAAGGACATAACCTTTAACCTCAGCGGAGAGAACCTCCTGCTTTGGAAAAAGTACAACGGGTTCGACCCTGATGTCTCATCCTCAGGCAGCGAGTCCACGCTGAGGCGTCTGGATATGGGCGCTTACCCTAAGGCGAGAACCATAGTGTTCAGTGTGCAGTTCAGATACTAATCATCGACAGAAATGAAACTTAAGAATATATTGACAGTGATTTTCGCTGCGGCCGTCTTCTCGGCGTGCAGCCTTGAGGAGGACACGTCCACATTCGCCAACTCCAAGTCGTTCTACAAGAACGAACAACAGTGCAGGGCGGCGTTGAACTCCTGCTATATTCCTATGAAGGATCTCTATTCCTACAAGATGATGCTTGCCACGGAGTGCGCGACTGACCTGGCATATTCAAGATCATCGACGCAGGACGCGCAGCTGGACATCTCGCCGGCGAATCCGCGTTTCGGAGCCGATGTCTGGAACAACGGCTACAAAGGAATACGCTACTGCAACGAGGCCATAACCGGAATCGAGGGCTCCAACCTTGACGAGAAGGTAAAGGCTCCGCTGGCGGCCGAGGGCAAGATTATGCGGGCCTTCTACTATTGGCTTATGACATCGTTCTTCGGGGATATTCCTTTCTACACCGAGGATGTCGCTGACGAGGCGACACTCGCAAAGGTGGCCAAGCTTCCCCGAATGTCGGCGGACTCGACCCGCGCGTGGCTTATCAAGGACCTTCAGGAGTGCCTTCCGAGCCTTCCGTTGAAAAGATCCTCCGAGATAGCTGACAACAGGGTCGGAGCGGCCGTGGGCTATATGCTCATTGCCAAGATGGCCCAGTGGAACAAGGAGTGGCAGGTGTCGCTGGACGCTTGCCGGAAGATCGAAGAAATCTACGGATCTCTGGATCAGTACCCGCTTTCGGACATCCCTTTCAGGATGAAGAACACTCCCGAGTCCATCCTTGAGGTGCAGCACACCTATTCCGCCGGAGGCCTGGACTACACATCCAATCTGGCCTGCCTTTGTATGCCTTACAGAAGGAGCGGCGACAAATATGACGGAGTCGTGATCGAGGAACTCGGCGACAACGCCACGTGCTGGGCTCCGGCGCAGGCCAACAACTATCTGGTCAACAACCTGCTGGCGGAGGAGAACAATGACCTCAGGCGGCCGATGACAATCGTCAGGGAATGGAACGGCCAGATGTTCAACACGATGAAGAACACCACGACGACGGCGTTCCTTGGTCCTAAGTTCTGGTGCCCGGATATGCAGAGCAACCACGACCACAACAACTACAAGATTTTCCGCTACGCCGATGTCCTGCTGATGATCGCCGAGGCCCACTGTATGCTTCAGGACGATATGGACGCAGCCCTCAAGTATTTGAATATGACGAAAATCCGCGCCGGGATAAGGCTTTATGACAAGCACACCTGGAAGAGGATCCGCGAGGAGATTATGGCGGAGCGCGGACGGGAGCTCTTCGGAGAATTCCAGAGGAAGTTCGACCTCGTCAGGTGGGGAACCTGGTACGAGCGCACGGAATCCGAGACCCGGTCCGTCGCACTGAAGACCAACATCCTCCCTTGCCACAGGTATTACCCGATCCCTGCCGTGCAGGTGGCCTACTCAGGCTATGCGCTTGACAATAAGGAATATGAACAATACGGAGTACAATAATAAACACAGAATGAATATGAAACATACAACCATACTTAGGAATGCCCTGACAGCGCTTCTGGCCGCGGCCGCCCTTCGCGGCTTCCTGTCAGGAAGAGAAAGAGTCTCCGACAAGGATGACCCTCGCTGTCAATGACACTACCATGAACCTTTCCAGCAAGGCCAGTCAGCAGCACGTGCTGGTCTATGCCAAAGGCAGCTGGAACGCAAAGCTTGGCGAGAACGCCGGCTGGGCCACTCTCGACAAGGCTGACGGCTCGGGAAACGGTGAGTTCGTCCTGAATGTGACCGGTAACGATGGGCTCCGCCGCCGCGCGGACATCGTTCTGACGGCCTCAGGAGTGAGCAAGACCATTTATATTCATTTGAATCAAGATGGCGCGCTCGGCAATCCAAAGATCACGTTCGAGGACACGGACAAGCATTACATCGCTTGGTCCACGGATGATCACATCACCTTCAAGTCCAATGTGGACGAGTCTCTTCTGAAGGCGGAGGCCTCTGAGGACTGGATCACCGGCCTCACTGTCGAGGACGGCAGGCTGAGCTACAGCGTCGGCGAGAACACGACCGGCGAGGAGCGTACCGGAACATTGATCCTCTCCTACACGGATGACGAGGCCACCTACCGTGCCACGGCGACCATCACCCAGGGATCAGAGGCGGGTTATCTTATCCTTGACGAGACACAGATGACGGTTGAGGCCTACGCCTCGGCCAAGTCCGTGACCTGGAAGGCCAACCTCGGGACATTCTTCCCGTCGCTGACCAGCTCTGTCACCTATGAGGGTGCCCAGAAGGATTGGATTTCGGACATCGTGATGTCAGAGGAAGGCGTTACGTTCAATGTTGCCGCCAACGAGATAAAGTCCGAGCGCACGGCCACAATCAAGTTCGAGCTCGCCGAGAAGGGCGTGTCCGCCGAACTGAAAGTGACACAGATCATCCCTACCAAGCAATATTCATTCGCCGAACTCCGCGCGCTTCTGACTTCCGCCGGGGAATATAAGTTCGACGGCGACTGGTTCGAGGCAGTGGCTGTCGCTGACGGAGGAAAGGAGAATATGGACACAGATCCGATGCTCTCTGCCTCGTCAATCGACTACAACGAGTCCGCGACGACGAACTACCTGCAGGGAGTTGACGGGAAATATGGCCTGAGAATCAAGGTGGCGACCGCCGCCGACAACACCCTCAAGAGGGGCGACAAGGTCAAGGTCTCCCTTACCGACGCCACCCTCGTCCGTGAGGACAATCCGGTGAGGTACACCCTCAAGGGGCTCACAGCCAACAGCTTCACCATTGAGTCCAGCGGCAACGCCGCGTTCGTCTGTCTCCAGGACCGTGTCACAGATCGGTGACGATGACATCTACACGCTTGTCACACTGAAGAATGTGGAGATAGCCTTCTGCTACGGAAGCTACAACAACGTCCGCACGACCTGGATCAGCACCAATATGCAGAATTTCGACTACAGGATCCTTCGTGACGCGAACGGAGCGAGGATGAATATGCTCGTGAACAGCAACACTCCTTGGGCCATCACAGACAACGGCGTGCCGCAGGGTTCCGGTGACATCACGGGAGTCGTGGTGAGCTCGACATCAGATTTCCACAGCGCAGAGCAGCTCGGAAAGTATCAGATCCGTCCTATCGACCTGAGCGACATCGCATTGAAGACCACCGGATTCAGCGAGACCCTTGTCGAGTGGTTCTGGCCGGGAACACCGACCGACCATAAGACCGGAGACACATTCGACCCGTCGGTCGGAACCGGAGTGATGAGCAGTGTCGGCGGCAAGCCTAACCAGACAGACTCGTTCCTCAACTTCACAGGAAAGCCGGACACCGCCACTGACAGGGCCAGGGGAACACGTTTCGATGCCATCTGGTGGAAATCAGGAGCGGCCAACGCTTCGGTACAGTGGTCGTTCTCGACAGCGTCCGTAAGCGGAAAGAAACTTGCGTTCATCTTCTCGTCCGCTATGGGGCAGATGAAGGAGGATGCCACAGGTCAGGCTCCGGTCAACTGGAATCTGGAATATTCCACGGACGGAACCAACTTCAAGACGGTTCAGAAAGTCTTGATCAGACCTCTTCCTGCGAAGGCCTCCAAGATGAAGTCACTCCCTGCCGCTCTCGATGAATACTGCATCGATCTCCCGGCCGAGGTCGCCGGCAAGGACAACGTCATCATCCGCCTCATTCCGGCCGATGGTACCACCATCAACTTCAAGACCGGTGAGTACACCGGGCAGGTGACTTACGCCAAGGCTCAGTATATGCGTTTCGGCGCTGTCGCTGTTAAATATGTAAAATAATGAATATGAATAGAATATATTCAATTATTGCCAGTCTTTTCACTGTGTGGGCCTTTTCGGCCTGCACGGTGGATGACGTGGGGAGGTTCGAGTTCTCGGAATTCGGAATCTCCCAGTCCGAGGTCATATTCCCGGCCAGGGCGGAGTACAACGACGGGAAGGTTGTGACTGACCTCAAGAAAGACATCCAGATACTCTCGAACCAGGACTGCTTCGTCACCTATTGCGACGGCGAGGTCGATTGGATGAGGATCAGGAATCTGGAGGACTATCAGGTCTGCCGTCAGATCGCCTTCACGGGGGACTGTACCTTCCGCATCGAGTGTGACCAGAACGATGACTATGCCAGGATGGTGAAACTCTTGGTGCAGACTTCCTCCAGAACCGACACCTTGGTTGTCCGTCAGAGCGGAAAACGTGAGCCGAGCCTCAGACTGGCTTCCAGCTCGCTCATCCTTGACGGAAGCAAAGGCGGCTCGCAGAGTGTGGAATATTCTACGAATATCACTGACCTCGAATCCCTTGAGTGCGTCATCAGCTATCCGTCCGATCAGAAATGGATCACCTCCGCCACTGTCGGGGACGGCTCGTTGACAATTAGTTACGATGCGAACGCCGACAAGGAGAACCTTCGCACCGCTTCCGTGAAAATCTCTTACACGGACGGGTTCGGGACTGAATATTCACAGACTTTGTACGTCATCCAGAAGACCGGGAATGACGGCCTGGGCAAGTCGATGTCGTTCTCCGAGATCCGTTCTTTGGGACGTGCCGGAGAGACTATCACCATTGATGACTATGTGATGCTGGAAGGCTATGTGGTCGGAAACAAGGAATCCGGCAACAGTGGGGAGAACGAGAAACTCTCCACCACCAGCTCGGACAACACCTCATATTTGAAGGATATCTATGTGGAGAGCCTTGACGCGGCTTATGGCTTCCTTATAAAGGCCGAGACCGTCGAGGACAACATATTCTCTCGATACGACAAGGTCACCCTGCTTCTCAAGGGGATGACTATCAGGAAGGAACTGGAACCGGAAAGGTATGTCATCGAGGGCTTCACGACGGCCAATGTGGTCGGACGCGAGGCCGGCACCTCCGCTCCGGAGAAAGAGAAGTATATCTCGGAACTCACAGACAATGACCTCTATACGCAGGTGACGCTGAAGGATTGCGAGTTCGCTGTCCGGAAAGGCTCCCTGACCCCGGTCAACGATGCCTACACCCTCTCAAGCGGCAAGGGATTCATCTCCAAGTACCCTCGGCTAGTGCGGGACATCCAGGGCAGCACCATCTACACGTACACCAACACGACCTGCCCTTACCGCAGGGACGGAGTGAAACTTCCTTACGGATCCGGCACCCTTACCGGAGTCGTGGTGTCCGAGCTCTATCCGAACTATGTGTACGGGGACAATGACGATGACGACCTGTGCGGCAACATCGGACGCTACCAGATCCGCCATCAGGCATATTCAGACATCGCTTTCGACAAGGAAAGGACGTTCTCGAACATCCTTCTGGAGTTCAGGTACGCCGCTGGGTTCAGAAGCGAGGACGGAGTGTCGTATTTCCGCCCTACCGAGGGACAGGCCACGGCCCGTTTCCTCCATTCGACAGGCGCGGCCGTGACATATTGTCCGTCCACATTCAACTATATCGGCTGGACCGGAACATCGGCTGGAGTGGCTCCTTTCAAGAACCATAAGGGTGTGGACGCCTCGCTGGACGAGCCGCTTGGATATTCATTCGCCACCGGATATTATTTTGACTATTCCGGCACGAACAGTGACGGAAAGGGCAAGGTCGATTCGAGGAGCAAGAACAATTCCTACAACGGAGCTTCCGCGAAGATCTATGACGGCTGGATGTCAAAGGCTTGGTGGAACGACGCGACCGACAAGGCGGAGTCCTGGATAATCGAGTTCTCCACGAAGGTCACGGCGAGCCACGTTTCTATGCAGTTCACCTCGTACGGAGCCCAGACCGGAGCCACGGGTAAGACCCCGTATTCCTGGACGGCGTACTGGTCTGAGACCGGGGATCTGTCCGATGACGCGGCCTGGCACAAGATCGCTGACTATGTGGTTCCCGGACGGAGTCGTGAACGGTCAGGAGAGGGATTGGCAGCTTCCGGCGTTCAAGCAGTATGACTTCGCTCTTCCGCTGGAGATCCTTGGCAAGGAGAAGGTGTTCATCCGCCTCAGGCCTTCAAGCAAGGACACCAACACCGGCTATTTCGGCGAAGGCAGCATCGCTGACGGCACCGACTCGGGAAATGGTATTGATTATTTCGCCATAAGATACAATTAGAGCAATGAAAAGAATATTATCGATAATGATGCTGGCCGCCGCCCTCGCTTCCTGCGGGAAGACGGAGGCCGACAAGCCCGAGACCGAGATCTCCGAACAGCCGCAGGCGGGACGGACGGAGATAAAGGTGATGTCATCCAATGTCAGGAACGGATCGGAGGATTCGGGGATCAAGCTTTGGTCCTACAGGAAAAACGCCTATCTGTCGATGCTCAGCGATGTCCAGCCGGACATCATCGGCTTGCAGGAGGCCAAGAAGCACACCCTGAAGGATCTCGCTGTCGCCACTGAATATGAGATTTACAATGTCTATGAATATGACGGATCGAATCCGACTGTAGTCAACGACCATCTTCCGCTGAACGCCATAATGTTCCGCAAGTCCCTTTTCGAGAGACTGGACGCCGGGGTGTTCTACTACAATGAGGAGGATCATCTGAAGCCTGTGCACTACCCGTGCGGGGCTTCCGGATGGCAGGTCAGAGGCTGCGTGTGGGTGAAGCTGAAGGTCAAGGCCACAGGCAGGACAGTGTATTTCTTCGACACCCACTACACCCACGATCCCGAGATTATGGACGCTGACGGGAACAAGATATTCAACATCGAGCCTCGCCGCAAGGCCTCCGAGATCCTTGTGGGCGAGATCGAGGCGAAGGTGAAAGGCGGGAACGCCGCCGTGTTCGTCACCGGGGATTTGAACTGCGCCAGGTCGGACGGTGCCACCAGAAACGGCCCGAGGAGCCTTGAGCCGCTCGTTGAATATATGTGGTCGGCCAGAGAGGACGCCAAGTACTATGACGGGGCAATCAGCTTCAACGGATTCGATCCGGACTACGACAAGGCCAGCGGCAACATCGACCACATCTTCTACCGTGGAGCCGAGGCTCAGGAGTTCATCACTGTCAACGGTCACGACTATGGGGTCTATTTCATCTCGGACCACTATCCTGTAACCTGCACATTTATACTTTAGAATGAAGAGAATATTATTGTTTTTCGCACTGCTTTCGGTGGCCGCTGGCTTGTCCGCGGCCCCGAAGGCTTTCACTCTGAAATCCCCTGACGGGCGGATGAAGGTTGAGATCTCCACGGACGGAGGGATCCATTACAGTCTGACCCACGATGATGTCCTTCTGCTGGAGAACTCAGGCCTGTCGATGTCTCTGACGGACGGTACCGTTTACGGCGGACCGGAATCCAAACTTAGGCGCGCGAGAATCGGTTCCGCCAACCGAACCGTGAAGGCCGTGGCCTACAAGAAGGCCGAGGTAAGGGAGAACTACAACGAGCTGACCCTTGAATATCGTGGCTTCAAGGTCATATTCAGGGCTTATGATGACGCTTGCGCCTACAGGTTTGTCTCCTTGTCCGACAAGCCTTTCATTGTGAAGGACGAGCAGGCGGACTTCCGCTTCCCGGAGGACAGGACGGCTTATATTCCTTATATTCATAAAAAATGGAAAGGATCGTTGGAAGAGATTCTGGAGAATGACTTCCAGTGCCCATACACGCACTCGCTCCTTTCCGAGTGGAACGAGCGCTACAGCATCGCACCGCTTCTGGTGGAATGTCCTGAGGGCAAGAAGGTTGTGATCACCGAAGCGGATCTGATGAACTATCCCGGAATGTTCCTTTACAACTATAAGAAGGGCAACGGGGAGACATTGAGCGGGTATTTCGCCCGTGTGCCGGACAAGACCGAGATCGGCGGTCACAACATGGTGCAGGAAAAGATAGATTCGAGGAAGGATTATATCGCTGAATGCCAACCTTTTGAAAGGTTCCCTTGGAGGGTTGTGGCCGTCTCGTCGTCCGATAAGGAACTGACCGATTCGGACATCGTCTGGAAACTCGCCACCCCTGCCGCCGACACTGACTGGTCCTGGGTGCGTCCCGGCAAGGTGGCTTGGGACTGGTGGAACGCCTGGAACATCAAGGGCGTGGACTTCGAGGCCGGAGTCAACAACGACACCTACAAGTACTACATCGACTTCGCCGCCGCGAACCACATTGAATATGTCATCCTCGATGAAGGCTGGGCGGTCAAGTACGCCAACGACCTGAATCAGGTCGTCCCGGAGATTGATCTTGAGGAGCTTGTCGCTTACGGCAGGGAAAGGGGAGTCGGCATAATCCTTTGGGCCGGCTACTGGCCTTTCGCGAAGGATATGGAGAACGTCTGCCGCCATTTCTCCGAGATGGGGATCAAGGGATTCAAGGTGGATTTTATGAACCGTGACGACCAGCCGATGGTGGATTGGTACAGGAGGGCCGCCGAGATGTGCGCCAAGTACCATCTTCTGATGAACTTTCACGGAGCATACAAGCCGACCGGACTTCAGCGCACCTATCCGAACGTGGTCAATTTCGAGGGCGTTCATGGTCTGGAGCAGATGAAGTGGAGCGATCCTTCGGTCGATCAGGTCACATACGATGTGACGATCCCGTTCATCCGGATGCTGGCCGGCCCGATGGACTACACCCAGGGAGCGATGCGGAACGCCACCAAGAAGAACTACAAGCCGATCCGCACCGAACCGATGAGCCAAGGCACACGCTGCCGCCAACTTGCTGAATATGTTGTCTTTGAGTCTCCTCTGAATATGATGTGCGACTCTCCGACCAACTATATGGCCGAGCAGGAGTGCACCGATTTCATCGCCGCCATCCCTACCGTCTGGGACGAGACCGTCGCTCTGGACGGAAAGGTCGCTGAATATGTGGTTATGGCAAGACGCAAGGCTGATACCTGGTATGTCGGGGCGATGGCCGGCTGGGACGGCCGCGAGATGGAGATCGACCTCGGGTTCCTGCCTGAGGGGGAATATTCAATGACAGTTTTCCGTGACGGAGTCAACGCCCACAGGATAGCTTCCGACTACAGGAAGGTGACGATGGCTGTGCCTTCGGACAGAAAAATGAAAATCAAGATGGCCCCTGGCGGTGGCTGGGCTGCGGTCATCACTCGAAAAAATCAATAGCGATGAATATTTTTGCGCGTGGAATCATCACAGCGTCGGCCATGGTGCTTGGCGCCGGCTCGCTGAACGCCCAGGATTTTATCCTTCAGGCTCACAGAGGACTTTCTGACAAATTTCCGGAGAACACCTCGCTTGCTTTCTTCGAGGCCGCCAAGATTCCGGTCTATAAAGGTATGGAGACGGACGTGGCCATGACCAAAGGACGGAGTCCTGGTCTGTATGCACGACAGGAAACTTGACCGTACGACAAACGGAACCGACTCACTTTCCAAGTACACCATGAAAGAGTTGCAGGAACTGTGGATTGACGGAGGGTACGGATGGAACGAGAAGTACAAGGAGACGCTCAGGATCCCTACGTTCGAGACCTATCTTGAGGCCTGCAAGCTTGGCGGATTCACTCCGTACGTGGAACTCAAGTGGGTTGAGGGCGAAGGCATCAGAAAGACGATCAAGGCTCTTCACGACTTCGGCTTCGACGGGAACTATGTGCTGACATCATTCAGGTGGGACAACATCCTTACGGCATCGACGATGACAGACGCTCCGCTGGAGTTTATGAAGGGCAGGTTCTCCAAGGAGATGATCGACACTTGCGCCGCCAAGGTCAAGAATCTGGTGATCAGACCGAAATCCACAAATGTGACGCAGGAACTTGTGGATTACTGCCATTCAAAAGGAATCCCGGTAGAGTGCTACGGAATCCCTGTCGGGAATGGTGAGCTTGTCAAGAAACTGATCTCGATGGGAGTGCGAGGCGGCACCTGCAATGATTGGGAAGGCCTCGGTCTGGACGGTAACCTTGGCACTCAGACCTATCCTCGGTGGCTCGATTCCGCTGCCATCTACCACATCTACCCTTCGTCTTTCAAGGACAGCGATGGTGACGGCTATGGCGATCTGGAGGGAATCCGCTCGAAGTTGGATTATGTCAAGGATCTGGGATTCAACACGATCTGGATCAGTCCGGTGTTCTGCAGCGAGTTCGAGGACGGTGGCTATGACATCACCGACTACTATAAGATAGACCCGCGTTTCGGCACGAACTCAGATCTGGTAAGACTCGTTGAGGATGCACATTCCAAAGGAATTAAGGTCTGTCTGGATCTGGTTGCGGGCCACACCTCGGACAAGCATCCGTGGTTTGTCGAGTCTGCTGGTGGGGACAGGAACGGACACTATGCTGACTACTACCTTTGGACAGACGCGGACAAGAATGCGGTCCGCAAGTCGGAGAAGAAGAAGTGGGTCGCCAAGGAATATCCGCGCGGCAAGATGTACATGAAGAACTACTACGACGTGCAGCCGGCTCTGAACTACGGTTATCTGACTCCTGATCCGTCCAAGCCTTGGGAGCAGTCCTACGACGCGCCGGGACCGATGATGGTCAGACAGGAACTCAAGAACATAATAGCGTTCTGGTTCGACAAGGGAGTTGACGGCTTCCGCTGCGATCTCGCCTGGTCTTTGGTCAAGGGGGATGACAAGGAGTTCAACGGAGTCCGCAGACTATGGAACGAGATCTTCTCCTGGACAGCCGCGAACTATCCGGACAGGATATTCCTTTCCGAGTGGTCCAGTCCTGTGGAATCAATCTCCTGCGGGTTTGACATTGACATCATCCGCCACAACGGATGTGGAACGACAATGTACCGCGACCTGGTTTACAACACGGAACGTGGCGCCGACCGTGAGACAGGAATATACCCACCCAAGGATTGCTGGTTCGACAAGTCCGGAAAGGGACAGATCGCGTCGTTCGTGGTGCCTTTCGAGGAGATGTACCGTAAGACCCTCGGCCACGGATTCCCGTGCATGCCGACATCCAGCCACGACACTTGGAGGATGAACCGCAACCAGAGGTCCACGCCTGAGGAGCTCAAGGTGATGATGACATTCTTCCTGACAATGCCTTGGGTGCCGATCGTCTATTACGGAGAGGAGATCGGGATGAGGTCTATGGACGGTGTCCCGGCCGTTGAGGGAAGCCGTGACAGGTCGGCGGAAAGAACTCCGATGCAGTGGTCCGACGGCCCGACCGCAGGATTCTCCACCTGTGATCCGTCTAAGCTTTACCTGCCTGTGGACGTGAGCCCTTCGAGGCCGACGGTCGAGAAAGAGATCAATGATCCCGCGTCAATATATTCGTGGACAAAAGGTCTGCTGGCGCTCCGTGCCTCCGTTCCCGCTTTGGGAAACACCGGCGGCTGGAAATATACCAGTGACCCTCAGTCGCCTTATCCAGCTGTGTATGAAAGGTTTTCTGATGATGGGAAATATCTTGTGATCATCAACCCTCGTTCCGAGAAGGCTTCCGCCGAGGTCTCCGGCTACAAGAAACTGGAGGTGGTTTATGGAGATCCTAAGGCGCTTTCCGTCAAGAAGGTTTCCGGCGGACTCTCCCTCAGGATCAAAGGCGTTGGTTCCGTAATCTGCAAAGTGACCGAGTAAATGAAAAAGATAAAACTGGGACTGTTCCCGAAAGTTCTGATAGCGATAGCGTTGGGTTCCCTGCTCGGACTCATCGCTCCGGATGTGCTCGTGCGCATCCTCAAGACATTCAACGTCCTGTTCGCCCAGATCCTCAAGTTCATCGTACCCCTTCTGGTGCTGGGGCTTGTGACCTTCCGTGGCGAACCTCGGAAAGGGAGCCGGGAAGATGCTGATAGCCGTTATGGTGATCTCCTATCTCTCCACGGTAGGCGCCGGCCTGTTCTCATACGGCTGCGCCACCGAACTCTTTCCGCATTACCTTCAGGTAGGCGAGATCTCGACATCGGCCGTGGACGGCAAGACTTTCGAGCCGTACATCAACCTGAAGATTCCTCCGGTCTGCGACATCCTGACGGCTCTGCTTCTGTCCTTTATGGTGGGAGTCGGAATCATATTCACAGGTGCCAACGGACTGAAGAAAGGCTTTGATGAGTTCGGGGAGATCGTGAAACTCACCATCGAGAAGGTGATCATCCCGCTTCTGCCGTTCTACATCCTCACTATGATGTGTGAGATGAGCGCGTCCGGCAAACTTGCCGCAGTGATGGGTTCCGGTGTCAAGGTCATCGCCACCGGAGTGGTCCTGTCAATATGCTATCTTGTTCTCCAGTACATCATAGCGGGTGTCATAGCCGGCAAGAATCCGTTCAAATGCCTCTGGAACATCATCCCGGCTTATCTGACGGGATTCTCAATCTGCTCCAGCTCGGCTGTGATTCCGGTGACCCTTGACTGCGCCATAAAGAACGGCACCCGCAAGGACATCGCTGATTTCGTCGTGCCTCTTTGCTCCACCGTCCATATGTGCGGATCGACCATCAAGTTGACCGTCACCTCGGTGGCTGTGGCCTATATGTGCGGAATCGACATATCGTTCGGCCTGTTTATGAACTTTGTCCTGCTTCAGGCCATCGCCGCTGTCGCCGCTCCGGGAGTGATGGGTGGTGTCCTTATGGCTTCCGTGGGCCTTCTGGAGTCGGTCCTTGGCTTCACTCCGGACCAGTGCGCCTTGATGATGACCATCTATCTTGCCCTTGACGGTTACGGTCCTGCCTGCAACGTCAGCGGTGACGCTGCCATAGCGCTTGTGATAGATAAGTTCTTTGGAGGCAAAAAGGAATAGTTTCCGGCTCCGGTGCCGGTTTTATGCAAGTGTGAATTTTTAACAGATTATAGCGGTTTCTAAGTCTGAAAATGACTATATTTGTCTTCCGTACAGAAGAAGACAAGATGCCGGCACTAAAGAAAATAGTCGTCCAGAATTTCAGGAACATAACGTTTCAGGAATTGTCTTTCTCTCCCAACATCAATTGCATTTCAGGCAATAACGGGGAGGGAAAGACAAATCTTATGGATGCCGTCTGGTACCTTTCGATGACCAAAAGCGCATTCGCCTCGTCAGACAGGTTCAACTTCCGGCACGGCACCGACACATTCGCGGTCTCAGGGACATATTCAATGAATATGGGGCCGGACGCGCGGTTCTCGGTGCAGGTGGACGGCAAGGGCGAGAAGAAGGTCCGAAGGGACGACAAGGCATATTCGAAGATCTCCGAGCACATCGGGGTTCTGCCGATAGTGATGGTCTCACCGTCAGATACTTCCCTCGTCAGCGAGAGCGGTGACGACAGGCGGCGGTTCGTCAATTCGGTGCTGTCGCAGATGGACCGGGAATATCTCGCCGCGATGCAGCAGTACAACCGTTTCCTTTTCCAGCGCAACAAGGTGCTCAAGGACGGAACCTTCGACGAGTCGCTTCTGGACGTGTTCGACGAAAGGATGAATGAATATGCCGGTGTGATCCACGGCAAGAGGGACGCTTTTGTCAAGGACCTTCTACCGTTGGTGGCCGAGCATTACGCAACGCTTTCAGGTGGCCGCGAGACTGTGTCGATTGACTATAGGTCGGACTTGAGGAAAGGCTCGCTGGTCGAGCTGCTGAAGGCTTCCCGGGAGAAAGACAGGATATTCAAATACACCACCGCAGGGATTCAGAGGGATGATTTCCTTTTTGAGATGAACGGCTTTCCGATCAGGCGTTGCGGCTCGCAGGGACAGCAGAAGTCGTTTCTGGTCTCCTTGAAGTTCGCCCAGTACGAGCTTATGAAGCGCAGGTACGGCTTCCCGCCGATGCTGCTTCTGGATGATGTGTTCGACAAACTGGATATGAGCAGAATCTCGAATCTGCTTGGGATGGTCGCCGGGAGCGACTTCGGCCAGATATTCATAACAGACAGCAACAAGGTCCGGATGTCGGGGATTGTTGATGGTTTGACCGCGGACAGGGCTTATTTCGAGGCTGTCGGGGGAGAGTTCAGGGAGATTTGACGATGGCGGAGTTTCAGAAGATAAAAGGCACGCCCCGCAAGGAGGCTCTGGGGATGGAACAGCTTATCCCTATGTACATCAGGGCTTTGAAGCTGAGCGCCGGGCTCAATACCCAGCGGGTTTTCGCCGCCTGGGACGCAGTGTCGGGTGTCGCCGGCCAGACGCTTCGGAAATTCTATAGGGACGGGAAACTTTACGTGACGATCTCGTCCTCGATGCTGCGGAGCCATCTGGAGTTCCAGAAGCCGGCCTTGGTCCAGGCGATGAACCGGTTTCTGGAGAAGGACGAGCTGTTCGTCAAGGACTACGACAAGGTCGGGTTCGTCAAGGAGTTGATTCTTAAATGATTTTTGTATAAGGTTATGGACAGCAAGATCAGGATCATAATCGATCAGGCGATTCCGTTCATCGAAGGTGTTCTGGAACCGTATGCGGATGTCATCTATAAGGAAGGCAGGGCCATCTCGCGCGAGGATGCGATGAACGCCGACGCTCTGATCATCAGGACCAGGACCAAGTGTGACGCGTCGTTGCTCGAAGGCACTCCGGTGAAGTTCATCGCCACGGCGACAATCGGGATGGATCACATAGACCTTCCGTACTGCAACGAGAAAGGGATCGTGGCCCGGAACTCGGCCGGCTGCAATGCCGGAGGGGTGATGAACTATGTTTTCTCTGCTCTTTACGGTGTGGCCGCACGCAAGGCGATCCGTCTGGAAGGCGGCAAACTTGGAATCGTAGGTGTCGGCAATGTCGGCCGCAGGGTTGACTCGGTCGCCGGATCTTTGGGTTTCAAGGTTCTGAAGAACGACCCGCCCAGGATGGCCGAGGAAGGGATGGAAGGTTTCTGCACTCTGGACTATCTGTTGACCAACGCTGACATAGTGACCTTGCACGTGCCCCTTAACGAGACGACAAGAGGAATGGCGAACGATGAGTTCTTCGCGATGATGAGGCCCGGAGCCATATTCATCAACGCTTCCCGTGGCGAGGTCGTGGATGAGGCGGCGTTGAAGCGGGCTATCCCGAAACTGGGTCCTGTGATCATCGACACCTGGAACAACGAACCGAACATCGACCTTGAGCTTCTGAATATGGTTGACATCGCCACCCCTCACATCGCCGGCTATTCCTACCAAGGCAAGCAGAACGGCACCATGATGGCCGTCCGTGCCCTTGCGCGCTTCTTCGGCATCGAGCCGCTGTACGATTTCTTTCCCAAGACGGAAATCATCGACCTTGAGTCAATCCGCCTTGACCTGAAAGGCAAGTCCCAAGGTGAGGTCGCATCCGTACTCCAGTACAACTACCCGATCTTCACCGACGACTTCATCTTCCGTATGGCTCCCGAAACATTCGAGTCCCTCCGCTCCAACTATCAGTACCGCCGCGAGTTCTACATCTTCTGATCCCAACGCCTCCCATGCATGCCCATGCATCCCCATGCATCTATCATGCTTTCCCTTGCCTCCCATGCATGCCCATGCGTCTATCATGCTTTCCCATGCCTCCCCATGCCTCCCCATGCATCTATCATGCTTTCCCATGCCTCCCATGCCTCCCCATGCGTCTTTCATGCTTTCCTTTGCCTCCCATGCATCCCCATGCGAGTGTATCTCCTTCTTTATACGAATTTATACGAATCGCTTTCAGCCCAACCCTGAACAGAACACCATAGAATAAGGAATATGCTGAAAAACCTATGGCTTACCCGAAGAGTTTTTCAGCATATCCATTGTTTGGCGGCACTCAGTGGCCGTTTGCCCTGAAGGCGTTTCGTAAAGTTGATGTCGCGGGTGTTATTCATGACATCGGCCACTTTGGCACCGCTTATTCCGGAATATATCTTGTCTTGCTTTTTGTTCTGTTAATAGCTTATGTCTAGTGACCGGGCCTTTGTGGTCGCAGAGCTTGCCGAGGTGCTAGAGGCCGATTCTCCGGCCGTAATGTTGATGATAATTGAGCCAATACATTGTGCCAGACTTGCCTTTGTGTAAGAGACAAGCGAAACCGTAGAGTGAATAGTCATAAAAGAATTTTTTTATGTGAATAAACAAATTCTATATTGATGGTAAGAATAGCACTGTTTCTATAAAAAACAGAAAAACTTCTGCTATGTTTTTTATGATTCATTGTGAACCCGTGATTTTTGTCCTATGTTTGCCCTATGATCAACATTTGAACCTTTAATCATATTATAAATATGGATAACAATAGTAATCAATGTAATAGATCAGAAACCGAGGCGACCACCCCGATACAGTCCGGTTGGGTTGACAAACCTGTTGAGGGCTATGCACACATCTATTCCGACGGGACGAATGTCAGCATACTCTTTGAATCACGTGAGGACTATATTTGGGGAATGAATGTTATAGCCGTGACAGCGTATCAATGCGGCATCGTGATTCTGACCTTGCAAGTGATGGGCACTCATTTCCATTTTATCGCAAAGGGAAGTCTTCAAGACTGTGATAGGTTCGCGCGTTCAATCGCAATGAAACATGAGTCGTTCCTTTCACGCACAAAAAGATGTCACGCGGTAACTGGAAAGATACGAGTGAGTAACGATCCCATATTCACGGAGAATGAATTGAAGACAAAGTTTATGTATGTCTATAGGAATGCGATCGCAGCCGGCTTCCCGTTGGCACCTTGGGCATATGAATGGGGCCCCGGAGATATCTATTTCGTGGATCATAACCGTTTCGCGAAGCGAGGAAAAAGAATAAGTGAATATCCTGTCTTGACCCGCCGATCGATGTTCCACACATTGACGTCTCTGCCTGAGGACTGGCTCTGTGATGCCGAAGGAATGCTCCAACCCCATTCTTATGTCGATTGGAAATCTGTCGAGGCCTTGTTCAGAACCCCACGGGCCTTCATTGCCTTTATGAGTCAGAAGAAGGACATCGAATCAGCCATTGATCGAGAATGCACCTCGTTGAGTGCGATGCATAAGGCTTCCGAGACCGAACTCCGAAGGGAAGCGAAGACGATCTGCAATGCCCTATGGAATGTGCCAGCCGTCTCAAAAGCCAGTGTGGAACAAAGAGTCGCTGTCGCCCGGAAACTATGGGCGGACAGGCGAACCTACTCATTGTCAGTTCTGAGCCGTGTCACTATGCTTGACAAGAATATCCTTGAGTCCATCTTTGGCAAAGCCCGCTGATGATTATTCATTCCGTCCACTGATGAGCGATCGTGAAAATAAGCGGATTATAAAACATCATAGTTTGTTTTTACTGCAGAACCCTGTCCACGCTTTTTACGAATCGCCTTCAGCCCAACCCTGAACTGAATGCCGTAGGATAAGGAATATGCTGAAAAACCTGTGGCTTACCCCAAGAGTTTTTCAGCATATTCCATGTTTGGCGGCACTTAGTGGCCGTTTGCCCTGAAGGCGTTTCGTAAAGTTGAGGTGCGGCCGAGCGGTGGGTGCTATTTATCACATAGGCCACTTCGACAGGCTCAGTGACCGGATGTTAGAACCCGGATCTTTTATGTCGGGTCTTGCCTTGCAGGTCGCTGAGCCTGCCGAAGCGACTAAACAGAACGGCCACCGGGCTCGTTGACGTGACTGAACAAGCTCAGTGGCCAGGCGTAGGAGAAATTGGTCAATTGGTTAGCGGTGGGGCTAATACCGGATGGAGCCGATGCCGGCGCGGTCGGAACGGACGTTGTCGGCTTTCAGGGATTCGGCATCGATGACACCTACTCCGTTCAGTTTGTAGGTGGCGTTGCCGGTCTTGCCGCCGAGGGTGATCTTGCCGGCCCCGCGGATGATGGCGGTGGCGGTCTTGGACTCGATTCCCTGGACTTCCACCTTGCCGGCTCCGTTCATCTCGACGCTGAGATCCTTGGCCTTGGCACCGTCCAGATTGACCTTGCCGGCTCCGGAGGTCATTATCTCAATCGAGTTCTTGGCGGACAGGTCATTGATCTCAACGCTACCCGCTCCGGACGACCTGATCTTCAGGGATTCGGTCTTGATGCCCTTCTCGCATGTGAAACTGCCGGATCCCGACAACTCCACGTAGGTCAGATGCTTGGTGCAGACCTTGACCTCGATCGGAGGCAGAGTATAGCTCTTGCCGTCTTTCAGATTAAGCTTCAGAACCAGCATACCGTCATCATTCTTGACATCCAGACACTCGAACACCTTGTCCTTCGCCTTGACCGAAACATCGGTCTCACCCGAAGTCTGCTCGTAGATGACACTGAACAGGCCGTTTGCGTCGATGGACGAGATTGTGCCTACATCGTAGGTCTTGGTCTTGTAGTCATCGTCATCGCCACTGGTTCTTGCGTTCAGAGTACCTGTTGATGTCAGGCCGATCAGAACCACGGCCATAATGTGCAATAATGTCTTCCGCATATTCATTGTGATTATTTGTTTATTGATTCATCGTTGACTATAAGGTCTCCGCTTCCGCTTTCCTGAGTCTTGACACTTTTGGCTTTCAGTTCGCTGGCGTCTATGTCACCGGAACCTGACTTGTGGAATGTGACCGAATCGGCCTTTCCGGAAAGTGTCGCGTCTCCAGAACCAGTTGACGTTACAGATAATGTGCCAATGTTCAGATCGCTGTACTCTCCGTCCCCGGAGCCTTTCTTGTCGATGACCATTTCCACGGCGGTGACGTGTCTGAACTCGTGGTCACCGCTTCCGGTCCCCTGGACTGTCAGCTTCCCGGTAATGTCAAGATTGAACGCCTTGAGGTCTCCAGAGCCGACAGTCTCGATGATCAGTGAATCACCCTTGTAGTCAGAGATTCGCATATTACAGGATTTTGCAGAGGTGATTTCGGTCAAAGACGGGGCATAGACCCGAATTTGAATCGGGCCGAAGATTCTTGCGGTCTTATCGGTGAGCCCAACCGTCAGGACCCCATTTTCATTTGTCACGCGGATTGAGTCGGTCATCATCTCGTAAGAGATCACTTCAACCTTGAACTCGTTCTCGGTCTGGATGACCAACACGTCATCGATGCCACCTTTGTTGCATACCGAATGGAACTCACCTGGATTGTAGGTCACGGTGTCAACTTCTCCTTCAGCAGTGTGCATACGGTATCGCAAGTCGTACTTGAACTGTTTCTTCGCATCATCGCTTAGCCTGAAATAACAGGATGACAGACCCACCGCCATAATGACCAACACAGTGGCGGTCAGGATATTCTTTAATAACTTCATAATATTCATAAATTTAGATTACCAAATTGTTTTTGTCAAGCAGCTCCTTCGGGTCGAGTCCGAGCAGTTCCATCTTCTTGATGACGGCCGGCAGCTCGACCTCCAGGAACTCTTTGCGGTTGTTCTCCAGCACAATGTCCTTGGCTTTCTCGCCGATGAAGTAGCCGATGCCGCGTTTGTTGTAGATGATGTCCTCGTTGGTGAGCTTCTCGTAGGTGCGCATCACCGTGTTGGGATTCACGCCGATCGAGGCTCCATATTCCCGCACGGACGGGATCCTGTCATCTGCCTTCAGCTCGCCGGAGAGGATCTTTTCGCAGATTATGTCGCTGATCTGTAGATAGATCGCCTTGTTTGAATTGAATTCCATAGTCAAAGATCATTAATGTTGAAGCCTTTTGATCCTGAACCAGGACCAAGTCCCGCAGATGGCCAGAATCAGCAGAAGCCATAAGTTGATGAAGGCGTTCAGCCATAAGTCAAGGTTGTCAGCATGCCGGATTGTCCAGTCATTTAACCAATTTCCCCACCAGTCGAGGTCAGCGTTGGTGATGAAGGCGCTTAACAGGCCGGAAAACACCATTTGAAGCGCAAAGAGCACAAGCACGGTGCCCACAACCTTCCATTTCTTGAAGATCAAGCCTCCGAGCAGGAACACGATCGCGTTTCCCACAATGGTGGAGGCCAGAATCCAGAGGCCGTTGGCCGGGATCACAAAGTCTGATGAACCGATCTCCTTGTTGATTCTGAATGACATAAGCGAATCACCGCAGGACTTGTCGAGCAGGCAGACAAAAGCGTCGCTGAGAAAATAGACAACAACGTAAACGAGAGGGATGACTATCAGTGAGATCAACATCATTGACGTGAATTTCTCCAGTCTGGAAGCCGGCAGCATCAGCCATTCGGACCCTTTCGCCTTGTTGGTGATCTCTCCGTAGGCTCTTGATGGGAACAGCATCACGAAAATGGTGCTCATCACCGCGAACACTCCGAATCTTGTCCCTCCCGCGGGACCGTCAATCTCAAGGCCGATGAAGATCTTCATCAGCCCTCCGTCGAACATCGCCGCGAAGAACATATATATCATGTAGAATATGATCGGGAACAGGGAGAAGATCAGCATCAGCATCCCGATGTTCTTCCACTGTCTCTTGAGGTCGTAAACGAAATATTTCCCGAACCTGCTTATTTTAAAAGTATTGTCCATATTCATTCCTCCTTATATGTTGCTGAACATTCCTTTGATCAGTTCCTTGTTCTTGTGCACGGCATTGAAAAGGGCCTCGACATTGATCTTGCTGTCCTCGCCGGTCGTGTTAGGGTAAACCTGGATGAATCCGCCCGGAAGCTGCTCGCTGTAAAGGGATTCCGGATGAAGCTGCGTGCCGTAGTCGAAGTACAGTTTACTTGTGATCTCCTCCACCGAGGCGTTCAGAAGAACATCCTGACGGTCAAGGATTATGATCGGGTCGATGATGTTCTCCAGATCCCTCACCTGGTGGGTAGAGATCACGATTGTGGAATCATCGGAAGTGTATTTCATAATCGCGCTGCGGAACTGCGTCTTTGAAGGAATGTCCAGACCGTTTGTCGGCTCATCCATGAATATGTACTTGCAGCCGCAGGCCAAGGCCAACGAGATGTAGGTCTTCTTCAACTGTCCGGCGGACATCTGGTTCATCTTCTTGGCCGGGTCGTTCTCGAACTCCTTCATGATCTCAAGGAACTTGGAATGGTCGTAGTCCGGCCAGAAGGCACCTCTTTCCTTTGCGAAGCACTCCGCCTTCATCGCTACAGGAAGGACCTCGTCCGGAAGGTAGAACTGGTTCTGGAGCAAGGTAGGGGTGCGGTCGAAAGGATTCTCCCCATCGGTGGTGATGCTGCCGGAGCAAACTTTCTTCAGGCCGCACAGAAGTGTCAGCAGGGTCGTCTTGCCGACTCCATTCTCGCCCAGAAGACCGTAGATACGGCCTTCCTCAAGCGTTGTCGTTATGCTTTCAGGATGGGCGTCTTGCCGTAGCTGAAAGCCAGATCTTTGATTTCAATCATATCTTGTTAGTGTGATAGTTTATTAATACACTGCAAAGATAATGATGTTTTTTGAATATCAAAAGATTTTTTGGATGTTTTTAAGTTTCGACTCCCGCCATTCGGTAGGCGTGCATCCGACTACTTCCCTGAACTGCCGTCTGAAGTTGGATTTGTCGCTGAAACCCACGACATAGCCAATGTGACGTACAGGAGCCTCAGGATGCTCCAGAAGGAGCTTTTTCGCGTCTTCGATTCTGATCTCTTTCCTCCATGTGAGGAACTTTTTATTGAGTATGCGGGAGCAATAGAACGATAGCTCTTGATTTGTCAAGTCAAGTTCATCGAGGATTTCTTCCATAGAGTCGTAGCACTCATGATGCTTGCCGTCCCTTACCCAACGGGCAAGGTGTTTTTCAACTTTCTCAAGAGTCTTTCTGGAATTGATTCTTCCTTGGATCGCGGCGAGTCTGTCGCCTCTGATTCTGCGCAGCCGCTTGGATATAGCCGCGATAAGGGGATTCCCTTTGCTGGAATTTCCTTTCATTTTGCTTTGGTCGGTTGGAAGGAACGAAAACCGTTTGCGTTCCTCTGGTTTGTGGTTACAAAAGCAATCCTTAAAGGATTAACTACAATTCTTAATGAATATAAAAAAGGTGATGACCTTGGTTAGATGGCCATCACCTTCATAAAAGTCAGCGATGGACTACCAGCCCAGCACGTAGGCGAAGATCAGCGGCGCCACGATTGTCGCGTCACTCTCCACGATGAAGCGCGGAGTGGTAGGGGACAGCTTGCCCCAGGTGATCTTCTCGTTAGGAACGGCTCCTGAATATGAACCGTAGGATGTGGTGCTGTCGGAGATCTGGCAGAAATATGACCAAAGCGGTGTGCCCTTCCATCCGAGATCCTGCTCCATCATAGGAACGACGCAGATAGGGAAGTCACCGGCGGTGCCGCCACCGATCTGGAAGAATCCGACACCGGCTCCCGTGGCGTTGGCCTTGTACCAGTCAACGAGGAACATCATCACCTCGACGCCTGTCTTCACGAGGTCGGTAGGGAACTCGCCGCGGATGCAGTGGGCTGTGAATATGTTACCGGTTGTGCAGTCCTCCCAGGCCGGGCAGATGATCGGAATATTCTTCTCGCAGGCAGCCATTACCCAGCTGTCCTTAGGGTCGATCTCATAGTACTGCTCCAGAACGCCGCTGCGGAGAAGCTGGTAGATATATTCATAAGGGAAATACCTTTTTCCTTCATTCTTCGCCTTTGTCCACACATCGACGAGCGCGCCCTCAAGACGGCGGAAAGCCTCCTCCTCAGGAATGCAGGTGTCGGTCACACGGTTGTAGTGGTTCTCAAGCAGCTCCTGCTCCTGCTGAGGAGTGAGGTCGCGGTAGCCCGGGATCCTGTAATAGTGTGAGTGGGCGACAAGGTTCATGATGTCCTCCTCGAGGTTGTTGGCTGAGCAGCAGACGAACGAGAACTTGTCCTGACGGATCATCTCCGCGAGGGAAAGTCCGATTTCAGCGGTACTCATCGCACCGGCCATAGCAAGGAACATCTTTCCACCCTTGTCGAGAAGGTCACAATAGGCCTTCGCGGCGTCAACCACGCACGCCGAGTTGAAGTGGCGGTAGTTGTGGGTGATGAATTGTGAAATAGGTCCTTTTTCCATTTTTTGTCCTAATGTTAAAAGTGTTTTTTTCTAATGCTATCTCGTGTCAGAAAAACCCTCTGAACGTACAATAGTATGCGAATTTAGAAATTTTAGATTACTTTTGCAATTGTTTTGGTTTTGAACAGGTTTTATTCTTCATGAATATTTGCCAGACAAGAAACTGTTTTGAGGTTACTTAGTAAGCGTTAAAAAATAAGTTGGTAAAGATTTGGCGGTATTTTCGAGGATAGATGTCTTTTGGAAGAAGGAGTGTGCCGGTGGCACATGACTGATGAGGAAAGACATATAGACCGAAAAGACAATCAAAGATTACCAAGTTATTTTTTAAGGATTACTTAAGAAGTGATTTTCCGAATATGCTAAAGATAGGCGATTACGAATCATTCAGCAAGGTGGCCACACCTTTCTATTATTATGACATTGATCTTTTCCAGCGCACGGCCGACAAGGTGGCGGAGCTTTCCGCGCGCTATGGAATCCACGCCCATTATTCAGTGAAGGCCAATTCGGACAGGCGTCTGAACGATATCCTGAGTTCCAAGGGATTCGGAGCCGACTGTGTCAGCGGGGATGAGATAGAGTTCGCGGTCGGTTGCGGCTACGATCCGAAACAGATTTTCTTTGCTGGTGTCGGCAAGACGGACCGGGAAATATGCCAGGCGTTTCAGGCCGGGATCGGGGCATTCGTGGTCGAATCCCTTGAGGAAATCGAAGTCATAAGCGCATTGGCTCGTAGGCTGGACCGCAGGGCTTCCATCAGTCTCAGAATCAATCCGAACATCGACGCGCACACGCATCAGTACATCACCACCGGTCTCTACGAGGACAAGTTCGGGCTTTCGGACAGGAGTTTCGACGGGGCGGTTGAGATGTTGAAGTCCGATCCGTTGTTGGATTTCTATGGCCTTCAGTTCCACATCGGCTCACAGATTCTGGATGTGGAGAATGTCATCGGGCTTGAGTGCGCCAAGGTTAACGAGATTGTCTCAGTGTTTGAGTCAAAGGGGGTGGTTGTCAAGAATATAGATTTAGGCGGCGGCCTTGGGGTCAATTATGACGACCCCGATTCGGATCCTATGGCTGACTTCGAGACCTGGTTCAGAACCATAGACAAGAAACTTGCCCGCCGGCTTGACCAGACCGTCCACGTTGAGCCGGGACGCTCCGTTGTGGCTCAGTGCGGATCTCTTGTCACCCAAGTTGTTTTTGTCAAGAAAGGGGAGAGCAGGAATTTCCTGATGGTGGACGCTGGAATGAATGATCTTATCCGTCCTGCTATACGGAGCGTTCCATAAGATCGAGAATATCACCGCTCATTATCAGGACGGTGATTCTCGTTCGGCAAGCATTTATGATGTGGTAGGTCCGGTCTGCGAGTCCGCCGACACTTTCGGCAAGGAACGTTCGTTGCCCGAGAGCCGCAGGGGAGATCTTATAGCCATCCGCAGCGCCGGTGCCTACGGTCAGGTGATGGCCTCGCACTACAACATGCGTCCGTTCGCCCCGGCTGTATATTCAGACCGCTTGCTTGAAGCCCCCCGCCGGAAGGATTATTTCCTTGGTTGATGAATATGCCATTAGCCGCGAATCAATAACCATCCGGTTCCTGAGCTTGCGGTTCCTGAGCTTGCGGTTCCTGAGCTTGTCGAAGGGTCAAAGTGCCGGAGGATTTTATTCCCTGTATGGTTTGAGGTCGCTTCGACAGGCTCAGAGACCGGACATATTCCTACCTTCTGAAACCGCGGAGCTTTTGTGCGAGGTTTCCAGTCAGCGCGGTCTTCATCATCTTGCGGGTAGTCTCGAACTGCTTCAGAAGTTTGTTCACCTCGGCCACATTGGTGCCGCTGCCGTCCGCGATCCTCTTGCGGCGGCTTCCGTTGATGATCTCCGGATTGTCCCTCTCCTCAGGGGTCATTGACATGATGATCGCCTCTATTCCCTTGAACGCCTTGTCGTTGTCGATGTCGATGTCCTTGATGGCCTTGCCGAGTCCAGGAATCATCCCGGCCAGATCCTTGATGTTGCCCATCTTCTTGACCTGCTGGATCTGATTGTAGAAGTCCATCAGTCCGAACTTGTCCTTGGCCAGTTTCTTCCTGGTCTCACGGGCCTGCTTCTCGTCAAACTGCTCCTGAGCCTTTTCGACGAGAGACACAACGTCACCCATTCCGAGGATTCTGTCGGCGATACGTCCAGGATGGAACACATCCATCGCCTCCATCTTCTCTCCCGAGGAGATGAACTTGATCGGCTTTCCGGTGACGTACTTGATGGAAAGCGCGGCGCCGCCTCTGGTGTCACCGTCCATCTTCGTCAGCACGACTCCGTCGAAGTCAAGCCGCTCGTTGAAGACCTTGGCTGTCTCCACGGCATCCTGACCGGTCATCGCGTCTACGACAAATAATGACTCTGTAGGGTTCACGGCCTTGTGCAGGGCCGAGATCTCGTCCATAAGCTCCTGATCCACAGCCAGACGACCGGCGGTGTCGATGATGACCACTGAATATCCTTCCGCCTTGGCCTTGGCTATGGAGTTCTTGGCGATCCGGATCGGATCCTTCTCTCCATCCTCCGTATATACAGGAACCTGGATTCCTTCACCGAGAGCCTTCAACTGCTCGATGGCCGCCGGGCGGAACGTGTCGCATGCCGCAAGAAGCACCTTCATGCCTCTCTTGCTCTTGATGTTGTTGGCCAGTTTGGCCGAGAACGTGGTCTTACCGGAACCGTTGAGACCCGCCACCAGGACTATTCCGGGATTCCCCTTGATGTTGATGTCCTGTGAAGCGCTGCCCATGAATTCGGCCAACTCGTCGTGGACGATCTTGACCATCATCTGCTGTGGCTTCACTGCCGTGAGGACATTCTGTCCCATGGCCTTGACCTTCACCCTGTCGCAGAAGTCCTTGGCCACGCGGAAGCTGACATCCGCGTCCAGCAGCGCCCTCCGGATGTCCTTCAGCGTCTCAGCGACATTGATCTCGGTGATTTTACCCTCGCCCTTCAGAATCTTGAAGGATCTCTCAAGTCTCTCCTGTAAGTTATCGAACATATTCAGTAGCCAATTAATAGTAACTTACAAAGATAAGCAATTCCGTTGGAAGAATAAAATCACGAGCCCAAAGCGAATCTAATCTGCTTTCATGTTTCGTGATTTGTAAGACGTTAATAGTCAGTATATTCGATAATCTTGCCCGCCCGAATTGACTGTCGGCATTGTCTAATTAGTTTGAAATTAATTGATTACGTTGCGCGTTTTGACGATCGTGAGTTTTTGTTAAACGGGCACATTAACAAAATTAGCCTTCTGTGGTAACTATAGTTCAAGTTTTTCTTGCACTTACGGGAAATTGTTAATACATTTATATGCAAAACTCATTTTTATTCACTTATATACAAATTTCTGTTAAATGAAAAAGAATCGCACTTACAGAACGAACGCCTTTCTCGCGATGATGCTTGCAGGGTCTTTCCTGGCAGGAACGACCTCGTTAGCGTCTGAGTCCAAGGCCGGTTCGTTGTCGGAGGCGGCCGCCTCCCAGCAACAGAACCGCACTGTAACCGGAAAGGTCGTTGACGCGTCCGGTCAAGGTACGGTCGGCATCGGTGTAATGGTGAAAGGTACCTCAAACGGTACTCTGACCAATCCTGATGGAACCTTTACTCTCTCGAATGTGGCTCCCGGAGCCACTATCGTGTTCTCCAGCATCGGCTACAAGACGGTCGAGGTTGTCTATGAAGGCCAGCCTGTCAATGTGACCATCGCCGAGGACAACGAGCTCCTCGACGAGTCCGTTGTCACCGCCCTCGGTATCAAGAGGGAAAGGAAGTCCCTCGGTTACGCTGTGGAGGACATCAACGCCTCCGAGTTGATGAAGAACAAGACCGCCAACGCGATCAGCTCACTGTCCGGTAAGATCGCCGGTGTGAACATCACCCAGTCATCCGGAGCCGCAGGATCCGGTGCTCAGATCATCCTTCGTGGTGGTACCTCCGGTTCAGAGAACCGCGACAACCAGCCGCTCTTCGTTGTGGACGGTGTCATCTATGACAACTCCTCACAGGTTGTCGGAAACTCCGCCTTCGACGGTTCCGGATCAGGTTCGACAACAACCTCCAACCGTGTGATGGACATCAACCCTGAGGACATCGAAAGCATGTCAATCCTTAAGGGACCGGCCGCTTCCGCTCTTTACGGATCACGCGCCGCGAACGGTGTCGTGCTCATCACCACAAAGAAAGGTAAGGACGGTGTCGTTGAGGTCAATCTCAACACCAAGTACATCACATCTTGGGCAAAGTCTCTTCCTGAGGCGCAGACTGAGTACAGCCGTGGCTATATGGAGGATCTCTATGACAAAAGCGGGACCTACCTCGGGACTAAATTCAACGATTTCTCCTACAACTCTTGGGGAGAGAGAGTGGCGGCAGGCACACAGACCTATGATAATATAGGTAACTTCTTCACTCCTGCCGGAACGTGGGACACCAACCTGAGTGTTTCCGGAGGCCACAAGGACGGAAACTTCTTCCTTTCCGCTTCAAAATACGCTCAGGACGGTATCGTGCCGACCACCGGTTACGACAAGACCACATTCCGTTTCAACGGTGAGCAGAAGTTCAAGATCTTCACGTTCAGCGTCAACACCGCATATTCAAAGGCCACGACAGACAGGACCCTTACTTCGGGCGGTCTTTACGGATCATCTGGTACCGGTACCCTCGGAGCTGTCTATGGCTGGAGCACCACTGATGATATGGAGCACTGGGCCAACGAGGACGGAACCCGTTACAGAATGTTCGGAGACCGTCTCGATCCTTGGGAAGAGAGGGACAATCCTTATTGGATCCTCAACAAGAACAGCTACCGTGACAAGACTGAGCGTTTCACAGGATCCATCAATGTCCGCGCCGACATCACAAAGTGGCTCTTCATCAATTACCGTCTCGGCCTGGATACCTACAACACAACCAACTCTACCCGCATAGCTCCGGAAGGTGCGATCCAGCAGGTATGGCAGAAAGGTATGATGAGTGACAACACCCTTAAATATTCATACCTCTCCAACAACCTTATGATCAACGCCAACCACTCCACCGGTGATTTCCACGGAAACATCATGGCTGGTATGGCTACTGACGACACTTCCACCGACAGAAACTACAAGATGGCATGGAACTTCGAGGTTCCGGATTTCTATTCTTACGCCAACGCTACGGACAACAACAAGAAGTTCCAGCACTCGGCGACAAAGAAGAGACTTGTCGGTGTGTTCGGTGAGGTTCGCCTTGACTGGAAGAACACAGTTTTCCTCTCTGCTACGGGACGTAATGACTGGACTTCAACCCTTCCTGTCGAGAACCGTTCTTATGTCTACCCTTCAGTAAGTGGATCATTCGTGTTCAGCCAACTGCTTCAAGACACCGGCGTGATGTCTGACGACATCCTCAGCTTCGGTAAGATCAGGGCATCCTGGGCAAAGGTGGGTAAGGACACCGGCGCTTACGAGACCAACACCGCTCTTTGGCCTGTCGGCTCATACCTTTTGGGCAAGACCGGAGTCGGCGCTACCTGGACCCGTGGTAACCCTTACCTCCGTCCTGAGATGAGCAAGTCTTCCGAGATCGGTCTCGAACTCCATTTCTTCCAGCACAGGTTGAAGATGGACGTCGCTTACTACACCAATGACTCCTACAACCAGATTCTGAGCCCTCGTGGACCTCAGTCAACCGGTTACATCTTCTGCTCGATCAACGCCGGTAACGTTTACAACAAGGGTATCGAGTTCTCACTCTCCGGAACCCCGATCGAGAACAGGAATTTCGTTTGGGAATCAGCTCTCAACATCGCCGGAAACAGAGGCACAATGGACGGCCTTCCTAAGGGTATGGACGTTATGTATGTGACCGATGTTCAGTACGGAAGCGCCAAGGCTGCTTCATTCTCAGGAGGCGACTTCATGGCCATCAGCGGAACCACATGGATGAGAGACAAGAAAGGCAACATTGTACTTGACTCTAACAATATGCCTCTTAAGACTGACGCCACTGCCATCCAGGTCGGAAACCGTGAGTCCAAGCTGACTGGAGGATGGAACAACACCTTCACTTACAAGAACCTGACTTTCAATATGCTGTGGGAATTCCGCATCGGTGGTGACGTGTTCAATGGAACCAAATATGCGATGACACAGAATGGTACCAGCAAGTTCTCAGCCGAGGTAAGGAACCAGCCTCTGGTCATCAGTGGTGTGCACCAGATTCTCGACGATAAGAAAAAGGTCGTCGGCTACACTGATCCGGAGACTTATGTTTTCGAGCCAGATCAGACTTACGACTTCAACAACCAAAAGACATCCGGCTACAACATCATCAAGAACTACTACACTGGATCTTACAACTACGAGACCGCAAACTGGATCACCGATGTCAACTCTTTGAGACTCCGTACCCTCTCCGTCACCTACAATCTTCCTAAGAAGCTTTTGGAAAAGAGCAAGGTCATCAAGAGGGCATCCGTTTCCGCCATCGCGAACAATCTCCTTCTCTTCACGAACTATGACGGGGATCCAGAGGTTGCCGCTTCAGGAGCGGGCCGTGGAGGTTCTTCTTCAGTCGGATTCGACTACTGCGGTGTTCCTGCCGTCTCAAGCTTCACGTTTGGTGTGAACCTTACTTTCTAATCAGCCGTGACATCATTTAAATATTCAAAAAGTATGAAACTTATCAAAACAATATTTCTCACTGGTGCTTTGACGGCGGCGCTCTCGTTAGTGTCCTGTGCCGAATGGCTGGATGTGAACACCGACCCTGAGAATCCTACTCTGGAGTCCGCCGAGTACCAGCTCGAACTTGCCCATTGCGAGTTCTACACCAACAGCGCGCAGCAGTTCGCCGCCTGGCGTTCTTCGATGGCGATGGGAGATTGGACTAGAAACATCAGTGGTGGTACCTACTGGAGTATGTCCTTCTGGGCACCGGCTGACGGTATAACAACAACACCTTACCAGTGGTTCCTCGTCGGAGCGGGTGCTACCCTCAAGGATATGTACGCCAAGGCTATGGCCGCGGAGAACTGGCACTATGCCGGAGTCGCGAAGGTACTCCTTGCCTACGGCTATATGCTTATGACCGACCTTTACGGCGAGATGCCTTACACACAAGGTCTTTCCGAGAGTGCCATTCCTGAATATGACAACGGCAAGACTATCTACCTTGGATGTCTCAAGGACATCGACGAGGCTATCGACCTCCTCTCCAGAAGCATAGACACCAACAAGATGCCGTCACTTGCGGTCGGAGATTTCTGGAACAACGGTGATGTCAACAAGTGGTCGAAACTTGCCAATCTGCTCAAGGCCCGTTGGATCAACAAGCTCATCAAGAAGGGCGAAGGCAGTTATCTTGAAGGTAAATATGATCGTCAGGCTATCCTGGACTGCCTTTCCAAGGCTATGACCAGCAACGCTGACAACACCGTCATCAACCATACGGATGACAATGGCACGACTCACGATGACCTTGGTTGGAACGAGCCGGTGGATTACTCTCCTTTGTTCTCCGTCTGCGGAATGAACAGCGGTTATATGGCCACCAAGATGCTTTACGACAACCTGACGAACTTCGATGGTCTGGGAGTCGAAGATCCGCGTGCCGACCACATTCTTCCTTGGGCGAAGTCCAAGAAGAGCGATGCCGCACCTAAGGAGATCAAGTGGAATGCGAACGGTACTTGGAGAAGGACCCTTGGCGTGGATATGTCTTCGAACATATTCAGCACCGGTGGTCCGCCTCTCAGAGCCAGCTATGGTTCAGATGACGCGGCTGCTAAGAAGGGTATCCGCAATGGTGATTTCTTCTGGATCAACTCATCGTCAGCAGACAGACTTGGGGATACCGTCTATGTTGAAAGCACATCCACTTCCAAAGGCTATCACGCCAAGAGCAGTCTCATTTACAGAAGAAACAACAACAAGGAGGGATCGGAAGAGTCCGGATCGTTCTATTCACGTGTCTCCGCCCCTACTTACGTCGGAACATACGCTGAGGCTTGCTTCATCAAGGCTGAGGTCCTCTTCAACAATGGTGACAAGGCCGGAGCCTATGATGCTTACAAGGAAGGTATAAAGGCTTCCATCGAGCTGATGAACGAAAAGCTTAAGGTTTGGGTCAATGAGGACGCGTCTCTCGCTTCCTGTCCTTCATTCACTCCTATCGCTCAGGCGGACATCGACAACTTCCTCGCGAACGGTATCGGTTCCTCCGGAGATCTGACATTGGGCAGAATCCTTACCCAGAAGAGAATAGCGTTGCTGTTCTCAGTCGAGATCTGGAATGACATGCGTCGTTACGACTTCAACAGGAGTCTCTTCCTTGGATGGAACATCGCGGCCTATCACGACGTGAACGCAGCCGCTTCCGAGGCCATCCCTGCCGGCCAGTATTTCCGTCGTTGGAGACAGTGCTCGCACGAACTTAACTACAACACCGACAATCTTCAGGCCATCGGTAATCAGGTGCCTGGCGCCGACATGTCATACGTGAGGGAGACTGACGGCAAGAATTGCTGGAACCTCAAACCTGATGTCTGGACCATCAACGTTTGGTGGGATTCCGACCAGCAGTAATTCAGATTACTCTATAACTCTAAAAGAGGACGGTCAGAATGACCGTCCTCTTTCTGTGGTTCGTCCAGCAAGAACATACTCTAATGGGTGCAAGTCCCTAAGCCGCCCTGATAGTGGGAAGGTTACAGCCAAAGGCAAGGGTGTCCGCCGCGAGACGGAATCTGGAGGAAGCCGGCGGCAAACATCTGGTCTGACGGACAGAAATCCGATAAAAGGCCTAAGGGTGAGGATAAGATTGCAACAGAAATCGAAGTCCGATAACTATCCGAAATCGCCCAAGGTAAATCGGGCAGACATAAGATGGAAAGAGTATGTCCATAACTGGAGAGGTCTCGCAGGCGAGCGAAAGCGAGTAGTAACAACGAACTGCGAGAAGTCAGCAGAGGCCATATTACCTGCCTAATATCGACACGCACGGAAGGGCCGAACTTTATCTGAAGTAAGTCTAATGAAGAAACTCTATGGAGGAAAGAAAGCAGAAAACGAAAGAGAGCCGCCCGCGGGAAGATAGGCTGGAAGCCGAAGTCATCGAGGGAGCGCAGACCTATATGGAGATAACCCAAGGCAGACTTGCGGAAGTGCAGATAGATGGGAATCACCTGATGGAACTCATCCTTTCTCCCTATAATATGAACCGAGCATATAGGAAGGTGGTATCGAACGGCGGGAGCGGAGGTGTCGACTCGATGGAGGCAAAGGACTTGCTTCCATACTTGAAACTCCACAAAGATGAACTCAGGAACTCCATCTTGAACGGGAAATATAAGCCCATGCCAGTGCGCAGGGTGGAAATCCCGAAAGACAATGGCAAGACGCGCAAACTGGGAATACCGACCCTGGTGGACCGCGTCATCCAACAAAGTATAGCGCAAGTACTTACGCCGATGTATGAGCCTCAGTTCAGCGAGGGAAGCTACGGCTTCCGACCGAACCGCAGCGCGGGGTGCGTTGAAACAGGCGCAGAAGATACTCGACGAAGGTTATGAATATGCCGTGGGCATAGACTTGGAACGCTTCTTTGACACCGTAAACCAGAGTTACATGATAGAACTGCTCTCCCACACCATAAAGGACGGCAGGGTCATAAGCCTGATACACAAATACCTTTATGCTGGCGTGATGGTCAACGGAGTATATCAGCCGACAACGGAGGGAACGCGCGCGCAAGGAGGTCCGCTCAGTCCGCTGCTGAGCAACATCGTGCTCAACGAACTGGACAAGGAGCTGGAGCGCCGCGGTCATCCGTTCGTGCGTTACGCAGATGACAGCCTGATCTTCTGCAAAAGCAGGAGGGGTGCGGAGCGCGTATGCGAAGGCCTGACCAAGTTCATCGAGAAGAAACTCCACCTGAAAGTAAACCTCGACAAGACGGAAGTCGGCTATGTCCGTGGGATGAAGTACCTGGGACATACCTTCTACAAGACTGGAGAGGGCTGAAGGTTGAGTGTCCATCCCAAGAGCCTGTTTAAACTGAAGACGAAACTCAAGGTGCTGACGGGCAGGAGCAATGGGATGGGATATGAACGCAGGAAAATTGTGCTACACCAAGTCATACGCGGATGGGTGTCATACTTCAAATATGCAGATGCGAAAACATCGCTGGCAAGCATTGATAAATGGCTTCGCAGGCGGATACGCATGTGTATATGGAAAAGTTGGAAGGAAGCCCAAGACAAGGGTAAAGAATCTCATACGATGCGGTATCAAGCCATATTGGGCAAGAATCTACGGCAACAGCAGCAAGGGATATTGGGCAAATGCGGAAGGTATAATGCACCACGCCGCAACCAACGATAAACTCCATGCCGCCGGTTATCCTTGTTTGATGGACTACTATGTCAGATTGCACGTAAGATAAGGAACCGCCGTATGCGGAACCGCACGTACGGTGGTGTGAGAGGTCGGAAAACGAAAGTAGGAAGAAAACTACTTCGTTTTCCTCCTACTCGATCTATTGTTATTATGTTAGGTTACATCTTACAAAACACGTTCAGCCTCAAATGTCTCCGAATGGGTTGATTCACAGGCTTACATGAAAAAGTCTTGACTTGCCCTCGTAGTTATTCATCCAATGTTCCGCTCTAAGGCCTTCCGAGGGCATTTGACCTGAAGGCATTTTGCAAAATCGCCGCAGGATCCGCCCGGGTCTTCGGGAGAGAGTCTCACGGGGAAGCGGTGTCATTGATCCGCACTATGAATATTCCTGTGCCACTACACCTCCTCGGCAACCTTCCAGGATTCCAGGGTTCTTGTGACGGAGGAGATGTTCACCCCTACCTTGACGCACCGGCCTTCCTTTTTGTATGGAATCATGTAGCCTTTTTCGTCGATCTGCTTGAGGGCATCCTCCGCTGAGCCGTCCACCTTGAACTCGAAGACGTAGGTGCGGTCCTTTGTCCGGCAGACGGCGTCCGCTCGTCCGACGGCCGACTTGACCTCGGCCTGGGTGTAGTAGCCGAGGAGCGAGAAGACAAGGTAGATGATTGTCTGGTAGTGTTTCTCAGTCTTGTTCTCCAGATCGTAGGGAATGCCGGCCATGAATGATTGCAGGAGTTCGAGGGCGCTGTTCACGTCGCCGTCCTTCAGGGCCTTGTTGAACCTAAGCACGAATGACGCGCTCATCCCCTCAGAACTTTTGTAGTTGGCGAGAAGACCTCTCAAGAAGCCTTCCCGAACCTCCCTGTTCGGGTAGCCGAGTGTGTAGGAATGATCTTCCTTGTTGTATCCTTTGATTGTAAGATAACCCGTTTGGTATAGCATTGGAAGGGTGTCTTCCGTAAGTTCCGGAGAGATGTCAAAGTCGCTTTGGGCGATTTCAGTCATCTTGTCCAGTTTTGTCTCGTCCATAGGATTCTTCCGTAACCTTTCCAAAAGGAATGTGGGCGTGCCGGTCTCGAACCAGTATGAGCCGAACTCCCTTGCGTCAAGGCATTTGATCAGGCTGAACGGGTTATAGATGTCCTCGGATCCGTGGCAGAAGTGGTAGCCGTCGTAGTTGTGCTTAAGCAGTTGCAACGCGTTGTCGTAGGAGACACCCTGACTGTCGGCGAGATCACGAACAGGCTCCTTCATATCATTTTTTTCCAGTTCGGACTGCGTGATGCCGCAGATGGCAGAGTACCTTGGCATCATCGAGATGTTCTGGAGGTTGTTTCAGCTCGCTGAATATGCTGAGCTGGGCGAACTTGTTTATCCCCGTGATGAACACGAACCTCAGGTACGGGTCAAGGCTCTTGATCGGGCTATAGAAGTTCCTCATTATCTGCCGCATAGGAACCAGCCTCTCCTTGTCGTTCATCACGTCCAGCAGCGGTGCGTCATATTCATCAATTATTATGACCGCCTTCTCGCCGGTATTTTCGACAGCCGCTTTGACAAGGTACTCAAATCTCGCGTTGATGTCATCTTCCGCGATTCCGGAATCCGCACCCCACTTCTTCTCGTATTCGGATAGTTTGTAACCCAATATACGTTGCAGTTGCCCTCCATTAAGATGTTTCGCCGTTGACATGTCAAAGTGGAACACCGGGTGTCGTGTCCACTCCTTCCTGAGCCGTCCAGCCTCCAGCCCCTCGAACAGTTCCATTTCCCCGGCGAAATAACTGTGGAATGTGGAGGACAGCAGCGATTTCCCGAACCGCCGCGGCCTGCTCAGGAACACATAATTGTACGTATCCGCCAATTCATGCACATATCCCGTTTTGTCAATGTACAGATAGCCCCCTTCTATGATCTTGTCGAAAGTCTGCACCCCGATCGGGTACCTTATCCTTTTTGCCTCCATAGTGCCAACCTTTTTTATGTCCTACCTTCAAAGATAATGAATATTCCCGGATTCCCAATCATCTTCGGAAATGGATGATGATGTGAGGCAGTTGCTGATAAATCATCCGCGTCAACTCACCGTCAACACTCGGAACACTTTGACAAGGGCAAAACATATGTAAGCCTCCACAGCATCTTAAGCATGCTGTGGAGGCTTACTTTTTTGATGACACGAGTTAAATCTCGTTTTGCACGCTTGGGTGAAAGCTATCCTTGCGAAAGTGATTTTATCCGCTCAAGTGGCAGTCCTGAGATCTGGGCTATCTGATCAAATGGCATATTCAGTGCCAACAAAGACTTGGCCACCTCTGTCATGGCTGCATCGCGACCCTCGGCTTGGCCTTCAACTTTACCCTCAGCCCTACCTTCGGCCTTGCCTTTCTCCACACCGTCCTTGAAGCCCTCTTGATGACCAATTCTGTAGCCTTGCTGCTTCGCGCCCTCGATGTAGGGGCGCATCTCTTTTTCTGTCAACATAACACTGAAATAGTTATCAATCTCATTGTCGTCAAGGCCGCTGACGCGCATCGCCTTCTCCAACCTGCCGAACCTCTCATCATCCTTCGACCTCGATTTGGCAAAGATAGCGAAATTCCTGAATATTCGGCACCATCCCGCGACGGGGCTGTCATATTCATCGGTGTAATGCATGATCCTCGGCAATTCAAGTAGGTAGAATGAAATCTGATCACCAAACAGCTCGGAGGTGTCAACTTCTTGAATGCGGTAATGGTAGAGAATCTTGTCCTCGGGCGAATCCGGATGGGTATCCTCGTAGTTCATGATGCAGATCACCTTGACGGGAGTCAGGACATATTCGTCGTCGCCTTTCTTAACCTGCCGGTTGATCAATCGGGCCCCATAAAAGAACAGCCTGTCCCGTTGGTCGGATCGTGAGGCCTTCTGCATCTCGACAAGGATGGTTCCGGAAGGGGTCTTGCAGAGAAGGTCAAAGAGTATTCTCTTGTCATGCTGGGCATCCTTGGCCAGTTCGGTGTTCCTGAACTCGATGGACGTGATGTTCTCCCGCAGTATGTCATTAAGGAGCATAATGAGCATGTCCGGGTGGTTCTGGAACAGGTACTTGAATGCCCAATCACATGTCAAGTCAAGATATTCAGGAGTGGCAAGGCTCTGGGCATAGGTGTCCTTCTCTTCCTTACTCATTTCCTTGAATCTTGGGTCATTGTCAATCAGTCTCCGGCAATGACGGTAGCGTTTGCGGTAAAGGTCCAGCTCGGACATGCCCGCTTGGTTAATGGATGTTTTGGACTCAGAACAGTTCATAGTTTAAATAATGTTGATTAAAAGTGATTCTTGGAAATATGTGGTCTCGGAATCCCTTCCGGAAACCTGTCCGCAATATCGGCATTGTAAACGTAAATAATGAAAAGAAACCTATATGATTCAAAAGAAACAGAAATATTTTTCTTTTGCCCTTGATGTTATGCCGCTTCGGCAGGAAATGTGGGGTGAAAAAAGTTCGGAATTATGCACTATAGGCTTGTAATCCATAACAAAACAACGTTAGTGGTTATATTACTATGACAAACCTAAAGTGCGGGTCTCGAATATCAATAAATATTACAACAATCCTCTCATCGGCCAGTTCTTCGGCGACAAGAATGAGGACAAATGTTACTCAAAAACGCCACAGGACACTCTCTGGGAACTAAATGAGGTGGATATGCTTCCAAAAGTGCGGCGCAGGTCTCCGCGCGGATGCCAGATGGACTTTCATAAGCGAAAAATGGAAATGGTGTGGCCCGGAAGAGCTCGGCGGCACCCTTGGGAGACGAAACATGGAGTAAACGTTCCCTAAGAGTGTATCCTGCACACCTGGGAAGCAAAAGGGGCTGAAAGTGCTACCGATGGGGTCAGGTGCAAGTATGAAGTGTATAACTCCGAAACAATTCAAGTTGTTGGCAAAATAAAAAACGTGACCGGGGGATGCCCGGCCACGCTTGCCATAATCGGATTTAGGTGTCTGTTACCAGCCTGGATTCTGTGAGAGGTTCTTATCAAGAAGTATCTGTCCGGCAGGGATTGGCTCAAGATAGTACTTGTCGTCCCATACTCTGTCAACCTTGGCACCTGTGCCTGTGGAGGCCGCGGTGTTGTAAGGCGACTTGTAGCCGTTCACGAAAAAGTTCGCTTTTTCAACATCTTCCCACGTAGTCTGCTTATTCTCAACAATAGGAAGCTCTACTGTCTTGCTGTAAGCCTCAAGCGCTTCTTTTGAGGCACCTACATAACCGTCCGGATTGAGTTTTGTGTCAAGGTTCTTTCCAAGTGCCCAACGCATAAGGTCAGCGTGACGGAATCCGTCGGCCATCAACTCACTGCGGCGGTCACGACGGAGTTCCTGAATGAGCACATTTGCGGAAGCGTCTTTCGGATCTTTCGTGATCGCGGTACCGTTGACAGAGCATCCAGTCGTCCCGACTAATGTCAAGGCCGGGATTCCACCGTGCTTTGTCCTTAGCAGGTTAACGGATTTGTCAAGGTCAGCCTGAGTTATCTGGCCAAGTTCCGCGCAAGCCTCGGCATAGTTCTCAAGAACCTCAGAATATTGGAATATAGGACCGTCTGTATCATTCAGTGGGCCATTCCAAGTACCTTTGCCTTCATATTCGGATTTCTTTGACCAATCAACGAACTTCCAAGTCCAGTAGCCAGTCGTTGAGTTGATACCCTCGGAATATGTCATACCGATGATTGGAAGGACATCCTTGCAGACAGTTTCTGTCAGCCGCTTGTCCCTGTTGCTGAACACACCTTCCATCGTCTTGTCATTATAATCTGACACCATATGTACAGGAATGCCATTGGACATCGCGTAATTCTCTACGGCACTCTTGGTCAATCCCCAGGTTGGGGTTGAGGTTACAAGATAGCCATACTGGGTATGTCCAAGAGTGACCTTGCCGCCGTTGATGTTGGCTACAGTGTAGATTTTGTAAAGAAGTACCTCTTTGCTGCCTGAAAGGGAAAGTGAAGTGTACATCCCTTTGTAGTTGTCGCTGACTTCGTAAGTCCCGCTGTCGATGACCTTGGCGGCAGCTGATTTTGCCTTTGCGTAGAATTCGTCAGGATGACCACCGGAAACATTATGGTATTTTTCCCAAGCGGCCTCGTAAAGAGCGACTCTTGACAACAATGCGGCGGCAACCATATTATTCACTGTGTTGGTCTCAGCCTTGGAAGGATCGTAGCAATTGTTCATTGCGAACTCAAGGTCTGCCACAACATTGTCCATCACCAATGTACGAGAATCACGGGCGCGCATTCTGTTCTCTTCTTTCGTGAAATCAACCTCGCTGTCAACCCACACGATGTCTCCGTATGTCTTTACAAGGTCGAAATGATACAAGGCGCGGAAGAACCTTGCTACTCCTTTCCAGTGGTTGCTGACTGTTTCGGACAACCCGGGAACCCGATCAATTCTGTTAAGAAGGATATTGGTCTCACGAATTCTGTCGTAAGGAGTGTTCCAAGAGCCTGAAGAGTTTGGAATATTCTTGGTGAATTCGGTGAATGTGGCGCTTGAATAATCATCAGTGAGCCCTTCTGAGTGGTATTGGCCTTTTGTCCAGCCATTACCGTAGCTCATCGAACTCATATAGCTGTAGAACTTCCAAGAGAAAGTCTTGATGGACGCTTCAGAAGTCCAGTTTGTCGCATCTGAGTTGCTGTCAAGCGGCTTTTTGTCAAGATAGTCAGAGCAGCCGCTCAATCCTATCGCCGCAATGGCGATCAGTGCGAATGAGTATATTGTCTTTTTCATATAATCAATCATATTTCTTATTAGAATGTTATTTGAACACCACAGCTCCACTGACGGTTGAACGGCATTGTACGACCGGCGTAATTGATGTCGATGCCATTGTTGTAGTATCTTGTGGCAGTGGTTCCGCCTGTCGCCTCAGGATCCATAACCCCGTTGAGGTGATCGAAGGTAAGCAAGTTCTGCGCGCTGAAGTAAACACGGAGTTTCTCTACATAAAACTTTCTGGTTATATTCTGAGGAATGGTGTAACCGAAGGTCAGGTTCTTCACTCTGAGGTAAGCCAGATTGCAGAGGTACTTGGTTTGAGGAGCGTAGTTGTTGATGCCTGAGTTGCCAGGAAGTCCGGAAAGTGATCCAAGTGACGCATTGATGTAAGGACGAGGGAATTTGGCGTTTTGGTTGTCTTCAGTCCAATAGTCAAGCTGGTCTTCAAAGATATTCATCTGGGCGCCTGCGGCGTGAGGAATGAACAGAGAAGAATTTGTCCACATATCACGCTTTCCTACACCCTGGAAGAGTACCTCGAAGTCGAATCCTTTGAACATAGCGCCAAGGCGAAGTGAGTACTCGTATCTTGGAAGGGCGTTGCCGATGCGCTTGAGGTCACCGTGATCATCGATTGTTCCTTTGCCACTGTCGATCTTGCCGCTATCGTCCAGATCCTTGTACTTGATGTCGCCGGCGCCGAAACGGAATGATCCGTTCTGCAGATATGACTGGTCAGGAATGTCTGACTTAAGTGTCCCGTCTGAGTTCAGATCCGAAGAGTTGAAGTACCTGTCTGTCTCGAATCCCCATATTTCACCAAGCTGCTTTCCTTCGTACCAACTCTGGAGCGCTCCGGTAGTGTTGTTCCACGTTGTGATTTCTGAGCGGGAGTCCGCCATCGTGAAAGTTCCATAAACGGCGAAATCCTTGTTGAAAGCGTGATTGTAGTCAATTTGAAGTTCCCATCCAGTTGTCTTGAGGTTTCCGCCATTTTCAAGAGGGGCGGTGGCGATGCCTGCATAACGGATGATTTCGTTACCGGCCACAAGCATACCGATATTCCTCCTGACGTACCAGTCGAAAGTGACATTCAACTCGTTGTTGAGGAATCCGGCGTCAAATCCGAAATCCAAAGTACGGATCTTTTCCCAAGTCATATCCGCATTGATGGCATCAGGAGTCTCGGCTGAGGTCTTCTTGTTGAGATCTGTGCCGATCCAGTTGACTGTCTCTGAAGCCATAAGAGGAATGTACGGATAGAAGGAGGTAAGGGCCTGGTTCCCGACAGAACCATAAGAGCCTCTGAGTTTCAGGGAAGGAACATAAGGTTTGATGTTTTTCCAGAAATTCTCCTCAGAGATTCTGTAACCGGCCGAAGCGGAAGAAAAGAACGCCCACTGCTTTCCAGGACGGAAAGAGGAAGAACCATCGTAACGGCCATTGAGTTCTAGAAGGTACTTCTCTTTGTAATTGTAGTTGATCCTGCCAAAGAAACCAGCCGTGGCTCTGTGTCTAAGAGCTTCATTGACTGTCGCTTCCTTGTTCTTCTCGGTGAGGTTCAATGTAGGAAGATCCGGGTACATCACGCCGTTGACAGAGATGGACTGGTTGTCATACTTGAAATCCTCCGCGTTCGCACCTAACTTCAAAGCGAAGTTATGGGAGTCACGAACACTGAATATGTAGTCAAAGTATGCGTTGTAGGTGTTCATCACCTTGCTGACGAATGAACGGCTCATATTGTCGGTGGTGAATGTGTACTTTGAAGGGAATGACCAGTTGGCTACAGAGAACGGAGTCTGCTTGCTGCGGTTCTCATAGTTGTAACGGCCACGTGTGTAGTCTCCGTAGAAAGACAGACCAGGAGCGATGTTGATCCTGATGTTTCCACCAATAGAGAGGTACTGGTCGTTGGATGAGCATACATCTCTATTGGCCAGATATCCGTTTCCGTGACGGAAGTATAGACCTTCTCCGGTTGCTGCCTTTTCGCTTGCGTAAGTGCCGTCAGGAAGCTTGCTGCCGTCTGAGATACCGAATGGGAAGAATGTAGGGAAACGCATAACGTAGTAAAGCATATTCGAAGTGCCGTTGCTGGTCTCGTAGCCGTTAGGGTACTCGAATTCTTTTTCCACGTACATAAGTTTGGTTCCGATGTTGAGCCAATCCTTTATCTGGCTGTTGGTGGAGATGTTGACATTGTAGCGCTCGATGTCATTCTTCTTGGCGGCCTTGAGGTTACCCTCGTTCTTGGTGTAGCCGAGACCGATGTTGTAGTTGGTGTTCCCTGTATTTCCGTTGACACTCAGGTTGTGTGTCTGCGAGAATGAGGTCTTGAACATCTCCTTATTCGGATCGGAAACCCTGTAATAGTAAGGTGTGCCGCCGATGATCTCCCAATCCTCGCCGTATGTGTACACCGGATTGTCGAGGTTGCCGCTATACTTGTCAAACCACTCGGTGATTCCCGGAGCCATTTTGTTATAGTACATACCGAATGCCTCGATGTCCTTTCCGTCAGTATTCTTCTGTGCAAGTATGCCTTCTTCAAGTTGTGCGAGGATACCTTCCTTGTCCGTGATGTACTTAGGAAGGCCGATTGGCTGGTTCCAGGAGAAGTTGTTGGAATATGTGATGGAGACCTTGTCTTTTACGGCGGAACCATCCTTGGATGTGATGAGTACCACACCCCAGGCCGCGCGTGATCCGTAAATGGATGCGGAGGCGGCGTCCTTCAGGACGGATATGCTCTTTATGTTGTCTGGATTGACAAATGACAGGTCAGGAACTTCCACGCCATCAAGCAGTATCAGTGGAGTGTTGTCACCATTGATGGAGCCGGTTCCACGGATCTTGATGGTAGGTGTCGTGCCCATATCATTTGATGTGTATGAGATGTTAAGGCCTGGAACAACACCCTGAAGACCCTTGGATACATCCGTGATAGGCTTGCTTCCGAAAGTCTTGTCAACATCAACCGATGCCACCGCGCCGGTCATATTGACTTTCTTTTGTGTACCGAAACCGACGACTACGACTTCGTCAAGATATTCGGTATCCTCGTGAAGGACGACCTTCATTCCGTTCTTGGCGTTGACCTTGACGGTGGTGTAGCCGAGACAGCCGACCTCTACTGTGGTGCCTTCGGCGACATTGAGTGAGAAAGTTCCGTCAATCTGGGTGACGGTTCCGGTGGTTGTGCCAGGAACCATCACGCTGGCTCCCGGGATCGGGTTGCCGTTGACATCGACGATCGTTCCCTTGACTAGCTGCTGCTGAGCTGCTGCCTCGGGCAGTAAACCAGACTCGGAGGCGGCTGCCGTGGCGCTGAATGACAGCGTGCCGGCGAGCAGCATCATGAGAATGGCGTTTACTTTGTAAGTGCGATTCTTTTTCATTAAATAATGGTTTTGTATTAACTTTATTGGTTGTTAATTAATGTCCATTTTAAAAATCGCGTAGTTTGGTGCGCTGATTTATTCTGCAAATTTAACGTTTTACATCGAATAACCAAAAAAATCCACTAAAACATTCTCCGGCCATCGCGGATGCTGACCGGAATTGCGGGGTGACGTGTCGAGGGCTATCGGTTTATGGGACGGTGCCGGCTGCGGAGCAGTCCCCTGCGCCTCGAATCAAGTTCCGGGAGGTCGGCAGGAGGGACGGCGAATCCTACGAAACGGGACCAGAGGTAATCCACGGCCTGGTCGGACGGGTGGATCATGTCGGCGGCATAGAAACGGTAGTCCCGCAGCTCGTCAAGCACGATCTCGTAGGCTGGAAAATATTCACAACGCTCCGGGAACTTCGCCAAAACCTCGTCCAAAGCAAGCAGAAGGGTGCTTTTGCTGATCTGGTTGCCATGCGCCCCGTCCTTGAAGTGGCGGATGGGAGAGACGGTGAACATGAATTCCTTCTCCGGATGCCGCGCGATCATATTCATGAGCAATGTCGCTGTCTCGCGGACTGAGAGGCGTCTGCGGGTGAACTCCTTCGCCTCGATCTTGAGGCAGTTCGAGACGGTCTCGCCTGAGCGGGTATATTCATAAATCCATGCCGTGCCGAGGGTTATGATGACTTTGGAGGCTGCTTTCCACCGGAGCGAGGCTTCCTTCAAAGATGCATTGGCGACTTGCAGGAACTCGTCCTCGGTGCGGCGGGCGAAGGATGTGTGGTGGCTGAACGAGCAGACGAGGCCGGCACCGGCGCCCATCTGGACGCACTCATCTTTGGAGAACGGGATTCCGGAAGTCAGGCGGGCGACGGAGTTACAAACGGAGACGGGGTTATAAAGTGTGCCGAACGGGTTGAGGCAGACGTCGAAACCGAGGTCAACCATCTTCTGTCCCATGTTGTCGGCGAAGCAGCTGCCGAGGACGAATATCCTGTCTTTCAGCGAGATGCTGACAGCACCGCGGCCGGTTTCCACCGGGGTCTGTAATTTGAGTCCTTCCATACGGGTGCGAAATTACAAAATAATCAGTAATTTTGCATAAACTGCCTCGGAGGCGGGATTTTTCCTTCCGGGCTTATGAATATGAGAAAGAGCGTAATTGTAATAACACTTCTTCTGGCGTCGGCCTTCGCCGGTCGTGCCCAACAAAAGGCTACCTTTACCTACGGTGCTGATTTTCAGTACTATTTTGACAATCGGGAATATGATGGCGCTGGCAACAAGTTCGAGACATCCGGCACGGTTCACGCCGCCAGGCTGACTCCCACGGTCGGTGTCAAGGTGGCGGGCGGCCGGTTCACCCATCAGCTTACGCTCGGAATCGATGTGATGAAGAATATGGGTGAGGCCCCCGTGTCCGAAAGCGACAAGGATCTTCAGAACATAGGACTTTTCCGGGAGATGGCATTCTGGTACGGCCTTGAAAGCCGGCGCGGAAGCGGAAAATTCAATCTCTTGGCGGGAATATTCCCGCGCGGGAACTCCGTTTTCGGCTCGGGTTATCAGGGCTGGGCGGAGGATCCTGTGAAGGCCGATCAGGTTCCGTCCCTGTTCATCTCCGATGTCAACCAGTTTTATGACAACAACATAGAAGGATTACTCCTGAAGTACGAGACCCGGAAAGGCTATTGCGAGGCCGGTTTGGACTGGATGGGAATGATCGGGCACGGCCGGCGTGAGCGCTTCCAGATATTCACATACGGCAATTACGCCCTTGCCGGTGATTTCCTGCGCGCCGGGTGGACGGCGACTATGTACCACTTCGCCAACACGCTTGAATATCGGGGCGTGGTGGATAATATTCTTGTCTCGCCTTTCGTGTCGCTGACCGCCGGGAGACGCGACTTCCGTTGGAACTCCAAGCTCAGCTATATTCAAGGAATACATCAGGACAGGATCAACGAGACGGGGCTTGAGCCTGCGTTCGGCGGGCTGCTGACGCTGAACCTCGCGTACAAGAAACTGGGCGTTCAGAATGATTCCTACTATGGCACGGGACAGATGCCTTACTACTTCACCATTGACGGAGGAGGGAATATGCTCGGACAGGATTTGTACGCCGGAAGTCCGTTCTACCGCGTCTGTGACTATGGCGGGAACTGGAAGCATTCCGGGTTTTATGACCGTGCCGAGATCTACTGGCAGCCGTATATCGCTGATTTCGTGCGTCTGAGGCTTTCCGCCGTGTTCCATTTCACAGGTGATGGATTCCAGGGCAGCCAGCAGAAGCTGAGCGTCCTGTTCTATCTCGGGCGTGCCTTGAACTCCAGGAAAACGGCTAAGGCTTCGGGAGGCTCACGCAGGCAAAGGAATTTTGAAATATATTTATAAGGTATGAAAGTAATATTCAAGTCTATCATTGTCGCCGCTTCCGCCGGATTTCTGTTGGCCGGATGCGGTTCGGGACCCAAGGACGGGGAATATGTCATCCAGCTTCTTACCACGAATGACGTGCACGGAACCTATTTCGATTCCACCTATGTCGGGAACGGGGTGAAGAAGTCCCTTTTAGCCGTCAAGCCGATAGTGGACAGCGTACGTGCGGCGGCCGGTGCCGACAAAGTTGTCTTCATCGATGCGGGGGACTGCCTTCAGGGAGACAACGCCGCGTACTATTTCAACTATGTGGACACACTCTCTCCTCATGTCTATCCACGCCTTGCCGCCTACATGGGCTACGATGCCGTCACGGTGGGCAACCATGACATCGAGACCGGTCACAAGGTCTATGACCGCATCGCCCGGGACCTTGAGTCGCACGGGATTCCGTTTCTGGCTGGAAACGCTATCCGCACTGACAACGGGGAACCGTATTTTCCTTTGTACAAGATCTACAAGAAGGGCGGACTGAAGGTCGCCGTACTGGGTTTCACAAACGCCAACATGAAGAACTGGCTGTCGGAGAAACTCTGGAGCGGAATGACGTTCGAGAGCCTTGTTCCTCTGGTGCAGGAGGATGTGGACAAGGTGAGGGCCAAGGAGAAGCCTGATGTGGTGATCGTGTCCGTGCATTCGGGAACAGGACCCGGAGACGGCTCGATGCTGGAAGGACAGGAATGGATCTGTACAAGAGTCTGCGTGGAGTGGATTTCGTGGTCTGCTCTCACGACCACAGGCCGTTCGTGACCTGCTGTGACAGCATCGGGCTCATAAATTCCGGAAGCCATTGCCGCTTTGTGGGGCACGGAACGGTGAATGTCACCGTTAAGGACGGCAAGGTCGTTTCCAAGACCCATTCCACGGAACTCATTCCGGTTGATCCCCACAGGATTGACGCCCAGATGGAAAGGGACTTTTACGAGGACTATCAGGCTGTGCAGGTCTTCACCACCCAGGAGGTCGGTGAGTTGAAGGTTGATATGCGTACCCGTGACGCGTACAAGGGAATGTGTGATTATGTGAACCTTGTCCACACGCTTTGCCTTGGCTGCGCTCCGGCGCGGATCTCGATCGCGGCTCCATTGACCTATGACGGATTCGTCAATGGTGGGACTTTGATTTACAAGGACTTGTTTACAATTTATCCGTTTGAAAACCAGCTCTATGTGATCACGATGACCGGAAAGGAGATCAAGGACTATCTGGAGGCCTCCTACAACCGTTGGATCGTCACTGCCACGAAACCGACCGACCACGTGCTGAACATAGTCCAGAAGGACGACCCGCGCACGGGCCAGAAGGGTTGGTCGTTCATCGAGCGTGCCTACAACTTCGACTCCGCCGCCGGAATCGACTACACCGTTGATGTCACAAAGCCTTTCGGCTCAAGGATCGTGATCACCTCTATGGCCGATGGAAAGCCGTTCAGTATGGACGAGACCTACAACGTAGCGATGACTTCCTACCGCGCCAGCGGTGGCGGCGGACTCCTCGCCGAGGTCGGAATCGACACGGACAAGATCGCCGAAAGGACCGTTGAATATTACCCGGAGATCCGCGAGATTCTCTATGAATATCTCAAAAAGAACCGTGTGATCGACCCGGCCGTCATCGGTGACCCTGCCAAGATCGGCCATTGGTCTTTCGTGCCGGAGAACATCGCAGGTCCGGCGATCGAGCGGGATATCAACCTCATATTCAAGAAATAACACTAAAATATTCAGATAATGATCAAACGAATTTTAACAGCATTCGCGGCACTCGCCGCCACTCTGACAGTCTCCGCCGCCGAATATGACGGGAAATGGATCGGCTGCGACTATGAGGGTGATGTTCTGAAAGGCAGCACCGTGCTCCCTGCCCGCTACCTTCGCAAGGAAGTGACACTTGACGGCAAGGTGAAGGAGGCGACCCTCCGCATCAGCGGCCTCGGAGTCTATGACACTTGGATCAACGGGGAATATATCACCCGTGACCAGGAACTTTCCCCGACCGTGTCAGAGTACAGGATAAGGGTATATTTCAATGAGTTCGATGTCCGTAAGGCTCTCAAGAAAGGTCAGAACGCTCTTGCCGTAAGCCTTGGCTGCGGCCGTTATACCACGATGAGGGAGCCAGGTATGAAGGGCTTCGGGGTACCGAGGCTTTGGTACCGGTTGGACATTGTTTACACGGATGGCCGCACGGCGACCGTTGTCAGCGACGAGAGCTGGAAGATCACCTGCGAGGGACCGATCAGAGCCAACAACGAGTTCGACGGTGAGACTTACGATGCCCGTAAGGAATTGACCGGATGGACAAAGGTCGGTTACGATGATTCCGCTTGGGCGAAGGCCTCATTGATGGACGCTCCGGGCGGCAGACTGGTTCTCCAGCCTAACCCTAACATCGCTGTTCAGGACATCGTGAAGCCGGTCTCCATCACCAAGACCGATCACGGTTACATCCTTGATATGGGACAGAATATGGTCGGCCGCCTTCAGATCAAGGCCCGAGGACTGCAAAGAGGCGACACCCTCACGATGAAGTTCGCTGAACTTCTCAATCCTGACGGCACTCTCTACCTTGCCAATCTCCGTACCGCAAAGGTCCTTGACACCTACATCGCAAAGGACAGCAAGCCGATCGTCTGGCATCCTGAATATGTTTACCACGGTTTCCGTTACGTTGAGATAAAAGGCTTGAAGAACGAACCTAAGCTCGGCGATTTCGAGGGGCAGGTGATGTACGACAAGATGGCCGTCACGGGACATTTCGAGACATCCAACCCTGTCATCAACCAGATTTACCACAATGCTTTCTGGGGAATCAGGGGCAACTATCGCGGTATGCCTACCGACTGCCCTCAGAGGGACGAGAGGCTTGGCTGGCTTGGTGACCGCACGATGGGTTGCTACGGCGAATCCTACATATTCAACAACCACGCCCTCTATTCCAAGTGGCTGACTGACATCCATGACGGGCAGAACGAGGCCGGCAGCATCTCGGACGTCTGCCCTCGCTACTGGACCCTCTATCAGGACAATTTCACCTGGCCTGGAGCGTTCTTCACTGGCGCGGATATGGTCTATCGCCGATTCGGGGACGACCGGTCCATCAAGGATCACTACGGCGCGATGAAGAAGTGGCTTGAATATATGAGGTCGAAGTACCTGAAGGATGGCGTGATGATCAAGGACACCTACGGGGACTGGTGTATGCCGCCTGAATCTCTGGAACTTATTCATTCACAGGATCCTGCGAGAAAGACAGCCTCGCCTCTGATATCCACTCCATTCTACTTTTTCCTTTTGAACAAGATGATAGAGTTCGCTCCGATCGCCGGTCATCCGGAGGATGTGAAGATATTCAATGAATATGCCGCTGCGGCCCGTGAGGCTTTCAACGCCAAGTATTTCAACGCGAAGGAAGGCTTCTACGGCAACAACACGGTGACGGCCAACCTGCTTCCGCTTTATTTCGGAATGGTTCCTGACGGGCGTGAGGGTGACGTGTTCGAGCACATCGTGCACAAGACCGAGGTGGACTGCGACGGGCATGTGAGCTGCGGGGTTGTCGGCATGATGGTTCTGATGCGCACTCTCACCGAGTTCGGCAGACCTGACCTTGCCCTTAAGATCGCCACGAACGAGACCTATCCAAGTTGGGGTTACATGGCGAAAAACGGTGCCACGACAATCTGGGAGCTTTGGAACGGCAACACCGCCGATCCTGCGATGAACTCCGGCAACCACGTGATGCTTCTCGGCGACCTCGTGACCTGGTATTATGAATATCTTGGCGGCATACGTCCTGCCGAGCCAGGCTACAAGTCAATCGAGCTGAAGCCTTACCCAATCGAAGGCCTTGACTGGGTGAACTGCTCTTATGATTCGCCTTACGGAAAGATTGTAAGCAACTGGAAGCGCACCGGCGACAAGTTCGAGTGGACCGTCGAGATCCCCGCCGGCACCACCGCCACCGCCCTCATCCCCGGCCCCGACAGCTCCCGCGAGTCCAAACTCCTCGCCCCCGGCAAGCACCATTTCGTGACCGAGCTGTAATTCCCGGTCGCTGAACCTGTCGAAGCGACATAGGTGCTGAGCGACATCGAAAAAAAAGCAAATGGCGGATTTTGCACGTTACCAAAATCCACCATTTGATTTTTCGCTGTCGTTCGCTAAGTTTCACTGGCGTGAGCGAAAAAATAAGAAGCTGTTTTGAATTGTTTGAAATGTTCTTTGAGGTGAAAAATCTTCATTTTCTTCCCGCTTCTTCAGTCAGATAGCACCGCTATCTTCCTTGGAAGAAGCGGTCGAAACTGAAGTTTTTCACTCTCAAACCTTCAAACAAACAATTCAAAACAGCTTCTAAAATCCAAAATTTTGGTAATGTGCAAAATTTTGGATTTTCCTTTTTTTCGCGTTCGCCCCAAACTTACTCCCCCAAACTTACTCCCCTAAACAAGAATCCATCAGATCTGCTATCTGTTTGCGGTCAAGATTCTGCCCGATGAAGACAATCTTGATCATACGGTCGCCATAGACCGGATCCCAATCCTTACGCAGATTCTTGTCCCTGCGCATCATCTCCTGAAGCTGATCCTCCGGCATCGTGGCGAACCACAGACCGGCGTCCTTGATGGATTTCTGCACTCCGGACTGCGAAGAGGTAGCACTTGTCCTTCTCGTCCGCAAAATAGCACAGACCCTTGGCCCGGATCACGTTCTTCGGCCACTTTTTGGAGACGAGCCAGTCGAACTTGTTGATGTCCAACGGCTGACGGCGATAATAGACAAAGGTCCCGATGTTATATTCCTCGACTTCGCCACCCTCGTGATCGTGATGATGGTGATGCTCGTGCCCCTCGTGGTGATGCTCGTGGTCGTGTTCCTCGTGATGATGGTCATGTTCATGCCCGTCATGATCCTCATCGTGGTCATCGTCATCATGATCGGCTTCGTTGCCCTCTCCTTCGATGGCGTTGATCCAAGCCGCCGAAGTAGCCGTCTTATCGAAATCGAACATCCTGGTGTTCAGAAGTTTGTCAAGATCGATGTCTCCATAGTCGCACTCGAAGATCGTCACTTTCGGATTCAGAGCCTTCACTATGCTGCGAACCCTGCCAAGCTCCTCGGGCTTAACCTCGGACGCCTTGTTCAGAAGCACGATGTTGCAGAACTCGATCTGCTGGATCACAAGATTCTCAAGGTCATCCTCCTCCAGATTGTCCTTCTTGAGAGCGTCCCCGCAGGCGAACTCACTCTGCATCCTCAGGGCGTCCACAACGGTGACTATGCAATCGAGTTTCGGAATATTCGATTGGGCATATTCAGGAACAAGCTTAGGGAAGGAGCAGATGGTCTGTGCGATAGGGGCGGGCTCGCATATTCCACTCGCCTCGATGACGATGTAGTCGAACTTGCCGGAGCGGCAGAGGTCGTTCAGCTGGGCGACAAGGTCCATTTTCAGCGTGCAGCAGATGCAGCCGTTCTGGAGAGGGACAAGGCTGTCGTCCGTGGTGCCGACAACGCCGCCTTTCTGGATGAGGTCCGCGTCGATGTTCACCTCGCCTATGTCATTGACGATGACGGCGAACTTGATGCCTTTCTTGTTAGAGAGTATTCTGTTGACCAGAGTTGTCTTGCCGCTCCCGAGGTATCCCGTCAGAAGCAGCACCGGTATTTCCCTGTTTTCCACTGTTATTGTCATGGTTATGCTGTTGTTGTCATATTGTCGCAAAATTATAATATTTACTTTGGTTTAGCAAATCGGACGCTGGCTGATGAGCAGGTCTGCTTCGTGAGTGTGGTGGCGGTTCTTGCGCACGAGGCGATGCTTGGGGAATGCTTCGTGAGTGTGGTGGCGGTTCTTGCGCACGAGGCGTGGCTTTGGGGAATGACGACGCGCGTGATGAGGCCGCTATGGCGCGCGATAAACAAGAGAATGAATTTTCCTTGGAATTTAATAGGTGATGCCAGTTGAAGTTCTTGTGCAAATGAAGATATTTTACTAAATTTGCGCTCATGCAGGTAAAAACAGTCCTGAGGTATGCTTGAAGGTATAAAGACAGATATCGAAAAGTTGATCGCGCTGTACGAAGCGGAAAGGTCTGAGCGTGAAAGGCTCCAGGCTGAGTTGGTGCGGTGCGGGGCTGAGAATGAGTCCTGTAGGAAGCGGATTGAGGATTTGGAACAACAGGTGAACAACCTTCATCTGTCCGAAGCTTTCGGAGTGGGCGGAGACAGTTCCGCCGCCAAGGAAAAGATAGAGAGACTTATCAAGGAGATTGACAAGTGCATCGCCTTGCTTGAGAATTAGGAATGGGACAGAACATCAAGATAAAGATCGCGGGCAATGAATATCCCCTCGTCGCCTCCTCTCCTGAGATGGAGCGGATGATGAGGCTTGCGGCGGACGCCATCAACCAGAAACTGGCGGCTTACGACGCGAAGTACCCGAACAAGACCCTTTCCGACAAACTTTCCTTTGTGGCTCTGAACGAGGCGGTCGGAAGGTTGGCCTACCAGAAGAGAGTCGCCGACGCTGATGCCGAGGCGAAAAAACTTCAGGAGGATGTTGAGTCCTACATCAAGAATATTGAAAAAGACGGCCGTTAGTCCCACGTGCTCAAATCAACAAGTTCCACGGAACCGAGTTTGCTCGAGCCGGCCATGACGGACCAAGGTTACCTTCGGGGATTGCGCCTGTGTGCGTGACGATGGATTTCTGAACCGGTGCGGATCTCAAATCTTATTCATTAAGATTTCTGACAAGCGGCTAACGGCTTTTTTTAATGTTTCTTAGACGATCGATCAGTTTCCGTTCCGGACTGTCGGTCGTTTTTTTTGCGCCGGCCTGTTACGGATGACGCTGTGGATGGACAGGGGAGGACTGCCACGGTTACATATAAGGGAATATTAGAACATTTAAAATATTTATTGATATTATGTTGCAATTTTTTATAGGAGTCCTGATCGGCGCTGTAATCGCGCTGGCGGCTTACATAATCATTCAGAGAATAGTTCTGAAAGGGCAGAAGAACGAGATCATCGCCAAGGCCGAGATCGAAGCCGAGGGGATAAAGAAGGACAAGATCCATCAGGCCAGGGAGAAGTTCCTCCAGCTCAAGAGCGAGCACGAGCAGTACATCAACGAGAAGAACAGCCAGCTCAAGGACGCCGAGAACAGGATCAAGCAGAAGGAGAACTCTCTGAACCAGCAGAATTCCGAGCTTCAGAGGAAGATGCGTGACGCTGACAACGCCAAGGCGAGTTTCCAGGCCCAGCAGGAGACCCTGACCAAGAAGACTGAGGAATATGAAAGACTCAGCGCCCAGGCCAACAAGCAGCTTGAGACGATCGCCGGAATGAGCGCGCAGGAAGCCAAGAACATTCTTATTGAGAATATGAAGGCTGAGGCGAGGACCGAGGCTCAGGCCTATCAACGACACGATGGACGAGGCTCGCCTGAACGCTTCCAAGGAGGCCAAGAGAATCGTCATCAACACCATCCAGAGAACGGCCACCGAGACCGCCATCGAGAACGCCGTGACGACATTCCCGATCGAGAACGATGAGATCAAGGGAAGGATTATCGGTCGTGAGGGACGTAATATCCGTGCCCTTGAGGCTGCCACAGGTGTCGAGATCGTGGTTGACGACACACCTGACGCCATTCTTCTTTCCGCGTTCGATCCTGTCCGCAGGGAAGTTGCCAGACTCGCCCTGCACCAGCTTGTCGTTGACGGACGAATCCACCCGGCGCGTATCGAGGAAGTTGTGACCAAGGTTCAGAAACAACTTGAGGACGAGATACTTGAGACAGGTAAGAGAACCTGCATAGACCTTGGGATCCACGGACTGAACATCGAGCTCGTGAAACTGATCGGCCGAATGAAATACCGTTCATCCTACGGTCAGAACCTGCTCCAGCACTCCCGTGAGGTCGCCAACATCTGCGCCATCATGGCAGCCGAGCTCGGTCTGAATCCTAAGCTCGCCAAGAGGGCCGGTCTCCTGCACGACATCGGTAAGGTTTCCGAGGAGGAGCCGGAGCTTCCACACGCATTGCTTGGTATGAAACTGGCCGAGCAGTACAAGGAAAAGCCTGAGATCTGCAACGCCATCGGCGCGCACCACGAAGAGATCGAGATGACATCGATCATCTCTCCTATCGTAATGATCGGTGATGCGATTTCCGGTGCCCGTCCTGGAGCCCGTCGTGAGGTCATCGAGTCTTACATCAAGAGGCTCAAGGGAATGGAAGACCTTGCCGCCGCCTATCCGGGAGTCACAAAGAGCTACGCCATCCAGGCCGGCCGCGAGCTCCGCGTCATTGTTGGCGCCGAGGAGGTCAGCGATGACCAGGCCGGAAGACTCTCCGCTGACATCGCCCAGAAGATCCAGGAGGAGATGACTTATCCGGGACAGGTCAAGATCACTGTGATCAGAGAGACCCGTTCCGTAGCCTACGCTAAATAACATTCTGAATATAACGGCAAATGTTTTGACGCTATGACACATACTTTCAAAAAAGCTGTGGCGTTGGTGGCTGCACTCCTTATCGGGAGTGTGGCCTCTTTCGCGCAAGCCCCGGAGGCCACCGCCAAGTGGTCGGTTTCCAGCAAGGTGGTTTCAGAGAATGTCTATGAACTGACATTCAAGGCCAGCATTGTGGATGGATGGCACATCTACACTGTGGATCATGCCTACAATCCTATTTCCATCGAATTCGCCTCCGATCAAGGATATTCATTGGTCGGTGGTCTCAATCAGGTGACAAAACCGTCTGATTTCCAAGGAGAAAAAGTTTTCTTTGATTCTGTGACACTCACTCAAAGGGTCAAACTGACCGGCAGTGAGGCCACGGTCACAGGTGAAGTCTCATGGAGCGGATGCAACGACAGGTTCTGCGCGGCTCCGGAATCATGGGAATTCTCCGTTCCGCTTGCTGCGGCTGTACCTGCGGCGAGTGCGTCTTCGGATGACGTTACCATTGACACTAAGTCGGAAGAGGCCTCTTCATCGCTTGAGGCCGGTATCGCATCCGGTGATAATAGCGATAACGAAGGGTCTCTGTGGGCTTTGATCATCGAAGCCATCCTGTGGGGATTCGCCATGCTGATGACCCCATGTGTGTTCCCGATGGTGCCGATGACGGTGTCGTTCTTCATGAAACAGTCCTCGACCGCCGCTGAAGGCCGCTTCAAGGCTTTCATCTACGGTCTCTTCATTGTCCTTTTGTACACTGTTCCGATCAGTGTGATCATCGGCCTGACATGGATAATCGGAGGGAATACGGTCACCGCCGACATATTCAACTGGCTTGCGACACACTGGCTGCCGAACCTGATATTCTTCATCGTGTTCATGATTTTCGCGGCATCCTTCTTCGGCGCCTTCGAGATAGAGCTGCCGTCCAGCCTTGCCAACAAGAGTGACGCGAAGTCCAGCGGCAAAGGACTCGGCGGCATATTCTTCATGGCTCTGACCCTTGTGCTGGTGTCATTCTCATGCACCGGTCCTATTGTCGGCACGGTGCTGATCAAATCAACTCAGGGAGAGTTCTGGACTCCGATGGTCACGATGCTCGCCTTCTCCGTCGCCTTCGCCTTGCCGTTCACGATCCTGGCGATGTTCCCGTCGCTGCTGAAAAAGATGAAAGGCAAGTCCGGCTCTTGGCTCAACAGTGTCAAGGTCGTGCTCGGCTTCATCGAGGTAGCGCTTGGCTTCAAGTTCCTCAGCGTCGCTGACCAGACCTACCACTGGGGACTGCTTGACAGGGAAGTATATTTAGGAATATGGATCGTCACGTTCTCGCTTCTCGGATTTTACCTTCTTGGCAAGCTACGTTTCAAGAATGACGATCCTGTGGAGCATGTCTCTGTGCCGAGGCTTGGCCTTGCGATCGCCGTCTTCACATTCGTGGTCTATATGATTCCGGGAATGTGGGGCGCTCCGCTGAAGGCTCTGTCCGGCTACCTTCCTCCGCTTGAGACTCAGGATTTTGTGGTTTACAATTATGCGGACACTCCGGTGGGAACGGTCACTTCGACAGGCTCGGTGACCATCGAAGCGACCGAAGAAACCAGCACATCGACAAGCTCAGTGACCGGTGTCTTCACCTACGGCCAGAAGTACGACCTCAAGATGCCGCTCGGTCTGACCGGCTACTTCACCCTGGAGGAAGGCCTCGCCGCCGCTAAGGCCCAGGGCAAACCCGTCTTCGTCGACATCACCGGCCACGGCTGCGTCAACTGCCGCGAGATGGAACAGCGCGTCTGGAGCGATCCGAGAGTCCTGAATATTCTCAGGAATGAATATGTCCTTGTGGCTCTTTATGTGGATGACAAGACCAAACTCGATGAGGCGGAATGGCTGACCACTCCGGATGGCAAGACCTTGAAGGAGATCGGTCGTGTGAACTCTTACATAGCCCGTACACGGTTCGGAGTAAACGCCCAGCCGAACTATGCCCTTCTTGACGCCGAAGGCAACCAGCTTGCCCCGGTCCGTGGCTATAATCTTTCCGTTGATGGTTTCATAGCCTTCCTCAACTCCGGCCTGAAAATAGCCGTGGCACTTAGAAGCTGTTTTGAATTGTTTGTTTGAAGGTTTGAGAGTGAAAAACTTCAGTCTCGACCGCTTCTTCCAAGGAAGATAGCGGTGCTATCTGACTGAAGAAGCGGGAAGAAAATGAAGATTTTTCACCTCAAAGAACATTTCAAACAATTCAAAACAGCTTCTTAACGTGCTGTAAATGAATATAAAGACCGAAGTCCTGATGCCGTTACCAGCGTCAGGACTTTGGTCTTTTGATTGATTATGAGCCGCTTATCCGCCACGTATATTCATTGGTTCAGAAAGATGTTCGCTTTCCGGACAAAATTCGTTATAATTGCGGCAATGCCATACCACTGGGCAGAGTGGAGCCGCAAAATATGATAACCCCAAAATAAAACGAGACTTATGGTCCAGACTTTAATAGCCAACTCAGGAATACAGTTTTTCTCCAGAGAGATACTTATGGATGCGAACGACGGATTCAGACAGGTCTTTTACGAATGGTTTGATGAGGAACAGGTCGAGCAGGTTCTTGAGTATGCCTACGAGATCAGGCAACTTGACAAGGATGGTTTCGGAGCAGGCGCGAATTATTCCCGGAGGACCCTGATGACATTCGCCTTCCTGGAGATTCTGGCCAAGTACCCTGCAAACACCGATGCGAAAGCGATTCTGGACAAATGTGTCGCGATGGAACGGAAGGATTACACCGATGCCGTCGCCAGCCAAAGCGTCGCCAGTCTCGATGCGTTCATGAAGAAATATCCGGATTCCGCGTTCCGGGAGGATGTGGCCGACAGGATCGATGATCTTCCTCTCTGGCTGAAAGCCAAAGGCCAGAATACGATAGATTCCTACAAGCGGTATCTCGCCGAGTCCGAGCACCGGATCTACAAACAGGAGGCCGATGACGCCATCGCCGACCTGTCAACCTCGCAGGCTTATTTCAACTCCCTCCGTGTCAACACCATCGACGCGCTGAAGCAATTCCGCAAGGATTATCCCGCCAGTTCCTATGACAAGCGCGCCTCCAGCAAGATCGCCCGCCTGATGGCGGACAAGTTCACGTCTGAATCCTCCTATGCGGACAAAAGAATGGCCATGGAATATGCCGCTGATGACGAGACAATCAGGTATGTGGGCGACAAATACGCCACCGCCACCCGGAATAATGAAGCATATTCCTTGGTTTACAAGACATCGGCGTCACAAAGTAGGTCGTCAGATGCATCATCCCGCGGAAGTTATAGGTCCAGCCAATCTTGCATACGCTTTGGATTAACTTTGTCAGCGGATGTTGGATATTCTTATGACACTGGTTATGAGGCATATCCTTTCTCAATAGCTGCAGGTGGGATGATAAGGTTCGGAGACCAGAGACATCCGTTGAATCTTATTATCGGAGCCAAGGCTCTGATGGCCTACACAAAAATAAGATATGATGATTCTTCCTATGGCTCAAAGGAAAGCCTGACCGTAAATGAGATGGTGATTCCGGTGGATTTGAACTGGAATGTCATCACTTCCGAATATACGTCAATGTATGTTGGTGTTGGCTGCCAATATGGTTTTCAGACATCACGTGCCATTAAAGCGTCATACGGTTTCGCATGGGCCAAAGGTGACTGGCACTGTTACTATATTCATTATATTAAAGGTATGTTCAAAGGATTCGATAAAATCTCTCCATTCCTTGGCATGAGCTACACTTATTATTTCTAGTCCGCCATTCATTCAGGGAACGTTTGAAATTCTATGACATGGACATATTGAGGGATTTCATAAAGTACGCCAGTGACTCTTCCCTGCGTGAGCGGGAACGTACCATGTTTCCGGCCAAATCTTTCGTCTCCGGCAGGAAGACCGGCGTTGTGGTCTGGAATATTTCCGAGGACACTCCTTTGGAATTCAAGGTTTCTGTCCCGGCCAGGAAGTTGGTTTTGGCTCAATCGCCGGAAGACACCGCTCTGTCATCCACGTCTGACGGGCATGTTCTGGCACCTCAAAGCATCGCCCTCCTTGTGTTTGAATAGTCTTATTTTGAAAATTATCTGAAAAACGAAGAAGCCGACCGATGAAATGGCCGGCTTCTCTATTTAGAGTCTTTTTATTACCTCTTTGAGGTGACGTCAGCCTCGTACTTCTCGACGGAAGCGATGAAGTCCTGGCCTACAGGAACACCGTTCTTGAGGTTGAAGTAGTCGTAAACGGCTCCGAACGGAAGTGACTTGGCCTCTTCCAGAAGGGCGAGACGCTGGAAGTACTTGCCGTTGTCCTCGTACTTGCGGAGGGTCTCAAGCGGCTCAAGGAAGGCCTGAAGCATACACTTCTGGGTCGAGCGGGTGCCGATGATGTAGGCTCCGATGCGGTTGATCGATGCGTCGAAGTAGTCAAGACCGATGTGTGTGCGGTCGAGGGCACCTGCGCGGACAACCTCCTTGAACAGGTCGAGGGTCTGGTCGTTCATCGTGACAACGTGGTCGGAATCCCAACGTACAGGACGGCTAGTGTGGAGCATCAGCTCAGGCACGAAGAGAAGGAGGGAAGCGACCATATCGCTGATGTTCTCGGTCTGCTCGTAGTGGCCTGTGTCAAGGGTGTACATAAGCTTGCGGGTCGAGCAGTAGCCGGTCACGAAGTCGTGTGAGCCGACGGTGTAGCTCTCAAGGCCGATTCCGAAGAGCTTAGCCTCAAGGCAGGTCTTCATTCCCGGCAGATCCTCGGCGAGAATCTCGTCCAGGGACTGCGCCATAATCTCACGGTAGCGGAGACGCTCCACGGTCTGGTCCTTCGATCCGTCGTGAACCCAGATGTTCATGATACAAGGGTCGCCCTGGAACTTGCCCATCGCGTCGGCCACCCTGCGGCAACGCTTTGTGTGCTCGATCCAGAAGTCACGGATGGACTTGTCCGGGTTGGCGAGTGAGAGGTCACCGCTCTTAGGATGCGAGAAGGATGTGGAGTTGAAGTCGAGCTTCATCCCGTTCTCCTTACCCCATTCCATCCAGCTCTGGAAGTGAGCCGGCTCAACCTCGTCACGGTCAATGTGCTTGCCCTGGAAATCACCGTAGATCTCGTGCAGGTTCAGACGCTGTGTTCCACCGAGGAGGCTCTTCACGAACTTGATGTCGCTGCGGAGCTCGTCGATGTTGCGGGCGCGGCCAGGGTAGTTGCCGGTCGCCTGGATTCCGCCTGTGAGGGCGGTGTCGTTCTCGAAGCCCATCACGTCGTCAGCCTGCCAGCACTGGAGGGAGATCGGGGTCTTCTCAAGAAGCTCTATCGCTTTGTCTGTGTCCACGCCGATGGCGGCGTAACGCTCTTTGGCCATCTCATAGGCCTTGGTTATCAGATTCTCGTTCATATTATTTTTAGTTTATGATTTGTTATATTCTCAAAATTGATTCCGGAACAGTCCGCTCTTTGTCGTTGAGGACTAACTCCTTGGCTCGTAGGTGATTGTCTGGATGGAGTTTCCGATGATGCGGCGCATATCCCAACGGTCTCCCACAAGGCCGGCCACCTTGGCCTGGAGCATGATGTTGCCGATCGCCGTGCCCTCCATCGGACCTGCGATGACAGGGATTCCGAGTGTGTCGGCCGTCAGCTGGCACATAAGTTTGTTGGCCGATCCGCCACCGATCACGTGGAGTTTCTCGATCTTGAATGACGCGAATCCCTGAAGCATCCCGATGACTTCCTTGTACCTCTTGGTGAGGCTGTGATAGATGCAGCTGATCATCTCACCATCATTCTCCGGAACCCTCTGGCCTGACTCCTGAAGGGCCGCCTTGATCTCGGCGTACATATCCTTCGGAGCGGCGAAACGTGGATCGTCCGGGTTGATCGTGGACGGGAAGTCGATGGCCTCGCGGGCCATAGCCTCCATCTGGGCGTATGAATATTTCCGGCCTTCCGCCTCCCAGGTCTTGCGGCTCTGCTCCAGCAGCCACATTCCCGTGATATTCTTGAGGAATCTGGTCGTGCCTTCTATTCCACCCTCGTTCGTGAGGTTATATTCATAAGACTTTTCATCGATGATCGGGGTCTTGGACTCGATGCCCATCAGGCTCCAGGTGCCGCTGCTGAGGTAGGCGAAGTTCTCGCCGGACGCAGGTACGGCGGCGATGGCTGAGGCTGTGTCGTGTCCGGCTACGGCGATCACAGGAACCGCCTCCATTCCGGTCTCCTCGCAAAGTTCCTTTTTGAGCACACCGACCTTAGTACCCGGCTGGGTGATGTCAAGCAGTAGGGAAGGGTTGATTCCGAGACGCTCAAGCAGGTCTCTCTGGAAGTCCCTTGTGCGCGGGTTGATGAGGCCCGATGTGGACGCGTCGGTATATTCGCAGACCATCTTTCCGGTCAGCATATACGCCAGCAGGTCAGGCATAAAGAGGATCTTGTCGGTCTGAGGCAGCCTTGAACCGGCTTCCTTGCTTTGCGCGTAGAGCTGGAAGATGGTGTTGAAGTTCATTATCTGGACTCCGGTGACGGAGTAGAGCTCCTCGCGGGGGATGATTTCAAAGACCTCCTCAGGGATTCCGTCGGTGTAAGGATCCCTGTAAGCCCTTGGCATTCCGATGATTCCGCTGTCCTTGCCGATGTGGCCGAAATCCACGCCCCAGGTGTCGATACCGATCGATTCGATCTTCACGCCCATTCCGGCGACCTTTTTCAGAGCAGCTTTGAAGTGGTCGAAGAGGGAATTGATGTCCCAGTAATATTTTCCGTCTATCTCCTTGACGGCGTTCGGGAATCTATAGACTTCCTCTGAGGTAAGCTTATCGTTTTCGACAGTTCCGATGATGGCTCTGCCGCTCGTGGCTCCGAGATCAAATGCTAGAAATTTCATAAATTACGTGGCTTTTTTTGTGCTTTACAAATTTTGTTTTTTTTCGCTGTTTTACCGCTGAATATTTTGATATTATAACTTGGAAATTTGATTGGGAATTATTTTTTGCTATATTTGTGACGCACAATTAGTAACAAAAGGTCTGCAAACTATGGCTTCGGTTCATCTCAAATATTTGGCGGTTAATCCTGTTGACCTCAAGTGGGGGACTGCCGTCAACTCGGTGGGTTTTCAGGAGATCGCTCCCGGAATGGACTATCCGCCTCGCAACCATCCGTCGCGCTATGTGTTTTCCGTCGCCAGCGGAAGGATTCTCCAGGAATATCAGCTCCTTTACATAACAGAAGGCAAGGGCCGGTTTTCCTGCGAGACCTTGGGACGGTCGAAGTCAATCCCGGTCAAAGGCGGGATGATGTTCCTGCTTTTCCCGGGCGAGTGGCATTCCTACTATCCTGACAAATCGACGGGGTGGAAGGAATATTGGATCGGCTTCAACGGGGAGTTCATCGACAATCTGATCAGGCAGGGCTTTTTCTCGAAGGACAGACCGCTGTTCAAGGTGAATATCCACGTGGACATAGTGAACCTCTACACTTCCGCTATCAACGCCGCCGTGGCTCAGGAGTCTGGTTTCCAGCAGGTTCTGGCCGGCATAGTGGACCGACTGCTCAGCCTCGCGTATTTCTACGACAGGAACTCGCAGTTCCAGGAGTCGGACACGGCGAACAAGATCAGTCAGGCGAAGGTGATGATCCACAGCCATTATATGACGATCTCTCCGGAGGAGGTGGCGGCGAAGCTGTGCCTGAGCTATTCCTCTTTCCGCAAGACTTTCAAGGAATATACCGGGTTCTCGCCGGCGAGGTTCATCAACGAGGTGCGGATGAGCAAGGCCAAGGAGCTGCTGACCAACACGACGATGAGCATCAAGGAGGTGGCCTACAATGTTGGCTACAACAATCATGACTATTTCTTCACCGCCTTCCGCCATATGACCGGCCAGACCCCCGCCGAATATCGCAACGCCACCCAGGTCGCCAAGTTGTAGGCTGTCCGGTCTAAACAGGCATGATGGAAAATAATCTGCTTTGTATTACAAAATGTTATACATTTGCAAGCAAAGCGATATATAATGGAAGCAATAGCAACACGAGGGAATGTCAAAAAGTTGACTGCATTCAGGCTAAATGCCGATCTGGTCGCCCGTCTCAAGGTTTTGGCAAAAAAAGATAACCGCAGTCTCAACAATTATGTCGAGAATGTTCTTATGTCTGTAGCCTACAATGAGCCTAATGAGACAACAAAAGCTGCCTTGAAGGAGGCCGAAGAAAGTAAAAACCTCGAAGAGTTCGACTTGGATGCTTTTAAGAAATATGTGGCCTCATTGTAGTATGTGGAAATTTGTTCAGACAACCCAATTCAAGTGAGAATGCAGGAAACACGCGAATAATAAGAGGTGTGGCGGAAGATCCCGGGCTTATGCATCGGGTGAAAAAAGAGGCTATCCTCACCCGACTCCAATCAGGGATATCTTTCCGGGTGTCTAACCACTCCTTTTTCACCCGGAATAATAGTTGGGGAATATATACAAGTTGACTACCTTCCTTCGCATCGTGCCGACATATTCACAAAGTGCGGGTGACGCCAGCGCGTATGTAACTGCTTGGCGACCGCTTGCATACCACGTTAGTCAACTGCTATATAGTTACCAAATATTAGAAGCTGTTTTGAATTGTTTGAAATGTTCTTTGAGGTGAAATCTTCATTTTCTTCCCGCTTCTTCAGTCAGATAGCACCGCTATCTTCCTTGGAAGAAGCGGTCGAAACTGAAGTTTTTCACTCTCAACCCAGCGCCCGAACCGAGGGCAATCGAACTTGTTCGGATTGCCGAGGTGAGCAGCAGGGAAAGAGCTTGCTCTTAACCTTCAAACAAACAATTCAAAACAGCTTCTTATTGTTCAGTAATGATTCGTACCGGGCCGAGGAGGCCGGAAGGGAGGAGTTTGTCGGTGGACTTGTAGAAGCGGCGGATGGCGGTGACGGGGTGTTTCTCGCCGGGTTGCACATCGCCGATCATACGGTTGCGCCAGACGTTGGTGATCTTGATTTCCAATAGGTTGTCTCCTTCTTTGAGAAGCGGCTTGATGTCGGCGGTTCTGAACGGGGCCTTCCAGAGGACGCCGGCTGGGGTGCCGTTGATGGAAAGGTCTGCGATGTTCTTCACGACTCCAAGATCTATGAATATCCTTGCGCTGGTGGCCAGCTGGGTGGAGTCGATAGTCACCGTGGTCTTGTAGATGGCGGTGCCGGAGAAGTATTTCACGATCGGGTTCTCCTTCCTGGTCCAGGACACCAGTTCCGGGAACTCCTCGTCGGCGGTGCCGCCGTTCTTCTGGTCGAAATGCACCTGCCAGGTCGAGGTGACGGTCTGGATTGTGGTCGCTTCGACAGGCTCAGCGACCGAATTTTGCTGGTCTCTGAGAGATATTCCTTGGTCACTGAGCTTGCGTTGTGCTGAGCTTGCCGAAGTATCGAAGTGGCCGGCACTCACCAGCGAATCAACCGGGTGAACCTCAGTAGAGTCCGATGTGCAAATCATAGTTGTGTCTGTCGTATTGACAAACACAGTGTCGATGGTCACCTTGATCTGCGGCCTGTTTGACAGCACGACAAACCTAGCGTCGGCGGAGAGCAGCGGAAGCGAGACGGTCGAACGGCCGTTGCCGAACTTGACATCGGCGTCCGTGACATCCCCATTCTCAGGATTGAATATGGCCGCGAACTTACCGCCGTCCCGGAAACTGAGCTCAACATTGGAATCCTTTCCGGAGAAGTTTCTCACCCAGTAGATCTGTGTGCTGTCCGGTAGGGTTCTGTGGACATATTTAAAGTCTCCGTAACTGTCCGGAGCGTTCGCCGGCGCCTCGACAGCATTTTCCTGGTCACTGAGCGACATATTTCGGTCACTGAGCTTGTCGAAGTGACCTGCGGAGCCACCTGTCGCTTTGATGGTTGGTGAGCTATGCCGAACCACAGGCTCCGCGACCGGTGAAGTGACCGTGGCCCTGAAATCCGGCTGAATCCCGCTGCGCCTCAAACAGTCTTCAAGCCCTTTGGCAAATACATTCTTCCTGCGCGAATGCCAGATGTCATCCACAATCGAGGCGAAAGCCCTGTCGTCAGCCTTGAGCCCCGCGCAACTCTTCGGCTCCTTGCCGCAGATGATCACCCCAGCGTCGGCGAACTCCTTTATCTTTTTAAGAATATCCAAGGACATCACCTCGCAGTTCCTGTCCAGCCACAGAACCCTGTATCGCGCTCCCGACGGAGCCACGAGTGTCCTGTTCTCAACCTTGATCCCGGACCTGAGCACGGTCGGATTCGCGAAATCGTAGTTATACCCGTCAGGAACCTGCGGCAGACTGCTGAAAGCCTGTCCACCGTAGAGCCCCGTGATATTCAAGTCCTCTCCGTAATATAGTAATATGTCAGCGACGGAGTTTCCCTGCTGGAGCATCGAGCTGGAGCGGGCAAGGTAGTCGGTCAGTACCCATGCATATTCACCCCACGTCTCGTTCCGGTGCAGCCACTGCCCGTAGCGGAAGAGCTGGAGGCCCGGGAGATATTGGTCGTTCGGCTGCGAGGCGGACTCGTGGATCACGAACCTGTTGACACCTGCGCTGAGCCCCACATCGGCGATATACTTCATATTCTCTGGGCAATATGTGTATGCCCTTCCTTCGTCCCCGTTCACGGAGAAGGATTCCGCAGCCACGAGCCGTTGTCCGTAAATATGTGACACAGAGGCTGATTCCCTGATGTCGCAGATCGCTGACGGCACGGCCGATCCGGTCGGAGTGTTCTCCATCCAGAACGCCGCCATCGGAATCGTGGCCTTGATCTTAGGATCCATTCCGTCTCCGGTGTAGGCACGGCTTGCCTCGTGGGATTCCGTGTAGCGGCCAGCAAGGTCATATTCATTGACTATCTCATTGATTCTGTCGTAGTTCTCGCAGAACAGTTCGCCGAGAGTGCGGCGCCAGTCCCAGAGGAAACGTTCGCTCATCTGGGAACTGCCGATGATCTCGCCCGCGAGTACCGGCAGCCACGGCAGCAGATCGTAGCCCCGGCGCGCCTTGAACTCCTTGGCGAGCTTCGGTGTCCAGGTATATGCCCCGGCCTCGTAGCTGTCAACCAGCAGATATCGGATGCCTTTTTCGCCGAGCATCCCGTCGGCCGCATCCTTATAAAGATCGAGATAGGTTCGGAAATATCTCATCCAGGCGTCCGGATCAAGCTTGTCAACCTCCAGCCCTGTCGCTTCCGGAGAGGCTGGGTGGTTGATCTTTCCGGTGATCGACCATCCGAATCGGTAGATTCTCCAGCGTCCGGCCGGCAGCGAGCATTCCAGTTTTCCGTCCGCGGTCATCTTCCCGGTGAGGTCGATGATGTCCGAGGTCCTGATCGCGTCCTTTGAATACGGTGTGTGGCATTTCCAGAAATCGTGGATGATTCCGAATCCGCCAAGTTCCTGGCTGTGATTGATTTTCATTACCGTGAACAGCTCCAGTGACTCCAGCTTCTCGCCTTTGACCCTGAAGAATTGGGCGCAGGTAGGAGGAACGTTCACCGTCAGGTATGGCAGTACGGTCGGCTCAATGTCGCAGACCTTCCGCCATTTCAACCCATCGTCGCTGCATTCGAGAATATTCCGGCATTCCGGTTTCCCGGTTCTCGGCCTGTCGCCCATAGCCATTGTCTTTAATGTCAGAGACTTGATTGTCTGCGGCTTCCGGAACTCGACGCTGATTGTGGATTCGCTCTTGCTGACCTGCGCTCCGAGCGCTTTCATCGACTTGTCTGAATATGGCAGCCTGACAGCGAGGACGTACAGATCCTTGCCATAAGGCTCTATCTTGATGCGGTCGTTGTCTGTGTGATAGTCTTGGTACGGGCCGACAACATTGTAGAGGTCAGGAAGTTGCACGGAAATCTTGCCTCCTCTGGTGTCGATTGACCTCCATTCGAGTTTCTTTATCGCATCCTCCGGCTTCACCCACGTTCCGCCGGTCGAGCTCCAGCCCGGTGCACTTGCGATAGTGACATCCATATCCAGCGAGTCGGCCAGATTCAGCGCGAACCGGAAAGCGTCTTTCCAACCGTCGCTGAGGTAGGGGAGTTTGACCTTGGCCGCTCTCGGCATATTCACTCCGCCCGCGTCGAACTGGTGGAAGCCGCCGATCCCGTTGCGTTTCATCCATTCGATGTCCTTGCGGATGCCTTCCTTTGAGACGTTCCCGTCCATCCAGTGCCACCAAACCTGCGGCCTTGCGTCTTTCGGCGGTGTCTGAAAAGACTTTACAAGCGCGGATGTGTCCGCCTTTCTGACCAATGAATATGTCTGTGTGGAGTCCGTGTCCGGAGTGGCTGACAGGGGGTGTGCCAGCAGAAGTGTCAGTGTCGTGAGTGCTATGCCGATCTTCATATTCCTTATTAATAATATTCAAAGATAGGCATCTCTTCCCATTATTTCAAGGTTTTTGGATTATGGCAGTGTGAAGAATTTGGGACAACCTTTAAAAACTGATGCTTTATGTTTGATTTTTGGCAAAATTGTCAAAATATTCGAAACGAAAGTCGATTTGGCACTGATAATGCATAAGGAAGGACAAAGAGTTAATTGGTTCTAATAGGATTTTATCTTTCTAATCTATTAGCCTATGGGGACTGTTTATCATACGTTTTATTCATAATTAGGTTTGTATTAAGTGGGAAAGGTCGGGGCTGTGAAGTTCCGGCCTTTTTTGATTTTATCAAAAAAGGCCGGAACTTTGTTCCTTATTCACCCCCAGTCACTATCGTGACAGCCCCAGAGGGGCACTGGGGACCGGATTCCCCAGACCCCTTGCGTCGCTCCGCTCCGGGCGGTTTGGCAAAAAAGGCCGGAACTTTGTTCCTTATTCACCCCCAGTCACTATCGTGACAGCCCCAGAGGGGCACTGGGGACCGGATTCCCCAGACCCCTTGCGTCGCTCCGCTCCGGGCGGTTTGGCAAAAAAGGCCGGAACTTTGTTCCTTATTCACCCCCAGTCACTATCGTGACAGCCCCAGAGGGACACTGGGGACCGGATTCCCCAGACCCCTTGCGTCGCTCCGCTCCGGGCGGTTTGGCAAAAAGGCCGGAACTTTGTTCCTTATTCAACCCCCCAGTCACTATCGTGACAGCCCCAGAGGGGCACTGGGGACCGGATTCCCCCGACCCCTTGCGTCGCTCCGCTCCGGGCGGTTTGGCAAAAAAGGCCGGAACTTTGTTCCTTATTCAGCCCCAGTCACTATCGTGACAGCCCCAGAGGGGATTATAACTTGCGGTTTTTGTAAGAGTCGATGCAGTTTGGAATTATGCGCTTGTAGTGCTCGCTGGTGTAGAGAGGGGAGGAGATGATGAAGTCAGCGGTGCTGCGGTTGGTTGCGAACGGGATGTTGTACAAGGACGCGAGACGGGTCAGGCCCATCACATCGTTCTGATGCCCCTGCATGATGAGGTTGTCACAGAAGAATACCAACATGTCGATCTTTCCCTCGGCTATCATGCCACCGATCTCGAAATCACCGCCGAGCGGCCCGCTGAGCATGCACACGACAGACGGAGCCTCAGGTCCAAGTTTCTCTGTCAGCGCCTCGGAAACAAGACGGCCTGTCGTGCCGGTACAGAACAGATGGCAATGTTTGAGGGAACCAGCGTTGTAACGTACCCAATCCAAAAGTTCCTGCTTCCTTGAGTCATGAGCCACCAATGCGATGTTTGTTATCATATTCCTGAATATTAATTGTTTACTTTTTCTTTGATTCTCCTTGATCTCCATCCTTGAAGATGGAGATCCTTTTAAGTTCCCGAGGTCCGTTGTCATAGGCCGCCGCCCTCTGCTCCCGTTTTTTCCTGCCCGTGAACAGATTGCGGAAGAACTCCTTTAGCGTGTTGAACTCCCTCTGGTAGGCGATTCCGACACCGTTTCTCTGCGTGTTGTCCAGATAGGTGGTGTAGTCATCCGCCGAATGTGAGAACAGATTCAGTCTCAGCTGGCCGGACTTGTCAAGCTTGATCTCGATATCCAGATTACCGACCACATCACCGTCCGATGATGAGGAGGATTTGGCATATTCACGGTTCCCGACATTGCCATTGACTATTACCCTGTTGTTGAAGAGTTGCGTTGATACAGCCACATCGAATATGTTGGTGCCGCTTTCGCTGGACTGGTAGTTCAGTCCGAGGTCAAGCGGAATGTCCAGTTTCTGAAGAATGTTGTTCAGCTGTCCGGCCATGATTTCCGCCACATTGGAGTAGAGCATGTTCGTGTTGTTCACGACACCGGACTGCTCTTCCGGCATGAAACTGCCCGAGATCAGGAGCGACAGGAACTGACGCTGCACCTTGTCGTCTGTGTTGAGAGCACTTTCCACCCTTGATTTCGTGGTCGGATCCAGATCCGGGACTTCGATGGAGAAGGATAGTTTCGGCTCGCGGAGTTTCCCGGAGACACCGATGCCGCAGTTTACGGTCCTCCTTGCCGAAACTGTCGTCGTGTCGGCAAGCAGGGTGGCCACCGAAGCCTTTGTGGAATATATTCCTTTGATGTCCAGGTCACTGTCCATCACATCTCCGTTGAACCTGATCGAACTGCCGTCCGAGATGGTGAAGTCTCTCTTGGCGATGTCCATGGCGTTGAAGTGGAAATTACCGGACCGCAGGGTATAGTCGCCGTTAATCGTGAACAAGTCTCGTCCCGGGCGAGCCTCGATGTCGATTATTCCCTGACCATGGCCGTTCAGCACGTTCCCGGCGGCCCTGTCGATTTCGATGTACGCCTCTGTGCCCTGAGTTGCGTTTACCCTGAGCTTTATCCCGAAGTCGCTGCCCTTGCCACGGTTCCGCTCCATATCGCTCATCATTGCCTCGTAAGGATCCACATAGACTTCCTTGAAGGCCTGCTTGAATGTCAGGAGGTCGTTTTTACCATCGTTGGAGGCGTTGTCTATAGGAATATGTATGCGTCCGTTCTTGTCAGTGCGGGCGTTGACATCCAACTGCACTGCATCGAACGGCCCTTTGACCAGGACATCGCCGCTGGCGAAAAGATGACCGTAGAACGCCTGGTTGTCGCTCTCCGTCATGTCGATAGCCTCGATGCCCTGCATCTTTATCCTTGTGTCCAGCCTGAAATCCTTCAGGTGATCGAACAGCAACCCGCCGGAGATTGTTCCGGTGCCGTCGAAACGGTCCTTGATCGTTACGCCATCGAAGAACAAGCCTTGATTGGTGACGGAGAACGGTCCGTTGACATAATAAGGTACATTCGTGAAGCCTACCTTCAGCAGCACATTGTCGAAAGTGGTTCCCTCACTGGACAGGGAGAGCGAGCCCAGCGGGCCGCGGGCATGGACCCTGCCGCTCATCGCACCGCCCATCTCGCTGAACACGGACTCCAGCACCGGGGCTATATATCCGACGTCCATGCCGTTGAAATCCGCGGTGGCGTCTATCGTGTGTCTGTCGAGGAAATAATCCCCGCTGACGCCAAGCGTGGTGATTCCGTTGATGTCATTTCTGGCGATGACACGCATCTTGTTGTCGTCCAACGAGCTGGCCAGGCGCAATGTTCCCATTCGGTGTCCGGCCACTTGAGTGGAATCAGAAGTCAGTCTCATCATAAGGCCGGCGTTGCTTTTCCACGGCGAGGAGATGATGGCATGGCCTGTGGCGAGACCGGATATTCCGAAGTTCTCTCCGAGAAATTTGTTGAGGATGCCAAGATCGAACTTTACAAGATTGACTGAAAGCGTGTCTTTCGTGGTTGATGAATATCCTCCGTCAACCTGCACCGATTGATCCGCGCACACGGCTGTCAGATTGTCAACCTTGATGTCTTTCCCGATCACGTTGATCGCTGATCCCGACACATTCCACGTGGCGTTTTCATACCAGATGTAGGAAGGAAGTGTCTTGGCGTTGACCGTCAATTCTCCACCATGCGACCGTCCCAGTTTTCCTGTGAGGTACAGCTCACCTTTATTGGCGCGCTCGGTGCCGTTGTCGTAGGTGAATCCGACTCCGAAACTGTCTCCTTTGGCATAGAGAATGAGGTTGTCGTCCAATAGACTGAGTCCGGACATAGTGATCGCTGAACAAGACGCTGTCGCGTTCAGGCTGCTGTCCTTGTTGTCAAAGCTCAGGTTGATGTCCTTGATGAAATTCTTGTCCAAGGCGATTCTCGGTGATTTTACGGACGCTGTCACATTACCGTCACCGGCCACGTTCAGACGCACTTTCGTGCCTTGGGCGATGTAGAGTCCAGGCTTCAGGAACGACAGGACGTCCCTTGCATCGGCAACATCCAGACTCAGGTCATATTCATCGCCTTTCCAATCGGCCGTCTTCCCTTTGTAGAGCGACGGGAGTTCCCTCTGAACTGTAAGCCCCTGCACGTCTCTGATAAGGCTTGTGAAAGGTTTCGAACCTACGTAACCGCCATTAATGAAGCTTGACGTGACGTTGACCCGGTTGACGTTGTTGTTGGAATGATTTCACACAGATGTCTCCGATCTCGTGCCAGCCGTTGTCGTTCTCAAGAGTAAGCCCCAGTACATCGAGGTCCCCGATGAGGTCTCCTCGGCTGATGTTCATGTAGTTGGCGTTGATTCTTCCGGAGATCTTGGAGTTTTCCCTCTTGTCCAGTCTCAATGCATGCAGGTCGGCGTAACCGATTGACGCATAGAATTTATAGAGTCCGTTACGGGTTTTGTCCGAGAGTGTGAACAGACCTTGGAAGAGGAAATTCAGATTCGGGTCGCCGCACACGATGCGGCCATCAAAAGCGTTGTCTGAATATGTCCCAGCCGCCACGATATTGGAATAATCGTAACCCAACGCCGACAATTTCTCCACGGACAGCGTGTCTATGTGAATGCTGGTCCTTCCTTGCCCGACGGTCATTCCCATGGCACCCCTGAGAGTCACTTCACCTATTTGCTTGACTCCGGCAAGTTTTCCTATGTCAAGGTTTCTGGCGGAGACATTTCCGCCCAGTCCGATGGCCTTTCCTTTGTCAGGATGTCCCGGATATAGGCATCTGCGGTCAGCGCTCCCAGCGAAGATGTTATGTTGCCTTTTACTTTCAGTCTGTTAAGTGTTCCGTTGGCATTTCCGTTGAACGTGAATCTAGTCCCTGGAGCGAACTTGGACAGATCTATGGACGCGCCTGGAGCGAAACCCCTTATGAAGGTTCCAAGCTCGTCTGTGGTGAACGCCAGGTTGTCAAGTCTGAAATCCAGCAGCATGCCGCTCGCGCTCGGGAGCCCGGAAAGTCTTCCGTCAATGGACCCTGAGACTCCGCTGTACGTCTCGTGAAAGTCGAAGTTCCTGATATACATGTCTTTGACGGGACCATTCAAGTCAGCCTTCCTGAGGTTTATCACGGATTTCATTTTGACCAAGGCCGGGGCAAAGTAGGAAATGCTCTTGAAATCCACCCTGCTGTTGAATATGTTTCCCGTCATCACGACCTCTTCTATGTAGTTGGAGAAGGAGGATACACCGGCATATTCCATGGCGTATTCAGTCATGCTTATGTCTGACCACTTGTCAAGAATATGCAGGTTCCGGATGGAGGTCCTGTCTTTCCCGACTGTGGTTTTTCCGGACATGGCCAGAATTTCGTAGCCGCTTCTCTCGCTTGCGCTCAGGTTCTTCACCGTGCCGGCGGTGCGCCCGTCAGAGTAACTGAGATTTTGGACTTGAAGGTCATGAGCGGTGACATCAAGATTCTTCCAATCTATGCCATATTCCTTGAGCGGGGATGTGCCTGTCTTGTTTACAAGCCGGAAACGGAAATTCTTGACTCTGACCCTGTCCGCGTCAAGCCTGATTGTGAGCGGGGCGCTTTCTTTCTTTTCCTCGGACTTGTTGAAAAGGCGTCCTATGTTGCCGCCCCGTTCGTCTTTCGCCAAGACGAACATGCCGTCGTTGACACTGAGCCTTTTTATGTGGAGCGTCCCGTCATTCCTTAATCCTTTGAGGGAGAATGTGGTGACAATGGATCTGGCTTTGGCGACAGTGTCGAGCCGCTCGCCGTTCCAGTCTGTCACGGGGGCGTTGTCGATTAGGACCACATCATTGAGTACCAACGCAGAGAAAGGCTTCAGGTGGATTTTTGAGAATTCCACGCATCCGTTCAGCGCGTCTCCCAGAGCCTCCACGGCTTTCCTTGCGGCAAAAGTCTGGACCGCCGGAGTCTGCAACAGAATCCAGCAGGCGAAAAGCACGGAGGCCGTCACCACAATGATGCCCCGGAATATCTTGATAGCCTTCTTCAATAACCGCAAGCCACGGCGATGTGCGTCCCGGAGGCTTGTAACAACAAAGATACTAAATATCCGTTGGATTGACGAAAATAGTTGTATCTTTGCCGTTCGATAAAAAGTCTTTGAAGAATATGTCGGATTATATCCTTGGAATCGAATCGAGTTGCGACGACACATCGGCCGCCGTTATCAAGGACGGATTCCTGCTCTCCAACGTTATAGCGAGCCAGCAGGTCCACAAGGATTATGGAGGAGTCGTTCCTGAACTCGCCTCCAGAGCCCACGAACAGAACATCGTGCCTGTCGTAAGCCAGGCGTTGGACAAGGCCGGGATCAAGGCTTCGGACCTCACGGCCATAGCTTTCACCCGTGGCCCCGGGCTTCTGGGATCTTTGCTTGTCGGCACATCGTTCGCCAAGGCTCTTGGTGTGGCCCTGAATATTCCTATAATTATGGTCAATCACCTTCAAGGGCATATTCTCGCTGACTTCGTGAAGCAGGAGGGCAAGGAGAACCGCCAGCCGGCGTTCCCGTACCTCTGTCTGCTGGTCTCCGGAGGCAACTCGCAGATTGTCAAGGTGAACGGCCCGTTGGACTATGAGATTCTCGGCCAGACGATCGATGACGCTGTGGGTGAGGCGTTTGACAAATGCTCCAAGATGATGGGACTTGGCTATCCTGGTGGCCCTGTCATCGACAGGCTGGCCAAACTGGGGGATCCGAACCGCTTCAAGTTCGCGAAGCCGCAGATTCCGGGGCTGGACTACAGTTTCAGCGGAGTGAAGACCTCGTTGCTGTATTTCGTGCGTGACGAGATGGCGAAGGATCCGGAGTTTATGGAGAAGAACAAGGAGGACATCTGCGCCAGCTTCCAGAAGACGTTGATAGACATCCTGATGGACAAGCTGATCAAGGCCGCGGGACAGACCGGGATCAAGGACGTGACCATCGGCGGGGGAGTCTCCGCCAACAGCGGGCTCCGCTCCCGGATCGAGGAGGAGGGCCGCAAGCGTGGCTGGAACACATATCTCCCCGAGTTTAAGTTCACGACCGACAACGCCGCGATGATCGCCATAGCCGGTTGGTTCCACTACCTCGCCGGCGAGCGCACCCCCCTTGACATCGCCCCCGTCTCCCGCATCGCGGATTATTAATAATGAATATGATAGGAAATGTTCCAATGACGAACCTTTCTGAACCACTTGTGGTTCAGGTAAGTTCCTCTCGAGGAGAGGGATTTAGGGTGAGGGTAACGTAAATGGAATTGATCGCTTGAAATTTTGATAATATTGTATAATAGGGAAAAATCTGCTTTTAGGAAAAGAATATGATTGAATTTGAAATGATAGGTAGGGTTGGCCGTGACCTCAGGCCGGATGACGTGAGGATAGTCGCGGCGCGAGAGATGAATCTCCGCGGCAACGCGGTCATCAACGTGATTGACCCGACAAAGTCCTACCAACCGACCTTCCCGAACGCCGACGCGACCTGCGTGATCGCCAAACGTTCGATCGACGCCCGCAACGATGTGATCTACCGCTACCGCATCGAGGGCTACAACCACCGCTTTGAATCTTACGTCCCTTACGAGATTCCTGAATATAAGGATGTCACCGACGCCGACCCCGTGATCATCATCGGAGCCGGTCCCGCCGGAATGTTCGCCGCCCTCAAGCTCCTGACCCTCGGCTTCAAGCCGATCATTCTGGAGAGGGGCAAGAACGTGCGCGACCGCAAGTTCGATATGGCGAAACTCACCCGCGAGGGAATCCTGAATCCTGAGTCCAACTTCTGCTACGGCGAAGGCGGAGCCGGCACGTTCTCCGACGGAAAGCTCTTCACCCGCTCCTCGAAGAGGGGTGACATCAGAGAGGTGCTCTACCAGTTCGTGAACTTCGGCGCAAGCCCTCAGATTCTCGTCGATGCCCACCCGCACATCGGCACGGACCGTCTCCCGAAAGTCGTGGAGAACATCCGCCAGTGCATCGAGTCCAGGAGCGGTGAATATCATTTCGGCACGAAGGTCACCGACATGACCCGCAATGAGGACGGCACGATCGAGGTTTCGGCACTTGATTCTGAGAACCTTACGAAAACCGGCAAGCCGAGCGTCCGGAAATATTCAGCGAAGAAGGTCATCCTTGCCACCGGTCATTCCGCCCGTGACATTTACGAGATGCTTGTCGCCAAGGACTGCGCCCTTGAGGCCAAGGGATTCGCGATGGGAGTCCGTGTGGAGCATCCACAGGCCCTGATCAACGACATCCGCTACCACGGCCAGTGGGAACCGGGTATGCCGGCGGCGGAATATTCATTCACAGAGCAGGTTAACGACCGTGGCGTGTTCTCGTTCTGTATGTGCCCGGGCGGCGTTCTGGTGCCTTCGGAGACCGAACCTGAGACCATCGTGATGAACGGAATGTCCAACTCGGCGCGAAGCGGCAAGTTCGCCAACGCCGGCGTGGTTGTGCAGATCAATCCGGAGGACATCCCGGAGGAATATACCGACAAGGACGCTTTCGCGGGCCTTGAGTTCCAGAAGGATGTGGAGAGGAAGATGTGGGAATATGCCCACGAGCATTCCGATTCGGAGAATCCTTTCGTCGCTCCGGCGCAGAGGATGGTGGATTTCTGCGAGGGTGAGGATTCGGAGGATCTTCCGGAGACTTCCTACAAGCCGGGTGTCGTTCCGGCTCCGCTGCACGAGATTCTTCCTCCGTTCATCGCTGAGAGGCTTCAGGATGCTTTCTCGATCGTGAACCAGAAATCGATGAGAGGGTACTATACGAATGACGCTCTGTTGATCGGTGTGGAGTCCAGGACTTCGTCTCCGGTCCGTATTCCGAGGAATCCTCGCAACTGCGAGGCGGACGCGTTCCCAGGACTTCTTCCGTGTGGCGAGGGTGCCGGATATTCCGGAGGCATCGTCTCTTCGGCCATCGATGGCATCAACTGCGCCCTTGCCGCGGCCCGCTCCCTCTCCGGAGCCGATGTGGAGGATGAGCCGCATGAAGGGACCGCAGGCGAGACTTCTGAGGCTGAATAGTCTTGATTTATTTAATATAACGATCCCGGCCAGTAGTTCGATAGCTGGCCGGGATTTGTTGTCATCAATCAATCACTTCCCAAGTCTGACTGATGCGCTTGGAATCGAAATTGATGCTTTCCAGGAATGCCTGAAGGTAAGTCCATTTGAATTTTGTCCCAGATTCGTTCAGGAGCATGATGATGTCATAATGAGCGCCACCTTCCTTGATGATGTGGATTCTTGTAAGAGTTTTCGGCTGGAATCCATCCAGTTTGGAGGATTCTTTGGTGAATTCAGAATTCTCGACCGGAAGGTCGTAGAAGCAGACCAGGTCGGCTCCCGTCATTTTCCTGACCGACTCTCCGGTGATTCTGGTGATGTGCTCCTCAGTGTAAAACAGGTCGTTTGAGTCGCTGTTTTCCAGTGTTGTCATCCCGGACTCGTCCAAGATTCCCATGCCCTCCATCATCTCTCTGCTGATCAGGGCCATCTGTCCGTCCATCCGGTCCTCTTTACCTTTCTTGATAAGCCTATGCAATGCCTTTGTGTACAGCAGAACGCAATTGCCGTCATCGCTTTTGGCCATGACATTGATGAAGCGCCCAGAGTGCTTGTGCTCAAAGGTTTTGTTAGGTTTCCAGATCATGTCGGCCTCCTCCGCGCGAAAACCGTCCGGAACCTTTACTGAGATTCCGCACCATTCATATTGCTTGTCCATGATCGAGTCAACCTGACCATAAGCCTGTTGTGTGACTGCAAGTGTCAGTACGAGCGCTAGTGTTGACAGCAGCCGAGCATTTGTCCTAGTCATAGTGTTATAATTTTTTAGTATATTCGTATTATATTATTCTTTTGTGTAGAATACGGAATAATCAGTGGCGTTGTTGTAGCCAATACTACCTTGTTGTTTGTCAAAGTATGTAACATAGCCGAGAGAATCAATATAATCAATGTTTACCATGTGTAATGAGTATTGATTTTCTGTGTACATAACCCCAACAGTGGTCATAATGCTTGCTGAAAAATCAATGTCGTTTGTGTCTAAGTAATGAGTTTGTGCTTTGGGAAAGAAATGTCTAATAACGTCAAATATCTTGTCTGCAGGTACTCCATCATTCCCAAATTCGCTTATTATGTATGCGTTAATTGTCTCATAGGATGCTCCTCCCCATAGAGATAGAGATTGAGCTACGCAGTCACTTGGATTATCATAAGATCTTGTTTTAATTTGCTCTTTGTTGATAAACCCCTCTATTATAGTATACAATTCAGGATCGATGTTGATTTGCTGTGCGGATTCAGCTCTGTATTTCAGATCGTTACCGTCGATGTAAATTCCGAATCTCTTAATTGCTAAGGATAGCGTATAAATGTCTTCGGTAGATAGGCAATCAAAACTTTGGTAAGAGGACAATTGCAGATAATTTTCCTGCACATCATTTCTCTTAGAGAGTATTCTTTCATGCTCTGAGCACGAAAGGGTTAGTATGATCAGCATGAAGCTGATAATAGTTGCAAATATGCAACTTGATTTGTTAATAGAAATCAAGGTTAAAACGTTTTTTAGTTTCTACAAATATAACATTTTATTATAGATATACAAAAATATACAAAAAATAATCCTAAATAGGCAGAATAGGCAATACCTCAAAACGCCAAACTATTTTGTCCGACCAGTCCTCTTGACGGCTTCGCTCGCCTCATTCTCACATCGGCTTTGACCATTGATGTTTCATGATGAGACTTCTGTTTCATTCAGGACACCCCAAGCGATGACTTTTTTTTCAAGTGCGTTCCACGCGTCGGCGCCGCCCAGAGTTGCCTGGGCGGCGAGTTGTCGGGATTTACATCGTCTTCAGGTGCCTTAGCGGACAAGTTCGAGAAAGATTCGCCGTTTAGTGTAGAGGTTGAGCACGTTTCTGCGTCCGGATTTTATCCACTTTGCGGGCACGACAACGAACATTCGCAGGAACCGCTTGAGCCTCGCGGTCCTATCAAGCCCTTTGACCCGTCCGCCGATGACGTCAAGAAGGTGAAGGAAGAAGTTCTTGAGGATGGCGGTGGCGATGAGGAACACGGTGTTCTCCTTCAGGAAAACACCCTCTGGTGTACCAACCTCCGCCTTGCTGCCGTTTCGTACAGGAAAGCACCCTCTGGTGTACCAACCTCCGCCTTGCTGCCGTTTCGTACGGAGGAAAACACCCTCTGGTGTACCAACCTCCGCCTTGCTACCGTTTCGTACAGGAAAACACCCTCTGGTGTACCAACCTCCGCCTTGCTGCCGCCGTTACAGGGGAAAACACCCTCTGGTGTACCAACCGGAAGTGGTGACGGAGGCGGTGCGGTGATTTTGTGCGAAAAAAGATGAGTATATTTGTGGGTACGAGAGGAGAATTACGTTATGAAACTGAACAAGAGATTTTTCTATGGGGTGCTGACGGCGGTGGCACTGCTGGCGGCTGGGTGTTCGAAGGATAATACGGATCCGGTGCCCGATCCGGGTACGGGAGAGCAACTTGTCGAGAATCCTAAGGTCAGGGCGGCCGTTAGGACTATGATGTCGGAGGCGGCCAGGACGGAGTCAACCTTGAATGGCGTGGCGGTCTGGCAGGAGGGGTATGCGTCTTCGGGAGAATGGCCCAAGGGCTCTGACAATGACACACGGCGACAGATGTGGTCGGTTACCAAGACGTTCACCTCAATGGCTGTCGGGATAGCGGTCGGGGAGGGCAAGCTGAGCCTGTCCGAAAAGGTCGCGCCGATGTTCCCCGAGGAAGTCGCCGAGGCGGAAAAGAATATGACGGACGCGCAGAAGGCAAACCTTGAGGCCTTGACAGTCAGGCATCTGCTGATTATGGCGAACGGCCACAAAAAGGATCCGACGGTTGAATATGCCACTGAATATTTCAAAAAGGATCCGTTCGGCTCACTCAAGTATATTCATAATGAATGGGTTGATGTCTCCGGGCTGCTGACAAAATATGACTCCACGCTGCCGGAACTTTTCTTTGGATATCCATTCGACGCGGCTCCGGGAGAGAAATTCTGCTACGACAGTTTCTCTTCCTGTATGCTTTCGGAGATCATCACAAAAAAGACCGGGGAGACGATGGCCGACTATCTCTACAAAAGGATGTTCAAGCCGATGGGGCTGGACAGACCTGAGTGGGAGGATATCCATGGAGTGACAGCCGGTGGCTGGGGACTGCATCTTAGCACTGACGAGATGCTGGCGTTCGGCCGTCTCCTGCTGGACGGCGGGAAATGGGACGGGCAGCAGATCATCCCTGAGGACTATCTCAAGGAGGCCGTCAAAGATCAGATCAAGGACCGGATGAATAATGGTCGGAACTACTCCACGACCGGTTACGGCTACCAGATCAGAACCCGTTCCGACGGGTCACTTTATATGGCCGTAGGACTTTTCGGACAATATATCGTTGTGATTCCTGATAAGAAGGCCGTGATCGTGATGACCTCTGCGATGCCGTTTGACGCTGACAACATCCTTAAGGATCTGTCAAAGGTTATGGCGCTCCTCAATGGTGATCTTGATTCCAGTGTGAAGCCGCTCGAACTGGCCTGGAAGTACATTGTGCCGGAGCTTTAGTCATGGACTATTTGAGAAAGCGGAATAGGCATATTCATAAAAACTTGAGAATATATTCATAAATGGCTGCGGAAGAGGATAAGAAAGGGGCATTCGCTCCGATGATGGAAAGCGGCGTGCACGCTGGGTTTCCGTCGCCGGCGCAGGACTACATCAATTCGTTCATCGACCTCAACAAGGAGTTGGTGCGGCATCCGGCGGCGACTTTTTTCGCCCGTGTGGTCGGCGATTCGATGGTGGACGCCGATGTGAACGAGGGTGACGTGCTGGTGGTGGACAAGTCGATCGAGCCGAGGGAAGGGGATATGGCCGTCTGCTTCATCGACGGGGAATTCGCCTTGAAGTTCATCTCCTTCAGGGATCCGGCCGATGCATCGCGCTCTGTCAAGGCCTCCAAGCCGGGCGTGTCCTATGATATTCTTAAGCATCAAAGAATATGGCTGCTTCCGGCCAATGAGAAATATCCTCCCATCGAAGTGACTGAGTCCAATGATTTTACGGTCTGGGGAGTTGTGACCTACGTCATCAAGAAGGTGTGTACGCGTTAGTTGACTGCAACAATTTTTTCGTGTCCTGCGAGAGGGCTTTCCAGCCGGAGTTGGAAGGCCGTCCGGTCGTGGTGCTGTCCAACAATGACGGATGCGTGGTGGCCCGCAGCAACGAGAGCAAGGCGATGGGCATCAAGATGGGGACTCCGTTCTTTAAGGTCCGCTATCTGGTGGAGCAGGGGAGACTCGTTGTGCGCTCGTCCAACTACACCCTCTATGGCGACCTTTCCGCGCGGGTGATGTCGATCCTTGCGGAGGCGGCCCCGCGGCTGGAAGTTTATTCAATCGATGAGGCGTATATGGATATGGACGGTGTCGCGCAGGAGCGTATTCCGGGAATATGCTCGGCTTTGGTGACGAGGATCCGTCGCTGGACGGGCATTCCTGTCAGCATCGGAATAGCCGAAACAAAGACCCTTGCCAAGGTCGCCAACCATTTCGCAAAAAAGTACAAAGGGTACCGCGGCGTCTGTGTCATCGATTCCGAAGAGAAGATCCGCAAGGCATTGGCTTTGACTCCGATAAAAGAGGTTTGGGGAATAGGTCGGCGAGGCGCTCCGAAGCTGGAGTCCGTCGGGGTCAAGACGGCCTTGGACTTTATTAAGAGGCCATGCGAGTGGGTTCGTGGGATGATGGGAATAGGCGGAGTGAGGACTTGGTCCGAGCTTCAGGGCAGACGGATGATCGAGGACGAGCGTGACGAGAAGCGCAAGAGCATCTGCACATCCCGTTCGTTTGACAAGATGGTGACGGACCTGGAGGAGATGACTTTAAGAGTCTCCGATTTCGCCGGAAAGTGCGCCGAGAAACTCCGCTCGGAAGGCACTGCCGCATATTCAGTGGGCGTATTCATCCAGACCAACCGCTTCCGGGACGACCTTCCGCAGTATTTCCCGAACGCCAGCGTCAGGCTCGATGTCCCCGCCAACAGCACCCAGGAGGTCGTTGCCGCCGCCCTGCGCGCGTTGAGGATGGTCTTCCGCAATGGCTTTGAATATAAAAGGGCCGGCGTGACCGTCTCCGATATCGTGGAGGCCGACGCGATCCAGACCACCCTGTTCGATTTCGATCAGGAGGCCCGTGACCGTGACGACCGCATATCCAAAGTGATGGATCTGGTCAACACCTCCGGCAAGAACCTCCTAAGGCTTGCCACCCAGCGTCCCGGCCACTATTCCGACGGCATCCGCCGCGAATTCTGCTCCCGCCTCTACACCACCTCCTGGTCAGAACTCCTGGAAATCAAATAGCCTGCTTCATATTACTGAAACAGGCTGTCTGTCGTACGTCGAGAAATAGGATTATTTCACCTTTTCCCTCTTGCCGAGCTTCTCGCGGACGAGGAGCGGCTCGTTGGTCGTGATGCAATCGACACCGAGATCGATCATATCCTGGATGTCCTTCTCCTTGTTGACGGTCCAGCAGTTGATGCTCATCTTGTTGTCGCGAGCCTGCTTGAACCATGTAGGGTTCTTTCCGAAGACCTTGTACTGGTAGTCAACACCATTGATTCCGAGCTTGGCGAGTTCCTCAGGGCTCTTGTCCCAGGTACTGAACCGTGAATCCAGGGCAGAGGGCGGCGAGCCTCTCGCACATATTCAGACTGAATGAGATGAAAATCACACGCTTAGGGTTGTACAAACCGTGCTCCTTGAGAGCCTTGACGCTCTGGTCGACCATATAGTCCTCGTGAGCCTTGTCAATCTGCTTCTTGAGCTCGAACACCAGCACGGTCTTCTTGCTCTTCTCTCCCTTGTGCCAGATACTCGTCCAGAGTCGGGATCTTCTCGCCGTTCTTCAGGCGGCAGTCCTTGAAATCAGCGTAGTCGTGATTCCAGATGCGCATCCCGTCGATGTCCGGATCGTGATGCACGAGCATAACGAGGTCGGAAGTGATGTGAACATCGAACTCGCTGCCCCACAACCCGTTCTGCTGCGCCAGTTCAAGCGATTTGATGGAGTTCTCGGCGTACCCGGCCTCCTCGCAGTTCCAAAATCCTCTGTGCGCCGTCACCGCGATCTTCTGCGGAGCGCACGAAGCGGCCAGCGCAACCAATGCACCCACCGCCGCAACTTTAACGATCTTTTTCATATTCATTGAATATTACAGTTTTGAATATTTCAGTGTCCATTCCGGAGGCACACGGGCCCATTGCCGTCAGGCTCAATTCTGTCACGTGCCTCTCGTTCCGGCCCCAAGCCTTGGACTTGTGGCATAGTTCAAATCCGGGACACAAAAGTAGTAAATTTATGCCGATATCTAAAGTATAAAAAGGGACGTTTACAAATTGACAATCTCGGACTTGTACTTTATGCGGTAGTCCGTTGAGTCCGCATCGAGGACGAAGACCTGGTAGTTGTTTCCTTCCGGATAGACACGGACGACAATGTGGCCCCACGGCTTGAATTTGCTCCAGAGTCCCTCACCGAGCTTCTTGCGGGCTTGATCCACGGTTATGTAGTAGTCGCGGTCTCCTTTCCAGACCAGAGGATCGGATATTCTTGTCATCGTGGTAGGCACGGGATGATTCTGGCTTCGGGCGTCGATTATGATGACCTGGGGCGACAAAGTCTGCATAAAGAATGCGTTGCAGGTGTCGAAATAGCCGTGGTGGTTGGCTTTCATCACCGTGACCTTGCCGCAGACCTTGGCGACAGGAGTCTCGAAATCCCTTTCCAGCGACTTGAAGATGGGCCAGTTCCCACCGGAAAGGTCGCCTCCGTTGAAATATGAGAATTTACCGTAGCGCAGACGAATCGCGCAGGAATTCATATTCTCATCGAACAGGGTCGGATCCCCGCTGTACATCTTCACGGATTTCTTGCCACGGCCGGTCCAGACCTCGCCGTTTGCGGCTAAATTCCTGATCTCAAAGTCTTTGGCGAACTTCTTCGGGTTGTGTACCATCGTGAACTGCCTCTTGCTCCCGATGGCGAATTTCTCCACCGTTGTGCCGTGCTCCGCGGAATAGTTGACGAAGTTGATGTAATGCTCGATAAATCCCTTGTTCGCGTTGAGGACATTGTCTCTGGGAAAATCGTAGTCAGGATAGTCCCTGTCAACCAACTTGTTGAAATGAATATGCTCACCCACGAGTGTGATTCCGGAAAGCGCATAGCCGTGCGTGCCCGGAATAGCATCCTTTATCGTGCCGATGTGGTCATTGTGAAGATGGGTTACCATCGCATAGTCAAGGTTTTCCTTGTCCGGAAGCTGTGAGAGAAAATGCTTTATGTAGATCGCCTGCCACTCTCCGGGCTTTTTTGTCCCGTTCGGATGTTGGGTGTCCTTAGCCTTGGCGTTGTCGCCCGCGTCGATCATCATCGATGTCCCGTCTGGCATCACAATCAACGCCGCGTCACCCCTTCCCGTGGCAATCGTGTGGATGTCAAGATACCCTTCCTTCCATTCCGGCAGATACTCCGGTGCCTGTGCGAAGGCATTGAGCGCGTTCGCAAGCAGCGCCAATGCCAATAATATCCTTTTCATTGTAATCATTTTTCTTTCGATGAAATCCAGTCTAGTCGTTCTTGACCGGCACTTTGGTGATGCTCGGCTATTTCTGTGGAATTATCGGCGGATGTCGATCACGAACTTGCCGGCGAAATATGGGTCGGAGAGCCAGGTGGTGACGGGCCAGGTGGAGACGGAGCCTTTGCGGAGGCGCTCACGGGACATCAGGGCGCAGATCTCCTCGTTGATGTCGCCGCCTTTGAGGTAGAGGATGGACTGGGAATATTTCCCTTTCACCCAAGGATAGAAGTCGGTCAGGGAGGCCACGGCACGGGAGACCACGAAGTCGAAACGGCCAGGAAGACTTTCCGCGCGGGCGTTGACGATCTCCACGTTGTCAAGGCCGAGCATATTCGCAATCTCTCTGGCGACGATTGTTTTCTTGCCGACCGAGTCGCAGAGGGTGAACCTCACGTTCGGGAACATCACAGCGAGAGGGATGCCGGGAAAGCCGCCACCGGTGCCGAGGTCCAGAACCCTTAATCCGGCTTGTGCGGCGTTATCTGGCGAGGTGATGGGATCTATGACCGTAGAATAAGATCCTTTCTGTGAGGCGGATGCCACGGAGCCTTCCTGAAGTGGCGCGGTGAACATTGAATATACCTCCGGACGCTGTGTGCGGAGATATTCAGCAATCGCGAGGGAGTGGAGGACGTGGTGGTCATAGAGACTGTCGATGTCCTTGCGGGAGATGACGTTGATCTTGGCGTTCCAGTCGCGGTAGCCTGCGTCCATAAGACGGAAACGTTCCACCATCCCGTCAGTCATGTCCGGGAACGACGCCTTCAGAAATGCCTCGAAGTCGGCGAACCCTATCATGCGCCTTCCTCCTGCTTCCTCAGATCATCGATCATCTTCTTGGCGCGGCGGATGCGAGTCTTGACTGTGTTGAGCTCCATGTCAAGCGCCTCGGCGATCTCGTTGTATTTCATTCCCTCGATGAGCCTCTTGCGGGCTATCTCACGGTATAATTCCGGAAGACGCTCGACATATTTCGCATGCTCCTCCTCGTTCTCAGTCTTGATCAAGGTGTTGAGCGCATCCTCCGTCTGGTCCGGGATGACCTCCACTCCGGACGGCTTGCTCTCGTCGTCAAGATAGACGATTTGGTTCTTTGGATGAACTCTCTGCTCTTGCTCCAGAGTGTCCAAGGCGGTGTTCTTGGCGATAGTGCAGAGCCATGTCAAAAAACGGCTCTTGTACTGGTCGTAGGACATGATCTGCCTGAAGGCTTTCTCGAAACTGCGGCTGCAGATGTCATCCGCCGCGTAGTCGTCTATATTCTTGAAACGGGCCTTGATGTAAGACCTAAGCTGTTCTATGTGACGGTCCCAGAGAGCTGTGAAAGCCAGACCGTTTCCTCTTTGTGCCAAGATGATCAGTTCATCAGTGGGCTTCGAGCCAGTTTTTCCCATAATTGCATTCTACTGTTAGTGGTACTGAAAGTTACAACATTTTCCATCCTGTCAATCACAATCCGCTTCAGATCCTCAATCTCCTCAGGGATCGCGTCGAACACAAGCTCGTCGTGGATCTGGAGAACCATCCGGCTCTTCATGCCGGCTTCGGCCATCGCCTTGTCAACCTCGATCATCGCCATCTTGATGATGTCCGCGGATGTGCCTTGGATCGGAGCGTTGACGGCGTTCCTCTCGGCGAGTGTCCTCAACGTTCCGTTCTTGGAATTGATGTCAGGAATATACCTTCTTCTTCCGAAGATGGTCTCGACATAGCCGGTCTCGCGGGCCGAGGCCTTCGTGTCCTCAATGAACGAGAGGATGGACGGGAAACCGGCAAAGTAATCGTCTATGATTTTCTGGGCCTCCTTGCGGCCGATCCGCAGCCTTTGCGCCAGGCCGAACGCCGAGATTCCGTACATGATGCCGAAGTTGGCGGTCTTGGCGATGCGTCTCTGGTCGGCCGTGACCTGCTCGTGAGGGATGCCGAAAATCTTCTCCGCCGTGGCCGCATGGATGTCCACACCTTGCTTGAAGGCTGTGATCAGATGCTGGTCGCAGCTCAGGTGCGCCATGATCCTCAGCTCGATCTGTGAATAGTCCGCCGAAAGGATCAGACCGTCCGGGGCGCTCGGCACGAATGCCTTGCGGATTTCCTTGCCCTGCTCTGACCTTATAGGAATATTCTGGAGATTCGGATTTGAGGAACTCAGCCGTCCTGTCGCCGTCAAGGCCTGGTTGAAAGTCGTGTGGATCTTGCCATCGGAAGGGTCGATGTACCCTGGGAACGGCTCTATGTAGGTCGAGAGCAGTTTGCGGGCAGCGCGATACTCAAGAATCTCATCGATGACAGGATGCTTCTCCGCCAGATCAAGCAAGGTGGATTCCTCCGTTGAATATGTCCCGTTGGCGTTCTTCTTGGGCTTATCGGAAAGGTGCAGCCGTTCGAACAATAGCTCGCCGATCTGTTTCGGAGAAGACACGTTGAGGTTCGGTTCCCCGGCCATCTCACGGACTTTGGACTCCCGGGACGCGACCTCCTCACGAAGATGCGCCGTGAAATCCTTCAAGGAATCAAGATCGACCTTGACCCCGTTGCGCTCCATCTTGGAGAGAACCTTCAGCAGAGGCTCTTCCATAGTGTCATACAGGTCCGCGGCCGACGCCTTTACCAGATCCTCGCGTATTCTTTCCTGAAGCGACAGCAGAACGGCTGCTTCTTTGCTTCTGTCCGCTAAGACCTCGTCCGAAGGAATGTCATCGAACAGTGAGCCGGTGGCCGGAGCTGAATCTTTCCCGGAGACACCCTCAAGAGAAACTCCCAGAATGCCTTGCGCCAGCACTTCGATCTTGTGACTCTTCTCAGGGTCAAGCAGATAGTGCATCAAGGCGATGTCGTGAAGCCTGCCTTGAAGCGTCACTCCGCCCGCCGCCAGAATATTCATCTGCCTTTTAAGGTCATCGCCGCATTTCGCCACCGCGTCATTCTCAAGCAGCGCCTTGAACTCCTGAACCCCACCTTCCGCCGCGACAATCCTCTTCCCGGAGCGAGCCCCGACAATGATCCTTCTTGTTTTTGTGAATATGCCCCCGTCGGCTCCTTCCGTGATTACCGAGCACATTCCGGCCTTCACGGCGGCCTTGACCGCCTCCGTCGGACGCACCTTGGCGATTTCAGGCAGCTCGGCGTCAGGCTTTTTCTCCGCCGTGCCGACGTGGCCTATGAATCTGTTAAGGGAATTGAACTCGTATTTCTCAAAGAGATCCGCCAATTCAGGGCCGTATTCCTGATTGACCTTCATTCTCTCGGTCGGGATGTCAACCTCGATGTCTGTCTTGATGGTGACAAGCTCGTGGCTGAGCCCGATGTGGTCCCGGGCATCCTCAAACTGGGCCTTCTGCCGAGGTGTCAGTTCGTCCAGATGCTCGTATATCTCCTTGACGGAACCGTACTTGGCGACCAGCTTGCCGGCACCGACCTCGCCGACACCCTTCACTCCGGGCACATTGTCGGCCGTGTCCCCGCAGATTGTCAGCATATCGATGACCTGTTCCGGAGAATTGATTCCGTACTTCTCACAGATTTCCTTGACTCCGATGATTTCGTTGTCGTTGCCGGCCTTCCCCGGCTTGTACTGCCAGATGTGCGGTTCGATAAGCTGCCCGTAATCCTTGTCCGGGGTCACCATAAAGACATCCAACCCCTCTCCGGCACAGCGTTTGGCCATAGATCCGATCACATCGTCGGCCTCGAATCCCTTCAGCATCAAGGTCGGGATATTCATCGCCTTGCATAGCTCCATCAACGGCTCAAGGGCATCGATGACCAGCTGCGGTGTCTCTTTGCGGTTCGCCTTGTACTCGGGGTACATCTTATTCCTGAACGTGCCGCCCGGCGGGTCGAAAGCCACGGCCAGATAGTCCGGTTTTTCACGCCCTAAAAGTTCAAGAATATATTTGGTGAATCCGTAAAGGATAGACATGTCAGCCCCTTTGGAGTTGATCATCGGCCTACGGAGAAACGCGTAATACATTTTGAATATCAACGCGTGTCCGTCTATGAAGAAAATCTTTCCCGTCATTATCCTTCCCAGTTTTATCTAAGCGTGGCCGCAATCCCAATGGTCACGTGTTTGTACAAAGATACGTAATTGTTTCGTGGTTTCAAAACTTCTCCCTGAGGCAAAATGTTAATTTATTGATAATCGGAATGTGGAATGCCACATTCTGATAGTCAATCAATTCTGAAACGCTGCCCTCTGATTTTGACTGGCAGGATTTGACAACTTGCTGAAATATAATTTGTTAATTAGTTCGACATAGGATTGCGCACAAGCTGATTGGCCCTTGGAAAATTATCCCTTGTAGAGAAAATCTCCGAGCGAGAGTGTCGCGTCGGAGAACCGCGCGCCATCGTAAATGTCGTGCGTGGAGAAGATCACCGTGGCTCCAGTGCCGTGCGCCAGTTCTTGAAGAGTGCGCAGGACCATGATCCGGTTGTCCACATCCAGAAAGGCCGTGGGCTCGTCAAGAAGGATAACGTTGGCCTTGCGGGTCAACGCCGTGGCGATGCAGGCTTTCTGGAACTCCCCGTCGGAGATGAGGCTGATGTCCTTGTCGGCCAATGAGCCGAGTCCGAGCGTCCGGATCGCATCCTCCATCGCCGTTTCCGCCCCGGAGTCCAGTTTCCTGAATATTCCCGATGCCGAGAACAGGCTCGTGCGGATGAACTCTCTGACAGAGAATCCTTTGACTTTAGGAATATGTGTGGGCACCATCACGACCGGGCCTCCGGCCGAGAATCCGCCCGAAAGGGGATGAAGAAGTCCCGCTATCGTCTTCATAAGCGTGCTCTTCCCGCTGCCGTTCGGTCCTTGAAGCATCACGGACTGTCCGTCTGGGTATTCAAAAGTCAGTGGTCCGCTGACTGCTTGGCCTCTGTGGCCGATTGTCAATTCAATTGCTTTCAGCATTTTTCACCTCCTTTTCATCAGGATTGTCAGAATGATCGGGATGCCGATCAGCGCCATCGTGCTTCCGACCGGCAGGGGAGTGGGGAAGGCGTTTGAAAGGATGTCGGCGACGAGGGTCAGTCCCGCCCCCCTGTGAGCATCACCGCCGGGATAACCTTCATGTGCACGGACGTGCCGAGAAAGCCTCTGGCGATGTGTGGAGCCACGATTCCGACAAAACCAAGCGGCCCGCAGAACGCCGTCACCGCCCCGGCCATCAGGCAGCTCCCGATCATCGCGATGCCGCGGATCCGGGAGATGTCCGCGCCGGCCAAGCTGGCATATTCATCTCCGAAAAGAGCGATGTCCAGCCCTTTATTGTTAATATAGGTAAGCGTCACTCCGATGAGGAGTGCACTTGCGATGACCGCCACTTCGCCCGGCCGGCTCCCGGAGAAACTTCCCGCCGACCAGCTGTAGAAGACTTTCAGGCTCTCGGCGTTGGCGGAATATTCAAGGATAGATGTCAATGCGCTGAATATGAACCCCAGCATCACGCCGAAGATGAGCAATGTGGTGGTACTCTGGAATTTTGAGGCCACGGTAACAACCAGCATGGAGGTCAGCAGCGCGCCCAGAAAAGCCGCGGTGGCCACTGTCAATCCCGATAAAGCCGCCGGGAACGATGTTCCGATGAGTAGGGTGGCCATCGCCGCTCCGGTTCCGGCTCCCGCGCTCACGCCCATTATGTGCGGGTCGGCAAGCGGATTGCGGAACACGCTCTGCATCTGAAGCCCAGCCAGGGAAAGACACGCTCCGGCAAGAACAGCGGTCAGCATCCTCGGCAGCCTGAGTTTCAGGAATATGCCCGCATCCAGTCCGGTCAGGCCAGTGCCTCCGGTCAACAGATCGGCGCAGGCGAGCAGCAGTGTGGCGGTTGCCAACATGAATATTTTCGGACTGGCTTTCATCGTCAAATCGGCTTTGTGATTGCAAATTACTTACAATTCTTCGGCTTTTCCCGAAAAATTTCGTTAAATTTACCCCAAATCTTTGAATATTTATGAATAAAAGAACATTTATCCTTGCGTCTGCACTTTTGGTTCTCTGCGGAACCGGCGCTTTCGCCCAGAAACAGTCCAAGAACGGGGGCATCTCAGCCGAGATGCTGACCGAAATCCGTAAAGGTTATGAAGGCACGGCCTCGGACAAGGCCGTCCGCAACGCCCTCAACGCCGCCGCCATCAATGTCCTCGCCGCCAATTCCGAGAACATCGCGATGATCGACACCCATTTCTCCGACGAGGTGAAGACCAAGGGGCGCACCAACCAGAAATCCTCCGGCCGTTGCTGGCTGTTCACCGGTCTCAATGTGCTCAGATCCAGGATGATCGACAAATATGACCTTGGAGCGTTCACATTCTCGCAGAACTATGTGTTCTTCTACGACCAGCTTGAGAAGGCCAACCTTTTCCTTCAGGGAGTGATCGACACGAAGGAACTGAGCTTTGACGACCGCAAGGTTGACTGGCTGTTCCGCAACCCGATCGGGGACGGTGGTCAGTTCACCGGAGTGTCCAACCATTATGAAATACGGTGTCGTTCCGTCCGATGTGATGCCTGAGACCTACTGCGCCAACAGCACTTCCCAGATGCGCGCCCAGATCGCCACCAAACTTCGTGAGGACGGCCTCAAACTGCGTGACGCGGCCGCCAAGGACTGTCCGGCGATGAAGACCGAGATGCTCAAGGAGATCTACAGGATGCTTGTCCTCTGCCTCGGTGAGCCACCGGTTGAGTTCGAGTGGACACGCTACGACTCAAAGGGCAACTTCGTCGGCACCAAGACCTATACCCCAAAGTCCTTCTACAATGAATATGTCGGAGCGGATCTTGAGAACAACTACATTATGGTGATGAACGATCCTACCCGTGAATATGGCAAGGTCTATGAGATCGACTATGACCGTCACGTCTATGACGGACAGAACTGGCTCTACATCAACCTTCCTATCGAGAGGATCAAGGAGATGGCCATCGCTTCCATCAAGGACAACACGGCGATGTACTTCTCCTGCGATGTGGCCAAGTTCATGGATCGCCAGAAAGGTACCCTGGATCTGAACAACTTCGATTACGGTTCTCTTTTCGGGACGACATTCCCGATGGACAAGCGCCAGAGGGTGCAGACTCACGCCAGCGGGTCGTCCCACGCGATGACCCTCATCGCTGTGGATCTCAAGGATGGCAAGCCTGTGAAGTGGATGGTTGAGAACAGCTGGGGGGCTGATTCCGGCTACAAGGGCAACCTCATTATGACCGACGAGTGGTTCGACAACTATATGTTCCGTCTCGTGGTCGAGAAGAAGTACGTTCCTTCGGACGTTATGAATATGCTCAACCAGAAGCCGACCCTCCTCCCGGCCTGGGACCCGATGTTCCTTCCGGAGGAGTAGTCCGAAGCAGACTGAATAAGCGGAGTGTGGCCGAAGGTCTTTCAGCCGCACTCTTTTTTGATATATTTCTTTAAAAATGGTTGCGGAATCGCTTGTCGGGCAGTATTACAGATGAATATTACTGAAAAACTTTAAGCGATGAGACAATTCAAGATCACTAAATCGATAACCGACAGAAGAACTGTCGTCAGGCCACAATGGAGGAATTGGCTGAGATGACAGGTCTGTCATCGGACAAGATCATCGAGTCGATGGTAGTGTCGGAGAACACGGTGTCAGCCGATGCCCGCTTCTCCGAAGACGAGGACGGGGCTCTTCTTGACATCATTCCGGACAAGGATGCGCTCCCTGCCGACAGCCGGGTCGAGTCCGAGTCTATCAAAATAGAAATAGGACGGCTTTTGGAAGTACTTCCGGAACGTGCCAGGAATATTCTCAAAGCCATCTATGGAATAGGTTGCCGCGAGATGACGATTGACGAGATAGGGGAGAGATACGGTCTGACGCGTGAAAGGGTGCGTCAGATCCGTGAGAAATCTCTCCGCCGCCTGAGGGCTCCCGAGATCGTGCGGAATCTCCGCCCGTATCTCGGGTAATGGAGCTGTTATTTCGTGTTGTCGAACGTGAACGAATCCCAAGGCAGCTCGGCGTCCTTGCCGTGATCGAGCACGTCATTGACATGAGTCATGAGCGGGAAGTCAGTCAGATCGACCATTCCGAGTTCGGCCTTGCGGTAGATGGCCTTGGCCACACGGCGTGCCACAACCAGAGATTCGAGAGTGACCCCGGCGAGGATATCCAGTGCCTCCTCGTAGGTTTTGCCCTCACCCAGAAGAATGCCGATCTTTCTGGTCCTTCCACCGTACACCGTGACGTAGAGGTCTCCGATTCCGAGGACCGTGCTGTCCTCGTCGGCTCCTTGGAGTCTCAGAAGCTTGGTCATCTCCTTTGTGGCCTGATAGAATGCCCCGGCCTGTGAGTTGTAGTGGAGACCGGCCTCGGCTCCGTGCTGTCTGTTCACAAGACCGATCGTGAGGGCTATCCCGAGGGCGTAGGCGTTCTTCAGCGCCACAGCGCTCTCAAGGCCGATCACGTCGTTGGTCGTGGAGATGTGATAGTAGGAGGTCTGCATGGCCTCTTTCATCATCTTGATGACGGCGGTGTCCTTGCCGCAGAAAGCCACTTCTGTCTGGTCGTGGAATACGAGCTCGTAGGATGTGCACGGGCCGCCGATGGCGTTGACCTCCCTGCGTATGCCTTTCTTGAGAAGCTCGGTCTTCCAATAGGCAGGATAGGAGATCAATGTCCCGTCCTCAAGATTGATTAGACCTTTGGTCACGGAGAGAACCGGCATGGCTGGATCCAGATACGCCAGTACCTCGTTCAGGAACCAGTCCACACCGAACGATGACACTCCGCCGATGACGAAGTCCGCTCCTTTCACGGCCTCCCGCCAGTCCTCGAACTGGAAATATTCAACACCTTTCGGGAAAGGCCTGTCGAATTTCGGATGCTTGCCGGAACGTTTACATTCTTCTATGATTTCCTTGTCAAGCGGAGTGCCGACAAGCCTGACTTCATTGCCGTTTTCAAATGCCGGGAACGCGAGGGCTGAACCCATCATGCCCGAACCTATGATTGTGATTGTTCTTTTCATTGTCTAAATCCTTAAATGAATGACAAAATTAGTAATATTCTAAGGAATGTCGTAAATTAGCGATCAAAATTACACAGAATGAGACGATTTTTTTTTGTTTTGCCCTGATGTTTCTGGCACTGTTCACCATGGGTGCCCGGGAACGCATGGAGAATTATCCTCTTCCGTCCAGACCGGACACATTAAGGATCCTTGCTGTAGGCAACAGCTTTTCCGATGACGGTACTGAATACCTGCCAGGGCTTCTGGAGGCGGCCGGAATCCATAATGTGATTGTGGCGAGGCTCTATATCGGAGGCTGCTCGTTGGAGAGACACTGCAAGGAGTATGCGGAGGGCCTGGCCAATTACATCTACTACAAGTCAACGCGGAACAAATGGGAGACCGTCAGCAAGAACGCCACATTGCTTGACGGACTGAAGGATGAGCCGTGGGACATAATCACCATTCAGGAGACATCCGGGCGCACGGGAATATACGACACGTATCAGGAGTGGATTCCCGGATTGGTTGACATCATAAGGAAAGAGGCTCTGAATCCTCACGCGTCCATTGTCTGGCACGAGACCTGGGCCTATGCCGCCAACTCGTCGCATGGAATGTTCAAACTGTACGACAACGATCAGGAACGTATGTATTCCGGCATAGTGGCTTGTGTGAGGCGTGCGTCACAGGAATTTGACCTTCCTGTCGTGATTCCGTGCGGAGACGCCATACAGATCGCCAGAGGGACCCGCCTGAATAATCAGGATGATGTCCCGCAGACATGCAAGGTCTATCAGCTTACCCGTGACGGTTATCATCTGACTCGTCAATACGGGCGTTACGTGGCCGCGTGCACATGGTTCGAGGCTCTGATCAGGCCGACGCTCGGCAAATCTGTCCTTGGCAACGGCTACCTTATGCGTGACACGGAGTACAGCATAAATTCTAAGGATGCCCGTCTTTGCCAGAAATGCGCCGTTCAGGCGGTGAGGGCTTGGTAAGGGACATCGGGATATTCAAAGAAATAGGAACGAGAATTATGAAATCACTTAAAGAACTTACAGAATCGGCAAGGGACCGTCCAGCAGCCATACCATGGGACCGAACAAGGCCGCTAAGGATTTTGCCGAGCGGCATTTGGACGCGGCTTCGTTCGAGGTGACGCTTTATGGAAGCCTCGCCGCCACCGGCAAGGGACACATGACGGATGTGGCGATCATCGAAGTGCTGGAACGCATCGCCCCGGTGAGCATTGTGTGGAAGCCGGAGGTGTTCCTTCCTTATCATCCCAACGGGATGTGCTTCAAGTCGTTTGACACCGAAGGCCACCAGACGGATGAGTGGACGGTGTACAGTGTCGGCGGCGGAGCGTTGTCCGAGGGCAGGCCGGACGACAGGTTCTTGACTCCGGATGTCTATGAGATGAACCGCCTTGCGGAGATCCAGAAATGGTGCGAGGACAAAGGTCGCAGCTATTGGGAATATGTTGACCTTTGCGAAGGGCCGGACATCTGGGATTATCTGCAGGAGGTCTGGGAGGCCATGAAAGCGTCCGTGGAAAGGGGCATAGACCATGAGGGTGTCCTTCCGGGACCGCTCAACCTTCCGAGGAAGGCTCCGACGTATTACGTCAAGGCTACCGGCTACAAGCAGACTCTTCAGACCCGTGGTCTGGTCTATGCCTATGCCCTTGCCGTCAGTGAGGAGAACGCTTCCGGCGGAGTCATCGTGACGGCGCCTACCTGCGGATCGAGCGGAGTCATGCCGGGAGTCCTCTACCATTTGGCGAAGGGGCATGATTTCAAGGATGTTCGTGTGCTTCACGCTTTGGCTACAGCCGGAATCATCGGGAATGTAGTCAAACGGAACGCCTCCATCTCGGGTGCCGAGGTCGGCTGTCAAGGTGAGGTGGGGGTGGCGTGCGCGATGGCTTCCGCCGCCGCGTGCCAACTTTTCGGTGGCAGTCCTTCACAGATTGAATATGCCGCCGAGATGGGGTTGGAACACCATTTGGGAATGACCTGCGATCCGATCTGCGGCTTGGTACAGATCCCATGTATCGAGAGAAACGCTTTCGCCGCCACCCGTGCCCTTGACTCGAATCTCTACGCCGCTTTCTCCGATGGAAAGCACCGCGTGTCCTTTGATCATGTGGTCGAGGTGATGAAGCAGACCGGAAAGGACCTTCCGTCCCTTTACAAGGAGACCAGTACAGGCGGACTTGCGAAAAACTTCAAGGATTTCAAGAAGCCTTTCTAGTCCTTGAATATGTCGTAAATTCGACATAATGACAGCCGGAGGCGACACTTTGTCATGGAATAGTGACATAGTGTCGCCCTTTTGATACCTTTTCGGCATCGGCATGCAGATTGATTGAATCTCAGATGTCCCGCTCGAAAGAACGGGGAAAGAAAAGATAAAGAATATATAAAAATAGGAGATTTGATTATGTTACCAGTATCAAAAAAGTACAACAACCAGAATTGGTTACCAAACTTTTTCAATGATTTCTTTGACAACGATTGGATGGCCAGGACAAACGCCACGGCACCAGCGATCAATGTATTAGAAAACGAGAAGAGCTACGACATCGAGCTCGCCGCTCCAGGAATGACCAAGGACGATTTCAAGGTCAGCCTCGATGACAATGGTGATCTTGTCATCAACATGGAGAAGAAAGAGGAGAACAATGAAGAAAAGAAGCACGGACACTATCTGAGACGCGAGTTCTCATATTCTAAGTTCCAGCAGACGATGGTTCTTCCGGATGATGTTGAAAGAGAGAAGATTAATGCCTCTGTGGTCAATGGTGTCCTCAAGGTCAACATCCCTAAGCTTCAGAAGCAGGAAGTGCCTCAGGCGAAAATCATAGAAATCAAGTAAAAAAGTTTGCAGGTTAAGAAAAAATGCCTATCTTTGCATCCGCATTCAGGAAAACAACCAGAAACGATGGATGCAAAGTCGCAGGGTGCGGTAGTTCAGCTGGTTAGAATGCCGGCCTGTCACGCCGGAGGTCGAGGGTTCGAGTCCCTTCCGCACCGCGGAAAGCCTCACAAGAATGTTGGAGTTCAACAGCTTGTGAGGCTTTTTCTTTTGTTCTGCCAATAGTGGCTTCAATGACAAGTTTAACAAGGAAGTTGGTTTAACGCTATATGAAGAGTGTACTTTTCATCTGTCACGGGAACATCTGCAGGAGCCCGATGGCGGAGTTTATCTTTAAGGATATGGTCCGGAAGGCTGGGCTTGAGGAGGTGCGGATTGATTCGGCGGCTGTGTCCTACGAAGAGGAGGGGAACGACATCTATCCTCCGGCGAAACGGACGCTGCATGGGCACGGAATCCCTTTCGGGAGGCATAGTGCCCACAGGGTGACGGATGCCGAAGCCTCTGAATATGATGTCATCATCGTGATGGATGCCTCGAACAGGCGGCTTCTGTCCCGGATCATCAGCCCGATGAATATGTCCAAGGTGCATCTGATGATGGAATATGCCGGGAAGGATTCAGATGTCTCCGATCCTTGGTACACCGGAGATTTCGAGAAGACCTACAGGGACATCACCGAAGGCTGCGCCGGGCTTCTGGAGTCGCTCTCACAAGCGGAACCAATCTCGACAGTCGGCTGAGCGAAGAGACTGATCCAAGAATGAAAATGTCAAGATCATTCAGGAATATGCTGAATCCAGGGCTTGTTCAATATGTCGAGAGTGAAATAATTCCTCGTTATGCGTCTTTTGACAAGGCGCACAGGGAGGATCACGTCCGCAAGGTGATAGAGGAGGCTATGAATATGTCAGTTCACTATGACGTTGACAAGGACGTTCTCTATGCCGCCGCCGCTTTCCACGACACCGGTCTGGTTGACGGCAGGGAAGTGCACCATATGTCTTCCGGATGGATAATCCGGGAGGATCCGCACCTGAAAGAATGGTTTACCCCTGACAAGATAGAGACGATCGCTCAGGCAGCGGAGGATCACCGTGCCTCGTCAGGCTGCGAGCCCAGAAGCATCTACGGTAAGATCGTCGCCGAGGCTGACCGTGATATAGAACCGATGAGGATTCTGCGCCGTACCGTCCAGTTCGGAATGGAACACTATCCGGAGTTGGACAAGGAAGGCCATTGGAAACGAATGCTGGAGCATCTCGCCGAGAAGTATGACTACGGAGGTTATCTCAAACTGTATATTCCCGAATCCAGCAATGCCGTCGGTCTTCAGGCATTAAGGGACATAATTCACGATCCAGAGCGCCTTAGGAGTATATTCGAGAGATTTTATGAAGAGGAAAGACTGGACACCCATGTGCCTCCTATAGCCAGTATATTAAAAAAATAGGCTGGCCAGGAACCCTGACCAGCCATATTCATGTAAGACAAATTGTCGATTAGAGCTGAGGACCAGCCTTTACAAGAGCCTTGCCGGCCCTGTTGGACTCGTACTTCTTGAAGTTCTTGATGAACCTTGCGGCGAGATCCTTTGCCTTCTCCTCCCACTGTGAGGCGTCGGCGTAGGTGTCGCGAGGGTCGAGGATGTGGGTGTCAACACCTTCGAGCTTTGTAGGAACCACGAAGTTGAAGTAAGGGATGGTCTTGGTAGGAGCCGAGTCGATGCTATGGTTGAGGATAGCGTCGATGATTCCGCGCGTGTCGCGGATGGAGATTCTCTTGCCTGTTCCGTTCCAGCCGGTGTTCACGAGGTAAGCCTTGGCACCGCTCTTCTTCATCTTCTTGACGAGTTCCTCGGCGTACTTTGTAGGGTGAAGCTCAAGGAATGCCTGTCCGAAGCATGCGGAGAAGGTTGGGGTAGGCTCGGTGATACCACGCTCTGTTCCGGCCAGTTTGGCGGTGAAGCCTGAGAGGAAGTAGTACTTGGTCTGCTCAGGATCAAGGATGGAAACTGGAGGAAGGACACCGAAGGCGTCGGCTGAGAGGAAGATGACCTGCTTTGCGGCAGGACCCTGTGACTCAGGACGTACGATGTTGTTGATGTGGTAGATAGGGTAGGACACACGGGTGTTCTCGGTCACGCTCTTGTCGTTGAAGTCGATCTTGCCCTGTGCATCTACGGTCACGTTCTCAAGAAGGGCGTCGCGGCGGATGGCGTTGTAGATGTCCGGTTCAGACTCCTTGTCGAGTTTGATGACCTTGGCGTAGCAGCCGCCCTCGAAGTTGAACACACCCTTGTTGTCCCAGCCGTGCTCGTCGTCGCCGATGAGCTTACGCTTAGGATCGGTGGAGAGGGTTGTCTTGCCGGTTCCGGAGAGACCGAAGAAGATGGCGGTGTTCTCGCCGTTCATGTCGGTGTTGGCCGAGCAGTGCATGGCTGCGATGCCCTTAAGAGGGAGGTAGTAGTTCATCATGGAGAACATACCCTTCTTCATCTCGCCGCCGTACCAGGTGTTGAGGATAACCTGCTCCTTGCTGCTTACGTTGAAGGCGACGCAGGTGTCGCTGCGGAGTCCGAGCTCCTCGAAGTTGGCGACCTTAGCCTTTGAAGCGCAGTAAACTACGAAATCAGGCTCCTGATCGAACTCTTCCTGGTTCTTCGGACGGATGAACATGTTGGTCACGAAGTGTGCCTGCCATGCCACCTCCATGATGAAGCGTACCTTCATGCGGGTGTCCTTGTGGGTTCCGCAGAAGCCATCGACAACGAAAAGCCTCTTTCCGGAGAGCTCCTGCTGGGCGGTCTTCTTCACAACCTTCCAAACCTTCTCGGACATCGGGTGGTTGTCGTTAGGGTACTCAGGGGTGTTCCACCAAACAGTGTCCTTGGAGTTCTTGTCCATAACGATGTACTTGTCCTTAGGAGAACGTCCGGTGTAGATGCCGGTCATCACGTTGATGGCTCCGAGCTCGGTCATGTGACCTTTCTCATAGCCCTCAAGCTCAGGCTTTGTCTCCTCGTTGTAGAGAACTTCGTAAGTCGGATTGTAAAGGACTTCCTTCACGCTCTTGATTCCGTACTTGCTTAAATCCATCTTAGGCATAGTAAAATGTGTTTTTATAAAGTTAAACTTATTCTCTCAAAAGCGCCGCAAATTTAAGGAATTTTTATCCATTACTCAAATGAGTAAGCGATTAATTTCGTACATTTGCTTCGCCGGCAGTGCTTCACTGCAAATAGTTTGCCAGCAAAATGCGCAAAAGGTTGAAATAAAACGGTTTAACGATTTTTGAACATGTCGCCGTCAGAAGTGTTGAAAGAATATTGGGGCTACGATGGCTTCCGTCCGATGCAGGAGGAGATCATCACGGCCGCGTTGGAGGGAAAGGATGTGCTGGCCATCATGCCTACGGGTGGCGGCAAGTCAATCTGTTTCCAGGTTCCTGGTTTGATGAGGGACGGTATCACTCTGGTTGTCACTCCGCTCATCGCCCTCATGAAGGATCAGGTCCAGAATCTGAACGACAGGGGAGTGAGAGCCCTTGCGATCCATGCCGGAATGAGCCGCCACGAGGTGGATCTGGCTCTGAACAACGCGGCCTACGGGGACTACAAATTTCTCTATCTGTCTCCGGAAAGGCTTGGAACGCAACTGTTCAGGTCGTATATTGACGTTTTGGGCGTAAGCTTCATTGTTGTTGATGAGGCTCACTGCATCTCCCAGTGGGGCTACGATTTCCGTCCGGATTACCTGCGCATAGGCGAACTCCGGGAAAGGATCGACGCTCCTGTCATCGCTGTCACGGCCACTGCCACTCCGTCAGTCGCTCAGGACATCATGGAGCGTCTCGGTTTCAAGGAGAAGCTGCTGCTCAAGAGTGGTTTCGAGAGACCTAACCTCAGTTACATAGTACGTCAGGTCGAGGATAAATATTCCCAGATACTGAACGTCTGCAACGGTGTGCCGGGGACGGGAATAGTCTATGCCCGCAACCGGCGCAAATGCGAGGAACTTTCGGAGTTCCTGAGGGCTCAGGGAGTTTCGGCATCGTTCTACCATGCCGGGCTTGGTGGTCAGGCGAGGGCGGAGCGTCAGGCTGCATGGAAAAGCGGCGCGGTCAGGGTGATGGTGTGCACGAATGCTTTCGGCATGGGAATAGACAAGCCGGACGTGCGCTTCGTGGTGCATTACGACCTTCCGGAGAGTCCGGAGGCGTATTTTCAGGAGGCGGGGCGCGCCGGACGTGACGGAAAGCGCTCCTTCGCCGTGCAGCTTTGGAACAGTGTCGATGTGCGGCGGGCGAAGCAGATAGAGGATGTCTCCTTTCCTTCTCTTGAATATATAGAGGATGTGTACCAGAAACTCCATGCGTTTTTCGAGATTCCCTACGACACTGGAATGGGACGTCAGCTGAAGTTCAAGATCGAGGATTTCTGCAAGCGGTTCGGTTTGCAGAGAGCTCCGGCGTTCTATGCGCTCAAATACCTTGAGCGGACGGAGCATCTGACATATTCAGAGGAGGTTGACATTCCGACTAAAGTGCGGATCAATGTGGACAGGAAGTCGCTCTACGACGTTGAGTTGGCGGATCAGGGGCAGGCGAATGTGCTGGAGGCGCTGATGCGGAGCTACACGGGAATATTCTCATTCCTTCAGCAGATTGACGAGGAATATGTCGCCCGCCGCGCCGGCCAGACCGTTCCGCAGCTCCGGCAGTCGCTCTATGGTCTCTCGCTCGCTCATGTCATCAGCTATGTGCCGACTGATCACTCCGATGTGGTGGTGCTTCATCATGACCGCCTGCGTCCCGGCAACGTCAATCTGATGCCGTCCCGCTATGCGATGCTCAGGGAGAGTTTCCATGCGCGCGCGGAGGCGATGCTTGAATATGTCAGCGAGACCACCGAGTGCCGTTCCCGCTATCTTCTCCGCTATTTCGGCCAGACCGAGGCCGCCGACTGCGGCACCTGCGATGTGTGCCGCGCCCGCCGCGCCGCCCTTCCCGCGCGGACCCTTCAGCAGATGACGAGGCGGAAACTTATTGAATATATTGATGAAAAGGATGGTGAATATTCCCTTGAGGAAATCGTCGCCGAATTCGGCAATCCTTCCGGAAACCATTCGCCGGACTATCTCGACATTCTCCGTCAACTCATTGACAATGGCGACGTTCCGATGTATATATCTTGAAATATAACCAATAGTTGTTTCAACTCATAAAGTGTCAGAATGATTCTTTTATCGGCTGCGGGGATGCGGAATGAAAGTGTCAGGCGTGGATATATTCTTGTTTATTAGAATTCTTTTCGTATGCGACATGGGCAGCTCTACCGATGACCTCTTCGCGCTGATGATGCTCTACCGCTACATGGACATGGGGCGCTGCAACCTTCTGGGCGTGATGATCGACCGTATGGGGGCCGCCAACGCCGACGCGGTGGACGCGCTGAACAACTTCTACGGCTATCCTGACATCCCGATCGGGCTTGAGCGCTCCGGCATCGAGCGTCCGGTGGTGTTCATCTCCTACCACAATTTCCCTTACGCAGTGCGACACGGGCCAGAAGATGTGGGATCCGCTCGCCGTCATCAACGCGGTTGAGGGCGACAGCGCGTTCTACATGTCTGAGCGCGGCTGGGTCGAGCTGACACCTAAGGGCGAGACCATCTTCACGCCGGATCCTAACGGCAACTGCCGCTACCAGAAGCCGGGCGACACCAGGTGGAACGATCTGATTCTGAAATATATCCGATTAATGAATATTCAGCATTAGTCTCGTTTACGAGTCATTTACGAGCCAGCCCGGATGCGGGGATCCTATTCGATAGTGAGTCCATCGTAGGCCGGGCTGACTATTGAGTGTATGTGTCGCCGGCGGCAAAGATCCTCAAGGTCTTTGGCGAACTGTCCGTGGCGTGGGAAGGTGTGTGACAGGTGGGTGAGCCACGTGTGTTCGGCGCCGATGCGGTCAGCAAGTGAAAGGGCCTCGTCGAGACTGAAATGCGAGTGGTGCTTCTTGTAGCCTACCGTGTTGAGAGTCACGTGCCTGAGACCCTTTAACTTTTCAAACTCACTCTCCGGGATGAAGCTCATGTCGGTGATGTAGGCGATGTCCCCGAAGCGGAATCCGAGCACCGGGAGCCTGTCGTGGAGTCCCCGGATCGGGATGATCTCCACGCCGCCCGTCGAGGCGGCCATCGATGCGGGATCCGCCTTGTCGATGATGTCCTCCAGTTTCCGGCCGGTTGGAATCAGCCTTCCGTCCGGAGTCTTGTAATGGTAGCCGACATCGTGCACCCAGACCAGCTCCATGTCCTTTGCGTTCGGATAGACCAGAAACGGATTCTCGTCAATGACATGCAGATGCCACTCCGGGGCTCCGGGGTATTTCGGGAAAGCGAAGACGTAGGGATATTCCTTGATAAGATCGTCGAGGACGTTCCGCTCGCAATAGATCTCGGCGGCGCGCTTGTCGATGTAGTTGAGCGAGCGCACGTCATCAAGGCCTCCAGTGTGGTCCTTGTGGTTGTGTGTCAGCAGGATGGCGTCAAGGTGGCAGAGATCATGGGCGAGCATCTGCATCCTGAAGTCCGGCCCGGCGTCCACGAGGATGCCAAGCCCCTCATATTCAACGAACACGGATGAGCGGAACCGCTTGTCCCTTGTGTCCGGTGATGTGCACACATCGCACTTGCAGCCGATGATCGGTACCCCCTGCGAGGTGCCGGTGCCTAAGAATGTCAGTCTTGCCTTGCCCATATATTCTTGAATTCCATTCGTTTGATGATTATTTGCCGCCTTACTTCCGTTTGGGACGAGGCGTCAGATTGTGACCTCCTCTATCATGTTCACAAGCGCCGGGTCATACGTCCTTTCGACTCTGATGTAGTTGCCTGTGTAGCCGCCCATCATCCCGTCCCTCTCGTCGGATTCCCACAGCACCTGCGAGCGTCTGCCCCTGTTCTTTTCCACGAACGCCGTGTGCAGCCCGCCGCACAGCGCCTCCAGCCTTGCCACCCTTTCCGTCTTGACGGCATCCTTGACCTGATCCTTCCACCCGGCGGCGACGGTTCCGGGGCGGCGGGAATAGGGGAACACGTGGATGAACGCCGGTCTGACGCGGTCCTTGAGGAATGAATATGTCTCCTCGAACAGTTCCTCTGTCTCTCCGGGCAGTCCGGCGATGACATCTATCCCGAAGAACACGAAGGGTTTGTCGTCCTGCCCGGCCTTGGGATCCATCCTGGAGCGGATGTAGTCGATCCTGTCGGCGAAGAATTCCGTCGTGTAGCGGCGGCCCACCCTTTTGAGGATTGTGTCCGACCCTGACTGTAAAGGAATATGGAAGTGTGGCTGGAATTTGGTTCCGGAGGCTATCCAGTCCACGATGTCCTCCGTTATGAGATTCGGCTCGATTGACGAGATCCTGTAGCGTTCGATGCCTTCCACGTCGTTGAGGCGTTTCAGCAGATCGAGGAAACTCTCGCCGGTCGTCCTGCCGAAGTCCCCGGTGTTGACTCCGGTGATGACAATCTCCTTGATTCCGGCTCCTGCTATCCTGCGGGCCTGCTCCAGCACTTCCGAAATCGGTATATTCCTTGAATTTCCTCTCGCATAAGGCACTGTGCAGTAGGCGCAGAAGTTGTTGCATCCGTCCTGCACCTTGAGGAACGACCTCGTCCTTTCCTCCGATGAGAACGCCGCCATCGTCTCCTTCGAGATCTCCTTGTATTCCGCCGCGCTCATCGGTTCCAGATCAGAAGAACCATTCATCGATGGCAGGGGCTGTTCAAGGACGGTATTGATGTCAATTGCTTCATTGGTTTGTGAACCATGATGAGTCACAGTCTTGGTGTCCGTGGAGGCGGCAGTGATGGCATTGCCTGCCCCGTGGCCGCCCGTGGCCTCGTGAACGGGTGGACCGCCGCAGGCGGGACGGGATGGAGCGCGAAGCGCGGAAGGGCTGGCCGTGCCATCATTGCCGCTGTTTAGTATCAGTTCCATTGTGTCAGGAACCACACGGGACTTCTCCTTGGCGCCGAACACAAGCGACACACCGTCTATGGCCAGCAGATCGTTCCGGCGGAGCTCGGCGTAGCAGCCTGTGACAATGATCCTGGCTCCGGGGGAGACCCTGTGCATCTTCCGGATCACATTGCGGCACTTCTTCTCGGCCCTCTCCGTGACAGAGCAAGTGTTGATCAGGTAGACATCAGCCTGCTCCTCCCACGGGACGACCTCAAGGCCGTTCGCCGTGAAACCTCTCTCGTAAGTCGATGTCTCGGCGTAGTTGAGCTTGCAGCCGAGTGTCAGAAACGCTATCCTCATCCTAAAATTTCAATATTGGCTCACCGTACATCACAGTGACGCGGGACCATGCGCATACTCCGTTCACAGGAGGATTCTTCTTGGAAACCCGGACTTTCAGAAAGAGAACATCATCGAATTCCTTGCGGATGGCATCCAAAATTCTCCCCGCGACATTCTCCAGCAGATTGGATGGAATGGCCATCTGCTCCGCCACAATGTCATAGACACGCCCGTAGTCGATGGTCTTGCCGAGCTCATCTGTCTTTACCGCCTTTTCCAGTTCTGTCTCGGCATGAAAGTCCACGATGAAAGTGTTGCCCTCTCTCCGTTCTTTCTCCAGACATCCGTGATAGGCATGGAACTCCATGCCTTCAAGTTCTATTATTCCGTCGTATCTCATATTCCTTTAATTCCTCTTTTATGGTCACCTTGACAGGCTCAGTGACCGATTCTTGCCATTTATGGTCTCTTCGACAGGGGCAGTGACCGGCTCTTGCCATTCTGTAGGTCACTTCGGCAGGCTCAGTGACCGCTGCTGGCCAGCAGCAGGAAGACGCATGGCCGTTTTCCGATGGAGATGGGCGACCGCTTCCATTCCTTGACGCTTTTCGTCAGGACCGTCTCCTCCGGCAGGGTGATGTCCGCCGCGACGCAAAGCCTCGTCTGCGGCTGGAGTGTGGCCAGCAGATCCGCCATCATCGAATCGTTCCGGTATGGAGTCTCTATGAATATCTCCGTCTGGTCCAGCTGCGCGGAACGCCTTTCAATCTCCCTGACCGCTTTACGGCGTTCATCGGTCTTCGCCGGAAGATACCCGCAAAACGCGAAACTCTGGCCGTTGAGTCCCGACCCCATCAGCGCCAGCATCAGAGAGGACGGCCCGACAAGCGGAACAACCTGTATTCCATGAATATGACAGAGTGCCACCAGCTGGGCCCCCGGATCCGCAACGGCCGGAAGACCGGCCTCTGAAATCAACCCCACATCGGTCGGTGTCCCGTCAGGGTCAGAGAACATATCAAGCAAGGCCTCCACATCCTTGGCGGAGGAATGCTCGTTGAGTTCCCTCAGCTCAAGTTCTCCTATGTGTCCTCTCAAACCGGCCGCGGAAAGGTACCTTCGCACGGTACGCACCTCCTCCACGACATATTTCCGGATACCCTTGAGCCTGTCAAGCACCGGTCGCGGGATGACTTCCGCGGGATCATATTCCCCAAGAGGGGAAGGAATCAGATAGAGTCTGCCATTTGCCATAATACGGCAAATTTACGAATATTGCTGAATTTAATTTAACTTTGCAGGAAAGAATAACACATAAGATCAGCAGAATGAAAAAGTCACTAGCGTTTATCTTGTTGGTTGCCTTGATGGCGACTCCATCGGTGGCAAGAGACAAGGCCCCTAAGAATGAAAAGGTTAAGAATGTCATTCTGATTATCGGGGACGGAATGGGGCTCGGTGCCACAGCCTCATGGATGATAAACCAGAATTATGAGCCTACCTGTTTTGACAGGGCTCAGTACGCCGCCGTGGTCAAGACATATTCGGCTAACAACAGGACAACGGATTCCGCGGCCGCCGCCACTGCGATGGCCACCGGGTACAAGACAAACAACAGCATGCTTGGAATGCTTCCGGATGGCACCAAGCCGGAGAGTATCGCTGAATTAGCTCAGAATAAAGGGCTTTCGACAGGAATCGTTGTGACATCCTACGTTCTTGACGCCACACCGGCTGGATTTTATGCCCATGTGGACAAACGTGGAAAAAGGAAGAAAATAGCAGAGGATCTGATTGAATTCAAACCAGATGTGATAGTCGGCGGGGGCAGGAAGTATTTCACGGAAAAGAAATATACCGATGAGAATCTTGTCGAAAAGGCTGTGAACGCCGGATTCACCTACGTGGAGACTCCCGAGAAGTTCTATTCCACATGGACGACCCCGATCCTTGGCCTGTTGGACGAGGGAAAGCAGTTGGATGAGGCGGAGATCAATTCTGATCTTCTGACTGATCTGGCCGGGCACACGTTTGAGATTCTGGAAAAGAACAAGAAAGGGTTCTTCGCCATGATCGAAGGATCACACATTGACCATGCGGCACACGCCAACAATACTGACGAGGTGCTTTGGTGGATGGAGGAGTTTGACAAACTGGTCAACTCCGCGTTTGACTATGCTGACACTCACAAAGGAACCCTTGTGATTGTCACGGCCGACCATGAGACAGGTGGAATCACTCTTGTGCCTGGCAGCAAGGATTTCACGAAAGGGGAGAGCGGACTTGAGGTGAACTATTCGGCCACAAGCCACACCGCGTCCCCGGTTATCCTTTATTCCTATGGCGCTTCCGCCTGGAGGTTCGGCGGCGTGATGGACAACACGGACATATTCAAGGAAATTAAAAGTGTCTTGATTGACAAGTAGTTCTACTTACATCAACCAGCTTATGAAAAAGAAACTTATAGTGCTTGCGACGCTGATGGCCATCGTGCCGTCGGCATTCGCCGCTTCGGGGCCACAGGACATCATTCCGGTTCCGGTCAAGTACGAGATGTTCATGGAGGAATATTTCCCAAAGGTGGATGGCAGTGACGTGCGTGTTCATCTTGGCGACAAGCGTTTCCTCAAGGAAATCAATTCTTTGAATATTCCGGAGTTTGCCAGGAATGAGGCTTATAAGCTGGCTGTAGGAAAGAAGGGCATAGATATTTTCGCCGTTTCCGAAGCTGGTGTTTATCGCGCGAAGACAAGCCTTGGGATGATGATGGATAAGGATTCCATCTTGACGCGATGCGTCATTCTGGACTATCCACGGTTCCGCCACAGGGGACTGATGCTGGACATCTCCAGGAACTTTCGGGACAAGGATTTTATCCTGAAGCAGTTGGACGCTATGGCCGCGGTCAAGATGAGCACCTTGCATCTGCATCTGACCGATGATGCGGGGTGGAGGATCCAGATTGACGCATACCCTGAATTGACCCGCAAGGCGGCCTGGAGGGTAGGAAGGAACTTCGAGGAATGGAGGGAACTGGGGAGGCAATATTCAGAGGAAGGCTCTCCGCTCGCATCCGGAGGCTATCTGACCAAAGCCGATGTGAAGGAGATTGTTGAATATGCCGCCGCAAGGCATATTGACATCATTCCGGAGATAGAACTTCCCGGGCATTCCGGTGAGGTGCTGGCCGCATATCCGGAACTGGCCTGCCTTCGCCATGACGGCGGGCGGCGGATTTCCGGCGACCTTTGCCCAGGCAAGGACAAGACCTTCGAGATGTTCGAGAGGATTCTTGATGAAGTGATAGAGATGTTCCCTTATGAATATGTCCACATCGGGGGCGATGAGGCTTCGAAGAGCGGATGGAAAGAGTGTCCGGACTGCCGCCACCGTATGGAAACCGAACATCTTAAGGATGTGGATGAACTGCAAAGCTATCTCGTGAACCGAATCACAAGATTTCTGGAGTCAAGAGGCCGTCACGCCATCGGTTGGGACGAGATCCTGGACGGAGGTCTGGCGGAAGGCGCGGCTGTGATGTCCTGGAGAGGCACGCAAGGAGGCATAACGGCGGCAAGTATGGGCCACGATGTGATTATGTCTCCGGGAGACTACTGCTACTTCGATTCCAGCCAGGACGCTCCGTTCTCCCAGCCAAAGTCGTTCAGCGGCTACCGTCCTTTGGAGCAGGTCTATTCGTTCGAGCCGACCGGTGGAATAGCTGATGAATATGTCAGGCATCTTCTCGGTCTTCAGGCCAATCTCTGGTCTGAGTTCGTTCCGACAGGGGAGTATATGGAGTACCTGCTGTATCCCCGTGCGTTCGCCATCGCGGAGATCGGCTGGAGTCCGGCCGGAAGCAAGGACTATCCTCGTTTCAGGGAGAATGCCGTGAGGCTTGCGGAGAGCCTTCGCTCAAAAGGTTACGACGCATTTGATTTGAGGAACGAGATCGGTCCGAGACCGGAGTCTCTGAAACCTCTTGACCATCTTGCGGCCGGTGTGAAGATCACCTATAACGGCCGGAAATATTCCAATGGCTATCCAGCCGGAGGAGACAACGCCCTTGTGGACGGGAACCTTGGCGGCTGGTTCTACAAGGACAACCGTTGGCAAGGCTTCCTTTGTGATGTCGATGTCACGATAGACCTCGGAGCGGTCAAGGATATTCATTATGTAGGGGCCACGTTCCTTTCGCACACTTCCGCCGAGGTCGGATTCCCGGTAAGGACCGAGGTCTCATTCTCGGAGGACGGCGTCAATTTCAGCGATCCTGTCGTCTGCTGTTGGAGATCCCGGACAATGATTCCTGCGCTCTCCTGCACACCTTAGGCACTACCGTCACCGCCAAAGCCCGCTATATCAAGTACAAAGCCGTCCGCGACGACGTGACCAAGAACCGCAGCCACGCCTTCATCTTCATCGACGAGATTGTGGTGAATTAAGAGACATTATCCTATTTTGGAAAGTGGATGCTTTTTTCTTGTGATGCGGCGTTATCACCAGTAAAAACTTCAAACCTTTGGGATAACAGAATATGTCTTCTGTGCCCAAAGGTTCTTTATTGTGACTGGTATTGGTATTTCGTTACTCGCTTACTTCAAGTATTTTCTGAATATATTCAATACTCTGTCCGGCGGCGGATGCGATGACTTCCGCTGAAACTCCGGCCTTATGCAAACCTTTGATAAATGCGACTTTTTCTTTCTCGCCTTTCTCAAGCCCTTCGGCCAGACCTTTACGGTAGCCAAGTTCGTGTCCGCCTTCGATGTAAGGCTCCATATCTTCAAGAGTCATCATATCGCTGAAATATTCTTTAATTTCCTGTTCGCTGAGTGAGCGGATAGTCATCGCCTCCACAACTCGTTGGAAATGACCGTAGTCTCCGTTTCTCAATGTGACAAAGTTAGTTATATTTCTGAATATTCCGCACCATCCTGCCACCGGACTTTCAAAATTTTTCGTAAGTCGCATAACTCTTGGAAGTTCAAAGAAATAGATTGACATTTGATTCCCATATAATTCTCCGGTCTCAACTTCTGTTGTGCGATATTGGAATATGATCTTGCCATCCGGTACCGTTGTATGAGGTTCCTCATAGTTCATTATGCAAATGATCTTGACCGGGTTAACGTGATACGTCTTACCCCCTGATTTCAACTGATTGCGGATCAATGAAGCCCCATAGTAGAACAGACGATCCCGCTGATCCTTTCTATATGTCTTCTGCATTTCAACAATCAGTTCTCTGCCATCGCTTGTCCTGCACCACAGATCGAATACAACAGTCTTGTCGTTCTCAAACACTTTCGTTAGCTCAGACTCGCGAAACTCAACGTTGGTTATAGTCTCGTCAAGAATGTCATTAAGCAGCAGAACCAACAGATCTTTGTGATTGTAGAACAGGTGTTTGAAAGCCCAATCACTGGTGAGATTGAGGTATTGTGATTGTGAGAGCCGCTGTGCGATCGCATCCTTCTCCACCTCAGGAAGGTTCCTGTACCGATCTTTTTCTTCCATCAGCTCACGACAAAGGACATACCTCATCCTGAACATCTCCTCGGCGCTTAAGTCTGTGCCGCTTCCCTTGCTGCCATCAACAGCTGTTGTCTCAGCAGCCGTGTCATTAACAACGCATAGTTTGTCTGAATCTTTCATAGTTTGATATGTTGAAGTTAAATACATTCGTCTCCGAACCGTTCAGAGACACGTCTGCAATATCGGCACACTAAACGTAAAAATTGAAAAAAAGAAACAGAAAATTCGTCTTTAAAAAACAGAAAATATTTTTCTTTATGCATCCGAATGATAAAGCATATGGTATTATTGAATTTTTTTTTCTTGCATCACAATTGATGAATATATGACATATATGCTTATATTTGTTTAATTTAAGTATATGGCAGAGATGGCACTAATCAAATATCACTATGCGTATGATGAAAGTAAGCAGGTCATAAATATTAACGATGTGTCTTCTATTGAACGGGCTATTGCGTTGGTTGTGGAGCTGAAATGATACCTCGTTTAGGAAAAATTAAGGTAATTATATACGAGTTGACTACTCTTACACATTACGTCTGTTCCCATTGAAGTTTGATCGCATTTCGCTGTCCGTTCCTGTCAGTCGCAACATCCGGCAAGCGCTCCGAGCATGGTTGCCTTTTCAAAGGACTAATGTATTGCCATTTTGTAAAATAGCGGCATACGATCACGCTTCTACGCCATAGTGAGACACGGTAGTATGCCGCCTATGGTTTCCAGATCGGTAGGCGGCATATCCGCGGGCATCTCGTCGCACTTAGGGCGTGTTTGCGTGCCGCCATATTCACAAAATGCTGGTGTCGCCAACTCGTAATAGTTCAGTACGGTTTGTGTACTATCCAACGGATGGCGTTTCAGGTGCGTAGGGTTTTACACACCTGGAAGTAAGGAACACCAACAGGATGCCCTGTACCGGGGACGACGACTCTTAGGTGCGTGAATATCTCCGCACCTGGGACACAAACTCGCTGACTGTCAAACGGATGACGTTTCAGGTGCGTAGGGTTTTACACACCTGGAAGTCCGGAACACCAATAGGATGCCCTGTACCAGGGACGACAACTTCTAAGTGCGTGAACATCTCCGCACCTGGGACACAAACTCGCTGACTGTCAAACGAATGTCATTTCAGGTGCGTAGGGTTTACGCACCTGGAAGTCCGGAACACCACACCCGGGACAACGTTCCTATAAGATTAAGTTAGTCAACTCCTATATAGTTCCCTTAAATTAAGAGAGCAGGAAATGAAAAAGGATAGTTTCTAATATTCACATTTCAATATTCGTTCAGCTCATCCGGTGGAATAGTGGTTTTGCCGGACGAAGTGCACGATTCGGGCAACTTGTCCGGTATGTAGAGCTTTTACCGGACAAGCCGATCTGTGAGTGAATATTAGGAAAATATTTTCTGAAGATTGATGCAAGGTTTTCGGGCGGCGGGATTATGTTATACGTAGCCCCGCTGCTTGATTTGGACTTAAACTACTCTTTGCAGAGCATTATCTGCTGGATGAGGTGATCGGTGGACTGCATACCGGCGGAGCCGATACGGCCGAGATTCCGGATTGTCTTCTCGATGTCTTTGTCGATGATGCCGTCGGTCTCCTTGATGCAGGTCCCCCTCAGGGCCAAGACACAGGACTGGACGGCGCAGGCCACTCCGGAGGCCACTTTCATCGCACATCCGACCTTGGCACCGTCACAGACCATACCGGTGATGTTGCCGATCATATTCTTGATCGCCGAGCAGACTTGGTCGTAGCTTCCTCCGCGGAGGAACACGATTCCGCAGGCTGATCCGGTCGAAGCAATCACGCAGCCGCACAGGGCTGACAACTTTCCAAGATATCCTTTAATGTGAATGGCGACCAAATTGCTGAGGATGAGCGCCCTGGCCAGCCGCTCGTCATCTACGTCGTATTTCAAGGCGTAAGCGATCACGGGCATACTCACCGTGATCCCTTGGTTGCCGCTGCCGGAATTGCTCATCGCCGGAAGCTTGCATCCTGCCATTCTGGCATCCGAGGCCGCGGCGGTCATCCCCATCGCAAAGCTGATGAAATCATCCCCGAAAACCTCCTGTTGGTTCTCCCTGATGGCCTTGCCGACGTTGAGACCATAGTCTCCGCTCAAACCTTCCCGCGCGAGCGCAAGGTTCAAGTCTCTGTCCGCAAGAATGAACTTGATGTCCTCGAATGTTGCGCTTTGGGCGAATGAATATATTTCCTTGACAGTCAGGTTGTAGTCCAGCGTGCATTTCACCGGTGTTGTCTCCCCGTCCCCGCCTTTCCTGAAATCGGAGACAGAGGAGTCGAGTCCTGTCTCGACAATCCTGTCGTGGTCGTCCTCAATGACAGTCCAGGACTTGTGGCCGGCTGAACTAACCGTGACCTTGACGTAAAGGATCTTTGGACTCTCAGCGACCTTGATCCGTACCTTGCCTGCGTCCACCAATCCTTTCGCTGTATCCACATCCTTGTCGGTCAGGTCCTTAAGCACCTCAAGACCATACTCGCTTTTCCCGCAGACCGCTCCGAGGGCGGAGGCGATGTAAAGCCCGACCATCCCGGTCCCGGGGATTCCGACTCCCATTCCGTTCTTGAGAATATTTCCGCTGACCTCCACGTCAACTTCATATTCAGAGAGTACGGGGACTTCTGTTTTCAAGGTTTCCGTGGCTTTGGCGGCGGCCAGCGCGACGGCGATCGGTTCGGTGCAGCCCAAGGCTGGCTTGACTTCCTTGTGCAGGAGTTCGATGAGTTCGGATTCTCTTGTAGTCATAACTGGTTATTTGTCAAGAAATTTCATTATGTCCTTAATCAGTGGTTCAATAGCGGCCTCCCCGCTGATGACCTCGATAGGGAAGCCGATGCAGACGGTCCTGTAACCATTCCCCTCAAAGCAGGTTCCGGCCGAGATGTTCGTGTCTGAGTAGCGAAGGAATGATTTCGACTTATCAGATGATGGCACGATTCCGTCAGGGGTCTCCACGCAGTAGATGAACGGGTTGCGCTCCTTGTGGAATTGGAATTCCGGCACGCTCAGACTGATTGGGCCGTTCTTCTTAACCTTGACAGTGGCGTTGCGGCTGGCGTAGTTTGTCATCCATCTGTAGCCAAGCGTCTTCTCCACAAATTCCTTTGTTGAAGACGTGTATAAGCTGTCCTTGTGCACTGGGTAGATCCCGTCCCAGACATCCGTGCCGATGTTCGCTCCGGAGACGAGCACGTTCCCGCCATCCTCAGTGTAGCGTCTGATGGCTTGTTGTAGGCCAGTAGGGAACACCTGGAACCTGTCCGGCACCTTGCCAGTGCCGACAACGGTAGTGATCTGTTTTCCGCAGATGAGATCCAAGGCCACATCGTTTTTAGCCAAGGTCCTGTCGGCGGAGAACGCCGCCACACTCGAAGAGTGGAAAGCATATCCGGCCGCCATGAGAGCCTTGCCGTGGATTCCGCAGTAGTCGAACGTGTTCCCGGCGAAGACCTTTCCGGCCTCATTGGTCCAGGCCGCTCCGAATCCAGGATTGTCATCGTCCAGCCAAGGCAGCTCGCGGCGGAACTGGTACTGAGGGCCGATGAAATTGATTTCTTTTACGTATGGGACACCGGCATCGAGGCTCGCGTCGAATCCGGCATATTCATCGGTGTCGAACCACGCCGGAGCGGAGACTCTGGTGAAGTTGTTGACCACCAGGACGTTTTTGCCGTTGCCTGATTCCGGGATGCCGACGCTGAGGGTCTCGGAAGGGAAGCTTTTCCCACCCTTGTTGAATGCGGTCACACGATAGCTGTAGATGTGCCCAGGGACGATGGAGACCTTGGTTGAGATCTCGTTTCCTGAGACTTTGCATCCATCCAGCACACGGCCGTTGTCAAAGGCCCCGTCGTCAATCCTTGTCTGAAGAATATATCCGGTAGGGACGGCGGTTGCCTCAAGCGAGTCCACGGTGGCTTTCCAGCTGAGCCTCACGGATTTGGAACCAGTGAATGAAGTAGCGAAAGAGTTGACCGGAAGCGGCTGCACTGCATATTCGCAACCATAGCGGGCGCTCAGGTATTTAAGCATTCCTTTATAGACCGCGCGGCTGACAGTGAAGCGGAAAGACGGATCAAGTCCGAATTTCATATCCGCTAAATTCTGGTGAGACAGTAATTCGAGCAGCATCGCAGGAACTGTCGCCGTGCGGGATTCGCTGTAGGATCGGTCCCACAAGCCCCTTCTGCTCCATTCCCGGATTGAATTCCTTGCGGATGTCGTTCACGATCTCTGTCTGGACAAAGTCAGCGTACATCCTCTGCTGAAGCCTGTCCTCTCCGTTGGCGAACTTGTCGCTGCCGTCGCACAGCAAGGTGTATATGGACAGCGTGCCGATGATCGAGTCATTCGGGAGTCGTACCGGCGTCCGTGTGGAACGCGAACGAAAGGTCTATCGGAATATTCAGTCCTTCGGCCTTTGGATTTGTCCTTGAACCACCGGACATCCAGCCGACCCACGCGCCACGGTTGCCGTAGTCGGACGTGTAGTCATTGTCGTATTTGCTCAGGATTGTGGAATCGGCCCCGGCCCATTGCATCCAGTAGAGTGCTCCTTCCGTGAAGGACGGCATCCCTGAGGTGGTATATTCATTGACCGGCTGGTCTTTGAGGCCTCTTGCGATCTTGCCCATTCCGCCGCCGAAACGCACTGCGTCCGCTGTGATCACAGCGTTGCGGGTGACGTTGTAGCCTTTCGGGACGCTGTTGTCAAGGATCACGCAACCTTCTGAACCTTTGTCGAACTCGAATGTGCCAATGTAGATCCAGGTGCCGCCGCCCATCTTCTGGTTGACGATGAACTCACTCTCGCCGCCCAGATGCCTGACTGTGTAATGGGCGCAAGGAGTGCTGTGCGGCAGACTCTTATAGGAAATATAGACTGAATATTCCCCGCGTTCCGGAATCTCAGGGGTCCAGCGTGCCTCGGCCGCCTTTCCCCTATGGTTCTCACGGCATTCCGCTTGGCGGGCCGTTCCCATCTGAAACGGATTCTCCAGCAATGAATATGTCGCCCTGGCATCCGCGAATCCAATTCCAGCGTCCGACCAAGTTCCTGTCTCTGAATATCTTCCCTCGATTCTGACACCCTCTCCACGTCCATCCTCGAAAGCTGGATCGTTGTCTGAGATGACCTCGTTGGTCTGCGGATCCCTCTCGCGAGGAGTCATAACGTAGGCTCCGGCGTTCTCCAGCATCGGAATCAGGAACGGAAGCACATAGCTTTGGGTGTACATATCCTCGACGGTCTGGAACGTCGGCGCGCGCTGCCATTCCCAACGGTCGGTCTTCTCCTCGAAATAGCGGCCGTGGCTCTGCCAGAGGGCTATGTTACGTCCTGCCAGACCTTGGGAAAAGTCTTCCTCATCCATTTTGGTGACAAACGGATGGGTGTTACGTAAGTCCTTTGTCCTGAATTTGTTGTTAATGGATTTCCCGTCATTGCCGACCTGCGGCACAACGTATGATTCCAGCCTGTTCTTGCCCACGAACAGATTCCCGATCCCGTACTTGGAACAAGATTCCGGCATCAGATCCGTGAGTGTCTTCCTGAGCCATTTCACGTCCTTTGACCGCCAAGGGAAATCCCCCATAGCCGGTGTGAAATAAAAGTCAAGATCATAGCCTCGTCTGACGACCTTGTTGGCCTTGACCTGCGATGACACACCTGTCCTTTCGACAACAAGGGTTTGGAGTGAGTCAACCGCATCCTTGAATTCCTTTACAGACTGCGCCGCAAGGCCTGTGGAAAATGCCCCGGCGACAGCGAATAGGGTTATTAATCGTTTGATCATACTATCGTTTGTTCTTGAATATCAGCAATTCGGCCAGCAACGTGATCACCGACGTGCTGGCGAGTGCGGTGAAATCCGCCAGAAAATCCATCGGATCCCCGCTTCTGTAGGTGGTGAAAGACTGTCCGATCTCCGTTCCGGCCGCCACGGCGCAACCTATGACAAAAATGATGGCCACGGCCAGGGCTATCCTCCATCCTTTCTCGCTTTTAGGGCGGAACGCCGCATAGCAAAGGATCGGGAACGGGGAAGAATATTATGAAATGGACAACCTTGTCCATCGGGATTCCCCACAGACTGTCCTGTCCGATCTGCGGTAAGTCTTTGAAATGACCGAAGCAGCAGTACGCCACGGCGCAGAGGTACAGGATGAACAGCAGTATAGCCAGAATCCGTTGTTTTCTCATATTCATAGATTTATTTCAGAATCAGTTCTCCGAAGAATTCGGGTCTGTGAAAGTCGGGTTTCGGGGTCTTGATCGGGTTCCAGCTGAGGAAGTGCGGATGAGCGGTAAGGTCTCCGCATTTGTAGAAATTCCCCCGCAGGCTGACCGGAAGGTTGTCCCTGTCGATTCCTATCAGCTCGAACGGGATCAGCATAGCAACCGTCCAGCTGAATATCTGTCGTTGATCGTGACAGGCTTGCGCTCCAGGGAACTATGCCTTATGACACTTGCCAAGAGTTCCGGCCGGATGAGTGTCTTGTTGATCCTGCTCGTCCTCTTGGACGCAAGCAGCGAGCCGACACAGGTCATCTCGAAATTGTAGTATGTCCCGTCGTACGGATCCGTGACGAAGAACTCGCAGCAGCTGTCCTCCCAACTGTTTCCGTTGTCCTCCATCGCGGTTGCCCTGAGGTCAAGCCCCCTCACGTGGAACATAACCGCAAGATGGGTCTTTGCGCGGGCTATGGAACCGTTGCAATCCGGAGCGTACGGGGCGTCCTTGGGCCAGTTCCGCTCGCAGACGGCGAACTTTGACGCACCTTTCTCCATCGCAAGATCCAGTTCCTGCATATTCATCATCTCAAGTCCTTCAATCAGCGGGACCCTTATCTGTCTGACAACATTTTTCATCGCGGTGTGTTATGAATATTCCTGCGAGGCATTAAAGTGCCTGCATATCATTGAGTTTCCTATAATATCCGTTCAGCGCCAGCAAGTCCTCGTGTCTGCCACGCTCCACGATCCGACCTTCGTCCATAACGATGATCTCGTCCGCGTTTCGGATGGTCGAGAGCCTGTGGGCGATGGCTATTGTGGTTCTGGTTGACATCAGTCTGTCAAGAGCCTCCTGCACAATCTTCTCAGACTCAGTGTCAAGCGATGCAGTTGCCTCGTCCAGGATCAGGATAGGCGGGTTCTTGAGGATTGCCCTTGCGATGCTGATTCTCTGCCTCTGGCCGCCGGACAGTTTGATGCCGCGGTCTCCGATGTTGAAATCGTAGCCGCCTTCCTTCTCCATAATGAAGTCGTGGGCGTTGGCGATCTTCGCCGCCTCGATCACGCTTTCCATCGTGGCGTTCTCGACACCGAAGGCTATGTTATTGAAAATCGTGTCGTTGAACAGAATCGATTCCTGATTGACGTTACCGATGAGGCTTCTAAGATCCGCGATCCTGATGTCCCTGATGTCCGTCCCGTCAATCGTGATGGCTCCGCCGGTCGGGTCATAGAATCTCGGAATGAGGTCCACCAAGGTGGATTTTCCCGCACCGGAGGCACCCACGATCGCTATTGTCTTGCCTTTAGGAATATCCAGACTCACATCATCCAGAATCATCCTGTGCCCGTCCGGATAGCGGAAGTTAACGTGCTCGAACGAAAGTTTCCCGTTGAATCCGTCCAAGGCTTTCGGCTCCTTCGGCTCGATGATGTCGTTCTCCGCGTCCAGAATCTTGTTGATCCTCTCCATCGAGGCCATACCCTTAGGGATGGCGTACCCAGCCTTCGCGAAATCCTTGATAGGGTTGATGATGCTGTAGAGGATCACCATATAATAAATGAATATAGGCGCGTCGATTGTCGATTTTCCTCCGAGGATCAACGCTCCTCCGAACCACAGCACGATCATAATAAGCACGGTGCCGAGGAACTCGCTCATCGGGTGGGCGAGGGACTGGCGGATGGTCACCCGGTTGTTCTTTCTCCTCATCGCCTCGGTGACGTTGTCGAACCTGTCGGACATCTTCTTCTCGGCGATGAACGCCTTGATGATGCGAAGACCTCCGAGAGTCTCCTCCACCTGCGCCATCACATCGCTCCAAAGCTGCTGGACCTCAAGCGATTTCCTCTTCAGGTTCTTTCCCACGACTCCCATCACCCACATCATCACAGGGGCGAACAGGATCGTGAACGCCGTCATCTGCCAGCTGATGACAAGAAGGGCGACGAAATAAAAAAGGATGAGAATCGGGTTCTTGATCAGCATCTCGATGGAGCCGGTGATGGAGTTCTCGACCTCCTGCACGTCACCGCTCATCCTGGCGATGATGTCGCCTTTCTTCTCCTCCGAGAAGAAGCCGAGCGGAAGGGCGAGGATCTTGTTGTAGATGTCCATCCTGATGTTCTTCACCACTCCGGTCCTGATCGGAACCATCACAGCGGATGAGCCGAAGTAGCAGGCGGTCTTCAGCGCGGTCATCACAACCAGGAATATGCACAGGAACAGCAGCACGGTTGACGCTCCGAGCGCGGAGATCTGCTGCTCCAGCATCCAATAGACGTTCGCCATAAACGCGTCCCCGAGATCCTTGAACGGCATATTCCAAACCTCGTTCCACGGGGTGAATGAATATACCGTCTCGTTGATCTTGAACAGGATGCGCAGGATCGGCACGATGATCGCGAACGAGAAGATGTTGAACACCGCCGACAGGATATTCAGAATTATCGAGCCGGCGAGATATTTCTTGAAAGGCGCGACATAGCGCTTTATCATTGACCAGAATTCTTTCATTGTCAGAGTATTTTTTCCAACCAGTGGAAGATCAGGAATATTCTTTTGCGTAAAACTTCGTAGTCGAGGGTGTCGGCGGTGTCAGTGACCTTGTTGGTCAGCATCGTGATGCCAGAGGTGAACACGGCGCAGACCAGACCGTTCTGGACGAATATCTTCTGGTCGCCGAACCGGCTGTGGAACATCTCGGTGAAACTCTTGCTGCCGTAGTAGTTGGTTGATATGTCAAGCCCCATTCCCTGTCCTTCGTTCGCCCTTGTGAGGTCAAGTATATTGCCCGTCACTGAGCATGATCAGGAAATCCTTTCTGTCCTTGTGGATAGGCTCAAGGGTGCTTCCGAGAATGTCGAGCACAACGGTGGAGCGAATCCTGTCCATCGTGATCGTCTCGCCGTCCACAGGATCTTTCAGTCTGCCGTTCCTGATGTCGTCCATCAGGGCCTCCGCACCGGCAGAGTTCTTTTCCTTCGCGTCGGTCGCCACGAAGATTATATTCTTTCCGTATGAACGTCCAAGATCTTTCATCTTGCGGAACATGTCCGCCACGCTGAGCATGGCCACAACCCCGGACGCGTTGTTGTCAGCACCTGGGTAGAGATTTCCGTCGATGATCCCATGACTGTCATAATGGGCGGCGATGATGACGTACATTTCTTTGGATGCCTCTCTCTTTCCAGGCAGGAAACCGAGAATGTTACGTCCCACGGCATCCCCGACTTTGAACGATCGGCTCCAACTGCCGTCAAACGGCATGAGCCCGGCGTTCTCGTAGCGTCTGGAAATCCAAAGGGCCACCTCGGCGGCTCCGCGTGAGCCTGTCGCCCTGCCTTTGAATGTGGTGTCCGTGAGGAATTCAACCTGCATCCTGAGGTTGTCTGAGTTGATGACTTTCTCGGCGTTGCGTCCAGAGGGCACCATCTTGACCTCCGCTTGCTGCGCGAAAAGCTCCCCGGCGGTGACCGTGAGGAGAATCAATGCGAAAATTTTACTTAAAAGCGTCTTCAAGGCACGATAAATGTTTATCTTTGCAAACGACAAAATTAGGAATTTTAAGGATTAAAGTGAAATATATTTATATGAAAAGATTCGCGCTGACTCTATTTTTCCTGTTGTGCCTCGCTTTGGTCTCCAACGCGCAGTACGATAAGGATGTGTTTAATTTCAGAGGCCGCGCGGCTCTTGCGGACGGAAAATATTCAGAGGCAATCAGCCATTTCAACATCCTTGCGCGTCTGGACACGACAGACTGCTGGACTTTTTTCTACAGAGGCATCGCGAAATACAACCTTGGTGACCTTCGTGGCGCGCAGGCTGATTTCAACACTTCAGTAAGGCTCAATCCAGTGTTCACCAACGGCTACCATTTCAGAGCCATAACCCTCAGCCGTTTCGGGAAGTACGACGAGGCCTTGAAAGATCTGGAAAGGGCAATGGAACTAAGGCCCGGGCTTGACGGATTGTATTTCAGCAGGGGAGTGACATATTTCCTTGCCCAGCAGTTCGACAAGGCTGTGGCCGATTTTGACCGCTATATCAGAAAGGAGCCGAAAGATCCGTCCGCATATCTGAACAGGGGAGCCTCCTATCTTTTCCTCAATGACACGACAAAGGCTTTGGAGGACTACAACAGAGCCATCAGGCTGGATCGCTTCGATCCGGAAGGATATATCCGTCGTGGCCGCGTCTATGCCTTGAGGAAAGACTACAATGATGCGATAGCCGACATGGACAAGGCGATCGGCCTGGACACGACCAACACTTTCGCCTATTTCAACAGGGCGTTGATGTACTACGACCAGAACAACTACAACGCCGCGATGAGCGACCTGAACAGAGTTTTGAGGGATGAGCCGGGCAACGCGCTTACCCTTTACAACCGAAGCCTTATCAACGCGCAGGTCGGAAATATGGAGGATGCGCTCGCGGATATGGACCACGTCATCAACATCAATCCGGAGAACGTGCTCGCGTACTACAACCGTGCCTCGTACTTTGTCCGGATGGGACGCTGGATGGATGCCCTTGACGACTACGACAAGGCCATCGAACTGTACCCTGACTTCGCCAAGGCCTATCTGAACCGCTCGTATGTGAAGAATATGCTCGGCCGTACAAAGTCCTCGAAGCAGGATTACGACACGGCTCAGAAGAAAGTTCAGGAGTACCGCGCGAAGAATGCCGCGGACGAGGGGTCGTTCGCCGACACGACCAAGAAGTACAGTTCCCTGATCGCGCTGGACGCGGATTTCGCCAAAAAGGATTTCGACAACGAACTTCTTCAGAACAGGGACATCAACATCCGTCTGAAATCACTCTACAAGTTCAGCCTTGCGGCACGGCGTGACAACCAGAACATCGCTCTGAGACACCGCTACGAGAACCCGCTGATCGACAAGTTCATCTCGGACTCTCCGATCGTGATGACGGTCTCCAATTCCGACTCGCTTGTCAAACCTGAATTCGCGCACGGAATCGACGCGTCGCTCTATGGTGATTCCTATCTTGCCGCCGGGGATCCTAAGTCCTTGACAGATGCTGACAGGGCTTTCATCAAAGGACTCTACGATGTGCAGTCAAAGCAATTCACTTCAGCCTTGAACCAGTTCGACGCCGCGGTGAATTCAGAGAGCAAGGGAAAATATTCAGAATATTACAAGGCTTTCTATTATTTGAACAGGGGTGTGCTCCGCGCCGAGATGATCGATTTCATCTCATCCATCGAGAGCAACGTGCAGACCTTGACCATGGATGACAAGGGTACCACCAGAGCCCGTGTTCGTGATCAGGTGAGCCGGACGTATGACTATTCGGAGGCCATCGAGGATATGCTGGCTGCTGACAGGATCCTTCCTGGAATCCCGTACGTCTATTTCAACCTTGGCAATCTTTACTGCTTGTCCTCGAAGTTCGTGGAGTCGGTTGACAGCTACACCAAGGCGATCAATGTCTATCCTTATATGGGAGACGCGTACTATAACCGAGGTCTTGTACTCATCTATCTGAAAGACAAGGAGAAAGGTTGCATCGACCTTTCGAGGGCCGGTGAGCTCGGTGTCGGTGATGCCTACAGCGTGATCTCGAAATATTGCGAAGAGGAGAAGAAGTGATGCTGAAGTTTTTTAGTCTTTCCAGCGGCAGCTGCGGCAATTGCTATTTCCTTTCCGACGGTAGATCGGGGCTTCTCATCGACGCTGGAGTCAGCCAGCGGCGTTTGAAGAAGACTCTGATGGAGCACGGCTTAGGTGTGGATTCCTTTCAGGCAGTGCTTGTGACACATGATCATCTTGATCACATCAGACAGCTGGGTTCGTATTGCAAGCATCTGAAAAAGCCTGTATATGCGACCGCCGTGCTGCACGAGGCTCTTTCGCATCACACATTCACAAGGGACTACATCTCGGATTACCGTTGTGTCCTTCCGGATGAAGGTCCTGTCAGGATCAGACTGCGTGGGGATATTCCGGAAGAGGAACTCCCGTTGGTCAGTCATTTTGTGGTGCCGCACGACGCGACCCAGACCGTAGGTTATTTCATCGAGTGGTCAGGGGTAAGGTTCTTCCTGATGACCGATGCCGGCAGGGTGACTGACGAGGCTATTGAATATGCCCGGAAGGCCGACGCGGTTGTCTTCGAGTCGAACTACGATTCCGGAATGCTGATCGGGGGCCCTTACCCACACGAACTCAAGATGCGTATATGTCAAGGCAACGGTCACCTGAGCAACGATGAGTGCGCCTCGGCCATCCGCCGTTTCTGGCATCCCGGCCTCAAGAACATCTTTCTCTGCCATCTAAGTGAGAACAACAACACACCGTCTCTCGCCTTCGACTCCGCCGCCGATGCCCTTAGGTCGATTCGCCTTGACGGTCACCTCACCGCAAAGGAAATCACCAACCTCCAGACCCTTCCCCGCACCAGCGCCTCCCAGATGTTCACCTTGTGATAAACGGCTAAGCCTTCGAAAGACTAATACAGACTCTGGCAATATAATCCAGGAATATGCCTCTTGGTGTTCAGGGTGTGAATATATTTGCGCACCTAAGAAAGGAAGATGTTATTGAAGGCGGGATGCGTTTGGCTACTTGATTGATTTGTAATAGATAGGAGTACGGTTGTCTTCGCCGCGGAATATTCCGATGAGGTCGCGGAGAAGGAGGTCGGGGTGTACCACACCACTTTCCCAGAAATCGTTGCCACCCTTGGGGTTGAGGCGGTTGTTGTCGTTCCAGACCACGCTTGCGGAGGTGTCACAGGAGTTCGTAGCGCATCCTTTGGTTCCGGAATATCCTATGGCTGAGGCGTTTCTCTGTATGTTCCTATGGAAGTCCTCGAACAAGGGGTTGACTGAAAGAAGTTGCTCCAACGTCTGGCACCAACCGACATTCATCCAAAGATCCGCTTCCTTTGACAATGAATATGCCGTCTCGACCGAAATCTGGCCCGAGACTGAGCTTCCGGATTTGGCTCCGAGAATCTCCCCGCCGGCATCCTTGAACAGGGTGGTGAGATAACTTTCCTGTCCGGGAATGAACCATTGGTCCTTGTACGGGATGTTGACCAGAATCTTTCTTTGTTTGTGAGTCGTTCCTTTGGAATCCAGTTCAATATTTCTGTTCAGATTACTTTGAACTGAATCACGTAAGTTTATGTAGTTCTCCGAAACGATCTTAAGCACCGAGTCAGCCGCGGCCATATTCCCTGTCAACGCTCCAAAAAGGCGTATGTAGGCGGCTCTGGCCAGAGGGTGTCGCTCAAGATGCTCATTGACAATGAAAGTCTTTATTCCCAGCGACTCAAGTTTCGAGAAGAACTGCGACTTCACAGGGGAGACTGAATATGTCAGGAGCAGGTCCGGCTTCAGGGCCATTATCTTCTCGTAGTCAGGGCTTGCGTCATAACCGATGTCCACCACCGTTCCGTTGCTTAGGCCGGCTGTCACTGAAGAGTCGCAGACATATTCACCGCCCGACACCCCGACAATCACCGAGTCCGCCCCAACGGCATCCAGAAAACCGATGTGGGAAGTGCTCGTAACTATCAATCTGCCAAGAGGTTGGCTGATGGATATCGTGTCCCGGCTCCCGTCAAACGGCGAGATCGAGACCAATGAATATCCCCCATCAGCTTCCGGGATTATATTCATAAATTGCGGTTCGATAACGTCCTGCGGCAAGTCTCCGCTGACATTCCGCGCGCATCCGCAGACACTTGCGGCAAACGCGGTGGCCAAGAAAATATATTCGTAGAATCTCATATCATCGCAAATTTAATTGTTTTTTGCTATCTTCGAAGTCTGTTCGGTGGAAATCACTTGCTGATGTCAAGATAATGCCGGATTTTATGAATATGCCGACTTGGCTTTTCTGACAAGATGAGCGTGAGGGCAGGAAATGAAATTTGAAAATTTGTAATATTATGGGAAAATATAACTTTGACGAGATGACGATAAGGCGCGGCACGAACTGCGTCAAATGGGATGCGGAGAGTCCGGTCGGGCCGATTTCGGAGGATGTGATTCCGCTTTGGGTGGCGGATATGGACTTCAAGGTGGCTCCGGAGATCGTGAACGTGCTGAAAGATCGTGTGGATCAAGAGATTTTCGGCTACACCCACGTGCCGGATTCCTACTACGAGGCTGCCGTCAACTGGTGGGAGCGCCGCAGAGGGTGGCACACGGAGAAGGATTGGTACCTCTACATTGCAGGGGTGGTTCCGGCGATGTCGGTGGTTGTCAAGGCTTTGACGCAGTACGAGATTGTGGACGGCGAGGTTGTCGAGAAGCCGAACCGTGGACGTGGCCCTCACGGTGAATTGCCGAAGATGATCATCCAGAGTCCGGCGTACAACTGTTTCTTCTCCACCGCGAAGAACAATCTTTGTGAACTCTCAATCAACAAACTGATCTACGACACGGAAGGTGATCAGGCCACTTGGTACATTGATTTCGAGGATCTTGAGAGACGTGCCGCCGACCCGATGGCCAAGGTGCTGCTGTTCTGCAATCCTCACAACCCTTGCGGACGTGTCTGGCCTCGTGAGGACCTTGAGAGGGTAGCCGACATCTGCCGCAGAAACGGTGTGATCGTCATAAGCGACGAGATCCATTGCGAACTGGAAATGCCTGGCTATCACTTCACTCCGATGGCTTCTATCTCACAGGTAGCCCAGGACAATACCGTCACGATGAACTCTCCAAGCAAGTCGTTCAACATCGCCGGTTTGGGAATATCCAACATCATCACCAACAATCCTGACTGGAAGAAAATCATCGACAGGGTAATCAATATCAACGAGTTGTGTGAGGTGAATCCTTTCGGTGTGCTTGCGCTTCAGGCCGCCTACAACGAGGGTGAGCCGTGGCTCAAGGAGCTTAATGAATATCTTTACGGGAATTACCGCGCGTTGCTGTCGTTCTTTGAGGAGAACCTTCCGGAGTTCCCTGTCAGCAAACTGGAAGGAACCTACCTTGTGTGGGTGGATGTCAGCGCTTTGGATATGTCCGCTAACGACATAGAGAACAGCCTCTTGCTCAATGAGAAGGTCTGGATCAACTCCGGCGTGATGTACGGCCTTGATGGCTTTATGCGCATCAACATCGCCTGCCCTCGTGCCCGTCTCCAGCAAGGCCTTGACCGCATCGCCAAAGGCTTCCGCCGCTTGATGAAATAACTGGTCGCTGGGCTTGTCGAAGCGATAAAGTATCAGTTAGCCACCGAAAAAAGGCAAAAGTCAAATTTTGCACGTTACCAAAATTTGACTTTTGATTTTTCGGTGGCTTGCGTGTTTATGTCAGTTTATGCATAATTATATCATATTGCTATGCGATGACATACTTTATTATGCTTTGTATTGCTTATTTATTTAGCCATTCAGGTTCAGTGAAGTGCCATCACGAACCTTAGCCACCCGCGGCTATAAGCGGGAGGGGCCCAAGCGCAGCTTGGGAGGGACGGAGCGCGAAGCGCGGAGGGTTCGTGGTGACACTTCTCTGAACAAAGCACCATCACGAAATGTTATTTAGAAAATGATCTGAAAATCAAGGACTTTGTCTTGGCCGAAAGAGCCGGTGACATGAGCTCTGGATTCGTTACGGTAAGTGAGCGGCTTCCTGTCAGACAACTCTATGGCGATGAGGTCGCCGGTGCGGATGTAGAGCAGCTTTGTGGCTTCAACGATGGCATCCTCGATCATATTCAACGATGGTTGGTCAAAAACAAAAAGGTCATGTTCGTTCCGGAACAGGCGGAAATGACCGTTTTTCTCCAATCTTTCTGGAGGAAACATTGGTGACGGGAGAAAGGATGTATGATCCAGGCAGATGGCCTGGGCGTAGCCTTCCGGGGTGCCGTCAAGCATATTCTCCGGGTAGAGGAGGACTCCGAAACCGATTGAGTCGTAGTACCTTGACGCGAATTTTCTCCCGACGCTGCGGCCTGGCTTCAGGATGCGGGCGAAAAGGACGGGGGAATATGTCAACTCGTCCACGAACTCTGGAGGGTAAAAGTCCTCGTTGTCTTTCTCCCACGTTGTGTCCGGGCGAACGGTGATGTGGCCGGATGATGTCTTTACTATTATATTCATAAATCAATTTCCCGCAGGAAATGCCGCATTCCGCCGACAGTTAAAAGAGTTTGCCAGAGAATTTGTCCTTCAGACCGGCTACTGCACTGTCAAACGCTTCACCCTCAAGTGGCTTGCTCATTTCGGCCTCTCTGGCTTTGGCGGCTTCCTTTTTCTCCTTGTCGAACTGCTCCTTCAGGCGTGCGAACTGTCGCTTGGTGTCCATCGTGAACTCACCGTTCTCGATCCAGGCGAAGTAGGCCGGCTCGGTCTCATATACCTCCCTGGCCGTGTGGCCCTTGTGCTTTCCGAAACTGATGGTCGGCTCGTCGTTCTTGCCGAGAATCAGTCTGCCGGCATAGTCAACGGTGCGTGGACGGCCGGCGACTCCGGCCAGAAACTCTACATCGTTCTTGAGCACCTGCTCGTGGTACTTTGTCGGAGTCTGGTACATATCCAGTTGGCCCTTAAGCACTTCATATGTAGCCATAGTGTCAGCCTCGGCTGAATGGGCGTTCTCGAAATCCTCTCCGCCGCAATAGAAACGGTATGCGGCCTTGAGGTTGCGTGGCTCCATATAATGGTAGATCGTCTGCACGTCGATCATCTGCTTGGAGTGCAGGTCGATGTCCGTGGCCTCAAGGGTTGCCTGGGCCTTGGCCTTGTTCTCAGGAGTGTTCCTTGGATCCGCAAGCCTGCGCATACAATAGGCACGTACCCTCTCAAGTTCCTCGGACAGCATCGGCAGGTCGAACTTTGTGGAATTATACCCTGCCAGATCACTGTCTCTCAGCCAATCCACGACTTCGGCCGCAATCTCGATGAATTTCTTCTCCTTTGCGACATCCTCATCCTTGATCCCGTTCACCTGACTGGCTTCGGGATTGATCGGATGCTGTTTGCGGAGAGTGTAGTCCCAAGGACAGACCCTCCAGGTCTTCACATCATGGTGTCCGTCAGGGAACACCTTGACAAAACTCAGTTCGACAATGCAGTCATTGACAATATTAAGCCCCGTGCTCTCAATGTCAAAGAAAAGCAGAGGCCTTTCAAGAGAAAGTTCCATAGCTTTGATTCTCCGAAGGTTAAACCATGATAGGCATCAGGATTCCGCAGATCTTTCCGCTCTCATCATCATCTTCTGAAGGAATGATGAGGGCAGCCCTGCGCGCGTCGGCGAACTTCATCACGACTGTCTCGCAGCTCATGTTGGCGAGGATCTCCGTGAGGAATGTTGACTTGAATCCGATGGTCAGCTCGTCACCGCTGTAGTCGCAGTTGATCTTCTCGTAGGCTGCGATGGCGAAACCGAGATCCTGTGCGGTGATCTCCATCTGTCCCGGCTTGAGATCCAGCTTGATGTGGTTGGAAGCCTTGTTGGCGCAGACGGCCACACGCCTTACCGTATTCAGGAACATCGCCCTGTCGATCTTCAGCACGCTGGAGTTGTTCTGAGGGATCACATCGCGGTACTTAGGGTACTTGCCGACAATCAGCCTGCACACCATGGTAGTCTTCCCGAAGGTGAAGAGGACGGTGCTGGAATCGAACGCGATCTCAACAGTTCCGTCGTCTTTCCCGAGGATGGACTTCAGGACGGCCGCCGGCTTCTTGTGAAGAATGAACGAGCATTTCTCCGGGGTCTTCACTTCCTTGGCCGTGTAGCAGATGAGCTTGTGCGAGTCTGAGGCCACGAGAGTGGTGGATTCCGGTCCGAAATCAAAGAATATTCCGTTCATCGCCGGCCTTATCTCGTCATCTGCCGTGGCGTAGATCGTGCTGTTTATGCCTTCTATCAGGCTTTCGGCCGGGAATTCAAGTTTCTCCGCGTCGTCGCTTGTCCCTTTGATCTCAGGATAGTCCTCGGCCGGGAAGAAAGGCAGTACGGAGTTACCGCTCGTCCACTTGCACTCGATCGAGCTGTCGCTGGCGGTGCAGATCGATACAGGCTGGTCAGGAAGTTCCTTGAGAAGGTCGATGATGTGCCTTGCGGGAACGGCGATCCTGCCTTCCTCTTCGGTGGTGTCCACTTCGATTTCAGTCCTGAGGGTGAGCTCCGAATCCGATGCGGTGACCTCAAGGATGTTGCCTTTGAGGTCAAACAGGAAGTTTTCCAGAATCGGAAGGGCGGACTTGGCCGGGATGGCCTTGGAGATGTCCATCAGTCCTTTCAGAAGCTCGGAGCTTGATACGTTGAGTTTCATATTCGTGTGTTTTTTAATTCATTGTTTTCCGGGCCGCCGGAGGGTGGCCTCTGTAAAAGGCAAATATACGAATATTCCCTTAATATTATGGCATCATATTTGATTTTTTGCCTAAGGCTTCGGAAACACCATCCGGATGCTTGTGATTGAATATTGATAAATTTAATTAATATGTCAGAAATGAAAAAAGGTTTGTTAACAGTGGTGCTGTCAGTATTGTTCAGCGTGCTGGCGGCATACGGTGTCGTCAAGGCGGCCACCGTGAATGATGGAGACAATGTGACAAGTACAGAGAACGGAACGGTCACAAAGACTGTCAATCTGGCACAGTCGGACTATCCGGATCTGACTTACGCCGCGGAGGCTGCGGTTGATGCTGTTGTTTATGTGGAGGTGACGGTGACCCAGCAATATCAGATGACGGATCCGTTCTTCCGTTTCTTCTTCGGAGATGAAGGCCCTCAGACAAGAGAGCAGCAGGGAAGCGGCTCTGGAGTGATCATCCGTCCTGACGGCTACATCGTGACCAACAACCACGTGGTCGCCAACGCGACGAAGGTTCAGGTCACCCTGAATAACAACAAGGTATATGACGCCAAGGTCATCGGTACTGATCCGGCCACGGATGTCGCTTTGATAAAGATTGACGCTCAGGGACTTCCGACGCTTCCGTTCGGGGATTCCGACCAGTTGAGGCTCGGTGAGTGGGTTCTGGCTGTCGGCAGTCCTCTTGGCTACCAGCTCAGGTCCACCATCACAGCCGGCATTGTCAGCGCCAAGGGACGTTCGATGGCGCACGATCCTCGTGAGAGAAACAATGGCGGAATCCAGATCGAGTCGTTCATCCAGACCGACGCGGCTGTCAACCCTGGCAACTCAGGTGGAGCGTTGGTCAACAAGACCGGCGAACTGGTCGGCATCAACACCGCTATTGTTTCACAGACTGGAGCATATTCGGGATATTCATTCGCTGTGCCGGTGAATATTGTGAAGAAGGTTGTAGAAGACTTGATTGACTTTGGGTCAGTGAAGAGAGCCGTTCTTGGAATCGCTATGTCTGATCTCAGCGAAGGTCTTGCCAAGAATCTGAAATATGATTCTGTCGATGATATGTTGAAAAAGTTGAAACTTTCTTCTCCGGAAGGCGTATATATCAGAGAGGTTGCGAAAGGCAGCTCCGCTGACAAGGCCGGAATGAAGGAAGGTGATGTGATTGTGGCCATTGACGGAACCGATGTGAAGAGTGGCTCCGCAGTTCAGGTCAAGGTCAATACCTTCCACCCGGGTGACAAGGCTAAGGTCAAGATCATCCGTGACGGCAAGGAGAAGGAACTTGAGGTCACATTCCAGGGCAGCAGCACCGAGAACGGTACTGTGGTCGGTGACGGAGAGATCGCTTTCTTCGGCACGACTCTGAAGGAGGCTTCCAAGGAGACTCTTGCGAAGTTCGGTCTGAAGAAAGGTGTCGAGGTCACATCCGTCGGAAGCGGCAAGATGCTTGAGGCAGGCGCTTCGGAAGGAATGGTCATCACCTACGTCAACGATCAGCCGGTCGGCACACCTCAGGATGTTTTGAACATCGCCAAGTCCGCAAAGAGGGCGGTTTATATCGAAGGTGTCACAGCCAACGGTAGAAAAGCCTTCTTCGGATTCAGTAAAGAGTAGTTGATGAAGGTTATAGGATAGTGTTTCCCTGACGGAAACGGCTCCGCGCCTTCCGTCAGGGAAATTTGTGTATTACAAGATATGAGGCAATTAAAGATTACAAAGTCAATCACCAACCGCGAGAGCGCGTCCCTGGACAAGTACCTCCAGGAGATCGGCCGCGAGGAGTTGGTGTCTCCGGAAGAGGAGGTAGAGCTTTCCCAGAGAATCCGCAAGGGTGACCAGAAAGCTTTGGAGAAACTCACAAGGGCCAACCTTAGATTTGTGGTTTCTGTTGCGAAGCAGTATCAGAATCAAGGGCTTAGCCTTCCGGATTTGATTAATGAGGGTAACCTCGGCCTGATCAAGGCCGCCGAGAAATTCGACGAGACAAGAGGCTTCAAGTTCATTTCATACGCCGTGTGGTGGATCCGCCAGTCAATCCTTCAGGCTCTTGCCGAGCAGTCCAGGATTGTCAGGCTTCCGCTCAACCAGGTCGGTTCCCTGAACAAGATCAACAAGGCTCTCACAGTTCGAGCAAAAGAACGAGAGAAGCCCTTCCAATGAGGAACTCTCCGAGATGATAGACATCCCGCAGGACAAGATCTCCGACACCCTCAGGGTGTCCGGAAGACACGTGTCCGTGGACGCTCCGTTCGTCGAGGGCGAGGACAACAGCCTTCTGGATGTGATTCCTAACGATGACTCGCCGATGGCCGACAGAGGCCTTGTGAACGAGTCCCTCAGCACGGAGATCGAGAGGTCACTCCAGATCCTGACGACCCGTGAGCGCGAGATCATCAAGTCGTTCTTCGGCATCGGCTGCCAGGAGATGACCCTTGAGGAGATCGGCGAGAGGCTTGACCTCACAAGGGAGCGAGTCCGCCAGATCAAGGAAAAGGCAATCCGCAAGCTCAAGAAACCATCCGCAAGCAAACTTCTTAAAACCTATCTCGGCTAATGACCCCGGAACTTTTTATCGCCTCGAAGGCTTCAGAAGCCATCAAGGCACTCTATAACGCCGACATCGAACCGTCGGCGCTTCAGGTCTCCGTGACCAGAAAGGAATTCACGGGAGACTTCACACTCGTCGTCTTCCCGCTGCTGCGCCTGTCGCACTCCACCCCGGAGAACACAGGCAACGCCATCGGAGAATGGCTGAAGGCGAACGTGCCGGAAATCTCTGAATATAACTGCGTCAAAGGTTTCCTCAACCTGTTGTTCTCCAACCTGTTCTGGAACGAGCTCTTCGGAGAGATCGTGGCCGACAAGGACTTCGGTGACCTGCCGACGACCGGCAAGAACATCATGGTCGAGTTCTCGTCGCCGAACACCAACAAGCCTCTTCACCTGGGACACATCAGGAACAACCTTCTGGGTGACTCGGTGTCAAGGCTTCTGAAGGCCAGCGGCAACAACGTGATCAAGACTACTCTTGTCAACGACAGGGGAGTGCACATCTGCAAGTCCATGCTCGCATGGCTGAAGGTCGGCAACGGAGCGACTCCGGAGTCCACGGGGATCAAGGGCGACCATCTTGTCGGAGACATGTATGTGGCTTTCAACAACATCTACAAGAAAGAGGTGGATGATCTGGTGGCTGGAGGAATGGACGAGGAGACCGCCAAGAAGGAGGCTCCTTGCCTTAGGGAGGCCCACGAGATGCTCCAGAAATGGGAGGCCGGCGACAAGGAGGTCCGCGATCTGTGGGCCAGGATGAACGGCTGGGTGCTCAAGGGCTTCGACGAGTCCTACAAGGCTCTCGGAATCACATTCGACAAGGTTTACTACGAGTCCCAGACCTACCTTCTCGGCAAAGAGTTGGTACAGAAGGGTTTGAATATGGGAGTGTTCGTCAAGGATCCGGACGGTTCCGTGTGGTGCGACCTCACGGCTGACGGTCTGGACAGGAAGCTTCTCATCCGTTCCGACGGCACCTCCGTCTACATCACGCAGGATCTCGGCACAGCCGAAAGGCGTTTCGCGGAGTACCATCTCGACTCCCACGTCTACGTTGTGGGCAACGAGCAGAACTATCATTTCCAGGTACTTAAGCTCATCCTTAAGAAGCTTGGATTCGAATGGTCCGACAACATATTCCATCTTTCCTATGGTATGGTCGAGCTGCCGGAAGGCAAGATGAAGTCCCGTGAGGGGACGGTCGTGGATGCCGACGACCTCCTTCAGAAGATGTACGAGGAGGCGAGGGCGACTTCCGACGAGTCCGGAAAGCTGGCCGACATGAGCGATGAAGACAAGGCGAAGCTCTATCACATGATAGGTCTTGGTGCCCTTAAGTACTTCATCATCAAGGTGGATCCGAAGAAGACGATGCTCTTCAACCCGAAGGAGTCCATCGACTTCAACGGCAACACCGGCCCGTTCATCCAATATACCCACGCGCGAATCCGCTCCATCCTGCGCAAGGCCGCGGAGAAGGGCCTTGAATATGCCGCCTCTCCTCTGCCAAAGGTCGAGCTCTGCGCCAAGGAGATCCGTTTGATAAAGCTGCTGAACACATTCCCGGCTAAGATCGCCGAAGGCGCGCAGGCATATTCACCGGCCGTCATCGCCAACTATGCCTACGACCTCGCCAAGGAGTTCAACCAGTACTACCACGACACGCCGATCCTCAAGGAGGAGAACGAGGATGTGCTCAAGATGCGTCTGGTGCTGATCGACACGCTTTCCGCCGTCCTACGCAAGGCGATGGGCATCCTTGGAATCGAACTTCCTGAGAGAATGTAGGAATATTTCCGATGTCCGAAACGGATTATATGTTCCCGACCTCCAAAAAGGAGGTTGAAGCCTTAGGGTGGGACTACATCGACATCATCCTTTTCACGGGTGATGCCTTTGTGGACCACCCTTCTTTCGGCACGGCCTGCATAGCCCGCTGGCTTCAGCATTTCGGCTACCGGGTCGCTGTCGTTCCACAGCCTAACTGGAGGGATGACCTCAGGGATTTCAAGAAGCTGGGCGCTCCGAGGCTCTATTTCGGAGTGAACGCCGGTGCTATGGATTCGATGGTGAACCATTACACTGCCGGCAAGCGTCTCCGTCACGATGACGCCTACACGCCGGAAGGCAAGGCCGGACAGAGGCCGGATTATGCGGTCAGTGTCTATACGAACATATTAAAAAAACTCTATCCCGATGTTCCGGTCATCATCGGGGGAGTCGAGGCTTCGCTCCGTCGGCTTACCCATTATGACTATTGGAAAGATGAACTTGTTCCGTCCATATTGCAGTGGTGCAAGGCTGACTACCTTTGCTACGGGATGGGGGAGAAGCCGATGATCGAGCTGACGAGAGCCATAGAGGCACAGAGGAATATTCACGAAATCCATAGGATCCCGCAGATCGCTTTCCTTATGAGCGGAAAGTGGAAGGTCAAGGAGCCGTTGGTGCTTCATTCGTTCGAGGAGTGCAAGAAGGATAAGAAAGCGTTCGCCGAGAACTTTCATCTGATTGAGACTCACGCCAATATGATGCATCCGGCGACGATCATCGAACCTGTTGGAAACGGCTACGTGCAGATCAATCCGCCATATTCACCGTCCACGACCGAGGAGATGGATTCGTTCTGGGACCTGCCTTTCACCAAGTTGCCGCATCCGCGCTACAAGGGGAAGAGGATCCCGGCCTATGACATGATCAAGGATTCCATCATCACTCACCGAGGGTGCTTCGGAGGATGTAATTTCTGCACCATCGCCGCGCATCAGGGTAAGTTCATCCAGTCCCGTTCGCAGGAGTCCATAGTCGCTGAGGTTAAGAAATTGGCCAAGATGCCAGGCTTTGCGGGGAATATCTCCGATCTCGGGGCCCCTACGGCCAATATGTATATGATGCGTGGCAAGAACCCGGACCTTTGCGACAAATGCCGCAGGAAATCCTGTTTGTTTCCGGCTCCGTGTCCGAATATGAACCGCTCTCACAAACCAGGTGCTTGAGTTGTACCGGAAGGTCGATGCCGTGCCGGGAATACGCCATTCCTACATCGGCAGCGGGATCCGTTACGATTTGTTCCTCGATGAGAAAGGCTTTGTGGACGAGACATCCAAGCCTTACCTCAAGACTTTGATTCTTGACCACACTTCCGGCCGAATGAAGGTGGCTCCGGAACATACCGAGGACAAGGTGCTCCAGTACATCGCCAAGCCGTCTTTCAAGCTCTTTGAGAGATTTCGCTATGAGTTCGACAAGATCTGCGCCCAGAACGGACGGCGCACCGGAATCGTTCCATATTTCATCTCCTCGCACCCAGGCTGCACGATGAAGGATATGGAGAACCTGTCACAAAAATCCTGCTTTGAAAGGAATATATATGGATCAGGTGCAGGATTTCACACCGACTCCGATGACACCACCTCATCCGTGATGTACTACACCGGAATCGATCCTCGAACGATGAAACCGGTCTTTGTGGAGCGTGATCCGGAGAAGAAGAAGAGGCAGAAATCATTTTTTTTCAGAAAATAGTTCGCGGATTGCTTCTCAATTCGGAAAAATGTCTTAATATTGCACCCGAAAACTTTATTTGGTTTATATGAGTATGGCACCAGATCAGAAGAAAAGACACGTGGTAAGCTACGAGAATATGTCCGAAGCGCTTGCCGCAGCGTTCAATGAGAAATATCCAAGAGGTTTCAGCGACTATCTCCCTGACCTTGTCAAGTATCCAAAACCTGACGGCACCAGTTTCTATGCTGTTACCGTCGAGACGGATGATTCCATCAACCTTGTGAAGATCAAGGTGAAAACCGATGATGCCGAGGCTCTTGAGAGATGGCTTGAGGGAGAGGAGGACGCCGAGAACGAGGATGTTGCAGGATCTTCAGCTGACGCTCCGGCCGACACCACCCTTCCGGATGACAACATCTCTCAATACGGCGGAGATGACGATTCCGCTGAATAGTCAGGAATATAGTTTATAACAATTCAAGGCCTGGATTCCAGTAGGATTTCAGGCCATTTCTGTATCCTTTTTCAGAGGGACAATTATCACTTCTCAAGCGTCTTTCGGTCCTCATCCCGCTTTTAGAGTGTGGAGTTTCTTCACAGTATGAATTTATCTGATTATGATTTATGTGTGGGGTGTTTTCGTTATTTTTGTGTCCGGAAAAATGTAATGATGTTGAATTATCTTCATAAGATATTGGAAAAAGCACTTCTTTTGGTGCTTGCCTTTGGCGTTGTCGCATGCTCGGAAGGCATTACAATCACTGATTTGAGGAATGGGGACCTGTTGTTCGTGGTCAATGGCCAAGGGAACAACATCACGGATGTGACGGACGGGGTGGATGGACTTGGAATCGATCATATCGCGGTTTTCTCAGACGGGAACGTCGTTGAGGCTATTCCGGAATATGGAGTTGTGGAAAACCCGTTGGACAGTTTTCTGGTCCGATTGAGTGATAGGGAGTCAGTGCTTGTGGGGAGGATTGAAGGGGTGGACGTTGAAGAGAGTGTGGCGAATGCGAGAAAGTTCCTCGGAAGGCCCTACGATGACATATTTATGCCGAGTGACAGCGCGATCTATTGTTCGGAACTCGTGCAGAAGTCGTTTGTTTTCAAAGACAGGTTAAAAGAACGTGACCATAATGTGAAAGGAATGGCGGTTGTGCGTGATGATGTGAAAGATATGAATCCGAAAGTAACAGGGAGCGGGGATAAGCATTTTGTTTTCGGCACGATTCCGATGTCCTTTCACGACAGCGCCGGAAGGGTGACTGAATTCTGGACAAAATTCTATGAGGTGCGTGGGTTGACGGTTCCTGAGGGAGAGCCCGGGACGAACCCCGGTCAGCTTTCCCGTGACCCTAATGTCAGGATTCTTGGTTATTTACAGTAATTTGGCTAGATTGTCGTAATACTGCTTGCTGACGGGAATATGCCCGACTCCGTCGCGGATGAACTCCGTGTAGATGACACCGTCCTTGTCTCTGCTCAGTACCTTGATGTGGCGAGGATTGACGTAATATGACCTGTGGCAGCGCACGAATCCGTGCTTGAGGGCGTCAGTCTCAAGGCTTTTCATCGAGTTCCTCAGCTGGTATGTCTTGACACGGTCGTTCTCCAGATAGTGGATGTTGATATAATTGGCTTCCGCGCTGACATAAAGCACGGCCGAAGGGTCTATCGTCAGTTTCAGCCTTTTGTGCTCATCGTAGAACTTTACCAGAGACTCCTCCGGAGCCTGCCCGGCGTTGGCCAGATCGTAGTTCTTGTTGGATATGATCCTCAGCAGAATGCAGAGCAGGTATGGATAGACCAGCGTCAGGCACACGACTTCAAAACAGTAGGAAAGTGCCGTGAAATATGGCATACCTCCGGCTTTCTTGTAGAACAGCGAGGTGTAGAGCGCGAAGAAGAACGACGTTACCAGCACTTCTCCGAAGCACCAGACCGCATAATGCCACCATCTGAAAGGAATATACTTGTAGAGGAACGAGAAAACAAGCCGTGTCAGGGCCAGTACACCGATCATAATGCAGGACAGCATCAGCAGATGGAATGTCCACGATTTTCCTCCGATGTCGTAAATCCGACAAAGAGAACGGATTATAGACAAAGCAAAACACGAAGAAGAACAGCGGCATCAGCACCGCGTATTTTACTTGGCTGGCGTAGCCTTTCGAGACCCTCAATGGTGTGTTCATAGCCTTAAAACTTGTCCCAATCCCGTCAAAACCGTCCCGTGATATGCCGGGACGAAATTCCCGAGTCTGGATTTTCGTCCCTAAAATACTGCAATTTTTCCGCCAAACAAGGGTTTTGTGACATTTTTCATACCTCTGAAAACACTTTCTTCGTCACAAGGAGCAAATACGGTACTTTTGCAGACGAGAAATCAAACACAATGATTATGGAACAGATCATAAACACTTTTGAATATTCCGTGGCTCCGGAGAACATAGACTATCAGGGTCAAGCCACCGTGCCTTCCATCTGTGGCAGCATCATCAACGCGATCGGACAGAACATCCGCAAGGAAGGCTGCGGAATCGATGTGATGAGAAAAGCGGGGCGTTCGTGGGTCCTGCTCCGCTCGGCTTTCGAGATAGATGACCGGCCAAGCCTTTACGACAACTATAACGTCAAGGTTTGGCCGGTGAAAGGCAAAGGTCTTACATATAACAGATGCGTCAAGTTGACGGACGCGGAAGGAGAGGAGATCGGCCGAGGGACAACTGAGTGGTGCGTGATCGACATACACACCAGAAAGCCGATTTTCCCTGAGCTCGGGCTTACGGACGTGGATATTCCTATTCCTTGCAAAAGTCCAAGGCGTATAATCGATTTCCTGCCGGATTTCATCAAGCACAAGGAGGTCGGTTACAGTGAGTGTGACTTCAACGGGCATCTGAACAACACCCATTACATAGAGATGTTCTATAACCTCCTGCCGGAGAGCGTGTTGTCAAGCGGGCTGTTCACCAGGATAGACATCAATTTCCGGCGTGAGGTTCATCGCGGCGATGATGTGTCGTTCGGAATCCGCAAGGCCAGTGACGATGAGTACCTCTTTATGGCAAAAACGGGAGACGCGACACTTTGCCACGCCTCCCTGCAAGCCCTTTAGCGGTCACTTCGACTGGCTGAAATTAATTGACCCTCTGAACCGAAGCGGATCTTCCGATCGATTTAATCATCACACCAAGATCCTTAGGAGCCTTGTAGTTGATGCTGGACACACCGGTCGCGTCCTCGATCATTATGGAACGGGTTACGTTCACACTGCAATTCGCCGTTCCGGATGTCTCAAGGATAGCGTTCTCGGTCTCGGCGTCCATAGCCTTTACCTTAGATACTCCTGAAGCGTCAACCTCCAGTGTGCCGACTTTCCCGTTCAGGTTGACCTCGCTTGTCCCGGATGCGTCAAGTTCGACTTTACCGAACTTCCCGTCAATGTTGGTCTTGGTGGCTCCACTGATGTCAACCTCAAGTTTGTCGGCGTTGATCTGGAAACTAGTTTTGGACGTTCCGGATAGATCGAGTTCAGCCTTTTCGGGAAAGTTTCCGGACAACTTGCAGGTGCACACTCCACTGATCTCAGCGTCCAACTTCCTTGCATTGACACTCAGTGATTTGATCTTGCTTGCCCCGCTGATGTCCAACGAAAGTTCCTCGTCCCCAAGATCAAAAGTGTCGCATTTCAAGCTTGTGATTCCTGACATATCCAACTTTCTTAGTTCCGGCATCGCGATTTCTGCCTTGCACGTCCAGTTTCCCAACTTTTTCTGAAGATTTGCCGGAATATTCTTGTTCCACCCGATCTTCAGAATACCGTGATTGACATACACTTGAAGATATTCCTGAAGCACGTTCGGCAGAGTGATCTCCACTTTGTACGAGTCTGATTTGACAAGGTTGACCTCGACTATCCCGCTTAATTCCAACCCGCTGAAATCATTGCAGTTGAACTTACAAGTGGTGTATTCCGCATCAACCTTTGAGGTTGTTGTCAGATACATTGATTCGGCCGGATACCCCACGGGGGCGGTAAAGCCGGTCGCGGTGAGCATTGCGAGCGCGGCGGCTCCGATAAACATAAACTTTTTCATAACTCTTTTATTTTGTTGATTTTATCTAATCCATTAAGTAGCTCTCCATAGTATTCCTTCAGAATATGCGCCTTGGTCTTGTCGTCAAGCTCATCCGGCAGCTGGTCAATCATCGCCACATTCTCATTGGTGATGCTTCCCACCGTCGTCTCCCACCTCTCATCCAGATCCTTTGTGAATATCTCTTCGTACATCACCGCGATTTTCTCTGAATATGCCATATACACCGCGACAGGGTCATCAGCCACTCCGGCGAACCAATCAACCTCACCTTCTGCCGGGCGGTCTATGAATATCACAGCGGCCACAACGGCTGCCGCCACGGCTGTAATCGCACTGAATATGCCCGTGAACAGCCTCTTCCGATGGCAGGTCTTGCGTCTGGAGTCCAGCATCGCGTCCAGTCTTGCCTCGAACCGGGCCTCGTGTCCGGCCGGCAGTTCCTGATCATTCAGGATCTCCGGATTATTGTCGATATATTCTTTAAAGTCTGTCATATTCATATTTCTTTAATTTTTCGGCCAGTTTCACCCTGCCTCTTGAGTACTGCGTCCTGATAGTGCCTTCCCGTTCTCCTGTCAGATTGGCGATCTCCTCGTAGTCAAGGCCTTCCAGAAGCACAAGATTCAAAACCAGCCTGTAGTTGTCCGGCAATTCCTCTATGGCCTTGCGTACTTGGGCGACGGCGGCCATAGTCCCGGGAAGCTCGAACGGAGTGTCGCTGTCATATTCAGAAGCGTCGGCGGCATATTCATCAAGGAAGAGCCTCTCGCGCTTTTTCCGTCTGACTGCGTCGATGGATTTCCTGATGCAGGTGCGGCTGAGCCACATCGCCACTTGCGCCTGATCTTTGGGAGCGATGTCGGATGAGATGAACTTGAGGATGGTGTCCTGCATAATCTCCTCGGCCTCGCCGCTGTCGCGGACTATTCGCAGGCTGGTGTTGTATAGCCTCCGGGCGTGCGTCTTGTAGAATGTTATGGACTCTTCTCTTGTCATCGTTTCTTTTTCGTTTCACAATATAAACGAATATTTCCGTTGATTGTTACAGAAAATTTCAAAAAAAAGCCCGGAGTCTCTCGACCGCGGGTCTTTTTCATTTCATTTGGCTTAAAAGATTCTTGTTTTGTGACGATAATCACTATCCGACCGCAAAGTTACCGCCAGACGCCTTCTCTCACAATACCAACATGTAGGTAAACTGTCTTGTCCCTATCGTGAATCTTAGGTACCGGACTTGGAAGTCAATATTATTTTGTAAATTTGTTGTTTTGAAAACGTAAGCAAGCATGAACTTCAGTGGAATAATCGTCGGTGCGGCGACCTTTCTTATAATAGGGATATGTCATCCTATTGTCATCAAAATGGAATATCATTGGGGCAAGGGCAGCTGGTGGATCCTGCTCGTGGCAGGACTGGCCTTTTCCGCCGCTTCGATATTCGTGAATCATGAAGTCGCGTCCACAGTTCTTGGCGCCGCCGCCTTTTCCTGCTTCTGGGGCATCCTGGAGGTTTTCGAGCAGGAAAAACGCGTGTTGAAGGGGTGGTTCCCTGAGAATCCGGCCCGCCATGATTACTATGAGAGGATCCGCAAGTCAGGTCACTGAGCCTGTCGAAGTGACAAATCAATCCAACAAGTAAAAACAAATTTAAGAATATTATGAATTTCAAACCATTGCCATTACTGGCGATTGCCGCTCTCCTGTCTGGAGTGACAGAAGCGTCGGCTCAGAAGAAAGAGATGGACCACAGTGTCTATGGAGCGTTTCGGACATCCAGAAAAGTGATGACGGCAACGTTCTGGTCTGGTGCGTCAACCCTCAGGAAGGGGACGGAACCCTTTATGTCAGGAATATGACCCCGGGGCGGAAAGGCAAGCCGGAATGCCGTGAGATCAGCATACCTCGTGGATCGCAGCCGTCCCTTGACCCTAAGGGCAAGTGGCTTTACCTGCGCGTCAAGCCTCAGTTCGCCAAGACACGTCAGGAAAAGATCGACAAGAAGAAGGCCGCGGATATGACGAAGGACACACTCGCCGCCGTTGATCTCACGACTATGACCGTCAAGAAATACGGCCGTGTGGATTCCTACACTACAGGCGCCCTGGCCAAGCCTTACGTTGCCTATAAGTCCACCTGGAAGCACTACAAGGACACTTCGGACAAGAAGGGCACAGACAAGTCCGGGCTCATCATCCTTAACCCGGCCACAGACAGGAAGGACACTCTCAAGTACATCGATGCCTATTCGTTCAACCAGGACGGCACCGTGCTTCTGATGACCTCGAAGAAGGACAAGAAAGATTCGCTTTCCGTCGCGGCCGTGATGATCGCGCACGCTCCCGCTTGTCTTGACACTTTGGCCAAAGGGGCTGAGTCCTACAGCCGCCTGACTCTGAACGACGCTGAGGACCAGCTGGTTTTCCTCGGTTCCAAGGACAAGAGCAAGAACCGCAACAAGTGCCAGGCCCTCTACCTGACAAGCATTCAAGCGATCAAGACAGAAAGACGGTTCGACAGGCTCACCGACCGATTGTGGAGGCTACAGACAGCACGACCGTCATCAGCAAGGACGGCAGATGGGCATATTCAACAAAAGAGATCATCGCCGAGGGAACGAAGGTTGAAGGCACCCCGGGTTGGACTCTTAACGAGAACACAGAGTTTTACTTTACACCTGACGGGAAACGTCTCTTCCTCGGAATCGGCGCGATCCGTCCTCCTAAGGACACCACGATCGTGGACTTCGAGACCGCGCAGCTGGACATCTGGAACTGGGACGCGGTCTATACTCCTCCGCAGCAGAGGCTTAATGTGAACAAGACTCTCAAGAAGACATATTCAGCCACCATCGATCTCGCCGAGCCGGGAAGGATCGTGCCGTTGACCACCTCTAAGTTCGCCGGCATCCGCCTGATGAACGGTGGACTCTCCGAATGGGTGCTTGCCAGCGATAACGCTAAGTATGCCCGCACCACTGTCTGGGACTATAACAACCGTTACGACTTCACCCTTGTGAATGTCAAGGACGGTTCCAGGAAGGTTGTCGCGGAGGGGCTTGACGTCGGACGTTTCGACATGTCGCCGAGCGGGAAGTACCTTGTCTGGTTCGACAACGATGAGATGAACTGGTTCACCTACAATACCCAGACCGGTGAGAAGGTCAACCTTACCGCCCAGACAGGCGTTCCGTTCTACGATGAGGAGGACGATCATCCGACCGCCGCTCCGGCGCACGAGTTCTCCCCGAAATGGTACAAGGATGAGGATGCCGTGTTGATCATAGACCGCTATGACATCTGGAAGTTCTCTCCGGACGGCAAGACAGCCGTCAATCTCACAGGGGGAGTGGGCCGTCAGACCCACAACCGCTTCAAGATCATGGATCCGAAACCGGACACCAGGAAGCCTAACGCACGCCGTTGCGGAGTGGCCAGGCCGCTCGATCCTAAGCAGACTGTCTATCTCAGTGTGTTCAACGAGGAAAGCCAGGAGAATGGATTCGGACGTGTTAACCTTGCCAAGCCGGCAAAGACTCTTGAGTATTTCACTGACACAGTCAGCTTCAAGTATGTAGCCGGAACCATGACCACTGACAGGCTTTTCTATCAGAAGGGCAACTTCCGCAACTGCTATGACCTTTATTATACTGACGACAATTTCAAGACATCCACAAAGGTCTCTGCAATCAACCCTCAGATGGCGGACTACCGTTGGGGCCGCGCCGAGCTTCCACTGGAACGCCTACGACGGCACACCGCTCAAGGGCCTTGTCTTCGTTCCTGACGGAGTGAAGGAAGGCGAGAAGCTTCCTGTGATGATCTATTTCTACGAGAAGAACGCCAACAATCTCTATTCGTTCTGGACACCTGCCCCTTCACGCTCGACCGTGAATATTCCTTTCTACACCTCAAGAGGCTACATAGTCTTCGTTCCGGACATAGTATATAAGGTAGGACACCCTGGCGAGAGCGCCTACAACTGCATCTGCGCCGGCGCCGAGGCCCTTTGCGAGAAATATTCCATCGCCGACAAGAGCAGGATGGCGATCCAGGGCCAGAGCTGGGGCGGCTACCAGACAGCCTGGCTCATAACACGTACGAATATGTTCGCGGCGGCAGGTTCCGGAGCACCGGTCGGGAATATGACATCGGCCTACGGTGGCATCCGTTGGGGCTCGGGCATCACCCGCGCCGGCCAGTATGAGCATGGTCAGAGCAGGATCGGAAAGAGCATGTGGGAGCCGGGCGCGCTTGACCTTTACATCGAGAACTCTCCGGTGTTCCATGTTGACAAGGTGCAGACACCGGTGCTCATCATGCACAACGACGCTGACGGAGCCGTTCCGTGGTATCAGGGCATCGAGTTCTTCTCGGATCTCCGCAGGCTCGACAAGCCGGCATGGCTGCTCCAGTACAACAAGGAAGCCCACAACCTCGTTCAGAGGCGAAATTGCAAGGATCTCTCAATCAGGTTGCAGCAGTTCTTCGACTACTACCTGAAAGGTGCTCCGATGCCAGCCTGGATGAATACTGGTGTCCCGTACGAGTCCAAGGGCGAGTACAGCGGCTTCGAGAATGCTGAATAAATGACAGGAATCATGACAAAACTAGCGATATTCGATCTGGACGGCACCCTTTTGGACACCGTCAAAGATTTAGGCAACGCCACCAACCACGCCCTGACCGAGTGCGGCTTTCCGACCCATCCCATCGAGGCCTACTACCAGATGGTAGGCCGCGGCATCTACAACCTCTTCCGCGTCGCCGTCCCCGCCGGACAGTCCACGGAAGAAGTTGTCCAAAGGATGGCCTCCATATTCATTCCTTACTACGATGCCCACAAATGCGACTTCACAAGACCGTATGACGGCATTCCCGGAATGCTGAAGACCATCACCGCCGCAGGGGTGCGCCTCGCCGTGGCCTCCAACAAGTACCAGGACGGCGCGGAAAAGCTGGTCCACCACTTTTTCGGTGAATATGACTTCGTGAGGATCCTGGGCCAGCGCGAAGGCCAGCCCATCAAGCCCGATCCGGCCATAGTGGATCAGGTCCTCGCCGAGGTTCCGTCCGTCACCAAGTCCGAGACCGTCTATGTGGGCGACTCCAATGTGGACATGCAGACCGGCCTGAACGCCGGGGTCAGGACTGTGGGTGTGAGCTGGGGTTTCAGAACCCGTGAGGAACTCGCAGCCTACACTCCTTCGGCCATAGTTGACACCCCGGAGGAACTCTCCCGTGTGATCCTCGGAGCCTGACTGGTTCATTTTGGTCCATTTACACCGGTGAAATTGGACAGCATTTGATCGGATATATTAATAATTCATTGATTATCAATCTATTAAGTGATAATGGGGGGGGGGTAGAGGCATCGCCTGCGAGGGAATAGAATACTTATTCAGTATGTTGTTTTTTATTCGGGGAAGTGTTATATTTGCGCTTCATAAGCAGGTTACGAATGACACTCTTGGATTGGAGTTCTTCGAGATCAGAATCCTTATGCTGACAACCGTAGGGCTTACCCTTGCTCATAGGCTGAGGGGATAATTTTCGTATTCATTTTGTAACTGCTTATCGTGAATTTAACATATTTTGTATAATTAACTATCAAGTTTGACGGTCTTTGCCTTTGCCTTTGCAGGGCGTCCGCGTCGTTTCGGGGAGACCTTTCTGGATTTGTATTCAGTTCCGCAACCTTCAGGGATGTCAAAGCCGAAGGCCTTGCAGATATCTTTTTGGGCACCGACAAACGGAGTGATGAACTTGGCCCGACCATTATGCTCTATGCAGCGGATCGACCGCATCTCGTCAAGGATATCCTGGGTTGAAGCGAACTGTTTCTTGAGCCCTGTCGTCTTCCAGATATGGCGCACGTATGAACTTATTATCAGGCCGACGAAGAGGATGAGGAGCCTGCCCGTCTTTCCTTCCTCCGACCAGTTGCGCTGACGGTCGAAGCCCATCTGGGTCTTCATCTGACAGAAGTACTTCTCTGTTCATCCCTGAGACTATACGCATCAAGGGTCTGCAGGGCGGTATAGTCAAGGCCGAGGGTGATGTATCCGAAGAAGCCGGATGTCTTCTTCACGTTCTCTATCTTCTTCTCATCGAGGCTGAAGGAAAGCAGCTTGCGGTCCTTCTTGTCATATGAGACCTCGTACCAGTTGTAGTTCTTCTTTATGCTCTCATCGTCGTCCACGCTCCCGCCGGCATCGAGTATGGACTGGAGGCTACTGCGCTGCATCTCGACCGCGACTTCGAGTTCAGTCTGCTCCGCGGCCCTGCGGAAGGGGTCGAAGAACAGGTCGAGTTTCATGCGGTCGGCCTTGTGGACGGAGTCGCCGTTGCCCCTCACGTCGTATTCCAGGTCATACTGCTTGTAGTACAGCCTGCTCTCCGTGTCGAAAAGCATGTCCTCCGGCTTTCCCCGATGGTCCCCAACTCGGCAATCTGTCAAGGACAATCTTCTGGCGCATCTTGACGCACATTATCATCGGCTGGCCGCGGAGGATGTACTTCTCGAGGTTCTGAACCGATTCGTAGCCCCCTGTCAGTCACCAGGATTACCCTCGGGAAACCGGCGTGGCTGATGTCGGTGAGGATGGTCTCCACGCTTCTGGAGTCAGGTATGTTGCCCGGAAAGGTCCTGTAATACACGGGCATATGGCTGTCAAGCGAATAGACGACGACTTCTGAAGTCTGCGGCAGAGGGACGCGCTCCTTGTTCCGGCCCCATTTGATGTCGGCGAGCGAACTGCCGTATGCGGATCTGGTCGTGGAGTCGACGGCGCACAGCTCGTCCTTGTCCAGCTTTGTCGGCCCTGTACTTGAACAGGTTCATCCTTTCGGTCTCGGAGATGGAATGCGCAAGGCGGGTTATCGTCATCGGGGTAAGCTCCCTTGAGGACGGAGCCTTCTCCAGCTTCTGCCATCTGGCCGCTCTGCTCCAGCTGTTTCCGGTCGCGAATGAGTAATAGGCAAGGGTGAGGACATCATTCACGATTTCCGCGTTCTCATGGAACGTCGCCATCAGGTCCGTCCGGAGCCCCACCTTGTCCGCGACCTGCTCCATGAGCCAGACGTCGCCATAGAAACGATTGACGTCCGCACCCTCGTATGCAGGACGGCCTTGCCTGCGATTGCTCTGAAGCTTATCTATTTCGCTGAGGTCCCACCCTTCGGGAAAGATCAGCCTGGCCCGTTCCTCCGGAGAGGCGTACAGGTACTGCTTGCCCGGGATAAACTTGAGACCATCCGTCACAGTGCCCCAATGCAGGCAGGAGTACTTCCTCTTGCCGTCCCCGGTCACGGTATACGGATGAGTCGTCGCATACATGTAACCTCCGTTCTTGTGAAGCGACATCCGATAGACGCTGTCCGCTTTTGTGAGTCTTGCCATATCTATTGTATTACTTATACAAATGTATAAATAATAATTTGAATATGCAAGAGTGAAAGTGTGGTTTATCTAATTGTTTTACTATTTCTTACAACAAGAACTGTGGATTAATTATACAATTTAATGTTAAATTCACGTGCTTATGCATCTTGTTTTTAACCAATGACACAATTGGCTTTTGATGGGTCTAATCCATTAGATGACATCAGACTTGCGTATAGTTCGATTCCTAATTGGTATGCGCTTCGCATTTTTCACAATCGGATTGAACCGCTGAGACAAACCTTGGACGTTGCCGCGATCCGCTATTTCTACCCTCATCATTTGGTGGAGAAATGTTCGGATGGTGGTCTTGATTATGTTCAGGAGCCAATTATCAAGTCGTTGATTTTCATAAGATCAACTTGTGAGAGTCTGGACATGATCCGACTGAAACATGTAGGCAGCGTATCTCCGTATTTTGACCATCGGACCCAAAAGCCATTGATCATTCCGGATGAACAAATGGAACCGTTCATAAAGCTCTGCGACATTAAGGACTCGGGTCTTGAGTATCTGGGAGAGGATGGCCCGCAGTTCCACAAAGGTGACCGCGTGAGAGTCATTGACGGCATATTCAAAGGTTATGAGGGTCACATCAAGCGCATCAAACACGACAGGCGCCTTATAGTTACCATTGAGGGTGTTGCCGCTTTCGCAACCAAATTCATTCCTCCCGCTTTTTTGGAGAAAGTGGAGACAGATAAGTAATAGTCGAATTATAATCTTTCATAAGAATAAAAATATGAATATGAAAAGAATATCACTACTGTTATGGCTTCTGGCCATAGGCATTTTGGCAGTTCCATCCTGTTCTACGCCGAAGGAGATCAGTTACTTCCAGGACCTCGAGTCGGTGGAGGGCCAGCGGATCGGTGGCGCGAAGGGGATCACGGTGCGGCCGAAGGACAAGATCTCGATCATCGTGAACTGCAAGAGTCCCGAGCTGACAGCCCTTTTCAACCTGCCGTACGTGACGCAGCGTCTCGGTGAGAACACCCGCGGCACCATCACTTCCGGTTACAGTCAGGCTACATCTCTGGTTACACGGTGGACGACCGGGGCTGCATCGACTTCCCTGTCCTCGGCGAGGTGGCCGTGGCGGGGCTGACGCGTGATGAGATCGCCTCCGTGATCAAGAAGGAGCTCAATGAGCAGGGGCAGGCGACGGACGCCGTGGTGACCGTTGACTTCATGAACCTGTACTATCAGGTGCTTGGCGAGGTTGAGAAGCCGGGGCGCTACGCCATCGACAAGGATGCCGTGACAATTCTCGACGCCATCGGAACCGCCGGTGACTTGACCATCTACGGAAAGCGCGAGAACGTGAAGGTGCTGCGCAACGAGAACGGCAAGATGCTGACCTACGAGGTGAACCTCTGCTCAGCCGCCGACCTGATAGCCTCGCCGGCCTACTACATCCGCCAGAACGACGTGATCTACGTCGATCCGAACGACGTGCGGGCAAGGCAGTCCACGGTGAACGGCAACAATGTCCGCTCCACCTCGTTCTGGATCTCGCTGACTTCGCTCGCGGCGTCCATCACCAACACGATCGTGATCATCGCCACGAGGGCCGGGTCGGGGAAGTGATCCGCCTTGGAACCTTGTGAAGAAACACTATAACATCAAAGCGATTCAAAATAATGGAGAACAACATCAACACGGATAACAATACCCGGCAGCAGGAGGAGACCGTGCAGATCGGCCAGCTTGTGCGCCGCTGCCTGTCCAGATGGTACTGGTTCGCCCTGAGCCTGGCGGTCTGCCTGGCTTTAGGTGTCCTGTACATTCTCAGGTCAACCCCTACGTACAACACCTCCGCTGACATCCAGATCAAGTCAAACACCAAGGGCGCGTCCATGCCGGGGGACATCGGCGAGTTCGGCAACATGGGTCTCTTCGCCGTCAAGTCAAACGTCAACAACGAGCTGCACGCCTTCGAATCCCCGGACATCATGAGCGAGGTGGTGGCCAGGCTTCGCCTGTACATGAGCTACACGGTGGACGGCACCTTCCACAGGAACGTGCTCTACGGCACGTCGCTGCCGATCTCCGCCGACCTGCTCGATGTGGATGAGAACGTGGGAGCCGGATTCACCGTCAGCGAGAACGGCGGGAGAGTAACCCTGAATGACTTCATCCATAAGAATGAGAAGGTCGGCGGCAAGCCGGTCGTGGGACACTACGGCGACACGCTCCAGACTCCTGTCGGAAGGATCATCGTTCAGAAGACGAAGGACTACTCCGGGGAGGCGATGAAAAAGCCGGTCAACGTCAGAAAGTCGGGCCAGCGCGGCGTGACACAGTCTTACCTGAACAGACTCCAGGTGAACCTCGCCGACAAGAACGCCGACGTCATCTCGCTCTCTATCAAGGACGTGTCCACCCAGCGTGCCCAGGACATCCTGAACACCCTGATCGCCGTCTATAACGAGAACTGGGTGCGTGACAAGAACCAGATAGCGAACTCCACTTCTGTGTTCATCAACGACCGTCTCAGGGTGATCGAGGGCGAGCTGGCGGGCGTGGACTCCGACATCTCCGCCTACAAGTCGGAGAACATGATCCCTGACGTGGGTGCCGCAGCGACGATGTACATGCAGCAGAGCACGGTGCTGAACCAGCAGCTCCAGGACGTGAGCAACCAGCTCTACATGGCGCGCTACATCAAAGACTACATCGGCAAGGAGGACAACCGCAACCAGCCGCTTCCCGCCAACATGGGATTGAGCAGCCAGACGATCGAGAACGGCATCTCCGAGTACAACTCCAAGATCCTGCAGAGGAACAACCTTGTGGCGAACTCCGGCGAGGAGAACGTGCTCGTGAAGGATCTCGACCAGGCTCTGGCCTCGATGAGGGGGTCGATCTCCCGGTCCATAGACAACGAGATCCTTGCCCTCAACACGAAATACGAGAATCTCAAGGGCACCGCCCGCCAGAACACCGCGCGCATCGCCGCGAATCCTAACCAGGCGAAGCAGCTCCTCTCGGTCGAGCGTCAGCAGACCGTGAAGCAGGCTCTGTACCTCTTCCTCCTGCAGAAACGTGAGGAGAACGAGCTCTCGCAGGCGTTCACCGCCTACAACACAAGGATCATCAAGCATCCTATTTCAGGAATATTCCCGGTCTCCCCGCAGTCCATGAAGATCATGATGATGGCGTTTCTCCTGGGTCTGATGATTCCTGCCGGGATCATCTATCTGCTGATGGCGACCGACACGAAGGTGCGCTCCCGCCGCGACCTCAAAGGAGTCTCCGTGCCTTTCGCCGGCGAGATTCCGCTCTCTGCCGAGACTGCCACCAAGGCGTTCGGAAAGCGGAAAACCCTCAGTGGCGCCGATTCCATCGTGGTCCGTCACGGCAACCGCAATGTGGTCAACGAGGCGTTCAGGGTGCTCCGCACCAACCTCGAGTTCATGATGCGCGAGCCAGGAAGCAAGGTCGTCGCCGTCACTTCGTTCAACCCGGGCTCGGGCAAGTCCTTCGTGTCGTCCAACCTGGCCGTCAGCTTTGCCATCAAAGGTAAGCGTGTTCTGGCCATCGACGGCGACCTGCGCTACGGCACGCTCTCCGAGCTTGTCGGCTTGCCGAAGCCTGGCCTTAGCGACTATCTCGCTGGGATCGTCGCCGATGTGCACGATGTGATTGTCCGTTCGAAGGACGCGATGACGGTACCTGACACTCTTCCGGTGGGATCCATCCCTCCGAATCCGGTTGAGCTGCTCGCCGACAGGCGCCTCGCCGATGCGATCGCCGTCCTCAGGAATGAGTACGATGTGATCATCATCGACTGCCCGCCGGTGGAGATCGTCACCGACGCGCGCGTCATCAACGACTATGTGGACAGGACACTCTTCGTCGTCAGGGCCGGGCTGTTCGACAAGGCCATGCTCCCGGACCTCGACGCGCTCTACCGCGACGGGGAGTACAGGGGACTCTGCTGCGTCCTCAACGGGACCGCGTCCTCCGACGGCTACTACGGGAACTACGGCACCTATGGCCATTACGGTTACTACGGCCACAATGGCGGCTCCTACTACAGTTCCGACAACAAAGCCAGGTAAATCCGCCCGCTGACTTCGCCGGCGCACCGGTCCCTCCGGCGCGCCGGCAAAACCATAACCCAAAAAACATATCTTATGCGAAATCTGAAAGAGTTGAGGATTGCCGTGGCCGGTACTGGCTACGTCGGCCTCTCCATATCCACCCTGCTGTCCCAGCGCCACAAGGTGACTGCCGTTGATGTGATCGCCGACAAGGTCGATAGGATAAACCGTCGCGAGTCCCCGATCCAGGACGAGTACATCGAGAGGTTTCTCCGCGAGAAGCCACTCGACCTCACCGCCACGCTTGACGGTGAGGCCGCCTACAGGGACGCGGACTTCGTGGTGATCGCCGCTCCCACTAACTACGACCCGAAGAAGAACTTCTTCGACACGTCGCACGTGGAGGAGGTGATCGACCTCGTGCTGAAGGTTAATCCCGATGCAGTGATGGTCATCAAGTCCACCGTCCCTGTGGGCTACACCGCCTCTGTGCGGGAAAGGTTCTCGTACAGGGAACGCCTCGCCGACGGCACGATGAGGGTGGTGGTGCCAAACATCATATTCGCTCCTGAGTTCCTGCGTGAGTCCAAGGCACTCTATGACAACCTCTATCCGAGCCGCATCATCGTCGGCTACGACAGGGGAGACTCCGCTCTCGAAGAGGCTGCCGGCACTTTTGCCGCACTCATCAAGGAAGGCTCTCTGAAAGAGGATGTTCCGGTGCTGTTCATGGGTTCCACGGAGGCGGAGGCGGTGAAGCTGTTCGCCAACACCTACCTTGCCCTCCGCGTCAGCTATTTCAACGAGCTGGACACCTATGCGGAGATGAAGGGACTCGACACGAGATCCATCATCGACGGCGTGTGTCTGGATCCTCGCATCGGCTCGCACTACAACAATCCGTCCTTCGGCTACGGCGGCTATTGCCTCCCGAAGGACACCAAACAGCTGTTGGCGAACTACGCCGACGTGCCGGAGAACCTTATCCAGGCCATTGTGGAGTCCAACCGCACCAGGAAGGACTTCATCGCCGACCAGGTGCTCCAGAGGGCCGGCTATTATTCCGAGAACAGCCAGTACGATAGTGCCCGCGAGAAGAAATGCGTGATCGGGGTTTACCGTCTCACGATGAAGTCCAACAGCGACAATTTCCGCCAGAGCGCCATCCAGGGCATCATGAAGAGGATCAAGGCCAAGGGCGCCGAGGTCATTGTCTACGAGCCTACGCTGGAGGACGGCGCGTCCTTCTTCGGCAGCAAGGTGGTCAACGACATCGCCGAGTTCAAGCGCCGCGCCGACTCCATCATCGCCAACCGCTACGACCGCGTCCTGGACGATGTCCGGGCCAAGGTCTATACCCGCGACCTCTTTGAGAGAGACTAGCCGCCTACTTCACCGAAATACCTGTTAATCAAAATTATTTTCCATAATGCTGTCGATCCGCAAGATAGTTGACTCGTACTTCTCGAAGCGCACGTTCCCGCACTGGTGCGTGCTGCTTCTGGACAGTGCCATTCTGTTTTTGTCCGGAGTGTTCGTCTACTGGTGCTTCAACCGTGGCACCGCCCTTCAGCTGAACTTCTGGCCGTTGACCTACCTGATGCTGCTGTGCGTCGGCGTCCACTTCATATTCTTTGCCATCTTCCGGACATATTCGGGAATCATCCGCTACTCATCGTTCAACGACCTCATCCGTGTGGCGCTGGCGATGGGATGCTCCGCATTGGCGGTGATAGCCGTCCATTTCTTCACGAACAGCTGCCCGTCTCGGGTGTTCGCCCACGTGCAGGTGCGGCATATCCTGATTGCGGAAGCCATCGCGACCGGTTTGATGTGGCTGCTTCGCGTTTCTATCAAATGGGTCTATGACACCTATTTCCGGACGGAGGGTGCGAAGAATGTCTTCATCTATGGCATCCGCGCCGGCGGCATCGGACTCGCGAAGGCGATCCGCAGCGAGAAACCGATGCGCTACTGTCTCCGAGGCTTCATCTCCCACGATCCGGCGCTTGGAGCCAACGGCACGCGCCTGATGGGCGAGCCGGTCTACGAGGTTGACGCCAGTCTGCCGGATGTGATCCGCCGCAATGGGATCGCCGCCGTGCTGGTCGCTCCGGGCAGGATCGGCAAGTTCCGCAACGACACGGCTCTTCAGGACTACATCCTGCAAAGCGGCGCAAGAATATTCTCGGCTAACAATGTCGTTGACACCGAGCATGATGCGATCAAGGGAGCGCCGACCTTGAAGGAGGTCAGCATCGAGGATCTTTTGCCTCGTGACGAGATCTGCGTCGACCTGGAATCCGTGGCCGAGTCCCTCCGTGGGAAGCGCATCCTGATCACCGGTTCCGCCGGAAGCATCGGCAGCGAGATCGTCCGCCAGGTCGCGTCGTTCGCACCTTCGAAGATGATGCTGATCGACTCCGCCGAGACTCCGCAGTACGACATCCGCCGGATGATGGCGCATGACTTCCCGTCTGTGCCATGCGCCACCGTGGTGACGTCGATCACCAAGGCTGACAGGATGGAGAACATATTCAAAACCTTCCTTCCTGAATATGTCTTCCACGCCGCGGCGTACAAGCACGTTCCGATGATGGAGGACAACCCTTGCGAGAGCATCCAGAACAACGTCCTCGGCACGAAGATCCTGGCCGACCTTTCGGTCAAATACGGCGTGCGCCGCTTCGTGATGGTGTCCACCGACAAGGCTGTGAACCCGACGAACGTGATGGGATGCAGCAAACGAATGTGCGAGGTCTATGTTCAGAGCCTGAACAAGGCGGAGCGCGACGGCGTGGTGAAGGGGCAGACCCAGTTCATCACCACCCGCTTCGGCAACGTCTTAGGCTCCAACGGCTCCGTGATTCCGATTTTCGAGCGCCAGATCAAGGCCGGCGGCCCGGTGACGGTGACGGACCCCAACATCATAAGGTACTTCATGCTGATTCCCGAGGCCTGCGAGCTGGTCGTTGAGGCCGGCACGAAGGGCGAGGGCGGCGAGATCTTCGTCTTCGACATGGGCAAGCCGGTGCGCATCGCCGACCTGGCGCGTCGCATGATCGAGCTGAGCGGGGCGAAGGGCGTGGAGATCAAGTACACCGGCCTGAGGGACGGGGAGAAGCTCTACGAGGAGGTCCTGAGCGAGTCGGAGGCGACGAAGCCGTCGTTCCACGAAAAGATCCGCATCGCCTGTGTCCGTGAATATGACTGGTCCGATGTGAGCCGCGAGATAGACGCCCTGATCGCCCAGTCCCACACCTACGACGACATGGCCGTGGTAGCCTCCATGAAGCGCCTGGTTCCCGAGTACATCTCCAACCACTCCAAGTACACCGTCCTTGACCACAAGGCGTGAGTTTGGCTCTGTGTGCCATAGGATATTGTTTCAATAAGCAATTTGGAATTGTATTAAAAAAACATTACGACTTTGAAATGATATTTTAAACCATTAAGTATACTTTAATGTTTTTTCTTATATTTGCAAAGTAAACTTTGCTCTTATGGATAAACAGATTATAAAAAAACTAATAATAGAGAAGCAAAAGGCCATTCCGGAATTCTTTATTATTCGAAGGGAAATCCAGTTTGATACTCATGCAAACTATGTGCTTGTCGGTTTAAGGCGTGCGGGAAAATCCTTTATGATGTATCAGGATGCCCAGAATATGATGAAGAGTCCAGGGCTGACACAAGAAAACATACTCTACATAAATTTCGAGGATGAAAGGTTGTCAGATATTTCTTCAGACAGTTTGGGAGAAATATTGGATGCCTATTTCGAGTTATATCCAGAAAAAAAGCCACTGATATACCTTGATGAAATACAGGTTGTTTACGGGTGGGAAAAATTTGCAAGAAGACTTGCAGATTCTAAGTATAGAGTTATGATTACTGGCAGCAATGCCAAGATGCTCAGCAGTGAAATAGCGACTACACTTGGTGGCAGATATATTCCAAACGTGAGTTTAACATTAAATTGTATTATTAATCCATAGTTCTTATTGTAATAAGTTGGGGAACAATTAAATATCCCCGCTTTTTTCCTTGTATATTCAAATTATTATTTATACATTTGTATAAGTAATACAATAGATATGGCAAGACTCACAAAAGCGGACAGCGTCTATCGGATGTCGCTTCACAAGAACGGAGGTTACATGTATGCGACGACTCATCCGTATACCGTGACCGGGGACGGCAAGAGGAAGTACTCCTGCCTGCATTGGGGCACTGTGACGGATGGTCTCAAGTTTATCCCGGGCAAGCAGTACCGTACGCCTCTCCGGAGGAACGGGCCAGGCTGATCTTTCCCGAAGGGTGGGACCTCAGCGAAATAGATAAGCTTCAGAGCGATCGCAGGCAAGGCCGTCCTGCATACGAGGGTGCGGACGTCAATCGTTTCTATGGCGACGTCTGGCTCATGGAGCAGGTCGCGGACAAGGTGGGGCTCCGGACGGACCTGATGGCGACGTTCCATGAGAACGCGGAAATCGTGAATGATGTCCTCACCCTTGCCTATTACTCATTCGCGACCGGAAACAGCTGGAGCAGAGCGGCCAGATGGCAGAAGCTGGAGAAGGCTCCGTCCTCAAGGGAGCTTACCCCGATGACGATAACCCGCCTTACGCATTCCATCTCCGAGACCGAAAGGATGAACTTTGTTCAAGTACAAATGCGGGGCCGACAGGCTGGACAAGGACGAGCTGTGCGCCGTCGACTCCACGACCAGATCCGCATACGGCAGTTCGCTCGCCGACATCAAATGGGGCCGGAACAAGGAGCGCGTCCCTCTGCCGCAGACTTCAGAAGTCGTCGTCTATTCGCTTGACAGCCATATGCCCGTGTATTACGGGACCTTTCCGGGCAACATACCTGACTCCAGAAGCGTGGAGACCATCCTCACCGACATCAGCCACGCCGGTTTCCCGAGGGTAATCCTGGTGACGGACGAGGGGCTACGAATCGGTTCAGAACCTCGAGAAGTACATCCTCCGCGGCCAGCCGATGATAATGTGCGTCAAGATGCGCCAGAAGATTGTCCTTGACAGGATTGCCGAGTTCGGGACCATCGGGGAAAGCCGGAGGACATGCTTTTTCGACACGGAGAGCAGGCTGTACTACAAGCAGTATGACCTGGAATACGACGTGAGGGGGGCAACGGCGACTCCGTCCACAAGGCCGACCGCATGAAACTCGACGTTCTTCGACCCCTTCCGCAGGGCCGCGGAGCAGACTGAACTCGAAGTCGCGGTCGAGATGCAGCGCAGAAGCCTCCAGTCCATACTCGATGCCGGCGGGAGCGTGGACGACGATGAGAGCATAAAGAAGAACTACATCTGGTACGAGGGCTCATATGACAAGAAGGACCGCAAGCTGCTTTCCTTCAGCCTCGATGAGAAGAAGATAGAGAACGTGAAGAAGACATCCGGCTTCTTCGGATACATCACCCTCGGCCTTGACTATACCGCCCTGCAGACCCTTGATGCGTATAGTCTCAGGGATGAACAGGGAGAAGTACTTCTGTCAGATGAAGACCCAGATGGGCTTCGACCGTCAGCGCAACTGGTCGGAGGAAGGAAAGACGGGCAGGCTCCTCATCCTCTTCGTCGGCCTGATAATAAGTTCATACGTGCGCCATATCTGGAAGACGACAGGGCTCAAGAAACAGTTCGCTTCAACCCAGGATATTGACGAGATGCGGTCGATCCGCTGCATAGAGCATAATGGTCGGGCCAAGTTCATCACTCCGTTTGTCGGTGCCCAAAAAGATATCTGCAAGGCCTTCGGCTTTGACATCCCTGAAGGTTGCGGAACTGAATACAAATCCAGAAAGGTCTCCCCGAAACGACGCGGACGCCCTGCAAAGGCAAAGGCAAAGACCGTCAAACTTGATAGTTAATTATACAAAAATATGTTAAATTCACGTTCCAAAGGAAGTTTTTCCATTTTCTTTTAGAGAGTATCTAGAGTACAAAGGCATAGAATTGGACAGAAATTGGATATATGACCAAGGTGCTTGCTCTCAGATATCAAATACTTTCGATCATTATTTCACTAATGGCGGCCTTGCAGAATCTTTCAATCTTGAAGATAAGAGGGAGTATCTGAATTCATTATGTCAGAAGATACTGCTTGGCGATATAGTGGAGCGGAATAAAGTGCGCAATGCACGTGCTTTTCGTCTTCTCACAAGAAAATTGGCAGACAGTGTGATGCAACCGTCATCCCTCAGCAGGTTAAAACATATTATTGATTCCAGCGGAGATAGCATAAGCCTGCCTATATTGAAAGATTATTTGGAGTATTTGGAAGAGTCCTACCTGTTTTTCTCTATCCCGAATATGAGTTCATCCATATCGGAGCAGTCCACAATCCGGAAAAGATACATTGTGGATAATGGATTGCTTAACTTGTTTCTTTTCAGTGGAGAAACGAAGCTGTTGGAGAATATAGTAGCTTGCAAATTGATCAGAAAATACAGAAACACCCCCGAAGAAACGCTGGTTTATTATTATAATAAAAACGTAGAGATAGATTTTTGTATTCCGTCTGCCAAAATGGCTATCCAAGTATCTTACAGTTTGGGAGACGATGCGACCTATAGACGAGAAACAGGCGCGCTGGAAAAGTTCTTGAACGTTTATCCGGATTTTACCGCAATAGTCATCACCAGAGACAATGAGCAAACTATCGACATCAATGGGCATCACATCAATGTAATACCTATATGGAAATGGTTATGTCTGGAGTAGGGCACTTAAACGGTGCATTTTTACTACAGAATCCGCACTCAATGAGTGAAAATTCGTTATATTTGCGGGCAACGTTCTTCTATAATCAGATGCGAGTAAGGAATGATGTGATATCCTCCCGTATATCTGATTTTGTAATAGGGAAATACACCTTCGAAGTAGGCGGCAGAAAGAAAGGGCAATAGCAGATTGAAAATATCGCTGACGCATATATAGTGAAAGATGACATCGAGTTCGCCCAAGGCAACGTCATTCCTCTCTGGGCTTTCGGACTGAACTACTAGATGGTAGGGCTGGAACTTTTTTTGTTATTTTTGTAAGTAAGTTCAGGGGATTGTAACGAGTAGTTCAGAAGTATTAATTGATTAAAATGCCCAACAATATGAGACACTTGGTCATAAAGAATTAAGGATGGTGTAGATATGTTCTTCAATTTCGAGATGTATGTATGAAGCGGAAGATTTTGAATGTAATGCCTGAGTGCTATGTTGATACAAACCTGATAGAATATCTTCTGGATGGAGTAGTAAATCATCAACATTGCTGCTCAAAGGTAGTGGGCCAGTTGAACAACACATTTGCAGACAAGTTCGCTATCGGAATTATCGATAAAGATAAAGTAGAACTCGGCTATATACAGGCTTGTGACGAGATTGCCAAGACTGACCACTTGACATTATTGATGCATAAATCCCGTCATCAGTATCTGATTACGATTTCTCCTGCCGTGGATAAATTTGTATTGGACAGCGCTAAAGAGCAAGGAGTCGATACGGAAAAATACAACCTTCCGTCAACTCTTAAGGAGTTCACCAAACTATCCAAGTCAGTCACGTCCAACACGGATGAGCGATTCAAGAACTTATTCGCAGCAATTAACGGCAACTCTGAATTCAGAGCGTTAAAGATGACTTTGAATATTTGTTGGACAAACAATACAATACAATACAATACGGATATTTCTGAACTGACACGGATTTTTGGTGGTGAAGCACGTGAAGAAAATCGAGTAACGGGTGAAGTGTAGACTTTCTTGATGATATTGCACTCATTGTATTGTCCTGATTTAGGTTGACTCGTGTTTATAGAATATCACTTATATAAGTTGACTTTGCGTTGTTATACCTGTCAGGGGTTGACTGGAGGCCGTAGGCCGGAAGGAGACCCCTGACAGGTCTTCAAAGGTAAAGAGTTTTCAGGGATTTCCAAGTTATTTCTGGATTTTATTGCCATATGCCTGTAACTTGTCCACATCATATCCCTGTCTCCTGCCGCCCCCGACGCTTCGGACGGGGTCTTCATTCCGATGCTCATATGCGGCCTCCGGTTGTTGTAGAAGTCCACGGCCCGGGCGACCGCCGCCACGACCTCGTTGATGTTCCTGAACACCTTCCCCTTGAGCAGCTCGTTCTTTCATCATCGTGTTGTTGATGCGTTCCGCCTGGGCGTTGTCCTTCGGATCTCCCGACTCGGTCATGCTGACCCTGATGCCGTGCTTCCGCAGCATCCCCACATACTCGCGGCACGCATATTGGCAGCCACGGTCGGAGTGGTGTATGAGGTTGACCTCATCCTTCCCTCTATGCGTCTCAACGCCATCCTCAGGGCCTCCATCGGATAGTCCGTGTCAAGCGTGGGCCCGACACTCCAGCCGATGATCTCCTCGGTGTATGCGTCAAGTATCAGCGCGAGGTAGCAGAAGTGGCAATGGTAATCGTCCTCCGTTATGACAATGTATGTTATGTCGCTGACCCACAGCCGATCCGCCGAGGTGGGGATATAATCCTTTATGAGGTTGGGGTATGTCGGGAGTCCGTGTGTCGAGTCCGTCGTGCGGGGCTTGCGCATCTTCCGGCGCACCTTTAGCCCCTGCTCGTCGATGATCCGGCAGAAGCGGTCGCGGCCTATCGGACTGGTCAAAGCGGAAGTCCCTCTGATACATGTACCACAGCTTCTTCCCGCCGATGCCGGGATCTTCCTCCCTGACCTCCCTGATATATTGGATGGCGAACTCCTCACGCGCGGCCTTGGCATGGACCGCGTCCTCGTCATGCTGATAGTAAGCCTGCTTGCTTACACCAAGCAGCCCGCAGAGCTCAACCACCTGACATTCGGTGGCTGATTCCGCGCGCAGGTCCCTTACCGCCTGGTGCCAGCTTTTTTTTCTTATCTCAATGTGCCAACGAGCCTCCGCTATGTCTATGATCTTTTCGTTCAGGCGGTTGCGCAGACGCTCCAACCTGAGGCTCTCCTCCAGTTCGGATATCCGCGACTTCAGGGACTCCATCTCTTCCTGCTCCTTTGACTTCTTCGCTTCCATAATTCTTCGCGGGCTTCCTTTCCCGTTCTCCGCCTCAAAGATAGCAATCCAGTGGTACATTTGCCTCACGCTTACCGGAACAAGCTGCAATTTCCAGCTATCTTCCGCGGGCTAAAACCTGTCTTTTTTGGTGAATCTCTATCACCTGTTGATAGTACTTCTTTTGAAATTCTGTGTGTGGCGTCATAATGATTGACTCTTTTTGTGAGTCAACCTTTTTCAGGCAAATACACATTGAGAGCATAATTATACATATTTTCGCTCTCATGCAGTGTGTTTTAATCAGGCCACAGATATGTGGAGACTGGTTGTGGCTTGGGGCATACTGAAAACATTAAACGACGATTATTAATTTTAACATACCATGAGCATTTTTGCAGGAAAAACATTGATGATTACCGGTGGTACCGGTAGTTTCGGAAACGCAGTATTGAAGCGTTTTCTCAGAACAGACATTGCTGAGATCAGGATTTTCTCACGCGACGAGAAGAAACAGGACGACATGCGCCACGAGTATCAGGCGAAATTCCCTGACGTTGCACACAAGATAAAATTCTACATCGGCGACGTCAGAAGTTTGGAAAGCGTGCGCTCAGCGATGCCAGGAACAGATTACATCTTCCATGCAGCCGCCCTCAAGCAGGTCCCTAGCTGCGAATTCTTCCCGATGGAAGCAGTGAGGACCAATGTGATAGGCACGGACAATGTTCTCACGGCAGCTATCGAAAACAATGTCGGAGCAGTCATCTGTCTCTCTACCGACAAGGCAGCATATCCGATCAATGCAATGGGCATCACCAAAGCCATCGAAGAGAAAATAGCCGTAGCCAAGAGCCGTAACTCCCACAACACAAAGATCTGCTGCACGCGTTACGGCAATGTCATGTGTTCTCGTGGTTCCGTGATTCCTCTATGGATCGAGCAGATCCGCAGCGGCAACCCTATCACTCTTACGGAGCCTAAGATGACACGTTTCATCATGTCCCTCGAAGAGGCTGTGGACCTGGTGCTTTTCGCGTTCGAGCATGGCCACAATGGCGACATTCTCGTTCAGAAAGCTCCGGCATGCACCATCCAGACACAGGCAGAAGCTGTCTGCGACCTTTTTGGTGGCAAGAAGGAAGATATCAAGGTCATCGGCATCCGTCACGGCGAGAAGATGTACGAGACACTCCTTACCAAGGAAGAATGCGCCAAAGCAGAGGATATGGGCAACTTCTACCGTGTTCCGGCAGACAACCGCGACCTGAACTACGACCAGTACTTCACCAAGGGTGATGTAAAGCGCGCTACCATAGAGGAATTCAATTCTGACAACGCTTACCGTCTGAACTTGGAAGAAACAATCGCCAAAATCGGTGCTCTGGAATATATCCAGAACGAATTGAACGGAGTTGAAAATCTCGCGAAATAATGAAGATTCTGGTTACCGGCGCCAAAGGATTCGTGGGCAAGAACCTTTGCTGCCAACTTAACAACATAAAAGAAGGCAAGGCCCGCTGCTACGGAGACCTCCAGGTCGATGAAGTATTTGAATACGACATTGACTCGACTCCTGAGCAGCTGGACAGCTGGTGCGGCGAATGCGATTTCGTCTTCAACCTCGCGGGCGTAAACCGGCCGAAGGACAATGACGAGTTCATGAAGGGCAATTACGGTTTCGCATCCACGCTGCTCGATACATTGAAAAAGCACCACAACACTTGTCCTGTGATGCTCTCAAGCTCACAACAAGCCTCATTGACAGGACGTTTCGGCAACAGCGAATACGGCAGGAGCAAGAAAGCCGGCGAGGATCTTTTCCTGGAATATGGCAAAGAGACCGGTGCCAAAGTTCTCGTTTACCGTTTCCCGAACCTTTACGGAAAATGGTGCCGCCCGAACTACAATTCGGCCATCGCCACGTTCTGCAACAATATCGCCAATGACCTCCCAATCCAGGTCAATGACAGAAGCGTACAGATGGAGGTCCTCTACATCGACGATCTGGTCGCGGAGATGATCTGCGCGCTCAAAAGTCAGGAACATCATTGCGAATTCGAGGGACTTGACGTGCTGCCATCCGCTGAAGGACGTTATTGCTATTGTCCTGTCACTCACAAGACTACGCTTGGAGAAATCGTCGATACCATATATGAATGTGCACGAGCAGTGCGTGCCGTGCCGGATTCTGCGGAAGGACCTTCGACGGCTCTCGAAATGCCGCAAGACGGTCTGCGTTATCGCCTGATGTCCACATTCCTCAGCTACCTGCCGAAAGAAAAGGCGATTTTCGATTTGAAGATGAACGAGGATCCGCGCGGGTCGTTTACCGAGCTGGTACACACGCTGAATTGCGGTCAGGTAAGCATCAACATTTCCAAGCCGGGCATCACGAAAGGCCAGCATTGGCACAACTCTAAATGGGAGCAGTTCATCGTGGTTTCCGGCCACGGCCTGATCCAGATGCGCAAGGAGGGAAGTGACGAGGTCATTGAATATGAAGTCAGCGGTGACCGCATCCAATCCGTCATCATGCTGCCTGGCTACACGCACAACATCATCAATCTCTCCCAGACTGAAGACCTCGTGACCGTAATGTATTGCAACGAAGTCTTCAATCCTGAAAGACCAGACACATATTTCGATAAAGTGGAGAAATAAGGAAATGGAAAAGACACCTAAATTCGATTATTCAGATATTCACTGGAAGGAGAACGGCAAACTCAAGCTCTGTATAGTAGTAGGTACGCGCCCTGAGATTATCCGCCTGGCGGCGGTCATCACCAAATGCCGCCAGTATTTCGATGTCATCCTCGCCCATACAGGCCAGAACTACGACTACAACCTGAACGGCATCTTCTTCCGGGACCTCAAACTCGCTGAACCGGAGGTCTATATGGATGCCGTCGGTGACGACCTCGGCGCGACGTGCGGCAACATCATCAACTGTTCATACAAGCTTTTCGCCCAGACCAAACCGGACGCAGTATTGGTTCTCGGCGACACGAACAGCTGTCTCTCTGTCATTGGCGCGAAACGTCTTCACATCCCGATCTTCCACATGGAGGCCGGCAACCGCTGCAAGGACGAGTGCCTCCCGGAGGAGACGAACCGCCGCATAGTTGACATCATCTCGGATGTCAATCTGGCATATTCAGAACACGCGAGAAGGTACCTCGCCGAGTGCGGCCTGCCGAAGGAGCGGACCTACGTGACCGGGTCGCCGATGGCCGAGGTGCTGCACCAGAACCTCGCCGAGATCGAGGCCTCGGATATTCATAAGCGGTTGGGGTTGGAGAAGGGAAAGTATATTCTTTTGTCCGCCCACCGCGAGGAGAACATCGACACGGAAAAGAACTTCCTCAGCCTTTTCAATGCCATCAACAAACTGGCCGAGAAATATGACATGCCTATACTCTACAGCTGCCACCCGCGCAGCCGCAACAGACTGGCATCCAGCGGATTCAAGCTAGACCCACGTGTCATCCAGCATGAGCCGCTCGGATTCCACGACTATAACTGCCTCCAGATGAACGCCTTCGCTGTGGTCAGCGACAGCGGCACTCTGCCTGAGGAGAGCAGCTTCTTCACGAGCGTCGGCCATCCGTTCCCGGCAGTGTGCATCCGCACCAGCACCGAGCGTCCCGAGGCCCTTGACAAGGCCTGCTTCATCCTCGCCGGCATTGACGAGCGCAGCCTTCTGCAGGCCGTGGACACCGCCGTGGAGATGAACCGTGCCGGCGACTTCGGCCTTCCTGTCCCGACCTACACCGACGAGAATGTCTCCACCAAAGTTGTCAAGATCATCCAGTCCTACACCGGCATCGTCAACAGGATGGTCTGGAGGAAGTCATAAAACTCATGCAAAATGTTGTGCACAATATGGGTGCATGATACAGGGAAAAATTGCTCTTTTTGAGTGCAATTGCTATCTTTGCAATAGTATTGCATAGATATACAAAATTAATTGAGTATGGTTGACGAGGCGTTATACGAATACATGCGTTTGCAGCTGGAACTTACGACCAGCAGTTTTCACAGGTATCTTTATGAACGTGTGAACTGGACTTCCCGTATGATAGCGATCACAGGGGCAAGAGGAGTCGGCAAATCCACGATGATCCTGCAATATCTTAAGGAACAGGCTTCGGATTGCAAGTTTCTATACATATCCGCTGACCATACATATTTCAGCACTCACTCTCTCGTCGAGGTTGCGGATGAGTTCTCGAAGGATGCTGGCCATTTGCTCGTCATAGACGAAGTTCACAAGTATTCTGACTGGTCCCGCGAACTCAAGCAGATATATGACACTCATCCGGACATGAGGGTGATTTTCTCAGGATCTTCCATACTGGACATCATGGACGGTGTCGCTGATCTCAGTCGAAGGGTACTACCTTATACGCTGTATGGTTTGTCCTTCAGAGAGTATCTGGAACTGTTTCACAACATAAACGCATCTAAGTATTCACTTGACGAGATACTCGCGGGCAAGTCACATATTGACGGTGTGCTTCATCCTCTCCCTCTTTTCAGACGTTACCTTGCAGAGGGCTACTATCCATTTGCATTGGAGGGAGATTTCCCGATGAGGATGCAGAATGTCATAACAAAAACGATAGAATCAGACATCGCACAGTATGCCGAACTAAAGGCACCGACAGCAAAAAAACTAAAAAAGATGCTGGCTGTTATCTCGACACTTGCTCCGTATAAACCTAATGCGGATAGCCTCGCGTCTGAAATCGGAGTCAGCCGAAACAGCGTCTCAGACTATCTCGCGTTGCTGGAGAAGGCTCAGCTGATAGGTCAACTTAGGGACGATACGGGAGGCATGAGGGGACTGGGCAAAGTGGAGAAGGTCTATATTGACAACCCAAGTCTGATGACAGTCTTGTCCGGAGGAAAATCTGACATAGGGAACATGAGGGAAACTTTTTTCTACAACCAGATGCGTGTGGAGAATGATGTGGTTTCCTCACGTCAGTCTGATTTCGTCATCGGTGACCGCACATTTGAGATCGGTGGCCGTAATAAAGGAAAAAGACAGATTGAGGACCTTCCGGATTCCTATATCGTAAAGGATGACATTGAATTCGCTCACGGCAACACTCTGCCCCTTTGGTCTTTCGGCCTAAATTACTGATAGCAGACGCGGCTATTTTGACCACATGGATCTTAAATATATTAACACAATAGCAATGGAACTTAATGGTTAGTGGTCAAATTTTGGACCCGGAGAAAAGCCCCTTACCTTAGCCGGAAAAACGAGACCAATGTACAGCAGCGAAGACTTGGAGCGTTTCTATGTGCAGTACCAGAGTGAGTGGGTGCCGCGCGGGATGACGATGCGGGCGTTCTGCGACAGAAACAACGTTCCCTACAGGGTGATGGACAACTTTGTGCGCAACATCCGCAAGAAGATCGTGGAGGTGGAGGTGACGGGCCGCCCTGAAGAAGGCGAATCGGAGGCACCGGCCGCGACACATCCTCAGGCCTATGCTAGAAAATTTAATAAACAAGCATATGCATGGTCTCGGTTGTTTAATGACATTATTTCATTTCAAAGCAAGTGTTTGATTTGCGTTTGCCTTCAAGTCGCTTTTATATATTTGTTAATAAAAAGATAAATGCTAAATATAGAAAGAATAATAAGAAAAACGATTAGTAACTCTGATAGTCGCAGTAAAAAAATGTACCAGAATACTGCGGCTATGATAGGTATTAGGGGAATTTCAATGATTCTGACACTAATATCTGCTCCTATTATGCTTCATCATGTGGACAGAGCTGATTATGGTGTATTGCTAACCCTCACGTCAATCGTGGGATGGGTTGGTTATATGGATATTGGTTTAGGAAATGGTCTAAGAAATAAACTTCCTGAGTTTAGCGAAGAGTGATTTCTGTTCTGCCAAAAAAATAGTGAGTAGTTGTTATGCGACTCTTGCAATATATGTAACAATAATAGTTACATTATTTTTAATTGTGAGTCCCTTTGTAGATTGGTTGTCAATTTTGAATTCTCCAACAAGTGATGCAAAAGAAATTAGAGAACTTACTAACGTTGTTTTTGTAGCTTTTTGTGTTCAGTTTTTATTGGGGCTTTTAAACTCTATACTGTTTGCATATCAAATGCCAGCATTCCAGTCTTTATTTACTTTTGCTGGTCAAGCAATATCTCTTATGGCGTTGATTATTCAGGTATTTGTGTTTAATGTAACATCTGTACTGCAAATTGGCGCTGTGAATAGTATTGTTCCGCCATTGGTCCTTTTTTGTGGATCTGTAGGACTTTTTCGAACCAAACTGAAAAACATTGCACCTTCTTTCAAATTTATTGATATAAAATCTGTCGGAGGCATATTAAGTCTTGGCATGAAGTTCTTTGTTCTCCAAATGATTACTATTGTACTATTTCAAGCAAATAGTATAATCATTGCAAGAGTCGTGAGTCCAGAAGCAGTTGTTGAATATAACTTGGCATTTAAATATGTTAGCCTTTTAACCATGTTTTTCACTATTGTCATAACTCCGGTATGGTCAGCAACAACTGATGCATACATACGAAAGACTATATGTGGATAAAAAAGACAATTTCTTTTTCACAAAAAGTTTGTTTTATCTCTATTTTGATAGGCATTTTGATGTTAGTTGCTTCTAAATATGTATATCTTATTTGGTTGGGTAAGGATGCTATAAATATACATTTTTCTACAACTGGCCTTATTTTACTATATATATCGTTCGAGATGCTGTATAAGGTTTACGGTACTATTATTAATGGAACAGGAAAAGTATTTGCCCAAATGGTAATAACTGGAGTGATTGCAATAGTTTATATCCCATTGGCATTATTTTTAGGTGATTTATGGGGACTCTCAGGTGTGTTAATAGCAAACGTGGTTGTATTTGTGCTAAATTACATTTGGGCAAAATTGCAATGTGGCAGACTCATAAATCAAACAGCGACAGGTATATGGAACAGATAATTACGAATATCAACTCAGCCAAGTGGTACGAGTATGCCATACTCCTTTTTTAATGCTATGGTCAGGAGGCGGTTTTACTTATGGGGTTTTTCCTGAGTGGATGTTGTTCATGCTTCCTTTAGTGGGATTTATTTTTTTTCAAAAAGGATATAAACTTTCCAAGAGTGCCTGCTTGTTTATTGGTATGGTTCTAATGGTTCATTTATTACAAATGATATCATTTGGCGGGGCTATAATCAATATAATTAAGCCTGCATGTGTGCTCTTTATTTGTGCTATGTTTGCTAAAATCCTTTCAAGTAAATTTGCGAATATATATGTAGATTTAGTCTATTATATTTCATTGATTTGCTTGATATTATGGATTATTTGTCTATTTCCATTTGGATTATCATTACTGAAGTCAGTAGCATCGTCATTTCCTCTTTTAGGGTGGGACAACATTGAGAATAATACGAATGTTGTAACAACTCTTTACATATTCAGTATTCCCCTAGAATACGATGGAGTGATAAGAAACTCTGGTCCATTTTGGGAGCCAGGACGATTTACTATCTATATCACGCTGGCTTTGTCTATTGTTCTTTTCTATTTCAAAGAGAAAATCACATCAAAAAGGAGTCTTGTTCTTATTCTTACGAATATAACTACCTTTTCTACCACGGGGTATGTCGCTATGGCTGTGATATTTTTGGGATATATTTTATTTTCAAACATGCAAAAGCGTTATAAAATAATTCTCTTTGTCATACTATTTGCAGTTGTATACTATGTAGGGCAGCTCGATTTTATGAGTGAAAAAATTGCAGAGCAATCTGCAGACGACTCTACTTGGTCAAGATTTGGTGCTATTGCATATCATTGGTCTCAAATAATACAATCACCATTGATTGGTTTTGGACCATTTCTTTCGAATGTTTTTGCAAATGAGCTTTTCAGCAGTCCCAATGGATTGACAGATTTGATGAGGTATTATGGAATTCCCTTATCCAGTCTTTTTTATTTCTTGCTATATAGAGGGACAGCTCAATATGTAAGTAATAGTCACTGGGGTATGAAAATTATTGTTTTTTCCTCTTTAGTGTTATTATGTTTTTCACAGACAATTACATATTCTCCTTTCTTTATGGTACTATATTTTTTTGCATTTAACACTTGTTCTTATGATTAATAAAATAGGTATTCTTTGCACATATTCTTTTCCTGAAGGAATGGCACCTACCATACGAATATTATCATATGGCCAAGGATTAGTAGATAATGGATGTAAGGTAGAGGTGGTGATATTTCAGCCCAAAGTTGGTAATAATTCATATCCTCTTAAGGGTTATGCGGGTGGTGTTAAATACACTTATGCACATCAAAGAGACAATAATAAGTCTAAATTACATAAATTGTTCATTGACAGGCCCAAATCACTAATCAATGCCCTTAATATAATAAAATTATCTAATAGTAAGGACAAATTTGATTGCGTTCTTTTGAGTTTTGATCATCCTATTTATCTTCTTTTTTTTGTGCCGATATTGCGAATGATGGGAATTAATACTGGCTTTATAGGAGATGAGTTTCCAGAACCAATAAGACAACTAAAATCAGCAATCCCATTATATTATAAATTAATCTATAAATTCGTTAATCTCTTCATCTCATTTAGGGTGCTTATGACCGAAGCACTTAAAAATTTCTATGATGAAAAAGTATGCAAGAAGCCTACTCATATTCTATGTTCGATTTTGAATATTAATCGTTTCGAAGGCATAAAGAAACAGATGGTTGCACAAAAATATATGTGTTATATGGGGAATATGATGTTGGCTAAAGACAATGTTGATAATATAATCAGGGCATTCAAAAGGATTTGCGATGATTTCCCTGATATAGATTTATATCTTTATGGAACTCCTAGTGAAAAAGATAAAAAAATTGTCGAAGGTGTTATTTCTGACCTTGGCTTGGTTAATAGAGTTTTTATTAAAGGGAGAATAGATTACAATTTAGTACCACAGACTCTGGCAAACGCAGAAATACTAGTAACATCTCAGCCAGTTACGAAAAGGGCTGCCGGAGGATTCCCTACAAAATTAGCCGAATATATGATGAGTAAAACGCCAACAATTGTAACTAATGTCGGGGAAATTCACTGTTATGTACAAGATGGAGATACAGTTTATATGGTGGAACCTTGTGACGATCTAGGATATGCAAAGAAAATGAGATATATTCTGACTCATAAAGAAGAGTCTAAAGAGGTAGCAAGAAGGGCATATGATTATGCAATAAATCATTTCGGCTCAAAAGAAGTAACAAAAAAACTTATTAGTTTTTTATCAGAGACTTTGGCAAATAAGTAGTGTTAGATTTGGGCTGTACTGTAACGGAAAACGCAAACATCCATAGGAGGAATGTAATACAGACAATATTCCGGTTTAGACAGACGGAAACTGATTTATTAATGTGATAATGATGTGTCTGACTCTGAAATTGAACGTTCAGTGTTTTGTTTAAATTGATAACGAGATCTATTTTTAAGTTGTGCGGGTAACAAATATATGGTGTATTAAGATTTTTTATTATGATAACTTCACGTAAGCAACTTAAGTTCTATCTACAAGCTGATATGATGATGAACATAGGGTATTTTAAGGTACCTCTTAAGAAGCGATTTATACAACTGTTCTCTCCAGATTATATTATGTTATGGAGTTTTTATAATCTATGAGGAAAGTTCAGTATTATACGTGTAATGGGGGGGGCTGCCTCTGATTATCAATAAATTAAATTATTTTAGACTATCTTGTAAACTTGGTTTTAGTATTGGCTATAATTCATGTGACTATGGTTTAGTTATACCGCATCACGGGACGATAGTTGTCGGAAATACTAATAGAATAGGTCCATATGCGGTTTTGCATACTTCTACTTGTATTACAGATACTGGCAGAAGTATAGGTATGGGGCTAAGTCTTTCAACTGGTGCAAAAATAACGGGTGGTGAGCACTTAGGCAATCATGTCGTTGTAGCAGCTAATTCCGTAGTCACCAAGTCTTGCCCAGATGATAATGTCCTTTTAGTAGGAATACCAGCAGTTCAGAAAAAAAGCTGCCGGATTTTTATGCTTCTTTGCTGGAGAAATGAAAAGAAGAGTTAAAGAAGTTAAATTGTTGAAAATTAAGTTATAGACATACAATGATTAGTAAAACATATATCGTCGTTAATTCATATCAGCCGAATACGGCTCCTACTAATAGGCTTCTAAGTATCTTAAAGGGCTTTTCAGAATTAGAAACTAAAGTTGAGGTCGTTTTCTTGGAGCCTGATTCAAATTATAGTAAGGTTACTGAGAACTTGCCTAATATCTATTTTAACTACATGTGGGATAGACTAAGGATAAAGAATAAGTTTATAGAAAAACTTTTTGGCTTTTATTGGGGTTGGAAATTTTCATCTAGTCTTAAAACTGGTGATAAGGTCATCCTTTTGACAGCAGGACGAGTATTCTTTAATTTGATTAATAGAAAGGATATAAAGTTATATCACGAAAGGACTGAGCATCCTGATATTTATACTATTAAAGGGTTTGATGTAAAAAAGTATAAAGCTCATATTAAGGATTTAGATGGTATGTTTGTTATCTCTACTGCCCTTAAAGAGTATTTTTCTTCTCTTGGATTACCCAAAGAAAGAATTGAGATAGTAAACATGACTGTTGACAGCAGCAGATTTGTTAATCTCAAGAAACAGCCTTCGGAAAAATATATTGCATATTGTGGTACGGCTTCCAATAATAAGGATGGGGTTGATGAGTTGATAAAGTCCTTTGCTATTGTGCATAAAATTCATCCAGAAGTAAAACTCTATATTATAGGTAAAACTCCTGACAAGAAAGACGTTTCAGGTAATCTCAATTTGATAAATGCTCTTGGTCTGAAAGATTCTGTTGTTTTTACCGGTATTGTTTCAGCTGCTGATATGCCTCAAGTTTTAAAGGACGCTACAATTCTTGCTCTTGATCGTCCAAACTCATTGCAAGCACAATGTGGATTTCCTACAAAACTTGGAGAATACCTCTTAACAGAGAATCCTGTTGTTGTTACAAAGGTTGGAGATATTCCATTGTTTTTAAAGGATGGAGAAACGGCTCTTCTTGCAGAGGAACGTAATCAAGAAGATTTCTCTTCCAAATTAATTTGGGCATTAGACCATCCTGTAGAGTCTGCTAAAATTGGTAAAGCTGGAGCCCAAGTTGCAATGAGAGAATTCAATTATCTAACCGAAACAAAGAAAATCATTAAAGCCATTCAATAATATGAAAATACTGATTGCGAGACTTCTGTCAAAGATTTCGTACAATTAAAAAAATTGAAAACAAAGAGTTTTGTGACATGTTTGATGCTATAAAACCTATTGTAAATGAATGTGATGTAAAGATAGTAAACTTTGAATTCCCAATCGTTGTTGAGAAAAGTAAACCAATAAAAAAGATAGGGCCTACATTAAAAGGAACTATAAATGCAGTAGACGCAATCAAATATGCAGGATTTAATGTTTGTACACTCGCAAACAATCATATTCTTGATCAAGGAGACTCATGTTGTATAGAAACAAAGAATCTACTTGAACAAAATGGTGTGTCTACTGTTGGTGTGGGATCTAATCTCAATGATGCAGGAAACATATTATATATGGAATCTGAAGGAAAAAAATTGGCAATTATAAACTGTTGTGAGAATGAGTTTAGTATTGCCACGGACCTCACGCCAGGTGCAAATCCTCTTCATCCTATTCATCAATTTTATAAAATTAAAGAAGCTCGAAAGTATGCAGATTTTGTGTTAGTTATAGTTCATGGAGGCGTTGAACATTATCAGTTACCAACCCCGAGGATGGTAGAAAACTATCGTTTCTTTATTGATGCAGGAGCTGATGCTATTGTTAATCATCATCAGCATTGCTATAGTGGTTATGAGATATATAATGGCAAACCTATTATATATGGTCTGGGTAACTTACTTTTCGATAATCCAAATTGCAGACATAGCATCTGGAATGAAGGATATATGGTTCAAATAAATTTTGGCGAGGAAATATCATTTGATTTACATCCTTATACACAATGTAATGAGGAACCAAATATCTGTCTAATGAATGAGGAAGAAAAGGATTATTTTAAGAATAAAATATCCGAGTTGAATAAAATTATCGCTTCGCCTAAAGAACTAAATAAAGCGTTGGATTTATATTCTATTAGAAATAGAAAGTTTATTTTATCTTCATTCACCCCATGGACAAATCGTTTACTTTTAGCTGCATTTTTAAGAGGTCTACTTCCAGCATTTCTTTCGACGAAGCGTATACTAAATATTAAAAATCGTATATCTTGTGAGTCGCATTATGATTTAACGATGCATGAATTAAAACGGCAAAATAACTATAACGGAAATATATGAGTAAACAAAATAAATTAGTGAAAGCAATTAAAGATCCATTCTGGATGTTTGCTGCAATTTTTCGAAGATTGTCACCTTTCATTAAGAATGATGCCTTATATTTAAAGGTTTTTTGTTCTTTTTTGAAATGAGAGGTAAAATACTTCATCTGAAAAATCCTATATCTTTCAACGAGAAATTGCAATGGTTAAAAAATATACGATTATAAGCCTGAATATACTAAATTGGTAGATAAATTGGCTGTCAAGAATTATGTAGAATCACGTATAGGCAATAAACATATTATTCCGACTTTAGCCGTTTGGGATAGTGTGGAAGACATAGATTGGAATTCATTGCCAAATCAATTTGTCTTAAAGACTACACATGGTGGTGGAGGATGTGGTGTTATTGTCTGTACTGATAAAACAAAGTTTGATAAAATAAAGGCTAAAAATAAATTAAAAAAGTCCATGTATACAAATGCTGGACAGACGTATCGTGAGAAGCCTTATCTAAATGTGCCTCGCAAAATTATAGCAGAAAAATATATTGCAGAGCAGATAATTAACAATGGTGAAACTAAAACTGATTTACCAGACTACAAGTTTTTTTGTTTTAATGGAAAAGTGAAATTCTTTAAAATAGACTTTGGGCGTTTTGTAGAACATCACGCTAATTATTATTCACCAAATGGTGATTTGCTGCCTTTTGGTGAGGTTGCTTGTAAACCAGATCCAAATCATGTGGAGAACATGCCAAGCAATCTTTCAGAAATGATTCGTTTAGCTGAAACTTTGTCTGCTAACTATAAGTTTTTGCGAGTTGATTTGTATAATGTAAATGGTAAAATATACTTTGGCGAACTTACATTCTACCCAGCTGCTGGTATGGGAGCTTTTATCCCAGAAGAATGGGATGAGAAGTTAGGAAACTTGTTAGCATTGTCTTGATATGATGAATTATTTAAAAAATTAGAATAATTATGACAATAAAACATTTCTTTGAAGTATATCCTCCCAAACGGATGTGGAGGAAACTATGGATTGGACTGTCAAGTTTGCCTATGTTGCCTCAGCATAGATCTATATTGTTAAAATGGGGGGGGGTAAATATCAAAGGCCATTCTATGGTATATGGTGGTGTTGGGATTGATACTGTCTATCCCGATAAAATCTTTATAGGCAAAGGAGTGCGTATAACAGCCGGAACAAAAATCTTAACACATTATCTTGACCCCACTCAGCCGGGAGTTCATTTCCGCAAAGGTGAGGTACATATTGAAAACGATGTTTTTATAGGTGTGAATGTTTGCATTTGTAGTCCTGTCACTATTGGCGAAGGTGCTATTGTTGGGGCTGGAAGTGTGGTAACCAAGGACATTCCTCCATATCAGGTTTGGGCAGGTAATCCTGCTCGATATATAAAGGATAGAGCGAGATGAAGATAGCTATTCTTATACCAACAATTAAGCCAGGAGGTGCGGAGAAGCAGGCTGCTCTTCTGGCTGCTACTCTCAGTGAAGAGCATGAGGTGCATTTTATATCATTGTGGGGGAAAAAGAATCTCTCAATAACAGTAAAGAAGTTTCTGGAGGATGCTCATGTACATATTCATTATCTTTCCGGAAAACGGATTGGTAAATGGCTGGAGTATTATCATCTATTGAGACAACAGCATATAGAAGTAGCTTTTAATTACTTGACAGCATGTGATGTGACTGGTGCTATTGTCGAGAAATTAGCGGGAGTGAAAACTGTTTTTAATGGAATCCGAAATTCGAGATTGGCGCCGATAAAAACGATTATGGAGTGGTTTGCACATAATTTCTTTGCAGATTATACTATCTACAATTGTCAGTCTGGAGCAGAGTACTTTGAAAGGCGTGGGTTCTGCAAAAAAAAGACTATTGTAATTCACAATTGCTTCCCTAACATAAGTGATAGTGATGTAGTAGCACACGAAGACAAGATAATTAAGAATATTATAACTGTCGGACGCTTTGAACCTCAAAAAGATTATCTAACAGCCATTAAAACAATTGCGGAACTGAGAAAAACAAGACAAGACTTTGTATTCACTATTATAGGTCATGGCCATCTGGAATGTCAGATTAGAACTTGGGTAAGTGAATATGGGCTAACTAGCTATACAAATATTCTTATAGCACCAGACAACGTGCAGGAAATACTGAAAGTTGCAGACATATATCTCTCGACGAGTTTGTTTGAAGGTACAAGCAATAGCATTATGGAGGCTATGAACTGGAGTATCCCAGTAGTGGCAACAAATGTGGGGGATAATTATGTGTTGGTTGAGGATAACAAGAGCGGTTATCTTACACCTATTGGAGATGTTGACCGGCTGGCAAATTGTCTATCAACGCTTCTTTCATCATATGAAACTCGTGTGCTAATGGGACAGAATGGACATAAGAATCTATACAACTTTTCACCAGAAAAGTTTAAGAAGAATTACTTAGAAATACTAAAAACAAAAATATAAAAATATGAAGATAGCTTTTATTGGGGGTCGTACATTTCATCATCCCGATGGTATCGCTACTTTTATGTATAATTTGGCTACTGAACTTGTAGTCATGGGGCATGAAATCATTGTCTATCAAGAGAGCGACCATAATGGGGAAGAAATGGTGAATGGCTTCAAGGTGGTTCATCAGAGATCAACAAAAAGCGCGGTCTACAATAAAATGGGACTCGGAGTGAAATCGACATTTGATGCGATATTTAAACAAAAAGGGGTGGAACTGATTCACTACAATTGTGGCGGTCCAGCTTTTTTCTCTTCCATATGGGCTCGAATCTTCGGTAAGAAGGTTGTTTTACAACTGCATGGATTGGAATTTATGCGTACAAAATACTCTCCTTTCTGGCGCAGGGTTGCTAAGGTATATTTTGATTTATACTGTCGTATGCACAAGAATATTACAGTTTGCTCTACAGAACAACAGAAATATCTGATTGATACTTTTGGAAAGGAGAGCACGGTTATCACCGGGGCTGTAAATCTGCCAGGAGAAGCGAAGAAGAGCAATGTGCTTGACCGTTTCGGTATTGTGCCCGACAACTATGTGGTATTCATGGGAAGACTTGTAAAAGATAAAAATCCGGATTGTCTTGTCAAAGGTTTTATTGATAGCGACTATAAGAACAAGCAGCTGGTGATTTGTGGGTGTGCCGCTCCTGGTTCTACATTCGAAGATGAACTCCATCAGATGGCGGCGAGATGTAGGAATGTCATCTTTACAGGAGCAATCTTCGGTGACGATAAGGATGCTGTGTTGCGTAACGCTTGGGCATATTGTCTTCCTTCTACTATTGAAGGGCTCCCTATATCTCTATTGGAGGCTATGAGTTACGGAAAAGTATGTATAGCATCCGATATTCCAGCCAATAGAGAAGCTCTTGGCGAGAGTGGTATTTGGGTAGATAAAGAGAGTCCTGAAGATATTACTAAAGCTTTAAATAATCTCTATACTCATTACGATGAACTAAAATGGCAGGGAGATGCTAATCTTGAGCGTGTGAAGAGAGACTTCTCATGGAAGTGTAAGGCTAAACAATATGAGATTTTTATAAATAATGTAATGGGTAAGTAAATCAGACAGGTTATTTATTTGATATGAGTAAGATTTTATTGCTTGATGGTGAAGGCGTACAAGTGGTGTGTATGGCCCGCGAGTTGAATAAACTAGGACATGAGTTGACAGCCCTTTGTGCACAAAAGGTTAGCAGCGGGTATGCTACCAAATACCTTCAACATAAGTACAAATCCCCAAACTTACACCTTGAGCCAGAGGCGTTCAAGGCTTATTTCTATGAGCATATTAAGTCGCACCAATATGAATTGATTATTCCAATGGGTGATGAGTCTGCTTATTTCTTAAGTCTTGAAAAGGAAAAGGTCGAGCGACAGTATAAGATTATTTGTGCTGTGGAAACATATTCTACCTTTGAGTTGGCCAATGATAAGCAGAAACTTATGGAGGTATGTGAAAAGTTCGACATCGTGCATCCACATACCAGGGCTTTACCTTCAATAAAGTTGGGGACAGAAAGTTCGGAGTTTAGGAATAATTTAAAATCTGTAGCAGAGTATGTAGGATTTCCAGCTATGATTAAGCCTAACTTGTCGGCAGGAGCTAAGGGGATTATTAAAGTTGGAAACTTGGAGGAACTGGAAGACAATTATCCAGTTATTGCTAAGAGCTTTGGTGCTTGTGCGCTACAGCAGTATGTGGAACAGCCTGATTATTATTATAATGTAATGTTGTTTCGTAGGTATGATGGAAAGACAGTTGCCTCAACTGTGATTAAAATCCGCAGGTTCTTTCCACTTAAAGGTGGTACAAGTTGCTATAGTGAGACGGTGGAACATCCATTTCTCGTAGAACAGTGTGAACGCTGTTTGGACAAATTAAATTGGCATGGCTTTGCTGACTTTGACATATTGGAAGATAAACGGACTCATGAACTTAAAATTATTGAGATTAACCCTCGCGTCCCATCAAGTCTCCAGGCTAGTTTTGCTGCAGGTGTAAATTTTGCGAAAATATTTGTAGATGAATATCTTGGCAATGGCGCAGAACTGTTTGATATGACTAAATATAAATCTGGTCAGCAGGTTCGATGGTTTGGATTGGATGTGATGTGGTTTTTGTTTTCACCCGAGAGATTCAAGTTTAAACCGTCATGGTTTAAGTTCTTTGGGAAAGATGTAAGTTATCATGATGGCGCATGGAATGATCCATTGCCTATGATAGCCGGATGTCTTCAGGGAATTATGAAGTATTTGGATCCAAATTTTAGAAAAGCTAAACTGAAAGGATAAAACATAGGAATATTATGGATAGTACAAGACTGGTGAATCCGATAGGGGGGGGGGGGTAAAAGATTAGATTATAATGACTTAGCCAAGGCTTTTGGAATGTTGGCAATCATTTGGGGCCATATCCGTCTTACAGGATGGAGTAATGCGTTCGTATATGCATGGCATATTCCTTTATTTTTCTTCCTGAGTGGTATGGTTTTCAATAAATGTAAATATGCTGATTTCAGGACTTTTTTTATGAAGAAAGTGAAATCGCTGCTCGTGCCTTATGTGATATTTTCGTTCTTGACATGGTTTGTGTGGGCCGCATTTTCCTTAGTGACACATGCTCAAGTGGATAGTTACTGGATGCCGTTGGCGCAGACTTTCATCGCTCAAGGTAGTGGTGGTTTCTTGGTTCACAATGTGCCGTTGTGGTTTGTAACTTGCCTGTTTGTGATGGAGGTCATCTATTATTTCTTGTCTGATTTCAAGAAAGTATGGATTTTGATTGTCAGCATTGCCTTGGCATCGGTAAGTTATTATATGATTACGTATGTCGATGTCGTAGATATTACTTTGCTGCCTTGGAATTTGGAGGTCGCTTGTCTTGGTCTGCCTTTTCGCGATAGGACATCTGATAGTGCAGAAGTTCGGGCATCAGCAGATGCAGAACTGGGTGGATGGGCATCGTGTCGTTGCACTTATTTCATGCATGTTGCTCGGTTCCCTTGTGTTTATTGGAAGTAGTTGCAATGGCAGCATATCATTTGGACATGCAGATATACATAATCCCTTGATTACCTATCCATGTGCATTGGCGGGAATAGCGATGATGCTTTTGTTCTGTATGTTGCTTGCCGGTACTGAGTCTTGTCGGAATGATGCAAAGTGGATGCATTGGATTAAATGGTTCGGTCGCAACAGTTTCACCGCTATGGCTATCCACAATCCGATCAAGGGCTTTGTCTGTGTGATCGTTGGTGTGCTTTTAGGATGTGGAAGTGCTGCAGTTTCTAATAACGGTAGTTATTCGGTGGTGGCATTTGTATTGACATTGACAATTACTATTGTTGGTATTTCTCTGGTTAATTGGGTAAAGACAGTATATAATAAGTTGGTGATGAAATAGATGATAGCTGGAAGCGGAGCATAAGTGCCAGTCCATATTCCAACTATTGCATATTTGAATTTTTAAAAATGAAAAGAGTACTGATAACTGGTGCCAATAGTTTTGTGGGTACTTCCGTGGAACGTTGGCTGATGCGTGAGCCTGATAAATATCAGGTGGATACGGTGGATACTATGGATGGAGTTTGGAAACAAGCCGATTTTTCGAAGTATGATGCTGTATTTCATGTTGCAGGTATTGCGCATGTGGATCCGAAGCCGGAAATGGCTCCTCTTTATTATAAGGTAAACAGGGATTTGGCTATTGAGGTGGCTAAGTGGGCGAAATCTCATGGCGTGAAGCAGTTTATTTACATGAGTTCGAAAATCGTTTATCACGCAAGCAAGTCATTGAAGGGGGATGTGGTAACCAAAGATACGATGCCTAACCCTAATGATTTCTATGGTGATTCTAAATTGCAGGCAGAAAAGGGCTTGAATGAATTGTCGTGTGATACGTTTAAGATAGCTATTATTCGTCCGCCAATGATTTACGGGCCTACCGGAAAGGGTAATTTCCAGAGGCTGGCTTGGCTGGCCACTAAGACACCGGTATTTCCGGCGTGGCACAATAAGCGGTCGATGCTTGCCATTGACAATTTGTCTGAATTCGTGAAGCAACTGATAGAGAGAGAACTGGACGGTACATTCTATCCGCAGAATAAGGAGTTGGTGGACACTGTGGAGTGTATCCGGTTTTTTGCGAAGATGTACGGAAAGAAGGTTTGGATAACCGGTTTGTTTAATCCTTTGGTATGGTTGGGTTCTTTCGTTTTGCCTCAGATTCCTAAGATGTTTTCGGATTCGTATTATGTCCCGGAGATGTCAAAATATGATTTTGACTATAATGTGGTGACTTTTGATGAGAGTCTTAAGGGGATAGAACCGAAGAAGACAATGAGATAATGGTTTTGTTTTATGGCGTATAGATTTTTCAAGCGCTTTTTCGACGTTGTTTGCGCCATTTTGGGCATCGTCGGCACGTCACCGATCTGGATTGTTTCTATTATTCTGACGGAAGTCAGCGATCCCGGGCCATTGTTCTATTTCGCCAATCGTGTCGGGAAGGATAACAGGCGGTTCAAGATGTGGAAGTTCCGTTCCATGCGAGTGGCTCGTGGCGCAAGCGAGGCTTCGCTTCGTCCGGAGCAGGATCGGATCTTTTGGTGGGGAAGGATCATGCGGAGGCTCAAGATTGATGAGCTGCCGCAATTGTTGAATATTCTTAATGGGACGATGTCGATTGTCGGCCCTCGTCCGGCGGCGGTGGATCAGGTTGAGGTCACCCGTGGTGGAGAGAATGCGGTCGCCTCAACAGTGCCTTGTGGACTGACAAGCCAGTCCAGCCTTTGGGACTACATCTATGGTGATCAGTTCCCGGATGAGAAGGAGTACAATGAAAAGGTTCTGCCTGTCCGACTGAAACTTGACGTTTATTACGTGAGGCATGCCTCTTTCTTCGGAGACATGAAACTAATCCTTTGGACAGTCATCGCGATAGCCTACACCGCCTGTGGAAAGTATCCTCAATGGATGCATGATAAGTTGGTGGGATATTCGAAGACTGTTTAATTGTTATATTGTTGGACGTAAGTAAATGAACGATTTCATCGCTTCCATAATGCTCATGGGTGCCATGGCATCTTCCGAGGGTTATTTGCCGTACTGGATGACGACCAACCAGTATGGGCTGATGCCGGAGAGGAATGGTGGGTTGGCGCTGCTGCAGGCAAGCACACAATTTGATCAGTCCAAGACTATTCAATACAGGTTTGGCGCTTCTTTGGCGGCGAATGGTTATAAAAACCCGCTTGGTCTTTCATCAAAATCTGTGAATATGATGGTGGATGAGCTCTATGGCTCGATCAAATGGAAACCGTTTACATTGGATGTCGGGATCAAGCATCGGGACAATGATTTCATGGGGGCTTCACAATCGCTTGGTTCCTTGTCAGTGACGGGTGGGCATCTTGTGGAAACGTGCAACGCCCGTTCTATGCCTGGGTATCTTGTCAGCATGGATCCTGTGGCGGTGCCGTTGACTCGTAAGCATTTGTGGATTTATGGTGCATACGGGGATTTTACGACTACAGACAATCGCTACGTTAAGGATGCGCTGGTGCATCGGACAAGGATAGGATTGCGTTTTTCACTGACAAAGAGGCTGTCATTGGATGCGGTGTTGGATCATTATGCCATGTGGGCAGGGGAACATCCTACGGATGTGAACTACCCGGTTTCGCTGAAGAATTACATAAGGGTCGTGACTGGCAGCAGCGCCGGTGGCGACGGGACGATGAGCGACCGGTTGAACGTCATTGGTGACCAAGGAGGAAGCGAGATCATCCGAGTGTCTTACCAAGGTGAGAAATGGGCCTTTGTCGCCCAACATGACATTCCCTACAACGATGGATCTGGGATGGGATTCTATAACTTCCCCGATGGTGTGAACACGCTATCCTTTAGCTCCAATGATAAGAACAGATGGATTAGCGATGTTGTGTACGAGCATCAGTATACCATGTATCAGTCTGGGCCGATTAATGGCGAGGCTTTCGATAAGGACGGGCATTCAATCACTCCTCCCGGAGTGTCCACAGTAGGTGTTGATAATTATTTCCATAACTCATATTACAAATCTTGTTGGACTCACCACGGAAGGTCGATTGGTGATCCTTTGTTCTTGCCCAAGGGTGTGCATGTTGGCGAATGGTCGTCTGCCTTGGTTAATCTTGGCATAGAAAACAATCGAGTAAAATCGCACCATCTTGGTATAGGCGGGAAATTGTTCCGCAAGTACCCTTACAAACTGATGCTGACCTATAGTGAAAACTATGGAACATACGTTACTCCTTACACGGGTGAATCTCAATACCAGAAGCCTTGGGGAACGGTCAAAGAGACTGGCTTAAGGCAGTTTTCGGGTGCGTTTATGGGGCAAGTAGATTCCATTTTCAAAGTTAAAGGTCTTACTGTATTGTATGGTTTATATGCCGACAAAGGACAATTGTATCAGGACTCTGTCGGTGTTACGTTCGGCGTGAGATATTCAATAGGAAAATCTAATTAAAAAAAATATTCACAATGAAATATTTACTTGTAGTCGCCCATCCTGATGATGAGGTGCTTGGGGCTGGTGCGTCCATGTTCAGATGGAGTCGTGAGGGACATCAGATTGATGTCGCCATCATGTGTACGGAGGCGAAGGCGCGCGCTTTCCGCCCGGAGGATAAGGAGTTGGATGAAGATTTGAACGCTTCGTCGGACTTCCTTGGAATACACCGAAAGTTCGAGGCCACATTCCCGAACATCGAGATGAACACGGTTCCTCATCTGAAACTTGTGCAGTTCATCGAAAGCGCTATACGTGAGAGCGAGCCGGACATCATCATCACCCATCATCCGGCGGACACGAACAATGACCATCTGCAGACCTCAATGGCGTGCCAGGAGGCGGTGCGTCTGTTCCAGCGCCGTCCGGAGGTGAAGCGCGTACGGGAACTCTGGTACATGGAGGTGCCGTCATGTACGGAGTGGAAGATCAACAGTGCGATGGTGTCGTTCAATCCGAATTGTTATGTGGAGGTGGGAAAGGAGGGTGTGGATGCGAAGGTGAAGGCGCTTTCGATGTACAGGGGCGTGATGAGGCCTTATCCGCATCCGAGGTCGGCGGAGTTTATCGAGGGGCTGGCGGCGTATCGTGGCGGACAGTGGGGTCTGATGTATGCGGAGGCTTTTGAGGTGGTGATGAGAGCGTATTAGTGGGGCGTTGGTGTAGTGTGGTTGGTGAGGGATTTGTCGGTGCTTTGCTGGGGATTGGTGACATTGACAAAATGAGGATGTTGACTGCTTTTCTCTGATTGGAGATTTTGGCGACGAGCCATAAGAGAACCTATTAAAAAGGCCTATAACTTTTTGTGAACTCATGTGTATGACTAATGGGAAAGCGGCAATTACTTTTCGGTGTATATGTTTGATAATAGTAGTATTCTTATTATCAGGATGTACTCAGGCTCAGGTCGATCCTTCTATACCAGTTGGGTTGCTTTCGAAAAGCCGAGATTATCTGTTCTTTTGTTTGTCGATAATTGATTCTTCAGAGCCATTGTACAATCAGGTTGCAGGAAGATATTATTACGCGATGTTTTCAATCGCAAAAATACCCAGTATATGGAAACATAATCATTTCAAAGGCGAATTGGAAACACATGAAGATGTTTGGAAGGTAGCGTCAAAGGGGCCGAGAAAGTCTTTTGGAACAGAACTTAAATCGTTGAGGACGGCTTGTGATTATATGCATGATTGTAATAATTCTTCAAGTGATTCTGTGAAAACTAAGTTGTTGCCTATTATTGAAACAATGATGCCTTTGAGAAGCTCGTAGAAGATACAAAAGTCTGCCTTGAGAAATACTATCGAAAAATTGAACCACGTGATGATAATTCAGAGACATCGTGTAATGAATTGTTGAATGAAATTGCAAAGTGTCGAGAAATAATAATCGACCATATTTCTGAGGCTAATAACTCATTAGATAAGGATTGTTGAGATGGGTCTATTGGTTGGTAGTATGATAGGTGTTTTGTGCTTTTGATAAAGAGAAGAGGGACTCCTCTAATCGTCCTCTGAAGAGAGACGTTGAGAAGACGCACAATTAATCTTCATGTCAAAAGTGTGAATTCTTTCTGAAATGGCATTAGTCAATGCGTTTCCTGAGTGCAGGTTTATGAACTATATAGGGAGCGTTTAAAAAGTATGATAATATTATTTTGATGAAAAAGAGCGAGGATAAAAATATTAGATACATAGATTCTACAACACATAGGGTATATAGAATGGTCGGTCGGCCTTTTGTCCTTCATAATGGTTCTCAGAAACTTCGAATTAAAGTTAATCTGGTTGATTCTGATTCCAAGAATAATGGACTTACTTCTATAAAAATTGAAAATGGCAGGGGACGCATTACTATTCCTGTTGCAGAAGGTATGTCAGGCCGAACGGAAAAGCCGATAGTAATAGGCTTGGAAAAAGGACGTAGGGTATTTCTAGCAGCTAGCGTTAGCCGCAGTTCTGCGATAGTTAATGCCCAGAATGTATCACTAACATTGTTTGTGGAGAATGGCGAAGATTGAATTTAAAGATGTTGACGAAACTGTTAAGACTATCTTCAGCAAGTTAGACTTTCCTGCTCTTGAGAAATTAACTCTTTCTCCAGCAGAACTTGATAGCATTATCAAGGATGTTATTGGGGATCGTTTCTCATCGCATCATTTGACTTCATTACTGAGTAATGTTATGGCTTTATTAGGCGTGATTGTGTCTTTGTTTTCAGAATACCTTTCTGGATGGTTTTCATATGGTGTGTTAGGTATCGCCATCATCTTAGCAATTGGCGGAGGCTGTCTTCCATTCTCGAAAAGATTCAGAGAACCCAGAATAAAAGAAACCGTGAGTCTTATAAAAAAGGAAATATCGTGTCTTCAGATTTACCAAAAAAGGATAAGTGATATAATTGATGAAGAAGGAGAAATCGTTACTGAAGTTGGAGATGCAATTAATGACGAAATACGACGTATGCGGCGGGGAGTTGAAGATTTAAAGAAGCAAAAAAAGAGAGTAAATAGTGATTTTAAAAAGAGCAAGAAAAAGTATTCTTAGAATAGCCGTAACTTTATCCAAATTAATTCTCAAATATTATGTAAACACTGTCTTTTCCTCTTGACTTCTCAGTATTTTACTGTTCATCAAAAAGATTCGTATAGAAACGACAGACGCATTCAGGTCGAAATTTCACGCCTTTATTGAAAGCAACATAACACTCGGTCCAGTTTCAGACGAATCACTTCAGTTCAAAAAGGCGTTGGCGCGATTTTATCGTAAGCATTCGAGGAAGTACGTGCGTCGATAAAGTTTGACTGGTACGCGTCCACAAGCGGTATTAGATGAATTAACCGCACAGGCCAAGGCCTCGCCACGGTTACGGATGAATATGGACCTAAGGAACGGACCGGAGGATAGCAGTCAACGGATGCTGAATGCCATAGAGCCGGGGAGTCCGTTGCCTATTCATCGGCATAAAAATACATCGGAGACGGTGGTGTGTTTGCGCGGACGATTTGTGGAGGAGTTCTACGATGAGTTGGAGCGCATTTGTACCGATGCCATTGATCTGACGCCTGGAGGTCCCATTTTTCTGGTTAATGTCCCGGCTGGGCAGTGGCACACTGTGAGGGCGCTGGAGAGTGGCTCGGTGTTGTTGGAGATGAAGGACGGAAAGTATGAACCGTTAGAACCTGAAGATATTTTGAGCTTATGACAGTAAAAGGAGTTTTGAATGGAATCTGGCAATTCTGCCGCTACCTCTTCTGGCCCCAGTGGGGCAGTAAGCGCCGTCGCGCCCAGGAAGAGTATGAGAGGATGTTGGAGGAGAAGGTGGAGGGTTGAGATACATTGTATATGATATTTTATTGTTGTGAAAAAGAATAAAACCATATGGAGATATGAAGACTCTTTGTATTGACGACAAACGAATAAATGCACGAAACTATGTAATTCAATTATCGATAGGAGAGTACTATAATTTGATTATGGATAGACTCAACGATAATGAGTATCAGAGGAAGAGAGTCCGGAACGCTGGCTCGATTTATGATTTGTTAAAACAGGATCTCATCAAGGGTTGTGTTATGCCCCCCATCGTATTGGCGTATTGTGAAGCAATCTCTGATGGAGAAGAAATCATTGAGGTGATTAAAAGGAATCCAGGCGGCATTAAAATTTTGGATGGTCTCCAACGTTCATATACGATTAGAGATGTCGTTTTAGACTATGAATCCGGGAAGGTTCCTGCTGAGGATGGCAATCCTCTTAATAACTTGGTTAGGGTTGAGATATATACAGGCATCAACAAGCTAGGTATTCTTTACAGGATGCTCACCTTGAATACCGGTCAGACTCGTATGACAACTCGTCATCAGATAGAAATCATCTATTCTGATTATAAAACCAATTGCCAAGTTCCGGGAGTCAACCTTATTTCAGAGGTAGATGGAAACATCCCGAGAAAGCTGGGCGATTATCATTTCCGTGATGTTATCGAGGGCTTTACTTCATATATTCAGGAGGATTTTTTGACGATGGATCGTCTGGATATCCTCGATAATGTTAAGGACTTGGAACGCTTGGCTAAGGTAACAAAAGAGGATAATCCTTTTGACGACTTCTTGGCAGCTTATCATCATTTTGTTTGTAAGATGAAGAGCAGTTTCGGCGGAGAATTAAACGTGGAAGATATGAAACTTAGTAGTAATCCTTATGCTTTAACCGCCGTAGGCATCTTTAACAAATCGCAGAGCATGACAGGTTTTGGTAATGCCGTTAGTTCGCTTAAATCATTGGGCGTTATCGGTTCATTTAAAGATGTAGATTCCGCAATTGATGAAATTAGCGAACACACGGTTGAAGATGGATTGTACCGAATTGTTAGCTGTCTGGATTCTTTGAGAGAAATGGCCAAGAAGATAGGAAATGACCAGCGACTCTATTTCTATCGATTCTTCAGGCGTCTTCTTGATAAAGAAGGGGCAGAATTCGGTAATGTTGATGCTGCAGCTGAAAAGGCATACAATGACTATTTGAGAGAAACTCGATGAGAGATATTGTATTCGAACAAACCGATGACCGCAAACAGTTTACGTTCAAGGACGATACAGGAGCAGATTATTGTTTCGAGTACCGCCCGTCCATAGAAGGATTATGGAAAGATATTGATCTTGCAGACTTTGATGTCCAACTGCTGATTCATCCTTTCTTGAACAAGGAGAGCAATGTTTTTTCATTGCAGTCCAATCTTAAGACAAAAGAAGAAACAGTCGGTTTTGTTTTTCCGATTTCTGTGTTAGATTCAGATAGTTTTGAAGCAAAACGTTCATCGGATAACAATTACCTGTTTGCGGCATATCAAGTCTTGTTGACGCGCCTTTCGTCAGTAAAAGATATAGATGCTCTTAGCCCTAGTTTTGAGGATAATGTCTGCGTTTGCGTGCTGAATCTTCGGACAATTGGTAAGGATAGAGGAGTATGGAATTGTATACACTCCTTGCGAAAATTCGGCTATGCTTATTTTGTTGAGCATAACCAGTACAAAGAGATAGAAGGCTACACACTCAAAAATTATAAAGCCCTTTTGCCTGGCTCAAGAATGCATGTGGACTTTTCGATACCTTCCATCTATTCCGATCCCATCATAGATGGCCTTCTTCGTTCACTTCCGAAAGCGGATAATCTTGTATACCGTTTTATTTTGCTCTATCAAATAGTCGAGTTTTTGATATCAAAGCGAGTGAGTGCCTCTATCCATGATGCGATAAATGAGTATCAAAAAACCTCGTCATGTTCAGAGAATGACTTCTTAGAAAACATTAATCACATAAGGAAAGAGCGCGGAGTTATTAGCGAGATTCTTGAAAGCTGCGGTGTCACACAAAGTACAGATTGCATTAAGGACTTTAACAAGTATTGTCAGCACCTTTATGATTTGGCCGGTATTACTCCGCAAAAGAAAGATGAAGGCAATCTATTCTATTCATTCAGAAACCAGATGGTGCATTCTCGCCATCTTAGCAGTTTCCATGAGGAGTTGGCGGATACTGTTTTTTACTTTGAGCAAGTAGTTCTCACAATCGTGGCGAAGTGTCCTTTTTGATGGCTTAATGTTGGATTTTAGTCATTTGCAATTGAAAAGTATAATTTAGAAAAGACCTACAATCATGTCTCAGATGGGATTCAACATAGACTACATCAAAGTTTTTCCTGAGACCGCAGAGCGCATCCGGAAGAATTTGAAAGTAAATTATGAGTACCGGTTTGAAGAAGCCCTTCCCACGGGCTTCTTCGCTCGTAATATATCCGTACATGCTATTGTTGGGAAGAACGGGAGCGGCAAGTCCACTCTTCTTGAAATCTTGTATCGCTTGGTGAATAATCTGAGTTTTGTACTTCTCAAAGATATACCAAGGAATGCGGCAGATAAACTCATCTACATTTTTGGCCTTTATGCAGAGATGGGGTGGCGCGAAGGTGCAAAGCAGGGGCGGTTGCGTTGTGAAGATGATAGATTATACTTTGAATGTGGCGAGTTGGAAGAATCTTTTGAGGTGGATTCCCGTTCGGTGTCAAGACTTTTCTATCAAGGGCATGATTATTCAAAAGAGTATGCGTTGATGCGGTCTGTTGCGGATAATTTCTTCTACACGCTTGTGATGAATTATAGTTTGCAATCTTATGTTGCCGCAGATTATTTGGGGGAAGAGTGTAAGACAAGAACTTCTAATCGTCATCGTTCTTATCGGGTTAGTGATGTGTGGATTAATTCTTTGTTCCATAAGAATGACGGGTATATGTGCCCAATCAACATCAATCCGTATCGTGACAATGGTATCATTAACATGAATACGGAAACCCGGTTGACAAGGTCCAGGGTTGCGGCATTACTTCAGTATTTCAAGTATCGGGGAGAGCATCTGATTCAAGGATATCAGCTATGGGATGTGGTATACACGTATAACCCATATATTGTAAATGAGTATTTTGACTCTTCCTGGTTATTGGAACGATACAATAAGACTTCCCCTCCTCAGAATAAGACGGAGGAGGAGTCCCGTGAAAAAAATAAAGAGGATGATGGACAACGTCTGAAAATGACTCTTGAACTATTCCAATTAGTCTTAGATTCAGACAGAGACAATTTGGCAAAAACTATCCTCGAATCATTGGGTGTCGATTCTTCTAAACGAGAAAAGAAATACCTTGTGACTATGCTCTATTTGGTTTGTAAGGTACTAAATATCGGGAAAAAGTATCCCGAGTATATTTTGCAGGCAAATAATTTTGAGCCATACGAGGTGAATGACGCCCTGGAAATTCAAGGGAAGCCTTCGCATTTGAATCTGGTCACAGTATTGTTGGCAATAGTCAAGGAGGATTTGGAGAAAGGAAGTCATGTTACTCTAAAGGTCGCACGAGCGATTAATTTCCTGAATGGCTATTCTAAAATCAAAATGCTTTATAGGTACGGAATCGTTGATGAAGATACTCAGGGGATACGGGCATCAGAATTGATGGATAAGGTATACAATAATAATGGCCCCGTATATAGTCTGGAGGAACTTGAATATGCTGTGCTACCAAGTATTTTAAACAAGATGTTTATCTGCAAAAGGAGACAGACGAAGGTGGGCTTCTGGATGGTAGGATAGAACTGAGCCAATTAAGTAGTGGAGAACGTCAATTCGTCTTTTCGGTTAGTTCAATAATCTACCATCTCACAAACTTGCGCTCAGTAAAACCGAATCTTCCAAGATATCACTGCTTCAATCTGATTATTGATGAGGTGGAAATCTGTTTTCATCCGGAGTATCAGAGAACCTTCTTGTCCAAATTGCTGAATCTGCTTGACAGACTTGAATTCAACCACGGGCCATACATTAATATAATCCTTACGACCCATTCACCATTCTTGCTCTCAGATATTCCCGGACAAGCATATTTTGTATATGACGGATAAGGACCGTCCTATGGGAAAGACTTTTGGTTCCAATATCTATGATTTGCTGAATCAGCAGTTTTTTATGGATGACACCATAGGACAGTTTGCTTCTGGGAAGATTAATGAGTTGATTAAGGTTTATAGATTGGAGGATCAAAGAGAGAGGAAACAACAGTTTCTGGAGCAGTACAAAAGCTTTATTCAACTTGCAGACCTGGTCGGGGATGAGTATCTTCATAATGCGCTCAGACAGATGATAGGCGCAATGGCAAGAGAGTATGAGGTGGAACTACCTCTTAGCAAAGAAGAAGCTTTGTCACAGATAAAAGAACACGAGGACGCAATACAGGTACTGTCAAGGAGGGCAGGTTTGCAATGATTAGAATGGCATATTTGGATAACGATGCTCTGAAAGCCAGGATTCTATCTGGGTATGAGCATCGAATCAATACTAAAAAACTGAGAAAACGTTGGAAGGAAGAACTTCATGCCATTCCGGAACTCGCATCCTTCTCATTCACGACAAAAGAATTATTGATATCAGAGTTTGGGATCCTGCTTAAGATAGCAAGGTCTTATGATAAAGCTCTTAGCTGCGCAACTGAGGAGCGGAAAAAAGAAATCAAAGAAAGGTTGAGTAAGGTCTTCAATTATGATTCCAATTATCGTGATAACTATATCACTCCTTTTTTTCGTGAGCATGCCGAGGAGTTAAAATTGTACACCTGCCATTATTGTGACATCGCGTATATTAATACATTTGATTACTATGACCCCCAAGAAGGGTGGAAGAAGAAATCACACTTCGATTTAGATCATGTTATCGAGAAATCCAGCTATCCAATTCTGGCGCTGTCCTTTTTTAACCTTGTTCCCTCATGCCCCGTGTGTAATGAGCGTTTGAAAGGAAAAAACCTTTGGCGAAAACGGACAGGATTCTCAAACTTCTGAGCCCAACAAGTCCAAAATACAATTTTGACAGGAGTGTAAGTATAACTTTATTGCCGCTGAACGGATACAAACGTCCATTCGTGGCATATCCGGAGAATTATGAACTCAGGTTTGATTGCCACAAGAAAAAGGCTTACAAAAAGTTGATTACTTGTTTTCGATTGAATGAGCGCTATAATTTTCATAAATGTGAGGCCCTGAGAATAAAAGACCTAAAGACCAAGTATCCGGATGCAAATATTAAGACTATAGCCACCTTGTTGGGCTATCCTTTTGATGAAGTAAAAGAAGATATTTTCGGCCTTCGTTTTTATCGGGATGAGCATCGGTGCTTTTCAAAACTTCGGCAGGATATGTTGAAGTAGATGTATTTAGCAATGACCTTATGACTCAAGACGAACTCTGGCTCGCAAAATGGCATGAAGCCATCGACTTCCTGGAAACTAACCATCGGAAGCCCTCTAAGTTTGTGCCGGAGGAGAGGAATATGCGTAGTTGGTGGAAGCACAATAAGAAGCTTATGAATGCCGAGGAATTGAAGCCGGAGCGTTTGGAGATGTTCAAGCAGCTGCTGGATTTAGGGGATAAGTATAAGCATGTGAATCAGTATCAGTAAGAGCAATGAGTTATTTGGTTGAGTTGAAATCATTCCTCTTTTCCACAAGGAGAAAACGGGTAGACCTTTACCTGTTTATTTTGCTCATTGTTGCGTTGTGGGCGGGACGCAGCCCGTTTAACGCTTGGCTGGTGGAAACCGTTGGAGAGAGGATGTCCACGGTGTCCGCGTTCCTCTGGGAGTATCCGTGGTTGCTTTTCTGCCTTTGTGTTCTGATTTGTCTTGGAACAGGGCTGTATATCCTCAACCATATCCAGGACCACTATCGTTCTCGGAGGAGTATGATGGTTATCTTGCTCCTCGCAAACATCTTTATAGCAAGTGCAGGGTATTGGGATTATGTTCTCGTTGTTGGACGGCTCTCTTTGCTGCATTTGCTGCTGATATGTCTATTACTGGCGTTTATCTCTGTTTGTATTGTGTTTCAGCGCAAAAGCAAGTCGGCTCAGGAATTGACCGGGCGTCACTTCACGATTGATGCTGTTGATTCCGCTGCAGGAGAGGACTTGGATAAGAATCGGCTGGGCTATGCAGATTACCTGGTGGACAGAATCTTGGGGACAGAATTTGGAGATGAGTCGTTCTCTGTTGGCATTTCAGGGGAGTGGGGAACGGGTAAGACTACTTTCTTAAATGCGGTGGCATCATCGCTGGAGAAGTATTTTCCGGAGCGGGTGGCCACTATCGTATGGTTCAGGCCTTGGGACAGTTCGTCACCTAAGCAGATTGTTACGGATTTCTTCAATGTGCTGGTAGACAAGATTGGACCGCAGTATTCCGTTGTGCGGAAGCCAATGCTCATATATGCAGAGTTGCTCAAAGCGTTGGATACCAAAAAGCCTATTGTATATTTGGCAGATGTGTATGACAAGCATAAGGAACACTCGATAAATTCTCTCAAGTCTGTAATCAGTACTTATCTGAAGTCCTATGGAAAGATAATCCCCGTGCTCATTGACGATATGGACCGCCTGTCCGGAGAGGAGATTGCAGAGGTACTACGGCTTATCCGGAATACGGCAGATTTCCCCAATGTCGTATATGTCACAGCTTATGACAAGGGATATGTAGAAGCGCAACTTCAAAAGAAGGGAATTCCCAATCCGGGCATTTACATCGAGAAGTTCTTCTCCGTTGAGTTTGCCCTTCCCAAGTTGGAGGACTACTACCAATACAATGTGTTTGCCCAGGAGATCCACAAGATGTGTTCGGAACCGGCCATTGTCAATTATGCCGATAGAATGCCGGGAAGAACTCAGCAGTTCCTATGTTCGGCTTTCCATAATTTCAGGCAGGTGAAGCGCTTTGCCAGGATTTTGTGCACGATGCCGAGTTTTTCAACACCAAGTTCGGGCTCGTGCAGCATTTGTCCCTGGACGACTTCCTCCTTCTTAAGATACTGCATTATACAGATTCCGCTTTGTATACGATGCTGGAACTGCATCAGAATGATTTGATGGTACGGGGCAAAGACATATGGAAAGGCTTTTATCCGCTGAAACTCCGTCCAAGGGTATTTGATGCAAACGAGAAAGAGAATCCGATGATTCTGTCTTTCAAAGGTACACCAATTGCAGGCTTGAGTAAAGACATCCTTGAATACTTGTTCTCCTTGAACGATGCTAAGAACGCCCGTAACCTGGTTAACCACGAGACATATCCGCTCTATTTTGCATTGGATATCAATGGACGGCATGTTTCGGTTTTGGATGCCAGGAAACTAATTGCCGGAGACGGGGATTTGGGCACTACATTCCAAAAATGGGAGGGTGAGGATAAATTGAACTCGGTCTATTATCATCTCCTGAGTTTCAGGCCAGGGGCGATGGATGAGCACACAGTCAAGCGCTATTTGTCCTTGGTCATCAAACTCATTCCATATCTTAGGAATCCACGGGTCATCATTGACAGGAGCCTCTATGCTGCAAACCATCCCGCCGCTGATATAGAAGAGCTTCAGCGCTTCGTCGTCAGCGAGTTCGAGACGATGATTGATAATGTTTCAACAGATGATATGATGAACTCCGCTCATACATCCATAGCACATGCGTTGGTTTACATTTATGAGCTGGAAATGAATGAGGAACACGAGAACGGAGCCGAAGGCAAAACGCTTGTTGGGAGCATGGCCACGGCAAAGCATCTTCTCGAAAAGAACTTCGCCCAATTTGTTTCTGTCACCGTCCCCGATACGGATGAGCTGTTCCGTGACAATTCCTACTTCCAGGAACTTGTTAAGTCTAATGTGCTTGTAGTAGACACTGAAGATGGGCCATTTATTGGCTCTAACTTGATTGCTGATGCAATCCTTGCCTACTGCACGGCCCATAAGGGGCATAAGAAACAGGAAGCAGCCTTAAAGTATAGCCTTCCTCCAGATACTCCCGTTCAATACGAAGACGATATAATGGAAAATCTCCTGGAAAAGAAAGAGAGTGTCTTTGGCCATGGAGATTTGTATAAAAAGCTGCTGGAATCTGCTTTTACAGAGTAATCGTGTCAGAGAACACAAAGAACTCATTTGTTTTCCGCTTTTGCTGAAGGAAGTAGCTGAGTTCGTGTTGAGCAGTGCGGAATCCTTCGTATAGTTGGTGGATTTCCTCAACGTCATCGTAGGAGATCATCCATTTCAAATCCCTCAACCCGGCCATCAGGTTACGGAGATTCTCGTGGTCCTGATGGTTATAAGCATTCAAGTACAGGGAACTGCCGTTTTTGTAATACGGCGGATCCAAGTATATGAATGAATGTGGGTCTGATAGTCGCTCTACGTTCTGCTGAATGAAGGCCAGAGTGTCTTCATTGTGCATCTCGTGTGCGGCAAACCGCTGGACATGGAATCCGCGACAATCGCCGCCACGAGGCAGGTGGTGGACATCCCGCTTCCGATCATGGCGGCGGTGACGGGGCATCTCCAGATGCGGGTGAAGTGCTCCTGCGGCCACTGCTGCAAGGGCAGGTTCCCCGAGAACGTGAGCGCCCCGGTATCCTTCGGCCCCAACATCATGGCGCCCGCCTCGTACCTCAGCACCTATCAGAACGTCCCGTTCAAGCGGCTCACGCACCTGTTCGAGACCATCTTCGGGCTCCACGTCAGCGAGGGGACCGTGTCCAACATGCTGAACACCATGAAGAGGATCTCGTAGAAGCCTTACGAGATGATCCGCAGGAAGGTCGCGGCCGGAAAGGTTGCCTGAGCGGATGAGACGGGGGTCAACGTGAACGGAAAGAACAGCTGGCTCTGGGCCTTCCAGAACAAGGCCGCGACCTATCTGGCCTTTGACAAAAGCAGGAGCCACGACGTGGTGAACAGGAGCTTCTCGCTGGAGGAGCGGCGCGGGATCGTCTGGGTGACGGACCGCTGGCCGGCCTACTTCATGGGGGACGTCGGGATGGAAGACCATCAGGTCTGCATAGCCCACCTGCTGCGGAACCTCACCTACACGGCGCAGGCCTTCCCGGATGACGCCTGGAGCCTGGACATGCTTGACCTCCTGCGGGACTCCGTGCACCGGAGGAACCAGGGGGGGAGTCGGGGCGGGGACGCGGAAGAATATGGAGGCGCGGCTGGACGAACTGCTGGCGCGGCCGCCGGTCTACGCGAAAGAGGACGGGGACGGCACCGAATTGGACAAGCTCAAGAAAGGCATCGCCAAACACAGGGACCACATCTTCACCTTCCTCACGAACCCCGCCGTCCCGCCCACGAACAACGACAGCGAGAAGGCCTTGCGGCCGGCCAAGACCAAACTCAAGGTCAGCGGATGCTTCCGCACGGAATCCGGCGCGGAGAACTACGCCACCGTCGCCTCCGTCATACAGACGGCGGTCAAGAACGGGCAGAACCCCTTCGAGGTCCTCAGGGTCATTGCGGCCCTTGCGCTGGCATAGCATCATTGCTTCAATCATTGTTGACAAGGGAGCAGGGCCACCGGCATTTGGCCGGGGTACCTGAGTAGTTACAATCTGACAACATCAACCATTTCTGAGTACTTTTCTTGATTTCTCAAACAGCTTGACCACAATGATCTTGCTCTTCTATTGGGAACACTTCCGCAAGCAGGATGCCGGTGAGGCTATATATGTAAAAATGCTGTTTGACTCTACTCTTCATACTTGTTTCTTCGCCTGATTTGTATTATATTCCTGTCTTTGACACTTTGATTTAGTAGAAACAAGTATAATTCAAGGCTCCAGACCGCTGAGTTGGCGATTTGGGGCCTTTGGATTTTTTCTGACTTTGTAGTAGACAAGCCCTTTCGTGGTCTGCGGCCGAGGGACTTCGGGCCGGTACGCACCTGTCGGTGCTATCCCTCCCGCGCCTTAAGCGCGGGCCTCCCTCCCGTTCACGAAGCCACGGGCGGCTACGCCGTCCGAAGTCCCTCGGCCATCCGTCCCTAGTGCTTGTCGCTTCCGTCGTCATCTTTCTCGCGTTTCTTGGTCTGGGCGATGATGCCCCTCATCTTCTGTCTTGTGACTATCTGCGTGTCGGTTCTGAACCCTGCGCTGCCGTGCAGGTGGTTTGTGAGGTCCGTTCTGGTATATGCCGGGACATATCCTTCACCGGCGATGCCGAGGAAGTCCATTGAACGCAACGTGCCCACTATCTCCTCCGTCGTGAAGTGCCTGCCTCCCCGGTTGACCTTCTTCTCCAGATACTTGTATATGAGCAGGGCAAGGAAGCAGGTGAGGAAGTGGGCCTTGATGCGGTCGTCCCTCCTAACGTAGACCGGCCTTGCGTCAAAGTCCGTCTTCATGATGCGGAAGCCGTTTTCTATGATCCATCGGCCGCCGTTCAGTCTGATGATGTCCGGCGCAGGATCCCAAAGGTCAGTGCACCGCGGAGGGCATAGAAGCCGTCGAAGCGGGCCTCCTGGTCTATCATCTCCTGATTGAGTGAGTAGCTTTCTATCTGCGCGAGCTCACCGTCCGCGGTGCAGTGCTCGGCCTTGATGAAGCGCTTGGCGTCATTCGGGCTCTTGCGCCTGGACGTCACGCCCTGCCCTTTCTGCAGCAGGGCGACCGCACGGCTCACCTGCCGTTCGCGCACATAAGAGAGGTACGCCTTGTACTTGAATGAGAACGTGACGATGATGCGCTGCTCCAGCGTCTCTCCGGTGGACATCTTGGTGGGGTCCCAACGTTCCTTGTAGAAAAGCGTCTCGCAATGCTCCTTGGAGTCCAGGGTGCTGATGTCGTATTCCTTGTCAGAGCCGGCCGTACGCCACCCCTTGCAGTCCAGCGCCCATTCCTGAAGATATCCCTTGAGCTTCTTGAGGGACTGCACCGTAACGAATGACCTGTCGCCGACGCTGTCGTTCTTGCGGTTCTCGTATGAAGACAGTCCGCCGTCGGTGCACACCACCAGCTTCGACAAGGCCGAACTTGTCCTTGAGTATCTGCTCCATAGGCTTGAGCGTGCCGGTCTCCGCCTTGTTTCCCGGCTCGATGCACATCGCCAGCGGAAAGCCGTCATGGTCCGTGAACAGTCCCATCTGCACAATTGGCAGCGGACGGCCCTCCTTGCAGTGTCCGAACTGCACCAGGCCGCCTTCCTCCTCGCACTCGAAGAAGTAGTTCGTCAGGTCATAGTACACCACCTGCGTGTTGCGCTTCCCAAGTTTCAGACTACGCTTATACACGTCCGCCTGGATTTCATTGAACTCTTCGGCAAGCAGCGACAGCGCCCTGTACACCTGCTCCAGAGTGCACTCGGGCTGCTCGAAGAACTTTCCGGCATCCTCAAGAGAGGACCGCTTTGATCCCGGATACAGTATCCTGGTATACACAAGCATGGAAAGGATGCCGTTCAGGTCATACCTGAGCAGCTTGTGCTTCTTCGCTATCTTCTTGCAGATATAGTCCAGCCCCAGCTCATAGTATATCTTCTGCAGGAACAGGTAGCCTCCGTTGTAGCTGCGCCGTTCGCCCTTCTGTATGTACGCCTTCGGGTTATATTCCACGACGACATTCCGGTTCTCTTCTTTTTCGGCGGCCGTCATCTCCGCGACTCTGGCGCGCGCCCACTCAATGGGGTCCTCGCCTCCCAGCTTCTCGCGAAGCTCCTCGACGGTCCCGAACTTCTCGACGACCTTGGTCGTGCACCTTCCGTCTTCTTTTCTGAACGATTTGATTGCGTACAAGTAGGTGTGACTGCCGCTTTTCTTCAATTGGAGAGTCATATTTGCATCAAAATATCGTAATGTCTAACACTATCTAAATACAAATATAAGAATTAAATTTGACAAAAAAAAGAGTTCAGAACGAACTCCATCAAATATTTCTAACTTTTTTCGGATTTTAAAGTGTCAAACTACCGAGGCTATATATGTAAAAATGCTGTTTGACTCTACTCTTCATACTTGTTTCTTCGCCTGATTTGTATTATATTAGCATAATAATTTTTTAGTTATGCTGCAAATTTCGACATATGCTCCAAATCTTGATAAACTGTTTGAGTCGTTCGACTTGAACTGTGGCGCTCATGTGTTAGAGTTGCCGGAGGGGAATGATTATCTTAGGGTGCTGCTGGACAATAATGTGCTGCAGTCTAAAGATGGTGTTTTCAGCTGTGGCTTGGGTTGGGACTTCATGACGCAGCAGGGGGAGCGGAGGCGTTCGCTTTTCCGAACAAATCTTTCGAACAGGGATGAAGTTAAAGAGTTGATGAACCTGATTGGAGCTGGGTCCGCCAGTGCCGAAATTCTAAAAAGAAAAGTCTTCCTTACGAAGGGTGTTGCCGTACTCTCTCTACTCTCATGGATGGAGTCTCTTGACATGATAAGTCTTCAGAATGGGCTATATTATCCAAATCTCTCTTATGATGTGTCATCAGAGGAGGAATATGAAGTTCAAGACGGAACATACAATGTTGAGATTGACATAAAAGATGACAAATATTCGGTTTTGAATATATACGGAAAATTAATAAGGATCAGGTTATCCTAAACCCTGATTTTCAAAGAAACCTTGTTTGGAAACACCAGCAAAAGAGTAAGTTCATTGAATCAATACTGATGAACATGCCAATCCCTCCTATTTATCTAAAAAAAAGAATCCGGCGGGAAATTTATTGTTGTGGATGGACTTCAACGTACTTCTGCACTTCTTGATTTTATTAATAATGAATATGCTTTGGAAGGACTTACATCTTTGGCAAGTCTGAATGGCTGCTATTTTAGAGATTTGGATAAAGTGCAAGATGGCCTGAGCGCTCGCATTGAAGACCGTCAGTTGTATTTCTACATCATGTTGCCATCTGTTCCAATGAATATCGTATATGATGTTTTTAATCGTATCAATACAGGGGGAACTCAGCTGACCAGACAGGAGATTCGTAATTGCGTTTTTCCCGGGCCGGCTACAAATCTTCTCAGGGACATTGCTGGTTCAGAAACATTTATTCGTTCCATAGACAAGGGCATTCAACCTTTGCGAATGAAAGACAGAGAAGCTGTCCTGCGTTGTCTTGCATATATTGTTATACCCGACTATAGGAGAGAGTATCCAGGTTCTTTAGACGAATTTCTGGAAAAAGCGATGCGGGTACTAAACAAAAAAACATCTTCCGAAATAGGTTCGCTCAAGCAAACTGCGATTTCATGTTATGATCTGACTTTCAAGGTATTCGGGAATAAGAACTTTCGTATACCGACAGAATATACAAGAGGCCGAATCAATCTTGCGATAATGGAAACGGTTTTCCATTGTTTCTACGGCATTAACTCCCTTTCGGAAAGCAAGGCTCAAGAGGCACGGACTGCAATGCAAGATTTACTTGGTGATGAGGGGTATGTCAATTCTGTAGTGGCGTCCACCGCATCCGTGTCTCAGGTCCTGACCCGTTTTGAAAAGGCACATAGGTTTTTTGATAATATTTTGGATAGATGATACATAATATTCACATTACCAACTTCAAACTGTACCGAAACAGAGTATCGTTCAATGAGTTGTCTTCTATTAATGTATTGACAGGTGTCAACGGACGAGGAAAGTCTACTCTTATGCAATCTATGTTGCTGCCATCGCAGTCTCTTTTGGCATCGGTCTGGACAAATAAGATTGTCTTGGATGGTCAGTATGCCAAACTTGGGAATATGGGAGATGTGAAGAACGAGAAAGCTTCTGTCAGTGAGAATATCGTTTTTGAGTTTGAATCTGATTTGGGGCAACTTGTTATTTGTGGTAACGCTGAGTCAAATCAAGCGCAAGAGTTGGTAATCTCTAAGGTTATCGTGGACGGACATACTTCCACGGTGGATGATTCATGTATGCTTCGAGGATTTGTTCCGATATCTCCAGGAGCAGATATACCAGAACTCTCAGAGCTCTTAACGTCTGTTAGGTTTATTGCTGCGGAACGGGTCGGCCCTAAGCTGAACTATCGTCCAGCTGGAGATAAGGATGCTATGGATTGTTTAGGAGAATATGCTCCTGCTATTTTGTACGGTCATAAAGATGAACCGGTTTGCGAAAAATGTCTTGACGGATTAGTGGATATCTATCCGGGAACCATCCCGAAAGATACCGATGACAATACACTTAACGGTGTACTGAATTTTTGGCTAGACAAGATGTTCGATGGTGTGTCAGCCTCAGTTGATTATGTGTCCAACGCCAATGTATATGTGTTGAATTTCAAGACAAAGGGAAACATAAAAGAAATGAAGCCAACAAATGTCGGATTTGGCTTTTCTTATGTTTTACCTATATTAGTCGCTGGCCTGACTACAAAAGAAGGAGGTGCATTGCTGATTGAAAATCCAGAAGCACATCTCCATCCTAAGGCACAGTCTGTTTTGGGAAAATTTCTCTCATGGATTGCGAAATATTGTGGGGTTCAGGTGTTCCTTGAGACTCATAGTGAGCATATCGTTAATTCGTTCAGGGTTTTGGTGGCTCAGTCCGTCATCTCGGCTTCAGATGTGAATATCCTGTTTTTTGACGAATCTATTGCTGATGGTGTACAGCGGATTCAGATGAATGATTCAGCCCATATTGATTCTTGGCCGGAGAACTTCTTCGATCAAGAAGAGAAAGATTTGGATATACTATTGTAGATATGCCCGTGATTTCCGTTTATCTTAATGAACAGTCTGCTGTAGGTCAGTTTAACGGCCATCCATGACAGGAGGGGCTTGACGAATTACTGGATTGTCTGGACTTGATTCGTGGCCTCAAAGAGGCTGATGGGTATTATTCTAGTGAGATCTACACAAGACCCTTTCTGTATGATAAAACATATTTTGCAACCGTTCTTAAGAGGGATAAGGATTTAAATATAAAGTTCAGACATATAATTGAAGATTTTTCACGGTTGAGTCAAGGTGATTGTGAGAGAAAATTCAGTGGTGACAAGGATTCCATACTCCTGAACTTTCAATTCGGTCCATACCCGGATGATGCCAATAAGCGCATTTTTTCATCATCCGCACTTCTTCTGTCGTATCTGAAATCAAAAGGCCTAATCTCGCCGACTTATGATTATACCTCTTCAATCCCACCTCGTGATGACGAAACAATATTGGTTGATAGGACGATTTTCACTGTAACCCAACATTCATTCCAGCGCAGGAAAATGTATAAACGTGTGGGAACTTCTGAATTGTGGTACGTGGATAATTTACATTATGGGAGAGATGCTCATTTAGAAGTATTCAATGAAACCACGAAAAAACAAATAGCCGTGAGTCATATTGAAATGATGGACTCTTTCCGTAATTTGACAAATGCGGAGAAGAAGCGGGTACTTCTGTTTGACAAAGGAAAGTAACTTGATTAATGCCATCAACACATAGGATTATAGATAAATAAAATCACGGCCATCCGGAGAACGTGAGTTTAACATTAAATTGTATAATTAATCCATAGTTCTTATTGTAATAAGTTGGGGAACAATTAAATATCCCCGCTTTTTTCCTTGTATATTCAAATTATTATTTATACATTTGTATAAGTAATACAATAGATATGGCAAGACTCACAAAAGCGGACAGCGTCTATCGGATGTCGCTTCACAAGAACGGAGGTTACATGTATGCGGCGACTCATCCGTATACCGTGACCGGGGACGGCAAGAGGAAGTACTCCTGCCTGCATTGGGGCACTGTGACGGATGGTCTCAAGTTTATCCCGGGCAAGCAGTACCGTACGCCTCTCCGGAGGAACGGGCCAGGCTGATCTTTCCCGAAGGGTGGGACCTCAGCGAAATAGATAAGCTTCAGAGCAATCGCAGGCAAGGCCGTCCTGCATACGAGGGTGCGGACGTCAATCGTTTCTATGGCGACGTCTGGCTCATGGAGCAGGTCGCGCGACAAGGTGGGGCTCCGGACGGACCTGATGGCGACGTTCCATGAGAACGCGGAAATCGTGAATGATGTCCTCACCCTTGCCTATTACTCATTCGCGACCGGAAACAGCTGGAGCAGAGCGGCCAGATGGCAGAAGCTGGAGAAGGCTCCGTCCTCAAGGGAGCTTACCCCGATGACGATAACCCGCCTTACGCATTCCATCTCCGAGACCGAAAGGATGAACCTGTTCAAGTCGGGGGGGCAGGCAGGCTGGACAAGGACGAGCTGTGCGCCGTCGACTCCACGACCAGATCCGCATACGGCAGTTCGCTCGCCGACATCAAATGGGGCCGGAACAAGGAGCACGTCCCTCTGCCGCAGACTTCAGAAGTCGTCGTCTATTCGCTTGACAGCCATATGCCCGTGTATTACAGGACCTTTCCGGGCAACATCCCTGACTCCAGAAGCGTGGAGACCATCCTCACCGACATCAGCCACGCCGGTTTCCCGAGGGTAATCCTGGTGACGGACAGGGGCTACGAATCGGTTCAGAACCTCGAGAAGTACATCCTCCGCGGCCAGCCGATGATAATGTGCGTCAAGATGCGCCAGAAGATTGTCCTTGACAGGATTGCCGAGTTCGGGGCCATCGGGGGAAAGCCGGGGGACATGCTTTTCGACACGGAGAGCAGGCTGTACTACAAGCAGTATGATCTGGAATGTGACGTGAGGGGCAACGGCGACACCGTCCACAAGGCCGACCGCATGAAACTCGACCTGTTCTTCGACCCCTTCCGCAGGGCCGCGGAGCAGACTGAACTCGAAGTCGCGGTCGAGATGCAGCGCAGAAGCCTCCAGTCCATACTCGATGCCGGCGGGAGCGTGGACGACGATGAGAGCATAAAGAAGAACTACAACTGGTACGAGGTCTCATATGACAAGAAGGACCGCAAGCTGCTTTCCTTCAGCCTCGATGAGAAGAAGATAGAGAACGTGAAGAAGACATCCGGCTTCTTCGGATTACATCACCCTCGGCCTTGACTATACCGCCCTGCAGACCCTTGATGCGTATAGTCTCAGGGATGAACAGGAGAAGTACTTCTGTCAGATGAAGACCCAGATGGGCTTCGACCGTCAGCGCAACTGGTCGGAGGAAGGAAAGACGGGCAGGCTCCTCATCCTCTTCGTCGGCCTGATAATAAGTTCATACGTGCGCCATATCTGGAAGACGACAGGGCTCAAGAAACAGTTCGCTTCAACCCAGGATATCCTTGACGAAATGCGGTCGATCCGCTGCATAGAGCATAATGGTCGGGCCAAGTTCATCACTCCGTTTGTCGGTGCCCAAAAAGACATCTGCAAAGCCTTTGGCTTTGACATCCTGAAGGTTGCGGAACTGAATACAAATCCAGAAAGGTCTCCCCGAAACGACGCGGACGCCCTGCAAAGGCAAAGACCGTCAAACTTGATAGTTAATTATACAAAAATATGTTAAATTCACGTTGTAAGAGTTAAAAGTGTAACCATTGACTCATTTTCTTGCCTTGAAATTTGCGTGTACAAAGGAATAAGGCTAACTTTGTGGCCGTTAATAATGTGTATTTACGCAAAATAAACGAATAGAAATATGGAAATCCGTAGAGATAAATATCTAGATCTACTTATCCACGGTTGTGGGAATGGGTTGATAAAAGTGATAACAGGAATGCGCAGATGCGGCAAGTCATACCTGTTGTTCACCCTTTTCAAGAACTACCTCATAAAACAAGGAGTGAAAGAAGACCATATTATAGGGGTAAATTTGGAGAACCGACTGAATAAAAGTTTGAGAGACCCCGACGCATTACTTCAATACATAGATAGCCGTCTTTCATCAGACGGTCAATATTATGTTATGCTGGATGAAGTACAGATGGTCAGCGAGTTTGAGGATGTATTGAACTCATTCCTAAGCATAAGCAATGTGGATGTGTTTGTTACTGGCTCTAATGCAAAATTCCTGTCTAAGGATGTAATCACTGAATTTCGTGGACGAGGGGATGAAATACACGTGCGTCCATTGACCTTCAGAGAAGTAGCAGATTTCCGTGATGACTATTCGCAAGATATGATTCGTGAATATATGCTCTATGGAGGATTGCCACAGGTCGTTTTAGAAAACGATGTCAACAAGAAGATGAGTTATCTGGAACAGCTGATGGAGCATACTTATTTGCGTGACATAAAAGAGCGATATGAAGTTCGTCAAGATAGCGATTTGTCAGAACTGGTGGACATCATGGCATCATGTGTGGGTGGTCTGACCAATCCTCCAAAGATTGCAGACACTTTTAAAAGTGTAAAGCATAGTAGCATTTCGGTGGATACCATACGTCTCTACTTGGAATATATGGAGGATGCGTTCGTGTTGGAACGTGTTACTCGTTATGACATTAAAGGAAGAAAATATATAGATTCGCCGTTTAAGTATTACTTTGAGGATTTGGGACTGAGAAATGCCCGATTAGGATTTAGGCAAGTAGAACCAACGCATATGATGGAGAATATGCTCTACAACGAGCTTCGTGCTATTGGAATGAAGGTGGATGTAGGACAGGTGTTTACCGAAGTGAAAATCGAGGATGGATCCCGTCAGCGCAAGACGCTGGAAATCGATTTCGTCTGCAACCGTGGCTATGAGCGAGTATACATCCAATCAGCCTATGCGATGGAAACAGAAGAAAAACGAGATCAAGAACTGACCTCACTACGTAAACTTCGCGACGGATTTCGCAGAATCGTAATTGTAAACGGGCTACAACCTACCTACATGAATGAAGAAGGCGTGTATATTATAAATCTTATGGATTTTTTGCGCGACCCGGAGAAATACATGGAGGAGAGAGTATAAAATCACAATATTCTTAAACTAGTAATATTTTGTTATGTCTGAGTTTATCAAAGCCATCGGCATATTTTATAAGAATGAATTAAATGCCATCAAGAAGAGTGGAGTCCAACTTCAACCCGTGTACGAGGCGTTCTCCAATGCATGGGAGTCTATAGAAGAGAGATTCCATGGCGAACTTATGCGTCATGGTAGAATTCGTATGGAATTTCACTATACCATGGGACTATTTAAAAATGATGCAGAGAATAGAACTGCAACCTTGGATAAAATTGTAATTGTAGATAATGGTATCGGTATCAATCCTAGCAGTTATGACAGGTTGCTAACGTTACGAGACAATAGCAAATCTATTAGAAATAAAGGCACAGGAAGAATTCAATTTGTGCACTACTTTGATGAAACTACTTTTGATAGCATGTACTCCATTGATAACCATCATGGTAAGCATATTGTTATGACATTGTCGAAGAAACCCGCTTTTTTGAATAACAATGCGATTCTTCGCAAAGACATCGAAGAGGATGTAACAGACTGGAAACCATACACAAAAGTCACTTTAAGCCATATTTTGGATGATAAGAGAGACGCTAAATTTTATGGCGAGATTTCTTTAGAGAATATCATCATAGAAATTAAGCATCATTTTCTTGCTCGATTGTGTGAAAGTCGTTCCAGTCTTCCTACTATTGAATTTGTCAGATATGAGGACAATGTGGCGTTAGAGCCTCTCTATATATCGTGAGTTTAACATTAAATTGTATAATTAATCCATAGTTCTTATTGTAATAAGTTGGGGAACAATTAAATATCCCCGCTTTTTTCCCTTGTATATTCAAATTATTATTTATACATTTGTATAAGTAATACAATAGATATGGCAAGACTCACAAAAGCGGACAGCGTCTATCGGATGTCGCTTCACAAGAACGGAGGTTACATGTATGCGACGACTCGTCCGTATACCGTGACCGGGGACGGCAAGAGGAAGTACTCCTGCCTGCATTGGGGCACTGTGACGGATGGTCTCAAGTTTATCCCGGGCAAGCAGTACCTGTACGCCTCTCCGGAGGAACGGGCCAGGTGTTAACGGTAACTGTGAGTGCAGCATTTTCGGTAAGAAGTAGTGCAGCGTTTTGAGTAACAAGAGTACATCGTTTTCGGTAACAACGATGCAGCAGATTTGGTAACAACGCTACAACACTAGCAAAGGTAAGATTATTTTCTGTTTATCATACAAGTTTATTCATCTTGGGATAAGGGGTAGCGGCTGCAGCCGCTACCCCCCTTATCCGCGGGCAAAGATTTTTTACGGTTCTTCATCCTATAGCTCGCTCCGGAGAGCTGGATGAGTTCACATTTATATAGAAGCCGGTCCAGCAAAGCGGTTGCAAGGACCTCATCATTTAGAGATTTGGCCCACTCAGCTGGCGACTGCTGTTGGTGGTTATTATAAAGGACGTCGATTCGAAGGTACTGTTTATGAACGAGAACAATTGATTGCCCTCATCATGGCCTACAATGATATTCATCAGGTCATCGATGACGATCACATCACTTTCGCAAAGACACTTGTATTCCCTTTTAGCACTTGGTGTTATGTCTTTCAGTTTTGAGTGTTGCAAGTATCTCATCCATTGTCCTGAAGTAAGCCTTGTAGCCTTTGTCTATCGCATCAGAACATAGCCCCGAGGCTATATATGTCTTGCCAACCCCACTAGGCCCGGAGAGCATGAGATTGAAGCCTTCTTCTATCCAATGTAACTCCCTCAGTTGATTGAGTTGCGTTTTAGTGAGACCGTTAGACATGCTATGGTCATATTGGTTAAGGTCATGAGACATCGGTAGGCGCGCCTCTTTTAAGGCGTTTTTAGGCGTTGCCTTTCCTCACGGCCTTGCACTTCGTGGACCAGAAGATTGCATATGAAGTCATCATAACTGGGAGCGTTGGAGCCGGCTTCCAATAACATCTCCGCCGCATTTGCACATAGCCATGAGAGTTTGAGACGTTTAGCATAACTTTTTATGCACACTATCTTGTCATTTTGCTCTTCCATGTCAGTTCCTATTGAAGAGGTCCTCGTACACATCGATAGAAGACCTGTTTGGTTCAACATTTACCATGAGACGCGAAGACGCATCACCAAGAGGCTTTTATATGGACTTCATCATCCAGTTTCGGCACTGGATGGGAAGAGATGATCTCTTTGAAGTCCGTTGCACTATACAACTTGTTCTGTACGCATACCGTCAGGACTTCGTCTGCGCGCTTCTGACCATACTTGCTGACGCATGTCATGATTACCGCAAGCTGATCTCTCATATAACGTGGATAGCGCTCACGGATATGAACAAGGAAGAGACCTATTGCATTCTGGTCTGTGAACAGACTTTTGACATAGTCACACTTATCATTGACGCTGACGGATGTATCCCTCGCGTGATTGTTGTTTATCACGGTCTGTCCCTTGCCAGCAGGGATGGTATGCTTGGCGATGAGATTGTCGTCCACATCTTTCACAAGAAGACTGCCACCTTCTTTCGGAGAGGTATACTCTAGTATCCTCCCCGCGATAGGTGCCTATTGGCAAGGAGTAAGTATTGCCTTTGTATTTATTATGCTGTTGGTCTTGAGGACCTTGTGGCCAGCCTTTGCTTCGGGCGCCAGAGCCGGGATGAACGTCAGCAGTTCCCTGCACTCTGCGCACCACACTTCATATGGTACCTTGCAAGTTGTATTGTGAACCATACCATTGCCTGTTCTGTCAAGCCAAGCGAGTGCTTCCTGATTAAGGTTGTCGAGTGTTGAGTACTGCCTGTTCAAGAGGAAGTTCCGCTTCACATATTTGACACAGTTCTCTACCTTGCCCTTGCTTTCCGGGTCTGCGGGGCGGCAGAAGATGGCCTTGAACGGGCGGCTTTTAACATAACTGTCAAAGACCTGAGTCATGCGATAGTCACCAGCGTTTTCATCCCAAAGGAACACTGCATCCTGATCGTATACAAGTTTCTTAGGGATTCCGTGGAAGAAATCGAAGGCTTTCTCATGACCGATCACCGCAGTTTCACTGGTGAACGGCTTGTCCTGGAACCATATGAACTTGTAACGGCTATGGCTTAGCAGGATTGCAATGAAGTACACCTTTACACGCGTGCCATCGCTCTTGCGAAGTTTGGTCTGACCAAAGTCAAACCTTGCATACATACTCTCCTGGGGCTGTTTCCGGGAGTGCAGAGTATTGACGTTCGCTTTCACTGATTTTAGGAAGCCCGTATTCCTGACGGATCTTCATCACATAGTTGTAGACCGTCTTCGGGGATACCTTGGGGAAGTCACTGTGGTTCTCCTTAAGCCAGTCATGCATCTGGGCGGCAGGAGTTTCCTGGTACTGGCTTAGGCGCCCGATGATAAAGTCTCTGTATGGGTCAAGGATATGACCTCTGTTGATAACCGTGTCCGAGAACTGCTCGAACTCCCGCTGGTCCATTTCCAGGTACTTCTTTACAGTCCTGAAGTTTAGATTCAACTCCCTGGCTATCCAGCGGATTGATTGGTGGTCCTCTTCGTAGAACCTTTTGATTTTTTGTCGTACATGATCAGTCGACTGAGTGTTTTTGTGTAAGGCCTTTGTTGTCATAACACCTTTGCTAAAAGTTATGACTCAAAGGTCGGATTAATATTCAAAAACGTTGCATTCCTGGTACCGTTTTTGCTGCACTCTTGTTACCGATTTCGCTGTACTACTGTTACTATTTATGTTGCACTCTGGTTACCACTTTTGTTGCATTTCTCGATTCCGGTTACACCAGGCTGATCTTTCCCGAAGGGTGGGACCTCAGCGAAATAGATAAGCTTCAGAGCGATCGCAGGCAAGGCCGTCGTCCTGCATACGAGGGTGCGGACGTCAATCGTTTCTATGGCGACGTCTGGCTCATGGAGCAGGTCGCGGACAAGGTGGGGCTCCGGACGGACCTGATGGCGACGTTCCATGAGAACGCGGAAATCGTGAATGATGTCCTCACCCTTGCCTATTACTCATTCGCGACCGGAAACAGCTGGAGCAGAGCGGCCAGATGGCAGAAGCTGGAGAAGGCTCCGTCCTCAAGGGAGCTTGCCCCGATGACGATAACCCGCCTTACGCAGTCCATCTCCGAGACCGAAAGGATGAACTTTGTTCAAATGCAGGGGGGCCGACAGGCTGGACAAGGACGGGCTGTGCGCCGTCGACTCCACGACCAGATCCGCATACGGCAGTTCGCTCGCCGACATCAAATGGGGCCGGAACAAGGAGCACGTCCCTCTGCCGCAGACTTCAGAAGTCGTCGTCTATTCGCTTGACAGCCATATGCCCGTGTATTACAGGACCTTTCCGGGCAACATCCCTGACTCCAGAAGCGTGGAGACCATCCTCACCGACATCAGCCACGCCGGTTTCCCGAGGGTTATCCTGGTGACGGACGGGGGGGGGCTACGAATCGGTTCAGAACCTCGAGAAGTACATCCTCCGCGGCCAGCCGATGAGAATGTGCGTCAAGATGCGCGAGAAGATTGTCCTTGACAGGATTGCCGAGGTCGGGACCATCGGGGAAAGCCGGGGGACATGCTTTTTCGACACGGAGAGCAGGCTGTACTACAAGCAGTATGCCCTGGAATACGACGTGAGGGGCAACGGCGACTCCGTCCACAAGGCCGACCGCATGAAACTCGACTCTGTTCTTCGACCCCTTCCGCAGGGCCGCGGAGCAGACTGAACTCGAAGTCGCGGTCGAGATGCAGCGCAGAAGCCTCCAGTCCATACTCGATGCCGGCGGGAGCGTGGACGACGATGAGAGCATAAAGAAGAACTACAACTGGTACGAGGTCTCATATGACAAGAAGGACCGCAAGCTGCTTTCCTTCAGCCTCGATGAGAAGAAGATAGAGAACGTGAAGAAGACATCCGGCTTCTTCGGATACATCACCCTCGGCCTTGACTATACCGCCCCGCAGACCCTTGATGCGTATGGCCTCAGGGACGAACAGGAGAAGTACTTCTGTCAGATGAAGACCCAGATGGGCTTCGACCGTCAGCGCAACTGGTCGGAGGAAGGAAAGACGGGCAGGCTCCTCATCCTCTTCGCCGGCCTGATAATAAGCTCATACGTGCGGCATATCTGGAAGACGACAGGGCTCAAGAAACAGTTCGCTTCAACCCAGGATATCCTTGACGAAATGCGGTCGATCCGCTGCATAGAGCATAATGGTCGGGCCAAGTTCATCACTCCGTTTGTCGGTGCCCAAAAAGACATCTGCAAAGCCTTCGGCTTTGACATCCCTGAAGGTTGCGGAACTGAATACAAATCCAGAAAGGTCTCCCCGAAACGACGCGGACGCCCTGCAAAGGCAAAGACCGTCAAACTTGATAGTTAATTATACAAAAATATGTTAAATTCACGAAGGTAAAGTTTTCTTTTATTTTATCAACTTTTCTTTCATATAGTTGGTTGTATTGTTGCGGGCTAGCCCGCAACAATACAACAGCGCTTCCTGGCATCCCTTCTGTAAGTCTCGTTGTCGATTATCATATCAGAGGGCGAGTATAATCGTAAGCCTATGGTCTCCCACGTCATAGACTTCTGAATTATTATCCGGAACTTTGGCCATCCAAAACATGCAAGTCCCTATCCATCGGCACCCGAACAGCACCGAGAATGTCCTGCTGCTTCATGGAAAAATGGTCGAGGTGCTTTACGAGGAAGAGCGGCCTGGAGATGGCATTGAACCTGAAGATGGCATTGAACAGAAGCAGGGCGTGGCAATTGGGCGTCGCCTCCATGAAACGGCACGCATTGTCCTAGACCCGTCCTCCGGCAATTACGGCTGCGTCGTTCCCGCCGGCACCTGGCACACGGTCGAAGTCCTGGAGCCGTCCGTCATCTATGAAGCCAAGGACGGAAAGTACGGCGAAGACGGGAGCGAGACGGTGTGAGTTTTGGGGTGGACGCGGAGATTGTGAATGGAATGTAACGGCTCAGAGGCCTGCAGACAGTTTCGATTCACCGTAGAATGTATCCAGATGGTCATAGGCTATCTGGATATATTCATTTTTGAAGAGTTTGTTCTTGCGCTCCGACCAGTTGTGGATGGCGGCGATTGTGTCCTCCAGGCTGATACCGGGATTGTTGTGCCTGATGAAATCTACAGAGGCCAACACTTCAAGTGCCGGGGTGGATTCAAATCCAGAGATTAGTCTGATGGTTTCTTTAAGGCTGTCCTGCTCGGTTTTATCGAGAGTCCTCACGTATGAACTTACTTCGTTGATACGGCTATAATGCATCGTAAGAGGTTCAAATGCAGTTGCATTCATTTGTTCAAAGCCTTGGATATAACTTCCGCCGGACTTGCATGCGTCGGCATATATGGCGAAATTTTCCGGAAACTCTTCTTTGAACTGCAATGCAATCCCTTTACCCATCACACCTACTGTGTTGACGGTATTTACAAGTGCTTCTGCATTCGCAGTCAGGAGATTACCTTTCGTGAATCGTATCATGGATAAAAGTATTTTCTGTGAGTGTCTTCTAAATTGTCGAAATGTATCAGTCTTAGAATATGTTGGTCTTTGTATTCCATTATGATATTCCGAATTATTCCATTCTTGTGCAAAGATAACATTTTTGGGTTCAAACATTCAAACATCCATATGGACAGAACAATTTCATTGAAAAATGGGAGTTTACATTTGTTGGAGTTTGTGAAAATGGTGAGAAATTGAAGGGATTGGCCGCTGCTTCGCTCAGATTGAAAACATTAAACGACAATCCCTAAATACAAGATTATCCCATTATCATCATCCCAGCCAACTGCACGAAATAATCATTTGACCAAATGTCAAGTTCCTTTGGATTGCGCACGAAAGGCAATACATCTTCTTTCACTTGTTTTATATCGGCTGTAAAGAGACGCTCAATGAGTTTCTCTTGGAATAACTTTGGAGTAATATCCTCATTGTTGAATTGCTTGCACCGTTCTGCTAAATGAGTGAAATCAAATGGGACATTATGGCGTACATACCATTCAAAATCGTACCAATCACGACCTTTTACTCTGTTCTTCCACGCACGATATACTAATGCGTGCATCTTGCCTGCAAACAAGTCGGGAAGTGTAAGACAACGGGTCATAAATGAATATGGCTGAAGCAATAGCTTCTGTTCCGTCTTGAAGTTCAACGGTGGGCAAGTATCTACTTCTATCTTTATCTTTATAGACTTCTCTGTTTGGAAAGTCACATCATATACATCGGTATTGTCTTTAAGAAATGCAGATTCGACCTTTCCGAAATTCCTCTTGTCTTTTTTCTTTATTTCAACCTCACGGCCTACCATTGTAAAAGCATCAATGATAGCAGGAAAATATTTCGTGAAATCGAACTTGTCATCTTGTGTAAGCAATGAAAAGTCCATATCCTCACTGAAACGCTGCAAGCCATGAAAGATTCTCAAGCAAGTTCCGCCATAGAAAGCTGCCGACTCAAAAAAAGCCTCCGGCATACAGGCCAGCAAGTATCACTTGTTGGTTTACTTCAAATATGGCGTTTCTTTTCTGTTGCTCTGTTGTTAAATCATAACGGGAGAGCATCTTGTCGAATATTTCATTTTTCATCGTCTTAAGAATTTTAAAAGTGTCGAAATTGAATCAGCCTTTTTGCCAACCTTTATGTAGTCTTCGAATATGGTTTCATCCATCTTACTGAACTCATCCATATCCATACGAATATCCTGTTCAAGATATGTTTCCACATCTTTCATATAGCGAAGATAGACCTGTGAGGAATTGGCAATCAAATCACACAAAGCTTTTTCCGGTGATGCGATAAGAAAAGCATAATTATCCTTATACATACTCCTTACTCCTATCGGGAATGCCTCTTTTGAGATATGTTTGTAGTCATAATAGCCGACCGGAGTTTGAAAGCTGCGGGAGTGCTTTACCGTCATTGATTGATGAACATATACAGCCTCGGGGATAAGTCCATAATATCGTAGTGCAGTGGACATTGAAATATACGAAGGTGTATAGAGATGATTGGCAATCAACTCACTTGATAGAGTCTTTCCTGAATGTTTGGGATTAGCCACATAAAGTCCCCGCTTCAGTCTGATGATAAATCCTTGCTTCTCAAGCCAAGTTACTTTCTTGTTGGCAGACTTCAGTTCCGGATATGACGATTCAATGATTGAAGTTGTTACTGGAATGGTTCCTATTTCACTTAATTCTATCTTCATGCTGCAAATATAGCAATAATTTGAACAATAAAGGAAATATTACTTCTTTTTCTGTTCAGAATATTACTACTAAGGCAATCTTAGCGACTGCTGTCACATAAGTCAGTGGCAGCCTTTCTTGAGAGCGACATGTCGGGGTATTCCGCAGACAAATCGGGATGAATGAAAGCCACTTCTATTACTGAAGGGTAGAACTATAAGCTGTTGGGAGACATAATTCTGGAACTTGCCGGAGTGAGAGCGGCTGGCTGATTGCGGGTTTTTGCCCCCGTCGTTGGAACCACGTGTGCGGATCGGGCTCTCTTTTGCCCCCGTTGTCCTGTTACGCGTTCTTCTTGGGTGCAGATCGTAGGTTTTTGCTCACGGCAGAAGGCGAGGTGAACTCCTAAGACGCACCGTTCGAATTCACGGGGAGGGTGTGTCACGGGGAACGGATGCCGAGGGAAAGGCGAGTGAGCCGGGAAGGTCAAGCCGATATGCAAACATTTGCAAGGGACAAGTACTTCCAACAGGGGTAAAAAGTGGCGAATGGTACTTTTTCAAGTGGACTCAAGATTTAAGAATATTATTATCAATCCTCTAATCGCACTTGGATTGGTAGAAATGACGATACCGGATAAACCGAATAGAGAAGGCAATCATTGACAGAAAAGAAAAAACGGGCAAATATCCGAAGGCGATTGTCCCGGTGGCTCTCTATGGTATGCCGTACAAGATTGACGAGATCATGGCTATTGCCGACAAATACGGCATTCCGATTGTCGAGGATGCAGCTGAGGGCATGGGTTCGCGCTTCAACGGCCAGGTGCTCGGAACTTTCGGCAAATACGGCGTGCTGTCGTTCAACGGCAACAAGATGATCACGACTTCCGGCGGTGGCGCTCTTGTCTGCCGCAATGCAGAAGACGCCAATGAGGTCATGTGGTATGCGACACAGGCTCGTGATGCCTATCCATACTACCAGCACACTGCCATCGGCTACAACTACCGAATGTCCAATGTCTGTGCGGGTATCGGCCGTGGTCAGATGACTGTCCTCGATGCCCACATCGCTCACCATCGTCATGTGCAGAAGCTTTATGAGGAACTGTTGGCCGATGTTCCGGGCGTACATATTCATAAGCAGCCTGAGGATCCGCGTTATGATGCGAATTTCTGGCTCTGTGCTGCGACGTTGGATCCGGAGGTTCATGTTCAGGGTCAGGAGAATGCTTACAAGGAGGTGATCAAGACCGCAGTGGGCGGAGCTGCAGGTGTGATTCACGCCGTAGATTGTGCGACGACCGATTGTCAGCCGAACGAAAATGTGGAAGCTCTCCGCGTGTTCATGCTCGCCAAGAAAATCGAGTGCCGTCCAGTCTGGAAGCCAATGCACAAGCAACCGGTTTACACAGGCGCCACAGCCTACACCAACGACGTGGAAACCGCTCTCTTCAAGATAGGCTTCTGTCTCCCTGCCGGCCCATACGTTACCGACGATGATGTCCGCTACATTGTCGATAGCATCAAAGAGGCGATTCGGTAGGGGATGTAACGGCTCAGAGTCCTGCAGACAGTTTCGATTTACCGTAGAATGTATCCAGATGGTCATAGGCTATCTGGATATATTCGTTTTTGAAGAGTTTGTTCTTGCGCTCCGGCCACGTTTAGTGATTGCGACACTTTAAAGTGAACTCCAAGCCAATGAGAAATTGTATCTGAGGAAAATGGTCGCACCAATCGTACTACAGCTACTGAAAGATCAAAGTAATACCGATGCTAACCTATCCGAATGGCAAACCTATTATGTCTCCCCCGGAAACATGTCTGGATATTAAGAATAGCTTTCTAGATGAAACTGAATAGACTTGATAATACAATGCATTTCGAGGATATCGATATTAATGCAATACGACAAATGCTCTGGAAGAATGAGGAGGACAAAGGTTGTTTGGCAAGAATGTAACAAAGCAGCAGGATAATCCGGAGTTCCATCCCATCAAGCGAGGCGCGAATGACAAGACTGTGTTTCAGGAAACGGCTAGACATATCGAAGTTAAGTCTTTGACAAATCTATTTTTTATCGAAGTTTATTCTGACGTATTTTGATTTTTATCGATGTTTTCGTATCTTGCACGGTGCAAAATACAATGATATGATGGCCGTACAACAGATACTTTCAATCCTCTCTTCCCAAAAGGAAGAATTAAAGTCAAATGAACTCGCCTCCTTCGTGAGCCGTTATGAAGAACCGCTTATAAACCTTGATAGCAAGATGGCTCAGGTGGTTATCGGGGTCAGGCGTAGTGGGAAATCGACCATCTGCGAGAAAGTCCTGCGTGAGAAGGTAGGCGATTTTGCGTATGTCAACTTCGACGATGAACGACTGGTCTCTCTGAAGACCGGGGAACTCGACACGCTTCTGGAGGCGCTTTACCGACTAAACGGTGACTTCAAGTATCTGTTCCTGGATGAAATTCAGAACATCGACGGATGGCAGTTGTTTGTCAACCGCCTCCTCCGACAGAAGATACACATCCTTATAACCGGCTCGAACTCTAAGCTCTTGAGCAGCGAACTGATGACGCATCTGACAGGGCGGCATAACCGGATCAACCTGTATCCGTTCTCGTTCTCCGAGTATTGCGGCATTACCGGGGTTGATACCAAGTCTTACTCGACCAAGGCCCGGGCATTACGCAAGAACGCCCTGGAGAAGTATCTGTCGGAAGGAGGTTTCCCTGAGATGATTTCGGAAACAAACCGCGTCGGATACATCAGCGGGCTTCTTGATGCCATTATCAATACAGACATCGCCAAGCGTTTCAAGATCCGGCACAAGGATGTTCTCAGGCGGATGGCAACGTACCTGTCGGACAATTACTGCCGCGAATTCATCGCCAAGAATGTTGCTGCAGAGTTTGGTGTATCCGACCACACTGCCGAGAATTATTACTCCTACCTTAAGCAGGCCTTCCTGCTGATAGGTATCAACAAGTTCTCTTTCAAGAGCAAAGACAGAATCCGGAACGAGAAGGTATATGTTGTTGATACCGCCCTGGCAACCGATAAAGAGGGGACCATCGCCAGTGATAATCTTGGCTGGCGCCTGGAGAACGTTATTTGCGTTGAACTTCTGCGCAGGAGCAAACCTCTTTTCCACGATTTATTCTATTACAAATCTGCCAGTCATGAAGTTGATTTCGTCGTGGCTGACGGAGGAAAACCTGTTGAACTAATCCAGGTGAGCTATGACATTTCATCCTCTAAAACTCGGAATAGGGAATTAAACGGCCTGTTTGTCGGTGCCAAAGATCTCAAGTGTGAGAAGTTGACATTGATTACATTTGACACGGCGGAGACAGTCAGTATGAACGGCCACACCATCGAAATAGTTCCGGCAATAGACTGGCTCTTCCAGAGATAGCCAATGTGTAATTGTTTGATAATAAACCTGTTCGTTTGAAATAATACATTGGATATAATGGAATTAGATCTGAACATATTCTTTGCTTCAGGCGATCTTGAAGGAAAAGTCGTTGATGGCTAGACCGTGGTATCAAAGTTGGCCAGCCCCGACAGGGCGAAACATGAGACCGGAGGAAACATCTCCACTTGCTATAAGGTTGAAAAGGATGGGGAATCCGCTTTTATGAAGGTCTTGGATTACCCGAAAATAATGATGATGAGAGGGGGGCCTTATGACGTGAACTGAAAAGTAGACACTATACGAGGAGCAAAAAGAATCAAACATATAGTGAAAAATGGAAAAAAAGAATTGGTTAACGGTGTATTGTGGCATTGACAGCGTGCCGGCTTCCCTTGTTTCCCATGAGAGTTTGCAGGGGCTGATTCGGGCGCAAAACCCGGCCGAAGGCCGACCGCCTTTTATTCACGTCTGTACTTATTCCGTATAAGATGGTTTCGTTCACAACGGTAGCGATGTTATTTCATGTTCAAAGGCAAACCTTGCCGGCTGGCCAATATGTGACGGACGAGGATATGAGGTACGTCGTGGATTGCATTCGGGAGGCGATTGTTAAGTAGGGTAGGAGCTGTTTGGCTTGGCACCTTAGTGCTTGGCTTGAGCTACGCATGTGCTCCTTTCATTTAGCTAGCTCACGTTTAGGCTATCGGCTTTAGGCATGGGCGCTTAACTTCGCCCCGTCAGGCAGAGTGGGAAGCCTCTCGATGTACCGTGGTGTCATGCGTCCATATCCTCACCCACGATCAACGGAAGCCCTTGAAGGCTTCGCCGCTTATCGCGGCTGTCAGGCCGGGTGCAATTATGCGGAGGCGTTCGAGGTTATACTAAGAAGGCAGTGAGTGTCAAGTGTGAGTTGTGATTTTGTTGAGATAGAGCATGTTTTTTGCGCTAATAACCATTAATGCGCTTTGGAATATCTTTGAAAAAGATTATCTTTGTGAAAGATATTTAAAACTGTATGTTATTCAAGAAGTTTATTGACAGAAAGTCTGATGTTGTGAGGCTAGTAGAGGCATTGAAGAGGCCTGACAGCCAATTCATCGTGGTTTATGGGCGGAGACGAATCGGAAAGTCTTCACTCATAAAAAACGTGATGGACTTAGGCAGGGATTTCTACTTCTTGAGTGATCAGACTTCGGAGCAGAATCAGCGGGTCTTGTTCTCTCGCATAGTGTCCGGGAGTGTGGATGGCTTCGACAAGGTGGTTTATCCTGACTGGGAGACATTATTCCGGGCACTCAACAACCAACTGAAGTCAAGGGTGACAGTCTGCCTCGATGAGTTCCCCTACATGGTCAAAAGTTGTCCTTCATTGCCATCTGTCCTTCAGAAGCTGCTTAATTTCCATATCTTCAAGTTTAATCTTATCTTGTGTGGCTCATCACAGCAAATGATGTACAGTTGCGTCATGGACAAGAAGTCTCCGTTGTACGGACTTGCTGATGAGATCATAAAGCTCTCCCCGATTCCTGCGAAATTTGTCCCAGAAGCACTGAATTGTGATGCAGTACATGCTGTAAAGGAATATTCCGTCTGGGGAGGAATCCCAAGATATTGGGAACTGCGGAATGACTATCCTGATTGTGAGACGGCGATAAGAAAATTGCTTCTGGACACCCAAGGGATTCTGTTGGAGGAGCCGCAAAGGTTGCTTCGGGATGACATGCGTGACACAGTCCAGTCCATGACTTTGCTATCTATAATCGGAGACGGCGCCAACAGACTGTCCGAGATAGCGTCCCGGGCCGGCAAGCCTGCAAGCGAAATTACAGAGCCACTTAAGAAACTTAGGGATTTAGGCTATGTGCGTCGGGAGATTCCATATGGCGAGAACGAGAAGAATAGCAAGAAGGGGCTTTACTTCATCACGGATCCTTTGTTCCGGTTTCACTTTAGATTTGTCTCCCCGTATGCCTCGTTACTGGAGGTTGGAGCGGAAGAGACTGTTATGTCAATGGTAAAAAAGCAGTTTTCATCCTTTACCAGTGAGTGTTGGGAGTTGATGTGCCGGAAGTATGTGAGTGGAAGGGGCATCGATGGCGTCATTTACAACAAGGCTTCCCGCTGGTGGGGAAAGATATTCACAGACAATGACAAAGATGGGCGAATGGTTGAGCTTGATGTTGTCGCTGAATCATTGGATAGAAAGCACATCCTTGTCGGTGAGTGCAAATGGACCGGAAATGAGGATGCCGCCGCTCTGACCGCCAGACTTCAGGCAATAATTCCTCACCTTCCGTTTCTGAAGAAGGCGCAGGCCGTTCATGTGGCCCTGTTCACCAAAGAGCCGCCTAAGAATGCTGGGGCGGCCAGAGTGTTCCTTCCGGAAGATGTCTTGAAATAACCTTTGTTTGAACCGAGACCTTTTTTTGTATCTTTGTGGTGTTGATAATTGATTAGGAGAAGTGATTATGCTGATAGATTCCACTTTGTTAGACAACCTGACCGAGGAGGCGAGGCGGTCGTCGAGGTTGAGGATGAATTATGATCTGCGGAACTCTTCGGGGGATGGGTCGCAGAGGATGTTGAACGCTATGGAGCCGGGAACGTTGATTCCGGTGCACCGGCACACGAAGTCGTCGGAGACGGTGGTGGTGATCCGGGGGGCGATACGGCAGAATTTCTATGACGATGGCGGGAACGTGACCGAGTCCGTCATCTACAGGGCGGGGGCGCCGGTCCCGATCTGCGTTGTCCCTATCAATGCCTGGCACAATTCTGAATCACTGGAGACAGGGACCATCATATTCGAAGCCAAGGACGGAGCGTACGAACCGCTTGGAGATGAGGACATATTGAAAAGATAATGCGGCATGCCGCCGTGTACATAAGGCTATGTCCGGAAGTAGTGGCGACAGCTCAGACATGATTACTCAGGACAATTGAATATGTGGCCTTTCACGAGAAAACGCACCCTTGGCGACATCGGAATATTCAATGGCCTCACTGACTGTCACTCCCACATTCTTCCGGGGGTGGATGACGGTGTGAGGACGATGGAGGAGTCTCTGGCGATTCTGGACCGCTACGAAAGATTGGGGATGAAGACCGTTTGGTTGACTCCGCACATCATGGAGGATGTCCCCAACAAGACGGGTGACCTGAAAGAACGCTTCAACCTCCTCTGCCAGAATTACAAAGGAGGATTGCGCCTTCACCTTGGGGCGGAGAATATGATAGACAACCTCTTCGAGGAGCGTCTCGCGGCAGGGGATCTGCTGACAATGGGGGAGCGACACGATCATCTTTTGGTGGAGACCTCCTATTTCACGCCGCCTTACGGATTCTATGACACACTCGAGACCATAAAGTCCAAAGGTATGTACCCGATTATAGCCCACCCGGAAAGGTACATCTACATGTCGGAAGATGACTATGCCCGCCTCCGGTCCATGGGGGTTCTCTTCCAGCTGAATCTGTTCTCTCTTGTCGGCCTGTATGGACGGCGGGCAAGGAAAGTGGCCGAGTTGCTGCTGAAAAAAAAAGGTTATTATGATTTCACTGGAACCGACATCCACACGATCCGCATCCTTGACGGCTGTCTGGAGGCTCCGATAACGCCAAAAACATTGAACGGTTTTTAAAGATTTGTGATGAAATCGCAAAATGTGTTAAAGTCTGAAAGAAATTTTTGAATATTTGAGATTTTTTTCGTAACTTGTAGCCGAAATAACACAAAAACTATAAACCGCTACGAGTTATGTCAGAGAAGAAACTTCTATTGGGTGACGAGGCCTTGGCCCTGGGGGAGCGTTGCATGCCGGACTATCCGGCGTGTATGCCTATCCCGGCACGCCTTCGACTGAAATAACTGAATATATCCAGTCCCACCCTCTCACAAAAGAGCGCGGAATCCATTGCGACTGGTCTTCCAACGAGAAGACGGCGATGGAGTCCGCGCTTGGCGTTTCATATTCGGGAAAAAACGCGCCCTTGTGTGCATGAAGCACGTCGGGATGAATGTCTGCGCGGACGCTTTTGTCAATTCGGCCGTGACCGGAGCGAATGGCGGTCTTGTGGTCGTGGCTTGCGATGACCCGTCCCAGCATTCCTCTCAGAATGAGCAGGATTCAAGGTTCTACGCCGACTTCGCCATGATGCCGTGCTTCGAGCCTTCGAACCAACAGGAGGCCTACGACATGGTGCGCGAGGCGTTCGACTATTCCGAGGCCAATCATATTCCTGTGCTCATGCGCCTTACAACCCGCATGGCGCATTCCAGGGCTGTGGTTGAGGCCGGGGAGATCCGCCGCGAGAACGAGGTTCATTTCCCGGACGAGCTTCACGAGAAGAACTGGGTGACCCTGCCGGTCAACGCCAGGAAGCGTATCTGTCAGCTGGCTGACGATGTGTTGTCATTCGAGAACGATTCCGTGGCCTCTTCGGACAATAGTTATGTCGAGGGGCACAACCACAGGATGGGAATCATCGCCTGCGGAATCGCCTGGAACTATCTGATGGAGAGCTTCCCTGACGGATGCCCGTATCCGACTTTGAAGGTGACCCGCTATCCGTTCCCTAAGGCTTTGGCAAGGGAGATGGCAGCCACGTGCGACGCCATCCTTGTGCTTGAGGAGGGACAGCCTCTCATCGAGGAGAAGCTGCGCGGCATCCTTTACGATCCGGAGGACAGAAGGTGGACGAAGATCCAAGGCCGTCTTGACGGCACTCTTCCAAGGACCGGCGAACTCACACCTGACTGCGTGCGCGTCGCCCTTGGCCTGCCGCCGATGGAGACATATTCAAAATCAGAGGTAGCTGTCCCTCGTCCGCCGGCGCTTTGCCAGGGATGCGGCCACAGGATTTCTACACCGCGCTTAATGTGGTGCTTAAGGAATATGCCCCTACGGCACGTGTGTTCAGTGACATAGGTTGCTACACTCTTGGATATATGCCGCCTTTCAACTCGTTCCAGACCTGCGTCGAGATGGGTGCTTCCATCACTATGGCGCTTGGTGCCGCCAATTCCGGTGTGTGGCCTGCCGTGGCGGTGATCGGAGACTCCACATTCACCCACAGCGGGATGACCGGCCTTCTGGACTGCGTCAACGCCGGGGCGAGCGTCACGATCTGCATCTCGGACAACCTGACGACCGGAATGACCGGAGGTCAGGACTCCGCCGGAACGGGAAAACTGGAGGAGATCTGCAAGGGACTCGGAGTCGAGCCGGAGCACATTAGGACAATCATTCCTCTTCCTAAGAATTATCCGGATATGGAGAAGGTGATCGACGAGGAACTCAACTACAGCGGCGTGTCAGTCATCATCTGTCGCCGAGAATGCATTCAGACAGCGAAACGCCACGCGGCGGCCAACAAGAAAGCGTAATCGATATGGCAAAGAAAGACATTATATTATCTGGTGTCGGGGGACAGGGGATTCTCTCGATAGCAACGGTGATCGGTTGGGCGGCGCTTGACCAAAACCTTCATCTGAAACAGGCCGAGGTGCACGGAATGAGCCAGAGAGGCGGAGATGTGCAGAGTAACCTGCGCATCAGCACCGAGAGAATCTGGAGCGACCTGATCCCGAAAGGGGAGTGCGACCTTATCCTTTCGCTGGAGCCGATGGAGGCCCTCCGCTACCTGCCTTGGCTCTCAAAGGGCGGCTGGATAGTGACAAACTCCACCCCGTTTGTGAATATTCCGAATTACCCTCCTGTCGAGGAAATCACCGCCGAGCTTCAGAAAATCGGCAATGTCATAACATTGGACTGTGATGAGATCGCGAAGCAGACGGGCTCTCCACGCAGCGCTAATATGGTCCTGCTGGGCGCTTCCGCCACAGTTCTTGAGATCCTTGATCCTGAGAAACTCCGTGAGGGAATCACCAACGTATTCTCCCGCAAGGGCGAGAAGATAGTTGAAATGAATATAGCGGCCTTCAACGCCGGACTGGAGGTCTCCAAAAACTTCTCGAAATGAAACCGGTCTCCAGACAATCCATAGACGAAGTCCTGCGAAGACTTGACATAGCGGACATCGGCCGGACCACAATCCGCCAGTGTGTCAACGTCTCCCACGAACTGGAGAAACTGTCCGGAGAGAAGTTCGTGCATCTTGAGTTCGGTATTCCCGGCCTGAACGCTTGCCAGATAGGAATCGACGCTCAGAAAAAGGCGTTGGATTCCGGAGAGGCTTCGGTCTATCCTCCCGCCTGCGGAATCCCTGAGCTGAAGGAGAACGGCTCGCGCTTCATCAAGGCCTTTGTCGGCGTGGACATCTCTCCGGAGGGGATCGTGCCGACTGTCGGCTCGATGCAGGGATGCTACAACCTGCTGCTGGAGTGCGTTCAGATGAATCCCTCGAAAGACACAGTTGTCTATCTCAATCCTGGTTTCCCGTCGCATTACGTTCAGGCAAAGGTGCTTGGATTCAAGACGCGGATGTTCGACCTCTATGATTTCCGGGGGGAGAAGTTCCGTGAGAAGATCGAGGAGGTATTCGGTGACGGACGGGTCGCCGCTATAATATATTCAAACCCTAACAATCCGTCCTGGGTCTGCCTGACGGAGGGTGAGTTGAGGAGTCTGGGTGAGCTTTGCACCAAGTACGATGTGGTCGCTCTGGAGGATATGGCGTACCTTTGTATGGATTTCCGGAAGAACCGTTCCGTGCCGTTCGAGCCGCCATATCAGCCGACCGTCGCCCGCTATACCGACAACTGCGTGCTGATGATCTCCGCCTCGAAGATATTCAGTTACGCCGGGGAACGAATCGCTATGGTCGCTATTTCGGACAAACTCTATCACAGGGAATATCCCGCGCTCCGCGAACGCTACGGCCTCGGCCGCTTCGGCGACAATTTCTCACTTACCTACCTCTATGTCAATTCATCAAGTTGCTCTCACTCAGCGCAGTTCGCTTTCGCGGCGATGCTTAAAGCGGCGGCGGACGGTGAATATGACTTCGTCGGTGAGATGCGTGAATATGGCCGTAGGGCAGGAAAGGCAAAGGAAATATTTCTGCGCCACGGGTTCCACATCGTGTATGACAAGGATCTGGATGAGGCTGTGAGTGATGGTTTCTTCTTCACGATCGGCTATGATGGCCTGACCGGCAGCCAGTTGCTGCTGAATCTGCTTCGCTGCGGAATCTGCGCCATCACGATGGTCGCCACGAGAAGCACCCGGGAAGGCATAAGGGTCTGTGTTTCGATGCTGAATTCCGAGGATGATTTCCGTGCGCTGGATGAGCGTCTTGGACTCTTTGTCGGACTTTATGAGTCTGGTGATTAATTATTTAGAGAATATTGCTTATGAAATACGTTAGTGCCGACGAGGCCGTAAAACTCGTGAAGTCAGGAGACTGGGTCTTCTTTCAGGGTAGCACCGCCGTGCCTGTGATAATCCAGGAGGCATTGGCCCGCCGTGCTGATGAGCTCCGGGGTGTGAACATCGTTTCGGGATTCAACATCACGAAAGGTCCGGCTCCGTTCTGCAAGCCGGAGTACAAGGACTCGTTCTTTGTGAACAGCCTGTTTCTGTGCGCCGACCAGCGTCAATATGTCGCAGAGGGTTACGGAAGCCTCATTCCGGGATTCTTGGGTGAGCTTCCGTCATTGATCCGCCGTCACGAGATTCCGATCGATGTGGCGTGCATCAACTGCTCTCTTCCGGATGAGAACGGCTATTGCAGCTACAACATCTCCGCTGACCTGGCCCAGCCGGCCGTCGAGGCCGCCAAAATTGTGATCGCCCAGGTGAACAAGAGCATTCCGTACCTTTACGGCACGGCTATGATTCACGAGTCTCAGATCACGGCCGCCATCGAGTGCGATGACCCTCCTGTGGATATGCAGTTCGGTCCTCCGACCGAGATCGAGTCGGCCATAGGCTCGTACATCGCCGCCGAGATTCCGGATGGAGCCACCCTACAGATAGGTGTCGGCGGCATTCCGAACGCCATTCTGAACGGCCTCAAGGACCACAAGCATCTCGGCCTGCACACCGAGGCGATGACCGACGGGGTGTTCCGTCTGATGCAGACGGGCGTGATTGACAATTCGTTGAAGAAGGTTGAGCCCGGCCGCAGTGTCGCATGTCTGGCCCTTGGTTCCCGACATATGTACGAGTACCTCGACCACAACAAGGACGCGATGTTCTACGATGTGAGCTGGACGAACGATCCGCAGCGCATCCGTCAGAACCCGAACGCTATGGCCATCAATTCCGCTATCGAGGTGGATCTGACTGGCCAGATCTGCGCTGACAGCATCGGTGACATGATCTTCTCCAGCGTCGGCGGCCAGCACGACTTTATGTACGGTGCTGCCCTTTCGGAAGGCGGAAAGACTTTCATCGCCCTGCCGTCCCGCACCGCCAAAGGCCGCGGCAAGATTGTCGCCCACCTCGCTCCGGGAGCCGGTGTGGTCACAACCCGTTTCCAGACCCAATACGTTGTCACTGAATATGGTTGCGTCTATCTCCGCAACAAGAACCTTGCGCAGCGAGCCAAGGCTCTCATCTCCATCGCCCACCCGGACGACCGTGAAGCCCTTGAGCGTGCCGCCTGCGAACGCTTCGGCTATTCCTTCCTGCGTTTGAAGTAGTTCTTAGTCTCTTCTTGTCGCGCGGATGGACTGCAGCACAACGCTGAGGATGACCAAGGCTATGCCTATGTAGAACGAGGCGTTCAGTTCACGTGCTTCACCGAAGGCTATGAAGGCTATCAGGATGGTGTAGCAGGGCTCAAGGTTGTACGTGAGGTTGACCGTGAAGGCGGACAGTTTCCTTAACACAATGATCTGCAACATATAAAGGCCGACGGTGCAGAAGAAGGCGAGGCACAGCAGCCACCAGAGGTTGGAGCTTGTCGGAGACCAGCACGGGTTGCGCGGGAGGATAGATCAGAAGGTACAGCGGGATCAGGGCGGAAACCCCTATCAGGCCGCCTGCCATCTGGTAAAGCAGCATTGTCCTCGACTTCACGCCTTCGCTCGCTTTCTTGTTTGTTATTGAATATAAGGAACAAACGGCGGCGGAGACAATCCCGAGGGCTATGCCGAGGCGATAGCGTGAGTCAAATGAGAATATGCAGACCAGACCGGCGATGGTGATGAGCGCAAGAAGCATCTCAGCGATGGAGAACCTCTTGTGGAATATCAGCGGCTCGAAGATGGAGGTGAAGAATCCCACGCTTGCGAAGCACACGACTCCGATGGACACGTTGCTCGCCTTGATGGAGGCGTAGAACAGAATCCAATGGAGGCCCAGAAGGGTGCCGCAGCCGGCGATCTGAAGGAACTTTCTCCAGCTGACTTTCGGAAATCCTGTGAATATGATGAGTATGGCCGTCGTGAAGAACAGCCTGTACCAGACCAGCGTGGCTTCGTTGAGTGTGATGAGTTTCCCGAACAGTCCGGTGAACCCCGCCAACAGGACGCTCAGGTGGAGTTGTATGAAAGCTTTTTTAAGACCCGCTTCTCCCATGACAATCGAAATTGTCTGCAAAGATGCGTAAAAAATGTCTATTTATCCACAACATTCCTGACAAACTCCAGCAGATGCCGACAGGGTGATGAGTGCGTCGATGTCATCGTTCTCTCCAATTGAGTGGATCGCGACACCTCCTCCCATCGACAGCCCCATCACGATGACGGGAATGTCCGTATAAGTCGCTTTGACATATTCAGTAACCGCCTTGATGTCGGCGGTCTCGTTGTAAGCCAGGCATATACGGTCTCCGTCGCTGTCCCCGTGCCCACGGAGATCCGGCATTAGAGTGGTGAGTCCAATCTCGCGGAACTCTCTGGCGTGACCGTAAAACGCTGTGACCGAAGGATTCTCGATGCCTGAGATGCAGATGACCGCACCCTTGACCTCACCTTCCGGCTTGACTTCAAGCGTGTGGATCCTGAATCCGTCCGCTGTTGTGAGCCAAAGCGTGTCCGGATCCGGCAGTCCGGCCTCCTCCGCCCTGTACACCCGATGGTAAGTGACGTGCTTGTCGCAGAACAGATGCAGCAACCCCGCCGCCTCACCGCTGTCCACCCAGCGTGTAACTCGTACGGAATCATATTGCAAAATTAGTCAGAATACGCCTCCCGCCAATGCTTCCTGATGGACAATGGTGTTGTGCAACATCTTGATACACTGATCAGTTCTTTCGAGTGCTGTGGACATTAAGCGGCTTTCCCTATTCTAACCTGTCTGACGGCGGCTGCTTTGGTAGGACATCAACGCGTGTGAATATTCAACCTATTTTCACCCGAGTTGATCGTTTGTGAACCTGACGGGTGAGATTAGGGCATATTCTCACCCGGTTCTGTTAGGTGGAGAAAAAGTTATGGCAATTGCGGGTGTGAAACGTTTGACTTCCCGGATATTATTCTTACATTTGCGACGTACTGAATGCCGCGGAACATAGAATCCGCAAAGCGAGTTAGGTTATATCGCACCTGACTCGTTTTTTTGTTTTCAGTAAGCCTCGGGTGCCGAAAGGCCATTATCGCCCCCGAGACTGATTCCCAATAACATCCTGGGTGAGAATATGGCGGTTTCTCACCCGAGTTAAACTTGAACATTATGAAAAAGATCTCTTATGCTGAGTCTGAAAGAATGTGTGAGGCTACATTCCGTGGCTGTGGTGCCTGGTGGCATCTTTACACTGCCGGGAAAATGTCATCGATATTGTTTGTTGACGATGACGATTATCGTTATGCGATGAATCTGCTGGCCAGATGTCATAAGGAAACCGGCTCCATCACCATCGTCGCCTTTGAGATTATGAGCAATCATATTCATATAGTGTTGTGTGGAAGTGAACATAACGCAAGGCGTCTTTTCGATCTTTTTCGGCGGAGACTCTGCTGCCGGTATCTCACAAAAAAGAACAGCGGCGCGGATATGAAATCATTCCGGATGAGCCTGAAATCTGTCTGTGATCTGAGAACACTCAGAAACACAATCGTCTATGTGAACCGTAATGGGTACGTCGTGAACCCGGCGTACACTCCTTTCTCTTACCCGTGGGGTACAGGGAGGTATTATTTCAATGACTTTCCTTTGGAAAAAAGGCTGGAGGATCTGGGCTACATTCAAACCCGGAAAATGTTAAGAAGCCGTAGCCCTGAACTGCCGGGAGACTATCTTGTGATTGAAGGGCATATCGCTCCGCCTTCATATTGCTCCTTGAAACTGGGAATGTCTCTTTTCCGCAATGCGCATCATTATTTCTCAATGGTCAGCAAGAGCGTCGAGGCTTATGGAGAGTTGGCCGCGGAATTGGATGATGGTGAGTTCTTGACTGACACGGAGTTGTTCACACAGGTTGTCAAATTGTTGAAGGCCGATTATGGAGCCGTAAAGGTGAAAGATCTGAGTCCCGCGCAGAAACAAGACTTGGCAAGGAAACTTCGTTATGATTACCATTCGTCCAACGGCCAGATAAGGCGTACTCTTAATATGACTCAGTATGAGGTTGACTCTCTGTTTCCGTTAACTGCCGGTGGCTCGTAACCATCTCGGGAGCGGTACCAGCCTTCCCGCACCGGAGGCTGATAACCAGAAACTTATGGGGTGAGGATATGGCGGTTTCTCACCCATGAATATCATCGTACGGTCTTTGGGGTGAAAATCGGTTGTTATCTCACCCGTGAGGTTGTCGATGGCTGACGAGTCAATTACACAAAACGAGGGCGGCTATGAATTATTAGCCGTCCTCGTTTTTATACTTGGAACTCCCTTGGGGTTACTGCTTTACGAAAAGGGAGGCGAAACCGAACATCTCCGAACTGAAAGCACTGTCATCCCACCAGTTCTCTCCGAACGGCGGCTTGTCATAGTCACGGAATTCAGTAACAAGCCTGCCGTCGAGTATTGTGAACACGATAACGGACTCGCCGATGACCTCTTTGTCCTTGCTGAATGCCCGGTTGGCTGCTGAGAGTTTGTAGTACATGTTTGTATGTTTGCCATAGTTGTCATCTTCATCAGCTTCCATGAACATATTGCTTTCTTCGGCGGTATTCTTACCTGTTATTGTTCCTTTCGCTATCAGGTTCTTTGGCTCGGTTGGTGTTACTGTCGCCTCTCTGAAGTAATTCGCGAAATCGCCCTTGTCGTTAGGTGTTACGGTCACCACGCCCGAGTCATCCTTGGAAAAGGTCAGGGTGAATCCTTCATTCTTCAACGGGAGAAGTTCTGGCTTATCTCCCATATCTTCAAAGAAGTAATCCACCTCATCCTTCGCGAACACCTTGCTGAACGTCCATGTTCCGAGAATAGCGTCCGGAACTTTTACTGAATAGAGGGTGTACTCCGCGCTCTCATTGTCACCCGGGATGAACCTCGCGGCTGCGTCCATGTCCACAGTCACCCCAACCTTGTCCCCGTCCTTGAAGCCGTCCTTGAGGGAGAACTTGAACGTGGCTGTCGACTTGCCGGCCTTGAGGACGGCGTGAGGACCTGAATAGGGTTTGTACATGTCTCTGGTGGCCGGGTCGAAGACCACGTACGGAGCCGCCTCGCCGGTGATCTTGAGAGGAATGATCACGTCGTCGCTCAGGGAGAGCTTGTCACCGGAGGTCACGCCGGTCACCTTGATCTTGGCGACATAGGAGCCTAGCACGTCCGCTTTGGTCAACTCGAATGAATATACAAGCGTCTCTTCCGGATCCGGAGCCACGATGGTGACGAACTTGGTTCCGAGGTCGTAGCCTGACGGGCACTCGATCCCGAGGTTCAGAGGACTGGCCTGGGTCAGATTAAGATTCTTTACGCTGAATGTGCCGGAGGTCTCTCCGGCCTTGATTGTGACAGGAACGCCGGTCAGCTCGAAATCAGTCCCCGCATTCGCTCCTGAGGAGTTGATCATGACACTGACATTCTCGGTGGCCGGCTCGCTGAGGATGACCTTCACATCGACGCTGCGCTTGGCATAGGCGGTGTAGAGGCTTTTCTCAAACTCGACAGTCGGCTTGTCATCCTTCTGGCAGGACGAGATCGTCACCGCGGCCGCCGCGGCCGCCACAAATGTTAGAATTCTTTTAAACATACTGCTATAAATTAAAAAACAAAACTCTTTTCTTAAAAAAAACACTAACCTCACTTGCCCTTGCCTGCGCTGACCGCTGCCTCGTACTCGGCCCTGATGGCCTTCAACTCCTCCCTTTCGGCAGCGGTAGGGATCTCACCTTTCGGTTTGATATAGCTTTTGGAGGCATCGGAAGTCTTCGGTGGAAGCTCATTGTAGGAACATCCACAGAGGGTAGCGCCGACAAAAAAAACAGCGACTAATATAGCAATTATATTTCTTTTTTTGTGTTCATAATGCTTGAAAATTGTAAGTTGTCATTAATAAACATAGCTAGCCAGGGTTCTGCTCCAGTCCCGGATTCAGATCCACGTCGGACTTGGAGATCGGAGAGGTGTAGAGGTACTCTCTCGTGGTGTATTTCAATCCGTTGCTGATCACCCACCACTCCGGGCAGCCGTTGCGCTTGAGCTCGTACCAGCGGTCGCCTTCCATGTAGAGTTCCTTACGTCTTTCATCGAAGATGGCCTGGAGAAGGGGAGTGACGGCCTTCCCCTGACAATCCACAACAATCCTGTCGTAGGGGCGGACAGCCGGAAGCGACGCCATTGTCAGGTCGGAGACATCCTCGATCCTGTTGCGGCGCAGCTCGTTCAGCCATCTGAGGGCGGAATCGTTGTCCCCTTTGTGATAGTAGGCCTCGGCCAGCATCAGCACGATCTCGGAGAGGCGGACCTTGCACTCGGGAGTCTTGACATTCATCCTTTTGCTGTTGAAGCTGGCCGCATAGCGGACATCCTTTTCAGGATTCTCTCCGAACAGCCTGATGAGTCTTGCGCTTGCCGGTCGGGAGGCCAGATAGCTTTTCGAGTAACTGAAGTACCAGTCCAGCTCGCTGGAGTTGTTGATGTGCGAGCGGACAAGCACCTCGCCCTTGGCTTCATATTGCGCGTTGATCATCCCGGCATATTCGGAAATCGGGGTGAGGGAGACGCCGCTGCGGGCGATGATGTCCTCGCAGAGAGAGACGACGCTGTCCCAGTTCTGGCACCAGAACTCCAGCTTCGCCTTGTAGGCCTTGATGATCCACTCCGTGAACAGGTACTTCGGATCCGTCGGCTTGAACGCCAGCGCCTTGTCCAACTGAGCCTTGGCGTAGTCGTAGGTCTGTCGGACGGTGCCTCGCAGCGGCTTGTCGTTGATGCCGAAACTCTCCACGACAGGGATGCCCGGAAGTTCTCCGGCCTTGGCGTCCGACCACGGCTGGCAGAACTCCCTAAGCAGGTTGTAGTAGATGATTCCTTTCATTGAATATGCCGCCGAAAGCGCGCCCCGGGCGATGTCCGTGTCCCGGCCTGACATATTTTCAATCACTATGTTGCAGTCTCTGACGATCTTCCAGCTCTCCTCGTAGGCACGCTGGCGGCTGTCGATCTCCTCGCCGGCGAAGAACGTGAGGCTGGCGCTGGTGCGGATGTTGGCGTCGAGATTGTCGGCGCAGCCCTCAAGATGCTTGATGGCGTCCATATTCCCGATGACATATTCATCACCGCCGCCCTCGATGTCCCGCAGGCGGTTGTGGATGATCGCGGCGAATTCCTCGTCCGTCTCGGGGATGACCTCCCCCTGGGGCTGGACGTTGAGGTAGCCCCGGCAGCCGGCGGCGCTGACCAGAATGGCGAGGGCGGAGGCGCGCTTGAAGATGTTCATGAATATTCCTATGTTTTTCATTTCCGATTCTTTAGAATTCGACATTGATGCCTCCGGACACGCTTCTGGTGGTCGGATAGGTCGCTCTCCCGGGATTTCCGGATCCATACCGTCGTAGCCCGTGAACGTGAAGAAGTTGTTCACCGAGATGTTGAAGCTCAATCCTCTCATCCTCAGTTTCTTGACAGTCTCCGAAGGCAGCGAGTAGGTCAGGATTATGGACTTGATGCGGACGTAGGAGTTGTTCTTCAGGTAGACCGCGTCGATGATGCTGTAGTCCATCGGGTTGTAGGACGAGAAGTTGTACCTGGCGTCGTAGTAGTCGTAGACGCGCGGGTACTTGACTCCGGTCGTGTGGGAAGGTGTCCATCGGTTCGTCCTGTCCTTCTCCACGTTGAGGTGGTTGCCGTAAAGGTCGCTGAACTGGGACTGGACGGTCTCCGTGCTGACTCCGCTGTGAGGTGTTGCTGTAGCTGGCCGGGTAGCGCATTTTCTCGTAGGTCTTCGAGCCGAGGGAGAACATTCCGCTGACGCTGATTTTCAGCTGCTTCCATGATGCGCTGAGGTTGAAGCCGCCGGTGTACGGCGCGATGGTGGTGCCGAGGAAGTAGCGGTAGTTGTCCGGCTTGTTGAGGTCGGTGGCCGTGGCGATCTGCGCGTCAGGACGGAGCCTGAACTGGTAGAGTCCCGTGTCGGAGGCTATCCCGGAGTATTTCCCGCTGAAGATCGCCCCGGTCGGGTAGCCTTCCACGTAGCGGTCCTTCGAGGTTATCCCGCTCTGGGAGACGGGCTTATATTTCAGAACCTTGTTGAAGTTGTAGGCGAAGTTGACCGCCGCCCCCAGGGTCCAGTCCTTTTTCTGGAGCAGTTTGCCGTTGACCGTGACCTCCACGCCGTTGTTCATGATGTCGGCGGCGTTGAAGTAGACATAGGTGAATCCTGTCGTGCTCTGGACGGGCGAGGATGTGACCACGTCCGTGCTGAGGCGGTAGTAATATTCAGTGTTCACCGTGAGCCGGTCCTTCCAGAGGCCGAAGTCCAGGCCTACCTTCGCGTCCTGGGTCTTCTCCCAGCCGAGGTCCGGGTTCGGGGCGGACGGGATCGTGCCGAGGTTGAAAGTCTCGTCGCCGAAGTAGCGGTACTGCTGCTGGAGGTACTGCATCACAAGCAGGTGCGAGGTGCTGGTGTTCACGTCGCCTGTGAAACCGTATGCTGCCCTGAGGGTAGCGTGCGAGAGATTCGGAATGGCTTTCCTGATCCATTCCTCCTCGCCAAGGTGCCAGGCCGCCCCCGCGCTCCATGTCGGGTTGAACTGCCTGTTGCTTCCGAAGTTGGAGCTGCCGTCGGTGCGGAACGATGCGTTAAGGACGATCGTCTTTCCGAGATAGTAGTCCGCCGAGGCGTAGAACGAGGCGTAGCGGGTCTTGCTGAAATATTCCCCGTTGAGTTTCTCGACCTGCCTCACCCATTCGTCCTGCGGGCCGCTGACTGACGGCAGGGAAGTGGTGCCGGTCTTCGGATCGTAGTTGTAGCGCTTTGTGAAGATCGTGTTGGCGTCCGAGCCTCGGACTTCCGCTCCCGCCAGCACATTGACGGTGTGGATCTTGCCTAAGGTCTTGTTGAACGCGAGGTGGCCGCGCGCGACGTAGCTGTTCCGGTTGGCCCTGTTCTGCGAGATGCTGCCGTAGAGGTTGGTCTGCGAGCGGTCGTCGCTTCCGAGCCTGTCCCGGAAGGCCGTATAAGTGTCCTTGTCCACGACCTTGTCGGTGGAGTTGTTTGCGAATGAATATGACGCCAGCCCGACGAAGTGCAGAGGCTCCAGAATCTTGAGATCCACCTGCGTCCTGAACGTTCCGTTCGTGTTTTTTGTGGAGCTGTAGTTTGAGTCCAGCTCGCGGAGGAGGCTGAATCCGTTCTTCGGCATCACCTGTTCGACTCCGCGTCCGTTGTAGTACCCGAGGGTGAACCAGGTGTTGTCGGCGGCGTAGGAACCGTCATCGTTGTACGCCTTCTCGTACGGATTGGAGAAGTAGGCGTAGTTGAACGGATCCACGCTTGAATATGGCATCCTGGATTCCTGTCTTGCGGCCTCCATTCCGATGTCGATGCGGACCCAGTCCACAGGCTTGAGGGTCATCTTGGAGTTGACGTTGTACCTTCTGTAGCTGTTGTGGATCAGCATTCCGTCCTCGTCATTGACTCCGAGCGCGACATAGTAGGTGTTCTTGTCCGAACCGCCGCTGAGGGAGAGATGGTGCCCTGTGAGAAAGCGTTCCGGAACAGGAGATTGTACCAGTTGGTGTCGTTCTCCCTTAATGACGCTATGTATGCGTCCTGCGCCGCCGTGTCGCCTTTGAGTTTGGTGAAGCCCCCAAGCCCGGCCCTGATCTGACCTACGATTCCGACAACCGGATAGACCACAGTGTTGTCCGTCAGGGATTCCTCGTACTTGCTTGCCGAGAACTCGTTCCAAAGCTCGTCCTCCCAGGCCAGTTTCTCCGCCGAGTTCATCAGATTCAGGGTTCTCTGAGGCTTGATCGAGAGGGTGAACGTGTTGTTGTAGTTTATCCTCATCCTTCCAGCCTCGCCTTTCTTCGTGGTCACGACGATGACTCCGTTAGCCGCCCGGGAACCGTAGATGGCGGCCGCCGCGGCATCCTTCAGGATGGTGATGCTCTCGATGTCGTTAGGGTTGATGTTGCCGATGCCATTCACGAATATGTCATCGAAGCCTCCGGTGGCGAGCTGCTCGGAACTGAGGCTTGGCGAGTCACTTTGCATCGGGACTCCGTCCACAACCCAAAGTGGCTGGCTGGTTCCAGAGAGGTTGTTCGCGCCTCTGATCCGGATCCTTGACTGCGTTCCTGGCTGTCCGGAAGTGGCAGACACGGCCACGCCGGCCACCTCTCCCTGCATCAGCGCGTCCACCGACGAGATGGCCTTGGCCTCGAACTTATCTGAATTGATGACAGCCACGGAGCCAGTTATCCTTTTGACAGTTGTCTGCGCGTAACCCGTGACCACGACCTGATCCAGCTGCGTGCTCTCCCATTCCATCACGACAGTGATGCCGTCTGTTTTGCCGGGAACTATCTTATAGACAACATCTTTCATCCCGACCGAAGAGAACAGCACGGATTCCGTCCCCGCCGGCACCTTGAAGCTGAACTTCCCGTCCAGATCCGTGGTGGTCCCGGCTGCTTTATTCTGCATGGAGATGATCCCGGCTCCGATCACCGGAGCTCCGTCCGTGTCCACAACCTTTCCGGTAAGCAGTACGCTCTGCGCCGCCGCCGTCATCTGTGTCAGCAAGACGGCCGCGATCCAGACAATCCCGCATCTTTGAAGTTTGGATAGTAACTCGTTCATATCCTGTACTTTTGTTTAGACAAAATCCATTTCCGTCTTTACGAGACCTTGAATGGTGCAAGAAGGAAAATGCAAATGTACAAAATTGTGGATAAATTCGTTAAGATGAATCAGATTTATAAAACATTGTTTTATGTAACATCCTTTACTATAAACATAAGTTTTTATGTAAATTTGTAGCGTATCGTCACGGTAGTGACACAAATGCTTGTCTAATATGGTTTGTGGGGTTTTATGAAATCGAATTTAACAAAATCAGTTGTTGTCCTGGCTGGATTCGCACTGCTTTATGTCCTGACACGCATCCCTTTGGTACATGTCGGTGAACGTGTCGTGTCGTGTGACAGTGCCTTGGCCGCTCTCCTGTTCAAGAAAGGTTCTTTCGCATATTCTTTGATGAAGCATCTGTTGTCCTGCATCATTCCATTGATCACGGTTGCTATTGTGTGCAAAGGAAAGAATATTCTGGAATGTTGGGGACTCCGCAGGAACTTTCTTAAAGGATGGGCGGTTGGATTGCTGTGCTGCATCCCTATGTTGGTCTGCAACCTGATTGCTGGACATGTCGAGTTTGGTTGGGATAAACTTTTCCTCGGCGCTGTCTTCGCGGGACTTTTTGAGGAATTGATATATCGTGGGTTCCTGTTCGGTGTCCTGCACCGCTACTGTGGCTGGCGCTTTATCTGGGCGGCTCTCCCGGCGGCGGTTCTGTTCACGCTCGGACATTTCTATCAATCACACGATTTCGTGTCCGGTTTGCAGGTCTTCTGTGTAACCGCTCTCGGCTGTCTGTTTTTCAGCTGGCTGTATATGGTGTGGGACAATAACCTATGGGTGCCTATCTCCTTTCATATTATGATGAACGGCATCTGGGTCCTCATTCCTATCGCTGACGCTACATCTTCCGTCGGATCCATAACCGCGAACATAGGACGTTTGCTGACTGTCGCCCTTGCGGTTACACTGACTGTGCTTTCAAGAAGCGTGAGCCGCAACGGGTTGATTGTTAGTGAATCACGAGTTTATGCCCTCTTGAATAGGGAGGCGATGAATATGTCCGTTCACTATGATGTTGACAAGAATCTCCTCTATGCCGCGGCCGCTTTTTGACTCTCCCTTTCGCAAATCCAGAGCCACGCTTGGCGTTTACGTTTTTTACGGCTGATAAGTCACTGACGGAAAGAAGAAAAGAGTGAAATGAAAACGAACAGGATAACACTGCGGCCTTGGCAGGAAAGCGATGCCGAGGCGTTGTTCAAATATGCTTCCGATCCGGAGGTCGGTCCGCGTGCTGGATGGCCGGTGCACAAGAGCCTCGAGGAAAGCCTTGATGTGATCAGGAATATATTCACAAATGACCACACTTGGGCGATCGAGCTGAATGAGACAGGTGAGGCGATCGGCTGTATTGGTTATTATCCGAGCGGCGAGAGCAACATCGGCATCGGCGAGGATGACGCCGAAATCGGCTACTGGGTGGCCAAACCATATTGGAACAAAGGAATATGTACGGAGGCCCTTCGCCTGATGATCGACTACTGCTTAAATGTTAAAGGTTTCCATACTCTATGGTGTGATTATTTCGTTGATAACCCCGCTTCCGGCCGAGTCATGGAGAAATGCGGCTTCCAAGACACCGGCAAGATCAACTGGTGCAGCCAACTCTACCAGGGCGATGAGAGGCCAGTGAAAGTGATGCGGCTGGATCCGTGATTTATAAGCGATTGATAGACAAGGAATAAAGCCGTTATCTTTAGTTGGCTCTAACTAAGGGTGATGAACTAATGGGTTGATTTACAATTTATTGTGTATTACGGCGCTTTAAGCGGGTTAAAGAGCGTATAAAAAGAAACGACAGCGAAAAAATCAAAAGTCAAATTTTGGTAACGTGCAAAATTTGACTTTTGCCTTTTTTTCGCTGTCGCCTGCACATAATGCCGCTACTCGTAACGGATGGCCTCAATCGGGTCGAGGTTGGAGGCTTTGCGTGCCGGGTACCAACCGAAGAAGATGCCGATGATGATGCCGAGCATCGTCATGAATCCTATGAACTTGTTGTTGCCCAGTGCTTTCAGGGCTATTCTGAATAGATTGGCGAAATTCATTGCAAAAATCTTTTATGAATATCCTGCCTCGTCGCGGAGGCAAATTATCTATGAATATCTCAGCAGTCGTTCTCTGCCGGAAGCTTGGCGAGCGCCTGGGCAGCGGCGGTCAGAGAGACGACCGTCAGGGCTGTGATAATGATGATAACGTACTTTTTCATATTCATTGATGATCAAAATCCGGTGGCGAAAGTAGTCGCGCGGTGGATTTTATTCAACTCAAATCGACGAACACCCGTTTTTCATCGACGAAAATGATTATATTTGTCTTTCAACCTTGGCGCGGAACTTCCAAGGTCCGGCCGCTGCTGGCCATTTAACACGAGAGTTAGTAATCAATGTATATGACAATGAAACTTTCAAATCTGATCAGAAAGACCGCCATCGCCGCGGCCTTGACCCTTGCTTCGGCCTCATTCGCCGGCGCGGAGTCCCGTTCCGACTGGAAGGCCCATTGGATCACTCATCCTTGGGTCCAGAGCACGACAAACACCTGGATTTCCTACCGAAAGGAAGTCAATGTGACAAGACGTCCGGACAAACTTATCGCCAGGATCGCGGTGGATTCAAAGTACTGGATGTGGATCAATGGCGAACTCGCTGTCTTCGAGGGTGGGCTCAAGCGTGGACCGTTCCCGAACGGAACCTATTACGACAAGGTTGACATCGCACCTTTCCTCAAGGAGGGCAACAACACGATCGCCATCCTGCTCTGGCACTTCGGAAAGCAGGGGTTCAGCCACAACAGCAGCGGTCAGGCGGCGCTGATCTTCGAGGCCATATCTCCTGAACTGAAGATCCTTTCCGACAAATCCTGGCTCTGCGTTCCCAACCCAGCCTACAGCAGCACGGACGCCCCGCATCCGAACTACCGTCTCCCGGAAAGCAACATCCGCTTCGACGCGCGCAAAGAGATGCAAGGTTGGAATATGCCTGGCTTTGACGTCCGCCGCAAGATGCACGGGGCCGACAATGTGGATGAGATGGCGTGGCCGGCGATGGGCGAGCTTGTTGAGCGCCCGATCCCGATGTGGAAGGATTACGGACTCAAGGAATATGTCTCTGTACGTCAATCCAATGACACCGTCTATTGCAAGCTGCCTTACAACGCCCAGATAACTCCATACCTCAAGGTCGAGGCGAACGGTGGCGAGATGGTCAGGATAATGACCGACAACTATCGTGGCGGCAGCGAGAACAATGTCCGCGCTGAGTACATTGCCCGCAAAGGTGTTCAGGAATATGAGAACCTCGGCTGGATGAACGGCCACGAGGTTTGGTACATCGTACCCTCGGGAGTGAAAGTCATTGATCTTAAGTACCGTGAGACTGGTTATGACACCGAGTTCTCCGGCTCGTTCGAGTGTGAGGATCCGTTCCTTAATGAACTTTGGAAACGCGCGGCGAGGACGCTTTACATCACAATGCGTGACACCTATATGGATTGTCCGGACCGTGAGCGCGCCCAGTGGTGGGGAGATGAGGTAAACGAACTGGGAGAGGCGTTCTACGCGTTGTCTCCGTCAGGCCAGCTGCTTGCCAGAAAGGGGATCCTTGAGCTTGTGAACTGGCAGGAGGCGAACGGGGTGGTCTATTCTCCGGTGCCGGCCGGCAACCGTGTGATAGAACTCCCGCTCCAGATGCTCGCTTCCGTGGGCTGGTACGGTTTCCACACCCAGTACTGGTTCAGCGGTGACAGCACCTTCGTGGCCGAGGTCTATCCTAAGGTGCAGCGCTATCTGCTTGGAACCGGTCTTTGGGAATTCAAGGACAATGGTCTTCTGAACGTCCGTCAGGGCGACTGGAACTGGGGCGACTGGGGCGATGACATCGACACCGAAGTCTTGACAAACTGCTGGTATTACCTTGCCCTCAGGTCTCAAAAGGAGTTCGCCCGCATTCTCGGCAAGCAGAGGGATGCGGAGACTATCGAAGCTTTGATGAAAAGAATCTCCGATGCGTTTGACGCGCGGTATTGGACCGGTTCCGCCTACCGTGACCCGAACTACAAGAAACAGACAGACGACCGCGCTCAGGCGATGGCTGTTGTCTCCGGTCTTGCCTCACCGGACAAGTATCCGGCTCTGTTCGAGACGCTTAAAAAGGAATATCACGCCAGTCCTTACATGGAAAAGTATGTCCTTGAGGCTCTCTTCAAGATGGGACACGCCGACTTCGCCATCGAAAGGATGAAGTCCCGTTACGCCAAGATGCTAAAGTACGACTACACGACCTTGTTCGAGGGTTGGGGAATCGGCAGCGAAGGCTTTGGCGGCGGCACGATCAACCACGCCTGGAGTGGAGGCCCGCTTACGATCCTGAGCCAGAAACTCTGCGGGATCGAGCCGACGGCTCCAGGCTTCCAGACTTTCGATGTCAAGCCTCAGCTGGGAACTTTGAAGACCGCTTCCGCCGCTCTTGAGACCCATTACGGAATGATCCGCGTCTCAATCAGCCGCAAGTCTGTCAAGTCTCATGTCGCCTCGCTCGCAATTGAGGTTCCGGAAGGCACAACTGCCACTGTCACGGCTTCAAACGGCAAGCCGAAGACGATGACCGCAGGAAAATATTCGTTGAAGATCAAGGTTGACTGATGTCTGCACATCGTGATTTTGGTGCGGCCGTGAGCGATGATGCGGTAGTGACCACGCTGTAACCGGCTCAGGCACTTATCATGCCGACAGCCAGTCCGGTTTCAAGTAGTTGTTGGAGACGTAGTCATCCCTGTCCGTGTGCCAGACATCATTTGTCAACCATGACCATCACCGGCGGGGCGAGAGGGATGAAATTGGCCTTGTCAACGGCAGCGCATTGAGCGGCGGCTCTGGTGACGGCCTCGGCGCTTCTTGCCGGAGCGTCGAACGCCACGAATGTCTCGTAGTCGTAAGTCCATGCGTTACCCTCGGAGAACTTCATGATTTTCTTGTAGATAGCCTCTCTGGACGGGGCGTTGAAACCTCCCGTGTTGTAGCGCATGATGCTGTTATCAGTCGGTCTATAGACTCCGTAAGGGTAGGTATAGCCACCTTCATAGACGCCAACCTTACCTGAATATCTTGAGTCGGAGATGAATTTTGACCAGAGGATGGTGTTCGGATCGGATGTCAGGTCCACATTTTCGTAAACTCCGTAGACGAAACCTTTCCATTTCTTCAGTTCTGAGACCTTGTCATCAGGAATTCTGCCCATGGAGTCATAGAAGTATTCATCCGCCAGTTTGCCGAACCCATGGCCGCAGCCTTCGTGTCTGAGCGTCTGGGCGTAGTCGGTCTCGTCTCGGCAGAGAGGAACGTAGCAGATTGCCATGTTGTTGGTGTACATCCAGCATGTGCCGGCGTATTTGGCCTTGTTGATGATCACGAAGATAATGGTCTTTGTAAGATCAACTGACGGTATCTTTTCCTGTACGAAACTGAACACAGCCTTATCATCTCCGCTGATGTTGGTACCCTGTCCGAACTGCGCCGAGAACTTGGTGTCACCACCTTCTTGTGCAATGATTCCGTTCTTCGAGACTGAACCGATCCGGTAGATGTTGAACCTGTCCTTCGTGCTCCTGAACGGCTCCTCGGTGAAGAAAGCCTCCTTGCCGAGCTTGACGTACTTGTTGAAAAGAACCTGATCCTTGTCCGCGAACGCGTCTCCGACAAACACCACGTCGATTCCCTTGCCGACAGTCGCCGAATGAATCTTGGTCACCTGTCCGTCCTGACTGTAGTCAGATGATGTGTAGGTTTGGATTCCCTGCTTGACCGTCACCGTCAGAAATGAGTTGTTGACATTCTTGAATATGATTTCGCCGCTTCTTGAGGAAGAAGTTGTGTTCGCGCTGACCGTGAATGTGTACACGCCTGAGTTATCGGACTTTTTGCTGATCCATTCTGGCTGCGAGTCAATCGAATAGCTTATGTTCGCCGTCACTGTCATCGTGATGTCCTGCTCGTAGCCGTCAATGTCGAACAGAGTCGGGGTGACTGTGAACACCTCGTCCTCACCGGGTTCGGTGCCTTTCACTACAATTTTTGTGGTTGATGGAATCTCTTTTTCAAAGAGTGCATCAATCTGCCCATCAAAGACGTACAGTGTCTCAAGTGGATTGCCTGAACAATAGAAATCAAACAGACTTGTCAACTCGGAAATGTCCATCTCTTTGATAAGGTTGTTATTTGCTTTCAATGTTTTGATTTCCGGACAGCAATTCACCGTAAGAGATGTGAGATTGTTGTCATTTACGTTCAAACTCTTCAGTTTTTTGTTATTACTGAGTTCAAGCTCGGAAATCTTGTTTTTATTACAGATTAAATGTTTTAGTTCAGGATTGTTTCCGAGGTCAATCTTGACTATGCTGTTGCCGCTAATATTCAATGTAGTCAGCTTCTGATTATTTGTGACATCAATTGAAGTCAATTTGTTGTCGGAACATGTAATCCTTTCGAGTTCAAGGTTCTTGCTTACATCAATTGATTTGATCTGGTTATTGGTCAGATCGATATAATCAAGTTCTGGGTTGTTGCTTACATCAATTGATTTGATCTGGTTATTGGTCAGATCGATATATTCAAGTTCTGGGTTGTTGCTGACATCAATGGAGGAGAGTCTGTTGTTATAGGCCTCGAACTCTATTAATTCTGTGTTCTTGCTGACATCAAGGCTGTTCAGGTTATTGCCTGCACAGCGTAATTGCTCGATTTTAGGGTTGTTTGTCACATCCAGGGATGTAAGCTGGTTGAAACCGCAGTAAAGTATTGTCAAGTTCACGTTTTTTGACACATCCAGGGTTTTCAGTTTTCCCTCCGGGTCTTCCTCTGGTTCAAAAATACTCCACGGTCCTTCGCATCTTAGTTCTGTAAGATTGGCCATGTGCTCGATACCTGCCAGTGATTCGATGTCCTTGGTGCCGACTATTATTTTCGTGATGGCAAGCGCTTCCTCCTTGCTGATTTCACCGTCACCGTCAGTGTCGAAGTTGGCGACCAGATAAGCCTTGAAGTTAGCGTCCTCGAAGATGATGTTCTCCTTACTGTCAATCTTGCATTCGAAGGCCTCGATAGGGTAGAGTACCGAACGGTCAAGGGTTATGTCAGATTTGAGAGTCTTGACAACGTCTCCTTTGTCTGTGGCGATTGTGAGCGTGAAGCCGCCGGGATATATCTGCGCCGGAACCACAAAATGGAAATCGGTCGGCTGAGCGGACAGTTTCACGTCCGGACAATCAAGTTTTACGGATGGCTTGGAGTTGTCGTCCATCTCCAGTTGTGTCGAATTGACATTGATGACAGCCTTGCCAGAGGCTTTGACACCGGCATTGTTCGGGGTGAAAGTGATTGACTTGACTGTCGCGTCTCCAAACATAGGGACCTTCAGAACCGAGCACAGGTTTCTGAACGAAAATGTCTCGTCGCCGTAGATTCCGAGCATAGGATAGGCGCCGAGCGGGATGTTTCCGCTGACATATTCCTGAACTTCAGGCAGTCCTACTTCGATAGTCGCCCCAGTCCTGCTGATCCCGATTGACAAAGGATAGACGGCCACAAGATCTTCCGAGTTTCCATACCCCTCGAATACGCCTTTGTTGGTGTTCTCTCCGGATTTGAGGATGTAGCGACATGCTAAATCTCCGGAAAAGACCATTATCTGATCTCCGGATGACCAGACCGTCTTGTAGACTCCGTTCGCATCCGGACCGTTCAATGATGTCCTTGTGTCTGGCTGCACTATCACCGCGTTGATGGTGCGTGCCTCGGAGCCGCGCTCTTCTGTCTCATTGCAGGCTACAGAAACCGCCATCGATGACAGAACCAGGATATTCGTGAATATATTCAATAACTTCATTTTTCAGCTATGTTTAATTGGTTATTCCAAAGTGATCTTTCCGCCGGTGGTCGTGTCGTCGTTGCCGCCTGTGGTTGAACCGTCTATTATCTTGACTCCGTCAGGAATCTCCTTTTTTCTCAGACCATCCAGCTGACCTTTGAATATGTATAGTGTGGACAGCGGGTTATCATCGCAATACAGGTTCTTGAGATTCGTCAGCTTGGAAATGTCCAGAGTCTCAATTTTATTATCAGAGCAATTCAGGTCATTCAATGCAGTGTTATTGGAGACATCCAATGATTTGATTTGATTGCCGGAGCAGTCAAATGTCCTTAAACCAGTGTTTGCGTAGATGTCTAAGGACTTTAGATAGTTGCCACCACAGTATAACTTGTACAAACTGGTGATCGGAGGTATTGTCAATTCATCAAGACCGTTCCATTCGCAATCGAGGACCCTTAGTTCTGTGCATCGTCCGATATCAAGCGTTTCAAGGTGGTTTGATCCACAATCCAATTCTTTAATCTTGTTGCATTTGGAAACATCCAGCATGGTCATCTGGTTGGAACATGCAACCAATTCCTCAAGTTCAGTGTTGTGGGACAAATCCAATGTGTTCAGCTTGTTTGTCCCGCAATTAAGATAAACAAGAGACGTGTTGCGGGACAGATCGAGCTCTGACAATGTGTTCCATTCGCAATCCAAGGAGTCGAGCCCTTCGTTCCGTGTCACGTCCAGAGATGTAAGTTTGTTGTATCTAACACTGAGAACGGCCAGTGATTTGCTTTGCGGCAGAATTATTGTTTCCAGTTTATTGCTGTCACCGTTAATTCTGATCAGCGAGACGTTATTCCCCGCGTCAATGGTGGTAAGATTGTTATTCTCAAAAGACAATTCCGTGAGTTCAGTGTTGTTGCTGATGTCAATTCTGGTCAGGACATTGCACCCGACATCCAAGGACGTTAATTTCTTATTGTGAGTGACATCAATAGACGTGAGCAACCCGCTGGCATCTCCATTGTTGAATGTGCCACGGCATATGAGGGTCTCAAGATTGGTCATATGTTCAATTCCAGAGACGGATGCGATGTCCTCGGTGCTGACATTGATGTCTTTGATCCCCAATGCCTCCATCTGACTGATCTCACCGTCTCTGTCTGTGTCGAAGTTGGCGACCAGGTAGGCTTTGAAGTTAGCGTCCTCAAAGATGATCTTGTCCTTGCCCTGTGTAACCTTGATTGAGGCTGTGCACTTTCCGTCTGTGGTCTTGATCGTGATGGTCGCGGTGCGCTGCTTGCTCTCCGTGTTCTCCTCGACCTTGATTTTGACAGAATTCTTACCGGCGGCTCCCGATGAAGGTGAAATGGTGATCCAGTCCGCTGACGTTGTCGCCGACCAAGCCACGTTGGTGCTGAAACTCAGTGTGATTGACTGCTCCGCGCTTTCGACAGAAATACCGGAGGTGACGATGTCCTCGGTAAACTTGATTTCAGGCGTGATCTCCGGTTCGTTCTCTGTTCCGGTCCCGCCACAGCCAGCGATAAGTGTGGCGATGGCGACAGCCTGGAGGAAAGTGAGTAATTTTCTCATCATGGTCTTGAATGCTAATTTATTGATTGCTATTGATCATCAGGCTAAACGGAATGACCGTGATTATTTCGAGTTCATTGGTGGATTGCTCATAACACGCATTTTTGCAAAAATAGTTATATTTTTCAATTTTTCAATTTTTCAATTTTTCAACTGATTTTGAATCATCGCGTGAATATTCAAAGATAGTTTGTATCTTTATCACCGAAAAAAACAACACATTATTTATATTTAATATGAATTTCAAAGCTATTTTGGTATCATTTGTGGTTATTACCGCAACTCTTCTTCCATCCGCGGCCAAGGATGCGACCTATAAAGTCACATCCCCGGACGGACACCTCACAGCCACGGTCTCCATCGGAAAGACAGTTTCTTACTCGGTGGCGAGGGACGCCGTCAGCCTCATCGAACCGTCAGAGATTTCCATGACCCTGTCCGGCGGCATCGTGTTCGGAGAGAATGACAAGGTCCGCAAAGTGAGGAAGGCAAGTGTGGACCAGACTCTTCCTGCCATTGCCTACAAGAAGGCTGTGGTCCGCGACAATTACAATGAGATCTCCATCATATTCAAAGAGTTCACGCTGACGTTCCGCGCCTATGACGAAGGTGTGGCCTACCGTTTCACAAGTTCCTTGAAGGATGAGTCGAAGGTTTTGGCGGAGAAGGCGCAGTTCAATTTCGCCAAGGATTGGGATGCGTACGTCCCTTATGTGAAACAGCACACCGAAACCCTTGAGAACCAGTATTGGAACTCCTTTGAGAACACTTATTCCATCCATGCCCTGTCGCAGTGGAACAAGGAGAGGCTTGCGTTTCTTCCGATCGCGGTGTCTGCGGAAGGTGGAATGAAGGTTCTGATCACTGAGTCCGATCTGGTTGACTATCCTGGAATGTACCTTTACAACGAAGGTGACGCGACAACTCTTTCAGGACGTTTCGCTCCGTACCCAAAGACTGTCGAGCAGGGCGGACATAATATGCTTCAGGGCATTGTCAAGGAGCGTGAGGAATATCTTGCCGCCTGCACAGCTGCTGAATCCTTCCCTTGGAGGATTATAATGGTGTCAACGAATGATGCCGATCTGGCTGTTAATGATATGGTCTGGAAGCTTGGCAAGCCGGCCGATCCATCGCAGGATTTCAGCTGGGTGAAGCCTGGAAAAGTCGCTTGGGACTGGTGGAACGCTTGGAACCTCTACGGAGTGGACTTCCGCGCCGGCATCAACAACGACACCTACAAGTACTACATCGACTTCGCTCAGAAGCATGGCATCGAATATGTCATTCTCGATGAAGGCTGGGCTGTCAACAAGAAAGCCGATCTGATGCAGATCATCCCTGAGATCGATCTCCCGATGCTTTGTGAATATGCCAAAGCACACAACGTAGGCCTCATCCTTTGGGCCGGCTACTATGCTTTCGACAGGGATATGGAGAACGTCTGCAAGCATTACTCCGAGATGGGAATCAAAGGCTTCAAGGTAGATTTTATGGATCGTGACGACCAATATATGGTTGATTTCTTCAGGCGTACCGCCGAGACCGCGGCTAAATACGGACTTCTGATTGATTTCCACGGTGCGTTCAAGCCTGTCGGACTCAACCGTACGTACCCTAACGTCATCAATTATGAAGGAGTCTTCGGTCTTGAGCAGATGAAATGGAGCAAGTCCGACGTGGATCAGGTGACCTACGATGTCACCGTACCTTTCATCAGAATGGCCGCCGGCCCGATGGACTACACTCAGGGTGCGATGCGCAACGCCATTCAGAAGAACTATCATCCTGTGAATTCCGAGGCGATGAGCCAGGGTACCCGCTGTCACCAGCTCGCTGAATATGTCGTCTTCGACTCTCCTTTGAATATGCTGTGTGACTCTCCGTCCAACTATATGGCCGAGCCGGAGTGCACGAAGTACATCGCGGACTGCCCGACAGTCTGGGATGAGAGCGTGGCCGTGAACGGAGTCCTCGGACGTTTCATCACCCTTGCCCGCCGCAGCGGCGATGTCTGGTACGTCGGTTCACTCAACGATTGGAAAGCCCGAGACCTCACCTTGGATCTCGGTTTCCTCGGAGAAGGCGACTGGACAATGGAGATATTCCGCGACGGCATCAACGCCGACCGCGCCGCCCGTGACTACAAGCGTGAACTCGTTTCGGTTCCCGCTGACCGGAAAGTCAAGATCCACATGGCCCCCGGCGGCGGATGGACAGCTCGCATAACAAAGAAGTAGAGATATTCACAATCTTTATTTTGGATAAAACTTCAGGCGTCCGCTCTGGTTACAGGGCGGGCGTTATTTTACATATTCACGCTTCTGAAGATCTTTTTTACTTTCCCAAAGCGTAATAGTCCATGAATTACGCTCTTCGGAATCGTAAATATTGTTATCTTCATGTTTTCTTAGGTAAGAGCGTCATAGAGAATTGAGAAATGTCTGACACGATGACACGGGAGCAGCGGCATTACTGCATGTCGCGGATCAGGGGAAAGGACACACGGCCGGAGATGGTCGTGCGGAGGTGGCTGCACTCGGAAGGGTTCAGATATTCGTTGCATTCCAGAAGGCTGCCGGGATGTCCGGACATCGTGCTGAGGAGGTACCATACTGTGATATTCATAAACGGGTGTTTCTGGCACGGGCATCCAGGATGCGACAAGTTCAAGATGCCTCGGTCGAATGTGGAGTTCTGGCAGGAGAAGATCCGGCGGAACAAGGAGAGGGACGCGCAGGAAGTGGCGGCTCTTGAGGCGTTGGGATGGAATGTGATTGTGGTCTGGGAGTGTGAGCTGTCCAGGCGGGCCAGAGATTTGACACTGCGAAATTTGGTGGATGCGGTGAGACGGAATATCGAGCCGGAGTCAATTCATCCTATTCCATTGTCTGTGCGGAAACTATCCTTGAAGGAATAGGTTGCAAACGGGAATATTATTGCGTATATTCACGGAAATATTCAATGAATATGAAGTCTTTAAAGATGCCGCGTGAGTTGACGCTCTGTATTTTCATCTTTTCGTCGGTCGGGAATCTCGCCGGCAAATTCGTTGGCGGACATATTCTTGCGATGTGCACCAAGCCTTTGATCGTGCCGTCGCTGGCGTTGTTTTGTTGGCTACTTTTGAAGGAGAATGATGTCCGTGGGCGCAAGGTCGCCACTTTAATGCTGGCTATGGCGTTCGGTGCGCTTGGGGATGTCTTGCTTATGTTCAGCGATCAGTGCTTTTTTTTCTTGCGGGGGGCTGTTCGCGTTTCTCATAGGACACCTGTTCTATTTATGCACAATTCCATATCCTGACAAGAATGGACATAAAAAGAATATTCAGCTTTGTCATTCTTGCGCTGTTGATCACCATTATGAGCATAGCCTCTCAATTATTTGCTGTGAAAGGCTTTATGGGAATGTGCGTCACGGCTTATGCCTGCGTTTTCGCTTTTGTCATCCACGCCGGAATAATGGCCGCGATTGAAACTAAAAGCCGTCTTTACGTTGTGACCGTCATCGGTTATGTCCTTTTTGTCATATCTGACACGATTCTGGCGACAGGTGTCTTTACTGATCTAAAAGTTCCGATGCGTGGTTTCTGGGTGATGCTGACGTATATTCTCGCCCAGTTCCTCATCGCCGTTTCGCTGACCAAGGAGGAAATCCGGAAACATCTTATGATAAATCCGTCCACAAATTGATATTTATTCCGAAATTTATTAATTTTGCATCGCAAAATACGGAGGATTGTCCGAGTGGTTTATGGTGCTTGTCTCGAAAACAAGTCGGCTGAAAGGCCCCACAGGTTCGAATCCTGTATCCTCCGCTTTCACTGATTAATAATAAGTTATGTCTATCAAGAAATTGTCCGATGCCGCCGCGATGATGGTTGTCGCGGCTATGGTTGGTTGCTCACCGAACGACACGACTGTTAATATCGCCTTGAACAAGGCTGCATACGCTTCGTCTTCTTATGATTATAACCTTACGGCACAGCTGGTCACGGATGGGGGTGTGGCGGCTTCAGAGCCGGCTTGGCTGAAAGTCTGCACGGCTGAGGGGGGAACTGCCACGGCGCGAGAAGGAATGGACGCTGGACGCGGGACCATATTCAAGCAACAGGTTGGAAGGTGCGTCTGATTTCATTGAATATGAATGGAGTGCCCAGAAGTTTTCAGCTGCCTGCGTGCGTGTCCGGGGATATGTGGTTTATGAGGAACCTGCGAAAGGGTGGTCGATTTCTTGTCTTGCTGGGGACTCGAAGGTCGGAATGAGACAGGTCGGATTCATCGGAAATTCCGGACTGCCGGGAAACAAGCGTTATCCGGAGGTCATCACTGACCCGAACAAGCAGACTGAGACGATCACATGCCCTGTCCGTGAGTTGGATTTGGAAATACCTTTGAATGACGCTGTTGATTTCAATCATTTCAAGATTGAATTCAATATGGAAGGGGCTCTTTTTTGGGTGGTATATGCTGTGGATTTCTCAACGGAACCATCATTCGGGAAGAGTTCTGACACCGGGCCTTATGATTCAAAAGAGTCCCGTGGTTTCAATGTTCTGCCATCCGAAGTCTACTCAAGCGCGTGGATGAGTGCTGACGACAAACCGCAGTGGATCTATGTTGATCTTGGTTCTAAAAAGAGATTCAATGAATTACGCCTTCATTGGATCCATAAGGCTAAAAATGGTAGTGTTGAGATCTCGGACGACGCGGAGAACTGGAAAAAGGTCGCAGATCTTCCACAGACAGATTCGCTGACATATTCATTCAAAGCGGTAGGTAACGCCCGTTATGTCCGTCTTTCGATGGAAGGCGCTGATGAGAGCGGCCATTTCGCATTGGGCGAGATGGAAGTCTCTGGACCTCAGGCGAAAGAAGATACCAAACCTGAATGGCGACTTCAACGTGCTTCCGCTGTCGCCGGGAGCGGAGAGGCTGTCTCCACCAATGAATATGACGATTCGTCCTGGCTGCCTGCTGTCGTGCCGGGAACAGTTCTTTACAGCTATATAGCCGCCGGGGCAGTTCCGGATCCGGGAATCGCTGACAATAACCTTCAGATTTCGGAGTCGTATTTCAATTCTGATTTCTGGTACAGATGGACACCAAGTTCTGTCGCTGGGCTTGTCGAAGCGACAAAGCGTCAGGAAGGCGAGCGGCTTTTCCTATCCTTTGACGGAATCAATTGGAAAGCCGAAGTTTATCTAAACGGGAGTTATGTCGGAAACATTGCGGGAGCGTTCAAGCGCGCAAGTTTCGACATCACGGATCTGATTAAAAACGAGAACAATGTCATAGCCGTGCACATCATAAAGCCAGCCCACTTTGCCGCTGTCAAGGAAAAGAACGCAGAGAGTCCTGACTTCAATGGAGGTCAGCTTGGTGCTGATAACCCGACGTTCCACGCCACGGTAGGCTGGGATTGGATGCCGACAGTCAGAGGCCGTGATATGGGAATCTGGAACGATGTCCGGATAGAAAAAGTTGAGGCTGTAAGATTAAGCGATCCGCTTGTCCAAAGCAAAGTGACAGACGGCCTTGCCTCGATGACATTCTCTGTGAAAGTCGAGGACATCTCTTCCAAGGACATCAGCGGAATCTTGCGCGGTTCTGTCGGAAATATTGAATTCGCGAAGCCTGTCTCATTGAAGGCAGGGGAGAGCGGCGCGGTCATATTCACACCGGAGGAATATTCACAACTGAAAGATCAGAAGATCGACCTTTGGTGGCCGAATGGCTATGGTGAGCCGACGCTTCACGAAGCCTCGTTCTCCTTCACACCTGACGGTGCGGCCGAGGCGATGACCTCAATCAAATGGCAGGCGGGCATCAGGGAATTCACATACAGTGATGTGATGAGCGACCTGAAAATGTTCATCAACGGCCGCCGCTTCTTCCCCAAAGGCGGCAACTGGGGGTTCAGTGAATATAATCTCCGCTACCGTGCTGAGGAATATGACACCGCGGCGCGTATGCACAGAGACATGAATCTGAATATGATCCGTAACTGGGTTGGCCAGACAGGCGATGAGGAGTTCTACGATGCCTGCGACAAGTATGGAATCGTGGTTTGGCAGGACTTCTGGCTTGCGAATCCGGCTGACGGTCCTGATCCGGATGACAATGAGATGTTCCTTGACAATGCCAGGGATTATGTCTGCCTTATCCGCAAGCATCCAAGCATCGGACTATACTGCGGACGTAACGAGGGCTATCCTCCGGCTGTTTTGAACGCTGGCCTGATTGAGACCGTCAACACCCTGCATTCCGACATCGTCTATATTCCAAGTTCGGCTGATGATGGAGTAAGCGGCCACGGCCCGTACCGTGCGGTCGAGCCTTCGTTCTACTTCGAGAACCCGACCTCCAAGTTTCACAGCGAGAGGGGTATGCCTGCGATTATGGAATATGAGAGCCTGTCTCGGATGCTTACTTCAGACCATCTTTGGCCAACGAACGATGTCTGGGGACAGCACGATTTCACCCGCACCGGCGCTCAGGGTGACACCGCATTTGTCGGAATGGTCAGAAGGCGTTTCGGTGAGCAGGCTATGGAATCCGCCGAGACTTTCGCGAAATATGCCCAGTGGGTCAACTATGACGGCTACCGTGCGATGTACGAGGCCAACAATGTTGGACACAAGGGACTTCTGATCTGGATGTCCCACAGCGCCTGGCCAAGCCTTGCCTGGCAGACCTACGACTATTGGTTCCGTCCTACAGCCGCCTGTGCCGCCGTGAAGAAAGCCTGTGAGCCTCTGCACATTCAGATGAATCCGGCCACATGTCAGATTGAGGTGGTTAACGCCAGCTGTGGTGATCAGAAAAACCTTACCGCCAGCGTTTCCGTAGTCAATCCGAATGGTGAGGAAGTATATTCAAAAACAGCTCAAGTAAGTCCCGCGGAAGACACGACGACTCAGGTTATTGATATCGCTGACGTACCGGACGGCCTCTGCATCGTGACCCTCAAACTGACCTCCGCTGACGGGAAAGTCCTTTCGCAGAACCAATATTTCCGTAATTTCCGCTCAGGCAAAGACACCGGCAACTATCAATCTCTTGTAGGAACCAAGTGGCTGGACAACACCCTGCTCAAGTTTGATTGACAACCGGGATTTTCGTTTTTTTCATACCGCACTGAGCGGAAAATGTTGCTTCACGCAACCGAACTATTTAGATTTGCATAGTCCGCTTGGTGGCCTGATGCGAAGTTGTCAATGTGACTTCAGTCTCCAACCTTGACGTCGGCCATAACAAAGTAGTGGTCGCTCGGCAGGATGCCATTGACCCCTTCTGTGATCATGCGGCAGTGAACCGGCTTGACCTTGCCGTGCAGGTAGATGAAATCGATGCGGGTGTTCCTCTTGGTGTACTTCTCGCCTTTGAACCCGTGAAAGGAGAAACGGTCCGGGAATCCCATCCATTCGTAGGCGTCTTTCCATCCTGCCACGTGCAGCGTCTGGGCCGCGCCGTCAGAGATGCTTGAATTGAAATCTCCACAGATGATCTGCGGAAAATCATCAGCATATTGCCCGGCTTCCTCGGCAAGCATCCTGGCCTGTTCCCGTCTTGCATTGTCTGACTTGTGGTCAAGGTGGGTGTCGATTATACGGAACTCCTCACCGGTTTTCTTATCACGGAGTCTTAGGTAGTTACAATGCCTTGCACGAGTTGTTCCCCATGAGACAGTACCTCCGATGAGAGGTTCTTCAGACAGCCAGTAACAACCTGCGCCGAGCATCTCGTACTTGGATGTCAAGAAGAAGATCACGTTCTTTCCAATGAAATGGTAGCCCTCCGTAAACGGGTCCATTTCAGGACCGGCGAATCCGAACGAGGTGTAGCCTTTCAACTCTTTCTTCATGTACTCATTAGAGTCATAGATGACCTCCTGCAAGCAGATGATGTCGGGTTTCTGGGCCAATATGACGTCCCGGCAGACCTCACGTCTTTCTTCCCAGGTGCAGCCCGGCTTCTTGGCGTCTTCCGGCAGTCCGGTTATGCGGATGTTGCATGTCATTATCCTGTGCGTGCCTTTTTCCTGAGGGTCACGGCTGAGACCTTTCCCGGCGGCCATTGCCGGAGTGATGCTCACGGCAGCGAGAAACGCAATCAGGATTACGGTCTTGTTTTTCAATATATTCATAAGAGAACGAATGTTGGTTGGACGGTCATATTCATTAGTCCCTGAGGTAGGCTCCGGTTTCTTTGAGCTCCTTGCGCACTTCGGCCACATTGACCTTGGCGACAGGCACGCCTTCCGACAAGGCGATCCTTGCAGCCCTTCCGGCAGCCTCACCCATTGCCATGCACGTAGACATCACTCTGGCCGAGGCCATCGCCTCGTGAGTCATGGAGGCGCACCGTCCGGCTACGAGCAGGTTTCCGACCTTTTCCGGAACCAGCATGCGGTATGGCAGATCGTAGCAGTCTGGGCACCACATCATCGTGCAGTCATCTCCGTGGCTGTGATGAATGTCCACAGGATAACTTCCAACTCCTATCGCGTCCTCGAACTTGTGGCAGTTCAGGATGTCGTCCGCAGTCAGGACATATTCTCCCTTGATGACACGGCTTTCGCGGATACCCATGAACGGAGCCACCCTGTCTCTCCACGCGTTCTCGAATCCTGGTATGAAATCCCTGAGGTATCTTTCCACCTCATCATTCTGGAAGCGGGCCTTGATTTCCCCTTCGGTGTAGCTTTCTGGATTGGTTGAGTCCACGCCGCAGACTCTGGACATATTCACCCAGATCTCATCATCGGCAAGACCTGTGATGAGGATTGTCCTTGCCACTGGGATCTCATAGCCCTTCTCTCTGGCCTTGTTGATCTTCTTCCTGAAACCGACCACAATGAACGGACCGTCCTTGAACTGCTCGGTCGGCATCACATCCATGTCGAATTCCTCCGAATGGTTCACGATCGCGTCCCTGAGCTCAGGCATATTGACCCCTCTCATGGAGAACATCAATGTCGGCGGCTGCATGCCTCCGTCAGCGTCGCCCTTGTGGCATTCCACTCCGGCCTTGAACGCGACATCAGCGTCTCCGGTGCAGTCAATGACTGTTTTCGCCATGATCACCTCACGGCCTTCCTTGCTTTCTATGAAGACACCCTTGACATCATCTCCCTCCTTGATTACTCCAGAGCAGAACACGTACATCAGGATTTTCACCCCGACTTCCTCCAGCATGGCCAAAGCCTCGTCCTTTACGGCTTCCGGGTCGATGATCGTGAGGCTGACGTGGTTCTTGCACGGTTTGTGTTCAGAAGCCTTGCCCTTGGCTCTGAGTCTGCTGATGAGCATCTGAGGCAGGCCTTCGATGACTTGATTGCCTTTCCGGCCGAGAAATCCGAGGATCGGCAGACCGAGGGTCAGGTTGCCTCCGACATAGCCACGGCTTTCGATGAGCATCACTTTAAGACCTTTGCCGGCAGCGGCGCGTGCGGCCATGATGCCCGAAGGTCCACCTCCGACAACGAGAATGTCCACATTGTCTCTTATCGGAATCTCCCTCGCCGGCTCGGTGTAAGTTCTTTTTGTTTCCATTGTTATTTGATTTTAAACATTCTTCACGTACAGTCCCGGACGTTCAGGCCGCACCATCTTCCACAGTACAACAGAGGCAATGAGGTGAAGCACACCCATCACGGCGAACAGAATATTTCCCATAGACGAGAGCAACGAGCCCACGAAGACATTGAATATGGCTCCTCCGACGGCTCCGGCTCCAGCGGTGATGCCGACCACGCTTGCCACGTTTCTTACAGGGAACGCCTCCGCGACCACCACGCAGATGGTGTAGAGCCAGCTTGAGCACATCACGGCGATCACACTGAATATTCCAACGACCATCCAAGCCCGTGCCCCGAACGCTATGGACTCGCATCCGCTCACGAGCGGTGTAAGCGCGCATATCGGTGCAACAAAGGATATTCCTATCATCATTATTTTTCTTGCCTTGAGAGCTGGAATCCCTTTCTTGACGAGTTGGTCGGAGAATATGGATGATAATATTCCTCCGATCGCGCTGAAGAAGAACGGTACACCACCCATGTACTGGATCATGTCCAAAGTGGCCTGCTGGCTAAGCCCTTGGGCTTCACCCATGCTCCTCAGATAACCCGGCAGCCAGAAACAGCAGAAATACCATACCGGGTCGCTTATAAGCCTTATCAGTAGGATCCCCCAAAGTGAGCGGGTTTTCCATAGGCCTGTCCATGTGAACGTCGATGACCCCTCAATGGATTTTTGTGAGCTGTCGGCGTCCTCTTCCGCATCCATTGTCCTTGCGAGAACATCCTTGTCAGGATTACGATATACAAACGCCCAGACAACGGCGATGACAAGTCCGATTCCTCCGGCAAGGATGAACACCTCATGCCATGGCAGTATCCTCGCCATCCAAGCGATCACAAGAGGCGCGATGACTGTTCCCAAGGCTCCACCTGCTGTACACAGGCTGTTGGCGGTCGCTCTGTGACGTTTCTCGAACCATACTGTAACCGCGACGATCTGACCGGCTATGATGGTCGGTTCGGCAAGTCCGAGGATGCCTCTGAATGTGGCGAAAAGCACAGCGTTTGTGGACAGACCGCCTCCGATGCATGCCAATGACCACACGACTATTCCGACAGAAATCACCGGCTTGGGACCGAATTTATCCACGAGGATTCCAGAGATAGGATACATTATCGCGTAGCAGATCAGGAACACGTTCACTATCCATGCGTACTGAATATCTCCGATGCCGAAATATTCCAGAATTTCCGGTTTCAATATTGACAACAGCTGGCGGTCAAGGTAGTTGCAGATGATCGCTACGAAGAGAGTGGCGACAATGAATATTCGCCGTTTCCCGGAAGAATGATTCTCCATTTATTTTAATTTGCTTAGTTCCAAGTATTTTTTGTAGCGGCTCTCCAAAAGATCATGTCTTTCAGGAGATGGGGAATAGGTGTGCGCCGATGGTGGGCACAATGCTTTTTGGGCAGTCGGAACATCCGGGTACAAACCTGCGACAACAGAGGCGTTGACCGCCGCTCCCAGAGCACAGGACTGCTTGCAGTCAAGCACTTCGATCTTTTTCATGTTGGCGTCGGCCATGAGTTGCATGATGAAAGGGGACTTGAACGCGATGCCGCCAATCGCGACAAGACGTTCGATGAATACTCCGTTGTTGATCAGATGGTCAATAGCGGCTTTCGCGCCGAACGCCGCTGATTCGGCAAGTGCGTAATAGATTTCCGCGGGGGATGTCCCTAACGTCAATCCGGTGATGGTGCAGGTCAGTGAGCTGTCAGGGGCAGGAGAACGCCTTCCATTGAGATAACCTGTGGAGATGGGACTGGATGCGCTGATTCTCAATTTTCCGGCTTCTTCTGAAAGTTTCTGAAGAATATTGTCCTTCTGGTTCGTATGGTTGCATTCCAACGCCCATCCGAGGATTCGCTTCAGCCATGCGAATATATCCCCGAACGCGGACATCCCGACTTCATACCCAGTCATTTCCGGAAGGATTGATCCGTCCACTTGCCCGAATATCCCCTCGATGACATGAGGATTCTTTGGCGTGATAGCCATGAAGCAGGCTGAAGTGCCGAGATTCATGGCCATTGTCCCTAATGTTATTCCCCCTACGGCACCGGAGTGAGAATCAATATTCCCTATACCTATAAGTACATCACGGGAAAGTCCAAGTTTGTCCGCCCACTCCGCAGTTATCCTGCCGGCCTCCTTGTCGCAGCCATATACCTTGTCTGGCATATTCCTAAGAATAGGCACAAGCTTGCCGTCAATACCATTGAAGAATTCTTCAGGGGGATATCCGCCCCATTCTTCCGCCCACATCCTCTTCGCTCCGGCGGCACACAATCCCACTCTCATCTTTGTGATGTCATCCACACCTGTCAGAACCGCGGGAATCCAGTCGCACAGTTCAATGGCTGTAGATGCTTCATTCTGAAGCTCAGGTGAATGACGGAGCACTCTGAGGACTTTCGCCCAGAAACATTCCGCTGAATAATGTCCTCCAGAATGGCGGCTGTATCCCTTGCCGGATAACCTGTCGGCATTATTGATCTCCGCTGCCTCGTGTTCCGCCGTGTGGTCTTTCCAAAGGACGAACATCGCGTCTGGATTCTCTTTATACTTTTCTGACAGAGAGAGAGGCTTGCAGTGTCTGTCCACAAGACATGGGGTGCTGCCTGTGGTGTCCACGGAAATGCAGCGTACAGCTTCAGGGGCCGGACAATGCGAAACGACATCGGTCAGCACTTTTTCAAGGCCTTCGAGATAGTCGAGAGGGCTTTGGCGGAACATCGCCTTTGTCTTGTCCGTATAAAGTCCCTTGGCCCATCTTGAGTAGTGGGACTCAGCTGAGTGGATATATTCCCCAGTGAGGGCATTGACAAGCAATGCCCTCACCGAGTCTGAGCCGAAATCGACCCCTATTGTGTAAGAAATCTGTCTGTTCATTACCGTATTGATACGGGAGGAGCCTTTAAGATTAAAGTGTGGTCAAGTGGAAGTTGCGCCAGAGAACCTTGATGTTGTTGCCGTCGTGGATCTGGAGCATGATGCGGCCGGACTTGGAACCGATCAACTCATCGTTTATGTCAACCATAGGCTCGCCGTTCAGCCAAGTCTTGACGTTGTCACCTTCGACACGCAGACGAAGAGTGTTCCATTCGCCTTCCTTAAGAATATCCTCTTTCTCGTCCGGAATCTGAACCAACCAGCCACGGCCGTATGACTCGTAGATTCCGGCTGTGTCCTGTCCCTTAGGAGCGACCTCGCACTGCCATCCGTTCACGATGTTGTTTTGGTAGCCACCCTCCACAAATGAATGGAAGAACAGACCGGAATTGCCGTTCGAGCACTGCTTGAACTCGACTGTCAGATCAAAATCCTTGTAATATTCACGGGTTCCGAGATAGCCGTAGCGGAGATCCTCTCCGTTCTCAGTCACGAGATTGCCTTCCTCGTCAACACCTGTGCGCATGCTTCCGAACAACTCCCATCCGTGAAGATCCTTTCCGTTGAAGAGTTCGACCTCCTTGCCGGCCTTGCGTGGCAGTTCCTTGATCTTGATGTTTCTGAATGAGGCCGGGTCGCCGTGATCCTGAAGGCAGATCACGCCTTCGTGAGCGAGACCATATTCGGTTGCGTTACCCCATTTGCCGCTGGCCTTCTTCTCGAACCAGTCGTCTGTCCAGGCCTCGAACTCAAGAATCTTCTCTCCGTTCAGCCAATGCTCCACATGACCGTTGTCAAAGACAATCTTTGAGTTGTTCCATTCACCTTGAGGATTGACTTTCATCTTGCTTGAGTCAGGAAGATGCATTGCGTAGTCAACGCCAAGCTTCTGCCATTCCTCAAGTTTCGCCGGAGCGTTAACCTCTTCCCAACCCTCGTTGTCAATGAGCTGATATTCAGGGCCTGTGACGTAAGGCACCTTGAATTTCGGATTCTCGACAACGTGGTAAAGCATTCCGCTGTTGCCTCCGTGGGTGAGTTTCCAGTCCCAGGACAGTTCGAAATTCTCGTACTTCTTGCCCGTGACGATGTAGCCGGACTCATCGGCTCCGTTGCCGGAAGCCTGGATGCAGCCATCCACAACTTTCCAGCCGTTGGTCAGAGAGTCACCGTTGTAGTCACGCCAACCGTCAAGGTTCTCACCATTGAACAACAGTACCCAACCGTCAGCCTTTTCAGCGGATGTGAGGGTGTTCTGCTTCTGTGCGCATGATGTCATTGACACCGCGATGCCTGCGATCGCCAATCCATAAATGATCTTCATTATGCAGTGATTAAAATTATAGTCTTGTGCTATTGTCATTGATAATGATTACAAAAATATGAAAATATAAAGATATTACAAAGATGATTGGTCACAAAATGAGGTTCGGAAAGAATAATTGACACTGGAGGTCATGGTGAGAGGTAGGTTATTTTTGTCGGAGAGATGAAGTTTTTCAAAGAAAATTGCGTATAATCGCATTGTATATAAAAACGAACTGTTATGAAAAAGAATCTGAGAAGATTTGTCGGGGGCACATTGCTCCTGATTGCCACCGCTTGTGGCAAGACCGGCACTGATCCGGCAAAGGAACCAACTCCAACTCCGGAACCAGAGCCGGAGCCGTCACCGGTTGTCGCCGAGGATCTGAGCAAGAATGGATCGTCCAACTGCTACATCATCGTGAAAGAAGGCGGCTATTCCTTTGACGCCACGGTAAAAGGCAATGGTGCGGCCACGGAAGGTCTTGCCGCTCCGGAGAAGATGACTCCTGATTCCGCGGCTCTTGTCTGGGAGACCTCAAAGGGAATGATCACAGACGTGGCCTTCAAAGACGGCAAGATCACGTTCAATGCTTCCGCGCAGAACGGCAACGCCTTGATCGCCGCCTATTCCGCTGACAAGAGAGTCATCTGGAGTTGGCACATCTGGTTCCCGGAAGAGAATGTGAAAACTGTTACGGCCAAGAGCGGCTACGAGGTGATGAATATGAACCTCGGCGCAATGACCTCCACTTTCGGTTCTGCTCCTGACGTGAAGCCTTACGGTCTGTTGTACCAATGGGGACGCAAGGATCCGTTCCCGTCAGCTCCGAGTCTTACTGGGAATGAAAAGACCCAACCGGTTCCCGTGTATGGACCTGATGGAACCGAGGTGAAGATCACCTATTCCCTTTGGAGTTCGGTTCAGAACAACACCATTGAATATTCAATCGCAAACCCGACAAAATGTCTTTCAAACTATGCCCAGTACAACACCAGCAGGGATTGGCTGAAGGCTACCGACAGCAATGACGCGTTGTGGGGCAATCCTAAAGGGGACGAGAGAAATTCGGACAACAATTACGTCAACAAAGGCTCCAAGTCTTTCTATGACCCTTGCCCTGTCGGCTACCGTGTCCCGCCGGCAGATGTGTTCAGGACATTCACTACCACTGGTGGATATACTCAGGATCCGTCTTCATTTGATGTTGTGGATTTGAATGGTGACGGAGTGATCGACACCAGAGACTACAACTATGGATGGTCTTTCAATATGAAGGAAGGCTCTCTGTTTTTCCCTGCCGCAGCCCGCTACGACGGCTCCTACGCCATGCTTATGGGTTCCAAGAGCGGACTTTGGGGATCCTATTGGGGAAACTCTCCTGCCAAATCCTATGGAGCGACCACAGGTTTCGGATTCTGTGTGCTCGCGTTCATGAACGAGGCCGCCGGCACATCCGTCTCAGCCACCGCTTCCGCCGGACGCGCCGACGCCTATTCGGTACGCTGCGTCAAAGAGTAGAGACGTCAGGAAATCCCGGCGGAAAACTGCTCTACATCGGTGATGCCGAAGACAAGGACCTGTATGTTGATACAGCTGGTCTGGAGGCGTTGAAACTTCCCATCACCGAACATTCAAAGCTCCCTGATATCGTTATCAGTGACGAGAAACGTGGCTGGCTATTCCTCATTGAGGTGGTAACTTCTCACGGACCGGTTTCCGCAAAGCGTGTTGTTGAGTTGGAAGAGTTTACTAAGGATTGCCCTTATGGAATCGTATATGTGACAGCCTTCCCGAATGCGAAAGAATTCAAGAAACACGTGGATGACATTGCATGGGAGACTGAAGTATGGCTTTCCGACACACCGGATCACATGATTCATTTCAACGGTGACCGGTTTATCGGCCCGAGGAAATAAATTGTTTTTCGATAATATGTCTAAGCGGCTTGAGGTTTTTCCAAAAAGCCGCCTTCTGTTTATCTCTCTCTTCTATGATTGAGTCATCCTCCTCATCATGATAATTTACGAATTATATTTGTATGGATTGCAGCAAGATTGCAAAATTATCACGCAATAATGCGATGTCACTACTTGCATTAATCTGAGGCTGTTATAAACTGCCATTTAAAGAAGATGATTGTCTTATTAATTGCTGATGGCTGTTTCATGTCCTAAGCTATTAGAAATAGCAGAGTCTTATCCAAACATGGCAATTAATACCAAAAGCTAGAATCGTTCGGCGGGGCTCTTCGGCGGGTGCGTTTTACAAAAGACGTTCAGCCCAAATGGCTTTTGAAGGCGGTGGGACTATGAATATGTTGAAAAAGTATAGGGTAAGATCGAGAGTTTTTCAGCATATTCTTTAATTGACGGCGTTCTATGCCCTTTCGCCCTGAACGTGTTTTGTAAGATTTAAGATTCTGGTGCTGGTCATGTTGCCAGAATATGCCGCCGGCCAGCGTTAGATCACTGCCGCACATCGCCGCGGCAGGCCGCTTGGATGGGGGACTCAGAATAAAAATGCCTCTCAGGTGACTGAGAGGCGGATTTTTGTGGAGCATAGGAGGATCGAACTCCTGACCTCAAGATTGCGAACCTTGCGCTCTACCAGCTGAGCTAATACCCCGATCGGACTGCAAAGATACAAAAAACTTCATTTATACAATGGATTTTATTCGAGAATATTGCGCAAAACATTTATTGATTGTGACAACGGAAGTCCTGTGTGCGATTCCAAGTGGAGGATGGCTACACCATTATAGCAAGTTAGGTAAATTGCCTGCACGCGTGATGTCCTGTGTGCGATTCAAAGTGGAGGATGGCTACCGTGTGGAGGCAATGAATTCCTTATACTTGATGAAATCATCCGGAAGCGGCATGTCATAGACCTTGCTTCTGAGGAATGCTCCGTAATCCTTGATGTCTGAATATTTCGACTGCTCCTCCACGGTCAGAGTCTCTCCGACGCCGACTCTGATCCTTCTGTACCTCTTGTTGACAAGTTCGTGCGGAAGCTGCATCAGGCGCACCCTCCAGTCTATCAGACCCAGGTTGTAGAACCAGAGTGAATTGTGGTCGAAAAACCGGATAGGGACAATCGGAACCTTGGCTTTCCGGATAAGCCTCAGAACCGCTTCCTGCCACTCTCTGTCCTTGATTTTCATCTCTTTAAGGCTGAGATCCGAGACCGCTCCTGAAGGGAAGAATCCCACCGGTTCACCATCGTGGAGCCTTTCCAGAACCTCACGGACTCCCTGGATGTTCTTGGCTGTTATTCCCTTGTTCAAGTTGTTCTTCGGATTGACAACGATGAGACTTGGGCGCAGCGCTTCGACAAGGGCGAGGAACTCGGTCACCATCACCTTGAAACCAGGCCTGATGTGTCCGATAAGGTCAATGAGAATGACACCGTCCATACCTCCGTAGGGATGGTTGCTGACCGTGATGAACGGCCCGTCGGGCAAATTCGCAAGCCTTTGCGAGCCTCCCAACTGGTAGTTGACCCCAAGCTTGTCCAGGAGTGCGCCCGCGAAATCCGCCCCTTGATATTCATCAATCGTGTCGTAAATGTCGGACAGTGTCTTGATGGACAGGACTTTTCTTAGGAAACCAGCGACAGTGTTGCCGATTTTTCCCTTGAAAACCGGCGCAAGTTGCTCAATCTGTTCTACTGGAAGAAGTGGCATTATTTGTCATCCCTCTTTGGCATCGGATCCATCTTGGCGTAACCCTTTGCGTCACTGATGATTGTCACCAGATAAATGATCACAAGCAAGGCCAGGATCACAAGACCTGCCACGTCAAGCGCCATGAGGTCGATGTCCTTGCCGAATATGCTGACCACTGTGCTGAACTCCCTGAGCGGCTCTATGAATATAAAGAGAGATGTCAAGATAATGGCGATCACTCTGAACTCAGTAGGTCCAAGTTTGGCGTAGGTGAGCCTGAACTCGCTCTTGAGGTGGGCGTTCACGCTGACGTTGACAGTTAGGCAAAGATAGACCACGAATATCATCAGCGCCAGATCCAGCCGCATAAGGTATGACAGTCCGAGGCCTACGAACATAAAGGCTTCGTTTATGCAATCGACAGTGTGGTCGAGATAGTAGCCGTAGATCGGTCTCTGGGTCTTGCGGACTCTGGCAAGAGTGCCGTCAAGGGAGTCGCCGTACCAGTTGACTACGAAGCCGAAGCAGCTGAGCCAAAGGAAGTTGACGTTCACGCTGCAGAGGATGTACCCGGCTCCGATCATGATCGCGCCAAGCGTGCCGATGAATGTCAGTGTGTCCGATACGACCCATTTCGGCTGCCTCTCGGCCAGCCAGACAAGGGCCTTCTTCTCGACCCCGTTCAGGATGGAGGTCTGTATTCTTTCCGCTTTCTTGTCTGCCATATTAATTATGTGTTAGATGTTTTTGACGTAAATCCTGGCTCTCTTGTGGAGGTGATGCTCGAATTTGCCCCACAGGTTCTGCACATTGTGGTTCTCCTCAAGCTCACGGGTGCTTTCGACGTACTTGATGCCGTTCTTGTGCATCCCGCGGCCGATCTTGGAGATGATCATCGCATTGACACCCTTGTCCTTATATTCATTGGAGATGGCTATCAGCAAGGCATCGATCGTGTCGTTGTGACGCAACGCCCTGAGAATATGGATGAAACCGAACGAACATATGCCCTTTGGCTTTCTGCAGAGCCTTTGACAGTGATGGAAGGGTGATTCCGAATCCGACCACCTTGTCGGTCTCGTCAACGATGACAGAGACGTAGTCCAGATTGAGGTTCGGGAAGAACTGGTCCTTGAGATCCTCGCACTGGGCAGGGGAGAGCTCCGAGAATCCGTGCAAGACAGAGTAACATTCGTTCATCACACGGAATATTCCGTCGGCATATTTGTGGAGCAGCTCATTCTTGTTCTTGTAGTCGCCTTCCTTGAGATTGTAGCGCTCACCGATCATTTCGGCGAAGTGGAAATAACGGTCAAGATTGTCCGGAACAGTGATCTTATATTCCACGAAATCAGTCTCTTTCGAGAATCCTTCTTTCAGGAGCATCGGCTCGTAGTAGGGAGCGTTGTACTTTCCGTAGGCGGTGGGAAGTTGGTCGAAACCTTCGACAAGAACTCCGGAGATGTCAAACTCAAGGAAACCGACAGGGCCTTCAATGATCTCCATTCCTTTTTCCTTGCCATATTCCTTCACCCTTTCCATCAGGGCGTGTACCACCTCCTGTGATTCGATGAAGTCTATCCAGCAGAAACGGCAGATCTTCTTGTCAACCTTTTTGTTGTACTTATAGTTTATGATGCCGGCGACTCTGCCGACAATCTTGCCGTTTTCATCGTATGCCAGCCAATATTTCCCTTCGCAGACCTCAAAGGCCCGGTTTTTGCCAGGAGTGAGGGTGTCCATTTCCATCGACTCAATCTGAGGGACGTAGTATTCGTTGTCCGCATACAACTCGTTCGGGAACCGGACGAAACGCCTCAGATCCTGTCTGCTGATCACTTCCTTGGTTGTAATAGCCATTGTTTTTTTACTTTACAATCCGCTAAGGTAGTAAAAAATCATAAAATATTCTATTATCGAATATACAAAATAGTCCCGCCATTTATGGGTGACGGGACTTATTTATCTTATTAATAAATATTAAAACATTTCTACAAAATAGTAAGATGGGTTACTTTTTCTCGTATCCAACAGGATGGTTCAGCAAAAGTTCCTGTCCTTCCTTGAGGCCAAGGGCGGTTTTGACAGCATCGTGGTTCATGCTTCCACGCGGGACTGTGGCCAGTCCGAGAGCCTCGCAGGCAAGGCAGATGTTCTGGGATACATAGCCGGCGTCGATGGCTCCGAAAATTGCGGTTTTCTCATCGCGGAACTTGTACTTGTTCAAGTCGCAGACAATCACGAGAAACAAAGGAGCTTTTGCCACAGATGCCTGACGACCAGCCAGATCCGAGCGGATGTCCTTTCCGGAAACCTTCGTCAAGATGTTTTCCTGGGCGTTGAAGAGCCATGCGCCGTCAGCCTGGCATACATAGACACTTTCCCCCTGTGTGTTCATGGCTGATGGTACGGTCAGCCTTCCGTCCTCACGGTTCACTCCGCATGCGGCCCATAGCAACTGGGACAGAGACGCGTCACTGATCTGTGCGTCTGAATATTCACGGACAGAGGCTCTTTGCTGAAGAGCCTGATAGAGAGTCATCGACACATTCTTGTCAGGCTGCGGAAGCTTGATGACTTCCTGGGCGAGTGCGGAAGTGGCCAGCGCGGCGGCTGCCAAAGCAAGGATGATCTTTTTCATATTCATGGATTTAAATGTTTGAGACTTTGATTGTGTGAAGCGGCGCGGCTCCGGTTTACGACTGCCACTCCGCTGAAAACCATAATGATGGCTACTATTTTCTGCCAGGTCATCGTGTCCATCCCGCCGATGACGCTGAGCAGGCAGGCCAGAATCGGCTGAAGGTAGGTGTACATCGCCACGATGGTCGGGCGGACGCTTTTCTGGCCGACCGGAATCAGAAAGTATGCGACAAAGGTGGCAAAGAAGATAAGATAGCCTATCTCAAGGGCTTGCGGCAACTTGATGGCGGCGTAGTCGGTGTGGAGCAGATCCTCAAAAGACAGCGGCAGCGACATCAGAAGCGAGAAAAGAAACATCCACTTCATAAAAGTGATCACTGAATATCTTTGAATCAGCGGCCTGAACGCTCCGAGGTACAGCGAGAAGCTGATGCTGTTCAGGAACAGCAGAATGAACCCTAAAGGCTGCGTGGCCTCGACCCCATTGTGATTATGTACGGAATTGAATATCAGGAATATGATTCCGATGAAGCTGATTCCTACTCCGGCGGCCTTCTTCGCGGTGATAGGCTCTTTTACGAATATGAACGCGAAGAACATGGTGAAGATCGGGCCGAGTGTTCCGATGATGGACGCGTCGATGGTCGTGGCCATCGTTATGCCTTTCAGGAACGTGTATTGGGTGATGAACAGACCGAATATGGATGCCAACGCAATCTGTATCAGATCTTTGATCGGGACTTTCTCTTTAGGCGTGAACAATGAGATCAGCCAGAACAAAGCTGACGCTCCGATGGCTCTCAGCGTGAACAATGCGATAGGGGAGACAACCGCCGAATTGGAGATGTCCTTTGTCAGTACGATGTTGACGCCGAAGATCGTGTAGGCCGCCAGCAGTGCCAGATGCCCTTTCAGATTGCCGCCCGCCATTCCATTCCGATTACTGTTCGCCATAGCCGTCCTCCGAGCATTGCGGGCATATTCCTTTAATAAGGTAGTTCGCCGTGGTTTCTGAATATCCCGCCGGGAGCGTCACAGGGGGGATGTGGATGTCCTCAAGGCAGAAGGTGCGGTGGCACTTCTCGCAGAAAAAATGCACGTGCGCGTCCTCGTCGCGCGCTGAGTCGTGGCTCAGGCAGAGCTCGTAGCGGGTGCCGTCGCCGCCGTCCTCGATCGCGTGCACGAGGTGGTGCTCCTTGAACAGCGTGAGGCTTCTGAATATTCCAGACTTGTCGATCGTGCCGATCTTGTCCTCCAGCTCCATAAGGCTCAGCGGACGGCCCTCGGTAAGGAGCGCCTTCGCCACAATCAGCCTGTTGGCCGTGGTTTTCACCCCGTGCCTCTCAAGCAATTCCGTCAGGTCTATGTTCGGCATATCTCCTATCTGTTTTTATATTACGCATCGCAAATTTACTTAATTTTTTGAAGTATTGTATTCCGTTCGATAGAATGACAGGAGCGAAGCGACAAGTCGGCTTCTGCCGACCGGCCATAGACCGAAATCCTCCAAAGGGGGTGCAGGGGGGTATATGTTGCAAATTTTGGTTTGACCAAACCAAAATTTGCAACCAAGTTGCAGAAATGATTATCGACCTTTGCACCGTTGAAATCAAAGTCAAAGAAAGAATATGGAAAAGGAAAACAAAATCAGATTCGCGAGAATCATTCTTTCAGCCGCCCTGCTTGGCGTGGCAGTCTTGGTCGAGAAGAAGTGCGACCTCAGCGTCTGGCAACTTCTCCTTGTTTATTTAATCCCTTATCTCATCGCCGGTTACGACACCTTGCTTGAAGCCGGAGAGAAAATCCTCAAAGGCGACTTTTTCGATGAGGACTTCTTGATGAGCATCGCCACCATCGGCGCGCTCTGCATCGGATTCCTTCCAGGGGCTGAGACACAGTTTCCGGAGGCGGTCTTCGTGATGCTGTTCTTCCAGGTCGGAGAACTTTTCGAGGACATAGCCGAAGGCCGGAGCCGCAAGTCAATCTCGGCATTGATGGACATAAGACCGGACACGGCCAATGTTGAACGTGACGGGAAAGTCTTGACAGTCAATCCAGAAGAAGTCAAAGTCGGAGAGACAATCGTAGTAAAACCGGGCGAGAAAGTCCCGATGGACGGAGTAGTCCTCGAAGGAACCTCAAGCCTTAACACCGTGGCCCTGACCGGAGAAAGCGTTCCACGGAGCATATCTAAAGACGATGACATTATCTCTGGTTGCGTGAACCTTACCGGAGTCATCCGCGCGAAAGTCACGAAGGCTTTCGGTGAGTCAACCGCATCCAAGATCCTTGACCTTGTCGAGAACGCTTCCGAGAACAAGTCCAAGAGCGAAAGCTTCATCTCAAGGTTCGCAAAGATCTACACCCCGGTTGTCGTGATCGCCGCATTGGTGCTGGCTTTTATCCCGCCAGTCCTCTCCGGAGATTTCGGCGGCACATTCGCCACCTGGCTCTACAGGGCTCTGACATTCCTGATCGTCTCCTGTCCGTGCGCCCTTGTGATTTCCGTTCCGCTCTCATTCTTCGGTGGCATCGGCGGAGCGTCATCCAAAGGAATCCTGATCAAAGGTTCCAACTATCTTGAGGCTTTGGCCAAAGTCGGAACGGTTGTCTTTGACAAGACCGGCACACTTACCGAAGGCGTGTTCGATGTGACCGCCGTGCATCCGGAAACGATTGATGAGAAGGAACTTCTGCATCTTGCGGCACACGTGGAGAGATATTCGTCACACCCGATAGCAATCTCACTTAAGAACGCTTATCCTGACGAGGCCGATGGATGCTCGGTCGAAAATGTCGAGGAGATCGCCGGTCACGGAGTACGCGCTGTGGTGAACGGAAAGACCGTCTGCGTGGGCAGCACCAAGATGATGGACGCGGTCGGAGCGAAGTGGAAACCTTGTGAGAAGAACGGCACGATCGTACACGTCAGCGTCGATGGAACATACGTCGGACACATTGTGGTCTCTGACAGGATCAAGGCTGATTCCGCCGATGCGATCAAGGCTCTCAAGGCCGAAGGCGTCACAAAGACTGTGATGCTTACCGGAGACAAGCGTGAGGTCGGTGAATATGTCGCCTCGGCCATCGGGCTTGACGAGTTCCACGCCGAACTCTTGCCGGCAGACAAAGTCTCTGAGTTAGAGAAACTTCTTGATAATAAGCCGTCCGGAAAGACGCTCGCCTTTGTGGGTGACGGCATCAACGACGCTCCTGTGCTCGCAAGAGCCGATCTCGGAATAGCGATGGGCGGACTCGGATCCGATGCCGCGATAGAGGCCGCCGATGTGGTCTTGATGGATGACAAGCCGTCAAAGATAGCCCTTGGCGTGAAGATCGCCCGTAAGACCCTCCGTCTGGCAAGGGAGAACACCTTCTTCGCCATATTCATAAAACTTCTCGTCCTCGTCCTTGCCGTCCTTGGCATCGCCACAATGTGGATGGCCGTCTTCGCCGATGTCGGCGTTACCGTCCTCGCCGTCCTGAACGCCATGCGCGCCCTGAAAGTTTAGGAATATTTCGGATTCCCCTTACTCTGCGTCGTCCTCCGGCTCAAGGTGAAGGGAGATCTGGGTCTCAGTGCCGAACTCCTTGCGTAAGGCCGCCTCGACTTTCTTGGAGATGTCGTGCGCCTCTTTCAGTGATATCTCAGAATCCAGCACAAGGTGGCCTTCCATTATTATTCCCGGCCCTTCGCGTCGTGTTTTCAGCTCGTGAAGATCGACCACTCCTTTGACGGATTTGGCCGTGGCCTCGATCTTTTCCTCCACATCGTCCGGAAGTGACACATCCAGAAGTTCCTTGATAGCCGGCACAGACATCTTCACCGCCATCACAAGTATGAATATGCTGATGACGCAACCTGTGATCGGGTCAAGAATGACGAATTTGTCACCAAGGAATATGGCTCCCGCGATTCCGAGCAGTGAGCCAACGGACGAGAAAGCATCTGAACGGTGATGCCAAGCGTTGGCTATCATCATCGGGCTGTTCAGAGCCTTTCCTTGGATGATCGTGTAACGGTAAAGGATTTCTTTCAGGACTATTGACGCTACTGCTGCCCAAAGAGCGATCATTCCGGGAGAACTTACTTCTCCTCCATCCAGAATCTGGCGGATCTTGTTTATGCCGCCGGACATCAGGTTGACAGCCACGACGATCAGCATCAGACTGATTATCAGTGTGGCGAAAGTCTCGAACTTCCCGTGCCCGTAGTCGTGGTCCTTGTCCCGGCCCTTGGCTGAAATCTTCACGAACACAATCACGACGATGTCGCTCAGAAGGTCTGACAGTGAATGGATTCCGTCCGCTATCATCGCGGTTGAGCGTCCAAGAACACCGGCGAAGATCTTGAAAACCGTCAGAATGATGTTGACAACTGATCCGACCAGTGTCACGAATGTTACCTTTGCGGTCCTGTCCATTATGAGTAACGTTTAGGAAGTCTGAATATGATTGAGAAACAAGCCACTACGCACAGCACGAACGGGTAGTAGAGGCAAGGAATAATCGCCGCGGCGGAGATCCCGGCGAATCCGGAAGCCATCAGTAGTTGCGCTCCGTAAGGGATTATGCCCTGTACGACGCAGGAGAACGTGTCCAGAAGGCTTGCTGATTTCCTCGGATCAAGCCCAAATTTTTTGGTGATGTCGCGGGCGATGTCACCTTGTCGTCAGAATCGCTATCGTGTTGTTGGCCGTGCAGAAATTCGACAGCCCGACAAGCCCGGCTATGCTGAACTCAGCTCCTCGCTTGCCTTTGATGCCTTTAGTCAAACCTTTGATGATGAAATCGATACCGCCATTGTGCCGGATCAGTTCCAGCATTCCGCCCGAGAGCATTGTCACGATGATCAGTTCGCCCATCCCGGCGATTCCGTCCCCGACGCTGCCGAGAAATCCGAGCCAGGTCATTCCGTTCACGAATCCGATCGCCGCGCTGAGCAGCAGGCCGATTCCGAGTACAGCAGGACATTCAGTCCGCACAGAGCCAACACAATGACAGACAGGTAGGGAATGAGCTTGACATATTCAATCTCTCCGATCTCTGGAGTCGCTCCGTGGTTGAGTCCGATGATGATGTAGATGACTGTGACTATCAGAGCCGCCGGTCCGCAGATCCAGATGTTCGCCTTGAACTTGTCGGACATCGAGCAGCCTTGTGACGTGGTCGAGGCGATTGTCGTGTCTGAGATGAAAGACAGATTGTCCCCGAAAAACGCTCCGCCCACAATCAGGCCGGTCAGCATCGCCAAAGACAGTCCGGATTGCTCAGCCAGTCCTGAGGCGATTGGAACCAGTGCCACCACCGTTCCCACACTCGTGCCGATTGACATCGAGATGAAGCAGGATGCCAGAAACAGTCCCGCCAGCAACCATTTCCCCGGAAGAACAGTAAGCGTCAGATTGACAGTCGCTTCCACGCTCCCGATTGCCTTTGCCGTGGTCGCGAACGCCCCCGCCATCACGAATATCCAGATCATCAGCAGAACATTCTTGTTGCCAGCACCGCTTGAGAATATGTTTATCCTTTCCGCCACAGCCCCTTTCGTGATCAGCATCGCATAGACCGACGCGATCAGAAACGCCGACGCGATCGGCACCTTATAAAAGTCGTGAGCCACCAGCGACGACGCCAGATAAGTCACCAAAAACACAGCCAGCGGACTCAACGCCAGCCAGCCGTTCATTTTCAGTCTGTTGATAGTTCGTTCCATAATACTTTGCAAATTTAGTAAATTACAGAATAATATTTATCTTTGTCTTAAACCAAATACTATTTGAGATGAATAAGAGAATTTTACCATTCGCCGTCGCCGCGATGGCCCTGACCCTGACCCTGACCTTGGCTTCCTGTTCTGACAATGAGACTGAGGTCGCCACTTTTGCCGACACTTACGAGCAGACGCTCGCGCAGAGTGACTCCGCTTCGGTGCAGATAGTTCATTCTGTCGAGTACTACAAGAGCTTCGAGGGCGGTAACGCTTTTGAAGAAGAAGATCAACAACTCTATCGTAAAGGCTTGTTTCGGAGAGAAATATGACGGTATTTCGGTGGAGGAGGCTTCCGATGCCGTGTCGGACACGTTGATGGCCAACTACCAGAGGGAGGCGGGAAGTGTCTACGACGATGCTGTCGCCTACGCCAAGGAGAATGGATTAGACTATGACTATAACTATAGCGCTGCGATGACCTGCAACTGGTACTACACCGTTCAGGGAAAGTTCGCGGAAGGGTTCATGGATCTCCAGACCTACCAGGTGTACAGCGAGGACTACCTTGGCGGAGCCCACGGAATGCATTATCTGATTCCGAACATCATCAACCTGAAGACTGGCGGGATCGTGACGGAAAACGAATTGTTCAAGCCTGGCTATGTCGCTCCGGTAACGGAATTGATCAAGTCCAAGCTTGCGTTGGACAGGGGAGTTGAAGACATTAATGAAAGTGTGATGTTCAGTGAAGGCCTGGTTCCTAATGGACATTGCGGTGTGTCAGGCGCGGGAGTGACTTGGTACTACCAGCCTTACGAGATCGCGAGCTACGCTGAAGGCATCATTGAGGTTACGGTCTTCTGGATTGACTTGAAACCGTATCTCAATCCTGAATTCGTGAAGTTCTAGACGGTCTCCAGCTCGGCCAGATTGCCGGCGATCCAGACAGTGTCACCGGCCTGGAACCTGAAATCGGGTTCCGGGTTGGTGATGAATTCTGAACCCCTGAGCACGCTGATGACCATACAGTGATATTTCCGGAGGTTCGTGCCGCGTAGGGTCTTTCCGGTCAGGAACGATTCCTCGGTAAGTGCCTCAGGCACGATCTTGAAACTATTTCCAGAGTCCTGAATTTCCGGAGCGACGGCGCACGCCATCATATTCCTCAAGGATTCGAGTTGGGCGGATGTGCCGACGGCGAGCATCTGGTCGCCCGGGAACAGCGACACATCACCGGACGGAACGATCATTCATTGACCCTCTGGTGATTTTGATGATGTTCGCGCCCCCGTTTCTGCCCTGAAAGGAATATCCTTGAGAGCCTTTCCGGCGTAGGTGGAATTCTGGGAGACGGTAAGCGTCTCTGTGTGAACGTCATAGTCGGCGAGTTTCTGGCTAACGGAAGAAGCGACCGGCTTGCTGCGCCTTTCATTCTCCTCCTTTTCATTGAAGTTTGAAAGGAAACGCATCTCCAACGCTGAATATTTATGGATGGACCGGCGGGCGAAGAGAATGAATATTATGCCGGCGAAGAAGATTGCCAGAACCGTCCAGCCTGCGAGGTGGAAATATGACGACAACACAGCCAGTACGATCCCCACGGCAAGGAATGAGCGCGCGAAGATCAGCCCCATCAACGGCCAGATGTTACTCGGCTTCTCTTTCAGGAGTTTAGGGGCGGATTTGCTGATGGAGCCGGAATGGACTCCGAGACCGAAAAGGAACGGGAGCATCGCCGCAAGGGTTATTCCGACCTCGATAACCTTATGTATGGTCACGCTTAGCTCCGGGAAAAATTTCTCTACAGCAGGTCTGAGATAAAGCTTTGATCCTATGTAGATCGCTATCAGGATCACGCCATAGAGGACGATGCGTGTGAAATAGGCGTTCAGCAGAGTTTTCCATTCGTTGTGCTCGGCGGCGGTCTGTTTGCCGGAGTCGTTCATCTGGGCGAGCCTGTCGATCCATTTGGCCGGTAACCGTTTGTTTAACAGATTATAGCACGGATCCGCCAGCTTTATCATAAACGGAGTCGTGAACGTTGTTATGACGGAGACCGCTATGATCACCGGATAGATGAAATCCCTCATCACGCCGAGGGTGCAGCCGACTCCGGCGATGATGAATCCGAACTCTCCGAGCTGCGCGAGGCTGAACCCAGTGTGGACGGCGTTGTCCAAACCCTTGCCGGTCAGGATGATGCCGGCTCCGGCGAAGATGATGTGGCTGATTATTACGATCACGGAGAGCAGCAGGATCATCGCCCAGTGCTCGGCGATCACCGATGGGGCGACCATCATTCCGACAGAGACAAAGAATATGGCTCCGAAAAGGTTCTTGATAGGCTCTACGATGTGGTCAATGTGTTCGCTTTCAGAAGTTTCTGCAAGGATGGACCCCATAACGAAGGCACCGAGTGCGGATGAGAATCCGACCGATGTGGCCAGAGCGACCATCCCGAAGCAGAGGCCGATACTGACAATCAGGAGAATCTCGTCGTTGAGATATTCCTTGGCCTTTTTCAGCAGGGTAGGGATGACGTAGATTCCGACGAGGAACCAAAGAATCAGGAAGAAAACGAGCTTCGCTATATTCATTATCAGCTCCTTGCCTGCGAAGGATTGTGAGACGGCCATTGTCGAGAGCAGCACCATCAACAGGATCGCTATGAGGTCTTCCACCACAAGGGTTCCGAACACGACTCCGGCGTACGGCTTGTTCTTCAAGCCGAGGTCATCGTAGGATTTCAGCACGACCATCGTGGAGGACATCGACAGCAAACCGCCGAGGAAAACGCTTTCCATAAAGCTCCAGGACAGGGCCTGGGCCGTGACAAATCCGATCAGGAACACTCCGATGAACTTCACGGCCGCAGTGACGATGGCGCTTCCGCCGACCTTGAGTAATTTCTTGAAACTGAATTCAAGGCCAAGGCCGAACATCAGGAATATTATGCCGATCTCCGACCATTGGTGGACGGTCGCCTCGCTGGATATTCCCGGAAAGAAGCTGATGTTCGGGCCGATCAAGAAACCGGCGAGGATGTAGCCGATGATTAGCGGTTGTTTGAGAGCCTTTGATATTATCGTGAACACTCCCGCCGAGATAAGGATCACGGCGAGGTCACGCACTATGTTCATTTCTTCTGACATTGCTCGTTCGTTTTTAAATGTCTCATTCGCGGTGATCACCGCTTGCTGAACGACAAATTTACTGAATAGATTGGCTTTTTATCCAAATATTCACGTTTTTTCCGTAAGTTTGCCGTCCGAAACTGAGAGTGATGACCAGACCGTGGCTTAAATTAGTCAAGAGATTCGCAGAGTTTTCCGCGTCGAGCCTTTTGGGGACGATTGTGGACACGGTTGTGCTTTGGGTCTTCTCCAAATGGGTTTTCAGCACATATTTCGGCCAGTACATCGTCTCGCCGGCCATCTCTTTCGAGTGCGCCGCCGTGACCAATTTCGTCGTGGCCTATTTCCTTATCTGGAAGGACAGGGTGTCGCGCCGTACCGCAAGGTCGTTTTTCCGTCACCTGGGCGGCTACAATCTATCCTGCATCGGGGCGTTCTTGGTCAAGATGGCCTTCCTGCTTCTGATCCAGAGGATGTTCCGGTGGAATGTCGTGTGGTGTAACCTGCTGGCACTGTGCGTGTCAGGTGGACTTAACTTCTTTATGAGCGAGAGGGTCGTCTTCCGCAAGAAAAAGGCCTTGCCGTCTCACGATATCGAGTTTGAGGATTAGCCTTTCCTTTTTCCGGAGAAAAGTCGTTGCGGCAGTTCCATCGCGAAGATTATTCCAAGCACTATCGCGATCGCGCCTTTGACGGCGGTGAATCCGGCGGACGCGGAGAGGTAGAACTGGCTTGAGACGAGGTAGTAAGTGAACCAGAATATTCCGGCTCCAGGGACGAGCGGGAATATTCCGCATAGCAGATAGACCGTGCTCGGGCATTTGTCCTTGACGGCGGTGAAGCGGGAAAGGATGCAGACTATCGCAGTGGCAAGGATGATGGCGACTGTCGGTCCGCTGTGGCAGAACCTTGTGAGCATCAGGTAGATGACCCAGCCGATGGCTCCGATCACTCCCGCCGTGAAATACTGTCTGCGTGGTGCTCCGAACAGGATCGCGAAAGCGAATGTGCCGATGAAGGCGGCAAGGCATTGCCACAGGATTCCGGCGGTCTCGGGATTGACGGTCATTCCGCTGAGTTTGATCATTCCTCCGAACACCCATCCGTCCGCTATGAAGCTGATACTCACGCCGAGAGCTATGCAGATGAATCCGAGCATCGCGTCCGTGAGCCTTGTCAACCCGGCTATGTAGTCGGAATTGGCCAGATCCCGGACTCCGTTCACGAACGGAACTCCCGGGATGAGCGGCATCACCGCTCCGATGATGATGTTGCTGAGGCTGTCGCCGAATCCTAATCTGTAGGAAGCGAGACAGAGTATTGTGGCCACGAGGGCGTTGCAGATTCCGCCTACAATCTTTGAGAGTGAACCGCTTACGAAGAGGCAGAATACGTAGAGCAGCGCTCCGATCACAAAATCGGCGGCGCAGTCCATAAACCCTCCGCCGAACACGGCGCAGAAACCGGCTGCCCCAAAGGCTGACCCGGCGATTTGTTCCCAGGCCGGTTTAGCGGGAGCGTCCTTTATGGCTTCCAGTCGTTGCCGAGCCTCTGACAGAGTGTGTTTCCCAGCCGCTATCTCGTAACTTAACTTGTTGACAGCGACTACTTTCGAGAGCTGAATTCCACGGATGGGAATGAACTCGACATTGGCGTACTTCCCGAGCGAGCCGGTTGTGAATATGCCGTTGCTGAGCACGAAAAAATGTCCGGAATCCACCCCGTAATGCGATGCGATCCGTTCCATAGTGTCCTCTACACGGGAAATCTCCGCCCCGTTCTCCAGCAGGATGTGCCCTGCGATCGAAGCGACTTCCAGAACTTCTGTCGTGTTGTCCGTCTCAACCATACGACAAAATTACAATAAAATCACTACATTCGTGTAAAATTGGATTAATGAATATGAACACTTCGATAATAGCGACCTTGCTGATTCCTTTCGCCGGCACTCTGATCGGTTCCGCTTTCGTTTTCTTTATGAAGAAAGAGATGCCCGCCCTGCTGCAGAAGGCACTGCTTGGTTTCGCTTCCGGAGTAATGGTGGCTGCTTCCGTGTGGTCCTTGCTGATTCCGAGTATGGAAATGTCGGCAGGGGAAGGCATCTGTACTGTTCTGCCGGCCGCTATCGGTTTCATTGCCGGAATGGGTTTCCTGTTGGCTGTCGATTACCTGACTCCTCACCTTCACATCGGCGATGAGAGTCCGGAAGGCCTCAAGGCGAGAATTTCCAAGACCGCTATGCTGGCTCTTGCGGTGACTATCCATAATATTCCTGAGGGAATGGCTGTCGGTGTGGTGATCGCCGGCTCATTGCAGGACGGGATCGGAATCGCCCCCGCCGCCGCTATGGCAACCGCGATAGGAATAGCGATCCAGAATATTCCTGAAGGCGCTATCATCTCGATGCCGATGCGCGCCGCCGGCAACTCCCGCCGCAAATCCTTCCTGATCGGAGGTTTGAGCGGAATCGTCGAGCCAATCGGCGCGGTTCTGGTGATCCTTCTGGCCTCATTGATGACCCCGATCCTGCCGTATTTCCTCGCCTTCGCCGCCGGCGCGATGCTCTATGTCGTTGTCGAAGAGTTGATTCCCGAAGCCTCAGTAGGCCAGCACTCCAACATCAACACCATCGGTTTCGCCATCGGCTTTGTCTTGATGATGGTCCTCGATGTCGTTCTCGGATGATCTTTATGCCCGCGATCGCTACTTGAAGAAGTTGTTGACTAGAAGACTGTTGTTCAAGAAGCAGACGGGAATAAGAAGCTGTTTTGAATTGTTTGAAATGTTCTTTGAGGTGAAAAATCTTCATTTTCTTCCCGCTTCTTCAGTCAGATAGCACCGCTATCTTCCTGGAAGAAGCGGTCGAAACTGAAGTTTTTCACTCTCAAACCTTCAAACAAACAATTCAAAACAGCTTCTAACTCCTACTGAATATTGTGAAATGCTGCGGAATCGTTCAGGGTAAAGGTTTGCCTGCCAGAAATGAGCCGTAATGATATTTATCTACCGGTGCTGACTGTTGGCCGCACGGAGGTCTGCAAGTGAGACGTTTTCGTTGCGGTAACGGGCGCAATGCCTTTCCCAACAGTTCCTCATTATGGTGTAGACTATCCGGCGTGCAATATACCTCGGCGGTATCGAAGAGAGTATAGCCCATCTCCACGGCATCGGCAAGAAGCTCCGTCATCTCCAGTTCATCAGCTGGCGCACCGTATGCGTGGCTCATACCCATACAGCCCAGTCCCACCGCTGAGACTCGCAGACCGCTCAGACCTAATGTCTTTTCGTACATAATCACTTCCTTTCCGCAGGAATCTGCATGTTTCCGAGATAGGCGCGCTCCTTCTCTTCAAGCGACATATTGAAGAAGCGTTCCTCCTTGAGCAGAGCGCCTTTGCTCATAGCCCCGCCCAGAGGGAACCAGCTGGTGACATATATTCCGTATCGCTTCGCCTTTTCCCTCATCGCCAGTCTCTGCGCGTATGGATGACATTCCATCTGAAGGACCGCCGGCTTTACGACAGACTCACGCATTATCTTGTCGAAGACCTCATCGCTTGCGTCAAAATTACTGATTCCCGATACCCTGACCTTGCCCATCGCCACGGCCTTCTCCATGTCTTTCCATGCGCCTACAAAGTCGCCCACAGGCTGATGCACATACAGAAGGTCAATGTAGTCCAATTGAAGCCGTCCCAGCATCTCGTCTATCGCCTTCAATGTCTTTCCTTCCCCGTATTCTGTCGGCCAGAGTTTGCTGGTGATCCATATTTCCTCGCGAGGGATTCCGCTTTCCTTCACCGCGCGCCCGACCCCGGCCTCGTCATTGTAGGCGTGTGCGGTGTCGATGTGACGGTAGCCGGCCTTCAACGCCGTGAGGCAAGACTGCTCGCACACCGAGTCCGACGGCTGGAAGAATGTCCCCAGGCCGAATTGAGGCATCAGTATTCCATTGTTGAGTTGTACCATCGGTACGTTTGCCGCAGTCCTATGGATGTCCTGCGCAGCGGCTGAGCTGACCATTGATGTCAGCGCAACCAATCCTGTAATGATTCTCTTTTTCATATCTGTCCTTTTTTGACTTTGCAAAGTTATGGACAACGTAAAAGATACCTGTTACAAGAATTTCGGATGAAACAACACTTTTTGCGGATTCGGACGAGTCACGGCTGTCTTCTATGAGAGATCGCCCGCCTTGGCCGATGATTCTGCTGTGGTATGCAACTATTTGATATTGAATATATTCGTAAATGCTGCCCTCTGGATTTGACTGGCAGGATATTGCAATTGGCTAAAATTCAGTGATTTAGGATTTCCGCGATTCGTTCATTTGCCCGATCCGCAGAATTTCCAGAGTTTGTAAGCTCTTGTTATACGCTTGGCGATCAAATCGTAGTCCTCCCAAAAAAACGGAGAAGGGTGTAGGAGAGCCATCGCTTTCTTACTGAACAGCTTGTCATATTGCTGAATATATTTTTGAAAGTAATAGCATTCCACAAACGGCAGGATTTCCGGGCTGAAATCCTCATCGCTCAGCCGATAGTCACAATGTTTGGCAAGGAACTCCGTTCCAGTCATCTTCCGTGCCTTTACCAGTTGGATATCATCAGAGGCTTCATAGTGAATATTCCCGTAGAATCCATTGTCAATCACTTAAGTAAGGAACATCGCTATGTGATTTGACGCATATTCCCATATAATACTCTCATCCTCGGCTGTGAAGTCTTTGGGATTCTTCTGAGCCGCATGTCGGGAATACATCTCATCGAAATAGAAATCCGCCTTATCCGTCAGGAAAGGATGCCAGTGAGCTACATTTGCATTGAGCGAATGGACCACTATCCAGATTGTCGTGCCTACAACAGCAATTAGCATTGTCTCTAACATTGTAATATTCCGTTTGTTTTGTCTGGGGAAAGGGCTTTCCCCCGGATAAACCTTTGTTATTTACTGGTTTGTCCACCCAAAAGGGCTTCTCGCCGGATAACCCTTTGTTATAGACCAGTTTGTCCACCAGAAAGGCTTTTCCCCGGACAAAATAGTCGAGGGGCTATGCCGGCGATGCTGGACTGGTCGCGCGGCTTTCATATTCATCAAGGGCGCCGGACATCAGCTCACGGCCTTTGGCGGCGATCTCCTCGCCTTTGGCGTAGTCGGGGATGGCACCGTAGGAGTCGAAGTTCATATTCACAAGGACATCGGGCTTGTAGAGTTGGACGGACAGCATCGAGATCGTGCGGTTCATCAGTGAGAAGGTTCTGCTTAGAATCGAGTAGTAGTTGTCGCTCATCGGAACGTTTTCGGCTTCTGCCTTCGTCTCAAGCTCCTTGGTCTTGCGGCCGATGCCGCGCATCTCCTTGTAGGCCTTCTGCGCCTCGTCGCCCAGCATCCTCACGCGGTCGGTAATAGGAAGGCCTTTTCTGGAAACGAGCTCACCGAGCGTGTCAAATGTGTCGGACACAAGTTCCGAATCGGCCTCGTGGACTTCGTCCAGAGCGGTGACATAGCCGGCTATCTTCTCTGAGTCTATCTGGTTGACATCGAACGCCACAACTATGTCGTGACCGTTCCGGACGGCCTGGCTGAGAGGCATCGTGTTCACGATTCCGCCATCAATCAATGTATGTCGCCCGTACTTCACCGGGCGGAATAGCGATGGGATTGAGATAGAGGCCCTTATCGCGTCAAAAAGTTTCCCCTCCTTGAACACGACTTCCTCACCGGTATATAGATCGGTCGCCACGGCCCTATAAGGAATGCGAAGGTCCTCTATGTTCACATCCGGGACAACCTCTTTGATGGCCGAAATGACCTTGTCTCCCTTGACAAGATAGCTTTTGCTGATCGAGATATCAAGCAGCGAGACAAGTTTGGAGTTGTCAAGGCCGAACAGCCATTTCTTGAACTCTTCCAAACCTCCAGCGGCATAGACACCCCCGACGAGCGAGCCGATGGAGCAGCCTGCCACCGAAGTGATGTTATACCCCCTTCTCTCCAACTCTTCTATAGCACCAATATATGCGAAACCTCTCGGCCCGCCGCTTGAAAGCACCAATGCAACATCCTTTGTCATAAGGCGAACAGTTTAATCTGCATAAAGATAGGAATATTCTGCCATCCAAGCAAACTTTGTTTTATGAATATGTCTGCGAATATAACCGCGAACGAAGGCAGATTCCTAAGTGCCCAAAACATTTCAATGAATATGTAAATTGTTTTATATCACGCAGTAAGGTACAACAATCCAGATTCTCTAAATTTGCGTCCGGTTAGAAGCTGTTTTGAATTGTTTGTTTGAAGGTTTGAGAGTGAAAAACTTCAGGTTCGACCGCTTCTTCCAAGGAAGATAGCGGTGCTATCTGACTGAAGAAGCGGGAAGAAAATGAAGAATTTTTCACCTCAAAGAACATTTCAAACAATTCAAAACAGCTTCCGGTTAGAAGGAATATTAATATGGTGATGACAGATCAGATCAAGGAACCTGAGATGTCCTTGAAAACGTGGATGGCCCTGGTGGGGCTGACGCTGTCGACGTTCATATTCAACACTTCGGAATTCATTCCGATCGCGCTGCTGACAGACATCGGCAGGGATTTCGGATTGACGGAGGCCAAGGCAGGAATGCTGATTTCCGTCTATGCTTGGGTCGTGATGATCCTTTCGATGCCGCTTATGCTGATGACATCGAAGATGGAGATGCGTAAGCTGCTTCTTGGAGTCGTGGCGGTGTTCACTTCGTTCCAGGTTATGTCTTATCTGTCAACATCTTTCGGGATGCTGATGGTTTCCAGAATCGGTGTGGCCTGCGCCCATTCGATCTTCTGGTCAATCGTGTCGATCATCGCTGTCAGGATCGTTCCGGAGAGCCATAAGCCCATAGCCCTAAGTATGATAGTCACAGGATCATCAATAGCGATGATTCTCGGCCTGCCACTCGGACGCGTCATCGGGCTCAGCGTGGGCTGGAGAATTACGTTCCTGAGCATAGGTGCGGTCGCGCTGGTTGTGTTCCTCTATCTGTTCACATTGCTCCCGAAGGTGCCGAGCGGAGGCGGTATGACTGCCCATGACCTGCCTACAATGTTGAAGAACAAGATACTCATCGGAATATTCATAACCACCGCTGCCTTTGCCACCGGTTATTATACAGCGTACAGCTACATTGAGCCGTTCCTTCAGCAGGTCGGAAAGATGACAGAGAACCAGATCACGCTGACTTTGATGCTCTTCGGTGGAGCCGGAATCATAGGGAGCATGCTGTTTTCAAAGTATTTTCCTAAATATAGGTTCAAATTCATCAATGTCACGCTGATAGGATTGATCGGTGGAGTTGCGCTCCTGCTGCCTTCCGCATTCAGTGTTCCAGTCACAATCGCTGTCTGCACAATAATAGGAATGTCGGCGACGGCATTCAATGTGGCGATGCAGTCGGAGATCATCACGGACACTCCGCAGTCGCAGACCTCGGTCGCTATGTCAATCTTTTCGGGAATATTCAATTTCGGCATAGGGACGGGGGCCTTGATCGGTGGAATGGTCTGCACGCATCTGTCGATCTCGTTCATCGGAATCGCCGGCGGACTGATAGTCCTGTTGGCTCTGCTCTACTGGCAACTTATTGTTGTCAAGAGGTCACTTCGACAGGCTCAGTGACCGATTCGGCTGCTGGCCTGCTACCTTTCCGGTCGCTGAGCTTGTCGAAGCGACTGCTCGTGTCCTGTAATATTCAGAGAATCAATGAACTCTGAATTTCTGCCCTCCCAAACGTCCCGTCACCAATCTGTAACTTTCTGTAAAAGAGCGAGTGACGTTCCACGCTTTGAATTCCAGAAACTAAAGTGTTTGCTCTATCCTTTAGTATGACCGGCGCAGAAATCGGCGATGGCGGCTTCGAGGAGGGTGAAGACCTTGGAGATCAGATAGCCGTCAGCGACGGCGTGGTTCATCCTGACAGTCACAGGCATCATCTTGCGGCCGCTCTCTTCACGGAACTTTCCCCAGTTGACGATTGGCTGGTAGTAGAGATGGCCGTCCGGAAGCTCCACATTCAGAGAATCGTATGAGATCCACGGAATGAATGACGCGTCGAACCAGTTAGGATGTCCCACCGGATCGAAATGATATTCAGGATGTGCCTTGGTATATTCAATGTCCCTCTTGCAAGCGGCATAGAAAGTGGAATATTCATCGGAATATTCAGTGTACACAGGCGTGCAGGTCTCGGTGGCCTCGTTGAAGACGTACTGGCATGGGTTGATGCGGTCATAGACGACGACCTCGTCGCTTTGCCAAAGGTACGCCATCCGGTAGTCCTCCCGCGAGTTCATCACCTTCGCCAGCAGGTAGAGGAAGTTGATGTAGAACTTCGTGCCGGTCCTTTTGGAATATTCATAAAGCCCGGTGATGTCGATCCTGCCGGTGATTGAGACGGAACATCTCGCAACCTTGGTGAACCGCTCGTAAACGCCCTTTCTGTAGTAGGTATCAAGGTCTAATTTCTTGTATGTGCTCATAATTTCTTGTGTTAATCAATTGTTATTCGACGTTATGCACTCTTGGCTTGCGCCTGAAGATTGCCCTTTTTTGTTTCGTCTGCAAAGTTACATAACAGAATCCGATAATCTCGAGATGACGTATGGACATTATGCGATTCCAAATGTCAATCAATGAATATCTTGTCTCGTGTCTATGTGGACAATCCCGTTATCTCGTCCGTATTGCTGACAGTGTTCCCGGTCGCTGAACTTGCGGTGCACTGAGCCTGTCGAAGTGTCGGTGCACCCTTCCCAGCAAAAAGTCTGTGCGTGTTGGATGCCCTTTCACTCACAAAGAGGCTGCCGTAGGTGCTTTCGTGAGTCAATCCTGCTTTTTTGCGCACCGATATCATATTAATTTTGTAACTTTGAGGGCAGACAAAAGCACCACATAATGAATATCTTGCGGAAAATCCGGCTTTCGGGGGAATATGGAACTGCGTTATACGCTGTCTCAGGTGTTGTCACGCTTGCAGCAGCCGCCTTGGTGGTCGGTTCGCCGTCTTCGATCTCGCTTTGCGTCCTTTTGAAAAGTTTGAGCGTTCCGGTCATCTTGTACTTGTTCCATTCTTTCAGAAAGGAGGGGACAATATATTTCTACATAAACCTTGGAATCAGCCGTAACGAGTTTTTCTTGATGCCGATTGTTGTGGAGTTTGTGGCATTTGTCCTTATTATGATTATAACCTGGAACATAGGATATGCAATCAGATAAGACAAACAGGATGCTTGTTGACAGCGTTCATTTGCAGTTTGGCTCCCACACTGTCCTCCAGAGCGCTTTTCTGACCGCCGAAAGCGGAAGGGTGACCGGAGTGCTTGGACGTAACGGTACCGGCAAATCCTGTATGTTCAAATGTATAGTTGGAGGCCTTAAACCACAGAATATGTTCGTCCGCTTCAACGATGAGCCGAAGACTGATTATGCACATATAGGGGAGCGTGTCAAGTACCTGCCTCAGAATCTGTTCGTTCCAGGGAAATTCACATTGGGCGAGGCTTTCAGGTTATATGGCGTGGATTACGATGAGCTCGTGAGGTTTGACCCGAAATTCCACTCTTTTCAGCGGAAGATGTTCAGAGAACTCTCCGGAGGAGAGGCCAGAGTCGCGGAGATGTTCCTTGTGCTGAACAGCGAGGCGGATTTCTACATTCTCGACGAGCCGTTCTCCAACATAGCTCCGGTCTATGTAGAACGTATGCAGGAACTGATCCGTGAGCGGAAAAAGAGCAAAGGCATCATTGTTTCCGACCACTTGTACGATGCCATCATCGAAATAACGGATGACCTTTATATAATACGTGACGGCTACACCTTCCCGATCAAAAGCCGGGAGGACCTGATTCGCCACGGGTATATTCTCAGATAAAACGAAAGTTCGGGCAGATAAAGACATAAAAAGAAAGATCAGGCGCGCGGCATTAATGGCGGCCTGATCTTTTTTGAATATGAAGTTTTCCGTTATTTGCTCAGGGCCAGGAGGACATCCTCGGTGATCTGCTCAGGAGTGAGGCGGTTCTCTTTCAGCAGTTCTTCGACCACATAGCTGTCCTCGAACTGTTTGCGCTGGCCTCTGACGAGGACTTTCACATCGCTGTCGCCGTAGAATCTGGCGATTTTCTCGCCCCAGCCACCGTCAATCTGACCGTCTTCAAGAGTGATTACGAGTTCGTGATCGGCCTTGAGTGCCTCAAGGGTCTTCGTGTCGAGGGATGTGATGATTCTCGGGTTGATCAACGTCGCGTCAACGCCTTGGGCTTTCAGAAGCTCACAGGTCTTCTCTCCGAGCTGGTAGTAAGCCCCAAGACCAAGAACGGCCACCCGACTGCCTCTGTGGGTGATTTCGTACTCGGCCGCAGACCAGTCAACACCTTCAGCCTTGACCTCAGGACGTGAGATGACTCCGTTAACCGGCACACGGATCGCGACCGGATGCTCCCTGTAGGCAATAGCCCAGTCCAGCATCGCGAAATATTCCTCACGGCAGGTCGGAGCCAGATAGATGAGGTTAGGAATATTTGCGAGCAGGGTGATGTCGTAGAAGCAGGTGTGGGTCACGTCGTTCATACTCTCGATTCCGCCCCAGAACACGAGCATCAGAGCTGGGTTGTCATTGATGCAGAGATCCTGTGAAAGTTGGTCGTAAGTTCTCTGGATGAATGTGCTGTAAACGCCCCAGAGGTTTTCCGCCACGTTTCGCGATACCGGAGGCCATAGCGACAGCGGTCTCCTCGGCGATTCCCACGTCCACGAACTGTTTCCCGGCCTGTACCCTGCGAGGCTGGGTGAACCCGAACACGGTAGGCGTGCCGGAAGTGATTGCGACAAGCTCAGGATTTGACTGCATCTTCTCCAGCAGATATTTTCCGGTAAGATCACCGTAGTCCTCGGCTGTGCTTTTGAATTTAGGCTCACCGGTCTCCACATAGAATGGACCACCGAAATGCCATTTCTCCTTGTTCTCCTCGGCGTACTTCAAGCCCTTGCCTTTGAGGGTGTTGATGTGCAAGACAACCGGCTTGTCGGTGTCCTTGACCTTTTGGAAGGCATCGATGAGAGTGGCGACATCGTTACCGTCGCCCACATAGACATATTCAAGACCCATCGCCTTGAAAAGGTTGACCTCCGCCTTTCCGTTGGTCTCCCTAAGCAACTGAAGGTTCTTGTACAGACCGCCGTGGTTCTCCGCTATCGACATCTGGTTGTCGTTGACGATGATGATCAAGTTGCTGTTAAGCTCAGACCCTGCCACGCTCAGTCCCTCAAGGGCTTCGCCGCCGCTCAATGATCCGTCGCCGATCACAGCGATGACATTCTCCTTACCACCTGCCAGGTCACGTCCTTTGACAAGTCCGCAGGCAAGGCTGATCGAGGTCGATGTATGGCCGATGACAAAATGATCGTGCTCGCTTTCGGACGGCTCGCTGAAACCGGTCACGTCATTGTAGTGGGCCGGATCCATAAACGCCTGCTTCCTGCCAGTCAGGATCTTATGCGCGTAGCTCTGATGTGAGACATCGAAGACGATCTTGTCGATAGGGGAGTTGAACACATAGTGCAGAGCCACAGTGGCTTCCACCATTCCGAGGTTCGGGCCGACGTGGCCGCCGTGATTGCTGACCTTTTCGATCAGATAGTGCCTGGTCTCATCAGCAAGGACGTTGAGCTGTTCGACGCTCAACTTCTTGATGTCGGCCGGGCCGTTGATTTTTTCCAAGTACATATCAAATTCCTTTATTTAGTTTCTTAGGCGATCCTTCAGAATCACCAACCTTATCATTTTCCCGATGCAAAGTAAAGCAATCTTTTTTGAATATGTCAGAGTCCGTCTCGGATAAAGTATTTGAGGTAACATATTCCGTAATTAGGGTACACCATATCGCTTCATCTTTTATGACGGCCTGCACTTTGCCGCTATCTTCCGGCATATAGTACAGGAGGAATTGTACTTCTCGATCCATTTCCGCTATACAAAAGTGGCGATTTGTTCTGTTGGAATAAAAAACATAGTTCATAATTTTGTATTATGCAGCAAAAACATTATGTTTGTATTACATAATAAATAGGGTATATGAAATTCGTTGACAGAATAGATGAAACTGCACGATTAAAGGATGCACTTGCAAGAGAGAAGTCCTCGTTAGTCGTGATGTACGGTCGCAGACGGCTGGGTAAGTCAACGCTCATTAAAAGGATGTTGTCAGAAAATGATGTTTACTTCCTTGCAGACCGTTCTGAAGAGCAACATCAGAGAGTATTGCTTGCAAAAGTAATAGCACAAATCTTCCCGGATTTCGACAAACTGACATATCCGGATTGGGAATCTATATTTCGTGCGGTCAATTATCGGACAGACAAACGTTTTACTTTGTGCTTGGATGAATTTCCGTACCTTGTAGAGCAATCGCCAGAGTTGCCGTCTGTATTGCAGAAACTGGTTGATGAGAAGCAGTTGAAATATAACCTTGTGCTTTGCGGTTCATCACAAAATATGATGTATGGGTTGTTCCTTGATTCTACCGCACCTCTATATGGGCGTGCTGATGAGATTATGAGACTTACGCCGATACACTTGCCGTATATTCAAAAGGCTTTGCATCTTAATGCGATGAATGCCATTGAAGAGTATGCCGTATGGGGCGGTGTGCCGCGTTATTGGGAACTGAGGGAAAACAGAAGTTCGCTTGATGATGCCCTATGGCGCAATATCCTTTCGGTAAATGGAACTCTTTATGAAGAGCCGATAAAACTATTTCAGGATGATGTCAAGGATATTGTCAAGACTTCAACGATCATGTCTTATATTGGGACTGGCGCAAACCGGCTTTCCGAGATTGCCGCACGATGCGATGAGCCGGCAACCAATCTGTCGCGTCCGTTGAAGAAACTTATAGACCTCGGATTTTTAGAGAAAGATGTTCCTTTCGGAATTGACGAAAAGAATGCAAAAAAGAGCCTATATAAGATTGCAGACCCTTTTATGGCATTCTACTATCAGTTTGTCGTTCCTAATCGCTCGTTTATCGAGCTTGGCCGTCGCTTACCATTAGAACAGGCACTGACAGCCCATTTCTCGGAGTATGTGAGTATTCATTGGGAAAAACTATGCAGGGATGCTGTAACGGGAAATATGGTCAATGGAATTGTTTACGGTAAGGCAAAACGTTGGTGGGGTTCTATTCTCAATGAGGATAAGAAGCCGGAGCAGGTCGAGTTCGATGTTATGGCCGAATCGCTTGACAAAAAATATCTGCTTGTTGGCGAATGCAAATGGACAACAGGGGAGAATGGGAAACAACTGACAGCCGAACTTCTCCGTAAAGCTAATTTGCTGCCGTTTGCCAAGAGCTACACCATTGTTCCTATGCTGTTTCTTAAGAATGCTCCGAAAGATGATGCCGGGAATGCGATGTTGCCGGAAGATGTTATTAAAATGATGAGGTAAATTAGTGGCCGACCATGGCCTGGAATACGTATCCCTGATCAGAGTTGATTATCTCCGGAGCTCCGTGCCTTGTAATGGCACTTTTGAGCGCATCTATGCAGTTTGACGTATCGAGTGAGTTGTGCAGGCTCCAGCCCACAATGCTTTATGGTGCGAAGTTATTGTTTTTAAATAAAGCACCTGTATTAAAATCCGGGAGTATTATACTTCTGATTGATCTTCGTGGACTCTCACCAGGATGACGGGGATGCCCATGCCTCTGGACAGTCCTTCAAGGTGACTGGCTATCCATTCTCTACCTTTCTCCGGGTGATCTTGGAAGTATTTAGCGGTGAGGCACTCTGCACCGCTGATGATGAGGGCTCGGACGAAGCGGCGGTTGATGATGCCGGTGGCTTTGCGAAGAACAACTTTAAACTCGGGATTCTTCTGGTCCAGGACATAGACGGTACCGACAGCCTTCTCCTGAGGGATCAAGGATTCTATAGCTTCTTTGTGACCGTCCAGGGAAATGCAGAGGACAGATGTGTTCCACTTCTTGCGCAGATCGGACGCCATCTGGGCGACGATGAAGGATTCGCTCACTTCGTCAGTGGCGGTGATACGCTGTACACGACCCTTCTCGTAACCAGGGATTTGATTGATGAATTCTGCCATATCGAAAGTTTTTCTGCAAAATTAACCGGACCTTCGGCAGAAATTCGGCAGAAGCTAAGAAATTGCGTTAAAAACGGAAATATTTTGGCAGATTGTTCTGCCCAGCTGGAACTGCTGCCCTTCAGTTTCGTGGATATGGCCGAAGAGATGCCACCAGGGCTGGGCCTTCAGGACGAAGTTCAGAATATTCAGAGACCCCAGGTCATTGTCCAGGATGCCGTAAGGTGGCCAGTGTGTAACCAGTATGTCGATATCGTCGGGGAGGTCTTCTCCGGCACAGATGACAATATCCGCATCCTCTGGCACCTGTAGGCACGATGATGGCCATGGGTGTCGGAGAATGCGATGATGACTTTATCATTAAGAGATATCACAAGACTTGTTCCTTATAAAGTTTTCTATCCGAGATTATCTCACGGACCGTCTTATCTGATTGATATGCTTTTTTATCCAGCAGCAGCAAGCTACCGAAGTAATCTCTTACACTACATAGCTGATAGTCAAAAGAAGCGCTTATTGAATATGCGGATAAAATCCTTCTGACCATTTCCTCTGCCAAGATACTGAACTGCGTGGCAAACTGATTGTCATCGTAATTTGCCGCGACATTATTGAAATAAATATGCCCTGTAGGTTTCTTCTCTAATGCATAGAGAACAATACCAAGCAGATGACACGTTTCCTGTTTGGCATCAAACCAAGAAGGTGATTCTTCTTTTTCGGCAAGGGCACTAATGCTATTAATGAAGGAAACAAACTCATCCATTACCTTCTTTTTATTATGATACCTTTCACCAATGGAATAGTTTACTTTCTTGCCACTGACACTCAAATAAACTTGATCTGTATTCCAATATGCTTCAGGAAGATCTTTCAAATAGTTTTTATTGAGCGCCGTCTCTGTATACTTGCTCTCAATAAAGACAATCTCATTGCCACTTTCAAAATACACATCCATATTCGGGGAAATCTGGCGAGCCCCTGACTTAATCCCAGGTAGTTTCTTCTCAAATTGAATTACCGAGTATCCATCATCAGAACCCATCCATGAGTACAGGTCAAAACAGAGTCTGGAAGAGCTTCTGGGACTCCAAAACTTCTCTTTCAATTCGTTGCCACTACCTTGTAAATAATGAAATACAAAGCTGTCGAGTTTTCCATCCTTCTTGAAAGGATAAAAGATACGGCGCAAATAATCAATCTTAAGATCCTTATTCATTTACTACTGATACTTTTTGCTCATAGATTTAACCACTTCTGAAATACTCTCACGTAGTCTCTTCGGCTCCAGGACCTCAATCGAATCCCCAAACGACAGGATGTCCTGCTTGAAGTCATAGTCTGGGGCGAGGTTATAAGCGAAGATGCTGTGGTCGCGGTGTGTTTCTACCTCCTCCTGACTGCTGTGAAGCGGCAGAGACCGGAAGTAGCGGACCTGTTTGCCATAGACCTTCAAGAGGATCTGCTGAGGCTTCATGTCGTCGTACTTGCGCACGCCGTACAGAGACTGGAACCAGGCTTTGGCATCCAAGCCCTCCGGGATCTTGAATGTGTCGGGAAGTATCTCTACCTCGAGCATGCGGTCTAGGGCGTACATGTGAGGTTTGTAGTCCTTGTCGTTATCCTTGTGGCTGTACAGGTACCAGCGGCGCTTGAACTCGCGGATGAAGTACGGCTCCAGCTCGAAGGTCCGCTCCTCGTCCATGCGATAACCCTGATAGCGTACCTTCAGCTTCCGGTTGTCACGGATAGCTTGGATGACTGTTGTGAGAAACTGGTGGCTGGAAGGGACATTCTCAAAGAATATCCTGTCCTTCATACCAGCACTCTCGTTCAGAAGTGAGTTCAAGCTGAGGGCGTTCAGCATCCAGGAGCGGATGCCTGTCCCGTCCATATCTTCTTCGTTGACGATGATGTAAGTGTTGTCCCTACGGTCGCAGACAATCTCGATACCGAAGATGTCGGAGATTGCTTCTATATGATTCGCAAACGTACGTGCGGGAAGGTCACTTCCAAGTTCATTCACTGAACTACGCCGCCACAACTGCCTGATTTGGGCCAGTGTAAGAGGCCCGCGGCTCTGGAGTGTCTCCAGCAGCCAGATGTAGGATTTGAAGTAATTCTTTGCCATATCTGACCATAAAGATAGCAATATCTTCGGCAAAATAATGGCAGAATATAGAAATTGTGTATTTGCCGGAATCTTGCTGAAGCACCCATTAACTTTGTCGCCAGAAAACGAATGAGAATATGGAAATCAAGCAACTCGTGCCAATGTCATTTGACTTTTATTTTGGAAATTATATAGGAGTTGGCTAACATTTTCCTTATGATGCTGATATTTAAGTAATTGTGATTCGTTGGTATTCCTGCATAAGAATCTGTGTAAAGGACCCAATCTCCATCGTAGTCATATAAGACAAGGTGTGGCGGAAGATCCCGGGCTTATGCATCGGGTGAAAAAAGAGGCTATCCTCACCCGACTCCAATCAGGAATATCTTTCCGGGTGTCTAACCACTCCTTTTTCACCCGGAATAATAGTTGGGGAATATATACAAGTTGACTACCTTCCTTCGCATCGTGCCGCCATATTCACAAAATGCGGGTGACGCCAGCGCGTATGTAACTGCTTGGCGACCGCTTGCATACCACGTTAGTCAACTGCTATATAGTTACCTTTATTTTTCGTAGGTATGCCTTTTGTCTGTGAGAGTATAGGATTTTCCATCATTTATTTACTTATATGGGTGTGAATCCAAACGGTACGCTTATCTCACCGTCAATCTTCTTTGAATACGTCATAAGACCTTTGGCTTAAAGTATTTAAGATAAAATATTCCGAGATCCTGGTACACATTGTGTGCGCAACTAAAAATATTCTTAAAACACCTAAAAATATTAGGAGATACGATTATTATTCTTATCTTTGCATCCGTAAGATAATATTCGCGCGTTTGTTAACTTAAAGAATCGAGCAATGAAACAGAGACTTACGGCAAAAGAGGAAGAGGTGATGAACATCATCTGGGCCAAAGGCGAGGTGTTTATCCGTGACATCGTCGCGGCGCTTCCAGATCCGAAACCCAACTACAACACCGTGGCGACACAGGTGAAATTCCTTGAGGATAAGGGATTTGTCAAGCGCAAGCCGATGGCGAACTCTTTCCAGTACAGCCCTGCGCTCACGGAACGTGACTATCACGGGACTACCGTCGGGGACGTTGTCTCCCGTTACTACAACAACTCCTACATCAGCCTTGTCTCCCAGTTCGTCGAAGAGGACAAGATGGATGTGGAGGACCTTAAAAACTCATTTCTCAAATCGAAAGCAAAAGGAAATGATCGCTTACATCGTAACGAACGGGTTGCTGCTTTCCGTGTTTTACGCATTCTTTATGCTGCTGATGCGGAAGACAACCTTCTTCACTTTCAACCGATTTTCCTTGATGGCTAGCAGCCTGCTTTGCTTGGCTCTGCCGCTCATCCATTGGGATTTCAGCGGAACCGCGGTCTCGAACGTCATCCCGACCCTGACCCTGCCGCAAGCGGTGGTCAGCGCGGAAGGCGGAACCCTGAACGCGGCAGACAAAGGAATATCCTGGCTCGGAGTCGTTTCAGGAATATACTTTCTCGGGGCCTTCGTTGTCTTGATTATGAATATCTTGTCCGTAATCCAGACATCTCGTATGATAGCCTCTGGCGAGCATATTCAGAAAGAGGGGTTCAAGGTTACTATCGTGGACGCTCCGGTGGCATCATTCAGTTTCCTGGGGCATATTGTGATCAGCCGTGAGGATTTCACCGCTACCCCGGTGATTCTGACGCACGAGATGAGCCACGTGAGGAAGCACCATTCTGTTGACGTGCTGCTGTTCTCGGTCGTCACCGTCCTGCACTGGTTCAATCCGCTCGTCTGGCTTGCCAGGGCTGAACTCAAGATGCTTCACGAATATGAAGCCGATGAATCTGTGATCAATCAAGGAGTGAACGCCGCTGACTATCAGCTGCTTCTTGTCAGGAAGGCTGTCGGCGAGCATCGTTTCCGGCTTGCGAACGGTTTCAACCACACAAAACTTTCAAATCGAATCGCTATGATGATGTCAGAAAAAACTAATGGATGGTTCAGGCTTGCGTATGTCGTCTGCATACCACTTCTTGTTTGCACATTGTGCTTCAGCAGTTTCACAAAACCGGATTCAACCGGATCGTTGTCCGATGAGACAATGATCTCGGAAACAGCGCCAGAGAACGTCTCGGTTACTGTCACCGGGGAAAGTCGCAACTATATTAACATAGATGTTACCACCGATGATGATGAACCTGTCCCATTCCAAATGGTGGAGACCAAACCGGTGTTCCAAGGCGGTGACGCGAACAATTTCGCCAAATGGGTCAATGAGCATTTGATCTACCCGGAGGATGCTCAGAAAGCTAAGAAACAAGGTCGCGTCGTTGTTCAGTTCACTATCACAAAGACAGGAAAAATGGAAAACGTCAAAGTCTTGAGAGGAACCTTCAAATCCTTGGATGAGGAAGCGTTGAGGATTGTCAAATCTTCTCCTGTATGGGAACCAGGTAAGATGCAGGGCAAGGCGGTCGATGTCACCTACACATTCCCTATCGTATTCCGACTCAAATAATGAGATTAAGCTACAAATTATTGATTACGATCAGCTTGCTTGCGTCGCCACAGATTGTGGCGGCGCAAGTGGCCGATCCACAGTCAGACCGGAACGCGGCCTTGAGTGAGGCCCGGAACCTCAAGAGTATATTCAAAATTGACGAGGCGATCGAGAGATTGTCCGCTTTCGTCACTCCGGACCGTTTCGATGAGGAGATTCTGTCCGAGCTGGCAGACTGTCATTTCCAGAACGGGGACTACGAGTCCGCCGCAGGGACATATTTCCTGCTGACCTCCAAGTTCCCGCGGAACATCCTGTACAAAGTCAAGCAGATGCAGACTTTCTACAGGATGAAGGCTTTCGCCCAGAGCGCTGAGGCCGGGAAGGCGGTGCTGCAGCTTGACACGATTCCGGCTATCGCCGCGTTGGTGGGGGACTCGTTCAATCAGGCGGATATGCCGGACTCGGCGCTGACATACTATCGGCTCACGCTGTCTCTTAAACCATTGAATGAAAGCGTAGTGAGTAAAGCCGCGCGGATTCTCCTCTCTCGCCGGGACTATGATGGTGCGATCCGGCTGACAGATGAATATCTTGCCTTGGATCCCGACAATTTCACCATCGCCCCGATCAAAGGTCTGGCACACTATTCCAAGAATGAATATGCCCCTGCGATCGATGTCTTTGAGCGTCATGAGAAACTTGGTAACGATTCCTATCCGGTCCACTATTATCTCGGACAATGCTATTGGCACACGGAGGTCATGTATCGTGCGCAGGAAGAACTGCTTGCGGCTTGGCAGATTGATTCAAGCGATGTTAATCTGGCATATTCAATAGCGGCGGTCTATGCCGACAGCAACCGTTCTTTTGAGAAGGAGGTCAAACCGTGGCTTGACAAGGCGATGAACATGCTTCAGCCGGATCCGCTGATTATGTTCAGGCTTTATCAGCAATATGGTCTCGGAGAAGCGAAACTTTTCCATTGGGACGAGGCTATCGTTCATTATCAGAAGGCATACGGTTACAATCCGAAATTCATCTCCGCCCTTACCAACATCGCCTACTGCTACGAGCAGAAAAAGGACTACAAATCCGCCCTCGAATGGTACGAGAAGTACTTGAAAGTCGCCAAGCCTGGTTCACGAGGCTACAATTTCGCCACCCAAAGCGTCAAGTACCTCAAAGGTGAGCTCTTTATGGAGGAGAAGTAAGGCGACATATTCATCATCATAAAAGGCTGCGGTCCGGATAAATTGCGTATATTGCCGTCACTAAAACAGACGGTTGTGAGAAAGATTCTGGTTTTGTCGATGATGATGTTGGCTTTGTGCCCGGTTATGCACGGGCGGGAGGCCAGAGTTGCTGAATATCCGGATATTAACGGACATTATCTCAAGAGGGAGTGGAGGCGGTACGAGCGGCTTTCCAGGCGTGACAGGCCCGAGAAAGAGATCGCTCTGCTGACGTTCATCAAAGAACAGGCGCAGAAGAAACGGCTGGACAAGGATTACTACGATGCTGTGGTAACTATCGGCACGACACAGGCGCGGAGGAACTGGAAGCTGCGGGACTCTTTGAGAAACGTATTGACGGAAGAGTTCATCAAGGCCGGAAAACCCATAATGGCATATTCATTAATCAATTCGAGGGATTTGGGACGGCAGAAATTTGATGCGCAGCGGTTCGCGGAGGATAATGCCGAGGTCTTGAAGGAAGGAATGATGATTTTTGGCGGCGCGGCTACTGGGGCGACGGCTATGTCTGCGACCACGAATTCATCCCAAATGACTATGAATATATTCTTTGGCACTGTCTGTCAGACGCTTCCGCGCACGACAAGGCTTTGGAGCTCTTGAAGGATGCGGTCGCCGGGAACTTTCCTCAATCTGCGTTGCTTGCCTATAGTGAGGCGCTTCGCAAGGATGGAGACAAGGAACTGGAACGCCTCGCCACGGACTGGAGCGGAAGCGTAGTGGCGTTGCTGCCGAGGAAGGTGCTGCTTAAAAGGGAATATGACAGGTTGGTCAAGGAGGACGGAACATCGCGGCAGTTTGCCGAGCTTGACTCCAAATGTCAGGCTTTCGAGAAAGAGCGGGAGTCGTATATTCCAAAATATGTAAGTTCGGATCTTCTCTTTGTTTCCTCTAATGATGTGAATAAGATAATCGCTGAGGAATGTGGAGGTGTGATTTCGTCATTGATTGATAGGCTGGAGGATAAGGATGTTTCCGTGTTGGTCCGTGAAGACACCGTGCTGGTCCGGTTCCGGAATATCAAGTCGACCAATCTGTCGGTTGAGAGCCAAGGTAAGGGTGTGTTCCGTAAGAGGCTCGACAATCCGGTCCGGAGTTTTTACGTCTGGGACACTGTGAAGGTGGCTCTACCGGAATTGGAGGATGGTGATTATAGGATCAAGGTTTCCGGCTCCGGGAAAGAGGCCGAGATCTCGTACGTTCACAAGACAGTGTCCGTGGCTGTCAGGAAGCAGGGTGACGGATTCGCGGTTTTCCCTGCTGATTACATCACCGGAGAGCCTTTCAAGGAGGTTGATGTCAAGATGACGAGAGGGGAGCGGGTGCTCTCGGCGCATCTGAGCATTGATGGATTCACGTTATTGCCTTCCGAGATGCAGGAACTGGCGGCTAAGAAGTCCGGACTTGAGTGCAAGGTTGTCTGCTCGGTGACGGATGGGAAAGCTGTTCGGCTCAGCAAGGAGGTTGTCATTGTCAAGGCATCGTATCTTGACCGTCCGGTCACTTCGACAAGCTCAGTGACCAGTAGGGCTTTGGTCGCTGAGCCTGTCGAAGCGACCGTAGGGAATCATTCTGAAACAGAAACCTACGGCCGAATATTCAACGACCGTGGAGCCTACAAGCCCGGCGACACAGTCCGGTTCAAAGCCGTGATGTTCCGTGGAGATATTCATAAACAATTGGAAGTCATCGGAAAAGAAAAGGCATTCAAGGCCGCGTTATACGATTCTCAGATGAATATGATCGAGGAGAAGTCGTTCCGCACCAACGATTTCGGGTCCTTCGCCGGAGAGTTCGTCATTCCGAAAGGGCGGCGCAACGGGCTGTTCAAGATTGCTGTTGCCAATGGCGACAAGGAGATTACGTCCAGAATGTTCAGGGTAGAGGATTTTGTACTGCCAACGTTCGATTTGACTTTTGATGAGCAGGAATCACTTTATTTCGCCGGAGATTCCGTGACCGTCTCCGGAAAGGTCGAGAGCCTCTCGGGACATAGCCTCGCTTCCGCCCGGATGACGTTAAAGGTGTCGTGTGACGGGAAGACAGTGGATGAAAAAGAGATAAAGTCCTCATCGGACGGACGTTTCGGTTATAGATTCAAGGCGAAGGATCAAGGACGATATTCAATCAATGTGGCCGTGAAGGACGAGACAGGGGAGACCAGGGAGTTTAGCACATTGGTCAATGTCAATAATGTGATCAAACTTGATTTCCATTTGGCTAACGGCACCGACGGGGATTTGCTGCTTACTGATCTGAACAAATCGGGAGAGGCCACGCAGGGAATCGTGACCGGGGACAAGGCAGTTTTTGTGCTGGAAGTCCGTGACAGATTCAGTAAAAAAGTGAAGTCTGAGATCTGCTATGACTTCTTGGACATTTCCGGAACAGTCTTGCAGACAGGTAAATGCGCTTCCGGCGATGAGATTGACTTGCCGACAACGGCTGACGGACTTTATGTTCTCCGGGCATATTCAGAGAAAACGGACAGTCTTGGCAAGGTGGTCAAGGCGGATAAAGAATATAACCTTGTGAAGGTGAGCCGTGAGGCGAAGTCGCTTGTGGCTCCTGCTGTCTGTCTTCTGTTGCCGGGTAAGACCGAAGTCGCTCTTGGCGAGGACATCATAATGACGCTCGGAGCTTCTGTGGCACCATTATGGGCAGTCGCGACAATGCTTGACTGTGGCGGGAATATCCTTGAATCCAGAATGGTGACGATGGACGGCTCGTCTGCCGGTTCGCTGCGAGAATTGCGTTTTCGCTACCCAGCTGGAGCTGATGGCCTGTCAGCATCCAGTTGCTCTTCTTTAAATATGGCCGCTTCTTTAAGTACGAGCATACTTACAACAGACTGTCGGACGAACTTGATATGCCTCTGGATTTCAGCGCCTTCACCGATGTCACCAATCCTGGCACTGAATATACCGTCAAGGTCCGCGTCCCGGATGGCATCGAAGGCCTCGCGGCGATTTATGACAAGAGTCTTGACGCGGTCCGAAAGGAGCTATGGAATCCGGTAAGGCTTGAACCTAATGTCGTTTCAAATGTCCAGATGGATATCGCCTGCGGATATATCACGAACAAGTCTTTAGGTAACATCGGTAGTGGATTTTCTTCCGGAATAAACGGCATCGTGACGGATGCGAACGGGGATCCGCTGATCGGAGCGTCAGTCATCGTGGACGGCACCTCCTATGGCACATCAGCTAACCTTGACGGGTATTTCTCACTTGACGCAAGTCCTGGGACGCTGATAACCATCAGTTACATAGGCTACCGGAGTGTGACATTGCGAGGAACTTCGAATGAATATCGTCCTTGAGGAAGACGAGTCACTGCTTGATGAGGTGATGGTGATTGGTTACGGAGTCGCCTCCAAATCGGCACGGCGTCGTAAGAACCGTTCCAATGATTCGGGACGCAATTATGAGAAATCTGAGTCAAGTGCTTCTGCCGCCGCTGATTATGATTTCACATCCGTGGCTGTCAGAAAGATATTCTCAGAATCTTTGGCCTTTGAGCCGTTCCTCTATCCGGAAAACAACGAGGTCAAATTTACGTTTAAGACATCTGATAAACTCTCGACCTATCACGTTTTGTTCTTCGCTCACGACAAGGCGATGCGCAACGGCACATTGACAAGGGATTTCACCGTCACCGTGCCTGTAAAAGTCTCCGTCAACGCTCCGAGGTATCTTTACTCTGGAGACGAATGGACATTGACGGCGACCACCGTCGGCAATTCAGACGCGGTGATAGAGGGCGAGATGAAGATCCTTGAATATTCAAGAAGCGGCGAAGCCATTGACTCGCTGAAAGTTCCAGTGACGGTGAACGGTCGTGAACAATCGGTCGTGTCTTTCCCGGTTGATGTGCCTCACGACATCGACTCACTGACTTTCAAGGTCATATTCGCCTCAAAATCATTCAGTGACGCTGTCCGGTTCGGTGTTCCGGTTCACGATGCTAGTCAGGTCATCACCGAGTCCCATTCGGCCATAGCCTTGCCAGGAACTGACAAGGATAAGTTGCTGGAATCGCTCAGAAGCCGTTTCGTGAACGTATCTTCCGCTGGTGCCGTCTGCGAAGAGATCTCGATCGGCAAGATGATCGAAGAGGCCGCGACACAGAAGTCCGAGCCGTCATCCAATGATGTACTGTCACTTACAGAGGCATATTGCTTCAAATCATTCAAGTCGGAGCGCGACACTTCGCTGCTGGGCAGAATCCTTGCGTGCAGGAACTCCGACGGCGGTTTCGGCTGGTTCGAAGGTATGCGTTCCTCACAGTCAGTCACCGCCACGGTGCTGGATCGGATGGCTTTGGTGAGAAGTCTTGGCGGGAATATTCCTGATCTGACATCTTCTGTCGAGTATCTGGATTCCACTCAGTTCCTGGGCTTCCCGCGCTGGTTCGGCGGCTGTCGAACGACACTTATATGCTCGTCCGCTCGAACTTCCCATCGGTCTGGTTCAAGGTGCGGATGGACAAGTCGCAGCGCAAGGAGTACCGCTCCCGACTCTCCTCTTTCCGGAAATATGCCCGCATCTACCTTTCACCTTCCAACCGCTTCGATTTCATTGATGGTCAGCCAGGTGCGAAGGCAAGACGTGTCCGTACCCTCAGCAATCTGATCGGCTCCGAAGAAGGAATATCCTTGGCTCGCGCTTGGGGCGAGCGTTTCAATGTCGATGCCGCGCTCCGCAGATCAATGGACGAAGACATCCTCTCCATCCTTGAATATGCCGTCAGGCACGATGGTGGCGGCTTCTACTACCCGAACGCCGTGATGCCGTTCAGGGGACTGCTGGAAAACGAAGCCTACGCCCACTCGCTCATCTCCGATGTGCTTTCTGAATATGCTTCCTCACATTCTGATCAAGTCACCGGTCAGAAAGCCGCCGAGATCGCCGATGGAGTCCGCTTATGGTTGATATTACAGAAAGAAACCCAGAACTGGGACACGGATCCTGCCTTTGTGAACGCCCTGTGTTCAGTCGGAAAGGGTAGCACCGACTTGCTGAACACCAGTGTCGTGACCCTGACCCAGCGTGTGCTGAAGCCTCTTGCTGATGTGAAGGCCTCCGGCAACGGCTTCTCTATCGAAAAGAGTTATTTCATTGGAGACAAGGAGGTTGGCCAAGGCGACACCGTCCGTCGGGGAGACCGCATCCGTGCCGTCTATACCGTCCAGAACTCCGAGAATCGTAGTTTCATACGCCTGACCGCCCCTCGTGAGGCGTCTCTGATTCCAGTTGACCAGTTGTCTGGGATCTACAATCTGTCTTTCACCCCGCTGACCGTTGACGGCTGGTACCGTGTCTCCCCGTGTGGTTACCGTGACGTGAAACCCGACCGTACCGTATTCTATTTCGACACCTATCCCGAAGGCCGCACCACCGTCACCGAGGACTTTTTCGTGACCCAGCCCGGCACCTTCCAGGCTCCCGTCCCCGAAATCGAATCCCTCTACGCCCCGCATTACCGCGCCAACGCCGCTGCCGTCCCGCGCAACCTGGAGATCAAGTGACTTGTATTTGCCGGGACTATTCATTATTTTTGTGAAGATATGATTAAGTTGTTGAAAGAAAGATAGATGATGAAGAATGTTTTAGTGCGGAACAGCACGGCTGAATTTCTCACCTTCATAGCGGAAGGGAAGGAGGAAGTTATTCAGGTGCTATATAAGAATGAAAGTATATGGGCGACTCAGAAAGCAATGTCGATGCTATTTGACTGCTCGTCTGATAATATTGGCTTGCACCTGAAGAATATCTTTAAATCTGGTGAACTTGAAGAAGGTTCAGTTACCGAGAAAATCTCGGCAACTGCGGCGGATGGTAAGATGTATATGACGAAATTTTACAATCTTGATGCTGAAAAAGTAAACCTCCAAGTCGTTCGCAATTCATCCCAATACGCCACCTGATGCCTTGAAAAGGCCTATCGCCTGAAAGCTTTTTGTAAAAAATTCCGAGGAGATAGTTTTTTCCATCCTTTATGCAATTGAGTTATGTTTGTCCGGAGAAAGCCGTATTCCCCGGACAAACTGTACTATATTACCAGTTTGTCCGGGGAATCACCGTTTCGGTGGACGGAATGTGTGAACTCTTTCTTGTATAGAGATATAACCCTTCGTAGGGAACCAAAGGAGGCTAACCAAGGAAATTCTATTTATTAACCAAGCGAATTAGGTGCGCTGTCGCTGATTGTTCATATAGAAGAAGTTTGGGATTTTTCGCTAGGAACATCCGTATCGAAAGTTCGGATTTCGGCGGGCCTTTGGTCGTTTGCGTGAATGACGAGAGTTTTGAAACAAGACGGCAGGTAAGCAGGTATATTCATTAATGGCTGAGGAGTGGAGCATATTCGCGGATTGGAATCCGTGGCACGGGTGCACTAAGGTGAGTCCGGGCTGCAGGTTCTGCTATGTCTATCGGCAGGACGAGATGTACGGGAGCGAGATCGCGAGCAATCTTGCGCGCAAGACGGCGGCGTTCAATCTGCCGGTCAAAAGAAAGCGGGACAAGACTTTCAAGATTCCTTCAGGCAAGATTGTGTTCACGTGCTTCACATCGGATTTTCTGCTGGAGGACGCGGATCCGTGGAGGCCGGAATGTTGGGAAATGATGCGCTTTCGGAGCGACTGTATGTTCTATTTCTTTACAAAACGGATTGACCGGCTGGAACGGTGTCTGCCTCCGGACTGGGGCGACGGCTATGATAACGTCATCATCGGCTGCACGGTGGAGAACCAGGCTATGGCCGAGCGTCGGCTTCCCATATTCAAGGAACTTCCGATAAGGCATAAGTCGATCATTGTGGCGCCGATGCTTGAGCGGATGGACATCTCACGATGGCTGGATGACACGATCGAGGAGGTGAGTGTGAGCGGAGAGTCGGGAGTGGGGGCGCGGCCGTGTGATTTCGATTGGATTCTGGATTTGCGTTCGCAGTGCGTCGCCAAAGAGGTTCCGTTCCGTTTTCATCAGACCGGTGCGTACTTCATCAAAGACGGCAGGCTGTACCGCATTCACCGCCGTCACCAGCTTAGCCAAGCCCACAATGCTAACATCGACTACGGCATCAAAGACTACTATGTTCCCGGAAAAGCCTTGGGACCTTTGGGCGGAATCGGATTATCCGGAAGGCAGATGACGAAAAAACGATTCGACAGGCTTCTCGGTAAAGGAGGAAAATCTTATTATTTCGCTAAATTTGACAACGTAACATTTAATGTATGATGAAAGATAAGGTCAAGGTGATAATCTTCGATGCGGACGACACACTGTGGGACAACCAGACGTACTTTGACAGGGCGGAGGACGTGTTCACGGAGGAGTTGAAGGAATATGGAACGGCGGAAGAACTGTCTGAGGAGCTATACAAGACTGAATCGGCGAATATGCCGATTCTGGGCTACGGGGCGAAGGCGGTCTGCATCTCGATGATGGAGACGGCTTTGAGGGTGTCTGACAGCAAGGTGCCGGGCGAGAATCTTTCACGAATATTATTGAGCGCGAAATCGCTGCTCAGCCTTCCTGCGACACCGCTTCCGGGGGTGGCGCGGACGCTTGACGCTCTGGACAAGACCGGTCGTTACCGCTTGATACTGATGACAAAAGGGGATATGCTGGATCAGCAGAACAAAATCAAACGCTCTGGGCTTGACAAATACTTCTACCGGGTTATCGTCGTCACCAAAAAGGAAATCAAGGAATATCTTGACATCTGCAATGTGGAGCAGGTCGCACCGTCACAGATCGCTGTGGTCGGTAACTCCTTCAAGTCCGACATCCAGCCGATAATCGAGATCGGGGGCTACGGCATACATATTCCTTTCCACACTATGTGGAGGCACGAGGTGGTCGAGGAGTTCGACCATCCGAACATATTCAGGCTTGATTCAATCGAGGAAGTTCTTTCCTTGCTCTGACGCTATCATATTCATAGAGCGTCTGTTGGAGAATCCAACGGACTTACCTTTTTATATCAGATGTGAAAAAACGTTTTATTTTTCTTTCGTGTATAAGTAATTTTACGTAATTTTGTTCTGAATATAAAACGTTAAATTAACATCCTGGCTAATGCAAATGACTATTGTACAAACCATTACACTGCATATCAACTAATAATCCAATATCGTATGAAGTTGTTTTCCAGATTTTTTCTGACTTTGTTGACGATGTTGTTCTTGGGCGTTTCGCTCAGCGCCACGGGACAGACAGTCGATAAAGGCATCTCTGTGACTGTCAAGGTCACTGACAAGGCTGGTGCTATGCCAGGCGCCGGTATTTTGGTAAAAGGTACGACGAACGGACAGATCACTGGGGCGGACGGAACCGCGACGCTTACCAACGTTGCTCCGGACGCAGTGCTTGTCGTCACATTTGTCGGTTATCAGACTGTGGAGATCCCTGTCAAGGGACGAGCCAAAGTGAGTGTCACTTTGGAAGACTCGCTGACTCTTGACGAGATCGTGGTCGTCGGCTACGGTACACAGAAGAAAGCGAATCTGACCGGAGCCGTTGATCAGGTGGGCTCCGAGACGTTCGAGGGAAGGTCCAACGCCAATCTCACGCAGATGCTGCAAGGACAGATCCCTAACCTTAACCTCAAGTTCAAGGACGGACGTCCGAACAGTTCTCCGTCCTATAATATTCGAGGAACGACATCCATCGGGCAGGGCGGAAGCGCGCTTATCCTGATTGATGGCGTGGAAGGGGACCCGAGTCTGCTGAACCCTAACGACATCGAGTCAGTCTCCGTGCTCAAGGATGCGGCTTCTTCCGCGATCTACGGATCGAGAGCGCCTTACGGAGTCGTGCTTATCACGACCAAGACTGCAAAGCAGGGCAAGCCGACGGTTTCCTACCAGGCCAACCTGACCTTCGAGCAGCCTACCACCATTCCGGACTATGTCTCAAACGGTTACACTTGGGCCGATCACTTCTATAAGGCCTACTACAACTACAACCTCTCCAATCCTTCCGGCATCAACAAGACAATGGAGTTCTCCACAGCCTGGCTTGCCGAGTACCAGAGGAGGAACGAGACCGGAAACTACGAGGTGCTTGTCAGCGACGGCAGCATCGGCACCGCCGGAAGATGGCTTTACTTCATCGAAGGCGAGGACTACATCGGAAAACTGTACAGGAACCATATGACCAGCCAGACGCACAACATCTCCGTGTCGGGTTCCGACGACAAGTTCGATTACTATGTGTCAGGACGTTACTACGGCAACAACGGTATTTTCGACACCGATGTGAATCCGGAATCGTACAAGATTCTCAACGGGCGTATGAAGATGGGCTATAAGGTCACTCCTTGGCTCAGGATCTCCAACAACACAGACATCTCCTGGACAAAATACGTGATGCCGCAGACCTACTCCGAAGGCAATGGAAACATCTGGAGGAATATCGCTGACGAGGGGCATCCTTGCTCTCCGATCTGGAATCCGGACGGTACGCTCAGCCATTCCGCCGTTTACTCCGTCGGCGACTATCTTTACGGTCACAGCAACAGAGGCTACATCAACAGGCAGGTGAAGACGACTTTCGCCGCACAGGCCAAATTCCTTGACGACAGGCTCAGGCTCAACGCTGACTTCACCTACCGGAACAAGGACTTCAACACCACGGTGAAAAAGGTGAAAAGCGAGTTCTCAAGATATGAAGGGGACGACGAGACCATTTCCGGCACTCAGTCCTACCTCAGCGAGACCATCCGCAACTATGAATATCTTGCCACCAATGAATATGTCGAATTCGAGGACACATTCGCCGGCAAGCACTATTTCAAGGCGTTGTTGGGCTACAACTATGAGCAGGAAACCTACAAGAACACATATTCCTACAATGACGATCTCCTGACTCCGGATGTCACCAACATCAACCTTGCTATGGGTATCGACAACAGGAGCATCACCGGTGATTACTATCGGTGGCGTACCGTTGGAGCGTTCGCGCGAATCAACTACGCTTTCGCTGACCGCTATCTCATTGAGGTCAATGGTCGTTATGATGGTAGCTCGAAGTTCCCGCAGAGGCAGCGTTGGGCATTCTTCCCATCTGTCTCAGTTGGTTGGAGACTGACCGAGGAACCTTGGTTCAAGGTCAGCAAGGACGCTCTCTCAAACATCAAGTTCAGGGCATCGTTCGGAGCCCTTGGCAACAGCAACGTCGGCAACTACGCCTACGACGAGACTTTCAGCTTTGACAACGGCCGCATCATCAACGGTGCGAAGGTCCGTTACACCAGCGCTCCGGCTCCGATCCCTGAATCCCTTACCTGGGAGACGGCGCAGACTCTGGACTTCGGTCTCGATATGAGCTTCCTCAAGGGAAGGCTTTCGTTCACAGGTGATTACTACATCAGAAAGACTCTGGATATGTACACCGTGGGACCTACTCTGCCAGACGTGTTCGGAGCCAGCTCTCCTAAGGGTAACTATGCCGAGATGACGACAAAGGGTTACGAGATCACCGTCCGCTGGAACGATTCGTTCAACCTTGCCGGGAAACCGTTCAACTACGGCCTCAAGGCTTCATTGGTGGACTACAAATCGATCATAGACAAGTTCAACAACCGCAAAAAGGAACTCTCTACCGCCGCTTACAACACAAACTATTACGCAGGAATGGTTGTGGGCGAGATCTGGGGCTTTGTCTCCAACGGTCTCTGGCAGAACCAGGATGAAATCGATGCCGCCGAGGCTGGAGCGTTGGCCGCCGGTCAGAAGTACTACAACCCTCTGATGCAGACCTCCAAGACCTACAAGCTTTACCCTGGTGACATCAAGTTCGAGGATCTCAACGGCAACGGCTACATAGACAGAGGTCAGAACACTGTTGATGATCCGGGAGACCGCAAGATCATCGGTAACTCGGAGCCAAGGTACATCTACAGCTTCGGAATCGACCTTGAGTGGAACAACATTTTCCTCAGCGCGTTCTTCCAGGGTGTCGGCAAGCAGGATTGGTATCCGAGCAACGAGGCTTCAGTGATCTGGGGACAGTACAACCGTCCGTATGCCCAGATGCCTAAATGGCACCTGAACAACTACTGGACAGAGGACAACCCTGACGCTTACCTGCCAAGGTACGCCGGTTACTACGCTCCTTTCTACAAGGGCACCAACAACGCCAACACCAGATACTTGATGGATGTCTCCTACATACGTCTGAAAAACCTTCAGGTAGGCTACACCCTTCCTTCAAAGTGGACTGACGCGATCAGGATGAAGAAGGTCAGCATTTTCTTCTCCGGAGAGAACCTTTGGACGTGGTCACCGATGTACAAGTACACACGCGACATCGATGTCACCGCGAATATCTACGGCACCGACTCCGTGCTGTCTTCAACGGGTGACGGATTCAACTATCCGACCCTCCGCTCCTACAGCTTAGGTCTGAACATCACCTTTTAATCATTAAGGAATATGAAAAATCTCAGCATATATTTCTCGGTTCTCGCGCTTCTTGCCGGAGCGGTTTCCTGCGACCTTACGGAATCCCCGCAGGCAAAGGCCGGACGTGATATGGTCTTCGGCTCAGAAACAGGACTCAAGAACTACACCTACGGGTTTTACAACTACCTGCCGAACTACGATGACGCGTTCAAGCTGAACACGACAATGGACAATGCGGCCAAAAACGCCACCGGTACCTACGAGGTCGGGGCATACACGACAAACACATCGACCTCCTGGAGCTGGAGCGCTATCCGCAACGTCAACTATTTCATCAGATACAACACTGACACTCGTGTCTCCGAAAGTGTCAGAAACAACTATACCGGAATCGCAAGGTTGTTCAGAGCCTATCTGTACTACAGCAAACTGGTTCAGTACGGGGCGGTTCCGTGGATCGCCGTGCCTCTTGAACCTGACAGCGAGGAACTGTACAAGGGACAGGACAGCAGGGACGTTATAATCAGCAACATCATCGCTGACCTTGACTTCGCGGCCAATAACATCACCGAGGACAAGGTGACACCGAACTCAAACACCGTCAACCGTTGGACAGCGCTGTTCCTGAAATCCAGATTCTGCCTCTTCGAGGCTTCATTCCGGAAATATCACGCCACCGGCAGCGAGTTCGGAAAGGAATATCTTGCCGGATGTGAGATAACCGCCGATGAACTCTTCAGGCAGGCTGCCGAGGCTGCCGGCGAGATAATCGAGAAGGGACCATACAAGCTTCACACGACCGCCGATGCCTACACAAAGGACGGCCGCGGAGCCTACAGGGATCTTTTCATCAGCGATAATCCGATGACTGACGAGGTTATGCTCGCACTGTCGCTCGATCCGGTTATGCAGCTTGGCGAAATGAACTGGTACTACAACTCATCGACTTACGGTCCTCATCTTTGTATGACCCGCACATTCGCCAAGACTTATCTCAACCTTGACGGTACGGTCTATAACGAAAAGAAATCCAACGGAGCCTACAAGACTTTCGCGGAGGAGACCACCGGACGTGACTATCGTCTTAACCAGACAATCCGCGGTGCGGACTACACCTGCAAGAACTCAAATGGTGAATATGTCCCTACAGCGGCGAATATGACAGGACATTCCCTCACCGGCTATCAATTCACGAAATATGTGATGGACGATGTGTCTTTTGACAACGGCAGAAACAACTACAATGATGTCCCTCTCGCACGTTATGCCGAGGTGCTTCTGAACTATGCCGAAGCGAAGGCCGAGCTCGGAGAGCTGACTGATGATGACTGGAAGATCACTATCGGAGCCCTCAGACGCAGAGCCGGAATCACCGGTGGCGACTTGGACAAGAAACCGACTGTGGTTGACCCTTATATTCATTCAATATATCCGACAGTCAACGATCCTGTCATTCTGGAAATCCGGCGCGAGCGCGAGATTGAGCTGATCCTTGAAGGAATGCGTCTGAATGACCTCAAGCGTTGGGCTTGCGGAAAGCTTTGGCAGACAGCCTCTTGGGACGGAATCTATATCCCTGCTCTCGACACTCCGCTAGACCTGAACGGTGACGGCACTTACGATGTCTTTGTCACTGAGAATGGCAACTACAGCGGACCATACAAGAGCATAGCTATGACCACCGGGAGCAACCTCAAGGTTGTCAAACTGGATGATGATCCGGCCGGCGGCTACAAACTGAATTACGAGATGAACAGGGTCTGGAACGATAATATGTACATTTATCCAATTCCAGAGGTGGTTATCCAGAAGAGCGACGGAACATTGTCTCAGAACCCTGGATGGAAATAACAGGAGGAAATGAATATGAGAATTCATACAAGAATATTTATGATGGCGGCTTTGGCCCTTTTCGGCCTTTCAGCCTGCCAGAACAATGAAGTCGCGGTTTATGCCGACTTCACCACAGACAAGGATGTGTACGAACTCTACGAGGACATATTCCTGAAGAACACATCCTATGCCGAGAACGCAAGGGTCATCGCCAGCAAGTGGGAATGGGATGGCAAGAAGATGTGGGGGCTTCAGCCGGAGACTCCTATCTCATTCGACAAGACCGGAGAATTCGAGATCACTTTGACCGCAACTTCAGATGTCGGCAATGTGTCATCCAAGAAAGTCAAGAAGATCACGATCCAGGATACCAACGTCAAACCGATAGCCGACTTCACTTGGGAGCCTCAAAGCGGAATCAGGGCCGGTGATGAGGTGCAGTTCACGGACAAGTCTTCCGATCCTGACGGCTCCATCGTCTCCTGGGAGTGGAAGTTCGGAAGCACGGTGCTCAATGAGCAGAGCCCTAAGTTCACTTTCGCGGAATATGGCGATGTGGAAGTCAGCCTTACGGTAGTGGACAATATGAAGGGCCGAAACACCAAGACCGTGACAATCCACGTTGACAAGAGTGTCTATAGCCTTGAACTGGTGTGGGCCAAGGCCTATGAGAATGATCCAGAGGCGTTTGTGAAGTTCTCCTCACCGGCCACCAATGCCGATGGAAGCGTTGTTTACGCATTCTCAAGTGGTTGCCACCTCGCCGCGTTCTCCGCTGAGGGAGAGAAGCTGTGGTCATTCGATGCGACCAAGCATAATCCAAGTCCGTACTGCAAAGACGGGACAAAGAAAGGCAACTCCTGCACCCCGTCTGTGGACACTGACGGAACCGTTTACATAGCGCTGGCCTACAACGAGAGGGACGCAAAACTGACTACATACGAGTCAGGAGTATATGCCGTGAACGGTGACGGATCTGAGAAGTGGTACTTCGGCTATGGAAACGCCCGTTATATAGCAGTCGTTCCTGTGGTGTTCGAGGATCAGATCATCCTCACCACCAAGGCCAACCCTACTAAGGACAAGTATCCAGAGATCTGGTCAGCCTACGGCAGTCAGGACAACGGACACGTTCTGGACAAGAACGGCGGCTTTGTCCAGACCCTTCTCGTCAAGCAGGGCAACTATGGAGGATCTGTCGGACTGAAGAACGGCATATTCATCACTCATTGCAATTCCAAGTTCGGATCCAGAATGTATTTCAAAGAGAATGGTAAATGGAAATTCTACGGGTCGAACACAAACCAGTCTTCAAAAGCCCTTGGTTACTACAACGGTAGCACTCTTGAGACAGGAGACTCCGGCCAGATGGCTGTCACTCCTGACGGCAAGGTTTACATCCTCTATGAGAATGTGACCAATAGGGTAGCCGCATCCTATAACAGTGTGTTGTACTGCTACGACACGAAGAAATATGTCAAGGACGACTCCACACCTTACGAGCCTGAGTGGGCGACCGGAATCAACGGCAAGCTTGCAAGGTACAACGGACTTGGTGTGGTCTGCGGCGCTGACGGGACAATATATGTGACCAGCGGCTCGACCGGTGACATCAAGGCCAGGGTTACAGCCTTGACCCCTTCAGGTGATGTCAAGTGGGAGTCCCTTGCTGACGGCAACCTTTCCGGCAGTGCGGCCGTTGACAATGAAGGCTACATCTACTATAATGATTATATTACCGGAAGGCTTGTCAAACTGTCTCCGGCGGACGGAAAGAGAGTGGCTGAGATCCAGCTTGGCGATGAGATGCGCTCATCTCCGACAATCAGCAAGGACGGCACGATCTACTGCACCGGAATGAAGGATGGTTATCCGACGCTCTTCGCTGTGAGAGGCTCGGCTACGGGTTACGCAGACTCCTGGTCTCAGCTTGGCGGAAATCCTTCCAAGACTTGTGTTCAGTACTAATGTTATGAATATGAAAATATTCCATAAATTATTGATTATCGCCATCTTTCTTGCGGCATCCTGCAAGCCGGAACCCGTGATCAACCGGGTTCCGCGGCGATGACAACGGCGGAACAGACAAGCCCACAGTCAAGTCACAGACACTGAAAATCTGTTCCTTCAACATCCGTTGCTTCAATGCTAACGATCCGTACCCTTGGTCGGTGCGCAAGGATCCCGTGATGAAGTTCATCAAGACGGATAAGCCTGATCTTGTCGGCCTTCAGGAACTACGCTCCACACAGGCGCAGGACTTCGCCTACAATCTTTCCGATGAATATGTTTACTACGATGTCAACAGGGACACCGGTCAGCCTGTCAGCAGCGGCAGCGGAGAAGGTGTCGGCATCCTGTACAGAAAAGATCGTTTCAAACTTGAGAAGAAAGGCTTTTTCTGGCTGGCTGACAATCCCGACAAACTTCCGGACAAGAACGCTGACGGAACATATTCATCCTGGAACAGCGCTTGCCGCAGGATCGTGGTCTGGGTCAAGGTCAAGGATCTGGAGCACGACGGGCAGACGGTCTTTTTCTTCGCGACGCATTTTGATCACAAGAGCGTCGCGGCAAGAGAGAAGTCCAGCACTCTGACAGTTAAAAAGATCAAGGAGATCACTGGTCTGTCTGATTTGTCCCAAAGCGGCAATCCGATATTCCTTGTCGCTGATTTCAATTGTTCGTATGGCTCGTCCGAGCTCGCTCCTCTCCGGTCTGTGATGAAGGAAGCCCGTTCAACTTCCTCTAAGACAGAAAGCGGAAGGACTTACAACGGATTCGGTGAGACAAGCACTTCTGTGATTGACCACATCTTCTATGCCGGAAGGCTGACCGCGGACAAGTACCATATAGTGACAGAGGACTATGGTGTCAAGTACATCTCGGATCATTACCCGATAACATTCGAGTGCGCATACAAATAGTTGGTAGTTAAGGAAACGCCCTTATGTCAGCACGCATAAGGGCGTTTTTTTTATGTACGGAAGTTGTTCAATAGCCGTAAATTCCATCTCAAAAACACTATCTGGATGAAGGGGGGAATCGGAATATTGAGTAAATTTGTGGAATATTCAATAATATTATGGACAGACAACCTGATAAGATATTGGTGCGTGGAGCGAGGGTGCACAACCTGAAGAATGTGGATGTGGACATTCCGCTGGGGAGGATCGTGGGGATCGCCGGGGTGTCCGGATCGGGGAAGTCCTCGCTGGCGCTTGGTGTGCTATATTCCGAAGGCTCAAGGCGTTACCTTGAGTCACTTTCGACCTATACAAGAAGGAGGATGACACAGGCGGCGAAGGCTGACGTGGACGAGGTGCTTTACGTTCCGGCGGCTCTTGCGCTTCATCAGAGGCCGGGGATTCCGGGCATACGCAGCACTTTCGGTACTGGAACGGAACTCCTTAACAGCCTTAGGCTTATGTTTTCAAGGCTGGCGAGTCATCGTTGTCCGAACGGGCACTATGTCGAGCCGTCTTTGCTCGTGGCGGCGGGAAAGGAGCTTGTCTGCCCTGTGTGCAGAGAACATTTCTATGCTCCGTCCGCTGAGGAACTGTCGTTCAACAGCCAAGGGGCCTGCCGCAAATGTGACGGAACCGGAACGGTCAGAACGGTAGATGAATCCACGCTTGTTCCGGACGAGAATCTTACAATCGATGAAGGTGCTGTGGCTCCTTGGAACACGCTGATGTGGTCTCTGATGAAAGATGTCTGCCGGGCTATGGGGGTGCGTACCGATGTCCCGTTCAAGGATTTGACTGACAAGGAAAAGGACATTGTCCTTCACGGACCTGCCGAGAAAAAGCACATTCTCTACAAGGCGAAGAACTCCAATGACGCCGCCGAACTGGATTTCACATTCTATAACGCGACCTACACGGTGGAGAACGCACTTGCCAAGGTCAAGGATGAGAAGGGAATGAAGCGTGTAGAGAAGTTCCTTAGGCTTGACGTTTGCCCTGACTGCGGAGGCACAAGGCTATCCGATGCGGCAAGAGCGCCTAGGCTTAGAGGAATATCTTTGGCTGAAGCCTGTACGATGACCCTCACCGAGATCGTGGAATGGGTCAAAGGTGTTCCGGGTTCGCTTCCGGAGGAGATGAGGCCGATGGCCGAAAGCATTTGCGAGTCGTTTCTCGACACGGCCAAACGGCTGATGGACTTGGGAATAGGCTATCTGTCACTGGATCGCTCGGCGGCGACTCTCTCGACCGGAGAGAGACAGAGAATGCAGCTGGCCAGAGCCGTCAGGAACCGCACGACTGGAGTACTGTACGTTCTGGACGAACCGTCAATCGGTCTGCATCCATCGAATATAATCGGACTATGCGGCGTGATGGAGGACCTGATAGCGGACGGGAATTCCGTCATTCTTGTGGACCACGACACACAGATCCTAGGCAAGTCCGACTGGATGATCGAGATGGGACCAGGCGCCGGCTCAAGCGGTGGCAAAGTGATCGCTCAGGGCACGATAGGCGACATCGAGGCCAATGAATATTCAAGGATAGGTCCTTTCCTTTCGGGCAAGGACGCTCTTAAGGTAAGACAACAGGTAAAAGGCTCTGACATATTCATTGATGGAAAGATAACGATGACGACTGATGCCATCCACACCGTCAAGCCGCTGAAGGTGGAGATCCCGAAAGGGAGGCTGACGGTTGTCACAGGTGTATCCGGCTCCGGCAAGACCACGATGGTGCTTGAAAGTCTGATCCCCGCGCTCCAGGCGAAGATCGCAGGCCGTGAACTGCCGCGTCACGTGAAGTCAATAGACGCTGAAGGAATACGTCAGGTAAAACTCATAGACGCTTCTCCGATAGGTATTAACGTCCGCTCCACTGTGGCGACTTACGCCAATGTCCACGATGAGTTAAGGAAAGTCTTCGCTAAGACTCCGGACGCAAAGAAGCACGGCTATAAGGACGGGGATTTCTCGTACAACACCGGCAAGCTCCGTTGTCCGACCTGTGACGGTACTGGCGTGATAAGCCTTGACGTGCAGTTCCTACCTGATGTGGACATCCCGTGCCCGGATTGCCGTGGGTCAAGATATTCAAAGGCAGCGGGAAGCATCCGGAGGGAGAATGCGGCAGGGGAGTTCCATTCGCTCCCGGAGCTGATGGATATGGACATTAATTCCGCCCTTGACGCTTGTGCTGATTTGAAACTTATCAGCCAGCGGCTCAGGGTTCTGCGTGACCTAGGCCTCGGTTATCTGACTTTGGGTGAGGAGACTCCAAGCCTGTCAGGTGGTGAGGCTCAAAGACTTAAACTGGCCAGCGAGATGGGCAGGGGACAGAGCGACTCCGTCTTTGTGTTCGACGAGCCGACCATCGGCCTTCACCCATCCGATGTTCTCACGCTTCTGAAAGTGTTCCAGAGCTTTATCGATCACGGGGCCACCGTCATCGTCATCGAACACGACTTGGACGTCATCCGCAACGCCGACTACATCATCGATATGGGTCCCGGCGGAGGTGCCGAAGGTGGCCGGGTTGTAGCCGCAGGCAGCCCGGATCAGATCCGAGGCTCGAAAGAAAGTGTCACAGGACGATTCCTATAATATTCATTGATATGGAAAATAAGATTTTGACTCCGTCGGAGTACTGGGAAACATACGCTTCAGATTGCGACAGGAAAGCGTTGGAAGAAGAGTTCGACCGTGTCCTGCACGTGGAGCCGTGGGCTGAGAAATCCAGCTTGGAAACCATCTGCAGACGGGTTGTGGAGAATGTCCGCAAGGCGAAAAAGTAGTCCGTACTATATTGTCAGATTATGAGAAGATTGTTACTGCTGGTTTTTATTCTGGCGCATTCTGTTGGTCTTTGGGCGCAGAACGGTAGGAATGTCACCGAGGAATGGCTGAAAGAGAATTACACCAAACGTGAGGTGATGATTCCGATGCGGGATGGCGCCAGGCTCTATACGGCTGTCTATGAACCGGTTTCGAGCTCTGAGGCCAAGCCGGTGATGCTTGTCCGCACTCCGTATTCGCTAAGACCGTATGGCTTCGAGGCTGGCGAGGAGCCCTCAAAAGACAGGTTTGCCTATTCCTCAGGAATGTGGGGGGACTTGCTGAACTATGCCGCTGATGGCTATGTTATTGTACTCCAGAATGTTCGCGGCACGTATTTGAGTGAGGGGGAGTTTGAGAACATCAGACCGCATCTTAGCGGAAAAGCTGGTGGGAAGACCACAAAGCGCATTGTCGATGAGGCCACCGATACCTACGACACCGTTGAATGGCTTCTTGCGAACACCGGGAGCAATGGAAACATCGGAGTCAAAGGCACGTCATATCCGGGATATTATGCCACGATGGCGGCACTTTCCCGTCATCCCGCTATCAAGGCGGTCTCGCCGCAAGCCCCTGTGACCGATTGGTTTATGGGAGATGACGCTCATCACAACGGAGCGCTTTGCCTTGCAGACTGCTACCGTTTCGGGTCTTCTATGTACAGAACCCGAAAGGCACCGTCCACCAAAGGAATGAAACGCCTTGTGAGCATTGACTCAGATCTTTATGAATATTTCCTTGGCAAGCCGCTTTCGGAATTGTCAGCGTTTTTCGGCGACACACTTGCCTTCTGGAACAAAATGGTCTCTCATCCGGACTACGACAAATTCTGGAAGGACAGGAATCCAAGCTATCATCTGAAAGACATAGAGCCAGCTGTACTTGTTACAGGAGGCTTTTACGATGCCGAGGACTGCTACGGGGCGTTCAACACTTACACTCAGTTGAAAAAACTCTCGCCGGAATGTGATTTGTACCTTGCCGCTGGCCCGTGGCATCACGGAGGATGGCGCAGCCGAAGTGTAAGCAGCATAGCCGGGGCGTGGTTCGGAGAAGCTTCCGGAGAATATTATCTGGATGACATCGAGTATCCTTTCTTTAGGTATTACCTTGAAGGAAAAGGAGAAAAGCCAGCCAGAGTCAATGTCCTCCCGTCCGGTGAGACAATGAGAAGCAGGATGGAAGGCCTTCCATCAACGTCATTCTGGGAAGCATATTCAACGTGGCCACCAGAAAACGCCAGCCCAACCAGAATCTACCTTTCAGGAACAGATTCCTTGAATATGTCAGGCCGGTCTCAGGATGTAGGATTCAGAACATTCACGTCAGATCCGTCCAATCCGGTTCCGTATATGGATGTCAAGTCCAGCGGCCGCGACCACGGCTATATGGCTGCGGATCAGACTTTTGCTTCCGTGCGGAACGATGTCCTTACATATTCAGGCAAGGTGCTTTCAGACACGCTTCACCTCGCCGGCCCCGTCAAGGCGCACGTCGAACTGAGGCTCGATCTCCCGGATGGTACATATTCAAAGAATATGGATGCAGACATCGTCGTGAAGTTGATTGATGTCCGCCCAGACGGTTATCAGATGCTTGTAAGGGGAGATGTGATGCCTGTCCGTTACCGTGGCGGCTTCGGCAAGGCAAAGGCTGTGAAGGCGGGAAAAGTTTTCAGCGTGGACTTCACGATGTGCGACATCGATCATTACTTCCTTCCTGGCCATTCTTTGATGATCCAGATTCAGGGAAGTTGGTTCCCGCTCATCGCTATGAACCCTCAAACCTTTGTCAGGAACCCTTTCCTGGCTACAAAAGACGACTATCGACCTATTAATATCTCCGTTTCTTCAAATTCGTATGTAGAATGCGGTAAGATTAATATTTATAATAGATAAAACAATTGTGTTTATTAGTATAACAAAAATGTTTACCACTTAATATGCTGCCAGAATCCACGTTTGACCTATTGGAAAGCATCGCCGGGAAGCATAGTGCGGGCGATATGAGTTCCACTCTTAATGATGAGCAGGAAGTGCTCAATAAAGTCAATGAGGCCATAGAGACCGGTGACATCGAGCTGTACCCGATGAAGGCCCTTCTGGCCGCCAGCAACGACTGGAACACAGGCCTCATCACCCGTATGGGCCTATACAAGAATATCCTTCTGGAAGGAGTCAAGCGCGGTGCCCTCTCTCCTGAGAATGAATATGCCTGGGAATGGATAGGCGCCGCCGCGACGAACAACGACCCCGAAGAGTTCATCGATGACAAAACCCTCTATTACGACCTCCTCTCCACAGCCGCCGAGTCCGGCGTCACAATCGCCCTGGACATTATGAACCGCATCTGGGAGCCTGAGAACATCATCGAGGAAGATTGAGGTAAGGACTCATAAATATACCATCGGAAAAAAGTTGCTAAAATTGATGTGAATATTTGGAAAAAAGTTGTCATGCTAAGAAGGAAGGCTGATGCCGCTTTTGAGAGTTGTGGACACGTTCGTCAATAACAGGGATTTTCGCTGACAACAAAAGCTCAGCGTGATTTGATAGTCGGTTATAGGCGAGATATTACTAAATATGCCCAAAAGGACAAGGCATTGGTAAGGGCTATTTTTGATTCCATTCCTTTTCAACTTGCAAAACAGGACAAGCGTTTCATTCTTTCTGAGTTGGAAAAAGGAGCGTCACGCAGAAAGTATGCTGATCCGACACAGTGGCTTATTGACGCAGGTATGGCATACTATGCTATAAATGTAAACTCTTTTGATTTGCCGTTTGCGAACAATAGCAATCCAAAACTATTCAAATTGTACTCTCTAGACCCTGGCATAGTCTGTCATATGAGTATTCAAGGACGGCAATTTGAGGTTATGAGTGGGCTGATCAACATAAACGAAGGAGCTCTTGCAGAGAATTTTGTGGCAGCGGAATTAGCAAAGAAAGGTAAGCCTCTTTTCTATTATGACAAGAAAAGCAAGCACGAACTTGATTTTTTGCTGTCCGACTCTGACGGAGTACATATAGTGGAAGTGAAATCAGGTGACAACTTTACATCTCATTCTTCTCTGGATTATGCGATGGAGCGCGAGGGGGCACGTATCTCCTGTGCTACAGTTCTCTGCAAGAGCAATTTGCTTTGTAAAGATGGTGTCCAGTATTTGCCCTTGTATATGGCGATGTTCTTATAATGTGAAGGTCGCATACCAACCATATGCGACCTTCATAAAATGGTCTGATAAAAATTCAGCTAAGAATTGAAGATATTCATAAACTCCTCGCCGGTGATGTCTCTTTTTCAAGGAGGTATTGAGCGCTTTTGTGCATCTTGTCGATGTTGGCAGTGATGATGTCGGTGGCTTTTTTCTTGGCGGCGGCGATCATCTCGCGGACTTCGGTGTCGATGTCAGCGGCGGTCTCGTCCGAGCAGGCCAACTGAGATGATCCGCCAAGGTAGGAGTTGCCTTTGGTCTCAAGGGCCATCATTCCGTACTTGTCGCTCATTCCGTAGGTCGTGATCATAGCCCTGGCCATCTGTGTGGCCTTTTCGATGTCGTTCGACGCTCCGGTCGTGCAGGTGTGGCAGATGATCTCCTCCGCGACACGTCCACCGGTCAGGGTGGCGAGACGGTTAAGAAGATATTCCTTGCTGTAGAGGAACTTCTCGCCCTCGTCCACCTGCATCGTGTAGCCGAGCGCTCCGGAAGTTCTCGGAATGATCGTGATTTTCTGAACCGGGGCGGAATTGCTCTGCGCGGCGGCCACCATAGCGTGTCCGATCTCGTGGTAGGCGATGATCTTTTTCTCCTCGGCTGAGATAACGGCGTTCTTTCTCTGCTCGCCGGCCATAACGACCTCGACACTTTCCTCAAGATCTTCGGTCGTGGCGGCTTTCTTGCCGAGACGCACAGCTCTCAAAGCGGCCTCGTTGACGATGTTCGCCAGTTCCGCTCCCGATGAGCCGGCGGTCGCGCGTCCGATGAGATCCAGATCTATGTCTTCGTGCTTGATGTTCTTCAAGTGAACCTGAAGGATAGCCTTTCTGCCTTGCAGATCAGGAAGTTCCATCTGAACCCTCCTGTCGAAACGTCCCGGACGTAGAAGCGCCTTGTCCAGGCTGTCAGGCCTGTTGGTCGCGGCAAGGATGATCACACCCTTGTCCCCGTCAAAGCCGTCCATCTCCGTAAGCAACTGGTTGAGAGTCTGTTCACGCTCGTCGTTACCGCCTCCGATATTGTTCTCACGGCTCTTTCCGATAGCGTCGATCTCATCGATGAATACGATGCACGGAGCCTTGGCCTGCGCCTGGCTGAACAGGTCACGAACCTTCGCGGCACCCATTCCCACGAACATCTGCACGAACTCCGATCCGGACATCGAGAAGAACGGCACTCCGGCTTCTCCGGCCACGGCCCTTGCGATCAATGTCTTGCCGGTTCCCGGAGGCCCGACCAGAAGGACCCCTTTAGGCAAGTGGGCACCGACCTCGTTATATTTTGCGGGATTGTGCAAGAAATCCACGACTTCCATAAGCCCGTCCTTGGCCTCGTCCTGTCCGGCGACATCCGAGAAACGTGTCTTTATGTCATTCTCGGCATAGACTTTAGCGCCACTTTGTCCGAACTGCATAAAATTACCCATTCCGCCACCTTTGGCCATATTGCTGCCGACACGCCTCATAGCCGAGCTCAGCAGCCAGTACATCAGCATACCCGGGAGCACCCACCAAAGGATGAAATCCAGAAGAGGAGCGTTCGCGGTTGAGTTTCTTCACAAAACGGATCTTGCCGTCCTTGTTAGGGCTCTGGGCCGTTGACAGGCGGCTTACGAAATCCGGATCCGTGACCGCGCCGGTGACATAGGTCGTGTCTCTCTGCCCTTTGAGTTTTTCCTGATATGTGAGCGGAGCACTCTTTGAATATAACACCTTATCTCCGTCAATCACAACGTCATAGACCAAACCTTTATCCACATCGGAGATGAATGTGCCATAGTCAGTCTCCACCACGCTGCTGCCCCTGCTCCCTGGGAAAAGGAAGGTGTTGATCAATGCCAGAAAGGCGAACATCAGCACCATAGTCCAGAATATGTTCCCGTTCGGAAACCACCCGCCACGGGTCTGCCCCTCCGTCTCCTTTGGAGAGTCAGCCTTCTTATCTTCAGGATATTCCACGAATTTCATAATAAAATATTCATTAAAAGTCACGGCGCGAATAATTCAAAAATCAGGCTATTCCCGGAAGGCTGACATATTGACGGAAAGAAAATTTCATGAATATATTGATACGGCATATTCGTTTTATTGTGTAAATTTGTGGCAACTATTGAAAGTCACTAATAACTGGGATTATGTTTTCATTTTTGATCAGTCTCGCGGCCCTTGTGGTCGGGTATATTCTTTATGGAAAGTTCGTGGAGCGGAGGTTCGGGGCTGATCCGGCCCGTAAGACACCAGCCATCACCAAGGCGGACGGGGTGGATTATATTCCAATGCCGGCGTGGAAGGTCTATATGATCCAATTTCTGAATATAGCGGGAACGGGACCTATCTTCGGTGCCATTATGGGGGCCAAGTTCGGACCGTCAGCCTACCTGTGGATTGTTCTGGGCTGCATTTTCGCCGGAGCAGTGCACGACTATATGACCGGAATGCTCTCCATCAGGAACGGGGGAGCGGGACTGCCTGACCTGGTCGGGGAATATCTCGGGAAAGGCACAAAGACTTTCATTCTGGCGTTCTCCATCATTGTGCTGATGCTTGTGGGAACGGTGTTCGTGTTCAGCCCTGCGTTGATTCTCGGAGACATCGCGGGGGATGGAGGCCGCATATCGATTATGATATGGGTCGGGGTGATATTCCTTTATTATCTTCTTGCCACGCTGATGCCGATCGACAAGATCATCGGACGGATATATCCGGTTTTCGCTTTCGCGCTGATTTTTATGGCTTTGGCTCTGATGGTCTGTCTGTTTGTCAAATGGCCTTCGCTTCCGGAGCTTTGGGACGGGCTTGGCAATCTAGGTGAGTCGAAGGGGCTTCTGAGCGGCCAGCCGATATTCCCGTGCCTTTTCATCACCATCGCTTGTGGCGCGGTGAGCGGTTTCCACGCCACGCAGAGTCCGATGATGGCCAGGTGCCTGACTGACGAGCGACTTGGCAGGCCGGTGTTTTACGGCGCGATGATCACTGAGGGCTTTGTGGCGTTGATCTGGGCGACCGTTTCATCGTGGTTCTTCTTTGATGGTGGTGCCGCTGAGGTCGGTGCGACTGTTTCCGTCGCGGCTCCGGATGTGGTTGTCAAGGTTTCCAAAGGCTGGCTTGGCGTTTTAGGTGGCATTCTGGCCATCCTTGGTGTGGTCGCCGCTCCTATCACGAGCGGGGACACAGCGTTCAGAAGCGCACGCCTGATCGTGGCGGATTTCCTGCATCTGAATCAGAAACCGGTCGCCAACCGGCTTATGATCAGCATTCCGCTGTTTTTGATCGCTGGGGTGTTGCTTTGGTACAACATCGCCGATGAGAACGGGTTCAATGTCATCTGGAGGTATTTCGGATGGGCGAACCAGACTCTTGCCGTGTTTATGTTGTGGACCGCGACTGCTTATCTGGTGAAGTTCAAGAAGGGGCTGACTTATCTGATCACGATGATTCCGGCGGCGTTTATGACGGCTGTCTGCACGACTTACATCTGCGTGGCGAAGATCGGGCTCGGGCTGCCTAACTCTTGGAACCGCGCCATCGGACTTGCTACGTTTGTTGTGTCTCTGGTTGTGTTCTATATCCTTTATTTCAGACGCAGGAAGTAGGTTGTCTGATTTCGGATGTCCACCTTGCCTATACTGATTTAATTAATATTCAAAGTATTATCAACTACCATTGCCCACATATTCATAGATAAGGAATAACTTTTCCGCCGTATCTTTGCGTCTGGAAAGTTCAAATTGCATCAATGAATATGAAAAAGTCATTTTTGTTACTTTGCGGCTGTCTGGCCATCGCGTGAGCCTGCTGCAACCAACCGGCCAAGACCGCCGGAATCAATTACGCCTGCATAGACACCACTGCGCGTCCTGGAGACGACTTCGCCAAATACGCGACCGGTCATTGGGCCGACTTGAACCCCCAGCCGCTTGAGTACCCTATGTGGGGAACCGTGACAAAAGTCAGCGACGAGAATGTTAAGGCTCTCGCTGGACTGATCAAAGACATCGCCGATCACGGTGGTTTGAATGTCGCCTACGACGCCTTCGGCATCCAGCCGACCGACTCCCTCTACGTCAAACCAGAGGACAGGGCCCGCATCTGGTAATATTCCCCTCTGAATATTCATTTTACTTGTTGTCGCCATTGATCAAGTTTACAACAACCTTTACCATCGTATCCATTTCATCTGTCTTGCTTTCAGCGATCATCAAAGTCAATGCTACCAAGGCATTGTCAGCGATACGTTTGTGTCCATCCGGAGCATAAAGGATCCTGTTGTTTTCCATAAACCAGAGGAACAGTGTGGCGGCAATGCGTTTGTTGCCATCGGAGAATGAATGATTCTTGACAACAAGATACAACAGCATAGCCGCTTTCTCCTCCACTGACGGGTATAGGTCAACTCCATCCCAAGTCTGGTATATCTGACCGATTGAACTGTGGAAGGATTCGTCCTTTTCGTGTCCGAAAAGCTCGCTTCCTCCGAACTTGACTTTCAGGTCGTTGATGACCGCCATCGCATTCTCGTAAGAGGCGTGAAAGCACTCCTTTGTGGTTGATTTTACTCCCAACGTCTGATAGTCGTAGCTATCAAGCGTGTCCAAAGCATAAGTGTAGTCCTTCACTACATCGAATATGCTCTTGATCTGCTCTTCGTCCGTGGAGTCAAGATACCCCATAGTGCGGCCCATCACATCCACAAGAGCCTTCAGATCATCGTATTTCTGCTGTGCAAGGTCATTGCGGACGGCGTAGCCTTTGATAAGGTAGTCTTTTAGGACGGAGTTCGCCCAGATCCTGAATTGAGTGCCACGTTGTGATTTTACACGATAGCCTACGGATATGATGACATCAAGGTTGTAGAAAACAACTTCGTGTGTTTGCCATTTGCCAGGTATAGCTCCGTGCGGAGTGGTAGTTGCAATTTTTGCACATACCACATTGGGATCAAGTTCACCTTCTTTGAAAATATTACTGATATGTCTGGAAATCACAGACCTATCTCTTTCAAAAAGAATCACAAGTTGATCCTGCGTCAGCCAAACCGTCTCATTTTCAAGTTTGACATCGATCTTAGTCCTGCCATCGGCAGTCTGATAGAGGATGATTTCTCCTCTTTGCGGAGCATTCAACAGCTCCTTTGTAGTTTGAGTGTCCATAATTGTAACAATTTTGATTGCAAAAAAAGGCCATACAGCATTTGCCGTATGACCATATCATATTCCCAAGTTATATAAGTTCAGTAAAACGTTAGTCAGAGAACATATTCAGGATGAGAACCCCATCCAAGTTCTCTATCTATACTTTGGTGGATATTTTTGAAAAAACAAAAAAGCGACATCAGTACGACTATACCAATATCGCGTTGTGGAACTCCAAACGATCCACGGCATTCAGACTTTCCTTGCAAAGATGACTATATTTTTTGAATATAGCAATATCTTTTTAGTAGTTATTCCCGAATTATGAATGTCTCTATATCAAACGAATGACGAATATAAACGCTATTGGTTGCCGTCCAGATAGTCGGTGTAGAGGATACCGTCGAGGTGGTCGCATTCATGCTGGAAGATCACGGCGGTGAAGCCTTTGATGCTTTCGGTCGTGTCGCGCAAGGTTTTGAGCGAGGTGTAGTTGATGTCGATGTCCTGATAGCGCTCAACATTGCCGCGCTTCCCAGGAATGCTGAGACATCCTTCAGGTCCAAGAGCCTTTTCACCTCTGTGACACGTGATTTGGATGTTCGGATAGACCTCGAACGGCTCACCGTCCTTATCGAACCTCTGCACTGCCACGACACGGCGTGATATTCCCACCTGCGGCCCGGCGATGCCGACTCCATCCTGTTCCGGAGAGGTCACTGTGGCCACCATCTTCTCAGCCAGGATCTTATATTCATCACTCGTCAGTTCCTTCGTGCTGATTCCGGAGCACTCCGTCCGCAGCACCAACGAGTCCGCCTTGTCATAAATCGTCAGCACGCGCATAGCGTCGCCATCACCCTTTATGAGACTCTTTTCGGCATTGGTCCAGCTTTCATCATTCCGGCACGCCACAACAGACAGCATAAGTACAGCGGTGAGAATATTCCTTCGTGTTTTCATATTCCTCATATCAATTATTGTTTGTTTTTATCGCCTTGCATAGGTGTTCGCCAGTATCGTGACAACGATAGCTATAATTATCATAGAAATCATTGATGACCAAAATATTATGTCGGACATCTCGGCCAAAGGAAGCAGGCCGGTCGGTAAGCATGTGAGCAGCAAACCGTAGCCGCTGACTTTTCTCAGCCTTCCGATGTCATATTTCGCCCTTTCCTCTTTGCTCGCTGTGTTGTAGCCGGCGATAAGATCGTCCCCTTTGCCGATGAGGATAAAGATGGAGAATGTGATGAGCATAAGAATCACAATTCCGACTATGATGAAGTTTGCCAACAGCATATTTGGGACTATCTGTTTTGATCTTGACAAAGATAAGTTTTCTGATCAGAAATCCAATATATTTTTCTGATATCTGTATATTCATATTGCCGTACATATCTTCCCAATCGGTTAAGGATCAATTTATTCAGGATATAATCAGACGTACGGCATTGGATCTCCAATATTCCCCCTGCTTTGTAAATATGGCGGCCTATATGTCCTGTACAGAATATTGTGAGAGGCTTGTTAATATGCCGCCTATGCTTTTAGGGAACATAGGCGGCATATCAGCACACAATACGCAGGCGTGGAATTATGATTCTGTGCCGGTATTTTTGTACCTTGCGGAGTGCCCTTGGGAGCATTGTACTATTATTGAACTAAAAACATTATCTTTACCTGAAAGATTAATGAATATGACAAAAGAGGAAAAATATCTTGCGCTATTGCCTCGGATTCAGGCTCTTCTTGCCGGGGAGACTGACGAGGTGGCGAGGATGTCGAATATAGTTGCGATGCTTAATAGTGAGTTCGGCTTCTGGTGGACAGGTTTTTACCGTGTGGCGTCATCCGAGGAACTTGTGCTCGGGCCGTTCCAAGGACCTGTGGCATGCATGCGCATCGCAAAGGGCAGGGGAGTGTGCGGCACATCATGGAACGAGGAGCGCACTGTCATTGTCCCCGATGTCGAGCTGTTCCCCGGTCACATAGCCTGCTCAAGCGAGAGCCGCAGCGAGATTGTTGTACCTTGCTGGAAACGTGGCCGGATAGCCGCCGTCCTTGACATCGACAGCAAGGATCTGAACACGTTCGATGAAGTTGACAGAAAGTATCTTGAGGAGGTTACCCCCTTGCTCTACGGCAAGGAAAGAGACATCTGGTTCGCCGCCGGCTGCTTCTGGGGAGCGCAGAAGTTTTTCAAACTCGTGGACGGAGTAGTCTTCACGGAAGTCGGCTTCGCGAACGGTTGGGAAATCGACCCGACCTACAAACAAGTCTATACCGACGAGACCGGTCACGCCGAATGCGTCCACGTCCGCTACGATCCCGAGAAAGTGTCTTTGGAGCGTCTTGTCAATCTATTCCTGAATATGATCGACCCGTTCAGCCTGAACAAACAAGGTGAGGACGAAGGCACAAGGTACCGCACCGGCGTCTATTACGATAACGGTGAGGATAGGGAAGTGATCGAAACTGTGCTTAGGTCCTTTGAGGACCAGGCCGGCCGGAAATCCGCCGTCGAGCTACAGCCCCTCCGCTGTTTCTACAAAGCCGAGGAGTACCACCAAAACTACCTCGACAAGAATCCCGGCGGCTACTGCCACCTTTCCCCGGCAATCTTTGAACTCGCCCGGATGAAGCCTCATGAGTAAGAGGAATTCCGTACCTCAGAAGCCCTGTTTCTGTACCAAAGACAAGTCTATTTGCCTTTCGTACACCAGAGCACCTTCTCCTGTACCATTCCAAACAAGCTTCTATCCCAAAGCAACGGCCTCCACTGACGCCTCTTCGCAGAAAGCCTTGCGAAGTGCATCAAGCGAGGTTGTCCCTTTGTCGAACGCGAACCAGATGAAAGGCGCTCCCTCCGTATGGTACATCTTGCCGATATATTCTCAAAATGAGCCTTTACGAAATCCTTGACTGAAATCAAAATACACTTTTTATTCAATCAAGCCATTCTCTCAGACAATAGAGGAATTCGTCAAACAAAATTTCTATCTTCTCCACGGAAAGATTTATAATAAGCCCGATGGTACTCTGATACCAGCACTTGAGAATGGATATCTGGAGAATGACGGACTCCTGGAGAAGTTACGCAAAGTGTCGCATGTAACAATTTTTCACTAACTTTACAATTCGAAATCAAGCACTATCGGTGTGCACTGTAAGATTGTAATTTGCTTATGAACAAAATATCAATCCGTTTCTTCGACGACCGAGAGGTCCGGGCCATTTGGGATGAGGGGAATTCTAAGTGGTGGTACAGTGTGCTTGACATTGTCGGTGTGCTTAATGCGCAGGATGACTATGCCAAGAACAGGAACTATTGGAAGTATCTGAAGAGCAAGTTGAAGAAGGATGGGGTTGAACTGGTTAGTGACACTAACCAGTTCAAACTGCGAGCGCCAGACGGGAAGATGAGATTGACAGATGTCCTTGATGCATCTGGAGTTATCGAGTTGGCGAAGAATATGCCGAACAACAAGGCCTCGCGATTCATTGAGTGGTTTACTTTCGGTGAAGATACCATCGATGGAAAGAGCAAGGTGAAGGCCTACACCCTGTTCGAGAGTTCCTTACTTGACAGCATTGAGGTCGGAACCGTGAAGGGACTTCAGCAGATTCACGCATATCTGTTTGGTGGATTATATGACTTCGCCGGACAGATCCGTTCAGTGAATATTTCCAAGGGTGGGTTCACATTCGCCCCAGTGGCATTTTTATCGCAAACGTTGCAAAACATTGAGCATATGCCGGAAGAGTCTTTCGATGAGATTGCTGACAAGTATGTGGAGATGAATGTGGCGCATCCATTCCGTGAAGGCAATGGGCGAACAACGAGGATTTGGCTAGACCTGATTCTGAAGAAGCGACTTGGACAGTGCATTGATTGGAGCCAAATTGACAAATATGCTTATCTTTCGGCAATGGAAAAGAGCGTGGCGAATAGCACGGAAATCAAGGGGCTTCTGAAAGATGCACTGACGGATAAGGTGAATGACAGGGAGATGTTCATGAAAGGAATAGATTATTCGTATTATTATGAAGAACGGTAAGAGAATATGAAGAAAAGGTACGCGGCGCGTACCCAATTGACTTAGATGTACATTCGGTCAAGATGTGAAAGAACTGCTATTAACACACCGGTAGAGAAGAATCTGTACGACTACATCACGTCAGCGAATGTTTAACTTTAAATGACATTGAAAATGAAAACGATAAACGTAGTTGCAGCTGTGATATTCAAAGATGGGAAAATCTTCGCCACGCAGCGTGGCTACGGTGCATTCAAGGATGGTTGGGAGTTTCCGGGCGGCAAGGTCGAGGCGGGGGAGAGTCCTGAGGATGCACTTAGAAGGGAGATCAGCGAGGAGCTGGAAACCGAGATCCGAGTCGGCGAACTGATTGACACCATTGAATATGACTACCCGGACTTCCACCTTTCGATGAAGTGCTACGCCTGCACCATTCTTTCCGGTGACCTCCATCTGGTCGAGCACGAGGCCGCCCGTTGGCTCACCGCCGAACAGCTCGGTTCAGTCGAATGGCTGCCTGCTGACATCACCTTGATCCCCAAGATCGCCCGACTGCTGTAAGGTTTGTCATTACGACAGCAGCGGGTAGTAACGGACGTTATAATATTCATTGAGCGGCTGTGAATCTATTCCCGAATCCTTGAGTCGATGATTATCGTCACCGGGCCATCGTTGACAAGGGAGACCTGCATATCCGCGCCGAATACTCCTTTGCCGACCGGCTTGCCGATCGCCGCAGAGACTTCCTCGCAGTACTTCTCGTACAACGGGACTGCCAAATCGTGGCCTGCGGCACGAATGTAGGAAGGGCGGTTCCCTTTCTTGGTGGATGCCGTCAGAGTGAATTGCGACACCGCAAGAACCTCCCCTCCAACATCCACGACACTCCTGTTCATCACGCCATTCTCATCATTGAATATCCTCAGTCCCACAGTCTTGCCCACAAGCCAGCGCATATCCTCTTCCGTATCTCCGGTATCGACTCCGACAAGCACCAGGAGCCCGTTCCCGATCCCGGACACGGTTCTGCCCTCAATGGCAACGCTTGCGCGCGACACCCTTTGAATCACTAATCTCATTATTATACAATATTTTATATTAATGCCTCTATTATGAAAATACAGACAGACGTAGCCAACTTAGCGGCGTGCTACAGCAGCAATATGTAAATCAGCACCGCCGCGGGAACGGGTCCTGAAATATTCATCAGTGGCTGTGAATATTTATCCTCACCCTTGCGAATATATTGACCGTCAGAATTATACAGCGCGGTGGAATATCTGCTGTCGCCTTGGCGTATGTTTTTCCCGTCCCAGCTGAAAAGCACCTTGGCATATTTGCCACGACCGCCACGCAGCTCCACCCCGTTCCAATTGTATAGAATCTCACCGTAGCGGCTGCCACCCCCGCGGATATATTCACCATCGAAATTAATCAAAACCTCTGAATATTTACTGTTCCCCGCCCGCAGGCAACTTCCGTCCCAATTGTACAAGGGCGCCGAGTAAACATCCTTCCCGCGCCTGATGTAAGACTGCGCGTCCGCCACCACGCAAGCAAGTATCATTATGAATATGACAACCGCTATCCGTTTCATATTTAAGCGATTATTCTTGCCGCCTAATTATCGCCTCCACACTGCTCCTTTTCGATCTCATTACGTAGATCCGCCAGAACCTTCCCTTTGAAGCTGAAATATTTCGGACCTTGATAAGCTCCGGAAGTGTTCTGCTTTTCAACAGGAAGAAACGTTCCCGTAAAGGCTGACAAGCTATAAAGCCGCCCGTCATATTCAACCTTGTCATCCGTCGCGACCTTTAATGGAATATTCAGTTCATCGAATATGACCGTGTCTCCTATGTTTATTCCAACCATATGGAATTTAAAATTTGGCCTGGCTATCCGCTTCTTTTTCTCCGCCTCTTCGTTCTTGATGGCGTTGTCCTGTTCCTTATTCTGGGATATTACCGGTTTTCCGTCAACATAGATGGCCAGTTCCGCATCGTCCAGAAGATCGGCCATATCACGCATAATGTCAAGTGCCACAGCGGGAGCGATGTTGAAAAACTCCTGTTCTGGCGGATCCTCAAATCCGTCAGCCTGTCTATCTGCTTGTGAATCTGCTTTTCAACCTTGCTGTATTTGCTGGTGTAAAGCGTGGCGTAAACCTCAAACGGCAGTGGAACCGCAGTGTTGTCCAATTCCTTCGAGCGAACATCCACAGGACGTGAACTCTTGCCGATCTTGACCCAATCCTCACGAAATGAAGGATTTGTCAATATGTAAACATAACCTTTTCCGGATTCCATAATTGTTTTGGATATTTAGTTTTATTCGGTAGCGAATTTAATGATAATCCGATAAATATCCTATGCTTATCTATATGGGTTGACTATAAATGATAAATTTACTCGCCGAAGTTTGAACGGCGAACAGAGGTGGCGCAAAAACATACGATATTGCTCCCGTCGAGGACAATAATGCGTGCGGCGGGAGCATTAAAATGATAAAACGCGGCTTCTGGCGGTTGCGGATTCATTCAGATATAATGTGATTACATACTAACAACAATGGATGTGAACAATATAAATAAATGTCAATATCTCTAATTCTCGGCACTATCAAATTATTTTAGCATATGATGTATTTGCCTGAAAAAGGTTGACTCACAAAAAGAGTCAATCATTATGACACCACACACAGAATTTCAAAAGAAGTACTATCAACAGGTGATAGAGATTCACAAAAGACAGGTTTTAGCCCGCGGAAGATAGCGAAATTGCAGCTTGTCCCGGTAAGCGTGAGGCAAATGTACCACTGGATTGCTATCTTTGAGGCGGAGAACGGGAAAGGAAGCCCGCGAAGAATTATGGAAGCGAAGAAGTCAAAGGAGCAGGAAGAGATGGAGTCCCTGAAGTCGCGGATATCCGAACTGGAGGAGAGCCTCAGGTTGGAGCGTCTGCGCAACCGCCTGAACGAAAAGATCATAGACATAGCGGAGGCTCGTTGGCACATTGAGATAAGAAAAAAAGCTGGCACCAAGCGGTAAGGGACCTGCACGCGGAATCAGCCACCGAATGTCAGGTGGTTGAGCTCTGCGGGCTGCTTGGTGTAAGCAAGCAGGCTTACTATCAGCATGACGAGGACGCGGTCCATGCCAAGGCCGCGCGTGAGGAGTTCGCCATCCAATATATCAGGGAGGTCAGGAAGGAAGATCCCGGCATCGGCGGGAAGAAGCTGTGGTACATGTATCAGAGGGACTTCCGCTTTTGACAGTCCGATAGGCCGCGACCGCTTCTGCCGGATCATCGACGAGCAGGGGCTAAAGGTGCGCCGGAAGATGCGCAAGCCCCGCACGACGGACTCGACACACGGACTCCCGACATACCCCAACCTCATAAAGGATTATATCCCCACCTCGGCGGATCGGCTGTGGGTCAGCGACATAACATACATTGTCATAACGGAGGACGATTACCATTGCCACTTCTGCTACCCGTCGCTGATACTTGACGCATACACCGAGGAGATCATCGGCTGGAGTGTCGGGCCCACGCTTGACACGGACTATCCGATGGAGGCCCTGAGGATGGCGTTGAGACGCATAGAGGGGAAGGATGAGGTCAACCTCATACACCACTCCGACCGTGGCTGCCAATATGCGTGCCGCGAGTATGTGGGGATGCTGCGGAAGCACGGCATCAGGGTCAGCATGACCGAGTCGGGAGATCCGAAGGACAACGCCCAGGCGGAACGCATCAACAACACGATGAAGAACGAGCTGCTCAAGGGGAAGGTGTTCAGGAACATCAACGAGGTCGTGGCGGCGGTCGCCCGGGCCGTGGACTTCTACAACAACCGGAGGCCGCATATGAGCATCGGAATGAAGACCCCGTCCGAAGCGTCGGGGGCGGCAGGAGACAGGGATATGATGTGGACAAGTTACAGGCATATGGCAATAAAATCCAGAAATAACTTGGAAATCCCTGAAAACTCTTTACCTTTGAAGACCTGTCAGGGGTCTCCTTCCGGCCTACGGCCTCCAGTCAACCCCTGACAGGTATAACAACGCAAAGTCAACTTATATAAGTGATATTCTATAAACACGAGTCAACCTAAATCAGGACAATACATGAGTTCTCTTATTATTAATCTCGATGGAATTTGATATTCGGCTATTTCCCGATGCACAACGCTTAATCATCTGAGAGTCAATATGAAGCTTTTTTGGGCCCTATTTTGGGCGCCGAAGTCGCACAAAAACGCGCACCATTTCCGGCGGTCGTCACCAGAACTGAGATGGGCAATGCAAATATATGCATATTATGTGCTGTCAAGAAAGTTGAGCGACGTGTACGTGTTCACAAGGTCTTTAACTGCCTGCCTTACTTCCTTTTCGATATTATTAGCGCTTCCTCCTTGTTTTTGGAAAAGCGGAAATTTGTCCATAAATTGCGTTGGAAAAAAGGATGTGGTATGCTTAATAGAAAGATAGACAGCTATTTAAAAGATTATTACCAAAAATCTTCTAATGCATTACTGATAACGGGTGCACGTCAAGTCGGAAAGACCTATTCCATCCGCGAGTTCGGCAAGACTTTCAAGAGTTTCATCGAGATCAACTTCATCGAGAATCCCGATGTCGTTGGATTGTTCAAGGATGCTAAGGGAAGCGCCGACATACTGATGCGTTTGTCGACCATCACGAATGTGCCAATGATAAAAGGGGACACGCTGATATTCTTTGACGAGGTTCAGGAGTGTCCGGATATTGTGACCGCCATCAAGTTTCTGGTGGATGAAGGCTCATATCGCTATATTTTGAGTGGCTCTCTGCGCGGTGTGGAATTGAAAGATATCCGTTCAGTCCCTGTCGGCTATATGGGCGTGAAGGAGATGTTTCCGTTGGATTTCGAAGAGTTCATTGCTTGTGTGGGAATCAATGAAAATGTTATTTCCACGCTAAAAGATGCCTGGACGAAAAGGATTCCGGTCGATGGATTCATCCATAACAAGATGATGGAACTGTTCCGGCTCTACCTGATTGTAGGGGGTATGCCGGCAGCGGTCAGCAAGTATCTTGAAAGTAATAACTTGCGGGATGTGTTGGCGGTACAGCAAGAGATTATTCAACTTTATAAGAAGGATATAGCCAAGTACGATCCGGATAATAAATTGTATATCGAGGAGATATTCAACCTAATTCCGCCGGAACTCAATGCCAAGAACAAGCGTTTTATCCTCAAGCGCCTCAACGAGAATGCTAAGTATGAACGCTATGAGAACAGCTTTCTCTGGCTGAAGCATGCTGGTGTTGCCATACCAGTGTATAATGTAGAGGAGCCCAAGGTCCCTCTGCTGCTGTCTCGCTCCCGCAACCTTCTCAAGCTCTTCCTCAGCGACATTGGTCTACTGGCAGCCCAATATGCCAACGGCATCCAGATGCGGATTATCAAGGGCGATAAGGACATCAACTTCGGTTCTATCTATGAGAATGTGGTGGCGCAGGAACTTGTCGCACACGGTCTGGAGCCCTATTACTACAACAGCAAGAAGAGGGGAGAGCTGGACTTCGTCATAGAGCATGTGGGCAGGATTCTTCCGATCGAGGTTAAGTCCGGGAAGGATTATACCTACCATCGTGCCCTCTCCAACATTATGGATTGCGATGAGTATGATATCCAGGAATCACTGGTGTTGAACAATGACAATCTATCAGTTGATGGTCGAATTACTTATGTGCCGGTCTATATGGTGATGTTCTTGGATAAAGGTGCGGCGGCACCGATAGAATACAAAGTACCTATGTTTGATATCCAAATAAAATCGGAGTGAGCTTTTTCAAAGCTCATGAGGAACGCTCATCGGGGCCCGCTGCCCCGACCGCTGGGGCTAGCCCCGCGAAGTTTTTCATGAGTCTATAAAGAAAGCTACCGGAATTTTGGTTAAATTGAAAAAAAGAGAACAAACAAAACCAAGATACCAGTAGCTTATGGAAGCACAAAGAAAAGCATTATCCTTCAAAGGACAAAACATTTACATCGGAATCGATGTGCATTTGAAGAGCTGGTCGGTGACATTGATGTCGGAGGCCACGCAGCTGAAGAGGTTCAGCCAGAGTCCGGATCCGGACGCGCTGTATGCGCATCTGGTGAGGAACTACCCGGAGGCGGAGTATCACTCCGTGTACGAGGCTGGTTTCTGCGGGTTCTGGATACACTATAGGCTCGTCGGGCTGGGGATACACAACATTGTTGTCAACCCAGCGGATGTCCCGACGACGACCAGCGAGAAGCTGAGGAAGACGGACGCGGTGGACAGCGCCAAACTCGCCAGGAGTCTCCGCGCCGGAGAGCTGAAAGGGATATACGTCCCCGGAAGCGAGTCGCTGGAGACACGTTCTTTGATAAGATTGAGAGACTCGATCACGAAGGACCAGACGCGGCTGAAGAACCGCATCAAGTCCCATCTGCGGTATCTCGGGATAGAGATACCGGAGGAGTTCTCTGGTCCGGGCCGCTGCTGGAACAGGTGCTTTGTCGTCTGGCTGAAGGGAGCGGAGACGGGCACCGCCTACGGACGGCAGACTCTCGACTTCCTCGTCAGGCAGTACGAGGCGCTGAGAGGCCAGAGGCTGGAGATGTTGCGCGCGGTCAGGGCATTGTCCAGGACGGAGCGGTTCGAGAAGCCCCTTGAGAACCTGATGACAGTGCCGGGCATCGGCCAGCTGACAGGCATGTCCCTCCTCTCCGAGATTGACGACATAAGGCGCTTCAAGAGCGCGGACCAGCTCGCGGCCTTCATCGGGATGATACCGATGTGCCACTCAAGCGGTGAGCGCGAGGGCGTCGGCGACATAACCGTCCGCAGGAGCGCAAGGCTCAGGTCCGTCCTTGTCGAAGCCTCATGGGTGGCGGTAAGGCAAGACCCCGCCTTGTCCATGGCGTATGGCAACTACTGCAAGAGGATGGCGCCGGGCAAGGCGATCATAAAGATCGCCAGGAAGCTTGTCAACCGCATCTACTTCGTGATGAAACGCAACCAGCCGTATGTCAAATGCGTGGTTGCATAGGAATATATCCTGTCCGGTGAACAGACTTTTCAAGGGAAGAATACTGCTATATCATTGCGGCTTTGAAGTCCGCTCATAAAAAGTTTGTACTTCCCACCTTTGTAAACTAATGCAGATACTTGCGGCACCGCAAGCCGGATGTCCGCTATGGAAAGTCTGTTTACCGAAGGATATTCATCGAGCCTCTGAGTCGCGACCATCTTTGATGGCCGTCAGGACGATATCGCTTGCACGCAAACGGCAAGGCCACTTGCCGACTACATAAAATATTGATTATTAAAAATATAAAGGTTAAACCAAAATTATCAAGTCCAATTTTATTTGGATATTAACTGGAAAGTTGATATAGGTGATTTACCGAATGGGGATGTCTAACGGGGTGTTCATTTTCAACGGAAAACATCCCCGTTGAATAATAAGAGTTTTATAAGTATATGACAAAAATTTGAAAACATTGATTCGATAGCGGTTGGTGTGGTTCACAAGGCACTGGAAGATGTTGTCCAGTCCGTACCTGAACAGGCTTACAGCCCTCCGCTTGTCTTCAGACCTCTAAAGCAATTATGAGAAGCTACACATAATTGCTTTAGAGACGGGAAGCACTATGCCGCTCTGAATGACTGCCAGTCAACCGATCTCAGAAAACTTGAGTTCCACAGGAACGCATCCTTCGCGAGCGTCAACATTGCCAAGGTCGCATGTAAGGAACTGGGAATACCATTCTCAATATCCTCTTGCAAGTCGATTATCCATAACGCCTATATGCTCAACAGATTTATTTGCGTGTCCGGTCTGCGACCGAACCCACAAGTATTGACAAACTTTTCAAAGAACTGGTTTTATTTACTGCCAGGGCCGCTTAGGCCCTGGAAAAATTAACGAACCATTGCGATATAGAGGAATGTCGTTATTCTCTTCCTTTTCTTAACTGATTCATTTGACTATTTCAAGTTCAAGAATTATCGAATCATATTAATGATCTTACTGAAAAATATTTGTAACTTTACGCCATAAAGGGTATTATCGCCCTTAATTATGGATATGTCGGATTTGGTCAAACAGAGATTAACTGCAATCGACTTCTTCTGTGGAGGGGGCGGTATGACTTGCGGCCTCCGTCAGGCAGGGATTAAAGTCGTTGCCGGTGTTGATTTTGATCCTGCAGTCGGTCTGACATATGAATATAACAATCCTGGGAGCAAGTTCATTCACTCCGATATCAATCTCCTACCTGAGGACTATTTTGAAAAGAATCTCGGTGTAAAGAGAAATGATGATAATCTCATTATGGTCGGATGCAGTCCCTGCCAGTTTTACAGTATCATCAATACCGATAGGACAAAGTCTTTAAAAACCAAAGACTTACTGATGAGTTTTGCGAAATTCATTGATTATTATAAACCTGGATTCGTTTTGGTGGAAAACGTTCCTGGAATTGTGACAAATAAGGACTCGATACTCCCCGAATTTTTAAATAAGCTTGTATCTCTTGGTTATGGCGCCTCAATAGATGATATTGTCCGCGACGTCATTGATCTCAGTTACTATGGAGTTCCACAGAGTCGACGCCGCTTTTCTCTTGTTGCAACAAGATTGCCCGGTGTTAAGGTAAAACTTCCAGAACCGGAGAAGACACAAAGAAGATTGAGTTCATGCATTGGCACTGCACATGGCTTCCCTTCAATTGAGGCTGGTCATAAAGATGATACCGATTTCAATCATTCTTGCGCGGGATTGAGCGAGATTGGCATGCTCAGGATGGCCAAGACCAAGAAAAACGGAGGTAGTAGATTAGACTGGGCAAATGACCATAAGCTGCAACTTCCTTGCTATGAGGGGAAAGATGAAAGCTTCACCGACAATTATGGAAGAATGTCTTGGGATAAGCCGGCTCCAACGATAACGACCAAGTTTCTCAATATTTCGAACGGACGTTTCGGTCATCCAGATGAAGACCGCGCAATTTCTGTCCGAGAAGGAGCTGCTATTCAAACATTCCCAAACACTTATGTATTCAAGACCACAAGTTTGGGGAATGCGGCCAAAATTATTGGGAATGCCGTTCCTTGTGAGTATGCTCGCAGATTAGGTGAGACAATTAAAGATATTATTAGCTGATTACATGAATCCCGACAACAAATTGACAATGAGTTTTGATCCCCACACTATTGAACACTTGGGGATTCAGATGTATTCAGTTTTGCCAAATGCTATTGCGGAACTGGTAGCCAATGCATATGACGCAGAAGCCTCAATAGTTAATATCAAATTGACTGATATAGATGGAATTAAGAGCATTTCTGTCATTGACGACGGCCTGGGGATGGCGTTTGATGAAATTAACAATGCATTTCTGAGAATCGGGCGTAAAAGAAGGGCTGATGACAATGGCATGAGTCAGAATAACAAACGCAAAGTAACGGGCAGGAAAGGACTCGGTAAATTGGCTTTTTTTGGAATAGGCGATATCATCAAGGTTTCAACAAAAAAAGAAGGTCATGCTGTTTCTTTCACTTTGAGTTGGCCTGAAATCATGTCTTGCGAAACTTCCAATTATGAGCCGAAATATGAAATTCAGGATTGTGGACCTGATGAACACGGAACATCCATAGAGCTTAGGGACCTTAAACGAAAATCTGGTTTTAATACAAATGATTTAGCCGTTAGTTTATCGAAACTGTTCAATTTCTTCGATGATAAGTTCAAGGTCTACATTACACTCAATGATGGTGATCCAATACATATTGACAATAAACTCAAGTACGAAAATCTTGACAAGCAGATTGAATGGCTATTCCCAGAAGGGCAGGACGTTAAGTCGGATTATTTTTCGGATAAAAAAATAACCGGCAAGATTATTTCATCAGAAAAGCCGCTTAAACCTGGTTTGCGGGGAATTACATTGTATGCGCACGGGAGGTTGGTCAATGCTCCAGAGTTCTTTGGCGTTGGAGAATCTAGTCACGGGTATTCTTATATTACCGGATGGCTTGACGTTGATTTCGTTGATGAGCTTGCCGATGACGTTATTTCTACGGACAGGCAGTCTCTTAATTGGGATTTGGAAGTTACAACTCAACTGCGAAATGAACTACAGATTGTTTTGAGATCCATAGAACGTAACTGGAGAGAAAAACGAAAAGGAGAAAATCAAAAGAAGGTCTCCGAGAAAACCAAAATCAATGTCAAAGATTGGTATGACAAGCTCCCCAATGATGTCAGGCCGGAGGTCGAAAAAATAGTTACATCTGTGATTGAAGATTCTGAGATGGTTGACGAAAAGCAAAGTGAACTCGTATCTTCTCTTCATTCGCTTATCCCCGAATATGCAAAATACCATTGGAGACACATTCACGAATCGGTACGTGATGCCTCTTTTAATGACTATCAGAATGCTGATTACTATCGTTCCGTGGTCGAATCCATAAAAAGATATGAGTCAAATGTGCAGAGTAAATCTGGACGAACAGATGATGGTCAAACTCTAATGAATAACGCCTTCGGTACTGGCCACCCACTTTTAGTCGCTGAAAACTATAAAAAAACCGATGGGGGAGAGTTTTCTGATTCCACCAAAGATAATATTGAAGAAGGACAAAAGTTCCTTTCTGCCGGACTTATGAGAGGGGTTAGGAATCCACTGGCTCATGAAGAAATCACTCAATTAAAAGAAACGGGTTTATTTTCGGAAGATGATTGTTTGGATGTCTTAAGTCTATTGTCTCATTTGTTCCGTAGACTTGACAACGCAGTCAAAGTCAAATGAAACCTCTTTTCATCCTCGGCAACGGCTTTGACCGCGCACACGATCTAAAGACGTCCTATTGGCATTTCAAAAAATGGCTCATGACTCATGGGCGCTTGGATGTTATTGCAGAGCTGCAATCACTTTTCCCGGCGCAGCAGGATGGCGAGTTCTTACTATGGTCCCAATTTGAGAAGGCATTGACTCTGTATGATAAGGCTGCTGTTGAAGGGTGGGCTTGGGACAGTTTGTATCTCGCAATTGAAGAAGAAGACGGAAAAGAAACCGTAACGTCAGGGGGCATCCTTGACACGTCCATCTCTGATATTGTCAGGAATTGTTTTTCTGCTTGGGTAAATGATATCGAGATCAATGGAATGCGCATATTTGATCTCGACTGTTCTGTAAAATTCATTACATTCAACTATACGGAAACTCTAGAGCGCCTGTATTCCATCCCGGCAGACAGGATTCTGCATATTCACGGAAAAGCACACTTGGACTATAGAATTGTAGTAGGGTACCGAACGACGGTTGACCCTCTTTCGGGCTCTTTTGTTAACAACAATTTCAAGGAGAACAATAACGTTATACAAAACCTTGTTGATTTAGATGATCTGTACAAGCCCTCCGAAGCAATTATAGAGCAGACCTCAGTGTTTTTCAATTCATTGAAAGGCATTGATTCCGTAATTGTTATAGGCCACTCTTGTAGTGATGTTGATAAACTGTATTTCGAAGCAATTGCTGCAAATGTGCGGCCTGATGCTAAGTGGTTATTCTGTTTCTTTGATGAGCGGAACGACAGGGTCAACATGGAGCAGTTGATCGCTTCCATTCCGCTTGACCGGAATCGGGTTTGTTTTAAGAGGACTGAAGAGTATATCCGAAGCCAATGTGGCACCGTTAATGGATGCGGTTAAAATGGACATCAGGATCGACTAAATTCCCGATGACGTTGAGGCTTACGATGGCATTTTGATAGCGTCGGAATCTATGCGCCCCCACAGCGCAATGAAATGTACCACCTATAGCACTACAGGATGGATAGTTGAACCCGTGAGCCTGACTCACGGTTGGAGAGAGACTGTATCCTGACCTGTTTTTATATATAATGCAGATTTCCATCAGTTGGTGCTTTTGATGGGAATGATGGATTGAAGGAATGTCGTGTTTATGCGTATAACAATTGCAAGCATTATGGCGAACATTTATGTTGCCTCCAGCTGGAGGAATCAGTATTATCCCGAGGTGGTAAAACGCCTCAAGGATGAAGGTCACGATGTCTTTGACTTCTGGAACCCTCCCCACGGTGGTGGAGGTTTCCTCTGGACCGACGTGGACGAAAACGCCATAAATTGGACCTTCAAGGAGTATGAGAAGGGATTGCACCATCCGCTTGCCGAGCGTCAATTTGAGGCGGATTTGGTGGCCTTGCAGAGTTCATCGGTCTGCGTTCTCGTTCTCCCTTGCGGTCGGAGCGCTCACACCGCGGCCGGATGGATGGCAGGTATAGGCAAGCGCGTTATCGTCTATATCACTGAAATGCAGGAGCCGGAGTTGATATACAAGTTGTTCGATGAGGTCGTGGACAATCTCGATGACCTGGTGAAGTGCTTTTGGTATGAGGGGGAGGTTAAAGACTAGCCCCTCTTGACAATAGGGCAATTTCCACATTGCTGGTTTTTTCCCTATATTTGTAACCAGCAAAAGTCCCATACTATGAACATAATAGAAGATATTCGCAAGAATGTCGTTTCTGATTTGTTTGCAACAGCAGCTATTCAGAATTGTTGGCCTATTTGGCTTAACCGAGTAAGAGAGATTATTGGCCCCCAGCCTACAGCGCAATCTGTACTCCGAATTGGAGACCATTTGTCCGAAATATTTAAAACTAACGAATCGCGGCGGAAGAAATCAAGGAGCCCTTACAACTGGAGGAACAGCTTGGAATCCCTAATTAACGTGAGTTCGACGAATTACAACTAAAAGAGTGACAATTGAATAACTCCATTCTCATACGGCGAGACGCATTCCACATCAATCATCGGCTTTTTCGGGAAGAACGAGTAGGCTGCCAGACCTGCCATCAGGTTGACCGTAAAGCCAACGACGGATCGGTGTCTGGAGTGCTCAATCTGAGCCATGTTTTTCAGTTCGTCGTTGATGGTCTCAATGAGCGCTCTCTTCCGGAGGAGAATGCGGTCTCCAATGGTCATGATTTGTCCCTTCATGTTACTCTTCAGCTTTGTAATCAATTGAATACCATCAATAAAAAGCCTGGAAAAGAGTTCTTTGCAAATGTACCCCTTGTCTCCGACAAGTCTACCGAAGATCTGCTCAATGAAGGACTTGTTCCGGAGCGGCTCCCTGTCATCTACATTGCCAGGCGTGACCATGAAGTTCAGGAGGTCTCCCTTTTTGTTGCAAATGAGGTGCAGTTTGAAGCCATAGAACCATCCCATCGAGCACCGGCCCCGCTGGGCAAGTCCCTTGAAAACCTTGTGGAGATGGATGCGTTGGTTCTTGCAGACGCGCAAAGCCGTACTGTCGACAAAGCTGATCCCCGTGCAGCTGCCCAGGCAGCACTTCTTGACGAACAGGATGAAAGGTACAGCAACCTTTCGCTCCAGTTCAACGAAGCGATTATAGGAGACGGTGTGAGGAAACAGGTCGGTCATATTCTTGTAAACTTCATTCAAGTAAAAGTGTTTCAAACATTTATAGCCCATCAGATGAAACAGTGTCATGATGGTTATCACCTCGGCATCGGACAGCGTGCTGTCACGGTGGCACTTCCTTTTAGACTTGTCCCGCTTGGGAGCGAGTCCGTTAATCTTGATAAATCTGGCATAAATGTGGCAGAAGTCATCCGCCATACAGAAAATTTCCGTAATTTTGTCTCTGGCGATCGTCATAGCGAAAGTGTTTGTAATAGTTTATTTGTTCTAACAAATTTACAAAAACTTTCGCTATTTTTCTAATAATCAATTAGTTAATTTTCATCGAACTCACGTTAATTACATGGTACATCAATTTATGCACGGCGCAGTCCCGCGAGGTGGCAATCAAGAAAACCTCTTCCTTACCATCTCCGGTATATGCTGTACAACCAGCCCACCGACATGCGAAAGAGTTATCACACCCTCAGCGGCATCGTGTCCAATGTACTTGGATGTGATCCTTGCAACGGAGATGTCTATATCTTCATGAACCGTTCCCGGAATCGAATCAAACTGCTTCACTGGGAGCCGGGAGGCGGCGGTCATTGAGCCGGTACCGGTATCCCTTGTTCCACAATGCGTGCCTGACAGCCCGCTCCGGGCTTGTGTTCCTGGAACGGATGCGGGACATGTTGTAAGACCGCTGGGCAGGGGTCAATGTGTCAGACATGTCCTTTGTCCTTTTTCTAAAGGGTTGTCACTTTGAAGCCTTCGGCTTTTGCGAGCTTGACGATGCCGTGCATTCCGTCTATGGACCACTGGGTGTTGACGTAGAACTTGATTCCGTCGGCGGATGTAAGTGTGCCGTCGGCTTGCCCTACGCTATAACGCTTGTCCTTATACTTGTTATCCCAGGCGGCGTGTTTTTCCTCCGAGCAGAGAAGGCCTAAGAACTTGTATCCTTTAGAACAGAGACTGATAGGGAAGACTTTCTCGAGTTCCTCAAAGGTTTTCTCCGGATGTTTGGCAACATAAGCTTTCACAACATCGAGGACAAACTGGCTCTTTGAGGTTGCAGGGTTGCCATTGAGGGAATACTGGGTGCGGTCCTGGTTGTTGTTCCTGCCAGTCTTTGTCGTGGCATTTCCACCATCGGCGGCAGCATTCGGCTCTTCGTCTTCTTCGGGAAGGTATGAAGACCAAATTCCGATAGCCTTTCCGGCAATCCAGTCAGCACGCTCAGAAATAGTGGCCTCGTTCCATTCCGGCTTTGTTACCACATCGGCGAGGGTCTCGATGTCGGAGGCGTAGAAGACAATGCCTTGGTTGCGGCCGTTACCTGCCTTCTTGGTGGCCCATGAGGCGTTGCTGATGGATGTGTTGAGTTTCTGCGGGAGCATGGCAAGGTTGCCGAGGCAATAGATGGCGTCTTCACGGTCTTCTTCGGTGACACCTTCGGGGATGGGCCAGTTCTCTTTCCAACTTCTCGGCATCAGGTGTTCGAGGCTATAACGCTCGAAGGGGTAGAGTTTTGTTGCGTGTGGCTTGCCTTCACGAATGGCGGTTTCCAGCAGATAGAGGATGGCCAGCGCCTTCTTGTTTGGATAGGACTTATCGTGGCAGGACTTGATGACTTTCTTGTCGCGGGGAAGTGCAAGGGCCTGGGAATCGTCCTTGTTCTCGATGTAATCCTTCAATGCCTCCAGCGTCGTGACCTGGTTGAGAATCAGGTTCTCGGCGAAGAGGTCGCTGAAATTCTTGTTGTCGCTCTTGCAGATTTGACGGCGGAGGATGTAGGATTCAATGTAACCGAACATCGCATTGCGCTCGGCAACATCGGGGACATTCTTAAGCAGATATAGGACGTAAGGAACGATGGTCGTATATTCGAGAACGAAGATCAGGAAGTTCATCCGCTCGATGCCCGGCGTCCCCGGTATCTCTCCAGCAGCAATATCCGGATTGATATTGTCGTGATATAACAACGCATACTCAAGTATGTCGTAAATCATAGTCTTTTTGTCCAAATTATAGGTGCTGATAAGGTCCTTATAATTGTTGAACAGACCTTCGGAACGGCGGTAGCGCATTTTGTGATCTGCACTGACCTTGATGGCTGGATCTTGAATTTTAATGTTGAGATAGGCGGCGAAAAAGAAGTCTATGTTGGGGCGCTTGAGGCGACCGGAAACAACTTCTGCATCCCAGTAGTTGGCCATCTCGCGGTCTTTCTCAAAGATGGGAGCCCAGAGTTCTTCGTACTCCTCGCGTGTGCTTTCCGTAAAGAAGTAGTTCTTCAGCAGTTCGCCGGTGGTGAGCCGGACACCGAGAGAGTTGATGGTGTCGAAAATGACTTGTTCGTCTTCGCCCTGCTGCAGAGAAATGCCGATGAAGATGACGTGGTTCAGCAGGATGTCGACATCAATCTTGTCGGGATTGATATTCTCCTGGAAATAGTTGTATGCGCGGGTTATGTTGCTTTCAACGGAGGGGGTGTATGGTGCGTCTTCCTGCAGAGCTATGATAGCCTCGAAGTCCTTTCGGTCATTGATACTATGGCGTATGGCAATCTTATGCTTCTTCTCCTTGCGGTCCCAAACCATGAATTTGTCTTCGAACGTTTTGGGGTCGTCCGTCTTCAGGCAAAGAGCCTTGAAGAAGAGCGAATGTGGTGAAACGCTGCTGGCCGTCAATGATGCTTTGGATGTCGAAAGGGGAGATGCCGGTCGGCTGCTGCTTGAGGATAATCGAGCCGAGGAAATAATCCTTGTTTGTGCTCGTGATGTACTCCATGTCGGAGATGAAGCGTGCCCACTGCTCTTCCTTCCAGACGTAACTGCGCTGGTAATAAGGCACTTCAAGAACACGATTACCGTTCAGAATATCTGCGAGTTGTTTTTTGCCTGCATCCATATGAGTGAGGTTATTGTTTCTAATTCAGTATTACGCCTCCAGCTTGATTGGCGTGTCTATGCTGCCGCCGGAGATTGAAGTGACAATGTTGTCCCTTACGTCCTGTAGGTCGTCTTTGCCGGCGCGGGTTTCGCGTTCGAAGGCGATAAGGAGGGATTTGGAATCGTCATCAACCTTGTAGATTTTGCCGCGGAGGCGGTTGTAGTGATAGTTGATGAAGGGGATTTCGCCGACTTTGGTGTTGCCGGAGTAGAGGGGGATGGGCTCCGGAACCACTTCGAAGAAGACGTAGAGTTTGTTCAGGAGAGCAATCATGTCTTCGCGGATGGTGGTGCGGAGGGTGGAGGTCCAGCAGTCTTCGTAGGCGCCGTATGCTGCGATGAGGAAGATGAGGTTGATATTGTATTCGCGTAGCAGGAGGGTGTCGCGGTCGAACAGACGGTCCTCAAAGTGCTTGTTGGGCTTGGGAAGCCAGTCCGTGGGGACGAAAGACGGCGTGGTGAAGTCGAGGTTGCCGACTTCTATCCTCGGGCTGATGAAGAAGTTCGGCGTGATATTGTAGCCGTCGGTTTCATCGTCGCGGTAGCGGATGGCATTGGGGTTCTTCTTGTGCTTAAGATAGAACTGGTCGATGTTGTACTGGATAGCGTTGCGGGCGTAGGTAAACTGCTTGTAGAGTGAGACGCCTTCCGGGTGCGAGCCGTCATGGTAGTATTTGCTGTCGCCGATGTAGTAGATGTTGTACTGCTTACCGATGAGGGACTTGTCCAGGTAGATATGGTCCACCAGTTTGCCGTCCTTCTGGTTCTTGAGGTCGGCGAGCTTGCCGGCATCTCCTATGAGGTGATCCACCATCTTCTCGAAGACCTTTTCAAAGTCGGTGACGACAAGGGCTTCCTTGATGGGCGACTTGTCGTCACGGCTGGTGTTGAAGGTGAAGAATGCGTCCAGCAGGTACCAGAGGTTCTTGAGGTCGTCGCGGAAGTATTTTCCCTTCATATCGCGCATCTTGCGCTTACCGACGCCGGTGTCCAGGTAGCGCTGGATCTCGGACGGGGACTTGAGGTCGTAAGGTATATCGCCCAGAACGATGGGGAAATGGAACTTGTCGCGGAGGTATTTGAGCACCGAGTAGTAGAGGACGATGAGTTCCTCGTCGATGTTCACGGCCTTGTCTTTGATGCGCAGGTCGAGATAGTAGGGCTTACCATCCTTGATGAACGGGTGCTGCTGGATGGTCTTGTGCCAGTCCACTGCAGCGCGGCCGGAGTTGTTTATCTTATTGATCTGCGTGAAGAGGTTGCGGTGGTCGGACAAGTAGTCGATCAAGCGGACTGCCGTGCTCAGGAAGTCACGGTCGCGCGAGTTGTTGTCCGGGGTGATGTAGTTCAGATCCTCCAGGCTATCTTCGTCGTTCTCCTTGATGCAGTCCTCGCGGTAGCGCGTCATGGCACGGAAGAGCCATAGGCTCAGCTCGGGGAGGAAGGTTTCATGTCCCTGGGCAGTAAGGATGTTGTCGGGGTCTTCTGTGTCGATGATGCCTTCAGGAGCAATGCCGGGCATACCCAGCAGCGTCAACTTGCCTTCCGGGGCTGACTGGTCAATCTGCAGGAAGGACTTCGGCAGCAGGAACAACGGACCGCTATAGTCCTTTCCGGTCACAAAGAGATAACCGATGTGCTCGACATACCGTCCCTTGTCCCCGTATTTCACGGGAACAATCAGGTTGCAGGTCTCCTTGTCAGTGAGACAAGGAACTATCGCGTCCTGGGGGTACTGGTATCCTTCGAAATAGATGCGCATCTGGAAAAGACTATATTTACTTTATAGGACTGAGTTCCAAACACTTCTGGAGAAATCCCTCCAGCAGGTCGGAAGGCTCAGTGTAGTCTTTTGTCTTCCTCGTTGTACCGTCCTTTTCCGAACAGCTCTGCAAAAGTGAAGACATCCTTTTTGTCGTCTCCGGCTTCGCTCCTCATGAAATATAAGGGTGAAATACGGCTGGCGGAGTACAAGTCCTTGCAGACATCATTCCAAATGTAGAACATGACTTTGTTCTTGAAATCTTCTTCGGACACGTGGTCTTTGATGAAGAATTCGCCCATCTGCTTATCCTCACTGTCAGTTGCTTTCCTAATAAGCTGGTTCACCTTGCCCAAGAAGTTAACCCACATATAGACCTTGCCTTTCACTTTGAAGGTGAATTTCTTTGCCACGTCGTGGTCAAGCTTGATGGGAACATATTCCATCGCCCAGCGACGCTTGAATGCAGAGTCCATAGGGAAAAGACTCTGGTCGGAAGTATTCATCGTAGCATAGATGTTCAGGTTCTCAGGGAGAACCAACTTATTGCTCTCGAGGCCTTCCTTCTTCAGGTATTTGCGGAGTTCAGCATCCGGGATAATTGAGAATTCAGAGCGGCCATCCTTGCGGTCAAGGAGCTGGAACAAATCTCCGAAGATCTGGGCACAGTTGCCACGGTTTATCTCTTCGATGATGAGATAAACTTGCTTTTCCTCCTTGATTAGGCTTGCATCTGCGAGAGACTTCCAAGCACGCACATAGGCATTGGTGAACACCTGGGGGACAAACTCATAAGCAAGTTCCTCTTTGCCGGTTTCTTTGCCAGTGGCATCCACCTCCGGAATCATTACCGGTTTGTATGACCCTACGAACGTTGAGTAGTCATAATCCGGATGGAATGTTGTTCTAAAGATGTTGCTGGTAATCTTTGACTTATCAGGGAATGCGTCAACATCACCTATCTTGTCTCCCTTGTCATCGAAATAAACGATATACTCGCCATTTTCGCCTTCGACACCATCCTTGATTATGCGCGATTTCCCGGTTCCGGGGCAGCCGTAAAGGATCTTCTGGATAGTTTTACCAGCTCCGGGCGCTGCAGCGGTACCACTTGTCGAAGAGGGCAAATAAACTCTGGACAGCCTTGACAAAATGCTGAGAAACACTTTTCACTGATAGTGAAGAAGGTCTTCTCATATACGTTGGGCTGCAGTTCGGGCAAGGAACTGAAATCGTAGGCGACACCTTCTGAAGACTCAAGTTTTTTCTTGAGCACCAGTTCGTTCCCGTCAGATGATACGACTTCAAAGAGATAACGAACCTCATTTGTCGGTTCCGATACGTTGCCAAGTATTAAATCCCCAGGCTGCGCGATGATTTCACTCGACGCATCCAGACTGAATGTAAAACCACTGGCGGAGTTACAAAGAGTAAGTGATTCAATCAGTGAATCAATCTTCAGTACGTGATAAGCTGCCATATATCTTAGTCTTGTTTTATTCTGTATTCCTTGGCCTGTCCGAACTCGCGGATGGTGTTAGTATCCATATCGAGAATGACATAGCTGTCGCGGTTTATGTCGGTAAGCTTTTGGCCGGATGCCAATGTGGCCTCGTAGAAATCGAACTCGTCCGGCGAGTCATTTCTTTTCTTTCCTCGCTTCTTGAAAGTTAGCGTCAATTCAATGGCAAGCCCGTTGTATGTAAGGTTAATGGCCCGCCCCAGTAGACTGGCACCGACATCGTTGCGTTCGATTACGTAGTTGCCCTTGATCCTCTGTAGAAGGACAATATTATTGAAGTTTCGATGTCTAATGTAGTACTTTGTATTGCCGTCAATCGTCAGTTTTTCAAGACAGATCGTGTCGCCGGCATGTATGCCTTTATCCCGGCAGAAGACGCCAAGCATATAGATGCGCTGTTCGTTCGTCCCGGTTATCTCAAACCTAAGGTTGTAACTCCTCTGCGTTGTCGGATCTATGGCATCGAAGAACATTCTTCTACCTGAAGTCAGGCCAAAGAAATCTGATGCGTCCAGACCGCGAGGCACCAAGATGTAACTGTCATTGGTGTTGCTCTCGCCGGTCTCAGTCGCATTCAGAGACTTTATGTACATTCGTGAATCAATCATATGTATTTCTTCAATATGGTTGCAATCTGTTTTGCCATAAGCACCGGAACCGCATTTCCTATCTGCATATACGTCTTCAGATACGCTCCGATGAACAGATAGTCATCCGGGAATGACTGCACCCTGGCAGCTTCCCTCGGCGTGATAGTCCGGACCTGGGTGGGGTGTATGTGTGATAGGCAGTCCATCCTCAAATGGGCAGTAATCGTTCTGCAGGGCTTATCAGCGATCAATCTATAATACTTGTCCTTGAAGATGTCCTTGCGGCGCTCATAAGGCATAATGCCGACAATGCTTGCGCTTGTTCCATCTTCGCCTTGCTGCAAGCGACTGAAAATCTCGAAATTGGTCGGGCTTGCATATCGGGCTTTATGGTTGAAGACAAAAGGAATATCCCTATTGCTGTTGATCAGACGAAGGTACGCGTTCTCGTTACCAGAATACTGATTGACATCTATCTTTTTGCCTGTTTTCTCATCGTCAATGTCAGTCAGGTGCTTTATCCTGGGGGACTCAAGCGGCTTGATACCCTCTAAGGCAGCAGACAGATTGAAAACATGATTCTTTTCTGTACTCTTTTCAATTTCCGCGTAGATGTCCTCTGGGCGGATGGAATACTGCTCTGCGACATCATTACGGATAGCCACATATATCAGACGCACACGGGTCTGGGCTACATTGAAGTTCTCAGAGTTGAGCAGCTTGTATGCAGCAAGGTAGTGGTAGGTTTTGCCGTTTTTCTGGGCCCTGATGTTGTGATAGTCTTCAACTACCTGGTTGGCGTATGGGAGCATACCACGTACATTCTCCATCACAACCAGTTTAGGGCAAATCTTCTCGACAGCCTTGACGAAGTATTTGTAAAGCTCATTCCTCGGGTCGTCGATAATACGCTGCTGGTTGGCTGAGCTGAATCCTTGGCAAGGAGGGCCTCCGACAACCATGTCAACCGGTTGTTTGATATATTCTTCCAGATTGTTGATAATGGCCTTAATATCTCCTTGGACCACGGTGTCATCGGGAAGCTCGGGATGGTTGTACCGGTAGGTCTCGCAGCAGACATCCTGAATGTCATTCGCCAGAACTACCTTGAATCCGGCTTGTCTGAAGCCACAGCTAAGGCCTCCGGCTCCGCAGAAGAAATCAACGAAAGTGGGGGCCCTTCTTACTTTTTCCTTTTTCTGGAGGACCTTTCTGCTGGCATCCCTTATGTTGGTCAGTATGGCGTCCAGTGCATCGTTTCTATTGACAAGGTAAAAGCCAACGCAAGAGATCAAAGTGTCAAATCTGTCCTTACCAAGGGTATCTTTCAATAACCCTATCTCCTTTGCTTGTGATATGAAACCAATGTTTATGATTTCCTTGGTAATGTCATCCGATAGATAAGCGTCCGGGATGGCTTTCTGGATCTTCGCGGCGTAACACTGCACGAGCCGATTGTAAATATCGACCCTTTCTACAAAGAACGCTCTATCATCTTTGCCTTGAAGATTTGTTACAGCCTTCATAAATTATTCTCTTTCAATACTGTTTTAAGCCTCTCTGCGATAATGTTCGCGAAAAGAGGAGGGACGGCATTGCCTATTTGTTTGAACTGACTGGACATCGCTCCTGCGAATTCGAAATCATCAGGGAAGGACTGTAGCCTTGCAGCTTCCCTGACACTTATTGAACGTCCTTGAGTATCATCAGGATGGATGAACTGATTTCCATCCTTGCACAAATGGGCAATGATTGTTCTTGCGGGCATATCCCAGAACTGAACCGTATAACTGTTGCTGAAAACTCTTGCATGATCGTGGTTCAGGTCAGGTCGATGCTGCCGCAATTCGGCAAAAGTCCAGCCGTTCCTCGCCATTTCCTGATAGCGGACGGTATCAACTGGATTCTGCCATCTTGTAATATGGGCGTTGATGGAATTCTCGCCCTCATAACCCAGCCATTTCTTTATGTCGGAATCCATAACCGGTGTGTAGGGGAGTTCCATCGTACGGGCTCCGGCAATAACAGCAGGAAGATCTCCGATGGCGTCCCGAACCGTAACGAAGGGGAGGAGTCCTTTCCTCTTTGCTTCGGGCATCTCTGGATCGTAATGAGTTATTTTCAGAGACTTGTATATTTCCTCGACATCTAGGTTCAGGTCGCGCCTGGTGCCAATGATTATGACACGCTTGCGGATCTGGGGAACACCATAATTGGCCGTATTAAATACAATCAGCTTGGGACTGCGAGTGACATTGTAATTCTGGCCAAGAGCGTCGAAGACTTTGTCAACTATTCTCTTGCCGTCAATCGTCGCAGTAAGAAGCCCCGTAACATTCTCGAAAACAAAAATCTTGGGCTGGAAGTGGTTGAGAACCTTGACGTAGTTCTCGAACAAGTAGTTTCGAGGATCAAGCTTCATTCCGTGCTCATCCCTTGCTCGGCCTGAGGTCGAGTAGGCCTGGCACGGCGGGCCACCAATAATCAAATCCACGGTCTTCCCGCCGACTTGCTTGTCTATTACATCGTTGATGTCATCGCGGGTGATGTCGGTTTCGATGGTTGCACTTTCGGCCACCTTTGCAGAATAGCCGTAGTGCTTCATCCTCATTTTCAGGGTCTCGCAGCACAAATGATCTATCTCCACGTGGGCGAGAGCCTTGTAGCCCGCTTTGTAGAAACCCTCTGTTAGACCCCCGCAACCAGCGAAGAGGTCTATGAAAGTATATCCATTATTTATGCTCGTCTTCTTGGACTGTGGCATATTATAAGTATCTGGGTGTAATTAGCCTAATAAACACAAATTTACTCATTTTCTCTCAATATTAAAAATATTGACCTATAACAGCCAGGGCAACCGCATCAAATTTTAGCACCCCTAAGCAGTTCCAGAAGATAGCCCTGTGAGAGTGATGCCCTGAACAACCTTTTCCGTATGCTTCTGTTGTCGCTCTGCGCCTTGGCGATCTGGAGCGCCATCTTCCTGACGGTGGAGAGGTTCTGTGCCGCGAAGCCTTTTCTGGCGCGGCAGGCGTCCTCCTTGAAGGTCACGTCCAGATGCCAGTGAAGCTGGTTCTCTATACCCCAGTGCCCTCTTGCGAGCATTGCGTAGTACACGGCGCGCGGATGGCCCTCATCGCTGATGTAGTGCCTCACGGAGGAGGCCGCCCCTTCGGGCGTGGTCACGGTTGAGGTCACCTCCACGACGGTCCTGACGCCGGGCCACCTGGAGAGGACGGCCTCGTCCTCCATGCTATCGGCGGAGGCTATCCGGCAGACCCTCTCCTCCACGCGCCCGTGGCCGGTCTCCATCTCCGACGAGGTGTCCGTGACGCTCCCACACCGGAACGCGTACCTGACGGCCTCCGCAGGGACGGCTGGTTGTCCTTGACGGCGAGGAAGTAGTGTGCGTTGCCCTCCAATATGCGCTCCGCGATGGCCGTCTGGGTACCCGCGGCATCGATCGACACCACAGCCCCATCTATGTCAAGCCTGTCGAGCAGGCGGGGTATGGCAGGTATCTCGTTCTCCTTGTCCGTAACGGACTCCTGGCCGACAAGGAGGTGGTTCTCCGTCACGTACGCGCTGAGTATGTAGTCGCCTCGGGTCCCGGTAGTCCTCGGACTCGCACCGCGCAGTTTCTTCCCGTCTATCGCCACCTGCTTCTCACCGAGCGATGACAGGAAGGATCTCCCGTGTTCGGACAGGCAGCGGCGCAGCTCCTCCGGGCATACCGCAGACATCAGACGCTCGAATGTGTCAGGGAACGGGGACGTGTCGTTGTCGGTCAGGAGGTTGAAGTCCCTGGCACGCACATGGGCGAACTCGCTCATGTCGACGTAGTCCTCACCGCCGCAGAGGTAGGTGAGAAGGGAGATCGTGAGGAGGTCGGAGATTGAGTAGATGCAGCGCCCCGTCATGCGGTGATCGGGGAAATCCGCAAAGATTTGATAGGTTATCGCCATTGATTCAATACTTGTTATCAAGTATAAAGTTACTAAAAATCAATAACATATGCGACTTTTCGAGAAGCCTTGTGCGACTTTTTACACACATTGTTCCACTTGTTTCCGCCGGCGGTTATTTTAGTAGTGAAGATGTCTTCACCGTATTGCCGTATGCAAAAGGAAGGAGGTATTTTGATGCGGTAGCCCTGACTCATAACCAAGGAGAGTCGATGAGAAGAAAAAGTAATATCTTTGCAATTATGCTGCTGCCTGTTTGTAAGCAAACAGAGACTGCTCTTTGAAAGCCCTGTCCTCTTCGAGGGGGTCAATATCGTAAGAATGCACGCTTACAAAGTAAACACTTACATCTTTCATTTTGTTCCATCATAGTTTCAGAGCACGAGGAGGGTTCTCAAATTAGCCAAGGATCTTCTTTGCTAGGGCGTTGACGGCGTCCACGTCGATTGGTTTGAGAATGATTTCTTCTGGCTCCAGGTCCAGGAGGAACTGCATGTAGTTGGGGAGTGTGAGCAGCTGTCCTTCCCGGCCGACATTGTAGTCGCCGAATTTGATGATGTGTTTCACATGGTATTTGTCCGCATGCTTCAAGACAGTCTGGACGCTCTTGGCCTGGGCCGTTTTGGCTTTCACTTCAAGTGGCACACATTCGCCTTTCATCCGGACGAGGAAGTCCAGCTCAAGGCCAGAGCCCTTCAGGAAGTAGTACAGGCTTTGCTGCTTCTTGTGAAGAGTGTCTGCCATCAGATTCTCGAAGATGGCGCCTTTGAATCCTCCCAGGTTGCCCTGCAGGATATCCGCCCTGGTCCCAGGGCCCAGCATCTCGATGAGCAAACCGATATCTGCCGTGTAAACCTTGAACACATTGTCTTTGGCATTGCCTTCCATCGGGAGACCGGTGATATCGGTATTGTAGCAGCGGCAGATAATGCCGGCGTCTTCCAGCCACTGAAGAGAGCCAAGATAGGTTTCACCTCGTCCGCCGGGCTTAACCTTGCTGTATTGGAATTTCTTGTTCTCCTTGGCCAACTGCTTGGGGATGGAATTGAAGCACTCGCGGATATGGGGCTTGTCTTTGTCCGGAGCATACTTGACCATATCGTCGCGGTACTCCTTCAAGATACCCTTGTATTCCTCACTGACGGCGTTCATATTATTGGTGGTCAGGAATGCGTTGATGGGGGCGGGGAGACCACCAATAGCGACATAGAGGTTCAGATACTGCCTCATGGCCACGTGGATTCCTTCCGGAACCGGCGTTTCCTCCGTGTAGAACTTCCGGAGAGCCTCGATGACATCCGGATTCATACCGTTGGCCCAGAGGAACTCCTCGAAGTCCAGCGGGTACATCTCGATGATGTCCTCGCTGCCTACAGGAACAGAGTTGATTCCCAGATCTTTCTTCTGAACCATCTTGCGACGCCGTTTCTTGAGCTCATCGCCGTAGCCCTGGACGCCCAGCAGGGAGCCAGTGGCAATCACGTCAAAGCGGCCGTCCTCTTTGAAGAACTTGAGCGAAGTCCTGGCCTCGGGGCATTCCTGGATTTCATCAAAGATCAGGCAGGTCTCTTCGGGGATGAACTTGACGCCCTTGATCTGCGCCGACAAGTTGAGCAGAATGCTGTCCACATCCTTTGATCCGACGAAGGCATTGATTCGCTCCGGCTGCCTGATGAAGTTCATGTAGACGACATTCTTGTAGTTCTGCTCAGCGAAGTGCCGTGAGATATATGTTTTACCGCACTGGCGGATACCCATTATTACCAGAGGCTTGTGCCCAGGCTTGTTTTTCCACGCAATGAGATCGTCTTCAATTTTCCTTTTCAGCATAGTATGACACTTTATCTGGAAGCAAAAATACACTTTTTTCAACGACTTCTCAAATACCCATCGTAATTTTTCTAACGACTTTTCGGCAGTTAGCCGTAATTTTTCCAACGAGTTTTGCCGGACTTTGTACCGCGCGCGCAGTGCACAGGGAAGGTCATAGGGAACTTTTGCTTTTGTTTAATGGGGGACAGTGACAAAATTGGCAAGACGCTTTTAGGGGAGAGCGTCATTTTTCAGACATATAATTTGGGGGATAGCGTCAAAATTATTATCTTTGCCCTTGAAAACAAAATCGTATATGATCTTCAAGAGAAAACTCTATAATGATATGCTTCAGTGGAAGCATGAGTCTGGTGGTCAAACTGCCTTGCTCATAAAGGGAGCAAGGCGTGTTGGAATCTACGCTTGCCCGAACTTTTGCAGAAGGAGAATATAAGTCATACATTGCCATTGATTTCACAAGCTGTAGGCAAGAGGTTCGGGATTTATTTGAAGACATATCAAATCTTGACTATCTATTCATGCGGTTACAGATGATTTTCGGAGTGGAGTTATACGATAGAAATTCCGTAATCATTTTTGATGAGGTTCAGAATTGTCCTAAAGCCCGTCAGGCTATTAAGTATTTGGTTGAAGATTGGCGCTATGACTACATAGAAACAGGTTCACTTATTTCAATACGTCAGAACGTAAAAGGAATTCTTATTCCAAGTGAAGAACACGATTTATCCCTATACCCTATGGATTATGAGGAATTTAACTGGGCTCTTGGCAATAAAGTAGCCATTCCTTTGTTGCATAAATTCTTCGATAGTTGTAAAGGTCTTGGAGATGCTGGTAATCGTAATGAGATGAAGCAATTTCGGTTATATATGCTTGTCGGTGGAATGCCTCAGGCAGTGAGGGCATATCTTGAAACGAATAACATGGAAAAGGTTGATATGATGAAACGTTCCATAATCAAACTGTATGAGCAGGATTTTATCAAGATAGACCCTTCAGGCAATACTTCCAAAATGTTTATGGCCATACCCTCACAGTTGGCCAACAATTATGCGCGATACCAAGTTTACTCTGCGACAGAAGGGGTGCGCCTTGACAGATTGAGGGAGCAGATATACGATATGCAGGATTCAATGGTTGTTAATATCGCTTATCATGCCAATGATCCTAATGTTGGCATGGCACTACATCGCTCTTCCGATCGCTTCAAGATGTATCTTTGTGACACTGGTCTATTCATTACCCTTGCGTTTTGGGATAAGAAGTTTACGGAAAATATCATTTATGAAAAACTGTTGTCGGACAAACTGAGTGCTGATCTCGGTTATGTATATGAGAATATAGTTGCTCAGATGCTAAAGGCAAATGGTCACGAACTTTATTACTATACATGGCCGTCAGAGACAAGTAACCATCTTTACGAGGTTGATTTTCTTATTTCCAACGAGACAAAGCTTGAACCGATTGAAGTAAAGTCTTCAGGGTACAAGACACACAAGTCTCTTGATCTTTTCTGCGAGAAATTTTCCTCACGTGTAAATAGGCGATACCTTATCTATACAAAGGATTTACGAAAAGAAGAAAGCATAACCTATCTTCCTGTGTATATGACACTTTTCTTATAACTCTATATAAAATATATGATTATGGCAACTTACGATTTTCATGTATTGCAGCCAAGCGAATTTGAGGAACTCACTCGCGATTTATTGCAAAAAGAGTGGAATTGCTTTATAGAATCATTCACATCTGGGCGAGATGGGGGGATTGATTTAAGATGTTCGACAAATAATGGTGGAAAAGCAATTATTCAAGCAAAAAGGTATAAAGACTACAGTACTTTATTGTCAAATCTAAAAGGAGAGGTATTAAAGGTAAGAAAATTGAATCCAGAACGATATTATGTGTCAACATCCGTTGGTCTTACCCCTGCAAATAAGGAAGAGATCAAGCGATTGTTTGCACCATATATTCTGGATGTATCTGATATATTTGGAAACGATGATCTTAACAATTTGCTTGGACAACATTGTGAAGTTGAGAAACAATACTATAAATTATGGTTAACAAGCACTGCGGTACTAGAGAATATTCTTCACAAGGCTCCTGTTTTGTGGTCTGATTTCGAGTTGGAAGATATAAAAGCACATATATCAACGTATGTGATGAATGATAGTTTTGATAAAGCTCGTGAAATTCTTAAAAATCATAACTATGTGATAATATCGGGTATCCCCGGTATTGGCAAAACTACATTGGCTAGGATGTTAGTCTATGATTATCTTGCAAATGGCTTTGAAGAATTTATTAATCTTTCAGGAGATATAGATACTGCGGCAAAATTATTTAAACGAGATAAGAAACAGGTTTTCTTCTTCGATGATTTTCTTGGTGCGAGTGTTTTTGAAGATGGCGGTACTGGCTTTGCTCAAAAATTAATGACATTTATACGGCAAATACGCTCTGATAAGTCGAAGGCTTTTATCTTAACAACGCGTGAATATATTTTGGCTGAGGCTCGAACGCATTATGAAAAAATGCGTACAGAGAATATCGAAATGGCAAAATGTATCCTTGATGTGGGTGCATATACGAAAGCTGTTAAGGCAAATACTATACAATCATATGGCAAATGCACAATTGCCTCAAGATTATTTAAATCAATTTCTAAAAGAGCGGAATTATAATAATATAATCAATCATCATAATTATAATCCGCGTATTATTGAAACATACATTGATAAAGGTCTGTGGAAAACCACAGATCCAGACAACTTTATGCCGCAATTTAAGCATCTTCTCACAAATCCATTTTTGGTTTGGGAGATTGCCTTTGATAAACTACCGCTAGAATGTAAATATGCGTTACTTGTGCTTGCAACGATGGGAGAACAGGTCACAATTGATGATTGGAAAAAGGCATATATACATTTTTGTTCAAATACCGATCTGGGTGTGGCTCTCTCTTTTGACGATACTACATGGAATAAGATTGTCAAACTATTACATGATTGCTTTATTAGAACACGTAAGCATCAAAATATGATAATAGTGACGACCTACAATCCATCAGTCAGTGATTTCTTGATAAATTATATTGGACAAAATGAAAATATACAAAAGGCGTTGATTCAAAAGTCCTTTTTCTCAGAACAAATCACATATGCGTTTACGGAGGCGGAATCACACAATTATAAGCTTCCGAATTATTTCCAACATAACTATTCAGCTGTGTCTATAAATAACATGAAGTACCTTCTAGAGAAATTTCATAACGGTTTAGAAGGCTCTTTAAAATCATGTAAGTTGCAGAGAACGTCGGAAGGTATAAAAAAAACTACTTTTGACAGAGCAATATTTATAAAGCAATTTATTGATTGCTTTCCTATATTGTTTAAATCCATATCAAGTAAGATTAAAGAGTCCTTGATAAGTCTAATTATAGATGGTGATATAGATAACTTCTACGCAAGGCTTGAGATTATCAAAGCAATGGATTTCTCTCAAGATCCAGCGGAATTAACAGTTATATTGTCTAAACTCTCTGACGAGAATATTCTATTGGATAACTATGCTCCATTTATGGATTTGCTAAATTCATCATATAATGAAAATGTCATTACGGATACTTTTGTAGAAAATCTCGAAGAGGCAATGATTGTGGATATGGATTCATGTATTTCTAATGAAGCAGAGTGCGCTCAACAAAAGGAAACTTATGAGGAAATAGCAAAAAGACTACCAGATGGATTTTTTTTAGATAGGGCTTTTGAACATCTAGAAGAAATCGAAGCGTCTCTTCCTGCGGTAATGGATGACTATGATGAGGATTATTATAGGGAGAGTCGAGGTACCTTTGAGGCAGAAGATGATCAAATAGACCGAATGATGCAATCATTACGAAATTGAATATATAGTAACATTTTGGGGAGACTGGTTCAGCAGACACTGTCCGCTGAATTCAAACTTTTGGTCATCGCCGGAATATCCAAGCTTTCACCAAATCTATGGGTAACATGATAAACTTCTGAATTTTTCACTTTCTTGTACCCAAAAGTCGCAAATATCTGAAAATAAACCACAAAAGTATTGCGCATGTCAATATTTATAGGAATATTTATATCCGTAAATACAATTGGGCATGGCACTCGGAAGACCGGCGAACAAAGACACTCAGAACAATGTGGTCGTTCATACAATAGGCAGACATAGGTACGCGTCGACAAAAGTGTTCACCGTTGGTGAAGACGGGATGAAGCGGTACACATACAAGCATTGAGGCGCGCTCGAAGACGGGGACAGGTTCCATCTGGGGACGAACTACTTCTACGCTTCGGTGGCGGAGCGCGACAGGCTCATCTTTCCAGTGGCCTGGGACATGAGCGAGGTCAAATGCGGTCACATAGCTGAGCATTGAATACGGCAGGACACACACCAGTACAATCGCCCGTATCGCTTCTCCGGTATCTTTATCGACTATCCACAGATTGTCGCCGGCGAAGTCAAACTGCATCTCACGGCCTGGCTCGTACGCATTATGGTACTTGTAGTCGTGGTTCTTGATACTGTTTCAAAAAGTGTGTCTGAGCTGAGATAAAAAGAAAGTCTACGGATTTCTTTAGATTTGTAAACGTGAATTTAACATATTTTTGTATAATTAACTATCAAGTTTGACGGTCTTTGCCTTTGCCTTTGCAGGGCGTCCGCGTCGTTTCGGGGAGACCTTTCTGGATTTGTATTCAGTTCCGCAACCTTCAGGGATGTCAAAGCCGAAGGCCTTGCAGATATCTTTTTGGGCACCGACAAACGGAGTGATGAACTTGGCCCGACCATTATGCTCTATGCAGCGGATCGACCGCATCTCGTCAAGGATATCCTGGGTTGAAGCGAACTGTTTCTTGAGCCCTGTCGTCTTCCAGATATGGCGCACGTATGAACTTATTATCAGGCCGACGAAGAGGATGAGGAGCCTGCCCGTCTTTCCTTCCTCCGACCAGTTGCGCTGACGGTCGAAGCCCATCTGGGTCTTCATCTGACAGAAGTACTTCTCCTGTTCATCCCTGAGACTATACGCATCAAGGGTCTGCAGGGCGGTATAGTCAAGGCCGAGGGTGATGTATCCGAAGAAGCCGGATGTCTTCTTCACGTTCTCTATCTTCTTCTCATCGAGGCTGAAGGAAAGCAGCTTGCGGTCCTTCTTGTCATATGAGACCTCGTACCAGTTGTAGTTCTTCTTTATGCTCTCATCGTCGTCCACGCTCCCGCCGGCATCGAGTATGGACTGGAGGCTTCTGCGCTGCATCTCGACCGCGACTTCGAGTTCAGTCTGCTCCGCGGCCCTGCGGAAGGGGTCGAAGAACAGGTCGAGTTTCATGCGGTCGGCCTTGTGGACGGAGTCGCCGTTGCCCCTCACGTCGTATTCCAGGTCATACTGCTTGTAGTACAGCCTGCTCTCCGTGTCGAAAAGCATGTCCTCCGGCTTTCCCCGATGGTCCCGAACTCGGCAATCTGTCAAGGACAATCTTCTGGCGCATCTTGACGCACATTATCATCGGCTGGCCGCGGAGGATGTACTTCTCGAGGTTCTGAACCGATTCGTAGCCCCTGTCCGTCACCAGGATTACCCTCGGGAAACCGGCGTGGCTGATGTCGGTGAGGATGGTCTCCACGCTTCTGGAGTCAGGTATGTTGCCCGGAAAGGTCCTGTAATACACGGGCATATGGCTGTCAAGCGAATAGACGACGACTTCTGAAGTCTGCGGCAGAGGGACGCGCTCCTTGTTCCGGCCCCATTTGATGTCGGCGAGCGAACTGCCGTATGCGGATCTGGTCGTGGAGTCGACGGCGCACAGCTCGTCCTTGTCCAGCTTTGTCGGCCCCGTATTTTGAACAAGGTTCATCCTTTCGGTCTCGGAGATGGAATGCGTAAGGCGGGTTATCGTCATCGGGGTAAGCTCCCTTGAGGACGGAGCCTTCTCCAGCTTCTGCCATCTGGCCGCTCTGCTCCAGCTGTTTCCGGTCGCGAATGAGTAATAGGGCAAGGGTGAGGACATCATTCACGATTTCCGCGTTCTCATGGAACGTCGCCATCAGGTCCGTCCGGAGCCCCACCTTGTCCGCGACCTGCTCCATGAGCCAGACGTCGCCATAGAAACGATTGACGTCCGCACCCTCGTATGCAGGACGGCCTTGCCTGCGATTGCTCTGAAGCTTATCTATTTCGCTGAGGTCCCACCCTTCGGGAAAGATCAGCCTGGCCCGTTCCTCCGGAGAGGCGTACAGGTACTGCTTGCCCGGGATAAACTTGAGACCATCCGTCACAGTGCCCCAATGCAGGCAGGAGTACTTCCTCTTGCCGTCCCCGGTCACGGTATACGGATGAGTCGTCGCATACATGTAACCTCCGTTCTTGTGAAGCGACATCCGATAGACGCTGTCCGCTTTTGTGAGTCTTGCCATATCTATTGTATTACTTATACAAATGTATAAATAATAATTTGAATATACAAGGAAAAAAGCGGGGATATTTAATTGTTCCCAACTTATTACAATAAGAACTATGGATTAATAATACAATTTAATGTTAAACTCACGTTGTAAAAGAGAAACAACAAATACAAAAGAATCGTAGACTTATGGATTTCACAAAGGAACAACTTTCCGAGGTATTATGCAAGCATGCGGAGAGAGAAAATGGTCTCCAGGACCTGATGGAGATAATGATTGAGAGTATGATGGTAGCCGAGAGGCGTGAGTATTTGCGCGAAGACGGCCTGCCGGGCGACAAGGGAAACGGCTTCAGGATGGGCCATACATATGGTCAGGGCCGCACCCTGACATTCAGGATACCGCGTGACAGATATGGTAATTTTCACCCACGCATCCTCGCAGTGCTGAGGAGCCAGGAGGAAGAGTGTGAGAGACTTGCAGGCACATTGTACAGCAAGGGCCTGACTCAGGAACAGGTCGGTGATGTGTTCAACGACATATACGGTGAACACTACAGCAAGGCGAGCATCTCAAGGATGCTGGAGTACTTGAGAAAGGATGTCCAGGAGTGGCTGAACCGCAGTCTGGAAGCATACTATCCAGTCCTGTTCATTGACTGCGTGCATATCAAGATTCACCGCAAGCGCAGCGTCGATACGGAAGCGTTCTATGTCCTGCTGGCCGTGAAGGAGGACAAGACGAGGGAGGTGATAGGCATCTACAACAAGCCCACGGAGAGTGCTCACGGCTGGGGCGAGATGCTCAATGACATATACGAGAGAGGCGTCGAGAGGCTTGGGCTGATATGCGCCGACGGTCTGAAAGGCTTGGAGGACGTGATTGCCGAGGTCTTCCCCAAAACGCCACTGCAGCGCTGCACGACGCATCTCAAGCGCAACATTATCAGCGATGTACGCATCGGGGACAAGCGTGAGGTGGCGGAGGATCTCAAGCAGGTGTTCCGGACCGGTGACAGGAACTACACCGTTGAGAAGGCCTGGACGGAGTGGCAGTCATTCTGCGACAAATGGGGCCGTTATTACAGGGCAATCAAGCGCAGGCGTGACGACTGCTCCTACAAGCTGTACTTCACATACCTGAACTATGACCATCGCATCCAGGCCATGATCTACACGACAAACTGGATAGAGAGGCTCCAGAAGGACTTCCGACGGGTCACTAGGATGCGGGGTGCGATGCCTAACGAAGAATCTGTACTTCTGCTGATGGGAAAGACGGCCATGGATAAGAAATCGTACCTGCGGCAGGTGCCTAGAATTGATCTGGATGAAACGCTGTTCCCGCCAGAGAAGGCGGCACCGCTGCCGGAATATACGACCTCCGGCTGCTACGATCCGAAGCTGCGCGAGCTCGCTGAAATGGCTCGCTCCGCTTCGGCCGTTGCCGAAGATGACAAACCAAAAGAAAACTGATTATATTTGCATATCTAAAGAGTCCGAGGGACCGGCTCCGGACACACTCGATGAAACACTACCTGGTTCTTTTCGTATTCCTGGATGATTGCCTTGAACTGTGTATATCCGTAAGGGTTGTCCGTGCTCCTAAGATATTCCTCGTACAGAACGTCATAGGTCATGTGCTTGCGCCTCATGTCCTTTGCGTAGCCTTCAACATTCTCTTGCATAAAGGCATACCTGTCTGCGTCCCTGCCACGATGGCCGTCGCCTTTTTGCATGATTGCCTGCAGCTCAGCATCGTTCAAGGAAAGAAGATCAGCCATACTCCTGCCGGTCGCTTCAGCGCGGTCTCGATAGTTCCTTAGAGATGTGCGGCTGAGTTGCAGCTTTCGTTCCATCTCTCGTAGTGATGTCCCGCGTGAGAGCTCGCGGATGATTACTCTGATGTCTGTCATTGTCGCTTTTACGTTTGCCATAACCCTGTGGTATTCTTATTACCACAAAGTTACATTGTCAAACCGTTCGCGACCATTCCAAAGGTCTGCCCCAACAATGCTGGCACTGGTTAACTGGAGGGGGTACATTTGATTCCGCTACAAGCGGTACATTTCATTCTGATACACCCGGTACATTTGAAAGTGATATGGACGGTACATTTAAAGTGTCGCAATCACCCAGTCTGACTTTTAGAGGACAAACTGGGGACAAAATTATAAAATTTAATACGGTATTTTAGGTTTCTTTATTTATATAAAATGCTGATTATTAGCTATATGGTGGTTGATTTTATTATTATTGAATTTTCCAAGATGTATTTTGTAATCAGCTGATAATAAGCGGTTTAAATTTTGCTATTTCCCGATGCAAAAATGCTCGAAAATATTCCCCAGCACCTCGTCCGTGGTGACTTCGCCGAGGATGGTGCCGAGGTGGTGGAGGGCTTGGCGGAGGTCTTCGGAGAGGAGGTCGGGAGTCTGGCCGGCGGCGAGGGAACGATTGACGTTTTCGAGGGATTCGGACGCTTTCATCAGGGCTTGGTAGTGCCTTAGGTTGGTGACGATTGTCTGGTCAGAATCCAAAGTTGCGGACTTTTGGAAGTCGGACAACAGTTTGCGCAATTCATCAAGACCGAAACCAGTCTTGGCGGAAATATATAACTTAACTACTTTTTCATTAGGATTAGAAACAGAATTGTTGATTAGGCTAACATTAATGTTATTACCCAAAACATCCACTTTATTCAGCAGAACGATCAACTTTTGTGACTTTACATCCAGATTTGAGACTATGTCAGAAATCGAATACTCGTTTTCTTCTTCGGAGGCGGTGACATCAAGCAGGGCAAGGACGATCGAGGCCTCGTTCATCTTCTTATACGAGCGGGAAATGCCGATCTTTTCGACCTCATCTGAGGTTTCGCGGAGACCGGCGGTGTCGATAAAACGGAACAATGTGCCATCGATGGTCATTGTCTCCTCGATGGTGTCACGGGTGGTGCCGGCGATGTCGGAGACGATGGCACGGTCGTCACAAAGGAGAGCGTTCAGGAGGGTACTCTTGCCGGCGTTGACGGCACCGACTATGGCGACCGGGACTCCATTGCGAAGTGCGTTGCCGTAGCGGAAGGAATCGGTCAGCGAATGAATATGTGCAAGTGTTCCATCAAGCAGGGAGGACAGTTCGGATCTGCTGGCGAACTCAACATCCTCCTCACTGAAATCCAACTCTAATTCAAGCAGGGAAGTCATTTTCAGAAGCTCCCCCCTGAGGGTTTTCAACTCTTTGGAGAAGCCGCCTTTCAACTGACTGAATGCTACTTTGTGCGCTGCTTCGCTCTGCGCGGAAATCACATCGGCAACGGCTTCGGCCTGAGCAAGATCCATCTTGCCATTTACAAAAGCCCTTTGGGTAAATTCTCCAGGACCGGCGACGCGGGCACCACAATCGACCAAGCGTTGCAGGAGCCTTTCCACAATGTACTTTGAGGAGTGGCTGGATATCTCAACGGAGTCCTCTCCGGTGTAGGAATGCGGGGCACGGAACACGCTTACCAAGACGGTGTCCAGATCGGTTCCATCGGCTTCAAGCGCGACTCCATATTTAAGCCTGTAACCTTCAGTGTCTGAAATATTACCACCCTTGCATCTTATCACTTTATCAGCTATGGAGAAGGAATCTCTTCCACTCATCCTGATGATGGCTATGGCACCGGTTCCGGGGACGGTGGCGGGGGCGCAGATCGTGTCTTCTATGTTGAGCATATCTGTTCTTTTACGTCCCTTCGACGGGCTCAGGGACCAATCTCCCAACTTACTTAACAATGGACCCCAAAGCCCTCCACCGAAGCGACAACAAAAGACAAATTTATCAACATTCCCCAACATATTCAAGGAATAACCGACAAACTCGTGAAAACTCACACCAAACTCGCTATCTTTGCACCGCAAAATCTACTCTATGGCTCAGAATGACCTCACCCAAGGCAGCATTCTCGGCAACATCCGGAAGTTTTCGCTGCCATATATGATGTCATATTTCCTGCAGATCCTCTACGGATTGGCGGATTTGTTCGTCATAGGGCAATACTGCGATGTCGCCAGCACGACGGCGGTGTCCAACGGCGCGCAGATAATGCATATGTTCACCGTCGTCATCATCGGCCTTGCGATGGGCACGACGGTACGGATAGCAAGGGCGATCGGCGCGGGCGACAGGGAAAACGCGGCAAGAACCATCGGCAACACATTCACGCTGTTCACCATCGTCGCAATCATCACAACAGCCATACTATTAGCAGCTAACAAAGGCATTGTCAACCTAATAGACACTCCGCAAGAAGCTGTCAAAGGCACAATAGACTATCTAAGAATATGCTTCATCGGCATCCCGTTCATCATAGCCTACAACATCATCGCATCCATATTCAGAGGTCTCGGCGACTCGAAAAGTCCGATGTATTTCGTGATTGTGGCTTGCGTGGTAAACATCGCGCTCGACTACATATTCATAGGTCATTTCAAAATGGGAGCGACGGGCGCGGCACTCGGCACGACCTTGTCACAGGCTGTCAGCGTCATCGTCGCGGCGATAATGATCAAAAAGAAGTCCCTGATGAGCATAACACGCCAAGACCTAAGGCCTGAACGGCGCACGATGGCAGGCATCCTCAAAACCGGCGTGCCAATCTCGCTCCAGGACGGCTTCATCCAAATCGCGTTCATCGCCATCACGGTGATCGCGAACGGCAGGGGATTGAACGATGCGGCGGCGGTCGGAATAGTGGAAAAATTCATCGGACTGCTATTCATCGTCCCTTCAGCGATGCTGGCGACCGTCTCGGCGATGGCGGCGCAGAACATCGGGGCTAAAAAGCCTGAAAGGGCCAGAAAGACAATGAAATATTCAATAGCGATCGCGGTGGGATTCGGCACCGTGGCCTCAGTGATTCTCCAATTCATCCCTGAATATGCCGTAAGAATATTCACGAGCGACAGCAGTGTCATCACCCTTGGAGGCCAGTACCTAAAAGGTTACGTGTGGGACTGCATATTCGCCGGCATACATTTCTGCTTCAGCGGCTTCTTCACCGCCTGCGGCTATTCCATCATCTCGTTCATACACAACGTCATATCAATCACGTGCGCCCGCATCCCTTTGTCCTATCTGACTTCCATTGAATATCCCGGCACGCTCTTCCCGATGGGCCTTGCATCTCCTGCCGGCTCGCTTCTCTCCGTCATCATCTGCGTCACTGTTTACATAGTGATGCGCCGGAAAGGGAAACTATAACGCCCACTTATTCCCGAACTTCACAAAAATTCTTTATCTGAATATATTTGGCCTATCTTTGCAGCCCGATTAGGAAATGTAATAAACTTAAAGATGAAAAGAGACGCCATCGATTTCGGTTCCGACAGCATTCCGGGACTCTTCAGAAAAATATTCATTCCTACATTGATAGGGATGGCCTGTATGGCAGTGATGACGACCATCGACGGGGCGTTTGTCGGCCACGGAGTGGGGAGCGACGCGCTCGCCGCCGTCAATATATTCGCACCTTTCTGGATGATTATGACCGGGTTAGGGATGCTGTTCGGCATCGGCTGCTCGGTCGTTTCTTCCGTCCATCTATCCCAAGGCAACGAGAAGTCGGCACGCATCAATATGACACAGACGTTGATTTTCGGTGTGCTTGTCACTGTGGCCCTGACGATTTTGGTCCAGAGCCACAGCACCAAGAGTGCCTATCTTCTCGGCTCATCGGACAGACTTCTGCCGTACGTCCTTGACTATCAGAAATGGCTTTCCTACGCATTCTGCGCATTGTTCCTCCAGTCGGTCGGACTGTTGATCATCCGTCTGGACGGCTCGCCGAAGTACGCTTCCGCAGCTGCGGCGATTCCATCCATCGTGAATGTCGTGCTGGACTATGTGTTCCTGTTCATCCTTGACAAAGGACTTGAAGGAGTCGCCGTCGCCACCTCGATCGGATGCTGGACCGGAGGCCTTATGGTGCTGTTTTACATACTGTTCCTGTCCAAGACAATGAGGCTCTACCCATTGAAGATGTCGTGGAAAAGCCTTTGCCTGTCGTTGCGCAACCTGTGGTACCAGTTTCGTCTCGGACTGTCTGCTTTCCTTGGCGAGATCAGCATCTCGATGCTTATATTCGTGGGAAACTATGTGTTTATGAAATATTTAGGAGAAGACGGTGTGGCGGCGTTTTCCATCGCCTGCTACATTATGCCGTTCATCTTTATGACCGGAAACGCGATCTCGCAGTCCGCACAGCCGATTATCAGTTTCAACCACGGCGCCGGTAACCGTAACCGTGTGCTGGAAGCTCGCAAATTCTCTCTGCTAACTGCCTTTGCGCTTGGAATTGTGGTCTCTCTGGCCTTGGCGTTCGGTATCAGTTATGTGGCTGCACTGTTCCTCAGCAAAGACGCTCCTGCATATTCAATAGCGGCTCACGGTGTGCCTCTGATGGCCATCGGATTCACATTGTCGATTGTGAACGTCGCTGCCATAGGCTATTACCAAAGTGTGGAACGCGCGCTTCCGGCGACCATTTTCTCGCTTTCGCGCGGGGTAATATTCCTTGTGCCTTGCTTTCTTGTCATCCCGCTTTTTGCCGGTGTGAACGGAATTTGGCTCGCTCTGCCGGCGACAGAGGCGCTGACATTCCTTTCGATTGTCTCTTTCAGTCTTTTCAGGAAGCGCCAGACCGCAAAGCGGTGAATTTATATTCATTGAATATTTTGCCGCTTATTCCCATTTTTTGCGTACATTTGCAAAACAAACGGACTTCCTTATGCTTGACGTGACTTTAATACCTTTGAGCGGCAGTGCGTCCCAGGATGCACAGTGGGAATGTTCTTCCATTGACTTTCACCGACCATTTCATCACTGTTTGAGATGGTCGTTTTTTTTGAATGCCTCCTGTTATTCTTCACGACCACCTGAATAAGAAAAGGAGGCACGCAGTGCCGACAGGGCCTCCCAGCGAGGGAGGCGGTGGAGGGTGGCGCTCCCACCGGGAGCTGGCGCGAAGCGACTGAGGGGTGGAATAAGTTGAAAAGTCTGTTTTTAGGAAAAAGTTGGATTTAGTTATAAGTCAAAAATTATTGACAAGGAAATGAAAGAAAGAAAAGGCGCGACATTAAAGTTGGAGAACGGGGCGGAGTTCCGTGGATTCTCCTTCGGCTACGACGGCCCGGCTGACGGGGAAGTCGTCTTCTCGACCGCGATGGTAGGCTATCCGGAAAGTCTTACGGACCCTTCCTATTCAGGGCAGATACTCTGTGTTACCTACCCATTGATAGGTAATTACGGAGTTCCACAGGAAGGAGCGGATGAACTGGGAATCTCAAAGAATTTCGAATCGGAACAGATCTGGGTGAGGGGAGTCGTCATAAGCGACTATTCCTTCGACTACAGCCACTGGGATGCGGTCAAGAGCCTCGACGAGTGGCTGAAAGAGCAGAAGATTCCTGGAATATTCGGAATCGACACCCGTGCCGTGACGCAGCTTCTCCGCGAGAAGGGCTCGATGCTCGGAATGATCGTTCCGGACGGCGTGGAGAAGGATTTCCCGATCGATGACCCTAACCTCGCCAACCAGATCGCCATCGTCAGCTGCAAGGATGTCATTGAATATGGCAGCGGCTCCAAGACTGTCGTGATGGTTGACTGCGGAGTCAAGCACAACATCCTCAGATGCTTTATGGAGAGGGGAGTGAAAGTAGTCAGAGTGCCTTGGGACTACGATTTCAACAAACTTGACTTCGACGGCCTCTTCATCTCGAACGGCCCTGGCAACCCGCAGTTCTGCAATGTCACCGTAGCTAACCTGCGCAAGGCGATGGAAGGCGACAAGCCAATTTTCGGAATATGTATGGGCAACCAGCTGCTCGCCAGAGCCGGCGGGGCCAACACCTATAAATTGAAGTACGGGCACCGCAGTCATAACCAGCCTGTACGTATGGTCGGCACGAACCGCTGCTTCATCACCTCGCAGAACCACGGATTCGCAGTTGACGACAAGACCCTCGGAGCCGACTGGGAACCTTGGTTTGTGAATATGAACGACGGCACCAACGAAGGCATCCGCCACAAGACCAAGCCTTTCTGCTCGGTACAGTTCCACCCGGAAGCCTCCAGCGGCCCGACCGACACGAACTTCCTGTTTGACGAGTTTATCAGCAAATTGTAACTTTCGGATAAAGAAGAATTTATGAAAAACACGAATATAAAGAAGGTTTTGATCCTCGGATCAGGCGCACTCAAGATCGGTCAGGCGGGAGAGTTTGACTATTCCGGCTCACAGGCCCTCAAGGCCCTACGTGAGGAAGGCATCGAGACCGTCCTCATCAACCCGAACATCGCCACCGTGCAGACTTCGGAAGGCGTGGCCGACAAGATCTACTTCCTGCCGGTAACCCCGTTCTTTGTCGAGAAGGTCATCGCCAAGGAGCAACCTCAGGGCATTCTCCTCTCGTTCGGTGGCCAGACAGCACTGAACTGCGGCGTGGAACTGTACGAGAACGGAATACTTGACAAGTACAATGTCCAGGTTCTCGGAACTCCGGTCCAGGCGATTATGGACACAGAGGACCGTGACCTCTTCATAAAAAAACTGGACGAGATCGGTGTGAAGACCATCAAGTCACACCCTGCCTCCAACATAGAGGAGGCCCGCAAAGCCGCCCACGAGCTCGGATTCCCACTCATCGTGCGCGCCGCCTACGCCCTCGGCGGACTCGGCTCAGGCTTCTGCGACAACGATGAGCAGCTCGACGAACTCTGCGAAAAAGCCTTCTCTTTCTCCCCGCAAGTACTTGTCGAAAAGTCACTTAAAGGCTGGAAGGAGATTGAATATGAAGTTGTCCGCGACCGTTATGACAACTGTATCACGGTCTGCAATATGGAAAACTTCGACCCGCTCGGAATCCACACCGGAGAAAGCATCGTCGTGGCTCCGTCCCAGACCCTGTCCAACAACGACTACTATTTCCTGCGCGAACTTTCCATCAAGATCGTCCGCCACATCGGAATAGTTGGCGAGTGCAACGTGCAGTACGCCTACGACCCTGACGCTATGGACTACCGCGTCATCGAGGTGAACGCCCGCCTGAGCCGCTCATCGGCCCTGGCCTCCAAAGCAACTGGCTATCCACTCGCATTCGTGGCCGCGAAACTCGGCCTGGGTTACGGTCTGTTCGACCTTAAGAACTCTGTCACAAAGACAACTCCGGCATTCTTCGAGCCGGCTCTTGACTACATCGTCTGCAAGATTCCTCGTTGGGACCTTAGCAAATTCCACGGCGTTTCACGCAAAATCGGCTCCTCGATGAAATCCGTCGGCGAGGTTATGGCCATCGGCCGCAGCTTCGAGGAGGCCATCCAGAAAGGACTCCGAATGATCGGTCAGGGAGCGCACGGATTCGTCGGCAACAAGGAATTCCAGGTCGCCGACTTGGAGGAGGCTCTCCGGGAGCCGACCGACAAACGCGTCTTCGTGATCTCCAAGGCTATGCGCGCCGGCTACACGGTAGATCAGATCCACGACCTCACCAAGATCGACAAATGGTTCCTCAATAAGCTGGAGAACATCGTGAAGACCTACGAGGACATGAACTCCTACGACACTCTTGAGGACATGCCGGTGGAACTCCTGCGCCTTGCCAAGCAGGAGGGCTTCTCCGATTTTCAGATCCAGAGAGCGGTTTGGAAGGACAGCGGAGTTGTCACCGCCAATATGGACAAGGTTCGTGAATATAGAAAGTCTCTCGGCATTGTCCCTGTCGTCAAGCAGATAGACACCCTCGCCGCCGAATTCCCGGCACAGACGAACTACCTCTACCTGACCTACAACGGCACGAAGAGTGACATTGAATATGAGCGTGACGGCAAGTCGGTGATTGTCCTCGGCTCGGGAGCCTACAGGATCGGATCGTCTGTCGAGTTCGACTGGTGCTCGGTGACCTGCCTCCAGACAATCCAGAAGCAGGGCTACAGGGGAGTGCTGATCAACTACAACCCGGAGACCGTCTCCACAGACTACGATATGTGCGACAGGCTCTATTTCGACGAGCTCACCTTCGAGAGGGTGATGGACATCATCGACCTTGAGACTCCTCACGGAGTCGTTGTCTCCGTGGGCGGCCAGATCCCTAACAATCTCGCACTCAAACTCCATAAGCACAACGTTCCGATACTCGGCACCTCCGCCGAGGACATCGACAAGGCCGAGGACCGTCACAAGTTCTCCAGCATTGTGGACAACCTCGGGGTTGACCAGCCGGAATGGAGCGAGCTCACGACCATCGACGAGGTGGACAATTTCATCAGGAAGGTTGGCTTCCCTGTGCTGGTTAGACCTTCGTACGTGCTTTCCGGAGCCGCTATGAATGTCTGCCACGACGAGGAGAAGCTCCGTCACTTCCTCAGCCTGGCGGCGGAAGTATCTCAGGAGCACCCGGTTGTCATCAGCAAGTTCTATATGCGTAGCAAGGAGATCGAGTTCGACGCTGTCGCCGACAATGGCGAAATCCTCGCCTACGCTATCTCGGAGCACATTGAATATGCCGGTGTTCATTCCGGGGACGCCACGATCCAGTTCCCTCCGCAGAAGCTTTACGTGGAGACCGTTCGCAGGATCAAGAAGATCGCCCGTGCCATCGCCGGCGCGCTCAGCATCTCCGGTCCGTTCAATATCCAGTTCCTTGCTCGTGAAAACGCCATCAAGGTCATAGAGTGTAACCTGCGGGCATCCAGGAGTTTCCCGTTCGTGTCCAAGGTGCTGAAGATCGATTTCATCGAGCTGGCTACCAAGGTTATGCTGGGTCTCCATCCTGCGGCTCCGCAGAAGAGTGCCTTCGACCTTGACTATGTAGGCGTGAAGTCCTCGCAGTTCTCGTTCGCGAGACTTGAAGAGGCTGATCCGATGCTTGGTGTCGATATGTCTTCGACCGGTGAGGTCGGCTGTCTGGGCGATGACCTTAATGAGGCTTTGCTGAAATCAGTGCTTTCAGTCGGCCAAAGGATTCCGGAGAAGAGGGTTCTGCTCTCGACCGGTGATCCGCTCCAGAAGGCTGATATGCTGAGGGCCTGCCGACTTCTCGTCGAGAAGGGTTATGAGCTTTACGCCACAGGTGGCACGTACAAGTATCTTGTAGAGAACAGTGTTCCGGCGACGAAGGTGCTCTGGCCAAGCGAGTGTGACAATCCTAATTTCAAGGGACGATTCAAACCAGCTTTGGAAATGATTCAGAACAAAGAGGTTGATATGGTGATCAATATCCCGAAAAACTTCTCGGCTCTGGAACTTTCCAACGGCTACCAGATCAGAAGGGCAGCCATAGACTTCAACGTCACCCTCTTCACGAATGCCCGCCTCGCCACCGCCTTCATCCGCGCTTTCTGCTCCACCAGCATAAACGACATCCAAATCAAGTCCTGGGATCAGTATTGATCTCTGGATTTGATTCCATAGCGGAATATTTGGTGCGGCAGACTTCCGCGCTACGCGCTCCATCCCGTCCCGCCTACGGCGGTCCACCCGTTCATATGGCCACGGGCGGCCATAGTCTGCCACACCAAATATTCCGCTATAAAAACATCTCGGATTGTTATACCATAATCAACTGCCTTTCAGTTGATTCAAAATTAGAAAATAATCGAGTAGGAGGAAAACGAAGTAGTTTTCTTCCTACTTTCGTTTTCCGACCTCTCACACCACCGTACGTGCGGTTCCGCATACGGCGGTTCCTTATCTTACGTGCAATCTGACATAGTAGTCCATCAAACAAGGATAACCGGCGGCATGGAGTTTATCGTTGGTTGCGGCGTGGTGCATTATACCTTCCGCATTTGCCCAATATCCCTTGCTGCTGTTGCCGTAGATTCTTGCCCAATATGGCTTGATACCGCATCGTATGAGATTCTTTACCCTTGTCTTGGGCTTCTTCCAACTTTTCCATATACACATGCGTATCCGCCTGCGAAGCCATTTATCAATGCTTGCCAGCGATGTTTTCGCATCTGCATATTTGAAGTATGACACCCATCCGCGTATGACTTGGTGTAGCACAATTTTCCTGCGTTCATATCCCATCCCATTGCTCCTGCCCGTCAGCACCTTGAGTTTCGTCTTCAGTTTAAACAGGCTCTTGGGATGGACACTCAACCTTCAGCCCTCTCCAGTCTTGTAGAAGGTATGTCCCAGGTACTTCATCCCACGGACATAGCCGACTTCCGTCTTGTCGAGGTTTACTTTCAGGTGGAGTTTCTTCTCGATGAACTTGGTCAGGCCTTCGCATACGCGCTCCGCACCCCTCCTGCTTTTGCAGAAGATCAGGCTGTCATCTGCGTAACGCACGAACGGATGACCGCGGCGCTCCAGCTCCTTGTCCAGTTCGTTGAGCACGATGTTGCTCAGCAGCGGACTGAGCGGACCTCCTTGCGGCGTTCCCTCCGTTGTCGGCTGATATACTCCGTTGACCATCACGCCAGCATAAAGGTATTTGTGTATCAGGCTTATGACCCTGCCGTCCTTTATGGTGTGGGAGAGCAGTTCTATCATGTAACTCTGGTTTACGGTGTCAAAGAAGCGTTCCAAGTCTATGCCCACGGCATATTCATAACCTTCGTCGAGTATCTTCTGCGCCTGTTTCAACGCACCCTGTGCGCTGCGGTTCGGTCGGAAGCCGTAGCTTCCCTCGCTGAACTGAGGCTCATACATCGGCGTAAGTACTTGCGCTATACTTTGTTGGATGACGCGGTCCACCAGGGTCGGTATTCCCAGTTTGCGCGTCTTGCCATTGTCTTTCGGGATTTCCACCCTGCGCACTGGCATGGGCTTATATTTCCCGTTCAAGATGGAGTTCCTGAGTTCATCTTTGTGGAGTTTCAAGTATGGAAGCAAGTCCTTTGCCTCCATCGAGTCGACACCTCCGCTCCCGCCGTTCGATACCACCTTCCTATATGCTCGGTTCATATTATAGGGAGAAAGGATGAGTTCCATCAGGTGATTCCCATCTATCTGCACTTCCGCAAGTCTGCCTTCGGTTATCTCCATATAGGTCTGCGCTCCCTCGATGACTTCGGCTTCCAGCCTATCTTCCCGCGGGCGGCTCTCTTTCGTTTTCTGCTTTCTTTCCTCCATAGAGTTTCTTCATTAGACTTACTTCAGATAAAGTTCGGCCCTTCCCTGCGTGTCGATATTAGGCAGGTAATATGGCCTCTGCTGACTTCTCGCAGTTCGTTGTTACTACTCGCTTTCGCTCGCCTGCGAGACCTCTCCAGTTATGGACATACTCTTTCCATCTTATGTCTGCCCGATTTACCTTGGGCGATTTCGGATAGTTATCGGACTTCGATTTCTGTTGCAATCTTATCCTCACCCTTAGGCCTTTTATCGGATTTCTGTCCGTCAGACCAGATGTTTGCCGCCGGCTTCCTCCAGATTCCGTCTCGCGGCGGACACCCTTGCCTTTGGCTGTAACCTTCCCACTATCAGGGCGGCTTAGGGACTTGCACCCATTAGAGTATGTTCTTGCTGGACGATCGAGTAGGAGGAAAACGAAGTAGTTTTCTTCCTACTTTCGTTTTCCGACCTCTCACACCACCGTACGTGCGGTTCCGCATACGGCGGTTCCTTATCTTACGTGCAATCTGACATAGTAGTCCATCAAACAAGGATAACCGGCGGCATGGAGTTTATCGTTGGTTGCGGCGTGGTGCATTATACCTTCCGCATTTGCCCAATATCCCTTGCTGCTGTTGCCGTAGATTCTTGCCCAATATGGCTTGATACCGCATCGTATGAGATTCTTTACCCTTGTCTTGGGCTTCTTCCAACTTTTTTCCATATACACATGCGTATCCGCCTGCGAAGCCATTTATCAATGCTTGCCAGCGATGTTTTCGCATCTGCATATTTGAAGTATGACACCCATCCGCGTATGACTTGGTGTAGCACAATTTTCCTGCGTTCATATCCCATCCCATTGCTCCTGCCCGTCAGCACCTTGAGTTTCGTCTTCAGTTTAAACAGGCTCTTGGGATGGACACTCAAACCTTCAGCCCTCTCCAGTCTTGTAGAAGGTATGTCCCAGGTACTTCATCCCACGGACATAGCCGACTTCCGTCTTGTCGAGGTTTACTTTCAGGTGGAGTTTCTTCTCGATGAACTTGGTCAGGCCTTCGCATACGCGCTCCGCACCCCTCCTGCTTTTTGCAGAAGATCAGGCTGTCATCTGCGTAACGCACGAACGGATGACCGCGGCGCTCCAGCTCCTTGTCCAGTTCGTTGAGCACGATGTTGCTCAGCAGCGGACTGAGCGGACCTCCTTGCGGCGTTCCCTCCGTTGTCGGCTGATATACTCCGTTGACCATCACGCCAGCATAAAGGTATTTGTGTATCAGGCTTATGACCCTGCCGTCCTTTATGGTGTGGGAGAGCAGTTCTATCATGTAACTCTGGTTTACGGTGTCAAAGAAGCGTTCCAAGTCTATGCCCACGGCATATTCATAACCTTCGTCGAGTATCTTCTGCGCTGTTTCAACGCACCCTCGTGCGCTGCGGTTCGGTCGGAAGCCGTAGCTTCCCTCGCTGAACTGAGGCTCATACATCGGCGTAAGTACTTGCGCTATACTTTGTTGGATGACGCGGTCCACCAGGGTCGGTATTCCCAGTTTGCGCGTCTTGCCATTGTCTTTCGGGATTTCCACCCTGCGCACTGGCATGGGCTTATATTTCTCGTTCAAGATGGAGTTCCTGAGTTCATCTTTGTGGAGTTTCAAGTATGGAAGCAAGTCCTTTGCCTCCATCGAGTCGACACCTCCGCTCCCGCCGTTCGATACCACCTTCCTATATGCTCGGTTCATATTATAGGGAGAAAGGATGAGTTCCATCAGGTGATTCCCATCTATCTGCACTTCCGCAAGTCTGCCTTCGGTTATCTCCATATAGGTCTGCGCTCCCTCGATGACTTCGGCTTCCAGCCTATCTTCCCGCGGGCGGCTCTCTTTCGTTTTCTGCTTTCTTTCCTCCATAGAGTTTCTTCATTAGAACTTACTTCAGATAAAGTTCGGCCCTTCCCTGCGTGTCGATATTAGGCAGGTAATATGGCCTCTGCTGACTTCTCGCAGTTCGTTTGTTACTACTCGCTTTCGCTCGCCTGCGAGACCTCTCCAGTTATGGACATACTCTTTCCATCTTATGTCTGCCCGATTTACCTTGGGCGATTTCGGATAGTTATCGGACTTCGATTTCTGTTGCAATCTTATCCTCACCCTTAGGCCTTTTATCGGATTTCTGTCCGTCAGACCAGATGTTTGCCGCCGGCTTCCTCCAGATTCCGTCTCGCGGCGGACACCCTTGCCTTTGGCTGTAACCTTCCCACTATCAGGGCGGCTTAGGGACTTGCACCCATTAGAGTATGTTCTTGCTGGACGAACAACAATAAAGGCGACTGAAAAATATTCAATCGCCTTTATTCATATATTCTTGAATCAATTAGAACGTGTCGTAGTACTTGGCGTCACGAGGGGTGACTTTGTTCATATTCTCAAGGAGAAGATCATTGGTCTTGTACTCGTCCATCAGCTGAAGCATAAAGTTCATCGCCTCGGTAGGATTCATATCCGCAAGAAGCTTGCGCAGGATCCAGATTCTGTTGGCCGCCTCACGGCTGTATAGCAGATCATCACGACGCGTGCTGGAAAGAACCACATTGACGGCAGGGAATATACGCCTGTTGGCGAGGGTCCTGTCAAGCTGAAGCTCCATATTGCCGGTACCCTTGAACTCCTCGAAGATCACATCATCCATCTTGGAACCTGTCTCAGTCAAGGCCGTCGCAAGGATTGTCAGCGAACCGCCACCCTCGATGTTACGCGCCGCACCGAAGAAACGCTTAGGCTTCTGCAGGGCATTGGCGTCCACACCTCCGGTCAAAACCTTACCGGAAGCCGGCTGCACTGTGTTATACGCACGGGCCAGACGGGTGATGGAATCAAGCAGGATCACAACATCGTGACCACACTCCACAAGTCTGCGTGCCTTCTCCAGAACCATATTCGCGACCTTCACGTGCCTCTCGGCCGGCTCATCGAAAGTCGAGGCCACCACCTCGGCCTTTACGCTGCGGCTCATATCGGTAACCTCCTCAGGACGCTCGTCGATAAGAAGCACGATCTCGTAAACCTCCGGATGATTGTCCGCGATCGCGTTGGCGATTGACTTAAGCAGCATTGTCTTACCGGTCTTCGGCTGCGACACGATCAAGCCACGCTGGCCTTTTCCGATAGGAGTGAACATATCCACGATACGGCACGAAGGATCGCTCTGATGGCCGTGACCAAGAAGATTGAACTTTTCCTCCGGGAACAGCGGGGTGAGGAAATCAAACGGCACCCTGTCACGGATGTAGTCAGGAGTACGTCCGTTGATGTACTTGATCCTCACGAGAGGGAAGTACTTGTCACCCTCCTTAGGAGGACGGATCTCACCGGTGACGGTGTCACCGGATTTGAGGGCATTATTCTTTATCTGACTCTGGCTGACATAGATGTCGTCAGGGGAGTTGAGATAATTGTAGTCCGAAGAACGGAGAAAACCATAACCGTCCGGCATGATCTCCAGAACACCCGTCGCCTCCACAGTACCGTCAAACTCGATTTCCGGAGCTTTCGTCCTTTGATTTGGATTCTGGAAATTCTGTTGGGGCTTCTGCTGCTGGTTCGGGTTCTGTCCGTTGTTCTGCCCCTGGAACTTGTTCTTCTGCTTTCTGCGGGTAACATCAGCATGAGCCGCCGGATCATCCTTCAGATCATCAAAAAGCGCATGAATGAACTCCTTGCCATTTACCGGCTTGTCGGCTGAAGTCTGAGCATCGGGCTGTTGAGTGACTTCGGTGGCGGCAGCCTCCACGGATTCCGGCTTATTCTCCTCCACCGACGCAGCGGTCTCGACCTGAGTCTGAACCATAGCGGATTTAGGCTTACGTCCTCTTTTTAGGAGCTGGCTTAACCTCCGTTCCTTGAGCGGCGATAGGTTCCGCCTTTTGTTCTGAATTTTCCGCCTTGTCAGTCTTGACCTCCGGCTTCTGCTGCGATTTAGCCTTTTTCTCATCTTTCCTGGTGTCAGCCGACTTGGTATCCTGAACGCCGGATTGTTCCGGAAGCGGATTCTTGCGAGGCCTTCCACGTTTGGCTTTTGGTTTCTCTATCGGTTGAAGAGACGCGGCGGCAGCCTGCGCGTCAAGTATAGCATAGGACAGATTCTCATCAGTGAATTTCTTGATGTTCTTAATCTGATGCTCCTGAGCGACTTTTTCAAGCTGCTCTCTGCTCATCTGAGTGAGTTCAAATAAATTATAAGGCATAAATTTAAAATGAATCCGATGTAAGAACCGGATATGATTTCAGAAAAGTTATAGTGGATATAATAGCCCAAAGGCTTACGCTGAAAATGTCAGCATGCAAATATAAGATATTTATGATAAACATCCAACTATTTATCCCAATAACTCGTACTTTTCTTGAATCTCAGCAAGTCAGCCAAAGCCGCCGCGTTCGCAGAGATGAGGAATGAATATGACTGGTACATTCCAGAAGGCACCCAAGAGACGGAAATATTGAAGCAATGCAGATCGTACCTGAAAGAGAACTGCGTCGTGGTCATCTTCATCGCTGTGAAATCCCATCCTGACTGCGCCTGCACAGACATCTTAGGGGTCAGTTGAATATTTCCTTGAACACCGAGTGTCTGGGTGTAGTTATCCTTCTTGCTGAGCTGGTTGTTGGCGTAGCTGTACGACCGGCTCATCGAGAAGCTATAGTTGAAGTTAAGGCTCCACGGAACGTTAGGATTCGTATAATACAACCATCCGCCAGGAATATATTCACCGGTCAAAGGATGATAGTATATTCTTCTGTAGTAGTCGGCCGGATTGCCGGAGCCGCCGCCGTCCCCGCCTGAAGATTTCGAACCGTCGTTGCCTTTGACAGTGCCTTTGCCGGACAATGAATATGACACAGAGGTGCTGACGTTGGTGAGCCTGAGAGGCACGCCTGTCTCCAGAAGGTTATATTTGTTGACCCGCTGTCCTCTCTCGTTGATGGCATACGGGTCGAAGTTCATGTTGCCGTTGATTCCGAGTTTGCCGAAAATAGAGGTGGACATGGACAGTCCCACATTGTTCATCTTGAGGGAATCTGCCAGGAAGTTATAGCCTGTGGAGAAGTTGAACTGATCAAGGATCTTCACTTTCTTCGATCCTGTGCCTGTCGTGTCTTTCATGTCACGCACCTTGGCTTCAAGGTTGTTGCCGAGCGAGATGCTCATGGTGGCGGATTTGCCCTTGCCTGGAGCCGAGTTGATCTGTCCCTGGTAAATGTTGTAGTCGTAGGATTTCTGCACGCCGAGAGTATCCACATAATTGAACGTGCGCCATCCGTTGAAGGCTTTGCCTTTCTCAGGACTGAAGCTCATGCTGACGCTCGGAGAGACGACATGACGAAGTGCCTGTATCTTATGATACTTGCCGAAATTGTACATTCCGTAGATCCGCGTGCTCATCGAAAGAGAACCGGAATAATTGTGTGTGGCGCCGAAGGTGCCGAACTGTTTGCCCATCTCGGTCTTCACGCTGTTTGTCTCTGGATCGAAATACGCCTCGCTCTTGCGGAAAAACCAGTTCATGCCGTAACTCACATTAGGGGCCACATTCAGGTATTTGAAAAGAGTGAAATCCGGCAGTTTTATCGAAAAATTATGAGCCACGCCATTCTGGAACTTGTCAATAAAGCCAGGTTCTCCGAACTCCGAGGCCTTGAAATTGATCTTGTTCTGGATGGATGTGTTGTAACCCAGGGCGAATTTCTCGTAGAAACGCTCTTTCCCGACCCTGTTCTTGATCTTGAAAGGATAGAATGTGGAGACAGAGAAAGTGATGTTAGGCAGTGTGAATGTGTATGAGCTGTCCCTTGAGTTCTGGCTGTGCAGGGCGTTGACCGACAGGTTGAACTTTCCGTTCCAGTTCTTTGAGTATGAGATGGAAGACGAGATCTGGTTCTGGAGAGCCTCCGACACCGAATGCGAGTTGTATCGGCTGTTGGAAGGGCTGGAGAAATTGACCGACGCCGAGAATGATGTTCCAGGGTGAGCCTTGGAATCCTGTGAGTGGGACCACCTTACTCCGAAGTTCTTGCTCTGGAAGAAGTCCGTGCTCCCTTTCTCGCCTGTCTGGTCGACTGAATAGTTGACGGCCAGGTTGCCGGTGAACTTGTACTTCACCATGTACCTTGAGTTAAGATTGGCCGCCCAAGAGCCAAGGGTGTAATAGTCACCTGTCAACGACATGTCAAAATAGTCTCCCAGAACGAAGTACATGCCGGCGTCCCTCAGGTAGAAACCACGCGCGTTCTCCTCTCCGAAAGACGGCATTAGAAGTCCGGTGGCTCTGTCAGGACGCTTGGGGATGAATCCGAACGGGATTCCTATCGGGAGATCCACATCCTCCACAACTAGATGCGCCGGACCGAACACCGTCTTCTGGGATGGTTTGGTGACAACTTTCGCCGAAGACAGCTTAAGGTAATAGTGCGGATGCTCAAGATCGCAGACAGTGTACTTGCCTTTGGTTATGTTGATGGACTTGTCCGGCATCATCTTGATGTTCTTCCCATGAAGGATGCCGTCATCCTCCTTCGTTATCATGTTCGTGATCCTGGCCTTGCGGGTGTTGAAATTGTACCGGACCTCTTCCATGTTGAATGTCTGGCTGCCCTGGGTCATCTCCGGCTGCCCCTTCCACTCTTGGGCAAGGCTGTCGTAGGTGCCTCTGGCATAGACGGTGCCGGTGGACATGTCATATTCCATGTAGTCAGCCTTCAGTTTGATGTTCTCGTAGGAGACCTCGACGTCTCCCCAGTAATACATCTTGCGTTGACCGTTGGAAAAATCCTGCCTTATGGAATCTTTCGCTCCTGAGAATGCCGGTCTGGTAAGCGAGCTTTTGTCAAGAAGAAACAACGAGTCTGCCCTTGATGTTGAGTCAGCCACCCTTAGGGAATCTCTTCTGCGGGCGATTGAGTCTTCTGCGGGCGGCAAGGAATCCTTCGCCTGTGGCAAGGTCCCGGCGGCTGGACTGATGGAGTCCGGCGTAAACTGAGCCACAGAGGCCTTTCTCAGACTCCTGTTCCTCCTCACATCCTGCCCGAACATTGTCAGTCCAGTCAGCGCGGCAAGAGCCGCCACGAGGATAATATTATATGTATGCTTCTTGAATTGCAATTATTTTATAAATTTGCAAAGACAAATATACTACATATTTTGGATTTACATCGCAATTTTCTTGCCGTACTTACGGCACTGTCGCTTTCAACGGCCGGATTTTTCGCTTATGCACAAAAGAATCCGTCGGCTTCGATACGTTTGTCAACCGTGGTCATAGACCCCGGTCACGGTGGCAAGGACTCCGGCTGCATAAGCCCGAGCGGGAAGACAATGGAGAAGACCTTGGTGCTGGACATATCCAAACGACTGGCCGATATGATCAAGGCAGGCTACCCGGATGTGAAGGTCATAATGACCAGAAGCGACGACACGTTTGTCACACTTCAAGGGAGGGCGGACATAGCGAACGCGAACAACGCGAACCTGTTCATCTCCGTCCACGTGAATTCCGTGCCAGGGAAGAAGAACGGCCCAAACGGCTATTCTGTGCATATCCTCGGCCAATACAACAGCAAGAACAAGGACATGTACGCCGGGAATATGGACGTGGTGCGCAGGGAGAACTCAGTCATAAAGCTTGAGGACGACTACACCACCCGCTATGAAGGCTTCGACCCGAACGATCCGGAGTCCTACATATTTATGAATCTGATGCAGAACGCCTACCTGGAGCAAAGCTTCAAGTTCGCCCAGGCAGTGGACAAGGAAATGAAGGGAGGAACGTTCCAGCATAGCCGAGGAATATCCCAGGATGCGTTCTACGTCCTGTGGCGTACGGCGATGCCATCAGTGCTCATAGAATGCGGATTCCTGTCCAACTCCGCCGACCGCGAGGCCCTGATCACCGAAAAGGGACGAGCCCGAATCGCTTCAGACATCTACGATGCGTTCAAAATCTACAAGAAGGAATATGACGGCTCGGACGCTGTCAAAGGCTCCGTAAAGGCAAAAAGCACAGGCTCTGAATCAAGCGTGGCTGAAGATGGGGCAACGGAAGTGTCTGTTAAAGAGGCTGCTTCAATTGTTTATGGAACTCAGGTTCTGGTATCTTCCAAATCAATGCCCGGCAACGATCCTTTCTTCAAAGGATATGACGTTATCAAGATGCCGGCCGGAAGACTTTTCAAGTATATCATAGGCTACTCTTCAGACTTGAACACAGCCAAGGAGATGAACCGCTCACTGAGCCGCGATTTCAAGGACTCATTTCTTGTAAAGGTTGAGAACCATACCGCGGAACGTCTGAGATAGCCCTTCTGAAATCCCGTTCTTTCACTTAATCAAAGCGTTGGAGGGACGGGATTTTTATTTTAGATAAATTCTAATTTATAACTCGCTTGATAATAGCCGATTTAAGAAAATTTTTAGTCGTAAAATATTGATTACGTTAATATTACATAATTTAATTAGTGTTAAAATAGGTTCGCATAAGGAAAATAAAAATCAAAAACAATACAAAAAAAGATTTTTTATGAATTAATTTTCCCCCAATTTTGCACAAGAAAAACGAAGAGGGAACAATTCTCTTATAATTCAAATTAATTCATTTAAAGAAATGGCTGAACTGGAAAGACATATCTCTGTCTGGAATGAGTGTCTTAGGATTTTTGAGCAGAACGTTGAACCGAAACAGTTTGACGTCTGGTTCAAGACTATAGTTCCCGTTTCTCTCGAAGGCTCTACATTGACGGTCGAGGTTCCGACCGATTTCTTCAGAAGTTATCTTGAGGACGCTTTCCTACCAATAATAAAGATGACACTCCGAAGAGTGATCGGGCAGGACGCAAGGCTGCTCTACAAGATCCATCCTGTACAGAAGGAACGCGCGATGGTATTCACCGCGTCGCACGGCAACGTACCGGAGAACAAGCCGGTGACGATCAACACGTTCCAGCCATCGGGCAATCCGAGTCCGTTCGTCTTTCCGGGGATCCAGAAACTCAAGATCAACCCGAGGCTGAACCCGGTCTATTGCTTTGACAACCTTATAAAAGGGGAGTGCAACAAGATGGGCTACAATGCGGGAATAAGCATCTCAGACAAGCCTGGCAAGACTCCGTTCAACCCGTTGTTCATCTTCGGTGGCCCGGGGCTTGGCAAGACCCATCTCGCGCAGGCGATCGGTATCGCCATCCACGAAGCCTACCCGGATCTTGTTGTCCTCTATGTCACCGGCAACGAGTTCAGGACCCAGTACGTCAATGCGGTCAGTGTACAGAACAAGCTGACTGACTTCATGGCCTTCTACATGAGGATCGATGTCCTCATAATGGATGACATCCAGGAACTGAACGGCCCGGCCTCGCAGAACGCGTTCTTCAACATATTCAATCATCTTCATCAGTCCGGCAAGCAGCTGGTGTTCACGTCCGACCGCTCTCCGGCAGACTTGAAGAACTTCGAGGAGAGGCTGCTTTCGCGCTTCAAGTGGGGCTTGTCCATCGAATTGGCCAAGCCTGACCACGACACAAGGCTGGCCATGCTGAAGGCAAGATGCGTCCGCGAGGGTGTATCCGTCAGCGATGAGGTGCTGGAGCTTCTTGCGAACAAGATACGCTCGAACTTCAGGGAATTGGAAGGAGCGCTTATCTCTCTGATTGCCAACGCCACCCTTTGCCACGAGGAAGTCACGAAGGAATTGGCCGAACAGGTCACCGGCAACATCGTAAGCGAGGATCAGAATGAAATCTCCATCGACAAGGTTCAGGAAGTTGTCTGCGAATATTTCAACATCACCCGCGAGACCCTGCTCTCCAAATCAAGGAAGAGGCAGATCGTCCAGGCCAGGCAGATAGCCATGTACATGAGCCGCAACCACATAAACGGCTGCTCCCTGTCAACGATTGGTATGGAACTTGGAGGGAAAGACCACGCTACAGTGCTGCACGCCTGCACGACTGTGTCGGACCTTATGACAACAGACAAGATGTTCAAGCAATACGTGACCGACATAGAAAAGATGCTTGTGCCTGTGGCAAGATAATAAAGGTGCCAAATGAATTCAGAAAAAGTACTCTCAATCTTCAAGGAAATCACACGGATTCCAAGGGAGTCCGGACACGAAGAGCCGATGACTGCCTTTCTTCAGCGTTTCGCCGGGGAGAGGCATCTTGAATGTAAAACCGACAAGACAAACAATGTCTGCATAGTCAAGGAAGCCAGCAAAGGCAAGGAGAATGTGCCTACGCTCGTTCTTCAGGGACATCAGGATATGGTCTGCGAGAAAAGAAGCGGCGTTCAGCACGACTTCCTCAAGGATCCTATTGAATATGTCATCGAGGATGGCTGGATGGTCGCCAAGGACACCACGCTCGGGGCCGATGACGGAATCGGTGTCGCCGCGATGCTCGCGCTTCTGGACAGTGACCTTCCGATGGGGAAGATCGAGTGCGTGTTCACCATCTCTGAGGAGACCGGAATGGACGGGGCCTTCGGAATGGAACCGGGCTTCTTCACCGGCAGGACTCTCATCAATCTTGACTCTGAGGATGAGGGGCAGATGTTCATCGGTTGCGCCGGCGGCCTTGACACGACAGCCGTGTTCAATTACAAACAAGAAGATTTCAAGGAAGGCTATAAGCCGGTAAGACTGGAGATCGGCGGAGCGCTCGGCGGACACAGCGGAGATGACATCAACAAGGGCCGCGCGAACACGGTGCAGCAGATGGCGCGTTTCCTATATTCAGAAATGGCTTATGGACTTCAGCTTGTTATGCTGAAAGGCGGCAACAAGCCGAACGCGATAGCGAGGGAGTGCGAGGCAATCATCACCGTTCCGGACGCGGACGCCACAATCGCGAGACTCACCTCGTTCGGCAAGGATCTGAGGAATGAATATTTCAGGACGGATCCAGATTTGAGCTTCAGCGGCGAGACGTACAGATGCACCGAGAAGCCGATCCAGAGCGATGTCGCAAGGAGGCTGATCGCATCTCTCTTCGCCTGCCCGCACGGAGTCGAGACTATGAGCCAGGACATTCCGGGACTCGTGGAGACTTCGACAAACCTGGCGGCCGTAAGGATGAACAAGCAGGGAAGGATCGAGGTCATCACAAGCCAGCGCAGCTCGACCGGTTCGGCAAGAAAGATGATGGCCGCCAAGGTAGAGGCCAACTTCCTGCTCGCCGGAGCCGAAGTGACCCATCTTTCTGAATATCCAGGGTGGAAGCCGAACCTCGATTCCCACATTCTGCGCGTGTGTGTGGATTCGTACAAGAAACTGTTCGGATGCGAGCCGGAGGTCAAGGCCATTCACGCCGGACTTGAGTGTGGACTTTTCGGGGAGAAGTTCGGGGATCTGGATATGATTTCCTTCGGTCCGACCCTCAGGGGTGTGCACGCTCCGGGCGAGAAGCTTGAGCTTGCGTCCCTTGACAAGTTCACCGAGCATCTTGTCGATGTCGTCACGAATTTTTAATAATATGGTAAAGATAGCCCCTTCAATACTATCCGGCAATTTCCTCAATCTAGAGCCGGACATCAGGATGGTCAACGGGAACGCCGACCTGATTCACATCGATGTGATGGACGGCAGTCTCGTACCGAACATCTCGTTCGGGTTTCCGGTGATGGAGGCTATCGCCAAGGCCGTGACCGTCCCGATGGACGTCCACCTGATGATCATCAATCCGGACAAGTACATCGAAAGATTCGCCAAATGCGGAGCGAACCTGATAAGCTTCCATCTGGAGGCCGCTGACCAGGCCGGCAAGGATCCAAAGGAGATCATAGGGATGATCAAAGCCTGTGGAGCGAAAGCCGGACTCGCGATCAACCCGGATGTGCCGTCGAAAGGCTTTTCCCATACATCGAGGATGTGGACTTCTTCCTGATAATGTCGGTATTCGCCGGATTTGGGGGACAGAAATTCATCCCGGAATCCATCGACAGGATCAAAACTCTGAAGGCAGAGATGGACAGAAGGGGAGTCGTGAAGGACATCGAGGTTGACGGCGGGGTGTCATCCGCCAACGCAAGGATTCTGGCCGAAGCCGGAGCGACAATGCTTGTGGCCGGAAGTTCGGTATTCAAGGCGGAGAATCCTGCCAAGGCTATTGCTGAGCTTCGTTAGATAACATAGCTTATTTCCTTAAAGGCGAACTCTAAACGTTCGCCTTTTTCTGTTTCGAGACAGAGCAGGCCACGGTCGGTGACACCAACGATTCTCGCACGTATTGACGCGCCTGTCGAGCAGACTACATATTCATAGAAAGTGCCGACGCGGTAGAGTCTGCTGACATATTCCTCAGCGTTGTCGTAGTGTCCAAGCCTCCTTTTCAGGAAGCGGCAAAGTTTGGGAAGCTGGTCTTTGAGATCATATTCCCTGCCGGTCAGCATCGCCATCGAGACGGGGTTCAAAAGTTGTGGCGGAAACTCCTTTTGGTTGACATTCAGGCCGATTCCGATGACGCTTGCCGTCAGGGAGTCTCCGCAAAGGGTGTTCTCAATGAGTATTCCGCATATTTTCCTGTTCCTGACATAGATGTCGTTCGGCCATTTGACCGTGGCCACAATCCCTTCATATTCAAGGTAATCAAGCACGCCCAAGGTGACGCTCCGGCTTATCGGGAACTGCCTTGAGGCCTTCAATGGCGGATAGGCTCCGTCCCCAAACTTCATCACCAGAGAGAATGTGAGGTTTTCTCCGGGCCGTGCGGACCATGAATTACCCCGCTGGCCACGCCCTGAGGTCTGATGTAGAGCCGCCAGGACTGACAGATTGTCAATCCCTGAAATATTTCTTAGGGCTTCATTATTAGTCGAATCGACCTCATCGCCATTGTATGTCAACTTCCTCTTTCATTGGTTCAGAATTTGTCGTATATTTGTATATTTGATTGTAATTGCAAAAATATAAAACATTCTCAATATGATTACACACGATTTGCGGGTTATGGCCGACGCTATGCTCGACAAGAAAGCACAAAACGTAATTGACATAGATCTCAGGCCGCTGGGAACCGCAATCACTGACCATTTTATGATCTGCAACGCTGACTCTACCACCAACGTCAACGCCATAGCCGACAATGTCATCGACAAGATGCGGGAGGAAGGCAGAAAGCCTCTCCGTACCCAGGGTCTGGAGAATAATTTCTGGATAATCCTGGACTATGGGGATATCGTCGCTCATATATTCCTTACGGAATACCGCCAGTTCTACAGGCTGGAGGAGCTCTGGGCCGACGCTCCGCACAAGGAATACAAGGAGAGACGCGTTCCTAAAACAAAAAAGACAGAGACAGATGCCGAATAACGCAAATTCGCCGAAAGGCAATGATCCAAGAAGGAAGGTTATCCGCGTGAGATTCAATTTCTCGTGGCTTTACCTTATTCTTATCCTTGGCATAGGTTGGCTGCTGCTCAACAACAGCGGGGCCAATCCTCAGAAGATAGAATGGGCCGAGGTCCAGGAGATGTTCCTCAAGGGCGACATCAAGGAGATTGATTTCGTGAGGAACGACTTCAAGGGCAACATCACCGTGCGCCCGGACAGGCTCAACAAATATGCTGACAAGTTTGGCGGCAAGGTTCCGGCCAGCTCGCCTCATTTCATATTCCTGGTCTCCGACAAGTTCGACGCCGAGAAGGAGTTCGGTGAGCTGAACGCCAAGCTTACTCCGGACGAGAGTCAGGTCAAGATTGTGATGGAGAACGACAGCAGGATGTGGTCAAACGTCCTTGAATGGATAATTTTCCCGATCCTGCTCATCGTTATGTGGATCTGGATGTTCCGTGGCTTCAGCAGGAATATGGGCGGAGGCAGCGGCGGTCCCGGCGGAGTGTTCAATGTCGGTAAATCCACCGGCAAGCTCGCCGACAAGGAGAAGGTCAACGTCACATTCAAGGATGTCGCGGGTCTGTACGGAGCCAAGGAAGAGGTGATGGAGATCGTGGACTTCCTCAAGAATCCTAAGAAATATACAGCCCTCGGAGGAAAAATCCCTAAGGGAGCCCTTCTGGTAGGCCCTCCGGGTACCGGAAAGACATTGCTGGCCAAGGCAGTGGCAGGGGAAGCCAACGTTCCGTTCTTCTCGATTTCCGGTTCGGATTTCGTAGAGATGTTCGTCGGTGTCGGTGCTTCCAGGGTCCGTGACCTGTTCCGTCAGGCGAAGGAAAAAGCTCCTTGCATCGTGTTCATCGACGAGATCGACGCTGTCGGAAGGGCCAGAGGGAAGAATGTCGGATTCTCTTCAAATGACGAGCGAGAGAACACTCTCAACCAGCTTCTTACCGAGATGGACGGATTCGACACAAATTCAGGTGTGATAATCCTTGCGGCCACAAACAGGGCTGACATCCTCGACAAGGCGCTTCTGCGCGCCGGACGTTTCGACCGCCAGATTCACGTGGATCTTCCGGAACTGAAGGAAAGGGAAGAGATATTCAAGGTTCACACACGCAACCTCAAGGTCGCTCAGGACTTCGACCTCGGATTTATGGCCCAGCACACGCCGGGCTTCTCCGGGGCGGACATCGCCAATGTCTGCAACGAGGCTGCCCTCACAGCGGCAAGAAGAAACAAGAAGGAGATTGATCGTCAGGATTTCCTTGACGCCGTTGACAGGATTGTAGGAGGACTTGAGCGCAAGGGCTCGATCATGACTCCGGCGGAGAAGAGGACGACGGCATACCATGAGGCCGGACATGCTACTGTGGGATGGCTGCTGCCATATTCAGATCCAGTGTTCAAGGTCAGTCTCATCCCGAGAGGGGATGCGCTCGGCTTGACTTGGTACCTTCCGGACGAGAGAAAGATCCTGTCCAAGTCCTATCTCATGGACAAGATGTGCGCCTTGATCGGCGGACGCGTGGCCGAGGAAATCATCAATGGGGAGCCGGCCACGGGCGCGTTGAACGATCTTGAAAGGCTTACCCGTATGGCCTACAATATGGTCCAGTACTATGGTATGAGCGAGAAAGTCGGAGAGGTTTCGTTCTATGACTCGACCGGATCAAAGGGCTACGACCTCACCAAGCCTTACAGCGAGAAGACCGCCGAGCTTATGGACCAGGAGGTCAAGGATCTTGTCAAGGAGATCCACGACAGAACCTACAGGATTCTGACCGAGCATAAGGAAGGCTTCGTCAAGATGGCTCAGATTCTCCTTGAGAAAGAGGTGATCTTCGCCGAGGACATCGAGAAGATTTTCGGTCCGAAGGTGAAACCAGCTGAGGATGCGGAACCTGCCAAGGCTCAGGCAACCGAGAGTGACACACAGATAACCGAGGCTGGAAATGAATAACGTTGTCGTCAGATCCATTTCAGGCGTGGTCTTCATCCTTGCGATGTTGGCCTGCCTGATGTTCAACAAGTTCCTGTTCGCCGGACTGATAATATTCATAATGTCCGTGATGCTGCTGGAATTCTACCACATCACGATGGGGAACAGCTACACCTTCTCTAAGGTGCTGGCGATCATCGCCGCGATCTTCCTTTTCGGACTGCTGTTCGCCACGGCTTCCTATCATATTCCGATAAGATTCGTGGCCTTCGCGATGGTTCCGATCTTCATCGTGATGATCAACTCACTGTACGTCAAGGACAAGGATGAATACGGCAAATTCTCGAACATCTACACTGGGCTTTTGTACATCGCGGTTCCGATAGCGCTATCAAACCTCATCGCCTTTGACAAGGCCGGGAACTTCAGCGGCAACCTGCTCCTTTCCTTTTTCATCATAATATGGTGCTCGGATGTCGGGGCGTTCGCCTTCGGAATATCTCTCGGCAAGATATTCCCGCAAAAACTCTTTCCATCCGTATCGCCAAAGAAGACTTGGATCGGATTCATTGGCGGACTTGTCAGTTCGGTTCTGGCGGCGTTCGCTCTTTATGAGTTCGGAATATTGAAGTTTCCTCTCATCCACTGCCTCATCCTGTCATTTATAATGTCCGTGACCGGAGTCTATGGCGACCTGTTTGAGTCTCAATGGAAAAGAGTGTACGGAGTCAAGGACTCTGGAAAAATCATCCCTGGACACGGAGGCTTTCTGGACAGGTTCGACAGCACGTTGATGGCGATGCCGTTCGGGGCGATCTATCTGGCGATCTTTGATCTGCTATAATTAATAATAACTTGATAATCAATTAATGAATATACAAGCGATATGAAGAAGATAATAGTTGATAAGGACTCGCACGGAACGATAGGCATCAACTGGGCTGTGATAGCGGTCCTGATAGCGTGCACGTGGATATTCATACACAATCTGTTCATTTCAATCCCGATCACGGTCATCCTGCTCGCCTTTGCTTTCTTCGTTTTCTGGTTCCACAGGGTTCCGGAAAGGGTGATACCGGAGGGAGACAGCAAGGTGATAACTTCCGTCGCCGACGGCAAGGTTGTGATCGTGGACCGGGTCTATGAGAAGGAATATTTCAAGGACGACCGCATCCAGGTGTCGATATATATGGACTTCTTCGATGTCCACACTAACTTCTGGCCGATGGACGGGGTGATTTCCTACTATAAATATCATCCGGGAAAGTATCTGCTTGCCTTCCTGCCAAAGGCCTCGGAAAAGAATGAGCATTCGTCCACGGCGATCTGCAATGAGCACGGTGAGATTCTGTTCAGGCAGATAGCCGGCACATTCGCCAGAAGGATTGTCTGCTACTCGAAAGAGAATTACGAGGTTGAGAGGGGGCAGCAGTGCGGGATCATCAAGTTCGGCTCACGAATCGACATATTCCTTCCGCTTGACGCTGATGTCAAGGTGAAGGAAGGTGATTTCACCAGAGCCTGCGAAACGGTTATCGCTGAGCTTAAATAATTTACTACTGATCTTTCTCGATCAGTTCAACAAGACGATCCACGGCTTCCGTGTCCTGAATATGCTTCAGCACGGGAGTCTTTCCTTTATAGATGGTGACCTTGTGGTTGCCTTCGCCGACATATCCCCAATCGGCGTCGGCCATCTCGCCGGGACCGTTCACGATGCAGCCCATCACGGCGATGACGGTGTTCTTAAGATGAGAGGTTCTGGACTTCACTTCCTCAAACGCCTTCTGGAGATCGTACATAGTGCGTCCGCATCCAGGGCAGGCGACATATTCCGGTTTGTAGAAGCGTCTTCTCGCCGCCTGCATCAATTCATCGACCAGATAGGCGCCAAGGCCGGATTCCTGAATCGAAATCTTGTCGCCGGAATCGTCCACGTACGTGCCAGTGAGTTCGAGCTCGTCCAAAGTCTTGTCCAACAGCCTCTTGCCGAAATCGCATGCGACATCTAACAAAAGTGTTTCCCGAGATGGGGCGTCGTAAACAGCGACAGCCTTGCGTCCCTGAAGGCTTATGGAAGTCATAGAGGAGACAATCTTGTGCCCATAACGCGCGGCAAGATAACGTGCGGCTGGAAGTTCATCCTCCGGATCCTCGGTCAGAGAGACGCGCACCGTATCACCGATTCCTTCAGACAACAGGGTAGATATCCCGACACAAGACTTGATCCTGCCGCTGTCCCCGTTGCCAGCCTCGGTCACACCGACGTGAAGAGGGTAAATCACCCCTTTTTCCTTCATCGCGGCCATAAGTTTTCGGTACGCTTCGACCATAACAATAGTGTTACTCGATTTTAGCGACACCACAACATTATAGAAATCAGCATCTTCACACATCTTCAACCATTCCAAGGCAGCTTTGGCCATCGCTTCCGGAGTGTTGCCGTATAGATTTGTGATGTAGTCACCCAAAGAGCCGTGATTGACACCGATACGTATTGCCGTTCCATTTTCCCGGCAGACTTCGATGAGTCTGGCGAACTGTTTACGGGCTTCATTGTGGTCCCTGTGGAAATTTCCGGGATTGATTCTGACCTTCTCCACAAACGGAGCGACCATAATCGCTGTCTGTGAGGAAAAATGGATGTCCGCCACTATCGGTACATTGATTCCAAGTTCCTTCAACCGGGATTTAATGGACTTCACACACTCCACATCTGCGGGTCCCGGCACGGTTATGCGGATCATTTCCGAGCCAGCCTCATAAAGTCTGACACACTGTGCAACCGTCGCGTCCACATCTGAAGTGTGGGTGTTGCACATCGTCTGGACAACAATCGGGTTGCCCGCTCCGATCAGGACATTACCTGCCTTTGCCGTCAATGTTCTCATTCTGCGTTGGATAATAAACCTGTTGATAAGCCTCACGTCTCAGCTGAGCCTTGCCGCGGCCTGTTCTTCTTGTCAGTTGGAAATACATTCCCGCTGTCACCATGACATCAAACGGGTATGCGAAACGATAGTAATCCTTGCTGTAGTAATCAGGATCATAGATGGTTCCCCAGGAATATCTTACATTGGCGTTTATGTGGAACTCGACAGGATCGAAGACAAGTCCGAAACCAATTCCGCCGCAGATTCCGTAATCAAGCCTTCGGTCGGTGTCTTTGAATGAATTGACCAAAGATTCACTTACATAATCACCTGTACGTTTGATATTCAGTCTATAGCCGCCATAGATTCCAGCCTCCGCCATAACTTTGTAGTGAAGGCCGTCAAGATGGAGATGAGCCATGAACGGAATCTCCGCCACATCCATGATAGCCTGAGTCGCATTCTCGATGCTTGGAGTGACCTTTGTGTCTTTGTCTTCCTTGAACTTATAGCCTTCATGGCTGTACCGCAAGCCTACCTTGAAACCAAAATAAGGCATATACCCGAACATCTTGCCATAGCGGGTGTAGAATATTCCGAAAGTGTTCGGAGAGAACAATGTCGTCTGAGAATACGCCGGATTGAAAGACATACGGCTGAACGACACTCCATACTCCACTCCGATAAGGGAATAGTCGTTCACCTCAAAGACCCGGTTGAGCTTGACTGTGTCCAGATACGCGTCTGAATACGCCTCCGCCGGTGCCTTCAGACTGTCCAAAAGCACAGGTTCCGGCTTGACCTTACGCACACGGCCCCGGGACTTCACCTTGGACTGGACATTGACCGTATCCACCGGATTCTGCCCGATGGCCACTGAACAGACCAAGATGGCGAACGCTGTAAGAATATATTTGATTGTCCTCATGTTAAGTGTCATTATTTGAAGAATGTCGCCAGATCCAGTTCCTGTTCTATCTCGCTTCTTTCCGGAATATCGAACAGATCGCTGTCCTTCGTCATCAGGAACTTCACCTTTTCTGGCTGCCTATGGGCAAGAAGGTTTCCGGAATCCACTATACCGTTGCGGTTGAGATCCTCAGTGATCCTGAGGGAATACTTTCCTTTCTTTAGGTACGGAAACTCCAAGACAGAGTCTGACTCAATAACATAACTGCGAATAATGCCGGATTTCCTCTCATCAAGAAGGTCTATGATGTATTTGTTGCCGTTCACACCTGTAAGCGTCAGCTTGAAGTGGCTCAGATTGTCATCGTTCGGGAGCGAGACTTTGACCTCAGTGCTGTCGTTCCAATACCCGTTGATGTCCTTGAAGGCTCTTTCCGGAACCTTGAAAGTATATTCATAGCCCGTCTGGATCTTGATTTGAGGGGTGATGTTGTATTTTCTCAGGTTCAGCGAATCGCGTTCTATCTTGAATTTCTCGACCTGTTCTTTCTGTCTTGGATTTATCGATTTGAAAACCAGCGAGTCGAAAGCTCCCAGGATCGGTGGATAATCGAATTCCAGCGTGATTCCGTTTTGCTCGAAGGTCTCCGGCGTGGCTTTCAGACTCAGGCCGCAGATCGTGTCCTTGTGCTCGATTTTCTTGCGGGCGGCCCTGGATTTGGGTTTGTTCTCATCCACAAGGCTGACCTTCTCAGTCACAGGAGCCAGAACACCAAGAGTGTCCGTCTTCCAATATTTCACCCAAAGATGAAGGGAGTCTGGCATCGGTCTCTGATTGTTAAGCCAGAGAAGGAGGCTGTCTTTCTCGATGTTGAACTCAGTGATGACATCCTTGGCCGGAAATCCTTGGAACCAAAGGGAATCAATCCTGGTGTCCGGAGCCATGAATGTTACATAGCCGGCCCTGTCGCCTGTTCTCTTTTTGTTCATCAGCATTTGCTTGGAAGGCCTTTCCCTGAACACATTAAGCCTGAGTTCCGCCTTTCGGGACTGACATGCGACGGTGTCCTTCATGTCAAACTTTTTCAATTCCGCCACACTGTCGTTCACCACATTCACAGGCCTGAACAAAGTGTCCAGAAACGCTATCTTGTCCTCATCGGGGTCGTAGATGTTGTTACCGTTGCCGTCCACGATGGCATAGACGCGGAACACAGTGTCCTGAATATTCTGGAGAGCGAAATAGCCCCAGTCATCGGTTTTCACCGCCGCGACAGGACGTTCAAGAAAGACCGCTGAATCCCTCTGATCCTTATAAAGCATGACGGTGGCCCCTTTGATCGGCATCAATGTGTTACAGTCTTGAACAAGGCCGGTAATGTACATTGAATCTATAGAGTCTCCTGTCGAGAACACCGTGGTGAATCCAGGGAACATATTCCCTTCATTATTGTCGGCGATCGCTCCTGTCAAGTCAAGGGTGTATGTCGTGTTCGGAAGCAGGTCTTCCTCGAAATAGACAATCACCGTCTTGCCTCTCATCTTGTATTTCGGACTTTTTTGCTGAGGAGGGGAGAGATAGATGCCTTTCGGATCCTTGACAGTGACATATTCATCGAATGTGAACGCAACCTTGGTTCCATGTACAGGAACGGAAACCGCCCCCGGCTGAGGTACAACCCTTCTGACCACAGGCGGGATAGTGTCCTTGAGTCCACCTGTGGGAGCCTGTGTCGTGTTGGCGCATGACGGCTGGAAAACGGAAAGCACCAGAAGCGTCATCGCCGGAACCAAAGGGAAAAATCTTGTAAGAAATTTTTTCATCGCGGATCGTGTATATTCAAAAATCAGGCTCAGATCTCGGTTCTGACCACACTTTTTATACCATCTATGGAATTCAACCTGCGGATCATCCTCTCCATGGCGGCCTTGTCGTGGACATAAAGATCTATGTAGCCGGAAAATATTCCTTCATCGGTACTCAGATAGACCTTGCGCATATTCACTCCCATGACCAGAGAGATGTAGCGGGAGATCTCGTTCAGCAGACCGACCCGGTCAACTCCCTTGATGGAGAGGCGCACCGGAAAAGATTGGCTGTCATCATCCTCCCACTGAGGCACGACAACCCAGTCTCCATGCTTGGAGGCGATACTGTCAGCCACCGGGCACGATTTCTTGTGCACTGTCACCGTTCCGTCAGGAGACTTGATGCCGATGACCGGGTCTCCTGGGATAGGCCGGCAACAGGATGCGATGACATAATCACTCTTCTCCTTTCTCGTGGCCTCCTTCCTCTTCCCGAACCAAGGGAAAGACCAGGAATGGCTTTTGTCCGCCTTGCCTGAAGCCAAAACCTCCGAAAGGTCGCCTAGCTTCAGAATGCCGACCCCTATCCTGAAGAACATCTCCTCGGAATTCCCTCCAGGTATCGCGAAATGCTCCAAAAGAATCTCTATGGAGTCATTGTTCATTCTATAGCCAAATGACTCAAGCTGCTCCGAGAGCATTTTCCTGCCCAGTTCGGCAAGTTCTTTCTTATGTCCCTTGAAATAGTCTATGACAACGTTCCTCGCATGTCTGGTCTGAAGGAACTGAAGCCATTCGCGTTTTGGACGTTCAACCTCCGCGGTGATGATCTCCACCTGATCTCCGCTCCTGAGCACATGGGAAAGGGGCACAAGCTTCATGTTCACCTTCGCGGCTATAGCCTTGTTGCCGATCTCAGTGTGGATGCTATAGGCGAAGTCAAGCGCTGTGGCGCCTTTCAGGATGGATTTCTGGTCTCCCTTAGGGGTGAACACAGTGATTTCGCTGCTGGTTAGGTCATTATGTATTATGTCAAGCAGTTCCAGCGCGTTCACGTCCGGATTGACAAGGATCTCCTTCACCTTGGCCAGCCACTTGTCCATCTCGCTGTCGTTCTCGCTGATGTAGCCCTCCTGCTTGTAGGTCCAATGGGCGGCGATGCCCTTCTCTGCGATGTCATCCATCCGCTTCGAGCGGATCTGGACCTCAATCCATATTCCCCTGTCGCTCATCAGGGTGCAGTGAAGCGCCTCATAGCCATTGCTTTTCGGATGCTTTACCCAATCGCGTACACGATCCGGCTTGTAGCGGTATATTCCTGTTATTATAGAGAATATGTGGTAGCACTGGTCGCGCTCGCTTTCCTTGGTGTCTGCCGGCGGTGTGAAGACAATCCTCAGAGCATAAAGGTCATAGACTTGATCAAAGGTGATGTTCTTGGTCTGCATCTTGTGCCAGACCGAATATGGAGTCTTGACCCGCTTGCGGATCTCGAAATTGAATCCGGCTTTTTTCAAGGCCTCGTCTATAGGAGTTATGAAATCGTCTATCTGCTTGCCTCTGCCGCTAAGATTGCTGTTGATCAACCCGCTGATCTCCTTGTAAGCGTCAGGTTCCTTGTACTTCAGCCAGATGTTCTCCATCTCGGACTTTATCTCGTAAAGGCCGAGGCGATGGGCGAGGGGAATGAATATGAACATCGTCTCGCTGAGAATCTTATCCCGCTTGTATTCAGGCATATACTCAATCGTGCGGCAATTGTGGAGGCGGTCGGCGAGCTTTATCAGCACGACCCGCACGTCATCGTTCAACGTCAGCAGGATCCGCTTGAAGTTCTCCGCCTGAAGGCTCTTGGCGTTGGCATCATTGAGTTTCTTGCTGCGGTCCTCGTTGTCGAGCACGTTCTTGATCTTGGTCAGGCCGTCCACAAGACTTGCGATCTTGTCACCGAAGAGCTTGCGTATGTCATCCACCGTATAGTCAGTGTCTTCCACGACATCGTGGAGCAAGGCGGCCGCGATGGACTTGTACCCAAGCCCGATGTCGCTCACGACAATTTTTGCTACCTCGATAGGATGGATTATGTATGGCCCGCCAGAGCGACGGCGGACATTCTTATGGGCTTCATTCGCGAAATCGAACGCTTTCTGGACCACGTCCAGCTCCTGCTGGTTCGCGCAGCGTTTCTCCGCCGCGGCCTTAAGCTGTGCGTAACTCTGACGAATCAGTTCGTAGTCTTGTTCTGTGAATTGTGAGAAACTCATATTTCAACCAAATCTTTGTCACAATCCAAACCTGTGGAAGTGCCGTCGCATTCCTCCATAGTCTGGAAAGTGTATGAAAACTGTGCTCCGTACATTATTATAAGCCATCCGAACCTCATCCAAACCATAAAGAGGGGAATGGCGGCGATTGTTCCGTAAACCGCGTTGAGGCGCATCACAAACACCTGTGTCTCAAGGTAAAGATATTGCAGCGCCGTGAACGCCACGCCAGCTATGACTGCGGCCTTGAAGGCATTGGAATATTTCACGTCCACGGCAGGAATATACTTGTACATAGCGGAGAATATCAAAGTGGCCACGACACCCGTGATGGCCCAGCCAAGGAAAGACTTTATCGAAGCAGTGACCCCGATCCAGTTTGGAATCAGATCAAGAACGTGCGAGTACACGATCGTTCCTGAATATAGGATCAACACCACGAACGGGGTCAGGAACAGCAGGACGAGATCAAATCCGAAACTCTTTATGAACGGCCTTTTCCTGACTCTCCACACATTGTTGAAGACGGTCTCCACGCGCATCATCATCCAGATGACGAGCCAGACGAAAGTCAAGGCGCTGACAAGTCCGAAAATGTCGTTGGTGGCCGAAGAAAGGATTTTGTCGGCGGAATTGAGCACGGTGTCGATGATTCCTTGATTGGCATTGGCCGAATAGAGAACCTCCTTCAGTTTGTCCGCTAGACCGAAACCGTTGGTGACAGCGAACGCGACAGCGATGAAAGGCACGAAAGCCATAGTGCAGAAATAGCTCAGAGCCACGGTCTGGAATCCTATGGCGTGGTCCGCGAAATCCTTGAACGTCTTTGTGACGATCCTGCTCAGGTTGACAAACCGTGCCTTGGCCTTGGACAACTCCGTCACCTCGATGTCCCAGATGTCCTCACGGAAGAACTTCACCGTCCTCCGCGACCAACGCACAATGTTATTTATCAAAACCTTAAGCATTAATATTCAATTAAAACATTCCTGAGAACAGGTCCGGTTCAACATTCTGCTCCTTTGCGGCGGTGCCGCCGGCGGCCTGAGGGAGCATATTCCTGAACTCTTCCTCGCTGATGATTCTGACGCCAAGGTCTCCGGCCTTTTTCATCTTCTCCGGCCCCGGTTTGATTCCTGCTAAAAGGTATGAGGTCTTTCCGCTTACGGATGAGCTGTTCTTGCCTCCGTTGGCCTCGATCAGCCGCTTCATCTCGTCCCTTGAGACGCTGAAGTTTCCTGAAATCACAATCGTCTTTCCGGCCAAGGCGTCTGACGCGGCGGTCTTCGCCTCCATTGAGAACCGGATTCCGGCCGCCTTTAGCCTTTCGATGTCAGCAAGATGCCCGGAATCTCGGAAATATTCGAAAACACTGTCAGCGATCACCTCGCCGACATCCTGGACCTCAAGCAACTGTTCCTTTGTGGCGGTTGCGATCGCGTCTATATTCCCGAAATGACGTGCGATCTCCTTTGCCGTGGTCTCTCCGACATAACGGATGCCAAGGGCGAACAACACGTGGTCAAACGTCACTTTCTTTGATGCCTCAAGACTGCTAAGAAAACGTGCGGCCGAGCGTTCCTTCCATCCGTCCAGCAAGAGCAACTGCCCTTTGGTCAATGAATAGAAGTCCGCAGGGGTCCTGACAAGCCCGAGGTTGTACATCTGCTCGATCGTCGCGTCTCCAGCAAGCACATTCATCGCCTTGCGGCTGAGGAAGTGAACCAGCTTGCCCTTTATCTGGGTAGGGCAGCCGTCAATGTTCGGACAGAACCACTTGGCCTCGTCATCTTCCTTGACCAACGCCGTCCCGCAGTCCGGACACACCTCCGGGAAAACCGGCCTGACAGCGTCCGACGGCCTGAGCGAGAGATCTACATCGATGATCTTAGGAATGATCTCACCGCCTTTGATGATCGTCACTGTGTCGCCGACTCTGATGTCCATCTGCGAGATAAAGTCCTGATTGTTAAGGGTTGCCCTCTTAACAACCGTACCGGCCAGTTGGACAGGAGCCAGATTGGCGACCGGAGTCACGGCTCCAGTACGACCGACCTGATAGGTGATTGAGAGCAGTTTCGTGTGCGCCTCCTCCGCCTGGAACTTGAAAGCGACCGCCCAGCGCGGCGACTTGGCGGTGTAGCCAAGCGCACTTTGGTAAGCCAACTCATTGATTTTAATCACGATTCCATCCGTGGCGTACGGCAGGAACTTCCTTTCGGTGTCCCAATAATGGATATATTCCTCAATCTCGTCTATTCTGTGGACGATCTTCCTCTTGTCGGAAACCGGCAGTCCCCACGATGCCGCCGCATTCAGCGCGTCATTATGCGTCGCGAACGAAACGCTCTGGCTTGGAATATGATAGAGCGTGCACATCAGCCCTCTCCTCGCGACCTCGGACGGGTCAAGCAGTTTCAACGAACCAGAGGCCGCGTTCCTCGGATTGGCGAAAGGCGGATCCTCATTGTCCTCGCGCTCCTTGTTCAGTCGGTCAAATGAATCGTACGGCATCAGCACCTCGCCCCTGATCTCAAACTCCTCCGGCCAGCCGGCACCTTTCAATTTTTCGGGAATATTACTGATTTTAAGAGCGTTGGCCGTCACGTCATCCCCGACCACACCGTCACCTCTGGTCAAAGCCCTGAACAGTTTCCCGTTCCGGTAGGTCAGGCAGATAGCCGTGCCATCGAACTTCAGCTCGCAGGAATATGTGAACTTCACCTCTCCGAGATCCTTTTCGGCCCGGCGCACGAAATCCTCTATCTCACCGATGCTGTACGTGTTGCCGAGGGAGAGCATCGGGTACTTGTGCGTGTACTGGGCGAATTCCTTGCGGACGGCAGGCTCGGCGTTCGTCCCCATACTTTGGTCAAGGTCGCTGCCGACCTTCTGGGTAGGGGAGTCAGGAGTGAGGAGGTCAGGATATTCCTTCTCCAGATCCTCCAGCTCGCGCATCAGGTGGTCATATTCAAAATCGCTCATCGTCGGAGCGTTGTCCACATAGTACCGCCTGCTGTTCTCCCTGAGGATGTTCCGGAGTTCCTCGACACGTATTTTGGCCTGCTCGTGATCCATATCAGCAAAGTTCTTTGTAAAGAATACAAATTTAACGAAAATTGTCGGCTTTCCGTTCAAAAGAATCAAGAAGTTGGCCGAAATTTCACCTTGAACTACTTTTTTGAAAAGTTAAAACTGTTTCTTAAATTTGTGCCCGGTTTTACGAACATACAAATTTCTAAATCATTCGTATATGAAAGATTCAATCATCATTCTGTGCGGCGGCGGCCCGGCACCGGGAATGAACACCGTCGTGTTCTCAGTCGCCAAGACTTTCCTTTCAAACGGTTACAGGGTCATCGGACTTCACGAAGGCTACACCGGACTCTTCCGTAAGGAGGCCCGCACCGAAGACATCGATTTCTTCAAGGCTGACGCTTACTTCAACAGAGGTGGTTCCTACCTCCAGATGAGCCGTTTCAAGCCGACCAACGAGGATTTCGAGCAGAATTTCAACCTTGCCCTCTTCCAGGACAACAACGTGAAGCTTCTCGTGACCGTGGGCGGTGACGACACAGCCTCCACAGCCAACAGGATCGCCAAGTTCCTTGAGGCCAAGAACTATCCGATCCACAACATCCACGTCCCTAAGACGATCGATGACGACCTTCCATTGCCTCACAACGCACCGACCTTCGGATTCAACTCCGCGAAGGACGAGGGTGCGCACATCGCCCGCACCGTTTACGAGGATGCCCGCACATCAGGCAACTGGCTTCTCATCTCAGCGATGGGACGCAGCGCAGGTCACCTTGCCCTCGGAATCGGCGAGGCCACACACTGCCCTATGACCATCATCCCAGAGATGTTCAACAACACCACGATCACCGTTGACAAGATCATCAAGCTCACCCTCTCAGCGATTATCAAGAGAAAGATTCTCGGCATCCCTTACGGAACTGTCGTTGTGGCTGAGGGTGTGTTCCACGATCTTGAGCCAGAGGACATCAAGGCCACCGGCGTTCATATGACCTATGACGAGCACGGCCACCCTGAGCTTGGCAAGATCTCCAAGGCTGTCCTCTTCAATGACATCCTTGAGAAGGAGTTCAAGAAGATCGGAATGAAGGTTAAGACCCGTCCTGTCGAGATCGGTTACGACGTTCGTTGCCAGGATCCTGTGGCCTACGACCTTTCATACTGCACCGAACTCGCTCTCGGAGTCTATGAGCTCTTCTCAAAGGGTGAGACCGGATGTATGGTCTATGTCGATGAGAACGGCAACGCACAGCCTCTTTACCTGAAGGATCTCCAGAACGAGGAAGGCAAGATTCCTCCTCGCCGCGTGGACATCGAAGGTGGAATCGCCCGCAACTACTACGGACACATCTGCCACTACATCACTCCGGCTGACTACGAGGCCGCCAAGGCTTACGTCGCAAACCCTGAGGAGTATGACTTCAAGAAGATCCTTAACTGGTAAGCGATGAATATGTGAGGTTCAGTTAGTTGATCCTCACCATCGCACAGTCGTCGGATGACACTTCGACCTCGATCTGGGTTTCCGGGTCGAGGTTTTTTATGTCAAGATAATCGATTGCTTCCTTTGGTATGCGGATGGATATAACTTCCGGTCGCTGAGCCTGTCGAAACGACCCTCCATCCGCGAAAGAACAGACAAACAACCAAGTCTCGGAGACATCCCCACGAAGGAACACGAAATGCCGATCCGGATCAAATCCCGGCGAGTCATAGTTGCAGTAGCAAAGGTCAAACGTCTTTCCGGATGCCACCGCCGGAACCGAAGCCGCCATATTCAAAAACCTCCTCCACTTCTCAAGCAGCTCAGCCTCTTCCGGCGTAAGTCCCTCATTTGTATGAATATATTCAATCAGCCTTCCGATTGACGAAATCCTCCACCAGTCAAATATGGTCGTCCTGCCATCCCGTCCGCTGAACCCTTCGGCATCCATTCCGCGCTCGCCGATCTCCTCCCCGAAATAAACCATATACGGAGCCGTGTTCAGGAATATTCCCGCCCCCAACGCCGCGAAAGTCCTTTGGGCGTCACGGCCGAAGAAATCCGAGGCGAAACGCTGCTCGTCGTGGTTTTCCAGAAAGTTCAGCATCCTCGGCTGCAAATCTCCTAAAAACTGCCAGTTCCAGGTCAGGCTTCTGGTCGTTCCGTGACCTTCCACTACCGCCCTTACGGAATCGTAAAGACAAGACTTGTCGTAGAGAAAATCGAATCCTACCTCATTTATGTATTTGGAATACAATCCCTTCTGATAAACCTCGGCAATGAATATCATATCCGGGAACTCGGTCTTTATCCTCCCGATCAGCCACTTGAAGAACTGCCACGGCACCATCTCAACCATATCGCAGCGGAAACCGTCCACTCCTTTGCCGCACCAATAGCGCACAATCTCGTACATCTGTCCCAAGTCTCAGTGTGGAAATCACAGTAATTCAATCGGATGGTCTCATACCAATCATTCACGGAAGGGGAGGGCGAAAAACAGTTGCCTGAGGCCTTGGCCGGATTCTCGTAATATGTCTGCCTGTCAAAAGGCAGCCTTAACGGCTGGCCGGGATAGTAATAGAAATCGTTCTCCGGCCGCCAATGGACAGTCGGATCGTCATCGGAACCCAATGGCTTGATCTCAGGGTGAACCAGACCGACCTTGCCGTAATCCCGCGACACGTGGTTAGGAACGAAATCAATGATGACCTTGAGTCCGGCATCGTGACTTCGCTTCAACAAAGCCTCGAATTCAGTCATTCTTTCAGTCGGATTGTCAGCAAGATATGGGTTCACATCATAGTAGTCGGTAATCGCATAAGGCGAACCGGCCGCACCTTTGACAATCTGGCTGTCGGATGCCGGGCACCCTTCTGCCGAGACCGTTGTGGCGTGCCGGATCACACCTGTGTACCAAACGTGGCTGACTCCCAGCGATTTGAAATACGACATCGTCTCGGAATCGAACTCCGAGAACTTTCCCTTTCCCCACAGCCTCGGGAGAACTTGATAGATGATCATTTTACCCATAACTAAAATCCGATCAAAGCCTTGCCTTTGTTTCTGTCAATGAATCCAGTGAGTCCGTCAACCTTCATTACCTTGGCGAACTTGCCGTTATATTCACAATCCAGTCTCGCAAGCGCGTCAAAATCAATCATTCCCGAGCCAGCATATTGATCGACCGAAAGGTAGCCTACTCCGAGAGAGGTGATGTTCTGGAAGAAATGCGTGCCTTGACTTGGGTCTATCCGGAATCCATCAATGCCATATTCAACAACCATCCTCGCGGCCGAGATATCTGTCCAAGCCACTGGCACTCCAAGGGTTGGAATCGACGATCCCCAACGTCCGGGACCTACCAGGAAATATGTCTCTCCCTTGGCGGCGAACCGGGCGTTGATCTCCGAAATCTCCTCCGCCATCAACGCGGTCTGCATCTTGTCGAACGATTCCGGACGGATTACCACAATGTGGGACGACTCCGTGAAATACCCGTTGCCCAAAGCGTTGTCACTGCGTATCAATTTATTGGACACAATCGCCTCGGCATCCTCTATCGTGGAAGTCTGCGAACCGATTCCGCTGGAGACTGGACGGACCTGAAGCAGCTTAAGGTCAGCTACTTTTCCCGCCGAAGACTTGACCGGATCCACAGCGAACTCGATCTCGACCTCGCTCATCAGCTCATCCCGGCATATTGACATAATCTCCGAGAGAGCCTTTGCCAGAGGAAAACGGTCGTATTGGAATATTCCATCGAAGGAAACCACCCTTGCTCCTCTGATTCCTATGCCAGGCACCATCCTGTCATCCAATGCGTTATAGGTGGACGCCACCAGTTCCGGACGGTCATATTCAGTAAGCGCGTCCGCCACCGGGATCCTCCTGAGATTAACTCCGTCGTTTTTTGAAATCTTAAAGGCCGAAGGTCGCAGATCGAGCACGAACATTTCGTTCTGCGTGTCCCGTTGCGCCAGTTTAGGATTGGACAACTGGAGAATCTTCTTGGGGTGCAGAGGGTCAACACGCAAGGTGCGGCCGCCGTCCACAACGGTCTTTCCCAGACCGAAAGCAACGTTCAGGACACCGTCGGTGGCTTTTTCGGATCCTATAGGGTAGGAGTTCAGCGAACGTCCCACACCGGACATCATCGGATAGAAATCGTGCCCGTGGACCGTTCCACAGATTGTCTGCACGATCACAGCCATCTTCTCCTCTCCAAGCAGGTTTCCGCTGGCCTGGATGTAGTTACGGCTGCCCTTGAAGAATGTCGAGGCATAGACGCTCTTGATTGCCTTGCCGAGTTCACGCAGCATCCTGTCCTTGTTTTCCACCGGAGGGCACATATAAGTTGCGTACACTCCTGCGAAAGGCTGATAGTTGCTGTCTTCCAACTTGGAACTTGAACGCACCGCCAGAGGACTGTCAACCGTGGCCAGAAAAGCCTTGAGGTTCTGAGTCAACTCTTCCGGAAGCGTGGATGCCACAAATTCAGAAAGAATCTCATCATCAGACAGTTCCGAGTCAATCACATATTGCAGGCCATTCTCAACGATGAATTTGTCGAACCAATCCGTCGTCAGCACGATGGTACGAGGGATTGACACTCGCAAGTCATCATATTTCTCTGACAATGAATATTTCTGGACAAGATGATTGAGAAAAGCCAAGCCTCTTGCCTTGCCTCCAAGTGAGCCTTCGCCGACGCGGGAGAACCAGTAATAATCCTGATAGGAATCCTTATGGAATTCCGTGATGATTCCCTGCCCGATGCTCCTGTGGTAACGTTGTATGTTGTCCAGAAGGAACTCTCTGAACTCTCCGGGATTTGTGTGATGCTCGGCCCTGAATGTCTCCGCAAGATTGAACAACCCTCTTGCATACAGCCACTTCGAGAACATATTCCTGGAAGTGTTGCTCATCAGCACGGCATCCGGAATATCGTAAATGATCTTCTCCAGCTGGGAAAGGCTGGCGGCCCTCCCGCATTCAACTCCGTTCGAATCCCTGAACACAAAGTCACCGAACCCGAACTCCTCCTTCATATAATCTCCAAGTTGCAGGAACAGTGTGCTGGAATATTTCTTCAGGAATCCCACCCCGAGCTCAGCTGCCGTTTTCGCAAGGATTCCCTGTGAGGATTGCAGCAGGACCGGCATCAAAGGATCATATTCACGGATGATTCTCACAAGGTCGATTCCGGCGTCAAGTTTCTCAGTCTTAGGGTCATCCCCCTTATGGAAGACCATTCCGACATCAGAAATGACACCCAGAAGATTCCTCCTGTACTTCTCAAAATAAGCGATAGCCTCCTCAAGGCAAGTGGCCAGGAATATCTTCGGCCTGGATCTTTTTCGGTATTTCTTCTGGTCATCGTTCAAGGATTCAGTCAAAAACTCCCGGCTTTGCGTGAGCACAATCTTGTATAGCTCAGGAAGATAGTTCGAATAGTAACGGATCGAGTCCTCGACCAGAAGGATGCCTTTGACACCGACCTCGAACACATCGTTCTCCGCGTTGGCCGCATCCTCCAGCAACTTGACAATGGCCAGAATCAGATCAGCGTTCCCGTGCCAGCTGAACACAAAGTCCACACCAGGATGCGGAGACTCCAACACCCTCTGTCTTACCGCCTTGGAGTAGTGGATCAAAAGAATGAACGGGATCCCTCGCCCCTCATCCTTCAACCGCGAAGCGAACGGGAATATCTCCTTGTCCTGCTCGTTGTACATACAGATGATCATATCGATATCCTCTTCGGAACCGATAATATCCCTGGCCTGTGCCGATGAGTTTGCCCAGATGAATTTAGGAGGATTGCTCAGGTTAAGCTCACGATACTCGTTCTTGACCTGATTCTCAATGCGTCCGTCCTCCTCAAGGGCGAAAGCGTCGTAGTTGCTGCAGATCATCAGAATCTTCCGGATTCTGGACCGCATCAAGGATTCTTCGTTCATTTGCTTCGGTTTTTGCTAACGAACCGCAAATTACGAAAAATCCGCTGAATATTCTTGTAATATATGGACAAGATTTGCCTCAGGAGCCACTTTTCACACCCTGCGGCGGAACTCAGCTATGGTGATTGCGGTGGCTACAGCGGCGTTGAGAGACTCCGATCCTCTCTCGTCACGAGGCCAGGATGGTATGAAAAGCCTGTCAGTCACAAATTTGCCGACCTCGGCGGAAATCCCTTTGGCCTCGTTGCCGATCACGATGACGGAAGGGGAGACCATTCCTGTAGCCAACTCTTTGGCGTACATATCCTCGCCATCCAGAAAAGTACCGTACACATTGCCACCGACGGCAGCGACAGCACCGCAATAGCCGCAAATGTCGCAATAATGGAACTTGACCCTGAATATGGCTCCCATCGTTGACTGCACCACCTTTGGATTGAATATGTCAACAGTGTCCTTAGAGGCATAGACCGCATCTATCCCGAACCAGTCGGCCGTGCGGATGATCGTGCCCAGATTGCCGGGATCCCTGATTCCATCCAGAGCCAGAAACAAACCCTTGGACGGCACGCTATGAATATTCCCGATTTCAATGTCGGCCGGTTTTCGGACAATGGCCAAAGCCGGAGAGGGGAGGACAGGAGACTCAGCCGTGCCATGGCCGCACTGCCGATTTCGTCAGCCCGATAGACCTTCTCGACCTCGAAAGAAGACGCCAAAGCCTCGGCCACCATCTTCTCCCCTTCAACGATAAAAAGTCCGTTCTCGTCCCTGAACTTTTTCTGTTCAAGAGACTTGACGAACTTTATCTCATTGTGGGATACAGGTGACGTCATCGCTTAGAATCCGAGAATCTTAAGCATCGAGTCAGAGCTCTGCTCAGGAGCGAAGACCCTTGTCGTGATCTTGCCGTCCTTGTCCTTGTCGATCAGGATGTGCTTAGGTGAAGGCTGGAGACAATGCTTTACTCCACCGTAACCGGAAATCGCCTCCTGATAGGCTCCCGTGTGGAAAAAGCCGATGTAGAGTGGATCCCTTCTGTTCTTCATCACCGGAAGGAAGATCGCGTTGGAGTGCGCCTCGGAGTTGTAGAAGTCCTTGCTGTCACAGGTAAGCCCGCCGATGAACACCCTGTGATATTCTTCATTCCATTTGTTGATAGGGAAGAGGATGAACCTTTGGTGCAGTCCCCAGGTGTCCGGGAGACTCGTCATAAACGAGTTGTCGATCATATACCAGCACTCGCGGTCATTCTGCTGCTTGACATCCAGCACCTTGAATATTGTCGCGCCGCTCTCGCCGACGGTGAAGTTGCCGAACTCCGTGTAGATGTCCGGAACCTGCACACCGTGGGAGTCGCACACGGACTTGATCTGGTACACGATCTCCTCGATCATATATTTGTAGTCATAATCGACTGCCAATGAAGTCTTTATAGGAAGACCTCCTCCGATATTCAAAGAATCAAGGTCCGGACATATCTGCTTGAGGTCGCAGTAGAGGTTCAGGCAGCGCGCCAGTTCGTTCCAGTAGTAGGAGGTGTCCCTGATGCCGGTGTTGATGAAGAAGTGGAGCATCTTCAGCTTGAACTTAGGGTTCTTGCTGATGCCGTTGCGGTAGAACGGAATGATGTCCGAGTATCTGATTCCCAGACGGGAAGTGTAGAAATCGAATGAAGGCTCCTCCTCGGATGCGATGCGGATTCCGAGCTGCGTAGGGACCTCGATCAGGTCGTCAAGGTCCTCAAGCTCGTTCTTGTTGTCCAGCACAGGGATAATGTTGTGCCACCCCTCGTTGAGCATCGTGGCGATGTTCTGGATGTACTGCGGCCTCTTGAAGCCGTTGCAGATGATTATCAGGTTCTTGTCCACGAGCTTGTCTGCCTCCAGTTTGCGGATAAGATCCAGATCGTAGGCGGAGGATGTCTCCAGATGGACATCGCTCTTGAGAGCCTGCTCTATGACAAACTTGAACTGGGAACTCTTTGTGCAGTAGCAATAGTGATGGTCGCCCTCGTAGCTGACCTTTGACATTGCGTTGCGGAACATTCTCTTGGCCCTCTGGATCTGAGATGTGATCTTCGGGAGATAGGTGAGTTTCAACGGCGTGCCATATTCCTTGATGATTCCCATCATATCGATGTCATTGACGAAAAGATTGCCGTCCTCCACTCTGAATTCGTCCTGCGGAAAATCGAAAGTCTGATCCACAAGATCGATGTACTTGTTCTTCATCCTAAAAACTGTAAACCTATAATGTTCGACATAAGTAATGATCCGCCGATGATGCCTCATCCGGCTTCGGCGTGCAAATATAGGTACGAAAATTAATATTTTGACCCAAATTTGAAGAAAAATCAGAAAGGGTTGCTATTTTTGTAGAATATGATGGCAAAATCCTCGTTTTTTTCTTTGATGGCCACCCTGGCCACCGCCGCCGCGCTGAGTTTCTCGTGCAGCACTACACGTGTTCTTGAAGAGGGACAGTACCGCCTGGCATCCAACAAGGTGGAAGTCATAGGCGACAGCAAGTTCAACACAAAGAAAGTCGAGTCCTACATCAAACAGAAGCCGAACTCGTACATAATCTTCGGCTGGAATCCGTTCCTGAACCTCTACAACTGGTCCGGCAGGAATCCCGACAAGGCCATCAACCGCTTCATACGAAGTATCGGGACCGCGCCTGTGGTCTATCAGCCGTCTCAGGTCGAAGCCTCGATCGAGAACATCAACAGGCATCTTGAATATCTTGGCTACTACGGTTCGGACGTGCGGAGCTACATCGAGGTAAAAGGCCGGAAAGTTAATGTGACATATTCAATCACTCTTGGCAAACGGTTCAGGATAGGGGAGATAACCTATTCGGTGCCGGACGGAGAGTTCAAGGAGGATTTCCTTGCCGACACTTCCGCGACCACAGTGCGGTCTGGCGACTACCTCTCCGAGGACGCTTTGGAAAAGGAGACGGAGCGCTGCGCCTCCGCTATGAGACGCAAAGGCTACTTCGGCTTCACTAAGAACTACTTCTCGTTCGAGGCGGATACTCTCAACTCCCCGGACACGGCCGGCCTTCTGATGATGGTCAAGGAATATACCAGAAACCAGACTCCTGAATATGCCCGTCCGCACCGGAAGTATACCTTGGGCGAAGTCTCCATCTCCTACGACAAAGACCTGAGATTCAATGACAAGGTGCTTAGGAATATGTGCACTCTCCATCCCGGAGACCAGTACGATGAGAATGAGGTGAACACGACATATTCCAGGCTTTCCGCATTGAGGATGTTCAGCGGGGTCAATGTCTCACTTAATCCCCGTGACTCTGGAATAGTGGACTGCGACATCAACCTCACCAGATCAAGGATGCAGGGCTTCAAGGTCAATATGGAAGGCTCCACAAACTCGACCGGTCTGATCGGCATATCGCCGCAGCTGAATTATTACCATAAGAACATATTCCACGGTGCCCAGTGGCTGAATCTTGGATTCCTCGGCAATTTCCAGTTCAAGTACGATGACAGGAGCGTCAAGTCCAACGAGTTCGGTGTCTCCGCCGGTCTGAGCTTCCCTGAGTTCCTCGGTCTGCCGAATTCCATATTCAAGGGACCGTCCGTGCCACGCACCGAAATCAACGCTTCATATAACTACCAGAACCGTCCTGAATATACGAGGAATATGATCTCGACATCTTACGGTTATTCTGGATCTCTGCGTAACGGAAAGTTCTTCTATCAGTTCTACCCGATACAGGCCAAGATCGTCAGGCTGACGAATCTCGACCCGAACTTCTACACGACTCTTTCCGGCAACCCGTTTATGAGGGACGCCTACCAGAACCACTTCGATGTCGGCTCCGGTCTCGTGGCCTACTACACGACCAGCACAGCCTTGGTTCCGAAGGAGACCTATGAATATGCCCGTCTGCAACTCGATGCGTCCGGCAATGTCCTGAGCCTGTTCAACAAAGCGATGAAAAGTGATGAATATGGCTCCAGGCTTATCTGGAACACTCCATATTCCCAGTACATCCGCACGGAACTGACGTTGGGCAAGACGTTTGTGTTCGGCAAGAATGGAGGGCAAGCCTTAGCGATACGCCTTCTCGGAGGTGTCGGCTACGCCTACGGCAACTCATCCACAATTCCGTTCGAGAAACAGTTCTACAGCGGCGGCGCGAACAGTATGCGTGGCTGGCAGGCCCGTTCCCTTGGCCCCGGGCAACTCAAAGGCTGACACGACGTTCGTGATCCCAAGCCAGACCGGTGACGTGAAGTTGGAAGCCAATCTGGAGTACCGTTTCCCGATGTTCTGGAAGTTGTGCGGTGCCGTCTTCACGGATGTCGGCAACATCTGGACCCTGAAAGAGACCGACGGAGACGATGGCTCCCACACCCATTTCGACCTCAAGAACCTCGCCGCCAGCCTTGCCGCCGACTGGGGCATAGGCCTCCGTGTGGACCTTAACTTCCTGATTCTCCGTCTCGATATGGGTATGAAAGTCTATGACCCGTCCCTCGACACCGCCCGCTGGCGCTCCCCGTCCCAATGGCTAAAGAAAGACGGCTACACCCTCCACTTCGGTGTCGGGTATCCGTTCTAGAACATAAACATCCCTGTTTTGATGAGCAAGACACTCGCAATTCCCGCATTTTGCACGTTACCAAAATTCGGGAATCGGAGGTCTCCGCTCATTATGAAGGATCTATGTGTTTATAGTCTTCAAATGACAACACCTATCGTAACCTCAGTGCGCAGACGTTCTCGACGTGCTGGGTGTGGGGGAACATATCGACTGGCTGGACGGCGGTGATATCGTACTTATCGGCGAAAAGGGCCAAGTCACGGGCCTGGGAGGCCGGGTTGCAGCTTACATAGACCATACGGGCAGGGGAGGCCTCAAGGATGACCTTGGCGACATCCGGATGGATGCCGGCACGAGGAGGATCGAGAATTATCACATCAGGCTGACCGTGCTCATTGATGAAATCACGTCTCAGGACATCCTTCATGTCTCCGGCGAAGAACTCACAATTAGTGATGCCGTTACCGGCCGCGTTCACCTTCGCATCCTCAATCGCCTCGGGAACATATTCGATGCCAACCACTTTGGCGGCCTTGCCGGAGACGAACTGCGCGATCGTGCCGGTCCCTGTGTAGAGGTCATAGACGATCTCGTTGCCGGTCAACTCAGCAAAATCCCTCGCGACCGAGTAAAGCTTGTAGGCCTGCTCGGAGTTGGTCTGGTAGAACGACTTAGGACCTATGCGGAAAGTCAAGCTTTCCATTGTCTCACGGATTGTCGGCTCACCCTTGTAGAGAATGCACTCCTGATCACCGATCGAGTCATTCAACTTATTGTTGATGATATAGTAAAGCGATGTGATCTGAGGAAACGCTTCAGTAATGGCATCCAGCATTTTCTCCCTGTCCTCACGGTTCTCGTAGAAGAAGCACATTATCACCATCAGGTCGCCCGTGTCGGTCGTGCGGATGAACATATTCCTGACATAGCCCACGTTCTGACGGATGTCAAAGAAATCCAGACCGTTTTCGACAGCATACTTCTTGATGAAAAGCCTGATGTCATTGGACGGATCCTTCTGAAGGTAGCAGTGCTTGATGTCCAGCACCTTGTCGAAGAACTTACCTACGTGGAATCCAAGTCCCATACGGTCGTTCACCGGAACGCTCTCAATGTCCTCGTCCTTCAGCAGCCATCTTTTCGATGAGAAAGTGAATTCCAGCTTGTTACGATAGTACTGGATCTTGTCTGACGGGATTGTCGGGCGGATCTCCGGCACATTAAGATGACCGATACGTACCAACTGGTCATAAACCTGTTGACGCTTGGCCTCAAGCTGCATCGGATAGGGGAGAGGCTGCCATTTACAGCCACCGCAAACCCCGAAATGCTGACAGAACGGCTCCAGACGATCCTTTGACGGAGTCACGATCCTCTCGACAAAACCTTCATAATAATTCTTGCTCTTTTTGGTGACACGGATGTCAACCACATCACCCGGAACAGCGAACGGCACAAACACAACGACACCGTTCAAATGCGTAAGTGCCTTGCCTTCAGCTGCACAGGCCTCGATCGTAATGTTCTCCAACAGGAGATCTACTCTTTTTCTTCCCATAAATATTCCCACTCAGCCGCAACCGGCGTTATATTAATTGTCAAACTCGTGGAACAAGGACTGGGAGATGTTGATCATAAAGTCCCCCATAGCCTCAAGCTCCGCCAACATATCAAGGTAATAGTTGATGGAGAGGAACTTGTCCGCTCCTTTCTCAATCTGGAGAATGCCTTCGTCACGAAGAGTGTCCCTCGTCTCGTTGATCTTGTCCTCGGCATTGTAGGCATTGCTGATGTCCTTAAGCTCACCATCCACAGCAAGTCTCATATTCGAGACCATCACAGCGAAAGCCTGATTGACCTTGCCGATCAGCAGGTTGACCTTGCTTATAGTCTCATCATCGAAATCAAGCTTGTGGACACGCAGGCGGGAAAGCAGACGGCTGATGTTCTCACAACTGTCGCCAAGACTCTCTAACTCGCTGATCACACGGTAGATGACCTTGACCTCTCGTGCCTCGTGATCGTTCATAGACTCAGCCGTGAGGCTGTTCAGGAACGCTGCGATCTCATATTCAAACCTGTCCGTCACCTCCTCGCACTTGACCAGTTTCTGCCGATATTCCTCAAACTTGTCCGGATCCTTTTCATTCACAGCCAGTTTTACATACTGGAAGCCATCCTGGGCAGTCACTGCGAAGTTCACAGCCTCCTTGTACGCCTGTTCGATTGAGATTGAAGGAGTTCCGAAAAGTCTGCCGCTACCGATGAACTTCAGATGGAAGTCCCCTTTCTCAGGCGCCGGCTCCTTGATCCACTTCGTCAGCAAATCAGCGAACGGCTTGCGGAACCAGACCAGAACCAATGTCGAAATGGTGTTGAACAGGGTGTGGACACAAGCGATGCCGAATACCGCGGTCATCTGAGAATCAAGACCAAACAAAGAAACCAGTCCAAGATTGATCTTTATGAATATATTAAAGAATATCAGCACAAAGACAGCGCCGGCCACATTGAACACGGTGTGGGCGAGCGCGGCCCTTCGCGCCTGGACACCAGCTCCGCTGGCGGCGATATTGGCTCCGATAGTGGTTCCGATGTTCTCTCCGAGAACCATAGCGGCGGCCATCGGGAACGGCAGCCAACCAAGGTAGGCAAGCACCATCGTAAGGACAACCGTGACGCTGGATGACTGGAGGATGAAAGTGACGACAACGCCGATAAGCATAAATATCAACACGGAACCGATTCCGTGCGAAGCCAGTCCGGCGATTGACCCGGCGATCTGAGGAACAGTGTCAATAGCTGGTATTGAGGACTTTATGTAAATCAGTCCAACGAAAACCAGTGACAATCCCAAAACTGCCTGACCGATGTTCTTGACCAGTGATTTCTTCATAAGTGTCATCACGAAACCGGCTCCAAGCAGCACAAACGCCAGAACCGTCACATCAAGCCAGAACCCGGTAGCCGCTATGATCCAAGCGGTTATGGTCGTACCGATGTTGGCGCCCATTATAACGCAGATGCCTTGTTTAAGCGATAGGGTAGCGACGCTCACAAGGCTGGCCACCAATATTGTCGTGGCGCTTGACGACTGGACGACAGCGGTGATTCCGGCGCCGGAAAGGATCTGCTTGAACGGCGTGCCTGAGGTCATCCATTTCTCGAAACGCCTGAGCCTATCACCGCAGAATTTCTGAATTCCTGTGCTGAGCATCTCTAGTCCGAAGACGAAGAGCGCCAAAGCACCAAGAAGCGTCAGTAGTTGCAAAATCATATAGGGTAGTGTTTACAATACGTTCAACTTAACATAATCCGAATTGTATAACAGAATAGGCAAGTACCGTTACACAAGGGAAACTATTGATTCAGAATCGAATTTGGCTGGTGAGAATCCTTGTCTGAATGTAATTCCGTCACCGAGAATCTCAAATCCGGCCGTGGTCGCCATCTCGTTCAGCAATCGAACACTGGCGGCAGCCCAAGTGAACGATCCGAAGGCAAAGAATCGTCTGTTCTTGACCAATCTGTCACAGATCGCCTCCATCAACTGACGGACCGGCGGCAATATTCCGTTGTTATAGGTCGGTGAGCCAAGAATCACAGTGTCATACTTGAACACGTCACGCAAAGCGAACGAATAACTTTCCTCATTCAGATTGTGGAGCGTGAACGGAATGTTATGGCTCTTCAAGGATTCAGCCAACGCCAGAGCAGCCTTCTCGGTGTTGCCGTACATCGAGCCGTAAGCCAGGCAGACACCGTGCTCCAAAGGTTCATAACGGCTGAACTTGTCGTACAGTGAGACGATTTCAGGAATATGATTCTCCCAAACCGGGCCGTGAGTGCTGCAAATCCGGCATATCTCCAAACCGGAAAGCTTTTTGAGTGCGGCCTGAACCGGGGCGGCATATTTCCCGACGATGTTCGAGTAATACCTTGTCATCTCGTCTTTATATTCATTGAATATGTTTGACTGCGAGTCTATTACGCCTTCCGGGAAGGTTCTGAACGTGCCGAAGGCGTCACCGGAGAACAGGGTTTTCTCCTCAGGGCACCACGTCACCATCGTCTCCGGCCAGTGAACCATCGGAACCATAAAGAACTGAAGGCTTACGCTCCCGAGCGGAAGGGTCTCCCCTTCCTTTATCACCTTGATATTGTCGGTCAGACCTTGGTAACCTTCGATCATCGGCACAGCTTTGGCGTTTGTAACTATCGTACAATCAGGATATTCATCCCTAATCACGCTTTGGAGTGCGCTGTGGTCCGGCTCCATATGATTTACTACAAGATAGTCAATCTTCCTGTCCCCTATCTCGGCCTTGATGTTGGCAAGAAACTCGTCCCTAAACGCCACAGCAGCTGTGTCGATCAAGGCAATTTTCTCATCTTCAATCAGATAGGAATTATAGCTGACGCCAAAAGGAAGCGGCCACTGCCGCTCGAAGAGTTTGGTCTGGCGGTCGTTCACGCCAACAAAACGGATTCTTTCAGATAGTCTCATCTTATCAAAAATATGTTCTGCCATTGCGCCTATATGTGGCATTTGGCAAGTAATAGACAAATTTACGAAACTTATTCCGCTTTTTCTTAAATTTGCGTTCGGTTAGGCTGAAAAATAGCGGCCAATCCGCATTAACACAAATGTTACCCAATCAAACATTATTGTTTTTCATATTAATTGAACGATATTTAACTAATTATGTCGGATATTTATCAAAGAACGGGACAAAGCGCTATGCTTCCCCCTCTTCCAGAGCGGATGAGACCAAAAAATCTGTCTGAATATGTCGGACAGAGGCATCTTGTGGGTGAAGGATGCATCCTTAGAAAGATGATCGAGAACGGGAATCTGTCCTCTTTCATCCTTTGGGGGCCTCCGGGTGTCGGGAAAACCACTTTGGCCGGGATAATCGCCCAGACTTTGTCAAGGGACTTCTACACCCTCTCGGCGGTCAGTGCAGGAGTGAAGGATGTCCGTGATGTCATCGACAAGGCAAGAGGAGCATCCGTGTTTTCCAACGGAGCGGCGCCTATCCTGTTCATAGACGAGATACATCGCTTCAACAAGGCCCAGCAGGATGCCTTGCTTGGCGCGGTCGAGAACGGCACGATTGTCCTGATAGGAGCCACGACCGAGAACCCGTCATTCGAAGTGATCACCCCGCTTCTGTCCAGATGTCAGGTTTTTGTCCTGAAATCATTGGAAGTCAACGACCTTCAGATGCTTTTGGACAGAGCCTTGAAAAATGACGTGCTGCTGAAGGAAAAGAATATTGAAGTCAAGGAAACCGAGGCTCTGTTCCGTTACAGTGGAGGCGACGGCAGGAAACTGCTTAACGTCCTTGAGATCGTCATAGACTCCTTCGCCGGCAAGGAATCACACATAGTCATTGACAACGAGACTGTTACCGGTTGCATTCAGGAGAATCTGGCGATTTACGACAAGGATGGCGAGATGCACTACGACATCATCTCGGCGTTCATCAAATCAATCAGAGGCTCTGACCCGAACGCCGCTGTCTATTATCTGGCAAGGATGCTGAACGGCGGAGAGGATCCGTTGTTTATCGCAAGAAGACTCTGCATCTCGGCCGCCGAGGATGTCGGACTTGCCAACCCGAACGCGATGCTGCTTGCGAACTCGTGCTTCCAGATTGTCCATCAGATCGGTATGCCGGAAGCCAGAATCCCGCTTTCCGAAACCACAATCTATCTTGCAAGTTCTCCTAAAAGTAACGCTGCGTATCTTGCGATAAACAAAGCTATTGAAACCGCAAACAAAGACAAGGCGGCGCCCGTGCCGCTATACCTGCGAAACGCACCGACCAAACTTATGGAGGAACTTGGATATGCGGACGGTTATAAATATGCCCATGACTATCCCGGTCATTTCGCGGATCTGGAATTTATGCCGACAGGGCCTTGAAGGCACAGTATTCTACGAGCCGGCGCCTAACCCTCAGGAAGACAGGCTGAAAGCCTATCTTGAAGCCTGCTGGCCAAAGTACTACACAAAAAAGTAATACAGTTTACTATTTTTTCACTAAATTTGTGTCACGTTAATATAAAAAATAATGGTAACTGAGATCCTTATTCTGCTCGCCGGGCTTGCACTGGTCGTGCTTGGCGCCGACTGGCTTGTGGACGGCTCATCAACTATCGCAAGGAAAGCCGGGTTGAGTGAATTCGTGATAGGTTTGACTATAGTCGGCATCGGGACATCGACACCGGAACTTGTAGTCAGTCTGACAGGAGCCTTGAAAGGCAACGCCGACATTGCGATAGGTAACATAGTAGGTTCTAACATATTCAACACACTTTTCATACTCGGCTTCACCGCGCTTATAAGGCCGATCTCAATGACACGTGACAATGTCAAGACCGATATCCCGCTCAACATCATCACCACAGTTCTCCTGATCATATTCGGAATGCACTTCACGCTGTTTGGGATAGGCAACGACAACACGTTGTCAAGATTGGACGGCGTTATTTTCCTTATACTTTTCGCCGCTTATATGTACTGGTCCTTCAAGTCCGGGAAGGCTGAAGAGACCAAGGATTCAGCGGAGCCTGAAAGCGGAAAATTATGGGTGGCTATCCTGATGGTCCTGGGAGGATTGGCGGCTTTGATTTTCGGAGGCGACAAGTTCGTGGACAGCGCTACAAATATAGCCAGGATGCTGAACATCAGCGACAAGTTCATCGCGGTAACCATCCTCGCGGGCGGTACTTCGATGCCGGAACTCGTCACCTGTGTGGTGGCGGCGGCAAAGAAGAAAGGGCAGCTGGCTCTCGGGAATATCCTTGGCTCGAACATCGGCAATATCCTCATGATTCTGGGCGTTTCCGCTGCCGCCTACAAGCCGCAGCCCGGCTCCCCGTCAGGTCTGTCATTCTCAGGAATGACATTCGTCGATCTCGGAATATTGCTGCTCGGGGCCTTGCTGATCTGGGTAAGCGCGTTCACACGCAAAGGCCGGAAACTGGACAGAGTCGAAGGGAGCATCCTGCTTGCTTCGCCGGGTATATGACATGGCTGCTGATAAATCTGTAATGAATATATTAACACACAATAACGATGAAATTCAAACCAACAAATTACCAGCTTGTGAACGTCGGTTCCGGGAGAATATTCCAGGATGCCGGTTGGACATTGGCTGATCCGGAGGCTTCCGCGCCATCACTGGTAAGGGCCGTGTATGAGAATGAGAAGTTTACTCCACGTGACGACCTCAAAGGGCTTTACAGATACGCCGAATGGCTTCCGATCAACAGAACGCTGAAAAATTCACACGCTCCTGTTACCTACAGGAGCAAGGGACTCGCCGAGCTTCTCGGGATGGAGAACCTGTACATTACCCTGTCCGGCTACGTTCCAAAGCGTGGTGCCAAGATGGAGACCTGCTCTTTCAAGGAGACCGAGGCGTTCTCTGTCTGCGCAAGGCTGCCGAAAAACGACAAGCACATCCTTGTGGTGCAGTCCGCCGGCAACACGGCCAGGGCTTTCGCTCGTGTCTGCTCCGACAACGACATTCCGATCGTGATCTGCATTCCTAACGACAACATCAGCGACCTGTGGTTCCTGAAAAGGCTCAAACCTTGCGTGAAGGTCATCGCAACCCCAAACGGCACAGACTATTACGATGCCATCGCCCTTGGAGAAAAGCTTTGCAAGGATTCCCGTTATCTGGCCGAAGGCGGTGCGAAGAACATTGCCAGAAGGGACGGAATGGGAACCACCCTGCTAAGTGCCGTAGAGACCATCGGACGTATTCCTGACGCATATTTTCAGGCAGTCGGCAGCGGAACCGGCGCGATCGCCGCTTGGGAAAACGCATGCAGGCTTGCCAAGGACGGTCGTTTCGGCGAGAACAAGATGAGGGTTTACTGCGCTCAGAACGCTCCTTTCACCCTTATGTACGATTCATGGAAAGCCGGATCAAGAGACCTTGTGCCGATCACTCCGGAAGAGTCCAGAAAGAGCGCCGAGGTGATCCTCGAAGGTTCTTTCCAACAGAAAGCCGCCGTACAGCCTTGCCGGAGGCCTGTTTGACACACTCAAGGAGTCCAACGGCGACTTCTTCAAGGTCACCAACGATGACATTGTCTATTGGATGCTCCAGTTCTTCAACAAAGAGGGCTACGACATATTCCCGGCCGCCGCTTCCGCTGTGGCAGCTTTAAAGAAAGCTCTTGACGAGGGTACAGTCAAAAAAGACGAGACCGTTATGCTGAATATCACAGGTGCCGGAATGCTTAACGCCACAAGCAAAGGCTTTGAGCTGAAGAAGCCAGATCTGATCCTCAGCACAGAGCTTTCCTCAGAGGAGGTCATCGCCAGTGTGGATCGGCTGTTTTAATTCGTGAGATATTTCGCCTCGATGGAGGCAGTTATATTTCTTTCAGCACGTTGAGCGTCCCGGTTTTAATTCGTAAGATATTTCGCCTCGATGGAGGCAGCAAAAAACTGAATTTCAAATTTTGCACGTTACCAAAATTTGAAATTCAGTTTTTCTGCTGCTTGAAAGTTTACTGCACCAATAAATTGGCCACACTATAAAGGCAGGCTTCGACAGACTCCGCGACCAAATATTATATAGCAGCCTACTTATCGGTCACTGAGCCTGCCGAAGTGACCTTCAAACACAACGATCAATACATTACAAAAATGTTTACATAAATAACTAATTTGTTTTTAGTATTACAAAACAAGCAAATAGCAAACAAATCGCATAATGAACGAAAAACCGCGCCGCGTTCAGAAAATAAAAATTCCCAAATTTTGGTAACGTGCAAAATTTGGGAATTTTCTATTTTTGAACGCCCTCTTCGGGCGTGATATTGCGTTGATTTCTACAACAGAGTCGCTTCTAAAGTTATTCCTGGCGAAGCGGCTCACCAGAAACAAGACGCTCCTTAGATTCAACCGGATTGGAATAGATGCGAAGGAAGATGTCACGAAGTTCGGCACGGTTGAGACGACGCTCGACCTTATCCAACCGATGCTCAGTATATTCCGTAAACTTCTCAACATCCTCCGGAGTATAAAGCTCCGCATACTTATAACTATGATTTACAAGGTCATAAGCGATGTAGTTAGTCTTCCAAAGCTGATAGCCGGCGATGATCCTCTTGTCAACAGCGTGTCTGATGGCCTGATAACGGTCATTCTTGTCGCAATGCGAAGCCAACTCGATCTCGTCAGGAGTTATCGGCAGACCGAAGTTGAGATGCACGTCACCCTTCTGCTGGCGGATACCCATAACAATACTGTGCATATCCTCGGTGCGCGTCTTGACATATTTCTGAGTCCTGGAAATCAAGATCTCACGAGCCTTGCGGACATCGCATGGCTCATATTCATAAGAGATGCTGAGAGGAACGATGTTCAGCTCGGAAAAATTCTCTTTGAACGATTTCGTGCCGCTCATATCCAACATCTTCAGCAGGCCCTGCTCCGTAGTGTCGATTCCGTCTTTTGTACGGCCCTGCCTCTGTGCCAACCAGATAGAAGATTTACCGGAAGTGATGGTTTGACGGATGTATTTAGACAGAATCTGCGAGGACAGATAGAGTTCCCTTGCCGAAATCCCGCGGATCACCCGGATCATCCTGTTGGAACGGAGCAGATATTCAACGGTCTTGCTCTGCTTGATGAGGTTGTCACCGACACAGATCTCCGTCATCGGGATGCCGTTCCTGAAAAGCACCTGTTGGGTGATGGCCGGATCAAGGATGATGTCCCTGTGATTGGACATCGCAAGGAATTTTCCTTTGATCTCCTTGATATAACTGATGCCGTCATAGGAGAAGTTGTGGATTGTGTTATCCATAACCCAGGACACAGCCTTGTTCATCACAATTTCCTGGAACTCATCGATATTATGCACACTCTTCAATGCGTTCCGAAGGAAAAAGATCGGCTCGTCAGGGAAAAGATATTCGGAAATAGCCAGCACAGCGGGATGATTCGCGACCTTGTTCAAGGCCTCGACCGCCTCAGCATCGTTGTAAGGACAGATGCTTTCGAATTCAGATGAATCAGCCATAATAAATCATCGTTAGTAATATTTGCAAATGTAAGCAATTTACTTAACATTCGCAAAGGCTTGTAACCATCAATCCACAAAGGACTTAAGAAGTACGGCGGAAAAGAAGCGAGCTGTCGCCGTAGCTGAGGAACCTGAAGCCGTGCCCGAGAGCATAGTCATAGATGGTCTTCCAGTCACCGCCTACAAACGCTGAAATCAGCAGAATCAGAGTGCTTTCCGGTTGGTGGAAATTTGTTATCAAAAGATCGACAAGCCTGAAACGGAAGCCCGGCACAATGATGATTCTTGTGCCAACCTTAAGCTCATTCAGCCCGTTGTTCTCCAAATAAGAGATTATGGCGTCCAACGACTCTTCCAATGAATATGAATATTCACGCTCATAAGGAGCCCACTGGCCCACATCCTCCGGCTTGCCTTTCTCGATGCAGCTTACACCGACATAGTACAATGATTCCAGAGTACGTACGGAAGTCGTACCGACCGCAATCAGCTTGCCTTTATTGGCCTTTATGCGCTTGAGAAGGTCAAGAGTGACCACAAACGGCTCCCTGTGCATCGGATGATCAGCCACATCCGAACTCTTGACCGGAAGGAAAGTGCCGGCTCCGACGTGAAGGCAGACATTCTCACAGTCAATGCCCTTGGCGGCGATATTGTCCAATACAGACTGCGTGAAATGCAGTCCGGCCGTAGGAGCTGCCACGGAGCCGCGGATATGAGCATACAAGGTCTGATAGCGCTCTGTGTCAATCGATTCTGTCTCACGATTGAGATACGGAGGAATCGGGACTGTGCCGCACAGTTCCAGCACTCTGGAGAAAGGGATCCCGCCATCCCAGAAAAACTCCACAATACCGGTCTCACCGTTACGCTCGACAAGGCTGGCCTTCAATCCCATCGCGGAAATAGCCTCATCACTATCCGGATTATACAAGGAAAGAACGTCATTCTTCCAGCGCTTAGCATTCCCGATCACACATTTCCAACGACAACGCTCCGTCGCGGCGAAAGCGGTGTTATATTCAGGAGGATTGACAGGCTCAAGGCAGAAGATCTCGATGTGCGCACCAGTCTCACGCTGAAAATGAAGCCTGGCTGGCACAACCTTGGTGTCATTGAATATCATAAGAGAGCCGGAAGGCAAGAGAGAGGGAATATCCTTGAATATGTACTCGCAGACATCGCCGTTCTCATAGCGCAGAAGCTTTGAGGCATCCCGCTCCGCAAGCGGATATTTCGCAATCCGCTCGTCGGGAAGTGGGTAGTTGTAATCCTCAATTTTTATAGAAGGTATCATCTCGTTGAGATTTTAAAATTCCATACAAAGTTAACCTAAGTATAAGAAATATCAAATTCTCGGAGAAGTCACATTTCTAAACATTTTAACAGTCAAAACGGGTTTACAAAACTCAAAGCGATATTTACTTTTGTAAATATAGCCAGCAAGGGTGAAACAAATTACTTTTGTGCAATAAGGAATAGTAATCAACATAGGTTAATGTCTGTAATATACTGATTATCAGATTATTTATTGAATTTTAATAAAATTCACATATAGGTATTGAGTGTAAATTCGGGATTTAATCGTTAGTTTACAGTAATTCTCTATATAAATACAAGAGTATTTATATTCTTTATCAATTAATTATATTCACTCATTGAAATTTATTTCTAATTAAGTTACGTATTATATGTATTCCATTTCACTTTTGTAACAATCATCTTTTAGTTGATTTACAACTTATTATGTTATTTTTGTAAACAAATCACTTTTGTAATGGACAATAGATTGCAGCGATTTTTGGATGCCGAGAATATCACACAGTCGCAGCTTGCGGAAAGATTAGGTGTGGCCAAGGCCAGCATATCACATATTCTTGCGGGAAGGAACAAGCCGGGGTTTGATTTCATACAAAGTATGGCTCAAAACTATCCCGACCTGAATCTTGATTGGCTGATCGCAGGAAAGGGTAAAATGTACAAGAGTCAGAATTTCCCTCAAGCGCCACAACTCTCCGAGGAGCCGCGATTGTCCACCACAGGCAAGGACAGCGGCCGATTATTCGATTCTCAAGAGCCAGATTTGTTTCCAGAAGAGCCGGAAACCATTGATAATAAGCCTCAAACAGAGCAAGTCTCCCCTGCCGAATCCAAACCAGACACGCCAAGGATCACAAAGATTCTGGTTTTCTATGACAACGGAACGTTCAAGGAGATCGATTGACGGAATGTTTGAGAAGAAATCCCTTCTGTGTTCTGCTGATTTTGTCTAAATTTGTCGTCACAAACCTTGGTGTGGAAAACCAAGGCAAGTGCAGAAAAACATCAATGAATATGTACAGACAACTCATCAGGCCGATTTTGTTCAAATTCTCACCGGAAACGGCGCATAATCTCACTTTCAAAGGACTCGGACTTCTACGGCGGATTCCTTTCGCCGGAAAACTGATGAAGCTGATTTACAGCCACAAGACTCCATCGCTGTCAAGGAATGTGTTCGGGATCAATTTCCCGTCGCCCGTCGGTCTGGCCGCCGGTTTGGACAAGAACGGAGAGTTTTACAACGAGCTGTCGTGGTTCGGATTCTCGTTCATCGAGATCGGTTCCCTGACTCCGGAGGCTCAGCCGGGCAATCCCAAGCCTCGACTGTTCAGGCTCCCGCAGGACAACGCTATCATAAACAGGATGGGGATCAACAACAAAGGCATCCAGAACGCGATCAGACATATTCAAAAGGATCCGCCAAAGACGATTATCGCGGCGAGCATAGCGAAGAACAGCACCAGCGCCTCGGACGAGGACACCATCGCTGACTACAAGAAGGCGTTCTCGTATATGTACGACTTTGTGGATATGTTCACGATCAATGTCTCCTGCCCGAATGTTCACGGCCTGCAGAATCTTCAGGACGTGTCATACCTGTCGGATATTCTCGATCCGTTGCTGGATTTAAGGATATGCTACGATGCCTATAAGCCGATTCTGGTCAAGGTCTCCCCTGACATTCCGACAGAGGAACTTGACGAAATCCTGAAATACTGTATGCAGTCAGGAATCGACGGAATCGTGGCCGGCAACACGACCAGATCCCGTGACGGGCTCACGACAAACAAGGATAGAATAGAGAAAATCGGCAACGGAGGGCTCTCCGGAGCTCCTTTGTACGAGAAAAGCCTCGCTATGGTCAAGCATATTCATCAGTTCACGTCCGGAAGGCTGCCGGTAGTGGGTGTCGGTGGAATAATGTCGCCGGAGCAGGCCAAGGAAATGCTGGACGCCGGAGCGAGTCTGATAGAGATCTACACCGGTTTCATCTACGAAGGACCTTCAATAGTGAAGAAGATCAACAAATACCTTGAAAACAATAGTTTGACAAAATAAAATCTGAATATGGCAAACGCATCGATCTGTACTATCGGCGACGAGATTCTGATCGGCCAGATAGTGGACACCAATTCCTCGCATATATCCCAGGCGCTTGAGGAGATTGGCGTGAAAGTCACAAGAATGACTTCATTCGGGGATGACCACGACGAGATTGTCTGCAATCTAACAAACGAACTCACTCACAACGAGATAGTCATAACTACCGGAGGTCTTGGTCCAACCAAGGACGACATCACGAAAGCGGCTTTGGCGGAGATTTCCGGAAGCAAGGGTTATGTGGTGAATGAAGGCCAGCTCAAGATGGTCCACGAGATCCTTCACGCAAGGGGACTTGATGTTCTGGACATCAACAAGGCTCAGGCGCTCGTTCCGGACACTTGCGAAGTGATTGTCAACCACCTCGGCACGGCGCCGATTATGGTGTTCCGCTTCCCTAAGGAAAGATACGGACATCAGGCCTCTCTCTATGCCCTGCCAGGCGTTCCGTTTGAGGCGGTCGGGGCGATTCCTGATGTGATCAAGGACGTTAAGGAGCACAACCCACTTACGGACATATTCCATAAGTGCGTGATGGTCTTCGGGTTGGCCGAATCCGCGCTTTCCAAGGAAATTGAGTCTTGGGAGGACAGTCTGCCGGAGGATATGCACCTTGCCTACCTGCCAAATCCTTTTGGGGAGTCCGTCTCAGGCTTTCAATTTACGGTGGAGACAAGGATGAGGAGGAAAGGCGCATTGATGAGCAGTTCGCGCGTCTCAGGCCGATTTTTGGGAGACAAGATATATTCCTACAATGATGACACGCTGGAGAACGCCGTTGGAGCCTTGTTCCGTGGCTCAGGGATGACCCTCAGCGCGGCCGAGTCCTGCACCGGAGGCAAGATTTCCTCCTTGATCACCTCTGTTCCCGGGGCTTCTGAATATTACCTCGGCTCCATCACATCCTACGCCATCCCAGTCAAGGAAAAAGTCCTTGGAGTTCCGGAGGCCACAATCAATGAATATGGTGTTGTAAGTTCCGAAGTGGCTGCGGCGATGGCTGAAGGGGCCAGAAATTTGACCGGGAGCACTTATGCTGTCTCGACCACAGGATTGGCAGGGCCCGGAGGCGATGAGCATAATCCAGTAGGCACTGTATGGATCGGAATCGCAGGCCCTAACGGGACGAAAACCGTCAAAAAGGTCTATAAGAACGACAGGAAAAGGAATATTGAGAGATTCGCTGCGGCCGCGCTCGATGAACTCAGGTTATTTATGCTCAGCGACCGCAAATAATTGAAAATAAATAGTGATAACAAATTTGTTTACCAAGCAAACATTTTTGTTATCGCTATTATTATGGCTATTTGTAGGCTATTTGGCAGTCAAAGAGGTCACGTCATTGAACACTCTTAGGAAATTCTTGCCAGCGACCTTCTCTATCTGATCATCGGTATAGCCACGGCTTGACATCTCGTCAAAGATCACTCCGATTTTTGAGATGTTCTCAAGTCCGGCTGGAGTAACCTCGATGCCGTCGAAGTCGGTTCCGATTCCGACACTGTCTATACCCGCCACCTTAACGGCGTGGTCGATGTGATCCACCACGTCCTTATAGGAAGGTCTTGGCAAAGCGGCAAACTCATCCAGCACAGCGTTCCAAGCGGCGGCCTTTTCCGGATTCAACGGATCGTTGATCCAGTCCTGCTCGGTCCAGCTCTTGGACTCCAGTCCGGAATCCGCCAGAGTCTTGGCGAACGCATCCGAAAGGAATACCGGATAGAAATTGATTTGGATCACGCCGCCTTTGTCAGCAAGCGCGCGCAGCATCTCATCGGACATATTCCTTCTGTGGTGAGCCAAGGCACGACAGCAGGAATGTGTGGAAACAATCGGAGCACGGGAATATTCAAGAGTGTCGTAGAAAGTCTCATCCGAGGCGTGAGCGACATCGATGATCATTCCCAGGCGGTTCATTTCCGCCACCACTTCCCTGCCGAACGGGCTCAATCCGTGCCAACGCTGTCCCTGCGCGGCGGAGTCCGCTATTTCATTGTCACCGTTATGGGTCAAGGTTATGTACCGTACCCCAAGCTTATGAAAAACCCTGAGCAAAGGGAGCGACTTTTGGACCGGAGCCCCGTTCTCCATACCTATGAATATGGAAATGAGTCCTTTAGCCTTATTCCTCAAAGCGTCATCCGGCGAGAATGCAAGTGAGGCGATCCCGGAATTGGCTTCAACGGCATCGTAGATCCGGCCGATCATTTCCAAAGCGTAGCGTGTGGCCGCGTCTGGCTGTAGGTCGGCGGATGTGTATAAAGCGAAGAAAGAGGCATCGACCCCGCCGGCCTTAAGCTTCGGCAGATCGACATGCCCCCTTTCATTGTCAATTCCGATGTCGCGTCCCCGCATCATCATTGTCGGGGTGTCGCAATGAGAATCCAGGACGAACATGATTACTTACGGGTTACAGTCGCATTCTGGATCTTCACGATCTTGATCACAGGATCTCCTGAGTAGCAGACACTTGCGCCTTTGCCGAGGTCGAGCGAAAGATTTTTGCCAGGAGTTACGGTAAGATCCGCACCATCCAATGACACGGTCACATCATCCACAGACATCGTGACCGCATCAATCTTTGAAGATCCTCCTTTACCAGTGACTTTCAAAGAGTTGGCTTTGCCGGAAAGGGATAGTTTGGCACTGTTGTCAGTAGCGACGGAAGCCGTTTCGCATTGACCGTTGACGGCAAGGTCAGCGGAACCCGAATTATTCACATTGAGAGTTTTCGCCGAATATTCCATGACAACCGTCGCGCTCCCGTCCGCATTGACAGTCACATTGTCCCCGGCCTTCACATTGAAAGAAGATAGCTTTGCCTTTTTGCCTACGGAAATCACAGCAGACTCCGCGTTCACGTTAAGATTGGCTATGCTTGAATTGCCGGATAGATCCATTTTGAATTTGCCGGAATTCAGACTATTGCTTGATGAGAACGTACAGTCATCATTCAAAGTGATTGAGTTAAGTGACGAGACATAAATAGTGGCTTCAAGTACAGGTCCTTCAGAATTCTTACCCTTGAAGGATTTCTTAACTTCTTTCGGAATTGATTTATCATCAAGTCCAATGTAAAGAGTGCCGCCTTTAACGTAGCATTCAAGATAACTCTCAAGGGCATCGCTTACTTTGAATTTGGCATTATAGCCATCCTTTTCAACCAAGGTGACCTTGAAGCCGTCCGACACTGAGATGGCATCAAACTCTGAATATTCATGTTCGATGGTCCTGGTCTGCGCGACGGAAACCGCAGATGTTAAAGCAATGGCGGAAATCGCCATAAATAAAGATTTGATATTCATAACCTTTATAAATTAAATTTTCCTATTTATCAATTTTTTCCATCAAGGATTCCCACTCCGCTGTCTTGTGGTCAAGCTCGCGTTTGTCCTCAAGGTAGGTTCTGGTGAGCTCCATTATGTCATCACCAGGCCCGGGATTGGAGAGAATCTTCTCGATGTCCTTCATCCTCGCCTCGACCTTGCCGATTTCTGACTCAAGGAATTCGACCCTGTGCCGAATCCTGCGGATTTCCTTGGAATCACTCCGTCTTTGTTCGAATTCCTTCTGGGCCTGTTCCTTTCTGACAGAATCAACCTCATTCTTTGCATCGGGTACCGCAGACACTTTGGGAGAGAAACGCCTCTCCAATTCCTGAAGATTCTCTATCTTCCTCTCTTCCAAGAACTCATGGACACTTCCAAGATGCTCCTTGACCTTTCCGTCACGGAACTCATACATCTTGTCAACCAAGCCTTCAAGGAAATCACGGTCGTGTGAGACCACAATCAGCGTGCCATCGTACGCCTTCAGAGCCTGTTTGAGAATATCCTTGGACTTGATGTCCATATGGTTGGTCGGCTCGTCAAGCGCCAACACATTGTATGGCTGGAGCATAAACTTTGCCATTCCAAGCCTTGCGCGCTCGCCGCCTGACAGGACACTTACCTTCTTGTCGATGTCCTCACCACGAAACAGGAACTGAGCCAGAATGTCACGAAGCTTGTTCCTTACATCTCCGACCGCTATGTTGTCAAGGGTCTCCCACACGGTAAGATTACGGTCAAGGATGTCCTCCTGATTCTGAGCGTAATACCCGATGGAGACATTGTAGCCGGTCTTGGCCTCACCGCTGATAGGCTGCAACTCCCCCATTATCACACGCATAAGGGTAGTCTTACCCTCACCGTTGCGTCCGATCAAGGCGACCTTCTCTCCCCTTCTGACCTCTATCTCAGCGTTCCTGAAGACGACCTTCTCCGGATAGCCGACTGTCAGATCCTTGCCTTTGAAGACTATGTCTCCGGAACGCGGAGCCGGCGGGAACTTAACCGTCAGCGTGACGTTGTCAGTCTCGTCAATCTCCACTCTGTCAAGCTTTTCGAGCTGCTTGATACGAGACTGTACCTGATTTGACTTCGTAGGCTTGTAGCGGAAACGGTTGATGAAATCCTCCGTCTTCTCGATCATCTTCTGCTGGTTCTCATAGGCCGCCATCTGCTGCGCGAGCCTTTCCTTGCGTAATTCAACGTATTTGCTGTACGGAACCTTGTAGTCATGAATATGACCGAGCATGATCTCGACCGTACGATTTGTCACGGTGTCAAGGAACCGCCTGTCATGCGAAACGAGGAGCAACGATCCCCGATGACTTTTAAGATAATCCTCCAGCCATTCGATTGATTCTATGTCAAGATGGTTCGTAGGCTCGTCAAGAAGCAGGACATCCGGCTCGGACAGCAGGATCTTCGCCAGCTCCATGCGCATATTCCACCCTTGGCTGAACGTCTCGGTCTTTCGCCCGAAATCCTCATCCTTAAAGCCAAGGCCTAAAAGCGTCTTCTGGGCAAGAACCTCCGGAGGCTCCGACTGACTCATAGCCATAGCGTCTGTCAAGTCATTCAGTCGGTTGATCAAAGAAAGGTATTCATCTGACTCATAGTCAGTTCTCTCAGCCAGTTGGGCGTTCACGCTCAAGTTCGGCTTGAATCTCTGTGATGTGGTCAAAAGCGGTCAATGTCTCCTCCATCACGGTTCTCCCCTTGTGGTGTTCCATGATCTGAGGCAGGTAGCCGATACGCAGATCGTTCGGCTTGTCGATGCTTCCGGATGTCGGAGACTGAAGCCCGCAGATCAGTTTCATGATCGTGGACTTCCCCGCTCCGTTTTTGCCGACAAGACCGATCTTGTCCTTCTCACTGATGTGGAAATCTATACTGTCCAAAAGTGTGTAGCCACCGTAGGCCACAGTCAATCCATTAATTGAAATCATTTACGCCTCCTCCTTAATCTCTTCAAGCGCATCTTCCGGGCGTGCCGGTTTACAGCACATCACGCAAACCTCGTACAAAATCAGCAAAGGAGCGGCGGCGATCAACATCGACATCGGATCCGCGGGTGTTATGATGGCAGCGATGCATAGTATAACCACTATCGCATGCCTGCGATATTTAATCAGAGTGTTTCTGGTGACAATCCCGAGTTTAGACAAGATCACGACAACGATAGGAAATTCAAACACAATGCCGAACGCCAGCACAGTTGAAGTGAACATCGAGATGTACGAAGTCAGCGAGATCGTGTTCATCACATCATCGCTGATCTTGTAGCCCATGAAAAAGTTAAGCGAGATCGGAACGATAAGATAATAACCGATTACAAGTCCAAGATAGAACAGGAACGATGCGGAAAGGAATGCCCCTCTTACCGCACGCTTTTCACTCCTGTAAAGAGCTGGGGCTATGAATTTCCAGATCTCGAAACAGACATACGGGAAAGACAGGATGAAGCCCAACTCGAACGCGACCTGAAGATGCACGAAGAACTGGGCGGATATGTCCAGATTCACCAGCGACATCTGCATATTCCCCATTCTCAGCCATTTATAGATGAAGAAGTCGCTTTTTGTCGGAGCCAGGATGATGTCGTCAAAGACCAACGACTTGAAGCAAAAGACCACGACACTGACAAGCGTAATGACAAGCACTGAGCGGAACAATGTTCCCCTCAGCACCTCCAGATGGTCCCAGAAGGACATCTCAGCTTCTCCAGCCGCCATTATTTCTTCTCGATCTTCTCGATTTTGTCCGGAGTCTTGGCTGTGGAGTTGAGATCCTTGTCAATATCACTGATCTGGCTCTCAACCTCGTTCATGCCGTCCTTGAAGCTCTTGACACCTTTTCCAAGGCCTTTCATGAGCTCAGGAATCTTCTTTCCACCGAAAAGGAGAATGATGACAAGGGCGATAATCACCACCTGCCACGGGCCAACAACACCCAAAGGAACAATAAAAAACATAGTCTAAACTATTTAAGTGTTAAAATAATCTTTACAAATATCATCTGTCATTGATATGAGCCTCTATCGCTTCCATAAGCTTCTCCGGACAACGTGTCGGACGACCGGTAGCCTTGTTGAGAAAGCCAAGGGTCACCTGGCCTTCAACGCAAAGCGTGCCGTCCTGATTGTAAACCGCCTGCCTTACACGGAGTTTCGCCATAGGCACCTCATCGATCATTGCGACAGCCCTGACCACATCTCCCATCTTAGCCGGGAACCTGTAACGGCATTCCACGGTGACTATCGGAATAGTCACACCGTCCTCCTCACATTTCTCTATCGGGTAACCGCACTCGACCATCAGGTTGTTCCTCGCACACTCGAAGTACCGGATGTAATTCGAGTGATGGACGATGCCCATCTGGTCAGTTTCGTAGTATCTGACAGGAAAAGATATCTCAGAATGCACCATAACAAAATTGTTAGCACCTAAAACAAAAATGTTTTACTATTTGTTTCTCAAAGCGGCAAGAGCCTTTTCGTAACTTTCGATCTTGGAAAGGCTGTCAGCCTCCTTCTTGCGCTCCAAAGCGACAACCTTCTCCGGAGCGTGAGCCACAAAGCTCTCGTTGGACAGCTTTCCTGACGGAATCAAGGAATCCGCGCTGATGCTCAAGTTCGGTCTCGATCTTTTTGATCTCCTCCTCGACATCCACAAGTCCCTCAAGCGGAACGAAGAGTTCAACCGTGCGGACAAGCAGCGAGACTCCGGCGGCGTCACCGAAATCAGCCACACTCTCGACCGAGGAAATGTTGGCAAGCTTGGTGACCACAGGGAGCATATTCATAGGGAAATCTCCCTTCACCTTCAAGGCAAGGCTTTCCTTAGGAGAGATGTTCTTCTGCTGACGGATTCCGCGGATCCCGTTCACCGCCTCCTGGGCTATGCCGAATTCCTCGATGATCTTCATCGACAACTCCAGCCTTAGGAGTAGGCTGGTACATAATGGTCTCCCCTTCCTTGCGCTCCGCCATAGACTGCCAAAGCTCTTCCGTGATGAAAGGCATCACAGGATGAATCATCTTCAGCAATTTCTCAAAGAATATGATTGTGGCGTCATACGTCGCCTTGTCGATGCTCTCACCATAAACTGGCTTCACGGCCTCAAGGTACCAGGCGCAATATTCATCCCAGAAGAGTTTGTAGATGCTCATAAGGGCATCTGAGATCCTGAACTTGGAATAATGGTCTTCGACCGCGGTAATGGTCTGGCCAAGTTTATTCTCAAACCAACTTACAGCCAATTTGTTGACCTCACTCTGCTGAAGCTTTTCATCAATCGTCCAACCTTGAACGAGGCGGAAAGAATTCCAGATCTTATTGCAGAAATTCCTGCCCTGCTCGACCTGTGACTCATCATAGAATATGTCGTTGCCGGCTGACGAGCAAAGCAGCATACCGATCCTCACGGCATCGGCTCCGTACTTGGCGATGAGGTCAAGCGGGTCTGGAGAGTTGCCAAGAGTCTTGGACATCTTCCTGCCGAGCTTGTCGCGGACAATTCCCGTGAAATAAACGTTGCTGAACGGAATGTCGTTCATAAACTCGTCACCTGCCATAATCATTCTGGCTACCCAGAAGAAGATGATGTCAGGACCTGTAACCAGGTCATTTGTAGGATAATAGTAAGCAAGATCCTTGTTTGGCTGATGGTCAGGATGTCCAGGCTTCTGAGGGTCGAACACTGAAATAGGCCAGAGCCAGCTTGAGAACCAGGTGTCGAGCACATCGTCATCCTGCCTGAGATCAGCGGCTGTCAAAGCCGGATTGATCTTCTGGGCCGCGGCGAGAGCCTTCTCTGGAGTCTCTTCCACAACTATCTGCCCGTCAGGAAGATAGTAAGCCGGGATTCTCTGTCCCCACCAAAGCTGACGGGAAATGCACCAGTCGTGGGCGTTCTCCATCCAGTGACGGTACGTGTTACGGTACTTGTCCGGAATAAGTTTGATCTTGCCGGATTCGACGCTCTCAAGAGCCTTTGCGGCAAGGTCTTCCATCTTGAGGAACCACTGCGCCGAGAGCTTCGGCTCGATGACGGCGTTGGTTCTTTCTGAATACCCGACAGGAGAGGTGTATTCCTCCACCTTGACAAGGTTGCCGGACTCCTCCAACATCTTGACAATCTTCTTTCTGGCCTCGAAACGATCCTCGCCCACCAGAATCTGAGCCTTCTCGTTCAGGCGGCCGTGGTCATCGATGATGTCAATAACCGGCAGATTGTGGCGAAGTCCGATCTCATAGTCATGAGCGTCGTGAGCCGGGGTGACCTTCAGGCATCCAGTTCCGAAATCCATCTCCACATAACTGTCCTCGATGACAGGGATCTCCCTGTTGATCAACGGGATGAGCACCTTCTTGCCTTTCAGCCAATGATGTCTCTCATCGGCCGGATTGACACAGATGGCGGCATCGGCCATAATCGTCTCAGGACGGGTCGTGGCGATCACGAGATACTTGTCCGTAGGATTGCCGTTGCCATCGGAGATATAATATTTAAGGTGATAGAAATGGCTCTTGGTGTCCCTGTGGATGACCTCGTCGTCACTGATGGCGGTCAATGCCACTGGATCCCAGTTGACCATACGCACACCTCTATATATCATACCTTTCTTATAGAAATAGCAGAATGTGGCGATCACGGCATCGGAAAGCTCAGGCTCCATCGTGAACCTTGTGCGGTCCCAGTCACAGGAAGCGCCAAGCTTGCGGAGCTGCTTGAGAATGATTCCCCCGTGCTCCTCCTTCCACTCCCAGGCATATTTCATAAACTCCTCACGGGTAAGGTCTTCCTTGGATATTCCCATACCCTTGAGCTTGGCCACAACCTTGCTTTCCGTTGCGATGGATGCATGGTCCGTACCAGGTACCCAGCAGGCATTCTTGCCGTCCATTCTGGCCTTGCGGATCAACACATCGTTAAGCGTGTTGTTCAGCACGTGACCCATATGCAGGATTCCCGTCACGTTAGGAGGCGGGATTACTATCGTATAAGGCTCTTTCTCATTCGGCTCAGAGTGGAAGCACTTGTGCTCGGTCCACCAGGCGTACCATTTGTCTTCTACTTCCGCCGGATTGTACTTTGCGGAAAGTTCTTTTTTCTCGCTCATATTACTGCTTATAATATACAAAGTTTACAAATATAGCACATTTTTCACTAAATTTGCTTCAAAAATACGCACATACTATGGAAGAAAAGAAAGAAATCAGTCTGGAAATCCGTCCGGAAGTAGCAAAGGGCACATATTCAAACCTTGCGATCATCACCCATTCGCACAGCGAGTTCATCATCGACTTCGCGACAATCCTTCCCGGCCTGCCTAAGCCGGACATCAGCAACCGCATCGTGATGACTCCAGAGCACGCCAAAAGGCTTCTCAACGCTCTGATGGACAATGTCACAAAGTACGAATCACAGTTCGGACTCATCAACCTTGGCGGCGGACAGGCTCAGCAGGGTGGCACGTTCAATCTCGGAGACCTTCCTCAGTTCGGTCCTAACGGAGCCAAATCATAACTTGAAATGACAGATTTCAAGAATATCAAAGCGTTCACGTTCGACATCGACGGCGTGATGACTGACGGTGGCATCCTCGCCGATCTGGAAGGCCAGCTTTACAGGACTTTCGACGCTAAGGACGGATTCGCTGTCAGAATGGCGTGCCTTAACGGATTCCCGGTCGGTGTGATCACCGGCGGCCGGTCACAAAGTATACGGGCCAGGTTCAGCAGCAACGGAATCAATCCCGAGGACATCTATCTGGGCTCCAGAAACAAGATTGAGGACTTCGAGGATTTCTGCAGGAGGCATAACCTAAAGCCCGAAGAGGTAATGTATTTCGGAGACGACATCCCGGACATAGAGGTCATCCGGGCAGCCGGAATTGGAGTCTGCCCCAACGATGCAGTCGAGGAGGTCAAGGAAGCTGCGGACATCATCTCCGACCGTCCGGGCGGAAAGGCCTGCGTGCGCGAGTATATGGAGAAGGCGATGAAAGCCCAGGGACGCTGGGTCTTCGACGCGATCGCCTACAAGAAAAAATTCTAAAGGTTTTCTGAATATGGACACTCACGGAAAGAGGATCATCCTGGCTTCAAACTCACCTCGCCGCCGCGAGCTGCTCGCCGGCCTTGACATCAAGTTCACAGTTGACACTGGCACATCGTTCGTGGAGCAATACTCTACTGACACTCCGCACGTTAAAGTGCCGGAATTAATGTCGGAAGGTAAGTCATTAGGCTTTCACAGAAAGCTTGAGGCGGATGAGATTCTCGTCACCTCCGACACTATGGTACTGTGTGGAACAGAGATCCTCGGCAAGCCCCACGACAGGGCGGACGCCGTAAGGATGCTCAAGCTGCTTTCCGGACGTGAGCATCAGGTCATCACAGCCGTGACAATCCGTGACTGTCATAGGACAAAGACCTTCTCCGTCACTTCCGATGTCTATTTCAAGAATCTGTCAGACAGCGAGATAGACTACTACATCGACAACTTCAAGCCTTTCGACAAGGCCGGGGCCTACGGAATCCAGGAATGGATCGGCTACGTTGGCATCACCAGATTGGACGGCTCGTTCTACAACGTGATGGGCTTCCCTACCCAGAGATTCTACGAGGAACTCCAAGACTTCTTGAATGGAAGATGAAAGCGTTTTTTCAAAGAATCGGCGACGCGTACGGAGGAATATTCATTATATTCCTCTTCTTCATTGCATGCGGGTGCAATCCGGAGGCTTTCGTGAAACCGATTAACCCTTCATCGCGCCATTTTACTGTCCGCGAAGACGGTGACACCATAAAGGTACGGTTCGGAACCGATGACTGGAGCGTGGCGTCCGTTATCCTGGACGGAAAAACCATCGAATGGATCGGAGGTTCATCCGCCTTGGAGAGTATCGATGGGAAAAGGAAAATCACAAGCGACGGATTCATTATGTATTACAAAAAATCCGGCGAGCGTGAGCTTGAACTTTTTTTCCTGCCGAACTTTTCAGACAGCGAAATGAACATTAGCGTGGAAGTCTCGAACTCCTTCGAGTGTGACACATTGACATTCAAGCAATCACGCTGTTCGGGCTATGAGTTTGAAAGCATCATCTGGGGAGATGTGAAAAGGCTCCTTCCTGAATATGAGAAAGGATGGGGTCCGCTCTCTTTCAAGAACGACGGGACGGACACATTGCGAATCTCACGACGAGTTTTCTTCGGTGCCTCCAGGCAGGTCTCTTTCTCAGATGAGAATGGCTTGGCGCGGCATCGGAAAGACCTTATGGTACAGGTTCCCGACGGGGCTCTTGATAATGAAAGTTTAAGTTTCAATGACCATTGCAGTGTCCTGTACAGTTATGATACGATTGAATATCCACTCAAAGACGAAACGGAAGTCGTCATGAGGTTTCCGCCTACCGGAAAGTTTTCATGGTACTACAATATGCTGTGGTATATCGACACCTACTCTGCCGATTATTCAATGTCACTCCGCAACGTCGCCACCGGACGTATCATTCAGGTAAAGGGGATTCTCACCAGCAAGTCACCTAACGGACACTTTACTTTCTATTATGAAAAACGATGAGCGATAGAATATTCATAAAGACTGTTTTGGGGATGTTCCTCGCCACGGCGCTTGCTCTGCCGGCCGCCGGGCATACGAAAGCGGATTCATCGAAGGTCACACATAGGATAGGTATCAATGTCCGACCTTCGTACATACTGCCCTCCCACAAATTCTTCAGAGGCGAAAACGCACTTGGCAAGCGCCTGGACAAAAGCGGATCCGCACACCTGCAATATTCATTCGCCTTTCCCGCGGACAGCCGCTTAGGCAAGATATACCCGACAGCCTACCAAGGAATTGGTTTGGCATGGAACACATTCTTCGACCAGGACGAGATTGGATCGCCTGCCGCTGTTTATGCATTCCAAGGCGCAAGGCTGGCGCAGCTTTCCCAAAAGTTGTCTTTCGACTATGAATGGAATTTCGGTCTTTCATTCGGCTGGCATCCTTACGACCCATACGGGGACTTGAACCCGAATTTCACAAACGACAAAAATCTGGTGGTCGGATCAAGACTCAACGCATACATCAATGTCGGCTTCTTGCTGACATGGCAACCCGCTCCGCAATGGTTGATCTCGGCAGGAATCGACATGACACATTTCTCAAACGGCAACACGAGCTATCCTAACGCAGGTGTAAACACCATAGGTGGAAGAATCGGGGCGGCAAGGCTGTTCGGGGCTACCCAAATCCGCAAAATCCCCACGGGCGGAACCATTTTTGAATATGACAGTGACGCCTCCGGGCTGAAAAGGATCGCGCAAAGGATGACTTACGATGTGGTTCTCTACGGCGCCGGAAGAGCCAAAGGGCTCATCTGGAACGATGTGCCACATATCTCAGAGGGCAAATTCGGAATCATCGGCTTGAACATAAACCCTTTGTACAGAGTGAACAAATTTTTCAGGACAGGCCTGTCCATCGACATCCAATACGATGAAAGCGCTAATGTCAGTGAGCATGTAGCCGGTGTAGGAGACGATGGCAACATAAAATTCTATCGTCCACCTCTTGCGGAGCAGTTGGGAGCCGGACTTTCCCTAAGAGCCGAATTTGTCATGCCGATTTTCTCCATCAACATAGGCTTTGGACGCAACGTCATCTATAAAGGCAAAGAGTTGAAAGGATTCTATCAGACTTTGGCGCTGAAATCCGACATATACAAAAACCTTTTCATCCACATAGGCTACAAACTGCACGACTTTCACGATCCAAACAATCTGATGCTGGGACTTGGATGGCGTTTCGGGAACGGCAGACAACACTAAAATCTTTGGAGATATGATACCAGACTGGGCAAAAGAGTTGAATTGTTCGATAACCGTCTGCGACAAGGACGGAGTCATCGTCTATCAGAATGACCGTGCGGTCGAACAGTATAGGAAACGCGGCGATCTCATCGGCAGGAATCTGTTCGACTGCCACAATGAAAAATCCGCCGCCATCATCCGTAATCTCCTGGCGACAGGTGGAACGAACTCGTACACAATCGAAAAGAACGGGGTGCACAAGATGATATTCCAAAGCGCGTGGAAAGAGAACGGATTTGTCGCCGGACTATGTGAGATCTCGATGATCATCCCTGCCGAACTTCCGCATCACATCAGAGGGTAAGACAACGGCGGCCCACACTACGAGCCGCCGTAGGAAAGCGATCTACGCTTTTGCGAAATTGTAAGCGATCTCAAATTCAGTTGTGGCCTTCCAGACAAGGTCAAGGTCAGACGGCTTCTGAAGTCCGATCTGATCCATTATCTTCTTAATGGTCTGAAGGGTCTTGATGTCCTCTGGATCCTGAGACTGCGCGAGTTGCTCAAGCACAGCGTCAAGGGTCGGAAGAACCGGAAGAAGAGCGTCAATCACAGGAGCGCAAAGTTCCTTGTCAACATAGATTTTCAGGTTCTGGCCGTTAACTGCATATTTATATTCAATGCCTCTGGTAAGCACTTTCTGAAGTTCCGTGTTCAATGCATCGACATCAACACCGAGCGCTTTGAGTGTGGCAAGGATTTCAATGACTGAGGACATGTCGATTCCATCAATGTCAGTTCTGGTCTCCTCCGCGTCAGCGGCGTCAATGATGGCACTCACATTCGGCACGATGAACAACGCGTTGTCCATAGCGTACCAGAACACCAGATTAGCCTTAGGAGAGGTCTCCCAATCCGTGTGATGGGCGGAAAATGTGACATTGCCGTCCGCGTCAGGCTTGATCATCTTGGCCAATTGCTTCAAAGTAGCCATAGGATCGTCACCAAGATCCGGTTCTGCCCAATATCGTGCGGTGATGTTGCCGGTCTCGTCAAAAGTCACCTGATCCATTAACTCAGCCGCAAAAAGGCAACCGAATATATTAGCGTAGACAGAGGCTTTGGCTACCGCCGGAGCTGCCGCGCCTGCGGCCTTCCATGTCACCTGCACCGGTCCGCCGACAGGAGAACCGGTCTGATCCACCTTACATTTGCGGGTGACATTCCAACTTCCCGTCAAAGAAGCCGCATAGGGACCTTGAACCTGAGTGGTGACTGCCATACTGATTGTTCCATCAAGTTTCACCGTTCCTTCCACTCTGAACGCATAGCATGGATTGTCATCTGTGCTTCGTAAGGTGGCGGCGACTGATGGAGGAGTCGATACCATCGTCGATCCTTGAAACGAGAAAGAGTCATCGGATTTCTTGCGAAGATCCACTTTCATTTTCACTTCTGGATAACCAGGCACGATTCCGGTCAAAGTAAGTGTTCCGGCATCCTTGCTGTCAGCAACCAACAGCACTTCGCCATAAGAACATGTGACATCATTGACAGTTACCGCGGCATTACCGCTTTCCACCGAGATTTGTTCGACAGGAATCTGTCTCCAAGCGTCGTCAGCATTGTCCTTCTGACAAGCTGTAGTGGCAAGAATGGACGCTACCAGCGCCATCAAGCCAAAGAATTTAGTTTTCATAATTATAAAGTTATACTCACTTTTCCTCTTCCTTAGGTAAAACTATGGTTCTGAAGCGCTTCTGACGGCGTTCCCAACGCTCGCGGGCAAACTGCTGCATATCAGTGGCCTGGTCGTTCTCGTCGATGATCTCCAGACCGAGAATCGTCTCGATGATGTCCTCAAGGGTGATGATGCCCTGGAAACAGCCATATTCATCAATAATCAGGCCGATCTGCTCGTGCTTTTTGAGCAGTTCCTCCCAGATGTGGCCGCAGGAATCCTCCTCAGTGAAGAAGGAGATCGGGCGCTTCAGTTCCACAAGACGTTTGTCGAACTCATCGTCAGCAAGCCCCTCAAGCGCATCACTCAGAAGGATATATCCGGTGATATATTCAGGAGAGTCCCCATAGACCGGAATCCTTGAGAAATGGAGGTAGGTCTCGTTCTTGTAGAAATTCTTCAGGGACATGTTCTCCTGCGCCGTCATCGCAACGATCCTTGGGGTCATCACGTCGCAGGCCTTGACGTTGTCAAGTTTCATAATGTTCTGGATGACCTTGTTCTCGTCGGAGTCGATCACTCCTTCCTCAGCACCGATATTGGCCATCGCTGTCACCTCTTCCCTGCTGACTGTCGCCTCGTCCTCATCCTTGGTCATCAGATTGGTGATCAACCGGACCATTATCACAAGCGGCCACATAAGGACCGACAGGAACGAGATGGTCGATGTCACAAAACCCATAAGATTCTTCCAATATGATGTTCCGATGGTCTTAGGGACAATCTCGGAGAACACCAAAACCAGCAAGGTTGTCAGCGCTGAGATGATACCGAACCAAGTGCTTCCGAACAAGATGGTAGCCTGCCGTCCAACCGCAGCCGCACCCAACGTGTTTGCGATTGTGTTCAAGGACAGAATAGCCGCCAGAGGCCTGTCAGGATCCGATTTGAACTTAAGGAACTTCTCCGCAGGCCTGTACCCTTGCTCCTTCCTCATCGTGATGTAAGAGATCGGTGTCGACATCAACACAGATTCCAGAAGCGAGCAAAGGAACGACACACCAAGCGTCCCCAGCATATAAACTATAAGCAGAGCCATATAGGTTTTCAGTTAATTCTTACAAATATAGCATAAATTTCCTCTTTCTGCCTAAATTACCTATGTTTACACGCAAAAAATCCCTTCCATACAAATTGAAAGATTCTCAAAAGACTGGGCACATACTTAACAGCAGCCGCATACGCAAACAAGAGACTTATCATATACGCGCAAGATTGCGCGCAAGATAGAACCTTTTGCGCACAATCTTGCGCGTATGAAACTATTTTCTCTCGAATGTAAGAGTACTTGTGTTAATTGCCAAAGCTTAATGTCGTGCGACATCTGACAGGAACAACCTTCCCTCGATTTTTTCCTGGTGCCCAGTTTGGTGAAAACCTTACTATGTTCATAATTTTGTCATTAGTTTTCTTCCCGGCACCTTTGACAACAACATTTCTCACTCCTCCATAGACATTGACTGTGAACTCAATAATCACATTCCCTGAAACGTTCGACCCCTCCATCATATCTTCAACCCACTGCGCAAATTTCGTTATCGTACCACCTTTAAACGTGGGTTTGACTTGAACACTCTCATAAGACAGGATCGAAGGTGTTGATAAGATAGTTTTCTCATTATCAGGTTTTGATTGAGAGGTATTGTACCCATTTTCCTTGGCACCGCCCGCGATGGTGTACACAATCCTCAAAAGTGTATAGGCCATGTTCAGTCTTGGAGACGGAGCGAAGTTCTGGCTTTACACGAAGCCGACGGACATGCGCAAGAACTTCAACATGCTGAGCGGGATAGTGAACAACGACATGCGTCAGAACCTGTACAGCGGGGATGTCTTCGTGTTCGTAAACGCTTCCAACAACATGATGAAGCTGCTGCGCCACGAGCCGGGCGGACTTGTGATCTATAACAAACGTCTTGACCACGGAAGGATGCATCTGGTGGAGCGGATACAGGAGGGTAACCCGACGATAACACCCTTTGAGTGGCGCCGTCTTGTGGACACCATTCAGGGAATAATCGATGATCCAAGACGCCGGCTGCAACGTCTGAAGGTTCTTCGGGACATCCAGATGGAAGCATCCTTGAAGGAAGCAAAAAACATCTGAAAACCAGCAAAACAAGTTGAGGGGGAAACGGCTTCAGACTTGCGTATGTGGCCGTTTTTTCGTACCTTCACATATAGAAGGAACGGGTTGGGAAATGACTGCCGAAGAACAGAAAAAGATGCAGGAACTTGAGGCCGAGAGCGCGGCTCTCAAAGAGAGGTTGCTTGTCGCACAGCGCACCCTTGCCAAGTACGCGCGGATGCTCTTCGGCCAGAAGACGGAAAGGTGCCGCCTTCCCGAAAAGCCCGAGGAGCTCACCGGCAGCCTCTTTGGGCAGGAAATGGATCCGGCCGGGCAGGCCCGCCTGGACAGGGAGGCGGAAAAGGCTCTTGCGGAGCAGGACAAACTCATTCATGTTGAGGCCCACGACCGCAAGATCCGCAAGGCCATCGACACCAGCCGCCTGGAAGTGAAGGAGGAGCTCCTCTATCCTGACCTGGACAACAAGGAGGACTATACGGAGATGGCTCCCGAAGTCACCGACAGCCGTTACAAGATAGACGACAATATGGTGGAGAACAGCATCAGGCCTCTGGCCGTCGGGCGTCAGCAAGAATCTCCGTGCAAAGGTTCACCCATATTATACTGAGTATCGCCCACTCCAGACGCTCTGCCTCCAGATTCTCAGAATGGAAGAAGTTAAATATGGTGACAGCAGCGACGAAATCTGCGGAATCCTCTTTGATGGAGCGTGGCTTTGGGAAGAATATGTCAAAACCATCTTGAGTAATCATGGTTTCAAGCACCCCGAGAATAAGTTGCATAAGGGCGGAATCTACCTGTTCGACGACCATAGTGGCATTCGCTATCCTGACTTCTATAAGGACGATATGGTGCTTGATGCCAAATATAAGCGGCTTGGCAGTTATGACAAGGTCTCAAAGTTGGATCGTAATGATGTCCATCAGGTCATGGCATATATGACGACACTTAAAGTGAATCGAGGTGGCTTCGTCGCACCATTGGAGCAGAAACAGTCGAAAGTGCCCACCTCTCACCTTCAAGGGAGCATGGCTACCCTATCAATTTTCGGCATCGAAATATGCAAGTCTGCCACTTCCTATGCGGAATTCTGCGAGAAGATGGGTGAAATGGAGGATAGATTTGTGGAATCTTTGAAATAGTTCTGAGTGGATAAATGATAATTTACGAGCAAGCCGAGCGCAGAGCCAAACGCAGTTTGAACTATGCCGAGGCGCAGCCGTAAATGCGGACGTTAGTCCGCATTTACCGTGGCTTGACCGTTCATTAAAAGGGGCAACAACTCGTCTCGTTGCTTGGTTAAATCTGCAATTTGAATATCATTTTGAATATAACTTGCCACTATTGGTTTAATCTGTCTGACCTTCCCTGGAAAAGGTTGACACTTTTGGGTGGTTAAACTAGATTGTTTTACACATTCACTGGACCGGTTTACATTGGAGGGTCCATTCCCCTAAAGTGGTTGTCAAACGTACTGTTTCCGTTGACATGATGCAGGAAGACGTGAGTCTTCCTTTTTTGTTGGTGGATGCCGGCCGTACGGCCGGCATCCACCAACCGCGCATCAAAGGTAACTACTTTTTTCTACACGGCCACCTCCTCTGTTAAAGTTTCTTCAGTAAGCCTGGATAACCCAGGGGCATATACACCAAGTCGTGGATCTTCCGACGCCACCGCCTGACGGCAATAGTTCTTCCAACAGCGCTGCTGTTCACCACATTGATTATGAGCTTGTTCTGGTGTCTGCCAGCCAATGCTCATATGCGGTCGCTGCGTGTTGTAGAAGTCAATGATACGGCAAAGTTCCAACTTGCAGACTTCTCTGGTCGGGATGGTCATCTTGTAGAGCCACTCGCTTTTGAGGATGCCGTTGGCACGCTCCGCGATGGCATTTTCCAACGGGTCTCCACTCTGGGTCATGCTAATGCTGACGCCATGCTTCTTGAGCTCGGACACATAAGCGTCACTACAATACTGGCAGCCGCGATCGGAATGGTGGATAAGCCTGCTGGCGGTCTCGTCATCAATCGTATCCAATGCCATTCCAAGGGCCTCGAGAGGGTATATGGTCTCCAGGGTGGAACCGAGAGCCCAACCGACGATCTTGTGTGAGTAGGCGTCCGTTATCAGCGAAAGGTAGCAGACGCCTTCATCTGTTTCTATATACGTAATGTCGCTGACCCATATTTCGTTAGGCCTGTGCGGAACCACATCCTTGATGAGGTTCGGGTACTTCCTATAGTGATGGTTCGAGTCCGTGGTCTTGTACCGTCGACGTCGCCGGATATGGACCATCAGACCATTCTTCCGGAGTATCTCGATGAACGCATCGCGCCCCGGCATACAGCCGGTCTCCTTGAACAACGTGCTGATAATGATGTAGAGCTTCACGCAACCTAGGCCAGGATTGTCTTTCCGATAGTCCTTGGCCTTTTCCACGATAAGAGGCTCTATCGCATCCTCTGCGAAGTCGTAAGCATTCGATAAAGTACGACTGTCAGTTTGATTAAGTGGTATATAACTTTGCGCCACTAATATAAACTGACATGCTTACACGCGAACAAATCGAAGAGATCCAGGGCGAGGCCCGGGAGAAAGGGACAGCAATCAAGGCCCTGTTGAAAGAGAAAGGCATTCCAGAGCACCAGTACTTCTGGTGGAAGCGGAAGTACGCCAGGGCAGAGGTTCCGGATGGGTTCCTACCCATAGCTGGCGGCGGCCTGCCTGCCGGGATGGAAGCGACGGCGGCATTTGCCGCATCCCGCGGAAAAACGAAGGGTGTCCCGACCGGTGAGAACTGGATGAGCATTGAGCTCCGCACGGTTGCCGGCACGGACATGCGCATCCAGGGCGGCCTGACGCCCGCGATGGTGTACACAATCCTCAAAAGTGTATAGGCCATGTTCAGTCTTGGAGACGGAGCGAAGTTCTGGCTTTACACGAAGCCGACGGACATGCGCAAGAACTTCAACATGCTGAGCGGGATAGTGAACAACGACATGCGTCAGAACCTGTACAGCGGGGATGTCTTCGTGTTCGTAAACGCTTCCAACAACATGATGAAGCTGCTGCGCCACGAGCCGGGCGGACTTGTGATCTATAACAAACGCCTTGACCACGGAAGGATGCATCTGGTGGAGCGGATACAGGAGGGTGACCCGACGATAACACCCTTTGAGTGGCGCCGTCTTGTGGACACCATTCAGGGGATAATCGATGATCCAAGACGCCGGCTGCAACGTCTGAAGGTCCTTCGGGACGTCCAGATGGAAGCATCCTTGAAGGAAGCAAAAAACATCTGAAAACCAGCAAAATAAGTTGAGGGGAAACGGCTTCAGACTTGCGTATGTGGCCGTTTTTTCGTACCTTTACATATGGAAAGAACGGGTTGAGAAATGACTGCCGAAGAACAGAAAAAGATGCAGGAACTTGAGGCCGAGAATGCGGCCCTCAAAGAGAGGTTGCTTGTCGCACAGCGCACCCTTGCGAAGTACGCGCGGATGCTCTTCGGCCAGAAGACGGAAAGGTGCCGCCTTCCCGAAAAGCCCGAGGAACTCACCGGCAGCCTCTTTGAGCAGGAAATGGATCCGGTCGAGCAGGCCCGCCTGGACAGGGAGGCGGGAAAGGCTCTTGCGGAGCAGGACAAACTCATTCATGTTGAGGCCCACGACCGCAAGGTCCGCAAGGCCATCGACACCAGCCGCCTGGAAGTGAGGGAGGAGCACCTCTATCCTGACCTGGACAACAAGGAGGACTATACGGAGATGGCTCCCGAAGTCACCGACAGCCTGGCGCTGGTTCCCCGTCAGATGTATATCCGCAGGATCATCCGCCACAAGTTCGTCCTCAAGAGTAATCTTCAGGTGGCGGACCCGGACCGGAAAGCCTTACGGATAGCAGCCCTGCCGCGCCCGCGCCGCTTCACAAGTGCATGGCGGACGCCTCTCTGCTGGCGGACATCGTCATCAGCAAATACGTCTACCATCTGCCGTTCTATCGGGTGATGGAGACTTACAAGGAGTTGGGGGTCAGTATCAGCGCCTCGACCATCAACGACTGGTTCAAGGCGGTGGTCGGAAAGGTCAAACCCATATACGATCTGCTCCGGGCGCACGTCCTCGCCTGCGACTATGTTCAAGTGGACGAGAGCACATTGCCGGTAATAGACAATGAAAAGCGCCGCGCGGTGAAGGGATATGTATGGAGTGTGGTGAACGTGATGACGGGAGACAGGTTCTTCTTCTATGAACATGGCTCCAGGAGCACCCGCGTGGCCATGGGTCTGCTGAAGGACTTCACCGGAGCCATCCAGAGCGACGGTTACATCGTGTACGAACACTTCGAGGGGATGGAAGGGAAGAAGCTCCTGGGCTGCTGGGCCCACGCAAGGCGCAAGTTCTTCGAGGCCAAGGTGGAGAATGAGAAGCTGGCGCTTGAAGCCCTGTCCTACATCCGGCGGCTCTATGATGTGGAAGCGGAAGCGGATGCTCTTGACGCGGCAGACAACAAACCCGACCATGAGCGCAGGAAGGCCCTGCGGCAGGAAAAGGCTTATCCGGAAATCAAGAAGTTCGAGACGTGGATGGAGGCAAGCATCCTCAAGTGCCCTCCGAAGTCTCTGATGGAGGAGGCCATCTCCTACACCTATAAGATCCTTAAAAAACTGTCGCTCTACGTCACCGACGGCCGTTACAAGATAGACGACAATATGGTGGAGAACAGCATCAGGCCTCTGGCCATCGGGCGCAAGAACTATCTGTTCTGCGGTGACGACGACGCCGCACAGAGGGCAGCCGTGGTCTACTCCCTGCTTGCCACCTGCAAGGCACACGGCGTTAATGAACGGGCGTGGCTTGAGGATGTCCTGCGCCGGATCCCGGAATACGAACAGGCAGGGAAAGACTACGCAGACCTTCTTCCCGCAAACTGGCGCGCCTTGTCCGCAAAGTAACTCGAACCAATATCACACTCCCATAAAAAGACTGCAACCGGCATCACACTGATGCAAGTTGCAGTCAAACTTTATCGACGCACGTACTTCCTCGAATGCTTACGCGAAGTCGTTCTCCTTGTGTTTGTAGAATGATTGCCTGCTATAACCAAACAGCCCGCAAAGAGTCCCCAGAGATGCCTCCGGGGTGCTCTCGCGTAGCAGGGCTACTGTTTGGTGCCAGATTTTTTTCTGATCGGGATGTTGAAGGTTTCTTCGGCCACGTCAATCATCGTGTCATACGCCTTGGAACGTAACTTCTCTAATTCCATGGCCTTCTGGAGCTTCTTGTTCTCAGCTTCCAGCTCCTTCACCCGATCTTCAGGACTTTTCTTTGCCATAGGATCAGAGGGATTGGTTTCCTCCTGCAAAGATACTAATTCCTTTTCATTCACGTACTTGTCCATCCAGTTGAAAAGTATCTGCCGTGAACTCAAATGATACTTCTCAATAATCTGCCTGGCCGGCATATGACCGCTGACATATTCGGCGACTATCGCCATCCGATCTTCTTCGGTAAACTTGAACCTGCCGGTTGGAACCTTTTTCCATTCGCGGCGTGTGTGATCTTGGTTCCATACCAAGACGTCCTGCATTATTGCTTCCATTTCACTGTACTCTTTCTCCCCGTACAGTGACAACTTTTTTCAGTTCAAGTCAGTCTGTTGAACTTCTCCAACACATCCAACTTAGGTAACACAGCGATATTCTTACATAAGTCAACAGGACTAAGATTTGCTTGTGCAGCACCTTTTGCCAAATTATTGCTCAATGTCTGATACTCTTCTGATGATAACAACAAATAGGCATAGTCAATATATTCATCATTACATGCCAATAATCCAACTCGTTGATTAAGAAGCAAATCTTTTTCTGTTACGATACACAGACGCCCACAATTACCTGTCAATGATATTAGTCTATCATTGACAGACAAAGAACACCATTCTTTCATACCTTGTGGTATCTCATTAACATAGTCACAACTTGATGTATCCAAATGATGGTCTTGTACATTTTTAATTGTTACAACCTTGAACTTTCCTTTTGAAATATACGTTTCTGATTTGAAAGCAAAACCAGACTTAATTTCTAACCATTTGTTCAGTTCATAACAATGCCATCCTTGCGGTATCTCACGTTTCAATTTTTCGTTATAAACCATAGCTCCGCCACTCGACTTGTACGGTTTGCCTTCCTCATTTGGAAAGTCAAACTGCACAAACCAATAGTCGTAGAGCTGCTTTGCCATCGCCTCTAAATTATCATTTATCTCTCTAACCGAAAAAATCACTATAATTGTCTCAAAAAAGATGAAAGAAAAATTCATGAAATCCATATTGGAACAAGCTAAAACATGCTTTGATACGATTCAGTGCGAAAACCTTAAAGAGTTATTAATCAATAATCTAAATGGTCTGGACATAATCACTTCTGTCACATCTGAAGAATCCACTCGAAAAGCAAATTCTGAACTTCTTTCCTCTTTCATCTCAGCTAAGAAAATAGAAGGAGGTTCAGCTAAAACACTTAAATACTATGAGAACACGATAATAAAGATGTTCAGCACGATAAAGAAACCAGTTGCCGAAATGTCAACTAACGACATACGTACTTATCTTGCGGAATATCAAGAAGAACGTCACCTAAGCAAAGTCACCGTTGACAACATTCGCAGGATCTTTTCCAGCTTCTTCTCCTGGCTCGAAGATGAAGACCTCATACTCAAAAGCCCGGTACGCAGAATCCACAAAGTGCGCACCGACACTTTGGTGAAAGAGACAATAACTGATGAGCAACTCGAACAACTCCGCGACAACTGCACAGAGATCCGTGATCTTGCCCTCATTGACCTGCTAGCCTCCACCGGAATGCGAGTCGGAGAACTCGTCAGAATGAACCGCAACGATCTGAATTTCCACGAACGCCAATGCATAGTCTTCGGAAAAGGCAACAAAGAGCGTGAAGTCTATTTCAATGCCAGAGCCAAAATCCATCTACAGCAGTACCTTGACACCCGAGCTGACACAAACCCAGCACTTTTCGTCTCACTATCCAAGCCCAACAACAGATTGACAATCAGCGGAGTTGAAGTCCGACTCCGAACAATCGGCAAGAGCATTGGAATGGACAAGATACATCCTCACAAATTCCGTCGTACTCTCGCCACTATGGCCATCGATAAAGGAATGCCGATAGAACAAGTCCAATGCATTCTCGGTCATGTCAAAATCGACACCACCCTACACTATGCTAAAGTAAATCAGGTCAATGTGAAAATGTCCCATCGGAAGTATATCGGATAACGGTCAAGTCCATAAAATTCACTACCTTTGTATTGAGGCCCTATGTGTGGTTTCAAGCATGAGTAGTTGATATGGATAGAGAGGTTCAATTCCTACTGTACAATATGCCGGAAGACAGTGGCAAAGTACAGGTGGTCATAAAAGATGAAACAATATGGTGCACCCAAAAAGCTATGGCTCAGCTGTTTGGGGTAGGTGTTTCTGCTGTCAGCAAACACCTGAAGAACATTTTTGAAGAGGGGGAACTTGACAAGGAAGTGGTTGTTTCCAAAATGGAAATAACCACTCCTCACGGAGCTATAGATGATAAATTCCAGACTCATAATGTGGAATTTTATCATCTGGATGCAATCATTGCTATTGGCTATCGTATAAATTCCGCCAAAGCCACTAAATTTCGTCAGTGGGCGACGAAAATTCTTAACGAATATATCCGCAAAGGCTTCGCAATGGATGATGAGCGCCTAAAGCAAGGCACGGCGCTATTCGGGAAAGACTATTTTCGTGAATTGCTCGAAAGAGTACGCTCTATCAGAGCTAGTGAACGCCGTATCTGGCAACAGATAACAGACATCTACGCAGAGTGCTGCATTGACTATGACCGCAACGCGAAGACAACACGAGATTTCTATGCAATGGTCCAAAACCGCTTCCACTACGCTATAACTGGTCAGACGGCGGCAGAAATTATCTATACCAAAGCCGACCACACGAAAGAGCATATGGGACTGACAACTTGGAAGAACTCTCCGGACGGACGAGTCTTAAAATCAGATGTAAGCATTGCAAAGAATTACCTTCAAGAAAAGGAAATCCGACAATTGGAGCGCACTGTGGCAGGCTATTTCGACTATATTGAAGACCTCATCGAGCGCGAGAATACATTCAATATGGAGCAGTTCGCTGCCAGCATCAATGAGTTCCTGACATTCCGCCGCTATCAGATTCTTCCCGACAAGGGCAAAATTTCTGCGGCACAAGCAAAGAAAAAAGCGGAAGAAGAATATGCGTTGTTTGATCCTACGCAACAGATTGATTCTGACTTTGATAAGGAAGTCAGGAAAATGCTAAAAGATGGAGAATAAAGTATGGAACTGAAGAAATATAAACTAGGAGACATTGCTGAAATTTACATTAGCAGCATTGATAAAAAATCGAAAGAGGGAGAACAATCTGTAAGACTTTGCAACTTTGTAGACATCTATCATAATTGGGCTATAACTAAAGATCTGGTTCCAAACTTTATGATAGCAAGTGCTAATGATAATAACATAAAGAGATTTTCGTTAAAAGAAGGTTATGTCGCATTCACCAAGGATAGCGAAACAAGAGATGATATCGGCATACCTGCATACATAGCCGATGATTTAGACAATACCGTTCTTGGCTATCATTGCGCCTTAGTTAAGCCCAACGCCGACATATTATCAGGAAAATACTTAAATACCTTCTTGCATTCTGATTACATAAAGAAGTACTTCGAATTAAATGCCACGGGTAGTGGTATGAGATATACCTTATCTACAGAAACATTGAACAATATTCCTATATTGGTACCTTCTTTAGAAATGCAAGAATACATTGGCAATATTTTCTCTAACATTGATAGGAAAATTTGCCTCAATCGTCAGATAAATGATAATTTACGAGCAAGCCGAGTGCAAAGCCAAACGCAGTTTGAGCTATGCCGAGGCACAGCCGTAAATGCGGACGTTAGTCCGAATTTACTGACGCTTGACCGTTCATTAATAGAGGTAATAACTCGTCACGCTGCTTAGTTAGAGCAGCAATTTCTTTTGTAAGAGCAAGCTGTTTGTCTGCTATTCCATTTTGTAATTCTATCCATTGCACATAGATGTCTTTTGCACCAATAGTAAGAATTGGAAACTTGCAGAGGTCATCCCTTGAAACTTCTTTGAAAGTCGTACCTGTTCCTAATTGCTCTATTTGTTTGATATGGTGTTTTATGTAGTAGTATAAATAGATAGAATCACTTATACTCTTAGGAATAAAGCTCTTGAAACCTTGATTTGTACAGACCTCATGCTTTGCAATAGAAACCAAACCGATTGGAGCACGACTTGACATAAGTACAGAATTTGTTGGAAGCATACTTGTACTACAAGAATCGAAACCTTGCTTTGTTATATTGCGTTCACCTTGATACACAAACTTTGATTGTTGGTCAGACAAATCTTTTGGAGTTATCCAAACTATATCACCGCCATAATTTGCTTCGTCGGCTGTTGAAGGTGTCGCACCATTCTTTATTTCTGCAAAATCGATTAGATTTTCAACTTCCCAAGCAATAGGAACTTCTCTTTTGAGGCGTTCATTATAGACCATAGCCCCACCACTTGATTTATACGGTTTGCCCTCCTCATTCGGAAAGTCAAACTGCACAAACCAATAGTCGTAGAGCTGCTTTGCCATCGCCTCTAAATTATCATTTATCTGACGATTGATGTTTATCTTAGTGCAAAATGATAGTATAATATTGCCGATACACGCCTCCTCTGCTAAAGAAAGTTTCGGAATGGAATATCGCATTATCTGCGCCTTATCTCCACGAGGCATCTTGCTACCCTTTTTCCCTTTCATAACATAGTCGTAAAAAGTGTCTTGAAGTAACGATGCGTATAGAAATTCTTGAGAATGACCCGATTTAGCCCGAAAGACAAGGACATCAGCAGAAGCCCCACCTTCCCTATCGGCGAACCAAATTTTCTTAAGATATGGACGAATATTAGCGACTAAAACATCGCCACACTTATAGTGAGTAAGAGCACACTTCTGCGGAGGAAGATTTTGCGCGACACATCGTCCTTCTTTATTCGGAAGTAAAGAGTCTGTTGTAACATAATCAGTGAGCAGTACCTTCTCCAGTGGAATTTTATCTGTCACAAAATATGCAATTTCGCACAATTGACACAACTGTAATCCCATTTCTTATTATTTTGCAAATCAAATAATTCTTTTACCTTTGCCATTGGATTTTCAAAGCAAGGAGAGGCAAGCTCCAAGCTGATAGAATAACAGGGTTTGAATTTAATATTCTGCCCTGTTTTTTAGTATAACGGGCGAAGTAATCTTTCACTAAGCCGCTTTCAGCTTCCAATCTTGCTATCAAACATTTTGTTAAATGAAAATCCAAATTACTATCAGCTTGGAAAAGCGCCTTGATGATGATCACAAGGAAGCTTTTCGTAAACAAGTACTTGTCCGCGGCCACTTTAGGGTGATCAGAGGCAAGAAAGTTTATGTAATGGCCCACTACCGCAAAAAGTAGGTGAGTATTAGCTTCATCTCGTCCGTTAGAGAGTCGCCGCTCGTAAGATTGGCGACTCTCTTCTTTTTTCTCATTCATTGAATTTAAGACTATCCAGCTGCTTCATTATCTCCGCTTCCAGCCGGTGACTTTCTTCAAACTGCGCTGTAAGCTCAGCTTTGTAACCGGCCATCCTCTTGTTGAATTCCTCTGCGGTAATATCCACATAATCAATCTTGATATCGAAGTACTGCCCGGCGGAAAGGGAATAACCTTTCTCCTTAATCTCGTCATAGGTTACTGCAACGGAGAAATCATCGACGCTCTCCTTGTTCTGAAATACCTCCACAATCTTGTCCACCTCAAAATCCCTCAAGCGTCGTTTCTGATTACTGCCTTCCTTGTACTCCTCACCCAACTTGTTCGCATCGATAAGGATGACCTTGTCTGAACTTGCACTTTTATCGAAAAAGAGTACCGAGACATTAGTTCCCGTGGTGGCGAAGACATTAGACGGCATCGACACGCAACCATAGACAATCCTTTCATTCACAATCTTCTCCAGAATCCTTTTCTCCACCCCGCTCTTGGAAGTAATAAATCCTGTAGGAATGACAATCGCTCCTTTACCAGTTGATTTAAGAGAATTGATGACATGCTGGATGAAACAGGTATAGATGGCCATCTTCGGCTTTGCCGGATCTATCTTGGCTACAGCATTCGGGACTCCAGCCCAGAACCTGACTCCGTCAGCTGCCAAAGTTTCCCTATATTCCGGAAAATCAAGTTTGAACGGAGGATTAGACACGATAAAATCGAACTTCTTCAACGTGCCGTCAGGATTTCTGTGCGATGGTTCAAGGAGGGTATTTCCCTGCACTACGTTTGGGAGCGAAGCCGCGAAGTTGTTAAGAATCAAATTGAGTCGGAGCATCTCACTGGATTTTTCGGAAATGTCCTGGCTATAGATTGTACAGCGATCTTCCCCAATCTGGTGTGCAAGAGCCATAAGCAATGTTCCAGTTCCAGCTGACGGATCGTAGCAGGTCACACCTCGCAGTTCAGCGTTGTCCCCTACAAGAAGCCTTGCCATTACTTGAGCGATAGCTCTCGGAGTATAATACTCAGCGTATTTTCCTCCTCCCGCATTGTTGAAGCCCTTGAGAAGGTGCTCGAACACTCTTGAGAAGAAATCATATTTTTCGGTAAAGACATCTTCAAAATTGAACGAAGCCACTTTGCGCATCAGCGACTTTGCGAACTCGTCTCGTTTCTGCGTGTCAGTCACATAGGATGTAACAGCCGAAAAAATATTCACACGGCTCTTTCCAGACGTGGAAACCGAGAACGTGTCAGAATTAATCTTTGCGATGTCAATAAGCGTCGCATCTAGAAGGGTAGAAAAATCGCCCTTACCTGTGGCGTTGTAGAGATGGGCAAGAGTGTGCTCAGGCTTCAGTCTCGGCACCGAAGATGGAAGATAGCTGAACAGGTCTTCCACCTCCTCGTCTGTAAATGTGTCATATTCGGCATCCCATTTTTCCGCTCTCCTCAACCGCTCTCCATAGACCTTGTCCATCTTGGCTTCATAACCGAACTTGTCATTGAAAAATTTATAAAGGAAGATTTCTATGACAATTTTATATTCACTTCCTGTTCCCGCAAGACCGAACTCTGCCGTTGTACTCTTGAGTGAATCAATCAAGGCTACCGTTGACTCTGTAATGTTTATATCGCTCATTTATAGATAGTTTCTCTGTTGAAAATATTCTGATGTAATAAGATTGTTGATGAATTTGCGGTCAGAAAGCGTGGCCGGTATGCCCATATCAACCAGCTTGGAGCCGATAATAGCAAGCACATCTCTTTTGAAGGCATCCTCATTGTCGACAATATGGGAATTAAGGTATATCATATTGTCTATCTGCGACTTCATTTGTGACAAATTTTCTGCGATTTCGTATTCTCCGGAAGAGATTATAGGCTTCTCCCTCTTCGCATTCTCTTCTTCAATTCTCTTGTGGATGCGCACAAATCGCTCGTCACCCCTATACTTCTTCTTCAGAAGATTATTGCGCCGGTTGATTTCACGGATTTTTGCCATCACGGTATCCATATACTCGATGCTTTCCTTCGCCTCCGCCGTGTTTTGTGGTACGAAGCCCTTCTTACGGAAGTATTCGCGGAACTGGTCGGCAAGAATCACATACTTGTCCTCTCCCTTGTCAAAATTAGCCTCAAATTCAGCCTGTACCTTGTCGCAACGCTCACGGATGTCATTCACGACTATTCTCATTTCCTCCGGGACACCTTTCTTGAACTCAAAATCAAGTTCAGAGAGAGCTATGTTTATGATGCCCGAAACATCAGCCATATGCTCGGTGTTTTCCATCAAATTGATGCGTTCGATACGATGACTTACCTCCGAAATCAGAGTTGGAATGCCGACCACCGCCAGTTTTTCAACCTTTGACTTAAGCTCCTCGTCACCGAATGCCCTGACCTGATTGATTATAGCCTTCGCTTCATTAAGAGTGGAACGGAGTGCATAGAGAGTGTCCTTGCTGCTGATTTCGTCAAGTTCCTTGCGGAAATCCTCCGGATTCTCACAGGTGAAGTTGAAAAGGATGTTCTTTATCTCCTTCATCTTGGATATGACAGCCTCTTTGTCCTCGATAATCACGTTACCTACTGGTGCATCGACTGGGACATCCGCCGTATCCACAGTGCGGTTCAACTCCCTTAGATAACGGTCGTTGGTTGTCTCAAAATTTTCCTTTATATCGACAAAATCAACCACGTAGCCATATTTGAAGTCCTTGTATGGACGATTGACCCTTGTAAGCGCCTGCAACAAGTCGTGTCCGTCAAGGCTCCTGCCGAGATAGAGCTTTTTGAGCCTCGGCGCATCGAACCTGTAAGAAGCATCTGGTTGACAATCAGCACATCTACTGACATCTGCTTCTTGAACCCTTCGATATAGGCCTTTCTCTCAAGTTTGTCGCCTTCATCATGCAATATAAGAGAAGCCTTGAGAGGCTTCTTGGGAGAACCATATGAAATCATCGGGTCTTCGAGCATCATCAGTTTTTCTTCCTGCTTCTTCTCGACATACAGAGACCGTGAGAATCTCTCCTGCCACAGACGATACATTTCTCTTGCCTGTGGATTTGTCCTGCAAACTATCATCGCTCCGATGCTTTCATCATCCTGTTCCTCTCGAAAACGGCGGAAGTCGGTGATTATGTAGTCAAGAAGAGCATTAAGATAACTATCGTGCTCAAGAATCTTGTTCTTGTCAATGTCGCTCTTCTTGATTTCCACACCTCCGGCCAACTTGTCCAATATGCTTTTTATCTTTTCCTTATAGACCGTTTCTATAGGCTCGCGCATCAACTTCAGAGTATATCCGTCAGAGATTGATTTGTCGTAGTAATATGTGTCAATGTAATTACCGAAAACACGCCAAGACTCCCTTTCTTCCTTAAGAAGAGGCGTTCCTGTTAGAGCTATCTTTACGGCATCCTTATCAGCTTCAAGCAGGTTTGCAAGGAAACTCCCCTCAGGATTGTAGCCCCTATGCGCTTCGTCTATAAAGAACACCCTTTGAAGAGATGTGCTGTAACTGTTGTCCAACTGTATCTTCTCAGAGTCTTCCTTGAATTTCTGTATGTTGACGACCATTATCTCAGGCTTGCCCACGCTGTTCTCCACAGGGTCGATGCTTCTGAAATCTTTCATCAGTTCATTCCTGCTGTTCGCAGTTCTTACAATCAGTCCTCTAGATGCAAACTCATCGCTTGCCTGTTCCATAAGAGCGATGCGATCAACGATGAAATAGAATTTCACGGCAGTCTGCCTCTGAGCATAAAAATCCGTAAGGCTTCGCACGGAATAGTATGCGAGTGCGGTCTTACCACTCCCTTGAGTATGCCAGATGATACCGCTTTTGACTCCAGCGGCTAATTTTCTCCTGATGGCCAAAGATGCGAACAGTTGCTGATAACGCATCACGTGCTTTTCCAAAGAAACCTTCTTGCTGCCGTCGTCTTCTTCCGTCGTCTTGTTCACGTAGGCAAAACCATATCGGAGGAGAAACAGGAAACGCTCCTTGCTCAACATCGATGTCAGAATTCTGTTGGTAGGAGTAGATGGTTCTTTATTAGTCTGATAGTCAGGAAGATTTTTAATAACTACACAGTTGCGATGCTTGAGAACCCTTTTCTCAAGTTCCTCTGAGACCTCTTCATAAGGATAAGAAGAGACAAAGTTTGTCTGCCTCGCGAAAGACATTGAAGAACGCCTTATTCTCTGAGATGCAGCAATAAAAAGCCCCTTGAATCGGAACACGGTTGTCGTTATCATATTCTTGATTATTGGAGAAAATCATCAACTGCGTGATGTTGATAAAGCGCCTGAATGCCTTGTTGGACATTCTCTTGTTGATTCTGTCTCTTTCAGCGAGAATTCCATCGTGATTATTCGGTTTCTTGACTTCAATGAAGGCAAGCGGAAGCCCATTCACAAAACAAGTTATGTCTGGACGGAAACTGTCGCCGGTGTCAGAATTCTCACAGGTAAATTCCGTGGTAACGTGCCACTCGTTATTGTCAGCATTCTCGAAATCGACAAGTTTAAGACCACTGTTGGCAGAGAGTATGGTATAGAACTCTTTGCCCAGATCATCATTCCGAAGCATTCCGACTATCTTGTCAAGCATCTGACGGCTTCCAGTCTCATCCAATTCGGGATTCAATCGCCTGAGTGAGCGAAGAAATATGCCGGTCAGAATGTTTGTGTCAGGATTATAATCTGAAATGTCATCGAGATAGGTATATCCCAGACGACATAAGTGCAATGCCGCCGGCACTTGCACGCGAGTGTTTTCCGTAAAGCTGTTCATTTCCTATCATCAATTGTATTTGCCTGAAAAAGGTTGACTCACAAAAAGAGTCAATCATTATGACACCACACACAGAATTTCAAAAGAAGTACTATCAACAGGTGATAGAGATTCACCAAAAAAAGGAGGTTTTAGCCCGCGGAAGATAGCGAAATTGCAGCTTGTCCCGGTAAGCGTGAGGCAAATGTACCACTGGATTGCTATCTTTGAGGCGGAGAACGGGAAAGGAAGCCCGCGAAGAATTATGGAAGCGAAGAAGTCAAAGGAGCAGGAAGAGATGGAGTCCCTGAAGTCGCGGATATCCGAACTGGAGGAGAGCCTCAGGTTGGAGCGTCTGCGCAACCGCCTGAACGAAAAGATCATAGACATAGCGGAGGCTCGTTGGCACATTGAGATAAGAAAAAAAGCTGGCACCAAGCGGTAAGGGACCTGCACGCGGAATCAGCCACCGAATGTCAGGTGGTTGAGCTCTGCGGGCTGCTTGGTGTAAGCAAGCAGGCTTACTATCAGCATGACGAGGACGCGGTCCATGCCAAGGCCGCGCGTGAGGAGTTCGCCATCCAATATATCAGGGAGGTCAGGAAGGAAGATCCCGGCATCGGCGGGCAGAAGCTGTGGTACATGTATCAGAGGGACTTCCGCTTTGACAGTCCGATAGGCCGCGACCGCTTCTGCCGGATCATCGACGAGCAGGGGCTAAAGGTGCGCCGGAAGATGCGCAAGCCCCGCACGACGGACTCGACACACGGACTCCCGACATACCCCAACCTCATAAAGGATTATATCCCCACCTCGGCGGATCGGCTGTGGGTCAGCGACATAACATACATTGTCATAACGGAGGACGATTACCATTGCCACTTCTGCTACCCGTCGCTGATACTTTGACGCATACACCGAGGAGATCATCGGCTGGAGTGTCGGGCCCACGCTTGACACGGACTATCCGATGGAGGCCCTGAGGATGGCGTTGAGACGCATAGAGGGGAAGGATGAGGTCAACCTCATACACCACTCCGACCGTGGCTGCCAATATGCGTGCCGCGAGTATGTGGGGATGCTGCGGAAGCACGGCATCAGGGTCAGCATGACCGAGTCGGGAGATCCGAAGGACAACGCCCAGGCGGAACGCATCAACAACACGATGAAGAACGAGCTGCTCAAGGGGCAGGTGTTCAGGAACATCAACGAGGTCGTGGCGGCGGTCGCCCGGGCCGTGGACTTCTACAACAACCGGAGGCCGCATATGAGCATCGGAATGAAGACCCCGTCCGAAGCGTCGGGGGGCGGCAGGAGACGAGGGATATGATGTGGACAAGTTACGGGCATATGGCAATAAAATCCAGAAATAACTTGGAAATCCCTGAAAACTCTTTACCTTTTGAAGACTGTCAGGGGGTCTCCTTCCGGCCTACGGCCTCCAGTCAACCCCTGACAGGTATAACAACGCAAAGTCAACTTATATAAGTGATATTCTATAAACACGAGTCAACCTAAATCAGGACAATACAAATCTTGCCAATTACAAATTTAGCAAATTTTACCGACATTGAAGACAATCACTTCTGGTACCTCAAGATAATTATGGAGTATTAACGGAAATGATTGTTGTCATCATATTACTGCGTTTCTGGCGTAACAGATAGATAATAAGTCCACTGTAAATTATTACTTTGTGATAAAGACGGTCATTTGATGTAATAGTCACCTGCCCCTTGCTGGTTGTCAATCTGACAAGTAAACTAGACAAACAATCTTCTTAATCGGCAAAATTACCCTAAAAAGCACCTCTTATCCGACAAAATTGCTTATTTTTGCTATCAACACCACTGTTGTTGGAAAAATTTCAATGAGGTTATTATTGTAAAAGCTTCGACTATCCACCCGTTACTAATCACTATAAGACGCAGAACTATCACATATCATGTTATCCGCCATTCTAACACTCCCCTGCTGCTGAACAATTTAATCGACATCTACACTGTGAAAAGATGTTCACCAATAAAACTATCAGCACAACTTAGTCCTACATAGAGGTTTGTAAATAATGAAATAAGCTGAAAAGTGTTGAATACGTTTGGAAAGTCGCTTGGAAAAATGTAGCTTTGCAGCGAAAAGTCGCTTGAAAAAGTGTAACATGCTCAAACGTAAGATTGAAACCGTCCTCCAGGACTGGAAAAAGAACCCTTCAAGGAAGCCCCTCGTCATCAAAGGTGTCCGTCAATGTGGGAAGACTTTCTCCGTGCTGCGTTTTGCCGAGGAGAACTATGCGCACAACGTCTATATTGACTTCTATGAGATGGAGGAAGCCAAGGCCGCTTTCCGTGGCTCCAAGAAAGTGGATGACATTGTGATGTATCTCACCGCCATGATTCCGGGTGCCACGTTTGTTCCCGGAGAGACCTGCCTTATCCTTGACGAACTGCAGGAGTGCCCGGAGGCGCGCACCGCCTTGAAGTTCTTCAAGACTGACGGTCGGTACGATGTCATCTGCACCGGCTCCTTGCTTGGTGTCAGCGGCTACGGAACCAAGAAAAAGAAGAAAGACCAGAAGAAGGGCACGTCAGTCCCGGTGGGTTACGAGACCATCGTGGACATGAACCCGCTGGACTTTGAGGAATTCCTGTGGGCAAACGGCATCACGCCGGAGATCATCGACTTTCTCCACGAGTGCCTGAAGAAGGAAGTCCCCGTCCCCGAGGCCATCCACAACCGGATGAATGACCTCTTCCTGCAGTACATCGTCGTAGGCGGTATGCCTGAGGCTGTGGGTACCTTCCTGCAGAACCACGACATCGGCCAAGTCCTGCAGGTCCAGCGCAACATTGTGGACGAGTACAAGGACGATATGGTTAAGTATGCCGACGATGCGGACAAACCCAAGATCCGCGAATGCTTCGAATCCATCCCCCGCCAGCTGGCCAAGGAGAACAAGAAGTTCCAGTATGCGACCATCCGCAAGGGAGCCCGCTCATCGGAGTATCTGGGGAGCCTTCAGTGGATAGAGGACGCCGGCATCATCTCCAGATGCTACAATCTCACTCAGACTGAGTTGCCACTGGACGGCAATGCGGAAGACGATGTCTTCAAGGTTTATATGCGGGACTCCGGCCTGTTCCTCTCCATGCTAGAGCAAGGCACACAGTCTGATGTCCTGCAGGGAAACCTTCTCGGTTACAAGGGTTCCATCTTTGAGAACATCATCGCAGACGTTTTCTCCAAGATGGGCCGGGACCTGTACTACTATCACAAGGAGTCCGGGTTGGAGGTCGATTTCCTGATGCGCTACAAGGGACAGATTACCCTCGTCGAGGTCAAGTCCACCACGGGCAACATCAAGAGCACAAAAACCATCTTGAAGAATAAAAACGTCTATCACGTGAACAGCGCCATCAAGCTGGGCAGGTACAATGTCGGACGCGATGGCGAGACGCTTACCCTGCCGTTATATATGGCATTCCTGCTCACGGCGTATTGATCAGGTCTGCACAATAGCAAAAAAAGTCGTAACTTAGCAGTCGTGGCCTGATGCCAGGCTGCATTTGTTAACACCGGGTGCGTTTCCGCCCCAAAGCGGGGACGCACCTTTTATTTTTCTCACTTCTCCCCCACCAATCGACATCGATTCCCTTCTTCAGCATCTGCTGATAATCGCGTGGGGCGATGGCAGAAGGTTGGGCGTTAGCGATAAATGCTGTTAAAGTCAACATCAGACTTAAATAATCTTCTCAAAATGAACAGGCCTATATAGCATCCGCACAATGAAATGCCAGAGCAAGACAATCCTCAAGCAGAAAGCAGTCGAAGGTGGTGGATTCGCGATCTCGTTCGAAGAAGTCAGTGGACGATAACCAGCTGACTGCCAAGCAGATAATAAACCGTCTTTGGTTCATCCAAACCAAAGACGGTTTATTATTTCTCTGATATTAAGCTTATTACCAATCACGATGCTTGCCAAAAGCAGACTTGTGATTGTCGCTTATGCCTTCGTGAAGTTGAGGGCGATCTCGAACTCGGTTGTGGCATTCCAAAGAGTCGCCAGATCAGAAGGCTTCTCAAGACCAAGGAATCCCATAACCCCCTTTATTTTCCGGGCGGTTTCATTTTCCGCCTGAACCAACTGCTCAAGAAGGACATCAATTTTAGGAAGTGCCGGAAGAAGAGCTTTTACGATCGGGTCGCAAAGGGCCTTGTCCACGTAGATTCTCAGACTGTCACCATCCAGTGAATATTTCAGCTCGACTCCTCTCTGAAGAATCTTCTGAAGTTCCGCATTAAGAGCGTCTACATCCACTCCAAATTCCTTGAGTTGTGCCAGAATCTCCATGATTGAGGAGAGATCTATTCCGGAAGCATCCGATCTGACGGTCTCCGAGTCCGCGGCTTCAATGATAGCGGCAACATTAGGAACAACGAAGAGTGAGTTTCCTGTAGCATACCAGAATGCGAGGTTGGCTTTAGGTGACTCCAGCCAATCAGTATGATTTTTTGGTTTGTAATTGTAGTATCCATCTGATGGAGGGAAGAATAAGGAAAATGCTCCCGCCAGACTATCATCTACTCCCAAATCGGGCCAGTAACGGGCCATGATATTGCCTGTCTCGTCAAATGTGACCTGATCGAACACCTCTGTCAGAACACAGTTCCCGAAGTGATTGAGATAGGTAACACGAGATAAAAGCGTTTCACCTAACCCATCAGATATTTTCCATTTGAACTGTATCGGAGAGAGATCATTTGGATCCATACACTTATCTTCAATGTACCTGCTCTTGCGGACAATGTTCCAGCTTCCGATCAATGGAGCCGAATCCCCTTGAACCTGAGTCGCGACAGTCACTTTGACCGCACCGTCAAGAGTGATGGATCCATCAACATTGAAAGCATAACAAGGATTTTCATCCGTACCGCGCAGAGTGGCAGCAATTGATGGCGGAGTTGACACGATGGTCGTACCCTTGAACGCGAAAGAATCATCTGACTTCTTAAGAAGATCCACACTCACCTTCACGTCATTGTAACCTGGCACGACTCCTGTCAATGTAAGAGTGGCTGCATCATCGCTGTCCGCCACCAACTGAACATTTCCATAGTTACAAGGGATATCATTGACCGAGATTGTGGCTTTTCCGCTTTCCACAGAGATCTGCCCGACAGGCAGTTGTTTCCAAGTGTCATCAGCCTTGTCCTTCTGGCAGGCTGTCATGGCAGATGGAGACCAGAATGGCCATCATGCCCAAGAGTCTAGTTTTCATATTCATCAGTTTTAAAATATATCCAATTACAAATAACCATCCTTTAGCTAAAAGATCAATATGGCAAGCCTCAAAACGTCGCGATTGTGAGACGGTTCCGCACATTATCAAGCTTGGCTTTTGTCATCCTCCTTAGGAATGACAATGGTGCGGAAGCGCTTCTGACGACGCTCCCAACGCTCACGCGCGAACTGCTGCATGTCTGTGGCCTGGTCGTTCTCGTCGATGATCTCAAGACCGAGGATCGTCTCGATGATGTCCTCAAGGGTGATTATGCCCTGGAAACAACCATATTCATCAATGATGAGACCGATCTGCTCGTGCTTCTTGAGCAGTTCCTCCCAGATGTGACCGCAGGAGTCCTCCTCAGTGAAGAAAGAGATCGGACGTTTCAGTTCCACAAGACGCTTGTCGAACTCATCATCTGCCAGTCCCTCAAGTGCGTCACTCAGAAGAATATAGCCGGTGATATATTCAGGAGAGTCCCCATAGACCGGAATTCTGGAGAAATGCAGATAAGTATCGTTTTTGTAGAAATTCTTCAGAGACATGTTCTCCTGAGCCGTCATCGCAACGATTTTCGGGGTCATCACATCGCAGGCCATGACATTGTCCAGTTTCATGATGTTCTGGATGACCTTGTTCTCGTCGGAATCAATCACGCCTTCCTCAGCCCCGATGTTCGCCATCGCCGTCACTTCTTCCCTGCTGACGGTAGCCTCGTCCTCGTCCTTGGTCATCAGATTGGTGATCAAGCGGATCATGATCACAAGCGGCCACATCAGGACAGACAGAAACGAGATGGCCGATGTCACAAAGCCCATTAGGTTCTTCCAATAGGATGTTCCGATGGTCTTAGGGACAATCTCGGAGAACACCAAAACCAGCAAGGTTGTCAGCGCTGAGATGATACCGAACCAAGTGCTTCCGAACAAGATGGTAGCCTGCCGTCCAACCGCAGCCGCACCCAACGTGTTTGCGATTGTGTTCAAGGACAGAATAGCCGCCAGAGGCCTGTCAGGATCCGATTTGAATTTAAGGAACTTCTCCGCAGGCCTGTACCCTTGCTCCTTCCTCATCGTGATGTAAGAGATCGGTGTCGACATCAACACCGACTCCAGAAGCGAACAAAGGAACGACACACCAAGCGTCCCCAGCATATAAACTATAAGCAGAGCCATATAGGTTTTCAGTTAATTCGTACAAATATAGCACAATTTTCAACTTTCCTACCAAAATGCTGACACTCCCCCTCGCAATAATCCAGAATGATTGCAAGCAACATTCGTTTCCAGTCTGAGTTCACATCACACCTCATTACCGCAAAAAACACATTCATTTTACAAAATCCTTTCATCCTCATCACAAACAGAACTGCCTTCAAAGGCCACAAGGCTGAAAATCTACCGCCACGCCATCGTACTTTTTCAGACACTTCGCGCTCCCAAAGCACTCAGTGACACAATGGGCTGAAAGTATTTCGTAAATCATGTCACAGCACCTGCATTTGTTCCTTTCCTCGAATCCGCCATCCATACGAATCAGAATCTCAATCACTTCATCAACAAGCATATTATTATTGCATCCACGCACAGTATGCATAGTCAGGATTGTCACTTGAAGCTGCTCTGAAAAGTCAATATATTCAAAAAAAAAGCACCCGAAGCGCTTGGAGAGGCGGAACGGGTGCGGGAATTTGTTATGTTCGTTGTTTGCCCGGTTAAGGGATTACGGAAAGTCGCTTAGAACTTAAGGGTGATGCGTCCCAATGCTGTGGTGCCGGACATCGGGACGAAGCCGAGCTGGTAGTAGCGGTTGGAGTCCGGATGGCCATCAGACTCGCTGATGGCGGAATATACCCAGCCGGAGGTGGCCACATGGGCGTTGAATATGTTGTTGACATCAAGGCCGAAGGTGATCTCCCTGAGGAAGCCACGAAGTTTGACCGGATAGTTGAAGCTTACTCCCGACAGTGAATATGCAGGGAGGGAGCGATCCTTGTTCTGCGTGTTGTCAAGGTACTGGCGGCTCACGAAGGAAGTGTGCCAGATCGCCTGGACACCCTTGACCTTGAACACGGCGAATCCGTTGACGATGGCTGACGGGGAGAACGCCAGCGTTGAGTTGTCGTAGTGGATTTTCCTTATGCCGGTCTCATTGTTGCCCCAGTCTTCCACAACCTCGTCAAAGTCCTTGATCTTGTTGGAGCTGAGGGCGGCATTGGCCTCAAGAGTCAGCCATCTGGCGGCGTCTATAGCAGCCGTAAGCTCGACACCGGCACGGTAGGAGTCCTTTATGTTGGTGGTCAGACTCTCGCCGATTTCGCTCTGCATTCCTGTCTGGACAAACTGGTCCACATAGTCCATGAAATAGAGGTTGACGCCGGCGCGGAAGACCGAGCCTGAATACTGATAGCCTAACTCATAGTCATTCACGTGCTCCGCCTTAGGGAACGGATAGTTGTAGTTGTCCGTGAAGTTGTTGCGCTCCGGCTCACGGTTGCTCATGGCCAGGGAAGCGTAGGCCCTATGGTTGCCGGCCTTATAGCTGACACCTACCTTCGGATTGAAGAAATTGTAGGTCTCGTTGATGTCCAGACGTTGATTCTCGTAGGTACCGTCCGACTGCTTGACGAACTTGTCGTTGATACCGTCCGTCGTGTAGCGCACGTGCCTGTACTGAAGGTCAGCGAATGCCGTAAAATGCTCTCCGAATTGCTTGGAAGTCTTTACGAAAGCACTGTAGTCATCCTTTCTGGCATCGGAGTCATAATAGGTGTAGCGACCGTTGTTAAAATCAGTGTCATTCAGACCGGCAAGCACAGGATAATGATTGACCACATCCGGATTAGACACATAAGTGAGATAACCGAAGTGGTTGCCCCGGAACATCTGTCCGGAAAGGCCTCCGATGACATCCCATCCATTATTGTTGTAATTGATGTTATAGACAACGCCTGCCGCATTCTGTGACAGCCCCTTCTGACGGATGAAGTCCGACCTTACAGGTTTTCCCTTCTCATTCACCATATCGAAACCAAACTTGGAAACCTTGTTGTCCGGCCTGAACTCATCGTAGTAGCCATAACCGTAGGTGTAATGAAGCGAAAGGGTGGTCTTCAGATTCTCATTGATGTCCCACGCGGCGGAAAGGATGTTGTGATCCTGCCAGAAGTTGTCCGTAGTCTTCGGCCAGTAGGAGCCGTCATTCAAAGTGTAGCGGGCGGTCTCGTAGGTTTTCGGATCCATAGATTCATAAAGCGAGTTGAACTTCCCCAGACCTACGCGGTACATGTCTGCGTAAGTCTTGATACCGGTATTCTTGCCGTAGGTGCCGTCCATTATGGAAAGATCGTCGGTGCCGGCGGTAACGCCGTTCCAAGCCTGGCCGGTATGCTCATAGTTGCCGATGTTCCGGTAGCGGACGATGAAGTCCCTTCCGATCCAGTTCAGCCCTGCGTACCAAGAGCCGGATTTCCCTGCGGTGCCGTGGACATAGCCGTCAGTGCCGGTTGTGTGGAATGCGGCGTCGGCCACAAAATGATTGCCAAGCAGCCCCGTGGACATCGAGAAGCCGGTGTTGTAAGTGTTGTAGCTGCCGTAGGAGGCGTTCAGTTCCACGAACGGATCGTAGGACGGAGCCTTTGTACGAAGAGCGACAGAGCCGCCGAACGCGCCGTCACCGTTGGTTGAGGAACCCACACCACGCTGGATCTGAGCACTTTCCAAAATGGCGGAATAACTGTTCATATTCGCCCAGAAGACGCACTGATCCTCTGGAGAGTTGAGCGGCACACCGTCGATCGTGACATTGATCCTGGAATCCCCCGCCCCTCTGATACGCATGTATGCCGTACCGGTACCGAGACCGTTCTCACTCCAGGAAAGCACACCCGGAGTCGTGGAAAAGAGGAACGGAAGTTCCTTGCCGGTTCCTGAAAAGTTCTGAAGAGCCTTGCGGTCAACGTTCGCCACCGCATAAGGGGCGTTCTTCTGCGCGCGGACACCTCTTACAATGGCCTCATTGAGAATCTCGGCCTTTGTGGTGTCCGGCTGGCTTTGAGCGTTCAAAGCCCTGTGGAGTCATCGCGGCAAGTGCCGCTGATACAAATAAAAAACCTCGCATAATGTTTTGAATATTAATGCAAGGGGCTGCCGGTTACGGCAATCTGAGACATCGCTTCCCTTCGGCGGCATTATCCGCATCAGGTTCATTGGGTATGATCTCAACCGGGCGACACGCCCAGTACCCCCGCTTGTTATAGTATTTCTTATTTTTTTTCCACCAGACGCACCTCGTAGAGCCGCTTCCAGCACTTGCCGGTAAGGTAAATCTTACCGTCTTTCGGATTATAGGCGATTCCGTTCAGCACATCCGTGTTGGCATCCCGCAAAGACCTGGGCAGAAGTCCGCTGCAATCAACCGTCCCCTCGACCGTTCCGTCGGAAGGATTGATGATCACTATCATATCCGTCATATAGACATTAGCCCAAATCTTTCCGTCAATCCATTCAAGCTCGTTCAGCATCTGCACCGGCCGCCCGTTCATCTTGACAGTCAGCACTTTCTGCTGCTTGAACTTGTCATCCATAAAATACAGCCTGGCCGATCCATCAGAAGCTATCAGACTCTTCCCGTCAGTAGTCAGTCCCCACCCCTCACGCGGATAACTCCATGTCGATTTGTAGGCGAGAGTCTTTGCGTCATAGACAAACGCGACCTTATTCAACCAAGTAAGTATGAATATGTTGCCGTTCAGTTCGACTGATCCTTCGAGGAAATATTTCTTGTCGAAATCGAACCTCTTCAAGGCCTTTCCTGTCGCCAGATCGACCTTGCGGAGAGTCGATTCACCATATTGCCCGGTGGTCTCGATCATTTCCCCGTCCAGGAAGAAAAGCCCCTGCGTGAACGAAGTCTCATCGTGAATATATTCCTTGACAACCTGAACCTTGTACTGACGGACCTTGGCATCAGCGCACGAAGCGGAAAGCAGCGCCAGCGCAGCCAACGCGGTTCCTATGAATATATTCACGAATCTCCTCATTATTTTCTCATTAAGGCCACGGAGTCAGACTCCGCCGGCATATTACTTTTTTTCTTCTCCCCTGTAAGTCATCGCCGCCTCGACGAACTTCACGAAGATCGGCTGAGGCTTCTCCGGCGTGCTCTTGAGTTCAGGGTGGAACTGCACTCCGATGAAGAACGGATGAGTCGGGATCTCGACTATCTCAACCAGACCTGTGTCCGGGTTCTTTCCGGTGGCCTTGAGTCCGGCGGCCTCCATCCTTTCAAGGTAGGCGTTGTTGAACTCGTAGCGGTGACGATGCCTTTCCGAAATCATCTCACTGCCGTAAATCCTGTAAGCCAGCGAATCCTTGTCAAGTTTGCAGTCGTAGGCTCCAAGCCTCATCGTCCCGCCCTTTATCGTGGTGCTCTTCTGCTCTTCCATCAAGTCTATGACCGGATTGGCGGCGTTCGGGTTGACCTCTGCCGAAATCGCGTCCTTGATTCCAAGCACATCCCTGGCGAACTCAACCACGCACATCTGCATTCCCAGACATATTCCGAAGAACGGAACGTTGTGCTCGCGGGCGTATTTTATTGCAAGAATCTTGCCTTCCAGTCCCCTCTCGCCGAATCCAGGTGCGACGAGAATTCCGTCCATATTCCCGATCTTTTCCTCAAGGTTGGAACTGTCAAGATGCTCGCTCTGAACAGTGTGGACATTCACCTTGCACTCGTTGGCGGCTCCGGCGTGGACAAAGGATTCCAAAATTGACTTGTACGCGTCCTGAAGCTCGACATATTTCCCTACAAGGGCGATGTCAACCTGATGTTTAGGGTTATAGAGCCTGTCAAGGAATGACTTGAGGTTTGTGAAGTCCGGTTCCGGAGCGGATATTCCGAAATGGTTGAGAACCATCTCGTCAAGATGCTCGTCCTCCATATTCAGTGGCACCTGGTAGATTGAAGGAGCGTCGATTGACTGGATGACGTGGCCAGGCTTGACGTTGCAGAAAAGGGCGACCTTGCGCCTGAGTTCAGGAGTCAGTTCCATCTCGGTGCGGCAGACTATGATGTCAGGATGGACACCGGCCTGCTGGAGCATCTGGACGGAGTGCTGCGTAGGCTTTGTCTTGAGTTCCTTCGCCGCGCGCAGGTAAGGTACCAGAGTCAGGTGTATGCTGATGAGATCCTCGTCAGGCAGCTCCCACTGAAGCTGACGGATCGCCTCCACGAACGGTTGGGACTCCATATCTCCCACTGTGCCACCCACTTCCGTGACAATTACATCGAACTTTCCGGTCTTGCCGAGGAGCAGCATCCTGCGCTTGATCTCGTCTGTGATATGAGGTACAATCTGTACTGTCTTCCCAAGATAGGCGCCTTCCCTCTCCTTGTTGATGACCGTCCAGTAGATCTTTCCGGTCGTCACATTGTTGGCCTTGGACATATGCACGCCCAGAAACCTCTCATAATGACCGAGATCCAGATCGGTCTCGGCACCGTCGTCCGTCACGTAGCACTCTCCGTGCTCGTAAGGATTCAAAGTTCCCGGATCGATGTTGATGTAGGGATCGAATTTCTGGATGGTAACCCTAAGTCCTCTGGCCTGAAGAAGTTTGGCCAACGATGCGGCAATGATACCTTTTCCCAAAGAGGAAGCCACACCGCCAGTAACGAAAACATACTTTGTACTCATATTCTTTTCTGCACTTTACTGGACTACAAATTTATGTCAAAAAAGTGATTTCCGAAATTTTTTGTTTATTAAATGCTTTCATTCCGCATCTGAATACGGTACCACCGGTCGCTGAGCCGGATTATGAAGTTTTTTTAGTATTTTTGCGGAATAAAAGGTGGGACGATCTGCCGCGCTGCGGAGTTTCGGCTCCGGGTGAGGAAAGTCCGGACAGGGCAGGGCACCCTACTGGGGAAAGCCCAGATGGGAGTAATCTTATGGCACCGTAACAGAAAACAACCGCCTGGCGACAGGCAAGGGTGAAAACGTGAGGCAAGAGCTCACGACGCGCGTCGGCGACGCCGCACGGGTACGATGTCAGGGCCTGCAAGACCAAATATACTGGCAGATGAGGGCTGCCCGCCCGATGCCAGGGGGTAGGTTGCGTAGATAAATGGCAGATTCAAAAACAGAAACCGGCTTACGGTCCCGCCTTTTTTCTTTTTATCTCGAGTTCGCCTTGGTGGTGGCCTCAAGGTCGAGGGCCTCGGCGAGGATCAGGATCGGGTTCTTCACCTTGTAGTCGGTGGACATCTCGATCTGCCACTTGCAGGTCTCACACTCGCTGCAGACGAAATCAGGAGCGACGGCCTTGATCTGCTCGAAGACCGGACGACCGATCTCTTGTGAGTACTTGTAGTTCTCCTTCTTGAAGCCGTAAGTTCCTGCTATGCCGCAGCATCCGCTGTCCAGAACCGTGAACGACACACCCGGGATCATATTCATCAGTGCCTTTGTGAATATGCTCCAGCCGAGTTTCTCAACGTGGCAAGGAATATGGTAGGCTATCCTCGCGCGGTAATCATCCTTGAACACCAGCTTCACCTTGCCGGAATCCACCAGCTCGAACGAAGGAACTTCTCCACGAGGGTGATGCTGTCACGGACTGAGGAATTATCCACGGAAAGCACGTCAGGATATTCATCCCTCATCGTGAACACGCAGGTGGAGGATGTCGCGACAATCGGCAGTCCGGCGGCCACAGCCTTCTCAAACTCAGCCACATTGTGCTTGGCATGCTTGGTCGCGCCGTTCCACATTCCATTGGAAATCATCGCCACGCCGCAGCACTTCTCGTCCATCAACTGAACTCCATAGCCGACGGCGTTCATCACCGTCACGAAAGCCTTGCCGACCTCCGGCTGCTGAAACTCTGTCGAACAACCATGGAAGAAAGCGACCTGCCTTGAATATGCCTTCTGGGCGTCCTGTGCCTCTTTCCTGAACCAGGATTCAAAGCCGTGAGCCTTGTATTTCGGGAAAGTACGGTGGCTGTCGATATGAAGGGTCGCGTCCATCACGGCCTTGACCGGCTTGGAAGCCACCATAAAGTTCACCACTGGAGCGAAAGGTCTCGCCATCTTGCCCATAAAATCCGTGCTTGCCAGAAGACGGTCACGGAGTCCCGGAGTGGCGGTGCTGAAACGGCGGCGGGCCGAATGGATCAGGTCAGCGATCTTAACGCCGGACGGACAGGCCACCTCACAGCGTTTGCAGTTCATGCAATATTTCAGGTTCTCATCGAAGAAGTACTTGTTCTTCAGACGAAGCCTCTCACCGTCAGGACCTGCCTGCTTAGGTCCCGGGTACAACGGATTGACAGCCACTACCGGACAGTAAGCAGTACAAATCGTACATTTGATGCACTGTTCGAAATTATTGAAACTTATGTTTTTCTCTTGCATATCTCTTTCAATATCAAATGAATATGATCGACTTACTTACCAAGAATACTGTCCGCCGCGCTGAACGCTGTCATAATCGCCACGCCGGCTCCGCTGCCTTCCGCGAGAGGATTGCAGCCTCCGACCTCGGAACCAACAACATAGAGGTTCGGGACAACCTTTCCGTCACGCAAAGGCTTGAAATCGCCGTTGGTCTTCACTCCGAAACCAGTGTAGTTCTGGCGGGCGAAAAACTTCTCATCGTACCAGTCTTTCCTCTCGGCGGGATAATCGACATCGAGTCCGAACACCGGTTCCTTAACTGCATCCGGAGAGGCTACCAATCCCTTACCGAAGAGGTTGCCGCTCGCGAGGACGAATGTGTCGGCCTCTATGCGCAGCTCGCCGAGATTGGCGGTTCTGATGCTTGCGACACGCTCTCCGTCAAAGGCAGCGTCAATAGCCTCGTCACCCATCAGGAATGTTCCACCGGCAGCCTCGAACGCTTTTTTGAGAAGTCTTTGCGTGCGGATTCCCGGCACGGAAGGAGGTGTCGTACCTATGAACACGACCTTGGCCGGAATCATTTCCTTGATCCACTGCATAATGACCGGTTCCTCAAAACCGAACACCTCCGGCAGGATGACAACATCCTCACCGTTAAGAAGTTCCTGAACCTTGTGCGCAAAAGCCTTCCAACTGGATTCGTGGTTCATCACACGTGCGATGTTCACGGACCTCATCTCGGCCGGGTTCTTGCGGAGAAGCTCAACCTCGTCCAGTTTCACAGACTCGATGCGACACTCTGTGCCTCTTTTCTCAAGGCCTTCGGCGATGAAACGTGTATTGAAATCCAAGAAGCCGGAGAAGTTCACTATCAGGGCCTTCTCTCCTATCTTCTCATCCTTTGATGCAAGAAGGGTAACGTCATCCATGGCGAGCCAGGCTGGTTTCAAAGTGCCTAGCGGTGATGCGGTAGCCGTTGTGGATCGTTTCGGTCGCTTCGACCGGGTGCAGCGCGACACCGCAATCCGAGAAAAATCCCGGAACAGAGGCGACATATTCAGAAAGTCTCTGCTTGCCAATCTTTGAATATGGGTGTTCGGAAGGAAGTGTCTCCACCGCAGACAATGGTTCCGCGACATTCGTTCCGTCAGGAAGTTTTCCAAGCAGACTGAAAGCGCCGGATGAAAAGTGGAGTGCGTTCTGCCCGGCGGACACCATCAGGCATTTCTTCCCCGCTTTCTGCAACTTGATTCCGCAGACAAGCGAAGAAAGTCCGCCACCTATAAGTACAATGTCAAATTTCATAATCTCTTCCTCCTATATTTCCTCACCAAGTCCCATTACCTCTGAATATACCCACTGGGTATAGGCGCTTTCACGCAGCGTCTCCCCCCAGGCAACCGGATACATTCCTTTCCATCTCTCGTCCATGAAGTCCTTTAGATCAGCGCGTGCCTTGGCCGTGCATTTTCTGGCCTTGGCAAGGCGGCCGGCTGCCCTGCATGCGCAAAGCTCACCCTGACAGGTTCCCATTCCGAAACGGGTCCTGCGCCTCAAATCGACAAGGTTGTTGACTTCAAGATTCTCGATGGCTGAATCAACCTCAGACACAGAGACTTCCTCACACTCGCAGACAAGACTGCCCTTCACGTCACCGTCAAAGTCGAGATTGGCAGCCTGAGTGCCGAAACGCCCGACGGACGCCTTCTGAACCATAGTCGGAACCTCCCAGATCTTCTTGGAGATCTCCTCGATTCCACCTGGTTCGGATCCCGGAAGCGGAGTGTCGGCGGTCACACACTTGGCATCCCGTCCGAGCTTCTTGCAGACAGCGTCAGCGGCCATCTCACCCATAAGCCTGTAAGTCATAAGCTTACCGCCGGTGATGCTGATGAAGCCCTTGATTCCGTCACGAGTCTCGTGATCCAGACAGACGATGCCTCGGCTGATGTTACGGCCGCTCGGATCATTGTCAGCCGAAACCAAAGGACGGACTCCGGCGTAAGCCCTCAGGACACGTGTCTCCGCCAGGCAAGGAGCCAGCTTGGCACCCTCGGTCAAAAGCAGATCCACCTCGTCTGGAGTCACCTTCAGATGATCGCATTCCTCGTACGGAACCCTTGTGGAAGTCGTACCGATAACGCAGACCGTGTCTCCCGGCACAAGGATGTCAGCGTTGGCCGGCTTGCGGCAACGGTTGATAACCACGCTGTTGACCCTGTGCGCGAAAATCAGCAATGCCCCCTTTGCCGGGAACATACTTATGTTAGCCCCGGCCATCTGAGCGATGTGATGCCCCCAGATGCCGCCGGCGTTGACCGTCACTGGCGCGTAGTAGTCTGTCACGATCCCTGTGTGATGGTCAAGCACCTTCACGCCCTTGATCGTGTCCTGCTCCTTGATGAACTCTATGACTTCTGAATATACCAGGACCTTGGCTCCGTGAATCTTCGCGTCAAACACGTTCGAGGCGCAAAGACGGAACGGATCGACCGATCCGTCCGGAACCTTCACGGCTCCGATAAGCGACGGATTCACAGACGGTTCCATCCTCTTGGCCTCCTCCGGATCAATCACTTCGGCGTTGATCCCGGCCGCAAGGCAAGCCTTCACGAAAGTGTCCTGATAGGCCAGATCATCCTCAGGAAGGGTTATGAACAATCCTGAAGTGTCATCCACGCAATGACGGGCGATCTTCTTCAGAATCATATTCTCTTTAATACACTCTGTCGCGGATTCCTGATCCGTGACAGCGTAGCGTGCACCGCTGTGAAGCAGTCCGTGGTTTCTTCCCGTCGCTCCTGTGGCTATGTCGAAACGCTCTATCAGCAAGACTCTCAACCCTCTGAGGGCGCAGTCCCTTGCTGTTCCGGCTCCCGTAATGCCACCACCGACGATTATGACATCATATTCATTCATCTTATTACAGTCCAGTATATTGGTTAATTTTCAATCTCAGTGTCTTGGACAGGCTCACAGGAGTGTAACTGTCCGAACGTTCAAGCCATTCCAACGCCAACGCGGGCTGACCGCACATAAAGCATCCAAGCGCGATGTTGTAGGCCGCGCAGGCCTTTTTCTCATCACTCCTGCAATTCAAAAGAGTGATCCACTGACTGATCGCCTCCTTCCATTTGTAGGAATATGCATATTCCGCACCCTTGTCCCAAGCGCTCTCAGAGCCATCATAATAAATGACGTGGAAATCATCCTGTTTCCATGTGGAAAGGAACGACGAGGCCGCGACATAGCCGGCGTTCTCAGCTCCGGGAGCGATATCGCTCCAAACTTCCTTGATGATCTCGTCCTTGGATCTCTTGCCGTCGCTGTAAACCTCGACCTTGAAATTACGCCCTCCGGCGAAGCCGAAGACCCTGTCCTCCTTGTTCATGGAATCATAGACAAAAATCTTCGTGGTGAACGGGACAGAGGCGACCGAGACGAAAGAAGAGTCCGTCGACACATTCATACCGGTGACTCTGACCGGATCCTTAACGGAAGGAATCCCAAGTTCGGGAGTGTCGATGACAAACACGACATCCTTTCCGGTCTCCAACACAAGGCTGACCAGAGAATCCTTGGAAGCATAGTCAACACCCTCCCCTCCTCGTGCGGTGAACAGTTCGACCTCACGGTTTCCACCGAAAATAATCCTCTTCCAGACGCGTCGCGAATCCACCCGCCGCGGAAGCGTTGAACGCCTCGCCACGAGGATTACCGTCAGTCAGATAGACGACAGCCAACGACTTGCCGGCGAGATTGAGGCCGGACTTGGAAGGTCCTCGCATCTCGGGACTTACAACAAAGGCCTGAGGTGCGCATGACACCAGCGCGAAAAGCGCCGAGACAACCATCAATGAAGTTCTTTTCATAATCTTTGAATATTAAACCGGCTCAGCGATGAGATCGTACTCATCCGCGCCTGTAATCTTCACGTCAATGAACCTGCGACACAGTTCCTCGGCAGGCGTTCCTCCGAATTCCTGTCCCTCGTACCTGACGACAATCTCACCGTCAACCTCAGGACTTTCGTACTGGCTCCGGCAGATCAGCACACCGTCCGCATAGTCATCGACCATGACACGCTCGACGTTGCCGACCCTTGACTCGTTGAACGCCAATGAAATGCCGCTCTGTGTCTTCATCAGTTCCTCAAGTCTGCGCTCCTTTTCCTTCCTCGGCACGGAATCCCTATAGTTCTCCGCTCCGAAAGTGCCTTCCTCCTCTGAATATTTGAAAGCGCCCAACCGCTCGAACCTCGCCTCTCTGACAAAGTCCAGAAGTTCGGCGAACTCTTTCTTCCCTTCTCCGGGATGGCCGACAATCATGGTTGTCCTCAGAGCCACGCCAGGAACACGCTCGCGAAGCTTCCTCACCAAAGTCCTCGTCCACTCCCCGTCCACATGACGATGCATCTTGTCCAGAACCTTGTCAGCGATGTGCTGTAGAGGAATATCCAAGTACTTGCAGACCTTAGGGTTGTCCGCCATCTCGTCAAGCACATCCTCCGGGAAATCCGCAGGATAGGAATAATGTATTCTTATCCATTCTATGCCATCGATTTCAGACAACTTGCGGAGAAGTTCAGCCAAAGCGCGGCGCTTGTACAGATCCAGTCCATAATAGGTCGTGTCCTGGGCGATCAGGATCAATTCCTTGACCCCATCCCTCGCCAACGCCTCTGCCTCGGCCACAAGACTCTCCATCGGAACGGATTTGTGCGCTCCCCTGATGAACGGAATGGCACAGTAGGAGCACCTTCTGTCGCAGCCCTCGGAGATTTTCAGGTACGCATAGGCGCGGTTATCCGTCCTGAGTCTCGCCGGATTTTTGGCCGGCACGCACCCCAAAGCCTTGACAATCGGATCCAGGTCTCGCGCCCCGAACCAGAAATCCACTTCCGGAATCAATTCCGGCATCTGGGACATGTACCTCTGCGAAAGACATCCGAAAACCATCAGTCTTCCTACCTCGCCCGACTTCTTGCGCTCGGCGGCGGAGAGGATGGTCTGGATGGACTCCTCCTTCGCGTCGCCGATGAATCCGCAGGTGTTGATGAGAAGCACATCGACAGGACAGATCTCATTCTCAGGCACAATCCGCCACGCGTCCTTGACCTGAGAAAGAAGATGTTCCGTGTCAACCGTGTTCTTGGAACAGCCTAATGTTATGATTTGCAGGGATTTCACTACTCGTTAGCCTTATCCTCTTCCTTAGCGTCCTCCGCAGCTGCCTCTTCATGTGAAGCCTCTTCCTCAGGTTCGACGAAATCAAAGGAAGCATATTTCTTGATGTCTCCGTACCAGTCAACAACCTTCTTCATGTGTGACACATAGAAACGGTCCGCGTCATAATCAGGAACCGCCTTGGCGAAAAGAGCCTTCAACTCTTCCGGAGCGGCCTTTGACGACGGAGCGTCAGCGTCCCCGAGGACCTCGTGCATCTTCAGGAACACTTCCTGAAGCTTGATCTCACCCTCTGTGGTATAGATTGAAATGTCAGCCAAAGTGGTGATGCGGCTCTTCGAGTCGGCCAGAGTCCTTTTCTTATCGGCAAGGGACTCGATGATGACACCATTACGCGCCTGCGCGACATACTCGAACAGGCCATGCTGGCCTGAGATTGAAAGAATTTTTGCAAGATCTGTTTTCATGTTCAGATAAAAATAACTTAATATATTCAACTATCAAAATTCAAGCCCGCCGAAAACTTTCTCGGTCTCGAATCTCAATCGGGCGAATGTTCCGTTGTTGCGGATGATCGCGTCAACCTTTGAAAGATCAAAGCGCTGAGCCGCGATTCTTTGTATGATCTTTTCCGGCGGTACCTGATCCCGTTCGCAAGCCCTTCTCAGCCTCTGCTCCAAAGCGGCGTCAACCATTACCACCTTGACGGTGAGAGCCAGGAAATCCGGTTTGTCCAAAATAATGGCGGACTCCATGACACAGAACGGCTCTTTGCCGAAAAAAGTCCCTGAACGTCCCATGTTCTCGAAGCGAGCGCTCTGCATCGCGTTCCACCTTTTGAAGTCTGTCAGGACCGCGGGATGCACGATGGACTCCAGCTGCCGGAGTTTATCCGGCGCCGAAAAAGCGATGGAAGCCAATCTGGCCCTGTCCAAAGACCCGTCAACCTGTCTTATCCCGCAGCCGAAGGCCTCCTCGATGGAATCAAGGAGAGTGTCGTCTTTCCTGTAAAGGTTCTTGGCGGCGGAATCCGAGTCATAGACTGGAATCCCGCGTTCCGCAAGAATGGAGCAGACAGCGGACTTGCCGCTTCCGATGCCTCCGGTGACAGCCACAGTCCTCATTGTCGTCCCTCCTCCACACAATCGAACACCTCCGGGGTCACCGTACACTCGATGACGCCTTCCGGAATCCTTGAGGCATGAGCTATACACTTACCTCCTCTGGAATTCCGGAAATCGGTATAGTCAATGTAGAACTGCACATCATCCGTCGGATCCTGGGACAGCGGGAACGCGCACTTGAACACCACCGTGGCCGTGGATGGATAGACAGAGAGTTTTTTTCCGGCGGGAACGTTCCTGACACCGATGTTGACCTCAGAACTGATCTCCACAAAACGGGTCACGTCAAGGGAATAGTTCACCTCTGTCTCCGACATCCTGACCCCGGAGACCTGTTCAAGCTTCACCACGCCATGCGCGCTGGACTTGAGGTTCAGAAGGTCTATCGTGCGTGTGAACACCCTGTCAATATGCTCAAGATGAAACGGTTCCCCGTAGATTGTGACAGAATCCGGCTGGAGGCGGATCTGCCCCATCGCCATGTACTGAGGCTTGAAACTCAGCACCTGGACAGCCTGGACAGGCACCCTCTTGTTGTTCTCGAACGGAAACCTGAACTGAACTGTCTCGGAAAGGAAAGACTCCAGACGAACCCCGTCACCGAATATCTCCGTGACATAATTGCTGAGCTCTGCGGCGGTGATGTAAAACAACTCGCCCTCCTTGTGGTGCAAATCCTTGCCGTCAAAACGGATTGTCAACGCCTTGCGCTTCGCCTGGTGACGGATCCTCAGCAGTGAGAAGCCCGATGTCCTGCAACGGGCCGCGATCATACTCGAATTGGAAGAAACGTCGGAATGTCCATCAATGTTGCACTGAGCCACCACCGGCACGCTAATCGTGTCGGAATAGTTCAGGGAAAGATTGTGGATCAGCCAGATGCTGAACGCAAGCAAGAGAGACATCAGAAAAACTGAAATGTCTCTCCCGTCAAGATGCAGTCTTCCCAGCAGTCTATGCAGGCGTTCCTTCCACATTCTCTAGAATATCAGGGCCTGTTACTGCTGCGGAGCGTCCTGTGTGAAATCCCTTACGAGGGAGTTCTTGTCGACTCTGAGTTTGACTTCACCGTCAACCTTGATGAGGACGGTTCTGTCCTTGATCTCATCGACGGTTCCGTAGATTCCGCCGGCGGTGACAACCTTGTCTCCCCTCTTGAGGCTGTTGCGGAACTTCTCAAGTTCCTTCTGCTGCTTGCGCTGCGGACGGATCATAAACAGCCACATGATCACGAACATGGCGATGATCATGATCCAGAACGCGCCACCACCGGCACCCTGAGGCTGCCCGGCTCCTGCAGGAGCGGAGGCCTGCAGCAATGTGAAAGTAAGAATATTCATTTCTTAAAATTAAAGTTAATATTCACAAATTTAAGCAATTTTTTCGGTCTTCACTATATCCCCTTCCTCAATCTGCTTTTTGACGAGGCGGTCAAGGAGGCCGTTGACGAACGAACGGCTCTTAGGTGTGCTGTAATATTTGGATATTTCCACATATTCATTGATGGTCACGCGCACCGGCAGCGAAGGAAACGCCTTAGCCTCGGAGAGCCCCATCACGATGAGGACCATGTCGGTGGTGAAAAGCCTGTCCTTCTCCCATTGGGATGTGCTGTCCGCCACAAGCGGCGCGTATTTGCCGTAGCACGCGAACGCGGTGCGGAGAAGCTTGTACACGAACGCCTTGTCGCTCTCCACGGCCGCCCCTTTGTCCTGCATCATCTCGCTGCGGTAGAGCGGCGGCAGCGACCAGCGGTATCCCTTGGCGAAAGCCTTGAGCGTGTCGCAGCAGACTGTCAATGAATATGCAAGGTCATCACACCAAAGAATGGACATGTCCTCAAGAATCTTGTCCAGTTCCTCGTTGTCAACGAACTCTTCTTCGAATATCCTTGTGAACAGCCTCGTGTCCTCCTCCACCGAAGTCTCGGCCGAAGCCATATATTCCTTGAAATATTCCTTTGTCAGGATTGAGTCGTAAACACTTCTGACAAAGGCGTCGTACGGTTCCCATGAAAGCTTGCGGCGGGAGATTATCTTCTGGAAATCAGGATCCTGCTCCAGCAGCGGCGAAAGCGAGTTACGGACGAACTTCAGGTTCGGATTCCTCTCCTCCTCCGTCGGGTTGAACTTCTTCCTGGCGTTTTCTATCCTTGTCCGCGCCTCTGCCGTGAGGTACGGAATGATGTCAAGCATAAAGAGATACAGAGACCTCGTGGCTTCGCAGGACGCTTCCAGCAGCGCCTCGGCCTCGGGGAGAGTCATCGTAGGATTCTCCGCATAGCTGAAAAGTACTTTGAAAGCCTTTATTCGCAAGATTCGTCTGTTTAGCATAATTCCATTCAAAATTTTATGCAAAGATAACACACAATTTCAGATTTTTCTTAAATTTGTGCGGATAACAAAACATTCAGCGCAAGATGTACAAAGATGATTACGAGCGGCCGAACTACGCTGACCGCAACTCAGAGGACGTTTACTCCAAGCCTGTAAGGGCCGGAAAGAGGACGTATTTCTTCGATGTGAAGACCACCAAGGGCAACAACGACTACTACCTGACCATCACCGAAAGCAAGCGCAGGCAGGAGCAGGACGGCAGTTTCTCGTTCGACAAGCACAAGATATTCCTTTACAAGGAAGACTTCGACAAGTTCCAGGAAGGCCTTTCCGAGGTTTTGGCATACATGAAGGAAAACCTTCTTCCTGACGTGCCGGAGCACACTTACGAGCCATCCGACCGTACCGGCGCCGCGGACGGTTCCGACAACTCGTTCAGCGACGTGAAGTTCGAAGAGCTTTAGCGCCTCCTGAAATATTCACTGACATATTTTTTAATGGATATTTGTCCTTCCTTTTCGCGGGGAGGACATTTTCTTTTGTTTTTTTCCTCATTAATGCCTAAATTAGAGGTTTGAAAGACATATAGCGCGAACTTAATGTTAAACACATAAAACTACAATGAAATGAGCAAAGAAATGTCAAGACGCTCTTTCCTGAAGACAGGAACCGCCGTGGCCGCTGGCATCGCGGTCGCCCCGAACATCATCATCGCAGGTGAGAAGACTCCTAAGAAGGAGAAGAAAAAGAAGGTCGCGCCAAGCGACAAGCTCAACATCCTCGGTGTCGGCATCGGAGGACGCGGAGCGGCTGACCTCGCCGAAATGGAGACAGAAAACATCATCGGACTCTGCGACGTTGACTGGAAGTACGCCGACCACGTGTTCAACAAGTACCCACAGGCAAAGAAGTACAACGACTACCGTGTGATGTACGATGAGCTGCTCGACAAGGCTGACGCGGTTATGATCGCAACCGCCGACCACACCCACGCCATCATCGCCGCCCAGGCAATGGCAGCCGGAAAGCACGTTTACGTCGAGAAGCCTCTCACGCTTACCGTCTATGAGGCAAGGCTTCTGACCAAGCTTGCCGCCAAATACCGTGTAGCCACACAGATGGGTAACCAGGGCGCTTCAAACGCCGGCACGAGGAAGGCCATCGAATGGCTCTGGAACGGTGAGATCGGCGAGGTCAAGAGAGTTGACTGCTTCACGGACCGTCCTATATGGCCACAGGGTCTTGAAAGGCCTACAAAGGTGGAGGAAATCCCTTCCACACTCAACTGGGAATCATTCATCGGACCTGCCCCTATGCGTCCTTACAACTCGATATACACCCCTTGGAACTTCCGCGGATGGTGGGATTTCGGAACAGGCGCCATGGGTGATATGGCCTGCCATATCATGCACGTTCCGTTCAAGGGTCTGAAACTCGGATACCCTACCAAGGTGGAGGCAAGCTCTACAAATGTGCTCACCGACTCCTGCCCAAGCGCAGAGATGATCCACCTCACCTTCCCAGCAAGGGAGAATATGGCCAAACTCGCCATGCCTGAGGTTGACATCCGCTGGTACGACGGTGGCTTCAAGCCTGAGAGACCTGAGGGACTTCCTGCAGGATTCGACCTGAACATCAGCGGCGGTTGCAGCATCTTCTACGGAACAAAGGACATCATGATCGCCGGCACATACGGAAAGGATCCTATCCTCGTCTCTGGAAGGAAGCCTGAGGTGCCTCACGTTCTGCGTGAGATCACTGTCTCACACCAGCAGGACTGGATCCGCGCCTGCAAGGAAGATCCGGATTCAAGGATTCCAAGCGCGTCAGACTTCAGCGAGGCCGGTCCGTTCGTGGAGATGGTTGACCTCGGTGTGGCGGCTGTAAGGCTCCAGGCCCTCAACCAGGTTCTTGAGTGGGACGGACAGAAGATGGAGTTCACGAACATTCCTGCGGACGCCACCATCAAGATTCTTGAGAAGGACGGATTCTCCATCAAGGACGGCCACCCTACATTCAAGAACAAGTACACCGATCCGATGAACGCGCGCGAGTTCGCTGCCAGCCTGATCAAGCGTCAGTACCACAACGGCTACGAGCTTCCTGAGATGCCGGAATAATACCAATATTCGTAAAACAAACAAAATCAAATTAATAGAATTATGAAAAAGACTTTGATGTTCGCCGCCTGCGCGGCAATGGTCTTCTCTATGGTTTCCTGCAAGAACGGAAACAAAAAGGCCGCTGAAACCGCTACCGAGGAGCCAGCCGCTCCTGAGTACACAGTAGTTGAGAAAGAGCAGGTTGACCTGTCACAGTTTCCACAGGACGCTGACGGTTACTACGTGATCTTTGACGGAACCTCCACGAACGGTTGGAGAGGCTACGGCAAGGACGCTCTTCCTGCAAGGTGGTCAATCGAAGACGGTTGCCTCAAGTTCACGGGAACCGGCAGCGGCGAAGGCCAGACCGGAGAAGGCGGAGATGTCATCTTCGCGCACAAGTTCCAGAACTTCCAGCTTGAGCTCGAATGGAAGGTGTCCAAGGGCGGAAACTCTGGTATCTTCTACCTTGCTCAGGAAGTCACGACAAAGAAGGAGGACGGAACAGAGCGCTACGAGCCTATCTACATCTCCTCTCCTGAATATCAGGTGCTTGACAACGCAAACCATCCTGACGCACAGCTTGGTGTTGACGGCAACCGTCAGTCCGCTTCCCTTTACGATATGATCCCGGCCAAGCCACAGAACCAGAATCCTTACGGCGAGTGGAACAAGGCAAAGATCATGGTTTACAAAGGAACAGTTGTCCACGGACAGAATGACGCCAACGTTGTTGAGTACCATCTCTGGACCCAGCAGTGGACCGATATGCTCCAGGCTTCCAAGTTCTCTCAGGAGAAGTGGCCTCTCGCGTTCGAGCTCCTGAACAACTGTGGCGGCGAGAACCACGAAGGCTACATCGGTCTCCAGGATCACGGCGACGATGTTTGGTATCGTAACATCCGCGTAAAGGTTCTAGACTAATGAGAAAGTCGGCGATTTTAATGACGGCTTCGGTTCTTCTTCTCGGTGCGGTTTCCTGCTCCGAGAAGAAGGCTGATGAGCCTGTTAAAAAGGAGATCAGCGTCCAGCTTTACAGCATCAGAAGCGTGATCGGCAATCCGGAATTGTACGCCCAGAACCACGAGGAGGCGTTCAAGGCCCTCGCGGAGATGGGTTACACCTCGGTCGAGGCGGCCTGCTACTCAGACGGGAAACTCTATGGAGTCGATCCGGAGCAGTACAAGGCCGACCTTGAGGCAGCCGGACTCAAATCCCTTTCCACACACATAGGTCACAACCTTAGCGATGAGGAACTTGCCTCCGGTGACTTCACCGAGTCTATGAAGTGGTGGGATCAGGCGATAGCGGCACACAAGGCAGCCGGTTGCAAGTACATTGTCTGCCCGAGCTTCAAAGTTCCAGAGACCCTCGCCGGCCTCAAGACCTACTGCGACTACTTCAACGCCATCGGAGCGAAATGCAGGGAGAACGGAATGCTCTTCGGTTATCACAACCACTCACACGAGTTCAAAAAGATCGAGGACACCGTCATCTATGAATATATGCTTGAGAACACCAATCCTGAGGACGTGTTCTTTGAGATGGATGTCTATTGGGCTGTGATGGGCAAGGCATATCCTGTCGAACTCTTCAGGAAATACCCGGGACGCTTCACCCTTCTCCACATCAAGGATCACCGTGAGCTCGGCGAGAGCGGAATGGTTGGCTTCGACGCCATATTCAAGAATGCGGACATCGCGGGGATGAAGGATTTTGTGGTTGAGCTCGAGGCGTTTACCAATGACGACTGGAAGGAAAGTATGAAGATGTGCGCTGACTATCTTCTTAATTCGGACTTCGTCAAAGCGACCTACGAGGAATAATATTCCTTAATACTTATAAATAGAACGGCTGGAATATGATTTCCGACCGTTCTTTTTTTTTGCGCTCACTTATTCTTACTTTACATTCTTATATTCACAAGTCTTCCGGCAAATCAGGAAATATTACCATATTTTTACTATATTTGACAAAATTAGGCTAATTATTAATTATAATTAAAGGTTTCTTAGACATATTCAATTATGGACAAGATTCTACTTAGGAATATTACTTTGAACGAACGTCAGGTTGACATCACAATCGCTGACGGACTGATCCAAAGGATAGCGCCGCACTCCGAAGAGTACAGGGAGGCAGCCTCGGGAGTAGAGGCTCTGGACTGCACAGGCAAGGTAGCGGTTCCGGGATTCATAAATATGCACACACACGCCGCCATGTCCCTTATGAGGGGTGTCGGCGAGGATATGGTCCTTCAGGACTGGCTGAAGCACATCTGGGCCATTGAGTCGAAACTGGACGCTCCGTTCATCTATTGGGGTACGAAGGCCGCCGCGCTTGAGATGATCAAGACTGGAACCACAACATTCAACGACCATTACTGGTTCTCACCTACAGCAAGGATCGCGGCCTCGGAAATGGATCTGCGAGCAGCCGTCTCCTACCTGTTCCTCAACCATAATGACCCGGAGGAGGCCGAGAGGGAAAAGGAGCAGTGCATCAAGATGCACGAGACGGTGCCACAATGGGGGACAAGGTCTATCTTCACGATAGGTATCCACTCCATCTACTCTGTCAATGAGGAGCTTATCCTGTGGGCCACTGAATATGCCCGCAAGCACAGTCTTAAGATCCACATCCATCTTGCCGAGTCGGAGCGCGAGGATCTGGACTGCAAGGCGGGCGCACGGCGGTCTCTCACCTTGTCGAGTACCTTGAGGCCCTCGGTGTGCTGGGGCCGGATGTCATCGCCGCCCACACGCTCTGGCTGTCCGAGCACGACATCGAACTTCTTGGCAAGTACCATGTGAACTGCGTGCATAACATCAATTCCAACACCAAGCTGGCGTCAGGCTACAAGTTCAAGTGGAAAGAACTGACTGATGCCGGGGCGAATGTCTGCCTCGGAACCGACGGATGCGCGTCATCCAACAATCTTGACATGCTTGAGACGATGAAGACCACGGCCTTGTTCCAGAAAGCATGGAGAAAAGACCCTTCCGCCCTGCCTTTGCAGACGCTCATGGACATGGCAACTGTCAACGGAGCAAAAGCATTAGGGTTGAAAACCGGAAAGATAGAAGAGGGCTACGAAGCTGACATCCAGATTGTTGACACAGACAACACCTTTTTCCTCTCCCCCGGCCCGTTCCTCGCGAACTTCATCTACTCGGCGCACAGCGACTGCGTCACCTCTCTCATCTCAGGAGGAAAATTCGTGATGCGCGACCGCAATGTGTTCGGAGAAAAGATGATTCTCAAGGGAGCGCGCACGGTTCTTAATGAAATAAACTATAAACAATAACCGGCCGCAGACGCAATGCGGTAATTAATGAATATAAAAATATGGATCCAAGAGCAGAAAGAATCTACGGAGCCGCTGAATATGTCAGACAGCAGATTGGCGACCTCAAACCGGAAGTCGGCATCGTGCTTGGCAGCGGCCTTGGAAAACTTGCGGACAGCATAAGCGATCCGCTGACAATACCTTACAAGACAATCCCGGGATTCCCGGTCTCCACGGCGATAGGCCACAAGGGCAACTTCATCGTGGGCAAGCTGGGCGGCAAGACGGTCATCGCCATGCAGGGACGAATCCACTTCTACGAAGGCTACCCGATGGAACTTGTCACGCTTCCTATCCGCGTGATGAAGGTCATCGGAATCAAGTACCTGTTCGTGTCCAACGCCGCCGGCGGTGTCAACTACAACTTCAAGATAGGAGACCTGATGATCATCACCGATCACATCAACCAGCTGCCTAATCCGCTGATAGGTCCGAATCTGGAGGATTTCGGGCCAAGATTCCCTGACATGACGAGACCTTACGACCTGAGGCTCATCGCAAAAAGCCGAGGAGATCGCCGTACAGATGGGCATCAAGCTCCACAAGGGTGTCTACTACGGAGGAACCGGTCCTACCTACGAGACTCCAGCCGAGTACAAGTACATCCGCACCATCGGAGGTGACGCTACCGGCATGTCCACGGTTCCGGAAGTCATCGTGGCGAGGCATTCGGATATTCCGGTGTTCGGAGTCTCGGTGATAACCAACGAGGCGCATGACGACTATGCTCCTGACTATGTGAACGACGGGGACGATGTCGTGAAGGCGGCGGACGCGGCGGCGGACAGGATGTGCGCGCTGTTCACAAGGATGATAGAATCGCTGTAATATTCATTGGCAATGAAATACGCTTACATCCTGTATTTTGTGTTCGCCGTGTTCATCATCGGATTCGGCTCCGCGCTTTTGATAAACGGCATGCCGATTTCGTGGAAGATCGTCTGCATCCTGCTTATCGGGGTTTATTTCCTCTACCGCGGGATCGCGACCTGCGTCAACCAGAAACGCCGCCGCGAGCGTGAGGAGATCGACAACGGGAACGATCCGGCTAACGCATAATATTATATAGGTCACTGAGCTTGTCGAAGTGACTTAGTAACATGAAAAAAAATAAGTTGCCTCAGATTAAGAGAATATTTTCGAGGATAGATCTATTTTCGAAGAAGGAGTGTGCCGGTGGCACATGACTGATGAGAAAAGAGATATAGACCGAAAAGATTCCTTAAGATGATGCAGGTTATTTTTTGAAGGTTACTTAATTTCAAACAACATAATAATGGATTTAGGACTCTTCAGAGTGGCCGCCGCAGTGCCAAGGGTAAAGGTGGCGGATGTTGAATATAACGCCGAGTCAATCTGCAGACTGACAGGAAAGGCCGAAGAGGAAGGTGCCTCGCTGGTGGTCTTCCCCGAACTATCGATAACCGGTTACACCTGCCTTGACCTCTTCGGACAGAACCTTCTGCTGACCAAGTCGGAAGAGGCTGTCGGAAAGATAAAGGACTTCACCAGAGGCAAGCACATCACCGTCGTGATCGGAGCCCCGGTCCGTTTCAGAGGCCGTCTCTACAACTGTGCTATCGTTCTGCGTAACGGGGGCATCAAAGGCATCGTGCCGAAGATCTACCTCCCGACCTACGCCGAGTTCGACGAGGGACGCTGGTTCGCCTCCGGATCGGATTTCCTTGGACCTGACAACTCGGCCACAGGACGTTTCGTGGACGACGGCAAGGACTATTACAGAGACGGTTTCGACTCGATCATCAAATACTGCGGCCACAGGTGCAACATCTCCCCTAACCTGCTGTTCACCGTCGGTAACGCCACATTCGGAATCGAGATCTGCGAGGATTTCTGGACCCCGATTCCTCCGTCATCATTCCTCGCCCCTTCAGGCGCGCAGGTTATAGTGAACATCTCTGCATCCAATGAGGTGATGACCAAACACCAACAGCGCAAAGAACTGATTTCCAACCAGTCAGGACGTACCGTCTCAGGTTACATCTACTGCTCGGCAGGCTATGGCGAGTCTTCAATGGACACCGTCTATGGCGGATCTTCCATCATCTGCGAGAACGGCAGGGTGCTTTCCGAAAACGAAAGGTTCCAGTTGCACGACACGATGATATTCGCTGATCTTGATATCGAGAGACTCAACGTGCTGCGCCAGAAGAAGAACTCGTTCCGAGGAATGACGCCTGACGGGACCTCCGCCTGTGAATATTCAGGATTATATTCCTGCTTCGACCTTGGTCCTGCGGCACCGACTGACTTTGACAGGAAGTTCTACCGCTACGTCGAGCCACATCCGTTCCTGCCTGAGGGTGATCCGGCGGAGATCGCCGAGCGTTCCAAGGAGATCCTTCAGATCCAGACGACCGGACTTATCGCACGCCTGGAGCATATAAACTGCAAAAAGGCTGTTCTGGGAATATCCGGCGGCCTTGACAGCACGCTGGCGCTTCTGGTGACGGTCATGGCTTTCGACAAACTGGGAATTCCGAGAGAGAATGTCATCGGAATCACAATGCCGGGACTTGGAACAACACACCGCACCAAGTCCAACGCTGTGGACCTGATGGAGGTTCTTGGCGTGACGACACGTGAGATCTCAGTTGTAGCTGCCGTGGAGCAGCATTTCAAGGACATCGGCCACGATCCGAAAGTGATGGATTCCACCTACGAGAACGCCCAGGCCCGCGAAAGGACCCAAATCCTGATGGATATCGCCAACCAGGAGAACGGCCTTGTGATCGGTACCGGAGACCTTTCGGAGCTGGCACTCGGCTGGTGCACCTACAACGGTGACCATATGTCGATGTACGCCGTCAACGCTTCCGTGCCGAAGACCTTGATAAAATACCTTGTCCGCTGGGCAGCCAAGAATGTGTTCACAGACGCGGCCACAAACGGAGGAAGATCCGCGGCCGAGATTCTCATAGACATCGCGGAAACCCCTATCAGTCCGGAACTTACTCCGGCTGACTCAAAGGGACAGATCAAGCAGAAGACCGAGGACCTGATCGGCCCGTACGAGCTGCACGATTTCTTCATCTACAACTTCATCAGGTACGGCTATTCCCCGTCCAAGATTTTCCACCTGGCCTGCCGCGCCTTCGGTGAGGCCGAGAACGGAACGGATGTCTGCTCAGGGAAGGATGCCGTGAAGCATCCTGACGTGACCTTCGACAAGGCCACGATCCTGAAGTGGCTGAGAAAGTTCTACTGGAGGTTCTTCAGCCAGCAGTTCAAGAGGTCCTGTATGCCGGACGGCCCGAAGATCAGTCTCGTGAGCTTCTCGCCGCGCGGGGACTGGCGAATGCCTTCCGACGCCCAGGTTCAGCTCTGGATTTCGGAGCTGGATAAGATCGAACTATAATTTTGATCATCTTCATAAAACTCCGGTCCTTAGACCAGCTCAAGGGCCGAAGTTTTATTATTGGGCACCGTGGCACATAACCTATTATAAATCATCCTATTAAGCATTCACCTTAGGTAAGATTCAACTAAAGGAGAACGTTATTCTCTCTGTCTTTCAATCATTTATCCGCCACGCTGAAATGAGATATTCATTCGTAATTATTTCTATCGCCGAGACCATCTTCCAAAGATGCTCCAAAAGAAATCGAAAGGTATTGCCGTGGCAGATAGTGGCATTCGCATAAACAGTCAACAAACAGTCAAGGAACAGGATTTGCGAAAGTAACGTGGATTTACGATATTTGGGAAAAGAAAGATTATGAGCCAGTTTGACACTTGCTTTTTCGAGAGATACGCGAAGATCTCGCTGGAGACGCTTCTGGACCGGAGGTTCGCGGAGCTGCTGAACAAGGATCGGCCGGATTTGCAGAGTCCGGACGGAGTTTCGTTGGGCATTGAGGTGACGAGGGCGATGCCGGAGACCAAGGAGGCGGCGCAGTCTATGATCAAGGAGGTGGCCGGCGTGGCACCGATTCCGGAAGACCGGGAGGACTTCGACACGATCCTCTCATCGGGCTACGGTTACGGTCTTCAGGGAGGACGATACGTCGGAACCAAGGAATACGACTACTGGTCGATGGCGCTGCCGATGCGCCGGATTATCGAGAGCAAGGTCCGCAAGGCCGGGGATGGCTTCTACGGTTCATTCAAGACCCTTGACCTGTATGTATTCTGCAAGGACAGCCTGAGCGAGATCGAAGTGCTGGACATCCTGCGTTACACAATGAGGCTTCAGGAGGGGCAGGAGGCTAAATACAACTGTCTCTACCTCTCCGAGATCAGCGGCCTTGATGTCTGCAACCTGACCGGTGACATCTCCGACACCTACCGTGTCGCCCGCCACCCGATCTCATCCGACCTCCGGAAGGAGTTCTTCCACAAGGCTTTGCAACAGTAAAATTTCGGAACATTATATGAATATTCGGAAAAACAGTGGTTGGTTGATACACATCGCGATCTGGGCGGTGATCCTTGCGATGCCGTTCTTCTCGCCCCAACCGGGAAGGGCGCTTCACGGAGGACTGGACTATTCCAGGTTCCTGCCTGTAACGATTTCATTTGTCATAGTGTTCTACACCAACTACTTATTTCTGATAAAGCACTTCCTCTCCAACAAGAGGTTCGGGGCGTTCCTGTTCTGGAACATGCTTTTGATCACCAAGGTCAGCATCGGGGTCCATCTCTTTTTCAGGTACCTCATCTCGCCGGACATCGCCACTCCACATCACTCCACACTCGACACAATCAGTTTCACTTTCCGCAACACGGTGATCTATATGGCGATAGTGGGCATCGCGGTGGCGGTAAAGATGACAACCGAATGGTACAACAACGAGGCGCAGCGCAAGGAAATAGAGAAGAACCAGGCGGAGGCCGAGCTGGCTAACCTCAAGAACCAGGTCAACCCGCATTTCCTTTTCAACACCCTGAACAACATCTACTCGCTGATCCAGATAGACCCCGCGCAGGCACAGGAGGCCGTCCACGACCTCAGCGGAATGTTGCGCTACGTCCTCTACGAAAGCCAGAAAGACACCGTGCCTCTCGCCAAGGAATGCGAATTCCTCAATGAATATGTCAAACTGATGGGCGCACGGCTAACTTCTGGAGTAAAGCTGGAAGTATCACTGCCAAGTTCTCTGTCAAACAGGCAAATAGCTCCGCTACTCTTCATACCGCTCGTTGAGAACGCCTTCAAGCACGGCATAAGTGACACGGATGAATCCTTCATCAGGATCGAGCTCAAGGAAGACGGGGAATATGTCACCTGCCTCGTCGAGAACAGCTGCTTCCCGAAGGACGACACAGACCGTAGCGGATCAGGAATAGGAATCACGAACCTCAAACGCAGACTTGACCTGCTCTACCCTGGAGCATATTCATTTGAATATGGCAGGGTGCAGAGCGTTTACCGTAGTCTGCTTAGGATCAGGGCAGGAATATGAACACGATCAGTTGCATAGTCGTTGACGATGAGCCTTTGGCGGTAAGGCTGATGGAATCTTACGTCGCAAAGACTCCGTTCCTCTCGCTCAAAGGTAGTTTCACGAGCGGAACGGCTGCATATTCATTTCTTCAGGACAATCCGGTGGATCTGCTGTTCTGCGACATCCAGATGCCGAACCTGAGCGGGATGGATCTTTCACGGATGCTGCCGGAGAGGACCAGGATCATATTCACAACCGCTTTCAGTGAATATGCCGTCGAGGGGTTCAAGGTCCGAGCCTTGGACTATCTTCTGAAACCTATTTCTTACGATGATTTTCTTTCAGCGACAGTCAAGGCCAAGGAATATTGAGGTCACGGAGCCTGCCGAAGTGACCGGGCAACGAAAAATCAAAAGCATCTTCGTAAAGACCGAATACAGACTCCAGCAGATCGATCTGGACAGAATCACCTACATCGAAGGCCTTAAGGACTATGTGAAAATACATTTGAACAACGGCACGGCTCCAATCCTGTCTCTTATGCGCCTGAAAGCCCTTGAGGATACTCTCCCGAAAGAGGATTTCGTCCGCGTCCACAAATCATTCATAGTCCGTCTGGCCGCGATTGAAGCCATCGAGCGCAACCACATCCTCATCGGCCCTTCACGCATTCCTATCGGAGACACCTATCAGACGGCTCTCTACCAAGCCCTTTCCGGCTCCTTCCTCCTTCTTGGCGGCAAAGGATGAGGGTCGTGGCACACAACTGATTGAATATGACTGCAAAAAGCAATGTCGTGGTGTTGCAGGCTGCACCACGAAACCATTTTTTTAATTGATAATCAGGGCATTATCCGCCAACGCCTCGATGACCTGCGGGAAGTGCTCCATTTCAAGGGCATGTTCCTTGGCGGCGATGTCGTCGGGAGTGTCATCGGGACTGATCGGAGTGCGGAACTGAGCGATGATCCCGCCACTGTCAACCTTGCCGCTTACCCAATGGACGGTCATTCCGGTCTCGGTCTCCCCCGCCGCCTTGACAGCCTCGTGGACATGATGACCGTACATGCCCATGCCTCCGAATTTCGGCAGAAGGGCGGGATGAAGGTTGATCATCCTGTGGTCATATTCATGGATCAGGAAGTCCGGGATGACAAGGAGGAAACCCGCCAGAACGATGAAGTCGATTGAATATTCCTTCATCAGAGGCAGGACAACATCCTCCCTGTTCAAGTCCGCCTTTGGAAGCACACATGTCGGAACGCCGAGCCTTTCGGCTTTCTCAAGGGCCGGGATTCCGGTCTTGTTCGCAACGACAAGGGCGACATTCACCTTATCCGAATCCTTGAAGTATCTTATTATGTTCTCGCAGTTTGAGCCACCGCCAGACACGAATATCGCTAAATTTATCATCTACAATTATTTATCCATAGTAGGCATCTGACGGATGTTGAGATCGCGCTGAGGGAACGGAATCTCTATTCCGGCCTCGTTCAACGCATTGTAGATCCGCTCGTTGGCGGCGGCGATGTAGCCAGTGCGCTGCTCAACCAGAATGTATTGCTTCACAACCAGATCAACGCTGCTGTCACCGAAGCCGTTCAGGACAACCTGGATTCCGTACTTCTCCTCGACCACCTGACGACCGAACTTGTCAGGCTTGCGCAACGGAGCCAAAGCCTTGAGAATAACCTTCCTCGCATGATCCACATCCGTTCCGTAAGCCACACCTACAGGCAGACCGAGGAACTCGTAGGAATTGTTGCGGGTCAGGTTCTTGAAGTTCTTGGCGAACAGGGAACTGTTAGGGAAAGCCATGATGCTTCCGTCAACAGCCTCGATCTGAGTGCTTTGGTACGTTATGTTGTCCACTTTTCCCCTAATTCCGTCACACTCGATGTAATCCCCGACGCGAAGACGGCCTGACATCAGCTGCACACCGTAGAAGAAGTTGTTCAGGATGTCCTTCATTGCGAAACCGAGACCAGCTGCAAGACCGGCTGTAATCACGGACAGAGACTTCGTCGGGATATTCAAAAGCGAGATTGTCACTATGAAATAAGTGCCCCAAGCCAGGATCCCGATCACATTGTTGGCCAGAGTCAGGTTCAACTCGTTCTCACGGATCATCGAAGCCCTGGTCTGCCTGAGGGTCTTGCGCAATTTGTAAATCCTGTAAAGAGCCCTCGCCACATAACAGATGTACTTGAAGACATAGAACAATCCGGCTGCCAGAACCATCTTGGAAACAGACAGATGCAGGTACTCGTAGTTGAAGAACGGGTAGAAGAACATGTCCATGCAGATTTCCGTGAGGTCAAACACCTCTGACGCCATGTAGAGACAGAATGGAATCGACAGCAGGTAAAGCACCGGAATCAGCACCATCTCCACGAGGTCATAGAGCCAGGTGACAAGAATGAAAGACCCCTTGTCCTTGCCGACATCGTTCTGATGCTTGAGCCTGTAGGCCCGCACAAGGATGTCAACCCTCTTGTGACGGTATTTTTTGAGCAGGTCATCACAAGCCACAATCAACTGGAGCACAGTCAACTGGAAGATCCACCAGATATAGACCTGCAGGCCGAGCAGACTGTAGCCCACGATGGAGATGACAAAAGTAATGGCCGTCACGACAAAAGATGCGATGGCGTAGGAATTGTCGCTCTTCGGCACCTTCGGTCCGTTGCGGTGGATCGAAGCCCACTGCCAGAAGCCGAACGCGATCAGAAGCGGCGGGAAGATCAACGCGATCAAGCTGTTAGGTATGAATATGATCCTGAACGTGATGACCACCAGTCCCATCAGCATTATCGGGGTGTAGATCCGCATTCCGTAGTTGAGCTGCTTGCTGTCATGACGGATCAGAAGCGAGGTCAGCACGGCGATCAGCAGCAGCGCGAACTCGATCAAAAGCCCCGCAGCCATCGTGAAGAAATGCGATGTCAAGGAGATATTCTTCGCGACAGCGACGACAACCACAAACAGAATGGCGGCTCCAAGCATGAATATGGCAGCCTCCCTCTTGCGGAACCTCTCAGTCCGGAAGTATTTGACGCGTCGCATCAACATCTTGACAATCAACATGCTGAGCAGCGTGGCTATCGCAAGGTAGATCAGCACCATGAACGAGAATCCGATGACCATCGGTCCCCTCCACTCGCTCTTCACATCCGTGAAATAAGCCCTGCCGTATTTGTCATTGAAATCCTTCGCGGCCCTCGACGCATAAGACCTGACATGAGTCAATATTTTCCAGAAATTATCCTGTCCCTCAATGAATATCTTCTTCTGGACCATCTTGTAGCGTTCCTGAGCATAGTCGTAGGCCTCTTTAAGCCGCTTGTCTGTGGTCTCATAATATTCATTGTCCTCGATCATGTGGTCACGGATGTCCGTGAACATCTTCAGCAGCCTTGTTGAATAGAAAAGGCAACTGTCTCTGGCCACCTGAGACAGGCTGTCAAGATGAAAAGTACCATGCTCGTGCTCTTCCTCAAGCCCGGCAAAATGATTGTGGCCGGCATGCTCCGGATCGTCCGAGTGGGCATCCGTGTAGGAGTCGTTCGGAAGGATATGACTCTGGAGCGTCGAGGCCAAGGAGTCCAGCAATGCCGGTCCACCAAGGCTGTCCGGCAGCTCAACCAGTTCAGGAGGAAGCACTTTCAGAGCCATGACCAGCCTGTCGTACCGGTCAATCTCCACATTGAGGTAAGAGATGATGTTGTCGTACGGCATCCGGCTCTGCGTGAAGTTATGGTACTGGTCGGTGACCTGCTGAAGAGCGTAAGTGAGATCGAACGTGAAGTCCTGCTTCTGCGAGTACAGCATCAACGACAGCTCGTTGCAGCTTTGTATGAGATGCACCAGCTCCTCGTGCTGCTGATCATCCTGAGACTCGAAGGACATCTGGTTCTTCTCCATCTCGATGTAAGCCTTTCGCAACTCATAACGCAGCACCTGAAGCGTCTGCGCCAGATCCTTCTCGTTGAACACCGCAAGCGAGGAAACCGAAGCAATCAGGAACAGGACCGCCGTCAAAGCTATTCTTTTGAATATTCTCATTTTCGTTTCTTGTTGTATGAATACAAAAATAGCAAATATATCCTTAATCAGCATGAAATTTGCACCTCCCTCGCCGACCAAATTGATAATTGTATGAGAACCTTTCATAGTCACCGGCGGATAGTTCTAGCCTTTGCCCTGTTTGCCTGCCTTTCCGCTCTCTCCCAAGCACAGGAGAGGAAAATCGACACCCTACAAAGAATCGAGTCCAAAGACACGCTCCTGTTCCAGCCATTGTTCAGCGAAAACGCCGCTGGGCTGAAAGTTGTCAGGATGACCGATAGCCCATACGTCCGGAACTCGAAGATGGAGATGGACCGGGACGGGAACGTCTGGAAGGTTTTCACGGCCGACGGACTGGATGTGCTGATGAACGTCCGCTACCTGAAGCACTACGGACAATACTACCGCCTGGACCTTTATATTCAGAACAACACAGACAGGCTGCCTGTCAAAGTACGACTTCAAGAACACCTCTGTCGCATCCAGAATGGGACTGTCAAAGTTTTCCGGCAAAGGGGTTATCTGAACAGAATCGGTGCCCAAAAAGACCGCCAAGACCATAGGAATAGGAATCGGCACGCTGTTCGTGACATTTGTGATGGCCGCGATCGTGCGTGGGGATCCAGATGACAGGGATTCCCTGGCCGAGGACCTGCTGAGGGATCTTGGAGGCACGGCCATCGAGGAGGCGGGGTTCATAGCCACCATGGCCATGGCTGACAGTGAGTCGGAGGACATGGCACGGATCGAACGGAGCTGCATCGGCTACCTCGGAGACTACACGATACGGCCGAGACACGCCATTGAGGGGCATGCCTACGCCAAATACAAAAAGGGAGCGGATTCCATTGAAATCACGCTCCCGATAGGCGACAAGAAATATGTCTTCAACTGGGACACCACCTCATTGGTGAATATCACAGAGGATCTTTAGTTCCGGGTGTCCCAAATCTTGGTCCCGTTACAGGTGATCATGAGTGACTGCCCTCCGCAACTCATCCTGAAATCTCCGGCCTCCAGACGCCACTTTCCGTCAGCCCCCACAAACGCGAGTTCCTTTGCCGGAACCGTGAACGAAACAACCTTGCTCTCCCCCGGCGCAAGCTCAACCTTGGCGAACTCACGCAGACGCTTCACATCAGGTATCATACTGGCCACAATATCACTTGAATATAGCAGGACAGCCTCCTTGCCGTTGTGCGAGCCGGTGTTCGCCACAGTCACCTCGAACTTAAGGTCATCCCCGGCGACGAACTCCGAGCCATTCAGACATTTGAATTCTGAATATTCAAAAGTGGTGTAACTGAGCCCATATCCAAATGGCCACTGCACATCCATAACCGCATCGTAGTTATATTCCCCGGCCATTGTCTCACGGCTCTCGCTGACCTTGTAGTCGTAGGTGTGGAGTGAGTTGACATATTTAGGATAGGTGAACGGCAGCTTTCCGCTGAAATTCTCCTCTCCGGACATCAAGGCAGCAAGCGCGTCGCCACCATAATTGCCAGGAAGCATCACATCAACCACAGCCTTAGCCAACGGCTCGATCTCGCGCAGAACCCTCGGACGCCCCTCGTTCAGTACAAGGATTATAGGCTTGCCGGTCTTTGACAACGCCTTCACCAATTCCTTCTGGTTAGCTGACAGATTCAGGTCATCAATGTTGCCTGGAGTCTCGCAATAGCTGTTCTCTCCGACACAGGCGACTATCACATCCACTTTCGAGGCTGCGGCCACGGCCTTGGCGGTCTGAGGAGCATATTCCTTCTGCCAAGCGCCTGTAGCCCAACGGTCCGTCTCATCGTAAACCACACCAGGCTCGAAAATAACGTTCTTCTCGCCGAATTTCTGAGCCAGAGCCTCGTAGATTGTGTTGAAATCGCCGGCGAATCTGTCGGCGTCACCCTGCCAAGTGTAAGACCAACCTCCGTTCAAAGCCCTCATAGAGTTGGCGTTAGGCCCTGTCACAAGGATCTTCTTGCCATATTCAAGAGGAAGGATATTGCCTTCATTCTTGAGGAGCACCTCGGACTCCACCGCCGCGGCGTAGGAAGCGTCCTGGAACTCCTTGCAGCCGAACTTGTCATAACCGCTGACATCCCAGGTCGGATTGTCGAACAGGCCGAGACGGAATTTAAGGCGGAGAACCCTGCGGACTGCGTCATCTATCCTGGACATCGGAATCAGACCGGACTCGACAACCTCCTTCAGTTCAAGGCAGCAATCAGGGTCGTTCGGTTCCATAATCATATCGATTCCAGCGTTGATGCCCATAGCGAGGGCTTCCTTCCTGTCCTTGGCGACGTGATCCCTTTCGTACAGATTGTTGATGTCGGCCCAGTCGGTGACGATGAGGCCATCCCAATCCAGACCGTCCTTGACCCAACCGGTAAGAAGTTCCTTATTGGCGTGCGTAGGGATTCCGTTGATCGAGGCTGAATTGACCATCAGGGTAAGCGCACCGGCCTCAAGGCAGTCCTTGAACGGGCGGAAGAACTTTTCCCTAAGATCATTCTCAGCCACGATTGCAGGAGTCCTGTCCTTGCCTGAAACCGGCACACCGTAGGCCATAAAATGCTTTACACTTACGGCAACGTGCTTGTCATCAATATGATTCGGATCCTCTCCCTGAAGGGCTTTCGTCTCGGCCACCGCCATCTCCGCGTTCAGGTAAGGGTCTTCACCATAACTCTCCCACTGCCTTGGCCAGACCGGATTCCGGCCGAGGTCCATCACCGGAGAGAACACCCAAGGAACCATAGCGGCCCTTGTCTCGTAAGCCATAGCCTCACCCATCGCACGGGCATATTCACGATTGAATGTCGCCGCGAGGTTTATCTCCTGCGGGAAAAAGGTTCCGTCGGTCAGGTAGCTTGCGCCGTGGATCATATCAAGACCATAGATGCAAGGGATTCCGATCTCCTCCATAGACTTTTTCTGGATCTCGCCCACAAGCTGAGCCGTCAGCTCACGTGACTGAGCGACATCTCCGAATGTGTTCAGGATGGAGCCGACCTTCATCTCGCCGATGACCTTCCGGAGTTTCTCCGGATCGAGAGTCACTCCTCCCGGTGCCGTCACCGTAGAGGATGTCAACTGTACCATCTGGCCCACCTTTTCGGTGAGATCCATTTCTTTCAGCACCTTCTCGACTTTCGCCTCGATCTCGGCGTCACGGCCGATGGCTGGAGAAACAGAAGACGCATCACGTTGTCCGCAGCCCTGAACAAACAGCAGCGCGGCGGCAAGGGGCAATAGATAAATAATCTTCTTCATTGTATTAAATTATGACTTTAGCAAGCGTAATAATTGTCTCTGATTCAGCACACTTACATAAAAATCCGTGATTTTTACGCCAGTCACTTAAGAAAGACAGTTTTTTAGAGGAAATATTACTGAGTGACTGTTACTTTCAGAGTGTCGATCATTTGCCTGTAGTACCTGAAAGTCGAGTCAAGAGCGGCCATATTCTCCGGTTTGATCGGCTCTGACGGAGGTGAGTCCATCTTCAAAGGATTGATGGCCGTGCCGTTTTTCCAGACGCGGAAATCCAGATGCGGCCCCGTTGAGAGTCCTGTGGAGCCTACATAGCCTATCACGTCCCCTTGACGCACCCTCGCTCCGGCCTTGATTCCGGCACCGTAACGGGACAGGTGCATATAACTGGTCGTGTAAACGGAATTGTGACGGATCTTCACAGTGTTTCCTCCGCCGTTTGTCCAGCCGGCGCTCACAACCGTACCGTCTCCGATTGTCATCACCGGGGTCCCGACCGGAGCCGCGTAATCGACTGCTGTATGCGCCCTCACACGCCCAGTTACCGGATGCTTTCTATGGTATGAGAAACCGGAACTGATCCTGGTGAACTTCAACGGAGCCTTGAGGAAGGCCTTACGCAAGCTCTCCCCTTTCTCATTCCAATAGAGGTTACCATGATCTCCTTGATCAAACATAATAGCAGGAATCATCTTTTCCTCACGGATATACTCCGCGTAATATATTGTGTCAACGGCTATTATCTCGTCATCACACTTTCTTTGCTCGTAAAGCACCCTGAAACGGTCTCCGGGCTGAAGTCCGAAGAAGTCAACCGACCAGGCATAGATCTCAGAAAGCGGCACAATCAACTGAGGGGAGCTGCCAGCCGCCAACATATCGTTCCAAAGGGACGATTTGATCGTCACATCGGTGTACTCTCTTGTGCTCTCGACAGGTTTGGACCATTCCCAGACCTCAAAAGGATCGGTTGTGCGGAACACCACACGGTCAATCTTGTTGCGCTCATAGACGACATATTTCAGCATCGGCCCGACAGCGCTTCCTGTTCCGCTTGTGTCAAACTGGTAATATGCCTGGACCTTTTTGCCGGCTCGCATCTTACGGACATCGAAAATTGTGTCGCAGGCAGCGGCCATCTTCATCGCATCGTTCATCGAAAGCCCCAGACGGCACATCAGTCCAGTGAATGTCTCACCATTGCGGACAGCATCCTCGGAAAGATCCAAGGAATCCGGCCAGAAGCCCAACGGAGGAAGTGTATCCTTCACTTCCTCAATCACTTCTGATTCAACGTCCTCAGTCTTTCTCTTGCATCCCGGAGAAAGAACAGCGAGAGAAAGGACTAAAAAAACAAAAAGAATAGAAAAATATTTTTTTAGCATAATCGCAAATTTAAGAAAAACCACCGTAAAGACCACCGCTATATTAAAAAAATTGGCCAATTTTGCATTCCAAAAAAATCGGCCGTCTTATGCAAGAATTTGATTTTCGTGAATTTTGTAAAGTCGGTTATAGTTAAACCGTATAAGACAAGTTAAATTTTAAGGAATATACATATTTGAACCAAACTATTTTGAATATGAAATCTTATGACCGGCTGCTTGCAGCCATCGTTCTGTCGGCATTGATGCTGACGTCCGTTTTCACTTACGAGATGTCGGCGCAAAACCAGCGTATAAAGGTCACGGTGAGCGGCCACATCACGGACAAGGCCTCAGGCGAGACCCTTATCGGGGCCGGGGTGCTCACTGAAGGCGCGGGAGCCGCAACGAACAACTACGGATTTTACACGCTGACGATTCCGCAAGGCAGACATCTGACACTGAGATATTCATACGTAGGTTATGACGACGCCACCGTCACGCTCGACCTGCTCCGCGACACCACAATCAACGTTGCCTTGAAAGCGAACACCGAAATCAAGGAAGCTGTTGTCTCGGCACAAAGGGAATCCGGAATCATGGCCACGAAGATGAGCGCGATCGAGATTCCTATGAATATGATCAAGAACACCCCGGTGCTCTTCGGCGAGGCCGATGTCCTGAAGACGATCCAGCTGATGCCGGGTGTGCAGAGCGGTGCGGAAGGCTTTTCGGGAATATACGTGCGTGGAGGCGGGCCGGATGAGAATCTGTTGCTCCTTGACGGAATCTCGCTCTACAACGCCGAGCATATGCTGGGACTGTTCTCAATCTTCCAACCGGAGGCCGTGAAGAAAGTCACGCTGTACAAAGGCTCGTTTCCGGCCCGTTACGGAGGAAGGACTTCCAGCATCATAGATGTAAGGACAAATGACGGAAACCTTCAGGAGACTCACGGGACGATCGGTGTCGGAGTACTCAGCGACAAGTTCCATCTTGAAGGGCCGATCGCCAAAGGCAGGACGGCATATTCCATCAGCGCCAGAGGAATGCACACCTTTCTTTTCGACGGCATCCTCAGGGCGGCGAAAGTCCCGGCCAACTACTACTTCTTTGACATGAACGGCAAGCTGACCCACCGGTTCAGCGACAGGGACAGGCTGTTCCTGAACGCCTATTATGGCCGTGACATCTTCCACTTCATGGACGAGGATGAATATGAGATCGCCGGCGGAAGCAATGAATACCGCAGGTGCGACGACAAGACCCACATACGCTGGGGCATCTGCTCACATCAGTGAGGTGGAACCACGTCTTCAACGGTAGGCTGTTCTCCAACGCCACCGTGGCCTTCACCGACTACAGGATGAGGATGGGCTACACGACCAGCGAGAAAAGCCAGGACACTGAATACTTCTACAAGTACAAGTTCGACTACGGCTCCGGCATCAGGGACCTCACCGCCAAGATCGACTTCGACTACACCCCTGCTCCGAGGCACATCATCAAGTTCGGTGGTGAATATGTCAACCATGCCTACATTCCGGAGACCTACACGACCGTTGAGAAGGAAAACGACAAAGGGCAGATGGTCACTGACACGACATATACTAACAAAAAGGAGAAAAACCGCCTCGGACACGAGATGTCCTTCTACATCGAGGATGACTTCACGGTCGGCGGATGGCTGACCCTCAATCCCGGCGTACATCTGGCGATGTTCCTGACAAGCGGCAGGACTTACTGGTCACCTGAGCCGAGAATGTCCGCCAAGGTGGATTTCGGCAAAGGAGTCAGCGTCAAGGCTGCATATTCAAGGATGGCGCAGTACGTCCACCTTCTCTCCTCGGCTCAGATCACCCTGCCGATCGACCTCTGGGTGCCTATCACCAGGAACATCAGGCCGGTGACGGCGGATCAATATTCATTGGGGTTGTACTACAACGGCCTGCCGGGTTGGGAGTTTTCCGTCGAGGGCTACTGGAAGGACATGCACAATGTGCTTGAGTACAAGGACGGAGTCTCCTTCATGGCAAGCTCGCAGTCCTGGGAGGACAATGTCGTGATGGGTGACGGACGGGCGTACGGCGTAGAGGTCTTCATCCAGAAAACGATTGGAAAGACAACGGGGTGGCTGGGCTACACTCTGGCCAAAAGTGACAGAGTCTTCTCCAACGGACTGATCAACAACGGAGAACGCTATCCTTACCGCTATGACAGAAGGCATAACATCTCTCTTGTCGTGAACCAGCGACTCGGGAAGAAGTGGGATCTCAGCGCGGTGTGGACTTTCGCGACCGGAGGCACCACGACAATCCCGGAAAGGGAGAGCATCGTGATGCTTCCTGACGGAACATTCACGCAGATTGACTATGCTCCGCACAGAAACAACTACAGGTTGCCGCCAAGCCCACAAGGCTAAACATCGGTGTCAATTACCACAAGCGGCTAAGACGTGGTGAAAGCATCTGGAACTTCGGAGTCTATAACGCCTACAACAAGGTTGAATCCGAATTTTTTGTCTATTACAAGGCCGACACGAAAGGTAATTCCGAATCAAGCCTCTACACAAGGAAGGCGAAACTCAAGTCTGTCACAATCCTGCCTATAATCCCGTCATTCAGCTACACTTATAATTTCTAAAGAGATGAGAGGACTTATTATATGCACAGCAGCGGCCTCCGTCCTGCTCGGAGCCTGCACGAAGGACATTGATTACAACCTGAAAGACATCAAGCCACAGCTGATAGTAAACTCGCAGATGACGGTTGGCGACACCTTGCATCTTGTCTATCTGGCGGTAAGCAAGAGTGACCGCGTCGAGAGAATCAAATCAGGTTCGGTCAAGTGCTATGTCAACGGCGTTCTTGTGGCTGACGGAAAACTTGACAACCGTGATGACGACTTGTTCATCAAGGAGGATCTGCACATCTACGGCCACTACTATAGAGACGAACACCATAAAGATGTGTACACGGCAGGACCCAACGCCGCCGGCAAGACCAACCAGACCAGATACTCGTTCAAGGCCGGTTTCAAGCCAGGTGATGTAGTGAGAATCGAGGCGGAGGCCGATGAGGGGGCCTACAAGGCCTATTCTGAAGTGGTCGTTCCAAAGGCGCCGGAATTCAGCATAACCGACACTCTGCGTCAAAAGAATCAATATGGCGACAATAGTTACCGGATCCGTGTCAAAGGCAAGGACATCACCGGTGAGGACAACTTCTACCGGATACTGTCCGGACGTTCAGTTATCGACAAAAAGATCAGGTACGCGAGTGAGCGTGGAGAGGCAATGACTTGGGAAGAGACCAAGGACTACAGTTTCATCCGCCTTGACAAAGGCAACGACCCGATTCTGAACGATGGAGCCCCTGCCGAGGATCTCGACTTGGAAGGAGCTTCGGAGAACACTTTCAGAGTGTTTTCTGACAGACAGTTCTCCGACGGAACTTTCAACATCGGGTTCAACGTGAACGCCAATGAAATCATCTACGGGCTGCACGGACTCCTGAATTTCAACCGTATGGAATCAGAGACAACATTAAGCGTGACAATCCGTGGCATCACAAAGGATGAGTACTACTATCTGAAAGCGCTAAGCATCTACGACTATCTGGACGGAGACACAACACTGACAGAGCCCGTCTCCTTCCCTGACAATGTCGAGGGCGGAATCGGGCTCGTCAGCATAAGCACGGAAAGCGTAGCCTCAATCAAGTTCAAAAGGACGTACGACGTACCATCTTCATGGATTTACACTGAGTAATCCTTAAATATTCTTTAACGCTTACTGTACTTCCTTGATGATTTCCATACCTTTCCGGATGGCCTCCTCATTCTTAGGAATAAGATGATGGTGGCGTTCCGGGAGGGTTTTCCGCAAGGCGGCAAGCACGCTTTCGATCTTGACGACCGGACGGATCTTCAAAAGACCTCCCAACACGATCATATTGAAAGTCTTGATGAGGTTCATCTCAGCCGCGGCATCCATAGCGTCGATCCTATAGACCTTGATGTCCTTCCTTGTCGGAGGCTCGTTGATTCCATAGCCGTCGTAGATGATGATTCCACCTGGCTTCACCTTCGGCTCGAACTTCTCCAGCGAAGGCTGGTTCAGAACAATCGCGATGTCGTAGCTGGAAAGAATCGGAGAGGAAACCGGATCATCGCTGACAATCACGGTCACATTGGCGGTACCTCCACGCTGCTCCGGACCGTATGCCGGCATCCAGGTGACTTCCTTGCCTTCCATCAGACCGGCATAAGCCAGAATCTTTCCCATCGAGAGGACACCCTGTCCTCCGAATCCTGCAATAATTATCTCATCTGTCATAGCCTTGTCGATTTAAAGTTCTACGCCTTTGTCCTTGAGGTCTCCAAGATGATAGAACTCGAACATATTCTCTTCCATCCACTTGTTGGCCTTCTCCGGGCTCATCTTCCAACCCGAGTTGCAGGTGGACACAACCTCGACGAGGTTGGAGCCCTTGCCCTGCATTGAATATTCAAACGCCTTTCTGATCGCCTTCTTCGTGCGGTTGATGGCAGCCACGGTGTGAACAGCCTGACGGGTCACGTAGCAGGTGCCATCAAGTGTGGCGGCGATCTCCGTGATCTTCAGCGGGTAGCCGTGAAGCGACACTTCCCTGCCGTAAGGGCAGGTGGCGGTCTTCATTCCCAGAAGGGTGGTCGGAGCCATCTGACCACCGGTCATTCCATAGATGGCGTTGTTTATGAATATGATCGTGATGTTCTCGCCTCTGTTCAGGGCGTGGATCGTCTCGGCTGTTCCGATGCAGGCGAGGTCTCCGTCACCCTGATAGGTGAACACGAGCCTGTCCGGCCAGAGACGCTTCGTCGCGCTGGCAAGTGCCGGAGCCCTACCGTGGGCGGCCTCCTCCCAGTCAACGTCAATGTACTTGTAGGCGAACACGGCGCAGCCCACAGGAGAGATGGCGATCGTCTTGTCCGTCATTCCCATCTCCTCGATCACCTCGGAGACTATCTTGTGCACAACTCCGTGGCTGCAACCTGGGCAGTAATGCATCGGAGTGTCGTTCAGCAAGGTAGGTTTCTTATAGACAACCTGTCCTTTCTCGATTATTTCTTCTCTTGTCATTGTGTCTTCAGATTTAGAACAGACGTTTGATCGCATCCACAACCTCGTCCGGATCAGGAATGATGCCTCCGAGACGTCCGAAATGCTGTACTGGGACCTTGCCCTCGACAGCGAGACGGATGTCCTCGACCATCTGGCCGGCGTTGATCTCCAGTGAGAGGATTCCCTTCACCTTTCCGGCGAGTTTCTGGACTTCCTTCGTAGGGAAAGGCCAGAGGGTTATCGGACGAAGAAGACCGACCTTGATGCCCTGACCGCGGGCGATCTCGATGCTCTTCTTCGCGATACGTGCCGCTGAGCCGAAAGCCACGATGGCATATTCAGCATCCTCAAGAAGATATTCCTCGTAGCGGACTTCCTTTTCCTCTATCTCCTTGTATTTCTTCTGGATGCGAAGATTGATGACCTCCATCTCCTCGGAACGGAGCTCAAGCGAGGTGATGATGTTCGGCTTTCTTCCTCCGACACGTCCGGTCGTGGCCCAAGGGCATTCCTTGATGATCTCCTCCTCGGTGCGGCGAGGCTTGAACGGAGGAAGGACAACCTTCTCCATCATCTGCCCGATGGCGCCGTCGGCAAGGATCATCGCAGGGTTACGGTAACGGAACGCGAGTTCAAAGGAAAGGTCCACGAAATCAGCCATTTCCTGAACGGACGCCGGAGCGAGTACAATCAGGTGATAGTCTCCGTGACCGCCTCCCTTGCAGGCCTGGAAATAGTCCGCCTGGCTCGGCTGGATGGTTCCAAGGCCGGGACCTCCACGCATAACGTCCACGACAAGGGCCGGAAGCTCGGCTCCAGCCATATAGGACAAACCTTCCTGCATCAAGCTGACACCCGGGCTGGAAGAAGAAGTCATCACCCTCTTTCCCGTGCAGGCTCCGCCATAGACCATATTGATCGACGAAACCTCGCTCTCAGCCTGGAGGACAACCATTCCGGTGGTCTCCCAAGGCTTCTCGGCGGCCAGAGTCTCAAGGACTTCTGACTGAGGGGTAATCGGATAGCCGAAATAGCCGTCACAACCGCAGCGGATGGCCGCGTGGGCAATGGCCTCATTGCCTTTCATCAATGTGATTTCCTGATCTGCCATAGCTTAGACTGTTTTAAGACGGTAAACGGTTATGCACCCGTCCGGGCAGACAGTGGCGCAGGACGCGCAGCCCGTGCAGGTGTCAGCAAGAACCTCGTGGGCGAAATTGTAGCCCTTACGGTTCACTTCCTTGGTCGTCAGAGCAAGGACATCGAGCGGACAGGCAACGACACAGAGATTGCAGCCTTTGCATCTCTCGGTGTCGACGACGGTCGCCCCTTTCATTTTAGCCATAATACCTTAAATATTTATTGATTGTACATATCCTTGTTGTAGAAATCGAGGATCTCGTTCGCAATCGCATAAGCGTTCGCCGCCGGGCTTTCAGGGTTTATCGCCATTGCCTCCAGATAGTTGTTGATGGCCTTCTGCCAGTCCCCTTTCTTTCTGTGCGCGTTGCCCAGAAGATAGTAGGCCCGGTCGGAAGGCTCCGGAGCGGATGTGATATATTCGTCAAGCAGACGGATCGCCTCGTCAGTCCCGCCTTCTACAAGAATCTTTTCTATCGCCTCTAATTCAATCATCGCCTAATCGATGAACAGACACCAGTTGTGGGTGTCCTCCTCAAGTCCTTTCTGGATGCCGATGATGCGGTTGTAGAGCTTCTCGCTGACCGCTCCACACTTGTCCGGTGAGCCGAATGTATAGTGGCGTGAAGCCTCCTCACACTCAAGCTGAGGCTTGTCGTCTATCGAGCAGATCGGAGTGATGACCACAGCCGTTCCACAAGAGTTAACCTCATCAAACTCAGCAAGTTCCTCAACCTTAATCGGACGAACCTCCACATTCAATCCCATGTCAGCCGCCACCTTACGGAGACTGTTGTTGGTAATTGACGGCAGCACACTGCCCGAGCGCGGGGTGATGTAAGTGTTGCCCTTGATAGCGAAGAAATTGGACGATCCAAACTCCTCGATGGTCGTCTTCGTGGCCGAGTCAAGGAACAGAAGCTCACGGTAACCAGTGTTGTGGGCGATGTTGTAAGCATGGAGAGACTGTGCATAGTTAGCACCGAGCTTGTAGCACCCGGAACCAAATGTAGAGGCACGATCGTAGTTCCTCGAAATGACCGCGTTTCCTGGGCTGAGACTCTTAGCTCCTGAATATGTCCCTACGGGAGAACACATGACAGCGAACATCACGTCACGCGCCGAATGAATGCCCAACTGCGGGTTGATTCCAATCAGGATAGGACGCAGATAAAGGGATGCTCCACTCGCCTCATACGGAGGAAGATAGTCAATGTTCTCCTTCACGCATTGAACGCACATATTGATGAACATCTCCTCTGAAGGGTACGGCATGTCCAGATAAGTCGCGCTGTCCGCCATTCTCTTGGCATTTTTATCCGGACGAAAAAGTCTGATCCTGCCGTCAACCCCGCGGAACGCCTTCAATCCCTCGAAGCAGGAAGGGGCGTAATGGAATATTCCCGCAAAGCTGTTGAGGCAGATGTTGAAGTTCTCTGTCACGGTAGGTGTCTCCCATTTTCCGTCAATGCAGCGGCTGTACACCAATGCCTTGGTCTGAGTGTAGCTGAAAGACAGCTTGCTCCAATCTATATTCTTCATCATTCGTATTAATTAATCTTCAATAATTCTGTCCTTATTATATGTATGGATTTTCGTCTGTCCGGAAAGGATCATATAGCCGTTCTCGGCGAGACTGTTGATCTCGTCCTCTCCCGGGAATACCTCCACCGGAGCGATGAAGCCGATCTTCGCCTTGATGGCGTCCATCAGCATCTTGCTGTGTGCTATGCCTCCTGTGAGAAGGATAGCGTCGATCTTGCCGTCAGCGGTCGCGGACATCGCCGCGATGTACTTGCAGATGTTCAAAACGTATGCCTTGAGGAAGGTTTGCGCCAGTTCATTGCCGTCATTGGCCATATTCTCGACATCCAGCATACTGTTCGTGCCGAAGTAAGCGACGGCACCGCCACGTCCCACGAGCTTCTTCTGGATCTCCTCCTTGGTGTACTTTCCGCTGAAGCACATGTCGATAAGCTCGAACGGCGGGCAGCAGCCGGATCTCTCAGGAGTGATAGGGCCGTCTCCGCCAAGGCCGTGGTTGGTGTCGATCACCTTGCCGTTCCTGTGAAGGGAGATGGTCGCGCCACCGCCCATATGGGCGACGATCACTGTGACATCATTGGTCTTGTGGCCGTGCTCACGGAGGTAACGCCTCACGATGGCCCTTGAGTTCAAGGCGTGGAACAATGTCTTGCGGGAGAACTCAGGGATTCCACCCATCCTGCACTCCGGCAGCATCTCGTCCGCCATAGGAGGGTCGGCGATGTAGGCCACGCATTTCCCGAAACGAGGAGTCAGATTCTTGTCCTCACGGATCCCGTTGATCTCCTTGGCGACATCATCGGCCAGAATCGCGCTCAGATTGCAGGCGTGGTTCCCGTCACGGCAGCTTTTCAGGACATCACGCATATCCTGGTTCACGTTATAGACTCCAGTTATGACCGGGACGATAAGCCCGCCGCGCGCCATAACGATGTCCACATCCTCAAGCGGAATGCCTTTGGAGGCCATAAAATCCTTGATGGCCTGATGACGCATATCCGCCTGATCCATTACGGACGGGTATTTGGCGACATCCTCGGCGGTGTGCTCAAGCTTGGTGTCAAAGACCCTGACACCATCTGAAAAGTAGCCCAACTTCGTGGTTGTGGACCCCGTGTTGATTATAAGAATGTTTCCCTTTTGAGGGACTTCTAATGAATTTGTCTTGTTATCCATCGGATGATAAGGCTATTACGACCCTAAATATATTACATTTTTTCAACAAGGGCAACTATTTTATCAAATTATATAACTATTTATGCGGTTTCGACAATTATTTTAACAAAAATCAAACGTTTTAAGGTTTAAGAATATATTCACTTGCAGTTTCCGGCGAAAAGCGATTGGCGGCAAAAGTCTCAGCACTGAATATTCATCATAACGGATAATAATTGTAAATTTGCGGTAAAGGAGGAATTGAATATGGACTCATTCAAGGAACTTGCGCAGGCGCGCAGAAGCCACAGGATCTACACCGACGAGCCTGTGAGCGATGAATATGTAAGGACGATTCTCAGGGCTGCCCTTATGTCACCGACGGCGAAGGGGCTCAGGAAATGGAGGTTCGTGGTCACAGACAATAAGGAGAAGATCGAGGATCTGGCCGGCATCAGGACGGCCGGCTCACAGTTTCTGGCAGGCGCTCCGGTGGTAATCGCCGTGCTTGGAGAGCCAGAGGAGCAGGAAATGTGGGTCGAGGATTGCAGCATCGCAGCGGTTTCCATGCAATATCAGGCCGAAGATCTTGGACTGGGTTCCTGTTGGTGCCACATTAGGGGCAGGGAAAGCAAGGATGCCGGGGTGACGGCGGAACAAAAGGTAAGGTCTATTCTGAATATTCCGGAAAAATATTCCGTTCTGTGCCTGATCGCCGTCGGACATCCTGCCGATGAGCGCAAGCCGCAGAACGAGGAAGCCCTCAAATGGGATCAGGTCAGCTATGTTCATTGAGCCGGTGGCCCGGTTCCGGTCGTCGTTCAAGACCAAGTTCGGGATTCCGAGGCAGGCCGGATTGGTTCCGGAGCTGAAAGGTCGGATTGTGTTCGAGCCTCGGTTCCGAAGCGCTGACGCTGTGCGGGGGCTGGAAGGGTTTGAATATATCTGGCTGATCTGGGGATTCTCCGGGAACAAGCCACGGCCGGCCGCCGAGACAAGTTCCTCAGTCGCTGAGCGACCATTCCAGGCGACGGTACGGCCGCCGAGGCTTGGCGGGAACGAGAGGATCGGGGTGTTCGCCAGCCGCTCCCCTTTCCGGCCTAACGGACTTGGGCTCTCGTCGGTCAGGATAGAATCCATTGAATATGACGCCAAGGACTCGGACGGGAAACCGATCGGGCCGGTGATCAATGTTCTGGGAGCGGATCTGATGGACGGGACACCGATTTATGACATAAAGCCTTACGTCACTTATGCGGACAGCCATCCGGATGCCGTGTCGGGATTTGTCGATGACAAGGAATGGAGGCCGTTGAAGGTCGTGTTCGCGGATGAGGTCACTGAGCCTGTCGAAGTGGCCATCCCAGGCTGGACAAAGGCCGATGTAGCCGCCCTGAAGGAGGTATTGGCACAAGACCCGAGGCCCAGGTACCAGAACGATCCGGACAAGGTTTACGGAATGATATTCAATGATATGGATGTCAGGTTCAAGGTCGATGGCGATGTCCTTACTGTTGTCGGAATCAAACATCCGAAGGCCGAAGCCTGATCAACACACGCAAACAAAACGAACGAGAACAAATGAAGCAATACCCATCACTTGAGATAGTCCCTCCCCTGAAAGGGATGACCAAAGATGAACTCCTGAATGACATAAGACCGTTCATCGAGTTCAATCCCAAATACATAAACGTCACCTGCCACAGGGACGAAGTGACCTACGAGGAACAGCCTGACGGAAGCTACCGGAAGCGGCTCATACGCCGGCGCGTCAGCGAGACCGCCGTCTGCGGAGCCATCCAGTCCGAATTCAAGGTCAACGTGGTTCCCCACCTCATCTGCGGAGGACTTACCGCCGAACAGATCGAGTTCCAGCTACAAGACTTCAAGTTTATGGGAATATCCAATATCCTGGCCCTGAGGGGAGACTGTCTCACTGGCGAAAAACGCTTCTCTGTCCCTGGAGGTTACGACCACGCCAACGAACTCGTGGGGGCGATACGCCGTTTCGAGAAGGAGAACGGCTGTGAGGGCTTTTTCAGAATCGGAGTCGGAGGCTATCCGGAGAAGCATTTCGAGGCCGCGAATATGGACGAGGACATCGCGAACCTCAAGCGCAAGGTCGATGCCGGAGCGGACTACATCACAACCCAGATGTTCTTCGACAACCAGGTCTTCTATAAATTCGTGGACAGATGCAGGGCGGCAGGAATCTCCGTCCCGATCATCCCCGGACTCAAGCCGATCTCAACTCCAAAGCAAGTGAGACTGCTCCCGGAATCCTTCTCAATCGACATTCCGTTCGAACTCACAAGCGAGATCTCCGCCCACGAGAACGACAGACAGGCGGTCTATCAAATAGGTCAGGAATGGGCCACCGCTCAATGCAAAGACCTTCTGGCTCACGGAGTTCCCGGTGTTCACTTCTACACGATGGGCAAGTCCGCCAACATCATCGGAATCCTGCGGGAATGTTTTTAGACAATCAATGAATATACCAACGCGATGCACGACATCAGGACCGAACTTTCCAAGCGAATCCTCATCCTAGACGGAGCGATGGGTACGATGCTTCAGCGCAAGGGCCTACAAGGCAACAGCGAATCATTCAACCTCACCAATCCCGAAACGATCGGTGAGATACACAATGAATATATTGAAGCGGGAGCTGATATAATCACAGCCAACTCATTCAGTGCCAACAGCATCTCGCAATCTGAATATAATCTGTCAGAGAAAGCCGGGCAGATGGCCGAGGCCGCCGCGCGGATAGCCCGCAAAGCCGCCGATGAGGCTCCACGCAAGATTTGGGTGGCCGGAAGCGTCGGGCCGACAAGCAAGTCATTGTCCCTTGCCCAGAACATCAACGACCCGATTTTCCGTCCATATTCATTTGACGGGATGGCGGAGGCGTTCGAGGTTCAGATCAGAGGACTTGTAAAAGGTGGAGTGGATCTGCTGCTGTTCGAGACTTGTTTTGACGCCCTCAACACGAAGGCGGCCTTGTATGCGCTCGGACATATTCCGGAAGCCAAGGATATTCCGGTAATGATTTCTGCCTCAATGAGTGACAAGAGCGGGCGCACGCTGACAGGACAAACTATGGAAGCGTTCTACCGTTCCATCCAGCACTGCAATCCTTTGTCTTTCGGACTTAACTGCTCGCTCGGAGCGGAGGAGATGATCCCGCTGATCGCCGAGGTCGCATCCTTCGCTGCCCTGTGCGGTGAGCTGCTACCCTAACGCCGGGCTGCCGAACGAGATGGGTGAATATGACGAGACACCTTCCCAGATGGCGGAGTCCGTGCGGAAAATGGCGCTGGCAGGGTCTGTGAATATTGTGGGAGGATGCTGCGGCACGACTCCTCCGGAACACATCAAGGCTGTGGCCGAGGCGGTTAAAGGAATATCTCCGAGAGCGATTCCTGAGCCGGATGATGTACTCTATGTCAGCGGATTGGAAAGCGTGGCGGTTGACAGGAAGAATAACTTCACGAATGTCGGAGAGCGGACCAATGTGGCGGGCTCACGCAAGTTCGCGAAACTGATCGCAGCCGGGGACTACGAGACCGGGCTTCAGATCGCCGCCGGGCAGATTGAGAACGGGGCGAGCATCATCGACATCAATATGGATGACGCTATGCTGGACTCCAGGCTTGAGATGGAGAAGTTTCTGCGTTATGTCTCCAATGATCCGGCTGTGGCCAAGGCCGCTATTATGATAGATTCCTCGCATTGGGAGACGTTGGTGACAGGGCTCAAGAACGCCCAGGGGGAAGTGTATCGTGAATTCCATCTCACTTAAAGAAGGAGAGGAAATATTCATTGAGAAAGCTCGGGAGATCAAGGCGTTGGGTGCGGCCATTATCGTGATAGCGTTTGACGAGGAGGGACAGGCTACGACTTACGACAGGAAGGTGGAGATCTGCCGGCGGGCATATTCATTGTTGACTTCCAAAGTCGGGGTTCGGCCTTGTGACATCATATTCGATGTGAATGTGTTGCCTGTGGGAACGGGGATTCCGGAGCATTCGAGGTACGGGATTGATTTCATCGAGGCGGTGCGGTGGATCAAGGGGAATCTGCCGGGGTGTCGGACTTCGGGAGGTATTTCAAATCTTTCGTTTTCTTTCCGTGGGAACAATACTGTACGTGAAGCCATGCATTCGGTGTTTCTTTACCATGCTATTTCGGCGGGGCTTGATATGGGGATTGTGAATCCGGGGATGTTGCGGGTTTATGATGAGATTGAGCCGGGGTTGCTTAAGTGTGTGGAGGATGTGATTCTGGATTCGGATGCTGAGGCTACGGATCGGTTGATTGAGAAGGCTTCGAGGATTCTTGATGAGAAGAATTCTGTTGGGGTCAGCGCGCGCGCCCCGAAGGGCCGGAGGCGACCTGCGCTGCGCGCCCTGTCCGGGAGAATGGTCGCCTCGCGGCATCAGGGGGGCGCGCTGACGGGAGCGGAATCAAGTAATATTTCTTCGGTCGCCGAGCCTGTCGAAGCGGCTGTGGAGGAGAGACTGGTTCGGGCGTTAGTCAAAGGGGATTCGTCTGGACTGGAGAGGGACATCAATGAGTGCTTGACCAAGTACGAGAAGCCTGTGCAGATCATCGACGGGCCGCTGATGAGCGGGATGGCTCGGGTCGGGGAACTGTTCGGGGCGGGAAAGATGTTCCTGCCTCAGGTGGTAAAGTCGGCCAAGACCATGAAGAATGCGGTGGCTCTGCTGCAACCTTACATTGAGGAGAGGGGCGGAGAGTCGGAGGTGAAAAAGCCTCGGATCGTGTTCGCTACTGTCAAGGGGGACGTGCACGACATCGGGAAGAACATCACGGAGATTGTCCTGAGCTGCAATGGGTTCGAGATCGTGGATCTTGGGGTGATGGTGCCTAAGGAGACGATTCTGGAGAAGGCGGCGGAGACCTCTGCGGACCTTATCGGGGTCAGCGGGCTGATAACGCCCTCGCTATACCAGATGGAGGAGATCTGCAAGGAGATGACGGCCAGAGGGTTGGACACTCCCCTGCTTGTGGGCGGAGCCGCTGCGTCGGCGCTCCACACAGCTGTCAGGCTGGCGCCCCTTTACGGGCATGTGTTCTATGGCCAGGACGCATCCGCAAGCGCGGTGCTTGCAAACCAGCTTATCACGGACAGAGAAGGTACGGAGGCCGCGGAGCATAAAAAGCAAGAGCATCTTCGTGAACTTTATGCACAGTCTTCACAGAAAAAGGCCGTTCACAAGCCCGTCGAACCGTTCCCGGCCTTCAGTTTCATTAAGGGGGAACCATTCGGGAACATATCGGGGAAGAGGCTCGGCATAGAGGAAGTGGAGCCGTTCTTTGACTGGAATATGTTCGCTGCGATCTGGGGAATAAAAAGTGGAACAGGACACGACGAACTGAGGAAACTCCGTGCCGACGCACATAAGGAAATTGATAGACTAAAGAACGGAAACGCTTGTCGGATAACCATTTCGGCAAGGTTTGACGGATGTCATAGCGAAGGGGACGACATTGTCTCCAAAGATTTCCGGCTGCCGATGCTCCGGCAGGAAGGCGAACGGTCACTGGCCGATTTCGTTCCGCCTAAGGAATATGGGTTCGAGTCGCCTATGGGGATGTTCGCGATTTCCGTGCGCACCGAATCACATACATCCGGATGCGACTGTCCGGCTTGCGGCACGGAATACGGGCCGATGCTTACCAGGGCCGTACGGCTGACTCTCGCGGAGGCGGCGTCAGAATGGCTGAGCAGGCATATTCATAAAGAATTGCCATCAGAGTTCAGCGGGGCGAAGGTCATCAAGCCTGCGGCGGGGTATTCAAGTTGCCCGGACCACACGCTCAAGCGGGATATTCTTAGGTTGCTGCCTGAATCAGAGAGGCTTGGCATCACGCTGCTGGACAGTTGCGCTATGATTCCGGACGCCAGCATCTGCGGACTCATATTCATTCATCCGGAGGCCACCTATCCTGAAATCCGCCGCGTCAGCCAGAAGGCGATTGATGAATATGCCCGCAGGCGTGGTATGTCAGATTCCGAGAAGGCGCGCTTCCTGGGGCATCTGCTTTAGTACGCCATATTCCACATGGCATTCTGGGCCGCTCCGCTCTTGGAGGCGTCCATCTTGCCGAAGTTCCATGTGAAGGAGAGAATGATCCTGCGGCCGAGCACATTGGTGTAGGAGTTCTGGACGTAGTCATCCTGCACGGTACGCATCAGTGACCTTGCGCTGTCGAGCAAGTCCTGAGCGGTAAGGGTGATATTGAAAGACTTTATGTTCTTTCCGACACTGAAATTCCAGCGGACATAGTCATCATTATAACCGGAACCATAACCTCGCAGGATTCTATAGGAGAAATCAGACTGGAACTCAAACTCGTGAGGTGATGTGTAGGATGGACTTATTCCAAAATTTGTATCCCAAACATCTGTATCCGCCTTTGAATCCAGGGAATATCTTGATTTTGAATTATTAACCCCTGACCCGAGTTGCAGAGAGAAGCGTTCGAGATTCAAGGTTACCATCATACTAATATTCGTTCTGACACTTCGTGTCAAGCTTTCCTGAAAGCCGCTCTGTCCGGAGTAGAAAAGGTTTCCGGAAGCGTCTCCCCAGAATTTGCTCATAAAGTCGGTGTAGTCAAAAGAGTCAAGGTCGATCTCAAGATTGTCGAGAGTGCCTTTGCTTTGATAACTTACAGATCTGGTGACACCAAATCCACCATTGACGGAGAGTTGCAGTTTACCGTCCTTTGACAATGGGGTGAAGAAATTAAAGTCGGAGCTGTAACTATAGGAAGGTTTCTTAGTGTTCACCGGAATCGAATATCTGACGCTGTTCTCATCAAACCAAATGGCTGACACCTGTGAATTGGAGGAATAATCTCCGAACATCCAACCGTTGAACCTGGCCTTTCCCCATGAGCCTCTATAAGAAGCTGTTGCCGATTCGGTCGTCACCGGCTTGAGGTAGATGTTTCCCGCCGTGATCCTTGTCGGATTGACAATGTTGAATGTCGGCACAATGCTGGCTGAAGAAGGCCTGGCCGTTCTGCTGGACAGTCTGAAATACACATTGTTGTTCTTGTCTGAATACCTCACGTTCACGAAAGGCGAAAGCGTTGTCTGCCACTCGTCCACCCCTGTCTTGGTGTCAAGCCCGAAAGAGCGGGCATAGTTCTCGTTCTTGTAGAGCCTTGCCTGACCACCGAACTGCACGTTGGTCTTTCCCTCGTTGTACTGAGCCAGAATCTGCCCCATATTGGAGAAATAGTAGTTGTCCGACACAGACGAGTAGTAGTCGTTGGCCGATCCGTCAGCATTGGACGCGTCACTGGTTGACTTCCTTACACTATAGCGCGAGCTCAATGTCGCGGACAGCGCCCAGTTCTTGCCGAACGGCTCGACGTATTTGAGCGATCCGCCTATGCCACTGTAACTGCCGTCCTTGTCGTAAATCAGATCACGAATGTCCTCTTTGCCCGAAGAAGCGAACGTTGTTTTTGAATATTCTGTCGATTTTCCGTCATTCGCACTCAAAGTGTAGTCAAGATCAAGGGTCAACGCGCGTTTATCTTTGCCGAGTTTCTTGATTCCGGCGCTCAAATCACCTCCGGTGGAGATTCCACTCTTCTTTGAAAATGTGTTTGACACCGAACGGTTTCTCTCCACACCTTCCATAAGCGACTGTGTGTTGCCAGTGGAAGTGTTGTTGTAGTCATACCAGGAAAAGTATGGCTCAAAGTAAAGTGATGTCTTCTTCCTGTTTTTCTTTTTGAACTCGGCGCGCACACTGAACTTGTCCAGATTGCCGTTCTCAACCTCGCCTGAAGTGTCGAAAAGGTCGCCATCCTCCTTGAATGAAGTCCGGTCAGTCCTCGAACGCTTGTCCACGTTCTCTGATGAGTAAACAACCGAAGCATCTGTGGTGAAGCCTTTTATCACATCCGAGTTCAAGTTCGTCCCCACCTGCCATCTTCTGTGCATGCCATTGTACGGCAACGACGGGACATCGCTCTCATTACCGTCATACATGACCAGCATCCCGGATCCGGGAGCCATGAAGTTGTAGCCGTTGGCTATGGTCGTGAGCTGGTTCCTCTCGCCGTAGGCCGAGACCATCGCGGAGCCGCTGAAGAGCAGATCCTTCCTTTCCTTGAATCCGTTGTCATCCTTGCCTGAAGCTGTCGTTCCTCCCGAGAGTTTGGCGTTGCCGAACCATCCGCTCTTATATTCCTCCTTCAACTCCACATCCATCACCTTCTCCTTGTCCCCCTTGATGCCGGTGAACTCGGCGGACTCGGACTCCTTGTCGATGACCTTCACCTTGTCCACGATCCGGGCCGGAAGGTTGTCGAGAGTGGCCTTGTTGTCCCCAAGGAAAAACGTTCTGCCTCCGACCGTGATCTTGCTGACTTCCTTGCCGTTGACCTTGACGGTTCCGTCCTCGCCTACCTCCACGCCGGGCATCTTCTTCAGCAGATCCGAAAGGTTGTCGTTGGACATCACCCTGAACGAGGAGGCGTTGTAGACGAGGGTGTCCCCTTTCATCTCCATCGGAGTCCCGACCGCGGAGACAGACGCCGCCTTCAGCATCTTGTCGTCCGGTCTCATCAGGATCGTCTTCGCGTCATAGTTGCCACGGACATAAATCTTCTTATAGACAGGTCTGTAGCCGAGATATTCAATGCAAAGCAGATGCTCTCCTTTCGCCACTTTCTTCAACTCAGCCTTGCCGAGCGTGTCCGTCAGGGCGAAACTGGTGATGACCGTGTCCTTAGGATGCCTGAGATACGCCGAAGCGAACGCGATAGGCTCCCGCGTCAGCGAGTCAAGGACCTGCGCCTTCACCGTGAATGAAGTGCGTCCGAACATATCTTCAGATATGGCGATCTGAGCATCAAGCCTGGCTGTAAAAGACGCGGCGAAAAGCAAGGCGAGCGCGATGTATATTCCTTTCATCTAATTAAGCGGCAACAGAAATAACCCTCTATTTATGAATATGAACGCTTATTTGACGGGGATGCTGCGGCCCGGTTTTCCGAAACTCAATTTGGCGTCAACCTCGCGGATGTCGTCATCCGAGAACTTGATGGTCCATTTCGGCATCGTCATCAGTTCGAAAAGCGCGGCCTCGGTCATCGGAGCCGTGTAACGTATGCGGATGCATGGCTCCAGATCATCGTTAAGGGTGAGGTATGTTCCCAGAACCCCTTCATGGGAGGACAGATGGTTGCTGAGGAATGGCATCCCTCTCTTCACGATAGGCTTCTCGTAGTTGCGGTCAACAATCTCGTACCACCACTGGGCCGTGTCAAGATTGGTTTCACGGGCATACTCAGCGGCGAACTGGTCGAACATCATCCTTAGGTAGTCCGGAGTGGAGATCATGGTGCTTCCCTTCTCCAAACGGATGAACTTGAATCCGAGATCCAGCGTCTTGACCCCGCCGCCGTGAACCGGCATCTCAAGGGTCTTCTTCTCGACAATATTCTTAAACCACGCCTCGTCCAGATCCTCGTCAGGCGCCATGTACACTTTGACGATGAGAGGGCACTCGTAGATGGACTCCAGACCGAATATCTTCTTTTCCGTGAGTCTCATCTGCATTCCGAGGTAGTTGAGGTCGAGTTTGTCGAACATCTTTTCCGTCCTGATGGTCACGCACTTGAGCGAGTCGTATTGCTCCGGCTCCAGGCTGTTGACCCTGAACTTGGAAGGGACGAAGATCAGAGCCTCGACCTTCGCGGCGTCGATGGCGTTGGCGTCATAGGTGACCACGACCGTGTGGCTTCCGACGAATGTCCTGACTCCATGGACTCCCGCCACCTTCTCCATCCTGGCCTTGAAGGCCATCGAACTGCCGAAGCACTTGACAGACTTGAGGCCTTCCATCCTGACCGTCTCCAGTTTCATTCCCGGTTCTATCCCCCACTTCTCGTCGATTGTAGGCACCTCGAACTTTCCTCCGATGATGAACGCTATGGCGACAGCCACGACAGTCAGTACCGCAGGAATATACTTGGCTGACTTGCAGCGTTTTCCATCAACATCCTTTCTTACGCCGACACTGAGGGCGCCAAGAGGGCAGGAGGCGACACACTCGCCGCAAAGGGTGCAGTCAACAGAATTGACCTTGCCTTCAAATGACGGGACATCAATATTATAAGGACAGTTCTTCTGGCAGAGACGGCAGTTGCCGTTGCATTTGCCGTTGTCGATAACCACGCCGAGCAGCTGCGGCTTTGGCCTTCCGCAAAGGATCTCCAGCAGGTAGCCGAGCAGACACATGGCTCCAAGCAGCCAGACCCAAGGCAGCTGTAGTCCGAGAAGGCCAAGAATCCACCACACACCCACAAGCACGACCATCCACACCCAGAATTTGAGGGAGTTGCTGATCGCTCCGAGCGGGCAGATGTACTTGCACCAGAACCTGTCCACAAAAAGACCGGGGATAAGCACAAGCGCCAAAGCGGCGACGGACATCCAAAGCGTGATCTCACCCTTGAATCCCGTGGCCGTGGCGTAGTACGGGTCGAAATTCTTGCAGAAGAGCTCGCTTGCGGTCAATGTCATGTAGAAGGTGATGAACAGAAGCACGTACTTCACGATCCTCAGCACCTTGTCGGCGACACTGCGCTCATTGATGTTGAAGGCGTTGAACCCGATGGCCTGCCTGAGTTTCTTCAGAAGATCCTCCACCGTTCCGACGGGACAAAGATAGCCGCAGAACAGCTTGCCGAGAAGTACGACTGCCGCCGCGAGGACAACACCCATAGCAATCTGCATGCTTGTCATCGAGCAAGGCAATGAACCGTTGGCGAAATAGGTTCCCAATGCCTCCAGGCCGCCGAAAGGGCAGTATTTTTCCGGATCCGGAGCATTCATGTCAGTGAACACGAGCGAAGCGAGTCCGCTCAAGAAGAAAACCAGCAGCGCCAGCACTCCCAACTGGAGAAGGTACTTCGGCCAATTGGACTTGAAGGTAGATTTCTTAGCCATATCAATGTGTCATTTATCGTCACGGACATCGTACCTTTCGGCACTAATCTCAAATTTTGCGAATATACAATTAAAATCCTTCAAAACACACATTTCCGAAGCTAAATAATCATTAACGCTTACTAAATTATGGCAAATCAACAGAACGAACGCAAAACCGGACAATCGGGCGCGATCCTGCATCATATATTCGGGAATAATTTGGAATATCGACTTAATTTCCTACATTTGCCCGCTACATTTAATAACACTATTTTTAGATAGCTTATGTTCAAGATTCTTGAAAGAGTGATGCTGACTCCAAACATCTGCAAGATGGTGGTGTCGGCTCCAAGGATTGCCGAGGCCGCCAAACCTGGGCAGTTCCTGATTGTCCGCTCCGACGAAAAGGGCGAACGCATACCACTTACCATCAGTGACTACGACAGGGAGAACGGCACGGTGACCATCGTCACCCAGCTCATAGGAGCGTCATCGGCCGCGATCATCTCCAAGGCCGAAGGCGAGTTCTTCAGCGATGTCGTGGGACCTCTGGGCAACCCTTCCGCCTTCGTTGACAAGACGGATGAGGAGCTGAAAGGCCAAAGGTACATATTCATCGCCGGCGGTGTCGGCACCGCTCCGGTCTACCCTCAGGCTAAATGGCTGCACGAGAGAGGCATAGCGGTCGATGTCATCATCGGAGCGAAGACCAAGGATCTTCTTATCTACAAGGAAGAGCTGGCCTCCGCCTGTGACAACCTCTACCTTTGCACTGACGACGGTTCGGAAGGATTCCACGGAATGGTCACCGGCCTGCTTGAGAAACTGGTCAATGAGGGTAAGGAATATACCCAGGCAGTGTCAATCGGCCCTATGATCATGATGAAGTTCTGCACCCTGACCTGCAAGAAACTCGGCATCCCTGAGGACGTGAGCCTGAACATGCTGATGGTGGACGGCACGGGGATGTGCGGTGCATGCCGCGTGACCGTGGCCGGAAAAGTGAAGTTCGCATGCGTGGACGGTCCTGAGTTCAACGGCTATGACGTTGATTTCGACGAGGCCATGAGGCGTCTCGGACAGTACAGGCCCGAGGAGACGGAGGTTAAATCTAAAATGGGAATATAATGGCACAGAGAATACCAAGAGTACCGGTACGCGAGCAGGATCCGAAGGTACGCGCGCATAATTTCGAAGAGGTCTGCTACGGCTACAACCTTGAGGAAGCCACGACAGAGGCCTCACGCTGTCTCCATTGCAAGAATCCCCGCTGTGTGCAGGCCTGCCCTGTCAGCGTGAAGATTCCTGAATTCATCGCCAAGGTGGCCGCAGTTGACATCGCCGGAGCCGCCGCCATCATCGCCGAGGACTCCTCCCTTCCAGCCGTCTGCGGACGTGTCTGCCCGCAGGAGAGTCAGTGCGAGGGCAGCTGCATCCTCGGTGTCAAGGGTGAGCCGGTGGCCATCGGAAAGCTGGAAAGGTTTGTGGCGGACTACTCTGCCACGACCGGCGCCAATCCTGTCGAGGCGCCAGCCGCTCCGACCCCTGGCCGCGCGAAGGTTGCCATCATCGGTTCCGGCCCTGCAGGCCTGGCCTGCGCCTCCGACCTCGCCAAGAAAGGCTACGATGTCACGATCTTCGAAGCCCTCCACAAGGCCGGCGGTGTGTTGGAATATGGCATCCCTGAGTTCAGGCTTCCTAAGGACACCGTCCTCAAGCGCGAGATCGACGCTGTCAAGGCGCTCGGAGTCAAAATAGAGACCGATGTGATTGTCGGAAGGACGGTCACCATCGACCAGCTGATGGACAAGGAAGGCTTCAAGGCTGTGTTTGTCGGCACGGGAGCCGGTCTGCCGAAATTCATGGGCATTCCGGGCGAGAATCTCAACGGGGTTTTCTCCGCCAATGAGTTCCTGACGAGAAACAACCTTATGAAGGCTTTCCGCGAGGACTACCTGACCCCGATCCACGCTGGCAGAAAATGCTGCGTTGTCGGCGGAGGTAACGTGGCTATGGATGCCGCAAGGACAGCCTTGAGGTTAGGCGCCGACACGACGATTGTCTATCGTCGTACCGAGAACGAGCTTCCTGCAAGAAAGGAGGAGGTTCATCACGCCAAGGAAGAGGGCATTGACTTCCAGATGCTTACCAACCCGGTTGAGATTCTCGGTGACGAGAAGGGCTGGGTAAGGGCGATCAAGTGCATCAGGATGGAGCTCGGTGAGCCTGACGCAAGCGGCCGCCGCTCCCCTGTCCCGATTCCGGGATCCGAGTTCGAGATCCCGACCGAGACCGTGATCATGGCTCTTGGAACTGCTCCGAATCCGTTGATCGTCAACACGACGAAGGGACTTCAGGCCACACGTCGTGGCGGGCTTGAGGCTGATGCCGAAGGCCGCACGACCAGAGAGGGCATATTCGCCGGCGGTGATGCCGTCACCGGTGCCGCGACAGTGATCCTCGCGATGGGTGCGGGGCGCAAGGCAGCGGCGGCGATTGATGAATATCTCAGTTCCAAGTAACTGAGATATACTTCACCCCCAGTCCCTACGGGACAGCCCCGGTGGGGCACGGGGAAAGGATTCCCCGAATCCCCTTCGGTCGCTACGCGCTTCGCGCACGATTCATCCAACCCCCAGTCCCTACGGGACAGCCCCGGTGGGGCACGGGGAAAGGATTCCCCGAATCCCCTTCGGTCGCTACGCTCCAATTACCTATATTCTTAAGTAATCATATTTTTAGGAATTAGAATAGGGACCAACTGCAATAATCCCCTTCGGGTGATCCTCCCCGCGAAAGCGGGTTCCCTCCCTCTTCGGGAGCCAAAGTCACCCAAAGGGGATTATTACCAGTTAAACTTACATATTCATTAATTATCCGCAGCCAATATATTGACGGCAACCATCTCACAATTTCACATATTGTATTTGCCTGAAAAAGGTTGACTCACAAAAAGAGTCAATCATTATGACACCACACACAGAATTTCAAAAGAAGTACTATCAACAGGTGATAGAGATTCACCAAAAGACAGGTTTTAGCCCGCGGAAGATAGCGAAATTGCAGCTTGTCCCGGTAAGCGTGAGGCAAATGTACCACTGGATTGCTATCTTTGAGGCGGAGAACGGGAAAGGAAGCCCGCGAAGAATTATGGAAGCGAAGAAGTCAAAGGAGCAGGAAGAGATGGAGTCCCTGAAGTCGCGGATATCCGAACTGGAGGAGAGCCTCAGGTTGGAGCGTCTGCGCAACCGCCTGAACGAAAAAGATCATAAGACATAGCGGAGGCTCGTTGGCACATTGAGATAAGAAAAAAGCTGGCACCAAGCGGTAAGGGACCTGCACGCGGAATCAGGCACCGAATGTCAGGTGGTTGAGCTCTGCGGGCTGCTTGGTGTAAGCAAGCAGGCTTACTATCAGCATGACGAGGACGCGGTCCATGCCAAGGCCGCGCGTGAGGAGTTCGCCATCCAATATATCAGGGAGGTCAGGAAGGAAGATCCCGGCATCGGCGGGAAGAAGCTGTGGTACATGTATCAGAGGGACTTCCGCTTTGACAGTCCGATAGGCCGCGACCGCTTCTGCCGGATCATCGACGAGCAGGGGCTAAAGGTGCGCCGGAAGATGCGCAAGCCCCGCACTACGGACTCGACACACGGACTCCCGACATACCCCAACCTCATAAAGGATTATATCCCCACCTCGGCGGATCGGCTGTGGGTCAGCGACATAACATACATTGTCATAACGGAGGACGATTACCATTGCCACTTCTGCTGCCGTCGCTGATACTTGACGCATACACCGAGGAGATCATCGGCTGGAGTGTCGGGCCCACGCTTGACACGGACTATCCGATGGAGGCCCTGAGGATGGCGTTGAGACGCATAGAGGGGAAGGATGAGGTCAACCTCATACACCACTCCGACCGTGGCTGCCAATATGCGTGCCGCGAGTATGTGGGGATGATGCGGAAGCACGGCATCAGGGTCAGCATGACCGAGTCGGGAGATCCGAAGGACAACGCCCAGGCGGAACGCATCAACAACACGATGAAGAACGAGCTGCTCAAGGGGAAGGTGTTCAGGAACATCAACGAGGTCGTGGCGGCGGTCGCCCGGGCCGTGGACTTCTACAACAACCGGAGGCCGCATATGAGCATCGGAATGAAGACCCCGTCCGAAGCGTCGGGGGCGGCAGGAGACAGGGATATGATGTGGACAAGTTACAGGCATATGGCAATAAAATCCAGAAATAACTTGGAAATCCCTGAAAACTCTTTACCTTTGAAGACCTGTCAGGGGTCTCCTTCCGGCCTACGGCCTCCAGTCAACCCCTGACAGGTATAACAACGCAAAGTCAACTTATATAAGTGATATTCTATAAACACGAGTCAACCTAAATCAGGACAATACATATTCAGAAATAATTGCTAAATTCGCACTCGGATTGTCTGAAAGACTTTATGTTGAGGAAATTGTCCATAGTGCCGATCTTTCTGGCGATGATGATGATGACGCTGGCGACTGTGCTGCCGCATCATCACCATCAGACAATGATCTGCATTGTGGAGGAAGTCTGCGGGATGGACGGGTGCTGCGATGACGAGCACACGCACCATTCGGACACCAACCACAACCAGGACGAAAGCCACTGCGTGGCGCACAAGCAGTACTGCCCGTCGGAAAGGCTGCACATTGACAATCAAGATTTTGGCATTGACGCCGGCGACATGTTCCCGATCCTTGCCATTCTCTCCAACCTACTGACCATCACCTCCGAAAGCACCGCTAATGAATATGCTTCCGGGGATCTCATACCATCTATCGCACCGCCATTGGTCTCTTCAATGGCTCCCAACGCCCCGCCCGTCGCTGCGTAACATTCTGTCCACCATCTTAGTTCCGCATCAAGTGCGATAAGCGCAAATTACTGAATGTTAACCGGTTGCAAATCCCTGCCCGGCTAAATCGGAGGGTAGGACTTACGAATATACTGATTATCAACACAGTACTGGAAACAGCCATTTTTACGGAATGACCATCCGTGCGATGTGATAAGCGTCAAACGGAGGCAATAATGCTAATTAACAGGTCGGGACGCGTACAATGAATAGAGAGAGGCGGAATCAGCCTATTCAATAATTTTAGGATATTTATAACTCAAATATTCACTTAAAAACATATATTCACTTAAAATGAAGAAAACGATAATAACGTTGATGGCATTCTGCGCTATTTTGGCAGGGTGCGGTAACCATTCAAATCACGGGGATCACAATCACGATCACGAGGCTGAGGCTCACGAGGAGCACGAGCACGGGCATAACCATAGTGGCGAGGCCTGCAAGGGGCATAACCACGAACACGAACACAGCCACGGTGAGGCTGACGGGCACGAGGACGGTCACGGGCACGATGGCGAGATCGAGGTGAGCCTTGAGCGCCAGAAAACATTCGGAATCACGACCGACACTGTAGCCGTGGGTGATTTCAATGAGGTGATCCACACAAGCGGACAGATTCTATCCGCTATGGGAGACGAGATGACCGTAGTGGCGAAAAGTTCCGGAGTCGTCAGCTTCGGGAAACTGGCAGAGGGCTCGGCCGTAGGTAAAGGCTCGCTGATCGCGACAATCTCATCCAAGGAACTCGGTGGTGGAGACCAGCTGGCAAAGGCCAAAGCTGTTTACGAGGCTACGAGGAAGGAATATGAACGAGATCTTCAACTGTGCAAGGACAATATCGTCAGCGAAAGCCATTTGGATCAGCAAACTGGCATACGAACAGGCCAAGGCAGAGTACGATGCGCTGGCTTCCGGCACATCCAAGGATGGTAACGTCAGCGTCACTTCCCCGCTTGGCGGATTCATCAAGAAACTCAACGTCAACCAGGGTGACTATGTCGAGACCGGAACCCCGATCGCGGTTGTCAGCCAGAACAGAAGGTTGAGGCTCCGCGCCGATGTCTCCGAGAAATACTACGGACTCATCAGCGGAATCAAGGACGCCAACTTCTCAACATCCTACAGCGACGAGACCTACAATATGAAGGCTTTGAACGGCCGGTTGGTCGGCTACGGAAAGGCCTCTGACGGAGACTATTATATTCCTGTGACATTCGAGTTCGACAACAAGGGAGACCTTATTGCGGGATCCTATGTGAATGTCTATCTGAAATCATCCTCGTCCTCAAGGGCCATAAGCGTTCCGGTCGGAGCGGTGGTCGAGGATCAGGGAGTTTACTACGTTTTCGTGCAGAATGACGAGACCGGCTTCCTCAAACGCGAGGTCAAACTCGGACAGTCTGACGGGCAGAGAGTCCTGATAAAGAGCGGATTGAACGAAGGCGATGTTGTTGTGGCTACAGGTGCCATCCAGGTGAAACTCGCTTCCGTAACAGCCGTTCCGGCAGGTCACACACACAGTCATTAGGCCTATGGAACAGCTCAAACACGAAAACGGACTGTTGAACGGAATCATCCGGTTCTCACTCAACAACCGAATGGTGATCCTTGTGATCGCCGCACTCTGCCTCGTAGCGGGGATATATTCAACAATGCACACTGAAGTCGATGTGTTCCCGGATCTGAACGCGCCGACTGTGGTCGTGATGACGGAAGCAGAAGGGATGGCTCCGGAAGAGGTCGAAAGACTCGTCACTTTCCCTATCGAGACCGCCGTCAACGGTGCGACAAACGTGCGCCGCGTACGCTCGTCATCCGCAACCGGATTCTCTATCGTCAACATCGAATTCGACTGGGGAACAGACATTTACAAAGCCCGCCAGATCGTCTCCGAGAAAATAGCGATGGTCGGTGCTGACCTTCCAGAGAATGTCGGCAACCCGACTCTCGGACCTCAGGCCTCAATCCTCGGCGAGCTGATGATCATCGGCCTGACCGCCGACACGACCTCTATGCAGGACCTTCGCACGATCGCCGACTGGACGATCAGGCCAAGACTCCTCTCGACCGGCGGCGTTGCCCAAGTCGCGGTGATGGGCGGAGACATCAAGGAATATCAGATCCTGATGGACCCAGGCAAGATGCGCCGTCACGGAGTCTCGATGGACGAGGTCATCTACGCCGTCAAAGGAATGAACCAGAATGCCTCCGGCGGCACTCTCTATGAATATGGCAATGAATATATCGTCCGTGGCCTCCTGTCCACCAACGACATAGACGAAATGAAAAAGGCTGTGGTGAAGACCTCGGAAAACGGTTTGCCGATCACATTGGACGCAATCGCTGACGTGCGTATCGGCCCCAAGACACCGGTTCTCGGCGTGGCCTCCAACGACGGCAAGCCTGCCGTGCTGCTGACCGTGACCAAACAGCCGAACACCAACACTTTGGCTCTCACCGGAAGGCTTGACAACGCACTTGACGAGCTCAAGGCGAACCTCCCGGCTGACGTTAAGATCAACTCACAGATTTTCCGCCAGTCCAGGTTCATCGACAGTTCGATCGACAACGTGAAGAAGTCCTTGATCGAGGGTGCGATATTCGTGATAATCGTGCTGTTCATATTCCTGATGAACTGGCGCACCACCATCATCTCCCTCATCTCAATCCCGCTTTCCATCGTCTTCTCTTTGCTGGCGATCCGTTGGATGGGACTGACGATCAACACGATGAGCCTCGGCGGAATCGCCATCGCCATAGGTTCGCTTGTGGACGACTCGATTGTGGACGTGGAGAATGTGTTCAAGCGATTGCGGCAGAACCGAGAAAAACCTGAAAATGAGCGGGAGAGCGTAATCAAAGTTGTTTACGAGGCCTCGAAAGAGGTCCGTATGCCGATGCTTAACTCAACGCTCATCATCATCGCGAGCTTCCTGCCTCTCTTCTTCCTCTCCGGAATGGAAGGAAGGATGCTCAAGCCGCTGGGAATCACGTTCATCATCTCCCTGATGGCATCCACGCTTGTGGCACTGACTGTCACACCTGTCCTTAGCTCATTCCTTCTCGGCTCACAGAACAGCGACAAGACCGGCAAGGAACCGACTCTGGTACGCTGGCTCAAGAAGTACTATGAAAAGGCCCTCAACTGGTCTGTAGGACACAAAAAGAGTTTACTCTTCGGCGTCGGAGCGCTGCTTGCGGCTGCTGTGGTGATGTTCTTCACCCTCGGCGGAAGCTTCCTCCCGGCCTTCAACGAAGGCTCGTTCACAATCTCCATCAGCACTGTTCCTGGAATATCCTTGGAGGAGTCTGACCGTATGGGCCGCACGGCGGAGGAGCTCCTGCTCAGCATCCCGGAGATCAAGACCGTGGGTCGTAAGACAGGCCGGGCGGAACTCGATGAACACGCATTCGGAGTGAACAGCTCTGAGTTTGAATGCCCGTTCGAGCTTGGTAAGAAAACCAGAAAGCAGTTGACCGAAGAGGTACGTCAGAAATTAGCCGTGCTTCCTGGAGTGAACATTGAGATCGGAGGTCCTATCTCTCACAGAATCGATGCGATGCTCTCCGGAACAAAGGCCAACATCGCCATAAAGTTGTTCGGCTCGGATCTCAACAAGATGTACGAGATCGGCCAGAAGATCAAGACATCAATCTCTGGTGTGGAAGGCATCGCTGACATCAATGTGGAGCAGCAGGTCGAAAGGCCGGAGCTGAACATCACCCCGAAACGCGAGATGCTCGCCCGTTACGGAATATCACTGCCGGAGTTCGCCGAAGTAGTGAGGGTGATGATGGAAGGCGAAGTCGTTTCGACAGTCTATGAGGGCAACCGCTCGTTCGACCTCACGTTGAAAGTCAATGATGATGCACGCTCAAGCATCGAGAGGATTTCCGATCTGACCATAGACACCGGTGACGGCAAGAAGGTTCCACTGTCCTATGTGGCCGACATCAAGTCATCAGCCGGACCGAACACTATCAACCGCGAGAACGTCAGCCGTAAGCTGGTCGTTTCCTGCAACGCCACCGGTGGAGAACTCGCCAAGGCCGTCGGAGCCATCCGAGAGAAGATAGCCGAGAACATCGAACTCCCTGAAGGTTACCATATTGAATACGGTGGACAGTTCGAGAGCGAGGAAAGGGCATCCAAGACCATAGCCCTCGTGAGCATATTCAGTATATTCATCATCTTTATGCTTCTGTACGGCGAGTTCAAGAACATCTCGCAGTCGCTCGTCGTGCTGCTGAATCTGCCGCTGGCGCTCATCGGAGGCGTGTTCGCCATATTCTTCACCGACGGAATCCTGAGCATTCCGGCCATCATCGGCTTCATCTCGCTGTTCGGCATCGCGACCCGCAACGGCATGCTGCTGATCGACCGGTACAACGTGCTCGCTTCGCAGGGGCATTCACGTGAAGAGGCCGTGATGATCGGTTCGCTGGACAGATTGAACCCGATTCTTATGACCGCCATCACTTCCGCGCTGGCACTGCTTCCGCTCGCGCTTGGCGGCGACCTGCCCGGCAATGAGATCCAGTCCCCTATGGCTAAGGTGATCCTCGGCGGACTATTCTCCTCCACCCTGCTGAACGGGTTCGTCGTGCCGGTGATCTATCTCATCAACTCCAAGTCCAAGAAACATGGCTGATGAAAAATCATCGTCACACACTCAATTGGTCGCTGAACCCGTCGAGGCGAGCCAGCCAAAACAACAAGAATAACAGTAATATTTTAATATGAAACACCGTAATATTAATAAGTTATTATTAACTATTTATATATGTGCAGGAAGCACCTTTGCGGTCTACGCACAGACCTCCACAGAAGCCGTCCTCCGGCAAATAGAGACAAACAATCCGCAGTTGAAAGCCGCAGCCGCTGAAGTGGAAGCCGAGAAACTGGCCAACCGTGCAGACGCATTGCTGGAGAACCCGGAGTTCGAGTTCAACTACCTGTGGGGAGCCGACGGCATCGGCAACAGACGTGACTTCCGCGTTACCCAAGCGTTCGATGCAGCCACTCTGACCGGTATGAAATCCAGACAAGTAGCCGGACAGAACGAACTTGCCACACTGCAATACAAAGCCGAGAGGCTTAACGTGCTACTCGAAGCCAAGCAAGCCTGCATCGATCTCATCTACTACAACGCCCTTAAAGCCGAACTGGACACTCATCTGGCACAGGCACAGACTCTCGTGTCGTCTTTTGAGAAAAGGCTGAAAGCCGGTGGAGCCAATGTCCTCGACCTCAACAAGGCCAAGGTGCATCTGACAAGCGTACGTGGCCAGATCTCACAAGTAGAAGTTGAGCGTAAGACCCTGCTGGCGAAACTGAAGAGCCTCAACGGTGGGAACGACATCGCTCTTGAAGATTCCGCCTACGGCCTTTCAGACAACTTGCCATCCGATTTCGATTCGTGGTACGAGTCGGCGTCGCAGAAAAATCCAGTCCTGCAATATGTCCGTCAGGAGGTTACTGTAGGCAAAAAACAGTTGTCCATCGACAAGACTGCCTGGGTACCTGAACTGACCGTCGGCTATATGAGCGAGCTCACGACATCAGACAAGTTTCGAGGCGTGACAGTGGGTGTGAATATTCCTCTGTGGAGCAACGCCAACAAAGTGAAGCAGTCCCGCGCGAAGATCGCCGCCGCAGAATCCCGCAAGGCTGCCGCAGAGCAGCAGTTCTATTTCGACCTTCTGGTCCAGTACAACCGCGCCGCCAGCCTCAAGGAGAACTCCGAACTGATGCGCGCCTCCCTAAGCGAGACCGACAGCCGTGACTACCTGCTGACAGCCCAGTCCCGAGGCGAGATCTCGATGATTGAATATCTCGTCGAGACCGACCAGTACTATGAAGCCCTGGAGCAGACCCTCGCCGCCGAGCGAGACTACCATCAGGCACTCGCCCAGCTGAACGCTGTGGAGTTATAGACCCAATCGAGCAGTAATCCCTGCATGGCATCTAACCGATTAATAATGAATATTAAGAGACATCTCGTGGTTCAGTTTCTTGAACCACGAGATATTTCTTTTCTCTGACAATCAAGATGTTATCTGCCACGAGCGTTCAGGGCACACTCAGCCTCCACTTCAACACTCACTTCAACTTCAACCCTTGACTCTCAACTGTATCACTAATTCAGCCTCAATCGTCCTCCGGATCATCACCTCAAGCCCGCTCTACTTTCAGGGAAGCGAAGTAGTAAAAAGCAGCCGTGGCACTCCACTAATTGAATATTAAGCAAAAGGGCTATTTCGTGGTGTAAGAAACCATACCACGAAATAGTTCTATCAATTGGAAATCAACACATTATCTGCCAACCTCACCCATCCAGTTCTCACGTGCAGCTAGTGCAACGGCCAGTGCCCAAGCCCGGGCATTACAAAAATATCCAGTGCACCACAAAATATTTTGGAGTCAGTGCAGAATTGTCTATATTGTAAATGATTAAAGGTTGATTTGTTAGAAATGTTCTTTGTGAGGAAAACTCTTCTAAGAAAACAATCTAAACAGATTCCAACAAGCGGCGAATCAAATTTAAACACTTACTTTAAACTAATAACTATGATAGGGTCGAGGTGCGGGAGCCATCAGGGAAACACTGTGGCACACATATTCCAAAGGGCACGGAATGGATTCGTTGTGTTCTACAACGTCAAAGATTCACTGTTTTTCATCACATCATTTTGTATTATCGCCCGACGGCATGGTGTCAAGGTGTTGGCACTATGCCTGATGTACAATCATGTTCACATTCTGCTGGACACAGATGACAAAGAATCTATAAGACTGTTCATCAAGGAACTGATGTCGTACTTCTGCAAATCATACAACCGCAGGTATGGGCTTTCCCGGAGTGCTGTTCGATAGCTACGGTGTGTCGTTGAAGAAAGGAGACAAAGCCATCAGGACTGCGTTGGCTTACGTCAACAACAACCCGGTCGAAGATCACATCTGCGGAAAAGCCGAGGAGTGGCGATGGAACTTTCTGGCATATTCGGACTCTGACCACCCATATTCAGAGAAGGTCAATTTAGGCATTGCATCAAGAAGGCTGAGGAGAGCGGTGGCCAAAGTGAAGTACCTGCATGCGACCGAAAGACCTTTGACATACGAAGTGCTTGACAACCTCTTCGACTCGCTTGCCATAAAAGAAAAACAACAACTGGTGGACCTGATAATCAATGAATATGCAATCGTTGATTTCCGCCAGGCCATCAGTTTTTATGGCGATTACGACAAGATGCTTATAGCATTCGCCAGCAACACTGGAAGTGAATACGAGATCAGCGAGCCTTTTGACCCGCATTCCGGTCAGGCATACCGGAAAATGGCGGACTATCTGGCCAGGGACAACAGGTTCAAATCAATCGGCGAGGTGATCAATCTCCCATTAGGAAAGTTAGTGGAATATTTAGACGAACTTGTCAGCCAATGTGGCGTCAGGCAATGCCACGCGATGAAGTTCCTGCACATTATCCAGAATCGCCTTGGCACCTAAATACTTGATAGTGTGCAAAATAAACTTTCTCGTGGTTATCATTTAGGAACCACGAGAAAGCCTTTTTAATTAATAATCAATACATTATCTGCCAAGCCCTCCGAAAAAGCTCGTTTGGACTGTGATGTCTCAGCTTGAAATAATAATCCAAATCTGCGATCTTGGCTCGATGAAAGGCTGTGCGCTCCAGCGAAGCTACTCCGCGGCGGCGATGCACTCGATCTCGACGAGGGCTCCTTTCGGGAGGGTCTTGACGGCGAAGGCGCAGCGGGCCGGGAACGGGGCTTTGAAGAACTCGGAATAGATTCCGTTCATCGCGGCGAAATCATTCATGTCAGCGAGGAACACGGTGGTCTTCAGGACTTTGTTGAGGTCGGAGCCAGCCTGCTCGAGGATTGACTTGAGATTGGTCAGGGACTGACGGGTCTGGGCCTCCACTCCCCCTTCCGGGAACGCACCGGTGGCAGGATCGATAGGAAGCTGGCCGGAAACGAAGATGAAACCGTTATGCTCGATGGCCTGGCTGTACGGGCCGATGGCGGCAGGAGCCTTTTCTGTGCTTATCTGTCTCATAAAATCAAATTTTTGCCAAATTTAGGAAATTGAAAAGTAATTTGCCAAAAAACTACAGACAGAGTCAAAAGGGCTTCCAAGAAACTTCGCAAACATAGTAGTAAGCGTTAATAAATAAGATGCAGCTTTGAATAGTTTGAAATGTTCTTTGAGGTGAAATAATCTTGGTAAAGATTTGGCGGTATTTTAGAGGATGATGCCTTTGGGAGGTAGGAGTGTGCCGGTGGCACATGGCTGATGGGAAAAGACATATAGACCGAAAAGACATTCAAAGATAGCCAAGTTATTCTTTAAGGATTACATAATTGGTGGTAAAATGTGTAAATTTGTAGAACGAACATTAAAAACACATTTTACTATGGCACTCGAACAACAGATCCAGAAGGACATAATGGAGGCGATGAAGGCTCACGATGAGTCTCGCCTTAACGCGACAAGAGGCATCAAGTCAGAGATTCTCCTCGCGAAGACATCAGGAACGGAACACGAACTCTCAGACGCTGACGTGCTGAAAATCATCCAGAAGCTCGTGAAGCAGCGCAAGGAGTCCGCTGAGCTCTACACCCAGGGCAACCGTCCGGAACTCGCCGAGAAAGAACTCGCCGAGATGAAGGTGATGGAAGCCTACCTGCCGAAGGCACTTTCCGAGGACGAGGTCAGGAATATTCTTAAAGAGGTTGTCGCCGAGGTCGGAGCGACCGGTCCTAAAGATATGGGCAAGGTTATGGGAGCGGCGACCAAGAAGTTGGCAGGACAGGCTGACGGCCGTTTGATCTCGACTATCGTAAAGGAACTGCTCGCACAGTAGTATTTTATAAATATTTGCACAGTAGTATTTTATAAATATTTGAAGAACAACAGCATCTATGATTAAGGAATCACGGAATATTGCTGCTGCGATCGCCGCGCTGACATTGTCGGTCGCGGCTTTCGCGCATAGTAAAGAGAATGTGGCCGCCGGCGCTTCGACAGGCTCAGCGACCGGGCAGGATCTCTACAAGGAGTTCCAGAATCCGCCGAAGTCCGCCCGCCCGAGGGTGTGGTGGCACTGGATGAACGGAAACATCACCAAGGACGGAATCAAGAAAGACCTTCTGTGGATGCAGAAGACCGGAATCGTGGGATTCCACAACTTCGACGCCGGCCTTGAGACCCCGCAGATTGTGGACAAGAGGCTCATATATATGACCCCGGAATGGAAGGACGCTTTCAAGTACGCCATCAACCTCGCGGACAGCCTTGACATGGAGATGACCATCGCAAGTTCCCCAGGCTGGAGCGAGACCGGCGGCCCGTGGGTCAAGGACGAGGACGCTATGAAGAAACTCGTCTGGAGACAGGTCGAGATCAAGGGCGGACAGCCTGTCAGCCTGAAACTCCCGGAGGGCTTCGACATCACCGGACCGTTTATGGATTTCACCGGCTCGTTCGACGGAGTATCTCAGGTTTTCCTCAGGAAAAAGTTCTACAGGGACATTGCCGTTGTCGGAGTGAAGCTCAGTGACAAGGACATCAACCTCAAAGAGTTGCATCCTGTAATCACTTCAAGCGGTTGCGATGCCACAGGCGAGGAAATGCTCGAAAGGATCACCGGCGACAGCGTAGGAGACTACCTCGACGTGAAAGCCGACAAGAACGGCAAGTGCTGGATCCAGTACGAATTCGCCGAGCCTCAGACCATCAAGGCCGTTGTGGTCTCCGAGCTCAGGAAGGACACAAATCCTTACGTCCACACGAAGGAACTCCAGTACAGCGACGACGGAATCAATTTCAAGAGCATCAATCTTTCCTATCAGGCCACGGCGCAAAGGACATACGCGACCCCGGCGACCACAGCCAAATATTTCAGGCTCAGCCTTAAAGACAATAAAGGGAAGAAAGACTGCGAGTTTGGAATAGCCCAATTCGCACTCTCAACGGTCACAAGAATCCAGCTCGCCGGAGACAAGGCCGGCAACAGTTTCTACCGCTTGCTCTGGATGGAGGACACTCCGTACAGCAGTGAGGCGGCCAGACTTGAGGATGTGGTCGATCTCACACCATACGTCAAGGACGGCACTCTCACATGGAACGCTCCGGAAGGCAACTGGAGAATATTCCGTTTCGGCTACAGCCTGACCGGCAAGACCAACCACCCTGCCTCACCGGAAGCCACCGGCCTTGAAGTTGACAAGCTCGACCCGAAGGCCATCACTGAATATTTCCACAACTACCTCCAGACCTATGCCGATGCCTCCGGCGGAAAGCTCGGCAAGGGTGGCATTGAATATCTCCTCACAGACAGCTACGAGGCGGGAGCGCAGACGTGGACCGGGAATATGTTCGAAGAGTTCAAGGCACGCAAAGGCTACGATCTTCTCCGCTGGATGCCAGCACTGACAGGAATGGTTCTGAACAACACCGAGGAGACCGAGCGTTTCCTGTTCGACTGGAGAAGGACAATCGGGGATATGATCTCCGAATATCACTACGACCTCCAGAACGAGATCCTCAAGCCTTACGGAATGAAGCGATACACGGAAAGCCACGAGAACTACCGCGCCAACCTCTCCGACGGAATGGACTGCAAGAGGTACGCCGAGATTCCTATGTCTGCCTTCTGGATGGACTACAAGAACGGAAACATATTCAATCCTCGTTTCGAGGCCGACGTGCGCGAATCCGCCTCCGTGGCCCACATCTACGGCCAGAACATCGCCGCCGCGGAGTCGTTCACATCCGACGGCTACAGGGACGGGGCCTGGGTCTTCTCCCCTGCCGTGCTCAAACCAACAGCCGATGCAGCGATGGCCGCCGGACTGAACCGATTCGTGATCCACACATCACCTCACCAGCCGGTTGACGACAAGGTCCCGGGACTCGGTCTCGGAAAATACGGCCAATGGTTCGACCGTCACCAGACCTGGGCCGACCAGGCGAAGGCATGGACGGATTATCTGTCCCGCAGCTGTTATATGCTTCAGCAAGGTCGTTTCGTGGCCGATGTCGCCTACTACTACGGTGAGGACAACAACGCAACGGGAATAATGCTCAAGAAAGTCCCGGCCCTTCCTTACGGCTACAACTACGACTATTTCAGCCCGTCCGTGATCCGTGATCTGGCCAAGGCCGAGAACGGGCTTATCACTGTGCCAAGCGGAATGAAGTACAAGGTTCTGATGCTTGACGCCAACGTGAAACACATGTCAATCGACATCCTGCGGAAGATCAAGGTGTTCGCGGACGCCGGAGTCGTGATCTGCGGAGCCAAGCCTCAGAAACTCGCCGGCAACACCGGCACGGAGGAAGAGTTCAAGGCTCTTGTGAAAGACATCTGGAACTCCGGGCGCAAGAATGTAACGGCAGGAGTGCCGGCGGAAAAAGTCCTTTCCGCCATGAGTCTCAAACCCGATTTCAGCATAGCAAGCGGAAACAACAAGGACATCAAGTTCGTCCACAGAAACCTTTCCGATGGTGAAATCTACTGGGTGACAAACCTTTCCAAGGACACGAGAGACATCACGGCTTCATTCAGGACAACGGGCAAAAAGCCTGTAATCTGGCATGCGGACGACGCTTCAACCGAACCGGTCAGCTATGAGATCGCTGACGGCAGGACCAACGTAAAGATGAACCTGACACAGCACCAGTCTGCCTTCGTCATATTCACAGAAAACACCGATGTGGCGAAAGTTGAGCTGCCTGAGACAAGCGAAGAGACAATCGTGGAGCTTAACACTCCTTGGTCAGTCAAGTTCCAGCAGGGACGCGGAGCGCCGGAAACCGCCACTTTCAATCAACTCGCATCCTTGACCGAGAGTTCCGAGCCGGGAATCAAGTACTTCTCCGGAGCGGTGACATATTCGAACATATTCAAGTTAAAAAAGAAGGAAATTCGAGGCAAGGATTCCGTCATTCTGGATTTAGGTGATGTGAAAGATCTGGCGGAAGTGACCGTGAACGGAAAGAATCTGGGAGTGTTCTGGAACGCCCCGTTCAAGGTTGACATCACCAAGGCAGTGAGGAACGGAGAAAACACCATCGAGGTCAAGGTCATCAATATGTGGCACAACCGCCTCGTCGGGGATGTCCAGCCGGGTGTGACGAAGAAGATCACCTACACCCAGATGGAGTTCTTCAAGCCCGAGGAGCCGCTGCTCCCGGCCGGACTTATAGGGCCAGTCAGAATTATAGGAGAAACAACGACCAAATAATTGATCATGAATATTAAAAGACTAATTTCCGCATTGATGGCAATCACCGCCTGTGTTTCGGTTTCCGCTAAGAAACCGTTGAAACCGACACTCAGATTCGGTTCGGATGGAGAATTCAAGATTCTTCAATTCACTGACACTCATCTAACATCTAATTCCTTCCAATGAGACAACTCCGCTTGTCTGGGAGAACATCAGGAACGCCATCACAGCGGAAAAGCCAGACCTGATCATGCTGACTGGCGACCAAGTCTATGCCAAGCCTGCTCTTGAGAACTACAGGATCCTTCTTGACACACTCGACAAATTCGGTGTGCCTTACGGAATTGTCTTCGGCAACCACGACAAGGAGTTTGACCAGACCAACGCCGCACTTTTGAAAGATGCGATGACCAGACCGCTTTGCGTCGCCGGAGACACCCCGGGTCTGCACGGAGAAGGCAATTATTTCCTTGAGGTAAAGTCTCACTCAGCGGACACGACCGCCTCTGTCGTATGGTGCTTCGATACCGGAAGCGAATCGCCGCTTTCCAAGAAAGCCATCAAGAGCTATGACTACGACTACGCCCATTCTGACCAGGTGGAATGGTACGGCAAGACAAGCGGCACCATCACCTCAGCACACGGCGGAAAGCCGCTCCCTTCCGTGGCGTTCATGCATATTCCTCTCCCTGAATATGCCTACGCGTACAGAGAAGACCTGAACTTCAAGGCGTACGGCACCCACCGTGAGACAATCTGCTCCTCGCATTTCAACTCGGGTCTTTTCTGCAAGATGCTGGAATGCGGGGACGTGATGGCGGTCTTCTGCGGGCACGACCACGACAATGACTGCTCTGTCGGCTACTACGGCATCATGCTGGCCTACGGGCGGTACAGCGGCGCGGCGACAGTTTACAACAACATCGGAATGAACGGCAGCAGAGTCATCGTGCTCCATGAGGGCGAACGGAAACTCGATTCGTACATCCGCCTGCGTGACGGCTCGACCAAAGACCTGACGCATTATCCTGAATATTACCAATGACAGCCTGGTCCCCGAGCCTGTCGAAGCGACATGATCGTTTCAACTTGTAACGTCGCTTCGACAGGCTAAGCGACCGAGGATTTGCTCATCGACTAGAAATACAGCTCAGTGACCAAAACCAAAGAAAATCATTTAAACCAACGATATTATGAAAACTGTTTTGAAAGCGCTTTGCGCGGCTGGAGTGATGCTCTTGGGCATGGCATTGCCGGCCGGGGCGCAGACATCCTCCGGGGATGTCAAAGGGTACACGTACGAAGCCAACCTGATGGTCGGTGTGATGCAGATGGCCTACGACAGCGATGAGTTTCCGTCTCGCCATTATTACAGGAAAGAGCTCAGTGATTTCTATGAGACATACACCGGAGATCCTGGCTTTTCAGCCTTCTACACAGCGGATTTCAATGTCTATCTCACCAAGTGGCTGAAAGTCGGAGCCAGCGCGGGCTACGCCAAAGCGTGGGCGAATGTGTTCGACCCTCGGGGCTACAAGAAGATCGGAGAAAAGACCTTGAACGACTACTCTCTGCTTGGACAGGCTAAATTCACATTCATCAACAGGCAGTTGTTCAGGATGTACGCCGGAATCGGTGCCGGAGCCTCCGTCTGGGCCGGGAAAGACCGCGGAGAAACATATTCAAAAATACTCCCTGCCGTAGAGTTCATTCCGCTGGGTTTCCAATGGATGGATCATAAGATATACACGACGCTTGAGATTGTGGCCGGCACCAGAATGGGCGGAGTCAGAGGAGGATTAGGTTACAGATTTTAAACTTGAAATCATGAAAAGAATTTTATCAATCGCGACAGTGATCGCTGCGACAATTATCGCTGCATCATCCTGCAGCAAGGCTGAGAGAGAGTTTGCAGGGAGCGATGGAGAGGTCTCCTACTCAATGGGACCTTATATGATGTGCATCGCCAACAACCTGATAGTTGACAACCTCAAGATTCTGGAGTACAAAATCAAAGGAAAGGCCAACATCCAAAGCAAGACTTCTGTCATGACACCGGATGACCCGTCATACAGAATCCCGGGAGTAAAGGTTGAGAAAGCGGCGGAAGACAGCACGTGGACCGTCTCCAACAAAGATCTGGAATACTGGTTCCTCGGCGACTCCTCCTACCCTACCGACTACACGATCACAGCAAGGATGCTGCCCGGAGACTACAATCACTTCCACAGCTGGAAAGTCACAATCGAGGGAGAAAGACGTGAGCAGAAAGGCTACTCCTGCAAATTCACCACGCCGGAAGAGCCTCTCACCTACACGATCGGGGACACGGGATATTCATGGGGCAGCTGCAAGGGGCAACTGAATATGCTTGTGTACAAAGACGGCAAGTCCATTGATTCGATCGTCATGATCCTCCGCGGCGGGCTTGACGACTACAGCCTTGTCAGAACGTATTAATCGCTCCGGACAGACATCGTCACACCTTTAGTCTGATCAATCATGAGGATAAACGTAACAGGAGCGGCCTTAGCGACGCTCCTTGTTTTTTGTACAGGATTTAAGGCAAGCGCACAGGGCACGCTTCTGAAAGAGGCCAGATACGAAGTGAATCTGACAGTCGGCATTGTACCTGGCGCACTGGTTTCATCCAATGAGTTTCCGAATTCGACGGTACGACATAATCATGACTTATACTATTTCTACGAACCGTACTATTCAACCGGGATGTTTCCTGAAGTGTCTATGGATGCCAACATTATACTTAAGAAATGGTTGAAAGTCGGAGGAAAGCTAGGGTACTACACCTTGTGGGGAGACTTGATCGACCCGAAAACTCATAGAACGATCGGGAAAAAAGAGTTTTCCGACTTTTCTCTTGCGGGTCAAGTCAGATTCACCTTTTACGAAAAGCCTCCGTTCAGTGTCTATGTTGGTATAGCGGCCGGAGCGACCTACAGACATGGCAATGATCAAGGCCACAGCATGTCAAAATTGCTTCCAGCCTACGAGGTTCTCCCTCTTGGCTATCAAATCTCCTACAAATCCGTCTATGGCATAATAGAATGCGCCTTCGGCTCCATGGTTCTCGCAGGCCGTTTCGGTATCGGCTACAGATTTTAACGAAACGCGATTTTTCGAGAAGATGTTTTGATTTGTTTGTATAGCACCTTTCAAGATTAGTCTAGCATAATATAGCGCAGAATGCTTTTCTAATATATTGTGACACATCATTGGTACAGGAAATGCGCTTCTGGTGTACCAAACGGACTATGACATGCCGTTGGTACAGGAAACGGGCTTCTGGTGTACCAACCAGACGAAGTATTCAGGAGAACTCAGCGAATCTGTCGGTTACAATATTTGAGAAAAAGGCTGGTTCCCGAAGGAGCCAGCCTTAATTATGAATATAATAGGGTCTAAATCACCTATTCAGCCTTGGTAACCTCCCAAGCCTGTTTGCCGTTGTATGTAATCTCTTTGGACACATAGCCATCAGCGAGGAAATTGGTGTTTGCGCCTTCGGCTGTGTTATCAGCTGGATTGAAGCCTACGAATATACCGCCCATAATCTTAACTTTGCACTTTGAACGATAATTATCCTTACAGTTGATCAGATAAGAAGCATCGCCATCAGTTTCAAACACACCGCCATAAATATTCAAAGCACATTTGTTGATAGCTGCCCATGCTGACTCCAAATAGATAACCTCAGACGTTCCCTCTTTGGTTGTTGAGTTATTGGAAGAATGAAAATATCCGCCATGAATGTTAACCGTACCTTTAACGATTCTGACTGCATAATTTCCTCCGTATTTTCGGCAGCCGGGTTAGCCGTGGCTGCCGAAAAAAAATACGGCCACAAAGATATATATATGCAAGACTTTTTTCAACTATTTACACCCCTGAGCTGCAATTTTTTATATGGACTTATTTGACTGGGATTCTTGGAGAGTGGCTGTCACTTCGACAAGCTCAGTGACCGATGGGGAAAGTTCAGTGATAGGACAAAAGAAACAGGCCCGGAGACCGGATGGTTGGTCACTGAGCCTGTCGGAGTGATTATGCTCTTTACGAGATGTTTACAATAAAGGGATATTAACGGATGGTCGGAAGCCAGGTCTGGATGTGCTTGCCTTTCCAGCAGTCAACCGAGGAGTAGTCAACCATCTTGATGTCTCCTTCGGTGGTAGGAACGAGGAACTGCATTCTGGTGCCAGGACGCTCAGCGTCAACAATCTTGACCTTCACCTCACCGTTGGCGTCTGCGATGATCTGAACAGGCTTGTTGTAGTCAGGATCAATGTTCTCATCACGGGCGAGGACAAGCGGTCCCCACTGCACGGCCTGGAAGAACTTGCCCTCAGGGTTGCGTCCGTTCTCGGAAGCCTTGATGAGCTTGGCCTTCATGTCGAAGATGATGTAGATGCTGTCACCAGCCTGCCACTTGCGCTCCAGATTGAGATACTTTCCGGCCTCCACCTTGCCGACATACTTGCCGTTGACAGCAACGTAAGTCTGCTCGCTCCAGGACGGAATATGCAGTTTCACAGTGAATTTTTCCTTCGCGGCCGGGTCAACGGAGATACGCACCTCATTCGCGCGAGGATATTCAGTGACGATTCCAAGCTTGACCTCATTGCCTTTCGCTGTCTTGGCGGTCACGGTTCCGGCGTTGTAGAGGTTGATGACCGGACCTTCCTTTGACTGCATCGCGGCGATGTACGGAAGGTATGACAGTCCGCAAGGGCCGCTGAGGTTGCAGCAGGTCACCGGCTGGCCATCGATGTTGGTTCCCCAACCGCTGTTGGTAACCTTCGCGCCGTTCAGAAGGTTCACGTAACTGAAGCTTTTTCCGTCCGGCTTCATCGCACCCAGAAGACCGTTGTAGGCATATTTCTCAATGTAGTCAACAGCTGTAGGATCACCCGTAAGACGAAGATACTGAGAGCAATATTTCATCCAAGTCACACCTACGCAGGTCTCCATCATTCTCTTGATGTTCGGATTGGTCTGCTCCACGGCAGTGTTGCTCCATCCCTCTCCGTTGAGTCTTGGCCAGTAAACATCAGAACCAGCGTTGCCGATGATGGTGATCTCGTTCTCAACCACATCGTTAAAGAAGTTGTCAAGGCATACCTTCCACCTCGGGTCACCGGTCGCGCGGTAATATTCAGCGAGACCCTCCCAGACGGAAGTCATCTCGTAGGCCTTAGGGTAAGGCTTGCCGACCTCGTAGAGGTGAGTGCCCTCATAGACCTGCTGGAATATATTGCTGCCCTTGGACGCGCCGGTTGTGACGATATATTCAGCGAAGTCGAGATATTCCTTTTTGCCGGTGATGAAGTAAAGCTTAACCATCGGTTCGAGGATAGAGGATGATTCAATTTTTGTGGAACTCCAACCGAGTTCGGTGATGCTCTTCTTAGGTGCCGGACCCACCTGATCGATCACGCTCCTGGCCTCTTTCTCAAGGGCGGAGAGGACTCTCGGATCCTGCTCGACGTCAGTGTAGTACTGAAGCAGGCCAAGCATTACGTACTTTCTCTCCCAGATGTCACCGTCACGGTTGCCAGGCTGGTCATCCACGGCGGTGCAGCTTATGCTGCCGTTGCTCTTCTCGGTGGCCATCAGCTTGTAAACGAGACTCTTGGTCAGTTCCTTGAGCTTAGGGTCTCCGTTGTAGCGGTAAAGCAGAGAGTTTGTACGGATGCACTTTCCCGGCATCTCGCCGAGAGCGAACTGCGGACGTCCCTTGATGAAATAGTCGATGACCTTGTCGTAAGGCATCACTCCGTTGACCCAGTGGTCGATGGAGTTCTGGATGTCATCGGCGAAGTAGCCGTTGAATGTCACACTTCCGGCCGGAAGCGGCTCGATCACATCATTCACCTTCTTCAGGTTGTCCTGGGCGAAGGCTCCGACGGAAAGCAGCGTGGCAGCTGCCGCGAAAACGATTGCATTTTTCATTATTATACCTATTAAATATTTCCAAAAGCCCACAAAGTTAACATTTTCCGCGCAACTTCCGATGGCCGGGGACGAAAAGAAGAATATTCACAAATTATTCAAGGAATATTCATCCGACCATGACAAGACTTCCGGAAACCGCTTTTGCCGGAGAGGATTTTTGTTCGTATCTTTGTCCATAACCGCATCAATTGGTAAGCGGCAAACAATAAGTTGCCGCAGATTTGGCAAAGATTTTCGAGGATAGATTTCTTTTGGAAGAAGGAGTGTGCCGGTGGCACATGACTGAGGAGAAAAGAAATATAGACCGAAGAGATTGCCTAAGGTGAAGCAAATTATTGTTTAACGATTACTTATGGTAAGGATTTACTGCAAAAACACCGGAACATACAAAGAGTTCCTCGAAGGGACTCCCCTGCTGGACATCGCTCCACAGTTCGAGTTCGACAAGCCGTACGAGATACTGGCCGCCAAGGTGAACAACGTGGCGGAAGGGTTGAGATTCAGGGTTTTCCACAACCGTGACGTGGAGTTTCTGGACTACAGGACGTACATCGGCCGCAATTTCTACAGCCGTTCGCTCTGCTTCCTTCTGTACAAGGCCACAAGGGATCTGTTCCCGGAAAGCAGGATGACAATCCGCAGACCGATTTCCAAGGGCTATTTCTGCTCGGTTTACAAGAACGATGGTTCTTTTCTGACTGAGGAGGATGTGGAGGCGATCGGCGCGAGGATGAGGGAACTCGTGGACGAGAATATTCCGTTCAAACGCAAGGAACTCCAGATCGAGGAGGCCATCAAGATATTCAAGGAATCCGGCGACCTCGACAAGGTGAAGCTGCTGGAGACGTGCGGCGAGGTTTACATCACCTGCTACTCGCTTGAGGATGTGACTGATTATTACTACGATGAGCTGGTCCCGAGCACAGGCTACCTCAAGACTTTCGGCGTGAAGCTCTGCCACGGAGGAATATTGCTGCGCGTCCCTGACCGCCATCATCCGGAGGATCTGGCTCCGCTGCACGAGGAGCCTAAGACCTTCGAGGTGTTCGCGGAGACGCACAAATGGAACTGGATTATGGGGCTTTCCAACGTCGGGGATGTCAACGAGTCCATCCTCAAAGGCAACGCCTCCGACCTTATCCAGATCTCCGAGGCATTGCAGGAGAAGAAGATCGTCCAGATCGCCGAAGAGATCGAAAGACGGCACAACGATCCGGAGAATCCTGTGAAGCTGGTCCTGATCACCGGACCGAGCAGCAGCGGTAAGAGCACGGTCTGCAAAAGGCTCAGCGTGCAGCTGAAGGCCTGCGGACTGCACCCGATCTCGTTCTCGACCGACGACTATTTCGTCAACCGCATCGACACCCCGAAACTCCCGGACGGATCATACGACTTCGACAACTTCGACACCGTGGACCACGAATATCTCCAGAAAGACCTCGTCAAACTACTTAACGGAGAGGAAGTAGAGGTTCCTGAATATAATTTCGTGACCGGCCGCAGAGAGTTCAACGGCAAGAACCTCAAGCTGGGCGAAAGGTCCGTGCTGCTGATCGAAGGTCTGCACGCTCTGAATCCTCGGCTGACCGAGAAGGTCCCGGACAAGGAGAAATTCAGGATATTCATAAACACAATAACTTCCATCTCGCTGGACTGCCACAACTGCATTCCGACGAGCGACAACCGCTTGCTGCGGAGGATCGTGAGGGATTACCTCAAGGGAGCGTTTACGGCACGGGAGTCGATCGCTAACTGGCCGAACGTGCGCAGGGCCGAGGTCAAGTGGATATATCCGTTCCAGGAGAACGCCGACGTGCTGTTCAACTCGGCATACCTCGTGGAGTTCGCTGTGCTGCGCACCCACGCCGAGAGGATCCTCGCCACCGTGCCGAAGAACTGTCCGGAGTACAGCGAGGCGCACAGGCTGCTGAAATTCCTGCACTACTTCGTGCCGGTCTCAGACAAGGAGATCCCGCCGACATCGCTGCTTCGCGGATTCATCGGAGGGGGAAGCTATTAGTATTGAACCGTTTGGCCGCCTTCGTCGGAGACTTCATCCGCAAAGACGGCCGAAAGCGACATTAACATATTCATAGAAAACAATTTAAACATCTACCAACGAAATGGCGGACGAAAAGATAATTTTCTCGATGAACGGTGTGGGCAAAGTCCTCCCGCACAACAACAAGGTTATTCTCAAGGACATCTACCTTTCTTTCTTCTACGGAGCGAAAATCGGCATCATCGGTCTGAACGGCTCCGGTAAATCGACCCTGATGAAGATCATCGCAGGCGTGGAGAAATCCTACCGTGGCGAGGTGGTCTGGGCTCCGGGATATTCAGTGGGCTACCTTGAGCAGGAGCCACAGATGGATCCGGACAAGACGGTCATCGAGGTCGTGCAGGAAGGGGTCCAGGAGGTCATGGATGTCCTCAATGAATATAACGAGATCTCCCTCAAGTTTATGGAGCCGATGGACGACGACCAGATGAACGCTCTCATAGAGCGTCAGGGCGAGTTGTCAGAAAAGATCGAACATCTCGGCGGATGGGAGATCGACGCCAAGCTCGAAAGGGCGATGAACGCTCTGAATTGTCCTCCGCCTGACGCCAAGATATCCACCCTTTCCGGTGGCGAGCGCCGCCGTGTGGCACTTTGCCGACTGCTGCTCCGCGAGCCGGACGTGCTGCTTCTTGACGAGCCTACCAACCACCTCGACACAGAGAGCATCCAGTGGCTTGAGGCGCACCTGAGGCAGTACAAAGGTACGGTCATCGCCGTTACCCACGACCGTTATTTCCTCGACAACGTGGCTGGCTGGATCCTTGAGCTGGACAGAGGCGAAGGCATCCCGTGGAAGGGCAACTATAGTTCATGGCTGGAGCAGAAGACCAAGAGGCTGGAGATGGAGGAGAAGCAGGAGAGCAAGAGGCGCAAGACCCTCCAGCACGAGTTGGAGTGGGTGCGCATGGCTCCCAAGGCCCGTCAGGCCAAGCAGAAAGCCCGTCTGGGCGCCTACGAGAAACTGGCCTCGGCCGACGCCAAGGAGAAGGAGGCAAATCTGGAAATATACATTCCTAACGGACCGCGTCTCGGTAACAAGGTCATCGAGTTCAAGGACGTGTCCAAGGCCTACGGGGACAAGATTCTCTTCGAGCATCTTTCGTTCGCGCTTCCGCCTGCGGGAATCGTGGGCGTGATCGGCCCTAACGGCGCAGGCAAGACCACGCTGTTCAGGCTCATCATGGGCATCGAGAAACCGGACACAGGCTCTATAGACATCGGAGAGACCGTGAAGATCTCCTATGTGGACCAGCAGCACAGGAGCATCGATCCGGACAAGACAGTGTTCGAGACCATAGCCGGGAACTCCGAGTGGGTAAGGCTCGGCAACAAGGACATCAACGCCCGCGCCTGGGTGTCGAGGTTCAATTTCAGCGGTTCAGATCAGGAGAAACTCTGCGGAGTCCTTTCCGGAGGCGAGAGGAACAGGCTTCACCTTGCGCTGACCCTCAAGGACGAAGGCAACGTGCTGCTTCTGGACGAGCCGACGAACGACGTGGACGTGAACACGATCCGCGCCCTGGAGGACGGTCTGGAAAACTTCGCCGGATGCGCCGTCGTGATCAGCCACGACCGTTGGTTCCTGGACAGGATCGCCACACACATCCTCGCTTACGAGGGTGACTCCAACGTGGTGTTCTTCGAGGGCAACTACGCCGAGTACGAGGAGAACCGCAAGGCCCGTCTCGGCAACACAGAGCCTAAGAGGTTCAAATACAAGAAATTGATGGAATAGTTTTTGCAGGATTCAGGTGCAGGTGCGCCGCGGTGGCGCACCATTGGTGTTGCATTGGAGCGGCATCAGTTTTTAAAACTCACTAAAACTATAACTGTTATGGCAGCTGAATCTAAAAAGTACGAATGCCTTCGTTGCGGTTGGATCTATGATCCGGCGGAAGGCGATCCCGATGGCGGCATTAAGCCCGGAACCCCGTTCAAGGATATTCCTAAGGATTGGAAATGTCCCGTCTGCGGAGCGTCAAAGTCTGATTTCGCGGAATGTCAGGATTAGAATCTGAAAACGCCGGCCAGGAAAGATACCTGACCGGCTATTTTTATAATGCTCGGTCAAAGGACACGGCTATGTTCAGAAGTCATTGATTTCCAGAAGACAGGAAACATCCGGGATGGAATCCTTGCAAGATGTCTTATAGACACCGGCATATTCATTTGACATTCCTTGGACTATGGTCATCATCCGTGTCCTTACATCAGATGGGTAAAGAACCTCGATGTAGTCGCCGTAGCGGCATATTTCCTGGTAGAAGTCGTCGGTCGGCTGGAGGTAGTAGCTGAAGATGGTGTAGCCGTCGCGGCGGCCCTCGTGAAGGATGCGCTGGCTGCGGTGGAGAGGGACGCTTTTGAGGTAGAAGTTGTATTTCTCCCAGACAAGGATGATTATCTGACGCGGCGGGACCACCTCGTTCGGGATGATGGTGGTGCCGAGGCATCCGGACATCGCGGCCTCGGGAGAGAAATCAGCCGGGTACGTGAAACGCCCGTCCAGGCTGCGGAGGCTCCTCATCCTGTCAGAGTCCAAGGCGTAGGAGCGGATTGTCCGAGGGTCGCCGTCCTCCAATGGCCCGATGACCTTCCAATGCAGTCTGAAGAGCTTCACGAAGTACGGCCTCATCGTGACTTCGACGGGATCCTCCCAGTAGTCCTTGTACTCGAAGGCGATCAGCCGGTTCTCCTTCATCGCTTCGATGACAGTCTTAAGGGCGCTTCCCGCCGAAGGGATGTCCTCCAAGAGAATCCTGTCCTTGAGCGCAAGGCTTGAGGAAAGGGCGTTCTGCGTCGAGATGGTCTCCATCAGCCAGTTGCTGGCGTTCTCGCTTCCCGGTTCGACCTGGTACGTCGTGTCCTTGCCTGCCAGGTTCGTCACGATTGAGACCCCATAGCATTCAGCGATATGCTCCTTCCAGTTGCGGAAAGTCTTCCGGTCGAACGGAGCGCCGGTGTCATTGAGGGACGAAGTCTTCCACTTCTCCCGTATCTCATTAAGCGTCAACGGCTGCCGCAGCTGATCGACAAGCCAGATGTATTTGTTCTCCATCAGCGGAAATCAGTTTTAGTTCCTACCAAAAGCAAAATTAACGAATATTTCTGAATATGGGGAACGATTTTCCCCACATTCCGAGTTTATTTGCGGAAAATTGTTAAAGAATATGTTCGAAATCGACAAATTCACATCTGGAGCAGACCTACCCGACACAGTCGGGAAGATCGGCGTACCAATCCTCAAGGCCGGCAAGGAAGCCGGCGAAAAGCTCGGAGACAAACTCTCCGACCTGATAGACAGAATCATAGACTCAATCTTTTAACCTTATGAATGAATTTTTAAAATTTGCGGCGAAACTGCTCTCCGGAGCCATACTGGCCGCAGCCGGAGGAAAGTTGGTGAAGAATAGCCTCGACAACGCCAAGCGCATCGGTGGCTCAGGCAACAACTCATCTAAAGCCTAAGCGCGATGGTAAGAGGCAAGACATTCTTCAAATGCCCGCACTGCGGACGTGTCTTCCGTGACTGGGACATAGAGTACTGTTGTACAATCTACTCCACTCCGATGCCCTGCCCGGACTGCGGGACGAAGAGTCCCGCGGCAAACCTGCTTGACCTACTGTTCTGGGGTCTCTCCAAGAAAATCCTGAATAAGTAGGAACCTACGAAATAATAATGAACACAACTGCTCCTTTTTCCGGGAAAAACAGTATATTTGCCAGAAATAACGACCAAATCGTCTCTGAATTCCGACACCAGAAGAAATGGTCACCCCTACAATGGTCGCTGTGTCCCACAAAGGCGCAGTGTGTGTTCATTAGTAGGGAGGCCGTCGGAAGCCAAGAGACGTAATGTGCTGCATTGCGTCTTTTTTTTGTAGGATTCAGGGGATGATTGGCTGAGTATGATGACATTTAAAGGGATAGAAACCACACAGATACGCCTACGCCGCCCTTAAGCGGGCAGAGTAGCGAGCTACGATAACAACAATATTCAAGTAAAAGTAAGTATGTCACAAGAAGAGTATCTGCTTTCATTTGCGCCGCAAATATCGGACACGACGGACCCACTTCAAGACGAGCTTGAGCCACTGCTGAATGACTACCAAATAACAGAGGATGAACTCAATGCCACAAAAGATGAATACGCGCATTTGAAATCAGTCAAGAAGCCGATTGATTTCAAAGAAGTATGGCTGGGGAAAGATGTATGGCTGTGGGTCTTGATTATTTCCGCCATTGTGATTTTCATCCTGTCCCTGATAATTTGGGGCGGATTCTGGAAATCCCTATTAAGAATTATTACTGTCCGCTAAAACTTTTTGACAGCACAAAAAATTAGGCTGAATCTCCGATTGGGAGGTCCAGCCTTTTGGTTATCTTTGTTTCTGCAACAAAACTAAAGGAACCATGAACAAAGGTAGCCATTTTATCGGACAGCCGGCATATGGTCAGCTAATTAATTTACTCGATCGGACAGGAATTCTTGAAATAAGCCGTTCAAACGGCGGAGAACGCTATGTCAAGAACTTTGACGTGTGGCATCATCTGCTGATAATGCTCTACGCGGTCATAAAGAGGTTTGACTCTCTTCGCGAGATCACGGACTCAATGTTTCCAGAGGCACGGAAACTGGCCCATCTCGGCATCAGCATGATGCCACGCAGAAGCACCCCCCGTCCGATGCCAATGCGAGAAGGTCTGAAGCCATCTTTGAGAAGATATACCGCAGTCGGTATGCCAGATACAAGGACGAACTTTCCTCGGACAGCCGGAAGAATCCATCGTCAAGTTGGATAAACAAAGGCTGCAGATCATAGACTCCACGACTGTAACCCTGTTCTCCAACATGCTTTTCAAAGGTGTTGGACGCCATCCAAAGACGGGAAAGAAGAAAGGCGGCATCAAAGTCCATACGAACATACACGCCAACGAAGGCGTTCCTTCTGACGTCAAGTTCACATCTGCAGCCACAAACGACAGCTTCATGCTCAAGCCCACGAACTACATCGAGGGCGATATAGTGGCCTTGGATAGGGCCTATATCGACTATGGAAAGTTCGAGGAGCTGACCAGTCGTGGTGTAATCTATGTCACCAAGATGAAGAAAAACCTTGTGTATCAGATTGATGAAGATACCGCCCACATGACACCGGAAGGCCTAATGGAGTATAGAGTGAAGCATGTCACATTCACAAAGAAAGTAGCTGAAGGGAGTGACATTGTCCATAAGGCCCGCATCGTAACATACGTTGATATCAAGAAGAACAAGCAGGCAAAGTTAATCTCACTGCTCACGAATGATATGGAGATGCCGGTAGAAGAGATTGTCGCAATCTACCGCAAACGTTGGGAAATAGAGCTGTTGTTTTATGACAAGTATATCATTATGCAAAGTAGTGTTGCTTGAAAGGATGCAAACAGACCGACTTTGTGAGTTTTGCGTTGGCTACTAAACATAAATACTTCTCATAACGTTATATTATATGAAAGGCATAAGCCAAGTAATTTAATATCAATTGTTATGAAGGAACAAGAAATCAAACATTGATTGGACAATGCATCGCCTTCTTCCAAGAGAACAACTACTCGCGAAATCGCATTGGCGTGTACAAGACACTCTGGAGACATGGCATTGTCCCATTCATGGAGGCCAGGGGTCTCAGAAAGTACCAAACAAGCGTAGGCGCAATGTACATTGAAACTTGTCATCGCAACGGAACCGTCCGTCAGCAGGAACGGGAAAAGATCCGCAGCATCCAGGTGCTTGACGACATGCTGCTGACCGGACATATCCGCAAGCGTTGTCTCACCCCCGTTTATCATCGTCTGGATGGTGAATTGGGAAAGGATATGGAGAAGTTGATACAACATCTGACCAACCTCCGCCGCAGCAGGACCACCATCGGTGACTATCGTCTTTACTTGAGCGAGTTCTTGCATCATCTTGAATCGGAGGGTGTCCCCGCCGCCACAAGGAGAATATTGCTGAAAATCATATCGTGTCCTTCGTCCTTGCCCATCCCACCAATAAGGTAAACATCGTGTCCGCATTGCGTGTGCTGTTCAGGTTCTGGAAGGAGGAAGGACTTTTTGGAGCGAGACTTCAGCCAGTTCTTCGAGTCGTTCCGAGTCAGGCATCCTGAGCGAGTTCCATCCTTCTTCACAAAGGAAGAGGTGCTGATGATAGAGAACTCCATAGCCAGGAGTAATGCCGTCGGCAAAAAGGAACTATGCGATGACGTTGCTAGCCTCTCGGCTTGGTCTTAGGGCATCCGATATCGCGAACCTTAAGTTTGGCGAAATTGACTGGGACAACAACCTGCTAACGATCACGATGCAGAAGACACGGAAGGTTGTTCAACTGCCGCTTTTAGCTGAGGTTGGAAACTCCATTGCTGACTATCTCAAAAATGGTCGTCCCAAATCAAGTCTTGACCAGGTGTTCCTCTCAAGTCGTGCACCTTACACTGGTGCCACAAAAGCATGTGTATGCGCCGCCATCAATGAAATCATCCTCAAGTCCGGTGTGGATGTACACTTGAAACACCACGGGCCGCATTCGCTTCGTCACTCTTTGGCCAGCGCCATGCTTAGTGAGGAGACAACACTGCCGGTCATATCGGAGTCACTGGGACACCGCCATACGGATACCACCATGGTATACTTGAAAATCGACATCCCATCGCTGATGAAGTGCGCATTGCCTGTGCCTTCTGTCGCAGAAGGGTTCTACATGCAGAGAGGAGGTGCGTTCTATGAGTGAGATGTTCAACTACAGAAGTGTTCTGGCTCCATATATGAGAAGCCTCATCGAGGTAAAGGCGTCCGCCGGTATCAGTGCTCTCCGTATGAAGTGGATACTGAAGGAGTTCGATGACTTCGCCGTATCTGTGAATCTTACCGATCCGCATGTCACGTCCGAGTTCATCTCGAGGTGGCGCAAGACCAGGGATGCCGACTGCGAACCGGACAATCTATGCCAAGTACTCCGCATGGCGCCAGTTGACGACCTTGATGAGCAGGAGAGGATGTCTTTGTCATATCCCACGGTTGCCCAGGCAGCCGCAACTGAACTTTACTCCGTATATCTTCACGAAATCCCAAATCGCCGACATCTTTGCAGCATGTGACGCAAGCCGCCTGTATGATGTCCGTATGGGGACGTCACTCTTCTCCATGCCTGCCTTGCTGAGGATGCTATACGGAACAGTGTCCGCATCTCTGAAGCCCTGTCCATAGTTAACGAGGACGTGCACCTTGAGAATGGGTACATTCATCTCAGGAAAACCAAGAACGGGACAGACCGCATCGTTCCTATCAGCGAGTCCATGCGCAACGTCCTGTCGGAATATATATATCACAGGGACAGGATGCCCATTGTCGGAATATCCGCGCCAGACCACCCCTTGTTTGTAAAGGGGGACGGCACATCATTCGGCGCCAATGCTGTGTACCAGTTCTTCCGGCAAGATGCTCGACAGATGTGGTATTCCGTTCAAGGGAAATCATTGCGGGCCTCGAGTGCACGACCTGCGGCACACATATGCCGTTCACTGCCTGGTCCAGATGGCCCATAATGGTGTTGACCTATACACAGGCCTTCCTCTATTGTCCGCCAGCCTGGGACACCATTCACTGTCGGCGACTGAGCAGTATGTCCGCCTGACCTACGCAATGTATCCGGAAATGGAACGCCAGTGCTCCGCGATAAACGCTTTTTTTGTATATCCTAAACTCTGCAAGTCCTATGACGACAGCGACAGACTTTGCCAAACAACTTAGCCGGTTTCTGTCCGAGTATCTGCCCCATGAACGCAATGTCAGCCCAAACACCTTGTCCGCGTATAGAGATGCCTTTGTCCAATATATCGACTACATGCATACCAAAAAAAGGGTGTCGCTGTAGAGAAACTGTTCCTCAAGCATCTCACTCGGCAGAATGTCATCGGCTACCTCAATTGGATCCTTGACGAGAGGAATTGCTCCCCGGCCACAAGGAACTACAGGCTGGCAGCCATCCACGCGTTTGTGTCGTTCCTGCAATACAATATTATCGAGCAATCAGAGGAATGGCAGAAGATATTGTCAATAAAGGCCATGAGAACTGAAAAGAAAGCGCTGAACTATCTCTCGCAGGATGGCATCCGCCTGCTTCTCCACCAGCCTGATGTCACAATCTGGCAGGGACGCAGACATCTGGCGATGCTCTCGCTGATGTACGACACCGGAGCGAGGGTTCAGGAGATTGCAGATCTGACCGTTGACTGCGTCCGCATCGATAGTGAGCCTTACACGATAAAGCTCTTTGGGAAGGGACGCAAGTCTCGTGTTGTCCCCATGGTGAAGGAACAGGTGAATCATCTGAGGCTGTATATGGAGGAGAATCATCTTGACAATAGCAACATGTTCGGAACTCCGCTGTTCTTTAACAACAGGCATGAAAAGCTGACACGGGAAGGAGTGGCGTACGTGCTCAAGACTTATGCGGATATGGCCCGAAAAGTCAACCCCTCGCTTATACCGGACCGGCTCAGTTGCCACAGCATCCGGCACAGCAAGGCCATGCACTTGTTGCAATCCGGCGTCAACCTCGTCTATATCAGGGATATACTTGGTCATGTATCTATACAAACAACTGATATCTATGCAAGAGCAGACTCAAAAGCAAAACGCGAGGCCTTGGAAAGAGCCTATGTGGATCTCAATCCCGGGGTCAAGTCAGACCGTGTCTGGGAACGAGACAAGAACCTTCGGGAGTGGCTGAAAGGGCTCAATCATTGATATTGTTATGCAAAGTTGAAACGAGAAGTAGCATAGATAACTTGTTGAATATCAATGAGGCTTTGATGTCAACTTTGCATAATGATATGCTTGTCATAAAACAATTTATGTGTAGCTTCTCATAAGTTGTTCAAACAGATAAAGCAGAACTTCCCTCTAAGATACTTCTACGGCGAGAGCGCTAACGCAATCAAGATACAGGTTTGGGTCACACTTATCGCAAACCTGCTACTGATGGTCTTGCAAAAGCACATCAAGCGCAAATGGAGCTTCTCTGGCCTTGCCACAATGGTCAGAATCATGCTGATGTACTATGTCAACCTCTATACCTTCCTCGAGGACCCTGAAAAAGACTGGGCAAAACTGCTCTTAGAAGCAGAATCGGATCCAAATCCGCCTCCAGAAGAACTGCTTCTCTTCAGCTAAGGGGCTTACCCTCAGAAAAATCATCCGCAATGCCGTTACAACAGCACTGCGGATGGATATCTCGTTGCTCGCTAACTTTTAGCGGACAGCAATAATTAAGAATGCTGATCGGCTCTGTGGCAGTTACCGTCATTGACGGATTAATCCACGTGATACAAGAATACAGGTACCAGAACTATCAAGTAACAAAAGCATCCTTTAAAAGTCGCATAGACTCTATCCAGAAAGAAGCCGATGAAAAATACAAAGCGATGCAGCCTAAGTTGGAAGTCCGTTTCGGAGCGCTGCACTTAGCTCTTAACAAAGGACTTGGCCTGCCATACCCGATGTCGGGGATAACTTTGAAAAACTACCAAGAAATCAAGAACTGCTACCTTGCTCTTCTTCGGGAAAAAGAAACCGCTGATCTGATCACCGACAGAAAGGAACGGATGGAGGCGAACAGAAGATATATTGACGACAAGATAACTTTCTTATACACACATTCACTGCGAAAGGAGGTGTCAAAGGAGGTCTATGACGAGTTCAAACAACAACTATTGGAGGCTGAACCTGGAAATATGGCTTTGAGAAAGGAAACAACGGACAAAAACAGCAAGGGTATCTCCGAGATTTTCCGCATTCCTAAGTATAAAGAGATGCTTGACGACGATCATCTGACACCGATCGTCGATAAATTCAACGCAGTAGCTAATCGTGACACGAGAGGCCTTATCTTTCAGGACACTGACAAAAAAGCTCAGCAGACCAAAGATATGAATAAACTTCTCAAGGCAGCCAATTTTGAATATAACGAGTTGATTACCATTAATAATAGGGTGTCCTACGCATTGGACTATGCCCGTGGCTGCGCCTACCGCAACATTTATCTTGCCTCCGAGTTGATCAACTACGTTCTTGGCTCAAGCCGCGGCGGTGGATTGACTTCAGTCAAGGATTCTATGAATATCTCGTCCATAGATGCGACCGTGGATGTCAATTCATATAAACTGAATGAAAGTTCTATGGACAGCGCAATGAATGTAATTGCGAATATCAGCGACACGATATTGTCCTCGATAGACAACAAGGAAATGGAGCGGTTCATCTCCAAGAATCCGAAAGCCGCATTGGGGGCGGCCGTCGTTACCGGCATCCTCGCTCTCGGAGCTGGCATCAAGACGTATTACAAGAATCTGGAAGCTAACGCGGAAGCCCAAAGTAAGATCACCGACGGAATCAAGGCGATCTCCGAGGGCTACACCAAAGGCAAGTCTCAAATGCTCAGGAAAATTGAGATCCTTGGTGGAATAGTCAAATGCAACGATGGCTTTATGGCGGTGTATGAGCCTCTTCGGGAAAAGGTGTTTGACAATGGCGACCTCAATCTGACAAAGATGGACATTATGCAGTTTGCTGCCGCCGCGAAAGAATATTCAAAAGTGGCTAAATCGACAATCAACTAATAGGAAAGGATATGAGATCAGAAGACTATGTTTACGGGAATCCGGAGGATGAGAATGATTATGAGGTAGATGACCAATCCACGCAGTCAGAATACCCTCAGCCTTGGCAAGGGGAATCAAGTTTAATGGACAAGGTATCACTGGTCCAAGGGCAGGTCAACACCGCTTTAGGTCTCGCACAAGACATAAGCGGATTATATTCGGAGTGCATCAGACTGAACGAGCACCGCAGGGAGGTCGAGGCTATGACCCAGGAGAAACTCGTCAGGACCATAGCGAAGTACAAGACTGCCGAGAAATTCATAACATCCTCATTCGCTGAGAGAAACGGGGCGCTGCAAAACTATTACTCTGTCTTGGACGACGCAGTGCGTAAAGGTGACAAGGAATTGATCATCGCCGCTATGTCAAACATCAGCGGAATCGTCACTACTTCTCCGCTTAAAGATCTGGAGAAACTCTGCCAATCCTTCGATGAGTCATTGGACAATATGCTTGATTTTGATTAGTCATTGTTATGCCACAGTCGATAACCCTCAAATTACGACTTTTGTCGGTTAGATTGGCCGCATTGTTCTGCCTGACGTGCTGCGCCGATCTTGCATATTCACAGAATCCACAGGCGGAAAAACGGATCTATCTCCTTGACGTGACAGGATCGATGGAGGGAAAGGATGACGCCGGAGCCATCGACATCTTCGCGGAAGTGAAAGAGAAATTAGCCAATGCCGTGCTTGAGATTGAGTCAGACAACGGTGAGGTCGTCGTGATTCCCTTCACCAGCAAGACCCACAATCCTATCAGGGGGACATACAATGAAAAGGATTCCATCGCCGATTTGATCAGGAATGTCCGGGTGATGAGAGGAGAGACCAATATCTCTGCCGCCTGGAAAAGAGGTGTTCAGGAACTGGATTCCACAAAAATCAACTACTTGTTCCTGCTTACGGACGGCATCCACAATTACGGTGCGCCGAAAGAACATCTTCTGTCCCAACTTAGAGAGTGGAAGGATCAGTCGGAGAATAAGTATTTCTTTGGATTTTATGTGATGCTGACTCCCAATGCCAGAGACAATGAGATAGCGAAAGTGGTTGACGAAACGCCTCAGATGTGGTGCATCCATTCTATGGATGTGATGGTGTCCTTTGTCACTCTTCCTTTCAAGATGAAGGCGAACGCCAATTTGGCGGGAGAGAAAATATATTCATTCACACCTATTTCAAGATTCAAGAACGACTCTCCGGAGATCAAGGTGACATTGGATGAGAATCCGTACTATTCATTGGAAAAAGGAACCGTCGATCTGGGAGAAGGCGCTTTGAGATTTAAATTGAAAGAGAAACTAAGCCATAGCGAGACTCCGCTTGAGACCGATCTGAAAATGAGGTTTGAATATGACAGAGAGAAATACCCGCTTCTTTTCTTCACTCCGGAGGAAGTGACCCTGATGGCGGTCACCCGCGGGACCCGCACTATGACAATCAGCATAATCGACTAATTATGAACACAATCCTAAGAATATTCACAATACCCGTTCTTGCAGTGTCGCTGCTGACGTCCTGTAAATCGGAGCCTGACAACAAGGCGGCGATGGAATTTGGCACGGTTCGTTTTAAAGAGCCGTTTGTCGGCATCCTGAAATCACGTCCCGCCATTCTTGAGAAATCGTTGGAATATCCTCCATTCTCTTGGTTCGTTCCCGACACGCTGCCAGTGGTGAAGACGATGAAGGTTGAAGTGAATGACGAGTTCTTGAGAGGGAAAATTGACGCGAAATACGCTATTGTGGGAACTGACGGCCGACCTTACGACGGCGTGACTTTCCAAATGGGGAATATTCCCATAGAGGATTATGTGTTTAAACCTACTCAAAGCGACAATAGGATAGCGGTGACCTGCCGTGTGAGTCCATCCATAGGAGACGCTGATTTGAAAGGCAATGTCATCGTTTCATCAAAAGGTCTGGATTTGGTGAACGGTCTGGCCGCCAGCACAGACGAGACCGCAGTGATGGATTGGCACATCACCCAGAAGCAGAAAGTGAACTGGCCTTTATGGCTTGTCTGGCTGATAACCGCACTGCTTGTCATCGCCTTAGTCTTGTTGATTCTCTACTTCATCGTGAAGTTTATTATCTTCATTTTGAAATATATTCTCTCTGCTTTGAAATCATTAAAAGATGCTGTAACAAAACGGCTCAAATCATTACAGGGTCATAGTAAAATGAAGATCAGGATAAACGAGTCTAACATCAAACAGAAAACGGAAACTGAAAAGGAAAAGAAAAAAAGAGAACCAAAAGAAAAGGAAGAGAAACTGCATCCATACCTGGCGGAACGGCAAGCGATTCTGCTGTCATCCGCATCTGTACGGGAAAAAGCAATCGCTCTTTACGAGGCCTTTCAGTTTTACGATTACAACTTGAGATTGACACCAGACTACAGAGACAGGCAGTTTGATCTCTTGGATCCAAGCATTCAGTCAGCATTCGAAGATTTATGGGATAAGTTTTACAAAGCGCCAAATAACAACGGAAAGTGGTCAGGAGAAGAAAAGAATTCCATCTGGATTCCGGATGACTCTTATGTGCCTAAAAACAAGAGCTATAGCAATATACATAATAAGCCTTGGTGGATGATCAAACAATATTATCATTTCTCAGGGCTGCGGTTCGACAAAGGAAGAGCAATATTTAAAAACATCGCAGATCAATCAGTATTCCTTTATGATTTCGAGAAGTACATTGACCCGAATGACTATTCCAATCGGGAAAAACTACACGAGGCTGCTTTCAGTGCACTTTCTAAAAAATTGCACAAAAAAATTGACGATGTGTATTGTCCTGATTTAGGTTGACTCGTGTTTATAGAATATCACTTATATAAGTTGACTTTGCGCTGTTATACCTGTCAGGGGTTGACTGGAGGCCGTAGGCCGGAAGGAGACCCCTGACAGGTCTTCAAAGGTAAAGAGTTTTCAGGGATTTCCAAGTTATTTCTGGATTTTATTGCCATATGCCTGTAACTTGTCCACATCATATCCCTCGTCTCCTGCCGCCCCCCGACGCTTCGGACGGGGTCTTCATTCCGATGCTCATATGCGGCCTCCGGTTGTTGTAGAAGTCCACGGCCCGGGCGACCGCCGCCACGACCTCGTTGATGTTCCTGACCACCTTCCCCTTGAGCAGCTCGTTCTTCATCGTGTTGTTGATGCGTTCCGCCTGGGCGTTGTCCTTCGGATCTCCCGACTCGGTCATGCTGACCCTGATGCCGTGCTTCCGCAGCATCCCCACATACTCGCGGCACGCATATTGGCAGCCACGGTCGGAGTGGTGTATGAGGTTGACCTCATCCTCCCCTCTATGCGTCTCAACGCCATCCTCAGGGCCTCCATCGGATAGTCCGTGTCAAGCGTGGGCCCGACACTCCAGCCGATGATCTCCTCGGTGTATGCGTCAAGTATCAGCGACAGGTAGCAGAAGTGGCAATGGTAATCGTCCTCCGTTATGACAATGTATGTTATGTCGCTGACCCACAGCCGATCCGCCGAGGTGGGGATATAATCCTTTATGAGGTTGGGGTATGTCGGGAGTCCGTGTGTCGAGTCCGTCGTGCGGGGCTTGCGCATCTTCCGGCGCACCTTCAGCCCCTGCTCGTCGATGATCCGGCAGAAGCGGTCGCGGCCTATCGGACTGTCAAAGCGGAAGTCCCTCTGATACATGTACCACAGCTTCTTCCCGCCGATGCCGGGATTTTCCTTCCTGACTTCCCTGATATATTGGATGGCGAACTCCTCACGCGCGGCCTTGGCATGGACCGCGTCCTCGTCATGCTGATAGTAAGCCTGCTTGCTTACACCAAGCAGCCCGCAGAGCTCAACCACCTGACATTCGGTGGCTGATTCCGCGTGCAGGTCCCTTACCGCTTGGTGCCAGCTTTTTTTTCTTATCTCAATGTGCCAACGAGCCTCCGCTATGTCTATGATCTTTTCGTTCAGGCGGTTGCGCAGACGCTCCACCCTGAGGCTCTCCTCCAGTTCGGATATCCGCGACTTCAGGGACTCCAGCTCTGCCTGCTCCTTTGACTTCTTTGCTTCCATAATTCTTCGCGGGCTTCCTTTCCCGTTCTCCGCCTCAAAGATAGCAATCCAGTGGTACATTTGCCTCACGCTTACCGGAACAAGCTGCAATTTCGCTATCTTCCGCGGGCTAAAACCTGTCTTTTGGTGAATCTCTATCACCTGTTGATAGTACTTCTTTTGAAATTCTGTGTGTGGTGTCATAATGATTGACTCTTTTTGTGAGTCAACCTTTTTCAGGCAAATACAATGTCCGCAAGTATAAGGAGAAGAACATCTATGTCTGGCACGAAGACCACGACTGTTGCACACTCTACCTGGTGCCTCAAGAGATTCACGGCAACATCGATCACTTCGGTGGAATCGGGATGCTGAAGGTATTAAGAGACAACGGTTTTGTGTCGTAAACATAAACACTGATAAAATGAGCAAAGTATTTCAAGTCAAACCCAAGCGCATCAAGCGCGTGAACGGCACCGTCCTCACCCCGGAGATGACGGTCACCGTGACCACCTCCCACCACACCACCACCCCATTCTACAACGGAGCCCAGGAGTTGCAGGAAGCCTACAAAAGGCTTTACGGCTTCGACTACAAAAAGGCCTGCTGCAATGCTAACGACTTTGAGTTTAAGGCACAGGACTAAGGAATTTATATTGTACAATAGTAAAAACAAATATGATAGTAGTAAGCACTAAAAAAGAGTTGAAACAAGCCATAAAAAAGCACGAGCCAGAAATTGTAGTAATTGGCGATCTTGCTTGCAAAATAAAGAAGGCTAAAGGCTCAACTGTAAATACTGCGACAACAGGGATTGCCGCAACCATAACAATAACAGTTGTTGAGCTAGCACTTTTGCTTGGTTTTACTCTGAGCGTGATTGCCCTTACAAAGGGCTATGACGTCACCTTCAATGGCGGAGACGGTTCTTGTACATTAAATCGAAAGAAAGAGAATAATGGCATCTGATAGAGCCAATCCGATGCAGCAGGGCATTGTTATTCATTTATGGAAGTACAAGTCACTACTCCGCTCAAATTGAAAACAATAAAGAAAGCTATTGCACAGCGATATAGTCTACATTGATGGAAAGGTGCAGCAAGACGAATCTGAGTTTTTCAATTTCGTGTACCTATAATTCCTGATTCTCGGTCTTTGGCGTTGCCGAGTGATCTCGCTTCTTATTTGCGGGCGTGCTTTTCGAGACGTAAACCAACGCACAACTTTCTAGGTTGGCGAAGGCGAAGGTATTGCAATGACAAGCCTCCAGATGTGTTATGTGTGTGGCTGACCCTACCTCAAATGGATAGGTCAGCCACGTTTGGATGCTCCACAGGCTTTCTGTGGCGTATTCGTGTGACCGTGGTTTTCGGAACTCACAATTCCGCTTTCAGTTCGTCATATAGGTCAACGGGACCTAAATGCCAGTATTTCGTGCTCTCTGTTGACAGTCTTTTATAAAGATTTGAATGGTAAATGCGATCCAGACTTTCCTGCAATGACATTCCATAGTCATCGTGCAAATATTCAACAAGCCAACTAATCTTCCCCGGAAGAAGCAAGTGAAGGTTACTTTGATCTATCTGGAACATACTATTCAATTTTTGTGGTGCCTATAAAACATAAGGCCTCCAATGACCTCTCAGTATGAAAAAGGTACTGATCCACAAGATTATAGGTTTTAAGCTCGCGGATAAGTGTCTCGACACTTATAGCGCCTGCCTCATATAGACCGAACTGAAGATACACCCTGTCATTGGCCACTGGGCCATACACAATGTCATAGTCGTGTGAAAAGCCATTCTTGGTTCTGTTTGCCATAACAAATTCAGCCCAGTCCTCGTCCGGTTCACTAAAAATCAGACTCTTGAATTCGGGCAGCATCCCATCATCAAATTCATACATATTCACATAGCCGCAGGTCGAGTGATTTTCAATCATACGCCTTTCCACCCACTCCCTCGCCTGCTTTTCCGAGGTCGTGGTATAGAATCCTTCTCCGTAATCCAACTTTCGGTTTGGGTGAAGTATCTTAGGATGCTCAACTACTTCCAAACTGCCGTGATAAATCTTCATATTCACTGATTATTCCTTAGTCCAATGAATTCGTCGATTTCGTCTATCAACCATTGACGGCCCTGGGTATGAAGCGGTTCATAGCATCTACTAAGATATCAGTCACCCCAAACCGAGAGAACAAGTCTATCACCTGCTCTCCGCCAATCCCTTTCGCGGCTCCATATTCCTCAATACAAAATGCAACGAACAGGGCTATATCCTTTTCTTTCTTGCTCATCGTACGAAACGACATTATCATTCCACCAAATATAAGCATTTTCACGCAATAATATACTCTTGTGGAAGCGATAGCATTCAACGGCCAGTCTATTGTCAATCGCCAGCTTTTGACAACAGGGTCACAGTGAGCGGATGAGGCCTCAACACGCACGGTGTGGTAACTCAGGGCAGGATGATAGGGGCTGCCTGATACTAAAAAAGGATCTTCAAAACCAGAAGATCCTTTTTTTAGTGACTACCCTCAAGGCTTTCACAATCATATTCCCAGCCAGTACTTGCCCTTCGGGAGGCGGGACAGGCAGAGGACTATGAGGTAGGTGACGATGAAGGTGCAGATGGTGATCGCAGGGATGGCGGCGGCTACTGGCAGCACGCTGTCCCAAAGGTCGTGGAAGAAGTTAAGCACCATAATGTGAGCCAGGTACATCGCGAAACTGCACACTGAGATTGACGTGATGAGACGGGCAACGCGGCTCTCCGGATTGATCTTGACTTTGCTCAGAAGCGAGAACACGGCGAGGGTCATCAGCGCCACGTTCAGGCAGCAGAAGTCCCAAGGGATCTCCAACTCGACAGCATCCTTGGCGAAAGTAGTGAAATGATTGAAATCCAGAGCGGTGAATATGTAGCCTCCGACCAGCAGCAGGGCTGACAGCCAAGCCGACGGCACTCCGAAACGGCGCACATAATGGCCGAGGAGGAAGTAGCCACCGAAGCCGGCGAAATAGTAGAACGTCGGAGTCATATTCCAAGTCGCCTCGCCCCAGAGATTGATGCCTGCGTGATGCAGGTACGGCTGCAAGGTGGTGAGCAGCCAAAGCGCAAGGTAACCTTGAAGCTCGCGCTTCGAGCTGGAGGAGAGCCACGGCGAGATGATCGGAACCAGAAGATACAGTCCTACAATCATATAGACGTACCAAAGGTGGCCTACCTCTACGCCCCAGTTGAGCGGGATGCGGCAGATGTTGCCGAGGCATTCTCCTACCGAGTCGCCCCTGTAAAAGACAAAATAGACGGCGTAGGCCACGCACCAGAACAACCACGGGAACAGAACCCTGCTGAACCGATGGCGGAAAAAGGTCGGCGTGTCAGTCTTCATCGGCAGGACGAAGTAGCCGGAGATCATCACAAAAAGCGGCACACAGATGCGCGAGAGGCTGTTGAGCCAGGCAAGAAGGCCGCAGTTCTCGTGGATGACGCTCAGGTTCGGCCCGATGTAGTAGTACTCGCTCGCGTGCTGCAGCAACACAAGAAAGATCGCTGCTACCCTAACCAGATCCAGCGCCACATCGCGCCCCGGCTTGACGGAATTTTCCATATTCATTGAATATAATCGTTTAAGCCGCGAAGTTAGAAAAATCAGCAGGAATCCGAAAATATGACCGGGATTTGCGTTTCTTGCTGGAAATCGCGATATTTGGAAGATATAAACTGAGGAGGAATATGAGCCAGTTTGACACTTGCTTTTTCGAAAGGTATGCGAAGATCTCGTTGGAGACTCTTCTGGACGAGGGTTTCTCAAGCCTTGTTAACAAGGACAGGCCGGACCTTCAGAGTCCGGACGGGGTCTCGCTTGGGATTGAGGTCACCAGGGCTATGCCTGAAAGCAAGGAGGCCGCCCGGTCGATGCTCAAGGAGATTATAGACATCGGAGAGACCGTGAAGATCTCCTATGTGGACCAGCAGCACAGGAGCATCGATCCGGACAAGACAGTGTTCGAGACCATAGCCGGGAACTCCGAGTGGGTAAGGCTCGGCAACAAGGACATCAACGCCCGCGCCTGGGTGTCGAGGTTCAATTTCAGCGGCTCGGATCAGGAGAAACTCTGCGGAGTGCTTTCCGGAGGCGAGAGGAACAGGCTTCACCTTGCGCTGACCCTCAAGGACGAAGGCAACGTGCTGCTTCTGGACGAGCCGACGAACGATGTGGACGTGAACACGATCCGCGCCCTGGAGGACGGTCTGGAAAACTTCGCCGGATGCGCCGTCGTGATCAGTCACGACCGTTGGTTCCTGGACAGGATCGCCGCCACACACATCCTCGCTTACGAGGGTGACTCCAACGTGGTGTTCTTCGAGGGCAACTACGCCGAGTACGAGGAGAACCGCAAGGCCCGTCTCGGCAACGCAGAGCCTAAGCGGTTCAAGTACAAGAAATTGATGGAATAGTTTTTGCAGGATTTAGGTGCAGGTGCGCCGCGGTGGCGCACCATTAATGTTGCACTAAAACTATAACTGTTATGGCAAGTGACTCAAAAGTACGAATGCCTGCGCTGTGGCTGGATCTATGACCCGGCCGAGGGCGATCCTGACGGTGGCATAAAGCCCGGAACCCCGTTCAAAGACATCCCTAAGGACTGGAAATGCCCGGTCTGCGGAGCCTCGAAATCCGATTTCGCGGAATATTCGGAATAAGCGTTCCGCCGGACCAAATGAATAAAGGGAGAAGAGGCTGGCTTCAAGTTGGCCTCTTCTCTTTTTGGAAAGGTAATTAATCGAAAAAGAGCCGGTTCGGATCACTCCCGGCCGGCTCCTTCATATTCATCAAGATTATTATTTGTCCCTTACGCAGCGGACCTGAAGGCCTTGGTTTGAATCAACTCCAGAAGCGTTCACCTTTGCCTCCGAGGTTTCAGACGAGAAGAACCAGATTAAATACTTGTATTTTCCTGCTTGTGTGCCAGGGGTGCTGGTCCAAGCGAAAATCCTGCCAGCCATCAAGACACCGCTGCCGCTCTTGGCAGCGGATAATTGTCCCGAAGCTGCCAGATAAACATTCTGGTCTCCATCCGAACACATACGATAGACACCATCCTCCCATTCCTTGCTTCCACCCTTGGTAAGATTCAAGAATTCCTCCTCGGTCGGAAGCCTCCAAGTGCCGGCTGGAAGGACAAGAGAGCAAGGATCAATCTCATTCGGCTGGATATCATCATATTTGATCGTGGTTTCCTCCGGACCGTATGCCTTTCCCGGATATTTAGAGGAAGAAGATATCTTTTTTCCAAGGTCTATACCGTAGCGGCTCTTCCACTTGAAGAACATTCCGACCTCCTTAGGTCCGGCGAATGCGTAAGCCCCGTCCTTCACAGTCAGGTAACCAGGACTCCAAATCACAGAGAATCCCTCCGGATTAGGAGCCGCGGCCTGAACCACCGTCTTGCCGGTGTTTTCACCGTTCACATAAATGGAGAGTACACGATCGTCTGTGCAGCTCGTGTTCTCAGGAATAGAGAAACAAACGACAGGATCAGACTTTGAGGCACTCTCTGTCATCGATAAACCGTCATTACTCTTAACCTCGACTGGGACATCACTAAGATCCGTGTCAACTTTGACTTTAAGATCGAACGCGGTGTGATCGTGCTTGGCCGGTGAGTGACCGGCATAGAAAGCATAGTTAGTGATAGCCGGCTGGACGAATGACTCACCGGTGTACTTGCCGTTGATGAAGATCTTCCAAGTCTTGTCCTTTTTGCTCGTGTTCGCCTCCATATTCTTGAAAGTCACCGTCGTCACCTTAGGAGTGCAACTAATCTCGGACACGTCACCGATGTCAGACAAAAGTTCAACCTTGTAGAGTGCGAACTCACCCGGATTGGTAACAACCTCAAGATTAAACTCCTTGTAACTATCAAGGGACTTCGGGGAATATGACACAAGACTCGGCTGCTTGATGTTCTTCACGCAGCGCACCGACGCCAGATTCGTGTTGGACAGGTCGTAGTAGATCATTGAATATTCATCACTTATCACATAAATCGAACGGTCACCCTCGTAGCTCTCGCCATCAAGCCAGTAAGCGCCGTAGGAATTCTTCATCGAGATCGTCCCGTCCGTCTTGGACATCGTCCCGGCAAAAGGCAGGAAGAAATCACAGTTCTTGAAGCCCATACCTTTAACCCCATTCTGACTGTGCTCTTTGTCAAGATCCTCTTGATAGTAAAGGTAATAAGCCTCCTCGTAGGTAGGAAGCCTGAGCCCCGGATCGACCTTCGCGCAAGGATCATCGGCCGGATCATTCTCCGGAATCGCTGCAAGATCAATCTTGACGCGGGACGGAGTGTAAGCCAGACCGTCATAGGTGTCCGGCTCTGAGCTGACACCATAACTGCTACCTTTCTTGAAGTACAGTCCAGCATCGGACATATTCTCGGCTATCGCAAACTTGCCGTCCTTCAGGGTGATGTTGCCTTTAGCCCAGTAGAAATCCTCGATCAGCACAAGAGCCGCGTCCTGAGTGGCCGAAGCGACCTCCTTCCAGACAACATCTGTGGAAGGCTCATCATCATAGTTCTCCGGAGCTGGGGTGAACGCGGCCTCGACCGTGATTGTTCTGGAGTTCTCGGTGTAGTTGCCGGAACGGAAATCTCAACCGCATCGGTCTTGGACGTGATCTCAACAGGCTCTCCGGTAGCTTCACCGACATTCACCCTGTACTTCCATGCAAGGAATATGGGTTCACTTGCCCTTGTCAGTTTCACGGTGTCAGCCTTGAACGAGAACTTGAAGGTTCCGCCGTTGAATGAGATCGTCTCAGGGAAATCCGATTTTTCATAAGACGTGTGGACATATTCCACGCTGACTTCCTCCTTCCCGCAGGAGAGCAGCAACGCTGACAACGCCGTGGCCGCCAGCAAAGACATAACTTTTCTACTCATCAGTTAGTTCGTTAATATTCAATGGGCGCAAATATAATCATTTTCAGAATAAACCAAATTCCGACACAACTATTGAATAATCACAAATATTCGCTAAATTGCGCAAATATATTCATGAATATGAGAAAGACGATTACAATTGTTGCGATTGCGATGCTGACGCTTGGCATTTCATTATCCGCAGGGGCGCAGAGCAAAAACAGATCCGCAGACCAGGAGGCACAGGAGCTTGAGAAGATCAAGCGTGAGACCACCATCCTCAAGGAGGGTGACAAGGCGGCCGACTTCACCGGGAAGAGGTTCGCTGGCGGCTCGTTCAAACTGGCAGATCAGAAGGGCAAGGTCGTAATGCTGCTTTTCTGGGGCGGCTGGTGCCCTCCTTGCAGGCATGAGTTAAGGCCTGAGAACCTTCCGGCCACGCTCAAGGAGTTCAACGACAACCAGGATTTCGTCTTCCAGCCGATCGCCTATAAGGACACAAGGGCGACGCTTGAGAAGTTCTTCGCGGGAAAGGAAGGCAAGACAATATATTCATACCTCAAGCCGCTGACGCTGGTCGATGAGGACAAGAGCATATTCGGGCTTTACGCGAAGTCTGGAGTTCCGCGCTGCGTGATCATCGGGAAGAACGGAGTGATCGCTTACGTCGGGATCGGATCCTCCGAGGAGGGGCTTAAGGAGGTCGCCCAGACGCTTCGCGAGGAACTGGCTAAATAGGTCATCCGGTCACTGAGCCTGTCGAAGTGACATTGGTTCTATTGATTCTCAGAAATGGTTGGCACGCTTCGACAAGCTCAGCGGCCAGCCATTTTTATGATTCCTGACGTAGGGTGATGGATCGGGCGACAGTGTAGCCCATTGACCAGGCCGCCTGCAGATTGAAACCGCCTGTTATCGCGTCCACGTCAAGGACCTCTCCGGCAAAATAGAGGCCAGGATGGTTCTTGGACTCAAGGGTATTGAGGTTGATGTTGGAAAGGGCGACCCCGCCACAGGTGACGAACTCCTCCTTGAAACGGCTTTTGCCACGGATCTGGTACTCGTCATTGATCAATGTGTTCACAAGACGGTTCATTCCTTTGGATCCCAATTCGGCCCAGCGGGCATCCTCACGGATTCCGCACTTGGAGATCAGGTAGTTCCAAAGTCTTGACGGCAGTTCGGACGGATGGGTGTTCAGAATCTGTTTCTGAGGACTGTCTTTTGAAAGCGCAGTGATTATGTCACGGACATCCTGCTCGCCCGCGTCACCGAACCAATTCACTGAGAGAGTTGCGGAATATTCATTTTCAGCGAGATAGCGGGCCGCATAAGAGGAGAGTTTCAGGATCGCGGGACCGCTCATTCCCCAGTGCGTGATCAGGAGCGGACCGGAGGCCTTGAATTTCGTGCCTACCAAGGATGCCGATGCGTTCTCGACCACTGTGCCCATCAGTTCACGTACAGGGCTGCCGGGAAGGTTGAAAGTGAAGAGGGACGGAACAGGTGGGACGATTTCTAGGTCAAGGCCATCAAGCATTCCAAGACCGGAAAGTTTCGGGCTGCCGCCGGTGGTGACGACCACTATGTCTGCAAAGTATTCAAGCATTTTCGTCGCTTCGGCAGGCTCTGCGACCGAGATGATGTAACCACCTTCAGGACGTGGGAATATTCCCGTAACTTTACGTTTTGTATGAAGCGTAACTCCGGCCTGTCGCATCCTTGCCTGCAAGGTGTTAACGATTTCCATCGCGTCCTGCGATGCCGGAAAAACGCAATGGTCTTCCTGAAGAACCAGTTTCACACCTTCGTTTTCGAACCATTGCCAAGTACTTCGCTGATCAAAGGAACGGAAAAGCCGCTTCATAAGCTTGTCTCCACGAGGATAAGCGATTGACAGCGAAGATATTCCTTCAAAGGAATTTGTAAGGTTGCATCGTCCTCCCCCGGTGATCGCCACCTTAGCCAAAGCCGTCGTCCCCGCCTCGAACACCTCCACCGAAGCGGAAGGCATCCTCCGTTTCAACTCAATGGCGCAGAAACACCCCGCCGCCCCGGCACCCACAATCGCAACTTTCATATTGCAAAACTACACAAAATCCTTTGATTTTGATAAATGAATATAAGAAGCTGTTTTGAATTGTTTGAAATGTTCTTTGAGGTGAAAAATCTTCATTTTCTTCCCGCTTCTTCAGTCAGATAGCACCGCTATCTTCCTTGGAAGAAGCGGTCGAAACTGAAGTTTTTCACTCTCAAACCTTCAAACAAACAATTCAAAACAGCTTCTAAATGTAGAACGAATCGATCGGAGCGGAGCGACGCAAGGGGTCTGGGAATACAGTCCTCGGTGCCCCCACCGGGGGCTGTCACGTAGTGACTGAGGGGTGGAAGATATATTATATGGCAAAATGAATTTTGCCATATAATTATAAGTGGATATCTTTGTCCTCAATTTATGGCATCGGGAAAGAAGGACATACTCCTCGGGATGATCCGGAACGGACTTCCGATGACTCTCGGACAGCAGATTCGGCTAACGATTCTGCTGAGTCTGCCTGCCATCGCCGCCCAGTTCTCGTCCGTGCTGATGCAGTACATCGACGCGGGAATGGTCGGCCAACTCGGCGCGAACCAATCTGCGTCAATAGGTCTGGTCGCCACGACGACCTGGATAATGGGTGGATTCCAGTCCGGAGCCAGCTCGGGATTCTCAGTCCAGGTCGCCCACCTTTGCGGAGCGCAGGATTTCAAAGGAGCCAGAGCTGTGATGAGGCAAGGGCTCACCACTGTGTTCCTCATCGGACTGGTTCTCGCAGTGATAGGCGTGAGCATCAGCGGAGCGCTCCCCCACTGGCTCGGCGGGACACCGGAGATCAACAAGGACGCATCTGAATATTTCCTGATATATTCAGCGTTCATTCCGATAGGCGCTGTCGGATGGGCCGCTAATTCAATGCTACAGGCCAGCGGCAACATGAAGATTCCGAGCCTGATGTACACCGGAATGTGCGGCCTTGATGTGGTGTTCAACTACATATTCATTTACATTTGTGAGATGGGAGTGGCTGGCGCGGCGTTAGGCACAGGCGCGGCGCAGGTCGTCACCTCCATATTCGTGATCTGGTATATTCTCAGACGCTCCAAGGAATTGAATATCAAAGGAGAACAAGGCACGTTCATTCCACGGCGCAAGACCGTGCGCAACGCTTGGGGCATCACCGCGCCGATGTGGCTCCAGAACATCATAATGAGGGGATCGCACATTATGAGCACCATCATAGTGGCGCCGCTCGGGCCTATTTCCATTGCGGCCAACTCGCTGGCAATCATCGCTGAAAGCTTCTGTTACATGCCAGGATACGGTATAGAGGAGGCCGCCACGACGCTTGTCGGCCAGAGTCTCGGGGCGAAACGCAAGGAAGTCGCCAAGCGGTTCTCGCAGATCACGATGATGATGGCCGCAGGGATTATGACTCTGCTGGGAGCCCTGATGTTCATCTTCGCGACCGATCTGATGATGCTTCTGAGCTCGGATCCGGATGTCATCGCGTTGGGAGCCAAGGTGCTGAGAATCGAAGCGTTCGCCGAGACCCTCTATGCGTTCTCGATCGCCGGCTACGGTTCCTGCGTAGGTGGAGGCGACACGCTCGTGCCAAGCGTGATGAACTTCGGAAGCATGTGGGTGATACGCATCGGACTGGCACTGATTTTGACACCTCGGATGGGACTCGTCGGCTACTGGGTGGCTATGTGCATCGAGCTGAATGTCCGCGGATTGCTGTTCTACTGGAGACTGCGCGGCGAGAAATGGATGAAACTAAAGATCACTTGAGAATATGGAAAAGATCATCAACCAGGAATTCGGCGGAGAGAGACCGCTCTACTGCAGACACGACCTTTATCTTGAGAATGTGAAGATCCACGCCGGGGAATCGGCGCTGAAAGAGACCGGCAACATCACCGCCGTACATTGCCAGTTCGAGGGCAAGTATCCGTTCTGGGAGTGTGACGGATTCGTCATCAAGGACAGTCTCCTGACCGTAGGCGCCCGCTCGGGCCTCTGGTACTCAAGGAACTGCGAGATCTATGACACGATCATCGACGCTCCGAAGACCTTCCGGAGAATGGACGGCATCAAGCTGAGAAACGTCCTGATTCCCGGCGGCACGGAGACCTTCTGGGACTGCCGCGACATCGATGTGGAGGACTGCGTGATCGACAGGGCCGACTATGTGTTCATGCACTGCGAGAATGTTAAACTCACCAACGTCAAGCTTAACGGCAACTATAGTTTCCAGTACGCCAAGAACGTGGAGATCCGGAACTGCGTCCTGAACTCCAAGGATTCCTTCTGGGAGGCCGAGAACGTCACAGTCATCGATTCCGTGATTAATGGTGAATATCTTGCCTGGTACTCGAAGAACCTCCGCCTAGTCCGCTGCCACATCACCGAGACCCAGCCTCTGTGCTACTGCGACGACCTCGTACTTGAGGACTGCACAATGGGCGCTGACGCTGATTTGGCTTTTGAATATTCCTCCGTCCAGGCCACCGTGAAAGGCCATGTTCCTTCCATCAAGAACCCACGCACCGGCTTCATCCGCTACGGTTCCGTCGGGGAGATCATCATTGATGAGAACATCAAGGGCCCTGGTGACTGTCGGCTGGAGAAAGCGTAGAGGGGAGCCAAGCAAAAAACTCTTTCGGAATTTTGCACGTTACCAAAATTCCGGAAAGTTTAGTTTTTTGTTGGCTGCCAATATTGTACCGTGGCAGACAAGTCACTATAAATCACGACATTAAGATTATTCCTATAGTAATAATGCGCTAAAGCTGAACACTTTAACGACTAATGATCAGCATGTTATCCATCACCTACTGTGTATCAGCATGTGGCGAATAACATGCTTTTTATCAAGCAGATAGCGCATCGTCTTTAGCGTAAACCAACCGAAGACAGTTATCTAATCATTTGATTATAGGCATGATAGGTTCACGGTTAGATAATCGTGTACGGTCCTGTCGAAGCGAGCCCGCTGCCCCGTCTCGGAAGAAACCAGATACTGATATATAAAAAAGGAAAAGCCGCCGATGAATACTCATCAGCGGCCTAAGGAGTGGTGTCGGGAACACTACAACCATATACTTTCTTTAATCTACTCAATAGTAAAATAGCCGATATATTAACATAGAAGCCATTTTATAATTAATCGCAATAAGCCATAATTAGAAATTTACGGGTACATATTTGGGTACAATTAATCTTTCTTATTTTTGTATTGACACCAAAAAAAATTGTAGTTGATATGACGATTCGATACTTCCTCCGATCAGACAAGCGTGACGCTCCGGTAACGATTTGGGCAAGGGTAAGGACTACTAACGATGACATTCGAATACCCACCGATGAATCAATCATTGCTAGCCAATGGGACAAGAAAGCTGGAATGCCAAGGTCAGTCAATAAAAATTTGGAACCAGAAAGATACGAAAAGGCTCACAAGCTGTCCGCACGGCTTTCAGACCTTCGGGAACGTCTTTTGGTACACATGGACCAGTTGCAGACAAAAGGAAAGAGTATAACAGCCAAATCTCTTTCTGACTTTATTGCTATGGAGGCAGTGACAGAGGAAGCGATTCCCACTGCTATAGGAAAGTATCTGGAATGGCTTATCGCACAGATGAAATCAGGTTCATTCAAGCATGGTTCCGAACGATACGATTCTGACACAATTAAGGTATGGAATAATTTCAAGAATGTTTTCTCTCGCTTTGAGAAAGAATACGAAGACAGAACAGGGAAAGTGCTGCTTTGGGACACCCTTGATAAGGTCACGATGGATGCTTTCGTCAAATATCTGGAAGATTACGGCTACCTTACGAAGACAATCAATAAATATGTCATTTGTCTAAAGGCATTGGTACAATACGCATACAACCACAATTTGCACGACAACTTAAAATGCTTGAAAGGGATTCAGAAATTAAAAGAAGTTGAGGGATGTGCAACGACAAAGTGTTATCTCAACGAGGATGAAGTGCAGTCGCTATATGAAATGGAACTGCCGGAAGGAAGCCTGAAATGTAAAGTCCGTGATGTATTCCTTATCGGTGTCTATACTTGCCAACGTGTTTCTGATTACGGCAGTCTTAGGCCATCAAACTTTAGCATGACCACAAAAGGAACAAAGGTGATTCGGATTGTTCAAGAGAAGACGGGCAATAGTACGGTTGTGCCTATCCTCAACGGAAATCTTCAAAAGCTTATTGAAAAATACCACTACGATATTCCTCATATCAGCGATGTCATCATAAACAGATACATCAAGAATATTCTTATGGACTTGTCGGAAAATGTCCCTTCTTTGCGAACACCAGTGCGAACGATTCTGACTTTGAAAGAGAAGCGGGCAATTGAAGCCAGTCAGAAGGACGAAGACGTAAGCAAAAGAATAGAGGTGGAGACAGACTCGGAAGGTAATGTCGTGAAACGAAAATATAGCCTTATCTCCACTCATAGTGCAAGACGTTCAGGCATCACCAATCTGTACAAAAGTCACCTGTTCAATACTCGCCAGTTGATGAGTATTAGCGGTCACAAAACGGAAAGTAGTTTTTATCTGTACATCTCCGAGAGTGCCGATGAGTTAGCGGACGAAATAGCGGCCATTATGGAAAAGGCAAAGAAAGAAAGTAACGAAGAACTGTTTTGATTATGGATGAAAATATTAAAAAAGAATTCGACAGCATTTGTCGAGCCTGTTCACTGTCAGAATCTAGTTGGGAATATAATGCGCTATTGTCTCTTCTGAATGATAGATTGGCAGGAAGATTCATTACTGAAGAAGAGGCCTTATCTGACTTTTCCGCATTAGAGATAGCGACGATGTTAAGACAATTAAGTCGGGCGACAGAGTTAAGTATATCCGTTAATCATGTGGTTGAAAAATATGGCAACATTACAATACCAATTCTGACATCGGCACTTACTGACTCCTTAAATGCTCGCATTCAAAAGAAGAAAAAACTAACTGCTCAATGCGGTGGTGGCAAAATAACGGATATTGGTGCCAATATGATACTAAACAAAGGGGGAGCTGGAGGACGAGCATATTTAATACCATACCCGAATGGGGAGAAACCACAAGAAGTGGGATTTTCAAAAACCGAACTAGATACTATAATAGAGTATGAGACCATTAAGAAAGAAGAATATAAGATAACTCAAGGAAATGGAACACATAGCAGAGAATTGGGACATCTAGCCGAATGGATAGCCGAATGCTTCTTGCCAAAAGAATGGAATGTAGATGCCAAGTATTTCTTTGTCATTCACTATTTAATTATTGCTGGTTACCTTGATTTCAGGGGGGAAGAGTGGTTAGAAAAACATAATAAAAAAAGCATAAATGAACAGAGTCATACAGTAAGGGATTGGATTAAAGAATATCATAAAATCAAAAAACAAGAATAACCGTAAACGACTGAATGTCAGTTAGGGAACTTTCATAGGGTAAACTTATGAAAGTTCCCTAAATATTTTCCATTAAGTTATTGATTTTTAGATAATTAAATCAAATAATTAGTGATATATTTGTCCAAATAAAAACTGGAGATAGAAGCCTCCAATTATGGTTAAATTCAAATTCAATGGAAAACAATAAATCCATTCAAAAGCCACAGCGTGGCAACATTCTGTATCAACTTACTCAAGAGGAGTTGGAAACATACGGCAAGGCCGTTGCTCAAGAACTTTGGGAGAAGATGAACACTCCTACAACGGAAGCTGCAAAACACTACACACGTCAGGAGTGTTGTCAGATACTCCGATGCAGTCTGCCAACATTCCATGCACTTGTCAACAAGGGGCTGATTCCAGTCCTGAAAGTTGGCAGGAAAACACTTGTTCCTGCCACCGAATTTGACAAAATTGTTGCTTCTGGTCAACTTGCTAGATACAAACACCATCCAATGAGAAAATAAGGAGGACAGATATATGGAAAATAAAAAAGAAGCCCCTTTCCTTGTAGGAGGAGAAGGAGCCTCAAAAGCACAAAACAAAATTACAGAAAATCAGGGATGTACACAAAATATTCCTGAGGTATTTCGAGTAGGAGACAAAATCTTTGAAAAAGTTTTGCGATACGATGTTAATGGCAATGGTTACATTGCATTTGAGCCACGAAGAAGAGACACCATAGCCGACAAGTTCGGAAGAGACTTCTTGAAAACTATACCTTCATACGATGCCGCTGTGATTGTCCCAAGTCATAATGATTACAAGCAGACAATCGGCAAATGCTGGAACCTATACCAACCACTTGACGCTTCGCCTCAAAAGGGAACACACAAGACATGGGACAAGATGATACGACACATTTTTGGTGGGAAAGAAGCACTTGGATGGGATTACCTAACGTTGGCCTATAGGGAACCAACGCAATTGCTTCCAGTGCTTGCGTTGGTGTCACCGGAAAACCAAACCGGAAAGACCACCTTTGGAAAGGCGTTGTCGTTCTTGTTCGGACGTAATGTCGGCTTCTATTCTCAAGATGACCTCAGTTCGCAGTTTAATTCATGGATAAAGTCCTTGTTCGCGGTTTTCGAGGAAATAAGTGACGCAAAACGTAGTCTAAACAAAATCAAGGACATTTCTACTGCGCAAAATGCAACACTGAATGAGAAGTATATGCCGCCGGTCGGTTTTCAGCCTTTTGTCAAAATTGTAATACTAAGCAACAATCACAAGGACTTCATTCATGCCAATGAAAATGATATCCGATATTGGATCCTTCGTCTTCATCCTTTCGCAAAGGGAGACTTCGATCCGAAATTCAACGATAAACTTCGACAAGAAGTCCCAGCTGTAATGTATACTCTATCCACAAGAGAAATGTCCACTGAGTGCAAAAGCAGGATGTGGTTTGACCCAAACTTGTTAAAGACAGAAGCCCTAAAGGAGGTTATAGAGAACTCCTATTCCCCTGTTGCAAAAGATATTCAGATTTGGGCAAAAGAGGTTATGGATCAAATGCCTGATGGCTTTGGGGCGACGATTAAAGATGTATGTGAGGCCCTTAACAATAAGTATGCGAGATATGACATTCAAAAGGCAATGAAAGAAGAGTTGAAGTTACCTACTAGAAGAACGTCATACAAGAACTGGCGTGGTGAGTATTCCAATGGCCAAGCATATTTCTTTGGTGACGGAGGGGATATGCCACCATTCGGTAGTGAATCTGTGAATACGATGTGAAAGTCAATTTCACATATAAAATATCATTCTATGCCCCTTAAATACACTCTTTTTACTCTTTTGTGAATATGTGAATATAAAAACATAAAAAGTGTAAATTCAAGTATGCATATATAAGATTTGACGATTATCTGTTCACAAATTCACATCACTCATTATCAAACACTTAGAAACAAATCATAGTGAAAATATGAAAAGTATTGAACAAAACCTCTCAATTCTCTTGAAGAAGGCTCTTGTTGAACTAAGATGCCAAGCCGATGACATTTCCATTTCTCTTTCACCGAACTGTCGTGTCGCTGAAGTCAAATTTAAAAGTACGGAATCAAAGATTGAGGTTCTTCTTTTGGAGCGCCCCAAGAATGAAATCAGATGTTGCCTTGGATTTGCGTTATCAGTAGGCACTGCTTCTTTTTTCCATCATTCCAAGAACGGATACTACATCTTCTTTCACTGCGGTACCGCTGGAATCCTTGTTGAGGCACGAAGAGGGCGGCACACCAATGCTTTTGAGTGCTTCGATGAGTTCGGCGTAAAAACATGGATATTCACCACCAATGAAAGGATGGTCAAGTTATGAGAAATCTCGAAGATATAAAACGTATTCCTATCGCTTCATATTTGGAACGAAAAGGAATCATAGTTCCGGCACGTGGTAACATCGCAGCGTATTGGCGTGGGGATAGGAATCCATCTGTCCATATTGATAGTTCAAGCAATTGTTGGTATGACCATGGTACGGGGAAAGGAGGCAGCATAATTGACCTTGTTATGACCGTGGAAAGGTGTGGATTTACACAAGCCGTAGAGATGTTGGAATACGGATCGTTTCAGGTAGCATCTTCTTCCACAACATTACATGAAGAAAGAGAACCTGCATTCATAATCGATGAAGTTCTCCGCATTAAGCATCCGGCACTTTACCGGTATCTCAACTCACGAGGCATCAGTTCCAACATCGCCTACACATATTGCAAGGAAATCCATTACCATTTAGCAAGGAAGCCTGAGTCTCGGTTCTTTGCTATAGGGTTTCAGCAAATAAACGGGGGATGGGAGTTGCGAAACGCAAAAATAAAACTTGCAACTGCCAAGTGTTACTCATACATTGACAACGGAGGCACGCACTTAGTCGTCTTTGAGGGCTTTATCGACTTCCTTTCGTACATGGAGATACCTGATGCCGTGTTCGACAAAAGACAGCATGAAAACTACCTTGTTTTAAATTCTGTCGCAATGGCAGACAGAATGCTTAATGACTTGGAATCTGGAAAACTGGGGAACATAACTTCAGCAACCCTATGCCTTGACGCTGACGAAGCGGGAAGGTCAACTTCTATGAAGATAGGGAAGGAATTAGAAGACATGAATATTCGTGTCACGGAGGATATTGGGGCAAAATTGAAGGCGTTTGGACATGGCGTGAAGGACATCAATGACGCTCTTCTCTGTTATCAACAACAAATGCGTAAAAATCAAAGCGATACATTGTGATGAAAAGTATACTAAGCGAGAACATGATTTTCCCGTCACAGGTTGGATGTTATCTTGATGAAAGAAAAAATTGTTTTGTCAAGTGGTCTTTGTACTAGGCTATTCCGCGACCCAAGCCTACCGCCTTGTAATCAGTCCTTCGGTTTCCGTGTCATCTGCTTCGTCTCTAGGATGCAGACTGCTTCAAGAGCCACGCATTCAGAGGTACATCAGAACATTGGACACGATGCATTTCTCTTTTAAGGTCAATCTTGGGGCGTTAAAATATATGTAGATGCGGCAAAGGACATCAAGACTTATGCTCTCTGAAGTTTAATTATGTTTTACTTCTTTGAATTTCAAAACTGTTTGTTTATATTTGCCGAACATAGCCCAAGCCATCGAAACTACCACACTCGAAAAAGGGCAATCCGTCATCAATGGGTGCAATGCGACACATTGCGTGTGCTTGCTTGCATTGATGACTGGGTGTGGTAGCCCTCGATGGCGTGCAAGTAAGTGCACGCTTTTTTTTTGTTATATATTGATATATGAGCCATGAAAAGGTATTTAGAAATTATTTACGCTTTCTCTAGTAAGGGGAATCGCAATCGTCAATCATCGGGAAATGATGTAAGTATGTTGTTGGTGAGGCACACAAAGATATGCTTACCGTCACTTTGGACATCTATGAGATAGAGGAGGGTGTGCTATGATAAAGGTGATTCTCTTCATATTGATGTGTATCGCGTACTTTCCGGAGTTGTTCAATGACAGAAGGAGGGACAAGTGATGTTGTTGATTATGTTGATAGCGTATTTGGATGATTTGCTGTCAAGAAGAAAATGAGAAGCCATATATGACAGCAACGTATATAACAGTAAAATAGATTCAATAAATGAAAACGCATTTTGTGATATTTTGTTTACTGGCAGTAACATTTCTCGCTTCTTGTGGAAAGGATAACAAAATACAGCAAGACCAACTTCCGTCTCGTCCTTGTTATCGACGACAGGATGTGCGTACGATAATTGGCACTTGGAAGTGTATTAGGGAAGATTCTGGTGAATACGTCAGTTCAAAATTCATTGTCGAATGGGCGTTTTTTTTGAACAAGACCGCAACAGAGACTCTTATTGTAGAAGTCAACGGGATTGAGATGAAACGTGTAACGTTGAGATTCTTGTATGTCTACGATCAAAGTAGCATAATACTCTTTACAAGCCTTGACAAAGGGAACTCATTTGAGTACACGGTTTCCATAAAAGGCAATAAGATGAGTTTAGGCAATGAAGAAGACGGATATTTTGATTTGACTAGAGAAACATAACAATTGAAACTGATTATTAATCACATAATACAACCACAATAGCATATTAAATATTAATACAATGAAAAGAGTATTATCATTAATCTCATTAGTATCATTATTAATGATTTCATTTTCTTCCTGTAAAAAAGAAGATTCTTTTTCTGTTTCCGGAAAGACATTTGCCGCTTTCGGATATCATGCTGATTCTTTCACTTACGGAATAATCCATTACGATGGTTATGATGCCTACTATGTTCTTCGCTTTATTAGCGAAACAACTGCAGAGAGAAGCACAAGAGAAGGAAATGCTTCGGGACGAATTATTGGTGATATGGAGGATTGTAAGGTGACTATTAATTATCCGTTAATTACCATTTCCTATATGTCACGTGGAACGCAATATACTGAAAGCGGTGCTTTCCTCGATAAAACGAAGTTCAGGTTAACGTCCTCTAATGGTAGTAACCTCTGAGTACATTCTTCAATAAATCATAGTAGGCTTTTGGTGGGTATATCTCATTTAAGTTCCGCAAATTCAAAACAGCGGTTGTATTCAATGTCCTGAAGTTTTCTGTTGGCTATATCATCTAATAATAAAGTGACATGACCCAACCTTTCGCAGATGGCACCGAGACACCCTCGGTGCTATTTTCGTAATAAAAATTTTTAGAATCACACTCATGTACGTATAACAATAATCTACGTATCCCCGTGTACCCTTCAATCCTTTTTCATCAGCCTATTCATTGGATTGCCATGTTAGACCTTGGAATCGTTAAGAATTGCGATCGATTTTATGATACGGGTACAATTTTGGGTACAAGAAGCCCCGCAGAGCGAACTCTACGGGGCTTCGGAGTGGTGTCGGGAAGAATCGAACTGCCGACACATGGATTTTCAGTCCATTGCTCTACCATCTGAGCTACGACACCGTTTCCGTTTGGGATTGCAAAGATAGGCATTTTTCTTTTGGCTGCAAATTTTTTTGAGAAGAATTTGCGTTTTTCTTCGCTGAGTGGATGTTTTTGGCTAAATTCGCCATATGACAGGCAGGATCTTCATACAAGTTATCCTTCCGCTCCGGCTGGAGTGGGAGCCGTTCTATTATCAAGAAATTGAATTTAGTGAATCGGCTGGGGATGCGTCTGGATTGTTTCCGGTCACTTCGACAGGCTCAGTGACCGAAAGAGACAAAGAACAGGTTAGGGTCGGAGACCGGGTGCGGGTGAACTTTGCTGGAAAGGAATATGTCGGAGTGGTAAGCATGGCGGACGCAGGAAAACAGGCGGAGGAGATGGGAATTGTGGACAAGGTGAAGCCGATCTTAGGCATGGCTGAAGGGTTGGAACCGGTCACCAAGGAGGAGATTGAACTATGGAGACAGATAGCGGAATATTACCTGTGCACTGTCGGGGAAGTTTACAAGGCGGCTTGTCCAGCGCAGAAAGTGGAGAAGGAAGTTGTGCAGGCCCGTCAGGAGGCACTCAAAGTGGAAAGAGAAGAGAAGAATCGGACAAAGATTGCGGATAAGATCAAGAGGCTGGAAGAAAGAGCGGAGAAAAAGGCGGAATTGGCCGCGAAAGCTCGGAAGTCAGAGAGTCGGGAAAGGTACTTGGCAGAGAAGGAGATGTTGGAGGGGGAGATTGGATTATTGGTCAGGGAGCTCACTTCGATGGTTGGTGAGCTTTGTCGAACCACTGGCTCAGTGACCGGTTATGGTGACTCTGTTACATATCATCAGGACGAAGAGCCAATAGGTGGGTCCATAATCGAAACGTCCGAGGGTACAGAGAAGGAAATAAGCTTGTCAGCGGCACAGGAGGAAGCATATTCAAAGATAAAAGAGATTTTTGCGAAGGGGAAGCCGGCGTTGCTGCATGGGGTGACGGGATCTGGAAAGACGGAGATTTACCTGAAACTGGCGCAGGAAACGCTCGCGATGGGAAAGAACGTGCTTTATCTGGTTCCGGAGATAGCGCTCAGCAGACAACTGGAGGACAGGATCAGCGAGACATTCCCGGAACTGCTTGTGTTCCATTCCGGAGAGACAATGTCCAGAAAGCGAGAGGTGGCCACCGTCCTAAGGCACGCTGGAGAGCCGGCAGAGGGAAAGGGCTATGTTGTCCTCGGGACCCGAAGCGCCATATTCCTGCCGCATAAAAACTTAGGGCTGGTGATAGTGGACGAGGAGCACGACACCTCCTACAAGCAGGACTCACCTGCCCCTCGGTACAACGGCCGCGAAACGGCGATAATGATGGCGAAGATATTCGGAGCCAACGTCATTCTGGGATCGGCCACGCCGTCGCTGGAGTCGCTGTACAATTGCAGCGTAGGGCGTTACGGGCTTGTCACCTTGAACAAACGGTTCTACGACGCAGCGGACTCGGACATCGAAATCATCGACACAATCGCCGAGCGGCGCAAGAACGGTATGATCGGGAACTTCTCCAGGAAACTCATCGAGCACATAGGCAAATGCCTCGGCGAACACCGGCAGGTGCTGATTCTCAGGGAGAGGCGGGCATATTCCCCGATCGTGCAGTGCCAGGAGTGCGGCGAAATTCCGAAATGCCGCTGCTGCAACGTCAGCCTTAGCTTGCATAGGCGAGCCGACGGAAGCGAAAGACTAGTCTGCCACTATTGCGGCAGGGTTTATGAATATACCGGGAAATGCCATAAATGTGGAGGAGAACTGAAACCGTTAGGTTCAGGGACACAGAAGATCGAGGAGGAGGCCTCCAAACTGTTCCCGAACGCAAGGATCGCGAGGCTGGACAGTGACACGGCACAGAGTCGGAAATATGAGACGGACACCATCCGGAAATTCTCCAATGGGGAAATCGACATACTCATCGGCACAAGGATGGTCGCCAAGGGATTCGATTTCAGCGGACTGTCCCTTGTGGCCGTGCTTCAGGCCGACTCTATCCTCGGGCAGGAGGACTATAGGGCGGACGAAAGAGGACTCCAGCTTCTGGAACAGTTCAGAGGACGTTGCGGACGGCGGGGAGAGAAAGGTCTGTTCGTCATCCAGACCTCACAGCCGGAACACCCTGTCTATCAAAGCATAGACGGGAAACTGGACGAGAACGGTACAATGGCCCGTTTCCTCGGGGAAAGGAAGCTGTTCGGTTATCCGCCATATTCAAGGGTCATCGGAGTCGTCATCAAAGATTACAACCAAGCCAGAGTGGACCTGCTGAGCCGGGATCTCGGAGAGTACCTGCGGGGAGCTTTGGCGGTCAAGGTCAGCCTCGCTCCGGGCGTGCAGAACGGCCCGAATGTCATAGGGCCATATTCACCGGCTATCGACAAAATCTCGAACCAGAACATCCGCCAAATCAGGGTATTGCTGCCGAAAGACCGTTCGCTGGCGAGAAACAAGGAGACGCTTGCGGCGGCGGTGGAACGCTTCGAGAAGGAGAAAAAATATTCAGGCCACATCGCGCTTGATGTCGATCCGGCCTGAATAGATTTTTACTTATGCTCTTTACGCTTGATCCCATCGGCAGCACTTTCGGCCCCTTTTGATCCTCAAGAGTGCATACCGCACTCTTGGGAAACGTTTGCCCCACTTTTCGCCTCCCGAGAGTGCTGCCGAGCACATACGGGCGACATTATTTCCCTTTTTCGCTTCTAAAAAGGCTATCCTGGATCAGGGGAAACGCATCGCACCGAAGCCGTGCCTGTGCGATGGTTGATGATTCCGCTGATGGTCTCGATCCGTCGTATTTGTGCTGATTCTTCCGCAGGGAGACCGGAATGTCGCCGCAAGAGTTCAGAACGGGAAAATCGAGCAAGACCGAATGATTTTTCATTTCAAGAGATTTTCCGTAACTTTGAAATTTGAATATACACACAGGATATGGGAAAAGTCATAGCAATAGCCAATCAGAAAGGTGGAGTGGGAAAGACCACAACCGCCATCAACCTCGCTGCGTCGCTTGCGGTGCTGGAGAAGAAGGTACTCATCATCGACGCCGACCCGCAGGCCAACACCACCTCCGGACTGAATTTCTCTCCGGACAATGACGAGAAGAGGACGATCTACGAGGTGATGATCGGCACGATTGACATTCAGGATGCCTTGATTCAGACAGAGATTCCTGACCTTCAGATGATTCCGTCGCACATCAACCTTGTCGGAGCGGAGATTGAGATGATCGATGTGGAGGACAGGGAGACGATCCTGAAAAGAAGACTCGCCCCGATCCGCGACAACTACGACTACATCATCATCGACTGTTCCCCTTCCTTGGGACTCATCACGATCAACGCTCTCTCGGCATCCGACTCCGTGATGATTCCTGTGCAGCCAGAGTTCTTCGCCCTTGAGGGGCTCGGCAAACTGCTCCAGACCATCAGACTGGTTCAGAGCGGCGTGAACCCGTCGCTCACCATCGAAGGGTTCGTCGTGACGATGTTCGACGGCAGGACAAAGGTTCACGCGCAGGTTGTGAACGAACTGAAGGAACATTTTCAGGACATGGTTTTCAATACGGTGATCCAGAGGAGCATACGTCTCAGCGAGGCCCCTTCGCACGGCAAGCCGATAATCCTCTATGATGTGGTCAGCAACGGAACTACCAACTATATGAACCTCGCCAAGGAAGTGTTGGAAAAGAACGAGAGATAAAGACAATGAGCAGCAATAACAAGCAGGAAAGCAGGCTGGGCAAAGGGCTCAGCGCCCTTTTGGGAGACATCCAGACAATCGGGCCGGAAAGAAAGCCGGTCGGCTATATCAATAAGGAGATCGCCGGGTCAAAACCCGAGCAGGACTACGGTGACGTGCTCAGGATCCCTGTGGATCTGATTGAGCCGAACCCTTACCAGCCTCGTATGGCGTTCGACAACGAGGCGTTGGAGGAACTGGCCGACTCGATCAGGACATTCGGTCTCATCCAGCCGATCTCGGTGCGCAAACTCAAGAACGGACGCTATCAGATCATCAGCGGCGAGCGCAGGTTCAAGGCCTGCAAGAGGGCTGGAATGGACATCATCCCGGCCTACATCCGCACCGCGGACGATCAGGGAATGCTTGAGATGGCCATCGTGGAGAACATCCAGAGGCAGGATCTCGATCCGATTGAGGTGGCGATGAGCTACCAGAGACTGATGGACGAGTGTAACCTCACCCAGGAGATGATGGCGCAGCGCGTCGGCAAGAAGCGAGCCTCAGTGGCCAATTATCTGAGGCTTCTCAAACTCCCGACCAAAGTCCAGCACGACCTCAAGACCGGGCTTCTCAGCACCGGACACGCGAAAGTCCTGCTTGGAGTGGAAGACCCTCATATTCAAGAACTTCTCTGCGACCTCGTGATCAAGGACGGCCTTTCGGTACGCCAGCTGGAGGAGAAGGTTCACAAACTGAGCAAGGACGAAAACACAAAGGCGGCCACAACAGCAGGACCTTCCGGATGAATATTACAAGGTTCTGGAGCACATCGGCAAGTTTTTTGATAACAGCATCAGCCTGAAACGCTCGGCCTCCGGAAAGGGAACGATGACAATCAAGTTCAACTCCGACGAGGAAGTGGGCAGGTTCCTCAAGGCCCTTGAGGACTCGAACATCTAAGAAGAACAATGAAGAATCTGATTCTCAGGATATGTCTGGCACTTGTCTGCCTGGCGGCCTTTTTTTCCACGGGCGCGAAAGCGCAGTTCAGGGAAGAGGCGTTCAACCAGACCTACAATGACCCGAGCGACACCACCTCCGCGAGGGATTCCGTGGACAAGATGTGGTCTTTCCGGGAATTCTTCAGAGGGGTCAGCCACAAGGACACTACACTGAGGATCGGAACCATGTTCGCCGGATCGACGGTGTTCATCGGATCCGAGCAGATCTACAACAAGCAGTACTGGAAACTGCCGATAATCTACGGCGGCATCGGAACGACCCTTGGACTGGGAATCCACTACAACAGCAAGTACAAGCACTCCAAGAAGGGTTATGACATCGCCATGGCGCTTGACCCTAACATGGAGTTCGAGCTGGACACTCGCTCGAAGGACATGGCCAAGTATATGTTCGCAAGCGCCGGATTCATCTACTGGGCCACTCTCATGGACGGAGTTGTCAACTACAAGAGGGATGTGAAGAACCAACCTGGGAAGGCGACGATATATTCAATCCTCCTGCCGGGACTCGGGCAGGCGTACAACGGGGAATATTGGAAGATTCCGATATATTGGGGAATGATGATCGGTTCCTACCATTTCTACGCCTTGAACAGCAAGAACTACAAAAGATTCAAGCGCATCCACAACGAGGCGACAAATCCTGACGGAGGATACACCGGCTCCATTCCGGCGGAAAGGGCGCTGTACTTCAGGAATGTTTACAGGCGCTACAGGGATTATTCGGTTGTCGCTATTGTAGGCAGCTACCTGCTTCAAGTTATCGATGCCAATGTGTTCGCCTACATGCAGGACTTCGAGATGAACGACGAGCTCACCCTTAATGTCACGCCGACCGTCATCTCTCCTTATAATGAATATATCCCGCCACATAATGAATATGCCATCGCATCCCCCACACGCTCGGTTCCACCTATGAGTTTCGGCATGGAGCGTTCGGGGACAACGCGATAGGAATCAAAGTCGGTCTTAGATTTTAACAAGAGCACGAAAGGATGAGAAAAACCACATACGCGACACTGCCCATCATACTGCTCATGGTCTTCCTGCTCCAAGGGAACGCCGGAGCGCAGGTATTCAGAAAAAAGATCAAGGAAGAGAATCAGGAACTCAGACAACGGGTCGATTCCCTTCAGAAAGCCTTGGACAAACTGAAGCATGAAAGCATCCTGAAAGACAGCATCGCGGGTGAGATGATCGATGTCTATGAGGAGAACAAACTCAAGACGGCGGCCGGACTGAATCCCGAGGACTATACCCAGGAGGTTACGGACAGCCTCCTGAGTATCTGGTATCTGCACCGTCAGGCCAGAAAGAACGAGGAAGGGAACGGCTACGACATGGATTCGATCCGGTTCACGTCAAACGTTCCGGACGAAGTGATGAAAGCCAGGCTGGAAAAGATGAACTCCTTCATCACCCTCCCATACAACGACAAGGTCCGCAACTACATGATACTCTATTCAGAGAAGATGCCGACCAAGATGGGCACGATTCTGGGGCTTTGCCAGTACTATATGCCGATCTTCGAGGAGACATTCAACAAGTACAACCTCCCGGACGAGCTCAAGTACATGGCCATCATCGAATCGGCGCTGAACCCGGTTGCGGTCTCAAGTGCGGGAGCGAAAGGGATGTGGCAGTTCATGTTCAGGACCGCGCAGCTCTATGGACTGGAGATCAACTCCTTCGTGGACGAGAGACTTGACCCGTTCAAGTCAGCCGATGCCGCCGCGCGTTACCTGACCGACTCCTACAACGTATTCGGAGACTGGAACCTTGCGATCTCGTCCTACAACTGCGGATCGGGCAACATCAACAAGGCCATTCGCAGGAACGGGGGCAAAAGGGATTTTTGGTCGGTCTATGACTACCTTCCACGTGAGACCAGAGGCTATGTCCCGGCGTTCGTCGGGGCGATGTACGCCATCCATTACAGCAAGGAGTACGGACTTGCTCCGGCAAACATGCGGATGCCGGCCCAGCTGGACACATTCGAGATTCACAAGAACCTGCATTTCAAGCAGATCAGTGAGCTTGTCGGAATCTCCGTCGATGAGCTCAGAAACCTTAACCCGCAGTACATCAAGGATGTGATTCCAGGCGACAGCAAGACCTACATCCTCCGGATTCCATACAACTACTCCAGCGACTTCATAGCCCACGAGGACTCGATCTACACATACAAGGCTTCTGAATATCTCAACCCGCAGACCCTTGTGGATGACGGGAAGCGTTCGTCCGGTGAGACATATTCAGGCGGCACGATCACTTATAAGGTCAAGAAGGGCGACACTTTGGGAAAGATCGCGGCCAAGTACCATGTCACCGTGAACCAACTCAAGAAGTGGAACCACCTCAGAAGCACGAACCTCAGGATCGGGCAGAAGATCCGCATCTATAAGGGAGGCGGGGCGCCGACCGCATCAGCTGTCAAATCAGCCTCCAGCCAGTTGAGTTACACCGACTACACCGTGAAGGCTGGTGACTCCCTCTACAGCATCGCGAAGAAGTTCCCGGGCATGACTGCCGAAAAGATCATGAAGTTCAACGGGATAGGCGAGAACATCAAGCCTGGGATGAAAATAAGGATTCCAAAGTAGCCGTCAAAACATCACCACCGCCTGAGCCTTCGCTTCCGAAACCGAAGGCTTTGGCTCTTTCATGAATGAATATGCCATTGTCGAGGCCCTGAAGTACAGTTTCAAGGCCCTCCCCCTGCCAAGCCGCAATTTGCATCCGGAAACAGCTGACAGACTCCATCCACGCCCGTAATAGGCCGGGACAGTGAAGTTACCCGGAGCGTCCCGCTCGTATGAATATATCCGGTAATCCCAATTATCGACAATGAATATGGTTCCTCGAAGATAGGCGCTGAACCAGTCTGTTTTCCGTCCACCTTCCAGGTAGGCGAGACCGGCCAGCGAACGGCACAGCAGTCCCTCAAGCCTGCCTCTGATCTTCCAAGCCGGCTTGTCTGACGGGCCGTAACGCGCCGACAGCCCTGAACTTGACCAGTCCAGATCACAACGAGCCCCGGTGCGGTATCGAAGAACCTCCTCGTAAGGACGGAAACGTTCCGTAATCCTCACAGAAAGAACCATCACCTTGGTCAGCTGCAACGGCAGTTTGAACAGGACACGGACCTGTCTCTTGCTACGGTCTCTGTCCTTGACGGCAAAGTCGGCCGTAAGGAAAGCTCCCGCCTTCTCAAGCCCGACGGTGGCTCCATGCTCGTCGGAAGTCTTTGTCCAGCCTCGTATCCCTCCCGTATAATCAGAACCGAAACTTGAGGAATAACTATGGACAGCCGATGAGAGTTTCCAATCGCCTCCCAAAGGAAACACGGCTCCAAGAATGGCTCCTGGACTCTTTCCGGAGAAATCCCATGCAAACTCCCCGAAGTAATCCACCCCGCGCCATGAACGGCGGAAGTCTCCTGACAGTTTGCCGGTCTTAGGCCTAACCGGCATATTCATTGGCTCTGTCTGGCAGTAGCCTGTGAGGGATAACTGCCCGTTGCGGGAATGGAGGGTTATGTTCGCTCCTGTCATCAGAGAGATTTCGGCGGGTTTGCCGCTCTCGCACCATGAGCGAAGCCCTGGAAAGGAGGCAAACGCGGAGAGAACCATGCGCCCGGCCGTGAAGTCGGCCGCCACTCCCCTATGGCTTCCTATCCCGGACCATGACCATGACGGAGACAATCCGGATGGCCGTTTACTGAATGATGATGAAGATGACAGTCCAGACATGGACATTCCGCTCCATAGCGTAAGCCCCTGGCCGAAACGGGCGTTGAAGTCCCCGATGATGACCTTGCCGATCCTTCTCTTGCCAAAATATGTCATATTCATCGCCCACGCCGACGGCGGAAACCGCTCTTTGTCTGAATATTTAGTCCTGGCAGCCGATGAAAACTCGAAAGACTCGCCATAGTTCATTCTGTACTTGGCTCCATAGTTGAAATCCTTCCCTTTGACCGCGGAACGGGCCAAGGCCTCATTTGTCAGACGCTTTGATCCGATCTCTGTCTGACCAGGCAAAGCGTTGGAGGCGAACGAAATGAACGGTCTGAGAGCATTGGCGTAATCCTCTCCGAAACCGTCAACAGCAGCGAGTTCCGAGACGGAAAGCACATCACCATTCCGCAAGCGATAGTCCATCAGGCTCGCCACCTGGTACTGACTCATAAGTCCGCATGTGGCCATTCGGCTTCTTGACACAAGATTGATTTCCAACGGACTGGATGCCAATACGGAGAATCTTTCCATCTCCTGCTCGTCCAGTTCCTCCTCGGAATCCGCGCCGGACAGATATAATATCGCCTTCATGAGGTTGTCAGACTGAGCTGTCAGATCAGCCTGAAACAGGCACCGCGAGCAGCAGCGCGGCAGTGAAGTTTTTCAGGATATTCATGATTCGTGATGTTTATGCCAAGAGATTCACATCCCTTTAAGTTCAGGCCGGCAAGGTAAGGCAAGTAAACGTAAAAAACGAAAAGAAACATAAAACATAGGTATGTTTTTTCTGTTTTTTTAAGGAATATTGCCTAATTTTGTTTTTTACTATAAACAACGAACCACAATGAGCAACGTCAGACTATTTGACAAGTCATTCAAGCCGTTCATTCCGAACGAGAGGCTTGAGGAAGCCATCGACAAGGTAGCCGAGAAGATCAACCATGATTTCAATGGATGTACCGATTGCCCGGTACTCCTTTGTGTCCTCAACGGATCACTGATGTTCACGTCGGAGCTGATGAAGAGGCTCACGTTCAACTGCGAGCTGGTCTGCATCAAGCTTTCGTCCTACAACGGCACCCACACCACAGGCAACGTGCGCGAGGTCATGGGCTTGACCAGAAGCATCGAGGGCAAGAGGGTGATTGTCGTGGAAGACATTGTGGACAGCGGCAACACCATCGTGGCTCTCAAGGAGCTCCTCAAAGAGAAAGGAGCCACAGAAACAAGGATCTGCACGATGCTCCTCAAACCGGCATCCTACACAAAGGACGTGAAGCTAGATTATGTGGCGATGGAGATTCCGGATGACTTCATTGTCGGCTTCGGGCTTGACTACAACGAGATCGGAAGAAACCTCAAAGACATTTATGTATTGGACACAGATATGAAATACTTTATTCTTTTTGGCCCTCCGGGCGCCGGGAAAGGCACCCAGGCCTCAGCAATGGTTGAAAAATACAATCTCTGCCACATTTCCACCGGCGAGCTTCTCCGCGGAGAGATCGCCAAGGGTACTGAGCTTGGCCTCAAGGCAAAGGCTCTGATCGACGCCGGCGAGCTCGTTCCGGACGAGGTTGTGGAAGGCATGATCGAGAACAAGTTCAAGACCGTGACCGGAGTCTCCGGCTTCCTTCTTGACGGATTCCCTCGCACCATCGCCCAGGCCGAGGCTCTTGACAAGATGCTCGCTAAGAACGGCGAGGCTGTCACATCCGTTGTCTCCATCATGATCCCCGACACGATGATCATGGAGCGCATCAAGCACAGGGCCGCGATCGAAGGCCGCGCCGATGATGCCAGGGACGAGACAATCAACAACCGCATCAAGACCTACCACGAGAAGACCGAACCGCTTGTGGAGTACTACAAGAAGGCAGGCAAGTACGAGGAGATCGACGGCACCGGGACCATCGAGGAAGTCCGCGGAAGGATATTCACAATGATGGACAAGGCATAGTCAATGATGATTGGTTCACTTTTGGTCACCGTTCTGCTCGCGGGTTCTCCGTTGAAGTTGAACGGTGATAATATTTCACAGATTGTCAATGAATTGACAACCGAGGAGAAGGCTGCCCTGCTGGTAGGCAGCGGAGCGAAAGCCTTCGACGGAGTCGGCTACACGACCCTCTACGTAAAGGGTTCCGCCGGAACAACCCACCCGATAGAAAGGCTGGGCATCCCGGCTATCGTGCTGGCGGACGGCCCTGCGGGAGTCAGGATCGACGACCGCCCATGCACCAAGTTCCCGATCGGAACCTCCCTCGCCTCCACCTGGAATCCATCGCTTGTCGAGGAGGTCGGCGGAGCCATAGGCAATGAGGTTCTCGAATATGGAGTCGATGTCCTGCTCGCCCCTGGCATCAACATCCAACGCAATCCTCTGTGCGGCAGAAACTTCGAATATTACTCCGAAGATCCTCTTCTGGCCGGCAGTCGCGGCTGGCTACATCCGCGGAATCCAGAGCCAAGGAGTCGGAACATCCATCAAGCATTTCGCCGCTAACAATCAGGAACTCAACAGGCTCTACCTTGACGCAAGGGTTCCCGTCCGGACACTGCGCGAAATCTACCTGAGGAACTTCGAGATCGCCATCAAGGAGAGCGATCCGTGGACCGTCATGACATCGTACAACTATGTCAACGGGACATTGGCCGCAGAGAACCACGACCTGGCGACAGGAGTTCTTCGTGATGACTGGGGCTACAACGGTGTGGTCATGACAGACTGGGCCGCGGGATTATATTCAGACAAGATGATCGCAAGCGGCAACGACATGATCCAGCCGGGCAGCGACGAGCACTACAATCGTCTCGTCAACTCCATGACCGACGGCTCATTGCCTATGCCGGTGGTTGACACGGCAGTGGCGAGACTCATGAGGCTCATCGTCAAATGTCCTCGGTTCAAAGGGTATGAATATTCCAATAAACCGAACCTCCGGCACAATGCGTCTGTGGCCCGGAAAGCCGCCGAGGAAGGAATCGTGCTGCTGAAGAACGATGCGGCTTCCCTGCCTTTGGCACCTGAGTCGAAGATCGCGCTGTTCGGAGTGACTTCCTACGAGTTCATCACCGGAGGCACAGGAGCCGGAAACGTCAACGGCTCATACGTTATAGACCTCAAGAAGGGGCTTTCCGACGCGGGATTCGGACTGGACAAAACGACAGACGACTTCTACAAAGACTGCCTTAAATACGAAAGGTTCAATACCCGCAGGATCAACAGCAAGTTCGACAAATGGTTCGTGGATGCCGAACGTCCGGCCGAGGCCATGCCGTCCAAAGCCGTGCTGGAGCAGGCCGCAAAGGAAGCCGACAAGGCCGTCATAACCATCGGTCGCATATTCGGTGAAGGCAAGGACAGACTCTACCAATTCAGTTATCTGCTGTCCGACGCCGAGATGAGGCTTATCAAGGGAGTCTCGACAGCGTTCCACAAGGAGGGCAAAAAGCTGATTGTCGTGCTGGATGTCGGCGGAATCGTGGACATGACCGCATGGCAGGACATGGCCGACGCAATCGTCATGAGCTGGCTTCCGGGATGCGAGGCCGGACATGCCATAGCCTCAGTGCTTTCCGGTAAGGAAACTCCGAGCGGAAGGCTTCCGATGAGCATTCCTGTAAGCTATTACGATGATCCGACATCCGAGACCATGCCTCAGCTCCTCACCGACAAACCGGTCAACTACTCGTTCCACCGTCCGGCTCCAGCCGGAGTCACGAAACGGTACGACATCGAGAACATCGACTACGTCAACTACCGTGAAGGCATCTACTGCGGCTACAGGTACTACACCACCAAGAAGATCCGCACCGCCTATCCGTTCGGCTTCGGCCTGAGTTACACGGACTTCAGGTACAGCGGAATGACCGTGGAGGACGCCGGTGATGAATATGTTGTCAAAGTGACCGTGGATAACGTCGGAAAGTATTCCGGGAAAGAGGTCGTCCAGATCTACGTAAAGGCTCCCGGCAAGGACATGGACAAACCTACCCGCGAGCTGAAAGGCTTCACAAAGACGGATGTGATAGCCCCGGGAAAATCACAGACAGTAGAGATAAGGATCCCGAAGAATCTCCTCGCCTCATACGATGAGCAACGCTCCGGCTGGGCCACCGAGAAAGGAACATATTCCGTCATCGCGGCCAAAAACGCCGAGACACCGGTTCTTGCGAGGAAAATCAGGATAAAGGATGCCTCTTTCACCCCGACCGGCAACTACCTCCGCGCCGAGCCGCTCTTCATTGAGCGGTAAGGCAGCCGAGCGGCAACAAAACAACGCCACATACCGTGGAGCCTAATCGATTGGAAATCATCGAGATCCCAGAGCGTCCTTCCACCCATTGGAGGACGCTCTGTTATATCACTCATAGTGAAGTATTTATCCTCCACGGTCACGATTTATGAAAAGTCAAGTCAGGAAGAATTATCATAATCTCACGGCGAACAGGCTCCGCACTACCTTCGACCTGCTCATCATAACGCCAGAACACTTGGAACCTGACCTTGGCCTCAACCGGTGAATATCCTTTGGAAGCCATTTTGGCAAGTTTTTCACGGAACGAGGCCGAGAATTTCAAAACCGTCCTGCGGCAACCGTCGATCTCGGCGGACAGGTAGTCACCATCAAGCTCAAGTCTGGTTCCGGAATGCAGACTCCGCAACAGGTTTTGGTTGCCTTTGAACATATCCAGCACGACATCCCGATGCGAAAGCTGCATCAGAACCTCCTCCGGTGAGCCATAGACCGAATCATCTCCAACCATCACGGCGCGGGACACTTCATCTGTGAATATGTCCGCATTGTCAAAATGCACCGATAGGTTGTTCTTAGCCCTGGTCATTCCGACATAGACCATCCGGCGCTCCTTGTCGGTCACATTATGTAGTCCCTTCAGAGAGACATACACGTTGTCATATTCACAGCCCTTGGCTTTGTGGATGGTTGAGACCACTATCTCCGAGTCCTTGGACCTCGTGAAATCCTCAAGTTGAGACTCCAGCAGAAAGTTCTCAAAATCAGTGATGTACTTACGGGTTGGATATTCATCATTAAAAGCGGCCAGACAGTTCTCAAGCAGATCAAGGCATCCACTGTCACTGAAACGGCGCCGCACGGCATCCGCCGCTTCAGCCCACGTCACATCATCGAGGCAGACGGAGTCATATTTCCGGATGGCGTCAAGAAAACTTCTGAACTCGGCGAGGTCTGAAAGCTGGAATCCTTCTCGGGATTGAATCAGCCTGGCTTTCCGTCCGGACTTGTTAAGCAAAGCCGATATCACCAAGGCATCGTCATTCGTGGCGGTAAGAATGCAGATGGTACCGGGATTATTGCCAGAAACGATCTCATTAACAATGGCCTGTTCATAGTCGGGAGTGGAATGACGGACCAAACGGATATTCCCTGGATCAATTCTCTTACCTACGATCGGATCGGACTTCAAACGTCCGGATATTCCTTTAACGTAGGAGTTCGCCAGAGAGATGACCGCCTGGGAGCTTCTGAAATTCTCCAGCATATTATAGACAGACGCTCCATATTCAGTGATCAGGGATTTCATATTCCCGGAGTCAGAGCCACGGAATTCGTAGATGTTCTGGTCATCGTCACCGACCGCTATGACCCTCATATCCTCATTGCAACGGATAAGTTCCTTGACCAGAGCGAATTCTTGCTCACCAAGGTCCTGTGCCTCGTCGATGACAAGGATTGACTTGGTTATCCGGCTCCTTTCAACCCTGCCTGAACGAATCTCCACGACAGCGTCGGCGACAATATGTTCGGACCCCTCGACCGTTCCCTTCCTGCCAAGAATGTCAAATGAATATGAATGGAAAGTCTTGATCTCGACATATTCGGCGGCGTTGCCGATCAGAGCCTTGAGCCGCTTCTTGAACTCCGTAGCCGCGGCCCTTGAGAATGTCAGCATCAGAAGCTGCTCGGACTTGACATCCTCCAGAAGGATCAAAGAGGCCAGCTTGCGCACGAGGACATAGGTCTTGCCGCTTCCAGGTCCGGCCGGAACCACGATGAACCTTGATTCGCTGTCATTGATTATGTCTGACTGTGTCCCGGTCAGACTTCCGAACTCTTCGTACTTTTTCTCGCTGATGTTCCTGTCGATTCTTTTCGCCTCCTTCGAATCGAAATATTTCTTTATGAAAGCCTTGAAATCCAGCACAAAATAGTCGTGGACATATTCCATAGCCCGATTTTTGTCGGACACCATCATATTCGCATATTTTCCGATGATGTGGATCTGCTGGATCCGCTGCTTGTAGAAGTCGTCCAGATTGTGGTAGTCGTCCTTTTTGTAGCGGCATTTGCTGTCTTTGAGCCGTTCGATCTGCAACTTGTTGTACAAGACCATAAAGCCGCCTTCCAGGTTCAGGATTCCGGTCTTCGCGAGGAACAGGAGCGCCTCTTCGGCCATCCCGACATCAATCTTTTCCGGGAAAAGAGCGCTGTCGTTGTAGTCACCGACAAGTCCGGCCAACGAGAACCCGACCTTGACCTCGCCGTCCTCCTCTTTATTATTATCCTTGAAACGATAGACGATGAACGAAGCGATTGAGTTCCTGACAGCGATCTGCTTTTCCAGATCCGAGGCCGAAACCTTAGCCGCTATCTGAATATAATCGTCCGTGACCGGGCGCTTTTCGATGTAATGCCTTATCGTCCAGAAAAACAGGATTGTACGGATGTCTTTCACGGAGGACCTTGCGATTCCGGAAGCGATCGCTTTCTCGTTTATCTCCTTCAGACTGAATTTAGTGCACTCGCCGATGACTGTCTCGACGAGGAATTTCTCCAGCTGGATGTAATATTTGAATTTCCTGAGCTGGCCAAGCCGGAGGTAGGCCGTCATATCGTCGTCCTTGGCGAGGATTCCGGCCACACGCATTCTCTCCACGATACTGATCACCTTGCGGGTCTCGATGCCGAGCATATCCGAAAGATAGTCAACACGGGACTCTGCCTCGGCGGTCCCGGCGCGGGAACGGCTGCGCTCCGAGATCAATGACTTGATGATTCTTCTGGCGTCCAGTTTGTCATCCTCAGTGAAATCCGGGCATCGTTCTATCCGCTCCGAAGCCTCGTCCATATTCATCGGGACAATGCTTGTCGCGAATATTCTCGGGCTGTTCATCCCGCGTCTCAGATAACCGGCGGTCTCCAGGGCGGCAATCGCGCTTTTCACCTTGGTCTCCACATCCCGGATTTCCTCCCAACCTGCCTTGCGGGCTATCTCCAAAGCGGAGATGTGGATGCAGTCGTGCTTTGCCGTAAGTTTCTTGACAGCGCTCCAGACTTGGTTTATCTCACTCAGGGTGAGCTTCGTCTGATTCAGAAGTATGAAGTGTTTGTTAAGGTCATCGTCATTGTAAAGGACGTAGCATTCCGCCTGCGAGTTGACATCACGCCCCGCCCTTCCCGCTTCCTGAATATAATTCTCCAGCGAATCCGAAATCTCGTAGTGGACAACCAGACCGACATCGCTCTTGTCCACTCCCATCCCGAACGCTGATGTGGCCACGATTATCCTGACCTTGCCGCTCATAAAATCATCCTGGGCCTTGACCTTTGTGTTGACCTCCATCTGACCGTGGAAGGCCTTTGCGTCAAACCCGTCCTTGCCGAGCCTTTCAGCGATTTTCTCCGCGGCTTTGGTTCTGGTCACATAAACGATGGCCGGACATTTTGTGCCGTCAAGCAAATTCCTCAGGGTCTGGTATTTATCCTCATCGGAAGCCCTGAACAGAACAGTATATCGAAGATTGGTGCGGGCGACATCAGTCGTGAAACGCTTCAAGGTTATCCCAAGCCGGTCCCGGAAATAGTCACAGATGTCGCTGATCACCTTCGGTTTCGCGGTCGCCGTGAAGCAGGAGACCGGAATCGGAGTGTCAAGGCCTTTACACTCCTGAAGATGCCTGATGAACTCCCCTATGAACATGTATTCAATCCGGAAGTCCTGACCCCAGGCGGAGAAGCAATGCGCCTCGTCAATCACGATTCGGACCAAGGTTCTGGACATCAGAACCTTCTCGATGGTCTTGGAGCGGAGTTGCTCCGGGGCGATGTAAAGCAGCGAGGCCTCCCCGGACTCGACCCTCTCCAAAGCGTTGCGGCGTTCAATCGGAGACAGCAAGCCATTGATATAGACGGCTTCCGAGATTCCTTTCTTCTCCAGATTCTCCACCTGATCCTTCATCAGGGATTGGAGCGGTGAGATCACGACGGTCAGCCCTCTGACGGTCTCCCCTGCCATCAATGCCGGCAGTTGGAATGTCAGCGACTTCCCTCCGCCGGTCGGGAATATGGCAAGCAACGATTCACCTTTAATCGCTGCTTTTGCCGCATTCTCCTGCAGCGGCTCCCCTCCGAAAGTCCTGAAACGGTCGTAGCCGAACCACTTTTTCAATGAATATTCAGCATTCAGTTTTTGTGAGCAATATCGGCATCGAGCATCTCCGCAGTTCACGGCCCTTAAACCTCTTATCACATTCTCGACACTCGGATAGTTGTGAAGAATCCACGCCGGAGTTATGGAATTTCTGTCATCAGTGCTGATCAAGGCAGCCGCATAGGCGCATTCCACCTTGTGCTCCCTAACAAAAGACTCGACATTTGAATGCTCGCAAATCTTGCCTTTAAATAACTCTCGGAAGATGTCCGCAGTGGATTTCCGGAAAAAGAACGGCTTCCTTGAGGGGACATATTCAATGCTTTTGAAAAATCCTGAGAAGTGGATATCCTCGTTCAGCAGATCATAGTACAGCTGCTGAAAATCCTTGTCCAAGGCCTTGAACGCCATCACCTCATCATCATAGAGAGATTGAGCCTTCAAACTGTCATTCAACGGGTTATTCAGTTCTTCCGTAAGGATCTTGTCATCCTTGAGAAGTTTATGGTAAGGCTTCTGCGGGAAAAGCAGCGGCGAGAGATAAAGGGTATCGACAAGGACATATTCCTTTCTAAGGAATGGTTTCAGGTACTTGATGTCGTGCCCGATGATATTATGCCCGCAAAGACAATCGCAGTCAGAGACAAAGTCCGCAAACTCCGGAATCCTCGCGGAATGAAACCCCTGCCCGGCTTTCACTCCCCCGATGTCCAGAATCCTGCCTTTGCCATCTATTTCAAGGTCAATGAAGGCTGTTTTCATCATAATGAATATCCCGATTGCTTCAACTCGTTGATTATCGGTGCAAAAATAACATTATTTTGCAAAACTATCATCCATAGAACAATATGATAAATTTTAGAATATTTTCTAATAAATATAGTAGATATTCTAAAAATTATCTATATTTGCGACAGACCAATTATTTTGCGATATGAAACACACATTGACAGCGAAAGAAGAGGAACTTATGAATATCTTCTGGAAAAAGGGTGAGATGTGCATCCGTGACCTTGTGAACAGCCTTCCGGAACCAAGGCCGAGCTATACTACGGTCTCGACCCAAGTGTCGTTCCTTGAGAGCAAGGGATTCCTCACACGCCGTCCTATAGCCAACACGTTCATCTACGAGGTACGCATATCCGAAAAGGAGTACAGAGGCACGACAATCAGCGGCATAGTGGAGAGGTATTACAACAACTCTTTCGCCAGCGTGGTCTCACAGTTTCTTGAGGATGAAAAACTTGACGTAAACGAGTTAAAAGAAATAATAGCTCAGATAGAAGGCAAGCGCTAATATTCCATCTTATGCTCACCTTCATAATATATGAATTGAAAGTCGCGGCGACGCTCATCACGTTCTACCTCTGCTTCAAGTGCTTCCTAAGCCAGGAGAAGATGCATAGGGTGAACAGGATCGTCATCCTCGCAACCTCTGTGCTGTCATTCATCCTACCGCTATGCGTCATAACGGTTCACAAGACGGTATATATTCCCGAAGCTACTGTTTTCGGAATATCAGGAGATGCGGTAGAGGTGCCCACTCCTATCATCGAAAGCCTTGGCGGAGTATCCTGGGAACCATTTATCATAGCAACATTCTGGATAGGAGTTGTTTATGTTCTTGGCAGAACAGCTTTTGGAATATGGCGGGTCGCCAGATTGGTCTGGAATGGGGAAAGAAAGGAAATCCACGGCAGCGAGGTGATAGTGTGCGACAATAATATTCCTCCGTTCAGCTGGATGAAATGGATTGTGATGAGCAGAGACGACTTTGAAAGCGGCAACATACATATTCTTGAACACGAAAAGGCTCACATCAGGCTTGGGCACTCAAAAGACATTCTTCTGTTTGACATAATGTCGGCTTTCCAATGGTTCAATCCAGCGGTATGGCTTCTCAAGCGAGAGCTCCGGGCCATCCACGAATATGAGGCTGACGACGCAGTCCTCCGACAAGGTGCGGACATAAAGGAATACCAATATTCATTAATAAGAAAAGCTGTCAGTGCGAGCGGCTACTCAATCACTAACAGCTTTAATCACAGTATCCTTAAAAATCGTATTACTATGATGTCAAAATCAAACGCAACCGCGATGAGGGGACTGAGAGTCCTCTACATCCTGCCGCTTGTCTGCGGTGCCCTGGCTCTGAACGCCAGAACAGTCACAAACTGCAAATTTACTGAAAATTCTTCAGTCTCGGATGACTCGACAGTAAAGGTTGAGATCCAAAAAGACGGCGGTGGAACTATTCATTATTATGCGAATGGCGAGAGTATCGCATACAAAGACATTCCGGAAGCCGTCAATTCCTTGATAGGCAGTGACAAAGAGGCCAAGGTGGAAATCATCGCTCCAGCTGAAATCAGCTGCGGAATCATCGATGACCTCAGGGAACAACTCCGGAGCGTGCCGGCTCTGAAAGTGCAATACTCCAGCCCGAACCTCGGTAGCGTGCCGATGCGTCTTCCTCCTGCCAATAAAACCGTCGAAAAGATCGGAGTCAAATTGATTGAGCTTCCAGATGCGGTCAAGAATATGCCGAAAGAGATGGTGCGCCACCTAAAGATCAACAAGGATGGCAAGTATTTGTACGACACGAACCTCATTATGCAAAGCGAGCTTTGAATATGGCCGCTGGATCTATCCGTAAAAACCACCAGACGATGATATGCCTTCAGACGGACAGAGCCACATCATACGGAACGTACGTCACCGCTCTGAAAGAATTATCCAACGCCGTCTCACTAATCAGGAATGAATATGCCAACGAACATTTCGGAAAAGCGTTCGAAGATTTGGACGACGCTGAGCGTAGTTTGGTCCTGAAGGAGATCCCACAGAACATCATCGAGCTCACCCCGAGAACAACTCAAAGTGTCAGGTAAGCCATTAACCTGACACGCATAAGGTAACATATTTTTGCGATTATCAATAAATGCCACATCAATTCATTGACTCGTGTTACCTTCTTCCATTGCCGCACCTTCTAACAGTGATTCAATCGATCAAAATGTCCACCGAAACGGCATTCTACCGGAGAAACTTTGTAATATCATCGGTTTGTCCGGGAAAGAGGACTTCTGCCGGACAAAACTCTGCCTTTGTAATGTCGCACTTGCTTTTTGACTCATTTTCGCTCATTATTTCAGAATAACCTTTCTTTCCCAAACTTTTACTATCTTTGTATGATTGAAGGCTTCGGGGGAGGAACAGCGTGAAGAACACGATTAGAAAAAGGTGTTTTACAGCGCGCGATGGTGCCGCACAAAACCCGCACGGGAGTCTGCGCAATCATTTGACAAATTGATTTATAGAGTACTATGCCGGACAGCAATTTCATAGACTACGTGAAGATCTGGTGCGCTTCGGGGCACGGGGGTGCGGGATCGATGCATCTTTACAGGGCGAAGTATGTGCCTAAGGGGGGACCGGACGGCGGAGACGGAGGCCGTGGGGGACATATCATCCTTCGGGCCAATCCGCAGTTCTGGACGCTTATCCACCTCAAGTACCGCAAGCACATCAAGGCAGAGGAAGGAGGACACGGAGAGGGCGGACTTCGCACCGGCAAGAACGGAGAGGACATCATTCTGGACGTGCCGGTGGGTACCGTGGCGAAGGACGCGGAGACCGGAGAGGTGCTGTTCGAGATGATGGAGCCGGGAGAGACGCGGATTCTCTGCAAGGGAGGACGTGGCGGTCTGGGCAACAACAACTTCAAGACAGCCACCAACCAGACTCCAAGGTATGCGCAGCCGGGAGAGGATGGGCAGGAAGGATGGTTCATCCTGGAGCTCAAGGTGCTGGCTGATGTGGGGCTTGTAGGCTTCCCTAACGCCGGAAAATCAACCTTGCTGGCGGCGATCACGGCGGCGAAACCTAAAATCGCCAACTACGCTTTCACGACGCTGGAGCCGAATCTTGGAATCGTACAATATTATGACGATCAGTCATTTGTAATGGCGGATATCCCTGGAATCATAGAAGGGGCGCACGAAGGAAGAGGCATAGGAATACGCTTCCTCCGCCACATCGAAAGGAACTCGGTGCTGCTCTTTATGGTCTCCGCGGAAGAGGACGACATCAAGGCAAGCTACGAGACCCTGCTCAACGAGCTTAAGGAATATAACCCCGAACTTCTGGACAAGGATCGGGTTCTGGCCATCACCAAATGCGACCTGATCGACAAGGACATCGAGAAAGAAATCGAGCCGTCGCTGCCTAAGGGAATTCCTCACGTGTTCATCTCATCGGTCAGCGGTGAGGGGATCAAGGACTTAAAGGATATGCTATGGTCAGCGCTTCACTCATAGGATTCCTGCACAGGATTGATCAGAACGCCACCCTGTTTCTGAACAGTTTCAGCACGCCGGCAACGGACCAGCTCTGGATGCTGATGTCGGACAAGACGGTGTGGATCCCGGCGTATGCGATCTGCGCATATTTCCTGTTCAGAAGGCTTGGATGGAAAAAGGCTCTGGTTGTGCTGGTTTCTGTCGGAATCGCGTTCGGGCTGTGTGACCAGTTCTCCACGATCGTAAAACATTCAGTCGATAGACTCAGGCCAAGCTACAGCGCGAGGATGCTCCTCGGAGGGCTGAACGTGCTGGAAGGCCGCGGAGGGTTCTACGGGTTCTTCTCGGCGCATGCGGCAAATGCCTTCGCCCTTGTGATGTGCCTGATCATCGGATTCAGAAACGACCGCACACACACCTACAACGGCTTCTACAAGTTAGCGTTGACGTGGGCGGCGTTGGTGGCTGTCAGCAGGATATTCGTCGGGAAGCATTACCTCGGTGATGTGATTGTCGGGACAATTGTCGGACTGACAATAGGTTACTTTGTCGGAATGCTTGCCAGATATGTCATCCAGACTCGCATCGACAAAGTGCCGGTCACTGGGCTCACTATGATTTTTGACGAGAGGAAGTTCCCTACAACTCTGACAAAATCTTCTCCATCCGGATCCCGCGGGAGCCTTTGATTAGGATTGTGTGGTTGGAGATTGGGTTTGACTTCAGCCAAGTAACCAGATCATCCGAGGTCGGGAACCATTTCGTATTTGAGGGGGACACTTCGCTGGTTGGCGAACATTGTCGAACCACAGGCTCAGCGCCCAAAGCGAACGGATGGCGAGCCTGTCGAACCATCTGTTCCGAGTCAAGAGCTTTACGGAACTCTTCCCCTACAAGGCAGACAAGATCCAAATCCATCAATGCCAATTTCTTTAATATGGCAATATGCTCGGCGACAGACTCCGTGCCAAGTTCACGCATATCCCCTATCATTACGGCTTTATGTGCAGCCTGCACAGTGGCAAGGTTGTCAAGAGCGGCCGCCATACTCGTCGGATTGGCGTTGTAGGCATCCTCTATCAAAATGTTGCGATCTGTCTTTTCCAACTGCGAGCGGTTGTTTTTAGGGATATATTCACTCACGGCCTGGATTGCGTCTTCGAGGGACACTCCGAAATGGAGGCCTACAGCGATGGCGGCGGCTATGTTGTTGGCATTGTACGAACCGGCCAGGTGAGTTTCGAGGCACAGCAGGTTTTCGGTGCCTTCTTTCGTTTCGACAGGCTCAGCGACTGAGTCAGGAATGGCCATCCGGACAAAAGGATGGTCCGCATCGGACGGCAGAACCATAGCGTTCCAATAACCGATGCCATATTCAATGACCTTCAAGCCTTTACGCTCGGCGGCCATAGCGGCCAGATTCTCATCATCAGCATTCAGGAATATGCTTCCTCCGTGCTCGGAAATATAGTCGTACAATTTTCCCTTGGCCTTCTTCACGCCCTCAAAACTACCGAACCCAAGCAGGTGCGCCTTGCCGACATTCGTGATAAGACCATAGTCCGGCTCGCAGACCTTGACCAATTTTTCTATGTCATCAGGATGGCTGGCTCCCATCTCAATAACCGCAATCTGAGTCTCGGAATTGATGTTCAGGACAGACAGAGGCACTCCGATGTCATTGTTCAGATTGCCTTGCGTGGACGTGACGTTGTACTTCACGGACAACACTCTCGTGATCAGTTCCTTGGTCGTGGTCTTGCCGTTGGTTCCGGTCAATCCTATGACAGTCAGACGTTTGCCATCCACAAAAGTGTTCTCACGATGGTGACGTGCGAGAGCCTGCAAGGCCTCCAGCGTGTCCGGCACGACAATCAGACGGGCATCTCCCGAAGCAGCCGCTGTCGAACCTTCATCCACCACGGCATAACGTGCCCCTGCCTCAAGAGCTTTGAGAGCATATTCATTACCATCGAAATTTTCGCCTTTCAGTCCGAAGAACATCTCGCCGCCGCTGATGGCACGGCTGTCCGTCGTCACACGCCCGCATTCCTTGAACGCGGCATATAGTCTCTGTATGTCCATATTCGTTTTCAATTCTCTATCTATAACTAAAATCCTCCCCACCCAAGGGGAGGAATCATATTCAAGAAAGATAATTCACTTCTTCCCTGTGCTGCCCCATCCACCCGCACCACGCTCGGTTTCAGAGAGAACTTCAACATCCTCCCACTCAACCCGCTCGTGGCGGGCGACAACCATCTGGGCGATGCGTTCGCCGGGAACAATCTCGAACGGCTCGTTGGATAGGTTGACCAGCGAAGTCTTCAGTTCCCCACGGTAATCCGCATCCACGGTCCCGGGGCTGTTGATCACGGTGATGCCGTGCTTCGTGGCAAGGCCGCTGCGAGGGCGGACCTGCGCCTCATAGCCAACAGGAAGCTCAATGAATATGCCCGTGGGCACCAGAACCCTTTCCAATGGCTTCAGCACAATCGGCTCGGTGATGTTCGCCCGAAGGTCCATCCCGGCCGACGCCTCAGTGGCGTAAGCCGGGTCGGGCCATTGGCTTTTGTTTACTATCTTGACTTTCAATGCATTCATATTCTCATGTCAGAATATTCATTAAAAAAAGTGCACCCTGTCATATTCATAGGGCACACCTTTATATTCATTAAGCGTTAGCTTCTTCAGACTCTTTCTTGTCCGGGATGATGAGGTTCAGGATAACTCCGACGACTGACGCGAGGCCGATGCCGGCGAGTGAGAACTTGCCGAAGCTGATGACAGCGCCGCCGATTCCGATGGTCAGGATGAGGGAGGCGATGATCAGGTTGCGGGTCTTGTTCATGTCAATCTGAGCCTTCACAAGGTTGCTGATTCCGACGGATGCGATGCTACCGAAAAGAAGGAGCATAATGCCACCGAGAACGGCAGTCGGGATGGTCTGGATCGCCGCGCCGACCTTTCCGACAAGGGAAATCAGAATAGCGGAAAGAGCGGCGATTCTCATACAAGCCGGGTCTGTCACCTTGGTGAGCGACACGGCGCCGGTCACTTCTGAATATGTCGTCACAGGAGCGCCGCCGAGGAATGCCGCGAGGGTGCAGGCAAGACCGTCGCCCAGCATCGTACGGTGAAGGCCAGGATCCTTGACGAAATCCTTACCGGCGATCTCGCTGATGGCATAGACATCACCAACGTGCTCGATGATCGGAGCGATGGCCACAGGAGCCATAAACACGATCGCCTGCCAGGAGAGGCTCATCTTCGAGAAATGCGGAAGCTGGAACCAAGGAGCGTTCGCGACTCCCGAGAAATCCATTGAGCTTCTGTAGAATATCACGGCCACGATGTAGCCGGCGAGTGCGCCGAACACAACCGGGATGAGCTTTATCATACCTTTACCCCAGCACGAGCAGATGATCGCCACAAAGAGCGACACGAGAGCCAGGATCCAGTTCTTGCTGGCCATATCGACTCCCGTTCCGGCCAAGGAAAGACCGATGAGGATGATGACCGGTCCGATCACGATCGGCGGGAATAGTTTCTTGATGAACTTGACACCGAACAACTTGACCAGAAAACTCATCAGAATGTACACAAGTCCCACAGCGACGAGCCCGCAGAACATTCCCGACAGTCCGTAGAGTTCGGTAGCCTTGATGATCGGGGCTATGAACGCGAAGCTGCTGCCGAGATAGATCGGAACCTTGCCTCCGGTGACGGCATGGAAAAGAAGAGTGCCGAGACCGGCCGCGAGGAGAGCGATGGCGGGATCGAATCCTACCAGAAGTGGAACCAGTACTGTGGAACCGAAAGCTACAAACATGAACTGAACTCCGACAATGGATCGTTTCAGTGGGGATAAGGTTTGTTGTGACATAAATATTAAGTTATTTAGAAGCTCGAATATACAAAACGGCGGCGATAATACCGAATATCACGTTAGGAAGCCAAAGTGCGACCACCGGAGGCAACGCTCCCGAATAGACGAACATCTGGCTGAACCGCATGAAGAGGATGTAGGTGAAACTGAGACCGATACCTATTCCTATGTTCAGGCCGATGCCTCCCCTTCGTTTTCTGGAGGAAAGGCTCACACCCATAAGGGTCAGGATGAAAGCCGAGAATGGTAAAGCTAGACGGTTGTGTTTCTCGATGAGCGCGTACATCACGTTGGCGTCTCCTCTCATCTTCTGGGTGGCGATCAACTCATCAAGCTGTTCCGCGGGCAAGGTCTCGACTGTCTTCTTGTTGCGATAAAAATCAGTGACTGTCAGGTTCAGCACGGTGTCCAGCTCCGCACCGGTGGTCACACGGTCCTGAAGACCTTCCGTATATTCCCTTATGAAGTAATTCTTCAGTTTCCAGCCATTGAAAGTGCTGTCCCATACCGCCTTCTCGGCGGAAATCTTCTTGACGAGCTTGTTGTCCTCTATGTCTTCCAGACTGAATTCGTAGGCGGTGTTGTTCCATGAACTGAAAGATTCGACCGAGACGAACTTCCCTGGATTAATCTGATAATGTACATTACTGGAGGACAATGAGTTCCTGTGTTTTATATATTTTAGTTCGAAATTTATTCGCTTGACGTTCGCCCTCGGAATCACCCAGAGGTTGAGAGAAAGGGAAAGCGTGGCGATCAGCAAAGCGGAGACCATATACGGCACCATCATCCTCTTGTAGCTTACGCCGCAGGACAGAATGGCGATGATCTCGCTGTTGGCCGCCATTCTGGAGGTGAAGAATATGACCGTGATGAACACGAACAGCGGGCTGAACATATTCACAAAATACGGGACGAAGTTCACATAATAGTCGAAGACGATGGCGTGAAGAGGAGCCTTGTTCTCGACGAAATGGTTGATCTTCTCGCTGATGTCGAAGATTATGACGATTCCGATGATGAGAAGAAGGGCTATAAAGAAGGTCATTATGAACTTCTTTATGATGTACCAGTCTATCTTCTTCAGTCCCACGTTCATATTCCTAAAGTCTTGAGCTTATTCTTTTTACGGTCACATCCTTCCAAGAGGCGAAATCCCCCGCCTCGATGTGCAGACGCGCCTCTCTGACAAGGTCGAGGTAGAAGGCAAGATTGTGCTCGCTCGCTATCATCGCGGCGAACATCTCCTTCGCGATGAAAAGATGATGCAGGTATGCTCTTGAATATGTCCGGTCGACGAACGACGCTCCGTCCGGATCGATCGGCGAGAAATCCTCCGCCCACTTGGAATTGCGCATATTCATTATGCCGTTCCACGTGAAGAGCATTCCGTTGCGGCCGTTGCGGGTAGGCATCACGCAGTCGAACATATCCACTCCCCTCGCGATTCCCTCAAGGATGTTGGCAGGCGTGCCGACTCCCATCAGGTAGCGTGGCGTGGCTGTTGTCCGGCAGGAGCGGGCAGACGAGTTCCAGCATCTCGTACATCTTCTCGGTAGGCTCCCCCTACCGCAAGTCCGCCGATCGCGAAACCGCCGACAGCCTCACTGTCTCCGACGAGGCTGACAGCGTGGTCAACCGCCCGTTTGCGGAGTTCCGGATAGACACAACCCTGGATGATCGGGAACATAACCTGATTGTACCCGTACAGAGGCTCGGTCTCACAGAAATGCTTGAAATAACGCTCAAGCCATCCCTGAGTCAGTTTAAGAGACTTGGCAGCGTACTTTTCGTCAGCGTCACCTGGACAGCACTCGTCAAGCGCCATCATTATGTCAGCGCCGATAACTCTCTGGGTGTCAACGTTATTCTCTGGTGTAAAAGTGTGCCTCGAACCATCAATGTGAGACTGGAAACGGCAACCCTCCTCGGTGATTTTTCTGATTTTGGTCAAAGAGAACACCTGGAATCCGCCGCTGTCCGTCAGGATCGGTCTGTCCCAGTTCTCAAACTTGTGAAGTCCGCCGACCTTTTTCAAGGTGTCGAGACCCGGCCTCAGATAGAGATGATAGGTGTTGCCAAGGATGATCTCGGCCTTCACATCCTCCTTCAAGTCCCTGTGATAGACCCCTTTGACGGAGCCTACCGTCCCGACAGGCATGAATATCGGAGTCCTCACCTCACCATGATCGGTGGTGAAAACGCCTGTCCTTGCCCTTGAGCCGGGATCCTTCGCTATCTCTCTGAAAACCATTCTTCCAAAATTTAACCCTCAAAGATAGTGATTTTTAGCCGAAAACTCGTACATTTGTTTGTTTTGACCATACGCATAATAACAAAAAACACAATAACGTTATGAGCAACAAGCACATCAGCCTCAGGCTGATCATTATGAACTTCCTCCAGTACGCCATCTGGGGAGCGTACCTGACATCTATGGGAAGTTTCTCGGCAAGGCCGGGCTTGGTCCCCAGATCTGGCTTTTCTTCGCCACACAGGGATTCGTCTCCATATTTATGCCAGCCCTCGTCGGCATCGTGGCCGACAGATGGATCCCCGCACAGAAGACACTGTCTCTCTGCCAACTCATCGCAGGTGTCTCGATGCTCGGCACCGGACTGTACGCGATGGGCAACGTCAACCTGACCGAAGGAGCGTATCTGGTCGGTCCGGACTTCAATTTCAGCATTTTCTACATCCTCTACACGATCAGCGTGGCGTTCTACATGCCGACAATCGCCCTTACCAACTCCGTGGCCTACGCAGGTCTTGAAGGAGCCGGCAAGGACACTGTCAAGGCGTTCCCGCCGATCCGTGTATTCGGAACGGTCGGATTCATCTGCACGATGCTGTTCGTGAACTTTATGAAGGATCCTTCCAGAATCCAGTACCAGCACAGCTACTTCCAGTTCTTCACCTCCGGAGTTCTCAGCCTGATTCTCGGGTTCTATGCGCTGAGTCTCCCGAACGTGCCTGTCAAGAAGGTCAGCGGCAGCAGCTTTATGGAAGCCACTGGTCTCAAGGCGTTCTCCTTGTTCAAGGACAGGCAGATGGCCGTGTTCTTCATTTTCTCGATGCTCCTCGGCGCGTCTCTCCAGATCACCAACGGCTACGCCAACTCGTTCATCTCCTCCTTTGCGGGAAGTCCTGAATATGCCGACGCCTGGGGCGCGCGCAACGCCAACGCCCTGATCTCGCTCAGCCAGATGTCCGAGACCCTATGCATCCTCCTCATCCCGTTCTTCATGAAGAGGTTCGGAATCAAAAAGGTGATGCTCATCGCGATGTTCGCCTGGGTTCTCAGATTCGGATTCTTCGGAATCGGCAACCCTGGCTCGGGAGTATGGCTGTTCATCCTCTCCTGCCTTGTGTACGGTGTGGCGTTCGACTTCTTCAACATCTCCGGATCCCTCTACGTGAACCGTAAGACCACCAAGGACATCCGCTCCAGCGCCCAGGGACTGTTTATGTTGATGACGAACGGTCTCGGAGCCTCAATCGGAACCTGGGCCGCCGGCAAGGTCGTGAACCATTACGTTTACAACGCCGCCCAGCCTGACTGGGCCACAGCCTGGTACGTGTTCGCCGGTTACGCTCTTCTTGTAGGCATCCTGTTCATATTCCTGTTCAAGGATCCCGGCAAGGACGAGGAGTGCGCCGAAGAGGCCTAAGGTTTCTTCACCGGCGGGCCTGTCTCGACCTTTGAGAGCCCGAACAAGCGGCTTTCCGACAAATAATATTTGATATCGTAGCAACGATATTCATTGTGATTCCTGACCTTGTGGTACGATGTGACACAGTCAAACCTGTAGCCCATCTGAGCAAGGTCAGGAATATTCATTGATGTGACACCCTTCTCCAACAGGGACATCAGAATCCCGTGGTTGCGGTCCAGCGCCCCGATGGTTCTCAGCCGCAGCCCCTTCAGATGGCCGCTGTTGACATAGTGGTACCTGCTTTTGCAAGTGACGCAGCAAAACTTCATATCGCTGCGCCCGTAAGGAAGAACATCCCCACACTCCAGACATCTCCCCCTCGATTCGTCTTCCAAGTTCTTCATCGCTTATCTTTTATCGGCAGGCCTGCCTGCCATGGTAAATATGTTCAGAGGCTTGAGCGAGTGAACTTCACTGCCACCAACCTATGATTTCGGCAAATATGTCTTTCTTAAACGAGTTTTGAAAGAGGTGAAAAGAAATTTCATGAATATTTTTCTGTTTCTTATCACCAAGGTAAACGCATAGAAAAATTTTGTGGCCATAAAATAATTCTTAGTTATGCCTGATAAAATTTTATTCCCATAAGACAGATATCGTTTCCCCATTAAAAAAAATCATTTGCCGCTAATCCGGAGGCGGACAAATCAGCGATTTGATAATATTCAGAAAAATCTCACGTGTATTTCTTTTTCATCCGTCCCCCGCCTGAAATACCATTATAACTTTGCGTCAGACAAAACTTCAAAACAACTTGAATTATGGAACAATTGAACAGACTTGAAATCCGAGGGAATGTCGGCAATGTCAACATTCTCAAGGTCGGGGAGACGCGGGTGGCGCATTTCTCCGTCGCGACCAACTTCGCCTACAAGGGAAGGAACGGTGAGCCGGTAATCGAGACCACATGGCACAATGTGACCGCATGGGAAGGAGTCAAGGGCATCTCGTCATTGGATGTCATCCAGAAAGGTTTTCCCGTCTATGTGACAGGCAGGCTCCGGTCTCAGAAATATACTTCCAGTGACGGAATAGAAAGAACAAGCATGGAAGTGATCGCCAACTCGGTTGAAGCCATTGATGAAAACATCTCCGCTCAATACATGAAGTAGGCCGCACGACTTTTTTCCCGGTGGTCACAGTGGGGATGAGACGTTGGGATGGGCGGCCATCGGGATTTTTGATTTACTTGAAATAGTGCTTTAAGTAAACAAAGAGGGTATGATTATATTATACCATAAATACTTATTCATGTCAAATGAATTATTTTTTCAATAAATTGCAGAAAAATATTTGGATATAACAAAATAATGTGTACCTTTGCGTACACTTTCTGTCTAGCAGGCAAAGGCTGATTGGACGCCAAAGCGGAACTCCTTGGATTCAAGGCCGTGAGGCAGCAGAAATGCCAGGTGCGAACGCATCTCCATCAGAAAACCTTACCGCAAGCGGAAAGTTATTTTTTTATGCAATCGCACGCGCAGCAATCGCACGGGCACTGTGGCAGAAAAATAAAATCAGGAATTTTGGCAACGTGCAAAATTCCTGATTTTCCTTTTTTCTGCCACTGTGATCCACAGCAACTTATATTGCAAACTTCGGCAAGCTCAGCGACCGACTTTGGCAAATTTCATAGACAACTTATATTGTCGCGGAACATGTCAAAGCAACCGAACGATCACCTTATCGGTTTTTGTACATGTCATCATAGTAGCGGAGGTACTCCCCGCTGGTCACGTCGTCAAGCCATGGACCATTCTCAAGGTACCAGCGGACGGTCTTCTCGATACCTTCCGCAAACTGAAGGCTCGGCTCCCAACCCAGTTCATCCTTCAGCTTGGACGAATCGATGGCATAACGCATGTCATGTCCTTTCCTGTCGGTCACGAACGTGATGAGATCATCATCCGCTCCCTCCGGGCGGCCAAGCAACCTGTCCACAGTCTTGATAAGAACCTTGATCAGGTCAATGTTCTTCCACTCGTTGAAACCACCTATGTTATACGTCTCGGCAATCTTTCCCTTATGGAAAATCAAATCGATCGCCCGGGCGTGATCCTCGACATAGAGCCAGTCACGGACATTCTCCCCTTTTCCATAGACCGGAAGCGGACGACGCTGCCGGATGTTGTTGATGAACAGAGGAATCAGTTTTTCAGGGAACTGGTACGGACCGTAATTGTTCGAGCAGTTCGTCACGATCGTCGGCATCCCGTAGGTGTCATGATAGGCCCTGACAAAATGATCGCTTGATGCTTTCGACGCTGAGTACGGACTGTGAGGCTGGTACTTGCAGTCCTCGGTGAAGAAAGTGTCACCGAACGGCCCCCCGCCACACTCATTGCCGGCAGGATCTCCCTCCGGCCTTGTCAACTCAAGAGCGCCATAAACCTCATCGGTGGAAATATGATAGAACCGCTTTCCTTCCCAACCTTTCGGTTCCCAAAACTCACGGGCGGCCTGAAGCAGAGTCAATGTGCCCAGGACATTTGTCTTAGCGAATATGAACGGATCCTTGATAGAGCGGTCAACATGGCTCTCGGCGGCAAGGTGTATGATGCCATCAACAGAATATTCAGAGATCACTTTGCGGACGGCCTCAAGGTCGCAGATGTCGGCCTTGACGAAAGTATAGTTCTGGCGATCCTCTATGTCCTTGAGATTGGCGAGATTGCCGGCATAGGTAAGCTTGTCAAGATTGGTGATCCGGTAGTCCGGATACTTGTTGACAAACAGCCTCACCACGTGACTGCCTATGAAACCGGCCCCACCGGTTATCAGAATCGATCGTTTGTAGTTCATATTCAATTATTTCTTCTGCATTTTCCCTTCGTACAGGTCATCGTACGCCGCCCTCTTGCGGAAGATGTCGATCGCCGTGTAGATGGACGACATCATGGACTGCGGATCCGCCTCGTCACGCCCGGCCATCTCGTAGGCCGTGCCATGATCCGGAGAAGTCCTGACAATCGGAAGCCCTGCAGTGAAGTTCACGCCGTCCTCGAAGGCCAAAGCCTTGAACGGAGCCAGTCCCTGATCATGATACATGGCCAGAGTGGCGTCAAACTTCGCATAATGTCCGAGCCCGAAGAACCCGTCCGGAGAATAAGGTCCGAAAGCCATAAGCCCTTCAGCGTTGGCCGCTTTCACGGCAGGAAGGATTATCCTCTCCTCCTCGTCGCCAAGCAGGCCGCCGTCCCCGCAATGCGGATTCAGTCCCAGCACCGCGATCTTAGGCTCCACGATGCCGAAATCCCTCTTCAGCGACGCGGTCATCAGCCTCAATTTGTTCACGATCTTCTCCTGCGTGATCGACGCCGGAACATCCTTTAAAGGAATATGCCCGGTCACGACACTGATCCTGAGCTGGTCGGAGACCATGAACATCAGCACGTCATCAACTCCGAATTCCTTTTGGAGATATTCAGTATGCCCGGTGTTTCCGAAACCCTCGGCCACCATGGCCTTCTTGTTGATAGGAGCCGTCACCAGCACATCGATGTCACCGTTCTTGATGTCCTCCACAGCGCACTCAAGCGACCTGATGGCCGATTTAGCCGACTCCGGAGTGGACTGTCCCGGCTCGACGAACACATTGTCCGGAAGGCAGTTGACAATATTGATCTTCTTTGGCTTAGCATCCTTGGCGCTCTGGATCACATAAGTGTCCATCTGGTCAAGGTTATGGATCAGTTTACGGTAGAAACCGAAAATCTTTGACGAACCGTAGATCACCGGAGTGAACGAATCCAGAATTCTGGCGTCAGCCAACGACTTGATGATCACCTCATAGCCGATACCGTTGCCGTCACCCTGAGTGATACCGACAATCGGCTTTTTGTTATTCCTTTCCATGTTTTCCTATTATTAAGCAGCCACGGCAAGTCCGGGACCTCCGTGAGCATATTCATTCACAAATTTAATCAAAATCAATGAGACTGCCTTCAGCTGCGGCGTTAAGTTCAAAGCCCTCATCGGCGGGAAGCGTCCTGCCCGCCGCCACCGCACCAGCCCCCGCAGCCACGGCAAGCCGGTCGCAACGTTCATTCTCGGGATGCCCGTTATGCCCCTTGAGCCAATGGAACGCCACCCTGTGCATCCGGTAAACATTCAAGAACCTCTTCCATAGGTCCGGATTCTTGACCTTCTTCCATCCTTTCCTCTCCCAATTCAGAAGCCAGCCCTCATTCACGGCCTTGACCACGTATGACGAATCACTATAGACCTCAACCTCTGCGTTCCGCCACTTAATCGCCTCCAACCCTTTGATCACAGCCAAAAGTTCCATCCTGTTGTTGGTCGTGCGGGCGAACCCTCCGCTCATCTCCTTCTCATGCCCGGCGCACTTGAGAACAACGCCGTATCCCCCCGGCCCCGGGTTGCCGCTTGACGCCCCGTCCGTGTAAAGGAATATCCTTGGTCTCGATGAATTTGTCTCCATAGAATACAAACTTACATAAAAATCCGCATTTTTCACGCCCGATAGCGCAAGAATCGTCAGGAAGGGGTCTATAAAGGGAATGATTACTGAACCTCGGATTTTGATAAAGGAATATTTCTGATTAAATTTGTGAATGGCGACCGACGTCGGTTTGACGGTCCGGGCCGAATTTGGAGACACCATGAATATTCTTGTGACAGGGAGCCAACGGCCAGCTAGGGACCGAACTCCGGAACGTGACGGCAGGAAGCCGCAACAACTACATATTCTCAGACGTGACATCGCTGCCCGGAGTTGAGACGCTTAATCTTGACATCACGAACATAGACGCGGTCAGGATTGTCTGCGACTCGGAAAAGGTCGATGTAATCGTGAACTGCGCGGCCTACACGAATGTGGACAAGGCAGAGGACGAGCCTTCTATGGCTATGCTTCTGAACTGCACGGCGGCCGGTAATCTGGCCAAAGTCGCGGCGGAAAGAGACGCGGCGTTGATCCACATCTCCACGGACTACATCTTCCACGGGGATATTCCCATGCCATGCAAGGAGGATTGGCCGACAGATCCGCTTGGGGTCTATGGTTCCACCAAACTGGCCGGCGAAAAAGAAATCGAGAGATCCGGATGCAGGAGCGTGATCCTCAGAACCGCATGGCTATATTCACCTTACGGCAAGAACTTCGTGAAGACGATGCTTCGCCTGACGGAAGAGAGGGACTCGCTCAATGTCGTTTTCGACCAGATCGGCACTCCGACCTACGCCTATGACCTGGCCTCACTGATCACAAGAATCATCGAAGTCGGCCAACTTGACAAGACAGGAATATACCATTTCTCCAACGAGGGCGCGGTCTCGTGGTACGATTTCGCAAAGGCGATCAGCGAGATCGGCGGAACGACCTGCGACATCCGGCCATGCCACACGGAGGAATATCCATCCAAAGCGCAGAGGCCACGTTTCTCGGTCCTGGACAAGACCAAGGTGAAAGAGACATTCAAAGTCACGATCCCCTACTGGAGAGACTCGCTGGCGGACTGCATCAAAAGAATCAAATAACACTGAATATAACCATGAAAGGAATCGTATTAGCCGGCGGAAGCGGCACTCGTCTCTACCCTATCACCAAGGGAGTCAGCAAACAGATGCTCCCTGTCTATGACAAGCCGATGGTCTATTACCCGATCTCGGTTCTGATGACAGCCGGAATCAAAGACATCCTCATCATCTCCACACCTACAGACCTACCAGGATTCCGAAGACTTCTGGGTGACGGGAGTGATTTCGGAGTGAATTTTGAATATGCGGAGCAACCTTCCCCGGACGGACTCGCGCAAGCATTCATCATAGGTAAGGACTTCATCGGCGAAGACTGCGCCTGTCTCGTGCTTGGAGACAACATATTCCAAGGCACAGGTTTCGGCGCTCAGCTGAGAGAGGCAGTGCGTACCGCCGAGGAGGAAGGGAAGGCGACCGTGTTCGGCTATCAGGTCAGCGATCCGCAGCGTTACGGTGTGGCCGAGTTTGACGCCGACGGAAACTGCCTCAGCATCGAGGAGAAACCGGCCGAGCCAAAGAGCGACTATGCGGTGACCGGACTCTACTTCTACCCGAACGAAGTGGTGGAAATCGCGCATAGGATCAAGCCGTCAGCCAGAGGCGAGCTGGAGATAACAACGGTGAACCAAGAGTTTCTTACTGCCGGAAAGCTGAAGGTTCAGAAACTCGGACGAGGTTTCGCATGGCTGGACACGGGCACTCACGAATCCCTTGCCGAGGCCTCGACCTACATCGAGGTCATCGAGAAACGTCAGGGGCTCAAGGTCGCCTGTCTGGAGGAAATAGCCTACAGAAAAGGCTGGATCACAGCCGAAAGGCTTCGTGAGCTGGCCAAGCCGATGATCAAGAACCAGTACGGCCAGTACCTCATCAAGATAGCGGAAGAATAAAAGCGACCGTATTTCAATGAATATCACAATGGTAGAAACAGCATGAACATCATCACAACCGAAATCGAAGGCCTCCTCATCATAGAGCCAAGAATATTCCAGGACAGCAGAGGGTATTTCTTCGAATCGTTCAACCAGAGGGAGTTCGAGGAGAAGATCGGTCCGGTGATGTTCGTTCAGGACAACGAGAGCAAATCCTGCTATGGAGTAGTCAGAGGGCTGCATTTCCAGAAAGGGGCGCATTCGCAAAGCAAACTGGTCAGGGTAGTGAAAGGCAAGGTCCTGGATGTGGCTGTGGATCTTAGGCCAGGCTCAAAGACTTTCGGGAAACACGTGTCGGTCGAGCTTTCCGAAGACAACCACAGGCAGTTTTTCATTCCCAAAGGGTTCGCACACGGATTCAGCGTCCTGAGCGACGAGGTGATCTTCCAGTACAAGTGCGACAGTCTCTATTGTCCGGAGTCGGAAGGAGCGGTCGCATGGGATGATCCGGATTTGGAAATCGACTGGATGGTCCCCAAAGACAAGATCATCCTCTCCGAGAAAGACAAACGCCATCCGAAACTGAGAGATTGCCGGCCGGAAGATCTGCCGTAAGCGCACTGTATTAAATGATCACTTAAAATCGATTACGAGATCTTGCTGTAATCCTTGATGTTGTACTTATCTTTGCGTAGTTCGCGGGCAAGAAGTTCGTTTACAGGAAGTTCGAGAGTCTGGTCATGGGCCAGCACATGCTCGGCATAACTTCTCGCGTCCGCCAGCAAGGCTCCGTCATGAGCCAATGAGGCGATGTTCAGCTCGATCGGAAGGCCGCTCTGCTGGGTTCCCTCCAGATCACCCGGCCCACGCATCTTCATGTCCTCCTCCGCCAGATCGAAACCGTTCTCCGTGGCGCACATGAGTTCAAGCCTCTTACGGGACTCCTTGCTGACCCTGTTGCCGTGCATCAGCACACAATAGGATTTCTCGCATCCCCGTCCGACACGTCCGCGGAGCTGGTGCAGCTGCGCGAGACCGAACCGCTCCGCGCTCTCGATCACCATCACGGAGGCGTTAGGGACATCGACGCCGACCTCAATCACGGTCGTGGACACAAGAATATTCGCACGCCCCGCCGAGAAAGCATCCATGTTGAACTGTTTGACCTCGCTGGTCTGTTGTCCGTGCACGATGGCGACCTTGTAAGGCGGAAACGGGAATCTGGAGACGATATTCTCATAACCAGCTTCAAGGTTCTGATAGTCAACCTTTTCACTCTCGAATATCAAGGGATAGACAACAAACACCTGACGTCCGGCGGCGATCTCTTTCTTCATGAAATTGTAAAGCTGCGGACGCTTGCCCTCCCCTATCAGCATAGTCTGGATCGGCTTTCTGCCCGGCGGCATCTCATCGATGACCGAGACATCCAAGTCACCATAGAATGTCATCGCCAACGTCCTTGGAATCGGAGTGGCGGTCATGACAAGCACATGAGGCGGCACACCGGAAGCTCCTTTGGCCCAAAGCCTTGCCCTCTGTTCCACACCGAAGCGGTGCTGCTCATCTATGATGGCGAGGCCGAGGTTCTTGAATATCACAGTGTCCTCTATCAAGGCATGCGTGCCGATTACTATTCCCACAGAGCCGTCAGCCAAACCTTCCAGAATCGGTCTGCGGGCCGCCTTTCCGGTCGATCCGATCAATAGTTCGCAACGTACTCCGGTCGGCGCCAAGTATTTGGAGATATTGGCGTAATGTTGCTGGGCAAGAACCTCTGTGGGCGCCATGATGCAGGCCTGATAGCCGTTCCCCACTGCGATCAGAGCGGAAAGCACAGCGACCATTGTCTTGCCAGAACCCACATCCCCTTGAAGAAGCCGGTTCATCTGTCGGCCGCTCATCATGTCCGAACGGATTTCCTTTATCACGCGCTTCTGGGCACCTGTAAGTTCGTATGGCAAAGCACTGTAGCAAGCATTGAAAGCCGTGCCGACCTTAGGCATAGGAATCCCGACCGCGGAACGGCTGCGGACATATTTCTGCTTCAGCAAGGACAACTGCAAAAGGAACAGTTCCTCCCATTTGAGACGGTACCTGGCCTTCTCAAGAGCGTTCTGGTCGGACGGGAAATGGACATTCCTGATAGCGAACCTCAACGGGGCAAGGCCTTTTTCCCTGAGAATATATTCAGGCAAGGTCTCACCTACATCTCCGATCGCAAGATCGATCGCCTCGGCCATCAGCCTGTTCATCACCTTGCCGGTAACCCCACCATTGCGAAGCTTGTCGGTAGAGTTATATACTCCCGTGAGGACTCCTGAAAAGCTGGTGGCACCTTGTGCGGGAGGATTGTCTATCTCGGGATGAACTATGTTGAAACGTCCGTTGAACTGGTTAGGCTTGCCGAAAAACAGAAAAAAAGAACCTGGTTTCAGCCGTTCTGAGGTGTACTTGACACCCCTGAAAAAAACCAGTTCCATCATCCCGCTCTGGTCCTTTACCATGACACTCAGCTTCTTGCCCGTCATCTGTACGCTGACCACCTGGGCGAGGATCTGGACATAGGCGCTCGTGGACTGGATGTCGGCGATTCTCTGGATGGTGCTTCGGTCAATATAACGGAACGGAAAGGTGCGAAGAAGGTCTCCGACAGTGGACACTCCCAGTTCCGATTTCAAGAGCGAGGCCCTTTTCGGCCCCACTCCCGGAAGAAACTGCACCTCTGTGTCCAACTTGTTCCTGATCATGGTGCGAAGATAAGAAGAGGGTGGATAAAAAACAACTTAATCCACCATCCTTCACATCATTTCTTTTTGAGCGTGGCGTTGAACGAGATGACATAGGAGCCGCCGAAATGGCCGCTTGAGATCTCGGTGCGAACCGGAGTGACATATTCGGATTTCGGCCCGAACTCACCGCCGTTCGCCTGACCGTCGATGTCGGTGAATGACATGTAGAATTTATCCACGCGGGGGATCGACATGAATTTGGAATATTCACCTTCCTGATCAGTATAGAGGGTGTCGGCGCGATAGATGACATCGGTACTGTAATCGGCTATGACCCGGATTCCGTTGATTGGCTTTCCATCCTCATCGGAGACCTTGCCCATGATCTGATAGTTGGCTATCGGCTGCCCGTCAGATGAGAAATCGAACTTGTCTTCAGGATCATCAACCATGCACGAGACAAAGATCGGAGCCACCAGAAATGGCAGCGCCAACGTCTTTACAAACATATTCATTCCAACTTTCATCATTTCAACCGCAAATCTGCTTAGTAACCTTCAAAAAATAAGTTACCTGGGATGAGACTATTTATCTCCTACCGTTTACCAAATCCCCAAAATCAAATCCCTTGCTTGGAACAAGAGCGATTTTCAAGTGCAAAGATGTGAAAAATTTCAAAACAACAAGCCAAATCAGGGTTAAATTACTTTTTGTTTGCTATATTTGATGTGCCGAAAAGAAGCACAACGCAATGGTTTCAGAATTGATCGGGAAATATATCTGGCTCGTTCAAAGCCTCATCGCCGCAGGTGATGGCGGTATGACCTTCAAGGAACTTAATGAAAAGTATTCCAGAAGGTTCGGGCAGGCATATTCAAGAAGAACTTTCAACAACCACAGGCTCGCGGTGGCGGATCTTTTCGGGATCGACATCGAATGCGACAGGAGCACGAGCCGCTATCTCATCCCGTACAGCGGCGATGTCCTGGACAACGACGAAAGCATCGGATGGCTTGTCAACACATTCACGGTCAACAATCTGCTTTCACTGGGAAAGGAACGTCTCTCCGGCAGGGTAAGCGTGGAGGAGATACCATCCGGGCAAAAGTACCTCACGGCGATAATGCAGGCGATGGAAGATGGGAAAGAGCTGGAGATCGCCTATGGGAAATACACCTCCGACTCTTCGGAGAACCTTCATATTCAGCCGTTAGCGGTCAAAGAGCATGAGAAGAGATGGTACCTTGTGGCTTTTTGCCACGAAAGGGCCTTGGCTGAGACAGGAAACCACGACATGAGTGCTTGGAGGGTATATGGCCTTGACCGGATCACCTCGCTGAAAGTGACAGACGTGCCTTTCAAGATGCCTAAAGACTTCGACGTGGAGAGAATATTCAGCCAAAGTTATGGAATATATTTCCCGAGGCCCGGGCAGAAGCCGGTCACGATCCGTTTCAAGGTGACAGACGAGGAGGCAAGATATCTTCGGGATCTGCCCGTCCACCGGTCGCAGGTAGAGGAAGGCGCGGCCAAGGGAGGCGGAAGAATATTCAGGATCCGTGTCATTCCGAACCGTAACCTGACGATGGAGTTCTGCCGCCACGCCGGAAGGCTGGAGGTGCTCGAGCCGGAATCCGTAAGACAGGAAGTCAGGGAAGAACTTGAGAAAGCGTATAAACAATACTTATAATATTTATGATAAACAATGGAAAGGCCGCCCTCGTGGCGGCGGCACTGATTACAATGATGAGTTGTACACAGAAAAACGAAACACAGGCGGACAACGGGTACATAGGCCCGTCCGACATCAAGATCGAGGACGGAAGGATGACTCCGGAAGCGCTTCTGTCACTTGGTCGCCTGTCAGATCCGCAACTGTCTCCGGACGGACATTGGATCCTCTACGGAGTCAGCTACACTTCCATCGAGGAAAACCGCTCGTGCAGGAACCTGTTTCTTGGCGAGGTTATCAAGAATGATGACGGATTGCTTTCATTCGGGGACAAGATCCAATTGACAGCCGAAGGCAAGAGCGTAAGCAACGCCCGCTGGAGTCTGGACGGAAAGTCCATCTACTACCTTCAGGGCGGTCAGCTTTACAATGCCGCCATCACTATCGTTGACGGAAAGGCCTCACTCTCAGCAAAGAAGCAGCTTAGCGATGTGAAAGCCGGAATCGGAGAGTTCTCCCTCAGTCCGGACCAGACACAGGTTCTCTACACCAGCACCATTCCGGGAGCGGTGAAGACGCCTAAGGATTTCGACGAGAAACTGGACAAGGCGCAGGCCTACGTCACGGAAGACCTTATGTACCGCCACTGGGACCATTGGACGACCGAAAGGCCGCAGACATACGTGGCACCGCTCGGCGCCAAGGTCACAGAAGACAATTCAATGAATATACTCGGAGGGAGCGGGCAGGTACGAACTGCCACTGGAGCCTATGAGCGGCATCGAGCAGCTTTGCTGGAGTCCTGACGGACACTATGTGGCTTATTCCTGCAAAAAGGTTGAGACGGGTCGTGAATATGCCTTCTCAACAGACACGGAGATCTACATCTACAGCATCCTGACAGGCGAGACCGTCCAGATTCCGATGGCCGGCGGCTATGACACTGATCCGGTCTGGAGCCCGGACGGGAAGCAGATCGCCTGGCTGAGCATGGAGCGCAACGGATACGAGGCCGACAAGGTTCGCCTGATGGTCGCCGAGCTGGCTGACGCGGAGGCTTCCTCCGATGGACAATCCGCCATCCCTCACATAAATGGAATCCGTAACCTCACCGCTGATTTCAAGTACAACGCAGGCGGCCCTGTCTGGGCGGCGGACTCCAAGAGCATCTATTTCAATTCCCTGATCGAGGGACTTCAAGCAATCTGCAACGTGAAGGTGGCCGACTCCGAAATCAAGAGAATCACTCCGGACGATGCATGGTACGATTTCAACTCTCCGTTCGCCATCGTTGACAGCACCCTGCTCGCAAGTTACTGCTCGATGGAGTTCCCTACCGAACTCGTGGCCGTGAACGAGACTGACGGATCGTTCAGCAGGATCACCGATGAGAACGGAGGCATCATCGGCCAATTGACAGCCTACGAGACGCGTGAACGCTGGATCAAGACCACTGACGGGAAGAAGATGCTCACCTGGGTACTCTATCCTCCTAAGTTCGATTCCACAAAGGTGTATCCTGCCATCGAGATATTCCTTGGCGGACCTCAAGGTACTTTGAGCCAGGGCTGGAGCTACCGCTGGAACTACCGTCTCATGGCCAACCAAGGCTACATCGTGATTCTTCCCAACCGCCGAGGCACGACCGCGTTCGGTCAGGAATGGTGCGAGCAGATCAGCGGCGACTACATCGGTCAGAATATGCAGGACTACCTCAGCGCGGCCAAGGAGCTCAAGGCTGAACCTTATGTCGGCAAACTTGCTGGCTGTGGAGCCTCCTACGGCGGATTCAGCGTCTATTACATGGCCGGAATCCACGGCAATGTCTATGACTGCTTCATCGCTCACGCCGGAATCTTCGACGAGAAGTACATGTACTACGAGACAGAGGAACTTTGGTTCGCGAACTTCGACAACGGCGGACTTTCTGAATATTCCTACACCGCCGGCGAGAAGGGTCCGCGCGGCGACGGCAAGACATTCGGCGGCATCCAGCAGGCCGGCTCGCCGTGGAGCGACGCCGCCAAGGCCAGGCGCCATTACGCCAACTCTCCTGACGTGAACGTGGCCAAGTGGCACACTCCGATCCTCTGCATCCACGGCATGATGGACTACCGCATCCCTTACGATCAGGGTATGGCCGCGTTCAACACCGCCAAGATGATGGGAGTTCCGTCCAAGCTGATCGTGTTCCCGGAGGAGAACCACTGGATTCTCCAGCCGCAGAACGCGCTGTTCTGGCACCGCAGCTACTTCGACTGGCTTGACCGTTGGTGTAAGTAGATCAGGTTTTAATCAACTAATGAGAGAGGTCTCCCCAAAAGGCAGGCCTCTCTTTCTTTTGCTGTCATATTCCTTTTAGAAGGAAACGCTCAACCCGGCCAGCACAAGACCTTGCATTCCAGCCCCGGCCTCCACAAAACCACGGAATCGCTCTCCTCCGAACTGCACTCCGGCAAGGGTGACCTGCGCGGCCCAATACGGGTCGAACGAATGCGAGTCCGCCTCCTCGTCGTAATCGTCCAGCAGCGTGACTCCGGCCGCAAGCTTTGAGTACATGGCGACATGCGGTTTTCTGAACCAGAAAGCCTTCGCCGCAGGCATCACAGCGAATCCGCTATAGTCAGCGTTGCCGACCTTCACGTTGTCCTTGTTCAGTTCATCGGCCGTGCCACCGAACCAAGAGACTGCCGCCCCCACGGAAAAAGTCTTGTTGAGGACTCTGTAATATTCAAGATTGACAGACCCGTATGACCGGAAGTTGTCAAAACGGGCGTAACCGGCCGTGAAAGCCGTGGCGAAAACCCCGCCGACCACATGAGCCACATCCACAACGGTGACCCTGCCGTAGCCAAGCGTTATTTCATTACGAGATTCCGGTGTCTGAGCCGACACCAACGGAACAAAAGCAAATCGCAGCCGCGAGAGAGATTAGAATTCTTTTCATAATATGAGCGGTTGATTCATATCCAATGAGATATGAAAGTTTATTTCTACTTGTACCCCCGTTGGGAATCGAACCCAAATCGTCGGAACCGGAATCCGAAATTCTATCCATTAGACTACAGGGGCATCATTCTTGCGGTTTCACGCAATCAGATTACAAAAATAACAAATAAATGGCAAAACAAGAATTTTTGACAAATCTTTGGCAAATCTTTGGCAAATCTTTCGCGGAAAGATATTTTTTGTGCGGAAAAATATGTTTTTTAAGGCCATAAAAGAGCCTTTAATATTCGGATAATCCAATAATAAATCTTATTTTTGCGTATTATGAAAAAAGCATACGTATTTCCCGGTCAGGGTTCCCAGTTCCCAGGTATGGCGAAAGCGCTTTACGAGGGAAACGCCAAAGGCAAGGAATTGCTCGAGAAGGCGAATGACATACTTGGATTCAGAATCACTGACATAATGTTTGAGGGCACGCCGGATGACCTCAAGGCAACACGCGTCACACAACCGGCAATATTCCTGCACTCCGTCGTTCTGGCGAAGTGCTACGAAGGATTCAGACCTGATATGGTCGCAGGGCATTCTCTTGGTGAATTTTCCGCACTTGCCGCCGCGGAAGCCATCAGTTTCGAGGATGCCCTTCGTCTTGTCTATATCCGTGCCACCCAGATGCAGCTCTGCTGCGAGAAGGTGCCGGGGACGATGGCCGCCATCGTCGGGCTGCCGGACGAGAAGGTCGAGGAGATCTGCTCCTCATGCGAGGGCATCGTGATCCCGGCCAACTACAACTGCGGAGGCCAGGTCGTGATCTCCGGCGAGAAGACCGCCGTGGAGCAGGCCTGTGAGAAAGCCAAGGCCGAAGGTGCGAAGAGGGCTCTTCCTCTCGCCGTCAGCGGAGCGTTCCACTCCCCTCTTATGGAGCCGGCGCGCGTCGAGCTCGGAAAGGCGATCGAGGAGACCAGGATCGTGGAACCTATCTGCCCGATCTACCAGAACGTCAGCGCACAGGCCGTCACAGACCCGCAGACCATCAAGAAGAATCTGCTCGCCCAGCTCACCTCACCAGTGAGATGGACCCAGTCTGTCAGGAATATGCTCGCGGACGGAGCGGACTACTTCATGGAGATCGGCCCTGGTACTGTCCTGCAAGGCTTGGTGAAGAGAATTTCGGCCGGAACCGAAGGAATCACCATCGAAGGTTTGACTACAATCTAATATATTAACATAACGTTAACGATATGGCTAAAGAAAAGAAATTCATCACTTGTGATGGTAACACTGCCGTGGCGAACGTCGCTTATCTTTTCAGCGAGAACGCCTGCATCTACCCTATCACACCATCCTCTCCGATGGCAGAGAACATTGACGAATGGGCTGCCCACGGGAAAGAACCTCTGGGGCGAGACAGTAAGTGTCACAGAGTTGGAAAGTGAGGCCGGTGCCTCCGGAGCAGTGCACGGCTCCCTCCAGGCCGGTGTCCTCACCACGACCTACACAGCTTCACAGGGTCTTCTCCTTATGATCCCTAACATGTACAAGATCGCCGGAGAAATGCTTCCGGCTGTCTTCCATGTCTCAGCCCGCGCGCTTGCATCACATGCCCTCTCCATCTTCGGAGACCATCAGGACGTGATGGCCTGCCGCCAGACAGGCTTCGCACTCCTCGCTTCCGGTTCAGTTCAGGAGGCTCAGGACCTCGCCGCCGTGGCTCACCTCTCAGCGATCAAGTCCAGCATTCCTTTCCTCCACTTCTTCGACGGATTCCGCACATCGCACGAGATCCAGAAGATCGAGGCTCTCGACGAGGAAGAGCTCAAGAATATGGTCAGCAAGAAGTCCCTCAAGGCTTTCCGTGACAGGGCACTCAATCCTGACGCTCCTGTCACCCGTGGTACCGCCCAGAACGGAGACGTTTACTTCCAGGCCGTGGAGTCAAGGAACAACTACTACAACGCCGTTCCGGACATCGTCGCCCGCTACATGGGTGAGATCAGCGAGATGACCGGCCGCGAGTACCGTCCGTTCACCTACTACGGAGCCGCGGACGCCGAGAACATCATCGTCGCCATGGGTTCCGTGACCGAGACCATCAAGGAGACAATCGACTACCTCGCAAAGAAGGGCAGAAAGTACGGTCTTGTCACCGTTCACCTCTACAGGCCTTTCGCTGAGAAATATTTCCTGAAAGTCCTTCCTAAGACTGTCAAGAGAATCGCCGTCCTCGACAGGACCAAGGAGCCGGGAGCTCTCGGAGAGCCTCTCTACCTTGACGTGAAGGCTTTGTTCCAGGGACAGAGCAACTCTCCGCTGATCATCGGCGGACGCTACGGACTGTCCTCAAAGGACACCACTCCTGCCCAGATCGTCGCCGTTTACGACAACCTTGAGCTCAACGAGCCTAAGAACGACTTCACCATCGGCATCGTCGATGACGTGACATTCAAGTCCCTCTCCATCAAGAGCGAGGTTTCCATCGTGAAGCCAGGCACCACAGAGTGCAAGTTCTACGGACTCGGATCCGACGGCACCGTCGGCGCCAACAAGAACACCATCAAGATCATCGGAAGCCACACGCAGAAATATTGCCAGGCCTACTTCGACTATGACTCGAAGAAGTCCGGCGGCTACACCTGCTCTCACCTCCGCTTCGGAGACAAGCCGATCAAGGCTCCATATCTTGTCAGCACCCCTGACTTCGTGGCCTGCCACGTTCCTTCCTACCTGAGCAAGTATGACGTGCTCAAGGGTATCAAGGAGAAAGGGACCCTCCTCCTCAACTCACTCTGGGACGAGGAAGAGACCGTCAAGAGGATCCCTGACAACGTGAAGGCTGTCATCGGCAAGAAGAAGATCAAGCTCTACATCATCAACGCCACCAAGATCGCCGCTGAGATCGGACTCGGCAACAGGACCAACACGATCCTCCAGTCCGCTTTCTTCAAGATCACCGGCATCATCCCTTACGAGGACGCCGTCAAGTACATGAAGGACGCGATCGTGAAGAGCTACGGCAACAAGGGCGAGAATGTGGTGAACATGAACTTCGCCGCCGTTGACCGTGGCGGTGAATATACCGAAGTCGCCATCCCTGCCGAGTGGGCGAAGATCTCAGCCAAGTTCGAGACTCCTAACAAGGATCGCCTCGCTCCTGCTTTCGTGAAGGACATCGCCGACGTTGTGAACTCCCAGAACGGAGACTCACTCCCTGTCAGCGCGTTCCTGCCTTACGCCGACGGCACGATGCCGGCCGGCACTTCAGCCTACGAGAAGCGCGGAGTCGCCGTCATGGTTCCAAGCTGGGATCCAGACAAGTGTATCCAGTGCAACTCCTGCGCGTTCGTCTGCCCTCACGCCGCCATCCGTCCGTTCCTGCTCACAGCCGAAGAGGCCGAGAAGGCTCCTGCCGGACTCAAGAAGGCACAGGGCAAGGCTGTTCTGAAGGAATATTCATTCGCCCTTTCAGTCTCTGTGGATGACTGTACAGGTTGCGGCAACTGCGTGGATGTCTGCCCTGCGAAGGAGAAGGCCCTCACAATGGTTTCCGCCCTCGACCAGCACTCTGAGCAGGACAACTTCAACTGGCTCGCCACTAAGGTAGGCTACAAGGACACTGTTGTCAGCAAGGCAGCCAATGTCAAGAACTCCCAGTTCGCACAGCCTCTGTTCGAGTTCAGCGGTGCCTGCGCCGGTTGCGGTGAGACCCCTTACATCAAGAACATCACACAGCTCTTCGGTGACAGGATGATGATCGCCAATGCGACAGGCTGCTCTTCAATCTACGGAGCGTCATTCCCTGCTTCTCCTTATTGCACCAACGCCCAAGGTCATGGCCCGGCTTGGCAGAACTCCCTGTTCGAGGACAACGCCGAGTTCGGCCTCGGAATGAAGATCGGCTCCGACCGCGCCCGCGAGACGGTGGCCAACCTCATGACCGCCGCCCTCGACTGCGACAAGTGTCCGGACGAAGTAAAGGCACTGTTCAGGCAGTGGCTTGAGAACAAGGAGAACGGTGAGATCACCCGCGAGGTGGCTGACAAGGTCATTCCTCTCATGGAGAAGACCGACTGCCCTCACTGCAAGAAACTTCTTGACTACAAGCACTTCATCCCTGCCCGCAGCCAGTGGATCTTCGGTGGTGACGGCTGGGCCTACGACATCGGCTACGGCGGACTCGACCACGTCCTCGCCTCCGGCAAGAATGTGAACGTGCTCGTTCTCGACACCGAGGTTTACTCCAACACCGGTGGACAGAGCTCCAAGTCAACCCCTGCCGGCGCGATCGCCAAGTTCGCCGCCTCAGGCAAGAAGATCCGCAAGAAGGATCTCGGCATGATGGCCATCAGCTATGGCTATGTCTATGTCGCACAGGTGGCCATGGGTGCAAGCCCTGCACAGTACCTCAACGCCATAAAGGAGGCTGAGGCCTACGACGGTCCATCCCTGATCATCGCCTACGCTCCGTGCATCAACCACGGTCTGAAGGCTGGTATGGGTCTGAGCCAGAAGGAGGAGAAACTTGCCGTTGACTGCGGTTACTGGCACCTGTACAGGTACAACCCAACCCTCGAGGCCGAAGGAAAGAATCCGTTCACTCTCGACTCCAAGGAGCCAGACTGGACCAAGTTCCAGGACTTCCTCAAGGGAGAGGTTCGTTTCGCATCCCTTTACAAGCTGTTCCCTGACAGAGCCCAGGAGCTCCTGAGCCTCACCGAGGAATTCGCCAAAGTACGTTACGGCACCTACACCCGCCTCGCCGGCAAGTAGTGTACCGCTGACATATTCAAAGAAAGAGTGGCTGGTCATTCCGGTCACTCTTTTATTTTTTGCTGTGCCAATGAATATCCCCGCTCCGCGACAAGTCCTCACTTCGCCGAAAATCGGTACACCAAAACCCTATTCCCTGTACCAACCCACCGTTGCACCACCGTTGGTACACCAGAAACCCCTCTCCTGTACCAAGTTCTCTCCGCAAAATCAATTTCTTATGAATATCACGAGAGATCCGCTTTTCGCTCCGGACCAACACGAAATGTAAAACCGTTATAGTGAATCGAGGGAAATATCAACTCCATCCATACTGTATTCATATTCACAGACTCTTGCTCTCAGCTCATCAGAAAGAATGGAGGCGAAATCGGCTTTTTCATCTTTATGGATGGGGATTATGACTTTTGGGTTGACCTGCTCGCAGAGTCGTACCAAATCCTGTTTGGAGGCATGACCGGATGTGTGAAGGTCTTCTTTGACAAAGCATCCTCTTTCCCGGAACTGTTCTACAAAGTCATACAGCTTCTGGTTAAAAGCTGTATTTCCTTCACGCTTATCTATGTACCCGTGATATTGGGAATATACCAGACACGTTTCTTCCGGCTTGCACCAAGGCAGAATCTTCTCCAGATAAGACTGGAACTTTTCGCTGCATCTCAATAGCATCACAAAGCCATGGCAACGCATCATATTGTCCATCTTTTCAACTGAAGGGCTATAGCTACATATATCGTCTATATTGAAATGATATAACAGCTTTTCGTTTTCGGCATATTTGTCAATGAGGCAGAGGATGTCTTTCTGGTAAGTGTCCACGATAAAGGGCCGTCGCACAGACTCTTTTTAACAGATGAGAGTTTATATCGGCTGTCTGGTAAAATTAGTATTTTTGCCCATCCTTACTGCGTTTGTTTCGTAGCAACAAAGTAAGGCATACGGACTGATTCCTACAAATAGGTTCAGTCCTTCTTTTTTTGTCCTCAAAAGTCTGTTTTACCGGACACCAATATTATAAAAAGCAATTGTGATGAGTCAGACGCAGAGACTATGGGAGTGTTCGTGGCTTCACTCAAATTGAAAAGACAAACGACAATCCCTATTTATAGTATTCGTCAAATATAAAACTTCCAAACTTTACAGCAAGTTCTTTTTTAACACTTTCCGGCAAATTACAACCATAAAAAGCACTTACCCCTATTGCCGTCACACTATCTGGTATCCTAATGCTTGTCAGGCCAGTGCAGTCACGGAATGCATCCCATTCTATCATTGAGACTCCATCAGGGATAATTGAGGATCTGCAACCAAATATAAGCCTTCTTAAATCCTTTGACAAACAACAATTATTTATAGAAACATACGAGGGATTGTCTACCGATACCGATATGGTTGTCAGGTTGGTGCAGCCGCCAAATGCACCACAATCGATTTCCGTAACACCTTCCGGTATCACAATACCTGTCAGACCAGTGCAGCCGCTGAATGCACCATAACCGATTTCCTTAACGCCTTCCGGTATCACGATGCTTGTAAGGCCGGTGCAGTCTCTGAATACGTTCATGCTTATTTCCGTAACTCCTTCCGGTATCACGACGCCTGTAAGGCCTGTACAATAGTAAAAAGCATCATCACAGATGCATATTGTACCTTTTCGAATACAATATTCGCCTTTAATATTTTGGGGAGCTTTTTTAGAAGTCGTTTTTTTCTGTCTTTACTGTACTTGACTCCATATTCATCCTCAATGGCTTCGACTAAATCTTCTTCTGTTACTTCAGTGGAAATATCTACTACCGGAACACATTCCGGTTTGGAGACGAAGAAGAGTCGGAACGAGGCCATCGAGAGAGGGTCTTCGTGGCGTGGGCGAGGAGGAAGAGGGACGAGGAGGGTGTTCAGTTCGGAATCGGTCATCAGGGGTTGCAGGGCTGGCAGGGCTTTGCTCTGGCTCAGGTCACGGTAATCATCGGCGGAGAAAAGCAGGCGATCGGTGGAACCATATTCATCAAAAAGGGACGGGGGACAGGGAGATCGCTTTCAGGGAAAGGGCGATAGTGGCCAAGGCGAAGTCGTCTATCGTCTCGTCAAAATCATCCTTTGTCCTTAACGGGTGGCTGAAATCCTTGGTGCCGATTGTCGGAGAGGTCTGGCCTTTCATTGACGGGACGAACATTCCGTCATAGTCTATCAGGGTCAGAGAACCATCTGGACGGACCATTATGTTGTCCGGCTTGATGTCGCCGTGGGCGAATGGCTGAGAACGGAGCCACGCTGCCATCTTGCAGAAACGGTAGCACAGCATCGACATTGCGTAGTTGTCGTAAAGGTTCTCCGCAATGTAACGATCCATCGTCTCGCCCTCTATCCAGTCCATCAGAAGGACAGGGAACTCATCGTCATCGCAGTTACTATCCACAAAAAGTTCCTTTTCCAAATACTTTACGGACGTGACATAGGTGGAATCCACCGATTCCAACTCGTCAGCGATCTGGCGATAGGCCTCCGCCCTCCCCTCCTGCTCCTCGGTGAAGCATTTGAGCGCATATTCCTTCCCCGTGCTCCCATCCTTCATCTTGAATACCACAGCGAATGCCCCACTGCTCCGCATCGGCTCACCGTGGTCATCAAGCACCGGCTCCAGATGCGCCAGCTGGTCAAGGTTGCCCGCCGGGTCCTGCATCGCACGGACATATTCAGATATTAATGGATATTGCATATTCGTCATCAGTTTCAGTCATATCAATAGTTCTTTTCCGCCACTTTCTAACGTTCTCGCTAAGTTAATAACATTTCCACACAATTGATACTTTATGTGGTCACCGTATATCATTTTTCTTGCCGGAATCATAAAGCGAATGACATTTTATTTCCAAAAAGCATTATATTTGCATTGTTTTAGAAATATATTGCCGTGGTGAGTTATTTAGAGTTTAGGGAAAAGTTGTTGCCTGAAGGATGTTTTTCCGTTCATCAGGCAAGGGCGTTTTTCCCTTCATTCGACAGGAATAATCTGACCAGATGGGCACGGAAGGGGATGTTGGTAAAATTACGGCAGGGATGGTACGCTTTTCCGGAGCTGTTGCAGCGTCCTGATTTCTCACGCTATGTGGCCTGCCGCATCTATCGTCCGTCATACATCAGCCTGCACACGGCGTTGAGCATGTACGGGATGATTCCGGAGGCGGTCACGAGCATCACGTCAATCTCGACATTGAAAACGGCACGGTTTGAAAACAAGTTCGGGCAATATTCCTATCAAAATGTCAAGCCTGAACTATTCTTCGGCTATAAGCCTGTGGAGCTTCCAATCAACACGGCCTTGATTAATGCCCCGAAACTGACCTGGCTGTTGGCGCAACCCGAAAAAGCTTTGCTGGACCTGCTCTATCTCTATCCGTTTTACGACAACAACACTGAGTTGGAACAGCTCCGCTTGGATGAAGCATATATGACTGAAGAATTGGATATTGAAAGACTCAAAGAATATCAATATAGAATCAGCAGCAAGGCACTGGACAGCAGAATCAAGAAACTATTAAGAATATACGATTTATGATTGACTTGAATTACATTAACAATTATTTTCCGTCTCAGATAGCATCAAACGCCGCCTTTCAGAAGCATATTCTCAAGGAATATATTCAACTGATGGTGCTTGACCATCTTGCCACACGCCCTACATCAGCAAACTGGCATTCATTGGTGGCACAAACCTTCGCCTCATCAAAGGAATAGACAGGTTCTCGGAAGATCTCGACTTTGACTGCAAGGATCTCACGGAGCACGAATTTGTTGAAATGACTGACGGCGTGATCACTTTTTTGAGACACAGTGGTCTGAATGTTGAGACTCGTGACAAGGCAAATTCCAAGTTGACCGCTTTCAGAAGGAACATATTCTTTCCTGAATTTCTCTTTGAACTTGGATTGACAGGTCATAGAGAGGAGCGTTTCCTATTGAAGATTGAGGCGCAGAACCAAGGTATCGCATACCCGATTGAGATGCGGCATGTACAGCGATGTGGATTTCTTCTCACTACCGGTTCCACCGGATTCCGTATTGCTCGGTATGAAGTTCTCAGCCTTGCTCGCAAGGGCAAAAGGCCGTGACTTCTATGATTGTATGTTTTTGATGCAACAGACCAAGCCTTCGTATGAGTTTCTGAAGGGAAGAGCCGGAATATCAAACACTGATGATTTGAAAAAAGCCATCACGGACAAGTTAGCCACAATTGACCTGAATGTGAAAAAGCGTGATTTCGAGCACCTGCTGTTCAACACACATTCCGCTGACAGGATACTCCTTTTTCGTGAGTTCATAGAAGGCAATTTGTGAACAATGCGTCACATCTTAGCGAAATTATCAAGGGGAAGAGGTCAATCACTAAGCCAGTGGCCGACAAGTTAGAAGTAATTCCTGGCATACCATCAATAGAGTGGGTGAACCTTCAGACCAGATTTGATTACTACACACAAAAGAATGAAGAAAGGCAGATAGCTGAACAGGTATGTTCACCAATTTTAACCCACGTTCCCTAAAAGCGGGAATATGACAGAAATACGCTCGTGAATAGATTATTGTCCCTCTAAAAGCGTGATTTACGCAAATTAACGCCTGTTGAGGAGCATCATTAGTTCGTTTAACTTAGGACATTCCACTATTCATATCAGGTAATTAAGTTTATTTGGAAATCTCAAGGTTTGTTAACATATTCGTTAACATACTTGTTGACAAATATGAGAATGGGACAATACATATCAAGCCTTTCGGTAGCAAAAGGGCTCACACCTTCCATCAACAATATTATTGAAGCCGTGTAAACCCTAAACTCCATCCTATCTATGATGTCACGGAAGAGCAAATGAGGAATTTCCTGCTTCTGAAAATCAGGAAGCAGGAATATAAACATTATTACAATATGCTTTCATCCCAAAGCTGGACAGAAGCATCTGGATGGCATATTACCGTGAAAACTTGTACCTTGGGCTTCGAGTTTTTCAGCCAGATATGGCTTCTTTGGGCACAGACACATTGTGTGGCTGAACGGGTTTTGTAAAAGTACTTAATATTCCGCGCTACGGAGATGACACAATATAGCAACTACTTCGTTGCCAAAGAGGCCGCCGCCACGATGGATCGGTTCGCAATAAAGCAAACGGAAGAGGCGCAGATACGCATCGTTGTCTTCCGGATGTTTCTGAATATGACGGATCATCGTATTTGCACAGATATTCCTGATTTTCAAATAATAGGCGTTGGGAATTTCGGAATCATTCGAGCAGCCGAACCACCCGAACTGGGCTTCTGCACGCCAATTCTCCCAGACCTCAAGGAGGTAGCGGGAATATATTCTTGACTCTATGAGAGCCCCGAGGGTGTCCACGCAATCTACCGGCTGTACGTGCGAAAGTTCTATCGCATAGACACACTTGGTGTCGAAATCCATCGGGGCTTTCATCCGCGCCTCTATCTCTCCGACAGGATCTTTGATCTGAACGGCTGCACTGTCAATAGGCCCTTGCGTCACGGAAACGCTTTATGTCAGGAACAAACGCCGACTTGTCATAGTAAGCATCCTCATTCGCGAAAGCTTTGCCGATCTTGGCCGTATCTATTGGCATCCCGGAAGCGAAAGCGGCTGATTTATAAGCATCCACCAATTCACCTAAATGCTTGCTCACATCATTGAAATCAGGGGTCTTGTACAGCATATTCAAAAGCGCTGAAGCCGCATCTCTGACACGTTTGTCAGGGAACACCTTCTGCAACACGCTCATTGACGGTCTCATCTCTCCAGTCAACATTGTCGAGCCCGGCGTTTCCACAGCCGTGGTGTCAAAGGAATAGTTATTACGGTCATATCGCACGCGAAGCTCATAAAGCGAAGAGCAGTAATAGAGGAACGCCGTCCTGTCGAACCAATCCTTGAGCGAAAGGGCAAAATCATCCTTCCGGACATCCTCATCCAAATCAAGGAATATCTCATCGGCGAACCTGCTCTCCAGAATGTCTAAATCAAGGCTGCATCCACCGCCATCGAGCGAATCAACAGAATAACGGCAGATTTCACTGAGTTTGTCCAAATATTCACTTCCGGTAACCGTGGCCTTTCCGGAATACTTTTGAATGGTGCTGTCAGCAAGGACTGTGTTTGAACCTTCATCCTCAGCCCGTGAGCCGCCCTTCTTCCCTTGGCAGCCCACGGTCAGGATGAGAATAGCCAGCACGATGGCCGACACGTGAATAGTTTTGTTCATATAATGATGTATCTTTTTTGTTTTCATAACATATCCGATATTTTCAACGATGCAAAGTTCCGGAATATAATGCCCATTCCAAAATCAGTTTTATGAAACAACGGGAATGATGTACGAAATAAGAGAGACCTTCATTTCATACAATATTCATTGATTTTCGTACAAAATCCGTGGCCCGTCCGCCAGCATTCCCCCTTTCGCTCCGCAGCTGGTTCCCTTATGCGGCGAGGTGCGGTGACGGCGAGCGGGCATATTCATAAAATATTTATGTATTTTTTGAAAAGATTATTGTTTTTCATAAATTTATTAATATATTTGCAAAGAAGCGGTGCGGAAAGGAATCCGGCCGCCTAACTAAAAACTAATAGATATGATTACCTGGTGGACATCACTTAGTACGGCAATGCAGGTCCTTTGGGCCATCACGCTCTCGGCATCGCTGATTTTCGTCATTCAGACTGTTATGACATTCCTCGGACTGGGAGACCACGACGCTGATTTCGATCTCGACACTTCGGACGGATCGTTCGACGCGGATCCTTCGATGAATTTGCTGACGTTCCGCAACCTGGTCAACTTCTGCATGGGATTCGGATGGACGGCGGTGCTGATGCACGAGAAGATTCAGTCCAACGCGTTGCTGATCATCGTCTCCGTAATTGTAGGCATACTTCTGGTCACGGTTGTTATGTGGATATTCAAATGGCTCAGCGGAATGCAGCAGACGGGGAATATCGATGTGCATAAGTCCGCTGTCGGTTGCGAGGGGGAAGGTTTACCTCACGATTCCGGGCGAGCGCAAGGGCGAAGGCAAGGTCCAGATCACCATCAACAACGCCGTCAGGGAATATGACGCAGTCACAGACGGGGAGACAATCCCGACCGGCAAGGCCATCAAGGTCACCGAAGTCATCAATGACTACACCCTACTGGTTGAGGAGCTGACTCCGACCATCATCTAACCAACCGAAGCCATTTCCAACCTGACCGAATATATTAAAGGAATATTATAAACCCATTAAAGATTTTGAATATGGAACTATCACTGATCCTCATCGTCGTCGCAGTCATATTCGTGACTTTTTCGGCGATTCTCAAGCGCTACCGCCGCTGCCCTTCCGACAAGGTTATGGTCATCTACGGTAAGACAGGCAAGAACAAGAGCGGATCAATCTCATCCGCGCGATGCATCCACGGTGGTGCGGCGTTCGTTTGGCCTGTGTTCCAGGACTATGCGTTCCTTGACCTCAAGCCGATCTCGATCGAGTGCAACCTTACCAACGCGCTTTCCAAGCAGAACATCCGTGTGGATGTGCCTTGCCGGTTCACGGTTGGTATCTCCACCGAGCCGGACAGTATGACTAACGCAGCCGAGAGGCTTCTCGGACTCTCAATCGACAACATCCAGAACATCGCGACCGACATCCTTTTCGGACAGCTTCGTCTGGTGATCGCCACGATGGACATCGAGGAGATCAACTCTGACCGTGACAAATTCCTCGTTGCCGTCAGCCAGAACGTGGAGGCTGAGCTCCGAAAGATCGGCCTCAAGCTCATCAACGTGAACGTGACCGACATCCGTGACGAGTCCGGCTACATCGAGGCTCTCGGTAAGGAAGCCGCCGCCAAGGCCATCAACGACGCCAAGAAGAGCGTGGCCGAGCAGAACCGCTACGGTGAGATCGGTAAGGCCGAGGCCGACAGGGACAAGGACATCAGAATCGCTGAGACCCAGAGAGATACCCGTATCAAGACCGCCGCGGCAAACGCCCTCGCCGTGCAGGGAGAGAACACTTCCAAGATCGACATCGCAAACTCTGACGCCCAGCGCCGCGAGAAGGAGGCCGAGGCCGCGCGTGTAGCGGTCGCAGCCGAGAAGGTTCAGGCAGCGAAGGCCCTCCAGGAGGCCTACCAGAGCGAGCGTGACGCCGAGCTTGCCCGTGCCGAGAGGGAGAGGGCTACCCAGCAGGCCAACATCGTCGTTCCTGCCCAGATCGACAAGGAGAAGCTCATCATCGAGGCTGAGGCCGAGGCCGAGAAGGTCCGCAGGCTGGCCAAGGGAGAGGCTGACGCGATATTCGCAAAGATGGACGCTCAGGCCCGTGGTACCCTTGAGATCCTCTCAAAGCAGGCCGACGGTTTCAACGAGATGGTCAAGGCCGCTGCCGGCGATCCTCAGAAGGCTGTGCTTATGCTTATCGCGGACAAACTGCCTGAACTCGTCAAGACTCAGGTCGAGGCTGTCAAGGGCATAAAGATCGACAAGGTGACCGTATGGGACGGCAACGGAGACGGCAAGAACGGCAAGACATCGACCGCGAATTTCATTTCCGGTCTGATGGGCTCAGTACCTCCGCTTCAGGATTTGTTCAATATGGCCGGAATGAATCTGCCCGAATATCTTAAAGGCAAGGAGACCAAGCCGGAGGAGCAGCCTCAGGAAGAAACCGCTGAAGAATAATCATTATGCCAATAGTAGTAAATGTCGATGTGATGCTGGCTCGGCGGAAGATGACTTCCGCCGAACTGGCTGACAAGATCGGGCTTTCGGCGGTCAACCTGTCGATTCTGAAGACCGGAAAGGCCAAGGGTGTCCGATTCAGCACACTCGACGCGCTCTGCAAGGCATTGGAATGTCAGCCTGGAGATTTGCTTGAGTTCAGGGAAAACGCCGAGTGAACACCACTAATCAAATAGTTATCTTTCAAGGAGCGGCCATAAAAAGCCGCTCCTTTTCGTTATATTTGCAGACATATTCATAAAAAGGACACAAAAGACAGATAATATGAAAAGAACATTTCTTCTGGCCGCTATGGTGGCGGCAGTTGTCTGCGCAGGGACGGATGCTTCGGCGCAGAAAAAGGCGAAGAAAAGCCAGCTGGTCCTTGACGGGACGGCGGTGAATGTCAATCCGTTGGCAAGGACTTCCCCTGTCGAGGAAAAACTGAAGGCCAAGAACACGCCGGGCATTGAATATGCTCCCACAAAAACCGTTTACCTCTATCCGAAGGGACAGGGAGTGGACCAAGGGATAGTCGAGAACGGTGTGGCTGTGACCCAAGGGCCGCTTGTCTCAAACGGTCTGGAAGGAGCGGAGGTGGCCGGCGGCTGGGGATTCGTCTCCAACGTGACGGACAGCGCGCGTATTGACATATTCTTGCCTGAAAAACCGAACGGACAGATGGTCATCGCTTGTCCAGGTGGCGGGTACGCCGGCATTTCCACTTGGAACGAGGGATCATACGCCGCGAAATGGCTGAATGACAGAGGTATCGCCTGCGCCGTATTGAAATATCGCCTTCCTGGCGGGCATCGTGAGGTTCCGCTTCAGGATGTGCAGAACGCATTCCGTTATTGCAGGCATCATTCAGAGGACTGGGGAATAAAGCAGATCGGTGTGATGGGATTCTCGGCTGGAGGACATCTCGCCAGCACTGCCGAGACTATGTACGTTGACTCCACGACAAGGCCGGACTTCGCGGTACTCCTCTACCCTGTTATCCTGATGGACGAGAATGCCACACACAAAGGATCGGTTGACAATCTTCTCGGCGGCGAAGCGTCGTGGACCGACAGGGAGGACAAATCTTTCGGCCAATGGTACAATGGCTTGAATGAATATGACGGGCTGAAGAGAATGTACACCACCTATCGTGATGTCACCCCTACCACTCCCCCGACTTTCATCGGCGTCAGCACCTACGACAAGACCGTACCGGTTGTAAGTTCCGTGAAATTCTATCAGGCTCTCGTCAGGAACAAGGTTCCTGCTGAGCTTCATATTTATCCGAAAGGAGGTCACGGCTGGGGATTCACTGATCTGAGCATCGGCCTTGACCCAAAGGTCTGCAAGGACAATCTGGGATCGTGCAGGCCTGAGTTCTCAGCGGCTCTGGAAAGATGGCTCGGCCAGCAGCTTGAAAGCGTGAACGGCAAGAAGGAGTTGCCTAAAGTCGCCAGAGAGCAGTTCACACGCAAGCCGGACAAGGTTGTCTATCTGTACCCGGAAGGACAGAATGTTGATAAGGGAATCGAGGGCATAACACTCGGCCCTGGAGAGTCCAACGGCTGCACTAAGTCGGAGGAACTGACCAAGGATATGAATCTGAAATTCACCGGTGACAGCGCGAGGTTCGAACTTTATCTGGCAAAGAATCCGAACGGCAAGATGGTCATCATCTGCCCAGGCGGAGCCTATTGGTTCACAGCTTACGTGCACGAGGGACAATACGCCGCGGAATGGCTTAACAGTCAGGGCATCAGTGCAGCCGTGCTCAAGTACCGTCTGCCATACGGCCACTGGAACGTGCCGCTGAACGATGTGCAGAACGTGTTCCGTTATTGCCGCCACTACGCTCCGGAGTGGGGCGTGAAGCAGATCGGTGTGATGGGATTCTCAGCCGGTGGACATCTCGCGGCCACTGCATCCACGCAGTATATCGATGCAGAGACCAGGCCGGACTTCTCAATCCTTGTCTATCCGGTGATCTCCTCCGAGCCTGGAGTCGGTCACGAAGGCAGTTTCAACAACCTCATAGGAACGGAGAAAGGCTGGTACAACAGGAAAGGTAAGGATTTCGAAAGCTGGGATACCGGCAAGAAGAAATTCGAGGCCCTCAAGGAAAGATATTCATTGGACAAGCAGGTCAGCGCGGACACGCCGAAGACATTCATCATATTCAGTTCCAACGACTATGGTGTTCCGCCGGAGAACGAGGTCCGCTATTTCAACGCCCTCGTGAAGAACGGTGTCCCTTGCGAGATGCACGCCTTCCCTGGCGGCGGCCACGGCTACGGCTTCCGCAACGCCAAGTACTGCAACGACCCTATTCAGGAATATAGAAACGACTTCCTCAGCGCTATGGCCCGCTTCCTTAAGGAGTTGTAACACATAATAAAACTATCACAAGCCCCTATGGCGGTTTTGCAAACGTTCGCAAAATTGTCGTAGGGGCGTTTTTTAGGGGGTATTTACCGAAAAAATTTACGTTTCTTATGATTCGTATATGTTTCTTTTCGTTTTTTACGTTCACTATGCCGATATTGCGCTGGATTCGGGAACAGATCCCGAACCAATTTGACATCATTAAAAACTACTTCAACTATGGAGAACTCCGAGACAACAAAGGTCGGCATACAAGACGCGACCGGCTGTTCTTCTATGGATCAAGACTTGTGACAAGGCAGATCAAACGTGGAGATGAAGACTATGTTCTGGCTCCGGTCAAGGTTTTCTGCATTATGAATTACGAGGACGAGCATCCGAATTCCCCTGATGACAAGATCCTCTATCATTATCGTACTCAGGAAATCGAAACCGGAGAGCCTTTTGGTGGCCAAATGTCGTTCTTTCTTCTTGAATTGCCAAGAGTTATGCGATACAATGATGAATATGACAGTCCCATCGCAGGATGGTGCAGGATATTCAGGAATTTCACTATATTTGCCAAATCGAGGTCTGAAAAAGATGCCGTGTTCAATAAATTGGAAAGAGCGATGCGCGTCAGCGGCCTTGACGACAAGGAGATTGACAACTATTTCAGTGATATGATGACAGAAAAAGAAATGCGCCCGTACATCAAGGGTGCCGAGCAGCAAGGTTACCGCAAAGGCTTTAAGGAAGGTTCCGAACAAGGCAAGGCCGAGGGCAAGGCGGAGGTCGCAAAGTCATTGTTGTCTTTGGGCTTACCCACTGATCAGATCAAGATTGCCACGGGGCTGTCTTCTGAACAGATTGAGGCCTTGAGGTAAAATTAGGATTTGAATATTTTATTAACGACAAAGAGGACGACTGATTAAGTCGTCCTCTTTGTCGTTAATCCGGACGGAATGTCCGGGAATATATTCATTACTCGGCTTCGGTGGTCTCGCCTGGCATCATCACAACCTCGACGAAGTTGCCGGAGTTGTAGAGTCTGGCGGCGGTGTCACGGATGGACTCCTTGGTCAGGCCACCTACCGCGGCCTCCCACTCCTTGTCGTAGTCGTAGCCGCCGCGGAAGTAGCGGAGCAGGTCTGACAGCCAGTAGGAGTTGTTGATCCGGCTTTCCGGAACATTCTTCTTGAAATGCTCGACTGTCCTTGTAAATTGCTCATCGGTCGGGCCTTCCTCGGCGAGTTTCCTGAAACCGTCCTGAGCCAGAGCCCTGAGCTTCTCGGCAAGGGCTGGCTTGCAGTTGAAGTAAACCTGAAGAAGATACCTCCCGTTAGGATCCTTGCGGGCATTAGCCACGGTGGACGCACCATAAGTACCGCCTTCGTCCTCACGGAGAGTGTCGGTGTAGATCTGGTCGAGGATGTAGCTGACAGCGCTGGCAAGAGTCTGCTCCTTGACGGTGAACGGACGGTAGTCGCTATAGACCTGAAGGACGGTTGTCAGCGGAGTCTCCATCTTCTGGTCGAAGACATCCACGACCTTGCCCTTGACAAGCTGCGGCTGCACATCAGCCCACTTGGCGGCTTTCTTGCCCTTTGGAAGAGATCCGATATATTTCTCTACCAAAGGTTTGAGGGTGTCAAGACTGACATCACCGACAATCACCATTGTGGCACCGGCAGCATCGGCGAAGAGCCTGCGATAGTTCTTCTCGATGGTCTGGAGGTTGGCCTTCTCAAGTTTCTCCATAGAAAGCACCTCATTTCTTGGGTTGTCGTTGTAGAGAACCTTGTTGAATCTCTTCTGGAAAGCGAAGTTAGGTGTGTTCACGAGATTAGGAAGAACGGCCTTGATCTGGGCGATGGCGTTGTCAAATTCCTCCTGATCGAAGCGAGGCTCCATAAACTCAAGGTAGAGAAGCTGGAACGCTGTCTCAAGATCCTTCACGGAAGAGTTTCCGGAGATTCCGTTATAAAGATCATCTATGAAAGGACTGACACTCACCATCTTTCCGGAAAGCATCTTGGAAAGTTCTGTTCCCTTGAATTTTGACAAACCTTGAGCGTTCTGGAACACACTGTAGATGCTGCCGTCGAATGAAGGAAGATCCTCGGTAGCGATAAGACTTTCGCCACCGTTCTTGTAGAGCGAGAACAGGATCTGATCCTTCTTGTAGTCTGTAGGCAGCACAACGACCTTCACGCCATTGGAAAGAGTCCATTCTGTCGCGCCATAGAGTGTCGTTTTGGTTTTCTTCACCTTTGCGCCCACCAATGAGGAAGGATCCATAAGCGGCTCACTGGCCTTTTCCTCAGCCGGTGCCTCGATCTCGGATTTCTTAACCTCATCGATCACCTGGAGCAGCTGCTCGGTCGTAGGAGTCGCGATGCCTTCCTTCTCAGGACCGCTGTAGATGACTACGAGACTGTTCTCTCCGGTGAAAGCCTGTGCAAGGACCTGGTTCATCACCTGTGCGTTAAGTTGAGCCAATATGGCCTTCACCAACTCAAGCTTGGTGGCCGGCTCCATATACGCATAGTTACCAAAGAAGTTGTTGATCAGAGGGTTGACGAACTCGCTGTTCTTTCTGGTCTCGGCGCTGTTGGCCGCCTTCTCATAAACAGCGATGATCTTGTCCTTGGCCCTGCCTACCTCGGCTTCAGTCAAGCCGTATCTCTTCATTCTTTCAAGTTCGGTCACGAAAGCCTTGAATCCGCCAAGAATGTTGTCTTCCTTCAGGGCGACATTGGCATCAGCGCCTTCGATGACCTCGCAAAGTTTCCCGAAACCGAAACTACCGTAGAGGTATGGCGCGTCAGCCTTGGAGGTGATGTCATCAAAACGCTCGCTCATTACGGACTGAACAACGCTCTCAATCAGATCCATCATAAGACCAGCGGAAGTGGAATTGAGAGCCTCGTCCCTTGCCTCGCTTTCCCAAACCATCTCAACGGACGATGAAGTGGTCTCAGGATCAGTGATGACAGCCACACGCGGCTCGGTGAACTCCTTGAACTGAATCTTCTCCTTAGCCTTAGGGTTGACGGCGGCCGGAATGTCAGCGAATATCGACTTGATCTTTCCCTCGACTGCATCCACGTCAACATCACCCACAACGATGACTGCCTGCATATCAGGACGATACCACGTCTTGTAGAAGTTCACAAGGCTCTCAGGCTTGAATGTCTCAAGGTTCTCCTTGCTTCCGATCAGGGTACAAGTGGCGTACTTTGTGTCGCCATAGAGGTAAGGAAGAGACTTCTCGAAAGTCCTCCAGCCTGCGTTCCTGCGGGAACGTCTCTCCTCGATGATCACCGGACGCTCCTTGTCGATCTCGGCAGGATCATTCGTCACGAAATGCGAATAGTCGTGCAGGATCAAAAGGCAGGTGTCCACCACCGATTCCCTTACCAAAGGAATATTATTGAGCATATAGGTGGTCTGGTCAATGCCTGTGGCAGCGTTCACGTTGCCGCCGAACGAAGCCCCGATGCTCTGAAGCCAGTTCAGAATGCCCTTGTCAGGGAAATTCTTCGTGCCGTTGAAGCACATGTGCTCAAGGAAGTGCGCGAGACCGTCCTGGTCAGGGGTCTCCTGAATGGCTCCGACATTGGTGGCGAGATAGAACTCAGCCCTGCCCGCCGGCTTGTCATTGTGTCTGATGTAATAGGTCAGACCGTTCTCCAGCTTGCCGACCTTGACCGCAGGGTCATTCGGCAACTGCTGCATCTGAGCGCTTGCCACGAACGCCGACGCGCCCAGAAGGAAAGCGGAGACCAGAATCAAAAATCTTTTCATAACTGAATCCTTATTAGATTATTGTTGTTCTTCTGAATATTCAAGGACATCCCCCGGCTGGCAGTCCAGAGCCTTGCAGATGGACTCCAGCGTGGAGAATCTGACGGCCTTGGCCTTCCCCGTCTTGAGGATGGAGAGGTTGGCCGGCGTTATGCCTATCTTTTCCGCAAGCGCGGCGGAAGACATCTTCCGCTTGGCCAGCATCACGTCAACATTCACTATAATCGACATCTCATTCTATTTTTTCAACAAGGCAAACTTACATCAAAATTCTCGTTATTCCAAAAAATATTTACGATTTTCGATAATTACACCATCAATAAAGCGACCAGGAACAAACACTCGCTTTAGGAAATCCGCCGATTATTATGTAAGTTTGTCATCCAAAAAGACCACACGTGACCCACAAGACAGACGGCATAATCTTCAAACTGGCTGACGAGAGTAGTTTTCGTCAATTATTTGACAGATATTACGTCACCCTGTGCATGTTCGCCAATGAATATGTCTGTGACGACCTGCTGGCGGCAGACATCGTGCAGGACTGCTTTGTAAAGCTGTGGCAGTCGCGGGATGGCTTCACCTATATTCATCAGATAAAATCATTCCTTTACACCTCCGTGCGGAACAGATCCCTGAATGAGCTGGAACATTCCAAGGTGAAGAGTGAATATGCCAGGAAAGTGATGGACTCGCACAAAGACGCTTTCTTTCACGACAAGGTCATCGTCGAGGAGACCTATCGCATCCTTCAGGAAGCCATCGACTCGTTACCCCACGGGATGAGAAGCATCATTCTGCTGACCCTTGAGGGAAAGACAAACCCGGAGATAGCGGAAGAGCTGAGCATCTCGAAGGAAACCGTACACTCCCAAAAGAAGATCGCCTACCGCAAGCTGCGCGACTATCTGAAGGATTACTATTTCCTGCTCTTCTTTTTTATGTGATTTTTTCCTAAAACGATACACCCTATTCACGGGTTCACCTGTTATATTACTGTAATTTTTAACACAGGTGACTATCATGACCAATCTTTTCCATGTCGCCAGGCTCATAGCCAGGCATTTGTCCGGAAAGACAGACGAGACAGAGGAGACGGAACTGACGCGGTGGAGAAATGAATCCGCCGGGAACGAGCGTCTCTTTCAGGAAATCTGCCAGGAAGGGAACATGACGCGGAACATACAGAAAAGACAGGACTTCAGTACGGAGGCCGGCTGGATCGGAGTGCAGCGGAAAATCCGGCGGCAATGCGCCAGACACCGGATGCTGAACGTATGCAAGTACGCTGCCGCCATCATACTTCCCGCAGCCGCGGCCATCAGCATATTCGTGGTACATAAGAACAAAGTCAACGAAACGCGCTATCTGGAGGCCCGCTCGATGGAGCAGATCATACCGGGCGGCAATAAAGCGACCCTCACCTTGGACAACGGGGAGACCTTCGACCTGAAATCATCCTGCGGAACGGAACTGAAGGAAAAGGACGGCACGGTCATACAAGTTGATTCCGCCGCATTGCACTACGCCGGCGGCGAAGGCCGGCTGTCAGGCAGACTCGCCTACAATAAGGTAAGCGTGCCGCAAGGTGGAGAGTACCGTTTGACGCTGAGCGACGGGAGCAAGGTGTACCTTAACTCCTTGAGTTCCGTCCGTTTTCCGGCCCGGTTCGCTAAAGATGTCCGCATGGTCGAACTGGAGGGCGAGGCTTACTTCGAGGTGAGCAGGACAGGGCAGCCGTTCATGGTCAAGACAAAGGGCATGACGGTCGAAGTGCTGGGAACCTCATTCAACATTTCCGCCTACGAGGACGAGGATTGCCGGACCACACTTGTCAGCGGCTCGGTAAGGGTACGGACGGAAAAAGGTGAGGCCATAGTCCTCAAGCCGTCCGAGCAGGCCACCGTCACCCGGCACGGCGACGGGATCGAGGTTCGCAACGTTGACACTTCGTTCTACACCTCTTGGATAAACGGGAAGATCAACTTCAGGGACCAGAGGCTGGAAGACATCATGAAAACCCTTGGACGCTGGTACGACATGGACGTGATCTACGCCGACAAGGCTGCGAAAGACATGCGCTTCGGCTGCTACGTCAACCGCTACGACAACATAACACCGCTGGTGGAGTTGCTGGAACAGACCGGCAGGGTCTCCGTCGACGTGAAAGGAAAGACCGTCAGAATATTCATAAATCATTAATCCAATTTATATGAAAAAACCACATAATACCAACCGGACGGGAGGATTTGGAAAATGCCTTCTCGCCGCGACGCTCGCCCTATGCTTCTTGCCTTCCCTGCTGGCGAGCGCCTCAGTGACCGGACAGGCCACTGTCACCGCAAGATTCAGGAACGCGACTCTGAATGAGGTTCTTTGGGAGATCCAGAAACAAACCGACTTCACTTTCATCTACAGCACGAGCGACGCTGAGAAAGTCAAGGTGGAGAGCCTGGACGTGAAGAACGAGCCTCTCTCCGATGTTCTTGACAAATGTCTACAGAACAGCGGGTTGACCTACAAGGTTCACAACGGGGTGATCGCCATAAGGAAGGCGGAGCCCGTGACAGTCCGGACCGAGGTGGCTGAGGAGAAAAGCCACCGGATCACGGGCAAGGTCACCGACATCAACAACGAGCCGATAATCGGAGCCAATGTGGTCGTGAAAGGAACGAAGAACGGCATGATAACCGACCTTAACGGCGGTTTTCACCTGGACGTGGCTGACAAGGAGGTCACGCTGGTCGTGTCCTACATCGGTTTCACCACACGCGAGGTGTCCGTCGCACCCGGTGATGATGTAAGGATCACCTTGAGGGAAGACACCACCCTGCTGGAGGAAGTCATCGTGACAGGATACGGTACATTCAAGAAATCCGCCTACGCCGGTTCCGCCAGCATAGTGAAGACGGATGAGGTCAAGGATGTCCCTAACGTTTCATTCCAGCAGATGCTGGAGGGAGCGGCTCCTGGAGTAGGGGTCAGCAACGCATCAGGCATACCCGGTTCCTCGACATCCATACGTATCCGCGGCATGGGATCGTTCAATGCCTCGAATTCTCCGCTCTATGTGGTGGATGGAGTACCTGTGCTGTCCGGAAACATCGGAGCGTCCGGCAGTGATTCCGGTCTTGACGTGATGTCAACATTGAACACCTCGGACATCGAGAGCATCACGGTCATCAAAGACGCCGCCGCAGCCTCGCTTTACGGCTCCAGAGCCGCCAACGGTGTCATAATTATCAACACCAGGCAGGGCAGATCGGGAAAACCGGTCTTCACTTTGAAAACCGACTGGGGCTTCTCCGACTTCGCCATGCCTTATCTCCGGATCATGGACGGCAAGGAGCGAAGGGACATGATCCATGAAGGTCTGAGGAATTACGCCTTGACCTACAATGGTAAAGTGGTGGAAGGCGACGATGGGGTAAGCCTTCACCCGGGCATGACCGATAACGAGGCGCACGCCTACGCTGACGCCAACATCGACCAATACGCGCCGGTGCCTTGGTGCGGATTCACCAATTGGGATGATTACCTCTTCAGGAAAGGCAGTCATCAGAACTACGAGTTCTCCGCCTCCCACGGCAACGACAAGATCAAGTACTACACATCCATCGGATACATGAAGCACGAGGGAGTCACCATCAACTCCGGCCTGGAGCGTGTGACCGCGCGTCTGAACGTCGACTATAAGATGACGAAATGGATGAATGTAGGAGCGAGGGTGCAGTTCTCAAAAGTGAACCAGGACACCTACTCCGAAGGCCGGGCCTACACTTCCCCTATCTACGGCACACGTAACGGCGCGACCCCTTCAGACCCGGTATGGAACAAGGACGGCACATGGAACCGCGACCTTATCAAATTGGACGACCGCAACCCTATGCTGTCCAATTCCTACAACTCCAAAAAGGAATATGCCACCCGCGCTTTCAACACAGTCTTCGCAAACATCGACATCTGGAAAGGATTGCGGTTCGCATCGACGTTCAGCTATGATTTCGTGATGAACAAGTCCCGCTCATGGAAGGATCCACGCACCAGCGACGGCGACGATGAGAACGGACGTTTCAGCAAGGACTATAATGACATCACGAACATGACCTGGTCGAACATCCTGACCTATCAGACAAGGATAAGGCAAAAGCACAATCTGGATCTGTTGGCCGGTTACGAGATCAACGACGAGGAGTCCGACGGACTGGGAGTCACGATCTCCAACTTCGCGCGCTGGGACAAGCCAGAGGTAAACAATGGCGTGGTTTACCAGAGCATGGGTGGTTCCGACATGGCGACGCGCATCGTTTCGTACATCACCCGGGCCAACTATGACTACGACAGCAAGTACTATCTGGGTGCGAGCTGGAGGACGGACGGCAGTTCCCGCCTTGCGAGAGAAAACCGCTGGGGCAACTTCTGGTCGGTCTCCGGAGCGTGGAGAGTCAGCTCGGAGAATTTCATGAAACCGGTACAGGACTGGATGAACGACTTGAGGCTCAGGGTGTCATACGGAGTCAACGGAACCCTTCCATCCTCTTACTACGGCTACCTTGGATTGAGCAGCCTTACCAGCAACTACAACAACAACCCGGGCATCTCGCAGTCGCAGCTGGAGAACAAGGAACTGACCTGGGAGACGAACTACAACTTCAACTCCGGCATTGACCTGGGTTTCTTCGACTCCCGACTGAGGGTCACGTTTGAATACTACGTGCGAACAACCAAGGATCTGCTCTACAGCCGCCCTCTGTCTCTGGCGACCGGCTTCTCCAGCTACCTCTCGAACATCGGCAAGCTGAGGAACAAGGGCTACGAGTTGGAACTGCGCTCCACGAACATAGAGACGAAGGATTTCCACTGGAGCAGCAGCCTCAACTTCGGACACAACGCCAACAAGATACTGAAGCTTGACGGCAATCTCAAACAAGTGACCAGCGGAGTGAACATACACAAGGTCGGCCTGCCATATTCAACCTACTACATGATAGAATTCGCCGGCATCGACCCGGAGGACGGCGAGCCGATGTTCTACAAGAACTCCATGGATGAGAACGGAGAGTTGAACAGAGACAAGACCAAAGACCCGCGCGCGGCGGAAAAGGTGATCCTGCAATGCGCGGATCCAACCATCACGGGAGGATTCGGCAACAGTTTGTCTTACAAATGGTTCGACCTCAACTTCAATCTGAACTTCTCATTCGGTGCCTGGAGGTACAACGGTACGGCCGGCAAACTCGAGCACGGCGGCAACGGTACTTTGAACATCCCGACCTATTACAGGAAGCGTTGGCAGAAAGAGGGCGACAAGACCGACATCGAACGCTTCATGATCGGACGCTCGGTCTCCATGTCCGACTACGCCACGACAAGACGCTTGTTCAGCGGCGACTACGTTCGCTTGAAGAACCTGACCTTCGGAGTCAGACTGCCGAAGGAATGGACACGGAGAATAGGCATTGACAAGGTTCGGCTGTACGCGGCGGGCAACAATCTGTTGACGTGGGCCGCGAATGACTACTTTGACCCGGAATCAGGCTCCTCGCCAAGCTGGGAGACGCCACCTATGCGGACATACACCTTTGGCCTTGAAGTCAAATTCTAACTGATTTAATATAACTCAATGAACATGAATATGAAAAAGATACAACTCATAACCTTCAGCCTGCTTACCGCCATATTGATGGGCGGCTGCGGAAATGACTGGATGGATCTTCAGCCTTCCACCGAGATCGAGACCGAGGGTTCGCTGACCGAGCTAAGAGACTTCGAATTTGTCCTGAACGGAGCCTACAACGGCATGCAGTCCTCAAGCTACTACGGGGCCACAATGATGTGCTACGGCGACTTGACGGGAGATGACATGAAGTGCTACAAATCATCCAGCACCAATGTGAGCTACTACACATTCAAGTACAACAAGACAAACGGTCCTAGCGGCTTCTGGAGCGTGTATTACGGCATAGCCAAGAACCTGAACATCCTGCTTCGGGACATTGACAGAATCGAGCTGGTGCCTGACAGGGTGATCATCACTCCGAAGATGGAGAAGCTGACAGAGCAAGTGTACCACGATGACCTCAAGGGAGAGGCTCTGGCTATCCGCGCCCTGATGCTTTTTGACATGACGCGCCTCTACGGCTACCCTTACCTTAAGGACAACGGAGCCTCACTGGCAGTGCCTATAATGGACAATGTGGTGGACGACAAGAACATCAAGCCGTCACGCAACACCACAGCCGAATGCTACAAGAGGATCATCGAGGATCTGACCGAGGCGGTGGGGTTGCTGCGGCCTGTCAAAAAGGAGGGTAAGATCAACAAATGGGCGGCGATGACACTGCTGAGCCGCGTCTACCTTTACAAAGGAGAGGACAGCGAGGCCTACAAGGTAGCCACCGAAGCCATCAAAGGAGCCGAAAAGCAAGGCTACAGATTGTGGACGAATGAAGAATATGCCAAAATATGGGCCACGCCTTTCAACAGCGAGCTGCTGTTCGAGATTGTGAACCTTACCACGGACAGTCCAGGCAAATCGTCAATCGGTTACATCTGCACAAAGTACAATATGATAGCGACCGACAAGTTTTGGAAGAAATACCTGAAGGGAAAATCCAAGGATGTACGTCGCCAGATGGTGTCGGCCGCAAGCAGCAAGAAGCCGTATTGCCTGAAGTATCCGGCTCAGGGAGACAAGAGCTATGAGGACGCCAATGTTCCGGTGTTCCGCCTTTCGGAGCTTTATCTGAACGCCGCCGAGGCAGCCGTGAAGAACAATGACATCACGAACGCTAGGGCTTACCTAAAGCCGGTCTACGCACGTACGGGTGAGGATCTGGATGATCTGGCGGACAAGTCCATCACCTTGGATCTGGTACTGGAGCAGCGCCGCATAGAGTTCTGGGGAGAAGGACAACGTTTCTTTGACCTGATCAGGAACAACAGGAAGGTCGAGCGTAAGGACTACCTGAGCGAGGTTCCCGAAGAAGCCCGGTCTTTCGACTGGAATTACTACAAGATTGTGCTGCCGGTACCGATCCACGAGATGGAATACAACGAGAACATGGTTCAGAATCCGGAATATGAACAGCATTGAACTAAGGCGACCGCATCATCATGAAAAAGGGAAAGAACGTGATAAATAGATTCATAGGACTGCTGCTTTCCTTGTCGGCGCTCGTCCTGATAAGTAGTTCCGGCACACCAGCCACGAATTATCTGCCGGAAGAGAAGAAGGAAAGCCGGAAGGAGAACGCAGCCCTGTCAATAGACGGGCCATACATCCTCTATCGTCCGGACGGCAGCGCCAGGGTCATAAGTGTGGACAAGGACAAGAACGTCATCGACCGGACCTACGAAACCTTGCCGGAGGACTTCAGCTTCCGCGTCACGGATCATAACGGGGACTATCCGTTCGAAGTGAGGCTTCATCCGGTCAGCCGTCCCGTGTGGAAGGCTCCCCGCTCCGAAAAGGTGTTTGTAATGTCCGATCCTCACGGCAGGATGGATTGCGTCGTCAGCCTGCTGCGCGGCAACGGAGTGATTGACGAGAACCTGCATTGGAGCTTCGGCGGGAATCATCTGGTCATCATCGGTGACATTTTTGACAGGGGCAAAGACGCGACCCAGATCTTCTGGCTGGTCTACAAGCTGGAAGACGAGGCGGAGAAAGCCGGCGGACGCGTCTCGTTCCTTCTGGGCAACCATGAGACGATGGTTCTGGCGGACGATCTTCGCTACACGAAGGAGAAGTACAAGAGTCTGGCGGAGGAGTTGGGGATGAGATATCCTCAGCTCTTCGGTCCAGACACCGAGCTTGGACGCTGGCTTGAGACACGCAACACGATCGAGATCATCGGAACTGACCTGTACGTTCATGCCGGGCTGGGCAGAATGTTCTATGACGAGGATCTGTCTGTCTCTCAGGTCAATGAGGAAATAAGCAAGGCTCTCTTCATGAGCAAGAGCGAGCGGAAAGCGCTTTCTCCGCTGACCGGATTCCTGTACGGGAACGAGGGGCCGCTCTGGTACCGTGGGCTGGTAAGGACAGACGAGAAGTACAATCCGATAAAGAGCAAGGACCTGAAAAAGATTCTGAAGCGTTACACGGTCGAGCGCATCATCGTCGGCCATACCATCTTTGATGACATCTCCACCTTCCATGGCGGCAAGGTCATCGACGTGAACGTTGACAACAAGAAGAACCAGGAGGAGAAAAGAGGCCGCGGCCTACTGATCGATGGTAATGACTATCTCGTCGTCGGCGACGAAGGCGTCCAGAGAAACATCAACGAAGCACGATCCCCTGGCCGCAGACCAAAAAGATCCCTTAAGATGACACGCTTCACCAACTTGTTGTCTTAAAGGATTACTTAAGGATTACCAAACGCTTACCAATTACCGGCGAGGGTGACTTTTTTGTCATCCTCGTTGGTTATATTCACAAAACTGGCTAATTTTGTGAATATGTCTACAAAATGTTACCGGGAAGGGGTTCTGGAGGATTTCAGACTGAGAATATTCATGGCGGTGGCCGAGAAGGGCAGCTTCACTTTGGCCGCCAAGGCGCTTGGTGTGTCGCAGCCGGCTGTCAGCCAGAACATCGCGGAGCTTGAGAAGAACCTCGGCGCGGAACTGTTCCTCCGGAGAAAAGGCTCCGTCACGCTCACTCCGAAAGGAGCGGCGTTCAAGGAATATGCCGGGAGAATCCTCTACTGGTACACGGCGACGGAAATGATGTTCGGACCGGAGGGCAAACTCTCCGCCAACAACCCCGTCAGAATCTCCGCCGACGGCTTCATCGCCAGCCATATTCTCCCCCAGGCGCTTTCAAAACTTCTGGCCTTCAATCCGTCCCTGACTTTCTCCATCCGCAGCGAATCTTCCGGAAATGATTCAGACATAAGAATTTACGCCCAAAGGCACGTGACAGAGCCATCGTTCGAAGACATCGGCACGTTCTTGTTCAGCGTGACGGCATCGGCGGTAAGCTCCAATCCGACATATTCAAACGACAGACCTGAAAGCCCTTCCGCAGAGCGCCAGGCTTGCGGTTCCGAAGATATATTCAGAGATTTTGCCGCTTGATTTGAAGGCGCGCGTGGCAGTCGTGTCGGATTCTGCCGAAGCCATCGTGAAGTTGGTCGCAGATTCCCCAGACATCATCGGCCTGCTCCCCCATCCTGCCACACGCCAGGACCTCATCACGCTTCCCGTCTCTCTTCCTGACCTCACCCTTGACGTTCATTTAGAAGCCCTCGAACCATCCAATCACATCGCAACAGCACTCCACCGCATTCTTTGTGACCAGTATCCGGCTTAAAAACCAACCTAATATGTTCCTGATCCATTGATTCTATCGAGAGTCTTCCTTGCCTTTGAGGATCAAGGCGACAAGGTCTTCGACATCCTCGTTTGCGATCTCCAAATCAAATTCCTCAGGATCATAGGTCTCTCCTTCCTGAAGTCCGAGCCATTCCTCGTATGAGGCCTTCTCCTCCGGGTCATCAACCTTCCCGGACAGGATGTCAAGCATTTGCGCATAGCCCCACACACCCCCGACATCTTCCGGTGGGCAGGCTCCTTTGCCTGATGTCACACATATATCCTCGCCCCGGAGAGGCTCGTCACTGACCGATGAGACCCTGACATTGTGGATCCAGCCATCTCCGAAATCATATTCAAAAGAGATTGTGCTGCCTTTTTGCGGCAGAACATCCGCGACGGTGACGGTCATCTCGTCAATATGCCTGTTTCTACAACCAAAATTGAAACTATCTCTTTCATCAATGTTGTCTCTGGACGTATAGTACACATCGCCTTTGGTGAATTGTGAGAGATGATAACCGGCCCAACCGAACGCAGTGATGAATATCTTTCCAAGATTCCCAAGCCAAAGGTTTGACGGCACTTTTATCCGTCTGAACACCTTGACAGGACATTGTTCGATGGAAGCGTATAAGATGTAAGTCTTCGATGGTTTGCTTGAGTCCACCAGCCGGTCGGCCTTTGATTTTTTCTTGCCTTTGGCTCCTCCGGCATTTCCAGTCCCTTGGCTATTCTTAGTGCTTGAAGTGGCCGTCTCACTGGCACCCACAGTTGAATATGCCGCTGTCTTAGCCTGCATCATTTCGAAGAACGAAACCATAAATGAGATTTCCGCCTCCGAGATTCCCGGGTAATCTTTCCTGATCACCTCTTTGAGTTCGTTACGTTCCTTATCAGTCATTGAAACCGCAGTATTTTTCGCAAGGTAGTCATTTTATCCGGAATCCAGATGAGATGCCGCCAAAAATCTGCATGGGTATATTCAAACTTCCGTCCCACTTTACCAACTACTGATAGGAGGTGGAAAAGACCCCTAAAGAAATAGATTTGTTCCAAGTCCCAAATCTTCAATAACTTTTCATAAATATGCAAAGACAAAGGTGACGACGATTATGACTAATGCCGAAATACAAGAACTCATCAAGAAAGACGAAACACGAACTCTCGAACTGAAAAAGTTCACGGGAGAGTTGAAGCGTGATTGATGTGCCAGCAGTAGCGCAATAATTAAAGTGTGCCACCATGCGGCATAGTAACTTTTATGTTTTGTTATTTCTATATGATTGTTTGTATACCTTGGGAGTCGACACAAAGCTTCCTCTATTGAAGATGCTCCATCTAACGGATCAGATCCCGCCTTCAGCATATCTGCCACCTCTTTACGCATTTTTGCCAGATAACAATTATTTTCACTAGGAACAAACGGAGAACCACTCTTTGTATAATTAAGGCCGGGGCAAGGAGCGCAGAACTTACAATAATCTTTGTCCACATTCTTTATAGTCCGATCTCTTCGCTTTTTTCCAAAAAGCAAGGTGCGGACTATTCAACACATCAATAAAACTGGACATCTTAAGATCACCTATAACAGAGGGGAAAGACGGACATAATGTCAATTTGCCGTCTGGAGTAAGACAGTAGCTCGCATATCCGGCAGCGCATATGTTCTTATCGTCCGTCACAACAACCTCTCCATAGTTCTCAACTTCCGAGCCTACATAAGATGTTAGATCTTCCGCAGATCGCCAGGCTTGCGGTTCCGTAGATATATTCAGAGATCCTGCCATTGTACCTGAAGGCGTGCGTGGCAGTCGTGTCGAATTCAGCCGAGACCATCTTGAAGCTGGTGATGAACTCCCCTGACATCATCGGACTGCTTCCGCTTCCTGCCGTACCGCTGGATCTCACCATTATTCCCGTCACTCTTCCGAGCCTCACTCTTGACGTGCATCTTGAGGCCCGGAAGCCCCCAATCCTCTCGCCTCCGTCCTCCGCCGGATTCTCTGCGACCAATTTCCGGCTTAGTAACGTGAAAAAAATAACCTGCCTCAGATTAGGAGAAGATTTTCGAGGATAGATCTATTTTCGAAGAAGGAGTGTGCCGGTGGCACATGACTGATGAGAAAACAGATATAGACCGAAAAGATTACTTAAGATGAGGCAGGTAATTTTTTGAAGGTTACTTAGTAAGCGTTAAAAAATAAGTTGGTAAAGAATTGGCGGTATTTTCGGCATAGCTACCTTTTTTCTTTTTCAAGGGTGGTCTGTCCGGCGTGATGATGAACGATGTCGTGTCGGATCCGGTCGGCACCTTCGTGAGACTGGCGACGCCCTCCCCCTGACATCAACGGCCCACCTCCTTACCAGAAGGATGGGTGGCTTTCGGCGGCATGTGGAAGGTTAAGTTTTTTACGAAACGCTTTCAGTCCAAAGCTGGCCAGAAGCATCAGGAAGGCACTTTGACGTGAAAAACTTGTGACTTTGGCTTCAAGTTTTTCAGCCCGACACGGTCTCTACGGGCATAGGTAGGCTATGTGGCTGAAGGTGTTTGCAAAATGGTGTACTGTAAAATGGTGTTTTGTAAAATACTGACAGGGAGCGGGTAAAAAATATTACCTGGTAGTACGCACAAAAAAGAGGACAACTGTGAGTTGCAGTCGTCCTCTCTGGAATCTTGCTATGTCCGATTACTCTGCCGGGTGGATGGCGCCCATCGGGCAGGCGTCAGCGCAAGTGCCGCAGTCGATGCAGGCGTTTGGATCGATGGTGTAAACGTCACCCTCGTGGATAGCGCCCTGAGGGCACTCGCCTGCGCAAGTTCCGCAAGCTACGCAATCAGTTTCTGAAATCTTGTAAGCCATAATTCACTAAAATAAAATTGTTTTCCTTTTGTCTGCCTCCGGATTGCCGGAAACATTATGCAAATATAAATCTTAAAAATCATAATATCAAACCCCATACCACAAAAACGATGAGGGCGATCCCGACTTTTATCGCTTTTGCCTTGAAGAAGGAGGATTTGCTGTCGGCAAGAAGAGGGAGGGATGCGTGGCCGTCCTGCACGATGGAATTGGCAAGCAGGACGGGGAACGGGATTACACCGCTGGCGAACAGGGTCACAAAGACTAGATGCGGACCCGACTCAGGAATCAGGCCGACCACAATCGCAAGCAGAATCATCAGCGCGGTGTTGTCGCTGATCCACGCGGAGAGGTCGATGAAATTGAACAGGATTCCGATGACCAGGAGCACCCCGAAAGTCCAGGCGAATATGCTCGGAAGATGCTTGCGGACAATATGCTCCCAAAGATGCTCCTCGACGAAGTGGTCGGAGGCGAAAAGCAGCGCCCCCAACACTACAAGACTTAGAGCACCGAAAAGCCAGAAAGTCCACTCCTCGTCAAAAACGGCAAGTCCCTCTGCCTCACCTCCTTCCTCCAGGAGGCCAAGCAGCAGGGCGGCTATGAATATCACGACCCCAAAGAACATTAATATTCTTGTCCTGCCGAAATGTCTTCCTTCCTTGTGATGAAGTCCGTCCTGATGCTCGCATCCGTCTCCGTGAAGTTCAAAGGAATCCTCAAGACGGGTTGGCAGCGGCTTGTCACCGGACGAGAATCTGTCGATCAGCAGTCCCGTCACAACGGCCAGCACAAAAAGGATAAGGAACAGCAAAGCGGCCTTGCCCGGAAACATCGCCAGCATAAGGAACGACTCATCCCCGGCCGTGGCGATCATCATAGCGACCAACGCGCCGAAACTCAGCATCCTGTGCGTGTAGAGCGACACGGCGGCGAAACCTCCGACACAACCGGGTACCGAACCGAGCAAAGCGGAGACGAGGACCTGGGCGAAACCTGATTTCTTGAGGGATCTGAATATCCTGCCGTCCGACTCCACATTGAAAGACTCGATGATCATCATCATGACGACCACCAAGCCGGAGATCAGGACAGCGCCACGCAAAGCGTCAAGTAAAACGGAAATGATCATGGTCTGCTACGCTGTCACCCAGCCGGTGAGATAAAGGTTGATGATGGGACGGAGAGGTGAGTTCGTGGTCAAGGTCAAGACTATCAGGCACTCCCCTGCCGGGAATCCCTTCGTGTCGAAAGTCACCTTCAGGTCACCTTTGCCGCCTGCGGGAACATCCGCGAAAGCCTGCGCCTTCACGTGCGAGCTCTCTGAATCCACCTTATATATTCGAAAAGGAGACTTGCCTTTGTTGGTGAACGTGAACTTGCAGTCCACATTCGCCCCGGCCTTGACCTTGCCGAAGGAGAATGTGCTCTCGTCCGCTATCGGATTGGAGCCCTCGTTACGCTCTTTGTCCGTGAGCGATGAGAAATTCTCTTTCGTGTACGTGAATATTCCTATGCGGCTCTTGCCGGCTCCGAGTTCAGGATTAGGGTCAGCCACGATGGCCTCGGCACCGGCCGCCACCGGCTCTTTCTCCGCCGACTTCGAGACAACCGCCTTGTACTGGCGGCCGTCCACCAGCGGAGTCGCATAGTAATAGTTCTTCCCCCAATGGTTTCTGTCTGCTGTGACCGTGTAGTTCAGTTTGGCAGTGGACTGCGCCGGAACGGGGTTCGGCGACACCTTTACCGAGAGTCCCTCACTGACATCGGAGAAACTGACCGACAACGGCTTGTTTCCGAGATTGGCCACCAGAACCGTTCCGCTCTTTTGCTGTCCTTGAGACAGATTTCCACCCTTAATGTCCACTTTCTTGAAGGCCAGATTGCCGAAACGGATCGGATAAAGTTCCCCCAAAGAGAGCTGCTTGTCGTGGGTAACGCCTCTGAGCCTCAGGACGACAGGCTGCTTCAAGCCAGAGAAATATGCGGTCAGAGACTTGTCGAACGGATAGCCTCCCTTCTCGTCATTCTTGAAGGTGGCCTTGATGGTTCCGGTCTCCCCCGAAGCGATTGGCTTCCGGGTCCATTCCACATTCGTGCATCCGCAGGAAGATACGACATTATAGATCAGCAATGCTTTCTCCCCCACATTCTTGACCGTGAATGTGGCCGTCACAGGGCCGTCCGACACCAGGATGTCCCCGAAATCGTGCACGGTCTTGTCCAGCTGGACGACTCCGCCGAATGTGTTGTCCTTGCCGGAGCCTTGGGCGGCGATGACACCGCTGGCGGACACAAGCAAAAGCACCGCGGCGGCAATATGCTTGAATATATTCATAAATCACGCTGTTTAATTGTTTGACGAGCCCTCGCATCAAGGAGACTTTCAAACAAACGCTTCATAATATTCATAAGGAATGCAAATTCCTTTCCATTGGCAAATTTACCATTTAATAGGTACTTTTTCAAGTCCAGGTAATACAATCGCAGGAAAGAGTTCTGAAATCGCCGTCAACATTCGAGGGCATCTGATGGGACAGAGAGTTCCAAGGGGCAAGAGGGACAAGAAGGACGGAGGAGGAGAATATTTATTTTTTAATGCGTGCCAAATTTTGTAATTTTGTACGATTATGCGATTAAGATAAATGGCGAACATAGAACAGAACTACGACTACACTGACGACAACATACGGACCCTGGAAGGTGTCGAACACATCCGCCGGCGTCCGGGAATGTACATCGGAAGACTTGGCAACGGCTCCAACCCGGGAGACGGCATTTATGTGCTGCTCAAGGAGATCGTGGACAACTGCATCGACGAGTTCTCCGCCGGATTCGGCAAGCAGGTCCTCATCAACATCGAGGACAGGCAGGTCTCCATCAGGGACTTCGGACGAGGCATTCCGCTCAACTCCGTCATCAAGGCCACCAGCCAGCTGAACACCGGAGGAAAGTTCGACGACAAGGCTTTCAAGAAGTCCGTCGGACTCAACGGTGTGTGGGTACCAAGGCGGTGAACGCCCTGTCAGAGAGTTTCTACGTGGAGTCGTTCCGAGGAGGAGAGAGTTCCTGGGCGCGGTACGAGCGCGGAGAGCTGGTGGGCAGCGACAGAAAAGAGAAAGTCAGCGAGAAGAACGGAACCCTCGTGGTCTTCACACCGGACAGCACGATGTTCGGGAACTTCGAGTTCAACATGGACTACGTGGAGACCATGGTCAAGAACTACTCCTACCTGAAGAAAGGTCTGGCGATAGTCCTGAACGGAGTCACCTACAAGTCCGAGAACGGCCTTCTGGACCTTGTGAACGACAATCTTTCCGAGACCCCGCGCTATGCTCCGATCCATCTTGTGGGCGAGGACATCGAGGTCGTCTTGACCCACGGCAACTCCTACGGCGAGAACATCGCGTCGTTCGTAAACGGCCAACACCCGTGACGGAGGAACCCATCTGGCCGCTTTCCGTGAGGCCATCGCCAAGACACTCAAGGATTTCTTCAAGAAGAACTACGCTCCTGAGGACTGCCGTCAAGGCATAATAGGAGCGATCAGCATACAGATTCAGGAGCCGAACTTCGAGGGTCAGACGAAGACCAAGCTCGGTTCCACCTATATGTGGGAAAAGGAGAAGACGGACGGGAACGGCAAGAAGGTGCAGAATCCGGATGGCTCCATAGAGATCGACCGAGGGCCAACCATCCGATCGTACGTCAATGACTTCATCGCCAAAAATCTGGACAACTACCTGAGAATCAACAAGGACATTGTTCCGATCATCGAGAACAAAATCAAGGAGTCCCAGGCGGAGCGCGAGGAAATCGCCGGGATCCAGAAGAAGACCAGGGAAAGAAACAAAAAGGCGAATGTCTATAACCGCAAGCTGCGCGACTGCCGCTTCCACTTCTGTGACAAGCTGCCTAAAGGCAAGCAGGATCTCGCGGAGCAGACAAGCATATTCATCACGGAGGGTGACTCCGCGAGCGGTACCATCACCAAGGTGAGGAAAGCCGAATACCAGGCGGTGTTCAGTCTTCGCGGCAAGCCGATCAACTGCTACAAGGAGAGCCGCAAGAAGGTGGCCGAGAACGAGGAGCTGAACCTGCTGGTCTCAGCCCTGGGAGTCGAGGACGACCTTGACAACCTGCGCTACAACAACATCATCGTGGCGACCGATGCCGATGATGACGGAATGCACATCAGGATGCTCGTGCTGACCTTCTTCATGAAGTATTACCCGGATCTTATCCGCCGCGGACACGTACATATTCTTCAGACTCCGCTTTTCAGGGTAGCCAACAAGAAGGAGAGGCGCTACTGCTACTCTCCGGAGGAGAAGGAGGCGGCCATCAAGGAGTTGAAAACCTCTGTGCAGATCACCCGCTTCAAGGGTCTGGGAGAGATTTCTTCGGACGAGTTCGTGGATTTCATCGGCGAGAATATGAGGCTGGATCTCGTCAAGCTTTCCGACGAGGAGTCCATAGCGGACATCATGGAGTTCTACATGGGCGACAACACGATCGACCGCCAGAACTTCATCAGGGCGAACCTGCGTTCCGAAGAGGAACTTGAAGACGTAAACATCTAATATTCATTGATTATGTCACGTTGGGCTAAATTTTGCGGATGGCTGCTGAAGAAGATGGGCTGGACCACGGTAGGTGGCCCCGCGCCGGAAAGCAAATGCATCATTCTCGGTGTGCCACACACTTCCGTGTGGGACTTTGTGGTCTCCTACCTTTCTACACGCAGTTCGACCGGACGGCGCACGTTATGATCAAGAAGGAGTTTTTCTTCTGGCCGGTCGGGGTGTTCCTCCGCAAGGTCGGCTGCATTCCTGTGGACAGGGGCAGCGCCGCCGCGATGGTAAAGGGCCTCATCGAGGAGATGGAGAAAGTGGATCAGTTCCACCTCGCCATCGCCCCCGAGGGAACCAGAAAAGCCGTGAAGAAATGGAAGACCGGCTACCACCTCATCGCAAGAGAGGTCGGATGCCCTGTCTATATGGGATTTTTTGACTGGAAGACCAAGCGCGTCGGCATCGGCGAGAAGGTTGAGCTGACGGATGACGCGCGCGCAGACACCGACAGAATCCAGACGATCTACGAAACAATGCACTTCGAGGGCAAGCACCCGGAAGGCTACATCACTCATTAAACAATCAATTATGCCATTTTTCAGCCAAAACAGGGAGAATTATGTCACGACCCTGGCCAAGCTATTTGAATATGCGACCGACAACTACGCCAAGCGGCCGCTCTCGCGGTTCGTCGAAGGTGGGCAGGAATATACCTTCGACAGCTTCAAGCACAAGTGTCTGGAGCTTTCACACCGGTTCAACAGATTCGGGATCAGCGCAAGGGACAAGGTAGCCATACTTTCCAACAACATGCCCAACTGGACGGTTGCGATGTTCTCGTGCGTGCCTTTCGGACGTGTGACCGTGCCAATCCTGCCGGATTCGTCGGAAAGCGAGGTCACAAACATCATCAATCACTCGGAATGCAAGGCCATCTTCGTGTCCAAGAGACTCCTTAAGAAACTCAGTCAGGAGGTGATCGACAAACTGACCCTCGTGATCGACATAGAGACGTTCGACTTCATCAAGAAGGACGACAAGGCTTTCACCTGCGAGGGTCACGGTGTTGATCCACAGGCCGACGATCTTGCGTCAATCATCTACACATCAGGCACTTCCGGAAAGGCCAAAGGCGTGATGCTCAGCCACCGCAACTTCTGCCAGAACATCATCGCGGCCTACCACGCCCAGAAGGCCGGGAAGCACGACCGCTGGCTCTCCATCCTGCCGATGTCGCACACCTACGAGATGGCGTTCAGCGTGCTTTACCCGCTGTACGTCGGAGGCTGCGTCTATTATATTCAAAAACCGCCCACACCGAGCATCCTGATGCAGACGATGAAGAAGGTCAAGCCGACCATCATGTGCTCCGTGCCGCTGATCATCGAGAAGGTCTACAAGAACAGCGTGGTCCCGACGGTGGAGAAGAGCCGCGTGCTTTCCTGGATGAAGGGACACACGCCAAGACTCCTATACTGGCTCATCGGGAAGAAACTCTACGCATCCTTCGGTGGCAAGCTGAAGTTCTTCGGAATCGGCGGCTCGAAGCTGGACTCAACCGTGGAGGATTTCCTCAACAAGGCCGGATTCCCCTATGCGATCGGCTACGGCCTGACTGAGACCGCGCCGCTGATCACGAACGCCTGCGTGGGAAAGACGGTGGTGGGGTCGATCGGCGTGCCGGCCTACAACGTGGAGGTCAAACTCCAGAACGTGAACCCGGAGACGGGCGAGGGCGAGATTGTCGCCAAGGGTGACAACGTGATGCTGGGCTACTACCGCGACCCGGAAAGGACCCGCTCCGTGCTGACCGACGACGGCTGGTTCCGCACCAACGACCTTGCGTGCCAGGATTCCAAGGGACGCTACTACATCAAGGGAAGGCTCGGGAATATGATAGTGGGACCTTCGGGCGAGAACATCTACCCGGAGGAGATCGAGCAGGTGATCAACACCATTTCTGGAGTGAACGAATCACTCGTGGTGGAAAGGAACGGCAAGTTGGTGGCCCTCGTGAAGTTCGATGACAATGTGCTGGACTGGAACCAACAGCGCGAGGACAAGTTCTTCGACAACCTCCAGTCGATGAAGCAGGCGGTTCTTGAATATGTCAACAAGCACGTCAGCAAACAGTCCAAGATCGGCGAGGTCGAGGCGATGAAGGAAGACTTCGAGAAGACGGCCACGCACAAGATCCGCCGTTTCAAGTACAAGGAAAAGACATCGGACGAAGCTTCGCAGCAAGATACCGAGGACAAATCAAAAGGGACGGCATCCTCTGAAAAGTAAGCCATCCCCAATATATCTTAGCGAACCGGATCCTTACCAATTCCGCTCACGGTAAGGGTTCGGTTTGTCGATTACAGGGAGTCCGGAGTCATTCTCTACCTTGACGCAATCGTGTACGCTGATCTCGGCGTCCGGCTTCCACTTTGAGAAATCATTGCCTTTGATGGTCACATCGCCGCAGAACTGCACGTCAATAACCGGCTGCCCAGGAAACAGCTGCGCATAAGACTTTGAATCAATGAATATGTTGTCAGAGATGTCGAGCGTCCCGACGCTTCTGGCATAGATGATCTGGCTGTCAAAGGTTTCCACGATGTTGCCGGCGAAAGTCACGCTGTTGTGGTAGTGGAAGTCGTTGCCCCTTGTCTTGGTCGGGATCTCGGGATCGATCTGGAGGATGGCCTGCGGACCGTTCGCGCCGATGGCCAGATCCGTGAACTTGTTGTTTCTAATCACGATGTTCTTTGTCCTTCCGGACTCGTACCAGAAGTTGGCGTCGCCGCTGACACAGATTCCGGACATCTGCGAGGCGAAATCACAGTCCTCCACAAGCACGTCGCCATAGGTCGAGAGCAGAAGGCTTCTGGCTCTGTTGTAGCGAACGGTGCAGTTCCGAATCGTGACATCCGCGCCTCTGGAGATGTTCTCAAGGGCTATGTTCGTCGGATCCGCGACTCCGCCAAGATCGAAATCGGTCTCTATGATGTAGGCCTTGAGGTCGGACTTGTCGATGCTCCTGATCCTGCCGGAGCCGACCGGACGAAGATTAGACTTGTCCACAAAGCTGATCACGTCACCCTCGTCGGCGAACTGGTCCCCCACCTGCTGGAAATGGCCGAAATGCGCTCGTAAAGTATTCACCGACAGCACAGAATCCACAAGCATGTAGATGCCGTGGATGTTCGCGGCATCGTCAAGCATACTCTCAAACAGGCTGTTCTCTATCGTAATCTTTCCGTTGCAGCTGACAAAGTGGGTCGCGTCAGCGGAAGTGGTGACCATCCTCGGAGAACCTTCGTGAGCCGCAGTAGAGAAACCTTTCACCGAGATATTCTCTGAATATTCAGCTATCAGTCCCATCCCGCCGCTCCGGTAGATGTGGACATCCTCTATGTTTATATTCTTTGATGACAGCACTGCCATCGCCGGGAAACGTCTGTTAAGTCCTGTAGGCCCTTTGTCGTCCCAAACGCTTCCGACCGGAGGAACGTCCCTCGCACTGAGGCGTGTGAATTCGATGATGCCTTCACCTATCTCCCGTGCTCCCATCTCACCGGACCAATAGCCGTGGTCGTAGGCGCAGGTGTCGAAGAACGGCCTGTGGGTCTTCGGGTCGAAAAGGATGCTCTCCCCCATCGGATACTCCCAGTCATAGCCTCCGAAGAAAAGCCTGTCGCCTTCAATACGGTACTTGGTGTCCGGGAAGACCTTGACAGTGAAGCTTCTGCTGACCGGATCGCTGGAGAGAACCGTCCCCTCGAAAGTCCAAGGATAGTCGTAATCGACCGACACACCTTTGATTGTGACATTGGATGAGTTCTTGACCGCAAACGGCACCATACACCCGTGGAACAGGAAGTCAGCCCCATTTCCCTCAATCGTCACGTTCTTCATTCCCTTAATCAGGAAAGCAATCCGCTTGTCCCCGCTGTCGTTGTTGGACAATGTCAGAGACTCCTCCGCTCCCTGTTCCGGATAGAATGGGTAAAGACCCTTCCCGAAACGAATCTTTACATCACCCTTCGGATGTTCTTTCAGGATATCGACCACAACCGGAGTATAATCCTTGACGTTCGGGCCGAAAGCGACATCGACCGTTTTCACCGAGCACGAACTCATCACCTCCATCATGATGGCCGCAATCACGGAGATTCTATGCATAATATTCATTGCAGGTACCAATTTTATGTAAACTTACGAAAAACATTCGAGAGTACAACCATTCCTACCGAAGCAAAGTGGCAGATAAGGCTGCTTCTTGCCTCCCAAGAATATTCTCGGGTGCGAACATGCCAGTTTTGCCCCCGGCATCCGAAAAATCTGACACCGCGGGGGCAATATCGCCGTTCTTGCACCCGATAATTCTAAAAATCTTACCTTGAAACAGAATCATTTTATTATATTTAGGGTAAATTTGCCATGCAAGAGTTTTTCGACAACATAAATTACAAGGTCATCGACGACCTTAGGGTCTCAATCAGTAAAGGAAGCCGGTTGAGCATAGCCGCGGCCACATTTTCCATTTATGCGTTTCAGGAATTGAAAGAGCGGCTTCTGAATATTGAAGAACTTAGGTTCATCTTCACAGAACCATCATTTCTGAAAGAAAAGGAAAAACGTGAACGCCGGCAATTCTATATACCGAGAATTGACAGAGAAAGGACTCTTTATGGTTCTCCTTTCGAGGTAAAGCTTCGCAACCGACTCACACAGAAAGCGATCGCCACAGAATGTGCGGAATGGATCAAAGAAAAAGTCACTTTCAAATCAAATGTCACTGACGACAAAATGAACGGTTACATAAACGTCAGTGGCAAAGAAGAGTGCGCCTATCTTCCAATAAATGGATTCACAACTACCGATCTTGGATGCGAGAAAGGAAACAATATCCTGAACTTTGTCACGAAACTGGATGTATCAAACTCAAAAGCACTTCTGAAGTCTTTTGATGAGATATGGAACGACAGCAAGAGGTTTTCAGATGTCACAGAACAAGTCGCCGAGAACATCTCAAACATCTACAAGGAGAATGCGCCTGAGTTTGTGTACTTCATCACACTCTACAACATTTTCCATGAATTCCTTGAGGACATCTCGAACGATGTTCTGCCTGATGAAGCCACTGGTTTCAAGAGCAGTCAGATATGGAATAAGCTCTATGATTTCCAGAAAGACGCCGCTCTGGCCATCATCAACAAACTTGAAAAGTACAACGGATGTATTCTGGCTGACAGTGTGGGCCTCGGAAAGACATTCACGGCCCTGTCTGTCATCAAATATTATGAGGGCAGAAACAAGTCCGTACTCGTTTCTCTGCCCTAAAAAACTGAATGACAACTGGATAACTTACAAAAGCAACTACATCAACAACCCGATAGCGAAGGACAGATTACGGTACGACATTCTATTTCATTCAGACCTTTCAAGAAATAAAGGTTACACCAACGGCCTGGATCTCTCACATATCAATTGGAGCAATTATGACCTTGTCGTCATTGACGAGTCTCACAACTTCCGCAACGGGGGAAAAATATATGGAGACGAGGACAACAAGAAAGAGAACCGTTACCTCCAATTGATGAATAAAGTCATTAAAGCAGGAGTCAAAACAAAGGTTCTTATGCTTTCTGCCACGCCTGTAAACAATAGGTTCAATGACCTTAAGAATCAACTCCAACTTGCTTATGAGGGAGAGGTTGAGAATATGGATAGAATCCTGAACACAGAAAGCTCTATTGAAGATATTTTCCGACAGGCCCAAAAAGCTTATAACGTATGGTCAAAATTGCCTCAGGAAGAGAGAATCACGGAACGGCTGTTGGGAATGCTCAGTTTTGATTTCTTTGAGGTGTTGGATTCTGTCACAATCGCTCGAAGCCGGAAACACATCGAAGCATATTATGATACGGCCGCTATAGGCAGATTCCCGACACGTCTGACACCGATTTCACGTCGCCCGTCACTGACGGACCTTCCTTGCGCCATCAACTACAATGAAATTTTCGGACAGCTGCAGAAACTGAATCTTTCCATATATACACCATCAGTTTTTATCCTGCCCAGCAAGGCTCACAAGTACAATCATAGCAAAGGTGATGGTGCCAAGTCCGGCCTTTCTCTTGAAGGGCGTGAAATGGGTATCAGGAGACTGATGAGCATCAACATGCTGAAGCGGCTGGAGAGTTCTGTGAACTCATTCAGGCTTACACTTGAAAGGGTACAGAATCTCATCCAAGACACTATTGAGCGAATTGACAATCACGAATCAGAGATCGATGTGCAGGAAGCCAATATCTATGATCTTGACATCGAAGATCAGGAAAATGAAGCATTTATCGGCACCAGAAAAAGCCGCATCGCTCTGGAGGATCTCGATTATATTTCGTGGAGGAAATACCTTAAGAATGACTTTGATGAGTTGGAGCTGACAAGGCTTATGCTTCTTGACATCACACCTGAGCACGACAGCAAGCTGCAACAATTGATATCAGATCTCAGAGGCAAGTTCGAGCACCCCATCAATAACGACAACCGAAAAGTTATCATATTCACCGCTTTTTCCGACACAGCGCTTTATCTTTACAACAATTTGGCCGGAAGGATCAAAGACCGATACGGATTGAACGTAGCTATCGTCACTGGAGACATCGATGCGAGAAGCACATTGAAAACCAATGAGAAGATGGACTTCAACAAGGTTCTGACTCTCTTCTCACCCATGTCGAAAGAGAAAGCCGTCATCTATCCTGAAATCAACGAAGGAATAGATGTCCTTATCGCTACGGATTGCATAAGCGAGGGGCAGAATCTTCAGGACTGTGACTACCTGATCAACTACGACATCCATTGGAACCCGGTACGCATAATCCAGCGCTTCGGCCGTATTGACCGAATAGGTTCCCAAAATGAGGTGATTCAACTGGTAAATTACTGGCCTGACATGACTCTTGATGAATATATCGATCTCAAGGGGCGCGTAGAGGCAAGAATGAAAGTTTCCGTCATGACATCGACAGGAGATGACAACCCTATCTCTCCGGAAGAGAAAGGCGACCTTGAATACAGGAAAGCACAACTGAAAAAACTTCAGGAAGAAGTGGTTGACATCGAGGACATGAGCGATGGTGTCTCCATCATGGACCTTGGTCTCAATGAGTTCCGGCTTGATTTGCTTGAATATATGCATACCCACAAAAATGTTGAGCTCACTCCTTTCGGTCTTCATGCTGTGGTCTCATCAAACAAGTATGCGGAACCAGGAGTGATATTCGTGCTGAAAAATAGGAATAACGGCGTCAACATAGACAAGAAGAACCGCCTGCATCCATTCTATATGGTTTATTTGAGATATGACGGTTCAGTAGTCGTGAACTACCTTTCTCCAAAAGATCTTCTCGACAGATTCCGCAGCCTGTGCAAAGGAAAGAGCAAGCCGGAGACCGAACCATGCAAAGAGTTCAACAAAGAGACCAGAAATGGCTTCAAGATGGAACGGTACTCAAAACTGCTCGGTGATGCTGTTAGCAGCATAATCAACGTCAAGGAAGAAAGCGACATCGACAGTTTCCTAAGTGGCATACAGTCAGAACTTTTCACCAAAGAGATCACAGGAATCGATAATTTTGAACTGATTTGTTTTTTGGTTGTAAGATAAGGAGGATAAATATGTTAGGATTACCAGCATCAACAGAGGTATGCAAGCAGTTGCCGAAAAAGTCGATCTACACCAAGTTTGACTTGAAGCAGACGCAACGTGACCACTTCGACGAGGATGTGGCAAGGTTGAATATTGTCAATGTGATTTCTTCCACAACAATTCCGGCTCTTGCCAAGGGTGAAGGAGTTGAATGTATCTATGTCATCGAAGTTCTCTTGAAAAATAGAATTTTCGACCTTAAGAACATCCAGTTGCTGACAAAGCTCATACCTCAGAAGATGGTTCTTGCTCTACATTTTGGTAATGAGATCAAACTTGCCGTGGAACACACAAAACTCTTTTTCAGCAACTGGCAAAACGTAAATGAGTACAAAATATCTCTCCATGGGCTAAGTCTTGACACTGTCTGGGATAATATTGTCATCGCCATCGGTGACATTAACGTTGAAGGCGGTAAGACTCTTAAGCAACAAATCCAAACCGATGATGCGAAATCTTCCCTCCTAAAGCAAATCCAGCGGCTCGAAAACAAAGCACGTAATGAAAAACAGCCCAGAAAAAAGCTGGAATTGTTCGAAAATATACAAAAGTTAAAAAAGCAAATATCATTAAACTAATGGATAGAATTAAATTATCAAATGAAGAGAAACTACTTTTGAAGAGGTTAAGCGCCAGAAAATATCCAGACCAAGTTCTCGAAGAAGATCTTAAGGTATTCATGATACTAGAAAATGAATCACTTGTGCATGGAACAAAAGGTAAAGATGGAATATTAGCCCCAAGACTAACAGCAATGGGAGAAGCATATATTGCGTCAAATCCCAAACTAAAAAATCCAAGCATCTGGGAAGACACGAAATATATCATCAATACTACTATTTCTATAATTGCTCTGATAATTTCCTTAATAGCACTAATAAAGTAAATATCACATGGAAAAATTGAATATGCATACACAGGACATTACAGATGTCAATATTGAGACGATTGGAAGGCTGTTCCCGAACTGCCTGACGGAGAGGGTTGTGGGGAAGGATAAGAACGGGAAGGGCATTATCGGGAAAGGGATTGACTTCGATAAATTGAGGCAAGAACTGTCAAAGGACATTGTCGAGGGGACCCAGGAGAGGTATCAGTTCACATGGCCGGGGAAGCGTGAGGCTATGCGGATCGCCAACACTCCGAGCAATATGACTCTCCGGCCGGACAGAGAGAGCAGCGTGGACTTCGACAACACCGGGAATCTCTACATTGAGGGTGACAACCTTGAGGTGCTCAAACTTCTTCGGGAGGACTATCTTGGAAAGGTCAAGATGATCTACATCGATCCGCCGTACAACACTGGCAACGACTTTGTCTATGAGGATGACTTCAGCCAGACCGCCGGCGAGTTCAGAGACAAGAGCGGGATGTTCGATGAAGACGGGAATATGATCCTGCAGAACTACGAGGTCAACTCCGAAAGCAACGGCAGGTTCCACACGGACTGGCTGAACATGATCTACCCAAGGCTGAAAGTTGCCAGAGATTTGCTGACAGAGGACGGTGTTATATTCATTTCGATTGATGACAATGAGGTGGAGAATCTTCGGAAGGTTTGCGATGAGGTGTTTGGGGAAAGAAATTTCATCGCGCACTGATATGGGAAAGAGCATACTCTCCAAAAAATGACGCACGTTTCATATCCAACAGCCACGATTATGTCATAATGTTTGCTAAAAATATTGACAATTATGTAATCGGACGTCTTGATAGAACAGATGAGGCTAATGCAAGGTATCAAAATCCAGATAACGATCCTAGGGGGGTATGGAAGCCGAGTGATTTGTCAGTAAAGACATACAACGCCGAGTGCGATTATCCTATTACGACCCCTACGGGTCGTATTATAGAGCCTCCAGCAGGTCGCTGCTGGAGGCTCTCGAAAAAAGCTTTTTTCGAGAGACTCCAGGATAATAGAATATGGTTTGGAAGTGATGGGAATAGTGTACCTTGTATCAAGCGTTTTTTGACAGAGCTCAAATACGATGGTATGGCCCCTACATCCATACTATTTTATAAAGAAGTTGGTCATAGTCAAGAAGGGGCAAAAGAAGTTGTGTCTCTATTCGGAGACAAAGGAGTATTTGATGTCCTAAACCCGTTCGCCTGCTTCAACGTCTGATCACTCTTGCCAATTTGAAGGATGATTCCATAGTTCTGGATTTCTTCTCCGGAAGCGCCACTACAGCTCACGCATTGATGAAAACCAATTTAGAAAAGGGTACTGACAGAAAATTCATTCTTGTGCAACTACCAGAGAAAGTTAGCGACAAGAAAAAGGATCAGGGTTACGGTACTATCTGCGAAATCGGCAAGGAACGCATCCGCAGAGCAGGGAAGAAGATTCTGGAGGAGCTGGCGACCAAGAAAGCCGAGAATGGATTGTTTGACAAAGAGTCCGAACCGACACGCCTCGATGTGGGTTTCCGTGTCCTGAAGCTTGACACATCAAATATGCAGGATGTCTATTACACTCCTGAGGATTCTTCCGCCGCCACACTCTTCGATGATAACGTGAAGCCTGACCGCACACCGGAAGACCTCCTCTTCCAGGTGATGCTTGAGTACAACCTTCCACTCTCCGCAAAAATCGAGAGGAAAACCATTGCCGGTAAGGAAGTGTTCAGCGTGAATGATGATTACTTGATCGCCTGCTTCGACGAGAACGTAAACGAGACAGTGATCACAGAAGTCGCCAAACGCAAGCCGCTCTATTTCATTATGCGCGACAGTTCTCTCTCCTCAGACCAGGTCGCTGATAACTTCGAGCAGATTTTCAACGCCTACAGCAAAGACACCTTCAGAAGAATTTTGTAATTTAACGGATTATGAAAACAATAGAAGATTACAGAACTCTTCCGGAAGGTCAGACTTTTGACAGGAAAAGTGCACGAATAGAGCCTAAAGCATTGGCAGTCATTATGGTTGCAATGGCCAATGCCGATGGTGGAACCATTGCTATCGGTATTGAAGACGATGGAAGTGTGTCAGGCATAGATAGGTATAGCACCCATATTAACGACTTGTTACGTGTACCGTTTGATTATTGCATACCTTCCATAAATGTGCATCCGCAAAGAATCGCGTGTACAGACAAGGAAGGAAAAGAAAATCATATTCTGATACTCGATGTTGAGCAAAGCTCCTCTATGCACTCAACAACAGCTGATGATTCTTACTATAGGGTTGGTGACAAATCAAAAAAGTTGTCCTTCGATGACAGAATGCAGATAATGTTGGCTAAGGGAGTCCAATACTTTGAAGATTATCCTGTTCCTCGTGCGACTGTTGACGATATTGACTTGGACTTCGTTTCAAGTTATTGTAAAAGGATTGGTTATAAGAGAGATGCTTTATCATTTTTGCGTTCAAATGGAGATTATATTATCGTAAAGGATGGGAAAGAACAAGTAAGTGGGGCTGCTATCCTCCTCTTCGGCAAGAATCCACAGCGTTTCTTTCAACGTGCCCACATACGGTTTATCAGATATGATGGCAACGAGGAGAAAGTTGGCCGCGAAATGAATGTTGTCAAAGACGTTACATTCAAAGGAAGGATCCTCGAAATGACTCAATCTGCCATAGCTTATGTAAAGACGCAAATAAAAGAGAGGACTTATCTTGCCTCAAACGCTCTGTTCGTGACAAAACCCGAATATCCGGAATTTTGTTGGACTGAACTAATCGTGAATGCGGTTGCACATAGAGACTATTCCATCCTCGGGACGGACATTCAAGTAAAGTTGTTTGACAATCATTTCACGGTGGAAAGCCCAGGAATCCTTCCCGGAAGAGTCCGGCTGCATAATATGCGGACAACTCATTTCTCACGAAATCCTAAGATTGCCTCATTTATGAAAGAATATGAATTCATTCGTGAGTTTGGGGAGGGTATTGACAGAATGTATAGGGAATTGGAAGAAGGCGGATGGCCAAATCCTATTTTCAAACAGGATGATTTTATGTTCAGGGTCAGCCTCATAGCGAATCCACTTGTGTCAAGTGATCCAAATGATCCAAATGATCCAAATGCGATCCAAATTGATTTGAATAGTCAATTATTATTTCTCATAAAGTCAAATCCATCAATTTCCAGAAAGGAATTATCTGATAGACTAAATATTAGTGACCGTAGAGCCAGAGAGATACTTAAAGATTTGCAGGAATCTGGGGTACTAAAACGCCAAGGGACAACACGAGGTATTTGGATTATATTGAAATAATCAGAAAAGAAGATGAAATTCAACTTCAAGATACAACAGTACCAGACGGACGCCGTGGAAAGCACAGTGGCGGTTTTTGCCGGACAGCCAACACAAGGAGGATTCTTATACCGCAGGGATTTAGGAAAGAATGATGCCGGAAGGATCACTTATGAAGATGACTATGCCGGCTTCAGAAACGCCGACGTAGAACTGTCCGACCAGAATATGCTTGCCAACATCCGTAATATTCAGGAATCCAATAATATTCCTCTGTCCAAGGCTCTATCGCACGATCTCGGAAAAGTCGGCCTTGACATAGAAATGGAAACCGGAACCGGAAAGACATACGTTTACATCAAAACGATGTTCGAGCTGAACAGGCGTTACGGTTGGAGCAAGTTCATTGTCGTAGTGCCGAGCATCGCTATCAGAGAGGGTGTAGCCAAGAGTTTCAAGATGCTTGAGGATCATTTTATGGAGTATTATGGCAAAAGGCAAGATATTTCATTTATAATAGTTCCAACCTTCAGCAACTCGACTCTTTTTCAAGCGATGCCAGCATCAATGTTATGATCATCAACACCCAGGCATTCGCGTCGTCACTGAAAGAGGGGGCAAAGAACAAGGAAAGCCGCATCATATATTCTGAAAGAGATGATTTCGGAAGCAGGAAGCCAATTGATGTGATCGCCGCCAACAGGCCGATCATCATTATGGACGAACCTCAGAAGATGGAAGGCACCGCCACGCAGACAGCGTTGAGGAGATTCAAGCCATTGTTTGTACTGTATTATTCCGCTACGCATAAGACCAACCATAACTGCATCTACGCTCTTGACGCGCTTGATGCCTACAAACAGAAACTTGTCAAGAAAATCCAGGTGAAAGGCTTCGAGGTCAAAAATCTTAAGGGGACAAGCTCATACCTATACCTTGACAGCATTATTCTGTCTAAGAACAAAGGCCGCCAATAGTGAAGATTGAATTGGAGATCAAGGGTGCGGCCGGCATCAGGAAAGAATCCCAAAAGTTCGAGCTCCACGACAGTCTTTATGCGGTGTCAGCACTTCGGGAATATGAAGGGTTCACCATTTCAGAAATCAATGCCTGCAATGACTCGGTCACTTTCACGAACGGTGTAACAGTCCACAAAGGAGAAGTCTATGGCGACAGCAGTCTGGAAACAATGCAAAGGGTCCAGATCCGTGAGACAATAGCCTCTCACTTTGAAAAGGAACAAGAATTGTTTGGCAAAGGGATCAAAACATTGTCATTGTTCTTTCTTGATGAAGTAGCTAACTACAAAAGCTACAACGAGGAAGGTGCGGAGATTAAAGGTCGATTATGGAATATATTCGAAGAAGAATATTCACATTATCTGGATGATAACCTTTCTCTATTCGACGATGACTACCAACGCTATCTAAGACATTTCGATGTATCACAAGTGCACAGAGGCTATTTTTCCATTGACAAAAAGACCGGACACAGCATTGACAGTGAGACGAAGCGCGGCAGCGACACATCCGATGACATATCGGCCTACGATCTAATTCTTAAGAACAAGGAGCGTCTGTTGAGTTTTGAGGAACCTTGCCGATTCATATTCTCACATTCGGCACTCCGCGAAGGTTGGGACAATCCGAATGTGTTCCAGATATGTACCCTTCGTCACGCAAACTCAGCCATAGCCAAGAGACAGGAGGTAGGTCGTGGCCTGCGTATCTGCGTGGACCAGCAGGGAAACCGAATGGATTATCAAGAACTCGGAGAAGATGTCCAAGAGGTTAACAAGCTGACAGTCATCACCAATGAGAGTTACACGGATTTCGTGGATGGACTTCAAAAAGAGACAAAGGAAGCTCTTCGGGAGAGGCCTACCAAAGCTGACATCAAATTCTTTGAAGGGAAAGTTGTCACTCGTGCTGACGGAGGCCGGCAGACTCTTAATGTCCAGGATGCTATGATGATTGTCGGTTATCTGCTTGGATGCGGATACGTGGATGAGAACAACAACATCACACAGAGATACAAAGAGGACCTGAAAGACAAGACATTGAAACCGATGTTCCCTGGTCTTCAGCCAGTGGAAGCGGAAGTCCACAAACTTATTCAATCAATCTATGATGAGAGAGTTGAACTTGTGAATATGGTTGAGAATGGCTACAGCACAAAGACTTCGGACAATGCCCTCAACGCCAATTTCGGCAAGAAAGAGTTTCAGGAACTTTGGAAACTGATTAACCATAAGTATGTCTATACCGTTCATTATGACAGTAAAGAACTGATTGATCACGCCGTTTGTTCAATCAACTCCAATCTGTTCATCTCAGAGCTAAAGTATGTGATGACCATTGGTGACCAAAATGATGTGGACAGTTTTGGTGGAGAACAGACCACGACAAAAAGCATAACGACTGTCAGCACATCGACCGTTCCATATGATCTTGTCGGTGAAATCTCAAAGAGAAGCACATTGACCAGAAGGACAGCAGCTTCGATTCTACGTAGTATCAGTCCCCAGAAACTGGCGATGTTCCGCGGCAATCCGGAGGAGTTCATTACCAAGGTCAGCCGGCTGATCAAAGAAGAAAAAGCGACAATCATTGTGGAGCATATCAGGTACGACAAACTTGAGGAGACCTATGACAGCGACATATTCACAAAAGAGAAACGCAGTCAGGACATAGGCAAAGCGTACCGGGCTACAAAGAGCATCCAAGACTATGTATTCACCGACGGCATCGCTGACGACAACAACGAGAAAAAGTTCGCAAGGTCTCTTGACCAGGCCACAGAGGTTTGCGTCTATGCGAAACTGCCACGTGGCTTCCAGATTCCGACTCCGGTAGGAAATTACTCACCCGATTGGGCGATAGCGTTCAACGAGGGAACAGTGAAGCACGTTTTCTTCATCGCAGAGACCAAAGGGGATATGAGCACTATGGAACTCAGGCCGATTGAGACGGCAAAGATAAACTGCGCCAGAGCTCTTTTCAATAACTTGAGTGGTGCCGATGTCCGTTACGACTGTGTTAAGAGCTACGATGACCTTCTCACAGTGATGCAGAAATAGTGGTTGAATACCGCCCTATACGCTGAGCGATGAAATGAGCTACAGCGAGGACAAGGCCGAGAATGGCGAAGAGCATCATTTCCCACCAGGGCCAGACGAGGGAGAGTGAATAGGCGGTGTAAGCGATGAGTGGGACGGAGATGATGCTGGTCACGAGTCCGGGGACATAACCTTTGAGGGTTACTGCACGGACTATGTTGATCAGGGAGCACACTGAATATGCCATAAAGATTGTCGCCCAGATGCGCTCGGTCCAGAGACCGCCGACGAACAATGCGGCGGTCGAAAGGAGAACCGCAAGGAAACAGGCTCCGGCGGCTATGAGGAATGACTTCATATTCATTCCGGAAAGGCGGAAGAGGACATTCAATAAATTTGGGTGTTCATTCATCAAGGACACCCAATGCCGCCCTGCCCATCGCTTGGCGGTGAACAGCACCTCAAGGGTATGGCAAAGGGAAACAGCAAGGATCGGGAGAACTATATACAGTACAGAAAGTGCGCTCATATTCGTTGTTTGTTACATTTCAGCAATATAGAGGCTCAACCTGATTTCTATGGCTGAGTCCATAGGCGTGATTCACTTCAAGCCGGTTTGTCATCGGAACAGCAGCGGGACAAACCAGCTGAGATAGACGCGCCAGTTGCGCCAGATGTGGCCGCCGTCGGACTCTACGTAGGAATATTCATAACCTGCGTCATCGAGTTTCTTGCGGAAGTCGGAGTTGGCCTGATAGAGAAAGTCATCCTTTCCGATGCCGATCCAGAAAAGTGATGGTTTGGTGGCGAAAAGTCTCGCCAGTTTGCCGTCAAAGTCCTCATAGACAGGAGATTTCTTTTCCGGGAATATGGCGGCGGAGAAGAGGCCTATGTACGAGAAGGTGCCGGGATATTCCTTTGAGATGTGGAGGGAATGGAACCCGCCCATCGACAGTCCGGCTATCGCGCGTCCCTCCTTTTTGCGGATTGTACGATAGTGGGAGTCAACATATTCAATGATTTCAGGGAAGGAGGTTTCGTAGGTGCCGTCCATTGTCTTCGGAAGGTTGAACTGTGGCTGGACGAGGCCGTTGGAAGTCTCGCCCGGGGCGGCCTCCTGCGAGGCGTTGCCGTTCGGCATCACCACGATCATCGGCTTCGCCTTGCCTTGCGCGATGAGGTTGTCAAGGATTTGGGAGGCGCGGCCGAGTTCCATCCACGCCTGTTCGTCCCCACCCATTCCGTGCAAAAGGTAAAGCACAGGGTATCTGATCCTGCCGCTTTCCTCATAGCCGGCCGGAGTATAGACCGTCATTCTTCGCCGCATGCCAAGGGAAGGGCTGTCGTACCAGACCTTCGACACCGTCCCGTGTGGCACGTCACTGACTTTGTAAAGGTCAGCCTGCCCTCCGCCGACAATGAATATGCTCGTGACCGTGGCCACGTCCCTTATCTGATAGACATTCGACGGGTCGTTCATACGCTGGCCGTTCACTATGAAAGAGTAGCTGTAAAGCTCCGGCTCAAGAGGGGCGCTGGTATATTCCCAGACACCGTTCTGATTCTGTGTCAGTTCAGCGATGCCCGGAACCTCGAACTCGCCGTTCGGAGTGCTGATTTTCTGTGGCGGCAGAAAGTCGCCGGTCACCTGGACTCTTATTACATTTGGGCCGGAGTACCTGAAAGTCACCGTGTTGTCTTCATTGATTTGAGGGGACACCACCTTCGCCCCGCTCCAAAGCGCCTGCTGCGCGGAAGCGTCCGGAGCCATGGCGGACGCGAGCATAACCATTGCCGCCAGACAAAACAATTTATGAATATGTTGTCTCATAATATGACCTAATGTTTAGAAGCTGTTTATATGGTAGGTTCGACACTTCGGCAAGCTCAGTGCACCGCAAGCTCACCAACCATATAACGTCAGAATATCAAGATAAAACACAGAGCGGCGAACGCGGCTCCGGTGATCGGGCCGAGGACAGGAACCCAGCTGTAGTTCCAGCCGCTGTCGCGCTTCGGACTCTTGAACGGAAGAACAGCGTGGGCGATGCGCGGGGCAAGATCCCTTGCAGGATTGATCGCGTAGCCTGTCGCACCTCCAAGGGACATACCAATCGCCATAATGAGCATTGTGACAGGGAACGAGCCGCTTGCGCCAAGGCCGACTTCCGAGGTGTTGCCACTAACGGAGAACATAAGGATGCAGAACACCAGTAGCCAGGTTCCGACGAACTCGCAGAAGAAGTTCCTCGCCGGATTGTAGATGGCCGGCATCGTGCAGAATGTGCCGAGTTTCGTGTCCAGATCGTCAGTGGCATCGTAATGATCCTTGTAGAATGCCCAGACAAGGGTCGCACCGCAAAAAGCCACCTAACATCTGCGCGATGATGTAGCCTAAAACCGAAGCCCAAGGGAACGAGCCAGCCACGGCCAAACCAATTGTCACGGCCGGATTGAGATGCGCTCCTGAATATGGTCCAGCGATGAAAACTCCGCACATCACGGCAAAGCCCCACGCCAAGGTTATCACTACCCAACCGGCGCCCTTGCCTTTGGATTTCTCAAGGCTGGTGCAGGCGCAGACTCCGTCACCCATAAGGATTAGTACAAGTGTGCCGAGAAACTCGGCGAAATATGGATTCATAATATTCACTACTTCTTGGTTAATGTTCGTCCGATAGCGTCGGCCCATCCGGCTTTGGCCGCCTTGACGGCATCCTCATCCATCGAAGGAGTGAAGACGCTGTCTGCCTCCCATTGCTTCTTCACGTCATCAAGGCTCTCCCAGAAGCCGACAGCCAGCCCGGCAAGGTAAGCCGCACCGAGAGCCGTCGTCTCGGTCACTTTAGGCCTTATGACTTTGGCGCCAAGGATGTCGGACTGGAACTGCATCATAAGGTTGTTGCGGGACGCGCCGCCATCCACTTTTAATTCCCCGAGATGGATTCCGGAATCCTTCTCCATAGCCGAGACAATGTCCATTGTCTGGAATGCGATGCCTTCAAGAGCCGCTCTGGCGATGTGTGCCGCCGTGGTTCCACGGGTTATTCCGAATATCCCGCCTTTAGCATACTGATCCCAGTACGGAGCACCAAGTCCCGTCAACGCAGGCACCATATAGACTCCACCATTGTCCGGTACAGAGGCCGCAAGAGCCTCAACCTCAGATGAACTCTTGATGATTCCAAGGCCGTCACGAAGCCATTGAACGACAGAGCCGGCAACGAATATAGACCCTTCAAGGGCATAGTCCACCTTGTCGCCGATCTTCCACGCGATGGTGGCGAAGGTTGTTCTTAGACATTATCGGCTTCCTCACCTGTGTTCATCAGCAAGAAACAACCTGTGCCGTAAGTGTTCTTGACGGATCCCGGCTCGGTGCACATCTGACCGAACAGAGCGGCCTGCTGGTCACCGGCTATTCCCGCGACAGGAACGTTTCCGCCTAAAAGATCAGTCTCTCCATAAACTTCCGATGAGGATTTGACCTGCGGCATCATCGATGCGGGAATATTCAGAAGATCAAGAAGCTCTTCATCCCATTCCAGTGTGTTGATGTTGAACAGCATCGTACGGGAGGCGTTGCTCACGTCCGTGATGTGCTCGTGTCCGCCGGTCAGGTTCCACACCAGCCAACTGTCCACTGTGCCGAAGCGAAGCTTTCCCTGCTCGGCACGCTCACGGGCTCCCGGTACATTCTCAAGGATCCAGCGTATCTTCGTTCCGGAGAAATAAGCGTCGATGATGAGGCCGGTCTTGCGGCGGATCATATCCGTCACTCCCGCGGCCTTGAGCGAGTCGCAATATTCAGAAGTCCTTCTATCCTGCCACACGATGGCATTATAAACAGGTTTTCCTGTCTCGGCGTCCCACACGATAGTGGTCTCGCGCTGGTTGGTGATTCCGATGGCGGCGATGTCCGCTCCCCCAAGTCCAAGCGATGTGACCGCCTCAGTCATCATCGCATATTCGGTGGCCCAGATTTCCATCGGATTGTGCTCCACCATCCCCGGCTTCGGGAAATGCTGTGTGAATTCCTTCTGGCGAACAGCCATAGCCTCGCCCCTCTTATTGAAAACAATGGCTCTTGACGAGCTCGTGCCCTGATCAAGGGCAATGACATATTCTTTCATATTCAAGAAATAATCTTCATTAACGTGTTAATAATCCTGGTCACGCCTGCCTGGAAAGCAAGCAGACAAACGATTCCATGACGACCGTTTGTCCAAACAAATGTATAAAAATTTCCTTTCAACTCCAACCTTTACTCTAAAGGTTAATGAATATGCTAATGAATATTCAAGTGCCGGAATATTCCGCCTCCATTGCCCTTCGCATCTATGAATATGCCATCATTCTTTGAACTCGCACTCCTGGGTAACACTTCACCCACAAAACGTTGCCGAAAAGAGCATGAAATACCTCTTAAGCAACAAAAACGCCATAAATCGTTACCGTTCAGAGACGTCTCTCACATGGCTATAATTGATAAAAACCTATTAATAAATATTACTGTCCGCTAAAACTTTTTGACAGTACAAAAAATTAGGCTGAATCTCCGATTGGGAGGTCCAGCCTTTTGGTTATCTTTGTTTCTGCAACAAAACTAAAGAAACCATGAACAAAGGTAGCCATTTTATCGGACAGCCGGCATATGGTCAGCTAATTAATTTACTCGATCGGACAGGAATTCTTGAAATAAGCCGTTCAAACGGCGGAGAACGCTATGTCAAGAACTTTGACGTGTGGCATCATCTGCTGATAATGCTCTACGCGGTCATAAAGAGGTTTGACTCTCTTCGCGAGATCACGGACTCAATGTTTCCAGAGGCACGGAAACTGGCCCATCTCGGCATCAGCATGATGCCACGCAGAAGCACCCCTGTCCGATGCCAATGCGAGAAGGTCTGAAGCCATCTTTGAGAAGATATACCGCAGTCTGTATGCCAGATACAAGGACGAACTTTCCTCGGACAGCCGGAAGAATCCATCGTCAAGTTGGATAAACAAAGGCTGCAGATCATAGACTCCACGACTGTAACCCCTGTTCTCCAACATGCTTTTCAAAGGTGTTGGACGCCATCCAAAGACGGGAAAGAAGAAAGGCGGCATCAAAGTCCATACGAACATACACGCCAACGAAGGCGTTCCTTCTGACGTCAAGTTCACATCTGCAGCCACAAACGACAGCTTCATGCTCAAGCCCACGAACTACATCGAGGGCGATATAGTGGCCTTGGATAGGGCCTATATCGACTATGGAAAGAGTTCGAGGAGCTGACCAGCCGTGGTGTAATCTATGTCACCAAGATGAAGAAAAACCTTGTGTATCAGATTGATGAAGATACCGCCCACATGACACCGGAAGGCCTAATGGAGTATAGAGTGAAGCATGTCACATTCACAAAGAAAGTAGCTGAAGGGAGTGACATTGTCCATAAGGCCCGCATCGTAACATACGTTGATATCAAGAAGAACAAGCAGGCAAAGTTAATCTCACTGCTCACGAATGATATGGAGATGCCGGTAGAAGAGATTGTCGCAATCTACCGCAAACGTTGGGAAATAGAGCTATTGTTTTATGACAAGCATATCATTATGCAAAGTTGACATCAAAGCCTCATTGATATTCAACAAGTTATCTATGCTACTTCTCGTTTCAACTTTGCATAACAATATCAATGATTGAGCCCTTTCAGCCACTCCCGAAGGTTCTTGTCTCGTTCCCAGACACGGTCTGACTTGACCCCGGGATTGAGATCCACATGTATAGGCTCTTTCCAAGGCCTCGCGTTTTGCTTTTGAGTCTGCTCTTGCATAGATATCAGTTGTTTGTATAGATACATGACCAAGTATATCCCTGATATAGACGAGGTTGACGCCGGATTGCAACAAGTGCATGGCCTTGCTGTGCCGGATGCTGTGGCAACTGAGCCGGTCCGGTATAAGCGAGGGGTTGACTTTTCGGGCCATATCCGCATAAGTCTTGAGCACGTACGCCACTCCTTCCCGTGTCAGCTTTTCATGCCTGTTGTTAAAGAACAGCGGAGTTCCGAACATGTTGCTATTGTCAAGATGATTCTCCTCCATATACAGCCTCAGATGATTCACCTGTTCCTTCACCATGGGGACAACACGAGACTTGCGTCCCTTCCCAAAGAGCTTTATCGTGTAAGGCTCACTATCGATGCGGACGCAGTCAACGGTCAGATCTGCAATCTCCTGAACCCTCGCTCCGGTGTCGTACATCAGCGAGAGCATCGCCAGATGTCTGCGTCCCTGCCAGATTGTGACATCAGGCTGGTGGAGAAGCAGGCGGATGCCATCCTGCGAGAGATAGTTCAGCGCTTTCTTTTCAGTTCTCATGGCCTTTATTGACAATATCTTCTGCCATTCCTCTGATTGCTCGATAATATTGTATTGCAGGAACGACACAAACGCGTGGATGGCTGCCAGCCTGTAGTTCCTTGTGGCCGGGGAGCAATTCCTCTCGTCAAGGATCCAATTGAGGTAGCCGATGACATTCTGCCGAGTGAGATGCTTGAGGAACAGTTTCTCTACAGCGACACCCTTTTTGGTATGCATGTAGTCGATATATTGGACAAAGGCATCTCTATACGCGGACAAGGTGTTTGGGCTGACATTGCGTTCATGGGGCAGATACTCGGACAGAAACCGGCTAAGTTGTTTGGCAAAGTCTGTCGCTGTCGTCATAGGACTTGCAGAGTTTAGGATATACAAAAGCGTTTATCGCGGAGCACTGGCGTTCCATTTCCGGATACATTGCGTAGGTCAGGCGGACATACTGCTCAGTCGCCGACAGTGAATGGTGTCCCAGGCTGGCGGACAATATAGGAAGGCCTGTGTAGGTCAACACCATTATGGGCCATCTGGACCAGGCAGTGAACGGCATATGTGTGCCGCAGGTCGTGCACTCGAGGCCCGCAATGATTTCCCTTGAACGGAATACCACATCTGTCGAGCATCTTGCGGAAGAACTGGTACACAGCATTGGCGCCGAATGATGTGCCGTCCCCCCTTTACAAACAAGGGGTGGTCTGGCGCGGATATTCCGACAATGGGCATCCTGTCCCTCGCGTGATATATATATTCCGACAGGACGTTGCGCATGGACTCGCTGATAGGAACGATGCGGTCTGTCCCGTTCTTGGTTTTCCTGAGATGAATGTACCCATTCTCAAGGTGCACGTCCTCGTTAACTATGGACAGGGCTTCAGAGATGCGGACACCTGTTCCGTATAGCATCCTCAGCAAGGCAGGCATGGAGAAGAGTGACGTCCCCATACGGACATCATACAGGCGGCTTGCGTCACATGCTGCAAAGATGTCGGCGATTTGGGATTTCGTGAAGATATACGGAGTAAAAAGTTCAGTTGCGGCTGCCTGGGCAACCGTGGGATATGACAAAGACATCCTCTCCTGCTCATCAAGGTCGTCAACTGGCGCCATGCGGAGTACTTGGCATAGATTGTCCGGTCGCAGTCGGCATCCCTGGTCTTGCGCCACCTCGAGATGAACTCGGACGTGACATGCGGATCGGTAAGATTCACAGATACGGCGAAGTCATCGAACTCCTTCAGTATCCACTTCATACGGAGAGCACTGATACCGGCGGACGCCTTTACCTCGATGAGGCTTCTCATATATGGAGCCAGAACACTTCTGTAGTTGAACATCTCACTCATAGAACGCACCTCCTCTCTGCATGTAGAACCCTTCTGCGACAGAAGGGCACAGGCAATGCGCACTTCATCAGCGATGGGATGTCGATTTTCAAGTATACCATGGTGGTATCCGTATGGCGGTGTCCCAGTGACTCCGATATGACCGGCAGTGTTGTCTCCTCACTAAGCATGGCGCTGGCCAAAGAGTGACGAAGCGAATGCGGCCCGTGGTGTTTCAAGTGTACATCCACACCGGACTTGAGGATGATTTCATTGATGGCGGCGCATACACATGCTTTTTGTGGCACCAGTGTAAGGTGCACGACTTGAGAGGAACACCTGGTCAAGACTTGATTTGGGACGACCATTTTTGAGATAGTCAGCAATGGAGTTTCCAACCTCAGCTAAAAGCGGCAGTTGAACAACCTTCCGTGTCTTCTGCATCGTGATCGTTAGCAGGTTGTTGTCCCAGTCAATTTCGCCAAACTTAAGGTTCGCGATATCGGATGCCCTAAGACCAAGCCGAGAGGCTAGCAACGTCATCGCATAGTTCCTTTTGCCGACGGCATTACTCGCCTGGCTATGGAGTTCTCTATCATCAGCACCTCTTCCTTTGTGAAGAAGGATGGAACTCGCTCAGGATGCCTGACTCGGAACGACTCGAAGAACTGGCTGAAGTCTCGCTCCAAAAGTCCTTCCTCCTTCCAGAACCTGAACAGCACACGCAATGCGGACACGATGTTTACCTTATTGGTGGGATGGGCAAGGACGAAGGACACGATATGATTTTTTCAGCAATATTCTCCTTGTGTCGGACACCCTCCGATTCAAGATGATGCAAGAACTCGCTCAAGTAAAGACGATAGTCACCGATGGTGGTCCTGCTGCGGCGGAGGTTGGTCAGATGTTGTATCAACTTCTCCATATCCTTTCCCAATTCACCATCCAGACGATGATAAACGGGGGTGAGACAACGCTTGCGGATATGTCCGGTCAGCAGCATGTCGTCAAGCACCTGGATGCTGCGGATCTTTTTCCCGTTCCTGCTGACGGACGGTTCCGTTGCGATGACAAGCTTTTCAATGTACATTGCGCCTACGCTTGTTTGGTACTTTCTGAGACCCCTGGCCTCCATGAATGGGACAATGCCATGTCTCCAGAGTGTCTTGTACACGCCAATGCGATTTCGCGAGTAGTTGTTCTCTTGGAAGAAGGCGATGCATTGTCCAATCAATGTTTGGATTTCTTGTTCCTTCATAACAATTGATATTAAATTACTTGGCTTATGCCTTTCATATGATATAACGTTATGAGAAGTATTTATGTTTAGTAGCCAACGCAAAACTCACAAAGTCGGTCTGTTTGCATCCTTTCAAGCAACACTACTTTGCATAATGATATACTTGTCATAAAACATGTTATGAGAAGCTACACATAAATTGTTCAAACAGATAAAGCAGAACTTCCCTCTAAGATACTTCTACGGCGAGAGCGCTAACGCAATCAAGATACAGGTTTGGGTCACACTTATCGCAAACCTGCTACTGATGGTCTTGCAAAAGCACATCAAGCGCAAATGGAGCTTCTCTGGCCTTGCCACAATGGTCAGAATCATGCTGATGTACTATGTCAACCTCTATACCTTCCTCGAGGACCCTGAAAAAGACTGGGCAAAACTGCTCTTAGAAGCAGAATCGGATCCAAATCCGCCTCCAGAAGAACTGCTTCTCTTCAGCTAAGGGGCTTACCCTCAGAAAAATCATCCGCAATGCCGTTACAACAGCACTGCGGATGGATATCTCGTTGCTCGCTAACTTTTAGCGGACAGCAATAATTAATAAATAAGTTACAAAACGTTGCTCTCCTGCCATGACTAGCAATAATTTGTAACACATTGTTAGTCAATCGAGACTGTTTCTCAAAGATAAGTACCACCTCGTCGAGAACATTTTGCGATATATATGCTCCCGTCAGAGATAAAAAGCAATGCGACGGAAGCAATTTTGTGCAACACTGCGCTTTCTGGGCCCCGAGCGTTGCCCGAGAAGGTTAAGAAGAGGTCCGTGGCAACATTTAACGTGATTTCGTTGATAAAGAGAGACGAAAAAAGACCGCAGGAAATCTGCGGTCTAAAATATTGTCAGCCAAAATCGGCTTCACATAAACTTGGGATTAGGCCTCGGCCTCAACGGTTACCTTTACGGTGGCCTTGACAGCCTTGTAGCACTTGACAGAGCCTTCGTACTCGCCTACGGTCTTGATCTCACCGAGGGTGATGTTCTTCTTGTCAACCTCAATACCGGCGGCCTTGAGAGCCTCTTCGATCTGAGCTGTAGTGACAGAACCGTAGATCTTGCCGGACTCGCTGACCTTTACGGCCACCTTGACAGGTGTGGCCTCGATCTTGGCTGCGAGAGCCTCGGCGTCAGCGATAAGCTTGGCCTCTTTGTGAGCCCTCTGGCGCTTTGTCTCCTCAAGCTGCTTAAGAGCGGACTGAGTGGCGGCGCAAGCGAATCCCTGAGGGATAAGGTAGTTGCGGCCGTAACCTGACTTTACCTCTACCACATCTCCGGCCTCGCCGAGATTGGCAACTTCTTTCTTCAAAATGATCTTCATAATCTCGCTCTCCTATTATTTAAGAAGGTCAGTTACATAAGGAAGCAGAGCAAGGGAACGAGCCCTCTTCACTGCCTGAGCGACTTTCCTCTGGAACTTCAGAGAAGTACCGGTGATACGGCGAGGGAGAATCTTACCCTGCTCGTTGAGGAACTTCTTAAGGAACTCAGCGTCCTTGTAATCAACATACTTGATGCCTGCCTTCTTGAAACGGCAGTACTTCTTCTTCCTAACCTCTACTGTAGGAGGATTGAGATAGCGGATTCCTGCGTTCTGTGCGTCATTCTGTGCCATAATTCATTCCTCCTTGATTATGCGTTTTCCTCTGTTTTCTCTTCAGCGGCTACCGGAGCCTCCTCTGTCTTAGGAGCGGCAGGCTTGTTCCTGTTCTCCCTTCTCTTCGCGGCGTAAGCCTCGGCGTGCTTGTCAAGAGCCACGGTAAGGAACCTGATGATCCTCTCATCACGGAAATACTGGGTCTCAAGGGTGGCGATGAAGCTTGGCTCAGCCTTGAACTGGATAAGATAATAGAATCCTGAGGTCTTGTGCTGGATTGGATATGCCAGCTGACGAAGTCCCCAGTCCTCCTCGTACACTACCTCGCCACCATTGTCGGCGATCAGTTTTGTGTACTTGGCAACCGCTTCCTTCATCTGTTGTTCAGACAAAACGGGAGTTGCGATGAAAACGGTCTCGTACTGTTTTAACATTTGACTTAATTGTTTAATAATAAATAAATTGCAGTCCCTTCGGGGACGTATGCCAACCCAAAAGGACTGCAAATATAGTCAATTATCTCAACTTTCGCAAATTAGCGGTCAAGACAAATTACTTTTCAGGAATATTCTCAAGCACTGCGACGAGGAACTTCCAGGTCTCGGCGACGGAAGCGATGTTCACGCGCTCGTCCGGAGAGTGAGGATAGAGGATGGTAGGTCCTATGGAAACCATCTCCCAGTTCGGATACTTGGCTCCCATAATGGCGCACTCAAGTCCTCCGTGGGTGGCCGTGATCTTGAGTTCCTTTCCGAAGAGGCTCTTGAAGGTGTCCTCCAGAACCTTGATCATCGGAGTGCCGAGTTTCGGAGCCCAACCGCTGTAAGCGCCTGATGTCGAATATTTCGCGCCGGCAAGCTCAAATACGTAACGGATCGAGTCGGCGAGATACATCTTGGCCGCGTCGATCGAGCTGCGGGTCAAGGAGTGAACCGTGAGATGTCCCTTCTGGGTGCGGACGATAGCCATATTGGTAGAGGTCTCGGTCAGGCCAGGAAGAGTGTCGCTCATCCTCTGGACTCCGTGAGGGCAGGCAAGGATGGCCTTGACAGCCTTGCCGATCACCTTAGGGCTGATGTAACGGGCAGCCGGAGCGCTCTGCTTCTCATAGATGAGAATCATATCCGGGTCTGAGTACTGGTACTCGAACTTGGACTCCTCGAACTTCTTCTCAACGAGAGCCTTGACCTTGCGCGAGTCCGCTGACGGGACGAGGATCTCGGCCTCGGCCTCGAACGGGATGGCGTTGCGGAGGGATCCACCGGTGATGGACGCGACCTTTACGTCATATTCAGAGATTACGGCTTCGAGAAGACGGCAGATGATCTTGTTGGCGTTGCCCCTGAAGAGGGAAATGTCCATTCCGGAGTGTCCGCCCTTGAGTCCCTTGACGGTGATCTTGTAGCCGACGAATCCTTCAGGAGTCTTATATGTTCTGTAAGCGAAGTCAGCCGCGCCGTCAACTCCACCGGCGCAACCGGTGCAAAGCTCGCCTTCCTCCTCAGAGTCAAGGTTCAGAAGAATGTCTCCCTTTAATATTCCGGCCTTGAGCGAGTTGGCTCCGGTCATGCCGGTCTCCTCATCGTAGGTGATGAGAGCCTCAAGCGGGCCGTGCCTCAAAGTCTTGTCCTGAAGAACGGAAAGAGCGAGAGCGACTCCGATTCCGTTGTCGGCTCCGAGGGTAGTTCCCTTCGCGGTCACCCACTCCCCGTCTATCTCGGTCTCGATAGGATCAGTGAGGAAGTCGTGCTTCGTGTCAGCGGTCTTCTGCGGAACCATGTCCATGTGGGCCTGCATTATCACTCCCTTGCGGTTCTCGTAGCCTGGAGTGGCCGGAACTGTGAATATGATGTTGCCGGTGTCGTCCTTCCTCACGTCAACACCGTGTTCTTTTCCCCAGCCCAGGAGATAGTCCTGAACCTTGCCTTCGTGCTTTGAAGGACGAGGAACCCTTGTCAGGCCGTAGAAGTTCTCCCAAACGGCCTTTGGCTGCAAATCTTTAATTGTCATAGCGTTATTCTATTAATATGTGAATATGTATTCTTTAATGTTTGCTGAATATTTTTTCCGGATTACTTTGAAAGCGGGAAATAGCCCTCGGTTCCGAGCTGGTAGATGGCCATCTGTCCTGAAGGAACGAGGTCACGCCATCGGAAAGACGGACTGTGCAGATGGCCGGAATCCTGTAGATGGCCACATTCGACTTTGCTTGGGCACCCTTGCCGGAAGCCTCTCCGATCGGCTGAGGGACAATCTCCAAAAGGTAAGGTTTTCCGGACATATTGTCTGCCGAGACGATTCCGTCTGTATCTGAGATTCTGAACGCCACGTAGGTCTGAGACTTTCTGTTCTTTACAGGAACGACATCGCATTTGAGTTTCTGGGTCTGGAAATCGCTGTAGCCGATGAACATGGACATATATTCCTTCTCCAGAGCGGAGATTTCCTTGAGGGCCGCTCCCATAGCCTCACCACTGTAAGTGGCGTCGGTGTCGCCTGTGACGATCTGAACCCTTTTCTGACGAAGATTGAATATCATGTCGGCTGCCTCCTTGGCCCTCTGCTCAAGGGACTTCTGGACAACCATATTCTGCTGCACGGCGATGCGGTTGTAGGAAGCGTCCTCCTTGACTCCACGGTAAAGCGTGGCGGCCTCGGATGTAAGGTTGGAGCTTACACCCTTTCCGTTGAAATCAGCCCCGGCCTGCGTGGTGAACCTCCACTCGGCGCTCTCGCCGAAACTTCCGTCATTGACCGCGATAAGTCCCTGGGAGGTAAGCGAAAGGAAAGACTGCGTGGCCTTGTCCGGATTGACATAGTAGCGGAAATTCTGGTCGGCCTCGATGTACGGGGTCATACGGACCGTGCTGAGCGTGCAGGTGGTCTGGTCTGCCTGACGGGCGTCAACGCCAAGATATTTCTGGGCGTACTTGGCGTAAGGGCCTGCGTAGAAATATTCACGGACGGCCTCCACCTCGATTGTGATGGTGGTCTGAGGAAGGGCGTAGGAAACGGTTCCTACGGGATCCTGGGCCGAGATTCTTCCCTCCGGCAGCAAAGCGGCGGCCAGACAGAGAAGCGATACTGTGCGGTAATTCTTCATATTCATAAAATTTTTGTCATTTCCATCTTTTGTGCGTCCAGAGGTAGTTCTCCGGGTGTTTTTCCAGATCGACCTGAAGCAGGCTGTAATATTCCTGCATTATCGAGTGAGGGGTCATCGTCGAGGCGTCGCGGCATATTTCCTTGAAGGTCCATTCGTAGTGGCCTCGGGAGACCGGAATCAGGCTCATATAGAAGACGCTGTAGTGCAGTTTGTGGGCGATCGACGCGCCGCCGAGCATCGTCCGGGTCGGCTGGTGCATAAAGTCCACAACGTCATTCACCGTAGAGTTCCGGTAAGGGCACTGGTCGGTCGGGATTATGTAGATTTTCTTGTCCTCCTTGTGAGACAAGGCGAAACGCAGGAGGTTCACGGAACTGACGTAACCGGTGTAGCCGTAACGCAGAACCGGAGCGCAGCGGTTGACCCGCATTATCTCGTCCCACATCTTGCTGCTCAAAGGCTTATAAACGGCGATGATGTCATTTGCCTCCATCTTTGACCGCTCAGAGTCCGGCCTGTAGTCGTAAGTCAGGCAGCCACCGGTTAGTTCCCAGTTGCCGAAATGGCTGTTCAAGACGACAACCCCGGGGCTCTCGGCAAGCGCGGCCTCCACGGTGTCCAGGTTGGTATATTCAACCAAACGTTTCCTGTGCAGCCTTTCAGGATTGCGGCATCCGCCGAACCAGATGGTCTCGGCTATCACCTCGCCGAAATGCTTGTAGAAGGCATTGGAGATTTGCTTCAGCTCCTTGTATTTCTTGTCAGGGAAAGCGCGGGAGAGGTTGATCATCACCACATCACGGCGGTAATGCATCACATCACGCAGCAGCCAGGCAAAGAAGCCCGCCCACACGTAATGGAACCCCAGCGGAAGCGCCGAGATCACCCTCAGAAGTCCTTGCATCAGTTTCGTCAAAATCTTCATCTTTCTACAATCTGTCGCATATTCAGACAAATATAATGAAAGGCTCTGTGAATATGAAATTTTTTAAAAAAGATCAGCCTCGGCAGTGAGGCAAAACCACACGATGCCGAGGCTGAAAGGGATTATGTCCAAGACGCGGCTTGGATAGCCGAATCTCTATCTTGACACTCTGAGAACTATGGATCTGTTGCCGGCCGCCGCAGAAGAAGTAGCGCCTTTAAGTTCGGCAGAGACATCCGGGGCTGCCAGTTCGGCACCTTCGGCGACATCCTTACGCACAAGATAGTACATCGCATTAGGAATTCCACCACGATTGCCGTTGAGAGAATGTGCAGTGTTGTTGAAATCATATTTGCCTGCCGCATCCATTCCGCAGACCCAAAGGCTCTGCATATAGACGGTCAAGCCTTCGTACTGATATTCATTGGCAAAAATCTTTATGACCGTCTTGTTCGCATTGGCGACATAGCCTCTGAAAGCCTGACGCCAGCCACTCGGATTCGTTTCCGAAGCAGTATTGTCGTAGTCGTAGTCGTAAGGAGTGTAAGCCTTGACTTCCTTGTTGCCGTTCTCATCGGAGAATACCAATGACATCCAGCCGGTGTAGGCCCACTTGATGCCATTCTCTGTGGTTATGTCCTGAGGCACGCTAATGTTGAAATGCTCGAACCTGTCGACATCGCCGGCAACATAGTCCAGCACAATCGGCGTTGTGGAATATTTGTTGTCAGCTCCACCCCAACCTGTCATGTTGAACGTCTGACCGTCCTCTTTCGCCGAAATCCTGACTGTGAAAGGTTTGGAATCAGCAAGGCTCCAGCCGTTGCCATATTCAGACACGTCATACGGTTTCACCACCCACTCTCCGATGTAGTCGGAATAGGCGCACTGATGGCTTGTCTGATCTTCAGCGTTCTCGGCGTAGAAAGGGTAGCTCAGACTCACTTCCGAAACGACATTTATCTGATCTCCAATGTGTTCAAGAATGCCGGCGGTAAACATATAATCATCTTTTCCGTTGAACGCGAAGACACTTTCTGCCTCTCCTTTGACAATATAGCCGTTTTTCTCAAGGGACTCCCAAGTCTCTCCGGCATCCACAGCGTCAGCTATCTCATCCATCATCCAAACCTTGGCGTCCACTTTCTGGGAATATGGCACAGCGGCGATCCAATAGTACACACCGTCATCGGAAGGTTTCACTTTCGCCATATAGTCAATGTGGCCGGTCGTGGAGTTGTACACCTCATAAGGAGTGATGTCGAAAGTCACGTTGAACTTTCCTGTCTTCCTGTCCTCCATGAACCAGTTCGCTGAAGCCTTGCCACCTCTTGTGGCGGCGACCCTGACAGTGTAGTCTGTCTCCGGGCGCAACGCGCTGACTGTGAAAGATGTCTCTGTGATGTTTGTCTTAAGGACATCCACATTCCTTCCTCCCGAGACATAGGTAACCTCACACCTGTAGCCTTCGGCCCCTTTGACCTCAGGCCAGCTTGCGGTCAACGATGCGGTTCCCTCTGTGATCGTCACCTCAGGCGCGGTCAGAACGCCGGACCATGGCGTGTCGCCGTTCTCCTTCGAACACGAAACGAGAGCCAGCGCCGCCGACACCAAAATGATAGTTATTCTTTTCATTTTCTAAATGAACATTTAATCGTGAATAATTGACTCAGAACGATGCCATCGCCCTGACCTTGTAGACCTTCCTCTTGTCGAGATCCGACGGGACATCCAGCGAGGTGCCGGTACGCATGTCGAACGCGGAGGCTATACTGGGGCCGAGTTCGTTGGATGACCAATAAACCTGATCGGATATGGCGGTCCCTTTGTTGCCGGCAAGGCACTTGTTGAACCAGTCCTTCGACTCGTTCTCGCTCATCCCGGCTTTGGTCGATCCCGCCCCCTGTTCCACGTCATTGGTGTCGTGGCCTGTGTAGGCCTTGTACAATGACGCCAGCTCATGCATGGATGGCAGAAACCAGTCCTTTAGTGCTCCGACATTCTCCAATGTCGCGCGTTCAAAAGCCGGATAGAAGTCCATCCAATCCTTGAACTCACGTACGCGGCCGGTGTTGTACTGCCCCGTGCCGGGCTGTCCGTCCATGACATTGTCGGATCTGAACGCCCAGGCGGCTTCATGTTCCTTGAGAGAGACAATCAGACCGTGCTCCCCTTTCTCGTCCACGCTCACGACAACTCCCTTCACGAAGCCTTTCTGGTAGTAGTCTCCCACTGAATATGCCTTCACTGTTGGTTGTTCTGGTTCTGGGGGGATGTCAGGAGTGTCCGGTATGTCAGACTTGCCGCATCCGCTGATGACAGCGGCGGCGGCAAGCAATGACGTAAGATAATTCAAAAATGTCCGCATTATCTGGCAATGGTTTCGATCTTGTCAATAGACACCTCCTTGCCCATACCCGTGTTGACGGAACCTTCCGCCTTGGATGTATGTGTGATTTTGATCACATCGGTAGGAATCCCGCTCTTGTCAACACCTACGAAGTAGGCATAGAATTTCGTTCCTCTTTCGACTGTAAGGTTGAGCGTGACCGCACCGTATGCACCCGCCGGTTCTTTCTTCAGTTCCTCAACTATCTCGGTGAAACTTTTGTCCGCCCATTCATCAGTCCCTGTGAATGACTTGCCATACGCTCCTCCTACCTGATAGAAAGGATCAGCCATGACACCCAGCGTGTAGTTCGTTTTGTTTGGATAATACTCGTCATACATCCAGGCCTTCATGCCGCTTGAAGTAAGGTGGACGGCACTCTTGACATCCTCGACAGTGGTGAACTCCGCCTTGAACGGTTCGGTGGTGTAGGTTCCGTCAGCCTTGAGCCCGATTGAGTAGGCATAGTAGGTCGTGCCGGCTTTCAAGCCTTCCAAATCGATGTAGTTGCCGCTGCCGGTCTTCGACTCGTTCGGCAGGAGCCTTGAAAGGAACTCTTTCCTGTCCATAGTGGAATAAATCCCGTTCCACTCCTTGAGTTTGGCGTCGATCAGGTCATCCATGTGCTTCTTGAGAGCCTCGCCCTCGCTCATCGATGCGGTAAGCTTGTTCAACTCCTCCTTTGAGATATAGTTCGTGAGGAAGGTCTGGTTCTCGCCGGCCTCGTTGACAGTCACCGCCACGCTGGCCGATGTCTTCTGGATGTTGAAGACTTTCAGGCTGTAAACGGCGCCGGTCGGTGTCGCGGTCTTGGTCCTGACCTCGTGTTTCTTAACATTCAGCTTGTCGCCGGTCTTTGGAAGGCCGTCAGGCGTGCAGGCGATCATGAACAGGTAGTAGTCCTCGTCAGGGATGAGGTTATTGAATTCAACCTTCGAGGTCTCCACGCAGAGATCGTTCTGGAACGTGCCTTTTCTCGCGTCAAGGAGGTCGTTGACCATCTGCTCATCCGTGGCACCCTCAAAGTAGGACTTGCGCTCAAGGATCACGGCATAGACCTCATCATAGGCAGGAGTGACGGTGGCGTTGTACTGGATGTCGGTCAGTGTCTCTCCGGAAATCTTCCAGTCGTTCTTCGGGGTCTCAGCCGTCTTAACCATGACCACAGTAGGGTCGGTGGTGAAGCTGCCGTCATTGGCGATGCCGATTGCGAACACAGGGTACTCCGTCTCAGGGAGGAGGGAGTTGGCCACCTCAGACAGCGCGGTGTCGTACTCAATCTCGCCGCCGACGGTGATGCTGCTGATGAACTGAGCCTCCGACATGGCGGCATAGGTGTCGTTCTCGCTCTTAAGGGCTGAAAGGTAAGAGGCGACATATTCAGGAATCTTCGAAGGATTGCTGCCGCAATACTGCTCGTAGATGGAAGGCAGCATGATATCATAGTAGTAGTACACGTCAGGGTCGTTACAATTGATCTTGACCTTGAACCATGTGGAGCCGACCTCCGTAGGGGTGATGTTGAAAGTCACATTCTTGTCCAGTGTGGCCTTCGGGGTGGAGAAAGGCACGATGTCCGCAGCCGTGGTGGCCTTCCCTGAATAGTCCACACCGAAAACGAAAAATATGTAGTCTGTGCCGGGTTCGAGCGAACGGAACCGGTAGTTCTGCATGCCTGAAAGCAGGGCGTTTTTCAGAAAGTCCTCGACAGACAGTCCCGCCTGGGTGGCCATCTGGCCGAACCATTCACTGTACGCCGCTTCGAGAGTCTCGGGGGTCTCCTTGTACTTGGACTGATAGTCCTTCTTGGTGAGAACACTGAAATAGTAGGTGTTCTCGTTGTCCTTAGGGGTGATTCTGACACTGAACGAGCCTTGCGTCAGCGCGGTCTGTTCAACGGTGAAGTCGGGAACCGGTACTGGTTCCGGCTCCGGGGAATCATTGCTCTTGTCGCAGCCGGTAAACACTAACGCGGCAGCGATGAGGAATCTGAAAAAATTTTTCATATTACTAAAAAATAAAAAAAGTTCGAGCCAACTGCTGGAACATTAAATTTGTTAAGTGCGTAAAGGTATAAAAAAAATCTACCTCCATTTCAAAATAAATCACAAATATCGTTTTAGTAACCTAAATCGCTGAATATGCGCGAATAACACCCAAATAACAATCTTTAAGCAAAAAACGAAGCATGACATCAAATCAATAATCGCGAATCCGCCGACACACAACAATTCCCCAATGCCATCCTGCTGTTAACTTCAAAAATGAAATAAAAAAAATAATGGGAACTATATATATGTTGACTAACTTTTGTCTTATAGCATTGATGTTTTAACCAATTACTACCGCGCAACGCTTCTGTGTGATAATTCGTATGCTTATTACTTGAATTTCATTGCGACAATCCGTCGTAAGGCATCCTGAAAGACAAGGCACTGAAGAAGATTTCGCTGTTATGCTTAGTGTGGGATAAAAGGATTTCCACACCCCGATCCAAATCAGAATCTCACCTCGCGTGCCCAACATGCCTTGCGCGCCAGAAAGAGTCCGCCCGGATCTGAACAAGATGGCAGAACCTCACGTCAAGGTCGGTAGACAGGAATCTGGAAGGCCGTCTTTGCACGCGGAGCGGCTGAACGCGTTTCGTAAGACGCTTACTGTCATAAGTGTCTTCACGTGATCTCATAAAGCATATGAAAGGACGAACATTGTCAATTGTCCGGCCACGGCGTTCGTCCCCGCCCCGAGCCTGATGTCTTAGGCGGTGCACCGCTAGTCCATCCCCTGTACCAATGGTGTGATTTATTGCGTTTGGTACATTTCTCCTCGTAAAGCCGTGCCGACAAATGAATATTTCTGGCTAACTAGAGCCGGGCGCGCAAAAAGGCTGACCTCAGTTGACGAGGCCAGCCTTTTAGCATAATGATCAGACTATTTCGAAAGAGTCTTGTCCAGCAAGAAACGGACTACTGGTGCAGGAGCTTAGAGACTGTGAGGATGATGATCACATCCCGGCTTCAGGATGACCTCGATTGAGCCGCCAAGTTTTTTTTTGTACCGCGCAGCCGTCCCGCAGCACCGGAGCGCAGCGGTTGACCCGCATTATCTCGTCCCACATCTTGCTGCTCAAAGGCTTATAAACGGCGATGAAGTCATTTGCCTCCATCTTTGACCGCTCAGAGTCCGGCCTGTAGTCGTAAGTCAGGCAGGCAGCCACCGGTTAGTTCCCAGTTGCCGAAATGGCTGTTCAAGACGACAACCCGGGGCTCTCGGCAAGCGCGGCCTCCACGGTGTCCAGGTTGGTATATTCCACCAGACGTTTCCTGTGCAGCCTTTCCGGATTGCGGCATCCGCCGAACCAGATCGTCTCTGCTATCACCTCGCCGAAATGCTTGTAGAACGCATTGGAGATTTGCTTCAGCTCCTTGTATTTCTTGTCAGGGAAAGCGCGGGAGAGGTTGATCATCACCACATCACGCCGATAGTGCATCACATCACGCAGCAGCCAGGCAAAGAAGCCCGCCCACGCGTAATGGAATCCCAGCGGAAGCGCCGAGAACACCCTCAGAAGTCCTTGCATCAGTTTCGTCAAAATCTTCATCTTTCTACAATCTGTCGCACATCAGGCAAATATAATGAAAGAGGAGGTCAATATGAAATTTAATTGAGGTCAGGACCCCATCATATTTCCAGCCATTCCACCTCGCCGCCCCAGATTGACAGGAAACGCAAGAAGTCCGCGCCTGAGATCACGACGCTGGCAGTGTTCTCGCAAGGGTGGAAACTTATCTTGTCGGCGGTACGCAACGTGCTGTCAATGTAATATTTGACACGGTGACCGTTCGGGAAGAGTTCCTTGGGATCCGCATCCTTCGGATCGATGTCATTGATAAGTCCGAAGGCCGACACCGACCCAGGATGCAGATCAAGGCATCGAACCATCCTTTCCTCCGACGCGAAAGACAGCTTTCCCTGCTTCAACGTATGCTCCAGGCTATGGATGTCGAGCGTCTTATGGCATTCCATACTCACAAGGTAGTGCCTGTTCCCCTTATGGTTCCGCAGAAAAAGGTTCTTGCAATGCGTCGCGTCAGGAATATTCCCCCAATACGCCAGACACTCCTCCACCGAGCACAATGCCGGATGCTCGTACAACTTATATTCAATATCATTGGCCTTAAGGAAGTTCAGCACTTTGCTCCTCAGCCGGCCACGTTCCAATTCATCGATTTCCATCTGCGTTTCTGTTTTGGGTGTAAATTTAGGCAATTTTTCGGTTATGGGAACGAGAACTCAGAAACGGCGTACCTAGATTCCTCGTATTTTCGAATCTTTCGCCTGACTGACACCTTGGGGATATGACTGTCAGATAAATGATAATTTACGTGCAAGCTGAGCACAGATTAGGGACAAGGCCTATCGGCATGAGTCCGGAAGAATAGACAAAATAACCGCCATTTCTTGCCGTTATCGGCAAGAAATCCTATATTTGTATCGGCATATGCTATTTTCCGTGCCGTAGATTATGGATTACGTCTCTACTAAAGAATATGCAGCGGCACACGGTGTCGCCGAACGCACAGTGAGGAACTACTGTGTTCAAGGTAAAATTGCTGGAGCACAGCTTATCGGCAAAACGTGGAGTGTGCCAGCCGAGGCTCCACTCCCTCAGCGCAAGAATGCAAAAAACAGGATATCTCCCCTTTTGAAGACATTGTGCGAGCAAAAAGACTCCGGAATCAAAGGCGGAATATATCACCGCACTCAAATTGACCTGACATATAATTCAAACCATATCGAAGGTAGCCGGTTAACAAAAGAGCAGACTCGATACATATTCGAGACTAACACGATTGGAATCACGGATAATGCTGTGAAAGTGGATGATATCATTGAAACCACCAATCATTTCCGCTGCATCGACTTTATAATTGACCACGCGAAAGAGCCATTGACAGAAAGTATGATAAAACAACTTCACCGGTTGCTGAAAAGCGGGACTTCGGACGCATCGAAATCCTGGTTTACGGTCGGTGAATACAAACGGATACCTAACGAGGTTGGAGGAATGGAGACGACCTCACCACAGAATGTAGGGCATGAACTGCGTGCATTGTTAAAAGAATACAGAGGGTAAAAAGGTAATTCTGTTTGATGATATACTTGGCTTTCATCAGCGTTTTGAAGCAATACACCCTTTTTCAGGATGGTAATGGCAGAGTCGGACGCCTGATAATGTTCAAGGAATGTCTTAATCACGACATTGTTCCGTTCATTATTACAGACGAACTGAAAATGTTCTATTATCGTGGATTGCACGAATGGAAAACAATTCCCGGGTACCTTACAGATACCTGTCTGACAGCACAAGACTATTACAAGAAACTCCTTGACTATTTCAGAATCAAATATTGAAGCTGATTTTATGACCGAGAGCCGGACTACGACATAAATTTGGTGAGTTGAGGAGTTTTGCGTATATTAGTAACTTGTTATGCGAGCAGGAAGAGAGAGATGGATTTTGGACGCACGCATGACAGCCAAACGGAGAGCCAAGCGGGGCATAGAATGAAATATTAATAACACAAATAATTTAAAAGTAAACAACATTGTATGAAAGGACATCCTAAAGGACTGATTTCAGCGGCGCTGAGCAACATGGGCGAGCGCTTCGGGTACTACATTATGAATGCGGTTCTCACACTCTTCCTTTGTTCGAAGTTCGGGCTGAGTGACGAGACTGGAGGACTCATCTACTCATTCTTCTATGCTGGGATCTACATTCTGAGCCTCGTGGGAGGCATCATCGCCGACCGCACGCAGAACTACAAGGGAACCATCCAGAAAGGTCTCATCATTATGGCGTTGGGCTATGTGGTTCTCTCCGTTCCGATCCTCGCGACACCTGAGAACAAGGCGTGGCTGCTGCCGCTGACCTGCTTCGCTCTCTTCCTGATCGCGTTCGGCAACGGTCTGTTCAAGGGCAATCTTCAGGCGATCGTCGGACAGATGTACGACAATTTCGAGGCCGAGGCCGCCAAGCAAGGTCCCGAGGCACTCAAGGAGGCACAGGGGAAGCGTGACTCCGGATTCCAGATCTTCTACGTGTTCATCAACATCGGAGGCCTCGTGGCTCCGTTCGTGGCTCCTCTTCTTAGAAGCTGGTGGCTGAAAGTCAACGGATTCATCTACAACTCACAGCTCCCTAGACTCTGCCATGAGTTCATCAGCAACGGCACCACCTCGCAGAACTTCATGGACGAGGCCGTGAAGGCGGGCGCCGATCCTGCGATGCTGGCCCAGGGCGGAGAGGCCGTAGGCACTTTCTGCACGAACTATCTGGACGTGTTCAACGCCGGTATCCACTATTCCTTCATCGCCTCCGTCGTGGCCATGATGATCTCTCTTGTGGTATTCCTTGCCAACAAGAAGAAATTCCCTACTCCTGCCAAGAAGGCAGCCTCCGCCAATGCCGGCTACACCGCCGAGGAGAAGGCCACCATGGCAAAGGAGATCAAGCAGAGAATGTACGCCCTGTTCGCGGTTCTCGGCGTTGTGATCTTCTTCTGGCTCGCATTCCATCAGAACGGACAGTCCCTCTCGCTCTTCGCGCGTGACTTCGTCAACACGGACAAGATCGCTCCGGAAATATGGCAGGCGGTTAATCCATTCTTCGTGATCGTGCTGACCCCGATCATCATGTGGATCTTCGGCGCCCTCGGCAAGAGAGGCAAGCAGATCTCCACCCCTCGCAAGATCGCCTACGGTATGGGTATCGCCGCCACGGCCTACCTGTTCCTGGCCATATTCTCAGGCGTGATGGGTTACCCTTCAGCCACCGATTTCAGAGGTATGGAAGTCGCCCAGCAGGCCACGATGAAGGCCGGCCCTTGGGTTCTGATCGCGACCTACTTCTTCCTCACGGTAGCGGAACTCTTCATCTCTCCTCTGGGTCTCTCGTTCGTGTCGAAGGTCGCCCCGAAGCACCTTCTCGGACTTTGCCAGGGACTCTGGCTCGGCGCGACCGCCGTCGGCAACCTCTTCTTGTGGATCGGGCCTCTGATGTACAACAAGATGCCTCTGTGGGCCTGCTGGAGCGTGTTCCTCTGCATGTGCCTCCTGGCAATGGGCGTGATGCTCGGCATGGTCAAGTGGCTTGAGAAAGTAACAAAGTAACATAGTATGTTCAAAAACCAACCGAAAGGTTTATTCGCGCTCGCCCTCGCCAACACGGGCGAGCGCTTCGGCTACTACACGATGCTGGCCATCTTCATGCTGTTCCTCCAGGCCAAGTTCGGATGGGAGCAGTCAACGGCCAGCCAGGTATATTCAATCTTCCTCGCGGCGGTCTATTTTATGCCGGTCGTGGGAGGATGGCTCGCGGACAAAATCGGATTCGGAAAATGCGTCGTGACGGGCATCTGCGTGATGTTCATCGGTTATCTGGTGCTGGCAGTCCCTACAGCGGCCAACGGGTTTGGAGTCACCATGATGCTCGCGGCCCTGCTGCTCATCGCTGTCGGAACGGGTCTATTCAAGGGGAACCTTCAGGTTCTGGTCGGCAACCTTTACGATGATCCACGGTACGCATCCAAACGGGACAGCGCGTTCAGCCTGTTCTATATGGCCATCAACATCGGTTCGATGTTCGCTCCTGCCGCCGCCACCGCCATCACAAACAAGTTCCTGGCAAAGGCGGGGCTCATATACAAGGCTGCGATTCCGGCGTTGGCCCACCAGCAGATGGCCGGCACGATCACTCCGGAGGGAGCCGAGCAACTAAACGGGCTTATGGCGATGATGCCGGACGCAAACGCGGCCGGAATGGGGCTCGACCAGTTCTGTCCGTACTACATCGACAAGCTTTCTGCTTCTTACAATATGGGATTCGCGGTGGCGTGCATCTCACTCGTGGTCTCGATAGCGATCTATTTCGCGACAAAGAGCTGGTTCAAGCACGCTGACGTCAACGCCAAACAGGCCAAGACCTCCGGAGGCAATTACGTGGAACTCACTCCGAAACAGACCAAGGAGCGTATCGTGGCCCTGTGCCTCGTGTTTGCTGTGGTTATCTTCTTCTGGATGGCGTTCCACCAGAACGGCCAGTCGCTGACCTGGTTCGCACGCGACTACACGCAAAGCACTGCCGAGGGCTGGAGCAGAATCGGGTTCAACATCTGGGCGCTGGCTCTCATCGCGACCTCAGTCTATACTCTTTTCGGAATATTCCAGTCTGAGAAGGCTTCCGGCAAGATCGGCTGCGGAGCCGTGACCGCCGCCCTCTGGTGCGGGGCCTACGCCATATTCAAAGGCCTTCCTAACCCTCTGGAGATTCAGCCACAGCTCTTCCAGCAGTTCAATCCGTTCTTCGTGGTGGCCCTCACACCGGTGTCTATGGCCATATTCAGTGCCCTCGCCGCGAAAAAGACCGCCAAGCATCCTGAGGGAATGGAGCCTTCCGCGCCGAAGAAGATCGGTATCGGAATGCTTGTGGCGGCCTGCGGCTATCTGGTGATGATCTTCGCCTCCATTGGCCAGCCTTCACCGGCTTCGCTCAACGGCACGGTAGCTCCGGATCCAGTGGTGCCGATGTACCTGATCGGAACCTACCTGATCCTGACTTTCGCCGAGCTTCTGCTCAGCCCGATGGGCATCTCCTTCGTGTCGAAGGTGGCGCCTCCTAAGTACAAAGGTCTTATGATGGGCCTGTGGTTCGCGGCGACCGCTGTCGGCAACTACCTCAGTTCCATCCCTGGACTGCTTTGGAAAAAGGTTTCCCTCACGGCCAACTGGAGCATTCTGATGGGACTTTGCATCGCCGCCGGTGTGGTGATGTTCGCGCTGCTTAAGAAACTGGAGGCGGCGACGAAGGATTAAAACAAAATACTTCAGGCTCGGCAAAAATGACTTCTAAATGACAGAAGAGACAAGACGAACTTTGATCCTGTGGGCTGAGACCTACAACGACCCTCAGTACTTCCAGGAAGATCCGATAGCTTTCCCGACCTTGTTCGCGCAGCGTTTCAAGGCCGGGAAACGCTCATTGGCCGACGTGGAAATCGCGGCGGTCTTCGCGGCGCATTTCGCCTGGGGCCGCAGGGCGATGATCATCAGGGACTGCGGCAGACTTTTCGAGGAAATGGACTGGAAGCCTTATGAATATGTGATGCGCGGCAAGTGGCGGGACGACGGCACCAGCATCCACCGCACGATCAAATGGAGCGAGGTGGCTGGAATATGCTCCCGTCTGAAAAGCGCCTATGAGGCAAGCCCCTCCCTCGAATCTCTGTCCCAGGACGAGTTCAGGACGAATATCTTCGGCCAGAAATCCGACCTCAAGGCTCCGAACAAGAAGATCAATATGATGAGGCGGTGGATGGTCAGGAACGATGGCAAGGTGGATTTGGGAATATGGAAGGACACGGATCCAGCCTATCTTCTCATCCCGTTGGACGTACACGTCTATGACGAGGCGCACTCGGACTCACGTCCAGAAAGCAAAAAGACCTTGTGACCGTGAGGGAGATCACCGACTGCTTCGCGGACATATTCCCCGGCGATCCTTGCAAAGGGGACTTCTCCCTCTTCGGCTACGGTGTGACACATCCAAAGCCGACCAAAACAAAATAACGAATATATTCGTATAATAATAAATGTGGCCGACAGTTTGCAATATTCGCAAATGATTGTCCGCCTTTGGGAATTGATATATGCCAAGACTTTTCATCATAGCCGGTTGCAACGGTTCCGGGAAGACCACGGCGTCCTACGCGCTTCTGCCGGGGATGCTGGAATGCAGCGAGTTCGTGAACTCCGATGAGTTCGCGAAAAGCCTTTCGCCGTTCCATCCGGAAAGCGCCTACGTCGCCGCCAGCCGCTATATGCTGATGAAGATGAGGTTCCTGCTCCAGAGGAAGGCCGATTTCTGCATCGAGACCACGCTCGCCACACGTTTTCTTCTCAAGGTGATAAAGGACGCGAAGGAAGCCGGGTACTATGTCACGATTCTGTACTTTTGGCTGAACTCTCCGGATCTTGCAGTCGCAAGAGTGGCCGCAAGGGTGGCCACCGGAGGGCATAACATCAAGGAAGAGACCATCCGGAGGCGCTACAATGTCGGACTCCACTATCTTTTCCGGGACTTTATGCCGATCTGCGACAGATGGCTTCTCCTTGACAACTCGAATGTGCCGTTCTCAATTGTGGCCGAGGCGTCGGAGGACGGAAAGATAATCCGGGAGCCGGAGAAGTTCAGCAAGATCCAGGCGATCAACGAAGAATATGAAAAGCACCTGGAAGAAGAAAAAAGGAAACTAAAGAATGTACAAGGATAAGAATTTTTATCTCAACCTGTTCCAGGTCAGCGAGGCGCAGTTGGAAAGACTTGCGGCCGAAGGTTTGAAAGGGGGCGGGAGCTACTGCGACCTGTTCTTCGAGAACACTTCGTACAACGACCTGCTGCTGCGGGACGGAATCGTCTCCTCAGGCGGATTCCACATCGACTACGGTGTCGGAATCAGGGTTCTGAAAGGAGACAAGACCGGCTATGCCTACTCCGAAAGCACGGATTCCCGCTCGATGGCCGAGGCGGCACTGGCGGCCTCCAAGATAGCGGAAGGCGGCACCGGAACAGCGTCTGCGATTTGCTGCAGAACCGTCACAGCGCCTAAGGACAGATATTCTTATGAATATGATTGGAGATCATCCGACGCGACGCGGCTTGTCCCGTGGCTGGAAAAATTGAAGGAGAAGATTGCCGCGAAAGACTCCAGAATAGTGAAGATCATCGTCTCGTTCTCCGGACAAGTAAGCGATATCCTGATGTTCAACTCCTTGGGAGAATTGACATTCGAGACAAGGCCGATGGGAATCCTGTCAGCCTCAGTCGTGTTCAGCCAGGACGGCAAGATCGAGAGCAAGAACACCTCCAGGGCGTACCGAGCGGGCACAGAGATGCTTACGGAATCGCTTCTGGACGAGATCGCGGACAGCATTGAGGCGGGGATAGACGACCGTTTCGTGGCCAAACGCCCGAAAGGCGGGCAGATGCCTGTCGTGATGGGTGCCGGAGCTTCGGGGATATTGCTGCACGAGGCTATGGGACACGCTTTCGAGGCGGATTTCAACAGGAAAGGCCAGTCAGTCTTCTCAGAGAAAATGAGACAGAAAATCTGCGACGAAAGCATCTCGATCGTGGATGACGGCACGATTCCGTTCAATAGAGGTTCCATCAATTTCGACGACGAGGGCGTTCCGGGACAAAAGACATATATGGTAAAGGACGGGATTCTGACCTCATACCTGCACGACAGGATCAGCGCCGGATTCTACGGGGTCTCCCCTACCGGCAACGGACGGCGGGAATCATTCCGCTACGCTCCGATCCCGAGAATGAGGGCGACATATATGGAAAGCGGCAAGGCCGACAAGGAAAGCATCATCGCATCCGTGAAGAAAGGAATATATGTGGATCAGTTCAGCAACGGTGAGGTTCAGATCGGTGAAGGAGATTTCACGTTCTTTGTCAAGAGCGGATTCCTGATCGAGAACGGACGGCTGACCCAGCCGGTCAAGGACATAAACATCATCGGTAACGGGCCGCAAGCATTGGCCGACATTGTGGCCGTGGGGAATGACCTGAAGATTGACGAGGGGGCCTGGACGTGCGGAAAGGGACAGAGTTGCCCGGTCTCCTGCGGAATCCCTACCGTGCTGATCAACAAGCTTACAGTTGGAGGAGAATAAGATGGAAGAGATAAACGGAATGTTGACTGCGGAGGAGATTCTCGTCGCGGAGAAATGTCTGGAGAAGTCTCTGGCACTTGGAGCGGACAAGGTGCGCATCACGCTGAACAAGAGCCTGATGGAGCTGTTCGGAACCCTTAACGGAGAACTTGACAAGGTCTCGCACTGTCTGGACAGATCGATCAGCGTCTGCCTTTTCGTAGACGGAAAATTTGGCAGTTTCTCCACCAACCGGCTGGTGGAAAGCGAATTGGATGATTTCCTGAAAAAGGCGATCGCAACGGTCAGGATGCTTGCGGAAGACCCTTGCAGAGACTTGCCGGATCCGTCCAGAACGGCGAAAAACGCCGTGACCGGCAAGGAACTCGGACTTTATGACGAGACTTATCCGGCCCTGACATCGGACGAAAGACTAAGGATGGCGATCGACGCGAGCATATTCAAAATGCACTGTGGCGAAGGACTCATCTCGGAGGAGGGGGAATATTCAGATTCCATCTTCGACTCGCTTGTGCTTGATTCCAACGGACTTAGATGCCGCCACACCGAGACTTCCTTTGAATATGGGGCCGAGGTGACCGTGCAGGATGCGGACGGGAACAGGTTCAGCAGTTACTGGTGGGACGCCACACCGATGCTCAAGGATCTGAATATCAAGGACTGCGGTGAGATAGCGTTCAAGCGGGCGATGTCACAGATAGGCCCGGTCAAGATCGAGAGCGGGAAATATTCGATGGTCATTGACAGCGAGGTGGCATCGAGGCTTGTGACGCTGTGCTGAACGCTCTGGGAGGATATTCATTGCAGCAGAAGAATTCGTTTATGCTGGATTCGCTGGGGAAGAAGATGTTTCCGGAGTGGCTGAATATATGGGACAGGCCGGTGAGCGTCGGGGAGACGGGGTCGAGGCTGTTTGATTCTGAAGGGGTTGCGACCGCGGAGATGCCGATCGTTGAGAACGGGGTTGTGAAGGAATATTTCGTCAATACTTATATGTCGAGGAAGATGGGGGTCGAGGCTACGGTTGAGGACGCTACGAGACCGGTGGTTTTGCCTTGTTTCGCGCCATCGGTCGCTGAGCCTGTCGAAGCGACCTGCGGCAAGGAGGAACTGATGCGTATAGTCGGCGAAGGCATCCTTGTCACCGGCTTCAACGGCGGCAACAGCAACTCAGCCACCGGCGACTTCTCCTTCGGAGTCGAAGGCTTCCTTTTCAAGGACGGAAAGATCGTCCATCCGGTAAGGGAGATGCTCATAACCGGCAATCTCCTCACCCTTTGGAACAATCTTTTGGCCGCCGGAAACGATGCGAGGTTCTGTAAGTCAAAACTTATTCCTACCTTAGCGTTCGGAAATGTTGATTTCAGCGCGTGACGCGGAATCGTCAGCAGTTCATAACAAACAGAAAATAAATTCATTAACAATAAGACATCATTATGAAAGTACAGAAAAACAATGTGGTCGAGCTGACCTACGAACTGATTGTGGACGGAAAACTCGCCGACAAGGCGACGCAGGAGCGTCCGCTTGGCTACATTCACGGGACACATATGCTTCTTCCTAAATTCGAGAGCGAGGTCGAGGGCAAGGAGCCGGGCGACGAGTTTGCGTTCACCCTCACTCCGGAGGAAGGCTACGGCACATTCGACGCCAGCCGTCTCTTCGAGCTGCCTAAGGCCGCTTTTGAGATCGACGGGAAAGTTCGCGAGGATCTTCTCGTCGTAGGCCAGATCATCCCTATGCTCAGCAACACTGGCCAGGTCGTACAGGGAACCGTTCACGAGGTCAAGCCAGACACCGTTGTGATGGACTTTAACCACCCGATGGCCGGCAAGACCCTCAACTTCTCCGGCAAGGTGGTCAGCGTCAGGGAAGCTACGGAGAAAGAGCTCAAGGAAGGCCTCCACGGCGAGTTCCTCCCACAGGAAGAGCACGAGTGCCACTGCCATAAAGGCGAAGGTGGCTGCGAGGGCCACAAGGACGGCGAATGCTGCCACGGAGAAGGCCACAAGGATGGCGAATGCTGCCACGGCAACGGCGACTGCCACAAAGAGTAATCAAGGAAGATGCGCACGGCTGTTGTCATACTGAACTGGAACACAAAGGAATATCTTGAGCGTTTCCTGCCCGGCCTGCTGGCCTCGGCCACGGACGGGGCGGAGATCATTGTCGCTGACAGCGCCTCCACGGACGGTTCGATGGAGATGCTGTCCGAGAAGTTCCCGACAGTGCGGCAGATCCGCCTGGACAAGAACTACGGCTTCACCGGTGGCTACAACAGGGCCTTCAAGGCTGTATGCGAGCTGCCGGACGCCGGAGATCTTGAATATTTCGTGCTCATAAACTCTGACATCGAGGTTCCCCAAGATTGGTTGAAACCGCTCACCGACTGGATGGACAGCCACCCGGACTGCGCCGCCTGTGCCCCGAAACTCCATTCGTGGTACGAAAAAGACTTCTTTGAATATGCAGGAGCGGCCGGCGGAATGCTGGATCGTTTCGGCTATCCGTTCTGCCGCGGAAGGGTTCTCAAGAGAGTTGAGAAGGACAACGGCCAGTACGATTCTCCGGCCAAGGTCTTCTGGGCCACAGGAGCGTGCCTGATGGTCCGCAAGACGGAATATTCAAAAATGGGAGGGCTGGACGACAGGTTTTTCGCCCATATGGAGGAAATAGATCTCTGCTGGAGGCTACAGTTAGAGGGAAAGAGCATATTCGTTGTGCCTCAGTCGGTTGTGTGGCATCTCGGAGGCGGCACACTGCCGAACGACTCCCCGTGGAAACTGAAGCTGAACTACCGGAACAATCTGCTGATGCTCCAGAACAACCTCGCGAAGACATATTCATTGCAGGAAGTGAGGGAGCTGACGCCGGAAAAGGCTGCCGTCAAGGCTTGCAGACGCGCCCGAGGCACCATATTCCTAAGAATGTGCTTGGACGGCTGCTCTGCGCTTGTCTATCTGCTGACAGGCAAGAAAGACTGCTTCAAGGCGGTTTGGGAGGCGCACAAGGAGTTCCGGCGACTGGAGGTCAGGCCAGATGTCAAGGCGATTCAGGAATATGCCGACACACACCGCAGGATTGATGTTCCGGCGCTTTTCCCGGAGTGGATCGTGCCGCTTGCTATGCTCAAGGGGAACGGAATTTTTGAATATTTAAGAAAGTTGATATGAAAATCGTCATTCAGGGAGCCGGCGAGGTAGGTTCGCATCTGGCGAAGATGCTTAGTCTTGAGGCCAATGACATAACCGTCATTGACGATGATCCGCAGAGGCTTGCCAACATCAGCTCGATAGCCGACGTGATCGCCATCGAAGGAGCGCCATCCTCGCTGAGGGTGATGCGCGAGGCCGACGTGCAGGACGCCGACCTGTTCATCTCCGTCGTGCCTTTCGTGCCGCAGGATGTGAATCTTGTGAGCGCACTTCTGGCCAAAAATCTCGGAGCCAAGAAAGTTACTGCCCGAATTGACGACAACGACTTTCTCTCGGCCGAGAACAAGCTGCTGTTCAAGCAGATGGGCATCGAATTGATGTTCTATCCCGAGAGGCTTGCGGCCGACGAGATATTCGATCTGCTCAAGCACTCGTCCTCGACTGAATCCATGGATTTCGCCCGTGGAAAGCTTCAGGTCGAGGTGTTCAAGCTGGAGGAGGACTCCCCTCTTCTGGATATGAAGCTCGCTGAGTTCGCCGCCATAGCGACAAGTGACGAGTTGCAGTTCCGTGTGATCGCTATCTCACGCGGTGGCAAGACCATTATGCCGAAGTACGACACCAAGTTTATGTTCAATGACTTGGTCTTCATCATAGCCACCCGCGAAGGTATGGCATTCCTGATGAAGTTCCTCGGCAAGAGCAACATAGAGATCGACAAGGTGATGATCCTCGGCGGATCGGACATCGCCGAGCTGGTCGCCGCAAGGCTCAGCCAGAAAATCAGTTCCGTGAAGATTCTGGAGCGGGACAAGGAGCGTGGAATGATTCTGTCGGAAAGGCTGCCGGACAATGTGATCATCGTCATCGGTGACGGCAGGAACTCTGACCTGCTTCTGGAGGAAGGGATCAAGGACTACGACGCATTTCTGGCCCTGACCGGCAACGACGAGGCCAATGTGCTGGCCTGCGTGGTGGCGAAGAAATTCGGCGTTGACAGGACCATCGCCGAGGTCGAGAACATCGAGTACATACACCTTGCCGAGGAGATGGGCGTGGACTCGGTCATCAACAAGAAACTGATCACCGCCGGCCGCCTGTTCAAGTTCACCCTAAGCGGCAAGGCCCGCCTGGTCAAGTATATGAGCGGCACGGACGCGGAGGTTCTTGAATATACCGTCGCCCCGAACAGTGCCATCACGAAAGGCACCCTGAAAGACATCTCGTTCCCGAAAGACGCCGTGATCGGCGGCCTCATCCGAGGCAGCGAATCCTACATCGCGATCGGATCCACCCGCATAGAGCCCTACGACCGAGTCGTCGTCTTCGCCCTCCCGCACACCGTCAAGGACATCGACAGGCTGTTCAGGTAGATTAACTCTCAGAAAACAATTGAGTTTTTCTGTTGCCTTCCAACCATCTATTTGATACTGATGAAGGTGAGGAGAATCACAGGGAGGTAGTCTTTCAGGCTGGACTGGAGGGCTTTGCGGACGAAACGGATGCTGTTGTCAACCTTGTCTTCGGAGATATTCAACAACTCGGCGACCTCCTTGTATTTCCTGTTTTCCGCAATGGGACACCCATTTTAGCAGTTGGCCGAGATGATGTCAAGCAACTCGGTGACTTCTGGCTCCTCTTTGGTGTGCAGGAGCACTGACTTTCGCTTGTTGTCGTATGGATTGATGTAATCGATCTGATATATTTTCTCCGCGAGGAAGCGGGCCTGTCCAAGGTGATCCTAGTACCGGCAGTTTTCAGGATGCGCTCCAACTCCAGCATGATCGTGTACGCCACGAAACATATGCAGACGTGGGCCTCAATCCTATTGAAGAGCCTATGATACATCGGACGGATGTCAAGGTCCGTCTTGCAGAGGCGGAAGGCGCGTTCTATCATAAAGAGGTATCCATATTCCTCTATCACCCTGTCATCCGTGAGCGTGCTGTTTGTTGTGTAGCCCTCGTAGCCGTCCAGGCGCTCGTCCCTGGCGACCTTGTCGTAGTCTATCCCGACCGTGGCGTCCCCCGTCATGGTGAGGAAGCGGTTGTAGCCGCGGTTGTTCAGCTTGTCCTTGGTGATCCTGCCCGTCCTGAAGCGCTTCTCAAGCCGCTTGAGCCCCCTCTCGCATGGCTGTAGGGCCGATTGCTGGACTAAAAGTCAAAAACTGCGGAAAATAGGAAGAAAAATATTTCTGTTTCTTAAGACGATTTTTCTGTTTCTTATGTTTTGAATATGTTTCTTTTCGTTTTTTACGTTTTTTGTCCATATTATTGCGGTTCAAATATTTAACACCTAAATATATGGACTTCTTTAAAGACAAAAATGAGCTCGCCCCCGTTCGTCAACCTGCGGAGCGACGTCGGATTCAAGGCGGTGTTCGCCGACAAAAACAACAAGGACATCCTCATCGGAGTGCTGAACCAGATCCTACCGCCAGAGGCAAGGATCGAGGACATCAAGGAATATTCAGACCGCGAGCAGCGGAGGGATGTCCCCTACGGGAAGAAAACGGTCCTCGACCTGGTCTGCGTGGACAAGGACGACAGGACCTTCATCGTCGAGATGCAGGCAGCGGAAGAGGACTTCTTCTTCGAAAGGTGCGTCTATTACGCGTCGGGGCTCTACCATCTTGAGCTGTCGGACGGGAAACGGTACAAGGGGCTGCGTCCTGTCTATGTGGTGTCGTTCCTGAACTACCGCCTTAAGCACGTTGACGAGTCCCTTTGGGACACCGACCACTTCATCTCGTATTGGCGGTTCTCCGAAAAACGCACCGGAATGGTTGCGGATCAGACAATTAGTGTTATCTTTGTGGAGATGGCACTGTTCACCAAGACGCTGGAGGAGTGCGTGACGGAGTTCGACAGGCTGTTCTACATATTCAGGAACAGCGGTGGCTTCCAAAGGATCCCCGAATGGATTGAGGAGGCCGGCGGGATCTCAAGGCGGCTCGCCGAGGCGTGTGAGGTGGCGGCGTTCGACAAGGAGAAGAAACTTAAATACGAGATTGACAAGATGAACGAGTGGGACATTCTGGCGCAGCGGGAATTCGCCGAGCGCAAGGGCTTCGAGGCGGGATACGCCGATGGCGAGGCCAAGGGAATCGCTGACGGGACAGCAAAAGGAAAGGCAGAAGGAAAGGCAGAAGGAAAGGCAGAGGTAGCCAAAGCTATGCTTCTTGGCGGAATGGCCAAGGAACTCGTGATGCGGTTCTGCGGACTTACAAAGGAACAAGTTGATAATCTGGCCGACGAGTTAGCGTAAAGTCAACATTGATTCGATTGTTGACCAAGTGGTCACAGTCTTCTTCACAATCATAATGTGGAATCACACCCATTGATTCAGTGCGAGTTACGAAAGGCTGCCGGTCATTTTCAGAGGGCAGCCTTTACGAACATATTCATTTACAACACATTACGATTCACACCTCCATAGCCTGATTCTATTGAGGATGGTGCAGAAAGTGACAGATGGAGGGCACAAGCCAGCAAGTCCCTTGCACGACTCTTTCGATTTGTAGGTACAGGAGATGTCAGACGGAGAGCTCAAGCCAGCGGGTTTCCTTGGTGTCGAGTTCCGAGGAGACCTCGGCGAAACGGGTGGTGACCTTCTGGAGCTCGGCGGGATCGGTGAGGCCGCCATTCATCTTGGACTCCAGGTCGGACTTCTCGGCGGTGAGGGACTCGATGTCTTTCTCAAGTTGCTCAAGCTCACGCTGTTCCTTATAGCTTAGCTTGCGGGGAGCATCGGGACGGGAAGGCTTGGATGAAGCACCGGCGTCAAGCGGAGACGAGGTTGAAAGTGAGCCGGCAACAGCGGCGGACTTAGAGGCACGTTCCTCCTCACGGGCCTTGGCGCGTTTCTCGGCCTCATAGTCCTTGATGAACTCGCGGTACTGGCTGTAGCTGCCGATGAAGTCCTTGACCTCACCATCGCCGCAGAAGACAAACAGATGGTCCACCAAGCGGTCCAGAAAATGACGGTCGTGGGAGACAAGGATCAAAGTGCCCTTGAACTCTTTCAGATACTCTTCAAGAATATTTATGGTCACGATGTCCAGATCGTTCGTCGGCTCGTCCATTATCAGCAGGTTCGGCTGCCTCATCAGGATGGTCAGCAGGTAGAGGCGGCGTTTCTCTCCTCCGGAAAGCTTGCTGATGCGGTTGTTCAACATATCGTGCGGGAAGAGGAACTGGCTCAACAGATGAGTGTCGTTCACGGTCTCCAGAACAGTCTGGTTCTCATCGAACTGCATTCCGCTCTGGCGGTAGTAGCCGATCTTCAGAGACTCTCCCCTCTCGATCACGCCGGTGGTTCTACAAAGCTCACCTACCGTGGTTCGGCCAGGCTCACCAACCGTAGAAGAACCAGAATCCGACTGATCCATATTCCCGATCAGAAGATTGATGAACGTGGTCTTGCCGACACCGTTCTTTCCCACGATTCCGACCTTCTCGTAGCGTTGGAAATTATAAGTAAAATGGCTCAGGTAGCAGTCTCCGCCATAATAGAAACTGACATCCTTGCAGTTGATGATCTTGGTTCCGAGCCTGGAGGCAGGCCCCATCTCGCCGAGGCTCACGCTGTCGGTCCTGTAAACCTGCTCGGCCCTGTCTTTCAGCTCGTAGAAAGCGTTCTTGCGGTACTTGGCCTTTCCGGTCCTGGCGCACGGACTAGCGTGCATCCATTCCAATTCCCGCCGGAGTAGATTCTTGATCTTGTCCGTCTCGGCATTGTAGTTTTCGATGCGTTCCTGCCTCTTCTCCAGATAGTTCTGATAGTCGCCTTTATAAATATATACGGCTCCGTGATCCATCTCCATCACGGTGTTAGCCACGGAATCCAGAAAATAACGGTCATGGGTCACCATCAGAAGCGTGCATCGGGCGTGAGACAGATAGTTCTCCAGAAACTCGATGCCGTCGATGTCCAGATGGTTGGTCGGCTCGTCCATCACGAAGAAGTCCGCCTCGCTGGCAAGCATCACGATGATGGCCGCCCGCTTGATCTCCCCGCCCGAAAGCACCTTCATCTTACGGTCATATTCAGACATCCCGAAGGAGGTCAGAAGGCGGCGGACGCGCTGCTCATATTCAGCAAGATGTTCAGGATCAAGATTCTTCGTCCACTGTTCGCTGTTCCGCATAATCTGATCCCACACGGTGGATTCGGGATCATATTCATACTCCTGCTCAAGGAACGCGATGCAGATGTCCTTGAGGAATATGATCTTGCCGCCGGAATCGGAGCTGTCCTTGCCGGCCAGAATGCGCAGAAGGCTGGTCTTACCGGTGCCGTTCGGGGCGATCAGGGCGATCTTGTCGCCCTCGTTGATGTTGAAGCCGATGTGCTCAAACAGGACTTTCGGCCCGTATGACTTGGAGATGTTCTCTATCTGAAGGTAACTTGGCATATTCGTAGTAAAATGTAACCGTCAACAAAATCTTCTAAAACAACCGGCCCCGCTTTCCTGCCGCCCACAAAATTAGCGATTAATCGCCGAATATTCGCTATTCGCCCCTTCAAAATCTTCCCAGCCTCCGTCCGCATCTTGAAGTAATTTCACAAAACACGTTCAGCCGAAGTGGCAGCGGATGGCGGTAAAACAATGAATATGTTGAATAACTCGTGGTAAATCATCTGAGTTTTTCAACATATTCATTAATAGGCAACGTTCTAAGGCACATTGGCATGAACGTGTTTTGTAAGATGCTGCGGCCATCTGCTATAGCCGCCGAAGGCCTTGGAACATCCGAAGCATCCGAAGCGAATCATTACGTACTGTTGTTTGTGTTTTCAGAGTAATTTCATATCTTTGACGTGATTATGAACCAGATCCATCAGGAGCACACGATGGAAAGGAGACCGGAAAGCCTTCCCTGGCGAGGGTCATTCCGGCTTATGACGACAAGAGAACCCTACTTTCGGAAGAAAACTAACAACCAAAGAATATGAATAAATACATCATCACCATCATCGTAGCCCTTATGGCTTTAGGAATCGGTGCCAAGGCGCAGACCGTGTATTCATGTCAGTACAAAAGCGAGGCGGACGTGAAAGTCCATGTCACCAAATACAAGTCCGAGGCGGATCTGGTCGTCTACAAATGCAAGTACAAGAGCGAGGCCGAGGACAACAAGGGGCGTTGGTTTTTTCGTGAACTACAAAGAGCGAGGCCGACATTGTGATTTATTTTACTGACTACAAGAGCGAGGCCGGATGGAGGAACAATAGCAAAAAAAACATCTGATGTGCTGACGTTTAGAAAGTACGTCTTGTCATTGATCGCGGCTCTGGTGGCCGCGGTCGGTGTTTCCGCCCAGAGCCACATCCGGCATTGGCGAGCGGCCGCACCAAATATTCGCGCCACACAGTAGATAGACCGAAGAGTTTTTCCGGCTATCGGTGTGAACGTGTTTTGTAAGATGTGGGAGTCGCGGATTTGCAACCCCATCAACAATATTACCGGCAACACCATCTACATTTCCACCCACATTTCTATCTACATTTTTACCTACATTTCCACCAACTTTCCGTCAGCATTCATCCTCAAACGGGATTTCTTTTGCGCGGAGGGGAGAAGAATCACGTTTTTTGTGTAAGTTTGCAGTCCCGAACGGGAAGGGGGCTATGGGCGATGCGGCAGGTGGTCTTCCCGTCATGTGCGGGGATGGAAAAGCGAATAGGGATGTTGAATATTCACGAAAATTAAATAATTGAGAATATGAGGTTTACGAATAGGATTCTGATGATGGCACTGCTGATGGCGGGTCTTTTTGCGGTGTCTGTCGACGGGTATTGCTGGGGGCAGAAGGGGCATGATGTCACTTGCGCTGTCGCGCAGCGGCATCTTACCCGAAAGGCGGCAAGGAAGATTGACGAAATACTTGACGGGAAGACCATTGTGTACTGGGCGAATTGGATGGACAATGCCAGCCACACTCCTGAATACCGGTACACCAGCTCGTGGCATTACAGGAACACTGACGAGGGCGAGACTTTCAGCGGAGCTCCCCTTAACGAGAACGGCGATGTCGTCCGCGCCGTCAACGAGCAGATAGCGGCGTTGAAAAGCGGGAAGCTTGACAAGGAGGAGCAGGCGCTCTCATTGAAGTTCCTGGTCCACCTTATGGGCGACCTGCATTGTCCGATGCACATGGGGCACAGGTCGGACCGCGGCGGCAACAGATGGCAGGTGCAATTCTTCAACAACGGTACGAACCTTCATTCCATCTGGGACACCGGAATCATCGAGAGCGCCCACAAATGGACATATTCGGAATGGGTCGAGCAGATTGACACCAACCCTCGGGCCGAGAACAGAAAGATGGCGGAAGGGACTCCGGAATCCTGGGGCGAGGAGACCTACGGGATCTGCAGGACAATCTACGCCTCGACTCCTGTCGGCTCAAAACTGTCCTATGACTACGTGGGCGAATGGACCGGGACGGTGGAAGTCCAGCTTCTACGCGGCGGCCTGCGGCTTGCCGCTGTCCTGAACGACATTTTCGGATAGCCCGGAGGAGCATCAGAAACCGAAATAGTTCCGGGCGTTGTTGTAGGAGATGTCGCGGACCATACGGGCGACAGTGTCAATCTCGGATGCCGGAATCTTGCCGGCCTCGACATCGGTGCCGATGATGTCGCAGAGAATGCGGCGGAAATATTCGTGGCGCGGGTAGCTGATAAAGCTGCGGGAGTCGGTCAGCATTCCAACAAAACGGCTGAGGAGGCCGAGAGAGGACAAGGTGTCCATCTGACGGCGCATTCCATTCTCCTGATCGAGGAACCACCAGCCGGAGCCGAACTGCATCTTGCCGGGAACCGTGCCGTCGTTGAAATTGTAAGCCATCGTGGTCATTACCTCATTGTCCTTCGGATTGAGGCAATAGAGAATGGTCTTCGCAAGGTTGCCGGTCATGTCCAAGACATCGAAGAATCTGTTTCCGGCCACGGCTATTTGCTTGTCATTCATCGAATCACAACCTGCGTCAGGTCCGACACCATTGAATAGCCTCGTACAGTTGTTGCGCAAAGGCCCTACGTGGAACTGCTGCGTCCACCCGGACTCCGCGTCCATCACGGCAAGGTCGTACAGGACGGCACTCTTGTACTTGACAGCGTCATATTCATCAACAGGCATCCCGGAAATGACGGTTTTGAATATTCTTTCAATCTCGCTTTCATCATATTCCTCAGCATAGAATGTGTCGAGACCGTGGTCCGAAAGGCGGCAGCCCATCGACCCGAAGAAGTCGTGACGCTTGCGAAGAGCCTCGATCAATGTTGAATATGACCGGATCTCAACACCTGCGGCCTCGGAGAGTCTGCCAAGATATTCATTTAATGACTTGACATCCTCGATTCCCATCACCTTGTCAGGCCTCCAGGTAGGCAGCACTTTGGTGCCGAACGGATGCTCAGCGATCTGTTTGTGCCAACGCAGGTCATCCGCCGGGTCATCGGTCGTGCAGACCACCTCCACGTTGAACTTGCGGATAAGCGCCTGGCCGCGGAACTCCTCCGTGGCGAGTTTGGCGTTGCACTCCTCGAAGATCTCACGGGCGGTCTCCGGCTTCAGGATTTTGTCTATTCCGAAAACACGGCTCAGTTCCAGATGCGACCAGTGGTAAAGCGGATTACGCATCAGGTAAGGCATTGTCGCCGCCCATTTCTCGAACTTCTCCCAAGAGGACTTGTCTCCGGTGATATATTCCTCCGGCACTCCGTTCGCCCTCATCGCGCGCCATTTGTAGTGGTCGCCGCTGTGGCCGTCCACCAGCCAAAGCTGCGTGATGTCGCGGAACCGGATATTCTCGGCGATCTCCCGTGCTGAAAGATGGCAGTGATAGTCTATTATCGGCAGTTTCTCGGCCTCGCCGTGGAACAACTGACGTGCCGTCTCATTGGACAGCATAAAGTTTTCGTTGATGAATGCGCTCATTGTCTGTTCTTTAACATTTGGATGTTCTTTCGGTCCGGAAGACTTGTAGCCTAAGTCATTCCTCCGTCAGAACCTGGCTTGACAAAGTTAACAATGGTAACGCTAATTCGCAACATAAATATGGTCTGACATTATGTCAGCGATTATGTAATTGGCAGATAATTTGATACCTTTGCAGTCGCTTTGGATGGTCCGGTGACTGTCCAGAGCGTGGATTGTTTTGATTATAAGGAGTATCAGATATGAGCAAAAAGAACAAGGAAGTAAATAATAAAGAGCAGGAAGAGCCTAAGCAGGCCGACAAGACTGCCGAATCGGCGGAAAACAAAGCCGGAAACGAGCAGAAAGGCAAGGAAGAGGCTCCGGAGGTTGACGAGGAGGCCAAGAAGATTGAGCAGAAACTCAACACTCTTCTGAAAGAAAACGAGGAGCTTAAGGCCAGCGTGGCAAAGGAGAAGGATGACTACATCCGCCTGATGGCCGATTTCGAGAACTTCCGCAGACATTCCGCGGAGGCAAAGCTTGAGCTTGTCTCGTCAGCGGCGGCTGACACGATCAAGGGTCTGCTTCCGGTGCTGGATGACTGCGAGAGAGCGATGAAGATGCTGGAGGAGAACTCGGCCGATGAGGTGGCCAAGGAAGGCACAGCGTTGATATTCAACAAACTGATGGGATATCTTAAAACCAAGGGACTTGAGGTGATCAAGGCCAAGGGCGAGAAGTTCGATACGGACTTCCACGAGGCTGTGGCCCAGTTCCCGGTTCCGGAGGAAGACAAGAAAGGCTTGGTGTATGATGTCGTCCAGACGGGCTATACCCTTTCCGGAAAGGTCATCCGCTACGCCAAGGTTGTTGTCGGAATATAGGAGATAGACGAATATGGCAGAAAAAAGAGATTACTACGAGGTGTTGGGGGTCGCAAAGACAGCCAGCGCCGATGAGATAAAGAAAGCCTACAGGGCTGCCGCGATGAAGTGGCATCCTGACCGTTGGGTGGACGGCACCGAGGCTGAGAAGAAGACCGCCGAGGAGAAATTCAAGGAAGCTTCGGAGGCATATTCAGTGCTCAGCGACCCTGACAAAAAGGCAAAATATGACCAGTTCGGATTCGCTGGTGTGGACGGCCAGTCTGGGCCGGACTTCAGCGGAGGGTTCGGAAACCTGAACGACATCCTGAACGACCTGTTCGGAGGAGGCTTCAGCGGATTCACCGGCTTCGGTGGATTCGGCGGAGGTCAGGGACGCACTCAGCAGCAAAGGGTTATGAAAGGCCGTGACATCCGTACAAGGATTCGTCTTACCCTTGAGGAGATCGCCAGCGGAGCGGAGAAAGAGATCACAATCGAGCGCAACAGACCTTGTCCTGACTGCGGAGGACGCGGAACCAAGAACGCTTCCGATGTCAAGACCTGCCCGACCTGCAACGGCACAGGACAGACACAGCGTGTGGTCAACTCGCTGTTCGGAAGGACGGTGACATATTCAACCTGCCCACAGTGCGGCGGCGAAGGGAAAGTCATCAGCAATCCTTGCCGTACCTGTGGCGGCACTGGTTTAGTCCGCAGACGCGAGACAGTGAAGGTCAAGATCCCGGCGGGTGTCGAGGATGGTATGCAACTGACAATCAGAGGCGAAGGGCACGCCGCCCCTCACAACGGTGTGAACGGTGACCTGCTCGTTATCATCGAGGAGATTCCTCACTCATCATTGAAACGCGACGGCAAGAACCTGTTTTATTCTACAGTGATTTCCGTTACCGACGCCATCTTGGGAACCGAGATCACGGTACCTTGTCTGGATGGGTCATACAAAGTGAAAGTCGATCCCGGCACCCAATCCGGCACCGTGATGAAGCTTCGCGGAAAGGGACTCCCTGCCGTGAGCGGGTACGGAAGCGGAACAGGAGACCTCTACGTGAAGATTCTGGTCTGGATTCCAAAGAGACTCTCCTCTGATGAGAGGAACGCCCTGGAGAATATGAGGACAAGCCGTTCGTTCACCCCGGATCCTTCCCGTGACGACAAGGCGTTGTTCGACAAGATGAAGAACATTTTCTAAATGAGAGGCAAACTAATAATCGGCGTAATGGCCTTCCTGTGCGTTTCGTGCGGGAGGGCTGTTTCCGTTCTTGACAGCGACTTCAAACTGGATCACGTGCTGGAGGTCGAAGGCCGCCAGGGGGTCGCCACCGACGGGGATTTCTACTATGTTTCCGGATCCACCGCACTCTATAAATATGATATGGAGGGCAATCTGGTCGCCAGGAACGAAGCCCCGTTCAAAGACCTTCAACTGGAATGCAACCACATCGGCGACATCGACGAATATGACGGAGAGATCTTCGCCGGTTGCGAATATTTCCTTGACGGTGTCGGCAAGGACATCCAGACCGCCATCTACGATGCGAAGACCCTTGAATATAAGCGTTCAATCCCTTGGGTTCCGGAATCCGGCCAGGTCGAATGCTGCGGCCTCACCGTTGACCGTGACCGCAAGGAGGTCTGGATGGCCGACTGGGTACAAGGCTCGGAACTTTACTGCTACGACCTCAAGACCGGGAAGTACCTCAGGAATCTGACACTCTCCCCCGCCCCGAGACTCCAGCAGGGTATCTACTGCGTGGACGGGCAGATGCTCGTCTCCTGCGATGACGGTGACGCCGAGAAAGACGAGCCTGACAACCTTTACAAGGTAGATCTGGAGACAGGTGAGGTAACGTTGTTCCGTACGATGGACGATTTCATCCTGACCGGTGAGATAGAGGGGCTTACGATGAATCCCAAGAACGGTAATCTCATCGTGATGTCCAACAGAGGCGCAAGGATCATCCTCGGCATGCCGAAGGGCTTTTACCCAGGCTACGACCGGGAGATCCACAACATCTACATTTACACACCAGAAAATAACAACGAACGATAATGGCAAAAGTAATCACATTCGGCGAGATCATGCTCAGGCTCTCCACCCCGGGCTACCTGAGATTCTCGCAGGCAAAACAATTCGAGGCCACTTTCGGAGGCGGTGAGGCCAATGTGGCCGTGTCTCTGGCCAATTTCGGAATAGACACGGAATTCGTCACCAGATTCCCCGATAACGACATAGCGCGAAGCTGCATCCGCGACCTTCACTCCTACGGGGTAGGCACGAAGCACTGCGTCTTCGGCGGAGAGCGCCTGGGAATATATTTCCTTGAGACCGGTGCAGTGGCACGTCCAAGCAAGGTAGTTTACGACCGTGCATATTCATCAATCTCAACCATCCAGCCGGGAATGATCGATTGGGAGAAGGTCTTCGAGGGAGCGGACTGGTTCCATTGGACCGGTATCACTCCGGCGATCAGCCAAAGTGCGGCGGATGTCTGCCTTGAGGCGGTAAAGGCCGCGAACAGACTTGGAATATTCGTGTCCTGCGACCTCAACTACAGGAAGAACCTTTGGAAATATGGCAAGACCGCGGCTGAGGTTATGCCGGCCCTCGTGGAAGGCTGCGACCTCATCCTTGGCAACGAGGAGGACGCCGAGAAGGAGTTCGGTATCAAGCCGGAGGGATTCAACGCCGAACAGACGGATGGAGCCATTGACCAGAGTCGTTTTGAGAGCGTCTGCAGACAGCTTATGGCAAGGTTCCCGCGCTGCAAGAAGGTGGCCATCACCCTGCGCGGCTCGATCAACGCCAACCACAATACCTGGGGCGGGGTAATATTCAATGGAGAGAGACTCTTCCAGTCCCGCCGCTATGACATCACACACATCGTAGACCGTGTCGGCGGAGGAGACTCGTTTATGGGCGGACTCATCTATGGCCTCCTGACCTACAAGGATGACCAGCAGGCGATTGACTTCGCCGCGGCGGCATCTGCGCTGAAGCACACCATTTTCGGTGACTTCAACCAGGTCAGCGTCAAGGAAGTGGAGAATCTTATGAAAGGAAACGGCTCAGGCCGCGTGTCAAGATAATTTTACGGATATGTCAAAATACAGAAAGCTTGAGACCTTGACGGCGATGAAAGAGACGGGAATAGTCCCGGTCTTCTTCAACAATAATGTGGAAATCGCCCAAAACGTTGTCAAGGCCTGCTATGAAGGCGGCATCAGGGCCTTTGAGTTCACAAACCGCGGAGACTTCGCGATCGAGGTTTTCAAGGAGTTGTCCAAGTTCGTTTTGGCCGAGTGCCCCGGGCTTATCCTCGGTGCGGGAACCATTCTGGACACTCCAACGGCAGCTCTATACATTCAGATGGGCGCGAACTTCATCGTGTCGCCGTCTCTGAACCCGGAGGTCGCCAGACTGTGCAACAGACACGGGATTCCTTACACCCCTGGATGCGGAAGCGTCACCGAGATCTGCAACGCGCAGGAACTCGGCTGTGACCTCGTGAAGGTCTTCCCTGCCGGAAGCGTAGGCGGACCGAAGTTCGTGAAGGACGTTCTCGCACCTCTGCCTTGGTCTATGATCATGGCCACAGGAAGTGTGGAGCCGACCGAGGAGAATCTCTCGGCCTGGGCCAAATCCGGAGTCACCTGCGTCGGGATGGGCTCTAAACTGTTCCCGAAAGAGATGATCGCGGCCGGAGAATGGTCAAAAATCACCGATTTGTGCAGATCAGCGCTGAAATTTTTCAAATAATCTCAAAAAGTTTTTGGAATTAAGAAAATATTCGTACATTTGCAGTCCGAAAAAACAAGAGCAACCGCTTACGGGTCGTTATCAAATGTGCGTAATGTTGCCACAAAATTTATTGAGAGATGGATTTGATTAAAGTTGTAGAACAGGCTTTCGCTAACGAGAAAGTCGCTACGTATCCAAAATTCAAGGCCGGTGACACAGTTACCGTAACCTACAGAATTAAGGAAGGTGACAAGGATAGACTCCAGAAGTTCAGAGGCGTGGTTATCCAGCTTAGAGGTGCTACTCCTCAGACAAAGACCTTCACAGTCCGCAAGATTTCAGGAGGTATCGGAGTTGAGAGGATTTTCCCGATTCAGTCACCATTCATTGACAGCATTGAACTGAACAAGGTCGGCAAGGTTCGCAGGGCAAGAATCTTCTATCTGCGTCAGCTTTCCGGTAAGAAGGCAAGAATCAAGGAAAAGAAGCTTGCCATAGTTAAGGAAGAGCAAGCATAGTCCTTGTAGAGATAAAGTCGGAGCGGGTCTCCGACAAACTGGTCCCCTAGCTCAACTGAATAGAGCATTTGACTACGGATCAAAAGGTTACAGGTTTGAATCCTGTGGGGATCACAAAGATGCGAGGCTATTGAACACAATCAATAAGTCTCGCATTTGTTTTGCGGAATTAGCTCAGTTGGTAGAGCGTTGGCTTCCCAAGCCGAAGGTCACGAGTTCGAGCCTCGCATTCCGCTCCAGATTAAGGTCAAGGAGACAGTCCTTGACCTTTTTTGTTTTCTATACGTTGTAACTTTCGGCCAATGTAAGACTTTGCAAGAGGCCAATAGCGAAAGGAAACGCACAAAATTCTATCCATCAATAAATTACAGCAACAAAAATATCCACTCAAAACACTTTTGTAAAACTTTTTCAAGGTAAATTTGCTGGCGCAAGCTATTAAAACAACGTATTACGATCAGCTAACATAACATTCACTGCAATGAAAAAGAGAAAAACGGCGATGCTCGCATATTCATTGGGAATCATCCTCTGTGCGGCAAGTATTGCATCCTGTGGAAAAGACCACAGACAAATTCTTTCGACTACCGGGATTTTGAGAATGCGCCCACGTTGTCGCTGTCAGAAGTATTCGAGCCGATAAGATTCATCCCCCTTAAGACGAACGAGGCCTACAATCTTTCAAACATTCTTAAGGTCTGTATGTCGGAGGATTCCTTTTATCTTCTGACCGTAAATCCTTTGGGAATATTCCGTTTCGCGCTTGACGGCTCTCTGATCTCAACAATATCTGTGGAGGGACGCGCCGAGGGTGAATATCTGATTCCGACGGACATCGCTTACAGCAAAGCGGACAATGTCTTGTATGTCGCGGACATCGCCAAGGGAATAATGAAGTTTTCCAGCGATGGCACATATCTTTCAACTATCTCTACTACTACGAGCTACAAAAACCGGCAATTTGTGGTGTCCGATTCCGGATCAATAATCGAGAATGTGCTGAACATCATTGGGAATGAGCGTGATGCCATAGTTGAGCTAAGCCAGAAAGGAGACACACTCCATTATATTCCGAATACCTTCTTTTTTGACTGTGAGAGCCCCTTCGCGCTTCCGAATCACCATTCCCTACGGAAGTACGCAGATGAGATATTGTTCAACCCGGCGTGTCGCGACACAATCTATTCGTACGGGAGGGCGGGACGGTTGACCCCGAAATATTCATTCTTCTTCCCTCACTCTGTCACAAAGGAAGACTTTGAGGGACTTCAACAGCAATGTCTCAGACACGCAGTTTATCGTGGAATATGCTGAAGACAACAAGAATCTCTATCTCAGCATCTTCGACAGGAGCTGGGATTATAAACACTTTGTCTAAAAAAAAAGACTGACGGAATCATTTACAAGGGAGATTTCAGACTCTCTGACAGTTTTGGCACAGAATTCAGTCCGAGATGGCAATGCGAGGGTTGGCTGATTGATGTCCTTGACCCTTCGACTATCAACTATGCATACTACAGGGACATCACCGATGAGGCCCGTCTGAAAGCATACACCACCTACGTCATCCGTTGGCGTGGATGGAATCACTGCCGAATCGGATCCGATCATTATGCTCGCAAAGACTAAGAAGCTGTTTTGAATTGTTTGTTTGAAGGTTTGAGAGTGAAAAAAACTTCAGTTTCGACCGCTTCTTCCAAGGAAGATAGCGGTGCTATCTGACTGAAGAAGCGGGAAGAAAATGAAGATTTTTCACCTCAAAGAACATTTCAAACAATTCAAAAAACAGCTTCTAAATAGTTTGTCCGGTAAACAAGCGTTTCACCGGAGAAACGGCTGTCATCTCCCGCTTTGTCCGGGCAGAGAGGCTTTTACCGGAGGAAATATGTTATTTGCAAACTTTATCCGGGCAAAGGCACTTATACCGGAGAAAAGTCTGACAATCTGGCGGCAGGACGGGAACGGAATGTCAGGCAGCAAGACGGGAGCGGAGCCAGATTCCGAGGTTGGTGTCGTGCTCGGTCAGGCCGAGTTTGCGGCGGATGTCACTGCTGATTATGTAGTTGCGCTTCTTCTTGAGATAGTTGCCGACATCCTTGCCTTTGAGCCCGAGGACATAGAGGCAGCAATAGCCGATCTCCCAATCCGTCAGGCCGTGGGACTTCAGCTCGGACACGAATCCGGGATGGCTGTCACGGAAGAGCACCATCGTGGAACGCAGGAAATCATCCTGATCCGAGACCAGGCGGTCAAGCTCAGCCTCCGCTGCCCTATCGAATGAGCAGTCCGAGGAAAGCCTGGACGCTAAGAACTTGTCCAGCACCGACATCCTTTCCCGGATTATGGCCAATGCCTCATCGTCCGGCTTACCCATCAGCTCTCGGTGGGTTCTTCTGAACAGCCTTACGACAACAACCAGAACCGCAATCACAATGACGACCAAAAGGCAAAGCAGCCAGATGGACTTGCCACGGTCCACAATCGCCTGCTTGTCGGTATAACGCTCCTCGATGATCTTCTGTCTCTGAAGGGCAAGGGTATCCTTGTGGACAGAGGCGGCGTTCTGATCGATTATATTCTTGTAATAAAGGGCTTTCTCTTTCATCGCCTCATCCCCAGACGTGGAATAATAGTCAACCGCGATGTTGATTATGCTGTCGGAGGTGATCTCCATTCCGACCTTTTCCAAAGCGATCGTGTAGAGCAGGGCGTGGCGGGCACGGAGTTCCTTCGTGCCAAGCAAACTTCTGTCCAAGGAATCCAATGCGATGAAAGCGCTGTCAGGCTGGGTCTCCAGCCGGGCTTCGATCTCATCCAGAAACTGCTCCGCCGTCCTGAACGAGCGCGCACAGGAAGCGAAGCACAAGGACAGGATGGCAATGAATATGACGGTTCTAAGTCTCATCCGGCAAAAAGTCACTTATAGGATATACAAATCCGCGGCAACGTATCGTTAACGCTTACGAATTTAGCAAAAAAAACAGCAATGTAAGACTTTGTAAAAGCTCCTGCGACGAAGAAAATCTCCAACACTATGTCTTTCAATAAATTACAATAGAAGAAAAGTTAGAAGGAAAACCTCTGGTAAAACTATTATCAGATAACTTTGCCGGTAAATACTTGAAATACTTGTTTATGATGAAATCTAAAAGAACACTTTGTGGACTGGTAGCTATTGTTATCTGCATTCAGGCTGGAGCATATCGCTCTGTCGCTTCGACAGGCTCAGCGACCGGGCAGGTTGACACTATGAAAGCACTGGTGGCCTCCGGGCAGACCGACACCCTGAAAGCCGCTGTGTTCACCGGAAGAAGTGTCAAGCATTTCAGCGACCACCAGAAATTCTACCTGAACAAGGAAGACCGGAACACTCACGCGACCGCGCTGGAGACCCTCAAACTGATCCCCGGAATCCTGGTCAAGGACGATGAAGCCACACTTCTGAACGGCAAAGGTCTGACGATCCTCCTCAACGGGCTGCCGACAACCAGCGCTTCCCTATCCCTGCTCACCCCGGCGGACATCAAAAGCATCGACTTCTACCAGAACGCCCCGGCAAGATATTCATTCGCCGGCAGCGGCTCGATGGTCAACATCATCACCCGAAGACCCGGAATCGGCGGCAGCCTGATGCTGAACCTAAAGGAGGCGGTCACAACCCCTTGGGGCAACAACGCCGTCTCCTACCGCCAAATCCTGAAAAACACGATGATCGGCATTGAATATTCCGGGAAACCGACCAAAAGCGGCGGCTACGGCATCGATGAATTTCTTGAATATGAAGCCGGCGGCAATCTTTACACAAAAGTGAAAGAAGGTCTGGACACGGATTTCACGCGGAACCGGCACAACGTTTCTCTGGATCTGGTCAGGATGAAAGACGAGAATAGCGCCTTGAAAGCACAATTCTCGTTAGGCTACGAGAAAAAGGACTGGCCCGTAAGCCAAAGTGCCCTCAAAACCGTCACGAATCTGACAACCCAAGAATCCACGACATCTGAAGTAACTGACCACAAGGACGATTGGTCCGAATATCTCTCCCCGGCACTCGACATCTACTGGAACCGCAGATCTCCGACAGACACGAACTGTCTGTAAACTTCGTCGCCACCGCCTACGACACCAAAAGCCGCAAAGGGTTTTATGAATATGCCGGAGCGACTCCCCTGTTATCCTCGACAAGCCTGACCGACGGGCGGAAATATTCAGGAATCATCGAGGCCGTCTATGGATGGACGCTGTCCGAGAAACATAAGCTTGGTTTCGGAGCTAGAACCACAGCCAGCCTTGCCGAGCAAAACAGTGGTAACGGAGAAGTCACCGTCCGTTCGGACATCAACACCGATCTCGGTAGACTGTGGTGTGAATATTCAGGAAACGCAGGAGGGTTCAGCTATTCTGTCGGAGCGTCTATGGAACATTTCGGCTACGAAACCAAGGCATCCGGAAGGCATGACTACATCTATTTCCGCCCGCTCGTCCAGCTAAACTACACATTCAACGATCACTCCTCGATGTATTTTAATTACTCAAGCAATACTTCGACTCCGAAGATCGGATGGATGGGCGATGCGTCATATTACAAGGATGACAAATGGCTCGTGAGGAGCAACCCTGAACTCGAAAGTTACACGACACGGGATGCGATGATTGGATATTCATTCAACAATTCTTGGCTCTACATCAATCCATACATCCTTGTTTATCACAATGACAATCAAATAATTCCTATTTTCAGCCACACTGACGGGCTGCTTGTTGAAATGGATGAGAACTCGGGAAATATGATTGCCGTGATGGCCGCTCTCGGGGGCAGGATCAAGCCCTTCAGGAATTTTCCCCTCTCGCTTACCGTCTATGCTATGTACAACGACCAAAGGTTGACAGGAGGCGGTGCGGACAGATCGGTCAAGAGTCTTGGCGGAATGGCGATGTTGAGATATTCAGGAAAGAAATGGACAGCCGAGGCTATGTACAACCAGCCCTTCAAATCGATCAGCGACATCGGCATCTCGAAGGGCGAGAACTACGGTTACTTTGAGTTCGCCCGCAGGATCGGAAAGAACCTCCGCATCGGAGCCGGAATGCGCTATCCGTTCTACCATTGGAAAGTCAGTGAGGAGACCGCACCCGGATCGCCTGTGACAATGAAAAACACAAGCAGGATGACCAGCCAGAAAAACACGGTCATCCTCACTTGTGTCTATAATTTCTCTTACGGAAAGGAAGTCCGGGCCGTCGATCAGAAAATCAGGAACACTGACAACGACTCGGGACTGTTCTAAAGCGATTATTTGAACACAGGATAGGATGCGGACATCACCCAATGGCGAAGAGCCACATCCGGCTTGGTCGGAAGGATATCCTTCGACATCGCGGCGAACTCCTCCGCACCTTTGCCGAGAGCCTCGGCGAAGCTTACCGCAGTCTCACCGGTCGAGGCGACCGCCACAGGACCGTCCTTCATCTGCTCCAATGTGAGCAGACTTCCGGTTGTCACTTTCCAAACGGTCCCGGCCTTCTTATCATTGGCCACGACAACTCCAGCCTTGGAGGCATTGCAGACGGTGTTGCCATAAACGTTACGTATGTTGCCTATCTTACTGTAACCGACAGCACTGCAATACGTTCCGTTGGACTTGATACTCTCAATCGTGGAGTAGCAGTTCACGACGAAACTATTATTGCCGACAAACCCGACAACACCGCCGATGTTGTTGTTGCTCGACTCGATACGCTCGATCCAACTGTAGCAGTTGATGACATAGTGCCCCTGTGCCACCGCACCGGCCACACCACCACAGTTCTCGGATTTCGTCGCGTCAGCGGCAAGGATCTTTCCGCCGAGGTTGGCGGAGTTCACGATGACTCCCGTGTTCATTCCGGAGATGCCTCCGATGCAGGAGGCTCCATCCTTTCCCGTCAGAGTTCCTCTATAGAATGCGCCGTCAATCAATCCGTTGTTGGTTCCGGCCACTCCGCCAAGATTCTTGAATGATGACGTGAATGAAGCCTCCACAGAAATATTCATTATCGTTCCGGCGTTGACACCGATCAAACCGAAAGAATAGTCGTCAGTCTCATTGGCAGCCGTTATCCCGGACAGTTTATGCTCTCCTCCGTCAAGTACACCGTCAAACTGTTTCCAGATTGAAAACTGCTTCTCAGAGAAATCAATGTCATTGAGAATCTTGTAGTACGCGGACCTTGAGAACTCCGGTGACTCTTCAGCCGGATCCATCGACGCGGCGATCTCATTCCAATCAGAGACGCTGTTGACAAGGTACGGTTCCTCTGCGGTGCCCTTTCCTTCCACCTCGTCAGGAATGTACGTGACGGCAGCCGTCACCTTCACCGGACAATGGTCCGACGGATAGATGCTCCCGTAAAGACTGTCATCCACCTTGTAGGACTTGACATCAATCTCTCCGTTCACATAGATGTAATCTATACGTCTGCTCTCCTGGGAAAGATCCACTGACGGATTATGGCTCTGGAATGTCCCTAATGGTCCGAAGACCTTGTCCGAAGGGGCAGCCGACCTGGAATCAGACCAGTAAGAACGGAAAACCTGCGAAGCCTGGTCGGAAGGAGAAGCGTTCATCACCGACAATGACGGACGGCATCCCTTTAGGATTGTACATTTTCGCGCGCTCCACAAGAAGCGCCGAGGCCTTCGCCCTCGCATCCGAAGGAGAGAGGAGCGTGGGTCACCATCATAAAGAATGATTTATTGTAGATTCTGTCCTTTACAACAGCACAGGCCGCCACCCTATGGTAGGCTTTCTCGTCCCAACCGTAACTGATGATATCCGGGGTCTCCGACAGCCAGAAATAGTGTCTGTCAGTCAATTCAAAACGTTCCGGGTTCCAGGCCAGTCCGACAGCCTCGCCGCCACGGGCGTCCTGAGAGTCCCTGCCGACAAACCACCACTCGTACTTGCCTCCCTTGTTCCCGACAAGCACAGGCAATTCATTCTGTATGGTCGCGTCAGCCTCCTGAAATCCGAATATGTCGAAATCATTATCCACGATTGACCGCGCCAGGACTTCACGTCTGGAAGTCCAGGAATATTCAGCTACACCCTTTGTGGATATCCAAAGATTATACGAGCCGATTGACAGTTCCTCACCCTCTTTGCCTGGTTCGTCGCCAGGTTCTGGTGTGTCATCATCCGACTGGGCATATTCAGTGTTCAGGACTGTCGGAAAGTCGTCCTGACAGGCCGTGAACGAGCAGGCAGGCCAGCCAGCGAAAGAGCGAATAATGTTATCTTGTTCATAATTGATTATTTCTGATAATTGATATGTCCAGGGTTCTGTCCGTACTGCCCCCACGCCGACTCAGCCGGTCCTGAAACTCCAGGGAATGATATTGAATATACCTTAAGGACATCAGCCGCGGCGTCCTTGCCCACAAAGTACGACGCTCCGTCCACTGATGAGATGGTAGGCGAGCCGTCGATGCTGTCAGCCACTTTTCTCTCGTACACGACAGACGCCGCTGTCCCGCCGTCCTTCAAAACGTGATAGACACCATCCATCGTGCAGAAATGAATCTGACCGAGATTGTCTATCGCGGGCACGCTCTGGCTCTGCGACTCCAATGAATATGACCACCTTACGGAGCCATTTGCCGCATTCAGCGCATAAAGGTTGTACGGAGCCGCCTTGTCCGTGATCACATACACCGTCTGGCCGTCAGCGCTCAGCGATGCACCGGTCCTGTTGAAGCCGGCGTCAAGAGTCTGGGTCCATTTGGCGGTCTTGACAGTCTTCGGATCAACGGCGGAGCAGTCAAAGCAGGCGATGTTCCAGGTTCCATTCTTAATTGTTCCGACAACATAGACACAGCCATCAGCGTCGATGCAGATCTGATTCTGGTTGCCCGTCAAGATGCCACCTGGAGTCAATGACGCGTCGTAAGGCACCGCTGACCAAGTGAAATCAGGGTCTGAGACCATAAGACCATAGCCATAGTTGCCGCTCAAGGACATAACAGCTGTGTTGTTCTTCAGCAACGCGGCGGCTGAATTGACTCCACCTTTGGACGGAGTCACCGTGGCGATGACCTTGCCGGTGTTCTTGTCAAAGGCCTTGAGGCTTCCTGACGTGCCTCGGTTGCCGACAGCGACAAAGTCAGGCGTGATCGCAGGAGTCATAAACGAAAGTCTTGCACCCTGAGCGTATGCTGTCGTGTTTTTCCATAGCGGAGTCGTCCCGTCGGAGCCGTCAAAGCAATACATAACGGACTTGGAGGTCGCCGGACCGCCTACGCCATTGGCCGCCCAATAGACTTTACCGTCGGAATCAACGGACGGATATGCCACATAGCCTTTAGCATAAATGCCGTCATTCGCCTCGGCGTCATATTCCCAAACCTTGTTTCCAAGAATGTCCAGGGCCAGGATCCTGCCGTCACCGGAGGCAAAGAATATGTTTCCCATTCCGCTCACAGCCACGACAGACGCCGGGCAGTTTGCCGAACCGGAAGCCACTGGAACCGACCAGTTTACAGTAAAGTCATTGACATCCGCTCCACGGACGAACAAAGCCTTTGTCAATGAGGACTCCGCGCCCCTGTCATCCACGACAGTCAGAGTGACCTTGAATATTCCCGCAGACGCGAAAGTGAACGACGCCTGCGCGCCTTCCGCTGTCGTTCCATCCGGGAACAGCCATTTCCGTGAAATCACCTCACCATCCTCATCCTTCGATTCATCAGTGAATGTCACCGAATCCCCGGCCTTGACCGAAAGCGGTGAATATGAGAACGCAGCCACAGGAAGAACGTTCGCCGCGAGAACCTTGATGACATTCTCGGCCGTAGCCTTGTTGCCGTCCGCTCCCCAGACTGTAAGTTTGACCGTATATTCACCCGGAGTCTTGTACAGGACCGGATCAGGGTTGGCATCCTCGGACCAGTTCCCTTCTCCAGAGAATCCGAAATGCCAGAAGTATCTCGCGACCTCAGTACCTTCCACCTTGGTCGTGTTATTGAAATTGAGGTATGTCTCACCTGCCACGATGTCACCCTCGACTTCGTATGTGAACGAAGGATCCAGTTCAGAAGTATAAACCGGCTCGCCTTCCTCTTTCTCGGAGCAGGCCATCGCGACCGCGCCGAGCAGTATCGCTGTTAAATATTTTAAGCTTTTCATTATCTTGTCATTAACGTTTTCCAATAGATCTCAGATGTTTGTCCATCTCAACCGGGTAATCGCACTGGACCATATCCAGTCCTGCGCCCACAAACTTGTCTATCAATGTCGTGTTTCCTTCCTTGAAAGCCTGACCGTTGTCATCAAGAATGTTGGTGATTGTAAGTCCGGCAGCCCCTGCCGTCCTGAGCCACGAGATATCGCTCTGCAATGTGGCCGTGGAGATCTGGACGAAATAGAACGGACGGAAAGATGTCATCGCCGCAAGCTGCTTGCTGCTGTTCGCGTGTGGAGAGATGATCGCCGGGCAAGGCTGTTCCGTAAGCCATTTCGCGTTGGAAGTACCTGAATTGCCGACATAGAACTGAACCCTGTCCAGACATCCGCACTCCTTCACGACATCATAGATCTTTGAGATCATCTCTATGTCCTTGTCCGTGTCGGAGCATTTGTCCAGATTGAACCATACCTTTCCCCTTAGTTCCGTCAGGACATCCTTCAATGTCGGGACAATCTGGTCCGAGACCTTTCCGTCCGTGGTCTTGATGCGGTACTTCTTGATCTCTTCGTACGTGAACTGACTTATATACCCTCGGTCAGAGGCATAGGAACTGTAGTCCGTGAAACGGCTCAGATAGTTATCGTGCAGACAGATTACAACCCCGTCTTTAGTCACCTGGGCGTCAGTCTCGATGAAATCCACGCAACCAGACTCCACGCATTTCCGGAAACCGGCAAAAGAGTTGGGAGCATATTCGTAGCCGGCATCGACATTGCCACGGTGAGCCATAATCCAGACTTTACCTTTGGTAAAATTCCGGCAGGCCCAGCTGAGGCTCTTCCCTTCTACCGAAACCGACTGTGAAAGTCTTATGGCCTTGCCCCCTGACAATGAGACCTCGGCGTTGACTTCATACTTGCCGTCTGTGTACTGGTGAACAGGAGACATCGAATTCCTTTTCCGTTTGCCCGTCTCCGAAGTCCCAGGATATAGATTGGATTCCAGGCACGGATGTCACTCCAAATGTCACCGTTTCCATTCTGGCTGGAAAGATGTTGCTGAGGATCATCGCTGCGTCAGTGTCGGAAACCGACACCTTGGCCTTAACCTCCTTCATTCCGCCGGCTTTCAAAGTCAGATACGCCTGCACATTGTAGGTCCCGGCATATTCATAAACGTGAGTCACGGATGAGGCTCCATCGGCACTCTTCGTGCCATTGTCGCCGAATGTCCATAGAATCGACCTGACATCGTTCTCCGCCTCCGGGACAGAGAAAGTCACTGTCTCGCCTTTCAGCGGGGACTCTGGTGTCCAGACTATCTCATAGCCATCTGACACAGGAGGCTCCGGTTCATCAGAGGTTCCCGAACACCCGGCGATGAGCGCGGCCAACGCCGGGATAAGATATTTCAGATTAGTGCCATAGCCAGGGTTCTGATAAAGTCCATCCGGATTCTGGATCCTCTCATTGTAAGGGATAGGAAGCAGCAGATCCTTAAGTCCGAAATTGCTGTTGATGGCATTGTAGTGGGCGATCATCTCCTCTCTGGAATACATCCTGAGGACATCCTGCCACCTGAGCCCCTCCTGCATAAACTCGTGCAGACGCTCATCATAGATTCCTTGACGGAGGTCGGTTCCGGACCAGGCCGGAAGCCCTGCCCTCGCGCGGACCATATTCATCCAAGTCCTCGCCTCGTCTGCATTGCCCTGCCAATAGCAAGTCTCGGCAAGCATCAACGCGACATCAGCGTACCGCAGGACAACCCAATTGTTGCCTCCGAAACCATCAGTGCCGCAATCAAGGTCAACATATTTCATAGTATGGTAATATGTCTGGCCGGCGGTCTCGAAGCGGCGCAGGAAACCTTTGCGGACATCACCCGACTCAAACGAGTCATACACGGCTGATGTGGTGATGTTCTGCATATTGCCAAGTTTCTTCGATGTGACCCCGGTGGTGTTCGGGCCGAACAGCCAGTTCCAGGACGAGCTCAATGACTCATTGCCTTGAATGCAGTTGATCTGAAATATGTTCTCCGGACAGCCTTTCTGCGTGCTGAGCGACCAAATGTCTGAATATTTCACATCGGTCAGGTTTGTGAATTTCCTGAGCTCCCACGCCTTCTTCAAGGAAGTCTCCGCTGACTTGAGCAGCCCGTCTTTCTCTCCGGAGAAATCCTCATCGCAGGCCTGCTGAAGGAACACTTTCCCCAACAAGGCGTAAGCGGCTGCCTTGCTGGCTCTTCCACACACTGACGCGGAAGGGAAATCCATAATCGGTCCCGAAACCACAGCCTCAAGATCCTCCGCTATAGCCTTATAGACATCAGCTTTAGGAGTCCTGACATTATTTGCCTTGACTTCAGCCGTAGTTGTTAGATCCTTCATCACAAGAGGAACGTCCCCCCACTCAGTAACAAGGTAGAAATAGGTCAACGCCCTGAGGAACTTGGCCTCGGCCTCGCAGATATCCCTGCTGTCTTTCGAGGACCACACGACATCATCGATGTGGGAAAGAACCTTGTTCGCCCTTGAGACAGTCTTGTACATCTGAGCGTAACGGTTGTAAACGTAAGAGTTCTCCTCTGTCAATGTGAAGTTATAGAACTGGTACGGAATTCCGCTCACGGCACCTGCGTCCTTGACGATGGTGGCGTTGGCACGCACATCCGTAAAATAATGATTGTATGTAAAATAATAGCTTTGGGTAAGCGCCGAGTATATCCCGTTGACAGAGGTCTCGATATCGCTCTCTGTCTTGTAGAAATTCCCCGTTGTGACAGAGTTCGGATCGAACTCATCCAAAAAGTCGCAGGAGACCAAAGACGCGGCCGCAAAGACGCTTATCAATATATTTCTTGCTTTCATAATGTGATCTTTTAGAATGTCAGATTAAGTCCGGCGGACCAGATTCTGGACAGAGGATAGCATCCCCAGTCGAATCCTGGCATAAGGTTGCTGCTCTTATAGGAGACCTCCGGATTGTAGCCACGGTAAGGAGTGATTGTGAACAGATTGTCGCCGCTCAAGTAAATACGGCAGGATGCGATCTTTATCTTCTCCATCCATTTTGAAGGCAATGAATATCCAAGGGTGACATTCGTGCACCTGAAATATGAAGCGTCCTCAACATAGTAAGACGAAAGCTTCAGCGAACCGTTTGTCGTGGATATTCTGGTTGCTATAGGAACATTGTTCCTACCTGGCTCCGCATCGGACACATAGCGGTCCTTAGCGATGGCGTACTGGTTGGACGATCCTTCCATATTATAAAGGTAATAGTCCTGGAAGTTGATCACTTCCCCACCGTATGAATACGAGAAGCTTGCCGCAAGATCAAAGCCGTTCCAGCTGAGGTTTGTGGAGAAACCACCTGTGAAATCAGGATAGGCATCTCCGATGATGGTCTTGTCGTCAGTGTTGATGACCCCGTCTCCGTTCTGATCCTTCCAGATGACATTGCCATAGGAAAGATTATCCAATGAATATGATCCCACAGCCGGTCCCTTGAGGACGTATCCTTCCGGGAACTTGTTGCCGTTCGCCACATAGACCTTCCTGTCGAGAAGGGCATTGGCATAGTCCGCCTCAGACATTATTCCGATGGCCTCGTAGCCATAGAACGAGCCGATAGGGTAACCTTTCTTGGTGATGTGTGAGCCGACCGACCTCTCAGTGACCGAGATGATGTCGTCCAGACCACCCATATCCACCACCTTGTTCCGGTTCACGGAAACATTGGCGCTGAAGTTCCAGTTTACCTTTCCGGTCAGAATCCTGGTGTCCATCTGGACATCAAAACCACGGTTGCGGATCTTCGCCCCACTCATATTGGTTGTCGTGGATGTGGAACCGGAGATCACAGAGATCGGAGCCTTGTACAGGATGTCCGAAGATATTGAGTTATAGTAGTTCGCTATCACATTTATTCTGTTGTCAAGGAATCCGAGATCCACACCGATGTTGGTCTGGGTCGTGGTCTCCCAACCGAGAGCGGTGTCTGTGAACGCCCCTTCGGCGGTGGCGGACACAGCCGTGTTGCCGAAAGCGTAACCTCCGGTGGAGATTGACGCGATGCTGGAATAGTTTCCGATGTTATTGTTGCCGCTCTTTCCCCAGCTGGCTCGCAGCCTTATGGATGCGACATCCTCCAGTTTGTCCTTCAGGAACGGCTCGTTGGACAATGTCCATCCAGCCGAGACCGAAGGGAAGAATCCATACCGGTTGTCCACACCGAAACGGGAAGAGCCGTCAGCCCTGACTGTTCCGGTAAGAGCATACCTCCCGTCATACGACCAGTTGAGACGAGCAAAGTAGGACAGAAGTGACCACGCAGCCTTTCTCGTACTGTAAAGAGAGATGTCTGACGCATTCGTTCCGTGAGCCGTGACCTCGTGAATCCGGTCATTGGCGAAGCCTTTTGCCTCCACACCGACTCGGTCGTAGGTCTTCTTCTGCATCGTATAACCGGCAAGGGCGTTGATCCTGCTCTTTCCAAAATCTTTCTGGTAGTTCAGCGTGAACTCACCGAGTTTGTCAACATCATACACAGATGTCGTCCTTCCTACATTGTAGGCCGAAAGGGCCGAACTGTAGGCCGGTGCCCCATCACGTCCGATGCTCATAGGACGGTAATAGAAATAACGGTAGTTGTACCACTGCTGTCCGAGGCGGGCCGAGAACTTCAAATCCTTAAGGATCTCGTAAGTGAAATTGACATTGAGATTGTGCCTTGAACTTTTCTCACGGATGTCCAATTCGTTGGCTATCACAAGAGGGTTTTCCGGGAAGTTGATGCCCCAGTCGTCACGCATCTTGATCATCGCGCTTCTGGCATAATCACCGTTCTCTTCATAGGCCGGCAGGTTCGGCAGGTACATCAACGCACTCTGGATGATACCGTCATTGATCATTCGCCCCTCTGCCTGCACCACCTTGTTCTTGGCGTCATACATTGAATATGAGAATTCGGCGGAAAGCCTCTTTGTCAGTTTGACATCCAGATTGAGCCTTGCGTTGGTCCTCTTGTGGTTGACGGAGAGATGATACCATCCTGGTTCATATACCCAATGCTGGCCATATACCTGACATTCTTGGTGCCGCCTGTGGCGGAGACGTTATGCCTCATCATTCCGGCGTTTGAGAACACCAGATCCTGCCAGTCCGTATTGTACTGCTGTTCGACAGGAGTAAGAGTCGTGAAATCAAAGAACATAGGATGGATGCCAACTTCCGAGAGGGAAAAGCCTTTCGCCGCCCTTACGGTATTGTCGTCATTCGGACTCCACTCTACACCTGCGGCAGTCGCGCGGAGACGGTATGAATTGTTTCTGGCGGCGATGTACAAGTCACGGAACTGGTCAGCGTCAAGAAGTTTCACCTTCCTGTCAAGTTGCTGGATCCCGTAAGAGAAATCGTAGGAGATCTTAGCCCTGTCAACCTCCTTGCCACGCTTAGTCGTGATCAGGACAACACCGGAAGCACCTCTGGATCCGTAGATCGCGGCGGAGGCGGCATCCTTCAGGACATCGATGCTCTCAATGTCGTTAGGATTGATGTAAACATCCTCCGAGGCCGGATAGCCGTCGATAACGTACAACGGTTCGGAACTGGCTGACAGAGAGTTCACTCCACGCACACGGATCTGCACACCCTGTCCCGGAGCGCCGCTTGTCTGATGAACCTCCACTCCGGCCACCTTGCCGACTATAGACTGTCCCACAGTCGGTGAGGTCAGAGATAGTTCCCCGGCCTTGATCTGCGCGACGGAACCAGTGAAGTCGCTTTTACGCATCGGGGTGTAGCCGACAACCACAGATTCCTCAAGGGACTGCATATTGTCCCCAAGGACAACGTCCACAGTCTGCCTGTCAGCCGGAACAGTTACCCGCATATCAGCGAAGCCGAGACACATAAACATCAGTTCCGTCTCTCCGTAAGGAACCTCGACGCTGTACTTCCCGTCCAGATCGGAAGACACTCCGTTCTTTGTACGTGAATCCACGACGGCGACTCCAGGCAAAGGTTGTCCGGATTCATCCTTGATTATTCCGGAGATTGTCTTAAGAGTCACTTGGGCTGTTTTCCTTTCCGGCTTTTTCAGCAGAATCTGCTTCCCGGTCAGTTCGAATCCGACCCCACGTGGAGTGAAAATACGTCTCAGGACATCTTCCAACGGCATATTGCTGCAACTGAATGTGACAGTCCCGGTGGCAACGACCGAATCGTCGAAGATGAAAGTGTAGTCCGTCTGCTGTTCTATGGTTCTGATGCAATCCACAACACTTGCCTTATTCAGTTCAAGTGAGACTGCAACCCCTTTCCCTTGCCCGTGGGAGGCAATGGTGACAAGGCCGAACAGCAACGAACTCAAGATAAACATTAATCTCTTGTTCATACTGTTATTAGTTATGTAAAAATGAGTTCTAGTTCGTAAGTTTTAGTGTGACTTTCTCACCGTTGATGTCGTAACTGAACGGAATCAGTCTGTCCAGTTTGTCCAACATCTCCCGCAGGGATTCTGTCTTGATTGTCATCCAGAACTGTCTCCCGGCATCATATTCCCCGGACACTGTTATCCGGACCCCGTACCAGCGTTCCATTGACTTGAGGACCTTGTCGAATGAGGCCTGATCTATCACAAGCTCGCCCATACGCCATATTCCCTCAATCCCGGCGTCGCATTTCACCAGAGATTTGTCGCCCGTGGTCTTTTCCAATGTGAATTTCTGCCCCGGGAACATCTCGGCCCATCTTCCACCCTCAGGAGAGAGCACATCGATGTGACCTTCCTCCAGCGCGACATCCACCTCCGGGTCTTCGTCATATCTCCTGACATTGAACCTGGTGCCATAGACCTTAACGCCAAGTTCACCGGCATCAAGCAAGAACTTGCTGGTCTCGGATTTCGCAACATCAAAGAACGCCTCTCCACGGGTCAGGGAGACATTCCTGTTATTGACATTATAATCGGCAGGATAGGTGATCTCGGACTCCGAGTTCAACCAAATACGGGTGCCGTCCGGAAGTTCGACCTCGGATTTCTGCCCCGGCATCGTCCTGACCGTTATCATCTGCGAGGCATACAACTTTTCCGTCCTGTCCACCTTGACAAAAGCGAACGCAAGCACGGAAACCAACGCGACAGCGGCTGCGATACCTGCCACACGCCTGAATATGCCGGCTCTGCGAGTGTGACGGCTTGATGAATATATACGGTCTTTCAAAGACGACCAAACATCATTCCTCACCCGGGAATACTTCTCGGATGAAGACACCGCCGACCATTCCTGCGACAGTTCCTCAAAAATCTTTCTGTTTTCCGAGCCTTCATCCAACCATCGCTCAAGCGTCCGCTCTTCCTCCGGCAGACACTCTCCGCTGAGATACTGGGCTATCAGCTCATACGGGATTTTGTCCATATCTGTTATCTGTGTTGTCACAATATAGACACTTGATTCCGGAAAACCCTTAAAAAGATTTAAGATTTTTTTTCACGTATTCACGGATCTTTCTGAGAGCAATGCCCATCTGCGATTCAATCGTCTTGATGGAAAGCCCTTTGGCCTCCGCTGTCTGCCGATACGACTTATGCTCCATCTTCACCATACGGAAAATCTCACCGCAATTCTCAGGAAGCCTCTCCACTGCATCATTGGCGCACTTGATCAATGCCTCCGTGTCTGTCACGTCAGGCTCATCCGACTGCATAGAGAGCTCAGTGAAAACTTCCGAAATAATCCGTTTTCTGTTCGCCTTGTCCCTCAAACGGTTGTACAATGCGTTTCGAGCGCAAAAATAGACATATCCCCTGACATTGGAGATAGATGAAATATCTATGCCTCCCTGAAGAAGTTTCAAGAAGACATCCTGAAGAATATCCTCGATTTCCTGACTATCCTCGGTCACAGAATGAAGATACAAGTAAAGTTCGTGGAAATACTTATCATATATTTCCTTGAACTTTACATTGTTATCATTTATTCCTGATTCTTTGGACACACCTGTGGAAAATAGAACTAAGCCTCAGGGATCTCGTCGTTGGCGGATATGGTGAACGGGGACTTGCCGGAAGCCACGGTGAAGTCCTCCTCCTCTTTTGGAGCCGGAGCAGGGACCTCGTACATTCCAGGACGGGAGCCGGAGGTGAGCTGATTGAACTCTTCCTCGGTGATCATCTTGCAGTTACCGTTAAACTTGGCATCCAACTCAACCTGAAGCCGGCGGATGTGGAGATCACCCTCTACAACACAGGTGTCCTTAAGGGAAAGAGTATCCTTCACGAAGAAGTTACCATTGATCTTTCCCCAAAAATCAGCGTTGTTGCAGATGATGTCGCCTTTGATCACGGCCTTCTCGCCGACAACAACCTTTGCCTGGAGAAAATCCTTCCTTCGAAAGTACCGTCAATCCTTATGTCATTAGGGGAAGTGATCTCTCCTTTTATTACCGAACCGGCTGAGATCCTGCTGATGTCGTTCACGCTTGCAGAATCATTGGAACCATAATTCGCGCTCATATTCCTTTATTATTATATTCAGTTAATATATTCATTAAACCAGACCCGCGCCGTGGCAGTTCTTGTACTTCTTGCCGGATCCGCAAGGGCAAGGGTCATTGCGACCGATCTTCTTGTCCACGTGAATCGGAGTCCTCGCCTTCTGCTCGCCGTTTGTGGTGAGGTCATTGCGCTGGGTCCTCATGTTGCTCATATCCTGGCTTCTCGGAGCCTGCGCCGGACGGGCCTCACTGTCCTCACGAAGAGGAACAAAGGCTCTGAGGAGGAATGAGAGCACATCCTTGTTGAGTTCCTCAAGCATTGTGGCGAAGAGGTTGTAGCTCTCCAGCTTGTAAACAACGAGCGGATCCTTCTGCTCGTAGGCGGCGTTCTGCACGCTCTGACGGAGGTCATCCATATCACGCAGATGCTGCTTCCAATGCTCATCAATCTGATAGAGGATGATGGAACGGCTGAGAGCCTTGGCGATCTCCTTGCCCTGAGTATTGTAAGCTTTCTCAAGATCCACACTGAGTGTCAGCATCTTGCGGCCATCGGAGATAGGAATCGCTATGTTCTTGTACATATTCCCCTGCTTCTCGAAAATCATCTTGATGAACGGATAGACCTTCTCGGCGAGGGTGTTCATCCTGCGCTCGTAAACCGCCTGCATCTGCTTGCAGAGAGCGTCGGTGAGTTGGTCGCCCTTGGCGTTGGAATAGAACTTCTCGTCGAATCCGAGGTCGATGGACAACTGAGCCATAACATATTCCTCGAAATCCTGATAAGGCATTCCCTCCGCGCGGCCTGCGATGATAGAGGCGGAGTCGATCATCATATTCCTGACATCGATCTCGATCCTCTCGCCGGAAAGGGCGTTGCGCCTTCTGGCATAGACGGCCTCACGCTGGTAGTTCATCACGTCATCGTACTCAAGGAGTCTCTTACGGATTCCGAAGTTGTTCTCCTCGACTTTCTTCTGGGCGTTCTCGATTGATTTCGAGAGCATTCCGCTCACGAGAGCCTCGTCATCGGCCATTCCGAGCTTGTCAACCACACCGGCAATCCTCTCGGAACCGAACAGACGCATCAGCTTGTCCTCAAGGGAAACATAAAACGCTGAGGAACCCGGGTCTCCCTGACGGCCGGCACGACCTCTGAGCTGACGGTCAACGCGGCGGCTGTCGTGTCTCTCCGTACCGATGATCGCAAGACCGCCGGCCTTCTTCACCTCCGGGGAGAGCTTGATGTCGGTACCACGGCCCGCCATGTTCGTGGCGATGGTCACTGTACTTGACATACCAGCCTGAGCGACGATCTCCGCTTCTCTTGCATGTTCCTTGGCATTGAGGACGTTGTGCTTTATGCCCCTCATCCGGAGCATTCGGCTAAGGAGCTCGGAAGTCTCCACATCCGTGGTGCCGACCAGAACCGGACGGCCTTCCTTGATGAGTTCCTCAACCTTATTGATGACGGCGGTGTACTTTGCCTTCTTTGTCTTATAAATAAGGTCATCCTGATCGTCTCTGATGACAGGACGGTTGGTCGGAATGACAACCACATCCAGCTTGTAGATGGACCAGAACTCGCCGGCCTCTGTCTCGGCCGTACCAGTCATACCTGCAAGCTTGTGGTACATTCTGAAATAGTTCTGAAGGGTGACAGTCGCGAATGTCTGTGTGGCGGCCTCGACCTTGACGTTCTCCTTTGCCTCGACGGCCTGATGCAGACCATCGCTCCAGCGGCGGCCTTCCATAATACGTCCGGTCTGCTCATCCACAATCTTGACCTTGTTGTCAATCACAATGTAGTCAACATCCTTCTGGAACATAGCGTAGGCCTTGAGGAGCTGGATGACGGTGTGGACACGCTCGCTCTTCAGGGAGTAGTCCTCCATAAGGGCATCCTTCTTCTCCTGCTTCTCCTCGGCGGAGAGTTCCGTGTTCTTCTGGATCTCGGCAATCTGGCTTCCAACGTCAGGAAGCACGAAGAAATCCGGGTTGGAGACAGCATTGGCGAGCAAGTCGTGCCCCTTGTCGGTCATGTCCACGGAATGCTGCTGCTCGCTGATCACGAAATACAGTTCGTCGGTGACGATGTGCATCTCGCGCTCATTGTCCTGCATATAGTAGTTCTCGGCCTTCTGCATCAGCTGCTTCATACCCTGTTCGCTGAGGAATTTGATCAGAGGCTGGTACTTCGGAAGACCCTTGTAGGCACGCAGAAGAAGCATTCCTCCTTCGTCCTCCTTGCCGGCGGCGATCGCCTTCTTCGCATCGTTCAGGACCTGTGTCACGAGTGTGCGCTGCTTCTGGTAGAGGCTCTCGACATAAGGTCTGAACTCCATATACTGCTCGTCGTCCTGAGCCTTGGCCACAGGACCGGAGATGATCAACGGGGTACGGGCATCATCGATGAGCACGGAGTCAACCTCATCGACAATGGCATAGTGATGCTTCCTCTGGACGAGGTCTGTCATGTTCACTGCCATATTGTCACGAAGGTAGTCGAAACCGAACTCGTTGTTCGTACCGAAAGTTATGTCGCAGTTGTACGCTCTCTTGCGCGCGTCGCTGTTAGGCTCGTGCTTGTCGATGCAGTCCACCGAAAGGCCGTGGAACATATAGAGAGGTCCCATCCACTCGGAGTCACGCTTGGAGAGGTAATCGTTGACGGTCACCACGTGCACTCCCTTGCCAGCCAAGGCGTTGAGAAACACAGGGAGGGTCGCCACAAGGGTCTTTCCCTCACCTGTCGCCATCTCTGCGATCTTGCCCTGATGAAGCACAATACCACCGATCAGCTGGACATCGTAGTGGACCATATCCCAGGTCACCTCGTTGCCGCCGGCGATCCAGTGATTCTGATAGACAGCCTTGTCGCCCTCGATGTGCACGAAATCGTGGTTTATGCTGAGAGCGCGGTCGAAGTCATTGGCCGTCACCTCGATGGTGGCGTTCTCCTTGAACCTGCGGGCAGTGGACTTCATGATGGCGAAAGCCTCCGGAAGAATCTCCTCCAGAACCTTCTCGATCTCCGCGTCCTCATCCTTCACAAGTTTGTCCGACTCGGTCGCGAGGTTCTCTTTCTCGTGAACAGGAATATCCTCGTCCAGCTTGGCCTTGATCTCGGCGATCCTCTTCTCGAACGGTGCCTCGCACTCACGCAGCCTTGCCTTCAACTCCTCTGTCTTGGCTCTCAGCTCATCATTGGAGAGATTGTCTATCGGACCGTAAGCCTCCAGAACCTTGTTGAGGACAGGCCTGATCTGCTTGAGGTCTCTGTCGGCCTTCGAGCCGAACACTTTTTTAAGAATACTAGCTATAGCCATAAAAAATCAAATGTCTCTGATTATCCTACAAATTTAATGATAATCAAAGACATTTACAATTTTTAAGCCCCGAATGACGGAATGACCTTTTTGTCAGTCAGAGGCCTCTTTCCTTCAAAAGGTCGCCTATCCACGCATTAATACCTCTATGAATCAGCGCATTACGCATCATAGACATCTATTCCGCCGGTTCAATCCACCAAATAATTCAGCAGTAGTTTACGAATATTATCGGAAATGCGCTTGTGCGCGTCCGTGGCGTTTTCCAGCATCTCCGCCAGATTCTTGTACTTGATCAGTTCACGGGTGTTCTCCTCGTTGCCGAATATGTACCCCATGTACTCCTCATAAGCGTCATCCGCCGCATGTTCCAACTCCGTCACACGCTCGCAGGCCATCGAGACAGCCGAAAGGTTCCTGCGAAGATCCACAAGAAGAGGTATCGTGTCATGAATGACCTCCGACTGGGACTTGGCCATCTGCGCCAGATCCTTCAACTGGTCGTCCAACTTGGCGGGACGGTAGATCAGGACGGCCTTGGAAGTGTCCTTGATGACATCCAGACAATCGTCCATCGCCATCGCCACAGCCTGAAGGTCCAGTTTGTTGACCTGAATGAACGGGCGTGCGGACAACATCTCGTGAAATTCGGTCAGAAGGGCATCCCCCTGCGCCTCGCAGGATTTGATCTCCTTTTCCATCCCCGAACGGAGTTCCACGTCATCCGTCCCGAACATTTCAACCAGAAGAGAGGAGGTCTTGCACAGAAAATCTGTCTGCTGCGCAAGAATCGGAACAAAATCGTGGCGTGTCCCACGGAACAACATCCTAAATCTTTTCAAAAGCCCCATAAATATTTTCTTATACCCGATAAACTTTTTTTGTCACGGCCCAAATTTACAACCTATTTCGCGATTTCGCCACAATTCGATAAAAAACAGAAACTTTTTCATCGATTTTCTTTTTGAACGGCGCTCCATGTCACCCACAGAACTATCTTTGCATCAGGGTTTTGCCCGGCAGAGACTGTCCGACATGATTCTTTTCACGCTTGAATCCCGCCTGAAGGCCGGCCGGTCAGACACCGGTTCACAACAACACTAAGCGGCGTTCTGCCGCGGTATCCACTCAAAATTTCGAACTTGCTTTTACTCTTCGTCGGAGTCTCGAAGGTTGGCCGGCGGGAAAATGCGTGAAATGATCCGAACACTTTGAATTCCAGCATAAAGTTCGTAAATTGGTGGCGCAAAAAGACCAAGCTATGCGACTTGCATACTGCATACACGCCCTGAACCTTTCCGGTGGCATCGAGAGAGTACTCACAACAAAGGCCAACTACCTGGCCGATGTTATGGGCTATGAGATACACATCATAACGGCCCGGCAAAAAGGCCGGAAAGAGTTCTTTCCACTAAGCGGGAAGATAATCCGCCACGATCTTGACGCCAATGACAGGATGTTTCTCATCAAGTACAGGAAACGCCTTGACGCGCTTTTGGCCAAGATCCGTCCTGACATCACCGTGACCGTCTGCGACAACAGTCTCTATGCCCTCACAAGATGCACTGACGGTAGCGTGAAAATAGGGGAATTTCATTTTTCCCACGAGAAATTCCTTATGAAATACGGCACCAACGCCATAGGTAAGCTATACGCCTCCTTCAGGACACGAAAACTGGAAAATGCTGTCAGGAAACTGGACAGGTTTGTCGTGCTGACCAAGGCAGACAAAAATGACTGGCGGAAAGTGACTCCTGAAGTCGAGCAGATCTACAACCCGCTCCCGTTTGTGTCTGACGAAGTCTCCCCCCTCGACGAAAAACGCTGCATAGCCGCCGGACGGTTGGAAAGCCAGAAGAACTTCAAGGATCTGATCACGGCCTGGAAAACCGTTGATGCCAGGCATCCGGACTGGAAATTAAGCGTTTACGGCGATGGCAGCCAAAAAGAATCCCTTCAGGATCAGATAGACTCAATGGGCTTGAAAGGGAAAGTGACTCTGAAAGGGCGGACAAACGATGTCAGGAAAGAACTGCTCGGAAGCTCCTGCCTGGTGATGTCATCGAGGTTCGAAGGTTTCCCGATGATCCTTCTCGAAGCCCTTGCGACCGGATTGCCTATCGTAAGCTACGACTGCCCTAAAGGGCCTTCGGAAATTGTCACCATCGGCGCGAACGGCTACCTTGCGAAAGTTGGCGACACCGGCACGCTTGCACAGGGAATATGCAGCGTCATAGCCAACGAAGAGCTGCGGAAAAGGTTCGGGGCGGAATCAAAAAGGCGCTCGGAGAACTTCTCTCTGGAAAAGACGATGGAGAAATGGGACGCTTTGTTCAAAAGCGCCCTGAAACGGTAAACCTCACTTCTCGTAAACTGACTTCTTTGGAAGAGCCGCGTCAAAGGAATCCAACAGGATGCGGCGTTCCGAAACATAAGCCTCGTCCTTAAGATGCACGTCATTGATGCAGACAAGCTTACGTGACGGGTGTAGAAGATATTCCCTGATTGATGACGCGGAAGACGTGGCTATGGAAAAAGAACTTGCCGGAGAGACGTTCACGGATGGCCTTTCCCTTATGGTACATATAGTCCAGAAAGCCAGGTACTGGTTCAGGTTATCCATAGTACGGACCTGTGAGACGGTGGAGAAAATCTCCGTTCTCATCTTAGCGTAAACCTCCTCGCAGGCGCTCCGGAACATAGGTGAGCAGATATGCTGGGGACGTATGAAAAACGGAGTGTGTCCAAGCCCGAGAGCCTTTCTCGCCAAACGGTCCGAATTCCGGCACTGACGCTTGTACATCCCGGTCGCTAAAAGATGGGTCGAGAACCCTATCACAATCTTCCCGTCACGGAAAAAATCCTCCTCACGGCAAGGCGACACCGGGAACATATCGTCATTGAAATAGATGAACCGTTCGTCCAGCCCCGGAATCCGGTGAAGGAACATCTCGATGGTCGTGCTGTTGAATGTCGGCAGGAACTCCTCCGGAATAATGTCCCTGTGGGTCACCACTTTCAAGCGATCCGACGCCCATTCCGGAACCTGGGTCTTCCCGGAGACCACGAGATGGACATTCCTGACAAACGGCATATACGTCTCCACTCCGCGGAGCAGATACCTCAATGTTCCCCAATCCCGGAACCTTTTGTCCAATGCGGGGATATTCAATGCCCGTGAATATTCTTCCCTCCAAACAGGGTCAAGGCCGTTGACGTAGGTTATAACGACATCCATAGAGAACTAATCATCAAGAAGATAAACAGTAAGATCGTGAGTTTTACGCTCATTCTCGGGAGGCAAGGTCATATAGTCCCCGAACTCCTGTGACAGCCATTCGTCCCAACGCCTGAACGCCTTGAACGCCGCGCCCTCGAATTCCAGGTCAACATATTCCTCGAACATATTCCTGTCAAAGATTTCCCTTGTGCCGTTGTATGTCACAGAGACGGTTCCGGCAAGGTTTGAGGTCTCGTAAGGGTACTTCAGCATCTCGGTGTTGATCTTCCTCCACCAATATTCAACACCCCACGCGTGCGCCTCAAGCTTTGAGAACAGCGGCTGATGGAAATTGAACAGGTCGAATCTGGTGCCGCAGATGTTCAGCCTGTGGGACCAATGCGTCAGCAACCGCTCCCTTTTTCTTTGAAGGACAGCGTCCACAGGCTTTCCGTCAACCGGGAATATGTCGAGGTTCAGACCGAAATCATAGTCAAAACCACGTCCTTGCAGGCTTTTGGTACGAGTGTCCTCAACCTTGGCGAAAAAATGGACAAAACGGTCCCCCTTCACCCCTTCCTTGTGGCAAAGGCAGCGGTAACGGGAGTCCGGATCCTTGCCGAAAGTAGCGACAAAGCGTTCATAATCAGGACGTGGCATCAACAGGTCAATGTCATCGTCCCAAGGAATGAAGCCTTTGTGGCGCACCGCTCCGAGAAGCGTTCCGTAAGCCATAGAATACCTGATTCCTTCCTTCGCGCAGAAAGCGTCGACAGCCTTCAGGATGTCCAGGAGGTAGAGTTGAATCTCTCTATGTGATAATTTTTGCATTATAAGTCCAAAATATTGCCGAATATTCACAAATATAACTGATTTTTGCTAAATTTGCGTAATCTGTAGCGAACCGAGTATGCATTCTTATGTTTTTCCAGGAGATCTGGACAAGGAAATAGCGGCGGTCGGGTCACAGCCGATCCCATATATGAGAACCGAGGAGTTCTCAAAAATCAATCTCGAATCCGAGAGAATCTTGTTGGACCTCATCCATTGCCAGGGAGGAAGGACAATCATCTACACGGGTTCCGGCACCGGCGCGATGAGCGCTGTTGTGGAGAACTACGTCAGCACGAAGGGCAAGGCGTTGGCGATCAACGGCGGCTCGTTCGGCAGGCGCTGGGTCTCACTCTGTGAATATTACGGAGTTCCGGTGGTTGACTTCAAGGTTCCCTTCGCCAAGGACATCGACTATGACGAGCTGGAGCGGACAGTGGAGGCCGAGAGCCCCGAAGTGTTCCTCTGCCAGCACCACGAAACCTCGACCGGCCAGATATTCAACCTTGAGAAGATCTCAGGGATATGCCACAGGCACAATGTCTCATTGGTTGTCGATGTCATCAGCACATTCCTCGCCGAAGAGCTGGATATGGACGCGCTTGGAATCGACATCTGCGTCACAAGCACCCAGAAGGGTCTGAATATTCCTCCGGGACTGTCGATCCTGTTCATCAGCAAAAGGCTGGAAGGCTATGAATATGCCCACAGAGGCTACTACTGGGACTTTGAGGACAACCTGGGCAATCTCAAAAGGGGGCAGACCCCGTTCAGCCCGGCCACCCTCATCTACCTCCAGCTCAACGCGAGGCTCAGGCAGCTTCAAGTTCAGGGAGGTGAGATGTACAACATCTCGCAAGTCCGTCACAGGGCTGAGGTGTTCAGAGAAGAGTGCCGCAGGTACGGCTGGACAATGCCGGCCGAGAATCCGTCCCACGCCATCACGGCCATCCAGACAAAGGACACAGCCGAGCGCAGGATATTCAGAGGACTGATAGAGCGTTACGACACTTTCATCATGCCTGGCTCCATCCCGGGATTCTACAGGATTTCCCACATGGGGCTCCAGACAGATGAGGAGCTGCGTACGCTTGCTGAACGCATCCACTTAATCGAGGCCGAAGCTGATGAATAAAATATTTCACGGTGACGGCCCCCACAGGAAAACCGTCATCACATACGGCACTTTTGATGTCCTGCATCAAGGTCACATCAATCTTCTCCGACGGGCGAAAGAACTCGGGGACTATTTGATTGTCGGCGTGACCACGGACAACTTCGACTTGGAGCGCGGAAAGCTTAACACACGGGACAGTGTGATGAAAAGGGTCCAGGCTGTCAAGGAGACGGGGTATGCCGACGAGGTGATCATTGAAGAGTACAAGGGCCAGAAGATTGATGATGTCCAGAGATACGATGTCGATGTCTTCGCGATAGGCTCGGACTGGGAAGGATATTTCGACTACATGAAGGAATTCTGCGAGGTTGTCTATCTGCCACGAACAGAGGGAATCTCCAGTACAATGCTGAGAGAGGAACAGATTTCCGTCCGGATCGGAATCATCGGAACCGGAAGCATCGCCGGAAGGTTCGTCCCGGAGGCGAAGTTCGTCAGCGGCAACACGATCAGCGCAGCCTACAATCCTGACCATGCGGAATGCGAGGCTTTCTGCTCCGCCAATGGCATACCACTCGCAGCCCGGACGTTTGAGGAACTTCTGGACGGTTGCGACGCGGTCTATGTCGCTTCACCGCACTACACTCATTATGAATATGTAAAAGCGGCCCTTGAAGCCGGAAAGGATGTCCTGTGCGAGACTCCGTTTGTCCTTCGCCTGACTCAAGCCGAGGAACTGTACTCGATAGCCGAAGCCAGACACAAAACCTTGTTGATCGCCCACAAGACAGCCTACTGTCCGGCGTTCAGACATCTCGTGACGATGCTCAAGTCCGGCGTGATCGGCAAGATCGTGGACATCAACGCTTCCGTCACCACGTTGACAGACGAAAAGTCTTCGAAACTGGACCACAATCAGTACGGCGGCAGCATGAACGAGAACGCATGCTTTCCTCTGCTGCCGATCATCAAGCTTCTGGGACGGGAAGTGCGCAACATCAACTTCTACTCGATCATGAAGAACGAGGTTGACATGTACACCAAGGCTGTGTTCCGTTACGACAATGCCACAGCGTCATTCCAGGTCGGCCTTGGAGCGAAGACGGAAGGGAATATGGTCATCTCCGGAACAAAGGGCTACATCTATGTGCCGGCCCCGTGGTGGAAGACCGACTATTTCGAGCAAAGGTTCGAGGATCAGAATCTTAACAGAAAATGCTTCTTCCCATTCATGGGCGAAGGCCTGAGGTACGAGATACGGGAGTTCATCTCCCGCATACTTAACCCGAACCAGAGCATGTACCTTCTTACAAAAGATGAGATCCTGAAGATGACCGGGATCCAGGAAGACTACATCAACGGAAAGAATGTCTACAAATTAAGCTAAACTACGATGAAACACCTCACACTCAAGGAACTGCAACAGTTCAGTCTTGACATACTCAAGGATGTGGCCGGATTCTGCGAAAAAAAGAACAATATAAGATATTCATTAGGCTACGGCACTATGCTCGGCGCGGTCCGCCACAAAGGGTTCATTCCGTGGGATGACGACGTGGACATCATGATGCCGCGCGAGGACTATGAAAAGTTCAGAACCATCTACAAGTCAAAGCTGTACTCATTCATAGACAGTCGTAACACTCCAGACTGCTACATCGCTTTCGGCAGGGTCTGTGACACCAAAAAGACTCTTGCGTCAAGTTGCATTCCTTGGGTGAAAAAGGATGTCGGGGTCTGGATTGACATATTCCCGGTTGACAGGGTACCTGACGACAAGGACACTTTTGACAGAATCTACGATTCCCTCCTTCTGCTCATGAAGTTCAATGTCGGAATACGCAGAGTGCACACAATCTCATCATCCAGATTATCCGTTAGGAAAAGACTGAAAATTTGGGTCTTGAAAAGGACTCATCCACGCCTTATCAAGCGAAATCCCGCCGACATTGTCAAGGACATGAACACATTGATATCATTGGTCTCCCCCGCCGAAAGCCATCATTGGTCGCAACTTTGTTGTCCAGACTCCGGGACCAACGAGTTTTTCGATGACGACGAGATCAGTGAATATGTCAAAATGCCTTTTGAAGACAGCGAGTTCTTTGTCTGGAAAGGCTACGACAAGATACTGCGCGACTCCTACGGAGATTTCATGACCCTACCTCCGGAAAACAAACGGAGACCTCTTCAGAATTACATCTCGTTCTACTGGAAAGATTAATCATGCCACTTCGGCAAGCTCAGTGACCAGAAATAGTTACAATTCAGTGACCATCGACAAGATTTGCCGACCAGAAACAGTGACAATAAAGAATATACCAGATTCTTTATCAAGGTCAGAAAAATCAAATTTCAAATTTTGGTAACGTGCAAAATTTGGAATTTGCCTTTTATCTGACCTAAAAAGCATTGCAGTATCCTACCCACGAAGGTACTTCGCGGTCCAGGACAGTCCATTCTTGACCATGTCCTCAGGGGTACCGGCGAAGACCACTTGTCCGCCATTGTCACCGGCCTCCGGACCGAGATCGATCACCCAGTCCGCCGCCTTGATCACATCCAGATTGTGCTCCACCACAATCACGGTGTGCCCGTTACGAATCAGGAAGTCAAAGGCTTTCAGCAACTTCTCCACATCGTAGAAATGCAGGCCGGTCGTCGGCTCGTCAAAGAGGAACAGAATCTTTTTCCGGCCGTTCATCGGATCTTCCTCGTTCTTGGAAAGGAACCAAGCCAGTTTGATCCTCTGACTCTCTCCACCGGACAAGGTTGACGAGCTCTGCCCGAGTTTGATGTAGGAAAGCCCCACATCCACAAGAGGCTGAAGTTTGCGGGCGATCTGTTTGGAAAGGTCCTCAGGCTGCGATCCGAAGAACGAGATCGCCTCCTCGACGCTCATGTTCAGGATGTCGTCGATGTTCTTGCCTTTGAACCTGACCTCAAGGATGTCCGGCTTGAAGCGCTTGCCGCCGCACGTCTCGCAGACCATCGTCACGTCAGCCATGAACTGCATCGGAATGCGCACGAAACCGTCCCCTTGACATTCCGGGCAGCGGCCTCCGTCCTGGTTGAACGAGAAGAAGGACGGAGTGTAGCCGTTGATCTTGGCGTACTGCTGCTCGGCGAGGAGCTTGCGGATGTCATCATAGACCTTGAGATAGGTCACGGCGTTGGAGCGTGAGCTCTTCCCTATCGGGTTCTGGTCGACATATTCAACATTCTTGATGCGGTCGGTGTTGCCGGAGATTTTCCTGAATATTCCCGGAAGGTCGCCGGTCTGGTTGATCATGCGGTAGAGCGCAGGATAGAGGATGTCCCACAAGGGACGACTTGCCACTGCCGCTGACTCCCGACACGACGGTCAGCACTCCCAGCGGGAACTGCACATCTATATTCTTAAGATTGTGCTCCTGAGCGCCTTCCACTGTGATTGAATATGTCCACGGATGTTTCTCCCTGACATAGCGGGAACGCCGCCCCGTCAGGTACTGGAGCGTCAGCGAACTGTTCATCACATTCTCCGGAATCTTATCATCGGTCCGGCCTTGGAAAACTATCCGGCCACCGTTCACTCCGGCGTACGGTCCCATGTCAATCAGCACATCGGCCGCGCGGATGATCTCCTCATCGTGCTCCACCACGACAAGCGTGTTGCCGATGTCCCTGAGCTTGCGCAGGACTCCGATAAGCCGGTCCGTGTCACGTGGATGCAGGCCGATGCTTGGTTCGTCAAGAATGTACATCGAGCCGACCAGCGAGCTTCCTAGAGCTGTCACCAGATTGATCCTCTGACTTTCGCCACCGGAAAGGGTGTTGCATGCCCGGCTCAGGGTCAGATACGCCAGACCGACATCCTTTATGTACCTCAGACGAGAGACGATCTCTTCAACGGCCTTGCGAACAATCGTGTTCTCGTAGTCTGTCAACTTCAAGTTCGAGAAGAAGTCAAGAAGCTCATCCACGTTCATGTCAAGCAGTTCCGCGATCGTCTTCCCTCCGACTTTCACGTACAATGCCTCAGGACGGAGTCTCGTGCCGTGACAAGCATGACAGGTGGTCCTTCCAGAGAATCGGCTCAACATGTACTTGTACTGGATCTTGTACCTGTTGGACTCAACCCACTTGAAGAACTCGTTGATTCCGATGAGGGTACTGTCATCCCCCTCAACACTGTGTGTGTCCCAGATGATGTCCTTGACCTTTTGCGGCAGATTGCAGTACGGCTCAAAAATCGGAATCCCATAACGAGGCGCCACCTTGATCAGATGATCCCGGAACCAGCCCATCGACTCACCCTTCCAGCAGGCAATCGCACCATCGTAGATGCTCTTGGTCTTGTCCGGAATCACAAGGTCCTCGCTGACCCCGATGATCTTTCCGAGGCCTCCGCAGACCGGGCACGCCCCAAGAGGGCTGTTGAACGAGAAGAGATATTCATCAGGCTGGCGGAACGTCATTCCGTCCAGTTCAAAGCGGTTGGAATATTCCTCAACGGAATTGTCCTTGCGGAGGATGAGTCTGCCCTCGCCCACCCTGAACGCCGTGTCAATCGAGGAGCGAAGTCTTGTCTGTAGATCCTCCCAATCGTTCTGTGGCCACGGAGAGCCGTCTTCCGAATATGGCAGACACTCTTTGAATATGGGCAGTTTCAGACGGTCGATCAACAGGTTAAGATGTTCAGGATATTTCCCCTTGTCAGCCATCCTCATTATGTCCTCGATGCGGATGATGCCATCGTCGCCAAAGAAACGGGAATATCCTTCCTCCTTGAGACGGAGCATCAACTCTACCTTATCCTCCCTGGCGGACCAATTCAGGTCGGCGAGAATATACGTTGTCCTTGAATCTCCGCTTAATATACTGGCCATCACATCATTGACGCTGTGACACTTGACTTCCTTGCCGCTGACCGGGGAATATGTCCGGCCTATCCTCGCGAAGATGATGCGGAGATAGTCGTAGATCTCCGTGGTGGTAGCGACCGTGGAGCGTGGGTTCTTGACATTGACCTTCTGCTCAATGGCGATCGCCGGAGGGATGCCTTCAATGGACTCCACATCAGGCTTGCTCATCCTTCCAAGAAACTGGCGCGCGTACGAGGACAGGCTCTCAGCGAAACGCCTCTGTCCCTCGGCGAACAAAGTGTCGAAAGCCAATGACGACTTTCCCGAGCCCGAAATGCCTGTCACCACCACAAGTTTGTTCCTCGGAATCTCAACCGTGATGTCCTTAAGGTTGTTGACCTTTGCCCCTTTGATGATTATCTTTCCTTCCTCCGTCATAGTTCAGCGATTAGCGAACCGCAAATTTACGAATATTTCCCGGCTTGCGTTGAATAATGTTGCTGTTTTCAGAAAAGACTCAGAGCAAAAAGCCTATTCTCCCCGCAAGGTTGACTCGCATCCTTTTATTGGCTACCTTTGCCCATCCAAATCAATACGGTCATGAATCTGAATGTTGAGCCGAAGGACATCATCGATGCGTACAGCACCCCGATAGTCCAACAGACATCCTTCTGGTCGAAAGTGAAGGAAAAGCTCGGGATGGACTGAAACGCGCTTCTGGTGTACCAACAAGGACAAGACGTCTGGTTTTGGTTAGGGGAAGAAAACAGTGGGCGACATCATTCATCAACCTTGGCGCGTGGCATTGTCGGCTCAGATCCAAACAACTATTATTTCGGGTGAAAAAATGGTGGTTATACACCCGGAGAGACATCCCTGATTAGAGTCGGGTGCGGAAAGCCACCTTTTTCACCCAATGCATAAGCCAGGGATCTTCCGCTACACCTTGTCTTATTCTACGATGGAGATCAGGTCCTTTACATACAGATTCTTGCGCAGGAATATCGATGGGTCGCAATTGTTTACATATCAGTGCCATAAGAGAAATGTTGGCCAACTCCTATAATAGTCCCCTTAATAGATTTCAATCCGCATTCCACAAAATATATATGAATATCATTGTGGATTATCAAAAATATTCATTACTTTTGTGATTGTAATCGCACAGCAGAATGCACTGACACATCATTCCTTACATACGCACAAAGCCGGACGAAGGTCCCAAGGAGGGTGTATTGTACCCTGACGGCAGGAACCGGGTGGCCGGTGTTATGTGGTTGGCCGACAGCGTCTTGTCAACCATTATGTTCTTTGAAATATTTTGTGCGTATGAACAACGACAAATGCCAGCTTGTCGCCTGGACGGAAGGCGGGAATGTGAAGATGAGCCTTGACCTGATCAAGGAAATGGCAGAAGAGTATCTCGAAAGGATCAAAAGTCTTGAGAGCACGGTCTATAAACGTCACAAGGCCGGCGAGGAAGTCCCGTTCATCCTTGCGCTCAGCTTCGCGCGGGAGGAGTACGGAAACTTTCTGAACGAGTCAGGCCTTACATTCCTGGCGCTCAGGCAGTACATCGAAGCCTCAAGTGTCTGCACTTCAGGCAGTGACCTCAACTGGTCCGACTGCGATGAGGGCTTCGTCCTCTGTGGTCCGCTGAGAGCCAGATTTCTGGAGATGTACACCAAAGTCAGGAATATGGTCGCCGAAGATCCTTCGCTCGGCTTCGCTTTCGACCACAGCGGACTCAAGGATGAATATCTTGACATCACCTCCTGCCAAAGATCGTGGCGGAAGGAGTCCGATGAGAATCTGGCCGCCCTGCTTGCCTGGAGATTCGGCCGGTCCTGACCAAAGAAAACCTCCGTAAACAAGTCTGGCCCTTTAACAAAAACGCGCTCCCTGCCGGATTTCCGTGCCAGGGAGCGCGTTGTCTGTTATCGCGGGACAAATTACTCTATATCAAATCCAAAGAGCATCTGACTTCTTGAATCACGTGCATTTGTCCGGTCCGCGACAGTACGGCCGGAAATTTCCGCACGGCTCTTAGCGGCAACGGAAGCCGTCTGAGCGTATTTCCCGAAAGAGATGTTGACCGGAATCACAGCGTCAGCCCTGCCCACAGGATTGCCATCAGAATCAAAGGCGACCCAGCAATATCCTTGGAGAGTGTACGGACCTCCGACCGCTCCGTTGTCAGCGAACTCAATCTTTCCGTCAGAATAGGTACCGACAAGTCCGGTCCAATCATAGACATCCGTGGCCTTGAGTTTATATCCGTTGCGGCAGACATATTCATAAATTCCGCCCTGCTCTTGTTGGTCAATCACGCTCCACTGCGTGTCATTGGCGTGCTTCATAAGATAGTAGGCGGCATCAGACGAAGGAGTGCAGACGGAATGAGCGGTGGTCGCCTTGACATCGGACTCGGCAAAAGCGAACATAAAATCTTTCACAGACGGCACCTCGATCACCGTTCCGTCAGCCAAGACCAATGTGACCTTGGAGGAGGACTCATCAGCCTTGACACTTTCAAAGAAGGAGACTCCGTTCTCTCCGGAAATCCTGGTCCAGGTCTTTCCTCCGTCAACCGAGATGTAGGTAGCATCCTGAACATAAGGCTCACCCAACGAAGCCCCGGAAGCGAGACGAGGAAGCTCCGCGTCTGTCCCGTTGGCCTTCACCTTGTTCCCGGAAGCGTCCGGAAGTGGTTCTCCATCGACTGTCCAATAATAGGAGCCGGTAGTCTGGTCATAAGCGACCGACACAGTCTGGAAATGTCCGTCCTTGCCGTCTGTCCCATTGTGGATCGTGGCCTTGGTTCCGTCCGAAAAGACAATCTCATAGCCGGATGCATCCTGAAGAGGGGTTACACTTGAGACGGAGACATTGGAACTCAACGCGTCACAGATTTTACCAAGCGCGTCGATGTTCGTGTTCATCTCCTCGATTTTCTTCTCCACCTGCGACAACCGGTCATCGATGTTGTCAATGGAGTTCCAGACATCTGAAAGGTCTGTCTTGCACGCAGGGAGCACACAAGCCGAAAGCACGGCAAACAGCACCCCTCCACACTTTTCCCGAGAAAGTGGTTCATAAGAATATTTATTAAGTTCGTCACCGACCCGGCTCCGCACTCAGCAATAACACACGTTGAATATGAAGCCGCCTCATCATCAAGACGAGGATATCCAGAATTGGGGGGCGTAAATATATCAAATAATCTTTAGCAAACGATGCGAGGACATAAAATATTCACTTCAAAAGCCTCGTCATGAATATTAATTCGCCGTTTCAGAACGTGATGTGGTAAGCAATCCCTGGCTTTGTGTCGAATTCCAGGGTGGTCTGACCGTTGCGGAGGGCGCATCGGGAGCTGGCGCGGGAATGGATGACGGCTTTTGTCAGCCTGCCGGCGGACCATTCGAGATCGACCTCGAAGCCGCCTCGGGCAAGAAGGCCGGTGACTTTGCCGTCAGGCCAGGCGGAAGGAAGCGCCGGCAACAGATGTATGAATCCCAAGTGGCTCTGCAACAGCATTTCGGTGATGCCTGCGGTGCCGCCGAAATTGCCGTCGATCTGGAACGGAGGATGGGTGTCCCACAAATTGTCCAGAGTACCGTTCCCAAGAAGATTCCTGAACAGTTTGTAGGCTCTGTCTCCGTCATACAATCGTGCCCATTGGTTCAGTTTCCAGCCCATACTCCAGCCTGTGGCCCCGTCTCCCCTATGGTTCAAGGTGACTCTGGCGGCCTCGGCGAGCTCGGGAGTAGCCAAAGGAGACAGAGTGTGGCCCGGATGAAGCCCGAACAGGTGGTTGACGTGCCTGTGATGGTCATCAGGATTGTCTATGTCCTTTGACCATTCCATCAGCTGACCGAAACGGCCGATCTTGTACGTAGGCAGGGCTTTTTCCACGGAAAGCCATTCGGATCGTTCCTCTTCATCCAGACCGAGAATCTCAGCGGCTGCCGCCGCGTCCAGCAGAATCTCCCTCGCCACCGCATTAGAGAAAGTGGCACCCTCGTCAACAGGGCCGTGTTCCGGCGATGCGGACGGAGCGGCGGAGTACGAACCGTCAGGCTTATGCCAAAGGTAATCGACTGTAAAACTGGCACTTGAGCGGAGGATTTCATAAGCCGTGTCACGAAGGAATGCAGTGTCACGTGTGAAGTCGTAGTAATCCCACAGATGTGTGGCGAGCCACGGACCGGCCATCGGACAAAGGTTCCAGGTCATATCCTCGGAAGTCAAAGGGGAGGCGAACCCGAAAGGATTCCCGGAGATCGACGCGGTCCAACCACGAGCTCCGTAGTACGAGCGTGCCACCCTCTCTCCCGGCCTCACGAGCGAGCGGACATATTCAAAGAATGGCTCGGCGCATTCCGGCAGGTTGGCGGAGCAGGACGGCCAGTAGTTCATCTGGATGTTGATGTTGTTGTGGTAGTCCACATTCCACGGGCCGTCAATGCCATTGTGCCATATTCCTTGAAGATTGGCGGGCAGGTTGCCGGGCCGGGAGGAGGCGATCAGCAGATAGCGGCCGAACTGGTAGTAAAGTTCCTCCAAACCAGGATCGGAAGCACCAGAGCGATAACGTTCAAGGCGTTCAGGAGTGGACAGATCGACTGGAGCGGAATTTCCTTCCAACGACAGATCGACCCGACCGAACAATGAGGAATAGTCGGAAATATGCTCGTCCAGCAGAGCATCGTAGCCTTTCGCAAGCGCCGCCTTCATCCTTCTTTCGGTCGTCACTGACGGCTTCACTCCGACATAGGCCTTAGGGTCGCCAAAATCCGGATCATAGTTCATCCTGTAATCGGTGTCGGCGGACAGATAAAACACGGCCTCATCCGCACCCGAAGCCTCCAGCACACCGCCCCTATTGGAAAACGAGCCACCCTTGACCGTCATCCTGACGCGCACGGCGTACTCCATCTGATTGTTTTTCAATCTTCCTGAATATACAAGGCCATCCTTCCCGTCAGGCTTTACACTGCCGTCAGCGGTGGGATTAGGTGAATATTCAAGCCTTAGACTCTGCATTCCGGGATGGTCGGCACGGAACCGCATCACCATCACGTTCGCCGGGTACGAGATGAAATATTCCCTTGAATAGTTTACCCCTCCGCTGCTGAAAGTCACCCGTGCCACGGCATCTTCAAGTAACAGAACCCGGTGATAATCCGTGACAGAGGCCGAATCAATCCCCGTCCAGATTTTCAGTTCCCCGGCAGTCGTGTAACTGCCGAAACGGAATTCCTTCTCTTCCGAACTGTCGTAAGCCACAAGCCCGTTGAAGTTCTTCCGGGTCAGTTCCGCCGCCTTGTCGTAATCGCCAGCCTCGAAAGCGCCGCGGATTTCAGGAAGGACTCCGGCCGACTCCTTGTTGGCGTTCCAATAATGTTCCGCCCCGCCGGAAGTTCCCGGACCGCCTCTCCAGAGACTTTTCTCATTGAGCGTGATCCTCTCCGCCTGAATAGATCCCAGCACATTGGCCCCGATGCTCCCGTTCCCGAGCGGCAGCGACCGTGACTCCCATTCCGGATCCTCTCCCCCACACCACGTCGGCTGCCGCCGAAGCGAGGCCGGAGTGTCAAAGCGAATCTCGTACCTGTGTCTCTCCTGTCTCTCCCGCGCCCCGCAAAGAGCGCAGACACAAATCAATAAATATGTTATGAATATCCTCCTGTCCATAAACATAAACGCTTTCCAATATCACGCAAGATAAGAATATGTTCCCGTAATTGGAACAGATTCAAGAATATTCGTTGGGTTTTCCAAGACTTACTTCCCGAGCGATTTAAGCATCTTGGAAATGCAACGCTTCTTTTGCTCCATATTCGGATGCACGTACAGATTCAGAGTTGTCGTTATGTTGGCGTGGCCGAGCAGCACACTGACAGTCTTGTAGTCACAATTACTCTCGATGCAACGTGTCGCGAAGCTGTGCCTGAGCCCATGATATTTCAGACGTGGGATTCCGAGGCGTTTCATCAGTCGATGATAATAATTGCGGTATGTCCGTGGTTCCGTTGGCTTTTCCTCATTGGTCAGCACGTAGAAATCATCATTGACAACTTTCTTCAAAGGTTTGACTATCGCCATCAGTTCCTTGCACATCGGTATATCTCGGCAGGAGTTCTTTGTCTTGGGAGTATTGACAATGAGTTCCGTGTGTTTGTTTTCGCCATCGATGATGTATATGCGCTCAATGGTGCGCCTTACTGTTATCGTACCGTTAACGACATCTATGTCGGACCACTTCAATCCGCAGATCTCACCGATGCGTAGCCCCGTAGTCAAACTGATGTAGATTCCGAGGTTACGGAACGTGAAGTTCAACTTGACGAACTCGAGAATCTTCCTATGGTTCGCCACCGTCAGTACCTCGATTTCATTACTGGACTCTGTCGTCGGATATTTGATATCCCATTCGCAGTAGTTCATCCACCCGTTCTTCACGCCGAACCTCATCACCATTTTCAAAACAATGAGAATGTCCTTCACCGTCTTGACGCAGAGTCCGCTGTCCAGTTTCCGTAAGACGAAATCCTGTACCCGACTATCATTCAGAGTATCACACTCGCCAAATGAAGGCAAGATGTGATTCTCCAGAATAAGCACATAAGCAGCGAATGTTGACCGCTTTTACATAGCATCGCTTGTCATCTTTCCAAGCCAATGCGATCTCTTTGATGTTTTTTGTCTCCATAATGATTCTTAATTTTGTGAAAGGTAATTATAATGGAACGGGAAATCGACTATGATTTAAGTCTTGTGGAAAATCATCTTTACACACTGCTAAAGGATCATAAAAAAGCGATATTGCTCCCGTCGACGTCAAAAGTTCATTCGACGGCAGCATTATCTAAGGGAAATGCCACCGTTGTGGTAAGCGTGGATTATCCAGCGACGTTTTAGTGTGATTTCGTTGCCGAAGAGTGTCACGTGACACGCTATGGAATCATTATGTGGCGAAAACGTTGCCCGAAATCCGCCACTCATTTGAACAATTAAAGATAATCTTGCCTTTTGAGCCCGTCTATCAGATTCCCGGAGTTCACCGGGGAGTGGAAATACTTTTCAATAAACGATGTTTGTTCAGAATTTAAGAGTGGTAAAAATATCAAAGCGGACTTAATTTCTAGTAATGGAAATTTTCCTGTGTATGGAGGAAATGGATTGAGGGGATATACCTCTTCATATAATCACGATGGACTATACGTTTTAATTGGAAGACAGGGAGCATTATGCGGGAATGTGCGTTCTGTATTTGGTAAAATATATATAACTGAACACGCAATAGCAGTTGCAGGAAACGAAAAGAGCGACACCAATTTTCTGCACTACTTGTTTCTCAAAATGAACTTAGGGCAATACTCGGATCAATCTGCTCAACCTGGGTTGGCCGTAAATAAATTGTTAAAGCTAAAGGTCTTATTGCCAAGCATTTCAGAACAAATCAAGATTGCGAAATTATTGTCACTTCTAGACGAGCGCATCGCAGTTCAAAGCAGGCTCATTGAAAAGTTACAGTCCTTAATCGGGGGAATTGCGCAACATTGTATCAAAGAAGCAATAAGTGGAAGCATGTGTATAAAACTTGGTGATATTTGCAAAATTACCACAGGAAAACTTGATGCAAATGCACAAGTAGATAATGGGCTTTATCCTTTTTTACTTGCGCAGAGCAACCATTCAAAATTGATAATTTCGCTTTTGACACAGAAGCTTTACTAATCTCTGGGAATGGCGCTAATTTGGGATATGTATTTGCCTGAAAAAGGTTGACTCACAAAAAAGAGTCAATCATTATGACACCACACACAGAATTTCAAAAAAGAAGTACTATCAACAGGTGATAGAGATTCACCAAAAAAGACGGGTTTTAGCCCGCGGAAGATAGCGAAATTGCAGCTTGTCCCGGTAAGCGTGAGGCAAATGTACCACTGGATTTGCTATCTTTGAGGCGGAGAACGGGAAAGGAAGCCCGCGAAGAATTATGGAAGCGAAGAAGTCAAAGGAGCAGGAAGAGATGGAGTCCCTGAAGTCGCGGATATCCGAACTGGAGGAGAGCCTCAGGTTGGAGCGTCTGCGCAACCGCCTGAACGAAAAGATCATAGACATAGCGGAGGCTCGTTGGCACATTGAGATAAGAAAAAAAGCTGGCACCAAGCGGTAAGGGACCTGCACGCGGAATCAGCCACCGAATGTCAGGTGGTTGAGCTCTGCGGGCTGCTTGGTGTAAGCAAGCAGGCTTACTATCAGCATGACGAGGACGCGGTCCATGCCAAGGCCGCGCGTGAGGAGTTCGCCATCCAATATATCAGGGAGGTCAGGAAGGAAGATCCCGGCATCGGCGGGAAGAAGCTGTGGTACATGTATCAGAGGGACTTCCGCTTTGACAGTCCGATAGGCCGCGACCGCTTCTGCCGGATCATCGACGAGCAGGGGCTTAAAGGTGCGCCGGAAGATGCGCAAGCCCCGCACGACGGACTCGACACACGGACTCCCGACATACCCCAACCTCATAAAGGATTATATCCCCACCTCGGCGGATCGGCTGTGGGTCAGCGACATAACATACATTGTCATAACGGAGGACGATTACCATTGCCACTTCTGCTACCAGTCGCTGATACTTGACGCATACACCGAGGAGATCATCGGCTGGAGTGTCGGGCCCACGCTTGACACGGACTATCCGATGGAGGCCCTGAGGATGGCGTTGAGACGCATAGAGGGGAAGGATGAGGTCAACCTCATACACCACTCCGACCGTGGCTGCCAATATGCGTGCCGCGAGTATGTGGGGATGCTGCGGAAGCACGGCATCAGGGTCAGCATGACCGAGTCGGGAGATCCGAAGGACAACGCCCAGGCGGAACGCATCAACAACACGATGAAGAACGAGCTGCTCAAGGGGAAGGTGTTCAGGAACATCAACGAGGTCGTGGCGGCGGTCGCCCGGGCCGTGGACTTCTACAACAACCGGAGGCCGCATATGAGCATCGGAATGAAGACCCCGTCCGAAGCGTCGGGGGCGGCAGGAGACAGGGATATGATGTGGACAAGTTACAGGCATATGGCAATAAAATCCAGAAATAACTTGAAATCCCTGAAAACTCTTTACCTTTGAAGACTTGTCAGGGGTCTCCTTCCGGCCTACGGCCTCCAGTCAACCCCTGACAGGTATAACAACGCAAAGTCAACTTATATAAGTGATATTCTATAAACACGAGTCAACCTAAATCAGGACAATACAATATGTAAATTATTATAATGGAAAGTTCAATGCTTACCAAAGGACTTATGTATTAGACTTGTTCTCCGAAAATATCCAGTACATTAAATGGGCGTTAAAAGTACTGCTACCCAAAAGAATTGCAATAGAAAAGAGTTCAAGCAACACTCCTTATATAGTATTATCTACTCTCAGTGATTTAAGCTGTTACCAATTCCCAGTAAGGGCAATCAATGCCATATGGCAGAATTAATGCAATCTTTAGAGAGAAAACTATCAAACCAAATCGCATTGAAGAGTTCTTATAATATGTTGAAGCAATATTTGCTCCGTCAGATGTTTATATGAACATTTGGCGAAACAGGTACTTCTTTGTCTGATAAAAGGAAGGGCTATTCTCTTCTGTTTCAAACTTTGAGTACAATGCTATATAGGTTTCTCCTTTTGGGAAAACGAGTCTAGAAAGTTAGCTGCATTATGGTTTTAGACACCCTATCGGAACAACCAGAACTCCATCTTCCGGACGTTTGTAGGCGAATTTGCCTATGCCAGTCAAAACCATCATAAACGAAGGTGTCTTCATTCTGGTAGAATCGATTTTTGAAGATAATGTCTTAAGGCTTTCCGCACCCTCTCTGATTGGTTCGGTTCCTCCTATCTTCACTTCTACCAATCCATAAGAACCATTCCTTAGATGTATGACCGCATCACATTCAAGGTTGTTCTTGTCCCTATAATGATAGACCTTGCCATCCAGTGCATCCGCATATACGCGAAGATCTCTTATGGCCAATGTCTCGAAAATAAACCCGAATGTCTCCATATCATTTATCAAGTCCTTAGGCCCCATACCCAATGCCGCAGTGGCTATTGACGGATCAATAAAATACCGCGTGTCTGAAGTTCTTATTGCCGTCTTGCTCCTTAAGTTTGGATTCCAGGCAATAGAATCCTCGATAACGAAAATTTCTTTTTAACGCCTTGATATAACTGTAAACAGTACTGTCTGACATCCGCTCATCTCCGTTGCTTTTGATGTCCGCAAGGATGGTTCCGACAGTTGCCTGTGTGCCTTGGTTTCTGGCATATGAGCGCATAATCCTCTTTGTCAATTCTTCATCCCTGTCAATATCATCAACCCGTTTAATATCATTGCTTACAACAGAATCATAATAGTCGAATGCCTGGGCCAACGCCGCCTTCTCACTCTTTTTCAGAACAGCCTTTGGCCAACCTCCACGACAAGTAAGATAAGCGAGCCTGTCCAAGTCTATGTTGCTGACGCCATCAACAGTGTCTGGATTGATGAACAATTCCTCCAAACTGACATCTCCTGTGGAATCCTCCGACTCCCATAGGGACATAGTACGTAATCTCAGGCGGGAGATACGTCCGGTCCCAGTGTGATGGATATTCTCCTCCTCAATGATGTTTCCACTCTCATCTTTCTTCGGTTTTGGCGGTACAGCGGAACCTGTGAGCATAAATTGACCGTCCTCGTTACGCTTATCGACCTCATTCCTTACCGCATCCCAAAATTGAGGCGCAATCTGCCATTCATCAATAAGTCTGGGGGTTTCTCCCGCAAGAAGCCTTGAAATGTTCGTTCTCGCCAGTGCTAGATTTTGGCCAAGAGTGTCAGTGTCGGCCATTGATAGAATGCTTCCGGCCTGTTGCGATGCCAACGTCGTCTTTCCGCAATACTTAGGCCCCTCTATGAGAACGGCCCCGAAGGCTTCTAGTTTCTCTGCAAGCAGGCGGTCTGCCACTCTATTTTTATATCCATTCATCCAACAATAAATTTTGGACAAAAATAATGATTTATCTTGTTAAAAACAAGGATATTAAATAAAATCTGATGCGACAGTTGGCCGATTTTTGATGCGACAGTTGGCTGATTTTTGATGCGACAGTTGGCCAGAGATTAAGGATTCTCTGCAAGGTCGTACTGGGAACTGTATATTTTAGCCCCTGTCTTGATTCAAGGATTCGAACAATTTCAGCCGGAGTCACCACGAATGGTCTGATAGGGAAATGCTTGATATTTCCAGTTATGAGGTAAGAGTCCTCTTTTGACAATGCTATCTCATAAAAAGACGACATCTTTTGGATCTGGAAACTCTACATCCACCGCAGGAGTTCTGCCAAGACATAGGCCATCTGTCACAATTGCTTTAAGGACTGTCTCAATCAAGGTTTTATCCAAATGAAATTTTTCCCTTGAAAGGACAGACTGATACTCCTGAAGAATTTCATCATTATACAGTGGGACAATCTGTTCCGTCACAATAGCCCGAAAGACTTTCATCGGGTTGGAATCTATTGATTTTGAAATCAGTGCTGAAACAAGTACGTTGGTATCGACTACTGCAAATATCCTATCGCTCATTGCGCACCTCCTGAATCTCCGCATTGATTTCATCCAGAGACATATCCTGCGCGCCGGCCTCTTTAGCCTGCGCCCTCATTTCGATAAATGCGTTCCAGGCATCCTGATTTATCTGTCTCTTTGAAGATGCCTTTATCTCAAACGGAATCTTTCTTTCCCGTACAACAGCTTTCATAAAGACAGTGATGGCAGCGGTGCTGGTGAATCCAAAATCATCGCATATCATATCGAACTTCTTCTTCAGAGTCTCATCCACTCTCATAGATAATGTTGACTGTGCCATAATATTAATATTTTGGTTTTGACACAAAAATAATACAACGTATTGACAAACGCAATACAAATCATTTCTAACATCAAAAAAAAACACACATCGATTTCGCATACTTCCTCATAATCTCTAATCTGCGCGGTTTCAAATAAACCAATACTTCGGCAAAAATTTACCGTACTAAAAAGTTAAATAATGGAAGCCGGGTGACCGGTTCCGCTATATGAAAGTTCATTGAAATACTGTCAATAACTGTCGCTTGGCAAGCTGATGAAAGGTCGGAAGGACTCCGGAAAAATGTCTGAAACATTGATGACGAGGATAACAAAAAGTATTGCATAAGCTGCTGATTATTTGTAACTTAGAGTATCCAACCACTTTAAGTTATGAGTTCATCAAACCTACTTATGCAATACCAATCCGAGTGCCTTGAGGCCCTCAAATCAGCGGCAAAGATAAGCAAACCTTTTGAGAAAGTGTTTATGGACACGCTTAAACTCTTTATGGCAATCCCCGGCAAGGTCAATTTCCTTCGAGAGATGGGCAGATACGGAGAGTTCTCTGAACAGACCTACCGTAATAACTTCGCGAATGAGACCTTCGACTGGCTTGCTTTCAACGAGTTCCTCATTAGAAAGTCTCTGACAGGGAAACTTCTGGCCATCGCAGTCGATCCCAGTTTTCTTACCAAGTCAGGAAAGAAAACGCCTTGGATAGGCAAGTTCTGGTCCGGAGTCGCCGGCGAGATGAAGCGTGGCCAGGAGATCTTCGGGGTCGGCGTCATTGATGTGGACAACCACGACTGTATGACGCTGGGCGCCATACAGACACCTGACGCCAAATCTCTTGAGGGGATGGACTACAACCTCGTCGAATGGTACTGCCAGAACCTGATCATCCTCAAGGAGAGGCTCCAGAAGATCTCGCGCCTGATAGTGGCTGACGCTTTCTTCTCAAAGGAGACATTCGTCAGTCCTCTGCTCAGGGAAGGCTTCCACGTGATAAGCAGGCTCCGGAATGACGCCGTGTTGTTCTATCCCACAATCCGGAAGCCCACCGGGAAAAGAGGCCATCCGAAGTGGTACGACGGCAAGGTTGACTTCTCCAATCTTGACCTCTCCAGATGTGAGGAGGCGGAGGTGGACAAGGGCCGCCTCTTCGGACTTAAAGCCTATTCCAAGTCACTCAAACGCTTCATCAAGGTTGCCGTATGGTATCCTGACGAAGAGGATATGGCAAAGTGGCAAATATACTTCAGTACCGATGACGCGATGAGTGTCAAGGATGTAATTAATTGCTATAGAACACGTTTCCAATTGGAGTTTTGCTTCAGGGACGGGAAGCACTATGCCGCTCTGAATGACTGCCAGTCAACCGATCTCAGAAAACTTGAGTTCCACGGGGAACGCATCCTTCGCGAGCGTCAACATCGCCAAGGTCGCATGTAAGGAACTGGGAATACCTTTCTCAATATCCTCTTGCAAGTCGATTATCCATAACGCCTATATGCTCAACAGATTTATTTGCGTGTCCGGTCTGCGACCGAACCAACAAGTTATTGACAAACTTTTCAAAGAACTGGTTTTATTTACTGCCAGGGCCGCTTAGGCCCTGGAAAAATTAACGAACTATTGAATAAACTATTTCAATCAGTTAAAGGAGTTGTCATCCCATTATCAGGCATAAGCAATATCGTTAAGGGCAAGCAAATTAATGGAGACTTTCTTGCGGATGTTGGAGAATACTATGTTATGAATGGAGGTACAGAGCCATCTGGCTATTATGACAATTATAATGTTGAAGCTAACACCATCTCTATAAGTGAGGGTGGAAATTCTTGTGGTTATGTACAATTCAATCGAATGCCATTTTGGAGTGGCGGACATTGTTATACTATTCAGGACATAGTTTCTGATGTGGAAACATTATACTTGTATCATTACCTGAAATCAAAAGAAGAGTCCATAATGGAACTTCGCATAGGTACCGGTTTGCCTAATATTCAGAAGAAAGATTTGGCTGAATTCAAAGTGATAATCCCGGCCATAGAACAACAGCGAACAATTTCGAATATTTTATCATTGCTTGAAAGAAAAACCGAAGTTGAGGGACGGATGTTGATCGCTATGCGTACAGAAAAGCAATACCTAATTCATCAGATGTTCATATAAACATCTTGCGGAGCAGGTATTGCTTCTGTTGGTGCAGTCTTCCTAAATATTCTATTTCCAAGCCGATCTTGCTTAAAATCAATGAGATGTTTTTTTGCCCCATCGCTATCTGTTTATTCATGTCAGGGATATAGACAGGGAATATTACATAACCCCTCGTAAAGAGAGACACAAACGCACGCTGCCTTCCAGACGTTTCATCATTTCGTAGAAAAATTGTTGGGAAGTGAAGAATGCCTCCATATATTCAGGAATAATGCTAGCCTTTGTTCTGAAACAGACATACATCGGACTGACAATGCCCACATCAAATTTTGTTAAGCGTGCGATGGAACCAACATTGATTCTCGCTGGGTTATATGCAAAAAATTATTCCTCTTAACAATCTTATAATTAGACGTATCCTCACTAGCGACAGTTCTATCTTCAAATTGCTCAGAGACTGCTTTACAAAACCTTGCTTATTACTAACTGATAGAACATTGCTGTAAAGGCCATTTTTATTGCGGACGGAGACTTGTTCTATAAAATCTCCCAAGCGGCCATTGGCCTTTGACTGCTTAAACATCTTTTCAACAATCGCGCACCTTAGCTTCTTCAAATCCTCAATGAGCCTGCTTTGAACTGCGATGCGCTCGTCTATCAGTCGAAGTAACGTAGCTTTTTTTTTTGACTGTTCTTTTTTTTGATGGAATGCCAACGTAACATTCTGAAAAGTTCTTGCAGTTGATAGAGTATATCTTTGTACCTTGTGCAATTCTTCTAATTTGATGATGGAAAGATATCGAAGAAAAAGCATACCCCTTATAACCAACAATGGTTCTTTGATGATTGTCTCTACCATGTATCGTATGCAATCCGCAAATCGCCTTATTGCCATTAAGGTTATAAAATTCAACTGCTTTTGCTACTTCATTAGTATCTTCCGATGCATCCGCAAAAGCGACATCACCTTCTTGACAAAGCTCATAGTTCTTAGGGGTATTACCATTCACAACATTAGGAAGTTTGTCTTTACTGAGGTCTACCATTGTCGGTAGTCCAACATGAATAAGACCATAATGTAAGTTTTGAATTGCGTTCGTGCCATACTCCAACTTATCCCAACTAAGTGAGTTGGTTGGGTAGAAATCCAACAGGTCAGAAACTTTGCATTTCTCCCACTCCCCGGTGAACTCCGGGAATCTGATAGACGGGCTATTATGGCTCGTTTTATCGTCAATTTTCATATTAGTCATTCATCAAAATAAAAAAACTACAATATTCCCAACTCCTTCAGGTAAACATCGATCTCCTTGTCAAGTTCGGCACGCTTTGCCTCCAAATCCTTGATCTCGCTCATCACCGCGTGAATGTCTATCGGTTCCTCTTCCTCAAATGTATCAACATAGCGGGGAATATTCAGGTTATAGTCGTTGTCACGGACTTCCTGAAGGGTCGCGCAGTGGCTGTATTTCTCAATCTCTTTGCGTTCACGGTAGGTATCGACAATCTTCTTGATGTGCTCAGGCCTTAGTTTGTTCTGGGTCTTGACTTTCTCGAACTCCTTGCTGGCATCGATGAACAGGATGTTGTCATCCTCTTTGCGGCATTTCTTCATCACCAGAATACAGGTAGGGATGCTTGTGCCGTAGAAGATGTTCGCCGGGAGACCGATAATAGCATCGATGTAGTTCTTCTTCTCGATCAGATATTCACGGATCTTGCCCTCGGACGCGCCTCGGAAAAGCACGCCGTGAGGAGCCACGCAAGCCATTGTGCCGCCATCGTTGAGGTGATAGACCATATGCAGGATAAAAGCGTAGTCGGCCTTGGATTTCGGAGCCAGAACTCCGGCCTTGCTGAAACGGTCATCGTTATTGAACTTCGCGGCGGCGGACCACTCGGCTGAGAACGGAGGATTCGCCACCACCGCATCAAATTGTCTGTCTCCGAACTCATCGTCCTCAAGCGTATCCCCATTATGTATGTCGAAATCCCTATACTTAACCCCGTGAAGAAGCATATTCATTCTTGCAAGGTTGAATGTGGTAGGATTCTTCTCTTGGCCGAATATCTCGTCGGCATTGCCTTCGCGGGCGGTACGAAGGAGCAGAGAACCGGAACCGCAAGTCGGGTCATAGACGGTCTTCAGCCTGTTCTTTCCGGTGATGACGATTTCCGACAGAATCTGGCTGACCTCCTGCGGAGTATAGAACTCACCGGCTTTCTTGCCTGCTCCGGCGGCGAATTGCCCGATCATATATTCATACGCATCGCCCAATATGTCAATATCTTGCGCATCCTCAAGACCGAAATCAATGCCGTCGAGCGCGACAAGGACATCACTGATGAGCCTGTTCTTGTCTTCAGCCGTCTTTCCAAGCTTCGGCGAAGCCAGGTCAATGTCGGAGAACAGGCCACCAAAGTCATCCTCACTTTCCTGTCCGATGGTGCTGTCTTCAATCTTCTTCAGAGAGCGCTCAAGAGCCGGAAGGATATTCTCTTTTCCCTGAATCATAGATATGATGGTGGAGAACAGGTATTCAGGCTCAACGAAATATCCCAAGTCCTGGATGCACTGCGCTTTCAGTTCCTCCTTCAATTCTTCATCACCGCTTTCCCAGGCGGTCTTGAAGTCTATGTTGTCGTATTGTAGTATCTCATTGGCGCGAAGCTCGATTTTCTCCGAAAGATACTTGTAGAATATGAATCCAAGGGTGAAGTACATAAAATCACCGGCGGACATATTGCCTCTGAGTGTGTTGGCAACTGTCCAAAGCTGTGTGCGCAGTTTCTGCTGTAATTCTTCGCTCATATCGCGTTTGTCTTTTTAATCCCAACTGAAAGTGTCTATAATGCCACGAAGTCTGGCCATAACCCGTTTGAAGATGTTCCTACGTTCGATAAGGCCAACCTTTCTCATTATGGCATCCTGTATGATCTCCGGCTTCTCGCGCTGAAGGTAGTCGTATTCCTTGAAGAAACTCTGCAACGACTCCTTGTCAAGTCCCTCATCATCGGCCAGATTGGCGATGGCTTTCGACTTCTCCTTTGAAATATAGTCGTTCAGGCGGCCTTCGAGGTCAATGTTCCCGTCCGCCTTGGCTCTGATGAAGCCGCTTTTGTCATTGTCGATGTTCTGCTTGATGAAGCCGTCAATGAGTTTTGTCTTGTTACGCATCGCGGCATCCCTTATCATAGTGTCAAGAATATGCTGACGTCTGGATTCATAATCCTCGTTCTCTGGATTCAGATCCTCAATGAGGGCAAGGATATATGCGACATTGATGACATCGCTGTGCAGCAGCTCAAGGCAGAAGTCTATGTCTTCAAGTTTGGAATCGCCATAAGGGATTTCGGGCTCTTCTAAAGTTCCGGTCCGAGCATCGTCTTTGTCCACAACACCGACTGTGATGTCAAGGTACTTGCTGCGGAAGTCCATATACTCCTGCTCAGACATAGCAATACTTATCTTCCGAGGTATAATCCTCATAAATCTGGATCTCGGTCTTTCCTTTGATGATGTCCCTGAAAGCAAGTATAAAGTCTTTCTTGTCACGCTCGCTCTTCAGAGAGTCGATGAAAGCCGGATCCGGATATTTCTTCAGGAAATCAATCATCTTCTGATTGAGATCCTTACGGACTTCCAGATAAGGTTTTCTGACGATATATTCATTCGGCTCATTGTTACTGAAAAGTTTGATGGCGGCGTCCACCTTGGATTTCAGGTTGCGGAAACAGATTATCTTGCCGAAACGCTTCTTCTCGTTGAGCACGCGGTTGGTACGGCTGAACGCCTGAAGGAGACCGTGCCATTCCAGATTCTTGTCCACATACAAGGTGTTCAGCTTCTTGGCATCAAATCCGGTCAGGAACATACCCACGACAATCAGCAGGTCAAGAGGCTCCATATCAGGCCTGCGCTTCTTCATACGCTCGTTGATGTCATCGTAATAGAGACTGAAATGAGGCACATCGTATGCAGTGCCGAACATTCTGTTGTAGTCATCCATTATCTCCTGCAGCTTGTCGGCGGTCACTTTCTCATCCTCAAAGCCTTGTCCCATTCCAGTAAGATTGTCATCCTGGCTCTCGTTCGCCGAATAAGTGAATATCGCGCCGATGCGGATCGACGGTTTCAGTTCCTTGAATATCCTGTAATATTCAAGGAGCATCGGGACAGACTGGACAGCGAACATCGCATTGAACTCACCGTCAAAGGTAGAATGATTGAAGTTGTTCAATATGAACCGCGCGATCTCCCGCATCCTTGTTTCCGATTCCAAGTCCACATCTTCTTGTCCTTTATAATATTCAACAAGGAAACCAAGCACATTATCATCAGCTATGGCATCTTTTATCAGGTATCTGCAGACATTTCCCGAATACTTCCGCTGTGGTATGTTCCTGTCTGGCGTTTTCCCGAAAAATCGGTGTTCCGGTAAATCCGAAAATCTGGAGATTGTGAAAGAAACCGACTATATTCTTATGGCAGTCACCGAAGTGAGAGCGGTGACATTCATCGAAAATCATCACGACCTTCTTGTCACGAATGTCTTGCAGGTGCTTGTTGTAGTAGTCTTTCGTGACCGCACAGTTCAATTTCTGTATGGTGGTGATGATGATCTTGGAATTTCCGCTTAGTCTCTTGATGAGTTCGCCTGTGTTGTCAGTATTGTCAACAGCCCCTGGCTCGAACGCTTCATATTCCGCTTGTGTCTGAGTGTCAAGGTCGTGTCTGTCCACCACGAACAGCACCTTGTCAACGCCATCGACTTCCGAAACCAGCTGCGCAGCCTTGAACGAGGTCAACGTCTTTCCAGCTCCTGTTGTATGCCATACATACCCGTTATCATTGGACTCCTGCACTTTCTTCAGAATCTCCTCCACGGCATAATACTGGTACGGGCGCAATACCATCAACATCTTGTCTCCTTCGTGAAGGACTATGTACTTGCCTATAATCTTGCCAAGAGTGCATTTCGCCAAAAAGTCATCGGCGAAGAGTTCAAGGTTGTTTATCGGTTCGTTGTTTGGAGTCGTCCAATTGAATGTGAACTTATAGCCGCCATTAGGATTATTCGCGAAGTATCTGGTGTTTACCCCGTTGGAGATGATGAAAAGCTGAATGTAGTCAAAGAGTCCATTGAATGCGGTCTTCTGGTATCTCTGAACCTGATTATATGCCTGCTTCAGTTCAACGCCCCTTTTCTTCAGCTCAATCTGCACAAGCGGAAGACCATTTATAATGATAGTAACGTCAAAGCGGTTCTTCCTCTTAGCCTCAACTGTTATCTGGTTCGCCACCTGAAACTCGTTCTTGCACCAATTCTTGGAATCGAAGAAATTAATCCAGACACGCTCTCCGTTTTCGAGTTCAAATTCCTTCAAGTCACGAAGCTTCTTGGCCTTCTCGAAGCGCGTTCCACCTTCAAGATAAAGCAGAATCTTGTCAAATTCAGACTCAGTGAAAGACGTGCGGCCGTGTCGCTTGAGCTCGTCTGTGTTATGCTTCTCAAGCTGAGCTTTGAAATTGGACTTAAGTTCATTCTCATCATTGAGAATGACACGTTCATAACTGTTCTCAATCAAGGTTTTGATCAACCCTTCCTCCAGAATCTGTTCACTTTGTGCAGGCATATTATATTCCAAAAGACAATATATGGCAAAGTTAGCAATCTCTTAAAGATATTCAAGTGTCATTGCAATCATCCGCACATTATTACTATCTTGGCAAGTGTCCAAAAACAATCAACATAAAAAAAGAGTGACCAAATATTGGTCACTCTTCTCTTTATGTTGATCCGAACAAAGTCTTTTATATCTCCTGCCGCTTGCGACGCCAGTTGAGCATCGGGAGGAGGAAGGAGATGACGGCGGCGCCTAGCCAGAACCAGCTGACGTAGGTGAAATCGTGTTTGGTCACGGTCTCGCCGAGTTTGTTCACCACCTCGACTGTGTTGTTGTCCAGAAGGAGGCCGGTGACTACGTTCTGCAAGCCGGCGGCGGCGTAGGAGGCCACTCCTACGATGCCGAGGGCGGCTCCGGAGGCTTTTCTCGGAACGAGGTCAATGGCCATCAGACCGCCAAGGAAACTGATCAGAACACCGATGGCGATTCCGAACAGAACCATTGACAGGATGAGCGTGAAATGACTGCCGTTTCCGAACAGGAACAGGTAGAGGGAAATCGCCTCAAGGACACCTGCGGTGAAGGCGGGATATTTCCTGTCTCCCTTGAACACCTTGTCGGACAGCCAGCCTGAGAATACCGTTCCCAGCACTCCGAAGATCGGGTTGATGCCGATGATTGCGGCGGCGGCTTTGAGGTCATATTCATAAGTCTCTTGAAGGAAGATCGTGCCCCACTCGTTGATGGCGTAGCGGCTCATGTACATGAACGCGCTGGACAGGGCCAGAATCCACACTCCGGAATTGCGGAGAACGGCTTTCTGGATCTTTCTGGTCTCGGCGGCCCTGACCTCGGCGGACTCAGCAGACTCCTGCGCGGCCGGCTTCTTTGTCTCCTCGCCGGAAAGTTCCTCAATGGACGGAAGTCCCTTGCTCTCAGGCGTGTCGTGCAGCCAGAACAAGATCAAAAGCACTCCCAGAAGGCCGGCGCAGGCCGCTCCGAAGAAGCCCCATTTCCAACCGAAGGCGGCCACAATGGAACCTACGAATATGAACGAGAGGCCTTCGCCGATGTTGTGCGAGGCGCTGAAAAAGCCATAGTACGTGCCACGTATCCGCAGCGGGAACCACCTCGAAAGTGTGACGATGGAAGGCGGAGAGCCCATAGACTGAGCCCAGCCGTTGATGCCCCACATTATCGCGAACACTATGAATATGATAGAGCCGCTGATGCCAGCGCTGACCGCTGTGGCGCCAAGCACTCCCATAATCAGGTTGGCGGCGGCCGACAGCACCAGACCGGTGGCCATAAACCTTTTGACATTCGAGCCGTCGGCCAGGAATCCGTTGACGAACTTGCCCACGGCATAGGTCCAGTAAAGGCAGGCGCCAATGATACCAAGCTGCGTGGCGTTGAGCAGGCCGGCGTCAATCAGCGGCTGCTTCATCACGCCCATCGACATACGGCACACGTAATAGAGCGCGTAGCCGAACGTGATGGCGATGAAGGACTGGAAGCGGGAACGTTTCCAGACCTTGTCAGTGTTCTCCGGAGCCACCTTGGCGGCGGACGGAGAACTTATCCTGAAAAAATCGAGAAATGAAGCCATCTTAAAATGAATATTATGACTATCCAGACGGCTTCCTAATCGTGCAATCCCTTTTCGCGGAGGTACTTGAGCAGCTGCTCAGGACGGTCGGTCTGGATGAGTGACGCGCCGTAGCCGATCACCTGGTCGTAGATGAGGGCAGGATCGCCGCAGTCAAGAGCCTTGTCATCGTCCAGATAGCCGCAGAGGCTTCCCCAGATAGTGTTGATCCAAAGCTTTGAGCCTGAGTCGATAATCTTCTTGAAGCAGTCCTCAACCTCAGGGGTCATCTTCTTCCAGCAAACCTCGTAGGCGAGAGGAACGGTGCCGGTCTCCATATATTCATTGAAAAGAGCCTTTCCGGCCTCTTTCTGGATGTCAATGATAGGCATATACATCATATTGTGCTCGTGGGCGGCCATCCTCCCGGCCACCTCGGCTACAGGCTTCTTGCCCTTGATCAGGATCTGGTCGGTGACTCCGAGTTCCTCGGTGAGGGCGAGAACCAAGTCGTAATATTCATAACCCTGATCCACGTTCACGCAGATGCGGTCCTTGCAGCACTCCAGCGCCTCGCGGAGGGTGCAGATGTGCAGGGAGTCGGTGGCAACGCCGTGCGCGCGCTTGAGACGGAACTTCTTGAGCTCATCCAAGGTGTAATCGCTTACAAGGCCCTTTCCGGTGGTGCAGCGGTCGATCGTCCTGTCGTGAGAGAGCACGAGAACGCTGTCCTTGGTGAGCTTGAGGTCGAGCTCCATTATGTCAGCGCCCATCCTGATGATGGACTCGATGGCAGGGATGGAGTTCTCCGGATAGTTGCGCCAGTCGCCTCTGTGGCAGGCCACGACCACATACTTTGAGGCCGGGTCGTGCATCTGCGCCACGATCATCTCGGCTGTTAGGGTACTTGGCCGCATCAACCACATTCTTCTTTGCCGTCCCGCAGGAGCAGAGGCACACAGCGGCGGCGATCAGGTACAAAATTCTTGCTTTCATATATTCATTAATTTTTAAAATTTTGTCAGTCAATGTCTAAAGAAGCTTCCTTAGTTCAGCGAGGGCGCAGGAGATGTGGTACTGGACCGTCTTGGGACTTATCATCAGCGCGTCGGCAATCTCTTGGTAAGTCTTGTGTTCGTAGCGGTTCATCCTGAAGATTGTCTTCCTTAGGACAGACATATCTTCCAAAGCCTCGTCTATGCTTTTCAGCAACTCGAACGTGTCCATTTGGAACGACGGCTCATACTGCTCCGTGCTGACTCCGACAGTGGCCTTCCGGTACCTGTCGCGCACGCCTTTGCGCTTAATGAAATTCAGGACGGCGCTGTGCGCCATACTGAACAGGTAGGACTTGAGCGAATCAACCTCACGGAGAGATTTACGGGAGTTCCAGATCTTGAGGAACATATCCTGCGTGATGTCCTCCGCCTCCGAGGAGTTCTGAAGCATACTGAACGCGAAATTTCGGATGCGCCCGGCATACAGAACATAGAGGATGCCAAGAGCCTTGACATCCCCTCCTGCTATCTGCTCAAGTAACTGCTTGTCTTCATTAAGCATTTCACCTGACAAATATAACGATTATTTACCACTTTCTTACACGGACCTTGTACATATCAATGTCAACATTGATGATTCTGTCCGGGGCGGAGGCGCTGTTGTAGCCGATGATGGAAACGTCCAGGACAGCGTCCTCGCTCTTGACCTTGAGCTCGTAGTTTCCATCGATGTCTGTTCCGGTTCCGTTGTTGGTGCCACGCTCGATGACCATAGCGCCGATCACCGGCTGTCCGGACTTGTCAACGACCTTTCCGGTAATGATTTTCGGGCCTACGGTCCCCGAAGCCTTAGGTCTGGCTTCCGGAGCCTTTTTGCTCAAAAGGATCTTCTGGTCCTTGAATTCGACCTTGACACCTGGAAGCACCTTCTTCAGGATAGCTTCGATGTCCTCGTTCTTCGCCGTGACCGAAACCTTGCCGGCAAGGTCAATGTCGGTGTCCACATAGGCGAAAGTGTAGGAACTACCAGCCTCGATAGCCTTCAGGAGTTCCTTGACTGTCACATCCTTGACATTCACGGTCGCCGTCCTGCTCTGAGCGTACGCACCGAGCGAAAGCCCGAGGGCGCACAGCACGCAAAGCACGGTTCTGGTGAATGAAGGAAGAATGTTAGATATTCCTTTCATTAATAATTAGTGTTTTTGGTTTTGTTATCAATTGTGATTGTCTTTCCTTGACGCTCCCAGCGGACCGGAAGGAGGGTTGAGAGGATCTCCATAATCTCATCGACGGATTCATCCTTGACCGTCAATGACATACGTTTGTCCTTAAGGTTGCCGAGGTCAGCCGCGATCTTCATCTGGTACTTGTGCGACAGGCTTTCCAGAATGTCGCCGAGCTTCACATTGTCGAATGCGAGGCGATGCTCGTACCAGCGGCAGCAGTCATCGGCGTTCACCGCCGTCACCTCAGTCCTTCCCCTGTCCCAGGAATATTTCTGGTCAGGCCTGAGGATGACGAGTTCCTTGCTTTCGGTGTCGGAGACCTGCACGGAACCGCTGCGGAGGATCACCTCGGCGGAATGTCCGACAGGGTCGCTGACAATGTTGAAAGTCGTTCCGAGAACCTTGACCTGAAGGTTGTCGTGCATATTCACGATGAACGGGCAGGCCTCGTTTCTGTTGACCTCAAAGTAGCCTTCGCCGTCGATGGAGACATTCCTTGCGCTCTTGCCGAAATCCTGGTTGTAGGACAGCCGGCTGTCCCGGTTGAGCCATATGCGCGTGCCGTCAGGCAAGGTGTAGGAGCCGACGTTGTCGGACGAAGCGATGAGCACGGTCTCCCTTTCGGGAGCCATATTCATTCTCGCGACTGTCGCGCCTCCTATGAATATCGCCACGGCTGCGGCGGCGGTGACACAATAACGTAATGGCTTGCTGTGCAGCAGATTGGACAGCCATCCGAGTCTTTGAGCCGTTGGGGCAGTCCCTTCGATGCTCGCTGAGCTTGTCGAAGCGCCATCCTCTCCCAACGAAGCCATAAGCCTCTCCAGTCCGGCCGTCAAGTCGAAATCAGGAGAGTCCGAAGAGACAGAGTCCCAATATTCCTCCAGCAAAGCCTTCACCTCCGGTTCATCTCCATACGCGGCAAGCCACCCGAGGTACCGTTGTTTCAGTTCCTCGGAGACCTCCACACCGCTGAAGAAGAAATCCAGGATGCGTCTGTAGTCTTCGCCCTTCATTATTTGCCCGCCTGGGTGAATGTGTAGGTACTTGTGTAAGATCCGGCATTGAGACGGATCGTTCCGATACGGTCTGCACCTGTCGTGTTAGGTTGGGTGGTGATGGTTGATTCACTGACGCCCTTGGTGCCGGAAGCAGGTTCGATCGTGAACCAGTCCTCACCTTCAAGCGACCAGTCACACGTGGCGCTGATCGTGATCTGATCGGTTCCGCCTCCCACCAACGTAGCAGGTGTCTTGGCGGCCAACGTAGTCTTGATGACGACAGTGTCGTGCACCTCGGACACAGTCTGTTTCTGGCAAGCGGTCCCGCCAAGAAGCAGCGGAACGACCAGAATGAGTTTTGTTATGAGTTTTAGTTTCATGGAGTATAAAAATGTTTTATATAAGGTAAGACACCTTCGATGCCCTATATGCTAAAAAACGATCAAGACTTTTATCAGGTAATCCTTAAAAAAGGCTATATTTGTATGATATAAAGCCATGTCAAAGGATAAGAAAAGATGATTCTGGATGAAACGATATTCGAAGGGCTGTACTACAAGTACAGTGACAGGCTTTACAACTTCGCGTTCAGGTTCGTGTCGGACGAGCACACAGCGCAAGACATCGTGCACGAGGCCTATGGCACGCTTTGGGAGAAATTCGAAGGAAAGGAAAGCGACGCATGGCAGGCTCTTCTGTTCCGCATTGTACGGAACCGGTCGATTGACACACTGCGCCACCAGTCATCACTCAGGATTGTCAGCCTCACGGATTCTTTCAGAAACGTCTGCGACGAAGGTCTCTATCAGATGGATTTCGCGGTCAACGACTCCGACCGGAAGACAATCTACGATGAACTCACGGCGAACATCCACAGCATCATGGGCAAGCTTCCTGACAGATGCCGCGAAGTGTTCATGATGAGCAGGTTCCAAAACATGAAGAACAAGGAAATCGCGGCGGCTTTGAAAATCTCTGAGAAGGCTGTGGAAAAGCACATCCACAAAGCCCTGACGGTGTTCAGGAAAGAATTGGACGGCCTCGCCGGCAACGGGAACGCGGATCTCCAGAGCGGAGCCGCTCATTTCTGGCTGCTGTTCATCCTCACCTGCATGGTGGATTGATCACGGATATAGGGTTGAATATAAGAAGAAAGGGTGGCTAAAAAGTCACCCTCTCTGAATATTACGTCATGACAATTATCTATAGCAGATGCTGAACTCGGCCAGACTGCACAGGGGAACCTTCAAGGCTCCGCCCTTTCGTCCTGACGCCGTCACGACAAACTTGACGTACTTCGCCTCCGGCTCGATCTCCGCCGCGTGAACGTTACGGTATGCGCTCACGCCGGTATAGTCAAAATCGCAGACCTTGGTGTAATTCTCTCCATCCAAAGACACTTCCAGATGTCCGCCTTTAAGGTCGGAGGCATAACGGTCCTGACGCCGGTACAGGTCGAAGTCCGAAATTCGCACCGGAGAGGCGAGTTCATATTCAATGAAATACGGCAGCTTCAACACCGCCACGTCGGTCTTTTGGTAGCCGGATTCCCATTTCGTGTTGATCTTCCCGTCGATCGTCAGCTCCGGGCCGGCTCCGATCTTATAGGAGTTGCAGTCACGCACCGAGATGTCGGACTGGCTGTAATGATGCCTGTTGAACATATTCATCACTGACTCAGACTCACCTTCCACCTTGAAGCCGCCTTCCGACTCGACGCCGGCCACAAGAGAATAGTACCTTTCCTGCGCCTTGGACTTGTCGATGCGGACAGTATAGACAATCTCGGACACTCCAGGAGTGAAACCTTGCTCAGAAGAGGATGTCACTGAATATGATCCCTCCGGAAGAAGTGAATATTCAGCCTTGTCAGACGGGACGTTGAAAGTGAACTTCACGCCGTTGTCCCAATTGTTCTCGATGCTTGTGCGGACCTTATATTCAACAATGATGAATCCGTCATTGTCCTCCAGATTGTCGAGATCCGTCTCTGACACGCCGGATTTGTCCAGGCTGAACGCCATCATGCTCATGTCCGGAACGATGACAGTGCTGCCAAGTTCATCGGTCTGGGCGTCATTCACGCCATCGGTGAGGCTTTTCAGCCTCAACGCCACAGCGTAGTTACTCAGATCGGAATAGTCCGCTTCCGTTGAAAGTCTTTTCAAGGCCTCGATGTTGAAATCCACCTTGAACGTAGCCTTCTTGTCCTTCATCTGAAGGTCAGACGATTCCAGAGACCAGCAGTCCGAAGGCAGAGCCAGAAGCGACGCAGAGTTCTCCTCATTGTACTTTACCAGCACGGCGGCATCCTCCGACAGCCTCACCTTTGGATTCTGGTCGTAATAGCTGCCACAGTAGGCGTTCACCTCAGCCGTGAACGAGGACTGCACGTCATAGATTGTTTCTGTCTTCTGGTATCCGTTGTTGAGGATGTACACGGAAGGGTCGTAAAGATTGTCCTCCAGGTGGCTCGGCTCGCAGGCCGCGGCGGACAGAAGCGCGGCTAAGCCTATAAGAGTATATTTTCGTTTCATAATGATTCTTTTTTTAGAAGTCGTTTCCAGTTCTACCATCCGTAGTTCTGAGTCAGTTCCGGAACCCTGTCAAGCTCGGCCTGATTCATAGGAAGGACATAGTATTTCTTGGTGAACACCCTCTCGGACTTGGTGCCGGCCTCTCCGAAAGTGTCGAAAATGGACGTGCGCCTCCAATAATCACCGGAAATCTTATGGTCAGACGCTCCGATGTTGCATCCTACGACCTTGCCGTTATCCTCCCTTTCGGCTATCATCCAGCGGCGGGTGTCGAAGTAACGTTTTCCCTCGAAGCAGCTCGACCATACGCTCCCTGCGGATGTACTTTCTCTGGAGATCCTTGTCGCCTATGATCTCAGGATAGACCTCGTCCTCGCCGGTTCCGATCGCCGGGACCCCGGCCCTGTGGCGTATCATGTTCCAGTAAGTGAGGATGTCCGGATTCGCCGGGTCATATTCATTGAGAGCCTCGATGTACATCAGCAGCACATCGGCATATCTGATGATCGGCCACGAGAGGTTCCCCCACCGGCTTGACTTCGTGTCCAGATCCGGATCGATGAACTTGAGGCAAAGGTAACCGGTCGGGCTGTAGTTGTTCGATGTGATAGGTCCGGAGTTTCCGTTCTTGTAGAACTGGATGTTGGCCAGCTTGTTCGTGCCCATGATCCATGTCTGGCCGCTCCAGAACACATTGGCGTAGAACCTCGGCTCGCGGCCGATGTACATGTTCATGGTCTCGATGGCGTCGTTGGACTTCAGGTTCTTAGGGATGGTGGAGAAGAACGGGTTGACGAACTTCTGAGACCCGGTCTCAGTGTAGCCGGAACGTGGATCCACCTCAATGACACCCGCGCCGTTGTCGTAGGATTCGTCTTCCATGTTGGTGATCGGATAGTAGCCGTTGTCCATCGCGAAAGCGTCCACAAGCTTCTGGGTCAGACCGATTCCGCCGTATCCGCTCGCCGAGACCGGAGTCTCCCCGACTCTCCAGCTGCGTCCGCCGCACTGCACCGTGAATATGTTCTCAGGGGAATTGAGCAGCACCGCAGCGTTATGAATATTCTCAAGCGGAGTGGCGTTCTCGTCATCCACAAGATTGTACGTGTTCATGTCTATGACAGCCTTCGCCGCCTCGGCTGCCTGTCTCCAACGGTTTTCGTCATATTCTGTGTTGAAGAGTTTCTCTCCGTCCTTGTTCACGATGCCGTCATAAATGCCGGTGCCGTTCTGCCCGTTGAAAAGAGGGCTGGCGTTGAACATAAGGAGCCTGGCCTTCATCGCAAGGGAAGAGCCTTTCGTGGCACGTCCGATCTCGTAGGAGCTTCTCGTGTCAGGGAGCTCGGTGGCCGCTTTGTCATATTCATCACAAAGCCAATCGACTATCGTGCTCCAAGGGGACCTGTCCACCTTTGACACATCCGGGTCGGAATAGTCCGACTGCCTGTCCCCGAGCCAAATGACAGGGCCGTTCCATTTGAGCAGCTCGGTATAGTAGAACGCCCTAAGGAAACGGGCCTCGCCCCGCCACATCACTTTCTCATCATCCGTGAGCTGAGGGCAGTCCTGGACCTTGGACATGAAATATGTCGCCTCGCTTATTCCCTGATACAAAAGTCTGTAAACCGCATGACGGTAACCGCCGTGGGTTGACAGAGGGGAAAGCTGGTTATGGTTCAGCAAAGCGAAGAAACGTGAGCCGGTGTAGGCGCAGGAAGCCTCGTCGCTGGCAGTGATCGCGATGCCGGATGTGGAACCGTAACCTTCCGGGGACCATTCGCTCGGAATGTAGGTATAGACATTGACAAGATATTGCAGCGTAGTCGTCTTCTTGTCGAATATGTTCTTTGAGGTCAGCTGGTCGTCAGGCTGCCTGTCCAGGTAACTGTCACAGCCGCAGACCGCCAGCGCAATCATCAGGATTATTGCTGATATATTCTTCTTCATAGTACTTCTTGATTATTAGAAACCGATGTTCAGACCGATGTTGGCCACTCTGGTGTTAGGGTAGTTCGACGCTCCCGTCTGGAGATCCGGATCCCAGAGCTTGAACGGAGCGAAGGTAAGCAGATTCGTTCCGGACACGAAGACACGCAGCTGGCTCAGGCGCATCTTCTGGATCAATCTCTTAGGGAAAGTGTAGCCGAACTCAGCGTTCTTGAGCCTGATGTAGCGGCCGTTGACGAGCCAGAAGTCAGATGACTGGTTGTTGTTCGTCGCCTCGGTCGTGGTAAGACGCGGGTATTTCGCGTCGGTATTGCTTTCGGTCCAGTAGTTCCCGTAGATATCGGAGAACACGTTGTTCGCGGCCATCTTCGGCTCGGTGAATCCGCGTACCATAGAGGAGTTTATCGAGAAACTTACGTGGGCGTTGCCCTGGAAGAAAACCGACACATCGAATCCCTTCCATTGGGCGGACACACCGAAACCGTACACGATCTCAGGCACGTCGGTGTACCCTATGGCCTTGACGTCCTTGCTGTCGATCACACCGTCGTTGTTGAGATCCTTGTACTTGATGTCGCCAGGACGTACCTCGCCGAGAGCGCTCTGGTCCGGAGACGTGGCGATGTCAGCCTCGTCCTTGAACAGTCCGTCGGACACATAGCCGAATGTCTGCCATCTGGCCTGGCCGGTACGGTTCATGTACTTCTCGATGTAGTCCGGCTGGTCCTGATCCTCGATGACGTTACGGGCGAAAGTGAAGTTACCCATCGCCGAGAAGTTCACCTGGCCGATCTTCTGGTCGTACTGCAGGGAGCTGTCCCATCCGGAGTTCCTCATCCGGCCGATGTTGACGTAAGGCTTCGTGGTGATTCCGATATATTCAGGAATGGAAGACCTCTGAAGGAATATTCCCGAACGCTTTTCCTTGAACCAGTCCACCTGCACGCGGAGTTTGTCGAAGAACGAGACATCCACGCCGACATCCAGTTTGCGTGATTTCTCCCAGCCGACATTGTCGTTGGCCCATTCGCCGCGCCGGTAGGACGGGTAGGAGGTCACCGTCTCGCCGAAACTCCACTTATCACCGGAGTTGATTGTCTCCAGGTAGATGAAACGACGGTTGCCTCCGATCTGGTCGTTTCCGACAATTCCATAGGAGCCCTTGATTTTCAGCAAGCTGATGACATCAGCCAAGCGTCCTGTCCAGAATTTCTCGTTGGAGACCAGCCAGCCACCGGCCACTGACGGGAAGAATCCGAACCTGTGTCCAGGCGAGAAGTTCTCGGATCCGTTGTAGCCGGCGTTGAACTCGGCGAAATACCGTGAATCATAATTGTAGGTAGCCCTGAAGGCCACTCCCTGATGTCTGTACGGCAGGGCCGCATTGCTGGAGGTGGCACTGGAGCCGATATAGTTCTTCTGTGACTGCTGATAGAGAAGGAGACCTGTGACGCTGTGGTTTCCGAATGACCTTGCGTAGTTCAGGCTGGCCTCCAGATAGAGGGAACGCCATCCGGTGTTGGAATATGAGAAATCCAGTGTCTGCGAGCCCTGCACAAGCTCAGTAAGGTGCAGTTCTCCGTTCTCGTCCCTGTACGCCTGACCGTATTGCTCAGGAGTCCTGTTGCGGTTCTGGTAAGCGTTGTTCTTGGCGTCGAAAGAGCCTTTGACTGTGGCTGTAAGTCCATCGGTGAGCCACGAGAAATCGTGGGTGAGGGACACGAGAGACTGAGCCGTGTTGTAGAACGCCTGCTTGTAACCGGTCTGTGTCAGAAGGGCGTACGGGTTGTAGCCCATGTTAGTACCCGGTCCTGGATAATGGCCGTCCGAATAGACCATCGGGAAGATCACAGACGGTGTCCTCAGTGCGGCCGACCAGATCGAGCTGCTGCTCGTTCCGCTCTCGTTCTTCTGCTCGAAAGTCGTGGCGAGATTGACGTTCATGGACGTGTGGCGAGTGAGTTTCACATCCACGTTCGCCCTGAAATTGAAGCGGCGGTAATATATTCCCGTGTTGTAATCGGCCGTAGGATCAGTCTTGAAGAGCCCGTTCTCGTTGTAGAAACCTCCGGAGATGTAATATTTCACGGAGCTGGTTCCACCGGAGACGTTGACGTTCGCCCTGGTGTTGTTGCTGAGGTTCTTGAATATGCTGTTGACCCAATCGACATTAGGGTAAAGGTCCGGATCCTCTCCGCTCAAGGTCTTGCGTACCCTCTCCGCATCGAAATATTCAGTCCCGGAAGCCACATTGTACATTTCCATGTACTGTGTCGCGCTCGCCATCTCCGGCACCTTGACCGGGCTGGTCACACCGTTCTCGAATTTGATGCTGACCTTTGGTTTGCCCTCCTCTCCGCTGCGTGTCGTGATGAGCACCACGCCGTTGGCTCCTCGCACTCCGTAAACGGCCGTCGCGGCGGCGTCCTTGAGGACGGAGAATTCCTTGATGTCCTCGACATCCACAAGGTCAAGCTCACGCTCGACTCCGTCGATCAGGACGAGAGGGTTGGCGTTGGCTCCGAAGGTGCTGATGCCTCGGATCCAGAAAGTGGATCCCGCGCCAGGCTCGCCGCTCCTCTGCACCGACACGACTCCGGAAAGCCTTCCGGCGAGAGCGTTGCTGATCTTGGACACCGGAATCTTCACCGCGTCCGGAGCGATTGTGGCGATGGCGCCCACGATACTGGCCTTCTTCTGGTGGCCGTAGCCGACAGCCACAGCCTCCTCCAAAGTGTTTCCATCCTGCTCAAGGGCCACGTTGATGACCTGTGATCCCTTCTTTATCTGGACATCCTGGGCCACATAGCCTATGCAGGACACGCTGATGTAGCCGTAATTGCCTTTGAATGAAAGGTTATAGCGGCCATCAAGGTCGGTGGAGACTCCAATCGGAGTGTCCTTGACCCAAACCGCCACTCCGACAAGCGGCTCGCCGGTCTTGGCGTCCTTGACGGTTCCGCTGACCTCCGTAGATTTGTCATCGCCGGTTGTCTTGCCTGAGGTCTTTGCCTCGGTTTTGGTGATCGTGATGATCTTGCCTTTCAGCTCATACTTGAAAGGTGGTTTGACTATCTGCCGCAAGACAGTCTGCACGGACGCCGAGTTGAAGTCGGCCGTGACAGCCGGGGCATCCCGAAGAATTCCTGTCTCGTAGATGAAAGAATAGCCGGTCTGGCGCTCAAGTTCCTTGATGACACCAGTCAGAGGCTCGTTCTTGAACCGCTTTGTGAACGACTGGGCGGAGATGAACTGCCCGGTCATCACGAGAAGCAAAACAAGAAGCGCGCTCTTGAAAACAAGTTGTCTCTTCATTTTTGTTGAACAGTGGGGTTAGTTAACGTTATTAGTTTTGATTGTATGTCATTTTTCTGTGATCGCGATGCTGCTGTCATCCTGCCATGCCCACGAGATCGGCACAATTACGGCCACCGCCCCAAGCACATCATCGATGGACTCACGGGTGTCGAGTATGACACGGAAAGTCTTGTTCCTGTATTTCACCGGATTGTAATGAATCCGCGTTCCGTACAAGGATGTCAGTCTGGAAAACAGCCAGTCAAGCGTGACTGACTCGCAGTCCAGCTTGCCGTCAAGCCATGAGCGGTACTGGCTCACATCCCGCCTGGACTTGCTCATGGAACGGTCGATACGGTTGTAGGAGATGACCTCGCCCGGGCTGAGATAAATGTAGTCCTTGCCGGTCTGGAACTGAATCTGTCCCGTGAGGAGGGCCGCCTGGATTCCGTTCTCACCGTTGTAGGCAGAGACGTTGAACGAGGTGCCTTTGACAGTGATGATGGCATCGTCCATTCTGACGATGAATGGCTTGGCCGGATTCTTCGAGACATCGAAGAACGCCTCGCCGGACAGCGTCACTTCCCTGCCCTTCTTGTTGAAATCAGAATCGTAGGTCAGGGTCGTAGCTGAGTTCAGCCAAACTTTGGACGAGTCCGGAAGCACGACCAGTCTCGTCTCCAGATAGGCTGTCGAGAAAGTGGAGACCGGATTCTCCTTGTCATTGAACAGATTGAAGAACAACGCCACGATGACGGCCACCGCCGCTGCCGCCGGGACGGAAATCCTCAGCAGCAAGCGTTTCCACCGGCGTGCCTTGATTTTTCCCGTAAGCCTGGCGTAGGCCATCCTCTGCCCCGCAGTCGGCCTCTCGCTGTCACACCAATCCTTCTCCATCGTCCTGAAATCATCAATCGACAGCTTACCGTCCGAAAGGCTCTCGCGGATGGAAACCTCATCCTCGTAAGTGGATTCGCCACGGAAATATCTGAAGCATTTCTCTTTGATCCGATCATCTGAAATCCTTCTGTCGTCTTTACTCATAATGACTTTAATTATTTCATATTAATTTTAACGTTTAACCGGACTTTTACCCTACCTTTGTTTTCAAATGAATATTTCAAAAGATCCCACTGCCTCTTGCTCCGCGATGATCGGTACGTATTTTTTGCACGATGTGACTTTTCGGACGCAATCATACATATTCAGGAATCATGCGAGGTAGGGTAAATCGGAGTCGCTGCGTTTTATAATGCAGGATATTCAATACTAATAACACAAAATTCAGATCATGAGAAAAATTCCCTTTCTGCTGACAGGCGCGCTGGCCATTCTGGCAAGTGCCACAGCATCAGCCCAATCAGAGCCATCGGATGAGGTGAAGGTTCCGGACTATTCCGGCTATATCCTTACTCCGGAGGCTCCACACACTCCCCGGATCAACGGAGCCAAGATCTATGGCGCCCGTCCAGGCTCAGATTTCCTGTACAAGGTGGCGGCGACAGGTGACAGACCGATGACATTCTCGGCCGAGAACCTGCCCAAAGGCCTGAAAATCGACTCCGGAACAGGTGTGATCACCGGAAAGGTCAAGAAAGCCGGCACCTACAATGTCACGCTGAAGGCCGCCAACAGCCTCGGCGAGGCGAAAAGGGAGTTCAGGATCGTCATCGGAGAGAAGATCGCGCTGACTCCTCCGATGGGTTGGAACAGCTGGAACTGCTGGGGCAACACGGTAAGCCATGAGAAAGTGATGGCTTCCGCGAAGGCGATTCTTGAAAGTGGACTGGCGGACTATGGTTGGTCGTACATCAACATAGACGATGGCTGGCAGGGACTCCGCAGCGGAAAGGAGAACGCGATCCAGCCGAACGTGAAATTCCCTGACATGAAAGGTCTTGTGGACTCGCTGCACACCATGGGATTCAAGGTCGGCATCTATTCCGGTCCGTGGGTTGCGACCTATGCGGCACACATCGGAACACAGTGCGACAACGCCGACGGCACCTACGAATGGGTCAAGAAAGGGCTCGTCAACGAGAACTACAGGATGGTGGATCCGTCCGGCGAGCTGACCAGAGAGAAGCTTTGGTACAGCGGGAAATATTCATTCGCCGCCCAGGACGCGCGCCAGTGGGCAGAATGGGGCTTCGACTATCTCAAATACGACTGGAACCCGCACGACTGGTACAGCATGAAAGAGATGCACGATGAGCTGGAGAAATGCGGCAGGGACATCGTCTATAGCCTTTCCAACTCCGCCCTCCTTCCTTTGGCCGGTGAATATGTCAAATACGCCAACTGTTGGAGGACGACCGGGGACATCCGCGACAACTGGAAAAGCATCTCCGGCATCGGTTTCGGCAGGAACAGCAGCTGGGCGCCATATTCAGGCCCTGGACATTGGCCTGACGGAGACATGATGGTCATCGGAAACGTCGGCTGGGGCAGGAAATACCACTACACCAACCTGACTCCGGACGAGCAATATACCCACGTCACCCTTTGGGCAATGCAGGCGTCCCCGCTCCTGATCGGCTGCGACATGGCGGTCGCCGACAAATTCACAAAGAGCCTTCTGTGCAACAACGAGGTGATCGACATCAATCAGGATCCGCTCGGTTACGCGGCCACAAAGATTTATGGCAACAGTTCCTATGCCACATACTTCAAGCCTTTGGAGGACGGTTCGCTGGCAATCGCCATGTTCAACCTCAGCGAGACAACCCAGAAGATCGGTTTCAAGCCGAGAGCCATCGGAATTATCGGGGACAAAATCATCGTCCGGGATGTCTGGAGGCAGAAAGATGTCGCCGAAATCACCAACGACAGGGATCGTTTCGATGCTGATGTACCTCCGCACGGAGTGGTTCTCGTCAGGGTGTTCCCTGGCTTCACCAAGGAAAGGCCGATAGGCAGCAGGAGGTAGCCCAGCGACAGCCAAAGATCTGGCATTCAACCAGAAAGCTTAATGTCCCGATGTGGTTATCCGCATCGGGACATTACATTATTACAGACTGTTGAATATCACGTCATTATGCTTTCTACAGAAAATTTCACTATTTTTATGTAAGATTTGCCGCCTTATGATGTAAATAATACAGGCAAATGACATTGACACAAGAATGACATTGGCATATAATACAAATATGAAGATTCTACATACATCAGACCTGCATCTGGGACATACGTTATATTCGTATGACAGGACAGTCGAGCAGACCGGCTGCCTCGCCCAGATAGAAAACATCATCAAAGAACAGAAGCCGGACGCATACGTCATCAGCGGCGATGTCTATCACACGACGTCACCCCAGACGTCAGCGCAGGAGATGTTCATGCATCATCTCATGGCAGTCCATGAGATTGCACCGTCAATGAAGGTCATCGTGACAGCCGGCAACCACGACAGCAACAAGATAGAGATCACCGACCCGCTGTGGAACCTCGTGGGAGTTTCCATCGTGGCATCCATAAAACGCAACATTCTCCAGGGAGAAGACAGCGATGAATTTCACAGGCAGCTTTTCGAACGCCATATCTTCCCCATCGTGAGGGACGGCAGCACCGTCGGCTACATTGTCGCCATACCTCACTGTTACCCAGGCAATTTCCCGGCCGTGAAAGCAGACCTGCCCAGGGAAGAAAAAAAGAATGAAAGAGTTTATAGCCCTCCTGCTGGAGGAAGTCGGAAAACGCAATAAAAACGGGCTTCCGGTGGTCGTGATTGCCCATACGGCAGTAAACCGGATCTCAGGAGAGAAACCCGACGCCGTCGGCCAGGACCTCGACATCATAGGAGGAATCGATATGGTCAATGCAGATGTTTTCGGCACAAAGGTTACGACTACATTGCACTCGGCCATATACACAATCCGCAGAACATCTCAGACAGGATCCGCTACAGCGGCTCTCCCCTGCCTCGTATCTTTCGACGAGGACTTCCACCACAGCGTTTCGATCGTGACCATAGGCGCACACGGCGACACACCGGAGGTAGAGACAATCGACATTGACAATGCGATGCCGGTCATTACCATACCGGAGCAGGACGGGACCAGACGCAGCGAAGTGAAGTCCCTCAAGTGGGATGAGGCATACGAGGCGTTCAAGAAAATGGACCCGGAAAAGGCCTGCTATGTACGGCTCAATGTCACTGACGACGGGACCATTCCGGTCGAGGCGAAAGACAAGGCCGCCAAAGTTCCGGAGCAATGCCATCTGAAAGCGAAGTTCTGCCTGATAAACAGGGTGAAGAAGGTCAATGACCAGGACATAAACTCCTCCGGGAAGATAAATATCAGCACCGCAGAACTCGGAAAGATGGGGCCTTACTCCGTGGCTGAACTCTACCTGAAGGAAACGGGACAAGAAGGCATTGACGAGAATATCCTCGCCCTGCTGAAAGAAACCATTGACGAAGTTATGAACCCTGAAAAACACGACTGATACCATGAAACTGAAGAAACTGGACATCACCAACATAGCGTCGATCTCTTCCGCGAGCATCGACTTCACGTCCGCACCGCTGTCGGACTCCCCTATTTTCCTCATCTGCGGCGAGACCGGGAGCGGAAAATCCACCATCCTGGACGCCATATGCCTTGCCCTGTACAACAAGACCCCGCGTCTGACGAACGGCAACAAGACAGTTGAAACGTCCTACAAAGAGGGCGGACAGGAAATCAGCATAGTGTCTGTAAACCAGCTGCTCAAGAAAGGAGAGAAGGAAGGCGGAATAACACTCCTGTTCGAGGGGGCGGACGGCTCCGACTACACTGCCGAGTGGAAATGCCGTGTAAACCGCAATGGAAAACTGGAAGACGAAGACTGGTCCATAACCGACAGCAAAGGCAATACGAATAACAAAAGGGGCAAGGCACGCATTGACAAGATGACCGAAATCATCGGCCTGGACTATGATGAGTTCTGCCGCACGTCAATGCTCGCCCAGGGGCAGTTCACCCAGTTTCTGAAAGCCGAGAGCAAGGAGAAGTCGGAGATTCTTGAGAAAATTACCGGCACTGAGATTTATGCGATAATCGGCACCCGCATCCATAAGAACTCAATCGACGCGGATAATGCCTACAAAGAGGCGAAAAAAGGACGTCGATTCTGTCGTTCTTCTCTCGGCAGAGAAAAGAACGCTCTTGTCAATGAAATAAAACAGACTGAAGACGACATTGAAAAGAACAAGTCCGCATTGGCCCTGCTCGGAAGCCTGCTGAAGGCGTTTGAGGCTGTCGAAGCTGCCGAAAAGTCCATAAAGACATCTGAAGAGACTCTGGTATCGGCGAAGTCGAAGTTCTCTGTCCTCACCAATGACATTGCCTATGGCAAAGCCGAGCTCGACAAGAAAAACGACATTGCCGGAGACCTGGCGAAAGACATTGAGGCTCAGAAAGTTCACGCCGGCATGTTCGCGAATGTCCAGACCATCGAATCGCATCTCGTGAATGTCACGAAGCAGGAAAACTACTGCAAGAAACAGAAAGAAGTTCTCGAGAATGAGAAGAAAGCTCTTGAAGCATCACGGGCACTTTTCGCCGAACTGGAAACGAAGAAAGCCGATGCCGAAAAGACTCTTGACAGCAAGAGAGAGGCTGTAACGGAGGCCATTGAGGCCAAGATGGCGCTCATGCCTGAAGATGTGGAGAAAGAGAGACTCGACATTGGCAAGGCACTGAAACTCATCGGCGATGCAGGCACTGCCTACGCTGTCATCCAGCAGAAAGAAGAGAACCTCGCTACCGGGAAGTCCGACTACAAAAAGGCAGTAGAAGAGATTGAGGCAGAGCGTGTCGCGCTCAACGAACTGAAGGACAAGTCGAAGACAGCCGATGACACCTACGAGAAAAGTCGTGAATTATATGAGACGCAGGCTATGGCAATAGACCGGGCATCCATCCGTCTCAGGAACTGGCTCCGTGAGACAGGCAGCGACATCTGTCCCGTATGTCATGCGAAAATAACATCGCTCATCTCGGAACAGGAGCAGAACGATCTTCTCAAACCCGCAAAAGAGGCATTGGAAAAGGCGGAAACGGAGAAACGGAAAGCAGATGAGACATCAGTCAAAGCAAGTACAGCGTTCAACACCAGACTTAAAGAGCTCGACAATTCCAAAAGCAGGCTCGGCAACGACGAAAAGACCTTGGCAGAACTCAAGGAAGCGTTCGCCAAGAATTTCTCTTCACTGGGCTTAAAAGTCAATGAAGAAAACATCAGGGAAAAGCTCGAGGAGGCCAAAAAGACGCTGGACACACGCAAGGATGCCAATGAAAAGGCAATTGCCGCTGTCAATGAAAGGCAAAAGGCCGTGGACAACGCAAATGCAGACAGGGACAAATACCAGAGCGACATCTACTCTCCTATCGTATCCGACTACAACAGGAAGAACCTGGAGATCCAGAGAATCAGCAGCAAAATTGACAATGCCAAGAAAATGATCTCTGTGGCAGAGAAATCCGCATCGGAGTCCCTTCTGGCGGCAGAGAGCCTCATCTCCTTCCCTGACTGGAAGAAGGAATGGGAATGTGATGACAAAGGCTTCATCGCGAATCTCAAGGAGAGTGCCAGAAAGTACAATGACACCCTGAAAGAATATGACAAGGTGACCGTAGAGATGAAGAATCTCAAAAGCAACATCGCATCCGCATCAGATGTAAGGAAAGAATCATCGCGGCCAATGGGGACTTCGTTTCCGGGGACATCGTACCGAAAAAATACGCCGGCAACGCAATCGTGGAGTGGGGTTCATTGGAGAGCCGCATCAGAACGGCTCTTGAGAACATCGACACCGCACGCAAGTCCAAAGAACTGAATGAGAACACCTTGAAAAACGCTTATGCTGAAGACGGAGCCCTGCCTAAGACTGCCGTAGAGGTCAATGCACTGAAGAAGACTGTCGAATCGGACAATTTGGGCAAGTCAGAGCACCTCGGCAAGCTCAAGACTGTCATTGAGGATGATGACAGGAAGCAGGACGAGCTTAAAAGCAAGATTGACGCGCTTAACAGGGCCGGCAAGGTCAATGCCCAATGGAAAACGTTGGACACCCTTTTCGGCGGCACCGACGGATTCACATTCAAGAAGATAGCCCAGAGTTATATCATGCAGGACATCCTCAATCACGCAAACGCATATCTGAGAAAGATCGCACCGCGTTATGAATTGACAGCACAGCCGGGCTCACTCGTCATCCTGGTAGAGGACAATGAAGACGGTGTTGTCCGCTCTGGAAACACTCTTTCAGGCGGTGAAGGGTTCGTGATTTCATTGTCATTGGCCCTGGGCCTGTCCAGCCTCGCAGAGAACAGCATCAGCGTGGATACCCTCTTCATCGATGAAGGATTCGGAACACTCAGCCAGGAGTGGCTCAACAGCGTGATGTCTGCATTGGAGAAACTGAACTCCTCCAGCGGCAAGCACGTCGGCATCATCTCCCACATAGAGGACCTCCAGAAAAGAATCCCTACCGTGATAGAAGTCAAGAAAAAGAACGCCACCACCAGCGAAGTCTTCGTCCGCGATGCCCAATCTTAGTTCAATGATTTCCAGTCGCCGCAAGGGACTTTCACGGTTTTTGTCTTTTTGCCGCAGCGGACGACAATGCTGTCTGAACCGGATGCGTTCAGGATATAGACGCTCTTTCCACGACGGGGCACGTCAATGACGGCATTGTCCTGATATACGGCGATTATGAGTTCCTTATCGCTCTCCGCCTCGATTACAGGGTAGCCGAGTTCAGGATGATGCGGACGGAATTCGCTCTTGAGCAGAGTCTCACGATGATCGGAAGCGAACTTCATCCATTTTCTCATGACGTCAAGCTGTTCTTGCGGAATGTTCCTCAGCATTGTCGAGTATTGTACGACTCCGAAAATGGAGTTGATGATCGCTCTGCCCACATTCTCCGGAGTTTCGGAAATGTTCCATTCCAACATGTCTGAATGAACAGCCGTAGAACCGCTTGTCAGCCTGAGGGAGGCGATTCTCATCCTGTTGTCTTTCGCGTTGCCCGGACAGTCTGCTGCACGGAACATGTTGCCGTACTGTCTGATGGCAGGACCTATGTACTGCTGTCTGAACTCAATGAGAACCTCCGGTTTGATGGCTCTCAGAGCGGATGAGACTTCCTTCATCAGCACGTTCACGGCTTCGCTCAGATTCATGATGTCACGTCCGGCATATTTCTCTTTCACCGCCGGATCCTCTCCATGGAATCTGAAGCTGTCGATGAAATCGAGTTTGAATCCGTCCAGGTTCCAGTCTTTCAAGGCATTGACATACAAATCCACCAGATGTTTCCTGACCTCAGGGAAACGAGGATCAAGCACGCCGCAGCTGCTGACCCGGTCATTGTAGAGGTACTTTCCCTCAAATTTCTTGTAGGCGTCGCTATGCCATCCGACGTATGGGACACTGTACCAGACAAGATATTTCATTCCGAGATCATGAACTGCCGAAACGTGGGCAGCCATATCAGGAAATTTCTGGGGAGCCGGTCTCCAGTCTCCGCAAAAAGCATAACCTCTGTTTCCGTCAGTCGTCTGCCAACCGTCATCAAGAATTACGGTTTTCATTCCGAGATCCGCCGCAATACGGCACTCCTGTTCAATCGCTTCGGCATTTACGTCCTGGTGGAACTGGTACCAGCTTGAATACAACGGCTCAAATGCGGACTCATTCACAGGAAACGACTCGTAGCCATTCACCCGGCTCATCCAATCGGACGCCTCGCGGATGCTTTCCGACCAGAAGACAGGTCGCTTGTCAAGCAGGATTTTAGTTTCATAATGCTTGGCAGGAGCTTCACTTTCCCTGAAGAAGCGCAGTTCAGAGCAGATTGCGCAACCTTCTTCCATTATGCCGAGTACGGCATCTACCTTGCGGAGCACCTCTGAGCAGGCGATTGTCAGGCAATTCGTATTATTGTCATCAAAATACTCATAGAGAGGCATCCTGTAGGCGAGTGAACTGCCGGCATTGGTTAAGCCCCAGAAAGGATCCAGGTGTGTGCCGCAATGCAAGTCCGGACTCCAGAAGTTGAAAACACCTTTCTGCGGGAAAGTGAAATATACATTGAATTTTGCCGGCGGTGCCTCTGTCTGTGCATCCATCGAAATGCTGATTATTTCTTTTCCTCCGTCATTTTCCAATGATGCGGTAAATTTCCAGTCTCCGGGATTGTCTGAGACGATTACAATCTCATCCACGAGCGAACTGCTCAATACGGGGGCTACAATTGTTCCCTTGGAAGCGAAAGGATTGCCCGTCCAAGTGTTCTGGGCGTATGAAGCGCAGATAGACAGAGCGGACAATGCAAACGTGAGTATGTGTTTGTACATATGAGTATTCTTAAACGGTTATTTTAATTATGGGGAGCGTCGTTGTAAGCCCGGTATTCGCCTTTGGTAACATTCAGGGTTTTCGGGAGCCAGACCTTATAGCGGGTGGATTTGTCCCAAGTATTGCCTGCGGATGCGAAGTCGCAGAGGTGGATCTGGCGTGGCTTGCCGTTGCCTTCCAGATCTGCTCCGGCTACCATCGGGGCTGTAAAAGACATCCACGCGAAATCGTTGCCTTCTGCCGGGGTCAGGGCGACGCTGCCGTCCTCTGAAGATTGGATTACCACGCATTCATCCACGAAACCGTCATTGAAACGGGAATCCCTTGCAAGCACTATAGGACCACGCACAACAGCCTGATGCCCATTAAGTTCCAGCAGATGCGGAGTAAGGTCAAGAGACAATTCAATGCGGTCACCCTTCTTCCATTTGCGGTCCACCTTTGCGTATTCACCGGCAGGAAGATTGTCAAGACTGATGTTCAATGTATCAGAGCCGCTGATCAACTTTGCCGTAGTCGTCTTGCTCCATTGAGGGATCCTCAGCGCCAAAGTGAATTCTGCCGGTTTGGCCGGAGAGAGTTCTATGGAGATGTTTCCGGAAACCGGATAATTTCCACAGACTTTGATGCTCATGGAGTTGCGTTTGTCCAGGGAAATCTCTGCCTCGGAATCTCCATAATGGTTTATCTTGAGGCAATCGCCTTCTGTCAGATATGCGAGAGCCGGAATCATCGCGAAGGCACGGGGACCATTGGCATTGCAGCAGTTTATATTCATGTGGCACTGCTTCTCCCCTTCCACTCTCCAGCCCTCAAGCGGGGTATATTTGGCGATCTGGCTGCCGTCACACTTCATCGAACCGAGAATGGCATTGTAGAATGTCTTCTCAATCTGGTCAGCATAGCGGGAATCTCCGCAGAATTTCAGAAGCCTGCTGCAAAGCTGCATCCATGTGAATCCGACGCAGGTCTCCATAGTGTGGTAAGTCGGAACGGTCTGGAGAGCTTTTCCGCCGTACCAGCACTCGATCGAACTGCCTGAACCAGCGATGTTTATTTCTTCCTCGATTATGTGTGAAACGCCCTTGCGCACGGCCTCGTAATAAGCTTCGTTTCCGGTCACTTTATAGTATTCGAGCAGTCCTTCATAGCAGGACATCATTTCGTATGCCTTGGCGCCGTTCTCGTATGAAAACCATTTTGTATCAGGATGCGGAAAGCGCAGAGCCACAGGAATATCGGAACGGCTCACCAGTTTCGGGCCATCCGGACTTTCCCACTGCGAGACAATGTCTGTCGCGAAATCGAGGTAGCGTTTGTCTCCGCTTATGTTGTACAGTTTCATGATTGGTTCAAGCACGGAAGAACTTGCCATGCCTCTGTATAAGCCACATTTTACAATCTTGGCATTCTTGGATTTTAGCTGAGAAATGAGGTGGTCAGCCACACGCGATGCAGCAGAAAGAGCACGAGTGTCTCCTGAGAGTTCGTACCACGAGAGCAGTCCCAACATTGTGTATTTCCTTCCCCAGATGTCCCAATCTTTCAGCTGAGCTTCAGGAGCATAGTTTCCGATGTAGCCGTCAGGGCTCTGGGTTTCGATGATCTGTCCGACAGAAGCGGCAATCTTTTCATAAAGTGCCGCGTTGCCGGTGTAGCGGTATGTTTCGATTGCGCCCAAGGTCCATTTTCCCCAGAACTCACTTTGCCATCGCCATGTTTCAGTCATGTGGCGGAAAGGTTCCACAAGTGCATCGACATCCTGTTCCATAACGCGATGACTGATGCAGTCGTCGATTCTTCCGCCTACATATCCATTGATTTTCACCGACTTCACTTTCAGTTCCGCAGTCTTTGCGCGGCCGATATTTCCTCCTGCACAGATGGAGCAAGCGAAAATTGCGAACAATGTGCTCAAGACAAATGCCCTGACGCTAAGATTGTTTTTCATATTCAATGATCGTTTTATAAATTTCAGAATGGCTAATTTACGAAAAAAAGCCGAGTACCGGTAGTCTGACACTTTAGAATCCGAAAAAGGTTAAAAATATTTGATAGAGTTCACCTATGATTCTAAAGACTTCGTCAATGGGCAAGCGGCCCGTCTATTATGTTCAGAAGAGTTACCGCAACGAAGACGGTAAGCCTTCCACCAAGTACGTAGAGACGGACAGGCGGTCAGCCACGGCGGACGTGGCCAACCCACGGCCTCGGGAAGTGGGAGGTGCCTGCCGGATACAAGTTCTCGCGACAGTGAGGACGCAGGAGACGGCAGGAGGGCCGAACGGAGCAACGCGGAGTGAGTTCCGCCGCTGCTGCCTGACTGTCGATGTGACACTGGTCTGAAGAGCACATCGAAGACGGCAATGGTGTCAAGCGTGACGCATCGAAGCCCGTAATAATGCTCCTTATGCGTGAAGGCACGGGGCATGCGTCAAGCCACGTAGGCAGAATCGCCTCTTTTGCCTACGTCATTGGACTCACGTGTGCAAATACGGCCTTTCTGCACACGTCATGCAGTTTTTGAACTGTCACGGGGGCAAATCAGGCCTTTTTGCCCCCGTAACAAAAATCACGTGATAAATAAGTCTAATTAAGCATCTGCAAATACGGGCAAAAACACGTAGGAACACATCAGACCATGTCCTTACAATCTCGATTACAAGCAGCCCATGCTGCGATTTGGATACCACCTCCTATTTTGGAATGCCTATCTCCAAGAGGAGGCGACTCAGAATCCTCAACTTGTCCGTGAGAACCCGCCTCTCTACGGACAAATCATCATTTTACTCAACTTGTCCGGAAAACGCCGCTTTTCACGCACGGTGATATTCTTTTATGCCAATACCAGGCGATAGAAGTCGTTGACAAGTCCAGGAATGATGTCATAGCCTACCGTCCGCGCCAAAGTGCCCTCATTCATATAGCAACGCTTGTTGACTTCGATCATCAAGGATTTGTAATCAATCGGTTTCTTGGGAGTTATCGAGTTTGAATATGGATTGTTCAGGCCTACCTTAAATCCGGCGCGATCAAACAGGTGCGTCGCCTTGTCGATCATCTCCTGCTCAGGCTTGCCTGCATCGTCATTATAGCCGATGCAGATGTCGATGTCGGCGAGATCCGAAGGAAACGAGTGGCAGTCTATGATGAGCGAGCCGGGAGCCAACTCAGAGGAAAGGCGCGAGATGAATCCGTGATATTCATTCATCAAGGCGGTCCGCCAGGAAATCAGGCGGCGGCAATCGCCGAACCTTTCGTAGAGGATGCCTTGGCCGGCGGCATTCAATCTTTCCGACAGCTACAACCTTATCGAAGCGGCCATGGATGGGAAGGCTCAAGCAGATGATAATCTTAGAGTTACAGAGAATCGTTATCACGCATCCATGTGTCCTCTCTCGGATTATCTTGATGCGCAGTTCCAGTGGCAGCAGGCCAGGAGTAATCTTATCGAGGCGTTCACGCAGTCCCGTATCGCCGAGACGGATTACCTGATGGCTACCGGCCACCTGGTGGACGAGACGGTCTTCGCAAAGTAACGGGACGGATCCGATCAGTGAACAGCTTATCGAATATACCCATGCCTTGTCAGGTCTTCTCTTGATCTGACGGGGAATGTGTAACCGTCACGGAGCAGGAACAAGTTGTCTGAAACCTGAATGATCGCTTCGTACAAATGGTCAGATACGATGATCCCTTTATTTGCTTTCTCCTCCCGGATCAGCGACTGCATCTTCTCGACATGAATAGGGGCGATGTTGGAGAAAGGTTCGTCCAGGATGCAGAAATCAGAGGGTGACTTGATGATGATGAACATTTCAGCGACACGAGCCTCGCCACCGGATAATTCCCGAAACTGTTTCTTCTGAAAGGTATGGAACTTGGGATCAAACGACACCAAGCCGTCATATTCAACATCATACAGTCTGAAGGCTTCGTCCAAGGTCATCCTCGGCGGCATGAAGAGATTCTGCGGAAGGTACTTGACCCTGTCGCCGATATGCCCATAGTCAGTACTTTGCTCATCGTTGAACCTCACGAAGATGTTCTGTGGCTTTATGCCTCCCATAATACATTTGAACAGGCACGATTTTCCCGTACCGTTCCTCCCCAGGACACCCGTCACCTTGCCGCGTTCCGATGTGACGAAAGCGCTTTGAAGCACCGTTAGTTTTCCGAATTCAAGGTGCACGCTGTCAACAAGCATTCTATTTATCCTATCTGATGACATTGCCAACACATATTGAAAAGGTTAATAGCGCGACGAAGACCACGAAGTCAACAACAAACGGAATAGAATAATATTCAGTTCTGCTGATCCCCAGATTCAGATAGAAATAGATGGTCTGCCCTCTCTGGAAGGACTTGAACAAATACCAGATGACAGGGATAAACAGCAGCTTCAGCAGAACGAATGTGGGAGTCAAGGTAGGATCAAAGACGCACAGTCCGGCAGCGGTGAATGAATATGCCGCTGACACAAGGTACACCGCTTTGGCATACCGGGCCGACAACTTGATTTTCCGGAAGATATTCATAGATCCATCAATAAAGTTACGCATAGGCATCAAAACGACCGTCGTCGTCCGGATAGTCATCTTCATCAGAATCCATATCCTCGTCATCAGCATCAAAGGCAGGAATATGGACTTTCTCCATTTCAGACGCGTATTTTGTGAGACATCCTTCTGTGTAAGCAGCGACTGCATCCGACTGTCCTTGGGCATACGCCTTCTGAAGATACTCAAAAGCGCGGTCTACCCAATCCTCCTCCGGACGTACCACATACAAATATCGTCCTAAACCATATCGGGCATCCCGGTCTTCCCCCTCCGCCATCTGACGGATTCTGTCAATCGTCGGCCCGTCCAACTTTAACAATTTGTAACGAATATGGAAATCTTCTTTATTCAAGTCAATCGAAAAATACTCTTGGGTTAATCTCGGCCGGCGTTCGCCATTCAGTTCCTCATTCCGCAAGCAAGGTTTTCTTCTTGCTCCACTTAAACGATTACGTTTTCAAATGCCGCCACCCATTCTATCGGATCCACTTTCAACTTCTTTCTGCCATTCATTATCAATCATCTGCAAATTTAAGAGTTTTCGGGGAATAACCTATAATTTGTTTTTGGGGCTCACCTGCAAATATCCTATCTTACCAAAGTCCGTGAACTCCTTGAATCTCATCCTGATGCTGCGACATTCGCCGCACAACTTAAAGCCGCATATCCGACCCTGCCTGGCGCAGAAGGTGTAGATGCTCTTGCACAGGCACTTTGCAAATAGTATTTTGAAATACTATTGTCGGTCGTTTTTCTTCAGAGCCGCCCATTTGTTACAGTGATCCCTTCAGCACTCGGATTATTACCCGAGGCGTTGTGATCACTTGCGCTGAATATGGAGCTGTCGCTTAAATCCTACCAAGGTTGCCTCGTGCGCAGACCGAACCCTCCTGCTCACGAGACAACCTCGGCAGTAGATCTCGTGCGCAGACCGAACCCTCCTGCTCACGAGACAACCTTAGCCAGCTATCCTGTGAGCAATTGGGGCTATCCTTGCTCACTGGAGAACATGGCTGGTCAGCTTTTTTCGGGACGCGCCCTCACATTGGGAGGGAATATGGTCACCGAACCGCGGAGTCGTTCCTCTTGAAGCACTGAATTAAAGGCATCGGCGAGAGACCGTGAAGCGTCTTTGAGGTGTTCTATCATCTCGTCACGGTTCGTACTGAGAGCCAGATCCGCTATCGCCAATGAGCGTATCATCGCGAGGACAGACTGCTCGTTTCCTCCCCACAGCGTCGTTGACATCGACAGCATAGCGCTCTGGATGATGTCCATCGACACCATCGGATCTTTCCATACATTGATGTCTGTGTTGAACTTCAACTGGCCGCATCCATCCTGCAGCACTTCCAAAATTCTTTTCATAATTACTTAATGTTTAGTTGTTTGACATATAATCCCAGGCTCCTGCCCAAGACTTGATCTTTCATATTCTTATCCTTCGTAAGTTGGCATACGCTTCCCGTAAAAACGAATAATCTCCCGTCCGCGGACCATCGCTCTCCGTCACCCAACGTCACCCAACGTCGCCCACCACCGCTCACCACCGCCCACCACCGCGGACGGTCGCTTACCATCTTCCACTCTCCCGTTACCACCCTTTTTATCGTCCGCGAGAAAAAGGAACCCTCAAACGCTGGATCAGAGTCCTGTCACTGCGGCGCATGCGCACCAAGAGGAAACAACGAGTCCACTTCATATTGCGACAACCCAAGAACACGCCGGATCTGGCCATTGGAGGAGCGGTAGTCATAGCGGAGTCGTTTCGCCAAATCGATTTTCTGAGCTTGGCTCAACTCCTTGAGGCTGCTGACACCATAGGCTGACTTGACATATTTCCATAGTTGCGTAAACAACTCAGTGTCAGTTAGGAATTCCCCGTCATCCAAGTCTTTCGCAATCTCTTCATAGGCTTCGACATCCTCGCTGACCATCCAGAAATAATGATGTGCGTCGCGGAACATCGCCATTCCGAGTCTTATGTCGCAGTACGAAGGCGGTGCGATGTGTCCATTGATCACAAGATAGTCTCCCGGGAGATGCGGATTTCGCCCCTTGAACATTCTTCGGGCCGCTCTATCTTTCAGATCAGACAGCCTTGCATCGGGCAAAAACCGGCAGAAATAGTACGGTCCGGTACCCCACGGGTAAGAGAACGGGGTGCATTCCGGAGTCACGACGTATCCGTTGCGATTGACATAGACAATGGTGTTTCTCAATGCCTTGAGATCCGGAACAGGCTTGAGGCTCATCTGGAATCGAGCAGATAAAGCAGACTCATACCTTGTGGCCATGAACCTGCTTAACCGTTTGCGGAACAGCTCGAAAAAAAGCCTTGTCCCAACTTCGGATCCACATATGACAATGTGCAGATGGTTGCTCATAACCTCAAAGGCCACGACAGCCAATCCCGGCACTTCCGCCAGACATCTCGCCATCAGATTCATCACGTAACGATAGTCGTCATCGTCTCTGAACAGCAGTTCCGTCAAGTTCCCCGGAGTGTAAAGATGCCACCAATCTCCATGACCAAGAAAGGAGACTGCGCACTTCTTCTCAGCGTCCGCATAAGGAAGTCGTTTCATAATCTAAGCAGTTTGCTTCGTGCGAGTTATAGCACTGTCTACGCACGAATGGTTATTTATCCACTCTCACGTTCCCTCCAGTGTCCCAGATCACGTGAGAGACCTTTTACATAAGCCGCAAGTCACTCACTCCCCACCTTATACAAAAAAGCGAGCCAGGTGCGATATAACCCAACTCGCTTTGCGGATTCCATGCTCCGCGGCATTCAGTCTTCCGATAGCGTCCACAAGCAAAAGCCCTGCATAAATCACATCCGTGACAGCAAAAGTGCCGAACTCTGCGTGAACATCTATCTTGAATACGTCGGCAGGGCGTTCAACTCCCGACGGTCGTACCACAATAGCAAAGATATGAATATAATCTGATAATCCAACCGTCATCCAAAGAAAAAACACCATTCATTCTTTATGAATATGTCCCCGTAGGCTCTGCCATGTCTCCAACCCTATTCCTCGCCATCAGTTATCGATCATTCTCCTCACAACGTACTTCCTAACACCTTCTTCGTGAGCAGAAAGACCTGTTCTGCGCACGGGAGGGTCAGCCAAGGCTGTCTCGTGAGCAGGAAGGCCTTGTTCGCTCACGGGAGGGTCTGTCAAGGTTGTCTCGTGAGCAGGAAGGTCTGGTTTGCGCACGGGAGGACCTGTCGAGGCTGTCTCGTGAGCAGGAAGGCCTTGTTCGCTCACGGGAGGGTCTGTCGAAGTTGTCTCGTGAGCAGGAAGGACTGTTCTGCGCACGGGAGGGTCTGCCAAGGCTGTCTCGTGAGCAGGAAGGCCTTGTTCGCTCACGGGATGTATTGTCCTGATTTAGGTTGACTCGTGTTTATAGAATATCACTTATATAAGTTGACTTTGCGTTGTTATACCTGTCAGGGGTTGACTGGAGGCCGTAGGCCGGAAGGAGACCCCTGACAGGTCTTCAAAGGTAAAGAGTTTTCAGGGATTTCCAAGTTATTTCTGGATTTTATTGCCATATGCCTGTAACTTGTCCACATCATATCCCTGTCTCCTGCCGCCCCCGACGCTTCGGACGGGGTCTTCATTCCGATGCTCATATGCGGCCTCCGGTTGTTGTAGAAGTCCACGGCCCGGGCGACCGCCGCCACGACCTCGTTGATGTTCCTGAACACCTTCCCCTTGAGCAGCTCGTTCTTCATCGTGTTGTTGATGCGTTCCGCCTGGGCGTTGTCCTTCGGATCTCCCGACTCGGTCATGCTGACCCTGATGCCGTGCTTCCGCAGCATCCCCACATACTCGCGGCACGCATATTGGCAGCCACGGTCGGAGTGGTGTATGAGGTTGACCTCATCCTTCCCCTCTATGCGTCTCAACGCCATCCTCAGGGCCTCCATCGGATAGTCCGTGTCAAGCGTGGGCCCGACACTCCAGCCGATGATCTCCTCGGTGTATGCGTCAAGTATCAGCGACAGGTAGCAGAAGTGGCAATGGTAGTCGTCCTCCGTTATGACAATGTATGTTATGTCGCTGACCCACAGCCGATCCGCCGAGGTGGGGATATAATCCTTTATGAGGTTGGGGTATGTCGGGAGTCCGTGTGTCGAGTCCGTCGTGCGGGGCTTGCGCATCTTCCGGCGCACCTTTAGCCCCTGCTCGTCGATGATCCGGCAGAAGCGGTCGCGGCCTATCGGACTGTCAAAGCGGAAGTCCCTCTGATACATGTACCACAGCTTCTTCCCGCCGATGCCGGGATCTTCCTCCCTGACCTCCCTGATATATTGGATGGCGAACTCCTCACGCGCGGCCTTGGCATGGACCGCGTCCTCGTCATGCTGATAGTAAGCCTGCTTGCTTACACCAAGCAGCCCGCAGAGCTCAACCACCTGACATTCGGTGGCTGATTCCGCGTGCAGGTCCCTTACCGCTTGGTGCCAGCTTTTTTTTCTTATCTCAATGTGCCAACGAGCCTCCGCTATGTCTATGATCTTTTCGTTCAGGCGGTTGCGCAGACGCTCCAACCTGAGGCTCTCCTCCAGTTCGGATATCCGCGACTTCAGGGACTCCATCTCTTCCTGCTCCTTTGACTTCTTCGCTTCCATAATTCTTCGCGGGCTTCCTTTCCCGTTCTCCGCCTCAAAGATAGCAATCCAGTGGTACATTTGCCTCACGCTTACCGGAACAAGCTGCAATTTCGCTATCTTCCGCGGGCTAAAACCTGTCTTTTGGTGAATCTCTATCACCTGTTGATAGTACTTCTTTTGAAATTCTGTGTGTGGCGTCATAATGATTGACTCTTTTTGTGAGTCAACCTTTTTCAGGCAAATACAGGAGGGTCTGTCGAGGTTGTCTCGTGAGCAGGAAGACCTGTTCTGCGCACGGGAGGGCCAGCCAAGGCTGTCTCATGAGCGAAAAGGCCCGGTTCGCTCACGGGAGGACTGGCCAAGGCTGTCTCGGGAGCAGGAAGGCCTGTTCTGCTCACGGGAGGGTCTGTCGAGGTTGTCTCGGGAGCAGGAAGGTCTGGTTTGCGCACGGGAGGGTCGGCCAAGGTTGCCGCGGGAGCGAAGATCGGATTTCCGCGCACGAAAGTTTCGGATTCTGGGGCTTTTGTTGTAAATTGCGGACGAAAGCATTAAGAAAAACACTATCTTCGCATCAATGAGAATCATCGGAAATATTCTTTGGCTCATCTTGGGCGGGCTGCCGGTCAGTCTGGGCTACTTCATCGCCGGACTTCTGTACTGCGTGACCATCATCGGGATTCCGTTCGGCTACCAGTTGTGGAAGTTCGGAGTGTTCTCGCTATGGCCATTCGGAACCGAGGTTGTGGACGGAGACAACGCCGGAGGCTGCCTCAGCATATTCATGAATGTGCTTTGGATCCTGCTGGGGTGGTGGGAGATCGCCGCGACGCACCTCGTCTTCGGTCTTATCTGCTGCATCACCATCATCGGCATCCCTTTCGGTCTCCAGCACTTCAAGATGGCTCTCCTCTCGCTCACCCCATTCGGCAAGACCTTCAGAAAAGGATAGTCGCCCTCCGGGTCAGCGGGATTCCGCGCAGACTGAACGGCCTCTTCCTTCGGCAAAACCTAAAAAAGGTTAGCCACCCAAGGTCAGCGGGATTCCGCACGGGTTGAACGGCCACGTCCTTCGGCAAAACCTAAAAAAATGGTTAGCCACCCAAGGTCAGCGGGATTCCGCGCAGGTTGAACGGCCTCTTCCTACGGCAAAACCTTCAGAAAGAGGCAGAACGCATTCGGTGGAACCGGCTTCAGCGCTTAAGAGCTGCTCGCCAAAGTTGCCCGACCATAATAATCCGGCCATGATATACCATAATAATCCGGCCATGATAGAGAGAGATTTGCCGTCACTGGAATTGGCGGAGAGAATCAAATGACACAATGACTTTTAGTAAGCATCAAGGATTACCAAATAAGCGAATATGTACACACTTTACTCATTGACTTCGGAGCTGCACAGCGAGACGGTGGCGGAGCCGGCGGACGAAAGATTCATTCAGGACATTGAGGAGGCGCTCGGCGAGGCGTTTGAGTTCGGTCGCACCGACTTTTCCGAATATTCCAGGACACGGAACAACATCATCTACGTCAGGACCGGAGGGACGGAGGGAATATTCAAAAGCATCTTCTGCAAGGAAGGGTCTCTGAATATTCCTGACGGCATGCCAGTCAGGCTGCTTACCAGCGGGAAGAGCAACTCCCTTGCCGCGTCGATGGAGATCCTATCGTTCCTGAACCGGGCCGGATGGCCGGGAGAAATCCTTCACGGAAGCGCGGAGGAGATCGCCCTCAGGCTCCGAGGCGGCTTCACGAAGGGCGGAAAAAGCCATGTGAAGGAATATGACATGGGCCGCATTCTGGAAGGTTATAAGGTGGGAGTTATCGGGAAGCCTTCCGACTGGCTGATTTCCAGCGACGTAGACTACGCCGTGGCCAAGGAGAGACTCGGCGTCGAGATTGTTGACATCGACATCAACGAACTGGTGGGGCTGGCCGAAGAGCCTGACCGCAAATGGCTGGAAGGGCTGAAACTCAACCCGCCTAACAAGCCGAAGTTCGGGAAGAGCATCTCAGGAAAAGACTTCAGTGGCTCAATGGACATCTACTGCGCCATGAAGACGCTGGTGGAGAGGTACGGGCTGGCCGGGGTGTCACTCCGCTGCTTCGACCTGCTGACAGCCCTCGGCAACACCGGCTGCATGGCTCTGGCAATCCTGAACAGCCAGGGGGTCGTGGCCACGTGCGAGGGAGACATACCCACGCTCCTGTCAATGTGCATCGCCCACCAGAAGTTCGGAATCTCCGGCTTCCAAGCGAACCTTTCACGCATCGACGGCGACAAGATGCTGTTCGCCCACTGCACCGTTCCTCTGAACATGGTGGAGGAATATTCCTACGACACCCACTTCGAGTCGGAATCGGCGTGGCGGTCCATGGAGTGCTGCCCGCCGGAGCCGCAAGGATATTCAAACTCTCTCCGGATTGCTCGGAAATGTTCCTTGAAGATGTGGAAATTCTTGAAAACCAGTACAATGATTGCCTTTGCAGGACGCAGATACTGGTGGACGCGCCAGGACTCGCGGACTACTTTCTCCGCTCCCCCATCGGGAACCACCACGTAATCATTCCCGAGCGGCGGCAATAGCTACGGCACCGCATCGGCTACTGAGCATCGATCACTGAGCCTGTAGAGCGACTTCATCCGCCAGCCACCGGCCTACGATGCGGTCTTCCGCAACGCCCTGACCGTCTGGGATTCGTAGGAGGAGTTGGCTGACTTAAAGGAACCATCTACGAAGCGGTCTTCCGCAACGCCCTGACCGTCTGGAGCAACACGCTGAGAATCACCAGGGAAATGCCCATGTAGAAGGAGGCGTTCAGCTCGCGGGCCTCTCCGAAGGCGAGGAAGGCGATTATGACGGTGTAGCAGGGTTCAAGATTGTAGGTAAGGTTGACGGTGAACGCAGACAGTTTCCTCAACACGATGATCTGCAGGAGGTAAAGACCGACCGTGCAGAACAGCACCAGACACAGCATCCACCACAGGTTCGCACCTGTCGAGTAGACCATCACCGGCTGCGTCGGAGGATAGATCAGAAGGTAGACAGGGATGATCACGGTGACACCCGCTTGATAACTACTGGTTTACAGGTCATAGTGCAGACTTTAATGTGCACCGACGCAATCTGGCTGTGTAGTCAACTCGTATATAATTACCTTTCTTTTATGCTGGCGTGAAAGAATGTTAATCTAAAAGAGAAAGCACAATGGCATTGTTGGGCAGGGCAGTTTGTTGCTTGGCCCAATGTGGTATGTGGCTTCTCGTTTTCTTGCGGAGAGTGTCACTGTCCGACCGACACACTCTCGATCCTTATCTTGAAAGTCCCGGACGGAGCCTGGACATCCACGATCTCGCCCTCTTTCCGTCCCATCAGTGCCGCACCAATCGGGGACTTGCAGGAAATCTTGCCTTCTTCAAGGTTCATCTCGTGCGGGCTCACAATGGTATATGTCATTCTGGCATTGGAGGCCATATTCGTGAACTCCACCTTGCTGAGCAATGAAATCTGATCTTTCGGCAATGCCGAAGTGTCGATGATCCTTGAATATTGCAGGACTTTCTGCAGGAAACGTATCCTGCTGATGGCCTTGGCCTGAGCCCTTCTCGCCGAGCGATATTCAGCGTTCTCGCTCAGATCCCCCTGCGCGCGTGCGTCCGACAGATCGTCCTTGATCCGAGGATATTCAACATCAATAAGATGATTAAGTTCCGCGACAATCTGGTCGTAGCGTTCCTTAGACAGATATTCCATATACCATAGTTTGATAAGTCAGGGCAAATGTACGAAAAACTATCCTTTTTAGCTCCCCGCTCAACTTTGTTTGTCCGGCGGAGCACCCTTCCTACCGGACAAACGAACTCAATCCGGCATTTTCTCCGGGGAAAGCCCTTTTTTCCGGACAAACGAATTCAATCCCATGCTTCCTCCGGTGAAAGGCCATTCCACCGGACAAAGCATAAGAGAGGGTGAGGCATATTAAAAGGTAATTATATACGAGTTGACTACTCTTACACATTACGTCTGCTCCCATTGAAGTTTGATCGCATTTCGCTGTCCGTTCCTGTCAGTCGCAACACCCGGCAAGTGCTCCCAATTCAATCATGCACAGAATCGGATGGGGAACACTCGGTGTCCCAAGTATAACCATTCTCCCCCGAACTTAGCTTTTCCTAAAGATTTTTCTGGAACTCACTCACCCACGCATGCTTACATTCCTTATACATTTTCTGAATCCTCTCATCCCGCCAACTGTACTTTACGGCAGTTATCAAATTTTCAAAATTCATTTCGTTCATTATTTTTCGGACTTATGCACTTTAGGCTTGCTCGTAATAAAGGCGCCACTTATGTGACCTTGTTATGGATTGCAAGCCAAAAGTGGATAGTCGCTGACATCAATGAATACCATAGCCTCTCACTATCAAGCTTTTCAGAGACAAAAATGAGGGCAAACGTTACTCATAAGCACCACCCGACACTCTCTGGGAACGAAAAGAGGTGTTTATGCATCCCAAAAGTGCGAAACAAGTCTTCGTGCGCATGCCGGATAGTCTCTCAGATGCGAAAAAGGTTAATAATGCCGCCCTTGATTGTCCGACCGCACCCTCGGGAGGCAAAAAGTTGGGAAAACGTTTCCTAAGAGTGCAGGCTGCACTCTTGAGGAGCAAAAGAGGCCGAAAGTGTTACCGAAGGCATTCGAAGCAAGCCTAAACTGCATAGTTCCGTTATTTTTTGTTTACAATTGCGTCAAAAATGTCCCTTAACTAAACAAGGGAACCACATCATCATATTCCTTTGAATTAACTTGACGTCAGAATATCTTGTACATAGACTGGTTGCTGGACAAAAGGTACTGGAGCCGGTCGTCACGGTCGTTATAGTCATCGCTGACGGGGAAACGATTCCGGAAGTCGGACGTGATCTCGTCAAGACGGAAATCCTCCGGCGGATCCACGGTAACGTCCAACACGCGGATTTCGGCCGGGTTCTGCAATGAATATACAAGGAGCTCGCCCTCCCCAGGTCTCATTCCGAACATATACCAGCAGGAATTGTACGACAGGGCGAACGGAATGAACTCGAACTCAAGGATCTCTGGCCGGACCTCCACGGGGTATTGAATATTTTCCTCCTTGATAGTCACAAACTTTTGATATAGGTGTTTGTGTCTGACGAATATCACCCTGTTCAGGGATATGGCTCTCGCCACCACCCTCGCATATTCATTGTTGTAGCTGCCGCTGATGAACACCCGGTCCTTCGGGAAGCGGTCGTCGGTCAGCATATTCCCCATCAGGAAAGCGTTGATGCAGGTCAGACGGAGCCAGTCGTCAGGGCGCGTCCCCTCTCTCGCCGAACGAATCGATGATCGCCATAGGCCGGATCCTGTCCTTTATCTTTTCAGCCAACATAGTGTATTGATTTTTCTCCGGCAAAGTTAACGCATAATATCTGACGAAACACGGCAGATAGATTTTTGTGTGTGTCAAGTTTTGTCTTACAGCAAGGCCTATCTTTGCAGAAAGATTGTTTCCGAAATCAAGTGCGAAGCAGCCGTCAGGTCAATCTGAGACGGGGTTTCGGAGAAACCTTCATCCCCAATAACTTCGTCAGGTGAAACGCCATTCTGTCGGATAATTGCCTTTGATTCCTCCCTTTGTCCTGCAAAACGGCCTTTTCCCGGACAAAATCTCAGCCACCTGTTTTCCGGGCATCGCCGAAAGCGGATCTCACTTTTCCGCCGTCAGAGGGAAAAGCGAATCGATCTCGTACTGTGACAGCCCGAGCACCCTGCGTATCTGGCCGTTCGAGGAACGGAAGTCGTAGCGGAGTTTCCGGGCGATGTCAAATCTTTGAGGCTTGGTCAAGTCTTTAATGGAGGCGCCTCCGTAGTCGGACCGAACCAGAACGCTCAAACGGGCAAACAGTTCCGTATCCGTCAAAAAACTCACCATCTTCAAGTCCGACAGCCAACTCTGCATACGCCTCCACGTTCTTGCCGACCATAGCGAAGTAATGGTGCGCGTCCCTGAACATCGACATACCGAACTTGATGGCGCAGTAGTTCCACGGAGCAACATAACCGTTGGTAACCTCCCACTCACCCGGAAGCAGCGGAGTGCGGCATCTGAACATTCTTCTCCTGTCGTCCACAAATATCCGAGCCAACGTCTTACCCTTAGGCCAGTCCAGAAAATAATACCGCCCGGTCCCCCAAGGATAGCTGAACGGAGTATGGCAAGAATCAGCCACATAACCGTTCCTGTTGGTATAGACAATATTGTTGCGCAATGCCCCCAAGTCACCGATAGGCTTGAGGGCTATCTGAAGTCCTTTCATCAGCGGGAATGACCTCGCCAGCCTCTTCCGGACAAAGCCCCAGAACGCCAAAACAGCCTTCTCATCAGCGGAAACCACAAAATGAAAATGATTGTTCATCACCTCGAACGCGATAATCCGTACCTCAGGAAAAAGAGCCGCAGATTGCGCAATCACATTCATCACAAAAACAAAATCCTCCTCCAGCGAAAATAGCAACGGTGTATCCTTCCCCGAAGTATATGCGTGCCAATATGGTTCGCCATCTAGAAATGTCGCCTCGCAACATCTCTCCCTCTCTTTGAATATGCTCATAATCTTAATCGTATATCATTTCGTCCACCCAAAGCCAGTTTCCTCGGATGAAACTATTTATTCCTAGGTTTTGTCCGGCGAAACGCCAATCCACCGGACGTTTTGTCATTTCCGGCTCATTTGTCCGGTTAAACGCCAATCCGCCGGACAAGTCGTCACTTCCGAATATTACTCTCGCCGCGCATCACCTGAAAACAACAAAAAAAAGCGAGTCAGGTGCGATATAACCTAACTCGCTTTGCGGGCTCTTGGCGCCGCGGCTATCAATCTTGTAAAGTCTTGCCTGGAATCGTCGCTTATGTCTTGAAATATTCTTCCTCCTTAAAAATAAGGAATATCGAACATTTGGACTTTAAGCGAACTTCACCAAGCGTAACTTATTAAAAATCAATCAATATTCCTCTTCATTGAAAAAGAAATCGTCCTTGGTGGGGTAATCGGGCCAGATGTCTTCGATGGATTCGTAGACTTCGCCGTCGTCCTCAAGTTCGGTGAGATTCTCGATGACCTCCTCGGGGGCGCCGGAACGGTTGGCATAGTCGATAAGTTCTTCCTTTGATGCTGGCCATGGAGCGTCGTCCAGGCTACTGGCAAGTTCAAGTGTCCAATACATATTCTCGAACAATTAAATTGTTAATAATCATTAATATAAATCAAAATGTCGCAAAAAGCGGCTCTATTTGCCCCAAAGATATGCAAAAAATCATAACAATAAGTATTTTTTGCCTAATTTGTAGGCTTGGAAGCTGTTTCAACAACCGTACCAAAAGAAGAGCTTAGGAATATGTCATACGAGAAAAAGGAAATATACGAGGAAAAGACGACCGCGGAGATCGCTGTCCACGTCAAGGAAATCCTCCGGCTGTTAGGCGAGAATCCTGACAGAGAGGGGCTTGTGAAGACGCCGGAAAGGGTCGCCAAGGCGTTGCAGTTCCTCACGCAGGGATATTCACAGGACGGGGCGAAGATCATCCAGTCCGCCATATTCGATGAAGAGTACCGCCAGATGGTGCTGGTGAAAGACATAGAGCTTTACTCCACCTGCGAGCACCACATGATGCCGTTCCTGGGAAAGTGCCACGTGGCGTATATTCCTAATGGGAAGATCACGGGGTTGAGCAAGGTGGCAAGGGTCGTGGAGACTTTCGCGCGGCGGCTTCAGGTGCAGGAGAGGCTGACGGTCCAGATCAGGGACTGCATCGACAACGCGCTGCATCCGTTGGGAGTGGCGGTGGTCATCGAGGCGATGCACACGTGTATGTCGATCAGAGGGGTGCAGAAGGCCAACGCAACGACCACAACCTCCGCATTCTCAGGGGCTTTCCTGACCTCGGCACGGACGAGGAATGAGTTTCTGAACCTGATTAAATAGAACAATACATATGATTTGGCTGAAAAGACAAAAAGAGACAATGAATTATTAGGATCAGATTTCAAAACAGGCGAAAAGATAAGACAAAGATTATAATCCGAACTAAAAAACATAACGGTATGTCAAACAAGATAATACTGACAGGCGACCGTCCGACCGGACGCCTCCACATTGGCCACTACGTCGGCTCCCTGAGGAACAGGGTGGCCATCCAGAATGCCGGCGACTACAAGAAGATGTTTGTCTTCATCGCTGACGCGCAGGCGCTTACCGACAATTTCGACAACCCGGAAAAGGTTCGTCAGAACATCATCGAGGTGGCGCTCGACTACCTGTCAGTCGGCCTCGACCCTGACAAAGTGACAATATTCATCCAGAGCATGATCCCTGAGCTCACCGAACTGACATTCTACTACATGAACCTTGTCACGGTGGCGCGGCTCCAGCGCAATCCGACCGTCAAGGCGGAGATCCAGATGCGCGGCTTCAGCCAAGACGGCGAGGAGCAGGCGTTCGGAAGCGGGCTTCTGTGGGCTTCTTCTGTTACCCTATCTCACAGGCGGCGGACATCACAGCCTTCAAGGCCACAGATGTGCCTGTGGGCGAGGATCAGAAGCCGATGCTTGAGCAGGCGGTCGAGATCGTGCGCAGCTTCAACCGCATCTACGGCGAGACCCTCGTCGAGCCGAAGGCTGTGCTGCCTTCCAACGCGGCGTGCCTCCGCCTCCCTGGAACCGACGGCAAGGCGAAGATGAGCAAATCCCTTGGCAACTGCATCTACCTGGCGGAATCAGCTGACGAGATGCACAAGAAGGTGATGTCGATGTACACGGACCCTCAGCACATCAATGTCAGCGACCCTGGCCACGTGGAGGGCAACACCGTCTTCACCTACCTCGACGCGTTCTGCCGCGACGAGCACTTCGGCCTCTATCTTCCTGAATATGCCAACCTCGACGAGCTGAAGGATCACTATAGAAGAGGCGGCCTCGGCGACGTGAAGGTCAAGAGATTCCTTGATAAGATCCTCAACGAGGAGCTTGAGCCTATCAGGGCGAGGAGAAAGGAATATGAGAAGGACATCCCTGCCGTGTACGAGATCCTCAAGAAGGGCAGCGAGGCCGCCGAGGAGGTCGCCGCCGCCACTCTCGACGATGTGAAGAAGGCGATGAAGATCGACTACTTCAACGACAAGGCTCTCATCGAGGAGCAGGCCAAAAGGTTCAACCAGTAATGAACAAGAATGAATATGCCCGCTCCAACAAGGAGTGGTTGGCCGGGAAGGCGAAAGAGGATGGCGTGACACAGCTGGCTAAAGGAGTCTGCTACAAGGTACTCCAGTCCGGTCCGAAGGCGGTAAGCAGCCGACTCCGAACAGCGTGGTCAGCTGCCATTATCTCGGCCGGACCATAGACGGCAAGTGCTTCGACACCAGCCTCGGAGGCTACCCGCTGGCCATCAGGCTCAGGGATCTGATCGAAGGCTGGGTCATCGCCCTGCAACAGATGCGGGTCGGGGACAAATGGGAAATCTACATCCCGTCCGAACTCGGTTACGGGAGTTTCTCCCAACCAGGGATTCCGGCCAACTCGACGTTGATCTTCGAGATCGAACTGCTCGGAGTGCAGTAATGATCCGAAAAGCAACCGAGAAAGATATTCCGGCGGCGATGGAGCTATTCACCGCCGCTAAAAGTATCATGCGCTCGGACGGCAACATGACCCAGTGGGAGGGAAACTACCCAAACGAGGAAATAGTCCGATCTGACATAAGCAAAGGCGGAGCCCACATAGTCGATCACGACAGAAAGCCGGTCGGCTACTTCGCCCTCCTCCCCTCACCCGAGCCGACATATTCATCAATCAACGGCAAATGGCTGGATGACACGGCGCCATACTTCGTGATCCACCGCATCGCCAGTTCCCCCGAAAGCCACGGCGTTTTCCGGGAGATCATTGAATATGCCCTCTCAGTCTCCGGCAATCTGCGGATTGACACCCACCGGGACAACCGGATCATGCGGCACGTCATAGAAAGGGCTGGATTCTCCTACTGCGGAGTGATCAATCTCCCTGACGGATCCGAAAGGCTGGCTTACCAAATGATAACTTACGCATTGTGAGCAATAATTATTCACACGATATCGGTATATATATTTATTATTCAACCTTTAGAACAACTATTCAATCTTTTGACAAACTTTTATCTAAGGGAAAAGAATATTCATCAACAATACTACGTAACTTTGAATTGTTGGTTAGTAGATTCTGGTTACAAAATGGAAGCTTGGACTATCGAATATCTTAACATCCGTCAGGTGCTCCTTTGCGATAGTTACATAACAAACCATACAAAACGTTTAATAAAGAATATTTATCACTATCTAACTAAATAATTTCACAATGAGAAGATTGCTTGTAATGTTCGCAATCCCGCTGCTGGTCCTTTCGGCCTGCGGCGAGACAACGAAGGAGGAGATCGCGGATGTCCTCCTCATCTCTCAAGACAATGTGGCCTTCCCGAAGGAGGGAGGCACGGCCACCATTTCCGTGGCATGTCCGTCACAGTGGCACTCGATAGTGTCAGACGGCACTTGGATCACCGCCACTGACGGCGAGGGCAAGGTGACGATCACCGTCACCGCCAATGAGACCGGAGACTCAAGAAAGACTTCAGTAACCTTGGAATCGGCGACGGACAGGAAGGAAATCAAGGTTTCCCAGTCATGGTCAGGAGCCGTGTTGACTCTGAAAGTCAACGGTCCGGAAAATGTCGAGCTTGATTCCGAGGGAGACAGTTTCAAGTTCTCCGTGGAGACAAACGCCGAGTGGAAGGTTGAGTCAAGCGCGGCATGGCTGACAACAAGTTCAGAAGAGAATCTTGTAAGCGTCACGGCGGCAGCCAACAGCGAGGCACATCGCGACGCCGCGGTCACAATCACCGCGACTGTGGGCGGGAAGTCAGAAATCAAGGAGATCAAGGTCTCGCAGATCTCACGCGAGGAGAACCCGTACTTCCAGATGCTGGGCAGCTACGGACTTTACGCCGAACGCTGGTACTATGGCGGCAACGCGATAAATGTTCCAGGAATAGGATCATACTGCACTATCGAGCAGAAAGAGTACGGCAAGACCTTCACCATCAAGAACCTTTTCGTTGAGGGCACTGAATATGAGGCTTCCTACGACAAAGAGACAAAGAGAATGGTGCTGACGCTTGGCTCACTGTGCCTGACCAAGACATTGGTGCAATCACAACAGACCTACTATTATTATATGGTCCAGCCTAACATCATGGAAAGGAAATTCGAGACAGGGATCATCTATGGAACTGTAGGGACCGCCACTGACGGAAAGAGCGAGAATTGCCAGGCAATCCTGCTTGATGGCTTTGATGAGGCATACGGTTCGCTCGGACTCATAGTCAGAATCGGTACCGGCTCGAATATGGCCATGCTCAGCGACGTGTACTATGCCGATGGCAAAATGTACTTTGTGAGAGCCGAGAAAGAAACACAGGATTAACCATTTAAGACTGTAGATCATGAAGAAGATAATATATTCAGTATTGTTGGCCGCTTCTTTCTGCGCCTGCACAAAGGAGACGATCAACTACCAGAATCCGGTTCCGGGAGAGAACGGGAGCGAGACCAACGCCACCTTGGCGATAGCCTCCAGAAACACCTTGTTCACAGCTAAGGATGATGTCAACGCCAGCATAGCTTTCAAAAGCCTTGGCGGAAAGGCCGTATTGGACGTGAACACCAACAAAGAATGGACCTACGAGATTGGTGGAGACAACTTCGTCAAAGCCGAAAAGGATGACGAATCCAGCCTTCTGACCCTGTCCTGCGACCAGAACAAGATCGACAGGGCACTCGCGGCTACCGTGACCATCAAGGCCGGAGACAAGACAGCGACAGTCTCAGCGACACAGAACGCCTACGGGACCGTGGAGATCGTCGCTTCAGAGAACAATTTCCACCTCGCGGCCGCAGGTGAGCTCACGGCATCCTTTGAAGTCACCTCAACCGATCCGGATTGGACATTCGAGACCTCAGGCTGCGAATGGATGCTCGTCACCAAGGACGGCAACACCATCAACCTCAGCGCATATCAGAATGAGGAATATACCGACAGGAAGGTGAAGTTCACACTCAAGGCCGGAAGCGGCGACAATCTCGTCACCGAGACCATCGACGTGCTTCAGGACAGGGCGGCCCTCATCGAGCCGTCTGCCTCAACTGTTCCTATCACACCGTTCTCCAGTGAGGCCAAGGAGGTGGAAGTCAGTGCGAACTTCGATTGGGAATATTCCATCTCAGGCAACGAAAGCGGTTGGCTTACAATCGAGAGAACCGAAAAGGGACTCAAATTCATTCCTACCGCGAATCCCGGGTCTGACTCAAGAACTGTAAAGATCAAAATCACAACCGGCGACGGAAAAGAGAACATCGACACAAAAGAGATCACTGTCTCCCAGCCTGGTATCGACACACAGGCGTTCATCATCGGACTCAATGTCACCAAGTCTCCATACAAATCCGCGATTCCGGTCAGCGGGGTGACAGCCGGCGCCACTGTTGACTGGGGAGACGGCACGACCGAGACCGTGGAGTCAGACTACCCTGCCCACACCTACACGGATCCTGGCTACTACATCGCTTCGTTCAAAGGCAAGGCCACAGGAATCGACGCATACTCAAAACTGACCACTGACCAAAGAATACAGATCAGCGAGGTATTCTGCTGGGGGAATCTGGAGGTGGAAACGATGAACCGCGCTTTCTACAACTGCGACAGTCTCAAGAGGATTTCTACCGATGTCATCGGCTCGTTCACCAAGGTAAAGACATTCGAGGAGACTTTCAGCAACTGCCAGCACCTTGAAGCGATTCCATCCGGGCTTCTGAGCAAGGCTGTTGAATGTGAGTCCATCAACTCAATGTTCATATACTGTCATTCCATTAAGGAAATCCCTGCGGATCTGCTTTACAACTGTCCAAAATTGACAGATGTCGGATCGGCCTTCGACATGTGCAAGTCAGTGACTCATGTTGACAAGAACATCTTCTCTAAGAATCCAGAAATCACAGACTGCAGCTCGACATTCTCAAGAATGCATAAGCTTCAGTCCGTCAGCGAGGATTTGTTTGCCAACAACCCTAAGATAACCACGTTCAACGCTGTATTCAACGCCGACAGCAGCCTGACTTCTGTTCCGGCGGGAATATTCAGAAACCAACCTGACTGCGAGTCATTCCGTATGGCCTTCACAGGCTCAGGGCTTGTTGAGATACCGGCAGGGCTGTTCGCGAACAACACAAAATGCGAGACTTTCGAGCAAACGTTCTCCCAAAAACAAAAATCAAGAGCATTCCCGCCGATGTCTTCAAAGGCTGCTCATCCGTGAACTCATTCATGTCATGCTTCAACGGATGCTCTGAACTGGAGAGCATCCCTGCGGATCTGTTCAAGAACTCTGGCGCCCAGGGTGTCGTCTATGGCAAGAGGGGTGCCGGAATGAACATGATTTTCCAAGGCTGCTCGTCGCTGAAGAAAATCCCGGCCGGAATTCTGGACGGATTCACAAGAATCACAGCGCTCAACAATATATTCAACGGCTGCTCCTCTCTTGAGAGCATTCCGTCAGACCTGTTCAAGGACGCCGCGGCGGTAACTTCCTTCTCAAGCGCGTTCAGCGGATGCACCGCACTTAAGTCAATCCCAGCCGGAGTTTTCAAGGGATTGGCCAAAGTGACATCCTTCGCTGGAGTTTTCCAAGGCTGCACAGAATCACAGAAATCGGAGACAACCTCTTTGAAGGTTGTGACGCAAACAAAAACATCTCCAATCTGTTCAAAGGTTGTGTCAGTCTGGCAAAAGTTGCGGAAAACGCTTTCAAAGGTTGCGGGAAAGTGACGAACATCTCCGGTCTGTTCTACGAATGCACGAATCTCAAGGCTATTCCGGAGGGAGCGTTGGCGGAACTTGCCGGGGTTACAAATGCCAAGGAGGTTTTCTCCAACTCCGGAATCCAGTCGGTACCCGCAGGATTGTTTGAGGCAATCGTCAATACCACCTCTTTCGAGGGAGCGTTTTCTGGATGCGCGTCTTTGGCCAGCGTCCCTGACGGTCTGTTCGCGAAGAACAAAAAGGTGACCACCTACAAGACCGCGTTCAAGGGCTGCACATCGCTCGCTACTGTAGGCAAGATTTTCGGGGCCGGCACTAGCAAAACCAACTTTGAGTCCACCTTTGAGGGCTGTACGGCTCTCATGAGCATTCCAGCCGGATTCTTTGACGGACTTACCGGTGCGGATTCATTCAACAAGACATTCTACGGATGCACCTCATTGAAGACAATCCCTGAAAGATTGTTCGCCAAAAACACCAATGCTACCACGGTTCAAAGCTGTTTCCAGAACTGCACCGCTCTTCAGGCCGTGCCCGCAGGTCTGTTCGGCACGACAACAAAGACAAAGACCTTGACCTCGATGTTCGCTGACTGCTCATCGCTGGCAACGATCGCGCCTGACGCGTTCAGCGGTGTCAACGCGGCTTCCGGAACCGTGATGAAGATATTCCAGAACTGCACGAGTCTCAAGGAGGTGCCTTCCGGACTGTTCAAGAACAACGAGAAGATCATCAACTACACCTATGCGTTCAACGGGTGCACAGGGATTGAGAAAATAGGATCGGAGGTCATTAACTGTAAATTCGGCAACGCCAACATAAGTTATATTTTCTCCGGATGCACATCACTTAGGGAAGTCGGAGATAACGTCTTCATCAACCCGGAAAAAGTCAAGCTTCTCACCTACGTGTTCCAAGGCTGTTCGGCACTTGAGACCATTCCTGTCGGGACATTCGACAATTTCAAGGCCGCGACCAACATCAACTATTTGTTCGACGGTTGCGTCTCATTGAGCGGGGAATCACCTTACACGGTAGTGAACGGAGTCAAGTACCATCTCTACGACAGGACTAACGAGAACCTGGAAGCATCAGGGTTCGTTGCCTTGTCATACCTCCAAAACGCTTTCAGGGGATGCACAAAACTGACGGACTATGGTCAGATTCCGGACATCTGCAAGGGTAATTAATCTTTAATCATTTTAGAATATGAAACTCAAATATATCATACCGATGATTCTGGCGGCCGGAATGGCTGCCGGCTGCACGGAGACCACAAAGGTCGGCCCGGACTCCTACGAGGCCCCGCTTTTCCTCCAGCCTTCAGATTCCAAGATCGTGTTTGACAAGGAAGGTGGCAAGGCTCTTGTCACAATGGCGACCAACGCCACGAGCTGGAATTACACAGCGCAGTCTGGAGACTGGTTCGCGGTCAGTGTCGATGCGGACAGTTGTCTCGTTGTGGAGGCTCAGGCAAACAACGGTTCCGTGAAGACCGATGACATAAAGGTTACAGCCGTGAGAGGCGATAAGTCCAAGGAGGTTTCACTGAAAATCACCCAAAGGGCCGATGACGCCATAGACCTCAGTGCGGCCGGCACGGCGAACTGCTACATCGCTCACACAAACAGCGCTTACAAATTCCGCGCTGACATCAAAGGCAACGGCGGCAAGGACGGCAAGAGCAAGTACATCGAAAGCGAAGGACTTGGGATCAAGGATGTCGCCTATGCCGAACTGCTCTGGGAAGCCAGAAACGACGGTGACCGCACGATGTCCTACGAGATCATTGATGGAACACCGGCTTATGGCGCGGGCTACATCTCATTCTCGACCGGCAGAAGCGAGGGTAACGCCCTCATCGCCGTAAAGAACGCCAAGGGCAAGGTACTATGGAGCTGGCACATCTGGGTGACTGACAACGAGGTCACCACACATGACCACATAGGTCCGGAAGGCAATGTCATCGCGCAGATCATGGACAGAAACCTTGGTGCGCTCAACAACACTCCGATGGACATAGACAACAGAGGCATGATCTACCAGATGGGCAGAAAGGATCCGTTCATCCCTTCACGTTCACCTTATGCAGATTACAGCGGAATCACCGACTACGAGAACGCAAAGGACTATTGCGATAACAAACCGGAATGGAACAAGCAGAACAAAGAAGTCGGTGACGGCACCGGAGAGTGGGAGATCGACTCCAAATTCAAGTCAAAGGCAATGTTCTCGGCTCCCGGCAACATTCCGTTCTCGGCTGAGCATCCGATGAGATTTCTTGTAAGTTACTACTCAAGCGGTTACTCATGGTACATCAGCTCATCTGACAAGGACAGCGTACAACCTGGACTCTGGGGTGAGGAGAAGACCATTTTCGATCCGTGTCCTCCAGGCTACAAGGTGCCGGGAAAGAACATGTGGGGAACCGCGGTCGGCAATGAAAGCATCAAGACAGGCGGCAGGCACAATGAATATGACGAGACGGGAATCAGCAGTGATTTCCTTTGGAACGCCGAGAAAGACTGCGGCCGTGTCTGGAGGCAGACCGGGGACTTCTACCCGATGGCCGGCAACATCTATCCATCAGCATACTCGCTCCCGGGAACAACGCCTTACAACTACGCCAGCGGACAGACATTCTACCTGACAAGCCAGGAGAAGGTGTTTGACACTGACGCGGGCAAAAACCAGAACTGTGCCCACTATGTGGCGGCGTTCAATGGCTATTGGGCATCATACGAGACAAGGGCGCAAGTCTATACCGGTCAGGTAAGATGCGTGAAGGAATAAACTTTTAACAATCAATAATGAAAAACAGATTCTTGACAATCGCTCCGCTGCTCATCACGTTGGCGGGGTGCAACGGAATCGGTGGAAATGAGAACAATGGGCCTGGGTCGGAAGACAGCGGGCCTATCGTTGTCTTTTCGCCGGAAGCGGCCATCCAAGGCGAGATCATCGTGAAGATGAAGGCCGGAGCCGCGGACGAGACTATCACAAGGGCGGGAGGCGTGACCTCCGGCAACACACAGATCGACAGGGTTCTGATGACAGTCGGCTCTGTCAGCTTCGAACGCCTGTTCCCTTCATGCGGACGGTTCGAGGCGCGAACCAGAAAGGAAGGACTGGACAGATGGTTCATAGCCAAGTATGATGAGACTGTTCCAGCGAAGGAAGTGGCGGAAATGCTCTCAGGATGCGACGGGGTGGAGGTCATTGAATATTCCATCCCGACGGCCGTGTCGGCATATTCAAAAGCAACGGCGGCGGAAAATGAGGAACCGGTCGCCACGAGGGCATATTCATCGGCAAGGAATACTCCTTTCCCTTTCAACGAGAGTGTCCGCTCGCAGAGGATGCAGTGGCACTACAACAACACTGGCAATGTCTATGCAAACTCCACTGTCGTTGGGGCTGACGCTGATGTCTATGCCGCATGGCAGCTTTGCACGGGAAATCCGGATGTCATCGTCGCCGTGGTGGACCAGGGCGTGAAATACGACCATGAGGATCTCGCCGCCAACATGTGGGTGAACAAGGGAGAGATTCCGGACAACGGCATCGATGACGACGGCAACGGCTACATCGACGATGTCTATGGATTCAACTTCACTGACAACAAGGGCAAGCTGACATTCTCGGCGGAGAACATGCACGGGACGCACGTCGCTGGAACCATCGCCGCCGTCAACAACAATGGCGTGGGAGTCAACGGAATAGCCGGCGGATCTGGAAATGGTGACGGAGTCAGGATCATGTCCTGCGAGACTCTCGGCGCGTCCGAATCCGGCAACTCTGGCGGCGGTCTCGGAGCACAGGTGCGCGCGATCAAGTACGCCGCCGACAACGGTGCGGTGATCTGCCAGAACAGTTGGGGCTACACGGCCGGCGCTCTGTCCAAGAATGACTGGACCAGAGGCAATTACTCAGCTCTCGCCGATGCCATCCACTATTTCATCAAGTATGCGGGACTGGACGAGAACGGTGAGCAGGAAGGGCCTATGGCCGGCGGAATCGTGATCTTCGCGGCGGGTAACGACGCTTCCAACGAGCTTTTTGCTACCCTGCCTCGGACGAGGCCGTGGTCAGCGTGTCAGCCACCTCATGGCTCGGAACACCGTCCTATTTCACAAACTACGGCAAATGGGTAAGCCTTTCCGCCCCGGGCGGTGATCTTTCCCTCAACTCGACCTACGGTGGAGTCTACAGCACCAGCGTGGCCGGGGACGGCGGCTCTGCCTACGAGGGAATCAACGGAACCTCAATGGCCTGCCCGCACGTCTCCGGAGCCTGCGCCCTCGCGGTCAGCTGGTACTACGGAGCCGAGAAGAAAAAAGGCCTGACCAACGAGATGCTGAAGGAAGCGCTTCTTTCAAGCGTCACCCCGGTCGATCCGTTCTGCGACGCACCTTATTTCGGGAATATGGGAGCCGGCTCGCTGGACACCTACCAGCTTCTGCTGGCGGTGAAGAAAGTGGCCATGATCCCGGATGTCACCGTAAGCCGCGGTGGCGAGGTGACCGTGAACCTTTCGGAATATTTCTACAAGACCGATGTGCTGACATATTCAGTGGCGGCGCAAGGGATAGTGGAAGTCAGCCTTAAGGACAGCGTCCTGACAATCAAGGGAGTGTCCAAAGGCAAGACTGTAATCAGGATCACCGACGGCAACCAGTCCGTCAGGACCATTAACGTGACTGTGAAATGATGAAGACTTCAAGAATGATAAAGTCAGCCTTCATTACGGCTGCGTCATCGGTTCTCTTCCTGCTCGCCGGATGCGGTTCCGAGACAAAGGAAGAGACTTTGAGCGAAACCCTGAAGACCCCCGAGGCAAAGGTCAGCGAAGTGACTGTGTCAGGCTTCCGTGTGGACTGGAGCAAAGTCTACGGTGCGGAGAACTACACCTACTCCCTCGATGGTGCAGAAGCGGATTCCACCAAGGACTTGTCCGTGACATTCAACGGATTGGAAGCTTCCAAGGAATATGTTGTCCGTCTTCAGGCCGAACCAGCGAAAGGCAGTACACGGACATCATCCGAGCCTGTCTATATCCACGTCCGCACCGCAGACGTGAGCCAGCTGGAGAAGCCTGAGATCACTGTAGGGAGCACCTATGCCTCCAAGACAATCATCAGCTGGAGCGTCATCCCTGGCGCCGGAAGTTATGAATATACCATCGGCGACATCAGCGTGACGACAACGGAGAACCGCGTCGCGCTTTCAAATCTGGCAAAGGGAACCGACTACATATTCACAGTCAAAGCCATCCCTGCTGAAAGTGGCAGCACAGCCTCCGAGACAGCACAGGCCAGTTTCACGACCTCATCCGATGACGTGCCGGCCTTGCTGATCGTGCCTGAAAACACCCTTGCGGACGCTGTTGTGTTCGATGTCTATGCGACCCCGGACGCGACATATTACTACGATGTTGTTTCGTCCTCGTCCCTTATGCAGTTTGACGAGGCGACCATAATATCCAGGTACAGGACAGCGATCATCGAATATGCTAAAAGCAAGGGCATCAGCCTCCGGCTCGCCATGGCCTCGGTCCTCAAGGTCGGCACGAACACCATCGGAGTTTCCAGCCTCGCCTCGGAGATGAGCTACGACATCATCGCTTTCGGGATGGACTACGATGGCAACGTCACCACAGGTCTCTACACCAAACGGATCACCACGACAGCCACCGGCTGGTCCTCCGGCCCGAACTACGGCGGAGCCAATTGGTTCAGTCAGAACTTTTTCATCACGAACTCATACCTTGGACTCACCGGTTATGGATGGACAAACTCAGTCTGGACGACATGGAAGGGTTCCGATGTGCAGAGCATCCGCTACCGTCTTCTTCCGACAAGCACTTTCAACAAGGTGTTCAGCGACCCTTGCGACAAGGAAGCCATCAAGATCTTCCTCAGGGACACGTCCTACAGCTATGCGGTCAGGACTGACTATCTGGCACTTGTGAACTCCTCCAACGGCTACAATTCCGTGACCCCTGGCAATCCGGGAGTGTCCTACACCATGTCCGCGCTTGCTACATCCGCGTCCGGAGAAGAGGAACTGACCGTCAACTCCATCACGACCAAGACAACCAACGAGGCCTACACTTGGTTCTCGCTCGCGGCGCTGGTCAACGAAAGATACGGCCCGACCTCGACCAAGATGGCATGCGTGCTGAAAGGTGTCGGGATAGAATCCGCCAAACTTGTCGTCGTGAAGACATCCGCATTGGCCGGAATACCGGAATCATCCTACCCGGCGCTCATCGAGGACAAGGGCAATGAGTTGAACGCCACCTACATCGAGTACATCAACGGGGACGGTCTTGCGCTTCTTGTAAACGTCGAGCCTCAGACCTCCTACACGGCTATGGCCACAGTGGTGAACAAGGCCGGTGACAAACTGACCAGACACGCATCCGTGACCACCACGGCCGCTGAGAGCGCCACTTCGGCGAGGACAAGGGCAAGCGTCAACCTCGAGAACCTCGCCGTGAACGCCGAGGCCACCCCGGTAGGACTGAGACTTGACGGAGTGGAAGCCATTCCTGTCCTTGAGGCTCCTGCCGCGGCAGATGACCTTTGGACCATCATCCACAACATGAACATATTCGGAACAAATTATGAAAAATAGCATAAAGAGAACAATCACCGCCACTCTGCTGGCCTTTCTCTGCGTCCTAGCCGCCAAGGCTCAGAACATCAACGTGAAAGGGACGGTCACAGACAGCGGCAACCTCCCGCTGATCGGAGTCGGGGTCTTCATCGAAGGCACCACGACAGGAACGGTCACTGCGGAGGACGGAACATGGTCCATGTCCGGAATCCCGTCCGACGCTGTCCTGACATTCTCCAGCATCGGCTATGTCACCCAGAAGATAAGCGTGGCGGGAAAGACCGTCATCAACGTGGTCCTTCAGGAGGACGCGATCGATGACGAGATCGGTGAAGTCATGGTTGTCGCCTACGGCACGGCCAAGAAAAGCAGTTTCACCGGCTCGGCCTCAGTCGTGAAAGGAGACGAGCTTCAGAAAAGGGTAACCGGCAACATCACCAAATCCATCGAAGGAACAGTGGCCGGACTCCAGGTTACCTCCGGAGGCGGACAGCCTGGCGAGGGAGCCTCGATCATGATCCGGGGAATCGGGTCCATCAACGCAGTCTCAACACCTCTGTACGTTGTGGACGGAATTCCTTACGATGGCTCGCTCAGTGCCATCAACCCTGCTGACATCGAGTCACTTACCGTGCTCAAGGACGCATCGGCCGGCGCGCTCTACGGAGCCAGAGGAGCCAACGGCGTCATTGTCATCACAACCAAGAAAGGCAGCGGAGAGCGTTCGGTCATCAGCTACAAGGGCAGCGCCGGAGTAGCCTCTCGTTCCCTCAAACGGTACGACCTCGTCGGCATAGACGATTTCATCGAACTGACCTACGAGTCCCTCAGGAACAGCGCGCGGTACAGCACGGGAATGGATTTCGAGGGTGCGAGCGCATACGCCGCGACGAACCTCGGCCAAACCATCGGAGGTCTCAAGAATCCTGAATATTACAACCCGTACAAGAACTACACTTGGTCAACCCTCATCGACCCGGCCACCGGCAAGGTCAAGGATGACGCCGCGGCCGCTTGGAACGAGAACTGGATGGACGAGATCAGCGACAACGCCGCACTGCGCACGGAGCACATCTTCTCCGTGAACGGAGCGACCGAGAAGATCAACTACCTCATCTCTATGGGCTACTACAAGGAAAACGGTATCCTCCAGAACACGGACTTCAACCGCTACACGGGCAGGGTCAACGTTGACTCCCAGGCCAACTCCTGGATGAAGGTCGGAATGAGCGCGAACTACTCGCACACAAAGGCCGACTACCAGAACTTCTCCGGCTCGTCCACTTCCAACGTCTGGTACACGGCACAGTTCATGGCTCCCGTCTATCCTGTCTATCTCAAGGACATGGAGGGAAACAACGTCCTTGACGAGGCCGGGAACCTTCAGTATGAATATGGTGACGAGGACGACAACGGCTACGCGAACCGTCCTACCGCCCAAGGATTCAACTCAAGGGCCGAACTCTACAACAACAAGGCGTACTACTACCGCAACACTTTGTCAGCCAGGTCGTACATCACTTTTGGCACGACAAAAAAGGACGCCCTTCTATACGGTCTGAGGCTGACAGCCAATCTGGGAACCGACTTCAACGACTACCAGCGCACGATCACCAACGACAAGTACCACGGCAACGCGGCCGACCAGGGTGGCCGTCTGAGCAAGACCAACACCCGCACGCTCAGCTACACCTTCAACCAGATCCTGAACTACGACCGCACGTTCTCCGACCACGACGTCAAGGTCCTCCTCGGTCATGAATATTATCGCTACAGGTTCAACTACGCGATGGGAGAGAAGACCGGAATCATGGACGGGATCGACGAGCTTGATCCTGCGGTCACGACTTCCGGCAACTCCAGCTACTCGAACAACTACGCCATCGAATCCTGGTTCACAAGGCTGAACTACGGATTCAAGAACCGCTACTATTTCGACGCCAGCTGGCGTACCGATGGTTCCTCAAGGTTCTACAGAACTGACCGTTGGGGTAACTTCTGGTCGGTCGGAGCGTCCTGGAGACTGTCACAGGAAAAGTTCATGGAACAGTTCTCCTCATGGCTCAGCAACCTGACCGTCAAGGCCTCCTACGGAGTGCAGGGCAACGACAACCTCGGAACCTACTACGCATGGCAGGGTCTGTACGACTACACATGGGCCAACGGAAGCGAGGCCGGAGCCTTCGCCTCCAAACTTGAGAACAAGGCGATAACATGGGAGAAGAACGGCAACCTCAACGCCGGAATCGAAGCCTCCCTCTTCGGCGGGAAGGTTACTTTCACCGCTGAATATTACAACCGCCACACCCGTGACATGCTTCTTGAGAACCCGCTGGCGATCTCGACCGGATTCACCGGCTACGACGCAAACGTAGGCTCGATGAGAAACCAGGGATTCGAGTTCTCCGGAAGGGTCAACATCATCGACATGCCGAACTTCAGGTGGGACGCCAACGCGATGGCCTCTCTGAACCGCAACAAGGTCACAAGCCTCACCTCCTCTCAGGACTTCATCAGCGCCGGAGCCTCGGTCATCGAGGTCGGCAGACCGATCTACACCTTCTACCTCTCCAAGACGGCGGGAGTCGATCCGGCGACCGGAAAGCGCCTCTACTACGCCTACTGGAAGAGAGGCGTGGACGAGACCGGGGCCGTCAGCAATGTCAGGTGTGATGAATATGTGACCGACAACGTCTCACTCGCGTCCCTAAGCAAGTACTACATGGGAAGCCGCGAGCCGGCCGTGTCCGGAAGCCTCGGATCGAGCTTCGTGATATTCAAGAACATCGACCTATCCTTCCTGACCACATGGTCGATCGGAGGCAAGGTCTATGACGGACTGTATTCAGGCACAATGAACGTTCAGTACGCCGGCAACAACTGGCACAAGAACGTCCTGCGCAGATGGCAGAAGCCGGGTGACGTGACGGATGTCCCTATGGTTGAGATCGGTGGATCCGCCCCGGCGAATAACTCCGCCCTCATCAACGCTTCATATTTCGCGATCAAGAACATCACGCTTGGTTACACGTTCCCTAAGAACTGGCTCTCAAAGATGGAGATCAGCGCCCTGAGGCTCTTCCTCACCGCCGACAACATCGCCATGTTCAACCACCTCGACGGCATGGATCCACAGTACAACTTCACAGGTAGTGTGTCATATTCCTACACCCCGTCGAGAGCCATTGTGGCAGGCATTGACATTCAATTCTAGGAGGATATTCAATGAGAAAGAAACTATATATTCTTGCGGCTATCGCCATCGCGTCCGTTTCCTGCGACAGCGACATGCTTGAGTTCAGCCCTACGGATTCCGGCTCCGGAGAGGAGCTGATGAAAGAGGCTTCCACGGCCATCACCTCCATCAACGGAATCTACCGTTCGATGTGGACCGCCGGATGGTCAACCACCGGCAACACCCATCAGAGTTTCGGTATCGCCGCCTACAACCTCGCCCAGGAGACAATGGGAGACGACCTCATCATGCAGTCCCAAGGCAACGGATGGTTCTGGTACGACCATGTTTACAATGTCAAGAACCAGTACACATCCTCGGCGTTCAGGTCCTACGATGTCTGGTACGCCAACTACAAGTGGATCGCCAACGCCAACAGCGTCATAGCGGCCAAGGAGACGATGGGCGGAGGCTCCGCTGACGTGTCCTACGTCGTGGGACAAGCCTACGCCATCAGGGCGCTCTCCTACCTCAACCTTGCGACATGGTTCGCAAGAGCCCCTTACAATCCGCTGACAGACAAGTACCGCTGGAGCGACCCCGGAGTGCCTGTTTACACTGAGCCGACCTCAATCGGAACAGAGGGCAAGCCGAGGGAGAACCTTGAGGTTGTCTATGCGCGGATCGACTCCGACATAGACTCTGCCATCGTGCGTCTCTCCAAGGGTGAGGCTTCAACCCTGAACAAAGGCAACAAGTCCCACATCAATGAATATGTCGCGCTGGGCATCAAGTCCCGCGCATGTCTCGCCGAAGGGGACTGGGAGGGAGCCTACAAGGCGGCGTCCCAGGTCATCGATGGAGGTGCATACGAGATCGGAGGCGAGAACGAGCTTATGGGAGGCATGAACTCCATCAGCTACGGCAACGTGATGTGGGGAGCCGGAATCGAGACTTCCGAGCAGTCCGGAGCCTATGCCGGATTCTTCACCCACATGGACAACGCCGACGGAGCCTATGCGAAGTCCGCTCCCAAGCTGATCAACAAGCAGCTCTACAACCACATCGGTTCAGGTGACATCCGGCTCAGATGGTGGGACCCGACCGACAAGGAATCCCCTTATATTTCCAAGAAGTTCGCGTTCTCCAATGTCCAGTCCTGGCTCGGAGACTACATCTACATGAGGGTCGAGGAGATGTACTTCACGGCCGCCGAGGCCGCGCTCAGGCTCGGAAACCAGGATGAGGCACGCGACCTGATGAACAAGGTGATGGCGAAGAGAAACCCTAAGTACAACGCCTACAACTACTCCGGCACCTACCTCGGGGCGACCACGACCACATGGACAGGTTCCCTGCTCGAGAACATCCTGATCCAGAGGCGAGTGGAACTTTGGGGTGAATATGGCCGCGTCTTCGATGTGCGCCGTACTGGCCAGGGCATCGACCGCCGTACCGAGGACGGATTCGCCGAGGAATGCATCTCAGCCATGAAGAGGAACGGCATCGACCTCACCAAGGCCGACACCTACGATTGGGTGCTGGCCATCCCTAAGGACGAGCTCGACGCCAACCCTAACATCAACGAAGAAGATCAGAACCCTTGATAGCATTTAGACACAATGAAATATTCAAAAACAATATCATGCCTTGCGGCATCGCTGCTGCTTTTGGCGGCCGGCTGCGACAAGGAGCAGAACGGTACCATCTACAGCCCTGGTTCCGAGGACGCCAAGGAGATCCACTTCATCCAGTCATCCCTGACAAAGGAGTTTCCTCAGGGAACAGAGACCGGCACGATCGAGATTGAGCTGGCCCGCCCGAGCGACAAGGGCGAACTGTCCGTGGGTCTCCAGAAGAAAGGCGAGAACGAGGACTCTTTCTCCGTTCCGGAGACCGTCACCATCCCTGACGGAAGCTATTCCGTGAAGATTCCCGTTGAAGTGAACCTTGGAAGGCTTCTCGCCGGTTCCTCTCTCAACGCCACGATTCTCATCTCCGACCGCCAGGAGGAGGCAGGGAACGGAGCGTATGTCACCCAGTTCTCGGACAAGATTACCCTGAGCGTCTCCTACGCCCTTGAGTGGGAAACCTACTACAGAACCGACGAGAGCGGCGCAAAGGTGCCACAGACCGCCACCTACCACTACAACGCCTTCTACACCGGGCGCGACTCCGGGCTTGAGGTGGAGAAAGCGGTGGGAGCCAACATATTCAAAGTCAATGATTGGGCGAGCGGGGTGTCATTCAAGTTCATCCTCAACGATGACAACTCCTGCACCGTGCCGGCACAGTCGATAGGCTACTACAACTCCAATTACAATGAATATGTCAAAGTGGCCGACATGGCGGAGTACACCGGCAGCAAGGCCGCGTACAACTCCTACCCATGCACCTACGACGGCAAGGGCACGTTCTCGTTCTACCTGATCTACTACGTCTCTGCCGGCTATTTCGCCCAGGGCAACGAGACACTGACCTTCGACGGCAACGAGGACAAGACACCTGTTGTGGAGATCTCGTTCGACGGCATCGAGACCACGGAGACCGGCTTCAAGGCTCCGAGGATCTCTTTCTACAAGAATGAATATGCCAAGTTCTACAAGGCGACCGTGGTAAGCGGTGACATCACCGGTAATTCCTCCCGTCAAGAGGAGATCAAGAAGCTGCTCTCCGAGGACAAGACACCGGGAAGCGCTCCTGTCCTCACCTTGTACGATGACAGTTCAGAACTATGGAACGTCGGCTCCGGAAACTGCACGGCTGTGGCTCTCGCCTACGACTCCACGTCAACCGCCACTATCCTCTACATGCAGAGGTTCACTTGCGATCCTGACGGGAAGTACCTTCCTAAGGTCAACAAGTTCGAGTGGAGAAGTGACGAGTCCAACACTCTTTACTCCCCTTACACGACCCTGTTCTGGGAAATGCAGGCGGACAACGCCGTGTCACTCAAGTACCTCTGCATGAGGACAGACTATCTCGACTACATGGTCAGGAACCTTGGCCAGAGCGCGGCTGAGATCGCGTGGGAAAGAGGCAACGAGGTCAACGAGGAGTTCGTCCAGAAACTGAACTCCGACGAAGGTTTCGCGACTGTCTTCAACACCCTCAAACAAGGCACGACCTACACTCTGTGCGTCTGCGTTGCCAATGAGTTTGGAGACACATCCTTTGTTCAGAAGACTGCCTCCACAAAGGGCTACACTTCCGCGGATTTCGACCAGAGCAAGACGGTGGAGGATTTCATCGGAGCGTTCAAGGCCTCGGCCACGGTTGACGGGGCGTCCTCATCCGCTGAAGAGTCATTCCGTGTGGACATCTACAGTCTCGGCGGCAACGATGTCACGGTCAGCGGCTTGTCCAACACCAGTGACTTCACTCCTGACGTGAAAGCGTACTTCGACCCGGAAAGTCATTCGATCATCATCGAGCCGCAGAAACTGGGCCGCTACAAAGGCAACTATGTCACCCTCGGCTTCTCTGACGGCCTGTCCATCTACTGGGGAGCCAACAGCATAGCCCTCGGTTTCATAGACGGTGTGATACACATGACACCGAGCCCTTATGCCAGCGCGGCTGTCAACAGCTACCAATTCCTGCTGTTCAGCACCGAGAACGCCACCGGCTCATCCTACCTGAGGCAGAGCGTAGGCTCCAAAACCTACAACGCCCTCACTCTGGAACCGTTCGGAACAACCACAAAAGCCCAGATGAACACTCAGGATGCCTCTTTCCTCGGAGAGAAGGCGGTTCTGACAAGATAGAGTTTTCCAATGAATATGAAAGGCCGGACTCAACAAACGGGAATCCGGTCTTTTTCGTTTTGTCATATTCATTAATCAAATTCATTTCACTAAATTTGTCTTGGTTTGAAAAACTCCGGATCAATGACATCATCAACTTTAAGAATATTCAGACGCACGGCAGTGGCCATAACACTTCTGGCCGGCTGTGCTTTCAGCTTAACAGCACAGGTATATCCTCAGGAAGAACTTCATTTCAGGGCTCCAGCCGTCCCTCGGCTGATCATATTCGCGGGCGACACGGTGCGGTTCGACAGAAGCGACCTCTACGAAAGGATGGACAGGGAACTGATCTCGTTCACCTACATGCACTCCAACTCGATCCTGATGCTGAAGAAGTCAGACCGCTATTTCAGGATGGTTGAGCCGATCCTCCGGCAGAACGGCATCCCGGATGACCTGAAGTACCTCATGGCGATTGAGAGCAACCTAAACCCTAAGGCATATTCATCGGCTGGCGCGGCTGGTCTCTGGCAGTTCACAAAGACGACGGGTAAGGAATATGGCCTCATCATTGACGCCGAGGTGGACGAGCGTTACAACATCGAGAAAGAGACTGTGGCGGCTTGCAAGTTCCTTCGCAGGGCGTACGAGAAGTACGGGGACTGGATGACTGTGGCGGCAAGCTACAACGCCGGGCAGGGAGGAATATCCCGCCGCCTCTCCGACCAGAGGCAGAAATCCGCCCTTGATCTTTGGATGGTCGAGGAGACCTCTCGTTATATGTTCAGGGTGCTTTCCGCCAAAATGTTTTTCGAGACTCCGGCCGCTTTCGGGTTCAATGTGAATGATTTCGAGAAATATCCTTGCTATTCTCCTAAGGAGGTTGTCACTGTAAGCGGGGCGATAGCCAGTCTGGTGGATTTCGCCGAAGAGCACGGTGTGACATATTACCAGCTGAAAGAGGCCAATCTCTGGCTTAGGGACAACAAACTGCTCAACAAGGCCGGCCACACCTACAAGATCATCATCCCGAGTGGAAAATAGTGTTTCCTCTCTCTGGATTACCATTCAGATGTGTTGTGGTCACTGAGCCTGTCGAAGTGACGAAGTGTAGAAAAGGCAAAGCGACTTTATGTGTAGGCGACATCGAAAAAAAGGCAAACGTCAAATTTTGCACGTTACCAAAATTTGACGTGTATTGTCCTGATTTAGGTTGACTCGTGTTTATAGAATATCACTTATATAAGTTGACTTTGCGTTGTTATACCTGTCAGGGGTTGACTGGAGGCCGTAGGCCGGAAGGAGACCCCTGACAGGTCTTCAAAGGTAAAGAGTTTTCAGGGATTTCCAAGTTATTTCTGGATTTTATTGCCATATGCCTGTAACTTGTCCACATCATATCCCTGTCTCCTGCCGCCCCCGACGCTTCGGACGGGGTCTTCATTCCGATGCTCATATGCGGCCTCCGGTTGTTGTAGAAGTCCACGGCCCGGGCGACCGCCGCCACGACCTCGTTGATGTTCCTGACCACCTTCCCCTTGAGCAGCTCGTTCTTCATCGTGTTGTTGATGCGTTCCGCCTGGGCGTTGTCCTTCGGATCTCCCGACTCGGTCATGCTGACCCTGATGCCGTGCTTCCGCAGCATCCCCACATACTCGCGGCACGCATATTGGCAGCCACGGTCGGAGTGGTGTATGAGGTTGACCTCATCCTTCCCCTCTATGCGTCTCAACGCCATCCTCAGGGCCTCCATCGGATAGTCCGTGTCAAGCGTGGGCCCAACACTCCAGCCGATGATCTCCTCGGTGTATGCGTCAAGTATCAGCGGCCGGGTAGCAGCAGAAGTGGCAATGGTAATCGTCCTCCGTTATGACAATGTATGTTATGTCGCTGACCCACAGCCGATCCGCCGAGGTGGGGATATAATCCTTTATGAGGTTGGGGTATGTCGGGAGTCCGTGTGTCGAGTCCGTCGTGCGGGGCTTGCGCATCTTCCGGCGCACCTTTAGCCCCTGCTCGTCGATGATCCGGCAGAAGCGGTCGCGGCCTATCGGACTGTCAAAGCGGAAGTCCCTCTGATACATGTACCACAGCTTCTTCCCGCCGATGCCGGGATCTTCCTTCCTGACCTCCCTGCTATAGTGGATGGCGAACTCCTCACGCGCGGCCTTGGCATGGACCGCGTCCTCGTCATGCTGATAGTAAGCCTGCTTGCTTACACCAAGCAGCCCGCAGAGCTCAACCACCTGACATTCGGTGGCTGATTCCGCGTGCAGGTCCCTTACCGCTTGGTGCCAGCTTTTTTTCTTATCTCAATGTGCCAACGAGCCTCCGCTATGTCTATGATCTTTTCGTTCAGGCGGTTGCGCAGACGCTCCAACCTGAGGCTCTCCTCCAGTTCGGATATCCGCGACTTCAGGGACTCCATCTCTTCCTGCTCCTTTGACTTCTTCGCTTCCATAATTCTTCGCGGGCTTCCTTTCCCGTTCTCCGCCTCAAAGATAGCAATCCAGTGGTACATTTGCCTCACGCTTACCGGGACAAGCTGCAATTTCGCTATCTTCCGCGGGCTAAAACCTGTCTTTTGGTGAATCTCTATCACCTGTTGATAGTACTTCTTTTGAAATTCTGTGTGTGGTGTCATAATGATTGACTCTTTTTGTGAGTCAACCTTTTTCAGGCAAATACAACGTTTGATTTTTTCGCTGTCTATTGGTGCACTCTTATGGATTTGCAAATCATAGAGTAAATAGTACCTGTTATCAGGCACAAGCCTAAAGTGCATAGTCCGGTTATAAATAACTTAACCATTCGAGCACAAAGGCGGCGAAAAATAAAAACCTGAATTTTGGTCCACCGTGCAAAATTCAGGTTTTTCACCGCTCTCACAAGCAAAATCACAACCAATTCAAATCCAAGAGATTCGCGAAATCATCAATGACGTAATCAGCACCGGAGCCTTGCAGTTCCTCGCGCGTGGAGTTGCCATAGGTGACACCGCAAGTCCTGGCGCCGGCCCCGCGGCCCATCAGGATGTCAAAAGGCATGTCGCCGACAACCAATGTCCGGGATGCGCTGAATCCCAGTTTTTTCAAAGTCAGAAGGACGGGTTCCGGATCCGGCTTGGCTTTCGTCACGTCATCCGCCCCAAGCACAAGCGAGATTTCCTTGTCAAAACCGAAAGTCATGACAAAATCCATGAGCGAATGATTAGAACGGGAAGAAGCGATTGTCAACACGAAGCCCCTTCTGCGAAGTTCCGCCAGAGTTTCCGGCACATTAGGAAAAACCTTAGGAGCGAGCAGTTTCTTGTTCTCCTCGAATATGTCCCTGTACGCCTCGGCGCACTCCTGAGCCTGCCCCTCCGTCAACGACGGGAACATAGTCTTGAAGCTTTCACTCAAAGGAAGTCCGATTGTCGCCGCGCAGGCATATTCATCAGCCACTGGCAGGCAAAGTTTCTCCATCGTCATCTGAAGCGTCTTGACAATGGTATCTCTGGTATCGCAAAGGGTACCGTCAAAGTCCAGAATAATAAGTCCGTTGTTCATATCGCGGCAAAATTAACTCAAATTGTCGAGATTTCAAGCCCTCGGCACAGAAATGGCAACAGTACCATCGCCGCGCCAAAAACGAAGCGGACAATTATTATACCAACATATTAATTTTCATGAATATGAAGTCAAAGGATTTCGGCTTGCTCTGCGCTGCCATCACACTGTTTACGTTCTGTGGTCCTGTTCAGGCCGCAGGTTCACGCATGGAATTGACAATCAAAAACTACCATGGATGTTTGGCCGCACCTGAAACCAGCCTTACGGAAACATCTGCGAGTGCAGAAGATCCGAACGCGGCCGGAGACAACATCATCGGTGATTACCTTGTCGATCATAAAGGCGAGAAAAGCAAGGTCAAGGTTTTCAAAAATGCCGACGGCTCCTACACCGCACAGGTCTTCTGGGTCCAGAACAGGGCAGAGAAAGATGGATCTGTCCGCAAGGACGCCAAGAATCCGGACAAGTCGCTGAGGAATGTCGATTGTGACAAAATCGTGATATTCAAAGGTTTGAAATATGACGCTTCTGCCAAAGTCTGGAGTGGAGCCAACATCTATGACCCAGTGCGAGGCATCAACGCCTCCCTCAAAGCCTGGTTCTCGGACTCCAAGACCCTTTCGCTAAAGGGCTCCAAGATGGGCTTCTCCGAAACCGTGACCTGGACCAGACTGTAAGCTTTCTTCATAAGGACAACAATGGAACAGAATCCAACAACATTCGCCGAAAGGGTGACCGCTGAACTGGATGCGCTTCATTCAGAGGAGAAGCGCGTCGTGCTGCCACGGTTCTTCAAGTGTGGAGTCGGCGAATATGGTGAAGGCGACCGTTTTCTGGGTGTGGTCGTGCCGGATGTCAGGGCCGTGGCGAAAAAGAATCTGTTCGCATCGTTGTCCGACATAGAGGCCTTGCTAGGTTCTCCTTGGCACGAAGCCCGTCTATGTGCGCTTATAATCCTCGTGCAGCAGAGCCGGAAATCCGTCCCGAAAGAGGTTTTCGAGTTCTATCTTTCACACACCTCCGGAATCAACAACTGGGATCTGGTCGACCTGACCGCTCCATCCATTGTCGGTGGCTATCTTCTTGAGAACCCACAGGAGCGGGAGCGGTTATATTCATTGGCGGACAGCACTTTGCTGTGGGAGCAGAGAATCGCCATCGTCTCGACTCTGACTCTGATCCGGAACGGCGAGTTCAACGACACTTACTCTCTGGCTGTCAAGCTGATGTCCCATAAGCACGACCTGATGCACAAGGCCGTCGGCTGGATGCTCCGCGAAGCCGGCAAGCGCGACCGGCGCCGCCTCGAACTCTTTCTCGATGAATATGCCACCTCGATGCCCCGCACGATGCTCCGCTACTCCATCGAGAAGTTCCCCGAACCCCTCCGCCGCCACTACCTCACCATGAAGTGACCTCGTAACCTTTCACCTTGATGAACCCTGTATTTTGCCGCTGCCTATTAGCAATCCCGTCAATTCCCTAGCCTTCACCTTATGGGACGACGTATTTTTGAAGTTGACGGAAACAGTAGTCTACAGTTAAAATGCCTTGCAGGCATATTCAGTGTTCCCGACACAACTCTCTGATGCCTCGTCAGGAACGACACCATGTTGCTGAAACCCACGCAAGGCACATTAGCGTTCCCGCCAATTTCAAAGAGAAGGGTGATAAAAGGGCTCTTTAATTCGCTTCAATCACCAACTTACTACCCACAGTCACTTTGTGACAGCCCTGAGGAGCATGAAAAAAGGTTACGGGAAATCTTTTGGCCGACATAATCTAATGACTTCCAGTCTGGCTACTATGTTTGATACAGCATTGTAGATAATGAGACTTATGAGACTTATTTTCATGGAAAGCTTGAAGATATGTGATAATATTCATAAATTTGTTTCGATTGCCACAGTTACCTGCCGCAGGTCGTGAACCGGTGTTCCCGGCTAAAAAAGTAACCCAAACAACTAAAAAACTTCATTATGACCACACAAAGCATCAACGGCTGGATAGACAAGCCTCTGGAAGGGTTTTATGCCCACATCTACTCTAACGGACATTCAGTCAAGAACCTTTTTGAGACCGAGGAAGACCGCATCTTCGGCATGAACCTTCTCCCCATAGCAGCCCATGCCTGCGATGTAAGTTTACTGATGATACAGGTCATGGGGACACACTTTCACGAGATTGTCCGTGGCCGGCCGGAAGACTGCGAGAGAATGAGACGCTTCATAAAGCGCCAGCTTGAGACCTGGATGAAAAAGACAGGGCGCAAGGAATATATTCCCAAAGGAATAGACATCTCAATTGATGGGATCGAAACGGAAACGGAACTGAAAAACAAGATCATCTACGTCTACCGTAACAGTATCGCGGCAGGCTTCCCTCAAGCGCCATGGCGCTACCGCTGGGGACCCGGTGACATCCTATTCGTGGATCACAACGTGACCGAAAGCTATGGGACCTGTATCGGAAGCCTCAGTGTAAGGCAGCGCAAGGCTATGTTCAATACAAAAGTCCAGCTTCCATCCGATTGGAGATACGATGATTCCGGAATGATTATCCCGCATTCCTATCTTAACTGGGATGTAGTCGAAAGGTTGTTCATGTCAATCAGGGCTTTTCTCGCTTTCCTTCATCAAAAGAAAGACATTGAGGCTCAGATCGATCGGGAGTCCTCGAACAGTCTACTGCAGGACAGGTCCGACAAGGCGCTCAGGGATGAGGCACGTGAACTTTGCCGTTCTTTGTTCAGCAGGGATTCCGTCAGCAAAGCAAGCATGGACGAACGCATGGCCGTGGCCCAGAAACTATGGGGAAACCGCCGGACCTATTCTATTCCACAGCTGGCAAGGGTCACGTTGCTTGACAAAGAGTTACTGTCTCAGGTGTTCGGCCGCCAATCCCATGGCTGAAAGCCTCCCTTAAACCTACGATGTTAAGAAATCAACTCAACTGGCCGTGCGTAATACCACCTAAACTGACTATGTCCAAAAAACAATCCCGAGAGCCAAGCCATTCTCGGACATGAGAGAGCTTTTGCAATTGAAGGGAACACGATTCTTGTACTGAATGCCTTGCAGGCATATTCAGTGTTCCCGACACAACTCTCTGATGCCTCGTCAGGAACGCTATCATGCCACAGAGAGGACTACGTGATGCACTAGCGTTCCCGCCAACTGCAAATGATGGATAGTAAATCCGGACACAAGGTCTATCATGAATATGTTGAACACACTCTAAAACAACATACAGGGATTTTTGAAATTGGCTAAGAAAACCAATGCCGCTCCGTCCGACCTATCTCAACAAAAAAAGTGGTCAGGAAAGAATCCTTGACCACTTATCGTCAAATAAACAAAGTTGACTTTAGAAGAGGTAGGCGACACCGATGTTGAACTGGCTCCTGTGACGGGTTATGTCGCCGTCACCGGTGTAACGGTTCACGAGACCGTAGTCATAGCCGACATTGAAGCGTACCATGTCGAAGAACTCGACTGCCACACCGCCGCCGAGCATGACATCGAAACGTCCGTAGTGATAGTCGTCACCATAGTTGTTGATCTTGGTGTCCTTTGAGAAACCGGCGATGGATCCCTTCACCTTGGTGTCGGAAGCAATACCATAAGCCAGCGAAGGACCGGCGTAGATCCTGCCGACAATGCCGTCTGCGAAGGTAAGGCCCGCATTGAACATCACAGGGATGGATAGATAGTGTTCTGTAACGTCAACATTAGTGTTGATGCCGAAATAGCTGTCCGCATCACTCTTGGTAGCAAGACCATAGTACAATCCCGGAGCCACGCCAAAAGAACCGGCAAGGTTAATGTTATAGGATCCGCCTACATAGAAGCCGCTCAGATTAGTGGTCTTGGTCGTGCTGCCGGACTTTACCTTGTCCGTAGAGTTAAGGTAGCCGATGCCGAGTGATGGCTGCGCGATGGCAGCGGTTCCGATAAGCATCATTGATGCCGCAAGGATGGATGAAAAAACTCTTTTCATAATAAATTAAACTTAAAGTAGTTATAATCTTCATAACTAGCAGGCTATAAATGCGGCGCCGTGAGACATGATCCTGAGCGCCCGCCGGGCCATGCAATAGAATACAAGCATATCAAAAATTAGTCCAAACGATAACTCCGGCGTGGTCAAATCTACAGAAAACACGCCACCGAGCGTCCTGTGAACCATTCCCGCCACCGCTCCCGGACAGGAAACAGGCATCAGCGTCAGGAGGCAAAGAAGTCCGCGAAGAACTTGGCGTAGGAGTGCCATGTGTTGCGGGCGATGAAATCACGGAGAACTCCAGGATTGACGCTCCGGTCTGACTTCAGGATCTCGATCATCTCGGCCTCTGAACCATAGACAAAACAAACATTCTCCCTGGAGAGATCAGCGAACGCCCCTACCGCCGGCCCTACCGGATTTCCTCCCATTGCCAGAGTGTCCATCAGCACACCCGAACTTGACACACTGCCTGGCAGATACGGAAACAACACAAACTTGCTGGAACTGACCAAAGATGCAAGTTCATCAAAGTCAGCGGCTCTGTTCTCGAAAATAATCTTCGAGCGAAGAGACTCAGAACCATTGGAATAAGAGCCGACAAACTCGGCGGAATCGCACTCGGCCACAGCCTTTTCGATGTCTTTTGCCATTCCTGGATCCTTGCACCGGCCGACTATGCGGACATTAAGCCCGGCGACCCTCACGGCCGGACTGGAAATAAACTCCAGCACTCCTTTGTACGGAAGGATATTTCCCCAGATCAAAATCTCATCAGACCTGCCGGAACGTCTTGTTTTCAAGGAAGGCGCAAAGCCATCATCAGCCTCGGCGACAACAGAACCATCATCACCGGCGACTGCGACCGGATGGCAGACATAACGCACCTTGTCAGGCGAGCCGCCATATTCAGAAATCAAAGCCCTCGCGAACGCGGCGGTCTCTCCGGAATGCGAGACGACAAGGCACGACTGAAGCAACTGAACCTTCGTCAGCGACCTCGACATCCAATTCTCCCCCTTGTGCGGACGAGGGTTATGGAATATGAATACGATCTCTTTGTGCCTCAACCTCATTATCAAAAAACTAAGCCGTACCATCAAGTACTGCGCGAAAGCCAGTTTGTGGAAAGCTATCGTCTCCACAAAACTGAGCAGGAATATGTCAGCCTTGAACGAATGTTTCAGCAACGCCCACCCCTGCGTCAGGTATGGCTCGTTGTCCGCGTCAAGCACATCGAAATACTCAGCCAGATTCTCCTTCAAAAAGACGAAGTAGCGGTTCGGATAGCCGTTTTTCCTGTTAGCCGACGGCGACACGTAAATCTTCTTTCTCATAACCTACCTCTTCAGCAATTTTTTCAATGAATATGTCAGGTCCGCCACCAGAAACTGCCACGCCGGAGTCCCGATGTAGGTCCTATAGTAGTACTTCTCGCTCTGATACTTGAGTTCCCGCACCCTGACCTTGTCGTAGTACTTCCTCGTGGTCGCCCCATGTTCATGAACGACCGAGACTTCAGGGTAGTAGTAAACACCCTTTCCTATCCTCTTAAGCCTTTCGGACAGAATCATTTCCTCCGCATAGAGAAAGGTCTTCGGATCCATTTTCCCGCAAGCGGAATAATCTTCGGCCTTGACCATGAAGAAAGATCCTGAAATCCTGTAATGAAAGCCTTCCTTAGCAGTCTGTGAATATTCCTCCCAAAACGGTCTTCTTGATTTGGATGAAAACAGACTCCTCCAATAAAGAGCCACATGCCTGTCCCAGAAACTGATGAACGGCTCTGGACTCTGGAGCCGCCCGTCCAGTCCGACAACCTTTGGGCCGAGAGCCCCGGCCTCCTCCAGAGACCTCAACCTGGCCGCCATCCTTTCGACAACATCAGGTTCTACAAGACGTATGTCATTGTTGGCGAACAAAAAAACATCAGGAGCAAACTGATTACGAGCCACTTCCGCCCCAAGATTATTGCCTTTGGCAAAGCCAAGATTCTCTTCGGACGGCACCACGAAGACATACTGGTCCGCCCCCTTGAACGCCTCCAGCAGACGGTCCCTGCTTAGTTCCGTGCTACCGTTGTCCACAATCACCACAGCATAATCCGACCGGATCTTCGCAAGTTCAGTCCTCACGAACTCTATCGTCTTCTCCTCACTGTGATAATTAATAACTATAACGCCTATCATTTTGTCAAAACATCATATACACGCATTATCTCACTGCCGTATTCCTCTTCAGAATAACGGGCCACCGCATCTTTCTGGGCCTTGCGGACAACGTCAAGCGGCAGAGCCGACGCCAGCATATTCATAAGTCCCGAGCATTCCTCAACCGTGTCAAAAAAGAAACCGTTCCGCCTGTCAGTGATTATCTCCAAAGTGCCTCCAGACCTTCTGGCAATCACCGGACAGCCGTAGAACATCGCCTCAATGGTCACACGCCCCAACCCCTCGAACTCAGAACACATGAGATAGGCTGTAGCTTTGGACATAAGAGACCTGATGTCAGCCACATAGCCCCTAAACTCGACATTGTTTTCCACACCGGCCTCTTTCGCCACCTCCATCAGGCCGGCCTTTCTCTCTTCACGACAGTTTCCCGTGAAGACCAGCGAATACCCTTTGGCCGCCAAACCGGATCCGCCGAATGCCCTAATGGCTGTTTCCGGACGTTTCACTGCCCCCATCTCACCAGCACAGAAAAGGAAATACTTTTCTTTTTCTGTATCAAGGACGACATCATTCTTAGAACGCACAGCATCAGGGAAGCAGTATGCCGACAGACAGTCCTTTAGCCCAAGATGCTCCCGCAAACCGTTGGAAATCAAAATGACAGCATCAGAGCGGCGAAGTTCCACATTCCACCTTCCGAATCCTCGGAAAGGTCTGGCGTTCAAGCCCAGGTCAAAATATTCACGAATATGCCAGACATGCCTCGCGCCAAGTTTTTCCGCCAAGGCCAGCCCGATGTCGATGACACCCGAGTTACTGTGGACAATGCTGACGTTTCTGCCAGCAAGAAGTCTGGACACCTCCTTGACACACTTGTGGTTGATCCAGGTGTTCGTCACAAGGTGTGGAAGAAACCGCAATGTCCTTTTCAAGACTCCCCCTTTGTATGTCAAGCGCCTGAATGAATGAACAATGCACTCGTAGCCTTTGGATCGGAAAAAGTCGGCCACAGGTCCCTCCGACCTCAACAGAATGACCGGAATGACATACTCATTGACCGACCTGATGAGATTGTCGAGCGACCAGGAAGACCCCCCGACAACGTTATCCTCATGGTTCACATACAGAACCGTTATCTTGCCGTTCTTTGTCATGACATTGATGCTTTCAAGAAATCGACAGCCTCCCGCCTTAACCCGTCCAAGGCCATACCTATCTTATCATTGTCTAGAGGCAAGTCGATGGAATACATGTCCGAACCGTCAGAAAGCCGGTTCTCAAGCCCCATCTTTCGAAGCAATGACTCCACACGAAGATTCCTTGTACCAGGTTCTACGACCGATAGGAACTTTTTTCTGAATATGATCGAAAAAGCCGTTCCGTGAAATGATGATGTGACAACATGGGACGCTCCTGCGAAATACGACACAAACTCCTCCGGTCCAGCCCATTGCACCATATTCTTATACGGTCGGTACAATGCATTCTTGGAAAGTATCACGAGCCGTAGTCCTTTTGCTCCAGCGATCGCGCCGGCGGTCTTTATCACCAATTCATCACAAAGCATCGGATAAGCCAAGACATATCCCCCATCCTTGACGGGGCCGGCCAATGCCTTCCATTCCCGTTCGCCCAGCATCAAGGTCGGATCCTGAATACACTTGACCGGAACCGATGTCATACCGCTGACCAATTCCTTCAAAGAATCCTCCCTGACGCTTATCGCATGAAATCCAGACAGGCATTTCGCGGCATATTCCATGTCCGAGAAAGACAGGACGTTGGCGCTGGCAGCCCAAGCGACTTTTCTAGCCTTGGTAGTAAAATCTCCCCAATATATCTTGTCAAATCCGCCAGTGATTATTTCATTCCAGATCTGATCGCTGCCGAACAGCAACACATCAAAACTGTCAAACGGATCTTTTGACAACACCAGACGTTCTTTCATGAAATGTCTGAACCGGCTATTCCTCATCGCCCTGGAGAAGGCTCTTGGCAAAGTCTTCAGCAAGTCTATCTTGAAGTTCCAGGCAGCGTAGCCTTCCTCTACTGACTTATTGCGATAGTCAACCACACAGACATCATGTCCCATCGAGCGCAAGAACTCCTGCGTGGCGTAAGTCTGCAACATCGCCCCGTAGTTGCACGCATAGTGAAATGTCAGGATTCCTATTCTCATAGCTACCAGTCACATCTAATGTGATTGCCCTCATTGCATGGAATAATGGCTCCATTGATTGACCTTGACGCGTCAGAGATCAAAAACACGACCGTCTCGGCAATCTCTTCCGGAAGCAGCACACGTCCGCCCGAAGTTCCCGGTCTAAAAAGATTTCCGTTCCTGTCAACACCAGTCATGTCCGAAACCGTCACCCCGGGAGCGACCGCATTGACCCGAACGCCATCCTTCAACGCTCTGCGCGCAAGTCCCTGAGTAAGACTGCAAACCGCCGCCTTGGTGAGGCCATAGGGTTGGTCGTCGCAGTACAGTCCCCTTTCAGATGTCACGAATATTATGCTTCCTCCTGAATTACCGGTAGCCTTGAAATTATTCAGAAATGCCTTCGACAAAAAGTATGGTCCCTTCAGGTTGGTTCCGAACTGAGCGTCAAATCCTTCCAATGTCACATCGTAGATGCTTCCCTCATGCAAGGATATTCCAGCATTGTTGACAAGGACATCAATCCGTCCTCCAAGTTTCCGGGAACACTCTTGGACAAACGAAGGAATATGCTCGTAATCTGTCACATCGAAAACAGAATAAAGGCAATCGCCCAATTCCGAGGCTGCCTTTTCAAGGGTTTGTGAAGATCTCCCGCAGATGAGCACTTCCGCTCCCTCGGCGACACACTTCTTAGCTATCGCGAAACCCAAACCTCTTCCACCACCCGTTATCAGGATCTTTTTTCCTTTCAATATGTTAGAAGGTTCCACCATTCCAACATCGACCTTGACATTCACTTTCGGAATGCCTTTGAATATATAGTCAATCGCTCTCGTCAAAGTCTTTCCCATAATCTATTTTCCTATCAATTTATTAATACGGTTGATGGAATCCTTCCCGAACACACTCTTGATCAAATCCTTGGCCTTGTCCTTTGCATCCGGCCCAACGGCATTGCCGAACATTTCCAAAGCCCGGCTCTCGTCCTCACTGTCCGTGAAAACCTCCAGCACCATGGAACGGGACAACGAAGGCGAGACAAATCTCTCCGAAACACTATTGAACTCTTCCGCATTTGATGCGGAAAGATATTCAAGGCCAAGATCCTGGGCATAATGAGAGACCAACTCATGGGATTTATTCCCATAATGACCACTGGCGGCGATGTATGCGTCGGCATCGTCCCCCCACATCGAAGCCGGATGGCTGTAGTTTCTGAATTCGGTTCCTTTGCCGTTGTTTATCAGCAAGATTCTGATGTTCTTTCCTATGTGTCTGTTACCTAACGAGTTCATGTCATAAAAGAATGCGAGATCACCGAAAACACCGAAATGCAAAATTTCAGGAGAGGCCAAAGATGAACCCACCAACGAGGACAATCCGCCGTCTATTCCGAATCCGCCGACATTGGAAAATACTTTTACTGATGGATCTTGTCTGAAAAAATTCCAGCTTCTCAACGAGTTGAGTATGCCAAGATGAAGCACTGCCCTGGAAGGCAGCGCGCCGGAAAGACGCCTTGCGACCCAAAGATTGGAGAAAGGCAGTTCCGGAACAGATGAGAGCACTGCCTCATATTCCTTTTCTATTCCAGTCATTTTCATGGATGGAGCAGACGGTGCCTTCATGTCTGAATAACTCCGGAAAAAGAACTTTTCGGACATATTGAAAACCTTGGTCAGACTTCCGAAAGCATCCTTTGGTTCCCCATCCCGGCTGACGCGCCACACAGCTTTTGGTTTCAATGATTTCCATGTGTAGTAATCACCCGAGACCTCTCCGATGTGAATCAGCAGGTCAGGCCTGAGAAGTGAAGTATGGATGTACTTCTGTGAGAAAACAGCCGCCGCCCTCGCAGCGAACCGTCCTGAATAATTCGATGTCAGATCACAAAAAGCGACCGCGTCATATCTGTCACAAAAATCCTCCAAGGCCTTCTGTTCATCCTCTTTCCATGGAAGATGAGATCCGATGAAGACACAGACGTTACACTCTGGGACTGTCGGTAATTTGTCGTCATATTCATAATAATCAATTTTGGGAACGTCCGGCAACTCCATGACTGAGAAATCCGTGGAGATTCTTGTCTCCACATCAAGATGCACCGGTCCCCCCCCGCCGGCCCGAAGCGCGATCATCGCCTTGTTCACTGTCAGAACACATAGCCTTTCATCCTCACAGTCATGGACAAAAGGAAGGAAGGCTGAATAAACCGAGACATCCTTCTGAATCCTGGAACGATCGATTATCTGTGGATTTAGATTTCCGATTTTCGAACGTCCGGCCATGGACGTGACCGCAAGCACAGGTAGTTTCCGGTAATATGCTTCAGTCATTCCTGGAATATAGTTTCGTGACGCCGTGGCTCCAGTGCAGGTTATCACCACCGGCTCTCCACTTTCCTCCGCCAAGCCGCAGGCCATGTACGCCGCAGAGCGCTCGTCCGCCGCTGAATACATTTGGAAGAAAGGATCGCTCTGCAGACTGGCCACAAACGTGATGTTCGTGGTTCCAGGGGAAGCGATGACTTTTCTTATTCCGTTCCGCTTTAGAAGACTAATCAGAATCAGAACGTTTTTTTCGACTGTATAATGTGTGTTCATGACAATACTTTTATCTTGCTGATATTCTTGATTTTTCTGATGACAAAAGCCTTTTCTCCATCGGTCAGTCCTGTGAAATACACCGTCACAGCCACACTGCAAACGCTGACAAGGCTGACAATCAGGACTCTCCAGACAGACGGAGACATTCCGCACACCAAAATTGAAGGAACAGCGGCCGAAAGCAGTGTGACTGGGATTATCCTCATGAAAACCTCCTTGACAAACAAAGACTTCGGCATGCCAATATGTCCGGACACAATAACCAGACGGACAAAAATCAGGACAAAATACACCAGAAAATAAATGTAGAAGGCTGTCTGTGGCTCACATCCCAACTTGAACGCCACCAGAGACAAAGGAAAGACCAGACCTCCGACAATAGTGACCCAAGTCTGATACCGGCCAACATTACCTGTTGCATTGACTGCGGCTAAAAAAGTGTGACCAAGCGTGTTGCATAAGGCGGTAGCCAATGACAACCGGACGAATACAACTGAATATTCAGGGACATTCTTTAGCCAGAGACGAAGGATGGCGGGGGTTTCCAGCACCAGCGGCAGAACGAGAATCCAAAGAAGGAAGTAAGAATATTTTGCCCCTCTGCAAACCAGATGGTACATATACTCATAGTTTCCTGCAGCGTAGGATTTCATTATCTGCGGATTTATCGCCGTGATGAAGTTCGTGACGAACCTGTTCACTGATGTCTCAACCTTGGACATGACCTCCCTGGCAGCATTGAGCGAGACTCCGAAAAAAACATTCAGCAACTGGTTCACACCTTGAGTGTTAAGCATATAAGCTCCATTTCCGAGGAAACTCCATCCGGCGAAGGAAAGCATCTGGCGGAATATTCTCTTGTTACATCTTAGTTTGTGTCCGCACTCGTCAAAACGTCTGCAGTACGCAGCATAAGTGAACCTCACAACAACGGCAGAAAGGAACATCAGCACCGAAAAATATTTCAGACGATCAAACGTACTGTGCATTATAAGAAGAGCCACGGTAAGATTCAAGACTCCTTCAAGAATGCTGATGTAGGCGTATGCGCTCATCTTCTCATGCGCGATGATAGTTGCGTTGTAGGGCACGGACAACAAGTTGACCAAGAATGTAAGCAATGAGAACTGGAACACCCATCTGGCAGCCTCTACACGTTCTGGAGGCAAGTTCATCACGTTTCCGACATACCAGACCCCAGATGGCTCGGCGATCACAAATACCACAGCGGCCAGAAGCAGGATCACGATGATGGACATCGAAAAGACTTCCCGGAGTCTTGCAACATCATTCTTACCAAGCTCCACTGTCAGAAAACGGCTTATGGCCGAGGCCAACGAGCCGGACAGAAGTGAGCACATAGAGACGATTCCTCCCACGGCTCCGTATATGCCGAAGTCAGTCTCTCCCAATGCGTTAAGAACCACCCTGGAAGTGTAGAGCCCGATCGCCATCAGCAGGAACATGCGGAAGTACAGCGCAAGGGTATTCTTGGCTATCCTCTTGCTGTTCTCCGAAATCTGCCCTGTCTGCCGGTCACCCATATTCAAAGATCTACTTCAGGAATATATTCAATGTCCTATTTCAGCGGATTAAGGTCGCTCTTGTACCATTCCATAAACCGAGAAATTCCTTCGTGAAGGCTCGTGCTTGGCTTGTAGCCGAGTTCTGTCTCAAGCTTGGTGGTGTCGGCGTTGGTCTGATAGACATCACCGGCCTGCATCGGTAGGAATATTTTCTGAGCCGGCTTGCCGTACGCCCGCTCGATCTCGCTGATGAAATCCATCAGTCTGACAGGGTGGGAACAGCCGATGTTATACACTTTCGCCGGGACTCCGTGGGCGCATTCCTCAGCCTTCGGGGCATGGTCAATCACACGGATCGTTCCTTCCACGATGTCATCCACATAGGTGAAATCACGGATCATGTCTCCGTTGTTGAACACCTTGATAGGTTCACCTTTGGCTATGGCCGAAGCGAAAAGCATCGGGGACATGTCCGGACGGCCCCACGGGCCATAGACGGTGAAAAAGCGAAGCCCGGTTGAAGCGAATCCGTAAAGTTTGAATATGAATGGGCCATCAGCTCGTTGGCCTTCTTGGTGGCCCCATAGAGGCTCACAGGGCAGTCAGCCTTGTCATCCTCCGAGAACGGCACCTTCTCGTTGAGCCCGTAGATCGAGCTGGATGAGGCATAGACCAGATGCCCCACACCGAAGTTGCGGCATGCCTCAAGAATATTCAGGAATCCGTGCAGGTTGCTCTCAAGATAGACGTAAGGGTTTGTGATTGAATATCTCACCCCTGCCTGGGCGGCCAGATTCACGACCCTGTCGAATTTTTCATTCTCAAAGAGTGAGTCCAATGCGGCCTTGTCACAGATTGACATTTTCACGAAACGGCAGTTCGGGGACTTTGCGCTAACGGCCACGGAACCGCCCTCGAAAGGCCCGTCGAAGCCGTTCTCCTTAAGCCTTCCGTACTTAAGACGTACATCATAATAGTCATTGATGTTGTCCAGTCCGACAACTTCATCACCTCTTTCCGCAAGCCTGGCCATCAGCCTTGAGCCGATGAATCCGGCTGCGCCTGTCACTAGTATCTTCATAACAACTATAAATTATTTGTAAATCATTCAACAAAGGCCGGCACAACCACACGGTCATGCCAAATGCCCTCAAAATTACGAAGATACAAAAAATTAACGAGATTTCGTGAAGTTTTGGCCAGAATAATGCCCCAACGCACAGACTGCCATCATTTGTGATAGACCCAGTCAGGGTAGCCGATCTTGGATTCCAAGGACGCGATGTCGGAGGCGCGCCTGCTGATGTAGGAGGACGGTTTGCCGGCGTTACGTTTCTGCGGATTAGGAAGGCAGGCGGCGATCAGGCAGGATTGGCGGCGTGTCAGCTTGGCGGCGGAAGTTCCGAAATGATGCTCCGCGGCAGCCTCGACCCCGAATATTCCCTTGCCCATCTCGGCGACATTCAGGTAAACCTCCATAATTCTTTCCTTGCTCCAAAGGAACTCGATCAGAACCGTGAAATAAGCCTCGAAGCCTTTGCGCACCATCGACCTGTGCGGAAGCAGGAACACATTCTTCGCCGTCTGCTGGGAGATAGTGCTTCCACCCCGGCGGCGCCTGCCGCTTTCATATTCCTTCCGCGCCTGCTTTATCGCCTTCCAGTCGAAGCCGCTGTGCTTGTCAAAAAGGTTGTCCTCACTGGCTATCACGGCGCGGGCCATCTCGGGAGAGATCCTCTTGTACGGCACCCAAGTCTTATGAATATGATAGTTCTTGTCTCCGCGGTACTCTATCGTCCTTTGGATCATCAGAGGGGTGACATAGACCGGACACCATCTCAGGATAAGCGCCCACAGGAAAGTCAGCACGAAGAATGCCAACGGCAGCTTGATCAGAAGCAGCCTTGACAATCGTCCCAACAATGTTCGGTTCTTACTCATATTCAGTCAGTTTCAGTCTAAACTTCAGACTTCGGCCTCCATTCGGGAAAACCTTGTCTTCCTCCTGCGAGAATCCCAGCTTACGATAGACATCCCCGTCTGACCAGGACGCGTCGGCGTAACTCATCACATCGTCCGGCCTCACGTCCCCGATGAACGCCTTCAGGAGCTTGCCCATCCCGCCGTCCACGCCGATTCCTTCCAGAGAGGCATAGCGGACCCATTCGCAGGAACGGATGTCTCGCTCCCCTTCCGCCATATTCTCGGAGCGGAGAAGCCGGCGACGGCGACCAGTGTGCCTAAAGGAATATCCTCGCCTCGTGTGACGTACAGGCCGTAGAGGTGGCGGCATCTGGTGTAGCCCAAACGGTGAAAGGATTGAAGGAACGGTTCGGCGACCGTCCTGTCAATCCTTCGCACCTCGCAGTTACGGGCGTATATCCGTTTCAGGCCGTCCAATGGTTATTTCAGCCCCTCAAGGCAAGCCTTGACATTGGCCTCGATGGCTTCGGCGGAATATTCAGTCTTCTCGAACTTGTCGCCGGTGATGTGCTCGTAGAGTTCGATGTAACGGTCCGAGATCCCGGCCACAACCTCAGGAGTCATCTCCGGAACCTTCTGTCCTTCCTGTCCCTGGAAACCGTTGGCCATCAGCCACTCACGGACAAACTCCTTGGAAAGCTGCTTCTGATGCTCACCTCTGGCAAGCCTCTCCTCGTAACCATCGGCGTAGAAATAACGTGAGGAGTCCGGAGTGTGCACCTCGTCCATCAGATAGATCTGACCGTCCTTCTTGCCGAACTCGTACTTGGTGTCCACCAGAATCAGTCCGTGCTGTGCCGCTATCTCGCATCCACGCTTGTAGATGGCCCTTGTGTAAGCCTCAAGCTTCTCGTAGTCCTCTCGTCCGACAAGTCCCTGGGCGATGATCTCCTCCTTGGAAATGTCCTCGTCGTGTCCCTCGGCGGCCTTAGAGGTCGGGGTCACAAGCGGCTCAGGAAACTTCTGGTTCTCTACCATCCCGTCCGGCATCGCCACACCGCAGATCGTCCTCTTTCCAGCCTTGTACTCCCTCCAGGCATGTCCGGCGAGGTAGCCGCGGATGACCATCTCAACCTTGAAAGGCTCACACTTGTGGCCGATGGTGACAGCCGGATCCGGCACGGCCACCTTCCAGTTCGGAAGGATGTCGGCCGTGGCGTCCAGAAATTTGGCCGCTATGCGGTTCAGCACCTGTCCCTTGTAGGGAACCCCTTCCGGCAGGACCACATCAAACGCTGAGATCCTGTCCGTAACAACCATAACGAGATACTTTCCGTCAATGTCATAGACATCACGTACCTTACCGACATACTTTCCAACCTGTCCCGGCAAGTTGAAATCGGTTTTAACAATCGCTTTCATATCAATTGAATTAAGTTCGACTTATCCATCCAATGATCCGTCCTCTGTGAAAACATCCCATTCCGGATCCGCAAAGTTAACGATTCTTCTTCAGAATCTCATCCACCACGGGGGCTATCTTTTCATATTCATAGCCTCTTGTCAACCCGAATTTGATCAGTTTGAACTTCTCCTGCGGATCTCCCTTCAGCGCACGGTACTTTGCCTCAAGCACCGAGACCATCCTGCTGTCGGCCTCATCGGGATCAACCTCCTTCAAAGCCTCCGAGACCACGGCCTTGGATATTCCTTTGGCTGTGAGCGCGAAAGAGATCTTCACAGGACCCCAACCCGACAGGCGGGCCTTCTCCCTCGCGAACGCGGCGGCATATCTCGAATCATCGACAAAACGATCCTCGACAAGCGACGCGACCAATCTCTCCGCGGCATCCTTATCCCCATCAAAGGCGGTCAAAGCCTTTCTGAATATGTCCGAGCGGCAATATTCCCTCTTGACACATTGGGCCTGAAGCGTGTCCAGCATTTTCGCGAAATCATCCATATTCCTAAAAATCAAATCCAAGGCTCAGGTACAGCCCCACTTTGTGCGTGTAGTTTGACCAGTGCGCATTCAGGCTGATCGGTCCCACGATCGAGTTGTAGGTGTACTGAAGGCCACAGCCCAGATATCCGGCCACATCCTCGTCCAAATTCTTGAAGGCGGAGATCTCATCGCAGGACAAGGCAAAGTTGGCGATCGCCGACAGGTAGTTGTTCTTGAACAGCTTCCAGCGCCAGTCAGCCCTGGCCACACCGAGAATCTTCTGCATGGCCGCGGCATTGTTGATTCCGATGAACGGGATCTGCTGGTCTAGATACCGGCCGGCCATGCTGCCGCCGATCGTGTTGGTGAAAGGCACCGGAACCTCGTCGCCGAGCAGGTAACGGATGTTCAAAGACGGGATAAACGCGAACCTGTCACCGCCCACAACCTTTGTTTGGCATCCAATGTCAAAGCATGGAAGTTATTGAATTTCTGCGGCCCGCCACCGAAGACCCAATCGTAGGAGAGGCCGAAAGACTTCCCTTTTGTCGGGATGTAGGCGTTGTCGAACGAGTCCTTGCGGGCATCGATGAAGAATGTCACATAATCATTGGACAGTTGGTTGACATCGTAGTCTCCGAACGACTGCTCGGCCATCAATGAATTGACGTTGTAGTAGTCGTTCCTGAAACCCTGTCTTCAGATAGAAAGTGGACCATGTGATGTTGGACAGAAATACCTCCTGCCGCACATCCAGAAAGTTGATCCTGAACCTGTTGTCTCCGATGCTGAACATGTTCCTGTCAGTGTACCTGACCCCAGCCAGCACATTGAACGACATTCCTTTCGGCGAGATGTAGGAATATGTCACGCTGGCGTTCGGATTGGTTCCCACCTTGCCGGTGAAATCCAGTGACGAGCCCTGGATCTTGTGGACTCCCCAGCCCAGATTGATCAGCACCGACACAATCTCCTCCGTGTCGAAACGTCCGCCAAGACCAAGCTGGCAGACAGGACCCTTCTTGCAGTTGAACCTCAGCCTATAAGGTTCCTCGTCTCCAAGCAGTTCATAGTTCACATAGTCAAACGCGTTAGTGCCGAAGATTGTGGCCACGGCATCCTCGATTTCCTGATTGCCCATCCTGGAGCCAGCCCCGATCTTGATCTTGTTCATCAGGTAAAGACTTTCCCTGTCATTTACTCCGGCGATCTCAACTCCCGACACAAGCACTTTCCTTACCCTGATGTCATCAGCCGGATCGTTGCTTATGACAGTCCTGTCAGACCCGACGACCTTCTTCAGCGAGTCAAGCTTGTCAGCGACGGCCAAGGCGGCCTGGTAGCCCCTGTTGATGATGGTGTCAATGCTGCGTTCGTCGAAGCTGAGCATATTGTACTCGTGCAGGTCAGGCTTGATGTTGACATCCGGGATGTCTATGTTGGACTCGAAAGAGGCGCGCCCCAACATGTCGATGCCGGTGTTGATGATGTCAGCAAGATTATTGATCTCGTTGTAGCCCTTGTAGCCACTGGAAAGATTGACACCGATCACGATGTCAGCCCCGACCTTCTTGGCAAGGTCTGTCGGGTAGTTGTTCCTCATGCCGCCGTCAACCAGCACCATGCCGCCGACCCTGACTGGGGCGAAGAGTCCCGGAATCGACATCGTGGAACGGAGAGCCGTGTTGAGTTTGCCCTCGGTCCAGATCTTGGCGGTACCGGACACGAGGTCGGTCGCCACGCAAAGAAACGGAATCGGAAGGTCATAGAAATCAGTCACATCCTGATAACCGACGGAAAGCGAGCTGAATATGTTGTTGACATTCTGGCCATAGACCATTCCGGACGGAAGGCTCCCCAGAAGGTTGTCCTTGACCATGTTCGTGGCGTCGGCTCCCCCCGCGCCGAAGTGGATGTCCTCGACCCTTCTTGTGTACCGACCGTCGGCGTCCTTCATCTGCAAGTACTCATCCTTGTCATAAAAGAACGGGAAGGACAGGACATATCTCTCCTTGTATTTGATTGAGGAATAGGACAGGTAGTCCCTCGGCACACGGTCGCTCAAGGCCTGGTCCCAGTCTATGCTCCGGATCAGGGTGTCAAGCTGCTCTGCATTGTAGCCAAGGGCATAGATTCCGCCCACAAGGCCGCCCATGCTGGTGCCCATCACGATGTCAACCGGCATTCCGATTGAATCCAGATACTTTATCACGCCCACATGAGCCGCCCCTTTGGCTCCGCCTCCGCTCAGCACAAGGGCGACGGTCGGACGATGTCTGAAACGCCTTATGGAGTCCAGTTTATGCCGGATCACCTCAACCCTCAGATCAGCGGCCTCCCTCCTGTCATCCAGCACCGAATGCTGAGACCTGGATTCCGCCAAGGCCGTCAAGGAGACCATCACGGCCAGTGATGTGAAAATCAATCTTGTTCTCGTTCCCATAGTCATTGAACGTTATTTGCCATATTCATTTCCTACTGTGTTCCCCGGCCAGCATCCCACATGCGGCAAGAATGTCCTCTCCTCTGGAAGCCCTTATCGTGCAGGTGATTCCGTGGTTTGAGAGCCTGTCCCTGAAGCGTTCCATAATGATCTGCGGAGTCGTCTCGAACGGAGCGTCCGGAATCTTGTGGAAGCGGATGAGGTTGACCCTGCACTCCAGTCCGCGAAGCAGCCGGATAAGCGCGTCGGCGTGGCGCTTGTCATCGTTCAGGCCGGCGAACATGGTATATTCAAAGCTCACACGGCGCTGGCCTGTGAAGTCATATTCACGGATCATGTCGATCACTTCCTGCACCGGCCACGCCTTTTGCACCGGCATCATCTCCGCCCTTTCGTCAGGGAACGGGTTGTGGAGGCTGACGGCGAGGTGGCAGCGGGTGGATTCGAGGTATTTCCTCAGGTTCGGAAGGACTCCGATGGTCGAAAGGGTGACACGCTTAGGGCTCCAGCCGAATCCCCAGTCGGAGGTCAGCACCTCGATCGCCCTCATCACGTTGCCGAAGTTGTCCAGAGGCTCGCCCATGCCCATGAAAACGGCATTGGTCAGATCTGGCGACTCGTCAATGGCGACAAACTGTGAAAGGATGTCCGCCACTGTGAGGTTGCCATGGAATCCCTGCCGTCCTGTCATGCAGAACTTGCAGCCCATCCGGCAGCCGGCCTGCGAGGAGACGCAGAGGGTCTTTCTGTCGTCATCGGGAATCATCACCGCCTCGACGGCATTGCCCTCCCCCACCGGGAAAAGGTATTTCTTCGTGCCGTCGGAGGAGACCTGACAAGCGGAAGGGAGGGTCACTCCGAGGGAATATTCCTCCTTGAGTCTCTCGCGCCCGACCTTGGAGATGTTGGTCATCTCGTCTATGCTCCGGACCTTGCGCCCGTACATCCACTGCGCGATCTGCTTGCCGGTAAAGGCAGGCAGACCTACTTTCAAAGCGATTTCCTTCAGTTCATCAGGGGTCTTTCCCAACAGTTGCACGCATAACTTTCATGTCGATTTTTCTACTACAAATTTAATGAAAAATAACGCCGGATTGGACGTAATTTTATATCTTTGTCACAAAGGCGACATCTTTTCGCCCAAAAACAACAAACAACATTATTTTAACATTATGGCAAAAGAGGTAGAGGCTAAGGCCACAGACACCGGCGCCGCCAAACTGAAGGCGCTGCAGGCCACGATCGACAAGATTGAGAAAGACTACGGGAAAGGAACGATCATGAAGCTGGGGGAACAGCCACAATGGGACGTGCAGGTCATTCCAAGCGGTTCCGTCGCGCTTGACCACGCGCTTGGAATCGGAGGTTATCCGCGCGGAAGGATCGTGGAGATCTACGGTCCGGAATCCAGCGGCAAGACCACTCTGGCGATCCACGCGATCGCGGAGGCGCAGAAACAGGGCGGCATCGCGGCGATGATCGACGCGGAGCACGCATTCGACAGAACTTACGCGAAGGCTCTGGGGGTTAACCTTGAGACTTTGCTCATCTCACAGCCGGACAACGGCGAACAGGCGCTTGAGATCGCCGACAACCTGATCCGTTCGGGAGCCATTGACATTGTGGTGGTTGACTCTGTCGCCGCGCTGACTCCGAAAGCCGAGATCGAGGGCGAGATGGGTGACAACAAGGTCGGCCTCCAGGCAAGGCTTATGAGCCAGGCGCTGAGGAAGCTGACGGCGAACATCTCCAAGACGAACACCTGCTGCATATTCATCAACCAGCTGAGGGAGAAGATCGGCGTGATGTTCGGCAACCCGGAGACCACGACCGGTGGAAACGCTTTGAAGTTCTACGCCTCAGTCCGCATAGACGTGCGCAAGACCACCCAGCTCAAGGACGGCGACGAGGCACTCGGCAACCGCACCCGCGTCAAGGTGGTGAAGAACAAGATGGCTCCGCCTTTCAAGAAGGCCGAGTTCGACATCGTGTTCGGCGAGGGCATCTCACACGCCGGCGAGATTCTGGATCTTGGCGTTGAATATGGCATCGTGGGCAAGAGCGGATCCTGGTTCAGCTACGGCGACCAGAAACTGGCCCAGGGACGCGAGGCCACCAAGCAGCTTCTAAAGGACAACCAGGAACTCTGCGACGAGATCGAGGCAAAGGTACGCGAGGCTTTGAAGAACGTGAAGGACTAAGCCTCACGTTCCCCGGCGATCGCCTTGTTGTAACATTCACGGCACAACGGCTCGTAGGCATCCTTCTCTCCAAGGACCACGAGTTCTGTGCTGTGTGATAATCTATGTGAGTGGTTGGCAAGGTTACCGCACCTGACGCAGATAGCGTGGACTTTTCTTACTTCTTCAGCAACCGCCATGAGGTAAGGCATCGGGCCGAAAGGTTTTCCGAGAAAATCGGTGTCAAGGCCGGCGATGATCACACGGATTCCGCGGTCGGCGAGTTCCTGGGCCACATCCACAAGCGACATATCATAGAACTGGGCCTCGTCAATCCCGACGACCTGCACATCCGGACCGACGTTCAGCATCTCTTTCGGATCCTTCACGGAATGGCAAGGGATCTTGTGGAAGTCGTGCGAGACAACGTCATCCTCTGAATATCTTGTGTCGATCGTCGGCTTGAAAATCTCGATCCTGAGGTTGGCGAACTTGGCTCTGCGGATCCTGCGGATCAGTTCCTCTGTCTTGCCGGAGAACATTGAGCCACAAATAACTTCAATACATCCGGTTTTTTATGTTTTCTGAAAACATTTCGTTAGATTTGTTGAAATAATCAATAACACTCGCAAACCTTGCGGCGCGGCGTGGTTTTCCGCCCCTTCCGGTTTGTCAGGCAAAGATAGTATTTTTATGGGAAACATCGACGAAAAAAAGGCTTTCCGCGCTGCTGGAAAGAATTGGCAATATGAAGGCGGAGCTTGAGGCTCTTGAGGAAGAAGTCCGCGCGCTTGGAACCATCTCCGGTTCCGCGGAGAAATCTGTCAACGAGCCGGAGCGGAGTCAGATGCCAGCCTTTGACGAAACCCCTATTGACATTTCCATCCAAGACATCGACATCTCTCCTGTCATAGAGGATCCCGCCGCTGAATATGCAGCCTCGCCGATGGTCGCTGAGCCTGCCGAAGCGACCACAGAACCTGCTGAACTGGCGGCACCGGTCGCTGAGCCTGTAGAAGCGACCGGACAAGCGGTAAACGCGGTCCCTGACGACCTGCCTTTCGATGATGATTTCCCGGCCGACGAGCCATCCGCTGTCCCAGAGCCGATTTCCGAACCGACCCTCGACATAGAGCCGGAGATTGCGATAAATCCGACATCAGAGGAGCCTACGCCGAAGCCAAAGGCCGCTATCCTTGACAGCAAGAAAGCCGAGACCGCCGTCATGGATGTGATGGCGGAGAAGCAGGCATGGAGAACCGACCGTCCTGGCTCGCAGGTCAAGAATGTCATCAGCGCCATCTCCCTCAACGACAGGGTTCTGCTGATCAACGTGCTGTTCAGGGAGGACCCTATCCTCTTCCAAAGCACAATCAGCGCTTTCAATGGCATGACCAACCTCGATGAGGCGATATCCTACATCCAGACGAATTTCCCGGACTGGGACCTGAACTCCGAGCCTGTTTACAGGCTGATGATGGCGGTCCGCAGAAAACTTAGGTAAAACCCCGGCAAGGGAAGCCGCCACGAGTGGTGGCGGACCAGATAATATCAAAACAACATCTTACGGCAAAACCATGCCCGGAATCCTCTACATAGTCCCGACACCTGTCGGAAACCTGGACGACATGACTTTCAGAGCCGTTCAGGTGTTGAAAGACGCGGACTTGATCCTTGCTGAAGACACAAGGACGAGCAGCGTCCTGCTTCACCGCTACGACATTCACGGCAAACTCCAGTCCCATCACAAGTTCAACGAGCACCAGACCGCCGAGATGATCAAGGAACGGATTCTTGGCGGATTGAATGTCGCATTGATCAGCGACGCCGGTACGCCAGGCATTTCTGATCCAGGCTTCCTTCTTGCCCGCACATGCGCGGCGGAAGGAATTGAGGTGCAGACACTTCCCGGAGCCACGGCCTGCATCCCGGCGATAGTCTCCTCCGGCCTGCCTTGCGACAGATTCTGCTTCGAGGGGTTCCTTCCGGTGAAGAAAGGTCGCCAGACCCTGCTGAAAACCCTTGCTGAGGAGCCACGGACAATGATTTTCTACGAATCGCCTTACAGGCTTGTCAAAACCCTTGACCAGTTCATTGAATATTTCGGACCGGATCGCGAATGCTCCGTCGCAAGGGAAATCTCCAAAATCCACGAGGAGCACAAACGTGGAACACTCTCGGAGGTGTCAGCCTGGTACAAGGACCACGAGCCCAAAGGCGAGATCGTCGTAGTCGTCGCCGGTGCGCCGCCAGAAAAGAAAAGGCGAAAGGCCGAGGCGGAAGAATAATCTTTGAATATTATGAAAGACTTCAACTCCAACAAGGATGGCAAGAGGCCGTCCGCTTCATTCGTTGTCGGGGCGGTGGCCCTGCTGTTTCTCATTGTCGGCTACCAGGCGGCACTGTTCATCCATAAGGCCTCGGTCGCACGGATCATCGCCAATCATGACGAGCCGGACACCGTGTTTGTTTACGCTTCCGAAAATGCCAGCCAGGCAGTCGGCGTAACGGCTAACGAAAGGCCAGTCGCTTCGACAAGCTCAGCGACCACCCAGTCCGACAACCATACTCCGGACGCTTCGATGTTTGGTGAGCCTGTCAAACCACAGGCCCAGCGACTGATCGGGCCGGCAACCGTTCTCCGGTCGCCGGGCCTGCCGAAGCGGCATCACCGTACAGGAAAAAGCCTTCTGGTGTACCAAACACATCCGGAAAGGCATTTGGTACAGAAAACAAGGCTTTGGTGTACAAAAAGGGAAGCGGTTCGGTCAGCAACTCATTCCGCAGGAACTCGGAGCACTCTCCTCTGGCCGAGCAGATCAGAAGAAACAACACTCCAAGAAAGTACGAGAGTTTCCGCTTCGATCCGAACACTGTCAGCGTTGACGATCTCATGCGCCTGGGATTCACCCAGAAGCAGGCGCAATCCATTGACAACTACCGGCAAAAAGGCGGACGGTTCCGACGCCGGAGCGATTTCGCGAAATCATACGTCGTGGAGGATTCCGTATTCCGACGGCTGGAGAAATACATCGATATTCCCAAAATTGACATCAACTCCGCTGATTCAGTGACATTTATGTCACTTCCAGGCATCGGTAAGTTCTTCGCAGGCAAGATGGTCTCCTACCGCAAGGAGTTGGGAGGATATTCATACCCGGAGCAGCTCATGGACATCTGGCACTTCGATCAGGAGAAGTTCGACAACCTCAAGGATCTCATCAAGTGCGACACTCTCGCCACGCTGCCATATTCATTGTGGACACTTACTGAGAAGGAACTCGCCGCACACCCGTATATCGGGAAACGAGCCGCGCGGAGCATTGTCATATTCAGAGAAAACTCTCCGAAATCCGAATGGGCCGTCTCCAACCTCCAGAAAGCCGGCATCCTCGATCCTGACAAAGCCTCCAAACTAGCCCGTTGCCGCATCGCCAAGCCATAGTCCCGCACTCTTGGGCAACGATTTAGAGTAAAGCGTCGCCCAAGAGGGACATTGGACACTCTCGGGGAACGCTTAGATGGGAAAACGTCGCCGGAGAGGGATACGAAGCACTCTTCGAGAACGTTCCGGGAGCAAAGCGTCGTCAGAAAGGTATCGAGTCCCCACAAAAGTACGTGTTAACTTAACGAACGGCAGGGGAAAAATCAAATGGCAGATTTTGGTAACGTGCAAAATCTGCCATTTGCCTTTTTTCCCCTGCCGCCAAGCATTATTTCTAAAAGATGAGTTCCCTGGCAACGCTCCGGGAGCAAAGCGTCGTCGGAAAGGTATCGAGTCCCCACAAAAGTACGTGTTACTTAACGAACGGCAGTGGAAAAATCAAAAGTCAGATTTTGGTAACGTGCAAAATCCGACTTTTGCCTTTTTTCCACTGCCGCCACACATTATTTCTACAACATCTATATTCCTCAACTATTAGCTGCTCCATATTATCTGGAGAGGGATATGAGAAATTCTCGAGAAACGTTTCGGGGGCAAATTTGGTGACTGCGAGAGGCAGTTGCCAGAAGAGATGGACATGAGGAATTCTCGAGAAACGTATCGGGGACAAAGCGTTGCCGAAGAGCTGAGACAGTCAGCGGCCGGGGGTGATGGGATAGGACGGACTGCTGCCAGGTGGTGGTGTCGATGTGGGTGTAGATCTCAGTGGTGGTGATGTCCTCGTGGCCGAGCATGTCCTGGACTACACGGAGATCGGCGCCGTTCTCTATCAGGTGGGTGGCGAAGGAGTGGCGGAAGGTGTGCGGAGAGATTTCCTTGTGGATGCCGGCAAGCATGGCCTGACGCTTCACGATTGTGAACATCGAGACACGGCTGAGAGATTTGCCAAAGCGGTTCAGAAACAGGGTGTCATCAAACTCGGGGGACGCCGGATCAGGTCTGACAGCCAGATAGTTCCGGACCGCGGACGCGGCCATATCCCCCATCGGGACTATACGCTCCTTATTGCCCTTGCCGATGACCCGGACAAAGGACTCGTCAAGGTAAATGCAGGATATTCTTAAACCAACGGCCTCGGAGACGCGGAGGCCGCAGCCGTAGAGGACCTCCAGAATGGCCCGGTCACGCTTGCCGGTCCATGACGAAAGATCCACCGAGTCCATGATCGCTTCCACTTCCTCAACAGACAAGACAGCAGGAAGATAGCGCCCCATCTTGGGAGACTCGATCGGATCACATGGATTCTCCTTACGCTCCCCTTCCATGACAAGCCAGTCAAAAAAAGATCGAAGCGAACTCAGGAAACGGGCCTGGGAACGCTTCGAAAGGTCCTCACGGGATGAAAGGTAGTCAAGGATGTCATTGGTCGCCACATCCGCAGGAGAGGTCTTCACGGCTGAGAAGAACTCTCTCACATCAGAAGAGTACGATGCCACCGTGTTGGGTGACATCGCACGCTCGATCTTCAAATAAGAAGAATAGTCCTGTAATATTCTTTCCGTCAGATCCACTTAAAGTGTACGATATTTCTTGCCGTAGTCAAGCTGCTGCTGGAGGTAGTTGTCCACATAGACGATCTTGTAGTCAACGACCTTGCCGTCCTTCTCGACAGGCACGATGTCCGGGTTGACGAATCCGCCGTAAGGCTTGAGATTAAGAGCGGCATACCTCTCCAAAACCTCCTTGTGGAGCTGCGGATCGATGTTGACCGCGTAGGTCTCCACAAGATTCTTACCGGCGGCGTAGTCGCCCTCGGACTTGATTCTCTGGATCTCGGCGAGAAGCTCGGCGAACAGACCGCGGAGAGCCTCGTAGTCATTCACCACGAAGTAAGTCTTTCCGTCACGCATCTTCTTCTCGATGATTCCGCGTGCGGCGCCCTTCTCGTAGCACCACTCGGCGATCAGCTTGCGGTTCTGCATATGCGCCTCAGTGTTCTGCTTGCCGAGCTCGACACGTGTGAACTGCACGAACAGACCATTCCTGATGTAGTTTGAATATGCCGGCTTGTAGGCCTCGGCGTTCGGCATAATGCCAAGCTCAACCAGCTTGGGATCAGCCATATAGTAAAGGCCGAACAAGTCGGCGCGGGCCTCCTCAAGGGTGGACTGGTACTCACCCAAAGCCGTGGAGGAAACTCCTGGAAGAAGCTGTCCGGAACCGTGGCCGAGGCACTCGTGAAGATCGGTGTGGATCTCGTCAGTGTAGGAACCGTACTGCTTGTAAGCGTCAATCTCGGCCTGGTCGTAGGCGAACTCTGTCAGGGTGCTCTTCGGCGACTCCTGGGCGGCGTAGTCGTAGGCGTGGGTGATGTTGGCGATGGTCACGGATTTCGAGCCGTAGTCACGTCTGATCCAGTCGGCGTTCGGAAGGTTGATTCCGATCGGAGTGGCAGGATAGGTGGCTCCGGCGAGGGTGATGCCGTCCACAACCTTGGCGGAAACGCCCTTGACGTGAGGCTTGCGGAAACGCGGATCAACCGGAGAATTGTCCTCGAACCACTGCGCGTTGGCGCTCAGGACCTCCGTACGGGCGGAAGCCGCTGAATCCTTCATATTCACATAGCCCTCCCATGTGGCCTTGCGTCCGAGCGGATCGTCATAGTCCTCGATGAATCCGTTGATGAAGTCGATCGTGCCGACGGTGTCCTGAACCCAGTCAATGTTGAAATCATCCCAAGTCTTCAAATCGCCTGTCCTGTAATACTCCACAAGCTTTCCTATCGCCTCTTTCTGAAGATCGGTCTCGGCCACCGCGGCGGCCTTCTCCAGTTCGGCGCAGATCTTCTCCAGAGCCGGACCGTAGATTCCTCCGACCTTCCAAGGCTTCTCGACAACCTTGCCGTCCTCCTTGACTACCTTTGTGTTAAGGCCGTAGGAGATCGGGGTCTTGTCGTTCGGATCCATCATAGAATTGTAATATTTATCAACCTCCTCGCGTGTCACGCCGTCATAGAAATTCACAGCGGAAAGCTCCACGATGTCGCCTGTCTTGGAAGTGGAACGGCGCTGAGGGTAGATGTCCGGTGAATATATCACCTCAAGCAGCTCAGTGGCCTGTTCCCCGTCACCGACAGCCTCCATAAGGCTCTGGAAATATTCCTTCGGGCACTCCGGGAAGAACTTGTCCTCGGAATAGTGGTGATGGATGCCGTTGGCGAAGAAAAGCCTCTTGGCATAGACGGTGAAGTTCTGGAAATCAGCGCATTCACGGTCACCTTCATATTCATTGAGAATATCCTCGACCACGTGCCGGATCGGGAGGTTCCACTTGCAGTACTGGTCCCAGGTGATGTCGCGGCCCAGTTTGGCGGCCTCAGAAAGATGGTAGGCATATTCCTTCTGCCTGAGACTGAGGTTGTCCCATCCCGGAACCCGGAAACGAATCACCTTGAGGTCGGCGAACTCGTCCAGAAGGTAATGGAAGTCAGTGTCTTGTGTCTTCTTTTCCCCTTGCGAGCAAGAGCAGAGAGCGGCAGCCGCTCCGATTGTGAGAATCATCTTTATTCCTGATTTCATAAAAATAATTGTTTTTGGCTTGTAAATATAACCATTATTCAGGAATTTCCGTATATTTGTCATTATTACGCGCGGAACATTCCGATGCGACATAAAAGAAAAATACTAACTATGAATATATTAAAGATCATAGCCGGAACAGCCGCAACCGCACTCTTCATGATCGCGGCCGCCGGGTGCTGCAAGAACAACTTGGACGAACCGGAAAGCGCCGACCGCAGAGTCCTGCTTTTCTACGAATGCGCGTTCAACGACATCGGATCCTACATGAGAAGAAATATGGAAGACCAGCAAAAGGGTCTTCCGGCGGGGCATATTCCTGGAAAGTACGGCGACGTGCTTCTGGTATATTCAAGAATCGCCGAGAACGGCCACAACCCCCGTAAACTCCTATCTCAGACGCATCTACAAGACCTCAAAAGGGAAAGTGATCTCCGACACCCTCAAGGTGTTCGGCAAGGAGACCATCGCAGCGTCCCCTCCACCCTCAGCGCGGTGCTGACTCTCGTCAAGGAAAAGTTCCCCGCCAACAAAGGGTACGGGATGGTGTTCTCCTCGCACGGTTCGGGCTGGCTTCCCGCCGGCTACTATTACAGCCCGTCCAGATTCGAGAATGACCATAAGGGAGAGGTTGGCACGTCCAGGCAAGGCATCGCCGCTCAAAGCGTTGGACATCCAAGGCTTCCCGTCCCGGAAGGAGATCTGCCCGACACCGATCCGTTCTACGGGATGACGCGCTCGATCGGACAGGACTACATAAAGGGCAGTTATTACGGCCACGAGATGAGTGTCAGCGAGTTCGCCGACGCGATTCCCTACCATCTCGACTACCTGCTTTTCGACATGTGTTTCTCCGGCGGGGTTGAAGTGGCCTACGGACTCAAGGACAAGGCTGACTATCTTGGCCTTTCTCCTGCGGAGGTACTGGGCGACGGTATGTTCGACTACACCAAGATCACCTCTTTTCTCCTTGACAGGACGACTCCCGACCTTGAAGGCCTCTTCAAGGATTCGTTCGGAATGTACGACAAGCAGAACGGAGTGTATCGTTCCGCAACAATCAACCTGGTCCGCACCGACGGGCTGGACAATCTGGCAAGGGTCTGCTCGGATTTGTTCCGGGAGTACTCCGACACATTGTCCAACGCGCCTACACATCTGATCCAAGGCTATTTCAGGAATGACAGGCACTATTTCTTCGACCTCATGGACACATTCCGGAAATGCATCTCCAACGAAGAGGAGCTGAGAGCGGTCAACGACGCCATCGACCGCTGCGTGGTCTACAGGGAAGCCACCCCGCAATTCCTCGCCACTTTCGACATCACTGAATATTCCGGCTTCAGCATGTATCTTCCTTGCGCCGGCACTCCGCTCCTTGACTCCTATTATAAAAAGGAACCTTGGAATAAGGCCACGGGGCTTGTGAAGTAGCCAAAATATTCCTATCTTCCTGTCTTTGACACTTTGATTTTGTAGAAACAAGTATAATTCAAGGCTCCAGACCGCTGAGTTGGCGATTTGGGGCCTTTGGATTTTTTCTGACTTTGTAGTAGACAAGCCCTTTCGTGGTCTGCGGCCGAGGGACTTCGGGCCGGTACGCACCTGTCGGTGCTATCCCTCCCGCGCCTTAAGCGCGGGCCCCTCCCGTTCACGAAGCCACGGGCGGCTACGCCGTCCGAAGTCCCTCGGCCATCCGTCCCTAGTGCTTGTCGCTTCCGTCATCATCTTTCTCGCGTTTCTTGGTCTGGGCGATGATGCCCCTCATCTTCTGTCTTGTGACTATCTGCGTGTCGGTTCTGAACCCTGCGCTGCCGTGCAGGTGGTTTGTGAGGTCCGTTCTGGTATATGCCGGGACATATCCTTCACCGGCGATGCCGAGGAAGTCCATTGAACGCAACGTGCCCACTATCTCCTCCGTCGTGAAGTGCCTGCCTCCCCGGTTGACCTTCTTCTCCAGATACTTGTATATGAGCAGGGCAAGGAAGCAGGTGAGGAAGTGGGCCTTGATGCGGTCGTCCCTCCTAACGTAGACCGGCCTGGCGTCAAAGTCCGTCTTCATGATGCGGAAGCCGTTTTCTATGATCCATCGGCCGCCGTTCAGTCTGATGATGTCCGGCGCAGGATCCCAAAGGTCAGTGCACAGGGCATAGAAGCCGTCGAAGCGGGCCTCCTGGTCTATCATCTCCTGATTGAGTGAGTAGCTTTCTATCTGCGCGAGCTCGCCGTCCGCGGTGCAGTGCTCGGCCTTGATGAAGCGCTTGGCGTCATTCGGGCTCTTGCGCCTGGACGTCACGCCCCGCCCTTTCTGCAGCAGGGCGACCGCACGGCTCACCTGCCGTTCGCGCACATAAGAGAGGTACGCCTTGTACTTGAATGAGAACGTGACGATGATGCGCTGCTCCAGCGTCTCTCCGGTGGACATCTTGGTGGGGTCCCAACGTTCCTTGTAGAAAAGCGTCTCGCAATGCTCCTTGGAGTCCAGGGTGCTGATGTCGTGTTCCTTGTCAGAGCCGGCCGTACGCCACCCCTTGCAGTCCAGCGCCCATTCCTGAAGATATCCCTTGAGCTTCTTGAGGGACTGCACCGTAACGAATGACCTGCCGCCGACGCTGTCGTTCTTGCGGTTCTCGTACGAAGACAGTCCGCCGTCGGTGCACACCACCAGCTTCGACAGGCCGAACTTGTCCTTGAGTATCTGCTCCATAGGCTTGAGCGTGCCGGTCTCCGCCTTGTTTCCCGGCTCGACGCACATCGCCAGCGGAAAGCCGTCATGGTCCATGAACAGTCCCATCTGCACAATTGGCAGCGGACGGCCCTCCTTGCAGTGTCCGAACTGCACCAGGCCGCCTTCCTCCTCGCACTCGAAGAAGTAGTTCGTCAGGTCATAGTACACCACCTGCGTGTTGCGCTTCCCAAGTTTCAGACTACGCTTATACACGTCCGCCTGGATTTCATTGAACTCTTCGGCAAGCAGCGACAGCGCCCCTGTACACCTGCTCCAGAGTGCACCCGGGCTGCTCGAGGAACTTTCCGGCATCCTCAAGAGAGGACCGCTTTGATCCCGGATACAGTATCCTGGTATACACAAGCATGGAAAGGATGCCGTTCAGGTCATACCTGAGCAGCTTGTGCTTCTTCGCTATCTTCTTGCAGATATAGTCCAGCCCCAGCTCATAGTATATCTTCTGCAGGAACAGGTAGCCTCCGTTGTAGCTGCGCCGTTCGCCCTTCTGTATGTACGCCTTCGGGTTATATTCCACGACGACATTCTGGTTCTCTTCTTTTTCGGCGGCCGTCATCTCCGCGACTCTGGCGCGCGCCCACTCAATGGGGTCCTCGCCTCCCAGCTTCTCGCAAAGCTCCTCGACGGTCCCGAACTTCTCGACGACCTTGGTCGTGCACCTTCCGTCTTCTTTTCTGAACGATTTGATTGCGTACAAGTAGGTGTGACTGCCGCTTCTCTTCAATTGGAGAGTCATATTTGCATCAAAATATCGTAATGTCTAACGCTATCTAAATACAAATATAAGAATTAAATTTGACAAAAAAAAGAGTTCAGAACGAACTCCATCAAATATTTTTAACTTTTTTCGGATTTTAAAGTGTCAAACTACCGGGGCTTGTGAAGTAGCCAAAATATTCCTATCTTTGCGGCGCAATTACAAAGCGTACCGCGCTTTTGGTGCAATGGGGTTCCGGGCGGTCCGGAACTGAGTAACACATTTTAAACAACAAAACAATGAAGCATTTTGAGCTTAACGGCAAAGTCCGTGAAGTCGGCAACAAGGCCGTCATCAAAGCGATCCGCAAGCAGGGTCTCGTTCCTTGCAACCTCTACGGACCTGGTCTGGAGAACGTTCTCTTCACAGTAACTGAAAGAGACCTTATGGGAATCACCCACACTCCGGCGTCATTCATCATCGACATCAAACTTGACAACGGCAAGGCCTACACAGCTGTCGTTCACGAGCTTCAGTACCATCCGGTAAAGGACAACTGCCTTCACGCTGACTTCCTCGCGGTAACTGAGGACAAGCCTATCGTCATCAAGGTTCCTGTTGTAGTGAGCGGTCACCCAGTCGGAGTACAGAGAGGTGGTAAGTTCGTTCTCGTCAGCAGAGAGGTACGCATCAGCGCCCTGATGAACGATCTTCCTGACACTCTCAACATCAACGTTACCAAACTCGACATCGAGAAGCGCATCGTAGCCGGTGACATCAAGCTTGAGAACGTGACCGTGGTAACTCCTAAGTCAACCATCATCTGCGCCGTGAAGTCAACACGTCAGATCGCAGCGCAGCTCGCCCACGAGGAGAAGATGGAAGGTGCAGAGGAGCATGAGACTGAATCAACTGAGGAGACTGCTGAGCCGGCTGCTGAATAAACCGGAGCAGACCTCTGAAGAAGACACTGGCATGAACTACCTTGTCGCAGGATTGGGAAACATCGGCGCGGAGTACGCTTCTACCAGACACAATATGGGGTTTATGGTGTTGGATGCCTGGGCTCAGGCATCCAATATTGTTTTCAGGACGGAACGTTACGGTGACGTGGCCGAGATTTCATTCAAAGGACGGAAGTTCTACCTTCTGAAACCTTCAACCTACATGAATCTCAGCGGTAACGCTGTCCGCTACTGGATGGACAAACTCAAACTTCCGCTTGAGAACCTCATAGTGATCTGCGATGACCTCAACCTTCCGTTCGGCACGATCAGGATGCGCAAGAATGGAAGCGATGGAGGGCACAACGGACTGAAGGACATACAAGCACGGCTGGAAACCACCCAATGGGCCAGAATAAGAATCGGGATCGGTAATAATTTCTCCCGGGGAGCCCAGGTTGACTATGTGATCGGGGAACTGACCGCGGATGAGAAGGCGGCTGTTCCGGAAATATGTGACAGAGTGATCGAAGGAATCAAGAATTTTTCCACCATTGGACCTGACAGGGCGATGAATATGCTAAATGTCAAGCCTAAAAAAGACGAAAAAGGGGCATAAAGTGTCAGAAAACCAGCCTTTTTTACCGGAAAAATTTGTTAATTTCATTTTTTTACATAACTTGCGCTCACATTTAGAGACGATTACATTTATATTACATTAATAATCCAACTATTCACTAAAATTAGAACAAAATGGAGAATCTTGTCGCTAAAATCAAAGAAGAGCTCAACGTGTTCGTAGAGAACGCTGACGCTCAGGTAGAAAAGGGTAACAAGGCCGCCGGCGCACGCGCGCGCAAGGCCGCTCTCGAGCTCATGAAGGATCTCAAGGAATTCAGAAAGGTTTCTGTTGAGGAGTCCAAGAAGTAAGAAGACGCTCACGATACCAAAAAGGGGAGGCAAAGTTTGAAACTTTGCCTCCCCTTTTTGGTAAACAATCCGTTAATAGCTCTGTGCAATAGCGATAAAATCGTCTGCTTTTAGCGCGGCGCCACCGATAAGACCACCATCGATGTCCTTCTGGGCGAAGAGCTCCTTGGCGTTTGATGGCTTGCAACTTCCGCCGTAGAGGATTGTGGTATCCTCGGCTACGGTCTCACCGAACTTCTCGGCAAGCACCTTGCGGATGCAGGCGTGGATCTCCTCAGCCTGCCCGGCGGTAGCGGTCTTGCCTGTACCGATGGCCCAAACCGGCTCGTAAGCCACGATGATCTTGGCCATATCCTCGGCTGTGAAGTTGTAGAGAACGTTCTTGATCTGCTCGGTAACGACATCGAAGTGCTTTCCGGCCTCTCTCTGCTCTAGGTTCTCACCAACGCAAAGGATCACACCAAGACCGGCGGCGAGAGCGAGCTTTGTCTTCTCGACGAGCTTCTCGTCAGTCTCGCCGTAGTACTGCCTTCTCTCTGAGTGTCCGAGGATGGTCCACTGGCAGCCGACGGATGTAAGCATATTCACAGCGACCTCGCCTGTGTAGGCGCCCTTCTCGTGATCAGCGCAGTTCTGGGCTGAAAGCTCTACCTTCGAGCCTTTGAGGGCCTCGGCAACGGATGCGAGATGAGTGAAAGGAGGGGCTACGATAAGTCCTACATTCTCTGGAGTCTCAACTGACTTGGCGGCCACAGCCTTCGCAAGTTCAACGCCTTCCTGGAGAGTTGTGTTCATCTTCCAGTTTCCGGCAACGATCTTTCTCATATTCGTTTATATTTAAACTGTTAATTTCGTTTCCAGCCTGCAAATTTACGTTATTTTTGCCTAACTTTGCACCAAAACAGGCGCGAAAATGAGACAAGTCTCAAAATAACGCCGCAAAATGAATATAAAAACGCAACATACAATGAAGAATTTCGTAGAGGAACTCAAATGGAGAGGCATGATCCAGGACATCATGCCGGGAACTGAGGAAAAACTTATGGAAGGTCCTCAGGCCGCCTACGTCGGCATCGACCCTACGGCTGATTCCCTGCACATCGGCCACCTTGTCAGCATCATGATCCTGAAGCATTTCCAGCAGTGCGGACACAAGCCTATCGCCCTGATCGGAGGAGCGACCGGAATGATCGGCGACCCGTCGATGAAATCCCAGGAAAGGAACCTTCTGGACGAGGAGACCCTCCAGCACAACATCGCCGGCATCAAGAAGCAGCTGTCAAGGATCCTTGACTTCGACTCCGACGCGCCTAACAAGGCGGAGCTAGTGAACAACTACGACTGGATGAAGAACTACTCTTTCCTGAACTTCATCCGTGACGTGGGCAAGCACATCACCGTGAACTATATGATGGCCAAGGACTCCGTGAAGAAGCGTCTTTCCAGCGAGTCACGCGAGGGAATGTCCTTCACCGAGTTCAGCTACCAGCTGCTCCAGGGCTACGACTATCTCTGGCTCTACGAGAACAAGGGCTGCCGTCTCCAGCTTGGCGGAAGCGACCAGTGGGGCAACATCACCACCGGCACTGAGCTCATCCGCAGGATGCTCGGCAAGACCGACGCGTTCGCCCTCACCTGCCCACTCATCCGCAAGGCCGACGGAACAAAGTTCGGAAAGACGGAGAAAGGCAACATCTGGCTCGACCCGGAGAAGACATCACCTTACGAGTTCTACCAGTTCTGGCTGAACGTCAGCGACGAGGACGCGGAAAGGTACATCAGAATATTCACCCTTCTTGACAAGGAGACGATTGACACCGCCATCGGGGAGCACCGTCAGGATCCTGGCCGCAGGACGCTCCAGCAGCTTCTCGCCAAGGAGCTTACCACAATGATCCACGGGGCTGATGAATATGCCAACGCAGTCTCCGCGTCCAAGATGCTGTTCGGCAACTCGACATCCGACGAGCTGAAGAAACTGGACGAGAAGACGTTCCTCGCCGTGTTCAGCGGCGTGCCGACCTTTGATATTCAGAAAGTCGACCTTCCTTGCAACATTCTCGATTTCCTCGCCGTGAAGACCCAGGTCTTCTCATCAAAGGGAGAGGCCAGGAAGATGGTTCAGGGCAACGGTGTGAGCATCAACAAGGATAAGGTGGCCGACATCGAGTACGAGGTCTCCGAGAAGGACATCGTGGACGGGAAGTACATCCTCGCACAGAAAGGCAAGAAGAACTACTTCATAATCAACGTTCTCTAATATGGAGAAGCCGGCAAGCACAAGGCAGCTCAAGGTTGCCAGAGAGATCCAGAAGGATCTGGCTGAAATCATACGCGGCAAGGGTATGGCAGTGTTCGGAGGCGCGATGGTGACGGTGAGCGAGGTCAGGGTCAGCCCCGACCTCTCCCTCGCCAAGACCTACGTCAGCATATTCCCTTCCGCCAAGGCTGAGGAAGTGATGAAACTTCTGAACGACAATGTCAAGGCTCTGCGCGGAGAGCTCGGCCACCAGGTCGCAAAGCAGCTCCGCATCGTGCCTGAGATTGTTTTTTATCTTGACACCTCATTGGACTACGCCGAACACATCGACGAACTTCTGAAGAAATAAGCCACTCGGGAATATTCAGGGAGAGGATTTTCCCTACAACTCCGCGGCCAAGATACTCTACGCTCCCCTGCTGTGGATTCTCATAATGTGGACGATCTTCATTACCGGAAGCAGATGGGGCAAGTTCGCCGTTGACATCGTCACGTCCTGCTGGATGATTTATTTTCTCGGACTAATACTTCACCCTCAACGGGTCCTGCGTCCGTCCGCGATCGACGACGAGATGGAAAAGTTAGAGGACCGCAAGCAACGCGAGATCCAGGAAATCGACACTTCCGAAAATGAGTCTTCCGACATCCCTCCTGAAGATGACGTAACTCCGATGGACGTGATCAAGGACGAGGTCCTGGCCGTGATTCTCCGGCGTTTCAGGGAGCCGCATCTTCTCAAGACCGAGGTCTTGCTTGACCTTGGCAGCGGCAAGATGAACAAGGCAAGCAAATTCATTTCCTCGATCGGCTACTATAACCTCGTCAACATGTTCAGGCTTGAATATGCCCGTCTCTACAAAGAGGCGCACCCGCACGCCAAGCAAGAGGAGATAGCCATCGAATCCGGGTTCGTGTCCAGAACAGCATATTACAAGGTGAAGAAAAGTGTCGGAGAGATCGATCATGCTCTCACACAGGGAGTCAAATTGGAGCCTTAAAGAATCCATTGACTATCAGCGCGCCACAGACAGACCTCTCGCCAAAGGAACATTTGATTCACGTTAAAGGAACACTTTTAAAGGCAGACTCTCGCCAGAGGAACAAAAGGTAACAAGCTTTTAGGAGGTTCTGCACATTGTCGCTACATTTGCGTCGTGCTTTACGACACGGAAGTGGCGATTTTTTCATGCTGTTTTTAATCCCAATGAAGCACGACTTGCATAGACCGGTTTACGATAAGGAACCGCTGGCCTATGCAAGTCACAGAAAAGAAATCCTATCCAGAAATCACTTAGCCTAGAATACAGCGGCAGATGGAGTGCCTTGACAAAAAAGCCTTTACGCGCCAGTCTCCAAAGAACCAAGGAGACACAGCAATCCAAGGCGTGTAAGGCTATCACATTCCTCCTCTGCCGCTGTTATTATACTCCGCAACCGTCATTTGCATATTCATAAATAAAAGAATGTTTAGAAGCTGTTTTGAATTGTTTGTTTGAAGGTTTGAGAGTGAAAAACTTCAGTTTCGACCGCTTCTTCCAAGGAAGATAGCGGTGCTATCTGACTGAAGAAGCGGGAAGAAAATGAAGATTTTTCACCTCAAAGAACATTTCAAACAATTCAAAACAGCTTCTTAAGCCATAAGGTTTGCAGATTCAGAAGAAAATGAATACCATTTGTGAATGGAATTGAGGTATGGTGTAATGGTAGCACTACAGATTTTGGTTCTGCCAGTTCAGGTTCGAGTCCTGATATCTCAACAAGGGGCCGGTCACAGAGTTTGTCGAAGTGGCCGGCTTTTTTTTGACACATGCATGAACTTAAGGAACTAACTGATAACTAATTGCAGAATCCCTCCCGGTCAATCAGGAGGGCAGAATCTCACAAATAATTGATTAAAAACAAATTAACATTTACACCATGAAAGGAACCTACATATTCTTAGCTGATGGTTTCGAGGAAATCGAGGCTCTTGCGATAGTGGAACGCCTGAAAGGCTCGGATCTCGCCGCGGAAATCCGCTCAAGCATGATGATCTGAACCGCTGCCAGGCAATGAGACTGCAGCATATTCATTTACTAAAGATAACTTTCGGTGTTTTATCGGAAAATGGTTATTTTTGCAGTCATGTTAGTAAACCTTAATTAAGAAGTAATATGATCAAAGTCAATTTGGGAGGATGCGCCTCCTTCGTCAAGGACGAGGATTACAAGGAATATGTCGGCAAAGCCCTTGAGGCATTCGATGTGCTTGCCAATGAATCAGGAGCGGGAAATGACTTCCTCGGCTGGAAGCGTCTGCCGTCCGAGACACCGGAAGCGCTTATCGCCGAGTGCGAGGCCGTACGCGACAACTGGAAGGCAAAGGGAGTGAACCTGGTCGTTGTGATCGGCATCGGAGGTTCCTACCTTGGAGCCCGCTGCGCCATCGAGGCTCTGTCACACAATTTCGCCAAGCAGCTCAGCGGAGCGAAGGAAGCCCCTGAAGTTGTATTCGCCGGAAACAACCTTTCCGAGGAATATCTCGCCGAGCTCATGGATCTCGTGGCCGAGAGGAATGTAGCCACAGTCGTGATCTCCAAGTCCGGCACCACCACCGAGCCGGCTGTAGCCTTCAGAATCGTGAAGGAACACATCGAGAAGAACTACACTGACGCGTCCGAAAGGATAGTCGCCATCACCGATGCCCACAAGGGAGCCCTCAAGACCCTTTCCACACAGGAAGGCTACAAGACATTCGTCGTTCCGGACAATGTCGGAGGCCGTTTCTCAGTTCTCACTCCTGTCGGACTCCTGCCTATCGTTCTCGCCGGATTCGATGTACGTGAGATGCTTGCCGGAGCCGCCGAGATGGAGAAGGCTCTTGCTGTCAAAGGTGAGGAGAACCCAGCCGTGCAGTACGCCGCGATGAGGAACCTCCTATATTCTAAACTTGGAAAGAAAGTCGAGATTCTGGTGGCTTACAATCCTAAGTTCCAGTACCTTGGAGAGTGGTGGAAGCAGCTTTACGGCGAGTCCGAGGGCAAGGATCTCAAGGGAATATTCCCGGCTTCAGTGAACTTCACCACCGACCTCCATTCTATGGGACAGTTCATCCAGGACGGTGACAGGGTTGTGTTCGAGACAGTCGTGAACATCGAAAAGAGCAACCGCGAGGTTATCATCGGAAGCGACGAGCAGAACCTCGACCAGCTCAACTACCTTGCAGGTCAGCACGTGGAACACTGCAACGCCATGGCACAGCTCGGAACAAAGCTCGCACACATCGACGGCGGAGTACCTCAGTTGGAAGTATCAATCGAGAAAATCAACGCATTCAACCTCGGCGGCCTGTTCTATTTCTTTGAATATGCCTGCGGAGTCAGCGCCTATGTCCTCGGTGTCAATCCGTTCAACCAGCCAGGTGTGGAAGCTTACAAGAAGAACATGTTCGCGCTTCTGGGCAAGCCTGGCTACGAGGAGCAGGGAAAGGCTCTTCAAGCCAGACTGTAGAGCCATGACTTGTGAACAGAAATTCAGGGAAACGTACAGACGGGAGCCGGAAGGGCTCTCGTTCTGTCCGTATCGTGTCTGCCCTCTGGGCGCACACTCCGACCACCAGCTCGGCAAGGTGACCGGTCTGGCCATTGACAAGGGAATCCACATCGCCTACTCCCCAAAGCAGAACGGAGTTATCGAGTTCTCGTCGCTCCAGTTCGAGAAACGCGCACAGTGGCATGTGAACTCGGTGCCTGAGACCAAACAGGGCGACTGGGCCGACTACCTGCGCGGGGCGACACTCAAACTTGGAGCCAAGTACCCGCTCGTGTCGGTCTCAGCGGAGTGATCGAGGGATCGCTTCCAATCGGAGGACTTTCCTCATCGGCAGCCGTCACGATAGCTTTCCTGAAGGCTCTGTGCACGGTCAATGGGCTCCACCTCTCGGATGTCGAGCTGATCAAGACCGAAATGGCCGCGGAGAACGACTATGTCGGAGTCTCATGCGGAAAGCTGGACCAAAGCTGCGAGGTGTATTCTAAAAAAGATCACCTGCTCTACCTTGACACCAAGGATGACAGCTACGAGCTCATCCCGACATCCACGGCCATGAAGCCTTACGAGATCGCGATTTTTTTCAGCGGTGTCGAGCGCACCCTTGCCGGCAGCAAGTTCAACATGCGTGTGGACGAATGCCGCAGTGCGGCCTACGCCCTAAAAGCCTACGCCGGAATGGAATACGGCAAGTTCGTGGAGACCAATCTGCGTGACGTTCCGGTCGAGGTGTTCCACAGGTTCGCGGACCGTCTGCCGGAAACTTGGCGCAGACGTGCCGAGCACTGGTACGGGGAATATGACCGTGTGCAGCGCGGAGCCGAGGCCTGGAGAAGCGGAAATCTTGAGGAATTCGGCCGCCTCAGCTTCGAGAGCGGCAAGTCTTCCATCGAGAAATGGGAGACAGGCTCGCCGGAACTCAAGAAGATCTACGAGATCATGACCCAGACCGAAGGCATCTACGGCGGACGTTTCAGCGGAGCCGGATTCAAGGGATGCTGCATGGCGATCATCGACCCGGCGTTCCCGGGAAGACATATTCAAAAAAGTCGAGACAGAGTATCTTGCGGCATTCCCGGAACTTAAGGGACACTACTCCGCATGCATCTGCCACAGCGCTGACGGTGTGAAGATATGAGATGCCTGATACTTGCCGCGGGTTATGCCACAAGGCTCTACCCGCTGACGGAGAATTTTCCGAAACCGCTGCTTAAAGTCCGGGACAAAGCCATTCTGGACTGGCTGATCGATGACATCAAGACTTCCGGAGCGGTTGATGAATATGCCGTCATCTCCAACCATAAGTTCGCCGGACATTTCGCCGAATGGGCAGCCGGACGTCCTGACGACAGGATCACTGTGGTGGATGACGGAACCTCCACGAACGAGACACGTCTGGGGGCCGTGCGTGACATCCAGTTCGCGATCGACTCTCTGGGGCTCGATGATGACATGCTCGTCATCGCAGGAGACAATGTTCTGGATTTCAGCCTTGTGAGATTCATTGAATATGCCAGCGCCAAGGGTACATCCTGCATCATGCGCTTCTTCGAGCCATCGGAGCAGCGCCTTCGCAAATGCGGTGTCGTGGAAGTGAACGATGAGGATTTGATACTCAGCATGGAGGAGAAGCCGTCAGAGCCTCGCTCGCATTGGTGCTGTCCCCCGTTCTATTTCTACACCCGCAAGGACGCGCGTTTGATTCCTTCCGGAATCTCGGCAGGTTGCGGCACAGACGCACCGGGCAGCTACATCGCATGGCTGGCCACACAGGTTCCCGTGCACGCCATGGAGATGCCGGGCCACCGCTATGACATCGGCAACCTTGAGAGTTACCACAATGTCTGTGAGCAGTACAACGGAATCGTGAAGTAGGTCGTCGAGTCTGCCTTGCCGGCAATCGGCTTTTTACCAACATGGCAGACAACAATCTGTTTATCAATACAATAAGCAAACTCGTGGTACTGAAATCAGAACCACTAGTTTGCTTTTATTCTTGATTATAAAGCACTTAAGTGCCACGGCACTATTCGCCGGCCTCTTTCAGACGCTCGGCGTTCTCCGCGATCTGGAGCTGGTTGATGCATTCCTGGATGTCACCGTCCATAAAGACAGGAAGGTTGTACATCGACCAGTTGATGCGGTGGTCGGTCACACGGCCCTGAGGGTAGTTGTAAGTGCGGATTTTGGCGGAACGGTCACCGGTGGAGACCATCGTCTTGCGCTTCGCGCCGATCTCGTCGAGATACTTCTGATGCTCAAGGTTGTAGAGACGGGTACGGAGCTCCTCGAAGGCGCGGTCCTTGTTCTTGAGCTGGGAGCGCTCCTCCTGACACTGCACGACCAGACCTGTCGGAAGGTGGGTCAGACGCACGGCTGAATATGTCGTGTTGACTCCCTGGCCACCAGGACCAGAGGAACAGAACAGGTCAAGGCGGATGTCATCCCAACGGAGATCAACATCGAACTCTCCGGCCTCCGGGAAAACGGCCACGGAAGCGGCTGAGGTCTGGATTCTGCCCTGAGTCTCGGTCTGAGGCACACGCTGCACACGGTGCACTCCGGACTCATATTTCATGATTCCATAGACACCCTCATCGTTGGAAGAAAGCTTGAAGACAATCTGCTTGTAGCCACCAGCTGTACCCGGGGTCTCATCATTGACCTCCAGCTTCCAGCCGCGTTTCTCGGCGTACTTCGAGTACATTCTGAAAAGGTCACCGGCGAAGATGGCGGCCTCGTCACCACCAGTGCCGCCGCGGATCTCGATGATGGCGTTCTTGCTGTCATCCGGATCGGCAGGGATGAGGAGAATCTTGATCTTCTCCTCCATCTCTGGGATCTTCGGCTCGATCTCGGCGATCTCAGCCTTCGCCATGTCGCGAAGGTCCTCGTCCTTCTCGTTGATCATGATGTCCTTGGCCTCTGCCAGCTCATCGACCATCTTCTTGTACTCAAGACCGGCCTTGATGATAGGCTCCAGCTCCTTATAGTCCTTGTTGAGCTGGACGTATTTCTTCATATCAGCGATCACCTCAGGATCAGCAAGCTGCTTCTGAAGCGACTCGTATTTGTCCTGGAGAGCCAGGATCTTGTCCACTAATGTATTCTCTGCCATATTCAATGGTTAATTTTCTTCAATTCCGGTTTCCTGACCGTGGTCACTGAGCATGTCGAAGTGACCTTATTATCATTCTCCATCGGTGCTTCGACAAGCTCAGCAACCGAACGGGTATATTCCTAAATCGACTTGAGGTAGCAGCGGCGGCGCATAAACAGCTCGTGCTCGTACTTGCCCCAGACGTTGACCGCGCCGTTGGACTCGATCTGCGGGTTAGAGATCGCCCATTTCGTGCCAGCCTTGCGGTATTTCTCCGACATTGTGCAATGGTAGATCGAAGAGACCCCCGTGTTCTGCCACTTCGGCACGGCCCCGTTGATCATCAGATCGACAGTGTCGTACTTGTACATCGCCTTCAGCAGATGGAACCAGCCGAACGGAAACAGATGGCCTTTCGCCTTCTGAAGAGCCGGCGAGATCGTCGGGAAAGTGATTCCGAATCCCACAAGTTCCTCATTGTCATCGAATATTATGCTGCTAGTCTTGTCCGAGACAAACTTCAAGACCTCGCTCGCCTCCTCGTCAATCTCCTCCTTGGTGAAAGGGATGAAGTTATAGACGGACTTCGCGAAACTCTCGTTATAGACATCGAAGAAGTATCTGACCATCTTCTTGTCCTTCTTGAGTTTGTTCAGACTCCCCTCGTGCAGGTTGTACCTCTGCTTCAGAAGTCCCGCGATCCTCGTGATCTTCTCCTGAAGAGGCTGGTCCGCGGCGATCTTGTACTGCACCCAGTCGCATTCCTTCACATAGCCAAGGGCTGTGACGAAGTCATTGTAGTACGGATAGTTGTACAGACAGTTGAACGGCGGGATGTTCTCGTAGCCCTCGACCAGCATGCCCTGTTTCCCAAGGGTGTTGTAGTACAGAGGTCCATGGATCTCGTTCATTCCGTTCTCCTTGGCCCACGCCTCGGCGGTGCCGAGAAGAAGTTTGGCCACCTCGAAGTCATCGATCGTGTCAAACCATCCGAAGCGGGCTCTCTTCTTGTCATAGAGCGCGTTATAACGAGGGTTAATCATTCCGCAAATACGTCCGACAACAGTCTTGCCATCCATGACCATCCACATTTTTCTCTTGCAATAAGAAAGGGTGGAGACTTTGGTCAAAGATTTGATCTGGTCGCTGTGAAGAGCGGGAACATACTGAGGACAGTCTTTGTACAACTTGTCAGGGAACTTGATGAATTTCATCAGATCCCTTCTGCTCACAACCTCAACTACTTTATAATCAGGCATAAGTATCTATTCTACAACACTTCCTTCTCAGGAAGACATCCACAAATTTAAGAAATAGTCTTGTTTTGGACAAATATGAGCATCCAAAGTTTAATTTGGAGAGTAACATTATTTGCTCAAAACAAGTCGCCAAGACCTCTTGACCGCCTGAATATCTTCAAGCAAGCTTAGATCTACAGTCCTTTAGCCTTCCCTTCGTCCCAGATCTCGTCCATCTCGGCGAGAGTCATCTGATGAAGATCCTTGCCTTTGCGGATCGTGTTCTCTTCCAGGTAGGTGAAGCGGCGGCGGAACTTGTCGCAGGCACGGTTAAGGGCCGTGTCGGGATTGAGGCCGTAAAGCCTCGCGGCGTTGATGGTGGCGAACATAAAGTCCCCGAGTTCCTCCTCGGCCCTGTCTGTGGCGGCTTTTCTCTCCTCCTCAGTAGTGGCGGAATCCATTGCGTCCATCTCGGCCTGAAGTTCCATCTGCTCCTCCTTGACCTTGTCCCAGACCTGGCTCTTCTCCTCCCAGTCGAAACCGACTCCGCGGGCCTTGTCCTGCATCGAGAACGCCTTCAGGATCGGAGGCATCGCGTCCGGAATCCCGGAAAGGATACGCTTGTTGCCTCCTTTTTCCTTAGCCTTGAGCATCTCCCAGTTCTCGGAGACCTGCTCGGCGTCGGCCACTTTGGTCGTGGAGAACACGTGGGGATGGCGGTAGATCATCTTCTCACACAGTTTGTCCATCACATCGGCGATGTCGTAGCGGCCTTCCTCCTCGGCGATCCTGGCGTAGAATATCACGTGAAGGAACACGTCCCCGAGCTCTTTCTCAAGCGCGGCGTCATCCTTCTTCATCACGGCGTCACTGAGCTCATAGACTTCCTCGACCGTCATAGGCCGGAGGGTGTCGATGGTCTGTGCGTGGTTCCACGGACATTCGGCCCGCAGCCTGTCCATCACGTCCAACGCCCGCTCGAACGCCTTTAATTTCTTTTCCTTATTAATCATATCCTGCAAAATTACTAAAATCTTTGAATATGCACACAGCGTTTCCTACAGCGCTTCAGTGCTTCGGGTGCAAAACACCGTCTTTCTCACCCAAAACCGGAAAAATCAACACTACCGGGTGAAAAACCACCCTTTCCACACCCGAAACGGACAGACCACGGAAGTGGCTATCGTACCAGGAATTTGAATATACTCTCAAAAGCACTATCTTTGCCGCCGCAAACATATTAATAACAATGAAAGAGATTCATTACGTTTCAGCCGACGAGGCGGTCAAGGCCATAAAGTCGGGCGATCATATTCATTTGAGCAGCGTGGCGAGCGTGCCGCATATTCTTGTTGACGCGCTTGTGCGCAGGGCTGAGGCCGGAGAGGTCGAGGACCTGCATTTCCACCACTTCCACACCGAAGGGCCGGCTCCATATTCAGATCCGAAATATTCAGGGATCTTTTTTGAGCAGGGGTTCTTCGTAGGGCCGAACGTGCGCCCGAACGTGAATTCCGGGTACGCGGACTATCTGCCGGTGCATCTGGGTGAGTCTCAAAAGCTTTACCGCTGCGGTGCCATCAAGTTGGGAGCCGCTTTGGTGCAGGTGTCCACTCCGGACGAGAACGGAATGGTGTCACTGGGGACTTCGGTGGATTGCTCGCTGGCGGCCATCGAGACAGCCCGTGTGAAGATCGCTGTCGTGAATCCGCACGTGCCGTTCGCCTACGGAGACCTCGTGCCGATTGACACTTTCGACTACCTTGTCAAGGATGACACTCCGCTGGTTTCCAAGGATTTTGCCGAGCCGACACCGACTGAGGTGCTGATTGGAAAGAATTGCGCGGAACTGGTGCCGGACGGAGCCTGCATCCAAATGGGAATCGGTGCCCTGCCGAACGCTCTGGCCGCGCAACTTGCTGACCACAAAAATCTTGGTGTGCACACAGAGATGTTCGCGGACGGGATCCTGCGTCTTATAAAGAAAGGTGTCGTGAACGGAGCGAACAAGAAGATCGACAAGGGCAAGATCGTCGCTTCCTTCCTTCTGGGCTCTCAGGAGGTATATTCATTCATCGACCACAATCCGGATGTGCTGATGAAGGACATCAAGTACGTCAACGATCCGTGGGTGATCTGCCAGAACCCGAATATGATGGCCATCAATTCAGCCACCGAGGTGGACCTGACAGGCCAGATCTGCGCAGACTCGATCGGAACGAGGATATTCTCCGGAACCGGCGGCCAGCTGGATTTTGTGAAGGGTGCGTCTATGTCCGAGGGCGGAGTGTCGATGACGGCCTTCGCTTCCCGCACGAACAAGGGCAAGGCGAAGATCGTCCCGTTCCTGAACCCTGGTGCCGGAGTGGTCACCCCGCGCGCCGACGCTCACTGGATAATCACTGAATATGGAGCCGTGGATCTGTACGGCAAGTCACTTCAGGAGCGCGCCAAGCTCCTCATCAGCATCGCCCACCCGGACGACCGTGAGATGCTTGACCGCGCCTCGTTCGAGCGCTTCGGGCCGCACTGGCACGTGGTTAAAATCTGATCTACCCTACCGCCGACGTAGAGATTTCCAGGAAAGAACCGGGATCAGGAAGCTGAGGAGACAGGCGGCAATCCAGAAGACGGAGACGGGGGCGAAATTGAAATCGTTCCCGTCTATCATTATACCGCTGACGATGTTCTGGATTCCGGCGGCGGCATAGCTGGCCAGACCTACCATTCCAAGAGCCGCCCCGGTGGCCTTGCGCGGCACGATGTCAAGAGCCATCAAGCCGGCTACCGTGCAATAGACCACACCAATCGCCAGGCTAAATACCGACACATAGACGATGTTCAATGAATATCCTCCGCCGGTGAAAAGGAAGGCCCCGAGCGACAGCAGGCAAAGCAGCCCGGAAATCAGCACGGGAATGAAGCGGTTCCCTTTGAATACTTTGTCCGAAAGCCACCCGGCAAGCACGGTACCGGCTATTCCGAAAGCCTCGGAGAACGCTATGATCTGAGTGGCCCCGGCCAGCGAAAAGCCTTTGCCCTTCTGGAGGAACAGCACCCCCCACTCGCTGACGGCGTGCTGGGTGATGTACACGAATGCGCTCGAAAGGGCGATTATCCATATTCCCGGATGCCGGACAACCTTTTTCTGAAGTTCCTTGATTGGCATCGAGTCAGCCTTCTGAGGTTTCTCGCCGGCCAGTTTCTGAACGGAAGGAAGTCCACGGCTTTCCGGAGTGTCCGAGACCATCAGAAGGATCATCACCGAGCCGATGACTCCCGCCACAGCGGAGAAGATGAATCCGCACTCCCAGCCGATCCACCCGACAACGAGTCCTAAAACAAAGACCGATAGAGACTTGCCCAAATATGGCGTGGCGCTGAATATGCTGTAATATGTGCCTCGGCGGTCAAGTGGAAACCAGCGCGAAAGGCTGATGACTCCCGGAGGTGCCCCCATCGACTGGCAGAAACCGTTGACTCCCCAGATGACGGCGAACACGATGAACAGCAGCATCGTGGATGTCCCCGTCCACCCTTGGAGCAAACCAAGCACACCCATCAGCAGATTGACAACGGTGGAAATCAGAAGCCCGGTCGCCATAAAACGGCGCACGTTGCAATAATCAGCGATGAATCCGTTGGTGAACTTGCCGAAAGCATAGACGAAATAGAATGCCGAGCCGATGATGCCAAGCTGCGCGGCCGTGAATATTCCTTCATCAATCAACGGCTGCTTCACCACGCTCATCGCCATCCGGCAGACGTAATAGAGAGCGTAAGCCCCTGTCACACCCCAGAAAGTGAGCCCCCGCAGACGCTTGTACTCCCCTTCTACCTTTTCTGAAGCTATCTTCTCCTCCGAAGGCTTCGATATCCTATAGAATGAATATAGACTCATAAATATTCAGGAGCCATCTTGATCCGCCTGTCGATAGTTGAACATCTTTCGTTTCAGAAAAACATTCCAGGCAAATCAGGACAGCCATTCAACCTTGCAAAGATAGCCATTTTTTGCGTGGCAGACAACAACCTAATTATCAAAGAAATAGCCATTTTCGTGGTGCGACTTTTGGGACCACGAAAACCATTATTCTTCTCACTATCATACAGTTAAATGCCACGACAAACCACCACTCCGCTCCGCTCTGCGAAAATGATTACTTAACGCTTACTAAAACCGAAAAAAGTTCTAATTTTGTTCTTGCGAATATCCAAGGCTATGGCATCGAAAGCCACCACCCCTTAGATGATATAGTAAATTAATAAATATGAGTCCACTTGAAAAAGTCGTTTTTTTGAAAAACATGTGCCTCGCAGATACTTCTGTAAGGGGTAAAAAGTGGCAAATGGCACTATTTCAAGTGGGCTCAAATATCAAAAAAATATGAGAAAAACAATCGCAATCTTGATGTTGTCACTCACGGCAGTGACGATGTCCGCGCAGAAAAAACCGGTGAAGTACAATTTCACCGAGGCGTCCGACCTTACTATGGTCGGAAAACTTATGACCGACACTCCTAACCCTTACCACAGGGTGGACACCGTTAAGTTCAAGGGGTTCACGGCCGGAGAGAACAAGCAGGTCAGGATGTCGGCCGGTCTTTCCGTGGCGTTCAGGACGGATTCCAAGACCATAACGGTCAAGACCAAATACCTTGACAGAGGCTTTCCGGTCAACACCGGAGGACTCGCCGCAAGAGGCTATGACCTTTACATAAAGAAAGACGGGAAATGGCTCTGGGCAGCCTCGAAGGTGACATCTGACCAGAAACCGGATGACAATGTCGTGCTTATCGGCAATCTGGACGGTTCTATGCACGAGTGCCTTATGTACCTGCCTATCCTGAGCGAGGAGAAGTCCATCCAGATCGGTGTCAACGAAGGTGCTGTCATCGAGGCCATCGATAATCCTTTCCGCCACAGGATCGGAATATTCGGTTCCAGCTTCACGCACGGAATCAGCACTTCCAGAGCCGGGATGTCCTACCCTGACCAGCTTTCGAGGATGACCGGTCTCCAGTTCCTCAGCCTCGGATGCAGCGGCAACTGCAAGCTCCAGCCATATTTCGCGGATGTGCTTTGCGCCGCCGACGTGGACGCATTCGTGTTCGACTCGTTCTCCAACCCGACTCCGGAGCAGATCAAGGAGAGGCTGTTCCCGTTCATCGAGAAGGTTCAGGCCGCTCATCCGGGAGTCCCGATGATCTTCCAGAAGACCATCTACAGGGAGAGCCGCAACTTCAACACGGGCAGCGACAAAGGCGAGGGACGCAGAATGGAAGTGGTTGACAGTCTTATGAATATAGCGGTGAAGAAATATCCGGATGTCTATTTCGTGACCGCGACCTGCGCGACGGCTCCAAACCACGAGACCTCTGTGGACGGAACGCATCCGTCAGATTATGGCTACACCCTTTGGGCCGAGTCCATCAGGAAGCCTATCATGAAGATTCTCAAGAAGTACGGAATCAGGTAATTTCATCGACCTGAAAAGGTAATATTCATTAAAGAAAATGGCGAATCTGAAGTCATTGGCCAAGGACACCGCGATCTACGGCCTCAGCAGCATAATAGGAAGGTTCCTCAACTACCTTCTCGTCCCGCTTTACACACACGTCATCGCCTCGTCAAGCGGTGACTATGGTGTGGTGACGAACCTGTACGCCTACACGGCTCTGCTGCTGGTGATCCTGACCTATGGGATGGAGACCACATTCTTCAGATTCTCCAACAAGGAAGGCGAGAATCCGGACAAGGTATATTCCACGATCCTGACCTCGGTGCTGACGACTTCGGTGCTGTTCGCCGGACTCGTGGTGCTTTTCATAAAGCCGATCTCATCCACCCTTGGCTATGCCGGGCATCCGTCCTACGTCTGGGCTATGACCGCCACGGTGGCGATAGACGCCTTCCAGTGCATTCCGTTCTCGTACCTCAGGCTCAAGAAGCGTCCTCTGAAGTTCGCCGCGTTGAAACTACTCTTCATCGGATTGAATATATTCCTGAATCTCGCTTATTTTGTGATCCTTCCGAAACTGGAAGCGAATCCGTTCGGGATTTACGATGGCGGGCTTGATGTGGGTTATGTGTTCTATATCAATCTGTTCTGCACAGCGTTCATCACCCTTTTCTTCTGGAAGGAACTGCGCGGATTCAAGTTCGGATTCGACGGCAGACTACTGAAAAGGATGCTTGGCTACAGCTGGCCGATTCTTGTGCTTGGAATCGCCGGAATCCTCAACCAGAGCGGTTCGCAGATCATATTCCCGTTCATCTATGGGGAAGGCTCGTCCGTGCCTCTTGGCATCTACGGGGCCAGCATCAAGATCGCGATGATAATGGCGATGATCACCCAGGCTTTCCGCTATGCCTACGAGCCGTTCGTGTTCGGCAGCGCGGCGGACAAGAACAGCAAGGAGATGTACGCCAAGGCGATGAAGTACTTCATCATATTCACCCTCCTTGCGTTCCTTTGCGTCATAGGGTATATGAATATCCTGAAATACATCATCGGTCCAAGCTATTGGGAGGGCCTCAAGGTCGTGCCGATCGTGATGGCCGCCGAGATCATGATGGGAATCTATTTCAACCTTTCGTTCTGGTACAAGCTTACAGACCAGACACTTTGGGGTGCGTTGTTCTCCGGAATCGGATGCCTCGTGCTGTTCGGAGTGAATATTATGTTCATCCCTAAGTTCAGTTATATGGCCTGCGCCTGGGCCGGTTTCGCCGGCTACGGAGTCGCGATGGTCCTGTCCTACATAGTCGGTCAGAAAAAGTACCCGATCAACTACCCGCTCAAGGACATCGCCCTTTACGTTTGCCTGGCCGTGATCCTGTATGTATGTATGTCCTGCGCCAACGTTCATCTCTCCACCTGGCCCGCCATCGGAATCAACACCGTCCTGATCCTCGCCTTCTGCGCCGTGATCATCAAGCGCGACTTCCCCCTCTCCTCCCTCCCCGTTGTCGGGAAATATTTCAGGAAACGCTAATCCTTTACGGGATTATGAACATCAGGCCTGCGCTGGATCCATTATCATGCAACACTTCCGGTCTTTTTTGATAAGGCTGACTCAAAAGCCACAAGACTCGGAGCAAAGCGACCGAAGTGGGTTGGGGAATCCTTTCCCCATGCCCCTCAGGGGCTGTCACGGAGTGACTGGGGGTTGAAATGCATGAAGGGGGCTGACCTTTTGGGTCAGCCTCAACGTATTCTCCCCTTTTCGTCTCCAAAGGGTGCAGCCAGACTACAGGATAGGGGCGAGGATGGCTCTTGAAGCGGAGAAGGAATGGAAGCGATAGGTGCAGCCAGACTACAGGATAGGGGCGAGGATGGCTCTTGAAGCGAAGAAGGAATGGAAGCGATAGGTGCAGCCAGACTACAGGATAGGGGCGAGGATGGCTCTTGAAGCGAAGAAGGAATGGAAGCGATAGGTGCAGCCAGACTACAGGATAGGGGCGAGGATGGCTTTACGATAACAGAAGGTCTGGTAGAGGGAGCGGAAGATGACGTGGGCGTAGTAGGCGGCGAATAGGAGGTGGGCGGCGGCTGTTCCTTTTGGCCTTAAGAGGAACATTCCCAGAAGCCAGACGGCGAAGAAGGCGAAGACGCAGCCGATGTTGGAGTCACGCATCGCCTTGGTGGCGGTTGCTCCGGTGTAGATGCCGTCCCAGGTGAAGGCGGGGCAACTTACCAAAGGGAAGAGGACGAGCCACGGCATAAAGGTGCGGGTGGCCTCGACAACAATGCCGTCGGATGTCAGAAGACGGACCATCGACATTCCGAAGACGGCATAGATGAAAACGAATATGATTCCGATTCCCATACTCCAACCAAATGTGTAGTCCACGGTCCGTCGGACCATCTGAGGCCAACGGACCCCGACAAACTTTCCGGTGAGAGCCTCGCCTGCGAAAGCGAAACCGTCTGTGAAATAGGAGAATACCAAAAGAAGCTTCAGCATGATCGCACAGGAGGCCAACAACACGTCTCCGAAACGGGCGGAGATGGCGGTGAATGCCAAATAGACTATTATCAGGCAGACCGAGCGGATGAAAAGGTCACGGTTGACGGAGAAGAATCTCCGGACCTTGTCGTCATTGAAAACGCCCTTGAGGTCCAAAGCCGAGACGCCTCCTGTTATATTCCTGAATTTCAGAGCGACTCGTCCTGAGGCGAAAAGGAGTCCTGAATATTGCGCCACGACTGTTCCCAAGGCTATTCCTTTGAAGCCAAGGCCATTAAAGGCTGTTCCTGGGATTCCGAAGGTCAGAAGGATGCTGAAGAGGATATTGCCAACGTTGACTATCACATCGGTCAACATCGAACTGAACGTGTCCTGCATTCCGATGAACCAACCGCGGAAAGCCATCAGGCTGAGGGTCGCAGGAGCCGCCCAGATGCGGATATAGAAATATTCAAGGGCAAGCGAACGGACTTCTTCAGAGCAGCCTACGAAAAGGAAAATCAGTTTCTGGAAGGGCCATTGGATCAGGAGCAGGGCGAAGGCTATGATGAACGCAAGGCCGACTCCCCTTGTAAGGTTGCCGACGCAATCGTCCCAGTCCTGCCGCCCGAAAGCCTGGGCCGTCATTCCGCCGGTCCCCGCCCGCAGGAATCCGAAGTTCCAGTACAGCAGGTCGAACATCAGGGACCCGACCGAGATTCCACCGATCAGAGCCGCCGCGGAGGTGTCCAGATGGCCGGCCACCGCGATGTCCACCATCCCGACCAACGGAACGGTCAGGTTGGCGAGAATGCTCGGCAGAGCCAAACGCAGCATCTCTTTGTTCAATGCATCCATACGGCAAAGGTAGTCATAAAGTGGAAATATTACGATGTCAAGCCCCAAATACTTTTCAAAAGGACGAATTACATTGTTTATTGGTTGAAAGAATTTACATTTGTGTGGTTAGTTAGTAGTATATAATATGAACTTAAAAGGAAAAACAGTGCTCATCACTGGAGGCGCTTCAGGGATAGGGAAGATTATGGGACGCATCTGTCTGGAAAAAGAGGTGGCTCATTTAGTGATCTGGGATGTAAATCCGGACAATATCAGAAGGACGGAAATTGAATTGGCCGGAATCTTGGGAAGTGACACCAAGAAGCCAAACGCTGACACCAGAGCAACTATGGTTGGCCACAAGAACAGAATCCATTCCTATCAGGTTAACTGCGCAGACGCGGACATCGTGGCGGAGACATATTCAAGAGTCATCAGCGAGGTCGGGGATGTGGATATGCTGATCAACTGCGCCGGAATTGTCAGAGGCAACAACACGTTCGACAAGCAGACGGTAAAGGACATCGACCTTACGATGGACGTTAACGCCACGGCCCCGATGTTGGTCGCGCTTCAGGCTCTCCCTGACATGATCAAAAGGGACAGCGGATGCATCTGCAACATCGCCTCCGCGGCTGGGATGCTCGGTGTTCCTAAAATGTCAGTTTACTGCGCCAGCAAATGGGCGGTGATCGGCTGGACGGAGTCAATGAGGATAGAGCTTAAACTTGCGGGAAGCAAGGTCAAGGTTATGTCCATGGCGCCGTACTTCATCGACACGGGAATGTTTGACGGCGTGCAGTCCAAGATATTCCCGATCCTGAAGCCGGAGAAAGTCGCCGCCAAAGTCATCAAAGCCATCGAAAAAGGCAAAAGTTTCAAAGGCATCCCGTTCCCGTACCACTTCATCCGGTTCTGGCAAGGAATATTACCGATCGCGGTCTTCGACTTCATATTCGGAAAATGCTTCGGGGTTTACAGCGTGATGGATCATTTCACCGGACGAAGGAATATTCAGGAAAATGGGAATGAGGCTCTGAATATCAAGAGTAAATCACTAACTTTGAGACGGAATATTCATAAAGCGTCATAATTTTGGAAAATACTTCGATTGAGAGGATAAAGGAGATCAGGAAGCGGCAGGAGCGCTTCTTCAGAAGCGGGGCGACCCTTGACGTGAAATGGCGGCTGGAGCGGCTCAGAGCGTTCGAGGCTGCGGTGCGCAAATGGGAGAAACCACTGTGCGAGGCACTGTGGACGGATCTGCACAAGTCCTACGAGGAGGCTTACCTGACAGAGGTCAGCATACTTCTCGGGGAGATTCGCAGCCATATTCATAACATAAGGAAATGGAGCAGGCCGCAAAGGAAGGCGACTCCGCTGAAGATGTTCCCGTCACGAAGCAGGATCATCAGCGAGCCGCTTGGCACCGCGCTGATCATCTCGCCGTGGAACTATCCCGTGCAGCTGCTTCTGACTCCGCTCGTTGGAGCCATTTCCTCCGGCTGCACGGCGGTTTTGAAGCCGTCCCCTTACGTCCCGAACGTCTCCAAGGTAACCCAGCGGATGATCGAGGACACATTCAGCGATGAATATGTCGCTGTCGTCCAAGGAAACCGTGAGGTAAACTCAGCTCTGCTGGAGGAACGCTGGGATCTCATATTCTTCACCGGAAGCCCGGCACTTGGCAGAATCGTGATGGGAGCGGCGGCGAAGAACCTTACGCCGGTCGTGCTGGAACTCGGAGGTAAGAGTCCGTGCATCGTGGACAAGGACGCCGACATCAAGGTGGCGGCGAAGCGCATAGCTTGGGGCAAGAGCCTCAACGCCGGGCAGACGTGCATCGCGCCGGACTATCTTATGATCCACGAAGAAATCAAAGATGAGTTCATTAAAGAACTGGAAATCAGCTTCAAGGAACTTCTCGGAGAGAATCCGCACAAGACCAGGCACTTTGTCAGAATCGTAAGCGACAAGGCGTTCGAGAGGCTGGAAGGTTACCTGAAAGACGGACAGATCGCTTTCGGAGGGCACACGGACCGTGACGACAGGTATTTCGAGCCGACGGTTCTGGACGGAGTCTCGCCGGACGCTCCGGTGATGCGCGAGGAGATCTTCGGTCCGATCTTCCCCGTGCAGACATTCAAGGAGATCGATGAGGTGATCTCATTCGTCACGTCAAGGGAAAAGCCTCTGGCTCTGTACTATTTCGGAAGCCGCGGAGATTACGTCCTGCGTCACACGTCCTCAGGCGGAGCCTGCATAAACGACACGATAATGCACATCGCCAACGAGAACATTCCGTTCGGCGGAGTCGGCAACTCCGGACTCGGCAGCTACCACTTCAAACGCAGCTTCGACGCGTTCACGCACTATCGCGCCGTCGTCACCACCCCGACCTGGCTTGATCTGCCGTTCCGATATATGCCTTACAAGTTCTTCAAGGCTGTCAAGCGGCTTTTATAAGGAATAAATATTCAAATAGCCCTATAAATACTGAATATAATCAATTAAATAATAAAATAATGCGGAAAGAACGAAATAATATTCCTATCTTCACGATAGAAATATAAACGTACTTAACAAATTATTTTATGACCAACTACAAGAAAAGCTTGCTCACGGCATTGCTGTGTGCGGCAAGTGTCTCCTTTACAGGATGTGAGAAAGACAACGGACCTCAAAAACCAATCTACGTTCCAGAAGAAATCTCGGCGGCAGCGGTGAATCTCTCTGAAAACGGAACCGCCAACTGCTACATTGTCAAGCCTGGAAGCGTCGCCTCGTTCGATGTGGCGCACAAAGGAAACTCCGCGACGGAACTGACAGGCTCGGCGGCCTCTGTAAAACTCGTATGGCAGGACGCCAAGGGACTTGTGAAATCCCTTTTCCTCAATCCAGAGACCAAGACAGCCTATGCCGAGATCGCCGAAAGCAAAGGCAACGCCCTCGTAGCGGTCTGCGATGAAGCCGGAACCATCCTGTGGAGCTGGCACCTTTGGATCTGCGACTATGATCCTGAGAAGACTCTCTTCACCACCGAAGCAAACGCTTCCGGAACACAGTGGACATTCATGGACAGGAATATTGGAGCCACCGACATGAACAGAGGCTCGTTCGACAACTTCGGGATGCTTTACCAATGGGGCCGCAAGGATCCGTTCCCTGGAGCCAATGCTTTCACTATTATCAATGACGACTACAGCTATGTGGAAGACGGTGAGAAAACACTTTACGACATCGACGGCAAGGCCATATCCAAGATAAAGGATCTCGCTGAATTCCACGGAACCATCGAGAAGTCGATTCAGCAGCCGGCCACCTTCTTTGCCATGACCTACAAAACCAACGGCAATGTCGATGAGAGCGGCAATCCTGAATATGATTGTGACTACATCACCAAAGACTGGGTTGATGTCTCTGACGATGATTACTGGGGAGGTGTCTCCATGAAAAAGACAATCTACGACCCGTGCCCTGTCGGCTACAAGGTTCCGGTCAGCGACGCAGACGGCAACACCCCGTACGCTTGGATGAAGTTCACGGAAATGACGTGGGATCCAACGAACCACGGAGCGATTGACAAAGACCAGTGGTTCCCTTGCACAGGCACCAGAGTGTATGCATCGGGTGGTCTTGACTACCCAGAGGCCAATCCATACGCCGGGGTCTGGTTCGGAACCGCTTCCGTCAAGTCAGCGACTTCCACAAGTCAGGTAGTTTACGGACAGTATATGGCAATCATGAAGAGCAAGAGAACCTTCAAAGTGAATAAGGACGCGCGCTCGCAAGGCCTCAGCGTGCGCTGCGTAAAGGAATAAACATTATTTAGAAGCTGTTTTGAATTGCTTGAAATGTTCTTTGAGGTGAGCAGCAGGAGAAGAGTTTGCTCTTAACCTTCAAACAAACAATTCAAAACAGCTTCTTAGTAATCCTAAAAAAATAACTTGGAAAACCAACATGGATTGGGATATCTTTGTAACCTGAGGTTGGCTCAGTTCAAAACTGGCTGAGCCAACAGATTTTTTAAGGTTGAGCCCACTTGAAATAGTCGTGTTTTGAAAAACTTGTGCCTCGAAGATACTTCTGTAAGGGGTAAAAAGTGGCAAATGACACTTTTTCAAGTGGGTTCATTTATAATTTTTTGTGACTATGTAGATCTTATCTTCTATGCACAAAAAAAAATGGAGCGCGAATCTTGGCGGACGTGAGCTCCATTTGGATGCCACAGACTGGAAATTCAGGGATTAGTCGCCCCTGACAAGATGCCATGGCGATTCAAAGGTAGGGATAAATTCTCAACCCCGCAAAAAATACCCGACAAAATCGACAAATTCGCTTTGGGCAACCGACGGCGCGCCCTCGACAATGGGGTCGCGGACTCTTAAGTGTGCAAAAACATTCACACCTAGAACGTCAAATCATTATCCGTCAGCAAGATGGTTTTCCAAGTGAGCAGAGTTTATCACACCTGGGACAGGATGATGCCAGTAGAACGAGCTGCGGTGGGGTTGCGGACTCTTAAGTGTGCAAATATATTCACACCTAGAACGCTAAATCGTTGTCCGTCAGCAAGATGGTTTTCCAAGTGTGCAGAGTTTATCACACCTGGGACAGGGTGATGCCAGTAGAACGAGCTGCGATGGGGTCGCGGACTCTTAAGTGTGCAAATATATTCACACCTAGAACGTCAAATCATTGTCCGTCAGCAAGATGGTTTTCCAAGTGTGCAGAGTTTATCACACCTGGGACAGGATGATGCCAGTAGAACGAGCTGCGATGGGGTTGCGGACTCTTAAGTGTGCAAAAACATTCACACATAGAACGCTAAATCGTTGTCCGTCAGCAAGATGGTTTTCCAAGTGTGGAAGATGTTCCGGCGCAATTTACAGTCAGTACAATATGGGAAATTTATTATCTTTGTCCCGCGAGGGCGACATCACCTCCTCGCGCAAGGGCATCGTGGACAATCTGTCAATGACATACGACGGCAACAGGCTCGCGTCCGTGTCGGACTCCGCCCAGGCTCCGTCGGTGACGGGCTCGGCGGACTTCCGCGACGGGGTGTCAGAGGTCGTGGAGTACACCTACGACAGGAACGGCAACATGACGTCCGACCTGAACAGGAAGGTCTCCCTCATCTCCTACAACAGGCAGAACCGGCCCGCCAGGATGAGACACGCCGGCGGTACGGAGACGTTCACCTATCTTCCTGACAGAACAAAGCGGGGAAGGACGGTCCTCGGGAAGGACAGGTCCTTGTCCTGGACCGAGTGAGTTCTCGGTGTAGCCGGTGCAGATGCAACCCCCTGTCCTCGGGAAGGACAGATCCCTGTCCCGGACCGAGTACCGCGGCAATCTGGTGTGCGCGGACGACTCTCTGAAGTACATCCTGTTCGACGGCGGCCTGATCGCCATGGACGGAGCCGAACCGGAGTACCTGTTCTTCCTGAGCGCCCATCTCGGCAGCACCAGGGTCGTCGCCAGGCCGGACGGCAAGGCCGTGCAGGTGAACCACTACTACCCGTACGGCATGGCCTTCGCCGGCGGCAGGATGTCCGGCAACGCCGATGCGCATCCCGTGACCGACAATGGAGAGCACGTGGTCGGCAGGAACCGGGAGATCGGCGGCGGGACCAATGGCATGGAGATCGCAAGGCCTGGCAGTTCATTAATGACTGTCAGGCCTTTATATTCATTCCGAAGCTACTACTCGCTGTAGTCGCCGTAGGTAAGTTCTCCTTTGTAGGAACCCTGGAAGAAAGTCTCGTTGTTGTCGTCACGAAACTTGAAGTCAATCGTGTAGATCTTGTCATTCTCATTTGTGATCCTCACCAGACCGACATTGGCGGCATAGACCGGCTCCCAGTCAAGTGCGTACCATGTTCCCAAGGGAGCAGAGCCTTCGGTGAACCCAGGAACCACCGTGAACGGCTGGAAATGAGCGTTGTCAGCAGCATACATCACCTTGTATGTACCGGATGGTATGGCCGTGGTGTAGCTGGATGCCGTGTTGAGGTCAAGCATCAGCATCTCACCCGTTCCTTCATAGCTCTCAAAGTCCATGGTCTTGTCTCCAAGATAGATGGTCCAACCTGAATAGTCTGTGACGGTCTTGCCGTAGATCTTTGTTCCGTAGTAGTCAAGAGCGCCGTGTGAAAGGTTCTTCATCTCGACAACCTTATAGTTTGCATAATCCTTGGAATAATCCTCGACAGGGACAGAGCCTGAATATGTGAAAGAGTATGCCTTGCCGCCGGCTTTGACATAAGCGGAGACAACATATTCACTGTTTACTGTCTTGACTGAAACCGCTCCTTCGCTGACAACCAGATAGTTTCCTTCAACCTCGCTATCATAGACAAATGTTCCCTGAAGGCCTTCTGTGCCGAAATCCTCTCCTTTGGCAAAAGTATATTCAGGCATTTCTCCAGATTCATCAACGGAATACGAGCCGGCCGTGACGGACTTGTCTCCAGATTTGGGAGCGTTCAATTCAAGGAAAAGTGCCGTTCCCTTGCCGGAGAAGGCACCGTCCGCAAACACAACGCTGCCCGAGGTGAAGTAAGTCCAGGAGTTGTCGGTTCCGGCCATGTAATAGTCTCCGTAGAAGAAGCCCTTGGCTGAGTTGAAGGCTGTGAACTCTGTAGGGTAGCCTTCCGGCACAACGGTCACGCTGCACTCCGATGTCAGTGTTCCTCCCTGCACGGTCGCCGTGATGACTGCGTCACCTGCGGCCACGGCCTTGATTTCCGAGCCGGAGACAGTCACAACAGCCTCATCGCTCGAAGCCAGGATGTAAGTCTTGTCCGTAGCATCATCCGGAGTGATTGTCAACTCCGGCGTGAGAGTCTGCCCCACAGAAAGTGTCAAAGAAGTTTCATTGAAGGCAATCTTCTCGACCGAAATCGTCTTGTCTTCCTTTTCGCATGACACAAAAGTCAATGCGAGCGCGCCTGCAAGCAGACACGAAACAGTTTTGATAAGTTGCATAACACTTAAAGTTATTTGTTAAATTCAAAATAAAGTTAACCACTTTGGGCGACATTGCCAATAAATTTTTGCGGATTATGATTTTATCGATATCTTTGTGTTCGACAATTTTGTCGAACAAATTTGTCGGACACCTTTGTCCAACATTAAGAAGCTGGTTTGAATTGTTTGTTTGAAGGGTTGAGAGTGAAAAACTTCAGTTTCGACCGCTTCTTCCCAAGGAAGATAGCGGTGTTGTCTGACTGAAGAAACGGGAAGAAAATGAAGATTTTTTCACCTCAAAGAACATTTCAAACAATCCAAAATATCTTCTAATGTCTAATGAATACTTGATTGGCAAAATTGTCATAAAATAGTACTGATGCGTTAATAATTATCAAATAAGGAACATGAAATAATAAGTTGCTTCAGATTAAGAGAAGATTTTCGAGGATAGATCTTTTTTTTGAAGAAGGAGTGTGCCGGTGGCACATGACTGATGAGAAAAGAGATATATACCGAAAAGATTCCTTAAGATGATGCAGGTTATTATTTGAAGGTTACTTAAGTAAGTTCTGAAAAATCCTTATTTCAAATGAGCAGTTGAGGGGCTGTCATAAACCTTCAGTACAAACTAATATCAAATCGAGGTTATAGTAGAATATTGTTAAACTTTGCAATGTTAATAAGTTACGAACATAGATGCGAAAGTTAGCGCATCACTGATAGTCATAAAACATAAGGCATAAAACATAAAGCATAAACATACTAATCATCAAAGAATTATGAGATTTGCAATAACAGCGTTTGTGGTCATCGGGGCGGTGAAGATACTGCTCACGGAGGAATATATTCCTGAAAATGATGACAAATAGTGGAAATGCGGTTGGCGAAGTTCCGGGAGCGATTCAAGTCAAACGGTGAAATGAATATAATGGAACAACGAATATGGCAGAGGAGACTTTAGACACGGCCGCGAAAATCCTCAAGGCGGCGGAAGAGGAGTTTATGGAGAAGGGCTACGGCAACGCCAAGATGATGTCCATCGCGGCAAGGGCCGGAGTAAGCCATTCCATGCTGCACTACTACTACCGATCCAAGGGGAAACTCTTCCAGATGATCTTCGACGAGAAGGCAAAACTGATCGTCAGCATTCTCGAGGGAGTGCATGACAAAGAGATCAGTTTCAAGGAAGTCATAAGTCATTTTGTAATGAACCAGTTCGACCTGATGCGTAAGAACGACAGGTTTGTCTGGTTCATGATCGACGAGCTGATCCACAACAAGGAGAACCTGACCAAGATCATGGAGATTGTGCTTCCGAAGGTCACGGGCTACATCCAATGCGTCAATGACATGCTGGAGAAGGAGGTGAAGGCAGGTAATGTCAGGGAAATCAAGCTTATGGATCTGATTGTGAACATCGTCTCCATCAACGTCGCCTCGTTTCTCTTCCTTCCGGTCCTCGGTCAGATCATGCCGGAGGCTGACATCAACCGATACCTTGACGAACGCAGGCGGAGCAATGTGGGGTTCATCCTTGATTCGATAATGATAAAATGAGAATGAACAAAATCCTGATTACAGCGGCCACGCTCATCTGCCTCGCCCTGCCGGTGAGCGGCCAGATGAGCGGCAGGGCAACCGATCCGGACGCTATCAGGATCCAGCAGCTGAAAACAACAGATAGATAAATGAAAAAGACACTTACATATTCATCATTGCTGGTCCTTGCGCTGGCGATGACCGCCTGCGGGAAAGGCAACAAGGTTTACGACGCCTCAGGAGTTTTTGAATCAACGGAGGTGACGGTTTCGGCCGAGGGAAACGGAAAGATAATGAGTCTGGATCTTCAGGAAGGAGACAGGCTTGAGGCCGGAGCCGTTGTCGGGTGCATCGACACCGTGCAGCTTTACCTCAGCAAAATCCAGCTGGAGGCCAGCCGCAGGGCCGTCGGGAGCGGCAGACTGAACATTTCCAGACAGATAGCCGCCCTGGAAAGCCAGATCGCCAAACAGAGACAGGAACTGGACAGGTTCACGAAACTGGAACAGGCCGGAGCGTCGAACCGCAAGCAGGTTGAGGACATCCAGGCCCAGCTTGACATCCTCGAACGCCAACTGGCCGCCCAGAAGGAAAGCCTTCAGAACACCAACAGCAATGTCTCTGGACAGGCCGACGCCCTTGAGGCACAGATGGCGCAGCTTGAGGACAGAATCCGCAAGTGCGTCATCACCAGCCCGGTAAGTGGAACTGTACTGGCGAAATATTCAGAAGCGGGAGAACTCGCCGTGCAGGGACGCGCGCTGTTCAAGGTGGCGGATCTTGAAAGCATCAGACTCCGCGCCTACATCACGGCCGACCAGCTGACGAATGTCAAACTCGGACAGGCGGTCAAGGTCTATGCTGATCAAGGCACGTCCGGAAGAAAGGAATATGACGGCACGCTCATCTGGATCTCTGACAAGGCGGAATTCACTCCGAAGACCATCCAGACACGGGACGAGAGGGCTAATCTTGTCTATGCCGTGAAGATCGCCGTGAAAAATGACGGCCTGATTAAACTTGGAATGTACGGAGAAGTCAAATTCTGATGATGAACGGTTCATTGACAGAATCAGCGGTACTGGCCGAAGGGCTTGTGAAGTCCTACGGCAAGGTCAAGGCATTGGGCGGGGTCTCGCTCGATGTCCGGCACGGTGAGACATTCGGGATCATCGGCCCGGACGGAGCCGGGAAATCCACGCTGTTCCGCCTGCTGACCTCCCTGCTGGTACCGGACAGCGGATCGGCTCAGGTCGAAGGACTCGACACCGTGAAGGATTACCGCGAGATCAGGAAGATCATCGGTTATATGCCAGGAAAGTTCTCTCTGTACCAAGACCTTACGGTTGAAGAGAACCTGACGTTCTTCGCAACGCTGTTCGGTACGACGATAGATGAGAACTACCACCTGATAGAGGACATCTACAAGCAGATCGAGCCGTTCAAGGCAAGGATGGCCGGAAAGCTGTCCGGTGGAATGAAGCAGAAGCTGGCCCTTTGCTGCGCACTGATCCACAAGCCGAAGGTCCTGTTCCTGGACGAGCCGACGACCGGTGTGGATCCTGTCTCCAGAAAGGAGTTCTGGGATATGCTCGGAAGGCTGAAGAACGACGGGATCACGATTCTGGTCTCGACCCCGTATATGGACGAGGCCGGAAGATGCGACAGGATAGCCCTCATAAGGAACGGGAAGTTCCTGACAGTCAACAGTCCGGCCGGCATCATAGCGGAATTCCCGGACAGGTTATATTCAGTCCGATCTGACAGGATGCACGCCCTGCTGGGAGACCTGCGGGCATATTCAGGAACGATCAGGGCCTTCTCGTTCGGAGAATCCGTGCACCTTTCCACGGGGGATGGATTCAGCGAGGACGACCTCAGGAAGTTCCTGCAGGACAGGAAACACAATAATGTGGAAATAAATGCGATCCGACCGTCCGTGGAAGATTGCTTTATGAGAATATGATGACGGAAGTAATTCATACAGAGAACTTGACAAAGCGTTTCGGGACGTTCACAGCCGTGGACCACATCTCTTTCGATGTGCATCACGGCGAGGTGTTCGGATTCCTCGGAGCGAACGGAGCCGGAAAGACCACGGCGATGAGGATGCTCTGCGGCCTGAGCAAGCCGACATCCGGGACCGGAACCGTGGCAGGTTACGACATCGCACGGCAGCAGGAGATGGTCAAGAAGCACATCGGGTATATGAGCCAGAAGTTCTCCCTCTACGAGGATATGACCGTGAAGGAGAATCTGGTGCTGTTCGGAGGAATCTACGGAATGAGCCGCAAGGAGATCGCGGAGAAGACTGACGTACTCCTTAATGAGCTGAATTTCAGTTCCGAAAAAAAGAACACGATGGTCAAGGAACTTCCACTTGGTTGGAAACAGAAACTGTCGTTCTCGGTCTCGATATTCCACCGGCCCGGAATCGTCTTTCTGGACGAACCGACGGGAGGAGTCGATCCGGTGGCCAGAAGGCAGTTCTGGGAACTCATCTACAAGGCGGCCGATGACGGAATCACCATATTCGTGACCACTCATTATATGGATGAGGCTGAATATTGCGACCGCGTCTCGATTATGGTGGACGGTCAGATCAAGGCTTTGGACTCCCCTGCCGCGTTGAAGCAGAGTGTTGGAGCGGAGAGCATGGACGAGGTATTCCGCCGTCTTGCAAGAGAAGCCAAAAGAAACGGAGAGTAAGATGAAATCATTATCAGCGTTCATACAGAAGGAGTTCCGACATATCCTTAGAGACAGGTGGACTCTGCATCATAGTCGGGATGCCGATCGCGCAGCTTCTGCTGTTCGGATTCGCCATCACCACCGAGGTGCGCAACGCCTCCGTGGCCGTGTTCGACCCTGTAAATGACGAACTCACGACACGCATCATCGAACGGATGAATGCCAGTGAATATTTCAACGTCAGCGAAAGGATCACAGACATCGACCGGATCAACGACATCTTCAGGGAAGGCAAGACCAGCCTTGTGATGGTCTTCAGCGACAACTTCTCGAACGATGTACTTAACGGAGAAGCGTCCGTGCAGCTGATCGCCGACGGGACGGATCCGAACCAGGCCTCGATGATCACGGCCTACGCCGCCAACATCCTGGCCACCTGCCAGCAGGAGATCGCCGAGAAAAGCGGAATGGCAGGAGCGGCGATCACCCCGGTCATCAGAATGCTCTATAACCCCCAGGGCAAGAGCGCCTATAATTTCGTGCCTGGAGTTATGGGCTTGATTCTGATGCTGATCTGCGCGATGATGACAGCCGTAGCGATTGTCCGGGAAAAGGAAACCGGCTCGATGGAAGTGCTGCTCACCTCCCCGATAAGCCCGATGATGATCATCATCGCCAAGGCGATTCCGTATCTGGTGCTGTCAATCTTCGATCTGGTGCTGATCATTGTCTGCGCAGTGTTCGTGATGGGAGTACCGATCGCCGGAAGCCTGTTCTCGCTGGCTCTGGTCTCGATCCTGTTCCTGATCTGCACACTGTGCCTGGGGCTTCTGATCTCGACTATGGTCGAGACCCAGATGGCGGCGATGATAGCCTCCGGAATGGGTCTGATGATGCCGACGATGCTGCTGTCCGGACTGATATTCCCGATCGAGAGCATGCCACGCATCCTGCAATGGATCTCCACAATCGTCCCTGCGCGCTGGTACATCCAGTCTATCAAGATGATAATGATCCAAGGCACGCCGCTAAGCTACACACTGCCGGAAATCGGAGTGCTGTCCCTCATCACAGTCATACTCATAGCATTGAGCGTCAAGAATTTCAAGACAAGATTAGCTTAAGAATATGTTATCGTTCCTCATAGAAAAAGAGTTCAAGCAGCTGGCTCGGAACAAGATCATCCCGAGGATGCTGGTGGCGCTGCCGCTGATGGCGATGCTGGTCTTCCCTTGGGCGGCGAACCTGGAGATCAAGAACGTTCGTGTGGATGTGGTTGACAACGACCATAGTCCGCTGTCGCAAAGGCTTGTGGCAGAGATCGGAGGATCGGCCTATTTCAACATCTCCGGCACATCGGACTCCTACCCTGACGCGTTGCGCAAGGTCGATTCCGACGAGGCGGACATGATATTCGTGGTCCCTCAGAACTTCGAGAAGGATCTTGTGAACGGCCAAGGCACGCAGATCCAGATCGCCGCCAACTCCGTGAACGGCACCAAAGGCACGCTCGGTTCGTCCTATATGGTGTCAATGATCTCAGGATCAACGGCTCTGCGGGAATATTCAGAGAAGGTGAAGGTCACTTCCGCAGGGCAGGATATTCCTTCATTCTCGGTGAGCCCGCTCTACAAGTTCAACCCGTCGCTTGATTATAAGGTGTTTATGGTGCCGGCGCTGATGGTGATGCTTCTGACAATCATCTGCGGCTTCTTCCCGGCCCTTAACATCGTGGGCGAGAAGGAAAGCGGCACCATCGAGCAGATCAACGTCACCCCGGTAGGCAAGTTCCAATTCATTCTGGCAAAGCTGATCCCGCTCTGGATCATCGGCATCGTGATAATGGGTTTGAGTCTGCTGCTCGCCAAAATCATCTACGGAATAGCCCCGGCCGGCAGCATCTGGACACTTATGCTTTTCACCGGAGTATATATTCTTGTGGTGTCCGGGTTGGGACTCGTGATCTCGAACTACGCCTCGACCATCCAGCAGGCGATGTTCGTGGGATTCTTCTTCATTATGATCTTCTTCCTGATGGGAGGGATGTTCACTCCGGTCAGCAGTATGCCGGACTGGGCGCAAGCGATAACAATCGTCAATCCTCTTAAATATTTCATTGAGGTGATGCGTCTTGTTTACCTGAAAGGTAGTAAATTTGTGGATATGATTCCTCAGTTCCTCGCTTTGTGCGGCTTCGCGGCCGCGTTCGGAAGCTGGGCGATCATCAGTTACAAGAAATCAAGTTAATATTCAAATATGAACAGGACATCAGAATATGCTCTAACCATTGTGGTGCCTGTCTTCAACGAGGAGGACAATATCCACAATCTGGAAAAGGCTCTGACCGAGTTCATTCCTGTCAGCAAGGTCAAGACCTGCGCGCTGTTCGTGGACGATGGTTCTAAAGATGGCAGCCTCAAACTGATCCAGGAGGTCTGCTCCCGCAACAAAGACATCTTCTACATCAGCTTCTCAAAGAACGCCGGACTCAGCGCCGCGATAAAAGCCGGATTCGACTATGCCTTCTCTGAATATGTCGGCTATATGGACGCTGACCTTCAGACCACACCGGAGGATTTCAACCTGCTGCTGGACGGAATGAAGGAACACACCTTGATGACTGGCTACAGGGCGAACCGCAAAGACACGGCGTTCAAGCGGATCCAGTCCAAAATCGCCAACGGATTCAGGAATATGATGACTCACGACGGGGCGAAGGACACCGGTTGCCCCCTCAAGATCATCCGCACGGACGCGGCCAAGAAAATCCCGATGTTCAAGGGAATGCACCGGTTCCTACCGGCTCTGATCCTGCTTCAGGAAGGCGGAAGTTTCGGACAGGTTCCGGTAAGGCATTTCCCACGCACGGCAGGCACATCCAAGTTCCATCTCTGGAACAGGCTCTGGGGGGGCCGTTCGCGGACTGCTTCGCCTACCGCTGGATGAAGCCACGGTACATCAACTACTCCGTGGGCAAGGGCAATGTCGATGAGGAGCGGAATTAATCTTCTGGAATATGTTTGACAACATCCCCGTCTGGCTTACCTTCACCCTGGGTTTCTCCGCCCAGACATTCTTCGGATTGAGGACAGCGCTCCAATGGCTGAAATCCGAGATGGCACATGAATCGGTCTCCCCGGTGTCCTACTGGATCTTCAGCGTGATCGGAGCGTGCCTGATGTTCATCTACGGAGTCTTGAGGAATGATTTCTCCATCATCCTCGGACAGTTCATCGCCTACTTCATCTATCTTTGGAACCTGAATGCCAACGGGATATGGGACCGTATGAAGATCCTCACAAGAGTTCTGCTGGCAGCTCTTCCGTTTGTAGCCGCCATGCTTCTGTTCAAGGACGCCCGGGGATATTCACAGAACTTCTTCCGCAACAGCGACATTCCGGTGTGGCTTGTGGTGTTCGGCTCAACCGGTCAATTGATGTTCACGCTGCGGTTCGTCTATCAGTTTGCCTTCTCACACCACTGGCATACATCCGTGCTTCCGAGGGGATTCTGGATCATCAGCATCGTAGGTTCCGGAATGATCATCATCTACGGAATCATAAGACTCGATCTGTGCTGATCCTCGGGCAGATGTTCGGTTTTGTCGTTTACGTAAGGAATCTGATCCTGGGATCAGGCAAAAAAGAATCTTCAGATGAAAAATAACACTCTACAGCCAGGGAAGGGTAACATATTCACCCGCCATCCGATGATGACGGTCTTCGTCTTCACTTTCGTCTGCCTTTTTCCGGTGATGCTGACAAGGGATTTCACGCCGTCCAACGAGTTGAGGTATCTCAGCATAGCGAACGAGGCCCTTGCGGACGGACATATATTCGCATTCTACAACCACGGACTGGCCTACGCTGACAAACCACCGCTTTATTTCTGGATTGTGATGCTGTGCAGACTGTTGTTCGGGCATCACAGCTGCCTTGCGTTGTCGATGTTCTCGTTGATCCCGGCGTTCGTCATCACGGGGATAATGGACAAGTGGGTGATGAAAGGCAAGTCAGCGATGGACAGAATGGCTCTGGCCGGAATGACGCTGACCTGCGTTATGTTCCTCGGGACTATGATCGTGCTGAGGATGGATATGCTGATGTGTATGTTCATCGTGCTGGCTCTCTGGACGTTCTACAGGATGTATACCGGCGAAGGCTCCCGGCGCCAGGACTCGCTGACGCTACCGCTATGGATCTTCCTTGCCCTTTTCACCAAGGGACCCGTAGGCCTACTGATGCCGCCGCTGGCGATAGCGGTGTTCCTTGCGGTCAAGCGGGATTGGAAAGGATTCCGCAAGTACCTGGGTCTCAAGACCTGGGGCATCATCGCCGGGCTTGCGGCCCTTTGGATCGGCTGTGTCTGGATCGAGGGCGGATCGGAGTACATCAACAACCTTTTGGTAAAACAGACCGTCGGGCGGGCCGTCAACGCCTTCACCCACGCCAAGCCGTTCTGGTTCTATCTCGTGGCTATTATCTGGTGTCTGGCACCGTACAGCCTGCTGTTGGTCGGGACGTTTGTCGCCTCGCTGCTGCCGGTTCGGAATACATGTGTTGAAGAGACTTCCGGCCAAGCACAGTCAAAGTCGGTATTTCTGACACATCAGATGCGTCGAATTGCCCAAAACAGGGCCGTTCCGACTTAGAGATTCTTTTCCTCTGCACGATCATCTCCACAGTCGCGATGCTGTCCTCCTTCAGTTCCAAGCTGCCGATCTACCTCGTGCCGGTCTTCCCGTTCTGCTTCTATCTGTTTCCTATCGTGCTTGACCGCATCGGGGAGAGAGGATGGATGCGATGGGGTGTAGGAATATTCTCGATCATATTCACAGTCATTGGTTTGGCCGCATTGCCGGTTCTTTTCGGGGCTGTCAAAATCCCGGCTCTCAATGACCTTTTGACTGAATATCCTTTCGCCCTCGAAGCCCCGATAATCAACGGCATAATTCTTCTGACTTTGGCGAATATTCTGGGAATATGGTTCCTGCTCAAACGGAAAGTCTGGAATATTCCCGCACTCCTTTTGGGTGCAGGTCTTTTCCTCGCGGTGTTCTCCGCTTCGGCGGTCGTCAATGACATCAATCCGTACATCGGCTACGGCTCCATCTGCTCGAAGGTTCCCGAAGGCACCGATGTCGCCACGGTCTTCCTGCACAGACCAGAGAACATCGATGCCTACATCGGCCGTCAGATCACCGACTACGGCAAGGAGCCGGAACGCCTTGTGGAAGCGGTCTCCGCCTCCGACAAGCCTCTGACAATCATCACACGCACGTCAAGACTGGAAACAATCCCTGAATTACAGAAACTCTTCAGCAATGGCACCGTCCTTTACTCCGGGCCTTACTGCCTGACGACTATAAGCAAGAAGTAGCCCAGTTGCTTCGGCACTTCGACAAGTTCAGCGACCTATGGTTCAGCAAGTCAGCTACGGACCTATGGTTCGGTAAGCCAGCTACCGGCCAATGATCCGGCAAGATCAACAACCGGCCAATTGTTCTGCGAATCGGCGACGGGACGATGGCTCTACAAACAGGCGACGGGACGATGGTGCCGCAAACAGGCTGTCGGCCAATTCCGGTCACTGAGCATATCGAAGTGACCAATTGAATCATGGAAGTTGGGCAATCATACAAAACAACTCAGAATCCTTGGTTTATGTGAAATGTTATTTGCCAGCCGTGACGAAGTGGTTTCTTTAGTGGTATTAACGATTAATTTCTGTTTTTTATATTTCTTATAGGTTTCTTTTCGTTTTTTACGTTTATTGTGCATATTATTGCGGTTCAAATATTTATTTAAATTTTGAACCATATGTATTTCAATGAAAAGAAACAGGAACTCGCTCCGTTCGTGAACCTGAGGAGCGACGTCGGATTCAAGGCGGTGTTCGCCGACAAACAACAAGGACATCCTAATCGGGATGCTGAACATGATCCTACCCTCAGAGGCCAGAATCGATGACATCACCGAATATTCCGACCGCGAGCAGCGGCGGGATGTACCCTATGGGAAAAAGACAGTGCTGGATCTGGTCTGCCGTGACAAATCAGGCAGAACTTTTGTTGTGGAGATGCAGGCCGCCGAGGAGGACAACTTCTTCGAAAGGTGCGTCTATTACGCGTCGGGGCTCTACCATCTTGAACTGTCGGACGGGGAACGATACAAGGGACTACGTCCGGTCTATGTGGTGTCGTTCCTGAACTATCACCTGAAGCACGACGACGAGTCCCTCTGGGACACCGACCACTTCATCTCGTACTGGCAGTTCACAGAAAGACGCACCGGAATGGTTGCGAATCAGACAATTAGTATTATCTTTGTGGAGATGACGCTGTTCACCAAGACGCTGGAGGAGTGCGTGACGGAGTTCGACAGGCTGTTCTACATATTCAGGAACAGTGAGGGCTTCCAAAGGGTCCCCGAATGGATCGAGGAGGCCGGAGGAATTTCCAGACGGCTCGCCGAGGCGTGCGAGGTCGCGGCGTTCGACAAGGATAAGAAACTTAAATACGAAATTGACAAGATGAACGAGTGGGACATTCTGGCGCAGCGGGAATTCGCCGAGCGCAAGGGCTTCGAGAAAGGATACGCTGACGGAGAGGCAAAGGGGATCGCTGACGGGACGGCTAAAGGTATGGCTAAAGGTATGGCTAAAGGTATGGCTGAGGGTTTGGCCAAAGGAAAGGCCGAGGGGGATGGCCAAGGGAAAAGCTGAAGGGAAGGCTGAAGGAAAGGCCGAAGGAATGATTGAAGGCAGACTAGACGTGGCCAAGGCTCTGCTTGCCAGTGGCATGCCGATCGAGCAGATCGAGTTGTACACAAAGCTTTCCAAGGAGCAGATTGAGGCAATTCAGTAAAAGCGGTCTGAGAGCGGACACAGACATCCGGCTCCGCTTTTAACCAACTTAATCACAAATGGGAAAGCGCTCCTGAACTAATTCCAGAAGCGCTTTTTAATTATTACTGCCCTATATGGGTTACTTGGATATCTTGATGTTGTCGATGAAGATTCGACCAGCGCCGCTAACCTTGTAGTTATATTCACCGGTGTAGCTACCGTTGTCGTCCTTCTTAAGGACACGGTACATGACAACCACAAGTCTGGTGCTGGCGGTAGCACCCTTGATCCTGGCTGACGAGTGAGTCCAGCAGTATGTACCCTTCGGTTGGTCGATCTTCAGAACATCACTGTACTTGGTTCCGTTCTCGAACTGACCGTCTCCTTCGATGACTACAACCACATTGGCATCATCAACTTTACCTGAGGCCTGAACCATCGACGCATGGTCAAACTCGATGGTGACATCGGTGGCCGAGGTCAAAGGTAGCCCAGGAAGCCTCAAGGACGTGTTATTTCCGCCTGTCTTACTGAATTTCAAGTACTTATCCTGAAGATAGATAAGTTCAAGGGATGGATTCATATCCTCGTAGCCGGCAGCGGCCAGAGCGTCAGGGACGAATGGCTTCAAGGCGGATCCGTAAATGTTGACTGCATTGTCATCCTTCTTTTTGCCGATAGTGTCACCGATCTTCTTGCCGGTGGCGGCATTGTAGGCATCAAGGATCGGCTGGAGCCATCCGAAATCATCAAAGAAGCAAACACCGGCTTCTGCCTGGACGATGTCGAACTTGTAGGTGTAGTTATACTCATCGTTCCGGAAGACGACCTGACCGGTTCTCGCAGCACCAGAATTGGCCTCAAAGACAATGTCCACAGGATATGTACCTGCGACTGAAACATCAGTCACTGGCATCTTAATCCACGATGGTGCGCTCACCGTGAACGGCACATTGGAGACAATCTTGAAATTTCTGGTCTCCCCGATGCCGGCTATGGTATTGACACCCTTGTGGGTAACAACGACGCTCGGCTCGAACTTGGCCTGCCTTACGGTGAGGACAGACTCGATGTTATCTTTGAAGAATCTAATATAGCCGATTCTGTCGGCGCCGGTGAGATTCGCTTCAGCCTTGAATGTCTTGACTGTTGTCTCGACGACGGACTTTGTGGCAGGAAGCTCAACCTCGGATATCCAAGAATCTTTGATCTCAGTCTCAAAAGCGACATTTGCCTGAATCTTGGCCGTGAACTCAGCGCCCTGTCCAAGAACCTCGACACTGTTGCCTGATGAGATGCTGATCAGCGGGTCAAGTTCTCCGCCGGCGGCTGACTGAACAACATAAACCTCAACGTTGGAATCGGCCGAAGTCACTATGATTTTACCCTCACGCAGAGATGACAAATCACTTGGCTCACACGTGACCTCTATTTCGACAGGAGTGTGAGCCGTTCCCTCAACGACACTGAATGACAACCAATTAACATTAGATTTCACTGAGAAGTCATGATCGGATAGAACCTTCAAGACTTTAGAGGATTCCGGGGTTCCTTCGAATGTAAGCAGAGGGCTTGACAATTCAATATCCGCATACTCCGGCTCAGGATCCTCGGATGCGTTCCCATCTCCCATTTTAGTTATAAGAATGCTTGGTTGAGGAGCCGTTACAGGAGCGGAGGAAGACGCGCCACTATTAATCGAAAGACGAGCCGAGCCGCCATTCCTCTTCGTAAGCACGCCTTGTCCATTTGCCTGCCAATTAGAAACGCAACGGAAACGGACCTGAAGTTTTTCCATGTTTTTGGTGATTACAAACGTCTCATCTACTATAACATTTGTCTGTCCGTCAGCGTTCATTGCATGAGTATATGTCACATTCTCGCCTTTAGTTATGTCTGTGGATTCCAAACATGTTCCTACAGTCTTCCAAATTGTGCCGTCAAGATATTCAAGGATCCAATATTTAGGACCCGTGGCAGAAGTTCTGGCACCAAACTGAATTTTGAATTCGGTATTGGCCTTGACTGCCGAGGATCCCACGAAATGCCAATAATCACCATACCAAGGTCCAGTGCATCTAGGATCGTTTCCACTGATGTCCATCTTCCACTTGCCATCGGGATCAGACCCTTCAAGATCATTGGTCACATATTTGATGAATCCTGAGCCCACATTGGCTTTGAAAGTATGATTCTCACCATATGATTTGTTGGCGTTCTTAAAGGCTGATGTACCAATCTCAAACTGGAGATAAGGGATTGCCTCCATACCTTTATCATCAAAAGTGACGGCCATAATTGAATGTCCACTTTCAGATGTGCCGAGATAATAACCGCATACGGTCACCTTATGATAGTTGAAACTATCGTCATCCTCATCCGTATTATTGTAGACCGTTCCGAACTTCTGTCCACCTTCCGTAAGGACACCTCCCTTAGCGAACGAAACAGTGGCAGAAATGTACACAACCTTGCCGGGAGCGTAGTCTCCTACATCCGTGATATCCTCTGCTTCAGGATAAACAACCTCACTGTCAGATGTAAGAAACACATCCTCAAGTTGTATTGCGTATATGTTGTTGAAAGCGACAACATCTCCGGTAAGAGTAAGTTTGCATCCAACTTTCAAAGCAGGATCTGAACCAAGTACAAAGACATTGTTTGTTCCGTCACTTACAACAAAGCCCTTTGAGCCGAGAGCCATTACCTGACATTCGGAAAGTTTGGCGAGATCGCCTTCCTTAAGAGCAAGAGACTCGGTAACAGTCTTTGCACCAGTGTCTCTGAATCTGTCCATCTTCTGCCTCACAGAGATTTCGACATCATTAAGGGTAGATGCCCCTTTTACTATGATCTTTGCCTCGCGTTCGGCGTCGGAAAGGTTCGCGTCAACAGTAAGAACCACATCAACAGTGCCTTGCCCACTAGCAGGTTCAATAGAGAGCCAAGTGTCTGTCACGTCTGCAGTCCAAGTACCATCCGCATAGATAGTTACGGCCTTGGTCGTTTCTGTGGCCGGCAGTGTAATCTCCGAATCGCCGGCAAGGATTGCCTTGGATTCCTTTGCCTCCTCGTTACCGCATGATGCGATAACAACAGTAGAGAATACAATTGCTAAAAGATATCTGAAAAGTTTCATAACCATCAAAAATTAAAAGTCAAGACCATCATCCCATCCAGGGTTTTGAGTGAGATTAGGGTTTAAGGTACGGTCATCAATCGGAATAGGATATAAATAATCCCTCACTGGATCGAAATTAAATTCTTCTGAATATTATGATGCGGATAAAGATAACCATGATCGCCATCGCTCAAAAAAAAGTTCTCTCCTAATTTTCCAGAGACTGGAGCCGAACCGAATGATTTTGTGGTGTAAAAATCATAATCCGCCTTGCCGTCACCATCCACATCGTATAACCCAGGACCAGGAATATATAAACCATAATAAGGTCTGGCCAAATGTTCCCCATGCTTCCACCGCATAAGATCCGCATAACGAAATCCTTCCTGAGCTAATTCAATGGCTCTCTCGCGACGCACTTCTAGAATTATCCCTGCGTTTTCAGTTCCATCAAGGTCTGGATAAAAATCCTCGGATGTCAGATACGGATCTGGATTGGCGTTGGCTTCCACCACATTCAAATGCGGCATCCCCACACGATCACGCAGAAGATTAATTGTTCTGTCGATATCCTCTTGACTGATGTTTCCATATTCAGCCTTTGCTTCAGCATAATTCAGATAAACTTCACCTAAACGGAACACACATAAATCATTGTATGATTTGTCCAACTTATCATAAGCAAGATTGTTGTCCGGCATGACAAACTTAGCCATCTGATACCCAGTAGGAGTGCAAAGCGGATTCAAGCCTTGCTTGGTTTCTGAGTATTTATATTGACCTCCATCCTCTGTTATTCTGGAATATCCAGGAATCCTGATGGTCATTCCAAGACGAGGATCTCTGTCAGCGACTTCATCCTTGAACTGCATCGTCTCCCATCCAGTTTTGTCAGTGAATCTTGATCCATCCTTCATAAGGTAGCAGTTAACGAATTTTTTCGTCAGACTCACACTTCTGCCATCCTCCAGAGCGACAGCCGTAGCGTTATGCATTAGCTGCATTCCATAATCAAAATTGATAGCGAGAATATACTCGGATGTGTTTGCGTCATATTCCGAGAACAGTACAGCGTAGTCTAATTCAGGATTTCCGGTAGAATAAAGTTTGAACGGTCCTTTGCTCATAATCTCATCCGCCGCCTCGTAAGAAAGCTTGAGATAGTACTTATAATCATGATCCGGATATGTTATGCCGTGATACTTCCTATATGTACCCTCGTAAAGGCAGAAACGTGACTTGAGAGCAAGAGCGGCCCATTTTGTCGCACGATAGTTCATTGAACCATACGACGATGGCAGTCCTGCTATAGCTTCGTCAATATCCTCGATCATGTGCGTAATAACCACTTCGCGCGTATCTCTCGGAGCATACAGAACAGGATCATCAGAGCCTGGCTCATGATCAAGCCATGGAACGTCACCATATTTTCTTACCTTGTCAAAATAAAAGTAAGCTCTGAAGAACTTGCACAAGGCGGTATATTGCAGAGCGACATCTGGATCCTCACAATAAATCTTTATATTATCAAGACAGGTATTGATTCTCCTGAGATCCTTCCATCCCCAATTGGTATCATCTGAATTAGGAACGAACCTGTTGGTACCTCCTCTCACAAGATTTGACGGATCATACTTGATATACTGATCACTCTGCTCCGAATATGGTGTCTTCGGCAGCAAGTTGTTGTATAAAGGATTGGTAAAGAGTTGAAGATCCGTGGCTGTCTTGAAATACGTGTCAGGACTCAACTTGGAAGCGGGAGTCTTGTCCAAAAGACTGTCGCAGGAACTCAGAGCGAAAACCGACGTTATAAAAAATATAATGTATTTTTTCATAATAACTTTATATTATGCATTAGAATGTGATATCCAGACCGAACATATACGATTTCTGCCAAGGATAGAAAGCCCTGTCATTGACATTCGACTTCCTGTTCAAAGCTCCTTCCGGATCAATGTACTTTGAGTGTTTCTTGAGAGGAGACCAATATGCGATGTTCTCTCCTGTGAAGTATATGCGAACAACCTCCATACCCATTTTCTTGGTTATGACCTTTGGAATCGTATAACCTACAGACAGATTCTTAAAACGCAAATATCGTACATTCTGAAGATAACGGGTATTAGTTCTATAAAGTTGCGCGCCATTGGAATATGCATAATAAGCTACGGCACGAGGGAAATATGCATCCGTATTATTATAGTCCCAGCAATTATCAAGGAAATTCTTTGGCATATACGATGTCATCGGTTGGCAGAAAGGTCCCCAAAATGCAAATGAGCCTGCGCTAGGATACCAATAATGGTTTCCTGTCCCCTGGAAAAATGCTGAAACATCAAAACCGCAATAATCAAAGTTCAGGGTAAAGCCATACTGAAGACGAGCAAGAGAATTTCCGATTATCTTACGGTCTCCAGGTTTATCCACACTATTTGCCCCAATGTTTATTATGCCGTCGCCATCCAAATCAATATACTTCAGATCCCCGGCTTTCCACACATTGCCAGGGACTTCTGTATTCACATAAGACAAGTCTACTTGGGATGAATAATCAGCGGCTTCCTCGTCTGTCTGAAAAAGATCATCCGCCACAAAGCCCCAAATCTCACCTAATTTCATTCCTTTGTAATATTTCTTGGCGAATGTCTTTTCATCATTCTCATATTTGGTAATTTCTGAGTCATAGACACTCAGCATCGCCTTAACACCATATCCAAAAGGTTTCCCAGCCAGAGTGAACTGATCCCTCCATGCAAGAGAGAACTCCAGACCTTTGGTTCTGAGGTCGGCGGTATTCTGCTTTGGCGCATCCGCTCCGTAAAGGCCCGGCAAGGCATAACCTTCGGTAAGCATATCTTTTGTGTCTCGGATATACGCTTCTCCGGTAAATTGGAGCCGACTCTTGAACATGTCAAGATCAACTCCCAAGTTATAATGAATGGACCTTTCCCAAGTCAAATCAGACGAGTTTGGAGCAGAGATGCTGGCATATTTGGACACAGTGCTGCTCTCCCCGAAATTATAAGACTTGAAAGAGTTCATTGTTATCGTACGATAAGCAATATCATTAGACACATTTTGATTACCCAGCGACCCATATGAGGCTCTTATTTTCAGGTTGTCCACAAGCTGTTTGGCAGGAGCGAAGAAAGGTTCTTCTGAAATACGCCATCCCAATGAAGCAGAAGGAAACAATCCCCAACGATGTCCAGCGGCGAAACGAGAGGTTCCATCATAACGTCCGGACACCTCAAAGAGATATTTCCCTGAATAATCATAATTCACCCGCCCAAAGAATCCTAAAAGCGCATATTCTGATTGTCCTCCTGACACCAGCATTACAGTTTCACCATCAGCATTCGTTCCGACAAGATCAAGGTCAGACATATTATCCGCTATAAGGAACTGTCCTGTCGCTCCAACATTTTTCTGATGTTGAGTCTCATAGTTTCCGCCGGCCATTATCTGGAAGTTATGATTGTCATTCCATGTGTGTTTGTATGTCGCAAAGACATTGGCTGAATAGTAGTTATATGTTTTGGACACCTCACTGAGTTCGTTCTGTCCAGCACCAGTATCATATACCTCCAATGGTCCATCCGGATACCTCCGATACGTGAAATTAGTCTTTCGGCGAGTGTTTCTATCTTGATGGAAACGATATGTGAAGTTTCCGACGATTGACAAATCTTTTATTGGAGTGATTGTCAACTCTGAGGTATTGGCAAAATCCGTCTTTCTGTCAAAGTTCTTGTTGTTGGTCTCCGAGAAAACAATATGGCGACCGTTGGCTACCGCATAGTCGCTATTGAAAAAGTCCTTCAGTTTGTACACCCACGATCCATCCGGATTCTTCATTGGAAATATCGGAAGGGCATGAGCGGAACTATATACAATAGCATTCTGCACATTATCTACACCTATGAACTTATAATTAGAGCTATAAAAAGAAGTATTGTTGCTGAATTTGATGTATTTATTAACATCGAAATCAATCTTCGAACGAAGATTATATTTGTTAAACACATCTGGATTCTGCTTGATGATTCCGGTCTGGTGGTCATAGCCACCAGAAACAAAATAGCGGACAGATTTATTGCCGCCAGATAAAGACACATTATGCTGTTGGACAGGATGTTGGTCATTGAACAACATATGCCACCAATCATTATTTCCATAGTAACGCCATTGGTTTGTCCCGTTTACCACACGTTCCACAACCCAAGGGCGGTCCGGATTCTCCGTCTTATCGTTCACACGAGCGAGCAATTGCTGCATATCGTAATCATCATACTTCACATATTGATTACCCTTGGATGCCATTCGGAATTTATTGATTGTATATACAGACCAATAGCCACGCGTCTCGTAATCGGTGGATGTCGTAGGTTCTTCCCAGCCAAAACGACCACTGTAGCGGACAGTTGATTTACCTTCACTATCCTTGCCGCTTTTTGTTGTCACCAGAATTACCCCAAACGCAGCCCGCGCACCATACACAGCGGCGGCAGCGGCATCCTTTATTACAGAAATTGATTCAATATCATTGGGATTCACACGATCTATATCTCCAACAGCCCCATCAACAAGAACCAATGGAGAAGCTCCATTGATAGATGTATATCCACGGATGTTCAATGTTCCCGTTGACCCAGGGTTACCAGATGATGTGCTTATGTTCAAACCAGGGACAGATCCTTGGAGCATCGATGAAACTGAATGTGCGGTACGGTTTTCCAAGGCTTTTGAATCAACCTGTGTCACCGCACCGGTAAGATTGACTTTCTTCTGTGTGCCATAACCGACAACCACTGTCTCATTCAGCATCATGTTGTCTTCCTCAAGTGTGACAATGATGGAGGATCTGGTTGCAGGAATAGAAACCTTTTTTGTTGTGTAGCCTAGGGATGACACTTCTAATGTGACATTTCCTGCAGGCACCATCAACGAGAAAGTACCGTTTTCGGAGGTCATGGTTCCGTTGCTCGTTCCGTCAACGATGACCGCGACCCCTACAAGAGGTTGCTGCGCGGCATCGAGAACTTTTTCCCGACACCTCTCTCTGGTTCTGCGCGAAGGCGGCCGTGAGGCAGCCCAGCATCAGCGCCAAAGAGACAGCAAGTGATTTGATAACTCTCATAAAGATGAAAATTGGTTTTTGTATGTGTTAAACTTGATGTTTGATCATTTCTTGAAATCCTCGACCTTGAAAGCCTTCGGACGCTCCATCTTCTCGGCGTAAACATTGCCGAACTCATCCGTGACAGTGATTGTCAGGTCAGTGTCCGCGTCCGGTGCCGTCACCTTGAAGAAATGATGCCAAAGCCCGGTGGTGAAGCTCGGTGCCTCCTTCAGGCCAGAATTGTTGAACCGCTTGGCGGACAGGGCCGCGATGTGAAGAGGATCATAGGCCGAGGTCCGTGTCCAGTTCAAATCCTTGCCCTTCTCATCGGTCACTGTCAGAGTCCATTTGGAATTCCAGTTCCAGATGTTGATGAGAACCTCATTGTCTGAGTTCTTCGGGTACGCCTTGACGTATTTCCCGAAACCCTTGTCGGTCAACTCCACGTTGTCGGTAGGCATCTTAGGCACATCTTTCTCATATGTGAAATAGACTTGGTTGAGATCGTAGGTTCTGAACTGATAGTCCTCGTCCCAGGCGGTCGCCTTGAATTTCCACTTGATGTCTGTCCCATCGATGTCCCAGATGCCGTAGCCCGCGGGTGATCCGTCAGTTCCTACATAGACACCCGGAGTCAGGTTGCCCGACCACCACCACGAAGCGCAGATCGCGCCCGAGTTGTGCTCGCTGAAATCCGTGGCGCCGTGCTTGCCGGACTCCTCTGGGTTCACGTTATAGATCACATGCGTGTGACCAGAGACAAGATGCACCTTGTAGCCCTTCAGGATGTCAAACAGCCTGTCGGCGTTGGATGTCACGACTTTGTAGTCATCACCGGCTTCAGGACTGAAAATCTGGGCGTGGGTCGTGAGGATCAACGGCGTGGACTTGTCCACATACCTCAGGTCACTTGCAAGCCACTCAAAAGCAGACCAGTCGTCAGATTCCTTGAATATTTCCGGCTCTTCGTGCCGTCGTAGTTCGAGCAGTCAATGTCGTCCAGAACCACATAGTGGACCTTGCCGATGTTGAACGAATAGTAGGTAGGGGCCACGTTCCTGACATATTCAGAAGCAGCCTTAAAGTCAGCATCAGGGCTGAAAACCTTGTAGTCGTTGTCGTGGTTTCCCATGGTGTGGAAAATCTGAAGACCCTTTATGTCCTGGTTGATCTCCTCCAGGTACTCCTTGAAACTGAAATGTTTGTCGTACCAGTAAATGTCCCATGTCATGTCTCCCAACGTCATTGCGTACATCTTCTCACCAGAGTGAGCGTTCATGTATTTGGTCAGATCGCGGGTGAACACCCTGAACTGAGACAGGTCACCGGTGCGGTTGGCAAGGTGCATGTCGCCGAAGAAGAACATCTTGTACTTGGTCTGATCACCAGCCTTCACCAAAGAGAAGTCCTTACGTTCAGGCTGGCTCGCCTTGTCAGAAAGATAGGCATAGAACTGAGGCAGAACCCCCTTGGATGGTACTTCATAACCGCTTGGTATCGATATGAACACATAGCCGTACCTCTTTTCGGATTTAATCTGGTATACACCGTCCGAGTTGGTCAGCACAACCTCAACGCCATCTGAGACCACCACATCCTTCAGGCCCTTGCCTTCACAAGCGATAATTCCATAAATTGTGGTCCCGTTCTCCGGCTCAAGTCCTGCGGTCTTAATGGAGATAGCCATCGTGCCAATCTTCTTGACGGCATCGCCACGGCGGATGCTTACGGCATAATTCCCCGAATATATTCCTTTATATAGGGAAACGGTGAACGAGTCATCAGATACGACCGTGATCGCACAATCGTGTGCCGTTCCGGCCGGATCAGTGAGAACAAGAACATCGCTCTTGGCAGGAGACTTCTTGAACAGAACCTTGAAGGTCATATCCGTATAGTTCTCTTCAAGTGTCACTGACTCAGGACATTGAACTGAACGTCAAAGTCCTTGGCATCATCGGCCTTTTCGTTACAGGAATAAACCGTAGCCAAAACCAAAGTCAGGCTAATGAGGATATAAAAATATCGTTTCATATATTTAATTAAACATCAAGTTTAACAAACCCTAAGCGTTGGATTTCGCCAGATTCCTCTCGCTTCTGATCAGCAGGGCGCAGAGGAAGACTCCGATGAGGGCGCCTACTGCTACGGAGAGCATCGCGGTGTCCCAAGAGCTTCCGACGGCGATGCCGCCCACAAGGATCTTGGAGCAGACGGCGTCACCGAGAAGGTAACCGAACAGGCCCACGAAACCGGCGGCTGTTCCGGCGGCGTTCTTAGGAACGAGATTCAAGGCCTGGACGCCTGTCAGAGCCACAGGGCCGTAGATGAAGAAGCCGATAAGGCACAAGGCGATGTAGATCAAGGTCTTCTGCAAAGCCGGAGCGGCGGAGATGATACCAGAGCCGACCATCCAATAAAGCAGGACACCGAGCAGGCAGAAGAACATACAGATCACGTTCATCGGAGCGCAGCGGCCTTTGAATATCTTGGACGTGGCCCAGCCGCAGGCAAGTGTGCCGACGGCGCCGACGATGTTGTGCACGGAGAAAGCGATCTTGCTCTCGGCTGCGGTCATTATGGACTTTTCCTGAAGATAGGTCGGAGCCCAGTCACCGATGCCGTAACGGACCATATAAACGGCCACGTTGGAGATGGCCACGATCCACAGGAGCTTGTTCTTGAACACATAGTCCACGAACAAGGTCTTGAACGGAAGCTTCTCGTCAGCTGAGCCTTTGGACTTGATTCCTGACCAGTCCTTTCTCCAGTCCTGGACTGAAGGAAGACCGCAGGACTCCGGCGTGTCACGGATAGCCCACCAGCAGAACACCGCGATCAGAATGGCGATGACGGCCGGGAACACGAAATCGCCCCTCCAGCTCTGAGTGCTGCCGAAAGCGTCAAAGATCATCACACCGGCGATGGCAAGGAATCCAAGGGAGAAGCTGCCGATGGTGTGCGATACATTCCACACGCTCATCTTGAAGCTTCGTTCGTTCTGGCTGAACCAATGCGCCATAATTCTGCCGCAAGGAGGCCAGCCGAAACCGCTCAGCCAACCTACTATCAGCATAAGTGTGAATATGATGGCGGTGTTCACCGCGGTGTTGGCCCCGAACGGGATAAGGCCTGTCAAGATCATAGTGAGAGCCGAAAGGACAAGGCCGACGCAGAGGAACTTCCTGGCGTCAGACCTGTCGGAGACGCTTCCCATAATGAATTTCGAGAAGGCGTACGCTATGGAGACAGCCGACATCGCGAGGCCGGCCTTGCCCGCGTCGATGATCCCGTCGTGGATCATATCCGGAGCGGCCAAAGACAGGTTCTTACGTACAAGATAGTAAGCTGCATATCCGAAAAACGCACCCAGAAAGACCTTGGTGCGCATTGCCTTATAGGTTTTGTCCACCTTGTCCTCTGCGAGAGGTTTACCCGCCTTTGGCGGATCAAGAAAACGTGACATAAATATTATTATTCGTTATTATAACATTTTAATCTCGCAAATTTATCCATTTTGACCCTAAAAAGCAAAAATTAAGCTTTACATTTTGGTAATATATCGTGACATTATAAAAAAAGGGCCGGCCGGAATCCCGGTCAGCCCCTTTCTGAAGTTTTCATCGTAAAAAGCACTATCTCTTAGCAAGCTCGGCGTCAACGAAGAACGCTCCGGCCTCGCCGGCCTTCTTGAGCCTCTCCACGATCTCAAGAGCGGAATCCTCCTCCTCGACCTGCTCACGGACAAATCCCCAAAGGAAGTCCTGTGTCGCCTTGTCCCTCTCGGCAGAAGCCAGATCAACAAGGTCATTGACGAGACCTGAGACATGGCACTCATGCTCGTAGACATTCTGAAAGACATCCAGGAGCGAGCCCCAGCCGTCAGGAACGACATCGATCATTCCGACCTTGACCTCACCGCCACGCTTGATGGCATAGTCAGCAAGTTTGAGGGCGTGCTCCTTCTCCTCGTCAGCCTGCTTGAACATCCAGTTGGCTGAACCGTTCCATCCTTCCTTCTTGAGGTAGAAGGCCATCTGAAGATAAAGATTCGAAGACCAAAGCTCAGCGACGATCTGATCGTTGAAAGCCTTAACAAGTTTCTCTGAAATCATAATATTTTGAATTTTTAAAATCAACAAACGAATATGTCAAATGCGAAAAGCGTGCCCGAAACGGCATATTAGCAATTTAAATTATTAAAATTTGATGTAATGGACATATTCCTTCCTGGCAGGAATGAGCGGCTCGGACCTCAAACCCACTTTCTTAAAGTCAATCTCCTTAAGATCAATGCATCTGATACCTCCGTCGTACATCGAGCGGTAGTAGAACCGCAGACCTGACATGTCAGTGACACAAGTGCACTGGGTGGCGCTCGGAATGTCAGCCGGCTCCTGGCCCTGCGCGAACTGCGCCCCGATCGGAATCTCCATCGATCCAAGAATATGAAAGGCCGTGAAGACGGATCCCTCGGCGTCCGGCTTCTGCGGTGCGGTGTTCTGGAAGAAAGCCGCGCGGACAAACCTTGAAGGCGGCGTGAAATCCCCTGGCAGACCAAGCATCGCGCTTCCTCCACCGAAAGAAGACAGGGACATATTCCCAAGCGTGTGAGGCTCAGTGCGTCCAGGAAGGAGGTTGACATAGTTGTTGAGATTGGTGAGCTGCCAGTCGAACGAAGGCGAGTTGGTCAGCACGCCAAGGGTGTTCTCATAGAAAACGCACTTCCCGTCAATGATCTCCAGCACGATCTGGCGGCCGGAGGGCTCGGCGAACCTCCAATGCACGGTCGAAGAGCGAGGATCAAATCCGTGAATATGCACCTTAGCGATCTCGGCCTTGACCTCATCGACTGTGGCGCAACGTCCAAGGATATAGGAAACCAGTTGGAAATCAGAGATATTCGTCTCATAATTAGCTTCTGAATATTCCTCATACCTTCCATAGTCCGGGAAATAGAAAAGGCCGGCGGAGAGTCCTTTCTCGTTCATTCCCTCCATCATCAGCTCGTCCTGGACCACAGCCACGCCGACGTAGCCGTATTTTGAAGTGAAGCTGCGGCCAGTTCCGCCGCCGGGGATGAAGGATTTCCAGGTGTGGCCTCTGGGCACGACAACCCAGCGGCAGTCATTGTCCGAGGCGGCCCACTCGATCGTGCGCGCCACCACGGTGCTTCCGTCCTTGGCTTTGAGGGTGATGCCCGTGCAGGCATAGCAGTTCTGGAACGATGCCATCAAGGCCGCTGCGGCCAGAATGATGGCGGTAAGAATCGATAAACGTTTCATAAATCATGTGGTTAAAATCTGTGAATATGTCTGATCGCAAACCGGACATATTCCCGTAGGTTCACAAAAGGGAACGACCCGCAAATAGCGAGCCGTTCTCTCATATTCATTGAAAAAAGTCTCACTAACAGATTGATTTTTCAACATTTATTTTTGACGAAGGTCATCCGGCCCGTAGGCAGCCTTAGACTATTCCTTCTTCAGGGTGACGCTCGGGTTCTCGGTGGCGGCCCGGTAGCATCGTCCCGTGACGACCAGAGCTGTGATCGCGAGGACAGCGACAAGGGCGGCGGCGAACACCCAGATGTAGATCGGCACCCTGTAGGCGAATCCGGACAGATACCGGTTCACAATCCACCAGGTCAGCGGCATCGCTATGATGAAGCAGATCAGCACGATCCTCGCGAACTCCACGTTGAACATCTTCAGGATCTCACCTATCGTGGCGCCGTTCACACGCCTTACACCGATCTCCTTGCGGCGGTACTCGGTCTCGAACATCACGAGCCCGAAGACTCCCATCAGCGAGATGATGATCGCGAGCAGGGTGAAGAGGGTGATGAGGCGTGAGAAGTTGGCCTCGGTCTGGTACTGCCCCTGAAGTTTCTTGTCAAAGAGCTGGACATCAACGTCATCCGGATTGACGGTCGGGTCTATCTCGGAAACCGTTGTGGCGATTTTCTTCATAATGGCAGGGATGTCAGCATTCTTCTCGGTGCGCACAAGAAGCGTCGAAAGCGGTCTCCAAGGATGTTTTCCGAAGATGTACAGAGCCAAAGGTGACACATCGTTCTTCAATGAGGTGAAATTGAAATCACGGCAGAAACCGACGACCTCGGCGTCACCTTCATCCATGTGTCCCGGCATTTTTTCATTCAAGGTGAAGCCGAACTTGTTCTTCGCTGCCTCATTGAATATGAACACGCCGTTCTCGCTCTGCTCGTCGGCCTGGGTGAAGTCCCGGCCCTCGACAACCGGAATGCCCATAAACTGCAGGAAGTTCCAGGCGACAGGATAGCACAGGAAGCTGACCTGTTCGCCCTTGTACAATCTGCCCCAGCCCATACGGCTCGGCTGTACAAGGTCTCCATCGGCCCAGGTAATGTCCTTGATCTGAGGATCTTCCCTCAATTTGGAGCTCAGAGCCTCGGCGGACTTCGCGACAGTACGGTTCACGTTGGCCGTGATGAGTTCCTCACGGTCAAAGCCCATGTCGTGGCTGAGCATGTACTTTCGCTGAAGTCCCACGAACGTGGCGCAGATGATCAGCGAGATGGAGATCAAGAACTGCAAGCCCACAAGCAAGTACCTGAACACACGCCCCTTGGCGCTTGACGCGAACGATCCCTTGAGGGCAAGCGCCGGCGAGAAGGACGTGATGTAGAAAGCAGGATAAAGACTCGCCGCGACGGCGAAGGAAAGCCCAAGAATGATTGTGAATATGCTCACGGACATATTCGCTCCGAACGCCGTTGAGCAGGTGATGAGGTTCGCCGCCGTGGAGGTCTGGAACAGCATCACGACAGCCGCCGCCAGAACCAACGATATGATTATCAATGACACTGCCTCCATAACGCAGTCCAGTATCAGACTTACCCTTGAGGCTCCGAGAACTTTCCTGGTGTTGACCGAATGCACACGCACCGGGACAAGGGCGAAGAAGAAGTTCACGAAATTGATGAACGCGATGATGATGACCAGAAAGGCGATGGCAAGCAGGGTGTAAGTCGTCGTTTTGTTGCCTCTGGCTCCGTCTGTGTTGGCGATCGTCTGGTCGAAGTAGGTCTCCGTCAAAGGGATAAGGTGGACTCTGGTCCGTTTGATGGCTTCAGCCCTGCTCTCATCGCTGGCATCGGAGCCGCCTCCGATGATGTCCTCCATAACCTTGCGGGCAGCGGCTTCCAGTTCATCTTTTGAAACGCCTTCCTTTGCCTTGAAGAAGTAAGGATAACTCCACTCGCTCCAGCTGTCAATGGCTTGGTCTCCGATCGGGCAGATGGCCTCGAAATCGGACAAGTCGGAGTTCATCGGCATGTCCTTGTAGATGGCGACGATGTTGGCGTCGTGATAAGTTCCCGACTGCCAGTTTCTTATCATCACATGACCACCGACTCCCACTCCGTACTTTCTCGCGGCGGACTCGCTGAAGGCATAGTCCCAGACCCCTACATAGTTATCCCACGAGCCCTCGGTGAGTTCGAATCCGAAGACATCCAGCGTGCCTTTGTTCATCGAAGACATCCTGATGGAGACACTTGGGTCGGAAAGCGTAGGATTCTTGCCGTCCCCGACAATGGTCTCTATCGGCTGCCCGAACAGATAGCCCGTGCCTCCCGCCTCGATCTCCGGAATGGAGGAGACCATCCGCTCGAACGGCGGCCTGTTCAGCCAGACCATATACTTTCCTTCAGTGTACCAGTCCGGCAGCGAGACGCAGTAGATCCGGTCCGCATCCTTCACCTCTTTATTATAGGTAAAATCGTGATGCACCTGCACCAGAATGATGTACAGCGCCGCGAACGCCACCGTCATCCCCAGAATGTTCAGCACCCCCGAAAGCGGTGTTCCCAATTTTCTTTTTCTGAATATGCTCATATAACTTATACTTTTAATATTTCCGTTTCTCTTCGGGTCTTTTACCCCAGAACACGGAAAATTGACAAACCACTTTTATGCCAAAAGATATAATTAACAGCAAATCAATATTTTGCCCAAATACATAAATTTAAGAAGTGTAAAATTTCTTTACACTCACTGTAAAAAAACTTTACACTTCTCCCCAGTCACTGAGCTTGTGGTCACTGAGCCTTGACCTTCCCTAAGAATGGATTCAATTATTTGGTACGTCCGACAAGACGGTCGGCGAAATCCTTGAGAATGCCAAGACGTTCTCCATCGCAGATGTTTGAGACGCATCCGAGTGCCTTTTCGGTGAGTTCAACGATTGCTTTCCTGGCGTCCTCTCCGACTTCAAGGGTGTTGTAGATGTCTTTTACCCTGCCGATTTTGGAGGCTTTCTCTCCGTCAGTCTCCGCCTTCATGGACATGGCCTCCATAAGCTCCGCCTTGACCTTTTCGTCAGCCTTCTCGAAAGCCCTGACGGTCAGCCAGCTCTTCTTCTCGTTGAGGATATCCCCACCGATAGGTTTTCCGAAGACCTTCACGTCACCGTAGGCGTCCAGATAGTCGTCAGCCACCTGGAAGGCCAGCCCGAGGTTGTAGCCATAGTCGTAGAGGCAGTCGAGATCCTTTTCCGGAGCACCCGCTATGATGGCTCCCATCTTGGCCGCACAGGCAATGAGCACGCTCGTCTTGAGGCCGATCATATTCATATAATCTTTCATCGGGACGGTCTGCAGACGCTCGAAGTCCATATCGTACTGCTGCCCCCATACCGGCGCCCAGCGCTGCGCCGTCATCGCCGCCGTCCAATACCTTGCAGAAGCCTCCGGCGCATTGAATGAAGATCAGCTCCGTCAATACAAAGACTGGCTCCTGCTCCACGCCGATGACTATCTCTTTGCAGACACCTTCATCGCCTCCATCCCGCCGCTCCGGCAGCTGAAGGAACCGATGCCGCCCACACCCCGGATGATGCTCACCAACTACGCCATCGCGCACTCCGTACTCGAGTCCGTGGACCGCGCCCTGGAGAGCAAGCCTGCCGCAGAACGGCCCCGCTTCCTGGACGCACTCATCCAGACCTTCCTCGGCGAACGGGAGAGCCTCAAAGACATCCTCGGAGGCATCCTGACCGCCCGGTACGACGTCCTGGTTGCCGAAACCAAGGCCGAACAGGCCGGGAACGACGCCGGAAACACCCACGCCATACCGTCCGGCCAGCCCGGCGCGACCAGGCAAGCCACCGGCCGGCAGATCGGCATCCTCTTCTACTACCTCTTCAACGAACTCGGCATCGACTTCACCAACTCCGACAAGTCAGCCTGGGCCCGCCTCCTGAGTTTCATCACCGGCTACAGCGAAGAGACCCTGCGCAAGAAACTCGACTTCGATTTCGAGAACAAGCAGGTACAGAAAGACCTCGGCACCGTCAAAGCGGAAGTCCAGGAACTTTTCCCGGCCATCGCCCGAAAGATAGACAACGATAAGAAAATATAACATTTGGGCTGCCTCCGGGCATCCCGAACCCAGCCCGGGCGGCATAGGCCCCCTCTACATTTGCCAGCGAAACAACCGTCGCTGGCTTTTTTATCCCCACAGGCGCCACGGGACAAAAAGGGCAGCGACACAAACAGTCAAGTTATGCCCAAAAAGAAACCAACCGATCTCGTCCTGGACGAGTCCGTCATCCGTGAAGCCGAAATGGCACGCACCCTTGATGAACAGTTTGAAGAGGGCTATGCTGCCCTCCAACCCATTCCCGAAGAACAGCTGCCGCTCACGGCAGCCCGGATGCTCTACTACCTTGGAGCCCTCTGGGGCTTCCTCAAGCGGCTCATGCCTGAGGACCTCGCCCCGGACTACGAAATGACCGTTGAGGAACTGTCTGCCTTCCTTCCCGAAAAGCCCGCCGTCCAGACCATCTACGGCTGGGTATCCGAAGAAAAGATTCCCTACATCAAGCGCGGCAAGCGCCTCTTCTTCGTCAAGCGCGCCATCATCCGCTGGAACACCGACGGCCGTCCCGTCAACCCCGACAACATCACCGAAATCGCCCAGGCCTACGTTGCCAACAACCGGCCCGGCGCGAGGAAACGCCGCTGACCCATGGACCGCCGACTCACCAAAGAGAACGTCATCGCCAAGACGCTCTACGGATCCGATGTATATTCCCACATCCTTCGGCAGTTCTACCCGTCCGACTTCCTGATGCGGGTATCCGGTGACGACTGCGGCTGGAACCGCAACCCCTGGGACAACTCCGCCCCAAGCCTCCACGTCTGGATGGAGAAAGTCGATCCCGACGCCCGGCTGAGCAGCCGCATCGCCAGGCACCACGACGCCTCCGGGCACATCCCCGACGGCACCTTCCTGGACTTTGCCGAACTCTTCTATAAGAAATCCGGCGACGAACTCCTGCAGATCCTCAACGACGAACTTCACCTCCACCTTGGAGAAGAGCAGCCCGGCGGCGTCCTCTTCCAGACGCTCATCGCGCAGCCGCACTTCTCCTTCTTCAAGGCACCGGTCCGTAACGTCACGCCCTACAAGCAGATCTCCCTCCTCGACACCTGGCGCTACATCACCAGCCGATACGCCCGCCGCCGCACCGAGGAGCTCCGTCTCATCCGCGACCCCAAACGAGCCAGGATGTTCAAAGCCGAGAAATTCGACTACTGCACCTTCTCCGGCACCTTTTCCGTCCGCAGGGAAGACAAACTCCTCAACCACTCCGGCCTCCTGTGCCTGGATTTCGACCACCTCCCGGACGTTGAGGAACTCTTCCGGAAACTCCTGCAGGACGAATACTTCGAGACGATGCTGCTCTTCCGAAGCCCCTCCGGCGACGGCCTCAAATGGATCATCCCCACGGACCTCACCGAGTGCAGCCACACCGCCTTCTTCCGCTCCGTCTCCGCCTACGTCGTCCAGACCTACGGCATCACCGTGGACCAGTCAGGCAAAGACGTCTGCCGAGCCTGCTTCCTCCCGCACGATCCGCAGGCCTACCTCAACCCCGATTACAGCCGCTCCCTATGAGCAAAAAGAAATTCAACCCCGAAGACTGGAAGGATCCGGGACCGGCAGCACCGGCGCCCCCGAAGACAGAGCAAACCAAGCAGCCTGCCCGGCCGGCCGCTGCCAATCCGTCCTACTCCGCCACGCTCGACGACCAAATTGAACGCCTCACCGCCCGCATCGAGGCGACCGGCACGGACATCACCGCAGGCTACGACCATTGGCGGGACCTCGGCTTCGCCCTTACCGACGCCCTGGGAGAAAACGGCCGCAGCTACTACCACCGCCTCAGCCGCTTCTATCCCGGCTACTCGGAGCAGGAATGTGACGCCCAGTACGACAAATGCATGCGCGCCCGGGGCCACGGCATCACCATCCGCACCCTCTTCCACCTGGCCAAAGAGAACGGCGTGTCCGTCAGCTTCCCGGCCGAAAAACCGCAGCAGAACTTTCCATCACCTGATGGAAATGATGGAACTAATGGAATGATGGAAATTGCCGCCCCGGAATCAATGCCCACCTTCTCCCGGGAACTCTACGGCCACCTCCCGGGGCTCCTTGACGAAGTGGCCCGCAATGCCCGCTCCGACGAAGACGCCGACGTCCTCATCCTGGGAGCCCTCGTCACCTGGTACGCCTGCCTGGTCAAAGTCTATGGCGTCTATGACAACAAGAAAGTCTATCCCAACCTCTTCCTCTACGTCACGGCCCCGGCCTCCGCCGGTAAAGGCAGGCTCTCCCTCTGCAGACGTCTCGCACAGCCCATCCATGACCAGCTCCGCCAGCTCTACCGGGACGATATGGACGAATACCGCGTCCAGAAGGCCCGTTTCGACCAGGCAAAGAAAAAGAATCCGGACCTGGAACCGCCCGAAGAGCCGCCCCTGCGGATGCTCATTATTCCAGCCAACTCCAGCTCCACATCCGTCTATCAGATCCTCTCCGACAACGGAGGAGGTGGCCTGATGTTCGAAACCGAAGGAGACACCCTGGCCAACGTCTTCGCCTCCGACTACGGCAACTACTCCGACGGCTTCCGGAAGGCCTTCCACCACGAGCCCATCTCCTACACCCGGCGAAAAGACAGGGAATTTGTAGAACTCCTGCGGCCGCGCCTCTCCGCCGTCCTCTCCGGGAACACCGCGACAGATCTCCGCCCTCATCCCGGATGCGGAGAACGGCCTGTTCAGCCGCTTCATCTTCTACTACCTCAACTTCCGCCTGGAATGGATTGACGTTTTCGCCCGCACCAGCAACACCACCCTGGAAGAAATCTTCGACGACATCGGCTACGGCTTCCTCGAACTCTACCAGCGCCTGGAGATGCAGCCGGAACTGGAGTTTTCCCTGACCCACGGCCAGCAGAGCGCCTTCCACGACTACTACCGCAGCACCCAGGAGCAGTACTACTACCTCTTCGGCGAAGACATCATCGGCAGCGTCCGGCGCCTCGGCCTCATCACCTTCCGTCTCGCGATGGTCCTGAGCGCCCTCCGCCTCCACGACACCGGCGAAGTCGTCACCACCCTCATCTGTGACGACGAAGACTTCAGGAGCGCAATGGCCATCGCCCGGGCGCTCATCAGGCACACCGTCCGCGTCTATCGCGAACTCTCCAGCGCCGACCTTGGCAAGCCCGCCGCAGAACGCTCCGACCGCCAACAGCAGTTCCTCTCATCCCTCCCGGCCACCTTCTCCACCCAGGCCTTCCTCCAGCTCGCCGGCCGGCTCGGCATCACCCAGCCCACCGCCGAGCGCTACATCAGCGCCTGGTGCAAAAACGGCCTCCTCCACCGCATCAAACAAGGCTACTACGAAAAGACCACCTAACCTGTCATTCTGAACGAAGTGAAGAATCTAAACAACCCGCACATGAAAATATTGATCGACAACGGCCACGGCTCCAACACCTCCGGCAAATGCTCCCCGGACCGCCGTTACCACGAATGGAGCTACACCCGGCAAATCGCCGCCGCCATCGTCCGGCAATTGAAATACGCCGGCTACGATGCCGACCTCCTCGTCCCCGAAGACTACGACGTCTCCCTCCGCACCCGCGTCGAGCGTGCCAACACCTGGTGCCGTCAGCTGGGCAAGAAGAATGTCTGCCTGATCTCCATCCACACCAACGCTGCCGGGAACGGTAGGCAGTGGATGAACGCCCGCGGCTGGTGCTGCTACACCTCCCGTGGCCAGACCGCCTTGCCACCTGCCTGTATGAAGCAGCTTCCCTCTACCTTCCAGGCCATAAGCTTCGGAAAGACTATTCCGACGGAGATCCCGACTGGGAATCCGACTTCTACATCCTGAAGAACACCCTTGCGCCGATGCACTTAGCGAGAACCTTTTCCACGACAACCCTCAGGACCTCACTTTCCTTGAATCCGCCCCCGGCCGCCAGGCCATCATCGACCTCCACGTCAGGGGGATAATCGATTATGTAAATGGTTGAACAATAGGCCCAGCAAAACTACGAAAGGCTTGCGGATGACGCCACAAGCCTTTTACGTAATTGACTAGTAAAAGATCTACTTTCTCGGTCCGATGAATCGGTCACCGTTGAAGTGAATCATATGGTCAGGCGTATCCGAAAGCCACACCTCAGTTTCCCAGGCGATATCGTCCACATGCTTTTTGAACTCTTTTGCATTGGGAAAAGCCGTCACATACACAATTCCGTAGGGGCAATCCTTGGTGAACTCTTCCAGCTCAACCACACGTTTCGCCGATACCGGTCCGTGAGAGGTTACGACCTCAACCAAGAACAGCCACTCTCGTTTGTCATCGCTGATGACGATATCCGGAAGCTTTGAATGCTCTGTGATGGGGAGATTAAGCGCTTCCAGTCCGGCGGGATTCACATATAGGTCTTTATCCTCGGTATCGCCGATATAGAGCAGCTTCCCGCCGGGAGCAAACCTGGGAGCGAATTCCTCAACGACTGCCGCCTGGACCTCATTGTGAGCACCGGGAGATAGATAGTACTCATTCCCCTCGATAACAAGAGGAATGCGGTGCATGTCACGTTCAGCAGCATATCTGTCGCGTAATATTTCATACTCTACGGCAAACTGTTGCGTACGGCTATCCCAATTCTTTGTGCCATACGACTGAGCAACTTCAAGTGCTTCTTGTGTAATGGCGTAATGCGCTTTCGGGCTATTCACCGGTAGCGTAGGATCATCGGGATTGTAGTTGGCAACTCCTGCTTGAATAAACTGGTGGAGCACCTGACGGCGGAACGTCTCTCGGGTATTGGGTGCGTATGGGGCGTCAGCTTTGTAGTTCTCATTTACAAAAGCCATTATCTCTTTCGTAATACGCTGGCTGGTACGTGTGGCATCTGCCCAAGGCGTATCCTCCTTAATACTGCAAAGGGCCAGCAAAGTCAGCGCAGACATTTCATTCTGCTGCGCAGCCGGCAATCCTAATGCCTTCAAAATCTTGTGCCTCCGTAATTTTGCTCATAGCTACTGAATCTTAAAATAATCCAGGACTAAATCATTGATATAGTCAATGGAATAATTGTTTCTCAAAATAATCTTTTTTCCTATCTCCCGTATCGTTTCAATCGGAGGAAGGGGCATCATCCTAAGCTCCGTCGCACTCACATTGATGTTTCCGTTGAAAGTACGGAAATACGCATCAAACATCTCACTGTCCAAAAGAGCAGTAAGCCCCATAACTTCGTCTCTGCGGAGGTGACCTTTCGGCCTGTAAATATAGTTCAATTTGTTCTCAATTCCAACATACTCATACTGAGCCATATTGCCGAAGTATGGAGCTGCAACCAGGCGACTGCTGTCATCTTTGGAACTGAAACGCCTCAGCAGCACATAATTCTTATTGGGAAGCAGAGCTGCCTTCGTTTCCGGAGAGACCTTGATATACTGCCCCTTGTCTTTCTTCTGCACCGGATGATCACACAGCATCTTCACAACATTATGCAGCCAGTAGAGAGGCACCGTATCCTCGGCGGGGTCGCTGACAATAGAATCGTACGCCCGGAATGCTACCACAGGCCCCGTGGATATCTTGATTCCATACTTCTCCATATTGCCATCCCAAGAACGGAACAGACTCAAGATTGCCTCATCGCGTCCGTCAACCGGCAGATAGACAATCTTCTCGACACTGGTCACATCCACTATATTTGTTGCAGCATAATCCTTCTGATAGGGCTCTCCAAGATCCCGGATGCCCTGACTGAATGAAACCGTGATGGTAGAGACTTCGTGCGCCGGGTGCATCCGCATAATGACCAGTTCCTGAAGAACTTCATCCTTGGAGAAAGTATCCTTCCTGGTATTGAACAAGTGAATTAGGTCGATATGAACGTGGCGGAAAAGGAAGTCGCGGAAAGACTGGAAATACCTGCCGGAAGCAAAACTTCTAGGGGTGATGAATATCATCTGCCCATCTTCTTCCAGCATCTTGGCGCAGATGGCCATAAAAAGAGCGTAGATATTGGTCTGCCCATCCACGATACTGGCGCACGACCGCGTATGTACATCCTTGGCAAGCTTGAAGTAAGGCGGATTCGAGATGATATAATCATACTTCTCTCCGGCATTCATCTCTCCAAAGATGGTATCATCGCCGTCCAGGCACTCACATTTATCCAAGACGAAGTCTGACTCGTTCAAATGGTAATCAAGCGCCACCCTTTTTTCTCCACACCATATCTTCAGATACGATAGCACCTCTTTGGTAAGCGGCACGACGTTCTTGTCGGTCTCATAAAGCGTCAGGGAGATATGCTCCGGCGCGTCCTCCTGAGCGAGATGCTCAATCAATGCACAAGAAAGGATGGACAGTCCGCAACCTGGATCCAGGACAGACACAGACTTCTTTCTGCATGGTGTGGCCAAATTGCCCATAAACTGGGAAATGGCGAGTGGCGTGAAGAACTGTCCCTTATGCTTCTTATCCTTCTGGACAGAGGCGTCCGCATACCCTCTGCCAACCCTCTCCGCAAATTGTGAGGGCTTCTCTCCGGCGTTCGGGGTGATATGAACAGACTCAGTGGCCATCGGTCATCATCCATAATTATGGCAAATTTACGGATATTTTTCGATTGGCCCAGCACGATTATGTCAGAATGATGAATCCGGACTGTTTTTCCATCATTTCCTCACTTCCATCAGTTCCATCAATTGATGGAAGATTTCTTTACACACAAAGCGTTTCCGAAATACAGTGCAGACTGTTTGCACTTTATCTATGTTTTCTTATCGTTATCTCGCTTTATTTTCGTAAATTTGTCTATTAAAGCAGAATGCCCCATGGCCGGAAACAAACACGCCCTTACCCGATATCGGATACTAGTATATTGTAACATCTAAATATTGCATAAAACTAAAAATAATTGTATCTTTGTTGTATCACATACAGCACGATACGATTATGCCTATTCAGAAGTACGAGGTGAGCTTGTCTGCAGAGGAGCGCAAACAGCTGACCAAGATTGTGAAGTCCGGCAATATGCCGGCGCGAACCATCCTAAGAGCCAACATCCTTCTCGCGGTAGACAGGAATGGGAAACAGCCTATGACTGTGCAAGAGGCTGCCATAGCCTTCAACACGTCTGCCACTACAGTCCAGAACGTCAGGACTCGTTATGGGGAGAAGGGACTCGACGCAACCATTCGGCGAAAGAAACGGGAGACGCCGCCAGTAGAGGCCAAGGTTACCGGAGACATCGAGGCTCATATCATAGCTCTCGCCTGCGGAGATCCTCCCAAGGGATATGCCAAGTGGACGCTTCGTCTTCTTGCCGACAGGTCGGTCAAACTGGGGTATGTAGAATCTATATCTCATACGCAGGTCGGCCGCATTCTAAAAAAAACGAGTACAAGCCTCATCTGAAGAAGTGCTGGTGCATACCAGCCAGCCATAACGCGGCTTTCGTCGCGGCGATGGAGGACGTCCTTGAGGTGTACAGCCGTCCATATGATGCCAAACACCCTGTCGTATGTATGGACGAGAAACCTGTTCAACTTCTGGCAGAAGCAAGAGATGGCTTTACTTCCAACAGTACAGGTGTACGATACGAGGACAACGAATATGTGAGGAATGGCACCTGTAGCATCTTCCTTTTCACTGAACCCCTGGCCGGATGGCGTGAGGCTGTAGCAAAGCGGCAGAGAACCAGAACTGACTGGGCAGAACGCATCAAGTGGCTGCTTGACGAGAGATACCCAGATGTCGAGCAGGTCGTACTTGTATGTGACAATCTCAATACTCACAATATCGCATCCCTTTACGAGGCGTTTGAACCGGCGGAGGCTCTCCGCTTGGCAAAGCGTCTTGAAATACACCACACGCCCAAGCACGGCAGCTGGCTTGACATAGCGGAGATTGAACTGACTGCCCTCGGGAACCAATGTCTGGCAAAAAGGCGCATAAACAGTGTCGAAAAACTTAACGAGGAACTTTCGTCTTGGCATTCCGAGCGAAACGACGGTCAGAAGAGTGTGAACTGGCAGTTCAAGACTGCCGATGCTCGCACCAAGCTGAAGCACCTCTATCCTATATTGAAGTTTTAAGTGTTACAAAGTACTAGGAATAGGCATTCTTTATCTGATAGTCATTGCAATACTATATCTGTTATCCCTTTTATTCAACAACTTCCTAAAACTTAAACGCTAATGAAGTACATTCCTTCCATCGCCTTCGAGGAGATGAGCGGCAGCGTCCTGGGCTCCAAGGCCAAGATCAGCGGCGCCAACCTGTTCACCCGTCTCAACTACTGGATCGTCGCCTGCGGTGGCCAGCCCTCCGTGACTCCTCCCGAGCTCGTCGGTGTGGAGAACCCCTCCAGCGCCACCATCGTCTGCCAGGGTGAGACCTTCACCTTCAAGCTGGACCAGGCCCTCGCCGACAACGGCGGTATCTACCTGGTCATCGAGGCCACCGAAGGTCAGTCCAACGGTGTGACTCGCGCCCATGCCAAGGCATCCGGCATCAAGCTCGTGGAAGAGCCCACCGCCGATGCCATCGACATCCGTGCGGACTACGTGGCCAAGTACGGCGCCCCCAGCGCTGCGGCCCCGAAGATCTTCTTCCGCTACTACTACGTCAACTCCAGCACCGGCGAGAAGTCCGGCACCATGCTGGCAGAAGTCAAGTGGGCCGCTGCCGCGGCCGGTGGCGGTGAGCCGTAGTCGAAACTCTCTCTGGCGTTTCCGCCAAACCTAAACTTTTTACCCTCCGCAGTCGTGAGATTCCGGAGGGTTTTCTTATGCTATTTGACGGACCGGACAAAAAAATTGAAGTTTTTTGAATTTTTTTCGGCCCCAAACACATTTATTTTTGCTCGGATTTCATTACGAAAACCGCTCTATTAGCTGTATCACATTTGTACCACGCACCCTATAAACGACTGATTTACAGCAGGGTGTCAAAAACTTTACACTTCTCCCCAGTCACTGAGCTTGTGGTCACTGAGCCTTGACCTTCCCTAAGAATGGATTCAATTATTTGGTACGTCCGACAAGACGGTCGGCGAAATCCTTGAGAATGCCTAGACGTTCTCCATCGCAGATGTTTGAGACGCATCCGAGTGCCTTTTCGGTGAGTTCAACGATTGCTTTCCTGGCGTCCTCTCCGACTTCAAGGGTGTTGTAGATGTCTTTTACCCTGCCGATTTTGGAGGCTTTCTCTCCGTCAGTCTCCGCCTTCATGGACATGGCCTCCAGAAGCTCCGCCTTGACCTTTTCGTCAGCCTTCTCGAAAGCCCTGACGGTCAGCCAGCTCTTCTTCTCGTTGAGGATGTCCCCACCGATAGGTTTTCCGAAGACCTTCACGTCACCGTAGGCGTCCAGATAGTCGTCAGCCACCTGGAAGGCCAGCCCGAGGTTGTAGCCATAGTCGTAGAGGCAGTCGCGATCCTTTTCCGGAGCACCCGCTATGATGGCTCCCATCTTGGCCGCACAGGCAATGAGCACGCTCGTCTTGAGGCCGATCATATTCATATAATCTTTCATCGGGACGGTCTGCAGACGCTCGAAGTCCATATCGTACTGCTGCCCTTCGCACACCTCCGCCGAGGTCTTTGAGAATAGCTCCATTACATCGGTGACGACCGCGTGCGGTGCCTTTGCGATGCGGGCGTAGCTGTCGATGCACATCACGTCGCCGGAAAGGATAGCCGTGTCGGAGCCCCACTTTTTCCAGACCGTGTCCACCCCCCTGCGCAGCGGCGAGCGGTCCATAATGTCGTCGTGGATGAGCGTGAAGCTGTGGAATACCTCGATTCCCGCCGCCGGCTCCAGAATCTCCGGAGTCAGTTCATCCTTGTACAATGAATATGCGATCAAACATAGCGTCGGACGGATCCGTTTTCCCCCGATCGAGATCATATACCTGAGCGGATCGTAAAGCCCCGAAGGCTCCTCCGTGAACTTGATTCCCCTGAAAAGATTCTTGACAGCAGCGTCAATGGTTTCCTGATTAAGCATTGTTCGTTATTTTAGGGTTGTAAAGATAAGAATTTTATTTAGTTTATCTATTTTGTCTTTTTGTTTTTCATTGCTATCTTTGCACCCGCAAAAGGGTCCGGCCCTCTGACAAAGGGAAGGTCCTGTGTTCTTGAAACCACGTTAAAAACAAGAAGTAAAATGTCAAATTCTGTTAATCAACAGCGTGAGACGCTGTCTGTTACCTACGTTTGGATGTCAGTGACATTCTGCGTTTGTCTGGTTGTTTCCAACATCTTCATTCCACGGCTCTGGCAGGTCGGTCCGCTTCCTGTCCAACTCACCGGCGCAGTGCTTCTGTTTCCGATTTCGTACATCCTTAACGATTGCCTTACAGAGGTTTACGGCTACAAGAAAGCCCGTCTGACAATCTGGATCGGCTTCGCGATGTGCCTATTTGTGTCGATCGCATCGTTCATCGTCACGAAGCTGCCTAAGCCGATGTTCGAGGACAGTTACGCCGCCGCGGAGAGCTTCAACTCCCTGTTCGGCCTGGTTCCGAGGTCGATGATCGGCTCGCTTCTGGCGTTCATCGCCGGCTCGACGGTCAACGCCTGGATTATGTCAAAGATGAAGGTGGCGACAAAAGGCAAGGGCTTCGGCTGGAGAGCCATCATCTCCACCATCGGAGGAGAGGCTACGGATTCCCTGATCTTCTTCCCGATCGCGTTCGGCGGAATGCTACCTTTCGGAGCGGTAATCAATCTGATGTTCACGCAGGTTGTGGCGAAAACCCTTTACGAGATCATCATCCTGCCTGTAACCTCTTGGGTGGTCAGGAAGGTCAAGGCATATGAAGGAATCGACACCTACGACAACAACATATCGTATAATCCGTTTAAAGTTAATGAAATATAGTCTCGCTGCCCGCTCCTTGGATATTCTTCTGTAATATTCAAGGAGCAAGGCAGGGTGAGTCTGGGTAAATATTCATTTATGGCAGAAGGAAGAGAATTGGAGGGGTTGCAGTCCCTCGGCAAGAAGACTGAATATAAAAGTGACTACGCTCCGGAGGTTCTGGAGACATTCGTCAACAAGCATCAAGACAACGACTACTGGGTGAGGTTCAACTGCCCGGAGTTCACGAGCCTGTGTCCGATCACGGGGCAGCCGGACTTCGCGGAGATCAGGATCAGTTATATTCCTGACATCAGGATGGTTGAGAGCAAGAGCTTGAAACTGTATCTGTTCAGCTTCCGCAACCACGGTGATTTCCACGAGGACTGCGTCAACAAGATAATGAAGGACCTCATCAAGTTGATGGATCCCAAGTACATAGAGGTCACCGGCCTCTTCACTCCACGTGGTGGCATCTCCATCTACCCTTACGCCAACTACGGCCGCCCCGGCACCAAGTACGAGGCCCTCGCAGCAGCGCTTCGCCACGCACGAATAGCTGATTTATGAAGTCGCTTCGGCAGGCTCAGCGACCGCATTACGATGGTCGCTGAGCCTGTCGAAGCGACCGATGTGTGAGCATCTTGGAAGACGACGTGGCATTTAATTCATTGGTAATAAACGCATTGATATATTTCATAGTGCCAAAACCACAACCACGACATTGCTTTGTTGCCTGATATTCAAGAAGTTGTCTGCCACGGGATTTTTCACTATCTTTGCCGCTGAATATGAAAGGACAAGCGACAGTGGTCAAAAACGCGGGAAGCCATTTCCTGCTTTCAAGGTTGCCGGAGTGGCAGCCTTTTCCGGCGGTGCTCAAAGGCAAGGTGCGTCTGAAAGGCAGCGAGGCGACCAACCCCGTGGCCGTCGGCGACAAGGTGACTTATGAATATTCAGAAGAACCTTCCGCCACTCATCCAGCCTCGATCGTCGAGGTTTTGGACCGCAGGAACTATGTGATCCGCCGCTCCACGAACCTTTCGAGGCAGTCGCACGTGATCGCCGCCAATCTGGACCGCGCTTTCATAGTCGTGACCCTGTTCTTTCCGGAGATCAAGCTTCCGTTTTTGGACAGGCTTCTGGTGACCTGCGAGGTGTATGGCATCCCCGCCACCATAGTTCTGAACAAGGTTGACATATTCAGAAAAGAATTTCCCGAGCAGCTCGCTGATTTTCATCGCATCTATGAGAGCGCCGGCTATCCGGTCATCGAGACATCCGCACTGACAGGTGAGGGCATTAATGAGTTGAAGGCGGCGATAGGTTCACCGGAGGATGGTCATATCTGCCTTTTCTCCGGAGAGTCTGGAGTAGGGAAATCGTCCATAATCAAGGCCTTGGATCCGTCTCTCAACCCGAAGGTCGGCAACATTTCGTTAGCCCATCTTCAGGGCCGCCACACAACATCTGTACGAGATGTACCCGTTAAGTTCCAGAGGTTTTATCATTGATTCCCCGGGCCTTAGAGGCTTCGGCCTTGTCCATCTTGAAAAAGAGGAGATCGCACTTTACTTCCCCGAGATGCTCAAGTTCTCCCGTGACTGCCGTTTCGCTCCCTGCACCCATACCCACGAGCCCGGCTGCGCCGTAAAACAAGCCGTTGAAGACGGCCTCATCTCAGCCGAACGCTACAACTCCTACCTCGGAATGCTCGAAGAGGACAAGAAGTTCAGGTAGTGATAACTATGTGTTATCAGACAAATTGATCTGCAAATAGTCAACCTATAGGATGTTTGACTGAAAAACGTTAGTTTTGCATTACGGAAAAAGTCGTAACGAAAAAACACGTAGTATGTGAACCGACGCACTTGGAAAACTACCAAGGCAAGACTTTTATGACTATCTTGTTGAGAGACTTTCCGCTGTTTTTCCGGAATCCTGCAAAGTTTTGGCTGATCGTATCTTGAACTTCACGGAATGTCATCCATATTATTAGCAACAATTGGCTGCGAACGTATGGCAGATTGGTGTTTTGCAACCTAAATCGGAGGATGTTCTTCAGGCGGCTATCGATCACATCGTTGTGTCGCACGCTCTTGACTATGAGCGCATCTGGATGGGAGTCAAGCGTACTAACCGTTGGATTCTTCAACGCTTGGCCAGCGGAAAATCTCTTCAGGACGGAGAGTACCTGACAAGCACCATCTACAGTGCTTTGAAGCGTCTTCAAAAAGACGGATATGCAATCTATTCCGACCACTATGAATTAGAGGATCCGTTCTTTAAGCAATGGATCTTAAGGCAAGGCTAACTGACTCCATTACTTACGTGAATTTAACATATTTTTGTATAATTAACTATCAAGTTTGACGGTCTTTGCCTTTGCAGGGCGTCCGCGTCGTTTCGGGGAGACCTTTCTGGATTTGTATTCAGTTCCGCAACCTTCAGGGATGTCAAAGCCGAAGGCCTTGCAGATATCTTTTTGGGCACCGACAAACGGAGTGATGAACTTGGCCCGGCCATTATGCTCTATGCAGCGGATCGACCGCATCTCGTCAAGGATATCCTGGGTTGAAGCGAACTGTTTCTTGAGCCCTGTCGTCTTCCAGATATGGCGCACGTATGAACTTATTATCAGGCCGACGAAGAGGATGAGGAGCCTGCCCGTCTTGCCTTCCTCCGACCAGTTGCGCTGACGGTCGAAGCCCATCTGGGTCTTCATCTGACAGAAGTACTTCTCCTGTTCATCCCTGAGACTATACGCATCAAGGGTCTGCGGGGCGGTATAGTCAAGGCCGAGGGTGATGTATCCGAAGAAGCCGGATGTCTTCTTCACGTTCTCTATCTTCTTCTCATCGAGGCTGAAGGAAAGCAGCTTGCGGTCCTTCTTGTCATATGAGACCTCGTACTGTTGTAGTTCTTCTTTATGCTCTCATCGTCGTCCACGCTCCCGCCGGCATCGAGTATGGACTGGAGGCTTCTGCGCTGCATCTCGACCGCGACTTCGAGTTCAGTCTGCTCCGCGGCCCTGCGGAAGGGGTCGAAGAAGGTCGAGTTTCATGCGGTCGGCCTTGTGGACGGAGTCGCCGTTGCCCCTCACGTCGTATTCCAGGTCATACTGCTTGTAGTACAGCCTGCTCTCCGTGTCGAAAAGCATGTCCCCCGGCTTTCCCCCGATGGTCCCGAACTCGGCAATCCTGTCAAGGACAATCTTCTGGCGCATCTTGACGCACATTATCATCGGCTGGCCGCGGAGGATGTACTTCTCGAGGTTCTGAACCGATTCGTAGCCCCTGTCCGTCACCAGGATTACCCTCGGGAAACCGGCGTGGCTGATGTCGGTGAGGATGGTCTCCACGCTTCTGGAGTCAGGTATGTTGCCCGGAAAGGTCTGTAATACACGGGCATATGGCTGTCAAGCGAATAGACGACGACTTCTGAAGTCTGCGGCAGAGGGACGTGCTCCTTGTTCCGGCCCCATTTGATGTCGGCGAGCGAACTGCCGTATGCGGATCTGGTCGTGGAGTCGACGGCGCACAGCTCGTCCTTGTCCAGGCCCCTGTCGGCCCTATACTTGAACAGGTTCATCCTTTCGGTCTCGGAGATGGAATGCGTAAGGCGGGTTATCGTCATCGGGGTAAGCTCCCTTGAGGACGGAGCCTTCTCCAGCTTCTGCCATCTGGCCGCTCTGCTCCAGCTGTTTCCGGTCGCGAATGAGTAATAGGCAAGGGTGAGGACATCATTCACGATTTCCGCGTTCTCATGGAACGTCGCCATCAGGTCCGTCCGAGCCCCACCTTGTCCGCGACCTGCTCCATGAGCCAGACGTCGCCATAGAAACGATTGACGTCCGCACCCTCGTATGCAGGACGGCCTTGCCTGCGATCGCTCTGAAGCTTATCTATTTCGCTGAGGTCCCACCCTTCGGGAAAGATCAGCCTGGCCCGTTCCTCCGGAGAGGCGTACGGTACTGCTTGCCCGGGATAAACTTGAGACCATCCGTCACAGTGCCCCAATGCAGGCAGGAGTACTTCCTCTTGCCGTCCCCGGTCACGGTATACGGATGAGTCGTCGCATACATGTAACCTCCGTTCTTGTGAAGCGACATCCGATAGACGCTGTCCGCTTTTGTGAGTCTTGCCATATCTATTGTATTACTTATACAAATGTATAAATAATAATTTGAATATACAAGGAAAAAAAGCGGGGATATTTAATTGTTCCCCAACTTATTACAATAAGAACTATGGATTAATTATACAATTTAATGTTAAACTCACGTTAGAAAGACTGTGAAAACACTTTCTATATGTCCGCTGAATGCTCAGCACTGCAAATATAAGAAAGATTTTCAATTAATGGACAACACTCATATAGTATTGACTGTCAAATTTCGCCTTAAATTTTCATCTGACCAAAAATATTCTTTGTATTTTGTATAAGGAAAAGAATAAGGAAAAGAATAATATTTAGGCATCGATTAATGACGATATCACTCTCATAAATGAGTAAATTAACCTTCACGAGGTCATAGTGGCGTTAGAATGTTCTTCTTGCCCTGTCTTGAGATGGAGGATTCCTATCCGCAAACGGCAACGGAACGTGAAAGTGATACAAGCCGGATTCAACGGAGGACAATCTTGGCGAATGGGAAGATGTCTCCTTCGATACTCGCCTTCTCAAGAGCTGCCATATACTCGGTACGCTCTTCAATTGTTATTACCCGCCAAGAATAGCCACCAGTAACGAGCATTGCATTCATAATGAACCTGGCAGTACGTCCGTTGCCATCCACATATGGATGAATGAATACGAAGAAGAAGTGCCCAAGGATTGCTCTTACCGCAGGATCATCTTCCTTTTCCAACAGTTCAATCAGCACCGGCATCGTATCGCGGACGGCATCCGGAGACAAAGGCGTATGCCTTGAACCACGGATATAGACTTGGTTCGTGCGATAACCCACTAGGTCTGATGGTTTTACAAGACCTGCGGCAATACAAGGTTGGAACAATTCGAAATGCCATTCCTCGAAATCCTTTCCGATGATTTCCCCAGCATTGGCGCCGTTCAGAATGGCATCGACACTTTGTTGCACCTTTTTAAAGGCTTGGTAGTAGCCACGTGCCGCCAATGCGTTTTTGCGGTCAGCATCAGTTTGATTGTCTTTCGGGTTCCATTCACCGGAGCGGACGCGTTCGATAAGCCTTTCTGTCACACGGTAACCTTCAATTGACAATGAGTGATAGGAATCACGGACATAATTCTCTTCCATTGCCTCCAGTATGTGCTTGCTGTCAAGCACATTCCTCGGTATCTTCAAGCCAAGGCTCTTAATCTGCTCTCTCATCCGTTCCCACATCAGTTGGATTCGGACGGCATAAGGAGAAACGGTTCTGTACTCACGGAGTGGTTCTGTTGGGTTTTCATCAAATGGATCATCAGGGTGAACCTTGTGACCGAGTTTTGTCATAAAACCTAAGATACTGTCCGCCATCTCTTTTCTGCCCACGTTCCTCAGCGCCCCTATAATCCTTGAGGCCCTGACAGTATTTCCTTCATCTGCCACCACCTTCAGTACCTCATTGGCGGAACCAAGCAGATATAGGCAGGTGCGGGCATTGATGGAGCTCTTCTTGAAATATGCCGGCGAACAGTAGGCCAATGCTTCGGCCAAAGGATAGATGTTCAGTCCGTACTTGTCTTCACGGACAATGCTTGTTGGTAGTGAGGCGTAGATGTCGAGCAGTGAGTTACCATACTTTAACTTGGTGATGTTGTTTGAGGCCTTGGGTGAACGTATGATAATCTGTATGGGAGAAACAGTTTCGCCAGCGTAATAGTCAAGCGATTCTTCGGGTGTAAGGCACCAGTCGTTCCCAAATCTACTGTGGCAGTATGCGGATATGAAATTCCAATATGACGCATACCAGCTTGTCGTATCTCCCTCCATACCCGGCATAGACGGCATATACCATCCTTTGATTATCTGCTCCAGATAACCATTCTGCAACAATCTCTTTGTATGTGTCTCACCAAGTACTTTCAGCCCTTTGATGATTGGATTGCTGTTTGTGTCTTGATACTCTTTCAGCGTCTTGAGAGAGTCGGCCAATTTTTCTTGTATGCTTGCCATAAGATTCTTGATCGGGGTGAGATTAGTGTTAACTTTTTGTTTGATAATTAGTATATATGGATATGTGTTTTGTTAGTTTTTACATAATACAAAATTATTAGTTTTTATCGAAATATCCAAGTATGGATATAATCAAAACAGCGTTCTTGCTTGAATTTTTAACTGAATAGACATCATTGTATTCACAAACAGTTGCTCTTTCATCTTTTTGTATTACCTTTGCAAAAAGAGTAAAAGGTCTTACTATAAGATATGGTACTGGAAAAGCAGATACTGATGTTTCTTAACATCGCGCACAACAGCGTGAAGCAGTGTATGTCGGAGGTGTTCCAGAAGGGCGGGTTCAACCTGACGCCGGAGCAGTTTCTGGTGATGGACACGCTTTGGGACGAGGGTGTGCTGACCCAACAGCAGATCGCCGACATCACGATGAGGGACAAGAACTCCATAGTCAAACTTATTGACGGACTGGAGAACAGGAAACTTGTCCGGCGTGTGAGCAACCCTAAGGATAGAAGGCAGAACCTCATCGAGGTCACCCCATATTCCCGGAAAATCAAAGACAAGGTTACGGAACTCTCGCTTGAGTCGGTCGCCACGATCGTTGGGGACATTCCTCGGGAGGATCTGGAGTCCTTCGTCAAGACGCTGGCGAGGATGGAAAAGAATATGAATCCGAAGTCTGATCTGGAGGCTTTGGCGAAGAAATATCCGACTAAAAAGAAAGGCGATGGGACGACTGTATGACCTCCTGATGAAGGACTACCGCTTGAAGGAAGGGCTTAACGCCTGCATCAACTGCGGCACCTGCACGGCCATCTGCCCGGCGGCGGAGTTCTACCGCTATGACCCGCGAAGAATCGTGGACATTGTCCAGAGCAAGGACGAGGAAGAGATCGAGAAGCTGCTGAAAAGCGACACGATCTGGTACTGCGGAGAGTGTATGAGCTGCGTGACGAGATGTCCTCGGAAGAACGCTCCGGGACTGATTATCATGGCTCTGCGCAGCCTGTCCATCGACCTCGGCTACTTCATCGAGTCCGAGAAGGGGCGGCAGCAGTGCCTTCTTGTCAAGGATCTGTGCGCCAACATCCTGGACTATGGCTACTGCGTCTATCCGCGCCGTTTCGACTACGCCGGACATCCAGAGGCCGGAAAGGTCTGGGAATGGGAGGAGAAGCACTTGGACGATGTGTTCGAGAGGCTCGGCGGCAATCTTGACGGCGAAGGGCCGGGAGCTATGCGCCGCATCCCGCAGGAGGATCTTGACCAGCTCAAGAGGATCTTCGACGAGACCGGTGCCACCGAAAGGATGGAGAAGGTTCGGGCCGCCGGCTCGAAGAAGGCCGCCGAGATGGGCCTCACCGAGGACGAGTTCATAGCGAAAATCTACACGGACAGCGATCCGAAACACTTAAACCAATAGCCCTCAATGATCTACGAAGGCAAACAGAAAATCTGGTCAGACTACCAGAAAGAGATTCCGGACGATCACTATTTCTACGTCCGCAGCTGCATCAGACAGAGTTTCTTCCCCGCTTCGGAAGCGACTTTCCTAAGGATAACAAGGCAGGAACTGGGCAAGGACATATTCGAGACAGAGCATCACACGACTTGCGGCGGCATCGCCTACCACTCGGACACGATCCCTCAGGAGACCGTGATGACAATCATCGCGCGCCAGTTCGCCCTTATGACGAAGCACGGCTATGAAAACTACGTCTGCTCCTGCATAACCTCCTTCGGCCTCTACTGCGAGACGATGGAGACGTGGCGCGAGTTCCCCGAACTGGAGGCGAAGGTGCGCGAGAACCTTTGGAAGACCTGCGGTCTGGAGTTCTCCAAGCCGAAATTCCTCGTGCACGCCAGCGACCTCATCTACAAGTACCGCAACCTCATCGCGGCCCAGGCGAAACACAAGCTCGTGAATATTCACACCGGCCGCCCGCTCCGGGTGGTGGAGCACATCGGCTGCCACTATTCGAAGATGTTCCCTTCAAAGGGAGTCGGGGGCGCTGAATATCCTTATGTCCTCGTCGGTATGATCGAGGCGTGGGGCGGCGAGATCGTGGACTACCCGGAGAGGCGACACTGCTGCGGCTTCGGATTCCGGCAATATCTCGTCAAAGGCAACCGTGGATATTCCTTGTCCAACACCCACAAGAAGTTCGAGAGTATGGAGCCATTCCACCCGGATATGATCATCACCAACTGCCCAGGATGCCCGTATTTCCTTGATAGATGGCAATATGTGATCGCCGAGTCAACCGGCAAGACCTACGGGGAGGAGGGTCACGGAATCCCGGTCTTCACCTACGAGGAGGTGGCCGGACTGGTCCTTGGCTACGACCCTTGGGACCTCGGGCTTCAGACCCACCAAGTCAGCGTCGAGCCGCTTCTGGACAAGATGGGCATTGAATATGACCCTTCCCGCAAGTTCCTCGGCAAGAACGGCAAGGACATCGGCCGCCCGGGCTGCTGCACTTGTTTGAAATAGTTTATTTATGAATATGATCGTATGAAAAATAATATACTTATTATAGGTGGCGGACCTGCGGGCCTTGAGGCGGCTTCCGGACTCCAGAGGCTCGGCTATAATGTCATCCTTATTGAACGGACTTCGATGCTGGGCGGACATCTGGCCTCGTGGGACAGGTTGTTTCCGGACGGTGCCTCGGCATCGGCCGCCCTTGACGGACTACTCGGGAAGATGGACGGTGTCAAGTGCTTCACTGACACCGAGGTACAGTCTATCAACAGGTTGGACAAGTCATATAACGTGATCCTCTCCAACGGCATCACAGTACTGGCTGACGCCGTGCTGGTGGCCAGCGGCTTCGACCTGTTCAAAGCTGAAAAGAAAGAGGAATATGGTTACGGGATCTATGACCACGCGATCACCAACGCTGATCTGGAGGCGTGGTTCGCCTCAGGCTCTGATGTGCGGATCGACAATCCTAAGAAGATCGGTTTCGTGCACTGTGTCGGTTCCCGTGACGAGAAGTCAGGCTGCCGCTCCTGCTCGAAAGTCTGCTGCGCCACGGCCGTGAAGCAGGCCTGCGAGATGAAACAGGCTTTCCCTGACGCTCAGATCTACTGCTTCTATATGGATCTGCGAATGTTCGGCCGCCATTACGAGGATCTTTACCTTAGCGCGCAGAAGGAATATGGTGTGCGGTTCATCCGTGGACGTGTCGCCGAAGTGTCTGAGAATGTGGACGGAAGCCTTATGGTGAAGGCCGAGGACACCGTGGCCGGCAAGCCGTTGAAAGTAACCCTTGACCTTCTCGTGCTGATGGCCGGAATGAGGCCTTCGGCTTCCGGAAAGAGGGTCGGGGAGTTGCTTGAGATGCCTGTGGAGGAGGACGGATTCTTCGCGGTCCGTGACGGAATCCTGTCCGGACAAAAAAGCCAGCTACCAGGACTGTTCCTTGCCGGGGCCGCGACCGGCCCGAAGACGTTGCCGGAGACTCTGGCTGATGCCCGTGGTGCTGTCGTGGAGATTGACCGGTATCTGTCCGAGATATTCCCGAATGTTAAGAATTACAAGACTTTGGTTCGCGAGAGATGGTAGATTTCGGTTTCGGTCTGGTTCCAAGTTCCAGAATAAATCTTGACCTGTTCGACAGGGAAAAGTTCGAAGAGTTGGCCGCGATCGAGCCGGACGTGCGCAAGTGTATGGCCTGCGGGAGTTGCACCGCCGTCTGCACCGCCGGTCAGTTCATTCAGACAAGCCTCCGCGCCGCCATCGAGGAACTCCACAATGGCCATCCGGACAAGGCTCTCGGCCTTCTGAAGTCCTGCCAGCTTTGCGGAAAGTGTTCGATGGTCTGTCCACGTGGCATCAACACACGACATCTCATCCTGTCAATAGCTAAGGTGTATGGCAATAAATAGTTATTAATTCTCAATTTTAGTTATTTATAGTTCCTGCCCTTACGTGCGGACGGAGAACAGTAGAACTTGTTCGGAATGCTGTGACAATGGCGGGGAAAGGGCTATCTCTTAGGTAACAAAATTTTCAGTACGAAATGAACCCTCTATTATATTCATTGCCCCTTCAGGCGGCTCCCGAGGTCATCGACAGGATTCCGTCGGGCTACAGCAACTTCGTGATTCCGTTCGTGGTCGGCATCAGTTTCATGCTGATCTGGCTGACTGTGGGATTGATCAGGCTTCTGGCCAAGATTCCTGCAGACGACCGCAGACGTTTCTGGAAATCATTGATCACGCCGAAGATCGCGCTGAAAAACATCAAGGACCTGTTTTGCGACTGCCTTTTCCACACGAAGATCTGGAAACGCAAGCCGTTGCTCGGCTACATGCACTCCTCCATCGCCTTTGGATGGTTCATGCTGATTGTGCTTGGACACATTGAAGTGGCATTGTTCGTGCCGAAGCATCTTGCCTGGACGGACGGAGGGCTTTTCTACCCGATTTTCTATCGCTTCTTTGTCTGGATCAATCCCGGTCACGTGACGCTCCGGGGCTGGTTCTTCTTTTCCTGATGGACTTTTTCCTGCTCTACGTTCTCACCGGAGTCGGAATGGCCATATTCAAAAGGTTCAGATCCATCGTGTTGGGAATGCGCCACACCACGAAGCCGTCGCTGGCCGACCGTGTGGCTCTGTATAGCCTTTGGATGATATTCCCGTTGAGGCTTCTGGCCGAGAGCTTTACGGCGGATCTCAGTGGCGGAAGTTTCCTGACGGTTCCGGTCAACCATCTGTGGCATTGGATATTCGGAGACAAGCTGTTCTTTATGCCGGTGTGGTGGGCATATTCAATATGCTTGGGGCTGTTTTTCGCGGCGATGCCGTTCAGCCGGTATATGCACATCCTGACCGAAGTCCTGTGGATCTTGCTGCGCAACGCCGGGATTCAGCCACGGCATCCTCGCAAAGGTGTAGCGGAGGCGGAGATCTATGCATGCTCCAGCTGCGGCTTGTGTCTGGACGCCTGTCCGATGAACGTGCAGAAGAAGAATCTGAAATATTCATCGGTCTATTTCATTCGCTTTTTGCGCCGGCATAACGAGAAGAAGATCAATGCGATAGCTGACAAGTGCCTGATGTGCGACAAGTGCCATGCGCTTTGTCCGGTGGGGGTTGACGCTCCGGCGCTCCGCCGCGCGCAAAGGGCTACGGTGAACAATTCGCTGCCGTATGACTATTCGTACCTTATGGAAGGTTCGCTTGGCTCGAATAGTTCATCTGATTCTACTTGTGTGGCTGCCAATGCTTGCTCAATTACTGCCGGCTCAGTCGCTTCGACAAGAACAGCGACCGCTCATGCCTCGCTCACTGATCCATCCCCTTCGCTCACTGAACCTGTCGAAGTGACCACAAATATTCAAAAAACATCCGAAGACTGGAAAGTGATGTACTTCGCCGGCTGCATGACCCATCTCACCCCAAGGATCATCAAATCCGTGGAAAAAGTCTTCAAGTCCGCCGGAGTGAACTACATCTTCGCCGACCGTGACGGAGGAATATGCTGCGGCCGCCCTCTGATGCTCGCCGGCAAGACAAACGCCGCCTACGAGACCATCTCCGCCAACCGCAGGATGATCCTCGGCTCCGGCTGCCGCACCCTGGTCCTCTCCTGCCCGATCTGCTACAAGATTTTCAAGGATGAATATGCCCTCGAAGGCGTTGAGGTGCTCCATTACACCCAGTTCATCAAACGTCTTGTCGATGAAGGGAAACTTAAACTGACCGCCGGAGACGAGCGCATAGTCTATCACGATCCGTGTGAGCTGGGCCGTGGCTGTGGAGTCTATAAAGAGCCTCGTGAGGTTCTGGCCCAAGCCGGCACGCTGGTGAAAGCCACCAAGGAAGGCGACGAGAGCATCTGCTGCGGAGGCAGTCTGGGCAGTCTCACTCTCGATACACGTGACCGTGCCAAGATCACCGAGTCCTCGGTAGCTAACCTCCTGGCCAACAATCCTCAGACCATAGTCACGGCTTGCCCTCTCTGCCTCAAGACCTTCTCCGAGTCCGTTCCCGAGACTGTCAAGGTACAGGACTTCGCCGAAACCGTTTCCCGACACCTGTAGCCCACTTCTTACATTTCCTTTGGCATAATAGCGCCCTCTGGAGTACAAATGCGAACAAGGTGAACTGAAAGCCGCTTGAACCTCCCTTTTAAACCTTAATGGCCGGAAGCGGGAGTCGGGCAAAATTCCATAAAGCGCTGATTATAAAGCAGTGGGCTGTTATCCTTTGGCTTTCAATTAGTTATAAAACGGTGATCTCCTATTCTGACTGGCAATGTTTTATAAAGTGTTAATGCTGAAAACTTTATAAAACACGTGTATGAATGAATATGACAGCATTGGCGATTTGGCACACCGCGAAGATGCCATAGGCCACAGAGAGCCCGCTGAATCCCCAGATATAGAACTCCACAATAATCCACAGCATCAAAATGCCCCCGCACATCAGACCACTCAGGGCGTCATACTTACTCTTGCTATGGATAAGATAGATGGAAATCATGTTGGTGATTCCGTTGACGATCAGCAGTGCGAACGCGGAGCTGACGAAGTTGCCGAACATGAACGAGAGGAAAGGGAACGCTTCCCTCAGCATAGGGAGCAACGGATCCATCTGGAAAGTCACCCCGCTCGGATCGTATATCATCATCCCGAAACCCATGACCGCACCAAGGGCGATAAAATATCCCCAAAACAATTGGATGCCACGTACAATTTTCAATTTCATGATATTCAGTCTAAGAAGCTGTTTAGAATTGTTTGAAATGTTCTTTGAGGTGAAAAATCTTCATTTTCTTCCCGTGATAATTCTCAAACAAGGAATGTAGCATATTCCAAGAAGAGCGGCGACACCGGTTGATGACATCTCAAGCCATGAAAAATTCTCTACCAGCATCGTTATTCCCCAGATCGTTCTCCCGAAGAAGACAACCAACATAGTGATGACCGCGATCTTCTGGAGTGGCATCCGATGGACGAGTCCAAGAACCGACAGCCCGTAGCTTCCGGCGATAAAAAACGCAATGGCGATGCAGACCGTGATCAAATACGGCAGCCCGGCTCCATGTGCGGCAATCTCACCCATCATCCCGTTTATCCCATAGATGTTGAACACTGCCTCAAGGCAAAACAGGCAGGCCAGATGCCCCACGCCGATCACAAAATGCAGAATCACTCCCAGTAAAACCAATTTTCTCATACAAAAGATTTTTTATGAATATTACAATGCCGCCTTATATAGATATTCTCATATCCACTACCAACCTATCCTTGGAAAGCGATTGCAAATATACACGGAAACCACATTCGTCTCCCCTATCCCGTATGGACAAAGAGCACCCTTTAACCTCTTAATTCTGAATATTTACGATATTGAAGAGATGGACAAATCACCTAAAGCCAAATATCTATTTAAGGAAACCGAGAAGGTAATCCTCCATTAGTTTGTAGCCCTCCAGATTAGGATGAACAGTATCCTTTGAATATGCCGGAAGGATCTTGCCGTCCTTGCCAGCCAAAAGGGTGAAGTAATCAACATATCTTAAATGCTGCTCTTTGGCGTAAGCTTTTAGTAAATCATTGAACTGAAGCACTTTGTCATAGCAATCAGTCACTGTCGGCCTCCAGCGGATGTTATATGACGGCAGCAGCGAGCACAAAATCGGCTTGATCTTGTTGGCACGGGCGATCTCACACATCGACTTGATGCTCCCGACAGCAGCCTCAACATCAACGGCATGACCGTCATTCAGTGCTATGTCATTGATTCCGCACAGGATAACGACATATTTCGGATGAAGGTTCACTACATCCTGCCTCATTCTCACCAGAATCTGTGAAGTTGTCTGGCCGCTGATTCCGCGGCCGATGAGATTGTTTTCGGCAAAGAAATCCGGATCCTGGCGAACCCATCCCTCTGTGATCGAATCGCCGAACAAAACAGCTTTCGGCTTGACCGTGACGTTCGAGTTAGCATCGGAGTATTTTCCGAATCCAGCCCAGTCTTTATTCTGGGCATAAAGAGGCATGGAAGCCAAAATGATGGTGATTGAAAGGATGAGGTGCTTGGTTGACATATTCATTGATTTTATATAAAGTAAAAAAACGCATTGTGTCAGCGTACGGTGACCACTGTGACTCCCGGAGTGCCGACTGTGTAGGTGCAGCGCAAGGCATAGACCTCGTCCAGTTCCTTGCGGATGGCGTTGGTAAGGACATAGTCTCCGACGCCCGTGATGAAACGGACCCTCATCCCACGGTGAGGCAGACATTTCTTGATCTCGGTCTTGAAGGCATCCATCTGGAACTGAAGGGCTTGTCCCGGCTGCACGGAACGGCTGCCAGCCAACGCCTCAAGATGAAGGTCAACAGTGATCTCACCATAATCTGTGTAGCGGGACTTAGGCTGCTCATCGGAAGCGGCGGGCCTGCGCCTTGCGAATATCGAGTTGCGCAGCCTTTCCTCCTCCTTCTCGTCCGTCACGGCGAAATCCCATTTGCCAAGGCTGACAACCATTCCATCGTCCAGTCTCACATAGTACGTCTTCTTGTCAATTCTCTGGATCTTACCGTGCTCATCGGACTCCATCAGCACCACCATGTCCCCGACCTTCGGGTCAGAATTGACCTTGACCGGCTCAGCGGGCTTCTCACTATGCTTTGCCTTGACAGCAGGCCTGACCGGCTCATCCTTAGGGATCAGCCCTTTCAGATCCTTCAAACTATGCAATGTCTTCGCCATAACACTCTAAATCTTCTCCATCTTGTAACGCAAGGCCTTGAGTTCCAGTGCCGCGCCGACACGGTACATAGCGGAAAGCGTGTGTCGGAAGACATTGAACGCCTCAACGCTCTGCGGCTCGACTCCCTGCCTCATCATAAATGAATATGCCTCCCCGGCCAAAAAGGCGAGGTTCTTCGCTATCTCGGCGGCTTCCTTCGAATTCAAAGGATGTTTAAGAATATCCCTGGTCACGTGCTCGTCCAGGTCATCGAATCCTCTGGAGCCGACCAGTGATGAATATCCTTGGTCTTTGTACCGGATCCAATCCTTGTCCCACCAGCAGGCGACGGCCATTCCGATGTAGGCGGTCCAGGCCAGCACCACCTCGGGATAACCGTTGAACTCCCTGACAGCGTCACCGGAATATTCCAAGGCTATCGGTTCCCATCTGGCCGTGATGTCAGGAGTGCTCAGAAGCATTCCGTCCAGCAGTCCTCTGGCCGTACTCAGTTCCACAAGCCTATCGACCAGGTCACTCTCGTATTTCTCGAATATGTCCATATCTTTTAGTTTAATCCTCCCTCCCTGGATATCGAGTAGGAGGAAAACGAAGTAGTTTTCTTCCTACTTTCGTTTTCCGACCTCTCACACCACCGTACGTGCGGTTCCGCATACGGCGGTTCCTTATCTTACGTGCAATCTGACATAGTAGTCCATCAAACAAGGATAACCGGCGGCATGGAGTTTATCGTTGGTTGCGGCGTGGTGCATTATACCTTCCGCATTTGCCCAATATCCCTTGCTGCTGTTGCCGTAGATTCTTGCCCAATATGGCTTGATACCGCATCGTATGAGATTCTTTACCCTTGTCTTGGGCTTCTTCCAACTTTTCCATATACACATGCGTATCCGCCTGCGAAGCCATTTATCAATGCTTGCCAGCGATGTTTTCGCATCTGCATATTTGAAGTATGACACCCATCCGCGTATGACTTGGTGTAGCACAATTTTCCTGCGTTCATATCCCATCCCATTGCTCCTGCCCGTCAGCACCTTGAGTTTCGTCTTCAGTTTAAACAGGCTCTTGGGATGGACACTCAACCTTCAGCCCTCTCCAGTCTTGTAGAAGGATTATGTCCCAGGTACTTCATCCCACGGACATAGCCGACTTCCGTCTTGTCGAGGTTTACTTTCAGGTGGAGTTTCTTCTCGATGAACTTGGTCAGGCCTTCGCATACGCGCTCCGCACCCCTCCTGCTTTTTGCAGAAGATCAGGCTGTCATCTGCGTAACGCACGAACGGATGACCGCGGCGCTCCAGCTCCTTGTCCAGTTCGTTGAGCACGATGTTGCTCAGCAGCGGACTGAGCGGACCTCCTTGCGGCGTTCCCTCCGTTGTCGGCTGATATACTCCGTTGACCATCACGCCAGCATAAAGGTATTTGTGTATCAGGCTTATGACCCTGCCGTCCTTTATGGTGTGGGAGAGCAGTTCTATCATGTAACTCTGGTTTACGGTGTCAAAGAAGCGTTCCAAGTCTATGCCCACGGCATATTCATAACCTTCGTCGAGTATCTTCTGCGCTTTGTTTCAACGCACCCCTGTGCGCTGCGGTTCGGTCGGAAGCCGTAGCTTCCCTCGCTGAACTGAGGCTCATACATCGTCGTAAGTACTTGCGCTATACTTTGTTGGATGACGCGGTCCACCAGGGTCGGTATTCCCATTTTGCGCGTCTTGCCATTGTCTTTCGGGATTTCCACCCTGCGCACTGGCATGGGCTTATATTTCCCGTTCAAGATGGAGTTCCTGAGTTCATCTTTGTGGAGTTTTCAAGTATGGAAGCAAGTCCTTTGCCTCCATCGAGTCGACACCTCCGCTCCCGCCGTTCGATACCACCTTCCTATATGCTCGGTTCATATTATAGGGAGAAAGGATGAGTTCCATCAGGTGATTCCCATCTATCTGCACTTCCGCAAGTCTGCCTTCGGTTATCTCCATATAGGTCTGCGCTCCCTCGATGACTTCGGCTTCCAGCCTATCTTCCCGCGGGCGGCTCTCTTTCGTTTTCTGCTTTCTTTCCTCCATAGAGTTTCTTCATTAGACTTACTTCAGATAAAGTTCGGCCCTTCCCTGCGTGTCGATATTAGGCAGGTAATATGGCCTCGGCTGACTTCTCGCAGTTCGTTGTTACTACTCGCTTTCGCTCGCCTGCGAGACCTCTCCAGTTATGGACATACTCTTTCCATCTTATGTCTGCCCGATTTACCTTGGGCGATTTCGGATAGTTATCGGACTTCGATTTCTGTTGCAATCTTATCCTCACCCTTAGGCCTTTTATCGGATTTCTGTCCGTCAGACCAGATGTTTGCCGCCGGCTTCCTCCAGATTCCGTCTCGCGGCGGACACCCTTGCCTTTGGCTGTAACCTTCCCACTATCAGGGCGGCTTAGGGACTTGCACCCATTAGAGTATGTTCTTGCTGGACGAACAACGAAAAAGGCTTCAGACAATGTCCGAAGCCTTTTCGTGCTCTGCTAGGGACTCGAACCCTAGACCCACTGATTAAGAGTCAGTTGCTCTACCAACTGAGCTAGCAAAGCATTATGTTTTGAGCGGCCTAAGCCTTTTGCTCTGGAAAGAAGCGCTGCTCCTTTTGTGATCCGTTCGGGGCTCGAACCCGAGACCCCAACATTAAAAGTGTTGTGCTCTACCAACTGAGCTAACGAATCTTTCCAACCTTTTCAAGAAGTGGTCTTCCTGATTGGGATTGCAAAGGTAGGGCATTCGGATGAATTATCCAAATATTTTTGCGAAAATTTTACAAAAAAGTCAGTTCCTTCAAAAACACCGAATCCGCCAACCGAGCCCATTGAGGAAAGGATTTGTCCGCTACAAACTCATTATCAGCGAAGTGCAGCAACAAGTCCAGATCAAAGCTGTCCGAGGTCACTGCCGGACGCGGAACCGACCCGTTCTCCTTAACTCCATCAACGGCTCCGCAATCCATCCTATACCCTTCAGTGGCATCGTACGCGTTGCACTTCTGTTCAACGTGCGACGGCACCATCAGCAAAGGCTTTCCTAAATACATAGCCTCACAGACAGACTCGAAACCGGCCGTGGAGGCATACGCGTGGCAACCTGCCATCTGACGCAGAAACTCCTCGTCATTCAGATAATAAAAAGACAACGTCTCGTCAACGACCTTCACGGGAGCCTCGTCCGCCCTGTCCCAGAAAAAGCGTAGCGGAACATCCGGATGGGCAGAATGCCACTCCAGGACATCCTGCGAGAATCCGGCGTTCAGCATATATCCGTGAATATACCCGCCGTCACGCACTGCCGGGTCATCCGTGCCGTCAGCCCTGCGGAGACTGAGCACTTCCGGGCGCAGGAGCGGCGGGACAACCTTGATCTTACGCTTAGGGTCATCACGCATCGGCCTGAAACTGAGCGCAAGAACCTTAGCCGCGCCCCACGCCACCATATTCGTGAAAAAGTTCAGCGCATAGTGGCCTGAATATCCGGAAGAAGGGAATTTGAAGTCTTTGTGCAGGAAAAGGAATTGGTGCCCGAGACATATCATCGGTGACTTCAGGCGGCTGAAGCGATAGCCGAGAGTCCCGAGAATGTCATAGAAATTGACCACCACATCCGGTCTCAAATCCTTCAGCCGACGGGATATGAACCGGATGGACGGCACAAATCCTGCGATGTGCAAGACATTGTACAAGCCTGTCTTCAAGGAACTTGCCTTGCGGTTCGAGGCCGACGGCACGAAATTGAAGCTTTCGAACATCTCGACCGGAGCCTGGATTGTCCGCGCGAAGAAAGCCGGCAGTCTGCGGGCCGGGCTCTTGCCCACCAGCACTGCGGCGACCTCATGCCCGTTCTCACGCAGAAGCCTTTCCATAGAGATGGCCTGGGTCAGGTGCCCCCTACCCTCTCCCTGAACGATAAAGACGTACCTCATATACTTATAGTAACCTTACCTCTTACTTGAGTACTCCTTGACCCTTTGTTCATCGGCGAGCGGGCAGACGAGCACATTGCCGCCTTTGACAGCCACGATGTAGCCCTCCAACCCTTTGACAATCACCGTTCCTGCATCCTCAGCGTGAACGATGCAGCCATCGCAGTCAAAGAGTCGCACATCCTTACCTACAGCCTTGTTCCCATTACTAGTGGAATCAGCGATGCAACCATCCGGCACAGGATCATCATCAGGCGAAGGAATATGCTCCTTCACGGAACTGTAACTGCCAAGGTCAGACCATCCCAGATCTCCCTCAACGACATAAATCTCATCGGACTTCTCCATCACGGCGTAGTCAATGGAGATCTTCTCACAGGTCGGAAACAATTCCTTGACGGTCTCATCCTCCGTACAAGTCCCGAACGACGCGGCTATCCGGTCCATGACTTCAGCGATCCGCGGAGCGTGGGCACGCATCTGGGCGACAATGGTTCCGGCACTCCAGACGAATATCCCGGCGTTCCAAAAGTATGTGCCGGCGGCAAGATATTCCTTGGCGGTGACAAGGTCAGGCTTTTCCTTGAACTCCCGCACCTTGACGACCTCCTCAGGACGTTTCTCTTCCGCGAATATGTACCCATAGCCTGTCTCCGGACGTGTCGGTTCGATGCCGATGGTCACAATCCGATTGCCTTCGGCGGTGAAATTCAACGCCTTGCGGATTATATTCGAAAATTTTTGTTCATTTAATATCAGAGCGTCAGCCGGTGTGACGACGATGTTCGCGTCCGGGCTGACGGAAGAGATCTTCCAACAGGCATACGCTATACACGGAGCGGTGTTGCGTGGCTCAGGCTCCGCAAGAATATGCCCGGCCGGGATCTCCGAAAGCTGCTCCTTCACTATTCCCACATAATCCGCTGACGTGACGACCCAGAAATTCTTCAGGTCACAGACAGGCCGGAACCTGTCAACTGTCAACTGAATCATCGTCTTGCCTATTCCAAGCAGATCAATGAACTGCTTTGGCATCCCGGGAGTGCTGACCGGCCAAAGTCTGCTGCCGATGCCTCCAGCCATAATCACAACATGCGTTTCCATAACAATCAACTGTTTTTATAGTCCGTCCTGATTATGATTTCTAATCAAAAACGTTTTCTTATCATTTGTAAATTTAGGAAAAAACACCGACATCCAATGATTATTTTGTAATTTAGCGAGACAAAACGCGAACTTTTAATTATTGATATTATGAGAAAGTACATCGCTGAGTGCATCGGAACAATGGTTCTGACACTTCTTGGCTGCGGAACGGCAATGTTCCTCGGCTGCAACACCGCCGCCGGAGTGGTCGGCACGGCTGTCGCCTTCGGTCTCTCTGTAGTGGCTATGGCCTACACCATCGGAGGCATCTCCGGCTGCCACATCAACCCTGCCCGTTCCATCGGACCGGCTCTCTTCGCCGGCGGCCAGGCCCTCAAGGATCTCTGGGTATTCATCGTAGCCCCCCTCTGCGGCGGAGCCCTCAGCGCCGTCGTATGGTCAGCACTCGCGCCAGCAGCTGACGAGAAGTAGTTTTTCAACGTGTCATCCAAAACCATAGTCGTACGCACAGAATGGAAAAGTCGGACTTTTCCCTTAGGAAAAATCCCTCAACATGACAAGATTTACATGGAATATGCTTGTAAATCTTCAAAAAAGGGTTAACTTTGCAGACTGTTTACAAGAAGTAAAACAACTTTTAAAGCAATAAAGAAATGAAAAAAGGACTTCATCCCGAAACCTACCGCCTTGTAGCTTTCAAGGATATGTCGAACGACACCGTGTTCGTAACCCGTTCATGCGCGGAGACAAAAGAGACTCTCGTTGTTGACGGAGTTGAGTATCCGGTTGTAAAGGTCGAGATCTCCAACACCTCTCACCCATTCTACACCGGTAAAGTCAAGCTCGTTGACACCGCCGGACGCGTCGACAAATTCTACCAGAGATACAAGAACCGTCAGAAGTAATTTCTGCCACGGAAACGATAGACAAAGGCTGCGGAGAGTTCCGTGGCCTTTTCTTATATATAGTCTCAGACTCGCCGGCGTTTTGCCGGAATATTCCCCGAATCCACCATATTCACGGAAATATTCATAATTTTCGTAATTTTCCACATAAAATTTTGGAAGTTCAAGATTTTTGTCTACCTTTGCATTCCCAAAACCAAAGAACGCTGGGTTCGTATAACGGTTAGTACTCAAGATTCTCAATCTTGCAATAGGAGTTCGATTCTCCTACCCAGTACAAGGGTGCCGGAAACGGTGCCTAATGATTAAAAAGGAATCGCTCGAAGGAACGGTTCCTTTTCATCATCACCGAGCCTGAATTGTGCTTGCCGCCCCATAAATTCGTTTGCCGAATCGTTGATATTCATTAAATTTGTGTCGTTAAACCAACAACAGATGAAGATGAAAAAGATAACTCTTCTTGCGGTGGCCCTTTTCGGAGCCGCCTCCATGTCAGCCGCTCCCAAGGCGACAGAGACGGCCATAAAGGCCTCTGATTCAAGAATCACTTACATCGGCAGGACCGAAGTGAAGGACGGGGAATGTGTCGTTTGACTGGACTGGGGTGTACGCCAAAGTGCGGTTTCAGGGCAATTCATTGAGTTTCAAAGTTTCTGACACAAAAAAGAACTACTACAACGTGTGGCTCGACGGCTCCATGGCGACAACTCCGGACAAGGTGATCGCGGTGCATGGATCAGACACGACCATCGTGATATTCACTCAGGAAGAACTCAAAGCCCGCTTCGGCAAGGATCGTAAGGCCGCCAAGGCACCTCATCAGGTGATCCTTCAGAAGCGCACCGAAGGCGAACAAGGCACCACGACCATCAGCGAGTTCATCACTGACGGAGAGTTCCTTCAGGCCGACGCTCCCAAGGAAAGAATCATTGAATATATCGGCGACTCCTACACTTGCGGCTACGGTACGGAAAGCTCGAACAAAGAGCGCTTCAAGCCTGAGACCGAGAACCAGAACCTCACCTACGCATGTGCGATGGCAAGATACTTTGACGCGGATCAGATTGTCGTGGCGCACTCCGGTATGGGAATATCCCGCAACTACAACGGCAATGTCAAAGGCTATTTCATGCCGGACAGATACCTCCAGACCTACGACTTGGTAAAGGATGTGAAGTGGGACGCCAAATCCTTTCCGCTAAAGCCGGGAATAACAGTCATATACCTTGGCACCAATGATTTCTCGACAGGAATGCAGCCTGCTGAAAGGCTGTTCGTCAAGAACTACATCACGCTGCTGAAAGAGATCAAGGACAACTATGGCGAGGACTACCCTATCCTCTGCGTCGCCCCGAAAAACGATCTTCTGATGTTCGACTACATCCGCAAGGCTCTCGACAGCTGCGGACTCAAGAATGTCCACATAATGGCTCTTACCAAATCCGTCCATAACAATGACTCCGACATGGGAGCCGACGGGCATCCAAACTATGCGGGTCATCTCAAAAAGGCTCACGCGATGATCCCTTACGTCTCCACCATCACCGGATGGGAACTGACCGGAAACGAGGTAAAATAATAGGTTATGACGACAAAAGGCAAAATATTCACTTGGGCAGGAATCATTCTCGCCCTTGCCCTGGCGGGATTCATCTATTTCAGGTTCTATTTCGTCTTCGGAGACGGTGTGAAGGCAGGTGAGCTCAACCAGTTCATCTACAAGGGCTATGTCTGGAAAACCTACGAAGGCAAATTGATCCAGGCCGGGTTCCGCGGCTCGAACAGGAACACCGGCGGAGCCGCGGTCGAATCCTATATATTCGATTTCTCCGTCGAGGACGAGGAAGTGGCCAACGAGCTTATGAGGTACAGCGGCAAATCCGTTGAACTTCATTACAAGGAATATCTCGGAACCCTTCCATGGCGCGGAATGCAGAAATACGTTGTGGACAGGATAATCTCAACCTCAACACCAGCAAACGAATAATGAGAAGAGCACTTACAATCATCGCGTTGGCGACACCTCTCGCACTCAACGCCCAGACCGGAGTCGTCACCACACATCCGGCGAACCCTGACGGGAAACAAATCACCATGGAGGAGGCCGTGCTCGGCAGAAATGTCCGTCCGGCGAGCGTCGCCGCGTCATGGAAAGACAGTGACACCTTCATAACCTACAAGGACGGCAAGTGGATGCAGGAGAATCTATCGACAGGAGAGGTCTCCGAATATTCCGCCACACGGCTGCCTGAAGGATTTCCGAAGGATGCCGGGAACGTCACGCGCAGCAGTGTCGGAACATACGCCTACACAGTGGGCAAGAGCCTGTACATCTTCGACAAGGCTCCTGTCTGCATCGCTGAGAGCGAGAGTCCAGACATCACCTACGGCCAGTTTGTCAGCCGCAACGAGTTCGGGATAGAAAACGGAATCTTCTGGTCACCTGACGGTTCCAGACTGGCTTTCTACAGGAAGGATGACTCCCTGGTCTCAGATTTTCCTCTTCTGGACATCACTACACGCACCGGCACGCTCAATAACATCAAATACCCGATGAACGGGATGGACAGCGAGAATGTCAGGCTCGGAATCTACGATGTGGAAAGCGGCAGGACAGTGTGGTGTGATGTCAATGAATATGGCCGCGACCAGTACCTTACGAACATCAGTTGGTCACCAGACAGCAAGAATGTACTCATCCAGGTTCTTGACCGTACGCAGAAACATCTGAAACTGAACATGTACAGGGCTTCTGACGGGACGTTCGCGCGCACGATCCTCACCGAAGATGATTCTCGCTATGTCGAACCGCTGGATCCAGTACGGTTCTTCAAGGGAACATATTCATTCATCTACAGGACAAACAACAGGAACGGGTACCGCAACCTTTACTTGTGCGACACACTGGGAACAGTCAGGAGGTTGACCGTGACGGACGCTGACGTGGAGTACCTTGCCAACGACGGGCGGTTCGTTTACTATACTTCGGCGGAGATCTCGCCGGTCGAAAACCACCTGTTCAAGATCGAGGTCAAGATGTCCCGGTCAAGAATCCCTGCGGACATCGTAACGAAAGCCAAATTCGGCAAACCGATCAGATTGACGACCGAGGAAGGTTGGCACACAATCAGCCTCAACGAAGACTGCTCCAAGTACATCGACAACTACAGCAGCTTCAATGTGCCGCGCGTCACAAACATAATGACCAGCAACGGAAAGCTGATCCGCAATCTCATCACAGCTGAGGATCCTCTCAAAGCATACAAGACCGGAGAAGTGCTTTTCGGCACGGTCAAGAGCGCGGACGGCAAGTACGACAACTGGTACAGACTCTTTCTGCCGACAGATTTCGACCCGGCAAAGAAATACCCTGTTGTCCTCTATGTCTATGGAGGCCCTCACTCACAAATGGTCCAGAACACATGGCTCGGCCAGGTACGGATGTGGGAGATGCTCATGGCACAGAAAGGCTATATCGTCTATGTCCAGGATAACCGGGGCACCCAGAACCGTGGCGCTGAATATGAGAAAGCCATCCACCGCCATTGCGGACAGAACGAGATGGCCGATCAGATGGTGGGCATAAACATGCTGAAGTCCCTTCCGTTCGTCGATTCTGACAGAATCGGAGTCCATGGCTGGAGTTATGGCGGTTTCATGACCATCTCCCTGATGACCAACTATCCGGAGACATTCAAGGTTGGAGTGGCCGGAGGTCCGGTAATCGACTGGAAATGGTACGAGATCATGTACGGAGAACGCTACATGGAGACCGAGGCCACAAATCCTGACGGATTCGCGCAGACAAGTCTCATCGGCAAGGTTGACGGCCTCAAGGGCAAACTGCTCATCTGCCAGGGAGCCATCGACAACACCGTTGTCTGGGAACACAGCCTCAGTTTCGTGCAGAAATGTGTCGAGAACAATGTCCAGTTAGACTATTTCCCTTATCCATGCTCCGAGCATAACGTCTTCGGCAAGTGGAGGATTCATCTCATGGACAAGGTCACAAACTATTTTGACGACTACCTGAAGTAATTCAGATTCAATGAACGGACATTCATAAGACAGGGCGGTCTTGACGAGCCGCCCTATTGTTATATTCATCCGTCACAATCCGGTGAGGGACTATGGAAGTGGAGCGCTTACCGCATCCTTGATGACTTGGAACACATATTTCTTGTCGCCCAATTCACAGGAAGCCACATAAGGGTTAGATTCATCATAGACAAACCTGCCTTTGACCTCACCGTAATACACATCATCGAATAAGAAGGTTCCTATTGTTATGGAAAACTTGTCATAGACATTTCTTATAGTGAAAGGTTCCTTCTTGGCTTTCTGGATGACACCGTTCTTTACCGAGAAACAAATAGGGACATTATTGTTGATGTTCACCCCGCCCAGTTGGCCTGAGTTGGAAAACACAGTCACATATTCAACATCCTTGGTCTGTTTGAGGTCCTCAAGATAACTCAACAACGTGCCGTATCTCTTGAACCGGAAGGTATCTGTAGAGGCATCATAATAGCCGTCACGCAGATAGACATGGCCAAAAGTCGAGTAATCGAACGCGAACGTGAATGATGTTTGGCCAAGTATAAGCTCGTAATTGGTCATGTTGACAGGAACTTTCGTCGTTCCGTCATCGGAAAGGACAAGTTTCCCGTTATAACTCGTGAACTGTTCGTCATCCGTTCCGCCTTTTAAGCCTTCTATATTCAGGTCACCGACACTGCAATATTCAGGTATTATGGTTTTCGTGGAAGACTTGGCCTGCAAGCCATAGTCAGGCGATGGTTCGCGATAGTAGATTAACTCTCCATAACCTTTCTTTGTAGGCATGTAATTTACATCCACGACAAGAGGAGACCCGCCATCACCATAGGTCAGCGCTTCCGTCACTGTGCTTTCAACAGTTCCCAACGATCTTTTCCAGGAGTTCTTCACCCCGGTGTTGTCTATTTTCATGAAATGGTCTCCATAAATGAAATCGTTCGGAGAAATACCGATCCTGGCAAACTCAACCTTGCGGAATCTGTTGATATCACCCAAACTTCTATACATAAAATAGCCGGCTCCGTCTTTGGATTCAGGGAATTTCACCCCTCCCCATTCCTTCTCGGACTGACCTTCCACAATTCTTGTAATCTCATAATCAGCGGTCACCGTAGTCTTCTCCCAAGAGGAGCCTGTCATTCTGACACTAACGTCAACCTTGTACGGCACGCCACATGTCGCAGCGATTTTTCCGGCATCCGTGATTGTCTTGCCCCCGAATGAGAAACTTGTCGGTTTGGTTCTGGCGGACAGATCTGACATTGACGGAGATCCTGAGCGCCAATCCGGCAATTCATTCCGAGTCAGATATATGTACCCCCGGCTGTCGGATGTCTTGCTGAAGGAATTTCCAGTCTGATCCTTGAACTCCACCTTGCAATTTGGTATCGCAACAGGTCCCGGGCCAGAGACTATCAAGGCGCAGCCACCAGAATATGGATTTACATATTCATAGGTCGTGTCTTTCTTCTCTCCCGTCGAATTGACTTTCGCCAAAGACCTTACAGGAGCGACATTGTACTTGCTCCAGTCAACCTCCTCCACATAAAGAGTGTCGACAACCGACATCATGGTGCCGGACTCACCATCGCTGCCTCTCAGGTACTTGAAAAAGTCATAGATGGATACCGCTGTTCTCGGCCACTTAGGGTACATATCAATATCGTACACTCCGTTGCCCGGATTATCCAGTCCTTCTTCACTGAGTACCAGCTCCTTCCATAAATCGTATGCGGATTTTCCATTAGCACCGTCACTGCCGTCCTTGCCATCGGTACCGTCTTTTCCGTCAGCGCCGTCCTTACCATCACTGCCGTCCTTACCGTCGATACCGTCGCGACCGTCAGTGCCATCCTTGCCATTAGCGCCAGAGGCTCCGCTTAGATATTCATAGAAATCAGCTATGGACGTCTTGGAAGGATCCCACTTTGTCCCTGGATTCTTAGGATCCTCCAATCCAGATGGAGACTGAACATCTGTCACCCAAAGTTCATAGGCAGACTTACCTGCCGAACCATCGGCTCCGTCTTTGCCATCCGCGCCATTCTTTCCATCAACGCCGTCTTTACCGTCCTTGCCATCGGCACCATCTTTGCCGTCTTTACCATCCTTGCCGTCAGCGCCATCCTCTCCGTCAAGGCCATCTTCCGTCCTTGCCGTTTACGCCATCCTTACCATCGGCACCTGTGTCACCTTTTGGTCCCTGGGCCTTGACACCAGTGTCAACACTGCCTATCCACCAATTTCCGTTAGATCCGACATAAGGCGTATCACCATCCCTGCCGTCAGCACCATCCTTACCATCAACGCCATCCTTGCCATCGCGACCTTTGGCAGCAATGTGAGTAAAAATAGTGTCACGGGTTTCCTTATTAACGATGATCCATTCGCCGGTCTTTGGATCGATCTCCGGTGTCAGGCCATTCTTGCCGTTCAGACCATCGGCTCCATCTTTGCCGTCCTTACCGTCCGCGCCATCCTTGCCAGTCAAATATTGGAAGAATTTCTGAATGGAAAGATCGTCCAATGTGATTTCATTTCCGTTCGGATCAACCACTTTGCCTCCGGCGGCAATCGTTTCTTGAACGTATCTTTTCCACATTTCGTACGCGCTCTGGCCGTCAACTCCATTTTTGCCGGAAACACCGGTATCGCCCTTATCGCCCTTATCACCTTTATCGCCTTTGTCTCCTTTATCACCCTTATCTCCTTTGGCTCCAGTATCTCCTTTATCACCCTTATCACCTTTATCTCCGGTATCACCTTTGTCGCCCTTGTCACCTTTGGCTTTGATTCCGGTGTCATGATCTCCAATCCACCAGTTTCCATCCTTGATATATGGGATAAGTCCATCCGCGCCATCGTTTCCCGTAAGGAACCTATAGAAATCCACCATCGATGTCTTGGTTTTATCCCATTGACTTCCAGGATTGTGAGGATCATCGATTCCGGTAGCGACATATTCCTTCCAAAGTTCGTAGGCGGATTTGCCGTTCGCGCCGTCAACACCATCGGCACCATCCTTGCCATCTTTGCCGTCCTTACCGTCAACGCCATCCTTGCCTTTAAGATAAAGGAAAAAATGACTAATGTCAACAGAGCCGGTATAGTCAATCTGCTTTTCCTGTACCGCCTTGACCCATAGTTCATAAGCCGACAATCCGTCTTTACCGGCAACACCCTGGATTCCTTGCTCTCCACGTGGTCCGACCGGCATGGTCACCTCCAGTGAATTGCAGGAAGCCAACATCGACACCCCAATGAGCGCCATGATCAATGATCTAAAATGATTTTTCATAAATGAATATGATTTATTGTTGGTTAAGATAATTCCACAGTGATTCTGACGTCACCCTTTCAATAACGACCTTACGGTCTCCTCTTCGCTGTTCGTCCGAAGCCGATTCCGGGACAAGAGCCACTCGCTTGCCAAAGCCTCTGTAACAAAGCCTGGACGTCGGTATTCCTCTCAGCAGAAGCGCTTCATAGACCGCCTTGGCACGGGCACGTGAAAGTTCCTCATTGTATTCCACAGTTCCCTTGGCGTCAGTATAGCCGGCGACAAGGAAACGTGTATCCGGAAATCGCGCCAAAGTGTTAGCTATCTCATCCAGAGTAAACTGGGAATCAGCCGTGATCGTGGCTTTGTCGAAATCAAAGTTCACATTGTCCATCATTTCAGCCAAAGTCTTCTCTGAAGGAATTTCCTTGATGACCTCGCGGACAACCTCGACCGGGACCTCACGGACAACTTCCCTCTCGATGACATTTTGAGGATAGAGTCCCGCATATTCATCGAGATGCTTAGAAATGTAACGGTCCGCCACAGACTTGTTCTTGTCCTGTCCTCCCAACCTCAGCACTATTCCGGCGGAGGCTTGGGCGAAATTGATGCCGTCGGTACCAAGCGAGTGATTGTACTGCCCTTGAATATGCACTCCCACCCTATTGCTCATCCAGCCGATCACACCGATGCCGGCGGACAAAGGGAATGTGTCTGAATCAAAGGTATATCCTTTATTCCAAGCATCCTCAGCCCGCCATAAGGCCTCTTTTGTGACATCTCCCTTGAACTGTCCGAAATAGGAAGTCGGAAAATTTTTGTGGTAATAGTTGACACCTAACCTGAGATATGGTTGGATCCAGCCGCTTCTTACAAACGGGCGGAACTGTATTCCCGGACTGACCATCAATGAATATCCCTGCCGTTGGCTTTCGGATTCATAGTATTTTGCAAATCCTAAGATTCCCTGCAGATCGGCATACAGCCATTTCTTCAGTTCGACAGCCGAGTAGAGTTCGACTCCGCCATACAGCATCTTCTCATCAAGGTTGAAGATATAATCTCCACCTGAGGTCTGATGAAAGTTTGACACGGTCGTTCTCGTGACGTTCATTGCAGCCCCGCCAAGGCCGAACTCCCAGGCTCTTGGCACTGTCTTGCTGCGAATGTCCAGCCAATGGACAAAGCAGCGCCAGCACGATGGCGGACGCCATCCTGTTCAGTTTGATTTTCATAAAAGATAATTATTTGGTTAACAGTTACTTCAGAACATATTCAGTAATATTCTCAATGCCTGGAATGCCAAAATAAGCCGCGATCAAGTCTCCCTTTAGATAGATTTTCCGTCCTATGAGTCCAGGGTTGTCAGCCAGATTGATTTCGGTACGTATGTCACCTTTCGGCAATTTGACAGACATGCACGAACTTTTTGACGTGACTGATGAACGAGAAGCTATCGCCAAACATGTCATGGAGGTGAACGGTGGTGTGAAAGAAATTCCTTCCTTTGCCGATGACAGATCACCACCCACAATGTAGCCGCAAACCCAGACACTTCTCTCCGATGTGCTCCTTAGCCTGCGCCACACTGTACGCCGTGGACACGGTAGTACCCGGATCCGCACCTTGGCCGGAACCGATCTCGTAGTCATAACTGCTCCAGACCCGGCTTGTGTCCACTGTAATGGAAATGCCATTACCGGCATCAGGCTTTGGAGGCTCGATGGCAGGGCAGGATATGCCCAATGTCAGAACTTCACACGCCTCAAGATAGCGTGTCAGCAGAATCTTTGAGGTAGTGCCGTCATCCAGAGAAACGGAGACGTTTCCGGCCTTGAAATAACCTATGCGGTTTTCTGTCTGAGAGTACTTGAGGTTTCCCTCCGCTGACGATACGGTCACGGAACCATTCGGGTATGTCGCGCCGAATTCGGAATCCAGCCTCATCCTAAGGCCGGAATTGAGTTGCGTACAGTTAAGGCGGGCTTTAGTGCTTGTCCCCGACTGAACCACGACAACCTGTTCGTCTCCGAACTGCGGAGCGGAAAACTCTGGTTTCTCGAAAACCCTTGACACGGCCTTGACGGTATAACTACCTGGATTAACAAGCATTGACTCCGGGGAATCGCCATACGCTCCTTCATAGAGTACATCTCCGGCCGAATTTTTCACTGTAAGAATGAATGCGTCGGTGTCAGGCAGATCAACAGTCGCCCTGGTGAGCATTCTTTGCGAGAAATTCCAACTCAACGTGCCTTGGGCGGTTTCGGAAGGAATCTTGTTGCACGAAAACATAACGGCGGCCAATGCCATCATTCCGACCGACGCGGTCCTGGAAAGGATTCTGAGAGAACTCTTCATAGTTGTAAAAATTTAACAGTCCGCACCGTTGCGGGCCGTCTGCAAAAGTATGGTGACTAAACGTAAATAATGAAAAGAAACAAAAAATGTTTTCTATAAAAACGTAAATTTCTGTTTTTTATAGAAAATTCACGGGGCAAGCGCATTCACTGCGTTCACCCCGCTACTTAACCTAAACTTAAACTATGAAAAACTTCACGTCAAATATACAAATTCTTTTAAACAAAACAACTATCTGAAACGATTTTTATGCTGTTTTTGTTTATCTTAGGCAAAATTCGCCAAAAATTGCCTTTCTGAGCGTCAAAAAGCCACGGATCAGAGGTGAAAATCACTTCACCTCACGCACGACCTCAAGAAGATCTCTCACCACTTTTTGAGCCTTGGCACTTGGCCGCAAAGCAAGAATAACAATGGCAACGACAAAAACACTACCAAAAAGAACCGTGAATATTCCAGCAACCCCGTCGATGCTGAATATTCCCAAGGCAATGAATATCACAGCAAGCAGCAGCGTCACAAGAACCTTCCCTTTCCGGTTCTTGTTTCCTTCCTTGACACAAAGCGCATAGCGTCTGGTCTCCTCACCGTCAGCATTTGTTCCCACAAGACCGGCATCCTCCAGCCGGCAGGAAATGGCCCGCCAACGCAGAGGCGTTGACCAGTCCACAAAAAGGTCACACTCTCCCGTCGTGTCAGGAAGTTCATCCGGTGATATCTCGTTGGCCCTTTTGACCTTACCAAGTTTCGTCAACTCCGCTTTGATGCCCCCCAGCACCGTCCCGAACGGCTTCTCGCTCGTGAACAGCACCATTCCCGCATCCATCATCTGTACTTTCTTGTCAATCATACCGCAAATGTACAAAAAAAGACTGGTCCAAGCGGGCCAGTCCTCAATAAATATCACGTCTCGATTACGAGAAGTTATCGTACAGAATGCTCTCAGGCTGCACTCCAAGGCTGTCAAGCAGTTTGTTGACGGAAGCGACCATCATAGGAGGTCCGCACATAAAGTACTTGATGTCCTCCGGAGTGTCGTGGTCCTTGAGATAGGTCTCGTACATCACATTGTGAACGAAACCTGCCGTGTACTTGACTCCAGCGGCGTCAGCTGCCGGATCAGGACGGTCAAGGGCCAGATGGAAGTGGAAGTTAGGGAACTCCTTCTCGATCTCGGCGTAGTCCTCAAGGTAGAATGCCTCGACAAGGCTGCGCGCTCCATAGAAGAAGTGTACCTCACGCTTTGTTTTGAGAGTCTTGAACAGGTGCATGATATGGCTTCTCAAAGGAGCCATACCGGCGCCACCACCCACGAAGATATATTCTTGAGAATCAGGATCGTTCTTAGGAAGAAGGAACTCACCGAACGGACCGGAGATCCAAACCTTGTCGCCCGGCTTGCGGGTGAAGACATAGGATGAACCGACTCCCGGAGGAACAGGCAGCATCTTGAAAACGCCCTTAGGCTGGCTTCTGTCAAACGGAGGAGTGGCGATACGGACGTTCAGTTTGATGATGTCGCCCTCCGCAGGGTAAGAGGCCATAGAGTAAGCCCTGATCGTAGGCACCTCGTTCTTCGTCTTGATGCCGAAGAAACCGTACTTCTCCCAGTCGGCCTTGTAGATGTCATCGACATCAATCGTCGAGAAATCAAGGTCGTAGGCAGGGATGTCGATCTGGATGTACTCACCGGACTTGAAGTCAAGATGAACTCCCTCAGGAAGTTTAACCGTGAACTCCTTGATGAAGGTGGCCACGTTCTTGTTGGAGATGACCTCGCACTCAAGTTTCTGAACGCTGAGCGTTGACTCAGGAACCTGGATCTTGATGTTCTCCTTTACCTTTACCTGGCAACCGAGCCTGTAGCCGTCCTTGATCTGCTTGCGGCTGAAGAAGCCGGTCTCGGTAGGAAGGATGGTTCCGCCGCCTTCAAGCACCTGAACCTTGCACTGACCGCAGTTCGCCTTTCCACCGCAAGCGGAAGGAAGGAAAATCTTCTGGTCGGCGAGAGTGTGCAGAAGGTCGCTTCCCTGAGGAACGTCAAGAACCTTCTTTCCGTCGTTGATGTCGATCTTGACAGTGCCGTCCGGAGTAAGTTTGATCTTCACATACAGAAGCAGAGCGACCAGAACCACGGTCACAACCACAATTGTGATGATAGCTGAAATTACTGTTGAAAACATATTCTCTGCCTCCTAATTAGATTGTCAATCCCATAAAGGTCATAAAGGCCATAGCCATCAGACCAACGGTGATGAATGTGATACCGATGCCTCTGAGTCCGGCAGGAACCTTCGAGTAGGACATCTTCTCCCTGATCGCGGCGAGGGTCACGATGGCGAGGAACCAGCCGATGCCGGAACCAAGAGCGTAAACCGAAGCCTCACCAACATTCACGAAATCCTTGTTCTGCATAAAGAGCGAACCACCAAGGATGGCGCAGTTCACGGCGATCAGAGGCAGATAGATTCCCAGTGATGAATATAGTGCCGGAGCGAATTTTTCCACGATCATCTCGACAAGCTGCGTGAAAGCTGCGATGACAGCAATGAATATGATGAAGCTGAGGAAGCTCAGGTCCACACCTTTGATCAAAGCGTCAGGAGACAATACATACTTGTAAAGAAGATAGTTGATCGGCAATGTCACAAGAAGAACGAACACAACAGCGACACCAAGACCGGAAGCTGTCTTCACATTTTTCGATACCGCCAGGTATGAGCACATACCAAGGAAGTACGCGAAAATCATATTGTCAACGAATATTGACTTTACGAATAAGCTTAAATATTCCATAATCAGTACTTGTCTTTGTCGTTATTTTTCCTGAAGGTCCTTCTGGATGCTTCTCTGGATCCAGATGATGCAGCCGATGAGGATCAGCGCCATCGGAGGGAGGATCACGAGACCGTTGTTGACATAGCCGGCGGCGTAGAAGCTTTCAGGGATTATCCTCAGACCGAACAATGTGCCGGATCCGAAGAGTTCACGGAAGAAAGCCACGACGATGAGGATGAGGCCGTAGCCGACACCGTTGGCGAGACCGTCAAGCAGTGAAGGGATCGGCTTGTTGCCGAGGGCGAAAGCCTCGATACGTCCCATCACGATACAGTTCGTGATGATAAGGCCGATGTACACGGACAATTGCTTGTCGATTCCGTAGGCGTAGGCCTTCAGGAACTGGTCGACAAGGATTACCATAAGAGCCACGACAACCAGCTGCACGATGATACGCACACGGTTAGGAATGGTGTTTCTCATCATCGAGAGCACAAGGCTGGAAAGGCCTGTGACGATGGTCACGGAGAGGGCCATGACAAGCGCTCCCTTCATCTCGACCGTTACAGCGAGGGAGGAGCAGATACCCAGCACAAGGACAGTGATAGGGTTGCCCTTGAAAATCGGGTTAAGAATCGTTTCTTTGAGTTCTTTGTTCATATTACTTCCTCCTTGATTATTCAGTTACAGGGCATTTAACAGCTGACGAGTCAGAGCAGCATCCAGCCTCGGAAGACTCTGAGCAGCAAGGTTTCGAGCCGTCGCACTCACCACCGTTTCCGCCGCAGCACTCCTTGGCCGGAGCCGCTGAGGAAAGGAACGGAGCGTAGGCCTTGAGCCAGAACGCGATGGCCTCACCGAGACCCTTGCTGGTCATTGTCGCGCCGGTGATGGCGTCAACCGAGCTGTTCTCATCGGCAGATGTGCCAACCTTGACGACACTGAACACCGGATCAGAGGCCACATTCACCTTCTTGCCGATGAACTCAGCCCTGAAAGACGGATCGTCCTTGATCTTGGCGCCGAGACCAGGAGTCTCGCTGTCGTGATCGAAGTAAGCGCCCACGATTGTCTGAAGATCCTCGTCCAGAGCGATGTAGCCCCAGATAGGTCCCCAAAGACCAGCGCCATAGACAGGGACGACAGAGACAGACTTTCCATCCTTGTTGAATACATAGACCGGAAGGTCAGCGGCGTCGGAGCCGTCCTTGATGTTCTTGTTCTGAGCCTTGAGACCATCCTGAAGCTCGATGCTCTTGACCTCTGTATTGAGGTCACGGACCTTCTCGCCTTTCAGGTTGATGGTGTAGGCTTCCTTGATGTTCTGTGAATATGCTTCCAGAACCTTGTCGTTACCCATAGCGCTGCACTCGTCCTTTGTGTAGAACTGTGCGGCAGTCAGCATCTGGCTGATGGTCTCGGCCTTGATGTTGGCGTCCTGCTTTGGTTTGAGCGTCATAGCCACAAAGGCAAGAATCGCTGCGACAAGGGCCACGACAATCGTCGTGTAGATTACTGTGTATGCGTTACCGTTAGTATTCATATTCCTTGAAAATTAAGCGATTGTAACCTTTTTGCTCTTCTGCCCGTAGCGGCTGATGTCACATAGTGGTCGATCAGCGGAGCGAAGGTGTTCATAAGGAGGATGGCCAGCATCATGCCCTCGGCGTAGCCTGGGTTGAAGAGTCTGACTACCACGCAGAGAGCGCCGATAAGGAATCCGTAGATCCACTTGCCGGTCTCTGTCTGGGCTGAGGTGACAGGGTCGGTGGCCATGAAGACTGTACCGAAAGCGAAACCACCCATAACAAGCTGATAGTAAGCAGGAACGTCAGTCACTCCACCGACATTGCCGAGCCAGCCTACGAGAAGGGCGCCAGCCACGGATGAAACCATGATCTTCCAGCTTGCGACACCGGTCCAGATGAGGATGACGGCACCGATGAGGATAGCGATCACGGAAGTCTCGCCGACAGAGCCAGGGATGGTTCCGGAGAACATATTCCAGAAGCTGTAGCCGGCATTGTTGATGGCCTCAAGGGCACCCTGTCCCTCTGTAAGATAAGAAAGAGGTGTGGCGCCGGAGATGGCGTCAGCTCCGCAGCGATGCGCTACCCAAACCTCTGATCCAGACATTGAGATAGGATAAGAGAAGAACAGGAAGGCGCGGCAGAGGAGCGCAGGGTTCAGGAAGTTCATTCCTGTGCCGCCGAACACTTCCTTACCGAATATTACCGCGAAGGCCACGGCGATGGCAAGCATCCAAAGCGGAACGTCCACAGGGACGATCAGCGGAATGAGCATACCGGAAACGAGGTAACCCTCATTCACCTCCTCGCCCTTGATCTGGGCTGAGGCGAACTCGATGCCGAGACCTACGATGTAGGAGACAAGGTAGAGAGGGAGAACCTTCAGAAGTCCCCAGAAGAACTGGTTCCAGAATCCCGGAAGGTCTCCGACCGCGAGATTGTGCTGGTAGCCGACATTCCACATACCGAACAGAGCGGCAGGAACAACAGCCAGCACAACGATGATCATGATTCTCTTGATGTCAACGGCATCCCTGACGTGAGCGCCTTTGGCTGTCACGGTCGCAGGGACGCGGAGGAAGGTGTCAAAGGCATCCCATGTAGAATGCAGCCACCCCAACTTACCGCCTTTCTCGAAAAGGCCTGGTTTTACTGTGTTTTCTTCCATAGCGATAATCCTTTAAGCCATTTCCTTGATCATGAGGTCGATTCCCTTGGCGATGATAGCCTGGATGTCGTTCTTTGAAGGATCCACGAACTCGCACAGGGCGAAGTCCTCAGGAAGAACCTCATAGATACCGAACTGCTCCATCTTCTCGATGTCGCCGGCAAGGCAGGCCTTGATCAGATAGACAGGGAACAGATCCATAGGGAGAACCTTTGAATATACATCCGAAACCACGAACGCGCGCACGCCGCCGTGGGTGTTGGTGTCCATATTGTACTTCTTCTTAGGCAGAAGCCAGGAGAAGTAAGTCATAGAAGAGCTGAACTGATTGAACCTGAACGGTTTCGCCCATCCGAGCACTTCCCTTTCACGGCCTTCCTTGATCAGAGAGACCTGATTGTCGAAGAATCCGAGGTAACCGTCCTCGCCGACATTCTCGCCGGAAAGCACGTCTCCGCTGATGAAACGGGTCTCCACACTATTGTCATAGAATCCCTTGAGAGCCTTGATCGGCATTCCCGGAAGGGTAACAACATAAGAAGCGTCCTTGACAACCGGTCCGGTGACGGCCACCTTGCGGGTAAGGTCGATCCTGCCGGTCTTGAAGAGCTTGCCGATGGCCGCGAGAGCGAGCAGGGACAGAGTCCAGACGGTCTCACCTTTCTTTATAGGAGAGATGTGGCTGATCTGCACACCAACATTTCCGGCCGGATGCTTCTTTCCGTTGACCGTGTGGACAGTCGCGTCGGTGAGTTTGGCGAAAGCCGAAGCATCGCTGTTCACGCAGACGTGAACCTTGGCGAGCTGACACAGCCGTCACACCTGCCTGGATGGCGGCGACCTCATCCTTGAAGGCGAACTCAGCGTCAGCCGCAAGAGGAGCCGTCGAGAATGCGGACACGAAAATAGCCTTAGGTGTCAAAGCCGGATCGGCGATGATTCCATAAGGCCTCTGAATGATGAATGGCCACAGACCGCTCTTGAGAAGGATGTCCTTCACCTCCTCGGCCTTCAGACCGGAAGGATTCTTGGCTCCGAAATCGACGGCCTCATTGGCGCCGTCAGCCTTCACGAGCACAGCGAGGAGTTTCCTCTTCTCTCCCCTGACGATTCCCTGAACCGTTCCGCTCACCGGAGAGGTCAGGAGAATGTCCTGGTGCTGTTTGTCTGCCAAAACAGGGGATCCTGCCAGAACCTTGTCACCTTCCTTCACGAGAAGTCTCGGGGAGAACCCCTTGAAATCCGTCGGTTTAATGGCAACTGTGTCAGGCACGATCGTCTTCTTTGCTTCTAGGGCCGCCACTCCGCTGATCGGAATGTTCAGACCCTTTTTCAAATCGATGATGTTTGACATATAAATAGTGTTGATTGTAATTACAACCGTATATTTTACAACTTGCAAATATAGCAATTATCCACGCAATTCCGAAAAACATCTTGAACATATTGCAGTTGTCGTGTCAGGCAGTTGCGTTCTGTAAAATCTTGACTGTATGTGTGGATTTAACTTACAAAACACGCATCTTGGCGTACTTGAGCAGGAGAAGTTTCTCGCCGTAGTGGTCGAATGTGATCTTGGCCTTGAGGTCGGGGGCGTCACCGGTGATCTCAAGGATCTTGCCTTGGCCGAAGCGGTTGTGCTCGATCCGTTGGCCGACCTTGAAATCGGTCATCGGGGCTGGAACGAAATCGGTGTCGGAAATCTTAGGGGGCAGCGGACGGTTTCTCAAGGCCTCGATCTTGGAGGCGGTGTCGGACAGCCTTGGAGCGGAGGCTGGCTTACGCTCGTACCTGACGCTGCCGGAAGAACCGTAGGAATTGCCGCCGCCCATTCCGTACTTGTTTGCGGGACGGTTTCCACCTCCGAACCGGCCAGAGGAACCGTTGCCATAAGCACCAGAAGAGCGTCCGGAACCGTATGAACCACCCGGAAAACGCCCGGAGCCGCTTCCGGAGCCATTCCTGGAACCGAATCCTCGTGAGCCGAACCCACCGAAATCCTCGAAATCCAGAGAATCATCATCCGAGAAATTATCGTTCCTAAGAGGGTTGGCGATGTATTTGGTGTCGATCTCCTTGATGAAACGGCTCGGGGAATTGGACTCGTGCTTGCCGTTGCGCATCCTGGTGTTGGCGAACGAAAGGCAGACGGCCTTCTTCGCCCTTGTGATGGCCACATAGAACAGACGACGCTCCTCCTCTATCTCGGCGGGAGAAATAAGCATCCCGCCAGACGGGAAAATGTTCTCCTCCAAACCGGCCACGAAAACGTACGGAAACTCCAGACCTTTCGCTGAGTGCACGGTCATCAGGGCTATCTTGTTGTTCGTGTCCTCCTCGTCCTCGACATCCACGTTGGACAGCAGGGAAATATTCTCCAGGAACGCCCCCAAAGTGAAAACAGGATATTCAACCTCGGAATCATCCTCGGCCTCACCTTCCGCCATAAGGTCGCGGAAATAGCTTTCCCTCTGCTCCTCAATGAAATGGGTGACGCTGTTGATGAGTTCCTCGACATTGGAAGCCCTTGACTGAGCCTCGATCGACGGGTCGTTCTTAAAGAATGCGTACAGCCCGCAGGCGTTGGAAATCCCGAGAGCCAACTCGTCAGCGTTGGTGGTGGCCTCTTTGGCGGCGAACCCGTTGATCATCTCACAGAAAGAGCGTATCTTCGCCACGGCCGCCGGCTTGAGACCGTAGTCCGCGAACTTCTCTGAACATGCCGCCTTGAACAGCGAGCATTTCAGGTCGAACGCCATAGCTGCCAATGCGTTGAGCGATGTGTCACCGATTCCTCTTGCCGGAGTGTTCACAATCCTCTTGAACGACTCGTCATCGTTGACATTCACGACCAGCTTCAGGTACGCCATCATATCCTTGACCTCGGCCCTGTCGAAAAACGAGTTGCCGGAGTAGATCATATACGGCAGGTTTCTCTTCCTCAAAGCCTCCTCCAAGGCTCTTGACTGGGAATTGGTTCTGTAAAGGATCGCGAAATCCTGGTACTTGGCGTGGTCGGACTGCATCCTTTCCACAATCTCCGAGGCGATGGTGATTGCCTCGTCCTGCTCGGACCAGCTCTTCAGAAGGCGGATCTTCTCGCCCTCCTCACCAACGGCGACACAGGTTTTTGGAATCCTGTTCTCGTTCTTGGCTATCAATGAGTTGGCGGCGTTCACGATGTTCGCCGTCGAGCGGTAATTCCTCTCCAGGCGGAATATCCGGCACTCTGGGTAATCTTTCTTGAAATTAAGAATATTCTCGATCTTCGCTCCTCGGAAAGCGTAGATGGACTGCGAGTCGTCACCCACAACGCAGAGGTTGCGGTGCTTCTCCGTCAACTTCTTCAGGATCAGATACTGGGCGAAGTTCGTGTCCTGGTACTCATCCACAAGATAGTAGTCGAACCGGGACGCGATCGCATCCTTGGCCTCGGGAAAATCCCGAAGCAATATATTCATATTCAGTAATATGTCATCGAAGTCCATCACCCCCGAGTTCTTGCACTTCTCGGCGTAGCGGGAGTAGATGTCGCATATTCTTGGCTTCCGGGCGTGCGTGTCGTTGATGATCGCCTGCTGGTTGTTCCGGTAGGCGGTGGCTGTGATGAGGTTGTTCTTGGCCATTGATATTCTTGACAGCACATCCTTCGGCTTGTAAACCTTTTCGTCCAGCCCAAGCTCCTTTATGCAGGCCTTTATGCCGCTCACCGAATCGCTGGTGTCGTAGATGGTGAAAGTGGAAGGGTAGCCGAGCAAGGCGGCATATTCCCTTAGAAATCTTATGAATATGGAGTGGAAGGTTCCCATAAAGAGCCTTCTGGCCTTCCGATCTCCGACCATCACGGCGATCCTTTCCTTCATCTCCGTGGCGGCCTTCTTCGTGAAGGTCAGGGCCATAATCCGTGCCGGATCGCACCCCCTCTCCAGAATGTAGGCGATCCTGCTCGTCAACACCCTTGTCTTACCAGATCCCGCACCAGCCACAATCAGCACCGGTCCGTCCACACTGCCGACCGCCTTCTTCTGCTCAGCGTTCAGCCCTTCAAAAATAGCGCTTTCGTACTTTTCCATATCAGGCACGAAATTACGGAAATTTTCCCAATACTGAGTAAAGAATATATTGGTGGCTATATTCCATTTTTTCTACCCGTTAAGCAGCTCGCTTACCTCAGCCGGATTCAACGCCCATTCATAAGTGTAGATTTCATCAGCCTCATCGGCGGACTCAACCCGTCTCAGGTTCTGTCCTTTGGCTTTCAGATCAAGAAGCTCACCGATCGAGATCTTCTCTTCCAGTCGATGCAGGATCGCTTCAATCGATTCGCTGTCAGCGTTGTGGATAATCTGGGATGTGAATGCCATCTCAAGCCAGACGATTTCACGCTTCGCGACATCAAGAACGCCGAACACCAGTCCCTTGGACAAATTTCCTTCGCTGATGCGGACCAAGTGCTGGACACACGAAGGATCATACGCCACACCTTTTCTCTTAGAGATTTTCATTGGATACGCAGAATCCATCCAGCCAACGACGAGGTTGGGTGTTAGTGAACCGCTAGAGTAGGCATTGCAAGTGAAAGTCACATACTTAGCGCCTTCCGCCTCTAATTCCGGGAGAGAAAGTTCTATATATTCAGCGGTGCCGACCATTTCCGGAATCTCACGAATATCACCGGAGTGCTTTGCTCCAGGGCAAGTCAGGTTTCCGAAGTAGCAGTAGTCGGTCTTCCCATCCGGCAAAGCTATCCGGCAGCTCAAATCCATATCGAGGGGCTGGGAATGCAAACCTTTCCCCCACTGAAGGAACAAGCGTACGGTTTCTCCCTCTACAGGAAAGCGAGTGCCCATCAAGGCGCAGGAGGTGTCCTGAACGGTTGACGTACGGTCGCCGACGCTTACTGGTATTCTGTAAAGGGTCGGATCAATGAATATGGACTTCGCCTCGGTTTTCTTTGAGGCGAAACGACGTTCCATAGAGGACTTGTAGATTTCATTGACACCCTTGATCATCTCTTTTCTGGCCTCTTCATCGTATAGGGTAAGCAGCTTGTTGGCCTCGATACGGTGGGTAACACCAGTGATCGGGTGTGCGACACGCGCTCCCTTAACATCAAAATATGTCTCGGCGGCATTGCCTAATGACAGCAGCAGTCGCGCCGGAAGTCTGTCTGCCACTTCGTTGAAAGCGGCCAATGCCTTGTCGCTGCCAAACCTAAGCATAGTGGCAAACAGGCAACGGGCAAATAAGCCAGGTCGCTCCTTGAGTAATTCAAGAGTCTTGTTGGCGTCATTCTCGGAACGCGCCTTGTCAACACGACCCTGCCAAGTGGAATATTCCTGCTTGTAGAATACGTCAAGGATGTCGGCAAGATGTTCCATACCCTCCTTGCGGGAGTATTCACCCAGACGGAGGGCACGGATCATACGTACCCACATACCGCGTTTCGGATTCATATTCTCAGCCGCATGCATTGCTGTCATTGGAATGGCGTTCATCCATTTGGCTACGCGGAGACAGGCCTTGCGATCATATTTAAGCATCAGTTTCAGCTTCATATCCTTGGCTGCGTCCTTACCCTTGTCAAGCGGTCCCCACATATGATAGTACATCTTTCGGGCGTGGGCTACAAGGGTCTTCGGCTCGATGATCTGAATATGTCCGGTCTTCTCATACCAAAGATAACGAAGGATGTCAGCAGGGGTCTTCAGAAACGCGGAAGCCTCATCCGCTTTTCCCTGCTCCACCAAAGTCTTGGTGACAAGCATAGCGGTTTCCTTCATTGAAATGTTTGCGTCTGTAGGTAGAGGGTACTGGCCCAGAAGCGACTTCAGGGAATCGCTCTGCGTCGCATCCAACGGGGTTGCGGAAGACAGAAGGGAGGCAAAGACATTTCTAATGTCAGCATCTGTAAACAGCCTGAGTTCTTTCAACTTGCTGCCCTGACCTTTATAAACAAAGTCCGCTGTCTCGAACGGTGTCCCGCAGAATGGACAGCCATTGTAACGCTCTAACGGGAATGTTCCGTTTGGTATAAAGTGGCCACATTTCAGGGTTGTTCCCTTGAATCCTGCCGCTTTCCCTCCAAAAATATTTGTGATCCAGGTGAGAAAGTGATCCGCGCGAGATTCTCCTGTGGGTACGTCCCACCCCTTGACAAGAGAGGCCCAGTTCAGATTGACTCCCATCACATCATTGATGCACTCGGTGATTTCCGCGAGCGTATCCGCGGAAACCGCGTTAAGTGCGTGGAGCAGTTCCTCGCTCACACTGAAACCGTTCTCCTTCAATCGCGCCACGAACGCCATCACTGGAATTGTAGCCTCGGAATTCTTGTTGATGTCCTCGCGGTTGATGTCGAGGAACACCGCATGATAGCGCAAAGCGACTTTTGTCAAGGTCTTATTCATAGCCATAATAAATTAAAAAGGTAATTGAGAAGCTGTCCTCCTGGTTGTTAGCCAGGCAATAAGTGTCTGATGCCATAGAAGTAAGCTTCTCTTTGACCTTGTTGGTAGCAGGGCCACCGGATCTAATATTAATATGAGGAAATTGAATAGCTGATGAAGTCTCTTAATTCCGCTATGGAATTAAGATGAAAGAATCAGGAAGTAAGCCATCCTTGGTCCTCATAAAGTTGTGCCGCGGGCTGGACTCGAACCAGCAGTAACCATTGATCGTAGTAAGCAGGCATTTTGACCTTGGCAGGTAATGAAGCTGCTAAACCGCGGCGTGAAAAGTCTTATGACGATGAGCCCGTCAGCTCAGTACATCGATGCGATTCCTTTCGGATTGCGGATGCAAAATTATACGCGAAGTACGCAACCTTTTTGCGTAGTGATGAAAAAATTAAATGAATATCGCGTTTTTTATGTTCCGCTGCCTTCCAAATAAATACCGTCGTTGGACAGTCGAAGATATGATGGACGCTTATAGCGATGCTCTCTATCGGAGTTGACCAACTTTTGCCTTATAGTGTTTATGCTTAAGCGATTGTGACTTAATAACACTTCAATGCAATAGCTTTCTACACCCGACGCTGATCAGGAATGTTTTCCTCTTGTCGATTTCGTTGCGAATTTACGAAACTCATTCAGCCCAAAGCCTTTTATAAGCATATAGAAGGCTCATTGTCGTGAAAATCTTGTGCCTTTGACCTTGATTTTTCAGTCCGGTCTGGCATCTGTGGGCATAGGTACGTTGTGTGGCTGAAAGCATTTTGTAAAATCTTAACATTAACAAACGCAGTTACCTCAGTGAGTTTGTTTCTGCCCGCAGTCGTCCGGACGTTGGTTCGATATGGAAGAAGATATTCAACAGGCTAAAACTACCAATTATGAAAGTAAGTCAACAGTCCCTTTTTATATGTCTACCAATTATTAATATTGTCCTTAGGAAGATGCTCTATACTAGCTGTATCCTTCAAACTAGATGGGGCTTTTGCGATTACAGGAGTCAGATTCACGAACAATACGCTATCATATGTCGTGTTACCTTCTCCATTGTTAATTACGAGTTTGCACACACGACGAATGGTCGAACCAAAATATTGTTCTTCGGGATCTGTTTGACCTCCAGGATTAACCCCTACGACCAAGATGGTATTTTGGGGCGTTTTCGACTTGGATAACTCAAGAGAATAACGATATTCGTCTTTCTTCCAATAATTGGCAAGACAATTAAGTGTCATATTACATTCAAAATGGGATTGCTTTTATTGGTACTTTCGCTTTGACTGTATTATATAAAATAGAAAAAAGGGAAAGCTTAGTACATCGCACCGCTACGACCTCCTACCCTTGCTGCCTTCCGACCCTGGGGGAATTCAGAGGGAGCTGGTCGTGTACGACTTTCCCTGACTGCAAATATACTACTTTTCGTTGAAACTGTCAAAAATGAACGGCAGTATGTCGTCAACTTTGTCAAATTTCCACGTTTTTTTCGTTCCGTACATTATTATGCTCATCGGACGGCCGGCCAAAGTCTGGTACTCGGCCATCACCTGACGGCAGGCACCGCAGGGTGAGCAAGGGGTGTCGCTCAGTGTGCCGTTGAAGCCTCCTACAATGGCGAGGGAAAGCATAGCCTTGCCCGGATTGTTGGCGCTGGCGGCGAACATTGCTGTCCTCTCGGCGCAAAGTCCGGAAGGATAGGCGGCGTTCTCCTGATTGGCCCCTTTCACTATCGTTCCGTCTTCCAGCCGAAGCGCGGCACCGACATTGAATGTGGAATATGGGGCGTAGGAACCCTTCTGCGCCTCGATGGCAGCCTTCACGAGTTCGATGTCTTGAGGTTCCATCTCATCGATGGAGGAATATTCAGTATAGTTGATGTCCAGTTTTACTGTCTTCATATTCAGTGGTCTTTATACACAAGTTTTCAAAGTTAGCAAAAATTGTGCATATTCAAGCATTTGAGTAAATTTGTAGGCCCTTATCGCACGAAGCCTCTTCACCGCCTGCGGTGAAAGCAAGTCCCTTCCCCGAGGGAAGGGATTTAGGGTTGGGGTAACGTAAAGTGATTTTCAGTGGGCAGTCACTTGGAACGTAAGATACATTTAATAGGACGTAATCGCCTATAAGCGAGAGAAGAAGTAAGTTATGAAAATCTGCGTTGGTCTTTCGGGAGGTGTTGACTCCAGTGTCGCCGCTCTGCTGTTGAAGCAGCAGGGGTATGACGTGTTCGCTATGTTTATGCAGAACTGGCACGACGCGGACGCGACGCTGCACGGCGACTGTGAATGGGAGGAGGACCGTTTCGTGGCGGAATTGGTCGCCCGCAAGATCGGCATCCCTTTCTACTTCGTGGACCTTTCCAAGGAGTACCGCCAGCGGGTGGTGGACTATATGTTCAATGAATATTCCGCCGGCCGCACCCCAAACCCGGATGTTCTCTGCAACCGCGAGATCAAGTTCGACGCTTTCCTCAAGGCCGCCCGGAAGCTGGGTGCGGATATGGTCGCGACAGGGCATTATTGCCGCCGGGCTCCACTGTTGGACGCTGACGGGAAGCAGGTTGTGATTGAGGGGGTGCCTCAATGGAGGATTCTAGAAGGCGTGGACCCGAACAAGGACCAGAGCTACTTCCTCTGCCAGCTCACGCAGGAGCAGCTCGGCAAGGCGCTCTTCCCTATCGGCCACCTTACCAAGCCTGAGGTGCGCCAGATAGCTCATCTGGCGGATCTTCCTTCCGCCGACAAGAAAGATTCCCAGGGAATATGCTTCGTCGGGAAGGTGGATCTCCCGACATTCCTTCAGCAGAAACTCAAGCCGGCCAAGGGCGATGTGGTGGAGGTTTTCGATGCCTACTACGCTCAAAGCGAGCAATATCGGTTCATCCACGACACCCTCGCCTCGCTCCTCAAGACTCCAGGCGAGCCGATGATGATCACTGAATATACCTCCGAGGATTCCGGCGGGAAGTCGTTCAACAACCGCCGGGTCACTGACAGTAACAGTCCGGCCACTGAGCCTGTCGAAGTGGCCAAATCTACAGGAAAGGCCGATTGGAGTGAAAGTGGCCCCGCACCTTCCGCGCTTCGCGCTCCATCCCGTCTCGCCTGCGGCGAGCCACCCGTTCACGAGGCCACGGGCGGCCACGGGTGCGGAACCACATCCACTCCAACCGGAGGGTTATCGCACCGGAATGACTTCGATGTGGAAAAAATCGCCAGGTTAAGCGATGAGGAACTGATGAGGTTGTCAGAACCGATACGGTACGATGACATCAAGTTCGAGACGGAGACCTACCGGGCTGGGAAAAAGCACATCAAGAAGACACGATACAAGGAGAATCCGTTCGGAAAGATTGTCGGACGGCACGACGGGGCGCAGTTCTACACGATCGGGCAACGCAAAGGTCTCAACATCGGAGGACATAAGGACTCCATCTTTGTGATTGCCACGGATGTTCCGCGAAACATCATATACGTCGGCGAGGGGCACACTCACAAGGGGTTGTCACGCAGTTGTTTACGGATCGCGTCCCAAGATATTCATTGGATCAGGACAGACCTTGCGATGGCAGACGGCGAAATCCGCCGCTACCGGGTCCGCATCCGTTACCGCCAGCCACTTCAGGACGCGTTCCTGATCAAGAGGCCGAACGGCATATTCATCCTCTTCGATACCCCGCAACGCGGCATCTCCAACGGCCAGTTCGCCGCCTGGTACTCAGCCGATGACGAGATGCTCGGCTCCGGTGTTTATTAGCCTAATACTGTCCCGGAATATTCAGAGATTTGGCCGCTGACTCACCGGCAAGGTAGCCGGTGGAGAAGGCGCACTGGAGATTGTAGCCGCCGGTATCGCAGTCCATATCGAGAACCTCGCCGCAAAGGTAGAGGCCTGGTTTGACGCGGGATTCCATCGTCTTCGGCATCACCTCGTCCGTGGATATTCCTCCGGCCGTGATGACGCAACGTTCGTAGCCCACGAATCCGATGATCTCAAACTTCCAGTCTTTCAATGTTTTGGCCAAAAGGTCAAGATCGATGTCGTAGTAACGCCTCGGCTGGCGGCTGAAGCGATGATCAGGTCCTTTTGACCAGCTTTGCGAGCGGTAGCTGGCCGACCGGGCGCTGAGCCTGTCGGAACGTCCGTCCGCATATTCAGACTTCTTAAGATCAATCTTCATTATGTCCGGATTCCAAGCCTGGAAACCCGGGATAAGTTCCCACGGCATCAGCTTGCCGAGCAGGATCCGGTACATTTCCTTGCCGTTCAGGCCACGGCCATCCTTCCATTGGCGGGTCCGGGGATCATTCTTGATCTCTTGCCAAAGTGCCTTGATGCGCCCGGTCAACTCATCCAACGACACGCCCGGCTTCAGGTCAAGCGAGAACGCCACCTTGCCGCCGTTCATCAAGGCCTTCACACACTTACGGCTGACCTGAAACCCGATCGGTCCCTCGATTCCGCCATCAGTGAAGTCCACATCGCCGAACTCAGACTCGGACTTCGAGCCGTCAAAGGTCACGGTAAGGTTGACATTCTTCAGCTTCGCCCCTTTCAGAGCCTCGCCGCTTCCAGTCATCGGAGTCTCTCTGTGAATATGCCCCTTCAGATCCGTCTCCGGCCTGTCGATGATCTTGTAACCCTTTGGAACAAGGGCGGTCAACGACGGAAAGCACGGAGTGACATTATGCCCGAAGAACTTCGCCCATTTGTAGCCGTCACCTGTCGAGCCGGTTCCCGGATAGGAAAGCCCCCCGGTCGCGATGATCAGTTTCGAGCATTCAAATGTCTCGCCATCAGCGCATCGGATCGAGAATCCCGGCAGAATGTCCGTCACCTCCCTGTCAGTCAGCAGCGTCACTCCGTGGCGCAGCACAACCTCAACGATGGTGTCAAGTACATCCGAGGCTCTGTGTGAATATGGGAACGCACGGTCACCTCTCTCGACAACGGTCTCAAGCCCGTTTCTCTCAAGGAAATCAATAGTGTTCTCCGGTGTGAAGTTGTAGAACGCCGGTTTCACGAAATTAGGATTCGTGCGTATATGCTGTGAGAATTCGTTCCAGTCCTTGAGGTTCGTGAAGTTGCACCGTCCCTTTCCCGTAAACAGGATCTTCCTGCCCGGACGTGGCATCTTCTCCAAAACCGTGACACGCGCTGAACTGCCGAGCGGAAGCGCCTTGACGGCACCGTAAGCGGCCATAAGCCCAGCCGCCCCGCCTCCGATGATGATAATGTCTGAATACATAGTGCAAAGTTAAAAAATTTTACTTATCTTTGCAGTCCATTTCCATGAGAAATGCAGCAAGCCACTTTAGCTCAGTCGGTAGAGCAGCGCATTCGTAACGCGCAGGTCGTCAGTTCGAGCCTGATGAGTGGCTCCGAAAGCGGGAAGTTCTGATTAGGGCTTCCCGCTTTTTGTTCCCGCACCCAAGGTGCGATCGCCAAATATCTCATTATAAGCTAATTACAAAATCCTACCCTCTAATTTGAGAGGGCAGGATTCCACAATTCCCTCATAATCAATCAATAGGACTCCACCCCTCAAATCAATCAATAGGATTTCCCCCTCCGGCAATCAACAATTGCCAACCACCATATCATTTCTCAGTCCAGGTCCTTGATCATCCGGTCATAAAGATGGCCGAAGAAGAGGATCTCGCCGTCGGGACGGAAGCCAAGGGCGGAATAGTAGGTGAAGAGGCGGGGCTTGGACTTGTCAACAATCAGGCTGATGCGTGGAAAGCCTTTCCTGCGGCCCTCCTCGATGCCGTCAAGCATCAGCAGATGGCCTATGCGGTCGGTCGCGCCGGCATATTCAAAGGCCATCCGGCGGAACTCGGGGAGTACAGCCATACTGTCGAGATAGAACTCGCCGGGCAGACACTCCGGCTCCATTGAAAGAGCATCGGAGGAATTTTCGTCAGAAAACTGCTTGTCAATCGCTTGTGTTTCAGTGCTATCAACGGCATTTGAAGATAATTCCGCCCGATCAGTCAACCTGCCTGAACCATCGGCAGAATCAGAAGTTGAATCTTCTGCGGCAATATTCTCAAAAGCAGCGTTCAGCAGTCCCCAAGTAAAGCCCCTGAGCGGCTGATAATCATCTCCTGAATATGCCGTCAGCGATCCCACTGCATTGCCTTCCACGCATGCGATCCTCGTTCTGGCGTATGAATATAACGTGTCGGGTCTGGCGCAAATCTCTCCGACGAGCTTGACGGCACCCTGGACATTCAAAGATGTGGAGCCGAACTCGATCGCAGAGTCGGCATCCACATTGAAAACCTCATACCCCATCGCCGCAAGGACATTTCTTGCGATGAACTCGCCGTCTGACGGCCGGGCATCACGGATAGTGAATTTCCCCGTGACAGATAAATTATTGAGCATAAAATCTTTACGTTATCACCTATGATTCATTTCCACTATAGGTAAACATCTATTCACACCATTATCAAGACAATAGGTGCCACGACTTTTCAAGGTCTCATTCTGGCACGCTCAGTGACCGGGCTGGCCTATCGCCAAAAAAGTCGCCTAACTGATGAACTGAGCCTCAAGAGCCTTAAGTTTTGCATCCGCGTCCGGCCCCTTGGCCCCGAAGTAGAACTTGATCTTCGGTTCGGTTCCGGAAGGACGGACGGAAACGATGTCGCCATCCTCGTTGAAGAACTGGAGGACATTGGACTTCTGGAGTCCGGTCTTCTCCGGCTCGTTGTAGTCGATGACCTTGATGACCTTCGAGCCGACAATCTCTGCCGGAGGGTTCTGCCTCAGGTCTGCCATAATCTTCTGGATCTCCTCGGCTCCGCTCTTGCCCTTGCGGACCAAAGACACCAGCGACTCCTTGCGGTAGCCATATTCAGAATATATCCTTTGGAGCAGCTGATAGAGGGTCAGGCCCTGCTCGGCGGCCCAAGCGGCGCACTCGGCAACCATTATGCAGGCTACCGGAGCGTCCTTGTCGCGCACGAACTCACCGACATTGAAGCCGTAGCTTTCCTCACCGCCGCAGATGAACTCGCCCTTGCCCTCGTTCTCGCGCACGATCTCCTCAATGTACTTGAATCCGGTCAGCACATCGTAGCACTTCACTCCGAAACTACGGCCGATCTCGGCGATCAGCTCAGTCGTCACGATGGTCTTGGCGATGTACTTCGTGGAATCCAGCTTGCCGAGTTCCTTCCAGCGGGTGAGGATGTAATATGTCAGGATGGATCCTGTCTGGTTGCCGTTCAGCTGAACCATCTTGCCTTCGTTGTCACGAACAGCGATTCCAAGGCGGTCAGCGTCAGGGTCGGAGGCCATCACGATGTCAGCCCCCTTTGTCGGCCATTTCCAGAGCCATCTTCATAGCGGCAGGCTCCTCCGGATTCGGGGATACAACTGTCGGGAAGTCCCCGTCACTAATGTCCTGATCAGGCACGTGGATAACATTCTCGAAACCAAGGCGTTTCAGAGCCTCTGGCACAATGCGGACTCCTGCTCCGTGAAGCGGAGTGTAAACGATCTTCAAGTCCTTATGCTTCTCACGAGCCTCAGGGCTGAGGGTCAGTGAAATGATGTCAGAAAGGTAAGCGTCATCCATCTCCTTGCCCATCAGCTCTACCTCTCCGCAATGCTCTTTCTTCTCGAACATCATCTGAGAGGGGTCGGTGATCCTGTTGACCTCATTGATGATCTCCTGATCCACCGGCGCGGTGATCTGCGCACCGTCAGACCAATAAACCTTATACCCGTTATATTCCTTAGGATTATGCGAGGCTGTGACCATCACTCCGGCAACCGCACCCATCTTGCGGATGGAGTAGCTCAATTCCGGCGTAGGACGCAGATTTTCGAATATGAACACGTGCAATCCGTTGGCGCTGAATATGTCAGCGGCGATCTTGGCGAACAGCTTGGAGTTGTTGCGGCTGTCGTAGGAAATGCAGACGCGGATGTCATCCCCGGAAACTTTCTTAAGAATATAGTTGGCCAGTCCCTGCGTGGCCATTCCGACGGTATATTTGTTCATCCTGTTGGTTCCGACTCCCATAATGCCCCTGAGGCCACCGGTGCCGAATTCCAAAGTCTTGTAGAATGCGTCCTCGAACCCCGCCGGATCATTGTTCCGCAACTCGATCACCTTCATCTTGGTTTCCTGATCGAAATCCCCTTCCAGCCATTTCCTGGCGTTCTCGTTGTAATCCTGTGCCATAATATTCTCGTTTTATTATCTTGTCTTGTTGCCGTACGGCCTGACCATCAAACCATACTGATTACAAATTTACTCAAATTATTTGGCAATATTTGTCTATTTTTGCGTCAGATATGGACAGTTTCGAAAAATTCATAGTTGAGAACGGGAACGCGGACACGGTGCGGCTGGTGATGGCGTGCAAGGAGTGGCCTGTGCCTGAGGATGCGGAGCTGGCGGAGTTGGATGCGAAATCATTGGCTGTCAACACAATTGAAGGGCGGAGGAGGCTGCGGAAGAAACTGCCGGAATGGGTGGCGTGCACGGGGCTGGTCTATCCTTCATCGCTTTGTGCGGAGCAGTGCAGCTCATCGGACACGGCGCGGTACAAGGCTTCGATTGTTCAAAGAATCTTTAATGAATATGTTGGGGCAGTCGCTTCGATGGTTGGTGACCCTTGTCGAACCACAGGATCAGCGGCCAAAGGGACAGAATCAGTGCCCGACAAAAATAGCCCTACGACCAGAAACCAATCGGTCACTGAGCTTGCCGAAGTGACCATACCAAGCAGAGGCAAGGTGGCCGACCTGACGGGAGGACTGGGAGTGGACTCGTGGGCGTTCAGCGAAGTGGCGGAGGAAGTGCTTTACAATGAGATGAATCCGGCGCTTGCTGCGGCAGCAAGACACAATTTCAAGGCACTGGGAGTCACGAATATATTCATAAAAAATTCGGAGGCGACATCAGACTCGCTCAAGGACATCTTCGGAGACTTCAGACCGGATGTCATATTCCTTGATCCCGCGAGAAGGGACTCCGCCGGGAAGAAGGTGTTTCTGTTGGAAGATTGCTCGCCTGATGTGCTGAAGATTCTGCCGGAACTGTTCGGAATCAGCAGGTTCGTACTCCTTAAACTCTCCCCTATGGCTGACATCACGATGGCTGTTGAGAGGCTGGACAGGACTTATGAGGAATATCTTGAAAAGGCTTCCGGGAAAGGGTGGAACGGGCAGTGGGTGCGTGAGGTTCACGTGGTGGCCAGCGGCGGAGAATGCAAGGAGCTGCTGATTCTGTTGGACGGGGAATGGAATGAAGGATATTCATTGACCTGTCGGGAAGATGGCAAGACGCTGACATTCAAGCCAGAGGAAATCACCAAGGCTAAAGCCGGTTATCCGGATTCGACCTTCGCAAGGATTATCTTCGAGCCGGGAAAATCGCTGACAAAGGCGGGGGTGTCCAACGCCATCTGCGAAAGGTTCGGGCTTGTCAAGCTGGCTCGGTTCACGCATCTTTACACAATCAGTGAGCCGCTGTCCGACAGCGAATCAGAGCAACGTACGGCACCGCTTAAAGATTTCGGCAAAGTCTTTTATGTAAAGGAGATCCTTCCTCTCAACAAGTCTTCGATGAAGGATGTCGGAAAGCGCTACCCGCATTCAGAAGTTTCCGCTAAGAACATCCCGATGTCCAGCGATGAACTCCGCACCCGCCTGAAAGTCAAGTCAGGCGATGACGCGCACATCTTCGGAGTCCGTATCGAAACACCCTATAACGAAGACAACTACCTGATTGTCACGGAGCCGTCCGGTCACTGAGCCTGTTAGAACTAAAGTATCCCGCGGATGAAGTCGTTGATGTCGGCGGAAGGGATGCCAAGGACTTTGAATATGTCGGAATAGTTTTGGCATCCAAGGAGATTCTTGACCTTGGAACGGCCTTGCTGGACAATGGTATATTCCACAATGGCCGCACCAATAATACCTTCCAAAGGAACAACCGCGGCAGTCACACCGTCCTCTCCAGAGACCGGAATCGAAAGGTCATAGAAATTGTCATCATTTGAAAGGTCCAGATCCTTCTTGGACGCAAGATAGCGGCGGAGCGAGGCCTTGATGTCTGAATATGAAAGGTCCATATAACCGCCATAATAAGCGGCGACGCCTTCCTGAACCATCAGCAGGGCCTTTGGCCAAGAGGATTTGATGAGCAGAAGGGCCACATCGTGCCTGTCATCCCAATAGTTCGAGAGGACGATGTCCGAACCAAAAGTCCGGCCGTAGAACGCTCTGTCAGAGTTTTTTCCAGATGCGGAACTCATCAAAGGATTGGAATATGCGTTGAACAAGATTCCTGACAGACGCTCGCACTGATCCACAGACGGAGCCACCACATAACGCAAAGGGCCTTGAAACTCAGGAGCATATTCATTGATGAACCTTGTGACAAATGTAGCCAATCCGGAGGCGGCCTTTTTAGGCACTCCGCAACCTGGAACGCAATAATATTCAATGCCCTTGAATATGGTTTTCGTCAAAGACGGGAATTCCGCGTCTAGCCAGTTACACAGCCGGAAAGGATTGTTTTTACCACCATTGCCTGATGCCACAGCCTTGACACAGACGCGGAGGACTGCTTCCACCCAGTTGTCATATTCCTCGCCCGGAAGTTTGCTGAACGTGGCCGCGATCAATTCGTAGGTGCCGCCGCCGAGTTTCCGGATGTCAAGAATCCTGTTCTCGCGGAAAGAGGCGTAAAGGAGGTTGCCGTCATCGAATTCCTGAAGGTAGTCAGGTGAGCCGTCCACCCAGAAGGAACGCCGGCGGGCCTCGTCCACCGAAGAGGAAGTGAACGACTCGACATAGCCTTTCCAAAGTTCGGCGACCATACGCACTGAGTCTTTCTCGGCGCGGGGCATATATTCCAAATCCACTTTGTAGGGCCTTAGGCCTGGGATTTGGGCGCTGCGGGTCACCTCCTGGGCGGCGCAGAGGGGAAATGCGGCCGCCGCCAAGGCGATGGATAATGCTATTCTTTGAATATTTCTCTTCATATTATGGGTATTACTTCGTTCGGGATGTCACTTCGACAGGCTCAGTGCCCCAACGTCCCTACTCCCCCTTTCAAGTACTTGAGCCAGAACGCCCTGTTGGCCTCAGAAAAAAATGTTTCCCCTGATAGCCACGGTACCCGTGCATCCCATCCGGATAGATCATCAATTCAAACTTCTTGCCAGCCTTCTGAAGAGCATCCACCAATAGCAACGTGTTCTGGAAATGCACGTTATCGTCCCCCGTCCCGTGCGTGAGTTTGAGCATCACCGACCCGTCGTAGTTCTTCTCCGTGACAGGATAGTTGGCCGCGCTGGCGACAACCTTGGTCGAAGCGTACCCCTCCGGGTTATTGGCCGGAGTGTCCATAAACCTTTCCGTGTAGTGAGTGTCGTAAAGCGCCCAGTCATAGACTCCTCCGCCGGCGATTCCGTAATGGAAAGCGTCCGGATGATTCATCACCAGAAGAGCCGTCATCGTGCCACCAAAAGAGAAGCCCTCAACGCCGATCTTGTCACCTTGCACGTACGAAAGCGACTTGAGATATTCAGCCCACTCCACGAAATCCAGGACCTCACGCTCATCCAAGCGCCTGTAGATCTGATCCAGACCTTTGCGGCCGTTATGCCCCGAGGCGCGGCAGTCAGCCACCACCTCGATGATTCCGTTTTCCGCGTACCATTGGTAATATGCCGGGCTGCGGAACCGGTCATTCACCTGAGGAGAATCCGGGCCACCGTAGATGTCCACGTGAACCGGATATTTCTTCGCCGCATCAAAATCCTTAGGATAGACGATCATCGCCGGAAGCACAAGTCCGTCCTTGGTCGTCATCGTAATATGCTCTGGGAGAGCGTAATTCGAGGCATCAAAATTCTCTCCGGCCATATCCGCCACCTTGAATGACTTCGCGACTTTCCTCAAATCATAGATCCAGACCTGCGATGGTGTCCTGGAATTGCTGGCCAAGGCAACGGCGTACCTCTGGTCCGGCGAGACCTTGACGGAAGCGACATTCATCGAAGGATCCGAAATATTCCTGATAACTCCTTTGCATACTGAATATAGCCCGCTACGCACACGGGAGTCACGCTCGGCGACGAAAAGCACCTCCGAAGAACTGCCGTCAAACCCTTTGACCGCCTTGCCTTCCTTAACGTCCACAAGCGACATCCGCCAGTTCTCCCCGTCGGTCAGACGCTTCAAAACAGCACCGTCATAAGAGAGGTAATATATTTGCTGCCAATTAGTTTCAAACGAACGAACCATATATATTCCATCCCGTCCGAACAGCATCCCGTCAATCCAGTCCAGCCACGTCTTATAGGTCTCGTGGTAGATGTGCTTCTTCGAACCGTCCACCGGCGATACGGCGTAAAGGTCGAGCGTGTTCTGCGTCCTCGGTTCTCTCTGAATATAAAAGGCCTCGCTGTCGGCTCCCCAGAACGGCGTCCCGAAATACTGGTCGTCATTCTCGTCGAAGTCCGCCCAAGCGGTTGCGCCATTCTGAATATTCACGATCCCGATCCGCACCTTAGGGTTGTTGTCACCGCACTTAGGGTAGCGCGTCATACGGACCGAGCCTCCAGTCGGGGACACGTTCGGCAAAGCCACCGCAGCCCCGGCGTTCTGTGAATATGCCAGCCCCATCCCCGAGCGGTCAGCGTCCTCAGCGAACGGTGAATATATCGGAAATACCGGAACCTCCGAATTGTCAAAACGATAGAATCCTATCTTCTTGGAGTCCGGCGACCACCAGAACGCGCAATAATGGGTAGGCCTGCCCAGAATCTCCTCGTAGTACACCCATGAAGAGTACCCGTTCAGAATCACATCCGACCCGTCGAACGTCAGCTGGGTCTCCCTTTTCGTCGCGATGTCCACCACCCAAAGGTTGTTGTCCCTCGTAAACGCCATCTTCGTGGAGTCCGGTGAATATGTCAGGTTGACAGCCTCGTCCGGCCTGAACGGGAAATCCGTGAACTTCGCAGGATAGTTTATCCCATCCGTAATCTTTCCGGTCACCGCATTGACAGAAAAGTCTTTAGCCCCTGTGAAAGAGTAATCGTAAGTCAACGCAACCTCGTTCTTTCCCACCCATTTCCAAGCGGAAGGAACATCATTGAAATCCTTGGCCGAAGCGGCCACGGACACCAGTAAAACCAGAGCGATCAAACACTTTTTCATATTCAAAACGTATTTTTTCAAAAATATAGAGTGTCAATTTATGGAAAATTTCACCATTACGCAATGGAAGGATTAATATTCTCTTAATACAGTAAGCCGAACATCCATAAAGGGATACGGTTGTGATGCCCGATTTCCGTATCATCCACAGCCAGATAGCTGTCAGCCACATCTTTTATTTGTTCAAATGATTTCTTGCGGCCTCCAACTTCAAACAGATATTTCCCATCCACAAGAAAATCACCTTTAGCGGGATATGTAACGGAGTGATCGACTGCCAATTGGCTTAAAAAGAAAGTTTCACGCACCGTCCCGATGTTTGGTGCCATCGCGTACGCGTACATCAAGTTGGAATTGTCCATAAATATCTTCTCGGGACGCGACAACTTGTCTATATGTTTCGGCTTGTCGGAAAGCAAGGCCAGAAGTCCAGCCTTTTCAAGGGCGTACAGCATCTTGAGTCCTTGGTTTCTGTCGGTCTCCAACTCATTGTAGAGATTCGACATATTCGGGGTCTGAGGGACCTGTTCCGCAAGAATCATAAACATTTTCTTGGTCTTCCTGATTGTAGATTGCTCCACTCCCTCAATTATCGGATAGTCATTTTCCAGAACGTGATTGACAACTTGCTGCAACCTGATTTCGAATCCTGAATATACGCTCTTATAGAACGGGTAATAGCCATATCGCAGATATTCCCCGAATGCCGGCAGTATCTTCATCCCGTTTGAGAGGATATCCCCCGCTATCCGGCGGTGGTCGCGCAAAAGGAGATCAAGAGAGATCGGTTCCATTTCGGCGAGTCCCTCGTAGAGCAGATATTCCCGGAAAGACATCCCGTGAAGGGTGTAAGGTAACTGCCTTCTTGACAAATCTGCCACGCCGCTGTCTATTTTTAGCATAGAGGAGCCTGTGTAAACAACGTGAAGTCCCGGATAATCATCGTTGATGTTTTTGATCAATGTCTTCCATTTGGGATAATAGTGCACTTCATCAAGAAACAAATGCGTACCTCCGTGCGTGTAATGATACTCTATCAGGTCGTTTATGGAATGAGTCTCGAACCACAGGTTGTCAAGAGAAAGGTATAGCGCCTTGTCCTTGTCCGTAAATGATTCCTTTATGTGCTGAAGCAGCATTGTGGTCTTTCCTGTGCCTTTCGCTCCTTTTATTGCTATGAGATTATCTCGCCAATCTATTTTGTCAATCAGATAGCGCTTGAATCCTTCCGGCGTGCCCTGAAGCCGCCTGCTGTAAATTCTGAGTATTTCGTCAAGACCTTCCATAACCCGAACGATTTGCAATGATACAAAGTTACAAAATAATGTTTGCAAACACTATTATTCGATAATATTTAGTGTCTGCAAACACTAAAAGAAGACATACTATACAATTAGATACATCCATTCCTTTAGGGTCAATATAGAAGACCGAAAGCCCAGATAGGGATGACATTGGCATAACCGGTCTCTATGTCATCCTTTACGACATACCCCTCGTCCGCATTCTCTATCTGCTTTTTTCCCTTATTCTTTCCCCCAATCTCAAATGTTCGGCCATCTATCTCGAAATCAGAGATTTTGGAACTGATCACGTCGTTTGTGACCCTGGTCTGATTCATAAAGAACGTCTCTCGTATGTTGCCGACATCGGCTTTGTCCGGTTCCAGAACGTATATAAGGTTCGGGTTGTCAAGGTATAGTTTCTCGACTTTTCCAAGTCCTCTTATCCCTCCTGTCCTGTCCCTCAACTGTGAAATCATTCCGGCCTGCTCTATGTATATGAGATAATCCGAGACATCGTTACGGCTTATACCTGTCACCTCAGCAAGTTTGGTCATCACCGGTTTGAACGGAACGCTCCGAGCCACCACCATCAGCAAGGACTTGAGTTTCCTGCCGATGGAAACATTAGTTTGAAGGTATTGAGGGATATCCACTTCCATAGTCTGGTTTATGACCTGAAGCATCTCAAGATCAAACTCCGGATCTCTCCCGAAAGGATAATACCCATTATGAAGATAACTCCGGAACAACGGCAGCGGATGCGCGACTCCTGGGATCTCCGCCTTGTTCCTGAGCACCTCATCCATTGAATATATCGGTGTGTCAATATCGTGGAAAAGTTTAAGATATTCCCGGAACGACAACCCCTGCATATTATAGATCGGAACGCGTCTGCTCAAATCAGACATTCCTTTATAGATGTCAAGGATTGACGAACCAGAGATCACAACCTGAAGATCGCTGTAGCTATCAATAATTTGCTTCAGTTCACGTGACCACCCTTCATATTTGTGAATCTCGTCAATAAACAGGTGCCGTCCGCCCATTTTCACAAACCTGTCGGCCAGATCCACAAGCTTATGCTCCGAAAAGTACAAATGGTCCGCCGAAACGTACAACGTGTCATCTACGCTATGATGCAGTTTTATATGTTGCAGCAACATTGTGGATTTTCCCACACCACGTGGCCCCACAAGGCCGAACGCTTTCACGTCCCATTTGATGAAGGGATACTTATAGCGGAGAAAATCAGTTGAAGTCTCCTTCAACTTTCTTGTGAAATATTCGTAAAGTTGTTCCATCGCATAACTTGTCCTATGACAAATATAGGACTATTGCACGAAATTAGTGCAACTTTTATCAATATTTGCATAAATTTAATGCGAATTTACCAGAAACATGCACAAACGTTATGCAAAATAGCCTTTCATACTTTCCACGACCTAAGGATATGCCAGGATTGAGGGGATGGGATGCTGCAGTCAACTCTCTGGCAGTAAACCTTGCCCTTGAGGAACGATGGTATTATGACGATGCAGACAAACAAAATCGACCTATCTTGAAGAATTATCTCTCGTTTACCTTTCAGCGTCTTCAATATGAAGACAAATTGGAGAAAGAGGCGGCTGCTAAGAATAACAGACAACCACGACTCAAAATTCTCGAAAATCAGCTGTATGCAGTTTGGAATACTGGACTTGTAGACAATATCTATGATCCCATCTATGCCTATTTCATGCGCAACGATGGTCGTACACCCACAATCAAACAGCCTTGGGTATTTATGGGCTTCAATACAGCCAACTCTTCTCAGCAGAAGATTATGTCTAGCTTTCCTTATCGCCCAGAGCGAGCATCGTACTTCAATGATCCTCGCGAACTTCTTTACGATACTCGAGCTACAGAACCGACTCTAGACTGGGAGCATTTTTTGAAAGATAACATATCACGACTGCCCATAGGTTTCATCAAGAAAGGATATGCAGACAGTTTCCCATTTGTAGATGATCCTTCAGCACTGCCTAAGCAGAAGCGCGAAGAGTACTATCGCAGCATGGCTGATGCCATATATGCTGACGATGATTGGAAACAGTTTGTTACTACTCGTTTTCGCAATGCTGTAACTGTGGCTCTGGCACGTGTAGCATGGAACTACAAGACTGCTATTCCAGTTTACTATCCTACCGCAAAAAAACTACAATTACTCCTACCATTGGCACTCGAGGACAAGAAAAGAATTGATGTGGCATTGGTTTGTAATCATGTTTACAAGCCCGAAGAGGGAGTAAACAACTATGAAGGTCGTACTATCTACACGTTGCAGATGGCATACAACAACGCTCGACTCATCACTCGCCCTGATAGCGACTGGCTCATGGCTGACATGGCAATAAACAAGTAACTATATAAACGCAAAAAGCATCGGAAGTGCACGCTGCCCCCAATGCTTTTTGCGTATTATTATATGAAGTATAAGTTCTTCGTCCTTAAAAGAATCTGTTCTTATCCGATTGCGTTTAACCCTGTTCAAGTATTTTCTTGTCTGTCAAGAAATCCAAGAGTCCGACAGTCAATACTCCGAGTTCGTCTTCCTTGCGGTGGATATCATCTCCTACAATGACAATCTTACGGAAGTGGTCATTGATTGACAATAAAGGACGTCGCTCTTGCTGCTCCTTTTCTGGCGTAGGCATGTGAAAGGCTGACTGGATATACACTCTGTATGGAGGGCGGTTCACCACAAAGTCTACCTCCAACTGTTTTCTGACAAACTTACCGTTCTCATCCTTGCCACCAAGTTCAACCAATCCTACGTCCACATTATATCCTCGACTGCGAAGCTCATTATAGATAATGTTTTCCATAATGTGCGTTTCCTCTTGTTGGCGATAGTTGAGAATGGCAGCACGTATGCCGATGTCTGCGAAGTAGTATTTCGTCTCGGTACCAATATATTTTCTTCCTTTCACATCATAGCGCAAAGCTTCTTCTATCAAGAAAGAGTCTTTCAGATAGTCAATGTATTGTTTTATAGTGTCTCTTTTTATGGTTACCCCTTGTGAAGATTGAAAGGTATTGGCTATTCTCGTTGGATTGGTTGACGAACCAATGCCCGAGGCTATTACACGCACCAATTCCTTCATTCCTTCAGTATTACGCAGATGGTTGCGCTCAATTACGTCACGCAGATAGGTAGTTTCATACAGACCACGCAAATAGTCTGTTTTCTTTTCTTCCGTTTCAAGCAAAGCCACCTGTGGCAGTCCTCCAAAAGTATAGTAATCCAACCAAGCTTTGCGTATATCTCCACCAATACCACTAAAGTATTCGTCAAAGGTGAGAGGCCATATGCGTATCTCGTCCCCTCTACCTCGGAACTCAGTCACAACATCACTTGATAGGAAGCGAGAGTTTGAGCCCGACACATACACATCTACATTCCTCATGTGTGTCAAGCTAAGAATAACCTCCACAAATTCTTCTACCAACTGTACCTCGTCCAAGACTATATAATAAGGTTTGCCATCATCCACAACCTTTGAATCTATATAGTCGAGCAAGGTATCAGGCTTCCTCAACCGCCTGTTTCGGAAATCATCAAGTTGTATCTCAATGATGTGACTATCAGTCACCCCATGTTCCAACAGCCAGTTATGCCAGATGTCAAACAGCAGGAAAGACTTTCCACATCGTCTAACACCTGTTATAATCTTCACAAGTCCATTCCCACGTCCTGCGATAAGTTCATCCAAATATTTCTTACGTTCAAATATCATATTAGAGTACTATTTTTGATATTAGTATCACATTTTACACCGTAAAGATAACTTTTTTATTTCGAAATACAGCATAACCAATGGAAAAACTGCGTTTAAGAAGTATAAAAATGTGATAAAACAGTATGATAGGCTACATTTCTATTGGTTCTTATAGAATAAAAAGGGATGATTGGCAATCATATTCTTTAAGGTAGTCGTTTCAACCGTACCCCTTCATAAATTCGTCATATAACTTCTATTCACCACATTATGGGGTCGGTTTAAAACGCTCCTCCCAACCCTTATTTCGTGATTCCTGATGTGATTGAAAGTTAAATACGTTAAATCTTCACCTTTTCGTATCTAATCAGAATCCATACGGTCACTTTTCTACCGTTTAGAGCGTATAACATTAATAATCAACTAATAATAGATACTCTGCTAAATATACAAAATTTTCTGCTAAATATACAAATAATGTAACTACTCAGGTGCCCCTGTCCTGACCATAAACCGAGGATGACGCGAGGCTTTCACCACCCCGCTGAGACTTTTTTCATAAATCATCTTCATGCCGCAAGGTCGTGTTCCCGACCGCCAAAAATCTGTCGTCTGCAGCCTTCTGCGGGTTCTGTAGAGGCACTCAAAAATCTTTCATTCGGTCCTCCACGCGAAGGGGCGCCGACCCTGCCAGAAAGCCCGTAAACCACATTTAACACGCTGTAGGTCAATATATTATATTTGCATATATCAAACCTTTTCTTACTTTTGCGGCATGAAAAAGGACTTCAACACGGGATTGAGAAAGGGCATCGAGGCGGACCGGGTGAAACTCACCCGAAGACGCAAGCTGCTCCTTCGGGATATGGGGCTCGCCGAGGATCTCGAGAGGGGCCTCAAGCGGCTTGAGAAGCGCTTCAGGACGGGTCTTCTTTCTGACACCGGGCGCACCATCGTCCTTGACAAACCCGTCTGCATCGTGTGTTTAAACAGTATCGCCAGGAGTGTAAAAGCTGATGTTCACGGAGGTAATGCTAAGAAGCTGTTTTGAATTGTTTGTTTGAAGTCTTTTTCACCTCAAAGAACATTTCAAGTAACCTTCAAAAAATAACCTGCATCACTTTAAATTTGCAATATATTGATGTTCAGGGTGATTCTATGTATTCAATTTTATCGATTGATGCAACTTATTTTCTCAACATCACTAAAGGGCATTTTCCGCAAAGAATGCCAATCATTTACAAACCACGGACACGATATAACGCCACCAGCGGTATTCAATCCGCTATCACTGTGGCTGACCCTCCCTCGGGATATGGGGGTCAGCCACACACAATGGCCTTCCAGCATTACCGGAGCCATTCTTGCGTGCCTGTGGTTTGCACAGTCGGGAAATTACTGAGGCCTGTTCCTTTCATCTATGTTATTATCAATTAGAACCTGTCGGGAGTATCACCTCCCGGCAGGCTTATGGCGCGGGAATGCCCGCGATTCTTATTATCTGTCGATGGTAATGTTACCAGCCTTGTCATCGATCCAGTTCTCAACAGCCGGATCCCAGTGAATCTCGTTCAGAGAGAAGGTAAGGTTAAAAGTGTACCTGTGTCCCATCTCCCACTTAGGGAAGACATCCTTTACCTTAACTGTCTTTGTGCACTCTTCCTTAACGACATTGTTACCAACAACGGTTTCCACAGTATATGTAATTACAATATAGCTGTTATCATTAAATTCCTGAGGAATGTAGATGTACTGACCATCCTCAACTCCAGCTCCTTTTTTGATCTCAGCCGGGACTGCTATCAACTCTCCACTCTTAACCTCGAAGCCAACATTCTCCGCATAAACCTGATCAGGCAAAAAATCGTTTCCACCCGGGGCCATCATCTCTGGAATCTGGCTATAGGTTGCATAATGATAAAGATTAGTGAATTTCACAGAGTTCAAGATGAACTTCTTGTTAGCATAATCCTCAGCAAGATTAGCGGCGACATTGACCATAGAAAGCTTGTGACGGAAAAGAGTCGGAACTCCGGTGTGAGCATAGTTATTCTCATTTTCTGTCTTATCAGCAGCGATGTCAGCAACAAGAAAATCAACATTCTTGTTCGTGGCCACATCAAAATGGCCATTGATTCCACCCTGATACTGTCCGTCTTCGCCTAGTGCCCATACACAATAAAAACCGGAATTATCACCTACCGTCATATCTTTCTTGTTGTACGAATACGCGAAGAATGTCAAAGAACCACCATCCTTCGGCCAATAGTAAGATGTTGTCTCATTCTTCCACAAGTTGCCATTGTATGAAATTGTAGAACCTTCGATGTACATCTGAGCCTCGGAGTTGTTGGCAGCCCAAGTCTTGCCATGTCCAAGATAATAGGCATAGGAGACAAAGACATTATTGTGATCAAAATCAGTCTGAGTCTGGCTAAGAGCCTTGGTGCGAGGAGCGACATTGAACGTGATCTCGCTGTTCACGTTTGAGGCGACCGGCGTCACCTCTGTCTTTGAGCAGGCCGCGAGAGTCGCGAGAACTGCCAATACAAACATTTCTTTTTTCATGATAAAACACAAATTAAAAGTTAAACTAAATAAATCTTTTTCAATAAATTAATAAATAATTACGCTCCTATCATCATGAGCTATGGTAAGTACTAAATCACTATATCTTTCTGTTCATCTTCCCAGTCATCGACCTTAGGTTCAAAGGCACCACCTAAGTCCTTCGGTGGCTCGACCTTGATAGTGTCCTCCAAAAGAAGCCAATGGTGCTTGACAGCATTCTCTGTGAGAAACAGGTTCGAAATGTCAAAGGTCTTGCGGACACTCGTGCCGCCCTTGACCGCAAGGTCGAAAGTCACCTCGAAGTTGTTGTCCGACTCCGGGATGCGTCCGAATGTGTTGAACACCGCACAGATCACATTCTTGCCTTTGTCATCACTTTTCTGGAGATTGAACCATACGGAAGCTTCCGGATCGTTCATCCTCGTGTCGGTGGCAATAAGGTTTGCGCGGACCATGCCTGAGAGAACAGCCTGCGCCGAAGTGACATATTCAAGCCCATCCACCTTGACTTGAATATACCAGCTCTCAACTACCGATGAGGCATCCGCATAGATCGTGTAGATTCCGTTGTGATAGGGCACAGTCTCACACACGTTCCTGGCCACCACAAGATGCTCTGGCTGCATGAGAATGTTCGGAGCGTCTTTCCCTTTGGTAGAGTACTTGTTCAGAACGGCTGACGGTGCAGGATCTGTGTATGCCTCTGCCTTGTCCCAACTGTAGTAGTTCCTTATCAAAGTCTCTTCAGTGCCGAAATCGTAGATGAGCATCCTGTAACTGCCCGGTGCAAGCATGACTTCTCCGCTCACAATGCGGTTTCCGTTCTCGTCAAAGCTCACATCTGTGATAAAGTCCTCTGCGGCAATAACATCCTCGTTTTCTCCAAAGAACAGCACGTGCATGGCACTCGGCTCTATCTTCTGGACCGGGATCTTGTCATTGTAGATGTCTGACGTGACATTGTGGATTCCGGCCACATTCACCCTGACCTGACTGCGGTAAGGTTGTCAGGATCCTCAAGGGGACGTCTCCGGCATCCGCCTGCGACTATTGCAAAAAGCAGCAGGAGAACGGACAGTCCACGGCAGAAGAACACAGCGGAACTATACTTTATATTGGTGTCAGACATCATGTTGATGATTTGTTCTTTTTACTTGTTTCTGATTAGTTTTTGTTTACTTTGTGTGAATCCTTCCCGATCGGTATCACCAATGAAACCTTGAGTTTCGTCGGGCCGAACCAGGAGACGGTTCCAACGTTGTACTTGTCCCGGAACAGGTGCTCGTAGCCCGGATCCGGCTGGTAGTGGCGGTAGTCCGTGCGAAGGAAGCCGGCGGAGACCGAGAACTCCATGTTCATCCACCTGCTGACCGGCAAGGCGTAGCCATAGGTCAATCCGGCAGACCAGAACTCTCCTTGGTAGCAGAGCTTCGTGTCCCACTGGAGGTCGTATTTCCCGGACATGCCGTAAACGCCGGCGAAATGCCCTGTAAGATAGTCCCTCCTGTCATCGCGCGCGAACCACCAGCGCGGCTCGATACCCATTGACCAGATCTGGAAGCAATATTTCTTGCCGTTCGGCCCCCAGTTCCACCACGGAAACACATCCTCGACCATCACCGAGAAGTTCTTCCCGACAGGGAACTCGACCTCGGCGTTGAGTGCGGTCACGGCATCATAGAGGAGGTTGGTCTTGGCGGCGACGGTGTAGAATCTCTCCTTCGGCGGCTCCGGCTCAGGGAACTCAACCTCCGGCAACACCGTCGGAGGGGCGATGTTCACTGAATACGGCACCTCAAGGGTCACTTCCGGCAATTCACACTCAACCGGCCCGATCGGACGGACAGTGCTGTAAAGCACTTGAATATCCGTGCGTCGCAGGGACGGATAGTAGTCCGAGATCAGCCTGCGCCAGACGTTTCCACCTTGCAGACGCTTCATCATCAGCTTCTTGGCCTCGGAATTTTGAGAATCCTTGAATATGTCCGAGACCGTGGACGATCCAGTCTCGGTGTCGTAGGACGCGGCGATCTTGGTGGCACCCTCCCAGTCCTCTCCACGCGAGATGACAACGAAGTCGGCATCCGTGAGACGTGGCTCGATGCTCTTCAGGAATGCTTTCACTCCTTCTGCCCTGTCACGGGCCAGACGCGCGTTGAGTTCCGGCCGGCCTTCAGGTGAGGCGGCACCGATTATGTAAACCTTGTATATTCGTAGATTACCGTTGTACACGATGGACCTGAGTCCTTCGGTGACTGCTTTCAAAGTGGCGGAGTTGTTCCGGAATCCACGTTCGATCTTGGATACAGCTGACCTGTAATAGACAGAGAATGAAGTCGTATCGTGCCTGTCCTCCTGAACCGAGGACGACTTTGATAAGACGACAGTCCTCATTGAGGTAAAGCCTGAGTCTGACGGAAGCGCTTCCGCCGCCACTGTCAGAATCGACAGAAAACAGCCGATGAGGACACACAACCAAATGGCCATGCCGTTGGAAGCACAATGTAATTTATTATAATTCAAGATGTTTCCCCCCCCAGTTATCAAAGCGGTTGGAAAGAGCAACGATTGCGCTATTAATAAACCCTACCGCCATAAATTAAGAACCAAATAAAATTATAAGTGTTCTAACAAACCACTAACTTACCAAGCATAATTACATACATCAGCATTCCAGCTGAAGTGCCACCAGCAATCTCGCCGCAAAGGTAGTAATTTATAATTATTAAACAATATCCAACAATCTATTTAGAATTTATCAAAACCCCAACAGTAAAAGGTTTAATATTCAAAGTTTTCAATCAATTAGGTTTTTCCTGATCCAAGATAGATAAAATCCATTAGAATAAATATTCAATCCTTTAGAACAATACACACTACGCAAAACGAAGAATAGGACAGTGCTCACACCTGTCACAGAGTCGGCACACGTCTGGTCACTTCGACAAGCTCAGTGACCACAATGGAACAGAGAAGATGATCAGATGGCGCGGATCTGTAACTCATCGCAAATCAGAGGATGAAGCTACACCCTTTGATTTGCAATGAGTTACAAATTCGTGCCGGGAGAATCTGGAGGGTACCGTTTCGCAACGAATTAATACAAAACACATTAGACATCACGCTTTTTTGAAGGTAACTCCAATCCTAAGAACTTACGTGCTTGCCACTCATCGGCTACTGTATCACGCACAGACCAAGAACGCTTACACCATACCTGACTGCACAGGTGCAAAAGACAGTGAAATAAACCAGACAATCCTCAAGGCTGTAGAATATTACCGAACCGTTCAAGGATCGTTGGTAAACGTGATTAGGCGAACCGGACAAGAATCTCCTGAGCTTCATTGCTTTCCCTCATTAAAGTTTAACATAGCTATGCGGCGTGTGACACAGTACAGATTGGCTTTCAATCAGTCCGTTGGTCACACGACGTTACAAATTTGTAAAATAATCTATTTAGTAATGATTAAAAAATATCCCTAATTATCAGCAAGTTATCCTTCCACGAAGACGCGTTGGATGAATCATGCTTTGTTCCGATGGTGTAGGTGTCACCGTTGCGGTGAACAGCCCACTCGACTTTTGTTTTGTCCGATGCGAATTTGAACACCTTGAATATGTCATTGATTCCGGTCTTTGAGGTATGGCTGCTTACCTTCGCCCCTCCATCCACCTTGGCCTCTGTTTTGGTCAGATCGTCAAGGATGCTCCGGTCAGAGACCGAGACATAATCATCCGACCAAACTCCATTATTATTCACATAATAAAGCCGGTGGTCATCACTTTCCTTTACCCATACCACATTTCCCTTTTCGTCCATAGTCCATATATCCATTCCATTAGGGTCAATGATACTTATTGGATTTCCGAGGCAGTAGACATACGGGCTGATGCCGTAATACTTCTCGGACAGCGGGTCGGCGGTTGTCCAGCGGGCGATGGCCGGGTTGTACATCCTGGCACCGAAGTCGAGTAACGGTATGTTTGCATATAGGAAGGACTGGGACTCCTTGCCGGAGAAGAGCCAGCGATTCGGAGAGGTAACTGTGACTGTGATTCTACTAGACTTGTCAACCATCGAAGCAATTGTTGTCTCTGTGTCTTTTGGGATTTCTACAATGAATGCGGAACTCTGCAATATTATCATTGGGCTATGAGCGAGTTTATTACAGTGTCCAAACACTCGATATTCTTGTCGTTTGTAAATTCCACCCGCAAACTGTCCCCATTTATAACATAAATTCTCAGGTAAGGTATTATACCCCCAGCCACATCCATGTAACTGCAATATCGGTCAATATATAATTTATAATCCAAACTATCTATAAACTGGCTGTCCAAGAATCGATCAAGCGGAATGTGTCCGTGACTGTTTACTGCGACCAAGGTCTTGTTGACATATTTGGCACCAATATCTTCTTTATCATTAAAAAATATCTTCCCCATTCCTATGCTCATAGGTGGGGCTACACCATGTCGACCGGCAAAACTTATGATTGTATCCTTATTGTTGACAATAAATGAAACAGTTATAACATCTCTGGAATGAATTGAATCCTGAACTCTGTGATATTTTTTACCCGGCAATGCAAGGATAAAGAAATCACTGGTATCAACCAATTCAAAAAAACTTTCCAAAGAGTCTTGAAGTCTGTCGGATTTGAAGATTCTTTCTAATTTCGAACAGCTATCTCTTATGTCGATAATTCTATTTACCTCTGAATGACGAGCTGGGTTGCCGCACATCTGAAGGCAACCGATCATAGCCATAACTACGAATACTGAGTAGAGTTTCATTATTTATTATTTAACGTTCCAAAATAAAAACTTTTGTAACTTCTGATGGGTCTAATAAAGGAGGCGTTATAATACCCAACATAATATAGTCTACTTGAGTTAGGAAAATAGACATAACTTTTTCTGGTTATTCGCCCATTCTGTTCCACATCATCAATTACATTTCTTTGATCAGTATTATAGTAGTTTGTGCCATATCCCATAGAACTGATTTCATTACCGATGTCTATGCCAGGATGTGAATGAACCGTAGCATTAGGCTTACCATTTGTATAATCCTCCCACGAAGACGCACTATATGAATTATGTCCTGTTCCAATTGTGTATGTGTCACCGTTACGATGAACAGCCCACTCGACTTTTGTTTTGTCCGATGCGAATTTGAACACCTTGAATATGTCATTGATTCCGGTCTTTGAGGTATGGCTGCTTACCTTCGCCCCTCCATCCACCTTGGCCTCTGTTTTGGTCAGATCGTCAAGGATGCTCCGGTCAGAGACCGAGACATAGTCATCAGACAATAGGCCATCATTATTCATATAATAAAGCCGGTGGTCATCACTTTCCTTTACCCATACCACATTTCCTTTTTCATCCATTGTCCAGATGTCCATCCCGTTAGGGTCGATGATACTTATCGGATTGCCGAGGCAGTAGGCATACGGACTGATGCCGTGATACTTCTCGGACAGAGGGTCGGAAGCTGTCCAGCGGGCGATGACAGGGTTGTACATCCTGGCACCAAAGTCAAGGAGAGGGATGCTGGCGTTCAGGAAGGACTGGGACTCCTTGCTGGAGAAGAGCCAGCGATCCGGAGAGGTTGCGGATTGAGTGGTCGCTTCGACGGGCTCAGCGACCGAATTTGTGACCGGAATACGCTTGCCGAACGGGTAGTAGTCATTGGTCTCTATGACCGTACCAGTGTCGCCATCGATGACGGCGCGGACACTGCCGAGGTGGTCGCGGAGATAGTGCTGAACCTTATAGGTGGACGAACCATCAGCGGTGTTCTCACGTACTATCCTGCCGGCGGAGGTCACGGCGCAGTCAAGGGTTATAGCCGGAGAACCCGTTTGACCTGCGGCCTGGGTGTATATCAGGGAACCTCTGTACTGGTAGCCGTTGCCGCCGCCGTCCAACGCACGCAGTTTTGTGCCGTCAGCAAGATATTCATACTCCGCCAAAGTGGCTCCGCCGGATGAAATGCGGCTTGTCAGGTTCCGATCATTGTAATCGATGTCGAGCGTAGAGAGGCCGTCACGGGTCAGGTTGCCGTTCGCGTCGTGAGTGTACTGGCCTCCGCCACCGGACGCGCCGGTGTTGGAGATGCCACTCAACAAATTGCCATTATACGAATATGCCAATATCTCATCCGGAGTCGCTGCGTTCTCCCCATATCTGGTCAAGGTCAAGGCATTACTGTTCCTGTCATAAGTGATGGACCTTTCACTGAATGAATTAGTTTGCACGCCACCGACAAATCTCTGCGCATCCGTCAAGCGGCCAACGCCATCGTATGATAACGACCAGGCGTTTGTCTCTGTTCCCACACCGTGATTCCATTCCCACTCGGAAACGCTCCCGTTATACTTCGGGACTGCCCCAAGTGTCGGCTCCTGATACCGGAGTGACATATTGAACACATTGGAATTCTGGTCTGTCAGTTGGTCTCGAATATTATAGGCCAGTGTCTCGGTCAACGCTGACGGATTGGCCGCCGTGCCATACACCCGACTTGTCAGACGGCCTATCTCATCATACCCATAGGACACGGACTGCGACCTGCCGTTCAGCGATGTCGTCTCCGAGACCAGTCTCTCCTGTCCGTCATAAGACCTCACTGTGACCAGCGAATCAATGCGGCCATCCGGAAGCGCGACCGTTTCCCTTGTCATAGACGGCTTGCCCGTGAAAGTAAGGGACTGATGAATATGCCCGGCCCCGCCAAGCGCCTCCTTGCGGTGGCTCTGGATCAGGCGGCCCTGGTAGTCGTAATAGAATGACGATACCGTCTTGGACGTCGGGTCGGCCAGAGAATAGACGGCGGTGCCTGTCAGAAACCCTTTGGACTTGTCCGTCCCTACGACCGGAATCCCATAGTTGGACAGTGTGTCACAAGACAGGACCCGTTTTGTTTCAGACGTTACAAGGTCATCCATAAACAAGTAATCATCGTAGTAGCTGACGGACTGCGGACGGCAATATGGCAGAACAGGAATATTTCCTTTATCGTACCTATAAATGATTGGATCGCAGCCTGGCAACCCCTTGCTGACACACTGTCCTTTTTCGTCATATATTACGTTTAGTGAGGTGTAAATAACAACCTGCATCATTTCATAATAAGTTAATATTCAAAGGATTCCTTGTTATCCGTTTATCAATTGATGCAACTATTTTTTCAATATCATTTAGTTGTTCAAAGGTCGGCGATTCATTCAACGCTATATGAGGCACATAGTTTTTCTCGTCCGCCACACCATTGATCGTCCGTGACAGCGACGGTCCTGTGGACAGGCTCCAACCGTCACCGAGCCAGTGGCTCGAACGCATGTTTGGTTTCAGACCAGATGCGTGGTAGTTCAGAGTGATCGGTATCCGTATGTCGCCGTCAACAATCTCATATAGCGGAATGCTTGTTTTTACCAGACCGTCGCACAAATCCACAGGATAAGTGATGTATTTGGTAAGCTCAGATGCGATGGGAGAAGGTGGAATAACGTTCGAATGCGTGAGCTCCGGAATCTGGGCGAAGGCTTGTGTGAAAACAAGCGACAACTGCGAGACGATGATGAGAATGGCCTTTTTCATAATGTTGGTTTTATATTCTTGGTTATATTTTGTCGCATTAATGGTTAACTGGCTGCAAGATACGAATTATTTCAATATTACAAACGCGGTGAAAGAAAATAATTATGATTTAGTCCGAGGACTGTCCAGCCACACTATGCGAAATACTCATCCTTGAAGTTGACGAGGTAAACCTTGGCGGTGGCGCGGGTGAGGGCGGTGTAGAGCCATTTGAGGTCATCGACTGTGAGTTCGTCCTGCCAGAAGGGGTTGTCGATGAAGACGCAGCTCCACTGGCCGCCCTGGCTTTTGTGGCAGGTGATGGCGTTGGCGTACTTTAGCTGAGGGCGTTGTAGTAAGGATCCTCGCGTACGGCCTCGTAGCGCTTTTTCTTGGTCGGGATGTCGGCGTAGTCTGCGTTCACACCGTTATAAAGCTGGTTCTGCTGCTCGTAACTCAAGGATGCGGACTCGGACTCAAGGGTGTCCAGACAGACTTTCGCGACGATCTCGGTGTCATCGTAGTCCGGGAATGAAAGGCGGGCATCGGCGAAATGGAGGCCGTAACGTTCCTCGAAATTCTTGATTGACACGAGTTTGGCGATGTCACCGTTGGCGATGTAGTCCATACACTTGACACCTTTCAGGAACTGGTAGCAGTTCTTCACTATCATCAGTTTCTCGCCACGGACCAAGCGCTCCTCATCATAGAAGACCTGGGCCCGGATGCCGGCATTGTAGCGGTTCGCGCGCTTGTTGGAACGGCAAAGAACCACCGCGTCGTCTTTTGAATATTCAGAAATACGCCGAGTTCAGGGTGTCGATAAGTTCGCCGCCGGTTATCCTCACGATGTCATCGAAACCGTCAACGGTCAGACCCAACTCATCAGGAGTGTACATCCCGTCACCGTAGAGATCCGAGGCAATCAACTCACGTAATTTCGTGGCGTTAAACAAGATACCTGATTCTTTTTGCTGGCGGACGACCTCGGTCAGGCTACTGTAACAGACTCCACCGAAACCGTCCATATATTCCTTCGCCAAAGCGGGTGAGGCGTCCATTCCGACAGGAGGCAGCTGGGCTGAATCGCCGATCATTATCAAGCGGCAGTCGTTGCCGGCGCGGACATATTCAATCAAATCCTTCAGAAGGTCTCCGGTACCAAATTGGGTCGTGCCTTGCCTTTGGGCATCGTCTATGCCTATCAAGGAGACCTCATCCACGATGAAGAGTTTGTGGGAGAGCTTGTTAGGGGCTAATGAGAACTGGCCGAAGCCGTCATCGCCGATAGATTTCTGGCGGTAGATGCATTTGTGGATCGTGCGGGCAGGCTTGCCAGCGTACAGGGATAGGACTTTCGCGGCGCGGCCGGTGGGGGCGAGGAGGTAGCATATTTCCTCATATTCATCGGACGCTTCCGACACAGTCGCTTCGACAGTATGTACCTTAGGTCTCAAATCATCAAACGCCCTGATCACCGCCGCGATCGCCGAAGTCTTTCCCGTACCAGCATACCCGTTAACCACCAGAATATCAGCGTCATCACAAGTAACAAAATCCGCAATCTCCCGGAACAACCGATCCTGATCATCCGTCCCATCATAAGGAAAATTATCCTTGAAACGCTTATAGAAAAACTCCCCCCTGTACATAGCCTCTACTTATTTCTCCGGCTGAAAATCATCATCACAACAGCCAGAATCGGATAGATCTCGACACGTCCGAGGAACATGTCAAGCGTGTAGATGAACTTGAGGGAGGATGGCTCTCCGTTAAAGTTGTAGATTGAGCCGAGCTGGTCCACCGAAAGTCCAACATTGCCAAGGGACGAGAGTATCGCCGTGAATGACTGGTTGTTGTCAGGGTCGAGCGTGAGGCAGGCCGCGAGCGAGATGATCACCACAAGGCCGTAGAGGGCGATGTAGAGGATGTGCGGGGCGATGTCGTTCTGCCGGATCACCCTGCCATTCACCCTTATATCTTTGACGGACGCAGGATGCAGAACCATCCTCAACTGGTACTTAACCTCTTTGCACAGAAACATCATCCCTGTCGGACTTGATGCCGCCGGTGGTGGAGCCAGCCATGCCGCAACATACTCCCATAAGCACCAGTATGGTGTCCGAAAGAACAGGCCAGGAGCTGTTGTCAGCGATGCTGAACCCTGTCGCCGAGGCAAAGCTCATGACGTGGAAGAAGCCGGAGAGGAAGGAGCGCCCCCAGGCCTCCTCGAACCCGTGTGCCTTGATCGAGATCGACACGATCACCCCCGCCACAACCATCATGGAAAGATAGAACTTGAATATCTCGTTCTTGAACGGCTTGAGGGATCTTGTCACGACAGCCACGAAGATCATTCCGAAATGGACGGATGAGAGTACCATGAAGAGCATCGTGATAAGGTCGATCGTGATCGAGTCATAGGCACCGATGGAGGCGTTCCTGGTGCTGAAGCCGCCTGTCGCCACGACGCTCATCGCATGGTTGATCGCGTCGAAAGGACTCATCCCGGCCATCACATAAAGCAGGAACGAGGCTGCGGTCAATCCAAAATAGACATAAGTGAAGATATAGACTGTCTTGTTCGCGCCGGATCTGTACTCCCTCTTGGACAAGGACGAAAGCTCAAGGGTAGTCAGCCTCAACCTCATCTGAGACGAACTCGGGATGATCAGCAGCAGGAAGACCACGACTCCCAAGCCTCCGATGAAGTGCGTCGAGGAACGCCAGAACAGCAGGCTGTTCGGCAGCGCCTCAACGTTGTCAAGGATTGTCGAGCCGGTCGTCGTGAATCCGGAAACACTTTCAAACCAGGCGTTTATGATCGTGAACGGCCCTCCCCAAAGCGCATACGGAAGCATCCCGAAGATGAAGGACAGCAGCCAGGACAGCGCGATGATCATGTAGCCGTCCTTCAACGTGATGGCAGCCGATTTTCTTACGAATATGAACGGGAACACACCGACGGTGAAGGTGATCGTGAAGCTGATCATCAGGGCGGCGAGGGCACTGTCATTGCCGTTCGCCACAGAGACCAGAATGGACAGGAACATGAACAGCGCACTGACAAGCAGAGCGTAGCCAACGTTTCTGGATATCACCTTGATGTTCATTTGGATATTCTTTAATTATTATTATGAGCGGAGCCTGTCGAAGCGACCTTGGTCCGCAGGTTGGCCACCCTCTTGCGCAGCATCTGATTCTCCCCCGTCAGTTCCGTGATGCCGTCGTTAAGTTCCGCCAGCTGGTCATCACCCTCGAAGGAGTAGGAGTATTTCTTGTTGTAGGATCTGTAGTTGTTCAGCCCGGAAAGCATCCTGTAGATAGGATTCACATAGAACACCAGCAGGAAGAACAACAGCATCAGCACAAGCAGCAGCCCGACACCCACAGCCACAGCACCCGGAATGATGCTCCTGTAGAACCCCCTCTGGAACGTCAGGGAGTTCTTCTTCAGGTCATCGTAGATTGCCTCGTTGAGCACATCAATGTAGTGGTTCAGCCTCCTGAACTTGGGCTGAAGCCTGTCGAAGTACCAAGCCCTGGTGTCGATGAAGTCCGACAGCATCACGTCGTTCAGTTCCAGCGAAGTCAGCATGTAAGCTGAATACGCATAGACAACAGAATCAGTCAGCGGGACCATCTTGTCGGAAGTCAAGGAGTTGCGAAGCGAGTCGCAATGCCCCATGAACTCCTTCTGATGGAAGTCCGGAAGAGTGTTGACCGAGTTGTCACCGATCAGGGCCAGAAGATCCAGATTGTACTTGTTCGTGACTTCGGACAATTTCTGTGCGACATTGACGCTCCTGATGTTGTCCGCGATGAGATCCGACACATAGTTGCTCATCCTATAGTACTCCATGATGGAGATCACACTGGAGACAAGCAGTGTCACGGCTATCGCGCTGAGGCTCAGCGTCAGCTTCATCCTCATCGTGAGCTTGAACTCCTTCATTCTGTCCGCAAGTTTCCTAAACATTTCCTGACTGTCTGTTTAACCTGCAAACTTACACAAAAATCACGACAAAAGAAAAGTCCTGCGCCAAGCACATTGCCGGCAGAGTGTGAAACAATATTACATTGTAAAACATTGAAGGGTTATCCCTTGACAATCTGAAAAAATTTCTTTATCCTTGCGATGGTAATATATTATTGAAAGAAAGAAGTAAAAGCAAGCATCTTTTCCCTAAAAGGGATGCTTGCTTTTTGCTTTGGGAACTATATCGGAGTTGACTAACATTTGGCTTATAGTACTGATGCTTAAACAATCACGGTTAGTTGACGCTCCTGCGCAATGATCTGTATGTCAGGAGCTTGATTTCCATCTTAGTCATACAATAAGACAGGGTGTGGCAGAAGATTCCAGGCTTATGCTTCGGGTGAAAAAGTGGCTTTCCTTCCCGGCACCAATCAGGAATGTTACCTCACGCCGATTTCATCGTGAATTTACGAAACGCTTTCAGCCCAAAGCCTGATAGAAGCGTCTTGAGGGCACATTGACGTGAAAATCTTGTATTCCGAGTTTCGGGTTTTTCAGCCCGATCAGACCTCTGTGGGCATAGGAACATTATGTGGCTGAAAGCATTGTAAAATCTTGACTGTCCGCAAGTGGCTTTTGCGGGACGATACTGATTCCGTACATTTCCCTGTCTTGCAAAACAATTGGAGACCATTCTTCCAGGTATGAAAAACTATGCACACCTGAAACATCAACCATCTGATTACTATCGACTTAACATTTTAGGTGCGAGTGTATTCGCACACATAGGAGTCGATGCCCGCGGTACAGGGCGTTCTATTGGTGTTCCGAACTTCCAGGTGCGAGAAACTATGCGCACCTGAAACATCATCGGCTTGACGAACAATATGTTACTCTTCCAGGTGCGAATATGTTAGCGCACCTGAGTGTTTTTGGCATATTATGGAATAGGCTGCGAAGCCTCGGAGCCGCGCTATGTGCCTTGTTAATCTTAAAGGCACTATATGCCGTTAAAAAACACAATTATCGGCTGCCCGCGATCATCCGGACGTTGGTGCGATACGGAAAAAGATAGCCAACAGACCAGAACTCCCAATGATGAAAGTTAGTCAACGGGCATATAGTCCCCCTTTTGTTTTTATCTGAACACTTCCACGCTTGCCTCGGATCTGGCCATTGGAGTGGTACCACCATAGACTACGTGCAATTGCGAGGGCTTGGCTCCTGAATATTTTGACCAGTATTTCAGTCCATCCAGGAACGATTCATTGAATGTCTCCGCTGACTTTATCTCAAACGCGTCCTCTTTGTCACTATCTCTGTAGATCAGGTCCACTTCATTGCCGGCACTGTCTCTCCAAAAAGAAACCGAAGGCTCTATTATTCCTTTATTGAAATCATTTTTGATAAAGTCTGCCACAACCATATTCTCAAAGAGATTCCCCCTAAGATAATGAGTGTTCATTTGGGTCTCAGTTTTTATCTCAAGAAGAGAAGCGGCGAGTCCCGTGTCATAGAAGTACAGTTTCGGAGTCTTCACCAGGCGCTTTGAATAATTTTTATGGTCTGGCTTAAGAAGGAATATGATATAGCTTGATTCCAGAATTGAGAGCCAAGAGTCAACTGTGGGCACAGATATTCCGCAATCATTTGCCAGTGAAGACTTGTTCAGAAGCTGTCCGGTTCTTGCCGCGCAAAGTTTAAGAAATCTGGTGAATTTGCCGAGGTCGGTGATGTCTTTGATGTTTCTCACATCACGCTCGACATACGTATTGATGTAGTTCGGATAATAATCGGTTGGCGAAATACCTTTATCGTACAGACGCGGATAGCACCCGTTAAGCAGTTTCGCATCTGTGGATTCAGGAAAGATACCACCGTCTTTCATCTCTTGCCTTGAAAAAGGAAGGAGGTGGAGCAATCCTACCCGACCGGCCAGCGATTGATCCACGGCTTCCATAAGTTGCAGATTCTGAGGACCTGTGAGAATGTACATTCCGTCACCTCCTACATCATCGCTGTGTGTCTGAAGATAGGAGAGCAAGGACGGAACTCTTTGAACCTCATCGATGATGGTTTTGTCTGGATAAGTCGAGATGAAACCGCGCGGATCGCTTTCAGCGAAAGCGCTACGGCTTTCTGCTTCATTGTTCTTAATATCACGCCACTACAGTTTTCTTGCAAATTTAAGATTTGATTTTATGATTTGCAAGAAACCTTCGTGAATAATCACGTGTCGGCGCTTCGGCAGGTTCAGCGACCGGCTATACCTCGACGCACCAGCCGTGCGTGTCCTCCAGAAGGCCGTCCTGAATGCCACGGATGCGGTCATAAAGGGTACGGCTCAACTTTCCGCACTCAGAACCGGATGGCATTACATAAGTGCGAGAGACATCTGAGCCCTCCAGCAGAGGCTTGTCATCAATTGAGCGGATCGGGGTGATCACCACCGCTGTGCCGCAGGCGTTGACCTCATCGAAATCGGCAAGCTCCTCTACCGGAATCGGCCTTACCTCCACCTTCATTCCGAGATCCTCAGCGATGGTGCGGAGAGACTTGTTAGTGATTGAAGGCAGCACACTGTCGGATAACGGGGTCACATAGGTGTCGCCCTTTATGCCGATGAAGTTGGAGGATCCGAACTCGTCAATCCTCGTCTTGGTGGCGGGGTCGAGGAACAGCAGTTCCGTATAACCCTGAGAATGAGCCAGATTGTAAGGGTAAAGAGACATCGCGTAGTTCGCGCCTATCTTGTAGGAGCCGGTACCGTCAGGAGCGGCCCTATCGTAGTCACGCGAGATGACAGCGGTCACCGGCGTAAGCACCCCAGCCTTGGCATACGTGCTGACAGGAGCACACATGACCGAGAACAGCACCTCGCTTGAAGAGCAGATGCTCAGCTGAGGGTCAATGCCTTCGAGCACCGGACGCAGGTACATGGACGCGTTATGTCCGTACGGAGGGAGAAAATCAAGATTGGCTTTCACACACATCTCGCACATTTTCAGGAACAGTTCCTCGGAAGGAGCGGCCATCGAAAGACGGTCGGCACTGCGCCGGAGACGTCTGGCGTTCTCGTCCGGCCTGAAAAGGCGGACCTTTCCGTCCTTTCCACGAAAGGCCTTAAGCCCCTCAAAGCAGGAATTACCATAGTGAAACACCCCGGCGAAAGCGTTGAAATGGAAATCGAAATCGTCGGTAAGTTGAGGTTCAGACCATTGCCCGTCGCGGTAGAGGCTGAAGACAATGGCGTTTGTCTTTCTGTAATGGAAGCCGAGGCTTCCCCAGTCAAGTTCGTTCATATCAATACATTAATTATCGTTCTCTATCAACTCCGCGACCTTGTCACCCACCTCTGACGTACCCAAAGGACGCGCTCCGAAGGAAGCCAGGTCCTCGGTGACGAAACCACGGTCAATGCTCTCACCGACAGCTTTGCGGATCGCCGCGCCCTCGCGCTTCAGCCCGAAAGCGTACTCAAACATCATCGCGGCTGAAAGGATTGTGGCAAGGGGATTGGCCACATCACGTCCCGCGGCCTGGGGATAGGAGCCGTGGATCGGTTCATAGACACCGGTATGTTCTCCAAGCGATGCCGACGCGAGCAGTCCCATCGAACCGGAGATGCAGCTGGCCTCATCGGTCAGGATGTCCCCGAACGTGTTCTCGGTGACGAGTACATTGAAGAAGCGTGGGCCGGTGATCAGTTTCATGGCAGCGTTGTCAACGTACATATAGTCAGTCTGAACTTCCGGATATTCAGGAGCCATCTCCTGAGCCACCTGCCTCCAGAGCCTCGAAGACTCCAGCACATTCGCCTTGTCCACCACCGTCAGATGCTTACGGCGAAGCATCGCCAATGAATATGCCTTACGCAGGATCCGCTCAACCTCATAGCGGTGGTAGATGTTGGTGTCGTACGCTGTGTCGCCGCCGTCCAAACGGCCTTTCTCTCCGATACATACCGCCCGTAAGTTCCCTGACGCAGACGAAATCCGCGCCAGAGGCGATCTCCGGCCTGAGCGGTGAACGATCCAGCAGGCTCGGAAATGTCTCCACAGGCCTGATGTTGGCATAAAGTCCCAATTCACGCCTCATCGCAAGGAGACCCTGCTCAGGACGTACCTTGGCCGTGGGATCGTTATCAAATTTCGGATCCCCGACGGCCCCGAACAGAACCGCGTCGCTGTCAAGACACACTTTCAGGGTCTCATCAGGGAAGGCGGATCCGCAAGCGTCTATCGCGCAGGCTCCGACAAGCGCGGTTCTGTACTTGGCCTCGTGTCCGAAACGCCGGCAGACCGCATCTATGGCCTTCACGGCCTGTTCCACCACCTCCGGGCCGACACCGTCACCGGGCAATTTTGCTATGTTCAGTTTCATATTCTTCAATCTTGTCTTTATGTTCAAGCAGATAATCTATGTCATCAAGAGCGTTCTCAAAACAGTACTTCTTGTAGGCACTTATCTCGAAACGCTCTGAACTTCCGTCAGACAAAAGGGTCACTTCCTGAGACGGGAGGTCTATGTGAAGTCTCACTGCGGGATCCGCCGAGATCGCGGAGAAAATCTTTTTAAGGAAATCCGGACTGACCTGGACCGGCAGCACGAAGCTGTTGAGTTCATTGTTGCGGTGGATGTCAGCGAACGAGCTTGACACCACAGCCCTGAATCCGTAGCCGGCGATAGCCCACGCGGCATGCTCACGGCTTGATCCCGAGCCAAAATTGGCTCCGGCCACGAGGATGCACCCGCTGTAACGAGGATCATTTAGCACGAAGTCCTTTATCATGCTTCCGTCCGGAGCGTACCTCCAATCACGGAAAAGGTTATCTCCGAAGAACTTCTCATCCCTTGTCGTAGCTTTGAGGAAACGGGCCGGAATGATCTGGTCAGTGTCCACATTCTCTATCGGAAGAGGAATGCAGCTGCTCTCTATTATGTTGAATTTCTGTTTCATAGCAATTCTCTTGGATCAGTGATACATCCTGTCACCGCCGCGGCGGCGGCAGTCAAAGGACTTGCAAGCATCGTCCGTGCGCCCGGGCCCTGACGTCCCTCGAAATTACGGTTGCTTGTGGAAACGGCATATTTTCCGGCCGGGATCTTGTCCGCATTCATCGCAAGACAGGCCGAACAGCCAGGCTGGCGGATCTCGAATCCGGCATCCGCAAGAATCCTGTCAAGTCCTTCTTCCTCAATCTGACGTCTGACGGCCCACGAACCAGGCACGAGCCAGACCGTGACTCCGTCAGCCTTTCCGCGGCCTTTAACGACCGAGGCGAAGGCACGGAAGTCCTCAATCCTGCCGTTGGTGCAGGCTCCGAGAAACACATAATCGACCTTGTGCCCAAGAAGCCTTTCTCCGGCGGAGAAGCCCATATAGTCCAACGCACGCTGAGCCGTGTCAGACGGGATGGTACCGTCAACCGGCATACCCATACCCGGATTCGTTCCGTAAGTGATCATAGGGCTGATGTCAGCGGCATCGAACACATATTCCTTGTCAAAGACAGCATCTTCTCCGCTGCGTAGGGTCCTCCAATATTCAACCGCCTTGTCCCAGTCTTTCCCCTTAGGAGAGAACTCACGGCCTTTGAGATAGGCGAAAGTGGTCTCGTCTGGGGCCACGAAACCTCCGCGGGCTCCCATCTCGATAGACAGGTTGCAGAGTGTCAGACGACCTTCCATCGAGAGGCCGCGGATGGCCGAGCCGGCATATTCAATAAAGTACCCGGTGGCGCCTGAAGTAGTAAGTTTCATCATAAGATAGAGGGCCACGTCTTTGGCGCTCACGCCTTTACCGAGCTCTCCCTCAACCCTTATCCTCATCGATCGCGGTTTCTGCTGAAGGATGCACTGGGTGGCGAGCACCATCTCCACCTCGCTCGTGCCTATTCCGAAAGCGACCGCTCCGACGGCGCCGTGAGTGGATGTGTGAGAATCACCACAGACAATCGTCATTCCCGGCAACGAAAGTCCTTTCTCCGGGCCGACAACGTGGACAATACCGTTGTCCGGACTCATCATCGGATAATGGACCAAACCGAATTCAGCCGCGTTCCGTTCCAAAGTCTCCACCTGACGACGGCATACATCATCCGCGAAAGCAGTCCCTTCCGTCGGGATGTCGTGGTCAGGCATACATATTATTCTCTCCGGGCACAGAATACCGCAGCCACGCTTCCTTATGCCCTCGAAGGCTTGAGGACTGGTCACTTCGTGACAGTAAAGCCTGTCTATGTAGAGCTGAGTGGGACCACCGTCGATGACGGACACGATGTGACTGTCCCAAATCTTGTCGAAAAGTGTATTCATCCCCTGAATTTGTTTATGCAGTCAATGAACGCCTCCACAGACGCGGTGACGATGTCGGTGTCGGCTCCGAAGCCATAATACACGTGGCCGTCATGCTCGACCTGCATGTGAACCTTGCCCACATCATCGGAGCCTTTGGTGATGTTCTGTATGGTGAACTCCTTGATGACCATCTGACGCCTGATGATGATCTTGAGGGCGTTGATCGCCGCGTCAACCGGACCGTTGCCTCTGGAAGCGGCCTCGAATTTCTCACCGGCGATGTCAAGGCCGACACTTGCGATAGGTCTCAGACCCTTGCCGCTGGTCACCTGGAGGTACTCAAGCTTGACGTGATGGTCCTCAGCCCTGTCGGCTCCGGCGAGCACAAGGAGATCATCGTCGCTGACCTGCTTCTTCTTGTCGGCCAGTTTGAGGAACTCATCGTAGAAAGCGTCAAGTCTCTGGCCTTCCATCTTGATTCCAAGAACCTCCAGACGGTATTTAAGGGCGGCGTGGCCGCTTCTGGCGGTAAGCACGATGTCGTTGTCGTCAATCCCCACTTCCTTAGGGTCAATGATCTCGTAGGTACTGACATTCTTGAGGACTCCGTCCTGATGGATGCCTGAAGAGTGCGCGAAGGCATTGCGCCCGACTATGGCCTTGTTCGCCTGAACAGGCATATTCATAAGGTTCGAGACCATTCGGCTCACCGGTGTGATTCTGGTCGTGTTGATGTTGGTCACGAGAGGGATGTCGCTGTGGCTCTTGATGATCATGGCGATCTCCTCCAAGGCCGTGTTGCCGGCACGCTCGCCAACACCATTGACGGTGACCTCGCACTGGCGGGCCCCGGCAAGAAGTCCGGACATTGTGTTGGCGGTGGCCATACCGAGGTCGTTGTGGCAATGGGTCGAGATGACAGCCTTGTCAATCCCATCCACATTGTCAACAAGATACTTGATCTTATCCGCATACTCGGAAGGAAGGCAGTAGCCTGTCGTGTCAGGAATATTCACGACCGTGGCCCCGGCCTTGATGGCTGCCTCAACCACTCTGGCAAGATACTCATTGTCAGTGCGTCCCGCATCCTCGGCGTAGAACTCCACATCCTCAACATACTTCTTGGCATATTTCACAGCCCTGACGGCTCGCTCAAGAATCTCCTCCCGGGTGGAATTGAACTTGTACCTTATGTGGGAGTCGGAAGTTCCGATTCCCGTGTGTATCCTCTTGTGTTTGGCATATTTAAGGGCTTCCGCTGCCACATCGATGTCTCTCTCCACCGCGCGTGTCAAAGCGCAGATCGTAGGCCAAGTGACGGCCTTGGAAATCTCCACGACCGAATTGAAATCTCCGGGACTGGAAACAGGGAAACCAGCCTCTATGACATCGACTCCCAACTCTTCAAGAGCCTTTGCCACCTGGATTTTCTCCACAGTGTTGAGCTGGCACCCAGGCACCTGCTCGCCATCACGCAAAGTGGTGTCAAAAATGAATATTCTGTCTGAACTCATCTGAAAAACGGTATTACACTAACTGCTTGCTAAGTTCGCATTCTGTTCTGTGAAAAACGAAATTATGGCCGACTATTTATGCCTCTTCTCAAGTTCCTTTTCCAGATCGGCGATGCCGTAGCCTTTGCTGACCAAAAGCACGAGAAGGTGATAGACCAAATCCGAGGCCTCGTAGATCATACGTTCATCGTCCCCTTTCACGGCCTCGATTACGGTCTCGACGGCTTCCTCACCGACTTTCTGTGCCATTCTCGGAGTCCCTGCCATGAACAGTGACGTGGTGTAGGACTTCTCCGGCATCTGCTCGTGACGGCCTTTGATCACGCTTTCAAGCTCGCGGATAAAACCGAGACTGGTAGGCACGGCGTCCCCCCAGCAGGTCTTCGTGCCTTTGTGGCAGACCGGCCCGTCAGGAATGGCGCGGACAAGAAGGGTGTCCGAATCGCAGTCTACCGCAATGGAGACAAGATGAAGGAAGTTGCCGCTGGTCTCCCCTTTTGTCCATAGGGTCTGGCGGGAACGGCTGAAGAATGTCACCAGACCGCTTGTCTGTGTCTTTTCGAGAGCCTCGGCGTTCATATAGCCGAGCATCAGAACCTGAAGGGTGTTCCGGTCCTGGACGATGGCCGGCACGAGTCCGTCAGCACCGGCTTTAAGAGTTTTAAAATCAATCATATTCATTAAGTTCGTTATATTCTTACATTCACTCCGTGTGAGCGGAGGGTTCTTTTCAAATCGGGAATGGAGATTTCGCCGTAATGGAATATGCTTGCGGCGAGGGCGGCGTCGGCCCGGCCCTTCGTCAGGACTTCCTCGATGTCAGCGACGCTTCCGGCGCCACCGGAGGCTATCACAGGGATGGTAAGTTCCTCAGCAAGATGGGAATATGCCTGCACGGCATAGCCGTTCTTGGTGCCGTCATTATCCATTGAGGTAAAGAGGATCTCGCCGGCGCCGAGATTCTGGACTTGCTTGGCCCAGGAATATAGTTCCTTGTCGGTCGGCCTTTTTCCGCCGTGGGTCATCACCTGCCAGTAAGCATTGCCGTACAGGGATGTCGCTTCGACAGGCTCAGCGACCGTTCCAGAAGCGACCGTCCTCGCGTCAATCGCCACGACAACAAACTGGGAGCCGTAGCGGGAAGCGATCTTGGAAATGATCTCCGGATGAAACACCGCCGCCGTGTTGACCGTGATCTTGTCCGCACCAGCATCCAGAAGCCTGGCCGCATCCTCAAACGAAGATATTCCCCCACCCACAGTGAACGGAATATCAATCCGTTCCGCTATCCGGGAAACCAGACCAGTGAAAGTCTTCCGCCCTTCGGAAGACGCGCTGATGTCCAGATAGACGAGCTCGTCTGCCCCCTGCGCGGAGTAGAAAGCACCCATCTCCACAGGATCGCCGACCTCGCGCAGTCCTTTGAAGCCGATGCCCTTGACAACCTGTCCATCCTTGACATCAAGGCATGGTATTATTCTCTTCGCTAGCATCTTACCTGAACAGATCCTCAAGCCTGACCCTCCCCTCGTAGATAGCCTTGCCGACAATCGCCGAACGAAGCCCGGACCTCCTCAATTCCTCCAGATCCTCATAGCTGGACACTCCCCCGCTCACGATAATCTCCACGTCCGGAAACTGTTGCTGAAGGCCGGCGTAAAACTCCAGATTCACGCCCTGCAACATTCCATCCCTTGAAACTTCCGTCACAATAGCCTGACGCACAAGCCCTTCAAAGATATTCAAGGCCTGGACGGCAGACAACGGCACAGTCTCCTTCCAACCGTGTGTCGCAACCAAACCATTCTTCAAATCCAGCCCAAGGATGATTTTTTCCCCATAGCGGCCAAGCCATTTCTTGAATATGTCCGGTTCGGTAAAGGCCACGCTTCCGCAGATGACATATTCAGCCCCGGCATCCAGAACAGCGTTCAAAGACTCCTCCGACTTCACTCCGCCGCCAAACTCAACTTTCAGACCGGTCGCATTGGTTATATTCCTTAGCACATCCAGGTTCTTCGGACAGGCGGCCTTTGCACCTTCCAGATCCACAAGATGCAGCCTTGTCGCGCCGGCCCGCTCAAAACTTTTCGCCATCTCGACAGGGTTGTCCGAATATACTTTCTCTTTCGCGTAGTCCCCTTGAGTGAGACGCACGCACCGGCCGCCGATTATGTCTATGGCCGGGATTATGTTAAAATTCTTCATATTCAATAAAATTCTTTAATATCTCAGCCCCGACCGAACCGCTCTTCTCCGGATGAAACTGCGTCCCGAAGAAATTGTCCCGCTGGAGCGCCCCGCTGAAACGGACACCGGCATATTCAGTCGCGGCGACAGTCTGATCCGGGAATATTCCCGCGCTGTACGAATGCACATAATAGACGAACGAATCTTCGGGAATATTCCTGAAAAGCGGGCCGCGCAGCCCGGAGATTGTATCCCACCCGGTGTGAGGGATCTTGACACCGGGAGTTTCCGGGAAGCGGGTGACTTTCGGGGTGAATATTCCAAGACATTCCGTGTCGCCCTCCTCGCTTGAAGCGCACATCAGCTGCATTCCGATGCATATTCCTAAAACAGGTTGGGTCAATGACTTTATGACTGGTGCCAAGCCTGTGGACTCCAAGGCTTTCATAGCGGAGGAAGCCTCCCCAACTCCCGGCAGGATCACGTGGTCGGCGCGGCGGATCATCTCCGGATCAGCGGTCAGCACATATTCCGCTCCAAACCTTTTCAGAACGTTTTCGACCGAGCGTATGTTGCCGGCTTTGTAGTCAATTATCGCTATCATAGGATGCCTTTGCTTGATGATAGTTCGTAAGGGAACGGGGTCTTGGCGACCGCCATTCTTAAAGCCCTGGCGAAGGCTTTGAAGATTGCCTCGGCCTTGTGATGCTCGTTCACGCCCTCCGCCCGGATGTGCAGGTTGCATTTCGCTCCGGCGCAGACAGACTGGAAGAAATGGCTGAACATCTCGGTCGGGACATCGCCGACCTTCTCACGTTTGAACTCCGCGTTCCATTTGAAATCAATACGCCCTCCGAAGTCCATCAGGACAGCGGCGTCACAGTCGTCCATCGGGAGGACGAAGCCGTAGCGGGCCATGCCGAGTTTCGAGCCGAGAGCGGCGTTGATTGCCTCTCCGAGGACAATTCCCACATCCTCGATCGTGTGGTGTTCATCGACCTGCAGGTCTCCTTTGGCTTCTATGGCCAGCGACACGCCTCCGTGGTTCGGGATCTGCTCAAGCATGTGGTCGAAGAACGGGAGACCGGTGGAAATGTGTCCGGAGCCTCCAATGGAATCCAGATCCAATTCAAGGGCAATCTTTGTCTCTTTGGTATTACGGACAATTCGGATATGTCTTTCGCCTATTATTTCCATACCGGGGGTGGTCGCTTCGACAGGCTCAGCGACCGAAGAGGACAGCAGCCGAAGCAGTCTGTCATTCTCCACCGGAGTGCCGACTGTGATGCGAAGGCACCCCTCGCAACCTGAGACCTTGGAACGATTCCGCACAATGACTCCTCCCGCAAGCAGCCTCTCGTAAACCTCATCCGGATTCTCAAACCTAACCAACAAAAAGTTAGCGTCACTTGAATATATTCCCTTGACCTCCGGGCATTTGGCCAATTCTTTTTCCAAGCGGAACCGCTGCCCCACAATCTCGGCCACAGCCTTGTCCTTGGCCGCCTCGTCAAGTTTCATCAATGCCATCTTCTGAGCCAGAACATTGATGTTGTACGGATATTTGACTTTGGACATCAAAGCGATGACAGCAGGATCCGCGATCGCCAATCCAATTCTGAGACCTGCCATACCCCAAGCCTTTGAAAGCGTCTGGAGCACAATCAGGTTAGGGTATCTCTTGACCAAAGATGTCAGCGAAGGCCTGACCGAAAAGTCGATGTAAGCCTCATCCAGCACCACCACGCCGCCGAACCTTTCAAGAATATCCTCGATCTGCTCCACCGGGAACGAGTTTCCTGTCGGGTTGTTCGGCGAGCAGATGAACATCAGCCTTGTCTTGGAGTCCGCCGCGGAAAGCATCGCCTCTGTGTCCATTGAGAAATCCGGCCTCAGCTGGACTTTCCGGAATTCAATGTCGTTCATCGCGGCTGCCACCTCGTACATCCCGTAACTCGGAGCGATGGACACGGCATTGCTTGCTCCCGGTACGCAGAACACACGGTAAACAAGGTCAATCGCCTCGTCGCTCCCGTTGCCGATGAACAGGCTATCCGCAGAAATTCCTTTGATTTCCGCGACCTTGGCCTTCAAGGCTTTCTGATGTGGGTCCGGATACCGATTGATGCCATTGTTGTAAGGATTCTCGTTGGCATCCAGAAATATTTCCGGCTGGTTCGAGCCACAGTCGTCCCGGGCGGTCGAATATGCCTCAAGACCTAAGATGTTTGGCCTTACGAGTTTAAGAACGTCTTCTATATTCATTACTGATTATTTTTCAAGTCTTACTTCAACCGCGGCGGCGTGAGCGTCAAGCCCTTCGGCCAAAGCCATTGTACGGATTGTGTCACCAAGGCCGGACAAACCCTCACGCGAAATCTCCTGAATCGTCATCTTCCTCATAAACGCATCCAGATTCAACCCGCTGAACGAACGCGCCCAACCACTCGTCGGCAAAGTATGATTCGTTCCTGAAGCATAATCACCGGCGCTTTCAGGAGAATAATTTCCAATGAATATGCTCCCGGCGGCTACCACCTTATCCGCCACGCTCCAAGAATCACGCATAGATATGATGAGATGTTCAGGAGCATATTCATTGGCGAAATCGATGATGTCCTCACGGCTCGTAAGAACGACCATCCGACTGTGATCCAACGCTTTGGCAATGATGCTTCCCCGACTCAGCCTTGCGGTCTGTCTTGCGACTGCATCCACCACGGATTTTGCGATAGCCTCCGATGTGCAGACCAGGATCGACTGGCTGTCCGGCCCGTGCTCCGACTGGGAGAGGAAGTCAGCTGCGACGAACTCAGGATCAGCGGTCCCGTCAGCCAGCACCATAACCTCTGACGGACCGGCCGGCATATCGATCGCTGCGACCGACAGCCCGACCATCTGCTTGGCCTTCATCACATAACGGTTGCCAGGGCCGAAAATCTTGTCGCATTTGGCGAGCGTCTCCGTTCCATAAGCCATAGCCGCAATGGCCTGAGCGCCACCGATTTTGAATATATTCCTGACTCCACAGACTGAAGCCGCATAGACTATGACAGGATTGGCTTTCCCATCCTTGTCAGGAGGTGTGCAGAGAACGATTTCAGGGCAGCCAGCCACGGAGGCAGGGACGGCCAGCATCAGAACCGTCGAGAACAAAGGCGCGCGCCCGCCAGGAATATACAGTCCGACCCTACGGAGCGGAACGGCCTTCTGGTAGCAGACGACACCGGGTGAAGTCTCAACCTTAACTGTTTGCGGCATCTGCGCGCTATGAAATTTCCTGATGTTTGAATATGCCTGTGCGATGGCCGCCTTTAACTCTGGTGAAACGGAAGCGGTGGCTTCCGCGATTTCCTTGTCGCTGACTTTCAAGGCTTCAACAGAAGTGAAAACTATGTTGTCATAGCGGGACTCCAGATCCAGAACAGCCTTGTCGCCTTGTGTCCGGACATATTCAAGGGTGGCTCTTACGCTTGCATCGATGTCGGAATCGCTTTCAGCGGCCCTTGAGATCAGTTTCGGCCACTCGATCCGAGGAGGGTTATTGTATATTGGGGTCACTGAGCTTGTCGAAGTGACCGTACAATCAAAATTCCGCATAAAATAACGAATAAATATTCAACACCTACAAAACCATCTTCTCAACCGAGAGCACAAGAATCCCTTCCGCGCCAATCTCCTTCAAACTTTCGATCTTCTCCCACAAAACGCTCTCATCCACAACGGAATGCAGTGAAGACCACCCGCTTTGCGCAAGCGGCAGCACAGTCGGGCTCCTCATCGCCGGAACAATCTGGATGGCATCCTCGATCCGGTCGTCGGGGATATTCATCAACAGGTATTTCTTTCCACGGCTGTCCCGGACAGCGTTAAAGCGGAACTTTATCTGTTCCAGAAGTTTAGTCTTTTCATCCGAAAGATTGCCACCCGAAATCAGCACCGCCTCCGAGAACACCACCTTCTCAACCTCCTTGAGCCCGTTGCTCACAAGCGTCCCGCCGGAAGATACGATATCGAAGATAGCATCGCTCATACCAACGGTCGGAGCGATCTCCACAGAGCCTGCGATAACGTTGATCGATGCATCTATTCCTTTATCTTTCAGAAATTTGCTCAAGATGTTCGGGTACGATGTAGCTATCCGCTTACCGTTGAAATATTCCAGTCCGGTATATTCTTCAGACTTGGGGATCGCCAAAGAAATGCGGCACGTTCCAAAGCCCAGACGGTCAACAACCTCCACTGCCTCACCCTCTCGCAGACTTCATTGTAGCCTACGATACCCAAATCCGTCACGCCTTGAGCGACTGCCTGTGGAATGTCATCGTCTCTCAAATAGAGTATCTCAGCCGGGAAATTACTGGATCTGGACAGGAATTTCCGCTTGGTGTCATCCACCTCGATACCGGCCTCACGCAGCAGTGTGAGGCTTTCTTCACTTAAACGGCCTTTGGCCTGAATCGCGATTCTTAACATTTGTCGTTCGTTTTAATAAAAAAGACCCGCCACCAAAACGGAAGCGAGCCTTGACCTTAATATCCCTCATAAACAGATACCCACGACAAAGTCACCTCCGCTTCTGGCGATGGTGAAGATGTAGGTGGATATGATTGAAACTTCTCATTCTATTAGTTCAACACGGCAAATATCGGAAAAATATTCTAGACAAGATTTTTTGACAAAATATTCACTAAACCATGACACTAAAATGAATATCTCACCACTCCAAGGATTCTATGATTGATGATCAGATGTTCCCCCATATTAGCCAACCCTCTGGCATTCAACTCATTCATCTGTCCATAAATCACGCCTGTGCTATTATATTCAATGGCGCATGTAAGTCTTTCGAGATTGAACGCGACCGCCGGAGCGACACGAAACATGTAGCGGATATTCTTGAAGCCTCCATCAAAGTAATAGATGTAGGCGGTCTTCGCATAACCTGTCTCGTCATCTGTGATCAGGTCATGACCGGCACCCAACGCCGTCATGCCTCCGGCGAACAGGATGAATTGCCATTGCTGGCCATAACTTGCCGAGACGAATCCTGTGACCGACCTTAGAGGGGTGTACTTGTACTTATAATCGTCCGACTTGTCATAGACAGCATAACCTCCCATAAGTCGGAGATGATCCCCACCCGAGGCAAGAACGGCCTTGGCGTTGACTTTGAACATACCCTTGCTGAACTCGAAACAGGCCATCGGACTGATCATGGAAATACGGTCCTTGACTTTAGTTCCGACATCATGGTAATAGGTCAAATCGGTCGTGCGCCAACGAGGAACCAAACTTATGAAATCCGCTCCGACCCTGGCCTTGATGTACTTTGATGAATATGTCAGGCCAGCGTACAATTCCGGGACAAGGCCATACTTGACATAGTCAGCTGATGGTCCTTGTGGTCCCGTAGGCATGAACTCCATCGGATAAAGAAGCCCCGCCGTGAAAGTGAAGCGATCCATCAGATTAGTCTCAAACATCAACTGAGGGCCTCTTGCGTATGGATTGAACGGGGCACCGGCCTCATAGCCGACACTGTATGGCATGTCCAAGGACATAGGATGCCATGCATGGCCAGCCTTGACAGACACAGACTTGAAAAAGTCACCGAGATTGTCCCAGTTAAACTTGAGGTAAGCCTCTCTGAGACTCAGCGACGCGGAGCCTCCCGTCATCAGATAGAAATCCGTCTCCAGTTTTCCGGTTACATTGAACGATCCGTACCTGAATCCGGTAAGGTTCACTCCAAGACGTGTCGTGATGGCGGACATTTTTATGGAAGTTGTACCAGATGTCGTTGCCTTCCAGATTTATCTTCTTGTCGTAAGGAACATAATAAAACAAGTCCTCGGTGTCGGCCTTGGAGTCGCGAGCGTCGAAAATGGCGCTCGCGCGGAAAAAGCCGTATGGTTCAAGATGATTGGTCAACTTCACCAGATGGCTTTGTGCCTCAGATGGTAAAGCGGTAAGTGACAGGGCGATGGCCGATGCCAGCATTGGGATTACCTTCTTCATAGCGTCAATCTTTCCGTGCAAGGCCGACAACAGCCTTGACTTGTCAAACAATAATATTAGAAAGTAAACTTGACCAGAGCCTGGATACGATGGTTGGTGATCCAGTGGAGATTGTCCTTGGCAAGGCCGTTGGCGCCGATGCATTTCACACCGTCAATAGTCTTGTAATCACCATATTGTACACTTGTGAGCTCATATTCAAGACCGATCGCGAACTTGCCGATGTTGTGGATCACGGTAGGTGTGAGCCTCCACATCTGGTTCATGTTCGAGAAGCTGTTCTTGCTGAAATAGAGGTTTGCGGCAGGAGCGTAGCCGTCCTTGGCGCCGTAGAGATCGTCTTTCGTTCCGAAATTCTTCACATAGCCAGCAAAGAGAATCCACTGGGTCTTCTTGCCGTACATGAAGCTTGCCCAAGTCGAAGAGTTGCGGGTAGGGGTATATTCATAACTTGCCCCGTCAGACTTCATTCCTGAGATTCCGTAGCCGCCGTTGAGGTTGACGTGTTCGCCGGCCTCGGCGAAGACTGTCTTCACCTTGGCGGAGAAGAGGCCGCTCTTGTACTGTCCGTAGAGGAACGGAGTGAAGGTGGTGATGCGGTCGTCAACCTTGACAGAGCCATTGTTTGCCCTCGGCTTGATGGAGAGCATGTTCACGCCCGCCCTCAGGAGGAGATTGTCCTTCTTGTAGTTCAGGCCCAGGAATAATTCCGGGGTGCAGGCGTCCTTGATGTAGTCGGCTTTGGCACCGTTAGGGCCTGTCGAATTGTACTGCATCTGCCAGATGGCCGATCCCGTGAGGGAGAACGCGTCGTTGAGCCTGTAGTCAAGTTTCACCTGAGGGGTACGGCTGAAAGGTCCGAAAGGCGCTCCTGTGTTGAGGGAGAACACGTCCGGCATGTCTGCGGCCATAGGATGCCAGGCCTGGCCTGCCGTCACCAGCCAATCGTTCCTGCCGACGGTGACATAAGCCTGACGAAGACGAAGCACCGCGGTTCCGGAGACACCGGAAAGACCATTGTAGAAGTCAGTCTCGATCTTTGCTCCGAATTTCAAGCCATTATATTCATAACCGGTGACATTGAGCCCGATTCTGGAGGTAAGGGCCGCGAAGCGGAGAGAGCTCTGCTCATTCAGATCGACATCGCCCTTCTTGTTCTCATCCTTAGGAAGATAATAGAAGAAATCCTCTGTTCCCGCTACGCTCTCACGTGTGTCGAAAGCGTAGTAATTGCGGATGAATCCGTAGAGGCTAACCTTTGGAGCCGTTTCCTGCGCCCCGAGAGAGGCACACATTGCCAAAGCGGCAAGTGAAGTGAAAATTTTGTTCATTTTAATAACTACTAACTGATTTTTAAGCATTGAGAAGCTGCTTTGGTTCCTTTCCCAAAACAGCTTCTCTGATATTACTGTAAAATTACTGTGCGAACGGGAATATCTTGGTGAGCCAGAAGAATCCGAAGATGAATCCAACCACACCGATGATGATACCGACCTTCGCCATGTCCTTGGTCTCGACAAGTCCGGTTGAGGCCGCGATGGCGTTCGGAGGTGTAGAGATAGGGAACAGCATCGCGATGGACGCGCACACGGCGATGAATATGATCATAGCCTGAGTACCGCCCATAGCCACGAAAGCGGCGTTGTTGGCGGCGGCAGGATCAGCCATACCCTCGGCTACAACGATGAGGATAGGGATGAGAAGCGCCGCTGTGGCGGAGTTGCTGATGAAGTTCGAGAGGAAGTAGCAGACGAATCCGGCCACAACCAGCACAAGGATAACGGACATCGAGCCGAAAGGAATCGCCGTGATGAGAACCTTCGCCAGACCGGTGTCCTGAAGGAGGTAGCCCAACGCGAAGCCTCCGGCAACGAGCCAGAGTACCGACCAGTTGATCTCCTTGATCTCCTCCTTGCCGAAGAGTCCTGTGGCCGTGAAGACGGCGAGAGGAATCAGAGCCACGACGTTGGAGCTGATGTGATGGAGTTGCTCCGTGGCCCAGAGAAGGATCGTGATGATGAAGGTAGCCCATACGAGCTTGCTCTTCCAGTCCTTCTTCTTGTCGTTGGCAGGGATCTCAAGCACAAGTTTCTTGGTCTTGAACGGGAAGAACACCAGAAGGAGAATCCACGCGAGGAGGATCATGATGATCACGTAAGGAATCATGTGGACGCACCAGTCTCCGAAAGAGACATCGATGCCGGCCTGCTCAAGGTAACCTTTCGCTGTCGCGTTAGGAGGGGTTCCGATAGGAGTTCCGATACCACCGAGGTTGGCGGCGACCGGAATCGAGAGCGCGAGGCCGATCTTTCCCTTGTCGTCGCTCGGCAGCTTGTGAAGCACCGGAGCGAGGAAGGCAAGCATCATGGCGGCGGTGGCGGTGTTGCTCATGAACATCGAGAACACGGAGATGATGATGAGGAATCCCAGCAGCACCATCTTAGGCTTGGTTCCGAATATGCTGAGCAATGATTTTGCGAGAGTTACGTCAAGTCCGAATCTTTCGGCCATGATCGCGAGCACGAATCCGCCAAGGAACAGCATCACGACAGGGTCTGCGAAAGATGACATTATTTTCTTGTAGCTTACCAGCTGACCGAACTCAGGATTGCAGAAGAACCCGAGTCCCTTGTCGGAGACGGTCAGCAAAGCGACCACGATGATCAGGACGGATGTCGCCCAGTTAGGGATGATCTCAAACATCCACATCAAAGCGGCGAACACGAAGAGGGCGATCACACGCTGCTGCACAACGGTCAGGGCGTCGATGCCGAAGAATGAGACAGGCACACACCACAAGAAGAGTGTGACCAGAAGAACAATTGGCAGAAGTACACCGTACTTCACATTGAATTTCTTCAGCCATTTCAGTAGTATTGATTATTAATTTTTGTTATTTCTGGAACTCGAACCTGAGGTCGATCGGAATGTTCTCAAGACGGATGTTCACAAGGTCAGCCTTGAAGTCCTCGGAAAGAACACAGTACTGGTTCTCAAACTGTTCCGCGAACTCGTAGTCACCGGTAGCCTGGGTCTTGAGGGCGATGCCGGCGAACTCTGCCACGAGTGAAAGGGTCTTCTCGTAGTCGATTGAATATTTTCCGCTGTCTCCACGCTTGAAGGCGCCGTTCTGGTTGAGGTAGTTGAAGAGCATCACGTAAGCCCTTCCGAGCTGCGAGGCCTCACCGAAACGCTCAGAGCGGATGAGGTTGGCCACGAATGTGGTGATGGCGTCCTCCTTGGTAATGAGCGCAGGGATCTTATGCTCGTCGAGAAGCTTGCAGACAAGGTAAAGACCGAGGGCGTTGGCCTTGGCGTCCTCCCAAGTGAGAGCCTTGTTGCCGAGAGCCTCATAGACTAAGCCCTTGCCGTTGATGGTCTCCTTTACACCGAGTCCGTGGGAGATCTCACGGAAAGCGATGTTCCAGTAGAAAGCCTCCTCGTCAAGGTGATCCTGCTGGTCAGGAGTCAAAACCACGATGCCAACCGGGTTGACAACCCTGTTGAACTTCTCCATCATAATGTTGCGAAGGAGGGCCGTACGGGTACCGGCCTTTGCCTGAACTTCCTCATTGTAAGGGAGATTCAAAGCAATCAGCTTTATACCTGCGTTAGCGTGACCGGCGCAGTAGATGGCGTCGTAGGCGTAGATGTCGGACTCGTCGCCCGGAACAAAAGTCTTGTACTGCTCCTCGCAAGGGATCTGCTTCTGGAGCTCCGGAAGCATTGAGGTGAACTGATCGAGGACCTCGGTGCGCTTCAAGTCCTTCAGAAGCACGTAGGCCTCGTAGGATGTCTTGAGACCATAGAGCTGGTCATCATTGACCTCGTTAGGGCCGATGATGAGGTCCATCTTGCTGTCCGTCATCTCCAGCCAGGCAAGGTCGCTGTCATAATAATAGTCAGTCCTCAACGCGTCGATCTTCTTGAGAAGATAGTTGCGCACGCTCGGCTTGATGGTGATGTCAGCGGCGGCCTTGAGGTAGTTGCAGATCTTGTCGATGTTATACTCGAACGCGTCGTGGTACCAAACGGAAGTGAGCTTGCCGTCGGCGCCGCGCCTGATGAGTGAATATGGACTCGTCTTCACCGGATCAGCCAACGAGTCGAACTCAGCGGCAGTCATGTCGGCCGGATAGAAGTTGGCACCAAGAGGAAGCTCTCCGAAACCTTCTATGAATGTGGATCCGTCAAGGCGGTCCCAAGGTCCGTAATTGATTTTGGCATAGTCCCTAAGATCGGCATCCTTCAGGTTCTCGATCAAGGTCTTGTCACCAAAATACTGTTTCCAGTAGATACTGTCAGCCTGGTCGGCGGCGAATTTGTAGAGGTTGAGGACTTCCTTGCCGTTGTCCGTGATACCGGAAAGGTCTGGTGACTCGATCTTCACGAGCGCGTACGAATCGACCTTCTTCTGGACAGCGGTCTTGGGCTCCGTGTTGCAGGAAGCCGCAAGAGCGATCAGCATTAATGCCAGAGCGGTTCTTTTCATTTGAAGTGTTATTTAATAATGTTCATATTCATTGTATCTTGCAAATTTAATGAATATAAATGAAAAAAGCACATCAACGAGGTGTTGATGTGCCCATATTTGTAAGAAATCTTACTTTTTAGATGATTCCCTGCTCAAGCATGGCCTGCGCTACCTTCATGAAGCCGGCGATGTTGGCGCCCTTCACGTAGTCAACGCTGCCGTCCGGACGTGTGCCGTACTTCACGCACTGCTCGTGGATGCTCTGCATGATCCAGTGAAGCTTGTCGTCAACCTCCTGTGCGGACCAGCTGAGGTGAGCCGCGTTCTGGGTCATCTCAAGGCCTGAGGTGGCGACTCCACCGGCGTTCACAGCCTTGCCAGGAGCGAAGAGGACTCCGTTGTTCTGGAAGAAGTGGATGGCACCCGGCTGGCAACCCATGTTGGAAACCTCGCAGCAGCACCAGCAACCGTTGGCCTTCAGTTCCTTGGCATCGTCCTCGCTGAGCTCGTTCTGGAACGCGCAAGGGAGAGCGATGTCGCAAGGGATGCTCCAAGCCTTCTTGCCGGCGATGAACTGAACATGTCCAGGGAACTTGGTGGCGAGATCCTCGACCATATTCCTGTTGGAGGCACGCATGTCAAGCATATATTCATTCATCTCAGGAGTCATTCCCTCAGGAATATGGCATACTCCGTCCGGGCCGGAGATGGCGACAACCTTGGCACCGAGCTGGGTAGCCTTCTTCACAGCGCCCCAAGCCACGTTACCGAAGCCGGAGATGCAGACCTTCTGGCCGGCGATGTCCTTGCCAGCCTTGTGGAGAAGGTGCTGGGTGAAATAGAGGGCTCCGAAACCGGTGGCCTCAGGACGAAGGATGGATCCTCCCCAGGTAGCGCCCTTTCCGGTGAGAACTCCGGTGTGATACTGGCGGGCGAGCTTCTGGTACATTCCGTTCAGGAAGCCGATCTCACGTCCACCTACACCTACGTCACCCGCAGGGATGTCCTGGTCTGGGCCGATGCAGCGCCAGAGCTCAAGCATGAAGGCCTGGCAGAAACGCATGATCTCAGCGTTAGACTTTCCGACAGGGTCGAAGTCCGAACCACCTTTCGCGCCACCCATAGGAAGGGTTGTGAGGGCGTTCTTGAATGTCTGCTCGAATCCGAGGAACTTGAGCATTGAAGGGGTGACAGCCTTGTGGAAACGAAGACCTCCCTTATAAGGTCCGATCGCACTGTTGAACTGGACGCGGTAGCCGAGGTTTGTCTGAACCTCACCGTTGTCATCGATCCAGGTCACACGGAACGTGAAGATTCTGTCAGGCTCGACAAGTCTCTCGACGATCTTTGCCTTCTCGAACTCAGGGTGCTGGTTGTAAACCTCCTCGATTGACTCAAGGACCTCCTCTGTACAGCCTGGAGATATTCCTTCTCTGTAGGGTACTTGGCCTGGAGACGGGCCATTATTTCAGTTGTTTTCATAACGTAATGTGTTATTAATTAGTTAATAATGTGTGTTCTATTTAAGTTTCCACGTGGATCCGCCGTGAAGCAGCTCATCCACATTGTGGACCTTGGCCTTGGCTTTGACGCCCTCAACCTGCTTGGCGACCTCATCCTCGTAGGTGATGTCCGGAACCTCACGGATGACTCCGAGGGCGACCGGAAAGTCCGGCCACTTCATATCGGCCAGCATCATCTGAAGGCCAAGGTTGTCGGAATGGCTGTCGTGGGTGAGGATGTCATCCTCGGTCACACCGTTCTCTCCGATGGTCACGACCTTCAGTCTCCAGCCATCGAGGGCGATGCCCTTGTCACGGTTCTTTCCGAATATCATCTTCTCGCCGTCGCGCAGGACCAGAGTCCTGTCCGCCTTGTGCTCCCTGTCGGAAATCTCGGCGTGAGAGCCATTGTTGAAGATCACGCAGTTGGTCAGGAACTCCATCACGGAAGTGCCCTTATGCCTTGAGGCCGCAAGCATGATCTCCTGGTTCAAAGCAAGTTCAGTGTCCATTCCGCGGGCGAAGAACGTTCCCTTCGCGCCAAGCACGAGACTGCCTGGATTGAACGGATGCTCAACCGTTCCGTAAGGAGAAGTCTTGGTGATGGCTCCCAGTTTTGAGGTCGGGGAATATTGCCCCTTCGTCATACCGTAAATCTGGTTGTTGAAGAGCATCAGGTTGATGTCGATGTTCCTTCTGATGGCGTGGATGAAATGGTTTCCGCCGATGGCCAAAGCGTCACCGTCACCGCTCACCTGCCAGATGCAGAGATCAGGATTGGCGACCTTCATTCCGGTCGCGATCGCGGTGGCGCGGCCGTGGATGCTGTGGAACCCGTAGGTGTCCACATAGTACGGAAGCCTTGACGAGCAACCGATTCCGGACACGACCACAATCTTGTCCTTGTCTATTCCCTTCTCCTCACAAACCAAAGGAAGGGTTCTCTGAAGAGCGGCGAGCACGGAATAGTCCCCGCATCCCGGACACCATCTGATCTCCTGGTCGCTCTTGAAATCTTTCAATGTATATTTTGGCATTGCGCTGTCCTCCTATAATTCGCTTAAAGCGGCGTCAACAATCTCCTTAACAAGGAAAGTCTGTCCCTGAACCTTATTGCAGCTCAAATAGTTGAACTGCGGAAATATGGTCTTGAGGTACCCGGCGAACTGTCCGAGATTAAGCTCGCAGACGATTATCTTACGGAAACCAGACAGTACCTTCTCCGTGTTCTTAGGCAGCGGATCGATGAAATCGAAATGCACACGGCTTACAGTCTTACCGGCGGCGCGGAGTTCCTCCGTGGCTGTAAGAATATGTCCGTAAGTGCCACCCCAGCCAACCAGCAGGACATCACCGCTCTCCGGACCGTCAACGACAAGGTCAGGAATGTCAGCGGCCACACGGGCGACTTTCTCCGCACGCTCCTTTACCATCATCTCGTGGTTGGCCGCATCTGTGGAAAGGACTCCGATATGTGTCTTCTCAAGACCTCCCACACGGTGCTCCAAGCCAGGTGTTCCGGCCGGAGCCCATTTTCTGGCAAGAGTCTCGGGATCCCTCTCGAAAGGATGGAACTTGTTCCCGTCGGCCTCGGCAAGGCGAGGCTTGATCTCAGGATATTCACTCATTGAAGGAATCTTCCACGGCTCCGAGCCGTTACCAAGGAAGCCTTCGGAGAGGAGCAGACAGGAGTCATATGCTCCATAGCGATCTTGGCTGCTGTGAAAGCGGCATCGAAGCAATGCGCCGGTGAGTGCGCGGCCATCACGACCATAGGGCTCTCGCCGTTGCGGCCGTAAAGGGCCTCGTTAAGATCAGCCTGCTCTGTCTTGGTAGGCAGACCGGTGCAAGGGCCGCCACGCTGCACGTCCACAACCACGATCGGGAGTTCGGTCATCACAGCCAGTCCAAGAGCCTCGGACTTTAGTGAAAGTCCCGGGCCTGAGGTTGTCGTCACCGCCAGATTGCCGGCGAATGACGCTCCGATGGCTGAACATATTCCGGCGATCTCGTCCTCAGTCTGCATAGTCTTGACACCAAGGTTCTTGTGTATGGCGAGTTCCTCAAGGATGGCTGTCGCCGGCGTGATCGGGTAGGATCCGCAGAAAAGAGGCCGTCCGGATTTCTCCGAAGCGGCGATGAGACCCCAGGCCAAAGCCTGGTTACCGGTTATATTCCTGTATATTCCTTTTTCCTGAATGTCCGGGACGACGGTGTAGGTGTCGGCGACCGCCTGGATGTTCGCGGCATAGTTGTAGCCGTCATTCACCACCTTGCGGTTCGGCTCGATCATCTCAGGGTGCTTCTTGGCGAAACGTCCCTCAAGATAGGTATAGACATAGTCCAACGGACGGCTGTAGATGAAGCAGGCCATTCCGAGGGTGAACATATTCCTGCACTTATGGACAGACACGACATCCAGTCCGCTGTCCTTCAAGCTCTCCTCCGTCAGTTTTGTGATCGGGGCGACGATGATGTTCCTGTCCTCGATGTGAAGTTCCTCAAAAGGATTGCCGGTGAAGCCCGCTTTCGTCAGGCCGAAATCATCGAAGGCATCCTCGTTTACAAGCACGGTAGCGTTTCTTTTCAGCCACTTGGCGTTCGCCTTCAGGGCGGCTGGGTTCATCGCCACCAGCATGTCACAGAAGTCCCCGGGGGTGTTTACCTTATGGCTGCCGATGTGAACCTGGAATCCAGACACACCGGCGACAGTCCCTTTCGGGGCTCTGATCTCTGCCGGATAGTCCGGGAATGTGGAAAGGCCGTTACCATAGACTGCGGACAGGTTGGCGAACAAAGTTCCGGTAAGCTGCATACCGTCACCGGAATCCCCGGCGAACCTTATCACAACATCCTTAGCATCAATAACCTTATGTTGCATTTCTATTTTAAGAATATTAGTGTTTTATAAAAATACGTTACAAATTAAAGCATAAAAAGCAGAATAACCAACCTTTTCACTGAAAAAAGATTCATTACCTGCATACAGCCCTAAAACATAACGAAAAAACGTCCTGGAAAGCACTCAGCGACAACACGTCATGTCAGAGCGCAAGAGGGTCGGCAAAAATCAGTTCTTGCTTACCCTCTTCTGATCTTCCTGTCAATGATTACTGCTGCTGGCCCTGAGCCTGTGCCTGAAGTTCCTTCTGGAGATCCTCGATGGTCCTGCCCTCAGGAATATTCATTGCCTTTCTTGCCTCAGGAGTCAGATCCTTGCACTGAGCCTTGTCAACGTAAAGGTACTGTGAAGTCTCGAACACAAACAGATAGCCGCCGGCCTTGGCGAGTTTCTCAACTGCCTCCTGAGCCTTCTTGTAGATAGGATCCATCAACTGCTGCTGTTGCTGCTGAAGCTCCGCCTGGATAGACTGCTGGAATTCCTGAATCCTGTTCTGGATATCACCGAGTTCCTTCTCCTTGCTGGACTTGATGGCTGGAGTCCATGTGGACTGCTTCTGCTGGTACTCGTTATACTTGGTCTGAGCCTCTTCCATCATACTCTGAAGGGTTTCCTGAGCCTCTTTCTGAGCAGTCTGCATCTGTGATCTGGCAGCGTCAGCCTCAGGGCGAGCATCACCAGTTCATTGAAATCGACATAAGCGAACTTCGCCTGCGCCGAAGCCGTCAGAGTAAACAACGCCATTGCGGCGATCAAAAGAATCTTTTTCATTTTTATAGAATTTTATCAGTTTACGTGTTTTGATTCCGATGCAAATGTAAGAATATTATTTAGAATTGTTGTCCGATAAGGAAGTGGAACTGGCTTCTGTTCTTCTTCACCGGATTGTCGAAACCGTAGCCCCAGTCGATACCGAGCAGACCGATCATCGGGAGGAACACCCTCACGCCGACACCTGCGGAACGCTTGATCTGGAACGGATTGAACTTCTTGATGTCCGACCAGCAGTTTCCACCCTCAAGGAAGCCCAGCACGAAGATCGTGGACTGTGGCTGGAGGATGACCGGATAACGGAACTCCATCGTGAACTTGTCATAGACGTTACCGGCGTAGTAGCCGTTGGAATTGTACGGGGTCGCCTCCCAAGGGGTAAGATAGTAGTTCTCGTAACCACGAAGCGCGATGATGTCCGCACCATAAGTGTCGTAGCCAGACATACCGTCACCTCCGACTCGGAATCCCTCAAACGGAGAATAACCCCACTTGCGGTTGTAATATCCAAGGTAACCGAACTGCGCGCGGGTCATGATCACGAAGTCACCGATGACCTTGGTGTAGAGTTCGCCGCTGACCTTCCACTTGTGGTACTCGATCCACTTGTAACGGTCTGCCGAGCTCCAGTTGTCGTAGTTGATGTCCTTGTAGCTTGAGACCTTTGTAGGATTGCCGTTCGCGTCAAGCGTGCCGAGATCCTTCTTTCTGAACAAGGAATATGGAGGAGTCAGCTGAAGGCTGGCGCTGAAGTTGGAACCCATACGAGGATAGATCTGCTGGTCGGTCGAGTTTCGGCTCAGATTGATCGTGTAGCTCAGGTTGTGAGACTTACCATCATTGAACATGAAGTAACCGTTGATCCAGTTCTTCAGGTCGTAGATCTGCCAACTGAGACCGTTGTAGAGCACGAAGTAGTTGTCCGGCCATTTGAGTCTCGTACCGATTCCGGCCGAGAATCCATAGACCTGCATGACCTTGTCGTTGGACAGAAGTCCGATCGCAAGATACGAGTTTGTCTGTCTGGTATAGTAAGCCTGAATGTTCAGGGATGTCGGTTTCTTTCCGAAAAGCCAAGGCTCCGAGAATCCGAACACCAATGAGGTGTAGTAGGTTCCGTTTGTCTGGAAACGCAGCGAAAGGTTCTGCGCGTCTCCAAGAGGTACCGGTCTCCAGGCGTTCTTCTCGAACATGCGCTTCGTGGAGAAGTTGTTGAAGTTCACTCCGACAGTCGCGACAAAGGTGTTGGCGCCCCAACCTCCCGAAAGTTCCAGCTGGCTGGAAGGCTTCTCTGTCACGTTATAGACCACATCCACAGTGTTGTTCAACTGGTTAGGAAGAATCGAGTAACCTTTCGACGGATCAGTGATGGCCTCCGGATCGAACTGTCCCAAGGAAGCGATCTCACGGATGGATCTTTCGAAATCAGTCTGGCTGAAAAGGTAGCCCGGCCTTGTGGCGACCTGCCTGCGGACAACCCTCTCGTTGGTCAGGTTGTTGCCATTGATGACGATATTGTTCAGGGTAGCCTGCTTTCCTTCCGAGATTCTCATTTCCACATCCACGGAATCACCCTCGATGTTCAGCTCGACAGGAGTGACATTAAAGAAAAGGTAACCGTTGTCACGGTAGATCTTGGACACATCCTGATCCCCCTGTTTGCCTCCTCCCAGAAGCCTCTTCTGCATGGTCACCACATCGTACGGATCTCCCTTGCGGATGTTCAGGATCTCGTTGAGCTGATCGGTGGAATAAACGGAGTTGCCGGTCCACGAGATATTCCTGAAATAATATTTCTTGCCCTGGTCAATCTTGAGGTCGATGCCAAGCCTGTCCCTGTGTCACATAGTAGATGGAATCCTTTACGATGCGCGCGTCACGATAGCCGGCCTCGTTGAGCTTGCTGACGAGGCTGTTCTTGTCGTTAGGATATTCCTTTTCGTTGAATTTCTTGCTGTTGAAGAAGTTATACCATTTCTTGGCTTTCGTCTTCTTCATGGAACGGGAAAGTTTGAAGTCCGTGAAGCCTTCCGTTCCTTGGAAATTGATGTCCTTGATCTTGACTTTGGAGCCACGGTCAACGGCGAAGTTGACCTTTATGGCATTCCGGACAATGGTATCCTTCTGCGTCTGGACATCGACCTTGCAGTTGAGGAAACCCTTGTCGGCATAGAATCTCTTGATGATGTCGGTGGATGTTTTCGCCACATAGTCGGAGAACTCCCCTCCCCTTCGAAGATTGAGCCTTTCGTCCAAATCCTTCTGCTCACCCTTTCTCACGCCGGTGAACAGCCATCTGGACACCCTCGGACGCTCTTGGATGCGGATCACAAAGAAAGCGGAGTCCTGTTTCTCGCTCAGATGGTCTATCTCCAAGGCCACGTTCTCGAAATACCTCTGCATCCAAAGCCTGGACACGATCGAGGAGATGTCATCGCTTGGCACAGTGACTCTCATGCCTTTCTGGAGCCCGGTCAGAGAGACGATCTGCTGGCTGGAGAACTGGTGGTTTCCCTCCACGGTAACACCTCCCACATAATAAGTCTTTGGGTGGTCATAATCTACTTCAACGGGGGCGGAAGATTTTACCGAATCCTGTCCAAAGGCCGGAACAGCGGCCACGGACAAGGCGAGAAGACACAATAGACGATATACTTTCATCGAATCAGATTTCATTTTAAGATGCAAATATACGTAAGTTATTTAACTTTTCCATACCTACGGTTCCTGTGGGAATATTCTTCCAGAGCCGCCCTGAAGTCCTCGCGCCTGAAATCAGGCCACAAGGTATCGACAAAAAGAAATTCCGAATATGCCGCCTGCCAAAGCAGGTAATTGCTTATCCTCTCCTCTCCGGAAGTGCGTATGATAAGGTCCGGGTCCGGGATGCCGGCGGTGGCCAGATAACGGTCAAAATCCTCTATGCCAACGGATTCGAGGCCGGCGGGATCATCAGCATATTCTTTGGCCATCCTTTTGGCGGCCTGAAGGATATCCCACTTCCCGCTGTAGCTCAGGAACACGACAAGCGTCAGAAGAGGTTCCTTGCCGGAGGCTGGAGCGGTCAGTCTCTCTGCCTTTTTTATAGTTTCCACAAGATTGTCATCAAGCCTTGAAAGATTCCCTATCACACGGAAAGAGACTCCCTTGGCCGCAAGGGAATCAATCTCGTCCGCGATCGATTTCAGCATAAGGCTCATCAGAGTGCTCACCTCGGACTCCGGACGGTTCCAGTTCTCCTCCGAAAACGCGAAAAGCGACAGGTACCTGACCCCTGCCTCAACAGCAGCCTCCACACAGGCTCTGACGCTCTCAACGCCGCTATAATGACCGGAAACCCTTTCCAGCCCCCGTTGCCGGGCCCAACGTCCGTTGCCGTCCATGATAATGGAGACGTGCTCCGGTATATTCTTGATTTCGTTCATATTCCAAAATATCATTCTCCGCTGTTCCGGATGTCCTCGCCCCAGAACAACTTCGTGGTCAGAGCCTTTATAAAACTGGTGTTTTTAAGACGAACCCTTTTTAGCGAAAATTGTGCCACCTTGACATCAAGGCTCACAGAAGGCTCGACCAAATGGTTTCTGTTGTCCATCGACAGCATGACGCTGTCATCCCTTGATCTCATGGAAATCGAGATTTCAGTGGTGTCCGGAACCACAAGAGGACGCGCGTTCAGGTTATGCGGAGCGATCGGCGCGATGATGAGCACCTTCGCCTCAGGAGCGCAGATCGGACCTCCGACGCTCAATGAATATGCCGTCGAGCCGGAGCTTGTGGCGACCAGCAACCCGTCGGCCCAGTAGGTTGGCAAAGGGTGTCCGTCCATCCTCACATCAATTCCAAGCAAGGCGGCGCCAGAACGATGCACGGAAACCTCGTTAAGCGTGAAAGGACAGAACTGCGGATCCGCGGCCAGCGCTCCTCCCGACACATCAGTCCTGAGCAGTTCCCTGTCCTCAAGATACCAACCGCCTGACAAAAGGGCGTCACACGCCTCTTCAGGGCTATATTCAGAAAGGAACCCGAGCCGGCCGAGGTTCACTCCGAGGATCGGGATCCCAGACTGTCCCACGCACTGCGACGCGGAAAGGAAAGTCCCGTCACCACCTACGCTCATGACAAGGTCAGTCTCCGGAAGAATGTCTTCTCCCCCGCTGATCTCATAGAAGTCAAATGACTCTTTTTCAAGCTTTCCGAACATTCTGGAAAGCCTTCCGTCGCTCATGGCGCGACCGTCTCTTGAGTATAACGCTATCTTCATCAGAGCACGACTTGGGTTATAGTGAAAGCATTTGAATCTCAAAAATAGCACAATTCCGCATAAAACTGAACAGAAATCATTATTTTTGTATGATTATATGTGTACGAATATGACAAGACTTAGCGTGAACATCAACAAGATCGCCACGATCCGCAACGCGCGTGGCGGGAATATGCCGGACGTGGAGAAGGCCGCGGTCGACTGCGAGAGATTCGGGGCGGAAGGCATCACGGTACATCCGAGGCCGGACGAGAGACACATCAGATATTCAGACGTCAGGGCCATCAGGCCTACCGTGACGACAGAGTTCAACATCGAAGGCAATCCTATCCCGAGTTTCGTGGATCTCGTCCTTGAGGTTGTCCCTGACCAAGTCACTCTTGTGCCGGACGCCCACGACGCCATCACATCCAACGCAGGCTGGGACACCGTCTCCAACAAAGGGTTTCTGACGGACATCTGCGCAAGGTTCAAGGAAAAAGGGATCCGCACGTCCATATTCATAGACCCATCGCCCGCTATGGCGGAAGGAGCCAAGGCCTGCGGCTGCGACCGTGTGGAACTTTACACCGCTGATTATGCGGCTGAATATTCCGCCGGGCGGGAAAAGGCCATAAAGCCGTATCTTGAGACGGCAGTGGCTGTAAAGGAACTTGGATTGGGTCTGAACGCCGGGCATGACCTGAACCTTGAGAACCTCGAATATTTCATCAGGACAATCCCTTGGACGGACGAGGTCTCCATCGGTCACGCCATCATCTGCGACGCTCTTTACATGGGTCTCGAAAACAATACAGGCTTATCTGTCGAAGATTAAGATTTTTTAATTACATTTGTAACCTTGAATATTAATAACAAAAAATAAAATGAAACAGACACCACTGATTATCAGCGTCATAGCCCTTGTTGCTGTGGCCGCTCTCGGAATTTTCCAACTCACGTCAAACGGTAAAGGCAGCAAGAAGACCACTTCAGGCGAGGCCGTGGAGGTCACGGCGCAGCCAGGTTCGATCGTATGGTTCGACCTCGACAGGGTTCTCAACGAGTACGACATGGCCAACGACCTCAGATCAGTGGTGGAGACCAAGGTTCAGAGCATCCAGGAAGAGATCAACAGAAGGGGCAACAAACTCCAGAGTGATGTGAACAAGTTCCAGTCTGACCTTGACAAGGGTCTGCTCGTCCGCTCTGTGGCCGAGCAGAGAAACATCAAGCTTCAGGAGCAGCAGAACAACTTCAACAACTACGCCGCCCAGAAGCAGCAGGAGATCGCCGAGGAGCAGCAGGTGATGATGAACCAGATCGGAGACGCGATCAAGACTTTCCTCGACAAGTTCAACGAGGAACACAAATACGCGATGATCATCGCCACCCAGGGCAGTGTCCTCCCGGCGCCTGTCGCCACCGGAGATCCTGATCTTGACGTGACCGACGCGATCCTCGCCGGACTCAACGACGAGTACATCCAGAGCAAAGGCAAAGGTGGAAAAGCAGCCCCTGCCAAAGCTGAGGAGTCAGAAACGGAGTAGGCTTTGAGAATCGCTCTCCTTTCCTGCTTTTACCCTTTTCGAGGAGGGATCTCCCAGTTCAACGCAAGTCTCTACTTGGAACTGGGGAAAAGCCACACTGTCAAGGCTTTCAATTTCAAGAGGCAGTATCCGGAATTTCTTTTTCCGGGAAAGACGCAATATGTCACAAAGGATGATGACGCCGTACCCATCGAGAGCGAGGCTCTGTTGGATACGGCCAATCCTTTTACCTACCGGCGCACGTACAAGGCTATCCGTGACTGGAAACCTGACCTTGTGATCATCAGTTACTGGATGTCCTACTTCGGACCTTCGTTAGGTTACGTGGCCAGAAGGCTCAGGAAGCGATGCAAGGTCATCTCCGTGCTTCACAATGTCATTCCGCACGAGCCTAAGTTCTTTGACGCTCCTCTGACGAAATATTTTCTGTCAGGCTGCACCGGCAATGTAACGTTGTGCGACGAGGTTGCGGAAGACCTTCACAGGCTCTCGCCAAAAGCTTTGAACGCAACACTTTTCCATCCAATCTACGAGCACTTCGGCGAGAAGCTGCCCCGCGGTGAGGCGGAAAAGGCTCTCGGGCTGACACCGGGGAAGAGAAACCTGCTGTTTTTCGGGTTGATCCGGGAATATAAAGGGCTGGACATCCTGCTGGAGGCTTTCGCCGGACTGGACGACAGTTACCAGCTCATCATTGCGGGCGAGCCATACGGATCGTTCGACAAATACCAGAGGCTGATCGACAGTTCTCCGGCCAAAGACAGAATCCGACTGTTCACCCATTACATCAAAGACTCCGAGGTAAAGGATTATTTCTCGGCCGCCGACCTTGCGGTGTTGCCTTACAGGTCCGCCACCCAAAGCGGAATCAGCGCCATCGCCTACCACTTTGAGGTGCCGATGGTGGTCACCGATGTCGGCGGCCTGAGACAGGCCATCGGAGACTGCGGCACTGGACTTGTCGCGCCAAAGGCTGACGCCGGCAGCATCGTGAGGGAGATCCGGACATATTTCTCTGACACAAACATCAAGACTCTCTGCATCAGCTCGATCAGGGCCGAGAAAGAACGGCTGTCATGGAAGACGTTCTGCAAAAGGATGCTGGAGTTCTCCGACAATTTGTACAAGCAAAGATGAACAGATACTTGACTACTTTCGTGGCCTCGTTATGTCTGACGGCCGCGTCCGGCACCATAACTGCCGCACAGGAATACGTCGCGCCGCAGGTTGTGGTGTCCACTGACAAGGTACGCTATAACGGAAAGGTGTACTATTCGCATATAGTGCAGGAACGTCAGACCCTTTACTCTATCAGCAAGGCTTACAATGTGACCCTTCAAGAGATCTACGACGCCAATCCGAACCTGCATCTCAACACGGAAGGACTCAAGAAAGACCAGATCATCCTGATTCCGATAAAAGAAGGGGTCACACAGACACCAACCCGGACAACAAAGGTTGAGACCACGGCGGACAACAAGGCGGACAGTGGAGATGACAAGGCCAAGGAATATACCATACACCGTGTCAAGTGGTTCGAAGACCTGACATCCATAGCCAGAAAATATATGGTCTCGAAGGAGTCCATAATGAATATCAACGGGATGACATCCGAAAAGGTCAGGCGCAAGGACAAGATCAAGATTCCTACGCACCCGGAGAAATGGGAGAAAGGGTCCGGTTACGAGGTGGCTTCCGCAGGATCATCGACCGAAGGAACTTCAACTGAATCAGGTTCTTCGACAGGTGCGGTGACAGGTGATGATTCGACCGGTTCAGAGAACGATGGTGTGTTTGACAGGATATTCAATAAGAGGCACAAGACAAGCATGGCTCTCTTGCTGCCGTTCAACACAGCGAAAAAAGCGGACAGCCAGATGATGGATTTCTACTGCGGAGCGTTGCTCGCCGCGAAGGACCTGGGGGAAGAAGGCCATGAAATCGACATGAATGTCTATGATGTGGCTGGCGGAGCGATGCCTGTCACAGAAGAAAGATTCTCCGAGAGCGACTTCGTGATCGGTCCTGTGTCCAACACTGACATAGCCAGAACCATCAACGCATCCAAAGGCAAGACTTGGATAGTCTCTCCTCTTGACCCAAGGGCGGAGGTCCTTGCCGACACAATTCCCAACATCATTCAGGCCCCGTCTCCTACAAAAGCACAGATAGCGGACATGGTCAGATGGGTAGATTCGGACCTGAAAACTAACGACAAGGTGATTTTGATAACCCAGAAAGGGGTAGCGGCAAATGGCTATTCAGCCAATGTGATCAACGAGGTGCGCAACTCAGGGTTAAGGCATTCAGACCTATCGTTCAACATCCTTGAGGGCAGGCAGATCATGGGAAGAATCTCGGCGATGATGACGGACAACGGCACAAACAGGGTTGTCGTGGCTTCCGACAGCAAGGCGTTTGTCATCGAGGTGGTCAGGTTACTGTACCTCATCTCCAGCCAGAAAAAGGAAATCGTGCTTTACAGCACATCCAAACTCAGGACATTCGAAGAGATCGACGTCGAGCAGCTGCACACCTTGAATCTACACTCAAGTGTGTCTTACTTTGTAGATTATGACTCGAAGGATGTACAGAATTTCCTGATGAAATACAGGGCGCTCTATGGGACGGAGCCAAGCCGCACGGCGTTCCAAGGCTACGACCTCATGAAATTCTTCACGACCGCACATTCTGAATATGGAAGTAAACGGGACAAGTCCGGAAACCTTAAAGGCACTGGACTCCAGTCCGACTTCAATCTTGTGAAAACATCACGAGGCGGCTACGTGAACGATGCCGTCAGACGGATTGTGTACAATCCGGACTACTCAGTGAATCTGATCAGATAGAAAGCAAGGCCTTCGCGTTTGCAACAGCGGCGGCGGTGATACTGCTGCCGCTCAGCATACGGGCGATCTCCATCACTCTGTCCTGCCCATCCAGAGGACGGACTGTAGTGGTGGCTTTTCCAAGCACATCGTATTCTTTCTCAACCACATAATGCGCGTTACCCTTGGCGGCCACCTGTGGAAGATGGGTGATGGCGAAGACCTGCATGTCCTTGCCCATCGAGCAAATCATCCGTCCCATCTTGTCGGCCACGCTACCGGACACTCCCGTGTCAATCTCATCGAATATGAGCGTAGGCATATTCACGAACTTCGCCATCATGGCCTTCAGGCAGAGCATCAGACGGGACATCTCGCCACCGGAAGCGCACTTCGCGACATCAATCGGGTTGGCGCCTGAAGCCGAAAACAAGAACTTGACAGCATCAGAACCGCTTGCCGACAACGGAGCTGTCGAGAGTTCGATCCGGAACACAGCATAGTCCATCTCAAGCGAGCGGACTGACTCGGTGATCGCTTTTGAGAATGGTCCGGAAGCCTTGACCCTGGCTTCATGAAGTCGATTGGAGACAGCCTCAAGGGTTTTCCTTTCAGAGGCCATCAGACCCTCGAGTTCAGTTTTCCGAGCCTCAAGGGCTGTGGAATCGAAAAGGGATTCCGAAAGAGCGTCACGTTTTGCGATCAGTTCCGACACTGACGCGGCCGAGTAGCCCTTCATCAGATCATAGAGAAGCGAAAGACGCTCATCCACAGCTTCGAGACGTTCCTGGGAAAGTTCCACACGGGAATTCATGGTCGTGACATCCTCAAGAATGTCATCCAACTCCGTACGAGCGGATCCTATCCTTTCAGCCAGACCGGCAGCATCCGGAACAAACTTCGCGGCCTTTTCCAACATCTTCTGAGCCTCTTTCAAGGCTGAGGACAACGGCAGAGTCTCCGAGTTCGGATCCGAAGAGCCGAACAACTCCTCCACCCCGCCAAGATTCTCCTTGATCTCCTCGGCATTGGCAAGCTGTTTACGCTCCGTCTCCAAGGCCTCAAGTTCCCCTTCCTGAAGACGGGCGTCCTCAAGTCTCTGCCAGCGCGCGCGGACATATTCCTTCTCCTCGCTCATCCTGGCAAGGCGGGAGGAAACTTCGGAATATTCTTTTTCAAGGGTTTTGAAGGCCTTGTAGGATTTATCACATTCCGTCAAAAGGGATACATCACAGGCGAAGTGGTCCAGCATTGAAAGCTGGAAAGACTTGTCCGACAGCAGAAGAGTCTGATGCTGCGAGTGGATGTCAACCAGACGGGAAGATATGCTTTGAAGAATCTGGATATTCACCGGAGAGTCATTGATGAACGAACGCGAGCGGCCGGAACGGTTGACCACCCTCCTGATGATCAGTTCTCCGTCCCCTGCCTCCACATCGTTGTCGTCAAGGATTTCCTTCAGGACAAGATCCGACTCTGGAATCCTGAATACGGCCTCGACAACACAACTGTCCGCCTCGCCTCCGATCACCGAAGCGTCAGCCTTGGAGCCCAGCAGTAAAGACAGGGCTCCCAACAGGATAGACTTGCCGGCTCCTGTCTGGCCGGATATAATGATCAGACCCTCCGGAAACCTGATGTCCAGAGAGTCTATCAAAACATAATTTCTTATCTGAAGGGACTCAAGCATGGCCCCGCAAACTATTCAGCGTCAGAAACATTATCCTTTACCGGACGGGCCTGCATCTCATCCTCATTGCCGGATCCTGCCATCCTGTAGTAGAGTTCACCATCCTCAAACTCGGAAATCGCGATGAGATCCGGCTTAGGAAGCTTTTCGTAATATTTGGAAATCTCTATCTGCTCCCGGTTCTCGAAAACCTCGTCCATGGTGTCGCGATCGGTGCGGAAATCCTCCAGCTTCTTGGCGAGTTCCTTCTTCTCGGCGAGCGCTATCTGATTCGCCCTTTTGTAAAGGAGTACGACTGTCTCGTAAATGTTGCCCGTCGGCTCGGCGAGATACTTGATGTCCCTTGTGATTGTGTTTGAAGGGACCTTCTTCTTAACTTCCATATTCAATAAAAATTCTTGTCTAAATATTGTACGTGGCCTATTGAGCGGATTGTTTCAATAATTTTTTTCTGTCCCTCTCAAAGTCCTTTTCCTTAGTTCCAAGATCCTCGTCAGCTCCTGTGTAACGTCCAAGAGCCTTCTGCGAACGGCGATAGAGCGCGTCCAGTTCCTTACGGTACGGAGAGTCCGGCAACTCGCCGATGAAGTTGTAATAATCATCCACAAAAGTCAGATATCGTTCCTTCCGCTTGTTCTCGACACTCAGGGAAGCATATTTGTAGGAAGACTTGGCGATGTAATAGAGAATGTCCTCACGGTAGATATTCTCCGCGTCATCCTTAAGGACATTCCTGAAAGCGACTCTGGCGGCCTTGTAGTCCTCCATCCTGTAGTAGAGTCTGGCATTTTCGTAAGCCTTCTTGTCCAACCGGTCATTCAACTCCTTGAGCATCCTGTTGCAGATCGCGGCGTGGGAGTTTCCAGGATTCTCGACCATATACTGACTGATGACATTGATCGCGTTGTAGGTAGGAACCTGATCCAACTCATAACGGAGTGTGGAACGGTAAAGACAGTCTATCCTGAGGAAAGACGCCTCCTCGGCGAACGGGCTGCGTGGGAAATTCGTTATGAACTTCGTGAAATTGGTCTCAGCCGTGTAATAGTCCTTGAAGCGGTAATTGCTCAGTCCCCAATAGTACTGGACAGTGTCGTCACGATCAGTTCCGCTGGTCAGGACCGCGAGAGACTCAAACAGTTGCGCGGCCTTGCTGTACTTCCCGTGATTGAAATAACCGAACGCGGCGGCATATTTCGCATCCACATCACTTCCATTCAGAAGAGCCTCGTACTCCGACTTGCACGACTGGAAAGACAGTACGGCAAGAAAGGCGACAGACACAAGCTTCAGATTTGTCTTTATCATATTATTCATTCCGTTCAAAATTCAACTTCGCAAGCAGGAAATCCCCGCTTCCAACTTAATCATCAGTGTGACAAAAGAAACTTTTCCACCTCAAGAGCGGCGCGGCACCCGGACGCGGCGGCGGTTATCGCCTGCCTGAAACGCGGATCCTGAACATCACCGGCGGCGAAAACACCTTCCACATTAGTCTCAGAGGTCTTGCCCTTTGTGATGATATAGCCGTTCTCATCTGTCTCCACATATTTCTTGAATATGTCAGAGTTAGGATGATGCCCTATCGCAAGGAAAAATCCGTCGGCCTTGACATCAAAAACCTTACCATCCTTGTCCTGAACGCGGACTCCGGTCACACCTGACTCATCCCCAAGCACTTCCAGTGTGTTGCAGTTCCAAAGGACCTCTATGTTCGGAGTGTTCCTAACCCTTTCCTGCATGGCCACCGACGCTCTGAACACATCCCTGCGGACAATCATGTAAACCTTGCGGCATAGGTTGGCGAGATAGGTGGCCTCCTCGCAGGCTGTGTCACCTCCGCCGACCACAGCGACATCCTTCTTTCTGTAGAAGCCGTCACAGGTCGCGCAGGCGCTCACGCCCATGCCTCTGAATTTCTGCTCAGACGGCAAACCAAGATACTTCGCGGTCGCTCCTGTGGCGATGACCAGAGCCTCGGCCTCCAGTTCGGTCTCTCCGTCAATCGTAAGACGGAAAGGGCGCTTGGACAGGTCCGCGGCAGTCACCACTCCCCTTCTTATGTCAGCCCCAAGACGCTTCGCCTGGGCTCTCATCCCGTCCATAAGCTGGTTGGCGTCAACTCCGTCAGGGAATCCAGGGAAATTCTCGACAACAGTCGTGGTCGTAAGCTGTCCGCCTGGTTCCATACCTTCATAAAGGACAGGCTCCAAAGCGGCTCTGGAAGCGTAGATGGCAGCCGTGTACCCGGCAGGGCCGCCTCCTATGATCAGGCATCTTATTTTTTCCATACTTTCGAGTTCAATCTTAACTTGCAAATATAGCCATAATTCGTGATTAGCCAAGCGATAAGTTCCACCTTGATTCCAGCATTAATCGTGTTTTTTCCATAGACGTGATGTTGTTTATCAGAATTTATCTAAATTTGCATTATGTAGCATCGCAAAAGCGAATTGATAATAATCAGGAATCAAACTTTAATGGAAAGAAACAACAAGGCCCCGACAATCGAATACTTCCGTGAACTACTTAGAAAAAACGGACTGAAAGTGACACCACAGAGAATCGCCGTACATGAGGCGATGCTTAGGCTTGGACACGCCTGCGCTGACATGGTCACGGCGGAAATCCTTGCGGCGAAAGACGAAGGTCACTGTCGCCTCCGTCTATAACATCCTGACCCAGCTTTCTCTTTTGGGAATATACCACCACAGGATGAGCGAGAACAACAAGATGTATTTCGACGTCAACACTTTCAAGCATTTTCATCTTTATGACACGATGAACCACACTTTCTCAGATGTGATTGACGACGAGCTCTATCAGCAGATCGAGGGCAAGCTTCTCGAACGCCGCTTCAAAGGCTACAAGATTGACGGAATCGATGTGCAGATTCTGGCGCACCCTTCCGTGAAAGGGAAGAAATAATCCGAGACATTTCACTAATCTTCAAATAACAGGATTTTATGACCAAAGTACTTGACTCAATGCTTCTTGCCGGAGTCGCTCTCGCCACAGGAGCCTGCGCTGAAGAGAAACCGGCACGTACTCCGAACGTCGTGTTCATCCTGGCGGATGATCTTGGCTGGGGGGATCTGAGCTGCTACGGGCAGAAGAATTTCGAGACTCCGAACATCGACGCCCTCGCGCGTGGAGGTGTCCGGTTCACACAATGCTATTCGGGAACCACAGTGAGCGCCCCGTCCAGATCGTGTCTTCTGACCGGTACCCACAGCGGGCACACTCCGGTGAGGGGAAACCTCGAACTTGATCCGGAAGGACAGTTTCCGCTTCCTGACGGAGCCGAGACGATCTTCCATGACATGAGAAAGGCCGGCTACAGAACCGGAGCGTTCGGCAAATGGGGACTTGGCTACATCGGCACAACCGGAGATCCGGCAAACCAAGGCGTCGATGAGTTCTATGGCTTCAATTGCCAGCTTCTCGCCCACAGCTACTATGCGAGCCACATCTGGCATAACTCGGAAAGAATTGAACTGGAAGACAATGTGGACTCTGTCCCTTACGGGCAGGGAACGTATATTCCAGAACTTATCCATGAAAAAGCTCTCCAATTCCTCGAAAATTCGGTCAAGGACGGAGAACCCTTCTTCCTCTGGTATCCGACCACAATACCGCACGCCGAGCTGATTGTTCCGCAGGACAGCATAATCGACAGATTCATAGGAAAATATCCCGAGACACCTTATCATGGTGTGGACAGCGGGCCGGCGTTCCGAAAGGGTGGCTATTGTTCGCAGGAATATCCTCATGCCACTTTCGCGGCCATGGTGACAAGGCTTGACACCTACGTGGGACAGATAGTCTCAAAACTCAAGGAACTTGGAGTCTATGACAACACCATAATAATCTTCTCATCCGACAACGGGCCTCATAAAGAAGGAGGTGCGGATCCTGACTTCTTCGACTCCAACGGACCTTGGAGAGGCTACAAGAGGGATCTTTACGAGGGTGGTGTCAGAGTTCCTTTGATTGTAAGTTGGGAAGGACACACCCAAAAGGGCGTTGACTCGGATCTCATGTGCTCGTTCTGGGATGTCATGCCGACACTACGCGAGCTCAACGGGGCCAAGGAAAAGGATCTTGAAAACATGGACGGCATCAGTCTGCTTCCGACCTTGGAGAACAAGGGAATGCAGAAAGAACACGAATGGCTTTACTTTGAGTTTCAGGAGCTTGGAGGCCGCCAAGCCGTCAGGAAAGGCGAATGGAAACTTGTTCATCTGGACATCCGCAGCGACAACGACAAATACGAGCTGTACAACCTCGCCACCGACCCGGGAGAGACAACAGACCTGAGTGCGGACAACCCGGAGAAAGTCGCCGAGCTTCAGGCAATCATGTCGGAAGCGCATATTCCGAACCCGGACTTCCCTATTCTTAAAGGAGAAACAGCAAGAGCCAGGTAGGTTCCAGACATTAAGAGCGGGCGACTGAAGAGTATCAGCCGCCCGCTTTTATATTCAGAAATCATGTAATCCTATTTTCCGAATAGTTCCTCGTAGCCAGGGTTCTGCGTCAGGGCAGGGTTCATGTTGATCTCATGGGTAGGGACCTGATCCAGATAGTAGGTGTCAAGCCATCCCTTGCCGACTGACAACGGGCCGTGCTTCGTGTAGATCCAGCCGCTTCCGGCCTCGTTGCCATAGGCTTCCGAATAGCCCTTCTCACGGATCTCATTGTAATTGACGAACTGTCCGGTGTACTTTCCTGTGCCATAAGGGACGTTTGCGGAGGTGATCCATGCGCCGCAAGGCTGCCTGTTCACATAGTACGGAGCCTTGTGCCATCTCTTGATGTCATAGAAACTGAAACCTTGTCCCATCAACTCGACCATCCTTTCGCGCCTGATCTCCCAAAGGACAGGCGGAACCTCATAGTTGGTTTTGGTGTCGTCGTAGCCACGGGTCCATGAAGCCGTACCCTTGTCACGATCCGGATCGAAATCAGCCGTGATCTCAGCCACGACCATCCTTGCGACTTCCGCACGGTCACGGAGCAGGTTGATTGTCCTGTCGGCGACACCCTGGTCAAAGCGGTTAAGCTCAAAAGCGGCCTCCGCATAGTTCAGAAGGACTTCCTCGATCGTGAAGATCGGTTTGTCAGATGTCTGGAAATAGTCGTTGCTGCCGACTTCAGCTCGTGTAGTGCTTCCAAAAGTAATAACCGGTCCAGCAGCGCATGTAGTTGTCCATCTGGATCCCGGAGCCTGTGATGTTAGGCGCGCTGTGAGACATCGAGCCACCCCAGTTATGCCCTGGGAGTCTTTTGCAACCTATTGATTCATCACCTGTTCCGTTTTCACAGAACACATTCGGGCCGAAATAGTCGATGTACTCACGGAACTTTTTCTCATATTCCCCAGTGATGGTGAAGTTGCCGAGCCCCTGCAGTGTCTCACCGGCCTTCCAGAATGTCCATTTCTTGAATGTGGTCACATTGTCTGCGTTCGGGTTATTTCCGGTGACTTTGGCCTGTGCCGGTGGCTGGAAGTTGATGTGCAGGCGAGGATCACGGTCTGAATAATAGTCCCAAAGATCTTTTCCTTCGCCGCCCTTGAATCCTGAAGACGGGTTGCCTATCGGCTTGCCGTTCTTCATGAGGAACATGTCAACCGTCTGCTGCGGAGCGTCGGCACGATGCGCTTCAACGTGAACCAAATCACTGAAGCGATGCATCAATATTCCAGTGTAATACTGTTTGAACATGATGATGCCCGGCTTGCCGGTAAGGTCTTCGGAAGTCATGACCTCGTCGTAGCCGGCGGCAGGGTACTTGTTGATCCCGCTGCCATAGTACAGCGAAGGATACTTATCCATAAGTTCCTGGGAGACGGCAAGACACTTCTCCAGATACTGCTGATAAGGCTCATTCAGCCCGTGGTATTTGGCCCATGTGGCCTCACGAAGCAGGAAGCGGCTCAAGGCGGCCTTTATGGCGTCAGCGGTCAGAGCGTTGTCTCCGTCCTTGGAGGAGTCACCGATGTTCGCGGCGGCATATTCAAGCCTCGCCACAATGCTGTCGGCCACTTCCGCGCGAGGGGTGCGAGGCATGTAGGCCTCCTCCGACTCATCGTTCAGGACCATGTTCACCCAAGGGATGTCACCGTACCTGGAAATGAGTTCCATATACCACCATGCATGGAAGAAGTAACCTACAGAACGCCAATGGCGCTGCTCAGTCTCGGTCAGCACTCCGTCGCCAAGATGGCTGAGCATGATGTTGATGCTTCGAATCCAACCGAAACTCCACGATCCGTGGGTGTTTCTCGTTGTGATCGTCTGGTACCCGTAAGGGTTGAACGAGTTGTCCCTCGTTGTCATTATCCCGGAATAGTAGTCACTGCTCCACTGGCCACCCCAATAATAAGAACCTCCGGAGAAGTTTGTCATGATGTTGCCGTCCGTGAACAACGAGTAGCAAGGATTCATGTAGGCCTTGAAATTATCGTAAGTCTGGAAAGCGTTCTTCTCCGTGAGACTTGTGACTGGAAGCTTCTCAAGAAAATCATCGTTGCAACTTGAGAATACACCGGAGACGGTGGCTATGATTGCTGCTGCAATAACGTATGCTTTATTTCTCATAATTCTTGATCATTAGAATGTTATGCTTGCTCCGACAGACCATGTGCGGTAGAACGGATAAGACCACGAAAGACTTTCCGGGTCATAGCCCTTTGGCAAGGAAGTGAAAGTGGCGAGATTCTCCACACTCACATACAGGCGAAGCTGGTCCAAAGCCACCTTGCGAAGCAATGATGACGGGAATGAATATGACAGAGTGACATTCTTCACACGCAGATAGGCGGCGTTCTGAATATATTTGTCGCTCACCCTCGCGTTCGAACCGGCGTTGCCATCCTGACCATAGACCCTGAACAGTTTGGCGTCAGGATTCTTCGCTACCATGTAGTCCGGGCTCTGAGGGTCGTAGCTGACCGCTGACCAATAGTCTGTCTGGTTGTAGTACAACGGCCAGAAAACTCCGTCCGCTCCGGCCGCTCCGAACGGGAACAGGCGGCTCCGCCCAGCCAATAGTCACGTTTGCCGACTCCCTGAAGGAGAACATTCAGATCAAGCCCCTTCCATGAGACTCCAAGATTGCCGCCGAACTGGTAACGGGAAGTGCTGTTTCCGATGATTTCCCTGTCGCCAGGATTCTCAAGGGTCGAGCCACCGGCGTCGATCACACCGTTACCGTCCAGATCCTTGAACTTCACGTCACCAGGCTGCACTGAATAACCGCTGACTGACACGACGCCTTCCTTGAGCACCCAAGTGCCGACCTTGGCCTTTTCCATGTCAAAGTCATCGATGGAATAATAGCCGTCAGCCCTGTAGCCATAAATGGAGTTCAATGCTTTTCCAACATAATAGTTGTCTATGGAGCCTGAAAGATTATTGAATTTTGTGATTTTGGACTTATGGTCATAGACATTGAGATTCAGGCGGTACCCCCAATCTCCGATGTGGTCGCGCCATCCGACGGACAGTTCCCATCCGTCAGTCCGCATGTCAGCGATGTTCTGCAGAGGAGCGCTCGCTCCGACAAGGGCAGGAAGCTCGGCTCCGGCCGCAAGCATTCCCTTGGTGTCGCGCCTGTACCAGTCAAACGTGGCTGAGAGCCTGTCATTGAAGGCCGAGAAATCAAAACCGAAGTCGAGGGTCGTGACCGTCTCCCAAGTGTAGTTGGCGCGGATCAGGCCAGGTGTGGAGATGTAGATTGTCTTATCGTTGTTGTCAAGCCAGTAGGTTCCTTCGTTGATGCCCATGGAAGCGACGAAGCCGTACGGATTGATGTTCTGGTTACCGATGGAGCCATAGGAAGCCCTGAGTTTGAACTCATTAAGCCAGTTGTCAGCCCAGTCCATGAACTTCTCCTTGCCAAGGCGCCAGCCGACAGAAACGGAAGGGAAAAGGCCGAAACGGTTTTCCTTCGGGAATTTTGACGAACCGTCATAGCGGGCATTCACTGTCAGAAGATACCGGTCAGCATAGTTGTACGTCAGACGGGCGAACATACCTCTGATGGAATATTCAGAGTAATTGTCGCTGATGTTCTTGATTCCTGTACCACCGCCGAAGGACGGAACCGTCGGCACGGACTGGCCTTCGATCGATGCGTTCACACCGGAATAGTCGTAGCTTTCCTGATTGAAACCGACCATCGCGGTCATCGCATGCTTGCCAAGACTCAACTTGTAGTTGGTGTAGAGGTTCAAGGCGTTGTACTTGGTGGTGTACGAGTTGATCGTGTACAGATCCCTGGTAGGATCGGTAGGAGTGGTCTTGACCGCCAGCTGCACATCCGCGTAACGGAGGATGCCTGAGTAATTGCGGTACTTGTAGGAGTTCTGGTTATAAGTGTACTCGGCTATGATCTCCCAACCCTTCAAAGGACGGATGATCGTCTTGGACTGGATGCGAGGCATCGAGTTGGTGGTTGTGGAGGTCGGAGAGACAAGATAGGAATTCTTAGGAGAATCCATGATCAGATCCTCGCTTGTCCCAAGGATCTCCTTTGGCATGTAACCCTCAGGATACCAGTTGATAAGCCTTGTCGCATACGGATCACGGATGTTATTGGAGAGAGCCGTTCTCTTTATGTCCGTGTAGTACATTGTAAGTTCCTGGGTCAACCATTTCGTGACATCACCGGAGACGAATGACGAGATGGCTTTTCTCAGGTACTTGTCCTTGTCCGTGATCATCGGTCCGTTCTCGTAGCCGTAGTTACCGGACACCCTGAAACGAAGTCTGTCGGTTCCGCCGGTGACAGAGACCGCATGGTTGGAAAGGAAGCCTGTGCCAAGCGCGTTGCCTGCCACATCTCCTTCCTTAAGATAATAGACACTGCCGTCCTCAGCCTTGTAGATACCATTGTCATACACTCCGCTGAGCGTACCGGCCTCGTACTGGGAAAGCAGGTTCTTCCACTCGCTTATCTGTCCGTTTCCCGCCCAGTACTGGGACGAGAATCCGGCCTCCTCGTAAGCGGAGATGTAATCCGAAAGCGATGCCTGCACCGGCCTTGTCAACGTATTCTCCCAACCCTGACTGAAACTGTAGTTGAGTTTGAACGTGGCGTCGCTCTTCGGACGTTTGGTCGTGACGAGTATGACACCGCCCGCGGCTCTGGCTCCATAGATGGCCGAGGAAGCCGCGTCCTTGAGAACCGAGACGCTTTCGATGTCATCCGGATTCAGGCTGTTGATGTCACCCTCAACGTTGTCGATGAGGACCAGAGGCGAGCCTCCGTTGATGGACAAAGTGCCTCGGATGTTGAAACTTTTCGCCTGTCCAGGAGATGACGAGCCCGAAACCATCAATCCAGGCATGGCTCCCTGCAAGGCGGCCGAGGCACTGACAAGAGGTCTGTCGCCCAGCACATCCTCCATCTTCACCTGGGGGAGACGGCCCTGTCAAATCCACCTTCCTCTGGGTGGCGAAACCCACTACTACGACATCCTCCAATTTCTGGAGGTCCGCTTCCAAGGCTATCTCAAGCGATGCCTGTCCGTTCCAATTGATTTCCTGCGACAGGTAGCCGATGCAGGAAACTTGTAGAATGTCTTTGTCCTTGACATTCAACGAAAACTTTCCGTCGATGTCGGAAGTTGTCCCGTTCAATGTTCCTTTGACAATGATGGAGACTCCGGGCACCGGGCCCTGCGTGTCTGTGACGACACCTGTCACCGTTGTGTTTCTCTGTCCTTGTGCAGTGAACGCCATAAGGGCAAGCAGCAAAGTCAGGACACAATGAATGATTCTGTTCTGATTTGTTTTAGAAAACATTAGGTAAGTAATTATTAAGTGATATTGAAAAAACAAGTTGCATCAATCGATAAAACTGATAATAAGGAATCCTTTGAATATTAACTTATTATTATTTTGAAATGATGCAGGTTATTATTTACACCTTAATAAGATCGAACAATTCTGTCCAAGCAAAGGTTCTATAGGTGTTTCTATAGATGATGACGGTAGTGTGTTCCATGCGGCTATCATTATGTGGCTATTTTGGTGCAAAGATAACACAAACTTGTTAACTTTGCATGATTTCAGGAAAAAAATTACATCAATGAAACATTTAATCACCTCTATTCTCATGCTCTTGTCCGCAGGGATGGTCTGCGCCCAAAACAGTCAGGAATATTCCGTGAAACATCTTGTGTTCCCTGAAGGTTGCCCGCATCAGGACAAGATAAGCCTTGCCGCCAGGCTTGTCCCGACCCAAGAGCAGCTTGATTGGCAGAATCTGGAAATGACCGCTTTCCTCCATTTCGGAATGAACACCTTCACCGGACGCGAGTGGGGTGACGGCAAGGAAAGTCCATCCCTGTTCGCTCCTACGGACCTTGATGCCGAACAATGGATCCGAACCCTCAGCCAAGCCGGATTCAAAATGGCGATCCTGACGGCAAAACACCACGATGGATTCTGCCTCTGGCCGACCAAGACCACCCTTCATTCTGTCGCTTCATCCCCTTGGAAAGATGGTAAAGGTGATGTGGTGCGTGAAGTACGGAATGCCTGCGCTAAATACGGGATGAAATTCGGAGTCTATCTTTCTCCTTGGGACCGCAACGCCCCTTGCTACGGAGACTCACCAGCCTATAACAAATTCTTCATCGCCCAGCTCACGGAACTGCTCACCGACTATGGAGAGGTTGACGAGGTGTGGTTTGACGGAGCCAACGGTGAGGGGCCGAACGGAAAAATCCAGGTCTATGACTGGGACTCCATCCTTCGTGTCATCCACTCCCTGCAGCCGCATGCCGTGACAGCCATCATGGGTGACGACGTGCGTTGGGTCGGCAACGAAAGCGGCATGGGACGCGAGACCGAGTGGAGCGCCACGGTGCTCACCCCAAAAGCATACGCCCAGGCTGATGACAACAACGGGCGGTTGGGAATCACCAACTTGTCCAAGGATCTAGGCAGCAGGAATATGATCGAAAAGGCTACCGAGATGTTCTGGTATCCATCCGAAGTGGATGTCTCCATCCGCCCAGGATGGTTCCACACAGCCGACCAAGATGAGAAGGTAAAAAGTCTCAAGACACTGGTGGACATATATTTCCAGTCAGTTGGCCGCAACTCTGTGCTGCTGCTCAATGTTCCCCCGGACAAAAGAGGACATATTCACGAAGCAGACTCGGTGAGACTTCAAGAACTGTCTGACTACCTGAAACGCACGTTCAGCGATGACCGGGTGCGGAAAGGGAGCCTCCTGTGGAATGCTGTCCAAGGGGAGGAACGTGTTTACAAACTGAAAAAAGGTTCGCGCGTGAATGTCGTGATGCTTCAGGAGGACATCAAGCGTGGGCAAAGGGTAGAGTCATTCGTTGTGGAAGGATTGGAGAATACTGGCTGGAAAGTTCTTTGCGAAGGAACGACGATCGGACACAAGCGTCTTGTACGTTTTGAGGAATCAGATCTCAAAGCCATCAAGGTACGCATCACAGGTTCCAGAGCTGAAGCTCATCTGAGCAGAGTCGGTGTTTTCCATGCCCCGGCCATCGCGGACAAGGCAACCGGCGCTGATTGGAACGACATTCCGAGAGAAGAGTGGACTGTCGATAACGATCATCCGCTGGTCTTGAATCTCGGCAGGAAAGCTGCGTTGACCGCATTCACATATGCGCCTCTTGAAAGCAGGGTAGGAGAAGAAATGGCATTCCGCTTTAGTTTTTCGGCAAGTGATGATGGCGACAAGTGGCACACAATCATAAAAGAAGGAGAGTTCAGCAACATCATGCACAATCCGGTTCCAATGAGAATATCTTTCAATTCCACGATTGAATGCCGCTTCATACGCATCGAGACCTCGGCGTTGGACGGCAAGCCAGCGAAGATCTTACCGGAAGAGATCGGTGTCACACTGAGTCAGTAACTTCGGCAGGTTACAGGATCCGCCCGATGATAGGTTTGATAAAAGTCAACATGGGAACAAAATACTTGATATTCAAGAAAATCGTAACTCTCTTCTTTGCCATCCCAGCCACCGAGGCACTAGTTCATGGAGCAGAGATCGATCACGGTGGATGGTACGTGGAGATGGCCGGAATGGGTTCCACGAAGAGGGCACTGCCGTTCTGGAGCCACACCAACAAAGGAGGAGTCTATCCCGAGACCTGCGGAGGACTTCTTAGAGGAGGTGTAAACGGAACAAGCTACGGCAAAAACACTTTCCGGCTGGACTGGGGAATCGGGCTTGCCGGTTATGCCGCCGCCGAGGGGAATGCGGAGGTGCATAACAGCGACGGAAGCAGCACAAGAGGCATGGTTCAGGAACTCTATGTCGGCGCCGGCTGGAAGAAACTGAATCTTGATCTTGGAATTCGTCGGCGCGCGACAGATTTCGGAGGACTTTCTGTGACCGGAGGAAATTTCGTGCTTACAGACAACGCCCAGAGTTTTCCCGGATACCGTCTGCATTCCGATTGGATCAAGATACCTTTCACCAAGGGCATACTTTCCGCAAGATTCGACTTCGGGGATTATGGGCTTTGGGACAACAGGTACGTAAAACACACTCTGCTCCACAACCAGGCCCTACACTTCAAGGTGAACATCAGCAAGAGGATCTCTTTCACAGGAGGATTGGACCTTTGGACACAATGGGGCGGAACATCGCCGGTCTACGGCAAACAGCCCCAGAGATTTTCCGACTATCTGAAGATCATGGTCGCCGCAAGCGGAGGGGAAGGAGCGACAAAAAGCGACCAGATCAACGCGCTCGGCAATCACCTTGGACGCGAACTTCTAAGGTTGGACCTGGATCAGGACAGATGGCGTCTGGCATTCCAGCACGACAGGCCGTTCGAGGATGGTTCCGGGGTCGGGTTCCAGAACTTTCCCGACGCCGTGAACACCCTTCATCTCTCATTCAAGAACAAGGACAAATGGGTCAGTGACTTGCTTTTGGAATTCATCTACACGAAGTGGCAGTCGGGAACGCGGCATGACAGGCCGGCCACGGAAGAGGAACTGAAAAGGAATCCTGACAAGAAGGTTTACATCGTAGGTGGTTGCGACAATTATTTCAACAATGGTGAATATCAGTCCGCATGGACTTACAATGGGCGTTCGATAGGGCTTCCTCTTTTCACTCTTACCCCTAAGGATGAGAACGGAATCACCAAGGGAGTGTCCAACAACAGAATCATCGCGTGGAATGTCGGTCTGGGAGGAAAATTATTCAGAAAAGTACCCTACTTATTGAAAGTTACATACAGTAAGAATTTCGGAAAGTACAGCCAATCAGACCCGTTCTATAATTCGGTTCCAAGGCAGGTTTCAGGAGCATTGGAGTTCACGTTGCCTAAACGCATAATTGGAAACGCAACCCTTCTCAGCATCGGCCTTTACGCAGACAAAGGATCACTTTACCCTGACACCGCAGGAACAACTCTTCGTCTTGGTTGGGGCGGAACGCTCACTCTGACGCTGCCAACACTGACAACACTGTCAACGCTGCCAACGCTGCCAACGCTGACGCAGCCAACCTGTGGAGGATAAATCACTTAATACAAGGTAATTACAACACTCTACTCCCAATGGCATGGAGTACACCATATCATCTCATTAATAGTTAAGCCATTAGCCTCCATAGCCCCCCAGACTGTCTGAAAAAGTCTCGGCGAGAGCTGATAAGTCTGTACCCCCTATACAGGGGCGACAACGAATTTTCAATCCTCGGAGATGGTAATTATACTTTTAAGACAGTCTCCCCCATCATCAAAAAAAGGGTTGAGTCGCACCAACAAAAGAGGACGAAAGCTATTAACTTCCGTCCTTTCGTTGGGGTGCGATGTGGGGCTCGAACCCACGACACCCAGAACCACAATCTGGTGCTCTACCAACTGAACTAATCGCACCGTGTTAGAGATTGCAAAGTTACGAATATATTTGATAAATGCAAGCGTATAATCAGAATATTTTCACAAAAGGTTACGAAACGGCACGGAAATCCAGTGTGTATTATTATCTTTGTGCATGCGGAAAATTCTGACAATCGGACTGTTCCTTGCTTTTACCGGCTCTGCGGCGGCACAAAACCACCGTGAGGGTTTTCCATCATGGACGGGCAAGGCCGGATCATACCTTATAAAAGGACTGAATATTCCACATCCATCCTTCCATACGCCCGACACTGTGAACGTCGTGATCATGGGTGACATGATGATGCACCGGGATCAGATTTCCAACGCAAGGACCGGAGAGGACACTTTCGACTTCTCGGAGTGCTTTCCTAAGGTGGAGCATCTTATCAAGGAGGCGGACATCGCCGTGGCGAACATGGAATTCACGCTTGCGGGAAAGCCTTACACCGGCTATCCATGTTTCTCGGCGCCGGACAGCTACGCCGAAAGCATCGCCGGAAGCGGAGTGGACATATTCCTGACCGCAAACAATCATATTCTTGACAAAGGGCGGGAAGGAATCGAAAGGACGCTGGGAATATATTCAAGAATGGAGAAGGAGGGACGTGTAAGGCACACGGGAGCAGCGGTTTCCGCAATGGATGACTCGCTGCGCTTCCCGCTGAAAGTCGTGTCGAAGGGCATCCGTCTCGCGTTCATCAACTTCACCTACGGCACGAACTGCGGAATCAAGGGAGCGTTTCCTAAAGTCCACCGGATTGACACAGTTGAGATTGCCGGAGCGATTCAAAGAGCAAAGGAATCCGGCGCGGACTTCATCGTGGCCCTGCCTCATTGGGGCGCTGAATATGTCCTCAGGCATTCCGCCTCGCAGGAACGGTTGGCGCGATGGTTGGCCGGAAAAGGTTGCGACGCTGTCATCGGGGCGCACCCACATGTGCTTCAGGACACGACAACGATGATCGTGCAAAACGGGAAAAGCATGCGGCAGGTTCCGGTGGTATATTCATTGGGCAACTTCATCTCCAACATGAGCGCCCCGAACACTCAGATCGGGATGATGGTGACACTGCGTTTCACAAAGGACTGGCTTGGGAACAGGAATATGCTTGAGCCGCTCCTGACGTTGACCTGGTGCTCCAGACCAGGACACCTTACGCGCGGCTACACCACAATCGCCCCGTCAAGGAATATCTCGGGAAACGCGACCTGTGGCGTAATCCTTGGGACTATGACAAGATGGTCACATCCTACGAGAGGGTTAAGAGAGAAACTGGAATTATTGATTGATAATGAAGAAGACAATAACGCTTGATGCCATCGACCCCATCGAGATCTTCGGGGTCGGGAACAAGATACTCGAAGAGTTCTGCTCTTATTTTCACGGACTTAAGGTTGTCGCCAGAGGCAACGAGATCCATCTGGACGGCAAGGAGAACGACATACAGGAATTCAACCAGAAATTCGCCGAGCTGGTTGACCGGAGAATGCACAAGATGAATCTCACGGCCTTCGACGTGGAGGACATCTTCGACGGGGAGAACTCTCCCAACAACTTCAGGCTCAACGGTGAGGCCATCATCGTCCACAGCACGGAAGGCAAACCGATCAAGGCACGCAACAAGACCCAACAGGAGATGGTCAAGGCCTATTTCGAGAACGACCTCGTCTTTGCCGTCGGCCCGGCCGGAACCGGCAAGACCTACATAGCGATCGCTTTGGCTGTCAGGGCGTTGAAAAACCGTGAGATAAAGCGGATCATCCTGACCCGTCCTGCCGTCGAGGCCGGTGAACGGTTGGGATTCCTGCCCGGAGACCTGAAAGACAAGCTGGATCCGTACCTCCAGCCATTGTACGACGCTCTCGGCGACATGATTCCACCCAAGAGACTGCAGGAGTTCATCGAGGAGGGAACGATCCAGATCGCCCCGCTGGCCTACATGCGAGGCCGGACGCTGGACCGGGCATGTGTCATCCTGGACGAGGCCCAGAACACGAATCTGTCCCAGCTCAAGATGTTCCTCACCAGAATGGGCATGAACGCCAAGTTCATCGTGACCGGTGACGCGACCCAGGTCGATCTCCCCCGCCGCGAGGATTCCGGCCTTCTGAAAGGCATAAGCCTCCTGAAGAACATCAAGGGAGTCAGCACCATCATCTTCACCAATGAGGACATCGTCCGCCACCCCCTCGTAGGCAAGATCGTCAAGGCCTTCGACCGCAAGGAGGCCGAGGAATCGCCCGTGGCAGACAACTGATTGATAATCAGACAATGACGCAATCACCTCCTGCCGAGCCCAGCAGGAGGTGATTGTTTTATTTATTATCTATCAAGCACTTAACCGCCACGGACTTCCGAGGCGGTCATTTGCCGGATTAGTTGTTCAGAAGAGCGTTGTACTTCTCGTAGCCGGCCTGGAACTTAGGATCTTGGTCACGGAAACGATAGTAGATCTGCTTGAGGTACTCTGCGATCGTTGACTTGATGGCGGCGTCCTCACATACAACATAGGCCTGCTCGAACGGTTCGATGCACTTCTTGAGGGTCACCTCAAAATCCTGGACAAGAGCCATGTACTTGGCGTCGTCAAGCTCATTCTGAGCCTTCTCCTGAAGTTCGAGAGCCTTGTCATAGTACATCTGTCCCTTTCCGATATAGGCGAAGACATACTTAGGATCCTTGGCGGCGGACTCATCGTAAGCCTTGGCGGCCTTGTCAAGATCACCGATCTGCTTGTAGGCCTGTCCCTCGACATAGTAAAGGGAAGCGTTGTCAGGAGATGTAGCCTTTGCCTGCTGGAGAAGCTCGAACAGCCTGTCGGTACCCTCGCCGCTGGTCATGTAGTAGTTGATGAGGCCGAAGACGATGCTCTCGCTTGTAGGGAACTTCCGGAAGCCCTGCTCAAGATATTCCTTTGCGGCAGTCTTTCCGGCAGCGGTGGTGTCAATGTGTGAGACGCAGTCTGAAAGCTTGGCGAACACCTCACCGCCATCACCATAATAACCATAGCCGAGGCACTTGTCAAACATGGCCTTGGCCTTTGAGAAATTCTCCGTGCTCCACGATGTGAACGCGGCGTTGTACAGAGAGTTGGTGTCGATCTGCGCGTAAGGCTTCTGGGCAGCGGCCTCGTAGGCGGCCTCGAAGTACTCCTCAGCCTTCTTCACGTCACCGAGGGTGTAGGCGTTGTAGGCCTCCTGGTTCAGTTTCTCGGAGATTGTCTTGATTCCTGCGCTGATGTCCTTGTCCTTGCTGTGCTTCTCGTCAAGCTCATAAGCTTTCTTGTAGGCCTCAAGAGCCTTAGGAAGGGCATTCTCGACAACAGGCTTCACGATCTCGATCACCGAGAGCTGGCCATTGGCGTTGAAGTAGAGATTCTTGTTCTCGTAGATCTGCTTGGTGTACTGGGCTCCGTTAAGGGTGACGGTCTCGACAGAGGACGGTTTCTCACCACCCATTGAAAGCTGAAGGGCGTTCATGTCGGCTCCGATCCAAACATTACCGGCAGGAGCGCCATAAGCGTCAACATAGGTCTGCGCAAGCTTCATCCAGGTGGCCACCTTGGTAGCCTTCTTCTCGTTCTGGGAAGCGGCAAGAGCACTCTCGACCGCCTTGGCGGCAGAGTTTACGTTAGACTGGGCATCCGCTACCTGGAAGGAAGCGAGCAATGCCAAAACAATCAATGTCTTTTTCATGATTATTGGTATTTAGTTGTTTCCAAATATACTATTCTTGAGGAGTCTCCGCGTTCTCCCCAGCAACCTTTTCCTGTTCGTCATCACCTTTCTCGACAGTCGAGATGGCGGCGATCGAGTCACCGTTCTTGATGTTGATCAGTTTCACACCCTGGGTCGCCCTGCCGGCCACTCTGATGTCGGAGACTGCCATCCTGATTGTAAGACCGGACTTCTCTATGATCATCAAATCATTGTTCTCGGTCACGTTCTTGATGGCGATCAGCTTGCCGGTCTTCTCGGTGATGCTGATGGTCTTCACACCCTTTCCTCCCCTCTTGGTGATCCTGTACTCATCGAAGTCGGTCCTCTTGCCGAATCCGTTCTCGCTCACGACAAGCACGGTGTGCGCGGAAGCGTCCTCTGCCTTAGGATCATAGTTGATGGCTCCGATGACCTCATCGTCGTCTTCAATATTGATGCCACGGACTCCGGTGGAGTTTCTTCCCATTGGGCGGGCGTCCGTCTCATCGAAGCGGCAGCAGCGTCCCTCACGGGCGGCGATGAATATCTCCTCGTTGCCGTTGGTGAGCAACGCCTCGACAAGTTCGTCACCCTCACGCAGGTTGACCGCGTTCACGCCGGCTGTCCTTGGATGTGAATATGCCTCCAGGGATGTCTTCTTGATGATACCCCTCTTTGTGATGAGCACGATGTTGTTGCCGTTCACATATTCAGGATCCTTGAGGGTCTTGACGTTGATGTACGCAAGGATCTTGTCGTCCGGGATGCTGAGCACGTTCTGGATGGCGCGGCCCTTCGAGGCCCTTGATCCTTCCGGAATCTCATAGACCTTGAGCCAGTAGCAGCGTCCGGCCTGGGTGAAGAGCAGCATCGTCGAGTGCATATTCGCGATGTAGATGTGGTCGATGAAGTCCTCGTCCCTTGTCGCGCTTCCCTTCATTCCGACTCCGCCGCGGGCCTGGGTACGATATTCGGTCAGAGGGGTCCTCTTGATGTAGCCAAGGTGGGAGATCGTGATGACCATATCCTCGTCGGCATAGAAGTCCTCCGGGTTGAATTCCTCGGCCGAAGGACGGATCTCGGTCCTTCTCGGGTCGGCGTATTTGTTCTTGAGTTCGATGGTCTCAGCCTTGATGACCTTCATCTGCTCCTCGACGCTTCCGAGAATCTCGTTGCAGCGGGCGATGAACTTCTCAAGCTCGTCATATTCAGCCTGAAGCTTCTCCCTCTCCAGTCCGGTCAGCTGACGGAGCCTCATCTCGACAATGGCTGTCGCCTGGGCGTCCGTGAACTCGAACCGTGAGATCAACTCGGCCTTGGCCTCGTCCACATTGCTTGAATGCCTGATGATGTGGATGATCTCATCGATGACATCGATGGCCTTCAGCAGACCTTCCAGAATGTGCGCCCTCTTCTGAGCCTTCTCTAACTCGAACCTGGTCCTTCTGATGATGACATCGTGGCGGAATTCCACGAAATTGGCGATCATATCCTTGAGGGACAGCGTTCTCGGGCGACCCTTGACCAGGGCGACATTGTTGAACGCGAAGCTGGACTGAAGCTGGGTGTACTTGAACAAGGTGTTGAGCACAACGTTCGAGTTGCAGCCCTGCTTTACTGATGACGACGCGGACACCCTCGCGGGAGGTCTCGTCGTTGATGTAGGTGATGCCCTCGATCTTCTTGTCCTCGACCATCTGGCCGATCTTCTCGATCATCTCCTTCTTGTTGACCATATACGGAATCTCGGTCACAACGATGGTCTCACGGCCGTTGTCAGCGACCTCGATCTCGGTCTTGGCCCTCACGACAACCTTGCCGCGGCCGGTCTCGTAGGCCTCCTTGATCCCGCTGACACCCATTATGATGCCTCCGGTAGGGAAGTCAGGTCCCTTGATGTGCTGCATCAGCCCGTCCGTGTCGATGTCCGGGTTGTCGATGTAGGCGCAGATCGCGTCACAGCACTCGCCCAGATTGTGCGGAGCCATATTCGTGGCCATTCCGACGGCGATACCAGACGAACCGTTCAGAAGAAGCAGCGGAGCCTTTGTAGGCAGTACTGTCGGCTCCTCCTCGGTGTCATCGAAGTTAAGGGTCATATCCACAGTGTTCTTGTCGATGTCGGCAAGAACGTCGTCTGTCATCTTCTGAAGCTTGGCCTCGGTGTACCTCATGGCGGCGACAGGGTCACCGTCCATAGATCCGAAGTTACCCTGACCGAAAATCATAGGGTAACGCTGGTTCCAAGGCTGCGCGAGCCTGGCGAGAGCGTCATACACACTGGAGTCGCCGTGCGGGTGGTACTTACCGAGCACCTCGCCGACGATCTTGGCGCACTTACGTGTAGGCCCTGAATATGACAGGCCGAGGCCGTCCATTCCGAACAGAACCCTTCTCTGCACAGGCTTCAGACCATCCCTGACATCAGGCAGCGCACGCGAGACGATAACGGACATCGAATAGTCGATGTACGCGGTACGCATCTCGTGGTCAATCTCAACCGGTTCGATGATGCCGGTCTGGCCTTCCTCTTTCTTTTCCTCAATATCCATATTCCGATGTTGAATACATTATAGTTAAACACGCAAAATTAGTAAAAAAAACCGAGAGAGACAACAGTGCCCGAAGCCTCCGTTCCCGATGAAAAATATTTTCGCGCTTGTACAGCGTTTTGGCACAAGCGCGCACTACCTTTGCATCAGAAACAAAAAACACAATGTTATGAGAAACACTGAATATAATCTCGAAAAGCTCGCCTCAATGATCTCGTCAGAATCATCGTTCACAGCCCTTATGGAGATAATGGGTGATATGGGACTGGAGTTCGAGGGAGCCGTCAAGAACGCATAATCATTTGACAGCCAAGGCAGTCTCCTCTTCCTTCAAGGAGACGAGGGTGTTCTCCTTGTCCGCCGTCAGGCCGACCCGGAGAGTCCTGAGCCCGGAAGAGCCCTTCCTCCTGCCTTGAAGAATCCCTGTCGGAGATGATGAACTCCGACACCGGATCCTCGACATATTTCATCACGGCCCTCTTCAAAGGCCTCGCCCCGAAAGCCGGATCGAAACCGGCGTCAGCGATGAAGCGTTTGGCGGAAGGGGTGACAACCAACTTGTAGCCAGCCTCCTCTGCCCTGGACCGGAGATCCTTCAACTCGATGTCGATGATCTTCTCGATGTCCTCCTTGGTCAAAGCGTTGAAGAATATCCTTTCGTCCACCCTGTTGATGAACTCCGGAGGGAAAGACTTTCTGATGGCCTTCTCCAAGACACTCTGACGGTTCTTCGAGACGCTCTTCCCGGAAGTGGCGAAGCCGACCCCGCTGCCATATTCATCAAGCTCGCGGCTGCCGACGTTGGAGGTCATTATGACGATGGTGTTCCTGAAGCTCACGACGCGGCCATTGCTGTCCGTCAAGCGACCCTCGTCAAGCACCTGAAGCAGAATGTTGAATATGTCAGGATGGGCTTTCTCGATCTCGTCCAGCAGCACTACGCAGTAAGGTTTCCTGCGCACCCGCTCGCTGAGCTGCCCGCCCTCCTCGTAGCCGACATAGCCGGGAGGCGCTCCGACAAGACGGGACACGGTGAATTTTTCCATATATTCACTCATATCGATTCTGACCATATTCTCCTGAGAATCAAAAAGATATTCAGCAAGGCATTTCGCGAGTTGGGTTTTGCCTACTCCGGTCGGACCGAAGAAGAGGAACGTGCCGATCGGGCGGTTCGGGTCTTTCAGCCCGGCTCGGTTCCGTTGGATAGCGCGCACGACTTTCTCGATGGCATCGTCCTGGCCTATGATTCGGCTTTGGAGCCTGCCTTTCATCTTCATTATCCTGTTGCCCTCGGACTCGGCGACCTTGTTGACAGGGATTCCGGTCATCTTCGAGACGACCGTGGCTATGTCCTCGGCATCAACTATATTTCCCGTCCTCTTGTCCTTCGTCAGATTCAGACGGATCATCGAGCCAGCCTCGTCAAGAGCGTCTATCGCCTTGTCAGGCAGAGACTTGTCGGTGATGTAACGGTCAGTCAGACGGACGCAGGCCTCTATGGCCTCATCACTGTAGGCAACCTTGTGGAAATCCTCATAATTCGGCTTGAGGTTCTCCAGAATCGTGATGGACTGCTGGATGTCAGTCGGTTCCACGACAATCTTCTGGAATCTCCGGTCAAGAGCCCCGTCCTTCTCAACAATCTTGGCGAACTCGTCCATAGTCGTGGCTCCGATGCACTGGAGCTCGCCGCGGGCCAAGGCCGGTTTCAGGATATTGGCCGCATCCAGGCTTCCCTGCGCGCCACCGGCTCCGACAATAGTGTGGAACTCGTCAATAAACAGGATTATGTCCGGGTTTGAGCTTGCCTCCTTGATTATCGATTTGAGGCGCTTCTCGAAATCCCCACGGTATTTCGTTCCGGCGACAACCAAGGCTATATCCAAGGAAATCAGGCGTTTCTTGGCCAAGGCCGGGGATATGCTTCCACCGGCTATCCTCAATGCGATCCCTTCGACTATCGCGGACTTTCCTACTCCGGGCTCGCCGATAAGCATCGGGTTGTTCTTCTTGCGCCGCCCAAGGATCTCTATGACACGGGCAATCTCGGTCTCCCTGCCGACAACGGGGTCCAGTTTTCCTTCGGCGGCGGCCTTCGTGAGGTCAAAGCCAAAGTCCTCGATCACGCTCTTCTCCGGTTTGGATTCCTGATTGGTCTCCTGCTGGTCATCCTCACTTTTGTCATCCTCTTGCTCCGGATCCTTACCCAGCATCCCCTCGTCACGCATATACGACAACAGGCGGCCGTAATCCACTCCGTGCTGCCGCAGATAGGCCTGGCCATAATTCTCGGTCGTGCGGCAAAGGGCCAGAAGAAGATGCAGGGAGTTCGCCTCGGTAACGCCTTGCTTGGAAGCCTCCAGAACGGTGATGCTCAAGACGTTCTGGGCGTAACGGGTGAACGAGATCTTGTCCGATTCCGCATAAGGGATCGGTTCGTTTGTGAATATATGACTGTCGATGAACCGCTTGAAGTTGTCAGCGTCAATTCCCAGGCCTGTCACTGTCCTGAAGGCGGCGTTGTCGCCGTGCCGGAGGACCCCCAGGAACAAGTGGTCTGGGCCTATGCCGTAACTGCCGGTCCGCATGGCTTCATCTCTGGCGTAGCGGATTATGTCGTTGAGTTCGTCGGATATTCTTATTTCCATAAATGTTTTTCAAAGTATAATTTACAATATTAAGTAATTTTCTCTGGTTCTGCAAGTCGCTTCGACAGGCTCTGCGACCGAGACCGTCTGGTCGCGGAGCCTGTGGTTGCTGAGTTTGCCGAAGCATCGAAGCGACATTACTATTACGGAAATTTTGTTACATTTGTAAGTACAAGAAAAAGAACGACAATGAACGAGGAAAGAAGCACGGACAGACTTGCCCGTTACATAATCTGGACTGCGGCGGCGGCCGTGACCGCAGCCTTCTGCTGGTATTTCAGGAGCGTGCTGGTCTATATTATCATAGCCGCGGTGGTCTCCCTGTTGGGAAGGCCGATAATGAAAGGTCTGAAGCACATAAGGATAAAAGGCAAAAGTGCTCCGGACTGGCTGGCCGCGATAGTCTCACTCCTCCTGATTCTGGTGATATTCTTGGGAATAGTGACTCAGATCATCCCTGTATTCTCCAGCATCATAACCAACGTCTCCGGCAACCTCCAGTCCGCCTCTTTCAAGGCTTCGGAGATCACCGTATGGTTCGACAAGGTGAACGTCTGGCTGATCGACAGGCTGCCATCCATGGGACGAGACTTCAAACTCCAAGACGCTGTGCTTGGCTGGATCAAGAACGCCTTCGACCTTTCTTCCGTGACCTCAGTCGTCGGCTCCGTGGCCTCAGCCTTAGGCTCCTTCGGCATCGGTCTGTTCTCGGTGATGTTCATCGGTTTCTTCTTCGTGAAAGACGAGACCCTTTTCCGCAGGATTGTCGGCTCGCTTGTGCCTGACAAGGTCGAGAAAACAGCCATCAGCGCCATCGGAGACATCGAGCATCTTCTGACCCGCTATTTTGTCGGACTGATGGTCGAAGTCCTCGGCGTGGCTCTTCTCAACTTCCTCGGACTCTGGCTGATAGCGAGGATCGGATTCTACCCGGCCGTCGGAATCGCCTTTATGACCGGTCTTCTGAACGTGATCCCTTACGTGGGGCCGTGGATCGGCGGAGCCATCGGAACCATCCTCGGAATCGTTCTGAAATACAGCAGCGCCGCCGCCATCGGAGTCTATCCAGACTTTATGATGGTGATAATCACACTATTGGCAGTCTTCATCTGCACCCAGTTGGTGGATAATTTCCTATTCCAGCCTCTGATCTACTCGACCAGCATCAAATCCAGCCCTCTGGAGATATTCATAGTGCTGCTGATGGCGGGGCATCTCGGCGGAATCATAGGAATGCTGGTAGCCATTCCGGCCTACACAGTGCTCAGAGTGATAGCGGCACGATTCTTCTCCGAACTCAAACCGATCCGCAGACTTATCGCAGCCACGGATGACGAACAAAAATCTTAATGAATATGAACACGATCTTCAAGAAATTTATGGCGCTGGTCGCCATCATCGCCGGATTCCTGACAAGCGGTAAGGCTAACGCTCAGGAAAAATATTCACCGTCGGGCACCTATCAATTCGCCGTGAAAGACGGGAACTCACTTTTCCTCGATGAATATCTCGCCACGGCCGGAAGCGAGACCACTCTGAACGGCAACGAGAAACCATCGATCGTCTTTGTATTCGGAGGCGGATTCAAGGGCGGAGAGCGCAGCCACAAGGAATATGTTCCCTGGTTCAAGATGCTCAACGACGAAGGCTACACGGTGCTCACCATCGACTACCGCCTCGGGATGAAAGGCGTGAAGACAAAGGGCGGAATAGGCTCGGTCAAGCAGTTCTACCACTCGGTCAGAATCGCCAGCGAGGATCTGTTCAGCGCCACGAAGTACATCATCGACAACGCCAAGACGCTGAAAGTCAATCCGGACAATCTGGTGATCTGCGGATCGTCAGCCGGTGCGATGACCGTTCTTGAGACCGAGTGGATGCTGTGCAACGGGAAAGCCACGGAGGCTCTGCCCGAAGGATTCCGTTACGCCGGAGTGATGTCGTTCTCGGGGGCGATCCTGTCCCGCGAGGGGATGCCGAAATATTCGCAGACTCCGGCTCCGACCGCATTTTTCCACGGCACGGCCGACAAGGTCGTGAACTACGGGAACATACGGGTGTTCAACTGGGTGTTCGCCGGCACGGACAAGCTCGTCAAGATATTCAAGAAAAACGGTTATGTCTATAACGCTTTCCGCTTCAAGGACCACAAGCACGAGATCGCGGATTCGATGGTGGAGACGTTCGCAGACCAGATCCGCTTCCTTGAAACCAATGTGACGAGAAAGGTCGCCAGAACTGTGGATTCCACAATCGACGACCCTGAGGCTCCGGTTCCGAGCGGATCAGCGAACCGCAAGGAGATGTACGGAAAGTAATTAATTCTGAATATATTTACGATAGACTTCCGCGATTCTGCGGTATCCCTCTTCATTCGGATGGAGTCCGTCCCTGAAGAGGGATTCGTCTAACTTGCCGTCAGCCTTGGTGAGGACAGACTTCACGTCCACGATGTCGTAGTTCGTGAGGTCGCTTGACTTAAGCAGTTCATCCACAGTGGCGTTGACCTTGTCAACCCTATCGATTGCCTTTCTGCGAGGATAGATGTGGACTATGTGGATGCGGGCTGTCGGCTGTTTCACACGGATATATTCAATAAGTCCGACCATTCCTTCGGCAATGGCTTCCTCAGTGCGGCTGTAGATGTCGTTCGTGCCGGCCATCACGAAGATGTGCTTGGCGGAGAAGCCGTCCAGCTCCTCGTGCATCATACGCCACATCATATTCCCGAGACGGTCCCAGCCGTAGCCGCAGTTGATGACGTTTCGGTCAGCAAATATGTCGTTCCACGAATCCACGCCAGCGTGCCAGGTCTTGTGGCTCGGTTCGCCTGACCAGTAATGGGTTATGGAATTGCCTATCATCACGATCTCCGGATTCGGGGCGATGTGCCTTTCACGATAAAGGACTCTGGAATGTCTTTCGGTCCAATCATAGAAAGTGAAATCGCGGCGCTGTCTCAGTGGTTTCAGAATATCAGGCAGATTGGCCGTTGTGCCGAGAGCGTTGAAGATCGCCTCAAGTGTGGCCACCGTGTCAGCCTTGGCCCCGTCCACGGCGATGAAATAGCCTGACTTTGCTTTCTTTCTTGCTGACGACCTTCACAGGAAAGTCAGCCTTTCTCTGGATGATGTTCCTTACCGCCTTGGAAGGCCCTGTCCACAGCCTCAACCGGGACATTGTAGAACGCCACGGCCTTCTCAACCGGCACCGGCTCGAAATGGAAATAGGTTCCGCCATCGGCTCCAATTTCCATCCACTTCACCTCGTTGTAAAGCGGAAGATAAAGCCTGAACTCGTTACCGTTCTTGGCTGACTTTCCATAATCAACACGGAAACAAAATGTTATCGTGTCACTTGCAGCCTTCACAAGATCGGAAGTCCCGTTCAACAGGTGGAATCCGCCGTCGTTGTCGATGTCATAGAGGTCAACTCCCAGAGAAGCCATCTCTGTAGCCCCTAGGAATATTCCTGCCCTCAAGCACGTACCGGACCTTGATCTCCGGAGCGTTGGTCCCGAAATCAATGTTCCCCCTGTCAAATGTCCAGCAGGTCCCGAACGGTCCTTTTGTCCTTTCAGTCAGTGGATTATGCCACCCATTCACATCAGCCGCCATCGTACCGACTGAGAGCAGCAGTGTCAGACTCACCGCAGACACCGCACGCTTCACGATTTCCGAATATCTCATATTCATTAAATTTTAATTATTGTCCTTTTCAAAACGGCCTCAAAGATAGCGATTTTTCCGGAAGGACACATACTCGGATTTACGAGAGGAACATTTCCAAGCCAAAGTGATACACTCATGATCAAATTGAACCATGACAGGTGCGTTTTCTTTCCTTTTGGCGACTGTGGACTTAAAGAATATCAGTCGGCAAGTTTCTGCCCCTCGTAGGCGACCGGATATTTCCCGAAATTCAGTTTCATCAAAATTCCGGAATCGGTCAATGTGCCGGAAAGGCCTGTGACTGTGTACTTAGGGAACGGCAAGGTTCCGCCTGAGAGAGGGACTATCCCATCGGCCGAAAGTTCAATGGTACCGTTCTTGACCTCGAATCCGACTCCTGACAGACACGTCCAGTGAAACCGGCATCTGAGGGACGAACTTCACCTTGTAAAACATAATGTCAAGGGTCTTGGCAGTCTCATCTATCCGAACCTCCACCTTGACTTCCTCTGAGACATTATCGATGCCGTCCGCTGTCACGGTCATTGTTCCTGAATATTCATAATTCCCTGAAAGCAAAGGATTTTCCACATCACCATCCTCTTTGGAGCAGGACATTGTCAGCAGCGGCATGACCGCCAGCAAAAGCATAAAGATTTTTTTCATATTCATTACAGATTGATTGATAATCCTATTGTGAACCGACGAGGTTTCCCGGTCTGGAAGAAAGAATTGCCGACAGACTTGAAATAGAAAACGGAATATTCAGTGTCGGCGAGATTCTGCCCTTTTAGCCAAAGTTCCGCCTTTGATGTGGCCAGACGGACATCCGTGCCTATCAAAGAATATGGCGGTTGGCTTATGTCTCCGGCTTCGTTCCAGTAGATTCTTCCGCTGCGATTGATGTCGGCGTTCAAGGAGACCGAACGCAGGAAACGTCCACCTGTCAGGAACTTATAGCCGCACCTCAAGTACAGGGTTGAAGCCGGAGAGTATGGTATCCGGTTGCCGGACCAGTCTTCACGGCCGTCATTATAGTCAACAAAACGGGCGTCCATCAGATTTCCGGCGAACGATACGGAGAGGCCTTTCCACATCCAGGAAGCTTCCGCCTCAACCCCAAGGCTACGGGATCTGCCGGCGTTAGCCATCATACGCCCGGTTCCATTTCCGTAAGGGAATACGGTCATCTGCTGGTTCCGGCAATCCACACGATAAGCTGCCAAGGAGGCCTCCAGGCGGTGTCCACGGGCATCAAGACCGATCCGGCCTCCTATCTCATAGTCAAGACATCGCTCAGGCTTGTATGTCATCATCGCACCGGAAAGGTCTTTCTGTCCGTCCAGATGTATTCCCAACTTTTCCATCATCCCTGACATCATCTTGTTCTGCAGGATGTCCGAGAAGATCTGCGTGTTGAAGCCTCCAGACCTGTAACCTTCCGAGACGGATGCAAGTAAAGACATATTCAAACCTTTGGACCGCATACGCTCGGACGTGGCGTCATACGAAACCGACAACTTCGGCTGCAATTGGGCATAACGCACCGTTTCCGTTCCGTTGCTCCTTGTGCTGAAAGGGATATATTCAGACATTGCAGGCGAGACGATGAAATGGATGTCCGAGCCGGAATCATAACGCATCCGGCCGGCCTCAAAGTCAAGTCTCAATCCGGCAGTGAATGTCCAACGGCCAGTCTTGAAATACGACTCGTGGTAGGCAGCCACATTGCCAAGAGCGATATTGAAATCACTGTAAATCAAGAAATTCTCTTCTTGAATATTCAATTTTCCCAATTCCTGCGGGATTCCGGAATTGGCGTTGTCCAGAATCAACGACTTTATGCCGTCTTCCAGAAAACGCACAGGAGCGGACATCCGGTTCAGCTTCACCATCGCGAACAGTCCGGTCTGGCTATCCCACCAAACAGGATGCGCCTTTGGTATGAATATAAACTCCTGAGTCAAAGCACTTTGTTTCTGATCCTGATTCAAGGTGAACATTGACATCGGTGTAAAATCCTGATCCATATCCATAGAATCGAAAAGAGCCTGGAGGCTTGTGACGGAACTGATTTTCCAGTTCCGCCATTCGGTCTTGAGACGGAATCCGTCCATAAGAAAGAAGCGACGGTAGCCGCTTTTGTCGTTGTAATCCACCGGGAGGAGTTCTCCTGCCATCAATTTTCGATACGGATAACCGGTCTGATCTATGTACGAGACTGTCAAGATGTTATCCAAGGAGGCCTTGCCGACTCCGCCGATGAATCTCGCGCGGGCAGAGAATGAGTCCGAAAGGCCACAGTTGGATCCGTCATATTCATTGATAAAGAAACCGTCGGTGTGTCCGTAGGCGGCGGCGAACCCGAACCGGCCCTTGTAGGTCGAGAGTTTCGCGGACAAAGAGGATGCGCTGCCATATTCAATGGTGCCTCTCGTGCCTTGGTATGCGGTTGGAGAAAGTGTCTCGATGGAAAGGACTCCGAGCATCGAGTTGCGTCCGTAGAGGGTTCCTTGAGGTCCGTGCAGAAAATCAATCCTGCGGATGTCGGAGAAAGCGAAATCGTAGCAGTTCTTGTCCAGAATCGGCACGTCATCCACATAGAGTCCGATGACCGGATTGTCCATCCTGGAACCAAGGCCACGGACATAGATCGTCGAGGTCATCGAAGTGCCATAGTCCGGCATATTCAACCCCGGAATCACGGATGAAAGATCCTTGGGAGACGAGATTCCTCTTTCTTCCATATTCCTCATAGTCAACGAAGTGATGGAGGTCACCCCTGTGATTGAGGCCGACCGCTTCACGGAAGAGGTCACGACCGAACCGGTGATCGTATCTTTGACCTCTGTCACCGGAGTGGACGCTATCAGTAAGGATGTCAATAAGGATGCAAGCATATCGGACAAATTCGGGTGCAAAGATAGTCCCAACGCAGTTTGCAAACTTATGATAATCAGATTTCGGCTTGGATTTTTTATGCATGGCACAGCCTCTGCGTTCCGGTGCCGGCAGGTCATGGCGGCCATTCACCCGGATAGGGCGCGCGAAGCGCGTAGGCCGCCATGGCCTGCAGGTACCGGACGCCCACTGTTTTAAAGGATTGATTACATGCCTCTGAAGTCAGTCGGTGACATTCCGACCAGTTTTCTGAAGAAGCGCGAAAAGTAGGCCGGATCCTCGAAGCCAAGCCTGTAGGATACTTCTGAGATCGGGATGCCATGATCATGGAGAAGGGTTCTGGCCAAAGCAAGACGCGCGTTCTCTATCCACTCTCCCGCACTGCGCCCTGTCTCGGACTTGACTACACGGTTCAGATGGTTAGGAGTCACGCCCAGTTCCTCCGCATAGCCGGACACTCCGCCGAACGGACGTGAAGTGTCAAAGACCCGGCCAAGATATGCGGAGCAAAGTCTGGCTGACGCGGTTCCGTTGTTCTGAGGAATGACGTTGTCAAACTCTCCAAGCAGGACTTCCAGCAATCCTTGAATCGTAGGAAAATCTTCCGAGAACCGGGTCATTCTGATCAGAAGCTCATCGAAGAAAACCTTGTCCTCCATCGGAACAGTCATCACACTCGGCGCCCTGAGTCTCAGCACCCTATGTCCGGAATTACGCAGCAGCCCGGAAGAGAACGCTCCCATATACCCGATGGAATCCTTGAAATATTTCACGGAATATGCCGACTGCGGCGGGATCAAGGCGCAATCCTGCCCCCGCAACAGATAGGGATGGCCATCGACATCCGCAAGCACCTCTCCGGAAATAAGATAGATAAACGACCAGTCTTCCCTGACCATCCTATGCATCGGCTGAGCCGTAATATGTCCCGCCGCGTTCAGCGGCCTGATCACGAATTGTCTCATTTTCCCTGCAAAAATAGCAAAAGAAAACCATCTATGAATATTCCAGGAAGCGGAGTGACGGTTAGGAACATATACAAAAAAGAAAAATGCTATCTTTGCAGCCTTATTTTGAAAAAGGAATATGGTTAGGACAAAGGAAAGCAAGGCCAAAGGGTTCTTTTTCGGGATATTGGCCGCTGTCAGTTATGGTGTGAACCCTCTGGGTGCGAAGTACCTTTACGAGGAGGGGTTGAATGTGGAGTCGGTACTGTTTTACAGGTACGGACTTGCGGCGCTGATCATCGGAATGATCATGGCAGGAAAGATGATCGCCGGGAGGAAGGTCGCTTCGACAAGCTCAGCGACTGGAAAAGATTCCGCCACCGAGCCACATTCTTCGGTCACTGAGCCTGTCGAAGTGACAGGATACGAGTCATTCAAGGTCAGCCGTGGTGAACTCTCGACGCTGACCGCCCTCGGACTGCTGTTCGTGATCTCCTCGCTGACACTGTACTGTAGCTTCCTATACATGGACAGCGGAGTCGCCTGCTCCCTGCTCTTCGTTTACCCGGTGATGACAGCCGTCCTGATGGCCATGCTCTATGGAGAGAAGATCACGAAGGCCACAGCGGCAGCCATAGCGCTCTCGCTGGTAGGAGTCCTTCTTCTCTACAAAGGTGACGGCGAAACCGTCCTCAGTACCGTCGGAGTGCTTCTGGTCATGGTCTCCGCCCTGAGCTACGCACTCTACATCATCGTGGCCAACCGAGCCTCCGCACCGGAATTCGAGCTGGGGACCGGGCACAGCAAGTTATCCAAATATATTCCTTTGCCACACAGGGTGACAATCCACAGGCTTGACATGTCGGCGATGAAGCTTAGTTTCTACGTGCTTATCGTCTGCGCCGTGTCGATGGTCCTGTTCTCGTTCACATCTGCGGAAAGGCATCTCATGCCGCTTGTCACCGGCCGCGAATGGGGATATTCATTGATGCTCGCCATCGTCCCGACCGTATTCTCGCTCGTCTCTATGGGAATCGCCGTGCGCATCATCGGTTCCACACCGACAGCCATCATGGGTGCCCTTGAGCCGCTCACTGCGGTCGTGATCGGACTCACTGTCTTCCACGAGGCTCTGACCGTCAACCTGGTAGTCGGCATCCTGCTGATCCTCACGGCGGTGATCACAATCATCCTCAGCAAGGGGAAAGCAACCGCATAGGCGGCGAAATTTGTCATCATGCAGAAAATAAGGGAAATACTCAGGATCGGTCTGCCGATCATGCTCGGACAGGCGTGCGTGATCATTCTGGCGTTCGCCGACAACATCATGATCGGGTGGCACAGCGTGGATGAGCTCGCCGCGTCATCATTCGTCAACAATGTCATGAACCTGTTCATTCTTACCGAGTTGGGATTCGCCGCCGGAATGACTCCGATGATAGGTGCGGACAACGGGACCGGCAACATCAAAGGAATCGGGATCACGGTGAAGAACGGTCTCGTGACAAACGGAATCATCGGCGGGATCAGCATCATTCTCCTTACAATCATCTACTTCTGTCTTGATCACTTCGGCCAGGCACCTGAATTGATGCCTTACATCAAGCCTTATTTCGCCATCATCGGAATCTCTACCCTGTTCGCCCTCGGATTCAATGTCCTCAAGCAATTCACGGACGGAATATATGCCGCCCGATGATCTCGATGACCCTGCTGATGATCGGGAACCTGCTGAATATATTCGGAAACTGGGTGCTGATCTACGGCAAGCTCGGATTCCCGGAAATGGGGCTCACCGGAGCCGGCATCAGCACGCTCGTCTCCAGAGCGCTGATTCTTCTCGTGTTCATCGTGTTCATATTCAAATCAAAGAAAATGAATGAATATGCCCGCGCGATCAAAGAGGCGCTCCTTTCCCGCGGCGAGATGAAAACCGTATTCAAGATGGGCTACCCGGTCGGCATCCAGATGGCCTTGGAATCCTCCACATTCACATTCGCCGCGGTGATGGCAGGCTGGCTGGGAGTCATCCAACTGGCGGCTCACCAAGTGGTCATCACCATCTCGCAGCTCTTCTTCCTGATGATGCAGGGGCTCTCGTTCGCAGTCTCGATCCTCGTCAGCAACGCTTTCGGCAGAAGGACTTAGGGTCTGTCCGTGAATATGCCCGCAAAGGTTACTTCATGACCCTCGGCATCTCCGCCACGCTGTCGGTGCTGCTTTACTGCTTCCGCTACCAGGCCGCAGGAATATTCACAGACTCCCCTGAGGTCTCGGCGATGGCTGTGTCGCTTTTCTTCCTGCTCTTCGCCTACCAGTTCGGCGACGGACTCCAGCTCTGCTTCGCCAACGTCCTGCGTGGCATCCAGGATGTCAGGCCGATTATGTACGCCGCGTTCGTAAGTTACTATCTCATAGCGATTCCGTCAGCATACGTCCTCGGCTTCAAGACCAGTCTCGGCATCCACGGAATATGGCTGGGCTTCCCCATCGGCCTCACCCTCGCCGGCATATTCTTCTACGCCCGCTACCGCAGTGACCTCAAGAGGTTCGGCAAATCATAGTGTAAGCATAGGCTTAAATATTAAATGAAAAAATAATGGCATCCAAACAAATTGGGCATAATGAGATCGACATGCTTCATGGACCGTTGTTCATGAAGATTCTTTTGTTCGCGCTGCCGTTGGCTGCGAGCAGTGTGCTGCAGCAGCTGTTCAACTCGGTGGATGTGGCGGTGGTGGGACGGTTCGCAAGCAGCGAAGCGCTGGCGGCGGTGGGGAGCAACGCTCCGGTTATCAATCTGCTGATCAATCTGTTTGTGGGCATATCGATGGGTGCCAACGCGGTCATCTCCAACCATATCGGGCAGAATGACAGGGAAAAGATACGCAGTGCGGTGAGCACCTCAGCGGTCGTGGCGCTGCTCAGCGGCGTTTTCCTGATGGTGTTGGGAACGGCGGTAGCGGGGCCGGTGCACAGGATGATGGGGACACCGGTCGAGGTCACGAGGATGGCGGTGTCATACCTCCGGATCTACTTTCTGGGCATGCCGTTCATCATGATCTTCAATTTCGGGTCTGCGATCCTGCGAAGTCTCGGCGACACCCGGCGGCCTCTTTACATCCTGATATGGGCCGGGATCATAAACACAGTGCTCAACCTGTTGTTTGTCATCGTCTTCCACATGGGAGTGGAAGGTGTGGCGATCGCCACTGGCATCTCCAACCTGTTCAGTGCGGTGATGGTGGTCCAAATTCTGCTACGGGAGCAAGACCCTTACAAGCTGCACCTTGACGACATGCACATCCAGAAGGACGAACTTTCACACATGCTGGAGATCGGTGTGCCGGCGGGGCTGCAAGGAGTGGTGTTCTCCATCTCCAACGTGATCATCCAGGCCAGCATCAACAGCTATGGTTTCAACGCGGTCGCCGGTTCGGCGGCGGCTTTGAACTTCGAGCAGTACTGCTACTATGTCATCGCGGCGTTCAACGGGGCGGCGATCAGCTTCGTGGGGCAGAACTACGGAGCCGGGAATATGGACAGAGTCAAAAGAATATTCCTGATCTGCATGGGGTTAGGCACTCTTTCCTGTGCCTTGCTCAACTGGGTGTTCGCCGGATGGTCCGACTTTTTCCTCGGACTGTTCACGGATTCCCAGACGGTGAAGGATTTCGGCACGATCAGGATGCGGACCGTGCTGATGTTCCAAGGGCTGGCATGTCTCTACGAGATCCCGGGGTCAGCACTGCGCGGCATGGGCCGGTCGATGCTCCCGACCCTGCTGACGGTCTTCGGAACATGTGTCCTGCGCATCGCCTGGGTTTACACCGTCTGTCCGGTCTGGGAAGGTTTCCATGCGTTGATGTTCGTCTATCCTGTCTCTTGGATCATCACCGGCATAATGGTCATGACCGCATACCTTATCACATTCCGCAGAATCCAGCTGAAATCATTAACGGTCTGATGCTCAATTGATGGGGATTCACTCTTTGTTCCTCAATCACTTACCGATTCCTGTCCTTCCAAAATGACCGGCAGGAATCATGAATATATTCATTGATTGAATGTTGCTAATCACGGTGAATATTTACTATTTTTGTGGCTGATTGCAAAAAGCCACATTGATTATGACACCTCCGGCAAATGATTTTTCTGAAATATTCAAGAACCCCAATCCAGCGCAACAAGAGTTGATGGATCTGATTGACAGCAGGATAGAAGACGGCATGGATCGGTCCGACATTGAGGAGTCGTTGATCGGAGACATGATGGATGAAACTCCTTTCCACTTCTGCATGTCCTATGCTCTTTGGAAACTTGAATCAGATCGTGAAAAGGAATTCGACACCCTTCTCGAACAAGGTAGCCGAGATGAGTTCCGGCAATGATTCCGACTCCGGGACCGCGCCTGAAGATCCGGCCCCCCTCTCGCCACAAGAGATCATGGAGATTGTGAACGGACTGCCAGGCTGGGGCAACCTAAAGAAGAGGATGGAGGAAGTGATAACCTGCCACGCCACCGGTGAACGCCGCGGCATCATGGATCTTAAGAAGAACCTTCCGGTGATGCACACCATTCTCATCGGAAATCCAGGTACCGGGAAAAGTTACTGTGTACGCTACCTGTTGCACCTATATAAAAGCCTCGGTATGCTGGACAGTGACATCATCAGGTATACAACCCTCACTAAAATATCCAACAACACCGTTTCCAGCGAAGTGAATTGTGCGGTCGGGGGAATTCTTGTCTTTGAGAACGCCCATGAACTCTATCATAGCGAGAACAAAGCCATCGACACAGAGCAGCAGATTGTACGAAGCCTCATCGATGAACTTGAAGACCCTATGAAACAATCCTCCTGGATGCTTGTGCTGAGCGGAGAGCCCAAAGGTATGGAGAGTCTTCTGGCCACTTACCCGGAACTGAAAAAGCATTTCCAAGAGCCAATCTATATGGGGGATTTCACACCGGAGGAACTGTACGGTATCGCTGACAATTGTTGTGGACAGGGACATAATCCTATCCTCCGAGGCAAGGAAAAAACTGGAGATGTTCATCCTGCACAAGTACAATCTCCGCGGCCCGGACTTCGAGAACGCAAGGTTTGTCCAACGGCTTTTCGATGAGCGCGTCATTCCGGCGATGTACCGTCGTCTCTCAAGGGAATCCGGCAATGACAACGCCTACGATCTGAGCTTGGTCTTGCCAGAGGACATTCCTTCGATCAGAGGTCGCGCCGGTGACGCCATGAACGAGCTTGACGAACTCATCGGTCTGGCGAAGATCAAGACAAAAGTCAAAGACTACCTCAACGCAGTGAGACTCGCATCCAAGCGGATGGAGTTCGGACTGCCGACAAGCATGCCCCGCCTTCACATGGCATTTCTCGGAAATCCGGGAACCGGGAAGACAACCGTGGCCGAGATAATCGGCAAGGTGTTCGCCGAATTGGGAATCCTGTCCGGTGGAAGGGTGATACGCACGGAGAAAAGCCAGATGGTCGGTCAGTACATCGGTGAGACGGAATTCAAGATGAACAACTTGCTGTCCAGGGCCCGGGGCAACATCCTGTTCATCGACGAGGCCTACCAACTGGTAGAGGGAGGCGAGAAGGATTTCGGGCGCATAGTGATGAACTCTCTTCTTACGGAACTTGGCAGGGACAATCTGGACATGGTAGTGATTCTCGCCGGATACACGGCTCCGATGAAGAAACTTCTGGAAAGCAATGAAGGAATAGAGAGTCGTTTTCCGAACGTTTTCAATTTCGAGGACTACACGACCGAAGAACTTTTGGAAATCGGAAAACTAATGATCCGCAAGCAGGGATTCAATCTTACCAAGGGAGCTGAACAGAACATGATGACCATCATCCAAACTGAGTCCGAGAAGCCTTCCCCACGTTTCGGCAATGGACGATTCGTGTCGAACTTACTTCAGAACGAGATACTTGCGACACTTGGGGCAAGAACCTCAAAAATGGAAAACCCGACAGCCGAAGATCTCAGCACGATTCTCCCCGAGGATGTCGTGATCGGCAAGAAACAGAAAGATGTGGTCTTTGACGATGCCGCCATTGACTCGGCTCTGAGACGGCTTGACAACCTTGCCGGCCTAAGCAATGTCAAGCAAGCGATCCACAACTTCGTCCGCTCGGCTCGCTACCTCCATTCAATCGGAGAACCTTACGTCGGCAAAGGACTTCTGTCCTGGAGGTTCATCGGCAAGAGCGGCACGGGCAAGAGCACGGTAGCCGAAATAATGGCCACAATTCTCAAGGGTATGCGCCTCATCGCCAACAGCCACATAACAGAGATAAAAGGCGAACGAATATTCAATGTTTCAGAGGCCGACTGTGACGCCGTGCTTCAGGAAGCCGTAAAGAAATCATGTAACGGATTGATATTCATAGATGTCGATGATTCAAAATTCAACGAGGCGAGGCTTGGTTACGGCCGCGGCGTGGAACAGATACGACTAAAAGTCAAGGAATTGACTGTCGAGAGCGGTGGTGAGTGCGCTCTGATTCTCGCTGAGCTGGACGCTCCGAACAAGAACGTGGCCGAGCAACTGTCTGACGGCGGAGTCTATGAGTTCGACCACACTTTGGTGTTCAAGGATTTCACTCCTGAAGAACTCTTCCAGATCCTTTGCGGATGTCTGGAAAAGTACTCGGTAAGTTTCAGTCCAGCCGCCGAAAGACACATAAAAGAATTCCTATATTCGCTCAGTTCCTCGATCGGAGCATCGGCCAGAACAATGAAACTTATGTCCAGAACCATTTACCAGCAGGTTATCCTCAGAGAATCCGGTCTGGCCCGCCCACCAAAGTCCCATCAGGTCCAGCTCGCCGACATCGAGACATTCAAGTGGGATTCCAAGAAAGGGAAGATCGGGTTTTAGCGGATCGGACCCTGAATTCCGCACAACGCTCTGGTGCGATAATGCCATTTTTTGCGCCTGTCACGTCACTTTTTCACTCTGTCTGAAGCATAAAAGCCACAAAATGCTCCTCTCATAGTGATCATTCACCATGGGAGGAGCAAACTTTGTATGAAAACGTATATATCTATAAATGAGCATATTCTAAATTCCTGCCCTTCCACGATGCCTGGCAGAATCACGGAATATATTCATTCATAATCACTTAATAAACTCATTACAGATTTGGCCCGTGGTTTTGAGGTATGAGAGCCAGGCGAGGAAGTGGTTGATGTCGGCCTCGACGCTGTCACGGTTGGCCACCTGCCAGAGGGTCTGGGCCTCAAGGAGATCGGAGAGGGTCTCGGTGCCGGCATCGTAATGGAGGCGGCTGACACGGACGTTCTCCTCTGCGGAAGCGGTGTTGCCTGCGGCCAGAGCACGTTCATATTCAGACTCATCCAACTCGTTGGCGGCCTTGGACATCTCAAGGGTCATCAGCTCGTAGCTGCTGTCGCGCTCGGAGACGGCCTGCTCGTACTTGGACTTGTCGGACTTGACCTTGTAGAAATGCTCGCTGAAGTGGAAGATCGGGATGCCGACCTTGGCACCGACACTGAAACCGGCCATGTCGATGAATGTCTCATCGTTGACGGTCAGGCCGTGGGTGTAGCCATAGCCAGCGAATATCCCGGCCTGAGGGAGAGCGTCGGCCCTTGCCATACGCACCTGCTGGCGGCTGCCTGGACCTTCTTGTCAAGCATCTGGTACTCAGGTCTGCCGGAAATGTCGGTAGAGCCTGACACTGAGCCGGACTCAGGCAACGAGGATTCCGCTACATCCACCTCACTGTCAAGAGGATAACCGATGTAGTGACAGAGATTCATCTTCGCGATACGGACAGCATTCTCAGTACGTTTGAGATTCAACGCCCCTTCATTGACCTTAACCTCAACCTTCAGAACGTCATTCCTGTCGCTCATTCCGGCGGCCTCGGCCTTACGGACTGTCTGCAAGAGCTCTTAAAGAAGGTCATTGTACTGGAGCTGGACCTTATGCAGTTCCTTGGCACGGATGACATTGGCGTAGGCGGTGGCGGTCTGGAGTACGACCTCGTCCTCCTGCAGCTGGATGTTCAGCCGTGCGATGTCACGGCCAAGCTGGCTCATCTTGTAGCCGGCCACAATCTTGCCGCCCATAAACACGGGCTGGGTCACGGAAACCCTTCCGGCAGGTTTATCTGATCCACCTTTGCCTCAAGAGCCTTGCGGGCGTTCTCGGTCTCGATTCCAGGCGTAATCTTATCTGGAAAACAAACTCCATACTTGCGCAGATTATCGCAGGATAACTTGCGCTAGAGTGGCAAAAAGTGACATTATCCGAGAATCATAATTTCCAAACACGTAGAGAGAGGAGCAGACAGATCATCCAATGGCGGAGTGTTATCGGTAATCATATCATTCAGAGCCTGGAAGTCAATTATGGCGGGGGTGGCGAAGAAGAGGTAGGAATATTCATCATTCTGGTCTTCCGCGAAAGGATACTGCGTCAGCTTGAGGTACATTCCATCCGGAATGAATATCTCAGCGCCCGCTTCCTGCGGTGTGATGCAGAACGAAATTCTTTGTTTTATGATTCAGCCTCAGTATGTTGAAATAGAGCTGGCTGTGGGTTCTGTTTGAAATCACGAGACAAAACTCGCCTTCATCAACCGTCTCTTTTTCTACTGTTATGCTATCGGAAGAGTGAACAGTGCCACAATAACCCCAGAAATAGTGGAAGAAAGTTCACTGCTTCAAAAGTAAAATAATTGGAGATTAAAGAACAATGTTTATCTTTGCATGAAAATAGAAGTATTGTCTTCACACGTGATATAAGGGAAGTGTTCCACACTTATCCTCAAAAGAAATCTGACAGTTTCATTTACGTGAAGGCGACTATAGCATTGCAGTTGTAATACAACTGCTTGTAGTGTTTTATGTTGCCTACATCTCTGTGATTCCCTCAGCATTTCTTTAGGATAAGAAGGAAAGACTCCGCACTTTCTTTTTATTGTACAGCCACCCACGGAGCGATGGCATTGAAACTACGTAATTATGAATTTGTTTGGAAAAAAAGAAAATCAAAAGACCGAGGAAGTTCAACTACGAAAGAGAAAAGACGAACTTAAGAAAGAGCTCGAAAGTGTCAACAAAAAGCTTATAGAAATTGATGCTACCAAAAACGAGTCCGTAAATAAACAAGCAGAGCTAAAAGAGGATAGTGCCACAAAGGATGTTGATCAACCTTGTGACACATTGAAGCAAACATCTGATGATGAACTGCTCAATGAGATAAAGAGCAAGAACGATGAGATTGCCAGACTAAAAGCTGAAATTGAGAAATTCGAGACAACTGTTCATCAAGATAAAGACAGCGCAACCAATAATGAGACTGCTGACATTCTGAAAGAACTACAAAAAGTAACATCTCTTTGCGCCGATGAAAATAAACGCTTGATCAAGGAAAATGCCGATTTGTCCAATAAACTGGATGAAACGCAACTAAGGATGGAACAAATAATTCAAACTTGCCAAGAAGATCGGTATAGGAAGGACAAAATCAAACTTATCAATAAGTATATTTATCAAATAGACCTTATTCGGAAGACATTGTATGACTTTCATCTTGACAGACATAATATGCAAGACAACGAAGCCGTTGCATATTTGGAGAATCAGTTAAGCGAGGTGGCAAACGGACTGGATGCCACATTGCTGCAAGAAATGGTGGAGCGCAAATCTTTCGGCCGGAATGGAGATCCGGTCAATCTTGAAATGCAAGAAGTTGTTGGTTCGTTTAATACAGAAGATGCCTCTCTAGACGGGAAAATATACCAAAGCATAAACCCTGGATATGTGTGGACATTGCCATACATTCTAAAAGCCAAAGTAAACGATAATGGCGATGAGATAAAGACTTACCGTTTTCTCCTTCGCTCTGAGCAGGTTATTGTATACAAACATAATAAACAATAAGACAATCGTAAAAGACAAAAGATTATGGCTGAATTTTATGGAATTGATTTAGGCACAACGTACTCTTGCATCGCGACAATTGACAGCGATGACTTAGTAACAGTGATTCCTAACGCAACAGGACAATTGACTACACCATCCGTTGTAGCATTCGATGATGACGGTAAGATGTTGGTCGGAAGAGCCGCAAAAAACCTTCTGGGAAGTAAACCCGAGAATGTGGTAGCACTGATAAAACGGGAGATGTCCAACAAGAGCTTCACAAGGACAATCCAAGGAAAAACATACGATCCCGTAGATATATCCTCATTCATCCTCGCAGAACTTGTCAGATTTGCGAATCAAAAGAGAAGAGATGAAGAAGACAAGGATCCAATATATGACGTAGTCATCACTGTACCAGCTTATTTTGGAAATCTCGAGCGCCAACGCACCGAAGCAGCAGGCAAAAAAGCCGGCTTAAATGTATTGCAAATAATAAATGAACCTACCGCAGCAGCATTGTCCTACGGAAGAAAAAATCAATCCAATAAAACCGTCCTCGTATATGATCTTGGTGGTGGAACGTTCGATGTAAGTATTCTAAAGATTCACAATGGAATAATGGACACCATTGCGACCACTGGAGACCATCATTTAGGTGGAGCTGACTGGGACAAAGCCATCGCCGAATATGCCTTAAATCAAATTGGAGTTGATTTCAACACTCTAACCACACAAGAGCAAGGTATGATGACATTAGCCGCCGAAGAATGTAAACAGACTCTAACTGCCCAAGAAAAGACGACTTTAACATTCTCCTACAAAGGTATACGTAATGTTGAGATAACCAGAAAAGATTTTAAGTCTTTCACGGAATCATTAATGGGAAGGACAATGCTTCTTATTGATGAAGCACTTGATTTAGCAAAAATCCCAATGACTGTAATTGATGAAATAATAATGGTCGGCGGCTCTTCACGTATGCCTATGGTAAAGGAAGCTATCAAGTCTAAATTTGGGAAAGATTCAAAACTCATCGACCCTGATATGGCTGTAGCCAAAGGTGCTGCATTGGTTGCCGCACAAAACGAGAAAGGATATGTCAAAGGAGCTCTCGTGATGGGACAGGACAAAGGATCCAGAGCTTATGGAATGGCAGCATATGACAGTTCTGGAGTAGAACGGGTGTTTAATCTGATTATGAGGAATGACAATCTTGAAGTTCATAAGGAAAACAATGATTTTCAAACTATGGAGGATGGCCAAACCCGATTAGATTTCAGATTTTACGAGAATGAATCAATGGAAGAAATAATTGATGTTGATCCCGATCAGGAACTGAAAGGACGCAATGACTACATTGAATGGGGATGTCCCGTTCCCAAAAACACTCCCGTCAAGATTATCGTGGACAGAGATAAAAGTGGTAAGATAAAGGTTTATGCCGAATGTCATGGAGCCACCGGTGAATTTGTGATTGTATCCCCGGGATGCGACTCTATCGCGCGACACTAAAACGTCAAAGCACATTCCAATGCCAAAACAGGTAGAAGGTAATGAATGAGCAAGAAGTAAAGAACTGGTATAATTCCGCAAAAACGTTGGCAGCATCGAAAGAGAAGCTGGACGATGCTGCCAATGATTGTTACTACAGCAGGAATTTTGAGACCGTTTATTATGGTTTCACACACCAAACTCCGTCTTCTGAGGAAGTGCAGGTGGCTCTAAATTTATTGCAAAGGCGGCTTAGGAGCATAAAACGTGACCTAAAAACAGATTTGGGAACATTTATCTCCACAAGCGCAATTGCGATGAAGCCAGAGAACTACCAAGATTTTCGTAAACAGCTTATCGCCCAAGGTTGGATGCCTGTTGACCCCGAAGTAGAAAGGAGAAGATTGGATGAAGAAAGGAAGAGACTTGAAAAAGAAAAAGCGGAACAACTAAGGCGTGAGAATGAACAACGTGAGCGAATTCGACGTGAACACGAAGAACAACTAAGACGCGAAGCGGAAAGGCAGGAGCGAGAACGGTGGAGACGCAAGCGCAAAAGGAGACAGATTCGGAACATTGTGCTTGGTGTATTTCTCATCTCATTCATTGTCATAGGAGTTTTATACGGAATTCCTCATTACAAGTATTATATCATTGAATACAATGCGCTGATAAAAAGCTCTATGGCATACGAGAATGAATGTAAATACGATGATGCCATCAATGCTTTGGAACAGGCTCGTGAGAAGAAAAAAGGTAAAACCCAATACGACAGACTGAGCACTCGCATTCAAGAGCTTACAACGAAAAAGGAAGACAAAATGATTGAGTTACGCAACGATATAGCCAGCATATGGAAAGCATATTATATTGGCAGTAATCTTAATGTCAAAAGCCTACGCTATATTGAAAAATCCGAAATGGTACCTGTCATTCAGAGTCTGGAGAATAAAATAACATTATTGAACGAGATTAGCGGCGATACGAAAGAGTTCAACTCTAATATGAACAAGCTTAAAAGACTTAAGAAATATTATAAAATATAATGCTATGAAAAGAATCCTATCAATATTTTTGATATGTATCTTGTCGTCAAATCTGTGCCACGCTCAAGAGTCTGCGGCAAAACGTGCGTTTGTCGCTGGTGACTACAACACCGCCGTCGAACTATACCGCGCCGCTTTGGCCATATCATCAAATGACAACAAATCAGTAAAAGCCGGATTGACGGAAGCAAGTATTTGTGCAACCTTATGGCAAAAAGCAAGCAATGCGTATAAGGCCAAGGAATATGCTGTTGCGATACAAAATTGCGAGGAACTCTTAACGCATAATCCATCAGATGCCAAAGCAGATGTGATGATTCAAAAATGCAAGAGCATAATCGACACACAAGAACAGGCTTCGAAACAACGGGAAGTCGATTTCAGGCGTGCCATAAAATCAGGCCAATCATCAGAGCTCCGGTTATTCGCATCTAAATATCCACAAGATACCGTCTCAACGCTATTTCTTAAATATTCAGAGATCGATGACAAATTAACAAGGTCCGTTATTCTCTCCCCGGTTGAGGTGCCTACCATCACTCTGATGGGAAAGGTGCTCGTAAAATATGGAAATGAAAGTAGAGCACTCGAGTTATTCGACATCGCCATCTCGTACTGTAATTGCGAAGCAATGTATTGGAGGTCATTTGACAAGATGCTGGCATTAGATGAAATTATCACTCTCTTGTCAATATCTGAGGCAGGTGGCTATTCTGCCGCAAGTCAGCGCATAGACTTTTGGACAAAAAAATACAGCAACAGCAGTATCCATTCCAAGCAGACCGCCAAGAAGTATTATTCGGCATTGAAAGATTGTGATAAAAGTCTCGATAACGCAATCTATATTCTATCAAACTGCCGGAAATTTCCTTGCAACAAAACCGAATTGCTCTCTCGAATGAAAATCATACTTCAAAAGACAGAGAATCCCGATATGCACCTTTTTGAGAACATTGATGATGGTAGGCTATTCTCTGCCGCCATCACACTGAACAACGCAAAATACTCAAGACAAATGATGGAAGTCGCCGCACGAAAAGGTAATGTTGATGCTTCCTTATGGTTAGAAAATCATTTTGGCTCAAAAAACAGTATACTGGGACAATGCTATGAAGGGTATAAAGAGGATAAATATTCAAAGACACAACAAGATGATTACGTTGCGTTCTTAAAAGGGCTGAAAGTAGAATATGGAGCATACTCGTACCTTGATTGGGAATCAAGATTCAAAGGAAATTTCAACGAAGATAAATGGAAGGAACAAATGATCAGAAATAACGAATTGTTACAAGCCTCCTTTATCTCGCCAATACTGAAAAATACAGCAATTGGCGTTACAAGAATTTCAAGCAAGTATTGAAGGATTACTGGAGGTGGGACTCAGATATAGTTAATACTTGCCTTAAATCCATCGACCCAATAGGAAGGCATCAGGGCAAACTACGCAGACAACTACGCAAGTTGAAAACCATTGACGGACTCTATAATAGAGAAGATAATATCTTCTATCATTACGCCATCGCCGGATATTTTGACAATCGGCATTTCAACAAAACTCCTAATGATAAAATCTATACCGGAAAAGCATACTCAGCAAAGGATTGACTGGATAGATTACTTTGAAGTTGATGTAAAACCTACTTTCAACAAAAAAAGCATCTGTGAATTTTCTAATTGGGTAAAACAGTCGCTTCAATATCCAAAAACCGCAAGAGAAAACGGAACCCAAGGCACCGTATTGATTGGCTTTTCTATCAATACCGAAGGTTATGTAAGACACGTCAATGTCATAAAAAGTGTCAGTCCTGAGCTTGACAGAGAAGCGGTTCGAGCCGTCTCATCATCCCCGCGGTGGACACCTGGAATTCACAAAGGCAAACACATCATCGTCGATGCCACTATCCCTGTGACATTCTCATTACCATGAAGTTTATTTCATTGACTGAACTACAGAATCACATAATATTCTTGTCTCTATCATTTTATAAAAAAGGCTCTGGCATTGCCAGAGCCTTAATCAAACTGTTAACCAACAGTTCCACTACAACCTAACCCACAGCCAAAACAGCCTGCACAATCAATAATAGACTGTGCAGAATCCATCTTTTCCTGATTTTCGGTCACAATTGATGTAGCCGCATTCAGAAGTTCTTCGTTTACTTTCATAATACTGAAACTTTTGATATAACACCTACTCTATTCAAAGGCTTTTCGGTTTCCGCCTATCGTTATTTGAAAATACTTTCTCCAGATAACCCTGACTAATCACTGTTTCTGTTTGAATGCATTGTATTCTTCTCTCCAATTCCAAGACATCATCATACGCGCATTCTTTACGAAGTTTACAATCTGAACAATTAAAACAATCCGGCAAAGGGAAATTCTCAAACACATTTGTCCTATTTCTCATATCTCCGATTACCTCGTTCGCTGTTGAATCACTATACAGCACATCTAAAATGGATACAATATCTTTTTCACTACGGCCATTCCGTTTTAGTGCAAAATAATCTCTGACACAATAATAATATGAAGATATTGATTTACTAGACTTGAGTTGTTCTTCTAAAAAATTCCTAAAAAAAACATATGCTTTCCCATCTTCTCCAACATAATATGACAACAATGCCAATAAAAGGCATCGATTCAATTTATGCTGCCTGCTCCAGGAATACTCGAACAACGATATACAAGATGCTGTATCATTCGAATACTTATCAATCAACTGTTTTGCCTCGGATTTTGTCAATCTCTTTATTCTATACTCCGCTTTAGTATCATAGTAGTCCGACGCGTTCACCAATCCTTTACAAATGTTATTCAGACGTTCGTCCACATTTGATAGCCCAGGAATATAAAGATGATATGCCGGAAAACCCATAAAGGAATTATCCCTTACATATAATTCATACCCTTTTTCAGTCAACCAGTCCATAACAGATTCAAAGTTCCCTTCTATTGTACTTTTAATCTTTGGCTTTTCTTTGCTATCTATAGCACAACTAGCGTTCTCAAATACACAATTCGGAAATCGTCCGCGGCCATTTATGACATTTCTTTCATATTCAACAGCCGCATCCCAATCTTCTGAGACATCAATAGGGATAAATGAAGAGTTATCTATTTCCGTGCCTTGAAATATTTCCGTAAAGCACCTTTGAAGAGCAATTTCCGGTCGTAAATCCGAGCCAAGTCGAAATGTATATTTCCCATTTACATCATCTATAAGTAAAAGGCCGACAACAGGAAATCCATTTTCTAAAGAACAATCCTTTATAACACATCTCCATCCTGTTATTTTGCACAATTCTTTTAGCCTCCTTCCTATTTCTTTGTCACTAAAGAATGACATATTAATTGTCGGCAATGCTTGCCTATCCAAGTATATTCGCTGGAGAACGTACCTTTCGAATATCTCATTCAATCCCTGCAGAATAGCTTCTTCCGCATTATTACCAGCGCATAATCCCGTCGAGCCTGAAGCCAACCTAATTAAATCATATGGCAATGGTTCGACAACTGACTTTCTAACATTATAGAAAGGGACAAATGGCATATCATACTTCCCACCAGGTAATGAAGATAATGCCCTTCCACTCATCAGAAGTCGTTTGCCCCAGTCTTTAAGTTCAACACAATTTAACTGCCGATATTGTTCATCCGGGAAATATCGAAAAGCAAGCTTTTTATCAGTCAAGTTAGACAAGCATCGGTTATTCTCTATAAACCTCGTCGAAGCATACTTGACGGAAAAAAACAACATCTTGTTTTCCATACGTTCCATAAGTTCAGCATATGCGCTTGCCAAGGCGTATTCCTTTGTCAGTCCTTTCCCGTTTGTTCCTATATCCAAATGTTTTAGTCTAGCATCAATTAAGTTCAGCCTCACCGAAACTGACAAAGCTTCTTCTCCAAAGCACTTAATCGAGAAAGGAATGCCATTAGAATTCAATATTCCTTCTATTCGCCTAATTGTATTCTCCGGGGTTTCTGATTTATAGCTGATATCATATGAATACGTTGACATAACCGAATCTTTTGATTACAACAAAGTCCTAAACACGTATTAATCTATTTCATATTCGCCATATAATTCATGACAACGTAACGCGCCTTTCAAAGAGAATACTTCCATTGGAGACAATTCCCTTGATTTACTAATATTTGTCAGCCAACAAATCTGATAATCACTTACAACTTGTGCCTCTGCCAATTGCATTCTACAGGCTCTCCTATCCCTTTTTCTTACATCCCCACGATCTTTATAGTTGAACCCATAGCATGTTTTACATATGCGTAACATCCTGCAGTCTCGGCAATTATCATCAATCAGAGAATAATCATCAAAAAAATCAATAGCAGACAGCTTATCCAAAGCATTGACATCACCATGCGTAATAGGAAGGAACAAGTGGCACGGATAACTTCTACCATCCACATCGTATGTTGCCATTGTTGTCCCTGTTCCACAATTCTTTTTGGGTATGTTCGAAATATGTGGTTCCAACAAACATATGAATGGTTGTTGGAATATTCTCATCGGTTCTACTTCAGGATGGCTCAGATGCCAATCAGCCAATTTTTCCAACTCACGCTTATATATAATCTCATCCCCCTTCTGCCAATTTTCTCCTATGGCTAAACTGGGTGCTATAGAAAAGCCTTGTGACAACAGAGAAATCAGGCCCTCTGCCAAATGAGGTAGATTATTATGAGAAATTGTAGATTTAAAACTTGACCACGGCCACAATTTCTTCACGAAATCAATAGGAACATTCCGTGCTTTCTTTCCCCTATTTTCTTCTTGCATTTCAACTGAGCCATCTACCGATAAAATTATATGTATATAATCACGATACTTTGTAAACCAATTCATCTTTTGCTCGTCCAGCAAGGAACCATTTGTTGTTACGCATAATTCATACTTCACGCCAAAATCGCCATTAACAATCCACTCCGTAACTTCCTTTATCACATCAAATTCCAGCAAAGGCTCACCACCAAAAAACTCAATTTTCAATATTCCTGTCTCTCCATTGTTCTTAAAATCCGAAAGTTCCCTGTTCAATATTGTTTTTGCCATCGCAAATGTCATCCTTTTATTTGCACATTTATATTTCTCAAAACAATATGAGCAATTTAAATTACACGCCCACGTCAGCATAAGAGTAACAACTCTTGATGATTCTGGATATTCAATCATAAAACAAAGTTTTTATAAATAAACTACTATATTGTAACATCTAAATATTGCATAAAACTAAAAATAATTGTATCTTTGTTGTATCACATACAGCACGATACGATTATGCCTATTCAGAAGTACGAGGTGAGCTTGTCTGCAGAGGAGCGCAAACAGCTGACCAAGATTGTGAAGTCCGGCAATATGCCGGCGCGAACCATCCTGAGAGCCAACATCCTTCTCGCGGTAGACAGGAATGGGAAACAGCCTATGACTGTGCAAGAGGCTGCCATAGCCTTCAACACGTCTGCCACTACAGTCCAGAACGTCAGGACTCGTTATGGGGAGAAGGGACTCGACGCAACCATCCAGCGAAAGAAACGGGAGACGCCGCCAGTAGAGGCCAAGGTTACCGGAGACATCGAGGCTCATATCATAGCTCTCGCCTGCGGAGATCCTCCCAAGGGATATGCCAAGTGGACGCTTCGTCTTCTTGCCGACTGGTCGGTCAAACTGGGGTATGTAGAATCTATATCTCATACGCAGGTCGGCCGCATTCTAAAAAAAACGAGTACAAGCCTCATCTGAAGAAGTGCTGGTGGATACCAGCCAGCCATAACGCGGCTTTCGTCGCAGCGATGGAGGACGTCCTTGAGGTGTACAGCCGTCCATATGATGCCAAACACCCTGTCGTATGTATGGACGAGAAACCTGTTCAACTTCTGACAGAAGCAAGAGATGGCTTTACTTCCAACAGTACAGGTGTACGATACGAGGACAACGAATATGTGAGGAATGGCACCTGCAGCATCTTCCTTTTCACTGAACCCCTGGCCGGATGGCGTGAGGCTGTAGCAAAGCGGCAGAGAACCAGAACTGACTGGGCAGAACGCATCAAGTGGCTGCTTGACGAGAGATACCCAGATGTCGAGCAGGTCGTACTTGTATGTGACAATCTCAATACTCACAATATCGCATCCCTTTACGAGGCGTTTGAACCGGCGGAGGCTCTCCGCTTGGCAAAGCGTCTTGAAATACACCACACGCCCAAGCACGGCAGCTGGCTTGACATAGCAGAGATTGAACTCTCTGCTCTCGGGAACCAATGTCTGGCAAAAAGGCGCATAAACAGTGTCGAAAAACTTAACGAGGAACTTTCGTCTTGGCATACCGAGCGAAACGACGGTCAGAAGAGTGTGAACTGGCAGTTCAAGACTGCCGATGCTCGCACCAAGCTGAAGCACCTCTATCCTATATTGAACTTTTAAGTGTTACAAAGTACTACTCTTATCCGTCTCGAAAAAACAGATCTTTAATGATTCTTTTAGGAATGTTACATGTCCGACTTACTTATGGTTCAGAATATGGAAAGTAACACGTCCGCATCGCTTGCAGCGGGTAGTAACCCCATACTCATTGCGCTCAAGAATCTCCAGATGATCATATCCGCAATCATCACATGTCAACGTATATTTATGGCCGAACATCCTGACCTCCGTACCACCGCCAATACCGAAGAACAGTGCGATAGCAACGCAGCCTATGAATCCGACAAGAAGTCCCATCCAAAAACCTTCCGAGATCCATTCTACAATAAACAATACTAACACCAATAAATATGCGATCCAATCAACAGCTTGGAATTTAGAGCGTAGAGCTCTACATATTAAGGCTATCGCAACCAGAACAATTATCCATAAGACAAGTCCCATAATAGTATTCAAATTTTTAATCAAGTAAGAAAAATGCTTCAACTATATCTTGTTAAAAACCGAGTCTATATGCCGAATAATTTGATCTTGATCATCAAAATCCAGAAGTTGACTATTGTTTGGAGGCAATATAGAATCGGACATATCGGACTCGGCAAACACCTTTCCTGACGCAGTTTTCAGATAAAAATGGCCCTCATAACGGTACACCAGATAACCTGGGCGACATAGTTCGTTGCGTTCTTTCAAAGCATTAATTCCGGCAATAAATCCTTGCTGCTTTGCGATTCGATACACATAATGCGAGCAGGTCTCCTTGAAGATACACTTTGAATGCAACTTCGTGGGGATTACCCAGTATATTCGAATCGCAAGCAACAAGAGATAACGCATTATCCTTTACCTTTTGAAAACGACAACAGCGACAGACGAGGTGTATCCAGGCTTTGCACCTATACCCAAGCAACCATTTGTTCCTGCAACATTTGTCTCGATGTTACCCATACTTACGAACTCCCATCCTTCCGACTGATACTTTGTGATCAGAGTCTGAAGTTGGTACGCAGATGTCTCAACAGCATCATCCTGCTGCAAGTTTGCATTAAATGGCACTACTTTGTACTCCATAGCAATTAAATTTTAAATAATTAATATAAAATAAGTTAATAAAGATATGTTGTAACAAACCAAAAAAAAGCAAAAAAGCATATAAGTATCCACGCCAACAATATAAATATACGTCCCCAGGCTGCAACATCCTTATTGTCATCTTTGATTCCCTTTATCAATAACGGCACACCTATCAACAAAAAAACAACTACCCAAAACCACATATAAAACACAACAGCATTCAGCTCCTGCAATACCTTAAATAGTAAATATAAAGAAAGTGTGGAGCCATTCTCGTTCATCTCAAAAGAGGTTCTGACAAAACCCGGATACAGACGAACTGAAACAATCCCCACACCTGTATCGTTGAGTGATGAGTTCACGCTAACGAATACAGATAAAGGTGCTGTCGTTCATATCCTTGCATCCATTGAAACTGTCAGATTTCTTTTGAAGGATAGTGCGAAAACACTTTCATCAATATGTATGTTTCAGGCACGATGTGCCTAAAACGATGCTAAGATAAGTATATTTTCGGAAATAACAGCACCTTTTGGGATTGTTTCGCCTAAAAATAGCCTAATTTTTCCAACTTACAAAAATATTCCGCAATCCTGCGGTTTTCAGACTGACAAAAAAAGGCTGGGGAGAATATCTTTATGGTGTACCAAAACACCAACGGAAAATCAAAGGATGAGTTCGAGGTCGATGACATCAAGCCAGCGGCCGAATTTGCGGCCGACCTTTGGGAATCTTGAGACTTGGCAAAAGCCAACGGGATCCGATTGCTTGACACTGCCTTCTTCAAATAAGCTACAGCGGCATCAGCATGGCCTTCTAAATCGCCGACATAGCGAGTACTAAGGATAAAGTCGGCATAATCAGCACCTTGGGTTGAAAGGTCTTCCATGCGCCGCCATATATTATCACAGAGAGCCCGTTCGATCATCCAGATCAAAGAATATCTCACATAATCTCAACTGAGCGTTTCTGTTACCATTCTCCGCCGCAACAAGAAAAGCCGCGACCGCTTCTTCATATTCTTTCTCCTTAAGAAGGATTTCTCCTTCATTATAGTCCGAATCATATTCAGGTTTAATCATTTCTCCCACAATCAAGTTATCACCTCTCGATTCCACTGTTCCGTTCAAAATCAATTTTATATTCTGTAGAAGAACCGCAAACTTTTTCTCCGGTTCAGGGTAGGCGTCTATCCAATGAAGGCCATCCACCCTTGCACGGAATCCGTTTTCAACCTGCACCTTGCCTACCACATAAGGGATAACTGTCTTGTTTTTCTTCAAAGCATGGAAAACCTCGGTTTCAACCCATCTTGATTTCAACGCCTCATCACAAAGAACAGCAATCACCACCTTCGCCTCGTCAATGGCCATGATGATCTCATCCGCATAGCTTTTTCCTGCTCCATGGGAGTCGAGATCCCTAGGAGCATACCAACAATTAATCTGTGCGGCAGCCAAGTAATGAGACATCTCTTCCACGACTTCAAGATACTCACTTTTGTAACTGATAAAAACATCCACTTTTTTCATAATCAATTTATGTTAATTAATCATCATAGTACCAAGCCACGTCCTCAGCAAAGAGGCAGCCATGGCATCCGATTTATCGCGAGCGGAGTTGATTGTGTCATCCAATCCTATGTCAAATGGTGATTGGCAGACAATCGCTCCAGCATCAGGGCTGTCCGAAAGGGCATGTAACGTCACGCCGCAGCAGAAAGGCGCGGAGGAACGTTCACGAAACTTCTCGACATCATCAAAGATGTCTTTCCATGGATTAAGGCCTGGGTAAGCCGGCAGCAATGAGGGATGGATGTTATAAGCGCCCAAACGTGTTGATGAATATAATGACTTCGGGAGCATGAACGGGCATCGGTATATCAAAATCATGTCAGGATGCCCGAGATCCAAGGACAAGACATTCCGCCCTTGGGTAACGTCCAGCAAGCGTAAATCCACACAGGGTTCATGCGCCAGATATTCCAACACGGCGTTCGGGGGTGTAGTGAACAATGCTATATTCATCGGGAATGAAACGTCCATCATGCAATCTTATCGGTCAATTCCTGGCACAAAAGAGATTTTATCCTTCTCTGTCAGCCATTTGACAGATTCAGTCAACAGTGTGACAACCGCCTCGACATCATGGACATGACAGACCTCTACAGGAGAATGCATGTAGCGGCATGGAATATTCACATTCATGGTGGCCACCCCCTTCCCGGTGATTTGGAGAACAGACGCATCCGTTCCACGGCATATAAAACGTCCTACGCTGATCTGGGTCGGGATATTCATAAAATTCGCGACATGACGGACTCTTTGAAACAGAGAGATGTTATTGTCAGCTTTCCGGTTCAGTCCAGCCCCTTTGCCCAAGTATAAGGCTCCCGTTTGCTCCGGATGTGAGACCGGGGTGTCGGTCGCATAATCCACATCGACTATCAATGCGGCGTCCATCTCGCAATTACCGGCAATCACAGAAGCTCCGCGCAACGAGATTTCCTCCTGCGTGCTGAATATGCAATGCAGATTGGCATGAACATCCGATTCGATGATCCGCTCCATAACCAGCAAGACGGCGAATACTCCGATTCTGTCATCCAACGATGTCCCGCAGATATACCCACTGTCGTTCACCCGCAGCCACGGCTTCATCACCGCAAAATCCCCCACATGAACAGCAGTGCTGTCGTCATAATAAACATCGATCCATAAATCGCCCTCCACCAACCCTTTAGGCTGTCCGAACTGAGATGTCTGATCAAAACCGACAACACCTTCGACAGTACCAGACTCCGTCAAGACCAAGACTCTCTGCCCCAAAAGCACGTGCGGCAAGACATTTCCCACAACACGGAACCTGAACATACCGGAGGACACGATTTGAGTGACCTGCAGAGCAACAGAATCAATATGGGCGACAAGTCCGATACTCGGACTGGATCCTCTCCGTAAGGAAACATACACGTTACCCAGAACGTCTGTCCTCACATCAACCCCCTCCCTGCCTTTGAACCTGTCGCGAATAAAGCCCGCCATGAAGGTTTCCTCCCCAGAAGGAGCCGGAACCGCCACCAGATTTTCCAATAACTCTTCCGATGACTTGTCAAACCGCCATTCATTCATAGCACACATAGTTATAAACCCTTCCGTTAATCCTGCTGACAATCCCGAGAAGCCTTTCAAATTCTTCTTTAGACATTCTAGAGACATTGACAATCGGGCAGCCATCCTTAAGGAAGCGTGCCCTGTCCGGTATCACGCCGTTCTCACAGGCACGCCTGTACAGAACGGAGCCTGGGAAAGCGATTATCATATCCACATAAGGTGATACTCCTCCCTGTTTTTCAAGTACCAATCGATTGTGCGGAGAGCATATTCATACGTCTCCACAGTATCACCCAGAATCACCCCCGACTGGCGGTCAGACCGGCGTCTTTCAGCATCCTCAAAGCCTTGTCTATCCTTTCAAGCGTAATTCCTTTACGCATACTCTTAAGGACTTCATCCACCGCACTTTCCACGCCGACGAATAGATAACGGCAACGGGTGCCCTTCAGGATAGACACCAATTCCTCGTTCACATTATCAATACGCAGTTGTATTGACCAGTCGAAATCATACTTGGCGACACGCCGGCTAAAATCGGCGACACGGGCATTGTCCGTGGCGAACAGTTCCTCGCGAAGCGCGATGTAGTTGATCTCATAATGTGAGACCAGATAGTCTATCTCCTTAAAGATCGAATCCAGAGAGCGCTGCCTGTACCTTGTCCCTGACGGATGGAAACAAAATGTGCAATTGAACTTGCAGGACCGCCCCCCGACAACGGACACTTGTGAATATTTTTTCGCGACATCACTTAGGTCTGGATTGTCCTTCAAATAGTCACCATACCGAAACCCCTCATAATCGGGCATCTGCAAACTGTCCAAATCCATTATCTCGGCTCTTGGGGCATTACGGACCAAGACTCCGTCACGCCTGAATATAAGCCCGCTGATATTCTCGAAATTTACAGAACCGTCAGAAAGAGCACGGACCAATTCTACCGTAGTAATTTCTCCCTCACCAATTTCCCCATAATCGGCCTCTTCCAACGCTTCCATCGCCGCCTCAGGATCAGCCGTCATTATCCCGCCTCCCACCATTATTTTCAATTCCGGCTTAATGTCCCTGGCGTACGACACTATCCTTTTTATGTCACGGTACTCCCCTGAAAGCCCGCCAATGCCAAGCATCTGTATATCATTACCCACCAATGTGTCACGAAGGACATCCCTCTCCGCACCCGATTCATGGTTAAGATTCAGTGTGAACACATTCGCCACGTCCGCTCTTTTCAGATACGAACTTACGGCAAGGATTCCTATCGGCATCACATAATGCCGGTCCATCCCGTAAGTCTGGTAACGTGGAACGACCAACAACACATTCAATCTATTACGGTCAGACAGTGTCATTGGCAATCTGTTCTTTGACATGAGTGAAAAAATCTTTTCCGTTCTTGCTCCTGAAACGTTCCGCCAAAGTCTCCAAAAGCTGCCTTTTCAAGGATTTGCGGACGAACCGGCATCTCACGCTCTCATATTCAGGCGAAAAAGAATGATGGAACAAACGGCATCCTCCACCGCAGTTCCACTTGGCAAAACACTCCCCGCATTCCTTCTGTGAATATATGTTGTTCTCGCCAATTATCTTTGAAAACCGGTCTTGGTCAAACACAAGTCTGTCATTCTCCACTTCGCCATAGACATACTCATCGTACAAGCTTTCCTTCGTCGAAGACACTCTGGCACATGATGACACCGAGCCTGTCGGAGTGAGGACGATTTTCCCCTCGCAGGTTCTGTCTCTTATCAAAGACTGCATCTCGACTGCCACGCTGTCCACCTGTATTCCATAATTGGACGCAAGGACCTTCGCCTTATAGAATCCGTCCAGAAAGTCATCATAGTACTTCTCAAGACTTGCCGGAGAATCAAAAAGTGAGGGTGCCAGAACCGTGTCATACACAACTCGCCTCAATCCGGGAAACCTGTCATGCAAAGTCTCGATCATCTCGGTCATGCAGCCAACACTCTCCGGAGTGAATGTGGTTCTGATTCCAAAAGGATATTTTCTTTCAAGCATCATGTCTAGGTTCGCGGCGACTTTGTCATAACTGCCTCTCTCCTTGTTCTGAAGCCGCTCCAGAATCTCAAATGAGACCGCCATGTCAACGCGGTGTTCCTGCAGGAAATCTAATATCTCCGGTGTTATAAGGCTGCCGTTGGTGACCAAACCGATGTTATATTTATAATCAGTGCCCTTTGTCACACTTTCAATATATTCAACGGTCTGCCTGATCAAAGGGAAACTCAGCAATGGCTCCCCTCCTCCACTGAAATTGATTATGTACGGATTCTTTTGTTTTTTCCCGCTGCGGAACAGATAATCAACCACCGTCCTGATTTTATCAAATGTGATCTGCCCGGATGACCTTCCAGCGGCGGAATAACAATACACACATTTGAAATTGCAGGTGTAGTTGGCAAGTATATCAATCTGGTACAAGTCATGAGGGGTCGCCGGCAAACGATGAACCGGCACCTTACCGGATGCCTGAAACGAACTTAGGATCCTCTTCTGGTTTTCATCATCGTTCAGTCCTCCTGCACACGACTCCATCCGCGCGACCGAGTCTTTCGTGCCCAAGGCTATGCTTCCGTTCAACGGAGCGTACAGCAAGAGCAACCTCTCCGAATCGACATTCCAGACATCACCGACCGGAACGGCGAAAATGTTATTATCATGCAAGTTATTGTATTTCATAGAAATTATAATTGTGATTTCAACGCTTCGTACATATTCCTACCAGTGGATGCCTTGTACTTCCGCGCTATTTCTGTCATCAGGCTGTGACACAGCATATTCCTGTAATGATCACAGACCGCGTCGAAGATCTCCGGCCTATAAACCCGACGGCTGCTTGGACAGCCGCTTCCGCAGTTCCATTTGGCATAGCAGCCACGACATTTCCCTATTGTATGAATATTTCCGTATGACACCCGATCAAATGCATCACGGTCAAACTTCAGCGCACCATCCTTGATCTCCGCTATCACAGCATCCTTGTAATCGGGTTCCACAGGGGAGGATACATCCGGACAAGTTGTCAGTGTCCCGTATGGTGTCAGGCACACGAGGTTATAGCAGAAACGCTCCCTCTTTGAATAGTTCAACAGATGTGAAGACGATGATCTCAAGGTTATGCCATATTCTTCCGCCAAAGTTTCTCCTTTCCGGAACGAATCCGAGTACCTTTTGAAGAAATCGTGGACAATCTCCGTTGTCTTAAAGTAGTCTGAATCAACCACCTGCTGACAGCTGAGTTTTGTCTCCTTCGGGAAATGGACATGACAATGCTCGACCATTTCCGGAATCCGGTCAACATTCGCCTCGGTTATGGTGGCGCGGATGTAGTTGTTGATTCCGCATTCCGTCATCTTACGCACGTTTGCGGCAACCACATCGTACTGCCCTCTCTGGAGATTCTGGACATCAGGCAGAACCTCGAACGACACCTGGACAGTGAAATTGTGCGTTTTCAGATACTCAAACCTTGACTCGTCAAGCAATGAGCCGTTTGTCGTGAGCGAAAGATGAAGATTGATCCCGTTCTCCGCCGCCAACCTTTCCGCATAGCTGACTGAATGTTCCAGAAGCCGCCATGACAATGTAGGCTCTCCACCACCCATGAACATGACGGTTCTGTCCTTTACCGCCTTACGCTCTGACGAAAGGAAATATTCCAGCATCGTTTCGATCTGCCCTTCCGTCATTTCACGGGTCGAGCGACCTTTGGCCGAATAACAGTACCTGCAGCCGAAATTGCATTTTTCATTCAACAGGAGATGCAATGTGCAGAAAGTGTCCGGACTCACCTCGGTCGCCATGCCCTTAAATGCGTTCCTATCCAATAACTTCATTAAAAGAGGATCCGCAAGTTCCTTTTCCTCTGAAAGTTGTTTCTCCAACCGTTCGATTTCTTCCTTTCTGGACAGATAGAAAAGATTGGCCAGAGGGGCATACACCATATAGCACGCCTCATCCTCCTTTTCAAAAAATGTCCCGACCGGTATTGGAAATATATCACGACTGTTCAACAGAGTCACATCCATAATTCATTTGTATAAGATTGTTGGTTAAATCCAAGAAAAAAAGGGGCTGAATCAACAGCCCCGAAACTTTAGCTGTTATTGCAGGCGCAAGAACAACCGTAGCCAAAAACGTCGCAGCATCCCGCTGTGCAGCCATTGGCATTTTCATTAACAGTAAATACTTCTGTAAGCATAGTTTACGATGTTATGAATCAAGTTCCTACTCTATTCCGGCTTTTCGGATTCCGCCGTTGTTTATTGTTGTACTAGACTATACATTCCAGCGACAGCAAGATCTTTGATTATTCTATCTTAATATAATAAAGAGGAATACACCTATAAGCACAACCAAGCCTATTATACCATTCCAACGTTCTGAAAGCACTTTATGTGTTCCATCCGAATACATCTCAATAATTGTATCTGGATTAACAATTCTAAGAACACAGTACAAAAGCAAAAAAAAATAGCAAGGCCAATAAGTATACCGATATTAAACCAAGAGTCAAACCTACCACCGAAAATCAAGGCTACAAGACCGCTAATCATTCCAGAGACAAGGGCCAAGGCCACCATACCAATAAATTCAGGAATTAACCCTATCTCATTTAAAATAGCCAGCAGCATTATACCACCAATGATGTATAAAACCCACATAATTCTAATTGCTTTTCAATAACTCACAAATACGATTATCATCGAAATCAAAAAATGATGAATTATTTGGAGGAAGAATGGATTCAGAAATATTCTCCTGCCCAAAGACATGACCATCCGTTGTTTTCAAATAGAACCGCCCTTCAAAACGATACACAACATAACCAGAACGACAAAGGCGATTTCGTTCCCTTAAGGCCATCATTCCGGCAATAAATCCTTGCTGCTTTGCGATTCGATACACATAATGCGAGCAGGTCTCCTTGAAAATGCATTTTGAATGCAACTTCGTGGGGATCACCCAATATATTCGAATCGCAAGCAACAAGAGATAACGCATTATCCTTTACCTTTTGAAAACGACAACAGCGACAGACGAGGTGTATCCAGGCTTTGCACCTATACCCAAGCAACCATTTGTTCCTGCAACATTTGTCTCGATGTTACCCATACTTACGAACTCCCATCCTTCCGACTGATACTTTGTGATCAGAGTCTGAAGTTGGTACGCAGATGTCTCAACAGCATCATCCTGCTGCAAGTTTGCATTAAATGGCACTACTTTGTACTCCATAGCAATTAAATTTTAAATAATTAATATAAAATAAGTTAATAAAGATATGTTGTAACAAACCAAAAAAAAGCAAAAAAGCATATAAGTATCCACGCCAACAATATAAATATACGTCCCCAGGCTGCAACATCCTTATTGTCATCTTTGATTCCCTTTATCAATAACGGCACACCTATCAACAAAAAAGACAACTACCCAAAACCACATATAAAACACAACTGCATTCAGCTCCTGCAATACCTTAAATAGTAAATATAAAGAAAGTGTGGAGCCATTCTCGTTCATCTCAAAAGAGGTTCTGACAAAACCCGGATACAGACGAACTGAAACAATCCCCACACCTGTATCGTTGAGTGATGAGTTCACGCTAACGAATACAGATAAAGGTGCTGTCGTTCATATCCTTGTATCCATTGAAACTGTCAGATTTCTTTTGAAGGATAGTGCGAAAACACTTTCATCAATATGTATGTTTCAGGCACAAACGACCTAAAACGTTGCTAAGGTAAGAATATTTTCTGAAATCGCACAATAATTGTGAAGTTCAAGCCAACAATCTTTCCTATACAATAATGGGAGCCACTTTGATTTCTACGGAAGATATACTAAATTTGCCCGAGTGCCAAATCTGATTAAATATAAATTCGAATGAAAGAAATAGTTTTATGCAGTGTGATTTTTATCCTTTTGATAGGATATGTAGTTTTATTCCGTCATCTCAAGAAGAATGCATCCAAATTAAGGTACTATTCAGAAATAATTGATTCCATGAAATCGAGGCAGAAAGAATTACTTTTGAATATAGAAGAGCTGAACGGCATGAGAGCAGCGATATTAACCGAGAATGAACAACTAAAAGAGGCTCTAAAAGGTAATGCAGGATATGTTATAGAGAAGAACAATAAGGAAATCCAATCACTTAACAAAAGAATCAGGAGCTTGGAGGAATCTATTGATGAGGCCTATGCAAAAGCACAGACTAGCATTTTTGATCGTATTTTTGATTGAACCGTTGTCTAGAAAACCACTCCAGCACACAAGTCATAGGTCATATATTCAATGTATATTGTCGTGACCTTTTTAAAGCCAAGACTTTTCAGAGATTACCTAAACACAGAAATAGCGAAACAGACCTAAAGGATGAGTTCGAGGTCGATGACATCAAGCCAGCGGTCGAATTTGCGGCCGACCTCTGAGAATCTTGAGACTTGGCGGAAGCCTAAGCGTTGGTGAAACCGTAGGCTGGAGAGGTTGTCGGCGGTGATGCAGGCGATGAGGGCGTGGTAGCCCTGGCGGCGGCATTCGTCAATCAAATGGGTCATCAGAAGCGGGCCGATTCCTTTATGGCAGGCTTCGGGAGCGAGATAGACTGTGGTCTCAAGGGTCTTTGAATATGCCTCGCGCTCTTTCCAGAGATGGGCGTAGCAATAGCCAATGAGCTCACCATCATATTCATAGACAAAATATGGAAAGGCTGAGGAGATAGAATCAATACGACCACGCATCACCTCAACAGGGACCGGTTCGGTCTCGAAGGTGATGGTGGTCTTTGAAACGTATCTATTGTAAATGGAAGCGACGCGCTCGGCATCGTCCGGCGCACAGACCGCTGAAAAGAGGCTGTATGTGAGCAGTCTGACGACAGACACACCGGCGTTAAGCTCGCTGGTACGCGACCTCTGGTCGATAGAAAGCATGCACTGGGCACTGGGCTGCAATCTGCGGCAAGACAGGATAAAACGCAAGTCGGCAAGGGCCGCCAGAAACCTTGACACCATACAAAGAATTGTACACTCTTTGTTCTCCATATGGAAAGGACTCCGTAAAAAGAGGAACGACAAGAAAAAGGGGATGGCTGAGCTCCTGAGGGAGGTATCAATGGGCTTTACCAGGCTTTTACGTTTCCTTCGCCAAAAATGACAAAAAATAGATTTTGACAAAAGCATAACTTTCTGACATATAACAACAAAGAAAATACCCGCTTCGCAATGGATCGGGTAAGGGGCAATATATCATTACTTCTACTTTAAATGAAAGAGCCGTGGTTAAAAGTATTCTATAATTATCATCTTGAAAAAGCTGTCTCCGACTTGATGTCTTACCCAAGCTTCATATCTGCGCAGATTATTTAATGATAATATGCGCAATACTTTTTGAAACACCCTGGTACCGCAGAAAATCTCTCGATAATTTGCGCAATGGCATCAAAAAGGTTATCTTTGCGCAGAAAATCACTTGAATATGGCACAGAAAGTTACCGGAAGGACAGCGGAAATGAAAGCTCTGAAAAGTTACTTGGATTCAGGGAGATCCGAGTTTGTGGCACTCTACGGAAGACGGCGCGTGGGGAAAACATTCCTTATCAGAATGGCGGCGGAGGACAAGTTCTCGTTCTATGTCACAGGCGTACACGGGGCCACAAAGGCAGAGCAACTCACTGCCTTCGCTATCGCCATACAGAAATGTTCGGGCTCGGAGAGACTGAATATCCAGAAAAACTGGATTCTGGCATTCTATGAACTGTCCCGCTATCTGGAAACACTGCCGGAGGGGAAGAAGGTGATATTCATTGACGAACTGCCTTGGATGGACACCCCGAAGTCCGGGTTCATCGCAGCTTTGGAGAACTTCTGGAACAGTTGGGCCGCACTGCGAGATGATGTGAAGCTGATAGTCTGTGGCTCTGCGACTTCCTGGATGATCAACAACCTGATCCACAGCCGCGGAGGACTCCACAACCGCCTCACGCACCATTTGTTCCTTGAGCCATTCTGCCTCAAGGAGTGCGAAGCGTATTTCAAGGAATATGGTTTCTCATATTCCCGAAAACAGATCGCCGAATGCTATATGGTAATGGGCGGCATACCTTACTACATGTCGATGATGGATCGGTCCAAGAGCCTCGCGCAAAACATCGACTCTCTTTTCTTTTCCTCCAACGCTGAACTGAAGGATGAGTTCAGCGACCTCTATCAAGCTTTGTTCAAGAATGCCGGTTCGCACATAAAAGTCATCACCGCCCTCTCCACAAAAGGGATGGGACTGACGAGAAAGGAAATCCTTGCCTCCACCGGCCTGACAGACAACGGGGCATTCAGCACTGTTCTTGAAGAACTTGAGAACTGCGGTTTCATACGGAAATATTCTCCCTTCGGCAGCAATATATCACTGAACAGAAAGAGGCAGGACAGTTCATCGCTCTATCAACTGATTGATTTCTATACTTTATTCTATTTCAGATTCATAGAGAAAAACAGTTATCAAGACGAGCATTTCTGGACAACCTCCGTCAACAGTCCGCTGCACAACACTTGGTGCGGCCTCTCGTTCGAGATGTTGTGCCTGTGCCACCTGAAACAGATCAAGCAGGCTCTCGGAATCTCCGGAGTCCAGACTCTGGCCTGCTCTTGGCGCGGCAAGGGAAGCGAGTCCAAGAAAGGTGTTCAAATCGATCTTCTGATCGACCGCAAGGATGAGACCATAAACCTTTGCGAGATAAAGTACAGTAAGGACAAGTTCGAGATCTCGCTTGCTGAGGAGCAGAAACTCTCGACACGCCTCGACACATTCCGCGCCGAGACACAGACCAAGAAATCTGTCCTGCTGACCCTGATCACCACAAACGGGATCAAGCAAAACTCCCACAGTGACATTGTCCAAAGCGAAGTGACACTGGAGGATTTATTCTGGTAACCGCACATTTCTAACGCGCCGGAATGGTTAATCATCACGAGCGCAAGAGCACTATATTTTGCGCCCGTGGGGGTAAAATAGTACCTCCACGGGCGCAAAAAAGGGAATAAATGCTCTTGTGGGAAAACTACAAAATGAGTTCGAGGTCTATGACATCAAGCCAGCGGCCGAATTTGCGGCCGACCTTTGGGAATCTTGAGACTTGGCAAAAGCCTAAGCGTTGGTGAAACCGTAGGCTGGAGAGGTTGTCGGCGGTGATGCAGGCGATGAGGGCGTGGTAGCCCTGGCGGCGGCATTCGTCAATCAAATGGGTCATCAGAAGCGGGCCGATTCCTTTATGGCAGGCTTCGGGAGTGAGATAAACAGTGGTCGTCGAAACGTATTTGTTGTAAATGGAAGCGACGCGCTCGGCATCGTCCAATCGCACAGGTCTGATGAAGCCGTTCATCTACAAGCTCTTGACCCACTCGTCAACGGTCTTCTGGCTGGCACCATTCAGGAGTTTGCCGGTCTTGAAATTGACTTCCGGATACTGCTTCCCGAGCACCTTGAGGGAATTCTGGATTCCGCTGCCGCCGGAGGTCATGAACAGGATCACGGTCTTGCCCTTCAGGCCGTAAGCCTCGATGAAGGTGTTGATGATTCTTGGCGCGCCGTTCCACCAGTTCGGGAAACCAAGGTAAACGACATCGTAGGCATCCAGATTCTCCTTGGTCTTCACGAAGGCAGGACGGGATGACGGATCAGCGTTCTCCTTGCAGCAGCGTGAAGTCTCGACGGTCCAGTCAAGATCCTCGGCGGAATATTCAGCCTCCGGGGTGATCTTGTAGAGTTCCCCGCCGGTCGCGGTGGCAATCTTCTTCGCCAGAGACTCTGTCGTTCCGGTGGCAGAGAAATAAGCCACAAGTGTCTTGTTCTCAGTCATATTCTTTTTCTCCTTCTTTTGTCCGCAGGCTGTGACGGTGATTAGTCCCAAGGCCACAACCGCGATGATAAAAACAATTCTTTTCATAATGTTATCTGGTTTTGATTATTTCCCGCAAGCGGCATATCGCTCATCCGTGACAGGCTCAAGCCATTCGTTGCTGGATTCTCCTCCGGTGGCGACATGAGTGGCGATGTGCTGGAACCAGCTGTCCTTTGTCGCACCGTGCCAATGCTTCACACCCTCCGGAATGTCAACCACATCCCCTGCCTTCAACTTGATGGCCGGCTTTCCCCATTCCTGGTACCAGCCTTCGCCGCCGACGCAGATCAGGATCTGTCTTGCCCCGTGATGAATATGCCAGTTGTTGCGGCAGCCAGGCTCAAAGGTCACATTTGACATAGGGAGAACCGTGGACTCGCCCTCAGTCAGATTCACCGGCTTCAACGGAGCAAGGAAACTGTTACCGATAAAGTACTGGGCATAGGCGCTGTTCGGCTGTCCCTTAGGGAAATCCATATCGGCGAACGGTTGCTTTTCCGTGAACTCCTCACCGAAGACCTTTGCTATGGCCTGCGAAGCCCTGTAAGCCTCTTTCGCTCCGACCTTTTCCGCAAGAACGGCAGGAATGGCGTGGATCTCATCATCCTTCAAACCCATATTCCTTGAACCTGCGACATGCGAGCCAAGCTGCGGAGCAAGCCCCTCGATCGAAGCCAGCGCGCTGATTGTCGCCAACTCCCTTTCAGCCCAAGTCAAAACATCTCTTGCGAATATGTCGCCGAAGAGGTGGGCCTTGAGGTAGTAGTCCTCTGCCGGGCAGAAGGCATAGTTAAATGGTTTGCCACTCAACTGTGTCTGAACTTTCGTTCCGACCTTGAGAGCGTCAAAGTCCTCTGGAATCGGCGAAGCCTCCGGTCCGATCTCGGTCTGCTTTCCGTCAGCGGTTCTCTGATCCAGAACCTTCTGGAGAGTTCCAAGTCCGTTCAGGGAGCGAGGGAATCCGGTGTAGGCGTACAGATGGGAGAGGATCTCCTTCACTTGATTGACTGTAAGCCCGTTATCGAGACCGTACTCTATGCTTGAGGCCAGTCCGGCAAGGTCGCCGCGAGCCTCATTGGCAGCTATTGCCACAATGGCCTGCTGCCTGTCAGTTAATGTTTCTTTCTGTGCCATAAGATTAACGCTTGTAATTAGAATGCCTGTGAATATCAAGGCTAAAGTCCTGAGTTTCATATATTCATTAAGATTGTTGACGGCGGTACTCACTCGGGGTCATCCCTGAGTGTTTCTTGAAGAACCTCACAAAGTGCTGCGGGTAGAGGAAGCCCAACGAGGCAGCCACTTCCTTGACGGAGAGTTCCGGCGAGGCGAGCTGACGCTTGGCGTAACTGAACAGACGGACAGCGATATATTCCTGAGCTGTCTTTCCGGTCTCGGCCTTGACCATATCCCCGAAATAGTTCGGAGAGAGGAACACCTTGTCGGCGAAGTACTTGACTGTCGGAAGGCCCTCGGTCTCGGTCTTACCGGAGGCGATATATTCATCAACCAGTTTCTCGAATTTGGCGATCGCGCCGAGGTTCAGGTCCTGCCTTGTGACGAACTGCCTTTCGTAGAAGCGAAGGCAATAGTCCAGAATCAGTTCTATATTCGTGGTAATCAATCCTTTTGTGTGACGGTCTATCGGATTCTGGAGTTCCTTGCTGACGATCGCCATACAGTCCGCGATGATCTTGCGCTCGTCTTCGGAAAGATGCAAGGCTTCGTTGGAGGCGTAGGAGAAGAACGTGTAGTCCTTCATCTTGCGCTCAAGCGACGTACCGTGCAGGAAGTCCGGATGGAAAAGGATTCCCTTAGCCTTTTCGGGACACCTGCCACTGACTCGTAACCAACCACCTGATCAGGAGCGATGCTCACAATCGTCTGACCGTCAAAGTCGTACTTGGTCTTGCCGTAATTGATGACACAGCCCTTGGTCTCCTTCAAAAACAATGAATAGAATCCCATCGTGTGCCGTCCGGGAATGAATTTGCTGTTGCTCTCGTTGAACTCCACGTAAGCCACCAGCGGATGCATAGTCTTGAAGCCGTACATATTGTTGTACTGCTCAATGGTCTCTATCTTGTAAATTTCCTCCATATTCATCATTTAATTTCCGACCGCAATTTATGCAATACTCGGACAAATTCCACCACCTCCCGTCAAGGAAGTGTAATCTTGGTACTTATTTCTGTAAGAATGGTAGTTAGCAACTCATTAAAAAGGCGTTCCTCCATGGCAAATTTTTTACGTTACAAAAATTTGCCATGGAGGAATGCCTTTACCACATAGACAGCAATTTGTTACGATGCTTTGACAACATTGCCAAAGAATCTTGTTGGTCTGTGGTCACTTCGACAAGCTCAGTGACCAGTAATTACAGCACTGCCGTGCGAGCGGCGACGGCAGCGGCTGCCTCGGCGAAATCCTCACCGGATGAGGCGTAAAGAACTCCACGTGAGGAGTTTATCAGAAGGCCTCCTTGGGAGTTGGAGCCGTTGGCGATAACCTCCTCAGCGCTTCCGCCTTGCGCTCCTACACCCGGCACAAGGAAGAAATTGTCCGGGCAGAACTGCCTGATCTCCTTCAGTTTATCCGCCTTGGTAGCACCGACGACAAACATCATGTTCTCTGGCGTGGAGATCTCCATCATCTTTTCCATAACCACCTGATAGAGAGGCTTGCCACCTTTCTCTGCTGTCTGGAAATCGACAGAGGACGGATTTGAGGACAGAGCCACGACAATGGCGTAGCGGCCGGGATATTCAAGGAAAGGGGTGACTGTCTCGCTGCCCATATAAGGGGAAAGGGTGACGGCGTCGAAGTCGAAGGTCTCGAAGAGGCTCTTGGCGTACATCCTGGCGGTGTTGCCGATGTCTCCCCTCTTCGCGTCCGCGATGATGAACTGCTCCGAATGGTTTGAACGAATATAATCAACCGTCTTGTCGAGAATGGCCATTCCGTCCACTCCGAGGCACTCGTAGAAAGCGAGATTCGGCTTGAAGGCGATGCAATGCGGGGCGGTCGCGTCAATGATGCGCTTGTTGAACTCCAGCACAGCCTCGCCTACCGTCCTGCCGGCCTTCACGCACTCGGGGATCTTGGCGAAATCGGTGTCAAGGCCGACGCATAGCATCGAACTTTTTTCTTTATCTGGGAATATAAATCTGCTGTTGTCATATTTTTTTTCTATTCATAATATTCATAAAACTTGGCGATGGACTCCATCCCGGCGAAGAACTGCCGGAGCAGATAACTCTCGTTCGGAGAATGGATTGTATCCCTCTCAAGGCCGAATCCCATCAGCAGCGGATCCACTCCAAGGATCTTCTGCATATCCGCCAGCACAGCAATGCTGCCGCCGCCACGACTCGGAACCGGCTTGACGCCATAAACCTCCTCCATAGCCTTTGAAGCAGCCTGAAACGCCGGAGACGAAATCGGAATGAGGAATCCCTCCCCACCCTCGCACGGCTTGACCTCTATGCGGCAATATTTCGGAGCGATCCTCTCCAGATGTTTCTTGAATATCCTCGTGATCTTGGCGCTCTCCTGATTCGGCACGAGACGCATCGAGATCTTGGCGTGAGCGACTGACGGGAGAACCGTCTTGGCCCCCTCACCGATGTAACCGCCCCAGATTCCGCACACATCCAGACAAGGCCTGATGCCGATCCTCTCAAGCGGAGTGTAACCTTTCTCTCCACGCAAAGCCTTGACACCCACCGACTCTTCGAACTCTTTGAGATCGAACGGGGCTCTCGCGAGCTGCGCCCTGTCCTTTCTGGAAAGTTCCACGACATCGTCATAGAATCCCGGAATTGTGACGCGTCCGTCCTTGTCGATCAGCCCTGAGATCAGATCGCAAAGCGTCTGGATAGGATTGGCGACCGTGCCGCCGTAATGCCCGGAGTGCAGATCCTTGTCCGGCCCCGTCAGCGTCACCTCCAAATAGGCCAATCCCCTCATTCCGCAATTGATCGAAGGAACCTTATCTGAGATCATCGTCGTGTCCGAAACCAGGACCACATCAGCCCCCAGCCACTTCTTGTGATCCTTGACCCACGCCGGAAGGGACGGGCTGCCGATCTCCTCCTCGCCCTCGAAGATGAACTTCACGTTATGGCGAAGTTTGCCGCTACGAAGGAGATATTCAAAAGCCTTGATGTGCATGAACAGCTGCCCCTTGTCGTCATTGGCTCCACGGGCATAGATGGCCTCCTGACCGGTCGGGTCCTGCTTGATCACCGGCTCGAACGGATCCGTGTGCCACTTTTCAAGCGGCTCCGGCGGCTGCACGTCATAGTGGCCATAAACCATCACAGTCTTCCACTCCGGGTTGATGATCTTCTTGCCGAACACCACAGGATTACCCTTGCTCGGATAGACTCCGGCCTCGTCGGCCCCAGCCTCCAGAAGCAGCTCCTTCAGCCTCTCGGCGCAACGTTCCATATCCTTCTTGTGGTCCTGCTTCGCGCTGATGGACGGAATCCGCAGGAGAGAGAACAGCTCCTCGAAGAACCGTTCCCTGTTTTCTTGAATATATTCCTTCATTCCTTTGCGTTTTTTGCGTTTCACAAAAATAGCCAAAAGCAACGGTAATTTCAAGCGTGGAGCTTAGCTCGTTAATATTCAAGAAAAGAATATACCCTCCTCACTACCGTAACGGGCAGGAGGAGGGCACTTCATCTAATTAACCAACAAGCGGTTAGCCTCCGCGGAATTATTTACGGAAAGCCTGACGCCTCGCTGACTTATGAATATTCAAGGCTTTGCCGGAAGCTGCCGTGGTTCTGGTTGACACAGAGGTAGTATTGGCAGTACGGTCATAGATGTAAGGCTTATCTGTGTAAGATCCCTTTACAGAAATCTTAAAGTCATCATCAGTGATGTCGAAATCAATCGTATAGGTATCACCTGTCTTCTTGACGCTGACTGTTCCTTTCTGGGCTGCACACAATGGCTGGAAATCACCACCTTGGGTGTCAGTCGCAAGATACCAAGTGCCATATATACTACCATCCTCGGCAGCCAAACCGGGAACCACAGTAAACGGAGTCAAAGAGGCAGCCGCAGTGATCTCCATAGGATTAAGGACATTGAACGTGCCGGCAGGAAGAACTTTGCCGTCTGAAGGAGCGGTGTTCAATTCAAGCATCAGTATCTTGCCCGGGCCGTCCAGTTTCTGCTTTGTGAAATCCACTCTGCTGTCAGCGAGATAAATGAGCCAGTTGTTGGACACGCCGCCTGTTTTGTAGATGTCTCCGTCAAACTCAAAGTAGCCCTGTGTGAGTTCATTACCAAGATCGACCTCGGTGTAGTCCTGTGCCGGCGGATCTCCGGCATCCTTGACATCCTTGAGGGTCACAGCTCCGGTGTAACGGAACTTGTACTCCTGAATATGCAGGATCAGTTGCGTCGGAAGGCTCGACCGTGACAGTAAGCTTTTGAGTCTCACCTATTCCCAAAGTGACTTCCTCAGGCGTAATCTGAACGCCGGAGACCTTCACATCCTTGTCACAAGATGTGAACAAAAACGGCAGCATCACCGCAAATGCGGCAATAATCGATTTAATTTTGCTCATAACCAATTCGTTAAGTTAGTCTTTATCTTACTGACGGCATATATAATAAATCGGACTTATGCACTTTAGGCTTGCTCGTAATAAAGGCGCCACTTATGTGACCTTGTTATGGATTGCAAGCCAAAAGTGGATAGTCGCTGACATCAATGAATACCATAGCCTCTCACTATCAAGCTTTTCAGAGACAAAAATGAGGGCAAACGTTACTCATAAGCACCACCCGACACTCTCTGGGAACGAAAAGAGGTGTTTATGCATCCCAAAAGTGCGAAACAAGTCTTCGTGCGCATGCCGGATAGTCTCTCAGATGCGAAAAAGGTTAATAATGCCGCCCTTGATTGTCCGACCGCACCCTCGGGAGGCAAAAAGTTGGGAAAACGTTTCCTAAGAGTGCAGGCTGCACTCTTGAGGAGCAAAAGAGGCCGAAAGTGTTACCGAAGGCATTCGAAGCAAGCCTAAACTGCATAGTTCCGTAATAAATTATTGACTATTTTTGCAGCCTTGACTGAGATAAAAATCCGGGATGGATTTTTGAATATCACTATATTTAAGGAAATGATTTTTATGACATTGCTGGCCCTGGCGGGTCTTGGTTATACACTGTGGCACATCTGGATGATTCTTCCATTGGACACTGTGTGGAGAATCTTCATAGTCGGGGGATGCCTCGGGGCTTTCCTTTTCTTGTTCCTGAACGTTATGCCATTCCTCGGCAAAGTCCCTCTCTGGCTGTCGTCCACAATCTACGAGATAGGCACGTCCTCCATATTCATCCTGCTTTATCTGGTGATGATTTTCGTCCTTCTGGATCTTGGCAGACTGGTTCACCTCGTGCCGAAAGCCTGGCTGGTCAGCAACGGATTGGCCTCACTCTGTGTCCTCGCAGCCATCGCAGGAATATTCATTTACGGGAATATTCATTACAAGCACAAGGTGCGCCAGCCGCTTGAACTGACAACGGAGAAGCATCTTGACAAGGATTTGAAAATCGTGATGATCAGCGACTTGCACCTTGGCTATCACAACCGGAGGGCGGATTTCGCCAAGTGGGTGGACATCATCAACGCCGAGAAGCCGGACCTCATTCTCATCGGTGGCGACATCGTGGATATCAACGTCCAGCCGCATAAGGGAAAATGTCGCCGAGGAATTCCACCGCCTTGAGGCTCCGGTCTATGCCTGCTTCGGCAATCACGAATATTACTCCGGAATCCCGAAGGCCTTGTCATTCTACAACGAAGCCGGAATCAACCTATTAAGGGACAGCGTCGCCGCGATAGGCTCTCTTCGCGTCATTGGTCGGGATGACAGGTCGAATCCGAAACGCAAGAGCCTGGACGATCTGATGAGCGGGACAGCCGACAGTCTCTACACCATTCTGTTAGACCACCAGCCGTACCATCTGGAAGAAGCGGAAGATCACGGAATTGACTTCCAGTTCAGCGGCCACACGCACCGTGGCCAGATCTGGCCGGCCTCGTGGATCACCGACAGGCTCTTCGAGGATTCCTGGGGCGAGCATCAGCGCGGCAAAACCCGCTACTATGTCAGCTCAGGCATAGGCATCTGGGGCGGCAAGTTCCGCATCGGCACCCGATCCGAATATGTCGTCGCCACCCTTAGGAGCGTAGCGGCCAACTAATTATAAATGAATACACAGACATACCCTTCTTCCACCTGTTACGGGTAGGAGAAGGGTATATCATTCTACTGATGGGCAATCAGTTGGCCGCCACGAGGGCTACAGCGAATTTTCCAGCTTGGACTTCGCGTAGTCAAGTGTGACGGTGAATGTCTTCTTGCTGGATGACGGAGCGTCGTACATCGCGTCATCGAAGATCTGCTCGCAGATCGAGCGCAGGCCACGGGCCCCGAGCTTGTTCTTGATGGCGGTGTCAACTATGAGTTCCCTGACTCCATCCTCAATCTTGAGAGTCATTCCGTCAATCTCGAACAGTTTCGCATACTGCTTGAGAATGGCGTTCTTCGGTTCGGTCAGAATCCTAAGCAAAGCCTCGCGGTCCAGAGCGTCAAGATAGGTGATGACAGGCAGACGGCCGATAATCTCCGGGATGAGACCGTAAGCCCTCAAATCCTGAGCATCGACATATTTCAAGAGATTATTCTTGTCAACGACCTGCTTCTGGGCGGCGCCGAAACCAATCACCTGTGTGTTAAGTCTCTGGGCGATGCGACGTTCGATTCCCTCGAAAGCGCCTCCGCAGATGAACAGGATGTTCTGCGTGTTCACGTGGATGAACTCCTGCTCAGGATGCTTGCGGCCTCCTTTCGGCGGGACGTTAATGACATTGCCTTCGAGGAGTTTCAGCATAGCCTGCTGGACTCCCTCACCGGAAACATCACGTGTGATGGACGGATTGTCGCTCTTGCGGGCGATCTTGTCGATCTCATCGATGAACACGATTCCCCTCTCGGCCTTAGCCACATCGAAGTCGGCCTCCTGAAGAAGCCTCGTGAGGATGCTCTCGACATCCTCCCCGACATAGCCGGCCTCGGTCAGTACGGTCGCGTCCACGATGGTGAACGGGACGTCCAGAAGTTTGGCTATCGTCTTGGCCAGCAATGTCTTTCCGGTTCCGGTCGGACCTACCAGCAGGATATTCGATTTCTCCAGTTCCACGCCATCGTCAGGACGGTCCACAAGGTTGTGGTTGATCCTTTTGTAGTGGTTATAGACCGCGACGGCCAACATCTTCTTGGCACGATCCTGCCCGATGACATATTCATCAAGGAACTCCTTGATTTCCACCGGTTTTTTCAAGGCCTCAAGCCGTCCCAAAGGTTTGCCGTCCTTGGAAGCGCCGCCTATAGTGTCCTTGAGGTAGTCGTGGGCAAGCTCGACACAATCGCTGCAGATGAAGCCGTCCAAGCCCTGAAGCAGGAACGGGACATCACGCTCCGACCTGCCGCAGAACATACAATGTTTAGTTGTACCGGTATTCTTTTTCTGAGGCATTACTTGGATTTCTTTGTGAGGATCTCATCCACCATTCCGTACTCCAGAGCCTCCTGGGCTGTCATCCAGAAGTCCCTGTCCGCATCGGCGAACACCTTGTCGTAAGGCTGTCCGGAATGCTGGGAGATGATGTCATAGAGTTCCTTGCGGGTCTTCTCGATCTCCTTGGCCGCGATCATAATGTCAGAAGCCTGACCCTGGGCGCCTCCGAGAGGCTGATGGATCAGCACCCTGGAATGAGGCAGGCAGGAACGCTTGCCCTTCTCGCCGGCGCAAAGCAGGACAGAACCCATAGAGGCCGCCATTCCCGTACAGATCGTGGCCACGTCGGGCTCAACAAGCTGCATCGTGTCATAGATGGCCAGACCTGAAGTCACCTGCCCCCCTGGAGTGTTGATGTACAGGGAAATGTCAGCGGTGGAATCGGTGGAAGCAAGGAACAGCAGCTGAGCCTGGATGATGTTCGCGACATCATCATCAATCGGAACACCAAGGAATATGATCCTGTCCATCATCAGACGGCTGAACACGTCCATCGAGGCCACATTAAGTTTCCTCTCCTCGATGATGGTCGGATTGATGTAGGCGTCCGTGGCTCTCTGATAGCGGTCAAGGGTCATTGAACTCAGTCCAAGACCCTTGGTCGCATATTTCTGAAACTCCTTGTCCATAATTACTTAAGCTCGCGGAATTTCTCCTCGGAGATCTTCTTGTTCTGGAGGGTAATCTTCTCCTTGACGGCGGCGATCACCTTCTCGTTCTCGACATTCTCCTCGATATTGCGCATCTGCCTCTCGTCCTTGAGCATCTGCGCGGCCGCATCGGTGAGAAGTTCCTCAGGAACGTTGCCCATTCCGTACATAGCGTACTGGTAGGCGGCGTAAGCCTTGGCTGCCTCAAGCATATCCTTGTCCTCAACCTTGAGCTCGAACTTCTTCATCAGAGAGCCTCTGACAAGCTGCCAGCGGAAGTCGCCGAGGAATCCGTCGAACTCCTTCTCGATGTCCTCCTTGCTGAACTTCTCCTTGTTGTTCTCATAGAGCCATCTCTTGAGGAAAGCCTCTGGAACGTTCACGTTGGCCTTGTCAACGAGGTACTTGCGCAGATCCTGGGAAAGTCTGTAGTCGGCCTCCTGCTTGTAGTTAGCCTCAAGCCTCTCGGCGATCTTGGCGTCGAACTCCTCGGTTGTCTTCACGGCATCCTTGCCGAAGACCTTGTCGTAAGTCTCCTGGCACTCGGTGGCCGGAACGAAAGTCTTGACGTTCACGATGGTGACATTCCAGACTGGATCAAGGGCGGCAAGCTCTTCCTTCTTCATCTTGAGCATGGAAGCCCTGTCGGTCTCGTTGGTGAACGCCTCGTTGACATTGACGTCGAATCGAGCGTCAACCTTGGCTCCGAGGAAATTCTTCTTCGCGTCACCCTCAACCTTGCTGACAGCGACATAAACACCTTCGACAGCTTTCTCGCCTTGCTTGAAGTCAACCACTACATAGTCTTCCTCACCTGCGGCCTCGCCTTCTTCGAGCTGGCCGTACTGCCTGAGGATGCTGTCCTTCATGGCAGCCTTGGCCTTGTCGGTCACCTCGATCTTGTAATATGGCAGTTTGTCATTCTTGTCAACATCGATGTTGATCTCAGGAGAGAGTCCGAGATCGAACTTGAACTCGAAATCGTTGCCATCCTTCCACTCCAATTCCTTCTGGGACTCGCTGGCGATAGGCTCGCCGAGAATATGCAGATTGTTGTCCTTGATGAACTTGTCGAGCTGCTCCGAGACAACACCGTTGATGGCCTCGTAAAGAGCCTGGTCGCCATAGACCTTCTTTACGAGCGACGCGGGAACCATTCCCTTGCGGAAACCCTTGAAGTCAGCGTTTCTCCTGTAAGCGGAGAGTCTTTTCTTCTCCTGCTCGGCATAGTCCTCCGCCTTCAGGGCGATGGTCAGTTCGATGTTAAGATCATCGATTTGATTTTTTGTTACTTCCATAATTCTGTAAATATTATTTTAAATTAATTATTCTTTCTTTGAGGATAAACTACCCTCTCGTGGTAAATCTGCGAAAGGTAAGCCTTCAGCGTTTCCTTGACAGTATTCAGGTCCTTTATGGAAATGTCGGCCTGGTCAAACTGGCCGATTTTCATCTTGGACGCGACGATATTCTCGACAAAGACCGAGAATGTGGCCGCGGAATTGTCTTTCAACGTCCTTGAGGCCGCCTCCAGCGTGTCGCAAATCATCAGGATGATCTGTTCCTTCGTCTGAGGCTTGCGGCCTTTGTAGAAGAAATCCGAAACGTCATTCGGATCTCCGCCCTCGTTAAGGTACTTGTTGTAGAAATACGATGTGTTGGACGTGCCGTGATGCGTCAGGATAAAGTCTTGGATCACATCCGGCAATCTGTTCTCCGCCGCCAGTTCAAGGCCATCGGAGACATGCTTGATTATCGCCCTTGCGCTCTCCTTAGGAGAAAGATGCTCGTGATAATGCACTCCTTTCGGCGACATGCTTTCGTTCTCGATGAAGCATAGCGGATTCTTCATCTTACCGATGTCGTGATAAAGAGCTCCAGCCCTGACCAACAGCACGTTGGCATCAATGGCACGGGCGGCCGCATCGCACATATTCATGACTTGCAGGGAATGCTGGAACGTGCCGGGAGCCTTGTGCTCCAATTCGCGAAGAAGTTTATTGTTCGTGTCGCAAAGCTCACGGAGCCTCGAACTGGAAACGAGGTTGAACATCCTCTCGAACAAATAGATGAGAGGGTAGCCGGCAACTATGAGCATCGAACCGATGAACATGTAAAGCACCGCCATGTACGGGTCATCGTTCACCATGTCGATCATCCGAAACCGAAATAAGTCACCAGAATGCTGACGAACACGATTCCGGACATAATGAACTGCTGCCATCCCTGGTTGAAGAAACGGAACGTGAATACCGCGACTATGCTTGCCAGAAGGAACATCACAAAAAGCACGACACCATTCTCGGCGAAAACCAGAAGCGGCAGGAACGACACGCAGCAGATCGGGAAGATCACCTTATTCTTGAAGAAAGCCTCAAGGTACAAGGCGGTCAGCGTGAACGGTACCATGTAGAGGCACCGTGGCGCGAACTTATTGATTATCAAAGCCAGAACCGAAGCGATGATGAATATGAAGATCAAATACCAGAACTTACGGTGATCCATAAACAATCTCCGGTTCAGGAAATAGATCATCAGGAAAAACAGCAGCACAAGCGCGAACGCGATAAAGGCGTTGCCGAGCCAGAATAGAATCCTCGGCCACCATACCCCATACTGTTCTCGTATTCAACCTTATAGGAATCAAGCATCTGCGCGATCTCAGCCGTCACAATCTCTCCTTCGGAGACAATCAGCTGGCCCGCGCTCACGAAACCTTGCGTCGTTGAAACCTGGTTTGAGGATTCCGAGCGGACGAGCTCAGTTGTCTTGGGGTCATATTCAAGATTAGGGACAATGAAATCATAGATCCCGGCAGACCTGAGAACCGAATCCGCATTGATTCTCGGGTACTTTGCCGCGATGTCGGAAAGCAGACGGTTCTTGGCCTCTGACTCCTTGAACACCTCGCTCACCGGTTTTTTCCCGGCTCTCTTGTCTTTCTGAATATACAAGACCGCTCCGGAAGGATCGGAATGCCCGTCAAGCTTCACCCCTTCGTCCGGCACCACCCCATTGGAATAGATACCGTCCATCGAAGCCACAATCAAAGGGCGGAGGTATGAATATCCTCCCATATCAATCCCTTCAGCGGCCTTCCGGCAGTTGTCCACTATGTCCTGACGATACCTGTAGTAAGGAATGACCACCGACTTGCTTCTGCTCTTTTCCTCACGGATCTGCTCGTCGGTCTTCAGGATGGGAAAGTCAAACTGCGCAAGAAGTGTCTCATGAGACCACGGCGAGCCTTTCCTGTAATCATAACTGAATTTCGCTGTCCTCGGGAAAATCAATGTGAGGACCAGAAAAAGCACGACCAGAGGAATAAGCACCCTGTAGTTTATGGACACGCGAGGCAGTTTCATTGTTTCTTGTTATTTGAACGGGCTTCCCGCTTCCTTTGCGATAAAACCGTAAGTAAGTTTGTCAGTAAGTCTCGGGAACAATCTGTGAGCCAGAACAGTGACCTTCCCCAGTCCGGTAAGGATCATCTGTGACTTTCTCTTTTCCAGTCCCTTGGCAAGATACTCGGCGCACTTCTCCGCGCTCATCAGCTTGTCCTCCTTGAGCGGAGTCTCACCCTGAGGGCTGCCGTCAGCCGTCAGTGCGGCCTTGCGGACATTGGAGTCCGTGTAGCCAGGAGCGAAGACGAGCACATTGAGTCCGTCCTTGAGATGCTCGATACGGATTGTGTCAAGGAAGCCGCGGATGGCGTACTTGGACGCTGAATATCCCGTCCTCGCCGGAAGGGCTGAGAACCCGGCGATCGAAATCACGCCGACAACCTGTCCCTTGCTCTGAAGCAGGTAAGGCAGGGCGAATTTCGTGCACTGCACCGTGCCCCAGAAATTCACATCCATCAAAGAGCGGATAACGCTGAGATCCAAGTCCTTGAACATAGCCCTCATCGAGATTCCGGCATTGTTCACCAGGATGTCGATGCGGCCATATTTCCTGACGGTGCAATCGATGAGATTCCGGCAGTCATCCTCCTTCGTGACATCCGTCTTGACGCACAAAACCTTGTCCGGATCGGCGTTCACCGACGGGGCCGATTCCTGGAGCTTGTCCAGCGAGCGGGCTGCCATAACGACGTTCGCTCCGAACGACCCGAAGAGACGGGCAGAAGCCAACCCTATTCCAGAGCTGGCTCCCGTTATGATAATGACCTTATCCTTGAAATATTCAGGATGCATATAAGCCACTAATCAGCAGTTAATTACATAATGGTCTTCGCAGCGATGTCATCACCGTCGTACGCTCCGGCGTCAAGTTTCTGCTTGATCTCCTTGAAAGCGTTGAGAGTGTATGCTATGTCTTCGTCGGTGTGAGCGGCGGTACATACTATTCTGAAGATTACCATTCCCTTAGGGATGACAGGGTAGATGACCATCGAGCAGAAGATGCGATAGTTCTCACGGAGATCCATCGCTATCTTTGTGGCCTGGGCCACGCCGCCGCCGTCGATGTGGATAGGAATCACGCAGGCCTGCGCCTCACCGATGTCGAATCCGAGTTTCTTGAAGCCTTCCTGAAGAGTGTGGGTCACGTGCCAGCACTTCTTGCGGAGCTCGTCGCCTTCCGGTGACATGATGATCTCCAGACGCTTGATGTTGCCGTACACGAACGCCATCGGCTGTGACTTGGCATACATCTGCGAGCGCATATTCAGACGCAGGTAGTTGATGATCTTGCGAGGACCGGCGATGAAGCCTCCGATCGAGGCCATCGACTTCGCGAACGCGCCGATGTAAAGATCGATGCCGTCCATGCAGTGCAGTTCCTCGGAAGTTCCGCGTCCGTGCTCGCCCAGAAGGCCGAATCCGTGCGCGTCATCAATGAATATCCGGAAGCTGTACTTCTTCTTGAGTTCGACGATCTGGTCGAGGATTCCCATCGCACCGGTCATACCGAAAACGCCCTCGGTGATGAGAAGGACACCTCCGCCGCTCCTCGGCCTCTTTGCAGGCTCTCGCCAGAACCTTCTCACAGTCAACGATATTGTTGTGGCGGTACTTGTACTTGCTGCCGATGTGGAGACGGATTCCGTCAAGGAGGCAGGCGTGAGCCTCAGCGTCATAGACGATCACATCGTGACGGGCGGTAAGGCAGTCGATCGCGGAGACGATTCCCTGATAGCCGAAGTTGAACAGGAACGCGTCCTCCTTCTTCTCGAAATCAGCGAACATCCTCTCAAGTTTCTCGTGCAGGGCGGTGTGGCCGGAAAGCATACGGCTTCCCATTGGATAGGCCAGTCCCCACTTAGCGGCACCCTCGGCGTCAGCCTTGCGCACCTCAGGATGGTTAGCGAGTCCGAGATAGTTGTTCAGACTCCAGTTCAGGACCTCTTTCCCGTTGAATGTCATATGAGGGCCAAGCTCGCCCTCAAGTTTCGGATACATATAATAGCCGAAGCCCTGATTGAAATACTGTCCGATAGGACCGCCTGAGTCCCTTTCGATTCTGTCAAAAATGTCAAGCATTTTGTATTCTGTTTTAATTATTTATGCGTCAATATTAGCGTAGTGGGCGTTCTCCTCGATGAACTGCCTTCTCGGAGGGACATCGTCTCCCATAAGCATCGAGAATGTCCTCTCGGCCTCGGCGGCGTTGTCGATCGTGATCTTGCGCAGACGTCTCTTGGCCGGATCCATAGTTGTGTCCCAAAGCTGCTGGTCACTCATCTCACCAAGACCTTTGTACCTCTGTACGGTAACACCCTTGTCGGAACCCTTTCCCAAACGTGCCGTGGCCTCGAACCTCTGCTCGTCGGTCCAGCAATATACTTCCTCCTTGCCTTTCTTCACAAGGTAAAGCGGAGGTGTGGCGAGATAGACATAGCCGTTCTTGATGAGGTCGAACATATAGCGGAAGAAGAACGTCAGGATAAGGCAGGCGATGTGGCTTCCATCGACATCGGCATCGGTCATGATGATGACCTTGTGGTAACGCAACTTGCTCAGATCCATCTTCTTCTCACCGTTCTCATCCTCCTGGGCGACAGTGACTCCGAGGGCGGTGTAGATGTTCCTGACCTCAACGCTGTCGAACGCGCGGTCACCCGCGGCCTTCTCCACGTTCAGGATCTTACCTCTCAAAGGGAGGATGGCCTGGATCCTTCTGTCACGTCCCTGCTTGGCTGTTCCACCGGCGGAATCTCCCTCGACGAGGAAGAGCTCGCAGATCTCAGGATTCCTTTCAGAGCAGTCAGCCAGCTTGCCAGGCATTCCGGCTCCCGTCATAGCGGTCTTCCTCTGCACCATCTCACGGGCCTTGCGGGCGGCGCTGCGGGCGGTGGCTGCAAGCACGATCTTCTCTATGAGCAGCTTACCCTCCTTAGGATGCTCCTCAAGATACTGGTCCATAGCCGCTGAAGTGGCCTGTGACACAGCGGAGGTCGCCTCCGGGTTACCGAGTTTCGTCTTGGTCTGTCCCTCGAACTGCGGCTCGGCGATCTTCACCGAAACCACAGCGGTCAAACCTTCACGGAAATCCTCCGGCGCGAGGTCACCCTTGAACTTCGCGAGCAGATTGTTCTTCTCCGCATAGTTCTTCAGCGAACGCGAAAGACCCATCTTGAACCCCTGAAGGTGGGTTCCACCCTCTATGGTGTTGATGTTGTTGACGTATGAATATATCTTCTCGGAGAATCCGTTGTTGTACGAGAGGGCGATGTCGATAGGTATCACCTTGTCGCTCTGCACGCACACAGGCTCAGGGATGAGCTGTGTGGCACCGGCGTCAAGATAGTCAATGAACTCCTTGAGGCCTTCCTTGGAATAGAAAATATCCCCGCGGTAAAGCTGTTTTCCGGTCGGCTTCGAGTTGCCGTTCTCATCGGTGACATATTCATCAACCAGTTCCCTCTCATCGGTGATGGTGATCTTGATGCCTTTGTTCAGATAGGCCAGCTCACGCATCCTCGCGGCGAGGGTGTCATATTTATAAACAGTTGTCTGGGTGAATATGGTCGGATCGGGATGGAAGGTGATGATGGTTCCGGTGTCATTGCAGTCTCCGACAATCTCCACAGGGGCGAGTGGCTTGCCCTTTGAATATTTCTGCACGAATATATGCCCCTCACGGTGAACCTCAGCGATCAGGCTGTCAGAAAGGGCGTTCACGCAGGAAACGCCGACTCCGTGCAGACCTCCGGACACCTTGTAGCTGTCCTTGTTGAACTTACCACCGGCGTGAAGGACTGTCATCACGACCTCAAGGGCGGAACGGTGCTCCTTTGGATGCATTCCGGTAGGGATTCCACGTCCGTTATCCGACACCCTTATCGAGTTGTCAGGAAGGATGGTGACACCGATTTCGGTGCAGTAACCGGCCATCGCCTCGTCAATACCGTTGTCAACCACCTCATAGACAAGATGATGGAGTCCCCTCTCCCCGATGTCGCCGATGTACATCGAAGGTCTTTTCCTCACCGCCTCAAGTCCTTCCAGCACCTGGATACTACTTGCGGAATATTGCTCTTCCGCTTTCTTCATCTCTTCGTTCTCAATCATATTCTATCGCCTATAATTATCTATTAATATGGTTTGCCCATAAAACAGACAAATATAATAAATTTAAGGGGCAATGCGAAATTTATTTCCACATGCCCCCGATCTATTATTAGGATATTCTCTCCTTGATAGTGACCGCAAGGAAACAATCTACAGATTCAATGAGACTCCCGCCGTGACCCAAAGGCCTTTCTCCGCGTATAACGGATTCCTCTGGATGGTCTGGCAAAGCAGATTGCCCGACTCCAACCAAAATTCCAGCTTCCTGTTGAATTTGTAGCCACAGTTCAGTCCAAGATCCACATAACCAGGCACACGGACCTTCACAATCTCTTCAGAAACCGTGACCGGAGACACAGGAGTCAAGTCGTCCTCATCACCACCCAAGCCAGCGAAAGAGGCCTTTCGACACTTTCCTTCACGCCATGATGACGCCTCCACCGAGAAGCCGGCGTAAAGCCTGGAATTGATGTTGTACGTCAGCTTGATGCCACCACTGTACTTTGGAAGAGCAAAGCCAAGATTGTCGGCATCATTATCCGGGAACGAAAGATTCCTGAACCGAAGATCAGCATCCACATTGAATCGTCCAGCCTGGAGCCCCATCAATGCGTTGGCATAGATAATATTCGCGTCCGAATACGCGACATCTGGAGAGAAAGAGTTCTGGACGAACCGTCCGGACTCCATCATAAGGTTCTCATAGATTCCGACACCACCATTCAAATCAAACCGGAACGAAGAGGATATGCTTCCCCTAACACCAACCTTGGCATTGAGGTTCTCCACGGTGTTGTCAACAAGGGATGTCATCAAGTCCAGATTCGCCGGAACAAGGAACGACGGATTTAAATGATGATTACGGGAGATTTGCGATGAATATGTGTTCAGGCGGCTTCCACCTGTAGCGTCCGCGTAAAGAGCCACACCGTTCCCGGCAGCGAAACTGACATGGACATCGGGATAGACAATCTGCCCCTTACCGCCCCCATCTTACGGAAAGCCAAAGTGTCAGAGGCATCATTTCTGAACATGGCTTCGAATTTCACTCCCAGATTCAAGTTCCAACGCCCGGACTGCAGCCGATAGCTCGGAACCAGGGCGACACGTCCTATGTTACCGTCATAGAACCTACCGTAGGAAGCCGTCTCTCCTTCGAATCCGACAAGGATGCTCCGACGGCTGTCAAGAACCGTTCCGGCCAGACCATCCAAGACGAACCATGACTCTCCCTGCCTGTCGGCTGTGACCTCGTTCCATAAATCACCGGAAAGCCTTAACATCATCGGTTTAAGGTCCAGATTGTCATTGGCGATTCTTCCTCTCAACGCCACATCGTAAAGGAAATACGACTCGGAGTCGTTATTGGAACGAACTCTGGCGTTGAAGTCAAAGGCATTATAGGAACGGGACATGACGGAATCCTTCGCAGCCAAGCCATAATAACCAAGGCCGAATGAAAGAATGGCCCTGTCCCAGTTATAACGCCCGTCAAAACCGGCGGAAGTCAAAGCGTCATAACCTTTGAATCCGTTTCCGGATTTCTCAAGACGATAAAGGTCGTCCTTCAATTCAGGTTTGATTTCGTGATAGTTACCGAAATACGACTTATGGCTGGCGTACACGCTCATCTGGAACGGTCCACTCTGCTCAGGGCTGAAGACGAACTCAAACCGAGGGTGGAGAGTGTAACCGGCGCCGGCCTTGAGATAAAGCTGACGTCCCCTCCAGGCATCCTTGGCCGGCCTCATATTCAGCATATAAGGCTTGAAGCTGTAGGCTCCCTGGTAAGGCTTCTCAAACACCTCATAGTCAAAGTCCAGGTCGAAGCGGAGCAGCGAGTCCGGCACGTTCATCCCGAGCAAAGGCTTGTGAACCTCCGAAGCGTTGCCCTGATAGGTGTTGGTGACCTCGACGGTCGGATTGAAATTCTGTCCGAAAGAGACCGCGGCGGTCATCAGCATTGCCGCGGAAACCAGATATATCTTTCTCATATTCATTTCCACTACATCATGGTTTTAAGTTTCTCAAGACGCATCCTGACATTGTCAAGCACATCATCTGACGTACCCTCGGCAGGTTTGTAGCCGTTCTGGACGCTCTCGAACGTGGCCTTGGCCTGAGCGAGATTATCCTGCTCGGCGAACGAGTCACCAAGGGTGATGAACGCCTTCGCAAGCCAATAGCTCTGGTCCCCGGCCTTCTCGGCGAACGCATAGACCTTCTTCTCGACGGTGTCATACTTACCCTGGTCGCAGGCATCCTGAATGATCATATAGGCAGCCTCCGCACCTTCGGCGGTGGACGGAGCGGAACTGAGGCTCGCGAATATCTCAAACGCAGCCTCGCGCTCGTTCATCGAAAGCAACGACTTGGCCTTGAAGTAGTCAGCCTCACGGATCTCCGCAGCCGTGCTCTTTCCGTCAGCCTTCACCTTGTCCGCGCAGGACTGTGCCGAAGTCCAGTCTCCGGCCTTGTAGGCGGAACGCATCATCCCGACTCTGGCCGTGTGCTTGTTGTTCTCTATCCTGGCCTCCTGAAGCAGTGAGGAATAGCCACCGAACGCATCCTTGTAGCGTTGCAGGTCATAGGACAGCCTTGAGAAGTTCAGGATGGCCGTCTCGGCGAACGCCGATCCATCACCTTTCTCCATAGACTTCCTATACCAATCGCAAGCCTGTTCCTTCTTGCCTATATTCCTGTAGCACTCAGCGACATAGAACTCAGCCTCAGGCACTTTCCGACCGGACGGATAACGTTCAAGATATGTCTGGAGAGAGGCCAAAGCCTTATTGTAGTTCTCCGTGAGGAACACCTGCTCGGCCGCGTTGAAGTACATAGTCTCCTTCTCGCTGTCAGACTTGTCCTTGATCACACCGGCCTTGTCGGCGAAATCAATGTACTCGTCCGTACGTCCCTGCGACTGGTAGATCGACTCGATGGCCAGAAGAGCGTCCTTGGCATATTCAGTGCCGGGCATCTCGGTGATCACCTGCTTGTAGTAGCCAAGGGACTGGTCGTACTCGGACATATTCCTTGAAATCATTCCAAGCTCGATGAGGGAGCGGGCGACAATGGTCTTGTCTTTGGTGGAGGAGCGGAGTTTCGTGAAAGCGGAGACAGCGTCATCGATCCTGCCGGCGGCGACGTAGGCCCTTCCGAGCTCGAACATAGCGTCAGAGTAATATTCCACTGACGGATTTGTGTTCAGAGCCTTGGAAAGCGCTCCGATCTTGCCGTTCATATTCCCCATAAGTCCGTAGGCTATGCCGGCGCGGTAGTTCGGGTAGAGATTGTCCTTGTAAGGGAAACGCTTCAAGGCGTTCTCATATTCAGTGACGGCTGTCTTGTAGTCCTTGCGGATGAAATCGCAGTCCGCGCGGCGCACGGCGGCATCCTCCCCCTCGGTCAGGTTGCGGCCTTGGAGATATTCATCAAACCATTTGGCGGCGTTGTCGTAGTCGCCGAGGCGGAAGTAGCAGTAAGCCAGATCGTAAGGAATCAGCCGGCCTTCCGTCTTGCCCTCAAGCGCCGAGTTGTTGTACAGGTCCTTGAAAGTCTCCAGAGCCTTGTCGAACTGGTCGCTGCGGTAGTAGGACTCGCCGAGCCAGTACCTCGAAAGCTGCGAGAACGGAGAGCGCTTGTCCGAATAGAACGAGGAGGCCCTGAGGAAAGGAACAGCGTCCCTCCAGGAGCCGGTCTCCACAAGCTGCTCCGCACGCAGGTAATTGGCCTTCATATAGTTGGCTTTCTGGTCCTTGTCCAGCATATCTATGTTGGAATATGCCTCCACGGCTCCGGCGTAATCGTGGCTGTAGAGCGAGGCCAGCGCCATATAGCTGTAGATCCTCTCTCCCTTCTTCTTGTCGGAATATTTGGCAAGATAGTCGTTGAAGACCGAAGGGTTGTGGTTCAGGTCAAAAGACAGCTTGGCATAGTTGAAATGCGCGTCTTCCTGGATGTCCGGGTTGAACGACCGTTCCGAAGCGGCCTTGAATGCGTCGAGCGCGGCGACCTTGTTACCAGTCTGGATGTAGCTGTAGGCCAGATTGTAGTTCGCTATCTGCCCGATCGAGTCGGTCCTGTTCCGCATCAGCGAGTAGTTCTCGATGGCTCCCTTGTAGTCCTCGGTGGCGTAGAGAAGCGAGCCGGCGTAGAAATAATCGTTGCGGTCCATATCGTTATCCCCGCTCCGGACCACATCGTAATATTCCTTGGCCTTGGCGGTGTTGCCCTTGGCCAGGTAGGACTCGGAGATTATCCTCGCGAGATGCCTCTGACGCTCCTTCGGCGCGTTCTCATACACCTTGACACCATTTTTCAGGACGTATGAATAATCCTTCCTCATAAAGCGGCATTCGACCATATAGGAATTGGACATCTCGGTGAAACGAGGGTCTCTCGCCGCCTTCTCAAACCAATCAAACGCCTCATCGAAATTCTTCTCCGAATAGTTGATGTAGCCCAATGAATATCTCGACGGCGCGGTGTAGTCCGACTGCACCCTCTTCTCCGACTTCTCAAACAAAGACTTGGCCTTCGCCAGATCCCCGGTCTCGAAGTATGAATATGCCTGTTTGAAAGCATATTCAGCGACCAGATCGGCCGGCAGCCTTTTCTCCGGCACTTTGTCAAACTCGGCGGCGGCAGCCTTATAATCCTGTCTGTCAAACAGATTCAGAGCCTTGTAGAAATGAATCTGCGGCACGAGGATGGAATACGGGTGCGCGGCGATATATTCATCGGCCAAGGTCTCGTTCCCGACCTCCTGCAGCCGGACGGAGCAAAGGGCCTCATAGCCGCCTGCGGTCACATCCCCGGTTCCGGCATAGATTTCTCCGAATATGCTTCCCGCCCTCTCGAACATCCCGTGTCCGTAGAGTTCGGTGGCGAGACGGTACTGGTCCTGTCCGGCCTCCTGAGCCGACACGGCCGTCCCCGCGCCAAGTGAGAGCGCCGCCAGAAACGCTGCGGCAAGTTTGCTTTTCATATAGTTTCCAATCATTTTCATCAGCGAAAAATATTCTACAAATTTACTTAAGAAAATGAAAAATAACATACATATTTCCTAAATATACCCGAAAAATAAAGTATATTTGCGTTACTATGGAAGTGAACGCGCTATCAGCATCAAAAAGCGAGCCGCTGGTCTCATTCAAGGACGCGGACATCGTGAACGGAGAAAGTACCGTGATCTACGGGCTTGATATGGACATATTTCCGGGAGACTTTATCTACATCGTCGGCAAGGTCGGAACCGGCAAGACTTCGATCATCCGCACGATGATCGGCGAGAACCCTCTTGAGAAGGGCTCCGGAGAGGTCTGCGGTTTCAAGCTCAACGGCTTGAGAGACAAGGATATTCCTTATCTCCGCCGCAGGATCGGAGTCGTGTTCCAGGATTTCCAGCTGCTGATGGACAGGACGGTCGAGAGCAATCTGGAGTTTGTATTGAAGGCCACCGGATGGAAGGACCGGAACGAGATCGACAAACGGATCGTCGAGGTCCTGGCCGATGTCGGGATGGAGAACAAGGCGCACAAGATGCCACACCAGCTCTCCGGAGGCGAGCAGCAGCGCATCGCCATAGCCCGTTCCCTGCTGAACAGGCCAAGGCTCATCATCGCCGACGAGCCGACCGGCAACCTTGACAACGAGACCGCCGACGGAATCCTGCGCCTGCTGACCGGAATCAACAAGGAGGACGGCACGGCCATCGTGATGGTGACCCACAACAGGACCATCTTCGAGAAATATCCCGGCAGGGTCTTCGTCTGCAAGGACGAGAGGTGCAAGGAGAACCTTAACGACGAGGTTATTGATCTGGCTCTGACCATTTAGACCTATGCTGAAAAAAGACAGATACCATCACATACTTTCCTGGTTCCAGGCCAACCAACCGGAAGTCAGGACCGAACTGCACTACGAATCCCCTTTCCAGCTGCTTGTGGCGGTGATTTTAAGCGCGCAATGCACGGACAAAAGGGTGAATATGGTCGCACCGGAACTGTTCAGAAGGTTTCCGAAGCCCGAGGATCTGGCCTGCGCGTCGTTCGAGGACGTGCTGGCGGTTATAAAAAGCATCTCCTACCCCAACAGCAAGGCCGCGCACCTCATCGGAATGGCTCAAAAATTGTTGCGGGAATATGCCGGCGAAGTCCCGTCGGACATAGACCAGCTTATGACACTCCCGGGAGTCGGACGCAAGACGGCCAACGTGCTTGCCTCCGTGATCTATGACAAACCGGTCATCGCTGTTGACACGCACGTTTTCCGTGTATCCCACAGGATGGGACTGTCGGACGGAAAGACAGTCGAGGCTGTCGAGAAGGAACTGGAGTCGTACATCCCGGCGGAACTGAGGGCAAGGGCACATCATTGGCTGATCCTCCATGGACGGTACACGTGCACGGCCCGAAACCCGAAATGCGACGATTGCCCGCTGCGGGACTGGTGCCGCGACTATGAACAGAAACACAGAATAATATGATACAGTTTTCCCCTGAGAATATACTCCTCATCGGATCCATCCTGATTTTCACGGCGATACTCATCAGCCGGGCCGGTTTCAAGTTCGGAATCCCGGTCCTGCTCCTGTTCATAGTCGTCGGAATGGCGTTCGGTGTCGATGGATTAGGACTCGCGTTCGACAATTTCCACATCGCACAGTTCATCGGTACCATAGCGCTATGTGTAATCCTATACTGCGGCGGTCTTGAGACGAAGTTCGACACAATAAAACCCGTACTAAAAGAAGGAATCGTGCTGTCCACCGTCGGGGTGTTCCTGACGGCCTTGTTCACGGGCGGATTCATTTATCTGTTGACAAGGGTGGGACACCTCTCCGAGGGAATGTCCACCGTGATGTGCTTTCTGCTTGCGGCCGTGATGTCGTCAACCGACTCAGCGTCAGTGTTCAACATCCTGAGGAACGCAAAGATGAAGCTGAAGGAGAACCTCCAGCCGGTCCTTGAGCTGGAGTCCGGTTCCAACGACCCGATGGCCTACGTCATCACCATCGTGCTGATCCAATGCGCCCAGCAGCTTTTCGAGCCGGCCTCCGGAATCGACATCGACTACCCACGGATGATCGGCAACGCCTTGCTGACATTCACGATGCAGCTTGGAATCGGAGCTATTATGGGTGTGGGTCTCGGCAGGGCTTTCTCTTGGGCTCTCGGGAAACTGAAACTGAACGGAGCCTCACTCTATGCCATCCTCGTGCTGAGCATCGGGTTCTTCATCTACTCGATCACCGGACTCGTCAACGGCAACGGATTCCTCGCCATCTACCTCGCCGGTGTGATCATAGGCAACAAGCCGATGGCCCACAAGAGAGAGGTCTTCAGGTTCAGCGACACGGTCACCTGGCTGATGCAGATGGGAATGTTCCTCACGCTTGGGCTCCTCGTGAACCCTAAGGAGATGCTGTCCGTGGCTCCCGTGGCACTTCTCATCGGAATATTCCTTACTTTTATAGGCCGTCCGTTGGCGGTGTTCATCTCGCTCCTGCCTTTCAGGAAGCTCTCGTTCAGGGCAAGGGTGCTCATCTCCTGGGTAGGTCTGAAAGGAGCCACTCCGATCATCTTCGCCATATTCACTGTCGTGGCTGACATTCCGGGCTCCGGACAGATCTTCAACATCGTATTCTTCATCACGATGGTTTCCATGCTGATCCAAGGCATGAGCATTCCTGCGGTGGCGCGCAAGCTGAACCTTGCCCTGCCTCAGGAGAAGGCTCCGGAGACATTCGGAATCGAGATCCCGGAGGAGGCCGGCAAGCTGATGGACCACAGGCTGACGGAGACGGATCTCGCTGCCGGTGACACACTTAAGGAAGTCGCATTACCGGAGGGGGCCCGTGTTGTGATGATAAAGAGGGACGGTGAGTTGATTGTTCCTGACGGATCAGTCAAGCTCAAGGTCGGCGACAAGCTGCTTATGATTATGGGCAACCAATTTGACGAATCGGAATAATGATGTAAATTTGCAGCCCGGTCACTTCGACATGCTCAGTGACCGGGCAATTGGAATAAACCAAAATTTTTAGGAATATGAAAAGAATAGTACTTATCCGTCACGGCGAAAGCCAGTGGAACAAGGAGAACAGGTTCACGAGGCTGGACCAACGTTGACCTCAGCGAGAAGGGCGTTCAGGAAGCCCTCGACGCCGGAAAGGCCCTCAAAGAGGCCGGAATCACCTTCGAAGTGGCCTACACCTCTTATCTTAAGAGAGCCATCAAGACCCTCAACAACGTCCTCGACGCTATGGATCTCGACTGGATCCCTGTAAAGAAGACCTGGAGGCTCAACGAGAAGCATTACGGAATGCTTCAGGGTCTGAACAAGGCCGAGACCGCCCAGAAGTACGGTGACGAGCAGGTGCTCATCTGGCGCCGCAGCTTCGACGTGGCTCCTCACAACCTTCCTGAGGACGATCCTAACAGCGCTACCAAGGATCCTCGCTACGCTCTCGTTCCAGACCAGTACATCCCGCGCACAGAGGCTCTTAAGAACTGCATCGAGCGTGTTATGCCTTACTGGGAGTGCGAGATCTTCCCTGCGCTGAAGCAGCACGACAACATCGTCGTCGTGGCTCACGGCAACAGCCTCCGCGGTGTCGTAAAGCACCTCAAGGGAATCTCAGACGCTGACATCGTCGGCCTGAACATCCCGACAGCGACTCCTTACGTGTTCGAGTTCGATGACGACCTCAATCTCGTGAAGGATTACTATCTGGCTGATCCTGAGGAGCTCAAGCGCAAGCAGGAGGCGGTGGCCAAGCAGGGTAAGGCGAAATAATTATTTCGCTGCGCGAAATATTATCTACCCCCAGTCACTTCGTGACAGCCCCGGTGGGGCACTGGGGAGCGTTCTCCCCAGACCCCTTGCGTCGCTTCGCTCCGAGGGCTTACCATAAAGAAACAGTCCGTTACCGGACGATTGTAACCGAAATGTAACACGGTTGCAATCGTCCGGTAACATTTTATGGTGAATTTTGCGTTCGTAATAGTAGAGAAAAATTATGAGTGAGATTTACCTTGTGTTTGTGGTATTCCTGTTCGTGCTGGCGGTGTTCGACCTGATGGTCGGAGTCAGCAACGACGCTGTCAACTTCCTGAACTCAGCGATAGGCGCCAAAGTGGCCAAGTTCAGGACAATCATCATCGTGGCCGCTGTCGGAGTGTTCATGGGGGCGACGATGAGCAACGGAATGATGGAAGTCGCAAGGAATGGAGTATTCCATCCGGCGATGTTCTCCCTGAAGGAGCTGATGTTCATCTTCCTCGCCGTGATGATCTCTGACGTGATCCTGCTTGACATATTCAACAACCTCGGACTGCCGACCTCGACCACGGTCTCCCTTGTGTTTGAGCTGCTTGGAGGCACCACGGCATTCGTGCTTCTGAAGCTGGCGAACGACACCACCGGACTAACGGTAGGCGACCTGATGAACACGGAGAAGGCACTCGGCATGATCATGGCCATATTCGTCTCCGTCGCCATCGCCTTCTTCTTCGGAATAGTCCTGCAGTACATCTCACGACTGGTCTTCACCTTCACCTACAAGAAGAACCTCAAGTGGAAGATAGGAATATTCGGGGGCGTCGCCACGACAGCCATCTTCTACTTCATGCTGTTCAAAGGCATCAAAAGCATGTCTTTCGTCACGCCGGAAATCTACGAATATATCCAAAATCACACCCTTACCATTCTGGGAATATGCTTCCTCGCGTCAACAGCCATCATGCAGTTTCTCTATTTCTTGAAAGTCAATGTGTTCAAGATTCTGGTACTGATGGGAACTTTCGCCCTTGCGATGGCATTCGCCGGCAACGACCTCGTCAACTTCATCGGAGTGCCTCTGGCGGGATATTCCGCCTACACTGACTTTGCCGCAAGCGGAGCCTCGGACCCTTCCACCTTCATGATGTCATCCCTTGAGGGACCGGCCAAAAGTCCGATGATATTCCTTGTGGCGGCAGGCGCGGTGATGGTGTTCTCGCTCGCGACATCGAAGAAAGCCCACAACGTGATCAAGACCTCCGTGGATCTTTCCAGGCAGAGCGAGGGTGACGAGATGTTCGGCTCGTCGAAGATCGCCAGGGTTCTGGTCAGATTCTCCAACAACACCGCCAATTTCTTCCAGGATGTCGTGCCGGACAACGTCAAGGCCTGGTGCGAGAAGCGTTTCAACACCGACGAGGCCAGACTTCCGGAAGGAGCGGCATTCGATGAGGTCAGGGCCACGGTCAATCTGGTTGTGGCAGGTCTGCTGATAGCCCTCGGAACATCCCTTAAACTACCTCTTTCAACAACTTACGTCACATTCATGGTAGCGATGGGTTCCTCTCTGGCCGACCGCGCCTGGGGACGAGAGAGCGCTGTCTATAGAGTGACTGGTGTCGTCTCCGTCATCGGAGGCTGGTTCATCACAGCCGGAGCGGCCTTCATTCTCTGCTTCCTCGTGGCGATGCTGATGCACGTCGGAGGCTTCGTCGCCGCCTGCATAATGATGGCTCTCGCGATCTTCCTGCTAATCCGAAGCAACATACGCTACAAGAAAAAGGCAGAGGAAGAAAACGGCGACATCACTTTCAACCAGATGATGCTCAGCACCGACAAGGGCGAGATCCTTACTCTTCTGAGCAAGCACATAGCCGACAGTCAGTCCGACTTCCTTGAATATGTTAACACGACCTTCCGCCAGATCACCGATGGCTTCATCAAGGAGGATCTCGGGATGCTGCACAAGGCCGAGGACACGATGAGGCGCAAGAGGGACGAGCTGAAGAACTGCCGCCGCAAGGAAATGATCGGCTTCCGCAGGATCGATCCTGAGGTCGCGATGGAGAAGAACACCTGGTTCCATCTCGGAAGAAACTCCTGCGAGGAGATCCTGTACTGCCTGAGGCGTATAGCCGACCCTTGCGAAGAGCACGTGGACAACAACTTCATTCCGCTGAGCAAAGAACAGATCAAGGAATATATTCCTTTGAGGGACACGGTTCTATTCATCCTCAGGCGTACCGAGAAGATTCTCCAGACAGACTCATACGATGAAGTCGATGAGGTCCGCCGTGAGGCCGAGGAGCTGAAGGATTGCCTTGAGGAGGCCCGTGAGGCCCAGATGCAGAGGATGCAGTCCTCCAAGGAGAATATCACAGTCGCTTACCTCTATCTGAACCTCCTTCAGGAGACACGTGAGCTCACCAGCTCACTCCGTCACCTCCTCCGCGCCTCGAAAGGCTTCCGGGAGTAGGGAACAGTGGTATGGTGGCACTACACCAGCATACCACTGTTTCGCCGTGGAAGACAATCATCTGAATATCATAATATTAAACTAATGTCCTCCTACCCATAACGGGTAGGAGGACATCCATTTAGTGCGTTTAGTATCTGTTATTTACTCTCCACGATGAGGATTATTACTTTTACTTGTCGGCAAAGACAAGTATGTAGTTTTTGGTCGGCAGACCTCGGAAACCGAAAACACCATCTTTCTTTTCCGCCTTGAGCCTGACAGAATAACGTATCTCGGTACTGTTCTGCCTTCCGAATGAGTCGTCCTTGCTGGCCGGAACAATACACTTCAGCTCCTTATCTTTGGCCATTCCCCCTTTTGCTACCCCAAAGTCATACCACGCATCCTTATACACCTTTTGAAGGCAATAACAATCATGCCCGTTGAGTGGCGAAACGTTAGGTTTCCCATCTTCACGCAACGACACCGCCAGAATCAATTCATCCAGCGGATCTATACTCGGATGAGAATTTTTATTATATAACCTTCCGAAAGAACTTCCCTCCTTGTTCCCGGAAAGAGGATAGTCAACGCCATCCTTTCGATAGACAAATTCAAAGGAGCCCGGGAAACAGAGCGGGAGCATTTTTTTAAGCACTTTATTTATTTCGTAATCATCCTGTGCATGATTCTTCCAAAAATAAGCGTCCACATACAGATGGTCATTCCCGACCTCAATCAGTTCGTCTTCTGTGAAATTATGAGAGGATTCACTGTTAAGCGCGGCCAGAATCAAATCCTGCTTCTCGGTCACACTTGCCAAGCCCTTTGCCACGGCCTCCTTTATCGCATCCAACTTCACGTTAAGCCCTGACATAGGAGAATCTATCGCATCTTTTATAGCGTCCAGTTTGTCGTTGGCCGTGCCGGCCGTCGCGTTCAAGGCGTCTATCGCCTTCTTCACAAGGCCGAGCGTGCTGTCCTCTCCGACAAGGCCGCCTTGGATAGCGCCCTCGATCGCCGCCAGTTTTTCAGACAACGCGCCAGTCTGGTCGCCCACCGCCTTGTTGATCGCGTCAAGTTTCTCATCCATTGCCCCTTCGAGAGACTCGACAGCCTGTTTCACGAGATCAATCGCCTCGGCGTTCTTGACAAAGCCATTCTTTACCGCAGCCCTGATCAGGTTCATCTTCTGACCCAGTTCCTTTGTCTGCTTGTTGATCGCCCTCCTGATCACGTCCAGTTTTGTCTCCACCGTGCCCTCAAGGGATCCGATGGCATCCTCCACAAGGCCGATAGCCTTCGCGTTGTCGGCGAATCCTGCCTTGAGCGTCGCGTCGATCAGTTCCAGTTTGCCCGACAGGGTCACAGTCTGGTTCCTTATCGCCTTTCTTATCGCCGTCAGTTTATCCTCGACCGTCCCTTCCAGAGAATTGACAGCATCCTTGACAAGCCCTATCGCCTTCGCGTTGTCGGCAAAACCGGCATTGACCGCACCCTCGATCAGCACCAGCTTGGCGCTCAGCTCGGTGGTCTGGCTCTTGACGGCGGACTCGATCGCCGCAAGTTTCTCCTCCAGTGAACCAGAGAGCGACTCGATCGCCGCCTTAACAAGGCCTATCGCCTCGGCGTTGCTGTCGAACCCTTCTTCCGCCTTCTCGGCTATGAGGGCAAGAGCCTTCTCTATCAGGTCAAGTTTGGCGCACAGGTCAGCGGACTGAGCCTCGACCGCCTTCTTGACAGCGTCAAGCTTCTCCGCCGTGGTGACGTTCATTGAATTGATCTCGGCTATGAGTCTGCCGGTCATCTCCTCGTACTTGAGGACTCCGTTCTCATAGGCCTTCGTCAAGAGTTCCATCTTTTGGGAAAGTGTCAGGGAAAGGTTCTTCAAGGCCTCATCAAGAAGATCCATCTTCTCCGAAAGAGTCATGGTCTGACTTTTCAAGGCCTCCTCCAAAAGCTCCAATCTCTTTGAAATACTCATTGTCTGGTCCTGCAAAGCCTTAACAATCTCAGTGTAGTCATTCGTGATCGTCTGTTCAAATCTGATGTCCGGGGAGTAATACTCACACGAGGCAACCGCCGCCACCAGCGAACAGACGGACAGGGTTAGAAGAAATCTTTTCATACAATCGGTTTTCAGTGGCTTTCGCCTATTAATAAAAAATGAATATTGTCAATAACATCGAATGAATATACTCCTATCTGTGACAGACGGGAGCATATTCATCCAACAGGTTAATTATCCGTCATTTACTCGCCTCGGGAAACAACAAGGACAGTCGCCCTGCGGGCTGAGTCGGAAGCGTCCTTACCGGAATCGCCGAGAGGCTGGCGGAAAGCCCGGCTGCAATCTACGCCCTGCTTCCGCAGGTAGTCCAGCACAGTCTCGATGCGCAGTTCGCTGAGCCGCTGGTTATGTCCGCTGGCACCTGTAGCGGAAGCCTCTCCGACAACGACAAGTTCGGTTTCATTCAAAGCCTTCATACGTTCAGCGAAAGCGTCAAGGTCAGCCTTCGCGGCAGCGCTGAGTCTGAAACTGTCATTGGAGAACTGAACGGTAAGTTTCTTAAGAGTCTCACTTGTGCGGCGCGCCTTAAGCCCGGCGTTCTCTTTCTCAAGGGCATCCACCCGCTCTTTCAGCGAAGCGTTCTCGCTCATAGCAGACGCGAGAGCCTCGTCCTTGGCCTTACCTGAAGCCTCACAATCCGCCTTGGCGGCCGCGCCGGACACGGTCATCGCGGCCAAAGCGAGTTCGGACTCACGCAACTTGCGTCCGGTACTCTTGTAGCCGGATTTTGATCCAAGAATATTCAGTCTCAAGACCACTGAGGCGGTACCGATCCCCTTTGGAGCGTTATCGCAACTGAAAAGCCGCTTGTAGTTACCCTGAACGCCCACAGTCACAACGGGACTCACGTCAAACTCGGCGGACAGCAGCATCGGAACATAGCCGACATCGTACTTATGCCTGGAGTTCACAGCGTCCAGCCAAGTGTTTATCGTCTCCTTGTACGACCCGCTCCAACGCTCGTGCCCCATCGAGATGTCGTAGGTGTTGCCACTGGCGAAAAGCCAGCCGAAACCGGCTCCCGCATAAAGGTTGAGGCGTCTGTCCTGACGGTTTCTCCACAGTTCCATGATATTGAACTCAAGGGTCAGGTCAGCGGCATGATAATGCGTCCACATCTTCGAATACACAAGGCCACCGTATTGCTCTGAAAGCGTTCCCTCACCGGCTGGAATCTCCAATGGCTGGAACTCGGAGAATCTCTGCTCACGGGCATATTTGGAAAAATCGTAGTTCACACCCAATCTGATCCACGGACGGATGTTGAACGAGACACCGGCCCCGATCTCCGGGAATATATTCATGCCCGGCGCCGCGTCCACGCTTGACATTCCCAGTCCGTGCGCCATTGTTGCGCCGCCCTCGGCATAAAGGCTCCATGTGGCGGTACGGTAAGCACTGTTCCCCCGCTCCTGCGCCACCACATCAGCGAAGAGACCCGAGGACAAGGCCAACATTATGATTGTCAAATATCTTTTCATAAGTAGCGGATGGTACTAATTATCTTCGACTATTATAAACTCTACGGAATTATCCGGGTATCGATACGGGTAATACTGCAACTCTTGAAATCCCCATACTCCTGTTCTGGTCTTTACCGCATCAGACCGATGCCAATATTCAATGCATTCCCCAACTTGAGCATAAGTGACTTGAATGAAACGATCTTTGGAATTCATACCCTCCACCTTGAGTTTCTTGCCGGCAGCCCTTTCGCCCACTTTCACTACAAAATTGTATCTGCAACCTTTATGGACTTTCTTAAGATAGTAACATTTATGTCCATTTACAGTGTGCCACTTCGGATTGAGATAAGAGTCACAATCAACCGCAAGAATCACTTCTCCCGAGTTCATGATGTCTTTCATAATTCCTCCTTCGGTGTAAAGGGGGCCATAAAAACTTGTGTCCTCGGAGCCTGATATCGGGTACTTGCCGGAAGGTAGTTTGATCCAGAACTTATATTTATGTGGCACAGATAACTTAATCAACTCCTTAAGTTTCCTTACCACCTCATAGTTCTCGTGATTGGCCTCCCAGAAGGCGGCGTCAACCAATAAATAATCCTGCCCCTTCTCAAGAAGTTCATCATCAGTGAAATGGTATGTCGACGCACTGTTGAGTGCGGCCAGAATCAAATCCTGCTTCTTAGTCACATCAATCAGCCCCTGAGACAAAGCCTCTTCTATAGCCTCAAGCTTCACGTTAAGCCCAGAAGTAGGCGAGTCGATCGCATTCTTGATGGCGTCCAGTTTATCATTGGCCGTTCCCGCAGTAGCGTTCAAGGCATCTATAGCCTTCTTCACAAGGCCGAGCGTGCTGTCTTCTCCCACAAGACCGGCATCCAACGAACCCTGAATCGCGGCAAGTTTCCCGGACAGGGTATTGGTCTGGCTTTCTATTGTCTCATTGATAGCCTTAAGTTTTTCTTCGACAGTTCCTTCAAGAGACTCTACCGCCTGTTTCACAAGTTTAATCGCCTCAGCATTGTCCGCAAGACCAGTCTTGACCGCACCCTCGATAAGAACCAGCTTCGCGCTCAAATCCATCGTCTGATCCTTCACAGCCTTCTCCACAGCGGCAAGCTTCTCCTCCAGAGAGCCCTGAAGCGTGCCAATGGCATCCTTGACAAGATCAATCGCCTTCGCGTTGTCGGCAAATCCGGCCTTGACCGTCCCCTCTATAAGAACCAGCTTCGCGCTAAGATCCATCGTCTGATCCTTCACAGCCTTCTCGACAGCCGCAAGTTTCTCCTCCAGAGAGCCCTGAAGCGAGCCGATGGCATCCTTGACAAGATCAATCGCCTTCGCGTTGTCGGCAAATCCGGCCTTGACCGTCCCCTCTATAAGAACCAGCTTCGCGCTAAGATCCATCGTCTGATCCTTCACAGCCTTCTCGACAGCCGCAAGTTTCTCCTCCAGAGAACCCTGAAGCGAGCCGATGGCTGTCCTGACGAGATCGATAGCCTTCGCGTTGTCGGCAAGTCCCAGCTTGACAGAAGACTCGATGAGAGCGAGTTTCGCGCTCAAGTCCGAGGTTTGGATCTTAAGAGCATTTTCTATGGCGGCGAGTTTCTCGGCGACGGAAGTACTCATGGAATTGATCGCCGCGATTGTCTTCCCTATCAACTCCTCATACTTGATGACACCGCTCTCGTAGGCCTTTGTCAAAAGTTCTATCTTCTGTTCAAGAGTGAAAGTCTGATTATTGATGGCCTTTTCAAGAAGATTAAGCTTTTCCGAAACAGTTTTGGTCTGATCCAGAAGCGCATTCACCAGAGCGCTGTAATCATTCGTCAAGTTCGTGGTTTGCTGAAACCTGATGTCCGGCGAGTCATACTCGCACGAAACAACCGCTGCCATCATCGCAAGGGCGGCAAGGGCGGCAAATACTTTTTTCATAAAAAAAATGGATTTTGCGGCTTACGCCAGTTAATAAAAACAAATATATTATTCCAAAAGTAATAATTTTTTTTCCAAATTACAAGTGGTGAAAAAAAACGGAGAAGAGCCCCCACACACTTACAGCAAGCCTAAGCCGCCTTAGGCAGCGTGAAGACGAACTCCAGCCCTCCGGCGATGCCTAAGCGGACAGAGATGTTGCCATGATGAAGCAGCACAGAGTTCTTGACTATCGCAAGCCCGAGACCAGTGCCTCCCATCTTGCGGGAACGTCCCTTGTCAATGCGGTAAAACCGCTCAAAAAGATGAGGAATATGCTCGGACGCCACTCCTGGGCCATTGTCAGAGAAGCTGAAGGTATAGAAATCCGCGCTTTCCGACAAGACCTGCACGGTGATTGTAACCCCTTCGCCCCCGTATGCGATGGAATTGTCAGTCAAGTTTCTGAATATTGAATATAGCAACGAAGGATTGCCGTCCACAGCCACTTCCGGATCAACCAAAGCCCTGAATGTCACGTGTTTATCTTCCATCTGCATGGACACGTCCCGCTGGATGGATTGAAGCAGATCCGGGATATTCACTGGTTGAAACTCATATTCCTGAGGGGCGTCATCGAGTTTATTGAGTGTCGAGATGTCCGCGAGAAGGCTTGACAGACGGCGGCTTTGGGCATAGCAGCGCTGTATGAACTGGTCCTTTGTTTCTTTGTCAATGTCCGGGTTGGACACTATCGTCTCAAGATAGCCCTGGATGCTGCTGACCGGGGTCTTCAACTCATGAGCCACATTCTGAGTCAGCTGTCTCTTCAAGCGAGTCTTATCCTCCTCACTGTCACGCAGTTTGTCGTACATACTCACCTTCCCCTTATCTATGGATTTCTTAAGATGAACATACCGTCCTTGCATCGTAATCAACGCAAGAGCCAGCAATACAACGACTATAGACAACAGTATTATCATTGTTCCTCGTATAGATAACCGAACCCGTGGCGCGAGACTATCCTGTTCCCATATTCACCGATCTTCTTGCGAAGGCGGGTGATGTTGACATCCACAGTCCTGTCGGTGACAATCACATCGTCAGGCCAAACCTTTGAAAGAATATCCTCGCGCGGGAAAACCTTCCCTTTGTTGGTGAAGAGGAGCTTGAATATCTCATATTCAATCCTTGTAAGCGCCACAGCGGCACCATCCACCGTAACAACCTTCTTCTCATCATCTATGAATATGCCCGTGCTGGCATCCGGTATCGCGGCGGTCCGTCTCAGCACAGCCTTCACCCGGGAGACCACCTCCCTTATCGAGAAAGGCTTGGATATGTAGTCGTCCGCACCCAGATCAAGCCCTTCGACTGCGTCATCCTCCGTGTCACGAGCTGTTATGAATATCACGGGAACCCCGGCGGTCTTTGGATCGGTTTTCAACTTCCCGGTCAGCTCAAAGCCGGACATTCCGCCCATCATAACATCCAGAAGAAGCAGATTGAATGACGCGATGTCCAGCGTCAGTGCCTCCTCTGCGGAATTAGCGGTCACAACCTCGTAACCTTCCTTGGAAAGATTGAATTTCAGAATCGCGCAGATGTCCTCCTCGTCATCGACCACAAGAATTCGGGCATTCATATTAAAAAAGTTGTATTTATTTTGCTAAGGTAACCACATTTTTTCTAAATTTGGACAAACTACATAATTAATATGCCGAAGATTTCTATTCGTGGGGAAAAAATCCCCGCCTCACCAATCAGAAAACTGACCCCGTTTTCTGACGCGGCAAAAGCCAAAGGGGTAAAGGTCTATCATCTAAACATCGGGCAGCCGGATCTTCCTACGCCTCAAAAAGCGTTGGATTCATTGAAGACAATAACCAGAACGACTCTCGAATACAGTCCAAGCCAAGGTCTCAAATCTCTGAGAGACAAGCTGGTCGGTTATTACGACAAATTCGGGATAAAAGTAAATGCCAATGAGATCATTGTCACAACAGGAGGCTCTGAGGCTCTTCTTCTGACATTCATGGCCTGTCTGAATCCCGGCGATGAGATCATAATGACCGAGCCGGGTTACGCCAATTACCTATCGTTCGCCGTGACCGCCGGAGTGACCGTCAAGACCGTCACATCAAAAATAGAGAACGGATTCGCGCTTCCTTCAGTGGAGGACTTCGAGAAAGCGATCACCGACAAGACCAAGGCCATTCTCATCTGCAATCCGAACAATCCGACAGGATACCTCTATTCAGAAGAAGAACTGCAGAGACTTCGCGACATCGTTCTGAGTCATGATCTCTACCTCTTCGCCGATGAGGTCTACAGAGAATTCCGTTACACGGACGCACCATATCTTTCAGCCCTTTGCCTTGAAGGTCTTGAGCAGAATGTTGTGGTCATAGACTCTGTCTCGAAAAGGTACTCGGAATGCGGTACGAGAATCGGAATGATAGTCAGTCACAACAAAGAAGCGATGGCAGCGATCCTTAAATTCTGCCAGGCAAGGCTCAGTCCACCACTTCTCGGCCAGATTGTCGCGGAAGCATCAATCGAAGGAACCGAGGAATATTCAAAAGAATGCTTCGATGAATATCTCGCACGACGTGATTTCTTTATCGCAGGCTTGAACAAGATCCCTGGAGTGTATTCGCCAATGCCCAATGGTGCCTTCTATACAATCGCGTCACTACCTGTAGAAAACGCGGAGGACTTCTGTGCGTGGTGCCTGACAGACTTCTCGTACAAAGATGACGGAACCCCCGAAGGCTACACAGGTGAGACCGTGATGATGGCTCCGGCAGCAGGATTCTACAGCACACCAAACCTTGGCAAGAATCAGGTGCGGATGGCATACGTGCTCAAAACTGAGGATTTAGGACGATCACTTCTGGTTCTTGAGAAAGCACTTGAGGCCTATAAGAAGTAATAAACCTTCTGGAGACAATGAAAAAGGACTCCCCGGCTGACATAGCAGTACAGTCGGGGAGTTCATTCTATAAGGCAGGCATACTGGCGTAGTAGGCGGCCCTGGTGCACACAAAGAAAGGAGCCCCGACGTCGTATGACGTCGGGGCTCCCCGAAGTACGGCGGCGACCTACTCTCCCAACTGGTGTGTCAGTACCATCGGCGCGCGCGGGCTTAACTGCTCTGTTCGGTATGGGAAGAGGTGGGACCCCGCGGCTAAAGCCACCGCGAATATCACTTGAGAGATCACAACAAGACCCAACTCCCTTCCACACGGAAGATTTCGGGCTATTAGTACGGGTCGGCTGAGAGCCTCGCGGCCCTTGCACCTCCCGCCTATCGACGTCGTGGTCTACGACGACCCTCTAAGGAAGTCTCATCTTGGAGACGGCTTCGCGCTTAGATGCTTTCAGCGCTTATCCTGACCGAACGTGGATACCCGGCGGTGCGGCTGGCGCCGCAACCGGTTGACCAGAGGTTCGTCCGACCCGGTCCTCTCGTACTAAGGCCAGACCTCCGCAGACTTCCAACGCCCACAACAGATAGAGACCGAACTGTCTCACGACGTTCTGAACCCAGCTCGCGTGCCACTTTAATCGGCGAACAGCCGAACCCTTGGAACCTGCTCCAGCCCCAGGATGTGACGAGCCGACATCGAGGTGCCAAACCGCTCCGTCGATTTGAGCTCTTGGGAGCGATCAGCCTGTTATCCCCGGAGTACCTTTTGTCCTATGAGCGACGGCCCTCCCATGGGGAACCGCCGGATCACTTTGCCCTACTTTCGTACCTGCTCGACCTGTTTGTCTCCCAGTCAAGCCCGCTTATGCCACTGCACTCTGCGGACGGTTGCCATTCGTCCTGAGCGGACCTTGGGAAGCCTCCGTTACTCTTTTGGAGGCGACCACCCCAGTCAAACTACCCACCAAGCGGTGTCCTTCTCGCGAAGTTAGACCCCAGACGACGGAAGGGTGGTATTTCATTTGGCGGCTAATCGCGACCTGGCGGCCGCGCCTCGAAGCCTCCCACCTATGCTACACATCCGACGTCCAAGATCAGCGCTAAGCTATAGTAAAGGTTCACGGGGTCTTTTCGTCCCGTTGCGGGTAGACGGCATCTTCACCGTCACTACAATTTCACCGAGCTCACGGCTGAGACAGCGCCCAGATCGTTACACCATTCGTGCAGGTCGGAACTTGCCCGACAAGGAATTTCGCTACCTTAGGACCGTTATAGTTACGGCCGCCGTTTACCGGGGCTTCAATTCAGGGCTTCCCTTTCGGTGACCCCCTCTTAACCTTCCGGCACCGGGCAGGTGTCAGGCCATATTCGTCATCTTAACGATTTCGCATAGCCATATGTTTTTGGTAAACAGTCGCCTGGGCCATTTCTCTGCGCCCGCGTCGCCGCGGGACCCCTTATCCCTAAGTTACGGGGTCAATTTGCCTAGTTCCTTGGCCGTGATTCACTCGAGCGCCTCAGGATACTCTCCCCCCCACCCTGTGTCGGTTTACGGTACGGGCGGCCCGTCTCTTAGCGCTAGTCGCTTTTTCTCGCGAGCATGGTTACCCTCGCTGTCGGCTCGCCCGGAGGCGCGCCGTACTGTCGGCTTGCGGGTCACCCCTACGGCCTTCACCGCGGAATTCCGTCTCCGCGCGGAGGTTTTTCACTTCTCGGTCGCGACATCGCCCGACGGGCCGGCCGCGGAATATTAACCGCGTGTGCATCCGGATCGCCTCTCGGCTTACCGTTAGCTCCCGGCTCACCCGGGGCCGTTTAGCGTGGCCCCGGAAACCGGGTTTTCGGCGGGGGCGTTTCTACGCCCCTTGTCGTTACTCATGCCTACATTTTTTTTTTCCGGACGCTCCAGGAAGCCTCGCGACTTCCCTTCCGCGCCGACCGGAATGCTCCCCTACCACGACTGACTCGCGCCAGCCGTCCTCGGCTTCGGCGGCGGTCTTGATGCCCGATCATCATCCACGCGGCTCCGCTCGACCAGTGAGCTGTTACGCACTCTTTGAATGAATAGCTGCTTCCAAGCTAACATCCTGGCTGTCTCTGCGGCGCCACTTCGTTCTGTCTCAACTTAGACCGCTCTTGGGGGCCTTGGCCGGAGGTCTGGGCTCTTACCCCTCGCCGCCGGATATTAGCACCCGACGACTCACTCCCGTCGTAGAACCTTCACGCATTCGGAGTTCGTCTGGAATTGATAGGCGGCGAAGCCCTCGCTTCCAATCGGTAGCTCTACCTCATGAAGGAAACCGACGAGGCTGTCCCTAAAGACATTTCGGGGAGTACGAGCTATCTCCCAGTTTGATTGGCCTTTCACTCCTACCCTCATCTCATCCAAGCCCTTTTCAACGGAAACTGGTTCGGGCCTCCAGCGCTGTTACGGCGCCTTCACCCTGGACAAGGGTAGATCACTAGGTTTCGCGTCTGCTCAGCCCGACTGAACGCCCTGTTCAGACTCGCTCTCGCTCCGGCTCCGCCCCTGAAGGGCTTAGCCTCGCCGGACTGACGCAACTCGTAGGCTCATTATGCAAAAGGCACGCCGTCACACCGTCACCGGTGCTCCGACCGCTTGCAAGCGCACGGTTTCAGGTTCTATTTCACTCCCCTTCCCGGGGTGCTTCCCACCTTTCCCTCACGGTACTGGTCCGCTATCGGTCTTCGGCAGTCTTTAGCCTTGCGGGATGGTCCCCGCGGGTTCGGACAGGATTCCACGTGCCCCGCCCTACTCAGGTGCCGGCTATGACATCCGCACGTTGCCCGTACGGGGGTGTCACCCTCTGCGCCGCCCACTTTCCAGAATGTTCCGGTTGGCGCGGATGTCAATGTCGCCGGTCCTACAACCCCGGACTGTCCGTGAACAGTCCGGTTTAGGCTCTTCCCTCTTCGATCGCCACTACTAGGGGAATCGCCTCTTTCTTTTTCTCCTCCTCCGGGTACTAGGATGTTTCAGTTCCCCGGGTTCGCCCCAGACATAGTCTGGTGCACGGCCTTCAGCCGTGCGGGTTGCCCCATTCGGACACGTCCGGATCAAGCCCCGTTTGCGGGTCCCCGGACCTTTCGCAGCTTACCGCGTCCTTCTTCGCCTGCCGAAGCCAAGGCATCCTCCGTGCGCTCTGACTTCTCTTCCTCTGTGAATCTTTCGTTGTTGTGAAATTGTATCAACCTATTCTATCTCTATTTCGGCTAATCATTTTTTCTTTTCACTTACCTCGTTGTAATCTCTCAGTATTGTCAATGAACTTCGTGTCCCTTGCGCGCGGCGGACTGACCGCTTTATGTCAAAAAGACCTCAGGAAATACATCTTTTCCGATATCTCGAAACCCTGTACAGAGCGTCTTCCGCTGTCGGAGCAAAACCCCAAAAAGGAGGTGTTCCAGCCACACCTTCCGGTACGGCTACCTTGTTACGACTTAGCCCCAGTTACCACTTTCGCCCTAGGCCGCTCCTTCCGGTCACGGACTTCAGGCGCCCGCGGCTTCCATGGCTTGACGGGCGGTGTGTACAAGGCCCGGGAACGTATTCACCGCGCCATGGCTGATGCGCGATTACTAGCGAATCCAACTTCGTGGAGTCGGGTTGCAGACTCCAGTCCGAACTGGGACGGCTTTTCGAGATCCGCATCCCCTCGCGGGGTAGCTTCCCTCTGTGGCCGCCATTGTAACACGTGTGTCGCCCCGGACGTAAGGGCCGTGCTGATTTGACGTCATCCCCCCCCTCCTCACACCTTGCGGTGGCAGTCCCGCCAGAGTGCCCAGCATCACCTGATGGCAACTGGCGGCGCAAGGGGTTGCGCTCGTTATGGCACTTGAGCCGACACCTCACGGCACGAGCTGACGACAACCATGCAGCACCTCGACACTGTCCGAAGACTCGCCCATCTCTGGGCGATTCAGGTGCCGTTCGAGCCGGGTAAGGTTCCTCGCGTATCATCGAATTAAACCACATGTTCCTCCGCTTGTGCGGGCCCCCGTCAATTCCTTTGAGTTTCATCGTTGCCGACGTACTCCCCAGGTGGATGGCTTATCGCTTTCGCTTGGCCACCGACAGTGTGTCGCCGGCGGTTAGCCATCATCGTTTACGGCGTGGAATACCAGGGTATCTAATCCTGTTCTATCCCCACGCTTTCGTGCCTCAGCGTCAGTTACGGATTCGCCAGATGCCTTCGCAATCGGTGTTCTGAGTGATATCTAAGCATTTCACCGCTACACCACTCATTCCTCCGGCGGCATCCGCACTCCAGCGCGACAGTATCAAGGGCAGCCCCGGTGTTGAGCACCGGAAATTTCACCCCCCGACTTGACGCACAGCCTACGCACCCTTTAAACCCAATGAATCCGGATAACGCTCGCATCCCCCGTATTACCGCGGCTGCTGGCACGGAGTTAGCCGATGCTTATTCGCCTGGTACTCTCATCGGACGTGCGCGACGCCCTTATTGCCCCCAGGCAAAAGCGGTTCACAGCCCATAGGGCCTCCTTCCCGCACGCGGCATGGCTGGTTCAGGCTTCCGCCCATTGACCAATATTCCTCACTGCTGCCTCCCGTAGGAGTATGGGCCGTGTCTCAGTCCCATTGTGGGGGGCCTTCCTCTCAGAACCCCTACCGATCGTAGCCTTGGTGGGCCGTTACCCCGCCAACAAGCTAATCGGACGCGAGCCAATCCGTCGCCGCCGTAACTTTCAATACAATGCCATGAGGCATCGTATCCCATCGGGGATTAGTCGGCGTTTCCACCGGTTGTCCCCGGGCAACGGGCATGTCGCTCACGCGTTACGCACCCTTCCGCCGGTCGCCGCCAGGATATTGCTATCCCGCGCTGCCCCTCGACTTGCATGTGTTAAGCCTGCCGCTAGCGTTCATCCTGAGCCAGGATCAAACTCTTCTTTGTATATACACTTTATCTCTCAAGTTCGACCCCGACAACTTATTCATCTTTCCTAAAAAAAGAATCAACGCTCTCATTTTCGTTCTCGGTACTTGTTGTACTTCCTTCAGTCTTTTCAATGAACTTGTTTTGATGTTTTCAAGAGGTTGAACCTGCGTTCTGTTCCTGAAAGCGGGTGCAAAGGTAGTACTTTTTTCTTTCCCTCCAAACTTTTTTTGACATTTTTTCGATAATAGTTTTCAACATCCATGTGTTGAAACGCCCTCTAAACCGATGTAAGTCCCAACTGTTCGGATGGTTACAACAAAAGTAAAAAAATCGGCTCCAGAATAAGCCTGAAGCCGATTTTTGTCAAAAACCGTCCGACGGTGCAACTTTCTTTACATTCCCGCGGCCACGATCATTCCAAGTCCAACGATGAAGAACAGGAACATCATGCCAAGAAGATTGTACACGGTCTTGTTGGATCCCTTGAATTCCTTCCAAACAAACACACCCCAGATGGCCGCGACCATAGGAGCGCCCTGTCCGAGGGCATAGGATACGGAAGCTCCTGCCTTACCGGCGGCTATATAGCTGAGGGCGGTACCAAGGCACCAGATGCATCCACCAAGCATTCCCACGAGGTGAGTCTTGGAATTGCCTTTGAAATATTCACTCATCTTGACAGGCGCGCCCTGGAATGGCCATTTCATAAATATAGGGCCGAAAACAAAGTGGCTGACAAGAACCGCGAGGCTGAATACTACGATGGCGGTGTAAGGACCGACCTTGCCTGGCTCCATATTCGCGAAATCCTTGAGGTCCATCGCCTTCATCACGAATGATGAGAAGAATGACATCACGACTCCGGCGACAACGGCAAGGATGATACCCTTGCGCTGGTCCGCCTTGCTGATCTCGGCGTTGCCGGCCTTCTTTCCGGAAGCTATGCCATTAAGGATGACAGCGACCACTACAAGGGCTACACCAATCGCCAGAAGGGTCAGGTTGCTCTTGAGCGCACCCTGCGACATCTCGACCCTAAGGTTGTTGATCACTCCAAGCACAAGCGCGAGGCCGCATCCTACAGGGAACGCGACGGACATACCGGCGATCGAAGTGGAAGCGCTGAGGCAGATATTCGAAAGATTGAATATCACACCTCCTATAATGATGCTGAGAATGGCGGATGAATCAGCCTGTGCGATGTCCTGGAAGAACGGACGTCCCTCTGGACCGAATGTACCGAGAGTAAGCGCGAGGAGCAAAGAGAATATGACCATTCCGATCACATAGTCCCAGTAGAAGAGCTCATACCTCCAACTTTTGGCGGCGAGTTTCTGAGTGTTGCCCCAAGAGCCCCAACAAAGCATGATGATGAAGCAGAAGAACACTGCCAGACCATAACTGTTTACGATGAACATAATAATAAGTGTTATTTAAGATTGAATATTCATTATTATTGTGCCATGAAGGCTTCGGCCTCAGCCCTTGTAGGGATTGCGGTCTGCGCACCCATCTTGGTCACGGAAAGGGCCGACACGGCTGACGCGAACTCCGCCGCCTCTTTGAGAGTCTTGCCTTCAGAAAGAGCCACGCAGATGGATCCGCAGTAAGTGTCACCCGCTCCGGTCGTGTCAACAGCCTTAACCTTGCGGGCCAGAACAAACTGAGGCTCACCGCCGTCAAGGATAAGGGAACCCTTGCTTCCCATCGTCACGATCATATTCCCGACACCCTTGCCGAACAGCACCTTGGCGGCAGCGGCGGCGGATTCCTTGTCGGTCACTGGCATTCCGGAGAATGAGGCGAGTTCGGTCTCGTTAGGAATGAACAATGAGATGTACTTGAATATCTCCTCCGGGAGTTCGGCGTAAGGAGCCGGATTGAGGACCACAAAGGCGCCGGCCTCATGGGCGATCCTGGCAGCCTTGAGTACGGTTGGAACGGGGATTTCAAGCTGCATCAGGAGGATGTCACAGGACCTGAGCGCAGCCTCGGAGGCAGTGATGTCCTCATCCGTGAAATCAAGGTTAGCCCCGGAAGCCACAACGATGCAGTTCTCTGCATCCTTGTCAACAGTGATCAATGCCACCCCGGACGGCTTGTCTGAACGGAGAATTCCGCTGACATCGATGCCCTCATCCTCATAATGTTTGACTGAATTGTCTCCGAAAACATCGTTTCCGACCTTGCAGACAAAGGAGACTTCTCCTCCGACTCTCTTTGCGGCAACCGCTTGATTGGCGCCTTTTCCACCGGCACTCATAGTGAAGACCCCTCCAAGGACAGTCTCACCGGGAGCCGGAAGTGCCGGTGTCTTGACCGTCATGTCCGTGTTGCTGCTCCCCAAAATCAGTATTTTTTTCATATTCTTTGATAAATAATTATTCAATGGTTATAAATCCAGTGCTAAAACGTTAGCGCAAAATTTTATCAAGGCTCAAAGATAAATAAAAAACGTCACAATTCTAATAAGGAACATGAAAAAAATAAGTTGCTTCAGATTAAGAGAAGATTTTCGAGGATAGATCTTTTTTTTGAAGAAGGAGTGTGCCGGTGGCACATGACTGATGAGAAAAGAGATCTAGACCGAAAAGATTCCTTAAGATGATGCAGGTTATTTTTTGAATGTTACTAAGTAAGCACAAAAAAAACGGGAGCCACCCGATAATGGTTCCCGTTTTCATTTAAAGTAAAGCTTCGATTACATCATTCCGCCTGCAGGCATCGCAGGAGCGGCTGGCTCCTTCTCAGGAATGTCAACGATACCGCACTCGGTGGTAAGGAACATTCCGGCGACTGAAGCGGCGTTCTCAAGGGCTACACGAGCGACCTTGGTAGGATCGATGACACCGGCCTCAAGCATATTGACATATTCATCGGTGCGGGCGTTGTAGCCGAAGTCACCCTTGTTCTCGCGGATCTTCTGGATGATGACGCTGCCGTCAACACCAGCGTTCTGGGCGATCTGGCGGAGAGGCTCCTCGATGGCGCGGGCGATGATGTGGATACCTGTGGTCTCGTCATCATTCTCACCCTTGAGATTCTTCAATGCCTCGGCGGCACGGATGTAGGAGACACCTCCACCAGGAAGGTAACCTTCCTCTACAGCGGCACGGGTGGCGTTGAGAGCGTCCTCAACCCTGTCCTTCTTCTCCTTCATCTCAATCTCGGAACCTGCACCGACATAGAGCACCGCGACTCCACCGGCCAGTTTGCCAAGTCTTTCCTGAAGTTTCTCCTTGTCGTAGTCAGATGTGGTGTTCTCGATCTGCTTGCGGATCTGGGCGACTCTGTCGGCGATGGCGTCCTTGTCACCGGCTCCACCCACGATCGTGGTGTTGTCCTTGGTGATGGTGATCTTCTCAGCCTTGCCAAGCATGTCAGGAGTCGTGTTCTCGAAAGTGAATCCTCTTTCCTCGGACACTACGATGGCGCCTGTAAGGGTGGCGATGTCCTGAAGCATCTCCTTGCGACGGTCTCCAAAACCAGGAGCCTTGACAGCGGCTACCTTCAGAGTGCCACGAAGCTTGTTCACAACGAGGGTTGTCAAAGCCTCGCCGTCAACGTCCTCGGCGATGATCAGCAGTGCCCTGCCGTCACGTGCGATAGGCTCAAGGATAGGCATAAGATCCTTCATCGAAGAGACCTTCTTGTCGGTGATAAGAACGGAAGCGTTGTCAAGTACGGCTTCCATCTTGTCAGAGTCGGTCATAAAGTAAGGAGAGATGTAACCTCTGTCGAACTGCATACCCTCGACAACCTTGACCTCGGTCTCTGTGCCTTTGGCCTCCTCGACTGTGATCACACCGTCACCTTTTACCTTCGACATGGCATCGGCGATGAGCTTGCCGATGGCAGCGTCATTGTTGGCGGAGATCGTGCCGACCTGCTCTACCTTTGAATAGTCTGTGCCGACCTTCTTGCTGTTCTTCTTGAGCTCGGCGACAACAGCGGCGACAGCCTTGTCGATACCTCTCTTGAGGTCCATAGGGTTGGCGCCCGCGGTGACGTTCTTCAGACCGACATTGATGATGGCCTGTGCGAGAACGGTAGCGGTGGTGGTACCGTCACCCGCCTGCTCATTGGTCTTGGAAGCTACTTCCTTTACCATCTGGGCACCCATATTGGCATACCTGTCAGCGAGTTCAATCTCCTTGGCGACAGTCACACCGTCCTTGGTGACCTGAGGCGCACCGAACTTCTTATCGATCACAACATTACGACCCTTAGGGCCAAGTGTGACCTTAACAGCGTCCGCAAGAGCGTCAGCTCCTTCCTTCATCTTCGAGCGGACATCAACATCAAATTTTATTTCTTTAGCCATAATAAATTCCTCCTATTGTTAATTACAGAATAGCCAGAATGTCTGACTGCTTCACGATAAGATATTTCTTACCCTCAACGGTAACCTCTGTGCCGGCGTACTTGCCATAGATGACCTCGTCACCTACCTTGACCTCCATAGGTTCATCCTTCTTGCCAGGACCTGCGGCGATCACCTTACCCTCCTGAGGTTTCTCCTTTGCTGTGTCAGGAATATAAAGACCTGAAGCTGTCTTTGTCTCAGCCTCTTTAGGCTCAACCAAGACTCTGTCTGCCAATGGTTTGATCATGATATAAAGTTTTTAAATGTTTTTAAATCTGCGCTCCGGCTCACTCCGGAGACACTGGAATGAAATCAAAGGCTGTGCCACCGCGACAATGCTGACAAATTGTCACACCGCAGCAAATAAACCGACGCAAATAATGACAGGGTGTTGAATATACGGAAAAGAATTTCTAAATTTGAAGCCGTTGTGGAACTCTATCGAGCCATAGAGAGAAGGCCACAGCCTTCCGACAGGAACAACCGGACATACACCTAATCAATAACAAGGTATATGAACTTTAGAATTTCGACAAAAAGCGTTATCGCCATTCTGTCAATGGCAATACTTATTCTGGCCAGCTCATCCTGCAGCCGCTTCGGCAAGAGCAAGGGGCAAAGCATCGAGTTCGCCACATTCATCAAGGCTTATACAGGCGGGGTCGTCTCCGACAAATCCACAATCCGTGTGGAACTCGCCTCCGACATTCCCGAGGCGATGGCCGGGACTGATCTCAAAGATGGAGTACTGACATTCACACCGTCAGTCAAAGGAACGGCCAGATGGTTGTCCGGCAACATGATAGAATTCATTCCCGAGACCGGAGCCCTGAAACCGGGGCAGTCATATACGGGTAAACTGCGGCTGGACAAGATCCAGAAGGTAGGCGACCGTAAATTCAAGAAATTCTCGTTCAATTTCCTTGTGGCCATAAAGGAGGCTGTGCTCTCGTTGAACGAGATCACGATCACCGCGGCCTCTCCTGACAGGGCCAGCATTGAAGGCACAATCTCCCTTACGGAAGCGCTTCCTCTTGAGAAGGTTCGGAAGATGCTTGAATATGATTACCCGGAAAAAGGCGCGGAGGCCAATGTCACAGCCGGAACGGATCCGCTCAACTATCATTTCGAGATCATCGGCCTACCGAGGGACACGAAGGACAGGACGTTGAAAATCAGCCTGAAAGCCGGAGATACCGGATTCGTGACAGACTCAAGACTGGAGATCAGGATTCCGGCGATGAACGATTTCAAGGTACTCAGCACCGAGAGGGTGGAAGCAGACGACCCGTACATCGACATCTATTTCACAGAGGCTTTGGCTGATGTAAGCGACAACTCAGGCCTGTTCACACTTGAAGGGGTTGGACGCAGTTACATTCAGACAGAGAACGCGCACGTAAAAGTCTTCTACGAGAATCCGGATGATCAGCCTCTGACACTCAAGATCTCCGGTGCGGTAAGCAGCCACGACGGGACAAGACTCGGAGAGGATTATTCAAAGAAATTCTCTTCGACGGAGGTAAGGCCGGCGGTCGAGATTCCGGTGAAAGGCAACATTCTGCCGAATTCCAAGGAACTGATCCTTCCGTTCAAGGCGGTGAATCTCAATGCGGTGGACATCAGGGTCATTCAAATCTACGAGGACAACGTGCTGATGTTCCTGCAGGACAACAACTTTTCCGGTGACAACTCCCTGCGCAGATGCGGACGGCTTGTCTATAAGCGTCGCGTGCGTCTGGATTCCGATCCGTCAAAGAACCTGCACAAATGGCAGGACTACTCGGTGGATCTCTCCGGACTGTTCAGGCAGGAGCCAGGTGCGATTTACCGCATCAGAATCTCTTTCAAGCAGGAATATTCAGTCTATGGCAAGAATGACTCATTCAAGAGCGGCACTCCTTCGGACAAGATGGTGAACATCTCCGCCGAGGACATCACGGACAAGGACAACGATGAATGGGACACCCCTTCACCTTATTATTATGATGATTTCTATGACTGGGAGAAATACAACTGGAAGGACAGGGATAATCCTCTCAAGCCTACGTACTATATGGAAGATGGCAGGTTCCCGGCCATCAACCTGCTGACATCCAATCTGGGAGTGATCGCGAAGTACGCCGGCGGGGACAAGCTTTGGGTCAGCGTGAGCGACATCATCGAGGCCGCTCCTGTGTTCAACGCCGAGCTTTACGTCTATAGCTACCAGCTCAAGGAAATCGGCTATGCCAAGACCGGCACTGACGGAATGGCAGAGGTGCAGCTTTCCGGAAAGCCTTTCGTGGTTGTGGCCAAGAGGGGCGGAGCGACCAGCTACCTGAAAGTCACCGAGGGTGAGCAGAAGTCTCTCAGCAGGTTCGATGTAGGAGGCAAGGTTCTGGAAAAGGGTCTGAAAGCCTTCGTCTATGGGGAGCGAGGTGTCTGGAGGCCGGGAGACACTTTGCACGTCACGATGATCCTGGAAGACAAAGAGAACAGGATCCCTGACAACCATCCGGCCGTGATGGAGCTGTACACACCTCAGGGACAGTTCTACACAAAGCAGATCAACACGAACGCCAAGAATGGATTCTACGCCTTCACGGTTCCTACCAAGAACGAGGATCCTACGGGAACATGGCACGCCTACTTCAAGATTGGCGGAGCCACGTTCCATAAGCCTTTCAGAATCGAGAGCATCAAACCTAACAGACTGAAGATCAATCTTGACCTTGAAGGCAAGACCATTGACGGAGGACGGAATGTTCCGGTCTGCATATCTGCGGACTGGCTGACCGGCCCTCCTGCCGCCGGACTGGCCGCGAAAGTGAATATGACACTGCGCCAGGGTCCGTCCACATTCAAGGGATTCGAGGGGTATAACTTCTCAAGTCCGTTGTCGGACTTCAGCGCAAGCGAGCATCAGCTCATCGACACAAGGCTGAACTCCAACGGCCAGTCCAGACTGAACGTTACGATGCCGTCAGCGGAGAACGCTCCGGGAATGCTCCGGGCCGATATCGTGACCACAGTCGAGGAGCAAGGCGGGGATGTAAGCTTCAATTCGCTGTCGGTGCCATATTCACCATATTCATCATACGTCGGAGTGAAAGTTCCGAGAGAGGGGAACGGGCATTATCTGGAGACAGACAAGGACTATAGCGTCAGCATCGCCGTCGTGGACAAGAACGGCGCGAGGGTGTCAGGCCATAACCTTAAGTACACAATCTACAAGATGAAATGGAGCTGGTGGTGGGAAAGCCGCAGCGAAAGTCTCGACTCCTACGTAAACAGTCCGTCAGCGAACATAGTATCCTCCGGTGTAATCAAATCATCCAAAGGAGACAACCTCATCCCGTTCAGGGTGGACTATCCGGAATGGGGACGATATCTGTTGCTTGTGACCGACAATGTAAGCGGACACACGGCCGGGGATGTCATCTATGTGGACTGGCCGGCCTACAGGGGAAGGTCATCCAAGACTGATCCCGACGCTTTGACAATGCTGTCATTCTCCACAGACAAGGAATCCTACGAGGTCGGCGAGAAGGTGACCGTTTATATTCCGGCCGCGTCAAAAGGACAGGCACTGGTCTCACTTGAGAACTCAAGGAAGGTAATCGCGCGAGAATGGGTGAAGACCTCGGGGGATGAAGGTGATGTGGCATATTCATTCAAGGTCACCCCGGAGATGGCTCCTAACTTCTACATCCACATCACCCTTGTCCAACCGCACGAAAGAGCCGACAACGATCTGCCGATCCGTCTTTACGGAGTGCGCCCTGTCATAGTCAACGACAAGGACTCGCACCTTGAGCCGGTCATCACTATGCCTGACGTGCTCCGCCCTGAGGAGGAATTCAAGATCAAGGTCAAGGAAAAGAACGGCAAGCCGATGACCTACACGTTGGCCATTGTGGACGAGGGACTTCTGGACCTCACGTCATTCAAGACTCCGGATCCTTGGAACGCGATGTACGCCAGGGAAGCGCTCGGAGTCAGCACGTGGGATCTCTACGATGATGTCATCGGAGCCTACAGCGGAAGATTCTCGCCGATGTTCAGCATCGGAGGTGACGAAAGCCTTATTGTCGGCGCGAGGAAGGACAACCGGTTCAACGCCGTTGTCAAGTACATCGGTCCGTTCTCGCTGCAGAGCGGCTCGGCCACACATAAGGTCAAGCTTCCTATGTACGTCGGAAGTGTGCGGGTGATGCTTGTGGCGGCAAGGGACGGAGCGTACGGCAATGCCGAGAAGACTGTCCCGGTAAGGTCTCCGCTTATGGTTCTCCCTACCCTGCCGAGAGTCATCGGAACCGGGGAGAAGGTCGTGATGCCTGTAAATGTCTTCGCTCTTGAGGACGGGGTCAGGAACGCCGATGTCAGCATCAAGGTTGACGGCCCACTGAAGATAACCGGGAACGCCAACGCGTCCGTCCAGTTCGACAAGCCTGGGGACAAGATGGTCAGGTTCAACCTTGAGGCCACCGGAACCGGAACCGCCACAGTGACTGTCACCGCGAATGGCAACGGGCACAAGGCCGGCGAAACGATCTCCATTGGGGTGCGCGCTCCTAACCCGCCGGTAATCTCCGTGACAAGGGCTATGATCGGCAAAGACGCGACCAAGCATTTCGGTTTCTCGCCTTTCAAGGCCGATGACAACCAATGGGCGACCCTGGAGCTCACCGGATTCCCGTCTGTTGACTGCGGAGGAATATTCTCATTCCTGACCAATTGCACCTACAATTGCACGGAGCAGATCTCTTCCAAGGGAATAAGCCTTCTTGCTATCAGGAATATGCTCCCGGAGGACAGGCAGAAGCAAATCGACAAGATGATTCCTGAACTGCTTCAGCAGCTGTACCAACGTCAGCTTGGCAACGGCGGATTCGTCTATTGGCCAGGAAGCGCTGACGCCAGCGGATGGGTAAGCTCCATGGCCGGTCAGTTTATGATCTCAGCCTCACAGAACGGATTCAGCGTCAGCAAGGGTGTGCTGGCCAGCTGGTCAAGATTCCAAAAGCGGAACGTGCAGGACTACCGTAATTCCGACAATGAAGGTCTCGGGGATCTTGTGCAGGCTTACAGGCTCTACACTCTGGCGCTTAACGGGGAGGCGGAAAGCGGGGCCATGAACAGGCTGAAGGAAAGCGAGACCCTTTCCGGTCAGGCCGCCTGGATGCTTGCGTCCACATACGCTGTCACAGGCAAGAAGACCGTGGCCGGAGACATCATCGCAGGACTTAAAACAAACTTCTCCGATTACCAAGAGGCCGACAGGACGTTCGGATCTCCTGTAAGGGACAAGGCCGTGGCCCTTGAGGCATTGGTTCTCAACGACGCTTTGCCTGAAGCCATGGATGTCGCCCAGGAAATCGCCGACGCGATCGCCGGAGGATGGTACTCCACACAGGAAATAGCGTTCGCGACCTGCGCGATGAGGAGCCTTGCCTTGAAGGTTGGGTCCGATGCGGTCTCGGCTGAAATAAAGCAAGGGGACAACACTACAGAGGTAAAGAGCGTCAAGTCAATCGGCCATGCCGCGGTGGACACCGAAAACGGAAGCATAGACATCACGAACAAGATGAACGGAAGCCTCTATGCGACGTTGATAACATCAGTCATACCGGAATTCGGGAACAAGGTGGAGGCCAAGTCCAGCGGATTAAGTCTGAACGTCAGCTACAGCACATTGGCGGGCAAGAGCCTGAATCCATACAGCATAACCCAGGGGACGGACTTCACGGTAACCATCACTGTCGGCAACACGAGCGGTGTCAGGGACTGTGACAATCTCGCCCTTACCGAGATGATCCCTTCCGGTTGGGAGATAATGAACGACAGGCTCTACGGAGGCGAGAGTTCAAAGGCCTCGTACAATTACCGCGACATCAGGGATGACCGTGTCATCTGGTTCTTCGACCTTCCGAAGGGAGCCAGCAAGACATTCAGGATCAAGATGCACGCATCCTACCAAGGCGAGTTCATACTCCCTGCCGTGAAGTGCGAGGCGATGTACGACCCTCACATCAGCGCCAACACGGCTTCGGGCACGGCGAAAGTCACTGAATAGTCTATGAGAAAGAAACTGCGGTCAAGGATAGTGGCAGGTGTAGTCATCGCCCTCTTGACCGCATATTTTTTCTGTCTGCCCAGAGACTTATTCAAAGGCACATCTTATTCCACCGTCGTCACAGACAGGAACGGGGAGCTTCTGGGAGCCCGGATCGCAAGTGACGGACAATGGAGGTTCCCGCCACCGGACACCGTCCCGGAGAAATTCAAGACAGCCCTCATCGAGTTCGAGGACAGATGGTTCGCATACCACCCAGGCGTGAATCCGGTCGCGATAGCGCGTGCCGCAGCCGGCAACATCAAAGCCGGGCAGATCACCAGCGGGGGAAGCACGATCACGATGCAGGTCATCAGGATGTCCAGGAGGCGGGAACGAAACATCGGCCAGAAAATCATCGAGGCTATCCTCGCCACACGTCTGGAACTAAGATGCAGCAAAAGGGAAATTCTAAGCCTGTACGCCTCACACGCGCCTTTCGGCGGGAATGTCGTCGGCCTGGAAGCCGCTTCCTGGCGATATTACGGAAGACCTCCCGATGAGCTTTCCTGGGGCGAGGCCGCCACGCTGGCGGTGCTCCCGAACGCCCCGACGGAGATCCATCCCGGCAAAAACAGGACAAGATTGCTGGAAAAACGCAACCGGCTGCTGGGATCGCTATACAAGCACGGGCATATTGATTCATTAGACTTTGTCCTCGCCTGCGACGAGCCGCTTCCCGGTGAGCCGGTGGCATTGCCGCAGGAAGCGCATCATTTGACTGAATATTACTGGAAGACATCTCCCGGCAAACGAATCCGCACCACAATCGACATCCATCTGCAAAGGCAGGCGCAAGCAATAGTCAACCAATGGAACAACGAGTTCTCCCAGACAGGAATATACGATCTCGCGGCCGTCGTGGAGGATGTGCGCACAGGCGAGACACTGGCTTATATCGGGAATGCCAACCCTGACAATAAACGTCCGGGAAGCGAGGTGGACATAATCCGGTCGCCACGAAGCACCGGCAGCATCCTGAAACCTCTCCTGTACTGTGCTCTGCTTCAGGACGGCGAGATATTGCCGAGAACTCTTCTGCCCGATGTGCCGATAAACATCAACGGTTTCTCTCCGCAGAATTTCAACAGACAGTTCTATGGAGCGGTTCCCGCCGACGAGGCGCTCGCCCGCTCACTCAATGTGCCGTCCGTACACCTCCTGCGCAGATTCGGGGTGCCGAAATTTCTGGATATTCTCAGAAAATGCGGGATGACGACATTGAACGGAAGCGCCTCGCACTACGGCCTCTCGCTCATTCTCGGAGGAGCGGAAGGGACACTCGGAGACATCACATCGACATATTCAAAACTGTCGGCATCGTACCAAAGCGCGGACACAACGCACACATCCAAGGGTGACAGACTGCACAATTTCCCGCTGAACGACAAATGCGCCCTGTGGTGGACATTCGACGCTTTGAAAGAGGTCAACAGACCAGATGAGATTGACTGGCACCTGATCGGCTCGGTAAAGAAAGTTGCGTGGAAAACAGGCACCAGTTTCGGGTTCAGGGACGCGTGGGCGGTCGGAGTGACAGCTGACTACGCCGTCGGAGTCTGGGCAGGCAACGCCCAAGGGCAAGGAGTTCCCGGCCTGACGGGTGCTCGCACTGCCGGGCCGGTGATGTTCGACATATTCAACCTTCTTCCGGCCAAGGAATATGACAGTGAATATTCCAGGAATGGTTGGTTCAAGGAGCCGGTCTATGGAGACTACATTGTCGCTGAGGTATGCCGTGAGTCCGGTTGCCTGAAAGGGGTGAATTGCGAGGATTCGGACACTCTGATGCTGCCGCGCAAATCGGTAAGGAGCGAACCGTGTCCATACCATAAGGTTGTGGACGGGGTCCGGACGTTCATCCTGCCTCCATCGATGGAATGGTACTACAGGCAGCATCATCCTGAATATGCCCCCGTGGTTCCGAAAGGCAAGGCGGACAGTTCCCCGATGGAATTCATCTATCCTGAAAGCGGGGCAGTGATCTACATTCCGCGCCAGCTGGACGGGTCAATCGCCGGCATAACCTTCAATCTGGCGCACAGGACTCCAAGCGCCAATGTGTTCTGGCACCTGGACAGTGAATATGTCGGGCAGACTCAGATGATCCATCAGATGACGTTGAAACCATCACCCGGCAGACACACCGTCACAGCCGTCGATGACTCCGGGAATTCCATTTCCGTGGGATTCACCGTGGCCGAGAACAAGACTTTACGCTGACTATTTGGAAGGTCTCCTGTAGCCGTCCTTGACGGCTCTTTCCGCCATCCTGGAGATTCTGTCCGCCGTGGCCGGGTGGGTTGAGAACAACTGACCTACCGAAGATCCTGAGGCGGCCTGTGTTCCCGGAAGCCGTCTCACCGCTGGAAAGCCTCTGAAGTTCCTCGAAAGCCATAGCCATAGCCCAAGGATTCTTACCCGCGCTCTTCAGGAAGTCATAACCGTAGTCGTCAGCGGCGGTCTCCTGCTTTCTTGAGAAACTTGCGCTCATCAAGGCTTCGCCGAGATCTCCAAGCTGAGATGCGGTGAGGACGGCGACCGTTCCTCTGTGGACACAACGGCATCCCTGAGGGCCGATGTAAGAAGAGCCTGCTTGAACTGCATCTTGGAGTGCTTGAGGGCGACGTGGCCGATCTCGTGACCGACAACTCCAAGGGCCTCGTCGTCAGTCATCGCGTCCAGAAGTCCGGAATAGATCCTTACGCTTCCGTCCGCGCATGCGAAAGCGTTCACTTCGTTCGTCTTATAGACTTTGAAATTGAGTGGAGTCCCGTTCACCGAGGTGATTCCAGATGTCATCTTCCTGACCCTCTTGACATATGGACTTGTCTCCGGCAGGACTGTGTTCTCCGCATCCAGTTTCTGCACATACTGTCCGACATAAGATTGAATCTGTGCGTCTGACAAGACGGCGGCCTGAGCCACTTTCGCCCCACCAGAAAGGAGATAAGCCGCATTGAACTGTTCGGAACAAGAGACGCAAAGCATCGCGGCTGTCAACAGGATTATAATCTTACGCATGACAACAGAATTTTATGGATAAGCAAATATAACTATTTTGTGTGACTCATTTATCTTTTACATTCTATAGAAATAATGTGTAACGACAGGGGAAAAAAGGCAAATTGCAGATTTTGCACGTTACCAAAATCTGCAATTTGATTTTTCCCCTGACGTTTGTGACACACATACTCTTAGAAGCTGTTTTGAATTGTTTGTTTGAAGGTTTGAGAGTGAAAAACTTCAGTTTCGACCGCTTCTTCCAAGGAAGATAGCGGTGCTATCTGACTGAAGAAGCGGGAAGAAAATGAAGATTTTTCACCTCAAAGAACATTTCAAACAATTCAAACAGCTTCTTAGATTTGATGCTTGATCCGTTTTGGACTTGCCCCACGACTTGCCATAACATTCGGGTGGGACATATACATAGAAAAAGACCTCTTCAGGAATCCTGAAGAGGTCTTTTTTGGTGGGAGCTGAGGGAGTCGAACCCCCGACCCTCTGCTTGTAAGGCAGACGCTCTGAACCAACTGAGCTAAGCTCCCGAATCGTTGTCCCGTTGTTCATCGTTCGGGTGATGCAAAGGTACTACTTTTTTGATTACTGCAAACTTTTTTGAACTTTTTTTTGAGTTTTTTCTTCATACTCGTATCCCGACATACCGTCCTCAGTAGGTCCAAAGCACATCCGTCACATTGAATATTCCTGAAAACCATTTTCTTAGGGCAGAGACACTATATTCCTCACCCGAATCACCCGAACATGCGGAAAAGTTACTTATTCAACAGCCAGGCGGAATGTCGAGGCTGGCAGGAAAGCACTGTTCACTAGATTGGCTCGGGTAAAGGGCTGCCAACCATAGCGGACCCACTTGGTTGACGGCACAGCGTCACTGCGCAACCTGACCGCCGAGCCTTCCACAATGGCTTCCGCCGGGCGGAACTGTTCATCCTCTCCCGCCAGCTCAAACGTGCGTAGCCTGTCTCCGTCAGCAGACCTCAACCCGTCCGCCCAGTCAAAAGCAAGCACGACATCCTTACCGTCCAAACGGGCGGAGCGGATGACAGGGCCGGACGGCACCACATCCCTGTCACCATAGACATTATAAAGAGCCTGGACACCCAAGCGTCTCCCGACATCCAGCTTGCGGCGAGGATGCACGTCAAGAGAGTCGCCCCTGTCGCTGCTGACAGCCATGGCACAGGCCGGAATGGCCTCGGCCAATCGTCTTTGACTATCCCTGAACCAAGTCCAGCTCGGACGGTTCAGACTTGAAAGTTGTACGAAGAGGAAAGGCATGTCCGGATCGTTCCAGTAGGAACGCCAACTTTGGACAAGAAGCGGGAACAAACGCTCGTGAACCTCAACATTGTGGCCGTTTGACTCGCCTTGATACCAAATGGTTCCACGTACATGATAGTGTTCCAACGGCTCAATGCCAGCCTCAAACAGATAGCAAGGGTGAAAAGGATGCCTCTGATGAGGGTTTTCCGCATCTTTGATGTTCACCGACGCGATCTCCCGGACCCATGGCATGACAAAATCATTGCGACGCCAGTCAATCATGATGTCAGGAAACTCAAATTCAAGGGTTTTACGGTCTATCCATGACTCCGTGGCGGCACCTCCGACGGCGTTGAGAACCAAGCCTATCGGCACATTGAGGGAATCCGCAAGCATCTGTCCGAACGCAAGTCCGATCGCCGAGAACGAATCAGCCGACTCTCTGGACCCATACTCCCACACGGCTGGATGGAAGAACCGCAAGCGGTTGAGCGAATCATAGACCGCCTTGTCCCAAACCTGTTGTCAGTGCTCCATCTCGCCCTCATATTAAACAGACGGACATTATCACCTTGCCTGTCAACAGTTTCCAAAACCTCCGAACGTTCCTCAGACACCATCGACATGGTCTTGAACGCCATATTGGACTGTCCCGAACAAACCCAGACCTCACCGGCCGCGACGTCTTTATACCGAAGGTTACGTTTCGGTGTCGAGATATTCAGAGTCAGTCCTTTGGCCGCAGCCAATGGATCAAGGCAGATGCTCCAGTGGCCATCAGATGCCGCAACAGCCGATTTTTTCTGCCCAGCCAGCCTGACAGTCACCTTCTCACCAGCGTCAGCCGTTCCCATTATCTCAAGAGGACGGCCACGCTGCAAAACCATTCCGTCCGAATATATTTCCGGCATCCTGAGGCCTCCGAAATCTCCTGTCAACGCTGAATATACCGTGCGAGCCATGATGCACGCTCCTTCCGCATTCGGATGCAAGGAGTCCGGGAGCAGGTCAGGACGTGAATACAAAGATTTTTGAAGATCAATCAAACCTGTCCCGGCGACCTTCGCGACAAGCTCTATGCGCTCCTGCTCCATCCAGTACCAGTCTCTGGTTCCGGACTTGAAACGATGGTGACGATGCGATATCGGGGTCATACGGCAGACCCAAACCTTGCATTCGGGATTCACCTTACGGAAATCCTCGATAAGGTCAAGATAATCAGCCACGAACTCATCACGGTAGTTTGGCCAGGCTCTGGGGTCGGTATCGTTCAGCCCCAGATGGATGACCACTATGTCAGCCGCGAAATCCAATGCGTCGCGGTACGCTTGCTGCTCCGTGTAAGGACGGTATGCCCGGCGCAGGAGCGTGGCCCCGGAGTGTCCGAAATTACGGACATCATATTCCTCGCCAAGCAATGCCTGAAGCCTTGACGGATAACTTTCCGTCTCACGATTCTCAAGTCCATAGCCATAGGTGACACTATTGCCGACACAAGCCACTTTTATCCTCTCACGGGCGAAAAGCGGCGAAACCGCAAACGAAACAAGAAAAATCAATAACAATCGTCTCTTACAATATCCTTCAATTTGACCGCCTGAAATGTAATGTGCGCCACGCTTGATTCGTAAAGGATGCCAACAGTCTGAGAATCAATCATTGTGAGGCACGAATATCCCCAGCTGTCTCCTTCGTCGAGCAGCAGGCTGTAAGGCCATGTCACTCCGCCGTCCAGACTGGCTTTTATAGTGATGTCGCGGCGGCCGTCGGTCGTGTCCGGATTGGAGAACAGCAACAAATCCTTGCCCAACACATTTTTCTCAGCCGGAACCGCGATCAGGCTGGCCATACAGACCGGCTCGCGGAGGGTTGTCCTGTGCGAGACGTGCTCGTTCCAGGTGCGTCCCAGGTCACGGGTTGTCATCACGGCGCGCGCACCGCCACGATTGTCCCGCATATTCAGCATCAGCACTCCAGGCTCAACCTCAGCCACCTGGGCCTCCGTCGTGTTGGAACGGGCGGGATTATGAATATGCCAGGTCTCGCCATGGTCCTTGCTGAATATGATTCCGGCGTGCGACATCCTGTCCTTGTCGATGAACTGGATCGCGAACACCAATGTGCCGTCACGCATCGTTATGCCTCGTCCGGGACCTTGCAGGAGGAAGCACCAGGACGGGTCCTTGACTTGCTTCGTGATATTGATAGGCTCACTCCAAGTGCGTCCGTCGTCATCGCTGCGCGCCAGCATCAGCTGCGGGGTCTCCATCGGTTCCATCCCAGGCATCGAGTTAGTCCAGGCTCTGCCGTTACCCATTCCGTGAGTCCAAGCGGCCATCACCCAGATGGTTCCCGTTTTCTCATCAACCAGAACCGCCGGATCCCCTACCCCGTTCTGACCGGAAGGGAGTCCGTCGACGTCCGCGAAAGACATAGCGATACGCATCGGTTCCCAGGTCTGCCCCTTGTCCGTGCTTCGGCTCACACCGATGTCGATGCGTTCCTGAAGGTCAACGCTGCTGTTCCAACGAACGTCATAGACTCCGATCAGGCTTCCCGAGTTGGTTGTGACCAAGCCCGGAATACGGTAAGCCATCGAATGGTCGTCACCCGCGTGGCGCACGCCGAAGCCCATCCTGCGGACAACGTCCCTCGAATCACAGGCCACAGGGATTTTCTTCCCGTTAACCACAACCTCAGACACCCTCGCGCGCAACTCTGTCAGCAAAGACGCATCGGGATTCATCCGGACGCTGACCCAATAATAATTGATGCCACCGACCATAGGCTGGCGGGAATGAAGAACCACCTTGCGTCCGATCTTCGAGACCTGCTCCTGCATCACTGAATATGACGGATTGGCGGAACGTGTGTTCCACACATTATGGGCAGAGATATATTCCACCGGGCTGAAACGCAGCCCTTGACGCCGCACTGCCTCTGTTCCGGGAATAGAAAAGACGCAGCTCGGCCATGGATTTAATATCAGTGTCCGGTCCGAACTCCACGGTCAAGGATTCGAGCGCATCCCCCTGCACAGCGTCAGGGACACGGATCTGGAACAGGACATTGTCCATGCGATCCAACAGGATGGGAATCTGAGGATTATGGATCCTCAACGAATCTGATGCCGACAATGTCAACGACAGCAACGACAAGGCAATGAGCCAAAAGGTTCTTTTCATCATAGGAATAATGTATGAGTTATTTTGATTTGTCCGGCGAATAGATCAGTCCATCGACCGCACGGCTTCCGTCCGGAGTGACAAACACAGCCGTGAACGCCCACTTGACCAGCCAGATCTCCGGAGTCGTAAACTTTCCGACACAGGTAATTTCATAAACACTTTGTTCCATCCTTTGTTCAGATGGACAGGAAGCGGCGGACGAGCGGTACAATTCTCGTTACCTTGGTCAATCTCAGGGCTCCTCACATCCGGGGAATTCGTCCACGCCGGCGGAAGCAATTCCTGATCATTCAGCCAGATCCGGCTTCCACGATAGTCCCAGCGTCCCTCTGGCGGCGGCATATCGTTCACCGAACGGCTATAGTTTTGGAACTCAACCAACATCCCAACATCCTGAGCCTTTGGTGAATACACCCACGTGTAAGCATAAGCCGTGCTGTTCTCGACCGGATCCTTGAACAAAGCCGGGAACGGATACCATAAACTCCAGAAGTGGCGCAAGTATATTCCTGCCCCGGTGACTCGGTGCACGCCATATTCCTTACCTTCAAAAGAATAGCTGTCGGAGATTCCGTCCTCCGGCGGGAAGGAACGGGAAAGATCGCCTTCATTAGGAAAAGCGTCCGTGACCGCCCAATGAACGTTCGTCTGCCTCACATAAGGGAAAGGCTCCCCTTTAAGGAAATTGTCCTTATGCCAGAGCATACGACGCTCGAAATCAGCGAATTTCTTAAAGACATCACTTGATTCATCGGGGAGGATGACTCCGTTGCCGTCAAAATACTCGCTTCCCCCACCTATCCACGAACGTTCGGCGATGGCCAGAATATATGGAAAAAACGCGTTCTGCAACAGAATATTACGTTCATCCGGCAGTTTATGGTCATTCCACACGGCCATAATGGTGCCCAGGACATCCTCACTGCCATATTCAGCATCGCAGATCCTGCTGTTATAGACAGCCACAATGTCTCCGAACAGATCAAAATGATTCGCATAGCGGAACTTGCTGTCTATGGACGGGATCCCAGGCTTCGGTTTGCCCATATAGCTCCAAAGCTGGGCTATGTCGATCTCTCCAGGCGCATATTCACAACCAGGACTCCAAGAGATCGCCTTCTTGCCCTTCGAGCGCACCAAAGCCACCATCTCCGGGACGAAATCAGGATCCTTGAAATGGACTTCATCCGTACCTATATGAAAATAAGGCTCTTCCGCAAACAGGTCGCACGCCTCGGCAAGAAGTTCCTTCATGATTCCCTTGCCTTTCGGACTTTGCATGTCACAGCCGAAAGTTCTGGTAAAGGCCGCACTGTGACCTGGCATGTCTATTTCCGGAATCACAAGAATATGATGCTTGCGGCAGAAATCGAGAAACTCCCGGACCTGTTCCTGGGTATAGCAGCATCCAGGGTAACGGGTCATATTCTCAGGGGAGGTAAGCTGCGGATAAATCTTGCTTTCAAGCCTCCAGGCCTGATTCTCAGTCAGATGCCAATGAAAAGTGTTGATCTTATAGAGCGAAAGGATCTCTATCTCGCGCTTGATTTCCTCCAGGCTTATGTACGAGCGTCCCGTGTCGTGCATAAAGCCACGGATTCCGAACGCGGGCCAGTCTATGATTTCACAGCAAGGGATTCTGACCTCACGAGTTGACCTGTCAGTCAGCTGGCGCAATGTCTGGACAGCCCAATAGACACCTTTTTCCGTGACCGCCTCGATGCTTATCTCTTCCTGAGAGACAGCCAGATTATATGCTTCTTCCTGATTAACAACGGCTTGATCTATACGCTCAACCAGCCGGACATTCACTTCCGGTGGCCGTGTCCGAGCGTTTGATCCCGGCCCCGTCAAGCCACTCCCCTACGATTCCCACAACTGAAGGGTCTCCAGACAAACTTACTTCAGATTTTTGGAAAGCACCTTTCGACCACACGACCTCTTGAGGGAGAGGTAGCAATTCCGGGGTGGGATCCGTTCGTTCCGAACAGCCGGCCATAGCCAAGAGCGCCAGACAACCAAGCAACAAAGATCTCATCGGATTATCTCTTTTAGTCAACAGCCGGTAAGCCTTTCTCCCGGCAAAGGTTTATTTTACAGTCTTAACTTCACCGGAATATGCATCATTCGCCCTGTAATGAGGAGCATAGAGGGACTCGATCGTCACGAACAGGAGCGGTGAATATGCCCTCCTGGGTTATGAAGAAGTCCTCCGTCACAGTTGTTTTCTCCTCCGGATAGACATCGAACCAGTACTCCGTGCGATCAGTCTTGACATCCCTGTAGCCCTGAGGGGTGACTGACCAGACTCCGTTCACGGCAAGAGGGCGGAGCCACCAGCCGTAGGCTCCGGAAAGCTGGTCTGACGGACGGAAAAGAGGCCTCACGGGGAGCGGTCAATTTCACGAAACTGCGGTTCTCCTGATTCCAGATCCGATACTCGGCAGTTATCTTGTCGCCGACACTGAGCTTCATTCCCGGGAATATCTCCAGACGGTTCTTCTTCCCGTCCTCGCCCTTTACCTCTTTGTAGAAATGGCGCTCGACCGTGAAGCCGTTTCCTGCGGCCTTCACATTTGAGAAAGGTACTGAATATGTCTTTGTCAGGCTCACGACCCTCGTCGCAAGGATGTCAGCCGGGCCGGTCAGCACGGAGTTGAGGGCATCCACGAAAGCGGGATCCCCACCCCATTTCTGAGTCTCTTTCTGAAGCATCAGCCAAAGACGTATGCCGTCGGCGATCTGTTTAGCGGTAACTTCGACAGGCTCAGTGACCGAATTCGCCGGTCCCTGAGCCTGTCGAAGGGCGGCGGAACCAACATATTCACTTGACAGCAAGTCACAAAGCATCGAATGCGCATAGGCCTCGCTCTCCAGCAAGCCTCTGAACGGCATCACTGCGTTAGGATAGTACCAACCACCGTCCGGATGCTGTACGGCATATTCAAGAAGCGACTGAGTGTCAGCGGCCATCGACTGGTTCATCTTCGATTCCGCGGAGAGTTTCAGCCCCCATGAGGAAGCCAACAACAAACCGCCATCACTGCCTGTCAGATTAGCCAAAGTCTTGATTCTGCGAGCCTTGGCAAGAATCTGCCCGTTCAGCCCACGACCATCTTTCGCGGAAGGCACAAGATAGTCTTTCACCGATTTCTTGAACTCCTTGAAATTACCGGCGTATTCAGACTTGTCGTTCTTGGTCTGAAGAAAGACATCAAACGGCATGGACGAGTACAGCGAGCGGACGTAGGCATACTGCTCCATTGACAGCCAGCCGCACCAGCGAGGGAGCGCATTCCCACGCAGGAACTGATTACGGTCCAGCCACTTGACAGAGCCCTTCACATCAATTCCACCGAAATCAAAGCCGGCATCACGCATCTTTGCAAGACGCTCAAGCACGACAGCGGTCACGACCGGAGAGGAGCGCATACCCTCGAACCAACCAAAGCCTCCGTCAGCGTTCAGACACGCCTTGATCTTCTCCACGAGAACCGCGTCCGACATCTCTGACTCAACGTCAGTGCCAAGAGAGGCAGCGACCTTACGGACATACAGTGCCTCCGTCAAAGACAGAACATCCTTACCCTTAGGCTCAATCTTGGACGGCACCGCGTCCAAAACCATCTGGCGGATGTCAATTTCCTTAACCTCAGCACCTTTGGATGTAGTGCCGGTAAACTCTGATTCGAGACGTTTGATCAGAGCGGCCTTGTCCGCCCCGGCAAGAAGCACGGCGGAATGGGACTCTGTCAAAGTCTGCTTCGCCTCGTGAACCGGCAGGCTGACAAACACCCCGTCCGAGAACGTTTTGGCGTTGTCAGCGAAGACCAATTTCAGTCCAAGCTCATCATATTCCTTAGGGTTGACATCAAAGGCGACTTCAACTGAACTGCCAGCCGGAACCGTCACTTTCTTCGATGACGAAGCGAACGGCTTCATCCCCTCATGATCCTTCGATGAATATGTCTGCAAAGACGTAACTCCGGTCACACTCTTGTCGGAACCATTTGACACAGTGGCGTGCAGCACAAACCTGTCACCTTTATAAAGATATTTAGGCTCGGCCACCGAAACCTTGACCGGAACCGTCACGACCATCTCACGGCGGACGGAGGCGTTCCTCATCTGTTTGTCGTGAGCCCAAACCTGCACCACAAAAGTCGAAAGCTTGTCAGAAGTCCTGAATTTCAGGAATATGTTCCCGTCGGCGTCCGGGTGCAGGAACGGCTCGAAAGCCAAAGAGGAGGCAAAGTCCGAGCGAACGGCAACGTCCTGAATCCCGGTCTCTTCGTCCCTCGTCCCGGAATCCTCGGCAGACGCGCTCTTTGACATCTCGTACGGCATTGCCGCAGATTCGAGAAGGACATCGCTCTCGCCGTCGGCCACCGAATCCATCATCACTGCAGGACTTCTTCTGCCAAGACCACGGACCCTCACGCTATTCCGGGAGAAAGAGCCGTAACCGACAACCATGTCATCATCATAAGTCATCCGGCCACGTACTCCACCCGTGGAATTTGAAATGTGAACATTCTCCGCCCCCGACCAGACCAAACGCACAGTGGTCCAATCATTGGCCGAGATCAGTTCCGAGCTCTTGTCAAACACGGTCGCCACAGCCTCAACGCCAGGGACAGACTTCAAAGCCAATGAATATTCCGTACCAGGCAAAGCCTTGTCCGTGAACGAAGAGAATGCCAGCGGCAGTTCAAGAGTCTTGCGCTCACGCCTGAACTCCTGGTTGAACATGCGTCTCGACCCGTCCCGGAAATAGAATACCATCAACCGGACGGCGTCAGGATATTCCTCCTTATAATCATATACAATTTCCGTCAAAGAGCCCTTTTCTCCCACCTTGCCGTCAAGATGAATCATCTTGTGCTCAAGCAGCTGACGCTTGTCCCCGAACAGCTCCACAACAGCCCAGACAGGGCCTTCCCCGACACCGAACTGAACCTTGATGTCCTCGCCGGTTTTCAAGATGCCGTCAGCGCAGCCGCCCACCAACTTAAATATGTTCTTGACCTTAGCATCAAGTACTGTAGCCGAATCATCCACACGAAGTATCATCAACTTTGTCTGGGCAGTCACCTTACGGCCGTCTTCCCTGACGATTTCAGCATTAACCTCAAGCAGGTACATTCCGGCCGCCGGAAGCGCGAGTTCCTCCGTCTTGCCGGAGAACGTCTCGCCAGAAGCCAAATTCTTGCCAGAATCATCTGACAATAAATACCTTACTTCAACAGGAGAGTTAACCTTACAGCCTCTCGAATCCTTGACTCCGAACGACACAATGGCCTTATCTCCGGAAACCATAAATGGAGTGCCGCGCCATGCGCCATCCGAAGGATTGATGTCACCCTTGGACGCATTTGTCACATCAACAGCAAGGTTGAAATATTTCAGAGCCGAGACCATCCTGGAGAATTCCTTTGTCTCCCCTGTCGCATCCGTCACCTTGACGGTCACGCCATAGAAGGCGAGGCCATCATTGTCATCAGTTCCGAAGCGTACCGTGAACGAACCGTCCGCATCCAAAAGCAGTTTTCCCGAGGCGAAAGTTCTCCCGTGCCGGCCAACAGAATAGGTCACTGATGCGGCAGACAGCGGATGTCCGCTGAAACTGGACACCTTGCCGGTCACCTCAACGGTGTCGCCGGCAATGAAAAGCCTGTCGGTCTTGTCAAAGGCAAGGTCGTAGGTCGGAAGGATGAACTCATCCACGATGATTCCTTTCGACGAGTTCACACCATCGCCGGTGACCCACACCTGAAAATGACCGTTCCTGCCTCCGGAAGGGATGTCAAACGAGCCAGCCACAGAGCCATATTCATTGGTAGTCAATTCTTTGTTCCCGACTGTCTTGTCCTCAGCATTGACGAGTTCGGCCTTCACTTTGACACCGGCCTCCAAGGTATGCAGACTCTTGCCCATGTCTCCTTTGTAAAGGACGGCCTTGAACTCCACCTTCTCTCCCGGATTGTAGGCCGACTTGTCCGTGAATATCTCGCAGAACGTTCCCGGATCGTCATTCTGATCCGACTCATAACCAGAGTTCCCGTAGATGTAGTGTTCATCAGTCTTGTGGAGGAATCCGTCCTGATCACGGTATGACGCGACCAGACAGCTCGCCGCACCGTTCTTCAGACTGCCAGCAATGTCTTCAGGCAAAGGAGTGAATCCGTCCTTGCAAAGTTCCACATCCTTGGCCCCGGCAATGGTCTTGCCTGAGCGAAGTAGCTCAAGATCAACCTTTTCCACAGGCTCGCCGGTCAGATAGTCAGCGACAAAGAAACGCTGCTTCTCGCTGTCCTTGCGCACGGCGATGGAAAGGGTCTTCTTTTCCCATTCGGCCTTTGAGACCACCTTCCCGTTCCTTACAGTGAATATGTAGTCTCCGTCATCGCATTTCGGAAGTTCAACCTTCACAGTGTCTTGAACATAAAAACTTTTCCTGGGGTTGTTCACCGTCTTGCGGATCAATGGCTTGGCTCCTTTGACATCCTGAACGAACTCCACATCGACTTTCGCCAGATTGCGAAGGGTGAGGACGGCGACACCTTTCTCGAAAGCTATTCCTATCTCCTTCCTGTCAAGGGATTCCATCAACAGTTTGAAATCATTCACCTTTCCGGCGATATCCTTTTCGATACCTTTTGAATATGACAGGCGTTCCTTCTCGGCAAGTCTGCAATCATTGCGAAGGGATTTATAAGACGCTTCGACAAGCTCGGCGTCCGAAGATCTCCGGCCGGCATAAGAGTCACTAATCCTTGACAGGCTGTCAAACCGGCCTCTGAACACGATGGCCTTGCCGTACAGGGACATAGCCTTTCCAGCATACTTATCCGCGAACGAACGGGCGGCGGCCATCTTCTCGGCACGTCCCTGATCATTGTATTTATAGTTCTTATCTGCCATCCGGCGGTACTCAAGGTAGGCGGCCTTCGGGTAGGAATCGCCGACATATTCCCCCAGAAGCGACATCGCCTTCTCCGAACGATTGATGACGGCCAGGAACCAGAGGGCATATTCATAATCATCCTTGATCATCCCCGTCCACAGGTCATCCAGTCCGTCGCCGTAGAAAGCGCCGTTTCTGGCCGCCTGAAGCCTGGCCTTGTTGATCAGAACATAATCAACGAGCGAAGCAGGACTCCCTTCGGAGCGCCGGTGATAAAAGGTCACGATCGGTTCGGCATATTCATCCACCTCATTGTCAAGCCACTTATCATACTCCTCGCGCAGCTTCCAGTCACGGTTGCCTACAATCTCAACCTTCCTGTTGGCGGCGGTGTAGAAGTCATAGTTCAGACGTTCGGCCTTGGCTTTCGAGATGATGGTCAAGAACGGAGGCCATTTCCTTTCGGGCGGTCGGCTTTCTGAGCGGCGGAATATTCCTTCCACAGGTCAGTCAGCACAAGGCCGTCCTTTGTCGTGCTCTGACCTTTATCTTTTCTTACAAAAGCGGCTGTTGTTATCGCCGCAAGGCACAGGATAGCCACGAGGACGGAGGTTATCAGCATATTCGTCTTCATCTTTAATGTTATCTTTTATGTTATCTTTTATGTACGGTTAAATCCACGCCTGCAAAAATCTTGCAAGAAGATTCGGCATCGAAGTGACCCTATATAATAACCAGAAATCCTACAATTGCAAGGATTTCAGGATCTGCACGGCCTCGCTCACAAGGTAGGTGCTGCCTCCTACATAAATCAGCGGGAAGCAGAAGCGAGCGCTGTCCGGCATCCTCGACGTCTCACGCGCCAGATTGATAGCCATTGAAAGAGCCTGACGCACATCAGAAGCGTCGTAGATGCGGTTCACAGACCTACCGTTCGCGGCACAGAAAGCACGGTACCGCGCCGTCAGTGCCTTCTCCGGAAGCGCGCGGTGAATCTCTGGATTCGTGAATATGCAGGTGGCGTCGGCCGGAATCAACGGCATTATCCCATCCAAGTCCTTGTCGGCCATAATCGCATATACCAGAATCAACGAGGAGCACTCCCCTTCCGCCACCATCGACTCCAGCTGGGCGAAATTCTCTTTCAGGGCCGCCGGATTGTGACCGATGTCCGCGATGATGAACGGCTGGAGCGAAAGCCTTTCCCAACGGCCGTGGAAGCCCATTCTGGAAGCCGTGCGGACTATGGCGGTGACGACAGCCCGGGAATCCGACAGACCGGCATATTCAGGCATATTCCTTAATATATCGATGGCGGCGAGCACGGTGCGGAGGTTTTTCCTCTGGTACTCACCTCGAAGGTCCATATTTCTTAGAATCTCATCGCTCCGGTGCCACAGCGAAGGTTCCACATCCTCGGCGAACGTCAGCGGGCAGCCGACCTCGGCAGACTTGGCCTCAAAGACGGGGCGTGTCTCAGGAAGATACTCCCCGACAAGGGCCGGGACGTTCTTCTTGAATATTCCGGCCTTCTCGGCGGCGATCTCAGCCAATGTGTTTCCAAGAAGGGCGCAATGATCCAGAGCTATGCTTGTGACTATCGAAAGGTCTGGGGTTATGACATTCGTGCTGTCAAGACGGCCTCCGAGACCGACCTCGATCACTGCGACATCCACTTTCTGATCATAGAACCATTTGAACGCCATTCCGGTCGTGATCTCGAAGAACGACAGGCTCAGGGCATCCATATCGGCCTCGTAACGGCAGAGGAAATCATAGACATATTCCTCGGACACCAGTCCGGCGCTCTGTTTTTCCCCGACAATCCTCATCCGCTCCCGGAAATCCACAATGTGCGGAGAGGTGTAAAGGCCGACTCTGAGACCGCAGGCGGACAATGCCGAAGCGAGCATATTCGCGACAGATCCCTTGCCGTTCGTGCCGGCCACGTGTATCGTCCTCAGGCTTTTATGCGGATTACCCAAGACTCCCTCGAACTTGAGCATATTCTCAAGCCCGGGCTTGTAGGCATCCTTGAAAGGGACTTTCTGAACCGAAGGGAATCTGGTGAATATAGCCTCGACCTTCTTCTGATAACTCTTTTTGGAAAATGGTTCCATCATCATCCGATGTACTTGTTTTTTTGAACTGAACTCAAATTTACTTAAATTTACGGACATATTCTAGCGGAATGAAAGAAAAAACATCAGCGCTTCATTCGAAGTACATCATCGATGGCGTTTCCAGACGGTTGACTCCGGCTGAGATGCTTGATGACTGCATCGCGTCCAAAGAAGAAGGGGTGGTTCCGAATAACGGGGAGTTCGAGCCGGTCGTGGACGAAAGTACGGACCCATCGCCATCAATGAAAAAGTTTCAGAATCAGAACGTTCAAGGCTACCTTGCGACAGTCGTTTCGCTTTTGGACGAACCCAGGCCGTTTCCGGCGGCGTACGCGGATCCCTACACCAGAGGCAGGATCGCCAAGGCGCTTCTAGACGCGGTGTGGCTGAACGGCCATTTCAAGCTCGGCGACCTGACCATCGCCGCCAAATGGAGATGGAACTGCAAGCCGCTCGGGAATATGGCGGCGTTCTATTCGTCCGCCGAAGCCACCGCGGACTACATCAACAATCTTGGAATATGCCTGAGCGGGTACTCGTTCACGGAAAGCGGGCGGGTTTGCCAGACCTCCTTCAAGGTCGGGGCGTGCGAAAAGGCTGAAAGCCCGGATGAAGACGACATATTCCTGCCCGAAGACGCTCCTTTCGGCAGCGAGCATCCGGTGCTTGGCCGGCGCAGGGCCGTTCCGGACAAATTGGCCGCGGATCCGGACAGCTGGATCATCTACGTGCCGTTTGACACGTGTGACTTCAGGCTCGGCGGTTCGCTTCTCTGCGACGCTCTCGGACAGAACGGAGACAATTTCCCGGAAATCGGAGATGCGGACTATTTCATTGACTGTTACGAGGTCGTAAGGGAGTTCATCGAGGACAGAATCGCTGTGTCAGCCGCCACCGTGTGTGATGGAGGTCTGCTTACGGCACTGAAATTGATGTGTTCGGGGGATGTCGGAGCCGACATCGACATAAGCGGGATAATGAGCGCATACGGCGAGGACAAGAAGCTAAGGATCCTGTTCTCGGAGGTTCCGGGAGCGATCATCCAGATCAAGGACTCCGACTATGACTATGTCGATGCCGAATTCCTGCTTCAGGACATCGCCTACTACCCTATAGGTCACCCGGTGACCGGCACCGGCGAAGTCAATGTGAAGGCCGGCGGCAGCGGAATAGCGAACATACTGCAATCCCTGCTCGGCAGCCAGACATCGGAAGGAGAAGACTGAGATTCATTATTTGCAAGCGGCAAATGGAGATTGCCGTGGAAATGATAATTAATAACACATATGGCAAGATACGCTGACACTCCGCACGGCGGAGGGGGCGGCAGGAAGCCCAAAATCTTTGTTCTTGACACGAACATCATCCTGCACGACCACAAGGCCATCCGCAAGTTTCAGGACAATGACCTGGTGATACCGATCGCCGTCATCGAGGAACTTGACAAATTCAAGAAAGGCAACGACAATCTGGCTTTCAACGCCAGAGGCTTCATGAGGGACATCGACCGCATCACCGACGGGAAATCGTTCGGGAAGTACGGTGTACCGATCGGAAGAGGACTGGGGAACATCAGGATAGACCCTGGGCATCCTTTCCCGGAGAGCATGAAAGGGATGTTCTACGATGATATTCCCGACCACAGGATCCTTGCCACCGCAATCTGGACCAGAGACAACAATCCGGACAGGTTCGTCGCCCTCGTCACGAAGGACATCAACCTCAGGATGAAGGCGAAGGCCGCCGGGATGGAGGTGCAGGACTACCTGACCGACACAGGATCGACGAGGACAAGATCGAGAACTCCAACAAGGAAGTCCAGTTCCTTGGAGGACTCTCTCCTGAGGCGCTGCAGAGCCTTGCCTACAGCCAGGAGACCGCCGTGGACTGGAAGGCCGTCTGCAAAGCCAGGCCCAAGGCCAACCAGCTTTACAAGATCAAGGAGCAGGACAGCACGATCTGCGCGAGGTTCGATGAGAACAGGGACAAGATTGTTCTGGTCAAGAACAAGGAAGCCTACGGAATACGCCCGCGCAACGACGAGCAGAAATTCGCTTTGGACGCCTGCCTGAACCCGGCCATCCAGCTTGTCTCGATGACAGGCGGAGCGGGAACCGGAAAGACCCTGCTGGCGCTGGCCGCAGCCATCGAGCAGGCCAAGGACTTCGACCAGATCATCCTTACAAGACCGACGATAGTGCTTGGCAATCAGGACATCGGCTTCATCCCGGGAGACCAGAAGGCCAAGATGAGTCCTTTCGTACAGCCTTTGATGGACAACCTGAACGTCATCAAGGCACAGTTCCGTCCTTCCAGCAAGGAAGCCTTGAGGATAGAGGCCATGCTGAAGGAGGAGAAACTGCTGATCTCCCCTCTGGCCTACATCAGGGGCAGGAGTCTGGGGCGTGTGTTCCTCATCTGCGACGAGGCGCAGAACCTCACTCCGAACGAGGTGAAGACAATCATCACGAGGGCGGGAGAAGGCACAAAGATGGTGTTCACCGGAGACATATTCCAGATTGACCAGCCTTATCTGGATCAGTGGTCCAACGGACTGTCGCACCTGAACGAGAAGATGGACGGACAGAAGCTGTTCGAACATATATTCCTGAAAATAGGAGAAAGGAGCGAGCTTTCAGACATCGCGTCCCGCCTTTTGTAAGTTTGTAAGAGAGAGAAACCTGCCCCTGCTGCTTTTCAAGGCATGGGGGCAGGTTTTGATTTTTTGACTTTGCCTTTTGACATTTGATTTTTCCGTAATTGCTATAACCAAAGTTTTTTAGTAATTTTGTATTCTGTATTTACTGCAACGTCTATAAAACAAATTCTTGATAATATGTTCGACAAAAAGAAAAGAGTCTATCGTTTCGGCGGCAAGACCGCTGAGGGCGATGGACAGATGCGTGAGCTCCTGGGAGGAAAGGGAGCCAATCTGGCCGAGATGAGCAAGCTCGGAATGCCGGTTCCGGCAGGTTTCACAATCACGACTGAATGCTGCGCTGAGTATTACTCACTCGGCGGAGGCTATACGGAGGGACTCAAGAAGGAGGTCGCCGAGGCTTTGAAGGCCACGGAGACCGTCATGGGCAAGAAATTCGGTGATCCGTCCGATCCGCTTCTCGTAAGCTGCCGCTCTGGCGCCAGAAGTTCCATGCCAGGCATGATGGACACCATCCTCAACATCGGTCTTTGCTCCGCCACTCTTCCTGGAATGATCCAGAAGACAGGCAACCCAAGGTTCGTCTATGACGCTTACAGACGTCTCATCATGATGTACTCCGATGTCGTCATGGAGAAGGCCGAGGGCATCGAGCCGGCTGATGGCCAGGGAATCCGCCAGCAGCTTGACAGGATGATGATGGAGCTCAAGGAGCGGAAGGGCTACAAGTCCGACACCGACATCACAGCCGAGGAACTCAAGGACCTCTGCGAGAAGTTCAAGGCAAAGGTCAAGGAAGTTCTCGGAGTAGATTTCCCTGACACGGCCGAGGCCCAGCTTTGGGGTTCCATCGGCGGCGTGTTCAAGTCTTGGAACGGCAAGAGGGCCATCGCCTACAGAAGGATCGAGAAGATTCCTGATGACTGGGGAACAGCCGTGAACGTGCAGTCAATGGTGTTCGGTAATATGGGCAACACCTCTGCCACCGGTGTGGCGTTCTCACGTAACCCGGCCACCGGAGACAACAAGTTCTATGGAGAGTGGCTGATCAATGCGCAGGTGAGGATGTGGTTGCCGGAATCCGTACCCCTAACCCTCTGAACGAGGCCACCAAGACAGAGAAGAACAAGGATCTGCAGTCCCTTGAGACAGCCATGCCGGATGTTTACAAGGAACTTGACGGAATACGTCTGAGACTCGAGCAGCATTTCCGCGACATGCAGGACATCGAGTTCACCATCCAGGAGGGTCATCTTTGGATGCTCCAGTGCAGAATCGGCAAGAGAACCGGTCTGGCCGCCCTTCAGATGGCGATGGACATGGTTGATGAGAAGATGATCGACGAAAAGACAGCCGTGATGAGGGTTTCTCCTTCACAGCTCGACGAGATCCTCCACCCTATCCTCGACCCAGCGTCTGAGAAGAAGTCCAAGGTGCTTGCAATCGGTCTTCCGGCATCTCCGGGCGGAGCCGTAGGTCAGGTAGTGTTCACATCCGAGGCCGCCATGGAGGCCAACGCCAACGGCAAGAAGGCCATCCTCATCCGTGAGGAGACCTCTCCTGAGGACATCGAGGAATGCGCGCCGCGGCCGGTATCCTCACCACACGTGGAGGTATGACCTCACACGCGGCCCTTGTCGCCCGTGGATGGGGCAAGTGCTGCATCGTGGGCTGCGAGTCCATGAAGATCAACTTCGAGGCGAAGACCGTTTCCTTCGGTGATGTCACATTCAAGGAGGGAGACTGGATGAGCCTCAACGGAACAAAGGGATTCGTTTACGGAGAGAAGATCGACACGATGGACGCTTCCGAGAACCCGATGTTCATCAAGTTCATGTCAATCGTCGACAAGTTCCGCAAGATTGGTGTCAGAACCAACGCCGACACCCCTGAGGACGCTCAGAAGGCCCTCAGTTTCGGAGCCGAGGGAATCGGACTGTTCCGTATCGAGCACATGTTCTACGGGCTCAACTCCGAGCAGCCTCTGGCTAAACTGCGCAAGATGATCCTCTGCAACACTGACGAGGAAAGAAAGGCCGCTCTCGCTGAGCTTGAGCCTTACATCAAGGCATCTGTGAAGAGCACCCTGAAGATCATGGACGGCAAGCCGGTTGTGTTCCGTCTGCTTGACCCGCCTCTCCACGAGTTCGTGCCTAAGACAGAGGAGAAGGAGAAGGAGCTTGCCAAGGAGCTGGGTGTCACTGTCGAGGACATTGAGAAGCGTGGCGAGGCCCTTCATGAGGTCAACCCTATGATGGGTCACCGTGGAGTGCGTCTGCACATGTCCTACCCTCTCATCGCCGAAACTCAGTACAGGGCGATATTCACCGCCACCGCCGAGCTTCAGCAGGAAGGCTTCAACCCTCATCCTGAGATCATGATCCCTGTGACCATCTCGGCCCGTGAGCTCAGCTTCCAGAGGGCGATCTGCGACAAGGTGAAGGCCGAGGTCGAGGGTTCCACCCGTCAGTTCATCCTCTACAACTTCGGTACGATGATCGAGATTCCTCGCGCCGCTCTGACCGCCGACAGGATGGCCCGTGCCGCCGAGTTCTTCTCATTCGGCACCAACGACTTGACACAGATGACATTCGGCTTCTCCCGTGACGATGTCGGAACCTTCATGGGTGAGTATCTCGGCAACAAGATCCTCGACGCCGATCCGTTCCAGACGATCGACACCAAGAGTGTCGGAAGGCTTGTTGACTTCGGCATCCAGGCCGGACGTTCCAAGAGGCCTGACCTCAAGTGCGGTGTCTGCGGAGAGCATGGTGGAGACCCTGCGTCAATCCATTTCTTCAACAAGATCGGTGTTGACTACGTTTCCTGCTCACCGTTCCGTGTGCCGATCGCCAGGTTGGCCGCGGCGCAGGCAGCAATCGAGCAGAGCAAGTAGTCAGTTTCGCTGACATATTCATAAAGAATCCGCTCCCTTTCCGGGGCGGATTTTTTTTTGCAATATAACTTTTTGGTAATATAAGTAATCCTAAATAATTAGTTTTTTTTAGGATTACATAAAGCAGCGGAGGGGGGCAAAAAATTTCCCCTTGCCGAATTTTTCACGTTACAAAAATTGCGGCAAGGGGAAATTACTTTGCGTTATTAGCTCACTGCAAATTATTTTGCCAATTTATAAAGCGTAGCGACCGAAGCTAACTACCTGGAACCTAGATAGAGGAATACCATTCCTATGAGGACTAGTGCCAGGTCGATCGCCTTGCTGCGGAGGTTCTTCTCTTTGAAGACTATGGCGGCGAACAGGAAGCTGACCACGACGCTGCCGCGGCGGATCATCGAGACGATGGAGATCATCGCGCCCGGCATAGACAGGGCGTAGAGATAGACAAAGTCAGCGACACTCAGGAATATGGAAATGAATATGATGGACCATCTCCAGCGGAACGGGGTCGTCTTCCCGGTGGGGGTACCAGATCAGCAGCATCATCACGCCCATCATGCCGCACTGGTAGATGTTGTACCAGCTCTGGACGGTCATCTTGTCCAGTGCCAGACCGTCCGGATTCATCAGGAACTTGTCGTAGAGTCCGCTGAGGGCACCCAGAATGGCGGCTCCGACCACGGCATAGATCCAGACATTATGCTCGAAATCAATCCCTTCCCTCTTTCCGCTGCGGCTCAGCATGAAGAAAGACACGACAGCCAGCAGGACTCCGATCCATTGGAGCCAGTTCAGCTTCTCCCCGAAGATCAGCATCGCACCTATCAGGACCAGAACCGGGCGGGTGGCGTTGATCGGGCCGACAATCGTGAGCGGAAGATGCTTCATTCCGTAGTAGCCTAAAGTCCAGGAACTGAGGACTATGACGCTCTTCAGCAGAATCCATTTCTGGACCGCCCAGCCACCATATTCACCAACCTTGAGGATGCTGCCGTCAAGAGCGGTGGTGCCGTAGGAAAGAGCGATGAACGGAATGAATATGAGCGAGCAGAACAATGTGTTCAGGAACAGCACAGGGATGACGGCGTTGCCGCCAAGGGATTCCTTTTTGAAGGAGTCGTAGAATCCAAGCAGGACCGCCGACAGGAACGCTAACGATAACCACATAACAATTACTGCTATACTAACCGGGTGCAAAGATAATCTTTTTCAGGAATATTATTGTGTTCCGGCTCATGCGACAGGCAGTGAATAAACTTGGCCGGGAACCGTGCAAGTGTGGAAAAAATATGGTAACTTTACGAAAAATTTTACCCAATGAGCACTGTGCACGTTATTGACCATCCCATGATCCAGCACAAGCTGACTATCATGAGGAAGAAGGAAACCGGTTCCAAGGATTTCCGCGAATTGCTTAAAGAGATTTCCCTTCTGATGGGATACGAGATCACCAGGGATCTTCCTCTTGACGACATCGAGATAGAGACCCCTATCTGTAAGATGACAGCCAAGAAGGTATCGGGCCGCAAGCTCGCCATCGTTCCAATCCTCCGCGCCGGCATCGGCATGGTGGACGGACTCCAGACACTCGTTCCCGTGGCGAAAGTCGGACACATAGGACTTTACCGTGACGAGAAGACCCACACTCCTGTGGTTTATTACTGCAAGCTCCCTGAAGACATAAACAAGCGTCTCGTGATCGTGACCGACCCGATGCTCGCCACCGGAGGAAGCTCTTGCGACGCGTTGACAATGCTGAAAGAGCGTGGATGCTCGAACATCAGGCTTATGTGCCTCGTGGCAGCTCCGGAAGGAATCGCCCGCGTGCAGAAAGAGCATCCTGACGTTGACATATTCGTGGCCGCGATTGACGAGTGCCTGAACCAAGACGCATACATAATTCCCGGACTTGGTGACGCCGGAGACAGAATCTTCGGCACGAAGTAAAAAGGCCATTGTATGAGCAGGCAGATCCCGGAAATTAATTACTTGATGTCTCTTGTGGAGAAGAGATTCTGTAAGAGTGTCATGACATCCACTGACTTTTACTCTCTGGCTCAAGAGATTGAAAGCGAGACCCATGAAAGAATTTCCGCCTCCACACTGAAAAGGATGTGGGGTTATGTCAACATGACCCCGCTTCCTCGGCAGACAACACTTGATGTACTGGCCAAATATATCGGCTCAACAGACTATAAGACATTCTGTGAAAGCATTAAGAATTCTACGGCGTTCCAGTCAAGATTCTTCACGGCCAACTTCATCAACTCCTGCGACCTGGCGCCGGACTCCAGAGTTGAGATCGGTTGGGATCCCAATCGCAAGGTCACACTCAAGTACATGGGCGACTACCTGTTTGAAGTAGAATCCTCCCTCAACTCCAAACTCAGGCAAGGAGACCGCTTTGAGGCCGCCAACTTCATAAAAGGCTCCCCTCTCTACATTTCCAGAATCCTCAGGGACGGCGAATACACTCCGTCCTACATAGCCGGCCGCCAAGGCGGGCTCAATCATCTGAAGACACTTTGAGATGGGATTCTCCGGTGACGACAAAGGCGGTTTTTGTCACCGAAGAGGGGCCTCTGGAGTTCTTGGGGAACGAATATGCCCAAAAACGTCGCAAAAAAGACACCTCTAGAAAAAGACTCCGACGGCGAATTGAAGATCAGCATGGCCGGAAAAATCCGACGTGACACCCACGGACAGTATCAACGGGCTGAATGTCAGGAACAATCCCACATCGGCCGCCGGACTTTTGAATGACTTGTCCTCCACTTTGGCCCACTGGCCGGAAACGTCCTCCCAACAGCGAGTGTAAGATGTCACACCGGCTCCGGCAAAGAATCCGAAACGACGGGAAGTGAACATGGCGAGACCGGCGGTGATTATGGTACGGTCTGCACGGGACTTTCCTGTGGTCCAGATGCGGCCATATTCAGTGTCACCATCGCTGGTGCATGTGTAGGAATATTCATTCTTCCGGAAATCACTCCGATAGTTGACGTATGCGCCGATGCCTTTCCAAGTCGCCACCGCCATCGCACCATAGGATGGGGTCGGGAATATTCCGGCATCGGCAAGGACGGCCAACCTGAGTCCTTCCTTCCGGTGCTGTTTTTTCCCTTCAAGTCGCTGAGCCACTAGTTCTGGTCGCTGAGCCTGTGGTTCGACGGGACCCACCAACCATCGTAGCGACACTGCTTGACGTGTCTTAGAGGTCACTTCGACAGGCTCAGTGACAGGGCTTATCTTCTGGATCGAAATGAACTTCGGTCTGTCCGGCTTCTTCCCGAAAGCCATCATCCCTTGCATATACCTCACCTTGATTGCCTCAAAACGGGCCGCCTGCGCCGCCGACATCTTCCCCGAAGCGTTGGACAAAGTCTTCCTGAGCGACGAGAGTTCAGCCATAAGCGAGCCCAACGACTCCATCTGGATGCTCTGCCCGGACTCGACCTTGGCCCGCATCTCCACGCAACAGTCACATATGTAGGCATACTTGTCCAACGCCTTGTCGTAATTGTCCGACTGCGGCGCGGCGGCAGCGGAAGGCCAAAAACAAAGCACGGAAAGCAAAACCAAAAGAATATGTCGGTGAATATACCTCATAAACCTCGATGCATCATACAAATTTAGTAACATTCAAAAAATAACCTGCATCATCTTAAGGAATCTTTTCGGTCTAGCTATCTTTTCTCATCAGTCATGTGCCACCGGCACAATCCTTCTTCAAAAAAAGATCTATCCTTGAAAATATTCTCTTAATCTGAAGCAACTTATTTTTTTCATGTTCCTTAACATAAAAATAGTTATCTTTGAGTTTCAGACCAACAATTGTGAAGACAGTTTCCGAATATTCAATCGCATAATGGACGAGGCATCCGGATTTTTCGAGACACCGACAGAGGCTCAAAGCCCGAGACAAGGCATTTTCGAGCTGATGCGCAGCAACCCTGAAAGTTACTGCGAGATCTGGCGTGCCGACAAGGACGGACGCTTCCGCATCTATAAGGCTCTGAAAAGTGAATATGCCGGTGACGCCGTCTATGAGCGTCTGTTGAGGAAAGAATTCGAGATAGGATATTCATTGGACCATCCGAACATCTGTGAGTACTATGGTTTCGTGAACATTCCGCCGCTTGGCAACTGCATCGAGATGGAATGGGTGGACGGTTGCTCTCTGGACACTCTCCTGCCCCGTGGAGCGATCAGCAAGACATTGGCGTCAAAGATCATCAATGAGACATGTGACGCGTTGGCCTATATGCATTCCAAGCAGATTGTCCACCGGGACCTCAAGCCGTCCAACATCATGCTGACCTACAACGGCAACAATGTCAAACTCATCGACTTCGGGCTTTCCGACTCTGATTCGCATTCCGTCCTGAAGGGTTCCGCCGGGACGCAGGTCTATGCATCCCCGGAATTGATTTCCGGTGGCAACGTGGACTACCACACCGACATATTCTCGCTTGGCTGCGTCATTGACCGCTTGAGTCCGGCCTACGCCAAAGTGGCCCGGAAATGCTGCCAAAGAGATCCTTCGAGGCGTTACCAAAGCGCGCTTGAGGTCAAGGAGGCCATCAAACACATATCCAGGCTGCCGTTGTGGCTTGCTGTTGTCGCTTTAATCGCCTTTGTGACTCTGCTTTCCATACGCCCTTGGACCCGCCATGTACTTTCAGGTGCGACAGACTCTTTAAGCAAGGTTGTGGGCACAGACTCGGCATCCGTGATTCAGACTGTGGACTCAGGTCAGATGGTGGGCATTGGCTCGCCTTCCACTGACTCGACTTCGGACAAGGATAACTTCCGGAATCCGCCGGAATCCGCAAAGGCTGCCAGCGCCACAGTGAAATCATCAGATTCCACCAAGAAGATCGTACGGAAGGATGAAAGCAAATCTGAAAAGAAAGAGCCTTCACCCCGTCAGGCAAAACCACAAAGCGACAAAGAAGCCATCGACGAGCTTTTCCGTCAGGCCACCGAACTATTTGACCAATAAAGTAGTTTGCCCACGACATTCCGTTCCTTCCCAGGCAACGATTCCAGTCCGTTTCGTAGCCAGACAATCCCATACTTCACTCTCCGGCGACATTATCGTCCCGTTTCGTTACCCAGCGGTGCAGCCAGCACTCTCCGGCGACATTATCGCCCCGTTTCGTTACCCAGCGGGTCACTTTGAATATATACTCTCTAATTCCGACTTTGAGAACATCCTGAAACGTGCCTGCCAATAAGCGGATTTCTCACCGTCGAACTCACCACGATCAATCTCCGACTCCTTGCCGACCCTGTGCAGGATCGTGTTGTTGCCATCCCCAATATGCTCAGCCCAAGTGAGTTCCGCGAACGGTGAATCCTGTCTCCGGCCTATGTGATGCAGCTCATCTGGATCTCCGTTCGAGTCCCGAGGCGGGTACCCTTCACCGATCAAGTCAGCGTTATTGTAATCCTTCCACCTGCTCCAATCCGCCAGTTTAGTCTTAAGCCACTCCTTCCGGCAGTTGAACGCCGACCAATCAATGTCCGACCGGATAAGCGCCGGCCGTCCCCCGACCATAAAAAACACAAATTATCATAAAAAACATATTTTTACCCCCGGACAATTACTACCGCCCGCTGAATATCCGAGGTTTTGGTTGTATTTTAGCCACGGCCTACGCAGAGTGATTCCGGACGTGTTTCCGCAACCTGCTCAAGATTCATCGGAAAGTCGGCGGAAGATTATGCTTGTATAACTAATTAAAAACTACTATCTTTATGGCTGTTAATGGATATGGCGACCTGAGTGCCTACGGCTGGGGCCGCGCACTTTTGGAAGACGAGGGGGCTGGGTTCGGCGACGAAGTGAGCGAAGACGCGCTGCCACGGTACATCGACCCGTTGAACGACTGGGGATTCAAGAGGCTTTTCGGGACGGAGATGAACAAGGAGTTCCTTGTGGCGTTTCTGATGACGATCTTCCCGGACAAGAGGATAAAGGACATCACATATCTGCCGACAGAGCAGCTCGGGATGGCCGCCGGGGACAGGAACGCAAGATTCGACGTGATGTGCAGGGATGAAAGTGGGGAGAAGTTCATCATCGAGGTACAACTGGCCTACCAGAAGCATTTCAGGGAAAGGGCACTGTACTATTCCGGAATGGCTCTGCACTCGCAGGGTGTGAAAGGCAAGAGGTGGAACTACAACATCAAAGGGGTGTATTTCGTCGGGTTGCAGAATTTCGATTTCGGCCCCGAAAGAGGCGGAGGGCTGATCCGGAGATATTCAGTCAGGGACGACAAGAACGGAGATCTGATGACGGACAAGTTGCGGTTCGTGTTCATCGAGATCGAGCGATTCGACAAGGGACCTGACGAGCTCAAGACGAACCTTGACAAGTGGTTCTACGTCCTGAAGAACCTGCACCTCCTGCTGGAGCGTCCGGCTGCGTTGGTCGACAGGATATTCAGTAGGTTCTTCGAGGCGGCGGAGGTCATATCCCTTACAAAGGATGAGAAACAACAATATGTCAGCAATATGATAAACGAACGGGATACTTACAACCAGATAGCCTACGCCAGAGAGTTCGGGCGCGAGGAAGGGGTCAAGCAAGGGCTGGAACAAGGCAAAATTGCCGAACGGGAGGCAATAGCTTTACGCTTGGTTGAGGCAAACACCCCTATGGACATCATTGTCAAGTGTACCGGCCTTGACAAGGCAGCCGTGGAAGCGCTTGCACAACAATGAAACAATCGCCTTTGCCCGCAGTGGGTTGGACATTGGCATCAATCGCAACAGCGTACCGCCTCCCAGTGATACCGTGATCGCACTTTATGAATATGGCAGCACACAACCTCGCTCCGAGCGTAATGTGGAGCCTACGGATATGCCACCTACGGTTTACGGATCCATAAGTGGCATATATTCAAGCCTCACACTGGCATAGAAGCATGATCGAATGCCACCATTTTGCAGACTCAGAGGATATCTACAATCCATTCAGCCTACTCAACTCACTATCTGACAAGATGTTCGGCAGTTATTGGTTTGAGACTGCCACACCTACTTTCCTTATAGAACGTATTGATGGAGAATCCTATCGAAAAAACATCCTTGACAGGATGAACGAGATAGCCAGAAGTGATTTCTGGCATATCACCAGCATTTTCAGACGATCATCTATCTGATCTTCTCGCTGCTCGGGTACTACACTCAGGCCGAGGTAAAGTCTGCGATCGGACGGGCGGATGCCGTGTGCTGGACCAAGGATCGAGTCCTGGAAGGTTGTCTTGGAATAAAAAAGGCGACCGGACTCTTCGACCAGTAACCAAGGATCCCTTTTCTATTTCTTTGTGATGGTCGGAGGAGTCCAGCTGTCCAGCACCTTTAAATCCGGCTGATACAGGCGCATGAAAAGATGGAAGCCCTTATTGCCCGTAGGCAACCAAAAGGAACCATCCTGAGGGTCGGCGGCCGACAATGTGACATCAAGCGTTCCATCGGCATTGAGATTGTATCCGCTGCGGTCGGTAACATTATACCGGTTGATAGGGTTATCAATAAGATAGTCGTCGTCCCCGTAGGCGGTTATCGACCAGAAGCCGCCTTCCTTGACAGGAGGAAGCGAGCTGAAATGCAACGTATAACTATTTGCGCCATTGAGGGCTTCCTTGTCAGAGTCGTAGTCGGCACGAGGATAAATAGCCACCTCATTGGTATTGGCTCCAAGTCCCACCAACGCCACGGCGGCACGGAAATCATAGGCTTTGCCAAAGTCGCCTATAGGCTCCATAAAATATGACCATATTCCTCCTATGCTCTTCTTGTATGTGGCTGCAACGGCAGCGGCATCTGCCTTGAAAGAAACCTTGACATGCGCGAACATCTCCGCCCCGTTTTCGATCTGCTTCATCTTAAGCCCCGGGCCGACTCCAAATCTCTTCATTCGTTCTGTCACCTCGGTGTCAAAGGCCAAAGGAGGGTTCTTCTCCATGAGAGAGTTTGCCTTGGCGAAATATTCATCAAGCGACATCGCCATGCATGCCTTTACAGGATTCACATCCTTCGACGCATCGTAAGTGCCCTTTGGCGCGACATATCCCGCATCGCCATAAGCCGAAAGAGGATAAGCCTTCATGGCGTCCTGAATCTTCCTTACATTCTCATAGTCGCCCTCTCCCTTATTAAGGATGCGTACGATACACCAGTCGTAGGCATCTCCACAAGAGTGGCTCCCGCCGGAACAACAACCTTCACTCCCTTCTTGGCGAACACATATGTGCCGCCATCAGTGATGACGCTTGTTGTGTTTGTCCATGCGTCAAGCACCTGAACATTGCAGAATCTGTCTTTGACTTCAGGGAATTCGAACACAACCGGTTCATCCAAGTCCATCCACAACCGACTGTAATATGTGTCCACATTAGGTGTCACCACCGACTTGCTCGATGCATCGGCCATCTTCACGGCATGGATAAGCTGATTGACCGGCGCGCGCGGTATGCCCGGAACAAATGTCTCGGCATTTGTTTCCACCGACTCCGTGGCATCCATGATCATCAGCGGAAAGGTGTAATAGAATGCCTCTTTCAATTCGCTCTCGGTTATGGCGATGGGCTCATCTGCCGGATCGGTGGCCGGGCCATCGTCAGAGCATCCTGCAAACAAACACAGTGTCACGAGGAGAGGAAGAAGGAATCGTTTTGACTTCATAAATATAATTTTGTTTTGTTAGGAATAAGATACCAAAGATAAAGACAAGGAGCCGGACACTGTGTTCGGCTCCTATTGGTTGGTGTTAGATTTCCGTTACTTAGGTGTTAGACTTGTGACGAATCTAACACTTAAGACTTATTTTTGGGCGTTATCGGCCCGCCTTTGGCGTTATCTGCCCGCCATTCGTTGATGGTCAAACCAGTTGCCTCCTTAAACTTAACCTGAAGATGGCTGCGCGAAAAACCACAACTTTCGGCTATCGCCTCATTTGAATATTCAGGATGCTCCAAGATTTCACGCTTTGCCTCTTCTAAACGAAGAGCGGAGAGCCAGATGCGGAATGTCTTGCCTTCCACTTCGCGAAGATACTGCACCAGTTGACGCTTGGGGATATTCAATCTACCGGCAAGTGTGCCGCTGTTGATTTCGACAGAGGCATAACCCTGACTCTTTCTCCATCCTTCGATCAGGCCACAGATCCTCGCTTTAAGCTCGTCATCCATTACTGCCCTGGCCGCTTCCGTGGCAGTGTTTCCTCTTACGGGACAGACTTCCTCCTCTGTTTCCTCTACAAGAATATCGTTCACTTGCCTGATGTTGAAACCAAGGGCCACAAAACTGATGATATAGAACACAAGGGTAACGAGAAACAGAGGTCCCGCAATGGCAAGCGCGGGTGTGTAGAATATGCTGAATGTCACAAGTATGGATGCTATATATAGTAACCGGACGCTTGTACGAATATACAGGTTGTAAAGTATTGGCTCCTGTTCCGACTCCTCGTTCACCATTTTCCTTACACGACGTATCTCTTTTATGGGATAAACGATGAAGAAGACCACTGTCAGGAGGTATATCAATCCCATCACGTACAACACTTCTTGCATATGCAGACTGCCATAATGCAGATAACCGTAAGCGAAACAGCAGAGTATAAGCACCATGCTTATCACTGACGCCGACAAGAATTTACGATGATAACCGCGTCCGCAGCCTATACGCAATATCGAATAGGACATGATATAAGTAACCGGCGAATAGAAAAGTATATTGACCACGGTCCCCACATCGTCGCCTTGCGCACGGAAACCAAACCACATCTGCAACAAATAGTGTACTCCGAGCAACAGCATGGCAAGCGCCAAGAGCCATCGCACTTTCTCATACGTTCCTGTGGTGTCGGGCTTCTGAAGACACGACAGCACAAGAACAAGCAACAATGTAAGCGACACTCCCATCGAGCCTGCCTGCATCACAAGTAAAATGTCGGATAATTCTCGCATCTGACTGTCTGTTGATCATCTTCTATTGCGAAATTACAACTTTTCTCCGAAACATCTTAATTTTAAATATTTTCCTCTAAAAAAACTTGCTGGTGCAAATGTAAGAGATGATAATATTAGGAAACTATATAGGAGTTGGCCAACATTTCTCTTATAACGCTGATATTTAAATAATTGCGCAACATTGATAGTCCTGCGCAAGAATCTGTATGTAAAGGACCTAATCTCCATCGTTGTCATATAAGACAATGTGTGGCGGAAGATCCCGGGCTTATGCATCGGGTGAAAAAAGTGGCTTTCCGCACCCGACTCCAATCAGTGATGTCTCCCCGGGTGTATAACCACCATTTTTTCACCCGGAATAATAGTTGTTTGGATCTGAAACGACAATGCCGCACCTAAGGTTGATGGATGTGAATCAGGAATGACACCTACTGTTCTGCCACAGTTTCCTTCCACTGGCCCGAAACTGATGTCTTGTCCTTGTTGGTACACCAGAAGTGCTTTCCCTGTACCAACGGCATCTTTTTGTCCATTTGGTACACCAGAAGCGCGCTTCCTGTACCAATGCGCCCCTGTATATTCGGTGCATACAAAGGCCTCATCACGTACATTTTCTGTTCTATGGAACAATAGGAGACCCGTTCTTCCAGGTATGAAAAGTTATGCGCGCCTAAAACAGCATTCGCTTGATAATTAGTAAGTTGATGTTCCAGGTGTGAGTATATTCGCACACCTAAAAGTCGGCGCCCCCGGTACAGAACGTTCTATTGGTGTTCCGGGCTTCCAGGTGCGAGAAACCATACTCACCTAAAACAGCATTCACTTGATAGCTAATGAGTTGGTGTTTCAGGTGTGAATATATTCGCGCACCTGAGAGTTATGGCATATTATGGTATATCAAGGTATGCTGAGCCTTATTAGATCCACACAATATTATGTCTGGTTAGACTTGAAGGCGTTATATACCATTAACAAACAGAGTTTGCGTATATCCGCAATCACTTGGATGTCAGTAAGATACAGAGAAAAGTAGTCAACTTGTATATATTTCCCTAATATTATCTTAACATTTATCCGAACAGATAAAAATGATCTCAAAAACTTTCTATGTGGCTGCCATGAGTGTGCGTGCCGGACGAACATGTCCGTCAGATGTTTGCCGCCGGCTTCCTTCAGATCCCGTCTCGCGGCGGACACCCTTGCCTTTGGCTGTATCCTTCCCACAATCAGGGCGGTTTGGGGACTTGCGCCCTTTAGTGTGTGTTCGTGCCGGACGAACAAAAAAAGAGGATGACCTATTCGGGTCACCCTTTTTATAGTTTGATGTGGGAACGCTATTTCAACGTCACCGAGATGACGTAGTCCTCCGCCGGAAGGTCGGCCGGGAGGGTTATGAAAAGATTCTCACCGACTTTCTTGACTGACAGGGCCGTTCCGTCATACAATGCGGTCACTGACTTGACCTTGGCCTTCTTGGCGACCGGAATCTCAAGGACAGCGCCCGGGTTCTGAAGGACATGAATATAGAAGGTCTTGCCACCCGTGAGAGGAGCGGTCGAGACTCCCCACTCCTGCTCGGCGATCGGGCCGGGGCCGCAGCCCTTGATGGATTCACCATTCACCTTCATCCACTGGCCGATCTCTTTCAACAGAGACAGAGAGGCTTCAGGAAGACGGCCGTCGGCGCGAGGGCCTATGTTCAACAGAAGGTTGGTGTTCATCGAGACAGCCTTCGCAAGAGTGCCGATGAGCTGAGCGGCGGTCTTGTAGTCCCGATCCTTCACACTGTAGCCCCAAGTGTGGTTCATCGTCTGGCACATCTCCAACGGGAGTTTGTCGCTGACCATCTGTCCCTCGGAATAACCGGCGGTGTTCTGCCCCGGAAGATCCCTCTCGAACATCTGGAAATCCTCACCCTCAATCGGTTGGATATGGTGATTGTTACCAATGAGACAGGCCGGATCCACTGAATGAATATATTCATAGAACTCAGGCATCTTCCAGTTGAAAGGAATCGAGTCGCGCTTGTGGTCCCAATAGCCGTCGAACCAGAGGGCGCGGACAGGGGCGTACTGAGTCATCAACTCTTTCACCTGCTGTTTCATGAAGCCGAGGTAGTGGTCATAGTCTGGATGATCGCCCTTGCGGCCGGTGTTGTGGCCGGACTCGCCAAGAGGGTAATCCTCTCTGATCCAGTCCAGAATCGAATAATAGAACTGGAGGCTCAGACCTTCCTTATGGCAGGCGTCAGCCAGATCCCTCATCACATCCTTTCCCCAAGGGGTAGCCTTGACGATGTTGTAGTCCGAAGCCTTGGTGTCGAACATAGAGAAACCATCGTGATGACGGGAGGTGATCGTCACATAGCCGGCACCGGCATCCTTGAAAGCCTTAACCCATTCCTCGGCGTTGTAGCCGGCGGGATAGAAAGCGGTCGCCGCGTGGGCATATTCATCCTTGTTCAGGCCTCCAAGCTGGAGGTACCACTCCCCTTGCGCGTATGACGCATATATTCCCCAATGCAGGAATATTCCGAAGCGGTCGTTGACGAGTTGGCGGCGCGCCTCCAGATTCTCCGGAGTCGGCTGATAGTGGTTCTGTGAATATCCCGCCGAAGCGGTCACGAGTGAAAGGCATATTGCCAGAAAAATGGTTTTTAATGTCTTCATGGTGAATATCTTCTATTAGTCCAAGAAACTGTTTTGATCTGTATGGAACGTCATTAGGGTGAGAACGCATCAACAGCGAGAATCAGAACATAAATAAGGGGCATTATTTTTCAGGATATAATGATCCGGCGATGCCCATCTGGAGGCCGCGAAGCTCAGCGATGCCCCTCATTCGGCCGTAGCAGGAATATCCCGGGTTGGATTTCTTCTGAAGGTCATCGCACATCCTGTGGCCGTGGTCAGGACGGCAGAAGACGCGGAACCCACGCTCCTGCATCACCTCAAGGAGGGTCTTCATCATTCCGTACATATCCACGTCACCGGCCAGGTGCGTGTCCTCGAAATAGTTGCCCTCGGCGTCACGCTTCGTGCTTCTGAAATGCACGAAATCAGTCCTGTCCCCAAACTCGCGCATCATTCCGACAAGATCGTTGTCAGCCCTGATGCCGAACGAACCAGTGCAGAGGCAAAGGCCGTTGGACCAGTTAGGGACCGCGGCGATCAGTTTACGGAAATCATCCGCCGTTGAAAGGATCCTTGGAAGACCAAGAATCGGGAACGGTGGGTCATCCGGATGGATGACCATCCTCACTCCAACTTCGTCAGCCACTGGGCAGATCTGGCTCAGGAAGAAGATAAGATTGCTTCTAAGTTTCTCGGAATCAATTCCATCGTACCTTTCGAGCTCTTTTCTGAACTGGTCAAGGGTGAAACTCTCCTCGCTGCCAGGAAGGCCGGCGATCATCGTTCGGGTGAGTTTGTGGATCTTCTCAGCGTCCATCTTCTCGAAACGTGCCTTTGCCTTGGCGATGTCCTCGGCTGAATATTCCTTCTCCGCCCCCGGTCTTTTCAGGATGAAAAGGTCGAAGGCGAGCAGTGCCGCCCTCTCGAAACGAAGGCAGGTCGAGCCGTCCGGAAGCCTGTAGTCCAGATCGGTACGGGTCCAGTCAAGCACCGGCATGAAGTTGTAGGTCACGCACTTGATGCCGCACTCAGCGAGGTTGCGCAGAGTCTGCTTGTAGTTCTCGATATACTGGAGATAGTCCCCGGTCTGGGTCTTGATGTGCTCGTGCACAGGCACGCTTTCGACCACGCTCCAGATGAGTCCCCAGTCGGCGATCATCTTCTGGCGGGCCTTGATCTCCTTGACCGGCCAGACTTGACCGTTAGGAATATGATGGAGAGCGTGAACGATGTCAGTTACGCCTGTCTGACGTATGTAGTCCAGAGAGATAGGATCGTTCGGGCCGTACCATCTCCAGCTCTCCCGCATCAAATATATATTCTTATTCATATTCCTTAGATCGAGAAAGCGTCAAAACCTCCGTCCACAACATTGATAGTTCCCGTCACGGCCTTGGAGGCGTCGGAAGCCAGCCAGTGGAGGGTTCCGAGAAGTTCCTCCGGCTCAAGGAAACGTCCGAACGGAGTGTGGGCCAAAATCTTGTGAGAGCGGTCGGTCAGACTGCCGTCAGGATTCGTGAGCAGGGAACGGTTCTGGTTCGTGAGCAGGAATCCCGGAGCGATGGCGTTGACCCTGAAGCCCTCGCCGAACTTTATCGCAAGCTCGCCGGCCAGATACTTGGTCCAGTTGGCCACAGCGGCCTTGGCCACACCATAACCGGCCACACGTGTGAGAGGCCTGAGTGAAGTCTCGCTGCAGAAGTTGATGATCGAACCTTTCTTCTTCTCCACCATAGCCTTCGCGAAGACCATCGTAGGAAGCACTGTACCGAACAGATTGAGATCCACCACCTTGCGTACAGCCTCAACATCCAGGTCGAAAATTGTCTTCTCCGGTGGAACAGTGGCTGCGGCCATATTTCCGCCGGCGGCGTTCAGCAGGACATCTATCCCGCCGTACCTCTCCACGATCTCCTTGCAGTTGGCCTCAAGCGTCTCCTTGTCAAGCACGTTGGTCGGAAGGAAGCACGCCTCCCTCCCTCAGCCTTGATCTCGGCGACAATGCCCTCACCCTTCTCGGCAGCCCTGTCAAGATCCAGAAGGGCGACCTTCGCGCCTTGCGCGGCGAAATATTTCACAATCGTGGCTCCGAGAACCCCGCAGGCCCCCGTCATCACCACCACTTTTCCTTTGATGTCAAAAAGATTCTCCATGATTGTTATTATTTATTGATTATTTGACAGGCATTGACTTGATCACCTTGGTGTTGATCTCGTTCAATTTCTTCTCATTCATCTTCACGACCTTCCTGTCGTAGGTCATGAGGCCGTTTACCTCACCCTCGACATCGGTCGTCTGAGTGTAAACCGCGCCGCAGACACCCTGCCTGACCAGCAGGATAAGGTGATCGGCGAACCTTGAATATTCATCAAGCACCTCGTCGCCGCTCTTGTACTGGACATAGCCCCAGGTGCGGTCAGGCTGCCACAGATGCCCCTCAAGCGGAAGACCGATGCCGCCATATTCACCCACCACATTCGCCATCTTGGTCTCCCAAAGGTACATCGCCGGATAAGGATAGTGATGGTTGTCCATGATGTCGCCGCAATCAGGCTCCCAGCTGCCTCCTGAGGACATGTTTATAAGTCTTGTAGGATCCTGCGCCCTCGTGAAATCAACGACGGCCTTGGTGTCGAACTGTCCCCAGGCCTCGTTGAACGGAACCCACATCACCACGCAAGGGAACTTCCTGACCTGCGCGATGATCTCGCCCCATTCCTTATAATAGTTGGCCTTGGCCATCGGCGTGGCAGGGAAATCCGTGCCCTCGCCGTAGTTGTGTATTCCCCACTTGTTGAGATTGTTGCCGGCAAAGGACGGCATGTCCTGCCAGACCATCATGCCGATCTGGTCGCAATGGTAGAACCAGCGGGACGGCTCAACCTTGATGTGCTTACGGATCATGTTGAACCCGAAGTCCTTGGTTTTTTGAATATCAAACCTCAAAGCCTCGTCGGTCGGAGCCGTGTACAATCCGTCCGGCCACCAGCCCTGGTCCAGAGGGCCGAACTGGAAGAGAGGCTGACCGTTGAGAGCCATCAGTCTCGTGTTCTTGTTCTTGACGAACAATGAGACCTCCCTCATCGCCGTGTAGCCGTTGACAGCATCGATCGTCTTTCCGCCGCGGACCACGGAAACCCGGAGACCATAGAGATAAGGCGAGTCCGGAGACCACAGCCGTGGATCCTCCACAGGAAGCGTCACCGTGCCTCCCGGAACAGTCTTTCCCCGGGCGATGACCTTGCCGGAGGCATTGTCGGTCGAATAGCCGACACAGCCCTCAAGAAGCTCCACCTTCACGACATCGCCTTCCAAAGCGCCCTCCGTGGTCACAGTGACATCGACCTTCCCCGCCTTGATGTCGGAGACAGCGTAGTAGTCAGCGACATGCGCCTTGGCCACCGGCTCGATCCAGACACTCTGCCAGATACCCGACACAGCGGTGTACCAGATGCCACTCGGCGTCCGGACCTGCTTGCCGCGAGGTTGGAAATCATTATCCGTAGAATCCTCGACCCCTGACGACCAATGTGTTGTCACCAGACTTCAAGTAAGGTGTGATGTCGAAAGAGAAATGGGTGTAACCTCCCTGTGTGTCTGCCGACCTGGATGTCGTTGACAATCACATCAGCCTGCCAGTCCACAGCCTCAAAGTTGAGCATCAGGCGCTTCCCCTTCCATGCGGACGGAACCCTGAAAGTCGTCTTGTACCAAAGAGCATCCTCCGGAGTCAGCATGCGTCCGACACCGGAAAGTGAGGATTCCACAGCGAATGGAACAAGAATCTGACCGTCAAACCTTTCCGGCACGACGGCGTTCTTCGGGGTTATTGAATATTCCCACAGGCCATTGAGGGATTTCCAATCCGGCCTCACCATCTGCGGGCGGGGATATTCCTTATGGACATTCTCCGGCGTGACCTCCTCGGCCCACGCCGTCCTGATGCGGTCGCCGACAGGCGCCCAACTTTGGGCCGATACTGTTCCGGCAGTCATCAGGGACAATACCAGAGCGGTGCAAAGACAATTCTTCATTTTGATTTGTTATTTGTTATTTGTTATTTGATCAGATTCCCGAGTATGGAGCGGCTCAGTTCCCTGGTCACGGTGCGGGTGGCCGCCGAAGTGGCGCTCTTCACCACCTTGTTGCCGGTGCTTACCTTCTTGGTCTTTTGGGTCTTACCGCCGGCCACCTTGTTGGAGACAGCGGTGCCGACAGAGGCGGCAACGGACGCGGTCACAGCCGTGAAAACCGCCTTGGCAAGCTTGCCGAACAGGCCGCCACCCTTGGCGGACTTCTTCTCGGTCTCCTTGGCCTGTGCCTCCGCCGCGGCTTCCTCCTCGTCCTTACGGGCCTGCGCCAGCAGCACCTCGAACGCGCTCTCACGGTCAACAGGAGTGTCGTACTTCCCGTAGATTCTGGACGACTTTATCAACTGGCTTCTCTGCGAGGTGTCAATCGCCCCGATCTGGCTGAGCGGGAACAGTATTTTCGCCTTCTGGACCACCCCGGGAGCGCCTTTTTCGTCAAGGAAGGAGACCAAGGCCTCACCGGTTCCAAGATTCATGATAGCATCGGATGTGTCAAACGCAGGATTGGCCCTGAAAGTCTCGGCGGCCACCTTGACAGCCTTCTGGTCCTTCGGAGTAAACGCCCTGAGGGCATGCTGAACCCGGTTTCCGAGCTGGCCGAGAATGCTCTCAGGTATGTCGGTCGGACTCTGGGTCACGAAATAGACACCCACACCCTTGCTCCTGATGAGTCTTACGACCTGTTCGATCTTGTCTGTCAAAGCCTTTGGCGTGTCGTCAAAGAGCATGTGCGCCTCATCGAAGAAGAACACCAACTTAGGCAGATCCATGTCACCGACCTCCGGAAGGGTTGAATATAACTCTGAAAGTAGCCAAAGAAGGAACGTGGAATATAGCTTCGGCTTCATCATCAGCCTGTCTGCGGCCAGGACGCTCATCACGCCTTTTCCTCCCTCGCAGGCCAGAAGATCCTGAATATCAAAGGACGGCTCGCCGAAGAATTGGTCAGCGCCTTCATTCTCAAGGGTAAGGATCGACCTTTGGATCGCACCGACCGAAGCGGAGGCTATGTTGCCATAGACAGACGAATATTCAGAGGCATGCGCCTGGACATAGTTCAGCATGGATCGCAGATCCTTGATGTCAAGCAGAAGCAGACCTCTTTCGTCAGCTATCCTGAACACGATGTTCAGTACCCCCTCCTGAGTGTCGTTAAGGCCAAGGACACGGCTCAAAAGCTGAGGTCCCATCTGTGAGACAGTGCACCTGAGCGGATGTCCCTGCTGTCCGAACACATCGTAGAAGCGCACCGGACAGCTTTGGAACCGCGGAGCCTCGATTCCGAACTCAGCCATCCTCTTTTCGATGAATCCGCTCAGACGCCCCGGTTGGGATATTCCCGAAAGATCCCCTTTCATGTCCGCCATGAAGCAAGGGACCCCTGCCTGGCAGAAAGTCTCGGCCATGACCTGAAGTGTGACTGTCTTTCCGGTACCTGTCGCTCCAGCGACAAGGCCATGCCTGTTGGCCATCTTCCCGATGATGGAAAGCGGTCCGTCTTGGCAATGGGCTACCCAAAGCCCGTTCTTAGCGTCGTACATCGTTGTCAGTTTTATAGTGTTGACTAATTATCTTTTATAGTGCGGTCACTCTTCATCCTTGCTGAAAAAGGAGAAATGAACCCTTCCGTATTTCTTTTCCTTCTTAAAACAAGGATGGTCCGTGAATGAATGCTCATCCCCGTGCTCAAGGATGAAATAGCATCCGGGATGGAGGATGCCGGCGGAAAACACCTTGTCGGGGATTGTCTCAAGGCCTTCCAAGGCATAAGGCGGATCGGCGAACACTATATCGAACTTCTCGTGACAGATGCCGAGGAAATCAAACACGTTGTCCCTGACCATCGTGACATTGTCCAGACCAAGCCGACGGGCCTCTGTCTTGATGAACGAGGCGTTCTCCCGCGCCATCTCCACCGACCACACTCTCGCCGCCCCCCTTGAGGCGAACTCGAAAGCGACGGCCCCTGTGCCACCGAAAAGGTCAAGAACCTTCAAATCCTCAAACTCGTACTCGTTGTCAAGCACATTGAACAGACCTTCGCGGGCGAAGTCGGTGGTCGGCCTTGCATTGTAGCCGGCAGGGGGATTGACAGTTTTCCCGCGCAGTCTTCCTCCGATTATCCTCATAGCCTTTCGACAGATTTGAAATAACGGTACAGGGACATTTCCTCCTCCTCGGTCAAAGGAGTTCTGAAATAGACCGATGACACCTCCGGATTGAGTTGGAGCTTTCTCACGGCCATGAACAGGAAATATTCCGCGGTAGTGAAATCGGACGCACGGAACACGTTGGCCAAAAGCAGATTGCGACCCTGAGATATTCCAAGATGAAGATATCCCGCGGCGTAGGACGCGATGATCCTGTTATATTCATCGATGTTCTGCAGATCCTTCAGGATGTAGTACATCTCCGGCAGGACCTCCGCAGGTCTGCCATCGAAGTCAAGGACCGCCTGCGAGATTGTCCGGGACAGCATCTCTCCGATGGACAGGGAATATACCAATTCAGCGGCGTATTCCGGAAGCGAGGCATGGGAAACCTCATCGCCATCGCCTATGACAACGGTGTCGGCGAGGCTTTGCCGGGCCGTTGACTCATCAAAGAACGTTCGCGGGACCAATGCCACTTTCGGAGTGAACAGCGACACCTCCACATGCCGGTACCGCCGTTGGAACTCAGGAGCCGTGAAAACCGTGTCAGCGCCGCGCCATCCCGATTCCGTCACGGCGCCATCATCCTCCACCTTAAAAGAATATCCATTCAAGCAGACTTGAATGGATATTCCGTTTATCTTCTGTTTTGGATTCCAATCCATCTATGTCAGGTGATGACAGAGGATTACTCCCAGTTACCGACGTTGTTGTTAGGCGCGGAGACACTTCCGACCATAAGACCCTCGTAACGGCCCTGATCCTCGCACTCGGCGACTTTGTTCACAACAAGCTGATGATTCATTCCGTTAAGGATGGACTTCCAAGGCATCTTAGCCTCGAACAGCGGCACATTCACACCGGAGACCTTCTTCACGACAGCGTCCATCTCGATCTTTGTCACAGCGGCGACAGTCTCACCCTCCGCGGCGAAAGGAATCTCGTCGATCTTGTTGACATCGAAATCAGTCCTGCTGCGGAACAGGGTATCCTTGACGGCGATCTTGTTCTGGATAGAGAACACGAGTTTCTTGTCACCTTCCTGATAGAGTTTGTAAAGGCCCTCGTCGGTGATTCCCTTATGAGACTTCTTCACGTCATTGGTGTGAGCCACGGCGAGGGAGTCATCCTTTGAGCCGACCTGCATGAGAACCACCATCTCACCATTGTTGTAGAACTGCTTGAGGGTGTCGAACGAAGCGGTGAACCTCTCGTTCACACTCTTGAACGCAACCTGGAGATCACGGATGTCCTTGAGCCTCTGGACAGCCACTTTCTGCCTGGCCTCAACTTCCTTGTTGAATCTAACAGGTTCCATGATGCCGTCATAGATCTTGTAGACTAAAAGATCGCGCAAAGCGCGAGTACGATGCAGATGATCGTTTTCAGTGTCTTGTTCATTATTCTTTGTTTTTATGTTTTTTCTACCCATGAAAAGACTATACGTCAATTCTTGACAAAGTTAGAAAATTGATTTATGAAATGCAATATAATATTTGTAATTTTGCAGACAGCAATGAAAGACATCACAGTTTTAGACAGACTGACGGGTGGTTCATCCCGCGTCACCATCGTCGTCCACACCCATCCGGACGGGGATGCGGTCGGAAGCGGAACCGCCATGTTGGGTTATCTGACAGACATAAAGCGCAAGAACGCCGCGCTGATCGTACCGGACAGCGTCCCGGACTCCATCTCCTTCATCACGAAAGGATTCGAGCCCGGAAGTGTCATCGTGTTCGAGGATGAGAGGCTGAAAGCGGAGGAATGGATCAATTCCTGTGACCTGATCATCTGTCTGGACTGCAATTCATTCTCCAGGACAGCGGACATGGAGACTCTCCTGAGGAAATCCACGGCCCGTAAGGTTCTGATCGACCATCATCTGAACCCTGAGACGGCATCCTTTGACCTGACGTTCTCAAAGGAAGGGATATCCTCGGCCAGCGAGCTTCTGTTCTGGATCCTGATGGAGACGCCGGAGATCGAAGGAGACGCGTCTCGTCTGCCGGCAAGATGCGCCGCCTCCCTGCTTGCCGGAATGACGACTGACACGAACAACTTCTCGAACTCTGTCTTTCCAAGCACGTTCGAGATGGCCTCAAGACTGATCGAAGCCGGAGTGGACCGTGACGCCATACTCGTCAGCCTGTACAACAACTACAGGGAGAACCGTCTGAGGCTCATGGGGTTCCTTATGAGCGAAAAGCTCACGATCACCCCGCGCGGCGTCGCTTTCATCATCCTGGACAAGGAGACCCAGGACAGGTTTGACTTCAAAAGAGGCGAAAGCGAAGGCTTCGTGAACATGCCGTTGTCTGTGGCGGAGGTGCGCATGAGCATATTCCTGACCCAGGAGGACGACATATTCAAAGTGTCCATCCGCTCAAAGAAGGGAGTCTCGGCGAATGACTGCGCCGCAAGATACTTCAACGGCGGCGGACATGAGCAGGCGGCCGGAGGAAAGCTCACCGCCGGGAAAGACCTGGCCTCCCTCAAGGACGCCGAGGCATACATCTTGAAAGTAACGAATGAGTTTTTTGGAATATGACAAAGAATCTCATCATACCAGCCCTGATGGGCATGGCCGCCCTTGTCTCTTCTTGCGGCAAGAGCGAGGTCGAGAACGTCTATACCCAGCAGGACAAGAACATCGAATCTCTGGTCAAATCCCTTGCTCCGGAAGAATCCGAGGCGACGGTCGATTATCTTGACGGCGTCGTAAGGGTCACCGTGAAGCACGGAGATGGGGCCCCGCTTGAGAGCGGCGGAACCGTGTCCTTCTACTATGCGGGACACTGCATCAACAGTTCCAGCCTCAGTTCCGAGAATATGTTCGTGACCAACAGCAAAGAATTCGCCGAATCCTTCAACTGGACGGTGACCGACTCCACCATCTTTCAGGTCAGCACGGTCGATCTCGCGAAGGACAACCTTGTCAAAGGCCTGAAAAAAGGCATCGTAGGGGTCAAGGCCGGAGATGAATGTTACATCATGTTCAACGGAAAGTACGGATTCGGGAAGCACACGAACGGAACCGTGCCAGGAAATTCGGCTTTGGCCTATCATTTGTGGATAAGCAGCGTCTCGAATTAATCAATGAGAAAAAAGAAAACTGTTATGAATATATCAAAGAAAGCAACTTCAACTTTGCGTTGTACGGCCGCCGTGGCCATTCTTGCCTTGGCGTCATCCTGCGCGAAGGAAACCACAACCTACGAGAACGATGACGTGAAACTCTACCTGGACGCTTGGATGAGCGTGAACCATCCGGGAGTCCAGCCGACCGGCCTTGGAGTTTACATCATCGATGACCAGCCTGGCTCCGGAGAGGCTGTCACGGATGATGACTATTATTACTTCATCCGCTACACGGCCACGGATCTGAACGGAAACATCAGCGGCACGTCCGAGGAGAAAGTGGCGCAGCAGACAGGAAGCTACACGAAAGGCAACTACTATGGTCCGACAGTGGTGATGGACTCTTACTATGCCACCCAGCCGGGTGTTCTGGAAGCCATCAAGGGCATGAAGGTCGGCGGAACAAGGACAGTGGTCGTGCCTGGATGGCTCAACTCAACCATATCATCATCAACCAGCGAGAAATACTACACTACCGCTGAGGAATTCTACAAGAACAAGAGCGGGAGCAACACAATCTACACTCTTACCTTGACCGGCAAGACCGACAACATCAACAAATGGGAGGTCGATTCGTTGGAAAGGTACACAGCTCGCATGATGAACGATGTTGACTCCACATTCTACGGGTACTACTACCAACAGCTCAAGGAGCCTACTGACACAACCACATTCCCGCGTGACACGACATTCTACATCAACTACATAGGAAGGCTTCTCAACGGCCAGGTGTTCGACACCACAATCGAGGACACCGCCAAGTTCTACGGAATTTACTCCTCGTCAAAGACTTACAAGCCTCAAATGGTCAAGTTGAACGAGACCTACACCGAAATCACTCTCGGAGGGTCAAGCAGTTCGGACGGCAGCACCACAATAGATGGATTCTCCTACTGCCTCTCCAAACTGAAGTCCTACGAGAAAGGAATCTGCGCGTTCTACTCGGCTCTGGGTTACAGTTACAGCGGCAGCGGAAACGTGATTCCAAAATTTGCCCCTTTGACTTTCGAGATCGAGATTGTTGACAAAGAAGAATAAGGAAGATATAATGCCACAGACACAGACCGCTCCTACGGAGCTTGGAAGTGAAAGCATAGGAATATTGCTCAAGAAGTACGCAGTCCCTGGAATCATCGCCATGACTGCGTCTTCTCTCTATAATATGGTGGACAGCATCTACATCGGGCATATTCCCGGATCGGGATCGCTGGCCATCTCGGGACTTGCTGTCACGTTCCCGCTGATGAACCTCAGCACGGCGCTCGGCACTCTTGTCGGCGTCGGGGCGGCGACCATGATCTCCGTGCTGCTCGGACAGCGGAACTACAAGATCGCCAACAAGGTCCTGGCCAACGAGGTGACCCTGAACTGCATCGTCGGCCTCCTGTTCACCGTGTTCTGCCTGATGTTCCTGGATCCGATTCTCTATTTCTTCGGAGCCAGCGCCAACACGCTGAAGTACGCCAGGGACTATATGGAGATCATTCTCTACGGGAATGTCATCACTCATCTTTACTTTGGACTGAACAGCATCATCCGGTCTTCGGGCAACCCGAAGATGGCGATGGGACTGACCCTTTTCACGGTGATCCTCAACAGCATCCTGGACCCGATATTCATTTTCACGTTCGGGATGGGTGTCCGCGGAGCCGCCTTGGCGACGGTGATTTGCCAGGCTGTCTCGCTGGCATATTCAATATACTATTTCACACGGAAGGACAACGTCCTTCGTCTGCCGAAAGGGTTCTTCAGTCTTGAGTGGAGGATCGCAAAGGATTCATTGTCAATCGGTATGGGGCCTTTCCTTATGAACTCGGCCTCCTGCATCGTGACAATGTTCATCAACCAGCAGCTTCTCAAGTACGGCGGAGACCTTGCGATCGGAGCATACGGAATCATCAACAGGATCAACTTCCTGTTCATTATGGTGGTGATGGGGTTCAACCAGGGAATGCAGCCTATCGCCGGCTACAATTTCGGGGCGAGGAAATATTCAAGGGTCCGCGAGGTATTCCTGCGCACGTCAATGTGGGCCACGATCATAACCGGTTTCTGGTTCATCGCCTCGGAGTTCTTCCCGGAAGTGATGGTCAGCATCTTCACCAACGATCCAAGCCTTAAGGAGATGGCGGAGAAAGGATTGAGAGTGATGAACCCGGTTGTGCTGATCGTAGGCTGGCAGATGGTATCGACCAACCTGTTCCAGAGTCTCGGAATGGTCCGGAAGTCAATATTCCTGTCCCTCAGCCGCCAACTGCTTTACCTTGTGCCACTGCTGTACCTGATGCCGCTGTTCTTTGACATTCATGGAGTGTTCGCGGCGTTCCCTATCTCCGATGCGCTGGCCTGCGTCACGACATTGGTCATGATCGGCAATCTCATGCGCAAATTCAGCAGACTCAAGGACGGGGACGAGCCAACGATCCTTGGAAGCGCGATCTCTTAAAAACCAATGAATATGAACGGACAAAACACAATAATCAACATCGGACGCCAATTCGGGAGCGGCGGAAAGCTCATCGCGTTAAAAATAAGCGAGACTCTGGGCGTCCCGGTCTATGACAACGAGTTGATCTCCAAGGCAGCCGACGAGAGCGGTTTCAGCAAGGAACTGTTCGAGCGCAGCGACGAGAAAAGAAGCATATTCAACATCTCATCATTCTTCGGGACCGGAAGGTTCGGCGGCACGCAAAACTACGTCGGTGACAATGAGCTTTTCAAAATCCAGAGCGAGGTCATCAGGAACATCGCGGCGAAAGGTCCGGCGATTTTCGTAGGCAGGTGCTCCAACTACATCCTCAGGGACTCTAAATGTCTGGATGTCTTCGTCTGCGCGCCTTTGGAGGACCGTGTGAAAAGGGTCTCCGAAAGATTGGGAATCAGCCCGGAGGAGGCCCGCACCAGAATCGGAAGACAGGACAGGACCAGGGAGACCTACTACAATTTCTTCACTTTCGGCAACTGGGGAGCGGCGTCTGACTATGACCTCTGCATCGACTCCTCGATTCTCGGAATAGACGGGACAGCCGATTTCATCATCGACTTCGGAAGAAAGGCCGGACTGATCTAAGAATATGTCGGATTCCAGAACAAAAAGGTTGATCCTCACTTGCGCGGCGGGACTGTCTGTCCTGCTGGTCGTCATCATAGCCGGTAAGTCAGCGTTCGGCAAGCGGATGGATAAGGAAACTGAATCGTGTCCTGTGCCGGTAAACCTCAACGAAACCCTTACAAACGAGATGTCAGACACGTCCTGCCTGGCCGGGTTCGATAAGATAGTCAAGGACTACCTGACTTACTGGGGAATACACGGAGCGTCCCTCTCGGTCATGAGAAACGACTCCCTGCTCTTCGCCAAAGGCTACGGGGAGGCCGACACCGACAAGAAAATGGGGCCTGGGAATATTCTGAGGATGGCGTCCGTCTCCAAGCTGGTGACAGCTGTGGGAATTATGGTTCTTCAGGAAAGAGGACTGCTGAGCATAAAGGACCACGTGTTCGGGCCGGATGGAATCCTGAACGACTCAGCCTATGTCGCCGCCATAAAAGACACCTTATACAATAGGATTACGGTTGAAGACCTTCTGCGTCACAAGGGTGGTTTCTCCAAACGTGGCGGAGACCCGATGTTCTCGACCCGCTGGATAATGATGCAGAACGGCTGGAAGGAGGTTCCCACACAGGAGCAACTGATGGAGCTCCAGCTCAAAAGGCGGGTGAAATTCGTTCCTGGCACCGCTCAGGAATATTCAAACTTCGGCTATCTGGCTCTTTCCATGGTGATTGAGAAGGTCAGCGGGATGGACTATGAGACCTTTATGCAGGAGAATGTGCTGCGGCCAATCGGATGCGTTGATTTCCACATCGCCGGCAACTACTACAAGCACAAGCTCCCCAACGAGACACGCTACTATGTCCAACACGATGACGAGCCGGCGGAGGAGTTCAACAACAGCGGCCGTAAGGTCATCCGCTGCTACGGCGGCAACAATGTGACTGGCCTTTCCGGAGCGGGAGCCTGGGCGGCATCGACACCGGAACTGGCACTGCTCGTAGCCTCGATCGACGGCAGACCGGAAGTGCCTGACATCATCAGCAAGGAAAGCGTGGATCAGATGACTGAATATTTCGACGAGAGCACCTACTCGCTCGGTTGGAACGACACCAAGGACGGTTACTGGACACGTACCGGGACATTCGCCGGGACAAGCGCGCTGATCAAGTACTTCCCTGACGGGGAATGCTGGATATTCATTTCCAACACAAGCACTTACAAAGGGCCGGGGCTCGCGCGGCACACGGCGGAGCTTTTCGACAAGCTCAGAATGAAATATTCCTCGAAGTTTCCTCCGAGGAATATGTTCTATCCGCCTCATCAAAATACTTCAAGTGATGAGGAATGGTTTGATTATTAATACTACTTGTTGACAAACATCACAGCCTCCGCGATGGAGTTCAGCTTGGTGTCAACGCTGTCGGCACGGCTTGCGAGCACGCAAGGGACAGTCGTTCCGACGAGCATTCCAGCCTGCTTCACACCAGTGGCGAGTTTGGAGTTTGTCTTCCAGAACACATTGGCGGACTCGATGTTAGGGAACTCAAGACAGTCAGCGTCACCGGCAACCGGGCTGACAAGTTTCTTGATCTCCACAGACTCCTTGTCGATCGCGACATCCAGAGCCAGAGGGCCGTCAGCGACACAGCCCTTGATCTGTCCGCGGTCAACCATCTTGGCGAGAGCGGCGGCCTCCATGCAGGCAGGCATGGAATCAAGCACCTGCTCGGATGCGGCGATGAACGCAAGCTTAGGCTTTGAGATGCCGAATGACTTGGCCACTCCGATGAGATAACCGGCGATCTTCACCTTCTGGCGGAAGTCAGGAAGAGGAATCACGGCCATGTCTGACAGGAAGAGGAGTTTGTGATAGTTAGGGCTTTCAATGACTCCGACGTGGCTGAGCACGCCCTTCTGAGGAAGAAGTCCGGTCTCCTTGTTGAGTATAGCGCGGAGGAACTTGTCCGTGGAGCAAAGCCCCTTCATCAGGACATCGCCCTCACCATCGTGAACAAGCTGAACGGCCTTTGAGACAGCCTTGAGTTCAACCGGCTCGTTGACAATCTCGAAGAGTTCGATGTCGATGTTGTTCTTCTGGCAGGTCTCTCTGATGAGTTCCTTGTCACCTACAAGGGTGACTTTCACGAAACCTAACTCCGAAGCCTTGGCGCAAGCCACAATCGTGTGCTCGTCAACAGCCCAGGCGGCCACCAATCTTTGCATACGCCCTTCTCTTTGAGTTCGGCGAATACGTCAGCGAATTTTGTGATCATGATATTTCTTTTTTTAGATTGATTCTATTCATCCATGCTCTGCACGAGGTGCATGGTGTCGCGCGCGATGACGAGTTCCTCGTCGGTGGTGACAAGGGCGACCTTGACCTTGGAATCCGGCAGGGAGATCACCGTGTCAACTCCCCAGGCGGTGTTGGCCTCGTAGTCGAATGCAAGTCCGAGATAGGTGAAGTTCTCGCAGACCCTGCGGCGCAGACGGCTGTTGTGCTCGCCGATACCGCCGGTGAAGAAGATGGCGTCGACTCCGTTCATCTCGGCGGTGTAGGCTCCGATGTACTTGATCATCTGGAATGTCAGCATCTTGAGTACAAGCTTGGCCTGGCGGTCGCCGTTGTTGGCGAGTTCGTCCAGCTCACGGGCGTCGGATGTCTTCTGGGAGACTCCGAGGAAACCGCTCTTCTTGTTCACGATGTCGTACATCTGATCAGGAGTGAGATTCTCCTTCTTCATCATGTAGAGGACGGCGTTTGCGTCCACGTCGCCGCAGCGGGTTCCCATGACCAGACCCTCAAGCGGAGTGAGACCCATAGAGGTGTCGATTGACTTTCCGTTCACGATAGCGGTGATGGAGCTTCCGTTACCGATGTGGCAGGTTATGATCCTTGAGTTGTTCAGATCAAGGCCGACCATCTCAGCGCCCTTCTTTGCCACGAACTGATGGCTCGTTCCGTGGGCGCCGTAGCGGCGGATGTGGTACTTGTCATAATATTCATAAGGGAGGCCGTACATGTAGGCGTAAGGCGGCATCGTCTGATGGAAGGCGGTGTCGAACGTCACGACCTGAGGCACTGAAGGCAGGACCTCCTGGCAAGCCCTGATACCAAGCAGGTGGGCCGGGTTGTGGAGAGGGGCGAAGTCGCAGCAGAAGTCGATCTTCTTGATGACATCCTCGTCCACGATGGCGCTTCCGGAGAAGAAATCGGCACCCTGCACGATTCTGTGGCCGACAGCCTCAATGTCGTCGAATGACTTGAGGACACCGTGGTCCTTGTCGATAAGGGCATCAAGCACAATCTGCATTCCGACCGTGTGGTCAGGGACAGGAAGATCCTTCACAACCTTCTCCTTACCCGCCGGAGTGTGCTGGAGCCTTCCGCATTCAAGGCCGATTTTCTCAACTATACCTTTGGCCAAAAGGGAGTAAACGTCATCGTTCTTCATGTCAAGCAGCTGGTACTTGATCGAAGAGCTTCCGCAATTGATAACAAGAATAATCATTCCGTTTGAAATTTATGTAATTATGCTGACAAAGATACGAAATTTATAACTATTTTTACCGCATATCAAGGAACTGTGTGATGAATGAGGCGAGAGATATCGTAGGGATAAGTGTTCCTTTCGCGGCCGGGGTCGCGATGGGGGTGGCTCTGTACCCTCTTCTTTCCGGAGGACTGCCGTTCATCACTAGTTCGATTCTCCTTGTTCTCATTTGTATAACAACCTTATTGGTTCGCTTCGGCAAGCTCGGCGACCGGAGCGGAAAGCGGTTGGTGAGCCTGTCGAACCAACCGCGCCTCGGCAGGCTGACGCGCTTAGGCAGGCTCAGCGGCCGGCGGATATTCTTTGTGGGAATATTCATAGTCACGGGAATATTCTGCTCGTTGAATTATCACATCGCAAGCGGGATTCCTGAATATGAAAGCGGATTCATCGGTTCGGCGGCGGCCAATGCCGTCGGTACACTGCAGAACGTCATTGACAATATACCTTACCCGTCCGAGGCCAGCGGCCCACTGGTGAAAGCCCTGCTGACCGGCGACAAAAGCGACCTGACGAAAGAGATCACGGGAATATTCAGGGACAGCGGTGCCTCGCATATCCTCGCACTCTCAGGGCTGCATCTCGGTGTGCTTTATATCCTCCTTGCAAGGCTGACCGCACCTTTAGGCAATAGCCCGTGGATCAGAAGGTTGAGATATTCATTGATCATCGTGGCCGCACTTTTCTACTCCATTATGACCGGTGCCACGCCTTCGATCATCCGCGCATTCCTGTTCATCACCATCAACGAGACCGCCAAGCTGCTTGGACGGAAAAGGGAGCCGGTCAGGGTTCTGCTGGCCGCTCTGACCATCCAGCTCGCCCTGAAGCCGGATGTCATCACCTCAGTGGCGTTCCAGCTGTCCTATATGGCGATGGCGGGAATATTCCTGCTCTTCCCTACCCTTGATCGGATCTATCCCGCACCAAACGGTTCTAAATTATCCAGATTCAATCCTTTACGGAAAATATGGAGCGCGGCGATGCTGTCAATCTCCTGCCAAGTCTTCACCGGCCCGCTGGCGTGGTACTATTTCCACACTTTTCCCAAGTACTTCATTCTGACCAACCTGACCGCACTGCCACTGACAAGCGCGATCATAACCCTTTCCGTGGCCACAATCGCGCTGTCTTTCCTTGGAATATGTCCGGAGCCGCTGGTGATCCTCAACGATCACGCGATGCAGGCTCTGGTTTTCTGCCTGGAAATCATTTCCGGGCTGGATAATCCTTAACCTATTCTTTAGTAACCTTCAAAAAATAACCTGCATCATCTTAAGGAATCTTTTCGGTCTATATTTCTTTTCTCATCAGTCATGTGCCACCGGCACACTCCTTCTTCGAAAATAGATCTATCCTCGAAAATATTCTCTTAATCTGAGGCAACTTATTTTTTTCATGTTACTTAACGTCTGCCAGATGAATCTTAGTCGTCCTGATTCCATAGAAGCAGACGACAATGAAGCAGATAAACGGCAGGATGAACGAAGCGTTCACAGCCGGCAGGAAACCGATCGTGCCCTTGTCGATGATCCAAGCCTGGAGCGGAGGAAGCACAGAGCCACCCAGAATGGCCATAATGAGGCCGGCGGCACCGAACTTGGCGTCATCCCCGAGCCCTCCGAGGGCGATTCCGTAGATCGTCGGGAACATCAGCGACATAAACCCGCTGACAGCCACAAGGCAATAAAGCCCGAGCCTGTTCTGCAGGAATATCACGCCGGCAGTGGCGATCATTCCTCCTATAGCGAAGATTGTCAAGAGTTTGGACGGTTTCAGATATTTCATCAGCCAAGTGCACAGGAAGCGGCAGGTCACGAACAGGATCATCGCCGCGATGTTGTACTTCTGCGAAAGCACCTCGGCCGCCTGCTCGTCCATTCCCTCGGCCATAAACACTCTTGTGCCGTACTGGATGATGAATGTCCAGCACATAATCTGCACACCGACATAGAAGAACTGAGCGATCACTCCCTCCCAGTACCGAGGCCTGTGAAGCAGGCGGTTCAGAACCGGGCCGATGTTCATCTCGTGATCCTTGTCGGCGTTCTTAGGCATCTTCGCGACAAGTATCAAGACGAACATCACGATGATGACAAGGCCGACGACCCAGTAAGGTCCCGTAAGCACATTGAGATCAGCCTGTTTCATCGCCTCGAAGCTCGCATCGTCCAGAAGCGCCCGCTCGGCCGTGCTGGCCGGATGCAGCCTCGCCTGGATGAAGTTCATCGCCACGTACATTCCCATCAGCGAGCCGATCGGATTGAAGCACTGGGCGAAGTTCAGACGACGGGTCGAAGTCTCCTCCGTTCCCATACTCAGGATGTACGGATTGCAGCTGGTTTCAAGGAAAGACAGACCGCAAGTCATTATGAAATATGCGATAAGGAAAAAGCCATAGACACCGACAGATTTGGCCGGAAGGAACAGCAGAGCCCCGAGCGCATAGAGTCCAAGCCCGACAAGAACGCCAGCCTTGTAGGAGAATTTCCTGATGAACATCGCCGCCGGAAGAGCCATACAGAAATAGCCGCCGTAGAATGCCACCTGGACCAGAGAGCCCTGCGTCACACTCATTCTGAATATCTTGGAGAATGCCTTGACCATCGGGTTGGTGATGTCGTTGGCGAATCCACAGGGCGAAACAGGTCGTTATGAGAATAAAAGGCAGGACGTAGCTTACTCCGCCTGCCTTTAAGATTGAATCCTTCTCCTTCATATTCAAGGATTACTTGTAGATCGGACCGAAGTTCGCGCAGGCACGGAAGTCCGCACCCTCCTTGTCCATTCCGAACGCGTTCCAAGCCGCCGGACGGAATATCTTGGCATCGTCCACGTTGTGCATGCAGACAGGGATGCGGAGCATAGAGGCCAAGGTGATGAGGTCAGCGCCGATGTGTCCGTAGGAGATCGCTCCGTGATTGGCGCCCCAATTGTTCATCACGCTGTAAACGTCCTTGAAGGCATCCTTCTTAGGGTCAAGGCGTGGGGTGAACCAGGTTGTAGGCCAGGTAGGGTCGGTACGCTTGTCGAGAACGGCGTGGATCTCAGGATCGATGTCCACAACCCATCCCTCGGCGATCTGGAGAACCGGTCCGAGCCCGTCCACGATGTTGATTCTCGCCATTGTTGCAGGGAAATCTCCCCTTGACACGAAATGGATGCTGAATCCGCCGCCACGGAAGTAGTCCCTGTCGGCCGGCATCCATTGCGAGTGCTCAAGGCAGCGCTTCTCGTCCTCCTCGGTCATCTCCCAGAACGGCTTCATAACCGGATTACCCTCTGCGTCAGAGCTTTGTCCGCAGCCGTCCATAGTCGTGGCTCCGGAGTTGATGAGGTGGATGATTCCAGGGGCGGCCTTGCCGGTGAGTTCCTTGCCGGTCACCCTCTTGACAGCCTCAGGGCTCCAGTACGTCCTCACATCGGAGAAGATCTGAGGACGGTTGGTCAGCAAGTGCGCCATAAGCATAGCCGTGCCGTTGAGCGAGTCGTTCTCTGTGGCAAGAATCGAAGGCTCCCTGCGGCCGTTCCAGTCGAAATTGGTGTTCAGAAGGGTCTCCGTGAAGTCCCCGTTAGGCATCCAGTCGGTCCACTGACGCTGTCCCTGGAAACCTCCGGCGATGGCGTTGTGCCCAAGAGCCTCCTCCTTGAATCCCATCTCGCGGAGCTTAGGGTTGCCGTGCATAAGATCCATCACGATGATGGTCATCTTCACCACGAATTCCCAATCCTTGTCCTTCTGCTCACGGGTCTTTTGCTTGCCTTCAGGGTTCTTGTCCCAACCCTCGTTAGGCATACAGTATTTCTTGACCCAGGCCATAGCCTTCTCGAACTCCTCAGGGTCGTATATTCCAAGATCCATACGCCTCAGGATCTCGACCTCATCTACACTTTCATTCCTCATACCCAGATACTTCTGGAAGAAGTTGGTGTCCACGATGGAGCCGGCGATGCCCATCGTAACACTGCCGATCGAAAGGTAAGACTCCCCTCTCATCTCCGCCACCGCGACAGCGCCGCGGGCGAAACGGAGAATCTTCTCGGCCACATCCTCCGGGATCGAGTTGTCATCGAGATCCTGGACATCGTGACCGTATATTCCGAAAGCAGGAAGGCCCTTCTGTGCGTGCGCGGCAAGCACGGCGGCGAGGTAAACCGCACCAGGACGCTCCGTGCCATTGAATCCCCATACAGCCTTCGGCCAGTAAGGGTTCATATCCATGGTCTCGGAGCCGTAGCACCAGCAGGATGTCACGGTGATTGTTCCGCCGACACCCTCGCGCTCGAACTTCTCGGCGCAGGCGGCGCTCTCAGCCACACGGCCGATCGTACCGTCAGCGATGACACACTCCACCGGAGTGCCGTCGGTATATCTCAGATTGGAGGAAATGAGGGCGGCGACATTGGCCGCAAGGGTCATTGTCTTTTCCTCAAGACTTTCACGTACACCGCCTTGACGGCCATCTATGGTCGGACGGATTCCTATTTTAGGATGCTTCATAATATTGGATGTTTTAATGTTAATGTCGTTAAAGGCGCATCCGCAACCGAATGCGTAAGCGTAAATGTACGAATATTATCTGAAAATCGAATGCATAACCCGAATAAACTCTCGGTTGCTCCCTCTTATCAATGACGATATTCTTTCCGCGGCCGGTCTGTCAGGATTCTTCCAAGCAGGAAGATCCGGTTTCCTGCCGGTGCGCGCCAGAATCCCCGGAGCGATGACTCGGGCGACTCCAGCTTTCGCCACCTTGGCTCCACAACCATAGTCAAGAAGATTGGGCCGGAATATATCAGACGGATTTTCAAGATGCCTGACGGCGTATTCAGGGACTAGTGTGAGCGTCATGTCGTAAAGATGGCAAGGAACAGGGATGACCGGATCCGGTTCCAGAAGCCTTCCATGACGGGATCTGCCACCGGAGAGCAGGTTGCCAGACAAGTCGGAGACAGTGCCGGCTATCACGGCCTTATGACGCAGGAAGAATGAATTCTCGAAGAACGATGCGAAAGCCCCTTCCTCCAACCTGAGGTCTGAATCCATCCAAAGGTAAAAGTCGAAGCCGATCCCCAAAACCTTTTCCCAAACCTTCTGATACCCACCTACTCCCTCATCATTCAAAAAAGTGGTGAATGAATATCCTCCCGTGGCCGTCAATGCTTCCGTCTGCCTTTGACATTCCTCAAGGCAAGCGGTGGCGCCATCCTTGCCATCATCGGTAAGGGTTATGAGAAGAGCCACGTTCATATTCCTAAGAATCCAGTTTGAGCACAGCCATGAAGGCGCTCTGCGGCACCTGAACCGTACCGATCTGGCGCATCCTCTTCTTGCCTTCCTTCTGTTTCTCAAGAAGTTTCCTCTTACGGGTCACATCGCCGCCGTAGCATTTCGCGGTCACATCCTTGCGGACCTGACGCACGGTCTCACGGGCGATGATCTTCGCCCCGATGGCCGCCTGGACCGCGATATCGAACTGCTGGCGAGGGATCAACTCCTTGAGCTTCAAGCAAATCTTACGTCCGAATTCGTAGGCGTGATCCTCGTGGATAAGGGTAGAAAGCGCATCCGCCGGGTCTCCGTTCAGAAGGATGTCCAACTTGACCAGCCTTGCTGTGCGGAAATCCGTGACGTGATAGTCAAACGACGCGTAACCCTTTGAGACAGACTTCAATTTATCATAGAAATCGAACACGATCTCGGAAAGCGGCATATCATAGGTGAGCTCGACCCTGTCGGAAGTGATGTAGTGCTCCCCGATCAGTGTTCCCCTCTTGTCCATGCACAGTTTCATGATCGCCCCGTAGAAATCCGTCTTGGAGATGATCTGGGCCCTGATGAAAGGCTCCTCGATGTGATCGATCAGCGTAGGGGCCGGAAGGCCGGACGGATTGTGCACGTCAAGCACCTCCCCCTGAGTGGTATATACTTTATAGGAAACGTTAGGGACTGTCGTGATGACATCCATGTTGAACTCTCTGAAAAGACGTTCCTGCACGATCTCAAGGTGAAGAAGTCCGAGGAATCCGCAACGGAAACCGAATCCGAGGGCAAGCGAAGACTCCGGCTCATAGACAAAGGAGGCGTCATTGAGCTGGAACTTCTCCAGCGTCGCCCTAAGTTCCTCAAACTTGTCAGCCTGAACAGGATACATACCGGCGAACACCATCGGTTTCACCTCCTCGAATCCCGCGATGGCGGCGGCGCAAGGCCTGGCGGAATGGGTTATTGTGTCACCCACCTTGACCTCCACAGCCCTCTTGATTCCGGAGATGATGTAGCCCACGTCCCCGGTCGAGACCTTGCCGGTAGGCTGGAGCTTCATCTTGAGCACACCGACCTCCTCGGCGTCATATTCCTGTCCCGTAGCGACAAACTTGACCTTGTCGCCTGTGGAGATGGATCCGTTCAGAACCTTGAAATAGGCGATGATTCCCCGGAACGGATTGAACACCGAGTCAAAGATCAACGCCTGCAGCGGAGCGTCTGGATCCCCGTGCGGAGCCGGAATCCTCTCCACAATCGCGTCCAGAAGCGGCGGAATCCCTTCTCCCGTCCTCGCGGAGACTTTGAATATATCGTCGTGGTCACAGCCCAGAAGATCGACTATCTGGTCGGCCACAATCTCCGGCTGGGCGGAATCCATGTCTATCTTGTTCATCACTGGGATGATCTCAAGTCCATGATCCACAGCCAGATAGAGATTGGAGATCGTCTGTGCCTGGATTCCCTGTGACGCATCGACAACCAGCAACGCCCTCGCAGGAAGCGATCGAGCGGGAGACCTCGTAGGAGAAATCCACGTGCCCCGGAGTGTCGATCAGGTTAAGGACATATTTCTCACCTTTATAAATATATTCCATCTGGATGGCGTGGCTCTTGATGGTGATTCCTTTCTCCCTCTCCAGATCCATGTCGTCCAGCACCTGCGCCTCCATATCCCTGGAAGACAGAGTCTTTGTCAGTTCGATAAGCCTGTCGGCAAGCGTGCTCTTCCCATGGTCGATGTGAGCGATGATGCAGAAATTCCTGATATGCTTCATATAACGTGTCGTTCAATTGCAAGTAACGGGACAAGCGCCCGCATATTCCTAAGTATAATTGCAAAAATAAGCAATTTGTCGTACATTTGAAAGATTGAATACAATCAGGATGACTGACGAGGAGATTATCGGGCTTTACCGGAACGGCCAGGACGAAAGAGCGTTCAAAGAGATAGTCGCGGCCTACAGCGAGCGGCTATATTGGCACGTCCACAGGTTCGTCTGCTCGCACGAGGACACCGACGACCTCCTACAGGAGATATTCATAAAGATCTGGTCAGACCTTCCTTCGTTCAGAGGAGACTCCAGGCTGTTCACATGGATCTACAGGATAGCCACCAACGAGATTGAACTGGCTTCACAAGCAAAAGGTCCGCGCCATCCTCAAGTTCGAGAGCATCGACACGGAACTGGCCGACAAGATTGACGACGATCCGTACTTCAACGGCGACGAGGCCCAAAGGCTCCTCTTCAAAGCCATCGCCAGACTTCCTCAAAAACAGAAATCGGTGTTCTGCCTGCGATATTTCGACGACCTGTCCTACGAGGACATCTCCGAGATCCTTGGGACATCAGTCGGGGCCCTGAAAGCCTCCTATCATTTCGCCTCCGAAAAAATCCGCGCGGAACTTCAGAATCAGATTAAACCTTGATGTTGACAATCTGTCAAAGATAACGTGATGCAAAAGAGAAACGACATATTCAATGGCACAGGGAAGGCGGCCTTCAAAGTTCTGGAAGGGTATTTCGAGGAACTCAAGGCCCGTCTTGACACCATACCTGCCATGAATCAGACGATCAGTCCGATGCAGCGCATGAAGCCGTACCTTGCACTGGCCGCATGCTTCCTGGCCATACTGATGATAGGGAATGCCATCCTCAGCGGCACGGCGGAGAAAGGCGCGGCAAGCGACCTTTACAACGAGTTCGCCTACATAAGCCTGCTTCAGACCAATGAATATCTCCATACGGATGGCGCTGAGCAAGACACTATCTCCAACGAGGATGTGGTCAACTACCTGATTGATTCGGGCACTTCCGCCGAATTGATTGAATATGCCGGACTTATAGCGAAAAAATAGATTTGACATGAAACGAATATTATTGATACTCACAGTCCTGATTTCCGCGCTTCCCGGCTTGGGGGCGCAGGACAAAGGCAAGAAGGACTGGCACGACAAGTGGAAGGCCGAGAAAATCGCCTATCTTACCGACGCGTTGGATCTGACAAGCGCCGAGGCTGAGAAGTTCTGGCCGGTCTATAACAAATGCGAACGAGAGAAGAGAAACTCTTTCAAAGTGTCCATGGACGCCTACAAAGCTCTTGACGAAGCAATCAAGGCCGGGAAAGGTGACAAAGAAATCAACACTTTGTTGGATAAATACATCGAATCCCAGAATTGTGGCAAGGATATTGATAGTAAATATGTCTCGGAGTACCGAAAGATACTTCCCGGCAAGAAGGTGGCGAAGTTGTACATCGCGGAAGAGTCATTCCGCAGGCAACAGATTCATAAACTGAACAAGGATAATAAGAATGAAAAGATAACAGATTATTTTTTTGGTCAATTGGTTAATGGTTAGTTTGGTTACAGATAATAATCTGTTACGAGGGAGACTTGCTGGGAAGTACGTCTCCCTCTTTCGTTTAAAAGAGTCAGGAGCTCCTCCTGAGGAGAATCCCCGAACTTTCCCTTACGTCCGAACTGAACAATCAACCGCGACACCGGCTTACGTTCCACAGTCCTGATTCTCAAAATCTTCCACGGTACGAATCCGCACATCCCGGCGTGCCTGAACAACGCTTTCTCCTGGTCGGAAGGCAGGATCATCGACACACGGCCATATTCACTGAGGACTTCGGAAGCATATTCAAGAATTTCCCGATAGGAGAGAGGTTCCGCCCCGGCAGGATCTTCCGGGTCTCCAGTGTGGCGGGCGGTGTTGCGCCTGGCCTCGGGTGCCTGGAGCGAATTGTCGTAATAAGGTGGATTAGAGACGATAAGGTCATAGCACGCACCGCTGTTCGCTTCCTTGAAAGCCGCCAATCCGATATTCACTGACTCAAGATGATCCCGCCAAGGGGACTGATCGAAATTCTCGGCCGCCTCCTCCGCTGACGGAGTGTCAATGTCTATTCCTTGAATATGCCAGTCCGCGCCGGAGCATTCAGTCTCAAGGCGCTGGGCTATCATCAGAGCCACCGTCCCAGTGCCTGTGCCGACATCAAGGACACGCCTGTCATTTGGCAGCACAGTTGTGGCGGCCCCGAGAAGCACCCCGTCAGTATTGACCTTCATCGCGGAACGCTCGTTGCGGACACTGAATCTCTTGAAACGGAATACGCTCATAATGAATATGTCCGGTCGTTCTATTCCTCAACGAACTGCCCGTCACGCATAAACAGGGACCTGTCACACATCCGCGCGAGGTCAGGATCGTGTGTCACAATGACAATCGTCTGGCCGTAGCGCTGCCTCAGATCGAAGAACAGCTGGTGGATCTCGGCCTTGGTCTTCGAGTCCAGATTGCCGGATGGTTCATCGGCGAACAGGATCGCCGGCTCATTCACAAGGGCTCTGGCTATGGCGACCCTCTGCTGCTCGCCTCCGGAAAGCTCGGACGGCTTGTGCTCCATCCTCTCTCCAAGCCCCATATCCTTCAGGAGTGCGGTGGCGGCGGCCTTGGCATCCTTGTCCGAACGTCCGGCGATGAAGGCCGGGATCATCACGTTCTCCAGGGCGTTGAACTCAGGCAAAAGGTGATGGAACTGGAAAACGAACCCGATGCGGCGGTTCCGGAAAGCCGAAAGGTCCTTGCCGCTCAGATGCAGCACGTCAGTCCCGTCAATCTCCAGAGAGCCGGAGTCAGGTGTGGACAATGTGCCCAAAATCTGAAGCAATGTGGACTTTCCCGCGCCTGACGCGCCCATAATCGACACGACTTCTGATTTATCAACCTGAAAATCGACTCCTTTAAGAACCCTAAGATTCCCGAAAGATTTTTCTATACCCTTAGCCTGAATGATCATAATCCAAAACTTCTTGTGTTTCTCCTGAAAGTCCAAAACCGTGCGTCGTCACACTTACAGAGGTGGTCAGACAATGGATTTTGAATATTTCCTTTCAAAGATAACAGATTTTTTCAAAAAAGTTTTGCGAATTTCAAAAAAAGGCATAACTTTGCAGTCCTTTCCAATGAGAAGGCTTGAAAGAGCGATTGTCAGGAAAGGCCTGAGGGGTTAACCCGAAGGAATGTTATCGGGGTGTGGCGCAGTTGGCTAGCGCATCTGGTTTGGGACCAGAGGGTCCAGTGTTCGAGTCACTGTACCCCGACAGAAAAAGAAGCGACCGGAATTCGGCCGCTTTTTTTTGTTATTACTGATCAAAGCCATCAGATCACCGCCCTTTCAGAACGGCCTTAAAGCCGTAGGTAATGGTATGTCTCATCGCGCGGTAGGTATTGCGGGGCGAAAGCGCGAAATGGCGTGACATCCAGCGGAGATGCCCGCGAAAGGAACGAAGCTTGCGGAGGAGGTAAGGTTCAGAGTCAATGTCGCGTCCGCCATTCATTGTCCGTCCGAAATTGCCGGAATGCCTTATCGATGCCCAGATCATGTCTGAATACCGGCCGAATGCCTCGTCATAGAACGGCATTTCCTCCCGGGGAAGCCCCAACAGATTGACGGCAATGAACCCGAAGGCCTTCCATTCCTTGTCCAGCCCTAATTCATCAAGACGCCGCCGGATCCAAGCCCTGTCGATCACCGACGCGAAACGGCGAAGATGCATGGTCCAGTCGCAGATCTGACGGAGACCCAGTCCACCATGATAGAAATGTTGGATAAAATGAGTGAATATGAACATTGCGTCAAAATCCACGGACGGCAAAGCGACTGGCTCACCAAGACAGTCCCATGAGCGGAAATCCTTGCGGGTGAACAATTCCGACTGCATCCCGTCGATGACATCGTTGAACGCCTTTCCAAAACCGGCCCGGGCTGTTCCGTGGAGTTCGACATCCACTCCGCCATGGAACAGCATCCCGAAATGCTTCTTATCGCCATCTTCCGGGAGCAACTTTTCAGCCCTGGGAGCCAGCACTTCCGATGCGCGGCGGTAATTCTCATCGTCCAGAAGGAAGTCTATGTCCCCCGGAGACCGATGGCCGGGATGAAGATAGTTCTGTGCCGTACCCTGTCCCTTTATAAGGCAGTAGCTGATCCCGTTGTCTTTGAATATGCCCGCCAACTCGGCCACGACAGCGTCCAACCGGGCATTGGCCCGTTCCACGCCGATGGTCTGAACCATCAGCTGCCGAGCATCCTCAAAGGGCATCGAAAGTTGGGCGCCGTAACGCTTCTGCGCGGAAACCCCGTCAGAGATCAGTCCGACCACCGTCTGCTCTCTGGCAAGTCTGATCAAAGCCTTCCAGTCAACGGAAGAATAATCCGCTACTGTACCGGCCTTATCCCAAAGGCCGGAACGCAACAAGTCGAAAAACAGGTCATCTTTCGGGATATTCATAAAAAATGTTTTTGCGTTTGAAACAATAGGCGCATTCCGAAGTAGCCGTTTTACTTCCAGACCCCGTCACGGCACACTCTTGCAGCTTCGGCGTCAGGACGGCACCCCATCGAATAGATCGGAACCGAAGTGGCGATTCCGGAGGCGACCGGTGTCGATGCATCCATGATCCGACGTTCCCAACGAACAGATGAGACAGCGCTGACAAAACCGGCGTAGGCGTAAATCCCGTTCAACCTTGAGATGCTGTTGAGCGGCGCCTGCCTGAGACAGACAATGGCCTTGACCGGAACCCTCACATTACGATAGCAGGGAGTCTTCCCGCTCCATGGAGTGCCATAGACGAACAATTTCCCGTCTTCAAGCCTCACGACCGGATTGTCATCATTGACCAACGTGGTTCCAGGAATATTCTCGAGCCACAGGCGGCTGTGGGTGCTTTTACCGGTTCCGCTGGGGCCAAGGAACATCACTGCCTCTCCATCCAGAGAGACCACCGAGGAGTGCATCAGCAAGACTGAATGCGCGGGAGAGTTGTAGGAGAACATCATCCGCAGGAGCATGTCCATCATGTATGCCACCTTGTAGGCTGTCATTCCCGGTTCCGGATAATAGTCTCCGACAGTGCTGTCGTTGGAAACCAACAACCTTCCCAAGGACGGACTGGATTCGGTGCTGACCTCGAACCATGTCCCTTCAGGACGGCGGTAAACCTTGAAGTACGGCTGTGAGTCTTTGACATCCATGATCAGGCCTTCCCCTGCCCCCGCGTCGAAAGGTTCACTTTCAGGCGCATGGATGACCAGACGGAAAGTCACATCCGCCTCTTGTCCGATGAAGAACGGTTCAAGCATGGAAAGATCCAGCATGTTGGCGTCAATGTCAGGGATGAGTTCTCCACGCCCCTGCACAAATGTCCTGAAAGGCACCTTGTCCCCGGCCCTTACCGGAAGAACCGGCAAGACATCACCTGCCGCAGCCAGCGCTATCCGCTTCCGGACCGGTTCAGTGTACTCCATAGGGATCCATGGAGACCTCAGTTCAAGAGCGAACGCCACTCCGCCGACACGGTAAACCCTGATTGTTGAAGTGGACATATCACTCGAGGACACCGTTTTCCTTCAACCGGGAGCACATCGCCTTGACATCAGACAGGGCCACCTCCGGAGAGACATCATACTTCCCGCACAAGAGGCTGACAAGCGACTCCTCCGTAAAGTCCGATGAGCCGACAGATTCCAACAGGTATGCCGCGGAATCATTCAACCTGATCAACTTGTTGAAATTCACAAAGTCACTTCCCTCCCCGGAAAGGACCTTCTCACCGCAAATCTCGCGGATGACAAATCCATTCTTCACTTTCATGTGGCAGCTTTCTTAAGGTTAGTAATCCTTAAAAAATAACTTGGTAATCTTTGATTGTCTTTTCGGTCCAGATGTCTTTTCTCATCAGTCATGTGCCACCGGCACACTCCTTCTTCCAAAAGAAATCTATCCTCATAAAATCTGACACAAAATTTAGTTCAACTTATTTTTTTTTCATGCTTACTTAATGGCAAAGTTAACGATTTTTTCAATACTTTTGCAAAGGAACAAGTCAATGACACGATGCTATAAAGGCTCAAAATGGGAAAAATGACCGTCAACAACGAAGCTTTTTTCGGGAATGTCATCACATTGCTGCGCAAAGGCAAGAAAGTGACGATTCCCGTGAAAGGGACAAGCATGCTGCCCTTCATCGTGGGCGAGGTGGATCTTGTCGTGCTGGAAGGCGTGGAGGCGGCCAGCCCGGAAAACTTGCCCCATCGCAACGCGGCCAAGGGGGACATCGTGCTTTTCCGGGTGAACAATCATTTCATCCTTCACCGGATATTGGAGTTTGACGCGAACGGCGTCGCGGTGATCCAAGGCGACGGTATCCTCAGGGCAAAGGAGCATTGCGGAAGAGATGGAATATTCGGACGCGTGGTGTCGGTTCTGAAACAAGGGAAGCATCCTGTTGACGTGGAGTCCAATGGCTATCGCCTGAAAATCAGGCTTTGGCTGATGGCCGCCCCTTTCCGCCGCATATTGCTCGGGGTCTGGAGACGCTTGTTCCTCACTTCAGCGAGGAAGGCGTGATTCTCAGAACAGATGTGCAGATTGACGCGATTTCCTCTCTATGGGTGATGATTATGAGGGTTTTGTCCTGAACCTGCCCTGAAAGCCTTTCCAACAGGATCTTTTCCGTCTCTATGTCCAAGGACGAGGACGGTTCGTCAAGCAGGAGGATTCCGCCTGGACGGAGCAATCCTCGGGCAATGGCGATCCTCTGGGCCTGTCCTTCACTCAATCCCACGCCATGCTCGCCGCATCTGGTGTCAAGGCCATCAGGCAGATCCATGACAAAATCCGCCGCGGCCAGATGAAGGGCCCTTGAATATTCCTCATCACCCGCATCCGGATTTCCCATGCGAAGATTGTCCCGGATGGTTCCGCTGAACAAGGTGTTCCCCTGCGGGACATAAGACAGGTTGCGCCGTGTCAAAGGCGAGGCCTCGGCCTTGTTTCCCTCGCAGTCGTAGAACACCACATTCCCGCTGTCAGGCGAGACAAGCGCAAGAATCAGACGCATCAGGGTGGTCTTCCCTATTCCTGTCTCACCTATGACAGCTGTCAGGCTTCCCGGAGTGAAATCATGGGAGAAGTCATCGAATACCTTTTTTTCGCCGCCAGGGTAGGAATATGTAAGATGCCCGATCCTGATTCCGGCCCTGCCGGTCAGGACGACAGGCTTCCCGGTTTGTTCGAGAGGTACGTCCGACAGTTCGGCGAGCCTCTCGGCAGCGGTCATGACACGGATGAACGCCGGAATCTGCCGACTGAGTTCGACCATCGGGTTTTGTATCTGGGCCACAAGCTGAAGGAACGCGGTCATCGTGCCGAAAGTCACAGCGCCGCTTCTGATCCCGAATATTCCCCAAAGGAACGCGGTGGCGTAACCGGCCGAGAATCCGACTTGGATCATCAATCGGGAGAAAAGCGCGAAATTCGTGTACCTCATGACATTACGGAACAACCCTGATTGCATGTCGCCAAGTTTGGAAACGGAATATGGTGTGTATTCCATGGAACGAAGCAGCAGACGATTCTGCACACTTTCCTGAATGTGTTCCTGAATAGCGCTTTCCCGGGAACGGATGTCATGCGTAAGCTTTCTCATCCTACTGACATAGCTTTTGCTCAACAACAAGGCCGCCGGCATGATGAACAGGAGAATAAGAGCCAAACGCACATCCATTTTGGAAAGAATGTACAGGGCGCCGATCAACTGGCAGGTCGTTATCATTACGCTCGGGATGCCACGGCACAAGACCTCGGAGACACTCGGAACATCATCAATCAACCTGTTGAGGATGTCTCCCGAGTGACGAGACTCCCGGCTGTCCCACCGGCTTGCCATCAGATGATCGAATATATTCATCCTCAATTCATTGTTCATGCAAGCCTCTGTCTTTCGGGCCAGTCTGTCAGCCATCAATGAAAGAAGTGGTCTGACGGCCATGCTCACGATCATCATCGCGACGAGGACGCCAAGGCTCCATCCTTCGGACTGTCCTGTGACATTGTCGATAAGCCCTTTGCACACCCATATGAAAAACAGAGAGACCGCAACCCTGACCATACCGGTAACGCCCACACACAGAATGTGAAGGTGATTCCCTCGGGAAGCGTTCCAAAGCCATGCTATGCAATCCTTGATCCTCATTTCAGAATTGTTCCGGCAGAATGCAAATGTAACACTTTTCCACGAATGTTCAATCGCATGCCCGTCAAGAGCATACATAAAGTGCGGGAGGCTGGCTTGAAAGCCGGCCTCCCGCACTTTATACAGTCCGAAGACCAAGAAGCAGTTTTGAGTTGTTTAAAATGTTCTTTGAGGTGAAAAACTTCAAACAAACAATTCAAAACAGCTTCTAAAGGTTTACATTGTCTTTCTTCCAGTCCTCTACCGGAGGAACGATGCCAAGGGCGATGATCTCCTCACGCATCTTGCAAAGGTGCTCGTAAGACTTCTGGAGGTCAGCCATCTCGACTTCAGTTCCCTGAGGCTCGGTGAAGTGAACACCGGTGGCGTCGATCGTGGTAGGCATAGCCATCATCACGTTCTTGAAGCCGCACTTGTCGCAGTTGACATAGCAACCAGCAGGCCAGGTGAACGGAGTTCCGCCCATAGCGCCCTCGATCATCTTGACAGCCTGGTAGGCAGGGCTCTGGAATGAAGAACGTCCACGGAGCTTGATGATGTTGGAGCCACCCTGGATGGTGTCGTGCTTGATCTCGGCCCAACGCTCCTCGGAGATGTTGTACTCGGAGAGAGGCTTGCCGTCAACCTTTGCCTTTGACGCGAAGACAGCCATCTGCTCGCCGTGACCGCCGTAGGTGTAGCAATCGGTAACCTTGTACTGCGGAACACCGCAAGCCTTCGCGAGCTGCTCCTGAAGACGTGTGGAGTCAAGAGCCGCGAGAGAGGTGAGCTGGTTAGGCTTGAGGCCTGAGTGGATGAGGGCGGTGAGAGCCGTCACATCGGCCGGGTTGAAGATAACCACAACGTGGTTGACATCAGGGCAGTACTCCTTGATGTAGTCACCGAACTGAGCGGCGATCTGGCAGTTGCCCTTGAGAAGATCCTCGCGGGTCATACCGTCCTTACGTGGAGCGCCGCCGGAAGAGATGATGAACTTGGCGCCTGTGAAAGCCTCCTTAGGATCGGTTGTCCAAGTTACGTTGGCACCTGGGAAAGCACAGTGGTACATTTCCTCGGCTACACCGTGGACAGCCGGTTCGATGATGTCATAGAGACAGATGTTAGGAGTAAGACCGAGCATAAGGGCGGTCTGAGCCATGTTTGAGCCGATCGCACCGCCGGCACCGACGATGAGCAGCTTCTCGTTTGTCAAAAATCCCATGATTAATAAAATTTTATGTTAAAATCCTATAACAGTCAAAAGTGATGCAAAGATAACAATTTCTGTCGTATTTTCTTTCTAATTCAAAAAATCATTATATTTGCAGAGATAAAGAAGATTAACTGATTATATGGAACCTCCCAGTTCTATTCTGACAGACGGCAAATCAAAGGCGGACCCCCGATCGGACGATCCGCTGTCGTGCGGCACGTTATATAATCATTCGCTGAACATCCCGGGCCGGGTCAGGGCCGCGGGGGGAATTTTCTTGTTTGAATATCTGAATCTATGGCACTATATTTAAAAAAGGAATTGGAAGAGTCCAGATCCTTGATCGGGGTTTGGCAGATAACCGAGACGGAAGATAAACTTCGCGAGCTCGCCTCCGTGCCGTCCGACGAGATGGAGGAGATCTCATTCATAAGCAACGAATCACTCCGTAAGCAGAGGCTTGCGGTAAGGGCGCTTCTCTGCGAGTTGTTCGGAGAGAAGGTCTATCTGAGCCACCATGACAACGGAAAACCTTATCTGGAGAACAGCGTCACCAACATAAGCATCACACACACGGATAAATATGTCGCTGTCATCCTGAATGACAACGAGGATGTCGGAATAGACATCGAGTCCCTGTCCCGTGACTTCTCCGCCGTGGAGCGCAAGGCTCTTTCCGAGGACGAGGTCGATGACCTTGATGATGACAAGAGGAACGAGCAGCTGGCGATCTATTGGTGCGCCAAGGAAGCCATATTCAAAAGACTTTCGGCCTACAGGGTGAATTTCGCCGAGCAGATCGAGGTCGAGCGTTTCCGCCCGAAAGGGGAGGGTGAGCTTGACGCGACCTTCATCCACAAGGATGGCTACGAGGAAGAGTTTGAGCTTGAATATATCACCTTTGACAACCACGTGCTTGTCTGGGTGGTAGGATAGTATCGTTTAACCATTTACATATCAGCATCATGTCAACGACAGTTTTGGTGATAAGCGCCCTTTTGGTGGTCATATTCATTTACATCTTCTTGACCCAGAGGAAATTCGTCGCTCTGGAGGAAAAGATGAAGAACGCTTTCAGCCAGATCAACGTCCAGATGAAATCCCGTTGGGATGCCGTGACGAATCTGGTCGAGATGACCAAGCAGTACACAAAGTACGAGCACGACACCCTTGTGGACGTGATCTCGAAGCGCAACGCCAATGTCTCCAATCCGGGCGAGTTGGCGGAGAGCGAGGCCTCTCTTCGTTCTGTTGTGGGACGCTTGAATGTAGTCGCCGAGCAGTACCCTCAGCTGGGTGCCAACACGGTGTTTGTCAAGACAATGGGCGACATCAAGGACTACGAGGAGAAAGTCCGTCTCAGCAGGATGGTCTACAATGACTGCGTGACGAAGATGAATATGATGGCTCGCCAATGGCCTTCCTCAATGGTGGCCGCCATGCTCCATTTCTCGACCCACGAACTCCTGCCGGAAGACCAGACCGTCGTCAACGCGCCTTCAGTCTAAGACATATTCAACAAGTAGGATCATGAGGAGGCTTTGGACATTTTTCCTGGCCGCCGTCCTGTCTCTCGTCGCTGTCCCGATGTCCGGCAGCGACGTTGACTCGTTGAGAATCAACGTGGAACTACGGGACAACGGATCTGCCATTGTGACCGAGACATGGCATATTGATGTCTCTGACGACATTACGGAGTGGTACCTCGTGGCCGACAACATGGGTCAGATGACCATTGAGGATCTGGCGGTCAGCGACGAGACCCTCGGCGACTATCTCAACGAAGGCGAATGGGATGTAGACCGCAGCCGCGCCCTGAAGGCGGGCCGCTGCGGACTTGTGACCAAATCCAACGGCTATGAGATCTGCTGGGGCGTGGGAAGTTCCGGCAGGCACACCTACACCGTCCGCTATCTTCTCACCGGCCTTGTCAAGGGTCATGAAGACATGGACGGATTCAACCACATGTTCGTAGCCCGTAACCTGGGTTCGTCACCCAAATCCATCATCCTGACCGTCAGGAAACCGGGAATGGAGTTCTCCACGGAGAACACGAAGGTCTGGGCGTTCGGTTTCCGGGGAGAGATACACGTGGAGAACGGGATTGTCGTGGCCAGAACCACGGAGCCTTTCATCAAGGAGAGTGCTATGATCGTCATGGTCGGCTTCGAGAAGGGCATGTTCCATCCGGACCTTGTAGAGAAGCGGACATTCGACCAAGTCCGCAAGAAGGCCCTAAAAGGCAGTGACTACTCCTCTTCGGGAGAGTACGGCTTCTGGGAATGGGCGTCCGTCATATTCTTTGCCTTCATCGTCATCCTTGTGTTCCTGGCTCTCATCGCCGCCATAAAGGACAAGATCAACAAGATCAAACGCAAGAAGGAGCTTCTTGGTGGGAGGATCAAGGATGTGCCTTGGTACAGGGACACGCCGGTAAACGGTGACTTGCGGAAGGCAAGCAACATACTGACAGAGTTCGAGGGCCTCAAATCAACCCAAAGACAGAATCTTATCGCCGCCTACATCACAAGGCTCTTCCTTAAGGGAGGATTCGAGATTGTCCCGCAGCCGGACGGCTCAAAGCCTCAGATGCTGGTCAAGGATCTTCCGGACACCGCGGCGCAGGACGATGACACGAAGCTTGAGTCCGAGCTGCACTCGTTCATCAAGGAGGCCGCCGGAGATGACAGGATCCTCCAGAAGAACGAACTCCGGAGATGGTCCAGGTACAACGGCAGGACGCTGTACGCCTGGAGCAACAGGATAGAGAACGGAGCGACCGTCTGGACGATGAAGCCGGAGGAGGTTCGCCAGGTCTTCGGACTAAGAAAATTCCTGAAGGATTTCACGCTGATCAAGGACAGGGGGTGTGGTCGAGGTGAAGCTGTGGAACGACTACCTTGTCTTCGCATCACTCTACGGCATCGCCGACCAGGTGATGAGGGACTTCCGTAAAGTCTGTCCCGAGTACTTCAGGCTGTCTTCGTCCGCGGAGTTTTTTGACGACAGCGCGACCAACATTATGATCTGGGACATGATCAACATGACATCCAGGGACTTCAACGTGGCGGCCTCAACCTATGAGGCCTCGCTCAACAGATCAAGCTCAAGCGGCGGAGGCGGATCGTCATCCTGGGGCGGCGGAGGAGGCTTCTCCGGCGGAGGATCCGGCGGAGGCGGCCGCTAACATCCGGTCACCAAGAAGCTGTTTTCAAACAAATCAAGACAACTTCTTAGCTGAAAGCCACTCCAGGCGGCGGAGTGGCCGCAGCGGTAAAGGGACAATAATCACGTCATACGAGGAGACCGGACGGGGGAGAATATTTCCGGACACTTCACACATTGAACATGAAAGAGGGCAGCCCATCAAGGCCGCCCTCTCACATCTACTTACCGTAGTCGTAGATCTGAAGTTCGACAGGACCGAGAAGGCCGGAAGGCTGAAGCTCGGAATCCTTGTTGAGGTAGGTCGCCGTCTGGAAGGTGAACCTCTCGTTGGCAGGAATGGCTTCCTTCTCTCCGATCACTCTGTTCCTCCAGCAGTTGACAACCTCCACCTCGATCGTGTTCACGCCCTTCCTGAGCAGGTTTGTGATGTTGAGCCTGTAAGGAGCCGTCCAGACACCGCCGGCATATTCACCGTTGACCTTTACCTTCGCCATCACCATGACCTTTCCCAGATCAACATAGACCTCTCCCTGTGGCAGCTTCTTAAGCTTGAAGCTGTTGGTGTAGGTGGCGTCTCCGGAGAAATACTTGATCCTCAGATCGTCGCTGGTGGTCCAGTCATAGAGCGTGTCGAATGTGACCGGTGCCTCAGGACCGCCCCTCTTCTCCTGGAAAGCGACGGTCCAAGGGGTGTCGATGGTCGCCAGGACAGACTTCTCCGGATAGTTGCAGCCTTCAGAGACCGCCTTGTCAGTGTCCTTCCTGAACACGATGAACGAGCTTTCGTAGGCTTCAAGCCTCATCGGAACCTTGGTGGTCTTCGTGAGTGTCCTGTACTGCCTCAAGTCACGGACATCCTTGGTGAGCGGATTCCATAGCTCAGGAGTCTTGCCCTGCACGCGGAACAGGCCATCGAATGAGATAGCCTTGTCTCCCTGGTTGGAGACGAAGTAATACTCCCCGTCCGCGAGTCTGAGATGGATGAACTGTATAGGCAGAGCCGGATCCTCCGTGGTGAAGTCAGGGGCGATGCCCAGATCGGCGAACACCTCCTCAAGCGAGGCGTCCTTGTAGATTCTGCCCTTGCCGTAGCTCACGGAGCGCGAGAACGGATCCGTGTTGTTTCTCCACATCCTGGCAGCGATGCCCCTTACCTTCACATCGCACTCCGGGTAGCCCTTCATGCTCGGAGATCTCTCCGGAGCCGGGCCAAGGATCACAAGACCGTCACGGACAAGCGTCTCAAGCTTTTCAAGGAGTTCCGGACGCATGGTCTTGATCTTAGGAAGAACGAGGACGGAGTACTGCATACCGCTTTCAAGGGTGAGTTTGCCATCCTTCACACAGGCCTTCATGACCACATCGCCGTTGATGTAGTCGAACGAGAATCCCTCAGGAAGTTCCGGATCCTTCGTTCCGGTCATCTTAGGACAGTCTTCGCCAAGGAAGTAGGCGACATCGGCCACATAGCGTCCCTGCTGGAGCATGTAGTTGCAGCGCTTGATGTAGTCGTTGAACACGTCCAGTTGGGAGAACCAGGTGTTGTGACGGTTGAACTCATTGCCGAACCATGCGTTGACGCCAGGCACTCTGTCGTCAGGCTGCTGTATGTAAAGATGGTACAGGGTAGCGTTGATGCCCTCGGTGAAGAAACGGTCACCGCGCTGTTTCATCTGGCCGGGATACTGTGTGAAGTCAGGCCCTCCGCAGGTGAAGCTCTCGGCCCAGACCTTACGCTTTCCGTAGATGTGGCCGCAGGATGAGGCCACCCGGTTCTCGATGTCGCCAAGGTCGCCGAAACTCCAGAACTCGCCGGCGATCTCATCGGACTGCGATCCGTACTGGAGGAAGTCTCCAGGGAAGCCCCAATGGCCGTAGTTCTCAAGCCAGGTGGTCAGACCATGCTCGTTGCTGACCTCACGAAGACCGCCCACATAGTTGTAGGACACCTCATCGGCGACAAGCCGCCTGAGATCCCAAAGGAAACGGTCGGACATGTCCTCGCTGCCGACCACCACACCACTCATGACAGGGATGAAAGGCACCGGATCGTAGCCGTAGGCCGCGATGAAATCCTCGATCAGATTGTCGGTCCAGTTCTGGCCTCCTGTCTCGTAGCTGTCCTCCACACAGACCTTGAACGTCTTTCTGTCCTCGGCAGGGATCCTCTTCAGTATCTGGCCGAGATAGTTGTCAAAGTGTGTGCGTATGTGCTTCTTGCTCATCTTGTCCGTCTCAAGTCCGGTTCCCTCCACAGGCGCCGGGGAGCAGAGCGTGCCGGTAGGAAGCATGGCCGTCCTCATGACCACCCAGTCGCCTGCCGGAACATTCCAGACGAGCGTCCCGTCTTCGGACACATTGGCGGTTATGTCCTTGACCTCACTTTCAGGAACACCCTCATAGTCAGGCTGATCCCTCCACATGTAGGCATCCCACATAGGATGCGGGGTCTGCCACATCTTTGAGAGGGACTTCTCTGGGTATCTCTCCACGGCCGGTTTGTCGGACAGGGTGACGCTCTTTACGACCCCAGGCTTGACCTTGAGGACAAACTCGCCCGCGACCGTCTCGGGGATAGAGATCACAACTGGAGCGAATGGCTCGAAACCGACATTCGTGTCGGAACGGCTCCTGTCGATAAGGAACTCCTCGACAAGCGTGAGTTCTCCGCCTTTCCTCGCGTAGAGAGACGCCTCGCTGACAACCTCCTTATCGACAGGCTTGATGAAGACCGAACGCACGACTGCCTCCTTGCCGGCCTTGAATGTGATGGTTCCGTCTTCGGCCACCTCGGACGCGAAGCTGACGGAGGCAGCTGACAGAGGATAGGCAAGAACCCTGACAGGCTGCGCGTCCTTTCCGAGCTCACGAAGTTTCCCGTTGAACCTCACCGGACCGGAAACCGTGTCCTTCACATAGCCAAGATACCTCATCGCATGCGATGGCTCGACCCAAGGGCCGCCGCTCTGGCTCCATCCAGGACTGTTGAACATACCGATCTCGATGCCGAGCTCGCCCGCGGTCTTGAACATCGTGTGAAGGATGTCCCACCATTCGTCCGTGAACATCCTGACCGGACCCTGAGGAGCGCCCTGCCCCTCGCCGATCATGCCGATGAAGGCCCTGTTGATGCCTACAGACTTCATTGCCTGGAGATCCTTTATGACTCCTTCCTTGGACATGTTCCCGGCAACCCAGTACCAGTAGATGCCAAGTTGCTGACTCTCAGGAGTGTCCTTGAAGTTCTTCTCAGCTGTACTGATGCTGTCCTGGGCGAAGGCTGATCCGCCCAGAAGCAGAAAGACGGCCACAAGCCATCTGATTTTTTTAACCATAATCATTTTTTTGGGAATATTACATCCTAAGTAACTCTTTGTAATCCCTAAAGATTACCAACTTAATTTTTAACGCTTACTAAGTAATCCTTAAAATATATCTTGGTAATCTTTGATTGTCTTTTCGGTCTAGCTATCTTTTCTCATCAGTCATGTGCCATCGGCACACTCCTTCTTCAAAAAGACATCTATCCTCGAAAATACTGCCAAATCTTTACCAATTATTATTTAACGATTACTAAAAGTGGTTTTTTCAAATTTAGAAAAAAATCTAAACGGGCTGCAATTATTATCAAAATGTAAATGCCAATTATCAAAATGCCAATACCACCGCAGAGCGGATTCGAGGGAGACTCCGCCCACATAACCAACGAAGGTAGGCGAGAGACGTAAAGTCTGGTGCGAACGGCATAAAATTCGTACTATATTCTTTTAAAAGTGTTATTTTTGTGGTTGAGAGCCATGCCGCCGGGCAACCGCGCGACAGCGACGGCTCCAATCTGCGGAGAAAGAAAGAACATGAAGGTGAAAAGGATTATTATGATGGTTCTGGCCGGGATGCTCATTGCGTCCGGGCTGGGATACTCACAGAACAACAAGGTCTCCAAGACTGCTGACAGTGAACTGATTGACGCTGTCGCCGCTTTGGACAACAAACAGTATAAGGAAGCAAAGGACAGGCTGGAGAAAATCACGGAGACGGCTCCCGGAAACGACGCGGCGTTCTATTATCTTGGAATGTGCCGGATTTACCTCAATGACCTCAGCGGTGCGAAGGCGTCGTTCAAGAAGGCCTCCGAGCTGGATCCGTCCAATTTCTGGTACAAAGAAAGGCTCGCGCGGACATATTCATTGTCGGGAGAGGACGATCTGACTATCGCCACCTATGAGGAACTGCTGAAGGATTTTCCGAAGAAGAACGACATCTATTTCACGCTGGTCAACCTCTACCTCAAGCAGAACCAGTATGACAAGGCCCTCGGGGCAATGGACCAGATCGAGAACGTGTTCGGGAAAAGCGAGAACGTGACCGCCACGAGGTACGACATCCTGCTACGCCAGAACAAGCCGGAGGAGGCCCTGAAAACGCTGGTGGACTACAACAAGGAGTTCTCATCCCCTTACGTCCTGACCAAACTGGGCGACCATTCGATGGCGGAATATAAAGACACGGCGGCCCTTGCGTATTACCGTGAGGCGCTGGACCTCCAAAGCGGGTATATGCCGGCACTGCTCGGGGAATCCGAAGTGTACCGCATCCGCAGGAACTTCCCGGAATTTTTCAAGACGGTGAACCAGTTCATCGCCGACGAGGAGACCGAGGTGCAGACCAAGACACAGTATCTGGATATGCTCGTGAGGCGTTCCGACCCTCGGTTCATCCAGAATGTCAAGCCGCAGATCGACACGCTGTACGAGAATCTGGTGCTGGTCCACCCGACGGACAGCGCCGCGCTCACAGCGGCCGGACTGTACTGGTACTCAACGGAAAGGGTGGACAAAGCCAAAGAATTGCTGCGCAAGAATATGACCTTGTACCCGGAAAGCCTCGGGGCTACGGCGACATACGTGCAACTCCTTGGGCTCCAGAAGGATTGGGACGCGTTGGACATCGCCTGCGACAGCGCTTTGGTGCGATTCCCGAAAGAGACATCCTTTCTGGACATGAAGAATGTCTCCTGCTACAACAGAAAGGACTGGCAGGGAATCATAGACAACAACAAGAGAATCATCGAGATGGCGCAGGGGGACACATCGGTGACAATTCCGGCTCTGGCCTCCATCGGGGATATGTACCACGAGCTCGGGAACGAGAAAGAAGCCTTCAAGGTTTACTCCCAGGTTCTGAAAATCAATCCGGACTACGCTCCGGCGCTGAACAACTACGCCTACTATCTCGCGCTCAAGGGCAGCAAGCTCAAGAAGGCCTGCGCGATGAGCAAAAAGACAATCGAAAAAGAGCCGGACAACCCGACATATCTGGACACATACGGCTGGATCCTGCATCTTTTGGGACGGGACCAGGAAGCCAAAACGCAATTCAAGCACGCTATGCTTTACGGAGCCAAGGAGAGCGTGACAAGCCTGGAGCACTATGCGGTTGTGCTTGAGGCGCTTGGAGAGACAGATCTCGCCAAGGTTTACAGGACGTTGGCTGAGAACAGAAAAGCGGAGGGCAAGGAATAATGGGAAGACGGACCGGGATATTCATTCTTGTTGTCATCGCCTCGCTGGCCTGGCATATTCCGGCATATTCCCAAAATACCCGGACGCAGGAGGCGCGCAGGGCAAGGCTCCAGAAGGAGATAGCCATTCTGGACGAGCAGATCAGGGCGAATTCCGCGAAAAGCGCCAACGCCATGAGCCGCCTCACACTCATCAGCGGCAAGATTGAATCAAGGAAACAGCTGATCGCGGAAAGCGATAGGGTGATTTCCGAATATTCCGACTCCATTCGTAAGAAAGGGTTGGAAATCAAGGCTATACAAGCACGCCTGGACACATTGTCCGATCATTATGGAAGACTGGTCCGTGGAGCGTATGTGAACCGTAGCCCTAAAATCTGGTACATGTATATTCTTGCCAGCGACAATATCGGGCAGGCATTCAGACGCTACGGCTACCTCAGGGATCTTTCAAAGCAGATGAACTCACAGGCTTCGAAAATCATTGATGTCCAGATCGAGCTGAAAAAGGAAAGCGAGGCATTGGCGGCCATGAAGCGGGAAGCCGAATCCATCAAGGCGTTGAGGGTGACGGAGATGAACAAGCTGAAGGCCGAGGAGAATGATTCGCGGAATCTTGTCAGCCAGCTGAAAAAGAACAAGAGGAAGTACCAGCAGGACTTGTCCAGAAAGCAGCGTGAGGTGGATGCCCTGAACAGGGAAATCGAGAGGATCATCCGTGACGCCACAGATGAGAAAGGCTCAGGTAAGGCCGGAAAAGGCAAGTCAACAGCCAAGCGCAAGCCAATCGACTACACTCTTGCCAAGAAATTCGAGGCTAACAAAGGCAAGCTTCCATGGCCTGCGGACGGGCCTGTCGTGGATCATTTCGGCCAGCGTTTCCATCCGGTCTATACAAACCTCAAGCTTCCGTTCAACAACGGTGTGACAATCGCACTTGCCGCCGGAACAGAAATCAAGGCAGTCTTTGACGGGGATGTGAAGCAGATTGTGGTCATGCCTGGGTACAACAAGTGTGTGCTCGTGCAGCACGGCAATTACTTCTCGTTCTACTGCAAGCTGGGGACGGTGAGCGTCAAGGCCGGGGACAAGGTCAAGACGGGACAGGTTGTCGGGACTGTGGACACGATCGGCGGGGAGACGCAGCTACATTTCCAGATCTGGTCTGGGCGCACGCCGCAGAATCCGGAGACTTGGCTAAGGCCATAAATTCATTTGATATGAGACACGAGATCATCATAAAGGACCTGCAGGACATCGACAGGGCTGCGGGTGAGTTCCTTTCGCAGACGGAAGGGCATAGTATTCTGGCGTTCTACGCTCCTATGGGGGCTGGGAAGACTACTTTCACCACGGCCATTTGCCGGCGGCTCGGTGTGCGGGAGGACGCTGTCAGTTCTCCGACTTTCGCGATTGTGAATGAATATCGCACCGGGTCGGGGGAGCCGATGTATCATTTTGATTTTTACAGGATTAACAAGATCGCGGAGGCTCTTGACATCGGGTTCTACGACTACATTGACAGCGGGTGTCTCTGCATTATGGAGTGGCCGGAGAACATCGAGGAGATTCTGCCGGAAGAGACGCTGCGGGTGCACATCACGGTCAATCCGGATGAGTCTCGAACGGTTTCCTGGGAGGATTAAGTTTACCCGAAAGTCTCAAGATTTAAGCGGTCGAGGAAGCGGTAGGAGGCGGCTTCGCGGAGATATTCAGGCTTGATGTCGCGCGAGATCTCAAGGTCGGCGATGGTTCTGGCGACTTTTAGGATTCTGGAATATGCGCGGGCGGACAGGCCAAGGCGGCTGATAAGCAGCTCCATCACCTTGCGGCATTCATCATTCAACTGGCAATGCTTCTCCAAGAGTCGGTTGTTCATCTCGGCGTTTGTGAATATCCCGTCATCGGCGAAACGCTGTTTCTGGAGCATCCTTGCCTTCAGGACTCTCTGCGCCACGACCTCGCTGGGTTCACCTTTCCTGCGGCCGACAAGTTTCACTGTGTCAACAGGATGAAGCCATAATTGAATATCGATTCTGTCCATTACCGGGCCGGAGAGTTTCGAGAGGTAGTTCAGCCTTTGGCCCGGAGTGCAACGGCAGCGGTCTCCTTCACCGTAGTAGCCGCATGGGCAGGGATTCGATGCGGCGACAAGCATAAAGGAGGCGGGATATTCAAGTTTCGACCTTAGCCTTGAGATTGTGACTTTTCTATCCTCCATCGGACCACGCAGAGCTTCCAGCACGGATTTTGGCATCTGGCCATATTCATCCAGAAAGAGAATCCCGTTCTCGGCGAGGGTCACTTCTCCGGGACGGATGTCGGCTCCGGCTCCTCCGCCGATGATGGCGGGCAGGGATGCGCTATAGTGTGGAGCACGGAACGGGCGTGTGCGGATCAGGCCTATCTGCGAGCCTTTCATTCCGGCCACAGAGTAGATCTTGCTCGTGACAATAGCCTCCTCCGTGGTCATCGGCGGCAATATTCCGGCCATAGCCTTCGCCAAAGAACTCTTGCCGCTGCCAGGAGGTCCTACCATTATAAGATTATGCCCGCCGGCGGCAGCTATCTCCACTCCCCTTTTCGCCCCCTCTTGACCGATTATCTCCGAGAAGTCCATCACGTCCTGGCCTGAGGGTTTCCGGACACGCTGCGCGTTTCTGGACAGTTTCCTGTAAAGTCTTGTGTTCCAGACCAAAAGATCGCTGCAATCCTCCTGTTCCTCAAGGATCCTTATCACATCAGTCAATGTCTCCACTCCGAATATCGACAGGTCATTGCATTCGGTGGCCTCCAACGCCGAACGAAGCGGAATGATGCACCCGGATATTCCCATGCCCGCCGCAAGATCAGCGAACGGCAGGGCTCCCTGTACTTCACGCACAGAGCCATCCAACCCCAACTCCCCCATGATAAGGTACTTGTCCAATCCGGGAAAATGTTTCTGCTCGGATGCCGCAAGGATTCCCACAGCTATCGGAAGGTCGTAGCCACTGCCGTTCTTCCGAACATCCGCCGGAGCCAGATTGATCACGATCTTCTTTCCCGGAATCCGGAAGCCCAGCGACTGGAGCGCGGTGATGGTCCTCAGAAGGCTTTCCTTGACCGCCGCGTCGGCCAAACCGACCAGATGTATTCCTATTCCTTGTGTGATGTCCACCTCCACGGTGACGGGGACAGCCTCGATGCCGATGCACTTTGCCCCAAGAATGTCTATCAACATAGTTTAAAGTCCTTTATGCACTTCGGCAAAGATGCGGCAACAAAACGTAAATTTTCTAAAAAAACAGAAAATTCGTCATAAAAAACAGAAATATTTTTTCTTATGGCCGAATCATACAATACAATCCGGTGCCCACATCTGTCGTCCTCGTTAAAAACAAGTCGGCAAGCTAATCCGGAATATTAAATTATTGTTACAACGGCAGGTTTGACATCATTTTTGATTATATTTGAGAGATTTCTTTTAACAGAAACGAGAAATGGAGAAGAATGAGATAACGTTGTTCTGCGTCAATGACGGGAAGAACCATAAGATTGAGAAAGGAGAGGATTTGAAGGCCTTGTCGGACAAGTATTGTTCATCTGTCACGGACAAGAAGACTGGCCAAAAATTCGATGTGCTGGCCGCGCTGGTGGACAACAAGCTGAAGGAGCTGAGTTTCAAGCCGGCGAACCTGCACAGAGTCGAATTTATCGGCTACAACCACCCGGACGGGAGAAGGAGCTACGTACGGTCGCTTTGCTTCGTGCTTCAGAACGCCGTGAGGGAACTCTATCCGGACAAGGTGCTGGTGATCGACCACTCGCTGCCAAGCGGACTATACTGCGAAATCATCGAGAAGGGGAAGAACGAAGACGGGCGGCACAAGCCTTATTTTGTCACCGATGACGAGATTGACAGGATAAGGGAGAAGATGAAGGAGATAGTGGCGAAGGACCTGCCGTTTACAAAGGTAAAGATGTTCTCCGAAGAGGCAGAGTCTCTATTTCTCGCCAACAACCAGCCGCAGAAGGCCGAGCTTCAGAAGAGCTTGGGGACATTCAGTTGCAGCGTCTATTACCTTGACGGAAAGGCCGACACGTTCCACGGGCCGCTGATTCCTTCGACTGGTTATCTAAAAGTGTTCGATATCAGCGGTATGGGTGACGGTTTCTGCCTCCAGTCACCAATGATGACAGATTTCAGCAAGGTGATGCCGATGAAGCGCCAAGGCAAGATAGCGGCGGCCCTCAAGGAATATTCCGACTGGTGTTCGATCATCAACATCGAGAGCATCGGGACGTTGAACAAGGCCGTGAAAGACGGCAAGGCCGTCAGCATCATCAACTTGGCGGAATCCCTCCACGAAAGGAACTACGCAAAGATAGCCGACAGGATCTACTTGGAGAGGGGGACTAAGCGAATCGTGATGATAGCGGGACCGTCATCAAGCGGAAAAACATCATCATCACTCAGAATAGCTCTACAGTGCAAGGTGTTAGGGCTCAAGCCGAAAGTCATCGAGTTGGACAACTATTTTGTGGACAGGGATCACACTCCGAAGGACGAGGACGGGAACTATGACTTCGAGTCGCTCTACGCCATGGATCTCGAATTCCTCAACAAACAGCTCAACGAACTTCTTGAGGGGAAAGAGGTTGAGATTCCAAGATTCGACTTCAAGACAGGAAACAGAATCTTCGAGGGCAACAAGCTACGCCTTGAGGACAAGGACATCCTGATCATGGAAGGCATTCACGCCCTGAACCCGGAGATGACCTCAACGGTTGACAATTCAAGGATATTCAGAGTCTATGTCTCCGCCCTGACCTCGCTGAACATCGATGAGAACAACAACATGTCCACATCGGACAACCGCCTGCTCCGCAGGATGGTGCGCGACAACCGTGTCAGGGGCATCACTCCCGAAGAGACCATCATGAGATGGAACAGCGTGCGACGGGGAGAAAGCAAAAATATATTCCCGTTCCAGGAGAACGCGGACGTGCTGTTCAACTCAGCCCTGATCTTCGAGCTTCCGATTCTGAAATATTATGCCGAACCGCTTCTACGCAGGATTTCGCCGAACTCCCCTGCCTACACCGAGGCCGTGCGTCTGCTCAAGTTTCTGGACTACATTGTAGCCCTCCAACCGGGCGAGATCTCCGCGATTCCGCCAACTTCCATCATGCGTGAGTTCATAGGCGGACAGACGCTGACAAGGGACTAAGCCGCACAACACATCAAAAAAAAGGCTGACCGAAGACATTCAGGGTCAGCCTTTTTCATTTATATTCAACTATATTACCTCAAGCTCGTTGGAAGTTATCCAGCCTTGACGGCCGTCGGCGAGGGCAATGTTCTTCCACGAGCCCACCTCGTCCAGAATCGTGACTTTCGTGCCTTCGTGGATCACGAAAAGATCCTTTGACGAGCCGGATGACGGAGAACTTTTCACCGATGAAACCGGTGACATCACGATTGCCGTGTCGGTCTTCACACTGTCGGATTTCTGCCAGATTGAGAAACTCAAAGCCCCGGCGGAAAGCAGCAGAAGCACGATTCCGCAATAGAAGCCCGCACGTCTTTTGCCGACCGACGAACCCAGCAGAAACAGAAGTCCCATCACCAGCGCGGCTGCAAGCAGCACAAGGAATATGACCGCCCAGGCGTTGGATCCCATCACGTAGCAGACTTTCCTTGCGACACTCTTGAGAATGAACTCAGGAACAGGCTCGATCTTGTCCTGCACAAAATTACTTGTGAACTCAAGATTGTAACGGGCATCCGAATATGACGGATCAAGCCTCAAAGCTCTTTCGTAGTTCAGAATCGCCTTCGGGTAGTTGGCTTGTTTGAACCAAGCGTTACCAAGGTTATAGTAAAGCGTGGCGGACTTCTGTCCGGACTCTTCAATGGAAGTCCAAGCCGCTGAGGCATCGGAGAACTTTCCGTCCGTGTAGGCCTGCACACCTGCTGTCCAAAGTGAGTCCAGATCCTTCGCCTGGATATTCATTGAAAATCCAATGGAAAGTAACAATGTCACAACCGTGGCGACCTTTCTAAATGATTTTCCTCTGGTCTTGAGACCTGAATCGATTGATGAGATCACTTTCAGCGCGGCATCGTAGTGCGACCTCATAGCCTCGTTGCCACCGTCAGGAGAATAACGGGCGAACTCACAAGCGTCAAGAAGATCGGTGAAAGCCTTTGTCTGCTCCTCGCTCACACCACCCTCGGTAAGAGCTGAAGCGATGTTATCCTTGCTTATCTCGGACATATCCATATTCAATTTGTCGGAAACGAATCCTATGAGAGCCTTGTGAAGTTCCTCATAGAAAGCGGTATAGAGGTTCTTGTCAAGATATTCGCCAGCCAGCTTGAGACGCTTCTGAGCCATCTTCGTGGCGCGCCTGTTCTTCGTGCCGGCGACATCCGCACGCATCGCGGCCACCTTCCTGAACGCAAGGTACACCGAGGTCGCCCCCAGGATCATCAAAGCCAGCAGAATCCAGAAGAACACAGAACCGACGAAGAAAGAACCTGAACCGGACAGGCCAGGCTTGCCTGTGAATATGAACCTGATGTCATCGGCAAGGCTCTTCACGTCCTTCCTCTCGACTCCGGAATTGACCGTTGTCACAGGAGTGGAATCCCCTCCCTTTCCCTTGGCAACCTTGACGTGCAACGGTTCTGTCCTGAGAGTCACATATTTACCGGCATTGACATCATAGTAGGAATATTCCACCGGATCGATCGTGAAGTCTCCGTGACTTCTCGGGATGAAAGGATATTCAAAAGACTTGCTGCCGGAAGTGCCGCCGTTGCTCTTGTCGGTGTTTTCGGTCGTCTTTGTGTCGTACACCTCGAAGTCAGGCGGGAAGTTGACTTTCGGCTCCTCCAGAAGAGCCACATTTCCGCGGCCGGAGACAGTGATGATCAGGGAGGCAGCATCGTGGGTCTTGAGGTTGTCCGTGGTGAGACGCGCGGATATTCCGAAATTTCCGACACCGCCACCGAACGAGGCAGGCTGTCCGGCCGGAAGCGGATTTACCTTGACCTTGACCGCCGGAGTTGTCACCCTTTTGCGGATGGTCCTATATTCATCCTGAAAGAAACTGTCGAACAAGCTGTTTGAAGTGGAAGGCGCCGTCCTGATGTTCACGAGGCAGACAAGTTCGGCCGGATCAATCGTGATCGTGCCAGACTGCTGAGGAATCAGGACGTAAGTCCTTAGCACGGCAGTGTTGTAGATCTTGTCGTCCAGGCTTTCGCGCTTAAACTCGATATTATTCGGGACGTATGTCTCCTGACTCCAGAAGCCGTTGAATGTAGGAAACTTGGCATTCTCGAAACCAACGACATTGGCTCTTTGGTAGATCTTCAAAGTAGCGGTGATCGGCTCTCCGATGACAACTTCCGTGCGGCTAAGGGATAGTCTCATGAACAAATCGTTGGAGGAAATCTCACCGGAACCGGTTGAGGATGTCTGCCCTCCGCCAGAGGACTTGCCGCCGTTCTTTCCTGAAGACCGAGAAGACGAGGCACCGTCGCTCACGACCTGTATGGAAGCCTGTGTGGATGAAATCCTGTCCCCTGAAAGCAGGGCCGTGGCCACTGGAAGTTGGAATGTTCCGGTAGCTTTAGGAATCAGAATGTAGGTGAAAGTTGTCTGATGGGAGGATGACCTCTTGCCATTGATGATCTGAATGCTTGAACTGGAGCCTTTCTGTGGCCCCCATACCAGTTGGAAATCATCGCCGGACGACCATTGGAAATCGGACGGGCTCTTTTCTCCCTCAATTATGAAAGTGACATTGAACTGCTCGTTCACAGCGACAACATCCGGAGCCTCGACCCTAATCACATTCTGGGCTGACATCTGAAAAATGGCTGTGAGCAAAAAAGCTACAATGCAAAACAATTTCTTCATATTCATCACTTTACCAATTCTTTTCTTTCTGGCGGGCTTTCAGCAATGCCGCCTTCTCCTTGTTGACCTTGTCCTGGGTTTCCTTCTCACGGGCCTGGACTGCCTTCAGCATCTGCTGCGCCTGCTGTGGGGAAATCTTGGCGTCTCCCTGTCCCTCACCTTGCTGAGGCTTCGGCTGATCACCTTGATTCTGATCATGGTTTTGATCATTATTTTGGTTTTGATCCTGATTCTGATCCTTGTTCTGGTCGTTGTCCTGATTCTGCCCGTTATTGTTGTTCTGATTGTCCTGGTTCTGGTTGTTGTTCTGGTCTTGATTCTGCTGGTCATCACCGCCGTCGCCACCTTCGTTCTTCAGCATCTGCTTGGCGTAGGCATAGTTCTCCTTGGCGTCCAGGTCTCCAGGATTACGAAGCAAGGACTGTTTGTAGGCATCCACAGCGGCCTTCCAGTCCTTTTTCTGGACAGCGATGTTGCCAAGATTATAATAATAGTCAGCTGAATTGGCCGAAACCGGAGCGGCATCCTTCAATCTTCCCAAAGACTTTCCGGCCTCATCGAAATTGCCCTCACGATAAAGAGCTCCGGCAAGGTTGTAATTGGCGGCGAATGACGAGGAGTCCTTCACCTGAGCCTTACGGTACTCTATCTCAGCGTTCTGCCAGTTCCCTTTCTTAAACTGACGGTTGCCGGCACGGACCTCCTTGCGGTCAGTCTGCGCAAGCGCCACCGCACAGGAAAGCAGCAGTAAAAATGCCGTCAATGAATATTTCAAAATAGTCCTCATCTCTTTTCCTCAAACAAATGTCTGCGTGAACGTCTTTCACCTATAAGCATCTCAAGGGCGAAGAACGCCAGCGCTATTCCGAGAAAATACATAAACTGCTCGTCATATTCCTCGAATACCACGGAATTATATTCCTCATCCTCCATCTTCCGGATGTCGTTGATGATAGGTGTAAGGCCGAATTCATCGTTGCCGGCGTGGACGTATGCCCCACCTCCGGCGGAAGCGACCTCCTTGAGGGTCTCCTCGTCCAGACGGGTCACGACAATATTCCCGTCCTTGTCCTTCAGAAGTCCTCCGTCCATCGGAATCGGCTGTCCGTCAGCGGATCCCACACCGATTGTATAGACCTTGATCCCTGCCTCGGCGGCCTGCTTGGCGGCGGCCACCGCATCGTCCTCGTGGTTCTCGCCATCGGTGATCACGATGATCGCGCGGCTGTGCTCGCTCTGCGCGCTGAATCCACGGATCGCTGTGTTGATCGCGTCGCCTATCGCCGTTCCCTGAATAGGGATGGACTCGGTTGAGATGGAATTCAGGAACATCTTGGCACTCACATAGTCCGATGTGATAGGCAACTGGACGAACGATGTTCCGGCGAACACAATCAGGCCGATCTGTCATCCTGAAGTTTGTCGGTGATTCTGGAAATCGCCAACTTGGCCCTTTCCAGCCTGTTTGGAGAGTAGTCCTTGGCAAGCATCGAATTGGACACATCCAAGGCTATCATGATCTCTGCCCCTTTGGTCTTGTGTTCTTTCAGTTTGGCGCCGATCTGCGGTCTGGACAGACCGATAGCGAAGAAGAAAAACGCCAACGAGAAAAGGACCGTCCTCACCCACAACTTATTACGAGACCATGAAGGCATAAGTTCATTCACAAGAGCCTCGTCTCCGAATCTGCGCAGACGACGACGCCTGTTCCAAAGCCAAAGTCCCATTCCGAGGAAGAACGGAATAAGGAGCAGAAGCAAAAGATAATGTGGTGCGGCGAATATTATCATGGCAACCTCCTCATCAACAGTTTAACAAGAGCCTCCAACAACAGACAGATCAATGCGGCAAGAGCGTAGGACCCGAACAGTTCCTTATAGACAGGGAAACTATCAATGGTCGTGCGCGCCTTCTCCATCTTGTTGATGTCTGAATATATTTCAGCAAGCTTTGTGTTGTCGGTAGCCCTGAAATATTTCCCCCCAGTCATCGAGGCTATGTTGGAGAGCAGTTTCTCGTCAAGCTCCACCTTGACATTCTGCATCTGGACTCCCCACGGGGTCATCACAGGATACGGTGCCTCTCCATTGGCTCCGACACCGATAGTGTAAACCCTTATCCCGTAGGTTTTTGCGATCTCTGCGGCAGTCTCTGGAGAAATCTCTCCACAGTTGTTCACGCCATCGGTGAGCAGGATCACGACCCGGCTCTTGGCATCGGAATCCTTGATTCTGGCTACCGCCGTGGCTAGTCCGTTGCCGATAGCGGTTCCATCCTCGATCAAATCTGTGGAAATCTCTTTCATCAGGTTGATCAGAGTAGCCCTGTCGGTCGTCAGCGGACACTGTGTGTAGCTCTCACCTGCGAAAACCACGATTCCCATCCTGTCGGACGGTCTCTGCGCGATGAACTCGATGGCGATGTCCTTGGCGGCGCTGATTCGGTCCGGAGTGAAATCTCTGGCTAACATACTCGTGGAGACATCCATCGCAAGCACGATGTCAATTCCCTCGGTGTCAACCTTTTCAACCTTGGTTGATGAACGAGGCCGGGCGATCGCCACAACAATCAGCGAAAGCGCGGCGACCCTCAGGACAAAAGGAATATGCCTGATCACCCCGAGGACAGTCTTTCCACCTTTCTTCCAAGGCGTGACGCTTGAGACTCTCAAATGCGGACGACGGTCTTTCAGTTCCACGTACAGATAGCGGAGAACCAGCAAGGCCGGAACCACAAGGAGCCAAAGCAGTTTAGGATATTCAAAGAACATTACGCCTCACCTCCTTCTTTTTTAGCCGGGGATTTCGCTTCAGCCGCCTTCCGGGCAGCCTCCTCCTCAGCAAGTTGAGACTGATAAGTGACTGTCACAAAGCGCACCGCGGCAGGAAGTGCGGTGGCATTCTCCTCATCCGAAGCGGAAGCCTTGGCGAACTTAACAAAGTCAGCCGTCTCGAAAAGCGTCTTCATCTCCTCATAAAGATCCGCGGGAACTCCGGAAGATTTCAGATCCTTGAATATCTCCGCCGTCGTCATCTCCATGGCGTCTATGCCGTAGCGCGCGTCAATATATTCCCTCAGCGCGTCCGTGATTCCGGAATAGAACGTCTTCTGCTTCTCCGGTGCCCAGTATTTGCTGCCACGGAAATGGTCCAGCCTTCGCAAAGCGACCAGATAAGGCGGATCCTTGTGAGCGACACTTCCCTCTTTCTTCCGCCTCATAGCGAAGAAAGCCCAGATCAGGATGACAACAATCGCGACCGCCCATATTCCTAGAACATAAGGGATTATCTCCGAGGCCTTGAGCGGATAACGGATCTGGCCTTTGATGTCGTGGATCTGATAGGTCGTTGTGTCCACCGGCATCGTAAAGATGTCAAGTTTCTGTGAAGCGAAGACCAACGTGTCAATCCTGTCCACTCCTGAAGCCCTCACCAAGGACAGCGGCAAAAGTTCGTATTTACCTTCGTCAAAGGATGTTATGATCATCGAGACGTCAATGTCGTACGACTTGGGCTCATTCTTTTTGCCCTGGACCTTGACCGTGTCCACCATGAAAGGCAGGACGATCTCCACGCTGTCCATAAAGCCCTTGGAGAAATCAGGCAGGGCGAAACGGGTTCCCTCCGCAACGTCCTTAAGATGGAATCCGTAGCGGAACTGGTCGCCGATCAGCGCCGAGTCACGTTTCTGGAGAGGCTCCAGGAAGGAATCCTCCGACTTTATCAGCATACCTTTATTTTGCGGGGCCTGCTGTCCGGAGGCTGCGATGGTGGTGATCATCGCGGCGCAGAAAAGCGACAAACCGTAAATCAATCTCTTCATCTCTATCTCCTCCCGAAAAATGTCATCAAGCCTTTGACATAATCCTGATTTGTGGCGATGTCCACAGAATCAATCTTATAGCGGTTGAACAGCTTCCTCTCCATCCTCGACGGCACCGAACCATTTTGAATATTCAGCCCTCGTCCTCTTGCTGGAGGTATTGATCCAGGCCGACTCGCCTGTCTCAGAGTCCTTGACGTGCACCAGACCGACATCCGGAATCGTCCTCTCACGAGGGTCGTGAACCTTGATGACGGAAATGTCGTGACGGTTGCGGGCAACTTTCAAGGCATCTTCATAGCGAGGCGAGCCATCCGGATTGGCATCCAGCATGTCGGAAAGCACGAAAGCCGTGCATTTCTTCTTCATAGCGTTCGTCAGGTACCGCAGAGCCTGTCCGACATCTGTTCCGTTGGATTTAGGCTTGAGCTCGATGATCTCACGGATGATGTGGAGCAGATGGCTGCGGCCCTTCTTCGGCGGGATGAACTCCTCTACCCTGTCGCTGAAGAAAAGCGCCCCGACCTTGTCGTTGTTGATTATGGCCGAGAAACTCAAGACCGCCGCGATCTCCGCTATCAGATCCCTCTTCGTCCTCTCGCTCGTTCCGAAAAGACCTGAACGGCTGATGTCGATCAGAAGGACGACCGTCATCTCCCTCTCCTCCTCGAAAACCTTGACGTAAGGAGAGCGCAGACGGGCGGTCACATTCCAGTCCATAGAACGCACATCGTCCCCGTACTGGTACTCACGCACCTCGCTGAAGGCCATTCCACGGCCTTTGAAGGCACTGTGATATTCACCGGCGAAGATCTGGTGGGACAGAGCCCTGGTGCGGATCTCTATCTTGCGGACCTTGCGCAGGAGTTCATTGGCTGAGGAATTAGCTGCCATATTCAAAAACCTGAATTAAACCAAACATAGTCCATTACGGAACCTGTACGGCGTTGATCACTTCGGCGATGATCTGCTCGGTCGTGACATTCTCCGCCTCGGCCTCGTAGGTCAGTCCGATTCTGTGGCGCAGGACCTCGTTGCAGACAGCCCTGACATCCTCAGGAATCACATAGCCTCTTCTCTTGATGAAGGCGTAGGCCTTGGAAGCCATTGACAATGAGATGCTCGCACGAGGTGAGGCTCCGAACGAGATGAGATCCTTGATCTTCCCCAGACCATAATCGTCCGGAGTACGGGTGGCATAGACGATGTCCACAATGTACCTTTCGATCTTCTCGTCCATATAGACATCCCTGACGACGCTTCTGGCGCGCACGATGTCCTCCGGTTTGATCACCGGATTGACTGTCGGGAACTCACCAGAATTGTTCATCCTGATGATTTGCCTTTCCTCCTCTTTCTTAGGATATTTCACGATGACCTTCAGCATGAAACGGTCCACCTGGGCCTCAGGAAGCGGATAGGTTCCCTCCTGCTCGATAGGGTTCTGCGTGGCCATCACGAGGAACGGCTCCGGAAGCTTGAACGTCTGGTCACCGATCGTCACCTGACGCTCCTGCATAGCCTCCAGAAGGGCTGACTGCACCTTCGCCGGGCTACGGTTGATCTCATCCGCGAGCACGAAGTTGGCGAAGACCGGTCCCTTGTGCACCTCGAACGACTCGTCCTTCTGTGAATATATCATCGTACCGATAAGGTCGGCAGGAAGAAGGTCCGGGGTGAACTGGATACGGCTGAACTTCGCATCGATCGCCTTTGACAATGTACTGATGGCCAAGGTCTTCGCCAATCCCGGCACACCTTCCAGAAGAATATGTCCGTTGGCGAGAAGTCCGATCAGAAGGTTCTCCACCAGCTGTTTCTGTCCGATGATGACCTTGCCCATCTCAAGGGACAGCATATCCACGAAGGCGCTTTCCTTCTGGATCCTGTCATTGAGTTCCTTGATGTTTACACTTTCCATATTATACTGTTTTTACTATTTTTGCAATCTAAACAATCATATCAATGCGCTACCGGATCACCCTTTCTTATGACGGTTCGTCATTCTGCGGCTGGCAGATTCAGAACGATGCAATGACCGTTCAGGAGTGTCTTCAGAATGCTCTTTCGACCCTCTTGAAGGAGGACATTGCCGTCACAGGCGCCGGACGGACCGACTCGAAGGTGAACGCCATCAACTACGTGGCCCACTTCGAGGCCTCGGATCCGGGCATTGACGCAAGCGCGGTTGGCTACAAAATAAATGCCATTTTACCCGCCGGAATCAAGGTACATTCGATCGCGCTTTGCGATCCAGAGTTCCACGCCAGATTCGACGCCACACAGCGTGAGTACAAGTACTTTATCCACCGCCGCCGGGACCCGTTTATGCGGGAATATTCCTACCTCTACACATTCCCTTTGGACGTTGGGAAGATGAACCGCGCCGCCCAGGCACTTCTCGGTAGACACGACTTCAGCTGCTTCGAGAAAGTCGGCAGCAGCAACAAGACATCCATCTGCACCGTCACCCAGGCCAGTTGGGAGACATATTCCCCCGACCACGTCAGAATGATGGGCTACCCCGCCGAGGAAGGCGACTACCTCGTCTTCACCATCCGCGCCGACCGTTTTCTCAGGAATATGGTCCGCGCCGTGGTCGGTTCCCTCCTTGAGGTAGGCCGCGGCAAGCGCGACGAGTCCTGGATCACCACCCTCACCCAAGGCGGATCCCGCTCCTCCGCCGGCGAATCCGTCCCCGGCAACGCCTCTTCCTCTCCAAGGTGGAATATTGACGAACAATAAGCTCCGCCTATCAGGACAATGTAGTGGCACTATTGGAAAGAGGCTTATTAGAGGGAGATGCTTCTGAATATTGTATTTCGCTTGATGTCGCAAAGAAGACTCGCCAATTACCTGAATATACACGTAACAGAGGTCCTGACAAATCTAAAATTCAACAAATGATTTTGCAATATTTGCAGAATGCAGGTTCTACAGGAGCAAAACGTGATGCCATATTCGATTATTTGAAAGAAGTCCTGCCGCAAAATAAGACACATGAGCAACAAGAACGAATGTTGGGCAACATTCTTTCAGAGATGAAAGAAAACGGATTAATCGTTTCTGAAGGTCGAACTTGGTTTTTGAAGTCGTAATCCATATATTATGACTGAAATACGACTAATTATGACTATTTATAACTATAAAGTAGAATTATAACTTAAAAAGTAGCCAAACTCTTTGCTCTTTGTCAATTTGGCTACTTTTGTATCAGAGTTGTTTGACAAAGCATAATGCAGAAGATTGGTGCAATCTCAAAGTCACCAAATCGTTACCAACAACTTTCTACCATAGCATTCGCTATTTGTGTATCAGTTAGATACGGAATAATTGATTATGGTGCAAAGATAATCAAAAAAAGCGGACGCAGACCGGAAGTTTGGCGGTACGGCAGATCCATTCACGAGACGTCAAAAAAACCCGTGTACGTTAACGGAAATATGAGAATATTTCCTAACTTTGCCGTGTACAATGTGTACAGAGCCGGGCGGAAGCGCGGCACAAAAAAGTCAAATTATTTACACAAAATAAATTACGCAATATGGCAAGGATTATAACTTTCGGAGAGATAATGCTCAGGCTGGCCACTCCCGGGCATCTGAGATTTTCGCAGACACATGAATTTGAAGCGACTTTTGGCGGTGGAGAAGCCAATGTGGCGGTCTCTCTGGCCAACTATGGAGATGACGCACAGTTTGTGACGGCTCTTCCTGGAAACGATATCGCCAAGACATGCCTCGCTGAGCTTCGCGGATTAGGTGTCGGAGTGGAATTCTGCATCGAGAGCAGGGGACAGGATCGGCATCTACTACATCGAGAAAGGGGCGGTGGCCCGGCCAAGCAAAGTGATCTACGACCGCGCGCACTCGTCCATCGCGGAGATCAAGCCGGGAATGATCGACTGGGACAAGGTGTTCGGGAATGCGGATTGGTTCCACTGGACAGGAATAACCCCGGCGATCAGCCAGAGTTGTGCGGATGTCTGCCTTGAGGCGGTCCAGGCGGCGAACAGACACGGCGTTAAAGTCTCCTGTGACCTCAACTACAGAAAGAATCTTTGGAAATATGGCAAGACGGCCTCGGAGATCATGCCCGCCCTCGTGGCCGGATGCGATGTGATCATCGGCAACGAGGAAGATGCGGAGAAGGTCTTCGGGATCAAGCCGGATGGGTTCAACGCGGAAGACGGGGTGATTGAAACAGCGAAATTCCAGTTTGTCGCGAAGTCACTAATGGAGAGATTCCTAAGGCCTCGAAAGTTGCCATAACACTCCGCGGCTCGATCAACGCCGACCACAACACATGGGGCGCAATGCTTTACGATGGCAAGACCCTGTTCTCCTCAAGGCGCTACGACATCACCCACATTGTTGACAGGGTCGGCGGAGGCGACTCTTTCGGAGGCGGACTGATCCACGGCCTTCTCAGCTACAATGACGACCTGAAAGCCTTGGACTTCGCCGTGGCCGCCTCCTGTCTCAAGCACACGATCGAAGGAGACTACAACCGCGTGACCGCAAATGAAGTGGAAATTCTTATGAACGGCAACGGCTCAGGCCGTGTCTCACGATAAAATTCATGAATATGGCAAGATACAACAAGGTTCAGGTGATTTCAACCGCCCTTCAGACTGGGCTGATACCTGTTTTCTACAACGCTGACCTCGAGACATCGAAGGCGGTGCTCAAAGCCTGCCACGATGGTGGGATCAGCATGTTCGAGTTCACGAACAGAGGAGACTTCGCGCACGAGACATTTGCGGGGCTTGTAAAATACGCCAACGAGAATCTTCCCGGAATGATTATCGGCGCTGGTTCCGTGATCGACGCTCCGACAGCGGCGCTTTACATCCAGGCAGGAGCCAACTTCATCGTCGGTCCGCTCTTCAACCCGGAGGTGGCCGATCTTTGCAACCGCCGCCTTGTGCCTTATATTCCCGGATGCGGATCGGTGACGGAAGTAGGCAACGCGCAGGCCGCCGGCTGCGACATCTGCAAAGTGTTCCCCGGAGATGTGCTTGGACCTTCGTTCGTGAAAAGCGTCAAGGCCCCTATGCCATGGACCCAGATTCTGGTCACCGGAGGTGTCAAGCCGGAAGAGGAGAACATCCGTGGATGGTTCAAGGCCGGAGCGTCATGCGTGGGCATGGGCAGCAACCTGTTCCCTAAGGACGTCATCAAAGCCCGTAACTGGGCCGCCATCACCAAACTTTGCAGCGACTCTCTGGCAATCATCGCCGAGGCAAGGCAATAGGGAGGCTAACTCAACTTTCGCTAGTAGGCAATTACTTGCAGTACATTATATTATCCCACGTTCGAAGGTGATTGCCCACCCAAATTAAATTCACGTTACCCCCTCCCTAAATCCCTCCCCTCGGGGGAGGGACTTGCTTTCACTGCAAGCAGTGAAGAATATAGGTGTTTCGCAAATGCGAAACTTGAGCAGCTCAATAGAAACGATAATTGTAGCGGGAAAGCAGGTCAACGGAGCTGAAGTTGTCCTGGCAGTGAGGATGTTTGCCGAACACAAGAAAATCCGTCAAGGTGATGACAGAGTCCATCGCCTCACGGTCTGAGTGCTGGGCTATAAGGTACTTTACATAACCATCCCTGAGAGCTGAGATATTCTTTTCCAAGACATCGAAGCCGATGACATTCAAGCCATTGAGTCCACGCTCCTTAAGGAAGTCGCCGACAAGGTATATTCTTGAGTTCAGTGTCACGATGTTGGCGCTTTTCCCTATTCCTTCGAAAGCAAGATCCATGACGGAGCGCGCCTCTGTGGGATTGTTGGGGTTTATCACAACATTTCTGACCTGCGTGTCGGGAAAGCGAGCCGAAAGATAATCCATGAAGCCTCTTCTCCTCTCCTTTGAAGGATCGGAAAGGCCTTTCACATCGCGCTCTATCCGGACCATGTACACCGTGTCCCGACTTTCAGGGGACGAGCCGGACATCAAGACATCGGCACAGAACGCCCCGCTGTCATAGATGGGCTGGCCATAATAGGCCAGATGACCACTGACTCCACCTACGCTCGTGTTAAGGATAATGTACGGGAGACCAGCCTTCTCCATCCCCGGGCGACATCACGCGTGGCATCCAGGAACATGGGGGCGATGACGGCGCCCGAGCAATTATCCACAATGGCCTCACGGCAGACCGACAGGAAAGAATCCACATCATACTGATCGTAAAGGTAGTCAACAATGTCCACGGAAAAGCGTCCGGCATATTCCGCACTCCTGCTTATTCCGGAATGAGTCAGATCCCAGAACTCGCCGGCGCTGAACCTCGGCATGATGACGGCAATCCCTGTGCGACTTGTTTCTGGCAAGCATGGAAGCGTACACGTTGGGTTTGTAGCCAAGTTCCCTTACCGCCCTCAGGACCTTCTCCCTGGTCTTTTCCGACACCTCTCCCCTTTCGTGCAGGACACGGTCAACCGTGCCGATGGTGACTCCGGAAGCCTCGGCGACATCGTTTATTGTTGACATGGATCTCTTCATATCCTGCAATGTTACAAATCATCGGTTCGGCAAAAGTCCTGCGGAAATACTTGTGCCGGAGAGTTGCGACGTTTCATAAACTTGCGTATATTTGAGAAGTTGTTTTGAATGTTCCGACTCCACAACATGACATGATCAAGGTAATATTACTGATCGACTGCGCCAGCGAATTTGACCGGAAACTGCTCCGGGGCATAATGAAATACTCGAAGGAAAACGGTCCATGGCTTTTCTACCGCATTCCGTCCGACTTTCGCGGAACCAACGGACGCGAGGAGTGGGTCATGGAATGGGCAAAGAAATGGAATGCCGACGCCATCATCGGACGGTGCGACGAGGACAAGGTAGGACTTCTCGGCCAGTTGAACATACCGATCGTCCTGCAGAACAACAGGACAAGAAGTGACGTGTACTCCAACCTTACAGGTGATTATGTCGGCACCGGGCAGCTCGCCGCGGAATATTTCCAAAAGAAACTGTTCACCAACTATGCGTTCTTCGGGGTGCGGAGCATCATATGGTCGGAAGAACGCTGTAAAGGGTTCCGGGAGGCTGTAGCTTCAAAGGGCAACAATTTCAGTTCATTCAATGTCGAGCCGAGAGAGACCTTCGACAGAAGCAAGGTTCTATCATGGCTTGAAGACCTGCCCAAACCGGTGGCGTTGTTCTGCTGCGACGACGCGCATGCCCTTTACATAACAGAGACATGCAACATGGCCGGTCTGAGCGTTCCAAAAGATATCGCAGTCCTCGGAGTTGACAACGACGAGTTGCTCTGCGGCATCTCCGACCCACCTGTCTCCTCTGTGGAACTCGACGTGGAGCGTGGTGGCTACGAGACCTGCGCACTGCTGCACAGACAGATCATGAACAGTACACGGCAGCCGTTCAATGTCGTGATCACCCCTGTGGAAGTCGTGCAGAGGCAGTCCAGCTGCATCTACAACATCAAGGATCCGAATGTCGCGAAGATCGTGGCCTTCATTGATTCCAACTACAACACCAATCTTGACATAAACGGCATTCTGAAACTTGTCCCGCTGTCCAGAAGAAGCGTTGAGACCAAGTTCCGGAAAGAGACGGGGACCACCATCTATCAATATATTCTTAAATGCCGGGTCGAGCATCTCGCCCACCTTCTGCTCACGTCCGACCGGTCTGTGTCCGAAATCGCGGATGAGGTAGGGTTCGGAGACAACGGCAGCTTTCCCGTATATTCAGAAAGATGAAAGGTTGCTCACCTCAGGAGTACAGACAGAAAAATTGCGCTTTTCGTCAATAAGTTTACGCTTTTTCTGCGCGATAATACAATAATACCCTCTATCTTTGCAGCTGATCGCCTGAAATAAACCACAGGCTAATGACCACCGCATATTATTGTATTATGGAAAACAAACGGCAATATTACATTTCCCTGACGATGTTGGGATGCTTGTTCTTCATCTTCGGGCTTGTCTCGTGGGTAAACTCCATCCTGATCCCCTATTTCAAGATCGCCTGCGAATTGAAAAGCGGTGTACAGACCTATCTGGTAACATTTGCCTTCTACATCGCCTATCTCGTGATGACCGTTCCGGCATCCTTCCTCCTGAGGAGGACCGGCTACAAGAAAGGGACTATGATCGGCCTATGGACAATGGCCATCGGCGCGCTGCTTTTCTGGCCAGCCGCCCTGACCAGAACCTATGGCATGTTCCTGCTCGCCTTGTTCACCATCGGGACGGCACTCGCCATCCTGCAGTCGGTGGCAAATCCTTTCGTGACAATCATCGGCCCCTACGAAAGCGCGGCCAAGAGAATCAGTGTGATGGGAATATGCAACAAGTTCGCCGGCATCATCGCCCCTCTTGTCTTCGCGGCGCTTGTGATCCGCCCGCAGACAAGGAGGTAATGGACTTGGTCGAGGCCGGATTGCTTGACGGACCGGCCAAGGAAGCCGCACTTGACAGCATGATCAGAGGGGTGATTGTCCCCTATGTGGTTCTGGCCGCGCTTCTGTTCGCTTTCGGAATCCTTTTCTACAAATCACCGGTCCAGGACATCAACCCGGACAGCGCCAACGGCTCCGGCACCACCGGCGACGACAGGAAGTCCATCTGGGAATATCCATACCTCGTTCTCGGAGTGTTGGCCCTGTTCTGTCACCTTGGAAGCCAACAGATCTCCGTCAGCACGATCATAGGTTACGCCCAGAGCATCGGCATGGATCTGGAAACGGCCAAGGTGTTCCCGTCCTACACCCTCGGATGCATTCTTTTCGGCTACCTTCTCGGCGTGTTCTTCATCCCCAGATACATCAGCCAGCAGAAATCACTCGTCATCTGCACGATCACAGGCCTTGCACTCTCGGTACTTGTCCTTATCCTGCCACTGAAGGCATCAATCTGGACTCTCGTTCTTCTCGGAGTGCCGAATTCATTGATCTACGCAGGAATATGGCCGCTTGCCATCAGAGGTCTTGGCCGCTGGACCAGCCTCGGCTCGTCACTTCTGGTGATGGCCCTATGCGGGAATGCCGTGCTGCCTCTCATCTACGGCTATGTGTCTGACCACATGAGTCTCCAGACGGCCTACTGGCTTTTGGTTCCATGCTTTGCATACATGATTTTCTATGCGGTTTACGGTTATAAGATAGAGAAATGGTAACAGCATTAATCAACGGTAAAATAATAGTGACGGACAAGATCACCTCTGGTGTTCTTGTCCTTGAGAACGGACTGGTCAAAGGAATCTCGGACAGCATTCCCTCCGGTGCGGAAGTAATTGATTGTGAAGGGGATTACGTCAGCCCAGGGTTCATTGACATGCACACCCACGGAGCCGGCGGAGCGGATTTCATGGACGGAACGGTCGAGGCTTTTCTCACGGCCGCAAGAATGCACGCCGCCCACGGCACCACCCTGCTCTGCCCGACAACGCTCACAAGCACCAACGAGATCCTTTTCGAGTCTTTCGAGACCTACAGAAAAGCCGTGAATGAGAACAAGGACGGAGCCAGATTCGGAGGGATGCATCTGGAGGGGCCGTATTTCAGCCCGAAATTCGCCGGAGCCCAGGATCCAAGATACCTCCGCGCTCCAAAGCCCGACGAGTACATGGAGATTCTGGACAGATGCCCTGATCTCGCCAGATGGAGTTTCGCCCCGGAGCTTGACGGAGCGCCAGAATTCGCCGCGGAGTTGAACAGAAGAGGCATTGTCGCCTCCATCGGCCACACGGACGCGACATTCGCCGACTGTGACGCAGCCTTCAAGGCCGGAGCCACGATGATGACACACTTCTACTCCTGCATGAGCACAATTTCCCGAAGGAACGCCTACCGTTACGCCGGAACCATAGAATATGGTTACTGGCAGGACGGGATGAGGATAGAGATCATCGCCGACGGCATTCATGTGCCGGCCGACCTGCTTCACCTTCTCATCAAGATCAAGGGAATCAACAACATTTCCCTTGTCACAGACTCAATGAGGGCCGCCGGAATGCCCGAAGGGAAGAGTGTGCTGGGAAGCCTTGCGGACGGTCAGGAAGTCATAGTGGAGGACGGTGTCGCCAAGCTGATGGACCGTAGCGCCTTCGCGGGAAGCGTGGCGACGGCGGACAGGCTCGTCCGCACGATGGTCAACATCGCCGGATGCACTGTGTGCGAGGCCGTGAGAATGATAACGGAGAACCCCGCGAAGGTCATGGGATTCTATGACAGGAAAGGCTCTCTGGAACCAGGGAAAGACGCCGACATCGTTATCTTTGATGACAGCATCAACGTAAAGAGAACAATCATTGGAGGAAAAACAATTTATTAAATCATGATACTCAAGACATTCAAGTCAGACAATCTGGACATCAAGGTCTTTGACACCAGAAACGATATGGGCAAGGCGGCGGCCGCCGATGTGGCGGCATGCATCAAGGAGACGCTCGGCAGAAAAAAGGAAATCCGCATGGTCTTCGCCGCCGCGCCTTCACAGAACGAGTTTCTCGAAGCCTTGGCCGCGACGGAAGGCATTGAATGGGGACGCGTACACGCACTCCACATGGATGAATACGTCAACCTTCCGGCCGATGCGCCTCAGGGTTTCGGCAATTTCCTGCGCAGGGCAATCTTCGACAAGGTTCCATTCGCGAGCGTTGACTACATCGGAACTGACAAAGACTCGGAAGCGACATGCCGAAGATATTCGGAGATTTTGAGATCTACGGCTATCGACATCGTGTGCATGGGCATCGGAGAGAACGGACACATCGCTTTCAACGACCCGCACGTGGCAGACTTCAACGATCCTCTTCTTATAAAGAAAGTGGATCTCGACCAGAAATGCAGGATGCAGCAGGTGCACGACGGATGCTTCAAGGACATCTCCGAGGTTCCTGAATATGCCCTGACGCTGACGGTTCCCGCGATGTTCAACGCCGATCATCTGTTCTGCGTCGTTCCGGCAGCCTCTAAGGCTGAGGCCGTAAAGGGCGCGGTCTTCGGTCCCGTGTCGGAAAAATGCCCGGCCTCGATCCTCAGGAGACACAAGAGTGCGATCCTCTATACGGACAAGGACAGCGCGAAATACATAATGGACTGGCACGATGCATAGAAAGACAAAATATTTCCTGACGTTTCTCATCCTCTTTCTGACATGTCACCTGTCTCTGTCCGCAAAGTCTTTTGAGGTCAGGGCCGTTTACCTTGATTTCAGGACACAGGTGATGACAATGCCGGCGATGAAGGAATTCGTGGCCGACGCCGCCTCGAAAGGCATGAATGCTGTCGTGGTGGAATGGGAGGCTACATTCCCGTTCAAGGACAATCTTGTACTTAGAAACCGTTTCGCCTTCTCGGAAGCAGAGGTAAAGGACTTCATAGCATACTGCTCGGGCCTTGGAGTCGATGTAATTCCCCTTCAGAATTGTTTCGGACATTCTGAATACATCCTCCGGCACGAGCGGTATGCAGTCCTGAAAGAAGACAGGAAAGACTGTTCGCAGGTATGCCCGATGATGGAGGACGAAGCGGAAGGAATATTCAGAAGCATCTTCTCCGAGATAGCGCAAATGCACACATCAGGATATATTCACATCGGATGCGACGAGACAAGGTTGCTGGGTCATTGCCGCAGGTGTCAGGAGAAAGTCAGGAGCGAAGGAATCTCCAGACTGTACGTTGACTATGTCGCAAGGATGTGCCGGATTGTATCTTCATTGGGCAAGAGACCCATGATCTGGGCGGACATCATCCTGAAACACCCAGAGGCGCTTCAGTCGCTTCCGGAGGATGTGATCATCGTCGATTGGAACTACGGTTGGAACCAGGACCATTTCGGGAAAATGGACAACCTCAGGAACTCCGGCCGGGAGGTCTGGGGAGCATGCTCGTTGCGTTCCCATCCTGACAATCTCTATCTGGTACAATGGAGAAAGCACTTGGAGAACATATTCAGTTACACTTCATACGCATCCGACTGCGGATTCAAAGGAATCATCAACACTTCGTGGTCGACATCCGGAATCTACGGCTACATTTACGATGACAAGAACGAGGTCATTGCCATACAGCCCGTGAGAGAGGTGTACCCTCAAAACGGATTTGACATGCTGATGACGGCATATTCAAACGCCTTGTCGGACAATCCGCTCACTCCAGACAAGTTTTTGGAGAGTTACTGCCACACAAGACTCGGTCTTGGCCCGCAGGAGGAGACAGAGGTAGTGAAGGACTATTTCAACATGACCCAGAGCCCTGTATATTCATTCCAAGGGGACATCGCACGCATTGACGAGGAACTCCGGAAATGTACCGCCTTAAGGGAGAGGCTTGACATGGTAAGATTCTCCAAGGATGCGGCTGACGTGGCCAGGCATCTTCGCCTGATGCTTGACATCCGCATCAACTATCTGGAATTCAAGCGTGTTGACTTACAGATCGAATCAAACGGCTTTTCCGTCGAAGACTCCAGGGCGGCCTTGGCACAGCTCAAGTCAATCGACAAGGAATGCGGGGGACTGCGAAAGGAATTCATCAGGCTCAACGGTCATTACCTCAAAGACGCCGGGGAGTCGTTCAATGAATGGACATACCGCGGAAAGATCAAGGAGCGGATCAAAGTGCTGGAAAACATTAGGTAAACATAAATAACACTGGAATGAAAGATTTAAGATTGCTTGCTTTGTCGGCGACAGTTTTCTTCTGCCTGTCCTGCACGGCAGACAAGCCTGAATACGGGCCGACAATCGACGAGATCGACATCATTGAGGTCGATCACAGCAAGGATGAACCGACGATAGGCCGCGACGAATGTCTCAAGATGGCGGGCGTGACAGACCTGATGGCTTATAAGGCCGAGGCCTACTCAAAGGCGACAAACCTTGAGGATAATGACGGAAAGGATGTTTTGTTCAACTGTGTGTATGTCTATTCGGCAAGCATCGCCAAATACGCCGACACACCGAAAAAGCTGGCCGCCAGAATCGCCCTTATGGGATTCAGAGGTGTTTACCTCAGCCCAGGAGGAACCAGATTGGCCACAGCCGACAGCTGGCTCAAGACCTTCATCTCGACCTGCACCGACCTTGGCATGGAGGTATATGCCACATACTACGAGGATAAAGCGGTCTTCCTCAGCGAAGCAGGGGCAGAATCATGCCTCCAGAAAGTAATTTCCCACAACCGGAGCGTGAAGCCAGAGGAGCGATTCTCAGGCGTGTCCGCCGACCTTGAGCCTCACACAATAAAATCCGACATCGGACTTGGATGGGTGTGGAACACCGACAGCGGCAACGGAGCCGGTGGGGCCAACGAGAATCTGTTGAGAACGACTGTGAGCCGTCTTGCCTACGCCCACAAAAGGCTCTCGGTTTCCGGGCTGAAACTTCAGGAGGCGATCTGGTGGAAGTATCAGGAACTCTACAATGCTGGAAGGATCGCCTACGGTGATGTGAACCAGTTCCCTGTCAGTCTGCGACTGGGTTTCCGTCATGGCCTACTGCAACTCTTCCGAAAAGATTCTGGAGGTGTGCCAACCGATTTTCAAGGCATGCGGAAAGGCGGCTTCAGTCAGCGTCTGCGTGAAGACCGCCACTAACGATGAGATTTCCACCAGCCTTCAGCCAAATGGCTGGGAATCACTTCTGCAAACGATGACCACACTGAAAGAGAGTGGCGGCGACTGCCTCAAGGGACTTGACGTGTTCCAGTATGACGCGCTTGAGACAATGTGGGAATGGAAAAATGACAAGAACTAATAACTTTTTGACATGAATAATATAGTGAAATATTTAGCGGCGGTGATTCTCCTTTCGGTGTCACTGCCGGTCTCCGGACAGACAACACAGATCAGCGGTGTCGTCCTGGAGGACTCACAATCAGGCGCGCTGCCGGTGATCGGAGCGGGTGTCAAGATCAAGGACACGTCCAACGGATCGGTAACGGATCTCGACGGACGGTTCTCCCTGTCCGCAAAAGAAGGTGACGTGCTTGAGGTAAGCTGCCTCGGCTATCGTGGAGCGACCGTGACCGTCGGCAAGGACAACTACTACAAGATTTTCCTTGAGCCTGAATCCATGATGCTTGACCAGTTGGTTGTGGTCGGCTATGGGTCAATGAAGAAAAGTGACCTTGCGACATCAATCACGTCAGTGAACACCGATGACATGAAGATATTCCCCGCCGCCACCGCCGCCGAGATGCTGCGCGGACGTGCCGCCGGCGTGACTGTCACAAGCGCTTCCGGACGTCCAGGCTCCACCCCATCCATCAAGATTCGTGGAACGAGATCAATCTCCGCCAGCAACAACCCTCTTTACATCATTGACGGAAGTGTCGCTTCCGACACCGAGTTCGCGATGATAAACTCCGATGACATCGAGTCGATCGAGATCCTTAAGGACGCGGCCTCACAGGCGATCTACGGAGCGAGGGCCAGCGACGGTGTGATACTGGTCACCACCAAACGTGGAAAAGCCGGTGAAAGCACTGTAAGCTACAACGGCTACGTGGGATTCCAGACCCTTCACAAAAACTTCGACTACTACACTGCGGACGAGTACATTTCCCTCAGGCGTGAGGCAGTCGCGAATGACATGGGAATTATAGACGCCACGACGGTACCGATCGCCACGGCCTTGGCCGATGACGTGATGGCACAGGTTTACAAGAGTGGTGAATATGTTGACTGGGAGAACCTTATGTTCAAGAAAGCGGCTCTCTACCATAGCCATGAGGTCAGTGTCAAAGGTGGCTCCGACAAGTTGAAGGCCATGGCCAGCGTCGGCTATTTCAATCAGGACGGTATAATGAAGGTCAATTCCGGTTACGACCGCATCAGTTCCAGAGTGAACCTTGACTATCAGGTTAAGAAATGGCTGAAGCTCGGAGCCAACACCTCGTTCGGATTCTCGAAACGTGAGATAGAAAACGGAGCGTTCTACCAGTTCATCACCCGTTCTCCGCTTTCACAGATCTACGACGAGAACGGCGACTATATTCCTTACATCAACAGCAACAAGGACACGAACCCTGCATACAGCGCTCTTCACGACTCTCATGACGCGAAGGCCAACAGCTACAGGATCAATGCTTTCGCCGACATAGCTCCGTTCAAGGGATTCTCCTATAGGTTCAACGTCTCCTACTACAACAGGGTTAACGAGGAAGGACATTCACGTGATTCCTACTATCCCAACGGAGGAGGTTCGACCGCATCACTGCTCAACACGACAAACGTGCAGACCCTGATTGAGAACTCCATAAGGTATGACGTTCCCATCAAGAACGAGAACCACAAACTGAACATCACCGCGGTGCAGTCCGTGGACAAGTCCCTTCGCAAGACGCTGGGATATTCAGTGTCCAACCTCCCGGTTGACAAGACCTACAACTACATCGCCAACGGCGAGGTGACCGGACAGCAGAGAGCATATTCGGAAAACAATCTCGTGTCATTCATGGTCAGGGCGCAGTACAACCTGATGGACAAGTACCTGTTCAACCTTGCCGTGCGCCGTGACGGATCAAGCCGCTTCGGCACAGACAACAAATGGGGGACATTCCCGTCCGTGGCCTTCGCGTGGAGAGCGTCGGAAGAAGGCTTCCTGAAGGATGTCTCATGGATGAACAACCTCAAGCTAAGGGCAAGTTACGGAATAGTAGGCAACCAGAACGGGATCGACAACTACGCCACCCTTGGTGTGGCCAAGCCGATGCCTGGTGAGTTCGGAGACACTTACTACATGGGTTATCTTCCCGGCAATGACCTTCCTAACCAGAATCTCAAATGGGAGCAGTCCGGAACAGCCAACTTCGGACTTGATTTCGGGATCCTCGATAACAGGATCTTCGGAACGGTCGAGTACTACAACACACGAACCACCAACCTGCTTGTATCCAGAGCATTGAACGCATCGTTGGGTTACAACTCGATGCTGGACAACCTGGGAGAGACCAGAACCCACGGCATCGACTTCAACGCGACATTCGACATCATAAGGAGCGAAGATCTCAATTGGAGCGTCACCACAAACATAAGCCAGTTCAGCGGCAAGATCATCAAGATCGATGACACGGTCGATGAGAACGGCAACTACGTCAGCCAGCCTGGAAACAACTGGATCATCGGGGCTCCGATCAACATCTATTATGACTACAAGGCGGACGGAGTCTATCAGTACAGCGACTTCGATGTTTACAGCGACAGAGGCTCCCTCACCTACAAGCTGAAGAACACCGTTGACACAGACGGCGACGGTGTCGCCGACGCACCTCTCTCCCGCAACGACAACGTGGAACCGGGAAGCGTGAAGCTTCGTGACGTGAACGGCGACGGCAAGATCAACGAGGACGACAGGGTTGTCTATCAGAAAGACCCGGACGCCACATTCTCCCTCTCAACGAACCTCCGTTGGAAAGGCTTCGACTTTTTCATGGATTGGTACGCCGTCGCGGGAGGCTATATCCTGAATCCTTTGATGTATGACGGGGAATATGGCGGTGACCTCAGAGGACGTTCAAACGGTATGAAAGTGGACTACTGGACACCGTACAACCCTTCCAACACGGCACCGAGACCTAAATATGGATCTGAAGTCCCATACATGAGGACACTCGCCTATCAGGACGCCTCTTATCTGAGGCTGAGGACCATCCAACTCGGGTACACCCTTCCGAAAAAGGTGACCTCAAAACTGAAGATCCAGAATCTCCGCTTCTACATGACAGCGACCAACCTATTGACATTCACCAAGGTACTGTCTTACAGCCCGGAAGTCACCGGCAATCTTTATCCGGAGACTCAGCAGACAGTGTTTGGAGTTAACTTCTTTCTAAAGAATACGACGATGAAAAAGACTTCCATCATAACGATTTCCGTGTTGGCCATGACTTTGTGTGCCTCATGTGACAACCTGCTCAACCTCGAATCGGAGACATCCGTGACGACAAACTACCTCAAGACTGACAAAGATGGTCTGAAAAGGGCGATAGCCGGACTGTATGTCTATGAAAGGGACAACATTGTTGACAATTCCGATTCAAAGGGCATTGTGATCCTCCCCCAGTTGTTCGATTTCAACACGGACATATTCCTGTTCAACGCCGGTAACTGGGCGTCATTGGGAAGGCTCACCGACCTTACGCCAGACTCCGGAGTAATCGAAGACTACTGGAAATTCTGGTACGCCATAGCAGGGCGCGCCAACGAGATAATCGCATCCTCTGAACATCTCGGGCTTGAGGATCCAGAGATCAGGAAGATCCATGGAGAGGCTTGCCTTTTCAGGGCAAGGGCCTATTTCGAACTCTGGAAACGATTCGAAAGGATCTACCTCAACACAGAGCCTACAGACGTGTCCAATCTGGAGAGAACCTACAAGCCTGCCACCAAGGATGAAGTGTTCACTCTTCTGAAAAACGACCTCGACGCTGCCATAGCGGCACTTCCATACGAGATTCCGGTATATGACAACGGAGTCATGTACGGAATGTACACCAAGGCCACAGCCAAGCATGTCCGCGCCCAGGTGGCCATGTGGGAGGAAGACTGGGACTGCGTGATCGCACAGACCGAGGATATTCTAAGAGACGCGAAGGGCATCACAGAACTTGAGAATGACTGCCGAGATCTTCAATTCCGAGAATCTACGGTCCAAGGAAGTCCTGTACGCCTACCAGTTCTCGAAGAACACCGGAGGTGGAGGAGTGATCACAGGCACTACCTTGAAAGGTCATCCGATTTCCGTCTTTGTGACATCAAGATATTCAAGTGTTGACGGTGCCATAAGCTCCAGCGACCAAGGCGGGTTCGGCTACGGCAGAGACTACCCTAACCAGCATCTTCTGGACATGTACGGTCCGAAGGACAAGCGCCTCGACTGCTACTTCGTAAGGAAGTTCTACTACAACGATCCCGCACGTCCGGAGACCTACGGAAAAGAGATCGTACCTAAAAAGGACGCGTCGTACATCGCCAACCTCCACACGATGAGCCGCAAGCATGCGGACTTCTGGACCAATGCGGACGAACCTGACCGTAAGACAAGTTTCAGGGATCTGATCGTCTATCGCCTTGCTGAGACCGTGCTGATGTGTTCGGAGGCATACTACCATAAAGGTGACAACACCAATGCGGTGAAATATTTCAACATGACCTACGAGCGCGCCGGGAACGACAGGTTCGAGGGGACTCTCACATTGGAGAACATTCTTGATGAATATGCCCGCGAACTGAATTTCGAAGGTGTCAGATGGCCTCTCCTCAAGAGACTCGGTCTGCTTGGAGAATATTGCCGGAAATGGGAAGGTGAGTCCATGGCGGAAAACCCGTACCTCAACAAGGATTTCACTTTCGCCCGTCAGAACTTTGTCGTCGGGAAGCATGAGTGCTGGCCGATCCCTAGCAATCAGATTCTCCTCATGGGAGGAACCGATTGCTACCCTCAGAACAAAGGTTGGAATTAATATTATAGGAAAATGAAAAGAACAGGATATATCGCACTGCTTGCCGCCTCGATCATCTCGGCGGCCTGCGTGAAAGAGGAGACCAAAGAGGATTTCTTCAACATCGATGAGACGGAAGTAGTGCTCACGGACTATTACGCCGGAGCCAAGGACATCCTCCTTGCCACCAACACCGAGCCCACGGTCGAGTTGTCATCGGACTGGCTGACAGCAGAGATCACGTCACGTTGTCTCACACTTACTTACAAGGAGAACACCTCCGAAGACGACAGAACCGTCGAGGTTCATATTGTGGCCGGAAGCATCCCCGCCACTGTTACAGTCACGCAACCAGGCCACAAAACCGAACCGGAACCGGAACCAGAGCCGGAACCGGAACCACTCTACAAGCTCCGCGATGTCTGGTATCAGAACGGAATCGCGGCCGGTATTGTGTTCTGGGTAGCCGAGGACGGACAATCAGCACTTGTAGTAAGCCTTGACAGGACCGCCACGACCGTTGCCTGGTCAACCGACGGCACACATGTAATCGGCACCGGAGAGACAGACGGAGCCGCCAACACCGTGCTTCTCCGCGCCAGCGAGGAAGCGGCAAGCATTCCTGCGCTTGCGTTCTGCGATGCCCATGGAGAAGGTTGGTTCTGGCCAGCGATGGACGAGATGAAGAAGCTGTTCGAGGCCTACAACGGCACAGCCTTCGATGCCGCCACCGCAGCGAAACCATCGGACATCACCCCGGAAGAGAAAGACGCGAGAGCGGCCTTCGAGAAAGCGCTTGCCGACAATGGAGGAGTCGCACTCAACACCGGTTCAGAGAACAGTAACGGAGACCAATATTGGACAAGCACCGAGCAGACAGACGAAAAGACAGGCAAGGTCTATGCGTCGACAATGCGCTTCGGAAAGGTCTATGCCTCCACCCCTGCCGACCAGATGGGCAAGACCAACGCGTCCAAAAGGTATGTGCGCTGCATGAGACTTGTGAGCGGTGAGCCGGAGAAGCCTCTCCAGACCAAGTTCCCGGCCTACAAGGAAAACGGTAAGAATGTCGGAATCATCTACTGGACATCCGAGGACGGAAAGACATCCAAGGTTCTTAGTCTTGTCCGTTCAGAGGACGTGCCTTGGTCCAACGCCGCCACACCGGCCTTTCTGAATGCAGTGAGCATTGATGACGGAGCCGCCAACACGGCGGTCATCAAGGCCAGCGCGGAGGCAAAGGACATTCCGGCGGTCTCTTTCTGCTCAACTCTTGGCGAGGAATGGTACTGGCCGTCACTCAACGAGCTTGTCGAGATATTCAATGTCTACAACGGAGTCGCCTACGACCCTAATGTCAAATCCAAGGTTCCCGCCGAGATTTCTGACGAGGAGAAGGAAGCGAGGGCTGCGTTCGATCTCTCGCTTACCACTTACGGCGGCACTGTGATGAACTCGGCGGCGGATAACAAGAACGGCGAAAGGTACTGGGCCAGCACCGAGCTTCAGGATGCCAAGGGCAATGTGTACGGCTCATTCATGCGTTTCGGAAAGGCTTACATGTCAACGGTGGCCGACACTCCGGGCAAAGGGAAGAGCGGTGACGGACGTTTCGTCCGCTGCATAAGGACAATCAAAAACAACTAAATCAGCAGAATCATGATACGAATGACTGAAAGTTGGCGTTGGTACGGTCCGGATGATCCCGTGAGCCTTGCTTTCATAAAGCAGGCCGGGGCCACGGACATAGTCCATGCGCTGCATCATGTTCCTAACGGAGAGGTGTGGACAGTGGATGAGATCCGCAAACGGCAGGCTCTCATCGCCGAGTCAGGACTCAAATGGAGCGTCGTGGAGAGCGTACCGGTCCATGAACACATCAAGACCCGCGAAGGTGACTATCTCCGCTACATAGAGAACTACAAGCAGAGCATCCGCAATCTGGCCGAGTGCGGAATCAAATGCATCACCTACAATTTCATGCCGGTGATTGACTGGACCAGGACAGACCTGCGGTTTGAGATGCCCGACGGCTCCCGCGCCTTGAGATTCGAGAGGGCGGCGTTCATGGCGTTCGACCTGTTCATTCTGGAGCGCAAGGCGGCTTTCAATGAATATTCCACCGAGGAAATCGCCGTCGCCAAGGCGCGTTATGACAAGATGGACGAGGCCGAGATCGGACTGATCACCCGTAACATGATCGCAGGCCTTCCTGGCAGTGAGGAAAGCTTCACTCTTGATCAATTCAGGGAGGCTCTTTCAAGGTATGACGGGGTCACTGAGGAACAACTTCGTGACAACCTCATATTCTTCCTTCGTCAGATTTGTCCCGTAGCGGACGAGTGCGGCTCCGTCATGGTGATACATCCCGATGATCCGCCATATTCATTGCTTGGGCTTCCACGCATTCTTTCAACAGCTGAGGATTTCAGAAAGATCGTGGCCGCTGTACCAAATCCGTCCAACGGGTTGTGTCTCTGCACGGGTTCGTTCGGCGTGCGTGCGGACAACGACTGTGTGGCCATGATGCGTGAGTTCGGAGACCGAATCGGTTTCGTTCACCTGAGGACAACAAAGCGAGATTCTGAGGGCAACTTCTATGAGGCGAACCTACTGGAAGGAGATGTGGACATGTACGGAATGATGAAGGCACTGCTTGAAGTAGAGCAACGGCGAGGGATCAGCATTCCTGTGCGCCCCGATCACGGGCACCAGATGTGTGACGACCTGAACCGCAAGTCCAACCCAGGCTATTCCTGCTACGGACGCATGCGCAGCCTCGCGGAACTCCGGGGAATCCAGGAAGGCATCATCAAGTCCTATGAATAGTTACACGACATAACAGAATTTAACAATATGACACAGAATCTTTTTGACATTAAGGGCAAGGTCGTGGTCATGACCGGAGCCTGCGGTGTGCTTGGAAGCACCATCGTAAAATATTTCGCGGCGCAAGGCTGCAAGGTGGTGCTGCTTGATCTCGACAGGGCTTCCGCCATCGGAGAGGCGCTCGTGGAGGAAATCGCCAAAGACGGAGGAGAGGCATGCTTTTTCCCGACAAATGTTCTTGACAAGGCCACACTTGAGCGCAACAACGAGCAGATCATCGCAAAGTACGGGAAGATTGACATACTGCTGAACGCCGCCGGAGGCAACATGGCCTCGGCAACGGTTCCGCCGGACAAGACAATCTTCGACCTGGATGTGGACGCCGTCAAGAAAGTCACCGAACTGAACCTTTTCGGCACGATCCTTCCTACAATGGTCTTTGCCAAGTCAATGGTTGAGTCCGGCAAGGGCTCCATCATAAACTTCGCCTCCGAATCGGCCCTCCGTCCGCTCACCCGCGTGGCCGGCTATGGAGTGGCCAAGGCCGCCGTGGCCAACTGGACAAAGTACCTCTGCGCGGAACTCGCCATCAAGTTCGGTGAAGGTCTGAGGGTCAATGCGATCGCCCCCGGGTTCCTTCTGACGAACCAGAACCGCGCACTTCTCACCAACGAAGACGGCTCCCTTACCGCCCGTTCCCACACGATCCTCGCCCACACACCTATCGGCCGTTTCCTCGAACCTGACGAGTTGGTCGGCACCCTGCACTATCTTGCAAGCGATGCCTCAAAGGCCGTGACCGGAACCGTGAGCGTCATCGACGGAGGGTTCGACGCGTTCTCAATCTAGCAACGTGATCAACACTCTAAAGTCCGAGTCTGCGGCGTGCCGGCATCATTCCTTCTGACACGGTTATAGTAGCTTGTAGTCTATGTCCTTTCTCGAAAGGAGGAATCGTTCCTCCTGAAGGATTCCGAAAATGGAACGCCACAACCGTGCAGATGACGACAACTAAGGTGAAGCCAGTTGGCGAAACACAGCCGCAATCCTGCTTTCGTCGGTTTTGACCCGACCTACACGGGATTGCGGCTTATGCCGTAGACGCCGGATGTCACCCGTCTCGTGTCATCGTCCCCGGCCACGCCCTCTTCCTCACCAAGGTGGAATATTGACGAGTCTATCGAAGCTCCTTAAATTCCAGAATATCCAACATCGAGAACAGGATTCCGTTTATCGAAGAATTCCAACTCTGGTGGAAGTGTCCGTAGTACCAATGATTAACCGGTTGATGATTAATGGTCAGGAAGTCATATATCAGATCCATTATTTTCCTCTCCTTCGAGCAATCTTCCAACAAGGTCGGATCAACCTGTGCCCACCCGGACAGTCCAGCCTTGTCTATGAGTTCACAGAATGAAGGCGCCGTATGAGTCACAACAATATCAATCAGCATGCTCTGAGTGATGACAGCCAGACGCTCCAAATCAAGACGCGGGGCTTCACTCTTCCAATATGTCGCGGTCAGGGAAGGATGTAAGCGTGAGTCTTCCGCGATCCTTGCGGAGCGATCCACGCTGACAGCACCTCCAACGCACAGTATGTTATGGCCACAAACCTCTATCACGCCATAATCCGGGATAGTTCTAAATCTTTTATGGCGGACTCTCTGTTCGTTGAAATACGACGGATCATCGTGGTTGCCACGCACCATAGCGATGTAGTTGTTCGCCTTTGACAACTTAGGTGAGATCCGACTGAAAACCTGTTCATAGTAGGCAGGTTTCTCAAAACCGAAGCCACAATCCCCAGCCACTATCAAAAGCGTGTCACTCATACCATAACGCACACACAACCGGAACGCCAATTCTCTGAATTCTCCGTGTACGTCCCCGCAGATCACAACGGATTTCACATCGGGATAAGCAAATACATTATCCATCATCGTCTTAAGATTTGCGACATCCGCGCCAAAGCACGACGGATTGAATCGTATGTGCCTATAACCGCATTATCCAGAAGGTCATTCACCAATGGACTATTCTCTTGCTGTGCAACCTCATTGTCCAACATATCCGCATAATACACCTTGTGATCTTCCGAGAGTATATTCAATAAATCCGAGGCGATCCACTCCGCACCGGCTACTGTCTGGTCAAAGGTTGAAACATCCAGACTTATTGTCCCGGGAATGGAATCGCTGGACAAGGCCAAGGTAATGTATGCGTTTTCCAATATGAACTGCATATCCGCGGCATCCTTACGAGTCATCAGACGCCGGTCACACCAAGCATCCAGTTTAATCAGCCATTGCCCACTTAGCGAAGCCATTCTAAAATCGAACCGATCCTCGACAGACACCTTGTCCGCATTCTTCATCACATCCGCAAAACACCGTACAGACATCACGGGATTGCCTTCCGGCGGCCAAGCGACCATTTCTTCCTGTGCGATATCACCAAACGGAACTATGTCCACCTCATAACGGACATTCTCAATCCCACAATAGTAAAATCTCTGTTTCTCAGGAGCTTTGACAAAGCCGTCTTTTATAAGGATCTCGGTCAAGCGTTCATATTCATCCCATTTCTCCAAAAGCACAGCCACATCCAAATCCATTGTGCGCCTTGGAGCGCTCCCTGCTCCCAACAATTTTAGACTAAGGTCACGCGCCGCCGCACCGACAACATAAACCTCGGCACCGATTTCTTTGTAAGCTTTCGCCAACGCCTCCAGAACACTCGCCAGAAGGCCATTGCCAAGTTCTTCTCTCTTGTATAGGTCATATTCAAATCAAAGCTTTAATCCTGCCCGCCGCCTCAGTACATCTGTCATCACCAGTTGAGAGAAGATCTGCATAAACAACTATTATAGGGATATCCTCTCCCGTCCAGAATTTACGGTAAACATAGATTTCACCTTTCGGATCCGGAATCATTCGACCGGTAGCAATGAGACAGTCGGCTGATTCTTCGACATATACATCCCATTTTTGAGGGCGAAGATACCCATCTCTAAGAAATGCTGCCGGTTCTCCTCCCCACCGGGCTTGCGATGGGAGCAGGATATCCGCCCAATGCTCCCTCACAGACTCCGCCAGAAACCGGAACCGGCATATCAGCTGTTTCTTTTTCCTGCCTTCGGAATAGTCTCTGGCCCATCTGTCTATCAAGAACATGCGTTTCCGCAGAATACGTCCCGCAGATGTCTCAACCACAAAACCCCGCTCAGCCAAATCCGACATCACCCCCTGCACGGATCCAAGCGACAATCCGGTCTCCTTAGCCATTTGTCTGTATGTCTTGCTGATGTTTGTCTTGTCCTGCAACAGAAACAACACCAATCTCATTTCTGACTTCTGCATCGTTGTTATATTTTTTAACAGTGTTCAAAAATTTTGAACATTACTATATTTTTGAACACAACTCCGCAAAAATATAACATTATCAATATATTTCCAAATATTTTAACAGCCGCAATCAACATGTAAGCCGGCGAATCCGTCCCCGGCCACGCCCTCTTCCTCACCAATATAGTTCCTTAAGTAAATATTAAGTCTCTACATAGTTTCTTTTGCAATTGTCAGGAACATTCATGTCTGCCTGATGACCCTGCAGCCAGCATGTCCGTTCCTCATGTCGGTTTTCCACATTGCGTTGGGAACGTCGAACCGCATTGCAGGTGTCTGCAAGGTAAAGGACTGTTCCCGCTAATTGCAGCGTCAGAAATAGCCCCTCAATGAATTTCATGGCACTCAACCACATGAATGTGATCGACAAAGCCATATACCCTTGTCTTGACCTTCATATTGGAACGACAATCTGTTGTTTATCAGAGAAATGAATTTCCTGGTGCGCGCCGATTTCGCACATAGGAGGGAGCGACGCCCGAAGAACGCTTTGTAATGACTGTTCCGGCTTCCTGGTGTGCCAAAACCTTCACAAACCTAAAGGTGGAATATTAATGAGCGAGGTCTCGAAAATTTTGCGTACCTTTGTAGTTTAGTAACATGAAAAAAATAAGTTGCCTCAGATTAAGAGAATATTTTCGAGGATAGATCTATTTTCGAAGAAGGAGTGTGCCGGTGGCACATGACTGATGAGAAAAGAGATATAGACCGAAAAGATTCCTTAAGATGATGCAGGTTATTTTTTGAAGGTTACTTAGTGGCGTGAAATGTGCAGTTGGCACGCCGAGATATTTGTAAATAATAAAAACGTACGTGATAATTATGTTGTTCCAAGTTTTGCAGGCCGTGGGCCTGGATTCTGCGGCGGCCGAGATGGCCGAGGATATGGCACAGGGGGCCGCACCTGTGGCGAATCTCGCTCCACAACAGGTAGAGCAGTCGTTCTCTCTCATCGAGATGGCGACCAAGGGTGGCTGGCTGATGATCGTGCTGGCGATTCTGTCGGTGATCGCCATCTACATATTCGGAAAGAAATGGTGGATGATCCACAAGGCGGGACAGGTTGACAAGAATTTCATGAGGGACATCCGCGACTATATTCATGAAGGGAAGGTGAAGTCGGCTGTCTCGCTCTGCCAGAAATATGACTCTCCGGTGGCGCGTCTCGTGGAGAAGGGAATCGAGCGCATCGGAAGGCCTTTGGCCGACATCCAGACTTCCGTTGAGAACATGGGCAACGTCGAGATCGCGAGGCTTGAGAAGGGGCTTCCTATGCTCGCCACCATCGCCGGTGGAGCGCCGATGATCGGATTCCTCGGAACCGTGCTCGGTATGGTGCAGGCCTTCTTCAATATGGCGAACGCGGGCAACAACATCGACATCACACTGCTTTCGAGCGGTATCTACACGGCGATGATCACCACGGTGGGCGGTCTTATCGTCGGCATCCTCGCCTACTTCGGCTACAACTATCTGGTCGCTCAGATCTCCAATCTGATGTTTATGATGGAGAACGCGACGATTGACTTTATGGATCTTCTGCACGAACCTGCAGGCAACGAGGAGGAGAAGTAGTCAATGGCATTCAAGAGAACCACAAAGGTCTTGTCGGACACAGCGATGTCTTCGATGACTGACTTGGTGTTCCTGCTGCTGATCTTCTTTCTGATCACCTCGACACTGGTCAATCCGAACGCGCTGAAGCTCCTGCTTCCTAAGAGCACAGGGCAGGTTTCGGCCAAGCCTACGGTCACCGTCTCGATCAAGGATTGGGGCGACGACACCTACACCTACCATCTGAACGGCAGCGAGACGCCGGTGCAGTACTCCGAACTGGAGGATGACCTTGTCGATCTGCTTCAGACAGAGGAGGATCCGACATTCTCGATCTACTCTGACGAGAGCGTGCCGATCAAGGAAGTCGTGTCGCTGATGAACATAGCGAAACGTAACCATTACAAGGTAATCTTAGCGACGCAGCCTGAATGATGAAACCGTACCTTCGTGACAGAGAGAGGGAGGCCAAGGTCTCCACGGTGACCGGGATCGTTCTTACGGTCGCGGTCCACGTGCTTGCCTGCCTGCTATGCGTGTTCACGGGGATGAAATACATCTATCCTCCGCCACAGGAGCAGACATTCCTTGTGGATTTCAGCGAGGACGAGCCTCAGCCGATCAGGAGGCAGAACAGGGGCCGTCAGCCTCAGGCCGAGGAGATCGACAGGACGAAGCCGGTGGAACTGATCCAGAGGAGCGAGTCGCCTCACCGGTCCGAGAAGGCGAACAAGACCGCCGAGGCTAAGCCGGACGATTTCGGTGATGTCGAGACTCCTGTGCAGAAGGAGGAAATCAACAAAAACGCCCTGTTCCCGGGAATGAGCAAGAAGGACTCCTCGAACGCACCTCACAGCGCCACCGAACCCAAGAACGAGTTCAAGGCCGGACATCCTAAGGGAAACACTTCCAGCGGGAAGGCCGAAGGCACACCTAACGCCCGGCTGAAAGGCAGAAACACCTTGGGGGCGATTCCAAGGCCGGCATATTCAGAGCAGGACTACGGCACCGTCGTGGTGGACATCTGGGTTGACAACTACGGCAATGTGACAAAGGCCGTCCCTGGAGGACAGGGAACGACTGTGAACAACTCCAAACTCTGGGCGGCGGCAAGGGCCGCGGCCTTGCAGACACACTTCAACCAGAGCGCTGACGCACCGGCGCTCCAGCAAGGAACGATAACATACGTTTTCAAATTACAATAGAAAAACATTTTACTTATTTATTTTTAATTAATGGCGTGAGCCACAAACATTATGGAAGAAAATTTGAATGGTGGTCAAGAGAACCACGAGGAGCGTAGGGATTACGCTGCAGAAGGACCAAAAACAGGTTATTCATCTGAGGGCAGGAAACTCAGGCCAAGAAAGAAGGTAGTGCCTGCCGCTTCATCCTCCGCTGACGGAGAGTACAAGTCTTACGACAATCACAGGAATTACTCCAGCGACAATCGTGGCGGCTACGGCCAGCGCGGTGGTTATCAGAGCCGTGGAGGCAACAACAGAGGAGGATATTCATCAGACCGAAGAAGCGGCTACGGAGACCGCAGCGGTGGCTATGGCCAGCGCGGTGGTTATCAGAGCCGTGGAGGCAACAACAGAGGAGGATATTCATCAGACCGAAGAAGCGGCTACGGAGACCGCAGCGGTGGCTATGGCCAGCGCAGAAGCTACGGTGACAACGCCGAAGGCGGAGAGAGGAGATCTTCATCTTACGGACAGAGCCGTCCTTCATTCGGCGAGGGCCGTCCATCCTATGGACAGAGAAGAAGTTACGGCGGCAGCCAGGAAGGCGGCGAGAGAAGGCCGTCATATTCAAGAAAACCGGCCGGCGGCCACGGATTCGGCCCTAAGCAGGGAGGTTTCTCAGCCGGCAGAGGCGCCGGACATCAGGGACCTAAGAAGTTCGGCCGCAAGGACGAGCCGCATTTCACCGAGGCTGACGAAGCCGGAATCAACCAGATGCTTTCAAGGAAGCCACAGATTGACGCGGCGTTTTCCGACAACGACAACGTTCCTACACCTATCAAGGAAGAGATACGTCTGAACAAGTACATCGCCAATTCCGGAGTGTGCTCACGCCGCGAGGCTGACAACTTCATTCAGGCCGGCGTCGTGACCGTAAACGGCGAGGTTGTGACCGAGCTTGGGACAAAGGTCAACGTCCTCAAGGACGACATCCGTTTCAACGGAGAGAGACTCAAGGGCGAGGAGAAAGTTTACATCGTGATGAACAAGCCGAAAGGCTTCGTCACCAGTGCGAGCGACCCTCACGCCGAGAAGACCGTCATGGATCTTCTCAAGGGATGCAAGTTGAGGGTGTTCCCTGTCGGAAGGCTTGACAAGAACACCACTGGTGTGCTGATGTTCACCAACGACGGTGAGATCGCCGAGCAGCTCACACACCCTTCCTACAACAAGAAGAAGATCTACCAGGTCATTCTCGACAAGCCGCTTGAGGAGGCCGACAAGGAGAAGATCCTCACAGAGGGTCTCGACCTCAACGACGGCAACATCAAGGCCGACGAGCTTGAATATATCGACGCCGAGGACCACAGACGTCTTGGCATCGAGATCCACTCCGGCAAGAACAGGATCGTCAGAAGGATCTTCGAATCCCTCGGCTACGACGTGAAGGCTCTTGACAGGGTTTACTTCGCGGGTCTCACCAAGAAGGGCCTCAAGAAGGGCGAGTGGAGATACCTCAGCGAGGGCGAGGTCAATGTCCTCAAGATGGGGGCCTATGTCTAGTCCGGACAAACACACTGAACACAGAGCTGGATTTGTCAACATCATCGGTAATCCGAATGTTGGCAAATCCACGCTTATGAATGCCCTGGTAGGAGAGAAATTGTCCATCGTCACGGCGAAGGCGCAGACCACCCGGCACAGGATCATGGGCATCGTCAACACCGACGACTGCCAGATCGTATATTCAGACACTCCCGGTATGCTCAAGCCGAACTACCGCCTGCAGGAGGATATGATGAAGTTCGTGGACGCCGCCATCGGGGACGCGGACATCATCCTCTACGTGACGGACGTGGTTGAAAAGAGCGACAAGAACATTGAATATATTCAAAAACTCCAGAAGCTGGATTGCCCGGTGGTGGTCGTCATCAACAAGATCGATGTCAGCGACCAGAAGACGGTGACCGACCTGATCGCCTACTGGCAGGAGCAGCTTCCGAAAGCGACCATAATTCCGGTGTCGGCCAAGGAGAGGTTCAACCTTGAGAGTGTGCTGAACGCAGTGATGAGCGGGCTTCCGGTCGCGCCGCCGTGGTTCGACAAGGACCAGTTCACCGACAAGAACCTCCGTTTCTTCGCCTCCGAGATCATCAGAGAGAAGATTCTGGAGAACTACAGCCAGGAAGTGCCTTACAGCTGCGAGGTGGCCGTGGAGGCTTTCAAGGAAGGCCGTGAAAGGTACGAGATCAGCGCCGTCATCTACGTGATGCGTGACTCCCAGAAGGGCATCATCATCGGCAAGGGAGGCTCGGCTTTGAAGAAGATCGGCACGGAGGCCAGGCTGGAGATGGAGGACTTCTTCCAGAAGAAGGTCTTCCTTCAGCTGTTCGTGAAGGTCAATCCGGACTGGAGGGAGAACCGTAAGGAACTTCGGAAGTTCGGGTACGAGGAATAGCACCGGCCGCAAGAACGACTACGGCAGCGAAGGACGATAAAGGATAATCAATATTAACGAGGAATATTCAAGTATGGCACATGACGAGTGGGATGACATAGAGACTCCGGAAGGAGGCAACGAGGACGAGGAACTGAACGAGGAGCCGATTGACGAGACATCGGCGAAATCTTCAGGGAAATACGACAAGCTGCTTAGTTCCGACAGCAGGAAGTACAAGCTTTCGGGAATGTTCAAGGACTGGTTCCTGGACTATTCCTCATACGTCATTCTGCAAAGGGCCGTCCCACACATCGTTGACGGACTCAAACCGGTGCAGAGACGTGTGCTTCACGCCATGTTCAGAATGGACGACGGAAGCTACACTAAGGTGGCCAACATCGTCGGCCAGGCGATGCAGTACCACCCGCACGGTGACGCGTCCATCCTCGGAGCCCTCGTACAGCTCGGCCAGAAAGGCCTTCTGATCGACTGTCAGGGAAACTGGGGTAACATCCTTACCGGTGACAGCAACGCTGCGCCCCGTTACATCGAAGCCCGTCTGAGCAAATTCGCCAAGGAGGTCGTCTTCGACCCGAAGATCACCAACTGGATGACATCCTACGACGGACGTAACCAGGAGCCGACCGAGCTTCCGGTCCGTTTCCCGCTCCTGCTCGCTCAGGGCACCGAGGGAATCGCCGTCGGAATGGCCTCCAAGATACTCCCTCACAACTTCAACGAACTCATCGACGCGTCAGTGAAGATTCTTGAGGGCGAGGATTTCACGATCTACCCGGACTTCCCTACCGGTGGCTCGGCTGACTGCAGCAACTACAAGGACGGAGCCAGGGGCGGAAGCGTGAAGGTCCGCGCCAAAATCGAGAAGATCGACAAGAACACGGTGGCCATCACCGAGATCCCTTACGGAAAGACATCCCACATCCTCATCGACTCGATTCTGAAAGCCAAGGACAAAGGCAAGATCAAGATCAAGAAGATCGAGGATATGACCACGGAAAAGGTCGAGATCCTGATCCATCTTCCGAACGATGTGTCACCGGACAAGACGATCGACGCGCTGTACGCATTCACGGACTGCGAGTGCAACATCGCCCCGAACGCCTGTGTCATCGTGGACAACAAGCCTCAGTTCCTCTCTGTCAAGGACATACTGATCTACGACACGAACCACACGAGGGATCTTCTAAAGTGGCAGCTTGACATCAGGCTCGCCGAGCTTGAGGACCAGTGGCACTACACATCCCTCGAAAGGATATTCTTTGAAAACAAGGTCTATAAGATCCTGGAGCAGAACCAGAACAGCTGGGAGCAGCAGCTGCAGGACGTGTTCACGGAGATGAAGACCTACCAGGATGTCCTCCGCCGCGAGATCCTGATGGAGGACATCGAGAGGCTCGTGGAGAAGCCTGTGCGCAAGATCTCCAAGTTCGACACCAAGGCCATCGACGAGAAGATCGCCGCCATCGAGGCGGAGATGGAGACCGTCAAGAACAACATAGAGCACATCACAGAATACACCATCGACTGGTTCAAGATGCTCAAGGCGAAATACGGCAAGCCTTTCGTAAGGCAGACCGAAATCACAGCGTTCGAGAGCATAGCCGTCACCAAGGTGGTCAGCAACAACGCGAAACTCTACGCAAACTACGAGGAGGGATTCGTCGGGCTGAACCTCAAGAAGGACGACAACGGCACCTACATCTGCGACTGCTCCGACCTTTCAGAGGTCATCGTCATAGGCAAGGACGGCAAGTACCGCATCACCAGTCACGGACAAAGCCTTCTTCTGGAAAGACCTGCTTTACGTCGGAGTGTTCAACAGAGGCGACAGCAGAACCATATACAACGTCATCTACCGCGAGGGCAAGAGCAGCGTCTCCTACGCCAAAAGGTTCGCGATCACCAGCGTCACCAGGGACAAGGACTACGACATCACCACCGGCGAGGAAGGGTCCAAGATCCTCTGGTTCACCGTCAACCACAACGGCGAGGCCGAATCTGTACGAATATACCTGCGTCCGCGTCCGAAGCTGAAGAAAACGCAGTTTGAATATGATTTCTCTACCCTTGCGATCAAGGGCAAGGCTTCCAGAGGCAATCTGGTGTCCAAGAACCCTATCGCCAGAATTCAGCTGAAATCCAAGGGCGTTTCGACAATCGGCGGCAAGGACATTTGGTACGACGCTGACATCCAGAAGCTTAACGATGAGCAGCGCGGTCAGTACCTCGGCGAGTTCGGCCCGGAGGACAAGGTTCTGGCAATATTCAAGGACGGAACCTTCTACACGACTTCGTTCGATGTCTCGAACCGTTACCAAGGCGAAGTGATCAAGGTCGAGAAGTTCGATCCGAACAAGACCTACACCGCCCTCTACTACGATGCGGCCGCCAAGGCATTCTACGTCAAGAGGTTCAGCTTTGTCCTGAGCGACAACACACCGCTGTCGTTCATCGCCCCAGGCACGAAATCCTATCTCGTGGCCCTTTCCGAGGACAGACATCCTCAGTTCCTGGTGATCTTCGGCGGGAAGTACGAGCATCGTGATCCGGAGAACATTGACGCTGAGGAATATATCGCCAAGAAGGGCTATGCCGCCAAGGGCAAGAAGTGTCATCAGTACGACCTCAAGGAGGTGAAGTTCATCGAGCCTCTGCACAAGCCGGAGGACGACATCGAGGACGAGCCGCTGGACATCATTGACGATGTGGAGTCTGACGAGCCACAGGGTGACTCCAATGAGGTTTCTGGTGCCACCACTGACGGCGGTCAGACCAGCGCCGCTGACCTTCTGGACTCCGGAGACATTCCGGATGTAGGTGACATTGACGAGCCTACGTTGTTCTAAACACTGGCATATTCATAAACCATCAGGGGCATTCGTGGCTCCAAGAGACGGACGTTGCAAGGTGAATATGAAAGACATATCCCTCATAGGCTTTATGGGCTGCGGCAAGAGCAGTGTCGGAAAAATCCTTGCGACGCTGCTCCCGGAATGCCGCCTGATTGACCTGGACACCTACATTGAGGAAAAGCAGGGCAAAAATATTCCCGAAATATTCAATGAATATGGTGAAGCGGCTTTCCGCCGGATGGAGCGTGAGGCCCTTGAGGAGATATTCAGTGACAAGTCCCGTCCCCGCGCCATCCTTTCCCTCGGCGGCGGCACCGTGACTTCCGAACAATGCCGTCAGCTCATCCGTCAGCACACCGACTGTTTTTATCTCCGCGCCACCACCGACACCCTCCTTGACAACCTCGAAGGACACTCCGATGGCCGCCCGATGCTGAATCCCGCACAACCAGTCGAAGCGCCCTCAACTGAAGTATCAAGCGAACGAGAAGCCCTCCGCCGCCGCATCGAATCCCTGATGCAAACCCGCTCACCGCAGTACATCGCCACCGCCCACCACATAATCGACATCGATGGCCTGAGCTTCGCCCAGATCGCAGAGGCCGTGGAGGACAACATATTGAATATCAAGTAACAAAGCATTTATCTTTAGTTGATATCCGCCAAAGACAATTAGCTATTTCATTAATAGTAAAGCAGTTATCCACCACGCGACACATAGTAGCGCTGTCGATTAAAACGGAGGCACTATGGGGGCATTGGATTTGACGAGTTCGCTCCGGAAGCGATCAACCCAACACTTTGGAATGGAGAGAATCTTCTTGGTTTTGCTCTTATGGAAGTCCGCGACCGACTGAGGGAAATCAGCACACAGGGTTAGAATCGTAAATGTTACCGGAACCAAAACAAGAGTAAACGATATGGCAGAGAAGAACAATATCTGATTTTTAGGTTTGTCTTTTTTGTACTCCAGAAGCGTATCTCCTGTACCAATAGGGTGTTTATGTCCATTTGGTACACATATAGGCCTTCTGCTGTACGACTTCAATCCTGGAAAGTCTGATGTAATATCGTTCATTACGAGGGAGCGATACTGCATACCTAAAACAGCATCTACATGACAATGGTTTAGTATATATTCCAAGTATGAGGATAATCGCACACATAAGAGTAGGTGGCTTCGTCTCCATAAGTGGTAATCACCACTGACACTTGCAGCAGCAAGAACCGAATGGTGAGGAAATATATTCCTAAATGAACTCGTCGCGCTCCTTGATGTCTTTAATGCGAAGCTGGAGGGTGGTGTTGCCGCGGTAGTAGTTCTCGACGATGGAGTAACAGATGTCGAACGGGTTGCCGGCTTGATATAGTCATAGAACTCGGCCATATTGAAGGCTATGGCAGGAATCTGGTGGAAAGGCTGCTTCTCGTCGATCAGGTCGAGCTTCATATGGACTCCACCGGCGCCGACCTTGCGGCCGTTGCCACCGTCGGAGACATTCTCGGTAAGGAATACCGGATTGGTGTTGCCGGGACCGAAAGGCTGGAACTGCTTCAAGAGACGGAAGAATTTAGGGGTGATCTGGCTGAACTCCAGCTTGGCGTCGATATCGGTCACCGGAGTCAGCATCTCATCGGTGATCTTCCCGGAGATGAACTGGTCTATTCTGCCGACGAACTCATCCAAGTTGTTCTCTTTGAGAGTCAGGCCGGCCGCATAGACGTGCCCGCCGAAGTTCTCAAGAAGGTCAGCGCAGCTCTCGATGGCCTCGTAGAGATCGAAACCAGCCACACTGCGGGCGGATCCAGTGATGAATCCGTTCGACTTTGTCAGTACAATTGTCGGTTTGTAGAACGCCTCGACAAGACGTGAGGCCACAATCCCGACAACGCCCTTGTTCCAAGTCGGATTGTAAACTATTGTCGCCGCGTCAGTTGACAGGGCGGAGCCGTTCTGAACCATCTCCAGAGCCTCCTGTGTGATCTCCCTGTCTATGCTCTTACGGTCATTGTTGTTGTCGTTGATCTTCTCGCCGATCATTGTGGCGGTGTGGTCGTTGGAGGCGGTCAGGAGCTCCACGGCCAGGCGGCCGGTCTCCATTCGTCCGGCGGCATTGATCCTCGGACCGATCTTAAACACAATATCATCTATGGTCAGATGCCCGAGTTCCAGCTTCGAAAGGGCCGCCATCGCGTGAAGTCCCTTTCGCGGATTCTCATTCAACTGCTTGAGTCCGAAGTGCGCGAGAACCCTGTTCTCCCCCACCATCGTCACGAGGTCCGCCGCGATGCTGACCACCAGAAGATCCAACAGCGGAATCAAAGTCTCGAACGGAATCCCATATTTCTGTGAATATGCCTGCACAAGCTTGAATCCCACCCCGCAGCCACTCAAATCGTCAAACGGATAGGTGTCATCCTCCCGCTTCGGATCCAGCACAGCCACAGCCGGCGGAAGAGTGTTCTCCGGAAGATGGTGGTCGCAGATAATCACATCTATTCCCTTAGTGGCGGCATATTCAACCTTCTCGTTGGCCTTGATGCCGCAGTCCAAAGTGATTATGAGCCCGAAGCCGTTGTCTCCAGCCCAGTCAATGCCCTTGTAGGACACGCCGTAGCCCTCGTCGTAACGGTCCGGAATGTAGAAATCCACCTTTGAGGAATATCTTCTGAGAAATGAATATACCAACGACACGGCAGTTGTGCCGTCAACGTCGTAGTCGCCATAGACCAGAATCTTCTCCTCCGTGGTGATGGCTTTGCGGACCCTTTCCACGGCCACATCCATATCCCTCATCAGGAACGGATCGTGGAGGTCATTCAGGCTCGGACGGAAGAACGAGCGCGCCTGCTCGAAAGTCTCGACTCCCCTCTTGACAAGAAGGTCAGCGAGAACCCGGTCTATGCCCAGCTCGGCGGAAAGCCTTCCCACCTTCTCTGGATCAGCCGGCTCTTTCAATATCCATTTGCGCTCTTTTCCCATAATAGACAAAGGTACGGATTTAATTTCAGAATGTGAATTAAAAGTAGTATTTTTGCATATTCAGAACGTATCTTATTCGCCTTTAACGGAGAAAGGAAGCGGCGGAATGGCAGGCATCCGCATTGCGCGGGGCGGAGGATATTCCTTAGGATTTGAATATAAAAACACAACAGATATGGCAAACATCGAACTCAGCGAGCAGGAGAGAATCAGAAGGGAATCTCTCGCAAAGTTAAGGGAATTGGGCATCAATCCTTATCCGGCGCCACTCTATCCGGTCAACGCGACCGCAAAGGAAATCGAGGCCGGCTTTGACCCGGAGAAAGGCAACTTCCAGGAAGTCTGCATCGCGGGCCGTCTGATGTCCCGCAGGATCATGGGAGCGGCATCTTTCGGCGAGATCCAGGATTCAACTGGAAGGATCCAGATCTACGTCAAGAGGGACGAGATCTGCCCTGGCGAGGACAAGACAATGTACAACACCGTCTGGAAGAAGCTCCTTGACATCGGTGACATCATCGGCATCAAGGGATTCGCCTTCATCACCCAGACCGGACAGCTCAGCGTCCACGCCAAGGAACTGACTGTACTGAGCAAGTCTCTGAGGGTTCTTCCTATCGTGAAGGAGGTTGACGGAGTAGTCTATGACGCCTTCACCGATCCGGAGCTGCGCTACCGCCAGAGGTACGTTGACCTCATCGTCAACCCGCAGGTAAAGGACGTGTTCGTCAAGAGGGCGCAGATCATCGCCACGATGAGGGAATATTTCAACGCCGCCGGCTGCCTTGAGGTCGAGACCCCGATCCTTCAGGCCATCCCGGGAGGCGCCACGGCCCGTCCGTTCATCACCCACCACAACGCTCTGGACATCGACCTCTATATGAGAATCGCCAACGAGCTCTACCTCAAGAGATTGATCGTGGGTGGCTACAACGGTGTCTATGAGTTCGCCAAGGACTTCCGCAACGAGGGTATGGACAAGACCCACAACCCTGAGTTCACCTGTATGGAGATCTACGTGGCCTACAAGGATTACATCTGGATGATGGACTTCGTGGAGAAGATGCTCGAAAAGATCGCCCTCAAGCTGCACGGCACCACAGTCGTGAAGATCGGCGACAAGGAGATCGACTTCAAGGCCGGCTACCGCAGACTCCCTATTCTTGAGGCTATTAAGGAATATGCCGGTGTGGATGTCAAGGGAATGGGCGTTGACGAACTCCGCGAGACCTGTAAGAAGCTCAACGTCGAGTTCGATCCTTCGATGGGTGTCGGCAAGCTGATCGATGCCATCTTCGGGGAATATTGCGAGGAGCATCTCATCGAGCCTACGTTCATCATCGACTACCCTGTCGAGATGTCTCCGCTGACAAAGAGGCATCGTGAGGATCCTACCCTCACCGAAAGGTTCGAGCTGTTCGTCTGCGGCAAGGAGCTCGCGAACGCATATTCAGAGCTCAACGACCCGATCGACCAGCTGGAGAGATTCGAGGAGCAGGCGGCCCTCAAGAGCCACGGCGACGACGAGGCGATGTTCATCGACTACGACTTCGTGCGCGCCCTTGAATATGGTATGCCTCCTACTTCCGGCCTCGGAATGGGCATCGACCGTCTGACAATGTTCATGACCGGGCAGACGACCATCCAGGACGTGCTCTTCTTCCCTCAAATGCGTCCGGAGAAGATCGCGAAGAACGACAAGAACGCTGAGACTGAGGAATAATCAGGTTTGGAAAATCAGAAGGGTGGCTGTGACCTCGATGTCCGAGTCACCCTTTATTGTTTTCAGAAGCATTCTATGAATATCCAGATGATTCATACACCGAATCATTTCCGGCATTCGTAAAGCAAAAGTTAAAGAAAATGAGAATCGAGAACATCACATCGGCGCAGAATCCGAAGATCAAGGAACTGCTGGCTCTTCAGGAGAAATCCAAGCTGAGACGCTCGGAAAGGCTTTTCGTGGTCGAGGGCCGCAGGGAACTAGGGCACTGCCTTGACGCCGGATTCGTACCAAGAACGCTGTTCATCTGTGGGGAGATTCTGACCGAGGAGGAACTGAACGACCTTCTTGGCAAGGCCGAAAGCAGGAATCCGAAAGTCGGTGTCGTGCAGGTTCCGTACGAGCTCTACGGCAAGATCGCCTACAGAGGCGGCACGGAGGGTGTCATCGCCGAGGTGGAGTTCCGTGACAGGACTCTGGAAAGTCTGACACTCAGCAAGAATCCGCTGGTGATTGTCCTTGAGAGTGTCGAAAAACCCGGCAACCTCGGGGCCGTGCTGAGGACTGCCGACGCCGCAGGCGCGGATGCAGTTATCATCTGTGACCCACTCACCGACCTCTACAACCCGAACCTCATCAGGGCCAGTATCGGTGCCGTATTCTCCCGGCAGGTCGCCGTGGCCACCTCCGAGGAGACCATCGCTTGGCTCAAGTCCAAACATATTCAGATACTCACCGCGCAGCTTCAAGACTCTTCCCTCTACTACGACACGGATATGAAGAAGCCTACCGCGATCGTGATGGGCACCGAATCCACCGGCCTGACCGACCTCTGGCGGGAAGTCGCCGACGCCCACATCCGCATCCCGATGCTCGGTGACCTCGACTCCCTCAACGTCTCCGTCTCCGCCGCCATCCTTCTCTTCGAAGCCCTCCGACAGAGGCAGTAAGCCTTTCAGCTCCATTTAAAGCGCCACATAATACGAAGCGAACAAATACACCGTGCCATAATCGCATATAGTTATTTTCGGGATTTACTGTAAATTTGCAGTAAATCCCGACACGGCAACCTCTACAGGAATCGTTGCATCAATAGAGCTATGGGCACGGTCATTGCAATCGAAGGAGCGGTCGGCTGACGCGGGGTCATTTCCGGCCGGACAACCTTAAAATGATTGCGTTATGGAAGAATTCTCTTTGGTCACTCCTACGTTGCTGTTCTCGGCTGTGTCTTTGATTATGCTGGCGTACACTAACCGGTTTCTGTCTTATGCGCAATTGGTGCGGAATCTCAAGGATAAATATGTCAAGGACAGGTCGGAGGTGACCGCGGCACAGATCGCCAACCTTCGCAAAAGGCTGAACCTGACACGGAGCATGCAGATTCTTGGAATATCAAGTCTGTTCTGCTGTGTCGTGTCGATGTTTTTCTGCTTCATCAGCCTTAGGGTCACAGCGATCATCATCTTCGGAATCGCCCTGCTGCTCCTGATCTCCTCGCTCGGCCTCTCTATCCGTGAGCTGGTCATATCCACCCGCGCGCTGGAGATTCACCTCAACGATCTGGAGCACAAATAATATGTGACGCCAGGGGGAAGAAGGCAAAAGGCAGATTTTGGTAACGTGCAAAATCTGCCTTTTGATTTTTCCCCTGACGTTCGTTAACAAATATGGGCTTAATCCATAGGCTTGTCAGTCCTGTTGCAGTGGGTCAGAAAAATAAAATTCAAAATTTTGGTAACGTGCAAAATTTTGAATTTTCTTTTTTTCTGACCTTTCCACTCGGTGCGCTTCGACAAGCTCAGCGACCATAAGGGGGACCGAACAGCGATTTGGCAAGGTCTGTGAACGGAAGCGGTCGGTGGCCGGACGGTTTAGAAAACGACCTCGGACATCGCTTTGAGGTCGGGCTGGAGACCGGTCATTATGGAATAGCCGGTAAGGGCTTGGTACAGAAGCCAGCGGCGGCCCGATATGTAGGTGCAGTCAGCGGAGGTGAGTTTCATACGGGCCTCATCGTCAAAGGATGGTGTCTTATAGTTCGCCTCCAGGATCACCTTTTTCTGGCCTGAATCCTCGCCGGCGAAATCATCTGCGGTAAACTCTGCGATTTCAGGCAGAGCCATCGGCAGGGTGTAGATCACAAGGTCACATTCCTTGACGGCCTCCTTGAAATCAGAGATCGGGTCCGGCAGGAAACCATATTCAGGCATAGTTTCCGCTATCGCTTGCGCCTTTTCGGGGGTTCGGTTCATCAGGATGGTGGCGAATCCAAGTTCGGCGGCGGCCACGGCGGCGGCCCTTCCAGCTCCTCCGCAACCGACCACAAGCGCCTGAGGCTGACGGTTGAACGTGCGGCTCAAGGTCATCAGGAAGAACTGGTGCATCTTCACGAAAAACTTGTCCCCGAAGTTGCCGATGAATTCCTCCACGATGCCCGGGAAATATGCCTCCACGACAGCCGTCACGATGCCGGTGAAGTCAGAATTATACGCCTCTATGCCATTGGAGCCTTTCACCAGAAGGTTCGTCGCACCGATGCGGGCCGCCGGTCCTGAAACCGCCCCCTCGCCTTTGCGCACCATCTCCAAGACCTTTGAATATGCCCGTTCCTTAAACGGAGCGGTGACGTTGACAGCGGCATATTCATCAATGAATCTCTGGAAGGATGCTTCAAAGTCACTGCCTTCGATCAGGTCGTATGAATATTCCCCGTCCTTCACTCCTTTGTAGGCCGCCTCGAACAGTGCCGGGCTGCCGGATCCCTTGATTGGATCACCTATGAGACCATATTTCGCCATATTCCTATTTTTTGACTGGTGCGAAGTTAGCAAACCGCCTGACATTCTGCAAATCATATCCACAGAAAAGAAAAGTTTGGAAGATAGAACTAATTTAGTATATTTGCAAAGTCATTTGATGGGATTATAGGACAAAACAAGGTGGGCATCCGACCCCTTTTTAGGATACCTGCCTTTTTTTGATTACTACCGAGGGGAGGTGGCGCAAAAGATTGAGGAGCCGATAGTTCTTACGTCCTATATTATCCCTATAATGAAAAAGAGAACTTATTTGGTACTCCGCATTATGACCTCCATCAGAGTTGAGGTGGTCAGGCTTATCAAAGTGAGAGCGTACAAGCGCATCCGCTTTGGCAAGGTTGAGAAAGTCAGAAGTCACTATCGGAAAGTATAAAGGGTGCTGAAGATAGCCAGATAATAGGCTTTGTGCCGAAAGGCACTCTACTCTATCCCCTCGGTTTTATATTCATAAACGGCATATATGTTGCTGGAGGAACCGCGAAAAAAACCATTACTATGAAACTCAAGACCATTCTTACCGTGGCGCTGGCTATCGTGTGCTGCGGTCTTTCAGCTCAGGACAGGATTCATCTTGTGGACTCCCGCCGTGTCATCGAAGCGAAAATCATTGAGATCGGGGAAGTTGACATCATCTATAAGCTTTACAACAATCTTGACGGGCCGGATTACAGGCTCTCAACCTCACGGATCGAAAGCATTGATTTCGAAAACGGGACAAGGCAGGTGTTTGCTGACGGCAGGAGGCTGGCGACAGGACCGTATGTTGACGGGTACATGGACGGGTATGATGACAGAGGCCTTGACTATCGCTGGGGGCATTACTATATGCACGACCGCAGGCTCCGGCAGGAGCTTACCGATTACATAGGGTATTCTCTGTACGGGGGAAAATACAGGAAAGCATCGAACCAGTATATGTGGGGAATGATCCTGACAGGATTGGGAGTGTTTGCGGTAACCGCCACGACAATGGATCTCATATTCTCAAACAAGGAAAATAACGACCCGCATTTTCAGGATGAGTTCTTCAAGGATCATTCTGAGCGCAACTCTACCGGCTACGTTATCGGTTATGTTGCCGGGGCAGGTTGCCTCGGAGCGGGAATCCCGCTTTGGATCAAGTCCAACAAGACTTTCAATGAGATCGCTGACGACTACAACCGCAACTACGGCCGCCGCAATCTCGGTTACAGTTCCTCGTTAACCGTCGGTCCGACCCGCTCCGGAGTCGGATTGGAGCTGAACTTCTAAAATGCTCCGTGGAAGACAAGTCATTGAATATCAACATAAAAACTATTCCTCCTCCCTATTGTTCAAACAGAGAGGAGGGATACTTATTTTTCTGAATATAAACGAGTTAACCTCCATGTATTCCTTTTTATGGGAATACGGAATATTTTGACTAACTTGCAGTGCTTTGGGCCATGACCGCCGCGGCAATGGTCTTACGTGTGACTGTGCTTGAATTATGAACGCTTGTCACGCGACGGTGCGGCCCAGGCGCATTTTAACATAACTAAACAACTTAAAATTATGTCACTGAACAAAGTAATGCTGATCGGTAACGTTGGAAAAGACCCGGAAGTACGTTACCTTGATGGAAACAGCAACCCTAATTCAGGAAGCACGAAGGTGGCGACTTTCACCCTCGCGACGACTGAACGCTATCGTGACCGCAATGGAGAACTTCGAGAGAACACGGAATGGCACAACATCGTGGCCTGGAGAAATTCGGCCGATGTAGCGGAGAAGTACATCCGCAAAGGAACGCAGTTGTACATCGAGGGGAAACTGAGGACACGGTCGTGGACCGACCAGACCGGGAACAAAAGGTACACCACAGAGATCACGGTGGACAATCTGCAATTGTTGGGGAGGAAGTCGGACAATCCTGGTGCGCAGGATGGAGGGCAGGCTCAGGGTGGTTACAATGCCGGACAAGGACAGCAGGGTGGCTATCAGCAGGTTCAAGGGTACGGTCAGCCGGCCCTTCGACAGGCTCAGGGACCGGTGAATGGTGCAGCTCAGGGGCCAGTAGGGAATGCGGCTCAGGGGCCGGCATACGCACAGCCTCAGTACCAACAGGGTGGTTACCAACCTGTGCGGCAACCGACTCCACAACCAGTGCAACAGCCGGGATTCCAGCAGCAGCCGATCCAGCAGCCTCAGCAGCAGGCTCCGGTGAATCCGATCGAGGTCGCGGCGGCCGATATGCCGCAGGATGACCTTCCGTTCTAATATTCAAGAATATACAAAACGAATATTATCAGATATGAGTTCAAAACTTGACGTAGTCCTTGGCCTCCAGTGGGGAGACGAAGGAAAAGGTAAGATTGTGGATGTGCTTGCAGGTCGTTATCCGGCCGTGGCGAGATTCCAGGGCGGTCCTAACGCGGGGCACTCCCTCCATTTCGACGGCAAGAACTTCGTGGTTCGCAGCATCCCTTCAGGAATATTCCGTGAAGGCTCCACCAACATCATCGGAAGCGGTGTCGTTCTGGATCCGATCACGCTCCGAGAGGAATGCGCGAATGTGGAGAAGATGAACATCAACCCGAAAGAAAAACTGTTCATCTCCAAGAAAGCGAACCTGATCCTACCGACCCACAGACTTCTGGACGCGGCCTACGAAGCTGCCGCTGGTAAGGGTAAGATCGGATCAACCCTCAAGGGCATCGGACCTACCTACACAGACAAGATCAGCAGACACGGCCTCAGGGTCGGAGACATCCTCGCCCCTGATTTCAAAGAAAGATTCGAGAAACTCAAGGCCAGACATATTCAGTTGCTCTCAGACCTGCACTTCGAGTGCGATCCGGAAAAGGATGAGGCAGAGTGGATGAGCGCCATCGAATTCCTGAAGGGATTCAACCTGATCGACTGCGAGTATTTCGTGAATAAATGGCTGGAAAACAAGCCGATGCTCGCTGAAGGAGCTCAGGGATCGATGCTCGACATCGACTACGGTTCCTACCCGTTCGTGACATCATCCTCAACCACGGTCGGCGGAGTCTGCACCGGATTGGGAGTCGCCCCGTCAAAGATCGGGCATGTCTATGGAATATTCAAGGCCTACTGCACGCGTGTGGGCAGCGGTCCGTTCCCAACCGAGCTTTTCGATGAGACCGGTGAAAAGATCCGCCAGGTCGGACACGAGTTCGGAGCTGTCACCGGCCGTCCTCGCCGCTGTGGCTGGCTGGACCTCGTGGCATTGAAGTACACTGTGATGATCGACGGCGTGACCGACCTCATCATGATGAAGTCTGACTGTCTGGATGATTTCGAGACCATCAAGGTCTGCACATCCTACAAGGTGGACGGCGTTGAGACTGACCAGGTTCCGTTCGACATCGCGGCCAAGATCGATCCGGTTTACACCGAATTCCCTGGCTGGAAGAAAGATCTTATAGGAATCCGCAAGGAAAGTGAGCTTCCGCAGGAATTCAAGAACTATATCAAGTTCATGGAGGACTACCTCGGAGTTCCGATCAGTATAATCTCCCTCGGCCCTGACCGCGAGGCCACCATCGAGCGCTAAGATCAAGACTCTACATCGCAGCACCCCCGAAAGTCAACTTTAACTTCCGGGGGTATGTAGTGTATGCCCAGTGGGCTGCTGCCGAGGTCTCTCGTACGCAAAACCTGCCTTCTTGCTCACGGGAAGTTGCTGCCGAGGTCTCTCGTGCGCAGAACCGGCCTTCTCGCTCACGGGAGGCTGCTGCATAGGTCTCGTGCGCAGAACCTGCCTTCTTGCTCACGGGAGGCTGCCGGGGCAGGTGTGTGAGGCTGCGGCATCAGAGACTCAATGTCAGTCCTATGGCCCAGTGCTTGAACTCCGGCCAGTAGTCGGTGTCCATGATGTTCATCGGGGAGTATTTCGCATAGAAGCCCACATCCCTTATGTTGAGCTGGAACATCACATCGACGGTGGCGAGATTGCAGTGCGCCCTCTTGTACTTGTTCTTCTGCTTCTCATCGTTCAGCCGGTACTTGTTCACAATTGAGCTGCTGGCGTTGAGATTGACCACAGGACCGACGGAGAACCCGACACCACGGTAAGCGTTGACACTAAGGATAAGCGGGAAGGTGACGCTGAACACTCTCAGCTTGGACACTTTAGGCTCGGCTTTCTCAGGCCATCCTCCGATCCGGATGTTCCCATCGTCATCTTTTGTCATCATTCCGCTCTTGGTCATGGCGAAATTCTTCCAGGAAAACCCGAGACCGTAGTTGAATGTCACGGAACGCGATAGTTTGAAGTCATCGGTGCACAGATTCAGGAACACCTCGTACGAGCGTTGGATTTTGAAATCCGGATTGTCTGAGTTGACATTCAGCAATGCCATGCCGAAATTGCCCGGCTCAACCTTATAGCGATGCCCGTATGATTTGGTCACCACCTTGCTGTAGAAAGGCACGTTGAAATCCAATCTGGAAAAGGCTCCATCCTCAGTCCTGTCCTTGCCGAAGGATAAGCTGAACCGTGTTGTGTCCTTGATGTCGATCTTGGAATTCGTATAGGTGTACGTGAAGGATGTGTCACACTCGGATCCGAAAATCTCCATCTTGTAGTAGACCTTTTTTTTAGGATCATAATGCTGTTTGACGGAATCAGGGCTATAGACAATCAGCAAGGAATCAGACATATAGTTCAACTTTTTTCCATCGGAGTTGTAACGGACCTTGACACCCGGTTTCTTTATCTGAATTTTCACCGTATCAGCCGGATCGATGATTTTGAATTCAGAACGACGTGTGGCACGTGTCTGCGCTGACGCGATGTGGACGCACAGCAGCGACACAAGTAAAACTGTAAATAACCTCTTCATATTCTTCATTATTATCTTTGCTTGAACATTTTCTTAAGGTCGTTCATGGTGGCCTTGCCCCTGAGATAGACCACAGTCACGTAGGCCTGCCTAAACGGTCCTCGGGCATTCTCATCCAGCTCATAGCCTACCACGGTGTTGCCGGCGGAATCCTGCGTGACCTTTTCCTTTCCTATTCCCTTGATCTGGAAGCCAATATATTCATTCTCCCCGCTTCCGTCCGCCCGCAGCCTCAAAAGGGCATAGTACATCTGCCCTCCGAAGTAGTCGATTTTCCGGTCAAGCGCATTACGGGAATCAGCCTCCACCAAAGACGCAACCCTGTCAATCGCCTGGGATCCCGCCTTGAAGCTGATGCTGCGGAAATACTTCAGGTTGTAGGGTTTGAGATCCGAGCCGCTCACCTCCGACATGGAGATCCTGGACATGTCCGAGACATCCAGGATGGAGCCGCTGAACAGGCTGTCAATCTGAAGTCCCTTCTGGGCGTGAGCCGCAACCAGGGTCAGAAGGCATAGAAACGCTGTCAAAAGAACTCTTTGTCTCATCATTTTCCGAATATTTCGTTTAACTGTTCATCCACGTCAGTTCCGCCGGAGAAAAGGTCGGCAAGGATGCAATCGACATCGTTCATCACAACCTCCCTGTCAGTCACTTTCTGCCCTCCGACATACGCGACGCAAACATTTTCCTTATTGTAGACACTCACTCCAAGAGTTATGAATATGCCGGCGCAGACTGCCGCGGCGACCCGAAGCCAGACGGCGCGGCGACTCCTCTTCCGTGAATATTCATTCGTCTTCTTCCGTGAGAGGGACTTGCCGACGGCGAAGTAGCCCATCACCGCGCGCGCTTCGGAATATTCAGGAGCTGTCCCTCCGGCGAGGAGAGAAAGTCCTTGAGTCTCAGTTCCTCCGTTTCGGAAAGGGTCCCGTCGAAGTACCGTTTGATATATTCATTCATCTGTCTCATTTCTGAATTTGTCCCTTAAAATCTTTCTTGCTCTTGAGATGTGCATCCCGGACCGCCTCCTGCCGCATTCCAAGGTCTTTGGCGATGCGCTCGAAGGATTGCCCTTCGTATTCGTGCTTTCTGACGATAAGCTTCTGGAGTTCAGTCAGCTCGCTGTCAACCGAGGCCTCGACTTTCCGGAACAGAGCCTCCCGTTCCGCCGCGTCACTTCCTTCGTCCTCGATCTGCCGTCCGTCGATGCTGACCTGCCGGGGGTACCTCTCCGCCTTGCGGAACTCGTCGATCTCCAGGTTCCTGCCCGTCCTTGAAAGCAGTCCCACCGCCTCCCTGACGCTTCCGACCTTGTACTTCCCTCCCCAAAGCCTACAGAAGGCATCCTGTAAGGTGTCTTCCGATTTCCACCGGCCCCGAAGGGCCAGGAACGCTTCTGTGAGAAAGTCACTCGTCATCGTTTGAACTTTTCACTAATATAAACGAAAAGACCGGGATAATGTAACATTCTCCTGGTGATTTTTTTTTGATTGGTCGGTCTGGCACATCAACATCTCCTCTGAGTGAGTGTAAAAATCGCACGGTCTATTTCATCTTTATCGTGACCCCAAAGCACGATAGCGGGCGAAAAGCGAAGAAAATTTACCATTTTCGCCCGCTATCGTGAAATTTAAGCCGTTAAGAGCAGCAAAATAAATCGAAGACGTGCAAAATTTGAAAATTAGTCTCCGCTGACTTAAAAGCCTATTGCGACAAGACCGACATCAAGGTTAGTAGAGGCCTCCGTTGATGGAGATGACCTGACCGGTGATGTAGGCGGAGTCAGGAGATGCAAGGAAACCGACGAGGGCGGCGACTTCCTCCGGCTTGCCGAAACGACGGGCCGGGATCTGTGCCTTGAGCGAGGCCTCGTCAAGACCTTCGACCATGTCGGTCTCGACAAAACCGGGAGCGACGGCGTTGACCGTGATCTTTCTCGGAGCAAGTTCCTGAGCCAGAGCCTTTGTGGCGGCTATCAGGCCACCTTTCGCAGCAGAATAGTTAGTCTGGCCCGGCAGTCCTTTGAGACCGGACAGAGAGGCCATGTTGATGATACGGCCGTTGCGGTGCGAGACCATCGGCTGAAGGAACGGCCGGGTGACGTTGTAGAAACTGTTCAGATCCGTGGACACCACCTTGAACCAGTCTTCTGGCTCAAGCCAAAGCAGAAGGTTGTCCTTCCGCACGCCAGCATTATTGACCAGAACCTCAACATAGTTGTCCGGATGGCTTTCCTGCCAACCGGTTATCGCCTTGACGGACGCATCCGTGTCTGCGACATCGAACTTCAAAAGTTCTCCGCGGCCACCAACCTCCTCGATCAGACGGATGGTTTCCTTCGCCGCCGCGTCATTGGAAACATAATTGACAATGACACAGAACCCCATCTGGGCAAGCTTCACACACACCGCACGGCCTATGCCTCGGCTTCCACCGGTAACAAAAGCGTATTTGGACATAAGATATTCAAAATTAATTTGAGTGCAAACTTACGCAATAAATCCTCATCTTCATAAAATAATAATCATAAAATGACGATGAGATTATTCATCTGAAAGACAGCGATTAATCAGTGGAGGGAGATGAAATCCTTGCCGAGGAGCTCGCGGCAGGTGAGGACGGAGGTCATGGAGACACCTAAGAGGCCGTGGAGGTTCAGGCTCTGGCCGGTGAAAAGGAGGTTTTTCAGCGGGGTGCGGGGCGATAGGATGGTGCGCAGAGGGGTTCTCCAATCGTGACGGATGCCGAATGCGGAGCCTTGGGGAGTGGAGGTGTAGCGGGAATATGTCAACGGAGTGCTGGTGTAGGTGCTTTCAATGCTGCCTTCCAGCCACGGAAGTCTTGGAGCCACCAAATCAAGACATTCCCTTAACTTTCTCTGCTTGGCCGATTCATAGGGATCTGCCGACTCGGAGGCAATCGCCTTACCGGATGCCGACGGGTAGTTATCAAGCCCTTCCTTGCCCAAAATGAAAGGCATCGGACTCAACAGATCCAGATGCGTCACACCGCCATGCGGTTCCGGATAAAAATGCACCATAACCGACTCTGTGGCAGACGGATCGGAATGCCAAAGATCCACACTTTCACGATGAATGAATATATTCCCATCGGGGAGGGCTACGCTTCCGTGCTTCAGACAGATGTTGGCCGTGAACACACCGAATGTGTTGTCCAAAGCTGAGATTCTTTCCTTATAGACCTTGCGAATGCCGTCCGAGACAAGTCCAAGAGTCACAGCGGGATGGGCATCGGAGATCACCCAATCAGCCTTCAACTTTTCCGTTCCGTTCACCTCAACCTCGGTAACCTTTCCTGACACGGCTCTGATCGAAGTGGCCTCGGAACCGGTTCTGACAATACCGCCCATAGCGGTTATGGAATCCACCATCCTGCGGACTATCTGATCGCCTCCTCCTTCCAGTTTCCAAGCGCTTTGGATGAACGAATTGTTGATCTGGGCGAAAACGTACAATGGCAGGGACTTTCGCAGTTCCATCCGCATAAACGAACCGCTAAGTACCTGACGCAAAGAGGATCCTTGATTGTGGAGCAAAGATATTCATAGGCGCTTCGGCCCAGAAGGGCATTCATCTCCACACTGTCGCCTTCAAAGATTTTGAATATGTCGTCTCCGACTTTTTTGAGGAAACGGGTATATTCATTGAGATTGTTCCTTTCAGCAGGGAAACGCTCCGCAAGCCGCTCCACGAAACGATCGTGACCTGAGGCAAGCGGGTAGGATTGGCAGCCGATGACGATTTCATCGACACAATCGGGATTTATCTGCTTCCAAGGCAGGTCCATCAATCCGAAATATTCAAAGAAAGGGCGCAGGGACTGGCCTTCGCCAAGGCCTCCGACATAGTGGAGCCCCGTGTCAAAGATTCGCCCACCACGTCTGAAAGATTGAAGGCAACCACCAGGCTTGGAGGCTCGCTCAAGAATCGTCACCCGGAAACCTTTCTTGGCCAGAATGCAGCCACATTCCAGTCCGCCCAAACCGCTTCCTATGATTATGACGCTTCTCTCCACCTTGACTATTCAGATAGCATTTTATCTTTCCATTCTTGGAAAAACGCCGGGCCTACAGGATCGAACTCTCCGTCCTCGGTCGTGAACAACTGAACGGTCGAAGCCCTGAGGATCAATTCATTGTCTTTCTCGTTACGGATCTCGTAGTCAAAACAGAGTTTCGCGCCCTCGGCTGGTTTCCAAGTGATTGTCACGAGCAGGATGTCATCAACAGTCGCAGCTCTTAGAAAACGCACCTGAAGGTCGTATATCGGGGCATAGTAGCCGTGTCCGCTGATCTGGAGGTAGCTGATTCCGTAGCGGTGGCCGAAAGCCTCACGGGCATCCTCAAGGTACTTGATGTAGTTTCCGTGCCAGACCATCCTGATCGGATCCACTTCCGAGAAGCGGACCTTGACACGCACTGTCTCGCTGATGGCCGGCATATTACAAATTCTTGATTATCAATGTGGAGTTGGTACCTCCGAAGCCGAAGGAATTGGAGAGGAACACATCGAAATGCCTTGACATCCTCTCAGCCGGAATCAAAAGCCGCGCGGAATCCTCGTCCGGATTCTCGAAATTCAGATTCGCGGCGATGAAGTCGTTCTTCATCATAAGCATCGAATATATCACCTCGCTCGCACCGGCCATCCACATCTCGTGACCTGTCTGGGATTTCGTGCTTGTCACCGGGACGGTCCTGTCACCGAAGACTGAGGCGATCGCCTTGGCCTCGTTGGCGTCTCCTACGTGCGTAGAGGTGGCGTGGGCGTTGATGTAACCGATTATATTCCTGTCAATTCCGGCTTGTTTGACCGCCATTTCCAGAGATCGTCTCGGGCCGTCCACATTCGGGGTGGAGATGTGGTCGCCGTTTCCGGAGAAACCGTAGCCGAGCACCTCGCCGTAGATCCTCGCACCCCTTCTGACAGCGGACTCGTAGCTTTCCAGAATCACAGTCGCGGCACCTCCACTCGGGACAAGGCCGTCACGGTCACGGTCGAAAGGACGACTGGCCTTTTCCGGCTCGTTTTCCCGGACAGAGAACGCCGATATTCCGTCAAAGGAAGCGACAGCGTAAGGATGGACCTCCTGCGCTCCTCCGCAGACAACCATTTCCTGGAGTCCGTGCTGGATCAGCAAGGCACCGAGACCGATGGCGTGCGAACCGCTCGCGCAGGCTCCCGACACTGTCAGGTTCATTCCCTTCAGTCTGAATATGCAGTCGAGATTCATCGTCACGGTCGAGTTCATCGACTGGAAGATAGCTCCGGAGCCGCACATCATCGTGTCCTTCTTCTCGCGGATAATGTCCACGGATTCGATCACGGGAAGAGCGGAGGAATCGTTGCCGTAAAGAAGGCCGACCTCATTTGAGGCAAGATATTCCTCATCCACTCCGGCATCGCGAAGAGCGTCCCTCGTGGCGCAGTAGGCGAATTTGGCCTGTTGCGGCATGAACACGCGCTGCGAGCGACTCAGTTCCTTCTTGAGGTCAGGCACTTCCACCTTTCCGGTCAAGGCCGAACGGAATCCTATCTCCTTTCTTTCCGGATCGAACACGATTCCGGACCGACCTTCGTAAAGGGAATCCCGAACCTCATCCAAAGTCTTTCCCAGGCACGACCATATGCCCATTCCTGTTATCACTACCCTATTCATCTTTCCTTAACCTCAAAACAATTATCCACAGGATTCGAATATATTCCAAGGAATATGTCCATAAGCACCTCTGGCTCATCGACATCATATTTCTCTAATTTCTTGAGATGATGAAGGAACCTGTCCTTCTGCTCGTCAGTGTATCTGTCACCCTTGAACTCGTGCTTTCCGAAACGGATGTCGTGGGCGATGAAGTTGTTGGGAGTCAACCTGTAGCCAGCATAAATTCTGCGGTCCAAGAGCCTCGCCACCTCACGGTTATATTCAATTCCAGGGAGGGAATCGTAGGCCATCAGGTCCTGCTCCGTTATCATCGGACAGAATGTAAGATGCACGTCGCCTTTGAAGGACGTGATGCCGGAAAGGATGCTGGAAAGGTCCTCGCCCTGCTTTTTGACGTATTTTTCAGACCTTGACTGGTAAAGTTCCAAGGCTTTCATATAGTCGCAGGTCTCCCATTCGTAGGAGATTGAAAGAGGTACTATATTCAATTCCGAGAGGGCCTTGATCTTGTCCTCACGCTTGCTGATGCCGAACATCTTGATGATTCCCTGATCGGTCGCATCGTTGCCGTCCTTGGTGCGGCCGTTCCTTTGCGCGATCCAGACTGACTCTCCTTTTTCGGTGACGACGTGGCGGATGTACTCGGACAGATGGACGGAGGACTTGTAGAAATCCTTCATGTTGCCTCCTCGCTCCACCTTGAACATCTTATTGGACTTGCCGATGTCAATCACAAGGCTGGAACTCATCAGGTTGGCGCCGAATGTGATCTCTGAGGTCTGGAATCCGTGCGCATGCAGAACATTCTGGAGTACGGAGGCGTCCAGCATGATGTCCCTGTGGTTGGACACAAAAAGATAGTGTCCGGATGGATCCAGATTCTCGATTCCGGAAACTGTGTAGGACGACATACTGCGTTTTACAATCTGCTCGTTGACGTACCACATCATCTGCTTTTGGAAGTCATACACTATGCTGATGCTCCGGACTTCCGCACGTACATCCTCCACGTTTCTGTACGGAAAGGCGAACGAGGACAGCAGTGGGAATAAATCGTTGTCTGCTATGCGGTGCATCGCCGCCGGAATCTCCTCGTCACGGTAAGGCCTTATGTCATCGAAGATGGTTTCGTCAATCATCATTTCTTATTTCTTAAATCCACGAATTTCACTGGTTTGCGGCTCTGGGCAGGGAACTTGACCTTCATGATTTCCTCTTTCGGAAGCATCTCCACATTAGGCGCGACACGGAGTCTCGCTCTGAAACGGTCCTTCAAATCCTTAACTACATCGCAGCCGGGATCGTGGGCCAACGCGACTTTAACGACCACGTCATCGGTCCCGGCCTCGGAATCCTGGACGTACACGACATAGTCGGCCACATAGTCCACATTATCCAGCACATCGTTTATAGCAGGTGGGTAAAGCGTTGTACCCTTGAGCTTTATCATATTATTCTTACGGCCTACAAGCGGAGTCAACCGGTAAGAGTTCCTTCCACACCTGCACTGCTCGACTCTCTTTGCGGCGATGTCACCGGTACGGAAACGCAGAAGAGGCATTCCTTCCACCCCGAGAGTCGTGACAACAATCTCACCCTCTTCCCCGTCAGGAACAGGAAGGTTGTCCTCACCTATAATCTCCACAATGATGAGCTCAGGATGCACGTGACCGCCCACACCGTACTGGCATTCAGAGAACGTGGCACCCATCTCTGTCGATGAATATGTAGCATAGAGGTCCACATCCCACTTCGCCTTGATCTTCGAGCCGAGGAGGTTGAGCGAAAAGTCCTGATTCCTAAGTCCTTCTCCGATTCCGATGATTCTCTTGACGCTTGAGTTACGATAGTCTATTCCGTGCTCTTCGGCGTACTGGATGAGACGGAGAATGAACGAAGGAACACACATTATCGTGTCCGGTTTGATGCGCTGGATCGTGTCCCACTGAAGCTCCGGCACGCCGTTGCCGACACGTATGATTCCCGCGCCCAACTCTCTGATTCCAAGAAAGTACGCAAGTCCGGCCATAAAGCGTTTGTCGATCGTCGTCATCAGCTGCACGACATTGCCTGGATGCACACCGGCACACTCGAATGACTTCTTCTCATTATAGGCGAGCCTCTGGAGATCCTTCTCCGTACAGCAGAATGTGACCGGATCCCCAAGCGTTCCTGAGGTCGTGATGTAATCAATCACCTTGTCCTTAGGCACACACAAGAAATCCTCGTTGTAGAGTTGCAGGTCCTTCTTTTCCGTGAACGGAACCTTTACCAGATCCTCAATATGATGTATGCTTGAGACATCTATCCCGAAACGGGAAAACATTCTTTTGTAATATGGGGAATTGGCCGCCAGATAGTCCAGGGCCTCGCGCAGTTTCTTTTCCTGAAAGTCCTTTATGGCTTCCACCGACTGGAATTCAATATCCTCTGTCATCTCGATAATTTCTGAAAGTCGATTAATCTTGCAAAATTAGGCAAAAAGAGAGGTAAATCAAAATCTTACCACGAAAGGCAACACGAAAGGCAACACCTCCCACAGCACAAGAAAGTAGTCAAGTCTGAAATGGAAGCCGCCTGATTACGACAAGATGGGATGTGCCCCATAAGGTCTTTATAATGTTCTCCTACAAGCGACTTTTGGTCTCATTTACGCTTTTAGAGGGATAATTGTCCCTTCACAAGCGCCTTTACGGCGAAATTACGCTTATAGAGTACGGAGTTGACGGGCAGACATAAGCCGCCAAGCAGTCTCAAGGCTACTGCCGTTGGCCTTGGCTCGGCAAGTCTTCAAACCAATCCAGAAAAAGGGGAAACCAGTCGGCTTTGGGGGAGGAGATGCCGAAGCCATGGCCACCGGTGGGGAATTGAATATACTTGTGCGGGATTCCGGAGTTTGTCAGGGCGTTGTCCATCACCACGGAATTGTGATAGTCAACGGTCGGGTCATCGAGACAGTTCACAAGGAAGACCGGCGGCATATCTGACGGAATATTCAGTTCCATTGACAAGCGGTGCCTTAGCTCCGAGTCATTCCGATGCTTTCCGAGCAGGGCCTTTCTGGAACGTTTGTGGACTATTGTCTCATCGGTCATCGTGACGACCGGATAGACGGAGACGATGAAAGATGGGCACGAGGATATTCCCTGATGCTCAATCACTTCCTCACCGCTGTTCAGGGCAAGGTGGCCTCCGGCGGAGAAGCCCATCACACCAACCTTGGAAGGGTCAACGGAATATTCAGAAGCCTTGCGCCGCACTTCCATCACGGCTTCCCGGAGATCATCCAACGCGTTTGGGTAGTGATTCTGAGGAATTGCCATATTCCCGAAAAGGAAATATCTTGTGCCGGCGTGACGGTAGTGGAGGACGAACGCCGTGAATCCGGCATCTGCCAGTTTCTTCGCGACTTCCGTTCCCTCAATCTTTCTGGAAAGCCAATAGTAACTGCCTCCGGGACAGACAATCACGGCGGCTCCGTTGGCCTTGTCCGGTTCGGGGAAGAACACTGAAAGTCTGCGCGCCTGCGAAGACAAGGCTGACAGCAAGACAGCCAAAAGAATCATCAAAGTCCGTCTCATAACTCCAGATGGAAATGAAGGTTGGCAGGGAGGCACGAGATGTTCGATGCCAGCATAACATTGTCCTCGTCACGGTCATAGGCATCCACCTCAACTTCAGGGTGCATCAGGGCGAAGATCAATGCGTACTCCCCTAGCCCGCAGTCGTGTATCTCAAAATGATTTCCCGAAGGGACTTCACGCAAGAATGCCATATCATTCACACGGGCCAAAGCCTTGCGGCAACGAGACTCCACATCGGCACCCTTGTAGAGGTACTTGTACCTGACGTAAACAGAAAGATATTCAGGAGTTTCCAGAGTCCTGCGCAGCTCGGCATAATGGCTCACGAAAATACGATGGCACACCTTCGTCATCGAGCGGTAATCCTTCGAGCAAGGGATTCTCGGACCGACCTCAACATTAACAGAGCCCTCCCGAAGCATAAAATCCGTCTTCGGAAGCACATCATAAGCCCCGTGGATGTACACCGGAGTGATGTCCAGTCCGAGTTCGGCGGCAAGGTAAAACGCCCCCTTATGGAAGCGTCCGATAGAGCCATCCACAGTCCTCGTCCCCTCCGGGAAAATCACCAATGAATATCCCCGCTCGACCAAAGCCCGGATCTTATCAAGATGAGCCTCAACTCCATCATTCACAGGAATATAATCGGCCTTGCGAATTACATAGCCGTAAATCGGATTCTTCCAGACCCATTCGTTGGTGAAGAATATCAGTTTCGGATTCAAGGCCATAAGGCAGATCAGATCCAGATGCGACTGGTGGTTGGCGACGATCACGGACGGCTTGCTGAAATCATTCTCACCGCTCTGCGTGAACCTGACCCCAGGGACTCTTTTCAACAGGAATCCAGACATCCTTTGGATGAACTGATGGTATTTCAGCCTGCTCTCCTCCGAACCGCCTTTGAACAGGAAATGGAAGAATGTGTACGGATAGGCGAACAGAAACATCAGCAGCACATAGCCCACAAGTGCATAGATTGAATATACCAACCTCTTCAAGGTGAGCGGAATGTCACGCTTCACTCCTTTCTTTTCCGTGAGCCATCTGAATATCACGGGAGGCAGATAGTAAGCCATCACCACAACGATGAACATCCCGATCACGGTCACCTCACCGAGAGAGCGCATCGCCGGATGCTTGGCCAGCACCAAGGCTCCTATGCCGATGAACATTATCACGGCAGAATGGAACACGCTGTTCTTGTAGGTGGCAAGACGTTTCTTCCCGTAGGCATATTCATAGACAAGACCTTCGGTGATGAAGATCGTGTAGTCGTCGCCCTGGCCGAAGATGAAGGTGGCGAGGATGATGTTGACGATGTTGAAGCGGATGTCCAGCAGGCTCATCAGTCCAAGGATCCAGAACCAGCTGACAGCCAGCGGGAAGAAGGACAGAAGGCCAAGTTCCAGACGGCGGAAGCTAAGGCACAGGAATAGGAACACCACAAGGCTGCATATAGCTCCTATGTAGTCAAAGCTTCCGGACAGGACGGTCACAAGGCGGTTGCTGATGTCCCCTGTGTCGAAAACAAGCGTTTCCTCCGAACGGAGAGATTCCTTTATGGCGGCGGCACGTGAAACATCCTCATAATATACTTGATTGACAATCAGATATTTTCCATCATCATTAAGAATATAAGTGCCGTCGAACGATTCCCTCAAAGGATAATCATCGGTGGAAGAGACTGAATATTCCTTAGTAAGGATGTCCGTGAACGGGCTGAACGCGGACTCCGAGAACCCTTGCCTGCGACTTTCGTCAGAGAGTTCCTTTGCCAACCGTTCCGCACGGCCATCACCCCAGAAATCGTTCCACCTAGCAATTCTTTCAGCCTGCTCTTTCTCCGACGGAACGAAATTGCCGGCACCCTTGACAAAGGCCACCGAGCCTTTCAGAGAGTCCAGCCTTGCGAGCAGATTGTCGTTGACTTCAAGAGCAGTCTCCTGATCCTGCCCTTCGGCGATGGCGTAGATCTGATTGTAGCCCGACTGTTCCAAACCGCCTTGCAACATCTCCAGATTCCGTTTCTGGTTCTCTGTCATAAAGTTGATGTTCCTCATGTCGGAATCGAAACTTGTCCGTCCGCTAAGGAAATACATCACGACCGTAACGGCCATCACGGTGACCAGAAGCCAGCCGCTTGACGGGGCCTTGTCCGGAAGGATGCGCCCAAGCTCCAGCGTTCCGCCTTCCTTCTTGCGGGCCTTGGTGAAGACCGGCAGGAAAACAAGCACGAATATGATCGTTCCGGCCAGCATCAGCGAGCCGAAGAGTCCCAGATCCTGCATCGCCACGGCATCCAGCCAGACGAGGCACAGGAAAGCGGCGATTGTGGTGATGTTGCCGATCAGCAGTGGCTCGACCATTTCCTTAAGGTTCTGCCGAGGACTCACGCCGGATTTCAGGCCGTCCATAAAATGCAGCGGATAATTCACGGCGATGCCAATGATCACCGATGCGACTCCGATGACGATGATCGACATACTGTCCCGGATCAGGGCGATGCCTCCAACGGCGAAAAGCCAGCCGAAAGTGATCGAGCCCACAATCCAAAGGATGTCCGAGAAGCGTTTGTATGTGAAGACAAGCAACAGACCGATAAGGAGCAGGGCCAAAGAAATGGCCAGTATGCTGTCCTTTTTGATCTGCGTGGCGTTGGTAACGGCTATCAAAGGCGCACCCACAGCGGAGACTGAGACCTCAGGATGCTCTGTCCCAAGCCTATTTATGGCCTCATCGACAAGTTCCGCCACCTTGGAATTCATCCCCGACTCACTCGTCCCGTATGGAGAGGTCAAGAAGGCAAGCCCGTGGCCGTCCTTTGTGAATATGCAGTCATCGACAACGTCATAGTTCGAGTTGGCGGCACTGGACCTGAGCCGCTGAAGCACAGGAGTGAACAGATGCAAAGGATCCGTTCTGACATTGGTGACCATCGCGTCTCCGGTCGGGAACAGCAACGACTGACGGTCCGCCTCAAGTTGCCCACGAACGTAGTCTTGAATATTCAGAAGAGAGTCAATCCGCTGATAGTCAGCCTCGGTCATATACAGTGGATAGCCGGAGGAGACGGATTCCATCACCTCGAACGCCATTCCGCTGTCAACCGTGATCTGCCTTTGAGGAACCATTCCGGTGGAATCCACAGCGTCGAAAACGCCCTCGAAATCGTGGATCGCCTCGGAAATCTCATCCTCACCGGCCTCTGATCCATCTTTCGCCGAGAAAATCAGGATGATGTTGTTCTTCTTGCCAAGAGCGTTGTAGGCTTCGGAATATTTCAAGCTCTCCTCGTCGCCCGGCAGAAATCTGGAGATGTCCTCCTCATAGTGAAGGCGTGAAGCCAGAAACAGACATATAGCCGCAAGAAGGACCGACAGCAGGGCCGCCAGCCATTTTCTTCCGGCAAGGAAGTCGTAGATTCTGAGAAAAAAATCTGTCACTTATAGTATGTCGCGATTATCCTACGAAGATACTCATTTTTTACGAAGCAGCCGAGAAGGAAGACCGTAAGAGAGAGCGAGAACGCACAGGACTGTGTTCAGGACACTGATCCGGAAGAAGTCCCGGAACGGACGGAAATGAGTGACACGTTCTCCTTCCGGAGGGTAATAGACATTGATCCCGACAGGGAGCATCCGGATTCCTTTCCAGCATTGGAACACAAGCAGTTCCAATTCAGCCTCATAGCGGTAGGTCAGGAAATGAAGTTTCCCGATATGGTTCAGCTGATAGAGACGGAAACCGGACTGGGTGTCGGGAAGGTTCACTCCCGTCTGAAGTCTGAACCAGAAATTGGAGAACTTGTTGGCGAATGTGTTGCCGCCGGGCATATTCTCCATTCTTAGATTACGGCTGCCAACCAGCATGGCGTCAGGATGAGCCTTGGCCTCGGTAGCGAATACAGGTATGTCCTCCGGGAAGTGCTGACCGTCAGCGTCAATGGTTATTGCACGTTCAAAGCCTCGGGACTTAGCCTCCTTGAAGCCGGTCTTCAGGGCATAGCCTTTGCCACGGTTTTTCCCATAGCGGACGACCACTGCTCCAAGTTCTTCAAGGGAATCTGACGAGCCGTCTGTGCTGCCGTCATCCACGACAATCACATCTTTGCAGAACTTTAACGTTCTCTGCACGATGTCCTTTATTGTACCGGCATTATTGTAGACCGGAACTATGACACAAGTTTTCAGATCATTCAATAGGCCGGGCGAAGCGACGGAAGGGCAATCCGCACAGGAATATTCAAGGCTCATTCTGGAATAGACTTTTTCTTCTGAACGGACAGAAAGTTCAACCTTGACGCGATCATCTGCCTCATCCAAACCTGTGAATGAATATTCCACCTCGGCTCCCGGATAAAGAGGTTCCATAAACTTCAGGTCTGAGACAGTTCTGAGGGTCAATGACGTCCCAAGATGGCTCTCAAGCAGTTCAGTGGCCACACGGATCTGAACAGCACCCGGAGTGATCGGATATTCAGGGAAATGCGCCTTGAAGATAATGTTGTCAGGTTCGAGCCTGATGAGTGGCTCGAATCCGTTCTCGGTCTCCCTGACGGAGAGTAAAGTATAGAATGTGCCTGAAAGTCTCATTCCGGGATATTCATTTTTGAGAAAGTGTAACTCCGGCTCGGCCTCCGCATAATGATCTTTTCGCCATCCACGGAGACATATTCATCAGTCATGGTTGCATTGAAGAGTCGTTTCAGATCTCGTGCTATCGCCTTGCGGATCAGGCATTTGTCGAGAGGTTTCATCACGTTGAGCAGTTTGACGCGGCGGCGGTCCTGGCTCATCGTGAAATCAAAGGCTCTGATGCCGAACTCGTTGACTATTGTGCCGGCCATTTGGGTACCGATGTTTTTGACCACGCATATTCCTGAGAAAGAGGCGTTCTTGAAGGTTATGGCGACTGTGTAGCGGGTGGATTCATCGCCAGCGAAAGGGAAAAGGTATGCGGTTTCGGTTGTGCCGGTCACTTCGACAGGCTCAGTGACCACCGAAACGCCACGCGCGTCCAAGGAGAACACCGCCGTCAGAAGCAGACTAATCGACAACAAAAACCTTCGCATCAACCGTCTTGTTATATTCAGCGTTCAGGATCGAAATCACCGTCTCGCCGCTATTGTCAACCAAATCCACCTCGCTGACTTTCAAATCCTTGCCAAAATGCAGACGAACCGTCTTGAACATCTGCTTCATCTCTTTTTTAAGCGGCTCCAACTCTGCCACATAGCATCCGCCGTCAAGGAACATCTTCACCTTGAAATCCCCGGAACCGGAAAGGCCCTGCCCCGTGATGCTGTTCATAATGATCCTCGCGATGGACTTGAAAAGCCGGTTCGAGTTCACATCCATCTTGCTGGATGCCTGGCTGCTCTGCAGAAGCACCTTCTCCTTGTTCAGAATGAAAAGGTAGGTGTAAGGGGAGACATATTCCCACCTCAACATTCCGCCTGAGAACCACATCTTTCCGGTCGAGACCATCTTCTCATTGAGGATGGCTATGTCCTTGACCTGCTTGAAATCAGCCTTGAGGCTTTTGATTCCGGCGCAAGAAGCGTCAATCTTTTGGATGGCCTCGGCCGCCTGCGCCTCTGTTAACGGCTTATAAACCGCTCCCAAAGCCGACAAAGAGGCGCAAAGCAGCGCAAGGCCAATGAATATTATTCTTAAACTTCTCATAATCACTTAGCTATGAACACGCAGCCGCTGATGATCAAAAAAACTCCGATCCACCTCGTTGCGGGAATATTCTCGTGGAATATGAATATCGCCGCGAGCATTCCGAACACATAGCTCAGGCTGATCATCGGGTAGGCCATACTGAACGGAAACCTCTTGAGGATGTACATCCACAGGACCGTGCCGCCGGCGTAGCAGAGGCCGCATCCCAGAAACCACCAGTTCACGAGCAGGCGGCCGAAAAACGCCCACGTCCACTCGAAACTTCCCATTTTCTCAAGGGCGAACTTGAGAAGGACCTGGCCTCCGGAAAGCAGAAGGCTCTGGGCGACGGACAGTGTCAGCAGTCTCCACATAGGCTTTTGAGATAAACCAAACCTTTGTCCTCACCGGCATCGTTCACGACAAGGATGTCCTTGTCAAGGCCTTTGGCGATCCTCATCGCGGCCTCATAGACTCCAAGGCCGGATGCGGAGAAGCATTTGCCGAACAGGGTGAAATAGTCGGAGCTGCGGAGGATTCGTGAGGCATTATATTCCTTGACAATGGATTCCAGATTCGCCGGTGAGTGGAGGATCTGAACGTCCGCGAGTTCGCAGAGAGGTCCCTTCGACAGGCTCAGGGACCCCGAGTCTGCGGAAAGGACGAAAGCGGAAGAGGCTTCGGCGGCTGTGACGGTGTCGTCAAAATAGCCGGCCCCGCGCAGAAGCCTGTATGTGTCCGGAGTCGTCTCGTCGTGGGAACCGACAAGGGCGTTGCCCATCCTTCCAGCCTGAAGCTGAATGAAAGCGTCCAACAGAGCGCTCTCGAAGGAGATGTCCTTCTGCGAATATGTGCAGTTGTACCCGTGACAACGAAGCAGGATGGCCACAGCCGAACTGATCGTGTTGTGCGTGGACATCATAAAATAAGTCGGCGGAAGCATCTCTTCCCCGTCCCGGCACATAGCGGAGAGGAAATTCTCCGTGTTCTCCATACACCCGAGCCCTGTGCCCTGTGAATATCGCGTCAGGGCATTCTATTCCCGCATCCTTCAACGCTGTCAGGGAAACTGCGATGGCCCGTTTCAGAATCAAGCCCATCCTACGCGCCTGCATCGGATTCAGGAACTGTTTGAAATCCGGATCCTGACTTCTGAGATACTCTCCAGAAAGCCGAACCGGATCCGTCATCCAATCCTCGCACAGAGGCTTCTGGACGGAAATCTGGGCGGCCGAGCGTATGTAAATTCTATTTGCCATAACGTGAGATCAACAGGGATGAGTCATTGCCTCCGAAACCGAAGGAGTTGCACAGAACGTGATCGAGCCGAACACCTTGATGACCTTCCGAATCCGGAACCACACCGCCGTCAAAAGGCTCTTTCCAGTTCAGATTGGCCGGAATGAAGCCGTGCCGGATGGCAAGCAGACAGATCACGGCCTCTATGCTGCCGGCGGCGCTGGTCGTGTGGCCGGTGAACGCTTTCGTGGAAGAGACCGGTGGGATCTTGTCTCCGAAAAGACGGATCATCGCCCGGCTTTCGCTGGCGTCATTGTTCGGCGTGGCCGTGCCGTGGGCATTCACATAGTCAATGTCCCCAGGCTTCAACCCGGACATATTCAATGCCTTGGACATCGCAAGGAAAGCCCCCTCGCCATCGTCCGAAGATGCGGTCTGGTGGAAAGCGTCGCAGGCGTTGCCATAACCGTCAAGCGCTCCGATCGGAGCCACTCCCCTATTCAAGGCGTGTTCCTCGCTTTCCAAGACCACAAACCCGGCTCCCTCGCCAAGGTTCAATCCGTTACGGGTAGCGTCAAAAGGTCTGCACGGCTCGCTGTCCAGAATCTTCAGGGAATTGAATCCGTTCAGATGGTATCTGGTCAGGCATTCCGAACCTCCGGCGACGACTACATCGCAACGGCCGCTCTTGATCAGATCAGCGCCGAGCATTATCGAGTTCGCCGCCGAGGAACAAGCCGTGGAGATTGTAGTCACAAGGCCAAAACCGCCGAAAAAGTCAGCGATCCCGTCAGTGCAGCTGCCGCAGTCGTGAAGGCTGAAAAAGACGATTCCCCTTCCTGAATATAATGACGTTCAGTCAGGTCCATCCCCCCGACCGTGGTCCCGGAGATCAACGCGGCACGGTCTGTACCCTTAATCCCGGCCTGTTCCATCGCCTCTTTGACAGCGATGATCCCCAACAAGGTTGTCCGAGGTATAATACTGCCCGTAGGAAGCCCCAGAGCATTCTTGAGCTCCTCATCGGACATATTCACTTCCCCGCAAGGAAGTTCGGAATGGGCGGTCTGAAGATACCTGAGCCTCCCGACACCGCTTTTTCTGGCGATCAGGGAACGCAATGTCTCGTCCTTCCCCACCCCGATGGCGGAGATGATCCCGGCTCCTGTTATGGCAATCCGCGCGAACACTTACTTCGCCTGGTTAGCCTGGATATACTCGGCCATTGTCCTGACGGACTTAAAGACCTCCTTGCCCTCGGCAGGATTCTTCAACTTGATGCCGTAGTTCTTCTCCAGAAGCAGCATAAGTTCCAGAGCGTCAATGGAGTCCAGTCCAAGGCCCTCTCCGAAGAGCGGTGCGTCAGCGTCTATGTCCTCCGGTTTGAGATCAGCGAGTTTGAGAGCCTCGATGATCCTCGTTTTCAATTCGTTGATAAGCGCATCCATATTCTTACTTTTCAATTAAATATAATTCAGCCTCAAAATGTTCGGAATCAGAGCATTCCAGCCAACCTGCGATGGCGGATTCCGTCACCGGATCCAGGAAGGTCTGCTCCACTATCTCTTTCATCACCTTGTCATCCTTTTCCTCAAGCACATAGAAGGAAGTCTCCCCGTAATACTTGTTCCGTATCGCGATCTCCCCGGTCACGATGTTCGGTAAGGTATAGACGAACACGACCGGACTCGGGAAGAATCCATCTTTCCCGATAGTCTTCTGATACTCAGCGTCATCCGCAAGCGACGCACTCCTGTTGAAGAATATCACCGCCCTGTCCTCGCAGTCCGTCTTTCTCGGCGTTTCCGCTCCCAACAGCAATTCGGAGGCGATGAACCCAAGGCGGGCCAAAGGATCCATCTTGAAGAATTTGGGATAGTTCCCCACCTTCTTCCTGTAAATCTCCACCAGCAGATCCGCGCCGGATGATTCAAAGATAAGGATTTTTTCTCCAACGACCACCTTGTCCGGGGTTATCACAACATGAGCCTTTACTTTCATCTGCCACCTCCTTTCAAAATGCTGTCCCCTTTTACGAATATCCCGGCGGCATTGCAGCCTCCGAATCCTGACAGCAACTTGGCGAACGCCCGTTTCGTGGTCTTCCTCGGCTCTGGAGAGATGTCCAGCGGACAAGAGACTCCGCATTCTGAATATCCACGTGTCCCAAGCACAGTCCCCGTCATCGACAGAGGCCATCGAAAGGATGGTCTCAAGGATTCCGGCCGCTCCCATCGTGTGACCGAAATAGCCTTTCAGGCTGTTCACAGGGCACGTTTTGAAGTCCTGCTCTGGTCAATGCGATAGACTCCATCTCATCATTGTAGGCGGTGGAAGTGCCGTGGACCGACACGAGCGCCAGTTCCTCTGGCTCGACATCTCCAAGCACTACCTTGATCGCCCTGAAACTGCCTTCTCCAGTCCTTGATGGTCCGGAAATATGGTTGGCATCGTTACGGATCGCTCCACGGAGCAGCACCCAGTCATCCGGAGCGGGTGTCTTGTACCGGAATATGATCGTGGCGGCGGCCTCTCCGAGATTCAGTCCTTTTCTCTGGGCGTCGAACGGCCTGCAGGCCTCCTGCGACAAGGCCTTGAACGATTGGAAACCTGAGATGATGAAACGTGACTGGACATCGGATCCGGTCACGATCACCGTGCCGAATCTTCCGGCCTGAAGTTCCCTCATTGCCGTAATCTGGGCGCAAAGTCCGGAGATACAGGCGTTTGACACGACAATCGGGGTGTTCCTGTTCCCGAAGAACCTGGCGATCTTCTCCGCCGAGTTTCCAAGTCTTTCCCTTTCGGCAGGATCGCCGCCGCAAGGCTCGGCCTCATTGTCAAGCAATTCCACATTACCCTTCGTGGAAGACACCACGAACAGCACGTCTTCAGAAGACGGATCTATCCCCGTGCCTTTCAAAGCCTTTGACACCGACAGGATTATCCGTTTCTCAAAACGTGTGAGACCGTCCAGTCCGGCATATTCGTCAATCCTTGCTGACGAGTCTATCCCGGCATATTCATCAGCCAAGGAATCCTCATCGATCAGAGAGGCGAAGAATGGTTCCGGGAGGTTCTTCGAGGATTCGTAGAGCCTCAGTGCCGACTTTCCGGCCTTGACTGCGGCATAATTCTCTTCCGTGGTCGTTCCCAGAGGGGAAATTATGTTGTCCGCGACCTTGACCACGGCCTTGTGCCCGCCCACAGGCCTGCTTTCATCCAAAGCGATCACCATTGAGCCTTCAGCCAGCATATTTCCGCCTGATTTTACAATCGCATCTACCATCAGCATTGTTCCGAATTCGCCTTTGAGGTTGATCTCCGTCTCTATTGTCTCACCTACCACCGGAGTCTTTTGAACCTTGAACTCCTTGAGCGCGCAGACATAGCCCACACTGACAGGCTTATGGAGTATGTACTTGTTGATGAAACCGATTCTGGCCGCACAGCTCTGGGCGATGTTCTCCACAAGACCTTCCGGAACAAGCCTCCCGTCTTCCACAAAGACATTGTCCTCCTGAATCAGAAACCGCGTCACCGTCCTCTCGTAAGAGCATGACAAAAGGCTGGAAATCATGACAAAAGGCTTCCGCTGAGGCAGAAGATCCGCTATGTTCACAGATGTGAAGTCAAAAGTTTTCAGTTCTTCCTCAGTCATTTTTCCAGAATTCATAAAAGTTGAACCATTGGTCAGGATAAACCTTCAGCACCTCCGTGACGGCACCAGCGTAAGCCTTGGCCATCGCCACTGCCTTCTCTCTCACCCCGAGGTCTTCCAATCCTTTGTCCAGACGATACAGACGCACACGGTATTTTCTCAATCCCGCCTTCATCACAAAGACCGAAACTGCTGGGATATTCCTCATCGAAGCCAACAGGAACGGCCCCAAAGGCAGCTCCGCATCGGCGCCGAGAATCTCACAACAGACTGTACGGTTCGAGCCGAAGACCCTGTCTCCGTGAATATTCACAATCTCACCATCCGCCAAGGCGTTGTTCAGGATCACGAGATGGGACATGTCCCCGGAAATGTTCACCAGACGCACATTATTTCCACCCAGAATCCTTTCCCTGTTCTCTGTCAGAGCCTCTCCCTCTCCGCTGAACACCAACGCGCTCATCTTCTTGGGAGGCCTCAGTTCATAGCCGGCCAGTTCATCGTTGCCAATGTGCGAACTCAACTGGACAAAACCTTCCTTCCCGGCGCAAAGTTCCTCGTACATAGGCATCTTAGGGACATCGACCCGAAACTTTTTCCCCGAATATGAGGCGAACCGGTCCATGATGACAGTCCCGAACATCCAGTGGCAAGCGCACACATGAAAGAATGACCTCAACGGCCCGTAACCTTGCCTGCGACGGAAGTAATGATAATTGGAAATGTAGCCTTTGTGATTGGATATCATGTAGAACGGTACGGCAAAACTCATCAGCAGGTAAAAGACCCACAGCGGAATGACCTTCATCATCCCGATCAGGGCCTTGTGCATCCACGAGGTCCCGTCAGTCGTTCCCTGCCACTGCCTTTCTCCGTTCTCCGACATATTCCCGAATTGAGCCAAAGGCAATCAAAGATTATCCCTTAACGTTTGCCGGGCCGGTACCAGACCAGCTTTTCTACGCGATCTTCTCCTCTATGAAATCATAAAGGCTGCCCAGAGTGGTGAGCCTGCCAAGTTCCTCTGACTTCACCTTGACACCGAATTCCTTGTCAATCAGAACGATGATGTCCACTATGTCAAGGCTGTCGATGCCCAGATCCTTTTTGAGGGCGGCATTGTCGTTGAGAAGCGCCGCATCAATCTCAAACTCGTCAACGAGGAAGCCGTTGACCTTGGTGATTATTTCTTCCTTGCTCATTATTTTAATCTACTATTCTTTTACGCAAATCAATATGTTGTGTCCCTGGCCTATGCCGTCAATGATCCTGTCCACCTTCATCCCGGCTTTCTCTATCAGCCTTGTCAAATCCTCGGAATAGTACATCTTGCTGTTGCCGTTGGCCATGGCTGTGAAGTACAGACTGGTCATCGTCAGACAGAAAGCCGCCGGCTCGAAGCGTTGACGGTTCCACAGAAGCTCCATGATGCAGAGCCTTGCGCCTGGACGGAGAACCTCCGCCGCCCTTGTGAGGATGCCAAGAATCTCGTCCTCCGAGAAACAGTCCAGAAACTGGCTCATCCAGATGACATCATATTCCTTGTCCGTCGGGAACTTGGTCGAGGGATCGAGAAGGTTGCCTCCGCAGCCGTGGATCCTTTCCGCGCCCGGCTTTCCGGCGGTCTCTTCCTTCATAAGCCCTATCTGCTGAGGCAGGTCGAGAATCGTGACTTCCACGTCAGGATCGTGGCCGACGCACTGGAGCGCCCATTTACCGGTATTGCCGCCTACATCCAGCAGATTTCTGACCGGACGGTCGAATATTACCTTCAACGCCTCCTCGAACGAATTGTTGGAATAGAAATGATCGAAGGCGAACCAGCTTGTCCTGGTCGGTTCAGGAAGGGTCGAAAGCCCTTCGTAAATCGTGTCCCAGTCTCCCAGGCACTTCAGCCCGGCCGGACGATGCTCCCTGAATGACTCATCCAGATGGAAGAAGCCTTCATAGTTGACATCGTTGTTGAAGTCCATGTTGACTTTCGTGGCCTCGTCCGTGAGCAGAAACCAGCCTACCTTGGAAATCATGTATCTGTCCGTTTCTGTGTCAACAAGCACGGTTCCGATGCACAGACCTGCCTCCAGAAGGCATTTGACGGTATATTCGGAAAGACCGGTAGCTTCGGTCACCTCAATCCGCGTAAGGCCTTCGCGACGCTCTCGCAAAAGTTCGAGGATTCCGTATTTTACCAACAGGCGGGACGCCTGGAAGACTATCGGCCCGAATGCTATGAACTCGGCCATCCGCTGGGCCTCCCTGGCGGTGTACTGGTCTTTCGTGTACCTTTTTTCGAGTTCGGGAAACAGTTCCATCTACTTAAGGTTTAACGGGTTGTCTCTCAAATATTCCTCCACGGCAGCGATCTGCTCGTAGAAAGGATTGTCCTCAATGAACTTAGGGATGATCGCACGGACATCGTCATAGACCTTCCTTGAGGTCGGAGCGAGCTTGTCCGCGATTCCGAGGCAGTCAACAGCCTGAGCCAAAGCGATGAAATGGATGGCGAAGACCTGGTAGGTGTTGTCGATCACGCGCTTCGTGAGCAAGGCTGTGTTGGTGCCCATGCTCACAATATCCTGATTGTCATTGTTGTTCGGGATGCTGTGGACATAGTTCGGCATCGCGAGTGTCTGGCACTCGGCAGTCGTCGAGGTCGCCGTGAACTGGCAGGCCTGCATTCCGTAGTTGAGTCCGAGGGTTCCCATATTCAGGAACGGTGGAAGGATTCCGTTGATGCGGTCGTGGAAGAGATAGTTCAGCTGACGCTCGGCGGTCATCGCCATCCTGACCGTGGCGATCTTCACCTTGTCCTCTTCCAGGGAGATGTAGTCCCCGTGGAAGTTGCCGCCGTGGAAGACATTCTTCGCCTCATAATCCACTATCGGATTGTCACAGGCGGAGTTAAGTTCCTCCTCAAGCACCCGGCGGGCATTCGCGAATGTCTCATAGACAGGCCCTAAGATCTGCGGGGTGCACCTCAACGAATAGTAAGCCTGGACCTTGTGGTCGAATGTGCCTTCCGACGCGTGGCCATTGTCGTAAAGGTCGTGCTCACGCTTGCGCAGGCAGCCGCTTCCTTCGGAAAGTCTCCTCATTCTTGCGGCGATAAGTCGCTGTCCCTCGTGACGGCGAACCTCGTTGAGTTCCTCTGACATAAGGTCATCAAACGAAGAGGCTATCTCGTTCATCATAACCGAAGCCAGCGTCGCCCAGTCCAGAAGCCTGTCAGCGTAAATCTGGTTGACAATGCCGATTCCAGTCATAAAGGACGTGCCGTTGGAGATGGACAGTCCTTCACGAATATGAATCTTGAACGGCTCCAGGCCATTCTCCTTCAGAACCTCGGCGGACGGACGCCATTCACCTTTGTAGTGAACCTTTCCCTCACCGATCATGCAAAGCGCCATGTGCGCCAACTGAACCAAGTCACCGCTCGCGCCGACACTGCCGTGCTGAGGGATGAAAGGGAATATGTCCCTGTCGATCATCTCCACCAGAAGTTTCACAAGATCCGGATGCACGCCTGAACGGGCCTGAAGGAAGGTTCCCAGGCGGGCGATCATCGCCGCCTTGACATAGATGTCCTCCAAAGGTTCTCCGGCTCCCGTCGAATGACTTCTTATGATGTTGTACTGAAGATCTGTCAGATACTTGTCATCAACCCTCCACTGTGCCATCGGTCCGAAACCGGTGTTGATGCCGTAGATCACTTTCTCGGAGGCGAACTCCTTCAGAAACTCATAGCAAGCCTCGACCTCTTTCATCGGAAGGTCAGACAACTCTATATTTTTGTCTTTGAATATTACATCCTCGGCCCATTTGATCCCGAGTGTGAATTTCCGGCTCATATTCTTTTGGTTTTGATGTTCAAATCAGAATGCAAAAATACCAAAATATTACCCAAATAATGAATAAAGTTAGGATTTCCGTCAAAGAAACCCTCACTTTATTCAAAATCGATTCCTAAATCAGAACGCGTAGCGGACACCTATTCCCAAAGTGAACGGGCCATCGCTTCTGAGGCCGCCGTCACCGAACATCAACCTCGGACGGAAATCAATCGACAACTGAAGCGGAAAATTGAAAGTGTATTCCAATCCGACATTGCCAAGAAATCCGGCATAGACCGTGTTCTCATCGTCACTGTTCTTCCAGACAGCGACACTGGCGCCAGGCCCGGCATAGAATCCCCAATGGCCGACAGGTGTCCAGTCAGGCTCGAGAATCATGAAGTTATAGATGCCATCCACATGGAATGAACTTGTGCTGAACCCATTGTCCAGTCCGAGGCCGAACTCAAGGAAGTCCGCGCCTCCGAAAACATAGTTCTCATAACTGACATCGATACCGTAGTTGCCGAGTCGTCCGCCGATTGACTTAGGCTGCGCGAACGTAAGAGCCGCGGAACCTACCAGAATCGCAAGAACCAAAAATGCCTTTTTCATGACCATTAAAAATTAATGAAACTTAATAAAGCGGTTGATTTCTACAAAAACTATACTAAACCGGAGAATCCCATGAAGGCCATAGCGAGGATTCCAGCGGTGATAAGGGCTATCGGAATGCCTTTGAACGGCTTAGGGACTTCATTTAAATCGAGGTGCTCACGAAGTCCTGCGAACAGAACGAGGGCCATTCCGTAGCCTACCGCGGTGGCGAAGGCATACACAACAGACTCGCCGAGGTTCAGCATGTGGGCCGGACCACCGAAAGCAAACTCCTTTGTGACCACGTTGAGAGCCACACCGAGAACGGCGCAGTTCGTGGTGATCAGTGGCAGGAATATTCCAAGAGCCTGATAGAGGGAGGGGCTGATCTTCTTCAGCACGATCTCGACCATCTGCACGAGGGCGGCGATCACAAGGATGAACGCGATGGTCTGCAGGAACTGGAGGTTGAAAGCCACCAGAAGGTACTGGTTGATGAGATAAGTCACCAAAGTCGCGAGGGTGATCACAAAGCACACCGCACCGGCCATACCGGTCGCCGTGGAGATCTTGTTGGAGACACCCAGGAACGGACACGTGCCCAGGAACTGGGCCAGCATGATGTTATTGACGAATATCGCCGAGATTATGATAAGGAAATATTCCATAACTTAGTTCTTTTTAGCGATTTTGTTGAACAGGACCATAAGGTAGCCGAGGGCGAGGAACGCTCCCGGAGCCATCACGAACGCGAGCATTCCGTCTCCGGAGATGAACTTGAAGCCGAAGATGGAGCCGCTGCCCAGGATCTCGCGCACGATTCCCAGAACAGTCAGCGAAAGGGTGAAGCCCAAACCTATTCCAAATCCGTCCAAAGCAGAGTCAAGAATGCCGTTCTTGTTGGCGAAAGCCTCGGCGCGTCCGAGGACGATACAGTTCACCACGATCAGAGGGATGAACAGACCGAGGGTGGCGTACATCGCCGGTGTGTAGGCCTGCATCGCGAACTGGAGGATGGTCACGAATGTCGCGATCACCACGATATAGACAGGAATATGCACCTTGTCCGGAACCACCGGAGCGATCGCCGAGATGGCGATGTTCGAGAGCACCAGGACAAACAGGGTGGCGAGACCCATACTCAGACCGTTGATGGCCGAGGTAGTGGTCGCCAATGTAGGGGGCACATACCCAGAAGCAGGACAAAAGTAGGGTTTTCTTTCAGGAAACCTTTTGTGGAAAATATTCAGTTTATTGCTGCTCATAGCCTATTCCCCTTTGATTGAATTGAAAGCCTTGACCGCATTGTCCACAGCCAAAGAGTAGGCTCTGGATGTGATAGTAGAGGCTGTGATCGCGTCCACATCGCCACCGTCCTTCTTGACGGTCAGGCTCTTGGACGACGGATCGAAGCCCTTGAACTGGTTCATGAACTTCTCGTCGGTGTTGCACTTGGCTCCAAGACCAGGAGTCTCATTGTGGGACAGCACGGACGTGTTGTAAACCACCCCGTCGGCGGTGATGCCGACCATCAGGACGAGCGGGCCGCCGAAACCTACGGTAGTGGATTTCACGTAGGCCACAGGAGTGCCGTCAACGATGCTGACATAATATTCAGAAGCCTGTCCTCCGACTTCGACCGGCTTGGCCTCGGAGAGTTCGCCTCCCTCAGGAAGCACGGCTCCGATGGAAGCCTTGAGGATGTCGGCGTTGGCCTTTGCGATCGGCTCGGCTGTCAGAGCGTACATTCCGCCAAGAAGAGCTGAGCAGACGAGGCTGACGACTGTCAGGCAGACCACCATTGTGGTAAGATTCGATTTTACAGCCATAACCTATGCCCTCCCGTATTTTTTCTGATGGAACCACTTGTTAAGGAGCGGAACCGTCGAGTTCATTATAAGAATAGCGAAGCTCATTCCTTCTGGATAAGAGCCGAAATACCTGATCATCAGGGTGATGAAACCGATTCCCACACCAAAGATGATTCCGCCCTTCGTGCTCATTGGCGAGGTCACATAGTCGGTCGCCATGAAGCAGGAACCGAGCAGCAGACCGCCGGTGAGGAGGTTGAATACAGGGTCGGTGAACTGGGTAGGATCAGCGAGCCAGAAGATGCAGGAGACAGCGGCCACGGTTCCAAGGATGGAAAGGGTGATCCACGGCTTGATGACCTTGCGGACAAGCAGATAGATGAATCCGATCAGGATCGCGACGGCGCTTGCCTCACCGGCGGATCCACCGATGTTCGCGAAGAGCATCTGTGAATATGAAAGGCCGTTCCGCGCGATTATGTCAGTGGCGGAAAGTCCTTTCATCAGCCCCTCGTTGATGATGCCGAGAGGTGTCGCTCCGGTTATCGCGTCCGCTCCGAAAAGGCCTCCCGGAATCGTCCAGTTGGTCATGTAGGTAGGGAACGAGATCAGAAGGAACACACGGCCGACAAGAGCCGGGTTGAAGACATTCTGTCCGAGACCGCCGAAGGTCATCTTTGCGATTCCGATGGCGACGACAGCGCCGATGAACACAACCCACCAAGGTGTCGTGGCGGGAAGGTTGAGAGCCAGCAGGATGCCGGTCACGGCCGCTGACCAGTCGCCGACGGTGGACGGTGCCTTGAGCAAATATTTAGTGATCAAATACTCCAACGCCACGCAGGAGATGACGCTGACAGCCAGAACCAGCAGTTCGGCAAGGCCGTAGAACACGACCGAGACCACAACGGCTGGGATCAAGGCGATCACGACATCCCTCATCAAGACCGGAGTTGTGGTCTTGGAATGAAGGTGCGGAGACGGTGAAACCAACAATCTTTCCATATTCTTAAACAGTTTTTGCTTTTGCGGCTTCAGCGGCGGCCTTGGCGGCTGCGGCGCGAGCCCTCATTATTCCCATAACCTGACCTCTTGCCATGCTGATGATGTCCAGCAGCGGGATGTAGGAAGGACAGGTGTAAAGACAGCATCCGCACTGGATGCAATCCTGAACAGCGTTGGCCTCAAGTTCGTCTGTGTTGCCGGCCTTCGCGAGACGGTAGAGCAGGAACGGCTCCAGGCCCATAGGGCAGGCGTCGGCGCACTTTCCGCAACGGATGCAATGGCCTTCCGGATGTCTCTTGGTCTGCTCCTCGGTAAGGAAGAGCAGAGCGCCTGTCCCCTTGAGTGTGGCGGCGTCGAGATTGGAGATTGCCTTACCCATCATAGGCCCGCCGCTGATGATTTTGGCGGCGTTTTCAGGAACACCTCCGAGATAGTCGATGATGTAGCGAAGCGGAGTGCCGACTCTGACAAGCAGGTTGGCCTGCTTAGGGAAACACTCACCGGTCACAGTCACCGAATTGTCAATCAACGGTTTGTTCTTCTGCACAGCGTCATAGACGGCAAGAGCCGTGGCGACGTTCTGGACGACAGCGCCCACATCGATAGGCAGTCCGCCGGACTTCACCTGACGGTGCATCACAGCGTCAATCAGCTGTTTCTCACCACCTTCCGGATATTTCTTCATCAAAGGAAGCACCACGATGCCGTCGAACTTCGATGACTTGCCCTTCAACTCCGCAAGTACTTTCTGAATATGCTCGATCGCCTCCGGCTTGTTGTCCTCGATGGCGATCGTGGCGTTTGCTACGCCGAGAGCCTGCTTGATCAGCGCGGTTCCAACAACGACCTGCTCTCCCTTCTCAAGAAGGGTACGGAAGTCGGATGTGAGGTAAGGCTCACATTCGCAGCCGTTGATGATCAGCATCTCGCACTTCTTTCCTGGAGGCGGGGTCAGTTTCACGTGGGTAGGGAAGGTCGCTCCGCCGAGTCCGACGACTCCGCCGAGACGGATCTTCTCGATGATGGCCTTGCCGTCCTCAGGAATGTCTGTCACAAGGGTCTCTGAGCGGTCGATGCTCTCAAGCCACTCGTCCCCCTCCACAGCGATCTCCACATAGGTCTGGGTGTTGCCGGCGAGATCCTTGCGCGGGCCGATCGACTTCACGGTTCCGGAAACGGAAGAGTGGATGAATGCCGAAACGAATCCGCCCGGCTCGGCGATCGGCTGGCCGACCTTTACCTTGTCACCGACAGCGACAACCGGCTTCGCCGGAGCGCCGATGTGCTGGGCAAGGGAAATATACACGGTCTGAGGCAGCGGAAGAGCCTCGATGGCGCAATCGCGCGAGATCTTGGCATCGTTCGGATGCACTCCTCCGATTGAGAATGTTCTGTTAGCCATTGTTCTGTTCCTCCTTCTTTACAGCGGCGGCTGCAGCGGCTGCAGCGGCCTCTCTTGCCTTCTGACGTTCCTGGACACGGGCCTTCACGGCATCCTTGTCCAGCGGCTTAGGGAAATTAACTCCGATGATGGCGCCTGTAGGGCACATCGCCTCACACTCACGGCAAAGCTTGCACTTGGTGAAATCAATGTAGGCGACGTTGTTCTCAACGGTGATGGCATCGTGAGTACAAGTCTTCGCGCAGATTCCGCAGCCGATGCAGCCGGCCGAGCAAGCCTTCTTCACAGCTGGTCCCTTGTCCTTGTTCACGCAGGACACGTACATCCTCATTCCGCGAGGTCCCTTGGCCCTCAGCTCGATGATGGATTTAGGGCAAGCCTTCACACAGGCACCGCAGGCGGTACACTTCTCCTGGTCCACGACCGGAAGACCGGTCTCGGGATTCATGGACAAGGCTCCGAACTGACAGGCAGCCACACAGTCCCCGCAGCCGAGACATCCGAACGCGCAGCCCGTGTCCCCGGCATATAGGGCGGCCTTGACCTTGCAGGAGGTCGTGCCGTCATATTCATTAGTCCTTGGTCTGGCGGCGCAGGTGCCACCGCAGCGCACCACAGCCACCATCGGCGCCTTCTCCTTGACCTCGTAGCCAAGAATCGCGGCAACCTTCTTCATTGTCTCATTGCCTCCGACAGGACAATAGTTGTTGTCCAGGTTCGGGGCCTTCACCGCTGCCTCGGCGAACGCGTGGCAGCCGGCGAAACCACAACCTCCGCAGTTCGCTCCCGGCATTGCCTTCTCAACCTCCTCGATGCGCGGGTCCTCCTCAACCTTGAACCGCTGAGCGACAAGGTAAAGAGCCAGCGCAAGCAGAAGGCCGGCCCGTGATGACTGCGATGGTCCAGATGATTGTTGTTGTCATAAAGCCAAATAAAAGCTAATTAATTAGTTATTTCCGAATATAAAACACATACCCCCCCGCAAGATGGTTCCTGCAAAGGTAAAGTATGAGGTAATACACAGCAATGCCCCCGATCGAAACCAACCCGCTGGCCAGTTCACCGAAGCCAATATATGACAAAGATAACACTAAAATCAGTAATATCACCAAAGGAATCACATAAGAAAGCAAGACAGCCTTGAGTCCCATCTTCCTCGCGAGGCAGACCTCGACCTCCTGGCCTATTGAATATGCCTGGTCTCCATAAACCGGAACATCCACGATCTTCTTTGGATTCCGACGCACCGCAGAGACCGGCGGCATGACAGGCCGAGCAAGCGGATTCGGACACAATCTGAACCGAGACAGTGTCCTTTCCTACCGACACGACCTTGCCCTTATGTGAGACTTCTCCGGATGCCATCCTATTCTATCATTGAGGAAAACGGATTCTTGAGTTCCGAATAACTCTTCAGACGTCCTTGCACCTGCCCTACCTTCAACGGAGCGGAGAACCAGACCGGAATCCTGTTCTCATCGTCTGAGAACCATCCGAAAAGATCGGACTCTCCCGAGAACACCTCGCCGGAGACTACCTCGAAACTGAATTTGAGACATCTGACAGTACCAATCCCGTCCACGTTTTTGTTCTCCTTGCCCAAGTACCTGAAATGCAGGGTATAGACATCATCGTCAACCGCGAAGGTCATCGGATAGTCGCCGCCTTCCTTGAGTTTTGTGGCATCAATGTTACGCAGGACATAGTACATTAGCGGAATATCGTAGGTACACTTGTCCAGCGGCAGGGTCGCCGAGAACTCGCCTTTCCTTGAATTGCTCAGGGAAGCGTTGATCTGCCCGTTCCCGTCAGATGTGCGGGTATATGAATACAGATTCGTACAGGTATATTTCCCCTCCCTGGCGAACCTCGTGAACTTCATCGGCTCCAATCCATCACGGGTGAACCATGAATCAAGCTCCTCCTTGACGCGGAAGAACTTCTCGTAGAATTTCTGAGTCTTGCCGGTCAACGAGGCATGAAAGACTTTCCGGCCATTCAAGATCGTGGTGTCCACCTTGAGTGTGGCCTGAGCCACGTCCGCATTGATGATTCCCCATTTATAGTGGAGGGTGAAAACCAGATTCTCCCCACCTTTGAAAGCCAGACTCTCCTCGCTGAGTTTCTTTACCGGAATACATTCCCTCTCACCGCCGGCGAACACAACCGCTGACGAGAGGATGAACATGGCGGCTAACGCGCCGAAGAGTCTTGTCGGCTTCATCAGAATTCAGTGTTATTGTCAAACTCGTTGTTCATCGCCGAGTTCATGGCGGACTCGGTGCCCCCCATCTCCTCCGCCCTGGCGGCCAGAGTGTCTCCAGGCTCGACAAAGCGGACCTGCTCGGCCTTGAAGAGCATGTCGATGTCGCACACCTCACCGTTACGGTGCTTGGCGATGATGATCTGTGTGGTTTCCTTTCCGTCAGGAGTCTCTCCAAGTCCCACATAGTCAGGACGGTGAATGAATATCACCATGTCGGCGTCCTGCTCGATGGAACCGGACTCTCGAAGGTCGCTGAGCTGCGGCTTTCCACTGCCCCCGGTCCTCTTGACCGCGTCACGGGACAACTGCGACAGGGCTATGATCGGGACATTCAACTCCTTGGCCGTAGCTTTCAAGGTCCTGGAAATTGCGGCGACTTCCTGCTCACGCATTCCCCGCAGTTCGGCCGGTCCCTGCATCAGCTGAAGGTAATCGACTATCACGAGACGGACATCCTTGGCCTTGACCAGCCTCTTGATCTTGGTCCTGAACTCCATAAGAGGGATGCTCGGTGTGTCATCTATGTACAGCGGAGCCTTTGAGAGATTCGCGAGCCTGGTCTCCAGCTGCTGCCAATCCCATGGATCCAGTTTTGCTCCACCCTTCAGCTTGTCGGCCGGAAGACCGGACTCTGTCGTCATAAGTCGCATCACGAGCTGCAGAGCCGACATTTCCAGAGAGAATACCGCCACCGGCATCTTGTAGTCAACGGCCGCGTTTCTGGCCAGGTTCAGGGCGAACGCTGTCTTTCCGACAGAAGGGCGGGCAGCCAGAATGATCAGGTCAGATTTCTGCCACCCTCTGGTGACACGGTCCAAAGACGGAAATCCTGACGGAACCCCGCTCAGACCTCCTGAAGCCTTCTGGTTCTTCTCCACCTCCTTCATCGCCTCGTTGATCACAGAGCCGATCTCCTGGATGTCGGTCCTCACACTGCTCTGGATAGCGTTATAGATCCTGGACTGGGAGTCGTCAATCAGATCTCCGACTTTCACCGAGTCGTCATAGGCATCCCTGAGGATCTCGTAGGAAGCAGTGATCAGTTCCCGCTGTATGTTCTTCTGTTTAAGGATCCTGACATAGTACTCGATGTGAGCCGCCGCGCCTACCTTTTCGGAAAGGCCGGCCAACGCGACCGGACCTCCGACGGCCTCCAGATTGCCTTTCTCACGGAGCTTCGCGCTGACCGTCACGATATCCACGGACACATGCTCGTTCACAAGTGACGTCATGGCCTCGAAAATCATCCTGTGACGGGGATCGTAAAAACATGAGACAGTCAATTCCTCAAGCGCGGTGTCCACGGATGAGGGTTCGATGAGCATAGCGCCAAGGACAGCCTCTTCGACTTCAAGAGCTTGAGGCGGTTTGTTTCCCATCTCAAGCCCAAGTGTGTCAAGATTGACTGGCCTCGCCTTCTTTTTGGTTGTTTTTCCGGGCTGGTCAGGCATATTGTCCGATGCGGTTTGTCTGTCTATTCAAAATCAGGATTGACGATGATCCTGCCGCAATGCTCGCAGATTATGAGCTTCTTGTTGGAAGCGATGTCGACAAGACGCTGAGGAGTGATGGTGTTGAAGCATCCACCGCAGGCGTCTCCGTTATAGACGGACACGACAGCGAGATGATTGTGGACGCTGGCGCGGATGCGGTCGTACGCGCTCATCGTCCTCGGATCGATCTTCTTGGCGCAATCCTCCCTGACAGAACGCAGTTTCTTCTCATCCTTGGATGTGGACTCGACAATCGTGGCAAGTTCCTCTTTCTTTGCCTTGAGGTCATCATTCCTGATGGCGATGTAGTCCTTCAAGGATTCGATGTCATCCTTCTTCTCAGCGATGGCCGCCTTGGTGTCATTGATGTTCTTTTGAGCGATCTGGCGAAGAAGTCCCTGATTCTCAATCTCTTTGTTGATAGAATCGTACTCACGGCTGTTGGAGATGTCATTCAACTGCTGCTGGTACTTTTCGATCTGGGTGTCACAATCAACGATGTTCTGCCTGTTCTCGGCGATTGTCTGGTTGTAAGCCTCGATGACAGCGACATCCTGAGTCTGACGGGCCTTCAGGTCGGCTATCTCGTTCTCAAGAGCCTCGACCTCAGACGGAAGCTCGCCGCGCATCTGCATGATCTTGTCAATCGCGGAATCCGCCTCCTGAAGCGCGTAGAGTGTCTTAAGCTTTTCCTCAACGCTGATTTCGGAGTCAGCGAAATTCTTCTGGAGGGAAACGAATGTCTCCCTCTGGTCTATTGGGGTCTCGACTTTCTTGATTTTTTAGTTGCCATATAGCTATCTGACTAATAATAATATACCGGATTACTTGTCTCCAGCCTCACGCTGGTATAGACTGCAAAGTTAGGAAAATTTTTCCTTAACAGAGAAAATAATATTTCCACAATCTCCACTTCCCCCTCGAAATGGCCTATATCAATGACCATAAAATCCTTAGTGGTGAAGAAATGATGGTAGGAAATGTCGCCGCAAAGATAGGCTTGGGCACCGGCTTTCCTGGCGCTTTCAATCAGCGAGCCACCGGAACCACCGCACATGGCCACACGGCTCACCGGAATTTCAGGAACATGCGAGCAGCGGGCCACCTTGAGTCCGAACCGGGACTTGACATATTCAATGAACCCAACGCCATCCATCGGCTCCGGAAGATTTCCCACCGCGCCAAGACCATACCCTCCGGGTTCTTCCTCCAACACATGAATATCCTGGAGTCCCAGCCTTCTTGCCATCGCGCCGCTGACTCCACCGAGCACCTTGTCGGCCGTGGTGTGCGCGGCATAGACAGCGATTCCGGCCGCGGCGGCCTTCAAGACTGCAAGCCCCACGGGATCCTCAGGCGAGATTTTCTTTATTCCTCCGAATATCAAGGGATGGTGGGTCACGATCATGTCAGCTCCGCGTTCCACCGCCTCGTCCACAAGGTCCGCCGTGCAGTCAAACCCGAGAAGGACTCCATGGACTTCCTGTTCCGGAGAGCCGATGACGAGACCGCTGTTGTCCCAACTTTCCTGAATGGACAACGGCGCGAAGTCCTCAATTACCGAAATGACCTCCTTTACCTTCATATTCATAGGGATTTCTTTACTTCCACAAGCTGCCTGCGGATCTCCTTCAAGCTGTCCAACGCCTTGACACGGCCATCCACTTTTTTCCGGTCGGCGGCCATTTTTTTCGCCGCCCCCTCAAGTGTCAGCCCTTGCTCCTTCACAAGAAGATGTATCTGTTTCAGGCACTCAAGATCCTCCGCCGTGAAAAGACGATTCCCTTTGGCGTTTCTCTTCGGCTTGATGTATCTGGGAAACGAATTCGACCAGAACCTCACCAGAGAAGTGCTCTCTCCCAGAATCTCGGCGGTCTCGCCGATGGTATAATACAATTTATCCATATTCATAAATTTAATCAATCCATTGATTGTCCGGTGTTGACGGACATGAAAAGCATCCCCATATAGTCATCCGGGCTGACAGAGGCGAACAGGTAATTCAACGGATCCAACCGCAAAGTATCCTTGAGAACCTCGTAATGAAGATGCGGTGCGAACGAGTTTCCGGACATCCCGACCTGGCCGATATTCTGTCCCCGCGCCAGTTTCTGTCCTTTGGTGACACGGGTGTTCTCAAGGTGGGCATAACGTGTAAGATAGCCGTTGCCGTGGTCGATCGTAACCACGTTCCCGAGACCTTTTGTGGAATGCGTGACCTCTTTGACAACCCCATCGGCGGCGGCGACCACGGACTCTCCCTGCTGTGAGATCAGATCCAGTCCGCCATGGAAAACCTTCACCTTATAAAAAGGATTGATCCTGTCACCGACAGACGCTCCCGTCCTTGCGTAAGAGAATCCAGCCAAAGGATTGGTCATAGGCGGAAGGTCAGCCTTACGGTCAGAAAGGGCCTCCATGATCCGTCTGAAATTAGCTTCCACCCTGTCCGAAATCCTTGACAACGTGTCCAGTCTCACCCTGGAATATTCAACAATCAGCCCGTCAGGTATCGTGTCCACGTCGGACAGCAGGCCGTCCGAATAAATGCTTCCGAGATCCGGCGCGTCGGAATTGAACAACCTATGATAAATCTCGTTGTCCTTGACACGCAGCCCGTCCAGGACATCACCGACAAGTTCCTCCCGGGCGGAGAGGCTCTCGTACATCTGACGGTACATCTGGTTCTCCCTCTTGAGTTTACGCTCGGAATCAGTGTTGATCACAAAAGAGAACACTACATAATAGACAACCGCCAGCGACGCGGTCACAAGGAAATACTTCACCGCCTTGCCCAAGACCGTCCACACTGAGTGTGTGACCTTGCGGAACTCCATCCGCGTCTTGTCAAACTCATACTTCGCTCCCATGTTCCTACCCCTCTTCTAACGACGTCTGACACTGAACCCTCGGCGCGCGGCGGAAGACGGCTTCCCTGACTCATTCTCCCTCATCCGCACCATCGCTGAATATTCCTGCGCGGACATCGACAGGTCCAGATAGTTCGCCGGGTTGACTTTCTGCCCTTTATAGACGACCTCGTAGTGGAGGTGCGGGCCGCTTGACCGTCCGGACTTACCGCTCTCGGCGATGCAATCCCCCCTCTTGACCTTCATGCCCTCGATCACCTTGACGGAATTGAGATGAGCATAAATCGTCTTGTAGCCGAATCCATGATCGATCGTGATGGAGTTGCCGTAGCCGAAGAACTCGAACTTCACGGCTTCCACAACCCCGTCACCCGTAGCATAGACCGGATTGCCGATCTTCATCGCGAAATCAAGTCCCGTGTGCATCCTGACGCCCCCTGTGAACGGGTCCGACCTGTAACCGAACTGGCTGGAAAGCCTGTACTTGGACGGATCAGGGACAATCGGAGGGATCGCCGGAATGCATGAGGCCATGTCTCCGGCCGTCTTTGAGACAGCGGCCACCTCATCAAATGACTTGCTCTGGACGTAGGTTCTTCTGGTCAGCCTGTCAATCCTAAGGGCCGTGTTCTTCAGCCTGTCATCCGGTTCAAGACCGTTCAGGAACGAGTACCGGTCCACACCGCCGATTCCTGCGTCACGGACCCCGGCGGGAATCTCATTCATTCCGAATATGGATCTGTAGATGTCATCATCCCTCACCTTCAAAGCCTCCAGAGCCTCCTCGTAACGGTCCAGTTTGGTGTTCATGAGATCGACCTTGGCGTCCCAACGGGCATGCTCCGCTTTCAGAAACGCCGTCTTAGGCAGATCATAGCCAAGGACCGAAGTGAACAGCCAGAGATAGAGGACCGCCATCGCCACACTGCCGGCGAACAGCAGCAACCCCTTGAAGACTTTCGACTTCAAGGACACCTCCTTTATCTCATATAACAAGGTCTCCGGATTGAGAATATACTTTCCCATAACTTACAAATATACCCTTTTTGCGATATATCCCGAAAAATGTTATAATTTTGCCAATTCCGTGCCTTTTTGAAAGAAAATTCCGGGAGGAAACGGGAATATATTCACGAATTAATTGATTTTTAGATATGTACACCGCCAAAGAGATTCGACAGCAATTTTTGGACTTCTTCGCATCCAAGGGACACACGATTGTGCCGTCCGCCCCGATGGTGATCAAGAACGACCCGACGTTGATGTTCACGAACGCCGGAATGAACCAGTTCAAGGACATATTCCTCGGCAACTCAGTGCCTAAGATGAAAAGGGCGACCGACTCGCAGAAATGTCTGAGAGTCAGCGGAAAGCACAATGACCTTGAGGCCGTGGGGCATGACGGAAGGCATCACACGATGTTCGAGATGCTGGGCAACTGGAGCTTCGGGGACTATTTCAAGGCCGAGGCTATCAGCTGGGCCTGGGAACTGCTGACCGAGGTCTATAAGATCGACAAGTCAAAGCTCTACGCGACTGTGTTCGAGGGCTCCGCGGAAGACGGGACCGCTCTTGACGAGGAGGCAAGGCAGGCGTGGATGAAGCTGATGCCTGCGGACCACATCATCCTTGGCAACAAGCACGACAACTTCTGGGAGATGGGTGACACGGGTCCTTGCGGACCTTGCAGCGAGATCCACATCGACCTGCGTCCGGACGAGGAGATCGCCAAGATTCCTGGAAAGGATCTCGTGAACACCGACAACGACCAGGTCATCGAGATCTGGAACCTCGTGTTCATGCAGTACAACCGCAAGGCTGACGGATCCCTTGAACCGCTCCCGGCCAAGAACATCGACACAGGAATGGGCTTCGAGAGGCTCTGTATGGTGCTTCAGGGCAAGACCAGCAACTACGACACTGATGTGTTCTCCGGAATGATCCATAAGATCGAGGAACTTTCCGGCCACAGATACCACGAGAGCGAGAAGACGGAGGTGGCTATGAGAGTCATCGCCGACCACATCAGGGCCATCGCTTTCTCCATCGCCGACGGCCAGCTGCCGTCCAATGTCAAGGCCGGCTATGTGATCCGAAGGATCCTGCGCCGCGCCGTGCGCTACGGCTACACGTTCCTCGGATTCGACGAGCCGTTCCTCTGCTCGCTGGTTCCTCAGCTTGTGGCGGATATGGGAGAGGCCTATCCTGAGATCGCCAAACAGCAGAAGCTGATCGAGAGCGTGATCCGTGAGGAGGAGATGTCATTCCTGAGGACTCTCGACCGCGGAATCAGACTTATGGACGACTACATCGCCAAGAACGCCGCCACGAAGACAATCCCTGGAGAGGACGCTTTCATCCTCTACGACACCTACGGATTCCCGATCGACCTGACCGAACTGATCGCATCCGAAAAAGGCTACACGGTTGACATGGAGGGATTCGGAAAGGAACTCCAGAAGCAGAAGGACAGGGCCCGCAACGCCACGGCCAACGAGTTCGGAGACTGGACGGTCTATCACGAAGGAGAGGAAGAGGCATTCCTCGGCTACGACAACTTCGAGCTTGATGGTGTGAGACTTCTCAAACAGCGCACAGTAAAGCAGAAGAACAAGACTATGTTCCAGCTGGTCTTCGACCGCACACCGTTCTACGCAGAGATGGGCGGACAGGTCGGCGACACCGGAGTCATCGTCTCAGAGAGCGGCGAGGAAGTCAAGATCCTCAACACAATCAAAGAGAACAACCTTACGATCCACATCGCCGAGAGGATTCCGGCGGACTGCGAGGAAACCTTCACCCTGAAGGTTGACGTGGAGCGCAGACTTAAGATCACAGCCAACCACACGGCGACCCACCTTCTGGATTTCGCTCTTCGTGAAGCGCTCGGCACACACATCGAGCAGAAGGGATCGTTCGTCGGCCCGGACTATTTCCGTTTCGACTTCTCACACTTCGCCAAGGTTACCGACGAGGAACTCAGGCAAGTTGAGCACAGGGTCAACCAGCTCATCCGCGCGGACTACCCTCTGGAGGAAAAGAGGGACGCAACGATGGACGAGGCCAAGGCGATGGGAGCCATCGCTCTCTTCGGCGAGAAATACGGTGACAAGGTGCGTGTCATCAAGTTCGGTGACTCCATCGAGCTCTGCGGCGGAACCCACGCCAAATCAACCGGCAGAATCGGTTTCTTCAAGATCGTCTCGGAATCCGCCATCGCCGCCGGCGTGCGCAGGATCGAGGCCGTGACCGGAGAGGCCGCGGAGAACATCCTCGACACCCTCACCGACACCCTCAAGGGCATCCGCACGATGTTCAACAATGCTCCTGACGTGGCCGCCGCCGTGGCCAAGCTCATAAGCGAAAACTCAGACGCGAAGAAGAAGATCGAGGAATATGCCAAAGAGAAGGCCGCCTCGTTCGCCAAAGTGATTTCCGGGAACGCAGAAGAGATCAATGGAATAAAAGTTGTTAAGTTCAGCAGGGATGTCGATCCGGCAATGTTCAGGGAAGCGGCCTCGATTCTCCAGAAGGAGGTGGAGAATTTCGCCCTTGCCGCGGCATTCAGCCACGACGGCAAACCACAACTTGCCCTGATGTACTCCAACGACCTTGTGGCTGCGGGTCACAACGCCGCGAAGGACATCCGTGAGGCAGCCAAGTTCATCCAGGGCGGTGGCGGCGGACAGCCTGTTCTCGCCACGGCGGGAGGAAGGAATATCGACGGACTCCAGGCCGCGCTGGACAAGATGGTGGAGATCATCACGGCATAGACACGGGCATATTCATTGGTATATTCATAAAACAAAGCTTCGGGGATGAAGAAGATTGACAGATTCATACTGACCTCATTCATAGGACCATTCTTTATGATCCTGCTTGTGGTCATCTTCATCCTTATGATGCAGTTCCTGTGGGTTTACATCGACGAGCTGGTCGGTAAGGGTCTGAGCCTCGGCATCGTGGCGGAGTTCCTCTTCTGGGGAAGCTGCACCGTGCTGCCGCTGGCGCTGCCGCTGGCCACACTGCTCGCCTCGATGATGACCATCGGGAATATGGGCGAGAACAACGAGCTCATCGCCCTGAAAGCGGCCGGAGTGTCGGTTCTCAGGGTGATGCTGCCGATTCTCATCGCCTCGTTCTTCATCAGCATCGGCACTTTCTTCGTCATCAACAACCTTGTACCGGTCTCCTACAACGAGATCTTCACGCTGAGGGATGACATCGGCAAGACCAAGGAAGAGATCAAGATCCCTTCCGGAACATTCTACGATGGAGTCGAGGGATATGTCCTCCGGGTCGGAAGCCGCAACGACAAGACTGGGATGATGAACGATGTGATGCTCTACGACCATCACGGGAAGGGCAACACACGTCTTACGTTGGCTGATTCGGCGATAATGAAGATGTCCAAGGACAAGTCCTACCTGACATTCCGGATGTACAACGGCACCAACTATCAGGAGACCAACGAGAAGAACTACCGAGACACCTCCCTGCAACTGCAAGATAGACTTCAGCAGACAGGAAATGGTCATAGCGCTTCAGAACTATGCGTTCCAGAAGTCGGACAGCGCAAGGTACGGGGATCAGGTCAAGGCTCTGCCGCTGGAGAAACTCAGGACGCAGAGGGACTCGCTCGTGGCTATGAGGGACAGCGCGAAAGCGCAACAGATCTTCAGCACGGCGGCTTCCTACATCTTCACACAGAACAAGCAGCTTGACACATCATCGTGCGGAATCACCAGGAATTTCAGCGACCCGGAGTTCCTGAGTTTCAAAGACGAAAAGGCGACGGCACAGGCGCTTGAGAAAGCGGCGGACAACGCCAGGCAGCTCAGGTCAAATCTGGAAAGCTATGAATTCGGTGCGTTTGACTACACAGTCCGTCTGCGTTGGACAGCCCTTGAATTCCAGAGACGCTATGGTCAGGCTCTGGCATGCTTCATCATGTTCTTCATCGGAGCCCCTCTCGGAGCGTTGATAAGAAAAGGAGGAATCGGAGTCTCCGCGATCGTCTCGCTACTGTTCTTCGTCCTCTACTGGATCGTGGACATCACCGGAGTCAAGCTGGCGAGGGACGGAAGCATCAGCACGGCCACGGGAGCCTTCGCGTCCGCGTTGATCCTGTTGCCTATCGGGTTGTTCCTGACATGGAAAGCCATCCACGACACGGACATCTCAAATATGGACAGCATAAAGAATTGGTGGAGAAAAGCTAAGAGTATGTTGGCAGGAATATTCAAGAAGACGAGAATCGTCTATATGGGCACACCGGATTTCGCGGTGGCGCCACTTCAGGCACTCCTGGAGCGGAAATACAATATTGTAGGTGTGGTCACAGTGGCTGACAAGCCGAGTGGCCGGGGACAGAAAGTCAACGAAAGCGCGGTCAAGAAGTTCGCTGTCGAGCACGGCATTCCGGTTCTGCAGCCTGTGAAACTGAAGGATCCGGAGTTCCTGAAGCAGCTCAAGGCCATGAAGGCCGATCTCTTCATCGTGGTGGCTTTCAGGATGTTGCCGGAAGAGGTATGGGGAATGCCTAAGCTTGGCACGTTCAATCTGCACGCGGCGCTTCTGCCACAGTACCGTGGAGCGGCTCCTATCAACTGGGCCGTGATCAACGGAGAGACCAGAACCGGCGCGACGACGTTCATGATCGACAAGGACATTGACACGGGAGGGATCATCCTGCGTCAGGGTATCAATATTTCAGACACCGACACCGCCGGGGATGTGCACGACAAACTGATGGAGATCGGCGCGGAATTGGTTGTACAGACGACTCAGGGCATAATCGAGCGCAATGTGGACACGCGTGTCCAGAGAAGTTTCATACAGGGTTCCGAGGTATTGAAGCCGGCACCGAAGCTTTCGCGCGAGTTGTGTCACATTGACTGGAACGATTCCACCAAACAGATCTACAATCTCATACGTGGTTTGAGTCCTTATCCGGCAGCGTTCACCGAACTCGTCAAGGAAGGTAGCGCTCCGGCCCAGTTGAAGATCTTCACGGCCGAAAAGGTCGGTGAGCCTGTAGAAGGAACCATTCCGGGCCGAATCCTCACCGACGGCAAGACCTACCTCCACATCACCACCGCCGACGGAGCCATCTCCCTGAAGGACGTGCAGATAGCCGGCAAGAAGCGGATGGACATCAAGGCCTTCCTCGCCGGATTCCGCGAGCCGGAACTCTACACCACTACCGCCGGCACCTCCAAGGCCGAAATCGCCAAAACAAAGGCATAATGGAAGCGGTCATCCTCGAATGCGGCGACTTTCCTAAAGGAATATCCCCGCGAGCTTCTCCGCCGGGCGGATGTGATAATCTGCTGCGACAGGGCGTTGGACACGTTTCTCCGGCACCGGGACAAGATATTCAAAGACCTCAGGGATCCGGATGCCATCATCGGGGATATGGATTCCATCTCGCCGAAGCATCTCAAGGAATATTCCCGCATCGCCATAAGAGAAGAAGAGCAGGAGACAAACGACCAGACCAAGGCGTTCCGCTACCTGCTGGAGCATTGGCCGGAAGTCAAGACCGTGCACATTCTCGGTGCTACAGGCAAGCGTGAGGCCCACACCCTCGGCAACCTTGGACAGATTATGGAATATGCCCGGCTTTACGGAGCCAGCGGTAATCCTGATGAAGACAGAATATATGTCGATGCGGTGTCCGACTATTCAACGGCTTTCGCATTGACGGACTCCTGCGAGCTTTTCGTCGGCGAAGGCAGGGCCGTGTCCATATTCAGCCCTGATAATTCTTTGAATATCAAGTCCGAGGGATTGGTATGGCAGACCAGTGGAGTGGTTTTCGACAACTGGTGGCAGGCAACCCTCAACCGGGCTTCGGCCGATGTTGTCAAGCTGACGTTCTCGCACAAGTCAATGGCGTTGGTGATTCTGGATTAATATCATTTCAGGATTTTTCTTTATCTTTACGTAACATTTCGGCTTACAAACACTATGCTCCGAAAAATTAGAATCACTCTGGCGGCGATCTGCTTCGTTGCAGTCACGCTGCTGTTTCTGGACTTCACCGGAACACTTCATCTTTGGTTCGGATGGCTCGCCAAAATCCAGTTCCTGCCGGCTGTTCTGGCCCTCAACTTCGTTGTCATCGCCATTCTGCTGGTACTGACACTGCTTTTCGGCAGAATCTACTGCTCGGTGATATGCCCGTTGGGTATATTCCAGGACTGCGTGTCCAACCTCAGTTCCAGGAGAAAAGGCAAGAAGGCAAGGTTCTCATATTCAAAGGAAATCAAATGGTTGCGCTACGGGGTGTTGGTGCTGTTCGTGATCGCGCTGGTCGCCGGGCTCAATGCTCTTGTAGCGCTTCTGGCTCCATACAGCGCTTACGGTAGAATGGTGCAGAGTCTGCTCGCGCCGGTTTGGCAGTGGGGCAACAACCTGCTCGCCTGGATCGCCGAGAGGCAGGATAGTTATGCGTTTGTGACAAAGGATGTTTGGCTGAAGAGTCTGCCGACTTTGATCGTGGCGGCGGTGACATTTGTTGTCGTGGTGGTCCTCGCCTGGAGGAACGGCAGAACCTATTGCAACACAATCTGTCCGGTGGGAACCACGCTGAGTTTCTTCTCGCGGTTCGCTATGTTCCGTCCGGTGATCGACAAGTCAAAGTGCAAGAGCTGCCACGCCTGCGAAAGGAAGTGCAAGGCGGCCTGCATTGATGTTGACAACCATAAGATTGACTATAGCAGATGTGTCGATTGCTTTGACTGCATTGATTCTTGCCGGCTCGGAGCGCTCAAGTACCGGTTCGCCTGGGGAAGAGGGGTTGGTTCGGGCTCCACGGGAGCAAAAACGCCACAAAACGCGCCTGTCGGGAGTAAAATGACCTCCGACGAGAGCAAAACGGCCAAATTCGCTCCTCAGCAGCTCCGACTCCGGTCGCTGAGCCTGTGGTTCGACAGGGCTCACCAACCGCCGAAGTAACCGACAACGGCAAAGGTGTCTCAACAATTGATGCGACATCTCCGGTCGCTGAGCCTGTCGAAGCGACCGACAAAGGAAGAAGAGCCTTCTTGGTAGGCGGTGCCGCTGTCATCGGAGGATCACTCTTGTCTTCCATTCCGATGAGGGCCGAAGAAGAGGAGATCAAGGACAAGAAGCGAGATGGAGGATTCGCCGAGGTGCTTCCAAAGAAAGCCCCGAACAGAAAAACGCCTATTACTCCATTCGGTTCCGAGAGCGTGGAGAAGTTCTATAAGCACTGTACGGCCTGCCAGCTCTGCGTGACCGTCTGCCCGAACAATGTTCTCAGACCATCCTCCAGACTTGAGCACCTGATGCAGCCAGAGATGTCTTTTGAGAAAGGCTACTGCCGTCCGGAATGCGTGAAATGCTCCGAGGTCTGCCCTGCTGGAGCCATCCTTAAGATCACTCCTGAGGAGAAAACCGAATGGAAGGTCGGCACTGCCGGCGTGGACTATGACCTCTGTGTCGTGAACCGTGACGGGGTCAGCTGCGGAAACTGTGCCCACCACTGCCCTGTCGGAGCGATCAGGATGGTCAGGAAGAATCCTGATGACGAGAAGAGCCCAAGGATCCCTTCGGTCAACGAGGAGAAGTGTATCGGCTGCGGAGCGTGCGAGAATCTCTGCCCGTCCCGCCCGATAAGCGCCATCACCGTCAATGGGTACAGTGTTCATCATAATGTGTAACCGGTCTTTGAGACAAGCCTTCTGAAGGGACATATTCAGAAAAAGCGGTCTCGACAAATTCCATGAATATGAAAGAGAATATTAACAGAAGAGAATTTCTCAAACAAGCCGGTGCCGGGACAGCGGCCGTGGGAGCCGTGGCTCTTGCCGGAGCGTGCGCCCCTAAGAAGACAGCCGAGGCCATCCTTGACGATGCTTCCAGTGAAGATGTGCTGGAGAACGGTAAGATGGAGATGCGTGAGAATCCGGGCAACGGGGACATGGTTTCCCTGCTGGGTTACGGATGTATGCGCTTCACGATGAAGAAGGACGAGAGTGGGAAGGATATCGTGGATCAGGAGAACGCCAACAAACTGATTGACTACGCCTTGGCTCACGGAGTCAACTACTACGACACATCCCCGGTCTATCTCCAGGGACTTTCCGAGGAGGCTGTAGGCAATGCACTCAGCAGACATCCAAGGAACTCCTACTACATCGCCACGAAGCTGTCCAACTTCAGTGATCATTCCAAAGCGGCATCCCTGAAACTGTACAACGACTCGTTCAGGTACCTCCAGACAGACTTTCTGGACTACTACCTGCTTCACTCTCTCGGCCGTGGAGGCCTGGAGGCTTTCGATGACAGGTTCGTGAACAACGGAATGATGGATCTGCTTCAGGCAGACCGAGAGAAAGGCAAGATACGTCAACTCGGACTTTCATTCCACGGAAACCAACAGCAGTTCGACGAGCTACTGAAACTGCACGACAAGTACCACTGGGATTTCGTGCAGATCCAGATGAACTATTTCGACTGGAAACACGCTGACGGCCAGCGCAATGTCAACGCCGAGTACCTGTACGACGAGCTGGACAAGAGGGAGATTCCGATCGTGATTATGGAGCCTCTCCAAGGTGGCCGTCTGGCCAATCCGGCGGAAAGTGTCGTGAACAGGCTAAAGGAGCGTGATCCGAAAGCCTCACTCGCTTCGTGGGCGTTCAGGATTCGTGGGATCGTACCCGAGAATCCTGACGGTGCTGAGCGGAATGGTCTATCAGGAACATCTTGAGGATAACCTGCGCACATTCAAGGACTTCAAGTACTTGACCGACGAGGAGAAAGAGTTCCTCGGCACCGAGATTGCCGGCATAATGGCCAGCTTCCCGACCATCAACTGCAACGACTGCAAGTACTGTATGCCTTGCCCCTACGGAGTCGATATTCCGGGAATATTCAAGCACTACAACGAATGCGTCAACGAGGGCGAGATCGCCCAGAGCACCGAGCAGGAGAATTACCGCAAGCTGCGCCGGGCCTATCTCGTGAGCTACGACCGGGCCATCCCGTCCGTCCGCCAGGCCAACCACTGCATCGGTTGCAAACAGTGCATCGAGCATTGCCCTCAAAGCATCTCCATTCCTCGTGAGCTCCGCCGCATCGAGGCCTACGTCGAGAAGTTGAAAAGGAACACATTGTAATTCGTGAGGCTTGCCAGGCCATAGATCCAACGACCGAGTCGTTTCACAAGAGGAAGAATGAAAGGTGGGACATCACTTCCTCATTCACAAGGGGTTACGGATTCGTTCCGGGCGGTTTAGGAGGGCAGCATTCCAAAACTTGCTCATCCACAGAATATTGCGAAATACAGGCTGTAACTTCGACAGACTGTGATTGAAAATTATTCGTCACAGACGCTGAATATTCAAAGGTTTTGATTATCTTTGCAGTCCGCAACTAAAAATGCGGACCATTGGAGAGATGCTCGAGTGGCTGAAGAGGCACGCCTGGAAAGCGTGTGGCCTCCTAAAGGGGCTCGCGAGTTCGAATCTCGCTCTCTCCGCGAATTTAACGGCTTTGCAGATTGTTCCGCAAAGCCGTTTTTGTATTATGTTTATGTCCAGTCACTTCGACAGGCTCAGTGACTGACTTACATTAATCGGTTCGATTATCCCAATACGCCTAACAAAAAAAGGGAACCCGCATACTGCGGATCTCCATACCAATTATAAATGAAATCGATTCTTTGATTGATTGTTACTCGACTTTGATTGCAACCTCTCCGGTCTTGCCGTCCTTGTCGGTCACGGTAAGTGTGGTGGTTCCGGCCTTGACACCCTTCACGGTGATGGCAGCCTCTTTCACGATGGCGGTAGCGACAGCCGCATCCGTAACCTTCACTGTGTATGGAGCGGTACCTGACTTAACTGTGACAACCTCTTCCTTCTCAACTCCGACAGTAACCTCGGCCTTGTCAAACTCCAGCTTCTCTGCCGCAGCCTTTACCGTTACGGTAAACGAACCCGTCGTCTGATTTTTGTCTACTACAGAGATCGTGGCTGTTCCCCCTGCCACTCCTGTAACAGTGATCTTTTCTTTCTCCACCTTCACTGTGGCTATCTTCTCATCGCTTGACTTTACCGTGAAAGGCTGTGTGCCGTTCTTCACGGTAACCTCAACGGTCTTACCAACCTCAACCTCAGCCTTCGTCACACTGAATGTAAGAGGATCCGGAGTTTTGTTTTCGTTCTTGTCGCAAGAGACGAATGCGAATGAGCAGAGGCAGAGGGCTGCCGTCACAACTGAACTGAAAAAACTTTTCATTAGTTTAAATCTTTAATTGTTAATAATAGTTTAAGTACCGTAAGACCGTTCCCGGTCCGACGCATTACTAAATCATCTCCGCCGGAAACCTTGCATAAAGTTTTCAAAAAATTCACCAGAAGCCGAGACCCTTAAACACGCCGTGGCGGATAAATCATTATAAATGAATATATTGAATAGGTCATCCAGTCCTTGTTTTAGCAGGAGAACAATATAGCAACAGACGAATAATCAGGATATTAGCCGCCACGCAAATATTAACATATACCCGAGAACAGAACATAGACACTAGCGAGTGGGTTGGCTTTCGATCTGGATGTCCGTGCCGAGGGCAGAATTGATGAGGTTCAGGATTTCCTGGAGGGAGGACGTGGAGAACTCTCCGCTCAGGCGGCGGGATTCACCGGACGAATGGCCGGCATCAAAAGCAACGAGCGTGACATCGTAATATTCAGAGAGCTCGGAGAGAACTTCTGGCAGCGGGGTGTTGTCGTAGATAAACTCGCCGGTGGCCCATGCGGCAGGGTTCGGGTGTTTCGGAGTGATTTCAACTGGCTTTGACGCAGCCGGATCCAAAACCGCGGACTGTCCCTTGGTCAGGATCAGGGCTTCTTCGCCAGACCTTATGGCAGAGAAGAGGACCTTGCCCGAGACAACGCTCACGCTGATGGAGTCCGCGCCTCGGTCACTGAGCTTGCCAAAGTGACCGTGGGTATCGCTGCGGCGGTGCGCTTCGACAGGCTCAGCGACAGAGTTAGCGTGAGCATCAACCTGAAAGCGGGTGCCGAGGACTTTGACGAAACCGGATCCGGCATCAACACGGAAAGGGGCGCGGTCATCGTGACGGACGTTGAAATAAACCTTGCCTGTCATCTGGACCAGACGCTTGTCCTTGTGCTTCTGGAGACGAAGGGTGGATCCAGGGGCAAGGGTAACGGACGAGGAATCCGGAAGAGTGAAGGTCTGGGCAATGTCGTAGGCGGCATAGTCGGTCCATGAGGTTAGCCATGAAAGATAAAGGAATATGCCGACAGCGGCCGCTGCCGCGACTCCGGCGATGCGTTTCAACATCACAGTGCGCTTCGACAGGCTCAGCGACCGACGCAAGGAGCCGTTCTGCGACCGTGCCAAGGCTTTCTTCGGGTCAAAGCGGTTCTCTTCGTAGGACTTGGCCACGAAGTCTATCATTCTGTCTTCGTTGGTTTTCATGCAATTACTTTTATATTCTGATTCCAGATACTTCAACAAGCTCAGTGACCGAAAAGTTTCGACAGGCTCAGTGACCGGACTTTTTTCCTTTGCCGGAGACGCATTTGAAGAAATATGTCACCGTGCCTCTTTGGGCGGACTCCGACGCGTAATCATAGAACACGGTCTCCGCTTTTATGGACAAGGCATCGGAACCCTTAAACTCACAGACAATGTCTTTGAACACATAAATCTGTTTATGATATCCCGTATCGTCCTCAAATTCCCTTCCGGGAAAGGTCAACGATTGCGGAAATGTTCCATCTGTCCCTATTTCAAAATCCTCGTACAAACTATATGGATTCCAAAACACATCCGGCTGCCAATGTGGGTAGATATACAGTTCAGCGACCCTGCAATCCCAAACAATTCTAACTTTATATGCAAAGGTTTCATCCATATCCACATTGAGATGATCCATATAGTCAAAACGACCACCCATAGCCGTAGATAATTCCGTCAGGAAATCCGAATCCGAGATCCCGTCGCCATTCAGGTCAATTCTGCCTTCACTCCATTCAGCGGATTCGAGGGCATATTCACCGACAATCCGGTCCATCGTGGCTGTGGCCTCGTCAGTCATCCAATAGTCGATCTTCTCCTGACAGGAACAAAGCAGCAGGAGAGCCGCAAGAGCATATTCAATTCGTTTCATATCAGTCGATTTCATAGTCAGTGGATGTCATCACGGAGACGAAGCCGATGCCGTCGCCGGTCACATTCGTCGGATAAGGTTTGTCGGCGAAGAACGTCAGACCGGCAAGGTCAGAGTTCTCAAACCAAGCGGCGTTGATGTAGTTGTAGGTCTGGCGGTCAAGAGCCAGAAGACGCACTGTCACGCCAGAGATTCCGCCCCTGAGCAAAGAGATTTTGAATATGTGGGAGCCACCCTCGAATCCAGTGTCAGTGAATATATTGTACTCATTGGCGAAATAATCGGACTCGGAAAAACTAAGGTTGATTCCGGGATTAAGAAGCGGTTCGCTTGAATTGTCTATTTCCAATCGCTTATTGTAGGCATAGCTGAAATTCCAGGCCTGTAGCATATAATAGTTTTTCTCGCCAGGCTTGTCTTTCACGTGAACTCCCATTCCAAGAGTCTTGATGTAGTCACTGCCTTTGGAAGACTTCTTATAAAGATGAGTCGTGTCCACTCCGGCAATGACAGGCGCATCCAAGGCCACTGCCGTCGCCTCCGCCCTCATCCCTTCAGACTCCACGACAACCCGGACCTCATCTCCAGCCTTGAAATCAGCCCTGAACTTGAACACATTATGGTACAGAAGTCCATCCGCTTTCTCAACATTATCAGAGGTCGCCACCAGTTCACCATTGACCCAACATTCAAGATGGCCGGACTTCAATTTTTCCGCCTTTTCGTGAGTGCTGACACCGACGCAGACAGTGTGTGTCGTGTCGCCCGTTGACATCAAGGCGTTGACCAGCAGCATCCTCTCCGGACCAGGCAGCTCCAAGGGAATATATTCCTCACAAGAGAAAAAAGCCATCGAGGCAACAAGAAAAAGTATGAATATCTTCGTTCGCATATTCATTAGAATTTAAAGGTATAACTGAACGACGGCAGGAACGTGAGGAAGGAGCGCTTCGAGATCGCCGGCTTCCACTCCCCCTCTTTCTCGTAGGCGTCATAGACACACCAGGAAGGGTTCTGCGCGCAGTAGAGGTTGTATATTCCGAAATTCCAGATCCGCTCGCCGTGGCGTTTTTGCTTCCGGAAGTTGACGCTCACATCAAGGTGATGCGTCGGAGGCAGACGGTAGTTGTTGCGCCCACTGACATAGTCAACCGCCACGTCATCGCCGGAAGGGGTGATGAACGCCGAGCCTCTGGTCGGGATGGTCATACAGTTTCCGCTAAGGAACGCCCAAGAAGCGGTGAGGTCGATTCTTGAGTTGAATTTATGGTTCACAGTGGCATTGATTACGTGCCTCCGGTCGAACTGAGCAGGGAACCAGCGGCCATCGTTGATGCTGCCGTCACGGAAGATTCTCTCCGCTTTGGAGAGGGTGTACGCCAAGGTGCCGGTGGTCTTGCCGACAACTTTGCGGGCATAGAGTTCCAGTCCGTAGGCACGTCCCTCACCCATCGCAACATTATCCTCCCAATTGACGGAAGATGAGAGGGCAAGGCGGCCGTCAACATATTCAAGGACATTGTCGGTCTTTTTGTAATAGCCTTCAAGGGAAAATTCCCAACCCTTCAAGCCCCCGTAGCACGCTCCGGCGGAGACGATGTCCGAAGTCACCGGGCGGATCTCAGCGGTGATCGGCACCCAAAGGTCGGTTGGGATGTCCAGAGTCCCGGAGGTCAACTGATGGACGTACTGCGACATCCTTGAATATGCCGTCTTCGCCGACCAGTCCTCGCTGATGTCGAATTTCGACGAGACTCTCGGCTCCGGACAGAAGTAGAACCTGCCTCGCACATTGAAAAGGCTTAGATGCAGGCCTGGGTTCAAAGTCAAGCGGTTGCCGACGGAGATGTCGTCCTCGATGTAAAGCGACATCTCATTGCCGTTTACCCGTCGGCTGGCCGCGTCGCTGTAAGTCGTGTCGGCGAAGACGCGGCTGTCGTTCACGTCCTTGATACGTGATTTTGTGATTTCGGGACGGTAGCCGTGGCGGACATATTCTCCGCCGAACTTGATCAAATGGTTGGTTGAAGGGGTGTAGTCGAAATCCGCCTTGAGACCCGCGTCAAGGATTCCGGAGGAGTAGTCGCTGACGCTCCGGAACGAAGTCTCGCCAAGTTCGGATTTCTCCGAGTTTTCCGTGACAGAGTGTATTCCCATCCGATAAAGGTTGCCGTAGGCCGTGAAATCAGCGAACAGTTTGTTGTTGAATATGTAGGTCCACCTTGCGGACAGCACATTGTTGCCCCAGTTCAAGTTCAGGTTGGACTCATCCTCGGTCAGCATCGTGTAAGGCTCGTAATCCGAGCCATAGAACCGCTTGCTGGATTTGGATTTGTCCTCGTAGCGGAAATAGTCCCGTCCGCTGTAGAACCCGATCCAACCTCTGCTCCGGTCGGAGAACTTGTGCGAGACCTTGGCGTTGACATCATAGAAGGCGTAGTTCAGCGGGCTGCCCGCCCATTTGATGACACGATCGAAAAGGAACGTGTGCATCCCTCTTGCGCTCAGGGAGAAAGTCGTGTTCTCGTTCTTCAAAGGTCCTTCCAGATGGAATTTCTCGGCAAGGAAACCAGCTGTGACACTTCCAGAGATTTTCTTGGAGTTGCCGTCGTTGGTACGCACGTCCACCACGCTGGAGACCCTGCCGCCGTACCGCGCCGGGAAAGAGCCTTTGTAGACCGTGACTTTCTTGACGGCTTCGGGAGTGAAAACAGACAACAGTCCGAAAAGATGGCTGACATTGTAAAGCGATGTCCCGTCCAGAAGCATCAGATTCTCGTCCGCGCCGCCTCCACGGACGTATATTCCCGAAAAGCCTTCGTTGCCGCCTTGCACGCCAGGCATCATCTGGAGGGTCTTCAGAACATCCTTCTCGCCGAGGACAACCGGAGTGTTGGCGATGAGCTCGTTAGGGACTTCAATCGCCCCCATATACGTGGAGCGGATTCCGGCATCCTTGCGGGCGGTTATCCGCGCGCTCCTGATCTCTGCAGACGAAGCCAATGCCACATTTAGCGTGAGGTTCTTTTTCAGGTTGATCCTCTTTGTCCTGGCGGCGCACCCTATGTAGGAATATGTCAGTTCGACCTCGCCCTCCGGAATGGTCAGGGAATAGAATCCGAAGTTGTTGGTGGAGGTGCCGGTCATTCCTGCCGCTGAGCGGCCTTCCTTACCGGTCCCTGTGTTTCCAACCCGGCCGGTCGTTGAGACACTTTTGGTCGCAGAGCCTGTCGAAGCGACAACTCCCGCCCCTATCAGCGTCTCCCCCGTCGCCTCGTCCGTGACATACCCACAAACCGTATAATGTTTCTTGGCCGGAACGTCACGTGTCAGAACCACATACCCGCCACGAACCTCCCACTTGATTCCCGTTCCTTCCAGAAGTCTGCCCAAGGCCTTCTCCAGCGTCAGCCCCTCGACGGAAGCCCCCTCATAGTTCTTATCAAGAAGTTTCCCAAGTTCCGAATCATAAACAAACCGCACACCTAACCGCTCCTTGAGCCTGTCCAAGTTCATTGAGACCGTCTCATTATCTTGCGAAAGACAATCAAACGAAACCAGCGGCATAGCAAGAATCACCAGTAAAACACCTTTGATAAGATTTTTCATCATCTCTCATTTTAAAACTCATCTACTGCCCGAATCCTATTAGGGTAGTTTCACAAGTAAGACGCAGCGATTCTAAAAAGTACCATCCTTTTTCTGAAATATTCTCAAATATAACAACATTCTTCACAATACGTCAATAACACTCAGGTGCGCGAATATGCTCGCACCTGGAAGTGCAACTCACTAGCCATCAAGCAGATGACATTTTAGGTGCGCAAGGTTTTTCACACCTGGAAGTCCTGAACACCAACAGAACGCTCTGTAACTAAGCCGACGACTCACAGGTGCGCGAATATGCTCGCACCTGGAAGTGCAACTCGCTTGCCATCAGGCAGATGACATTTTAGGTGCGCAAGGTTTTTCACACCTGGAAGTCCTGAACACCAACAGAACGCTCTGTAACTAAGCCGACGACTCACAGGTGCGCGAATATGCTCGCTCCTGGAAGTGCAACTCACTAGCCTTCAGGCAGATGACATTTTAGGTGCGCAAGGTTTTTCACACCTGGAAGTCCTGAACACCAACAGAACGCTCTGTAACTAAGCCAACGACTCACAGGTGCGCGAATATGCTCGCTCCTGGAAGTGCAACTCACTAGCCTTCAGGCAGATGACATTTTAGGTGCGCAAGGTTTTTCACACCTGGAAGAGCGGGGGCCTATGGTTTATGGGGCAGAAAACGTACGGCAAAAGCTCCTTGTTAGCCGCTCCTTCTCAAGGCTTAAGGCGATGTCTGAATATTCTAGAGCGACATCAGGAAGAGGATGACCTTCTTGACACCTTGGCGGATAGCCTCAAGTGCCTTGCTGATCTGGTTACGTACGGTGTTCTCGGAAAGGCCGAGCGACTGAGCGATCTCGCTATACTTCATCCCGTCGCGGCGGCTCATCAGGAATATTCTCCTCCTTTTGGCCGGAAGGCGGTCAATGGCCGACCAGATCCGCGCCTCTTTAACGGAATTGTCCACGGCCTCATCATCGGAAATCGCCACGTCATCCTCAACCGGAAGTATCTCATTCTCAAGGCTGTCCAGCGACACATCCTGCCGTTGCCTCCTGATGGCATCAATGCACCGATTCCTCACAGCCGTGTAAAGATAAGCCCTCGGACTATCAATCACGTCACTCGCCGCCTGCTTCATCCAATATGCCGTGAAAGCCTCCTGTACCAGATCCTCGATCAGATCCTTGTCCTTGAGATAGTGCAGCGCATAGACACACAAAGGCCTGTAGTAAAGCCTGAACAAAGAATCTATGTCCGCTGTCCGCACCATAACACCGCAAAGTTAACCACTCCCTGGCATATTGCCAAATTCTCGTCCACACAAGGCAAAACAAGGCAAGAACTCGGGCACAATGCAAAAGTGCCTCCTCAACAATTGAGTAAGTACTTAGAAAACAGCCACTCATAAACATTTTCAAAGCTTTATCGACAAAATAATAACTTCGGTTATTATAATCACAGTTATAATTTTCCGTGCAAGTACTGAAAACAAATGACATTCAAAGACATAGACAATATAGGAAAAAAATATTTCGAACCGGAATCAACTTTGGCACGGAAATGGCATAAAAGAGTAATCGACATAAATATTTTTACTCATAAACCAAAAACTGACTCAATAGTTATTTCATAAGTATTGAATAAGATTAGCCGAAGCCGGGTGAGAACCTCGCTTCGGTTTTTGCTTTATATCTCGGGATAAAGGAGGTAAGGCGCGCGGCGGGACTTGAAGTTTTCGACATCGGAGGCCCAACGGGCGGAGATCCCGGCGGCGGAGGAACCGTTCCCTATCATCGAGCGGAACCAGTCCACACCGGCGAGAAGTTCAAAGAAGTTGTTCTTACCGAAGAACTTATCGCCCATATTCAGATTGCGGTAAGCATCGATGACATATTCAAGATTGATCTTTTCCGCCCAAATGTCGCAGAGCGGCTTGCGGCGAAGGTCAACGCCGTGGCACTCCTCATCCAGGAACTGCGGGCTTTTCGCGCCGGGGATGCTTCGAGGCACAAAGGAGAAGGAATATCCCGTCATCGCCGGATGCCCGTAGGTCTCAAACGGGAACTGCGTGCCGCGGCCGAGGCTGACCACCGTACCCTCGAAGTAGCAGGTTGATGAATATAGGTACACGGCCCTCATGTCCTTAATGTTCGGGGAAGGCGGCAGGATAAGGCTGTAGCGGGTGTTATGGGTGTAATTCAAGCACGGAATCACAGTCAGGTCGCAGGTACCGTTCTCCAGCCATTTCTCGCCGTTGATCATCAGCGCCAACTCACCGAGCGTCATTCCGTGAACAGTCGTGATCGGCAGCCAACCGACACCGGACTTGAATTTCATATCCAGGACAGGACCGTCAACATAGAAGCCGTTCGGGTTCGGGCGGTCAAGAATGACGACCTGTTTCCCGTCTCTGGCGCAGGCCTCCATCAGATGATGCATTGTGATATAATAGGTATAGTACCTAAGGCCTACATCCTGAATATCAATCACAAGGACATCAAACTTATCGGTTTTCTCCTTGCTCGGAATCCGTGAGCCTTTCTCGTAAAGCGACAGGATCTCCACTCCGGTTTTCTCGTCCACACTGCTGCTGACGTGCTCTCCGGCATCGGCGTTGCCACGGAAGCCGTGCTCCGGAGAGAAGATTGCCTTGACATCTACTCCTTTTTCGATCAAGGCATCAACAATGTGCTGACCGTACTCAATCTTTCCGCCAGGGACGGAAGGTTCGGTGAACGGGATCAAGGAAATCTCATCAACTCTCTTTCGAGGAAAGCACCCGCCATATTCAGCAAGAGCGTCTGCCAACTTGGAGCCGGTCACCTTGTCTCCGACTATACCCGTCTGATTGCTGAACACCGCAACCCGCTTCCCTTGCAGCAGCGGCTGGTACTCCTCGAACCTCTCGTCACCAAGCACTACTCTTTTTGAATATGTCCGTGCGGCAAGCGCGTCAGTCAAAGATATCGCTATTATTGTAATAATCAAGAATTTAAGCTTGTGTCCCATAATCATTGGTCATTTTCTGGTTCAAGATACGAAATTTCGCAAAGAAGACACAAAAAAAAGATTTGATTATAGAAATATTCATCGGGCACTTCGACAAGCTCAGTGACCGGTGGATTACTGCATCGAACCACCGACGAGGTCGAGGATCTCGGAGGTGATCTTTTGCTGACGGCCTTTGTTGTACTCAAGGGTGAGTTCCTGAAGGAGGTCGTTGCCGTTGTCGGTGGCGAGCTGCATCGCGACGGTGCGGGCGGCGTGCTCGGCGGCGGCGCTATCCAGCAGGGTGGTGAATATGCGAAGGCGGATTACCTTCGGGAGGAGGGTGGCTATCAAGGCCTCCTTGGATGGCTCTACGATCAGGTCTTCTGTGGTTGGTGAGCCCTGTCGAACCACCGGCGCTCCGACAGGCTCAGCGCCCCTGTTCGTGTCGGATTCAGAGGCGGAATCGGTGATCTTTCCGGCCTGAAGGTCTGCGGTGGCGTCGGCCAACGACAAAGGCAGGTAAGTCTGCCGGGTTGTCGGCTGGGAAGAGGTTGATTTATAGTGATTATAAACCAGTTCCACCTTGTCAAACCGACCTGAGACAAAGCCGTCAAACAGTTCCTGAGCCAAAGCGGAGGCCGCATCGTATGACGGAGAATCCGACATCTTCGTGAAATCCGCGGGACTTGGGAAGCCAAGCTTCTTCATCGCCTCCGCCATCTTTCGGCCTACGGAATAGACCGTGATATCGGCATCGCCAAGACCTGAGGCACGGTATTCATTGATCACCGCCGTGGCCTCCCGGATGGCGTTGGAATTGAACGCGCCGCAGAGCGAAGAATTGGAGGCGAAGGCGACAATCGCAACCTTTCGCACCTCACGCTGAGCCATCAATGAATATGCCCCGTCCATCCCCGCCAGGTCGTGCCGGTTCGACAGGCTCAACCGATCACCACTCTGGTCAAATCCACGTTCAGCTGATCCTGAGCCACGTACGGAACCATCTTCCGAAGCCGCGGCGGAAATATTCATTGCCCCCATCAGGTCGATGAGCATCGAGTGCAGTCGCCTCTCGTACGGAAGCATGTTCTGAATCGCCATCTGCGCTTTCTGCAGCTTCGCGGCTGCCACCATCTTCATCGCCGAGGTGATCGCCAGAGTGCTGCTGATGGAATTGATCCTGCCCTTTATCTCCTTCAGTGACGGCATATTCTTCTACAACTAATTGAACTTCTTGACTTTCATCTTCCTTTTGCCGGAATCTATAAGAATTGACCTCACCACGCCGGAAGCCACATCCTCGATCACGGTGAACAGTTCCGGATCCACCTTTCCCGCCGACAGTTTGTCAAGTACATCGGTCTGATGGGTGGCCCTCATCCGTTCAAGGAACAGGACATCGAACTCATGCACCTGATCCAGGCTGATGTCCTTCATCAAGCCGTGGGTGCCGCAATAAAGGACGGCGACCTCCTCACCGACTGGCATCGGAGAGTACTGCGGCTGGATCAGCTGCTGATTGTTCTTGCGGCCCTTGTCCAGAACCATTTCCGTCACTCTGTCCACATCCGATGAATACTTCGAGAATGACTCCAGCTCGTTGAACTGCGCCTGCTCGATCTTCAGGGTTCCGGCCACACTCTTCATCGACTTCACCTGAGCGGCTCCGCCGACACGGGACACGGAGATGCCCACATTGATGGCCGGACGCTGGCCCTGGTTGAACAGGTCAGTCTCAAGGTAGATCTGACCGTCGGTGATGGAAATCACGTTGGTCGGGATGTAGGCGGACACGTCGCCGGCCTGGGTCTCGATGATCGGAAGGGCTGTCAGCGACCCGCCGGCCTTGACCTTGCCCTTCAACGAATCCGGAAGGTCGTTCATCTGCTCAGCGACCTCCTGCTGGTCAATGATCTTCGCGGCTCTTTCCAGAAGCCGTGAGTGCAGGTAGAAGACATCGCCCGGATAGGCCTCGCGACCGGAAGGTCGGCGAAGGATCAGCGAAACCTCACGGTAGGCCACAGCCTGCTTTGAAAGGTCGTCATAGACAACGAGGGCGGCACGGCCGGTGTCACGGAAATATTCCCCCACAGCTGCTCCGGCGAACGGTGCGAAATATTGCAGGGCGGCTGGATCGGCGGCGGTGGCGGCGATGACAACCGTGTAGTCCATCGCACCCTTCGAGCGGAGCGTCTCCACGATGTTTGCCACGGTGGAACCCTTCTGTCCGATAGCCACATAGATGCAATAGACAGGATTCCCGGCCTCATAGTTGGCGCGCTGGTTGATGATCGTGTCAATGGCGATGGCGGTCTTGCCGGTCTGACGGTCGCCGATGATGAGTTCCCTCTGGCCACGGCCAATCGGGATCATCGAGTCGATCGCCATGATTCCGGTCTGGAGAGGCTCGGTGACGGGCTGACGGAATATTACACCGGGAGCCTTGCGCTCCAGCGGCATCTCCGTCAGGTCTCCTTCGACCTTGCCGAGTCCGTCAAGCGGAACGCCAAGCGGATCGACCACTCTTCCGAGCATCTGCTCGCCGACCTTGATGGAGGCGATCCGTCCGGTTCTGCGGACTGTCATTCCTTCCTTGACCTCATCGGTAGGGCCGAGAAGCACGGCACCGACATTGTCCTGCTCAAGGTTCATCACGACACCCATGACTCCGCTCTCAAATTCGAGCAGTTCTCCGGCCTCGGCGTTGGTCAGGCCGTACATTCTGGCCACACCATCGCTGACCTGAAGGACTTTGCCGATTTCCTCGAACCGGAGGGAGGTGTCGATGTCTTTCAGCTGTTCCAGAAGCACCTGGGAGATTTCACTTGGTTTTATGTTGTCCATACTAAACTATTCTTCTGTTCTTTTCTATGAATTGACGCCGGATGAAATCGAGCTGGCGGGAGACGCTAGCGTCCAGGACGGTGTCCTCGACCTCGAATACGAAGCCGCCTATGAGGGACGGGTTGACTTCGGTTTTCAGGATCAGCCTGCAGCCGGTCTGTTTCTCGACCAAATCACGGAGACGGGACTCCAATGCCGGTCGCTGAGTTTGTCGAAGCGACCCTTCGACAGGCACAGGGTCCGAAGGAGTTGGCTCAGGGTCCAGCAGTGCCGGATCAGCGACCACAAGCCGCGCGCGCTTGATGTGCCGTGAGCGGTAATATTCAGTGACGAAGGTGGTCAGAACCAGTCTTACATCACCGATGCGGCCGTTACGGATCAAGAGTTCGAGGAATTTATGCAGCTCCTGAGCCATCGAATCTTTCAATGAAGCCTCAAAAAGCGAGATTTTCTGAACCGCCGCAACCGCAGGATCATCCACAGCACGCCGGAAATCAGGCACTTCGTCAAGAGCCTTCTCAATGACCTGCACCTGGGCCGCAACCAACTCACCGGAGCCGGTCTCTTCGACCAGCTTCAGAAGTGCGGTGGCGTAACGTGTCGCGATAATTCCTGTGTTCATAGCATCAATTCTTCAAGTCCTTAGACGAGGAAACCTCATCCACAAGCCTATCAACCAGAGCCGACTGCTCAGCACCATCCGAAAGGCTCGCCTTCAGCACCTTCTCGGCGACGCTGACAGAAAGCAGCGCGACCTCCTTGCGGACATCCCGCAAAGCGCTCTCCTTCTCGGCGGCGATCTGCGTGCGGGCCTGATCCAGAATGCGGGAAGCCTCCTCCCTCGCCTGAACCTTCGCCTGCTCGACGATGTTGTCCCTCGAAGCCGCGGCCTCCTTCAGAATCCGGCTCTGCTCCTGCCTGGTCTCCTCGATCATCCGGGACTGTTCCTCAGCCAGATTGCGAAGCTTCTCCTCCGCCTCCTTGGCAGCCTTGATGGATTCACCTATCCTCTGCGCCCTCTTCTCGACCGAGCCGGTGATCATAGGGAAGCCCCACTTCGCCAGCACGAAGAAGACGATGCCGAAGATCAGCGTCATCCACACAAGCAATCCGAAATCAGGAGTGATGAGTGACATTTGCTATTTCGCGATAAGACAAACAACGATGGCGAACAGACAGGCACCTTCGATGAGGGCGCTGACGATGATAGCCGTCATCCTGTAGTGGTCAGCCTTTTCCGGCTGACGGGCTCCGGCCTCAAGGGAAGCCGTACCGATCTTACCGATACCGAAAGCGGCGGCGAAAGCAGCCAGACCAGCACCAAGAGCCGCACCTACTCTACCAAGAGAGAGGGCCTGAAGCAACATTGTAGAAAGTAACATAATCCTATGATTTTAAATTAATTATTCTGAATATTCCAAAATTATTCCGAAGCCTCCGGTCTCTGCCGCGACAGTCCTATGAAGACGGCCGACAGCATCGTGAAGACGTAGGCCTGAATGAACGCCACAAGCAATTCCAGACAATCCATAAACACACCCAGCAGTACAGCCACAACCGTAAGGCTGCCGTTCAAGGCGGCTCCAAGCTCAGCGGTCAGGAAGATCACGGCCACAACTCCAAGAATCATGAAGTGTCCTGCGAGGATGTTGGCGAAAAGCCTGACCATCAAGCTGAAAGGCTTGGTGAATATTCCGATTATCTCAATCGCCGGCATCAACGGAAGCGGCACCTTCAGCCAGGTCGGAACCTCCGGCCAAAGAATATCCTTCCAATAATGCTTGTTTCCGAATATATTGACAATGAAGAAGGTGAACAGTGCCAGCACGAGCGTCACGGCGATGTTGCCGGTGATGTTCGCTCCACCAGGGAAGAACGGCACGATACCCATCAGGTTGTTTATGAATATGAAGAAGAACGCTGTCAGCAGGTAAGGCGAGTATCTCTTGTAGTCCTCACCAACGCAGCTTTTTATGACATCATCCTCGATCATCGTGACGAGCATCTCCATCAGGCCGACTCCGCCTTTCGGGGCCTCCTCACGGGCGTCGTGTTTCCGGTACCATTTGGCGGTTCCGAGCACGATGAACAGCAGCAGAGCGCAGTTGATCATCAGGCCGAACACATTCTTGGTGATGGAAAAGTCCCACGGCCTTATCTCTGAGCCGTCAGCGGCACGTTCCACAATCTTGTTCTCGTACTTGCTTCCAGCCGGGGCGATGTAGAATCCTTCATATTCCCCGTGCTCCAAATGCTTGGAACTGAATATATGGAAGCCGTTGCCGGTCTTGCTGGCTACTATCACAGGCAGAGGGATGCTGACCGGATGGCCTTTCACCGTGGTGATGTGCCACTCGTAGGAGTCGCGGACGTGACCGTAGAGATATTCATCCATATCAAAGCCACCACCCTTCTCCTCCGCGGCCAAAGACAACGGAAGCAAAAGACCAATGAATATGTAGATCCACTTTCTCATCACAGTTCCACGCAAGCTACAACGTGATTATCATTAACTTCCACAAAGCCAGAGGAAATCGCCACCTTGTCCGTACCCTCACCGTTACGATAAGCGATCACGCCCTTCTCCAACGAAGAGATCAGCGGAGCGTGATCCAGCAGGACCTCGAAACGGCCCTTCGTGCCGGGAAGCTCCACAGCCTCAACGGCAGCGTGAACCAATGTCCTTTCAGGTGAAATGACATCCAGAATCATCTCTGAGGTTTTCTCTGACATATTCCTAAAACTTTCTCCGGTATATTCCTACTTCGCCTTGGCGAGAATAGCCTCGCCCTTCTTGATCGCGTCGTCCAAGGTGCCGACATTGAGGAACGCCTGCTCCGGCAGGTAGTCAACCTCTCCGTCGAGGATCCTGCGGAAGCCATCGATTGTGTCCTGGATGTCCACCATCACGCCCGGCACGCCAGTAAACTGCTCAGCCACAGCGAACGGCTGTGACAAGAACCTCTGCACACGACGGGCACGGTTCACGGTCAGCTTGTCCTCGTCCGAAAGCTCGTCCATACCAAGGATCGCGATGATGTCCTGAAGCTCCTTGTTCCTCTGGAGGATCTGCTTCACCCTCTGGGCGGTGTCGTAGTGATCCTGTCCCACGATGTTAGGGTCAAGGATTCGGGAAGTGGACTCAAGCGGATCCACGGCCGGGTATATTCCTAACTCAGTGATTTTTCTGCTGAGTACTGTCGTCGCGTCGAGGTGCGAGAAGGTGGTCGCCGGAGCAGGGTCGGTCAAGTCGTCTGCCGGGACGTAAACAGCCTGGACTGAGGTGATAGAGCCGTTCTTCGTCGAAGTGATGCGCTCCTGCATCTGGCCCATCTCCGTGGCAAGTGTCGGCTGGTAACCCACGGCGGAAGGCATTCGTCCCAAAAGGGCGGACACCTCGGAACCGGCCTGGGTGAACCTGAATATGTTGTCGATGAAGAAGAGGATGTCCCTCGGGCCGTCACCCTTGTCACTGTCTCTGAAAGACTCGGCGAGGGTCAGTCCGGACAGGGCCACTGAGGAACGCGCTCCCGGCGGTTCGTTCATCTGGCCGAACACCATCGCCACCTGGGATTTCTCAAGTTCTTTGCGATCGACCTTGGAGAGATCCCAATGGCCTTCCTCCATCGACTTCACGAACTCGTCACCATACTTGATGACACCGGACTCGATCATCTCACGAAGCAGGTCATTACCTTCCCTGGTACGCTCCCCTACTCCGGCGAAGATTGAGAATCCGTTATGTTTCTTGGCTATATTATTGATCAACTCCTTGATGAGCACTGTCTTACCGACTCCGGCTCCACCGAAAAGGCCGATCTTACCACCTTTCAGATACGGCTCCAGAAGGTCAATGACCTTGATGCCGGTGTAGCACTTCCTGCGAGGTCTTGAGATCCTCGAACTTAGGAGGCTCACGGTGTATAGGCAAGGAATTGTCTTCGTTGAGATCGCCGAGTCCGTCAATGGAATCCCCGACAACGTTCATGACACGGCCTCTGATCTGCGCCCCGGTAGGCATCGAGATCGGAGCGTGAGTGTTCACAGCCTTCATTCCGCGTCTCAAACCGTCTGTCGAGTCCATAGCGACACACCTTACAGTGTCTTCACCGATATGTTGCTGAACCTCAATGACCAAAGGCCTTTTTCCCTCGCCTCTTTCGACATCAAGAGCGTCGTGAATACGCGGAAGCTGAGCCTCCTCATCAGTCACATCGAAATGGACATCCACCACAGGTCCGATGACCTGGGCAATGTACCCTATGTTTTCTTTTTCTGCCATTTTGAATATGGTTGTTAACGTGTCGCTCACGCGACGAAATCTCACTGCTGAAAAATCCAAGCCAAATTTACACAAATTCCCCCAAACGACAAAAAAGCGGGCCGATTTTAACATCGAACCCGCCTTTTTTAAGACTTTTTGATATATTCGATAATTGCTATCGAAATTACTTAAGTTTCTTGTAGCCATACTGGGCTGTCTCGCCGAGCTCCATCTCGATCTTCATCAGACGGTTGTACTTGGCGATACGGTCGGTGCGGCTGAGGGAACCGGTCTTGATCTGACCGCTGTTGGTAGCGACAGCGATGTCAGCGATCGTGGTGTCCTCGGTCTCGCCTGAACGGTGAGAGGTAACGGTGGTGTAGCCGTGACGGTGAGCCATCTCGATGGCGTCGAGGGTCTCGGTCAGGAACCGATCTGGTTAACCTTGATGAGGATGGAGTTACCAGCGCCCATCTTGATACCCTTCTCAAGGTACTTGGTGTTGGTAACGAAAAGGTCGTCACCTACAAGCTGGCACTTGCCACCGATAGCGGCGGTAAGCTTAACCCAGCCTTCCCAGTCTTCCTCGCTGAGGCCGTCCTCGATGGAGTCGATAGGATACTTGGTGATGAGCTCCTCAAGGTAAGCGATCTGCTCCTCTGTAGAGAGTTTCTTTCCCTCTGGATCCTTGGCCATACCGGTCTTGAGCTGCTTGTAGTCATAGAAGAACTTGTCGCCCTCTTTGAAGCAGAACTCTGAAGCGGCGCAGTCCATAGCGATGGTAACATCAGCGCCTGGCTTGTAACCAGCCTTCTCGATAGCCTCCATAATGCAGTCGAGAGCGTCGTTGATGCCGCCCAGCTTTGGAGCGAAACCACCCTCGTCACCGACAGCGGTAGAGAGTCCGCGGCCCTTGAGAACCTTCTGGAGAGCGTGGAACACCTCGGCACCCATTCTTACACCTTCGGCGATGCTCTTGGCGCCTACAGGACGGATCATGAACTCCTGGAAAGCGATAGGAGCGTCTGAGTGGGCCCCACCGTTGATGATATTCATCATAGGAACAGGAAGCACGTGGCCGTTGGTTCCACCGATGTAGCGGTAGAGAGGAATGTCAAGGTAGTTGGCGGCGGCGTGAGCGACAGCGAGGGAAACACCGAGGATGGCGTTTGCGCCGAGGTTGCTCTTGGTGGCGGTGCCGTCGAGTTTGATCATAGCCTCATCGATCGCCCTCTGCTCAAGGCAGGACATTCCGATGATTTCTGGAGCGATCTTCTCGTTGATGTTGGCGACAGCCTTGAGAACGCCCTTTCCGCCGTAGCGCTTAGGGTCACCGTCACGAAGCTCAAGAGCCTCGTTCTCGCCTGTTGATGCGCCTGATGGAACGGAAGCGACACCGATGATGCCGGATTCGAGTTCAACTTCACACTCGATTGTAGGGTTTCCTCTTGAATCAAGAATCTCCCTGCCAGTAACACGTACAATTCTCATAATAAAATAATGTATTTATTAACTTACTGTTTTTAGTCTCAAAAAAGGCCGGGGTTTGAAACCCAGCCTTTATATTCTTTCAATTATCACGCCAGATTATTTAACGAGGCAGACAGCGACACGGTTCTCCTCAGGAGTCTCGAATGGATTGACGGTGTCACCGAAATACTCAGTGATGATCCTGTCCTTGTTGATGCCGGCGGCAACGATGGCCTCAGCGACAACCTCAGCTCTCTTCTCGGAGAGGAACTTGTTTCTCTTGGCGGTACCAGTGGCCTTGTCAGCGTAACCGGAAACGCGAACCTTGGTGTCAGGGTTGGCCTTGAGAGCCTCGACAACCTCATCGATCTTGAGCTGCTCGCTCTCACGGATGTCCCACTTGTTGATGACGAAGAGGATGTTGCGTGAAAGTGACTCGAATGCAGGAACAACCTCAACCTTCTCCTCAACTACTGGTTCTGGTTCTGGTTCTGGTTTAACAACAGGTGCCGGAGCCGGAACCGGGACAGGTGCCGGAGCTGGCTTTGCCTTTCCGAAGCTGAAGGTAAGACCTGCGACAGCCTTGATCTGGAAGTCAGCCTTTGAGCCCTTCTTAGAGTTGAAGTGGTCGTCAAGGAAGCTGCAATTGCCTTCGAGGTTGAGGGCGATCACGTCAGTGAGTCTGATGTTGAGACCGGCACCGGCCCTGAAAGCAGGAGAGATCTTGTTGTCCTCCCAAAGATAACCGTCAACGAACTTGTCCTTCACGGCCACAGCCTCATCGTTGTTGAAAGCGTAGTTCACGCCGACACCACCGAAGATGTAAGGATTGAGGGTACGGTCATATTTGTAACCAGCGAAGATCGAAGCGATGTCAGCCATAAGGTCAACGGCACCTTCAACATAATTGAACTTGTAAACAGTGGTAGGGCCGTTCACAGCACCTTTACCCTGCCATCCATTGACATTCAGCCTTGCGCCGAAAACAGGCGAGAACTGATAGCCGAATGAAACAGCGGCTGAAGGAGAGATAAGGTCAGAGAATGAGGTCTCACCGATTGTGTGAGCCGCACCACCCTGAAGCTGCATAAACCAATAAGGGTCAAAGTCCTTCTTCTGTGCGTTCGCTACGGACAGAGAAGCCACAAGCGCTGCGCTTGCAAGAATCGCAAAAATACGTTTCATAATATTGTTGAATATAAATTGCACATTTATCGACGCTAAATTACGACAATTTTTCCAATCTGCAAAATTGACTATAAAATATAACGAATAAACGTGAATGTTTTTTTTGGACACACATCACTTCAACGTTCAATCTTTCAAGCATCCCAGAGGTATTATCTTGACTCCGTCCGGTCTTGTGTAGGCCATTTGGCCACCTGTTATGATCACAAGCAGATCCGGTTCCCTCAGCGGGTTTTGCCTCTCTGATTCGTTATGCTTTTTTATCAGTTGTTTGAGTTCAAGCAGATGCGCGGCCCCTTCCTCGATCTCGCGGCTGCCAAGCTTGCATTCAATCAAGGCATAGCGTCCGTCCGACAGATGCAGTACGATGTCCGCCTCAAGGCCGTACCCTGTCCCGATAGTAGGAAATGTGACTATCCTGATCCATCGTGTAGGCACGAAGGTCACGCACACACATTTGCTCGAACAAAAAACCGAACGTTTTCAGCTGTGTCATCAGGATATCCGGAGATAATCCTAAGGCGGCGACCGCGACAGAAGGATCACAGAAGGATCTTTTAGGGGTGCTCCTGATGTTTGACTTACTCCTTATCGCAGGACACCAGGCACCGATATCCTGAATGACAAACAACTTTTCCAACGCCTTGACATAATCATCAAAAGTGTCCGAAGAGCAACTGACCTCTCCGGAAGAAGTGACATCCGAGAGCATAGATGTCTTTTTGGCAACCGTAGAAATATTGCGGGCGTATGAACGCATTATCATCGCCGCGGTCTTCTCGTCACGCTGAACCCCGTCTATTCTTGAGATGTCCTCTGAACACACACTCTTCAGGTAATTCTTGGCCACAAGCAGCCGAACCTTATTTTTGACTGGAATAAGTGACGCTGGCCAACCACCACGACAAGCCGCGAGAATCAAATCCTCCACCGACAACTTAGAAGTCTTCCCGTCAATATCATATTCAGGATTACTGAATAGTTCCTTGACCGACACCAGTCCCGTTGACTCCCTTGACTCCCACAAACTCATAGGGAGCATCTTCATTTTTGCGATCCGGCCTGTTCCAGAATGTCTGGTCTCCTCTTTTTTCACCCTATTGGAACCGGTAAGGATGAACTGTCCGGGGACACCCCCTCTCTTATCACATATAGTACGGACGGCATCCCAGATCACAGGTGCGTCCTGCCATTCGTCAATAAGGCGCGGAGTGTCCCCCTTCAGAAGAAGCGATGGCTTGGAAGCCGCCGTCGCCAGATATTCATCTCTCATATCAACATCCTGCAAACTAATGGAACTATTCGCCTTTTGACTGCACGTTGTAGTCTTTCCACACCATTTTGGTCCTTCGACAAGCACCGCACCCGAGGCCTCAAGGTTGTCTTGCAGTATGCCATCAGCAATTCTACTGAGATATTCCATAACAGATCCAATTATTTGCCAAAGGTATGAAATTTAATGATAAAGAGCAAACCAATCGGCGTTTTCGTGGCATTTCAATCGGCATTTTCGTGGCATTTTAATCGGCATTTTCGTGGCATTTTAATCGGCATTTTCGTGGATGCGCCAGTTCAAAAACGTACAAGCACGAAAAAAGCAGGCCGACACACGATAGTGCCGTTGGCCGGAATTAAGGTCTCAAGACTTATAAAATAACGCGAAGCGCCTATTTCCGAAAAGAAGAGCTTAACCTTTTCATACCACTATCTTACGACAAGGGCGGCGTCCTTCGCGAGATAGAGGATATTCTGGTTCACCTCCGGGGAGAAGGTCAGCTCCTTCAGGTTCGGGCAGGACTGCACATTGACGTTGTTCAGTTTCAGGCTGTGATATCCAACGCCGGGACCGGGGTGTTGTCAATCCAAAGCCTGTACAAACCGGTCTGGGTGCCGAGAGCCACCGACTTTACGCCGGTGTGCGACGCATAGACAAAAGACAGGGAAGGACAGCCCGTAAGATCAAGAGCGGCGAGGTTCTCGTTATTCGCACACTTGAACATCTCAAGGGCGGGGAGTTGGAAGGCAAAGGACTCCACACGGGTGCCGGAGAAGTCAAGCGACTTCAGGTTCCTGAAATATTCAAGGCCTGCCAGTGACTTGATTTCGAGACCCGAGACATCGATCGACTTGACGGAATCCGCTTCAGACAATGACAACTTCTGTCTCCGTCAAGATCCATCGACGAAACGCAATAGGCGCGGAAAACAGGATCCTTGATTTTCTTTGCCACATCCTTGACCTCTGACGAGCAGGATGTTATGAATATAGCTGCGAAGGCCGAAACGACGAACAATACTTTTCTCATTATTCAGACATTTTCTTTTCATTCAACTTTTATAGGCAGGCAACCACTTACTTTAATAATATATAGGAGTGATTGCCCGCCTACGTCAATTACCGTTACCATTCAATAAAGCCAACACCCTCCGAGCCGCCGGCACCGACGTTGTCCGACCTGACAAGGATCACACACTTCGCGACGACGCTGCTGTTGTCTTTGGATTTCGCGGTTATGGTCACCTTGCCGCCGCTCTTTGCGGTCACGATGCCGGACTGCGAGACGTAAGCCACCGACTTGTCGGACGAATCCCAGATAACATCCTTGATGGAGGCATCCGAAGGTGACACCTTAGGAGTCAACGTGAGGGTCTGTCCGACTCTCATCGACGTTTCCGACATGTCGAGGGTTATGCCACTGACAGGAACCTTTGTCACCTTGACAAAGCATTGGGTGGAATAACTCTTCGAATCAATGGCCAAGGATCCTCTTCCTTCCTTGTAGATCGCCTTGACCTTAACATTCCAATATGGCGTTCCCTTATCCTTGACAGCATCGCAACTCACAGGACAGTTGATCGCAGGAGAGATCTTCAGCGGTTCTGTCGCATTATCCGGAGAGACCTTAACCCTGATGGTGTAGGATTCTCCCATTTTCAAGTTAATGTCCTTATTTTCCTCTGAATAGGAGATCTTTTCGATAGGTATCAGACGCTCGGTTACCGTGACCGAACAAGTTGCCGTGAACGCTCCGGCTCCCGCCGCCACCTTGATTGTGGCAGTGCCTGGAGAAACCGCGGTGACAACCCCCTCATTGACAGTCGCGACAGATTCCTTGTCCGAACTCCAGGTTACGGTCTTGTCCCTCGCATCCTCAGGCAGAACGGTGGCTATGAGCTTTCCACTCTTACCAACTTCGAGAGTCAGCGACTTCTCGTTCAGTTTCACGCCGGTGACCGCATACTTATCGATGACGGTGATTGTCACCTCGTTCGACGTGACATTCTTGCCCTTGACCTTGATCTTAGCCACTCCGACTCCCACAGCGGTGACATCACCGTTCACAACCTTCGCCACGGACTCGTTGTCAGACTCCCACACAAGCGTTTCATCCGCATTGGCAGGAAGCATCTTAAGAGTCAACGCGGCGGACTCTCCTATGTTCAGAGACGATGTCTGAGATGTCAAAGTAAGGGAAGTGGCATAAACGACCGGTTCAAGGACAGTCACATTGCAGGAAGCCTGATGTCCACCGTCAGCGGTCTTGACAGTGATAACCGCCTTTCCGGTTTTCTTTGCGGTCACCTTTCCGTCTTTCTCACCCACAGAAGCGATTTCCGGATGGTCTGACGACCAAGTCACCGACTTGTCAGTGGCGTCAGCCGGACTAATCACAGCCGTAAGCAACTCTGTACCGCCAACGTGCATAGTCAATTCCGGCTTGCTGACAGCGACCCCGGAAACGTGACATTTGACCACTACCTCGCAGGTGGCCGTAAATCCACCGTCCTTGGTTGTGACGGTGATGGTCGCCTTGCCAGCCTTCTTAGCGGTCACCTTTCCGTCTTTTGACACGGACGCCACAGCGGAATTGCCCGATGACCAAGAGACAGTCTTGTCAGAGGCGTCCTCTGGGGCAACTGTCGCGGCAAGAGATTCCGTCTCACCAACGTACAGATTCAGAGAAGACTTGCTGAGAGAGACTCCGGAGACGTGACGCTTGACAGTCACTTCACAATCGGCTTTGAACCCGCCGTCTTTAGTAGTGGCTGTAATAGTGGTTTTCCCTGGCTTCAGTGGCTTGATGACCGCATGCAACGCCGCGCCAGGGGCAATTGACGCCACCTCAGGATCCGAACTTGACCATTCGAGAGACTTGTCTGTGGCATTGGCAGGAGTCAAGGTCGCGCTGATGTCCAATGAAGGGTCTCCGACATAGGGTTTTGGAGGAGATCGACAGGGTGATTCCCTTGACCGGTGTCCCGACCTTTACAAGACAGGTCGCCATCTTACCTCCGTCAGAGGTAACGACGTGGATCGTAGCCTCTCCCGTACTCACGGCAGACACAAGTCCCGATTGCGAGACTTTAGCGACCGATTCTTTGTCCGAGTACCACGTGACCTCGGCATTCGAGGCGTTCTGAGGAAGAACCGTCGCTGTCAGTCGACGGGTTTCACCAGGTTTTAATTCGACTGTCGTCTCACTCAGGGAAATCCCGGTGACACGGCTGATGACCGTAACCTTGCAGACAGCTGTCACATTCTCGGCCACCTTGACCGTGACTGTCGCCGCGCCTGCCTTGCGGGCGGTCACATTACCTTCGTTGTCAACCGAAGCGACATCAGGATGATCGGACACCCACGTAAGGGTCTTCTGCGTCGAGTTCAACGGGTACACCGTCGCCGTGAGTTTGCCGCTCTCTCCTTCGAGAAGTTTCAGACTCGTCTTGTCGAGCGAGACATGCTGCGCAGGACTCTTGACACTCACAACACAGTTTGAAGTGAACGAGCCGTCGTTGGTTGTGGCGGTCACAGTCGTCGTACCGGGACCGATCGCGGTCACGGTACCATCCGAGGCAACCGACACGACCTTCGTGTCCGCGCTTTCCCAAACAACCCCTAAATCCGATGCATCCTCAGGAGAAATCACCGGCTTGATCGTGAAACTGCTTCCGATTGTCTCAAGAGTGAATTCACGTGGGTCAAGGCTGATGCCTGTGACAGAAGTACCTACCTTGATATTGCAGTAGGCCGTGAAACCGCCGTCTGACGAGGAGACAAAAACCGTCGCCTCTCCATTGCCCTCCGCCTTGACATTGCCATACGCGTCAACAGTGGCGACAGAAACGTCAGAGGAACCCCATTTGAGGGACTTGTCCGAAGCGTTTTCAGGGAATATGGTGGCCTTAAGGGAAGCGGACTCTCCTTTTTTCAGAGACAGTTCAGACTTGTCGAGCTCGATCTTCTCGACCCCGACTCCGACAGTCACATTGCACGAAGACATGAATCCTCCGTCATCAGTCCTTGCCGTGACCTTGGAAGTCCCGACCTTAAGTCCCTTGATGGTGGCGCTACCGTCCTGATTGTCAACATAGTCAACAACCGAGCTATTCTCAACCGTCCAGATAATCTTCTGATTGTCCGCATTCGATGGTGAGATGATCGCTTTCAACACAAACGAAGCCCCGATGGAGAGATCTTGACGCTCCTTGTCAACGGCGACCGAGCTTACCCCGATCAACTCCTCCTGACAGGCGGAAAAAAGGCACAGGGCCGAAATGAGTAAAAGAATATACTTTTTCATCATGATTCAATTTTTCTCTAACTTCTACTGCCTCTGGCACCTTACTGCATGGCCATCGCCACGTGATTTGTTGTGGCAATACAGGTTAATCTCGGACTCCGCCGCAGTACTTTTGACATGAATCTCAAAAGTTGTCGTAGCCTGCGAGGCGGTAGTTGTCGTCCAATAATCGGCAAACGAGCCTGCAAGCGCGATAGTCGCATTACCTCTTTTAAGATAGCCCGTGCAAGGGTACCAGGCTACACCTCCGGAAGACAGGGTGAAACGCACACCGTGATTAGATGTGTCCGCAGAGTACGAGCCCTCGCTCACTTGGTTCCAAACCCCATCCGGGCCACCTTTAGGCACACGCCATCCTGCCGGACAAGGGTCATAGATGGTCTTCACATCTGTCCAAAGTTCATTCTGACGCTCTGCATACAGCCAATCGTTTCCGGTGCTGAGATCGCAAGTGATGAAAGTAGTCGGATTGGCAACAGCAAAGTCAACCGTACAGTCAGCGTTGGAAGCCAACTGTTCGAACTGACACGTGGAAGCCATAGGTGTGCCATCTATGGACGCCGCCCCCATGAAAGGATCCTTGCGTCCCCATTGATAGAAAAGGCCGTAAGAGGCCACTCCCTCACAAGATGAGGACAGCGCGCCAACATTTCTGTCCATCATATCCACAGATGCTCCTTGATAGCGCTGTGCTGTCTGATCCGCGTCGAAATCACACATCCAGATATGCCAGGACCAGAGTATCCTGTCATTGGAGTCATATGCGGCCACAAGGGCGTTACCAGGCTTGAACTGTTCGGCGGTCTTGAAGTACAGGCAACCGTTCTTGACACGGACAGAGGAATTAATCAGAGTTCCCTTAGCGACAGCGTTAGCCGAGTTGTCGGTCTCCCAAACCACACCGGCATGATCCACGGCGCCGACTGATGTACGGGAATTTCCACGCACCAGTGGAAGTTTGTACGAACCAGCCTCGCGTACAATGTAACAGTTAGCTGTTCCTTTGGCGTCCAGCGGCTCACCATCAAGAATATTCGAAATCGACGAAGGAATGTCGGCATTGCGGACCGTGGCGAAATAATACCTCTGCACCCTTACGAAAGATTCGCAGACAGAGCGGCTTACCTCCGCACCACCTTTATAGAAAGTCAGAGTGAATCCTTTCTTGAAAGACTGAGGGATAATGGAGAGATAATAGAACTCTCCCACATTGAACTCCCCTTCAAGAGAAATCTGTGTGGATGTTTCCGAAGAGGCTGCATGACAGAGCGGAATACCATCTTCTCCGAAAGAAATTGAGACCGATCCTGCTACTGCTTCATTGGCATTGCCTCTGAATATGACCTTGTCATACCCCGATTCTGAAACCGTAAAACGGATGCCGCCCAAAGCATCATAGAAGCCCATTTGATCAGTGGACGCGGATCGCCCTACCATAAGGAACGCAGCCGGGTCAAAAGAGCCGGACACAGCCTGCTGCACAGCGGGCAGGGATGCACTGACAACATTAGATGCGAAAGATGTCGAGCTACTGTAAGGATAAACTCCATAGTAATAGCCACCGGCCGGCTCAGAAGCCTGTCCGGCAAACACAGCAGTAGTTCCCCCCTTCTCAGTGACAAACCTATTACCACCCGAACCGGAATCAGAATCGAAAACGCTGATGCTGTCGGAGGGATTCCAACTTACAGAGCCGAAATTGTCGGTAATGGCCGCCTTGGTCTCAACCGAAAGATAAGCCTTTAGCAATCTGGAAGTCTTTTCTTGCCCTGGAACATCTGGTGCCGGAGCAGAAGACTCCTTCTGGCAGGAGATTGCCGCAAAGCAAGCGACAACATCATTAATCCATATAATCTCATAAGACGAAATAACATTGTAACAAAGTCGAGAGATATTCAAAAGAGGGAAGACAGAAAACTATCTTCCCTCTTAAGAAATATTATAGATTATTACTCGTCAAGAGTAGTAAACTACTTGTTTTTATCAGCGATACCGTTAGGCCATTTAGCCTTGGTGTTAGCCGTTGAAAGAACGGTCACCTTGCCCTTAAGGTCAAGAGTGTAGAGATCACCAATCTTGACAACAACGTTGTAGTCAGCGTATTTGTCAACAAGAAGATCAGTACCGAGATTATCCCACGCAACGAAGAGACCATGGGTTGTTTCATTCTTGCCATACGTGAGACATCCACCGAATGAATCCTTAGTGTTGTCCTTGTAAGGATATGTAAGAGCATTACCAGCCTTGAATTCGACAGAGCCCTTGAGGTCATTGAGGCCATACTGAGTCTTTGCATAATCAGAAGCCTTCATATCACCAGTAGTCGGATCGTAAGTGAAGATTACATTAGTCTCTTTTTCCTTCTCGACAACCTTGATGTCGGTAGGGATATAGGTCATGTCCTTATCACTCTTGAATGTACCGAGTTCAATGTCCTTATTAGTTGTGATGACCTTGAAAGGAGTCTGGAAGACTACATAGTAGTAACCAACCTTCTCCTTGGCAGGAGTGATCACATCAGCTTCGGTAGTACATGTCTCAGTAACCTTCACGAGAACAGCGGTGTCCTCGGTAAGAATGTTGTTCATGAACTTGATGTCAGGTGATGTCGCAGGACTAGCGATGATGTCCTTGAACTCAGCAGCAGTGAAGACTACCTTATCAACAACGTTTCCATCGTTGGTGATGAACTTGTAAGCATCCTTTGGATAGTTAACCTTCCAATCAGCCGTGCTGTTCATAATCTCAAAGGAGATTGTGGCATCGTCAGCGATGTTGATGTTCTTACCGTACTCCTCGAAGTGCTCGATGAGAGATGAAGAGTAAGTGAAGTTCTTGTTGGCATCAGCCTTACCCTTGACACGAACGCCAGCGTAAACATCGTAGTTCTCAGTTGACGGGATGTACTTGGAAACAGGCTTAGCTTCTACAGGTACATTCATCTTACCAAGGAGGTAATCAGGGTTGAGGATAAGCTTGAGAGGTGTTACGAAATTATGCTCGTGCGTCGTAGGAGTCTTCGCAGAGATCTCGTAAGCGAACTTGAAGCCAACATTAGGGGTCTTCTTGCTGTTCTTCTTAGCCTTATAAGCGAACTCGATCGTTGTCTTATCTGAAGGGATCTTAGCGTTCTTATCAACCAAGAGAGAGATTACGTTAGTAGAAGTATTCCACTCTTCCGGAGCCTCAACAAAGAATGTGATGCCTTCAGGGAATGTGTACTGCTTTACAGGAACGTAAGTGGTGTCAAGCTGACCATCAGCACTCTTCTTGATGTCGAGGACATAGAGGTTATCCGTGTCGTAATCCTGAAGGAATGCCTCGTAAGAGAGACCCAATCCACCAAGGACAGTCTGGTTAACCTCTTTCCAAGTAACTTCAAGCTTGTCATCAGTGTAGTCAGGGCATGCAGTCATAGGAGTAGTGAACTTGATGACATTATCGCCACAGAACTTAACGAAGTGATCTGTGAAGGTCTTGTAGTAAACAACAGGAACTTCAGGTTCAACCTTCTCCTCGACGATTCTGATCATGATGTAGCAAGTAGCAAGAGTGTACTCCTTGTCACCGAGCTTGGTGGTGGCGGTAACCTTTACCTGAGGGGTTCTGTTGACAGCAGGACGGGTTGACTCATTAAGGAACTTATCGTTAACCCTGATCTTGCTGCCTTCGATAACAACGAACTGATTCTGATCAGTACGTTTATCTTCTCCGAGGAAAGGCTTGTTGACCTCACCCTTCTCGTTAACGAGCTCAAACTTGTAGTCAACATCAACACCGATCTCTTCAGCAAGTGCGTCTTTAACATTATAACCATCAGCAAGAAGCGTTACGTAGTCTTTAAGATCAAGAGTCTCAGTGTAGAGAAGCTCCGGAGTAGGAAGTTCTGGAGCGTAGAGTTCATCGTCAGCAGGATTGTTGATTGCGATAGGCTCAGAGCGATACGGTCTAATTGTCTTGTCAATCGGGCTAACATCATTTTTTGTGAAATCCTTATGGATAAGACCATAATGAGCATAGAGGCCAGCGATGCCTACATAGGCATAGTCGGAAGTGATGGTCTCACCATTAGCGTAGGTCTGAAGAGCGATGATGTCGTTCTTGAGATCCTCTGGATTATCAGCACCAGGTCCAAACCATGTCTGAATAGGGAAGTGGTTAAAAGCATTGAGTTTGATAGAGAAAGTAGCCTCTCCACCCTTAACGACAGGCTTCTGATTCTCGCTTACGATAGAGACAAGATCCTTCTTGTCAGAAGCGCTTCTCATTTGGATGGTCTTTACCTTTCTGTTGATGAAAGCCCATTCATTTGCGTTAACATCAGCGTTCTCAGGATTGAGCCTGTAAGTCACATTGGCTACGCCAGAAGAGTAGAAGGCAATGGTATCATTCTCTTCGTCCGGAATGACGATACCATAAGGGAACTCGATGTAGCCAAGACCCTCCATCAGAGCCTCTGGAATAAGAGCAAGGCTCTTGACGGTTGTAAGAAGACTGATCTCAACCACGCCATCCTTCGCTCCCTCGACATTGTGGAAGGTAATCTTGCCGCTCTCCTCGTCATAAACAGCCGTTATGGTTCCCTCAGGGAACACATCGATGTTCGTGACCTCAGAAGTTGTCTCCTTGGAGGCAGGATCATAGGTGTACTTAACCCACTTGCCGTAGTTGGCGTCACTCTTGTCGGTGCAAGGCTGATACCAGATCTGAAGGGCATCCTTGCCGTCAACGCCGTCCTTGCCAGGAGCGCCAGGTGCGCCGTCGTTGCCGTCCTTACCAGGATCACCCTTGTCACCCTTGTCACCCTTGTCACCCTTTGAGGCGAATCCGGTGTCCTTACCGTCAATGAACCAGTTGCCATTGGCACCGATGGTAACAACAGAACCGTCCTTGCCAGGAGCGCCAGGTGCGCCGTCGTTGCCATCTTTACCATTGGTAACGTCGAAAGACTTACCATTGCTCAGAGTCACCTTGACTCCGTTAGTGATAGGCGTCACATCCGTGATGACGGCACCGTTGTTGATCGCAGTCTGGAGATCACTGACAGTGCTCTCCAGCTTCTTCACCCGTTCCGTCAAGTCGTTAATGTCGCCATCGTAGTCCGTACAAGATACGGCTACTCCCGCGAGGCCTAATACGATAGCCCCCGCAAGAAACAAGTTCTTAAACTTTTTGTTCATAGCTAAAAAACAAATTGATAAATAAATAAAACGTATAATTGTTCCTCTTAGTAATAAATATGTTTTGAGCCCCCACCGAGGGGACAACCCATAACACAACGACAAATATATGAGTTTAATTTTTCATAAGCAAGATTTTTTGGTCAGAAAATGAGAAAAAGATGGCTAAAAAACATTTGTTCCTAAGAGTGACACCGCTTTTTCTTCCGGGAACTCTCTTACAGGCATCTCGAACGAACATATTCAGAAATCAGCCAAGCCTCCTGACATACGTTTTGCATACTGGATTGACGAAAATAATCATCATCTTTTGGCTCGGATACGCGATCGTGCGGGACGCTTCGACAAACTCAGCGACCGGAGAGGTCATAGGCAGCCCAAAGCGGCAGGCCTAGCGACTGGGAAGGTCTGAACGACCAGAGAAGGATCACAGGAATTTGATCCTATCGGCAAGATTCAGGAAATACTCATTGGACCAAATATCAAGTTCCCGTCTCTGGCTTTGAGCGATGTAAGGGAACACGTCCTGCTTGACATTCTCAATGTCCGCTGTGGCAAGCCTATGACGCAGCCGTTCAATAAAGCCTTCGCGGCTTACATCCTCACCGCTGAACTCTTTGATTCTTTCTTGAAGATGCCTGAAGTCAAGCGAGACATCGTTCCTGACATACCACTCAAAGTCAAACCAGTCTCTCCCTTTGACGCGACGCTGCCACGCACGATAAACCAACGCGTGCATTTTACCGGCATATAGGTCAGGAAGTACAAAGCAACGAGTCATAAAAGAATGAGGCTTCAGCAGGAGTTTCGGTTCGGTGTCAAAAAGAAGCGGTGGATCGGTATCAAGCTCTATTTTGACCTTAATCATTCTTTTCGTCCGGAATCTGATGTCGTAAGTCTCTGTGTTCTCTTTTAAGAAAGCAGATTCAACCCTGCCAAACGATTTCTTCTCTTTTTTCGTGATCTCTACATCAAAGCCAGTAAGTTTGAATTCCTCCTTTATCGCTTGGAAATAATTCTCAAGATGAACATCATCTCTCTTTTCCGTAAGAGAAAAGTCCATATCTTCGGAGAATCTTGGCAGACCGTGGAAAAGCCTTAGACAAGTACCTCCATAGAAAGCCGCGTGGTCAAAGAACCCTCCTCTATGCAGTCCGGCAAGAACGATTTTCTGACAGACCTCTTGCTCTGCGTTTGGTGTAGCTATGGAATTGCCGCCTTGATATGCGGCCAGCATTGATTCAAATATCGTCATAAACTATTTATTATTTTAATAAGGTTAGACAAAATCCGTGTCTTACGTCCCACCCTGGCACATTCCTCGATCACCTCAACATTAAAATCACGCAACAGTTCCATATCTATGCGCAAATCATCCTCAAGGTAGACTGTCAAAGCCTTGACTGAACGTTGTGGCACATAATTGTCATAAAGGATCGTATCACAAAGAGCCTTCTCCCTACCAGCCATCAAGAAACTCACACCATCAGCATCCATACTCTCGACACCTATCGGGAAATACACTGCCGGAACCTGCACATAACTGAAGGTACCTATCGGAGTCTGGAACGAGTGTGAGCGTTTTGTTGTCACACTTGTCATAACAAAAACCTGTTCCGGAATCATCCCGAAATAGCGAAGCGCCCACTGAAGGGAGACATAAGACGGACCATAAATATGGTTGGCGCAGAGCCTGGGATCTGTACCGCGGTCAAACAAGTCCGGATTGACAATGTACAAATTTCTTTTCAACCGTATAAGTTCGCCCGACTTTTCCATAGAAAGGACTTTCTTCTCCGGCGAGGATAGATCAGGGAAAGACGACCTAATATCCGCACTGGTTATTGGAATACCGGCAAACCGCTTCAACGGGAGACTAAACATAATTATTCTTTTTACAAATATACTGATATTTGCACAGAGAAGTAGTAGTTCTTTTTCTGTGTAAAATAATGCAGTCATAATTGATAATGGCAACACTGGCATACGGGATTGACGCAAATATTCATTATCTTTGGGGTTGGAGATATAATTGGGGCGGACGCTTCGGCAAGCTCAGCGACCGTAAGGTAAGGAACAGCATTCGGAATAGGCAGGCTCAGCGAGCGGAGGGAACAATTATACCTATATTATATTAAAAGATATGGTGGAGAGGACTTCCCCAAAGTGGCAGGAAGGCGGGAACCATCAATAAAGAATAAGAAAGAGTTCGAATTGAATATGAATACAGGGAATAGGTTTTTAGCGGTTATGAGAAGAGGGCTGGCGAGCGTTGCCGCCATCATTATGACGATGGGGGTGTCTGGCAACTGCTTGGCGCAAACCCAAGGTGAGAAAAAGAGCAGGTCACTGACGTTTGAGAGGACAGTGCACGACTTCGGCGAAATAACGAACGAAGACGGGGTCCAGGAATGCTCGTTCAAGTACAAGAACCAGACTGACACGACCATACTGATCTACGACGTGAAAGTCTTCTGCAACTGCACCAAGGTCGAATGGCCAAGAAAACCGATCAAGCCTGGAGAGGAAGGCGAGATCAAGGTGAAATATAATAACGAAGGCACGCCGCATCACTTTGACAAAGGCGTGTCTGTCTATACCTCAACCGGGAAGCGACCGATACTCCTTCGGATCAAAGGCACCGTGACGGAATAGAGTCTCCACAACGTCCGGCAGTTTAGACGGAATAAACGACGGAATAAATGACGGAATAAATGACGGAATAACACGGGGATAAATGTACACACCACCTTTTACAGTCTCCTCAAAAGCCATCAATCTCATAGCAGAGATCTCGGCCCAGATAGAAAGATATTCAATAAGAATGGAGCAGAGCGATTCGCTAAGATTACGAAAAATGACCGGGAGGCGACAGTGGGCTTTCCGGTCATATTCATTATGCTTCCGAGCCATAATACGGCTACAGAGGTTGTTTTTAAGAGATGAAATTACTGCATCAGAGTGAGGTACCAGTTGCCTTCGATTTTGAGGGCATTGATGGCGAAGGCGGTGGAAAGGAGCTTGGACTCATCCTCGGAATGGCCGAAGGAGACACGGAACTTGACGACATTGTGATCTGGATCCGTGAAGGTGTAGCTCTCAAGCTTAGCCTGCCTTAGATTCATCTTCTTGAACTGGTTGGACGCGGAGACAATCTTCTCTGAGCTAATCTGGAACAAGGTGTCATTCTCGACCTGCCCCAAACCATCAAGAGCGCCGTTTACATCACCGGCGATTATCTTGTCAATCACCGATTGGGCTCTTGTAAGTACCTCGGTTGTGTCAGCGGCCGTAAGTTCGGACAGGAAAATCTCCTGACGAGTAGGCTCTGCCTTCGGTTTCTTACCTGAGCAGGAAGCCAAAAGGGAAAGCGCCAAGATCAAGGCGACGGAATAACAAGCGAATGATTCGATTTTCATCATACGTAAGTCATTAAAAAGGTGCGCACCGCAGAACGATGCGCACCTAATTATTCTATGTTAAGATCTTACTAGAGAGTAGGCTCAACAGTCACGTCAACATAGGTAGAGATAACACCCCACTCGTAAGTAACCTGTACAGGGATACGGAGCATAAAGGCAGAGTCAACATTGTTACCGTTGTTTACATAACGGAGGTAACCGAACTTCTTCTTCAGACCGTTGTACTGAGGTTCACCCCAGTTAGGCATTGTCTCTGAGCTGTAGGTGATGTCAAGACCTGTCGCAGCAGGAACCCTCGTTGGGTTGGTAATATCACCAGTGCAATGCCAAATATGAATGTCATTAGTCTTGGAAGAAAGGAGGGTCTCACCGAGAACACCACCGTTAAGGGTCGTTGTGATACCAGCCTCATCAACCTTGAAGTTATTGACATTGTAATACTTGAAGTACCAGAGATTGCTGTAGTCAGGAGTTACGAACTGACCATTATCACCTCTCCAATCCTTGAACTCGAATACATCGAAGATGCTGAGGTTAGCCTCCGGCTTGTAGGCATCAACACCGTCACGATATACCTTGCCAGTGATCTCAGGCATATTCAGAGGTCTGAGGAAGTAGTAAGGGTTAACGCCACCGGCGACAGCAGCTACGAGGTTGCAATCGCCATCAGCAGCCTTAAGAACAACGCCTATGTTAGCATAGAGTTCAGCCGCTGACTTAGGAACAGATGGAGAGTAGTTAAGAAGTGCCTTAGCTGTCTCGTTGTTCTCATAAGTAACCTCACCGGTCTCCTGATTAATCGTAGCGATTACAACACCATTAGCCTTAAGTTCAGTGTTAGTGTAAACACCTGCCTCATAATCAGCTGAAAGCGCAACCTCATTCACAGAAAGCTGAGCATTATCAGTAATTATGACTTTGCCATCATAGAGATCAACGACCTCCTTAGAGTCAACTGTCAACTGAACATTTCCTACCTTAGGCTGAACAGGAGCGAAGTAATACTTGTAAACAGGATTTGTTACAGTCTTACCAGCTACAGTGAATTTAGGATTGTTGCCTTCCCATACCTGATTGATAGGAGTTACCCAAGTAGAAGGAACTGGCTTACCTGGTTCCATATTAGGAACTTTAACGTTAAGGATAGCCTTGGTCTGATTGTCGAACCAATAGTTGGCAAGCTTGACACCAACAGTACCGGCAGCGTTCTTGGTGACGGTAACCTTAAGAGGAACGTAAACACCCTCGAACTCATCCTCAACTTCCTCGCCATTGTGTCTGATGAAGACGTATCTTACCCAAATTGTAGCGGTATGGCCTTCCTTCTTGTAGATGGCGGACTTGTCGGCAGGAGTGAGAACCCACTCAAGAGTAGATACTCCATCGTTGGATACCTTTTCGGTAACAACACCGATCGCCTCGGCAGCCTCTGTGAACTTGGTGTCAGCGAAGCTGTACTGAACAGCCTTAGACTCCTCTGTCTGGAGAGCGTAAACCTTGTCGAAGGCAACCTCGTCAGCGTCAACAGTGACATAGATCTTGGTCATTTCGTCAGCCTTGGTCTCAACAGTAGAGTTCTCGCAATCGTTAGCGGCAACAGTCCAGTTAAATCCGTCAGACTTGATGTAATCCTTAGGAGCGATCTGAACCTTGATGTAACCAACAGCGACAACATCGCCAGCCTTGGTAACAACAGTCACACGAACCAATGGCTGCCTGTCGATGGCAGAAGGGGTAACCTCACCATTAACACCAGGAGTGATGACACCGGTGTTCTCATCAATAGCAGCGAAGCTGCTCTCAGAAGCCTCATCACCATCAACATAGTAATCTACGAGAGAGAACTTATAAGAAAGGCCGTAGTCATTCTCAGGATAGTCAGTCTCATAAACGTGATCCTCGTGAGTATTCTTTGAGGTGATAGAGTAGATAAAGTAGTGGGTCTCAAGAAGTTTCTTAATATCAAGAGAACCTTTGTAATCAACTTTCAGTTCAGCTTTGTTTGCGACAGCACCAGGAGCGGTAGTGAACAGATGGTTTGTTGGAAGCCCATATTCGCAAGCATTCGCCTTTGTTCCATAATCTACACTATTATAAGAGATAGCGTCAATCATCAATCTGGACTCATAGATGCGGGCATAATCTGAAGTTACAGTTGTGTCCTCACCAGCGGAAGTCTTCACATTGGCCTGAAGGGCGAATGGTGATATTTTCCTTCTCATTCTTAATATCCGGCTTGCTCTCGTCTGCGACCTTATTTGATGTAAGGTTGACAAACAGGTTGCCATTCTTGGTCTCTGCCAGAGTAGCCTCATAGAGATCGGCAGCGGATCTGGTTGAAACAGACTCAGCCTCCCTAACGACAACCTTAAGAGCGTTGTCAGCGGTGACAACAGCGCTTGAAGGGTTCATCTCATACTCTACAGGCACAGCCGGGTTCACGCGAACAGCCTTCTCATTCGCATAGTTCCAAGCACCACCAAGAACGAATGGCTTCTGAGCGTCAGTTGTACCCTCATACTCATTCTCTACAAACTTAACGGCACCAAAGTCACCATAGCAATACTCAACAGCCTCGATACCATCAACATAAAGACCAGGAACGAAGACAAGGCTTCTCAGTTCAGTGTTGAACACACCCCAAAGCTTGTTGATTCTGGCGTTGAGAGCGTTGGCTACAGTAGTGAGCCTTGCGTCAACATCAGAGATCTTCTGCTCAAGTGGCTTGTAAACGGTCTCGTAAACCTCACCGCCTTCCTTGCAAGCCTTCTCGATAGCCTCATCGAAGTACTTGTCAAAGTCAGAGATGTTAAGTTTTGTCTTCTTAAGATTCTCAATCTCGGCGGCGGCATCTTTGTCAGCCTTCTCAAGAGCCGTGATCTTAGCCTCAAGAGCACCCTTGGTAGCATAGACACCAAGAGCCTCTACAAGAGCGTCAACCTTACCAAGAGCCTCGGAAGCGGTCTTCTGGGCAGCCTCGGCAGCCTTCTGAGCGGTGTCGATCTTGGTGATGATCTCAGAGATCTTAAGGTCTGAATCATACTTGTCAGAGAGAGTCTTAAGCTGACCTTCAGCGATCTTAAGGCGAGCGTCGAGTTTACCGATCTCCTCGTTAGCGGCAGCCATCTCTTTCTTGGTAGCAAATGTGGCGTTAACATACTCAAGAGTGGCGTAAGAAGGAAGTTTGTCCTCGATTGCCTTGACTCTGGTGTCAATAGCCTGGACGTCTTTCTTAAGGCCATCGATAGTAGACTGAAGAGCATCAATGTCCTTCTTGTGATCCTCCTTAGTCTCAAGTGTGGCAACGGTCTCCTGAAGGGCCTTGATGGCTGCCTCAGCCTCAGCCTTAGCCTTCTGAAGATCCTCAATAGCGGTCTTGTTAGACGCTACCTGTTTCTCTACATCAGCCAACTTGGTCTCCAGATTATCGACGCGATTGTTGGTCTTGTCGATATCCTCTGAATAATCAGTACAGCTGGTGTACGCAAATGTCAGCCCAGCAATGGCCAACATCGAAACCAATCTGAAAAATTGTTTCATAAAGGATAATTAGTTAATAAAAAAGTTAAACATGTTACTCGTAGTAATAAATGGATTCCACCCTCTTTTTTCTCATTTTCTGACTAAAAAATCTTGCTTATGAAAAATTAAACTCATATATTTGTCGTTGTGTTATTATGTGCCTACGAATGGGCACCTAAAAACATATTTATTACTACGAGTGACACCGCTTTTTCTTCCAGATGCACTTGTGCAGGCATTCCGAACAGACATATTAATAGGTAGGGTTTTGCCGCCGACATACGTTTTGCATACGTATTTGGCGGTGGAACGTCAGTTTCTGTGCCCCAATGACACAACCGCATCGGCAGTCTCAGCGGCGATCAAAGGAAGCTATAGCCGGAAAGAGACCGGGCAAATAACCTTAAAAGATGAGAGCAACAACTGTTATTGAATATCTTCTGTCTGGAGTTCTGCTGCTGGCGGCACAAACGCGGCCGGTTGGAATCAATCCAACCGCGACAGCGCAAGGTCAAAGTGTGGTGGTGGACAAAACGCTGACTTTCGAGAACAAGGTGCACGACTTCGGAAAGTTCGCCGAGAGCGGTGGATCACAGACCTGCATATTCAAGTACAGAAACAACACCAACGTGGCGATTGTCATACAAAAGGTGATCGTATCGTGCGGCTGCACGCAGGTGGAATGGTCGGGAAAACCGACAAAACCGGGAGAGAACGGCGAGATAAAGGTACTGTTCTCCAATCAGATAGGATCTGGCCACTTCGACAAGTCCATCGCCGTGTACGTTTCCTCGAGTCCAAACCAGATCATCCTCAGGGTCAGAGGGGAGGTCTTGGAGGCAGAGGAAAAAGGAGAAGCCACTTCACCGGCCCCATAAAGAGCCTTGGCGAAATGGCTTGACCAGTCACAGAGTCCGGCTTCTACTTCTTGCCGATTCTCACTTTGGCCTTGACGACCTCACCCTCACTTGTCACGACAGCTTTCCTGGCGGTGTCGAAAACAGCCCCGTCAGGGATAGTGATGGCGCATCCATCAGCCAATGCAAGTCCTCCAATATCCACAATCGAGCCTTCGGCCCCCTCAGCCGACAGTTCTCCCGCGGCATCGGAGAGTTCCAAGTAGGCATTGTAGGCCTTTCCGCCGACAATGCCCCATTTGCCTTTGACATTGACTGTGGCCTTGGCGACATTGAACCTTGAGTCCTTGGCGGTCAAGGATAATCCGCACCACTCACTTTCCAGATTCAGCACACCGCCACCGATTATCGTGACAGACCCGGACACGGAGATCGCCGGAGCCTTTGAGACCACTGAGCACGTGCCGCTGACGTAAATCTTCAGTCCATCAATACGGGAATCCAACCCGATTGTGGTCTCGTCGGACAACTGGATTGTCGCATTGTTCAATGTCAGCAGGTTGCTGGCGGCGCTGTAGGAGACTGAACCACCTCCGTACCAGGATCCTGTTATGTTGGAGGCGTTCTCGACAGTCACCCTGACACCACCGATCCAAAGGTCATAAGTGGTTTTCTTCCCGATCACAACCTTCGATGTGACAATCTCGCCATCCTTGACTATGCCTCTGTTAGCGGCATCGAACTTGGCTCCTTCCGGGGTAGAGATGACAAGGCCGTCGAGGTCAAGGGCATCTATATTCACCACTGAGCCGGAGCTTCCTCTCGCCGTCACCTCGGTCTCGGAACCCGTGACAGTCAGATAGGTCAAGCCATCAGCCACACCGGAGACGCCATAAACGCCGGACGCGTTCACCTTGCCGCCGCGAACCGTGAGTCTGGATGTATTCTCAGTAAGCGCGACACCGCTGCCGGAAGCGCTGGTCAGATTCAGATCTCCCGCTCCGAGAATATTCAAAGAACCGGCAGACTGAATGGCTGATCCGGACGAGTTGATGGAGCATTTCCCGTTCACACGGATTTTGAGATTCTCGATGGAGGACACGATTCCGGCCGACGAAGAGACAATCTCCGTGTTGGTCAGGACAAGGCTGTTGGAAGCGACCTCATAGGAGACGCTGCCACCCTTCAGCCACGGACCGGTGATGCTTGCGGCGTTGTCAGCGGAGACTTTCTCTCCTCCGATGGAGAGGTCGTACACACTCTTGATCTCCACAAGAGTCTTCACTACATCCTCGCCAACGACTACTGAGCCGGAGAAAGAGTCAAAGACAGCGCTCTCAGGCACGGTGATCTTGCACCCGTCAAGTCCAAGGCCACCAATATCGGCGATCGAACCGGAAGTTCCTTCCGCCGAAAGATAAGTCTTCGTTCCCTCGACCTTAAGATAGCCGTCAAGACCCTGACGGCTGGTGATTCCCCAGGCACCCTTCACCCTGACATCCACGTCGGAAATGGTGACTGAAGATCCGGTCTGCATCATTATACCAGCCGAAGAACCCTCGAGCTTAAGGACACCCGCACCGGTTATCGTCATTGGAGCGAAGGCACTGACAGCAGTAGCGTAAGACTTGATCGAGCAATTACCTATCACATTGATTGTTAACCCGGACACCTCCGACTTGATGCCGACATTGTTGAGAGTGGTCTCTATCTCCACATTTTCGAGTGTGAGAATCTTGGTCTCAAAATCGTACGAAACCTTTCCCTTCTTGAGCCAGGTTCCTCCGACGCTGGAAGCGTTGTTGGAGTCAATCGTGTTGCCTCCTACCCAGATGTATTTCTCCTCCGGCTCAACCGGCTCATCTTCCTTCTGAGCGATAGGAATATTATAGACGGTGCCATCCGTCATTGTCAGAATCAAGGTTTTCCCGTCTTCGGAGAGTTTTACGTCAGCGAACAGACCGCTGGCTCCATCGCCTTTATCGCCCTTGTCACCCTTCTCCCCAGGGTCACCTTTCGGGCCAGTCGCTTTGGTTCCGGTGGTGGTCCAAGTCTTTCCTCCGTCAGCAGAGACCTCCCACTCATTGGTGGACGCATTAATACGCAGCAAAGGGACGGCACCGACAGTCCCGGAATCACCTTTGTCGCCCTTATCACCTTTATCCCCCTGGTCACCCTTATCGCCCTTGTCGCCCTTCTCTCCGTCAACAGCATTGGCTCGGACTTTCTGACCACCGGACAAGATCCACTCTCCGTTCAAAGTCCAATAGTAAAATCCATCAGCGTCCTTCCTGATCGAGACATCAGGCGTTTTCCCGTCAGCGCCATCACTGCCATTCTTACCATTGGTGATGGTGACCGGAGACTGTTTGTTGAAATAGATTGTGTAGCCATTCTCAACAGGGGACAACAGACTTGATGATGTAGTCTCCTCTCTCCATAGCATTGACAAGGGCAGCCAGACTCTTAAGTTGCGAACTAAAATCATCAGTCAACGTCTCGAGGTTCTTAAGGCGCTGCTCGTGGTCTTCATAGAGTTTGCCGAGATTGTTGATCTCGTCCTGATAGTCGGTACACGACACCAACGCCGACAAAGTAATGAATGCGGCGGTGACGAAGCGGAAGCCCGACTTGAAATAATTTCTCATATAATTAATGAATAATTGAAATAATATTAATAGAATGGTTCGGCATGCGCTGCCTTATCGGCCAAAACTGAATTTAAATCCCACAAGACAGTTGAATTGCCAGTCGAAAGGGTCATCCTTACCTACCTTAGAGTTGAATTCATCAGGGAACATTATCACATTTGTCTCAAGACAGAGTGAGAGACAGTGCGAAAGACGCAGATCAAGTTCAAGGCCACCACGGGCACCCCAGAAAATCTTAGTACCCGTCCACAGCTTCTCGAAGCCATAGAAAGTCTCGTTATTCCTGAGCATACGGGCGGCCTCGATGTTCCTGAAACCAGCCGCGGCGCCACCGCCAGCGAACAGATTGACACTCAGTAGGCGATCTCGATGCCAGCCTCCAAACAACGACATAAGATCAAAGACGATCTCAGCACTCGAAAGCACATAATTCCATTGATAATCAAGGTAAGGATAGTTGTACCTGCCTTTGGCCTGCCAGCCGCTGAAAGAGATTCTCGCTCCTAACATCTGGTCGAACCTGCATCCGACAGACAACTGAGCCGCAGGAGTGAGTAGATCGGCGAAATCGGCCTCGCCCAACGAATAGGCACCTCCTCCCAAAATCCGCACATTCCATTCGGGAGTGAAGCCAGCGGAAACAGAATTGATGGAACGAACAAGATGCCGGTCATCCTTACGGTCGGTTCCGGATGCGACAGTCGCAAAGACAAGCGTGAATAGCCAGATCAACATAAATTTTCTCGTCATCTGCTCTTAAGGAGTGTTTATTAGTATGGAAGTCACGGTCTTCTAAGAAAAAAATCCCCGGCTCGTTTTCGCAAACCGGGGAAATTTATTATAGATTAATCAGAAATCAGCGATTAGTTGCCTACAGTTCTGTTAACAGTACCCTCAACCCAAACGATCAGGTCTTTCTGGCTCCACTTGTGGTGGATTCTTACAGGAACCTTGATGTTGAAGTTAACAACAGTTGCGGTGTTGTTAGAGTACCAGAGGTAATCATAGTTAGCCTTGGCCTTACCAGGTGTACACTTATGTGCAGGGTCAACAACCTTACCATCGTCGAGACGATTGTTCTTGCTGTCGTATACCTGGAACTCAACACCGTTGCTGTACTCCTTCAGAGTCTTGAACTCACCGGAAAGGTCAGTCATAATCTCCTCAGGGTTAACAGTAATAAGGTCAACTACATAGTACTTGTAGAGATCGACAGGTGTATGAGATGAGAATACATAAGCACCCTTGTCACCGGCAGCGGCTCTCCAGTCATAGAACTTAACGAGGTCATAAAGAGCGACCTTGTTTCCACCATTGTCAAGAGCGTCAGTGAAAGTGATAGGTCCAAGTGGCTCAACATAAACAGGCTTCAGGAGCTCAGCCTTGAATGTGTTGTCAGCAAGCGGCAGGTAAGCGCCACACTCCTCATTGAAGACAGCCACACCAAGTTCAACATCGAAGGTGTCCTCGAAGAACTTGACAACAGCCTCAGAATCAGCGGTGGCAAGACTTGCCTTTCCTTCAGGGATGTTGATGAGATCCTTGGTGACCTCGTTGTTCAGAACCACGAGTTTGGCCTCGTGCTCACGAGTAGCGGAAGCACCATACTCAGTGGCGTTGTACTGGTACTTAATCTCAGCGATCTTCGTTCCATTAGCATACAGAACCGTGTTCTTGTACTCATACTTCGCAGGATCAGTGTAAAGCATCACTGGAGAGTTGGCAACAGCATTGTCAACAGAAAGCTTATACTCTTTGCCGCTCACACCCTTTACAGTCTTGACGTTACCAAGAGTGAAGTAGTAGAGGTAAACAAGATCTTCCTGAACGAATGAAGGGAAGTTCTTCTTAATGTTCCAAGTCTGAGCCGGGCTGAACGCTTCAGGATCAATGCTGAATGAAGGAGCGTTCTCAGGCTTGTCGTTGCAAGTGTTAGTCTCGTCATAGAAGCAGAAGTATCCAGGCTTCCAAGCATCAGCAGTCCACTGAGCGCTATGAGTATGACCAGTTGTGGTCTTAGCGAAACGCTCGTCAAGATAAACCTCGAAGTCAGCAGCACCTACCTTAAGGTCAGCCTCGTTGCCAGGAGCCTCGACGTTACCGTGGATGTTTTTAAGCTTATCCTTGTCAAGGACATCATTGGCAGGGTTGAAACTGTTGTCAGCATACCAGTACTTAGGTATCTTGTTGGCCATCACACCCTTAGGATAAGCGAATGTAATCTTTACCGGGAGATAGACTGGCTCACGGTTGAAGTTGGTGTTGCCCAGACCCTTCCTTGGGATGAACTTAATGTACCTTACCTCCTCAACAACAGGATATGTCTTGTCGTTCACACAGTTCACGAAGTCTTCGCGACCGAGGTAAATACCAAACATGTTGGTTGTCTCGGAATCAGGCTCCTTGTACTCAAAGATATGACCAATCTTCTTGTCAGCAAGCTTGAATATTGGCTGACCATAAATGTCGACTTTACCTGTTGGAACCCACTGAGCGAACTCAAAGATAGGATCATTAGGGTCAATCGGCAAATCGATGTCAGACAGATCAATCACGTGCGGGTACTTCACAGCCTCATAGAGAACATTGAAAGTCTCCTTACCCATGTCAACAGCTTCGTCAAGGACTTTCTGCTCTATGGCGTGCCAAGTGGTTGGCTGGAACTGCTCTGTACACTTGTAGTAGAAGTAGCCCAGGTCGAATACCTTGGTGATGATAGGTCTCTCAGGCTCAACTATGATGAACTTGATGTAACCTTCCTCGACAATCTTGTTGTTGACAGTGTCCTTAAGTTCTACGCGGATAAGCGGAGTTCTGCCGACGATCGACTTCGGAGCGTTCTTGCCTACCTTGGTCTCATCCGGCTCGCAGGCAAGAGGATCGGTGTCGCTGTTTGACTTGACACCACAGGCAACGATGTAAGTGCCGTCAGCCCTATTCTTAAGAAGGCTGTGGTTCTGGGTCTGTTCCGTTCCATTCTCACCAACAGAGTAAGGAACCTGAACGAAATTGAACTTCATTCCAAGATCCTTAAGCTGAGCCTCGGTGCGAGTCTTGATCTTGCGGTCATTCCAAGAGCGGCAGGAGTTGAAGATGACATCAGCTTCAACGAGTTTGTTAAGGTTGATACCCACCTCGCTGTCGTACTGAAGTTCAAGAGTGGCCACCATCTGAGCGGCCTCGTGAACACTATGATAAAGATGCATACCGCCTTCCACCGGAGCCTTGTGAGGATCATCACCATAGCCAAGAAGCTTGCCCGGCTCACTTGTGTTCTGTACGAATTTCTTCTTGGTGGCGTCCCACTTCCAGGAAGAGTACTCATGCTCAGGGTCAATGTAGGTGTACTGCTTGGCAAAAGTGGTGTAGGCAAGGCTCTCGAACACCATCTGAGAGGCATAGACAGAAGCCCAGGTCGAGGTGATTGTCTCCTTGCCCTCTCCCAACGGAGCGGTGACGGCGAGGTCAGTAATCTTGCCGTTGTCTTTCTCGTGAGGATAGAAATCGAAGGCATGATAAGGGCTGGCCTCTTCCTGAGTCATTACCTTTTCACCTTGCATAGTGATGCCGACATGCATGATGCCGTCCTTCACATCAAGGAAAGTTGCTGTAGGCTTGGAAGCGGCAGGATTGGTCGCATAGTTAGGCACGGAAGCAACTCTTGTCTTCACGAAATCAGGATCCTGCGACACTGTCCCGAGATTCCTCTGTGTGTAATCAGGCACAATCGCGTTTGAAGGATCAAGGCTGTAAAGCTTGTCATAGGTAGGGTTAAGATAAGCAAGACCCTCATGACTTGTCGTGGCACCTACGGAATAGGTATTCTCAACCGTGGTCCAGCCAGCAGCGGTGTGACGCATGTGGGCATGCTTCAAACCTTCCTCCTTAGGACCCAAGGTCATCGGCTCGTAAGGGATGTAGATGTACTCCATCGCGTTCTGACCGTCAAGCACCATCTCCGGCTTAAAGACAAGAGCCTTAAGATAGGTATTAAGGTCAATCGTAAGAGTACCATCATAACCCTTGACGTTAGTCAGCTTAAGCTGGCCGTCAGTCCAAACAACTCCAATGCGGTCTTCCTCCTTTGGAGCCCACCTCAAGGTGGTCACTTCCTTTGTCTCATTGCCTCCGACAACGGTAACCTTTACCCAGAAACCATTCTCTGCGCCTTCTGTGCCAGGATAGTAGTAGATGCCAGTGGCATCCTTGCCATCCTCGCCTTTCGGGCCTTGAGGTCCCTGGGGGCCGGTCTCACCTTGGTCACCTTTTTCGCCCTTCTCACCCTGGGCCTTGTACTCGGTCTTGACACCATCAATGTACCAGTAACCATCCGAACCGATTGTCACCACGCTTCCCGGCTTGCCATCCTTACCGGCGGAGCCGTCTTTACCATCCTTACCATCGGCGCCATTGGTACCGTTGGTAATCTCGAATGTCTCGCCGCTGCTCAATGTCACTTTGACACCTTTCGCGCTAGACTCCACATTAGTGATCACAGACCCCTTCTGAATGAGGGCCTGCAATTCCTTAGACACCTTCTCGACTGCACTCACGCGATCGGTAAGGTCGTTGATGTCGCTTTCATAGTCCTGACAGGACACGAAAGCACCCGCTGAGAGAACCAATGTGGCTCCAAGCAGGAAAGAATTGATCAACTTTTTGTTCATAACAAAAAAAATAAAAATGTATAGATTGAACTTAAATGTTTATAGCTATCATCAATTAAAATACAAGAGCACCCCTCGCTCTTCCTTAGTCTCATTGGACATCTAATCCATCGTCATTATCACTCCCAGTGACAAATGCTTTTTTTCCAGTTTTCCGGCAATTTCTTTATGAAAAATCTTGTTTATGAAAAATTAAACCCATATATTTGTCGTTGTGTTATGGAGTACCCCTCGTTGGGGGCTTGTAAACATATTTATTACTGGGAGTAACACCTCATTTCGGAGGTTGAACCACTTTCCAAACACTTACAGAGGGATATTCAATGACAGCCGGAAAGTCACCGACATACGTTTTACATGCTGATTCACGGGAAGTTTTTATATTCTAATAATAATCACTATTTGCGAAAACCGCGATAAGCGACATCAAACAGTGCGGACAAAAGTAAAAAGACATGAGCGAGTATCTTAGAATCCGTAATTTCGGCCCTATAGAAGAGATTGAGATCAACAATATACCCTCTCTCACAATACTGATCGGAGAATCAGGAAGCGGCAAGAGCACCATCATGAAAGTGCTATCCCTGTGCCGTTGGATATACAAGCGTGTCGTACTAAGATCGTACGTTAAACAAGCGAACATCAAAAAGACCGGTATTGGAATCCAGATGCGCACCTTATTAAAGACATCTCAGATAAACGAATATCTAACCCCCCGGACAGAAATCCTATATCGCAGGGGAGACTATGAGATAGAATATAATAATGGAAGGTTAAACGCCCAGGCTGACATTCCAGAAACGAATCTAAGTTTGGAAAAGATATGTTATATCTCCGACAAACGGTCAATCATCCCTGACTTTCTGGAGAACAAGGTCGAAAAAAAGAACGCCAACTATTACCTGCAAGACACATTGGAAAACTTTCTGCTGGCAGCTGACGAGATAAGGCAACTGCCACTTGAATATCTGAATGTCGAGTTAAAAATCGAAAAAGGCAACAAAGGCGACAAATACTTGATCAAAAACACAAACGGAGCAGCCAATCCTATTCTTCTGCGCAACGCATCCTCTGGAATGCAGACAGTTTCCCCTCTAAGCCTTATCGTTGAATATTACGCAAGGAAGTTCGATGCCCAAAAGTCAATGAACTCGTCGTTGTTCGGATACTTGCAGGATAATGACAGGCTCAAGGATTTCAGCACCGCAAAAAACATCGGTGAGATCAGCGCCAAGAACGTCCACCTGTTTATTGAAGAGCCAGAATTAAGTCTCTATCCGGAAAGTCAGTGCTCATTGATTGACTTCATTGTCAGTCGGTGCTATGCCCAAACTCATCCTTATAATATATCGCTGATGATGGCCACTCACAGCCCATACATTGTCAACTACATGAATGTTTTGATCAACCGAAAGCCAGAAAATGGTCCGTGCCTACGCCCTGAGGAGATCGATGTTTATGAGGTATATGATGGCAACATTGGCTCATTAAAAACAAAAGACAAATACGGGCGAATAATCTTCGACACACGTTCAATGTCCGATCCAATCAGAGACATGTATTCAGAAATCGGGACAGAATAGAGATGGAGCAATTATTAAGGCAAGAGATATCCGGTGTTATCAATCAGATACAGAGATACGAGGCTCCTCTATGCACAGAAGACGAGGGAACACCACAGTACAATGACACAAACGAACATCTGTTCAGTGTTGTTGATGCCAGAGATGACGACACACATTTCATCAAGACATTCAATGAAGGAGCCGTTCATTATATAAACGGGAAGGACAATACTGTCACGTATTGCCTACGTTTCATCTGCTATGATGAATATCTTCACCGATTCACATTTGATGACGGTCATGGGAACGCACATAAAAGCAGACTGAAAGATGGAGTAAAAGTAGCAGATTTTCTCGTATATGACATGTCTGACGAAAAGGTGTACTTCATAGTGCAGGAGCTATCCCGCGAAAATATCTCCAATAAAAGAAGAGCCGGGGAAAAAACAGCTTTCCGACACATTGAACCAATTGTATAAATCCAACTCCATCGCCAACTTCATTGATGGTTTCCAAACAAAGGTGTGTTATCTGTCGGCAAAGGATGACAGGAGAATGGAGGAACCAGAACAAATCGAGGGCTTTACAAAAATATACAATATTCTCCCCGAACCAGTAAAATTCAATTTCGGTCAAATCGGGACGCATCATTTTGAAGCTTACGAGACAAGCATCATAATTCTTCAATGACGTTACGGCAATTATGCTTAAGGAGTCGCTTCGACAGGCTCGCGGCCAGGACAGGGGGGCAGGCTCAGCGGCAAGAAGGGGTGTTCCTTTAGTCAGAAAAGGTAATCTGCCTATTGACTACTCTTCGTACAAGAGGTATGGAGTGCGGAGGGATTTTTGTTTTTAACTTGGCATCATGACGCAAAAAAAGGGATGCCGCTTTGTGGCATCCCAGATGAAACTAGTGTTATTCTAATAATTACTCAGTGACGCCCGTTTTCTCTCGGGAAACACTGACTCAGACCACTGGAACGGACATATTCAATCCGTAGGATTATGGACTGACATACGGTTTGCATGCCGGAGGTGTCCTTGTTGTTGCCGCCCTCTGCCGGACGCTTCGACGGGGCCAGGCGCTTCGACAGGCTCGGTGGCCGGGTGGAGCATATTCATCAGAAATTGGTCAGGAGACGGGCGTTGCGCATTCTGTCCAGACGGTCTGAACCGCCAAGATAGTGCTCGGTGACCAAGAGACTGGAGTGGCCGAGAGATTCCGAGATAAATGTGAGATCCACGCCCTGACGAAGGAGAACCGTGGCGAAACTGTGTCTGGCTGAATAGGTTGTGAACGGTGGTATTCCCAACTCCTCGGCTATTTTCTTCAAGGCGTTGTTGCACATGCTGATGACTTTACGGACGGTGTTGGAGATGGAAAGCATGTCAGTGGCACCTTCGGCATAGTCAAACAGGAGGGTTTCGGGATTGCCGTCGTATGGATTGCCCCAACGGCGGAGAATGTCCATCATCTCAGGAGTGATCACGGCACGGATAATCTTTGATCCGCCATAGGCACGAGCAGTCTTGGAGCGAAGGAAACAAATCTCACCGTCTATTATATTCTTATATTTAAGGAATAGCATGTCGCGGAAATTGATGCCGTTGCAAAGGTAGGAGAAGAGCCATAGGTCGCGGTAGCGCTCCCTGGACGCGGTGCCTTTGTAGGCGACTATTTTACGAATATGATCGTACGAGAGGGCGAGGCTTCTGGAACTGCCTTTGGGAATTATGTACTTGCCACGGCCGAACGGAAACATTGATTCCTTGACCAAGCCAGCGGCCGCGGCATCGTTCATAACACAACGGAGGGTTTTCATGTAGATGCAGATTGTGGTCATCGCCTTGTTCTCTTTCTTGAGGAAACTCTCGAAAGCGTTAAACCATGAAACAGACAACTTACTGAACAAGATTTCCTTACCGGCGAACCGTTCTACATTTTTCAGAGTCGTACGGCAGCGATAGTAGGAGTTTATCCTCTCCTCACCTAGAAATTTGTCCATCATTGACTCGAGCGCTGCGTTTAACGTCTTGTCAACGGGTTTACCTAATCTGGCCTCCAAAGTCTCAAATGAAAACGCACCTTTCTCAAGTAAAGCTTCAACTTCGGCGCTTATCTGATTGAATTTC